>JAESGQ010000001.1_pt1 | contig 2608977 bp, 2518 predicted proteins | sample 9266251 | NCBI WGS metagenome assembly JAESGQ01 (sample SAMN17056778, study PRJNA650883) | algae metagenome | isolation source: Kaiparowitsia implicata GSE-PSE-MK54-09C and co-occurring heterotrophs from... | place: USA: Kaiparowits Plateau, Grand Staircase Escalante National Monument, UT ...
ACTAGCCGAAGCTAGACGAGGATAATTTGGCATTTGACAAGTGCACGCTGTTGAGTTCTCAAGGATCGGATGCTCCCACGACCCAGCCATCACAGCCAGGCCCGAAGGGCAACTTCTCTATCTTACCGATCTCGTTTCCGTTGTCAAGTCCGAGTTTTTCTCGGCCTGACCGTGGGAACGGATCAGCACCTTCATCCTGTTCACTCAGTGAGTGTCTGGGATTCGGGAGGTGTTAGCTGCTTGACGGGAGCCGGTCCGAGGACCTCCGCTCAACCGTTTGGGGCGAACAAGTAATAAGTTACGCGGATCCCGGGGATCGGGCAAATCTAGGCCGACCGCCGGGCGTGTCGCGCTCCTGCAGCTGCATATCCGCGCGACTCTCCTGCCCCTGTCGTGCCTCACTCCATGGTCATGGGTGTGGTCGTGACGTCGATGTTGCCGAATGGGAAGGGACTGACGACCGTCCAGGAGTCGGAGGTGAAACCCTCCATCGGGATCAGGAAGAACCAGACGTGCGAGATGACGATCGCGACAGCTACGAGGGCCCCGACTCCGATCGCTGCCCGGTTCAGAACCTTGAGGGCACCGTGTTCGTCGCTCGCCTTCATCACGCGGCCGAGAGCGATCAACACGATCGCGGCAATACCTGCGTAGACCAGCGGGCTGGGACCGAGGGTCAGCTGGATGCACAGGGGAGCCTCATCCACCGGCCGCCCCGACCCATCGATGAACCCACCGCCGCCATCGATGCCGCCAGGACAGGTGGTCCTACTCGCGACCATGAGGGTGGGATACACCAGTGCGGCGATCACGGCGAGGATCAGAAGGCGACGGATCCTGGCGATGACCAGCACTCCGGGGAGTCCAGCGACAGCAGTGGTCTCCGACGGGGTGTGCGGAAGCGACAAGGCGATCTCCTCTGTAGGGGGTCGTCTTCATGATGGCTCAGTGCTCGGCGTGGGGGAAGAGGTGAAGCGGGGTCCAGAACTGGAGGCCTCCGTGTTCCTGGCCGCGATCTGGAGCAACGCCACTCCGCCCACGGGTCTCCGGAATATCGGTAGTGTTCGGCGAGAGCCCGAGTAGAAGGACGGCAAAGATGCCCGAAGCACCTCAAGGTTGGTACGCCGATCCCGAGCACCCCGCCGAGCAGCAGCGCTGGTGGGATGGCACCCAGTGGACGATTCACACCGCGCCTGTGGGCCAGGCGCCGGCAGCGACCGCCGCGGTGGCTCCCTCCCAGACGAAGTCTTCGCGGTTGAAGATCATCCTTATCGTGGGAGCAGTAGTTCTGGCAATCCTGCTGCTCACCCGCAGCCTCGGCATCATCATGATCTTCGCCGGCCTGATCCTCTTCTTCGTCGCGATCTACGCGATCGTCCGCGGGTCGGCGAAGCTCTTTCGCGTACGCTCGCGCGGTGCTGCATGGGCTGCCCTGGGGCTCGCCTTCGTGCTGATGTTCGTGGGGACCGGTGCGAACGCCGCTCTCGGCGGCCCGGGTTCGGACTCGACGAGCTCAGGCTCATCCTCGTCCGACGCCAAGCCGTTCGCGTCCACCCAAACCGAGAAGCCGACCCCCTCTCCGAAGCCCACCACCTTCGAAGAAGTAGAGGAGTCGACGGTCGTTCCGTTCGAGCGCACGACAGCTGACGATCCGCAACTCGATGTCGGGCAGACCGCCATCACGACGGCGGGCGTCGACGGAACCAAGGTCACCACCTACCGCGTGACCTACGTCGCCGGAGTAGAAGTGTCGCGCGAGGTCGTCGGCGAGATCGTTACCGTCGTTCCAGTGAACGAAGTCACGTCGAACGGGACGCGACAGCCTCCTCCCGCGCCCGTGCCTTTGGTGCAGCCCGCGGCTGAGTGCCACTCGAGCTATTCGGGAGTCTGTGTGCCCATCGCGTCGGATGTCGACTGCGCGGGTGGCAGCGGTAACGGGCCGGCGTATGTTCGCGGACCACTGCAGGTGGTCGGGCCGGATGTGTACGACCTCGACCGCGACGGTGACGGGATCGCCTGCGACTGAGACGGCTCCGCCCTACGCTGGAGCGTCTGCCTCGTTCTCGAGGCGCCTTCCCCTGGAGCTCCATGTCTGCAACGACGGTCGATGATCGTGCCCGCTACCGGGCGAACCCCTCTGTACTGACGGCGCTGAAGAATCCGCGGATGCTGACCCGCGAGGTGCTGGCAGGTCTCGTCGTCGGACTCGCACTCATCCCCGAGGCCATCGCGTTCTCGGTGATCGCGGGCGTCGACCCCAAGGTGGGGCTGTTCTCGTCGTTCATCATGGCCGTGTCGATCGCGTTCCTCGGCGGGCGGCCGGCGATGGTGACCGCGGCAACAGGTGCCGTCGCGCTCGTGATCGCGCCGGTCGCTCCGATGTACGGGCTGGACTACTTCATCGCGACGGTGATCCTCGCCGGCATCTTCCAGGTGATCCTCGGAGTGGTCGGCGTCGCAAAGCTCATGCGCTTCATCCCCCGCAGCGTCATGGTCGGGTTCGTGAACGCGCTGGCGATCTTCGTGTTCAGCTCGCAGTTCCCGCAGCTGATCGATGTGCCGTGGCTGGTGTATCCGCTGGTGGCGCTCGGGATCGTCGTGATGCTGGTGATGCCGAAGATCACCAAGATCGTGCCGGCGCCGCTGGTGTCGGTGGTCATCGTGACGGGTGTCGTGCTCGCGTTCGGCATCACTGTGCCGACTGTCGGCGATCAGGGCGAGCTGCCGCGGAGCCTGCCTTCTCTCTTCTTGCCGGATGTGCCGTTCACGTGGGAGACGTTCACGATCATCGCTCCGTTCGCGCTCGGGGTCGCGGTGGTCGGACTGCTGGAGTCGCTGCTCACCGCGAAGCTCGTCGACGAGATCACCGACACCCACTCGCGCAAGAGTCGCGAGGCGTGGGGGCAGGGTGTGGCGAACGTGCTGTCGGGGATCTTCGGCGGCATGGGCGGCTGCGCCGTGATCGGTCAGACCATGATCAACGTGAAGGCCTCGGGCGCGCGGACCCGCATCTCGACATTCTGCGCCGGCCTCTTCTTGTTCTTGCTGGTGGTCGTGTTCGGCGACTTCGTCGGCACGATCCCGATGGCAGCACTCGTGGCCGTGATGATCATGGTCGCGATCGGGGCGTTCGACTGGCACAGCGTGCGTCCGTCGACGTTGAAGCGGATGCCAAAGAGCGAGACGTTCGTGATGGTGGCGACGGTCTTGTTGGTTTTGGTGACGCACAACCTGGCCGTCGGGGTTGTCGGTGGGGTGCTGGTCGCGTCGGTACTGTTCGTGCGGCGGGTGGCGCACTTCGTGACGGTTGCGCGCGTTCTCGGTGAGGCGGGAGACGTCGTGACGTACGCCGTGGAGGGGGAGCTGTTCTTCGCGTCGAGCAATGATCTGACGACGTTGTTCTCGTACTCGGACGATCCCGAACGGGTGGTTGTGGATCTTTCGGGGTCGCATGTGTGGGATGCGTCGACCGTTGCCGCGTTGGATGCGATCGAGACGAAGTATCAGGCCTTGGGGAAGACGGTGGAGATCGTCGGGATGAATGAGAGCAGCTCGCGGATGCGGGGGCGGTTGACGGGTGGGTTTGAGTAGCTGGGCAGCACAAGGGTCAGAACGCTGATCGGCATCCACTATCTCTAGCGGGTCACTGAATGGGATCACACGTCCACGACGACATGGGCTCGTGTCGCGCTGTCAACAGGGCGTCAACAACCAATCTCACCAACACGAGATGCACGACCGATGGGAGAAGTCGAGCTGTCCGCTATTCTTGCGGCCAGCGCCCAACCGGCAGGATGCCTCGGGCTCATTACTCAGTCGCAGAGCTTGCGACCGGAACGGAGGGGCAAATGGTGAGGCGCTCGCTTCGCTCCGACGACTCCTCACAGCTCGTCCGCATCTCGTCCCCTGATAATGAGGCGACAGCGGAGCTCGACGTTGTATTCGTCCATGGCCTGGGTGGCAGCCTAGATTCGACGTGGGGGGTAGGTGAAGCTACCTGGTTGCATTGGCTTTCGAGGGACCATCCAAATGTTGTGATCTGGTCGCTCGGCTACCCGGCGGCCACAACGAAGTGGACTGATGGCGGGAATGGAATGTCCCTGCCAGAGCGTGTGCCCACTCTCTTAGATCGACTGCTCGATAACGGCATCGGCTCGCGCAAGGTTGCCTTTGTCTGCCACAGCCTTGGGGGACTCATCGTAAAACAGATGTTGCGCCACGCCGCGGACATGCACCTGCTACGTCTTCAGGCGATCTCGGAGTCAACCATGGGCGTTGCCTTCCTGGCAACGCCGCACTCGGGGTCGACACTCGCAACGTTCGCGGGAGCAATCGGCCCGGCGAGACCGACACGAGCCACTCTCGCCCTTCGCGCACACTGTCCGCATCTCCAAGAACTAGGCGACTGGTACAGGCAGAACGCGAACATGTTGGGCATCGAAACGGTTGCCTATCGCGAGTCGCGCAAGACGCGCCGCTGGCTCGGAGCGGTACTAGTAGTCAACCCAACAAGCGCCGACCCGGGAGTAGCCAATTGCGTAACTGTCGCGATTGATGCAGACCACATTTCTATAGCCAAGCCACGAGACCGGGATGCCGACGTCTACCTAGGCATCTCCAGGTTTATCTCTGGCCTGTGCGATCGAGCCGCCGCCGCCAAGGTAGAAAAAGCTGCGTCTGGACTGCACCGCTTCGAAGACGCGATTACTCCGCCGACGGACCTCGTGGAGCAGATACGCGAAGTTGAAGCGATGAAGGACATGGGTTTAATCACGTCGGGAGACGTTGCGGAAGTGCGATCCGGCTTGCTCCAGAAACACTATGGAATCTGAAATGAACTCATCACGTGACAGCGAAATGCCACCGGTCCGCACTCAACGATGGGACACGTTCGTATCATTCGCGCGCGAGAACCAAAGGGTCGGCGACCTGCTAATCCACGAGCTTCGAAGCCAAGGCTTGTCCGTCCCGCCCACGCAAGACGAACCTGGACGACACATCCGTCCAGCTGTGGCGGAAGCCTTGTCGATGTCTGGATCGTTCGTGATGATCGTGAGCAAGGCGAGCCTCCGGTCGGAATGGGCCCAGCTCGAGACACAGATTGCGCGATCGTCACTCCCCGATTCCCGAATTTTCCCAGTCGTGTTCGCAGACACGAATCCCGACGAGCTTCCGAGCTGGGTTTCGAACCTTCCCTATCTGCACCTTTCGGATGAATCACGATCCGGCTCAGTTGCCCGCGAGCTGCATGCGCGCATTACCAACTTCGAACCTCTCTCTTGGAGGCCCCCGAATGATCAGTTGCACTTTGCAGGGTTAGGAACCATGCCCCACCGGCGACCGCTCGTGGGCGCCGAGGGATATCTCAGTCGACTGGGCGCAAAACGACTCGGTATTTCAATAGTCGTTGGACCCGCTCGCTCGGGTAAAACCGCACTGGTGGCGGAGTTTGTATACAGAGAACGTCGTCGATTTCAAGCTGTTCATTGGGTAGATGTATGCCGAGGTTCAGCGGAATTGCCCCCGCGCAACATCAAGGCGATCGAGAAAGCGATGCGGTCTGGCGATCAACTCGTTGTGGTCGATGGCGATGGCTACGATGCCTTGCCGCGATGGGCTGAACGCGTCACCGAGCGTCATGCAACGAGAAACCGTATCCTTATCACCACCAGGGAACTACCGAAGTCGTCCCGGCTTCAAGTCATTCGGCACGACGTGCTCAATCTTGGTGAGAGTGCAGTTCATCAGGGAATGGACACCGAAGGCTCGATCACAACAATCAACCCCCGATGGGATGATGCCCGCGAAGACGAATTGGATCAGTTGGATGAAATAATCGATCGCCTCACCCCTGCGGCTTTCGTGCCGGACATTTGGGGCAGAGGCGTGCTTCGAAATGAAGGCGATGAGGAGCTTATTTCCCTCCTCATAGACGGTGGGTGGCTAAGCGCCGGCGCCAACGGATTTAAGCTCGAATCCAGCCTAGCCGACCGCATTCTGCGGGAGTCATCTGCTGAAACCGTTGCGGGTATCGCAAGACGACTTGTCGACATACTCCCTCGCCCGGCCTCGACCGAGGCTATATCGCTACTCCCGCATATCACTAGTTTTGTCGATCGCGTCGGCGCAGATGAACGCTATTTCGGAGATGCGGCTGTGCGTTTATGCGTCTGGGCTGGTACCGTGTGGCGTGAGTCTGGTCGGCCGCAGCAAGGTGTAAAGACCGCTGAGCTGGCAATCTTCATGAGTCGGTTCCGCACCAAGCCAGCGACTCGGTTGCAAGCGTTTGGCCTCGCCGCAACGTTAGCCACGGACCAGGGCGATCATCGCCGCGCCTCCCAGCTTCAGCAGGCCGCGATCGAGGAGGCAATTGAAACGCTCGGCTTCGACCATCCTCTTACTCTCGCAACCCTCGCGGATCTCGGCAACACGAAGCGTCACCAAGGACTACATGCGGAGTCGATCGCCGCACTCTCTCATGTTCTGAAGAGCTACAGCGAAAGCGCGTTGCCGTCCGACGCGCGGCGTTTGGCGATCGAACTGAGTCTCGCGGTGAGCTACCGAGAAGCAGGGCTTGTCGAACAAGCTCTCGAGCTGCTAAGCAGAACGAGCGCGGCAGACCCTGAGTTGCAACTGCGCCTTGATAAAGAGCGGGCAGCAGCGCTGCTGGCGAAAGGCGATGTTGCCGAAGTCCTGCCGTGGCTGCAACGTCAAGTTGAAGTCGCGGAATCCGTGATCGACCGGATCGAGGCCCTGGTTCGAGTTGCTGGAGCGTACGAGAAGAACGGCGACGCTGACGCAGCTGCGCACAACCAGCAGAGGGCCGTCGAGCTGTGTGAAGTCCATCTCGGCTCTCACCATCCGATGACTCTCGAAGCAAGACAAAACCTCGCGCTCATCGTGGGCACAGCCGGAGGCAGCTTGCAGGCGTACAACATTCTCAGAGACGTGGCCGCAAAGCGGGGCGAAGCGCTGGGAACAACTCACCGCGACTACCTCGAGTCGGTACTGCTTTGGGCATCGTACTCGGCCAGAGCAGATCGAATAGACGAGTCTCTCGCGCTCAACGAACTAGCCATCGATCAACTTGGACGGACAATTGGCGAACGCGCAATCCCTACCCTCAAGGCAAGAGAGCAATTGCTTCGCCTTCAAGTCGACACAGCCAAACCAGAGGCGCTTGAGGGCCTTCATGGACTGCTGAAAGATCTCGAAGAGGTGCTGCCTGTCGATCACCCGATGACGAGGCGAGTGAGAGCGCTTTTAGAGATCTGTGCACGGTAGCGTTCGTCTGGCACAGCTGAATGAAGCCAATGCCGCAGCTATGCCGCCGCCGCTTGTCACACCCACGTTCCGTCGGTACCGCAATAGCTATTCGCACTCGTCAATGTCGCCGAACTCTTGAGTTTCGGACGAGGTCACATAGCTTCCGAAAGCAGCTTGCCTATAGCGGCGCCGAGGCGTATCGGTACTGCGTTTCCAATCTGACGCGCGATCTCCGTACGAGACCCGACGAATCGGTGATTAGCATCGAAACCTTGAAGAAGCGCCGCTTCGTAGTGCGTGATCGCACGGTTCTCCTCGGGATGGATGTATCGACCTTTTTCGGGCTTAAAGAACTCGGTTCGGATGGTCACCGACGGCCGATCCCAGTGGAGCCGACCCATCACATCCCCGGAGCCGCTCTTGTGCTTGACCCAGCACGGCGCCATGAGATCGGGATAAGGCTCGAGGTCGCGACGGTTGCCTCCGGAGGGAATGACAGAAAAACGGCGGCGAGAGAGCTCTGTATAATTGCGGCTCCAGTGTAGGTCGCGTACCGCGAATTCGCCTGCGTAGACCTTTCCGTTAAATTCCGTTCTACGAGATTGGAAGACCTCGTCACGGTCCGGCTCCGGGGGCAACTTTCCAAGGACGTCTCGAACCGTGACATAAGGGTGCAGAGCCCCAATCGGCTTCGACGCGTGGGTCGGGGCGGGGAATCCTGGGAAGCCAAGATCGCGACGATATCCAACAATCACAGTTCGCTTTCGATTCTGAGGAGCACCGAAGTCGGCTGCATTTAGCACCTCCGACCGGAAGCCGTAGTCTGCGAGGGATCCGCCTTTGCTGGTGGCGTCCTGAAACTGAGCGTACTGAGGGGATTTCTTAAACTCAGCAACGTTCTCGACGACGAAGTACTTAGGCATTGCGAGGCGGATTGTCCGAGCATATTCCCGCCAGAGGAAGTTGCGGTCGTCTTCAACGTCTCTCTTGCCGAGACTCGAGAACCCTTGGCACGGCGGCCCCCCAATTATGACGTCCGCTTCAGGAACCTGCGCCTCATCGAGCCAAGTCTTGATGTCCCCTGCGTAAACCAGCCCCCTTCCGTACGTTGCTTCGTACGACGCAGCGGCTGCTTGGTCCCACTCCACCGCGGTCACTACGCGGAACCGACCTGACGCTGCATGAAGACCCGCCGTCAGCCCACCAGCGCCAGCAAAAAGGTCGAGGACCTGGATCTCAGTAGGCATACCTGAAGTCTATTTCCTACCTCCGACGTGGGCGGTCGGCACGCGGGCTGACGCCGCCCCCCACTTCCCGATAGTGTGCGTTTGGGGTTGCTGAAGGGAGCGACGACATGGCGGTCGACACCGACTCGTTTGAGATATTTGCTACGTTCGCCCGACAGTTCGGCGTAGACGTAGCGATAGCTAGGTTTACCTCGATGCTCGGAGCGGACCCTGCGGTGGCACTCGGCCAGCACTTCAGGGACCGAGTGGCGGCGGTTCAGAACCTCGATCCCCCGATCCTAAGCGCCGGCGGAGAGGCGTGGTATCCCGGACCATCGCCCTCCGCGATCTACTGGAATCCGTTGCGCTCGGCGTTCGAGACCGGCAAGGAACGCCTTGCCCTACCGAGCATCGACAACGCGTCCAGCATTGTCGTCGCGCACACGCCTGACCCGCGACGACCGGCATTCGACTCGAAGGGACTCGTCGTCGGCTACGTCCAAAGTGGAAAGACGACGAACTTCATGTCGGTGGTCGCCAAGCTTGCGGATGAGGAGTACCGGCTGGTGATCATCCTCGCGGGAGTACATAACGGGCTCCGCAAACAGACGCAGCAGCGTCTGAACGAACAACTTCATGCACAGAACCCAACCCGTTGGCTTCTTCTCACCAGCGCAGACGCAGACTTTCAGGCGCCACCAAGTCCGCCAATCACCATGTTTAGCGACTCAACCAAGACCGCTATAGCGATTGTCAAGAAGAATGCGTCAGTATTGAATCGGCTGATTAGTTGGCTAGATACGGTATCCGGCCGCAAGACCCTAGAGGACATGCGGGTGCTCATCATCGATGATGAAGCAGACCAGGCCTCCGTTGCGACCGCGTCCATTAATCCGAAGATTCGAAAGCTCCTCGATATTACCCCTCGTCATACGTATATCGGATACACTGCCACTCCTTTCGCGAACGTTTTCATCGACCCCACGTCAGATGACCTATACCCCAAAAGCTTCATCCTCAACCTCCCTATGCCCGTTGGGTATTTCGGCCCTGAGCGAATCTTCGGGAACAGTCTTCCCTCCGATGACCCGGAAAGTGATGACGGGTATGACATGATTCGGATCGTCCCCGATGCGGACGTCCCGAAACTGAGGCCCGCCAACCGAATCGCCGCACAGGACTTCCACCCCGTCATAACGGATGATCTCCGCAGGGCGATTCTCTGGTTCTGGCTAGCGACCGCTGCTCGGCACGCACGTGGAGACGCCGCCGCCCACAGCACGATGTTGATTCACACGGCCATACCTGTGGCAACGCATCAAGCGTTCAAGGCTCCAGTGGCTTCCGTGCGCGCCGAAGTTCTGGCTGAGCTAAGCGATGAGACATCCATGATCCACGCTGAGCTGCGCGAGGTGTGGGATGAGGAATCTGCGAAAGTACCAGCTCAGACTTGGCATCGAACCCAGGAAAACTACGACGAGCTCGCCCCGTTCCTTCAGGCAGTGGTCGACAGTACACGCGTAATCCTTGACAACTCTTTCAGTCAAGAACGTTTGGTCTACGCGGATGATGAGCCACTAGTCGCGATCGCCATCGGCGGCAACACGCTATCGCGCGGCCTCACGCTCGAGGGCCTCGTGGTCTCTTTCTTCGTGCGATCAGCCAGTACCTACGACACGCTCATGCAGATGGGGCGTTGGTTCGGGTTTCGACACGGCTACGAAGACCTACCGCGGATATGGATGACGGCTGACCTACGAGATTATTATCGACACCTCGTCGCGGTCGAGCGCGAGATGCGCGACGACATTGATCACTATCAGCGGCAAAACCTCACTCCGTTGGAGGTCGCCGTTCGAGTCCGAACCCACCCCTCCTTGAGGATCACAGCGAAGATGGGCGCCGCCCAGCCTGCGTACGTATCATTCGCAGGTCGCCGGTTGTATACGCGCTACTTCAAACCCGGTGACTACACGTGGTTGGATCAGAACCGGCGCGCCGCGGATCGCCTCCTCAGCGCGATTGGTTCCGAGCCACAAGAGGAAAACGGGTACGCGACGCTGTTCAGGGATGTGTCGTGGAGCACCGTTAGGCAGTTCCTCGCCAACTACCAAGTTCACGAAGACTCGCCTGACATGGATCGAAAACTCATGAACGACTACATCGAACGCCAGGTCTCCGATACTCCGGCGTCCCTGGAGAAGTGGACTGTAGCGGTCGTGGAAGGTCCGCCAAGTAGCCCGTCGGAAGCGGTTGAGCTAGGCGGGCGCAAGTGGAAGTCAGTCATCCGAGCTCGTCTAGATGGCGAGAGATCGAAGGCAGACATCAAGACTTTGATGAACCCACGCGACCGTGGCATCGATCTTGGGAAGAGCCTGACAGAGCTGGACCAGCTGGATGAGCAACAGCTTCGGGAGCTCAGAGATACGAGCGCCCTTGGGAAGGATCGCGGACTTCTGGTCGTGTATCCCATCGATCGCTTGAGCGAATCAGCTCGTACACTACGTCACCCGATGGCAGCGGTGGACGTGGTCATTGGCATCGGCATCGTCTTTCCGGGCGAACCCGCCACTCGGAACCAGCTCGCTGCCCAAAAAGTCGCTGTCGACCTAACAGGCGTGATCACTGAGGATCCCTCCGCCTACGAGGACGACCTCGAAGGTCCCGAAGTGGACGTCTAGTGGCTAACACTCCAAGCTTTGACGTCCTGCGCGGCGACTGGCAGGTTCTTAAGTCGTCGGCCCCGATCACCTTTGCTTCTCTCCCAATTCTCGGCATGGAGCACATAGGTGCTCGTATCGCCGTCGATGCACACGAGGCGCGGCACCTCTTGGTCCGCACGACGCTACCGATTCGGGCTTGGAGCGAGACCGAGTCCCCTCTCAAGGATGCGGTCCACGCCCTGACTTTCGCCGGTAAACGAGATAACTATCTCGACCTTCGTTGCGCCAACCCTCGATTGTTTGATGTCTTTGACGAACTAGTCCTCAACGTTCTCGAGGCGGGGACAAGCGCGAGCGACGCCGGCGCCGCGATTGATGCTCTCGTCGGCCAGTGGCGAGCTATGTTCCGAGCGGTCAGCACGGCGGGTTTCGGGAAGGACCGTCGATACGGCCTGTTCGCGGAACTGACCGTATTGGAGGCCTGTGTTGAACACGTCGGCGCCTTCGCAATCGACATGTGGACAGGACCATTCGGGCGGCCCCACGACTTCGAACTGCCCAGCGGTTGTCTTGAAGTTAAGGCTGTCGGCGCAGTTTCTACTGACATCACTATCCATGGGTTCGACCAACTCAACGTCGAGCGAGACAGCCTAGACCTTCTCGTGTTCAACATCGCGGAGTCAGCGGAAGGTCGCACTATTGCCGAGTCAGTCATGACTATCGAGAATCATGTTGGTGCGGGAGCACTCAACGAAGCACTCGCGCAAGTCGGATACTCGACATCCGGGCCGGACGAGCGGCTTGTCATAACTGACTCGTTCGTGGTCCCGGTAACCAGCCAACTGCCGGCCCTCACGCCGCTCACCGTGCCCGCGGTCGTTCGCGCGGGCATTAGCCACATCGAGTACAACATTCCAACCGCTGTACTCGTAGAGAATGCTGGCCCTCAGCCGGTTGCAGCCGTGATCGCAAGCAGGATTCAAAGTTGAGCGCGATCTGGAAGTCTCAAATCTTCGAGGCAGAGGGCTCGGCGACCGCGTCAGGAATCCTTCGCCAGCTTGGGCGCCCGGATCTAGACGAGTTCACAGTTCTGGTGCGAGAGGCAGCGCAGAACAGCTGGGATGCGCGCACCGGCGCCGCTGATGTGTCCTTCTCAATCCGGATCGAGCGGATCGGAGACCGCGCACACACATGGCAGCGTCTTTTATTGCCGGGCCCACCAGTCCAATCGATCCCGGGCTTCGATCAGTCCGTCAGCGCGGACTCCTGGTACATCGTTGTGACGGATCGAGGGACCGGGGGACTGGCGGGACCCGTCCGGGCGACCGTTCGACCTCGACAGGGTGAACGCAATGACTTTGTGCAGTTTTTGCGCAATGTAGGTGAACCCAGAGACAAGTCTCTCGGCGGAGGCACGTATGGGTTCGGTAAGGGCATTTTTTATCGCACCAGCGCGGTCCGCACTATTCTCGCCGATACGCAAATCCGGGCCAGCGACGGTACGGAGCGCCGACTATTTGGTGCCTCCTTAGGTACCGACTTCTGGGGAGCGGACGGACGTAGACATACGGGTAGGCACTGGTGGGGCATAGATGTAGATGGAGTCGTCGATCCACTTGTAGGCGATTCAGCGCGCCGAATTGCGTCCGACCTCGGGTTACCGCCCTTCGACGTAAACGAGACAGGTACGAACGTCGTAATCCTGGGCGCTGACCTCGGTCTCGTCGGAAATGAGGACGAACCCGGTTTCGCGGATCCTCATACTCTTGGCGCGCATCTGGCCTCGGCCGTGCTCTGGAACCTCTGGCCCAAGTTCAGGAGCGTCACTGCCCCAGAGGATGTCGCAATGTTGTTTTCGGTCGTGGTCGATGGCGAGGAAGTCGAGATTCCCGACCCGTCGTCCGTGACGGCGCTACGCCCGTTCGTCCAGTCGGCGCAGGCGCTAGGAAGCCCGTCGGCACGACGCTATCGACGCATCGCCTCACCGCGGATCAATGTTGGAGACCTTGCAGTCACGACTGGGCTCGCGCCCCAGAGCGAGAATGCTGTCGTTAGCTCCGCGCGGCCGTTCGACGGCGCACCTCACCACGTGGCACGTATGCGCCAGGCCGGACTAGTCGTCGACTATCTCGCTGGTCCTCCGCATTTAGATCCGCTCGCAGCATACGGCGGCGCCTTCCGCGTTACGGACGAGGCCGACGAGTACTTTGCTGCCTCTGAGCCACCCACTCACGACCGGTGGAACCCAGAAGGGCTCGACAAAGCGTCCCGGGCCGTAGTAGAAGGGGCCCGGCGCTGGATACGAGATGACCTCAATTCCCGCTTCCTTACGGCTTCTGTACAGCACGCGACGACCTCATTGGGTGGACTCGGACAAGGGTCCAGGCGGCTTGCTGGGCTAGCAGCTAACGTGAGCGCGACCGCTCCAGATCCCGTTGGTAGGTCATCCGACAGCGCGAGGGATAATGCTGGCGGGGGCGCTGGAAGCGGCGCACGTGCCACATCTGGCTCACCAGCCGCCGCCATCGTTGTCGGGGACCCATGGATCGACACGTACCGCGACGGTGTGGGCGTGTTTGTGAGAGTCCGTGTTGAGGACCCCGCGGCGATCGAACTAATCCGAGGAAAGTTGGACGTCGTGCTCGATGGAGGAAGCAGGGAGGGCGACGCACCTGTGGGCGCACCACAGCCCGCGATCCTCGGATGGATGCCAGCGAGAAACGCAACGATCTTCCGTCCCGGGTCAACGTTGCGCGGTTTTAGGGATTTCGCGGATTGGATCGCGGTCGGGGAATTCCATGACTCCGTAGTTACGCGCTTCCGCCTCGAGGTAGTCAGGTCCGTTGATGGCGCGTGAGATTCTGCCTTATCGTGCCGCACCGGAGACCTCGGTTGACTTCCACGGCTGGATGCTGGCCAGCGTGGATGGTGCCCGGTCGCTGCCTACCTACCTCGAAGGCTGGGACCCCCAGACTGACGTTCAGATCGAAAGAAGGATCCAGTGCGATGTGGGGGCTCTGCGAGCCGCCACAGGACTCCTAGAGCCGGTCCCTCTCAATGTCACTGTCAGTTGGGTGAACCAGCAGTCCTACATGACCGAAACTCTTTACAGAGAGCCCTTGGTTACGGACCAGGTCATACGCACCACGCTGCCCGCCAATCGACTAGGTGGATCGATCAAACTGCTCACGTCGATTACCGTTGCAACGACGGACACCACTCGCCCACTAGGCACGGCAAGATGGGGCGGATCAGTTCTCTCGCGTGATGAGCAAACGGTTGTGCTCGAGGGTAACGGGCCGATGTTCCCGATCGCGGCCGTCGACTTCGCATCGACCAGATACTCTCCTGCCGCGAGCTTCGCCCTTCAACTCCCTGACGAGCTCGGGCTTCCCGTCCTCGGAAGCGTTCTCCTGCTCGTTAACCAGCGGGACACGGAGCTGAGCAATGCCCTCTCGTCCGCGGAACCTGACCCGCGAGAGTCGGCGCTCCTGGATGAACTCGAAACGGCGATCGGAGCGCGTCTCATTGCTGAAGCCGTCTCAAGACGCGAAGAACTCCAGCGCGAGGTGTGGCCCGAAGAGAGCACCGGTTCACTCCTCGCCGGCTACCTTCGGATAGCGGATGAGGAAAGAGTCGGCGATGCCGTGATCGCTGGCGACCCGGATCTTGCGTCCTCTGCTTATATCGGCGCGGCACGATTGAACGGATTTGGGCGGAGAATCTCATGAGCGCTCTATATCCACGGCTGCCTCGCCCTGTTGCCGAAAGATTGTTCGAGGACGCGGCAACCCTGAATCCCGCGACGGAGCACCCAGGGCAAATCTTCGCCCCCGTGGGCGGAAGACGGATCCGACCCGACGAAATCGCAGCGCTGGCAAATAAACTACGTGACCTCGGGAAGGAGTTCGGGGCACCCGAGCCGCTCGCGCGCGGTTCTCGCATCGAGTTTGATCGTCGCAGCGCGAACCTGCTCGTCGCCGAGATGGACTTGTCGTGGAGCGAGGCAGCCAGCAATGATGTTTGGTCCTTCATCGCGTTAGTGGTCGTGCCTGACGTGACGCGTTGGCGGTTCCGACCAGACAACCGCGAACGTTGGGTGGCAAGCGACCTAACCCGACACACGTGGGCGCGCGCATGGTGGCGGGGGACGATCTTTGCAGGAAGGCCCGACCTTCTGGAGCAACTCTCCGAGAGCGATCTCAATCAGATTCTCGAGCGGCGTGTCATCGGGGGTGACCCGCGGCTCACGATCGCGTTGGCCGATTCCCTGATCGCGGCAACTCGAAGCGAGCCGACACAAAGGCGTCCTGTGATCCGCGACGCAGCCGCCCGCCTCCGACGTCGTCTTGCATTCATAGACGCACGGGCGCTTGACGACGCCGCAATCTTTGATCTTTGTGCCTCACAGATCGAGGAGTCGTTGCGACTCATCCCGCCGCAATATGCTGCGACAAGCGGCGAAGGTGTTTGAGGTCGCCATTCACTTTCGCCACTGATCAGGACCGGGTCCTGATTGCAACCGCTTCCGCGGTATGCCGGGGCCCGCGGCCGAAGCGTAGAATCGCACGAGATCGATGCCCTTCCGGCGTAGAGGGGACCGCGTTGGCGAGGGTCGCCAACGCCTCGCCGTGAACAGAGCTATATGGGGAGTCCGCGTCCGGCACGGAAACCTTCGGTACCTGAGCGCATATGCCTCTCGCGCATGAGCAGCGATTCTCAGGACTAAGCGCTCGCGCCCTATGCGCGCACTGCTAGCGTCGCATCATGCCGTCGCCGCAGACTCTCGCCGCCCTTCGCGCCTTCGTAGCCGAACGGGACTGGGACCAGTTTCACTCGCCGGAGAACCTCGCCAAGAGCATCTCGATCGAGGCCGGTGAGCTCCTCGAGTGCTTCCAGTGGTCCCCGGAGTTCGACCAGGAACAGGTCGAGGCGGAGCTCGCGGATGTGGTCACGTACTGCATCCACCTCGCGAACAAGATCGGCGTCGACCTCGACGAGATCGTCATGAAGAAGTTGGAGTCCACGAAGGCGAAGTACCCGGTCGAGCTGGCCAAAGGCCGCATGACAAAGTACACGAAGCTTTCCGAGGCACCAGAGTGACGGAGTTCAGCATCCAGCGGTTGCCGTTCCGCCGCGACGCTGTAGATGTATGGGCGCGGGACGACACCCGGCACACCAACTGGCCGGTCGTCTACGTGATCGAAGGTGACGCGCAGCTTAGTTCGCCGGGACTCTACGTCGGTGAGACCGTGAGCGCCGCTACCCGGATGCGTCAGCACCTTGCCGGCTCGAAGAAGAACGAGTCCCTCGAGTCGATTCGCGTCGTCGTGGATCACACGTTCAACAAGTCAGTCTGTCTCGACCTTGAATCGCATCTCATCCGTTGGTTTTCCGGAGACGGCCGATACCGCATCCTCAACGGGAACGACGGCCTGACAGACGCGCAGTACTATGATCGCGACCTCTACCGTGAGTCTTTTCGTGATGTGTTCGAAGCGATGCGAGCAGAGGGGCTCTTCTCGCGGAGCATCCCTCAGATCGAGAATTCCGACCTCTTCAAACTCTCCCCCTTCAAAGCTCTGACAGATGATCAGGGCATCGCGATCATGGACATTCTGGAGGGGCTGATCGAAGATCTCGAAGACCCAGGCGCCCGATCGACGCTCGTTGTACAGGGCAACCCGGGAACGGGGAAGACGATCATCGCGATCTTCCTGATGAAATTGCTCGCCGACATCCGCGATTACGACGACCGCGACGGGGTCGAGCCGGACTCTATGTTCTCGGAGTTCTTCGTTCCCGAGAATCGCGAGCTGCTCAAATCACTTCGCATGGCGCTCGTGATCCCGCAGCAGTCTCTGCGGATGTCGGTGAAGAAGGTCTTTAAGAAGACGCCCAAGCTCGATGCTGCGATGGTGATGTCGCCGTTCCAGCTCGGAGAATCGAACGAGACTTACGACCTCGTGCTCGTCGACGAGACTCACCGTCTTGGTCAGCGAGCCAATCAGGCGTCGGGCGTGCAGAACAAGAAGTTCCGCGAGATCAACGAGGCTCTTTTCGGAAGCGATGATCCTCACTACACCCAGCTCGACTGGATCAAGGCTCGCAGCAAGCATCAGCTCCTGCTCGTCGACGGGGAGCAGAGTGTGCGACCACACGATCTTTCTCCAGCGGCACTTAACGCCGAGATCAGTGGGTCCAAGGACACGCATCGCTTTTTCCGTCTGACGACCCAGATGCGCGTGCAGGCCGGCGCCGACTATGTCGAGTTCGTCCGCGCCCTCCTGCGGGATGAAGCGCCATCGCTTCCCGACCTCGGTGAGTATGAACTCTGCCTCTTCGACGACCTCGGAGAGATGCGCGATGCCATCCGGCAGAAGGATGCTGAGGTCGGACTATCCCGCCTCGTCGCTGGCTACGCGTGGGATTGGGTATCGAAGAAGAACCCAGACGCATTCGACATTGAGCTTGACGGTGAGCGAATGCGTTGGAACGGGACCGATAAGGACTGGATCAACTCGAAGGGGTCGCTCGAAGAGGTCGGCTCGATCCACACTGTTCAGGGGTACGACCTGAACTATGCCGGCGTCATCATCGGACCCGACCTCCGCCTCGACCCGGCAACCGGGCGAATCGTCGCTGATCGCGAGAGCTATCGCGACAAGAAGGGCAAGGAGAACACCGGGCACTTGAAGGATGCCTTCGGGGACGATGACCTGCTGACGTTCATCCGGAACATCTATGGGGTGCTGTTGACTCGAGGCATGCGCGGAACTTACGTCTATGTGTGTGACATTCACCTTCGCGAGCACCTCCGAAAAGTGATACAGACATCACCCTTGCTCGACACGACTCCGTGAGTGAGTTGAAGCCGTGACTGGAGGCCCGCAATGAACTACCCCGCCTGGAGTTATTTTCCGCGCAACGCTCGACCACCAGCCTGGGCAGTAGCACTCGTCGAAGTGGTGTCTAGCGCGCGGACAGTTATCGACACGGAACCGCTGCGTCCGACCGATGACGACCGCCTCACCAGTGACTATGTGCTGTCCGTTCTCCGCCCAGGGATGGAAGACCTTGGCTACGTCGTAGAGTCCGGAAAGCTTGCGACACAGCGCATCCGGAGACCGGTGCTCTTCGGCGATAACGGTCGCGCAGAGGTGTCCTACGAGATCGACGCCTTCCACGATGAACTTGGCATAGCGGTCGAGGTCGAAGCTGGTCGAGGAGCGATGGGAAACGCCGACTACCGTGACATCATCCGCATGTCGTTGTTACTTGACGCCGAATACATGGTGCTGATGACGCCGTCAACGTACCGCTACGGGTCCACCAGCACGAGCGCATTCGCTCGGACTCGCGACCAACTGTCTGCGATCTACGCCTCCGACCGGCTCCGGCTTCCTTTCTCCGGTGTGCTTCTCATCGGATATTGAGCGCGTCAGCCCCGAGCCTCCCCAAACCTCTCCCCCGAGCTCACCTGCTGCGCCACCCGCCGCAACGCCAACAGCAACGGCTCCACCAGCACCGAACCCAACACCACGTACCGCACGGCAGCTTCCGCAGACTCCCCCGGCACCCCGGCGATCTCCGCATCCGCGATCCGTCGCATGCTCGCGAGGTACTCGGCCATCACCGCATCCTGCACGCTGAACCCGACGCGCTCCAACCCCTGCAGCGCTCGCGCCACCGCATGCAGCACTGCCGGGTCGCACATCCCTGGCTTCCACCCGAGCCCTGCGACGAGGTGCTCGGCCTCCGTCAGATCCAGAGCCTCATCCACCGGGGGAGTGATCGCCGCATGCGCCGTTCCGAGCAGGTCGTTCGCACTCGCCGGCGGATCATCCAGCGCCCCGAGCACCCGACGCGTCTCGGCGATGCTCACGCCGGCGTCGAGCAGCGCGCGGATCACCCGCAGCCGCTCCACGTGCTTCTCGCCGTATGCGGCCTGAGTCGCAGATGACCGCTCGCCCTCGGGCAGCAGCCCCTCGCGCAGGTAGTACTTGATCGTCGGCACCGTCACGCCGGTCTGGGCTGACAGTTCGGAAATTCTCATGGCCACCTCTTGACTTCGATAGTAGCGCTATCCATTATGGATAGTGACGCTATCCAATCAGAGGAGTCATCATGTCGAAGGTCATCACGGGCCGCATGACCCACCGCCACGAGGGCGAGCTCGTCGTGTTCCACATCGGGATGCAGATCAACCGCTGGTGGCGCCCCGACCTGTGGATGCCGGCCTTCTTCGCCATGCCGCGGATGCTGCGCGAACTCTCCATCGACCCCGACTCGGGCATGCTCGGCTACCACCTGCTCTTCGGCGCCGGCGGACCCTACGTCGTGCAGTACTGGTCATCCGTCGACAAGCTCTACGCTTACGCGTCCAACCCGTCGCAGGAGCACCGCCCAGCCTGGACAGCCTTCAACCGCGCCGCCCGCAAGGCTCCGGGAGCGGTGGGCGTGTGGCATGAGACTTTCCGCGTTGACACCGCCGAGAGCGTGTACGTCTCAACGAAGCCGATGGGACTGCCGAAGGCCACGGAGCTCGTCGAGGTCGGCAAGCGGTACGACCGGGCGCAGGCGCGATTCGCGGAGGGGCGGACGGAAGCGACGAAGTCCGAACCGGCACAGTAGGAGCATCCGCTCGGCACTCCACGCGGCGACCGTCCGACGAAGGACCCACTACCCTCGCACCATGCCCACAGATCGCCCTCGCGCCTGGATCTTCGACGTCGACGGCACTCTCGCCCTCATCGGCGACCGCTCGCCGTACGACATGCGCAACGTGGCGGTCGACACTCCGAACCACCCCGTCGTCGTCGCAGCACAGGCCTTCGCCGCCCACCCCGACGTCGACGCACTCATCGTGGTCTCGGGCCGCGACGAGACCGCCCGCCGCGCCACCGAAGCCTGGCTGACGTTCAACGAGATCCCGTTCGACCGCCTCCTGCTCCGCCGTACGGGCGACCAGCGCGCCGACAACATCGTCAAAGCCGAGATCTACGACGCCCACATCGAACCGCATTTCACCGTCATCGGGGTCGTCGATGACCGCCGCAGCGTGGTCGAGATGTGGCGGGCTCGCGGGCTGACCTGCTTCCAGGTCGCCGAGGGCGACTTCTGAACCCCGACGCGCCGGCTAACCCCGCGCACACGCCCTTCCGGCGCACCCCGAGTTCTGCCACCATGAGGGCCATGACGCCGGACACTCCTCCCGCCACCGAGCCCGACCCCGGCCGGTTGGAGAAGCTCCACGACTGGCTGACAAGCCCGGGCGGCCGGCTCATCCGCTACCTACTCGTCCTGATCATCGTCGGGCTGGCCGTCTATCTGTCGCTCACGGGATGGTTCCAGGTCTGCGAGACCGTGGACTCCGAGAAAGACGGCCTCACCCGAACCTGCTCCGGCCCGAATCTCACGAGTGCCGGCGTGCTCGCAGCGGTGGTATTCGTCTTGCTGCTCCTCTGGCCCGACCTGTCGGAGTTCAGCGCGTTCGGTGTGACCCTCAAGAAGCTCGTGCAGAAGGTCGAGGAGAAAGTCACAGAGACCCGCGACAAGGCCGCCCGCATCGACGACACCACCACCACGACCCGCTCTCGGGTGGAGGATCTGCAGTCCACCGTCGCCACGCAAGGCGGAGAAATCAGCCACCGCCTGTCGCTCATCCAGTCCGACCTGACGTCACTCACCGAGCGCGAGGCGGAACGAATCGCCGCACCGCCCTATTCCGAGGCCGTCCGGGTCCCCTCGGAGCCTGCACCCCTGAGCCCCTCGCCACGATGGGACAGCCTCGACCGCGATGCTCTCGTCCGCGTCTGCGAAGAACTCTTCGGCTCCGACAACCTCGAGTACACCGTCGGCAGCCTGGACAACGTGCTCGGCGACATGTGGTGGCCCGCTGAAGGGGTGGAGGGAGTCGACAGCCGGAACGCCGCCTACACCGGGCTCATCCTGGAGCTGTTCCGCACATTCCGCGAGCGATGGGAGCGAGCCAGGCAAGACCGCTTCCACCGTGAGCAGGTCGACACGATCCTGCGATCCATCGAATCGATGCTGCTCGCGCTCATCGGCGGAAGATACGTCGACGACGAGTCGATCCGCATCGCACTCGCCGCCCTCCGCCTCCTCCACCAGCAAGAACGCTAGTTCGACAGCTCACTGCCCCCTACGCCGCAATCCCCCGCAGCAACCGCACCACCGTCTCCTCGACCCGCTCCGCGCTCAACGGCTGCCCGATCAGCGCGAAGTACGACGCCATCGCGATGAACTGGTCCGCGATCGCGGCCGCATCCACATCCGCCCGCACATCCCCGTCGGCACGCCCGCGCGACACCCGCTCGGCGACCCACTCGCGAATCGGCGCCGCCAACCGCTCGTTCAAGACGAGCCCCAACGCGGGATCAGCCGCGGTCACCTCGATCAGCGCCCGCGCGAGCGCCACGCCCTCGGGCCGGGCCAACCCGTCGGACATGGCCGAGAACCATGCCCGCAGATCAGCCCCGAGGTCATCCGTCATCGGCACCGACACCTCGGCACCCGGCAGCGATCCTTCGAGCAGCGCCTCGCCGAGGATCGCGGCCTTCGACGGCCACCACCGGTAGATCGTCTGCTTCGACACCTCCGCAGACTCGGCGAGGCCCTCGATCGTCACGGCCTCGTATCCGTCTGCGGCGAGCGCGCGCCGCATCGCCTCCAGCACGGACTGGCGGGCTTTCTCACTGCGAGGACGGGGCACCATTCGAGCGTACTCAGGCGTAGACTCGAACATAAGTAGACGCACCGTTGCGAAACTACAGCGAAACCCGAACAAGGAGAACGAGCATGGCCCTCACCGCACACTCCACCATCGGCGACTGGATGAACGACCCGACCGGCGGGCCTCTCATCCGCGGACTCTTCGCGCAGACGGGTGCCGACCCCGAGCTGCTCACCCCCGTGCTCGGCCTCCCCCTGCAGCAGCTGGTCGCGATGAGCCAGGGGCAGCTCCCGCAGTCGGTGGTCGACGACCTCGTGCGCGCGGCCAACGGCGGCGAGATCCCCGAAGACGACACCTCCGAGGGCTGGACCGAGAAGCCCACCTCCGGCCGTTTCGCCGGCAAGACCGTGATCGTCACGGGTGCCGCCTCCGGCATCGGCAAGGCCACCGCCTCGCGCATCGCCCGCGAAGGCGGACGCGTGATCGCGAGCGACATCGCCGCGGAGAAGCTCGACGCTCTCAAGGCCGAGCTGCCGGACGCCGACATCGTCACGGTCGCGGGTGACCTCACGCAGCAGGAGGCGATCGATGCGGTGCTCGCCGCCGCAGGCGACCGCATCGACGGCCTCGCCAATGTCGCCGGCATCAACGACGACTTCTCTCCCGCGGGCGAGACCCCCGACGCCGTCTGGGACCGCGTCATCGCGATCAACCTGACCGCTCCGTTCAAGCTCATGCGCGCGGTCATCCCCGTGATGGAAGCGGCGGGCCAGGGCTCGATCCTCAACGTCTCGAGCGAGGCCGGCCTGCGCGGCAACGCCTCGGGCAACGCCTACACGGCCAGCAAGCACGGCATCATCGGCGTGACCAAGTCGGCGGCCTTCATGTACGGGCCGAAGGGCATCCGCGTGAACTCGGTCGCCCCGGGCGGCGTCGCCACCGGCATCCCGATGCCCCCGCACATGTCCGAGTACGGCTCGGGCCGCCTGGCCCCGTTCCAGCAGGCGATCCCGACCGTGGCGACGGCCGAGCACCTGGCCGCATCCATCACGTTCCTGCTGTCGGACGACGCCGTGAACATCAACGGCGCCATCCTCGCCTCCGACGGCGGATGGTCGGTGCAGTAAGCCGCACCGCGATGCCGACGCCCCCGCCGACCCGAACGGCGGGGGCGTTTCGCATCTCCGGGCGGATGACGCACGGCTCCCAGGCGTGTGACGCTGCGGCGAGCGCAGCCGTGAACTCTGTGGGAGCCCTTACCCAGGTCGAACGCCCGCGGCATTGCCTTTGACAGACGAAACACTCCCGCCGCGACGCGGCGGGAGCGTTTCTGTCAGGAGTCGCACATCCGACTAGCGACTACTCCTGAGCGAGCCTGACCGTCATTGTCGTTCCGAGCGCGGTGACCTCGTACGACAACTCACCGTTCTCGAAAGTAAACGTCTTCGTGTCGTCGCCAGAGGCGAGCAACGCGGTATCGGTCTTCGTCTTGTCGTTCACAGAATCCCACACGAAGGATGTCGACCCGTCGGCCGGTACTTCGATCGTGCCCGCCCAGTAAAGGGACTTCGTGTCGGGCGCGTTCCAGAAGATCTCGATCGTGTCGGCAGTGATTGTGGCGGACTGGAAGCTCTCGGCGTCATTTGAGTTCGTCTGCTTCCACTCACCGGAGAGATCGACGGGCTCGGGCGCTTCTTCAACTTCTTCCGGGGCGGCGGATGAAGAATCAGACTTCGTGTCCGCCGGCTCAACTGGAGCCGAGCACGAAACCGTGCCGAATCCGATCAGTGAGAGAAGAGCGATGGTGATGACTGCCTTACCGGTGCTGGTGTTCATTGGATTCCTTCGAGTCGTGATGTCTGAGAAAGCGATTGTTCAGGAGAAATAGCCACCGACGCCGACGACGTAGCTGTTGCAGCTTTCGCCATAGAGATCGACGGTGAAGGTGCCAGTCGCCCCATCTGCAAGCTCCTGCTGCTCAGTGAACCCCTGGTACTGCGAAACGATGGCGTCACCCTCGAAGCAGAAGATGTTCACGCCGTATGGCCCCGTCGTGTCGGCGCCCGTCTTGTTGGTGGCAGCGCCGACGATCGCACTCCCAGAGATGTTCGCCTCTTCCACCGTCATGGGCGCAGTGTTGTAGGGCGACGTATCGGCCGGGCTGGTGCTGACCGAGAACTCATACTCCGCGCCCTCGCCGATGACTTCGCCGTTCTCGAAGTAGATGTAGGAGAGCCCCACCTCGCCGGGCTGCACGAACGCCGGAATCGTCCCTTGACTCGATCCGGTCGAGACGATGGCTCCGTCGCTGCGCGCGGTGGCTGTCCAGTCGACGTGACCGACGGCTTCCGCCGTGTTGTTGCGGAAAGCAAAGAGCAGGAGCGCACCCAGGCCAGGCTTCTCGAGCGGACCGATCTGGACGACGGACACTTCTCCGGGTTCGCCGTCTTCGAAGTTCGGCGCCGCATTCGTGCCGAGCAAGCCACCGGCGTTGAACGGAAGCGACTCCACCGCGGCTGGCACCTCGACCTTCTCGGTGGCATCCGGCGTCGATGACGCCAGCGACTCCTCCGTCGATGGTGCGGGGGAGCTGCAGGAGGTCAAGAGCAGAACAGCGGCGAGAGCCGCCGCGACGCGGAGTGGAGTCTTCATCAGGCTCACCGTATCGGCCGCCCCTGGCCGAAAATGCCGTCGTTACCTCTTTGAGATGCCGGATGCGCAGGCGCCGATCACTCCCACGCCAAGGACTCTTCGTCAAACCGGCATCCTGGACGGGGTCGAACAATTCCCCCGGTCAGCGAACAGAAAACTCGCCGCAACCGAACCGTGAACGGCACGATATATTGCAGAAACATACGTTCCATACGTTTCATACGCATCCCTAGGGCCACAAGCCTCCCTCCGCACCACGACGACGTGACCGGTCGCCCGCGTTCTGCCTACCTGAAAGCCCCCATGCCTCGACTGACCTCCCCCGCCCGTCGACGATTGATCGCGACTCTTCCGATCACCGCTCTCCTCGCCGGTTCCCTTCTCGCCACCTCTCTTCCCGCGGCAGCGGCCGACGACTCCGTCGCCGGACCCCGCACCTCGGGCGACCCGATGTTCCCGAACATCGGCAACGGCGGCTACGACGCCCTCGACTACGACGTCTCCCTCAGCTGGAGCCCGACCGGCGTCGCCGACGGACTGATCACCGGCGACATCACCACGGCCACGACGACGATGACCGCCCGTGCCCTCGCTCCGCTGCACCAGTTCTCTCTCGACTTCGAAGGCATGACGGTCGAGGGGGTGACCGTCAACGGCGTCCCTGCCAGCTGGTCGCGCGACATCGACCCGGCTGCGGAGAAGTTCAAGCTCATCGTCACCGTGCCGACCCCGGTGGAAGGGGAGTTCACGGTCGCCGTCACCTACAGCGGCACCCCGGTGGTGCACGTCGACAGCGACGGTGCCTTCGAGGGCTGGAACGGCACGAACGACGGCGCGATCCTCCTCGGACAGCCGATCGGCACCATGGCCGGTTTCCCCCACAACAACACCCCGAGCGACAAGGCCACGTACACGATCTCGGTGGATGCCCCTTCGGTTCTCGCCAACGTCTCCGGCGTACAGGGCGACGCGGCCGTCGCCAGCAACGGCGAACTGCAATCGAAGACCGTCTCGGGCGAGCGCACCACCTGGGTGTGGCGACAGGACAAGCAGATGGCCTCTGAACTCGTGGTCATCGCGATCGGGCGCTTCGAGGTGATCGAAGGCTCGGTCACGCTGAGCGACAATCGCGTCATCCCCTCGTGGTCCTTCCTGGACGCGGGGCTCAGCGACACGAACAAGACCACCATCCGTAACCGGGTCGCGCAGCTCGAGACCATCACCCGCAACCTCGAGAGCATCTATGGCCCCTACCCCGGCAACAGCACCGGCGTGATCGTCGACACCGTGCCCAGCGGGGTCAACTACGCCCTAGAGACGCAGGACCGGTCGTTCTTCCCGAGCACGAACTCCGTGAACGGCAACACGCTCATCCATGAGCTCGTCCACCAGTGGTACGGCAACAACGTCGCACCGACCACCTGGACCGACATCTGGATCGGCGAGGGGATGGCCACCTGGGGCCCGACCTACTACAACAGCGCCGCAGCCTTCGGCGGAGGCACGAGCACCGAGCAGAACTACTTCAACTCGTGGAACAACAAGGCCTCGTCGAGCGCGGACTGGAACATCCCCCCGGGCGCCCAGACCGCCTCGAACGAGCTCTACGGCTACCAGACCTACACCCGCAGCGCCCAGTTCTGGGAGGCGCTGAAGATCTCGATCGGCGACGACGCGTTCTTCGCTCTGATCAAGGAATGGCAGACGCGCTTCGCCGGCCAGAGCCGCACGAGCGCCGACCTCAAGGCTCTCGCCGAGGAGCTCTCCGGCCGCGACATCACCGCGCTCTGGAACGACTGGATCCTCGAGCCCGGCAAGCCCGCCTGGCCCGACAAGCTGTCCGTCTCGCTGACGGCGACTCCGGCCGCCACGGAACCGCTCGACATCGGCGACACCGCCACTTACACGCTCAGCGCCACCAACACGGGTCGGGTGGCCCTCGCCTCCTCCGTGGTGACGGTCGATCTCAGCGACGTGCTCTCGCGTGCGACGCTGGCGGCCCTGCCGGCGGGCACTGTCCTCGACGGCACGACCCTCACCTGGAGCGTCCCCGCGGGCGTCGCAGCGGGGGCATCCACCGAGGTGCAGTTCACGGTCGAAGTGGATGAGGATGCACCGAGCGGTGCGTTCTCGTCGACCGCGCGCGTCGCTACTCTCGGCGGCACCTGCGCCACTTGCGTCGCGGAGCTCTCGATCATGGAGGTGCTCGCGCCGACCAGCGTTCCGACCATCACGGGCACCGCGGCGGTCGGACAGACCCTGACCGCGATCTCGGACGGCTGGCCCGCCGGAACCGCGCTCAGCTACTCCTGGGCGATCGACGGCGAGCCCGTCGTGAGCGATGCACCCGTCCTGCGGATGGCCCGCGCGGCCGCGTCGGGCGCCCAGTTCGTCGTTCCGGCAGACGCCCTCGGCAAGCGGATCACGGTCACAGTGACCGGGACGCTCGACGGATTCCGCGCCGGTTCCGTCACGAGTGCGGCCACCGCAGTCGTCGGTCCCGCCCTCAACCAGGGCGGCGGAGCCACGACCCCCGGCGGCGGCACCACTCCCGGCGCCGGCCAGCTGGGCCAGACGGGTGCGGAGCTGCCCATCGGCGGCGCAGCCCTCGGCCTGGTGCTGCTCCTGCTCGGCGCGGCATTCGTCGCCCGACGTCGTCGCCACCGCACCGACGCCGCCTGAGACATCGGCGGATGCCGCGGCCCGTTCGCGGCATCCGCCGAGTGCCTCTCGCACTCACCATGACGCCCCGCCGGCGATGTCGGCGGGGCGTCGTGGTTCTCACCGCACGTCGGCCAGCGGCCACCGGCACCCGCCGGTCACACCTGACCGGGACGCGCCTCCCGCGCCATCGCCTGTCGGTGCGAGGTCAGCGCCGTCCGCACGGCCGAGTAGATCACCAGCCACGCGATGACGATCCCGATGAAGACGTATACGAGATTCGCGAGAAGGAAGACGAGAAGTGAGTCAGCGAACATCGCCCCAGGATGCCGCAGCGCAGGTCGCAGGGCGGTCAGACTCCCCGCAGCCTCGCCACAGCCGCCCGCACGAGCGCAGCGTTGCCCGGTGCCGTCGCGCCGTCGGGGAGCAGCAGGGTGTCTTCCAACCCGATGCGCGACGCCACGCCGAGCTCGACCGCGAGGTCGAACACCGGCCACGTCGAGCCCTCTTCCCCGTGGAGCAGGATCGGCAGGTCGGGCTCCTCGAGCTCGACGTGGGCGATCATCCCCTCGGCGTGGTCGCGCAGCGTGTCGGTCGGCTCGTCGGGAAGCTCGATGAGCACCCGCAGGCACTCTCCCCTCACCGGCGACCGCTTCCACACCTCGAAACCGGCCGCATCCCACAGCCCGGCCTCGACCGCGACACCTCGCCTCAGCAGCAGCGCGGCCACCTCGTCGGCGCCGGCCTCGTGCCAGTTGACCGACGCGTGATCAGGCAGCTCCGTCCACGTCTCGATGGCCGCGAGACGACGCTCGACATCGGGCTCGGCCCACGCTCCCGTGGTCACGCCGACCGGCACGCCAGGGCTCGCGGAGCGCATCGCCCGCACCCACCGTGCGACATCGTCGGCGGCGAGACTGTCGCGCCCCGTGGCATCTTTCGGATGCACATGCACCTCGTGCGCGCCCGCCGCCACAGCCCTGGCCGCATCATCGGCCACGACCGAGGCATCCGCGCTCAGCCACGGATGCCCGACCACATCGCGGGCGCCGTTGACGCATGCCTGCAACAGCATGCGTCGCTCGGGCTCGGGAACCTGATCGGCACCGGAAGTCGCGGTCATCGGCCGATCAGTTCACGCGGGTGCAGATCGTAGGAGAAGGAGTCGACCGAAGGGCCCTCGTCGGTGCGCACCGTGTGCTCGACCTGACGCGCGACCGCGGCACTGCGACCCACCTTCACCGCCTCGGCCTCGCTCATGAAACTGCTGCCCAACGTCTGCGATTCACCCTCGATGCGGTTGAACCAGATGCCGTTGCGGTGGAACGTCTCGATGTCGCCTGCAGCCATGGGGATCCCTTCTCTCGTCTCCCTTTCTACGTCAGGCCACCGACATCGAGGAGACCCTTGACAGCCTCCGCAGCATCGCTCGAGGGCGCCAGATGTCAGGCCGCGAGACCGGCCCGACGCACGGCAGCGCCCATCGCCGCGAACGCCTCGTCGAGCACCGGACGAGGAGTCGCGAACACGACCCGCGCATGGTCCTCCGCACCGCGCCCGAGCAGACGTCCCTCTGTCAGAACGACCCCGGCCTGCTCACGGAAGAACGCTGCCGGAGGGCCCGGGATCCCCAACGCGGACATGTCGATCCACCCGATGTATGTCGCCTCGGGCACGCGATACACGGCCCCGGGAAGATGCTCGTCCACCAGCGATGCGAGCTGCCGCCGCGACCCGTCGAGGTACTCGATCACGTCCGTCAGCCAGGGCTTACCCGACCGATACGCCGCCGTCGAGGCGACGACGCCGAGGGTGGCCGCGCCGTGCTGCACCGCGAATCCGAACCGCGTGTAGAGCTGCTGATCCGCATCGTTCGAGGTGATCAGCTGCGCGGTCTTCAACCCCGGGATGTTCCACGCCTTCGATGCGCTCGTCCCCGTGACCGTATGCGCGGCCGCAGCCTGCGACACCGACGCGTAGGGCACGAACGGCGCACCGTCGTAACGCAGCGGGGCGTGGATCTCATCCGCGAACACCCGCCCGCCGTGCCGCTCCACGATCTGAGCGATCGCCTCGAGCTCCTCCCGACCGACGATCGTGCCGGTGGGGTTGTGCGGGTTGCAGAGCACGAGTGTCCGCGCCCCCGCGGCGAAGGCCTCGTCGATGCGCTGCAGGTCGTGCTGCCAGCGCCCGTCGACCTCGACACCTGGCACCTCGATCACCGGATGCCCGATCGCCGGCAGGTATGTCAGGAACGGCATGTACGCAGGAGTCGGCACGATCACGGGCGAACCCGCCGGCGCATACTCCTGCACCGCGACCCCGAGAGCCGCCATCACATCCGATACCGGATGCACCCGCTCCGGGTCGACCACCCAGCCATACTCGTCGCGCATCCACTCGGACGTCGCCTCTCCCAGCTCCGTCGCCTGCGGGGGCGAGAGGTAGCCGAGGTTCTCGCCGTCGATCGCCCGGTGCAGCGCCTCCGCGATCTCGGGAGCGACCCCGAAGTCCATCTCCGCCACCCACGCCCCGATGTGGCCGGGATGCAGACTCCACTTGCGGCTCTGCGGCCGATCGAGGAAGAGACGGGTACGCGCATCGAACGGATGCGACGCGTGCGAGGAGCGGTCCGCGGTCATGATCTGGGTTCCCGCCGGTTCAGCCGACGGCGTGGGTACAGGAGGGGCGCAGGGCGCGGATGTCGGACACGGGAAACTCCATTCACAGCGGGGTCCGACCAATCTACGGACGGCCCCGCGCCGTCGCATTTCACGTTTCCGTGCGTGACGGCGCTTCCCGGCGGTTCATCTGTCGGGAGATCGGACGGATGCAGGAGCAGAACGCGGCGAGTCTTCCTGCATCCGTCCCCGCTCCCTACATCCGGCGCATCCGCGGCGCGGACCCCACAGGGAATCACTGCGGGGCAGGACGGCCCCGGGTCAGATGCTCGATGGTCGCCTCCGCGACGGAGGTGACGGAGGATGCGTCTTCCCCGACGGGAACGGTGAACCGCAGCCAGTCGGCACCGACACGAGCGTCGAGCACCGTCCGGCCGTAGAAGTCGACTCCCGTGAGGGCGGCGTCCGCGCCGGTGAGGGAGACCGGACTCCCGGCATCGAGCTTCTCGAACGCCCACGCACCAGAGGGAAGGGTGGTGAGTGCGACCAGCGTGGGATCGCCGTACGGGTCCGGCCCCGTCGCGTACATGCAGTACTGCGCTCCTTCACTCGCGAAGTAGATCTCCGCGGCCGTTCCCCACCCCCCGAGCTCGGTGTAGTCCATGATCACGACTTCCCTGCCCAGGATCTCGGACGCCTCCTGCGCGGTGAGCAGCGTCTCGCATCGTGCCCCCGCGATCTTGCTCTGACCGGGCTCGAAGTCGCGAAGGGTTGCGACGGCCGAGGCCAGAACTCCCGCCATCGCCTCGCGAACACGGTCGGCATCGCTCTCGACCAATGCGGAGGACCGCAACGAACCGGTCATGAGCACGTCGCCGTCGCGAAGTTCGATGGTGCACGAGCCCGTGTAGCACCGGATGCCGTCTCCGGGGATGTCGCTCGCGCCACGCTCCGCCGCACCGTCGATAATCGCCTGCGCATTCGGGACGACCGCGAGACTCCAGTCCGCGGGGGAGGTCGAGTTGGGGTCCAACTGCACGGGGTCGCCCGCCGAGCACGCTATCCCTCCGGCCTGCTGCATCATGTACTGCGCCGGCCCCGGATACCAGATCGGTGTGGATGTCAGGCCCAGGACGTCTTTCTCCCCGCCGACAGACGCACCCAGAACGCCCGCGACGGCGCTGTTCACGTCGGAGCACGTCACATCGAACGCCGCCTCGGGAGCCACGATGGGTTCCTCTGTGGGAGTCGGCGTCGGATCCGGCGCGGAGGCGGAGGGACTCGGCGATACTTCGGGGGCAGGAGTGCATCCGGCCATGACCAAGACGGTCGCGAGGCCGAGAGGAGCAAGGAGACGCAGGCGCATATCGCCACCCTAGGATCACCAGGGCGGAAAGCCTGGGTGTTTCATACAACGATTCGATGAAGGCGGCGGGTTCACGTGCTCCTCCAGCCGAAATCCTGTCGGACGCCGCGCCGGTAGACTGAACCTGCCCCGCCGGCCCCTTCCTTTGGAGTGCGCGTGACCACCGCCCCTGCACCTTCCCACCAGCACGTCCCCGACTCTGTCGAGAACGCGATCGCGACGCCCGAGAAGGAGCAGCCGTACGCGGCTCTCGGACTCAAGCCCGACGAGTACGCGCGCATCAAGGAGATCCTCGGACGCCGCCCCACTTCGGGCGAGCTGGCGATGTACTCCGTCATGTGGTCGGAGCACTGCTCCTACAAGTCGTCCAAGAACTACCTGCGTCGTTTCGGCCAGAAGGTCTCCGACGAGATGAAGGAACGCCTCATGGTGGGCATGGGCCAGAACGCGGGCGTCGTCGACGTCGGCGAGGGCTGGGCCGTCACCTTCAAGGCCGAGTCGCACAACCACCCGTCGTTCATCGAGCCCTTCCAGGGCGCGGCGACCGGTGTCGGCGGCATCGTCCGCGACATCATCTCGATGGGCGCCCGCCCGGTCGCGGTCATGGACGCCCTGCGCTTCGGTGCGATCGACCACCCCGACACCGCCCGCGTCGTGCACGGTGTGACCAGCGGCATCAGCTTCTACGGCAACTGCCTGGGCCTTCCGAACATCGGCGGCGAGACGGTGTTCGATTCCGTCTACCAGGCCAACCCCCTCGTGAACGCGCTCGCCGTGGGCGTGCTGCGTCACGAAGACCTCAAGCTCGCCAACGCGACCGGCGTCGGCAACAAGGTCGTGCTCTTCGGCGCTCGCACGGGTGGCGACGGCATCGGCGGCGCGAGCATCCTGGCCTCCGACTCCTTCGACTCCACCGGTCCGACCAAGCGTCCCGCCGTGCAGGTGGGCGACCCGTTCGCCGAGAAGGTGCTCATCGAGTGCTGCCTGGAGCTGTACCGCGGCGAGCTCGTCGAGGCGATCCAGGACCTGGGCGCGGCCGGCATCTCCTGCGCGACCAGCGAGCTCGCGGCCAACGGCAACAGCGGCATGAAGGTCTCGCTCGACAACGTGCTGCTGCGCGACCCCACGCTCACGGCCGAGGAGATCCTCATGTCGGAGTCGCAGGAGCGCATGATGGCGATCGTCGCCCCCGAGAAGCTCGACGCTTTCCTCGAGGTCGTGAACAAGTGGGAGGTCGAGACCTCCGTGCTCGGCGAGGTCACCGGCGACGGACGCCTCATCATCGACTGGCAGGGCGAGCGCATCGTCGACGTCGACCCCTCGACCGTCGCGGTCGACGGCCCCGTCTACGACCGTCCGGTCGCCTACCCGACGTGGATCGACGCACTGCAGGCGGATGCCGCGGAGAACCTTCCCCGCTCGAACGACCCGGAGACGCTGCGCGAGCAGTTCCTGAGCCTCGTCGCCTCGCCGAACCTGGCCGACACGAGCTGGATCACCAACCAGTACGACTACTACGTGCTCGGCAACACCGCCCTGAGCTTCCCCGACGACGCCGGCATGATCCGCGTCGACGAGGAGTCGGGTCTCGGCTTCGCGGTCTCGACCGACGCCAACGGCCGCTACTGCCAGCTCGACCCCTACGCGGGTGCGCAGCTGGCCCTCGCCGAGGCATACCGCAACGTCGCCGTCACCGGTGCCGTTCCCACCGCGATCACCGACTGCCTGAACTTCGGCTCTCCCGAGAACCCCGAGGTCATGTGGCAGTTCGGTCAGACGGTCGACGGCCTGGCCGACGGATGCTACGAGCTGGGCACCCCGGTCACCGGCGGCAACGTCTCGTTCTACAACCAGACGGGCGACGTGCCGATCCACCCGACCCCGCTCGTGGGCGTGCTCGGCATCATCGACGACGTCTCGCGCCGCATCCCCTCCGGATGGCAGGACGAGGGTCAGAACATCTACCTGCTCGGCACCACCTCGACCGAGCTCTCGGGCTCGGCCTGGGCCGATGTGGTGCACCAGCACCTCGGCGGCCTGCCCCCCAAGGTCGACCTCGCTGGTGAGAAGCGTCTCGCCGGTCTGCTGTCTGCGGCTCGCGACGAGTGGCTGATCTCCTCGGCCCACGACCTCTCCGAAGGCGGCCTCGCGCAGGCTCTCGCCGAGGGTGTCATGCGCTTCGGTGTCGGCGCCCGCGTCTGGCTGAACGAGATCATCGAGCGCGACGGTGTGGATGCCGCATCCGCCCTGTTCTCGGAGTCGACCGGCCGCGTGCTGGTGACCGTGCCCCGTGAAGACGACGTGAAGTTCCGCGGTCTGTGCGAAGGACGCGATTACCCGGTGATGCGCATCGGCGTGACCGACAGCGAAGGCGCGAAGCTCGAGGTTCAGGGCGTCTTCACCGTGACGGCCGCCGAACTGCGCGAGCGTTCGCAGGCCACCCTCCCGTCGTACTTCGGCCCGACCGTCACCGAGGTCAGCGCATGAGCGACGTGAGCCGTCAGGACTCGAACGACGAGGACTACGGCGACCTCGGCGAGAAGCGCAATCGACGCATGCGCATCGTGGCGTGGACCGTCATCATCGCGCTCATCCTCGGCGGTGGCGGCGCGACCGTGCTCACGCTGCTCCTCGGCTGAGACGCCCGCTGCCTTCGGGAGGACTTTCGCCTTTCGGGCGCATGAACCCCCACGGTGCCTCCTCCCGGGGCGGAGATCTCCTCCCCGAGGTGATGCCTCCTCCGACGAGGTGACCGTGCATAGAGTGGGCGGATGACCACCGACCTTCGCGCCCTCCTCACGGGCCTCCGTGCGCGGGCCGAGGCGCGCGTAGCATCCACGTCGCTGATGCTGGCCGAGCTCACGCATGACCGGGCGGGCTCGAACGACGACGACGAGCACGACCCCGAGGGCGTAACACTCTCGTCGGAGTGGTCGCGCCTGACCGGGCTTGCCGAGGCCGCAGCATCCGAACTCCACCAGGTCGACGACGCGCTGGCCCGGATGGATGCCGGCGCCTACGGCAGGTGCGCGAACTGCGGGAAGCCGATTCCCGCGGAGCGCCTGGCCGTGCGCCCATTCGCCGAGCACTGCGTCGCGTGCGCGGAGAAGCTCGGGCACTGAGTCGGGTCGCGGCCGCGCGCGTTCACGTGTAGCGCGCACAAACTTCGGAGATCGACATGGACACGCCGAGGCGGGGCGGCATCCGTCAAAGTGTGGGCGCGCAGATCCGGAGCTGTGCACGCGGCGCGCCGATCGAAACCTGCTGACCAGGAAAGAAGGCTGCTGAACGCCGTCACCTTCCGCCGGTCCCGCACTCCTTAAGAAGGAATCGCGGAACACTCCCCCTGTTCTCCGATGACCGTCAATAAGGAATGCCCCTGAACTGACCCGCCCGGGAGAGCTCAGGGGCGCGATCGCAGGGAGTGCAGCGTGAAGGAACATAAGAAGATTCGGGGCCGACTCGGAAGTTGGATCGGTGCGAGCGTGCTCGCCTTGGGCGGGCTGATCGCCCCCCTGGCGGCTTCAGCATCGGTCGACGCAGGGGATTCGGTCTACATCGGCAGCAAGCAGGGATACTCCGGTACGGGGATGTTCCCGATCTGGGCCGAGGTCCCAGCCGTCGGCGACCCCGACTTCTGGGCGTATTGCATCGAGAACCCCGTCTCTTCAAGGACGCAGCTCGAGGGGTACGTCGGCAACGCCGAGGACTACCTCGGCAGCAACTACTTCACCGACCCCGTGATCCAAGGGAAGGTGCTCTGGGTGCTGGCCCACGGTTACCCCGCACTGAGCCTCGAGGAGTTCGGCGCTGCCGCGGGTGCCCCCGGCATCTCCCGCAATGACGCGATCGAGGCCACCCAGTACGCGGTCTGGCGCTACACCGACCTCAACTTCGACGCGGCGTGGGCGTGGGAGACTCCGGATTCGGAAGCCGCCTACTGGCACCTGGTGAACGGTGCGAACGCGAGCACGGGGATGACCCCGGCCGATTTCGCAGTCACTGCCAGCATCGACGCCCCCAGCGCCCCGCAGACCGCCGACTCACTGGTCGGCCCCTTCCTGGTGACCACCGACCAGCCCACCGTCAGCGTGACGGCCGACCCTGCGGTGTCACTCGTGGATGCGAGCGGGAACGCGATCGACGCGAACGCCGTCGTCGACGGTCAGACGCTGTACCTCGACCTTCGCGGGTCGACCGCCGCAGGTTCGGCGACCGTGTCCGTGGTGGCGGAGGGCTTGAGCGGCACCGGGAAGATCGTCTCGGTACCGACGAGCAACTCACCGACGCCCACGGCGGATGACCACGCGCAGACGATCATCCTGGTCGCACCGAGCACGGCGACGACCACCGACGATGCCACCGTCGAGTGGGTCACCACGGCAGTACCGGCCCCCTCCATCGGGACCTCACTGGTCGACTCCGCTGACGGCGACCGGATCCTGCCCTGGAACGGCGGCACCGTCATCGACACCGTCACCTACCAGAACCTCACCCCCGGCAGCGAGTACACCGTGACCGGCGAACTGCAGCACAAGGCCGACGGCACCGCCACCGGCATCACCGGGTCCATCACCTTCACCCCGGAGACCGCGAACGGCTCCATCGACGTCACCTTCACCGTCCCGGTCGGCTACGCCGGCGGCACGCTCGTCGCCTTCGAGCGCCTCTACGAAGGAACCGACACCACGGGCGACCCGATCGCCGTGCACGAAGACATCGACGACGCCGCACAGACCGTCACCATCGAGAAGGCGCCCGTGACGCCGACGACCCCGACGACGCCGACGACGACCCCGGGCGCGAAGGGACAGCTGGCCACGACCGGTGGCGACCTTCCCGGCATCGCCGTCGGCGCGGCCGGCGTGCTGCTCGCGCTGGGCGCGATGATCCTGCTCGTCGGACGCGCACGGCGGAAGACCATCGACGCCGACTGACGAGCCGTGTCGGGCCTCGCCTCTCTACGGAGTGGCGAGGCCCGACAGTCGGCCCTGAAGCGACCGGGACGCCGAGTCCCTCGAGATCGATCTCGTCCCGCTCGCCTCCCCCGGACAGAGGTGCGTCGGTGTCGCGCCGGCGACCGACAGCGCGCTCGTGCCGACCAGACGGCATCCGCCCGAAGTCTCCCGACACACGCATGCGGCGCAGCACCCAATGCGTGTCGAGATACTGCGAATCGCTCCAGACCCCGGCGTCGAGGCGCGAACCCCGTGCGTGGATGGCTGTCGATCCCGAAAGGACGTCAATCTCGGCGTCACTTTTTGCGACTCTCGCACACCTTCTCTGTGTGAGAGTTCTTGATCGGCGCGCGACGACAGCCGACTCGACGGTTGCTTCGACGCTGAACGAGCTCGAGGGCATGAGCCATACACGTCGCGCCGCAGTCGTCGACGAGCTCGTCTTGCAGCGCTCCCGCATCGAACAGCTGCTGTCGGGGATCTCGGGCCTCGACGTCGTCGAGGTCTGCCCCACGCTCCGCGGTTTCCTGGGGTGGCTGCGCCACACCGAAAGAACTCGATGGCCTCATCTGCTCGTGCTCTCGCTCCCCTTCGATCCGCTCGCGTCGAACGATCTGTCCGCGCTCACGGCTCTGCGCGAGGCCGGCATCCGCGTGCTCGCTCTCACATCGCCGGGTACGCGAACGACTGCCCGGCGTGTCGCGGCCGCAGGCACCGACGGATTCGTGTCCACCGCCGACTCGGAAGACGACTTCGTCGTCGCCGCCACCATCGTCCTGACGGGAGGCACGATCATGACGTCCCCCGCGCACGACATCGTCAAACCCGGCTCCCCGGGAACGCGTCTGAGCGCCCAGGAGGCGCGAGTGCTCGCGCTCTACGTGAACGGCATGACCATCGGTCAAGCGGCCGATGCCATGGGCATCCGCCACGACACGGCAAGGAAGTACCTCAATCGCGTGCGCGACAAGTTCACATCGGCGGGTCGCCCTGCCCGCTCGAAGCTCCAACTGGCGCAGATCGCCTGGGCTGACGGGTACGCGGATCCTTCGCCACACGAGGGGCCCTGCATGATCACCGAATGAGCCGGGGTCGTGGAGCCGGAGAGGACCCCACGATCCCGCCGAGATGGAGTGCAGATCCCCGGAATCGTGGCGCGAGTCACGGATCGACGAAGTCGAAGGTCATGCTGTCCGGCCCCTCGCCCCAGGGGTCGAAGATGACGTCGGGGTCGTACACATCCACGGCCTTCTCATACGCCGGCCCCCAGTACCCGTCGCTGTCGAGCGCCCGCATGGTGAAGTAGTACCAGCCCGCTGCATCCATCAGGAGTCGCTTGCGTGTGTATCCGTTCTGATCCAGGTCGATGGTCGCGGAGTGCCCCTCCATCGAGGTGATGAACACTCGCCCGTTCGGAGGCCCCGTGACCGCGATGACCACACCGGTGGTCTGCGCCTCTTCGACCCTCATGTCTTCGAATCCGGTCAGGTCTTCGAAGCCCTGCACTTGGATCGGGACCACGGTGAAGGTGCCCGATGTGACGGCCGACTGCGAAGTCTCGTCGTATGACCACACCTCGTAGGCGTAGGTTCCTGCGTCGAGTTGCAACGCGCGGGTGTCGAAGCTCCAGGTGCCGTCGTCGGCGACCGTGGGTGTGTAGCGCTGAGAGTCCAGGGAGACGACGATGCTCTCGCCCGGCGTTGTCTGTCCCGCGATCACAGGGGAGAGGTGACCTGAGAAGGTGGTGGGGTTGGCAACCCCCGGAGACAACGGGGACTCTGGATCGGTGCCAGGTCCCGGCGTACGCGGATCGGCGGGCTGCGGCCGGGTCGGAGCCGTGGGGAAGTACTGATCGGGGTCGTCGGAGAGCCCCGCTGAGGGGACGGTCGGGTCGAGGATCCGACGCCCGGTGGTCGGTTCCTCCGGGGCCGAAACCGGCGGAGCAGCGACCAGCAGATCCGGGCCCGAAGCGCGGACAGGGTCTGGCTCGGATGCCGCGGCACTGACGGCGTCCGAGCTCGCCGGCAGCACGTCCGCCTGAGAGGGCGCCGGGCCGGGCCCGGCGATCAGCGCCGCGACGATGATCCCGCCGACCGTGGCCGCACCCAGGGACCCGGCGAGGAGCCATCCGGAGAACCCGGCGAACGCCGCAGCGGCGGCCGTACTGGACGACAGTGAGGCGGCTGTAGGCGCCCCGAGCCCCGCCGCCCCCAGCAGCACGGCGAGGGTCCTGCCCTGCAGCCGTGCCGCGCCACCCCGCGTCGACTGCAGCAGATCTCTGCATTCCCCGCACTCCGAGAGGTGGTCAGCCACTTCCCGCTCCACGGCGACGTTGTTCGGTTCGGTCAGGTACTGAGGGATCAGACGCGCCACATGCGTCGTGTCATCGCGAAGAGCGACGGGAATCTGTCGGCTCAGCCACTGGAATTTCAACCCCGTGCGCGCACGACGTTGCAGCGCCGACACCGCGTTCGGCTTGATCCCCAGCTCTTCGGCGATCTCCGGCCGGTCGACGTCATCGACCTCCGCCAGCCACAGCACGCGCTGCCACCGTTCGGGAAGGGCCTGGAAGGCTGCGAGCACATCTGCCGAACTCGCCTGCTGCTCGAGTACGCTGAGCCCGTCGCGCAGCTCAAACTGATCGACATCATCGCTGGTCAGGACGCGCGCCGCGTCCTTCCGCCAGGCGATGGCGGTGTTGCGGATCACCGTCTTCAGGTAGGAGCGGAAGGCGAACTGCGGACCTCTGTCGGTCGTGGTGACCTGCTGATAGATCGTCAGGAACGATTCCGAGACAAGGTCATCGGCACGGGCCGGAAAGAGCCGATAGGCGTAGCGGTGCGCCGCCTCCGCGTGGCGGCGCCAGAGGGCTTCGTAGCTGCCTCGATCACCGGCCCGTAGCGCGCTCAGCAACTCCGCATCACTGCGGGGATCGATCATGTTCCCTCCCCGGACCACAGGTCTCTCTTCCGACGTCAGAATAGGGCACCGGGGTGCCGAGCTTTCGTCGCGTCACTTTCTGGGGGTCGGTGACTCTTTTCGTGTGGGTGGCTTGCGCCTCATTGCCCCGTCGTCCGTGCTCGACTTGGGAGACGCCGCACGACGCACCGACGGATCGGTCGGCCCGCGGGGCGGCCACCTCGAGAAGTAGGCTGAGCACATCATGGACGAGTTCATCCAGGGCTTCTGGAACTTCGCGCAGCACTACTGGTGGCTCATCTTCCCCATCATGGGAATGGCTGGCGGCGCCGCGAAGGCATGGGAGCGCAGCTCCAAGCGCCGACACGAGCGCCGTCTGGAGACTCTCCGCATGAAGGCGCAGCTGAAGACCGCCGAGATCGAGGCGCGTGCGCTGACCCAGCAGGCCCGGCGCCGCGGGCCCTCCGTCGTCGACACGACGGCATCCGTCGCCCCGAACGACCTGGTAGCGCGCCTGTTCAGCGAGCACGACGAGATCACCGCACGCTGGCTCGACTACGAACTCGACGTGGCGAAGCTCATCGCCTTCCCCGCCATGAGCGATGGTCGCCAGCCCCTGACCGCCGCGTTCCTGCGCGCCAAGAAGACGGCGGATGCCCTGCGCCCGGCCTCGGCAGACGCCAGAGTGTCGGAGCAGCAGGTCACCGAGTATCTGCAAGCCGTCGGCGACTACGCGGTCGCGTTCGAGATCGCCGAGAAGGACGCCAGACGCCTACGCGATTCGACCTTCACCGAACCGGAGCGCAAGCGCCTCGACCGCGCGCAGCAGCTGCTGAAGGTCGCGGTCGACGAATCGGCCACGCAGGCCGAACGCAACGTCGCCTACAAGCGCGTGCGTGAAGAGCTCGACGGGCTCATCCTGCTCTCCGACAACGCGGTCACCGTGCTCGAGAAGCAGGTGGCCAGAGAGATCTCCGCGCCGGCAGCACCATCAGTGTCTGAGCCGACCACGGCAGAGTCCGCCGCCGCGGAGCCCACCACCCCTGAGCCCGAGCGGATCCGGCTCCCCCGCCGCGACGAACAGTCCTGAAGCACAGGTACATCCGCGGGTTCTGCCCGCATCCCGCCCACCCGGGCGGACGACGACGGAGGCATGCCGCAGTGATCACTCGGTTCGAAGAGCTCGACTGGCAGTCCACACCGATCGGCGACCTCACTCTGCGCCGGCGCACCGAGCCCGCGGTGGGACAGGAGATCTACGAGGTCAAGCTCGGCGACGAGTACCTGATGTCGAGCCTGTTCACCGTGGCGGAGGAAGAGCTCGCCGACCTGGGGTTGGCAGCGGTCGACGGCGATAACCTCTCGGTTCTGGTCGGCGGGCTCGGGCTCGGCTACACCGCCGTCGCGGCCCTGCGGGATGAGCGGGTGAGCGCCCTCACGGTGATCGACCGGCTGGGCGCCGTGATCGGGTGGCATGAGCGCAAGCTCCTCCCGGTGTCGGCGGAACTCGTCGACGATCCGCGCACGACCCTGCTCGAAGAAGACTTCTTCGCGGTGATGCGCTCCGCGCCCGTCGAGGGTCGCACCGGGTACTCGGCGATCCTCTTGGACGTCGACCACTCTCCGCGGCACCAGCTGGATCCGACGCACGCCGACCTGTACGACGCCGCCGGTCTGCGCGCGCTCGACCGTCATCTCGCCCCCGACGGCGTCTTCGCCCTTTGGTCGGATGACCCGCCCGACGAGGAGTTCATGGTCGAGTTGAAGGCGGTGTTCGATGACGCCGTCGCTCATGTCGTCGACTTCGAGAACGCCGTCACGGGCGGCACGTCGTCGAACACCGTGTACGTGGCGCGCAGTCGCAGAACGGGTGCCGAGGCGCTCGATGCCTCCGCCCCGCACGCGGGCGAGGACGCATGACCCCGGAGAACGTCACCGGTCCGATCGCCCACCACGCCGAAGCACCCGTCTGGTGGGCGGGCTGGGGCGGCTTGCGCTGGGTCGACGGAAGCGCGGGCGACCTGCTCGCGCTGCGTCCCGAGGGTGTGACCCGCCAGCACATCGACGACGAGTACCTGGCCTTCGCTCGCCCCCGATCCGGTGGCGGCCTGGTGGCGGTCGGCGCCCGCACGCTCTACCTCGCGGACGACGTCGACGGCGACACCAGGGCCGTGGCCTCGCTGGGCGACGACCCTCGTGTGCGCATGAACGACGGCTGCTGCGATCCTCGCGGCCGACTGCTGGCCGGTTCGATGGCCTACGACGCCGCGGCCGATGCCGGAAGCCTGCTGCGCCTCGACGCCGACCTGAACATCGCGACCGTGCTGGCGCGGGCGACGATCTCGAACGGCGTCGGCTTCTCGCCCGACGGACGACGCGCGTACTACGTCGACACCGCGACGCACCGCATCGACGTGTTCGACGTGACCGAGGGGGAGCTGCGCGGGCGACGCGCCTTCGTCGTGATCCCGGAGGAACAGGGGTCACCCGACGGCCTCACGGTCGCCGCCGACGGCAGCGTGTGGGTCGCCCTCTGGGGCGGCAGCGCCGTGCACGGCTACGACGCCGCCGGACAGCGCATCGCGACGATCGATCTCCCGGTGCCCCAGGTCAGCGCGTGCACGTTCGGTGACGACGACCTCGGCATGCTCTACATCACCACCTCGGCGCAGGGCCTCGGCCCCGACCACGGCACCGAGGCGGGTTCGCTCTTCGCCGTGCGACCGGGCGTGCGCGGGCTCCCCGTCATCCCCTTCGCCGGCTGAGACCTCGCGGCAGCACCGACGGCCTCTGCCCGAGGCACGGTGCACTCAGCGAAAGGAACCGTGCCCCGGACACAGGCCGCCGGGTGGATGACGCAGGTCAGCGCAGGTGCACCCGCTCGGTGCGCTGGTGCTGGCGACCGAGGCCCTCGATCTCGATCGTCATCTCATCGCCGTCCTGGAGGTACGGGAACCGGCCGGAGAGCGCGACGCCCTGCGGGGTGCCGGTGTTGACCACGTCGCCGGGCTCGAGCACCAGGTAGTGGCTCAGCTCGTGCACGATCTGCAGCACCGGGAAGATCATGTCGGCGGTCGACGAGTCCTGCCTCGGCTCGCCGTTCACGAACGACCGCAGCCGCAGCGCCTGCGGGTCGACCTCGTCGGCGGGGACGAGCGCCGGCCCGAGCGGGTTGAACGTCTCGGAGCACTTGCCCTTCGACCACTGCCCGCCCGACACGTCGAGCTGATAGGCGCGCTCGGACACATCGTTCGAGACCGTGTAGCCGGCGATGACCTCGCGGGCGGCATCCGGAGACGACAGGTAGCGCGCGGTCTTGCCGATCACGACCGCCAGCTCGACCTCCCAGTCGACCTTTTCCGCACCGGGCGGCAGCAGCACGACATCGTCCGGGCCGACCACCGTGTTGGGGTGCTTGAAGAAGACCACCGGATGCTCGGACGGCACGGATCCGGACTCGGCCGCGTGGGCGGCGTAGTTCTGGCCGATGCAGATCACCGCGGTCGGGCGGGCGACCGGAGCGCCGATGCGCAGCCCGTCGACAGTGGCTGCGGGAAGCTCGCCGCGACCGAGGGCCTCGCGCACGCGGTCGATGCCGTCGGTGGCGAGGAAGGCACCGTCGATCTCGGCGGTGAGGGGCGACAGGTCGTAGGTGATGCCCGCCTCCCGCGCGTAGGGACGCTCGTGGCCGACGGGGCCGAGTCGCAGGAGTTCCATGGTGTTCCTTCCGTCAGCGCGCAGCGGCGAAGGCCGGGTTGACGATCGGCACGGATTCGCCGGCCAGATAGCGGATGATGTTCTCGGCCGCGTGCACGGGCAGGTCCGCCAGCGCCTCGGGCGAGTACCAGGCGGCGTGCGGGGTGAGCAGCACGTCGTCGAGGTCGCGCAGCGGGGAGTCGGCAGCGAGGGGCTCCCCCGCGAACACGTCGAGCGCCGCGGCGCCCAGGTGCCCGGCACGCAGCGAGGCGGCGAGCGCCTCCTCGTCGATGAGCGGACCGCGGCAGGTGTTCACCACGACAGCACCCCTCTTCATGGTCGCGAGGGCCGCGGCATCGATCAGATGGCGGGTCTCCGCGGTCAACGGTACGTGCAGGGTGAGGATGTCGGCCCGGGCCACGGCATCCGGGATCTCGGCGAGCTCGCATCCGGCGTCGCGCACTGCGTCGGCGGAGGCATACGGGTCGGCGACGAGCACGCGGAACCCGAGCGCACGGCAGCCGCGGGCGACCATCGAGCCGATACGGCCGAAACCGAGCACCGAGACCGTGGTGGCCGAGGGGCGCACGGCGAGCGGGCGGGGATCGACGGCCTTCCAGGCGCCGGCGCGCACGGCACGGTCGTAGGCGGGGAGGCCGCGGGCCTGCGTCATGATCATCGCGATCGTGTGGGCGGCGACCTCTTCGATGCAGTAGCTCGGGGTGTTCGCGACCGCGATGCCGCGGGCGGTCGCCGCCTCGACGTCGACCATGTCGTAGCCGATGCCGACCCGGCTGATGATGCGCAGGTTCGGCATCCGATCCATCACCTCGCCGGTGATCTGCGCCCACTGCACGACCAGACCCTCGGCGTCGGAGCCGATGGTGGCGAGGTCGTCGATGCTGCCGGAGGCCACGCGTTCGGCACGCAGCCCGGCCTGTCGGAGGGTGTTTTCGATGACGGTTCCCGGCAGGTCGCAGTCGCTGACGAGGATGAATGGCTCGGTCATGGATGCGATGCTATAGCATCTAGCAGATGGATGCACGACGTCAGGCCGATCGCTCACCCTCACCATAATTTGCTATAGCATCGATCCCATGACTGCTCGCCGCGCATTGATCACGGGGGCCAGTTCCGGTATCGGGACAGCCGCCGCCCTCGAACTCGCCCGCGAGGGTGCCGCCCTCTGGATCACGTATGCCGGGCGGGAGACTGAAGCCCTCCGGGTCGCCGAGGAGTGCCGCGCTGCCGGGTCGCCCGAGGTGCACGTGTCGCGCCTCGACCTGCGTGAGCGCGCTTCGATCGACGCGCTGATCGAGGAGATCACGGCCACATGGGGATCCCTCCACGTGCTCGTCAACAACGGCGGCGTCTGCCCGTACACGCCCTACGACGACATCGAGTTCGACGAGTGGGACATGGTCCTCGAGACCAACGCGCGCGGCACCTTCTTCCTGACCCGTGGCGCTCTCCCGCTGCTCCGGGCCGCCGAGGGAGACCGCTCGGTGATCAACATCGCCTCGATCGCCGGCCAAGTCGGCGCACTGCAGACCGGCATCCACTACGCCGCGAGCAAGGGAGCGATCCTCGCGATCACCCGCAGCTTCGCGCGGCATCTCGCCCCCGAGGGCATCCGCGTCAACGCCGTCACCCCTGGTCCCGTCGCGAGCGCGATCACCGACCAGCTGCAGGGCGCGGGCCGCGAGAAGCTCGAAGCAGGGATCCCGCTCGGCGCGTTCGGGCAGCCGGAAGACGTCGCCTGGATCATCGCATCGCTCGCGTCGGAGCGCGCCCGCTTCATCACCGGTGCCACCTACGACGTCAACGGAGGAGTTCGCATTGACTGACCGCACAGCCCGTTCTGCCCTCGATACCGTGCAGGCACAGCTCGACGCTTTCAACGCGCACGACCTCGACGCGTTCGTGGCGACCTACGCCGAAGACGCCGTGATCACCGGTGTCGCGCCCGAGCCCGTGGTCGGCTCCGCCGCGATCCGCGCGTTCTACGAGCCTCGACTGCAGAACCCCGAGCTGTCGTGCGCCATCGAGACCAGCGTGCTGTTCGGTACCCGGTGGGTCGTCGCGCAGGAACAGGTCATCAACGCGGGCGTCGCCACCGAGACCATCGCGACGTTCGACGTGGTCGATGGGCTGATCGCACGGGCCTCGATGCTCAAGGCCTGACGCCGCAGAGCGCTCACTCGTGCTCCGGGAGGATCGGGGACGACCATCCAGGGTCGCGCCCGAGCTGCGCCGCCCGCGAGACGGAAGTCGCACCGTAGCGATCCCGCAGAGTGTCGAGCACGGTGTCGAGGCGGGCCTCATCGCCCCAGTCGATCGGCAGTTCGGGCTGCACACGGTCGGTGTGGTCGAGCTGCGACAGCGAGATGCCGATCAGGGTGATGCCGCGGGCGGTGATCTCGGCGTGCGCGGCGGCGAGCAGTGTGCGCGCGAGGGTGAGCAGCACGGCGGTGCGATCGGTCGGCGCGCGGAGCGAGCGGGAGCGGGTCGCCTTCGAGAAGTCACCGAAGCGCAGGCGCAGCACGACGGTGCGGCAGACGCGATCGCCGTCGCGGAGGCGCCGACCCAGCCGGTCGACGATCTGCGTGAGGATGAGATCGAGTTCCTCGGCAGATCGGGGGCGGGTGCCCAGAGCGCGCTGCGAGCCGATGGACCCGCGTCGCCGAGTACTGTCGACGGGCCGCGGATCCCGCAGACGAGCGAGCGCGTGCACGTGCGCGCCCGTGGCCTTGCCCAGCATCCGCTCGGCGGTCGCCGCCTCGAGCTCGGCGAGCTCTCCGACCGTGCGGATGCCGTAGCGGTGGAGCTTCTCGGCCGTCACGGCGCCCACACCCCACAGGCGTTCCACGGGAAGAGGGAGAAGGAACTCCTCCTCCCGATCGGGCTCCACGACCAGCAGCCCATCGGGTTTGCTCACGGCGCTGGCGACCTTGGCCAGGAACTTGGTGCGCGCAACCCCGACCGAGATGGCGAGTCCCGCCTCCGCCCGCACGCGTTCACGCAGCCGTGCCGCGATCTGCTCGGGGCTGCCGGCGATGCGTCTCAGACCCCCGACCTCGAGGAACGCCTCGTCGATCGACAGCCCCTCCACGAGAGGGGTGGTGTCACGGAAGATCGCGAACACGTCTTTGCTCGCCGCGGAGTAGGCATCCATGCGCGGCGGGACGACGACGGCATCAGGGCAGAGCTCTCGCGCCTGTCGGCCGCCCATGGCGGTGCGCACCCCGCGTGCCTTCGCCTCGTAGCTCGCCGCCAGCACGACCCCGCCGCCGACGATCACGGGGCGACCGCGCAGTTCGGGCGCATCGCGCTGCTCGACCGACGCGTAGAACGCGTCGAGGTCGGCGTGCAGCACCGTCGCTTCCCCACGCATCCCGTTCTCCTGTCGACGTGCGGATCGTCGCACGAACTGGGGACACCGGCAGCGATATCGAGAGGCGAGACGGGGTGTCTGTGGCCGCCGGTATGGTCGGCGCGTGCCGGAACCGGTGAAGCAGTGGTGGGCGCGACGGCAGTTCTCCCGCGGTCGCGCTGTTCCGTATGACGTGGGCACCTATCGCGCCGGGTGGGCGGCATATCCGGAACTGGTGCGGCAGTACCACCCTGAGCTGAACCACGGCATCGTCCTGTCGCAGATCCCGCTGGCGGCCGACGTGCTCCTGTGCTGGGAGTGCGCGGTCGGGCACCGGTTCGCCGCGACGCCGACCGAGCAGCGCGAGCGTCCTGGACAGGTGCGGCGCCGCTCCGCATGGTGCCCCGAGTGCTCTGCCCTCGCCCGTCCGCAGCAGGTCGTGCTCGGCGAAGCACGCGCCCGCCCCCGCGCACCCCGTCGCCCCGCGCCCGCGCTCTGCGCGAAGACCCCTGACCTGCGCGCGGGCACCGCGTTCGTGAGCGAGTGCGCCCCGAAGCCTGCATCCGCAGCCGAGGGCCGCCTGCGAACGGCACTCGGCGCGGTGATCGACTTCGACCCGACCATGAACGCCGTGAAGGTCTCGCGCCCGTTCTTCCGCCATACCGAGGTCTGGCCCGACATCGTGTTCCCGGAGCTCCGGGTCGCGCTCGAATACGACACCGTCGGCCGTCACGGTCTGGAGCATGTGGGCAGACGCCAAGATGTCGACCTGCGCAAAGATCGCGCCCTCCGCGCCGCGGGATGGGAGGTGATCCGCATCCGCACCGGGAAGCTCGAACCCCTCGGTCCGCACGACCTCACGCTGTCTTCGGTGAGCGGGAAGGGCATAGCCCGCATCGTCGACGAGCTGCGGGTCATTCGTGGCGCACTGCTCGTGGATGCCTATCTGCGGTGACGCAGAGCCCGATCAACGCTCGAAGCGCTCCCGCAAACCCTGGTCGATGGCGATGTCGCCGAACGATGCCGTCCACGCGCCGTCGACCGCGATCGACTGCCCCGACAGGTATGGGGCCTCGTCCGACAGCAGGAACGCCGTGAGCGCTGCCACCTCTTCGGCTCGGGCGATGCGGCCCATGGGCGGTCCCTCTGCGAGCGCCCGCTCTTCGGCCTCGGGGTCGGCCGCGCGGGCGATCTGCGCCTCCAGATGCGGGGTGCGCACTCCGCCGGGAGCGACGGTGTTGGCGCGGATGCCAAGGGCGCCGTACGACACGGCCACGCTGCGGGTGAGGGCGTCGATGCCGCCCTTGGTGAACTCGTAGGCGGCATGGTCGGTGAAGCTGGAGCGTCCGTGGATCGAGCCGATGTTCACGATTGCACCCGGCACGCCCTGATCAACGAAGGCGGAGACGGCGGTCGAGCAGCCCCAGATGTACCCGAAGCCGTTGATGTCGAGCACCTCGCGCACGGTGTCTTCGTCGAGCTCGTGCAGCGGGGTGCGCTTGGTGATCCCGGCGTTGTTCACCCAGCCGGCGAGGGGCGCCCTGACACGAGCGGCAGCGGCGGCACGCTCGTGCGTCGCGCGATCGGCGGCGTCTCCGAGCACGACCTCGGCCACGACGCCGTCTTCGAGCGTGCCGGAGCCCGGGGAACGCTCGAGCCCGACCACGATCCAGCCGTCGGCGGTGAGACGTTCCGCAATGGCACGGCCGATGCCCTTGCCACTGCCGGTCACGACGACGCTGCGGTTCACAGAGCTGCGCGGGGAGTCTGGCATCTCAGTCCCTCTCGAATGGGAAGACGGTGGGCTCGAGCGCGAAGCCGAGGCCCGCGGCATCCGTCGGCCGCACCCGGCCCTCGAACGACGGACCGCCGAGGATGAACGACGGCGCAGGATCGTACGGATTGACGCCGCGGGCGAAGGTCTCGACGCCGATGCCCAGGTGCGCGGTGACCTCAGGATAGACGTGCCCCGACACCGGCACACCGCGCTCGGCCGCCCACGCGATCATCTCGCGGGCCGGTGTCACGCCGCCGATCGCGACCACATCGAGCCGCAGCACGTCGACACCGCCCACCTCGACGAGCGCCTTCAGCACGGCCGGATCGGTGACCTCATCGCCGACCGAGACCGGGAGCCGTGACTCCCGGCGGATGCGCGCGACGCCCTCGGCGTCTTCGGGAAGCAGCGGGTCTTCGAGCCACGCGAGCCGAGGGTCGCCCCACTGCGCGATCTCGGTCAACGCCGTGTCGGCATCGGGCCAGCCGAAGCCCACGTCGACGACCAGGCCGGTCGCATCGGGCAGCTCGGCGTTCAGCATCGCGAGCAGATCACGCATATATGCCGCATCCGGAATGCGGGAGATCTTCACGTTGGTCCAGCCGTCCGCCTGCGCGAGAACTTCGTCGGCCACTTCGCGCGGAGACCGCTGCGCCGACGGATACGCAGCGACCAGCATCGAGTCCCGCGGCGCAGCGCCCGTGCCGAGCATCTTCCACAGCGGCACACCCGCACGCCGCGCGGCGATGTCCCACAGCGCGATGTCGACCAGGCCGATCGCCCGCCGCACCAGGCCCACACGTCCGACGATGGCGCTGCCGCGCAGCATCCGCTCCCAGGTCGCGGCGGGGTCGTCGGCATCCGCCCCCACCGCGTGCACCGCAACGAGACGGTCGACGATCTCGGCCATCGGCGCTTCCCGCGAGAGGCAGTAGGCCACACCGGTCAGGCCGTCGTCAGCGGTCGCCCGCACCGCGCTGTACTCGCGGCGGGTCACGGTCATCGCCCCCAGGTGCAGGGGTGCCGGGAGCGGCAGCACGGCCGTGGCCGTGTCGATGCGAGCGATCGTCGTCATTCGGGCTTCTTCGCCAGCGGCACGCCGTAGTCGACCATGAACCCGCCGTCGACGTAGAGCGTCTGGCCGTTCATGTACCGCGACTGGTCGGAGACGAGGAAGCTGACCGCGGCGGCGATCTCGCTCGCTTCGGCCAGACGCTTCGCGGGGATGCGCGACAGGATCGTGTCGAGGCTGAGCGTGCCCGCCTCGACACCCTGGCGGAAGACGCCCGTGTCGACGTAGCCCGGTGCGACCGCGTTGACCCGCACCCCGCGCGAGGCCCACTCGGCACCCGCGGTCGAGGTCAGACCGATCACCGCGGCCTTCGTCGTGGCGTAGGGGGCGCGTCCCGCAGAGCCGCGCGACGAGATGGAGGAGATGTTCACGATGCGGCCCTCGCCACGCTCCAGCATCCGCTTTCCTGCGGCCTGCAGCGCCGAGAACACCCCGTGCAGGTTGACGTCGACCACGGCCGACCATTCGTCCCAGGTGAGGTCTTCGATGCCACGATGGCGCTGGATGCCGGCATTGTTGACGAGCACCTCGATCGGTCCGAGCTCCGTCTCGATCTCGCCGAACACGCGGTCGACACCGGCATGGTCGGTCACATCGAGCTCGCGCCACAGGATGCCGGCCGGGTTGTCGGCTGCGGTGAGTCCGGGAACGCGGTCGGCGGCCACCACGCGATAGCCGTCGGCGGCGAGGCGCTGACCGATCTCCCAGCCGATCCCGGCGGATCCTCCGGTGACGATGGCGACAGGGCGCTGGGCGGTCATTGCTCTCCTCAGAGTGATCGAGATTTGCTATAGCAAGTGTATCGGGAGTGCCGTCAGCGGTCGAGCAGATCGGCCACGACAGCCACCGCATGCTCCTCGAGCAGGTCGAGCGCCCCGGGCGCGAGAGGCGTCTGCCAGGCCTGATACGCCCCGCGGTCATAGGCGTCGCGCGTCGGCAGATACACGAAACCGGGGCCGTTCGTGAGGTTCATCACCACGATCGGCGTCTCGGGGAATCGGCGGCGCAGCGTGGTCTGCAGCCGCGAGTAGGCCTCGCCCGGATGCCCCACGATCACCGCATCCCCGAGCCGCCAGGCCCAGATCGGATGCTGCACGGTGGGACCGTCGATGTAGCCGTCGCGCAGGTTGCGCGCGCGTCCCAGACGCTCCTCGCGCGAGCGCGGATCGATGTCCTTCCACTCCTCGGCGAGCTCGTCGAGCGTCGGGAGGTCACGCAGCGGCAGTTCCACACTCGTCAGCGAAGAGGCAGCCCCCACCCCTCCAGCGGCTGCCCGCCCGGTCCAGATCGCGAGCGGAGCACCCGACTCCACGACACCGTCGAGCGTCAGCTCCTCCCCCGGGGCGGGCAGCGCATCGAGAGCGGCGAGCACCGCGTGTCCGAGCGAGCGTCCGTGCCGGTCGGCGACCGCGACGTCGCCCGTGTACTGCTCGCGCGGAGCCAGCTCGCCCGATGCGCCCTGCACGAACAGGCACGGAGCACCAGTGGCGGACTCCACGATCTCGCGCATCGCCCCGACGTAGTCCGGCGACACCTCTCGGCTCTGCCAGGCGAGCGTTGTCGGATGGCAGGCGTAGTTCACGAGAGTGGCGCACACGATGCCGTCGACGCTGAGGCGTCCGATCGTCACGGTGTCATCGGCCTCGCCCGCGGGGTTGTAGCCCACGAGGGGGCGACCGTCGACGTCGAGCTCACGGTCGGCCGCCAGGGTGCAGCGCCCGGTGGTCCACTCGATGAGTCCGGGAACCGCGCTCTCCAGCGCCTCGCGCCCGGCCGCGATCCCCGCAGCGGTGAGCGCTTCGAGGTAGCCCGGGATCAGCTCGCCGCCTGGAAGATGCGCATCGGCGGCGCACAGCACCGCACCGGCATGGGTGTGCGAGAGCGAGAGCATCAGCTGGTCGGGGTCGAGCCCCAGCCCGTCGAGGATCGCCCCGCGCACGCCCTGCTCGTCGGCGACGCGACGCCACCACGTGCCATCCACCGCGAGCAGCACGCGCGGGCGCTCGTCGGCGGAGACCACGGCGAGCGCGGTGAGCTCGAACGGACGGTGCGCCCCCTCGGAGCGCTCCCAGTCGGCGGGGCCCCAGTTCTTCGCCCGGATGCCGGTGGGTGGGGTGATGTCGCGCCGGGCGACGCCGATGCGCGCCTGGGTGCGGGGGATGCGGATGCGATCGCCGAGTTTCGTGGCAGATGCGGTGTCGTTCACGCGTGGTCCTCCCTGTTCTCCATGATGCCGCCGGTCAGGCGGTTTTCAGCACGTCGGCGATCAGGACACGCTCACCCTCTGCGGGGAGATCGGTCTCGACGCCGCGCTCGACCGTGTCGCTGTAGAGCAGCGTCGACGGCTCGGCGAAGCCCGCGGCCAACCGCAGCCGTCCTCCGACGAACTGTGCGCCGGTGACCCGCGCGTGGTTGATGCCCGCGCCGATGTCGACGTGCGCCGCTCCCTTCGGCACCGTGGACGTCACACCGCTCAGCCGCCAGGTGATCACGCCCGCGCCGCCGGCCCGCGACAGCATGGCACCCTCGCCGCGTTCCGTGCTCAGCTCGACGCCCTCGAGCACGATGGCCTGGTCGCGCACCGCGGTCGCCGTGAGCACGACGTCACGGACCGTGCCGCCCCGGATGGTCACCCTCGACCCGCCGAGCTCGGCGGGGGCGCCGGTGGGCGGACCGCTCAGGCGGCAGTCGACGAACTCGACCGCTCCGGATCCCCGAGCCTTCATCCCGTCGATTCCGGTGATCGTGCAGCGTGCGAAACTCACGGGGACCGTGACGGGGGTCTGAATGAGCACCTGATCCTTGGGGAGCGCGAAGGTGCAGTCCTCGATGGTCGTCGGCCGCGACGACCTGGTCGATCGCTGGCCGATGGCCAGCAGCCCCGCGGTGCACCCTCGCAGCTGGGCGCCGTCGGCGTTGATCGTCATGGTCGCCTGCGGGTCGAAGGTCGATCGCCCGATCACCCGGACGTTCTCGAGCGTCAGGTCGCTGATCTTCGTGCCCGCGACGAACCACGAGCAGACGTGGTCGCGCACCGTGATGCGCTTAGCGGCGGTGCCCCATTGCGCGCCGGAGTTGGCGATGTCCATCAGCCCCGAGCACCCGATGAAGGTGAGGTCGTGCTCGTACTGACCGTGCGTGGTGAACGGGTTCCCGCCCTGGTCGTCACCGTCGCCGTGGCAGTTCTCGACGATGCAGTACGCGCTGGCGGTCAGATCGTTGAGATGCCGCGCGTTCGACGACGTGCAGTCGCTCACGCGTCCGTAGAGGCTGTAGATCTGCTGCGTGAGGTAGCCCGCGCCGCCGTAGAAGACCGTGGGCGGGTTCTCGACCGAGCAGCGTTCGGTCGTGAAATGCGTGTTCCACCGCCGCATGATGACCGGCCACCAGGTGCGACTGGCGTGCACGTCGGCGACATCGCAGTGGATCGCGTACTCGAAGGCGATCGGGTGCGATCCGGTGAGCTCGCGAGAGTCCGGGAAGGAGCCGTCCGTCGGTCCGTCGAAGGGACCGGCCCCGAGGAACCGCATGTTCGAGATGCGCACGCCCTCGACCGGATCCATCCGACGCCAGATGAGCGCACGGCCCTTCTCGAGCGGCCAGCCGTTCAGGTAGTCGATCCGGATGTGCGTTCCGTCGATCTGCTGCGTCACCCGGACGAATCGCTGGATCTCGCGCTCATCGGCTCCGCCTCCGGCGACCGTGTCGCATTGCAGTGCCCACCAGGAGTCCACGGGGAACGCCGCCGCATCAGGCACAGTCACCGCGTCCGTCAGCTCGGGCCAGGCCTCTGCCAGGCGGTGCTCGACCACCACGTCCCGCGACACCCCGGTGAAGAACATCACCGCACCGAAGGGGTTGTCGTGGGTGTTCGCCTCGATCCCGTCCGTCGTGATGACGTGGCCCCCGAAGTCAATCTCGATGTGGGAGCGGGTGAAGCGATGCCGTCGCTGGAACAGCAGGTCGGTGCTCGCCGCGATCCGCTTGACGCGGACGTCGTTCACCATCGCGGCGAGCGCGTCATCGGCCGCCGTCTCGGGCCCGGTGATGCCGAAGACCCGGAAGTCGACGGTGCCGTCGTGCTGCAGCAGCCATCTGCTGCCGCGCTTTCCGGCGATCACCGTGCCGCCGTTGGCCTCGATGTCCGCAGCCTCGACCCCCACGTAAACGAGCAGTCCGGCGTCGCCGGGCGTCCGGTAACCGGCGACGATCGCCACCTCGCCGTCGCGCGCACGGCGCCGGGACAGCTCGGAGACGGAGTCCGCCCTGGTGATGTCCTTCGCCCCCGCCGCGGTGGGAGCCGCCTGCGCGGGTGACGCCGCTGCCAGGGAGCCGGCCGCACCGAGCGCGACCGCACCGAACCCCGCCACGAGGGCGCGTCGACTCGTCGAACGCACACGCGCATCCGCATCGCTGCGGGACATCACCGCACCCCGGACTTCGCGTCTGCGGCCAGCAGCGCTTCGGCCGGAACAGTGAAGTCCGCCCGTCGGCTGAGCGCGAAGGCGATGGTCGCACCGAGCAGCGTGAGTCCGGCGATCAGGAGCAGCCCCCAGATCGCCGACCCCGTGGTCTCGCTGATCCAGCCGATCGCATACGGACCGGCGAATCCGGCGAGGTTGCCGACCGAGTTGATGAAGGCGAGTCCGGCAGCCGCCGCCGTGCCGGTGAGCACCATGGGCGGCAGACTCCAGAACAGCGGCGTCGTCGAGAACAGCGCCGACATCCCGACGCACAGCGCCGCGAGCGCGAGGACCGGCGTGCCCTGCGCCGCGACCGCCGCGATGAGCGAGAGCGCGGTGATGGTGAGCGTGATGCCGATCTGCAGCGGGATGTTGCCCTGTTTGCGGGCGGCACGCTCCCACGGGAGCATGACGAGCGCGGCGCACAGATTCGGCAGCGCGACGATCCACCCCGTCGTGGAGTTGGAGAAGTCGCCCATGCTCTTCACGATCGTGGGCAACCACATGCCGAGCCCGTACGCACCGAACACCACACCGAAGAACAGCACGATCAGGGTCCACAGGCGTCCGTTGCTGAACACCTCACGCAGGCGCAGACGCCCGTGCTTCTGCTCGGTCGCCGCGGTCTCGGCCGCCAGGGTGTCGTTGATCCACCGCTGCTCGGTCGGGTCGAGCCAGCGCGCATCCTGCGGACGGTCGGGCAGCCAGAAGAAGACGACGAAGGCGAGGAGCACAGCGGGGAGGCCCTGCAGGAGGAAGACCAGCTGCCAACCGTCCAGACCCCACATGCCGTGGAGCTCGAGCATCCAGCCGGAGAGGGGCGCGGCGACGGCGTTCGCGATCGGGTTCGACAGCACGAACACCGCGAGCACCTGGGTGCGGTACTGCCGCGGGAACCAGAGCGTGAGGTAGAGGAGCACGCCGGGGAAGAAGCCGGCCTCGGCGATGCCGAGCACGAACCGGGCGATCGCGAACTGGGTGGCATCCTGCACGAACGCGGTGAGGGCGGCGACGAGTCCCCAGGAGACCATGATGCGGGCGATCCACTTACGGGCGCCGAAGCGCTCGAGCAGGAGGTTGCTGGGCACTTCGAACAGCAGGTACCCGATGAAGAAGATGCCGGCGGCGAACCCGAAGGCGGCCTCGGTGATCTGCAGTGCCGCCGTCATCTCCAGCTTGGCGAAGCCCGCGTTGTTGCGGTCCATGTAGGCGACGAGGTACAGCAACCCGAGGAACGGGCCCAGACGCCAGATCGCCTTCTTCATGGCGGAGGCTCCGACCTCCTCCGGTGTTCGCGTATCGGGTGCGGATGCGTTCCCGGCCATGGACAACTCCTTCGTCATCGTTCGAGTGGGCTTGCTATAGCATCTAGCAAATCCCTGGCCGTGTCCACTCATCGGGAAAATGCCATAGCATCGAGCGAACGAATTCGCGCCCTCTCGACGAGACGGAACCGCGGATCGAGAAGGGCACCGAATGCGCAGCGTCTCGGATCAGAACATCGCCGAACAGGTCGCAGACGAGCTGCGCGCGGCCATCCACTCCGGAGAGCTCGCCCCCGGCGAGCGCCTGGTCGAGCGCAAGCTCGCAGACCGGCTCGGCGTCAGCCACATCCCGGTGCGCGAGGCCCTGACCCGGCTCGCCGAGGAGCGCCTGATCACCCGCGAGCCCCGCCGCGGTGCTCGTGTCGCCCAGCTGAGCGCGCAGGACCTGGAGGAGATCTCGAGCCTGCGGATCGTGCTGGAGCAGTTCATGGCGATCCGCGTGCAGGAGCGATGGAGCGAGGAATCCGCCGCCCGGCTCGGAGCCATCATCCAGGCGATGGCGGATGCGGCCCCCGGCGACATCGACGAGGTGCTGCGCCAGGACCGCCTCTTCCACGAGACGCTCGCCGATCTCGCCGAGCACCGCTTCCTCGACGAGCTGAGCGGCCAGTTGCGCGGCCGGATCACCGGATTCCTGCATGCCGCCAACGCGGCCCTCGACCCCGCAGAGCAGGAGGAGCACGTGCGCAGCCACCAGCAGATCGTCGACGCCATCGCGAGCGGCGACCCCGAGCGGGCGCAGGCCGTGATCGCCGAGCATGTGACCAGGGCCGTCGAGCGCATCACCCCCACGGCCGAGTGATCCACCCCGTGACCCCGCAGACGATCGTCCTCACCGGAGCCTCCGACGGGATCGGTGCAGCGGCCGCCCGCCAGCTCGCCTCCTCCCCGCATCGCCTCATCCTCGTCGGCCGGTCGGTCGAGAAGACCCGCGCCATCGCCGAGGAGACGGGCGCAGCGTGGTTCACCGCCGACTTCGCGCGCCTCGACGACGTGCGAGCGCTGGCCGCGAAGATCACCGATGCCGTCGGCGACAGCGGCATCCACGTGCTGGCGAACAACGCCGGCGGCATCTTCGGGGATCAGACCCCGACGGTCGACGGCTTCGAGAAGACCATGCAGGTCAACCACCTGGCGCCGTTCCTGCTCACGAACCTGCTGCTCCCCCACGTGCTGAAGGCGGAGGGCGCGGTTGTCAACACCTCCAGCATCGCCCACCGCCTGTTCGGTCATCTCGACGTGGACGACCTCGACAACCGCCGCCGCTTCAGCCCGAACAAGGCCTACGGCGACGCCAAGCTCGCGAACGTGCTGTTCGCCAAGAGCCTGCACACGAAGTTCCACGCCCAGGGGCTGAGCGCGGTCGCCTTCCACCCGGGCACGGTGCAGACGAACTTCGCGTCCGACTCATCGAGCATCATGCGGCTGCTCTACCGCACCCCGCTCAAGCACCTCATGCTCATCGGTGCGGACAAGGGCGGTGCGACACTGCGCTGGTTCACCGAGGGAACCCCCGGTGAGACCTGGTTCTCCGGCGCCTACTACGACGAGCGCCAGCTGACCACGAAGGTCAATCCGCAGGTGAACGACGCCGCCCTCGCCGAGGCCCTCTGGCAGCGCAGCGCCGAGTTCGTCGGCATCCCTGCGCGCTGACGCGCGGTGAACGTTCATCTGCCTGACGATGGCGACCTGTGCTCCGAACGATTCGAGCTGAGTCGCCGACGACAAGAGACGTGAATATCGCCCAATTCGCGACACCCCGGCCCCGCATACCAAAACCGCCGCGAGCGACGAAGCATACGGCAATTACGCGCAAGAAATGGGCGCATCACCGAGGTGCCGCTCTTTCGGGCAGCACCCGCTCAGGTTGACCGTTTCGATCCCCCTCGACCGAGAAGATCACCGGTGAAGTTTCACGGCTCTATGTTCGTCCGATCACCGCTCGGGAGATAGCGCCACCGGCGTCAAGGCCCGAACGGACGATGCGGACCTCGACGCTTCAGAATCGAGGTCCGCACATCAGCAGGTCAGGCTCAACCTGCCATGATCGTTCGCTTCCAATCGGCCTGCACGACGGTCGGCACCGGGGCATTGGTTGTAACTGCCACCGCTCCAGTCGCAATGACCACGGCGGCCAGCAGCCCCATCACCACGGCCCTCATCAGCCGAAGCACCCGGAGAGGAGGACGCAACCCGACTGGTTCCCACCCGAACCGTCTGAGGGGATCGGCTTCCACCCGGCCTGGACCGATTCGGGTGCCGGGGCGTCCGCCGCCACAACTGCGGCACCAGTACTCAGCACACCTGCGACGATTAGCCCCAATACTGCGCCTTTGATAATTCGAGACATATGACCCTCCGAGTCAATAGATGAAGAACACATCTTCTCATATAGAGCAGTTCGCGCCACTTGTTCCTTGAGCGCCTGTGCAATATCTCAGCTAGACCGGCGCGGACACGAAGTGTTTATCCTCCACGCTCGGGGACAAATCGCCCCCATTTGCCCTCTTTCTCGTCGCCGTCGACCGATCCGCGCACCACGCGTCCGCGCCGGTTTCCGGTATCGCTGTCTGCAACCCCCGCCACGCAGAGCGACGGAAAGTGCGATCGGAACATGTCGGGCGGCGCGTCAGACCACGAGGTTCGCGGTATCCACCACACGCGGGCCCGCGGCGGGGAAGGCCGTGCGGGTCACACCCGACTCGACGTTGCCGGTGTGCAGCAGCGTGGACGATGCGCCGAACGCGGCATCCGCCAGCTCGATCGCGCCGCCTTCGAAACGGTTGCCGACGGCGCGGTAGTGGGTCGCGCCCTTCGTGACCGCGACATGCGTGGCCGACCCCTCCGCACGGAAAGTGCTGTCGGACAGCGTCAGGTGCAGCTCGCCGTCGCCGGCGCGCGAGACACCGGTGCCGCCCTTGATCGCGACATCCGACCCCGCGATCTCGACCACCTGCCGCTCCCCTCGTGCCGCGGCGATGCGGGCGTTGCGGAGCGTCGATCCCTCGAACCGCAGCCGCTCCGACGATGTCACGACCGGCGCCGCGTCGTCGGCGGCCGTGAGCGTCGAGCCGCGGAAAGTGACCGCTCCGGCCCCCGCGATCTTCATGCCGCCGACCCGATCGAGCACTGTGTCGACGAACGTGACCGGCGTTTTCACCGTGGCGTTGGTGAGCTCCCCCGGTGCGACGAAGGTGAAGTGCGAATCGGCGATCACGGTCGGCCGCGCGGAGTTGTCCGAGGCCTGCGTGATCACGAGGGTGTCGGATGCCGTGCAGCCGCGCAGCTGCGCGCCGTCGGCGTTGATCCACAGCATGCCCGACCCTGCGAGCGACGGCTTGCCGATCACCTGCACGTCTTCGAGGGTGAGGTCGGTGATGCGCACGCGGGCGACGAACCACGAGCACACGTGCTTGCGCACCGTGATGCGCTTGGCCGCCGATCCCCAGGCCGCCCCCGAGTTCGCGAAGGTCATCAACCCCGAGTTGCCGGTGTATGTGAGGTCGTGCTCGTACTGTCCGTGCGTGACGAACGGCCCCTGGTCGTCACCGTCGCCGTGGCAGTTCTCCACCAGGCAGTAGGCACTCGCGGTGAAGTCGTTCAGGTGCCGGGCGTTCGCGGTGTGGCAGTTGGCGACGTATCCGTAGAGGCAGTAGATCTGCTGCGTCAGGTAGCCGGCCCCACCCCAGGTGACCGATGTCGGGTTCTTCAGCGTGCAGCTCACGGTCGAGTAGTACGTGTTCCACCGGCGCTGGATCAACGGCCAGAAGGTGCCGGTGCCGTCGATGTGGTCGACGTCGCAGCGCACCGCGTACTCGAAGGCCAACGGGTGCGAGCCCGTGTACTCGTCGGTCCCGGTGCCGAGGAACTTCAGGTTCGACACCGTCACGTCATGCACCGGAACGACGCGACGCCAGGTCATCGTGCGGTCTTTGCCGAGCGGCCAGCCGTTCTTGTAGTTGATGCGGATGTGCGTGCCATCGACGATCTGCGTGACCTGCACCAGCCGCTGCAGCTCGCGCTCCCAGCGGCCCGACAGCGCGTTCACCTCGGCGGCGTACCAGTCGCCGACCGCGAAGAACGAGGAGTCGGCGACCGGGAAGATGTCACCCAGGTCGGGAACCACCTCGCCGAGCTTCGCCTCCTGCACGGCATCCGTCACCTCGCCGCGGAAGAACATGACTGCCGCGAAGGGGTCGTCCTTGCCCGCATTCTCGATGCCGACGGTCGTCATGAGGTGCCCGCCGAAGTCGAACGCGATGTTCGACCGCGAGAACCTGTGGCGACGCACGAAGTTGAGGGGGCTGTGCCCCTCGATGCGGTGGATGCTCGCATCGTTCACCATGGCGTCGAGCGCGTCGTCGGCGTTGACGCTCGCATCCATGATCCCGAACATCCGGAAGTCCACGACCCCCTCGTGCACGAGCACCCACGCCCCGCCCTTCGGAGCCCCGAGCACGGTGCCGCCGTTCGCCGCCGGAGCGTTCTTCTTCACGAAGCGGTACAGCCCGCCACCCCCGTCACCGGCCGCGGCGTACCCGGTCGTGCGGACCAGGTCGCCGTCCTTGCCCTTGCGCGTGACGAGATCGGTCGCCGTACCGCCATTCGCCACAGACGAGGAGCCCGAGTTGCCCTGCGTGACGATCGGGCCGGCGGCCTGCGCGGGGGTCTGCGCGCTGACGGCCGCCACGCCGCCGATGGCTGCCGCTCCGAAACCGGCGAGCAGCATGCGTCTGCTGCGCAGAGCAGCGGTGTCGGTCTTCTCCTGCGGGGTCGTGCTCGTCTTCTGGGTCATGCTCATCCTCCTTGCGGCGTCATCGCCGCGGTCAGGCGTCCGGTCGTTCGGCCGGGCCGCATCATCCGATCGATCCCCAGTCCCCAGTGCTTTCTCCGAGCGGGTCGCTCAGAAGTAGTCGCCCGCCGTGAAGTGGCGGATGCCGCGCAGCCGCGCCTCACGCCGCAGCGGACGGATCATCCCGGTGCGGTCGTCCTGCCTCACGGCCGCGGGGGCGAAGGCGCGGAGTGCGCGATCCTCATCCTCGAGAGCGGGGACGGCGAGATCGCACGACGTCACCCCGGCGGATGCCCAGTCCGCGCCGATGGCGGAGAGCAGGTCATCGCGCGCAGCACCGCGCCCCGGGAGCACGGCGCTCTCCAGGAGCATGCCGACATCGCCGCGGTGCTCGGCGATCGCGTAGCCGACCGGCGCCGATCCCTCGAACCGGAGGTACAGGGTCGCACCCCTCATGCGCACCTCGGCCATCGCCCGGTCGCGGTCGCCGCGTACCGGGGCCAGGACCACTCGACCTGCGCGCGAACGCTCGTAGACCTCCCGCAGTGGGCGGAGGCTCCCGAGCCCCACGGTCTCGCGCACGACCAGCCCCTCGGTCTCGGTCGACACGGGAGGGTGCCACGGCCCGACCAGGGTGCGCGGCATGGAGAAGGTCTCGAACCCGCTCGAGCGATACACCTCCGGGGTGCCGGTGAACAGCAGCGCCCAGTCGGCGTCGCGCCCGGCCTGCAACGTCGCGGTGACGAGCCTGCGGGCGAGGCCCTGTCCCCTGGAGCGCTCGGCGACCGCGACGCTGCCGATCGCCTGCACCTCGGCGATGCCGCCGTCGGATTCGCGCAGCCGCTTGGGCAGACCGTAGATCGACCCGCACAGGCCCTCATCGTCTTCGGCCACGATCGTGTGGGCGAACCGTTCATCGTCGATGAGCCACTGGTCAGGCGTGAGCGCAGGGGCGAACGCGGTCGCCCACAGCGCGGTGAGCGCGGGCTCGTCCTCGACGCGCGCGGCCCGGATGCGCTGGTCGCTCATGCGTCGCCCCGCGCGATCTCGGCGGCACGGATGCTGTTCGCCACGACGCTCCGCGCCTCGTGCCAGGGCGCCACGGTCGCCCCCGCGGGCGCCGCATCGAGCAGCGCGCGGATCAGGCCGCGGAACCCGAGCTCGTCGTTCGCGTCCGCACCTCCCTCCGCACCGACATCGAGCGCGACCGAGCGGATGCCGGTGGTCGTCACCACATCCACCCCGTAGGCGTCCACACCGGGCGCGCCGGTGATCAGCACCTGCACCGGCACCTCGCGCTCCGCACCGGGCATTCGCACCATGCCCTCGACGCCGGCGGCATCCTCGGACGCCGTGGCCGATCCGTGGCGCGAGCGCGTCCAGCCCGATCCCGAGACGAGAGCAGCACCAGGCAGCAGCACGTCGAGCATCTCCCAGGCGTGCACCCCCACCGTCACCGCCGTGCCTCCGCCGCGCTGCGGGTCGTCCTGCCATGCGCGCTCCGGCAGCTGGAAGGCCGCATTGTCGTGCTGGGCGTGCACGCGGATCGCGAGCACGCCGTGAGCCGCGACCTCCTCGGCGAGAGCTCTGAGCGCAGGCGCGAAGCGGAGGACTGAGCTCGTGCCGACGGGGACGGAGGATGCCACGAGCGCGCGGTCGACCTCGACGAGCTGCGCAGCCGTCGCCGCCATCACCTTGTTCACGAAGACCGGAGCGGCTCCGCTGCCGAGCGCCTGCAGGAAGGGTCCGACCTCGTGCGGACGCGGTGTCGCGATGACGAGGTCGGGCCGGAGCGCCGCGAGCTCGCCGACCGAGGCCGCCGTGACCCCGCCGAAGCGTGCCGCGAACGCGCTCGCCGCTGCAGCATCCGCATCGTGCACCCCGACGACCTCGGCGCCGAGCGCTCGGACGTTCGCGGCGTCGGTGTGCGGATGAGAGTGCGCGAGCCCGGCGAAGGCCACGCGCAGCGGCGTCCCGGTCATGCCATCGACGACAGCTGGTCGCGGGAGACGGTGTGTGCGAGGGAACGCCCCGCGGCGAAGGCCTCGACCTCGTCCGCGACGATCCGTCCCTGACGCCGTCGTCCCTGACTCGTGCCGGCCGCCCGATGCGGGGTCACCAGCGCGCCGGGCAGCGCCCGGAACGGACTGTCCGCGGCGAACGGCTCCTCGTCGAACACATCGATCGCGGCGCTGAGCCTGCCGCGCTGCAGCTCCTCGATCAGCGCGGCCTCGTCGACCAGCCACGAGCGCGCGGTGTTCACGAGCCCCGCGCCGTCGCGCATCAGGGCGAGCTCGCGACGACCGATGAGATGGTGGGTCTCGGGCAGCGTGGGAGCGTGCACCGCGACGATCTGCGCGCGCCGCAGCGCCTCGTCGAGCGGCACGAGCTCGGCTCCGAGAGCCGCCGCCGCGTCGGCATCGATCGTCGGGTCGACCAGCAGCGCTTCGGCCCCGAGCGCACGGATCAGTTCGAGGTAGGCCCGCCCGGTGCGGGAGGCGCCGATCACGGCGATGGGTGTGCCGAGGATCTCGCGCTGCACGCCCACGGCATCCGCGTCGTACCAGCCGTCGCCGGAGCGCAGGGCGTTGTGCATCTCGGGCACCCGGTGCAGCAGCGCGAGCGTGAACGTCAGCGACACCTCGGCCACCGGCCGCGCCATCCCCGCACCGGCCTGGGTGACCAGGATGCCGCGGTCGAACAGCTCGTCGGTCGCGAAGGGCTTGATCGTCGCACCGGTGTGCGCGATCAGTGCGAGCGCGGGCAGCGATGCCAGCACCGCGGCGTCGAACGGGCCGACGCCCCAGCTCGTGATGACGATGCGCGCCTCGGCGAGCTCCGCGTCCGCGAGGCGGTCGATACGCAGGAAGGTGCCCCCGAGACGAGCCGCGACCGCACGCAGGCGCTCCGCATCCTCGTCGGAGAAGAACTCCATGAAGAGCTCGTCCGAGACGACCGCGACCACGGTCGGCGCACTCCTCTGGGCGCTCATCTCAACCAGGCCTCGAGGTTCTCGGCGATGAAGGCGTCGTCGTTCAGGTCGGGGTAGGCGTGACGCACCCGCGCGATCTCCTCGGCCTGTCCCGGTGAGAGACCCTCCGCGGGGTCGAGGCACCAGACGCCGTCGAGCAGACCCTGCTGGCGCAGCATCTCGTGCACACCGGCGATCACGCCGTCGAAGTCGTTGCCGGGATCGAACACGGCCTGGTTGACGTCGACCATGTCGGAGGCGACGAGACCCAGTTCGCGGTAGGCCTGCGCATCGCCGGCCATCGCCCGCTGCGCGCGTTCGAGGAGAGCGACGGCGGCGCGCGTGCCGACCGCCCACTGGCCGAGCAGCCCGCCGACGAAGCGCAGCGTGCGCGCACCCGAGGGCGACTCCACGTGGAATTCGGAGAGCAGGTCGGCCACGATCGCATCGTCGTTCCCGGTGTAGAGCGCGATCTCGTCGGCGCGGCCCGAGGCCGCGACGCCGCGCACCAGCTCGAGCGTGCGGTAGCGGTCGAAGGGGGCGGCCTTGACCGCGACCACGGCCGGGATCGAGGCGAACTCGCGCCAGAAGTCGCGGTCGAGCACGGGGCCGCCGATCGCGGTCTGCAGGTAGAAGCCGACCACCGGCAGCACGTCGCCCACGGCCCGGGCGCGCTCCAGCAGGGCGCGCTCGTCGGCGCCGGCCACGCGAGGGCTCACCAGTACGGCGTCGTAGCCCAGGTCACGGGCGAGCTCGGCCTCGGCGACCGCCTGAGCCGTGCCGCCGGCGACACCGGCGATGCGTACGACGTCGGCGCTCGCCCGCGCGTCGAGCTCTTCCGCGGCGAGGGCGAGCACGGGCTCGAACAGGGCGTGCTCCGGATCGCGGATCTCGAACTGGGTGGTGTGCACTCCCACGGCGATGCCCCCGGCACCGGCGTCGAGGTAGTAGCGGGTGAGGGCGCGCTGACGGCGTTCGTCGATGCGCCGATCGGCGGTGAGCGCGAGCGGATGCGCCGGGATCACGGCGCCGCGGGCGAGGGTCGCCGCAGCCTCCGGTCGCAGGGTGGGAACCGCCATCAGAACTTCCCGTCCCGCACGGCCCACTTGGTCGGCTTGGCGATCATCGGAAGGCCCTTCTCGATCCAGTCCGCCTGCAGCCCGATCAGCGTCTCGGCCGAGACGGACGGGTAGCCGAACAGCGCCATGCAGCGCCGGGCATCGCTGAGCAGCGCGGTGGGCTGGGGCTCGTCGACGATCGTGACCTCGCGGTCGAACAGGGTGCCGAATCGACGGGCGATCGACTCCACGCTCAGCAGCTCGGGGCCGGTGAGGTTGATCGCGAACGGGGCGGTCGAGGCGTGCACGAGGCTGCGCAGCACGACCTCGTTCGCATACCCCTGCCAGATCACGTTGACGTTGGCCGTCGCGACCGAGACGGGCTGGCCCGCATGCACGGCGCTGCCGATGTCGGCGAGCACCCCGTAGCGCAGGTCGACGGCGTAGTTCAGGCGGATGATCGCGACCTTCGTGCCACGCTCCTGCGCGCCGAACTCGAAGACCCGCTCGCGCCCGAGGCACGACTGCGCGTACTCGCCGATCGGTGCGGGCTGCACCTCTTCGGATGCTCCGCCGGAGGACGCGGGCAGGAACGGGTAGACGTTGCCCGTCGAGAGCACCGAGATGGCACTGTCGCGGTAGCGGCGGGCCACCCGATCGGGCAGGGCGGCGTTGACCTCCCACGCCCACGAGGCGTTGGTCGCGGCTCCGAACTTCGCCCCGACCATGAACACCACGTTGGGGGCGTCCGGCAGCGATGCGAAGTCGTCGTTCTCGATCAGGTCGAACGGGACGACCTTCACCCCCGCGGTCTCCAGACGCTCGCGGATCGCCGCGTCACCGAAGCGGGAGACGGCGTAGACCGCGTCGCCCTGGCGCCCGGCGGCATCCATCCCGCGGCGCGCGAGCATGGCCAGCGTCGGGCCCATCTTGCCCCCGGCGCCGAGGATCACGAGGTCGCCCTCGCCCCGCGCGAGGTCGTCGATCAGGCCGGCGCTCGGAGTGGCGAGTGCCTCCTCGAGCTCCGCCTCGGAAGTGAACTGGTGCTGAGTCATGTGGTGCTTTCCCTTCTTCTCAGCCCTTGATACCCGTACCGGCCACGCCCTCCTGCACGTACCGCTGAGCGATGAGGTACGCGAGGAAGATGGGCAGCAGCGCCACGACGGATCCGGCGAGCATGGTGCTCAGCGGGACGTTCTGCTGCTGCAGCGACGAGATGCCGACGGTGAGTGTGAACATCGCGTTGGACTTCGCGATGATGAGCGGCCACAGGAAGTCGTTCCAGTGCCACAGGAAGACGAAGATGCCCAGCGTCGCCAGGATCGGCTTGCACAGCGGGAGCACGATCCGCAGGAAGATGCGGAACTCCCCCGCGCCGTCGATGCGGGCGGCCTCGAACAGCTCATCCGGCAGTCCCTGGATGAACTGCCGCATCAGGAACACGGCCTGCGCGTTCGCGAGCGACGGCAGGATCAGACCCCAGTACGTGTCGACGCCCCCGAGGTTTGCCATGAGGATGAACGTCGGGATGAGGGTGACGTGGAACGGCACCATGACCATCGCCAGGAACGACCAGAACATCACCTCCTTGCCGCGGAAGCGCTTCTTCGCGAAGGCGTAGCCGGCGAGCGCCGAGAGGAACAGCACGGCGACGACCGAGACGAGGGAGTAGATGAGGGTGTTGCCGAGCCAGCCGAGGATGTTCTGTCCCGCGAGCACCTGCTCGTACGCCTCGAACGAGATGTCCTGGAAGGGCAGCAGGGAACCCGGGAGCTCGACGACCATGCCGGGCTTCAGGCTCAGCACGACCATCGCGTAGAACGGGAAGAAGCTGAGGATGCCGGCCAGGCTCAGCCAGATCCACCGGCCGACGATCCCCCACCCGGTGGGCTGGAGCGCACGGTAGGCGCGACGCTGCTTCGTCGACATCTTCGGCGGCGTCGCCGGCGCCTGGGTCGGAGGCTGCAACAGAGCGGTCATTTCTGCTTTCCGATCACCAGGCGCTGGATGAGCGCGACGACGAGGGTCATGATGAACAGGGCCACACCGATCGCGGCCGCGTAGCCGTAGTCGAAGTAGCGGAAGCCCTGGTCGTAGAGCATGTACACGAGCGAGTAGCTGGCGTTCGCCGGCCCGCCCTGGGTCATCACGTAGATGACGTCGAACACCTGGAAAGCGGCGGTCGTCTCGATCACCGCGAGGAAGAAGAAAGTCGGACGCAGCACCGGGAGGATGATGTACCGGAAGCGCTGCCAGGCGTTGGCGCCGTCGACCAGCGCCGCCTCCTCGAGCTCGCGGGGAACGTCCTGCAGCGCGGCGATGAGGATCATCATCCCGTAGCCGAAGCGCGACCAGACACCGACGACGACGATCGCGGGGATCACGAGCACGGTGCTGCCGAGCCAGGATCCGCCGAGCCCCAGCGGTGCCATCAGCGCCGACCACGGACCGTTCGCGGAGAAGATCCAGACGAAGATCGACCCGGCCAGCACGAGAGAGGTGATGACGGGGAGGAAGAAGATCGAGCGGAAGAAGCGCGCGCCCCGGAAGGCCCGGCGCACGCCCAGTGCCATCACGGTGGACAGCACCAGCGCGATCGGCACGGCGCACACCGTGTAGATGAGGGTGGTGCCCATCGCCCGCCAGAACAGCGGATCGGCGATCATGCGCTGGAAATGGTCGAGACCACGCCACGAGATCTCACCCGTGATGTCGTAGTCGAAGAAGCTCAGGGCCACGCCGGCGATGCTCGGGCCGAAGCGGAAGGCGATGAAAAGGAGGAAGGCGGGGAGCACGAACAGGAACGCGATCCGCGCCTCTCGTCGTGCGAGCACCCGGGTGACCCGCCCTGCGGGCCTCTTCGCCGTGGTTGCCGTCGTCATCAGTGATACCTCACGTGGGGGGAGTGAAGGGGTGCGGGGGCATGCGGAGTTCGGGCTCCGCATGCCCCCGATCGTGTTACTTCTTGATCAGCGGTGCCGCGGCTGTCGCGGCATCCTTCAGCGCAGCCTCCGGGGTCTTGTCCCCGAGGAGGGCTGCCTGGATCTCCGGCGCGAGCACGCCCATGAGCGCGCGGGACGAGGCGTTGAGCTCGCCCACCGTGGTGTCGGGGACGTACTTCTCGACCTCGCCGAGCAGCGGGTCGTCCGCGTACAGCGGGGCGGTGGTGCTGAGCGCCGAGAAGTAGCCGGCCGCCTTGAGGTACGGCTCGACGACGTCGGCGCCGGTGGCGTACTCGACGAACTTCGCCGCAGCATCCTGCGCCTTGGAGCCCTTGAGCACCGAGAGGGATCCGACCGTGCCGTAGGCCACGGACTCCTTCTCGGTCAGCGGCGCCATCACCTTGACGTTCTCCTCGCCCCAGAAGGGCACGACCTCGTTGACCGCGTTGTTCCACGTGCACGCGACCTTGCCCTGGGCGACGGCGGTCTGCTCGAGCGGGACGTTGGTGGTGAGCGCCTCGGGGTCGAGAGCGCCCGCCTCGGCCAGGTCGGTGAGGAAGGTGAGCGCCTGCACGCCCTCCTTGCTGTCGAACCCGACGTCGCCGTCCTTCGTGTAGACCTCGCCACCGGCCTGCCACAGCAGCGGGTAATAGGTGAGGTTGAGGGTGTTCTCCGCGGATGCCGGGTAGTTCAGGGCGTACATGCCCTTCTCCGTGAAGGCGGGGGCCATCGCGGTGACATCGTCCCAGGTCTCGGGGTACTCGGTGACGCCCGCGGCCTCGAACGCGGCGGCGTTGCAGATGAGGGGCTGGGCGCTGGTGAGGATCGGAGCCCCGAGGATGTCGCCGTCGAGCGTGACCGACTTCTTCACGTTCGGCAGCAGATCATCCTGGCGCTCGGTGCTCAGCAGATCGTTGAGCGGGGCGATCGACTTCTGGTACGCCGCGAGCTGGTCGGGGATGAGGTAGACGACGTCGGGGCCCTTGCCGGCCGCGATCGCGGTCTGGAGAGCTTCGTCGCGGTTCGCCCACGGGAAGATCTCGTACTTCACGTTGATGTTCTCGTTCTGCTTCTCGAAGTCGGCGATCGTCGAGTCCCAGAAGTCCTTGTGCACCGCCTCGTCGGCGATGACCGGGTAGAGCCAGACCGTGATGTCCTGCTCACCCTCTGCGGTGTTGCCTCCGCCGGCCGAACATCCGGCCAACAGGGTGGCGGCCGCGAATCCCGCGACGACGCCGGTGATCTTGCTGACGCGCATGGTGCTCCTTTGCTTATACCGTGCTGAGTACGGTTCATTATGACACTGCAATGGGATAATTCGTCAAGTACAAGTTCTCAGACCCTTGTTTCAGCCGTGTTTCCCGTTCGAGAACATCAAAGCTTGATCTGAGAATTGGGTGTGCTAATTTGATCGCACCCGACGACGGAGAAGAAGGAAGGACCGCACATGGCCGTGACCAGTCCGCTCTCGATCGTTGCGCGATCCGCTCTGCAGCTGCGCGACGTCGGGCCCGCGACCGTGAACGACCTGTCTCGTTCACTCGAGATCTCGCGTACCTCGGTCGAGAACGCCGTGACCGTCCTGGCTGAATCCGGGCTGATCGTCGACGCCCCCGCCCAGAACGGCGGCGGCGCCGGACGCCCCGCCCGCCGCTACTCCTTCCACGGCGCCGCTGGCACCGTGGTGGGGGTCGACATCGGGGTCGCGAGCGTGCGCGTGGTGCTCGCCGACCTGTCCGGACTCGTGATCGCGCAGCGCAGCTACTCCGGCGTGGCCGCGCAGCCCGACGGCGCCTCCAAGCTCGCCGCCGTGATCGATGATGTGCGCCGCACCCTCTCCGCCGTCTCCATCCCCGCCTCGAAGGTGCGCGCGGTCGGCGTCTCGCTCCCCGGCATCGTCGATGATGCGGGGCGCGTGACCACCTCCGTCGTCATCCCCGAATGGTCGGGCATCGACATCGGCTCACAGCTGCGGCAGGCCTTCGGCTGTCCGGTCGCCGTCGACAACGGCGTACGCCTCGCCGCTGTCGCGGAACACCACCTCGGTGTCGCGCAGCTGATGGATGACGTGATCTACCTCTCGGTCGGCAACCGCATCGCGATGGGACTGATCCTCGGCGGACGCCCGCGGCGCGGCATCCATAACGCCGCCGGCGACATCGGCCGGCTCGCCTTCCGGGGGCTGAACACCGAGACGGGTCAGATCTCGTGGCGCACGGCGCCGACCGCAGCCGAGGTGTTCGCGAAAGCCCGCGGGGGCGATGAGGCCGCCCAGCGGGAGCTCGACGGCTTCATCGACGAACTCGCCCACGGGATCGCCACCCTGACCATGACGGTCGATCCGGCCATGATCGTGATCGGCGGCGGACTGTCCGCAGCGCACGAGCAGCTGCTCGACCCGCTTCGGGCCGCCCTGCCCGGCCACCTCGGCCTGCCGTTCCAGGTGCCGATCGCCGAAGCGCGCCTGGGCGCCGAGGCCGCCGCGCACGGAGCGGTCGTGCACGCGTTCCAGCGCCACGCCGCCGAGATCTACGGCATCGAGGACATGCCGGCCCCGCCGATCACCCCGCTGCCGATCGAGGCGGCCGGCACCGACGACACCACCGTCGAGAACACCGAGGAGAAGCAGTGAGCACGTTGAAGGTCGGACTCATCGGCGCCGGGGGAATCTCCCGCGTGCACGCCGACGCCTGGCGGGCGCTCGGCGCCGAGGGGTACGTCACCTCTCTCGTGGGAGCCGAGGCGATCGCCGAGGAGTACGGATTCGAGCTGGTCCCCGATGTCGACACGCTCATCGGTCTGGTCGACATCGTCGACATCGTGACCCCGAGCAGCACCCACGCCGACTTCGCGCAGCGGGCCATCGCTCGCGGACTCGACGTGATCTGCGAGAAGCCGCTCGCGGCGACCGCCGAGGCCGCTGCGATCATCGCCCGCGCCGCAGAAGAGGCCGGTGTGCGGCTCTTCCCTGCCCACGTCGTGCGGTACATGGGCGAGTACGCCCAGATCAAGGCGGGCATCGACGCCGGTCGCATCGGCACGCTCGCCGTGCAGCGGTTCAGCCGCGCCGGCTCCGCCCCGCAGACCCCGTGGTTCTTCTCGGAGAGCGCCGGTGGCGGCGTGATCCGCGACCTGATGATCCACGACATCGACCAGGCGGTCTGGTTCGCCGGTCCCGTCGCGACGGTCTATGCGGTGCAGAACCCGCCGACGGTCGATGACCGCGTGCCCGCCCCCGTGACCTCGCATGTCGTGCTGACGCACCGCAACGGCGTGATCAGCCACATCCACGGCAGTTGGGTCGCGCCGGGCATGCCCTTCCGCACAAGCGTCGAGGTCGCAGGCTCTGAGGGACGCCTGCGCTACGACAGCGCCGAGGACAACGCGCTGCGCACCGACGCCGTGCTCCCCGAGGGTGACACCGACTATCTGCCGCCGATGTCTCCGCAGGAGAGTCCGTACTACGCCGAGATCGCCGACTTCGTCGCCGCTGTGCGCGAGGGCCGTGACGCGAGGGTCAGCCCCGCCGACGGCATCGAGGCCGTGGCCGTGGCCGAGGCCGCGTACGCCTCGATCGCCGGCGGAGCCCCGATCACGCTGCCCGAACGCTCCGCCGCCGACGCCGAGGAGGCCGCCCGATGAACACTCCCGTCCCGCTGCGGATCGCCGTGCTCTCGTTCGCGCACACGCACTCGCTCAGCTACGTGCACGCTCTGAAAGCGATGCCGGGCGTCGAGCTGGTCGCCGCCGATCCCGACGGCGCCGCGGCTGCCGACGACGCGCTCCGGGGCGCGGCCCTGGCCGCCGAGCTCGGCGTCGCCTACGTCGACACCTACGACGAGGCCTTCGCCTGGAAGCCCGACGCCGTGGTGATCGCCGCCGAGAACTCCCGACACCGCGCCCTCGTCGAGCGCGCGGCCGCTGCCGGGGTGCACGTGCTGTGCGAGAAGCCGCTGGCCACCACGGTCGAGGATGCCGTCGCGATGCAGGAGGCCTGCGAGCGTGCCGGCGTGATCCTCATGGTCGCCTACCCTGTGCGCTTCGCGCCGAGCGTGCGCGACGCGATCACCGAGCTGCGCAGCGGTCGCCTCGGGAAGGTCCTCGGCGTCACCGGCATCAACAATGGGAAGCTCCCGCAGGACCGCGCCTGGTTCACCGACCCGGAACTGGCCGGAGGCGGCGCGCTGGTCGACCACGTCGTGCACTGCGCCGACCTGCTCGACGAGCTCCTGGGCGAGCGGGCCCAGTCGGTGCGCGCCGTGTCGAACAGCATCCTGCACGCCGAGCGCGAGCTCGAGGTCGAGACCGGCGGACTCGTCTCGATCCGGTACCCGAGCGGCGTCATCGCCACGATCGACTGCTCCTGGAGCTGGCCGATGAGCTCGGCCACCTGGGGCGGGCTGACCCTCCAGGTCGTCGCCGAGCGCGGCACCGTCACCGTCAGCCCCTTCGCCAAGGGCGTCGCCGGGCATGATGCGCACGGCGAGACCTGGAGCCCGGTGGGCGCCGACCTCGACGCGCTGCTGCTCGACGAGTTCGTGCACGCCGTGCGCGAGGGCCGGCAGCCGCAGCCCGACGCCGGCGTGGGCATCCGCACGGTCGAGATCGCCACGGCCGCCCAGACCTCTGCCTCCCGCGGTGGCGAGGTCGTCACGCTCTGAGCTCGCTCCACGCGGGAAGGCGCGACGGACCGGACACCTGACTCCCAGCAGACAGGGGTATGCTGACCCGTTGGGTCGTCCGACCCCGAAGAGTCCCGAAAGGCGGTGATGGCGATGTCCGGTGATAGTTACGACGCCGCCTTCGCTGCGTCGAGACTCCCTGCGCTCACGCGTTGACCTTCCGGTCCGCTTTCGCACGTCCTCCCTCGCAGCCGTCGGCGGCGTCATCCGCCCCTGACGAATCCGCGCACGGTGCTCTCTGCCGCCGTGCCCCTGCGAGAACGGAGCCGCATCATGGCGCTCATCGACAACGGCGTGTACGTCCACGGACGCCGCGTGGAGACCCCTAAGAACCTGGACGAGACCTACCGGCTGCTGGATGCGGCCGGCGGCATCGCCTGGATCGGCCTGTACCGACCCAGCCCCGAGGAAGTGGCGTCCGTCGCTCGCGAGTTCGACCTGCATCCGCTCGCCGTCGAGGATGCGCTCTCCGGGCACCAGCGCTCGAAGGTGGAGCGCTACGGCGACACCCTGTTCGCCGTGCTGCGCCCCGCGCGCTACCGCGATGAGCAGGAGTCGATCGAGTTCGGCGAGCTGCACCTGTTCGTCGGCCCCGACTTCGTGGTGACGATCCGGCATGCCGAGTCGCCCAACCTCGCCGCCGTGCGCGCCCGCATGGAGGCGAACCCCGCGCTGCTCGCGATGGGCCCCGAGGCCGTGCTGTACGCGATCCTCGACGAGGTCGTCGACGGGTACGAGCCGATCGTGGCGGGGCTCCTCAACGACATCGACGAGATCGAGGACCAGCTCTTCGGTGACGGCGACGACGACAGCGCTCTCTCCCGCCGCATCTACGAGCTGTCCCGCGAGGTCATCAACTTCCAGCGCGCCGTGCACCCCCTGAACGGGATGCTGGAGTGGCTGCGCCGCGGTTCCGAGAAGTACCGCATCGACGAGGAGCTGCAGCGCTCCCTGCGTGACGTGCTCGACCACACGATCCGCGTGAACGAGAAGATCGACTCCTTCCGCGCGATCCTCGAGAACGCGCTGACCGTGCACTCCGCGCTCGTCGCCCGTCGGCAGACCGAGGCCGGGCTCGCGCAGAACGACGAGATCAAGAAGATCTCCTCCTGGGCGGCGATCATCTTCGCGCCGACGCTGGTCGGCACGGTGTACGGCATGAACTTCGATGTGATGCCCGAGCTGCACTGGGCGTTCGGCTACCCGATGGCCATCGGTGCGATGGTCGCCTTCGCCGTCGGTCTGTTCGGGGTGTTCAAGTACAAGAAGTGGCTCTGATCGCCAGGCGTCAGGGGAGGACCATACGGTCCTCCCCTGACGCCTTCTCTTGGGCTACAGCGCCGGTGCGCGACGCGCGCCCGTCGCCTGCTCGTACGCGTACGCGAAGGAGAGAAGCGACGCATCGCTCAGGCGTGTGCCGATGAAGGTGAGCCCGATCGGCAGACCGGAGTCGGTGAAGGCACTCGGCACAGTGATGTTCGGATACCCGGCAAGCGAGGTGTTGCGCGTGCTGCTCTGGAACGACGGGGGCTTCTGAGCCTGCAGTGAGGCCGCGGGCAGATCGGAGATCGTGACGATCGCGTCGAGGTCATGCTTCCTCAGGACATCGTCCACACTCTCCTGAGCGCGCGTGGCCACCATCTCACGATGTGCGCGATACTCGGGATCCTCGACGTTCCCATCGGTCCTGTCCGCCATGACGAAGTAGTCCTGTTCGAGCGGGATCGGCAGTTCGACATCGGCGTGCTCCTGGTTATAGGCGATGAGTTCGGTCAGACTCCGCGGGTGATCGCCAGGAGTCGTCTCCAGATACCGGTTGAGATCGTGCTTGAACTCGGTGAGCACAGCAGGAAGGAGATCCGTCGGCACCAGCGACTCGATGTCGGGCACGTCGGCGCCTTCGATCACGGTCGCGCCCAGGCCACGCAGCACCTCGACAGACATGTCGAACGCGTCGTCCGCTTCATCATCGACGCCCTCATGACCCTCGCGCCATACCCCAATGCGACTGCCGTGCAGTGCGCCCTGGTCGAGGAGGTCGTCGAGATCCTGGGGAAGACGCCCATCGACGGAGTCAGCGTCTGCATCGTCGTGTCCTGCGATCACCTGCAGCGTGATGGCCGCATCCGTCACGGTGCGGGCGATCGGGCCGGGCGAATCGTGCTTGCTCGTGATGGGAATGACGCCCGAACGACTGACGACTCCGAGGGTGGGCTTCACGCCGACCGTCGATGCGGATGCGGCGGGGCAGGTGATCGAGCCGTCGGTGTCCGTGCCGATCGAGACCGTGGCGAGCGCTGCGGCCGCCGCGACGGCCGCGCCGCTCGACGAGCCACAGGGCGTCCGCTCCCTGTCGTAAGGGTTACGGGTCTGCCCACCCACGGCGCTCCACCCGGCCGGCTGCTTCGACGAGTAGAAGTTGGCCCACTCGGACATGTTGGTCTTGCCGAGGATGATCGCCCCCGCCTCACGCAGCCGTTGCACGAGGAAGGCATCCTGCGCCGGCTTCGATCCGGCGAGCGCGGTCGAACCAGCCGTGGTCCTCTGCGCATCGGCGGTGTCCATGTTCTCCTTCAGCAGCACAGGGATGCCCTCCAGCGGCCCGCGGGACTCATCGGACCGGCGGCGCTCATCGCTCTCCTGCGCGAGGTCGAGCGCGTCGGGGTTGGTCTGCACGATGGCGTGGAGGGTCGGGTTCAGCTTCTCGATCCTGTCGAGGTAGGCCTGTGTCAGCGCCTCGGCATCCAGCTCCTCCTCGTCCATGGCGTGCTGCAGCTCCGGGATGGTCATCTCATCGAGGAACGTCGACATGTCCGCGCCGGGTTCGGGCGCTTTCACGCCGACCGTGCAGGCCGTGAGCGGTGCGGCCAGGCACGCGACTGCCATCAGGGCCACGAACCCGCGCCGTCGATGTCGGTTCGAGTTGTGCATCTTTCATCTCCTGTCACAGCGTCGGCATGGCGACACCGGGTGCGAATCGGTTGGTGTGCTGCCCCGCTTCTCAGCGCGGGGAAGAGCGCTTGAGCGGCGCCTCTATCGACGCTAGGTTCGCGGGACGACGACCACGAGGGAGCCTGTCGCCGCATGGGGGTGTAGCAGGCTGCACCGTTCAGAGGATGGCGGATGCGACCTCTTCGTCGTCGCGGTCGCTGTCGCCGCCCGCGACGTATGTCAGGCACGCGCGCACGCACGCGGATGCGAGACACTCCAGGGAGTCCACCACTGTGGTCAGCAGAGAGGCCGGCCCGAGCACGAGCGGGAGTTCCGTGCATGCGGCCACCAGCACGTCGGCGCCGCCCCTGTGCAGGCGCGAAGCCGCGGATACCACCCGGTCCTCGGCCAGGGAGAGTCGTCGTCCGCTCTTCACGAGCCCGATGGCCTCGTCGATCAACCGGGACTGGTCACAGTCCGAGGGGTACATGACGCGAAGGCCACGACGCGATGCCGCCGCGTCGTACAGTGCCGCCGCCCTGGTGCCGCGTGTACCCAGGACCCCCACCCGCTCCGCTCCGCTGCGAGCAACCAGGTCCAGCGTCTCGCCGACCATGTCGATCCAGACCAGCCGCGTGGAGGCGCGCAGTTCTGGCAGGAAAGCATGCGCGGTGTTGCACGGGATCGCCAGGATCTCCGCCCCCGCTGTTTCGAGCTTTCTGGCGCCATCCACCATCGCGGGCACCGGCGACGGCCCGCCCGCCAGGATCGCGGCCGTACGATCCGGAATCCGCGGATCGCTCCAGATCACCGTCGGAATGTGACCCTGATCGTGGCCCGCCGGTGTCGCTCGAACCACCGCGTCGTAGAAGCGGGCCGTGGCGAGCGGTCCCATCCCGCCGAGCACGCCGAGGACCCGAGGCTCGCCTGGTGCGCGCAGGCGCACGGAAGCGGGCGACGGATTCATGAGTCGATCGTCCCCCTTGGGGGCAGCGGGATGTCGGTGCTGATGGACGAAAGTGCGTCGCCGGTTCGTCCGAGTGCGGTGGACGGCATACGCCCCCCGATCCGCGAGGCCGAGAAGATCAGCTGGTCGGCATGAACGCCGAGGCGATGCCCGGGCTACAGTGGCGTTCGGCTACCCGATGGCCATCGGTGCGATGGTCGCCTTCGCCGTCGGTCTGTTCGGGGTGTTCAAGTACAAGAAGTGGCTCTGATCGCCAGGGCGGATCCGGGGGGATGATGCACGTGCGGGGCCGATGGACGGTCGATGCCGCGCGCGAGGGTCGCGCGATGTTCGACTACGTGTGGGGCCTGCGCCCGCTGTTCCTGCGCTGGCCGTTCCTGGCCGCCCTGGCCGTCGTCGCGGCGGTGGCGATCGGGCTCGTCATCGGGACCGGTTCCGTTCTGGGGTAGATCGTCCTGGGCCTGCTCGGGTCGCTGCTCCTGCTCGTGCTCGTTCTTCGTCTGGTGCTGGTGCGCTCCTTGCGGGCGGGTCTGAAGCCGGGCGTTCCCGACGGTTCGACGGTCGAGGTCGCTCTCGACGACACGGCGTGGACCTCGACATCCCCCGGCCAGAGCCACACCTTCCCGTGGGAGGCGTACGACCGTGTCGCGGTCTCGGACGGATACCTGATCCTGACCGCGGCACGGAAGGGCACGTGGATTCCGCACTCGCTCGTCTACGCACCCCTCGCCGCCTTCGACGCCGACCCGGAGTCCGTCGTGGGGTTCGTCACCGCCGCACGGAAACGGCGGTGACGGCCTGCTGCTTCCGGCAGCAGACCTGATGGAGACTGGGTTCACGCAGAGGGATGCCGAGGGGTTGTCAGTGATCACCGCCACGTACAGGCAGCAGTACATGAAGGCCTATGCCGACGACAGCGCGAAGGGTCGAGGCCACTACCGGGATGTGAGCGCGTATCTGGATGCCTGCCGCAAGATCTTCGACGACTACTGCGACGGCAAGCCGGCAGATCAACAGGTCCACACGTGGCGCGGGCTGCTGCGGGTGCCGTGGAAGCTGGCCACGCACGACGCGCTTCTGGCTGAGGACATGCCTGCCCTGAACGATGCCCTGTTCCACTTCGCCGCCGCCGAGGGCTGCCGGAACTGGACCGGCTCCACCCCCGACTACGCCTACCCCACGGTCAAACGCCTCTTGGCTGCGGGGATGTTCGATCGCGTGCCGCTTCTGCTGCCCGAGGAGTTCCTGGACCACGGCACGTGGGCACCCATGGCCTCCGTGGTCATGGTCCTCTGGCACGGGCGTGAAGACCTCGCACCGTCGGTGCGGGTGCGCGCTCACCGCCACCTGGAGCGAAAGCAGCCGAAGCTGTACGAGGCGGAGTTGAGGTACCTGCTCGCGCTGCTCGACGAAGACCCGGAGGAGGCTTCCACGCAGCTGAGCAACTACGTCAACGCGGTCTCGCGTGTCTCCGAATCGGGCGTCGGGCCGTTGGAGAAGCTGTTCTGGCCCTTCGCCCACGGACTGTACAACCTGGCGTGGAAGGTCTGGCCGGAAGACCGGGCCCGTTCGATCCGGCTCCCCGAGCACGAGCGCTTCTGCGACGACCTGGCTCTCTGGCAGAGCGAGAACGGCTTCCCGGCCGGCACCGTGCGCATCAGCTACCCCGAGCCGCTCGGGCTCGTCAACACGCTGCTGGCCATCACCCCGCCGCCGCTGCATCTGCTCCCCCACGAGGATACGTTCGACGAGGCCCGGTATCGCGCCGAGCTGACCGCGGCGGCCCTCGCCTCGCACGGCCGGATCTGAGCGACGCGGACGCCCCGTCGCTCCTCCCCTCACGAAGCGGGCGCGATCGGCAGCATCACTCGAGTGGCTCGCCCGTGCTGGCGAACCGAGGATCGTTCCGTCTGGCGAAGCTCCGGGCGCTCTGCGCCGACAGGGCGAGCAGGACGAGGATGTCGAGGGCGACGCTGGCGAGCGAGGTCTGGAACGTGACGGGGATCCCGGCGTTCCACCAGTCCAGGAAGACGACGATGATGCTGAGCGAGGCGAAACTCATCGCCACGATGCGGGCCCAGTTCGCCCCCGCGAAGACGAGGCCGGCGAGCACGCCGTAGAACACGTACCAGACACCGAGTGCGCTGAGGCCGATGACGAGGAGGAGATCGGCGACGTCTGCGGGCACCAGCAGGCCACCATCCGCGGAGGCGAAGACATCCTCCCTGATCGCGTTCCAGTTCAGTACGTAGATGAGGATCGAGATGAACCCCCAGATCACGCGGAGCGACATCAGCACGGCACCGAGCCCGGTGGCCAGCGGACGCCTCACGACAGCCCCCGCAGCTCAGTGACCGGCGCCTGGTCGTCGGGCTCCGTCATGGCGGCTGCCGGCTGCGCCTTCGTGACGTGGCGGAGATCGATGACCGGCAGGTCGCCGTCGGTGTGGATGCTGTCACCACCCCCGTTTCGGGAGTGATAGCCCGTAGAGAAGTCGCGGATGATGACGATGCGCACCCCGGCGTGGGCGTCCCGCAGCGTGCGGACGATGTGATCGCGTTCGATGTCGATGTCCGCATCGATCTTGTGCGTGACCTGCAGGGTGAAAAGCGAGAACCCGACGGCACGGTCGAAGGTGCCGGCGGCCACCCAGTCCACGCGGTGCCCGCCGGGCAGCATCCACCCCTCGGGACAGCGCCAGAACCTCACGTGGTGCCGCTTGGCCGGGTTGCCCTCGACCTCCTGCTGATACGCGAGATCCTGTCGACGACCGAACAGGAAGAGCGGGCTGACGGGCGCCTCGTCGTAACTGCGCCGCAGCACGGTCGACTGCACGATGCGCCAGGTCGACGCGGCGGTGATCTCGTCGGCGCGCGTCCATCCGGCCTCGGCCATGCATCGGGTGAGCTGCTCCTGCGTGCCCAGGACAGCGAGGTTCACCGGATCGCCGAGCAGGCCGTCGCTGGTTCGGGCGCGCCCGATGAAGTAGCTGGGCACGTAGATGCGCGTGAGGATGGAGTGCAGTCTCGGCAGCACGAGGTAGGCGAGGAGCAGCCAGAAAGCGATCGCGAAGGCGATGGCCCACCAGCCCCACGAGAACGCCTCGGTGATGAGGAGGTAGGCGAGCCAGATCGCGGCGACACCGGCGAAGACGAAGAAGGCATCGTCGAGAGCCGCGTTGACGGAGAACCGCCGACGCTGGACCAGAGGATCCCGCCTCTTGACTGGTTCCGCCATGTCCACATCCTAGGAAGTGCCCGCACCGGTGAGAAGACGCTGATCGCGCACCGCTCGACGCCTCTGTTCAGCGCGTCCGGGATTCCGTCATGGCCAGGGCATCGGCGGCGCGTACGAGCGCGAGATGGGAGAACGCCTGCGGGGTGTTGCCGAGCTGCCGCCGCGCCACCGGGTCGTACTCCTCGGAGAGCATCCCCACGTCGTTCGCCAGCTCGCACAACCTCTCCATGAGCGCGGCCGCCTCCCCGCGCCGTCCGGTCAGGGCATACTGCTCGACGAGCCAGAACGAGCAGGCGAGGAACGCACCCTCGGTTCCGGAGAGTCCATCCACTCCCGTCGCGGTGCGATACCGACGCACCAGCCCGCCCGACATCAGCGTCTGCTCGATGCGCTCGACCGTCGCCAGCATCCGCGGGTCGTCCGGTGGGCAGTAGCCCACCTGCGGAAGAAGCAGCAGCGAGGCGTCGACCTCGGTCGTCGCGTAGTGCTGCACGAAGTGGCCGTCGACGACGCCGTCGCGATCGATCTCCTCGCGCATCCGATCGCGCAGCCCACGCCAGCGCTCCACGGGGCCTTCGAGGCCGTACTCCTCGACCGCGAGCACCGCGCGGTCGAACGCCGCCCACATCATCACCCGAGAGTGAGTGAAGAGACGGGGCTCACCACGGATCTCCCACAGCCCCTGATCGGGGCGATCGAGCTGCTCGGAGGCGAACCGCAGCAGCTCGCGCTCCAACGGCCAGGAGAAGCCCGACTCGTTGAGCCCTGCCGCCCGCGCCGCCGACAGCGTCACCAGCACCTCGCCGACGACATCCGCCTGATACTGGTCCGCCGCGCCGTTGCCGATCCGCACCGGCGTCGACCCCTCGTATCCGGGGAGATTCGGCAGAGCCCGCTCCGGAAGGTCTCGCTCACCCGCCGGGCCGTACATGATCTGGAGATCGGCGGGGTCTCCGGCGACGGCCCGCAGCAACCATTCCCGCCACTGCCCGGCCACGCCGAGGAAGCCGTGGGCGAGCAGCGCCTCGAGCGTGAGGGCGGCATCGCGCAGCCAGACGTAGCGGTAGTCCCAGTTGCGCACACCCCCGATCTCCTCGGGCAGCGCCATCGTCGCTGCGGCGGCGATACCGCCGGTCTCGTGGTTGGTCAGCGCCCGCAGGATCAGCAGCGACCTGACCACCTCGTCGCGGTGCGGACCATCGTGCGAGATCCGATCCGCCCAGTCCTGCCACCAGGCCTTGGTGTCGCCGAGCTCCTTCTCCACCTCGAGCACCGGCGGGACCTCGAGGTGCGAGGGGAACCAGGTCAGCTGCAGGTCGCGCAGCTCGCCGGCGGCCACCGTCAGCTCACCCCGGTGCTGATGGTCGATCGGCTTCAGGGGTGCACCGCGCAACGCGACGGCATCGGGTCCGCCCATCGCGACCAGACACGGCTCGCCGGGCGATCCGACCTGACGCACCCACGGCATCACCCTGGCGTAGTCGAAGCGGATGCTCAGCCGCTGCTCGAAGCGCATCGACCCCTGCAAGCCGACGACCCTGCGGATCAGGTCGGTGCGCCGGATCGCGGTATCGGGGTCGAGTCCGATCGGCATGAAGTCGTGCACCTCCGCCACTGCTCCCGCGCTCTCCCAGCGGGTCACGAGAACGAAGGTGTCCTCGTCGTATCGTCGGGTGCTCACGGCAGCAGGGTCGGTCGGGCGCAACAGCCATCGCCCATGGGACTCGTCTCCGAGCACGGCCGCGAACGTCGACGCCGAGTCGAGCCGCGGCAGGCACAGCCAATCGATGCTCCCCGCGCGGGAGACGAGCGCCGCCGTGCGGCAGTTGCTCAGCAGGGCATAGTCCTCGATGCGTGCGCGCACCTCGAGGTCGGGGGTGTCCATCCTGTCCATCGCCTGCTCGTCCTCCTCCGTGTCCGACTCAGCGTTCCTGCCCGCGGATCGCCCTGACCAGTGCGGGGATCCCGACCATCGCGATCACCCAGAACACGCCACCCCAGATCAGCGCGTCACCGGCGAACGAGGTCCAGTCGTACTCCGTCGGATAGCTGATCCCGGTGCGGCCGGTCAGGCGCAGCGCCACCTCTTGCGGATACGCGACGAACGGGTTGGACGAATGATCCTGTGTGATCCAGGGAAGAGGGAAGCCGAAGCGGACGGAGGCGAGGTCGGCGTCGGCGTGCACCGGGACACGCTGGCCGACACTGATCCACCACGTCACCACGACGCCGACCGCGGCGGACCCGAGCACCGACAGCACGGTGCTCGCGTTCGCCGCTCCGCGCCGCTTCGGCGGATCGGAACGAGGGCTCGCGGTCTCCACGGGAGCGGGCTTACGCCGGCGCTGCGCTCTCGTCGGGACCGCTGATGTGGTCGAGCAGGTCGTCGAGCGTGTCGAACGCGATGGTCTCCGAGCCGTCGAGCTCTCGCACCTCGACGCCGTCGACCTCGAGATCGTCGTCCAGTTGCACGAGGATCCGCGAGTCCGGGAACTGCTTCGGTGCGAGGAAGGCGAGCAGCACGGCGTCTGCGAACACCACGACCGACGTGGCCTCGAGGTCGTCGCGCAGGTCGATCTGCTCGACCACGGGCTCGTCGTCCACCGCGTCGTCGATGTCGGCGGCCACCTTGTCGATGATCGCGCGCCAGCGCGACTCCCCCACCGAGAGGATGCGCGAGACCGCGGCGATCAACGCATCGTGATCGACGTCGTCGCCCTGTTCATCATCGTCTTCGAGCTCCGGGTCGACGTTGACGTTGACCACGGTGCCCGCGGCGTCGATGCTCGCGCGCCCGTAGACCAGGCCGTTCTCCGCGAGGGGATCTTCGAGCAGTCCGCTCTCGACGATGCGGGCCAGGAGGGTGTCGAGCGCAGGCGAAGTCATGCCTCCAGTCTTTCGCATCGAGCGCGGTCGTGGGCGGTCATCGCGCACGGAGCAGCGGAGCCAGGAGCACCCCGATGGCCGCCAGGATCGCAGCCACCACCAGCACCCCGGCCGCCCCGTTCTGTGCGTAGGCCATGCCGGCGACCACAGGACCGGCGAAGGCTCCGAGATTCAGTGCCGCGGTGGCGTAGGCGCCCCCGAGCACCGGAGCACCCGACGCCTGCCCGACGATGCGAGCGATCAGCGCCGAGCCGACGGCGAACGACAGCATGCCGCCGGCCGCCGCCCCGATGAAGACGCCGGGCACTGCGTCGACGCACGCGGCGAAGACGATCCACGCGGCGGTCGTCGCCACGGCACCGACCCGGATCCAGGTGCGCTCGATGCCGGCGGCCCACCGACCGGTCGCAGACACCCCGAGGAAGGCCCCCACACCGAAAGTGGCGAGGAGTGGAGGGATCCAGGAATCACCGACGCCGGCATCGGTGCCGATGACGGCGAGGAATGTGAAGACGCCGAAGGTCGCGGCGTTCACCACGACGGCCATCACCACGGCGACGAGCACCGGACGACGCCGAAGCTCGGCGAGCTCCCCGCGCACAGCGATCCGCGGCGAGCGCGCGACGGCGACGAGGGCGCGATCACGCAGCAGGGCCACCCCGGCGGGCAGACACAGCAGCACGACGGCCCAGAAGGTCGAACGCCATCCGTAGGCGTTCGCCAGCACCGCGCCGGCAGGAACTCCGACGATGGTGGCCAGAGTCGTGCCGGCGAGCAGCACCGCGACGGCACGTGTCGTCTGCGCCGGCTCGACGATGACCCGCACGGTCGCCAATGCGATCGCGAGGAACCCGGCATAGGCCAGCGCCGCGAACACCCGGCTGACGAGCAGCACCCAGAAGGACGAGACGAGGGCGCCGACCGCATGCGCGGCGATGAAGGCGAGGAGCAGCAGCACGAGAGTGCGCCGCGGTGCCCAGCGGCTGGCGAACACCGCCATGATCGGGGCGCCGATCACCATGCCGACCGCGAATGCCGACGTCAGCAGCGCAGCGGTGGACGGATCGACGTCGAGGTCGGCCGAGAGGGGAAGGAGAAGGCCGGCGAGCATGAACTCGCTGGTGCCCTGGGCGAAGATTGCCAGGGCCAGGACAGGGACGAGCAAGGGCATGGAGCATCCAGACACGAAGACGCCGCTCGAATCGCTCAAAGCGAGGAACAGCGGGCGAGAAAAGGGTCGACAGGGATGCGGGGAGCGCACGACGTGCACTCGACCCGCGATCTACGGTCTGTCGGACTCAGGGCTCACCCCTCCACGGTAACCCACGCCACGCGGCCGATAGGCTCGGAGCCGTGTCGAACGCCGAATCCCCCGCCTCCGCCTCCGCCGCATCCGACCTCCGCCGCATCGCCGCCTCACTCGCAGCACCCGCACCGCTGAACTGGGTCATCACGGGCGACTCGATCACGCACGGCCTGGTGCACACCCAGGGCGGGCGCAGCTATCCGGAGCACCTGCACGAGCTGATCCGCGGTGAACTGGAGCGCGTGCGCGACGTCGTGCTCAACACCGCGATCAGCGGCAACCGCATCGTCGACCTCCTCGACGACTGGGATCGCCGCGTCGCGTCATGGCAGCCCGACGTCGTCACCCTGATGATCGGCACGAACGACGCCTCCGACGGCGGACCGCGCGAGGTCATCACCGCCGACGACTACGCGGCTTCACTGCGTGACTTCGTCGCTCGGGTGCGCGCGCTCGGCGCCGTTCCCGTCCTGCAGACACCGCCGGCCATCGACGTCCGCAACGCCCCGGAGCGGGCCCGCATCGGAGAGTTCGCCGAGGCCGTGCGTCAGGTGGCCGCCGGCGAAGACGTCATCCTCGTCGACCAGTACGCCCGCTTCGCCGAGCTCGGCGCCGGCGGAGTGCCGTGGGGACTCATGAACGACCCGTTCCACCCGAACACCGAAGGCCACGCGGCCCTCGCCCTCGAACTCGCCCACGCCATCGGTATCCGCCCCGAAGGCCCTCGCGCACGCACTTTCGCGCTGCTCGAAGGACTCGTGGCGACCGCCCGACAGAACGCATAGGCGGCCCGGACCCCCTCACCCGTCGTGGACGAAAGACCTCTGGACGCAGCCGCAGGCCCGCAACTAGGTTGAGCGCATTCACACTCGTCGGAGAGGTGGGGGCATGTCTCACGTGGTGGCAACAGGGGCCGGCAAGGCCATGATGGAGCGGCGGAACGATCCGACGCACGACTACATCCTCGGACTCACCGGCAAGGAGCGACCCCGGGTGCTCTTCGTCGGCACCGCCACGGGTGACGACGCCGCGTACATCGTGAGCTTCTACGCCACCTACGACTCCGACAGGTGCGCGCCGCATCACCTGCCCCTCTTCCACCGAGCGGTCGACGACCTCGCCGGTTTCGTGAAGGCATTCGACGTGATCCACGTCGGCGGGGGCAACACCGCGAACATGCTCGACGTGTGGAAGCGCCAGGGTCTCGACGAGATCATGCGCGAGATGTGGGAGGACCCCGACTCCAACGTGGTCTTCACCGGGGGCAGCGCCGGCGGTATCTGCTGGTTCGAGGGCGGGACCACCGACAGCTACGGCCCGACGCTTCAGGTGCTCCCCGAGGGACTCGGGTTCCTGCACGGCAGCTTCTGCCCGCACTACGACGCCGAGGACCAGCGCCGCCCGCTCTTCCACGCCTCCCTGTTGAGCGGTGAGCTCTCCACCGGGTACGCGGTCGGCAACCTCCAGTCGCTGCACTTCGAGAACTCCGCGTTCGTCACCGCGGTCAGCCCGGTCGAGAACCCCCTCGCCCTGCGCGTCGAGGCCGTCGACGGGAAGATCGTCGAGACCGAGCTTCCCACCACCCTGCTCACCGGGAGCGCCCCAATCGTGAAGGGGCCCTCGTCATGAACGACAACGTGTGGATCCTCATCGCCGAGCTGCTCGTCGTCATCGGCGCCATCTACATGGGCACCCGTACGAGCGGGATCGGATTGGGCGTCTGGGGACTGGTCGGCGTGGCCGTGCTCATCTTCTTCTTCGGAGAGGCCCCGGGCAACGCCCCGGTCGATGCGGTCTTCATCGTCATCACGGTGATCACCGCGGCCTCGACCATGCAGGCGGCCGGCGGCATCGACTGGATGGTGTCGGTGGCGGCGAAGGTCATCAGGCGCCGGCCGAGGTCGGTGGTCTTCCTCGCCCCGGCGATGTCGTTCCTGTTCACGGTCGGGGCCGGCACGGGCAACATCTTCTACCCGCTGCTTCCCGTCATCTACGACGTCTCGTATCAGCAGAAGATCCGCCCGGAGCGGGCACTCTCGGTCTCGGCCGTCGCCTCGCAGGTCGGCATCCTCTGCTCTCCCGTCTCAGCCGCGACCGCCTCGATGGTGGTGCTGCTGGCCCCGCAGGGCGTCGATCTCGGCGGGCTGCTGCTCATCATGTGGCCGGCGTCGATCGTCGGGCTGTTCGTCGCGGCGCTCGTCATGATGCGCCACGGCAAGGACCTGGAAGACGACCCCGAGTTCCAGCGGCGTCTCGCCGAGCACCAGATCACGCCGCCCGAGACCGACGCACACGAGAAGAAGCTGCCCCCCACCGCCGTACTCTCGGCCTCGCTGTTCCTCGCCGGCGTCGGCGTGATCGTGCTCTTCGGCCTGTTCGAGAACCTGCGTCCGGTCATCGGCACCGACGACGCCGGCGATCCGGTGCGCCTGAGCGTCACGGTCATCATCGAGGTCGTGATGGGCATCATCGCCGCCCTCATCTTCGTCTTCTGCAAGGTGAAGGCGGCAGACGTGCCCAAGCAGCCCACCTTCCCCGCCGGTATCGTCGGCGCCATCGCCCTCTTCGGCATCGCCTGGTTGGCCAACACCTTCGTCGCCGCGAACCAGACCCTCATCGTCGATGGGCTCGGAGCCGTGGTCTCCGGGTCGTCGGCGTTCCTGGGTGCACTGCTGTTCGCGCTGGCCCTCTTCGCGGTCGCGATGCTCACCACCAGCCAGTCGAGCGCGACGAACGCGATCGTGCCGATCGGCATCACGATCGGCCTGCCCGCCCCGCTCCTGGTGGGCCTGTGGCCGGCCGCGATGGGCATCTACACGCTGCCGGCCAACGGCAGTCAGGTCGCCACCGTGGCCTTCGACCAGACCGGCACGACCAAGATGGGAAGGTTCGTCTTCGACCACTCGTTCCAGCTGCCGAATCTCATCTACGTGGCCGTCGCGATCATCATCGGCGTGCCTCTGTCGTTCCTGTTCGCCTGAGCCGCGCGGCTCCGGACGGAGACGCTCCGCCACCGCGCGACCGGGGCGATCCGGGCCGCCCCCGAAGACGTCACCTCGACGAGCCGCCGGGCGATATCGTAGGGACGGGACCTGGGGAGGTGCAGTGTCGTCTTTTGCCGTGCAACGGGACGGGTATCTGCCGCGGGTGTCGGCGCATGCGGTCAGCCGCCCCCGCCTGACGGCCGCGCTCGAGACCGCGTCACCTTTGACGCTGATGCGCTCCGCATCCGGATCGGGCAAGACGACCGCCCTCGTGGAATGGGCGGCCGCCACCGCGTCCCACGTCGTGTGGATCACCGTCACCCCCGCCACCGCGACCGGAGACGCCCTTGCCGGCGCCCTGCTGCGGGCCCTGCCGGAGGCGGATCCCGCGCACTCCGCCGCCGGAGAGGAAGGCTGGGCCGCCGTGACGGCACGGCTGCACGCCGTCGACGGTCCTCTGGCCCTGGTGCTCGACGACGCGGCCGCGGTCGACCGCGAGGGCGTGTTCGCCCTGTGCCGCGCCGTGGCCATGGCCGCGATGACCCGGCTGATCGTCGCCACCAACCGCCCCAGTCCCTTCGACAGCGAGGGCCTCGACCTCGTGATCGACACGACGCTCATCACGCCGGAACAGCTCATGTTCGACACCGACGAGATCCGTCGTGCTCTCGACGTCGACGAGCACACGGCCGCCGCCACGCGAGAGGCGACGGCCGGCTTCCCCGCCCTCATCCGGGCCCTCGCGCTGCGCGGCGCTGCGGTGGATGCCTCCTCGTTGCGCGCCGCTACCTCCGTGATCGAGGATTACCTGCAGGATCGGCTCGCCGAATGCGCCTTCGACCCGCAGGCGCTCCAGGGTCTGCTGCGGATCAGCGTCACCGACTCGGTCGACCTTCCCCTCGCGGTGGCGCTCACCGGCGACCCCGCGATCGCGAAGGCCCTCGACCAGGCCGAGATGTTCGGCTTCGGCCGCTGGTCGGTCGATGGACGCAGCAGCTTCGCCCTCACCCCCCTCACCCGAGGCATGCTGCGCCGTGAACTGCGCCGGACCTTTCCGGACGAGGTCGCTCAGCTGCGACGCGTCGCGGCAGAGGGGGCGGTGCGCCGCGACATGCCGCTCGAGGGGCTGCGCCTCGCCGTGGAGGATGACGACCTGCGTCTCGCGACGCACGTGACGATGTCGGGGTGGAACCGCCTGCTGCACCGCGACCGACATGCCGTCGTCGACCTGCTCGGCGATGTGCCGGTGTCACGCCTCAAAGAGGAACCTCTCGTGGCCATGCTGCTCGGGATGTGCCTCAAACCCAATCGTCTCCGCCGCCAGCGCGGGCTCCAGCTCCTGCGCATCGCGGTGGCAGCGGCGGATGCCCGTCGGACCACGCTCTCAGCGACGGAGCGGATCTTCATCTGGGCCGCAGAAAGCGCATCGCTGCGAGCCATCGGCCGACCTGAGCGCGCCGCCCAGGTGGCCGCACGCGCACTGGCCCTGTTCACCGAGACGCCCGAGTCGCAGTGGCAGCAGTACGCCTGCGACATGCCCCTCCTGTGCACCCACCTCGGCATCTCGCTCTACGACGGCGGACGACGAGACGACGCCGTTCACATCTGGGAGCAGGCGACGGCGCTCGCCGCAGCGCACGGCAACAAGAACGCCTTCCACGGCATCTGCCTCCTGGCCGGGGTCCACGCGCTGAACGGTGACCTGCCGGAGGCCAGGCACTATGTCGCTCTCATCCGCGACGGCGACTGGGATCCGGCGCTCCTCGACAGCTATCGGAGCACGTTCTACCATGTCGCCGAGGCGATGCTCGCGGTGGAGGACGGCGATGTCACCGCAGCCAAACGGCACATCCGCTTCTTCGAGCCGTACCGGGCGACCAGCGAGCACTGGACCACGATGGCCGCCGTCGAGGCGTGGGTCGCTCTGCACGACGGAGAACCCGCAGCGGGACTGGAGCGTCTGGAATCGTTCGTGCGTCTCCGAGGGAAGGAGGCGGGTGCAGCCCACGTGCGCCAAGCATTGACTCAGCCGCGCGTTCTGCTGCACCTCGCCCTCGGTGACGTGAGCTCGGCCCGGAGCGTCCTGCAGCGGGATGCGGTCGCCGATCGCTTCGGCACGGTCCTCAAGCGTGCCCGCCTGGCCCTCATCGACGGCAAGGCCGCCGACGTGGTCCGACTTCTGGGACAGACCCGCCTGCGCCCCTCGACGGCCAGAGAACGCGCAGAGGCGGCGGCGGTGCACAGTGCCGCTTTGCACCGGGTGTCCCCTGCGGCCGCGCAGCCCTCGAGCGAGGCGCTGAGCGTGCAGCTCATCGACCGGGGACTTACCACCCCGCTCGTGCTCCTGAGCGCCGAGGATTTCGGCGCCGTGCGGGCCGACCTCGACCCGACGGGCCGTGGGACCTTCCCCCTGCGATCCGCGTTGCCGTCGTTCGCGACGCGGCCACGGCTGTCGTCCCGCGAGCAGATCGTGCTGCGGGCCCTGACATCGGGCGCGTCTCTGCCGGTGATCGCGGACGAGCTGAACGTCTCGCAGAACACCCTCAAGACCCAGCTCCGCAGCATCTACCGCAAGCTGGGCGCCCACAACCGCACCGAGGCGATGGAGCAGGCGGCGCGCCACGGTCTGCTGCCCGAGTAAGGGCGACCGGGCGAGACACCGCCCGGGAGACACGGAAGGCCTCGTCCGTCGCACGCGACAGACGAGGCCTTTCCTGCGACCGCTAGGCCTGCGACCGGCGTCGACGCACGATCAGCAGCACGGCACCGCCGAGCAGCAGAGCGATCGCGAGCGCCAGCACCCACGGCGCCAGCAGTCCGCCGGTGAGGGCGAGCGGCGTCAGCACCGGGTTCTCGGTCGAGCTCTTCGGCGGCGTGATCGTCTCACCGCCGGGAGGTGTGGCCGAGCCCACGGCCGCGTTGCGCAGCGTCGCCCCTGCCGCGTCGGCGTGCACCGTCACGGAGTACGTGATCGTGACGCTCTCGCCCTCGGCGAGGCTGCCGGACCAGCGCAGCTGCGTTCCGTCCACGACGGGTGCGGCCACCGTGCGGTCGCCGATGACGGCGGTCGCACCGGGGCGGAGGTCGGCGTGCCGCAGCACTCCGGAGAGGTCATCCGCGATGGCGACATCGTCCAGGCCCGTCTCACCGGTGTTGGTGCCGACCAGCGTGTAGGTGACGGTGCTTCCCGTGGCGACGGCCGTGCCCGAACCGGGATCGGCCGTCTTCGCGAACGTGAAGCCCGGGGTGCCGACCGGGTTCTCTGTCGTCACGGGCGGGGGCGTGATCTCCGCGCCACCGGGCGGGGTGGCGATTCCGGCGACCGTGTTCGCGATCGTCGCACCGCCGGCATCGCCGTTCACGGTCACCGAGTAGGTGATCGTGACGCGCTGACCCACGGCGAGCACGCCGGACCAGGTGAGCTCGTCACCCTCCACGACAGGCTCCAGAGCGGGTCCGTCGACCAAGGTCACTGCGGCATCGTCGTTGTAGGCGGCGTGGGCGAGAACACCCGACAGGTCGTCAGTGATGCGCACGGGCGACAATGCCGTCTCACCGGTGTTCACACCGGTCACCGTGTAGGTGATGACGCTGCCGGGGTCGACCCGGGTCCCCGAGGCGGGGTCTGCCGTCTTGCGCAGCTCGAAGCCGGGCTCGTTGACAGGGTTCTCGGTCGTCGCGGGAGGCGTCTCGATCGGAGGCACCCCACCCGGCGGGGTCGCCGAGCCGGAAGCCGAGTTCTCGAGGATCGTCCCGCCGGCATCCGCGTGCACGGTCACCGAGTAGGTGACGGTGACGGTCTCGCCGACCTGGAGGACGCCCGTCCACGAGAGGCGATCGCCGGCCACCGCGGGGGCGGTCGTCGCGGCGGCACCGATCGTCGCGGTCGCGTCGCCGTTGTAGTCGGCGTGAGCGAGGACGCCGGAGAGGTCGTCCGTGATCACGACAGGATCGAGGGCCGTCTCCCCGGTGTTCACACCGGTCACCGTGTAGGTGATGACGCTGCCGGGGTCGACCGCCGTACCCGCTGCCGGGTCGGCGCTCTTCGAGACCGAGAATCCGGGCACGTTGACGGCGTTCGTCGTGGTGCCGGGCGGCGGGGTGATGACCGAGCCTCCGGGCGGGGTCGCGGTCGCACTCGCACTGTTCTCGATCACGGAGCCCACGCCGTCGGCGCCGACCGTCACGGAGTACGTGACGATGACGGTCTGACCGACCGCGAGTGCGCCGGACCAGCCGAGCTTCGCGCCGTCGACAGTCACCGCACCGGCGGGCTGCCCGCCGATCACGGCCGCGGCATCGCCGTTGTACGACGCGTACGGCAGCACCTTCGAGAGGTCGTCCGTGATCTCGACCGGGTCGAGAACGGTCTGGCCGGTGTTGACCGCGGTCAGCGTGAAGGTGAGCACGTCACCGGGATCCACAGCCGTGCCCGCTTCCGGGTCGACCGTCTTCGCGAACGTGAAGCCGGGCTCGTTGACCGGGTGCTCCGTGGTCGACGGCGGCGGCGTGATCGGCGTGCCCGGCGTGGTGGGGCTGTCCGGGTCGCTCGGGTCCGTCGGGATCAGCGGAGTCGCCGAACCGGTCGCGGTGTTGGCGATCGTCTCGCCGCCGGCGGTCGGGTCGACCTTCACCGAGTAGGTGATGACCACGTCCTGGCCAGGAAGCAGCACGCCGCTCCATGCGAGGGCACCGTCTGCCACGCTGACGTCGCCGCGGGTGGCCGTCACGTCGTCGTTGTACGACGCGTGCGCCAGCGCACCGCGCAGGTCATCGGCGATCGAGGCCGGGTCGAGCACGGTGTCGCCCGTGTTGCGACCGGTGACGGTGTAGGTGATCACGCTGCCGGGGTCGACGCGCGAACCCGACTCGGGGTCGGCCGACTTCGTGACCGTGAAGCCGGGGGTGGCCACCGGGTGCTCCGTGGTCGAAGGCGGCGTCGTCACCGGGGTGCCGGGCGTGGTGGGGCTGTCCGGGTCCGTCGGGTCGGTCGGGATGAGGGGCGTTCCCTCTCCCGTGACGGTGTTGCGCAGCAGCACGCCGGTCGCGTCCTCGTCGACCGTCACCGTGTAGGTGATGTCGACGCGGGCGCCGGGCGCGAGCGCTCCTGTCCAGGTGAGCGTGGTGCCGGCGAGATCGACCGCACCGGTCGAGGCCGACACATCGCCGCCGTACTGGGCGTGTGCGAGCACTGCCGACAGGTCGTCGACGATCGTCGCCGGGTCGAGTGTCGTGTTGCCGGTGTTGACGCCCGAGATCGTGTAGGTGATCGTGTCACCCGCGCGCACGGCGGTGCCGGAGACGGGGTCGGCGGACTTCGTCACCTCGAAGCCGTTGTCGACGACCGGGTGGTTCGTCTCCACGGCCGGCGGGACGATCGGCGTTCCGGGGGTCGTGGGGCTGTCGGGGTCGCTCGGGTCGACCGGGATCTGAGGCGTGGCCGTACCGGTGGCGACGTTGTTCAGCAGCGCCTGCTTCACCCCTGCGTCGACGGTCACCGTGTAGCGGATGGTGACCGACTCGCCCCGGGGCACATCGCCGGTCCAGGTCAGCGTGTTGGCGGTGACGGCGACCGAGCCGCGGTCGGCGGTGACGTCGTCGTTGTAGGCGGCGCTGTCGAGCACGCCGGAGAGGTCGTCCACGATTCGGGCCGGGTCGAGGTCGGTGTCGCCGGTGTTGGTGCCGGTGATCGTGTACGTGACGGTGTCTCCGGCGGAGACGGCCGTGCCCGAGGCGGGATCAGCGGACTTGCTGATCGTGAAGCCCGACCCGATGACCGGGTGCTCGGTGGTCACGGTCGGCGGGACGATCGGCTCGCCCGGCACCTGCGGCCCGGTGGGGTCGCCCGGGTTCGGGGTCGTCGGAGTGGCCGTGCCGCTGACGGTGTTCTGCAGGACCTCGCCAGAAGATGCCGCATCCACGGTCACGGAGTAGGTGATGGTCACGGTCTGCCCGGGCTGGAGCGCGCCGGTCCAGGCGAGGTCGTCACCGGTGATGGTGGCCGCCCCCGTGGTGACGGGCGTGCCGTCGATCGAGGTGGTGACGTCGGAGTTGTACGCGGCGTGCGCGAGCACACCCGACAGGTCGTCGGCGATCGAGGCCGGGTTCAGCACGGTGGCGCCGGTGTTGGTGCCGGTCACCGTGTACTCGATGGTCTGTCCCGGCTCCACGACGGTGCCGGCGGCGGGGCTGGAGCTCTTGGCGACGGTGTAGCCCGCGACAGGGTGCTCGGTCGTGACGGCGGGGGGATCGATCGGGGGGAGACCACCCGGAGGGGTTCCCGAGGCGGTGACGCTGTTGGCGATCCGCTCTCCTTCGACACCGGCGTCGACGATCACCGAGTAGGTGACGGTGAGCACCTGGCCGGGCTCGAGTGCGCCGGTCCAGGCGAGGTCGTCGCCCGTGACGGTCGCAGCGCCCGAGGCGACGGGCGTTCCGTCGATCTTCGTGGCGACATCACCCTGGTACGCGGCGAACGCGAGCACACCGGACAGGTCGTCGGTCACGCTGACGGGGTCGAGGCGCGTGTTGCCCGTGTTCTCCGCCTCGACGGTGTAGGTGAGGCGCTGACCGGCGTGCACGGCGACCCCGGCTGCGGGGTCGGACGTCTTGCGCAGCGCCAGGTCGGGCGCGAGGCGCACGTTCGTGAACGTGCAGGTGACATCCGTGCCGAGCGAACCGGCAGGCTGCTTCACCTCACCCGATGCCGTCACGGCCACCGGGATCGTGGAGCCGTCGGAATTGACCTGCACGCAATCCAGGGACTCGGCGTAGCGGGTGCGGTCCGTGGTTCCGGATGCGGCCTCGGAGAGGCGGAAGGTGTCGCCCTGGTTGGTGAACACCGGTCCCGCGTAGTCGGGCTGCAGCCCCGTGCGCTCACCGCGCGTGGTGGCGTCGGTCTGCGCGACCTGGTATCCGGCCGGCGACTGCACGCGCAGCGCGAACTGGTCGGTGGCGGCGTGACGCCCCTCGGGAAGGTCCTTCTTCAGGGTGAGGGTGTTCGGGAAGGTGCAGCTCGCCATGTCGGTGGGCGAGAAGCCGGGGGTCGACGTCGAGTTGACGGTCAGCCCGCGCGGAAGATCGACCTCGATGATCCTCGGATCACTACCGGCGACCGACACGAAGATGTGCCCGAGGTTACCGAAGGCGATGCCGTTGCCCTGCACGCCGGCACCCATGTTGTGGACCTGCTTGGCCTCGATGGTCGCGTTGCTCGGCACGAGCGAGGTGGGAAGGTCGGACGAGTAGATGACGTTGTCCGCCACGAGCACGAGCTGACCCGAGGCGCTGAAGGCCATGTCGCCGTTGGCGCCGAACGCGGTGCTGTCAGCGGTCGGGCGGAGCGTGCCGACCTGCACGTAGGCCTGCGGCGTGACGCTCTCGTTCCAGGCGTACAGGTTGATGGTGCCGTCGACGGAAGTACCGCTGGCGAAGTAGTAGACGCCGGTCACGGGGTGCACAGCACCACGGAGCACAGAAGAGTTGAGCGAGAACGTCGTGCGGCTCGTGGAGTCGGTCACGCGATCGTGCTTGGCGAGCACCTTCGAGCCGGCGGCGTTGGTGACCGTGTACGCGTACTGACCACTGGACGAGATGCCGAGGGCGTTGTTGGAGTAGTCGAGGCCGATCGTGGAGGAGCCCAGCGTGCCGCCGTCGCCCGGTGCACCCTGCTCCTTCACCGTGAACTCGCGCACCTCGGTGGCGTTCTGCACGTACACCGCGCCCGGTGTGCACAGGAACGGACTGGCCGCGGCCGCAGGCGCGGCCGTCAGCGTCCCGCCGACGAACACCATCGACGACGCGACGAGCGCCGTACTCACGGCGCCGCCGATCAGTTTCCTTGCACGGCCCCGCCAGCGGCTCTGCCGCTCGGACGGAAGGCCATCGGATGTGTGGTCCTTGCGGGCAACACGAAACCCCATGACTGTCTCCCCATTCATCGCTTCACCGCTGCGCGTTCGCACGCGGAAGCCCCCGCCCCCTCAGGCGACCGCCGAGCGTCATCTGGGCATGACGAACTCGGTCCGGGACACGACCAGCCTGCCCGGCCCCCGACACGCGACCTCGCCGATCCCGGAGAATTCACCCCGCCTTTTCACCCCACGCAGAAGGGCGCACCGATGACTCGGTGCGCCCCGGCCCCGCGGGGCCTACTGGCGGGAGCCGATCTCGTCTATCGGACGCGTGCGCATGGTCGCCGTGGTCCCGATCCACATCGCCACGAGGGCCAGCGCGCCCATCCCTGCGATGATCGCCAGCGATCCGAGCCCGGGCAGCACGGGCAGCGGCTGCCCCGAGATGCCCATGCTCATGCCGATCAGCGGAGGCAGGGCGACGACCACCCCGAACACCATGGCGACAACTGCGACGAGCATGGCTTCGATCCGCATCATCGAGCGCACCTGCCCTCGCGACGACCCGATCAACTGCAGCAGTGCCAGTTCGCGCGAGCGCTCGCCCGTCGCCATCACGAGGGTGTTCACCACGGCGATCGCGATGTACCCGAGGATCACCAGCAGCGCGATGAGACCCGTCCACCCGTTCTGGGACTGCGTGGCCGCACCGGCGGCCTCCTGCCCCGACCGGTCGCTCACCAGCAGGCCGCGCGCGCCCAGCGCGGCACGCACCTCGTCCGATGCACCCTCATCGACCGTCACGAGTGCGAAGGAGTCGAGACCGGTGGTGGTGTGCGCCCTGACCGCGTCGACGGCCATGGCGAGGTCGCCGAATCCGAGACCGCGCTCGTACACCGCGACGACCGTCGCCTCGAAAGGCGAGCCGTCGCCGAGATGTCCGACGACCGCGCCGCCGATGCCGACCCCGAGCACCTGCGCGGCATCCGTGCTCACCGCGACCGTGGTGGTGCCGTCGAGTTCCGCCAGCGACCCCTCCCGCACGCGCAGATCCAGGACGTGCGCGGCGTTTCGGGGATCCAGGCCCTGCAGCACGTGCTCCGAGCGCTCGAGCTTGCCCTCCAGATCGTGGGAGTCGAGCACCGCCGTGCTCAGCGCGACCCCTGATGCCTCGCCCACCCCCGGGGTCTCGCGGATCGCGTCGACAGCCTCGGGCGAGACACCCGTGGGGGCCGTCACACGCAGGTCGGCGATGACACCGGCACTGGCCTGCGTCGCCGCCTCCGCCGCGATGATCGACGGCGCACCGATCTGCACGAGCCCCAGCCCGATGCCGAGGGCGATCGGCAGGATCGCGGAGGCGAGGCGCCTGCTGTTCGCCGCAGCGTTCGCGGAGGCGAGGAATCCCGCGGATGACATCCGGCGCAGCACGGTTCCGATCAGTCGGACGCTCAGCGACACCAGCCACGGCCCGAGCACCGCGAGCGCGATGATCAGCAGCATGACAGCGCCACCGGCAGCACCGGCGGCGATCTGACCGCGCACCACGAGCGGCACGGTCGACACCGAGATCCCGGCGGCGGCCAGCACGATCCCGGTGATGATGCGCGGCAGACCGATGGCCGGAGCACCCGTCGTCGACTCCCGCAGGGCCTCGACGGGATCGAGCTTCGCCACCCGAGACGCGGCGATGCGCGCGGCGCCCCAGGCGGAGGCGAGCACGAGCAGCACGGCTCCGACCGCGGGGAACGGGCCGACGGCCAGCGCGAAGTCGCCGGGGATGACACCGCCTGCCACGAAGGCCGCCTGCAGCACGCTCGAGAGCAGATATCCCGGCACGATGCCCAGCAGCACGGCGACCACCGAGACCCACAGCACCTCACGGGCGACGAGCGCATGCACCTGGGACGGACTCGCCCCGACCGCCCGCAGCAGCGCGTAGTCACGACGTCGCGACTGCACCGACAGCGACAGGGTGCCCGCCACGATGAACATCGCCACGAGGATGCACGTGCCGACGAACGCGCTGCCGATGGACACGAGCGTCGACCGAGCGGCACCGGAGTCGAGGAACTCGACGTCTCCTCGAGCGTCGCCGGTGCGGGCGCTCAGGCCGGGGAACGCCTCGCGGATCGCGGTCGCCGTCTGCTCGGGATCTGCCCCGGAGACGAAGACGCCGAGCGCCTGTGCAGCGCCCTCGTGCGGGTCGAGCTCGTCGATGCGACTCTCGCTGAGGAACACGTGCGAGGCCCGCTCCGGCGCCTGGGGAGCGACGACCTCGCCGACGACGCGATACTCCGACGGCACGCCGCCGTGAGCCAGGACGACCGTATCGCCCACGGCATGCCCGCTTCCGGCGGTGACGACGACCTCGTCCGCTGCGGCGGGCTCCTGCCCTTCTCGCAGCTCGAAGCCCGTGAGTGCAGTGGCCGGCCAGGGGTGCGCCTCGATCATGGCGGAACCGGCATCCGCGGCATCCGCTCCCGCATCCTGCCGCACGAGCGGGATGGTGACATCGGCCACGACGCGGTCGACTCCGGGGAGGGCGGCGATGTCGCGCACCGCGTCGGCGGGCAGCGGCACGCGCTCCCTTAGCGGAACCGGCAGGTCCTCCGGCACATCCACCTGCTGCGGTGCACCGACCACCACGTCGACCGCGGCGTAGCGCTCGGGTGCCAGCCCTCCGCGCATGCCGGACTCGACGAGCACGCCGAGCCCCGTCACGAGCGCGCTCGCGACGAACACGGCCACCGCCACCCCGACGAAGCTGCCACGGTGGTGACGAAGGTCAGCACCGACGAGTCGACCCAAGCCCAGAGACGCCGACATCACCATTCCCCCAATGCGCTCATGCGGTCGTTGATCTGGGCCGGGTCGGCGCCGTCGAGGTATCCGGCGAAAGCTCCGTCGGCAAGGAAGATCACCCGATCGGCGTGCGAGGCGACCACCGGGTCGTGCGTCACGACCACGACCGTCTGTTCCAGCTCCCTCGCGGTGTGGGCGAGCAGGTCGAGAACCTGCTTGCCGGAGCGCGAGTCGAGCGCGCCGGTCGGCTCGTCGCCGAACACCACGTGGGGCCGGGTGATGAGCGCGCGTGCGATCGCCACCCGCTGCTGCTGACCGCCGGAGAGCTCGGAAGGACGGCGACGACGGTACTCGGTGAGGCCCACGGCGTCGAGGAGGAAGTCGAGCCACCGGGCTTCGAGCCGGCGACCGCCGAGCCGCAGCGGCAGGGTGATGTTGTCCTCGACGTCGAGGGCCGGCAGTAGGTTGTACGCCTGGAACACGAAGCCCACGTGATCGCGCCGGAAGGCCGTGAGCTGTCGCGCCTTCAGCCCCGAGATCTCGGTCCCGCCGAGGTGCACGGTGCCGCTGCTCGGCCGGTCGAGTCCGGCGGCACTGTGCAGCAGCGTGCTCTTGCCCGACCCGGAGGGGCCCATGATCGCGGTGAACGTGCCCTTCGCGATGGCGAGGTCGACGCCCCGCAGAGCCGTGACGCGGCTGGCGCCTGAGCCGTAGGTCTTGACGACGGACTGCAGCCGCAGCGCTTCGGAGGGCCGCGCGTCGACGGTGGCGGCGAGTGGTGTGGAGGTCATGATTCGACGCTAGGGACGGCCGATGCGGCACCCCATCCCGCCCGCTGCCGCATCGATGGTGGTGCTGGCTATACCGTGCCGTCACGAGCCCTCGGGCAGACTGTGAGAGTGAAGGACGGATGGATGCGCCGCTGGCTGCGTGCGTGGGGGTATCTGGCCGTCGAGGCCGGAGTCTCGATCGCCTCGGTGGTGTTCCTCGGCCTGGGGATCGTCCTGCTTCCCTTCATGGCCCTCACCGGCGGCGTGCTGGTGATGCCCGAGGCCGTGCAGGGCCTGCACCGATGGACGGATCTGAACCGTCGCCGCGTCGGCGCCTACCGGGGCGTGGAGCTGGCGCCGATCGGCCATGTGCTTCCGCCGGGGTCGACCATCGACGATCGTCTGCGCTTCGCGTTCTCGCACGCCACCGGCCGCGACGTGCTGTGGCTCGCGGTGCAAGGGCTGCCCGTGCTGTTCGCGTCGCTGCTGACGATCTCGCTCCCCATCGCCGCGGTCAACACCCTCGCCATCACCTACTACTGGCAGTTCGCACCCGCCGATGATCCGGTCGGTTCGGTCTATCCGGTCACATCGTGGGAACTCGCGGCGACGCAGCCTCTGCTCGCGCTCGGGTATGCGATCGTCGCGGCGTTCCTGATCCCCGCGGTCGCACGGCTGGTGTCGTTCGTGTCGGCGAAGCTCCTCGCGACCCCCGAGAAGTCGCGCCTCGCCGCCCGTGTCGATGCCCTGACCCTCAGCCGTGCCGCGGCGCTCGATGCCCACGCGGCCGAGCTGCGCCGCATCGAGCGCGACCTGCACGACGGCGCGCAGAACCGCCTGGTGAACGTGGTGATGATGCTCGGGATCGCCGAGCGCGCCCAGGAGACCGGGGGCGACGTGCTCGAACCGCTGCGGCGAGCGCAGGATGCGGCGACCGATGCGCTCGCCGGTCTCCGCCGCACGGTGCATGACATCTACCCGCCGATCCTCGACGAGCTGGGTCTGGAAGGGGCACTGACCTCGCTCGCCGGGCGCAGCGTCGTGCCCTGCACGATCGAGGCGGACGAAGTCGGACGCGTGCCCGCGGCCGTCGAATCGGCCAGCTACTTCGTGGTGGCCGAGGCCCTCACGAACGTCAGCAAGTACAGCGAGGCGACGCGCGCCGCGGTGCGGGTCGTGCGCGAGGGCGAGATCCTGCGCATCACGGTCGAGGACGACGGCGTGGGCGGGGCCGTCGAGCGTCCCGGTGGCGGGGTGGCCGGCATCCGTCGCCGCATCGAGGCCTTCGAGGGTGCGCTGGAGCTGACGAGCCCTGTCGGCGGACCCACCATCCTGAGAGCGGAGCTGCCATGCGGATCGTGATCGCCGAAGACGATACTCTGCTGCGCGAAGGGCTGGCCCTGCTGCTTCGCAGCGAGGGGTTCGAGGTGGTGGCGGCCGTCGACAACGCCGAGGCGTTCCTCGCACGGCTCGACGAGGCGGATGCCGCGGTGGTCGATGTGCGCATGCCGCCCACCTTCACGAGCGAAGGGCTCAAGGCCGCCGCCGAAGCCCGTGCCCGCCGCCCCGGCTTCCCCGTGCTGGTGCTGTCGGCGTATGTCGAGGACCGCTACGCCGGTGAGCTGCTGGCGGCCGGAGCCGACGGACTCGGCTACCTGCTCAAGGAGCGCGTGGGCAAGGTCGCCTCCTTCGTCGACGCCCTGCATCGCGTGGCGGCCGGCGGCACGGTGATGGATCCCGAGGTCATCTCGCAGCTGATGAGCAGGCGTCGCGCCGACGACCCGGTGCAGACGCTCACCCCCCGCGAGCGCGAGGTGCTCGGGCTCATGGCCGAAGGCCTCGACAACGGCACCATCGCCGAGCGACTCTTCGTGACCGAGACCGCGGTGAGCAAGCACATCGGCAACATCTTCGCCAAGCTCGGCCTCGCCTCCAGCGACAGCGGCCACCGGCGCGTGCTCGCCGTGCTCGCCTACCTGCGCAGCTGACCGCGTCCCGCGTCCCGCGCCCCCAGCCTCGAGACCCACGCCCATCGCCGATACCCACCGGCGCTGACGCACGCGGGCGTGGGTCTCGACACGCGCGATGGGTCTCGATGCTTGCTCTCGGAAAAACAAGCCCAGTAATCGGTGTTGCTAAGTACCGGTACTCAGTGTTACTTTGTACCAGTACTCGGCAACACTGAGTACCGACCGACACGAAAGGGGAACCCGATGGGCAAGCAGATGACCGAGATGCTCAAGGGCACTCTGGAGGGCATCGTCCTGGCCCTCCTCGCCGAGCAGCCCGCGTACGGGTACGAGATCACCACACGGCTGCGCGCGCACGGGTTCACCGACACCGCCGAGGGCACCATCTACGCGCTCCTCGTGCGCATCGAACAGAAGAACCTCGTCGACGTCGAGAAGGTCCCGAGCGAGAAGGGGCCGCCCCGCAAGGTGTACACCCTGAACGCGCAGGGCCGGCAGGAGCTCGAGGAGTTCTGGAAGACCTGGGACTTCCTCGCGCAGCGCATCGCGCAGCTGAAGCAGACCCACACCGACGACAAGAGCAACACCCAGAGCAAGGAGAACTGATCATGGCCGCGAAGTGGATCGAAGCCCTCACCGGATCGCTCGAGGAGAAGAAGCAGTACAAGCAGGCCCAGGCCCGCATCAACGCCCTGCCCGAGCCCTATCGCGAGGTCGCGAAGGCCCAGCAGCGCTACAACATGTACTACGGCGGCGTCACCGACGGCGACATCATCGTGCAGATGTTCCTCGACATCGCCGACCTGTGGGAGCGCGCCGCGATCGACGGCACCCCCGTCAGCGCGATCGTCGGCGACGACCCGGTCGAGTTCGCCGAGAACTACGCCGCTGCCTACGGCGGGCGGCAGTGGATCGACAAGGAGCGCACGCGTCTCATCAAGGCGTTCGACGACGCGAAGAAGAAGGAGCAATCATGACGGATGCAGCCATCTCGGTGCGCGGCATCGAGAAGTCGTACAGAGATCTGCACGTGCTGCGCGGCGTCGACTTCGAGGTGGAGAAGGGCAGCATCTTCGCCCTCCTCGGCTCGAACGGCGCCGGCAAGACCACCGTGGTGCGCATCCTCTCCACTCTGCTGAAGTCGGATGCCGGAACCGCGACCGTGCAGGGCATCGATGTCGCCGCGAACCCGGTGGGCGTGCGTGAGCGCATCAGCCTCACCGGACAGTTCGCCGCGGTCGACGAGATCCTCACCGGACGCGAGAACCTCGTGCTGGTCGCGAAGCTGCGGCACCTGCCAGACGCCGGGAAGGTCGCCGACGACCTGCTGGCGACCTTCCGTCTGACGGATGCCGGCGCCCGCAAGGTCGGCACCTACTCCGGCGGCATGCGTCGCCGCCTCGACATCGCGATGAGCCTGGTCGGACACCCCGAGGTCATCTACCTCGACGAGCCGACCACGGGCCTCGACCCCGAAGCCCGCATCGAAGTGTGGGGCGTGGTCAAGGAACTCGCGAACACGGGCACGACCGTGCTGCTGACCACGCAGTACCTCGACGAGGCCGAACATCTGGCCGACCGCATCGCGATTCTGCACGAGGGCCGCATCATCGCCGGCGGCACGCTCGCCGAGCTGAAGAAGCTGCTCCCGGCCGCGAAGGTCGAGTACGTCGAGAAGCAGCCCACTCTGGAGGAGATCTTCCTCACTCTCATCGGCACCACGTCCAAGAAGGAGGATGCGGCATGACCACGCACTTCGCCGCCGACACGGCGACGCTCACCGGCCGCTCCATGCGGCACATCTTCCGCAGCCCCGACACGATCATCACCACGGCGGTCACCCCGATCGCGCTGATGCTCCTCTTCGTCTACGTCTTCGGCGGTGCGCTCCAGCAGAGCACCGGCACCGACAACTACGTGAACTACCTGCTCCCCGGCATCCTGCTCATCGCGATCGCCTCGGGCATCGCGTACACGGCGTTCCGGCTGTTCACCGACATGCAGAGCGGCATCTTCGAGCGGTTCCACTCCATGCCGATCGCCCGATCGAGCGTGCTGTGGGCGCACGTGCTCACGTCGCTGACGGCGAACGCCATCACGCTGGCGATCATCTTCGGCGTCGGATTCCTGATGGGTTTCCGCACCGGGGCGAGCTTGTGGGCCTGGCTCGGAGTGATCGGCATCCTGATGCTGTTCACCCTGGCACTCACCTGGCTGGCGATCATCGCGGGTCTGCACGCCAAGACGGTCGACGGCGCGAGTGCGTTCTCGTACCCGCTGATCTTCTTGCCGTTCATCAGCTCGGCGTTCGTGCCGACCGACACCATGCCGGCTCCGGTGCAGTGGTTCGCCGACAACCAGCCCGTCACCTCGATCGTCAACACCGTCCAGGCGTTGTTCGCCGAGAAGCCCGTCGGCTCCGACATCTGGGTGGCCCTCGCCTGGTGCGTCGGCATCCTCGTGGTCGCCTACGTGTTCGCGATCATCTCCTACCGGAAGAAGGTCAGCTGATCTTCACCCAGCGAGACGGGACGCTCCGACCGGGTCACTCGACCCGGCCGGGGCGTTTCGCCGCGCTCGGATGCTCCTCCCGACGCCGAGAACTCCGCTCCGGAGTGCGCTGACGCTCAGACCGTGCGCAACGCCGAGGTGGGCGACAGCCGCGCGGCACTGATCGCCGGATACAGCCCCGCGATCACGCCGACCACGAGTGCCACGAGCGGGCCGCCGATGAGCACCACGAGGGGTATCGTCGCTGCCTGACCCTGGATGCCGGCGTAGACGAACACACCCGCGGCACCGAGCAGCAGCCCGGCCAGGCCCCCCAGGCCGCCGAGCACGATCGCCTCCGCCACGAACTGACCCGCGATCTGACCCGAGCGCGCGCCGAGCGCCCGTCGGAGTCCGATCTCGCCGCGCCGCTCCAGCACCGCCACCACCATGGTGTTCGCGATGCCGATCCCTCCGACCAGCAGAGCGATCGCCGCAAGTCCGACCGCGAGGCCGGACAGCGAGTCATCCGCGGTGTCCCGCGCCCCGGCGAGGTCGCCGAGTCCGGTCACCTGCACATACGGGGACGACGGATTCGCCGCACGGGCGATCGCATCACGGACCTTCTCGCCCGTGCCCCCGTCGGTCATGCGCACGTAGATCGAGGCGATCGTGTCATCGCCCTCAGCCGACACGTGCTCGGCCGCCCAGTGGTCGCCGAGGAACGCACTCGCGTCGATCGATTCGGCGAGGCCCGCCGAATCGAGGATCCCGATCACGGTGTACCACTGCTCGCCGATCCACACCCGCACACCCGGCTCCGTGATGCCCATGCGCGCAGCCGCCGCCGCCCCCAGCACGGTCACCGGCAGCGAGCGGTCGGTCTCGTCGAACCACGACCCCTTCGCGACCGATCCCTCCACCGACGACAGGAAGTCGGGACTCGCCGCATACGCGGTCAGTCCGTTGCCCTGGCTCTTCGGCATGAGGTCGTTGCGGTACACGCCGGTGCCGTCCGGCACCTTCTCGAGCACCCCGACCTGCTCGACCCCCTTCACCCGTTCGATCATGCCCGCGGCCGTCTCCGGCAGGGCGACCGGCTTGTTGTCCGGCCCGTAGCCCGGCTGCACCACGATCATGTTGGCGCCGAGCGCATCGAGCTTCGCCAGCAGCTCGGCCTGATTCGAGGCGGCGATGCCGGTGATTGCGGTGAGTGCCGCGATGCCCACAGCGACGCCGAGCGCCGACAGCGCCGTACGCATCTTGCGGCTGCGCGGTCCGATGAGCGCCGTGCGGATGCTGTCCGCAGCGCTCAGCCGCGGCATCCGCTCTCCCCGCCGCCTCATGCCGCGACCTCTTCCTTCTCTGGTGAGCCGGTGTCGCTCACGATGCGCCCGTCGTGGATGCTGACCTGCCGCTGCGTGCGCTCGGCGATGTGCGGATCATGCGTGATGATCACGACCGCGGTACCGGCGCCCGCGATCGAGGTGAGCAGCTCGAGGATGCGCTCGCCCGTCGTCGAGTCGAGCGCGCCCGTGGGCTCATCGGCGAAGAGCACCGACGGGTTCCCGACGATCGCCCGGGCGATCGCGACCCGCTGCTGCTCGCCGCCCGAGAGCTGACCCGGCCGGTGCTTCATCCGAGCGCCGAGGCCGACCCGCTCCAGGGCCGCAGCCGCCCGCACCGAGCGCTCCGTCGCGGGGACTCCCGAATAGAGGAGCCCGAGTGCGACGTTGTCGAGCGCACTGAGCGCCGGCAGCAGGAAGAACTGCTGGAACACGAATCCGATGCGGCGAGCGCGCAGGACCGCCCGGTCTCGTTCGGCGAGGACTGCGGCATCCGTCCCATCGATCAGCACGGTGCCACTGGTGGGGTCGTCGAGGGTTCCCATGATCGAGAGCATCGTGCTCTTTCCCGATCCGGATGCTCCGACCACGGCCACCAGCTCGCCGCTCTCGATCGCGAGGCTCATGCCGTGCAGCACGCGCAGCGGCGGGCTGCCCGGGTACTCCTTGATCACGTCGACGAGCTCGACCACGGTGTCCGGCGTCATTGCGCCACCACCACGGCATCGCCGGCGGCGAGGTCGCCGCCCGTGACCTGCGCCTTGGTGTCGGCGATCAGTCCGACCTCCACGGCGACGCGCACGATCTTGCCGCCCTTGCGCAGCACGTCGACCGCGTAGCCTCCGTCGGTCGTCGCGACCAGGGCGGTCACCGGCACGACCAGGGCGTCCTTCACCTCGGAGGTGGCGAACACGACCTTGACCGCACGCAGCCCGATCCCCTCCGCCACAGCTGGGTCGTCGAACTCGACGTTCGCGGTGGCCGGCGTGGTCTCCCCCTCCTTCTCGGTCGGCTGACCGCCCGGGTCGACGGCGGTCACCGTCGCCGGCACCTCCGTGCCGTCCGGGAGGACCACGGTCACCCGGGTCGCGGGCAGGATCTCACGCGCTTGCGCATCGGTGAGCTTGGCGACGACCCGCAAAGTGGTGCTGGTGTACTTCAGCGGACTCGTGCCCGCCGGGTCGCCCAGCTGCGCCGTGACCGACTCGACACGCACCGAAGAGGCGGTGATCGCGACGAGGTCGCCCAACTTCACGATGCCGTCCTGCGGCACGCCGAGCGACTTCTGCCAGGCCTTGACGTTGGTCTCGGTGACCGCGGTGAACTCGTCGTCCACCGTCAGGTTCCTGCCGAAGCCGAGGTCGGCGAGAGCCTGCTCGAGCTGTCGGACATCGGGGCCCTTGTCGACGCCGACGCCGAGGTCGCGCCAGAATGGGCGGTCGCCGCGCATCGCGATCACGGGCCTCCCGTCGACCTCGTAGATCGCCTGGCCGACACCGATCACATCTCCCGCGGTCGGCAGGCGCGTGATCGTTCCGCCACGACCCGGCAGGGCGATCGACGCGCCGTAGCTCAGGGTTCCGTTCAGTCGCAGATCGGAGGTGAGCGTGGTGAGCTCGGCCTTCGCGGTGACCGGCTTCTTGCCGTCATCCGGAGACTCGGCGACCGAGCTCCACGGCTGCAGCACCGCCAGCGCCACTGCGGCGGCCACGAGCAGGACCCCGACCGGCACCAGCACCTTCGTCAGTCGGCGGCTCATTCGTCGCCTCCGGAGGGGATGGTGGACGCTGCCGCGAACATGCCGTCGAAGAACTCCCCCATCAGCGCGAACCAGTCGAAGTCGGCCGCCTCGATGCTCTCCTGCGTGAACATGGGCGGCATCTCTCCTGTGGTCTCCGCGCACGCCTCGAGAAGGGTGCGCGCCTCGTCTTCGGTGATGCCCGTGGGCAACGTGAGCATGCCGTCGGCGTCGGGATCGGCGAAGTCGGTGAAGCCGTTCTCCCTGGCGCACGAGGCGAACGCGAGTCCTGCCTCGGTGAGCTCCTCGGGAGAGATCATCTGGGTCTGCGCACCTTCCTTCATCGAGACGTCGGGCTCCGGCTGGGTGAACTCGGGGACCTCCTGCTCGCAGGTCTCCCAGGCGGCGCGCTGGCCACCCTCCTCCGGATAGCCGGATGCCGCGGTCGAGGCGAGCCACGCGCCGTCGTCGTCGGAGAAGAACATCGTCATGGGCATCTCCTCGCCTTCGCCGACGCTGATCGAAGCGGAGCTGTCGCTGAGCGTGCCCATGGATCCCCCGCCGTCGACATCCGGCATCAGCAGACCCACCTGGCCGCCTTCGAGGATCTTCGCCGTCTGGCCTTCGTCGGTCAGGCAGGTCACGAACCGGGCAGCGGCCGCATCGTTCGCGCCGTCCTTCGCCTTGTCGTCTCCGGAGGGGGCGCTGCAGGCCGAGAGCGCGAAGAGCGCGAAGACAGCGGGCATCACCACCATGGAACGGCGTGCTTTCGAGTCGAACATGACTTTCCCTTTCTCGCGGTCGCAGTTCATCCGCGACGTGCAGTCAGTTCTACGGATGCGCTGGTTTGCTGGGGGTATGACGCCGCCTAACCGGAAACTAACCGCGCAGCGCGCACCCTCGGAGACGGGAGGTGCCATGCGACTGCTGCTGGTGGAAGACGAGGTCGATCTGGCCGACACCCTCGCCGATGGCCTGCGCCGCGAGGGCTACCTGGTGGATGTCGCACGCGACGGGGCGAGCGCCCTGACCGCCGCGGCGTCGAACGATGTGGACGTGATCGTGCTCGACCGCGATCTACCGGTGCTGAGCGGCGATGCCGTATGCCGCACACTCGTGGCGCAGGAGTATCCGGCGCGCATCCTCATGCTCACCGCGGCCGGCACTCTCAACGACCGCGTCGAGGGTCTCGATCTCGGCGCCGACGACTACCTCGCCAAGCCGTTCGCGTACGTCGAGCTGCTGGCCCGCCTGCGCGCTCTCGGTCGCCGCGGACAGTCGACGCGGGCGAGTGCGGTCCTGGAGTTCGCGGGCGTGCGCCTCGACGTCGTGCGCCGCATCGTGGAGCGGGACGGCAGCCCGATCCGGCTCACGCTCAAGGAGTTCGGGGTGCTCGAGACGCTGCTCGCCGCGGAGGGCGGCTACGTCAGCGCCGACGATCTGCTCGACGAGGTGTGGGACGAACCTCTCGAGCGCACCCGTGGCGTGGTCAAGATCGTGGTGCACACGCTGCGACGCAAACTCGGCTCACCCGCGGTCATCCACTCCGCGGCGGGGCACGGCTATCGAGTGGGGACGCAATGAGACGCATGAGCTTCCGCACCCGACTGGTGATCATCATCGCCGGAGTATTTATAGCAGCGGGCGCCGCGCTGCTCACGGTGCAGTATCTGGTGGTGCAGTCGCTGTTCGCCTCCGCGATCAACACGACCGCAGCGACCTGCGTGCCGTCGATGTCGATCACTCAGATCTCGCAGGAGGCAAGCGCGACCGACCCCGAGGGCGTCTCGCCCTTCACCGACAGCAGCGCTCTCCTCTACGGGGCCAGCAGCACCGGATGCGCGTACTTCGCAGAGACCGCCGATGCCGCCGGGTTCCCGGCGACCACTCCGATGCAGACGGTGACGATCGACGCCGTCGAGGGCGCGGTGCTGCAACAGTCGACGTTCCTCGCGGATGAGGTCGGTGGCGGGCTGCTGCTGTGGTCGGTCGTGGTGCTCGTGGCCTTCACCGGTGTCGCCGCCGCGATCGCGTTCTGGCTCGCGCGACGCTCCCTCGACCGGATCGGGGAGGTCACCGCCGCGGCGCGGGACATCTCGGAGCGCGACCTCGGGCGCCGGCTCGACCTGCCTGGTCCCGACGACGAGATCAAGGAGCTGGGCGACACGATAGACGGGATGCTGGACCGGCTGCAGTCGGCGTTCACCGCGCAGGATCGCTTCGTGGCGAACGCCTCGCACGAGTTGCGCACCCCGCTGACCACGACCAGGACGGCCCTGGAGATCCCGCTCGAACAGGGCGCGGTGCCGGCAGACCTGCAGGCGAACATGCAGCGCGCCCTCCGCGCCACCGAGCAGAGCGAGCGCCTCATCACGGCCCTGCTCTCCCTCGCCCGAGCCCGCACCGGACTGGACGAGGTCGAACCCGTCGAGCTGCGCACCCTCATCGAAGACGAGGTCGAAGACCTCGGCGCCGGGGAGATCGCGGTGCACGCGAATCTGCGCGAGCTCACGGTCGATGGCGACACGGTGCTGCTGGCCAGGGCCGTGCGCAACCTGCTCGAGAACGCCATCCGCCACAACGTCCCGGATGGCGAACTGTGGGTGCGGTGCCGACGCGAGCGTGGTCGTGCCATCATCGAGGTCGAGAACACCGGGGCGCCGATCACTCCCGCCACCGTGGAGCTGCTCACCGAGCCGTTCTATCGTGGCGACGCGAGCCGCACCTCCACCGGCCCCGACGGCACCGGGCTGGGGCTCGCGATCGTGCAGAGCATCGCGAAGACCCACGGCGGCGAAGTTCGCCTGCGGGCCCGCAAGGGCGGCGGCCTGATCGCCGCGATCGTCCTCCCGCTCTGAGACCGTCGTACCGGCGCCAGAACGCAGAAGCTCCGGTCGCACTTCCTGCCGCCCGGCGGACCGGGAAGCGGCAGCAAGTGCGACCGGAGCGAACCTCTGAGAGGCGTTTGCGTGAGGCGGGTCAGCTGGTGACGGTCCAGTCGAACTGGTCGCCGTACTCCTTCAGCCATGCGTCGACCGCATCCGCTTCCTTGCCCTCGCCGTACTCGTTGACCACGAGGTCCTCGAGCGCGCCGTACTGCTCGTCGTCGAGCTTGATCTTCTCGATCAGCTCTGCAGCCTCGGGGAACTCCTCGGCGAAGCCCTTGGTACCCAGGAAGTGCAGGCCCTCGGCCTTGCCCATCGCGCCCTTCGGGTCTTCGAGGTCCTTCATGGCGAAGGCATCGTTGGCCCAGAACGGACGCCACAGCGTGACAACGAGGTCTTCCTGCTTGTCGGTCGCGGTCTTCAGCTCGGTGAGCATCGCCGCGGTCGACGAGGTGACGAGCTGGTACTCGCCGTCGAGGCCGTACTCGGGGATCATCTTCTCGGTCTGGGCGGTGAGGCCCGCACCCGGCTCGATCCCGATGATCTTGCCGTCGAACTCCGCACCCTTGCCCTTGAGGTCCTCGATCGAGTTCAGCTCGGAGTACTCCGGCACCGCGATCGTGAGCTTGGCGTTGTCGTAGTACGTGCCGATGTCCTCGATGTCGTCGCCGTACTTCTCCATGTACGTGGCGTGGGTGAGCTCGGGCCAGGCCGACGGGTACATGTCGACGTCACCCTGCGCGAGGCCGGTGTAGAGCGGGCCCGCCTCGGTGAGCGTCTTCATCTCGACCGTGTAGCCGATCTTCTCGAGCTGGTCCTGCAGCAGGTATGCGGTGCTCAGGCCGTCGGTCCACGAGGGCAGGAAGCCCAGGGTGATCGTGCCCTTGTCGTCGGCGTTGCTGTCGCCGCCCGTGCCACCGGCGCCGTCGCCGCTGCATCCCGCGAGGGTGAGGGATGCCGCGATGCCGACTGCCGTGATTGCGAGGATCTTCTTCTTCATGTGATTTCTCTCTCTCGGTTCCGTATGTGTGTTGTTCCGTAGGGGTGAAACTCTCAGTGCACTCCGCCGCCGACGGCGTTGCGGCGCGGTGCGACCGCGGCCTGCTCCGCCTCGTCCGCGGCGTCCTGATGCGCGGTGGCCTCGGGGGCGGGGGCGGATGCTGTTCCGCCGCCACCGTCGCGCGGCGTGCGGCGCCGCGCGAGCATGCCCAGCAGCGAGGAGCGGTTCTCGCCCGGTGCGCCCAGCGCTGCGGTGACGCGGTCGAGGAAGACGGCGATCAGCACGACGCCGAGACCGGCCTCGACACCCTTGGGGATGTTGATGGTCGAGATCGCCTCGACCACCATCTTCCCGAGGCCGTCCGCGCCCGCCATTCCGGCGATGACCGCCATCGACAGGGCGAGCATGATGACCTGGTTGACGCCGGCCATGATGGTCGGCATCGCGAGGGGGAGCTGGATGCCGCGCAGGATCTGACCCGGCTTGGCACCGAACGCGTGTCCGGCCTCGACGGTCTCGGAGTCGACACCGCGGATGCCGAGCTCGGTCAGTCGCACGCCCGGGGGCAGCGCGAAGATCACGGTGGCCACGAGGCCCGGCACCACGCCGATGCCGAAGAACACGATCGCCGGGATCAGGTACACGAACGCCGGCATGGTCTGCATGAAGTCGAGCACGGGCTTGAGCACCGCGCGCACGGTCGCGTTGCGTGCCGACCAGATGCCCAGCGGCACGGCGATCAGCACCGCGATCACGGCGGCGACGAGCACGAGCGCAAGGGTCTGCATGGCGGGGACCCACAGATCCATCGCCACGATCAGGCCGAAGGAGACGACCGTTCCGATCGCGAGCTGCCACGAGCGCACGACCCAGGCGATGAGCGCGGCGATCACGATGATGACCGCGAAGTGCGGGGTCAGCAACATGCGCGTGAGGCCGTCGACGAGGAAGCTCATCACGAACGAGATCACGTCGAGCAGACCGTCGAGGTTGTCCTTGATCCAGTCGACGCCGGATTCGATCCAGGTTCCGACGGGGATGCGGAAGTCATCCATCAGCGCACCTCCTCCGTGGTCGGGGCATCGGCCGGGTCGGCGGTCCACCCGTCATCGAGCACGGCATCGATCTCGGCCTGCGGCATCGGCATCAGCGGGAGGGTGATCTCCTCGGTCGCTCCGGGGCCGGGGCCGAGGGCGGCGAGCAGGGTCACACGCGGGATCACGCCCACCAGGCGGCCGTCGGCATCGGTCACCGCGAGCGGCAGCGGCGACTCGACGGCGGGGACGAACAGGTTCATCAGCACCTCGTCCTCGCGCACGCTCTGCAGCACGGGCTTGAGGATCGAGTCGAGAGTGGTCGCGCCGTTGCGCACGAGCTTGACCGCATCCCGGTCGGTGACGACACCGACGAGCTGGCGGTCGCGACCGACCACGTAGGTCGCCGACATGTACGCATCGCGCATCTGGCGCAGCGCGGTGCGCGGACCTGCGGTGTGCGGCACGACGGGGCGCGGGCGCTCCATCACGTTCGCGGCGGTGAGCACGCGAGCGCGGTCGACGTCCTGCACGAACTGCTCGACGTAGTCGTTGGCCGGGTCCATCAGGATGTCCTCGGGGGTGCCGATCTGCACGATGCGGCCGTCGCGCATCACAGCGATCCGGTCGCCGAGGAACATGGCCTCGTTCAGGTCGTGCGTGATGAAGACGATCGTCTTCTGCAGCTTCTGCTGCAGTTCGAGCAGCTGCTCCTGCATCTCGCGACGGATCAGCGGGTCGAGCGCACTGAATGCCTCGTCCATCAGCAGGATGTCGCTGTCGGCGGCGAGCGCACGGGCGATCCCCACGCGCTGCTGCATGCCACCGGAGAGCTCGGACGGGAGCTTCTCGCCCTGGCCCTCGAGACCCACCAGGGAGAGGATCTCCTCGGCCTTGGCCAGGCGCTCGACCTTGCCGACGCCCTTCAGCTCGAGCGGGTAGGCGACGTTCGCGGCGACGGAGCGGTGCGGCAGCAGGGCGAAGTGCTGGAAGACCATCGAGATGCGGTCGCGACGGATCTCGCGGAGCTTCGACGACGGAATGCCCGTGATGGGATCGCCGTTCACCGTGACGGTTCCGGAGGTGACATCGTGCAGCCCGTTGAGCATGCGGATGATGGTGGACTTGCCCGATCCGGACAGCCCCATGATGACGAAGATCTCACCGCGGTTGACGGTGAAGCTGGCGTCGATGACCGCTGCGGTACCGGCATTCGCGACGGCGGCGCGGCTTTCACCGGCTTTCAACCGACGGACGGCGGTGCTCGGATTCTTACCGAAAACCTTGTACAGATTGCGCGCTTCGAGAGCGATTTCGGACACGTTTCCCCCGCGGCTCGCCTTCGGGTGGCTGAGCCTGCTTCGGTTACGCCCGGGTGAGCTCTCGGGGCCGTTCGACATGATCGCTGTGGCGGCACAGGCGGCGGATTTCGGATCCGCCGCGATAGAGCATCGACCTTACGTCCACGCCTCTTCGCAGCACAGCTCATCGAAAGAAGGACGTGGTCGCGGACTGGTCTTCGGGCCGTCAGGCCCACGTTCCAACGTAACGAAATGGCCGATCAGGGGCAAATCCCGGGTGCTCGACCTGCGCGAGTTTCAGCGGCTGACCGGGGAATTGCACGGGTATTCAACAATCCCCTGACGAGGGCTCCGGCGTCAGGAATCGGGCGTGTCGGAACGGCGGACGCTGCGCGTCACGGTGAACTTCGCCGTGCGTGTCACCTGCGTGGTCGCACCGATCAGCCGGGTGAGTTCCGGACGATACGCGAGCGAGGAGTTGTAGACCGTGAAGAGCTCTCCGCCGGGTCGGAGCACGCGCGCCGCGGCCTCGAACAGGCGGGTCGCCGCCCCCGTGTGGACGCTCGCCCCGAGGTGGAACGGCGGGTTCAGCAGCACCACGTCGACGCTCGCATCCGGGACGTCCGAGGCAGCGTCGTCGAGGGTGACCACGACCCGGTCGGCGACCCCGTTCGCGGCCGCCGTCGCCCGCGCGGAGGCCACGGCCGCTGCCGACCGGTCGGTCGCCGTCACGCGCGCCTCGGGATGGGCGAGCGCGTACGAGACCGCGAGCGCCCCGGTGCCGCAGCCGAGGTCGAGCACGTCGACCTCGGCCCCCGTCGCCTGAGTACCGAGCGCCTCCAGCAGCACCCGGGTGCCGATGTCGAGGCGCGCGCCCGCGAAGGCCCCGCCGTGCGCCACCAGAGTGAGCCCGTCGTGCTGCGCGCTCACGGGGAACGGCGGTGTCGACGGGGCGGGGAGCGGCTCCGACGCCACGATCAGCCGCGACTTGCGCTCGGCGCGCTGGGCCTGCACCTGGGCGAAACGGTGCCCGAGCACCTCGTTCTGGGTGAGGGTCATGTGCTTCACGCGACCTCCCGCGATGAGCACGACGTCGGACGCCGCCCAGCGAACCACCGCATCCGTGATCTCCTCGAGTTCCGCGAGCGCCTTCGGCAGCTGCAGCAGCACGACCTTCGCCCCGGCGAGCAGCTCGGCGTCGAGCTCGTGCGCGGTGAAGCCGGCGAGCCCGAGCGCCTCGGCGTTGCGACTCAGGGCCCGACGACCGGTCGCGAGGTCCTGATGCACCCGGATGCCGTGTCGTCCGGCAGCCGTCAGCGCCAGGGTGATCGCGCCGTACTCGTCACCGATCACGACGGTCTCGGAACCCGGGGCATCGAGGGCGAGCGCCCGTTCGACGAGCAGCAGATCGGTCGCGTCATACGCCTGGAGGTTGTCCGCCTCGACGTCGGGCCAGCGGCGCAGGCGGCTGTAGGGGAACTCCGGCACCAGCCCACTGTACGCGGGGGCCGTGAGGATTTCGCATGCGTCGTCTTCGCCCGATTCACAACTTCATGAATCGGGCGTACGCTCCCGCGCATGACCACCGTCATCGCCACCCAGGACCTCGCCAAGCACTACGGCACCGTGCATGCGCTCGACGGTCTCGACCTCACCGTCGAGCACGGTCAGGTGCTCGGCTTCCTGGGGCCGAACGGGGCAGGCAAGTCGACCGCGATCCGCATCCTGCTCGGCCTCGCCCGGCGCACCTCCGGCCAGGCGACCGTGTTCGGCGAAGACCCCTGGGAGCGTGCCGTCGACCTGCATCGACGCATCGCGTACGTTCCCGGCGACGTCAGCGTGTGGCCGAACCTGTCCGGAGGCGAGGCCGTCGATCTGCTCGCCCGTCTGCGTGGCGCCCGCACGAACGACCCCGGGTACCAGCGCGAGAAGAAGCGGCTCCTGGACGCCTTCCAATTCGACCCGCGCAAGAAGGGCCGCGCCTACTCGAAGGGCAACCGGCAGAAGGTCGCGTTGATCGCGGCGTTCGCGGTGCCCGCCGACCTCTACATCTTCGACGAGCCCACCAGCGGACTCGATCCGCTGATGGCGGTCATCTTCCAGCACGAAGTCGCCCGCGCCCATGCGAACGGCGCGACCGTGCTGCTGTCGAGCCACATTATGAGCGAAGTCGAGCAGCTGTGCGACCGGGTGTCGATCATCCGCGCCGGCCGTATCGTCGAGACCGGCACGCTCACGCAGCTGCGACACCTCACCCGCAGCGACGTGTCGTTCACCCCCGCCGGAGCAACCCTCGACCAGGTGTCCCGCATCCCCGATGTGCACGACGCCCAGCAGCAGGGCGACCGCATCCGCCTCGCCGTCGACAGCGACCGCACGGCCACCGTGCTCCCCGCCCTCGCCGCACTCGGCATCGATGACCTCCGGGTCGCCCCGCCCTCGCTCGAGGAGCTGTTCCTGCGCCACTACGGCGACGACCTCGCCACACTCGAAGCCGCGGAAGAGGGTGGCCGCGATGACGCGGCACCCGCCACCCGTCGCGAGCGTCGCGCCCTGAAGGGTCGCGCGTGATGTCCGCATTCGGCGTGCTGCTCCGACAGCGGCTGCGACGAGACCGGCTGCAGCTGACGCTGTGGATCGTGGGCACCGCGCTCATGGCATTCGCGGGATACGCCGGCGTCAGCCAGTCGTACGCGACCGTCGCCGACCGGCAGAGCATCCTCGCCGCGGCACTCGCGAACCCCGTGATCCTGATGTTCCGCGGGCTGCCCTCCGGCACGTCCGAAGGAGCCTTCCTCGCCTTCGCGGTCCTTCCGTGGCTGGCACTGCTCGCCGCCCTCATGAGCACGTTCCTGGCGGTGCGGCACACGCGCGGCGATGAGGAGGCGGGACGGGCGGAGCTCGTATGGGCCACTCCGGCCGGACGCCGACTGCCGACCATCGCGACCATCGCGCACGGCCTCCTGGCGAACGTGGTGCTGGCCGCGCTCACCGCGCTCGCGTTGATCGCCACCGGGCTTCCGGCCGCAGGCGCGCTCCTCGCGGGGGCGGCGGCCGGCGCGACCGGGATCGCCTTCCTCGGCGTCGGCCTGCTCGCCGCGCAGCTCATGCGCACATCGCGCGGGGCGAACTCCCTGACGATCTGGGTACTCGTGGCGACCTTCCTGATCCGCGGCATCGGCAACGCGGCGGGTACTCCGAGCGACGACCTGACCCGCATCACGAGCGCCTGGCCCGCCTGGCTCTCGCCGTTCGGCTGGGCCGAGCAGACGCGCCCCTACGACACCGATCTGGCCTGGCCGGTGCTGCTCGGCTTCGCTTTCGGCCTCGTGCTCGCCGGCGCATCCGTCGCCCTGCAATCCGTGCGCGACGTCGATGCCGGCTTCGTCGCGGAGCGCCCCGGCCGGGTCTCGGCGCGAGCGGCGCTCGCGTCGCCGCACGCGCTGGTGTGGCGGCTCACCTCCGGTTCGATCGTGGGATGGGCGATCGGCGGGGCGATCACGGGCATCCTCGCCACGACGCTGAGCGGGGTGGTCGACCGGATATCGGGCGAGAACCCCGCCGTCGCCGACATCCTGAAGAAGATCGGCGGCGCCGCGGGAGGACTCGACGAGGTCGTGGTGACCGTGTTCTTCACGCTGCTGGGCATCCTCGCCGCCTGCGCCGCGGTGCAGACCGTGGTGCGCGCCCGCCAGGAAGAGGCGCGTGGCACCGCCGAGGCCGTGCTCGCCACCCCGGTCGGACGCGTGCGCTGGCTCGCCGACTACATGATGGTCGGCGTGGCCGCGGTGCTGATCGTCGTCGCCGCCGCCGTGCTCGCCGGGTGGGTCGGCGCCTGGTCGAACGGCGGCGACGAGTCGCTCTATCGCATCGTGGCGGTGGCCGGATTCGGGCAGGCGGTCGCGGCCTCGATCTTCGCGGTACTGACCGCCCTGGTGTTCGTGCTGCTCCCGCGGGCGACGACTGCCGTGGCGTGGAGCCTCGTTCTGCTGGCGGCCCTGCTCGGCATGTTCGGGCCGCTGTTCGGACTGCCCGAGTGGAGCGCGAACCTCTCGCCGTTCGCGGTGACCCCGGTGGTCGACGGCGGCGGAGTAGACGTGCGCGGTCTGTGGTGGCTCGTGCTCGCCCTGGCCGCAGGAGGCGCGGCAGCACTGACGTTGATGCGGCGACGCGAGCTCGCCCTCGGCGCGTAGGAGGAGCCGGGATGCCCGACGACAGCGCCGAGAGCCTCGACACCACAGACCTCGACGCCACAGACCTCGACACCTCCGCGGTGCATCGAGGGATCGAACCGGCGGAGAAGGCGGCGGCCATGATGACCGCTGCGGGAATGCCCCGCATGCCGGCGCGGGTGATGATGGCGCTGATCGCCGCGCCCGCGGGCGGGTATACGGCCTCCCAGCTCGGCGAGCGTCTCGGCGTCTCGGCTGCGGCCGTCTCCGGTGCGGTGCGCTACCTGCAGCAGCTGCACTTCGTCCAGCGCCGCTCACGGCCGGGGGAGCGCCGCGACCGCTACGAGTTCGTGCACGACCCGTTCACGACTTCGATCGCGGGGAACATGCCCGTGTACTCCCGCCTGTCCGCGTACATCGACGACATCGCCGCCGCGCACACCGACGACCAGGGCGCCCACGACCGGGCCGTCGAGCTCGCCGAGTTCTTCCGCTTCCTCTCCGCGCGCATGCTGCAGATCGTCGACGACTGGCACGAGCAGCGCCGCGAACGCGACTGACGCGATCACTCGGTCATCCGTCGGGGAGCCGGTGAGCTTCGCCGTCCGCCTCACCTCTTGACACTCGTCCGGGTTATGTGGTTACTTAGTCGAGTAAGTAACCCACTAACCACGCGGAGGACTCGTGATCGAAGAAGGCAAGCCGCTCTTCGTCCAGATCGCCGAGCAGATCGAGGACTCGATCGTCGACGGCTCACTCGCCGAAGAGGCTCAGGCCCCCTCCACGAACGAGCTGGCCGCGTTCTACCGGATCAACCCCGCCACCGCAGCGAAGGGAGTCGCCGTGCTCACCGACAAGGGAGTGCTCTACAAGCGCCGAGGCATCGGCATGTTCGTCGCGGAGGGCGCCAGGGATCTCCTCCTCGGCGAGCGCCGCGCCGCGTTCGCCGACCGCTACATCGACCCGCTCCTCGCCGAAGCCCGAACTCTCGGGCTCGGCGCCGAAGACCTCGCGGCCCTGCTCCGGCAGCGTGCCGCACTGACCACTGACGCAGAAGGGAAGACCTCCGCATGACCGCCGTCATCGAGGTGCACAACCTCAGCAAGCGCTACAAGGAGAAGCGAGCGCTCGACAACGTGTCGCTCGCCATCGAGGGAGGCGCGATCTACGGCCTCCTCGGCCGCAACGGTGCGGGGAAGACGACACTCATGTCGATCCTCACCGCTCAGAACTTCGAGTCGTCCGGCACCGTGAAGGTGTTCGGTGAGCACCCGTACGAGAACGCGCACGTGCTCAGCCGGATCTGCTTCGTCCGCGAGAGCCAGAAGTACCCGGACGACGCCCACCCCAAGCACGCGTTCAAGGCCGCGAGCCTGTTCTTCCCGAACTGGGATCAGGCCCTCGCCGACGAGCTCATCGCCCAGTTCCAGCTGCCGATGAAGCAGACCATCAAGAAGCTCTCCCGCGGTCAGCTCTCCGCGGTCGGGGTGATCATCGGACTCGCCTCGCGCGCCGAGATCACGTTCTTCGACGAGCCCTACCTCGGCCTCGACGCCGTCGCCCGGCAGATCTTCTACGACCGCCTGATCGAGGACTACGCCGAGCACCCGCGCACCGTCATCCTCTCGTCGCACCTGATCGACGAGGTCTCGAACCTCATCGAGAAGGTCATCGTGATCGACAACGGCCAGATCCTCCTGAACGAGGACACGGATGCGGTGCGCGACCGCGCCGTGACCGTGGTGGGCGACGCCGCGAAGGTCGACGCCTGGGTCGGCACCCGAGAGGTGCTGCACCGCGAGGCGCTCGGGCGCGTGGCATCCGTCACCGTCCTCGGCGCCGTATCCGCGGAGGAGCGCGCGGAGATCGCGGCAGCTGGGCTCGATCTCGCGCCGGTCTCGCTGCAGCAGCTGATCGTGCGTCTCACCCAGAAGGTCGAGGCCGACGCCACGAGATCCGCCGTCACGAAAGAGGAGGTGCGCTGATGCGACGCACACTCAACGTCATCCGCCTGCAGCTGATCAACCGGCAGACCTTCATCTGGGTGCCGCTGATCATCCTCGGCGCGGCGACGGCGATCTCGATACTGATCTACGGGATGATCCCCGACGACATCGCGATCTACGGCGGCGGAGGACAGGCGCCCCTGTGGTACTTCTTCGCCATCGGCATCTCTGCGATGACGCTCACGTTCCCCTTCTCTCAGGCGATGAGCATCACGCGACGGGAGTTCTTCCTCGGCACCATGCTCACCGCCATCATCGCCAGCACCCTCATGGGGATCCTGTTCCTGATCGGCGGGGGGATCGAAGTCGCCACGAACGGCTACGGCGTGAACGGATGGGTGTTCTACATCCCGTGGCTGTGGGAGGCGGGTCCGCTCGGGGCCTTCGTCGTCTACTTCACCCTCGCGCTGTTCTTCTTCGTGGTCGGGTTCACCGGCGCCACCATCTACAAGAGCTGGGGTCTGATGGTGCTCACGATCGGGTGGGTCGCGCTGGCGCTCGTGCTGGTCGGGCTCTCGTATCTCGTGACACGGTTCGAGCTGTGGGGGCAGGTCTGGACGGGGATCGGAAGCCTCGGCGCCCTCGGTCTCGCCCTCTGGGGCCTCGTGATCACGGCGGCCCTCATGGGCGTCTCGTTCCTCGCCTTCCGCAGAGCCATCCCGTAGACCCCCCGCAGATCCATCCCTCTCGCCGACGCCGGTCGCCCTCCTGGGCGGCCGGCGTCGCGTGTGCGCGCTACCGGTACGTCGCCGAGCACGCAACCCGCTCGCCTCCTGCGCACCGGAGCGCCTACGCTCGCGGAACCCCCTGCCCCCGACAGAGAGGATGCCGTGACGCAGACCCGCACCCGGCTCCGGGTACGACGAGCGGGCGCCCGACGCGCGCTCCACGACGCCGTCCGTCCTGCCCGGCTGCTGCTCGTGGCCAAGACGACCCTCGCCGTCGGACTGGCCTGGATGATCGCTCCGCACATGCCCGGGGTCACCGACCAGTACCCGTACTACGCGCCCCTCGGGGCCCTGTTGAGCATGTACCCGACGCTGATGGGTTCGGCGAAGTCGAGCCTGCAGACGCTGCTCGGCCTCGCCACGGGAATCGGTCTCGCCACGATCGTGGTGCTGACGGTCGGCCCGACCTGGTGGACGATCCCCCTCGTGGTCGGCGTCGGAGTGCTGCTCTCGGGCACGGGCTGGTTCGGCGTCGGCCGCGAATACGTGCCGATGGCCGCCCTGTTCGTGCTGATCATCGGCGGACAGAACGCCGACGACTATTCGCTCGGCTACCTCACACAGACGGCGGTCGGCGTGGTCGTCGGGCTGGTGGTGAACCTGGTGATCGCACCCGCACCACTCACCGTCACCGCGGCGGGACGGGTGGCGGCGTTCCGGGAGCAGTTGGCCGCGCACCTGCACGACATCGGATCCGCGGTGTCGGAGGCATGGCCGCCCGAGCACGAGCAATGGGCCGACGATGCGGCCTCTCTCGCCGACACCTCCTCCGAACTACGAGCGGCGCTGACGGAGGCGGACGAGAGCCGACGGGGCAACCCTCGCGCCAGGGGGCATCGCACACGGATCCAGCAGAGCCACGACGAGCTCGCGGCTCTCGATCGCATCGCCCACCTCATCCGCGACATCTCCGACGAGATCGCCGACACGATCTGGGACCGGCCGTCGGCACTGGCGCTCGACCCCGCTCTGCCTGCGCCCCTCTCTGCGGCCTGTCACGCGGTCGCCGATGTGATCGCGCGGGGGGATGCCTCCTCGAGCGACGATCATCGCGCCCGCGGTGAAGCGGCGCGCGCGATCCGACTGCTCCTCGAGACGGTCGACGACCGCACTATCGATGTGCGGCGTTCGATGGGACCCGGTGTGCTCACCGCGATGCACCTGCGTCGCATCCTGATCCTGAGCGGTACGCGCCCTCCGGCCGAGGATTGATCCGACCCGGGCCGCCACCTCAGATGGTGTCGTCGGCGACGACCAGGTCCATCTGCCAGTAGCGGCCGTCCGGGTCCGCGCTGTCGTGCGCGTCGTCGGCCGCACTCAGGATGTCGTTGATCTTCACCATCACGTCGTCGAACTCCGACTCCGTGAGCCGGATCGTGCGCTGGGTGAAGGCGGCGTGCACCTCCCTCGTGCGTCCGGCGACGTACTCCGGGGTCCAGGCCATCACCCGACGGATCAGATCCTGATGGTCTTCGACGAGCGCGGCGACCACCGCGACGCCGAGGGCCTCATCCGGGACGGGGCTCTCCGGACCGCCGACGTTGAGCGCGCCCTTGTGCCCCGTCCAGACACGATCGCGTCGGTCACGAGCTTTGTCCGGCGCCTCTTCGATGAGCCCGGCATCGGCGAGGGCGCGCAGATGGAAGCTGGCGCTGTTTGCCGGAACGCCGAGCTCGGCGGCGATGTCGGCGGCGCGGAGGAAGTCCCGCCGTGAGAACAGCCGGATCATCTGGCGTCGCAGGGGGTGCGAGTAGGCCTTGAGCATGGCCGAGGTCATCCAGACGGGATCGGTGCTCGTGCTCTTCGCGCTGTCCTCCGTCATGTGCCGATCCTACTCGCACCCACTATTGCGCAATAAGACTTGCGCAATAGTTCTTGCGCATCTACTCTCGTCCCATGACCACCGTCACCGAGCCCCACCGTCTGTGGCGCAACACCCGCTACCTCACCTGGTTGGTGAGCGACACGAGCAAGGGCCTCGCGGCTTCCCTGTTCGGCTTCGCCATCCCGCTGCTCGCCCTGATCGTGACGAACGACCCCGCCCAGGCCGGCATCATCGGCGGAGCCGGAATGGTCGCGCGACTGCTCATGACCCTGGCCGGCGGCGTGCTGGCCGACCGTCATCGCCGCATCGCGCTGATGCTCCTCGGCTCGCTGATCGGCATCGTGCTCGCCGGCGGCTTCACCCTCCTCGCCCTCGGCGACGCGATGACGTTCGGATCACTGCTCATGATCGACGTGCTGCTCGCCGCGCGCAGCGGACTCTTCGACGTCGCCGGTGAGAGCGCGATCAAGGAGATCGTGCCCGACGACGCGATGGGCCGAGCGCAGGCGGCGAACCAAGGGCGCGACGCGGCGCTCCAGCTCGCGGGCGGACCGCTCGGCGGTCTGCTGCTGGGCGTCGGCGGATGGCTCGTGGGCGCGGTCATGACGCTGTGCCACGCGATCGCAGCCCTGACCGCGTGGATGCTGGGGCGTCAGGCCCGTCGTGCAGGAGTGGTCGATGCGGGCGCGGACGACGACGTCGCTCCGGCCCCGACGACGAAGCCCAACGCCTGGGCGGAGCTGCGCGAGGGATTCGGCTGGCTGCTCTCCCGCCCCGACCTCGGCGGTGTGCTGCTCATCACGACGGTCATCAACCTCGGCTTCAACGCCACGATCACGACCGTCATCTACGCCCTCCAGCAGGACGGGTACTCCGAGCTGTTGATCGGCACCCTGAGCGCATCGATCGGGGCCGTGATGCTCGTGGGCGCCGTGTGCGCTCCGCTGCTCGTCCCGCGGATCAAGACCGGGATCCTGACCATTGCCGGACTCTCGGTCGTCTCGGTCGGCGCGATCGTGCTGTCGATGGTCACCGGGCCCTGGGCCATCGCGGTGGTGCTCGGCGCCTCGGTCCTGCTCGTGCCCGCGCTCAACGCCGGCATGATGGGCTACTTCATGGTCGCCACCCCGAGCCACCTGCTCGGTCGAGCCAACAGCGCCGCCGGAGTGCTCGGCATGGGTGCGATGCCACTCGCTCCCCTGATCGCCGGCTTCGGACTCGCCTGGATCGGCCGCGAAGGCACCATCCTGATCTGCGCCGCGCTGTGCCTGGTCGCGGTCCTCCTCGCCGTGGGCAACAGGGCGCTGCGGGCACTGCCGGTCGAAGCGCGCTGGGCCGCGCACGCGAAGCAGTACGAGACGGCTTGATGCCGCAGAGGTGTGCGCCGGCAGCCGTACGGGCTAGAGCGCGCCGGTCAGTGCCGCGATGCCGGCGAGCAGGGAGACCAGGGCGAGCACGAGAGCGATCGCGATGAGGACGGCGTGCACCTTGAGGAATGCCGTGGCCCTGCCGTTCTCGTCGCGCGCCCGCGGATCCTTGGCGACGCGCGTGTAGAACCGCGGCCAGACGAGGGCGTTGAAGGCGGCGTTGAGCAAGAGCAGGACGGCGAGCGGGATCACCCCTCAACGCTATCGACATCGCCCGTGGGTGCCGACCGCCGCCGGGATGCGGAATTCTTGGATGCGGACTTGTATCAGAAAGCCCTTGCCGCGCTCCTGGTAGGTGTGATCACAATGGGCTTCATGATCGACGGTGCACCCGGCGCCGGTCTCGATCATGCCTCGGATGACGGGCGCGCACGCTGGGAGCGCGCCGCAGATCTGTTCGACGCATGGCGCGAGAGCGACAGCCGCGCGATGGACGAGCTCGTACGGCTGATGACGCCCGTGCTCTGGCACGTCGTGCGCGCCTACGGACTCGAACGCACCCTCGCCGAAGACGTCGTGCAGACCACCTGGCTGCGGCTGGTGCGCGGTCATGGATCGATCAGCGATTCGCGGGCCGTGTCGGCCTGGCTCACCACCACCGCACGCCGCGAGGCCTGGAAGGTCGCGAAGGCACACGGCAAGGTCGACACGACCGATGTCGACGACCTCGACACCCTGCTCCCCGAGCAGGCTTCGGCCGAGGAGCACGCGGCCATCGGCGACGAGAACCGTCGGCTGTGGTCGGCCGTACGCCGCCTGAACGACCGCTGCCAGAGGCTGCTGCGCGTGATCGCCTTCGAGGACCGCCCGGATTATGCGCAGATCGCCAGCGACCTCGCGATGCCCATCGGCAGCATCGGCCCCACACGGAACCGGTGCCTCGCGAAGCTCCGCGCCCTGCTGGACGCACCGCCGACAGCGCCGGCGGGGGGACTCGCATGACCGACCATGAAGACGCCAGGATGCTCGCCCGGCTCCGCACGCACTGGAGAGCGGTCGACCCGGTGCCCGCGGGCCTGATCGACCGCATGGTCGCCGCAGTCGCTTCGGACGGCCTGAACAGCGAGTATGCGCTGCTGACCCTGGTCGAGGGACAGCTCGGCGAGGTGCGCGGCGAGGCGGATGCACTCACCCTGCAGTTCAGCGACGGCTCCACCAGCATCCTGCTGCATGTGACGACCACCGCTTCCGGCCGCCGCCGCGTCGACGGCTGGGTCGACACCGCGGCCGCCGAGATCGTCCTGACGCAGGGAGAGAAGGCCAGGTCGGTCTCGCCGGAGGAGACCGGACGCTTCGTGTTCGACGAGGTGCCGCCCGGTCTCACGCGCGTGCGCCTGACGACCGTGGTCGGGGACGAGACGCGCACGCTCGCGACCCCGCAGTTCGAGCTGTGACCACGGGCGCCGCCCGTCGATGAGGACGCGGGGCGACCCGCAGGGAGAGGATGACGCATGGATCAGCCCAAGGGATGGACCTGGCAGGACCGCGCGGAGGGATCGATCCGCCGGGGAACCGCGCTCGATCCGAGCACGGAGCCGGTGGACGGCATCCGCGCGTTTCCGACGGCGTATCTGCCGGAGCGGCTGCTGATCACCCGCGCCCTCGGCGACGGGGAGGCCTACGACCGCGAGGTGCGCACTCTGCGTGATGCCGCCGACACCTTCGGATGGCAGCTCGAGATCGAGGACGGCACCCGCTCGGCGGTCGATAGCGAGCTGGTTCCGGGGGTTCCCGGCTTCCTTCGCGCACGGCTGCGGACTCCCGACGAACCGGTCAGGGGCGAGTCTCCCGTCGCACCCGACGCCTGGCGAGTGCTCCAGCGCGCACGCCGCATGTCGCGCTCGACGATGCCGCGGACGAGCCTCGACCACGTGCTGTCCATCGATCCGGTCGGGCTCAATCCCTTCACCAGGACGAACCCCTTCACACGCACCAACCCGTTCACCCGCACGAACCCGGTGCGCGGCGCCGGAGGGGGCGCGGGCGGCAGCGACGACTACCTCGAGCCCGGACGCGGCGCACGGCAGCCCGTGAGCTGGTTGGGCCCCGCCCCTGTGCGCGGACCCGCGCCGAAACGCGGACGGCGCCCGGTGGTCGCGGTGCTCGACACCGGTTGCGGCGAGCACGCCTGGCTGCCTGCCGACATCGTCACGCGCACGGTCGACCTCGACGGCGTGCCGGTCGGGCTGACCGACGACGCCGATCCGGAACGCTACCCCGATCTGTACGGGCAGCTCGACGGTGAGATCGACGCGGTCGCCGGACACGGCACGTTCATCGCCGGCATCGTCAGACAGGCGGCTCCGGAGGCGGACATCCTCTCGATCCGGGTGGCGGGAGCCCTCGGGGTGGTCGACGAGAGCACGCTGCTCGAGACCGTGGCCCAGGTCGTGACCCTGCTGGCCCGCCACCGGGAGGATCCGAAGACCGGCTTCCCGATCGATGTGCTGAACCTGTCGCTCAGCTACTACCACGAGACGCCGATCGACGGATTGTTCAGCCTCACGCTGTACCAGCTGCTGGCCAAGGCACGCGAGCTCGGCTGCGTGGTCGTGTGCTCGGCCGGCAACGACGCGATCGACCGCCCCTCGTTCCCGGCGTCGCTCTGGTCCTGGCCCGGCGCCGACAACGGCATCCGTCGGGACAGAGACGCGCCGCTCGTGTCGGTCGGAGCGCTGAACCCCTCGGCGCAGTCGGTCGCCCTCTTCTCGAACATCGGCCCGTGGGTTGGGGCCTACGCGCCGGGGGCCGCCGTGGTGAGCACGTCGCCCGCGTTCGTGGGCGGCACCCAGGCGGTCACGAGGGCCGACGTCGAGGGCCTCCGCCGCGAGACGATCGATCCCGACGACTATCGGGGCGGGTTCGCGGTGTGGAGCGGCACCTCGTTCTCGGCCCCGTACGTCGCAGCGCGCATCGCCGCCCAGCTCGGCACCGTCCCCGTCGGCGGCGTCAGTCCCGCCGCTGCGGCGAAAGCCGTCGCCGCCGTCCTGAAGTCGCTGCCGACCCCGGTCGACCCCGACTGACGCACCCCCGGGACGAGCCGTCCGTACCGATGCGGGCGGCTCGTCCTGGTGCCGAGCGCCGCCCGAGCGGCTCGCGGGACTGGCTCGCGCTCTTCCCTGCAGCCCCGACGCAGGGCATTCTGAAGGGATGCCCCTGTCCGCGATCGAGCTGCACCGGCGCGGGGTCGAAGCGGCCAACGCCCGGCGATTCACGCAGGCGCAGCGCGCTCTCGACGCGGCATCCGCCCGCACCGAAGACCCTGATCTTCGTGCGCGCATCGACGGCACGACCGCCTACGTCCTCGCCCAGACGGGAGAGCCTGCGGCCGCAGTGCAGCTGTGTCGCGACGCCCTCGGCCGATCCGGGCTGCGCGCCGAGACCATCGCGGTGCTCAGCGGCCAGCTCGGCACGCTCCTGACGCACAGCGGTCGGCTGGGCGACGCCGAGGCCGAACTCACCCGTGCGATCGAGACGCTCACGGCGGTCGGAGACGAAACGACCGAACTCGCGAACTGCCTCATGAACCGGTCCGTGGTGCGGATGCAGCAGCGCGAGCTCGACTCCTGCATCGCGGATCTGCGGCGCGCGGTGGCCGTGTACGAGGCGAACGACGACGAGGAGCCGCTGGCGGAGGCCCGGCACAATCTCGGGTACGCGGCGCTGCTCGGCGGAGACCTCGTCACCGCGCTCACCCTGATGACCCGCTCCCGACCGAGGCTCGCCGCGATCAGCGACCTCGCGGCGGCGATCAGCGACCTCGACCGGGCGGAGGTGCTGCGCGACGCGGGTCTCACGACCGAGGCCGAAGCGTTGCTGGAGCAGGTCGCCACCCAGTTCGGCGCGCAGCGGATGCGGCAGGCCAGAGGCGAGTCCGAGTTCCACCTCGCCCGCTCGCTCCTGCGCCACGATCCCGCCGCCGCCGAGCGCGCAGCCCGCACCGCGGCGCGACGGTTCACGGCACTCGCGAACCACGGGTGGGCGGCGCGAGCCGAGGCGGTGCGTCTCGAGGCGCAGCAGCGGGCGAGACCGCACCGCCCCATCGACGAAGCGGAATTCGCCCGCACAGCGAAAGCCCTGGACCGGGGAGGTTTTCGCACCGAGGCGACAGGACTGCGACTGAGTGCTCGACGCGACGGCACCGGACGCCTCCCGCGACTGGACGACGCCGCCCCCACGCCTCTGCGCCTGCGCGCCCAGGAGGTGCGTGCTGCGCGCGCCGCGGCTGCCGGCCGTGACCGCGACGCGCTGCGTGCGGCCGCCGAAGGCCTCGACCTGCTCACCGCCTGGCAGCAGTCCTTCGGTGCACTCGACCTGCAGGCATCCGTCGCGATGCACGGCAGCGACCTGATGTTCGCCGGCCTCGCCGCTGCTGCCCGGCTGCGCGACCCCGCGATCCTGTTCGAGTGGTCCGAACGCGCGCGCCACCTCAGCCAGCAGGTCGCCCCGGTGCGGCCCCCGCGTGACGAATCCCTGGCGGTGGATCTGGCGGAGTTGCGAATGCTGCGCGCCGAGCTGGCCGGAGCCGATTGGACGACGGATGCCAGGGTGCGCACCCTCCGCGACCGCGTGCGCGAGCGGCAATGGGCGGCCACCGGATCCGGCGGCACCCGCGAACGATGGGCACTCGCCGAGGCGACCTCGATGCTCGACGCCGACGTCGTCGTCCTGTCCTACGTGTTCACCGGTGCGACTCTGCATGCCATCGTGGTCACCTCGTCGGGGGCGACCATCGTCGACCTGTCATGGGAGCGGGTGCAGTCGGCTCTCGACGGCCTCCGCGCCGACCTCGACATGGTCGCACTGACCCGTGGCGGGCTGATGGGGGAGGTCACCGCGCGGGCGCTCGCGTCACGGCTGGCGATCCTCGACGCCGAGCTGCTCACCCCGCTGCTGCTGGCGGTGCCGACCACGGCGCGGCTCGCGATCACCGTGCCAGGAGCACTCGGCGGCGTGCCGTGGGCGATGCTCCCCGGCATGTCCGGCATCGCGTTCACCCTCGCGACATCCGTGTCGCGTCTGCTGGCCGCGCCCGCCCGCGACCGGACTCGGCCGACGACGATCGGTTTCGCCGCAGGTCCCCGTGTCCCGCGCGCCGGAGACGAGGTCGCGCGTGCGGCTGCGGCCTGGCGTGAGGCGGGCCGCGCACCGCGGATCCTGGAGTCCTCCGCGGCGACGGTCGCGGCGGTCACCGAGCTCGCCGCCGCCACCGACGTGCTCCACATCGCCGCCCACGGCCGGCACGCGGTGGACAACCCGCTGTTCTCGGGGTTCGAGCTCACCGACGGCATCCTCTTCGGCTACGACGTCGACCTGATACCGCGCGTCCCGACGACCGTGATCCTCTCGGCCTGCGAACTCGGGCGCTCCTCTGTGCGCTGGGGAGAAGAAGCGCTGGGCATGACGCGGGTGTGGTTGCACGCCGGAGCCGACTGCGTCATCGCCGCCCCCGTCGCGGTCCCCGACGATGTGGCCGGGGAGCTGCTCAGCGCCGTGCACACCGGTCTCTCCGAGGGCGCAGCGCCCGCTGTCGCGCTCGCGAGGGCAGGCCTCGACACCGGTCTGAGCGCGCCGTTCCAGTGCCACGGCGACGGATTCTGAACTTTTTCCTCCATTCGGTGTATCAGAACGGATGCCGCACGCTCCTGTTCTTCGGAAGGTGCCAGGCGAAGGGCCTCGAAGGGTGAGGCGCGAGGGAGGCGCTGTCGGATCTGGGGATCATGCGCACTGGGGAGCGCGAACACGACACGGACACCATCTGCTCGGGGGCATCGCGGCGCACAGCCGTGACGCCCTCAGAGGGCCTCGACGTTGTGGGGACGTCGAGGCCCTCGGGGTCTCCGGGGGCGTCAGGCGACCAGCACCGCGTATCCGGCCGCCCGCAGCGACGCGAGCGCTTCGGCGTCCGCTCCGGCGTCGGTGATCACGGTCGGGAAGAGGTCGACCCCGCCGACGGCCGTGAACGCCTCGACACCGAGCTTGCTGGCGTCGGTCACCACGACCGCGCGGCGGGCACGCTCGGCCATCATGCGGTTGACCGCGGCCTCGCGCTCGTCCTGCGTGGTCGCACCGGCGGCGGCATCCATCCCGTTCACACCGATGAAGGCGATGTCGAGCCGCACCCCGCGCAGCAGTTGCTCCACGAACGGACCGACGAGTTCGTAGCTGCGCGAGTGGATGACGCCGCCGGTGACGACGACCTTGATCTCGGGCCGCGTGGCGAGCTGGGCGGCGATGTTCACGGCGTTGGTGACGACGGTGATGCCGCCGTTCGCCGCGAGATCGTCGCGCGCGGCGAGGGCTGCCGCGATGGCCGTGGTGGTCGTGCCACCGGAGAGCCCCACCACCATGCCGGGTGCGACGAGGCCGGCGGCGGTCTGCGCGATGCTCTCCTTCTCGTGCGTGCGCAGGTGGCTCTTGTAGCGGATGGGCAGCTCATAGGCGACGGTCTGCGCCACCGCACCGCCGTGGGTGCGGGTGAGCAGGCGCTGCTCGGCGAGCGTGTCGAGGTCTCGCCGCGTGGTCGCGGACGACGCCTCGAACCGATCGACCAGTTCTTCGACCGTGACCTCGCCCTTCGCGGCCAGCAGGTCGAGGATCGCGTTCAGCCGGGCGGCCCGCTTCATCAGGACACCGGTTCCGCGGGCTGCAGTGCGAAGAGTCGGAGCATGCGGGCGGCCTCTTCCGCGAGTGCCTCCCGGGCGGGCGCGAGGTACTTGCGGGAGTCGACCAGACGCTCGTCGGCGTCGAGCTTGTCGCGCACCGCCCGCGTGAAGAACCCGTTCAGGTGGGTGGAGACGTTGATCTTCGTCATCCCGGCGCGCACGGCGTCGGCGATCACGGCATCCGCGACGCCGGACGATCCGTGCAGCACCAGCGGAACCGGGAGCGCTTCGTGCAGGCGCCCGATCAGGTCGAGGTCCAGCGACGCCGTGCGATCGGTCATCGCGTGCGAGGAGCCGACCGCGACCGCGAGGGCGTCCACACCCGTGGCGGCCACGAACGCGCGTGCCTCCGCGGGGTCGGTGCGCACACCCGGAGCGTGCGCCCCGTCCTTTCCGCCCACCTCTCCGAGCTCGCCCTCGACGTAGACCCCGGCCTCGTGTGCACGGGCGGCGACCGCCGCCGTCAGGGCCACATTGTCGTCGTAGGGCAGTGCGCCCCCGTCGAACATGACCGAGCCGAAGCCCAGCGCGATGGCCTCGTCGACCAACTCGGGCCGCTCGGCGTGGTCGAGATGCACCGCGACGGGTGTCTGCGCGCGCCGCGCCACCGCGAGCGTGGCCAGAGCGATGGGCTCGAGTCCGCCGTGGTAGTCGGCGCAGTTCTGCGAGATCTGCAGGATGACCGGCAGCTGCGCCAGAGCGGCCGCCCGCACCAGCCCTTCCGCGGTCTCGAGGTGGATCACGTTGAAGGCGCCGATGCCGGTGCCGGCAGCGGATGCGGCGGAGACGAGGTCACGAGCGGAGACGAGGGTCACGAAGGGTCCTTCCGGAACGATTCAGGGTCGGGATGCGAGATGCGCAGCTGCTGCTCGATCTCGGGCCAGCGCGGGGAGATGTCGCCGGCGAGCGGGGTGAGCACGGCGGCGGCGGACCACGCCGTGGCCCGGCGGAGGATCTGCTCGGGGTCGCGCACCCCGTCGGCGTACAGCACGGCACAGGCGGCGACACCGGCATCGCCCGCGCCCGTGGGGTTGCCGGCGAGCGGTTCGTCGAGACGCGCATGCACGAGAGCGGTCGCCGTGACCGCGAGCATGCCCTCGGCTCCGAGGGAGAGCAGCACGAGCTCGGTGCCGCGGGCGATCAGCGATCGGGCGCCCTCGACCGGGTCGGCCACACCCGTGGCCTCGACCAGCTCGGCGGCGTTCGGCTTGAGCACGGTGGCGCCGGCATCCGCCGCACGCAGCAGGGCGGGACCGGAGGTGTCGACGATCACCGGCACACCGGCATCCTTGCCCACCGCGATGAGCATGGGGATGAGCGATTCCGGCGCTCCGGGGGGCACGCTGCCGGACACGACCAGCACACGCGCGCCCGAGAGCCGTTCGACGACTTCGGCGAGCACGGCAGCCCATTCGACGTCGGTCGGATTCACGCCCCGCTCGTTGATGATCGTGGTGTCTCCGAGGGTCTCGTCGACCACCGCGATGCTGCGACGGGTCTCGGCGGCCACCGGGACCAGGGCGTGCGGCACCCCGCTCGCGATGAGCTCTGCGGCGAACTCCTCGCCGACCCGACCGCCCAGAGTGGTCACCGCGAGCACCTCAGCGCCCTCGGCGTGCGCCACGCGCGCGACGTTGAGCCCCTTGCCGCCGGCGCGTGCGGCCCCGGCATCCGCCCGGTGCGTTCCGCCTTCGACGAGCCGTTCGACACGCCAGGTGAGGTCGAGTGCGGGATTGGGGGTGACGGTGAGGATCACGTGAGCTCCCGCGCGCGGAGGGCCGCCCCGAGCAGTCCCGCGTTGCCGGAGAGCTCGGCGGGCACGAGGGCGGGGATGCGGTGGAAGCTGAGCCGTGCGGCCAGACGGGTGCGCAGCTCGTCGAAGAGTGCGCCTCCGGCGCGCGACAGGCCGCCGCCGATGACCACGGCCTCCGGAGCCACGACGGCGGTGAGCTGAGCCAGCGACATCGTGAGCGCGTCGAGCGCCGAGTTCCAGATATCCGCGGCGATCCGGTCGCCGGCCGCCGCACGGGCGATCACGTCCTTCGCGCCGTCGGGAGCGATCCCCGTCGCCTCGCGGTAGCGCCGGGCGATGGCACCGGCGGAGGCGACGGCCTCCAGGCAGCCTCGGGCGCCGCACGCGCAGATCGGCCCGTCCGCGATCGGGGAGTGCCCGATCTCGCCCGCGTATCCCCCGGCGGTGTAGGGCACGCCGCCGACGAGCAAGGCGCCGGCGATCCCGGTGCCGATCACGAGCACCACCGAGTCGGCGTAATCCCGCGCGCCGCCCAGGCGACGTTCCGCCCAGCTCGCGGCGCGGACGTCGTGGTCGAACGCCACGGGCAGCCCGAGGCGAGCGGCTGCGAGGTCGCGCAGCGGGGAGTCATGCCAGCCGAGGTTGCTCGCGAAGACGCCCAGTCCGGCATCCGCATCGACGATTCCCGGTACGACGAGACCCACCGCCTGCGGCACGACCTCGGGGTGAGCGGCACGGAGTTCCTCCGCCAGCACCTCGAGGCGTTCGAGAAGCACCTGTGTGCGGTCGCCCTCGGTGATCGGCGTCGGCGTGCGGCGCAGCCCGAGAGCGGTGCCGTCGGCGTCGAACAGCGCCGACTTGATGTCGGTGCCGCCGACGTCGAAGGCCAGCACGGGCGCGCCGATACCGAGGGTGCGCACGGCGGCGAGCTTCTCCCCGGTGGCGTCACGCTCGACGTCGGGAACGGCGGCCGTCCCGTCAGCTCGGGTCATGGTCAGCTCCGGCGGCGGGTTGCGTCATGCATCCAGGATGACGGATCGCGTGAGGTTGCGGGGCTGATCGGGGTCGAGGCCTCGTGCCACAGCGCGGTCGAGCGCGGTGCGGTGCAGGCGCACGAGGTCGGCGAGCGGGTCGATCGCCCGCTGCTCGAACCGGGCACCGGTGGTTTCGACCTGCGCCGCGAGCCCCTCGGGAGCCTGGCCGAACTGCCAGGTGACGCGCCCCGGTGCCGCGATCGCGATCGGGCCGTGGCGGTAGTCCATCGACGGGTACGCCTCGGTCCACGACTGCGACGACTCCCGCAGCTTCAACGCGGCCTCGTGGGCGAGACCGATCGTCCAGCCGCGACCCAGGAACGTGTACTGCTCGGCGTCACGCAGCTCGTCGTCGCCGTCCTCGGCGAGCACGGCCTCGGCATCGGCGATGGCTCCGGTGAGGTCTTCACCGAGCGAAGCGCGGAAGAGGGCCAGCGCCGTGGTCGCGAATCGCGTCTGCACGACCGACTTCTCGTCGGCGAACGGCAGCAGCACGGCCTCGTCGACGAGCGAGACGAGCGGCGAGTCCGGGTCGCCGATCACGCCGACGGTGGGGATGCGCCCCTTGACGCGGTCGACGAGCTCGAGCACCTCGCTGGTCGTGCCGGAACGGGTGAGGGCGACGACGGCGTCGTATCCGCGGTCGAGGAACGCCTCGGACGCCGCGTACGCGTCGGTCTCACCGTGGCCGGCGGACTCGCGCAGAGCCGCGTACGACTGCGCCATGAACCACGAGGTGCCGCAGCCGACGACGGCGATCCGGGCACCGGAGGCAGGCAACAGCGCCTGCTCGGCCTTCAGATCTGCGGCCGTGGCCCACGTCTGAGGCTGTGAGTTGAGCTCTTCGCGCATGTGTGCGCCGGGCAGCGATTCGGTCATCGATGTGCCTTTCTGGCGATAAGTTGCAGACTTGTGATTGTTTGAAGCTTGATTCGATCATAGTATGGCGTCAGATCGATGCAACACCAGCTTTATCTTGATTTGTTTGTTCTCCTGACAAATAATCAGACAAGTTCCACCCTCGATGCCGACCCCGGCCGACGTCGAGAGCCCCGAGCCCCGGCTTGAACGATCGCGGCTGCCCTCCCGGGCGACGCGATCACCACGCACTGTCGCGTGATGTGCTTGCGACTGTGCACCACACCCCCCTCCCGAAGCGGCCCCGCCGCCGAGGGTTCGGACATCACAGTGAGGAATGCAATACACATGAAGAAGTCACTGCGGTTCGGCGCCGCCGCCATCGCGGCCGTCGCCACGCTCTCGCTCGCTTCGTGCGGGTTCGGCGGTTCTTCCGGCGACAGCGGCGATGCCGATGGAGCGACCACGCTCGATCTCCTCGTCCCCAGCTACTCCGACGGCACCAAGGCCAACTGGGAGACGGTGATCGACGGTTTCGAGAAGGCGAACCCCGACATCAAGGTCAAGCTCGAGGTGCAGTCGTGGGACAACCTCGAGAAGGTCGTCTCCACCAAGATCCAGGCCGGCGAGGCTCCGGACATCTACAACGGCGGACCCTTCGCGGGCTTCGTCGGCGATGAGCTGCTCTACCCGACGAAGGACGTCGTCTCCGAAGACACCTTCTCCGACTTCCAGGACTCGTTCATCAAGAACGCCGAGATCGACGGCACCGCGTACGCTCTCCCGCTGATCGCGTCGGCTCGCGCCCTGTTCGTCAACAACGCCCTGCTCGACCAGGCCGGCGTCGAGGCGCCGACCGACTGGGACTCGCTGCTGGATGCCGCCACCAAGGTGTCCGCGCTCGGCGGCGGCGTCGCCGGTTACGGCATGCCGCTCGGATCCGAAGAGGCTCAGGCCGAAGCGGCCGTGTGGCTGTGGGGCGGCGGCGGATCGTTCGGCGACGCATCCGAGATCACGATCGACACCCCCGAGAACCTGGCGGGTGCCGAGCAGATCAAGAAGATGATCGACGCGGGTGCGACCCAGGCCGACCCGGGCTCGACGCAGCGCTCCCCGCTGATGGACATCTTCATCCAGGGCAAGATCGGCATGCAGGTCGGCCTCCCGCCGACGGTCGGCCAGATCGCAGAGGGCAACCCCGACCTGGACTACTCGATCGTCCCGATCCCGACCAAGGACGGCTCGCCGTTCACGCTCGGCGTCATGGACCAGCTGATGGCGTTCCAGAACGACGACGACAAGAAGGAAGCGATCACCAAGTTCTTCGACTACTACTACTCGGCAGACGTGTACGTGCCGTGGGTGCAGGCCGAGGGCTTCCTGCCCGTCACCAAGTCCGGTGCCGAGCAGCTCTCCGGCGAGGAGGCTCTCAAGCCGTTCCTCGACGTGCTGCCCGACGCGCAGTTCTACCCGTCGACGAACCCGCAGTGGTCCGCCGCAGACGGTGCGTTCAAGTCCCTGTTCGGTCAGATCCAGACGAAGCCGGCTCAGGACGTGCTGACCGAGATCCAGGCGCAGGTCGACGCGGGCTGAGCCCGCTGAACGGAGAGGTTCGGGTACCCGAATGAACCAGAAGACAGAGTCCTCGAACCTCGCGGGGGCGGCCACCGGCCGCCCCCGCACCCGGAAGACCCCGGATGCCCTTCGGGGCAGGCCGGGCGGAAAGGACCTCCTCCAGGCGCTGCCCTGGATCGCCCCCGCACTGCTGCTCATCATCGGCGTGGTGTTCTTCCCCGCCGGAGTGATGTTCTTCAACTCGACGCGCGACATCTCGCTGTCGGGCCTCGACAAGGGATCGGTCGGCTTCGACAACTTCGTCACGGTCTTCACGTTCGCCGAGTTCTGGCCGATCTTCTTCCGCACGATCCTCTGGGTCGTGTCGGTCGTGGTCTTCACGGTCGTCATCTCGCTCGGCCTCGCCCAGATCCTGAACAAGGCCTTCCCCGGACGCCAGCTCGTCCGCATGGCCGTCATCGTGCCGTGGGCGGCATCGGTCGTCATGACCACGATGGTGTTCTACTACAGCCTCGAGCCGTACTTCGGAGTCTTCAACAAGTTCCTCTACGACATCGGGCTCTCGGATGACGCGGTCGGATACGGGTGGACGAAGAACCCGACGACGGCCTTCATCTGGTCGATCGTGATCGCGATCTTCGTGTCACTCCCCTTCACGACCTACACGATCCTCGCCGGTCTCCAGTCGGTACCGGCCGATGCGATCGAGGCCGCGAAGATGGACGGGGCCAGCCCCGCCCGCACCTACTGGTCGATCGTGCTGCCGCAGCTGCGCAGCGCTCTCGCCGTGGCCGTCCTCATCAACATCATCAACGTCTTCAACTCGCTGCCGATCCTGAAGGTGATGACCGGATCCATCCCCGGCTACGGCGCCGACACGATCATGACGCTGATCTTCAAGTACATCGAGCTGCAGAAGAAGGTCGATGTCGCGAGCGCCCTCTCGGTCGTCGCGTTCCTCATCGTCATCCTGATCGTCGCGGCCTACGTGAAGATCGTCAAGCCCATGAAGGAGGTCTGATCATGACCGTGACCGAGACCGCCCTCGTGACCACCGCCGGTGGCCGCGGCCGTCGCACACCGCCGACCCCCGGCCGCAAGCGCCGCTACACCGAAGACCAGGTGACGCTGCCCCGCGTCATCCTGCGCACCGCCGCCGGGTTCCTGGTGCTCGCGATCTTCGTGCTGCCGTACCTGATCATGTTCTTCGGCTCTGTGAAGACCAAGCCGCAGATCCGGTCGGTCGACCCGACGTACCTGCCGACGGAGTGGCACTGGGAGAACTACATCACGATGTGGTCCACCCCCGAGACGCCGTTGCCGTACAACCTGATCTCGACGATCGTGATCGCGGTGTTCGCGACGCTGCTCGTGCTGCTGGTGTCGCTGCCGGCGGCGTACTACACGGCACGGTTCAAGTTCCCCGGCCGCATGGTGTTCCTCTTCCTCGTGATCGTCACGCAGATGCTGCAGCCGGCGGTGCTGACCTCGGGTCTCTTCCGTCAGTTCACGGTCCTCGGACTCGGTGACACCTGGGTGGCGATGATCTTCATCAACGCCGCGTTCAACCTGTCGTTCGCGGTGTGGATCATGCACTCGTTCTTCGCGGGCATCCCCAAGGAGGTCGACGAGGCTGCCCAGATCGACGGGGCAGGGCGCTTCACGGTGCTGTTCAAGATCAACCTGCCGCTCGTGTGGCCGGGCATCGTCACCGCGATCGTGTTCACGTTCGTCGCCTGCTGGAACGAGTTCGCGGCATCCCTCGTGATCCTGTCGACCGACAAGAACCAGCCGCTGTCGGTCGCTCTGACCAAGTTCGTCGGTCAGTACGAGACCAGCTGGCAGTACGTGTTCGGCGTCTCGATCGTCGCGATCCTGCCGGTGGTCATCCTGTTCATGCTCATCGAGAAGCGACTCGTCGGCGGACTCACCGCCGGCAGCGTGAAGTAACGCTCCTCGCCGCGCTTCGCCATCCGCCCGACAGCACACCTGTCGGGCGGATGTGCGTTTGCAGGACCGACCTGCGGCGTGTCACCCGACATCCGTCCGTTCTCCCGACATCCATGCAGGGCACGGCACCGGTGAACTCCGCGGCTGATCGACCCGGACCTCAGCTGCCGGACGGGTACACGGCCGGACGCAGCATCGAGACCCCGAGCACTCTGCCGAGCACGAGTCGCCCCGGGCCCAGCGCCGGGTCCGAGTCGTGGGCGAAACGGATCGGCGGAGACGCCGTCCCCTTGGCCCGGTTCGTCGCGAACCCCTCCCGCACTGCCGCGAGGAAGGCATCTCCGAGCAGCGGAGCCCGACCGGCGATCACGATCTCGTGCGGATCGGTGAGGCCCGACAGGATGCGCAGGGCAGCGGCCACGGCCTCCGCCCCGAGCAGCATCCGTTCCTCAGCACCATCGGCCCGCAGGAGCGCTCGCACCGCATCCGGCTCGAGTTCGTCATGGAAGTCCGGGCCGAGCACCGCGGTGAGGGAGGCGACGGCCTCGATGCATCCGAGCCCGCCGCAGCGGCAGCGCACCTGCGATCCCCTGCCGCCGAATGCCACGTGGCCGATCTCCCCTGCGCGGCTGGTGGCTCCGGGCAGCACCCGGCCGTCGATCGTGACCGCCGCACCGATGCCCTCGCCCATGCGGAGCACGAGCCGCTGCACGCCGTCGACCTCGTCGAACGCCGACTCCGTGAGTGCCTCACCATCCGCGTCGTTGAGGATGACGACGGGCACATCGATCTCCTCCGCGAGGAGGTCGGCGAGCGGCACGTCCTTCCACCCCAGGAGCACGCTCTCCCGCACCACGGAGCCGTCGGTGACGCCGGGGGACTGCAGGCACACCGCCAGAACGCGATCGCGGAACTCGCGCACGACCTCAGCCGTCACGGCGACGACATCGGCCGGGGTCACGCCCGCCGGATGGACCGACTCCCTGGTCAGCACCCGCGCGCCGCTCAGGTCGAGAAGCACGGTCTCGACGCTCTGCGCCCGCACGATGACGACGCACACCGCGTAGAACGCGCGATTCACCTCGACACGCGTTCCCGGCTTCCCTCCGGTGCTCTCTGCCTGCTCGCCCTCGACGACGAGCCCCAACGCGATGAGCTCGTTCACCAGCGACGAGGTGGTCGCCGTCGTGAGGCCGGTCGATCGAGCCAGTGACGCACGGGTGACGGGGTCAGCGGAGGCGATCAGCGCGAGGGCACGTCGCAGATGGTCGCGGCGGATCTTGCCCTTGCCGTCGAGGAGGGCGTCCGCACCGCGACCGAACACCGAGCTCTCGAGTCGTGTCCTCAGTTGTGCCTCTGCTGTCAGCATCGACCTTCCGCGCTCCTTCGCCCCGCCTGCCCGCGTTCCCCACGGAACCTTGACAGGCAGCAGGTTCAAACTCTACGCTAGCCACACTTCGCTTACTCACTAAGTAAAGTCTCCCGCTCGCCCTCCCATGCCTTTCAACGACGACAAGACAGGACCGAGACACGTGTCTGCACCCCTACCTCCCTCACCGCGCACCCGCGCACACCGATTCCTGAGAGGCGGGGCCGCCATCGTCGCCCTGGCTCTCGCCCTCCCCCTCGCTCCGGCACTCGCCGCTCCGGCGCTGGCCGCGGACACGACCGTCGTGATCGTGGACGATGCCGTCACCTCCCCCACCGAGGGATTCGAGTTCCCCGCCAAGTGGGTGGCCGAGTCCGGCCTCGACGCCACCCGCTGGATGGAGGGGACCGAGCACTGGGTGCGGGCGGGTGACACCCCCAGCATGACGTTCCGGTTCACCGGAGTGCAGGCGGAGCTGCTCGGGAACACCGATCCTGCCCACGGCACGTACGCGGTCTCCGTCGACGGCGGACCCGAGACCGTCATCGACGCCTACTCCGCGACGCGGCAGTACCAGCAGGTGCTGTTCTCGACCGGCATCCTCGACCCCGGAGCCCACACCATCGTGCTGCGGGTGACAGGGCAGAAGAACCCCGCCGCCTCCCGCGCAGGGGCGCAGATCGACTTCGCCCGTGTGACGAAAGAGGTCGTCCCCGCGACCGGCGTGACGACCGACCAGGCACCGTTGACGCTCGAAGCGGGAAGCACGGCGAAGGTCACCGCGACCGTCGCCCCCGCCGACGCGACCGACAAGACGGTGGCGTGGTCCTCCGCAGACGAGGGCATCGCCACCATCGCGGCCGACGGCACGATCACCGGCATCGCCGCCGGCGAGACCACCGTCACCGCGACCACGCGCGACGGCGGGTTCACCGCCCGACGCACGGTCACCGTGACGAAGGCGCGCACCGAGCTCGCCGGAGCTGTCGCCGACACCAACTTCCACTACGTCACCAGCAAGTCCTTCGATGACTACCGCCGCAAGTACTACCCCGACGTGGTGGGGATGACCGAGAAGTCGTGGCAGGGGAGTGCATGGCAGCGGGACCGCGTCAACGCGCAGTTCGTGCTGTGGACCTCCGGCGAGCGCAAGACCGGCGTGCGGATCGAGAGCGTGCATCTGAACGGATCCGACGGCGCGACTCTCGATGACGGCATCACCGCCACGCTCATCTCCAGTGTGATGGCCGGACGCGGGCGCCCCTCGCTCGGAAAGCCGCAGGAGCCGATCCCGGACGTGCTCAAGCCGGTCGCATCGGTGGAGATGGCGCCCCGCTCCGTGCAGCCCGTCTGGATGACCGTCGACGTGCCGGCCGACACCGCCCCCGGCGTCTACGAGGGCACGATCGTCGTGGTCAGCGATCAGGGCGACCGCATCGAGCTCACCCTCTCGCTCGAGGTGCTCGACATCCGCCTTCCCGCCCCCGGCGACTGGGATCAGTTCATCGATCTGTGGCAGAACCCGTATGCGGTGGCCCGCGCCGAGGGCATCCCGAAGAGCGAGCTCTGGAGCGATGCCCACTTCGCTGCGATGCTCCCCCACTACCAGCGGCTGCGTGACGCGGGACAGGACGTGATCACCGCGACCGTCGTGAAGGACCCGTGGGCGTCGCAGACCTACGACCCGTACGACTCGATGGTCGAGTGGACCAAGAACACCGACGGCACCTGGTCGTTCGACTTCAGCGTCTTCGACCGATGGGTCGAGTTCATGATGGACGAGGTCGGGATCGACGGGCAGATCGACGCGTACTCGATGGTCAACTGGGCGAGCAAGATCGAGTACTTCGATGTCGCGCAGAACCGTCGGATCACGGCGTCGGTGTCGGTCGGCACGCCCGTGTGGCGGGAGATGTGGACGGCGTTCCTGACGAAGTTCGGCCCGCACCTCAAGGAGAAGGGCTGGTTCGACATCACCTACATGGCGATGGACGAACGCGCGCTCGACGACATCCTTAAGGCCGTGGACCTGATCGACATCGCGGCACCCGGCCTCAAGGTCGGGGCGGCGATGAACTACAACAGCCTTAACGACGACCGACTCGACCGTATCGACAAGATCTCGGTGTCGTCCGACCACGTGCTCATCGGAGACGAGGAGTTCGAGCAGGTCGCAGCTCACCGTCGCGACCTCGGCCTCATCACGAGCATCTACTACTGCGTCGGCATCTACCCGAACACGTTCGTGCGCTCCAACCTCGCCGAGGCGGTCTGGGGGCAGTGGAAGACCACCGCGACGCAGTCCGACGGCTACCTCCGCTGGGCCTACGACAGCTTCGTGGAGGACCCGTTCACGACGGTCGACTTCAAGACCTGGGAGTCCGGCGACGCCGCGCAGGTGTACCCGCACGACATCTCGTCCGTGCGCTGGGAGCACATGAACGAGGGGATCAGGGACGCGGAGAAGGTGCGGTGGCTGTCGGCCCGCTCCGCCGATGCCGCGACGACCCTGAACGCCGCGATGGCGCAGATGGCGAACCCCGGATTCAAGAAGGACCCCTACGGCGGGGTGATCGATCCGGGCGACGTCGACATCCCCGCCGAGGTCGACCGGCTCCAGGCGGCGCTCGACACCGCGACACGGGCGTTCCTCGCCGACCGTCAGGTCTCGTTCACCGTCTCGGTGCCCGAGGGTCCGCTCGTCATCGGCACCGAGGTCACCGCGACCGCCACCGGGCTCGAGCCGGGTTCGACGGCGGCGTTCGAGCTGCACTCCGACCCGGTGGCTCTCGGCACGGCCGTCGCCGACGATCAGGGCACCGCCCGGTTGTCGTTCACGGTTCCCCGGGTCGACGCCGGTGACCACCAGCTGGTGGTCACCTCCCGTGACGCGGCCGGAACCCCGGGAAGCGTGTCCCTCGCGGTGACGGTGCGCGCCGCCGTGAACCCCGGCGGCGGGGACGGCAACGGCTCGCCGGGCGAGGGGACCGGGTCCGGTTCCGGCACCTCGTCGAGCGGGGGCGACCTCGCCAGCACCGGAGCCGACCCGACGTTGATCACGACGGCCCTTCTGCTGGCCCTGCTGCTGCTCGCCGGCGGCGCCGTCGCCGTCCGACGCAGGCGATCCTCCCACCGCTGACCGGACTCTCGCGCAGGGTCGTCGCCGCCTCACCCCGGAGGCCGCGGCGGCCCTGCTTCCGTCTACGAGGAGGAAGGGCCGCCCTCACCGGCCTGATCCGGCGCAGAGGACAATGGGGCCATGACTCCTCTCGGACGGATCGGTCAGGTCGTCGCGACGACATCGCTCGGCGCCATCGGGGCCATCCATCTGCTGTGGGCCTCCGGCGCCTCCTGGCCGGCACCGAACCGGAAGCGGCTGGCGCGACAGGTCATCGGCAGCGACGAGATGCCTTCGGCCGGCGCATGCCTCGTGGTCGGTGGAGGAATGCTCGCCGGGAGCGCGATCATCGCGGGCGCAGGGGGCACCCGCGCGCTCGCCATCGCCGCCCGCGTGGCGGCGGCACTGGCGTTCCTCCTCCGCGGCGCGATGGACGGGGCTCGAGTGACCGCGCTTCTCGGGCGTCCGGGACCCCATCGCCGATTCGTCGCGCTCGACAGGCGCATCTACCGTCCGCTGTGCCTCATCACCGGCGCCGCGATCGCCCTCGCGGTGCGTGGCGACCGACGAAGCTGACGTCGCGGGGTCGGCTGCCGAGAGGCGGGAACCTGGAGCCCTGCCCGCGGCTGCTCCAGGTTCCCGCGCGCACCGACCACCGACGGCGGAGCGCCCCGCTCAGATCCCGAGGCTCCGTCGCCTGATCGCGACCGCACCACCCGCGAGGAGCAGCGCCGCAAGCAGCAGTCCGCTGGTGATGAGCATCGGGTCCGCTCCGGTTCCGGCGAGCCCGGCGGGGCCCGACGAGCCGGCGCCGGAACCTGAACCGGATGCCGCACCTCCACCGGTGCCGCCCCCCGTGCCGGGATCGCCTCCCGGCACGGCCGCGGCGGTGACGGTCAGCGGCACGGCGATCGTGGTCGTGTCGGCCCTGGTCATCACGACCTCGTGCGCCCCGGCCGGCGTGCCCGTCGGCACCTTCCAGGTGAGCGAGACCGCACCGTCGTCATCGGCGACGGCCGCACCCATGTCGACAGGGTCCGAGTGGAGCGCGAAGGACACCCGCTCCCCCGGGGTCAGGCCGGTGGCATCGACCGTGACCGTCGATCCGGCCTGGATGGTGGAGGCGGAGAGCGCGATCACGGGAGGTGCGACGACCTCGGCCTCGACGATGAACGGTGCCGTGATGTCCAGACCCGCCGGCCCCGTCACCCTCACCGAGCCGGTGCCGGCCGCAGGGGAGGGAGCACTGGTGTGGCTGCCGGTCACGGTGAAGAGCGAGGCCGCATCCGCACCGATCGCATCCTTGCCGTCGATCACCCCTGCCGACGTCTGCCCGTCCGGCCAGGTGATCGTCGCGTTGAGCTGACCCTTCGGCACCCGGGGCGAGGCGATCTGTGCGACGACGCCGGCGACTTCGCCCGCGGAGCCCGCGGCGACTCGCGTGCCGGCGAGCTCGCTGACCCAGGCCAGCTCGGGGTCGTTCCAGAAGTTCTGCCCCTGCACCAGCATCCGTGCGCCCTGCGCCCCTGCGCGCTGGGAGAAGTCGGCGAACGAGGTGGTGTCCGCCTTGGTCGACCAGCCCTTGTCGGCGATGCCGAGCGTGCGCGGCCAGAGCATGTACTCCACATCCTCGCCTCCGCGGAGGAAGGTCTCTCCCCACGCTGCCGCTTCGACACCCTGCACGTCGTCCTCGGTGAGACCGAAGGAGGTGTTGAGGTTCTTCTTCGTCGTGGCGTCGACGACACGGCTGGGGTCCCAGTCGTACTGGTACTTGGTGCTGTAGATCGCCTCCCGGAAGCCGAGCGGCGATCCGGGGAACTTGTAGTCCATGTAGGCGTTGTTCACGGGGGAGAGGATGACGTCGCGCCCCTCGAACCAGCTGGTCGCGAGGTGGTTCTTGCGATCAGCCCAGTACTGATGGACGGCGTCCTTGGAGACTCCGGCCTGCGGCATCGGGGTCCAGCCGATGATCTTCTTCCCGTTCTCGGCCGCGATCTGCTCGACCATGCGGATGAACGATGCGTACTGCTCTGTGCTCACACCCTCCACCTCGTCGGCGCCGATGTGGAGATAGTCGCCGGGGGTGATCGCGGCGAGCTCGCCGATCACGTCGCGCATGAACGTCTCGACGATCGGCTTGCCGATGCACAGCGAGTTGGTGGAGATGCCGCCGGTGGTGCGGATCGGGATGCTGCGCTCGGCGCAATCGAGCACGGGGTAGGAAGACAGTGCCGCGTCGACGTGCCCCGGCACGTCGATCTCTGGGACGACCGTGACCTGGCGAGCGGCCGCATAGGCGACGATGTCGCGGAACTCGGCCTGCGTGTAGAAGCCGGACTGCCCGTTCTTCATCGACGACGATGCGCCGTGCGCGGTGAGATTCGGCCAGGAGGCGATCTCGAGCCGCCAGCCCTGGTCGTCGGTGAGGTGCATGTGCAGCCTGTTCATCTTCGCCTGCGAGGCCTGGTCGATGATGGCCTTCACCGCGTCGACCGTGATGAAGTTGCGTGCCGGATCGATCATCAGGCCGCGCTGCTCGAGCCGAGGATGATCGACGACCTCGGTCGCCGGCACCGTCCAGTCGACGACGACGTCGGGGTCGCCGGCGAGCACCCAGGAGGGCAGCAGCTGCAGCAGGGTGCGCGTACCGTTCCACGCTCCGGCCGCGGCCTGCGCAGTGATGGTCACGCTCGAGGCATCGGCGTTCAGCCGGTACCCCTGCTCCTTCTGGTACGCCTTCGCGCCGCCCGTGGCCGGGTCGCCCTCGACGAGCACGATGTCACCGTCTCGCGGCGGGTTCGCGACGACCGGGAGAGCGTAGCCCGTGCCGCTGCGGAGGGTCGCCGCGAGCTGCTCGGCGATGCCGGAGAAGGATGCAGGCGCGACCACGCGCGCATCCGCTCCCAGGGTGAACGCCGCGCCTTCGGCGTCGTTCCGGCTCACGGGCTTCGGGACGATGTCACCGCCCTGCGGGTCGGGCACCTCCACCGGAGGCTTGGCCGCTCCCCAGATCTCGAAGTCGAACAGCGAGTACCCGTAGATTCCGGCCGTCTCCACACCCTGCATGCGCACGAACTTCCAGGCGTCCGCGGTGTCGACGACGATCTCCTGCATACCGGCCTTCGTGGCAGCGCCTTCATGGATCGTCGTCCACGCCGAACCGTCACCGGAGACCTGGAGCAGGTACTTCTTGCCATAGGCCGCTTCCCAGTTCAGGACGATCGTGTGCACGCGAGAGGCTTCTGCGAGCTCGACCTGGATCCAGTCGGACCTGTTGTCGTAGGCGGGAGTGCCGCGCGTGTAGTGCGAGCCCCAGCGCGATGCCGAATCACCGTCCGTGGCGTTCGCGGGAGCGAAGGTCGTGGTGTTGTACGAGGACTTCGCCGTGGTGGTGCCGTCGAGGGCAAGGTCCCTGGCCTCCCCCGGAGGGACGCTGACGGGCTGGTCCCAGACCTGGAACGAGTACAGCGACAGGCCGTACTTCGTCGCGACGCTGTGGGACAGGATGCGCACGTACGACCAGGCGTCGGACGTGTCGACATCGCTCTGCTGCACGAGGCGGCCTCCGACGGCCTGCCCGGTGGGAGTCGTCACCCGGCGCAGGGACGTCCACTCCGCCCCGTCCTGGGACACCTGGATCTCGTAGTCGGTGGAGTAGGCGGCCTCCCAGTCGAGCACGACCTTGAGGATGTAGGTGGGCTCGGCGAGGGCAATCTGCACCCATTCACCGTTCGTGTCGTAGGTGTCGTTCGGGTTCGTGCGCGTATACCTCGATCCCCAGCGCGTCGCTGCGTCGCCGTCGTTCACGTGCGCCGCGGCGAAGCTGCCGCTCAGCGAGTACGTGGATCGCGCCGTGGCGGTGCCCTCACGGGCGACGTCGCGGCTGTCTGCGGCGCTGGCCGGAGCGGCGGAGAAGGCGAGACCGCCGAGCGTCACGAGCACGGCGAGCGCGCCGGCGAGACTGCGAAGGAGCGATCGGGGACGGTCACGGTGTGCGTCGTTGCGCATCTTGATCTCCAGTTCGAGCTGGTGCGGGGCCGTCTCGACACATTCCGGGAGCGTGCTTGCGACGAGGCGACTCGCGTCTACGGCGTCGTTCCACAGTGAAGCTGACGCCGGGATACTTAATTTGTTAAGTATCCATTCATTATTGGATGGGTAAAGAGTATCCAGTGGATCGGCGAGAGCACAAGCACGCCGGCGAAATCCGTCACGACCGTCTCTCCCTCTCCTTGAGGGACTCCACGGCCTCGCCTTCCGCGAGGGAAGGCGAGGCGCTCAGAGACTCGACGCGGATGCGGCGCGCAGCTGCTCCGGGTTCCAGCGCACGCCGAGCGCGGCGGTGAGGGCGGCCTGGGCGGCTCCCGCCGCGAGCGATACGCGAGGGTCGGCGTAGCGGACGGGCACCTGCGCCGTGCCGCGGGCGGGGTACTCGGTCTCCCGACGGACACGGTCGAGGAAGCGGGGCCCGAGTTGCGTCGCCGGTCCGCCGATGACGACCTCGATCGGGTCGAGCAGCGCACCGATGAGCTTGACGGCCCGTGCCAACGCGCGAGCACCCTCGTCGAGATGCTCCTCATCGGCCTGGGCTGCGAGCTCACGGATCTCCGGCGCATCCATGGCGTCGGAGAACTCCTCGCCGAGCATCGCCCCGAGCGCGGCGGCCGACTCGAGGCATCCGCGCTGACCGCATCGGCAGACGCGCGCAGCCTCGCCGAAGACGACCTGCACATGCCCGATCTCGCCCGCCCGATCACGCGGCCCCGGCGCCAGTTCGCCGTCGAGCGTGACAGCCGCACCGACACCGCCACCGAGGTGGATGAAGAGCCGATAGCCGGACGGCGACTCCTCCATGCCGGCTTCGGCGATGGCCTCGGCGTCGACGTCGTTGATGAGCAGCACGGGCGCACCCAGCACGCGCTCGAACCGTTCGGCGAGAGGCACGTCCTCCCACTTGAGCTGCACGCTCTCGAGCACCGACCGCCCATCCGTCGTGCCCGGCAGCTGCACGCCGGCGGCGAGGAGTCGTCCCCGGAACTCCTCGGCCACCGCGGCCACTGCCTCATCGAGGGCGAGATCGCGGTTCTCGACGGAGTAGCCCACCCGCCGGATGTCGACCTCGGTGCCGTCGAGGGCGACGAGGGCGATGTCGACGTGCCGGGGCTGGATCACCAGCACCAGGATCAGGTGGTGGCTCGCGTCGACGCTCAGCGTGGTCGCCCGCTTGCCGCCTGTACTCGCCGCCTGCTCCCCCTCGATGATCAGTCGGTTCTCGATGAGCTCGGCCACCAGAGACGATGCGGTGGCGGCCGTCAGACCGGTCGCCCTCGCGATGCCGGCCCGCGTCTGCGTCCCCGGATTCAGGAAGACCAGCTGCAGCGCCCGCCGAAGGTTCGCGCGCCGGACCGACGCCTGGGTGTCGAAGCCATCATCCGTGCTGAGCATGCGTTTCCGTTCCGACGCTCGTCCGTCGCGAGCAGTTGACAGATCGTGACGCGATCCGTAGTCTCTCCCTAAGTTTATTCATTGAACTTAGTTGGTCAACCGACCTCACAAAGCTCCGGACGGGCGAGTGCTGCACACACCGTCGCCCGTCCGGCTCCTCCTCCTCATCGACTCTCGGCCGCTTCGGTGTGATGACGGATGACCTCCGCCACCACGAAGTTGAACCACTTCTCCGCGAACTCCGGATCGAGATGCGCCTCTTCGGCGAGAGCGCGCAGGCGCGCGACCTGCTGCTCTTCCCGACCAGGGTCGGACGCCGGCATCTCGTGCTCGGCCTTCAGATGCCCGACCTGCTGGGTGGCGCGAAAGCGCTCGGCCAGCATGAAGATCAGTGCGGCGTCGATGTTGTCGATGGTGGCGCGAAGCCGGAGCAGTTCGGCCTTCGGATCCTCGGCGGCGGTCATGCCCCTACTCTAGAGCCGCGTGACATCCTGGTTTCGATCCGTGGCACCGCTATCGTGAGCACATGAGCAACGAAGAGTCGCCGGAATCCGCGCCCCACGACGACGACGCATCCGCCGCAGCTCCCGCCGCATCCGCGACCGCCCGACGCACAGCTCGCCGGGCCCCCGTGACCGCCACGACAGACGCTCCGCTCCCCGTCGTGATCGAGCCGACGACCCCGAGCCGGTCGTTCTGGACACGCATCGACCGCCCGTTCGTGTTCGGCTTCCTGGTGACGCTGGGAGGACTCGGGGCGATCGTGATCGGCCTCGCGCTGTCGAACCTGTCGACCGTGCTCATCTACATCGCTCTCGCACTGTTCGCTGCGCTCGGCCTCGATCCCGCCGTGCGGTTCCTGGAACGTCGCGGCCTCTCGCGCGTCATCTCGGTGGTCATCACGATCCTCGCGCTCCTCGTGGTGTTCGCCCTCGTGCTGTGGATGATCGTTCCCGTGGTGATCGACCAGATCGTGAGCTTCGTGCAGTCGGTTCCCGGCATGATCAGGGACTTCACCCGCAGCGACCTCTACGCGACCCTCGAAGCGCAGTTCGGCGAGCAGTTCCAGGAGCTCGTCTCCCAGGTGCAGTCGTTCCTCACCGACTTCGGCAACCTGGCCACGATCGGCGGCGGCGCTCTGGCTGTGGGGGCCTCGATCGCCACCAGCATCTCGGGCGCCATCGTGGTGCTCGTGCTCACGCTGTACTTCCTCGCATCTCTCCCTTCCATGAAGCAGGGAATGCTGCGTCTGGCTCCCGCCCGCGACCGCGCTCGAGCCGGAGACATCGTCGAGCAGATCACCGACTCGGTCGGCGGCTATGTGATGGGGATGGTGGTGCTCGCGTTCTGCAACGCGACTCTCGCCTTCCTGCTCTACTTCTTCCTCGGGCTGCCGTTCCCCCCGCTGATGGCGGCGATCGCATTCTGCGTCACCCTGATCCCCCTGGTGGGCTCGGTGCTGTTCTGGATCCTGGGCACGTGCCTCGCGTTGTTCTCCAACCCGATCGCGGCGCTGATCTTCGCGGCCATCTACCTCGTCTACATGCAGATCGAGGCCTACGTGATCACGCCGCGCGTCATGAACCGCGCCGTCTCGGTCCCGGGGTCACTCGTCGTGATCGGTGCCCTCGCCGGCGGCACGCTGCTCGGCCTGCTCGGGGCTCTCGTGGCCGTGCCGGTCACCGCCTCGATCCTGATCATCATCAAGCAGGTGCTCGTCCCGAAGCAGGACGCCCGGCTCTAGGCGTCTTCTCGCGTCTCGCACACACAGAAGCGCCCGGACCCCGTGAGGGTCCGGGCGCTTCTGGCTGTCCGACTCAGATGAGGTCGTTGTCGGCCAGCCACTTCTTGGCGATGTCCACAGCCGACTTCTGGTCGACCGTGCTCTGCACGTTCAGACCCACGAGCTCCTCGGCGGTGAGCTTCTCGCTGATGGCGTTGATCACATCGGCGATCTCGTCAGCGACGTCGCTCGAGGCGATCGGCACGACGTTCGACGAGATGATCAGGTTCTCCGGGTCTTCCAGCGCAACGATCTCCTCCGTCTGGAAGGCCGGGTCGGCGGTGTAGATGTCGGCCACCTGGATCTCGCCGGCGAGCAGCGATTCGAGGGTGGTCGGCCCCGTGGCCGAGAACGTCAGGTCGACACCGTAGGCCTCCTTGGCCTTGGCGGGGCCGTACGGACGCTCCTCGAACTCCGGTGCGGCACCGATCGTCACCGGGGTGGTGACCTTGGCGAGGTCGCCGATCGAGGTGAGATCGTTCGCCTCGGCGAAGCTCTTCAGCACCGTGTACGTGTCCTGGTCGGAAGCCTCGGCGTATTCGAGAGCGGTGAGGCCCTCGGGCAGCGCCTCCTTCAGTGCCGTGTACACGTCTTCCGGGCTGGTCGCGGTCGCGTTCTTGTCGAGGTACTCGAGAAGGCTGCCCGTGTACTCCGGGAACAGGTCGATCGCGCCGGACTCGACGTCGGGCATGTAGGCGTCGCGCTGGCCGATGTTGAACTGCTTGTCGACCTTGAACCCCGCGCCCTCGAGAGCCTGCGCGTAGATCTCGGCGATGATCTCGTTGGAGTAGTAGGCCTGCGAGCCGATGACGATCGTGTCGTCGGCGGAGCTCGAGCCCTCGCTCGGGGCATCGAGCGGGTTGCTGTTCGCGCAGCCGCCGAGGACCAGCACCGCGGCGAGCGCGGCACCACCGGCAAGGGCGAGTCGTGATTTACGTGCTGTGAACATGAGGACTTCCTCTTCTCTGGGACAACAGGGATGGTGCTTTGGAACTCTGTCGGGGCTGTGGATGTCAGGCTGTGGCGGGCGACGGGGACGAGGCTGCGGCTCGCGACCGGCGTGTGGTGGTCGGCGCGCGCACCCCGGCGGGGACGGCGGCGTGCTGGAGGAGGGCGAAGATCAGGTCGACAGCGAGCGCAAGGACGGCGACGAGGATCGCCCCACCGAGCACCTGATCGAACTTTCGCAGCGGGATGCCCTGGATGATCGGCCATCCGAGCCCGCCGAGATTCACATAGGCCGCGATCGTGACCGTGGCGATCACCTGCAGGAGAGCCGCCCGGATGCCGCCGACGAGCAGGGGCAGTCCGAGGGGAACCTCGACCTTCCAGAACACCTGCCACTCGGTCATGCCCATCGAACGCGCGGAGTCGAGCACTCGACGGTCGATGGCCTCGAGCCCGGTGTAGGCGCCGGCGAGGAGGGAGGGGATCGCGAGGAGCACGAACGTGATGACGGCGGCCTCGGGAATGCGCAGGACGCCCAGGATCAGCACGAGCAGCACCATGAGACCGAACGACGGGATGGCGCGCGCTGCCCCGGAGACGGCGACCGCGATCTCGCGCCCCTTGCCGGTGTGGCCGATGAGCCAGCCCAGAGGAATCGCGATGACCCCGGCGATCAGCACCGAGATCAGCGTGTAGTACATGTGCTGGCCGAACAGGATGGGCAGCGAGTACGACCCCTCCCACCGGTCGGGGGAGAAGAGCCAGGCGAAGGCCTCGGTGAACACGTTCATGCGGCGGCCCTCAGGGTGGCGGTCTGTCGCGCGGCGGACGGCGTCTTCGCGGCGCGCGTCCACGGCATCAGTGCCCGCCCGAGAAGCAGGAGCAGCAGGTCGATCACGAGAGCGATCACGACGACGGCGATCACTCCGGCGAAGACCTCGGCGAGGATGCGCCGCTGCAGTCCATTGGTGAACAGATAGCCGAGGTTGGTCACACCGACGAGGATGCCGACCGTGGCGAGGGAGATCGTGCTGACGGCCGCGACGCGGAGACCGGCGAGCACGACGGGACCTGCGAGCGGGAAGTCGACGGTCCAGAACCGGCGGAAGCCGCCGTAGCCCATCGCGGTGGCCGATTGCCGGATGGCGGGATCGACCGAGTCGAGGCCGTCGGACACGGCGCGCACGAGGATCGCGACCGCGTAGATGGTGAGGCCGATGATGAGGTTGACCGGGCTGCGGGCCGGATACCCGGCGACGGAGGGGAGAAGAATCAACAGCGCCAGCGAGGGGATCGTGTAGAGCAGCCCGGTGAGGACGATGACCGGCCCCTTCACCAGCTGATAGCGCCAAGCGACCCAGCCCAGCGGCACCGACAGCACGAAGCCGAGCACGATCGCGATCGCACTCTGCTGAAGGTGGATCCCGGTCAGCTCGAGGATGAGGCCGAGGTTGTCGACGATCCAGTTCACGGAGCGCCCTTCGTGACGCTCTCCTCGCTCAGGAGAGCGTCGGTCACGGCATCCGGCACATCGACGATCGAGCCCTGGGTGCGGCCGTCGGCGTCGACCACCACGGTGCCGCGCGGTGTCTGCTTGAGGTGCAGGGCGCGGCGACCCCGATCGGCGCCGATGAAGGCTGCGACGAAATCGTCTGCCGGATTCTCGATGATCTCGCTCGGGCTGCCCACCTGCACGATGCGCGCGCCCTTGTCGAGGATGACGACCTGGTCGCCGAGTAGGAACGCCTCGTCGATGTCGTGCGTGACGAACACGACGGTCTTGTCGAGTTCGCGCTGCAGCCGCAGGGTCTCCTGCTGCAGGTCGGCCCGCACGATGGGGTCGACCGCGCCGAACGGCTCGTCCATGAGCAGGATGTTCGGGTCGGCCGCGAGCCCGCGGGCGACACCGACGCGCTGCTGCTGCCCACCGGAGAGCTGGCTGGGGTAGCGGTCGGCGAGCGCCTGGTCGAGGCCCACCGTGTCGAGCAGCTCACGCGCCCGCTTGTGGGCAGCCGTCTTCTTCACGCCGGTCAGCCGCAGCACCGTGGCCACGTTGTCGATCACCGTGAAGTGCGGCATGAGGCCGGAGTTCTGCATGACGTAGCCGATGCGGCGGCGCAGAGCCACGGGGTCGCCCTGGAGCACGTTCTCGCCGTCGATCTCGACATCGCCGGAGGTGGGCTCGACCATGCGGTTGATCATGCGGAGCAGGGTGGTCTTGCCGCAGCCGGACGAACCGACGAACACGGTGGTCTTGCGCGACGGCAGCACGAGACTGAAGTCGTCGACGGCGAGGGCACCACCGGGGAACCGTTTGGTGACGTTGCGGAACTCGATCATGGGCTGGTCTCCAGTCGGTCGATCGATGTGCGAGCGGACGAGTCTTGGCTCTTCAGATGGCTACGGGCCGACCTCGACGCGGGGATCGAACGCGACGTACCCGGAGAAGTCCTTGCCCACGCGATCGAACGCAGAGGGGTAGGGGTTCGGGTACGACCAGGCGTAGTCGGTGTAGAGGTCTCCGTCGGTCTGCACCGAGAAGTACTGCGCCGCGCCCTTCCACGGACAGGTGTACGGCGTGGGACTCTCGACGAGCGCCCCGGGTGTGATGGATGCGGGCGGGAAGTACCAGTTCCCTTCGATGCGGGCGAGATCGCTCTCGTCGGCCTCGGCGATGACGGTTCCTGCGAGTACAGCCTTCATGGTCCTGCCTCCTCGGATGTGAGTTCGAGCGTATAAGACGGCTGCGACATCGGGGATGAGGGTTGCGTCGCGGCCGTCAATATGAGAAACAATCCCGCTCCTGTTCGGCACGATCACGCGAACGGATTGCTCCCGATGTCGGGATCGACTCCCTCCACGGATCAGGCGGAGTCGCGGCCGTATCCCTCGAGCAGCCGCAGCCAGATCTCGCTGATCGTGGGGTACGACGGCACCGCGTGCCAGAGGCGGGCGATCGGGACCTCGCCAACGATCGCCACGGTGGCCGCATGCACGAGCTCCGCCACCTCGGGACCGACGAACGTCGCACCGACCACGACGTCGCGGTCGGTGTCGATCACGAGTCGCGCGTGTCCTTCGAAGCCGTCTTCGTAGAGGCTCGCGCCGGCGACCCAGCCCAGGTCGTAGTCGACCGCCTTCACCGCGATGCCGGCCTTGACCGCCTGGGCCTCGGTGAGCCCCACGGAGCCGACCTCGGGAATCGAGAACGTGACCTGCGGCACGGCAGCCTGGTCGGCTGTGGCGACGTGACGGCCCCACGGGGCGTCGTCCACGTCTTCACCCTGGGCGCGGGCCACGATCACGTCGCCCGCGGCGCGCGCCTGGTACTTGCCCTGATGGGTGAGGAGCACGCGCCCGTTGACGTCGCCGACCGCGTACAGCCAGTCCGATCCGGGAACGCGGAGCGTGTCGTCCGTCTCGATCCAGCGGCCGGGTTCCAGCCCCACGACGTCGAGGCCGATGTCACCGCTGCGCGGCGAGCGACCGGTCGCGGCGAGCACCTCGGTCGCAGTGATCTCCTCGCCACCGTCGAGAGTGATGGTCACGCCGTTCGCGTCGCGGTGCACGGAGGTCGTCCCCGCACCGGTGCGCACATCCACGCCCAGTTCCTTGAGGCCTGCCGTGACGCGTTCGCCCGCGAAGGGCTCCATCCCGCCGAGCAGACCGCTGCGGGCGATCACGGTGACCTTCGAGCCCAGTGCAGCGTAGGCGGTCGCCATCTCGACGGCCACGACGCCTCCGCCGATGACGGCCAGGCTCTCCGGCAGCTCCTCGGCGCTGGTGGCCTCGCGGCTCGTCCACGGGGTGGCCTCCCGCAGGCCTTCGATGGGCGGGATGACGGCATCCGATCCGGTGCTGATGGCCACCGCGTGCCGGGCCTTAAGCACGCGCTCCGCGCCATCGGCATCCGTCACCGTCACCTCTCGCTCGCCCGTGATGCGGCCGTGGCCGCGGGCCAGGTCGATGCCGGCCGAGTCGAGCCACTTCACCTGACCGTCGTCGGACCAATTGCTGGTGAACGAGTCCCGGCGGTCGAACACCGCGCGCACATCGAGCTTTCCGGTCACCGCCTGCGAAGACCCGCCCACGTGCTGAGCGGCACGGAGCGCCTGCGCCGAACGCAGCAGCGCCTTCGACGGCATGCACGCCCAGTAGGAGCACTCGCCTCCGACGAGCTCGCTCTCCACGATGATCGCGGTGAGCCCGCCCTGCACAGCCCGATCGGCGACGTTCTCGCCCACCGGACCACCGCCCAAGACGATCAGGTCATACTCGTCGGTCTTCTCCGCAGCGTTCATGCGTCGCACCTCTCCGTGAGCCGGTTACGTGGCCCAGTCTCGCTCATGAGCAACGCCGAGTCACGGGTGAGTTGTTCCCTGCGGTGTGGCGCGGGTGGCGAGGATGCCGGCTTGCGATGGGGCTTCTCCGTGTGCTGTCGGGCACGGGGAAACAGCGCCGGCCGAACCTACGCCGCCGCCACCGCGGCCTCCCGCACCCGCCGGTTGTCGGCGAAAGCACGAGGGTAGGCGCGACGGAGCGCGACCACGACCAGCGTCGCTGCTGTCACCTTGATCAGATCCCCCGGGAGGAACGCCAGGCTCGACAGAGCCGTCGGCTCGAGCGGCACCGCCGTCACGAGTGCCTGCACGGGGATGCCGAACGCGTAGACCACGAACACTCCGCCGACGAGCGCGGCGCCAGCGGAACGCCACCACGTGAAGCGCCCGGTGCGCATGAGGAGGGCGATCACCACGACACCGGCGATCCAGCCGAGGAGGTACCCGGCGCTGGGGCCGACGAACACGCCGAGCCCTCCGCGGCCACCCGCGAGCACCGGAAGCCCCACCGCGGCGAGCGCCAGCACCAGCACGACGGCGAGCGGTGCGAGGCGCGGTCCCAGCACGAGACCGGCGAGCATGACCCCCAGAGTCTGCGCGGTGATCGGCACGCCGCTCGGCAGGGGCACGATCACGGTGCCGAGCACGACGATCAGTGCGGCGAAGACCGCGATGCGGCCGAGTGCGGCGCTGGTATCGGTGGTGCGGGACGTGGTCATATTTCCTCCTGAACACCGTTCACCTGAACGGTGTTCATTAGAATAGGGATGCCCTCGTCCCTACGCAAACCCGCCCCAGGAGTCCTCACGTCTCTCTCCCCGATGCTGCGTCGCATCGCCGCCGAAGACCCCGACCGGCCGGCGATCGTCGGCCGCGACGCCCGCATGACCTATGGCGAGCTCCACACCGATTCGCGTCGGATCTCCGCAGCCCTGGCGCACGCGTTCATGGATGCCCGCGCGACGGCGACTTCAGGAGCTCACCCACCGCTGCCGCCGGTCGTCGCCATCTGCCTGTCCACCGCATTCGACACCGCACGCGCCGTCGTCGCGGTGGAGGCGGGCGCGCGCATCCTCACCGTCGTCGACGCGCACTGGCCCGTCGCACTCCAGATGCAGCTGATCGTCACGACCGGAGCGGCCGCCGTCATCACGGATGTTCCGACGATCCGGGCCGCTCTGCACTCGGCCGGATGGTGGGGACTCGTCGTCGGGCTCGACGATCTCGCACGAACCCCCTCCCTCGCCTCGACCCACGCAGAAGCATCGGCCGACGATGCGCCGTTCCTGATGCTCACCTCTTCGGGGACGACGGGCCCGCCGAAGGCCTTCCTCAAGACGCGCAGGCAGTACGCGGCGAACATCGACGTCTCCCGCGACCACCTGGGCGCGACAGACCGGGTGGCGACCTTCGCCCCGGGCCCGATGGCGTACAGCCTGACCCTGTACACGCTGTTCGAGGTGCTCGCCACGGGCGGTCGGATGCACGCCGCCGACCGCCTCGACGAGCTCTGGCTCAGCTCGCGGGTGCACGACGAGCACATCACACGCCTGGTCGCGGTTCCTGCGGCGGTGACGGCTCTCACCGACGCGGCGCGGCGCCACCCGGCGCGGTACGACGGCATCGATCTGATCGTCACCGGGGGTGCGGGGTTCCCGGCATCGGCGCGAGCGGCCGTCGCCGACGCCCTCCCCCACGCCCGGACGATCAGCTACTTCGGCACCGGCGAACTCGGCTTCGTCGGTGACGACCGCGCCGGCCACGACAGCATCCGGCTCTACCCGCAGGTGGAGGCGCGGGTGCGCGGCGACGACGGCAGTGAGCTGGCACCGGGCGCGCTCGGCAGCCTCTGGGTGCGCTCCCCCTCATGCTCGGCCGCCTACCTGGCAGGCACAGCGTCGGCGCCGTTGACGGACGGCGACGGCTGGGCGAGCGTGCACGATCAGGGGTGGCTGCGCGGCCGGGACTTCACGTTCGTCGGCAGAGCAGGCGACGTCGTCACCACCGGCGGGCACACCGTCGCGCTCGACGAGGTGGAGCGTGCCTTCGACGGCATGCCGGGCCTCAGCGCGTGGTGCGCCATCGCCGAGAGCGACGATCGCCTGGGTCTGCGGATCGCGCTGGTGACCGAGGGCGATGCGCCGCCGACCGCAGAGCTGCGCCGATGGGCGCGCGAGCGTCTCGTACCCGCCGCCCGGCCCCGTCGCTGGCACACGGTGGCGGAGCTCCCCCGGACCGCGGGCGGGAAGATCCGCCGCGCCGCGGTCGCGGATCTCGTGGCTGTCGGACGGGGACGATCGTGAGCGCCGGGCGCTCCGTGGTCGTCACCGGCGTCGGGGCGGTCACCCCCAGCGGCCTCACGGCACCGGAACTGTGGACGTCTGTGCGCGCGGGACGCAGTGGCATCACGCGGATCCCCCGGGAGATCGCCGGGTCAGGGCCGGTGCAGGTCGGCGGAGTGGTGCGTGGATTCACCGGCGCCTCCGACCTATCGGCACCCCTCGCACGTCGCCTCACGCCGATGCAGCAGTGGGCGATCGCCGCGGCCGATGAAGCACTCGCCGATGCGGACCTGGGCGCGCCATCGGGGATCGCGGACGTCGCTCAGGTGATCATCGCGACAGGGTCGGGCCCGGTGGATGCGACGGTGCAGGCGGCAGGCGCGCTGCGAGATCGCGGCCCCCGCCGGGTACCGCCAGGGCTCACCGTCTATGGAACCGCGGATGCGATCGCGACAGTGCTCAGCAGACGATACGGATTCCTCGGCCAGACCCACGCGATCGCCGCGGCCTGCGCGAGTGGCGCGGTCGCGATCGGAGAAGGTCTCCGGAGGATCCGTCACGGCTACGCCGACGCGGTGCTGGTCGTCGGGATGGAGGATTGCCTCGGCCCGCTGCACCTGGCGTCGCACACCAACCTCCGCTCAGTCGCCACGGGCTTCGGTGACGACCCTTCGGCGGCTTCGCGCCCCTTCGACCGCGCACGTACGGGCTTCGTGATGGCACAGGGCGCGTCCGCCGTGCTGCTGGAGGCTGCGGATCTCGCACGGGAGCGCGGCGCTCGAGCCCTCGCGACCATCGCCGGGTTCGGTGCGACCAGCGACGCGCATCACGCCACGGCACCGGACCCGGACGCCGCCGGGGCGACCAAAGCGATCGATGCGTGCCTCGCCGACGCCGACATCCGCGCCGCGCAGATCGACCATGTGAACACCCACGGCACGGGCACGGTTCTCGGCGACGAAGCCGAGCTCGTCGCGATCGCACGGGCGCTGGGATCAGGAGCGCCATCCGTTCCACTCACCGCGACAAAGTCGACCACCGGGCATCTGCTCGGCGCAGCGGGCGTCGCCGAAGCGGTCATCGCCGCGATGACTCTTCGCGATCAGGTGCTGCCTCCGACCATCAACCTGTCGCATCCGTGCGCGGACGGGTGGGACTTCGTCCGCGACCGGGAGCGACCGCATCCGGTCCGCACGGTGCTGTCGACCTCGTTCGGATTCGGAGGTCACAACGCGGCGCTGCTGCTCACGGCGTGCGAGTGAGCCCGACCGGCGCCCGTGCCCGTGCCAGGTGTCGGGAGAACGGACGGATGTCGGAGCAGAACGTGGCGTTTCGTCCGCCATCCGTGAATGCTCCCGACAAGTGTCCCCGGCAGGCACGGCCGACCCGGCCGCACGAGCCGCGGTCAGCGCACCGGCAGGAAGTGCGTGGGGGTCGGAACCTGCGCCTCGTGACGGATGCCGAGGGGCGCGCCCGTGCGCTCATCGAGGTCGATCAGCGTGATCGTGTCGGAGCGCTGCCCCGCGACGAGCATCTTGCCCTCGTGGACGAGGTGGTGCCGCGGCCAGTCGACCCCCGCGTCGGCGAGCGCCACGGACTCCAGAGACTCGCCGCCGCCGCGTACCCGCAGCGCCGCGATCGTGTTGCTGCCGCGCAGGGCCGTGTACAGGAACTGTCCGTCGCGCGTGCGGGCGAGCTCCGCGGGGAAGTCCTTGCCCACCTCGGCGATCGGGCTCGTCAGCGTCACCGACACGACGCTCCAGGTGCCATCCGCCGCCGGCGCGAGCGTGAACACTTCGCACGAGTACTCGGTGACCACGTGCAGGTGCCCGCTGGGGTGCAGCACCATGTGCCGCGGACCGGTGCCGAGCGGGAGCACCACCTCGTGGTCGAGGGTGAGCCCGCTGCCGCTCTGCCGCCAGAACCGCACGAGGTCGAACCCGAGGTCGGTGGTCGCGACACGGCCGTCGGGGAGGAACGTCGCCGCGTGCGCGTGCGAGACGCGATCGCCGCCGACCCCGTACGGGTCGACCGCCGCGACGCCGTCTCCGGGAGGAGTCGCGGCTGGAGCATCGGGGTCGGCGTCGCCGAACAGGGCCGCGCGAAGCGCCGCCGCGGCATCCGGCTTCGGGGGCACGATGCGACCGTCCGCATCCAGATCGAACCGCACCACGCGGCCGTCGCCGTAACAGCTGGCGATCAGGGCCGAACCGTTCGGGGCGACCGCGACATGACAGACGTACTGGCCGACCGCGGCGGGCGCACCCAGCGGTGCGAGAGCGGCTTCGCCCGCGCGGGAGAACGCCTGCACCGCGGAGTCGCCTTCGAGTGCCGCATAGACGACGTCGAGGGTCGGGTGCTGCGCGAGCCACGAGGGCGAGGGCGTCTCGACCACGGCGCCGCGGTAGGCGAGAGTGGAGGCCTCGCGCCCTTCATCCCCCGCGAGCAGACCGATGCCCTCGGCCGAGCCGTCCATCGCGGCCCCGTAGCCGCCCAGCCAGAAGCGCGTCACGACGCGGGTCAGTCGAGCAGGTCGTGGCGGACGACGACCTGGTCACGCTCGGGCCCGACACCGATCACCGAGATGCGCGTGTTACTCATCTTCTCGAGCGCCAGCACGTAGTCCTGTGCGTTCTGCGGCAGGTCCTCGAAGGTGCGCGCGACGGAGATGTCTTCGCTCCAACCAGGGAAGTACTCCAGGATCGGCTTCGCGTGGTGGAAGTCGGTCTGGTTGACCGGCACCTCGTCGAACCGCTCGCCGTCGACGTCGTAGGCGACGCACACCGGGATCTGCTCGAGGCCCGTGAGGATGTCGAGCTTGGTGAGCACCAGGTCGGTGATGCCGTTGATGCGCGTGGCGTAGCGCGTGATGGGCGCGTCGTACCAGCCCACACGGCGCGGACGACCGGTGGTGGTGCCGAACTCGAAGCCCTGCTTGCGCAGCCACTCGCCCTGTTCGTCGAAGAGCTCGGTCGGGAACGGACCGGAGCCGACGCGGGTCGTGTACGCCTTGACGATGCCGACGATGCGGTCGAGCGCACCGGGGCCCACGCCCGCGCCCGTCGCTGCGCCGCCGGCGGTTGCCGACGAAGAGGTGACGAACGGGTAGGTGCCATGGTCGATATCGAGCATCGTGGCCTGGCCGCCCTCGAACACGACGACCTCGCCGCGGTCCAGAGCCTGCGCGATCAGGTAGCCGGTGTCGGCGACCATCGGCCGCAGCCGCTCGGCGTACGAGAGCAGGTCTTCGACGACCTCGTCGGCGGTGATCGCACGACGGTTGAAGATCTTCACCAGCAGGTGGTTCTTCTGGTCGAGAGCACCCTCGACCTTCTGGCGCAGGATGTTCTCATCGAACAGGTCCTGCACGCGGATGCCGACGCGGTTGATCTTGTCGGCGTATGCCGGACCGATGCCGCGACCGGTCGTGCCGATCATGCGCTTGCCGAGGAAGCGCTCGGTGACCTTGTCGAGCGTGCGGTGGTACTGCGTGATGATGTGCGCGTTGGCGCTGACCTTGAGGCGCGAGACGTCGATGCCGCGGGCGGCGAGCGCCTCCAGCTCGAAGAAGAGCACCTCGAGGTCGACCACGACGCCGTTGCCGATCACGGGCGTCACGCCGGGAGACAGGATGCCGGAGGGCAGCAGGTGCAGCGCATACTTCTCGTCGCCGACGACGACGGTGTGCCCGGCGTTGTTGCCGCCGTTGAACTTCACCACCCAGTCGGTGCGCTCACCGAGAAGATCGGTGGCCTTGCCCTTTCCTTCGTCGCCCCACTGCACGCCGACGATAACGATTCCTGGCATGGGTAACCCCCTGGCTTTCGCCGGGTTTGCACCGGCCGATGAGCTGGCCCTCTTCGGGCGGTCCCATCCTATCGAAGCGATTCGCAGCGCCCTTCCGTGAGGTGAGCGCAGCGGGCGCAGACCGGAGGAGTCGGCGGGAAAGCGACGGCGGATGGCGCTGCGGCGGCTCGCACGATGTCGGACGCCACTGCCAGGATCGAAGGATGTCAGCAGCCGCATCCGGCGACCCCGGGATCCGCACCGATACCGGAGCGCCGAAGAAGCAGGGCGCACTCGTGCTCGCCGCCGCGCTGGTCACCGTGGTGCTGTGGGCCTCGGCCTTCATCGGCATCCGCGGCGCGGGCCCGCACTACGACCCCGGAGCTCTGGCACTGCTGCGGATGGCGGTCGGCACCGTCGTGTTGACGTTCATCGCGCTGCGGCACGGCATCCGCATCCCGGCCCGTCGCCACTGGCTCCTCATTGCGGTGTGGGGCGTCGGCTGGTTCTGCGTCTACAACCTCGCCCTCAACAGCGCCGAGCTCACGCTCGATGCGGGCACCGCCGCGATGGTGGTCAACCTCGCGCCCCTCATGGTGGTCGTCTTCAGCGGACTGTTCCTGCGGGAGGGATTCCCGAAGCCGCTCGTCATCGGGGCGCCCATCGCGTTCCTCGGCGTCGTGCTGATCGGCATGAACTCCTCCACCAGCGCCGGCCCCGACATCACGGGCCTTCTGCTTGCCCTCCTCGCGGCGGTCATGTACGCCGGGTGCACCCTCGTGCAGAAGCGCCTGCTCACCTCGGGGGTCGACCCGACCACGCTGACCTGGCTCGGCGCAGGCGTCGGCACCATCGCGCTGCTGCCGTGGATCGGCAACCTCATCGGCTCACTTCAGACGGCACCGCTGGATGCCACGCTGTGGGTCGTCTACCTCGGCATCTTCCCCACCGCGATCGCCTTCACGACCTGGGCCTACGTGCTGCAGCGCAGCACCGCGGGGCAGACGTCGGCCACCACCTACGTCGTGCCGGCGATCGCGATCCTCATGTCCTGGGCGATCCTCGGCGAAGTGCCCACGCCGCTGATGTTCCTCGGCGGCGCGCTGTGTCTTCTGGGCGTGCTCATCACGCGCCTGCGGTGGCACAGACGCGCCTGACGCTCGCGAGCATCCGGAGGTGACTACAGTTGCGACCGGAGGCGAAATGACGACCTGGTGGCCCTATCTGCGCATCGCCGCAGCCCTGCTCGCGCTCGCGGCTGTCATCGCGCAGCTGAACCGCTCGGTGCAGAACGCCCTTGATGCGACGACCGAGTGGGGCGGGCATCTGCCGACAGTGGCGGCCAACTTCCTCAGCTTCTTCACGATCGAGTCGAACATCCTCGCTGCGATCGTCCTGCTCGTCGCCGCGATCTGGGCACTGCGCCACCGCCGCACCACCGACGCCGAACCGCGCTGGCTCGCGGTACTGCTGGTGTGCGTCAGCACGTACATGATCGTGACCGGCATCGTCTACAACACGCTGCTGCGAAACGTCGAGCTCCCCCAAGGCGTCACCGTCCCCTGGTCGAACGAGGTGCTGCACGTCGTCATCCCGTTGTTCCTGCTGGCCGACGTACTGCTCGCCCCGCGCCGCCGGGCACTGGGCTGGAGCACGGTCGCGGTGACGGCGATCTTCCCGCTGGCCTGGGCGGTGTACACGCTGATCCGCGCGAATCTCATCATCGCTCCGGCGACCGGTCAGCCCTACTGGTACCCGTATCCGTTCCTGAACCCGCACACCGTACCGGGCGGCTACCTCGGCGTCTCGGGGTACATCGTCGGCATCGCGATCGCGATCATCGTCGTGGCGGCCGGCGTCGTCTGGATCGGTCGCCGCCGCGGAGCCGTGCCGCGTCCCGTCCTCTCCTGATCTGCACGACGACGCCCCTCGCACCCGGGAACGGGCGGAGGGGCGTCGTCGATTCACACGATGCTCAGGCGGTCGCGAGCGCCTCACGGTCGTCGTCATGCGGCCGCCCCGCGATCATGCGCGCCGTCTCGGTGGCATCCGGATCCACGTCGAGGTAGCGCTCGAGGGAATCGTCGAGCTCTTCGAGCCACGGCGTGTGGTGAACCACGGCGATGGTCCCGGTCATGACCGACTCGTAAGTGCGGTCGCGATAGCCCATGATGTCGTCCTTCTTGTCGCGCTTCCACGCGAGGAAGATCTCGACGACCCGGTCGATGTCGAACTCCGGATAGTCGGTGAGCTCGAGCAGGTCACGGATGTAGTCGGCCTGGAAGCGGATCTCCGCCGCGGCCGAGTCGATCCGGCCGAAGCGCGCGCGCCACTCGGCGATGGATGCCGCGCGCTCCTGCTCGGCGGGCAGCGCGAGGCGACCGAGGATCAGGTCGCGCACGTACCAGGCCTGCGCGTCGAACATGTTGAACGTGAACCACTGGTCCTGCGCGCCGAGGTAGGTCAGGCGCGGATTGCCCTGCCAGACCACACCGCGGTACAGACCGTCGGGGTACACGTTGTTCGGCGAGGAGAGGGCGAGGTCGTCCGGGAGGAACGGGTACTTGTGCAGGTATCCGGTGCACAGGATGACCGCGTCGATGTGCTTCGAGGTGCCGTCGGCGAAGAACGCGGTGCTGCCCTCGAAGCGCTCGACGACCGGGCGCTCCTCGATGCCGTCAGGCCAGTCGTACCCCATCGGCGCCGACCGGAAACTCGCCGTCACCGAGCGGGCGCCCATCTTGAACGCCTGGCTGCCGATGTCCTCCGCGGAGTAGCTCGCGCCGATCACGAGCACATCCTTGTCTTCGAAGGCCTCGGCGCCCCGGAAGTCGTGGGCGTGGCTGATGTAGCCCGGGAACGTCTCGATACCGGGGAAGTCCGGCACGTTCGGGAAGGAGAAGTGCCCGCTGGCGATGATGACCCGGTCGAACTCCTCCACGGTCGACTGGCCCGTCGGCAGGTCTTCGCTGGTGAGGGTGAAGACCTCGCGCTCGCTGTCGAACTCGACCCAGCGCACCACGGTCTGGAAGCGGATCAGCTCCCGCACATCGCTCTTCTCCAGGCGTCCGGCGATGTAGTCCCACAGCACGGGGCGCGGCGGGTAGGACGAGATGGGACGCCCGAAGTGCTCGTCGAAGCTGTAGTCCGCGAACTCCAGCGCCTCCTTCGGACCGTTCGACCAGAGGTTGCGGTACATGCTGGAGTGCACCGGCTCACCGAATTCGTCCAGCCCGGTGCGCCAGGTGAAGTTCCACTGTCCGCCCCAGTCCGCCTGCTTCTCGAAGCAGACCAGCTCGGGGATCTCCGCCCCCGCGCGGGCCGCGGACTCGAAGGCCCGCAGTTGCGCCATCCCCGAGGGGCCGGCGCCGATGATCGCTACTCGTTCTCTGCTCGTCACGTATTGTCCTCATACTCTTCAGTCATGTATCGGCACGGCCGCATCCGAGCGAGGAACAGTTCTGTCCCGGTGGGAGCGGAATGCTCGACCTGCCCGGAAAGCGGCTGCTCTTCGACGTTAGCAGGGTCGGCCACCGGGGCCGGAGGCGAGGACTCGGAGTGCGGACCCGACCGGGGGTCCGCACTCCGCACCCGGCGTCTACTCCCCCGCGTAGGCGACGAGCGTGGCCCGCGCGATCGTGTGCGGGCCGGCGTTGAAGCCCAGGAACGCCGGGGATGCACCCGCATCCAGCTCGAGCCGCGCGACATCCAGCGCACTCACGGTGATGTAGTACCGGTGCACGCCCGATCCGGCGGGCGGCGCGGCACCGATGTAGCGTGCGAGCCCGGCGTCGTTCGGGAACGCGACGGCACCCGCAGGCAGCAGCTCCTGCGTCTCGGATCCGGCGTTCTCGACGAGATGGGTCGTGCTCACGGGGATGTTCCCGACGGCCCAATGCCAGAACCCCGATCCGGTGGGGGCATCCGGGTCGAAGACCGTGACGATGAAGCTCCGGGTCTCATCAGGGAAACCCGACCAGGTGAGTTCGGGAGAGATGTCCTGCCCGCCGGGGACGCCGAACACCCCGGAGTACTGTGCCGGCGCGAAGGGGGTTCTGTCGGCGACGGTGGAGCTGCGCAGCTCGAAGCTCGGCACCTCCGGCAGTGCGTAGTAGGGATCGTTGTTCGCCTGTGTCTGATCTGTCATGCGAGGACGGTACCGACGGGCACGTGGTTTCCCGCAAGGGGTGCAGGTCACCCTCAGGTAACCACCCTGGCGCGCTCTCAGATGTCGGGGAAGCGCTGGATGTTCGACTCGACCCAGTCGCGAAGGCTCTGCAGCGGCTTCGCCGCATCGGCGCCGAGGCCGGTCAGCGAGTACTCGACGCGGGCCGGCACCTCGGCGAAGATCTCGCGGGCGACGAGGTCGCGGTCTTCCAGCCGTCGAAGGCACGAGGTCAGGACCTTCGGGCTGATCCCCTCGAGCTTGCGCTTGAGCTCACCGAACCTCATCGGTCCGTCCTCGAGCGCGCCGAGGATGAGTGCGCTCCACTTGTCGGCGAGCAGATCGAGGATCCCGCGGCACGGGCACTGAGCGTCGTAGACATCGTGGGGCCTGCCGGCGGCGCAGGTGCTGAGGGTGGTCATCCCCTCATGGTATCCGAAAGTTACCAGCACTCCTTGCGGGTAACTGCTCCCTTTCGAGTAGTAATGGGAGCGCGGCGGTCCCGTCGCACTCGACATCCCCGAAAGAAGGACCCCGCCATGGCCTCACGCTCGTCAGACCCGCTGTACAGCCTCGCGATCCTGCGCGCGCTTCCCGACCGCCGAGACGAACTGCTCGCCGCCCTGCAGGGGCTGATCGAGCCGACCAGGGCGGAGCCCGGCAACCAGGACTATGTGCTGTTCGAATCGCGCAGCGAGCCCGGGACGTTCTACATGCGCGAGGCGTTCGACGACCAGGCCGCGCTCGACACCCACTTCGCCACACCGCACTTCCAGGCGTTCGCGAAGGGGGTCGATGCGCTGCTCGCCTCACCGCTCGAACTGCTGTTCCTCGACCGACGGTCGGAGTAGTCGCACAATCATCCGCTGGGAGTACGAGCCGGGTACTTCCGACGGATGCCCGTCGACAGGCCCCGCCATAGCGTGGATGTCATGTCAACCACCGTCTCCGCGTCAGCCACAGCCACGCCGTCAGATCCCGCAATTTCGACCGCGAAGGGCACCGCCAGCCTCGTGCTCGGAATCTGCTCCGTGTTCGCCGGGTGGACCTTCTTCGCGCCCGCCGTCGGGCTCATCCTCGGGATCGTGTCACTGCGAGGAGAGCCCCGTGCACGCACGCAGGCGGTGTGGGGGATCACGCTCAACGCGATCGCCATGAGCATCTGGATCATCCTGACGCTCCTCGCCCTCACCTTCGGCTGGATCGCGGCCACCTCGGCGATGTTCGGCCAGTGACGGCACCTAGCCGTCGCACGACGCGGCATCCGTCGGTGCGGACGCGACGACGCTGGTGGTCACGGCCGTCCAGCCGGTGACCGTCCCCGGAGGGATGCCGGCGTACCCGTCGAGGGTCACTCGTCGTTCGCCGATGTACTGCCCCGTTTCGGGGTCGATGATGAACTCCTGGCGCGTGTTGGAGGCCGTCTCGAGGCGGCCGATCGCGATGCCCGTGGAGCCGTCGAGCGTGGCCTGATCGTCCGTGATCTCCACGCCCGGGATCTCCGCTGCGGCTTTGTAGAGGGCCGCGCGGAAGTCGGCCGGCACGATGCCCCACTGAAGCGTGCTGATGATCCACTCGAGCGCCTGACCATCGCGCGACTGCCCCGAGTTTCCGTTCAGCTCGTAGATCCTGTCGAGAAGCGGGCGCGGCTCTCGAGGGAGAGCGTCGTAGTCGATGCTCGTCGTCGTCCCCTCGGCGTAGCCTCCGAAGCTGCCGCCACCCGGCGTGATGCCCCCGGGGAATCGGCGGACGACGTCGAGGTCGTAGGTGTTCATGGCGTCGGCATATTCCTGCGCGTACCGTTCCGATCGGGGTCCGAAGGTCTGCGAGGGCTGCGACGTGCACGTGATCCACACCCACGCGTCGCTGCGATCGGCGGGCACGTAGAGCTCGCCGCGGGTGGAGGCCAGGATGGCCACTTCGTCGGAGGGCTGAACATCACCGCCCTCTGCTCTGATCCGGTCCGCGTCCTCCTCGAGGGACCCCACACCGGCGCCCACGCCGTCGGTTCGGACGAACAGATACTGCCCAGGGCCTACGACGGGGTCGCTGACCTGGATCGCGGCGGCCGCAGCGGAACGAAGCGCACTCGCGGCCGCGGGCTCGGCGCCCCCGTTCCACCCGGCGACGCCCTGCACATTGGTGGCCACGAGGGCGACGACCACGCTCGCCGCACCGAGCACGGAGAATCCCGCCCAGGCGACGGTGCGACGACGGCGACGGGTCTTCAGAGGAGTGAACGCGGTCTGCTCGCCCACCTCTGCGAAGAGCGCCACCGGAAGCTCACCGTCGATCTGGGAGACGAGCGCGGCACGCCCGCGCATCAGCGCCTCGCGGCTCGGCTCGCGGGTCAGATCACGTGTGCTGCGGAGCAGTGTCAACTCGTCCATGATCCTTCTCCTGTTCGTTGGCGGGGATTCCGGCGGCGCGGCGCAGATGCCGCCGTGCCCTGTTGAGCCGTGAGCGCACCGTGCCGATAGGCACCTGCATCGCGAGCGCGATCGATGCGTAATCGAGGTCGCCCCAGGCGTAGAGCAGCAGCGTGTCGCGGTCAGCTTTCGAGAGCCGGCGAAGCGCCTTCTTCAGCCGTCGAGCCAGCCGCTGGGCGTCGATACGCGCGCCCGCCTGCTCGATGAAGTCCGGGACGATCTGGGCCGCGAGGTCTGCAGACACCCCTTTCCACGCGGTGGCCTCCAGGCGCACGTGCTTGCGCATGAGCCGCGTCGCGATACCCAGCAGCCACGGCCGGGCGTTCTGCACCGTGACGTCGTACGCCGAGCGTCGCTCGAAGGCCACCAGGAACGTCTCCGCCATCACGTCCTCGGCGGCATGGTCGCCGAGGCGCTGCGCCGCGTAGCGGTACACGGACGTCGCATGACGACTGTAGAGCGACTCGAACACCGCCGGTTCGCGGATCGAGCGCTCAATCACCTCGTTATCGGGGCTCAGATCCGTATTGCTCGATTCCTTCGATCAGGTTCACGGCAATTCTGGCGGAGTGTCCTCCCGGATGCGGCGACTACCCTGGCCTGGGGGGAGAAGCACCGTGCTCCCCAGGAGGAGAGAGCATGCACGATCTGAACGCCGCAGCCCCGCAGCCCGCGGCACCGCCGCCTCCGCCCGCCCCTGCGCAGGCCCCAGCGCCGGCAGCCCCGCCCACCGCGACGAACGGCGCACCGACCGACGCCGAGATGGCCAGGGCCTCCGAGGTGCTGCGGATCATCTCCGCCTCGTACTCCGCGAAGATGGTCGGCCAGGACCGGTTGCGCACGAGCCTGCTCGTCTCGCTCATCGCCGGCGGCCACATCCTGCTCGAGAGCGTGCCGGGGCTGGCGAAGACCACCGCCGCCAGCACCCTCGCCGACACGGTGAAGGCGCAGTTCAAGCGCATCCAGTGCACGCCCGACCTGCTGCCCAGCGACATCACGGGCAACCAGATCTATGACGCGGCGACCGGATCCTTCCGCACCGTGCTCGGCCCCGTGCACGCGAACTTCGTGCTGCTCGACGAGATCAACCGCTCCAGCGCCAAGACCCAGAGCGCCATGCTCGAGGCGATGCAGGAGCATCAGACCACGATCGGCGGGGAGATCCACCACCTGCCGAAGCCGTTCCTCGTGATCGCGACGCAGAACCCGATCGAGCAGGAGGGCACCTACGAGCTGCCCGAGGCGCAGATGGACCGCTTCCTGCTCAAGGAGATCGTCGAGTATCCGAGCCCCGCCGAAGAACTCGAGGTTCTCAGCCGCATCGACTCGGGAGTGCTCGACCCCGACCGGCACGTGGCCAGCGCGGTCAGCCTCGACGACGTGCGCCTGCTGCAGGATGTGGCCAGCCGCATCTACGTCGACCCCGCGATCCGCAACTACATCGTGTCGATCGCCTACGTCACGCGGAACCCGGCGCCGTACATCGGCGAGGAGCGGGCCCGCTTCATCAAGTACGGCGCGAGCCCGCGTGCGAGCATCGCGTTCCTGCAGGCTTCGCGAGCGCTGGCCCTGCTCAAGGGGCGCTCGCACGTGCTGCCCGAAGACATCCGGGAGCTGCGGCACCTGGTCCTCCGCCACCGCGTGCTGCTGACGTTCGAGGCCGACGCCGAGGGCGTCCGCAGCGAGGAGATCATCGACCAGATCTTCGCGTCGGTCCCCACGCCCTGATCCCCATGCCGAGCCTGATCACGCAGGTGAAGAGCAAGCTCTTCATCCACTCGACGCGCAAGTCGCTGCACGCGCTCGACGGCGCCTACGCGTCGTTGCTGCGCGGGCGGAGCCTCGACTTCGAAGACCTGCGCAAGTACGAGTACGGCGATCAGGTGCGCGACATCGACTGGCGGGCGACCGCGCGACTGGGAACGCCCCTGGTCAAGCGCTCGCGCGCGACGCGCATGCACACCGTGCTGTTCGTGGTCGATACAGGGCGCTCGATGTCGGCCCTCGCCGCCGACGAGCGGTCGAAGAAGGAGCTGGCGATCCTCGCGACCGGGGTGCTCGGGGTGCTGACGCTGCGCCACGGCGACGACTTCACCACGGTCTACGGCGACTCCGCGAAGGTGCGCCGGCTCGCGCCCGGCCGCAGTGAGGGTGCGCTCGAACATGCGCTGCGCACGATCGACAGGGCCATCGACGACAGCAGTGCTCCGAGCGACCGTGACGCACTGCTGTCGTTCGTCACACGCACGATCGCCCGCCGCATGATCGTGGTGGTGATCACCGACGAGGCCCCGGTCACGAGCGAGACGGAGCGGATGCTGCGCCGACTGCGCGTGCAGCACGACGTGCTCTGGCTCACTCTCCGCGACGCCGAGCCCGTGCTGGACCACGCCACCGGACGCATCCGCTCGGATGTCGACAGCCGCTGGCAGGTGCCGGGTTTCGTGCAGGGCGACCGCGAGATCGTGCAGGAGCTGACCGCGCAGCGCGAGGCCGATGCCGCGCACCTCACCGAGCTCCTCACCCGCATGGAGATCAGCCACTCCACGCTGGACGGGCAGGACGACGCCGTCGCCCAGCTGCTGACGCTGCTGAACCGGAGGTCGAATGCCCGGCTCAGATGACCTCTACCCGCCGGCGCAGTACGGCTGGGGCTGGATGCTGCTGGCGATCGGCATCCTTGCTCTGCTGGTGCTGGGCGCCTGGCTGCTGATCGTGCTCACCCGCCCGCGCCGCACGCTGGCGACCGCCGACGCGAATGCCGGCCAGGCTCCGCTGATCATCGACGTGCTCTCGCAATTGCGCACCGAATACCAGGCGCGCATCCAGCAGATCGAGACCGAGTACCTCGAACGCCGCATCTCCGCCCGACAGGCGAACCTCGAGCTGAGCCGGGTCGTCCGTGCCTTCGTGAACGAGTACAGCGGCCTGGAGGCTCCGGTGCTGGCGCTCGACGATCTCGTGGCGCGCGGCGTGCATCCCGCCCTGATCGACGCACTGGGCAGGCACTACTACCCGAGCATCTTCCGTCAGGGACCGGTGATCGACCCGGTGGCCGGCGCTGATGCGGCCAGGACGGTGGTGCGCACGTGGCACTAGCCAACATCTGGATGCTGGTGGCCGCCGTCGCCGTCGTGCTGATCGCGCTGACGATCGGCCTCGTCGTCGGACTCCGACGGAGCGGGCGCACCAGCGGTGGGGACGCGGCGCGCATCGCCCGAGCCGAGCGCCTGCGCACGCTGCCCTCCTTCCGCCGGGCACTGGCTCGACGGGCGCTCGCCCTCTCCGGAATCCTCGCCCTCGGCGCGACCACCGCGATCGTCGCGGGCGTTGTGGCCGCACGGCCGATGTCGGCGCAGACCGTGCAGCCCGTCGACACGAGCCGCGACATCATGCTGTGCCTCGACGTCTCCGGCTCCATGACCGAGGTCGACGTCGAGGTGCTGACCGTCTTCGACGAGCTGCTCGACAGCTTCGAGGGCGAGCGGATCGGCCTGACGATCTTCAACAGCTCGCCGGTGCAGATCTTCCCCCTCACCGACGACTACGACTTCGTGCGCGAGCACCTGGCGAGCATGACCCAGAGCTTCGACTACGTCGACCGGGTCCCGGAGCACTGGGTCGGCACCCTCAACGGCGACGGCGCCTCCCTGATCGGCGACGGGCTGGCCGCGTGTGCGATGGGCTTCGACCACCCGGACGACGACCGCTCGCGCTCGGTCATCTTCGCCACCGACAACGAGGTCAACGGCGCCTCGATCGTCACCCTCGAAGAGGCTGCCGCCTACGCGGCCTCGAAGAACGTGCGCGTCTTCGCGCTGAATCCGGTGCAGGGCAAGGATGCCGACGTCAGCGCCGAGCTGAGCGCCGCGGCCGAGGCGACGGGCGGTGCCGCATTCGGCCTGCGCGACACGACGACTGTCTCGGACATCGTCACCCAGGTGCAGGAGCAGGAGGCGACCGAGCTGCGCGGCGAGGCGCAGGTGGTCTGGACCGACACCCCGAACCTGTGGATCGTGCTGCTCTCGATCTGCCTGCTCGGTCTCGTCGTGGTGCTGTGGAGGGTGCGACTGTGATCTTCCAACCCGTGCTCAACCCCCTCCTGATCGCGCTGCTGTGCGCGCCGGTCGCCGTCGTCGCAGCCTGGGCGCTGGTGCGTCCGCCGAAGTCGGCCGGAGTGCCGATCACCGATCGTCGGGCGCTCGCCGGGCATCGTGGCCTGTGGGCCCTGCGCCTGCTGCTCGTGCTCGCCTGCTTCGCGATGCTGCTGCGCCCGGGCATCCCCGGCGGTGCCACCCAGACCCTCGCGACGGACACCGACATCGTGCTCGTCGTCGACACCACGGCGAGCATCGTGGCCGAGGACTGGGGCGACGGCGAACCGCGGCTCGACGGCATCCGCGACGACGTACGCGCGCTCGTCGAGGAGTACCCGGGGGCACGTTTCGCCCTCATAACCTCGGATGCGGCGGCCCAGCTGCGCATGCCGCTGACCACCGACACCACCGCGCTCATGAGCTCGCTCGAAGTGCTGCGCCCCGAGGTCACCAGCCAGTCCCGAGGGAGCTCCATCGGCATCGCGGCTCCGCTGCTGTCGGAGACCCTCGCCTCGGCGGCAGAATCCTCCCCCGACCGCTCGCGCATGGTCTTCTACTTCGGCGACGGGGAGCAGACGGTCGACACACCACCGGAGTCCTTCCGCTCGAGTGAGAAGTACACCGATTCGGGAGCGGTGTTCGGGTACGGCACGGCCGAAGGCGGACCGATGCGCATCACCACGGGCGGCGTCTCGGATCAGGGTGGCGGCTACATCCAGTACCAGGGCGCCGACGCGCTCTCGGTGCTCGACGAGGCGAACCTCGAAGCGATCGCCGACGAGCTCGACGTCGAGTACGCACGTCGGACGGCGGATGCCGCGCCCGTGCTTCCCGAGGCGCCGTCGACCACCACCGATTACACCGATTCGGGCGAGGTCGGCAACGTCGCCGAGCTGTACTGGATCGCAGCGCTCGTCATCCTCGGCATCCTCGGCGTGGAGCTCACGCGCGCCACGTTGCTGATCGCACGGCTCCGGCGGTTGCGCGCACCGCGGCGGCCCGACGCACGCCAGGGAGGCATCTCGTGAGCATGCCGAACGAGGCGGCCGCCCTCCTCCGGTCCAACCGCCGTCGCCGACGCATCCGTCGCTGGGTCGCGATCGGCACCATCCCGCTCACCCTCGTGGCGCTCCTCTTCGTGGGCAAGCTGCTGAGCATGTACGCCTTCGCGCATCAAGCCATCACCGCCTACGTGGTGGACGATTTCGCCGGGTCGGAGGCATCCGCACGCGGACAGGGCTTCCTGAACTGGTTCGAGCCGTACAAGGCGCCGTTCAACATCGGCACGGCACTGGGCGCGGCGGAGCAGCTGCCGCACGCACGAGCACAGCTCGAAGAGGCGCTCGACCTCGCGACCGGGCTGGAGGTCTGCGGGGTGCGGATCAACCTCGCCCTCGTCGTCGAGCGCATGGGCGATGCCGCCCGCGCAGACGGCGACGGCGCGGGCGCGGCCGAGCTCTACGGCGAGGCGCTCACGATCACGATCGAGACTCCCGAGGCGTGCCGCAGCAAGGAAGCCCAGCTGCAGTCGTCCGACCCGCAGCGTGACATGGCGGACTCCCTCGACGGCACCGCAGACCGGTTGAAGCAGAAGCAGCAGGAGGAGCAGCAGCAGCAACAGCAGCCCCAGCCTCAGCCCGGAGAGAAGGAGCAGCCCTCCGAGGACAAGCTGAAGGGGCTCCAGGACAAGCTCGAACAGGGCACGCAGGAACGCGATCAGCAACAGGGCGACGACCAGGGCGGTTCGGGAACGGAGAAGCCGTGGTGAGCGATCACGAAAGGCAGCGAGCGCGGTACATCGCGGGCACGGAGGGGGCTCCTCCCGTTCCACCGCCCGGGGGCTACCGCGGCGCGCGGCGCGAGGCGTTCGGATCGACGCCGAGCCCGACCGTCGTGAGCACTGCGCTGCCGGAGGAACCGAAGAAGCCGGCGAACGCCCTCGGGTGGATCGCCCTCACCGTGTCGATCCTGTTCGCCCTGATCCTGCTCGGCACGCTCATCGCCGGCGGCACCGACATCCTCTACGGCGTCACGATGCTCACACTGCAGCTCGTGGTGGTCGGCACGATCGTCGCTGCGCTGTTCTCGGCACGTGGCCGCACGCTCGGGGCGATCGCCCTGGTCGTGACGGTCCTGTTCAACGTTGCCACCGTCGGCGGCATGAGTGCGCTGCAGACCTCGGCCTCCGGCAACTACGAGGGCACGAAGACGGCCGCGCAGAAGCACGCGGAGGCCTATCCCGCCATCAAGGGCACCGATCCGCAGAAGACGCTCTCGCAGGAGTCGCTCGAGGAGGTGCGCGCGCAGGCGGAGACGATGTTCGCCGACATCCGCACGCGGCTGACCGCGGAGTTCGGCTACACCTGGGTGCAGGTGGGCGACGAAGACCTTCGACCCGAGCGCAACGGCTACGGCGGGGAGTCGATGCTGGTCGAGTTCACCTCTGCGTCGTGGGCGACCGTCGAGCCCATCCAGGACTACGAACGCAAGCTCGAGGTGATGGCCGCGATCAGCGAGGTCGTCACCGATCACGGGCTGTGGGCTCTGTACTCGTTCAATGATCCGACCGCGTCGGGCATCGACCCCGCGATGATCGCCAAGCTCTACGGCAGCGACGACCCGCGCACGCAGACCACGTGGGAGTACTACACCGAGAACTTCCCCGGTCCGCTGCGCTTCTACGCCACCATCAACGACCTCTCCAACGATCCGGACGGAGGATTCCTGGCCGCCCGCGAAGCGCAGAACGCCCGCACCGGCGAGCCTCTCGAAGGCCTGCAGCTGACCGTGATCGCGAGCGCCGTGCTCAGCGAAGCCGATCGCGAGGAGTTCCAGACGAGGCTGCAGGACTATCCCGGCTTCGAGTGACCGGCGTCAGCGCCCCGGATCGGGCACGGTTCAGGAGCCGAGCGTCAACAGCATCCGGGCCAGCACGTAGCGGGCATGACCCCGCGACGTGCGCGGGTCGTACCCCAGGGTCTCCACGAGCGCGGTCAGGCGCTCCTGCAAGGAGAACCCCTTGAGGGCGTGTGCCGCGCTGGATAGCCTGGCGCCAGAGGGAAGGAGTGCGCGAAATGATTCGAGTGCTCGACGAGCAGCAGTCCTATGAGTTGCTGACCACCACCACCATCGGCCGCGTCGGTTTCGTCCATGAGGGACGAGTGCAGATCCTTCCCGTGAACTTCGCCGTCTCGGGGCACGATCTACTTCTTCGCACCACGCCCGACGGCGTGCTGGGCGCCCTGAGCAGCGAGCCGCTGGAGGTCGCGTTCGAGGTCGACTACCACGACCCCCTCGGCAGCACGGCCTGGAGCGTGCTGATGCACGGCTCGCTCACGCGGGTGCCGGACGACGAGGCCGCGGGCGACGCCGCTCGCGTGCACCCGTGGGCGGGCGACGACCGGAGCCTTCCGCTGAGCCTGCACATCGACACCATCACGGGTCGCAGTGTGAAACGGGACCAGTTCCGCGGCAAGGACTGACCCGGGGCCGGATCTCGGCTCACGGATCTGCTCTCACGACGCGAGAGCCAACCCCGCGGCGAGCGCGAAGCCCAGCACGGTCGCGAGTCCTGTCGACTCCTTGGCCTTGGACTGCGCCTCGGGGACCATCGAGTCGACCAGCATCACCAGCAGCGCCCCGGCAGCGAAGCCGCTCGCCGCCGCACGGAACTCGTCGCCGGTGACACTCGCGAGACCGAATCCCGCAACCGTCGCGACAGCGCAGATCACGGCCACGCCCGCCCAGAGCAGCAACACCCGCGACTTCGCCATGCCGCCTTCGAGCAGGTCGGCGGCCGAACCGATCGACTCCGGCAGGTTCGAGACCAGGATGGCGACCACGAGCGCGATACTGACGGGCTCGCCGGATGCGAGCCCGATGCCGAGCACCAGCTGCTCCGGGATGCCGTCGAGCAGCGCACCCACGGCGAGCTGGCCTCCGCCCGCCTTCTCCTTGGCCTTCGCGGCTCGGGCGTCGAGGATGCGGTCGGCGATGTAGTAGCTGATCGCTCCCGCCGCGACGCCGGTCACGAGAGGGATGGGACCGGCCAGGTCGAGTCCCTCCTCCCAGAGTTCGAAGGCGATCGAGGCCATCAGCGCGCCTGCGCCGAAACCCAGCACGATGCCGAGCCAGCGCGGCGGCCAGGTGCGCAGCAGCGCGAGCACCGCACCGACGAACAGCGGCGCCGCCGCGACCAGACCCCACAGGATCGCTCCACCCATGTCCGACCTCCGTGCGCCCTACTCTCCCACTTCTGCGGGACTCCGCCACCCTGGCGTCGCCGAGGACGGCGACGTGTCGCGTGACGGCGACGGGAGTTCCTTCCCCGTTGCGCCTGGCGCGCCACGAAGATGTCGTTCAGTCGGAGTAGTCGGCGTTCGGGGTGACGAACGTCGCCGTGTACTCCTCGGTGCAGGGTGTCAGGACATAGACCTTGCCCCAACCCCAGCCCATGAGCATCGGATCGTCCTGGCTCAGACGCGTCTGCCGGTCGCCCGCCTCGATGACGACCCACCCCGCATCGTCCGTCCGCCAGTCGGCCTTCCCGACGACCGGGGTCACGTCGCCGTCGAGGCACACCCGCCCGTCGTCGAGCTCCCGTTCCTCGGTGCCGAGCATCAGCGCCGAGACCTCGGCTGTGCCGTCATCGTTGAGTGTGAAACCGGCGAGTTCCGAGGCCTCTTCGAAGCCGTGATACGTCGCGGGGAACGACAGGTGCGCCGCCATGTCCTGCCGCGCGAGCGTCGACCCGCGGAAGGTCTGAAACGCCGCGACGAGAAGCACGGCGAGGATCACGCCTCCCGCGACGAACCACCACAGTCCACGCAACCGTGCTCTCTGCATGCGGGCACTGTATCGATGCGTCCTGCGCGTAGGCCGCCGATATGAAGCACTCCGCATCCGCCTTTCAAATGGTACCGTCATGGCATGAGGGCAACCATGGACAAGGCAGGCCGGATCGTGATTCCGGCCGCGCTTCGCGAGCGCGTCGGATTGATCCCCGGCCCGGTCGATCTCATCCTCGACGGCAACGGCATTCGCATCGAGATCGATGCCCCGGACAACGTCGTCGAGAAGGATGGCCGTCTGATCATCACAGGAGGACCGACACTCACCGTGGATGAGATCCGGGAGCTCCGACTTGCCGATCAGCGCTGATCTCCTCCTCGACACCAGCGCCGCGATCGCGCTGGTCCACGACCAGAATCCGGCACACGAACGCATACTCCAACTCACCCACGGTCGCGTCATCGGCCTCGCCGGGCACGCGTCCGTCGAGGTGTACTCGGTACTGACGCGGATGCCGGGCGCCGCGCGCGTCAGTCCCGGTCGCGCGCAGGAGATCATCGAGCGGTCGTTCCCCGCTTCCGCACCGCTCTCGCCGACGTCGGCGGAGGCCGCGATCGCCACCTTCGCCGACGCGGGAATCGCAGGAGGATCGGTGTACGACGGACTCGTCGGCCTCGCCGCACGTGATGCCGCCGTCACGCTTCTCACGTGCGACCGCCGCGCCATGGGCACGTATGCCGCGTTGCGGGTGGAGGTCCTCCTCGCCTGACGGGCTTTCGTCACTGTCATGCGAGACAGGGCGACACGCCGCCCGCGGATAGACTGGGAGCCATGTCCAAGGTCCTCCAGTCCCTGCCCGTCGGCGAGCGCGTCGGCATCGCCTTCTCCGGAGGACTCGACACCTCCGTCGCCGTCGCCTGGATGCGCGAGAAGGGCGCAGTGCCCTTCACCTACACCGGCGACCTCGGTCAGTACGACGAAGACGACATCGCATCGATCCCGGGTCGCGCGCTGGAGTACGGCGCCGAGGCCTCGCGGCTGATCGACTGCAAGACCGCCCTGGTCGAAGAGGGCTTCGTCGCCCTCTCCTGCGGCGCCTTCCACATCCGCTCCGGCGGCAAGACCTACTTCAACACGACGCCCCTCGGGCGCGCAGTCACCGGCACCATGCTGGTGCGCGCCATGAAGGAGGACGGCGTCGACATCTGGGGCGACGGCTCCACCTACAAGGGCAACGACATCGAGCGGTTCTACCGCTACGGCCTGCTCGCCAACCCGCGCCTGCGCATCTACAAGCCGTGGCTCGACGCCGACTTCGTCACCGAGCTCGGCGGCCGCAAGGAGATGAGCGACTGGCTCGTCGCCCGCGACTTCCCCTACCGTGACTCCGCCGAGAAGGCCTACTCGACCGACGCCAACATCTGGGGTGCGACGCACGAGGCGAAGACGCTCGAGCACCTGAACGTGTCGCTCGAGACCGTCGACCCCATCATGGGCGTCAAGTTCTGGGACCCGTCCGTCGCCATCGAGACCGAAGACGTCACCGTCACCTTCGAGGCCGGTCGCCCCGTGGCGATCAACGGCGTCGAGTACAGCGACCCGGTGGCCCTGGTCATGGAGGCCAACACGATCGGCGGACGCCACGGCCTCGGCATGAGCGACCAGATCGAGAACCGCATCATCGAGGCGAAGTCCCGCGGCATCTACGAGGCTCCGGCCATGTCGCTGCTGTTCATCGCCTACGAGCGCCTGGTCAACGGCATCCTGAACGAAGACACCCTCGCGACGTACCACGAGCAGGGTCGCCGCCTCGGTCGCCTCATGTACGAGGGACGCTGGCTCGAGCCGCAGTCGCTCATGCTGCGCGAGTCGATCCAGCGCTGGGTCGGCCTCACGATCTCGGGCACCGTCACGATCCGTCTGCGCCGCGGCGACGACTGGACCATTCTCGACACCGTCTCGCCGAACCTCTCGTACGGCCCCGAGAAGCTGTCGATGGAGCGCGTCGGCGACGCGGCCTTCGGACCGGTCGACCGCATCGGCCAGCTCACGATGCGCAACCTCGACATCGCCGACTCGCGCGCACGCCTCGAGCAGTACGCGGGCCTCGGTCTCGTCGGAGGTGCAACCGGTGAGCTCGTCGGCCGCGTGACGGCGGGCGAGTCGAGTGAGATCACCGACTCGGTCCCCGGTTCGATCTCCGAAGCCGACGAGACTCTGGCCGGCGCCGTCGACTCCGCATCCGAGGGCGCGGCCTTCGACTCCGGCACCGACTGACCCGACGAACGCACGACGGATGCGCCGACGCCCTGAGGGTGTCGGCGCATTCGTGCGTCAGGCCACTCTGCTCGCCTCGGCGATCCGCGTCGCAGAGCGATCGATGATGCCCGGGAGCACATCGTCGAACAGGAACACGAGCGCGGCACGCCCCCATCGCGCAACGCATGACACCACACGACGCGGACGGAGCCGGCGGGGCACCCGTCGCCGAACGCCTCGCGGCGAGCGCCGGTGCGGATATGATGCGAAGGCGCGACCCTGAAACGCGCACTGGGGCTCGGTGGGACTGAGTTCCACCTGTCTACCCGAAAGAGTTCTCGACGATGATGACCGATTCGCAGGAATCCGCCGTACCTTCTCGCCCCTCGCTGGGCGTTCGCATCGGACGCATCGCGTTCCTCGTGGTCGCCGGAATCATCGTGATCGCCGTGGCTGCGGCGTTCTTCGTCACGTGGACGATCCAGCGCTCGTTCCCGCAGACCGACGGATCCGTCGAGCTCGACGGACTCACGGCCGAGGTCACGGTGCAGCGCGACGACCGCGGCATCCCGACCATCACCGCCGACTCGACCGACGACCTGTTCTACGCTCAGGGGTTCGTGCACGCACAGGACCGCTTCTTCGAGATGGACTTCCGTCGCCATGTCACCGCCGGCCGCGTCGCCGAGATGTTCGGGGAGTCGCAGGCGGGGACCGACGCGTTCCTGCGCACGCTCGGATGGCGCAAGGTCGCCGAGGCCGAGGTCGAGGCGATGGACGACACCACCCGTAGCTACTACGAGGCGTACGCGGATGGTGTGAACGCCTACCTGGCCTCGCGGTCGGGCGCCGAACTGTCGCTCGAGTACGCCGTGATCGGGCTGCAGAATCCCGACTACGCGCCCGAGCCCTGGGAGCCCGCGGATTCCGTGGCCTGGCTCAAGGCCATGGCCTGGGACCTCCGCGGCAACATCGAGGACGAGACCGAACGATCGCTCCTGGCAGCCGAGCTGAGCGGCGGCACGGATGGCGAGGGCACGGATCCCACGGCGACCGAAGACACTCTCGCCAAGCTCTACCCCGACTACCCGTTCGACGAGAACCCCGTGATCGTCCCGAAGATCTCGACCGTTCCGACGCTCGGAACCGACGCGGAGCCTGCGGCATTCACCCCCACCGAGACCGAGGGAGAAGTCCAGCAGGCCTCCACGACCATCGAATGGGAGGAGACGTCGAGCGTCATCGAGGCAGCGAGCGTTCTGGTGGGCGACGTCGGCGAGGGCATCGGCTCGAACTCCTGGGTCGTCTCCGGCGCCCTCACCGAGACCGGGATGCCCCTGCTCGCGAACGACCCGCACCTCGGAGCATCCCTCCCCTCGGTCTGGTACCAGGTGCAGTTGAAGTGCTCGACGGTGGACGAGGCGTGCCCGTTCGATGTCGGAGGCTTCTCGTTCTCGGGGCTCCCCGGCATCGTGATCGGCCACAACCAGAAGGTCGCCTGGGGGTTCACGAACCTCACCACCGACGTCACCGACCTCTACATCGAGCGCGTCGAAGGCGACCAGTACTGGCGCGACGGGGCACTGGTACCCCTCGAAGAGAGCACCGAGACGATCAAGGTCGCGGGCGGTGACGACATCGAGCTCACCATCCGCTCGACCGTGCACGGGCCCCTCATCTCGGGCCTCACCGACGACTTCACCGCGATCGCCGGCGACCCCGAACCCGCGCTCGAGGCTGAGGCCGCCGCCCCGACCGCCCCGGTCCCCGGTTCCGAGGACGACGCCGAGTACGCCGTGAGCCTCCGGTGGACGGCCCTGGACCCCGGCACCGCGGCGACCGCGATCTTCGCGCTCTCCACCGCGCAGGACTTCGAGGACTTCCGCTACGCCGCCTCGCTCTTCGATGTGCCGGCCCAGAACCTCATCTACGCCGACACCGAGGGCAACATCGGGTACCAGACGCCCGGTCGCCTCCCCATCCGCGGCGCCGGGGACGGATGGATGCCTCAGCCCGGATGGGACAGCAGCTACGACTGGACGGGCTTCATCCCGTTCGAGGAACTGCCGGTGTCGTACAACCCGAACTCCGGGTACATCGTGACCGCGAACAACGCGATCGTGACCGACGACTATGAGTACTTCCTCTCCCGGGACTGGGACTACGGCTACCGAGCGGCACGGATCGCCCACCTCATCGAACGGCGGTCGGCCGTCGCGCCCCTGACTGCGGAAGACATGCGCGAGATCCAGATGGACAACGAGATGTGGATCGGCACGCAGCTGGCGAGCGTCATGGGAGACGTCGACGTGTCCGGCGCCGGTCCGACCGAGGCCGTCGAACTGCTGCAGGGATGGGACGCCCAGAACACGGCATCGTCGCCTGCCGCGGCCTATGCGAACGTGCTGTGGTCGAACCTGGTGCAGAACATCTTCGCCGAGCGCGCCCAGCCCCTCCCCATCGACGGTCAGGCCCGCCTCTTCACGGTCGTCTCCGCGATGCTGGCCGATCCCTCCGACCCGCTCTGGATCAACGAGCAGATCGACGTCGACGGGATGGAGCAGATGCTGGCGCTGTCGGCGCAAGAGGCCTACGACGAGCTCGCGGCGCTGCAGGGAACCACCGTCTCACGCTGGAACTGGGGCGACCTGCACGCGATCACCCTCACCAGCGACACGCTCGGCTCGTCGGGCATCGCGCCGATCGAAGCGCTCTTCAACCGAGGGCCGTTCCCGGTGGGCGGAGGTGCGTCCGTGGTGAATGCGACCGGGTGGGAGCTCGGCGTCTCGTACGCGACCACCACCGTGCCGTCGATGCGCATGGTGATCGATCTGTCGGATCTCGACGCGTCGACGTGGAACCACCTCACCGGCGCCTCCGGCCATGCCTACAACGAGCACTACACGGATCAGACGGCGGACTGGGCAGCAGGCATCCAGAAGCCGTGGGCGTACTCGGCGAAGGCGGTGAAGGCGGCTGCCGTCGACACTCTGGTGCTGACTCCGGCCGGCTGAGCGAACGGCGCGCGACGGCGTCCCGAGCGGCGCCTCAGGATGCTCGGCTACCGTTGACGGGTGCCATCCAGCTATCTCGCCCCCAAGGGCACCTCCGTCACGCTCCTGGAGTTCGAGCACGGAGGTGCGACGCTCATCGCCGAGACGTTCGGCGATGGACCGCACACGTACCTTCTACTGCACGGCATCGGCATGGGTCGCAGCGTCTACCTCGACGTCGTGCAGCGCCTGGAGGGGCGGGTCATCGCGGTCGATCTGCCCGGCTTCGGCGAAGCGCCCGAGCCCACGCGGACCCTCACGATGGAACGGCACGCCGACCTCGTCGCCGCCTACCTCCGACAGGTGGACTCGGGCCCCGTCGTGGTGATCGGTCACTCGATGGGCAGCCAGATCGCGGCCGAGCTCGCCGCGCGGCATCCGTCCCTCGTCGAGGCGGTGGTGCTCGCCGGCCCGACCGTCAACAAGGCGGCACGCAACATCGGCGCGCAGGCGCGGTATCTGCTGACCGACCTCGTCGGAGAACGACCGCTCGTCCTCTGGCGCGGAGCCAGGGAGTACCTCCGCGGCGGCCCCCACCTCTTCCGCAAGATGCGCGCCACCATCGTGCACGAGCCCGAAGACGCCTTCGTGCGCATCGAGTGCCCCGTGCTCGTGCTGCGGGGAGAGAGCGACCCGCTCGCCCCGATGAGCTGGTGCCGCGAGATCATCGACGCCATCCCGGGCGCCGACCTCGAGGTCATCCCCGACCACGGTCACGGCACGCTCATCAGCGACTCCGAGCCGGCGGCGCGCCTGATCCACGAGTTCACCGCTCGCCTCTGAGACGGCGGCCGCGGGTCAGCCTGCGGCGGGCGGGGTCTGCTTCGACTCGGCGAGCTCGTCCACGACGAGGCCCCGCTGTTCGATGGTGCCGTTGCGGTAGGCCTGCCGCCCGACCATGTGCGCCGAGAGCGGGGCGGTCGCGAACTGCATGAGCACGACCGGGGCGACGAGCACGAAGCCGAGCAGGATGCCGCCGATCGAACGCTGCGACAACGCGATCGCGATGCAGATGAGCAGCAGCCCGAGCACCTGGGGCTTGGTCGCCGCGTGCAGGCGGGACGGCACGTCCCGGAAGTGCAGCAGCCCGACGGCCGCCGACAGGCACAGCACGGCGCCGAGCAGGATGAGCACCAGCACCGCCACGTCGATGACGGCATCGGGGATCATGAGACCGAACACGTTCATGGTGTCGTGTTGTCCCTTCTCGCGACGAACCGGGCGACGGCGATCGACCCGAACACTCCGACGGCCGCGATGATCAGGAGCACGGGGATGTTGCGGGTGTGGCCGTTGATGGCCATCTCGGCACCGATCACGCACATCACCTCGGTGAGGAGCACGTCGGAGGCGACGGCGCGGTCGAGGATCGACGGCCCGCGCACGATGCGGATCAGGGCGAGGACGGCGGCGAGGCCGAACACCACCATGATCAGCAGCAGCAGGATGTTCATCGGGCACCGCCCTTCGTCGCTCCGACGCCCGCACGCTCGTCAGCCTTGAGGGCGCGGTACTGAGCAGGGTCGCCGAGGGCTCGCACGACGCGTCGCTCCCAGCGGAGCACCCCGGCGCGCTGCTTCTCGACGTCATCGAGGTCGCGCACGCCGATCACGTGCAGGTAGAGGATCTGCCGATCGCGATCGGTGTCGACGACCAGGGATCCGGGGATCAGCGAAGACACGACAGCGACGTGCGTCATCACCAGGTCGTCGGCGTAGCGCAGCGGCACCGCGATGATGGCCGTGCCCGGCTGACGACGGAAGTCGAACACCTGCACCGTGACCGAGAGGGCGCCCCTCAGCACGGCGAACAGGAACTGCACCACGAACAGCGCGGCGTACCAGAGGTTGATCCGACCCGAGAGGGCGACGGTCGGCAGACGGAAGACGCGGGTGACGAAGATCGCGACGACGAGTCCGGTGAGGAACGACAGCACGGTGAACTGCGCCCACAGCAGCATCCAGAGCACGACCAGCCACGCGAGGAAGGGCAGCTGCACGCGGATGTCGCGCCAGAGGTGACGTCGGGTGTCACGCGCCATCAGCCCACCTCCTCTTCCAGCTGCACGAGACTCACGGGCTGCAGCAGCGCGGCGCCGATGCGGTCGCACAGTGCGTAGAGAGGGCCGGCGAAGATCGTCAGGGCCAGTGTGACCGCGACCATGCCGCCGGTCGCCAGGGTCATGATCTTCGGGATGCGGCGACGCTCCTGCTGCTCATCGGCGGCCGGTGCATTGCCGAGGTACGAGATGCGCCCCTCGGTCTCGGTGGAGTCCTCCTCCTCGCGCCAGAAGGCGAGGTTCCAGGCGCGCATCAGGGCGTACAGGGTCAGCAACGACGTGACGATGCCACCGAAGATCAGCACGATCATGATCGGAGTGCCGACCGACGCCGCCGCCTCGAACAGCGCGAACTTGCCGATGAACCCCGAGAAGGGCGGCAGGCCGCCGAGGTTGATCGCGGGCACGAAGTAGAGGATGGCGATCAGGGGCGCGACCTTCAGCAGTCCCTTGACGCGCAGGATCGACGTGCTTCCCGCTCGACGTTCCACGAGGCCCACGGCGAGGAACAGGGTCGTCTGCACCACGATGTGGTGGACGATGTAGTACACCGTGGCGCCGATCGCGGCGGGCGTCGCGATCGCGAGACCGAAGATCATGTAGCCGACGTGGCTCACCAGAGTGAACGACAGGATTCGTTTGAGCTCGGCCTGCGCCACGGCGCCGAGCACACCGACGATCATGGTCGCGAGGGCGATGATCAGCAGCACGGTGTCGATGCTGTTCGAGGCGAACAGCTGCGTCTCCGTGCGGATCAGCGCGTACACGCCGACCTTCGTCAGCAAGCCGGCGAACACCGCCGTGACCGGAGCCGGTGCGGTCGGATACGAGTCCGGCAGCCAGAACGACACCGGGAAGATGGCCGCCTTGATGCCGAACGCCACCACGAGCATGAGGTGCAGCACCAGCTGCGTCTCCTGCGGGAGTTCCGACATCCGCTCGGCGATCTGAGCCATGTTGACCGTGCCGAGAGCCCCGTAGATCATCGCGATCGACGCGAGGAACAGGATCGACGAGACCAGCGAGACGACGATGTAGACGGCGCCGGTGCGGATGCGGGATTCGGTGCTGCCGAGCGTGATCAGCACATACGAGGCGACGAGCAGGATCTCGAAGCCGACGTAGAGGTTGAAGAGGTCGCCCGCGATGAAGGCGTTGAAGATGCCGGCCGCGAGGATCAGGTACGAGGGATTGAAGATCGAGATCGGGGTCTCGTCGGTGCCGTCCGCGGCGCCCTGGCCGATGGAGAAGAGCAGCACCGCGAGAAGCACGATGCTGGAGATGAGCACCAGGAGCGCGGCGAGCCTGTCGACGTAGAGCACGATGCCGAAGGGCACGGGCCAGCCGCCGACCGACACCGCCAGCGGCGCACCGGAGTCGACCACGACCAGGAGCACGGCGGCGATCACCGAGACGGCAGCGAGGGTCGCGACCGTGACGACGACCTGCAGGCGCGGGTTCCGACCGAACACGAGCGTGACGGCGGCCCCGAGCAGAGGTAGCGCGACCAGGAGCGGGACGAGGGCGGTCATGGCCTGCCCTCCTCGTTCTCGTCGCGGTCATGGGGTTCGTCGGGGCTCGGTTCACGGCCCTCGTCTGAGGGCGCAGCGGGTTCGCTCCCCCATCCGGTCGGAGCGTCGAAGGGCGCGTCGTCGTGGATCGACGGGTGGTCGCGCATGTGCAGAACCGTGATCGGCGCGGTCTGCACGCCGACGAAGTCCGTCGTCGCCTCGTCGTCGTCGGTCTCGGACTCGTCGTCCATGAGGTCTTCGTCGGCGTCGGTGCGCTCGCGGAGCGCGATGTCGGCCTCGTCGTCCTCGACCGTGTCGGCCTGGCCCAGCTGCCAGGAGCGGTAGATCAGGGCGAGGAGGAATGCCGAGACCGCGAACGTGATCACGATGGCGGTGAGGGTGAGCGCCTGCGGGAGCGGATCGCTCATCTCGCCCTCCGTCCCGAAGAACGGGGCATTGCCGGGGACGCCCATCACGATCAGCAGCAGCAGGTTCGTGGCGTTGCCGAGCAGCAGGAAGCCGATCAGCACGCGGGTCAGGCTGCGCTCCAGCATCGCGTACACACCACACGCGAAGAGGATGGCCATGATGACGATGAGGGTGAGGGAGACGTCCATCAGCTGCTCCTCCCGCCCCGGGAGAGGAATCCTTCAGGACCCGGCGTGGTGCGAAGTGCCGCCTGACGGTCGACCTCGGCACCGAGGCTGCGCAGCACATCGAGCACGAGCCCGATCACGACGAGATACACGCCCACGTCGAAGATGGTCGAGGTGACGAACTCCATGTGCCCGATGCCGGGGATCTCCCACTCCCAGAAGGTGCTGGTCAGGGGCGCCAGGCCGAAGAACAGCGGGACGACGGCGGTGCCGACGGCGAGGATGAGGCCGGTGCCGAGTAGCCGACCCGCATCGGTGGGAGCCGCGGCGCCCAGCTCCCAGCGACCGCCGGCGATGTAGCGCATCACCAGGGCCATGCCGGCGACGAGACCGCCGGCGAAGCCGCCGCCGGGCAGGTTGTGACCGGCGAACAGCAGGAAGATCGACACCACGATGATGGTGTGGAACAGGATGCGGACGATCACCTCGAGCAGGATCGACCTGTTCTCGGGCTTCATCTTCTGCCCGCCGACGAGCCAGGCCCGGGGGCTGCTCTCGTTCTCGGAGGTCTGGAAGCGGATGCCCTCGGTGGTCTCGACGAGCGGACGGCTGCGCGCGGCCTTGCGCGTGGCGCGCGGAAGGTTCTTGGTGGCGGCGAGCAGGTCGGCGCGGTGCGTGACGAACACGAGGGAGGCCACACCGGTCGCGGCGAGCACCAGCACCGAGAGCTCGCCCATGGTGTCCCAGCCACGCAGGTCGACCAGCGCCACGTTGACGACGTTCTTGCCGTGGCCGATCTCGTACGCGAGCTTCGGGAAGGCCTCCGAGATCGGGGTGGCCACACGGGACTGGGTGGCGACGACCGCGACGAAGGCCATCGTGACGCCCACCCCGATGGCCAGCAGCGCCCGGGGGATGCGTCCGACCGAGGCGTTGTGCTCACCCATGCGTGCGGGGAGGCGACGGAGCACGAGCGCGAAGGTGACCATCGTCACCGTCTCGACGAGGATCTGCGTGAGCGCGAGGTCAGGGGCGCCGCTCGTCGCGAACAGCACCACCATGCCGAGGCCGGTGACCGAGACCAGCACCACCCCGGTGTACCGCTTCTGCGCGCGGACGGCGAAGACGCCGGCGATCGCCATGATCGGCGCGACCACGATCTGCGCCGGGGTGTGCCAGGCCGACAAGTGGTACCGATCGATGTCGCTCGCGATCAGCGCCGTGACCTCGGCGGCGACGAACACGACGAAGATCGTGCCGACGTAGACCGGCAGCGAACCGCGCTGCGTGAGCGTGGTGCTGAGCACCGAGAGCCGGTCGACCCCGCGCATGACGAGGTAGTACACGTCGGCCGCGGTGAAGCGCAGGAACCGCGCCTTGCGGTCCCAGCCGGTCTTCCGAGTGAGCAGGAAGAGCCCGATGCCGAGGACGATCGACAGGATCGAGATGCCCAGCGCGGGTTCGAATCCGTGCCAGAGCGCAAGGTGGCCGGGGCCCTCGACGGCCTCACCGGCGTGGTCGAGCCCGGGTGTCGCGGTGAGGGCGTAGCCCTGCAGAGCCGTGTCGAGTGCGGGGGCGCCGATACCCGCGGCGAGTGTGACGCCGGCGAGGATGATCGGTGCGGACAGGAAGCCGACCGGCGGGTCAGGCCACGCCGTGTCCGGCAGCTGCCCACCCTGTTCGTCGCGCTTCTTCCAGAACGCCCCCCAGAGGAAGCGCACGCCATATGCCGCAGTGAGCATGGATCCGAGGACGATCCCGATCAGGGCGACGAGGCCCCAGGGAGAACCGCCCTGCGCGTCGTCGAGGAGGGCCGTGAGAGTCGACTCCTTGGCGACGAAGCCGATGGTGGGGGCGATGCCGGCCATCGAGGCGACCGAGATGAATGCCGCTGTCGCCATGACCGGCGCCTGCCGCCCGACACCGGAGAGCTCGTTGATGTCACGTGTCGACAGCTGACGGTCGATGACACCGACGATGAGGAACAACGCCGACTTGAACAGCGCGTGCCCGATGACCAGGGCAAGTCCCGCGAGCGCGGTCGCCTGCGTGCCGTAGCCGACCACGATGGCGAAGAAGCCGAGCTGGCTGACCGTGCCGAACGCGAGGATGCGCTTGAGGTCGGTCTCGCGCAGCGCCTGGATGCCGCCGAGCAGCATCGTCACGATGCCGAGGGTGATGACGATCGGGCGCCACGTCGTGCTGAAAGCGAAGATCGGTGCGAAGCGGGCGATGAGGTAGATGCCGGCCTTGACCATCGCGGCCGCGTGCAGATAGGCGCTCACCGGCGTGGGAGCTGCCATGGCGCCGGGAAGCCAGAAGTGGAAGGGGAACAGCGCCGACTTGCTGATCGCTCCGATCAGGAGCATCACGATCGCGGCATCCACGAGGGGCCCGCTGGGCGCGATCGCGAGGATCTCGCGGATGCTCGAGGTTCCGGTGTCGACCACGAGCAGCACGACGCCCACGAACATCACGAGGCCGCCGAGCGTGGTCACGAGCAAGGCCTGCAGCGCCGCACGACGGCTGGCCGCGCGACGGCGGTAGTGACCGATGAGGAGATAGGAGAGGATGCTCGTGACTTCCCAGAACATCACGAGGATCACCAGGTCGTCGGTCAGGACGAGTCCGTACATGGCGCCCGCGAAGCCCAGCAGCACCCCGGCGAACTGCCCGACGCCCGCCGAGTCCTCGTAGAAGTACCAGCGGCAGTAGAGGAGAACCAGTGCGCCGACGCCCGTGACGATCAGGGTGAGCACCCACCCGAGCACGTCCATGTTCATGGAGAGGTTCAGACCCAGTTGGGGGATCCACTCGACCGATTCGAACGGCACCGGCCCGTCGAGCACCTGCGGCGTCATGACCAGCGCGTGCACGAAGGCGGCGGTCGGAACGAGGGCGGCGATCGCGAAGGCCTGAGCTCCGAGCCAGCGCACCAGAACGGGCATCAACAGCGACCCGAGGAGGAACACAGCGAGGAGCATCAGCATATACGCGGCTCCCTCAGGGCTCGTCGGCCGTTTGGCTCAGGCGGGCGGGTGTACCTACAGTTTACCGGCGCGAGAGGTTCCTGAGGTCCACCGTTGCACGATCGTGCGAGAGTAGGCCCATGCGGCGGGTCTGGGTTCGAGAGCTCGCGGGCTGGTCGGGGGCGCTGGCCGTCGCGCTGATCACGGCGGCACAGGTCGCTTCGTCCGCTCGCTCTGAGCTGCTGTTCCGTGACGGGGATTCCCTGATCGTGGCTCTTTTCGCGAGATCCGTCCTCTCAGGTGTACCGCTCGACTGGGCGATGTCGAGCGTGCTGTTCCTGCCCGAGTCCGCGGTGTTCGCCAGCCTCGACACGCTGCTTCCGCTCGACGTGAACGGATTGCTCGCCGTCAATGCCGTCATCAACATACTCGCGCTCTACGGGGCCCTCCGGCTGGTCGCGGGCCGGCGGCGGAAAGGCACGGCTCCGGTCGCGTGGGCTCTCGTGGGACTGGTGACCTTCGGCGTCCTGGCCATGACCGACGTGTCGGGATCGAGGGACGCTCTGGACCTCGCATCCCTCGTGTTGACGACGACCTACTACTCGGCGACCGTCGTCGCCGTCGTGCTGTCGGTCGGCCTGGTGCGGCGGCTCGTCGACCGGGATCGATTCGGTGGAGCGCTCCTGGTCGTCCTCGGTGCCACGGCCGCGATCGCCACGCTCTCGAACCCGCTCTACGCCGTCTGGGCGACGGTTCCGATCACCCTGGTCCTCGCCCTGATGCTCCCTCGCGCGCCCCACCGCATCCGCCCGACGATGATCCTCGTCGCGCTCATCACCGGCACCGCCCTCGGCTTCCTGGGTCGCATTCCGCTTCGGGCATGGATCAGCAACACCGGAGCCGACTACATCCAGCCCGAGCAGTGGACGGAGTCGGTGGGGTATTACGGAGCCCTCCTCACCACGCGCGCGGGGACGCTGGCCGGGGTGATCGGCATTCTGATCGTGATCGCACTCATCGTGCTCGCGGTCGTGGGCACGGCACGGGCGGAAGACTTCGGGTCGCGGTTCGTCTCCACCGTCGCGTGGACCATGCCCGTCCTCGTGATCATCGGCGCGATCGTCCTGGGCACGCACGCCGCCCGCTACCTGCAGCCCCTCGCGTTCGCCCCGGTGCTCGCCCTGGTGGCGGCGCCGCGTTCCTGGCGAGCGCCGTTCCGGGTGCAGTCCGTCGTCGCGGCCACCGTGTCCGCGCTTCTCTTGATCGGCGGCGCGCTCAGCGTTCCCCGACTGGTCGGCGCGAGCGCGAGCCCCGATCCCGACCTGACGTGCGTGACCGATTGGGTGAACGCCTCGGGTCGCACCGGTGCCGGCCAGTTCTGGACGGTGCGCCTGCCCAAGCTGCATGTGGAGGATCCCGCCCGTCTCGTGCAGGTCGATCATGAGCTCAACGGCTATGCATGGCTCGTGAACCGAGAGGACTTCGAGGCCCGCGAGGTGTCGTTCCTCGTGGAGGATGCGCAGACCGTCGAGTGGCGTCTTCCCACATCGGAGATCCCCGACGAGGTGATCGACTGCGGTCGATATCGCATCATCGACTTCGGCGACGCCACTGTGCCGCTCGGCCCGCAGCACAGCTGAGGCGACGGTCGTCGCAGCCGCTCAGCGGGGAACGGGGCCGGTCGTCGTGCCGGCGCGGAACACACACGTGAGGTGCTGCGTCATCCCGGGCTCACCGCCGAGCATGCGGGCGACCTGCTCCCCCGCCGCGCGGCCCTTCTCGACGGCCGGCTGCACGCTGGTGGTGAGGGTGAGACCGCCGAGTCCGTCGACCTCGATGCCGTCGAAACCGGCCACGGAGAGATCTTCGGGCACGCGCAGCCCGAGTTCCTCCGCCGCGCGGATCACCCCCACGGCGAGCAGGTCGCTCTGTGCGAGCACGGCGGTCGGTCGAGTGGCGGGGTCCGTCAGGAGCATCCTGCCGACCAGCACCCCCTCGTCGATGAGGCTGCCGGATGCCGAGATCGCCGGCGCGTCGGGGAACACCTGGCGCATCCCCTCGAGTCGATGCACGGTGACGTCGACGGTGGCGTTCGCGATCCGCTCCGGGGTCACCGCGGCCCGCTCCCGCTCGCTGTCGAGCGGGAGCGTGACCAGGGCGACATCGCGGTGGCCGAGATCATGAACGTGTCGCGCGACGTCGGCGGAGGCGGCGACGTTGTCCAGGGTGATGCGCGGGATCTCCCCTCCGGCATCGCCTTCGATCACGACCACAGGCAGACCACGACCGACGACCACTTCGAGCGAGGCCTTCGTCCGCCCGGAGCAGCCGATCAGCACGAAGGCATCGACGGGTGCGTGCGTGATCGCGGCACCCTCCTCCCCCGGCTCATCCCGCATGAGAAGGATGCCGGCGCTGAGGTCGGCGAGCCCGTCGGTGAGCCCGTCCATCATGGCCGTGGTCACCGGATCGAGGAATGCGGCGCGCAGATGCCCTTCGAGAACGACGGCGACGATGCCGCTGCGTCCGCGGCGCAGGGATGCCGCGCGAGGATCCGGACCGGCGTAACCGAGGTCGGCAGCGGCGGCGAGCACACGCTCCCGTGTGGCAGCCGCCACGTTCGCCTTGCCGCTGAAGACGACCGAGGCGGTGGATGTCGCCACGCCCGCCTCGCGTGCGACGTCGGCGATCGTGGGCCGACGCGGCGTCTCCTGACTGCTCATACTTCGAGGATAGCTCCCTTCGCTTCCCTCGGGTCGAATCGATTCGATAGGCTGTCCGACATGGAAACAGCCCTCTCCCGTTCGCAGTTCGTGCGCTGGCGCGCCGCGATCTTCGCCATCTTCCTCGCGAGCGGCCTCTCGATCGCGACCTGGGCGTCACGCGTCCCCGGGATCAAAGAGGCGCTGGGTCTGGACAACGCGCAGGTCGGTCTCATCCTTCTCGGCATGGGCGTGTCGTCGATCGTCGGCATCTCGACGGGCCCGGCCGTGATGGCGCGCCTGGGTGCTCGACGCGGGATGCTGCTGACGATGCTGACGTTCGCGCTCGGCATCGTGCTCGTCGGTCTGGGCGCCAACGTCTTCGGTTCGGTCCCCGTCGTCCTCATCGGCATGGTGCTCTTCGGCTTCGGCAACGGATCCGTCGACGTCATGATGAACGTCGAGGCGACCGCGATCGAACAGCAGATGGGCCGGACGATCCTCCCGGTCTTCCATGCGTTCTTCAGCTTCGGCACGGTCATCGGCGCGGGGATCGGCGCCCTCGCGGCGCAGCTCACGATCGACGTCGCCACCCACGCCGCGATCATGGGCGCACTGATCGCCGTGATCGCCGTCGTCTGCTTCTTCCAGGTGCCCGTGCGCGAGGCCGCCCTCGACCCGGCGCCGCACGAGAAGCCGGCGTTCCGCGCACGCATGCACACCGCGCTCGAAGCCTGGCGCGAACCACGCACCTACCTGATCGGCGTGGTCATGCTCGGCATGTCGTTCGCCGAGGGCGGCGCGAACGACTGGATCGCCCTGGGCACAGAACAGGGTCACGGCTTCGCAGAGGGCACCGGCGCCGTCTCGCTCGCCGTGTTCTCGGTCGGCATGACCATCGTGCGCCTGTTCGGCGGACCCCTCGTCGACCGGTTCGGACGCGTCCTGGTGCTGCGCGTCCTCGCAGTGGCGGCGGCCTCGGGCATCCTGCTGTTCATCCTCGCTCCCACCTTCCCGCTCGTGCTCGTCGGGGCGGCGCTCTGGGGTATCGGCGCATCGCTCGGCTTCCCGCTGGGCATGTCCGCCGCGGCGGACGATCCCGCTAAGGCGGCAGCCCGTGTGAGCGCTGCGGCCACGATCGGCTACATCGCGTTCCTCGGCGGACCGCCCGTCCTCGGAATCATCAGCGAGCACATCGGCCTGCTGAACACCCTGTTCATCCTGGTCGCTCTGGTCGTGATGTCCGGACTGTTCTCAGGTGCAGCGCGTCCGCTGCGCGAAGACGAGAAGATCCCGGTCACGACGGCGTCACAGGACTGACGTTCAGCCCTCGCGACCCCGCACGAGGGCCGCGGCGTGCGAGCGGCTGCGCGCTCCGAGTTTGGTGAGCACGTTCGAGACGTGCGTCTTGACCGTGGGCACCGAGATGCGCAGCCTCGCGGCGAGCTGGGCGTTGGACCACCCCTGCAGTATCCCGTCGAGCACCTCCTGCTCCCGCACCGTCAGGTCGGAGAAATCCCCCCGACGCGAGACGGGCACCGACGGCATCGCACTCTGGGCGACCGCGGCGAGCGCGCGTCGGGTCACCCGCGGATCCAGCGCGCCCTCCCCCGCCGCGACCGCGCGCACGGCCTGTGCGAGAGCGGGAGCGTCGACCGTCTTCAGCAGGAAGCCCACCGCACCGGCACGGATCGCTCCGAACACGAGGTCGTCCTCGTCGAAGCTCGTCAGGACCAGGACATCGCCCAGACCGCGCTCGACGATCTCCCTGGTCGCCGAGATCCCGTCTCGCCCCGGCATCCGCAGGTCCATGAGGACGACGTCGGGACGCAGCGCCGCGGCATTGCGCACAGCGACGTCGCCGTCGGCGGCCTCCCCGACCACGGTGATCCCCTGCGCCTCGAGCATGATGCGCAGCCCCGCCCTGATCGCGCCGTGATCATCCGCCAGCAGCACAGTCGGAGCCGTCATGCCGTCGCCTCCCTCGGGATCCGGGCGTGGACCGACCATCCGCCGGCGACCGGACCCGCTGCGAAGACACCACCCAGTGCGCCGACGCGTTCCCGCAGCATCTGCAGCCCCCAGCCCTCGTCGCCGTGGGCGGCTGCACGGCTGGCGACGCCGCCACGCGAGCGCACCTCCACCCGCACCTCGGCGCTGCTCCCACGGATCCCGACCTCGACGTCGGCGCCGCTCGCATGGCGGACGCAGTTGTTCAGCGCCTCCCGCACGATGCGGATGACGGCTTGTTCGCGTGCCGCTCCGAGATCGTCGACGTCATCGACGACCAGGCGCACCACCAGCCCTCCACGTTCCGCCTCCTGCACGATTGCCCCGAGATCCGCCCACCGCGGCGTGGGGGCGAGGGTGCCGTCGCCTCGCCGAAGCACCGAGATCATGGATCGCAGCGCCCCATGGGCATCGAGCCCCGCATCACGCACGGCCTGCAGGGCTTCTCGGTCCGCCGTGCGGTCGGGCACGGTCGACAGTGCGGCCTCGGCCCGGATCGCCATCGCCATCACGTGACCTGCGACCACGTCGTGCAGCTCCCTCGCCATCGTCTCGCGCTCCCGCTGCACCGCCTCGGCGCGGTCACGCTCGGCGACGGCAGCCGCGGCCTCCGCACGCTGGCGGTGCAGCTCGGCGAGCTCGTGCGCCTGGGAGACGGCCACCGCCCACCAGTAGTCGGTACCGAAGATCGCGCCGAACTGGACCCCGATGAGAAAGGCCACGGCGAGCGACACATCGGTGAAGAGCCAGGCGACGAGGAACAGCACGGCCGTCGACAGGGCCAGCGCGATGAGCAGCACCCGTCGCCCCTGCGGCCCCGCGAGGAAAGACGCCGTCCACAGCACGTCCAGGAGCACCACCAGGGTGCCGATGCCCCCGACGGTGAGCAGATCGACAACGAACAGGAGCGTGACGAGCACGAGAACCGTCACGGGCAGGCGCCTCTTGACGAGGGCGAGGGCGCAGGCGGGCAGGGCGAGCGCCAGCGACCACCACGGGGAGACGGCTTCCTGGAGGATCGAGAACGGACCCCAGATCCCGCGGAACCCGAACCAGGCCATGACGACCGACAGGAGCGCCATCCCCAACGGGTCCGCCCACCAGCGGTGCCGACGGTACCAGGCGCCGAATCCGCCTTCGACCTGCTCGTGCATGCCCTCATGCAATCACGGTGCGCGCCACCGCGCATCCGACGAAGGGATGAGGAGGTCGGAGGGAACGGTACTTTCGCCCGATCCGCCGCGGCCCCGGCTCGGCGAGCGTGGAGACATGGAACTCTTCGGCGGACTGCCGCTCCCCTTCTCTCTCGCTCTCCTGGCGCTGATCGACGGGCTGAGCGTCGGCACACTCCTCATCCCCGTCTTCCTGCTCCTGCATCCGGGGCGGGTGCACGCCCGACGCATCCTGCTGTACCTGGTGACGATCGCCGCGTTCTACCTGCTCGTCGGCCTCCTGTTCCTCTGGGGGTTGGTGAACCTCGTCGACGTCGCGTCCGACTTCCTGGCCTCGCCCGCCGGACTGATCATCCGCCTCCTCGTGGGCGGAGCGCTCCTCATCACCGCCTTCGTGATGCCGACCGGTGACAAGAGTGCCGCAGCGGCCTCCCCGTCCGCCTCACTGTCCGCCTCCGCGTCGGTCCTGCCGGGAACGGACCTGCCGACCGCATACGAGGCGAGCGGATCGTCGATCACGACCCCGCCTCCTGCGCCAGCCGCAGTGGCGGAGCCTCGGGCGCGCGCCGGTCGCATCACCCGGTGGCGGGAGCGACTGCTCGACCCCCGCACCCGCGGCACCGCGGTGATGGCCGTGGCTGTCGCGGCAGGGCTAGTCGAGGTCGCCACCATGCTTCCCTACATCGTCGCGATGACGATGCTCGCGGATGCCGGAATCGACACCCCGCTGCGCGTGCTCTCGCTCGTCGGCTACTGCGCGCTGATGATCCTGCCCGCTGTCGTGCTGCTCGTCCTCCGCCTGGTCGCCGCCCCGCTGGCGCAAAGGCCGCTCGAACGATTCGCCGCCTGGATGGAGCGCACCGGCGCCGAGAACACCGCATGGATCATCGGCATCATCGGATTCCTCATCGCGCGCTCCGCCGCCACCGAGCTCGGGCTCTTCCAGGCGATCGGATCCTTCCTCGACCGATGACCGCCGCGCCCGCGGAGTGCGACCGCGGCGCACCCCCCGACGAAGTAGGCTCGACGGGTGCGTCTCGTCATCGCCCGCTGCTCGGTCGACTACACCGGTCGGCTCAATGCCCATCTCCCGCTTGCCACGCGTCTGCTCGTGCACAAGGGAGACGGGAGTCTGCTCGTGCACTCCGACGGCGGCAGCTACAAGCCGCTCAACTGGATGAGCCCGCCGTGTTCGCTCTCGAGCGAAGAGCCGGGCGAGGAAGAGGCCAGCGCCGGCGTGGTCGAAGTCTGGCGCGTCACGCACAAGAAGACCGGCGATGCGCTGCGTGTGCAGATCTACGAGATCATCCACGACACCTCGCACGAGTTGGGCATCGATCCCGGGCTCCAGAAAGACGGCGTGGAGGCCGACCTGCAGCGACTTCTCGCCGAGCAGGTCGAGCGCATCTCCGAGGGCGCCACGCTCGTGCGCCGCGAATACCCGACGGCCATCGGCCCCGTCGACCTTCTGGTACGCGATGCCGACGGCGCCGCGATCGCGGTCGAGATCAAGCGACGCGGCGACATCGACGGCGTGGAGCAGCTGACCCGCTATCTCGAACTTCTGGGTCGCGACCCGCACCTCTCCCCCGTGCAGGGTGTGTTCGCCGCGCAGGAGATCAAGCCGCAGGCACGCGTGCTCGCTGAGGACCGCGGAATCCGCTGCCTGGTGCTCGACTACGACGACATGAAGGGCATCGAGTCGGGCATCCCCCGCCTGTTCTGAGGCGTCGCCCGTCAGCGCGCGGCGATGAGCCGGGGTGTCGGGCCCTCAAGGCGCGCGATCGCGATCTTCACCTCGACGATCTCTTGCTCGATACGGTCGAACCGCGCATCGAGCTTCGCGTCCTGCGTTTCAAACCGCGCATCGAACTTCGCGTCCTGCGTTTCGAACCGCGAATCGAACTTCGCGTCCTGCGTTTCGAACCGCGAATCGAACTTCGCGTCCTGCGTTTCGAACCGCGCATTGAACGTCGCCACCACCTCCGCGAATCGCGCGTCCATCCGGTTGATCATCCAACCGAAACCGCTGATGATCGCCACCAGTAGCGTCACTGCTGTCGCCAGCATCGTGATGACTTCCACCGACACGTACATGCCCCCTATTCTCGCCCGCGAATCCACCGTTGTCACGACCTTATATGTGGACACTAGGCATTCACATGAGGCGTGAAGAAGTGACTCTGTTGCACACCTGTGCAGGAAGAGCGGCCATCGCCGTCCCGGCCCATAGGCTGGAGAGATGCCTCACTCCCCCTACTCCTGCGTGCTGTGGGACGTCGACGGCACCATCGTCGACGCGTCCGTCGGCATCCTTCGCCGGCTGAATGTCGCGCTCACCCACTTCGGGCGTCCGGCACCGACACGCGAGGAACTGGTGCACTGGATCGGCCCGCCCATGTTCCAGTCCTTCCAGGACCAGGCGGGCATGACGCCGGAGCAGTCCGCCGAGGCGGTCGCCTTCTACCGCACGCTCGGCAAGGCCGACGGCTACACGACCGACGCCGCGACCTACCCCGGCGTGGTGGACCTCATCAACGAACTGCACGCTACGGGAATGCCGCAGGCGACAGCCAGCTCGAAGCCCGAGAACCAGGTCGACGCACTGGTCGACCACTTCGGACTCCGGCCCGCATTCCTGACGACCGTCGGGGCAACGCCCGACGAGTCGACCCTCGCCTCGAAGACCGACATCGTCGCCGAAGCTCTTCGTCGGCTGCGCGAGCACGGCGCCGACACCTCACGCCCCGTCCTCATCGGCGATCGGCACCACGATGTCGAGGGTGGCAACGCCAACGACGTCCCGGTGATCTTCGTCGAGTGGGGCTTCAGCGACGCCCACGAGGGTGACGAAGCCGCGTTCCGGGTGGCCTCCGTGGCCGAACTCCGCTCTCTGCTGCTGACCTGACCGGCGCGCTGGTGCGCGACCTGCAGACCACACGCCACGTGCAGGGAGCCGAATCGGACCCGGAAAGCACAGAACTCCCCGCCGGATGACGCATCGGGACGCGATCCGGTGGGGAGTTCTGTGTCTCGCCCGTCTCAGACGGGGCGAATGTTCTCTGCCTGCAGGCCCTTCGGGCCCTGCGCCACATCGAACTCGACTCGCTGGTTCTCTTCGAGAGACCGGTAGCCGGATGACTGGATGGCGGAGTAGTGCGCGAAGACGTCAGCGCCTCCGTCGTCGGGGGAGATGAAGCCGAAGCCCTTCTCCGAGTTGAACCACTTAACCGTGCCCTGGGTGCTCATGTACTGCCTGTTCTGCTGGTGAAGAAGCCGACGCAGGGATGCCCCGACATCGCTAACGCTAGTGGAGGAGGCCCCGAGCGGAATAGCACCTGCAAGAAGGTAATCCAAATGTTGCACGAGCGGCACGCGGCCGTCATCCGGCGCGTTCGGAGGCGCACGGCCCAGAAGGCGCCCAGAAAATGGTGTGGCCCTCACCGCGGGGGGAGCGATGAGGGCCGAAGACGACCGGAGGGTGCGTCAGAGACAGCTTAGCTCCTTTTCGACGTCCTTGTCCCCCTTTTGGGGGACAAATCTGAACTTCGTCGCGAGGGCGAACGATAGCGGCCCCCTCGAGTAGCCCATTGGGGACTGAACTACTCGAGAGGGCCCAATCGCACGCACAGATCGTCTGCCCCTGGGGTGGGCCGCCGCCTCGTGGGGAGAGACGTAGACGATCAATCCCCTCGTGCATGCACCTTCACCATAGGGGAGGAAGCGCCGTCCCGCCATCGAATTTCACCCGGGCGAGACCGGCGCGGTCGGGACTTGACCCTGAGGGGTCCGCGGGTCTCGTCCAGGTGTGTCACGGATGGTCGCGTCGGCGACATCGCACGCGACGACCGGCTCGCGAGTAGCCTGATCCGGTGACTCTGCTCAACAAGGACATGACGCTGTGCATCTCGCTTTCGGCACGGCCGAGCAACAACGGCACGCGCTTCCACAACCACCTCTACGAGGCGCTAGGGCTGAACTGGATCTACAAGGCCTTCGCCCCCGCCGACCTCTCCCAGGCGATCGCAGGCGTGCGCGGACTCGGCATCCGCGGATGCGCGATCTCGATGCCTTACAAGGAGGACGTCATCGCCCTCGTCGACCGGATGGACCCCTCGGCGAGCGCGATCGACTCCGTCAACACCATCGTCAACGATGACGGCGTGCTCACCGCACACAACACCGACTACTCCGCGATCGCGCAGCTCATCGAACGTGATCGCCTCGATCCCGCGGCCTCGGTGCTGCTGCGCGGGTCGGGAGGGATGGCGAAGGCCACCGCCGCCGCGTTCCGCGACGCCGGATTCACGCGCGTGACGATCGTCGCCAGGAACGAGCAGAACGGCCGTATGCTCGCCGACCTCTACGGCTTCTCCTGGGCGGCCGAGGTCGGAGACGCCACCGCAGACATCCTCGTCAACGTCACCCCGATCGGCATGGCCGGTGGCGCGGAGGAGCACACGCTCGCGTTCTCGGAAGAGGCGATCGCCGCGGCATCCGTGGTGTTCGATGTCGTGGCTCTTCCCGCGGAGACGCCGTTGATCGCCGCAGCGCGCTCCGCAGGCACCCCCGTGATCACGGGGGCCGAGGTCGCGACGTTGCAGGCACTGGAGCAGTTCGTGCTGTACACCGGCATCCGGCCGTCGGCGGAGCAGGTGCGCGAAGCCGAGGAGTTCATGCGCGCCGGGAACGCGTGAACGGAGCGTTCTGATCGCGGAGACCGCGTCTGACGCACGCGTAGCAACGTAAGTTGACAGCAGTTCGCTAGCAACGTAGGTTGACGACATGGAATCCCTCGATGTCGCACAGATCGCCGCGGACACGACCGACCCGCGTGCAGGCCTGCGTGCGGTGGCATCGCTGCGCACGCTCGCGGACGCACTCGAATTGCGCCAGGTCGAAGCCGCACTGCGATCCGGCATGAGCTGGCAGGCGATCGCCGATGCCCTGGGCGTCACCCGCCAGGCAGTGCACAAGAAGCACGCGAAGCGGATCGATCCGACCATCGCCGTTCCCCGGAGGAGCTCATGAGCAGATTCACCCACGCCGCCGCCACGATGCACACCCTGTCGCTGGCCGCCATGGAGGAGGCCTCACGCTTCGGAGTGCGCGACGCCGACATCGATCACCTGCTCCTCGCCCTGACCATCGACCCCGACACGGGAGGGCAGATCCTGCGCGGCATGGGCGCCGGTCTCGATGCGGCCCGCGCGGCGGTCGCGGCACAGCATGCAGCTCAACTCGAGCTCGTGGGCATCGCCTCAGACACCGACGGTCTCGGTCGCATCGTCTTCCACGAGACCTCGGGATACGAGTGGACGGAACGGGCGCTCGCTGTGTGGACCGAGGCATCGAGCGGAGGCCGTCGCGGTAACTCCGCCGCAGTGCTGCGTGCACTCGTCGACGAACCAAGCGGTCTTATCGATGAGATCCTACGACGACTCGGCCTCGACCCCGACGCACTGAAGTCCCGCCTGGATGATGCACAGAACCTCGGCCTCTCGCAGCCTGCGATGTTCGAGAAGAACAGCTTCTCCGGCAAGCGATCGATCTTCGTTCCCGCCCCCGTCGATGACGTATGGGAGCTGCTGTCGTCCGCGACGCGCATCCCCGAGTGGGACCACGTGGTCGACGAGGTGCATGCAAGCGCCACGGGTGTCGGCCCTTGGGAGGCGGCGACGGCCACCAGTCGCAACGGAAAACCGGTAGCAGTCAGGGATTCCAGCCGTCGTCAGCAGATTTACCTTGATCGGTTCGAAGACAGCGCGTACGTGACCTGGCGCTTCACTTATCCGGACTCTAGCAACGACACAGCAAGGGTCGTCACCTTCGCACTCGAACATGCCGCGGGTGGAATGCAACTTCATATGACTCTTACTTGGGCGGGCACCCGGCGTCGCCGTCGTGTCGTGCGTCAGGTTCTCCGCGCTGTACTGGGCCCGACCCTTCGTCTCCTCGTCTACATCCAGCTCACGCAGATGGAGAGTGGGATCACCCGCGTCTTCCGTTGACCCTGCGACCCCCATGGCGGGCGCACCACGCGGATGCGCCCGCCGGACCGAATCCGATCAGCCCTTCGCGCCCTTGCGGGGCTTGATGAACTCGGCCGGGGCGTTCTTCTCCCGCTTCGCAGCTCGCTTCTCCTTGAGCGAGAGCTGCGGCGCCTTCTTGCTGTCGCGACCCTGGATGGACTTTCCGGACATGGTTACTCGCTTCCCCTTCGGTGGCTGGCGTAACCTCCGACCATAGCCCGGAACCAGGGGAAGTCAAATGTCCGTTTGACCGGGAAAAAAACATAGCTCTTCGCACTCGCGGCTTTCATGCCGTTTTCGGAATGTTCCCGCCGCAACACCACAGCGCCGACGCGGTTTGCTACCGTGGGGCGGGAAACGACGACGGAGGACGACCTCCGACGGTGAGGCAGATCGGGGACGGCCCCACCTCGAAGGAGTCCGGCGATGTCACGCACGGAGCTTAAGCAGTTGATCGGCGTCACCGATATCGTCCGCGTCGCATTGGGGTGGGGCGCTTTCGCTGCCCTCCTCCTCTTCCACCCGGTTCTGGAACCCCCTGTGCCCGTGCCGGTACTCGTGATCGCGCTCGGGGCGATCATCGTCGTGATCCTCGTCTGCGCGTTCGGTGTCGTCAAACAGGCCGAGGCTCTCGCCCACAGGCTCGGCGACCCGTACGGCTCACTCGTGCTGACCTTGTCTATCGTGCTGATCGAGGTCATCCTCATCTCCGCGGTCATGCTCGGTCCTGGTGAGCACGCGACCATCGCCCGCGACTCGGTCATGGCCGTCGCGATGATCATCCTCAATCTCGTCATCGGGCTCGCACTCCTCCTCGGCGGACTCCGCCACCGCGGCATGGCGCACAACCGCACCGGCACGTCGGCGTATCTGTCGATGCTGGTGGTGCTGGTCGCGCTCGCGTTCGGCCTCCCCGCTCTGATCGGAACGGACGGCTCGTACACGACGGCGCAGGAGATCCCGATCATCGTGCTCACCCTCGTGCTCTACGCCTTCTTCCTCTACCGGCAGATGGGCGCGCAGGCGAGCGACTTCACCGAGGTCGATCCGCGTCTCCTCCAGACCGTGGAGGACCAGGAGAAGGGCGAGGCCAGCGGCGGGATCCGCCAGGTGCTGTCCGCGCACCGCACGGAGGTCGTCGTGCGCCTCGCGCTACTGGTGGTCACCGTGATCCCCATCGTGCTGCTGTCGCACGACATGGCGGCGCTGCTCGACGACGGGCTGGGCCGCCTCGGCGCCCCGGTCGCCCTCGCCGGTGTGCTCATCGCGGGCATCGTGTTCCTTCCGGAGTCGATCACTGCGGTGCGCGCCGCGCTCGGCGGTGAGGCCCAGCGCGTGAGCAACCTCTGTCATGGCGCGCTGGTGTCGACCGTGGGCCTGACCATCCCGGCGGTGCTGATCATCGGCATGTTCACCGGCCAGACCGTCGTGCTCGCGGAATCACCGGCGAATCTGCTGATGCTCGGCGTCACGCTGCTGCTGTCGGTGACGACCTTCGCCGCGAAGAGGGTGACCGCGATGCACGGCGCTGCACACCTCGTGACATTCGCGGTCTACCTGGTGGTCCTCTTCAGCTGAGCGCGGCCCATCCGGATAGTTGCCCCACGCAACTGAACTGATATCCTTGGTGTCGTGGCGGTCGATGACGAGATCGAAGACATCCGCGAGGCGCTGGTTCGCGTGGTCGCGGAGTGGACGCAGGGCGAGTTGCAGACACAGGTGGCCGCAAGCGTCGGAGGATCCCTCGACGCCATCGAGGTACGAGCCCTGTACGTGGTCGGCATGCACGGCGGCTCCCTCGGGTTCAGTCGACTGGCCGAGCGAGCGGCGATGTCACGCCCGACGACGTCGAAGCTGGTGTCGCGCATGTCGGCGTGGGGGCTGTTCGATCGCGTACGAACGGGGCGGACGGTCGAGGTGCGCTTGACGGATGCGGGCCGAGACGCTTACGCCCGCCTCGTCGGCTCCGGGCAGCAGATGGTCGGCGGCGCGCTCACCGGCTGGTCCGCGCACGAGATCACCCAGTTCCAGGCCCATCTCAGCCGCTTCGTCGCCGCCCTTCCCGAATCGACATCCAGGGCCACCGCATCCCCGTCGTCATCCGACCACGTCTCATCACCCCAGGAGGAAACATGACCCGCACCTACGTCGTCACCGGCGCCGCATCCGGCATCGGTGCCGCGACCGCCGAACTGCTTCGCGCCCAGGGGCACACCGTGATCGGGGTCGACCTGGGCGGAGTGGAGGTCACGGGTGATCTTTCGACACCCGCCGGCCGGATCGCTGCGGCGGACGCCGTTCTCGCCGCCGCCGACGGCGGCATCGATGCGATCATCGCCTGCGCCGGAATTGCCGCACCGATCGCCAAGACCATGGCCATCAACTACTTCGGCGTGACAGAGTTCCTCACCGCGCTGCTGCCGAAACTGAGTCTGGCGGACCAGCCGCGCGCCGCCGTGGTCTCATCGATGGCATCGCTGCAGCCGGTGTCGGCAGACCTCGTCGATGCGGCCCTGGACGGCGACGAGAGCCGAGCCATCGAGATCGGCGATCAGCTCGCCGTCACGGCCGAGGGCGGGTTCCTCAACTACTCCTCCAGCAAGCGCGCCCTGTCACGCTGGGTCCGCCGCGAATCCGTCTCCGAAGCCTGGGCCGGCGCCGGGATCCCCCTCAACGCCGTCGCCCCCGGCACCGTCACCACGCCGATGACCGCCGGATTGCTGGCCAGCCCGGAGGGTCTGGCGCAGGTCGACGCCGCCGTGCCGATGCCGCTGAACTACCACCAGCCGGCATCCTCGATCGCCGAGTTGCTGGTGTGGCTGACGAGCCCGGCCAACACCCACATGGCCGGCCAGACCATCTACTGCGACGGCGGCGCCGACGCGGTGCTGCGCGGTGACGACATCTGGTCCTGGAACGACGCCCCGCGCGACTGACCCGCCACGCCACGCGACGAAAAGGCCCGATCCCGCTGCGGACCGGGCCTTTTCAGCATCTTCCTCTTGTCCCGTCATCTCCTTATTTTTAGCGACTCAAAATAAGGTGTACTCTCGAAGAGAACCGGACGACCACATCCCCTTCTTCCCACCGGCATCCGGCCTCACTGGGGAAGGGCCTGGCCGCCGGACAGCGCGTCGTCCACCGGGGGCAGCATCGCCACCCCGGGTGTGTTCGGCGTGCCCGCGCACAGGACCGAGTGCGCCCGCATTCAGGGGCGCCCGGAGACAGGAGAGGAATCACTGATGGAGGAGACCCGAAACGACTGGAAGCCCAACCCGGTGTTCAGCTCGATGCCGCATTCGATGGGCCGCGGCTCCCGCGAAGACATCGTCTGGGAGGCGCTGGACAGGGTGAACGGCAAGCCGGCACCCACGATGGACGCCATGCGGGCCGCGATGGGGAACGAAGCACAGATCCGCATCGTCCACGACACGATCCGCGCCTACCTCGACGCGCACGGGCTCCGCGACATCAGCGAGCTGGGTGTGCGCACCTCGCCCTGAGCGGGTTGCGAGCGGGTGCCGTGAGGACGGTCATCCTCCGAACACGGCCACCGAGCCCGCCCGTGCGCGAGCAGCCCTGAGCGCAACGGCACCCAGCGCCCCGGTGGCGAGGATGCGCGTCAGGATCAGCACATTGGAGACGAGGATCATCGCGTTCTGGTCGGAGACACTGCCCGACATCATCGCGACCTCCATCAACGACCCCAGCACCACGGCGGCGAGCGCGATCGCAGGGATGAACCGCCACGGCTTCGCCAGCGAACTGCGGAGCACCCCGGCGACGATCGCACCGCACAGCCCCAACTTCACGAGGGCGTTCACGTAGACCGGCACCGCCGAGGTGAAGTCGAACGAAACCATCAGAAGTGGCGGCCCCACAGGGAGCCAGACGGCGAGGAGGAACAACGATATGATCGCCCCTCTGGAAAGTCGAAGAGTGTCATCGCGGCGCGCAGCTCCGATACCAGCGGCGACCAGCGCGAGGCTGAAGGCCAAGGTCGATGCGGTCGAGATGATCGCGAGGGCATCGACGTCGAGCGTCCCGGGAAGACTGCGGAACGCGGCCAACAGGGCCGACGTGATGAATAGCGCTCCGGATGCCAGCCACCACGTCGACCACCGTGATGGCGCGTCCTCGACCCCGATCACCGGGAGATCAGGTCCGCTCATCTCTCACCCTTTCGTCACTCAGGGGCACATCCCGCATCCACCATCTCAGATACCCCGCGGCCGCACGAGAGGGGAGAACGGCTCGGCGGTATGGCAACCTGGATCGTGCACCTGTCCGTCTGCGAACACCGAGAGCGTCGTGACCTTTGAGCAACATCCGGATCAGGGATGTCGATCCTCGCGACGTCGCTGAGCTTCTGAGGTGGAACGGCATCCTCCGAGACGGCTACTCGGCCGGGCGGCAGAAGGTGTGGTCCCGCAGCGACGAGGCGACGCGCCTGCAGTTCCAGAGCCCGCATCCGACTCGCCGCTCAGTGCTGCTGCTCGCGGAGATCGACGAGGTGCCGGTCGGGGCGGCCGAAGCGCACGTGCATCCTGGCGAACCTGCCGACGTCGAGATCGCGGTTCTCGACGCCTTCCGCCACCGCGGCGTCGCCCGTGCACTGCTCCACGCCATCCGCAACGCGCTGCGCGGCACCGCCACGATGATGCGCACCGAGACGTACTCCGATGCCGGGGTCTCGTTCGCACGCTCCGAAGGGCTCCAGGTGGGCGTCCGCGAGAGTCGCCAGGTGGTCGATCTCCCGGTCTCCACGAAGACACTCGACCGTCTCCCGACTGCACTCGCAGACGTCGACATCGTCTCCTGGGTGGGCGCGTGTCCGGATGAGCTGCTCGATGACTGGGCGAGGCTTCGCGCTCACATGTCGGAGGACGTGCCGATGGGCGACCTGACACGGACCCCCGCGCCCGCCGACGTCGCGGCCGTTCGCCGGAACGAGGAGCGCATGTCCGAACAGGGGTATGCCCTGGTGCGGAGCGTGGCGCGCGCGGACGGGGAGGCCGTGGGGTACACCGAGATCCTGCTGTCACGGCCGGATCCGAAGATCGTCCTTCAGGACGACACCTTCGTCGCGCAACGGGTTCGTGGTCGTGGGATCGGCCGCGCGTTGAAGGTCGCCAACCTCCGTCGTCTCATGAGCCTCCCGGAGAGCTCGGACTCGCGGTTTCTGCAGACCTACACGGCCCTGACGAACGCGCCGATGCTCGCCCTCAACAGATTGGTCGGATTCGAAGAGGTCGATGTGCTCACCATCCTCGAGGGTCCGCTGGGCTGAGCTTCTCGTGGACCCTCGGGGCTGAAGGCCGACTGTGGGTCCTCGCCGTTCACCCCGCGGAAGAACGATCGAGCGAGCGCAGCGCGCGCGTGATGATGCGAGCGGTGGCGACATCGTCGCTGGCGGCGCCCCAGCGGTCGCAGAGTTCGACGGCCCAGTCCGGACGGGTCTTCGCCGCGTCGTTGATCCAGTTGGCGACGGAATCCTGGACGTAGCGGGAAGGATCGTCGCGCAGCGGATGCAGGATCGGCTCTCCGCGCTCCGGCTGCTTCTTGAGCGCAGCGATGTGGGCGGCCCACACGCCTCGCGGCCGCAGCGCTTCGCTGGCGAATCGGCGAACGCGCTCGGAAGGGTCGCCGGTCCACGCGGCGAGCATGTCGATGCTGGCGTCAAGGTCGGTGACGAGCACCGGGCGCGCTGCCATCCACACCCACTCGCGGACCGCGAAGTGCTCATCGTCGGCGAACCGTCGGAGTCGATCGAGCACCACGACCGGGGTGGCGGACGGCTGCGCAGCAATGAGGAAGCATGCCCACCCGCGCACGGTGTCGGACGGGTGCGCGGCCATGTCGTCGACCTCGGCGGAATCACAGCGGATCGCGAGCGCGGCACCGATGCGGGTCATCCGCTTGAGGATGCCCAGCTGCTGCGCCTCGGCGACTTCGGCGCGCAGGGCAGCGTCGGCATCGGGGAAGACGTTGCGGAACAGAGTCGTGTGATCTATCGCGAGCGCGTCGGACAGCGTCCTCGACGCTGCCAGGCCCGCGTCGAGTGCGCTCAGGTGCTCCGCGTCGACCCCGGGCGATGTGCGGGCCGCCCGTCCTCCCGCTGTTCTACTCATCGCCGAGGTTCCGCTGCATCGCCGCCAAGACGAGGGCAGCGTGGTCGCGATCGGCGGCACTGATCCCGGCCCCGAGCTGACGGAGCCATTCGGCGTAGACCGGGACCAGCTCGGCGATGAGCCGCTCCCCGGCGAGGGTCGTCACGAGCGTGTGCGTGCGCCCGTCTGTCGGGTGCGGGTGTCGCTCGATCAACCCGTCGCGGTCGAGTCGATCCAGAAGTCCCGTGACGGTCGCCGAGGTCACGGCGAGCCGGGTCGCCAGCAGCCGTGGCGTGATCCCCTCCTCGGCGGAGACCGCGAGGAGGGCCGCCATCCGCCCCTCCGACAGATCGTGTCGAGCGAGCAGCTCCGCGCAGGCCGCGTCGATCCGCCGCGCGGTCGTGAGCACCGTCATCACCAAGCGCGCAGCCTCGTCGTCGCCGAGTCGCGACAGCAGGAGCGCCTGCTTGGTCCCCACTGCATCCGTCATCCCCCCAGATTACTAGGCGGCTTACGAAATCTCGGACCGCGCCCCTTCCGGCGAGTTCCCGACCGTCTCGGCATCGAACGATCCGACACCCGCAGGGGAGGTTTCGGAAGGGGCGGGGGAAGCACAGGCGGCGAGCGCGAGCGCCGAGGTGCTGAGACCGACGGCGGCGAGCGCGAGCGAATCGAGGGCTGGGGTGCGTGAGGTCACGGGACGCCTTCTCTAGGGGAGGGGACACTCCCATCGTCGCCGGGCCGACTGCTCGACGCATCGGTCTGAGGGAGGGGCGTCGTCGTACCGCAGGGGGATGTTCCTCCACCGCGCATCGGTGTCGTTCGTCATCGGGAGAACGCGTGGGGCTGTTCAGGCGCGAGTGCGTCGGCGCCCAGTCGGGCGGCCTCGGCATCGGTCAGCGCGGGCCGGCGGGGCCACCAGAACCTGTCCCGAGTGATGAACGCGAGTGCGGGGACGATGACCGTCCGCACGAGAAGTGTGTCGATGAGCACGCCGATGCAGACGATGACGCCGATCTGCGTCAGCGTGATGAGGGGGAGAACACCCAGGACGGCGAACACCGCGGCGAGGAGGATGCCGGCACTGGTGATCACGGCGCCCGTCGCGGCGAGAGCACGAATCATGCCCTGGCTGGTGCCGAGTCGGGCGGCCTCCTCTTTCGCACGGGTGACGAGGAAGATGCTGTAGTCGACACCGAGCGCGACGAGGAACAGGAAGCTGAACAGCAGCACGTTCGTATCGATGGCGGGGAATCCGAAGAGTGGCGACTGGAACAACCACCAGCTCACCCCGATCGCCGAGAAGAAGCTGGCGACGACGGCGATCAGGAGCAGCAGCGGCGCGACGAAGGCCCGAAGAAGGAGCACGAGCACGACGAAGACCAACGCGAGGATGAGGGGGATGAGGAGAGCCTGATCCCGGGCCTGGGCTTCGGCGACATCGAGCGCCTGCGAGTCGAGCCCTCCGACGAGCCCTTCGCCCGATCCGACGTCGTCGAGCGCGTCGCGCATGCGTTCGACGGTGGCGAAAGCCGCGTCGGTCTCGGCGCTGGCGTCGAGGGTGACATCGATCCGCGCGAACTCATCCGTCGTCTCTCCCGGCCTCGCCGCGTCGACACCGTCGAGATCCGCGAGAGCGGTGGTCGCCGCCTCGGCGTCCTCGACAGGAACGACGACGATGGCGGGGGAGGTGGTTCCAGCGGAGAACGCCTCGGCGAGGACCTCCTGACCCTGCACCGCTTCGGGCTTCTGCAGGAAGCGGTCGTTCTGGGAGAGTCCGGTCTGCACGAACAGCAACCCGCTGGCCATCGCGCCGAGAACGACGAACCCGACCGTCGCCACCACGGCCGGACGCTTCGACACTCCGCGACCGAGCTTCCCCCAGACGCTGCGGGAGATCGCGTCGGGCGACTGGAACCGCGGGATGTAGGGCCAGAACAGGCCGCGGCCGAAGAGCACGAGAGCAGCGGGCAGCACGAAGAGCGCGAAGAACATCGCGACGACGATGCCGACGGCGCAGGCCAGCCCCAGCGCACGGTTGCCCGCGATCTCGGCGAGGAGCAAGGTGAGCAGGGCCAGTGCGACCGTCGAGCCGCTGGCGATGATGGCGGGACCGGCTCCGCGAAGGGCCCTCTGCATCGCCTCTCTGCGACTCTCATGCAGACGCAGTTCGTCACGGTAGCGGGCGATCAGGAGGAGCGCATAGTTCGTCCCTGCGCCGAAGACGAGCACAGAGAGAATGCCCGTGATCGACGCATCGAGCTGGATGCCGACGGCGCTGGCAACCTGTCGTGCGACGATTCCCGCGAGTGCGTCGGCCAGGCCGATGACGACGAGGGGGACGATCCACAGCCATGGACTGCGGTAGGTGATGAGCAGCAGAACGGCGACGACGATGACGGTGGTGAGGAGAAGGGTGAAGTCCGCCCCGTCGAACACGGCGGCGATGTCGACCTCGAAGCCTTCAGCGCCCGTGAGATAGACGCGAACTCCCTCCAGGTCCGCCGCGGCGATGTCGCGGATCTCCTGCGCACGCGCAGTCTGCTCCGCGACGTCGGGCTCCGGCTCGAGAGGAACCACCACGAGGGCGACCGTTCCGTCGTCGGAGACCTGAGCGGGCGGTACGGCGCCGTCGAGGGCGAGCGCGGCAAGATCGCCGAATGCCTTCTGATCGATGAGGGAGAGCGTTTTCTCGTCGAGCACGCCGTCTTCGGAGGCGAAGACCAGCAGCGCCGAGGTCGCGTCGGCGCTGGGGAACTCTTCGAGCAACTGATCGACCTTGACGGATTCGGCGGAAGAGGGCAGGCCGACTGATGGGGCCGTCTCGGACTCCTCGCTGCCGGCGAGGGCGAACAGCGCGGTTGCGGCGACCGCTGTGATCACGAGCATGATCCACGATGTCTTCGCCGACGTCAGGAACCGTGTGAGTGCGCCCATGAAAATTCCCAACCTTGGATAGTAGTTCGATCATCAAACTATATGACTATCGAAAGATAGTAGCGATATCGTGGAAGTCATGCAATCGAGCGGGGTGCCACCTTTCGACGCCGACGGGGCGGACTTCATCCCTGCCCGTCCGGCGACGGCCCTGCTTCGGGACTTCATCGAACTCAGCGAAGTCTTCGAGTCCTCCCTCGCGGATGAACTCGGGGTCAACCCCACCGATCTGCAGGTGATGGAGCACCTGCTCATGAGCGGTCCTCTGGCCCCGACCGAGCTCGCGCGGAGAGTGGGGCTCTCTGCGGGCGCGACCACCACGTCCATCGACCGCCTCGTCGCGCTCGACCACGTCTCCCGAGAACCCCACCCGAACGACCGCCGAGGAATCCTCGTAGCTCCGCGGCGCGCGTCGCGTGACAAGGCGATGGGTCGCCTGATCCCCATGATCATGGGGATCGACGCCGAACTGGACGCCTTCACGCCTGCCGAACAAGACGTGATCACCCGCTACCTGCGGCAGGTCAGCGAGTCTCTGCGGCGGCACGCCCATTCGGGATCATCGGACTCCGAATGAAGGGCGCCGAAGCCGCAGGGTGACCCCGATCGATCGGTTTCGGCAAGGAAGACCCGAACACCAACGCACGCGAGAACAGCGATCGAACTCCATCCGCATACGAGAAGAACCGGTCAGATTGACTACCTGACCGGCTCTTTCGATCGCAGCAGCTGTGAAGCGGAGGCCCCTGCGGCGTGCTCAACAGTTCTGCTCGTCGGCGTCCTGCCGACCACCCCGCGGCTTCGTGTACCACGTCCGCGTAAGGAAGGTGAGGGTCAATACTGCCACTGCTCCTCCGACGTTCCACCACGTGATCGGGTTGCCAGACAGCAGCGGCACCAGCAAGATGAAGAGCGCTATCAGCAAGTTGACTATCAGTCGGCAACGGAACGATTCCATCAGAATTACCTACCTTGTGCAGTTCACGGTGGTGACGCTAATGCCGGCCCACCCGATCTGAGGGGTAGACAATGCAGTCCATGGGTAGTTGATTGCAACACACTTGCCCGCGCTGTTGGCCCTGTTGACCGGATCTACGAACTTGAAGTACGCGAGCGCCACCGCTCCTCCACACCTGAGAGCTGCGGGTCCTGACAGTGCGCCACAAGCCACTCCCGCCAGTACAGCCGGGCCCTGATTGTTCGCGATGATGTTGGCTGCGGTCCTAGTCTCGCCCCGGGTAAGGCGCACCCAGTGACCCCACCACTCCACGCCCGAGTCAGGATCAGCCACCACGGGGAAAACCGTACTGGCGTTGAACTCCACAACCTGGACGAGCTCCTGGCCCTCTAGCCGGAACGAAGTGGGGACGGCGTTTCCCTCTGCATCGACTGCCCACGGCGCTCCGAAACCGCTCACCGGTCCACCGTCGGCGTCAAGGATCATGACAGCGCCGTCGCTGCTGAGCACCGGCTCCCCGCCCTCTGGAAGATCTAGGGGGAAGCGATACTCGCTCGGAGACGAGGCATCGGGGATCTGGATGAGCGTCTGCACCCCATCCTGGGTTGCGAAGCTCGTCACAGTGGAACCCGCAACGGCGGTCGATAGCAGCGGGTCACCCTCACCCCGGAACAGCCCCGACGGAATGCTCGACGTCTCAACCGGTGCGTCTGTCACTGCACCGGGGAGTTTTTCGTACACGCATTTTGAACTCCCTCCCGTGGATGATCCAGCGATCTCACCCTAAGTTGCCCCCGACAGTCCTGTCTGTCGGGCATTTGGAGGACAGACGAAAGTCACCCGTGCCCGTCGACGGAGGGCAGCCCTCCCGAATGGACACACGTCTGCGGCATGAACCTCTCCGGGCGCTGCATACAGCAGGCGATCGCGCTCATGAGCGCTGCGCCGCCCGCTCCCTCCGAACCTTCGGGACGCGGCCGAAACTCCCAACCGCACGACCTCCGGTTGCGTGAGCGACCACCAGATTGCCGGCACATACGCATGACCGTCTGGTTCAGCGAGGTGACCCCGCGCCCAGGCATCGATATGCGCGTCGCCATCGACCGCGGTCTGGTCAGCTCGCGGATCGGCCTCGTGCTGGTCACGCTGGCGATGCTGGACAAGCTCCGCACCGACCGCTCGTGGTGGGTTCAGCACCACTGAGGAGCCGATGGCGGACATCGCGGTAAATGTGGCCGAGCTCGTCGCGATGCTGGACGAGGAAGAGGCCGACGAAATCAGCATGAAGCGGGCGACGGCCTAAGCGGAAGAAAGTGATGGCGGTGCGAGTTCGCTCGCACCGCCATCACTCTGTCCAGTAAGCGGCGGGACAGCAACCCCGGGGCTCTACCGGGCGACTCGATACGGTTCGCGGCAGGTCCCAGTGGATCCCACCAGATTTTCGGCGCACGTGAAAGACGAAACCCGGGAGAGGGCATAGCTCGGTTCCAACTGTCGTCGATGCCCCGGGATTGGCGAACGCGGGGCAGCCTGACCGCAGGCGACGCCGATCCGGCGCTGATGAGCAGATCAAGGCTGCGCATCCGCGGCGAATGAAAAAACCGGCCAGAAACATGTCCTGACCGGCTCTTTCAATTTACGAACAGATTGCCCTGAACAAACGAACAGGGCCTCGCTGTGGCTGCGTTCGTTTATTCGCGGATCCCTTGAGCCTCAAGGGATCCCGCCCACCGATTCTCAGGGCGATTCCAGGCTAAGCCCCAAAAAGTTCCACAGATATCGGCTTTCTCCAGATCAGGATCGCTTTTTCGCTGCACGTTTTCGGCGGCTCCGAGACCAGTTTCTCGAGGTGGTTTCATCCGTCGAACCTGCAGGCTCATCCAGCATTCTGGGTCAGCTCAGAGGGAGTGAGCGAAGTCCTGGACGGCCTGCCCGAAGCGCGTCGCGTACTCGAGGATCTGACTGCGCAGCGGACTCCGCCCCCGGGTGACGCCCTGGCTCGAGGTCAGCATCCAGTAGATGCTGGCGTCCATGCTCGTCTCACCTTTACCGCCGTGGTGTGCGGCGACCGAGTTCCGGATCTGCCTCAGCGCCGTCATGAAGTCCTTGTCGATAACCTGCTGCGCTGTTCACGTCGAAGACCAGGTGCGGTTAGAGGCTTCGCATGCTCTCGCATAGCGTCTGCGCTGGCGCACGGTGAGCTGATGCAGCATCTGCTGCTCCTCCGACCGCAAGCGTGCGATCTCCACAACGGCCTCATCCGCGCGGAGAAGAGTGCCCGCCCAAACAATCCACCCTCCGTACGCAATCAGGATTCCACCCAGCAGTGCGCTCAGGACCGAGAAGGCGAACCCAAGAGCGGGCCGCCCCGTTGCAAGAAACGCGAAAGCCAGTGAAACCACGGCAAGGACGACTCCGAAGCACAGCTGGCTGAACGCCGGCGCGACAAACCGCCCGAAGCTCGCTGACGCGCACGCCACCGCAATTGGGACCTCCCTCACGCGCAGCGGCGCACCGTCTTTTTCCAGCTTGTCGCTCACCTTCCGCAGATACCTGCCCCGAGACTTCGAAAACGTCTTCACTGTCACCGCCCCTTTCGACGCGCACGCTGCGCACTCGCAGTCCCACCCTCTCGAACCCGACCAACGTGTGCTCGACGGGCTTGCAACACCCCGAGGGCGCTACTGCATGGAAACCCCAGCAGGACGCATCTGCTCCACGACAACCAGATCGCGGTCGCGGTGATGCAATAGCAGCGAGCCTCAGATAGCACCGAGGGTTCCGCGGCTCAGCTGGCAGCGGCCTCGAGCATCTCCTGGAGGCCCGGGTAGGCGGCGTTGTCGGCGAGCACCCGCTCGTAGTCCTTCCGCGCCATCGCCTTCTTGCCTTCCGCGAGATACGTGTGCCCGCGCGCGACCAAGGCGAGGTGCCTCAGCTCGACAGGTCGCGACCGCGGCCGCAGGGCCTCTTTCAGCGCCTCACGTGCGGCCTCGAAGTAGCCCTGCTCTCGAAGTGCCGTGCCGCGTTGGATGAGAAGGAAGGTCGCGGCGACATCGTCGTTGCTCAGACCGTTGGTGAGATCGACGACCTCCGCCCACCGCTCAGCCTCGGCATAGAGCTCAGCCAGCGACACGGCGGCGACCGTGGTCGGATCAAGACTTTCCACGACGGCGATGGCCCGTGGGAGGTTCCCGCTCGCCTGTTCCAGCTCTGCGACGAACAGCCCCATCGCCTGCCGGTCCCAAGGCATCTCCGCCGTCACACCCGTCGCCACCGGAATGCTGATCTCGGGACGCTCGAGGTACTTGATGATGAATGGGTCCCTCGACGGGTCGTAGCCCGTATCGAACAGCCATCCGAGTAGGACACGGGCTCGCTCTGCATCCTTGTTGGGTCCCACGACCCGGAGGATCTCCACCATCGCCGCGGTGGCCACAGCAACAGGGTGCTGCTGGCCAACGGCGTGGATAGCAGCCGCGTCCGGAGCGCCGGACAGCTGCTTGAAGAGCTGCTTCTCCCACGCAGGAGAGGTGAGCCCGGGCTTGACCTTCTTCGGCACCGGTGGGCGAACGGGCTGCGGTGCTCGTGTCGGCTGTCGAGGTGCGGCCGCGCGCTTCGTACTCGTCGTCGTAGACGTGTGCGAGATGCCTGTGCCCGGAATACCGACGGTTCGGGTCGTGCGCCCGTTGGTGTTGACGCTGACACGTGCGCCCCGTACGCCCGCAGACAACCCGACGTTCTTACTCGAAACGTTCAGGCGCACACCGGGCGCGATCTTGATGGACTTACGAACCTTGAACCCCATGGTCACCCTCGCTCTTCTCTTCAGATGCACCCTACCGGCGTCGGCAGCACGCCTCGAGGCGGTGATGGGCAGCGTCATCTGTACAGTCGCAGTCTCCACAATGCAGTCAACGACGACGTGCGTCGCGGAGTTGCGAAGAAGAACAGCTACGACTCCGTTCCCGCCCATGCACTCCTGCAGAGCATCGTCTGCCGTGATTGTCATGCCGGTGGGACGGACGACCTTTAGTGCGTAGTAATCCCCAGAAGCGCGAGCGGCGCGGCGCCCCTCCATAGCGCTGGCAAGGAACCGACAACGACGACAGAGGCGACGACCACCGCGGTTACAAGCCAATTGCGCGCTCCGTGCGTTGCCTTCCGCGCCAACGCGATACTGCAACACACCAAGGGCTAAAAAATGAAGAGCCGGTCAGTTTTAGCACCTGACCGGCTCTTTCAACTTACGAACAGATTGCCCTGCACAAACGAACAGGGCTTCGCTGTGGCCGTGTTCGTTTATTCTCCGTTCCCTTGAGGCTCAAGGGAACGGACAGGCCTTCCTTGAGACGATTCCACGCTAAGCGCAAGAAAGTTCCACGGAAGATGGAATTATCCAGATCAAAGCCACTTTTCTCCGCGCACTCTTGGCGCCTCTGATGGCGGGTTCCAGTACTAATTCGTCCGTTCGCCTCGCGCCGCGACAGACGCACAGATTCTTGCCGCGACGCGCCAGTGCTTCCGCAGTTCGTTCTCGACGGCGGCCGGCTCGGCGTCCTCTTGGTCGACCGACGACGATAGGCGACTTCGGCGTCCTTGCGTGTCTGGGATTCGCGCTGCGCTCAGCCACCAGGGCAGTCGCAGGGGCTGCCGCTGTAGCACTGACAGACGGGCGGCGGATAGTCGTCCTGGGTCACGACGAGTCGAGGGCTCAGTTCTTCGAGCGGGATCACCGAGTCGTATCCCTCGACGGGAGCCGTGACTGGACACTCTGCCGGCGTAGTCCGAATTACCTTCTCCTTGCGAGGAAAGGTCAGGTTGAAGCACACGGCGCCATCCGCTTGCGATGACCACATACCTGCCGAGGTCTGGGAGTCGCCGGTGCCGAGCAACGTGAGCGTCGGACCATCGGAGGATTCGATGAGGTCCAGCAACCTGATGGGGCTGAGGTCACCTTCGCCATCTCGGAGGTCAGAAACGAAGTAGAGGTCGGCGAGGGTCTCTTCCGGGTTGGAGGCGATACGGTCGCGAAACTCCCACAGGGTGTCCTGCGCGTCCTCGATGGAGTGCTCGAGAGAGGTGTTCACACGGTCGTCGAGGTTCGGTGTGCAGCCGGTCAGAGCGAGGGCGAGCGCGACCAACGCGACGAGAAACCGTCCGGCACCGACGCGTGCGTTCATGGTGGTGACCCTAGCGGATGCGGAACAGCGACTAGGGGCAGGTGCGTGAGTCCACGACACCAGTACGATCCCAGCATGTACTCCTTCCGTGTGCCCGTGTCTCTCGGAGGCAGCAGGCCCAACACGGACGATGACACTCTGTTGCTCGTCGAGTCGGATGAGGAACGCATCTGGATCCAAGCCTCCGGCCCACTCAAGGACGCGATCCGAGCTACGTTTCGAGGCTCTGGCTACGCCACGGACACTGCTGCAGAATCACGGGGCACGGAGTTGTGCTCCACTCTCCGCCTCGCCGCGCGGGCCTGTCCGTCGACTTCATGGAACGACAATCCTTCAGCGCTCTGAGCGAGCATGCGTTGGCCGCCGTGAACGACACCGTCCCCCAGAACGTCCGCGTCATCAACGAGCATGCCGGTGTCCGGGTCCACCTGTCTGAAGAAGAACTAGTCACCTTCACATGAGCGCCGAAGCGCACGTGCTCAGCCCGCCGACGAACATCATGAACTGCTTCGCCGATGCACTCCACGAAGCCGTCCCGTCGGATCGTGCGCATCTGGCATTCGATCTGTTCAGTCAGACAAGCCGTGCACAGGGAGCAGATGCGCTCCTGCTCACACTGGTGTCAGCCATTGAAGCGCTGGTGGTGCCCGCCAAGGTCTCGAACAGCGAGCAAGAGTTCGTCGCGCTCCTCGCTCAGCAGGTGGAGAAGTCCGACGTCGTTCAAGATCCTGACCGACGAGCAGCGCTTGCGAACCGGGTCCGGGGACTACAGAACGAAACGATCCGAGCGGGCGCTAAGCGGTTGGTCCGTCGACTGGAACCTCGCGAGTACGGAGGAATGAAGGCGACCAAGTTCTTCGACCGCGTGTACGAGTTGCGGAGCCGGCTTTCGCATGGCGATGCTCCATCGTGGCGCGACGTCGGGGACGTGGGCAGCGAGCTCGGGCGATTCACCCGCGACCTCATCGACCTAGAGTTCACGTCGCCCGACTCAGCCGACAGGATCTGAGATTCGAGATCTACTGCCCAATCTCGCCGGAGACCGCCCCAGCGGGCAAGGACTGGCGCCAAGAGGACCTTGTAGTGCGTCCTCATCGGCCAAGTAGGGCTGACCTTGCGAGCCGGATATACGAAAGCGCCGATCAGAAGTTGCTCTGACCGGCGCTTTCAATTTACGAACAGTTGGCCCTGCATTTACGAACAGGGCCTCGCTGTGCGCGAGGGGGGACTTGAACCCCCACGTCCTTACGGACACTGGCACCTGAAGCCAGCGCGTCTACCATTCCGCCACTCGCGCGAGTGTCTCGTTCCGAAGAACTCAACTTCCCAAAGATATCATGCGTTTTCGGCCTCGTTGCACATGCCTGGAGGGCCATCGGCGGCGTTCCCCCAGGACACCTGGCTACGATGTGTCTACCAGTCGGCATGCCAGAGGAGCCCAGTGGGACTACTTGACAGCTTTGAGAAGGGTCTCGAACGCGCAGTTAACAGCGCGTTCGCCAAGACCTTCCGTAGCGGCATCCAGCCTGTGGAGATCGCTTCGGCGCTGCGGCGTGAAGCCGACACGAAGGCCGCGGTCGTGAGCCGCGATCGCATCATCGCGCCCAACAGCTTCGTGGTGCGTCTGAGCGCCGACGATGCGGAGCGGATGCGCGGGCTCGGCGGCGCCCTCACGGACGAGCTGCACGCTCTTCTCACCACGCACGCCACGTCGCAGGGCTACAGCTTCGCGGGCCCGCTCTCGATCAGCCTCGAAGCCGACGAGAAGGTCGCCACCGGCACGGTGCGCGTGAGCTCGGGCACCGTCGAGGGCCGCGTCAGCTGGCAGGCCGTGGTCGACGTCGACGGTCGTCGCCATTCCATCTCCCGCGCCCGCACCGTGATCGGTCGAGGCTCGGATGCCGACATCACGATCGCTGACGCGGGGTCGAGCCGCAAGCACGTCGAGATCCTGTGGGACGGCGAGCGCGCCATGATGCGCGACCTCGGTTCCACCAACGGCACGAAGGTCAACGGGCAGAAGCTGCGCGAAGCCGCCCTCCCGACAGACACGACGATCACGATCGGACGCACCGACCTGGTGTTCCGCATCGTCCCCGTGGCCGCACCCTCGCGTCCTGCGGCCAGGGGCGACGACGCCACCCGAGCGTTCGGAGCCCTCGGTTGAGTGAACTGATCCTTCTTCTCCTGCGCATCGGGTTCCTCCTCCTGATGTGGTTCTTCGTGTTCGGTGTCGTGTACTCGCTGCGCGCCGACCTCTTCGGTGTGCGGGTGCGCAAGCTCCCCGTCGAGGCGACGGCAGGGGCACCTGTGGCGGCGGGTGCACCCGCCGCCCCCGTTTCGAAGCCGGCATCCGCCCGCCCGTCGACCGGACCGGCGACGGTCGCGACCGCCAAGCGTCTCGTGATCACCTCAGGCCCCAAGGCGGGTCTCGAGCTGCCGCTCAGCGCCGACTCCCTCACGATCGGCCGCTCCAGTGAGTCCGCTCTCGTGATCCGTGACGACTACACGTCCAGTCACCACGCGCGCCTGATGCTGCGCGGCGACAGCTGGGCGATCCAGGACCTCGACTCCACCAACGGCACCTTCGTCGCGGGCCAGCGCGTCTCCGGCTCGCCCGTCGCCCTCTCGCTCGGCACGCCCATCAAGGTGGGCGCCACGACCTTCGAGCTGCGAGCCTGACGCCGGCATGGTCTTCGAAGGCTCGAGCGTCGCGATCTCCCACACCGGGAAGGTCCGCTCCAACAACCAGGATTCCGGTTACTCCGGAGCGAACCTCTTCGTCGTCGCCGACGGCATGGGCGGCCACGCCGGTGGTGACGTCGCCTCGAGCATCGCGATCCAGCGTCTGGAGCCCCTCGACCAGCCGTATGCGTCGACGGAAGACGCGCAAGCCTCACTGCAGGCCGCGGCCACCACGGCAGCGGGCGACCTCATCCGTGCCGCGAAGGATCGACCGGAGCTCGCCGGTCTCGGAACCACCGTCAGCGCGATCATTATGGTCGACGAGTACGCGGTCATCGGCCACATCGGCGACTCGCGCATCTACCTCTACCGCGACGACGCCCTGACGCAGATCACCGCCGACCACACCTTCGTGCAGCGCCTGGTCGACTCGGGCCGCATCACCCCGGAAGAGGCGCGCTACCACCCCCGCCGCTCCGTGCTCATGCGCGTGCTCAGCGACATGGACTCCGACCCCGAGCTCGACATGTTCGTCATGCACACGCAACCCGGCGACCGCTGGCTGCTCTGCTCCGACGGACTCTCCGGCGTGGTCGATGAACCCCACATCCTCAAGGCCATGCAGCTCGGCCTCGCTCCGGGACGCACCGCCGACAACCTCCTCAAGCAGGCGCTCGACGGCGGAGCGCCCGACAACGTCACGATCGTCCTGGTCGACGTCGGCGGTCAGCACCCGATCCACTCGGGCACGCCCACGATCGTGGGCTCGGCCTCGAACCCCGACGGCGTGTACGTACCCCCGGTGCGCCCTCCCCGCGGCAACTGGCTGCACCCGGTGCGCCAGGCCGCGAACGAGCCGAGCCACTTCGAGCCGGCCCCCGAGTACCTCGAGGAGCTCATCGAAGAGGATCGTCGTCGTGCCAAGCGTCGTCGACTCGGTTGGATCGCCGGTGCTCTCGTGGTGATCGCGATGCTGGGCGTGACCGCCTTCGCCGCGTACAGCTGGACCCAGACGCGCTACTTCATCGGCGCCGACGAGGACAGCGTGGTGATCTTCCAGGGCGTGCAGCAGAACATCGGACCGATCACGCTGTCGACCCCGATCCAGGACACCGACATCCTCCTCGCGAACCTGCCGCCGTACCAGCGGGCATCGGTCGAGCGCACCATCACCGCGCGCTCACTCTCCGACGCGATGGCGATCGTGGACCGGCTCAAAGCGGGTGCCGACGCGAACACGATCGAGACCCCGCTGCCCACGCCCATGCCGACACCTGTCGACACCCCCGAAGGCGGTGAGGGATGAGCACCGACGTCGCGGCCGACACCAGTGTCATCAAGGCCCTCAAGCGCATCCGGATGCCGCAGAACCAACGCAACCGCGAGTTCTGGCTGCTGCTGTTCGCGTGCGCGATCAGCGGCGCCGCCCTGACGCTCGTGCAGCTGGGCGCACTCGGCGTGATCGACCCGATGATCCTGGCGATCGGTGGCGGCCTCGCCGCTCTCGCCTTCGCCCTGCACATCGTGCTGCGCTTCGTCGCGTCCGACGCCGACCCGTTCGTCGTGCCCATCGCGACCCTGCTCACCGGCCTCGGCATCGCGATGATCTATCGGATCGACATCGCCTTCAAGAACACCGGCTGGAACGCCTACTCGACCAAGCAGCTCGCGTGGACCGCGATCTCGCTCGCGGGTGCGATCGCGGTGGTCATCCTGCTGCGCAACTACCGCATCCTGTTCCGGTACACCTACATCTTCGGCCTCGCCGGAATCCTGCTCCTGCTGCTGCCGTTCGTGCCCGGCCTGCGCATCCCGGACGCGAACGCGGCGGTCTGGGTGTCGCTCGGCGGCGCGTTCGCCTTCCAGCCGGGTGAGCTCGCAAAGATCTGCCTGGCCATCTTCTTCGCCGGCTATCTGGTGCGCACCCGCGAGAGCCTGACCTCCGTCGGCAAGCGCGTGATGGGCATCACCTGGCCCCGCATGCGCGAGCTCGGCCCCGTGCTCGTCGTCTGGCTCATCTCGCTGGGGATCATCGTGTTCCAGCGCGACCTCGGCACGGGAACGCTGATCTTCGGCATGTTCGTCGCGATGCTCTATGTCGCGACGGGCAAGACCAGCTGGGTGCTCATCGGCCTCGCCCTCGTGGTCGCCGGTGTCGCCCTCGCGACGCAGATCCTCAGCTATGTTCAGGGCCGCTTCATCAACTGGCTGTTCCTGTTCGATGCCGATCAGGTCGACCCCGACGGCGCCGGGTACCAGCCCATGCAGGGGCTCTTCGGGCTTGCCCGCGGTGGACTCATGGGCACCGGCTGGGGCCAGGGCCGCCCGGAGGTCACGCCTCTGGCCCACAGCGACTACATCATCACCAGCCTCGGCGAAGAGCTCGGACTGATCGGACTGTTCGCGATCCTCTGCCTGTACATGGTGTTCGTGAGCCGTGGCATGCGCATCGGCCTCGCGGGACAGGACGACTTCGGCAAGCTGCTGGCCACCGGGCTCTCGTTCACGATCGCGCTGCAGGTGTTCATCATGGTCGGTGGTGTCACCCGCCTCATCCCGCTGACCGGTCTGACCACACCGTTCCTCGCGGCGGGCGGCTCCTCCCTCGTGGCCAACTGGCTCATCGTGGCGCTGCTGCTGCGCATCTCCGACGGGGTGCGCCGTCAGCCCCGGGTGGTGATCGGCTGACATGACCAAGGAACTCCGCCGTCTCAGCATCATCATGCTGTTCATGTTCATCGCCCTCTTCGCCGCGACCAGCTGGATCCAGGTCGTCGAGGCGGACGCGCTGGCCCAGAACAGCAACAACAAGCGCACCCGGCTCGACAGCTACGAGATCCAGCGCGGGTCGATCATCGTCGACGGTGTCGCGATCGCCAGCTCGGTGCCCAGCGACGACCGGTACCAGTTCCAGCGCGTCTACACCGATGCCCCGATGTGGGAGCCGGTGACCGGGTACTTCAACCCGGCTCTGGGCTCGAGCACCGGCATCGAGAGGGCCATGAACGCCGAGCTCTCCGGCACCGGTTCGAACGCGTTCCTCGGCGAGGTCGAGCGCATCCTCTCCGGCCAGCCGCAGCGCGGCTACAGCGTGGAGCTCTCCCTGAACACCGCGGCGCAGCGGGCTGCCTACGAGGCCCTCGACGGGCTCACGGGCGCGGTCGTCGCGATGGACCCGAAGACGGGACGCATCCTGGCGATGGTCTCGACCCCGGGTTTCGACGCCAATCTGATGGCGACGCACGACGCGGATGCGGCGAACGCGACGTACGACCAGCTGGTCGCCGATGCGAACAAGCCGCTGTCCAACCGGGCGATCGCGGGAGATCTGAACCCTCCCGGTTCGACGTTCAAGGTCGTCGTCGCGGCCGCTGCCTACGCGACAGGCAACTGGACTCCCGACTCGACGCTGCCGAACCCGATCTCCTACACCCTGCCCGGTTCGACGAACCGCGTCTCCAACGCCTGGGGCGGCACCTGCGGCCCCGGCGAGACGGTCACCATCGCCGAGGCGATCAGGCTCAGCTGCAACATCCCGATGGCCGAGCTCGCCGTGGAGCTCGGCGACGACACCATCCGCGAGATGGCGGACAAGCTCGGGTTCAACCAGACGTTCGACACGCCGTTGACCTCGACGGCCTCGAGCTACCCGCGCGCCCTCGATGACGCCCAGACCGCGCTGACCGGATTCGGCCAGGGCAAGGTCACCGCGACCCCGTTGCAGATGGCCATGGTCTCTGCCGGACTCGCGAACGACGGCGTCGTGATGAACCCGCGCATGGTCGACGCCGTGATCGGGAACGACCTCTCCGTCATCAAGGCGTTCCAGGACAGCGAGTTCGGACGGGCGATGGAGGCCGACGTGGCGAACAACGTGACCGCGGCCATGGTCGCGAGCGTCGCTACGGGCGCGGCCCAGGGTGCAAGAATAGACGGGATCGACGTGGCCGGTAAGACGGGCACCGCAGAGAACGGAAACAGGCCGCATACGTTGTGGTTCACCGGCTTCGCGCCGGCGAACGACCCCGCGGTCGCAGTAGCGGTCGTCGTCGAAGACGGCGGCGGACAGGGACAATCAGGTAGCGGCGACACCATCGCCGCTCCGATTGCGAAGAAGGTCATAGAGGCGGTGCTGGGCAGATGAGGCCGACGCAGGGTGTGTCGTTCGGTGGTCGTTACGAGCTGCAGTCGCGTATCGCGATCGGTGGCATGGGCGAGGTGTGGGAAGCGACGGATCACGTCATCGGACGTACCGTCGCCATCAAGATCCTCAAGGACGAGTACATGGGGGACCCCGGGTTCCTCGAGCGTTTCCGGGCCGAGGCCCGTCACGCCGCTCTCGTCAACCATGAGGGCATCGCCAGCGTGTTCGACTACGGCGAGGAGAACGGCAGCGCCTACCTCGTGATGGAGCTGGTGCCCGGCGAGGCGCTCTCGACCGTGCTCGAGCGCGACGGCGCGCTGAGCGCCGACAAGACGCTCGACATCGTGGCCCAGACGGCTTCCGCTCTGCAGGCGGCTCACGCCGCCGGCCTCGTGCACCGCGACATCAAGCCGGGCAACCTGCTGATCACGCCCGACGGCCGCGTCAAGATCACCGACTTCGGTATCGCCCGCATCGCCGACCAGGTGCCGCTCACCGCGACCGGTCAGGTCATGGGCACCGTGCAGTACCTCTCGCCCGAACAGGCATCAGGACACCCGGCATCGCCCGCGACCGACACCTACTCGCTGGGCATCGTCGCGTACGAGTGCCTGGCAGGCAAGCGTCCGTTCACCGGCGAGTCGCAGGTGGCGATCGCGATGGCGCAGATCAACGAGCAGCCGCCGCCCCTGCCCCCCACCGTTCCGATCCCGGTGCAGAACCTGGTCATGGCGATGATCGCCAAGAAGCCCAGTGACCGTCCGTCGTCATCGGCGACGGTGGCACGCGCGGCCCAGGCCCTGCGTCGCGGAGATCTGAACTCGGCGGCCATCGCCGTTCCCGCCATCGCGACCGGCGGCATCGCCGGCGGCGACGACGCGACCAGGCTTCTGAACGCTTCTGGCGACGACGGCACCACGCGCATCCTCCCCACCACCGCTCAGCTGCCCACCGAGGACGCTGCGGAAGAGGAGAAGAAGAAGAAGCGCAGCCCGTGGACCTGGCCGCTGATCGCCCTGATCGCGTTGCTGGTCATCGTGCTCGGCGGAACGGTGTGGGCGATGCTGGCGAACCAGGGCAACGGCGACGACAAGCCCTCGGCCTCGCCCAGCGCGTCGGCATCCCGCACCCCGACGCCGACGCCGACTCCGACACCCGAGGTGACCCGCGTCGATGTGACCGCGCTGAACCTGAACGGCAAGGACTGCGGGGCGGCCACCGCCACGCTGACCGAAGCAGGCTTCAACAGCGAGATCACCTGCGTCGACGGCGACCCGGCGCCCACCGATGCCGAGGTCGGCACGGTTTACCGCGTCGCGCCTTCCGGCAACGTCGAGACCACCCAGCCGATCACCCTGACGGTCTACGCCGCTCGCGCCGGTCTGCCGACGCCGAGCGATGCCCCGACCATCACCGGTGACCCCGTCGCCGGCTCCACGGTGACGATCTCCTGGGGCACCGGCTTCACCTGCCCCAGCGGCACGACCCTCTCCGGCTACGTCGTCTCGGTGCAGAACGGCTCGTTCGTTTCGGGCGGACCGAACTTCCAGCCGACCCAGCGCAACACGCAGGTGAAGATCGCCGACGCCGAGGGGCAGCAGCTCATCGTCACCTACCAGGGCATGTGCTCCGGCGGCGACCAGCGCACCTCGGCCGCCTCTCCGCCGCTCTCGGTCACGATCACCGCGGCAGCGAATCCCGGCGATGGGGACACCGGCACCGACGGGTAACCTGTAGTTCAGTTTCAGCAAGAGTAGTTTCCAGGGGGGTCATCCGTGTCCACAGAGCCACGAGTCATCGCGGGCCGGTACCGCGTCGACGAGCTCATCGGGCATGGCGGAATGGCGAAGGTGTACCGCGGGTACGACCTGACGCTCGGGCGCGAGGTCGCGATCAAAGTCCTCGACCCCGAACTGGCGCGTGACACCGCCTTCCGCAACCGATTCCGGCTCGAGGCGCAGGCTGCGTCGCGCATGTCGCATCCGTCGATCGTCCGCGTCTTCGACGCCGGCGACCCGTCGACGAGTGAGATCGGCTCCGACGAGCCGCCCTACATCGTCATGGAGCTCGTCAAGGGCACCCTGCTCAAGGACATCATCTCCGCCGGCCCCGTGCCGGTGGCCGACGCGGTGCGCTACGTCGACGGCATCCTCGAGGCGCTCGACTACTCGCATCGTGCCGGTGTCGTGCACCGCGACATCAAGCCGGGCAACGTGATGGTGACCGACAAGGGTCAGGTCAAGGTGATGGACTTCGGGATCGCCCGAGCCGTCTCCGACTCGTCGTCGACCGTGGCGGAGACCACCCAGATCATCGGGACCGCCGCCTACTTCTCGCCGGAGCAGGCGAAGGGCGAGCCCGTCGACGCTCGAGCCGACCTCTACTCCACCGGTGTCGTCCTGTACGAGTTGCTGACGGGCCGCCAGCCCTTCCGGGGCGAGTCACCAGTGGCCGTCGCCTACCAGCACGTCAGCGAGACCCCCGTTCCTCCGACCGAGGTGAACGAGGAAGCTCCCCGCACCCTCGACCCGATCGTGCTCCGCGCGCTCGCGAAGGACCCGTACCAGCGATACCCTGATGCCGCGCACTTCCGCGCGGCCTTGGATTCCGCCATGACGGGAAACGCTCCGACCCGCAAGGAACTCGGAGCGCTTACCAGCGAGCTCTACGGCGCGAGCCCGCGGCAGGCGCAGGAGACCGCGCGGTCGCTGCGTCAGCTCAGCACCGACACGACCATGACCAGAACCCAGTCCGGTCCGCCGGTCGCGTGGATCTGGGCGGGCGTGGCTCTGCTCGCCGTGCTGCTGGCCTCCGTGCTGTTCTGGGTCGTCACGATCAGCATGCGGCCCCCTGAGGTGTCGAGCAGCTCACGGATCGTCCCGAACCTCGTCAACGTCTCCTCGGAACGCGCGCAGGACGACCTCGCAGGGCTCGACCTCTCGTCGAAGATCGTGATCGAGACGAGCTCCGAGGTCGCCGAAGGCAACGTGATCCGCACCGACCCCGAAGCGGGCGTCTCGGTGGAGGAGGGATCCACGGTCACGTTGTACGTCTCCGCGGGCGAAGAGACCGTGGTCATGCCCAAGATCGAGGGCATGGCGCTCAGCGATGCCACGAACGCGCTGAAGGCGGCAGGGCTCGAGCTCGGCACCGTCATCCAACGCAACGACAAGGCCCTGGCGGCGAACACCGTCATCTCCGCCAGTGAGAAGGCCGAGACCGAACTGGATCCGGGAACCGTCGTCAACCTTGTCGTGGCCAGCGGCAAGGTGACGCTGACCGACCTCGTCGGCTGGACCGTCGATGCCGCCACGACCAACCTCGGCGATCTCGGTCTGGTCGCCGTGCCGGCAGAGACGGCGGAGTGCCCGGCCACGCAGCCGGCGACCGTCCACTCGATGTCGGTGGCTCCGGGTGACGTTCCCGTCGGCTCGTCGGTGCAGATCTTCTTCTGCACCGGATAGCGGTCGCAGGTCGGGGAGCCGACCCCGCCGTCACCTCGACAGCGGGTGCAGGTCCTCTGCGCGCGCCACGGCATTCTCGTCCCCGCACAGCTCCAGCCAGTTCGCCAGAAGCCGGTAGCCTCCCTCGGTGAGCACGCTCTCCGGATGGAACTGCACACCCCACAGCGGCAGGTCACGGTGCGCCAGGGCCATCACCGTGCCGTTCTCGGTCCAGGCGGTCACGATGACATCGGAGGGCAGGTCGGAGGCCGCGAGCGCCAGCGAGTGATAGCGACCCGCGTCGAACGGAGAGGGGATGCCGTCGAACAGCGGGGAGCCGTCGTGCGTGACCGCCGACACCATGCCGTGCATGAGCTCCGGCGCGGCGATCACCGGTGCCCCAAAGGCCTCACCGATCGTCTGATGCCCGAGGCACACACCGAGGGTCGGTATGCGCAGCCGCGTGGCGATGCGCACCGCGTCGAGCGAGGCGCCGGCGTCGGCCGGGGTGCCCGGCCCGGGTGAGAGCATCACCGCGTCGTATGCGGCGAGCATGTGCTCGAGCTGTGCGGCGTCGGTGGCGTCGGACTCGATCATCACGGTGTCGGCCCCGAGCTCGCTCAGGTATCCGACCAGGGTGTGCACGAAGCTGTCGTGGTTGTCGACCACGAGCACTCGCGTCATTCGACGTCGACCTCGCCCGGAGCGATGATCGGGCTCACCCAGGGGAAGACGTACCAGAACAGTCCGTAGAGCACGGCGGCGATGACGACCACGAGGATGAGCACACGCAGCCACCACGGACCGGGCAGCAGGCGCCAGATTGCGGCGTACATCAGTCTTCTCCCTTGTCGACGTCCACGATCACACCGATGGTGCGGCCGGCGGGGGCGGCGGGTCGGTCAGAGCGGTCGGCGGGCCCTCAGCGCGCGGCTGGAAGCTCTCGAAGACCCCGTAGGCGACGATGCGCTCGGCGAGGGAGTAGAGCGGGGAGCAGGCGGTGAGGGTGATGTACTGCTCTCCGGTCTGCTGCTCCGGCATCTGCGGCACATCCGCGAGCACGTCCGTCTGCGTGGGCTTCACGTATTCGAGGGTGCGGAAGCGGTAGGTGTACCAGCCGTCGGGCGTCTCCACGACGATCGCGTCGCCGAGCTGCAGCTTGTCGAGCTGGTTGAACGGCTTGCCCCAGGTGGTGCGGTGTCCGGCGAGAGAGAAGTTGCCGACCTCGCCGGGCATCTTCGAGTTCGTGTAGACCCCGATGCCCTGCTGATCCAGGGTGCGTGCGCGGCTCGTGCCCCCGAAGATCCCGAAGTTGTAGTCCGCGCCGAATCGAGGGATGTGCATCTGTCCGAACCACTGGGCATCGGCCGGAGCTGCGGGGACCGGCGGGACGTATGTGGTGACACCGTCTTCACCCTCGACGACGGGCGGGAGCTCTGGTGCCTCGGCCTGTGCGAGGGCCTGCGAGACAGCGGCCCCCTCATCGTTCTTCTGGGCGCTGATGATGATGTCGCCGATCCACATCTGCCAGGCCACGAAGAGGAGGACCACCACGCCGGCGGTGAGGAGGAGCTCGCCGAGTACACTCGCGAACGTCGCGCGAGAGCGTGGTCGCTGCCGCCGCGGACGTCGCCCCCCAGGCACGACGGATGCAGTCATGCGGTGATCATATCCGGGAACGCTGGGCGGACGCCGAGGCCTCCCCGTCTGTGCGGGCATATGTGCCTCGGCGGAGGACAGCTCTGATGGGTACAATGACGGAATGGCACGTGACCGCAAGACTGAAGAACCCGCCGTCGAGCGCGCCGAAGGCGAGGCCGCTCCCAACGCCGTGTGGTTCAAGCCGGTGATGATCGGCTTCATGCTGCTGGGCCTCGTGTGGATCCTGGTCTTCTACATCTCCGGCATGCAGTACCCGATCCCGGGTCTGTCGAACTGGAACCTGGCCATCGGCCTCGGCATCGCGCTGATCGGCTTCCTCATGACGACCCGCTGGCGCTGATCCTCCCCCTTCTTCCAGAAAGGCCCTCTCGCGATGCGAGAGGGCCTTTCTCATATCTGGAGCGAAAGTTATCCACAGGTCCATCCACAGCCTGGGGAGAATTACACCGGTGTTATTCACAGGGGTTAACAACCCTGTTAACAACTCGGGATCAGGACAAAAGGATGAGCGGCGGCACGAACGCCACGACGACGATCAACAGGACGACCACCGCGGACAGCAGCACGATCTGCAGGGTGCGCTGTTCTCGGCGCTTCGTCTTGACGTAGATGAAGGCGACGAGGGCCCCGACGATGGCTCCGCCCAAGTGGGCTTGCCATGAGATGCCTCCGGCAAAGAAGCCGAAGGCGAAGTTGATGCCGAGGATGACGAGGATCCCGGTAACGTTCGCGCCGATGTGGCGGCCGATGATCAGCAGAGAAGCCAGGAGTCCGAAGATCGCCCCGGAGGCTCCCACGGTCCACGAACCCGGCGCGAGGATGGCGACCATCACCGATCCCCCGAGACCGCTGATCAGATACAGAGCGAGGTACCGGGTGCGGCCGAGCATGGGCTCAAGGCTCTGACCCAGCATCCACAGGGCGAGCATGTTGAGCGCCAGGTGGATGAAGCTCCCGTGCACGAGCAGCACGGTGAGAAGACGCCAGGGCTCGAAGGGCACGGCGAAGAGATTCGGGTACAGGAACGGGGCGAAGAATCCCAGAGCCTGAATGATCGGTTCCTTGAACCCCGGGATCAACTGAACCAGGCCGATGAACGAGGTGACCGCGAGCAGCGCGTAGGTCACGACCGGCTTGCCGCCGCGGGTCATCGCCATGGTGGCGCCGCCGCCGCGCCAGCGTCGTGCCGCCTTCTTCTGCGCGGGAGTGCGGTTCTTGCGGTCGGCGCTCATGCACTCCGGGCAGATGACGCCCACGGGCGCCTGTGTCTGGCACTCGGGGCAGATGGTGCGCATGCACCGCTGGCAGAGCACGAAGCTCTGCCGATCCGGATGCCGGTAGCAGAAGTTGTCGCGATTGCTCGTGAACTCAGGCGTGGTCATCCGGATCGGCCGCAGCTGTCGTCAGGCCGCGACGATGTCGATCGACTGCAGCACGACCGGCTCGACGGGGCGGTCGCCCGCACCGGTCTGCACAGCGCCGATCGCGTCGACGACGGCCTTGGAGGCGTCATCGGCGACCTCGCCGAAGATCGTGTGCTTGCCCTGCAGCCACGGGGTCGGGTCGGTCGTGATGAAGAACTGCGACCCGTTGGTGCCCTCGGGCTTGCCCGTGATGGCGTTGCGACGCAGGCCCGCGTTGGCCATCGCGAGGATGTAGGGCTCGTTGAAGTTGAGCTCCATGTTGATCTCGTCGTCGAAGTTGTAGCCGGGGCCGCCGACGCCCTGTCCGAGCGGGTCGCCGCCCTGGATCATGAAGTTCGGGATGATGCGGTGGAAGATGACGTCCTTGTAGAGAGGTCCCTCGCCGGGCTTGCCGGTGGCGGGATCGGTCCACTCCTGGGTGCCGTCGGCCAGGCCGACGAAGTTCTTGACCGTCTTCGGGGCGTGGTCACCGAAGAGGTTGATGACGATGTCACCGTGGTTGGTGTGCAGGGTTGCGACATGAGAAGCGTGAGCCATGTCAACATTCTCGCAGAGCTTCCGGTGAGTTGGCCGTGGTGACTACCCCTGTTCGGTCGAAGAAGCAAGGGGCGGGCGATTCCCGCCCGGCTTCCAGCCTCTCGTGGCAAGATGGGGAACCCGTACTCCAATGGACAGGAGAGCATCGTGAGCCTCAGCCGCAAGCGGAAGAAGGAACTGCGTCGTCTTCAGAACGACGCGAACCAGCTCTGGGAGAACCAGCAGGTGCTCGTCGGTCACGCCGCCGATGTCGCCCGTGAGGCCGGCCGTCAGCTCGGCAACCTCAATCGTGAGCAGGTCGTGCCGGTCATCCAGGACACGTACAACCGCCGTGTCGCCCCGGTCGTCGACCGCGGCGTGAAGATCGGCAAGCACGTCGTCGACGACAAGTTCGTGCCGATCGTGGGCGGAGTGGTCGGAACTGCTCTCACCGCGTGGGACGTCGCCAACGCCAAGCGCCACGGCGTCGCCGTGAAGGTGCGCAAGGCGACCGCGCCGCAGAAGTCGGGCCCCGGCCTGGGCTCCATCATCGCGATCATCCTCGGTGCTGCCGCGGCGGTCGGTGTGCTCTACGCCGCATGGCAGACGCTGCGCGCGGACGATGAGCTCTGGGTCGCGGACGACCCGCTCGCCGCACCCGACGCGTGAAGCCGTCTGACCCCGCCTCCGTCGCCCCTGGTGACGGAGGCGATCAGCATGCCCGGTTGAAAGAGGCGGCCGCGGCCCGGGGACTCGAGATCGAGATCCGCGAACGACCCGCCGCCGACAGCCTCTTCGAGGCAGCAGAACTGCTCGGCATCCCGGCGTCGGGCATCGTGAAGACCCTCGTCGTGAAGCGGTCGGATGACACGTTCCTGTTCGCGCTCGTGCCGGGTGGTCGATCGATCTCCTGGCCCAAGCTGCGTGCTCTGGTCGGTGTGAACAAGCTGCGCCTGCCCGAGCCCGAGTTGGCGCTCGCGGCGACCGGCTACGAACGGGGAACCATCGTCCCGATCGGCAGCACCACGGATTGGCCGATCTACGCCGACGAGTCGATCGTCGGTGAGCGGATCGCCATGGGCGCGGGTGCCCATGGGTACAGCCTGTTCGTCGAGGCGGACGACCTGATCGCCGCATACGGCGCCATCGTCGCCGACATCTCGGTGCCCGAAGAGCGCTGATCCTCATCGCCGCGTTCGCGGCACGAGCGCCGCACGTCGACAGGGTCGGTCAGAGGATGCCGGCCATCCTCAGCGCGATGTCGACCAGTTTGACGCGCTGCAGCTCCGCGACCGTCTTCAGGGGGAACCACTCGGCCATGTCGGTCGAACCGCCGGTCTCGAACCGGAGCTTGCCACCCGTCACCTCGGCGCGGTACACGATGCGCAGGGTATGCAGCGGATCCGCGGCCTTCTGCACGCGACGACCGGCGGGGATCACCCGGGAATGGATGCCGAGCAGTTCGCCGACCTTGACCGTGTAGCCGGTCTCCTCGCGAAGTTCGCGACGCACCGCGTCCTCCGGCGACTCACCGGCCTCCAGCCCGCCGCCCGGCATCGTCCACGCCACGCGGCGGCCCTCGGTCCAGCGCGCCAGCAGCAATCGCCCGTCGTCATCGGTGACGACCGCGTACGCCGCGACACGCAGGTCCATGGATCACACACTATCCGTCGGCGAAGACGGTCGATGACAGCGCGTCAGACCACTCGCACACCGGCCACGTACGTGGACTTCACCTGCGTCGCGGCGAGGTCTTCGGAGGACACCGTGACCGGGTCGCGATCCACCACGATGAAGTCCGCGAAGAGGCCGGGGGCGAGGGCACCCACCTCGTGCTCGCTGAAGAGCTGCCAGGCTGCGTTCACCGTGTGCGCGAGGAGCGCCTGATCCCTGGTGACCGGTGTGCCGCCGGGCATGCGATACCCGTTGCGGGTGGTGCGGGTCTCGGCGACTGCCATGTTGCGGAAGGGCTCGTCGGGGGTGACCCACCCGTCGTTGTGGAACGTCACGCGGTGGCCGGCTGCGAACGCGGCGCCGGCATCCGCCCATGCGCCCCCGTGTTCCGGACCGAAGAGGTCATCGACGAGCACCTCGCCCCAGTACGTGATGTGGTCGACGAACAGGCTGACCGTGACTCCCAGAGACGCCGCGCGCTCGAACTGCGCCGGCGTCATGGCGCCGCAGTGCTCCAGCCGGAACCGATGATCGGTGAGTCCGTGCCGCGCGATGATCTGCGCGTAGACGTCGAGGGTCGCATCGATCGCGCGGTCCCCGTGCGCGTGACAGGCCAGCTGCCAGCCCGCGGCGGCATAGGGCTCGGCGATGGCCGAGAGCTCGTCCGAGGTGTAGTTCGCCCGCCCGATGTGGTGGGGCTCGAGTCCGAGCGCACGGGTCGCCGGGGTGTCGAGATAGGGGAAGGACGTGGCGATGTTGCCGACCCACGGAGAGCCGTCCGACCACGTCTTCACGCCCGTCTGGCGGAAGAACGCATCGCCGCCGCCTCGTGAGGAGGGCATCCCACCCGGACGGGACATCTCGCACCACCGCAGGCGCACCGGCATCGCACCCTTCGCGCGCAGGGCGTCGATGAGCGGATCGAGTCCTCGATTCCACGACAGGTCGGACACGGTGGTGATGCCGCGCGCGGCCAGATCGCGCAGGTGCGCAGGAAGGATGCGGGGGAGATGCTCCTGCGCCGTGGCGAGCATCGGGGCGACGACCATCTCGACCGCAGCCGCCTCGAGCGCGACGCCGGTGAGCTCCCCCTCGGCATCACGACCGAACGAGGCGCCGACCGGATCGGGTGTGGTGCGGTCGATGCCCGCAGCGAGCGCGGCGGCGGTGTTGAAGTAGACCGAGTGCCCGGAGTTGTGGATCACGACGAGAGGAACACGGCCGGCGAGCTCGTCGAGGAAGCGGATGTCGGGGTCGGGGAGTCCGCGCTGCAGCAGCGAGTCCCATCCGTTCGCGAAGACGGGTTCCCCGTCGGCCTCCGCGACCGCCGTGCGCAGAGCTGCGAGGACATCCTCGGCCCGGGGCACGACCACGGGGCGGAGGTCGACGACCAGATCGGAGAGCAGGATCGCGGCGAACCCGGGATGCCCGTGCGGCTCGATCAGCCCGGGCATGACCCATCCGTCGAGTGCGACCATCTCGGCGTCGGGGTAGGTGCGGCGAATCTCCTCCGCCGAACCCACGGCCACGATCGTGGCGTCGTCGACCGCAATGGCTTCGACTTCGATGTCGGTGCTCGGCGCGAACGGGCGGATGCGGCCGGTGAAGACTGTCGTCATGGCGTCAGTCTGGCACTCGGGTGCGGCGCGGCGGGGGATCGATCAGGAATCGAGAAGCGCATCCGTGTCCTTCCTCCGTAGTGTGAGCACCACACCGGCAGCACATCGAGAGGACCGATCATGGCCGAGAACGAGAAGAACTTCAGCGCCGAGGAACGCGAGGCCATGCAGGCCGCCGCGAAGGAGGCCCGCACACGGCGTTCCCGCGCGAAGAAGTCACCGGAAGAGCTGCGGGCAGCGGGGGAGGCCGACCTCAAGGAGGCCATCGAGAAGCTCACTCCCGAAGACCAGGCTCTGTCGAACAAGCTGCACGCTCTCGTCTCCGAGGTCGCCCCCGAGCTCGTCCCTCGCACGTACTACGGGATGCCGGCGTGGGGTCGCGACGGGAAGGTGCTCTGCTTCTTCCAGCCGGCGAGCAAGTTCAAGGTGCGCTACGGCACCTTCGGCTTCGAGCCGATCTCGAACCTCGACGACGGCACCGTCTGGCCTACCGCGTATGCGGTGACCGATCTCACGGAGGCAGACCTCGCTTTCCTGGCCGAGCGCATCCGTGTCGCGATCAGCTGACGCGCAGTAGCGTGGAGCGCGTGAGCACACTGCCCTTCCCCGCCGCCGTCTACGCCGCCCGCCTCGCCCGTGCCGCCTCCCTCGCCGCCGAGGCCGGGCTCGACGCCATCATCGTGGGACCGGGCCCCGATCTGCAGTATCTGGGCGGCGTCGAGGGCGACACGATCGAGCGACTCACCGCTCTGGTGCTCGGACCCGGCGTCACCCCGACGGTCGTGGTGCCGAGGATGGAGCTGGCGAAGGTGCGCACCACCGCGGTGGGCGAGCTCGGACTCGCCATCGCCGACTGGGTCGATGGTGAAGACCCGTATGCACTGGTCACCGCAGCCGTGGGCACCGCATCGCGGGTGGGTGTCTCCGACGCCCTTCCCGCCCTGCACGTCATCCCGATCGGCGAACGACTGGGCGTGCGCCTCGAGCTCGCGACTCCGGTGCTGCGGGAGGGGCGGATGATCAAGGACGCCGAGGAGATCACAGAACTGCGTCGAGCAGGAGACGCCATCGACGCGGTGCACCGCCGCGTGCACGAGTGGCTGCGGGCAGGACGCACCGAGCGCGAGGTGGCCGCCGACATCGCCGAGGCCATCGTCGCCGAGGGACACCGCACTGTCGAGTTCGTGATCGTCGGGTCGGGCCCGAACGGCGCCGACCCGCATCATGAGGTCTCGGACCGGGTGATCGAGAACGGCGATGTGGTCGTCGTCGACATCGGCGGCGCGGTGCCGAGCGGCTACAACTCCGACAGCACCAGGACCTACGCCCTCGGCGCACCTGACCCCGCAGCGGCTGAGCGCATCGCGGTTCTCGTGCGAGCGCAGCAGGCGGCCGTGGATGCCGTGCGTCCAGGAATCACCGCAGCCGAGGTCGATGCCGCGGCGCGTAGCGTGCTCGCCGAGGCGGGCCTGGGTGAGGCCTTCCTGCACCGCACGGGGCACGGCATCGGCGTCTCGGTGCATGAGGAGCCCTACATCGCCCCGGGCAACGATCTGGTGCTGCGCGAGGGCATGGCGTTCAGCATCGAGCCCGGCATCTACTTCGCCGGCGAATGGGGTGCCCGCATCGAGGACATCGTCGTGGTCACAGCCGACGGGGGAGAGCGGTTGAACGTCGCGCCGCACGAGCTCACCTCTGTCGGCTTCCGCTGACGCCCCGCATGTTCGGGGCGGTGGGGGAGGCGACCCGCACTGACCGCCGCTCCCTACCGCGATAACATCGGGCCATGCGCCGCCGCCGCAAGGTCTCTTCCGCCAATGTGTCGCCGGCGACCCGTGCACGCTATGCCAAGCGCCGACAGAATCGGCTCGCGCGTGTCGACAACGACCTCACCGACGAGCAGTGGTACGACCTCATGGAGGCCTGGGGCGGATGCGCCTACTGCGGCGGCGAAGGCGCCGCTCTGCAGCGCGACTGCATCCAGCCCGTGTCGCGCGGCGGCCGCTACACGCTCCAGAACGTGGTCCCGGCGTGCGCCTCCTGCAATGCGAGCAAGCACAACGACGAGGTCACCGCCTGGCTGCGTCGCAAGAAGCTCGATGAGCGCACCTTCCTCGTGCGGCACGCCACGATCCTGCAGGCACTGCGTCCTGTCGAATGACGTCTCCGCCCACACTCGCTACTCTCGACTCATGACGACGATCGCGCCGATCACTGCCGACGACCGCGCCGAATGGGACGCCCTGTGGAGGGGATACCTGGCCTTCTACGAGACCGACCTGGATGACGCGACCACCGCGGCGACCTTCCGAAGGCTCGTCGACCCCGGGTCCGGCATCCGCGGAGCGATCGCGCGCGACGACCGCGGCGCCGCGGTCGGCATCGTGCACTGGCTGACACACCAGGGAACGTGGACGATGACGGACTACTGCTACCTCGAGGACCTCTTCGTCGCTCCCGGGGTTCGTGGCGGCGGAGTCGGCCGGGCACTGATCGCCCACGTACGCGCCTGGGCCGAGCAGCACGGCTCAGCGAAGCTCTACTGGCTCACGGCGGAGTCGAACACCACCGCCCGCGGCCTCTACGATCGCGTCGCCTCCCGGTCGGGGATGATCCACTACGAGATCGATCTCGACTGACAGCGCAGGAAAAGAAGAAGCCCCCGGCAGGTGCCGGGGGCTTCTCGATCCTGTGGAGCCTAGGAGATTCGAACTCCTGACATCCTGCTTGCAAAGCAGGCGCTCTACCAACTGAGCTAAGGCCCCGTAAGGGATTTTCTTGAGTTAAGGAGTGGGGCTACCAGGACTTGAACCTGGGACCTCTTCATTATCAGTGAAGCGCTCTAACCGCCTGAGCTATAGCCCCGTCAACCTCCAAGACTTTACCGGAGAAACACGGAAAATCCGAATCGAGGGGGAGCACCCGGGAGTGTCTTCCCCCTCGACCGTGTTCAGCGGCCCGGTCTGATGGTCGCGGTACCCGCCGAGAGCGAGACGTCGATGCTCCTGCGCGAGCTCGATGCCTCCTCGATCTCGGCGTTCAACGTGCCGGCACTGATGTCCTGAGTGATCGCGTACTCGACGTCGGGAACCGTCAGATCCAGGGTCCCGGCGCTCACGTCGACTACCGTCTGCGTCGGAGGGGTCCCCGTCAGCTCCACCGTGAGATCACCCGCGGAGACACCCAGATCGGCCATGGTGACGCCGTCCAGGAGGATGTCGGCGCGACCCGCACTCATCTGCACGTCGAGTTCCTTCGCGGCTCCCTCGACATCGAGCGCACCGGCGCTCACGCTCACATCGAGCACTCCGAAGTCGCCGACCACGTCGAGGCTGCCCGCATCGAGGTTCAGGTCGGCATCGAGTCGCGCGTCACGCAGGCTCTCGGGGAGGGTGAGCACCGCGATCTCCTCGTCGCCGAACCAGCCGCCGATCCACCAGCCGAACACCCCCTGGGGGCTCCGCACGACCAGCTCATCGCCGTCGCGTTCGAACGTCCACGGCGTACCGCGGCCGTTCGTGATGGCGAGCGTCGCCTCGTCGACATCGCCGAACTCGACCCGCATGCTGCTCGCGTCGGCGGACACGTCGACGCTCTCGAGTCCGTCGACCTCCACCCTCTGCACGGAATCAGGACGGCTCGAGGAGACGATGGTCCCGGCCGCCGCGGCTGCTGCCGTTCCCCCGGCCCCGAGCAGGGCGAGCCCGCCGACGACCGCGGTCACGACCATGACCGCGGTGGCCCCCGACGATCGTTCACCCCCCGAAGGAGGAGGCGTCGGAGCGGACGGCGATGCCGGCGCCTGGGGAGGGGATGCGGGCGGAGGGGTGAGCGGGGTGTGCTCGCCCTGGGCGCCGTTGTTGTCGGTGGTCATCGTGCCACTCCTGTCTGGCCGGTCGGCGGCGTCGGGCCACCGGTGTTCTCGATGTGGGCGAGGGCGGCGAGCACGCGGCGGTTTCCCGACTCGTCCTGCTCGAAGCCCAGCTTCTGGAAGATGGAGGTGATGTGCTTCTCGACACTGGCCTCCGAGAGGAACAGGATCCCGGCGATCGCCTGGTTCGACTTCCCCTCCGCGATCAGAGCGAGCACGGTGCGTTCGCGCTCGGTGAGCCGCAGCATCCGGTCGTCCCGGTTGCGACGGGTCAGCAGCTGCGCGACGACCTCGGGGTCGAGCACGGTGGCGCCCTCGGAGATCCGCTGCACGGAGGCGAGGAACTCGGAGACATCGGCGACGCGGTCCTTGAGCAGGTAGCCCAGCGGACCCCCCTGCGCTGCGATCAGATCCGAGGCGTACCGCTCCTCGACGTACTGCGAGAGCACGAGGATCGCGAGCGTCGGATGCGTCGAGCGCAGACCGAGCGCGGCACGGATGCCCTCGTCGGTGAATGTCGGCGGAAGGCGTACGTCCAGGATGCACAGGTCGGGCGCCGTGGTGGCGACGGCCTGGTCGAGACCTTCGATGTCGGGGAGGGCCGAGACCACGTCGTGGCCGGCGTCTTCGAGAAGACGGACCAGACCTTCTCGAAGCAGGACCGAGTCCTCGCAGATCAGGATGCGCATGGGACGTTCACCTCCAGGCTGGTCGGTCCGCCCTGCGGACTGTCGAGGCGGAAGGTTCCTCCCGCGGCGAGGATGCGGTTGGCGATCCCGTCGAGTCCGCCTCCCGGCTGCACCTGCGCGCCACCGATGCCGTTGTCCTCCACGCGTGCCCAGAGGGTGTTGCCCTCGCGGAGCCGCACGATCACCCGCGCTTCACTGGCTCGCGAGTGCTTCGCCGCATTGGTCAGGGATTCGGCGATGGAGAAATACACGGCGGCCTCGGCCTCGCGACTGCAGCGACCCTCCATGCGCACATCGAGGTGCACGGGGATGTGCGAGCGTCCGGCGAGTGCCGACAGAGCGGCGTCGAGACCGCGGTCGTCGAGCACCGAGGCGTGGATGCCGCGGGCCAGCTGACGCAGCTCGGTGATGGCTGCCTTGGTGGAGGTGTGGGCCTCGTTGATCAGTTCCTTCGCGGCGTCGGGATCGCTGTCGATCTTCTGCTGCGCGAGTCCGAGGGTCATGCCGACCGAGACCAGTCGGGGCTGAACGCCGTCATGCAGGTCGCGCTCGATGCGGGTGCGCTCCACGTCGGCGGCCCGCACGGCGCCTTCCCGCTGCGCCGTGGAGGTACGCACGCGTTCGGTGAGCTCGGTCTCCTTGCTGCGGATCACGATCGCGAGCGACAGGGTGCGATGCAGCAGGGCCAGCCCGATCATGCCGACGACGCACGCCGCGATGCCGAGGATGCCGACCAGGGGAGCCCAGGCGACGGGGATGCCTCCGCCGCCGAACGGACCCATGACGGAGTCTGCCGCAGTGAGGGGAGCGAACGAGATGATGATCGACCACACCAGGCCCCAGAACAGACGGAGGACGACCCAGCCGAGCACTGCGGAGATGGCGAAGTTGGCGATCGCACGCCACATGCGCCCATCGATCGCCTGACGTCCGAGAGCACGCAACCAGCCGACGAATCCGGGGCGGTCGCGAGGCTGCAGGCGCAGCGGAGCGATCGGCGTGCGGTACAGCGTGCCGACGCGCGCGACCTCGAACCAGCCGAGTCCGTACAACGCGTAGACCAGTCCCACCAGCAGGACGAGGCCGATGCCCGCGGCGAAGAGGAGGCCGAGGCCGGTGCCGAGAAGCCCGCCGAGCATGCTGAAGATGGCACCGCCGAGGATGCCGACGCCTGCCAGATGCAGGATCGTGAGGAAGATGCGCAACGGCGGCTTCACCGCCGTTGCGGGAGCCGGGGTCGCAGTCTGAGTGGTCATGATTCCAAGGTACGGCGGGCCGGGTGGGCACGACACCGAGTCAACCGGACACTCCGATTCGGGTTTTCCGTAAGGAGTCTCGAGTGCTTCCCGCCTCGCCCGCTCCGATCTGCTTCACTGGGGGCATGACGACACACGAAGGGGAGCCGCACGGCGCGGGGCTCGGTCAACGACTGAACTGGTTGCGCGCGGGGGTGCTGGGCGCGAACGACGGTATCGTCTCGGTCGCCTCGCTCGTGGTCGGAGTCGCCGGCGCGACGACCGACAACGCCGCACTCCTCACCGCGGGAATCGCGGGCCTCGTGGGTGGAGCCATCTCGATGGCGCTCGGGGAGTACGTCTCGGTGAGCAGCCAGCGCGACAGTGAGCGTGCCCTCATCGCGAAGGAGAGCGAAGAGCTGCGCACGATGCCCGCAGCGGAGCTCGACGAGCTCACTCAGCTCTACCGCGACCGTGGACTCTCCGACGAGACGGCGCGTCAGGTCGCGGAGGAGCTCACGGCGCATGACGCCCTGGCTGCGCACCTGGAGGTCGAGCTCGGCATCGACCAGGACGACCTGGTGAATCCCTGGCACGCGGCGATGTCGTCGGCGATCGCCTTCACCCTCGGCGCGCTGCTGCCCTTGCTGGCCATCCTGCTTCCGCCCCCGGAGTGGCGGGTCCCCGTCACCTTCGTGGCCGTCCTCCTGGCTCTGGCCGTGACGGGCACGCTGTCCGCGAAGATCGGAGGTTCGGCGCCGGTGCGCGCATCGATCCGACTGGTCATCGGCGGCGGGCTCGCTCTGGCCGCGACCTGGCTCATCGGCACCCTTCTCGGTACCACGGGCGTCGTCTAGCGACCACCGCGACGAGGAACGACGAAGGGCGGATGCCGCAGCATCCGCCCTTCGTCTGATCCGTTGCGAGGATCAGTTCGACATGAAGCCGACGAGCAGTCCGCCCGTCACCTTCACCGCGAGGTTGTAGATTCCGGCCACCACGGCGCCGAGCACCGTGAAGACGATCAGGTTCAGGATGGCGACCACAGCCGCGAAGGCCATCACCTGGGGAAGACCGACGACCTCGGAGAGAACGAAGGTGTTGTCGGTGATGCCGAGCAGGAAGCTCTCCGCCGTCGTCATGATCCCCGTCGCCTGGAACACCAGGAAGATGAGGAAGAACGACACCATCGTGACGACCGCGAGGGCGACCGCTCCGAGGAACGAGAGCTTCACGGCCGACCAGAAGTCCACGTAGACCAGTCGGAGGCGTACCTGCTTGCCACTGGTCTTGCGGGTCGACTTCTTCGCCAGCTTGTCGGCCACTGTGCTCATGCGTCTGTATCCTCGGGGGTCTGTGTCGTCTCGGGGGCCTGGGTCTCGGCATCCTCCGCTTCCGCCTCGTCTTCGGCGAGGCCACGCTCGCCGTTACGGGCGATGGCGAGGATGCGATCGGCCTCCGTCGTACGGGCGAACACCACTCCCATGGTGTCTCTACCCTTGGCGGGGACCTCGGCCACGGCAGAGCGTACCACCTTGCCGCTGGAGAGAACCACCAAGACCTCGTCGTCCTCGGAGACGATCAGACCACCCGCGAGAGTGCCCCGATCGTCGTTGAGCTTGGCGACCTTGATGCCTGTTCCACCGCGTCCCTGCACGCGGTATTCCTCCACCGCGGTGCGCTTGGCATACCCGCCATCGGTGACGACGAAGACGAACTTGCCGGGCGCTGCGACGGATGCCGAGAGCAGGCAGTCCTCGTCGATCTTGAACTTCATGCCCCGGACACCGGCCGTGGCACGACCCATCGGACGCAGTGCCTCGTCGGTCGCCTCGAAGCGCACCGACATGCCGCGACGGCTGATGAGGAGGATGTCGTCCTCGGCGTTCACCAGGAGCGCGCTGACGAGTTCGTCCTCCTCGTTCAGGCGGATCGCGATGACGCCGCCCTGGCGGTTGGTGTCGTACGCCTCGAGGCGCGTCTTCTTGACCAGACCCTCGCGCGTCGCCAGCACCAGGTAGTCCGCCACCTGGTAGTCGCGGATGTCGAGCACCTGCGCGATGTTCTCGTCCGGCTGCAGGGCGAGCAGGTTCGCGACGTGCATGCCCTTCGCATCGCGCCCGGCCTCGGGCACCTCGTAGGTCTTCGCACGGTAGACGCGACCCTTGTCGGTGAAGAACAGCAGCCAGTGGTGCGTGGTCGTCACGAAGAAGTGCTCGACGATGTCGTTCGCGCGCAGCTGCGCGCCCTTGACGCCCTTGCCGCCGCGGTGCTGCGAACGGTAGTTGTCGCTGCGCGTGCGCTTGATGTAGCCCTCGCGGGTGACGGTGACGACCATCTCCTCCTCGGCGATGAGGTCTTCCATCGAGACATCACCGTCGAAGCCGTGCAGGATGTGCGTGCGACGCTCGTCTCCGAAGCGGTCGACGATACCGGTCAGCTCTTCGCGGATGATCGTGCGCTGACGACCCTCATCGGCCAGGATCGACTTGTAGTCGGTGATCTGGGCCTCGAGCTCGTTGGCCTGGTCGATGATCCGCTGACGCTCGAGAGCGGCGAGGCGGCGCAGCTGCATCTGCAGGATCGCGTCGGCCTGGATCTCGTCGATGTCGAGGAGCTTCTGGAGTCCCTCGTTCGCATCCGCGGTGGTCTGCGAACGACGGATCAGCGCGATGACCTCGTCGAGCGCGTCGAGCGCCTTGAGGTATCCGCGCAAGATGTGCATGCGCTTCTCGGCCTCGCGCAGACGGAACTCCGTGCGACGGACGATCACATCGATCTGGTGCGAGATCCAGTGCGTGATGAAGCCGTCGATCGCGAGGGTGCGCGGCACACCGTCGACGATCGCGAGCATGTTCGCGCCGAAGTTCTCCTGCAGCTGGGTGTGCTTGTACAGGTTGTTCAGCACGACCTTCGCGACGGCGTCGCGCTTGAGCACGACGACCAGGCGCTGTCCGGTGCGGTCGGAAGACTCGTCGCGGATGTCGGCGATACCGGTGATCTTGCCGTCGCGGGCGAGGTCGCCGATCTTCACGGCCACGTTGTCGGGGTTCACCTGGTACGGCAGCTCGGTGATGACGAGGCAGGTACGACCCTGGATCTCCTCCACGTTGACGACCGCGCGCATCGTGATCGAGCCGCGACCGGTGCGGTACGCCTCGTGGATGCCCTTGTTTCCGAGAATCTGCGCGCCGGTCGGGAAGTCCGGTCCGGGAACACGCTGGATCAGACCTTCGAGCAGCTCCTCACGGGAGATGCCGGGGTTGTCGAGGGCCCAGAGGGCGGCGTCGGCCACCTCGCGCAGGTTGTGCGGCGGGATGTTGGTGGCCATGCCGACCGCGATGCCGACCGAGCCGTTGACGAGCAGGTTCGGGAACCGGGCCGGCAGGACCGTCGGCTCCTGCGTCTGGCCGTCGTAGTTGTCGGTGAAGTCGACGGTGTCTTCTTCGATGTCGCGCACCATCTCGAGCGCGAGCGGGGCCATCTTGGTCTCGGTGTACCGCGGGGCCGCGGCACCCATGTTGCCGGGCGAGCCGAAGTTGCCCTGGCCGAGGGCGAGCGGATACCGCAGCGACCACGGCTGCACCAGTCGCACGAGGGCGTCGTAGATCGCCGAGTCGCCGTGCGGGTGGTACTGGCCCATGACCTCGCCCACCACACGGGCGCACTTCGAGAACGACTTGTCGGGGCGGAACCCGCCGTCGTACATGCCGTAGATCACACGGCGGTGCACGGGCTTGAGCCCATCGCGCACATCGGGGAGCGCGCGCCCCACGATGACGGCCATCGCGTAGTCGAGGTAGCTGCGCTGCATCTCCGACTGCAGGTCGACCTGATCGATCTTGCCGTGATCGTGTTCCGGTTCGGTGCGTTCTTCGTCAGTCATGAATCAATCTCTCTGTCACACATCTGGTCTGAGCCCGCGGGCATCAGATGTCGAGGAAGCGGACGTCCTTGGCGTTGCGCTGGATGAAGCTGCGTCGGGACTCGACGTCCTCGCCCATCAGCACGCTGAAGATCTCGTCGGCCGCGGCGGCGTCCTCGATGGTGATCTGCTGCAGGGTGCGCGTGGTGTGATCCATCGTCGTCTCCCACAGCTCCTTCGGGTTCATCTCGCCGAGACCCTTGTAGCGCTGGATGCCGGCATCCTTCGGGATGCGCTTGCCGTTCTCGATGCCGTGCTTGAGCAGGGCGTCGCGCTCGGCGTCGCTGAACACGTACTCGTGCGCGGAGTTCGACCACTTCAGGCGGTACAGCGGCGGCATTGCGAGGTACACGAAACCGGCCTCGATGAGTCCGCGCATGTAGCGGAAGAGCAGCGTGAGCAGCAGCGTGGTGATGTGCTGGCCGTCGACGTCGGCATCGGCCATCAGCACGATCTTGTGATACCGCGCCTTCTCGATGTCGAACTCTTCGCCGATGCCCGTGCCGAAGGCCTGGATCATCGCCTGGACTTCCTTGTTGCCCAGGGCCTTGTCCAGACGCGCGCGCTCGACGTTGAGGATCTTCCCTCGCAGCGCCAGGATCGCCTGCGTGTGCGGGTCGCGACCCTGCACCGCGGAACCACCGGCCGAGTCACCCTCCACCAGGAAGATCTCGCTGATCGACGGGTCCTTGCTCGTGCAGTCCTTGAGCTTGTCGGGCATCGCCGCCGACTCGAACACGCTCTTGCGACGGGCGGTCTCTCGCGCCTTCCGCGCCGCGAGGCGCGCGGTCGCGGCGTCGATCGCCTTGCGGATGACGTTCTTCGCCTGGTTCGGGTTGCGCTCGAACCAGTCGCCGAGCTGATCGCCGACGACCTTCTGCACGAAGGCCTTGGCTTCGGTGTTGCCGAGCTTGGTCTTCGTCTGGCCCTCGAACTGCGGTTCTCCGAGCTTGATCGAGATGACCGCGGTCAGTCCCTCGCGCACGTCGTCGCCGGAGAGGTTGTCGTCCTTCTCCTTGAGGAGGTTGTTCGCGCGGGCGTACTTGTTGACCAGGGTGGTCAGTGCCGCGCGGAAGCCCTCTTCGTGGGTTCCACCCTCGTGGGTGTTGATCGTGTTGGCGTAGGTGAACACGTTCTCGGTATACGACGTGGTCCACTGCATCGCGACCTCGAGCGAGATCTTGCGCTCGGTGTCTTCCGACTCGAAGGCGATGATCTCGTCGTTGACCACTTCGGCGTGACGCACCTTGTTGAGGTATTCGACGTAGTCGACCAGGCCGCGCTCGTAGAAGAACACGTCTCCCGGCTGCTTGGTGACGGTCGAGCCGTCTTCCTCGACCTCGTAGGCGGAGGACTCGCGCTCATCGCGCAGCTCGATGCGGAGGCCCTTGTTGAGGAAGGCCATCTGCTGGAACCGCGTGCGCAGCGTGTCGTAGTCGAACTCGATGGTCTCGGTGAAGATCGAGGAGTCCGGCCAGAACGTGATGCTCGTTCCGGTCTCGTCCGTCGCCTCGCCCTTCTCGAGCTTCTGCTGCGGGATGCCGCCGTCGGCGAAGCTGTGCCGCCAGACGAATCCCTTCTGCTTCACCTCGACGTCGAAGCGCGTCGACAGCGCGTTCACGACGGAGGATCCGACACCGTGCAGACCACCGGAGACGGCGTAGGCGCCGCCACCGAACTTTCCGCCGGCGTGCAGGATCGTGAGCACGACCTCGACCGTCGACTTGTTCGGGTCGGAGGAGTGCGGATCGACCGGGATGCCTCGACCGTTGTCGACGACGCGCACGCCGCCATCGGCGAGCATCGTGACGAAGATCGTGTCGGCGTAGCCGGCCAGAGCCTCATCGACCGAGTTGTCGACGATCTCGTAGACCAGGTGGTGGAGTCCTCGAGGCCCGGTGGACCCGATGTACATACCGGGGCGCTTGCGCACAGCCTCGAGGCCTTCGAGGATCTGGATCGAATCCGCACCGTACTCACCAGGCTGCTTCGCCTTGGGTGCAATGGTGCCCTCGGTTGCGGGGGTTCCCCCGGTGTTCGATTCCGTCTCGTCAGCAGGGGATTCAGGCGTCATCAGAGGGCATTCTCCACATCGATATCACGAACTCCCATTCTAGCGGAGTTTCGTCGGGAAATGCCGCTCAACGGCCGTGTGTGGGCCTGTGAGCGTTTCGACCCCCTTGCGTGGTGCCCTACCCGTAGGTATCGCGCGGGCCCCGTCCTGGAACGGCTCTGGGACCCCATTTCCACGAGGGAACGTCCGGTCCGATGAAGCGAAGATTCTGGACCCCCGCGTCGGGATACCGTCGGCCGATCTCCGTGAGAATCGTGGCCCGCATGAACTGCAGGTTCTTCGCCCACGCGGTCGAGTCGCACTTCACCGTGAGCAGGCCGCGCTCCAGGGAGACGGGTTCGGAGTGCTTCGCTGTGTCGGCGCCGGCGAGATCGGCCCACTGACGGACGAGATCTTCCCGAGCGAGGGTGATCTGCCAGCCGGAGTCACGGCTCAGCTTGTCGAGCACCGCGCCGAGAGCACCAGGATCGCGCCCAGGAGTGAAGGGAGCGTTGTCATCGTCGTTGGCGATGCGCCGCTTGCGCTTCCAGCTTTTGGAGCTCGGCTGCAGGCCCCGAAGGCGCAGGTACGTGCCGATCGTCTCGGGAACTTCGGCCGCGGGAGTCGAAGCCGCGTCAGTCATCCGCCGCCTCCCGTTCGTCGCTGATCGTTCCGGCGCTGATGCGCACCACGTGGGCATGCAGCACCTCGGGGATATCCTCCTCCACCGCCGCCGTCACCACCACCTGCTCGTAGCCGGCCGTGAGGGCCGCGAGTCGCTGACGCCGATCGGCGTCGAGCTCGGCGAAGACGTCGTCGAGGATGAGCACCGGGTCGCCGGCGGGGGATTCGCTGCGCAGCAGCTCGGCCGAGGCCAGCCGGAGGGCGAGGGCGACCGACCAGGACTCGCCGTGAGAGGCATAGCCCTTCACGGGGAGGTCGCGAACACGCAGAACCAGGTCGTCCCGGTGCGGCCCGGTGAGGGTCAGCCCGCGATCGAGCTCGTTCGACCGCTTCGCCGCGAGCGACGCGCGGAAGAGATCGGCGATGCGGTGCGGATCGCTGAGTCGGTCGATGGCCGATCCGCCCTCGACTCCTTCACCACCGTCTTCTCCTTCTTCGGGGTCGCCGCCACCGACGGAGAGCGCCCACTCCAGTTCCGGACGATGATCGGCACCGGCGATCGCCTCGTAGGCATCGGCGACCGGCTGCTGCAGATCCGCCGCGAGACGCTGACGTGCCGTGATGATCTCCGACCCGAGCGAGACGAGCTTGTCGTCCCACACATCCAGCGTGCTCAATCCTTCGCCGCGGACACCGCGAGCTCGGGCAGACTTCAGCAGCGCATTGCGCTGTTTGAGCACACGGTCGTAGTCGGCGAGGACGGCCGCGAGCCTCGGAGTGCGTTGGATGAGGAGCTGATCGGTGAAGCGGCGGCGAGCCGAGGGGTCGCCGCGCACGATCTGCAGATCTTCCGGAGCGAACAGCACCACATGTGCGTAGCGGGGGAGTTCGTTCGGCTTCGAGGGCGATCCGTTGATGCGAGCCTTGTTCGATCCCTGTCTGTTCACCTGGACCTCGGCGAGCACACGACGCTCGCCATGCGAGAGTCGCGCGCGGATCACCGCGAACTCCTGCCCGTCACGGACCATCGGCGCATCCGAGGAGACACGGTGCGATCCGAGCGTCGCGAGGAACACGATGGCCTCGGCGAGATTCGTCTTTCCCTGACCGTTGCGACCGACGAGGACGTTCGGTCCGCGATGCAGGGTGAGTTCGGCGGTCGCGTAATTGCGGAAATCGACCAGACTCAGGTGCTCCACAATCACGGAGTCAGCCTACCTTCGGGGTCTGACACAGGTTCTTCTCTGGTTTTCATGTGGGGCGCAGGTGACGACGCGCCCTTCGCTCGCAGAGCGGGTTCCCTCCCGCTTAGCGGGCCCCTCCCGATGCCCATTCCGGGAGCACCACATCTCCCGAAGGGATCTACGTGAGCGCCAAGGCGCCGGCCGAACCGGGAACGTTTCGGGTAGGGAGGTAGCGGAGAGGATCAGCGCAGGAGCAGGTTGGGCTGAAGCAGGTACTTGAACGAGTCGAGGCCGGCCTGGTCCACGGAGGTCTGACTCGTGATCAGCACCGGGCTGAGCTTGTTGGCGTTGTCGCTCGAGGTGAACGTCACGCGGACGAACTCGCTCTTCACGGCGCCGAGCGCCTCGATGAGGTACTGCGGGTTCAGGCCGAGCGTGACCTCGTCGCCGCCGGAGAGGATCGCATCGACGGACTCGGAGGCGCGTGCGTGGTCTCCCCCGGAGGCATCCATGGTGACGCTGTCGCTGGAGAACGTGAAACGCAGCGGGGCAGCGCGATCGAGAACGAGAGAAACTCGGCGGACGGCCTCGACCAGGTCAGCCGTGTTAACGACCGCGTAGTGATCCGTCTGCTCCGGGAAGAGTCGGCGAACGGGCGGGAAATTGCCCTTGATCAGGAGAGAAGTGACGGTCTTGTTTCCCGCGGTGAAGGCGATGATCTCTCGGTCGCCTGCTCCGGAGAAGGCCACCTGGATCGTGCCGGCGTGACCGAAGGTCTTACCCACTTCGAGGAGCGTGCGTGCGGGAACCAGTGCGGTGGCCTCGACGGCTTCGCCGTCCCACGGCACATCTCGCAGCGAGACGCGGTAGCGGTCGGTCGCGACGAGGCTGAGGTTGTGTCCGGAGACTTCGAGCTGCACACCGGTGAGCACGGGGGTCACGTCGTCACGCGACGCGGCGAATCCGACCTGGGAGATGGCGGTGCCGAAGTCGTCGGCGGGAACCACACCGGAAGAACCCGTCACCTCGGGGATCGACGGGTATTCCTCGACCGGCATGGCAGCGAGTGTGAACCGTGCGGAGCCGCAGGTGACGGCGATGCCGCCGTCTTCCTCGACCGCGATCTCGATGGGAGCGTTCGGGAGGCGGCTCGCGATGTCGGAGAGCAGCCGGCCGTGGACCAGAATCGTGCCGGGTGTCTCCACCGTGGCTTCGATGGTCGTCCGCGCGGATGCTTCGTAGTCGAAGGCGGAGAGTGTCAGACCGGAACCATCCGCTTCGATCAGGACTCCGGCCAGGATCGGCTGGGGGTTGCGCTGCGGCAGAAGCTTGACGACGAACGAGACAGCCTCGCTGAAGACATCGCGGTTGACCTGAAACCTCACGGGTGCTCCCTTGTCGTCGAACTGTGACGCGTTGTCGTCTGCCCTGCCGGTGCAGGGCTTCCCATGCTAGCCCCACACTCCGGCGTATCCCTACGCCGAGGTTCTTGTCGTTCGTCCGGCGGTTCTCCCCACCGTCTGGTGATCGGATCGCGCCTTGAATGACTTAACTCCTTAACGGTGTTAACAGCTGTGGATACTGTGGATAAGTCGGTGGATAGCAAGAGCGAGTAGGGAACTACACAGTTGTCAGTTGTGGAAACCCTGAGGAATCCGGGGGCTGGGGGGTTGTGGGCCGAGGACCGCCCTCCCAGAGTTATCCACAGGTTTGGGTGATCAACCCACATTCGTCCCGACCGAATCCACTTTCATCCACAAGTTATCCACATGTGCATAGAGGCATCTATCCGAGGATCAGAACCCCTGTCCGTGTCACAAAAATGGGGAGGACGGCACCCGATCAGGTGCTGTCCTCCCCATTTCTCGGAGACGCGGCGTGTCAGCGTCGGCCGAGCTGCGTGGTGATCTCTGTGACCTGGTTGTAGATGGAGCGTCGCTCCTTCATGAGCTCGCTGATCTTCTTGTAGGCGTACATGACGGTCGTGTGGTCGCGGTTGCCGAAGAGCTGCCCGATCTTGGGCAGGGAGAGGCTGGTGCGCTCACGGCACAGGTACATCGCGATCTGTCGGGCGGTGGCGATCTGCTGCGAACGGCTGGAGCCGTACAGGTCGTCGACGGTGAGCTTGAAGTACTGCGCGGTGGCCGTGATGATGTCGGTCGGCGAGATGATGTTGTCCTCGGCCGTGTCGATGATGTCTCGGAGCACGGTCTGCGCGAGGGAGATGTCGAGCGCGGAGCGGTTCAGGCTGGCGAATGCCGACACACGGATGAGTGCGCCCTCGAGCTCGCGGATGTTCGACGACACCACTGTCGCGATGTACTCGAGGACCTCGTCGGGGATGTGGAGCGCCTCGCTCTGGGCCTTCTTCCGGAGGATCGCGATACGCGTCTCGAGGTCGGGCGCCTGCACATCGGTGATGAGACCCCACTCGAAGCGGCTGCGCATCCGGTCTTCGAACCCGGTCAGGTGCTTCGGGGCGACATCGCTGGTGATGACGACCTGCTTGTTGTGGTCGTGCAGCGTGTTGAAGGTGTGGAAGAAGGCTTCCTGGGTCTCGGCTCGTCCCTGGAGGAACTGGATGTCATCGATCAGGAGGATGTCGACGTCGCGGTATCGCGCCTGGAACGCGGCACCGCGGTTGTTCGCGATCGAGTTGATGAAGTCGTTCGTGAATTCCTCGCTCGAGACGTACCGCACCTTCACCCCTGCATAGAGGGACTGTGCGTAGTCTCCGATCGCGTGGAGGAGGTGCGTCTTGCCGAGGCCCGAGTCGCCGTAGATGAACAGAGGGTTGTACGCCTTGGCCGGCGCTTCGGCGACAGCGACCGCCGCAGCATGAGCGAAGCGGTTGGACTGCCCGATGACGAAGTTGTCGAAGGTGTACTTCGGGTTCAGGCGGGACTCATGACGCAGCTGCGTCGGCTGCTCCATCGGGGACTCGACGCGCACCTGCTCGTGCCGGCCGAAGTCGCCGACGGCGATCGGTGCCGTCTGCTGCTCGGCTAGTTCGTGATTCACGACGACGCGGTAGGAGGTGACCTCTTCACCGATGTGGGAGAGGGCCTCCATGATCGGCAGGCGCAGTCGCTTGTTGATCTGCGCGGCTGTGAGGTCGTTCGGCACCTCGAGGTAGAGGGTGGCGGACATGACCCCGGCCGGGACGGCCAGGCTCAGGAAGCCCTGCAGTTGCGGGGTGACTCGATCGTCGTCGACCAGAAGCTCCTGCACCGTGGTCCAGATGGGGACGTCGGGCTGGGCAGGTGATGACATGACGCTCCGGACGAGTGATCGAGGCGGGGTCGATGTGCCGTGCCCCCTGTGGATAACTTAGGATGCCACGGTAGTCATCCCGGCTGTGAACGGCAACCTGCCCTTGAAAATACGCGCGCGTGTTGCACCTGCCGGGCGTGGTCCGGTTGTGGATAATGGCTGTGCGGTTCGTACCGGGAGATCACCACGTGAGCGCGCAGATTTGCTCTGTGCGTCGGTAAGACGTACCCTTACTTGGTTGACTTATGCCATTTTTGGCAGTACCCCATGTCTCCGGTCGCAGTGAACCCGGTGGCAGCATTCCCGGAGTGATTCCATGAGCAAGCGCACCTTCCAGCCCAACAACCGTCGTCGCGCCAAGAAGCACGGCTTCCGTGCCCGCATGCGTACGCGTGCAGGCCGCGGCATCCTCGCTGCCCGCCGCGCGAAGGGCCGCACCGAGCTCTCTGCGTAGTCTGCTGTGCTCGCCCGCCCGTATCGGCTGACCCGCGGGAGCGACTATCGTCTGGTCGTTCGTCGTGGTTCCCGTTGTGGCGGGGCGCGCGTCATCACCTCGATGTTGACGACGGGCGAGAGCAGAGCCGCGAGGTTCGGATTCATCATCAGCAAGCAGGTGGGCACCGCTGTGGTGCGCAACACCGTGCGTCGTCGGCTCAAGGCCGTGTGCGCGGAGGCGCTCCCGCGAGTTCCCGAGGGCACGGATGTCGTCATCCGTGCCCTTCCTGCGTCTGCCACCGCATCGTTCGCCGAGCTTCGTGCCGATGTCGATCGCTGTCTGAGCAGGCTGACGCCGGCATCCGACGCGGTGTCGGCATGAGCGCCCTTCCGGCTTCGTCGGTCGGGACTGCGCATCTTCGGTCGCAGGACCTGGTGCGCAGCATCCCCGTGATCCCCCGCAATCTGGTGCTGGGGTTTCTGACCGCGTATCGCAAGGTGATCTCCCCGATGTATGGAGATGTCTGTGCGTACTACCCCAGCTGTTCCGCCTACGCTGTAGGTGCGGTGCAGCAGCACGGTGCAGTGAAGGGAGCGGCGCTCTCGGCATGGCGCATCCTCCGCTGCAACCCCTGGACCACCGGCGGCGTCGATGACGTCCGTCCGCACGACCACTTCCGCTACGACCTGACCGCACACGGTTTCGTCGTCCCTTCCCGAAAGGACTGAACGGTGGGTCTTGACCTTCTGCTCGCCAGCACCACCCCCAGCGATGCGCCCGCGGCGGGTGGCTTCGACCTGATCGGCACGATCCTGTGGCCGCTCAAGTGGGTCGTCGAGATGATCCTCGTCGCCTGGCACTGGCTTCTCACCGCTGTCGGTCTGCCCGCGGCTTCCGGTCTGACCTGGGTACTCTCGATCGTCGGTCTCGTCATAGTCGTCCGTGCCGCTCTGATCCCGCTCTTCGTGAAGCAGATCAAGAGCCAGCGCAAGATGATGGAAATCGCTCCTGAACTGCGGAAAGTCCAGGAGAAGTACCGCGGCAAGAAGGATCAGCTCTCTCGTGAGGCCATGAGCCGCGAGACCATGGGCCTCTACAAGAAGCACGGCACGACGCCGATGTCGAGCTGTCTTCCGCTGCTGGTCCAGATGCCGATCTTCTTCTCACTCTTCAGTGTGCTGAGCGATGTGAAGAAACACGCCGTCGATGGTGTCGGTGGAGTCGGTTTGCTGAGCGCTGAGCTGACAAAGGAGTTCTACGACGCGAAGCTCTTCGGTGTGGCGTCGTTGCACGAGACACTGGGCGACGCGGTCGATGCGCAGAACACCACGGCGATCATCATCCTGGTCACCCTCGTCGTTCTGATGATCGGCTCGCAGTTCTTCACTCAGCTGCAGATCATCTCGAAGAACCTGTCTCCGGAAGCTAAGACCGGCCAGGCGTACCAGATGCAGAAGATCATGCTCTACGTGCTGCCGCTCGGCTTCATCTTCTCGGGCATTTTCTTCCCGCTCGGTGTCGTCGTGTACTGGTTCATCTCGAACCTCTGGACCATGGGCCAGCAGTTCCTCGTCATCCGTGAGATGCCGACCCCCGGTTCGGAAGCCGCCAAGGCTCGTGAAGAGCGTCTGGCACGCAAGGGCAAGGCGCTCGACTCCTCGGGCAAGGTCGTCCCGATGGCCGCCTACGAGGCAGAGCAGCAGCGTCTGCTCGAAGAGGCTGAGAAGGCGAAGGCAGAAGCACCGAAGCGCCAGCAGCCGGTAGGTAAGAAGCGCGCGAAGAAGAAGGGGAGCGGTTCATGAGCGAAACCATGACCGACAACGCCGAGCCCACCGTGGCTCAGCTCGAGAACGAAGGCGACGTCGCCGCGGACTACCTCGAGGAGCTCCTCGACATCGCCGATATCGACGGTGACCTCAACCTGGATGTTCGTCAGGGACGTGCCTATGTCTCGGTCGAGGCCGAAGGCGATGCGCTGTCAGTGCTCTCCGCTCCGGAGACGGTCCAGGCGCTGCAGGAGCTGACGCGCCTCGCCGTGCAGAGCAAGACCGGCTCGTTCTCGCGACTGATCCTCGACATCGCCGGCTCCCGCGACACTCGTCGCCGTCAGCTGGAGACCTTGGTGGACGCCGCTGCCGCGAAGCTCGATGAGGGCTCGTCGCAGGCATCCCTGCCTTCGATGTCCAGCTACGAGCGCAAGCTGGTGCACGATATCGCTGCGGAGCGCGGTCTGGTCTCCGAGTCCTACGGTGAGGGTGCTGACCGTCACACGGTTCTTCGCCGTCGTTGATGTTTCACGTGAAACATCGCTCGATCGGAGCCACGCATGAGTGAGCTGGAGCCTGAACCTTCTGTCGCCGCAGATCTCTTCGGAGACCGCATCGATGTGGCGCGATCGTTCACTGCAGCTCTCGCTCGCGAGGGCGAGGAGCGAGGACTCATCGGGCCGCTCGAGTTGCCACGGCTCTGGACGCGACACATCCTCAACAGTGTGATCGCTGCTCCTCTCTTCCACGGCTCCGTCGCTGATATCGGCTCCGGTGCTGGACTTCCTGGGCTGGTGCTCGCGATCGCCCGCCCGGATGTGCAGTGGACGCTGGTCGAACCGATGGAGCGGCGGATCACCTGGCTCAACGAGCAGGTCGATGCTCTAGAACTCGCCAACGTCACTGTTCTTCGTTCTCGTGCGGAGGACGTGCAGCCCGGGGACGGCTTCGATGTCGTGACTGCTCGAGCCGTCAGCGCGCTGCGTACCCTGATCCCGTTGACTGCGCCTCTGGTACGAGACGGCGGCGAGCTCGCGCTCCTCAAGGGGATGAACGCACCGAACGAGATCGATGCGGCTCAGAAGCAGATCAAGAAGTTCCGGCTGTCAGATGTGAGGGTCGAAGTGTTGGGGGAGAGTGTCCTCCCCGAGACCACTCGGGTGGTTCGCGCCCGCGTTCGCTAGCTTCGTTATGGCAGGTAGGCGGGGTGTTTCACGTGAAACACCCCGCTTTCCGTGTCTAGGGGATGGGTATCAGGGCATCGCACGGCGCTGATGACGAGGTGTCCAGATGAACGTTCGTCGGATGCTGGATCCCTCGTCTAGCTTCGTTCGCCCGGGCCGATGAGACCTCACCCTGCAGAGTTGATCGCCATCGGCGCCGGATCAGGCGCTCTCCTGCTCTGGGCGCGCTTAGACGTACTTCATGGCAGGTTGGTTCGTCTGCACTGCCCCATTCGCAGGTCGAGGTCGTTTGGCATGTTTCACGTGAAACATGGGCACCATGCTGCTTCCAGCCGTGAGCCTGGGTGTGTGGAGGTGCATCGCCGGTCGATCGAAACGCGCGCGAGGGCGATGCCATCGCCAGGGTGGGATTCCGTCAGGAGCGAGGGTAGAAGGGATGCGGGTCTGCGTCACTGGTGCCAGCGCTGGTGCTGGTACTGGTACTGGCGCTGCTGATGGGTGGCTGCCTGCCGCTCCAGAAGCTGCTGTTGTGGCGGACGTTGCTGGTCGGACGGAAGCGGCTCGTCGGATTGGTGCGCGCTAGCGGGCTCTGTGAAGGGAGATACCTGCGATATCGGACGCGTATCATGTTCGGTTTCACGTGAAACGCTGACGTACCTGACGTACCTGACGTACCTGACGTACCTGACGTACCTGACGTACCTGACGTACCCGATGTGGTCTGGTTGGTGTGCGGTGAGATCTGGTGCTGCGTCAGGTGCCATGGACGTTTCAGAGATATCTGCGGCTGGAGAGCCCTTATGTGTGGGGCTACCCCCTCGTCGTCACTGCTTTCGAGCATCAAGGGATGCATGTTTCACGTGAAACGTACCCATCCGATCGCCGTCTCTTGGTGTGAATGACCCCTCTACGCAAGGCCGCCGCAAAAAGGAGCGTGGAGAGTGATGCAGACGTGGCGGGAAGGTGGGGGAGGGGCGGCTGTCCCTATCCCATGAGCGGTAGAGGCCAGCGGCTGCGGCGACAGCCGCCTCCTGGGTGCGCCTCTCTTGCGTGCGCTGCTCCTACGTTCAGGCGACTCCTGATCACGGATCTTGTGCAGCGCGGTCGGCTTGGAGAGGGTGACGCGTCGTCAGGTTGCAACGCCAGAGCGACGGGGCCGGCTCGGATCTCTTGAGAGCTTGTTGAACGGCGCGAGGTGGATACCATCCAGGAGTCATGTCGGTGGCCGCGGGGATCCCCTCGGGCGTGTACGGCCACCCAACACATGTTTCACGTGAAACGGCGTCGATGGTGCCATGGGTGTTCCTACGTGTTCTCACTGCGCCAGTATCCCTTCGGTTGTCAGCCGGCATGAAACGCGCACCGCCGTACGAGTGTGTGGCGGCCCCATCGGCAGACGTGTATGGCGATCCGTGTGTGCAGTCCACAAAAGGTGATGTGGGGGAGGAGGGGTCAGGACCAGAGGCGCGCAAGCGCTCGGGTCATGCCGCGGGCCCAGCGTCATGGGAGGTTCGACGTGAATGGGCGTCTCACGCACCGCTTGTCGCATGGACGCGGCGTACCTACGGGGGTAGACAGCCCCGGACGCGACCGTTTCACGTGAAACATCGACGTTCCTGCTCAAAGCGACCGCCATCCGGACGCAATTTCCAGTGGTGCCCCGCGCCCCAGCTGTCCGGGGATGGAGCGCACCGTGCGCCCCTCCGTCATCGAACGTCACTCCCAGCGATTAGAGTGGAACGCGGCCCCGAAAGGAGTGGATGTTTCACGTGAAACAATCCGAGAAGACGTCATCGAACGGATCGTTCGGGATGGATACACCGCTTGCGCGGGAACTCGCTGACCTCTCCGCCCGTAGGCGCGCACTCGAGGCCGCCACCGTCGAGTTCACCGGGGAAACCCGTGTGCTGACCGTGTCGAATCAGAAGGGCGGTGTGGGGAAGACCACCACCGCCGTGAACATCGCCTCTGCCCTTGCAGGAATGGGCGCGAAGGTCCTGGTCATCGATCTGGATCCGCAGGGCAACGCCTCCACAGCATTGGGTGTGCCGCATAGCGCCGAGGTCCCCAGCGTCTACGACGTATTGATCGATGAGTTCCCGCTCGCGGACATCATCCAGGAGTCCCCCGAGGACTCGAACCTCTTCTGTGCGCCGAGCACCATCCACCTCGCGGGTGCAGAGATCGAGCTGGTTGCACAGGTTGCTCGAGAGCATCGCCTGCGTCGTGCCCTTGAGGTGTATCTCGCCGACCACCCGATGGACTTCGTCATCATCGACTGCCCTCCATCACTGGGGCTGCTCACGATCAACGCTTTCACGGCCGCGACAGAGGTCTTCATCCCCATCCAGTGCGAGTACTACGCACTCGAGGGACTGAGTCAGCTGCTCGGGAGCATCCAGATGATCCAGAAGCACCTGAATCCCGTCCTTCATCTCTCCACGATCCTGCTGACGATGTTCGACGGGCGCACACGCCTCGCGCAGCAGGTTGCAGAAGAGGTCCGCACACACTTCCCGGAACAGGTGCTGGAGACGGTCATCCCGCGTTCGGTCCGGGTATCGGAGGCCCCGAGCTTCGGGCAGACCGTGATCGCGTACGACGGTCAATCCGCTGGCGCGATCGCCTACCGTGAGGCCGCCGTTGAGATCGCATCGCGCACAGCGACGCAGAGCAAGGAGAAATGATGGCGAAGCGCACTGGGCTGGGCCGGGGTATCGGCGCCCTCATCCCCACGACTGATCAGTCGGAGCGTCCTGTCGACGTGTTCTTCCCTGGCGCGAGCCTGCGACAGGCGAATGCGGAGGCAGTACCCGGGGTCGAAGCCGACGCCGCCGAACTCGAGGTCGTCCCCGGCATCCATCTGATCCAGGTCGATCCGAACACGATCGTCGCCAACCCCCGTCAGCCGCGAACGCACTTCAACCCCGAAGATCTCGCTGAGCTCGTCCACAGCGTTCGTGAGTTCGGTGTGCTCCAGCCCGTCGTCGTCCGCAAGAACAGCGAGGGCCAGTACGAGCTCATCATGGGGGAGCGACGTACCCGTGCTGCTCGTGAGGCCGGGCTCGAAGTGATCCCCGCGATCGTCCGCGAGACCGCCGACGAGGATCTCCTCCGTGACGCCCTGCTGGAGAACCTCCACCGTTCCGAGCTGAACCCGTTGGAAGAGGCCTCGGCTTACCAGCAGCTCCTCGAGGACTTCGGAATCACTCAGGAGGAGCTGGCCACACGCATCGGTCGCTCACGTCCGCAGATCAGCAACACGATCCGGCTCCTGAAGCTCCCTGTACCCGTGCAGCAGCGGGTTGCGGCCGGGGTGCTGACCGCGGGGCACGCGCGAGCCATCCTCAGTCTCGAGACTCCGGAGTCGATGCAGCGTCTCGCGGACAAGGTCGTGAACGAGGACCTCTCGGTGCGCGCCACCGAGGAGGCCGCCAAGTCGCAGCCCAGCGCCGGCAAGTCCGTCAAGCCGACCCCCGGTGCGCGCCGCGCATACCTCGACGAGGTGGCCGGCAAGCTCGGTGACCGACTCAACACCCGCGTGAAGATCGCTCTCGGCGCACGGAAAGGCCAGGTCACGATCGATTTCGCTTCCATCCAGGATCTCAATCGCATCCTGGAGGAGATCGGAGAAAGCGGTTACGGCTCGTCGAAGTGAGGCCCCGGCCACGGCAGCGCTAGCCTAGACTCGCGTCATCGTGACGACGAGGGGGATGTCATGTCGAGTACAGCCGGTCCAGTAGCCATCAAGCGCCGTGTGATCGCGGTGAGCATCGCGGCCGCGTTGGGTGGTTTTCTCTTCGGATTCGACACGGCTGTGATCAACGGCGCCGTGGATGCCCTGGCCGGTGACGTCTCCGGGTTCGATCTCGGCACGGCCCTGAAGGGCTTTGCCGTCTCCTCCGCTCTCATCGGTTGCGCGGTGGGTGCCTGGTTCGCAGGACCGGTCTCCAACAAGTACGGACGCATTCCCGTGATGGTCGTCGCAGCGGCGATGTTCTTCATCTCCGCTATCGGCTCTGGTCTCGCCTTCAGCGTCGTCGACCTCATCATCTGGCGAGTGATCGGTGGACTCGGTGTCGGCGCGGCCTCGGTCATCGCGCCGGCATACATCGCTGAGGTGTCGCCGGCCGCCGTTCGCGGTCGCCTCGGCTCCCTGCAGCAGCTCGCCATCGTGACCGGTATCTTCGCTGCGCTGCTCTCAGACGCGCTGCTCGCCGGTCTCGCCGGTGCAGCGGATCAGCCGTTGTGGGGTCTCACGGCCTGGCGGTGGATGTTCATGGTCGCGGCTATCCCCGCGTTGGTCTACGGGCTCATGTCTCTTCGGCTCCCGGAGTCTCCGCGGTACCTGGTGCGCAAGGGAGAGCTGAGAAGGGCGGCTGAGGTTCTCGAAACCGTCACCGGTACCGTCGACGTCCAGGGGAAGATCGACGAGATCACCGGAACCATCGACACCGAACGCTCCGAGTCTCTGCGCGACCTGCGCGGCAACCGTCTGGGACTGAAGCCGATCGTCTGGATCGGCATCCTGCTGTCGGTCTTCCAGCAGTTCGTGGGCATCAACGTCATCTTCTACTACTCGACCACGCTCTGGCAGTCGGTGGGTTTCGACGAGTCCAGCGCATTGCTCACCTCCGTCATCACCTCTGTCACGAACATCGTCGTGACGATCGTGGCGATCCTGCTGGTCGACAAGATCGGTCGACGGATCATGCTGCTGGTGGGCTCGGTGGGGATGACCGTGACCCTCGGCCTCATGGCTCTGGCTTTCTCGTTCGGCACGCTGGACGCGCAGGGGACGGCGACTCTCCCCGACCCCTGGGCCACCATCGCGCTGGTCTGCGCGAACGGATTCGTCGTGTTCTTCGGCGCGAGCTGGGGCCCGCTCGTGTGGGTTCTGCTCGGCGAGATCTTCCCGAACTCGATCAGAGCCGGCGCCCTCGCGGTGGCCGCTGCGGCGCAGTGGGTCGCGAACTTCTTCATCTCCACGACGTTCCCGGCCTTCGCGGAGATCGGACTCACCTTCGCCTACGGCTTCTACGCGTTCTTCGCGCTTCTGTCGTTCTTCTTCGTCTTCTTCAAGGTGCCGGAGACCAAGGGGAAAGAGCTCGAGGAGATGACCGAGAACATGAAGGTGCAGCGCCGGAGGGGTCCCCAGCCGACGTAGGCTTGAAGCATGACCGAGTCCGTACAGCGTCGCGCCAGCCTGGAAGTGCTGCGGGCCGAAGCGGCCGACGAACTCGCGGTCCTCATCCAGGAGCGCCTGCTCGGAGGCGAGGATCCGTGGGAATTCATGGAAGAGCTCCCGAGTGTCGACGAGCTCGTCGTCTACCTTCTTCGCGCCGACAACATCAATGCGAATGACGGCGTGCGTCCCAACGCGGCCCGACACTATCGTGTGCTGCGACAGATCGCACTGGAGTACCCGGAGCTGACCTCGGCCGTCTGGGGCCTGTTGGACGAGAAGCAGCGCCACCGCCGCTGGGATCCGTCCGTCGCCGACGCCTCCTGACGTGGAGGCCGTCCTCGATCCTTACGATCCGGCCTGGCCGGACGCCTTCCGGAGGGTCGCGGCAGAACTGCGGACGCAGGGGAACCCGAGCTGGATCGTCGAACACATCGGCTCGACCAGCATCCCGGGGATGAGTGCCAAGCCGATCATCGATGTCGCGGTGCGGATCGCCGACGAGGAGGACCTCGACCGGCATCTGCCCGCCCTCGAGACCGTCGGGTGGCGGCTCGGGAGCGGAGTGCGAAGCCACCAGGTCATGGTCTTCGAGGAGGACGGCGTGCGCACTCGAATCGCCCACTTCTTCGAAGCGTCCGGGTGGGATGAGGTGAACCAGAGGATCCTTCGGGACTGGCTGCTGCAGAACCCGGAAGATGCCGAGCTCTACGAACGCGCGAAGCACGCTGCTGTCGATGCCTCGCGCATGGGGGACGAGTCATACAACGCGGGCAAGACCGCAGTGATCCAGCTCCTCGTCGATCGAGCCCGTGCTGCTCGTGGACTATTGCCCGTCTCGGTGTACGACAAAGACTGACGGAGAGGCGCATCGCGCACGACACGGGGCACGGAGACGAAGAAAGGGCCGCACCTCCCCGGGAGGTACGGCCCTTTCGAATCGCAGGATCAGCCGATGAAAGCGGCGAGGTCCTTCTCGAGAGCGAACTTGGGCTTGGCGCCGATGATAGTCGTCTTGACTTCACCACCGTGGAACACCTTCATCGCCGGGATCGACGTGATCTGGTACTTCATCGCCAGCTCGGGGTTCTCGTCGACGTTGAGCTTGAGGATCGTGATCTTGTCGGGGTTGTCGGCCTGGATCTCGTCCAGAACCGGCGCGACCATGCGACACGGACCGCACCACTCGGCCCAGAAGTCCACCAGCACGGGACCTTCGGCCTGCAGAACGTCCTGCTCCCAGGTCGCCTGGCTCGTAGCCTTTGCACTCATCAGAGTTCTCCTTGATTCGAGGTTCGTCTGCTACAACAGCCGACGAGGGAAAAGTGTTCCCGGCCTATGCCCTGGCGGTGAGGATCTCGGCGGCCTCGGCGGCCGGGACCTCCACGGATGCGTCCTCCAGGTCTGCGAGGAAGTGCTCCGCATCGAGCGCGGCGACCGTGCCGCTGCCGGCAGCCGTGATGGCCTGACGGTAGGTGGGGTCGATGACGTCACCCGCAGCGAAGACACCTGGAACCGAGGTCTTCGACGAGCGTCCGTCGACCCAGATGGTGCCCTCGGGCGTCAGCTCGAGCTTGTCGTGCACGAGGTGCGTGCGCGGGTCGTTGCCGATCGCGATGAAGAGCCCGTCGAGCGGGAGGTCACGGAGCGTGCCGTCGACCGTGGAGCGCAGCTGCACACCCGTCACGGAGTCGCCACCGAGGACCTCGGCGACCTCGCTGTTCCACACGAACTCGATCTTCTCGTTCGCGAAGGCGCGCTCCTGCATGATCTTCGAGGCCCGCAGGGTGTCCTTGCGGTGGATGACGTAGACCTTGTCGGCGAAGCGCGTGAGGAACGTGGCCTCTTCCATCGCGGAGTCGCCGCCGCCGACGACGGCGATCGTCTTCTCGCGGAAGAAGAAGCCGTCGCACGTGGCGCACCAGGAGACGCCGTAGCCGGAGAGGCGCTCCTCACCGTCGATGTTGAGCTTGCGGTAGGCCGAGCCCGTCGCGTAGATCAGCGACTGGGTCTCGTGCTCCGCACCGCTGCCGAGGATGACCTTCTTGACGGGGCCGTCGAGCTGCAGCTCGGTGACGTCGTCGTAGACGACCTCGGTGCCGAACCTCTCCGCCTGCTCCTGGAACTTGGCCATGAGCTCCGGTCCCTGGATGCCCTCGGGGAAGCCCGGGTAGTTCTCCACCTCGGTGGTGTTCATCAGCTCGCCGCCGACCTCGACCGAGCTCGCGATGAGCAGCGGCTTGAGGTTCGCCCTGGCGGCGTAGATGGCAGCCGTGAATCCGGCGGGGCCGGAGCCGATGATGATGACCTGACGCATGTGCTCTCCGTCTTTGAAACTGCAGTCGAATGACCTTCGAGTGCTTCAACCCATGGTAACCGCGAGGCATTCCCCGCACACTGTGTGCCGCCGGGCTGGGAGAAGGCTCTGGGCGCCGATCAGCGACCGGGGAGGAAACGACGGACCAGCGCGCGGCCGGCCGTGAGCTCGGGGGCACGCATGATGGCGAGGATCGCGATGTAGACGATCACGACGGCGAGGCCGACCATCGCGGTCGCGAGGGTGGCGGGGATGACGCCGGAGGTGGCCCAACCCGTGGTGCCGCCGAGAAGCTGGAACGTTCCCCATCCGGCGGATCCTGCCGGGATTGCGGCGATCGTGAAGCGACCGATGGCCGTGATCCACGAACGAATCCTCAGACCGCCGATCTTCTTGTGCAGCAGCCAGGTGGCGACGATCGTCTGGAGGATGCTCGCGATCGACTGGCCGAGGGCGATCGCCGCGGCGAGAGAGGTGAGAGGGATGATCCCGGCTTCGCGCAGACCGAGCGCGGCCAGGGCGGTGACCACGATGAGGACGCACTGGAAGATCGTGAACCAGAACGGGGTCTTCGTGTCGTCGTAGGCGTAGAAGGTGCGCTGCACGATGAAGAGGATCGTGAGAGGAATGAGCCCGACGAGGTAGGCGAGCAGCACCATTGCGGCGGCTTGGGCGTCTTCGGCGGACTCGGTGAACACCCGAGATGCCGGGATGGCCGCGGCGGCGACGGCCGCGGTGGCCGCGACGATGAAGAAGAGCAGCGTGCGGATGCTCTGCGCGATGTCGGCGCGGACGTCGTCGTCGCGACCGGCAGCCGCGTGCGCGCTGATCTGGGTGAAGTAGGGGGTTCCGATCGAGAGCACGATGACGGAATACGGGAGCATGAAGATCAGCCACGCGTTCGCGGTCACGGTGGCGGAGGCACCGAGACCGGCGACCTCGCTGACGATGTAGCCCTGGAGAACTCCGGCAGACAGGCTCGCGAAAGCCATGAGGAAGGTCCAGCCGGCTAGGCGGCCGACGTTGCCGAGACCGACACCGCGCCAACGGAAGTCGGGCTTGAGAGCGAGGCCCGTGCGACGCCAGAAGATGAGCAGGACGACCGCCTGCAGTGCGATGCCCAGCGTGGCCGTGCCGCCGAGCAGGGTGATCATCTCTGGCGTCCAGTCGGTGGCCTTCGTGGAGACGGGACCGAACAGCGCGCCGAGTGCGAGGAAGCCGACGATCGAGACGATGTTGTTGACGACAGGCGCCCAGGTGAAAGGACCGAAGATCTTCCGTGCGTTGAGGGCTTCGCCCAGCATCGCGTAGAGACCGTAGAGGAGGATCTGAGGCAGGCACCAGTAGGCGAGTGCCGTGGCGAGGGCGAGGGTGGCCTCGGTCGCTCTACCGGCGACCAGATGCACCAGCCACGGTGCCGCCGCCGTTGCGATTCCCGTCACCACGACCAGGACGACGGTGCCCAGGGTGAAGAGCTTCGAGATGAAGGCATTGCCACCGTCGGCATCCGCGGTCGCCTTGACGATCTGGGGGACGATGACCGCCGTGAGGATTCCGACGGAGATCAGGGAGAAGACGCTGTTGGGCAGCTGGTTCGCGTAGGTGAACGCATCAGCCGCCTGCGACCCGAGAGAGCCGATGACTCCGACGAGCACGATGCTGCGCAGCAGACCGGTCAGGCGGGAGACGAGGGTGCCAGCGCCGATGACGGCGCTGGCACGGCCGAGGCTACTCATTCTTGTCTTCGGTCGCGGCGGCATCCGGTCGTGTGTGCACGGCACCCTCTTCGAGCGTCTCGATCTCGGCTTCGACGGCGGCTTCTTCGGCTTCGACGGCGGCTTCTTCGGCTGCTTCGTGGCGCTTGCGGCGCACGGTGCGGATCACGCCGAGCGCGATCAGGACGACGGCGAGCCCTCCGAAGACGATCAGGCCGATGGTCTCCCACTCGGCACGGACGGCGACCCGGATCTCCTCCTGGCCTTGGATCTGCACACCGGTGGGGCTGTACAGGCTGAGCCGCAGATCGACTTCGCCACTGCCGACGCGTGCCGACACGGGGACCTTGACCCGCTTGGTGGAGTTGGCCTCGACCACCGTCTCCGTCATCGGTGTGACATCGAGACGAGGGTCGGTCGGCGAGACGAAGAGCTGAACCGTCACCGGCCACGGAAGGTCGTTGCGCACGGCGATGGGCAGGTCGGCGTTGGCGGTCAACAGCTGGATGGTGCTGGACGGCGGCGTGCTCACGGCGCTCAGCGTCTGCGTCGTGCGCTTCTGGTGCTTCTCGACGTTCTTGGCGAAGGCGCTCGCCGGCGTCCCGACGGCCAGTGTGCGCAGGATGCGGATGCGCTCGGGGCTCAGCAGGACCTGCGGATCGCTGAGCATCGATGAGAACGCGGTGAGTGCTGCTTCGTCGGCGAGGAGGTCGGTCACCGCCGTTGCACGTGCCGGGTCGGCTTGGGCTGTGACGGAGGCGGGGATCGCCGGAGTCGCACGCAGCGCCGACAGCTCGAAACCGATCGAGTCGGCGGAGGAGATCGCGTCGCGCAGCGCATCGGCGTCACGGTTTTCATCACGGTCGAGACCGATCAGCAACGGAGCACCGGCCACGCGATCCGCTGCCAGCATGAGCAGGGCGGATGCCTCGGCGAGTAGACGCTGGCGATCCACCTGATCGGACTCGGCCGCAACCTTCGACAGGGACTCGGATAGAGCGGTGTCCGTGACCAGCAGGTCGTTTCCGCCGGCAGTGGCGCGCGCCGCGCTCTGTCCGCCGACGGCGGTGGAGGAGACGATCGTGGTCGTGCCCTCACCGAGATACCTCGTGAAAGCGGCCAGGTCATCCTCGCTGAGCTCGTCGTCCGGCCACAGGATCTGAGCGAGCGCGCCGTCGATCGCGGTGAGCTCCTCATCGTCGGGCAGCTGTGGTGTTCCGGTCGGGCCGGGCGTCGGCTCGGGTGTCGTGGTCGGGGTGCCGGTCGGCGCAGGCGTGGCCGGGGTCTGCGAGAAGTTCGCCGCGTCGAGGAACGGGGCCAGCGTCGTCGGCTGCAGGAGTTCGGGCAGACCCGCTTGCGACTGGGCCGCGGCATCAGCATCCCCGAACTGCAACGCGAACTGCGCATTGGGCAGGGCATCGAGGCGACGGAGCCAGTCCTGGGCGCTCTCGGGTGCCGCGGAACCGAGGGCGCGGATGGCCGCGACGATGGCGGGATCGATCGCGAGGACCGCGGTGGTGCCCGCCACGCCGTCGAGCTGGGCGGTGAGGGCGCCCTCGGGGCCGGTGAGGGCAGCGAGCTCTTCCGAACTGAGCAGTGCACCGCCCTCGGGGGTCGCCGTGATGGGGACGAGCACCCCGACCTGAGCGGTCTGAGAGTCGGCGACGACCAGCACGCTGGTGGCGGTGGTCGCTGCTGCGTCATCGTCGTCGGCGTTCTGCGTCTTCGCGCCGGTGAGCTCCGCCCGCAGCGGGTAGACGCCCGGGGCGAGGGCTCCGAGCGTCTCGGCCGGCACGAAGACCGTGGTCATGGCTGATTCTCCGGCGTCGAGGGCGGCCGTCGTGTCGGAGCCGATGGTGTCGAATTCGCCGGGGGCTGTGCCGTCGTCGAGCCAGCTCGTGACAGAGGCCTCATCCGTCAGCGGCGTCCTGCTGAGCTCCACCTGCACCTGACCGCCGGAGAGTCTCGACTCGGTGTCGTTCTGCACCGTGAGCATCGCCGTGGTCGCGGAGCCGGGGGCGACGAGGCCGCGCAGGCCCGCGGAGATGTGGAAGCCCACCCGTGCATCGTCGTCCGCACCCGATGCCCCGGCTGCACTGGCCGCGCTCGGGACGACGACCGCGCAGGCGCCCAGCACGATCGCGAGAACAGCGGTCCTGCTTGCGAGCCTTCGAAGGCGCGCACGGAGGCCGTGCTCGGGGGTGATGGCGGTCATGGAGGTCTTCCTCGAACGCCCGGAGACGGGCTGATCGTGAGTACTGACCTCCCGATTCTAGGAGGCGCAGGGAAAGAGAACCCTGAAGACGCGTAGAGTGACGGCCGTGTCCGACACCCCCGCACCGCTCCCAGACCCCCTTCGCTGCGCCGCGCTCGCCGCCGATCTCGACGCCGCCGACCTCCGTTCCGAGCCGCTTCGTCGTCTGTGGGGCGAGGAAGCGGACGACGCTCTCGCGCGCGGCATGCACGAGCCGATCCTGCGCGCCATCGCCGGCGATTCCGGCGTGCTGGCGACGCTCGGGCGGTTGCTCGTGCTCGGGAAGCCGCAGCCGCGGGCGGCCGTCGCCGCCGCGTTGCCGCACCTCGGAGTGGACGGGCTCGTAGCTCTCGGACTGGGCACGTCCGACGCCGAAACGGTGACCCCGACCGCGCTGCTGCGCCCGCAGTCTTTCGTCGATGCGGATGGTGTCGGGGAGTGGTGGATCGCCAGCGACCTCGACGAGGTGGCGCTCGATGGCCCTCTTCCTGCCGACCATGTGCTCGGGGTCGGGGGAGCGTCGCGCACGCTCGCCGAGACGATCGTTCCCATCCAGGTCGATCGGGCTCTCGATCTGGGCACCGGCTGCGGTATCCAGGCACTCCTCGTCGCCCGTCGCGCCGGCACGGTGATCGCGACCGACATCTCGCAGCGCGCCCTGGCCTTCGCGGAACTCAACGCCCGCCTCAACGGGGTGGTCAACATCGAGTTCCGGCACGGCAGCATGTTCGAGCCCGTCGCGGGAGAGGCCTTCGACCTGATCGTCTCCAACCCGCCGTTCGTCATCACGCCGCGGGTGGAGGGGGTCCCGGCCTACGAGTACCGAGACGGCGGACTGGTGGGCGATGCGCTGGTCGAGCAGTTCGTGCGCAGCGCGCCCGCGTATCTGACACAGAACGGCATCGCGCAGCTGCTCGGCAACTGGGAGTCCAGGTCCGGCATCACCGGCCTCGCCCGTCTCGAGGCCTGGGTGCCGAGCGAGCTCGACCTCTGGGTGATCGAACGCGAGGAGCTGACCCCGCTCGGCTATGCCGAGCTGTGGATCCGTGACGGGGGGACGACGCCGCGTGACCCGGCTTTCACACCGCTGCTGACCGCCTGGCTCGACGACTTCGCCGCCCGAGGCGTGACGTCGATCGGCTTCGGCTACGTGCTGATGCGCCGCGGGGCGCCGGAGCATCCGCTTCGGCGCACGGAGAGGATCGCCCAGCAGGTCTCGAACGTCGGGACCGCTCTGGGCACGGGCCTCGCCGCCCACGACGTGCTCGCCGAGGGCATTCCCTCGACCCTGGTGACGGCTCCGGACGTGACCGAGGCGCGCCACCTGCTGCCGGGCAACGACGACCCCAGCGTCATCGAGCTGCGACAGGGCGGCGGTTTCGCCCGCACGGTGAACGTCGATCCCGCGCTCGCCGGGTTCGTAGGCGCCTGCGACGGCGAACTCACCGTCGTGCAGATCGCCTCGGCCCTGGCCGACCTCTTCGAGGTGCCGTTGCCGGATCTGTGGGCCGAGCTCGAGCCCCGCATCCGCTCCCTGGTGCTCGACGGCATTCTGGTGCCGGGGGAATAGTCCCCAGATCTATGCGTTGGAATGGATCATGAAGGCTTTCGGATTCCTCTCCTTCGGGCACTACGCGGATGTGCCCGGCTCAGCGACCCGCACGGCGGGCGACATGCTGAAGCAGACCATCGAGATCGCCGAGGGCGCCGACGAGATCGGTGTGAACGGCGCCTACGTGCGCGTGCACCACTGGGCGCGTCAGGCCGCCTCGCCGATGCCGCTGCTGGCGGCCATGGCGGCGCGCACGAAGCGCATCGAGGTCGGCACGGGCGTGATCGACATGCGCTACGAGAACCCGTTCCAGTTCGCGGAGGAGGCGGCCGCTCTCGACCTGATCTCCGACGGTCGTATCGCGCTCGGCGTGAGCCGTGGTTCACCCGAGACGGCTCTGCGCGGATACGAGACGTTCGGCTACGTCGATGAGGAAGACACCGAGCGCGGAAGCGTCATCGCCCGGGAGAAGTTCGACCTGTTCCTGCGTGCGATCGACGGGGAGGGAATCGCCCCCGGCGACCCGCGCATGGTGGGGGCTGGGCGCTATCTCGCGATCGAGCCGCAGTCGCCGACACTCCGCGATCACATCTGGTGGGGATCGGGTTCGCGCCCGACCGCGATCGAGACGGGTCGCAAGGGCCTCAACATGATGAGCTCGACCCTCGTCACCGAGGCCACGGGGCAGCCGTTCCACGAACTGCAGCGTGAGCAGATCGACCTCTTCCGGTCCGCATACAAGGAGGCCGGGCACACCGGCACCCCGCGGGTCTCGGTCAGCCGCAGTGTGTTCCCGCTGGTCTCCGACATGGACCGCGCCTACTTCGGCCTTCGGAGCGAGGAGAACGCCGATCAGATCGGCATCATCGACGGGTTCCGCTCCACGTTCGGCAAGACCTATGCGGCCGAGCCCGACGTGCTGATCGAGCAGCTTCGACAGGACGAGGCGGTGATGGCCGCGGACACCCTGATGCTGACGATCCCGAACCAGCTCGGACCGGAGTACAACCTGCACGTGCTGGAGTCGTTCGCGAAGCACATGGCCCCGGCGCTGGGCTGGAAGCCGAACACTGAAGGGCCGGTCCAGGGCGATCCGGTCTGATCACGACCCACATCCTTGACACGGCGTCGTGGAACCCTGACGCTGGGTGACGGCGCGTCGATGGACGCACCGTCACCCCGCGCAGCTCCGGAGGCAGCGATGACCCGTGTTCGTGTCGATCTCAACATCTCGCTCGATGGCTTCGCCACGACGACCGATCAGACCCCGGAGAACCCCTTCGGTGAGGACTGGGGAAGACTGACCGCCGCATACACGGCCACCCGCACCTTCCACGAACGCGTCTTCCACGACACCAGTGGCGCCGGCACCACCGGTGTCGATGAGAAGTACGCCGCGCACTACTTCGAGAACATCGGCGCCGAGATCATGGGCGCCGCAATGTTCGGGCTCCACGCGAACCCCGACGACCCCAACTGGCGTGGGTGGTGGGGAGAGGAGCCGCCGTTCCACGCTCCGGTGTTCGTGCTGACCCACACACCGCGACCGTCGATCGAGTTCGCCAACGGCACGAGCTTCCACTTCCTCTCGGCCGCGCCGGACGAGGCGCTGCGCACGGCGGTGGCTGCTGCGGATGGACGCGACGTGCGCGTCGGAGGTGGGCCGACCACGGTGCGCGAGTATCTGCGTGCCGGTCTCGTCGACGAGCTGCACGTCGGCATCACCCCCATCCTCATCGGGAGCGGGATCCGTCTGTGGGACGACCTGCGCGGGTTCGAGTCCGGCTATCGCGTCAGCTCGGAGGTCGCGGAGTCGGGTGTCACGCACATCACGTTCTCCCGCGAGGGCTGACTCTCGCGGGAGGATCGGATCTGGGAGGCTGGACCTGTGCGCATCCGTCCGTTCCAGCCTGAAGACACCGACGCCGTCGTCGCCCTGTGGGCGGACGCGGGGCTCACGCGACCGTGGAACGATCCTCGGAAGGACATCGCCCGGAAGCTGACGGTGCAGCCCGAGCTCTTCGTCGTGGCGGAGGACGAGACCGGGCGCATCCTCGGCGCGGTCATGGCGGGCTACGACGGGCATCGCGGGTGGATGAACTACCTCGCCACGCAGCTCGACTCCCGTGGGCTCGGGGTGGGCAGGGAGCTCGTGACCCACGTCGAGACCCGTCTGCGCGACCTGGGCTGCCCGAAGGTGAATCTGCAGGTGCGTGCGGGCAACGCACAGGTGGTCGACTTCTACCGGCGGCTCGGCTACGAGATCGATGACACGGTCGATCTGGGCAAGAGGCTCATCCCCGACCTGAAGTCGTGAGGCCGCCGCGCAAGAGATCGAGTCTGGAAACCGCGGAGTCGAAGCTTGGGCGAGTGTCGGGCACTCGGTTGGAGCTAACCACCGGGAAACATAGAACGCCGAGGACCCGTGAGGACCCTCGGCGTTCTGCACACTACGTCCGGCGACGGCGACCGGATCGTAGCAATCGTGCGATGCCGTGGCTGGCGGCAGCCGGAGCGTTCACCGACCGCGACCCGGCATACCGTTCACCCCCCCGCATGCTCGCGGCTTCAGTGCGCCGGTTCGCGGGGAAACTATGGGAGTGAGGGTGGCATTCGGCTCTTTGCAGCGATTGCTCAGCGCATCCTGAGGTCGAGTAGTCCTCTAGCCACACTGGAGCTTGTAGTCACCTGAGCTATGCGGAGCCTCCGCAGCGATGACATCCTTCGCCCCGGAGGCTTTGAAGTACGACACAACGCGGAACGTGTGCTGCCCAGTCCCATTGCATTTGTAAAGGACACTCTTCTGCTCCATATTCCCGGTGCCAAAACTCTCGAAGGCCTCGGTTACAGCAACCCAAATCCACCCATTGGGCATGAAGACGATTGACCTGATGAACGTCTTTGTTACCGCTCCCCAACAACTAGAAATAGCTGGCTTCGCGCCAACCCCGCCGTGGGGAAGCCCTTTTGCGGAGGATCGTTTCCACATATTTCCCACGGCAAAATGGCGTCAGCCGGAAGTGGCGTTCCTTTCTGGGTAGACGAGATATTCGTCCGGGATATTCTCCGAACTTGTCGCTGTGAGCGGCGGGAGATCGAGTTCATCGCTCCCCGAAGAGGCTGCGTAGGCCGGGCCACCGGCTGCCATCATCCCGAGGATCAGCGATCCCGTGGTAAGAAGACCGACCTTACGGTCGTGGAGTTGAAATTGCTTCAAGATAGTCGCCGAATGAAGCGCGTTGCGCACTTATGGCGTCTATTGTGAGTAGAGAGACGCATTTTTTCCTGTGGCCCGGTAGGGCACAGTAACAGGGGTAAGCAGAACGGAGAGGCCGCTGTCAGCTGCGTATCTCTCCTGGAATTCGTACGCGTCATCTTCAGCGTCGAACACGCCGATGAAACCAGGAGTATCTTCCAAGTACACGATCCACACCACCATAGATGGAACGTAGCACTTGCGGCTCGATCATCGGGAGATCTGGTTTTCAATGCTCCTGATGATCACCCTGGCCTATCACCGTTGTGGCCCCGCCTGACAATGTCCTCAAGAACTTCCTCGTCATGACCTCCTCTCATTGAAGAACCGGAAGCCTCAGTGTCTCCGACCCGTTAGCTCCGTGTCTGTAGGGTGTCTGGCCGACAGACAAAGCCCTGGCGACCGACTAAGATTTCCGCCGCTCCGTCCAGCGATCGAGCTCGTCACCGCGAAGACCGTCAACATAACGCGTGCGGTGCGACAGCCGGCGGAAGGGAGCGGTTCCCGTTATCGAATACGGTTCGGCAGCTGCGACTGGTCTGCCAGGTCGCCGCCCTCATCGATCGAAGCGGGGGTGACGGTGTCGCTGCCACCTGGTTCCAGGGAATGAAACCTCAGCTCAGAGAACTCTCCCCGGTCCGAGTGCTGAATGAAGAGCGCACAGACGATGCCCGGCTTCGGGTGCTCCGCGTCGCCCTGGGTTTCGTCGGCGCGTGCTGGGATCCTTGGAGCTGGTCGACGCGGTCTGCATGCCCGTATGGCGGGTCGGCTGCGCCCCAGAGATCCGTGGGCATGGATCGATCGAGACTACGCCTGCAACCCACGCTGGGATGATCCCTTCGTGTCGTTCCGCACACCTACACGGCCGATTCACTGTGGGCTCGCGATTTGAAACGTCGAGACCGTTTTCGGTCGCCGATGAGGTCGGACATGTTGCGGTAGAGCGATGCGGATGAGTTTCCGCCCGGTGCACCCTTGGAGCGCGGGTCAGCTGCCCGTCGGCGGGCCGAACAGCTCCTCGCCGTGCTCGTGCAGGAGCTTGTAGGCGTCGGCGAAGGTCTCCGGCTCCGGTTCGCCGGGCTTGCCGTATCGCGCCAGGAGCAGACCCAGCAGGCCACGCGCGGGCGGCGTGAGCGGCTTCAGCTGGTCTTTCTCCCCGGGCTGCGGTGCGGAGTCCTCCGGATTCGGCGGCGTGTAGGCCGGGGTGGTCACCGGCCAGTCGGACGGATGCCGCGGCTTGTCGAGGTTCACGACGTTCAGCAGCGTGTTCGCGGACTGATCGCGGTCGTTGAGCGGCTCGAGACCGTGCAGGCGCGACAGGGTCGCGGTGACCGAACCGTGGTGCATCTCGTCGTGGATGATGCTGCCGCGCTTGGTGTAGGCCGACACGGCGATCGCCGGCACCCGGCACCCGAGTCGATCGAACGTGAAACCCATCTCGCCCGGTCCGGTCTCGGGTGTGGGCTTGGTCACGGCAGGGGGCGGCACATGGTCGTAGCAGCCACCGTGCTCGTCGAACGTGATCAGCAGCAAGGTGTTGACGGCGTTGGAACCCTTCGGGGAGGAGCTCGTGCGCACCGCCTCGTAGATGTCGTGGATGAGGCGGTCGCCGGCCCGTACATCTGAGATGGCGCTGTCGAACACGGCCTCGCCGTCGACCTCGCTCTCTCGGGGCGATCCGAACGGAGGATGGAAGTCGTTGTGGTCATAGACCATCCGCGGCTCGATGAAGGCGTACGCGGGGAGCTTCCCGGCCTTCGCCTCGGCGTAGAAGTCCTCCATCGTGCCGAAGTGCTCGGTGCGCCAGTACTTCTCCAGCACCGCCGCATGCAGCATCCCGGTGAATGAGACGAGCTGGAGCTTGTCGATGTAGATCTTCCAGCTCACCTTCTTGTCTTCGAGTCGGTTGAACACCGTGGGCGCTGCCGGCGCATCCAGCCACTTGCGGTAGCCGCCGCCCGCCTGATTGGTCACGAACCCGTGAGATGTGGAGGCGTGGAAGAACGAGCGGTTGCAGAAGGTCTGGGACGGGACGCCGGCGTACCAGTGGTCGAACACCGCGAACTCCGAAGCGAGCGTCGACAGCACCGGCAGCATCTCGGGGGAGAAGGAGCCCATGATGTGCGCGGCCTCTTCGGGCTTCGGGGCGACGCCTTTGCGCAGACGCCGGAAGTTGATGATGTAGTCCTCGAGGAACCCCGACATCGTGGCCTTCTCGTCGTGCGTCGGGGCGTTGAAGGGCGCGGTCATCTCGTCGACGAAGAGGTCGGCGTTCGTCGGAGGGTCGACCGTGCCGAAGATCTGGGTGTTGACGTGCGGATACTCCTCGCCCGGATCCGGATCGGGGAGGCTCATGATGCGGTCGGTGTCGCCCTCGTACACATGGGCGTCGACGACCGTGCCGTCGGATGCGGTGTTGCTGTAGGAGCCGAAGGCGAGGCCCTCGAACTTCTCCCCCTGCGGCAGGCTCTCCTTCGAGTACAGATATCCGAGGAGGTTGTCGAACGAACGGTTCTCGCCCATCACGACGACGAGGTGGTCGAAGCCCGGTTCGCTGCGCGGGGTGAGGGCAGCGAACTGATCGGGTTCGGCCGCGAAACCGTCACGCGTGTTGCCGGCGATCGATGCTCCGATGGCCGCACCCCCGGCTCCACCGATCACGGCGCCGGCGAGGGCGGCCCCGCCCACCTTGAAGAAGCCTCGGCGGGAGGAATCGCGGGGAGCGTCGGGGGAGGAGGATACTTCTTCGGCCATGCCGCGATCCTATGACCGACTGCTCCTCGTCGGAGGACGACCTCCGACGAGGAGCGGATCCTGCCCTCAGGCGGCGGCGATCCAGAGAACGGCACCCTCACGCCAGCCGAGACCGGCCGTGCCCTCGGGGATCGGCTCCTCGTGCCGCGGACGCACGACGCGCATCCGCTTGCCCGCGAGCTCGACGATGTAGACGATGTCCGCTCCACGGTAGACGTGTGTGACGACCTCGACGCTCACCGGGGCGTCGGGGCCGACGACGGGGGAGAGGCGCAGGTCTTCCTGACGGAGCACCACTTCTCCTGCGCCATCGGGTCCTGCGCCGGTCATCGGCACTGAGATCGCGGTGCCGTCGAGCGTGGCGACCGCACCGGAGCGGGTGGCCGGGAGCAGGTTGGCGGCGCCGATGAAGTCGGCGGCGAACGGGGTGCGCGGCGCGCCGTAGAGCTCGGCCGGTGCGCCCTCCTGCTCGATCACACCGCCGTTCATCAGGACGATGCGGTCGGAGAGGCTCATCGCCTCCTCCTGGTCGTGGGTGACGAACACGGTGGTCAGGCCGAGCGTGCGGTGCAGCTCCTTCAGCTCGACCTGCATGTCCTCCCGCAGGCGGGCGTCGAGGTTCGACAGCGGTTCGTCGAGCAGGAGCACGCGGGGCTCGAACGCGATCGCACGGGCCAGCGCGACGCGCTGCTGCTGCCCGCCCGACAGCTGTGCCGGCATCCGATCGGCCAGGTGGCCCATCTGCACCCGCTCGAGCGCGCGGACGGCGAGTTCCTTCTGCTCCGACTTGGACTTCTCGCCCGACATGCGCAGACCGAAGCGCACGTTCTCGACCACGCTCATGTGCGGGAAGAGTGCGTAGCTCTGGAACATCATGCCGAGGTGGCGCTTCTCGGGCGGAAGGTCGGTGACATCCTGTCCCGCGATCTCGATGGTGCCGCCGCTGGGCGATTCGAGGCCGGCGATGCAGCGCAGGAGCGTGGTCTTGCCGCAGCCCGAGGGGCCGAGCAGCGAGACGAACTCCCCGGACTGCATCGAGAGGTCGATGCCCTTGAGCACCGAGGTCCCCTTGAAGTCCTTGGTGAGAGCAGTGATGGTGAGTGTTGTCATCAGACGAACAACCTTCCCAGGCCGATGATGCGTTCGAGGACGATCATGAGGACGACGGTGAGCAGGACCATGAGAGTCGAGACTGCCGCCACGGTGGGCGACGTGCTGAACTCCAGCTGGCCGTAGATGGCGATGGGGAGCGTCTCGAGCTGCGGGGTGCGCAGGAAGAGGGCGATGACCGCATCGTCGAACGAGATGTTGAAGGCGAAGAACGCTCCGGCCGCGATGCCGGGGCGGGCGATGGGGAGCACCACCAGGCGGTAGCGGTTCCAGGCGCTGGCGCCGAGGGTGCGCGCGGCCTCCTCGGTGAAGTGGTCGGCCCTGGTCATCACGCCCGTGACGGTGCGCATGACGTACGGGATCGCGATCACCACGTGGATCGCGATCAGGACGCCGACGTTCGGCGCCCCGATCGTGAGGGACGAGATCGACAGCGCACCGATGGCGAGGATGATCGTGGGGATCGTCAGCGGCGACATCAGCAGCCCCTGGATGGCGGCACCACCGGGAACCTTGAACCGGGTGAGCGCGAGTGCGGCCGCGGTGCCGATGGATGCGGCGACGATCGCGACCGTGATGCCCACCAGCAGGCTCAGACGGAACGGCTCGAGGTAGGTGTCGGAGGTGAGCGCCTCGACGTACCAGTCGAGCGTGAACCCCTGACCGGGGAATGTCAGGAACCGGTTCTCGCCCACCGATGCGCCGGCGACGACCATGAGCGGCACGAGCATGTAGAGCGTCACGACGACGCCGAGGACGATGGCGAGGACCCTGCCGAGGATCGGAACGGAACGGACCATGGTCACACCTTCTGCTTCCCGAGTCGGGACGTGGCTGCGAGCACGAGCATGACGCCGGCGAACAGCAGCACGGCCTGTGCGGCCGCGAACGACCAGTCGAGGTTGGTGGTCGCGTCGATGTAGATGGTCTGGGCGAACACCGGGATCTGCGCCCCGCCGATGAAGCGCGGCGTGATGAACGAGCTGACCGACAGGACGAAGACGAGCGAGGCGCCGGCGACGATGCCGGGGATCGCGAGGGGGAGGACGACGTGCCACAGCGTGCGCCAGAATCCGGCGCCGAGCGTGCGTGCGGCCTCTTCGAGCTGCGGCCGGATGCCCGACACGACGCCGAGGATGCTCAGCACCGCGAAAGGCAGGAGCACCTGCACCATCGCGATCACGACACCGGTCTCGGTGCCGAGGAAGCCCTGTGTGCCGCCGACGAGGAGCTCGGCTCCGGGGATCTTCGTCAGCAGACCCGACGGGCCCATCAGCACCACCCAGCCGAAGGTGCGGACCACGACGCTGGTCATGAGGGGGAGGATCACGACGATCAGCAGGAAGGAGCGCACCTTCGAGCCGGCGCGGGCCATGACGTAGGACAGCGGGATCGCGATGATCAAGGTGATCACCGTCTGGATCACCCCCAGGCGGAGCGAGCGCAGCGCCGCCTGGAGGTGATATTCACTCGTGAGCAACCGGGTGAAGTTGTCGAGGGTGAACCCGCCTGCCGACGATTGCACGCTCATGAGGAGCATGCCAGCCACCGGGGTGATGAAGGCGAGCGCGAGCAGCACGATCGCCGGCAGGAGCAGGAGCCAGGGCTCCCTACGGGTTCGCACACTCATTTGGTGATCAGCGCATTCCACTCATCGGTCCAGGCCGGTCGCGAGGCCGCGACATCGCCCGGAGCGTAGACGACGACCGTCTCGAGCTCGTCACCGGTCAGCACGGCGTCCGCAGCTTCGTCGGAGAGCTCGGTCTTGGTGTTGACCGGCGAGTACCGCATGCTCTCCGCGAAGACGGCCTGCGCTTCGGGGCGCAGTTCGAAATCGATGAAGAGCTTCGCGAGGTCGGGGTTGTCCCGGCCCTCGACGACGTTCGCCGTGATGAGAGAGGCGGTGACGCCTTCTTCCGGGACGATGAACTCTACCGGAAGGCCCGCGTCCTGCAGCGTGCCGGCGTAGTCCATCGCGTACGGTGCGAGCCAGGTGTCGCGCTGGGCGAAGGCGGTCTGCAGATCGGGCGAGGTCGGGACGACGATCGCGTCACCCGAGGAGGCGAGGGCACCGAGGTCGGTGATCGCCTGCGACGGGTCGTCGATGCCCCCGCCGAGCGCGTCGGCGACACGGAGCATCGAGAGCACGCCGTACGTGTTCGAGAAGTCCGTGAGCGCGACGTGGCCCGCGTAGGCCTCGTCGAACAGGTCGAGCCACGAGGTGGGCGCCGGAGCGTCCGCCTCGGTGTTGTAGACCAGCCCGATCGGGGCGAGCTGGATGACCGGACCTTCACCGCGCTCGAGCCCGGCGGTCGCCAGGTCGATCAGGTTGCCGGACTCGGACAGCTCGTCGGCCGCGATCGGCGCGATGAGACCGTCCGCGGCGGCGGTGAACTCCTGCCCTCCGGAGAAGTGCACGACATCGATCTGCGGGCTCGCCTTCTGAGCGGTGACCTGCGCGAGGGCATCGGCGCTGTAGAGCGTGATCAGCTCCACCTTGGCGCCGGTCTCCTCCTCGAAGGGATCGACGACGGCCTCGATGAAGGCCTTCTCCCAGTCGCCGCCGAACGAGGTGACGACGATGGTCTCGCCGGCGAACTCCTTGTCGCCGGACGAAGCGCTGTCGTCACCGGCAGCACAGCCAGCGAGGACGAGGGCGCCGGTGGCGACGAGCGCACCGGTGGTGAGGATTCTTCGGGTATTCATGCACTGCTCCTTCGGGATGGGTCCAGCACTGAGTAGACGCCTAGACCAGGCGTCCGATGGTGAGCTGCTTCGCTCCGTCGATGCGGATCGCCGCGCTCTCCTTGGCGAACTCCGCGAGTCCTTCGGTGATGCCGCCCCAGATGTTGACGGGTGTCCATCCGAGCGGGCCGAGAGTACGGGCACCACGATCGTAGAAGACCCCGATCTCGTACCACTCGAACGGCAGGCCGCCCATCTGCATCGGGCGCTGCCAGTACCACTGCAGATCACCCGGCGCCGGCACGACCTGCTGGTTCTCGAACGGCACCTTCTCGGGGTCGAAGTTCTGCGCCTCTTCGGGGAGGCCGACCATGACCTCGGGGCCGGCGTACATCGCGTGCATCGCCTGCATGGTGACCGGCTTCTCCAGCGCACCCCACATGGCCTCGCAGGTGCGAGGGGCGAGGTCCTCGAACAGGGTGGCGACGGCGCGGACGCCGTTCTCGTACTCGAGGAAGACCTGCTTGGTCATCGTGTTCCTTTCTCCGCAGCGGGGTGTTCCGCTGCTCGTTCACGGGCGGCCGAGACGAACGCCGCGAACAGCGGCATCTCCTCTGCGGCCTCATCGGGGGCGATCATCTTCTCGGGGTGCCACTGCACCGCCCAGAAGGGCCAGTCGTCGTCGGCCTCGACGGCTTCGACGATGCCGTCCGGTGCCCACGCGACCGGGTGGAGACCGGGGGCGGGGACGTCGATCGACTGGTGGTGGATGGTGTTCACGATCCGCTGCCTGGTGCCGTAGAGCGCGGCGAGACGGCTGCCCTCGCTGAAGACGATCGGATGCCGAGCCGAGAGCTGCTGGTCGGCCCCGCGGACGGGTTCGTGGTGCTCGGTGGACGGGATGTCGACGACGAGGGATCCGCCGAAGGCGATGTTGCTCACCTGGAGTCCGCGGCAGATCGCGAGTACGGGGATCCCCCGGCGGCGCGCACCGAGGGCGAGCGCGATCTCGAACCCGTCGCGGGAGGGGTCATAGCTCTTCCCCTCCTGCGCCTGGGCGCCGTAGCGCGACGGGTGCACGTCTTCTCCGCCGGAGAGGACCAGCCCGTCGAGACGGTCGAGCACGTCGTCGACCCCTGCCGTCGGGGGCAGCAGCACGACTGCGCCGCCGGCTGCCTCGATGGGGGCGGCATACTCCGCGCCCAGGCTGTGCGCCGGGCGACCGCTGCCCAGGTCGGTGTCGATGAAACGGCGCCAGGTGGTGATGCCGATGAGCGGTCGGGTCATGAGAGCTCGATCCAGGTGGTCTTCAGATCGGTGAACTTCTCGAGCGCGTGCAGGCTCTTGTCCCGGCCGAAGCCCGAGCCCTTGACCCCGCCGAAGGGGATCGTCATATCGCCCTCCTCGAAGCAGTTGACCCACACGACACCCGCGCGCAGGCGGCGTGAGAGGGTGTGCACGGCGTTGAGGTCGGTGCTCCACAGGGCGGCAGCGAGGCCGAACTCCGTGCCGTTGGCGATCGCGAGTGCGTCCTCGACATCGTCGTAGGCGATGACCGAGAGCACGGGTCCGAAGACCTCGCGCTGCGCGACCTCGTGCTGAGGCGTGACGCCGAGCACGACGGGCGCGAAGTAGCTGCCGCCGTCGACGGCGTGGAATCGCTCGGCGCTGCCGGCCGCGAGTTCGCCGCCCTCGGCCTGGGCACGCTCGACGAAGCCGGTGATGCCCGCGAGCTGTCTCTCGCTGACGATCGCGCCCATCGAGGTGGTGACCTCGAACGGGTCGGCGGGGAGGCTGGTGCGTGCGACGTCGGCGGCGATCTCCAGCGCGCGGTCGCGCTGGGCGCGCGGGACGAGAAGGCGGGAGGATGCCGTGCACATCTGGCCCTGGTTGTAGAAGCAGCCGTCGGCGGTGGCCCGCACGGCGCGCTCCAGGTCAGCATCCGGCAGCACCAGACTCGCGGTCTTGCCGCCGAGCTCCGGCCAGACGCGCTTGCCGTTGGAGGCGGCCGAGTAGCCCAGGAACTTGCGGCCCACTTCGGGCGAACCCGTGAAGGTGACGACGTCGACGTCGTGGTGCTCACCCAGAGCGCGGCCGGCGACCTGTCCGGTGCCCGGCGTGACGTTGAGGACGCCGGCGGGGATTCCGGCCTCGTGTGCGAGCTCGGCCAGACGGAGCGCGGAGAAGGTGGTGTGCTCGGCGGGCTTGAGCACGACGCTGTTGCCGACGGCGAGGGCGGGGGCGAGCTTCCAGGCGGTCATGGTCAGCGGGAAGTTCCACGGCACGACGGCCGCGACCACGCCTGCCGGCTCTCGCGTGACGAGGGCCAGGCTGCCCGGGGCGGTGACCGGGATCTCGTCGAGGACCTTGTCTGCGGCCTCGCCGTACCAGCGGAAGCAGTTCACGACGGCGCGGAGTTCTGTCTGGAGCGCCTCGCGGACGGGCTTGCCCATCTCGAGCGAGATGGTGAGCGCGAGTTCTTCGGCGTTGTCGTGGATCCTCTGGGCGAAGGCGATCAGCAACTGGCCGCGTTCACGAGGGGCGATTCGCGACCACACGCCGGAGTCGAAGGCTGCGCGGGCGGAGCGGACGGCGCGATCGACATCGCCCACCGAGGCGGCGCTGATCTTCGGGAGCGCACGTCCGTCTCGCGGAGCCACCGGAGTCAGGGGCTCGGCCGAGCCCTCCTCCCACGCGCCGCCGATGAACATGCGCGTGTGCAGGGGCAGGGTCGCCGCGCGATCCGCCCAGTCGTCTCCAGTAGCCGTGAACACGTTCGTCCTCTCCAGGGGTGATGGCCCTGGAGAGGATACTTGCTCTATTTCGCCACTAGGTCAAGCTGTTAAGAACGATCTCGCCATTTCGTTACATGCCAGTAACAGAATCAGACTACAAACGGATGGCTCCGGTGGGCATGTCATTCGCCAGCGCCTCGGGGGCCTCGTCCACGATCAGAGATCCGCGCAGCACCGGTGTGATGACCACCAGCGACTCCACGACCTCCAGGCCCTCGTGGCCTGCCACGGCCGGCCCGGTGAGGAATTCGTAGAACTCGTCGGCGTCCTTCACGAGCACGTTGGCGAGTAGTTGCGAGGTGCCGGTGGTCGCGGCGATGAACTTCACCTCGGGCGCCGCCGCCAGAGCGGTACCCACCTTCTCGAGGCGCGCCATCGGCACGCGGAGCCAGACGAGCGCCTCCAGTCCCAGGCCGAACAGGCTCGGTACGACCTCGGTGCGCGGATGCATCAGGCCGCGGCGATTCAGGGACTCCATCCGCCGCCGGGTGGTCGTGACGTTCAGGCCGAGCGAACGCGCCAGCTGGGCGACCGGCATGCGCCCGTCCTTCAGCAGCAACCGGATGAGTGCCTCTTCGTCTTCGCTCAGCGAATCGGCCGGGTCGACCTCGGAGCCGGACGACTCGTCGAGCAGACGCGCCTGTTCGTCGGTGAGCACTCCCGCGCGCCAGTCATGCCCCGAGCGGAAGAACTTCAGCACCGTCGTGACGTTGATCGAGTCGATGCCCTCGAGCTCGGGGAAATCGGTGAAGAGCAGCTCTCGGATCGAGGCGTCGTCGTGGGGGAGCAGCATCCCGGCGATGTCGCTGCTGCCTTCGAGCACCGATACCGACGAGGCATCGGCTCGCCGCGCCAGGGTGCGCGCCACGTGCCACAGGGCGTGCGGCTCGGTGGTGATGCGGAAGAGCACGGCTCTGGCATGGAGAACGCGCGAAGGATCGACGTACGTGGAGACACGCACCAGACCTCGGTCGAGCAGCCGCTGACCGCGACGGGCGACGGTACGCTCCGGCAGATCGACCACGCGGGCGATCTCCCCCCAGGACGCGCGGCCGTTCACCTGCAGGGCCGCGGCGACGATCCGATCGGTCTCGTCGGCCATCACATCGTTCGCGGGCACTTGCTCTCCTTCACCGGGGACGGACTCGGTGGAAGGTTATCCCAGTACGGGGCCGACTCCCGGTGCGCGACTTCGCAGAGGGCGGCCGACACGCCGCCCGTGGTGCCGAAACGACGGCGTGTCATCGACGGCATCCGTCACGGTGCGCCGGCGTCGGCCGGAGCGCGGCGAAGGGCGCCGTCGAGACCGAAACCTCGACGGCGCCCTCGTGGACGGATGCCTTCTGCTACTCGGCGTCCGCCTCCGCGTGCTGGCGACGGCGGCGCATCGCGAACAGACCGAGGCCCGCCGCAAGCAGGACCACCGCGGCGATCACGTACGGCGCGCTGTCGGCGCCGGTCGTGGCGAGGTCGCCGCCGGTCGACCCTCCGGTGCTCGTACCCGGGGTTGTGTTGCCCCCACCGGCTGCCGCGGTGACGGTGAGCGAGGTGGTGATCTCGGTGCCGTCGGCGCGGATCACAGCGAGCGTGTGCGCGCCGGCCGGGGTGTTCGCGGGGATCGTCAGCGTGCGCTGGAACGAGCCGTCCGTGCCGGCGGTCGCCGTGCCCAGCTGCACCGGGTCGGACCGCAGCTCGAACCGCAGCTGAGCGCCCTCCGCGAAGCCGCTTCCGGACACCGTGACGGTGCCGCCGGCCTTCACGGATGCCGCGCCGAGCTCGACCTTCGCCGGGACCTCGGGCTCCGGAGGCGTGACGCCGTCTTCGGTGACCCACTTCTCACCGGCATCCGACTTGGTCACGGTGAACGTGTCGTAGACGGCGCCGAGGGGAAGGTCGGTCGTGGCGCCCGGCTGCTTCTCGGCGAGGTACGAGCGGTAGACCAGCTGGTTCTTCGACACGTCGATCACCTGATAGGTCGTGACGCCCTGGCCGCGCAGCACCTGGGTGGCGCCGTTGTTGGTCCAGACGTTCTTCTCGGGCGTCTCCAGGTCGTAGTGCTTCGCACCCGAGTTCGACACGACGTAGACCGGGCCGGTGGTGAGTCCCGGGGTCTCGGTCGCATCGGTGTTCACGTAGCCGCGGGCGTACGTGTGGTCGTGGCCCATGAGCACCAGGTCGATGTCGTTGCGCTGGAAGACCGGCAGCCACTCGGCGCGCAGCACCGGCTCGTCACGACCCTCGGATGCCGAGAACACCGGCTGGTGGAACGTGACGACATTCCACTTCGACGGGCTGTTCTGCAGCAGCAGGTCGAGCCAGGCGCCCTGGAAGCGGGTCCAGAGCACGCCGATCTGCGAGGAGGGGCACTCCGCCCCGGTGCAAGAGGGGAGGCCGGCGGGGGTGAGGAAGGTGGTGTCGCGGGTCGCGTTCAGCGTGATGAACCGCACGCCCTGGTAGTCGGTGTAGTACGCGGTCTCCGCGGCGAACGAGCTCCAGTGGTCGAAGAACGCGCGGTACTGCTGTGCGACCGCGGAGTCGCCCTTCGCGAGCTCGGCCAGCTCGCCCACCGAGCTCGTCGACGGGTTGTTGTGCGGGTACTCGAACGCGGCCTTCCATGCCGTCAGCAGCTTGTCGCCCGAGTACTCGTGGTTGCCGGGGGCGGCCATCACGTTGGTGCGGACGGCCGAGTCCTTCATGCCCTTGAACCAGTTGACCCATTCGTTCTCGTTGCTCGACGAGTTGATCAGGTCGCCTGCGTGCACCGAGCCGATGGAGCGAGGCGCCTTGGCCTCGGCCTGCTTCACGACGCTCGGCCACGTGGTGTCGAGGCCGATCTGCGCGTCGCCGTAGTAGATGAACTGGAAGTCCGTGGCCGCAGGATCGGCGGTGCGGAAGGTGAACCAGTCGCTCCAGCTGCCGGGGAGGCCGACACGGTAGCGGTACTCGGTCGCGGCGGTGAGTCCGGTCACGGTGGCCGAGAAGTGCTTGTTCGGGTTGCCGTTCACCACACCCGCGTCGTAGGCGTCGACCGTGCGGGAATCGCCGCCGGCGGACGGAGCGATCTCGACCTGTCCGACCGTGTGCGAGGCGTCACCGGCGAGCCAGGAGAACGACTGTGAGACGGCGGGCTGCTCGGTCGGTGTGAGGATCACCCGGGTCGGCGGCGCGACGACGGGGGTGCCGGGAGCGGATGCTTCGACGAGGGTCAGCGACGACATGTCGAAGAAGATGTCCGAGCTGGTCTCGCGGTCCTGGAACAGCGACACGGCGATGGTGTTCGTGCCGTCGTGCAGCAGGTCGCCTTCCGCGCTGAACGTGCTGGTGAGCGGGCTGCCGTTGCCGTCGCCGGCATACTCGACGTTCACCGTGTCGGTGATGCGTCCGTCGACGTAGCGGGCGACCTCGGTGCCGTTGATCCAGACGATGATCGCGTCGTCGTACGTGATGGTGCTCTGCAGAGCCGCGACCTGCTCGGCGACGCCGGCTTCGAGCTCGAACGTCGTGCGGAAGAAGTAGGTGGGAACGGTGGGGGCGGCCGCACCGTCGAGGTAGTGGTTCAGAAGCGTCTTCGGCGTCTGCGAGCCCACAGGCGCGAGCTTTCCGCCCTTGGCTCCGAACGAGCCCGCTGCCGACTTCCATGCACTGTCGTCATAGGCGGGCAGGGTCCAATCGCGCAGAGCCGCCGGAGCGGGAGACGGGTCGGAGCCGTCGTCGAGGTAATGCCAGGCCGTGTCGCCGGTGATCAGCGATCCCGTCGGCACCTCGGGGTCGGGAGCGGCGAGGGCCGCGGGGGCGACGACAGCGCCGGCGAGCAGGGCGAGCAGCGCGACGGAGGTCAGTCCGCGACGTCGCCACCGCACCGCAGGGGTGGGGGAGGTCATGTCAGTCCTTCAGGGTGGGGGTTTCCGTGCGCAGTCGCACGATGCCCCTCCACCCCATCGAAGACGGATGACCGGGGGTTGGCCTTCGGGCGACCGGGAGGTGAACGGGCGTCGCGGGATCGGGCGCATCCGCCCCGGTACGCTGGAACCCATGCTCAACATGGCTGACGGCCTCGCCCGTCTCGGTGCGCTCGCCGAGAATCCGGTCGTCCGCACCCTCGCGACGGCGTTCGAGGATGCCGGGTTCGATCTGGCCGTCGTCGGCGGCCCGGTGCGCGACGCGTTGCTGGGACGCACGACCCACGACCTCGACTTCACGACGAACGCCTCGCCCGACGAGATCCTGTCCATCGTCACGCCGATCTCGACCGCGCAGTGGGACATCGGCCGTGCGTTCGGCACGATCGGCGCACGCGTGCAGCGTGAGCAGGTCGAGATCACGACCTATCGAGCCGACAGCTATGACGGCGTGACCCGCAAACCCACCGTGGAGTTCGGCGACACGATCGACGGCGACCTCGTGCGCCGTGACTTCACCGTCAACTCCATGGCACTGCAGGTGCCGGCAGTGAAGCTCGTCGACCCGACCGGCGGCGTCGAAGACCTCATCGCGGGAGTGTTGCGCACGCCCGCCGATCCTCGGGTCTCGTTCGGCGACGATCCGCTCCGGATGCTGCGGGCGGCTCGCTTCAGCGCGCAGCTCGGCTTCCGTGTCGAGGACGCCACGGCCGAGGCGATCACCGAGTTGCGCGAGACGCTGAAGATCGTGAGCCCCGAGCGCATCCAGTCCGAACTCGTGCGCCTCATGCAGACCGACGACCCGGTGCGCGGCATCCGCGTGCTGGTCGACACCGGACTGATCGATGAGTTCCTCCCCGAGGTCACCGACCTGCGCCTCGAAGTCGATGAGCACCACCACCACAAGGACGTCTACGAGCACTCGCTCACGGTGCTCGCCCAGGCGATCGAGCTCGAGCACTCCCGGCACCCCGGCGCCGCCCCCGACGTGCCGTTGCGCATCGCGGCTCTGCTGCACGACATCGGCAAGCCGCGCACCCGCAAGCTCGAGGCCGGGGGAGTGGTCACCTTCCACCACCACGACGTGGTCGGCTCGCGCATGGCCCGCAAGCGACTGCAGGCGCTGCGCTTCGACACCGACACCACCGACGCCGTCGCGACGCTCATCGAGCTGCACCTGCGCTTCTTCGGCTACGCCGAGGGGGCGTGGACGGATGCGGCCGTGCGCCGCTACGTGCGCGATGCCGGTGACCTGCTGGAGCGTCTGCACATCCTCACCCGCGCCGACGTGACCACCCGGAACAAGCGCAAGGCCGGTCGCCTGGCCAGCGCATATGACGACATCGAGGCGCGCATCGCCGCACTGCGCGAGCAGGAGGAGCTCGACTCCATCCGTCCGGAGATCGACGGCAACCGCATCCAGCAGGTGCTCGGCATCAGCCCGGGGCGCGAGGTCGGCGAGGCGTACCGGTTCCTGCTGGATCTGCGTCTGGACGAGGGCGTGCTCGGAACCGAGGTCGCCGAGCAGCGGCTCCGGGAGTGGTGGGCCGCACGCGGCTGACCCGGCTCACCCCTCGCGTCGGCGTTCGAGCTCGGTGAACACCACGCCGCTGTCGTAGGTGACGGTCTCGACCGCGTCGAACTGTTCGGGGCGATAGGGGCGCTCGCCGAACAGGGGGATGCCCGAGCCGAACAGCAGGGGCTGCCGCTTGAGGACGAGGCGGTCGATCTCGTCGGCGAGTGTGGCGGCCAGAGCACCGCCGCCGCAGAGCCAGATGGCGGCGCCTTCCTCGAGTTTCAGCCGGCGCACCACGGCGATCGGGTCTTCGGACGTGACCTCGAGGTTCTCTCCCTCTGCGGTGCGCGAGCGGCTGAAGACGATCTGGCGCAGGTGCGCGTAGGGGCTGGGCACACCGCCCACCTGATACGTGTTCCACCCCATCAGCACGGTGTCGAAGAGCGCGCGCTTCTGGGGAATGCCGAGCGCTGCGGCCGCGACGGTGGGGAGGGTGTCGGCGAACCGGGCGTTGATGCCCTCCATGTGGTCGCCCTCGATGAGGAATGCGTCGAACTCGCCGTTCGGGCCGGCGATGTAGCCGTCGAGGGTGACGGCGGCGTAGTACACGAGCTCTCGCATGATTCTCCTATCACTACATCTGTCGCAGTTACGGTACAACAGGCGTAGTGATTGCGCTAGTGTTCCGTGCATGGTGAAGAACGACTCCCGGCGACGGCTCATCGCGGATGCAGGACTCACGGTGCTCGCACGAGAGGGATCGCGAGGTCTCACGCACCGCGCGGTCGATACCGCCGCGCAGGTTCCGACGGGCACCACCTCGAACTACTTCCGCAGCAGGGACGCCCTGATCGAGGGTCTGGTCGAGCGGATCGGAGAGCGTCTCGCCCCCACCTCCGAAGACCTGGAGCGTCGTGCGACGGCGGAGCCCGGGCCCGCCCTGTTCGCCGACTACATCCGCGACATCGTGCGGCGACTGACCGAGGACCGCGACGTGACGCTCGCGCTGTTCGAGCTGCGACTCGAAGGCGGTCGGCGTCCCGAGGTCGCCGCCGTGCTCGCTGCCTGGCAGCGCGCCGGCTTCGACGGTGACGTGGCGTTCAACACCGCGGCCGGGCTCCCGGGCGGACGCCGCGAGATCGCGCTGTTCCACTACGCGATCGACGGGTTGCTGCTCGACAGGCTCACGACGCCGATCGATCCGGACACCTCCACCGACGAGGTGATCGACGACCTGGTCGCCGGGCTCCTGCGCTGACACGGTGAGGTGTTCCCTCCGGGGCAGTGCTCCTCGTACACTGAGGCAACGCACGCTCTCGACGATCGGAGACCGCTGTGTCTGCGCCGTGGCAGGTATCCCGCGAGTCCCTTCCCCCGACATCGCGACTTCTCATCGAGCGTGCGCACGAGGAACTGCTCGCCGGAAACCTCGAGGATCGGCGTCTGCAAGAGGTGCGACCCCTCGTGCGCGAGTCGTGGGAGAGGTCCTGGCGCGGGCGGGTCGGCCCTGAGGGCGCTCCGCCGCTCGACCTGGTCAGCGACGAGCTCGACGCCTACCGTCTCGCACATCCGCTCGCCTCGGTGATGGACATGATCCGTGCGCTGCTGCTGCCGGGTGAGGCAGAGGACACGGGAGTGCTCATCGCGGTCGGCGACCAGGCCGGTCGCCTGCTGTGGATCGAGGGCGACAGCCAGCTGCGCTCGCTCACCGACGGCATGGGTTTCGTGGCCGGGGCCAACTGGTCGGAGGACGCCGTCGGCACGAGCGCGCCGGGAACCGCCCTCGCGCTCGGGCAGTCGGTGCAGATCCGCGGCGCGGAGCACTACAACCGGCTCGTGCATCCGTGGTCGTGCACCGCGGCCCCCGTGCGCGACCCGGAGACGCAGCGCGTGCTCGGCGTTATCGACATCACGGGCGGCCCCGAGGTCGTCTCGCTGCAGGCACGACTGCTGGTCGATGCCACGGCCCGCGCCGTCGAGTCGGAGCTGATGGTCGCCCGGCTCCGACAGCGGAGCGAGGGATCCCGACCCCGATCCGCCGCGACGAAGGGACGCACCCCGGCGACCGCCAGGGCGACGCTGCACGTGCTGGGCCGCGACAGGGCGCGGCTGGAGACCGAGTCCGCGCACGACGAGTCGATGATCGAGCTCAGTGCGCGCCACGCTGCGATCCTGCTCATGCTCGCCGTGCATCGCCAGGGCCTCTCGGCCGAGCGCCTGTGCGAGCTCGTCTACGGCCCCGGTGTCTCACCCGACACGCTCCGCCCGGAGATGGTGCGCCTGCGCAAGGTGCTCGAGCGCACCGCCCCCGACCTCGTGCCGGAGTCGCGTCCGTATCGCCTTCCCGTCGCCCTCGACACCGACGCACACGACGTGTTGTCCCTGCTCGATCGCGGCGCGCACCGGGTGGCGCTCACGGCCTATCGGGGTCCGGTGCTGCCCGAGTCGACATCGCCCGGTGTCGAGGAGTTCCGCGAGTCGGTGAGGGCAGCGCTGCGTGAGGCGATGCTGTCCGAGGCGAGTCTCGACGTGCTGCTCTCCTACGCCGAGATCCCCGAGGGTCAGGGCGACGCCGAAACCCTCCGACTGGCGCTGGAGATGCTCCCCGCCCGGTCGCCGAAGCGCGCGGGACTGGTCGCCCGTATCGAGCGTCTCGAGGCCTGACCGAGCCTTGCAACTCGGCGCAACGTTGCGCACCGGGGTGCAACCTCGTGCGACCTACCTTCGAAGGACAGCCGCTGCACCGATGCGCGGCCCCGTCGAAGGAGACTCCCATGAGCATCGTCGAAGAAGACGTGTCCCTCGCCTACGCGGCCCCGGGCCAGCCGGGCGCCCTCGCGAACTACCGGCCGCGCTACGGCCACTACATCGGCGGCGAGTTCGTCGAACCCGTCAAGGGCCAGTACTTCGAGAACGTCAGCCCCGTCAACGGCAAGGCGTTCACCGAGGTCGGCCGCGGCACCAGCGAAGACATCGATCGGGCCGTCGAGGTCGCGTGGCAGGCGTTCGCGGGCTGGGGCAAGACGAGCCCGGCCGAGCGCTCGGTGATCCTCAACAGGATCGCGGACCGGATCGAACAGCACCTCGAGGAGATCGCGGTCGCCGAGACGTGGGAGAACGGCAAGCCGGTGCGCGAGACGCTGGCCGCCGACATCCCCCTCGCCGTCGACCACTTCCGCTACTTCGCCGGCGTGCTGCGGGCGCAGGAGGGCGGCATCAGCCAGCTCGACGAGAACACGGTCGCATACCACTTCCACGAACCGCTCGGTGTGGTCGGGCAGATCATCCCCTGGAACTTCCCGATTCTGATGGCGGTGTGGAAGCTGGCGCCCGCGCTCGCCGCAGGCAACTGCGTCGTGATCAAGCCGGCCGAGCAGACTCCGGCGTCCCTGCTGTTCCTGTTCGAGATCATCGGCGACCTGCTGCCTGCCGGCGTCGTGAACATCGTCAACGGATTCGGTATCGAGGCGGGCGCTCCGCTCGCGCAGCACAAGCGCATCCGCAAGGTCGCCTTCACGGGTGAGACCACGACCGGTCGTCTGATCATGCAGTACGCGTCGCAGAACCTGATCCCGGTCACGCTGGAGCTCGGGGGCAAGAGCCCGAACGTGTTCTTCGAAGACGTCGCCCGCTCGACCAGCGACCCGTTCTACGACAAGGCGCTCGAGGGCTTCACGATGTTCGCGCTGAATCAGGGCGAGGTGTGCACCTGCCCCTCGCGGGCGCTCATCCAGCGCTCGATCTACGACGGGTTCCTCGCGGACGGACTCGAGCGCGTCGGCAAGGTCGTGCAGGGCAACCCGCTCGACCCCGCGACGATGATCGGCGCGCAGGCGTCGAACGACCAGCTGGAGAAGATCCTCAGCTACATCGACATCGGCAAGCAAGGCGGCGCGCGCCTGCTGACCGGTGGTGAGCGGGTCGACCTCGGCGGAGATCTGAGCGGAGGCTTCTACGTCGCCCCGACCGTGTTCGAGGGCACGAACGACATGCGCATCTTCCAGGAGGAGATCTTCGGGCCCGTGCTCTCTGTCACCTCGTTCGACGGATTCGACGACGCGATCTCGATCGCGAACGACACCCTCTACGGGCTGGGCGCCGGCGTCTGGAGCCGCAGCGGTGACACGGCCTATCGCGCGGGCCGGGCGATCGAGGCCGGGCGCGTGTGGACCAACACGTACCACCAGTACCCGGCGCATGCCGCGTTCGGCGGGTACAAGCAGTCGGGCGTCGGTCGCGAAAATCACAAGATGATGCTCGACCACTACCAGCAGACGAAGAACCTCCTCGTCTCGTATGCAGAGGGCCCGATGGGCTTCTTCTGAGTTCGATCCCCGGGCGGGCGCTGCTCCCTCAGCGTCCGCCCGGCTCCCTCCCCGGAAGGCGGCAGTCATGGTCAGCATCGGCACCTACCAGCGCGTGGACGTGACGGAAGCTGCGGCCTCGCTCATACGCGAGCTGACCGCCCAGCACGGGCCGCTCATGTTCCACCAGTCCGGCGGCTGCTGCGACGGCTCATCCCCCATGTGCTATCCGATCGGGATGCTCATCACGGGGCCGGGCGACGTGCTGCTCGGGGCGCTCGACGTGGGCCTGGCGCAGTCCGTCGAGGTCTTCATGTCGCAGTCGCAGTTCGAGTACTGGAAGTACACGCACCTCACGATCGACGTCGTGCCGGGGCGCGGTGCGGGATTCAGCGTCGAGGGGCCGACGGGCATGCGGTTCCTCATCCGCTCCCGGATGCTGAACGACGCGGAGCTGGCGTACTTCGGGCTGGCTTCGCCCGCGTGACTCGAGCGGTACTCAGCGCGGCAGCCGCGGAACAGCGTCGACGAGTGCCCGCGTGTAGGGGTCCTGCGGGGCGTGCAGCACGGCGGATGTCGCGCCCTGCTCGACGACGCGGCCGTTCTTCAGTACGAGCGTGCGGTCGCAGGCCGAGGCGATCGCGGTCAGGTCGTGCGACACCATCACGAGCGACAGGCCGTTCTCGCGGCGCAGCCGGTCGAGCAGCTCGAGCACCTGCACGCGCGTCGTCACGTCGAGTGCGCTGACCGGCTCGTCGGCCAGCAGCATCCGGGGGCGCGAGACCACGGCGCGCGCGATCGCGATGCGCTGGCGCTGCCCACCGGAGAACTCGTGCGGGTACCGGCGCGCGGTGTCGGCGGGGAGCCCGACGGAGTCGAGCGCCTCGGCGATGCGGCGTTGCGCATCGGTGCCGGATGCCAGACCCAGCGACCGGAGCGGTTCGCCGACGATCCGGTCGATGCGTTGGCGAGGGTCGAGAGACGAGTACGGATCCTGGAACACCGGCTGCACGCTCGCGCGGAACCGACGCATCTGTGCGCGGTCGCGCAGAGCGAGCGGGGCGCCCTCGAACAGCACCTGTCCGTCGCGCGGGGCGGCGAGCCCGAGCATCAGCCGCAGGATCGTGGACTTGCCCGCCCCCGATTCACCGACGAGGCCCAACGAGTCGCCCTCATCGATGCGCAGCGACACGTCGTCGAGAACACGGCGCGATCCATAGGCGAAACCGGCCCCGCGCAGTTCGAGCAGCGTCATCGTCCGACCTCCCCGGCGTCGAGGAACGCATCGAGCGCACGGGCACTGTCGACCAGCATCCGCGTGTACGGCTCGGCCGGCTCCTGCAGCACCTGCGCCACCGACCCCGCCTCGACGACGAGCCCGTCGCGCAGCACGACGATGCGATCCACCATGCGCGAGACCACGGCGAGGTCATGGCTGATGAACAGCAGCGCCATGCCGCGTTCGTCGACCAGGCGTTCCAGCAGTGCGAGCACGCCGTCCTGCACGGTCACGTCGAGCGCGGTCGTCGGCTCGTCGGCGATGAGCAGCTGCGGGCGGGCCGCGAGGGCGATGGCGATCGCCACGCGCTGACGCTGACCACCCGAGAGCTCATGCGGGTAGGCCCGCGCGATGCGGGTGTCGGACAGGGAGACCTCGTCGAGGGCCGTGGCGACGGCGCCCTTCAGCTCCGCCCCGCGCAGCCCGAGGTGGCGTCGCAGCGGCTCAGCGACCTGACGCCCCACCCGCATCAGCGGATCGAGCGCCGTGAGCGGCTCCTGGAACACGATCTGCGCGACGGGTCCGCGCAGTGGGCGCAGATCGGCGTCCCGCGCACCGATCACCTGGCGGCCGTCGAGCAGCACCGAGCCCGAGGCGCTGAGGGCATCAGGCAGCAGGCCCGTGACCGCGAGCGAGGTCAGCGACTTGCCCGAGCCGGACTCGCCGATCAGGCCCAGGCGCTCACCGGGCGCGAGGGAGAACGAGACATCGCGCACGAGCGCGCCCGCGCCGGAGCGGACCGTGAGGCCGGAGACGTCGAGGATGCTCATCGGCTCCTCCTGCGGGTCGGGTCGGCGAGGTCGCGCAGACCGTCGGCGAGGAAGTTCACACCGAGCACCAGCGCGATGATCGCGACGCCGGGAGCGATGGCGCCCACAGGGGCTGTGAGGACCGTGCCCTGCGCCTCCTGCAGCATCCGTCCCCACGACGCGTTGGGCGGCGGTGCTCCCAACCCGAGGTACGACAGGCTCGCTTCGGCCAGCACGGCGGCGCCGAACTGCAGCGCCAGGCTCACGGCGAGGGTGGGCGCGATGTTCGGCAGCACGTGCTGGAACACGACGCCGAGCACGCCGGTGCCGCTGGTGCGCGCGGCGGTGATGAACTGCTCCTGCAGGACGCGCCGCGCGAGGATGCGGGTGAGGCGGGCGACGACGGCCGACATCGCCAGGCCGATCGCGAGCACCGCCGACCACAGCGACGCGCCCTGCACGGCGACGACCAGCATCGCCAACAGCAGCACGGGGAACGCGATCACCACGTCGAGTCCCGCCGAGAGCGTGTCGTCGACCCACGGCCGGGCGAACGCCGCCAGGAGCCCGACGATCGTGCCGAGGACAGCGGCGATCGCGACCGCGCAGGTGCCGACCACGAGCGCGATCCGCGCGCCCCACATCAGCTGTGAGAGCAGGTCGCGTCCGAGCCGATCGGTGCCGAGCAGGTGCAGGGCGCTCGGCCCCTCGAGACGGCCCCCGCTGGTGTCGGCGAGCGGGTAGGGCAGCCAGAACAGGGAGACCAGGGCCATCAGCACGATGAGACCCGTGAGCACGATTCCGATCAGCAGCGTCGCCTTCGGACGTCGGCGCACGGGCGCGGATCCGGTGACCAGCTGTTCGGCGACGCGGCTCATCGGTTCCCCGAGACACTGGTGCGCAGGCGCGGATCGATCAGCCGCTGCGCGATGTCGGCGGCGAATCCGACCAGCAGCACGAAGAGCGTGCTGACGACGAGGACGCCCTGGATGACCTGGAAGTCATGCTGCTCGATGGCGGACAGCAGGAGGCTGCCGAGACCGGGAAGCGTGAAGACGCTCTCGACGACCACTGCGCCGAGGAGGGTGGTCGACAGTTCGATGCCGAGGACCGCGACGACGGGGACGGCGCCGTTGCGCACGCCGTGGCGCAGCAGAGCCTCACCCATGCCGGAACCGCCGGCGCGGGCGGTGCGTAGATAGTCGCTGCCCAGCACGTCGAGCGTCGCCGAGCGGACGTAGCGGCTCAGGGAGGCGCTCATGACGATCACGATCGTGATCACCGGCAGCGCGAGCGAGCGCAGTGCGTCCGCCGGGTCCTCCCAGTCCTTCCGGGGGAAGCCGCCGGAGGGCAGCACGCCCCACCCGAGCGCGAACACCCAGACCAGCACCACACCGACCCAGAACACGGGCACGGCGACACCGAGCTGCGCGAAGCCCGAGAGCGCGATGCCGTACCAGCGGTCGGCCTTCACGGCGGCGGTGATGCCGATCACGAGCGAGACGAGCAGCGCGATGGTGAAGGCGATGAGGGTGAGCGGGAGCGTCACGGCGAGGCGATCGGCGATGTCGGGTCCGACGGGACGGGAGCTCAGGAACGACTCGCCGAGATCGAGACGGAGCAGCTGCGTCGCCCACGTCGTGAACTGCTGCAGCAGGGGCTGATCGGAGCCGACCTGGGCGCGCGCGGCGGCGATCTGCTCCGGGGTGGCGTTCACGGAGAGCAGCGCGTTGGCCGGGTCGCCGGGGAGAAGGCGCAGCAGCACGAAGATCGCGACCATCGCGACGACGAGCGATACCGCGAGGAACGCGAGGCGGCGCAGGAGGTAGGCGAGCATGGCTTCTCAGGATGGCATGGGGGATGCCGACGCGCGGCATCCCCCACGCACGTCAGGACTTGACGATGTCGTAGGCGAAGAACTGCGAGTTCAGGCCGTTGACCGGGTATCCGCTGAGGTCACTGGAGGCGACCACGATCTGCGGGTACAGGTACAACCATACGCTCGCGGCATCCGCGGCGATCTTCTCGTTGACCTGCTTCAGCAGGGCCGTCTGCTCGTCGGTCGTGGCGGCCTGCTCGGCCTGGGCGACCCACTGCTGCACGGCGTCGTCGTTGTAGCCCCAGTAGAAGTCGGGGTTGCCGTACCAGACCACGTCGCGGTCGTTCACGTGCTCCTGCAGAGTGGCCTCGAAGTCCTGCTCCTTGAACACCTTCGTGTACCACTCGTCGGCGCTGATCGTGTTGATCTCTACCGTGATGCCGACCTCGGCGAGCTGCGACTGCAGGAACTCCGCCACGGCGGGGTGCGGGTCGTAGCTCGGGGTGTCGAGCGTGAACGTGAAGCCGTCGGCGTAGCCGGCCTGCGCGAGCAGGTCCTTCGAGAGCTCGATGTCGTAGGGGTTCACGGAGGTGAGGTCCTCGTACCAGGGGTCGGTCGGCGGCACCATCGACCCGATCAGCGTGCCGTAGTCGCCCCAGATCGACTCGAGGAGCTTCTTCGTGTCGATCGCGGAGTAGACCGCCTTGCGCACGAGCGTGTTGTCGAAGGGGGCGACGCGGTCGTTGAAGGCGAGCAGCTCCTTCGTGGTCGAGGTGCCCTCGCTCACGACGTAGTCGTCGGAGTCGAACTGCGTCAGCGAGTCCGGGTTCTGCACGCTGGTGATGACGTCGATCTCACCCGTGAGGAGGGCGTTGTTCTCCGCCGTCGCGTCGGTGAAGTACGTGTAGACGACCTCGCCGTTCTTGGCAGGCTCGCCCCAGTAGTCGTCCCAGCGCTGCAGGGTGAGCGTCGAGCCCTTCTTCCACTCGTCGAGCGTGTAGGGGCCGGTGCCGTCTTCCGTGCTGGTGATGTCGCCGGCCTCGTCGTTCACGATCCACACGTAGCTGAGGTTGTACAGGAACGAGATCGACCGCTGCGACAGCGTGAACACGACCGTCTTGTCGTCGGGGGTGGCGATGTCGGCGATCGTCTTGAAGCTCGACTTGCGGGCCGAGACCGAGTCCTCGGCGGTGACGGCTTCGACGCTCGACTTCACGTCGGCGGAGGTGAGCGGGTCGCCCGAGTGGAAGGTCACGCCGTCGCGCAGAGTGATCGTGTAAGTGAGGCCGTCGTCGGACACCTGGGCGTCTTCGGCGAGGAGAGGTTCGACCTCGCCGTCATCCGTGAGCCGGTACAGGCCCTCGTAGACGTTGCCGGTCAGAGCCTCGGTCACGCCCTGCCCGCCGCCCTGGGTGTTGCTCAGGTTGGTCGGCTCGTACAGCGACCCGATGAAGATCGTGGCGTCTTCGCTCGCGGTGGCGTCGTCGCTCGTACCGGACGCGCAGCCGGCCACGAGGGCGAGCGTGGCGACGGCACCGAGCGCGCCGAGGATGCGGGTTCTTCTCATGAATGCTCCAGGGTGAGGGTGTGCGGCGTCACGCCGCGTAGATGTCGAAGCCGTCGTGGAACACGACGTTCTTCTCGCCTGCTCGGATAGGCAGGGGGAAGCGGTTGGAGGCCGGCGGCAGCGGGCAGTTGTACTGGGCGCTGAAACCGCACGGCGGCACGAACGCACGGTTGAAGTCGAGGACCACGGAGCCCTCGTCGTCGCGCAGCTGTACGAACAGGAAGCGACCGGATCCGTAGGTCTCCGATCCGTTGGTCTCATCGCCGAAGACGAGCAGCAGCGTGCCGCCGTCGTCGAAGGCGGCGAGGGTGTACTCCTGGCCGTCGAGCTCGAGGCGGATGTCGCCGGGGACGACCAGATCGCGCGTGCCGCCGTTGTCGCGGATGTGCTCGAAGGACACGCGACGGTCGCCGGAGACGGGGGTGAAGTGTCCTTCGAGAACCCACGCAGGGTCGTAGTCGTAGGTGTCGATGCGGTCGAAGGCGCGGATGGCGGGCGCCTCGGCGTCCCAGGCACGCAGGCCGTGCTCGGCCTGACCGGTCTCGATGTTCGTGCGCTCGATCGGGGTCACGGTCACCGTGGGCGACGCGTCGCGCTGCGCAGCGTCCAGGTCAGGGCGCTCGCCGGTCCAGCGGGTCTCGATCAGGGCGAGGTTGCCGGTCGCCGACGTGACGGCGGCGCGGCGCTCGGCCTGCCAATGGGTGTGATCTTCGCGTTCAGACATCACTTTCAATTCTCTTGCATGGAGAACGCGGTCGGGTCGCGCACGTCACTCGGAGTAACGCATGGCGGCGCATCGCCTCAGCCCTTCCGGCGTACGGGTATCTGCCGTACACTCCGAGGATGAGCACTTCGACTTCTCCGCTGAAGAGCGCCCGCCTGGAGTTCCGCGTCACCGCGGACCAGAAGGAGGTGATCGAGGAGGCAGCCGCGATCGAGGGTCGCACTGTGACGGACTTCTCGGCGTCCGTGCTGGTGGAGAGGGCGCAGGAGGTCATCGAGCGCGAGCGTCGGTTGCGCGTCGATGCCGTCCGGTTCGACGCCTTCATCGAGGTCATGGAGCGTCCGCCCCGCACCGTCGAGGGTCTGCGAGAGCTGATGAGACGCGATTCGGTCTTCGTTGACTGAGTTCCTGACCCCGCGACCTCTCGCGTCCGGCGACAAGCTCTCGGACTTCCGCTGCGGGGAGGAGAGCCTCGATACCTGGTTGCGGGGACGAGCCCGCTCGAATGAGAAGAGCGGCGCTTCGCGCACGATGGTCTCGGTCACGCGGGAGGGGAGGGTCGCGGGGTACTACTGCCTGGCTTCCAGTGCCATCGACCGCGGCGACGGGCCGCCGCAGCTGGCGGGCGGCATGCCCGTGTCTGTTCCCATCGTGCTGCTCGGGCGTCTGGCTGTGGACCGGGAGTACGCCGGTCGGGGTCTCGGGTTCTCCCTCCTGCAGCACGCGACGATGCGAGCGCTCGAAGCCGCAGACGCCATCGGCGTCCGTGCCATCCTGGTGCACGCGATCAACGACGAGATCGTCCCGTTCTACGAGCGATTCGGCTTCACCGCCTTCCCCGAGGCGCGTCGTACCCTCTTCCTTCTCGTGCAGGATGCACGCGCGACCCTCGCGCGGTGATCCGGCTGCCCCGCTCCTCGGAGTAACGCGTGGCGGTGCTCAGCCGCTCGCGCCGTCGAGCATCGCCTTCGACGCATGCGTCTGCGCGCGCAGGGCTGCGGCGAGAGCGGAGACGGCCGGCAGGCGCAATGACTCGGGCCGTGCGACCAGGTAGTACGGCAGCTTCTCGGCGAAGATCGTGGGCAGCAGGCGCACGAGATCGGGATGGCGGTCGGCCGCGAAGCAGGGGAGGAGCCCGATGCCGGCGCCTGCTCTGGTCGCCTCCACGTGCACGAAGACATTGGTGGAGGTGAGTCCGTCCTGCATGCGCGGGACGAGACGGCGGGGGAGATCTAGGGCGTCGACCTGCAGCATCGAGTCGACGAAGTAGACCAGCTGGTGCTGCTCCAACTCGGCGGCAGTGTTCGGCGTTCCGACCCGGGCGAGGTAGTCGCGCGACGCGTACATGCCCAGCGTGTATGTGCCGAGCTTCACCGCATGGGCGCGACGCGTCTGCGGAGCCCCCACCACCACTTCGAGATCGAGGCCGGCGCGGTGCTCGGCGGCGCGTCGGGTCGCCGCGACGATCTCGACCGTGAGCCTCGGATGCGCGATGCGCAGAGCGGCGACGGCGGGGGCTGCGATGTAGGCGCTGAAGCCGTCGGTCGCCGACATGCGGACGACTCCCGAGACCGGATCGGGTGTCTCGGCGCCGCCGTCGAGCTGAGACAGCGCCGCTTCGATACGGCCCCCCGTCTCCGCAGCGGATCGGCCGAGGTCGGTCAGCTCCCATCCCGTCGCCGACTGTGCGACCACGCGACCGCCGAGCGCGTCTTCGAGGGCGGCGATGCGCCGGGCGACCGTCGTGTGGTCGAGGCCCAGATGGGTGGCGGCGCTCGTGTAGCGCCCGGTGCGCGCGACCGCGAGGAGCACGAGCAGGTCGTCGGCGCGCGGGCGCTTGGCGGCATCCATTCTGCAATTATGCACATGCCATGTGCAGCACTGGGCGTTGTTGCAAAGCGGCGGGTGCCTGACACTGGGACGCGGGTGTCACCGGCGACATCCGAAGGAGACAGACATGACATCCTCAGTGAGCGCGGCCCCCACCGCCCCCTCCGTCCCGACCTCGAAGCTCAAGCGGGTCGTCGCGGCCTCCATGGCCGGCACGGTCGTGGAGTGGTACGAGTTCTTCCTCTACGCCACCGCGGCCAGCCTGGTGTTCGGCACCTACTTCTTCCCGGCGACCGGTTCGCCCCTCGACGGCATCATCGCGGCCTTCGTCACCTACGCGATCGGCTTCATCGCCCGCCCCCTCGGCGGCATCGTCTTCGGCCAGATCGGCGACAGGTTCGGCCGCAAGCCCACCCTCCAGGCCACGATCATCATCGTCGGCGCGGCGACCTTCCTGATGGGGTGCCTCCCCGGCTTCCAGAGCATCGGCTACTGGGCACCCGCGCTGCTGGTGGCGCTCCGCTTCCTCCAGGGCTTCGCCGTGGGAGGGGAGTGGGGCGGTGCGGTGCTGCTGGTCGCCGAGCAGAGCCCCGACCGCTCGCGCTCCTTCTGGTCGAGTTGGCCTCAGGCCGCTGTTCCGGTGGGCAACCTCCTCGCCACCCTCGTGCTGCTCGTGAGCTCGTGGGTGATGAGCTCGGCCGCCTTCCTCGAATGGGGATGGCGCATCGCCTTCTGGCTGTCGGCGGTGATCGTGCTGGTCGGGTTCTACATCCGCCGCCACGTCGAGGAGGCGCCGATCTTCCTCGAGGCCAAGGCGCAGGTCGAGGCCGAGAAGGCCACGTCGTACGGCGTCGTCGAGGTGCTGCGCCGGTACCCGAAGGGCATCCTGCAGGCCATGGGCATCCGCTTCGCCGAGAACATCGTCTACTACATCGTGGTCAGCTTCACGATCGTGTACCTGAAGACCGTGCACGAGTACGACACCAGTCAGCTGCTGCTCGCTCTGCTCATCGCGCACGTCGTGCACTTCGCGATCATCCCGCAGCTGGGGCGACTCGCGGATCGGTGGGGGCGCAAGCCCGTCTACCTCACCGGGGCCATCCTCAGCGCGACGTGGGCGTTCTTCGCGTTCCCGATGTTCGACACCCTCAACCCGGTGCTGATCGTGCTGGCCGTCACCATCGGGCTCTGCTTCCACGCGTTCATGTACGCCCCGCAACCGGCGGTGATGGCAGAGCTCTTCCCCACCCGCATGCGCTACTCGGGGGTCTCGCTCGGCTCCCAGGTCACGGCCATCCTCGCCGGGTCGCTCGCGCCGATCCTCGCGATCCAGTGGCTGCGCGACTTCGGCTCCTGGCTGCCGATCGCGATCTACATCGTCATCGCCTGCGTCGTGACGGCCGTCGCCGTGGTCTCGCTGCGCGAGACGAAGGGCATCTCGCTGCAGGCGATCGACGACGCCGATGCCGCCCGCACGGCCGCGGCCTGACACACCGAAGGAGCACGACATGACCGATCTGCGAGGACGCACGGCGCTCGTCACGGGTGGTGCGAGCGGGATCGGCGCCGCGTGTGCCCGGGAATTCGCTTCGGCGGGTGCCCGGGTCACGGTCGCCGATGTCGACCGTGAGGCCGCGGAGGCTCTCGCCACGGAGATCGGCGGGCAGGCGTGGTGCGTAGACCTGTCCGACCTCGGTGCGCTCGCCGATGCCCGCATCGACGTCGACATCCTCGTCAACAACGCCGGAGTGCAGCACGTGAGTCCGATCGAGGACTTCGCACCGGAGCGGTTCTCGTTCATCCTGCGCCTCATGCTCGAAGCGCCGTTCCTGCTCATCCGCGCCGCACTCCCGGGAATGTACGACCGGGGCTTCGGGCGGGTGATCAACATCTCGAGCGTGCACGGCCTGCGCGCCTCGGCCTACAAGTCGGCGTACGTCGCGGCGAAGCACGGTCTGGAGGGGCTGTCGAAGGTGACGGCGCTGGAGGGTGGACCGCGCGGGGTGACGAGCAACTGCATCGATCCCGGGTACGTGCGCACGCCGCTCGTCGAGAAGCAGATCGCCGATCAGGCCCGGGTGCACGGCATCCCCGAGGAGGAGGTCCTCGCGAACGTGATGCTGACCGAGTCGGCCATCAAGCGGCTCGTCGAGCCGAGCGAGGTCGCCTCCCTGGCGCTGTGGCTCGCAGGCGACACTGCGGGGATGGTGACAGGGGCGAGCTACACGATCGACGGCGGATGGTCGGCGCGCTGACCGGTCGGCAGAAGCGCATTCGTGCGAATGGATGCAACGGGTTGCAACCTCGCCCGGTATACCATTTCGCCATACGCCCAGCAGTGTCAGTCCCCAGCTGACCGAGGGCGGGGCGGCTCAGCCGTCATGCGGAGGGAGAGTGGATCTCTTTTCGATCCCGAGGGGGGATGGGGTGGGAGTTCGGTCCCCAGCCGGCACCCACCCCCACACTCGGCCGCTCCGCCACTCCGCGCGGTCGCATCGGCTCAGTTGAATCTGCTCACGATCCAGAACCCGGCGATCATGAGCGCGATGACGATGGGTATCCATGTGCCGCCGCGTTTGAGTCGCCGCCCTTGAGGGGCGACTCCGGGCGGCGGGGTGAGCAGGCCTGCAGGCGGCGCGAACGGCAGCGACGGACTCGACGTCGGGGCCGATACCCCCGCTCCCGTCTCGGCGATGAGCCGCTCATCGCGCCACCGCGCCCACTGCTCGAACTTCGTCAGCAGGGCGCCGACGGTGCCGAACAGCCACGCCCAGGTGTCGGGATCGAGGGTCGACACCTTCCGCTGCGTGTAGAGGAAAAGCCAGTCGTCGACGATCTCCACGTCGAGCTCGGCGGCGTTGTCGATGAACCGCGCCATGATGTCGGGCGTGAAGAGATAGAGCGCGTCGCGTTCGTATCCCTCGGGGCAGTAGAGCGTGAAGTGCTGGTCGAAGTCGCCCTCGAGCGACAGCCGCTGGCTTCGCTGGAACGATGCCGGCAGGTTCGAGCCGAACCCGTTGTTGCCCTTGGCGTCGAGGACGATGTTCGGCAGCGGTGCATCGAGCTTCACGGCCACGTAGCCCCAGCGGTAGGTCGTGGAGTTCTTTCCCGACTGCACCGTGTACTGGTAGTTGCCGAATTCGACGAAGCGTGGCCTGGTGCCGCGGATCAGATCGGTGGACTGCCGTCCGCGCCCGAGGTGGAAGATCATTCCGGGCAGTGGCGGGTCGACGACCTTGGGCTCGTAGGTCATGCCGTTCGTCTGTGCGAACCGATGCAGGCGGTACCGCGTCGTCTGGGCATTGCGCACGCCCAGCCAGATCATCACGCCCGCGGCGGCCAGCAGAAGCGCGATCAGCACGAGGGGGATCGCTGCGGACGCGGGGGAGCCGCCGAAGGATGCCAGGCTCAGGACCACGCTGATGAGGACAGGCAGCATCACCACGGCGACGATCGCGACCGCCACGATGCCGATGATCGTGGATGCCCCGATGCCACCCGTCGGCCGGGAACGGAGCTCCGCGGCGAAGGCGCGCACCGCGCTCGCGTCGACCGGATCGGTGAGGGGTCGGGCGTCGAAGGTCATCGGCGGGGACGTCACCTGTTCACCGCATCGGCGTCCCACGTGAGGTCGGCGCCCTCCGGGAGCGGGAGGGCCTCCAGGTGCTCGTCCGCGCACAGCGCCTCGATCAGTGCGGGCGAGCCGGCCACGATCGTGGAGTCGAAGTCGACCTCGCTCACCAGCACCCAGGCGTGATCCTCCGGCCAGAGGAGGGTCGGGCTCTGTGCCGCCGGCGGGAATCCGCGCTCCTCGGCGGGGAGATCGCGCCAAGGGACGTGCAGCACCCACTCCAGATCGGCGAATGCACGCGGGGCAGCGGAGAACAGCACGTGTCCCCGTCCTGGCAGCTCGAACCTCGGCCCCTCCGAGATCTCCTTCGAGAGGATGCCCTCCTGCCAGGTGGGCTTGCGGAAGACGTTGTTGAACGGATCGCGCGCGCTGCGGTCGAGCATCGCCTGATGGTTCGGATCGTCCGAGAATGTCGGGAACGAGCGCGATGGGGTGATGCCGACAAAGCCCAGCAGGCCGCCTCGCCCCTCCCAGAGCGCGGCGAAACCGGCGTCCGGCGTCTGCGTGTGCTCGACGAGGTGGGTGACGATGCTCGCCAGGTGGGCAGGTTCCAGCTCGCCCTCCATCGGCGCGGTGAACTCGCGACCGTCGGGGGCGATCCGCGTGCGCCAGTCGCCGTCGGACGGGGTGCGCACGAGCCGGTTCCACTGCGCGAGCGGGTGGAGGACGGTGCCGAACGCCGCCGCCGTCTGCGCCCACGACACCGGCTCGTCGACGAATCCGGCCATGAGCGCGTGCTGCGCGGACTCGGGCATCCCCACCCACTCGTCCGCCGTCGGAATCGCCCGATCCGGCGATGAGCGGACGATGGCCGGATGGAAGATGCGCGCATACGCGGGAAAGCCGCGGGGCACCACCACATGCATGGTCTCGTTGCCGGCGTCGAGCCGCTCACGCAGCCATGCCCCCGCCGAGGGATCGGGCGTCCACTCCATGCGACCACGCTACCGGGCACTGCGCTGTTCGTGCGGTCGGCGGACACCGGGTGCGCACAGAGCCGCCCTAGGCTGACGTCGTGGAGACCGAGTCCGAGACCGAGAACGAGATCGAGACCGTCGCGCCGCAGACCCGCCGCGCGTGGGGAATCGGCCGCATCGTGGTCGGCGCCTCGGTCATCGCGGTCCTCCTCTACGCCTACGCTCTGCGCATCGCCGTGGGGGACGCGAGCCCGTTCGACTACTTCGGGTACTTCACGAACCAGACCAGTTTCATCGCGGCGCTCGTCCTGATCGGCAGCGGTTCACTAGGGGCGACCGGCCGATCGGTTCCCTCGTGGTTCGCGTTGCTGCGCGGCATCGTGACCGCCTACCTGCTCGTGGTCGGCGTGATCTACAACGTGCTCGTCCCCGGCACGGGCTCGGCGCCGCCCTGGGTGAGCGTGCTGCTGCACGTCGTCTTCCCCCTGCTCGTGGCGCTCGACTGGCTGCTCGTCGGCGATCGCCCCCGGCTGCCGTGGTCCCGCCTCTGGATGCTCGTGCCTTACCCCTTGATCTGGCTGGTCGTGGTCCTGTGGCGCGGAGTCAACGACGGCTGGGTGCCCTACGGCTTCCTGCTCCCCGAACGCGGGCTCGGTTCGCTGATGCTCCACGTGCTCGGGCTGCTCGTCGCCGTGCTGCTCGCCGGCGTCCTGGTCTGGACGGCCAGCCGATTCCGCGGCGTGTGGATCAGGACATCCGAATGAGCGAACGTACGACGGTGAACGGACACTGCCCCGAGTACCCGATCATCACGGAGCGCCTGCTCCTGCGCCCGATCGCGCCCGCCGATGCCGCACCGATGCACGTCTACAAGTCCGACCCTGATGCCGTACGGTACGTGCCCTACGCGCCACTGGAGCTCGCGGAGGTCGAACAGCGCATCGCCACCACCTGGTCGAACACGCGCTTCGCGAAGGAGGGCGACGCGGTCTCCCTCGCCGTCGAGGAGCGTTCATCCGGCGCACTCCTCGGCGACGTGGTGCTGTTCTGGCGCAGCGAGAGCGACCGATCCGGCGAGGTCGGGTACATCTTCGACCCGCGCGCCGGCGGCCGTGGCTATGCGACCGAGGCCGTCGACGCGCTCCTCGCGCTGGGCTTCGACGGCGTGGGCCTGCACCGCATCGTGGCGCGCATCGACGAGCGCAACACGGCATCGGCCGGGGTCGTGGAAAGGCTCGGCTTCCGCCGCGAGGCCCGTCTGGTGGAGAGCGAATGGTTCAAGGGCGAATGGACGACGTTGCTCGTCTACGCCCTCCTCGAAGACGAATGGCGGGGGCGCGACGGCGCGGACGGCTCGTGACGGGATCCCCCATAATCGAGGATGTGACTGCGACTGCAACCCTTCCCTCCCTCGACGGCCGCCGATTCCGGATGGTGTCGTCCACGACCTCTGCGGTCGACCCGGAATCCCCGAGCATCTTCGAGTATTTCGAGCGCGACGGCGCGATCTGGGGCGGGTACGAGGGTGACACGGTCACCTTCGGCAAGTTCGTCGGCACCCGCACGGGTGACACGATCTGGGTGTCTTTCGTGCACGTGCTCAAGGCCGACGGCACGGTCGTGACCGGCGACGGCGAGAGCGAGCTGGAGCTGACCGACGAGGGCGGCATCCGCCTGGTCGAGCACTACGAGATGCACGGACTCCCGCAGCTGAGCGTGTGCGAGGAGATCACCGCCTGAGGCCTGCGCCTCAGCGCGGCGGCAGCGCGTCGCGACCGGGCGAGGCCGGCGTCCACCGTGTCATCCCGAGCGGTGCGGTGACGCTGCTTCGTTCCGGCAGGTCCCCCGGCAGCAGGTAGGGGCGGCGGATCACCTCGTCGAGCACCACCACGCTGACCACCGTGCGCACCTCGGGAAGCTGAGCGATCACTCCGGTGGAGAACTCGTGCACGCCGCTGACATCGACGGCGCGGATCAGCAGCATCGCGTCGTGCTCGCCTGTGGTGATCGCGCACCACTCCACATCGGGCATCTCCAGCACCCGCTCTCGGAACGACGCCCAGGCCTGCGGCATCACGGTGACGAAGACGAGGGCGCCGATGGAGAGCCCCGCCTTCGCCTGATCCACGCGGGCGCTGAAGCCCGTGATGATGCCGTCGTGCACGAGCGACTCGACGCGCGTGTAGGCGTTCGCGCGTGAGATTCCCACCTTGTCGGCGAGAGCCGCGATCGAGACACGACCGTTATCACGCAGGACTTCGAGGATTCTGTACGCCGTCTCGTCCAATGGGGCGGCACTTCGTCCAGAATGCTTCGAATCTTCCGCATTCTTGCTGGACATATTGTTCCTCACATCCGAGGTTCTGGACAGAGCGTGTCGAGGTGACCCACTCTTGCTGGACACATCGTCGCATATGATGCGAATCTGATCCACGGTCGTCCACATCGGTGGCGACTCACCCGAATGTACTCCTCGCCTCTGGAGGCCCTCATGTCGTCACGCCGTATCACGCCGGTCATCGCGCTCGGAGCCACAGCGCTCCTCGCGCTCGCAGGTTGCTCTGGAGGGAACTCGGCGACCGGCGGCGGGCAGTCCGGATCCGACTCCCTCGTCATCGACACCGCGTTCTCGATCGAGACCACCGACCCGGGGCACACCTACGACCCGACCGGCAACATGATCGCGAAGGCCCTGTACGAGACCCTCGTCGACTTCGAGGGCTCCGACGTCTCCACCCCCGTCCCCGGCCTCGCATCGTGGGAGCAGAACGACGAGGCGACCGAGTTCACCTTCACGCTCGACGGCGACCGCGTCTTCTCCGACGGCTCGCCGATCGAGGCGAAGGACGTCGTGTTCTCGCTGCAGCGCATCCAGGGCATGGAAGACGCCAAGCCCAACTTCCTGCTCGGCGGTCTCACCATCACCGAGGTCGACGACAAGACGATCGAGTTCACGTCCGAGACCCCGCTGCTGCAGCTGCCCGCGATCCTCGCGAACCCGGCGCTCGGCATCGTCAACTCCGACGTCGTCATCGAGAACGGCGGCGCGATCGACGGCACCGACTCGGCGCAGAAGTTCCTCGACGGCGCCTCCGCGGGCTCCGGCCCCTTCGTGCTCGACACGCTCGACCTCAGTTCGCAGGTCGTGCTGACCAAGAACGACGAGTACAACGGCGACGAGGCATCCGACTACAAGCGCGTGGTCGTGCGCAACGTCTCGGAGAGCGCCACCCAGCTCGCCAACCTCAAGGGCGGCGACTCGATGGTCGCGATGGACCTGAACGGCGACCAGGTCGCCGGCCTCGGCGACGGCATCACGGTCGACTCCGTCCCCTCCGGCCAGACCATCTTCCTGCTGCTCAACCAGTCCGAGGCCGTCGCCGGTGACCTGGCGAACGTCAAGATCGCCGAGGCGATCCGCTACGCCCTCGACTACGACGCACTGCTGGAGCTGGCCGGTGCCGGTTCCGTGCAGGCGACCGGCGTGATCCCGCCCGGATTCGAGGGCGCCCTCGACGGCGGCGTGGAGCAGGACCTCGACAAGGCGAAGGCCGCGCTCGCCGAGGCCGGCTACACGGGCCAGACCCTCAAGCTGCAGTTCCCGAACGACTACCCGGTCGGCGGCGTGGAGTTCACCCCGCTCGCCGAGCGCGTGCAGGCACAGCTCGAAGACGCCGGCATCACGGTCGACCTCGCCCCCGCGCCCTTCGCGACCGAGCTCGACGCCTACGTCAACGGCACCGAGGGCTTCGGCCTGTGGTTCTGGGGCCCGGACTACGCCGACTCCGCGAACTTCCTGCCCTTCGCCCCGGGTCTGAAGGTCGGCCTCCGCGCCGGCTGGGCAGCCGAGGCCAACCCGGAGATCGCCGGTATCGCCGCCGGTGCCGCCGCCGCGACCGACCCCGACCAGCGCACGGCAGCCTTCACCGAATTCGCCGAGGCGATGCAGGCCGAGGGCCCGTTCGTGCCGCTGATCGTCCCCGGTCGCAACATCTCCTCCGCGGACAGCGTGAAGGGTGCGGTGTACAACTCCGTCTGGGAGATGGACATCGCCGAGATCACGCCGGCCGGCTGAACGGACATCTCATGACGACAGTGGCGGTGCAGAGGCAGGCGCAGCGGCGCCGATCGCCTCTGCTCGGATACCTGCTGCGGCGGGCCGGCACCTCCCTGCTCCTGTTGGTGGGCGTGACGATCGTCACGTTCGCGCTCACCAACCTGGTGCCGGGAGACCCGGTCTCGGCCGCGCTCGGTGAGGGTGCGTCGCAGAACCCCGCGACGCGTGACGCGTTCATCAAGGAGCACGGTCTCGACCAGCCACTGTTCGTGCAGTACTTCATCTATATGGGGAACCTGCTGCGCGGGGACCTCGGCACGTCGCTGGTGACCGGACGCCCGGTCACCAGCGACCTCGCCACCGCGGTGCCGGCGACCATCGAGATCGCGATCGGGGCGATCATCGTCAGCCTCGCGGTCAGCATCGTGCTCGGTACGCTCGCCGCCTACCGTCGCGGACTCGTCACCGACCAGGTCATCCGCGTCGTGACGCTGGTCGGGCTCAGCGTGCCGACCTTCTGGCTGGCACTCGTCAGCTTCTACGTCTTCTTCCTCGAGCTGCGCATCGCACCGGGATCCGGCCGCATCTCCCCGTCGATCACGCCGCCGCCGCGCGTGACGGGGCTCTACACGGTCGACTACCTCCTGGGCGGCGACGCCGTCGGCTTCTTCGACGCCCTCGCGCACCTCGCACTTCCCGTCATGGTGCTCTCGCTCGTGACCATCGGTCTGCTCACCCGTTTCATCCGCACCTCGGTGCTCGAGGTCCTCGGGAGCGATTACGTACGCGCCGCCAGAGCCAAGGGGCTCCCGGCCATGCGGGTGATCCTCGACTACGTGCTGCGGGGAGCGTCGCTGCCGATCCTCACGGTGGTGGGTGTCGCGTTCGGCGCTCTGCTGTCGGGCACGGTGCTCGTCGAGTCGGTGTTCGCCTGGCCGGGCCTGGGCACCTACGCCTACAACTCCGCCGCGAACCTCGACCTGCCGGGCATCATGGGCGTCGGTCTCGTGGTCGGCGTCATCTACCTCCTCATCAACTTCATCGTCGACCTGCTGTACGGCGTGCTCGACCCGAGAGTGAGGATCGCATGAGCCGCATCGCCGCCGCCTCCCCGGCCGGGCGCTTCCGCTTCCGCTGGCCCCGCGCCTGGCGCACGCCGCTGGGGATCATCGGCACCGTCATCGCCGGAGCCTGGATCATCGTGGCCTTCACCGCCCAGTGGTGGGTCCCGTACCCGCCGAACGCGCAGGTGCTGCCGCGCCTGCAGCCTCCGGGGATCGACACGCTCCTCGGGACCGACGGCAACGGACGCGACATCTTCTCCCGCCTGATGACCGGCGCCACCGTGAGCCTGCCGCTCGCCCTCATGCTCGTGATCGCGGCCATGATCATCGGCACGCTCATCGGAGCGCTCGCCGGGTACTTCGGCGGCTGGGTCGACGAGACGCTCATGCGCATCACCGACCTGTTCATGGCCTTCCCGACCGTGATCCTCGCGATGGTGGTCACGGCCTCGCTCGGCCCGTCGCTGTTCAACGCGGTGATCGCGGCGATCGTGGTGTCGTGGCCGCAGTACTCCCGTGTCACGCGCAGCATCGTGCTGGGGCTCCGCGGCCAGAACTACGTGATCGCGGGACGACTGCTCGGGCACTCGCCGGCACGCACGCTGTTCGTCGACATCCTCCCGAACATCGCCGGCCCCGTCCTGGTGCTGGCGACGCTCGACATCGGCGCGGCGATCCTCCTGCTCTCCGGACTCTCCTTCCTCGGTCTCGGTGCGCAACCGCCGACGGCCGAGTGGGGGTCGATGATCTCGGGTGCGATGCAGAACTTCGACGCCTGGTGGCTCGGGGTCTTCCCGGGTCTCGCGATCCTGACCGTGGTGCTGGCGTTCAACTTCCTCGGAGATGCGATGCGCGACGTGCTCGACCCGACAGCCGAGATCACGCACGAGAAGGCTGCGGAGCACAAGGCGTCGGCGGGGGTGGCCGCATGAGTGCCCAGAACGCTGTCGCACAGCAGGACGCGACGCTCAGCATCCGCGATCTGACGGTCGACATCGGGCGTCCGCTCGTCAAGGGTGTCTCCCTCGAACTCGAGGCGGGTCGCATCCACGGTCTGGCCGGAGAATCCGGGTCCGGCAAGACTCTCACCTCGCTCGCCGTTCTGGGACTGCTGCCGCGTCAGGCCCGTACCGGGGGATCGATCCTGCTCGGCGGCGAAGAGCTCCTGGGACTCAACCGGCGCGCGCTCAACAGGGTGCGCGGCAAGCGGATCGCGATGGTGTTCCAGGATCCGTCGGCCTCGCTGCACCCGCAGCTGCCCGTCGGCCGCCAGCTCACCGACCACATGCGGGTGCACCTCGGTCTCAAGGGCGCCGCCGCCCGAGCGCGGGCTGTCGAGATGCTCGAGACCGTGCAGGTGCCGAACCCGGCCGCGGCCCTGGGGCGCTACCCGCACCAGTTCTCGGGCGGGCAGCGTCAGCGCATCGCGATCGCGTGCGCTCTGGCCTGCGACCCCGAGGTGCTGCTGGCGGATGAGCCCACCACCGCTCTCGACGTCACGGTGCAGGCGGGCATCCTGAAGCTGCTGCGCGACCTCGCGATCGAACGCAACCTCGCCGTGCTCCTCGTGACCCACGACCTCGGTGTCATGAGTGCGATCGCCGACCGTGTGGCGGTCATGAAGGACGGCCGCATCGTGGAGCTCGCCGACCGCGAGACGCTGTTCCGCGATCCTCAGCACGAATACACGCGCATGCTGCTCGCGGCCCTCCCGGGTTCGCGCATCGACGAGGCACCGGAAGGGCAGGCCGCAGATGAGTGAGGTCGCAGTCCTCGACGCACGAGACGTGGTCGTGCGCTACCCGGGCAACCCGCCGGTGATCGCCGTGAACGGTGTGTCGATCAGCGTCGCCGCGGGGGAGACCGTCGCGCTGGTCGGTGAGTCCGGCAGCGGCAAGTCGAGCCTCGCCCGTGCCGTGGTCGGCATCGAGAAGATCGCCGCGGGGACCGTGCTCTTCCGTGACGCCCCGGTGTCGCCGCTCGGCATCCGCCGTCGCTCGATCGCCCTCACCGGCATCCAGATGGTGTTCCAGGACCCGGCGACGTCGCTCAACCCGCGGCGCCGCGTCGGCGACCAGATCGCTGATGGCATCGGCACCGCCCGTGCGCGCGGTGCCGAGGGATCGACCGTGGACGAATGGCTCGAACGCGTCGGATTGCCGACGAACGTGAGCACGCGCTTCCCGCACCAGTTCTCGGGCGGGCAGAAGCAGCGCATCGCGATCGCAAGGGCCCTGGCCGCGCGGCCGTCGCTCCTCGTCGCCGATGAACCGATCTCGGCGCTCGACGCATCGACCCAGACGAGTGTCGCCGGACTCATGCGCGACCTGGTGGCCGAGTCGGGGGCGGGAATGCTGTTCATCTCCCACGACCTGGCCGTGGTGCGGCGCATCGCCGACCGCACGTTCGTGATGTTCGGCGGGCGCGTGCTCGAGTCGGGTCCGACGGATCAGCTCTGGGCGGCACCCGGGCATCCCTATACGCAGGCGCTCCTGGCCGCGATCCCTGAGCCGGACGGATCCGGGCGCATCCCGGTCGCGCCGACGACGGAGGAACGGATCGTCTGGTCGGAAGTGCCGCCGGTCCTGAACTGAGGTCGCTCGCAACCGCTCCGCCCCGACGGGGACGATTCGTCAGCGCACGAGCCTCAACACCGCGTCGCTGCGAGCAGCCGCGTTCACCGGACCCGGAGAGAGCCGATCACTCTCGAACTCCCGCGTCGACCAGAACCGCTCGGGCCGCGCGTTCTCCCGACGCCAGGGCTCCCTGGATCGACGCGGTGTCACGGTGATCGCCGGCGATGTACATCCGCGCGGCGAAGCGCGGCGAGCGGGCCGGCTCCAGGGGCGCCGGTTGGGTCGGGAGTGCGTCGGCGATGTCATCGCGACGAAGCAGCTCCCACGCGCTCACGTCGGTGCCCCAGATCCCGCTCAGGTGGCGGCGCACCTCGCTCTCGGTGGAGGGATCGCCGCCGTGCGGAAGCAGACATGTCGCGGCGATGAGATGGCGTCCGGCCGGGGCATACGACGGGACCGTGTTCGTCATCACCACCGTGTTCACGATCGGACCTCGGCGCCGGCCGTCGACGGTGAGCAGTGCGGAGGAGGTCGGCGCTTCGGCGGCGGCGAACCACCAGGTCTGCAGGCCGTTCGTCGCCGGCGTGGAGAGTCCGGTGAGTTCGTCGACCGCCTCCGGCCCGACCGCGACGACGACCCGGGCCGCATGGAGGGAGTCGCCGTCGGCCACCTCCACCTGCACGCCCTCACCGCGCGAGCGCACCTGTGCGACGGGCGAGCCGAGGCGGAGTTCGGCTCCGGCTCTCCGTGCCTGTGCGGCAAGCTGCTCCGGCACCGCAGCGATCCCCTGAGCGGGCAGGCCGGGACGCCCGAGCACGAAGTACCGCACCAGCAGCCGCGCGAAGGCGTTCGATGCCGCGCCGCGGTCCTCTGCCAGCACCCCGGCGAGGAACGGCTCGAGCACGGCGGTGCGGAGAGGGCCGCGCAGACCCGCGGCATCCCACCCCTCACGTACCGTGACATCGTCCTGCGCGAGACGTGAGAGCGGACGCACCAGAGCCGGCGCCGCCCAGCGCGCGAGTGCGACCGCATCTGCTCCGTTCACCAATCCGCTGCGCAGCGTGGGGATGATCGAGAGCGGATGCCGCAGCGGATGCCGTAGCTCAGCCGTGCCGTGAGCGGTGCGCACCCGCACGCCGACCGGGAAGCTGCGCAGAGCGAGGGCATCCAGATCGATGCTGCGGCGCAGTGCCGGGTAGGCCGGATTCAGCACCTGGAAGCCGCGATCCAGCCGGAACCCGTCGACGATGTCGGTGCGCTGGCGGCCCCCGACGGCATCCGCAGCCTCGAGCACGACGACTTCGAGTCCCTGTGACGCGAGCATCCCGCCGCAGCGAAGTCCTGCCAGCCCTGCCCCGATCACGATCACGTCAGGCATGCGCTCCGACCTCTCCTCTGCGGATCTCCGCCGCGCGTCCGCTGATCGCGGCCCGTTCCTCTTCGTCGAGCAGACGTGCATTGCGCACCTGCAGGGCCATCCGCGGATTCGCGGCGAGTGTCGTCTCGTTGCGCATCAGGAAATCCCAGTACAGCGTGGTGATCGGGCAGGCATCCGCTCCGATCCGCTTCTGGGGATCGAACGGGCACGCGCGACAGTGCGGACTCATTCTCGAGATGTAGGCACCGGAAGCGGCGTAGGGCTTGCTCCCCATCAGCCCGCCATCGGCGAACTGGCTCATTCCCATGGTGTTGGGCAGCTCCACCCACTCGACCGCGTCGACATAGACGGCCAAGTACCAGGCGTGCAGGTCGGTCGGCTCGACACCGAGGAGCAGGGCGTAGAGACCGGTCACCATCAGTCGTTGGATGTGGTGGGCGTAGCCGTTCTCCAGTGTGGTGCCGATCGCGTCGGCCAGGCACGCCATCGAGGTGTCACCCGTCCAGTACCACTCCGGCAGCGGTTCGTGTGCGTCGAGCGCATTGTGACGCGCATACTCCGGCATCTGGGTCCAGTAGATTCCGCGCACGTACTCGCGCCATCCGAGGATCTGACGGATGAACCCCTCCGTCGATGCCAGAGGGGCGTGTCCGGCGCGGTAAGCGGCCTCGGCTGCGGCGACCACTTCGCGCGGATGCAGGAGCTTCAGGTTCATGGCGGCGGACAGGTGGGCGTGCCACAACCAAGGTTCCCCCGGCCACATGGCGTCCTGTGCGTCACCGAACCGCGGCAGGCGTTCGTCGATGAAGAGCGTGAGGGATTCGAGAGCCTGCGCGCGGCTGACCGGCCATGCGAACGTGTCGAGGCGACCGGGATGGTCGGCAAAGCGTGCCGCGACGAGCGTGAGGACGTCGCGGGTGATCTCGTCCGGGGCGAACACGGCTCTCGGTGGCACCATCCCCGGTCCCTGCGCAGGGAAGGCTTTTCGATTCTCGGCGTCGTAGTTCCACGCGCCGCCCTCGGGCTTCCCCTCCGGTGTCATGAGGATCCCGAAGCGTCGGCGCTGTTCGCGGTAGAAGTACTCCATGCGGAGCGTGCTGCGCTCACCCACATGCGCCGCGAACTCGCGCACCGTGCAGAAGAAGTGGCGGTCTTCGCGGATCTCCAGAGGGATATCGGCCTGCGCGGCCACCCGTCGCAGCGACTCCAGCACCCGCCAGTCGCCGGGCGCCGTCATCACGAGGGACGCCGGTTCCAGCCGCACGACATCGACGGTCAGCTGATCGGCGAGCGTGCCACGACCTTCCGGGTCGTCGAGCGCGGTGTAGTGGACCACACGCCCGGCGGCGCGCATCTCGGCCGCACTGTGGCGCATGGCGGACAGGAAAAGGGCGGTGCGCTGCTTGCTGCTCCAGACGTGTGTGGATTCCTCGGCGACCTCAGCCATCCACACCGCATCGAGGAGCGGATCGAACCCGTCGAATCCGCTCGCCTCGAGGTCGAGTTGGTCGCCGAGCACGACCACCAGATTGCGGACGGGCTGCATGGCACCAGCGTACGACCGTCACGCACGAGGGGCCGAGCGGGGAAGCACCGCCGACCCTCCATGTGTTGACGCGCACCGCGTCCCGGGGTTCCGTTCGCGGCCTCACTGCTCTTCCGCTAGACTGTCAAGGTTGTCTGTCTCGCGGCGTCCAATCGGGATTCCAGAGACCGGCACGTGCACACACCCTCCTGCTCCCGGGAAAGTCCCGAGAGCCGTTCTAGTCCGAAGGAGGTGGGTAAGTGACGCACCAGTACGAACTCATGGTCATTCTGACCCCCGAGATCGACGAGCGCACGGTCGCCCCGACGCTCGACAAGTTCCTGAAGGTCATCACCAACGATGGTGGCTCGATTGACAAGGTCGACATCTGGGGCAAGCGCCGTCTGGCTTACGAGATCCAGAAGAAGACCGAGGGCATCTACGCCGTCGTCAACTTCACCGCTACCAGCGAGGCCACGCAGGAGCTCGACCGTCAGCTGAAGCTGAACGAGCAGATCATGCGTACCAAGGTCCTCCGCTCGGAAGAGGCTCAGGCGATGGTCGCTTCGGAGGCCAAGCGCTCCGAAGAGAAGGCTGCTCGCAAGGCCGCCAAGGCTGCGAAGGCCTAAGTCCCATGGCCGGCGAAACCGTCATCACCGTGGTGGGAAACCTCACGGCCGACCCCGAGCTGCGCTACACGCAGAACGGGCTGCCGGTGGCGAACTTCACCATCGCATCGACGCCTCGGAACTTCGACCGTGCCGCGAATGAGTGGAAGGACGGCGACGCGCTGTTCCTCCGCGCATCCGTCTGGCGCGAGTTCGCCGAGCACGTGGCGGGTTCGCTGACGAAGGGCATGCGCGTCATCGCGCAGGGCCGTCTGCGTCAGCGCTCCTACCAGGACCGCGAGGGCAACCAGCGCACCGCGATCGAGCTGGAGGTCGACGAGATCGGCCCCTCGCTCCGGTACGCGACCGCGCAGGTCACCCGTGCGGCCTCGACCGGCGGTGCCGGCGGTGCCGGTGGCGGTGGACAGTCCCGTCCCGCGCAGCAGCAGGTGTCGGAGGAGCCGTGGTCCACGCCCGGTTCGTCGACCAGCGCGGATGCCTGGAGCACTCCCGGCAGCTTCGGCGACGACACCCCGTTCTGAACAACTTCTGGATCCGGCCTTCACGGCCGGCATCCGCTCATCACTAAGGAAAAACAATGGCTGGAAAGTCGAGCGGCGACCGCCGCAAGCCGCGGAAGGGTGGCAAGCCCACCGCTCCCGCGAAGTCCATCCGGGTCGGTGTCATCGATTACAAGGATGTCGCCACCCTTCGCAAGTTCGTCTCGGAGCGCGGCAAGATCCGTGCCCGTCGTATCACCGGTGTCTCGGTGCAGGAGCAGCGTCTGATCGCCACGGCGATCAAGAACGCGCGCGAAATGGCGCTCCTGCCCTACGCTGGCGCCGGCCGGTAAGGGGTATCGAGATGGCAAAGCTGATTCTCACGAACGAGGTCGCCGGGCTGGGTAGTGCCGGTGACGTTGTCGAGGTCAAGAACGGGTACGCCCGTAACTTCCTCATCCCGCAGGGCTTCGCTACGGCGTGGACCCGCGGTGGCGAAAAGCAGGTCGCATCGATCCAGGCCGCGCGTCAGGCACGCGCGATCCACGATCGTGACGACGCTGTCGCGCTGAAGAACGCTCTCGAGGGCACCAAGGTGCGCCTCACGGTCAAGGCAGGCAAGGAGGGTCGTCTCTTCGGCTCCGTCAAGACGGACCACGTCGCGGATGCTGTCGCAGCCGCCGGCCTGGGCTCGATCGACAAGCGCAAGGTGCACATCACGTCGCCCATCAAGGTGACCGGTGAGCACGAGGCGACCGTGCGTCTGCACGACGACGTCACCGCAGTGATCACGCTGCAGGTCGTCGCCGCCAAGTAAGGCACGTCGAGAACGCCCCTGTCCTCCGGGACAGGGGCGTTCTGCATTCCCCGGCCCGGTCGCTCGAGCGCCTCACCCGTCTCGACCGTGCACCGGCCGTGCACCGGCCGGCGGCTCTCCGACCTCATCGACGGTGTGACCGCTGCAGGCCGCCTTCGTGACGCTGGCCCTCTCGACGCGCGACACGGCGAACCACCGCATGGCGTCACGCAGACGGCACCACCCGACCAGGTACCACTGGCCGTTCGTGGAGGCGAACAGCACGGGCTCGACATCACGCGTTGTCGTGTTCCCGTCTCTGGCCGTGTACCGGAGGCGGACCACGCGCTGGTCCGACATCGCCTCCTCCAGCGCCGACCGGATCGCGCGGGAGGAAGAGGGCGGCGCATCGATCCACACACGGTGGGCGAGCGCGTCGGCTCGGGCGCGCGTGTGAGGGTCGAGGACGTCCAGGATCTTCCGCACACCCGCCGCGGCCAGGTCGGCGTAGGGGGCGTCGGGCGCCGCGGACACGGCAGCCATGAGGGCCACGGCCTGCGCGGGAGACAGGCTCACCGGCGGCAGCGATGCTCCCACGGCCAGGCCGTAGCCGCCTCCGGGCCCCGGGCGCGACCACAGCGGCGCGCCGCTGCGTTCCAACGCCGCCAGGTCGCGCTTGACGGTGCGCACGGAGACGTCGAACTCCCGCGCCAGACGCTCGGCCGAGCAGCCCCGCGATCCGCTGCGTCGCAGCATCTCGGACAGGGCATGCAGGCGCTCTGCGCGCTTCACGATTCTGCCTGGAAATTCATGACATAAATAGTGACACACACCTGCCCGCAGTGCGGAACAAGCTGGGGGTATGACACAGACGACGAGCAGCCCGACCATCCTCTTCATCGCCGGCCACTGGTTGGGTGCGTGGGCGTGGGATGAGGTCCTCGAACACCTGAACGCCGCGGGCCCTCGTGCGGTCGCGATGACGCTGCCGGGTCTCGACGCGAACGATCCCGAGCGTGCGACGAAGACGCTCGACGATCAAGCCGCCGGGATCCTGGGGGAGCTCGCCCGGCTCGGTGTCTCAGAGCAGCATCCCGCGATCATCGTCGCGCACAGCGGCGCGAACGCGCCCGTCAGCCTCGTGCTCGATCGGCACCCGGAGCTGTTCGCCCGGGTCGTGTGGGTCGACTCCGGCCCGGTGGCGACCGGGAGCGTGTTCGCGCCCGATCTCCCGGAGCAGGTGGACGAGCTTCCTCTGCCGCCGTTCGAGGTGCTGGGGCAGCAGGCGAGCCTGGAGGGACTGAGCACGGAGGTGCTCGAGCGCTTTCGCGAGCGGGCCGTGCCGCAGCCCGGCCCCGCGCTGCGGCAGTCCGTCGAGCTCGTGGACGATGCGCGTCGCAGGATCCCGACCACGCTCGTGTGCTGCTCGATCTCGGGCACGCAGGTGCGGGAACTGGCGCAGGCGGGTCATCCCATGTTCGCCGAAGTCGCGGAGCTCGACCGCCTCGACGTCGTCGACCTGCCGACGGGGCACTGGCCGATGTGGAGTCGTCCCGGCGACCTCGCGGAGCTGATCCGTGCGGTCGCGTCCTCCAGCGACTGAACCCTGCGCCGTGCGGGCCTCAAGCCCGCACGGATGTCGGGAGAATGCACGGAAGTCGGGAGGATCCGGCAGATCCGTACGGGATCCGCGGGAACCTCCCGACCTCCGTGCGGCGATCACCGCACCTCAGGGGCGCGCGAGGGGTTACTCCCTGTCGGCCACCACCTCGAAGACGTCCATCGTCTCCTCGGCGGAGGCGGCACGGCGTTCCTCACGGCGGGCCCGTCGCGCGGCGCGCTTGGCGATCCGGCGATCCCGGCTGCGCTCCACGAGCGTGTACAGGACCGGTACCAGCACCAGGGTGAGCAGCGTCGATGAGACCAGTCCGCCGATCACCACGATCGCCAACGGCTTCGAGATGAACACGCCACCACCGGTCAGGCCGAGCGACATCGGGACCAGCGCGAACACGGTCGCGGCCGCCGTCATCAGGATCGGACGCAGACGCAGACGCGTTCCGTGCTCCACGGCCTCGTCCAGGCTCGCCCCGGCCCCCCGGAGGCGGTTCACGAGGTCCATCAGCACGATGGCGTTCGTCACGACGATGCCGATGAGCATCAGCAGTCCGATCAGCGCCGGAAGCCCCATCGGCGTACCGGTGAGGAGGAGCCCGAGGATCGCACCGGTCGCCGCGAACGGGATCGAGATGAGCAGCACGAGCGGGCCGCGGAAGTTGCGGAACGTCGCCACCATCACCAGCAGCACGAGAACGATGGCCCCCAGCATCGCCAGACCGAGCTGACTGAACGCCTCGTCCTGCTGGGCGGACGCGCCGCCCTGCTCGAACGTGACGCCCGCCGGCAGGTCGGTCTCGGCGATCGCCTCGTCGATCGCCCGGCTGGCAGCCGACAGACCGCCCTTCTCCGGCGTGACCGTCAGGGTGACCTGCCGCTCGCCTTCCGCGCGGGTGATGGTCGGAGCGGTGAGCTCTTCCTCGACCGTGGCGATCGCGGCCAGAGGGATCGCGGTGCCCGTGACCTCGGTGGCCGCCTTCTGCTCCGCCTCGGCGGCTTCGGCCTCGACCTGCTGGGCGGCGGCGTCGGTGCGGCTCTGACGCAGGGCCTTGATCTGCTCGTCCGCCGCCTTGATGCCGGACTGCGCGCCTTCGATCGCGCTCTGCAGCGCCGAGAGCTGCTCGGCGCGCTCCGCCTGCGCCTGGAGCACCGCCTCGTCCTCAGGACTCAGCGGGTCTGCGGGGACGATCGGCGCCGCCGACAGCTCCGCGAGCTGCTTGTTCAGGGCGCCGATCTGACCCGCGAGCTCGGCCCGCTGCTTCGTGGCCGTGTTGATCTGCGAGTCGAGTTCTTTCTCGGCCTTTGTCTTGGCCTCGTCGGCCTTGGCCTTGGCTTTGGCCTCGAGTGCGTCGGCGGCGGCCTTCTGCGCCTCTGCCGTCTGCTGGGCCGTGACGGGCAGCATGATCTCGCCGAGCTTGTCGGCGGTTCGTGCCGAGCCCGGCGTGCGCACGACGATGTCGCGCTCCCGACCCTCGTACATGAGGGTGCCGACGGTGGTGCCCGAGAGCGCCTCCTGCACGGCCTTCGCGATCGTGGCCCGGTCGAAGCCGAGGCGCGCGGCCAGCGGCTCGTCGACCTTCACTCGCAGCACCGGCTGCTCGCCCGCGAGCTCGCTCTTCACGGAGCGCACCCCGTCGGCGTCGGCAAGCTGCTTCTCCAGCAGATCGCTCGCGGTCCGCAGCGCGGCCGGGTCGTTGCCCTGGATGGCCAGGGCGATGCCGTCACCGGCACCTGCGAGGGAGGCGTCCTGCGAAGCGAGCTCGATCGTGCCGCTGTCGGCAAGACCGTCCAGCGCCTTCTGCACCTTCGACTCGACCGCGGCGACGTCGGCTCCGTCCTTCACCCGCAGGTCGTAGGTGATCGACGTCGGGGTGCCGGGTGTGGGGACCGGGATCGAGGTGGTGATGTCATCGATCTCCACGATCTTCCCGAGCGTCTTCTCGACCGGCTCCGCGGCGGCGACCAGGTCGGCCGTGGCCTCCTTCGGGGGCGTCTGCACGACCTGCAGGCTCGCCTGACCCGATGAGCCCAGGAAGTCGGTCTGGATGAACGGCGTCATACCCAGCGTCGCGACGAGCAGCAGGGCCGAGGCGACCAGGGTGATGACCGGGTGTCGACGGGTCGCGTTCAGGGCCGGCATGAACGTGCGCTGCAGGCGGTCGGGAGCCGTATGGATCTCGTCGAGCTCGGACGGCACCTCGTTCTCGTGGGCGAGCGGTGCGTCGTCCGCTGATCCCTCGGACACTGGCTGAGCCGCTTCGGCAGCTGCGGCACGGTGCTTCGGGGCCCTGTTGAGGAACCAGGAGGCGAGCACCGGCACGATCGTGAGCGAGACGACGAGAGAGGCGAGAAGCGCGATCGAGACCGTCACCGCGAACGGCCGGAACAGCTGCCCGGCGATTCCGGAGACGAAGGCGATGGGCAGGAAGACCGCGACGGTGGTGAGCGTCGAGGCGGTGATGGCACCGGCGACCTGACGTACCGAGGCGACGATGCCGTCGATGGTGAGCGGTCCGTCGCCGCGTCGTCTCGAGATGTTCTCGATCACCACGATGGAGTCGTCGACGACACGTCCGATGGCGATCGTGAGCGCGCCGAGGGTCAGGATGTTGAGGGTGTTGCCGCTCCACCACAGGCCCACGAGCGTGATCAGCAGCGACAGCGGGATCGAAACGGCAGCGATGACCGTCGAGCGCCACGAGCGCAGGAACGCGAGGATCACGAGCACGGCGAAGAGCAGGCCCAGCCCGCCCTCGACGGAGAGGTCGTGGATCGACTGCTCGATGTAGGGCGCCTGGTCGAAGATCGTCACGAACTCGGCCTTGACGATCGGGGCGAGCCGGTCGAGCTCGGCGTTCACGCCGTGCGAGATGTCGACCACGTTGGCTCCCTGCGACGGGATGATCTGGAGCGTGAGCGACGGGTTGCCGTTGACCCGCGAGATGGTCTGCGCCGGCACCGTCTCGATCGAGACGTCGGCGAATTCGGCGACCGTGACGGCTCCCTCGGGCGTGGGTACAGGAAGGGCCTGGATGTCTTCGAGAGTGGCGAGTCGCGACCCCACGGTGATCGACAGAGGCCCCTCGGCGGAATCCGCCTGCCCTGCCGGAAGCGCGGCGCCGTGCGCCTCGAGGATCGGGCCGAGCGTCGAGGGCTCGACCTTCAGCCGTGTGACATCCGCGGGGCGGAGATCGATCGTGATGCGCTGCGTCTCCTGGCCCGCGAGCTCGACGGCGCGCACACCCGGTACGCCCTTGAGTGCCGGGACGACGGTCTGCTGCAGAGCGTCGCCGAACGTCTCCTGGTCGCCGCTGGTACCCGCGCTGAGGACCATCGCGGGCAGATCACCGGCACCGCCCGACGCCACCTGGACCTCTGTGCCCGAGGGGAAGCTCGGCTTCAACGACTCGGTCGCACTGCGGATCGTGCGCAGGGTCTCCTCGTCGTTCTCCCCGAACGACCACTCGACGAGGATCTGCGCACCCCCGCTGGAGGTGGTGGACGTGACGCTCGTCACGCCGGGCACGGCGCGGACGGCCTGCTCGACGGGCTCGGTCACGCTGCTCGCCATCTCTTCGGGCGCGAGACCCTGCGACTGCGCCGAGATGAACGCCATGGGCGCCTGCAACGACGGCATCAGCTCCTGCTTGAGCGAGCCCATCGAGATCAGGCCGAGAGCGACGATCGCCAGTGTCGCGAGCGACAGGATCAGGCGGTTCTTGAGACTGCTGCGTGTGAGGAACGACATGGAGCGGTGAGGTGCTTTCGGCTGGGTCGCAGCGGCGGGCGAAGTGGCACGCGCGCGACGCGGAAGCCGCCTGTGATCACTCGACCCACGTCGCCCCGTGCCGAATCCTGTGGGTCCGGCTCAGCGCGACGAGAGGCGACTGAGCTCCGGCGACACGATCGACGATTCGAGCCTGCCGGGTCGCGCGCGCCGGGGCATCCTCCCGCAGGGTGATCCTCGTCCCCCCGCGGGAGGACTCGGGCGCCCTGGGCGCGGGATGGCGGCAGGGGCGGCGGCGCGATCCGATTCTGGATCCAGAATGCAGAGTTCGACGGGAGGATCCGATACTCTCGCTCCCATGGTGCAATCAGGGAACGCCGCGTCGCCCAAGGAACGGGCCGAGGCTCTGCAGAAGCTCGCTCAGCGACACGGGGCCGGGTACCGGTCGGTCGGAGCGATGGCCTACGACATCATCCGCGACGCGATCCTCGACGGCACGCTGCCCCCCGGCATGAAGCTGCGCCAGGAGACGCTGGCCGAGTCCATCGGCATCTCGCGGCTCCCGATCCGCTCGGCCCTGATCCAGCTCGAGGCCGACGGGCTCGTGGTCTTCCATGCCCGTCGCGGGGCGATGGTGCGCGCGCTCTCGGTCGATGAGGCGACCGAGGTCTACCACCTGCGGACGCTTCTCGAGAAGGATGCGCTGCGCCTGGCGATGGCGGAGATCACGCCGGAGCGGGTCGCCCGCCTGCGCGAGCTCGCGAAGACGGCCGACGACATCTCCGAGGGCGGGGAGTTCGTCGAGGCCCGCACCGAGTTCTACGCGACGCTCTACGACGCCCAGGCCCGCCCCGTGATGTGGGAGATGATCGAGCAGCTGCGGCTCAAGCTGGGGCGCTACGTGCTCGGCTGGCGGCTGGTGTCGCCCGGCGCGCACGACCACTCGCACGGCGAGCTGATCGACGTCGTGGCGGCGGGCGATGCCGACGAGGCGCTGCGCGTGCTCGAATCGCACCTGAACCACGTGCGCGACGGGGTCATCGCGCTGCTCGACGCCGCGGCGACGGAGGCCGCAACCGAAGGGGTCTGACGCCTGGCGCGAATGCATGACTCCTGCACGGATGCATGACCGGGTACGCCAGTCCGTTCATGCGAGTGCGCCGGAGTCATGCAGGTGTGTGACTGGATGACGGCCCGCGCGGGATACCCGCTTCAGGTCACGGTGCCGCGGCGCGCGAATCGCGGTTCACGCCAGATCTCGCTGTGCAGCACGTCCTCCAGCGCATCGACCGCGTCCCACACGTCGGAGTACGAGGTGTAGAGCGGGGTGAACCCGAAGCGGATGAGGTCGGGAGCGCGGAAGTCGCCGATCACTCCTCGCTCGATCAGCGCCTGCATCACCGCGTAGCCGTCCTCGTGGCGGAGCGACACCTGGCTGCCGCGGCGGGCGGACTCCCGAGGGGTGACCGGCTCGATGCCCCAGCGCGGTGTGAGACGGGTGTCGACGAGGGACATGAACAGCTCGGTCAGCCGCAGGCTCTTCTCGCGCAGCAGCTCCATGTCGACGTCGTCCCAGATGTCGAGACTCGCCTCGAGCCCCGCGACCGACAGCAGCTGCGGTGTGCCGACCCGGAAGCGCTCGATCCCCGGTGCGGGGGCGTACTCCACCGTGAAGTCGAACGGCCTGGCATGCCCGTGCCAGCCGGTCAGCGCAGGGCGGGCCGCATCGTGGTGCCGGGTGGCGGCCCAGATGAACGAGGGCGAGCCGGGCCCGCCGTTGAGGTACTTGTAGGTGCAGCCGACCGCGAAGTCGGCATCCGCGGCGTTCAGGTCGATCGGCACGGCGCCGGCGCTGTGGCACAGATCCCAGACGACCAGGGCTCCCGCCGCGTGCACCTTGCGTGTCACCTCGGCGATGTCGTGCATCCGTCCGGTGCGGTAGTCGACCTGCGTGAGCACCACGACCGCGACGTGATCGTCGAGCACGTCGTCGAGGGTGGGGCCGTCATCCGAGATCAGTAGGCGCTCCAGGGGCGTTCCGCCGCCGAGCAGCTCCTGCACGGCTTCGAGCATGTAGAGATCGGTGGGGAAGTTGCCGCGCTCCGCGATGATCACGCGTCGTCCCGGACGGAGCCTGATCGCCGCCACCACCGCCTGGAACAGGCTCGCCGACGTCGAGTCGCCGAGCACGACCTCGCCGGCGTGCGCTCCGATGAGCGGTGCGATCCGGTCGCCGATCGTGCGCGGCTTGGCGAACCATCCGGCGTCGTTCCAGCTGCGGATGAGGCCGGTGCCCCACTCCTCGGCGATCACCTGCTGCAGGTGCGCCGCGGTGTGCCGCGGCAGCGCACCGAGCGAGTTGCCGTCGAGGTAGATCACGTCGTCGGGCAGCACGAAGCGTTCGCGCATCGGCGCCAGCGGGTCGTTCTCGTCGAGGGCTGCGCAGGTGGCGCGGTCGATCGCGGGGCGGGTGGAGGTCGTGCTCATGGGGTGGGTCCGTTCGAGGTCGTGCGGGGTCAGCGCCCCAGGAATCGCAGGGCGTTGTCACGACGGATGGCGCTCTTGTGCGCCTCGTCGAGGAAGTCGGCACGGTCGATGACGCTGCCGACGGGTCGCTCGCCCAGGGGATAGGGGTAGTCGCTGCCGACCATCACCTGCGAGGCGCCGAGGGTCTCCACCAGCACGCGCAGGGCGACCGGGTCGAACACCACGCTGTCGACGCTGAAGCGATCGAGGTATGCCGACGGCGGGCGTTCACTGACCCCGATGAGGTCGGGCCGCTGCAGCCAGGCGTTCTCGAACCGGCCCAGCCAGAAGGCGAAGGAGCCGCCGCCGTGCGCGAACGCCAGGCGGAGGGTCGGCGGTACCCGGTCGAACACTCCGCCCAGGATCATCGCGATGATCGACAGGTGCGTCTCGGCGGGCATGCCGGTGAGCCAGCGCGCCATCCAGCGGTCGAGGCGCGGCGAGCCCGGCATGTCCCACGGATGCACGAACACCGGGATGCCGCTGTCGGCGCAGTGCTGCAGGAACATCACCATGCCCTCGTCGTCGAGGTCGCGGTCGCCCACGTGGTTCCCGATCTCGACGCCGGCGTGACCGGAGGCGATCGCGCGATCGGCCTCGGCGCACGCGGCATCCGGATCCTGCAGCGGCACCTGGGCGAAGGGGATCAGCCGATCAGGGGCCGGGGCGCAGATCTCCAGGGCGAGGTCGTTGAAGATGCGGGCGACCTTGACCGCCTCGGCGCCCGACTTGTCGTACGAGAAGAACAGCGGCGTGGGGGAGACCACCTGCATCTCGACGCCGTCGGCATCCATGTCAGCCAGGCGCACGGACGCATCCCAGCAGTCGTCGCCGACGCGCCGGAACTCGGTCTCGCCGAGCATGATCATCGCCTCGCGCTCGGAGTCCACGCGCAGGGTCGGCCAGAGCCCCGGCCCGACCTGTGTCGACAGGTCGGGCCAGGAGCTCGGCACGAAGTGCGTGTGGACGTCGATCGTGCCCAAGGGGCTTCAGCCCTTGCCGGGGTGGACGGTGCCGCACTCCGGGCAGGTACGCCCCTCTTCGCTCTCGTAGAAGTCTCGGAAGACCGGCGGCAGATCCTCGACGATGTCGCGCACCTGCAGCTCGACCTCGTGCACCTTGGCGTTGCAGTTCGGGCAGAACCAGGCGAACTTCTCGAGCGTGCCCTCTTCGCGGATGCGCTCGATCACGATGCCGATGGAGCCCTCTTCCGGGCGCTGCGGGGAGTGGAACACGTTGCCGGGCAGCAGCCACATCTCGCCTTCGCGGATGTCGATGCGCTGCGGGCCGTCGGGCGTCTGGATGTTCACGTGCATGTTGCCGCGGTACTGGTAGAACCACTCCTCGTAGGGGTCGAAGTGGAAGTCGGTGCGCTTGTTGGGGCCGCCGACGACCTGCACGATGAAGTCGCCCATGGGCGTCCACGCGGCCTTGTTGTTGACCGGCGGCTTCAGGAGGTGCTCGTTCTCCTTGATCCATGCGGCGAAATCGATGACGGGTGGGATGGTGCTCATTTCTCCTCCTCGAGAGTGGCAACGGTGGTGCGGTCGACAGCGGTGTCGTCGGTGGGGGCTTCGGGGCGCCGTGCGATCGCCTGGATCTCGATGCGCAGGTGCGGATGAGGCAGCGCATGAACGGCCACCGTGGTGCGGGCGGGGCCCTGCTCGTCGAAGTACTCGGCCCAGACGGCGTTGTAGGCGGCGAAGTCGTTCATATCGACGAGGAAGCTCGTCGCCTGCACCAGATCGTCGAGGCCGCACCCGGCGGCGGCGAGCACGGCCTGGATGTTCTCGATGACCGCGCGGGTCTGCACCGCGACGTCGAGACGCGTCGCGCCGAACTCGTCGACCTCCGCTCCGGCGATCGTGTTGTCGGGCCGCCTGCTCGATGTGCCGGAGACGAAGACGAGGTCGCCGGAGACCTTGGCGTGCGGGAAGCGGCCGCGGGGGGTCGCTTTGCCCTCGACGAGGATGCCGCCTGATCCGGTCATCGTGATCCCTCCGTGAGGCTGTCTGATCCCTCGTGCGTGCGGATGCCGACCCGCCCGAGCCCGGTGATCGTCGCCTCGACGACGCCGTGGTCCGGCAGGGGGACGGCGGCGGTCGCGGCTCCGGCGAGCAGCACCATGCCGGCGCGGAGCGCGAACCCGTGGGCCGCGGCGAGCCGGGCTGCGGCGGCGATGGCACGGCCGGGATCGCCCAGGATCGCCGCGGTCGATCCGGTCGCCGCCACCCTGCCGTCGACCTCGAGCCGCACGGCGCGGTTGTCGAGAGTGCCGGCCTGCTCGAACGGCGTCCACGGACCGATCACGTAGCCGGCTGCCGAGGTGTTGTCGGCCACGACGTCGGACAGGCTGAAGCGGAAGTCGCGGTAGCGGGAGTCGATGATCTCCAGCGCGGGAGCGACCGCGGCGACGATCTCCGCCAGCGGAAGAGCGGTGTCGACGCCGTCGATGTCGGCGGCGAGAAGGTAGGCCACTTCGGGCTCGATGCGCGGGTGGATGGCGGACCGGCGGTCGAACACCGCGTCATCGTCGAGGCGCATCGCATCGGTGAGGGTGCCCATGATCACATCGTGCACGCCCATCTGCTGCGCCTTCGCCTGGCTCGTGAAGCCGAGCTTGAGGCCGGTGACGCGCTCGCCGCGGGCGAGTCGGCGGGCGATCAGCGCGTGCTGTGTGGCGTACGCGGTGTCGAGCCCGACCTCCTCGGTCGAGGAGAGCTGGCTGATGGCGGTCGCGGTGCGCTGGGCGGTGTCGAGAGCGGCGGCGAACACGGCGTCGGCGGTCATGCGGTCACCCCCGAGCGTGCGGCGACGAGATCGAGGGCGACGTCGACGATCATGTCCTCCTGGCCGCCGACCATGCGGCGGCGTCCCAGCTCCACGAGGATGTCACGGGCATCGAGGCCGTGCTTCTCCGCTGCGCGCTCGGCGTGCAGCAGGAAGCTCGAGTACACCCCCGCGTAGCCGAGAGTGAGGGTCTCGCGGTCGACGCGAACGGGGCGGCGCTGCAGGGGACGCACTAGCTCCTCCGCCGCATCCTGCAGCGCGAACAGGTCGCAGCCGTGCTCCCAGCCGAGCAGGTCGGCCACCGCGATGAAGGCCTCGATCGGGCAGTTGCCCGCCCCGGCGCCTTGTCCTGCGAGCGATGCATCGACCCGATACACGCCGTGCTCGACGGCCGTGACGCTGTTGGCCACGCTCAGCGACAGGTTCTCGTGCGCGTGGATGCCTATCTGCGTGCCGGGGTCGAGCACCTCGCGGTAGGCATCGACGCGCTCGGCCACGTCGCGCATCGTGAGGCGTCCGCCCGAGTCGGTGACGTACACACAGTGCGCTCCCGCCGCCTCCATGATCTTCGCTTGCTCGGCGAGGCCGTGCGGGTCGTTGAGGTGGCTCATCATCAGGAAGCCGGACACGTCCATGCCGTGCTCGCGCGCCCAGGTGATGTGCTGGATCGCGACGTCGGCCTCGGTGCAGTGCGTCGCGACCCGCACGCTCGCGACACCCAGGTCGCGGGCGCGGGCGAGGTCGTCGATCGTGCCGATGCCGGGCAGGATCAGGGTGGTCAGCACGGCACGGTCGAGCACCTCTGCCGCCGCCTCGATCCACTGCCAGTCGGTGTGCGCGCCCTGTCCGTAGGCCACGCTCGATCCGCCGAGGCCGTCGCCGTGAGCGACCTCGATGGCATCGACGCCCGCGGCTTCGAGAGCACGGGCGATGCCCTGCACCTGGTCGGTGGTGTAGCCGTGGCCGATGGCGTGCATGCCGTCGCGGAGGGTGACGTCCTGCACGTACACGCGGGGAGGAGCGGTGGTCATGCGGGAACCCCTGTCCGTTGGGCGACGAGTCGCTCGGCCGTGCGAAGGGCTGCCGAGGTCATGATGTCGAGATTGCCCGCGTACTCCGGAAGATAGTGGCCGGCGCCGGCGACTTCCAGCAGGACGCTCACGCGCGTGCCGCGGAACGGCCGGTCGAGTGCGGGAACGTAGGCCTCGTCGACCGCATCGAACTGCACCTGCTGCTTGAGCCGGTAGCCGCCGACGTAGGCCTGCACGTCGGCGACCATGTCGGCGATCGAGGCGCTCACGGCATCGCGATCCAGAGAGGCGGGGTCGCCCTCGACCAGGCAGAAGACCGTGTCGCGCATGATGAGCGGTGGGTCGGCGGGGTTGAGCACGATGATGGCCTTGCCGTGGTCGGCGCCGCCGATCACCTCCAGTGCACGGGCGGTCGTCTCGGTGAACTCGTCGATGTTCGCCCTGGTTCCGGGGCCGGCCGACTTCGAGGCGATCGAGGCGACGATCTCGGCGTAGGCCACCGGGGCGACGCGCGACACCGCTGCCACCATCGGCACCGTGGCCTGGCCACCGCAGGTGACCATGTTCACGTTGGTCGCACCGAGATGCGCTTCGAGGTTGACGACCGGCACGACATAGGGGCCGATCGCCGCCGGGGTCAGATCGACCATGAGGCGTCCGGCGTTGCGCACGAGCGCGTCGTTGCGGGCGTGGGCTCCGGCCGAGGTCGCGTCGAACACGAGCTCGACATCGGCGAACTCGGGCATCGCGATCAGCCCGTCCACGCCCTCGTGGGTGGTGGCGACACCGAGCCGTCGCGCGCGGGCGAGGCCGTCGGACTGCTCGTCGATCCCGGCCATAGCGACCACGTGCAGCGTGGTCGAGAGCCGCTTGACCTTGATGAGCAGGTCGGTGCCGATGTTGCCCGAGCCGATGATGGCGATGCCGATGGTCATGCCGCAGCCCCTTCCGTTGTCGTTCCGGATGCCGCGCCGACGAAGTCGGCACAGACCTCGCCGAGACCGTCGAGCCGCGCGCGGAACACCCCCGCGGTCGCGTCGACCATGGGGCCGAGGGCCCCGGAGAGGATCACCTCGCCCGCGCGCAGCGGCTGTCCGCGGCGGGCGACTTCACGCGCCAGCCACGCCACGGCGATCACGGGGCTGCCGAGGCACGCGGCACCCGACCCCGTCGAGACCGGTCGCCCCTCGCGGTCGAGCGACATGCCGAGCGCGGTCAGGTCGAAGCCGTCGAGGCGTCGCGGCGTGGTGCCGAGCACGACCGCCCCGCTGGAGGCGTTGTCGGCGATGGTGTCGGTGATGCGGATGTCCCACCCGGCCACGCGGGAGTCGACGACCTCGATCGCGGGCAGCACGAACTCCGTGGCACGGATCACCTCGGCGACGTGCGTGGTGGGGGAGTCGAGGTCGCTGCCCAGCACGAAGGCGACCTCGGCCTCGGCGCGCGGTTGCAGGAAGCGTGCGAGGTCGATCGGCTCGCGGTCGGCGAACATCATGTCATCCAGCAGCACGCCGTAGTCGGGGCTGTCCACCCCGAGCTGCGCTTGCACGGCGGGGGAGGTGAGGCCGATCTTGCGCCCGACGATGCGGCGGCCCTCGTCGAGACGGCGCGCGATGCCGAGCGACTGCACCGCGTACGCGGCATCCTGATCAGTCTCGCCGAGCAGGTCGCGCACCGGTGCGCACGGGCGTGCGGACTCGGCCGCGAGCCGCAGCCGTTCGTCCGCCAGGTGCACGGGGTCGAGGAGGCCGGTCACAGCTGCACGCACACGTTCGTCGGCTCGGTGTAGAACTCCAGCGAATGGTGCCCGCCCTCGCGGCCGATGCCGGAGAGCCCGACACCGCCGAACGGGCTCCGCAGGTCTCGCAGGTACCAGGTGTTGACCCACGACATGCCGGTGCGCATCTGCTGGGCCACGCGGTGTCCGCGGGTGAGGTCGGTGGTCCAGGTGACGGCGGCGAGCCCGTAGTCGGTGTCGTTCGCGAGCGCGACCGCCTCCTCCTCGGTGTCGAAGGGGATGAGGGCGGCGACGGGACCGAACACCTCTTCGCGCACGGTGCGGTGACTGTTGTCGAGGCCTGTCCACAGAGTGGGCTCGATCCAGGACCCGCCGTCGAGTCCGTCGCCCAGGGGCGGGATGCCACCGCCGGCGAGCACGGTCGCGCCCTCGGCGACGGCGAGGTCGAAGTAGGAGCGCACCTTGTCGCGGTGGGCCTGGGAGATGAGCGGACCGGTGGTCGTCGCTGGATCCTCCGGGCGCCCCAGACGCAGGCGGGCGGCGTGCTCGGCGAGACCGGCCGCCACGTCGTCGAAGACCGCACGCTGCACGTAGATGCGCTCGGTGCACAGGCAGACCTGGCCGGTGTTGAGGTAGGTCGAGCGGGCGAGGCCGGCGACCGCGGCGTCGAGGTCGGCGTCGGCGAAGACCAGCGCGGCGTTCTTGCCGCCCAGCTCGAACGACACGGGACGCACCCTCGGTGCGACCGCCCGCATGATCGCGGAACCGGTGGACGACTCGCCGGTGAAGGTGACCCCGTCGATGCCGGGGTGCGACGTGAGCGCTTCGCCCGCGGAGCCTGCGCCGAAGCCGTGCACGACGTTGACCACCCCGGCGGGGACACCCGCTTCGGCGAGGATCTCGGCCAGCAGGGTGGCCGACGACGGCGTCTCCTCCGAGGGCTTGATGACGACGGTGTTGCCGGTGGCGAGGGCCGGAGCCAGCTTCCATGTGAGCAGTAGCAGGGGCAGGTTCCACGGCACGATCACGGCGACGACCCCGAGTGGCTTGCGCACCGCGTAGTTGAGTGCGCGGCGGCCGTCGGGCAGCTCGGTCAGGAACGAGTCGAGTCCGGCGGTCGAGACCGTGTCGGCGAAGGAGCGGAAGTTCGCAGCGGCGCGCGCCACATCGAGGTCGCGGGCCAGGGCCTCGGGCTTGCCCGTGTCGCCCACCTCGGCCGCGACGAGCTCGTCGGCCCGACGGTCGATCGCGTCGGCCACCCCGCGCAGCAGACGGGCGCGCTCGGCGACGGTCATCCGCCCCCACGGTCCGTCGAACGCCGCGCGGGCAGCGGCCACGGCGCGGTCCACCTGCTCGGTGCCGGCCTCGTGCACCTCGGCGATGATCGACCCGTCGACCGGGCTGATCTTCGTGAAGGTGCCGATGCCCTCCACGCGCTCGCCGGCGATCATGTTGTGGATCGCGCGGGGCGCCCGCTCCTGCTCGGCGGCACGGAGGGGAGGCGTCATCGTCTCGGAAGGCATGGGCTCAGGCTAGGAAGGTTCGAGGGATGCCGACAAATACTCTCTTGATGCATTGCCATGCCCGTACGGCTATAGTCCGGATCATGGTCACCGATCGACTGCTCGACGGACGGGTCAAGATCCGTCACCTCGTCCTCGTCACCGCCATCGCCGACGAGGGCACCCTGGTGCGCGCCGCCGAATCGCTGCACATCACCCAGCCCGTCGTCACCCGCGGACTCCGCGAAGTCGAGGAGGTGCTGGGCGTGCCGCTGTTCGAACGGCTGCCGCGCGGAGTCAGGCCCACGCAGTACGGGCACTCCTTCATCGAGCGCGCGCGCTCCGTGCTCGCCGAGCTGCGCGCCGCGGGGGAGGAGGTGCGGCTGCTGCAGTCGGGGCAGCTGGGCACGGTCACGGTCGGCACGCACCTCGCCGGGTCGAACCTGCTGCTGCCGCGCGCCATCGCCGCGTTGAAGGCCGAGCATCCGCGGCTGACCGTGGTGGTGCGCGAGGGCACACCGGACACCCTGCAGCAGCTGCTGCTCGCGGGCGACCTCGACCTCACGGTCGGGCGGCTCTCGCCCACGGTGCCGGTGCGGCTCGAGCAGGAGCGACTGCATCAGGAGCCGATCCGCCTGGTCGCCCGGGCCGGGCATCCGGTGCTCGGCGGCGTCAAGGCGAACTCCCTCGCGGAGCTGATCGCGTATCCGTGGATCTTCCCGGTCGCCCAGACGGCGCTGCGGGCCGAGCTCGAAGCCGTCTTCTTCCACGAGGGGCTCCCGTTGCCGCCCGACCGCGTCGAGTGCACGTCCATGCTGACCCTGCGCACCCTGCTGATCTCGACCGACGTGATCGCGGCGCTGCCGATGTTCATCGCCGTCGACGACCGCGAGCTGCGGATCCTGCCCACGCCGCTGAGCTCGATCCGCCGCTCGGTCGGCGTGACCGTGCCGAAAGACCGGGCCCCATCGCCCGCGGCATCCGCCCTGCTGGCGCATCTGCGCGAAGAGGGCGCACGCCTGGCGGAGCTCGAGCGCGAGTACGCGCAGACGGAGCCGCGCTTCGCCGGCTGATATGCCCGAACGGTCATAGCTCTGACCCGTATGGATATTGGACAGCATCGCTCCCACAGGGTGAACCTGATGAGAACGACACGACGTCGTGACGATCTCACCCGATTCAGCCAATGGAGGCGACATGGCCGGCTCTCCCTACGTGCCCGATGCGAAGAAGTACCGTCCGGAGGATTTCCAGCGCGTCGAGGGTGAACCGGCCGATCCCGATCCCTCCAGCTGGGGCATGCAGCCCGACGGCACCTTCCTGCCGCCGGCGCACACGCCGTCCGTCCCCCGCGACGTCTTCATCGACTGGCCGGGGCAGCTCGACTACCGCGACCCCGAGACCTATGCGCTCAACGCGACCGCCGAGGCGTTCTATCCGATCGTGGTGAACACCAGCCACTCGTGGCAGTGCATCTACGACTGGGACGGCCGGCGCCTCATGCTGCACTACGGCGGCGGCAATCACTGGAAGCTCTACGACATCACCGACCCGCGCGACCTGACGATCGTCGACGAGGAGCAGTGGGGTTGGGACGACCCCCGCCCGCAGTTCGGCGCCACCACGGTGCAGTGGAATCAGAAGCTCGGAAAGCACATCGCGATCCAGGCGAGCGAGACCCCGCGGTACTTCCTCAAGGGGCGCGTCGCCAACAAGTGGATCGACGACACCGTCGAGGGCCAGCTGAAGGAGTGGGAGGGCCTGCGCGGCTTCCGCACCTGGGAGATGAACGGCCCGAGCCCGCGCGACTGGACCCTCCTCACCGAGGTCTCGACCGATCCGAACCACGGGCCGGACGAGATCCAGGAGGGCAACGGCGTGCTCGACCTGCCGGTCTACTACGGCGACAAGTACCTCTTCGTGGCGACCGCGCCCGACAACACCTTCACCAACCAGCCGTACAAGACCACGCTGTGGACGGCGGGGCACGCGGCCTACGACGTCTCCGACCCGGCGAAGCCCGAGCTGCTCTCGAACTGGTGGGTGCCCGGTTCCCGTGCCGGCGAGGAGGCGGACTCCGAGTACCTCGCCGACAACGAGCGCTGGAACAACAAGACCTCGTGGTTCGGCTCGCGCATGGGCATCTTTCTGCCGCGCTCGGTCGAGTCGGGGTGGAAGTACGGCTACGCCGCCCAGGGCGGGCAGGGCTTCTTCGTGCTCGACGTGTCCGACCCCGCGAACATCCACCACGTCGGCTGGTGCCATCTTCCGGTGAGCGTCGCCGGCACCGAGGGTGACAACGTCGACACGACCCAGGTGGAGGAGACGGGCTACGTCTACGTCTCGGGCTACCCGATGAACACGGACTGCTACGAGCCGGCCAAGGAGATCTACCAGATCGACGTGAGCGACCCGACGAACCCGCGGGTGGTGCGCACGCTCCCCCGTCCGACGCCGCCGGCCGAGGCCGCGTTCACCGACTGGGCGCAGCGCCGTGGATCGTTCGGTCCCAAGCGCTCGGGCTACTTCACCAACACGGGCACGCCGCACGGCGGAGTCATCCCCTACGCGTTCTACGCCGCGGGGCTGCAGATCTTCGACGTGCGCGACCCGGAGAACCCCAAGGTCGGTGCGTACTTCGTGCCGCCGATCGGCCTCAAGGACGACGACGACCTCGCCGCCCCCGTGCACGGCATCTTCGTCGAGTGGGATCGCAACCTGATCTGGCTCTTCGCCAACCACGGCATCTACGCGGTCTCGACCCCGCTGCTGGGTGAACCCGTCGTCGGCATCCCCGCCGCCGAGGGCTGACCCCTTCCCGGAAACTCCGGTGTCCGTCCTCCACATAAGGGGCTGAGCGGACGGACACCGGCTCCCGACCCCTGACGATCCCTCCCGAAAGCGATCCATGACTCAGACAGTTAGGCCCTGGCCGGCCCTGTGGGCGCTGTGCATCGGCTTCTTCATGATCCTCGTCGACACGACGATCGTGGCGATCGCCAACCCGGTCATCCTCGCGGCGTTCGACGCCGACCTGACCACGGTGATCTGGGTCACCAGCGCCTACCTGCTCGCCTACGCGGTGCCCCTGCTGGTGACCGGCAGGCTCGGCGACCGGTTCGGCCCCAAGCGGGTCTATCTCGTCGGGCTCGTGCTGTTCACCCTCGCCTCGCTCGCGTGCGGCCTGGCCGGCAGCATCGAGATGCTCATCACGGCCCGAGCCGTGCAGGGATTCGGCGCCGCCCTGATGACGCCGCAGACTATGGCGATCATCGCGCGGGTCTTCCCCCCGCGTGGTCGTGGTCAGGCCATGGGGGCGTGGGGCGCGGTCGGAGGACTGGCGACGCTCGTCGGGCCGATCCTCGGCGGCGTGCTCACCGACACGGTGGGCTGGGAGTGGATCTTCTTCGTGAACGTGCCCGTCGGGATCGTCGCCTTCGTCGTCGCCTGGCGTCTGGTGCCGGATCTCGAGGGGCATCCGCACCGCTTCGACTGGATCGGCGTCGCGCTGTCCGGACTCGGCCTGTTCCTGCTGGTGTTCGGCATCCAGGAGGGCGAGGTCTACGACTGGGGGGTGATGTTCGGTCCGGTCACGGTGTGGGGCGTCATCGTCACAGGCGTGGTGCTCCTGGTGCTCTTCGTCGTGTGGCAGCGCTTCAATCGCGCAGAGCCCCTGATGCCCCTGAGTCTCTTCCGCGACCGCAACTTCTCGGTCGCGAACGCCACGATCTTCCTCGTCGGTGTCGGCATCACGGCGATGCCGGTTCCGCTCGCCTTCTACTTCCAGGTCGCCCGCGGCCTCGACCCGACACTCGCGGCGCTGATGCTCGCGCCGATGGCGGTCGTCTCGGGTGTGCTCGGGCCGTTCGTCGGCAAGCTGAGCGACCGGATCGGTCCGCGCTGGGTGACCTTCGCGGCCTTCGTCGTCTCGGCTGCGGCCATGGCCTGGTATGCGGCGACGATGACGCTCGATGCTCCCTTCTGGCTCCTGCTGCTCCCCTCCGCTCTGCTCGGGGTCGGCGTGTCCGGCATGTTCGGACCGCTCGCCTCCACGGCCACGCGCAACCTCCCGCACACGCAGGCGGGTGCGGGATCCGGCGTCTACTCCACGACCAGGCAGATGGGGTCCGTGATCGGCTCGGCGCTGCTGGCCGTGCTGATGAACGTGACGCTCGCCGCGCACATCACCGGTTTCGTGCCGGGGGCGATCCACCCCGGGAGCGCGCTGTCGGCGAAGGACGGCAGCGGACTGGCCACGGCCATGTCGCAGTCGCTCCTGCTCTCGGCCATCGCCTTCGCGGTGTGCGCGATCGTCGTGGTGTTCTTCGAGAAGCCGCGACCTTGGGGCGCACCCGCCACCCCGCAACCGGTGGGCTCTGTTGTGAGAGAGGGACGATGATGGCGGCGATCGCAGTGGATCCAACATCCAGAACGAAGAAGGACGAGAGGACTCCGATGAGGGCGAGCTCTGGAGGCGGACGACTCGTCGTCGACGCCCTGAAGAAGGACTATGAGCTCGACGGCGCGACGGTTCCTGTCGTCAAGGACGTCACGTTCACGATCGAGCCCGGGATGTTCTACTCGCTCCTGGGCCCGTCGGGCTGCGGCAAGACCACCACGCTGCGCTGCGTCGCCGGCCTCGAGCGGAGCAACGGCGGTGTGATCTCGCTCGACGGCGGCGTGCTGTCGACCGGTACCGAGCACGTGTCACCCGACAAGCGCGACATCGGCATGGTGTTCCAGAACTACGCGATCTGGCCGCACATGACCGTCTTCGCCAACGCGATCTTCCCGCTGCAGGTCGCAGGCTCCCGCCTTCCGAAGCAGGAGGCGCGCAAGCGGGCGATGGAGGCGCTGGAGCTGGTGCAGCTCGACCACCTCGCGCAGCGGCCGGCCACCGCGCTGTCGGGTGGTCAGCAGCAGCGCCTCGCCCTCGCCCGTGCACTCGCTCATCGCCCGAGGCTGCTGCTGCTCGACGAGCCGCTGTCGAACCTCGACGCCAAGCTGCGCGACACCATGCGTAACGAGCTGCGGAGCCTGCAGCGCACCCTCGGCATCAGTGCCCTGTACGTCACGCACGACCAGTCCGAGGCGCTGTCGATGTCGGACCGGGTGGCGGTCATGAACGGCGGACGCATCGTGCAGGAGGCGTCGCCCCGAGAGCTCTACGACCAGCCGGCCGACCGGTTCGTGGCCGACTTCGTGGGCCGCGCGAACATGATCCCCGCCGTGGTGATCGACCGCGACGGCGCGGGCGACGCGGTCGTCGAGGCGCTCGGCACGCGGCTGCACACGCCTGTACCCGACGACGTCTCGGCGGGCGACCAGGTCACGCTCACCTTCCGCCCGGAGACCGTGCGCTGGCATGAGACCGACGTCGAACGCCCGAACGTCATTCCCGTACGCATCGTGCGGGTGGAGTTCCTCGGCGAGATCGTCGAGTACGAGGCCGAGGTGCTCACCGACGGCGAGCCCGTCGCCACGATCGTCGGTCGGGGCGCACCGCTTCAGACACCCCCCGAGGGCGGCAGGGTCTTCCTCGAACTGGTCCCGCACGCCTGCCGCGTGCTGGGCGCCTGACGCAACCCGCACCACACCCGCTACCCGCACAACACCCGCAATCACACACCTGATGTCAGAGAGGACATTCAGATCATGAAGAGAACACTGGGAGCAGTCGCCGTCACGGCGGTCTTCGCGCTCGCCCTGACCGGATGCGGCACACAGAGCGAGGCCGCCGGAGGTGACAGCGCACTCGAGGGCGACGCCGCCTCGGCCGCCTGCGACGCGGTCGAGATCGGGGCGATCACCCGCTGCGAGAACTTCTACGACGACTACTGGCCCGAGATCGACAAGCAGCTCGACGCCCTCTACGAAGAGGCGAAGAAGGCCGACGGCGGCACCCTGGTCATCTGGGACTGGTACGAGCTGTCGCCCGACGTGATCGAGCAGTTCAACAAGCGCTTCCCCGACATCAAGGTCGAGACCAGGGGTCTGACCTACAACCTGTCGTCGGCGATCATCTCGGCCAAGGCCACGGGCTCGCGCAACACCGACGTGGTGTCCGGCTCGGTCACCTCGATGGCGGCGATGTACGACGAGGGCTTCTGGGAGAAGGTCGACTGGGCGAGCTTCGGCGTGCCGGAGGAGTACCTCACCATCGGCGCCCCCGAGCTCATGCCCGACAGCATCAACGGCACCCTGATCCAGTACAACACCGACAAGGTGACCACCGTCCCTGAGACTCTCGACGGGCTGCTCGCCCCCGAGTACAAGGACAAGGTGTCGGTCGCCGGCTACAACGCGGTGGTCTTCGCCGGGTACGGCATGGCCGAGGGCGAAGACAAGATGGTCTCGTTGATCGGTGACCTCATGTCGTCGGGCAACCTGAAGCTGCTGGAGGACCAGGGGGCTCCGCTGTCGAGTGGGGACGTGCCGATCGCGCTGAACCAGACGCTGTTCAACCCGAACCCCGCGCTGCAGGTCTCGCCGTTCGAGCACGCGGGGGTCTGGGCGCAGTTCTCCGGCGTCAACTCCGACGCGAAGAACAAGCCGGGTGCGGCGCTGTGGACCCTGTGGAACGCGTTCGACCCCGACTGGATCACGCTCCGTATGACGGACGAGCGCTTCGCCAGCACCCAGGTGCCGTTCGCCGGTCTCCCCGCCGCGACGTTCGCCGAGTCCACCGGGCTCATGAAGACGAACTCCGACGCACTGCTGCTCGGCCTCGAGAACGGCGCCGAGACCGAGACGCAGGCCACTCGTGACGACTGGCAGGCCATGATCAACGCCGCCGACAAGGCGCTGAACGGATAACGATGTTCAAGGCAGGACGGACCACGGGGCGAAAGCGCCCCACCACGATGACGATCGCGATGATCGTCTCGGGCGCGGTCATCTTCATCCTTCTCGCGGTACCGCTGATCGTTCAGGTGATCACCGCGTTCCGTGGTCCGTTCCTGCCCTTCGGCGTCTCGTCGGCGAAATGGGGTGTCGAGAACTTCGTCACCCTGTGGCAGCTGCGCGAGGACTTCTGGGGCGTGCTCGGCGCGACCGGCGCCTTCGTGGGCGGCTCCACGCTGCTCACGCTCCTGATGGCGTTCGGCCTCGCCTGGGTCACGGTGCGCACTGATGCCCCGTGGCGTCGCCTCATCTCGGTGCTGGTGATCGTGCCGTACATCATCCCGCCGATCGTGAAGGCGCAGGCCTACCTGCTGATGCTGTCGCCCGAGTCGGGCGTGCTCAACCAGATGCTGCGACTGCTGCCCTTCGCGAGCGATGTGCCGATCGATCCCTACGCGTTCCCGACCATGATCTTCATCCAGGCGCTCACGAACGTCACGTTCCCGTACCTGATGATCGTGCCCATCCTGACGAACATGGACGGCTCGCTCGAGGAGTCGGCGCGGGTGTCCGGGGCCTCCTGGCCGCAGACCCTGCGTCGGGTGACGCTGCCGATGCTCTGGCCGGGCCTTCTCGGGGTGACCGTGCTCACCTTCATCCTGGGCCTCGGCAGCCTCGAGGTGCCGTTGCTGTTCGGCCAGGAGTCGGGGCGCGACATCTTCGCCCTCAAACTCTGGACGCTCATCAGCTCCAACGCAGGCGAGCTGCCCCAGTACGGTCTGGCCGCCGCGTGGGGACTGGTGTTCCTCGTGATCACGACCATCGCCTTCGCGATCTATCTGCGGGCCACGCGCAACGCCGAGCGAAGGGCATCGGTGTCGGGCAAGGGCTTCCGGCCGTCGACCATGCGCATGGGGCCGTGGAAGATCCCGGTCATGCTGCTGGTCGCCGTGTTCGTGCTGCTCACCGGCATCCTCCCGCTGCTGGCCCTGCTGTGGGCGGCGATCACCCCGTACCCTGTGGCATTCTCGATCGATGCGATGCTGGGCAGCACCGACTTCGGCGCCTTCGGCATGGTGCTCGCCGACCCGGAGTTCTGGGTGTCGCTCGGACGCACGGTCATCATCGCGGGCGGCAGTGCCACGATCGCGGTGGTGTTCGCCACCGTGCTCGCCTATGGCATCGCCCGCAGCAAGAAGACCGGGTGGGTGAAGGCCATGGACCTGTTCGCCTCGTCGTCGGTCGCGATCCCCGCGACCATCGCCGGCTTCGCGATGTTCCTCACCTTCATGGTGATCAACCCCTACATCCCGATCGCGGGCACGCTGCTCGCTCTCGTGATCGCCTATTCCTACCGGGTGTCGATCGCGTACCGTTCGTCGTACAGTGCGACGCTGCAGATCCGGCCGGAGCTGGAAGAGGCCGCCCTCACCAGTGGAGCCAGCCGCTTCGAGGGGTTCCGCCGCATCATCGCGCCGCTGCTGATGCCCACCGTGATGGCCGTGTGGATCCAGATGTTCATCCTGGGCACCAACGAGTTCACCCTCCCGGCGTTCCTGGCGACCCCGTCGTCGCGGCCGCTGTCGATGTACATCTACGCCATGATCAACCCGCGCTCCGCGCAGCTCTATGCGCCGGATCAGGGAGCGGCGATGGCGCTGATCTTCACGCTGATGGTGTTCGCGATCGGCTACGGCCTGCAGTGGGCGCTCTCTCGCCGAGCGATCGGTCGGGCCCGCAAGCCCGTCGCCGCGGGGCTCCCTGACCTCGCCGCGCCTCCGGTCCCGGCAGGAGAATCGGCGACGGTGACCCTGGCGGTGCAGCGGCAGAAGCGCTGAGCGGCGTCGCGCCTTCGCGCCCCGTACCGGGCGCGAAGGCACGTCTCCGCGACGCTCTTGACTTTTGGATCCAGTATCCATTCAATAGGAACAGCAGAGGTGAGGAGGCCGACATGCACATCGGGTACGCCGCGATGCTCGAGCAGATCGAGCCGACCGCCGTGATCGAGAACTGCGTCCTCGCCGAGGCGCACGGGTTCCGCGGGATCATGGCCACCGACCACTTCCAGCCCTGGCTTCCCCGCCACCGCAACGCCGCGCACGTGTGGACCATGCTCGGCGCGATCGGCGCGCACACCACCGGCGACCTCGGCCCCGGAGTCACGACGCCGGGATTCCGCACGCATCCTGCCGTCGTCGCGCAGGCCGCGGCGACCCTGGCGACGCTCTACCCGGGGCGGGCCTGGCTCGGCGTCGGATCGGGAGAGGCGCTGAACGAGCACATCGTCGGCGACTACTGGCCCGAACCCGCCGAGCGCATCGACCGCATGTTCGAAGCCGTCGACCTGATCCGCAAGCTCTTCACCGCCTCGCTCGCCGGTCGCGACACCCGGCACCGCGGCGAGCACTTCCGGATGGAGTCGACCCGGCTCTGGACGATGCCGCCCACCGCGCCGCCGGTCTACGTCGCCACCGCGGGCCCAGCCACCGCACGTCGCGCCGGCCGGAACGCCGACGGCCTGATCACGACGTCGGCCGAGGTGGAGCGCCTGGACCCGCTGCTCGCCCGGTTCGCCGAAGGAGCACGGGAGGCGGGCCATGACCCCGACGCTCTCCCGAAGGTGCTCCAGCTGCGCCTCTCCTGGGCGCCGACCGAGGAGCAGGCCCTCGCGAACGCGCTCACCGAATGGCCGATCGCCGGACTCCGGATGCGCCGCGGCGACGTGCGCTCGCCGTACGACTTCGAGCAGCTCGTGCGCGGAGTGACGGCCGACGACATGCGCGCGTCGATGCTCGTCTCCGCCGACCCCGACGTGCACCGCGCGCAGATCCAGCGCTACGCCGACCTCGGCTTCACCCGCATCTACCTGCACAACGTCGGGGCCGACCAGCGGGAGTTCGTCGAGGTCTTCGGCCGCGACGTGCTGCCGAAGGTGCACGCATGAGCGCCCCCGCGATCACCGTCTTCGCCCTCACCGGCATGGGCGAGGTGCAGCCGGGGGACGACCTCGTGGCGCTGATCCTCGCCACGGGCGTCGAGCTCGCCCACGGCGACATCCTCGTCGTCACCTCGAAGATCGTCTCCAAGGCCGAGGGCCGTTACGTGCAGGCCACCGACCGTGAGGAGGCGATCACCGCCGAGACCGTGCGCCTCGTCGCCTCCCGCACGTTCGACGGGCACACCATGCGCATCGTCGAGAACCGCCTCGGCATGGTCGCCGCGGCTGCGGGCGTCGACGCCAGCAACACACCAGACGGCTGGGTGCTGCTGCTGCCCGAAGACCCCGACGGTTCGGCCCGTGCGCTCGCCGCGGGGCTGCGCGCGGCGACGGGAGCCGAGGTGGGTGTGATCCTCAGCGACACCCTCGGCCGTCCCTGGCGCGAAGGGCAGACCGATGTGGCGATCGGCGGTGGGGGAGTGCGCATGATCGCCGACCTCCGCGGCACCACCGACCAGGCGGGCAAGGTGCTCAGCGTCACGACCCCCTGTGTCGCCGACGAGCTCGCCGCCGCCGCAGACCTCGTCAAGGGCAAGGCCAGCGGCAATCCGGTCGCCGTGGTGCGCGGGCGTGCCGATCTCGTCGGCCCCCTCACCCTCCCCGGTGCGTCGAGCATCGTGCGCGGCTCGGAGCGGGACCTCTTCTGGCTGGGAACCGCCGAAGCGCTCGATCAGGGATACCGCGACGGATACGCCGCAGCACTGGCGGACCTCCGCGCACACGAACAGCAGGAACCCGAACAGAAGGATGCGACATGACACTGACCCTCGGATACAAGGCCAGCGCGGAGCAGTTCGACCCGCGGGAGCTCGTCGAGATCTCGGTCGCGGCAGAGGCGCACGGAATGCAGTCCGTGTTCGCGAGCGACCACTTCCAGCCCTGGCGGCACACCGGCGGGCATGCGCCGTTCTCGCTCACCTGGATGGCGGCGGTCGGAGAGCGCACGTCGAGCATCCGCATCGGTACCTCGGTGCTCACCCCGACCTTCCGCTACAACCCGGCCGTTCTCGCGCAGGCGTTCGCGAGCCTGGGCTGCCTGTACCAGGACCGCATCATCCTCGGCGTCGGCTCGGGTGAGGCGCTGAACGAGATCGCCACCGGATTCCAGGGCGCGGGGGAGCAGGAATGGCCGGAGTTCAAGGAGCGCTATGCGCGGCTGCGCGAATCGGTGCGGCTGATGCGGGCACTGTGGTCGGGCGACCGGGTGAACTTCGACGGCGAGTACTACTCGACGCACGACGCTTCGATCTACGACAGGCCCGAGGGTGGCATCCCCATCTACATCGCCGCGGGCGGACCGATGGTGGCGCGCTACGCCGGCCGTGCGGGCGACGGTTTCATCTGCACGTCAGGGAAGGGCCAGGAGCTCTACGTCGATCAGCTGCTGCCCGCGGTGAAGGAGGGGCTCGAGCAGTCCGAGCGCTCGTTCGACGCCTACGACCGGATGATCGAGATCAAGCTGTCGTACGAGGAGACCCGCGAGGCGGCGCTGGAGAACACCCGCTTCTGGTCTCCGCTGTCGCTGTCGAAGGAGCAGAAGCACGACATCACCGACCCGGTCGAGATGGAGAAGGCCGCCGACGCACTGCCGCTGGAGACGATCGCGAAGCGCTGGATCGTCGGAAACGACCCGGATGCCGTGGCCGCCGAGATCCAGCAGTACATCGACTGGGGCTTCAACCACCTCGTCTTCCATGCGCCGGGCCACGACCAGCGCCGGTTCCTGCAGCTCTTCGAGCGCGACATCGCACCGCGGCTGCGCGACACCGCCGCCGGGCTTCGCGGCTGAGGAGGGTGACATGATCCGCGGTTCGGGAATCGGGGTGCCGCTGCCGGGAGCGCCCGCGCGCGAGTGGGTCGTGGTGATCCCGGTCAAGCGCGCCGAGATCGGCAAGTCGCGGCTGCGGATCCCCGGCGTCGATCGCGAACCGCTCGCCAGGGCGATCGCGCTCGACACGGTCGAAGCCGCCGCGGCGTGCGAGCGCGTCGCCGAGGTCATCGTCGTCACGAGCGACGAGGTCACGGCTACCTCTCTGCGCCTCCTGCCGCGGGTGCGCCTGGTGCGCGACCGCGGCGAAGGGCTGACCGCGGCGATCGGGCTCGGCGTGAACGCGGCACCCGACATGCGCCCGCGTGCCGTGATGCTCGGCGACCTGCCGGCGCTGCGTCCGGACGAACTGGCCAGGGCCCTCGCATTCGCCTCGTCGCACTCTCGCGCGTTCGTCCCCGATGCCGAAGGAACCGGCACCGTGCTCGCCACGGCGCGGGCGGGCTTCGACCTCACCCCCTGCTTCGGTGCCGATTCGGCCTCCGCGCATCGTGCGGCCGGGTTCACCGAGGTCGGGTTCCCCGTGTTGAGCGGCCTCCGACGCGACCTCGATCACGCCGAGCATCTCCGAGCCGCCCGCCGTGCCGGCCTGGGCCCGCGCACGGCGGCGCTCGTGGACCGACCGCTGGTGCTCGCCTCATGACCGGCGTCTCCGCCGACACCGCCCGCGCCCCGCGCATCGTCGTGCTCGCCGGCGGCGTCGGCGGGTCGAAGTTCGTGGTCGGGGTGCGCGAGACCGCACGGCGACGGTGGCCCGACACGGCGGGAGGGACGCGCGCCGAGATCACCGTGGTCGCCAACACCGGCGACGACCTGTGGCTCAGCGGCCTGCGGCTGCAACCCGACGTCGACTCGATGATCTACGCGCTCGCCGGCGTCAACGACACCGAACGCGGCTGGGGCAGGGCGGGGGAGAGCGAACGCGTCGCCGCCGAGTTGCACGCGTGGGGCGCCGGCTGGCCGTGGTTCACGCTCGGCGACCTCGACCTCGGTGCGCACATCGCCCGCACGGGCTGGCTCCGCGATGGCGCCACGGTGACCGAGGTGGTCGACCGCCTCGCGTCCCGGTGGCCGCTCGGGGTGCGGCTGCTGCCCATGACGGATGCGGAGGTCGACACCCACGTCACCACCGACCAGGGGCGGATGCACTTCCAGGAGTGGTGGACCCGGCACCGGGCTGCCCTTCCCGCGCACGGGTTCGACTGGCCGGGCATCGCGCATGCCGAACCGGCACCCGGTGTGCGCGAGGCGCTGGCCGCGGCGGACGTCATCCTGTTCGCCCCCTCGAATCCCGTGGTCTCGCTCGGGCCGATCCTCGCCGTTCCCGGCATCGCCGATGCCGTCCGCAACGCTTCCGCCGCCGTGGTCGGGGTATCGCCGATCATCGCCGGTGCTCCGGTGCGCGGCATGGCCGATGCCTGCCTCGCGGCCGTCGGTCTTGCCGCGACCGCGGATGCGGTGGGACGCCACTACGGTGCGCGCGCGGGGGGCGGACTGCTCGACACCTGGCTCCTCGCCGAGGAGGACGCATCTCTTGCCGACGGTCTCGAGTCGACCGGTCTGCGTGCGCCGGTGCATCCCCTGTGGATGCGCGACCTCGACGGTGCCGTCGCTCTCGCCGCCGCAGCGCTCGACTCGGCAACGCTCGACTCCGCAGCGCTCGACTCCGCAGCGCTCGACTCGGCAGCGCTCGACTCGGCAGCGCTCGACTCGGCCACCACTGCCCAGTTCGCGGTCGATTCGGCCTCGAACGGCCTCGCTGTGCACGATCTGACCCAAAAGTCGTAGTTCGAGGCGCGAAAAGACTGGCCGAAAGTTCTCAGAGTTTCGGCGTAATGACTGGGCCCTCACCTTCGTCTCTTCACTGTGAGGGTTGTCCGGCCGAAAGGGGGCCGGGCTTTGCGAGGGGTGAGGGAATCGTGAGTGGTCGAAGTCGAGTGGATCGACTCTTCGAAGAGCTGGAGGTCGAGTGCGGCACGAGTGTGCAGTGCATCCTGGAACGAGCGTCCGCCCTGCTGAGGCTGGACATCGAGGTCGAGGTTCTGAACGAGGAGGAATGGCACGCGGTCCCGCGCTTCGTTCTCCTCGACGGTGACAGGGCGAGGATCCCGGTACGCCGGGCCGATCCTCAGTGGTTCCGCCTGCACGTGGTGATCCACGAGCTCGCGCATCTGCTGTGCGGACATGCGCGTTGCGAGAGCCTGCCCATGACTTTCGACCAGCTTCGAAAGCCCGCGCAGGCCTGTGTTCTGGCGGGAGTGGGCGGGGGTGCCGGATCCGCCGCGTTCGCCGATTCTCCGCAGGAGGCGGATCAGCAGGCGGATCAGGAGGCCGAGGCGGAAGCACTCGCGCACCGCCTGGGCTCATTCGTCGTGGTCCCGCAGTTCGCCTCCGCCGAGGCCGGCTGAGGCTGCGGCCATACGGTTCCGATCAGTGTGCGAGTGCGTGCTCCGCGTCGAACACGATCAGCGGGCGGTCGCTGCCAGGGCGTGACAGCACCTCGGCGTCGACGCGCCAGACGCGGGCGATGAGCTCGCGCGTCAGCACGCTCTGCGGGGAACCTGCGGCCTGCACGTGGCCGTCGGCGATCACCACGACCCGGTCGGCGAAGGCCGCGGCGTGGTTGAGGTCGTGGAGTGCGGCCAGCACCGTCATGCCGTCGCGCGCGAGGAGGTCGAGAAGCACGAGTGCGTCCAGCTGCGCCCGGATGTCGAGGTGGTTCGTCGGTTCGTCGCACAGCAGCAAGGTCGGCCTCTGGGCCAGGGCCCGCGCGAGGTTCACCCTCTGGCGCTCACCGCCGGACAGGGTCGCCGCATCACGATCCGCGAACTCGAGTGCACCGGCGCGGAGCATCGCCGCATCCGTGGCCGCGGCGTCCGCCTCCGCGCCGTCGAACGACAGCCACCCGCGGTGCGGGAGCAGGCCGAGCCCCACGATGTCGCGTCCGGTCATGCCCTCGGCGGCCGACCACTCCTGCTCCACGAGGGCCACGCGCTGAGCGCGCTCACGGCGCCGCATCACCGTCAGGGAGTCGCCGTCGAGCGCGAGGGTCTCGACCTCGCCGCGCAGGGTGCCGGCGATCAGGCGGAGCATCGTGCTCTTGCCCGAGCCGTTGGGACCGAGCAGGGCTGTCACCGAACCGCCGGGAGCGGTGATGTGCATGTCGTCGAACAGGATCCGACCGCCGTGCCCGAAACGGATGCGGCGGGCGTCGAGTCCGTCCTCGCGCACGGCGGTCATGGGCGGCTCTTCCGCATGCGCAGCATCAGCACGGCGAACACCGGCCCGCCGATCAGAGCGGTGACGATCCCGACCGGAAGCTCACGCGGCTCGAACACCGTGCGCGCGATGGTGTCGGCCCAGATGAGGAACACGGCGCCGGCGAGGAGCGACACCGGCAGCAGCGCGCGATGCCGGGCCCCGACCACCGCGCGCACGGCGTGGGGGAGGATCAGCCCGACGAAGCCGATCGACCCGCTCACCGCGACGAGCGCTCCGGTCAGCAGTGCGGTGCACACGAACAGCAGCACCCGCACACGGGTGACGGGAACGCCCAGTGCCTCGGCCGCGGTGTCGCCGAGCACGAGACTGTCCAGGGGGCGCGCCGAAGCCAGCAGCGGGATGGCGCACACGGCCACGGCAACGCCGGCGAGAGCAGCTTCCGCCCAGCCCGCACCGCCGAGCGAGCCCAGCAGCCAGCTGAGGATCTCGCGGTAGCTGTCGTTCGTCGCGCTCCAGAAGATCACCAGGCTCGTCAGGGCGGCCAGCACGGCCGACACGGCGAGGCCCGCGAGCACCACCGCGGTCGAGCCCGCGGAGCCGGCGGCGCGGGCGAGACCGAGCGTCAACGCGAGGGCCAGCAGCGCACCGGCGAAGGCCGCGAACGGCAACGCCACCGCGGCCCCCAGCACGATGACGATCACGGCGCCCGTCGACGCACCCGACGACAGGCCGAGCAGGTAGGGGTCGGCGAGAGGGTTGCGGGTGAGGGCCTGCATCACGGCACCGCACAGGGCCAGGCCGCCTCCGACGGCGGCAGCCGTGAGCACGCGGGGCACCCGTCCTTCCCAGATGATCGCGTCGCGGATGGGGGTGAGCTCGCTGGCGGACCCGGTCAGGTGCGACCACACGCTCGCCACGAGCTCGGTCGGGGTGATGTCGGCCGGCCCGATCGCGACCGCCGCGACCACGCTGCCGACCAGGGCGAACAGCAGCACCGCGATCGCGGAGACCGTGCGGCGGCGCGGGCGAGGGGCGGATGCCGGGGTGGCCGGGATCGCCGTGCGCAGCGGAACCGCGACGCTCACTGCTCTCCGAGCTGCGCCACGATCGCCTGCACGGCGTCGACGTTGCGGATGCCGGCCTCGGTCGCGGGGAAGTCGACGATCACGAACCGCTCGCTGCGCACCGCGTCGAGCTGCGCGGTCACGGGGTTCGAGGTGAGCAGCGCGATCTTGGAGGCGGCGGTGTTCCATGCGGCGTCCACCAGGACGATCACGTCGGGGTCAGCCTCGGCGATCAGCTCCCAGGAGCTCGATGTCCAGGTGTCGTGCACGTCGGCGAACACGTTCTCGAGCCCGGCCGCAGACATGATCATCTCGGGCGCACCGATGCCTGCGCCCACGAAGGGCTGGTCGGTGCCGGACGAGTACCACAACGCCGTGAGGCCGCGGTCGTCGGGAGTGATCGCGGCGAGCTCCGTGCGCTGCTGCGCGATCAGGGAGGCCGCCGCCTCTTCCTCGCCGAGCAGCTCGCCCGCTTCTGCGAAGCCGTCGAAGACGGTGTCGAACGTGAGCGGGTCCGGCATGTATCCGGCGGCTTTGCAGGCGGCGGGGGCGACGTAGGTGGTGATGCCGAGCTTGTGCAGATCGGCGCGCTCGCCGGCGCCGTCGACCGAGAAGTTCGACTCCCACCCGGCGAACACCAGATCGGGTTCGAGCTCGAGCACGGCCTCTTTCGACGGCACCTTGTCGGAGACGACGGGGATGTCCTCGGCGTCTGCCGCGAGATCTTCCGGCAGGGGGCCGTCGGAGAAGGCGGAGCCGATGATCCGATCTCCCGCCCCGAGGGCCAGCGCGAGCTCGAGGGTCGATGACTTGACGGTGAGGATTCGTTGCGGCGTGGAATCGAGCGAGACCTCAGTCCCGCAGTTGTCGAGCGCGATCGGTTCGACATCGGGGGCTTCGGCCGACGACGCCGGCGCACCGGCGCATCCGCTCAATCCGGCGGCGAGGAGTAGCGCGAGGACGGGGGCGGCGCCGAGGGCGCGGGCGGTGGCAGGCATGGTTCTCCCGGAAGACGAGGAAGGGGAAGGGCGCAAGAGAGAGCGCGTTCGCAGTCCAGGTCGGGACCACCGGCGTCGGCCAATCGGGCCGACGTGATGTGGTCATGGTATCGCGGATACTGGATCCAAATCAATACTGGATTCTGGATCCAAAATGGGTGAAGATGGGGAATGCCCCACCGCAGCGGCGCACATCGCCGATCGCGACGCCGCGTTCAGCCGAGAGGAACCCATGCAGACCACACCCGTCTCGTACTTCAGCGAGGGTCAGCGCATCTCCGCCGTGTGGCGCACCCCCGATCACGAGGGTCCGTACCGCGCGATCGTGCAGGGTCCCGGTTGGCTCGGGCTCAAGGACGCCAAGCTCTACGTCCGCTATCACGAGGCCCTCGTCGCCGCCGGCTTCGCCGTGCTCGTGATCGACTACCGCGGCTTCGGCGACTCGGAGGGCGACCGCGGCTACCTGTCGCCGGCTTGGCAGCTGCAGGATCTGGTGAACGCCGTGACGTACCTCACCACGCGCGACGACGTGATCGCCGACGCGATCGGTGTCTTCGGCACCGGCGGCACCGGAGGCGGGAACGCGGTGCTCCTCGCCGACGCCGATCCGCGCATCAAGGCCGCCGTCAGCCAGGTGCCCGTCGCCGACGGCGAGGACTGGTTGCACCGCATGCGCAGCGAGTACGAGTGGCTCGACTTCCAGAAGTCGCTCGAGGAGGATCGCCGCCAGCGCGTCGCCACGGGGGAGGGACGCATCGTTCATCCCCGCGAGGAGATCATGATCCCCACCGCCGAGCGTCGAGCGACGACCATCAAGGCCGACGTCGATGACCGCATCCCCACCGCCGTCCCGCTCGCCTGCGCCGAGGGCATCATCGCCTACCGGCCCATCGAGGCGGCGGCTCGTCTGACCACGCCGCTGCTCGTGATCGGCGTCGAGGGCGATGCGACCACGCCCACCGATCACGCCGAGGCGCTGTACGAGGCCGCGCGAGGTCCGAAGCAGCTGATCATGCAGCGGCACACCACCCACTACGCCGCCTACGACGCGTACTGGGAGCAGACCACCCCGGTGATCGTGGGCTGGTTCGACCGGTACGTGCGCCCCGCGCATCTCGTCCACCGTTCGTCGCCGTCGCCCGCGATCGGCGAGTCCCTCACCACCGAATCCGTTCAGAAGCAGGAGGTCGCGCGATGAGCGTGGAACTGAAGATCACCGGCGGCACCGTCGTCACCCCCGCAGGTCCGGTCGTCGCCGACCTGCTCGTCGCCGACGGCAAGGTCGCCGGTATCGTGGCCGCGGGCACCGAGATCACCGCCGCGCGCACGATCGACGCCGCGGGCAAGCTCGTGCTCCCCGGCATGGTCGACGTGCACGTGCACACCCGCGAACCGGGCTACGAGCACAAGGACGACATCTACACGACGAGCGTGCAGGCCGCGGCCGGCGGCGTCACCACGATGTTCGGGATGCCGAACCTCAAGCCGCCGACCACCGACGTCGCGACCCTGACCGACGTGTTCCAGCGGTACGAGGAATCGTCGATCGTCGACTGGAACCACAACCCTGCGCCGACCAAGTTCGACCAGATCGCCGGCATGAGCGAGATGGGCATCAGGGCGTACAAGATCTACATGGTCGTCGACACGGGCCGTGACTACCCGCACCCCTCCGGCACGGGCATCCACAACCACGGGCACCTGCTCGAGATCATGGATCACATCGCCCAGACCGGGAAGCGCTTCATCGTGCACCCGCACGACCAGGCGCTCATGGACTACATCGAGGGCGCCTACCTCGCCCGGGGCGAGAACACCCCCGAGGGCTACGCCTCCGCCTACGCCGCCCGAGAGGGAGTGATCTGGGACACGGCGATCGATGTCGTGCTGCGCCTCGCCGAGGCCTCCGGATGCCCGGTGCACATCGCGCACATCCAGACCCGGCGCTCGATCGAAGCCGTGCGTCGCGCGAAGCAGAATGGCATCGACGTGACCTGCGAGGTCAACCACTGGGCGCCGTTCCTGTCGACCTGGCACGACGTCGAGACGCTGGGCCCGTACGCCCTCAGCTACTGGGTGCCCGACGACAACCGCGCGGCCGTCTGGGAGGGCATGCGCGACGGCACGATCGACATCGCCGCCAGCGACCACGCCCCGCACACGCGCGAGGAGAAGGAGGTCGGCTGGACGCAGATGTGGAGCTCGCACACCGGCACTCCCGGCATCCAGTACTACTACGAGCTCATGCTCGACGCCGTGAACAAGGGCGAGCTCGACCTGCAGCGCGCGATCGACATGGTCGCTCACATCCCCGCCGCCAAGTTCGGCCTGGAGGGGGTCAAGGGCTCCCTCACGATCGGGGCGGATGCCGACATCGTCATCGCAGACCTCGCCGACGAGTGGACCATCACAAACGACGGCGTGCTGTCGAAGATCGGCTGGACCCCGTACGACGGGCGCACGATCAGCGCCCGCATCCAGCGCACCCTCGTGCGCGGCGTCGACGTCTACGTCGGCGACGAGGTCGTCGGTGACCGCACATTCGGAAAGCTCGCCGCATCGGCGGAAGACAGGGCGGCATTCGCCGCAGAGAGGAACTGACATGAAATTCGGACTGCTGCTGCCGCACTTCGGCGAGGAGGCGAGCAAGGAGAAGCTCCTGGAGGGGTCGAAGCTCGCAGAGAGCTTCGGATTCGACTCCGTCTGGGTGCGCGATCACCTGGTGTTCGAGCCGCACGGCGAGATGGAGAAGCCGAACCGCACGTTCTACGACGCGCTGACGACCCTCACCGCCATCGGTGCCGTCACCGACAAGATCGAACTCGGCACCGGATCGCTCATCCCGTTCCGCCACCCGCTCGTCACCGCCCTCATGGCCGGCACGATGACCCAGCTGCTCGGCCCGCGCCTGATCCTCGGCTTCGGCGCCGGCACCTTCGACCACGAGTTCGACGCGATCGGCTGGGGCGACCTCGATCGGGTGGAGATGGTCCGCTCGAACGCCGAGATCCTGCGTCGGGTGTTCACCGAGAACGACGTCACCTACGACGACGGCATCTTCAAATTCGACAACGTCACGATCGAGCCGAAGCCCGTGGGCGGACGCATCCCGTTCTGGTACTGCGGCGCGACCCCGCGCTCGGCCCGTCTCGCGGCGGAGTTCGCCGACGGGTGGATGCCCGGACGCACGGGTCTGCTCACCATGGAGAAGCGCATCAAGACCATGCGTGAGATGACGGATGAGAACGGCCGCCCGATGCCGACCATCGCCGTGATCCCGCCCACGTCGATCGAGGACACCCGCGAAGAGGCGCTCAAGCACGTGAACATCCCGGGCCTTCTCGCCTGGGCGAACAAGGCCAAGTTCGCGGTGAAGCCGCCGTCCGGCAGCTTCGAGACCGTCGAAGATCTCGAGGGCCAGCTCATCGTGGGCAGCCCCGATGAGGCGGTCGAGCAGATCAAGCGGTTCGAGGAGGTCGGCACCGAGCACCTGGTGTTCGACTTCCGGTTCAAGTTCGATCGGTTCTTCGAGCAGATCGAACTCCTCGGTACCGAGGTGCTTCCGAAGCTGCGATAAGCCGCGCACCGACGCGCGGCGATGAGACGAGAGGTCGACGATGACTGACGTGAACGACACCGCACGGGACTCGGCGGATCCGCTGATCTCGGTCACCGGACTCTCGGTGAGCTACGACGTCGCGCGGACGGGAAAGAAGCTGATAGCCATCGAGAACGTCGACCTCGACGTGTTCGAAGGCGAGTTCATCACGGTGCTCGGCCCGTCGGGGTGCGGAAAGACGACGTTCATGAACGTCATCGCCGGCCTCGTCGCGCCGAGCACCGGGGCGGTCCTCGTCGACGGGAAGCAGGTCCACGGCCCTGGGCCCGACCGGGCCGTGGTCTTCCAGGATTACGCCCTGCTGCCGTGGCGGACCGTGTTCGACAACGTGAAGTTCGGGCTGGAGATGCAGAAGGGCCTGCGCACCGCCGACTGGCGCGCGAAGGTGCAGGAAGCCATCGAGATGGTGGGGCTCAAGGGCTTCGAGTCGTCGTACCCCCGAGAGCTCTCCGGCGGCATGCAGCAGCGCGTCGGGCTCGCCCGTGCGTTCGTGGCGGAGCCGCGCATCCTGCTGATGGACGAGCCGCTCGGCGCCGTCGACGCCCTCACCCGCGAGGTGATGCGCGACGAGATCGAGAAGCTCATCGAGGCGACGGGCAAGACCGTCCTCTTCATCACGCACTCGATCGAGGAGGCCATCCTCCTGGGCGACCGCATCGTCGTCTTCAAGAGTCACCCCGGCGCGATCAAGGAGATCATCACCACCGGCATCCCGCGTCCGCGCTCGGAGCGCGCGGTGCAGCACGACCCGCGCTTCCTCGAACTCCGCGACCACCTCTGGGAGGCGCTGGAGGGTGAGGCCACGGCGGCAGCGGTGTCGAAATGACCGCGCTCCTCGCCACCGGGCCTAACCTCGGCAGGGGTGGTGCCGCTGCCTGGCTCGCGGGCCTGAGTCCTCGGGGCAAGGCGGCCGTCATCGCGGTCGAAGTCATCATCCTCCTCGTGCTCTGGCAGGTGGTGGTGGGCGTTCTCGGATGGATCAGTCCGGTCTTCCTCCCTCCGCCACTCGCCATCGCGCAGGGCTTCGGCGAGATCGTGTCGAACGGATCCCTCGCCGCCAACGCCGGTGTATCGGTGCAGGCGTGGCTGACCGGCTTCGGGCTCGCCGTGGTCGTCGGCATCCCGGTCGGGCTGCTGATGGGGTCCTCGCTTCCGGTCGACCGCGTCATCGGCCCGATCGCCTGGACGATCTACGCGACGCCGTCGATCGCCTATCAGCCGCTCGCGAAGGCGTGGTTCGGCTTCGGGATCGGTCCGGTGATCTTCCTCGTGACGATCAGCGCGATCTTCCCGATCCTGCTCAACGTCGCCGCCGGCATGCGCACCACGAACCCATCGATCATCCGCGCCGCCCGCGTCTACGGCGCCGGACGGATGCGGCTGTACCGCTCGGTGTACCTGCCGTCGACGATCCCGTTCCTGTTCGCGGGCCTGCGGCAGGCGGTCGTGCTCGCCACGATCGGCATGGTCGTGGCCGAGCTCGCCGGCTCATCCAGCGGAATGGGAGCGCTCATCATCCGTGCATCGAACACCTATCAGACCGACCAGGCGTTCGCCGCGATCGCGGTGGTCGTGCTGTGGAGCGTCGGCATGACCCAGGTGGTCACGGCCATCGAACGCGGGGTCGCGCCGTGGACGAGGAAGGGCAAGCGATGAGCGTCGTCTCGGCAACCGGAACCGTGCGCATCGTGCGGCCGCGGCGCGTGGTGCGCTCGGGTGAGGGCAAGTGGACCCTGCTCCTGATCGGTGTGGTCGCTGCCGTGCTGCTGCTGTGGGAGGCGGCGGTCAGCTGGTTCGGTTGGGTGCCCGCCGTGTTCCTGCCGCCTCCCAGCGCAGTGGCGGTGGCGTTCGGGCAGCTCATGGTCGACGCCGAGTTCTGGAGCGCCTTCGCGTTCAGCGTCACCAACCTGCTGATCGGTCTCGCGATCGCGATCGTCGTCGGCGTCGTGGTCGGTCTCGCCGTCGGCTGGTCGCCGGTGTTGCGCTTCATGGTCGCGCCATTCCTGTGGGTGCTGTACTCGACGCCCAAGGTCGCGCTCGCGCCGCTGTTCATCCTCGGGCTCGGACTCGGCAGCGAGTCGAAGATCGCACTCGTGATCCTGCTGGCCGTCTTCCCGATCCTGCTCAACACGATGGAGGGCGCGGTCACCGTCAACCCCTCGCTCGTCAACGCCGCCAGGGTCTACGGCGCGAAGGGGATCGGCCTCGGATGGAAGGTGATCTTCCCCGCCACGCTGCCTTACAGCCTCTCCGGCATCCAACGAGGTGCGGCCCTCGGCTTCACGGGCGAGGTGCTCGGCGAGTTCCTCGGCGGCACCGGCGGCCTCGGCCACCTGCTCGAGTTCGCCGCGTACCAGTTCCGCATGGACGAGGCCATCGCGATGGTCGTGGTGATGGTGATCATCGCCAACCTCACGCTGCTGCTCATCTCGATCCTCCGGCGACGGCTCGCGCCCTGGTACGACGAGCGCAAGATCGTCGGCTGATCCGCCCCACGACTCCCGACCCCCGTCTCATGCGCGACGGGGGTCGGGTCCGGTCTGCGGGCAGGGGGGTAGCGTTGCGGGGTGTCAATCGATCGAAGCCATATCCGCGTCAAGGCGATGCTCGTCGCCCCGAATGCGCACGGGAGCGCGCATGCGGTCAGCGTCAATGCCGCGACCGCGGAGAATCCGGGCGGATATCACCGCCTCATCGGCGGCAGCGTCGAGGTCGGCGAGACCCACATCGATGCGGTCCGGCGCGAGGTGCGCGAGGAGCTGTCGGCGACGATCCAGGATCTGAGCTACCTCGGGGTGGTGGAGAACATCTTCCACCTGGACGGGGACGTCGGACACGAGATCGTCTTCGTGTACACCGGACGCCTCGATCCGGAACCCGCAGCGGAGGGCGCGACGCTCACGGAGAGCGACGGGGCGGTGGTTCCCGTCGTCTGGCGCAGCTTCGACGACGCCGCCGAGGTGCTGCCCCTCTATCCCGCCGGGGTCATGGGGCTCTTCGCTCAGCGGTAGATCCCACATCTCCCACACACGAAGAGGCCCCACCGCCATGCGCAACGGTGGGGCCTCTTCGTGTGGCTCAGCGGGTCACGGGTAGGGCAGCGTCGCCGGTCCCTCGTTGTCGAGGCCCAGGAGTTCCTGTGCCTTTCGGAGGTAGACGAGCTGCTCTGCGTCGAACTCGAGCGGTTCGAGCTTCTGCGTCTCGATGGTGGTGTCCCATGCCTCGTCGTCGAAGTACAGGTTCGGGCAGGCGAGGTGACCGTCGAGGATCCAGACGCTGTCCGAACCCTGCAGTTCCGCGACGTCGAAGTCGTTGGCCTCGTAGATGTCCAGCGCCTCCTCCGCGTTCTCGGGGAACTCGCCGGGCGCGGGTGCGGTCATGAAGTCGGTGCCCTTGAGCGTGGCCCGCAGGAACCGCACCAGACTGTTCGGGTTCTCCTGCGCCCACTTCGTGCCGGCGATCTGCACGTCGTTGGCCCAGTTGCGCAGCGACTCCACGACGATGTTCGCGCCGTGCTCCTCGAGGGCGGCCCTGTCGTCGGCGTAGAACGGCTGCAGGGTGATCTTGTCGTTGACGAAGAACTCCGTCCACGACTCCGATCCCGGACCCGGGTAGACGATCTCGGCGTTGATCGACGAGACGTCCCAGCCCTCTTCCTTCAGTACCTGCGCCCGCTGGAACTCGGCCGGGTCACCGGGGGTGCCGGCCAGCACGATCGAGGTGCCGTCGAGGTCGTCGACGCTCTTGATGTCGGACTGCACCGCGAAGTCGAAGTTCTGCCGGCAGTAGTGACCGGAGACCAGGTCGATCTCGACGCCGCCGCGGATGGCGTCGATCACGGTACCGGTCGACTCCACGCCGATGTCGGCGCTGCCGCTGGCGACCGCAGCCGTGACGTTGTCGGCGGTGATGACCTCGACGGTGAGGCCCTCTTCTTCGTAGTAGCCGAGGTCGGTCGCGAGGACGAACATCGAGTACATCGTGATGTCGGGGAAGGGGATGGCCACCGTGATGCTGGTGTCCTCCGCTGCTCCGGGTTCGCCGTCTCCAAGGTCGACGGGTCCTTCCGGTGTCGGTGTCGACGAGGCGCAGGCGGCGAGCAGCGTCAGTGCTGCAGCACCCCCGACCACGGCGATGCCGAGTCTGTTTCTTGTCGTGCGCATGACTCTCCATTCGGGCAAGTGCGTGCGACTCCTCCGTGGAGTGGGGCGCCTCACGCGGATTTTGGGATACGGTATCCAATTTGGAATCACGTGTCCATGCTTTGCGGGATATCGTGCTCGAACAGGGTCTAGACGGGCCCGGTGAAAATTGGATACAGTATCCCAAACAGATTCCCGCGATGAAGAGGTGAAGATGCGTGCCGCCGTGCTGAACAGCCACGACCTGGACGGGTTGACCGTCGCAGAAGTGGATGTTCCGGCGCCGGGAGCCGACGAGGTGCTCGTGCGCGTCGACACCGTGGGCGTGAATCAGCTCGACCTCAATGTCATCGCCGGCATCGGCCCTGGAGCGCAGGCGCAGCTGCCCCGCATCCTCGGCATCGACCCGGCGGGGGAGATCATCGCGGTCGGGGCCGGCGTCGACCAGCGACGTATCGGGCAGACCGTCGTCGTGAAGCCCAACATCGCCTGTGGGGCGTGCGCCCGCTGCCAGGCTGGAGACGAAGCCGACTGCCCGAAGCAGACCGTCGTCGGCGTGCACCGCGACGGTGGTGCAGCGGAGTTCGTCGCCGTCCCCACACGCAACGCGATCGATCGCCATGGCCTCGATGCCGCGCAGGCGACCGCCGTGGTGCACAGCGCCTCGATCGTCATCAACGCCGTCCGCACCGTCGCGCTCTCCGCGGGGGACCGGGTTCTCGTCACCGGCGCGGGTGGCACACTCGGCCGCGCGGCCGTGGCCATCGCGCTCGCTCGCGGGGCCGAGGTCGTCGCGGCTTCCCGTCGTCACCTCGCACCGCTCGGGGACGAGCAGGTCGTGCAGGCTTCGGGTGCCGAGGCCCTCTCGGCAGCCCTCGGTGCGGGAGAGGGTTTCGACGTCGTGCTCGACGTCTCCGGCCACGCTCCGACCTTGAGCGCGGGAATCGCCGCGTTGCGATGGGGCGGCAGAGCCGTGTTCTGCGCCGCATCGGTCGACAGCGACCTGCGCATCGACGCCCGCGACTTCTATCTGCGTCGCAAGCGACTGTTCGGGGTGGCCAGTGCCCGCTATGAGGACGTGGCCGAAGCGCTCGCGCTCGCCGCCGCCGGTGCGCTGCCCTCGCTCGTCGGCCGACGCTACGCGTTCGACGACATCGCGACGGCGTATCGCGACTTCCCCCGCAAGGGCGACGGGAAGGTCGTCGTCGATGTGCGCTGACCGCCGTCGGTATCGAAGAGGAGACCAGAAGTGACGAGTACTGCATCCCCGGGCGCCGGAGCGCTGGCCGGGATCCGCGTGGTCGAGCTGGGTCAGTACATCTCGGGCCCGTTCGCCGCCAAGCTGCTCGCCGACCTCGGTGCCGACGTCGTCAAGGTCGAGTCGCCCGAGGGCGACCCGATGCGCCGGTGGGAGGGGCGGGCGAGCATGAGCCCGCAGTTCGCCGCCTACAACCGGGGCAAGCGCGGCGTGGTGCTCGACCTCAAGAGTGCCGAGGGGCTCGCCGCCCTGTTCGCCCTGGTCGACGATGCCGACATCGTGCTCGACAACTTCCGCCCCGGCGTCGCCGAACGGCTCGGCTTCGGCCCGGACGCGCTGCATTCCCATAACCCGCGGGTGATCACGTGTTCGATCACCGGCTTCGGCCCCACCGGCCCCGCCGCGAAGCGCCCCGCCTACGACACCGTCATCTCGGCCACCGGAGGCATGTACAGCCAGGTGGTCCCGGCCTCAACGATCCGTCCGCTGGGACCGGCGTTCTCCGATCTGCTGTCGGGGATGTCGGCGGTTCAGGCCGTGCTCGCCGCCCTCCATGCCCGCGACGTCAGCGGGGTGGGCGAGCATGTCGAGGTCACGATGGTCGGAGCCCTGCTCGACTTCCTCACCGAATCCGCCTCGGCATTCCTCGAGACGGGCCAGGTCTCCTCTCCCGACTCGCGCCCGCGTCGTGCGCAGGCCTACGCCTGCCGGGGCTCGGACGACAGGGCGTTCGTGATCCACATGTCGGTGCCCGAGAAGTTCTGGACCGGGCTTCTCGACGTGCTCGAGCGGCCCGACCTCGCCGCCGACCCGCGCTTCTCGACCCGCGAGGCGCGTGTGCGCAACTACGACGAACTCGACGGGGTGCTCAAGCAGATCACCGCCACCCGGCCCCGCCAGTACTGGCTCGACCGTCTCGCCGCGCACGACATCCCGCACGGCCCGCTGAACACCATGGGCGACCTGTTCGACGATCCGCAGATCGCGAGCATGGGGCTGGTCGAGGAGATCGAGGGGCCGGACGGTGCGCTGCGCGTGCCGGTGCCCAGCATCCGATTCCACCGCTCCGGTCGGCCAGAGCTGCGCTACGCGCCCGCGCTCGGCGTCGACACCGAGCAGATCACCGGGCTGCCCACCGCATCCCTCACCCCCACGGAAGGGACAGCCTGATGTCCGGCATCGACGACCTCGTCGCGATCGACGTCCACACTCACCCGCAGACCGAGGAGTTCATCGCCGCGATGGGTCAGCGGCACTCCCAGATGTCGGCGCACTTCGGGCGTGAGCGGCCGGTCGTGTCGTTCGCCGAGCAGGCCGATCAGTACCGCGACCGCAAGATGATGGCCGTGATCGTGAACTCGGACTCGGAGACCACGAGCGGCATCAAGGGCGCGCCCAACGACCTGCTCGGCAAAGCCCAGCAGGACCACCCCGATGTGTTCCTCGCCTTCGCCGGCATCGACCCGTGGAAGGGCGAGGCCGCGGTCGCCGAGATCCGTCGGATGCACGACGAGTACGGCATCAAGGGCGTCGGCGAGCTCAACCCGTCGCGGCAGAAGTTCCTCGCGAACGACCGGCGCTTCTTCCCGATCTGGGAGACCTGCGCCGAACTCGGACTCGTGGTGATGTTCCACTCCGGATTCCCCGGAGCCGGCGCGGGCACCCCCGGCGGTGGTGGCTACCGCCTCGAGAACGCCCGCCCCGTGCCGTACATCGACGACGTGGCGGCCGAGTTCCCCGAGCTGAACATCATCAGCGCGCACCCGGCATGGCCGTGGCACCTCGAGAACCTGGCGATGGTCTGGCACAAGTCGAACGTGTATCTCGACCTGTCGGGCTGGGCGCCGAAGTACCTGCCGCCCGAGGTGGTCCGCTACGCGGACTCGCTCATCTCCGACCGCGTGCTGTTCGGGTCGGACTGGCCGGTGATGACCGCGGACCGCTGGATGACCGAGTTCGACGAGCTCGGGCTCAAAGAGGAGTCGCGCCGGAAGATTCTGCTCGACAACGCACGCAAGCTGTTCCGACTGTGAGCGCGAAGGAAGGAGCCGATCATGGCTGAACTGGTGATGGCCGCGGCGACCCCGCACAACCCGTTGCTGTGGCGGGCGATGCGCGAGCCTTATCCCTCCGACCTCGTCGCGGTGGAGGCGAACTTCCGTCGCATCCGCGAAGCGATCACGGACGCCGGCGTCGATACGCTCATCGTGCTCGGCACCGACCATGTGCGGCAGTTCTTCTCGGACAACTCGCCCGCGTTCATCGTCGGCAAGGCCGCCTCGTACCACGGCACCTACGAGAACGAGGTGCGCACCTTCGGCATGGAGTACGCCGAGCTCACCGGCAACCAGGAGCTCGCGACACAGATCACCGGCCGCGAGGTGCTGCCCGAGGCGATCGACTTCTCGGTCTCACACGAGTGGCGCCTCGATCACAGCTTCGTGCTCCCGCTGCAGTACGTGCGGCCCGAACTCGACCTGCCGATCGTGCCGATCCACGCGAACGCGATCCTCCCGCCCCTGCCTACCGCCGCACGATTCGCCGCGCTCGGACAGCACCTGCGCACCGCGGTCGAGACCTGGGACAGCGACGCCAGGGTGGGGCTTCTCACCTCGGGCCACATGGCCACCGACGTCGGCGGCCCGCGCACGTTCAACGGCTCGCCCGACCCGGAGTTCGATGCCGAGGCGGTGGCCTGGATGCGTGACGGTGACCTCGACGGTGCGATCGCCGGGTGCCGGTTCGATCGCATCATGGCCGCGGGCAACGTCACCTATCAGTATGTGAACATCGTGGCGGCGCTCGCCGCGATGCAGGGCCGCCCCGCCGACCTCGCCGAGGCGACGACCTCGCGCTTCGCATCCAGTCCGTTCTTCCTGTGGAGGGCCGCATCGTGAGCCGGTACATGATGAACAAGTTCATCCGCGCCGTCGAGATGAGCACCGCGAACGTGAACGCCTACGTCGCCGACACCGAGGGTTTCGTCGATGGCTGGCTCGCCGGGGGAGCAGGCCCCGATGCGGCTGCCGACGATCGGGTGCTGACCCCCGAGGAGCGCACCGCTTTCGTGGAACGCGACTACGGGGCGCTGTACGGTCTCGGTGCGCACCCCTATCTGCTCTGGCACTTCACCGAAGCGGTCTACGAGCACGAGTACGCCGAGGGTTCCGGATGGCGGGAACTCGTGGAGCGCTACCGCGCCGCGATCATCCCGCACGGCGAGGTCGACGACATCCCGTGATCCTGCCTCACCGCTTGCAGCGAGTGCCCCCGATTCCCGGCGCGGGTTCGCGGAACCAGCTGCGCACCGGTTTCGCGGGACGTCTGTCGGGAGGATCCGGCCGCGCGCGGTTCGGGCGGGCACTTGCTCCCTGCATCCGTCCGAACTCCTGACAGGCGGACCGCCGGGTGCTTCCGCGCGGGCGCGACGGATGCCCCGTGGGTGGGGTTTCCACGGGGCATCCGCCCGATCTGCGCCGGCGTCGCACGACGGGGTGAGCGGGGGGGCTACGACCTCGTCGATGTGTGGGGTGGACGCAGCGGCGCACCGGCGGTGCGGGTCTCCTCCCCCGAGGACGGCCGCACCACCGGCGTCATCGCTACGCCGTCAGGCGACGTCGCAGGAGTCCCGCACCTCCGAGGAGGAGCAGGACGGCGGCGAGTGCGACCAGTCCGACCGACGACGTGCCGCCGGTCATCGCGAGTCCTGAAGCCTGACCGGTCGTCGCCGCGCCAGAGGCGAAGGCGGCTGCGGTCGTGCGGACAGGGGTCGTGCCGGGGTCGGTCCCCGGGTTCGTGCCCGGGTTCGTTCCCGGGTTCGTGCCGGGGTCGGTGCCGGGGTCGGTCCCCGGGTTCGTCCCGGTGCCGGGGTCGGTCACCGTCGCCTCGCCGACCACGGAGATGGCGTTGCCGCCCAGCGTGATCGGAAGGCTGATCGGCAGCGCCAGCTGGGTGCCGCCGAGGATGCTGTCAGCTCCCGTGGTGGTGCTGCCTCCGGTCGCGGGTGCGGCCGGAGCGGTGGAGGCACCGGTACCGGTGCGGGTGACGGTAGCGTCGTCGAGCAGCGAGATCGCGTTGCCGGTCACGCCGATGGGGGCGGTGACGGGCGCGGTGATCTGGGTGCCGCCGAGGACGCTGTCGGTGCCGGTGGTGGTGTTGCCGCCGGTGGCCGGGGTGACCGCTGCGGGGGTGGTGCCGCCGGTGCGGGTGACGGTGGCGTCGTCGATCAGCGAGATCGCATTGCCCGACACCGTGATCGGTGCCGTGACGGGCGCCGTGACCTGCGTGCCGCCGAGGATCGCGTCGTCACCCGAGGTCGCCGCCGAGGTGGCGGGAGCGGTGGAGCCGCTCGGACCGGCAGCGCCGGTACCCGTCGACCGCGCGTCGTCCAGAAGCGAGATCGCATTGCCCGACACCGTGACCGGTGCCGTGATGGGCGCCGTGACCTGCGTGCCACTGCCGATGCCGTCGTCGCCGGACGTCGTGGCGTCCACCGGAGCGGAGGATGCCGGTGCTGCGGCGCCCTGCCCGGTCGGCGCGGTGCTCTCGCTGTCACCGAGCAACGACACGGCGTTGCCCGTGACGGTGATGGGTGCGTTGACCGCGAGCAGCGCCTGGGTGCCCGAGAGCACTCCGTCCAGGCCGTTCGTGGTCACCAGAGGCGCCTCGGCCGGGGTCCCGGCCTGGGGAGCCGGGCTCTGGGGAGTCGCGGCCGGGGCGGCGGTCGTCGACGTGTCGAGTACGCTCACCGCGTTGTTCGTCACCGTGACCGGGAGGTTGACGGTGACAGCGGCCTGGGTGCCGGATGCCGTACCCGAAGCGCCGCTGGTCTCGACGGCGACAGGCGCCGGGGCCGGAGCGGGGGCGGGAGCCGGTGCTGCGGCGGGTGCCGGAGCCGGTGCGGGAGCCGGTGCTGCGGCGGGGGCCGTGGACACGGCGTCGCCCAGCACCGAGATCGCGTTGTTCACGACCGAGATCGGTGCGGTGATCGCCGTCTCCACCTGTGTGCCGGAGAGCAGTCCGTCGTCCCCGGTCGTCTCGGCCGCGTTCGCGGCCGTCGCGCCGAGAAGCGTGACGCCTCCGGCGATGAGCGCGCCCCAGAGGGCCCGCTTGATGAATGTACGCATGGTCGTTCTCCTGACTGGATCGTTCGTCTGAAGGGTGCGCGCGATCAGAGTGCGCGCGCAGCACTGCTTCTGCCGTTCCCGGGGGAACGACGTGACGAACCGTCAGTCAGGAGAGACGTCGGTGTCGGCGACCGGCGACGAAGGAAGCTCGTCGTCGGAGGCTCCGGATGTCCGCTCACCAGCACGGAGCGGAGAAGAGTTCGCGTCGCTGAGGCGCGCGGGAGAGGCGCCGCTTCCGCCGCCGGGACCGGCGGAGGACGACGCGGGAACCGTGCTGCCCGGCGGGCTCGACGGCGGCGGGTCGGCGGGCACACGAGTGGTGTCGTCGCCGGCGCCGGTGGCGCCGTCCGCGGCGGAGAGCACGCTCGGAGGCGGGGATCCGGCCGGGGGCAGAGCTGTCGACGTGACCGGGGGCATCGTCGCGATGTCCTCCGCGATGATCACGGTCGGGGTCGTCATCACCGCAGGCTCGGTGATGCTCTCCGGCCCCTCGCCGGGTTCGGGCGAGGTCGGGTCGAGGGCCTCGAGCACGGGAGGAATGGTCTCATTCGTGACGTTCCCGAGAAGTGCGGTGGTGTCATCGACCACGCCGACCACGTCGCCCACCGCGGAGATCAGGCCGAGGTCGGAGGCGAGCCCGCCGACCACCGGGATGCCGGAGACCGTGTCGAGAATCGGATCGGTGATCTGGGAGACCGGTGCGCCGGTCAGCACGTCGGTGACCGGCGCGACGACCGCCGTCGTGGTCTCCGTCACGGCATGGACCACGGGAGCGACCGCCGGCCCGACGACCGGAGCGTTCACGACCGGCGCGGTCACGGTGGTGACGACGGCCGGGACGGCCTGCTGCACGGGGGCGACCACCTGTGTGACCACGGGAGCGACGACCTCTGTGACGATGGGTGCCACGGGGGCCGTGACGGCCGACACCGTGTTGCTGACCAGCGAGGTGAGCCCGTCGAGCGGCCCGTCTTCCTGGTCGTCCGCATGCGCGGATCCGCCCGAGAGGAGGACGGTGAGCGTCGCCCAGGCGAGCACGCCGATGCCACCCCAGAAGACGACGGCAGTTGTGCCGCGTCGGGTGGCCCGAACGTCCACGTCAACCTCCCCCTCAGAAGGTGATCTCGTGTGCCTCCCCCTCAGAAAGCCACGAATCTCGACGGAGCTGCGTCGATTGGAGGCGACGATACTCGCGGCCGCACGATCTGTCTAGGGGGTTCTCCGCGCGTTTCCGGGGATGTCGGGGTGTGACGCGCCCGGAGAAATCTCGGCTTGACTTTCCCCAGGTTCTACACATCCCATCCCCGGAGAGGGCAACCTTCAACGCCCGATTTAAACTGATTTTCATCCACAGGCTGGGGAAAGGGTAAAGACCAGATCAGGGGAGATAAAAAAGTTTGCTTTCCCGCTCCTCCACGGGGTTATCCACACCCGTTGTGCACAGACACTCCGACTTTGTCCGCACGCTTTCCACATGGTTATCCACAGGCCGTGTTGCATGTGGAAAGAGTCGCTCGTAGCGTGGGCGAGCGACCGAATGTCGGAGGCACCTGTTTTGCTGTTCAGGGTGGCGTGAGGGCCGAGATCCATACAGGCCCCGCCGTCGAGGCGTCTCCTCGGAACATCGCATCGGAAACGTCGCATCGAAGGGAAGACTGTGTCGATCGCTGACATCTCAGAGGAGCGCATGGGCGCGAAGCGCGCGCCCGAGCGCACGCCTCCCCACGACCTCCTCGCCGAGCAGAGCGCGCTGGGCGGAATGCTCCTGTCGAAGGATGCGGTCGCCGATGTGATCGAGACGCTCAAGGGCGCCGACTTCTACATCCCCAAGCACGAGCTGATCTTCGAGGCCATCCTCTCGCTGTACTCGCACGGCGAGCCCACCGACGTGGTCGCCGTCACCGATGAGCTCATCAAGACGGGCGAGCTCGGCCGTGCCGGCGGTGCCGACTACCTGCACACCCTGACCTCGATCGTGCCCACGGCCGCGAACGCCGGCTACTACGCCGGCATCGTCTCGGAGCGCGCGATCCTGCGCCGGCTCGTCGACGCCGGCACCCGCATCGTGCAGCTCGGCTATGCCGGTGAGGGCGACGCGACCGACATCGTCAACAACGCCCAGGCCGAGATCTACTCGATCACCGGATCCGAGACCGCCGAAGACTACGTCCCCCTGCAGATCGCCGTCGATGCCGCCCTCGAGGAGATCGAGGCCGCCAGCGGTCGCGACGGATCAATGACCGGCGTTCCGACCGGCTTCAAGGAGCTCGACGAGCTCACGAACGGCCTGCACGGCGGTCAGATGATCGTCGTCGCCGCTCGACCCGCCATGGGTAAGTCCACGCTCGCGCTCGACTTCGCCCGCTCGGCATCCATCGGCCACAACCTCCCCTCCGTCTTCTTCTCGCTCGAGATGGGCAAGAGCGAGATCGCGATGCGTCTGCTCAGCGCCGAGGGTGCGATCCCTCTGCAGAACATGCGAAAGGGAAACCTCGACCCGCGCGACTGGACCACCGTCGCCGCGACCCGAGGCCGCATCAACGACGCCCCGCTCTACATCGACGACAGTCCGAACATGACACTCGTCGAGATCCGTGCCAAGTGCCGTCGACTCAAGCAGCGCGAGGGCCTGCGCATGGTCATCATCGACTACCTGCAGCTCATGACATCGGGCAAGCGCGTCGAGTCGCGTCAGCAGGAAGTCTCGGAGTTCTCGCGAAGCCTCAAGCTCATCGCCAAGGAGCTGCAGGTTCCGGTCATCGCCCTCTCGCAACTGAACCGTGGTCCCGAGCAGCGCACCGACAAGAAGCCCGCGATCAGCGACCTGCGAGAGTCCGGCTCGATCGAGCAGGACGCCGACATGGTCATCCTGCTGCACCGCGACTCGGTCTACGACAAGGACGTGCGTCCGGGCGAGGCCGACCTCATTGTGGCCAAGCACCGTAACGGACCTACCGCGACGATCACTGTCGCGTTCCAGGGGCACTACTCGCGCTTCATGGACATGGCCCCCGGCGGCGACTTCAACTGATCTCCCGCCCGGGAATCCGGGCACTGAACCGAGGTCTCGGAACGCCGCCGATGGTGCGACTCGCGCGACGGTACGCTCGGGCTACCCCGCGGGGTATCTCCGCCAGCTCACCGCAGTGACGAAGGCGGCGTCAGCGGCCGAAGAGTCTCTCATGACGGCGCGTGCGCAGACTCGGATCGGCGACGGAGCTGCTCTCTCACCTCTGCCATGTCCAATGCGCGGACAGAGGTGATGACCTGCTCGAGCTGCGCATCATTGAGCGCTCCGGGCTGAGAGAAGACACCGATACCGTCCCGGAACACCATCAGCGTGGGGATGGACCGAATCTGAAAGCCGGCGGCGAGTTCTCGTTCCGATTCGGTATCGACCTTGCCGAAGGTGATATCCGAGTGTGTGTCGGACGCCTTCTCGAAGACGGGCGCGAAGGCGCGGCAGGGGCCGCACCATGCCGCCCAGAAGTCCAAGATCACGATGTCGGTGCGGCTGATGGTGTCTCGGAGGTTGTCGCCGGTGACAGTGAGAGTGGTCATTGTGGTCCTTTCATTCCGAGCCGTGGGTAGCGGGGGCGGACGTCATCGGATGACGGGGAGACCGGTGGCCTCTGCGGCCTCAGAGATCCCGCCCGCGTCCTGCACGTCGAGTCCCGCGGCTTCCATCGCGGCGACCGCCTGCGCGGATCGGTTGCCGGACTGGCAGTAGACGACGTACTCATCCTCGGGATCGAGCTCCGAGATGGTCGTGTCGAATTCCGGGGATTGAAGGTCGATGTTGATGGCGCCGTCGAGATGGCCCTCGGCGTATTCCGCGGGGGTGCGCACATCGACAACGACCGTGTCTTCGCCGATCGCTACAGAGGGAGACGCCGTGGCAGCGCAGCCGCTCATCGCGACGGAGAGAGCGAGAGCCGCCCCGAGTGCGACGGCTCGCAGGCTACGCCGCGCCATGAGGGTGCCCCTCGCACCGCTGATCGTCGGGGACCCCGTAGAGCGCCTCCTCCACATGCTGACCGCAACCTTCCCACGTTGCTTTACCGCACTGGCCACACGTCACGCGAGCGCACATCTCCTGCACCTTTCCTTGGATCGAAGTGATTCCGATTATACCCCCCGGGGTATTATTTCGTCCATGCGCTCATCTCAGCCCGTGAAGGAACAGCCCGTCGTCGGTCAGTGGGTCGAGGGCATCGACACTCCGGTCGTGAACGAACGCGCGGTTCGAGCGTCAGCGGGGATCCTGTTCCTGGCTGGTTTCTCGGCGTGGCTCTGGAGTGTGATCACCGGTGACCTTCAGCCGATGCGGATCTTCGGAATCGTGTTTGCCATCGAGATGATGCTGCGGTTGTTCGTCGGAACAGCTTTCACTCCCACGCTCATCCTGGGTGCGCTGATCACTCGCCCGCAGCGCCCGGAGTGGGTGGAGGCGCGGTCGAAGATCCTTGCCTGGGGCATGGGGTTCGGAATGTCCCTCGCGGGGTGCTTCAGCTTGGGATGGTTGGGCCTGCCGACGATCGTCGCTCAGGTGATCTGCGGGGTGTGTCTTCTCCTGCTGTACCTGGAGACAGCCTTCGGAATCTGCCTGGGATGCGTTGTCGCCCAGCGCATCGCGCGGCGCAAGCCGCAGTTGTGTGCGGGTGACACCTGCGCATACACACCGCCGGCGAAGGGCGAGCAGCACTCGATTCTCCGCGACTGAACCCGGGTCGATGCAGCGACCTCGATCAGCGAGAGGCGTCGCGACGCGGTGCGGTGTCGTCCCAGCGGGGCGAGGGGAGGTGCAGCAGCACCAGGCCGATGCCGGCGATCACCGAGTTGCGGAAGGCGGGGTCGAGTCCGTTCCACGACGTGGAGCGCCACATCTGGAACCACTCGCCGCCGATCGAGATGAACCCGCCCACGAAGAGGAGGATGATCATCACCAGCCCGATCGACGACCACACGCGGGCGGCGTGGAAGCCGTGGCCGAGGAATCCGCGCACGAAGAACACGATCGCGACGATCAGGACGATCGCGCTCAGCGACTCCCAGATGATCACGCCGATGTAGGCGATGTTCCACAGCACGGGGTTGTCGATCGCCCGCCACATCACGTCGGGATCGAGCCCCTTGCCGGCCTCCTGGCCGAAGTTCGTGGTGTCCATCGCCAAGACGTGCTGCACGAAATCGAAGTTGGTGCCGTAGTCGGTGATGTTCCCGAGCGCCACCAGGAAGATGTAGAGCCCGTTCACGAGGACGAGCGCGGCCGCCGCGAAGGGCAGCGAACCGAGAAGGTGCCAACGAGGTGAGCGCACCGGCGCGTCGGTCGTAGTCATGACCAGACAGTATCGGTCGTCGTGTCCGGGCGTCGAGGGGGTGCTGCTGCGGGAGCCGGATACCGTGGACGACGGTGATCGCGAATGGACGCTGAGGGGAGAGCCGTGGTGGACGACTCAGGGAGTGACCGGCGCATCCGAGACGGATACGCCGCACGTGCCGCCGAGTACACGCAGCTGTTCGGCGACATCGGGCAGATGGACGAGGTCGACCGGGAGCGCATCGGGGGCTGGGCGGATGCGGTCGACGGGCGCATCCTCGATGCCGGGTGCGGCCCGGGGCACTGGACCGCGTTCCTCGCCGAACGAGGGATCGACGCCGAAGGCATCGACCTGGTGCCGGAGTTCGTCGCCGGTGCCTGCGCGCGGTTCCCGCACGTTCCGTATCGGGTGGCATCGCTGACAGACGTCGGCGTCGCGTCGGGCTCCCTCGGCGGAGTGCTCGCCTGGTACTCGCTGATCCACGCAGGGCCGGATGAGCTCGCGGTCCTCCTCGCCCATGCTCGACGCGTTCTCCGCGACGGGGGAGCCCTGTTGGTCGGGTTCTTCGCCGGAGTCGACGGGGAGCCCTTCCCGCATGCCGTCACGACAGCGCACTACTGGTCTGTCGAGGGGCTGTCCGTGCTGCTGGAGCGCGCCGGCTTCCGCGTGGTCGACAGCGAGGCCCGGGTGCAGGACGGACGCCGTCCGCACGCATCGATCAGCGCTGTCGCGGTCTGATCAGGGCGCCGGCGCTGTCCTTGCTGCGTCAGGGGATCGGCACGGCCCGATCGGCCCCGAGCCGCTTCATCACCATGGTCGAGGTGAGACGCTGCACGCCGGGCAGGGCGCCGAGGGTGTTGTCGTAGAGCTCCTGGTAGGCGCCCATGTCGCGGGTGAGGATGCGCAGCATGTAGTCGGGGTCGCCGAACAGACGCTGCGCCTCGACGACCGCGGGGATCGCCACGACGGCCTCTTCGAACGCCACGATCGTGTCCTTGTCGGTGCGCCCGATCGTCACGAAGACGATGGCCTCGAAGGTGAGGCCGACCGCTGCCGGGGCGACCACCGCGCGGTACCGCTCGATCGCGCCGGACTGCTCCAGTTCTTTGAGCCGGCGATGGCAGGCGGACAGGCTCAGGCCGACCTGCGAGGCGAGGTGGGTCGCGCTCATCCGGCCGTCATCCTGCAGCAGAGAGAGGATCTCCCGGTCGAGTGCGTCCATGACGACAATTCTTGCAGGTGAAGGCGCGGATGGCTCGAAGAATCGGAGCACCTTTCGCGTGATCCTTCGTAGTCTCTTCCTCGGATTGAGGAGAACCGATGGATATCGCTCTGGTGATGCAGTTCTGGGTGGTCGCCGTCATGCTCGCGCTGACCCCCGGCGCCGACTGGGCGTATGCGATCTCCGCCGGCCTGCGTGCCCGCTCCATCGCACCGTCGATCCTCGGGATGATCGCCGGATACACCGTCGTGATCGTCGCCGTCGCTCTCGGTCTCGGCGCGCTGGTCACCGCATATCCCGTCACCCTCACGACCCTGACGGTGGTCGGTGCGCTCTACCTGATCTTCCTCGGAGCCACGACCTTGGCCAGCCGTCCGGCTCCGATCGCGGAGAGCGGCGAGCCGATCGCGACCGGAGGGTGGGGGCAGTTCCTGCGCGGCTCCGGTGTCAGCGGCATCAACCCGAAGGGGCTCCTGCTGCTCCTCGCCCTGCTGCCGCAGTTCACGAGTCCGAATGGCTGGCCGTCGACGACGCAGATGCTCGCGCTGGGCGGACTGCACCTGCTCAACATCGCGATCGTCTACACGACGGTCGGTCTGCTCGCCCGTCGACTGCTGCGCACCCGGCCCCGCGCGAGTTCGGTGGTCACGCGGATCGCCGGCATCGCCATGACCGTCATCGGCGTGGGCATCCTGATCGAGCAGGTGCTCGAATGGATGTGACGCCTGCGTGAGCGGCGGCTGACGAGGAGTCAGACGGTCACGGGCGGACGCGGACCGTTCGTCCCTCGAACGACACCAGGTCGCCGTCGCGCAACTGGCGTCCTCGGCGGCGGTCGATCTCGCCGTTCACCGTCACGTACCCGTCGATGATGACCTCTTTGGCGTCGCCACCCGAGTCGAGGAGTCCGGCGAACTTGAGGAACTGCCCGAGGCGGATCACCTCACCGCCGATGGAGATGTCGTCGATCGGATCGGAGTTCGTCATCCTTGAATGCTAATCGGCTTCGAGGCCCGGCGGATGCGACGATGCCGCCGCCCCCGGGTGGGAGCGGCGGCACCGTCGAGCCGGGCGTCTCGGGTCCGCCCGACAGGACGCGGCCCTGATCTGCTCAGTCGATGTCGGTTCCGACGACGGCGAAGTCGGCGCTGAAGTCGATGTCGATCGAGCGGTTGTCCGAGGTGAGCACCGAGGCGTCGTAGGGGCTCACGTCGTCGCCGTCGACATCGAGGTCGGTGATCATCCCCTCGGCCTCGGCGAGTGCGGCGGAGACCAGGGCGCGGATCGTCTCGTCGTCGAGGGTGAGCGTGGGGCCGGTGTCGTCGCCGTCGGCCGCGTCGGTGGAGGTGACGGATGCGACCAGGGCCTCGTCGACCCGGACCTCGGTCTCCGCCCCGGCGGCTGTCGTCAGCTGCACCTCCCAAGTGCCGTCGCGCTTCGCGTCGATCGAGGTGACCTCGCCGTCGGCCGCTCCCCGCGCGGCGTCGGCGATCTCGATGAGCTCGTCGGCGGATGCCGTGCCGATTCCGGTCACCGGGCCGCGGCCGTTCGAGGGGGCGTTGCCGCGGTCGTCGTCTCCGCGGTCGTCGCCGCGCGGACCGTGGTCATCCGCATCGTGGCGGGGGCCGTTGTCGGACATCGACGAGCGATCGTCGTCGCCGAACTCGTCGCCGATCGCCGCGCCGACCGCGACGCCGCCACCCGCCAGGACGACGGCCGCAGCGATGCCTCCGCCGATGAGGAGCGCGCGCGTGCGGCCGGGCTTCGATGCGGCCGTCGCGAGAGCGGGCACGGGTTCTGCGGCGGGGAAGACCGGGCGCTGTCCGGAACCCGCGATCGGGGCCTCCGCGCCGGGCGTCGGGGGCGGGGTCACCGGCACGGTCTCGGCATCCGGAGTGCTCTGCGGCGTCTGGTCAGGAGCGGGCGTCTGGTCGGGGGTGGGTGTCTTGTCGTCCATGTCTCGATGGTCTCCCGCGGGCGCTGAAGCCTCCCTGAAGCGTCCTGAAGACCTCTTCAGGAACCTCGGGTCCGTCTGGTCAGGCGCCGAGGGGCAGGGTGAGCACGAAGCGCGCACCACCCCAGCGGGAGTCGTCGACCGTGAGGGTCCCGTGGCCGCTGGCGGCGATGCCGCGGGCGATCGCGAGGCCCAATCCGCTGCCTCCGGCGTCGCGGCTGCGGGCCTCGTCGAGGCGGACGAAGCGTTCGAAGATCCGCTCCCGCTCCTCGGCCGGCACTCCGGTGCCGTCGTCCTCGATCGTGACGAACACGTATCCGTCCGATGGCGTCACCCCGATCGCGACGTGCCCGCGGCTGTGGCGCACGGCGTTGTCGGCGAGGTTTCGCACCAGCTGCCCGAGCAGTCGCGGGTCGCCGTGCACCCGGGCGGCGTGGATCCCGGAGCCGTCGACGTCGATTCCCGCGGCCCGGAGCCGGCGCACCTCGCCGAGGGCGATGTCGTCGAGGTCGACCGCCTCGTCATGGGTGCTCGCTCCCTCATCCAGGCGGGCGAGCAGCAGCAGTGATTCGACGATGCCCTGCAGGCGCAGTCCCTCCTCCGACACCACCTCGGCGAGTTCGCCGATGCTCGTCACATCGGGATGGGCCTGGGCCAGTTCGGCATGCTGACGGATCGTCGCGAGGGGCGAGCGCAGCTCGTGGGAAGCGTCCGAGACGAAGCGCCGCTGCGCGGTGGCCGCCGCGTCGAGCCGATCGAGCATGCCGTTCATGGTCGTCGCGAGCGCGGCGATCTCATCGGCGGTCTCCGGCACCGGTACCCGCTGGTGCAGGCGCTCTGCGGTGATGCCGTCGACCTCTTCGCGGATGAGCTCGACCGGGCGGAGGGCCCGGCCGACCACCGACCATGTGGTCACGGCGACGAGCAGCAGAAGCAGGGGGAGGGCGATGGCCAGCAGCGTCGCGACCGTCGCGAGGGTCTCGGCATCGTCCTCCATCGAGACGGCGAGCACCAGCGTCTGGTCGCGCTCGATGTCCTCCGAGACGACGAGGACGGTCTCTCCGTCGACAGTGGTCGTCTGCAGATCGTCGTCGACGGGGAGGGGCGTCGACCCGAGCTTCTCCCTGGCGTCTTCGCTGGCGGCGCGCACCGAACCGTCCGCACCGATGATCTGCAGGATCTCATCGTCGAGCGCGTCGATGCCCTTGCCGCCGGGGCCGCCCGCGCGTTCGGTGAGCTCTTCGAGGCGCTGTTCCGCCGCGCGCTCGGTGCTGCCGTGGATGCTGGCGCTGAGCACGCCATAGAACGAGAAGGCGCCGATGAGGAGTGCGACGGCGACGACGACGGTGGCGCCGAGCGTGGTCCTGCCGCGCACAGAGCGCCAGCTGCGACTAGCCACCGTCGGCCGCCAGCCGGTAGCCCGCACCGCGGATGGTCTCGATCGCCTCGCGTCCGAACGGCTTGTCGAGCTTGCGGCGCAGGTGCCCGACGTAGACCTCGACGATGTTGGGATCGCCGTCGAAGTCGTCGTCCCAGACGCCGTCGATGAGGGTGCGCTTCGACAGCACCTGGCCGCGATGACGCATCAGGTATTCGAGCACCGAGAACTCCCGAGCGGTCAGGCTCACGGGAGTCTCGCCCCGCCAGACCCGGTGCGCTGCGGGATCGAGCCGCAGATCGCCCGCTTCCAGGATCGCCGGACGCGCGACGGCTCCGCGCCGCACGAGAGCACGCAGGCGCGCGACGAGGATCGCGAAAGAGAAGGGCTTGGTGACGTAGTCGTCGGCCCCGGTCTCGAGCGCTTCGACCTGGTCCCACTCGCCGTCCTTCGCCGTGAGCATCAGCACGGGGGTCCAGTTCTCTTCGGCCCTGAGCGCCTCGCACACCTTCCAGCCGCTCATGCCCGGCATCATCAGGTCGAGCACGATCGCGTCGTACCGTGTCTCGCGCGCGCGCCAGAGTCCGTCGACGCCGTTGTGTGCCACGTCGACGGCGAAGCCCTCGGCCTCCAGGCCGCGGCGCACGCCCTCGGCCAGACGCACCTCGTCGTCCACCACCAGGATCCGCATGCCTCCAGTGTGGCCGCTCGACGCTGAATCGGGGCTGAAGCGGGTCGTGAGCCTCAGGCGCCGAGGGCGGCCTGGATCTCGCGGATCACCTCGCCGAGCGTGCCGGAGGCGAGCAGGCCCGGGCCGAGGGGGCCCGCGGTGTCGGTGCCGAGGGGAGGCAGTCGCCGGAGTGCGGATGCGACCTCGGGCGACAGGTCGGCGAGCTGCCACCGCACCTCGGCGGCGCGGGCATCCGGGTCCTCCGGGTGCGCGAGGTCCACGGCCTTCGCGGCGTAGGCGGCGGCTCCGAGCGCATGGGCACCCATGTGCGCGACCCCTGCGGCCTGGGCGGCCGAGCGGGCTGCGGCGACCCCCGCGGGTGAAGCGGCGCTGTGGGCGGCCCGGCCCGCGACGAAGCGGCGACGGATCTCTCCCGCAGCCGTGAGCTCACCCCGCGCGAAGGCTCGAGCTCGCGCGATGGCGTCGCGCGCGCGGTCGTCGCCGGGTGCCTCGGCGTCGAACAGGGGCAGCACCCGTTCCGCGCAGTCGGCCGCCCACACCGCGACGATCCGTCGCTCGGCCTCGGTCATGCCCTGCGCAGTGGTCATGCTCACCTCGCCCGGTTTCCGCTGATGAGCGCTGCGATCTGCGTGATCAGCGGGTTCTCGTCGAGCGGGTCGGTGAGGACCGCGGTGATCGCCTCCAGGGGAAGCACCGGGTAGCGCGAAGCGGCGCCGATCTTCTCCTCGCTCGCCAGCACGACGGTCTCGGCGCACCGCGCGGCGATCGCCCGTTTCGTCACGGCGTCGTCCAGCTCGCCGGTGGTGAGGCCGTGTGCGGGGTCGACGCCGGTCACGCCGAGGAAGAACACATCGGCGGCGAGATGCTGGATCGCCTCCATCGCGAGCCCTCCGCCGGCCACCATCGAATGCCGGGTGAGTTCGCCGCCGATCATGAGCACGCGGGCGTCCGAGTGCTCGGCCGTGGCGAGGGCGACGGCGGGGCTCGGGGTGATGACGGTGATGCCGGTGCCCGCGGGAAGCAACCGTGCCAGGGCGAGGGTCGTGGTGCCGGCATCCAGCACGATCGTGGATCCGGGACGGATGCTCGCGGCGGCCCGCCGCGCGACCCGCTCCTTGCTCTCGGTGGCGAGGTCGTGCCGCTCGCGCACCGGGCGATCGGCCGCAGGGATCGGCAGGGCGCCGCCGTACACGCGCTGGAGCTTTCCCTCTTCGGCGAGCTCCCGGAGGTCGCGTCGGATCGCGTCCTCCGAGACCCCGACCTCGTCGGCGACGGTCTTGGCCACCACCCGTCCATCACGGGCGAGAATGTCGAGCAGGTGGTCTTTGCGCTGGGCGGCGAGCATGTGTTTCCTCACGAAGTTGCACGATTGTGCATGATTCAGACTACAGTCATCCCCATGACGACGCCACTGCTGATCCTGATCGCCGGCCCCTACCGCTCTGGCACCGACGGCGACCCCGCCCTCATCGCGAGGAATCTCGCCCGCCTGGAGGAGGCCGCGGGCCCGATCTTCCGCCTCGGCCACGTGCCGATGATCGGCGAATGGGTGGCGCTTCCGGTGCTGCGCACGCTCGACCCGGTGGATGCCGGAGAGGGCGACGTGATGTACGAGACGGCCCGCCGCCTGCTGCAGCACTGCGATGCCGTGCTGCGTCTGCCGGGGGAGTCGTCGGGTGCGGACAAGGACGTCGAGATCGCGCAGGAGCTCGGACTTCCCGTCTACCGGTCGCTCGACGAGATTCCCCCAGCTGCGACTCCGTAGGCTGGAGGCATGACCAAGAACATCTGGACCATCCTCGGCGTCATCCTCGCCGTCGTGATCGCGTGGTGGATCGTGAGCGCGCTGTTCTCGGTGCTGGCCTTCATCTTCAAGCTCATGATCGTCGCCGTCGTCGCGGTCGTGGTCTTCCTGGTGCTCCGCGGGATCTTCAGCCGCAGCGACGACTGACGTCACCTCTCACGCCCGGGCGAACGCCCCGACGCGGTACTTCGCGGCGCGGTGCGTGTCCTGCACCCGGTCGCCGCGGCCGTGGAGCTTGTTGCGAAGAGTGCCGGGCGCGTACTCCTCGGGATAGGCGCCGCGCTCGCGCAGCACCGGAATCACGTGCTCGATGATGTCCTGCCAGGTGCCGGGGGTGACCGCGTAGGCGAGGTTGAAGCCGTCGATGTCGGTCGCCTCGATCCAGGACTGCAGCTCGTCGGCGATCTCGACGCCGGACCCGACGATCGTGGGGCCGAGGCCGCCGATCGCGTTGTGGCGTCCGAAGTCGCCGACGGTCCATTCGCGGCCGAGGTCGGCCTCTTCCTTCAGGTGCTGCAGAACCGACTGGATCGCGTTCGACTCGACGTTCCCGACCGGCTCGTCCTCGGCGTACTGCGACAGATCCACGCCCATCCACCCCGACATGAACGTCAGGGCGCCTTCGGGGCTCGCATAGGAGAGGTACTCCGCGTGCTTCGCCGTCGCCTCTTTGGCGGTGGCGGCGGTGATCACGGTGAGCAGCGTGTAGATGCGGGCGTCGTATCGGTCGCGTCCTGCCGCCTCGAGGGCGTCGCGAATGCGCTTGACCGTTCCGGCGAGCACCTCCTTCGAGGGGGCGGCGACGAAGATGGCCTCGGCGTTCTCGGCCGCGAACTTCACGCCGCGCGGACTCGCACCGGCCTGGTAGATCACCGGCGTGCGCTGGGGCGAGGGCTCGGAGATATGGATGCCGGGCACGCTGAAGTGCTTCCCCTCATGCCCGATCGGGTGCACCTTGGCCGGGTCGGTGAAGATGCCGCGCTCGCGGTCCTCGACCACGGCGTCGTCTTCCCACGACCCCTCCCAGAGCTTGTAGAGCACCTCGACGTACTCGTCCGCGTGGTCGTAGCGGTCATCGTGGGCGAGCTGGTCCTCCTGGCCCATGTTGCGCGCGGCGCTGGGCAGGTATCCGGTCACGACGTTCCAGCCGACGCGGCCCTGCGTGAGGTGGTCGAGGGTGCTCAACCGGCGCGCGAACGGGTAGGGGTGCTCGAACGCGGTGCCGGCCGTGATGCCGAAGCCCAGGTTCTCGGTGACCGCGGCCATCGCGCTCACCAGCAGGATCGGGTCGTTCACCGGCACCTGCGCGCCGTTGCGGATAGCGGCCTCGTTCGTGCCGCCGTACACGTCATAGGTGCCGAGCACGTCGGCGATGAAGATGCCGTCGAAGGTCGCGCTCTCCAGCAGCTTCGCAAGCTCCGTCCAGTACGAGATGGTGTTGTACTGGCGCGAGCGGTCGTCGGGGTGCCGCCACAGGCCGGACGACTGGTGGGCGACGCAGTTCATGTCGAAGGCGTTGAAGCGGATCTGACGGGTCATGCCCCCATGAAAGGGGAAGGGCGTGGACGAATCCAGAGTCCCCGAAATGCACGGACACATTCCGGGTGCGGGTCTGCCTCGCCCTGGCATTCGGCCACCTCCGCGGGCTCTACCCTTGACTGGTGACCGACGAGACCGTGACCGCCCAGCGGCTGGTGCGCCGTTTCGCTCGTGAGACCAACCTGCTCGTGTCGGGCCGGGACTTCTCGGTCATCGGGACGGATGGCGTGGCCGAGGCTCTCCGCGCTCTGCTTCCGGCGCTCGGTGCGCATCTCGGCGACGCGGGGGTCGTGTTCGCGCCGGGAGGGACGCCCGAGATCCTGCTCGACGGTGAGGCGCTGCCGCCCCGCGAGAGGGCCGAGGATCGCGTCGATGCGGCCGGACGTCATATGCCCGTCGCGACCGACCGTGCGCGGCGTCTGCGCGAGAACGGCACGGTGCGCGGAGTGCGCATCGGCATCGCGATGGTGCTCGAGCCGAAGACCGCGCAGCTCGCCCTGCTGCTGCGGGATGCGGGAGCCACGGTCGCCGTCTACGCCCACCCCGATGAGATCGACGTCGAGGTCGCCGAGGTGCTGCGTTCCCGCGGGATCCCGGTCGACGGCGATCCCTCGCTCTCGGGAGCCGCCGAACGCGCCGCCGCCGTGTCGTTCCTGCGCCGCGGCTTCGACCTGCTGCTCGACGACGGCTCGCACCTGATCCGCCTCGCGCATGAGGAGTCTCTCGCGCCGCAGCTGCGAGGTGCGGCCGAGGAGACCACGAGCGGCCTCACACCGCTGCGGCTCATGGAGCGGGAGGGCGTGCTCGAGATCCCCGTGATCGCGGTGAACGACGCGCTGACCAAGACCTCCTTCGACAACCGGTACGGCACCGGGCAGTCGTGCGTGTTCGCGATCGCCGACGCGTTGGACGACGCCGGCATCCGCCTTCGTGACCAGCCGGCGGTCGTGGTCGGCTACGGGCCCGTCGGCGAGGGCGTCGCCGCCCATCTGCGTGCGCTCGGCGTGCAGGTCGGCGTCAGCGAGACCGATCCGGTGCGCGCCCTCCGGGCCGCGCACGACGGATACCGCGTCGGACGTCTGCACGATCTCGCCCCCGGGGCGCTCGTCGTCTCGGCCACAGGGGCGCCGCACACGGTCGACGCCGAGGTGCTGCGCACGGCGGCGATCGTCGCGGTCGCGGGTGGCGTCCCGCACGAGATCGACCTCGATGCGTCGACGCTGCGACCGTATGAGGGAGTGAACGGCGAGGTCTCCGCTTTCGTCGAGCGCGCCGGCACCGGGGCGCTCGTGATCGCCCGCGGCGGATGTGTGAACCTGTCCGCGGGGGAGGGCAACCCGATCGAGATCATGGACCTGTCGTTCTCGGTGCAGCTCTTCGCCGTCGAGCACATTCTCGCCCACGAACTGCCCGCCGGCGTGCATCCGCTCCCGGCCGAGGCCGACGTCACGATCGGCACCGCCGCTCTCGCCCTGCGCGGAGAGCACATCGACCAGCGCAGCCGCGCGCAGGTCGACGCGCAGCGCGAGTGGCGCTCGCCGCGATTCCGAGGAGAGTCCGCATGACCGCCGTCACCGTCTACTCGGCAGGTCTCGTGGTGCCGATCACCGCGCCTCCCATCGTCGACGGCGCTGTGGCCGTGCGCGAGGGGCGGATCATGCATGTCGGCGAACGCGAGTGGGTGCTCCGATCGCTGTCCGAGCGCGGCATCGACGCGGACGAGGTGCACTGGCCGGGCGTGCTGACCCCCGGACTCGTGAACGCCCACACGCACCTGCAGTACACCGGTATGGCCTCGGTCGGTCGTGGCCAGTACGACGGCTTCGACGACTGGGTGCGGGCATTCGACCCGGTGTACGAAGGCGGTCGCGACTGGGCGGCGGATGCGGCGGACGGCGCGGCACAGGCGCTGCGCTCCGGCACGACGGCCGTGGCCGACGTGGTGACCGATCGTGCGGCGGCGACAGCTCTGCACGACGCCCGGCTGCACGGCATCACCTACTGGGAGGTGATGAGCTGGACCAACGCCGACTGGGCGCGCACCGGACGCACCCAGGTCGAGCAGGCCCTCGACGCGCTGCCGACCCCGCCCGGAACCGGCCTGTCGCCGCACGCCCCGTACTCGCTCGACATCGAGCCGCTCCTGGAGATCCCCGACATCGTGCGCGAGCGCGGCGGGCGCATCCACATCCACCTCGGAGAGGCCGCGTTCGAGAGCGAGTTCGCGCACGAGCATCCACAGGCCTGGCATACCGCGGGGCTTGCCAGCTTCCAGGAGCTGCGCAAGGCCGGATTCGGCACCAGCGCCACGGAGTTCGTCGATCAGCTCGGCGTGCTCGGGCCCGATTGCCATATCGCCCATGGTGTCTACATGAGCGCCAGGGACCGTGCCATCCTGCGCGAGCGCCGCACGACCGTGGCCCTGTGTCCGCGGTCGAACGCCGTCATCGGACTCGAGGAGCCGCCGATCGCGGCGTATCTTCGCGAGGGCAGCCCGATCGCCGTGGGCACCGACTCGCTGTCGTCGAGCCCCTCGCTCGATGTGCTGGCCGACGTGGCCGAGCTCGCGCGCATCGCCCGCTCGCAGGGCTACACCGACCGCGACCTGCACGCCCGCCTGCTGGGTGCCGCGACCCTCGGCGGGGCGCACGCCATGGGGATCGACGTGGGCCCCGACCGCACCGGGTACCTCGCCGTGGGGGCGCTCGCCGACCTGACGTTCTTCGACGTGCCGGCCGGCCCCGACGCCGTTCCCGAACTCGTCGAGCACGGGGCGGGCCGTACCGCCGCCACGATCGTCTCCGGCGAGGTCCGCTTCGCGATCGACTCCTTCGACCGCGCCGCGGTCACCCCCGAGACCGGAGGTGTCTCATGACACAGCGCCCCACGACCGCCGAGCGGCTCGACCTCGCCCCGCACCCCGAGGGCGGCTGGTTCCGCCGTACCTGGACGAGCCCTCTGCCGGTCGAGACGCCGAACGGTCCGCGACCCGCGGCCACCTGCATCCACTACCTCCTGCGTCCATCGGAGAAGAGCGAATGGCACGTCGTGACCAGCGACGAGCTGTGGCTGTGGCACGGACCTGGGCGGCTCGAGCTGAGCCTCGGCGGCGACGGCGCGGAACCGGGCGAGGCGACCGCCGTGGTGCTCGGCCCCGACGACGCCGCGCAGGTGCTGGTGCCCGCCGGGGTCTGGCAGGCCGCCCGTCCGCTGGATGCGGAGGAGGTCCTGGTGTCGTGCTTCGTGTCCCCAGGTTTCGATTTCGCCGATTGGCGACTGGCCGCATCGCCTACTCTGTAGAGGCAGACCCGTCTCTGCAGAAGCAGACCCGTCCTGCCTCGCCGTCTTCTCCATACCCTTCCTCGCCCTGGAGTCATCGTGCCCTTCGCCCCCTCCCTCCGCCGCGCGACGGTCGTCGCCGCTGCGGCCGCCACCATCGCCCTCACCCTCTCCGCGTGCAGCACGCCGTCGACCGACTCCGGCAGCGGAGACGGCTCGGGACTTCCGACCGTGACCGAGGGCAAGCTCACCATCGCCACGGGTGAGCCCAACTACGAGCCGTGGTTCGTCGACGACGACCCCTCCAACGGCGAGGGCTTCGAGGGTGCGGTCGCCAACGCCGTCGCCGAGCAGCTCGGCTACACGGCCGACGACATCGTCTGGGTGCGCACCACCTTCGATGGCGCCATCGCGCCCGGCCCCAAGGACTGGGACATCAACCTGCAGCAGTTCTCCATCACCGACGACCGCAAGAAGGCCGTCGACTTCTCGTCGCCGTATTACACGACCACGCAGGCCGTCGTCGCGGTCGGCGGCTCGCCCGCGGCGTCGGCGACGACCATCGACGAGCTCAAGGCCACCAAGGTCGGCGTCGCCAGCGGCACAACCAGCTACACGGTCGCCAAGGCTCAGCTCGGCGAGGCCGACCTCAACGTCTTCAACTCGGTCGACGACGTCGTGCTCGCACTCAAGGGCGGTCAGATCGACGCCATGATCACCGACCTCCCCGGCGCCTTCTACGTCGTCGGCGCCCAGCTCGACGATGGCGTGGTCACCGGACAGTTCGCCGACGCGAACGGCGGAGACGACTTCGGCATCGTGCTGCCCAAGGGCTCAGCCCTCACGGCCGATGTCACCAAGGCGGTCGACGCCCTGCGTGACAACGGCACGCTCGACGAGCTGCAGCAGAAGTGGCTCAGCGACGCGGTCGACGTCCCCGTCCTGAAATGACCTCGACCTCCGTCGACGCGGAGTGGCAGCCGAGCGAGCTCGAGCTGTCACGCCGCGCTCTGCGGCGTCGGGCGACCACCCGATCCGTCCTGATCGCGTTCGGCAGCAGCATCGCGCTGTTGGCGGTGCTGATCGTGGTCGTCGTCAACACTCCAGGCTGGGCGATCGTCAGCCAGACGTTCTTCGACCCGCAGGTCGCACTCCAGAGCATCGGACCGATCTTCCAGGGCCTGCTCGTCAACCTGCTGGTGCTCGTCATCGCCGTGGTGTGCGTCGCGATCCTCGGCACGCTCCTGGCCACCATGCGCTCGCTGCGCGGCCCGGTGTTCTTCCCGCTGCGCGCGCTCGCCGCGGCCTACACCGACTTCTTCCGCGGCATCCCGCTGCTGATCGTGCTCTACCTCGTCGGCTTCGGCATCCCCGCGCTGGGGATCTTCCCGCGCATGCCTCCGATGTTCTGGGGCACGATCGCGCTGGTCCTGACCTACTCGGCCTATGTCGCCGAGGTGCTCCGTGCGGGTATGGAGGCGGTGCACCCCTCGCAGCGCATCGCGGCGCGCTCGCTCGGACTCACTCACGGCCAGACCCTGCGGATCGTCGTGATCCCGCAGGGTGTGCGCAAGGTCGTCCCCGCACTCATGAACGACTTCGTGTCGATGCAGAAGGATGTCGGCCTGATCTCGGTGCTCGGGGCGGTCGATGCGGTGCGCGCGGCTCAGCTGATGGTCGCCGAGACCTACAACTTCACGCCCTACGTCGTCGCCGGTCTCATGTTCATCGTGCTCAGCTGGCCGATGATCCGCCTGACCGATGTCGTCACGGCGCGTCTGAACAAGCGCGAGCAGGCCGGAGGAGTCGTATGAGCGTCCCCGTGATCGAGGCCAGGGGCGTGCGCAAGCGCTTCGGTGACCACGACGTGCTGCGCGGCATCGACCTCTCGGTCGGCACGCACGAGGTCGTCGTGCTGATCGGCGCCTCGGGCTCCGGCAAGTCGACGCTGCTCAAGACCATGAACCTCATCGAGGGCATCGACGACGGACAGATCTTCCTGTCCGGCGAAGACATCACCGACCCACGGGTCGACGCCGATGCCGTGCGGGCGCGGATCGGTGTCGTTTTCCAGCACTTCAACCTGTTCCCGCACCTCACCGTGCTCGACAACGTCACGCTCGCGGCGGTGCGCGTGCACGGTATGCGCAAGACGGAGGCGCGGGCCAACGCGCGCGAGCTGCTCGATACTCTCGGGCTCGGCGCCAAGGCCGACGAGTATCCTGACCGGCTCTCGGGTGGACAGCAGCAGCGCGTGGCGATCGTGCGTGCCGTCCTCACGCAGCCCGAGGTGCTGCTGCTCGACGAGATCACCAGCGCGCTCGACCCGCAGCTGGTCGGCGAGGTGCTCGACCTGGTGCGGCAGCTGAAGCAGCAGGGCGCCACGATCGTGATGGCGACCCACGAGATGTCGTTCGCCCGCGAGGTCGCCGACCGCATCGTGTTCCTCGAGCACGGCGTCGTCGTCGAGCAGGGCCCGCCCTCTCAGGTGTTCGACGCCCCGCAGCACGCCGCCACCGCGGAGTTCCTGGCACGCGTGCAGCACTGAGTCGAGGTGCTCGACGAAGCACTCAGGCGACCTCGTCCTCCGGCCGTCGAGGACTCGGGTCGGGCGGCAGGATCTCGATCGGATGCGCGGCGGTGCGCTGAGCCCGCCACCAGATCACGAAGCCGATCGCGGTGAAGACGCCGTAGAACACGTACATGAAGCCCGTCGCGTAGTAGCCCGAGCTGAACAGCAGGGGCACCCCGACCACGTCGACGGCGATCCAGACCAGCCAGAACTCGGTCCAGCCCTTGGCCATGCCGTAGGTGGCGAGCAGCGACCCGACGAATGTCCAGGCATCGGCCCAGACCGGCTCCCACGACCCCAGCAGACGGAACAGCGGCGTGAGGGCTACGGTGCCGACGACCATCACCAGCACCATGCCGATGCGCGCGCTCGTCGGTGCCCAGCGCGGCACCACACGTCCGCCGTCGAGATTCCGCCAGCGGATCCAGCCGTAGATCGCCACGGCGATGAACATGATCTGCCGCCCGGCCTGACCCAGCAGATGCGGCAGTGACGGATCGGGGCTGAGTGCGGAGCCCAGGAACACCGTGAGCAGCAGCAGGTTGCCGATGATGCCGACCGGCCACGCCCACACCTTGCGACGCATGCCGCCGAGCGCACTCGCGAGACCGAACGCGTTGCCCACGACCTCGCGCACCAGGAGCGTCTGCCCGCCGGGCAGCATCCACTGTGAGTTGAAGGCGTCGACGAACCACTCGAGCAGGTTCATCGTCAGGAACCGGCGTCGGGCTCGACGCGGTCGTCGAGCACCAGCTGCAGCATGCTCAGATCGAGCCAGCGTCCGAACTTGGTGCCCACCTGCGGCATGCGTCCGACCTCGACGAAGCCCAGGCGTTCGTGCAGGGCGATGGAGGCGGCGTTCCCGCTCTCGATCCCCGCGATCATCACGTGCATCCCCGCGGCGGTGGCGCGCTCGACGAGCGCGGCCATCAGGGCCGTTCCGATGCCGCGACCGTGCTGACCGCCGAGAACGTAGACCGAGTGCTCGACCGTGAGTCGGTAGCCGCTGTGGGGACGCCACTGCGCGTATGACGCGTAGCCCAGCACGCCGGTGTCGTCGACCGCGACGATGACCGGGTAGCCGCGGGTGGTGCGATCGGCGAGCCAGGCGACGCGGTCGGCGAGGTCGACCGCCTCCTCGTTCCAGATCGCGGTGGTGTGCAGCACGGCATGGTTGTGGATCGCGGTGATCGTCTCGAGATCGGCGGTTTCGGCATCCCTGATTCGCACGGCTGTCATCGGCGGGCGGTCTCTCTTCTTCAGCGCTTCGGGTGCGCGTGCTTCATCGCGCTCGGGTGCGCATCGCCGACGCTAGCAGGAGGAACCGGCGTCCGGGGGGAAGCAACCGAACAGTTACGCAGCTCAGCCCACGGGCCTCGCGCTCACGGCCTCGCGCACGAGGATCGCGCGCCTCATGTCGACCATGATCGGGTCGAAGAAGCGCTCCCGATAGCGGGCCTCGCTCACGGCGGAGAACACGAACGGCAGGGCCGCGATCACCGAGAGCAGGGTGGCCGCCTTGAGCAGGTTCACGGTGAGCGGCAGCTTCGCTCCGAAGAACTCCAGAGGCTGGACGGCGAGCGGCTGTGCGGCGCTGCCGGGGCCGAGCCAGATGCCGACGACCCCTGTGGGGACCGCGATGCCGCCGATCACGATCAGCAGCGCCGCGAGGAGGCCCGCGAAGAACAGCGCCTGCACCAGCTGCGCGACGGTCATGGCGAGCAGGATGTTGATGCGCTGCGGTGCGCGCAGTCGACCCGGAGCGCCGGGCACGAGGCGGCGCCCCTCGGCGGGGGTGCCGAGCAGCAGTGCGCTTCGCTGTTCCGCTGTGGGCGCCTGCGCGTCGTCGTCGATCTCGGACGCGCTGACCCGCAGCACGACGATGCCGGCGAGCACGGCGACGACGAGGCCGAGCAGGGCGATCGATCCCCAGGACAGGGCGGAGGCCATCTGCCACACCTCGGCCGAGAAGAAGGAGAACACGACCAGCATCAGGATGACCGGGAGAGCGATCGAGGCCATGTGTCCGATCGCCGAGGCGTTGCGCACCGCGAGGCGCGAGGCCCAGGAGATCATCGCGCCACCGCCCATGCCGGTGACCAGGATGCAGAGAGCGAGGACGAGTATCGTCCGCAGGACCGGACCGACGGTCGCATCCGGCTGGACGCTGTAGCCGTAGCTGATCGTGAAGGCGAGGCACGCGGCGATCAGGAGGAGCGCGACCGCCGTGCCGATGCTCATCGGGAGGCGACGCAGCACGGCGCGTACCAGGAAGTAGGCGGCCCAGGCGAGCCCTGCCGAGAGCGTGAACAGTACGACGGCGACGACCACGACGAAGGCGGCCTCCTCGGCCGAGTCGTCGAGCGCGAAGTCGAACACGACCTCGATCCCGTCCTGGAAGAGATAGGCCGCCACCGCGACCCAGGCGATCAGCGGCGCGACGCGTCGCGGAAGGTCGGTGAACCAGCGCCGCAGCGGCACGAACGTCGGAAGGCCCTGTTCACGGAACCAGCGGTCGGCGTCGCGCTTCGTGCTGTGCGGCTTCGGCGAGGGCGGGGACGTGGGCATGGCGATGAGATTACGGCATCCGCGATGCCCGAGTTATACACAACCCTTCTGAATCTTCGAATATATGTTCTAAACTGGAGGCATGGCGAACCCGCATCTGAACCCCGTCCTCGAGGCAGTGAAGTGCTTCGAAGACGCGTGGGGCGATGCGACGAACGCGAGCGACCTGACCCGAGCGGAGCTGCTCGAGGCGCACCGGGCGTTGGGGCTGGTGCAGCGTCGACTCGACGGCGTCCACGCCGAGATCGCGGCGAGCATCGCCCGGGAATCGCGTCCCGAACTGGGAGCTGCGGGTCTCGCCAAGCAGCAGGGCTTCCGCAGCCCGGCGACCATGATCGCCGCAACGACCGGCGGATCGACAGGCGACGCGGTGCGGCTCGTGAAGGTGGGGGAGGCGACCGCGCCTCGGGCGAACCTGATCGGCGAGCCGCTTCCGCCGCGGTATCCCGAGGTGCAGCGGGCGATCGGTGCCGGCGTGCTCGGTGCGGCATCCGCGGCGCTGATCGTGACCCTGCTCGATCGGGCGCGACTCAAGGTCGGCGTCGACCGCCTCCTCGAGGCCGAGCGACTGCTCGTCGAGCGTGCCGAGGGGCTCTCGCTCGATGACGTGCGCAAGCTCGTCGTGCATGCCGAAGCCTGGCTCGACCCCGACGGTGTGGCTCCGCGCGAAGAAGAGGCCCGGTCGCGGCGCTCGCTGACCATGTTCGAGCGCGACGGGTCGCTGCACCTCACCCTGCAGACCGACATCGCCTCCGGGGCTCCCGTGAAGGCGGCGATCCAGGCCTACGTCACGGCGACGTTCCAGGCGCGGGCGCACGCGCTCGACCCCGAGGCGCCCGATGCCGACCGTCGCACGGTCGCGATGATCCAGGCCGACGCGCTCACAGAGATCTGCGCGCATGCGAGCGGATGCGACAACGGCGGGCTGCCGATATCCGGGGCGACCGTCGTCGTCCGTGTGGGGCTCGGCGACCTGACGACCGGCGCCGGGTTCGCGACGGTCGACGGCCTCGACGAGCCGGTCAGCATCGCTGCATGTCGTCGGATGGCGGCGGGCGGTGGCATCATCCCCGTCGTGCTCGGCGGAGAAGGCGAGATCCTCGACTGGGGGCGCGAGAGGCGGTTGTTCACCCGTGCGCAGAGGCTCGCGCTCGTGGAGCGTGACGGCGGCTGTGTCATGTGCGGGCTGGCCCCGCAACTGACCAGGGCGCATCATCTGCGCTGGTGGCAACGTGATGGCGGATCGACCGATCTCGACAACGGCGTGCTGCTCTGCGACAGCTGTCATCACCGCATCCACGACAACGAGTGGGAGATCAGGATCGAGGGGTGCGGGTTCGCCGCGCGAGTGTGGCTCATCCCGCCGCCGAACGTCGACCTCGAGCGCAGACCGAGACTCGGCGGCAGAGCCCGGTACGACATCGCGGCGTGAGGGCGTGAGGGTGTGAGGGTGTGAGGGCGCGCTACGGTCGCTCGGCGCCGTCGCGTCGCTGGATTCAGACGTGCACGTCGGCGGGGGATTCCTCGCCCTCGTGGAAGTTGGGCGTCTTGCCGAACAGCCGCGCGATGCCCAGCACGATCCCGACGATGACCAGTCCCAGAAGAAGACCGGCGATCGCGGAGATGATCGTGTCCACGATCCAGACCACGACCGGACCGAGACCGTGGAGCGCGTGTTCCACGGCGTGCAGCATGTCGACCGGGAAGTGCCAGCCCACCTCGCCGAGGTTCACGAGCACCAGGTGGCCACCGACCCACAGCATCGCGACCGTGCCGAGGATGCTGATGAAGCGGAAAACCGCGGGCATCGACCGCACGATCCTGGTGCCGGTGTGACGCACGCGCTGCACCGGGTTCTTCGCCATCTTCAGGCCGATGTCATCGATCTTCACCAGCAGCGCGACGGCGCCGTAGACGACGCCCGTCATCAGAAGCGCGATCACGGCGAGGATCGCCAGCGTCGCCCAGATGTCGAGACCCTTGTCCAGACTCGCCAGCGAGATGAGCATGATCTCGGTCGAGAGGATCAGGTCGGTGCGCACCGCACCCAGCACGAGCTTCTTCTCATCGCGCGCGCCTTCGTCGGCGTGGCCGTGCTGCACGCCGAACCACTCCAGCACCTTCTCGGCACCCTCGAAGCAGAGGTACGCGCCACCCAGGATCAGCAGGTACGGGAGCACCCAGGGTGCGAACGCGGTGAGCAGCAGGGCGGCCGGGATGATGATCAGGAACTTGTTCGCGAGCGATCCGAGGGCGATCTTGCCCACGACAGGCAGCTCCCTGGCCGGTGTGAGGCCCTGCACGTACTGCGGGGTGACCGCGGCGTCATCGATCACGACGCCGGCCGCCTTCGCCGACGCCTTCATTGCAGCGCTCAGGATGTCATCGACGACGGCGAGCAGTCCAACGGACATGGGCGGTTCCCCTCGGCAGGTGTGCAGTGCGGAGGCAACTCTATCGAGTCGGAGGGGCTCCGCTCAGCGGGCTCAGCTCTGGGACTCCTCCGCCGCGCTCGCGAGCACGCGCTGCAGCGGCTTGTAGTGCTCGATGACGGCCCGGCGGTAGCGCTCGACGTCGCCCGAGCGTGCGGCTTCGAGCATGTCGCCGTGCGCCTTCGCCGTCTTGTGGATGTCGTCGGGCTGCGCGATGCCCAGCTGGGGGAGCACGGCCGTGTGCACATCCCAGAAGGCGCCGACCAGCTGACCGACCAGGCGGTTGCCGATCGCGCCGAAGAGGCGGGTGTGGAACGCCCTGTCCTCCTCGAGGAAGTGCTCCCCGCGCTCGGCCTTGTCGACCATGTCGGCGACGAGGGCGTCGAGCTCGTGATCGGGCTCCTCCTGGGAGGCGGCCACCACGCGCTCAGCCATCGACAGATCCAGCGCCAGACGCACCTCCACGACCTCGCGCAACGCCTGCAGTGATCCTTCCGGCGACAGCACCCCGCGGAACACCAGCGCTTCGACCATCGGGTCCAGCGACATCGGGCCGACGTAGGTGCCGTGACCGTGACGCACATCGACGATGTCGAGCGTGGAGAGAGTGCGGATCGCCTCGCGCACGGATGATCGCGAGACATCGAGTTCTTCGCAGAGCTCCGCCTCTGTCGGCAGCGGGTCGCCCGGCGTGAGTCCGCGGGTCAGGATGAGCTGCTTGATCTGATCCGCCGTCGTCGAGCGCCGCATGCGTGACGCCCTACTCGTGGTGGACTTCATGGGGCTCCCTCTCGTGCCTGGCAGAAACGATCCGATCATCTCACTCTTGTGATCTGATCGAACCTGTGTTTAGAGTACATCAGACATCAGATGTCCTCAAGATGTTCCCCCCACCACCCTGGAGCACACATGAACCGACACATCACCCGCCGCCGCGCGGGTCGATTCGCGATGGCGGTCGCCGGCACAGTCGCCGCGTCCGTCGCCCTCGCCGGCTGCGGCGCGGGCACCACCAGCACCCCCGACGAGAGCGCGGCCGCGAGCGAGATCGATCCCGACGGCATCATCGAGGCCGGCATCTCGTACACCTTGAACGGCAGCTTCGACCCGATGGTCGCATCCGGCGCCGTCACGGTCTCGGCGAACTGGCACATCTTCGAAGGACTGGTCGACCTCGACCCCGTCACCCAGAAGGCGGCGCCGGCTCTCGCGGTCGACCTCCCCACGAAGATCGACGACACGACGTATGAGGTCGACCTTCGCGAAGGCGCGACGTTCCAGAACGGTGACCCGGTGACAGCGGACGACGTCGTCTTCAGCTACGACCGCGTACTCGACCCGAACAACAACTCGCTCTTCCTGTCGTTCGTCGACTTCATCGACACCGTCACCGCGGTGGATGAAGACACCGTGCGGATCACCACGGACTACCCGTTCTCGCTCATCAACGACCGCCTCGGTGTCGTCAAGATCGTCCCGAAGTCGGTCGTCGAGGCCGATCCCGAGGGCTTCGCCGCCAACCCGGTCGGCTCCGGCCCGTACTCACTGGTCTCTGCGGTCCCCGAGGACAAGCTCGTCTTCGAGCGCTACGACGACTACAACGGGCCGCGCCCCGCGCTCGCCGCCGGTATGAACTGGAACCTGCTCGCCGACGCCTCCGCCCGCGTCACGGCGATGTCGACCGGCACCGTGCAGGCGATCGAGGACGTGCCCTACATCGACGTCGACACTCTCGCCTCGGCGGCGGACGTCGAGAGCGTGCAGTCGTTCGGCCTGCTGTTCATGATGTTCAACACCAAGGCGGCTCCGTTCGACGACGTCCGCGTGCGTCAGGCGCTGCACTACGCCCTCGACATGGACAAGATCATCGGCACGGGCATGCTCGGCAACGCCACGCCCGCCACCTCGTTCCTTCCCGAGACCTACCCGAACTACAACGAGGCGTCCACGGTTTACACCTACGACCCCGAGAAGGCGAAGGAGCTGCTCGCGGATGCCGGCGTCTCCGACCTGTCGATCACTCTGCTCACCACCGACACCGGCTGGGTCAAGGAGGTCGCCCCGCTGATCAAGGAGTCCCTCGACGCGGTCGGCATCGACACCACGCTCGACATCGGGCAGTCCGCCTCGATGTACGAGAAGGTCGACTCCGGTGACTACACGGTCGCCGTCGCCCCCGGTGACCCCTCGGTCTTCGGCGTCGACCCCGACCTGCTCATGAACTGGTGGTACGGCGAGAACGTCTGGACCCAGACCCGCACGAACTGGGCGGATTCTCCGGAGTACGCCGAGCTGCGCACGCTCCTCGACACCGCCGTCCAGCAGGAGGGCGAGGAGCAGCAGAAGACCTGGGACCAGGCGTTCGACCTGCTCTCCGACCAGGCCGTGCTCTACCCGCTGTTCCACCGCAAGCTGCCGACCGCGTGGAGCGGCCAGGAGCTGGTCGGATTCCAGCCCGTCCCCACCACCGGACTGTCGTTCCTCGACGTCGGCGTGGCGGCGAAGTAGCACCCCACCCCGGCGGGGGTGCACCCACCCGAGGGCGCACCCCCGCCCCCACCCACCCGGAAGGAGCGGCACGTGTCCAACACGCTCCGCCTCATCGGCCGGCGACTGCTGCAGCTGCCGCTGATGATCCTCGGCATCACGTTCCTCGTGTTCTTCGTGATGTCGTTCTCTCCCGTCGACCCCGCGCGCACCGCGCTCGGCGAGACGGCGTCACCCGAGGCGCTCGAGGCCTACCGCGAGGATCACGGGCTCAACCTTCCTCTGTTCGTCCGCTACGTGAACTTCCTCTTCGGGCTGGTGCAGGGCGACCTCGGCACCTACTCCGCGCGCAGTCTCCCCGTGATCGACGAGGTCGCCCGCGCCTTTCCGGTCACCTTGGCACTCACCTTCCTCGGTCTGCTCATCGCTGTGATCGTGGCCTTCGTGATCGGCGTCCTGGCCGCGGTGTACCGCGATCGCTGGCCTGACCAGGTGATCCGCGTCTTCGGCGTCGCCGCGCTCTCCACGCCGTCGTTCTGGCTCGCCATCCTGCTCATCCAGGTCTTCACCCTCGGGCTGAACCTGCTCCCCGCCTCCGGCCCGCTCCCCGACTTCTGGACCGACCCCTCCGGCTGGCTCGCCCGCATGACCCTCCCCGCCATCGCGCTCGCCGTGCCCGTGATCGGACAGCTGTCCCGCGTCGTGCGCACCTCGATGGTCGAGGAACTCGACCGCGACTACGTCCGCACCGCTCTCGGAGCCGGCATCCCGCGCGTGATCGTCGTCGGGCGCAATGTGCTGCGCAATGCCCTGATCACCCCCGTCACGGTGCTCGGGCTGCGGATCGGCTACCTGCTCGGTGGCGCGGTCGTGATCGAGATCATCTTCGCCATCCCCGGGATGGGAACGCTCATCCTCAACGGCGTCACCAACAACGAACCCAACCTCGTGCAGGGCGTGACGCTCGCCGTGGCACTCGCCTTCGTCGTGATCAACATCATCGTCGACCTCCTGTACGTGCTCATCAATCCTCGAATCCGGGCGGTGTGACATGCGACGCAAACTCACGGAACGGCTCTCCGTCCCCGGTCTCCGCTGGGGCCGGCTGTCCCTCGGCTCGATCATCTGCATCGCCGTGCTGGCGATCATCGGCCTGGCCGCGATCTTCGCGCCGCTCATCGCCCCGTTCGACCCGCTGGCGTCCGGCACGCCCGTGCAGCCGCCGAGCGCGGAGCACTGGTTCGGCACCGATCGCCAGGGCCGCGACATCTTCTCCCGCCTGGTATACGGCGCCCGCTACTCGCTTGTGATCGGCATCGGTGCGACACTGGTCGCGCTGCTCGCCGCCTGTGTGCTCGGGACCATCGCGGCCACCGCGCCGAAGTGGATCTCCGAGACGCTCATGAGAGTCATGGACGTCGTCATGTCGTTCCCCGGCATCGCACTCGCCGCCGTCTTCGTCGCGGTGTTCGGCAAATCCCTCCCCGTGCTCGTGCTCACGATCGCGTTCCTCTACGTGCCCCAGCTCACCCGCATCGTCCGCGCGAACATCCTCGACCAGTACGGAGAGGACTACGTCTCGGCCGTGCGCGTGATGGGTTCGGGAACTCCACGCATCATCGTCCGCCACGTGGCGCGCAACGCGATGGCCCCGGTCCTGGTCTTCGCGACCGTGCTCGTCGCCGACGCCATCGTCTTCGAGGCCTCACTGTCGTTCCTGCAGGCCGGGGTCCCCGACCCCGAGCCGTCCTGGGGAAACGTGATCGCCGCCGGCCGCAACCTGCTGATGAGCGGGGCGTGGTGGGCGACGTTCTTCCCCGGCATCCTCATCATGCTCACGGTGCTGTGCCTCAACATCCTGTCCGAGGGGATGACCGATGCGATGGTGTCTCCGCGGGCACGCAAGATCACCGCGGACGCCGCGAACACCGAGGAGTCCACGCACGAGCTCGAAGTCGCAGCGACGCCGGACGACACGCATGCGATCCCCACGGTCGACACGGCGGTGAACCTCTCCGTCCCGAGCGGTGTGCCCGACACCCTGGTGCCGCGCGCCGAGGCCGTGCCCCTGGCCGAGCGACTCGCCGAACTGCGCGAGCGCGAGCTCTCACGCACCGACCGTCTCGTCTATGCGGGCGAGGAGAGGCCGCTTCTCGACGTGCAGGACCTGTGCATCTCGTTCCCGCGCCATGGTGATGTCGATGTGGTCGACCACGTCAGCTTCACGGTGCGCCCCGGCGAGACCATGTCGCTGGTGGGGGAGTCGGGCTGCGGCAAGTCGATCACCTCGCTGGCGATCATGGGCCTGCTCGACCCGAAGGCCGACATCCGCGGGCGCATCCTGTTCGACGGCGAGGACCTGCTGCAGATGGCCCCGAAGGAGCGCAACGCCCTACGCGGACATGACATCGCGATGGTCTACCAGGATGCGCTGAGCTCCCTCAACCCGGCGATGCTCATCCGTTCGCAGATGAAGCAGCTCACCTCGCGCGGCGGCACCCGCACCGCGAGAGAGTTGCTGGAGCTGGTGGGGCTCGACCCCGACCGCACGCTCGCCTCGTATCCTCACGAGCTCTCGGGAGGGCAGCGGCAGCGCGTGCTGATCGCGATGGCCCTCACCCGGGACCCGCGACTGGTGATCGCCGACGAACCGACCACCGCCCTCGACGTCACGGTGCAGGCGCAGGTCGTCGAACTCCTCATGCGTCTGCAGAAAGAGCTCGGCTTCGCGCTCCTATTCGTCTCGCACGATCTCGCACTGGTCGCAGAGCTCACCCATCGGATCACGGTCATGTACGCGGGTCAGGTCGTGGAGCAGGGGACGACCCGAGAGGTGCTGGCCCAGCCCGTGCACGAGTACACGCAGGGACTCCTCGGGGCGGTGCTCTCGATCGAGGCCGGATCCGATCGGCTGCATCAGGTCTCGGGAGTCGTGCCGTCGCCGCGCGACTTCCCGACGGGAGACCGATTCGCGCCGCGCTCCAGCGACCCCGTGCGCTACGCGGGGGTCACCCCGGTGCGGCGGCGCATCGAAGGCACCGAGCACTATTACTCCGCGCATCCCGACGATGCGCCCGTCGAGGCGATCGGAGCAGGACGATGAGCGAACCCGTCATCGAGCTGAAGGACGTGCACGTCCGCTACAAGACCCGGGCGTCCTCGCTCCTGCGGCCCCAGTATGTGGATGCGCTCGCCGGCGTCTCGCTCACCGTGAAACGAGGGCAGACACTCGGCATCGTCGGCGAATCGGGTTCGGGCAAGTCGACATCCGCCAAGGTGCTGATCGGACTCGAGAAGCCCACGAGCGGGCAGGTCGTCTTCGGCGGTGAGCCGGTGCGCTCGTTCACCCCGGCCGTGCGCAAACGACTCGGCCGCATCCTCTCGGTCGTCTTCCAGGACCCGGCGACCGCCTTGAACGCGCGGATGACGGTGCGCGACGCGCTCCTCGATCCGCTGCAGGTGCATCGACTCGGCAGCCCCGCATCACGCAACCGCAAGGTGCGCGACCTGATCGGTCTCGTCGGACTGCCGGCATCGGCCCTGGACGCCCTGCCCAGCCAGCTCTCGGGTGGTCAGCGCCAGCGTGTGGCGATCGCCCGGGCGCTCGTGCTCGACCCGCAGGTGATCGTCGCCGACGAGCCCACCTCGGCGCTCGACGTCTCGGTGCGCGCGCAGATCCTCAACCTGCTGACCGACCTGAAGGATCAACTCGGCCTCGGCATGGTGTTCATCTCCCACGACATCCAGACCGTCCGCTATCTCTCCGACGAGATCGCCGTGATGAACAGGGGGCGCGTCGTCGAGTTCGGCGATGCGGCCCGCGTGTTCGACGCACCCTCCGACGAATACACCAGAACGCTGCTGGGCGCTGCGCCCTCGCTGCTCGAACCCCACCACTGAAACGACCGGAACACACATGTCTGCTGCCTCCTCCGCCCCCGTCTTCGCGGGCGTCGTCCCGCCTGTCGCCACCCCGCTGCACGAAGACGGGACGATCGATCACGCCTCCCTCTCCCGTCTCGTCGACTGCCTGGTCGCCGAGGGAGTGTCCGGACTCTTCGCCCTCGGCTCCACCGGCGAGACCGCCTACTTCACCGACGACCAGCGCGTCGAGCTGCTCGGCACGATCGTCGCTGCGAACGACGGCCGGGTGCCGATCATCGCCGGGGCCATCGAGCTCACGGCGCCGCGCATCATCGAGACCGCCCGCCGACTGGTCTCCGCCGGCGCGCAGGCGATCGTCACGACGGCCCCTCTGTACACCCTGAACTCCGCGTCCGAGGTCGCCGACCACTTCCGCACGATCGCCGCGGCCATCGACGCCCCGCTGTGGGCCTATGACGTGCCGGTGCGCGTGCACTCCAAGCTCGGCATCGATCTGCTCGTGCAGCTCGGCACCGAGGGCGTCATCCACGGAGTGAAGGACTCCTCGGGCGACGACGTCTCGTTCCGGCGACTGATCGCGGCGAACGATGCGGCGGGCCGGCCGCTGCAGCTGCTCACGGGTCACGAGGTCGTCGTCGACGCCATGGCGCTCGCGGGAGCCGACGGCGTGGTCCCCGGGCTCGCCAATGTGGAGGCCACGGGGTACGTCCGACTGTGGGATGCCGCGAAGAACGGCGACTGGACGACGGCTCGAAACGAGCAGGAGCGCATCAACCGCCTGTTCGACATCGTGTTCCAGCCGAAGGGACTCTCGGGAGATGCGACCGGGGTCGGAGCGTTCAAGGCGGCGATGCAGGCCCGTGGCATCATCGACCATGCCACGATGGCGAACACGGTGCAGGCGCTCGACGCCGACGCGGTCGCCGGGATCCGCGACATCCTCGAGGAGCTGCACCTGCTCCCCGTCGCCGTCGCCTGATGGGCGAGGTCGTCCTCGCCGTCGACATCGGCGGCACCAAGACGGCCGCAGCGCTCGCCGATCGCCATGACAGGTTGCTGCGGACCGAGGTGGCGTCCACTCCCGCAGCTGAGGGGCCGTCGGCCGTCGTGGACACCGTCGTCGCGCTCGCCCAGCGGCTGCTCGCCGGCACCGGGCTGCGACTGTCGGGTGTCGGCATCGGCACAGCGGGTGTCGTGGACGCCGGGAGCGGGATGATCGTCTCCGCCACCGACACCTTCGCGGATTGGCCGGGTACGCCGCTCGCGGCACTCGTACGCGCGGGTCTCGGAGTCCAGCTGATCCCGGACGCCCCCGTGGCGGTGCAGAACGACGTAGACGCGCACGCCGCGGGGGAGTACCTGCACGGCGCCGCGGCCGGAGCGTCGAGTGCGCTCGTCGTCGCGGTCGGCACCGGCGTCGGCGCAGGACTCGTCGTGAGGGATCGGGTGGTGCGTGGAGCGCATCACGTCGCGGGCGAGATCGCCCATCTGCCCGTGCCGGGTGCCGCACACCTGCGCTGCCCCTGCGGACGTCTCGGCCACCTCGAGGCCATCGGCTCGGGCATCGGGATGCACCGCCATTTCCTGACTCTCGGAGGAGCCCCCGACATCGTCGATGCGCGAGGGATCGCGGCGGCGGCAGCCGCCGACCCGATCGCCCGCCGCGCGCTGGACGAGTCGGCCGCGGCCGTGGGCCGTGCCCTCGCGGGCGCGGCGACGCTGCTCGACCCCGAACGCATCGTGGTCACCGGGGGCGTGCCGAACATCGGCGAGGACTGGTGGAATCCGATGCGCGCCGCCTTCCGCTCCGAGGCGATCGATGCGCTGCAGAGCACACCCATCCTGCCGGGTGCGCTCGGCGACGACGCGCCGCTGCGGGGAGCCGCGGCATCGGCCTGGAGGAACCCATGAGATTCACCGACACCCTCGAGCGGCTCAGAGGCGGCCTGATCGTCTCGTGCCAGGCGTACCCCGGCGAGGCCATGCGCGACCCGCGCACGATGGCGCAGATCGCCGCGGCCGCCGTGGTCGGCGGTGCAGCCGGCATCCGCGTGCAGGGGATCGACGACATCCGCGCGACGGCGCACCTTCCCGTGCCCGTCGTGGGGCTGTGGAAGGACGGCGATGCCGAGGTGTTCATCACCCCGACTCTCGGCCACGCCGAAGCCGTCGCCGACGCCGGTGCGGACATCGTCGCGATCGACGGCACCCGTCGCCCCCGCCCGGACGGTCTGAGCCTCGCGGAGACGATCGCAGGCCTCCGGGCGCATACCGATGCGCTGATCATGGCCGACTGCGGCTCTCTCGACGATGCGATCGCCGCCGAGGCGGCGGGCGCCGACATTCTCGGCACCACGCTGTCGGGATACACGGGCGAGCGCCCGAAGAGCACGGGGCCCGACCTGGAGCTCATCGAGCTGATCGCCGCCCGCTGCCGCCGCCCGATCGTCGCCGAGGGGCGCATCCACTCGCCGGGGCAAGCCGCGACCGCGATCGCCGCCGGCGCCTTCTCGGTGTGCGTCGGCACCGCCATCACGCACCCCTCGACGATCACGACGTGGTTCGCCGACGCGGTCGCGGGAGCCCGCGGATGACCGCGCCGATCCTCGTCAGCGCCTACCCGGCCTCTCCGGCGCACGCACAGTGGGACCCGGTGATCGAAGGGGAACTGCTGCCCGCACTGTGCGCCCTTCCCGGGGTCGCCGGGCTCGAAGTGCCGTGGATGGGAAGCCTCCATCCGCACGACGACGCCTGGTTCCTCGCGAACGTGCCGGCCGTGCCGCTCGCGGTGACCCCCGTCCCCTTCGTGATGCGGCGCCTGGGGGCCGACGCTCGGTACGGCCTCGCCTCGGCCGACGATGAGGGGCGAGCAGCAGCGGTCGCCGACCTGCGTCGCGTCGCGGCCGGTGTCGCGCGCATCGATGGCGAGAGCGCCGCCTCCGTCGTGGTGGTGACGCTGCACACGGCCCCGAGAGCGACCGGGGCCGTGGAGCCGCTCGCGAGATCGCTCGACGAGATCGCCGCCTTCGACTGGTCGGGTGCGCGCCTGGTGATCGAGCACTGCGATGCCTTCGTGCCCGGTCATGTGCCGGAGAAGGGGTTCCTGCCGCTCGAAGCCGAGATCGCCGGGATCCGGTCGTCGGGAGCGCCGATCGGGTTGTGGGTCAACTGGGGCCGTTCCGCGATCGAGCTGCGCGATGCGGATGCCGTGACGGCGCAGATCGCCTCGGCCGCGGCATCCGGATTCCTCGTCGGTCTGGCACTCTCGGGCGCCGCCGCCGTGCAGAGCCCCTACGGGTACCCCTGGATCGACGCGCATCTGCCGATCGCCTCGACCCACCCGGAATCCGCCTCGCTGCTCGACGACGCGCACGTGGTCGCTGCGCTCGCCGCCGCGGGCGATGTCGAGTGGCTGGGGCTCAAGGTCGCGCGGCGCCCGGATGATGTCACCGCCACGGACGCCCTGCGCACGGTCGCCCGGAACCTCGAGGTGGTCCGCGCCGCGGGCTGACCCGGAGCGCGGTGCGGCTGGTGCCGTCGGCGAGGTGTCGTCGACGGTGCTGCGAGCGTGCCCAGGAGCGAGGGGGAGTCCGCTCGCGGCCCGAGAAATCGGGCCTTGTCCGGCGGAAGACCCCTCGCTAGAGTGACTTGAAATCAGACATCAGACGTCAGATTTCCGCACGAACAGAAAGGTCTGTCCATGCACGTTCCTCCCACGCCCGCCCCTCGAGGGCGCCGTCGGCACTGGCTGCGATCCGGCACGATCGGAGCGCTGGTCCTCGCACTCAGCCTCCCGGCCACCGCGGCGACGGCGGCCCCGGCGCCGGGTTACCTGACCGACCCGACGGCCGACCCCGGCGACTACCTCGAGCTGAACCTCGGTGCCGATCGCACTGCGGCGAACTACTTCTACCGCATCCCCGCACTCACCCACCTCGGCGATGGCGTCGTCATCGCCGCGTGGGACGCCCGGCCCGGGAGTGCCGCCGACGCCCCCAACCCGAACTCGATCATCCAGCGCCGCTCGACGGACAACGGTCGCACCTGGGGTCCGTTGCAGATCATCGCCGCTGGCAAGACCGGGAGCGACCGGTACGGGTACTCCGACCCGAGCTACGTCGTCGACCGGGAGAACGGTCGTGTCTTCGCGTTCTTCGTGCACTCCAAGGACCAGGGTTTCCAGGGCAGCGCCTACGGAGCCGATGACGCGAATCGCCAGGTCATGGGTGCCGCTGTGATCCACTCAGACGACGGCGGCGCGACGTGGAGCACGCCGCGGTTCATCACCGACGTCGCGAAGACCTCGAACGGCACGACCAGCGGCGGCGTCTACAGCCCCGTGGCAGGAGACGTGAAAGGAACCTTCGCCACCTCGGGCGAGGGGATCCAGCTGCGCTACGGCGCACACGCCGGGCGTCTCATCCAGCAGTACGCGGGCACGGTGCGGCAGGCCGATGGATCGACGGCGATCCAGGCGTACTCGGTGTACTCCGACGACGGCGGGCAGACCTGGGAGCGCGGCGAATACGTCGGCACCGGGATGGATGAGAACAAGGTCGTCGAGCTGTCGGACGGACGCGTCATGCTCAACTCCCGCGACAGCTCCAACGGGCGTCTGCGCAAGGTGGCGATCTCGACCGACGGCGGACACAGCTACGGTCCGGTCACGCGCGACGCCGAACTGCCGGATCCCACCAACAACGCCTCGATCACCCGCCTGCACCCGGATGCCGTCGAGGGAAGCACCGACGCGAGGAAGCTCGTCTTCACCAACGCCAACAACGGTGCCAACGGCAACCGCGTGAACGGAGCGGTGCGGCTCTCCTGCGACGACGGCGAAACGTGGCCGGGTCTGCGCACGCTGGAGACGGGCACCTTCGCCTACTCCAGCGCGACGGCGATCGACGACGGCAGAGTCGGCGTGCTGTGGGAGGCGGGATACACGAACACGATGCAGTTCTCGTCGTTCGACGAGGCCTGGCTGAACGCGGTGTGCGCACCGATGTCCGTGCCGCAGACCGCGCTCGCGGCCGGCGTCGCGACCACCGTTCCGGTCACGCTCACCAACCAGGAGGCGACGCCGCTCAGCGGTGCCGTGACCTTCCACACCGCGGCCGGATGGACGGCGACCACCGCGCAGGTCACCGGTCTCGCTCCCGGGGCGAGCGTCACCGTCGACCTGCAGGTCACCGCGCCCCAGGGGGCCGCCGGCGCGCAGCGCCTTCAGGCCGCTTTCACCGCCACCGACGGTCGGTTGAGCCAGGCGACGGCGACGCTCACGCTGCCGCAGGCGTCTGTGCTGGGTGCGACCCTCACCGCCACGAACACCTCGGCCGCGCGGAACGTGGTGACGAATCCGTACACCGCGGGGGAGCAGCTGAGCTTCCAGATCCGGGTCGTGAGCACGGCGGGCGCCACCACGGTGGTGACCCCTGCGGCGAACACCTTCACGTCGGGCTTCGCTCCGACCGCATGCCGGTGGCTGAGTCTCCCGGCGTACGACGCGTACAACTGCAGCACCCCGCGGCGCACGCTCACTCAGGCCGACATCGACCGCGGCTGGTACACGCCGGAGTTCGCCTTCACGGTGGCGCCGGTCGACGGCTCGGCAGCATCGGTCACCGTGACCCACACGGCCGCCCCCGTGGTGCTGCGCGACGGCGTGCTGGCGGCCACGATCACGGGAGCGCGAGCGGATGCCGGGCGCGACCTGGCCACGGCCCCCTACGCGGTGGGCGAGCAGGTGCCCTATGCATTCCGGGTCGAGAACGGCAGCCCGATGGCGGTGAGCGTTGTCCCCGCGACGGGTGATTTCTCGCCCTTCCTCCCTCCGACGGCGGGGAACTGCCGGTACCGGGACCTCCCGATCGGCGCGGGGTACGACTGCGGCACGGCGCGCCACACCGTCACCCAGGCCGACATCGATCGCGGCTTCTTCGTTGCCGACACGACCTGGACCGTCGAGGCTGCCGGGCAGACCGCGAAGCGGGTGACGGTGGCGGGCGGCGAAGTCGATGTGATCGCGCGCACTCCCGCCTTGTCCGGGGCGACGGTCGGCGAGTGGGCGGACGAGAACGGGAACGGCGTGGCGGATGCCTCCGACACCGTGACCTGGACCCGCACCGTCGAGAACACCGGCAACGTGGCGCTCGACGCCGTGACGGCCGCTGGAGACGAGGTGGATGCGCTCGCCCCGGGGGGAGTGGCGACGCTCGAGGCGGTCGTCGTCCGGCTCACGACCGACGACGTCGCGCGCGGCTCGATCGCCGCGGCATCCTTCGACGCTTCTGCGATGAACGGCACGCGCGCGGTGTCGACCACTGCCGCAGCCGCGACCCTCGCACTGCCCACTGCCGTAACGTGGAACGCGCAGAGCGTCTACACCGGAGGAGAGCTCGTGTCGCTCGACGGCCGCCTGTGGCAGGCGTCGTGGTGGACACGCGACCAGCGGCCCGGCGACCCCGTCGGCCCCTGGCAGGAGCTCGCCTCGAGCGATGAGGGGATGACCCTGTGGACGCCCACCCGCGTGTTCACGGCGGGAGACGATGTGGTGCATGACGGCACGCGCTTCGAGGCGCGGTGGTGGACGCGCAACCAGCAGCCGGATGCCTCGGCCACCGGTGGTCCGTGGCAGAAGGTCGACTGACACGGCACCGGACGACATCGCAGCGACGAGCGGCCCTAAACTCACAGCCCGCTCCCAGGGCCACGGGACCAAAACGGGCCGCTCGTCGGTTCTCCTTCTATGACGCCGCAGCCAGCGACGTCGGACAAGGAGTCAGATCATGTCGAACGACTACCGCAAGACCCCCGAGGCCGTCAGCGGCCTCAGCCACCTGCAGTACGAGGTGACCCAGGAGGACGCGACCGAACCGCCGTTCCGCAACGCGTACTGGAACAACCACGACGATGGCATCTACGTCGACGTCGTCTCGGGAGAGCCCCTGTTCTCGTCGACCGACAAGTTCGACAGCGGCACCGGGTGGCCGAGCTTCACCAAGCCCATCGAGGCGGACGCGGTGACCACGCGCACCGACCGCTCGCTGTGGATGAAGCGCACGGAGGCGCGTTCGGCCGGAGCCGACAGCCACCTCGGGCACGTCTTCGACGACGGCCCCCGCGCCGAGGGCGGACTGCGCTACTGCATGAACTCGGCGGCCCTCCGCTTCATCCCGGCTGCCAGTCTGGAGGAGGAGGGGTACGGTCGCTACAGTCCCCTCTTCGCCGCGACGACGGACACCCCCACCACCGACACCCCCACCGACACCTCTGAGGAGCAGTCATGACCGACACGGGAAACATCACCCGCACCCCTGGGACCGAGACCGCCGTGCTCGCCGGCGGCTGCTTCTGGGGCATGGAAGACCTGATCCGCCGCCAGCCCGGTGTGCTCAGCACCCGGGTCGGCTACACCGGCGGTTCGAACGACCACGCCACGTACCGCAACCACCCCGGTCACGCCGAGGCGGTCGAGATCGTGTTCGACCCAGCCCAGACGACCTACCGCGACATCCTGGCGTTCTTCTTCCAGATCCATGACCCGTCGACCCTGAACCGTCAGGGCAACGACGTCGGGTCGAGCTATCGCTCCGCGATCTTCCCGCTCTCCCCTGAGCAGGAGACGGTCGCCCGCGACACGATCGCGGATGTCGACGCCTCCGGCCTCTGGCCCTCGAAGGCCGTCACCACGATCGAGCCTGCCGGCCCGTTCTGGCAGGCCGAGGAGGAGCACCAGGATTACCTGATCAAGTACCCCAACGGCTACACCTGCCACTTCCCCCGTGCGGGCTGGGTGCTGCCGAAGCGCGACGAAGCCGCCGCCGTCTGACGACAGCGGTCTCCGGCTGCGCGTAGCCCGGTCGTTTCGACCGGGCTACGCCTCTGCCAGGAACGCCACGGCTGCGTCCTTGAAGTCACGCGAGCCCGGGGCGTTGAAGTGATTCCGGTTCGGGATCTCGAAGAATCGTCCGTCGGGGGTCGCTGAGGCCAGCGCCCGCGAGCCCTCGATGATGGCGTCCTTCGATCCGGTGGCGAACAGGATGGGCCGGGTCGGCGCATCAGAGGGGTCGGGGTCGATCATGCCCGACGCCCGCATACCTTCCGCGAGTGCGACCAGCGCCTGCAGGTCGTTGCCCGGCACCCGCTCGGTCAGCGCGATGTAGTTCTGGGTCGTCCGATCCGCCACCGGCGTGCCGTCGGCGATGTATCTGCGCACCTGGTCGAGATCCAGGCGGGCCAGCGGAATGCCGTCAGGAACTCCGCCCAGCACCGCGCGTCCGATGCGGTGCGGCAGCTCGCGCACCACCTCCCAGCCCACGCGCGCACCGAGCGAGTACCCGACATAGAACGCGTCGTCGACGAGATAGGTGTCCATCACCGTCTCGACATCGGTGACGAGGGTGCGGATGCGGTAGCCGTCGGGGTCGTGCGGCTTCTCGCTGAGGCCGTGCCCACGTTGGTCGAGCGCCAGCACGCGATAGCCCGTGCGGGTGAGCTCACGCACCCAGCCGGTCAGTACCCAGTTGTCGCGTGCGTTCGAGGCGAAGCCGTGCACGATCACCACGACGGGGGCGTCGGGCTCGCCCCAGGTGTAGGTCGCCAGCCGGGTGCCGTCGGCGGCGTACACCTGCTGGGGCTCGGGCATGCTGGTCAGGTCGGAGAGAGGGACGGCCACTCCTCCATCTTGGACCCGTTCCCGGGTCGTCGGCGCAGGGCGGTTCCCCCGGGAAAGGCGACACGACGAAACGGCCTCCCGGGGACGAGGTGTCCCCGGGAGGCCGTGCGGATCAGGTGACCGTGCGGATCAGGTGACCCAGCCGATCAGATGATCGTGCGGATCAGAAGCGCGCACGCAGCGCGGCGCCGAGGTCGGCGTCGACGTTCGTCCAGTACTGGAAGAAGCGCTCGCGGATCGCGTCGATCGTGATCGAGCGCCCCTGGCCGGTGAGGGTCTCCAGGAAGCGCGCCCGCTGCTCGGCGTCGAAGACCTCGCGGTAGAGCGTGCCGGCCTGGCCGAAGTCGTCGTCTTCGGAGTGCAGGGTGGCGGCGGCGCGCATGAGCTCGCCGTCCGACTCCCAGCTCGCCTCGACGCCGGCCGCGGGATCGGCCTCGGGGCCGCCCGCAGCGCCGTAGGAGTTCGGGGTGTAGGTGCGGTGCTCGGCCGGGTTGAACCGGTACTGCATCTGCCCCTCGTGCATGTAGTTGCGCACCTCGGCGGCGTGCGGCTGGTTCACCGGCAGCTGGTTGTAGTTGGCGCCGATGCGGTAGCGCTGCGCGTCGGAGTAGGAGAACACGCGGGCCATGAGCATCTTGTCGGGCGAGATCCCGGTGCCGGGCACCTGGTTCCCCGGCGAGAACGCGGCCTGCTCGATCTCGGCGAAGAAGTTCTGCGGGTTGCGGTTCAGCGTGAACGTGCCGACCTTGATGCGCGGGTAGTCCTTCTTCGACCAGGTCTTCGTGAGGTCGAAGGGGTTGAAGCGGTAGTCCTTGGCCTCGTCGTACGGCATGATCTGCACGAACACATCCCACGAGGGGTTCTCGCCGCGCGCGATCGCGTCGAACAGGTCGCGACGGTAGTAGTCGGCGTCCGAGCCGGCGAGCTTCTCTGCCTCGTCGGCCTCCATGGTCTCGAAGCCCAGGGTGGAGAGGAAGTGGTACTGCACCCAGAACCGCTCGCCGGCCGCGTTCACCCACTGGTAGGTGTGCGAGCCGTAGCCGTTCATGTGGCGCCAGCTGCGGGGAAGGCCGCGGTCGCCCATGAGGTACGTGACCTGGTGGGCGGTCTCGGGAGAGAGCGTCCAGAAGTCCCACTGCATGTCGGCATCGCGCAGACCCGAGTCGCCGAGGCGCTTCTGCGAGTGGATGAAGTCGGGGAACTTCATGGCGTCGCGCAGGAAGAACGTGGGGGTGTTGTTGCCGACGATGTCGAGGTTGCCCTCGGTCGAGTAGAAACGCAGCGAGAATCCGCGCACGTCGCGCCAGGTGTCGGGCGACCCCTGCTCTCCGGCGACCGACGAGAAGCGGATGAGCGTCTCGCTCACGGCGCCGGGCTGGAACACCGCGGCCCTGGTGTACGCCGACACGTCTTCCGTGACGACGAACTCGCCGAACGCGCCGCCGCCCTTCGCGTGCGGGTTGCGCTCCGGCACACGCTCCCGGTTGAAGGAGGCGAGCTTCTCGACCAGGTAGCGATCGTGCAGGACGGTGGGGCCGTCGGCGCCGACCGTGAGGGAGTGTGCGTCGCTCGCGACGGGGGTCCCGGTCTGGGTCGTGGTGGCAGGTTTCGTCATGGTGTTCTCCTTCTCCTTATCCGCATCCGCGCAGGCGCGACGAACACCCCATCCGAGGATGGGCGATCGGCGGACTGCTACTGTGCGGCGTTCTGGCAACTGGGGCAGAGGCCCCAGAAGGTGACTTCGGCTGTCTGGACGGTGAATCCCCCCGTCGAGGACGGGGTGAGACACGGCGCTTCACCGACGACGCAGTCCACATCGCCGATGGCACCGCAGGAGGTGCAGACGACGTGATGGTGGTTGTCGTCGATGCGCCGCTCGTAGAGCGCCGCGGAGCCTGCCGGTTCGATCCGGCGGATGAGGCCCGCCGTCGTCAGGTCCGCGAGGATGTTGTGCACCGACTGGATCGACGTGGTCGGCAGCACTTCGGACACAGCGCGGTAGAGCCGTTCCGCGTCTGAATGGGCCATGGAGTCGAGAGCCTCGAGAACGGCGACGCGGCCCGCGGTCGCACGAAGCCCGGCACCGCGAAGCGCTGAGTCGAGTTCCGTCTCCATGCCTTGAGTGTACCCCGTGATTTGAATAACTCAAAAGAACGAATGCCGGGATGCTGCCTCGGGTCCTTCAGGCCGTTCGGAACTCACCCAGGTGAAGTGGAAAAAAACCTGTGGGCTCCGGTGACGCCTCCTGTACTCTGGGCAAAATCTCAGCTTGAGCGACGAGGACGTCGCTTCTGCGACGCGAGGGGGCCTCGATGCATTCTCAGACCAGCACGTCCGGTGCCATCCAGCGAGTGCGCGAGCGGCGACGCGAATCGTTCCTCGCTCGTCTTCGGCTCTCCCGGGCGCGTCGCAAGCCCTTCGCCGTCGTCGCACTGCTGACGCTCGTGCTCGCGGGTCTCGTCGTTCCTGCGACGACGGCGGCGGCCGCCCCCGGTGACGCCGCCCAGCTCTACCTCGGCCCGTCTTTCGAGGCCGCGGTGGTGGGATCCGACAAGGATCTGACCGCGCCGACCGAGTGCCCATCGAACTCCGTGCTCACGGGAGTGCAGACCGAGAACCGCCAGAACATCAACCCGACCAGCGCGAATGCCATCCTGACGCGCTTCGCCGTGCAGTGCTCGACGATCACGGTGAGCAACGCCGGCGTCGTCACCGGCACCGTGAACCCGACGTGGATCAACGGCCCGGTCTACGACCAGAGCCGGGGCAACCTGCGGACCGGCACGTGTCCCGCCAACACGTTCGTGCATCGCATCACCGGCACGACCTTCGTCGGCGACGGGGTGGCACGCTGGCCGTCATCCGTCCAGATCACCTGCCGACCGATGATCCTCACCGCAGCCGGGCAGCTCCGTGTCAACCTGGCGGCCACCCCGACGGTGCTGACCATCGGCGAGAACTTCAACACCACCGGGGGGCTCCAGACTCCGACCCCTCGCTGCGGTCCCGGGACCACGACCGGCACGAGCGACATCGTGGTGCGCGGCTACCGCGCGCAGAGCGGCGGCGAGGGCATCGACGGATTCAACCCCTCGTGCGCCACCATCCCGGACGACTTCGGCGATGCTCCCGCCAGCTACGGCTCCGCCTCCCACGAGCTGAACGCCGCGACGTATCTCGGATGGTCCGCCGACACCGAGGCGGCGATGCAGTACAGCGCGAACGCGACCGGTGACAACCAGGTCGGCGGCGCGGCCCCGAACCAGTTCATCAACGACGAGAACGGCGTCTCGACATTCGGGCCCATCACGGCCGGCATCACGAGCAGCTACTCCGTATCGGTGCTGGTGGCGAACAAGGCGCCGGGAACGAACGCGACCCTCGTCGGCTGGGTCGACTTCAACCGAAACGGTGTCTTCGACGCCAACGAGGGCGTCTCCGCGCCCGTGCCTGCAGGAACTGCGGACGGTTCGTCCGTCACGCTCACGTGGCCGGGGATCATCTCCCAGACGGTCGCCGGCCCGACGTTCGCGCGATTCCGGATCGCGAACGGCACGGATCTGACGACGGCGACCCCGACGGGTGCCGCCATCACCGGCGAGGTGGAGGACTACGCCCTCACCATCGCCGCCGTGAATCCGGGGATCTCGCTGGTCAAGTCCGCGACACCCTCCGGCCCGGAGGCCTTCACCGTCGGGCAGGTCATCGACTACTCGTTCGTGGTGACCAACACGGGCGACGTTACTCTCACCGACGTCGCGGTCACCGAGACCGCGTTCGACGGCTCGGGGACGATCTCGCCGGCAGTGTGTCCGACGACGACCCTCGCCGCCGGCGCCTCGACGACCTGCACGGCGAGCTATACGCTCACACAGGCCGACATCGACAGAGGCTCCCTCTCCAACACGGCGACGGCGACGGGAACACCTCCGGGCATCCTCGTTCCTCCGGTGTCTCCTCCCTCCACTGTGACGGTGCCCGCCGCGGCGGCCCCGGCGTTGACGGTGGTCAAGAGCGCTGACACGACGGAGATCACTTCGGCGGGTCAGACGATTGCGTATTCGTTCCTGGTGACGAACACCGGCAATGTGACGTTGACGGACGTGAGTGTGGATGAGACGGCGTTCACGGGGACGGGGACCGCTCCGGTGGTGACGTGTCCGGCGGGTGCGGCATCATTGGCTCCTGAGGCGGCGGTCACGTGCACGGCGACGTATACGACGACGGCAGCCGATTACCGCACCGATTCGCTCGACAACACGGCGACGGCGACGGGTACTCCGCCGTCGGGTGAGCCGCCGGTGTCTCCGCCGTCGACTCTGGAGATTCCGGTGGTGCCGGCTCCGGGGATCACGGTGGTCAAGTCGGCGGATGCGACGGAGATCAGTTCGGCGGGTCAGACGATCGGGTATTCGTTCCTGGTGACGAACACCGGCAATGTCACTCTCACCGATGTGAGTGTGGATGAGACGGCGTTCACGGGGACGGGGACCGCTCCGGTGGTGACGTGTCCGGCGGGTGCGGCGTCGCTCGCGCCGGGGGCCAGCGTGACGTGCACGGCGACGTATACGACGACGGCAGACGACTACCGCACCGACTCGCTCGACAACACGGCGACGGCGACGGGTACTCCGCCGTCGGGTGAGCCGCCGGTGTCTCCGCCGTCGACTCTGGAGATTCCGGTGGTGCCGGCTCCGGGGATCACGGTGGTGAAGTCGGCTGACACGACGGAGATCACTTCGGCGGGTCAGACGATCGGGTATTCGTTCCTGGTCACGAACACCGGCAATGTGACGCTGACGGATGTGAGTGTGGATGAGACGGCGTTCACGGGGACGGGGACTGCTCCGGTGGTGACGTGCCCGGCGGGTGCGGCGTCGTTGGCTCCGGAGGCAGCGGTGACGTGTACGGCGTCGTATGTGGTGACGCAGGCGGATGTGGATGCGGGTGGCGTGTCGAACACGGCGACGGCGACGGGTACTCCGCCGTCGGGTGAGCCTCCGGTGTCTCCGCCGTCGACTCTGGAGATTCCGGTGGTGCCGGCTCCGGGGATCACGATGGTGAAGTCGGCGAGCCCGAATACGGCTGATGCGTATGTGGTGGGTCAGGAGATCACGTATTCGTTCGTGGTGACCAACACCGGCAATGTCACTCTCACGGATGTGACGGTGGATGAGGGTGTGTTCACCGGTTCGGGGTCGTTGTCGGCGATCACGTGTCCGGCGGGTGCGGCCTCGCTCGCGCCGGGTCTTCAGGTGGTGTGCACGGCGTCGTATGTGCTGACGCAGGCGGATGTCGATTCCGGGAGCGTGTCGAACACGGCCACCGCGACCGGTACTCCGCCGACGGGCGAGCCCCCCGTCTCACCCCCATCGACGACCGAGGTGCCGGTGGACCCGGCCCCGGCGTTGACCGTTGTGAAGTCGGCGGATGTGGACGAGCTCACGTCGGCGGGTCAGACGGTCGAGTATTCGTTCCTGGTCACCAACACGGGCAACGTCACCCTCACCGACGTGAGCGTCGATGAGACGGCGTTCACGGGGACGGGCACCGCTCCCGTGGTCACGTGTCCGGCGGGAGCCGCGACGATGTTGCCGGGGGCTGCGGTCACCTGCACGGCGTCGTACGTCGTCACGCAGGCCGACCTGGACTCCGGAGGCGTGTCGAACACGGCCACGGCGACGGGCACTCCGCCTTCCGGCGAACCGCCGGTGTCGCCCCCGTCCACTCTGGAGATCCCGGCGGACCCGGCTCCGGGATTGACGGTGGTGAAGTCTGCTGATCTGGACGAGTTGTCGGCAGCGGGTCAGACGATCGAGTATTCCTTCCTGGTCACGAACACCGGCAACGTCACCCTCACCGACGTGAGTGTGGATGAGACGGCCTTCACGGGGACGGGGACCGCTCCGGTGGTGACGTGCCCGGCGGGTGCGGCGTCGCTGGCTCCGGGAGCCGACGTGACGTGCACGGCGTCGTATGTGGTGACGCAGGCGGATGTCGATTCCGGAGGCGTGTCGAACACGGCCACCGCGACGGGTACCCCGCCGTCGGGCGAGCCCCCCGTCTCACCCCCATCCACCACCGAAGTCCCGGCGGAGCGGGCCCCGGCGTTGACGGTGGTCAAGAGTGCTGACACGACGGAGATCACTTCGGCGGGTCAGACGATTGCGTATTCGTTCCTGGTGTCGAACACCGGCAATGTGACGCTGACGGATGTGTCGGTGGCGGAGACGGCCTTCACCGGGACGGGCACCGCTCCGGTGGTCACCTGCCCGGCGGGTGCGGCGTCGCTCGCACCGGGAGCCGATGTCACGTGCACGGCGTCGTATGTGGTGACGCAGGCGGATCTCGATTCCGGAGGCGTGTCGAACACAGCGACGGCGACGGGTACCCCGCCGTCGGGCGAGCCCCCCGTCTCACCCCCATCGACGATCGAAGTCCCGGCGGAGCCGGCTCCGGCGTTGACGGTGGTCAAGTCGGCGGACACGACGGAGATCACCTCGGCGGGTCAGACGATCGGGTATTCCTTCCTGGTGACGAACACCGGCAATGTCACCCTCACCGATGTGAGTGTGGATGAGACGGCGTTCACGGGGACGGGGACCGCTCCGGTGGTCACCTGCCCGGCGGGTGCGGCGTCGCTCGCACCGGGAGCCGATGTCACGTGCACGGCGTCGTACGTCGTCACGCAGGCCGACCTGGACTCCGGAGGCGTGTCGAACACGGCGACGGCGACGGGTACTCCGCCGTCGGGCGAGCCCCCCGTCTCACCCCCATCGACGACCGAAGTCCCGGCGGTGCCGGCTCCAGGGATCACGGTGGTCAAGAGCGCTGACACGACGGAGATCACTTCGGCGGGTCAGACGATCGGGTATTCGTTCCTGGTCACGAACACCGGCAATGTGACGCTGACGGACGTGAGTGTCGATGAGACGGCCTTCACCGGGACCGGGACCGCTCCGGTGGTCACCTGCCCGGCGGGTGCGGCGTCGCTCGCACCGGGAGCCGATGTCACGTGCACGGCGTCGTACGTCGTCACGCAGGCCGACCTGGACTCCGGAGGCGTGTCGAACACAGCGACGGCGACGGGTACCCCGCCGTCGGGCGAGCCCCCCGTCTCACCCCCATCGACGATCGAGGTCCCGGTGGTGCCGGCTCCGGGGATCACGATGGTGAAGTCGGCGAGCCCGAACACGGCTGATGCGTATGTGGTGGGTCAGGAGATCACGTACTCGTTCGTGGTGACCAACACCGGCAATGTCACTCTCACGGATGTGACGGTGGATGAGGGTGTGTTCACCGGTTCGGGGTCGTTGTCGGCGATCACGTGTCCGGCGGGTGCGGCCTCGCTCGCGCCTGGTCTTCAGGTGGTGTGCACGGCGTCGTATGTGCTGACGCAGGCGGATGTCGATTCCGGGAGCGTATCGAACACGGCCACCGCGACCGGTACTCCGCCGACGGGCGAGCCCCCCGTCTCACCCCCATCGACGACCGAGATCCCGGTCGTCCCTGCTCCCGGCGTGAGTATCGTGAAGTCCGCGACGCCGGAGACGATGACGACCGTGGGGCAGACGCTCACGTACTCGTTCGTGGTCACCAACACCGGCAACGTCACCCTCACCGACGTGAGCGTCGATGAGACGGCATTCACGGGGACGGGCACCGCTCCCGTGGTCACATGCCCGGCGGGAGCCGCGAGCATCCTGCCCGGCCAGTTCGTCACCTGCACGGCGGAGTATCAGACGACGCAGGCCGACGTGGATTCCGGGCTGCTGACGAACACCGCCACCGCGACGGGTACGCCGCCTTCCGGCGAGCCGCCGGTGTCGCCGCCGTCGACGGTCGAGGTGCCCTTCGACGGCACCAACTCGCTCGGACTCGAGAAGCGCGCGAATCCGGTCGACGTCAACGGGAACGGCGTGATCGATCCGGGTGATCGCATCGAGTGGACGATCATCGTGACGAACACCGGCGCTCAGACGGTCGCCGACATCGTGGTGTCCGACCCCACCGCGGGTGCGGTCACGTGTCCGCAGACCAGCCTCGCCTCCGGAGCGCAGATGACCTGCACCGTGCCCGCGCACACCGTCACCGCTGCCGACGTGCGAAACGGACAGGTGCGCAACGTGGCCACCGCAACGGGAACCACGCCCGGTGGGGACCCGATCGACCCGCCGACCTCGGAGACGACCACACGGGTCTTCCCGTCGCCGCCGCCCACCCTCGCGGTGACCGGCGGAACGCTCTCGGCCGGTCTGCTCCTCGGAGGGTTGATGCTGGTCGTCGGATCGGCGCTCATCCGGCGTCGTCGACTGACCTGACCCTGAGCGCCTGATCGTGAGGCGCAGTGCGGTCCCATGAGCTGGTCCCACGACCAGCTCGTGGGACCGCACGGCCGACCGGCGTCAGACGAAGCGGACGGTCTGCTGCAGTCGGGTGCGCACGTCGAACAGTTCGTTCCCGCCGATCGCCCGCGCCTGCGGAACGCCCTGACGCAGCACCATCGCCAGCGCGCTGCGGCGCACGACGACGACCGGAACGCCGCGGCTCGTGCCGAGCGGTGTGACGGCCTGCGCGAGGTCGTCGTCGGGCAGCACGATGATCGCACCGCTGAAGCGCACGCGGGCGGTCTTGGCGATCGTGCGCATCCGACCGAGGGCAGCCGTCACCGGCGCGCGGGTTCCCAGGCTCGGCCCGGTGATCTCGCCGCGCCGGAAGCCGACCACCCCTCCGAAGTCCTCCGACATCACCCCGTACAGGCCGGAGGGGCCCAGCACCACATGGTCGAGCTTGTCGTCGGCATCCGCCCCCACGGCCACGTCGTGCCACACCGTGAAGCCCATGCCGAGGTCGGAGACCGTGCGCGCCGTGGCCTCTTCCGCCAGGGCATCGGCGAGCAGTCGGCGCAGATCGCGGGGAGCCGAGCGCACCAGGGCGGGGTCGTAGGGGTCGGGGACCTCGACGCCACGGCCCGCCCATTCGCGGATGAGGACGAGGTAGCGCTCACGACGCCATCCGCCGGGGTGGCCGTAGGAGCGGGCGCGCGGACGGGTGTCAGTACGCGCTGCCTGAGGCCGCCATCCGCTCCACCCGGTGTCGGCGTCGGGTGTCGCCGCTGACGCCACACCGGAGCGGCGGTCGTAGGCGGCACGGCTCTCGACGGTGCCGACCAGCTCCCACGCGCGCTGCACCTGGATGAAGATCGCGGCGTCGCCACCGGTGTCCGGGTGCGTCTGGCGCAGCCGCAGACGGTAGGCGCGGCGCAGCTCGGCGTCGTCGACGGAGGGGTCGACCCCGAGGATCTCGTAGGCCGAGGCCGAGAGCGGACTGTCGAACATCGCTCTCCCTCCGCGACCGCGGGATCCAGGATATCCGTCGTTCGTTGTGGTTTCGCCGATGCCCGTCGGTGTCAGGCGGGCACGTCGACGATGCGCTCGACACCGAGGACCGGCGCGATCGCACCCGCGGATGCCGCGGCCAGATCGTCGACGAGCCGGGGAACTTCGGCCTCGGGGGCCCACAGCTCGAGCGTGGCCGTCGCGGCATAGCTCGGCGCGCCCAGCGTCGCACCATGATGGACCGCCCAGTCGCGCAGCAGATTGTCGTAGCGGCCGGCGTCTGCGTGCGGCACCTCGAGCGTCACCTGCCGGAGGGCTGCCCGCCGCACGAGGGACGCCAGATCGAGTGCCTCGGACACGGCGGACGAGTAGGCGCGCACGAGCCCTCCCGCCCCGAGCTTCACACCGCCGAAGTAGCGGGTCACCACCGCGACCACATCGGTCAGCTCGCGCCGACGCAGCACCTCGAGCATCGGTATCCCCGCGGTGCCGGAGGGCTCGCCGTCATCCGAGGACCGCGCCTGATCGCCGAGCAGACCCGTCACCATCGCGGTGCAGTTATGGTTGGCGTCCCAGGCCCTCTTCCGGATGGCGGCGATCACGGCGTCGGCCTGCTCGACCGAGGAGACGGGCTCGATGCGGGTGAGGAAGCGCGACTTGCGGGTGACGGTCTCGTGCTCGACAGCGGACGCGATGGTCGCGGGATAGCTGCGGGCGGAGGTCACCCGCCTCACGATACCGAGGCCGCTGAGGACTCAACGGTCGACGAACGCCATCTGCTGCGGGTTGTAGCGGTCGCCGCTCACCCCGACGCGCGTGGCGAGGGTCGAGAGGTCGGCGACCTCGTCGGCCGACAGGGCGACCGCCGTGCTTCCGGCGTTCTCGGCGATGCGCACGGTGCGTCGAGTGCCGGGGATCGGCACGATCCACGGCTGCTGTGCGAGCAGCCACGCCAGAGCGATCTGACCGGGGGTGGCCCCCTTCGCCGTGGCCAGCTCTGCCACGTGCGCCACGAGCGCGTGGTTCGCCGCCCGGTTCTCGGCCGTGAACCGCGGGATCGTGGCGCGGATGTCGCCGGCTGCGAAGTCGGCTGCCGTGTCGACCGTGCCGGTCAGGAACCCCTTGCCGAGCGGACTGAAGGGCACGAATCCGATGCCCAGCTCCGCGAGCACCGGCAGGATCTCGGCTTCGGGATCGCGGGTCCACAGCGAGTACTCGCTCTGCAGCGCGGTGACCGGGTGCACGGCATGTGCGCGGCGGATCGTGTCCGCCGAGGCCTCGGAGAGCCCGAAGTGGCGCACCTTCCCTTCGGCGATGAGCTCGCCGACGGTCCCGGCGACGTCTTCGATCGGCACGTCGGGGTCGACGCGGTGCTGGTAGAAGAGGTCGATCACGTCGGTGCGCAGACTCCGCAGCGACGCCTCGGCCACTCGCCGGATCTGCTCGGGCCGACTGTCGAGCCCCACGCTCCTGCCGTCCTGGATGTCCCAGCCGAACTTCGTCGCGATCACGACGCGATCGCGGATCGGCTCGAGCGCCTCGCCGACGAGCTCCTCGTTCACATACGGGCCGTAGACCTCGGCCGTGTCGAAGAAGTCGACGCCGTGCTCGATCGCCGACCGCAGCACCCCGATCATGTCATCGCGGCTTCCGGGATTGGGCCCGTAGCTCTGCGACATGCCCATGCAGCCGAGTCCGACCGCAGAGACCTGGAGGCCCTGTCCGAGAGTGCGCGTGTGCATGGGATGTCCTTTCGTCGTGGCCGCGGACGGATCGGCGGCCTGCTCCCGACGCTACGCGCGCGCACGGTGCCGAGGGAGATCCTGTCGGGACCCCGCTGGCCGGGACCCCGCTGGCCGGGACCCCGCTGGCGGGAAGGTCGCGGGCGGCAGGGCCGCATCCATCGAACGGTGGAGACGAGTCTCAGCCCCCCGCCCGATCCTCGGAAGGGCGGCGACGGCTGGACTGGATCCATGCTCCGCACCCTCCGCTCTCTCCCTCTGTGGCTCACCTCGCGACGCGGCGGGTGGATCTCCCTGCTGGTCGCCGTCGTGGCGTTCACCGCGCTCCTCGGCGCCCTCGGCCGGGCGTCGCTCCCCTCGGGCACCGATGTGGCTCCGCCGGATTCCGAGTCGGCCCGCGCGGCCGCCCTCGCCGAGCAGTTCCCCGACGGGGATGAGTCCACGGTGCTGCTGGTCGCGTCCCGAGACGACGGTGAGCGACTCGCCGCCGACGACATCGCCGCCCTGCGTTCCCTCTCGGCAGAGGTCGAAGCGGAGACAGGGCACGAGCCGCACGGGCCGATCGTCAGCGAAGACGAGAAGGCCGCGGTGCTGCAGGCGACGCTCACGCTCGCCGACGACGATGCCGCCGCAGAGGCCGTGCACGGTCTGCGCGACACCGTGACGGAGCATCCGATCGAGGGGCTGAGCGTGCAGGTCACGGGTGGACCCGCGTTCGGTGTCGACGTCGCCTCCGCGTTCGACGGCGCCGACTTCACGCTGCTGATGGTGACACTCGGGATCGTCGCGCTGCTGCTCATCGTCACCTACCGCTCGCCCGTGCTGTGGATGATCCCCCTCGTCGTCGTCGCCCTCGCCGACCAGCTGGCGAACAAGGCCACCGCGGCGATCGGTGCCGGACTCGGGCTGCAGTTCGACTCGGGCATCGTGAGCGTGCTCGTGTTCGGCGCCGGGACGAACTATGCGCTCCTGCTGATCTCGCGTTATCGCGAGGAACTCGCGCATGAGCCCGATCATCGTCATGCGCTCGTCGGCGCGTGGCGCGCCACCGCGCCCGCGATCGTCGCCTCGAACCTCACCGTGGTGCTCGCCCTGTCGACTCTCGCCCTCGCGGTGATCCCTGGCACGCGCGGACTCGGCATCGCCTCGGCCGTCGGCCTTCTGATCGCCCTCGCCGCCGTGCTGCTGGTGCTGCCGCCCGCTCTCGCGGTGTGCGGCCGCCGCATCTTCTGGCCGTTCGCGCCGCGGGTCGGCGACGACGCGAAGACCGGTCGCGTGTGGGGTGCTGTCGCGCAGCGCGTCTCCCGGCGTCCGTGGGTGCCGCTCGTCGGCGGGCTCGCGCTGCTCGGTGTCTTCGCGGGTGGTCTCGCCGGAGCATCCGTCGGGCTCACCCAGGTGGAGAAGTTCCGTGTCGCGTCGGAATCGGCAACGGGGCTCACGGTGCTGGGCGAGCACTTCCCCGCCGGTGAGGCTCAGCCGATGATCGTGATCGGTGACACGGCGGCAGCCGATGCGCTGGCCGGCGCGGTCGAAGACGTGCCGGGCGTGCTCCGGGTGTCGACGACCGGTGAGAGCACCGATGGCGCACTCACGCGACTGATGGTCGTCGGGGAGCCGGCGCCGGGCACCCCGGAGAGCCTCGATCTCGTGAGTGCCGTGCGCGAGGCCGCGGCCTCGGTGCCGGAAGCCGATGCCGTGGTCGGTGGTCCGGTGGCGGCGGATCTCGACGCGCGCGAGGGCAATCAGCGCGACCTGCAGCTGCTGGTCCCGCTCGTGCTCGCGGTCAGTCTGCTCGTCCTGATCGTGCTGCTGCGCTCCCTGGTGGCACCCGTGCTGCTGCTCCTGGTGAACATCCTCAGCGCCGTCGCCGCGATCGGCGCGGGCACCTGGCTGAGCCGGGTGCTGTTCGGATGGGATGCGCTCGACCTGCAGGTGCCGCTGCTGTCGTTCCTGTTCCTGGTGGCGCTCGGAATCGACTACACGATCTTCCTGGTGCACCGGGCGCGCGTGGAGGCGCGGACGGTCGGCACGCGGCAGGGGATGGTCCGAGCGCTCACGGCGACGGGCGGCGTGATCACCAGCGCCGGTGTCGTGCTCGCAGCGGTGTTCGCCGCCCTCGGGCTGCTGCCGCTGGTCACTCTCGGACAGATCGGGCTCATCGTCGGCATCGGCGTGCTCGTCGACACCTTCGTCGTGCGCACCCTCGTGGTCCCTGCGATCTTCGCGATCGTCGGGGATCGGATGTGGTGGCCGGGAAAGAGCGGTGCGGATGAATCCAACACCGATCGAGGTGCGCAGCGACCGCACGGGGGAGAATACGAGGATGCCGCAGTCGACACCTCTCCCGCCACGAGCTGACCCCACGCGGGCTCAGCGAGCCGGCCGCGACGAGCGCGCGGCCGGCTCGGGCACCCCGCGCACCTGGGCGAGCCTGGTCGGGTCGATCCGGATAGGCCAGGCCGTCATCACGGTCGTGCTGCTCGTGGTCGGCGCCGGGCGCGCCGCAGCCGACGGAGTGCCGCTTCCGTGGGTGCTGGCCCTCTCGCTGGTGTTCCTCGGCTGGTACGGCGGCGGGCTGCTGCTCAGCGAGCGCATCTCCGACCGTCGGTTGGCGACGTGGTGGCTGCTCGGGCTGACACTCATCTGGCTCGGCGCGGTCGTGGTCTCGCCCGAGTTCGTGTGGCTCGCCTTCCCGCTGTGGCTGCTCGCCGGGTTCGTGATGCGCCTGCGGTGGGCGTTGCTGCTCAGCGTGGCGATCCTCGCGGTCGTGGTGAGCGCCCCGCTGCTGCACACCGGTGCCACGACCTATGCGAACGTGATCGGTCCTCTCGTCGGCGGCATCTTCGCGCTGGGGATATCCCGCGGATACCTCGAGCTCGTCCGTGACGGGCGGGAGCGGCGTCGGCTGATCGCCTCGCTCGTCGCGACCCAGGACGAGATGGCCGCGCTGCAGGACGAGCTCGCCCGCACTCAGCGCGAGTCCGGCGCGAGCGCCGAGCGCACCAGGGTGTCGCGCGACATCCACGACACGGTCGCCCAGAGCGTATCGTCGATCGGGATGCTGGCGCGTTCGGCCCTGGAGGCGGACGATCCGGCCCAGCGCACACGAGCCCTCGAGCAGATCGGTGCCCTTGCCACGGAGGGGATGGCGGATGCGCGGCGCATCGTGAACGCGCTGATGCCGGCCGAGCTGGAATCCACCGCGCTCGGCGACGCCCTGGCCCGGATGCTCGAACGCCTGGCCGACGAGACCGGTATCGAGGTGACGCTGCACGCCGACGACGACCTGCCCTCGCTCGGCATCGACGCCGAGGTCGCTATGCTGCGGACGGCGCAGTCGGCCCTCGCGAACGTCCGCTCCCACGCGTCGGCCACCCGGGTCGTGGTCACCCTCGCCGACGCCGGCGACACCGTGCGGCTCGACATCGTCGATGACGGGCGCGGATTCGACGCCCGGCACTGGGATGCGCAGGGCGGGGTGGGCAGTCGGGGCGGCGGCTACGGGCTGCGCTCGATGCGTGCGCGCCTGCGGGAGCTCGGCGGGGGGCTCGACGTGGAGAGCGTCCCGGGTGACGGCACCGCGCTCTCGGCGCACATCCCCCTGGGCGGCACTGCTCAGGCACGGCGACAGGGGAGTGAAGGATGACCGCGGTGCGCGTGCTGCTCGTGGACGACCACCCCATCGTCCGGGCCGGGGTGCGCTCGCTGTTCGACCATCGCGACGACGTCGAGGTGGTCGGTGAGGCGGCGTCCGGCGAGGAGGCCGTGCCCCTCGCGCGGCATCTGCGTCCAGACGTCGTGCTGTGCGACCTGCGGCTGGGCGACGGCATGGACGGGGTGCAGACGACTGCCGCGCTGCGTGCGCAGCAGCCCGCCCCCGCCGTGCTGATCCTGACGACGTTCGACCGCGACGCCGAGATTCTGGGCGCTATCGAGGCGGGAGCGGCCGGCTACCTGCTCAAAGACGTCGCCCCGGATGACATCGTGCGCGCGATCCGGCAGGCGGCTTCGGGCGGACTCGTGCTCACTCCCGAGCTGAGCGCACGCGTCGTGCAGGTCATGCGCGCACCGCGGGTGCGCCTGACCGACCGCGAGCTGGAGGTGCTCCGACTGCTCGAAACGGGGGCATCCAACCGCGAGATCGCGAAGACCCTGTTCGTGACCGAGGCCACCGTGAAGACCCACCTCGTGCACGTGTTCGAGAAGCTCGGCGCCGACAGTCGTGCGCGCGCCATCGCCATCGCGCGCGACAGCGGTCTGCTCTGAGCTCGACCCTGCACGTCGGGCCCGCATCCGGCATCTCAACCGTTCGATGGATCCCGGGAATCCGCGCGGCGACGAGGCTGGAATCAGACCGAAAGGATTCCCGATGCGCAGGCTCTTCTCCGCCGCGTTCGCCTACATGCTCGTGGGCGTCGCCTCCGGACTCTTCTACCGAGAGTTCACCAAGGTGAACGACTTCCCCGAGGGTGAGGCGACGCAGCTCGGCCTCGTGCACACGCACCTGCTCACGCTGGGCTTCGTCGTGCTGCTGATCGTCCTGCTCCTGGAGAAGGCGTTCGCGCTCTCCGAGAGCCGCCTCTTCAGCTGGTTCTTCTGGCTGTACAACGCCGGCCTCGTGCTGACGTCGGCGATGATGGTGTGGCACGGCTGCCTGACGGTGCTCGGCCAGGAGTCGTCGAGCATGATCGCGGGCATCGCCGGCATGGGGCACATCCTGCTCAGCGCCGGGATGGTCCTGCTGTTCCTGGCACTGCGCAAGCGCCTGTTCGCCGCGGCACCCGCGACGCCGGCCATCCCCGCCTCCGCCGTCTAGTCCGCCTCGACCGAGTCGTCGCGCAGGTGGGCGATGTGCGCCGCATGCCGGGCCAGGTGGTTCGGTGAGCGGCGCACGAAGATCCATGACACGAACAGCAGGACGAACCAGAGAGGTGTCACCAGCAGTGCGGTCAACGTGTCGGGCTGCGTCGTGAGCGCCCACAGGATGAACACGAAGAAAGCCAGCACCACGTAGACCATGAACACGCCGCCCGGCAGCCGGAACGTCGAGGCGGCGACCTTGTCCTTGCGGGTGCGCCGGTACACGAGGTAGCTGCACAGGAAGATCGTCCACACGAACATGAAGCACAGCGCCGAGACCGTCGTCACCATGTCGAAGGCGGTGCCGATGTCCTTGCCCGCGTAGAGCAGCACGACGCCGGAGAGCAGCAGGATGCACGACAGGAACAGCGCGTTCTGCGGCACCCGACGGCGCGAGAGCCGGGCGAACACCCGCGGGGCATCGCCGTCCTGTGCCAGGCCGAACACCATGCGCGAGGTCGAGTAGATGCCGGAGTTCGCGCTCGACATGGCCGAGGTGAGCACGACGAGGTTGACCACGGTCGCGGCGATGCCGAGCCCGGCGAGGGCGAACATCGCGATGAACGGGCTCTCGCCGGCGACGTACTCGGTCCACGGGGTGACCGCCATCAGCACGATGAGCGCCCCCACATAGAACAGCAGCACACGGATCGGGATCGCGTTGATCGCCTTGGGCAGGTTGCGCTTCGGGTCCTTGGTCTCCGCGGCGGCGGTGCCCACGAGCTCGATGCCGACGAAGGCGAACACCGCGATCTGGAATCCGGCGACGAAGCCCATGAACCCGTGCGGGAACATGCCGCCCTTGTCCCAGAGGTTCGAGAAGCTCGCCGTACCCGCGTCGTGCTGGAAGCCGGTGAAGATCATCACGAGACCGGTGATGATGAGCGCGACGATCGCGACGATCTTGATCAGCGCGAACCAGAACTCCATCTCGCCGAACGCGGCGACGGTGGGGAGGTTCAGGGCGAGCAGGATGACGATGACGAGGACGCCGGGGATCCACAGCGGGACGCCGGGGATGAGAGCATCCGTGTACCCGGCGATCGCGATCACGTCGGCGACGCCGGTGACCACCCAGCAGAACCAGTAGGTCCATCCGGTGAAGAACCCCGCCCACGGGCCGAGCAGATCGCTCGCGAAGTCGCTGAACGACTTGTACTTCAGGTTCGACAGCAGCAGCTCGCCCATGGCCCTCATGACGAAGAACAGCATGAACCCGATGATCATGTAGACGAAGATCACCGACGGGCCCGCGACCGAGATGGTCTTGCCGCTGCCCATGAAGAGTCCGGTGCCGATGGCCCCGCCTATCGCGAGGAGCTGGATGTGGCGGTTGCTCAGCGCGCGCCGCAGGTGCTGTTCCTCTCCGTCCGCGGCGATGTCGCGCGCGCGTCCGGTTCCCCCCGTGTGCTGCGTGGTCACTTTCTTCCTCCGGTCGTCGTCGACGGTGTCGCCCGTAGGCGGGCGCGCTGATGCAGAGTAATCCACACCGACACCGAGGTCGGTGTCATCTCCGGCGGTTCAGCCTGCCGACCGTCACTTCGCGACGAGGGTGGTCTCGAAGCTGTACATGTCAGGCCGGTAGCAGTGGTTCCCGTACTCGATGGCTCGTCCGGAGTCGTCGAAGGCGATGCGCTGCATGGTGAGGACGGGCCCGCCCTCGTCGATGTCGAGCAGTCCGCTCTCGTCGCTCTCGGCGCGGCGCGCGCCGATCTTCTGCTTCGCGATGCGGATCGTGACGCCCCTCGCGCGGAGGATCTGGTAGAGCCCGCGGGAACCGAGATCCTCGGTGGTGATGTCGCGGAACTCCGGCGGAAGGTAGTTCTCCAGCACCGCCACCGGTGTTCCGTCGGTGCTGCGCTGGCGTCGGATGTAGACGACGTCTTCGCCGACGGGCACTCCGAGCCCGGCCGCGACCTCATCGGTCGCGGCGACCACTTCGTGGGCGAGGACGCGGGTGCCCGGCTCATGATGAGAGCCCTGGAGATCCTCATAGAGACTGGTCAGTTCGACCTGTCGGGTGACCTGGCCCTGAACGACCTGGGTCCCTATCCCTCGACGGCGCACCAGCAGGCCTTTGTCGACGACCTCCTGGATCGCGCGACGAATGGTCGGCCGGGACAGGCCGAGTCGCTGAGCTATCGCGATCTCGTTCTCGAGGCGAGCCCCCGCGGGGATCGCCCCGGAATGGATCGCCGCTTCGAGGCGGCTCGATACCTGGTAGTAGAGCGGTACGGGGCCGGTGCGGTCGAGGTCTGCGAACAGCTCGGCCGGCCAATGGGGTTCTTCGCCGGCCATCATTTCCCTCCCCGGCCCCCGCTCGTGCGAGGACATGTTCCGACAATCTTACGTCCGCATCTGTGATCGCCCGGATGGTTGCGGGAATCCATCCATGTGTTATTGTTAGGACATTCACGCATCGACGTCGATGCGGTCGTACAGAGAGGTGTTCGCGAGCATGATCGCCACGAAGCACGCACCCGAGATCATGGCCTTCGGACGCCTTGGCGTCGATCTCTACCCGCTGCAGAGCGGGGTCGGCCTCGAGGACGTCGCGAGCTTCGGCAAGTATCTCGGCGGCAGCGCCGCCAATGTGGCTGTAGCGGCCGCTCGATACGGTCGTCGGTCCGCCCTCGTCTCCCGCGTCGGCGACGATCCATTCGGCCGCTACGTGCATCGCGAGCTCGACCGTCTCGGCGTCGATCGTCGCGGAGTGGTCGTGGATCCTCAGCTGAAGACACCGCTGACCTTCTGCGAGATCTTCCCGCCCGACGACTTCCCGCTGTACTTCTACCGTGACCCGAAGGCGCCGGATCTGAACATCGACGTCGCCCAGATCGACTTCGACGCCGTGCGCGCGGCCGATCTTCTCTGGCTCACGGTCACCGGCCTCAGTCAGGAGCCCAGCCGCTCGGCGCACCACGCTGCGATCGATGCGAGAGGCCGCGCGCGCCACACAGTTCTCGACCTCGACTATCGACCGATGTTCTGGAACGACCCCAAGGAGGCATCCGCGCAGGTGGACGCGGTACTCGGCGGCGTGACCGTCGCTGTGGGCAACCGCGAAGAGTGCGAGATAGCGGTCGGCGAGACCGATCCGCATCGAGCCGCTGACGCACTGCTGGAGCGCGGCGTCGAACTCGCCGTGGTGAAGCAGGGGCCGAGAGGCGTTCTCGCCAAGACTCGAGACGAATCGGTGGAGGTGCCGCCCCTCGCGATCGACGTCGTGAACGGACTCGGTGCGGGCGATGCCTTCGGCGGCGCGTTGTGCCACGGCCTGCTGGGCGGGTGGGGGCTCGAGCGGATGATCCACTTCGCGAACGCGGCAGGAGCGATTGTCGCCTCGCGCCTGGAGTGCTCGACAGCCATGCCCACGACGGCGGAGGTCGACGAGGCGCTGGCAGGGAGGAACTGACATGGGAATCCTGACGGAATCCGACTTCGCCCGTCTGAGGGAGATCCGCTCCCGGCATCCGCACGAGATCACCGAGGCGCTGCAGGCGCGTACTCGGCGCGACGTCCTGGGCGACGACGACCGCATGTTCATCGTCGCCGCCGACCATCCGGCGCGGGGCGCGCTCGCCGTCGGTCCGGATGCGACCGCGATGGCCGACCGGTACGACCTGCTCGACCGGCTCGCCACGGCGCTCTCCCGGCCCGGTGTCGACGGTGTGCTCGGGACGCCCGACATCATCGACGACCTCGCCGCTCTCGGTCTGCTCGACGGCAAGCTCGTCGTGGGCTCGATGAACCGTGGCGGCCTCCGCTCGGCGACCTTCGAGATGGACGACCGCTTCACGGCCTACGACGTGCAGAGCCTGGTCGATTCCAGACTCGACTTCGCGAAGACGCTCATGCGTATCAACTTCGATGACGAGGGTACCTCGACCACGCTCGAGGCGACCGCTCGCGCCGTCACTCAGGCGGCCGCCGCCCGACTTCCGATCATGCTGGAACCGTTCGTGAGTCAGTGGAAGGAAGGGCACGTCGTCAACGACCTGGCGCCGGATGCCGTCATCCGCTCGATCGCGATCGCCGCGGGCCTCGGCGGCAGCAGCGCGTACACCTGGATGAAGCTGCCCGTCGTCGACGAGATGGAGCGGGTGATGGCGGCGACCACGATGCCGACGGTGCTGCTCGGCGGTGACTCTCCCGACGACCCGGACGAGACGTTCGCTGCGTGGGACGACGCGATGTCGCTCCCCGGCGTGCGGGGACTCACCGCCGGCCGCACCTTGCTCTACCCACCCGACGGCGATGTCGCCGCGGCCGTCGACATCGCCGCCCGACTCGTCCACCCCACGCTGATCTGAGGAGCGCGCATGAACATCGACACGACAGCCACCGTTGCAGGTGTGCAGGAGATCGGCCACTGGATCGACGGAGCGCACCGTCCCTCCGCGAGTGGACGCACCGCCGATGTCTTCAATCCTGCGACCGGGGCCGTGATCGCGCGGGTCGGTCTGGCGGACGAGGAGGAGATCGCCGATGCGATCGCTTCCGCTGAACGTGCGCAGCAGGTCTGGGGGAGCACGTCGATCGCCAAGCGCCAGGCGGTTCTCTTCGCGTTCCGCGAGCTGTTGAACGCGAGGAAGAGCGAGCTCGCCGAGATCGTCACGCGCGAACACGGAAAGGTGCTCTCCGACGCGATGGGGGAGATCCTCCGCGGGCAGGAGGTGGTGGAGCTCGCCACAGGGTTCCCGCACCTGATCAAGGGCGCCTACTCGGAGAACGTCTCGACCGGCATCGACGTGTACTCGATCAAGCAACCGCTCGGCGTGGTCGGCATCGTCAGCCCCTTCAACTTCCCCGTCATGGTGCCGATGTGGTTCTTCCCGATCGCAATCGCTGCCGGTAATGCCGTGGTCCTCAAGCCCAGCGAGAAGGACCCCTCGGCCGCACTGTGGATGGCGCAGCTGTGGCGCGAGGCAGGACTCCCCGACGGCGTCTTCACGGTACTTCAGGGGGACAAGCTCGCCGTCGACGGGCTGCTCACGAGTCCCGTCGTACAGTCGATCTCCTTCGTCGGCTCCACTCCCATCGCTCAGTACATCTACGAGACGGCGTCCCGTCACGGCAAGAGAGTGCAGGCGTTGGGCGGTGCGAAGAACCACATGCTTGTGCTCCCCGATGCCGACCTCGACCTCGTCGCCGACCAGGCGATCAACGCGGGCTACGGCGCTGCGGGCGAACGGTGCATGGCGATATCGGTCCTGATCGCGGTGGAGCCTGTGGCCGATCGGCTGATCGAGAAGATCACCGAGCGGATCTCCCGGCTGCGCGTGGGCAACGGAGCGGGAGGCGCCGATGGTGAGCCCGACCTCGGTCCGCTGATCAGTGGCGCGCATCGAGACAAGGTGTCGGGCTACGTCGACATCGCGGACCACGACGGTGCGCGCATCGTCGTGGACGGCCGCGGCTTCGTCGTGGCGGGCCATGAGGACGGCTTCTTCTTCGGGCCCACGCTGATCGACGAGATCCCCCTCACGTCGCGGGCGTACCGCGAGGAGATCTTCGGCCCCGTGCTCTCGATCGTCCGTGTCGAGACGTTCCAGGAGGGTGTCGAGCTCATCAACTCGGGCGAGTTCGGCAACGGAACGGCGATCTTCACGAACGACGGCGGCGCCGCGCGGCGCTTCCAGACCGAAGTGCAGGTCGGCATGATCGGTATCAACGTCCCGATTCCGGTCCCGGTCGCGTACCACTCCTTCGGCGGGTGGAAAGCCTCGCTGTTCGGCGACGCGAAGGCGTACGGTGTGCACGGGTTCGAGTTCTTCACGCGGGAGAAGGCGGTCACCAGCCGCTGGCTCGACCCGGCGACGCACGAGGGCATCGACCTCGGATTCCCGCAGAATCGCTGAGGCGCGCATGAACGACGAGACCGGATGGTTCCATCGCCGGGGTGCGCTCGGCGACGGCGGCTGGGAGAGCATCGTCGACGACGACATCCCCGGCTGGCAGCACACCGGCCTGCGCGTGGGCGTGCTGATCGACGGGGAGTCCCTCGCGCTGGAAGCCGGCGGACAGGAGCGCATCGTCGTGCCGCTCGCCGGGAGCTTCACGGTCGAGGTCGTCGAGCAGGGGGTCGCGTCGACCATCCACCTCTCAGGCAGAGCATCGGTCTTCGACGGGCCGACCGACGTGCTCTACCTCTCGGCTGACGCCGCCGCGACCGTGCGGGGGCACGGCAGGGTCGCGGTGGCGTCTTCTCCCACGGCCGAGATCAGACCCACCCGCCGGATCGCGGCGGCGGAGACACCCGTCGAGCTCCGCGGCGCGGGGGCATCGAGTCGTCAAGTGCACAACTTCGGCACTCCGCAGGTGTTGGACGCCGTCAGGCTCATCGTGTGCGAGGTGATCACCCCGGCCGGCAACTGGTCGTCGTACCCGCCGCACAAGCACGATACGCACGTGCCCGGTCACGAGTCGCGGCTCGAGGAGATCTACTATTTCGAGACGGCGCGCACCGATCGATCAGCGCCGGACGCGGATGCCGCATTCGGGCTGTTCAGCACGTACTCGTCTCCCGCCGGCGACATCGAGATCGATGCGACGGTCCGTACGGGCGACATCGCCCTCGTGCCCTTCGGCTATCACGGTCCGGCCGTCGCCGCACCCGGATATGACCTCTACTACCTGAATGTGATGGCGGGGCCGGGCCCGGAGCGGGAGTGGCTGATCAGCGACGACCCCGCACACGCGTGGGTGCGCGATGCGTGGACCTCGCAGCAGATCGACCCTCGCCTGCCCTTCGCCGATGCTGCGGCCTCGCATGACCACGAGCACGATGAAGGAGGGCCGCGATGACGGCGAACAGAAGGATGTCGGTCAGCCAGGCGCTGGTGGAGTTCCTTGCGAACCAGTGGACGGTCGACGGAGATATCCGCGAGCGCACGATACCCGGCGTGTACGGCATCTTCGGGCACGGCAACGTTGCCGGCATCGGCCAGGCGTTGCACCAGCTCGACGTCGAGGACCCCGGTCTTATGCCGTACCACCAGGCCCGCAACGAGCAGGCGATGGTGCACCAGTCCGTCGGCTTCGCGCGGATGCACCGGCGTCGAGCGACATTCGCCTCCGCGGCATCCGTCGGCCCCGGCGCGACCAACATGCTCACTGGCGCCGCGCTCGCCACGACGAACCGGCTTCCCGCGCTGCTGCTGCCGAGCGACACCTTCGCGACCCGAGCGGCCGACCCCGTGCTGCAGCAGCTGGAGCAGCCGTGGGACATCGGGCTCACCGTGAACGACGCCTTCCGCCCGCTCTCACGCTTCTTCGACCGCGTGCAGCGACCGGAGCAGCTGTTCTCCATCGCTTTGAACGCCCTCCGCGTGCTCGTCGACCCCGCCGAGACCGGCGCCGTCACGATCGCGCTGCCGGAGGACGTGCAGGCCGAGAGCATCGACGTGCCGCTGTCGTTCCTCGCGGAGCGCGAGTGGCACGTGCGCCGCCCCGTGCCCGAGCGGGGAGCGCTGGCGCGGGCCGTGCGAGCGATCCGCGGCGCGCGGCGTCCGTTCATCGTCGCGGGCGGCGGCGTCATCTACTCCGGCGCTGAGGAGCAGTTGCGCGCCTTCGTCGAGGCCACCGGTATCCCCGTCGGCACGACGCAGGCCGGCGGCGGCAGCCTCGCCTGGGACCACCCGCAGTACCTCGGCGGCGTCGGTGCCACCGGCTCGACCGCCGCGAACCGTCTGGCCGCCGAGGCCGACCTCGTGATCGGCATCGGTACGCGCTACAGCGACTTCACCACGGGGTCGCGCACCGCGTTCCAGCATCCGGGAGTCGAGTTCGTCAACATCAACGTCGCCGCATTCGACGCGTACAAGCACGGCACGCAGCTGACCGTGATCGCCGACGCCCGCGAGACGCTGGTCGCGCTCGCCGCTGCTCTCTCCGACCCATTGGTGAGCGAGGAGTATGCCGCCCGCATCGCCGGGGAGAAGGCGGAGTGGGACGCTGCCGTCGACGCCGCTTTCGCACCCTCGGGGCTGGCGCGACCCGGACAGCCGGAGATCATCGGAGCCGTGCAGGCTGCCACCGACCCGGAGGACGTGATCGTCCAGGCCGCCGGGTCGCTACCAGGAGATCTGCACAAGCTCTGGCGCGTCCGCGACCCGCTCGGTTACCACGTCGAGTACGCGTTCTCCTGCATGGGATACGAGATCGCGGGCGGCCTCGGCGCCAAGCGCGGAGCGCTCGCATCCGGCTCTGACCGCGACGTGGTCGTGATGGTGGGCGACGGCTCGTACCTGATGCTGAGCTCTGAGCTCGCCACGGTTGTCGCGGAGGGGATCAAGCTCATCGTCGTGATCGTGCAGAACCACGGCTATGCCTCGATCGGGCACCTGTCGGAGACGGTCGGCTCCGAGCGGTTCGGCACGCGCTACCGGATGCAGGACGATCCGGCGCACACCGAACGGGTGCTGCCCGTCGATCTCGCCATGAACGCGCGCAGCTACGGACTGGACGTCGTGGAGATCCCGGCTACGGCATCCGCGGTCACCGACCTGTCCGAAGCGCTCGCCGCGGCGAAGGCTTCGCCACGGTCGACCGTGATCCACATCGAGAGCGACCCGCTGCTCTACGCCCCCGACGGGGAGGGTTGGTGGGATGTGCCGGTGCCGGAGGAGGCATCGCTGCCGTCGACGCGTCGAGCACGCCGCGAATACGAACAGCGCCGGACGGCGCAGCGCCCGCTGCTGGGTGCGGAAGACGGAGGAGAGGCATGAAGGCGACGGTGGCGGGTGCCCCGGTGAGCTTCGGCGTGTTCGAGCTGACCCCGGAGGGCGCCGACACGATCAGCCCCGACGACCTGCTCGCGACCCTCGCCGAGTCGGACTACCGCGGCGTCGACCTCGGCCCGTCCGGCTTCTTCGGCCAGGGCGCGCGGCTGCGGGAGCGGCTGCGCAGCCACGGGCTGGAGCTCGCTGGCGGCTGGGTGCAGCTGCCCTTTTCCGACGACGAGGCGTTCGAGGCGGCGTTGCCGGAGCTTCACGAGGCGCTGCGGGCGTTCTCCGATGCTGCACAGGATGGGCCGGAGCGGCTGCCGCTTGCCACGCTCGCCGACGGCGGCTCCTCGCTCCGCCAGGGAGCGCCGGGCAGGGGAGGCGAGATCGATCCGCTCGCCGAGGCCGCGTGGGGGCGGCTGTTCGCGAACGTCGAGCGCGCCGCGGCCATCGTGCGCGCGGCCGGTTTCGAGCCGACCTTTCACCACCACGCCGGCACGTTCGTGGAGTCTCCGGAGGAGGTCGACCGGTTCCTCGCGAACGTCGAGGTCGATCTGACCCTCGACACAGGCCACCTCTTCATCGCCGGAGGAGACCCGCTCGACGCCGTGCACCGGTGGGGCGACCGCATCAATCACCTGCACCTGAAAGACGTCGACTTCGGCGAGCTGACGCGCGTGCTCACCGCAGGCGGAGGGATGCGCGAGGTCTGGTCGTCAGGTGCGTTCGTCGCGTTCGGCGAGGGCGACATCGACCTCGCCGCGGTGATGGATGCCGTCGACGCCCGCGGCTTCGACGGCTGGATCGTGGTCGAGCAGGACGTGCTGAACGGCCCCGACGTCTCCCTCTCCGAGTTCCGCTCCGCGCGCGGGGCGGATCAGATCCGCAACCGCGAGGCGCTGCGCCCCTGGGCATGAATTCTTCTCCCTGAACCTCTCTTCACGAAGGACCGCACGATGTCACACGCTCCCCTCCGCTTCGGACTGATCGGCACCGGACGCATCGGCCAGGTGCACGCCGCGAGCATCGCCGCCGACCCCGACGCGCAGCTCTCCTGGGTCGCCGATCCCTTCGTCGACGGTGCGCGCCGGGTCGCCGCGACGTACGGCGGCACGGCGACCGACTCCCCCGACGAGGTGTTCGCCTCGGGGGAGGTCGACGCGATCCTGATCGCCTCGCCGACCCCGACGCACGTCGATCTCATCGCGCAGGCGGTGGATGCCGGCATCCCCGTGCTGTGCGAGAAGCCGATCGACCTCGACATCGCGCGGGTCGAGGCGCTACGTCCTCGAGTCGCATCAGCAGGGGTGCCGGTCGCACTCGGCTTCAACCGCCGCTTCGATCCCGCGTTCGCGTCGGCCAGGGCCCGCGTCGCCGCGGGCGAGATCGGCGCACTCGAGCAACTCACGATCATCAGCCGTGACCCCTCGGCTCCGCCCGCCGACTACGTCGCCGTCTCCGGCGGGATCTTCCGCGACATGACGATCCACGACTTCGATATGGCACGGTTCTTCCTGCCCGAGATCGTCGAGGTCTCGGCATCAGGCTCGACGACCTTCGACGCCGGTGCCGCGCGGCACGACGATTTCGACACCGCGATCACGACTCTGCGCGCGGCATCAGGTGCCCTCGTCACGATCGTCAACTCGCGGCACAGCGCCGTGGGCTACGACCAGCGCATCGAGGCGTTCGGCGGCACTGGCATGCTGCAGGTCGCGAACGCGCCCACGAGCCTCGTCAGCCTGTCGACCGCGGATGCCGTCGAAGCCAGGCCTCCGTATGAGCCGTTCTTCCTGGAACGCTACGCGGCCGCCTACGCCGCGGAGCTGCACGAGTTCCTCCGACTCGTCCGCGGAGAGGAGTCGACGAGCCCCACGTTCGAAGACGGCCGGGCTGCGTTGATCCTCGCCGACGCCGCGCAGCGCTCCGCGACCGAGCGGGTCGTCGTGCCGGTCGACCTGAAATGAGCGCCGTCGAGCATCCTGCTCGCTACCGGTTGGCCGCCTCGGCGGAGATGCTCTACACCGACCTCGACATCGTGCAGCGCGTCGAGCGCCTGCACGAGCGTGGCTTCGAAGTCGAGATCTGGGATTGGAGCACCAAGCCCCTCCCCGCGCTCGCCGCCACCGGGGCCGCGTTCTCGTCGATGACAGGGTACCTGCGTGGCGACCTCACGACGCCCGAGGGCATCGCCGACCTTCTCGCGACAGCCGAGGAGTCGCTGCGGATGGCGGAGGTGATCAATGCGCCCCGGCTGAACCTGCACGGAACGGGACTGGCGCCCGGCGGTCTCCCGGTGCGCCCGCAGGCGGAGGTCGCCTCGCACGAGTGGGAGATCGCGACCGAGACCCTCGCGCGACTGGCCGCGGTGGGCGCGCGCGAGGGCCGCGTGTTCACGCTGGAGAACCTGAACACCGCCGTCGACCACCCCGGCACTCCGTTCGCCCGCGCGGCCGATACGCTACGGCTCGCTCGGGCTGTGGACTCGCCGTGGCTCCGACTCAACCTCGACCTGTACCACGCGCAGATCGGCGAGGGGAACCTGATCGAGTTGGTACGGGAGGCGCTGCCGTGGGTCGGCGAGATCCAGGTCGCCGACGTGCCAGGCCGCTGCGAGCCGGGCACGGGCGAGATCCGCTACGAGGCGATCGCCGCGGCGCTGCGCGAGCTCGGTTACGACGGCGTGATCGGGCTCGAGGGCTGGGCGCGGCACGACACGGATGCTGCGCTGGACGCGTTCCGGAGTGCCTTCGAAGTCTGAGCGACGCGTGCTCTCACGAATCGTACGTCGTCGGCCCCGCCACCTCGCGCACGGACTCCCACGCCCCGGATGCCGCACTCCGCAGCGCGGCATCCACGATCTCGGCCGCTGACCAGGCATCGGAGGCTGACGGGGCGAGCTGTCTGCCCTCGACGACAGAGCGCAGGAACAGCGAAGCCTCGATGGTCTTCAGATCGTCGAAGCCCATGCCGGTGCCGGCCCCAGGCTGGAAGTGGGCGAAATCACCGTAGTCAGGTCCTGCCATCACGGTGCGGTAGCCGGAGGCGTCGTCGGCCAGCTGGAGTTCGTTCAGACGTTGGAAATCCCAGCGCAGCGAGCCTTTCGTGCCGTACACCTCGATGCGGTACTCGGCTCGGGGGCCGATCGCGACGCGGCTGGACTCGAGCACGGCGACCGCGCCGGTGTCGAAGCGGGCGAGGATCGCGGCATAGTCCTCGTTCTCCACATCGCCGCGGGGCCCGCCATCGGAGCCCTTGCTGAAGTGGCTGGCCGCCCCGGCAGCCGGCAGGGGGCGGGTGCGGATGAAGGTCTCGGTGAGGCCGCTGACGGAGCTGATCCGGCCGACGACATATTGCGCGAGGTCGGCGCCGTGCGAGAGCAGATCGCCGAGAACACCGCTGCCTGCGCGGGCGCGGTTGAATCGCCACGTGAGGGCGCCATCGGGGTCGGCCGAGTAGTCGGCGAGCAGGGAGACGCGCACATTGGTGATCGTGCCGAGCGCTCCCTCCCGCACCAGGCGTCTGGCATGTGCGATGGCCGGGGCGTGCCGGTAGTTGAAGCCGACTGAGGTCACGAGCCCTGCCTCGACAGCCCCCTGGGCGATCTCCCGCGATTCCCGCGCGCCGCGTCCCATCGGCTTCTCGATCCAGAACGGCTTGCCCGCCGCGATGGCGGCCAGGGCGATCTCATGGTGCAGGAAGTTCGGCGAGCAGATGGAGACCACGTCGACATCGGGATGCGCGATCAGTTCGTGGTAGTCCGCCACGGTTTCGCGGTAGCCGAGAACGTCGGCGGCATGCTCCCGCCCGCCGGCATCCGGATCGGCGGCGACCGTGAGATTGCTCACGACGGGCAGAGCGGGGTAGTGCCTGCCCGCCTCCAGATAGGCGCGGGAGTGGAGTCTGCCCATCCATCCGACCGAGACCAGACCGACGCCGATGTGCTTCTTCGCCACCATGGGTGACTCCTTCCGTTGGGACCAGATTACACAACGAGGAGATGTTGACAGAATGTATTGACATTTAAATTCGAGGCTGTCAGACTCGCCCTGACACCGACGTCATGAAATGTGGGACGTGTCGACGTCGACAGCATCCGCATCGAAGGGAAACCGAAATGAAGAAGCCCCTCATCGGCGTTCTGGGGATCGCCGCCGCAGCAGCGCTGCTGCTGTCGGCGTGCTCCGGAACCGGGCAGGAACCGACCGTCGACACCCAGGGTGGCGGCGATACGACGTCGACAGATCTGAGCTACGCGGTCGTCACCCACGCCGCACCGGGCGACGCGTTCTGGGATCGGGTCAAGTCGGGTGCGGAGAAGGCCGGCGCCGATTACGGCGCGGCCGTCACCTACAACTCCGACCCCGACCCGGCCAAGCAGTCGCAGCTCATCGACAACGCCATCGCGCAGGGAGTCGACGGCATCGTGGTGTCGATGGCCAATCCGGATGGCGTCCAGGCGAGCGTCGAGCGTGCCGTCGAAGCCGGCATACCCGTCGTGACCATCAACTCCGGCATCGAGAAGTTCGCGGAGTTCGGTGCGATCACGCACATCGGTCAGAGCGAGGCGATCGCCGGGGCTGCAGTGGGCGAGCGCCTGGGCGAAGAGGGTGCCACGAACGCGCTCTGCGTGATTCAGGAGGCCGGCAACATCGGGCTCGAGGAGCGCTGCGCCGCAGCCACCGGCGCGTTCAACGGAACGATGGCGAACCTGCAGGTCGACGGCACGAACGACGCCGAGGTCAAGGCCACCATCAAGTCGAAGCTGCAGGCCGACCCTTCCATCGATGCCGTACTGACGCTCGGCGGGCAGTACGCGATCGATGCGGTCGGTGCTGTCGAGGAGTCCGGCAGCGCTGCGAAGGTGGCTACCTTCGACCTCTCGGAGGATGTCGTCGCCGCAGTGGCTGACGGAAAGATCTCCTTCGCTGTCGATCAGCAGCCCTACGTGCAGGGCTTCCTCGGAGTGACGGCGCTCTACCTCAAGAGCACGAACGGCAACGATATCGGCGGTGGTCAGCCCGTGTACTCGGGGCCGGCGTTCGTCACGAAGGACAATGCGGCGCAGGTCGCCGAGTTCGCCAAGAAGGGCACTCGCTAGGCATCCGTCGCTGGGGCGGAGGAACTCCGCCCCAGCTCGGCGAAAGGACTGAGGATGACAACGACCGACATCGTCACGGTGGGGAACAGGCCCCGCCTCGAGAGACGCCCCTTGCGCAACCTGCTCGTGCGACCGGAGATGGGCGCGCTCGTCGCGGCACTCGCGGTGATGATCTTCTTCTCCGTGTACACGCAGAGCTTCATGACGGCTGCAGGCGCGGGCGTCTGGCTGGAGTCCGCGTCGACGTTCGGCATCATGGCGGTGGCGGTCGCCCTGCTGATGATCGGCGGGGAATTCGATCTCTCAGCGGGTGTGCTGACGGGATTCACGGCCCTCGTCGTGGGTATCCTCACCACACGGTACGGACTCAACATCTGGATCGCTGTTCTGATCTCGCTCGTGCTCGCGTTGTCCATCGGTGCGCTCAACGGGATCCTCGTGATGAAGACCGGACTGCCGAGTTTCATCATCACCCTCGGCACCTTCTTCGTGCTCGCCGGCATCGATCTCGCTGTCACGAAGCTCATCACGGGGCAGGTGGCCATCCAAGGTATGACGAAGGTGCCGCACTACGACAGCATCCAGCCTCTGTTCGGCTCGTCGGTCTCCATCGGCGGCGGCACCTTCTACATCTCTGTGCTCTGGTGGTTCGTCGTCACGGCTGTCGCCACCTGGGTGCTGCTGCGTACGCGTCCAGGCAACTGGATCTTCGCGGTCGGTGGAGCCGCGACCGCTTCGCGTCAGGTCGGGGTGCCCGTTCTCAAAACGAAGATCGGCCTCTTCATGGTGACCGCGGGCGCCGCGTGGCTGGTCGGCATGATCTCGCTGTTTCGCACCTCGACGGTGCAGGCGAACACGGGAGTCGGTCAGGAATTCATCTACATCATCTGCGCGGTGGTGGGTGGCTGCCTGATGACGGGAGGCTTCGGGTCGGCGATCGGGGCGGCATTGGGGGCCCTCATCTACGGCATGGTCTTCCAGGGGATCACTTTCGCCCAGTGGGACACGAACTGGCTGCGCACGTTCCTCGGAGCAATGCTGCTGCTGGCGGTGTTCCTGAACCATTGGGTGCGACTCAGAGCAGGAGGAGTGAAATGAGCGGCGTCATCACGAGCGTGCCCGTGGTCGAGGTGCGGGACATCGGCAAGAGCTACGGGCCGGTGAATGCGCTGGCCGGCGTGAGCACGACGGTGAATGCCGGTGAGGTCACCTGTGTCCTCGGTGACAACGGCGCCGGCAAGTCGACCTTCATCAAGATGCTGGCGGGTGCGCACATGCCCTCGACCGGCGAACTGCTCGTCGACGGAGAGCCCGTGTCGTTCTCGTCGCCGAGAGCAGCTCTGGACGTCGGAATCGCCACCGTGTACCAGGATCTCGCCGTCGTGCCGCTGATGCCGGTGTGGCGCAACTTCTTCCTCGGTTCGGAACTGGCGAAGGGCTGGGGTCCCTGGCGTCGGCTCGACATCAAGCGGATGAAGCAGATCACCTACACCGAGCTGGCGAACATGGGGATCGATCTGCGCGATATCGACCAGCCGATCGGGACGCTCTCCGGCGGGGAGCGGCAGTGTGTTGCGATCGCCCGTGCGGTGTACTTCGGCGCCAGAGTGCTCATTCTCGATGAGCCCACAGCGGCGCTCGGGGTGAAGCAATCCGGCGTGGTGTTGAAGTACATCGCCAGAGCCCGCGATCGCGGGCTGGGCGTCGTTTTCATCACGCATAACCCGCATCACGCCTACCCTGTCGGAGACCGGTTCCTCCTGCTCAATCGCGGTACGAGCATCGGCAACTTCGAGAAGACGGAGATCTCGCTCGCGCAGCTCACCAGCATGATGGCAGGCGGGGCCGAGCTGGACTCCCTTGCCCACGAGCTGGAACGCGAGATCGGCACGGGCTCGCCGGTCGTGCAGGAGATGCTTCGGGAGGCGCAGGATGTCGATGCGCTCGATGTCGTGGAGCCGGGGCCGTCCGCGCCGTGAACGAGGCTCACGCACCGCAGCGGTGATTGGGTATTCCGCTCCGCCGAATCGATTCGATAGGCTTGTTCCACCCCCGATCATCCCTTCAGTTCTGCGAGCCGCTCCTTCATGGCCACCTCCCTCACCACGGGCCGTCCGTGGCGCGTCATCCTTGCCTTCTCCATCCCCCTCCTCCTCGGCAACGTGGTGCAGCAGCTGTACCAGTTCGCGGATGCCATCGTCGTCGGCCGACACCTGGGCGTCACCTCGCTGGCGGCCGTCGGTGCGACCGGCAGCCTGCTGTTCCTGCTCCTCGGGTTCGCCTGGGGGCTGACGAGCGGTTTCGCGATCCCGATCGCGCAGGCCTTCGGTGCGAGGGATGACGCGGCCGTGCGTCGTTCGGTCGCGACCGGCGTTCTCCTGAGCGCCCTCACGAGCGTGATCCTGACCGTGGGAGCGCCCCTCCTCGCCGCCCCGATCCTCGCCCTGCTGCAGACGCCGCCGGAGCTGATGGCCGAGGCCACGATCTTCACGCAGATCAGCTTCCTCGGTGCGAGCGCGACGATGTTCTTCAACTACCTCTCCGCGATCATCCGCGCGATCGGCGACTCGAAGACGCCGCTGGTGTTCCTCACCGTCTCGTGCGTGCTGAACGTCGGGCTCGTCGTGCTCATGGTCGGCCCCCTCGAGTGGGGCGTGGGCGGAGCCGCCATCGCCACCGTCGTCGCGCAGGCCGTCTCGGTGGCGCTGTGCCTCGAGTTCGTGCGCCGCCGCCTGCCCATGCTGCATCTGCGCCGTGCGGACTGGCGCATCACCCGGGCCGACATCAGCGAGCACCTGCGCCTCGGACTGCCGATGGGCTTCCAGGCGTCGATCATCGCGATCGGCACGCTCACCGTGCAGGTGGCGTTGAACACCCTCGGAGCCGATGCGGTCGCGGCCTACACCACGGGATCCCGCGTCGACAGCCTCGCGGTCGCCCTGCTCTCCTCCCTCGGCCTCGCGGTCTCGATGTACGCGGCGCAGAATCACGGCGGACGTCGTCCCGACCGCATCCGCCGCGGTGTGGTCGAGGCGACCTGGATGGCCGTCGTCGCCGGTCTCGTGCTCGGCGGGCTGCTGATCGCGTTCGGTGCGCCGATGGTGCGCCTGTTCATCGGAGAAGGGTCCGACGCCGTCGTCGACGACGCGCACCGGATGCTCATCATCAACGGCTGCGGTTACTGGGCGCTGGGCATGCTGTTCGTGCTGCGCGGTGCCCTGCAGGGGCTCGGCCATACCCTCGTGCCCACCGTGACCGGCGTGATCGAGCTCGTGATGCGCGTGGGGGCGGCCATCGTGCTGGGCGCGTGGATCGGTTTCGACGGCGTCGCCCTGAGCAACCCGCTCGCGTGGCTCGGTGCGATCGTGCTGCTCGTGCCCGCGTACGTCCGCGCCCATCGGGCGCTCGGGCGGCTGCCCATCGACCCCGCGGAGGCGACCGAGACCTCGGCCATCGCGATCGTCGGGCCGACCGACGGGTCGATGGTCGTGGATGCGGTCGTCACCCAGCCGGTGCGGGTGCAGCGGGCGCGCCGCCTGCGCTGGCCGAGACGCCGCTGAAGCCCCGTCTCGGTCTGTCCGATCCGCACGGATATCCGCCTCCAGGATGATGCGCGTCGCACTTGAGACGGATGCCCTTTCCGGGAGACACTTCTAATGTCGAATGAGTGGAGTAACCACTGACGGGGGGTCGTCATGACGACAATGAGAGTGGCCAGCGATCTGGCCGCGGTGATGGTGCCGATCGGTTACGCGGGTGCGGCGCTCGCCGCCATCTTCGCGATCGTCGCGGCGGTCGCGATCATCCGAGGAGCCGGTGGGCTCGCCGGGGGCGCGGTGGGTCTGTGGATCGTGGGCGCACTGATGAGTGTCGCAGCCTCGTTCGGGCAGGACTGGACGCCGCTGATCCTGGCGTGCGGATCGCTCGTGGCGATGCTGATCGTCGGCGCCATCGTGCGTGCGATCGTGAACGCGGCCGGTGACGGACGGGTCGACCGTGCGGCCGAGGACGCGCTGCCGAAGGCGGTTCCCGCCTCGAAGGCACCCACGGCTCCGACCTCGAAGCCGGCACTGTCGAAGACCGGGCCGGCGACGGCATCGGTCGCGATCGTGCGCTGAGCGTTCAGCGGTAGTCGCGGTCGCGGTGCTGTCCGCTCTCGTCTCCTGATTCCACACGCGCGGCCTCGCGAGCGCGCAGCTCGACACGGCGGATCTTGCCCGAGATCGTCTTCGGCAGCTCCGGAACGAACTCGATGATCCGCACCCACAGGTGCGACGACAGCCGCTCGTGCGCGTAGGCGAAGATCGCGCGCGCCGCGTCCGAGTCGGCGGCTGCGACATCGGAGGTCAGGCAGACGTAGGCCTTCGGCACGGCCAGACGCGTCGGATCGGGGCTCGGGATCACCGCCGCCTCGATCACGAGGTCGTGCTCCAGCAGCACGGACTCGAGCTCGAACGGCGAGATCTTGTAGTCGGAGGCCTTGAACACGTCATCGGAGCGTCCGACGTAGGTGAGGTAGCCATCGTCGTCGCGCACCGCGATGTCGCCGGTGTGGTGGTAACCACCCGCCCGGGACTCGGCGGTCTTCTCGGGGTCGTCGTAGTACCCGGCCATGAGCCCGAGCGGAGGCCGGGACAGGTCGAGCGCGATCTCGCCCTCGGCGTCGACGACCTCTCCGGTGACGGGGTCCAGCAGCACCACCGGGTATCCGGGCAGGGGGCGGCCCATGGATCCGACCTTCACGGCCTGACCCGGGGAGTTGCCGATGCAGGCGGTCATCTCGGTCTGACCGAAGCCGTCGCGGATCGTTCCGCCCCAGGCGTCGCGTACCCGGTCGATGACCTCGGGGTTCAGCGGCTCACCCGCCCCCACCAGCTCACGCGGCGGGTGGGTGAGGCGGGCGAGGTCGGCCTGGATCAGCATCCGCCACACCGTCGGCGGCGCGCAGAACGTCGACACGTGGTGGGTGTCCATGACCTGCATGAGCGTGTTCGCATCGAAGCGGGCGTAGTTGTAGACGAAGACGGTCGCCTCGGCGAGGAACGGCGAGTAGAAGCTCGACCAGGCGTGCTTCGCCCAGCCGGGGGAGGAGATGTTGAGGTGCACATCGTCGGGGCGCACACCGAGCCACCACATGGTCGACAGATGCCCGATCGGATACGAGGCGTGCGTGTGCTGCACGAGCTTCGGCCGGTTCGTGGTGCCCGAGGTGAAGTAGAGCAGGGCGGTGTCGGACGAGGGGGTCGGGCCGTCGGGCTCGAAGACCGCCGTGGCAGCGGTCGAATCATCGAAGCGCGCCCAGCCGGACGGGATGCCGTCGCCCACACCGATGCGCAGGATGTCGGGCCCGATGCCGTCGAGGCGGTCGGCGAGGGCTCCGAGCGTGATGACCGCCCGCGCGCGGCCGTGGTCTACGCGGTAGGCGAGATCCGCCGCGGAGAGGAGGGTCGAGCTCGGGATGGAGACGGCGCCGATCTTCGTGATCGCCAGCATCACCTCCCACAGCTCGATCGTGTTGTTCAGCATCACGATCACGTGGTCGCCGCGGCCGATGCCGAGAGCGGCGAGCCAGGCGGCCACCTGGTCGGATCGTGCCGACAGCTCGCCGTAGGTCCAGGAGCGCAGGCTCAGGTCGGCCTCGACGATCTGCACCGCCGGTCGGTCGGGATTCTCGCCCGCGACCACGTCGAACCACTCCAGCGCGAAGTTGAACTCCGGCACCTGCGGCCAGGCGAACCCGGCCCGCGCCGCCTCGTAGTCGGTGGCGTTCGCGAAGAGGAAGTCCCGCATCTCGCGGACGGTGTGCGTGGCGGCGGTGGCGCTGCGGCTCATGGTGCTCCCTTGCTCCTGGCTGACGTGCATTCCATCCTCGCGCACGCACCGACGCCCCGCTCGTTCCGGTCGCAGTTCCTTCCGCCTGAGACGGAATCGGATGGCAGGAACTGCGACCGGACGGGTCAGGCGGAGAGCACTCCCGGTCCGTCGCGCAGCTCGAACACGAGCTGGGTCTCGGTGCCGCGCACGACCGGATGGACCGTGATGTGCTCGAGCACGATGTCGCGCAGTGCCGTCGCATCCTGCACCGCCACGTGCACGAGGAAGTCGTCGACGCCGGCCACGTGGAAGACCTGCAGCACGCGCGGGATGTCGGCGAGGGCATCGAAGAGCGCGGTCACCTTCGCCCCGGTGTGGTTCGCGAGGCGCACCTTGATGATCGCCTGCAGCGGGAAGCCGAGGGCGGCCCCGTCGATGCGGATGCGGGTGTCGCGGATGACGCCGCGCTCGCGCAGCGCCCGCACCCGATGTGCGCAGGTCGACTCGGCGAGGCCGAGCCGATGCGCGAGCGCCTTGTTCGTCGTCTCGGCATCACGAGTGAGGACCGCGAGCAGTTCGAGGTCGACCTCGTCGAGTTGTGCTTTCGCCAACGGAAGGCCTCCTTGCCTGCTGGATATTGCACAGAGTAGCGTTCCGCATCGATTTTCTGGCGGCTTCTGTCGATCTTCTGCGCATTCATCGTGATTCCGGCAACGTGGAGGCATGACTGCACCGCTGCATCCCGACACCGTCGCCGTCCACAGCGGACGCTCCGATCTCGAGGGTCTCGGGGTCCACGCGCTGCCGATCGACCTGTCGACGACGAATCCGCTCCCCGACATCGAGCGCGGCGGGGACTCGTACGAGGCGATGGCGACGGGCGGGCGTCCCCCGGCCGACGGCAGCATGGTCTACGCGCGGCTGTGGAATCCCACGGTCGCCCGCTTCGAGGAGGCACTGGCCGAACTCGAGCACGCCGATGCGTCCGTCGCCTTCGCCTCGGGCATGGCCGCGATGACGGCCGTGATCCTCGCACACACCGGTGCGACGGGGGCGCGCCACGTGGTCGCGGTGCGTCCGCTCTACGGGGGCACCGACCACCTGCTCGGATCCGGGCTGCTCGGCGTCGAGACCACCTACTGCCATCCCGACGAGGTCGCGGCAGCCGTCCGTCCCGATACCGGCCTCGTGGTCGTCGAGACCCCGGCGAACCCGACGCTCGAGATCGCCGACATCGCCGACGTGGTGCGTCAGGCCGGGTCGGTGCCGGTCGTCGTCGACAACACCTTCGCGACCCCGGTGCTGCAGAATCCGATCGACCTGGGTGCTGCGATGTCGTTGCACAGCGCCACCAAGTACCTCGGCGGCCACGGCGATGTGATCGCCGGCGTGGTCGCGTGCGGGGAGGAGACGGCGCAGGCGCTGCGCCGCGTGCGGGCGGTGACCGGTGGGCTGCTGCATCCCCTCGGGGCGTATCTGCTGCACCGCGGCCTCACGACCCTGCCGGTGCGCGTGCGGCACCAGCAGGAGAGTGCGCGACGGATCGTGCAGTGGCTCATCGATCGGCCGGAGATCGCCGAGGTCTACTACCCGGGTCTGGACGGTGACCCGCGCGGCATCCTGGAACGGCAGATGCGGGGCACCGGTGCGATGATCGCGATGCGGATGCGGGGCGGTTTCGCCGCAGCCTCCGCCGTCACGACCGCGACGACCCTGTTCACGCACGCCGTCTCGCTGGGCGGCGTCGACTCGCTGATCCAGCACCCCGCCGCACTCACCCATCGCCCGGTGCCGCCGGAGGCGCGGCCCGCCGCCGACGTGCTGCGGCTGTCGATCGGCCTGGAAGACGTCGACGATCTCATCGCCGATCTGGCTCAGGCGTTCGCCGCTGCGCCGGCCTTCACGGTCGAAGCGCCCCTCTCCGACCGGGTCACCTCCTCGAGCGAGACGCACCGGGGGGCTGTTCGCGCCTGAGGAGGTGGCTCGGCGCTGTCGAGCAGCGTCAGGGAGAGGGGAGCCGGATCGTCCCGGTGGCGATGTGCTCGGTCGGCATCCGGTCTCGGTCGTAGGTGATCTCGGTGTAGCCGTGCGGCGTCGGTGTCCCGTCGTCGTCGAGGCTCACGAACACGATCTTCTCGATCGTGAGGATGCGCTTGCGCGTGATCATGTTCCTGGCCACCGCGCGCATCGTCAGGGAGGTCCTGCCGAAGTGGGTCGCCTGCAGGCCGATCTCGATCAGGTCGCCCTGCACGGCCGAGGCCTCGAAGTTGATCTCCGAGATGTGCTTGGTCACGGCGCGGTAGTTGCCCAGCTGCACGATCGCGTAGATCGCCGCCTCTTCGTCGATCCACTTCAGCAGGCTGCCGCCGAACAGCGAGCCGTTCGCGTTGAGATCCTCCGGGCGCACCCACTTGCGGGTGCGGAAGTTGAGTCCGTCCTCCGACCACTGCCACGCCGGTGCCTTCTGCTTCGCCATGGGCACGAGACTAGGCGGGTCGTGAGTCCACGATGTTACGTTCCGTTTTCGTGGAAGACACAGCGGTCTGCGCCCATCGTTTGTGCACTCGCCACAAGAAACTGAGTCCCAGACGTGCTGAGACTTGGTATCGAACGGCAAATCCGGGGGTCGGGGTCGAGCCTGCCCATACAGTCGCCGGTGGCAACGACGCCACTGACCTCGGGAGTCCTCGATGACGAGTACCACACCCCATTCGCACGGCATCGGCATGCGCATCGCCGTGATCGTCCTCAGCCTGCTGCTGGCCGCCATGGTGATCCTGTTCTTCGTGACGACGAGCAAGATCGCCGCCGGAGCGTCCGAACTCGCCGACGGCACCACATCGGCGAAAGACGGTTCCGCCGATCTCGCCGCCGGCGCCGCAGACCTCTCGGCCGGCGCATCGCAGCTCGCCGAGGGCAGTATCGACCTCTCCGCGGGGGCAGCCAGCGCGCACGCGGGATCGCAGAAGCTGAGCGACGGTGCCGCGACGGCCGCGACCGGTGCCACGACGCTCGCCGAGGGTGCCAGCAGCCTGGCCGCCGGAGCGTCTTCGGCGGTGGCCGGCGCGGGCAAGGTCAGCGGGGGAGCGCAGACGGCGCTCGCCGGGGCCCAGGAGCTCGCGTCGAAGCTGGCGACGGCGGATGCCGGGGCCCAGGCGCTCTCCAGCGGGGTGTCGTCGCTCGCAGCAGGCGTCAATGGTGCGCACGCATACGCGAACGGCGTGCTCGTCGGCGCGACGGGTTTCAGCGACACGCTTCGCAAGGGTGTGACGCCCGCAGTGCAGGGCCTGGCGCAGCCGTCCACGGAGGCGACGCTCAAGGGTCTCGCGTCCATGGCCCCCGGCCACTCCCAGCAGCTCGCGGATGGCCTCACCGATCTGCTCGCGACCTCCCCCGACGACGCGAAGCTCCGTGACCTCGTCACGCTCGCCATGCAGGTCGACGGGGAGGTCGACGCTCTGGTGGCCCCTGCGGCGTCGGCTCCCGCTCTCGCACAGGGGCTCGTAGCCGCAGCCGGTGGCTCCGCGAGGGTCACGGCCGGCGTCAACGCGCTCATCAGCGGAGACGCGTCCCAGAAGTGGCCCGGCACCGCGGCGCTCATCGCACCTCAGGGGGCGCCCGCCCTCGTCGCCGGCGCGCAGACTCTGCAATCGGGCACGTCGCAGCTCTCGGCCGGCGCCGCGAAGCTCGCCTCCGGTCTGCAGGCACTCTCCACCGGAGCATCGTCCCTCTACTCGGGCACGGCCAACCTCAGCGCGGGCGCGACCCGCCTGAACGACGGCGCGAGCACGCTCGCCGCCGGCGTCGGCGCGCTGCAGTCCGGTGCCGGCGACCTCAACATCGGCATCGGCGAACTCTCGACGGGAGCCTCCGCGGTCGCGGACGGATCGGGTGATCTCGCGGCGGGCGGGGACAAGCTCGAAGTCGGAGCCGCCGATCTCGCCGAGGGCAACGGCCTGATCGCGGAAGGCTCCGGCACCCTCGCCACCGCCACCGCAGGGGCCGCGCCCTCGATGCTGCCCTGGATCCTCGGTGTCGCCCTGGCCGGGCTGATCGCGATCGGCTTCTGGGTCGGTCACCGCATCACCCACCGGCGCGCTCTCGCCCTCGCTGCCTGACCCCACACATCCCCACCCCGACCCGAGTCCCCCCTGGGCGGATGCCGCCCCCACCAGCATCCGCCCAGGGGGCTCGGTGAACAGCTCCGAGGTGGACGCCACCGGTGAGCCCGCGTCTGCACGCATCCGCTCAGGGCAGAGCCGCCCACGGCAGAATCCGGTCCTGCTCGGAGCGCTGCGGCGGATGCTGGGGGCATGAGCGAAGACAACCCCATCCGGCAGTTCGGTCCTGAAGCCCGGCGGGCGCTGTTCCACGAGCGGGTGCTCGTGCTCGACGGTGCTCTCGACGACGACAACGGCACGCTGCTGATGACGCAGCTGCTCGCGCTCTCGACGGAAGACCCCCTCGCCGAGATCGCGCTCTGGATCCACTCGCCCGGCGGCTCCGTGCCATCGATGCTCGCGATCCGCGACATCATGCGGCTCATCCCCAACGATGTCGCGACCCTGGCCCTCGGGCTCGCGTGCAGCGCCGGGCAGTTCCTGCTCTCCGCCGGCACGCCGGGCAGACGGCGGGCGCTCGCGCACGCGCGCATCCTCATGCATCAGGGGTCTGCGGGCATCGGCGGCTCGGCCGGCGAGATCGAGACGCAGGCCGACGACCTCCGACACATGCGCGACACCGTGCTCGGGCTCATCGCCACCGACACGGGTCAGCCGGTCGCCCGCATCTTCGAGGACTCGCTGCACGACCGCTGGTACACCGCGACACAGGCGCAGGAGTACGGCTTCATCGACGGCATCGTCGCCTCGATCGCCGAGGTCATGCCGCGACGACGCACACGAGTCGGGCTGGGGGCGGACGCATGAGCGGCTACACGATCCCGAACGTCATCGCGCAGCATCCGCGAGGGGAGCGCATCATGGACGTGTACTCGCACCTGCTCGCGGAGCGCGTCATCTATCTCGGAACCGGCATCGATGCGGGGGTCGCGAACGCCCTCATCGCGCAGCTGCTGCACCTCGACGCGGACAGCCCGGAGTCCGGTGTCCAGTTCTACATCAACAGCGAGGGCGGGGATCCCGGTGCGGCGCTGGCGATCTACGACACGATGCGGCACATCCGTCCGCGCATCGCGACGACGTGCGTGGGGCAGGCGATCGGCCCCGCCGCGCTGCTCGTCGCCGCCGGAGCGCCAGGGGAGCGGGCTGCCCTCGCGCACGCCCGCATCGTGCTGCATCAGCCGGCCGGGCAGTCTCGAGGCGCGATCCCCGACCTGATCCTCGCGGCCGACGAGGTGGTGCGGGTGCGCTCGGATATGGAGGAGATCCTCGCCGGGCACAGCGGCCGCACGGTCGCACAACTGCGCGCCGACACCGACCGCGATCGGGTGTTCACCGCCGCGGCCGCGCTCGAGTACGGACTCATCGACACGGTGCTGGGCGCGCGGGGCTGAGGTGGCGTCCGGGCTGGCGGACGGATGCATGAGCGTTGGACGGATGCATGACCGAAGTGGGACCTGTGGTCATGCATCCGTCCGTCGATCATGCAGATGACGGGTCCGGGGATCAGGCGGCGAGGGCGAACGCGCCACGCGAGGGGGCAGTGGATCGCAGACTGTCGGCCACGGCGCTCGTCAGCTCGATGAGGCTCGTGTCGAGAGCGCCGGCTATCGCGGCGATCATCTCGCTCGACGGCTCCTTCAACCCGCGCTCGACCTCGGAGAGGTACTGCGGAGAGACGCCGGCCTTCTCCGCGGTCTCCGTGAGGGTCTCTTCGCGGTCGTGGCGTCGACGCCGCAGCTGGTCGCCCAGCATATGCCGCCAGAGCGGTTCGGGTCCGCTCGGCTGCGGACGGTCGGGGCGAGGGGCGCGCGGGAACGAGAGGATGTCGGCCATGCCTCACGATAATCCGGGGCATCAGGCGCGTTCGAGCGGTTCTGCTCAGAGCAGAACCACGCGGCTCAGGCCTCCGCGCGGTCGGATGCGGATGCCGCGGAGGGGAATGCCCCCGCATCCGTCGCCGCCCAGCTGGCGAGCATCCTCAGCTTGTCGGCCGAGGGTGTTCCCGGTTCCGCCGTATAGGTCGACAGGTGCAGGCCGGGATCGGCGGGCAGCTCGAACGCCTCGTATGTCAGCTCGATCTCCCCGACCACCGGATGCGCGATGCGCTTCACACCCGTGCGGTGGAAGCGCACGTTGTGGGCGGCCCACAGTGTGCGGAACCGCTCGCTCCGCGTCGAGAGCTCGCCGACGAGATCGGTGAGCCTGCGGTCGAAGGGGTTGCGTCCGGCTTGGCCCCGCATCGCGGCCACGAGCTCCTGCGTGTTGCGCTCCCATTCGAGGTAGAACTCCTGCGCCGCCGGATCGAGGAAGGCGAAGCGGGCGCTGTTCGGCTGCGGCTGTGCGAACACGGGAGCGTACAGGGCTCGCCCCAGGGCGTTCGCGGCGAGGTAGTCGAAGTGGTTGTCGCGCACGATCGCCGGCGCCTCGGTCATCGCATCGAGCAGACGGAGGATGCTGGGCCGCAGCACCGTCGACTTCTTGCGAGGTGTCCGCGCGACCGGGGAGGCGTTCGCGGCGCGGGCGAGGTCGAACAGGTGCGCGGTCTCAGCCTCATCCAGCTGCAGCGCGCGGGCGAGAGCTTCGAGCACGCTGTCGGAGGCGCCGGACAGGTCACCGCGTTCGAGCCGTGTGTAGTAGTCCACACTGACGCCCGCGAGCAGTGAGACCTCCTCGCGACGCAGGCCCGGAACCCGGCGGTTGCCACCGAATGCGGGCAGTCCTGCCTGCTCGGGGGTGATGCGTGCGCGCCTCGTGGAGAGGAACTCGCGCACCTCGCTGCGGGTGTCCATGCTCCGACGCTACGCGCTCAGTGACCGTGGAGGGAGGTACTGGCGGTACCGGTGACCGGCCCGCACCCGTTTACAGCGCCGCCGTCACGCCCGGCAGGAGCTTCCCGAGGATCGCCCTCAGCTGTTCGCGCTCCTCGGCGGTGAGCGGATCGAGCACGAGTTCCCGCACCTGTTCGACGTGCACGGGAGCGGCCGTGCGCAGCATCTCCCGCCCCGCCGGAGTCAGGGCGGCCGAGAGGGTGCGCTTGTCGGCGCCGCACGAGGCTCGCTCGACCCAGCCTCGCTCCTCGAGCGAGTCCAGCGCGTGGCTCAGACGCGAACGGCTGAGCCCGGCGATGCGGGCGAGCTCGGTCATGGTGACGGCGCCCTCGCCCCGGCCTGCAAGGGTGACGAGGATGGCGTAGCGCGCGTGATTGAGCCCGACCTCTTCCTTCAGTGTGCGATCGAGCACCTGCGGCAGCAGCTGGACGAAGCGGATCACGGGCAGCCACGTGTCCATCTCGGTGTCGTCGAGTCGACGCGGATGCGGCTGCTCCGCCGTCATGGTGTCCTCCTGGACTCTCACGCCGCCGACAGGTCGAGCGTGTGCGCCGTGTGGTCCCGCTTGGCCTGCAGGTAGCGGGAGTTGGACTCCGACAGGTGCACCTCGGTCGGCACCCGCTCGGTCACGCGGATGCCGAGCTCCTCGAGCTGCACGGCCTTGTCGGGGTTGTTGCTCAGCAGGCGGATGCCGTCGACCCCGACGGCCTTCAGCATCTGGGCGGCCACCGTGTAGTCGCGCTCGTCCTCGCCGCGGCCCAGGGCGACGTTCGCCTCGTACGTGTCGAGCCCCGCATCCTGCAGGGCGTAGGCGTCGAGCTTGGCGTAGAGGCCGATCCCCCGACCCTCCTGGCGCAGGTACAGCAGGAAGCCGCCCTCGGCGGCGATGCGCTCCACGGCCTCGCGCAGCTGGGGGCCGCAGTCGCACCGCTCCGACCCGAAGACGTCGCCGGTGAGGCACTCGCTGTGCGGTCGCACGAGCGGGGCATCCCCGCCGTCGGTCGCGCGTTCGATCGCGGCGTTCCAGTCGCCGAGCCCCAGCAGAAGGTGCTCGCGGGCGTCGATCAGTCCGTCGAACGTGACCACGTCGGCGGTCGTGGAGAAGCCGTCGCCGAAGCGCAGCGGCACGCGGACGCGCGTGCGCTCCGTGGCGACCGGAGCGACGGTTGAAGTTTCAATCATGTCGGGTGCAACACGTGCTCCTGCGGAGTATTCCCGGATCTGTGAATCTCGAAGGGGTTCCCTCAGTACCTCCCATCCGAGGCGGAATCGGCGTTGACTGGATGTCACGCGAGAGAAGGAGCATCACGAATGCGCGGAGTAGTCATGCACGCCCCCGGCGACGTCAGAGTCGAGGAGCGGGAGAAGCCCACCATCACCCGACCCACGGACGCCGTGATCCGGATCGCGGCGACCTGCATCTGCGGCTCCGACCTGTGGCCGTACCGCGGTGCGAACGAGGTCGATCATGACCCGATGGGGCACGAGTACGTCGGCGTCGTGGAGGAGATCGGCGCCGAGGTGCAGACGCTGAAGGTCGGCGACTTCGTGGTCGGCTCGTTCATGGCGTCCGACAACACGTGCGAGATCTGCCAGGCGGGCTACCAGTCCCGCTGCGTGCACGTCGTGCCGATGGGCAGATACGGCACGCAGGCCGAGTACGCGCTCATCCCGCACGCCGACGGCACGCTGGTCGTCACACCCGGACAGCCCGATGCCGACCTGATCCCCTCGCTGCTCGCCGCATCCGACGTCCTCGGCACGGGCTGGTTCGCGGCCGTCGCCGCCGAGGTCGGACCGGGCAAGACCGTCGCCGTCGTCGGTGACGGTGCCGTGGGGCTCCTCGGCATCCTCGCCGCGCGGGAGCTCGGCGCCGAGCGCATCATCGCGATGAGCCGGCACGCCGATCGGCAGGCGCTGGCGCGCGAGTTCGGCGCGACCGACATCGTCTCCGAGCGTGGAGACGCGGGTGTCGCGCGCATCAAGGAGCTCACGAACGGCCTCGGCGCGCACTCGGTGATCGAGGCGGTCGGCACGCAGGAGTCCATGATGCAGGCGATCCGCTCCACCCGCCCCGGCGGCCATGTCGGCTACGTCGGCGTCTCCCACGACGTGGCGCTGCCGGGCGACGAGCTGTTCTTCTCCGGCGTGCACCTGCACGGCGGTCCTGCGCCGGTGCGCCGCTTCCTCCCCGAGCTGATCCAGCTCATCTGGGACCGGAAGATCGACCCGGGCAAGGTCTTCGACCTGACCCTTCCGTTGGAGGAGGCCGCGGAGGGCTACCGGGCGATGGACGAGCGCCGGGCGACCAAGGTGCTGCTCACGCTCTGACCTCCGGGGGTGCTTCCTGCTTCGCGCGTCGCCGGACGAGCTTCAGCTCGCTCGCGAGGATCCCGAGCACGACGAGCGCCCCGCCGATGAGTGCGGTCGCGGGCAGGCGTTCACCGGCGATGCGTCCGATGACCCCTGCCCACACCGGCTCTCCGGCGTAGATGATGGTCGCGCGGGTGGGTGACACCGACTTCTGCGCCCAGTTCATGGTCAGCTGGATCAGACAGCTCGCCGCCCCCAGCCCGACCGCGCAGCCGACCCAGACCCAGGAGAACTCCGGCACGCCCTCGCCCACCACCGGCATCGTGAGCAGCCCCAGCACTCCCGCGGTCAGCAGCTGCACGACGGTGATGCGTCCGAGATCGATCTTCCCCGCGAACAGGCTGATCAGGATGATCTCCGCGGCGATCGGCACGGTGCTGATCATGGTCGCGATCTCGCCGGCGCCGAGCGTCAGCGCGAAGGCGTCGGGTCCCGCGATGAACAGCAGCCCGACGAAGGCCAGCCCCGCGCCGACGAACGCCATGGCGGGCGGACGCTTGCGGAACACGGCCCACTGCGCGAGCGGCACCAGAGGCACGTACATCGCGGTGATGAAAGCGGAGGTGCTGCTGTCGATGCTCTGCAGCCCCAGCGTCTGCAGGCCGTAGCCGAGGTAGATCATCACGCCGATCGCGACGCCGGCGCCGATGTCGCGCCAGCGGATGCCGTGCAGCACGCGGCGGAAGATCACGACGCTGATGAGCCCTGCGATGAGGAACCGGATGCCGACGAAGAACCAGGGACCCGCGTGCTCCATCGCCCAGTGCACCAGCAGGAACGTGCTGCCCCAGACCGCGGTGATCGCGATGAGCGCGGCCTCCTGCGGACGCAGCCGCATGAAACGCAGACGAGAGGGCATCGTTGGCCCTTTCTCGACGTTGCCGGATAGAGCCTAACGGGCCGCGGCCGCCGCACGGATCGTGACGGGAGAAGACGTACGCGCACCGGATGCCGTGGCCGACTCGGTAGCCTCGCAGCATGAGCGACTTCGTGAGTGCCGTCGAGCTGAACGACCTTCTGACCCGGGGAGAGCCGGTGCGCGTGATCGATGTGCGCTGGCGGCTCGACCGTCCGGAGGCGGGGCATGGCGACTACCTCACCGGCCACATCCCCGGTGCCGTCTTCGTCGGGCTCGACACCGAGCTCTCCACCCACGGCGAGCCCTCGGAGGGACGGCACCCGTTGCCGTCGACGGCCGCCCTCCAGGAGGCGGCCCGTCGATGGGGCGTGCGAGCCGGTGACACGGTCGTCGCCTACGACGACTTCAAGAGCATCTCGGCTGCCCGCGCGTGGTGGCTGCTGCGTCAGGGCGGCATCGACGTGCGCGTGCTCGACGGTGGCATCCAGGGCTGGAAGGCCGCGGAGTTCGACGTCGCGACCGACGATGTGCGCCCGGAACCGGGCGACGTCGTGCTCCGCCCGATCGGCGGCGATGCGATCTCGATCGACGAGGCTGCCGCCTTCCCGGCATCCGGCGTGCTGATCGATGCCCGTGCTGCCGATCGGTATCGCGGCGACTCCGAGCCCTACGACCCGGTCGGCGGGCACATCCCCGGCGCGCGCAACCTTCCCGAACCCGTGCACTTCGACGCGCAGGGGCGCATCCTCGATCGAGAGACGATCCTGGCGAGCTTCGCCGAGGTCGGCGTGACCCCGGGGACGACGGTCGCGGCGTACTGCGGTTCCGGTGTGACGGCCGCCCACACGGCGCTGGTCCTGCACGAGGTCGGCATCGACGCGAAGGTCTTCCCCGGATCGTGGAGTCAGTGGTCCAACACCCCTGGCCGTCCGGTCGCGACGGGCGATCAGCCCGGCTGATCCTCGCGGGGACCGTATCCCCAGTGCAGGCTGAGGGCGCCGGGGCCGAACGCCCTGCGCACCAGATGCACCGACGTTCCGCGCGGCGGCGGCAGCGGGGTCACCGTCACGCCGTCCGGCGTCTCGACGTGCTCCTCGCACCAGTCCGGGATGGCATCGGGGTGAAAGCGCGTCCACACCAGCAGCTCTCTGGCCTTCTGAGCCACGGCGTGACCGGTGTCGCGCGTCTGGGGATAGTCGGGCGGATACTCGACCGACCATTCGACCATCGCGGTCTCCGGCGCCGTCAGAGGCACGTCGAGCTCGAACAGCACCCCGTGCACCTCACCGTCCGGGTGGGAGTATCGAGCGGCGATCGTGCCGCCGGCCACGGCCGCCAGCTCCGGTGCGGGGGTGCGCACCCCGGGGTTGATCTCCAGGAAGGGGATCGCCGTGATGGTGCCCACCGTGGACTGCACGATGCTGCGCGTGATGCTGGAGGCGATGTTGCCGTCGGCGCCCACATCGGTCACCGAATGGGTCGTGAGCTCGCGCGAGGTGTCGGGATACGAGGCGCCGAGCGCGCGGAAGGCCTCGATCACGGCCAGCTCGAGCTCTTCCTCCTCGATCGGGAACTGGTTCGGCCCGAGCGGCCCTGTGCGGTTCGTCGAGCGGAGCAGTCTGCTCAGGGCACCGACGTCGAGCCCGAGAAGCTCCTCGATGTCGGAGAGCGCGGCCAGGGACTGCACACCCTCCGGCCGTCGCGCGCCCGATCGCCAATAGCTCAGCGTCGCCATGGACACGCGATTCCCGCGGGCCTTGAGCTGCCGCTGCAGCCACGACAGCGTCACCGGCTTGGCGTTTATCGCGTCGCGCAGGGCGTTCGCGAAGTCATCGGATTCGGCTCTGCGCGCGTCATCTTCGATATTCATCACAGATCCCCTCCGGTATGTGAAGATCAGCGCCTTAGAGTGAGCATACGACCGCACGCGCGTACCTCAGGGGACCGGGTGGGCATGTGGGGTCACTTGGCCGTCTTCGCAGGCAGGGTGCCCAGTCCTGCGATCACCGGCCTGACGCAGTGATGCCCCCCTTGCTGCGTATGTCGTGAAGCCCGGCAATCGATCTGGGGAGATCAGCCGGGCTTCACGAATCCTCCCTCCGCGCGGCCCCCGGCGTTGCGTCTGCGCAGCCCCGCGTAGACTGGGAGCAATACCCCGGAGGACTCTGGACCGTCATGTCTGCCCCTGCTCGCGCATTCACCATGCGCCACGTCCAATTGCTGCGCGCCCTGTTCGCCGCAGTCGCTGCGCTGATGATCACGTTCTCGTCCGATCACTCGGCACCCGTCGGTCTGTCCGTCTTCAGCGGCTTCGTCCTCATCACCGCCCTCGTGCAGATGCTCGCGGCCTGGCTGGTCGTCCCCGCAGGGTCGCGCTGGTCGTACGTGCTGCTCGCAGCGGTCGGCATCGTCGCCGGCATGGTGAGCGGCATCCCGGCCTGGCGTTCCGATGATCTGTTCTTCGTCGTCGTGTCGTCCTGGGCGATCGTCAGCGGCGGCATCGAGCTGCTCGCCGGGATCCGGGCTCGTCGCACCGGCGGCATGCTGTCCCGCGACGCGATCTCCGTGGGGGCGCTGGGTGTTCTGCTCGGTGTCGTCCTGCTGCTGATCCCGGCCGGTTTCCTGCAGGAGTACACGATCGACAAGGCCGGCACATTCGTGCTCTCCGGCATCATCCTCGGTGTCGGCATGTTCGGCGGCTATGCGGCGATCGTCGCCGTCTTCCTCGGCATCGCCGGCCTCACGCCGAAGCAGATCGACGCCGCGACCGCGGCATCCGATTCGAACGACAGCGCCGCTCCCGCGGAGCACGGAGGAGAGCGATGAGCGACGAGAAGCCCACCCGCCGGGACATTCTGCGGCCCCTGCACCTGCTCCTCATCGCGGCCGGCTGCGGCGTCTTCGCCATGGTCGTCACGCTGGTCTCCACCGGTGCCTTCACGTCGCGGGTGAACGCGTCGATCGCGAACGGCACGTACGACGGGCTGACCCCGTTGGCCCTGGGCCTCGTCGTCGGCGGTGGGGCCTTCATCGTGACGCTGCTGATCCTCGCGATGCTGATCCTCGCCGTCGACCCGGCCGACGTCACCAAGACGATCGATCGTCCGGTGCTGTACGACGAGGAGCCCGAGGGAGACGACCCCGACTCCGAGGCGACCGGCCGCCGCGCCTCCTCCTGATCCGCGCGTATCGCGCACCGGTCGGAATATCGGTGCGACCGATCGGCTTGTCCCTGAAGTGACTGCCTCCGTCGACCGCGCCTCCATCGGACTCCGGTCGGAGCGAGGCCCCATCCTCGGCGCGCTCATGCTCGCCACCGGCCTCATCGCGATCGACGCCACGATCCTCGCGACCGCGGTGCCCAGCATCGTCCGCGATCTCGGCAGCTACCAGCAGTTCCCGTGGCTGTTCTCGGTGTATCTGCTCGCGCAGGCCGTGAGCGTGCCCATCTACTCCCGATTCGCCGACACCGTAGGCCGAAAGCCCATCATCCTCCTCGGCATCGTGCTGTTCCTGCTCGGTTCCCTCCTGTGCGGATTCGCCTGGAGCATGCCGGCGCTGATCGTGTTCCGCATCATCCAGGGCATCGGCGCCGGTGCCGTCGCCCCCATGGCGATGACCATCGTCGGCGACATCTACACGGTCGCCGAGCGCGCCAAGGTGCAGGGGTATGTCGCGAGCGTGTGGGCCATCTCTTCGGTCGTCGGTCCGGCACTCGGCGGAATCTTCGCCCAGCTCGACGCCTGGCGGTGGATCTTCTGGATCAACATCCCGCTCTGCCTGATCGCCGGGTGGATGCTGCTGCGCAACTACAAGGAGCAGAAGCAGACCCAGCGCCACAGCATCGACTACGCGGGCGCGGTGCTGCTCACGATCGGGTTGACCGCGGTCATCCTCGGCATGCTGGAGGGCGGCAACGCGTGGGAATGGCTGTCCGTGCAGAGCGCGCTCTGCTTCGGGATCGGGGTGATCGCCCTGGTGGCCTTCGGCATCGTCGAGCGCCGCGTCGCCGAGCCGATCGTCGACCTGCGTCTCGCGGCTCGTCGGCTCATCCTCACCACCACGCTCGTGTCGCTCGGCATCGGCGCGCTGATGCTCGGTGTCACCAGCTTCGCTCCGGCCTACCTCGAGGGATCCACCGGCATCGCCCCGCTGCTCTCCGGCCTCGCGGTCGCGGCGCTGACCCTCGGCTGGCCGCTCGCCGCGGCGAACGCAGGACGCCTGTATCTGCGGATCGGCTTCCGCCGCACCACGCTGATCGGCATGAGCATCACGACGGTCGCCGCCATCGCGCTGGCCGCCGTGGCCTCGTGGCCGAACCCGTTCGTGATCGCCGGCATCGCCTTCGTGCTCGGTTTCGGACTCGGGTGGAGCGCGGCGCCGACCCTGATCGCCGCGCAGGCCTCTGTCGGCTGGGGCGAGCGCGGGGCGGTGACGGGCATGAACGCGTTCGCACGGTCGGCCGGAAGCGCCGTGGGCGTCGCGGTGTTCGGCGCCATCTCCAACGCGGTCATCGCGCAGGGAGCGGGTCCTGACGACCCCGGCACGATCATCCATGCGTCGGTCTGGGTGTTCGTCGCGGTCGCCGTGACCGCCGTGCTCACCCTGATCGCCGCCGCGTTCATGCCGAAGGACAGGGTCGAAGAGCACTCCGGAGAGCCGGCTCCCTAGTCACGGGGCCGTGCGCTCGGAGTGCCCGTCGAGTGCGAACCGCGCTCAGCGGGCGAGGCGCTCCGCGATGCCCGTGTACGTCGCCGGGGTCAGCGCGAGCAGGCGCTGCTTGGCGGCGTCGCCGATCTCGAGACCCTGCACGAACTCGGCGAGGTCTGCGGCCCCCACCCGGTGTCCGCGCGTCAGCTCCTTGAGCAGCGCATAGGGGTCGGTGATCGTGGAGCGTCCGGCGACGACCTCGGCGCGGATGACGGTCTGGATGGCCTCGGCCAGAACTTCCCAGTTCACGTCGAGGTCGGCCAGCAGCACGTCACGCGAGAGCGAGATCGCGTTCAGGCCGCGGCGCAGGTTGTCCAGGGCGAGCAGCGAGTGCCCGAATGCCACGCCGATGTTGCGCTGCGTGGTGGAGTCGGTGAGGTCGCGCTGCAGGCGGCTGGTGACCAGCGTCTGGCCGAGCGAGGCGAGCAGGGCACCCGAGATCTCGAGGTTGGCCTCGGCGTTCTCGAAGCGGATCGGGTTGATCTTGTGCGGCATCGTCGACGAGCCGGTGGCACCGGCGACCGGGATCTGCGCGAAGTAGCCGAGCGAGATGTAGGTCCAGATGTCGGTCGCGAGGTTGTGCAGGATGCCGCCGGCGTGACGCACGCGGTCGTAGAGCTCGACCTGCCAGTCGTGCGACTCGATCTGCGTGGTGAGGATGTTGAACCCCAGGCCCATGCCCTCGATGTACTCGCGGGCGATGGTCGGCCAGTCGGCGTCGGGGTCGGCCGCGAGGTGCGCGGACCAGGTGCCGGTGGCGCCGGAGAACTTGGCCAGGTAGTCGGATGCCGCGATCTGGCCGCGTACGCGCTCGAGGCGCCACGCGAACACCGCGAGCTCCTTGCCCATGGTCGACGGCGTCGCGGGCTGACCGTGCGTGCGGGAGAGCATCGCGGCGTCGGCGTGCTCGACGGCGAGCTCGCGCAGCTTCGCGATCACGGTGTCGAGCGCCGGGAGCCAGACCTCTTCGACGGCGCGCCTCACGGTGAGGGCGTACGAGGCGGAGTTGATGTCCTCGCTCGTGGCGGCGAAGTGCGTGAGCTCGGCGATGCCGTCGAGTCCGAGCGTCGAGAGCCGGTCGCGCACGAGGTACTCGATCGCCTTCACATCGTGCTGGGTGACCGCTTCCTTCTCGGCCAGCCAGTCGATCTCGGCCTGCCCGAAGTCGCGGTAGAGGGCGCGCAGGCGCTCCTTGTCGGCGTCGGAGAGCGGAGTCGTCTCGAACAGCGAGCGGTCGGTGAGCGCGATCAGCCACTCGACCTCGACCTCGACGCGCGCCCGGTTCAGGCCCGCCTCGGACAGGAAGTCGGCGAGACCGGTGACGGCGCCGCGGTAGCGACCGTCGAGCGGGCTCAGGGGCTGGGGCGGGAGCGAAGGCTGGAAAGTCAGGGGAGTCCTCCTGATCGGGCCCCTCAGAGGCGGGGCGTGCGGGGGAGACGCAGAGCGGGTTCGAGCTGACGGAACAGGCCCCGAGTCGCCGCCTCAATCATACCGAGCACGGAATCGAACATTTCCGCTCCCGCGTAGTACGGATCGGGCACATCGTGGCTCGAGGCGTTCGGGTCGAAGGCCAGCAGCAGGGTGACCTTGCCCTCCTCGTCCTCGTCGTGCGCCCACTCCCTCAGGATGCGCTCATGGGTGCGGTCGAGCGCGACGACGAGATCGTTGTCGGCGAACGCCGCGGCGGTGAACTGGCGGGCGCGGTGCTGCGAGCCGTCGTAGCCGCGTCGGGCCAGCGAATCGATCGTGCGGTGGTCGGCGCGCTCGCCGAGATGCCAGTCGCCGGTTCCCGCACTGCGCGAGACGATGCGCGGGCCGAGTCCCTGCCGTTCGGCGAGGTCGCGGAAGACGACCTCGGCCATGGGAGAGCGGCAGATGTTCCCCGTGCAGACGAAGATCACGCGGAAGGGATCCGGGGATGTCACAGATACATTCTGCCCGCCCTCGGGCGTCCTGCACAGCGCGAGCCGTCTCCCGCGACCTTCTGCACATCCCGAGCGGGCGTCGCTCTCTCCACCGGTCGTGCGGATCGGGTGGGGCGGGTGGCCCGTGATCGCGGATGCTGAGGCCATGTACTCGTTCGCGCACGACCTGTCCGGCGGCTCCTCCACGGCGTGGGGGCAGGTCCTGGCGTGTCGGGAGATCGGCGAGGCCCTCTCGACGCTTGAGGGGGCGGGAGCGACGCTGGTCTCGCTCATCGATGCGTCCGACTGGCGATCCGCGGGTCTCCGTGCGCTGAACGAGCTGCTCGCGCGAGTGCGTGATGACACCGCCGTCGAGATCGGGAACCTCGAGGTGAGGTGGTGGGAGCTGGGTGAAGGGAGCGCCGGATGAGGCGGATCACGAGTGCGGAGGCGTCGACGAACGCCGGGGAGCTGGAGATCGATCACGGCGGGGCGATCGCCGTCGACACCGAGCAGCTGCGCGAGGTCGGCGCGCGCCTGCGCACGGTGGCATCGAGGTTCGCCGAGGCACGCGAGGCGGTCGGTCGCGCGCAGGCGCTCCTGTCCTCCTCCGCACAGGCGGATCCGCACGTCGACCTCGGTGCTCTCCGACGCAGCGGCGAACGGGTGGGCATGCTGGGCGCCGAGATCGAGAACGCCGGCACCGGAACGCTGCTGATGGCCGATGCGTTCGAGGTGGTCGAGCTGCGAGCACAGGCGGAGGCCCTCGCTCTCACCGACGCCGTGGCGGCGAACGAAGCGCAGGCGCGCGCCGACGAGCTGGTCGAGGCAGACGCACGGCTGGGGACCATGGCGGACTGGCTGGTGGCGGGCTGGAAGCGGCAGCGCTTCGACGGGCTCGGCGACCAGTACGACCCGGACGGCCCGCTCCCGTCGGTGTTCGTGGCCGGCGCCCTGGTGGGCGTCGCTTCGGGGCTCGGCAAGGTCCGACCGGGCATGGTGCTGTCGGGGGTGACGGATCCCGTGCGGGTGACGCCGGTCAAGACCACGACTCCGAACGCGCCGACAGGCCTCGCTGCGGCCTTCCGGCGGGTACCAGGAGCGACCGCGCAGGTCGCGGTCGAGAAGTACACGATGGTCGGGGGCGCGCCCCGGTACGTGGCCTACATCGCCGGGACTCGGAATTCGCTGCCGTGGCAGGCGGGGGAGTCGGAGCCGTGGGACATGAAGTCGAACGTCGAGCTCTATCAGGGCGGCCCGTCGGCGTCGTATCAGGCCACCCTCGATGCCCTCACGGCGGCGGGTGTGGAGCCGGGCGACCGGGTCGACGTGGTCGCGCACTCGCAGGGCGGGATGATCGCCGCCCGCCTGGCGATGGAGAGCGAGTTCGAGGTGTCGGTCATGATGACTGCGGGCAGTCCCACCGAGCCGAGTCTGACCGACGACCAGACTCTGCTCCAGCTGCGTCATACCGACGACGTCGTGTCCGCGCTCGCCGCGGGCGGGTCGGCGGAGGGGACGGGATCTCCCGACAGTTTCACCGCGTCGCGCGTCGGCGATCCGCACGGCGGAATCCAGGATCTGAAGCTGCAGACCCACGGCCTGGAGACCTACGTCGCGACGGCGGAGATGGTCGACGCGTCAGACGACCCGCGGGCCGAGGCCGTCGACGAGTACTGGGAAGAGCTCGGTGAAGCCGTGGAGGTCGAGCGTATCGAGTTCCATGCCGAGCGGGCGGGGTGAACCCGACCGACTCAGTCGCGGCGGTTCTTGCTCTGCGGTCGCAGGATGAAGCCGAAGATGCCGTTGATCACCGAGATGATGAGCGCGGCGAGCACGCCCCACCAGAAGTCGCCGACCGTCAGGCCCCAGCCGAAGCCGCTCGTGATCCACGCGGTCAACCACAGCAGGAAGCCGTTGATCAGGAAGCCGATCAGACCGAACGTGATGATGTAGAGCGGGAACGCGACGATCTTCACGATCGTGCCGATGATCGTGTTCACGAGCGCGAAGATCGCGGCCACCGCGAGCAGGGTCAGTACGAGCTGCAGCGTCTCGCCCGGCGGGAAGGCGGTGATCACGACCTGCAGGGCAGGGATCAGGGTGACGACCCAGAGGGCGAAGGCGTTGACGACGACGCGGATGATGAAGCGCATGGTCCGACCAGTGTCCCACGGACGCCCGCGAGTGTCAGCCTGCGGTGTCTTCTGCAATGTGTGCGGAGATGACCTGTGCGATCTGGTGCAGGTCCAGTCGGCTCTGTGCGACGTCGAGAACGAAGTCGAATGCCTCGTCGTTCGTGAACGTCACCTCGTATCCGTTGAGTCGGATGAAGATGAACGTGAGGTACAGAGAGATCCGCTTGTTCCCGTCGAACAGCGCGTGGTTCTGTGCGACCGAACTGATCAGCGCCGCGGCCTTCTCCGCGAAGGTCGGATACGCATCGACGCCGAACATCCCCGCTGAAGGGCGAGCGAGCGCGGAGAAGAGCAACCCTTCGTCACGGACGTGCAGTCCGAGCTTCGCTATCAGGGCGAGGGCCTGCGCCGGCTCGATGTACTCCGTCGCCATCGCTCAGGCGTCTTCGAGTCGCTTGAGAGTCTCGGCGTAGCGTTCGGTCACCTCGTCGGCGATCGAGAGCACGCGGTCTGTCTTCGACTCGCTGTTCGCGAACCGCGCTGCCGCCTCGATGATCACCGCGTGCTTCGAAGTGTGCCGGGCGCGCGCGATCGCCTCGAGCTGCGCGTCGAGTTCTTCCGGAAGTCGCACCGTCATCGCCATACCAGAATGGTATCACCGCGTATCGAGTGCCGACAGGGGAGAAGCCGCAAATGGCCGATCCCGCCGCCCTCCGCCGCCCTCGTAGACTCGACCTCGTGACCGAGCCCATCCTGCCCCGCATCCGTCCCGCCATCGCCGCGCTCGCGCCGTATCGCCAGGGCAAGCAGGCAGGCCCCGACGCGTTCAAGCTCTCGAGCAACGAGAACCCGTTCGATCCCCTGCCCTCGGTGCTCGAGGCGCTGCAGAGCACGACGCCGATCAACCGCTACCCCGACGCCACGGCCGGGCGCCTGCGCGCGCGTCTCGGTGCCCGCTACGGGGTCGAGCCCGACCAGGTGCACGTCGCATCCGGCAGCGTGTCGATCCTGCACCAGCTGATCCTCGCGACCGCGTCGGTCGGCGACGAGGTCATCTACGCGTGGCGCTCCTTCGAGGCGTACCCCAGCCTGCCGCTGGTGGCCGGTGCGACCGGGGTGCAGGTGCCGCTCACCGCCGATTCCCGCCACGATCTCGATGCGATGGCGGACGCGGTGACCGATCGCACCCGCGCGATCATCCTGTGCACGCCCAACAACCCGACCGGGCCGATCATCACCTCGGCCGAGTTCGCCGCCTTCGTCGAGCGCGTCCCGAACGACGTCCTGATCATCCTCGACGAGGCGTACACCGAGTTCGTCACGGCGCCCGACGCGGTCGACGGCCTCGCCGAGCGCGTGTTCGAACAGCACCCGAACGTGGTGGTGCTGCGCACCTTCTCGAAGGCCTACGGTCTCGCCGGCCTCCGCGTCGGCTATGCGATCGGACACGAGAAGGTGCTCGACGCCGCGCGCACCACCGGTATCCCGCTCTCGGTCACCTCCGCCGCGGAGAACGCCGCGATCGCCAGCCTCGACGCCGAGCCCGAGCTTCTGGAGCGCGTCGCCGTGATCGTCGAGCGACGCGCCCGCCTCCTGGAGGGCCTCCGCGCGCAGGGCTGGGACGTGCCAGACTCCCAGTCCAACTTCGTCTGGCTGCCCGCGGGCGAGCGCACCGACGAGGTGGCTGCGGCCTTCGTGGAGAACGACCTCATCGTCCGCCCGTTCTCGGGAGACGGCATCCGCATCTCGGTGGGCGAGGAAGACTCCATCGCCCGTGTGCTCGAGGTGGCAGCCTCCGTCCGCTGAGGCGGTCCCTCCCCCTGGTTCGGGCGGTTTTCCGCGGTTTTCTCCGGGTTCCCGCCAGTTACAAGGGCGTCCTAGGTATGCGTGACCTGGCATGCGGGCGCGGGTAGCGTGAGAGCGTGACCACCTCCGAGACACCCCTTGTGAGCGTTCTGGACGAGACCGGACGCTACGCGCCGTCCGCCGCCGCTGAGCGATACCTTCCCCTGATCGAAGCGATCGGCGACGTGGAACTCGAGCAGTTCTACCGGGACATGGTCGTCATCCGTGCGATCGACACCCAGGCGACGAACCTGCAGCGGCAGGGGCAGCTCGCGCTGTGGCCGCCGAGCCGGGGGCAGGAGGCGGCACAGGTCGGCTCCGGTCGCGCCGCCCGCGCGCAGGACACGATCTTCCCCTCGTACCGCGAGCACGCCGTGACCCGCATCCGCGGCGTCGATCCCGTCGACATCATCAAGCTGATGCGCGGCGTCTCGCACGGCGGGTGGGACCCGACCGACCCCAAGAACGGCAACACCCGGTTGTACACGCTCGTGCTCGGATCGCAGGTGCTGCACGCCGCCGGCTACGGGATGGGCCTCGTCTTCGACGGCCGCACCGGAACCGGCGATGCCGACCGCGATGAAGCGGTCATCGTCTACTACGGCGACGGTGCATCCAGTCAGGGCGACGTGCACGAGGCGATGGTCTTCGCCGCGAGCTACCAGGCGCCCACCGTCTTCTTCCTCCAGAACAACCACTGGGCGATCTCCGTGCCCGTGTCCACCCAGTCGCGCGTGCCGCTCGTGCAGCGCAGTGCAGGCTACGGCATCCCGAGCGTCCGTGTCGACGGCAACGACGTGCTCGCCAGCTACGCCGTCTCCCGTGTCGCGCTCGACGAGGCCCGCGCCGGCAACGGCCCGCAGGCGATCGAGGCCGTCACCTACCGACTCGGCGCCCACACCACGAGCGACGACCCGACGAAGTACCGCGGCAGCGACGAGGAGCAGTACTGGGCCGGTCGCGATCCGATCGTCCGGATGCGCGCGTTCCTCGAAGGGCGGGGCGCATCGGCGCAGCTGTTCGCCGACGTGGAGGCGGAGGCGGCGGATGCCGCGGAGGATCTGCGCGCCCGCACCGTGGAGCTCGGGCCGCCCAGCGCCGACAAGATCTTCGACCATGTGTACAGCGAGCCGCATCCGCTGATCGACCAGCAGAAGGCCTGGCGCGCGCAGTACGAAGCGTCGTTCGAAGGAGGAGCCCAGTGACTCTGGAGACGATGCCGCTCAGCAAGGCGCTGAACGCGGGTATGCGCAAGGCCATGGAGAACGACCCGAAGGTTCTGCTCATGGGCGAGGACATCGGCAAGCTCGGCGGCGTCTTCCGCGTGACGGAGCATCTGCAGCGCGACTTCGGAGACCGTCGGGTGCTCGACACCCCTCTGGCCGAGTCGGGGATCGTCGGCACCGCGATCGGCATGGCGATGGTCGGGTACCGTCCCGTCATCGAGATCCAGTTCGACGGTTTCGTGTTCCCCGCGTTCGACCAGATCACCACGCAGCTCGCGAAGCTCACCAACCGGCACGAGGGCGCGATCAGCATGCCCATCGTGATCCGCATCCCCTACGGCGGGCACATCGGCGCGGTCGAGCACCACCAGGAGAGCCCGGAGGCGTACTTCGCGCACACCCCCGGCCTGCGTGTGGTCTCGCCGTCGACGCCCAACGACGCGTACTGGATGATCCAGGAGGCGATCGCCTCGAACGACCCGGTGATCTTCATGGAGCCGAAGAGCCGCTACTGGCAGAAGGGCGAGGTCGAGCTCGATGCCTCCGCCGTGCCGCTGCACTCCTCGCGGGTCGTCCGCACGGGCAGCGACGTGACGCTCGTCGGGCACGGTGCGATGGTCACCACGCTCCTGCAGGCCGCGGCGCTCGCCGAGGCCGAGGGCACGAGCTGCGAGGTCGTCGACGTGCGCTCGCTGTCGCCGGTCGACTACGAGCCCATCCTCGATTCGGTGCGCAAGACCGGACGCATGGTCTACGCGCAGGAGGCCCAGGGCTTCGGCAGCATCGGCGGCGAGATCGCGGCGACCGTGATGGAGCGCGCGTTCTATGCGCTCGAGGCGCCGGTGCTGCGCGTCTCCGGCTACGACACCCCGTTCCCGCCGGCGAAGCTCGAAGGCGCATACCTCCCTGATGCCGACCGCATCCTCGAGGCCGTCGATCGCTCCCTGGCATACTGACATCCCCGCTCGGCCGAAAGGACTCGTCATGAGCACGCAGAACTTCACCCTCCCCGATGTCGGGGAAGGGCTCACCGAGGCCGAGATCGTGGCCTGGAAGGTCGCCCCCGGCGACACGGTCGCGATCAACGACGTGGTCTGCGAGATCGAGACGGCCAAGTCTCTCGTCGAGCTGCCGTCGCCGCACGCCGGTGTGGTGGGCGAGCTGCTCGTCGCGGAGGGCACGACGGTCGAGGTCGGAACGCCCATCATCACGTTCGTCACGGAACCCGCCGCCGGTGCTCCGGTCGCTGCTGCTCCCGCCGCCCCGGCCGCGGAAGAGGGCGGCGGCTCGGTGCTGGTCGGCTATGGCACGGGAGGCGGGGCCACCTCGCGTCGCAAGCGCGCGGCCGAGCGTCCGGTGCGCTCCTCGGTCGGCGTGATCGCGAAGCCCCCGATCCGCAAGCTCGCCCGCGACCTCGGCGTAGACCTCACCGCGGTCGCCGCGACCGGCGCCGACGGCGAGGTCACGAGAGACGACGTCATGAAGCACGCCTCGCAGGCGAGTGTCTTCCGCAACATCGAGACTCCCGAGTGGGGAACCGTGCGCGAGGAGACCGTTCCCGCACCCCAGCCTGCTCCGGCTGGGCTCGCGCGAGGGCTCACTCCGACCCAGCCTTCGGCTGCCGGCGACGACCGCACCGAGTCGATCCCGGTCAAGGGTGTGCGCAAGGCCACGTCTTCGGCGATGGTGCAGAGCGCGTACTCGGCCCCGCACGTGACCGTGTGGAAGGAGATCGACGCCAGCCGCACGATGGAGCTCGTCAAGCGCCTCAAGGCCTCGCCCGACTACGCCGACATCCGCGTCTCGCCGTTGCTGATCATGGCCCGCGCCGTGATCTGGGCCGCCCGCCGCACGCCCATGGTGAATGCGGCCTGGATCGAGACCGAAGCCGGCGCCGAGATCGCCGTGCGCCACTACGTGAACCTCGGCATCGCCGCCGCCACCCCGCGCGGCCTGCTCGTGCCGAACATCAAGGACGCGCAGGACCTCGGCATGAAGGACCTGGCGCGGGCGCTGAACCGTCTGACGCTCACGGCGCGCGAGGGCAAGACCCCGCCGGCCGATCAGCAGGGCGGCACGATCACCATCACGAACATCGGTGTGTTCGGGATGGATGCCGGAACCCCGATCATCAACCCCGGCGAGGCCGGCATCGTGGCGATGGGCACCATCAGTCAGAAGCCGTGGGTCGTCGACGGTGAGGTGCGTCCTCGTTGGGTGACGACGGTCGCAGGGTCCTTCGACCACCGCGTGATCGACGGCGACGGCATGAGCCGCTTCATCGCCGACGTGGCATCGGTGCTGGAGGAGCCCGCGCTGTTGGTGGACTGACCCCGCGTCAAGCGCTCTGGCGCAGGCGCTCCTCGGCCAACAGCGGCACGGCATGCTCCCTCGCCGCACGGCGAGCGGTGGCGACGGCTCCGCGTGACACGACCTCTGCCCCCAGCGTCGAGGCCAGGATCTCGGGCGCCGGCAGGTGCAGCTCTTCCGGGAGGATGTGCCGGGCCGCGGTCAGCACGGGCTCGATGCTCTCGGCGACCGCTCCGCACACGATGACCCGCGCCGGGTCGTACATGCTGCCCAGCACGCCGACGATGCGGGCGACGGTGGCCCCGACGCGGGAGGTGACCAGCGCGGCATCCGCGTCTCCTGACGCGGCGAGGGTCAGCACGAGCCGGGGGTCGATGCGATCGGCCTCGACCAGCCGGCCGACCGCGCTGTCTGCGGCGATCTCGCCCTCATCCACCGCCGCGCGCACCTGGTCCTGCACCGCGTAGCGGAGGCCGAACGCCGACCCCACACCGACGATGTGGTCGAACACGACGCCCTCGCCGACGCCGCCGTGCGCACCGTGCAGCACGTGGCCGTCGACGACCACGCCGCCGCCGAACCGCTCGCTCGCGAGCAGGGCGACATAGTCGCGGCATCCGATCGCCGCACCCTCAGCGCCCTCGGCGATGGCGGCGAGCTGCGCATCGTTCTTGATCTGGACGACCGGGGCCCAGTCGCGCAGGGCCTCGGCGAGGCCCGGGTTGGTGCGCTCCCAGAAGCCGTCGGGGTGGGGAGGGGAGATGCCGTCGCGGTTCACGGGGGCGGCGACGCCGACGCACACCGCGAGCACCTGGTCGCGCGTCACCTCGGCCTCGGCGAGTGCATCGCCCAGGCGCTCGAGGATCGTCGCGCGCCTCTCGGCGGCCGACTGCGACGGCTCGAACTCGACGCGATGATGCACGAGGGTCCGGTCGAGCGGATCGGCGACCGTGACGGCGAGGTGGGTGTCTCCCGCATCCACCCCGATCACGACGCCGAGGTCGGGGGCCAGCATGAAGCGGCGCGAGGGGCGCCCTGCGCGGTAGGTGCCGGCCGCGCGGGCGTTCGGGAGCTCGCGCAGCACGTCGGCGCCGACGAGGGTGTCGATCGCATCGATCGCGGTCGAGCGGGTGAGGGAGGTGCCCGCCATCGCCTCGGTCGCGGTGAACTCGCCGGCCGTCCAGGCGAAGTCGAGGATGGCGCCGACGCTCGCGCGCCCTGTTCCCAGGTCTGCGGAGACTTCTGTCATGGCACTTGACCTCCCTGTCTTCCAATGAGAGAGTACCCTTCGGCAGAGTAAATTCGCTCACTAGATTTAGTACGCGGATCTACACGACGGAAGGACGACGGTGTCTGAGAGACGAACACATGCGGTGCGAGCGGTGGCCGCGGCCCTGGGGGTCACCCTGGTCGGCACGGCGCTGGCAGGCTGCGCCGCCGGCACGGGAGCGGAGACCATCCGCTTCACGTTCAGCAAGCGCGAGGCGATCGAGTTCATGACCGCCCTCGTCGCCGAGTACAACTCCTCGCAGAGCGATGTGAAGGTCGAGATCGATACCTCGGGCGTCGATGTCGTCTCGGCGAGCTTCGTGCGGGGCAATCCGCCCGACATCATGCTCGCCAACTACAACTACGAGATCGCCCGCTTCGTGCAGCGCTGCGCGCTCACCGATCTCGCAGGCACCGACGCCGCCGCCGGCATCCGCGACGACCTGCAGCCGCTCATGGACCAGTACGGATCGTGCGAGGGGCGCACGAGCGCGCTGCCGTACTCGGTGATGGCCGCATCCGTCATCTACAACAAGGAGATCTTCCAGGCGCAGGGCCTCGAGGTTCCGCAGACCTGGGACGAGCTGCTCGCCGTGTGCGACCAGCTGAAGGCCGCCGGCATCGATCCGTTCTACGGCACGTTCAAGGACGACTGGACCGTGGGGCAGGGGTGGTACGACTACTCCGCCGGCGGATCGGTCGACGTGGTCGACTTCTTCGACGCGCTCGCCGCCGAGGGCGCGGATGTGGGACCCGACTCCGACGTCTCGTTCTCGAAGGACTTCGCCGACCCGATGGACAGGATGCTGCAGCTCGCGAACGACTACACGAACGCGGATGCCCCCAGTCGCGGCTACGGCGACGGCAACCTCGCCTTCGGCAAGGGCGAGGCGGCGATGTACCTGCAGGGCCCGTGGGCCTTCAGTGAGATCGCGAAGACCGCGCCCGACCTGCAGCTGGGCACCTTCCCGCTGCCGATGACGAACGACCCCGCCGACCTCGGCGTGCGCGTCAACATGGACCTCGCCGCCATGATCCCGGAGGGCTCGCACCACCAGGAGGCCGCCCGCGACTTCCTCGAGTTCCTCTACGAGCCGCAGAACATCGAGGAGTACAACGCCTCGCAGCTCGGCTTCACCCCGACGAAGGGCGCTTCCGCCCCCGACGACCCCCGGGTCGAGGGCATGGTCGAGTACTACGACAACGGGCAGATCTATCAGGGCCCCTCGGTGCTCGTGCCCAAGACGCTTCCGATGATGAACTACGCGCAGGCGATGGTGCTCGGCGCCTCTCCGAACTCCATCCTGCGCACGATGGACGCGGACTGGGCCCGCATCGCCTTCCGCGCGCCGATCCCCTCGACGAAGGACACCGCGTCCGCGTCGGGCGACCCATCCGCTTCCGGCGAGACAGAGGAGTCCGCGCCATGAGCACCACCACCCCCACCGCACCCGCCGACAGCACGACCCTCATCGTCACCGGCGGCGACCGAAAGCTCCGCCGGCACACGCGTCGCGTCGAGCCGATCTATTACCTGTTCCTGCTGCCGACGCTCGCGCTCTTCACGCTCGCGATCACGGTGCCGGGTGTCATCGGCATCTTCTTCAGCTTCACCGACTCCATCGGCATCGGCGAGTGGAGCTTCAACGGGCTGACGAACTACATCGCGCTGTTCAGCGATCCGTCGATCCTGCAGAGCTACCTGTTCACCTTCGGGTTCTCCATCGCCACGGTCATCGTCGTGAACGTGGTCGCGTTCCTGCTGGCGGTCGGGCTCACCTCGCGCATCCGGTTCAAGACGGGCCTGCGCACGATCTTCGTCATCCCGATGGTGATCTCGGGCATCATCATCGCCTACGTCTTCAACTTCCTGTTCTCCAACTCGATCCCGGCGGCGGGCGCGGCAGCCGGCATCCCGTGGCTCGAGACGAGCCTGCTCGCCAACCCCGACCTCGCCTGGATCGCGATCGTCGTCGTCACCGCCTGGCAGGCCGTGCCCGGCACGCTGCTGATCTACATCGCCGGCCTCCTGTCGGTGCCCGGCGAGGTCTACGAGGCGGCCAGCATCGACGGTGCCAGCAAGACGCAGCAGCTCACCCGCATCACGCTCCCGCTGGTGGCGGGGTACGTGGTGATCAACGTGATCCTCGGATTCAAGGGCTTCCTGAACGCCTACGACATCATCGTCGGCCTCACGAACGGCGGCCCCGGCACCTCGACCCGCAGCGTCGCCATGACGATCATCGCGGGCTTCAACGGCGGCGACTACGCCTACCAGATGGCCAACGCGACCATCTTCTTCATCGTCGCCGTGCTCATCTCCCTCCTCCAGCTGTCGCTGACGCGCGGAAGGAACGCACTCTGATGTCGACGCAGACACTCACCACCATCCCCACCTCGGGCAAGAAGCGCCGCGTGCGCATGGAGCGGGTGAACTGGTCGGGCACGATCATCCTGATCCTGTGCGCCGTCACCGTCCTCCTGCCGCTGTACGTGACCATCTCGATGGCCCTCAAGACCACGGGCCAGGCGGTCGACGGCAACGCCTTCTCGCTCCCGGCTCCGTTCAGCTTCGACGGCTTCGTCGAGGCATGGACCCTGACGAAGTTCCCCGTCGGCGCCGGTATCTCGCTGCTGGTCACCGCCGGCACCGTGATCGCGACGATCGTGCTGGCGGCCTTCGCCTCGTACGCGATCGTGCGCAACTGGGACCGCCGGCTGTTCCGCTACTCGTTCTTCTACCTGCTCGCGGCGATGTTCATCCCGTTCCCCGTCGTGGCGCTGCCGCAGATCCAGCTCACCGGACGCGTCGGGCTCGACAACCCGTTCGGGGTGATCATCCTCGCGACCATGTTCCAGCTGAGCTTCAGCGTGCTGCTGTTCACCGCGTTCCTGCGGTCGATCCCGATCGAGCTGGAGGAGAGCGCCCGTATCGACGGCGCGACGACCTGGCAGACCTTCTGGAAGCTGATCTTCCCCCTGCTCGCCCCCATGAGCGCCACCGTCGGCATCTTCGCGTTCCTGTACGCCTGGAACGACTTCATGATGCCGTCGCTCATCATCGCCGACCCCGCGCTGCAGACGCTGCCCGTGCGGCAGAACCTGTTCCAGAACCAGTTCAGCAACAACTACAACGTCGCGTTCGCCTCGTATCTGATGGCGATGGCGCCCGCGATCGTGGCCTACCTGTTCACCCAGAGATGGGTCATGGAAGGCGTCACGCAGGGCGCCGTCAAGGGCTGACGCTCACCGAAGCCCCCGACCCCCGGAAAGAAAGAAGGAGTTCCCCCCTCATGACCGACGCGCTTCTCGTCGAGACCCGCACCGCCCCAGACGCCGCCTGGTGGCGTCAGGCGGCCGTCTACCAGATCTACCCGCGCAGCTTCGCTGACGCGAACGGCGATGGGATCGGTGACATCCCGGGCATCGTCTCGCGGGCCGATTACCTCCGCGACCTCGGCATCGATGCGGTCTGGCTGAGCCCGTTCTATCCGTCTGCGCTCGCCGACGGCGGATACGACGTCGCCGATTACCGCGACGTCGACCCGCGGTTGGGCACCCTCGCCGACTTCGACGACATGGTCGAGGCGCTGCACTCCCGCGGCATCCGGGTGATCGTCGACATCGTCCCGAACCACTCCTCCGACCAGCACGAATGGTTCCAGGAGGCGCTCGCCGCCGGTCGCGGCTCGGCCGCGCGCGATCGCTACATCTTCCGTGAGGGCACCGGCCCCGACGGCTCCGAGCCGCCGACCGACTGGGACTCGGTGTTCGGAGGCAGCGCGTGGGAGCGGGTCGAAGACGGGCAGTGGTACCTGCACAACTTCGCCGTGGAGCAGCCCGACCTCAACTGGGATCACCCCGAGGTGCGCGCCGACTTCCTGAAGACCCTCCGCTTCTGGTCGGACCGGGGAGTGGACGGATTCCGCATCGATGTCGCCCACATGCTCACGAAGGACCTCAGCGAGCCGCTGCCCTCGCGCGCCGAGCTCGACGCGATGGACCGCACCTCGGGCACGCATCCGATGATCGACCGCGACGACGTGCACGAGATCTACGCCGAGTGGCGTGCGGTGTTCGACGAGTACGACCCTCCGCGCACGGCCGTCGCCGAGGCCTGGGTGGAGACACCGGAGCGCCGCGCGAAGTACGCCTCGGCGGAGGGTCTCGGACAGGCGTTCAACTTCGACCTGCTGGTGGCCGACTACGACGCGGCGCAGTTCCGGAGCATCATCGCCGACAACCTGCAGCAGGCGCAGGCGACCGGATCGTCGACGACCTGGGTGCTGTCGAACCACGACGTCACCCGGCACGCCACCCGCTACGGACTCCCGGCGCTGAACGGCCGCCCGGTCAAGCAGGGCACCGAGTGGGTCAAGGCCGGCGGCCCGGCAGAGGGCCTCGATCGTGACGGCGGGCTCCGCAGGGCGCACGCGGCTACCCTGCTGCTGCTCGGTCTTCCCGGCAGCACCTACCTCTACCAGGGGGAGGAGCTCGGGCTGCACGAGGTGGCGCAGATCACCCCGGAGCAGCGTCAGGACCCCGGCTTCTTCCGCGGTGCCGAGTTCGACGGTCTGGGCCGCGACGGATGCCGCGTGCCGCTGCCGTGGACCGCGGAGGGCTCGTCCCTGGGCTTCGGCGCGGGCGGTGCGCACCTCCCGCAGCCGGCATGGTTCGCGCAGTACGCGGTCGACGTCGAGGCGTCCGACCCGTCGTCGACGCTGTCGCTGTACCGGGAGGCTCTGCGCCTGCGGCGCCTGCTGCAGACCGACGAGACGCTGGAGTGGATCGACACCAGACGCGCCGACGTGCTGCGCTTCGCCCGGCCGAACGGGTGGCAGGTGGTGTCGAACTTCGGTGCCGAGCCATTCGACCTGGGTGCGGACGCCGCCGACGCGGTGCTCGCAAGCCTTCCGCTCGAGGGTTCCGCGCTTCCCGGTGAGTCCACCGCCTGGATCGCACCAGCCGCCCTGCGCGCCTGAGTTCCGCCCACATCTGCGCCGAGACCCATCGCGCTCGCCGAGACCCATCGCCCCGGTCGTCTGCGGCGATGGGTCTCGGCGCGTGGAGTGGGTCTCGGTGAGATGGGCGAGGGAGAAACGGCGAGGATTTGATAATGGTTCTCATTAGCGTTTAGAGTGAGGGCATGAAGAAGCCCGTCGTCGCCCTCGCCCTCGCATCCGTCGCCGCTCTCACGCTGGCCGGATGCTCCACCCCGGCTACGGGCGAGGGCGACGACGGCACCATCACGGTGGTCGCGAGCACCAACGTCTACGGCGACATCGCCGCGACGATCGGCGGCGACCGCGTCGACGTGCAGTCGATCATCACGTCCGCCTCGCAGGATCCGCACTCCTACGAGGCGAGCGCCCGCGACCGGCTGACCGTGCAGAAGGCCGACCTCGTGATCGAGAACGGCGGCGGCTACGACGCCTTCATCGACACGCTGCTGCAGGATGCGAAGGACCCGCACGTCGTCACGGCCGTCGAGTACTCGCACGACTTCCCCGGCAACGAGGGCCACAGCGACGAAGCGCACGCCGACGAAGCGCACGCCGACGAAGCGCACAGCGACGAAGCGCACGCCGACGAGGCCGAGCACGACCACGCCGAAGACGAGGCGGGGCACGAGGGCCACGACCACATCGAGGGCTTCAACGAGCACGTCTGGTTCGATCCGCACACCATGATCCACGTCGTCGAGGCCATCGCCGACGAGCTGACCGCGCTCGACCCCGACGGCGCGAAGGAGTTCGCCGCCAACGCGGCCGACCTCACCGCCGACCTCGAGGGCTTCGAGACGGAGCTTGCGACACTCAAGACGGATGCGCCGGACGTCAGCGTCTTCATCACCGAGCCGCTGCCCGGTTACCTCGCCGCGGCCGCCGGATTCACCGACGTCACCCCCGAAGGATTCGCAGAGTCGGTCGAGGAGGGCACCGACGTGGCCCCGGCCGTGCTGCTCCAGGCGCTCGACGTGATCGGCAGCGGTCAGGTCACCGCGCTGCTGACCAACGCCCAGACCGGCGGGTCCGAGACCCAGCGCGTCGAGACCGCGGCGAAGGACGCCGGCATCCCCGTCGTCGCCTTCACGGAGCTGCTCGAGGACGGATCGTCGTACTCTGAGTGGATGAGTGACGCGATCCAGAGCCTCGCCGCCGCCGTCACCTCGTGAGCGGCGCCGCACAGCGCGAGAAACCGGTCCTCGCGATCTCCGACGCGTCCCTGCACCGCGGAGATCGCGAACTCTGGTCGGGCCTGGACCTCACGGTCGAGCCGGGCGAGTTCATCGCGGTGCTCGGCCCGTCGGGGTCGGGCAAGACCACGCTGCTTCGCAGCATCCTCGGGCTGCAGCCGCTGTCGTCGGGGACGATCCGCGTCGCGGGGGAACCCGTGCACCGCGGAAACTCCCGCATCGGGTACATCCCACAGCAGCGCTCGCTCGCTCCCGACACCAGCATGCGGGCGCGCGACCTGGTCGCCCTCGGCGTGCAGGGCAGCCGCTTCGGCCTCCCGATCCCGCACCGCGGCGACCGGGCCAAGGTGGATCGTCTGCTCGAAGCGGTCGGAGCCTCGCACTTCGCCGACCGCAGGGTGGGACTCCTCTCGGGAGGAGAGCAGCAGCGCCTCCGGGTCGGACAGGCCCTCGCCGACGAACCCGCCCTGCTGCTGTGCGACGAGCCGCTGTCGAACCTCGACCTCGCGAACCAGGTCGCCGTGACCGACATCATCGACCGCCAGCGCCGCGAGCGCGAGGCGGCGGTGCTGTTCGTCACCCACGACATCAATCCGATCCTCGGGCGGGTCGACCGCATCCTGTACATCGCCGGGGGGCGGTTCCTGCTCGGAACCCCCGACGAGGTGCTGCAGACTCGCGTGCTCACCGAGCTCTACGGCACCCCGGTGTTCGTGCTGCGCGCGGGGGACCGGCTGGTCGTCGTCGGGGTTCCCGACGCCGAGCCCCACCACGACCACGGCGACCACGAGCACGGAGGAGCGGCATGAGCGTCGCACTGGGCATGGTGCCTCTGGTGGACTGGAGCGACGTCTTCTCCTTCCAGGACTACGGCGAGCTCGTCGCCCTGCTCGCGAACTCGATCATCGCGGGCGCGGTGCTGGGCATCGTCGGCGGACTCATCGGCGTCTTCGTGATGCAGCGCGACCTCGCGTTCGCGGTGCACGGAGTGAGCGAGCTGTCCTTCGCCGGAGCCGCGGCAGCCCTCCTCTTCGGCGGCAGCGTCGTGGCCGGATCCCTCGGTGGAGCCCTCGTCGCCGCCATCCTGATCGGCGTCCTCGGAGCCAAGGCCAGGGATCGCAACTCGATCGTCGGCGTGCTCATGCCGTTCGGCCTCGGCCTCGGCATCCTTTTCCTCTCGCTCTACGACGGCCGCAGCGCCAACCGCTTCAGCCTGCTCACCGGGCAGATCGTCTCGGTCTCCAGCCCCGACCTGGGCTGGCTGATCGGCATCAGCATGGTCGTGCTGATCGGGCTGCTGGTGATGTGGAACCCGCTGCGATTCGATTCGCTCGACCCGGAATCGGCCGCCGCCCGCGGGGTGCCGACCCGTGCCGTCAGCCTGCTGTTCATGGTGCTGCTCGGCCTGATCGTCGCCGTCAGCGTGCACATCATCGGGGCGCTCCTGGTGATGGCGCTGCTGGTCACACCCGCGGCCGCAGCGATGCGCGTCACCGCCGGTCCCATCGCTGTGCCGCTGCTGGCCGCGCTGTTCGGGTTCGTCTCGGCGGTCGGCGGGATCCTGCTCGCCCTCGCCGGAACACTGCCGGTGAGCCCCTACATCACCACGCTGTCGTTCACGATCTACGTCGTCTGCTGGATCGTGCAGCGCTCGCGTGCCCGGGTTCGCCGTGTGCGGGTCTGAGATCCGCTCCCAGCCCTCCCCAACCCCCGCGGCCTAGACTCTTCCTATGGCTCAGCGGAACACCTGGCAGCGCGAACGCGTGCGCGAAGCACTCGCCGACGCCCGCGGATTCGTGAGCGCGCAGGGCCTGCACGCCTCGCTGCGCGAAGACAACACCGGCATCGGTCTGGCCACCGTGTACCGTGCGCTGGCGGGGCTCGCCGCCTCTGGCGACGCCGACTCGCTGCAGAGCCCCGAGGGCGAGGCGCTGTACCGCGCCTGCACCACGCAGGGCCACCACCACCACCTCATCTGCCGATCCTGCGGTCTGACCGTCGAGATCGAGGCGAAGGATGTCGAGCAGTGGGCGCACCGCACGGCGGCGCTGCACGGCTTCACCGAGGCCGCCCACGTGGTCGACATCTTCGGTCTGTGCACTCCCTGCGCGAACAAGCGCGACGCCGAGAGGGCCGCGTCCGCGTGAGCTCCTCGGCAGCAACGGCGACCCGTCACGGCCACTCCCATCGCCCGGCACCCTCGCCGCGATCGGCCTGGATCGGCGTCGGCCTCGGCGCCGCGATCATCGCTGCCCTGTTCCTGATCGACGCCTTCCTGCCGACGCTGTTCCCCGCCTCGCTGCCCACCCGGGCGCAGGACGGGCTCACCCTCGCGCTGAGCGTGCTCATCGAGGCCCTGCCGTTCGTGGTCCTCGGCGTGCTGCTGTCGATCGTGGTGCAGGTGTGGCTTCCGGCCGATGTGATCCACCGGTGGCTCCCGAAGCGCGCCTGGGCCCGTCGCGCCGTGCTGTCGCTGCTGGGCATGCTGATCCCGGTGTGCGAGTGCGGCAACGTGCCCTTCGCCCGCGGGCTCATGATGCGAGGGCTCGCCCCGGCCGAAGCGATGACGTTCCTCATCGCGGCGCCGATCGTGAACCCGATCGTGATCCTCACCACGCACGCGGCCTTCGGCTGGGACGGCGGCATCCTCGTCGCCCGCCTCGTCGGCGGCTACCTCATCGCCAACCTGATCGGATGGATCTACAGCCGGCACCCCGATCCCGACGGCATGCTCACGCAGCGCTTCGTCGACACCTGTGATCGCGTCACCCACGAACCGGGAACGCCCGTTCGCCGCAGCCTCACGCAGTTCCTCATCGAGCTGCGTGCCGTGATGCCCGCCCTCGTGATCGGCTCCGCGCTCGCCGGAGCCGTGCAGGTGCTGATCCCGCGGGAGTGGCTGCTGGCGATCGGATCGAACCCGGTGCTGTCGATCGTCGCGATGATGGCACTCGCGATGACCGTGGCCATCTGCTCGAACGTCGATGCGTTCTTCGCGCTGTCGTTCGCCTCCACGTTCTCCTCCGGCGCCATCGTCGCCTTCCTGTTGGTCGGTCCGCTCGTCGACATCAAGATGCTCGCGCTCATGCGCACGACGTTCACCGCTCGCACGCTGGTCGGCATCGTCGGTATCGTCCTGGCTGCGGCCTTCGCGATCGGGATCGGGGTGAACGTCCTTGTCTGAGCAGACGGCCGCTCGCGCACGCGCACTCGGCACCCGCTGGCTGGGGGTGGGACTCGCCGCCGTGATCTCGGTGGTCACGCTCGGCCTCGGTCTCACCGGACGCCTCAACCTCTACATCAGCCCCGAGTCGGTGTGGTTCGCCTGCGCCGCCGCCGTCGTCACCCTGGCCGGAGCGATCTGGTCGTGCACTCTGCCGCTCGGCGAGGAGGGCGACCACGGCCACGACCACGGGCCTGCCGCCGCTGTTGTGGACGACACGGAGGGGCGCGAGGTCCCGGCTTCCTCCCGCCGCACGCTCGGTGCCGTCGCGGCCGTCACCGGTGGCGTCATCGCCTCGGGCGTCGTCGTTGCCGGTCTCATCCTGCCGCCGGCCTCGCTGTCGGTCGAGCTCGCCATGTCGCGCGCGGGGGAGCAGAGCGCGTTGTTCGTCGGCGCTGACACGGTAGCGCTCGGCGTGGCCGACACCTCGACCTTCGGCGTCGGCGACTGGGCCAGCGTCTTCTCGGCGGCGACTAACACGGCCGCCTACGACGGTGCAGCGGTCACGCTCAGAGGTTTCGTGACGCCCGGCGAATCGGGTGACGGTGTGAATCTGACCCGTCTGGTCATCACCCACTGCGTCATCGACGCCCAGACCGCCGTCCTGCCGGTGGATGTGAAGGCCGACGAGTACGCGACCGGCCAATGGGTCGAGATCACCGGAACCGTGCGAGCGGATGCCGACGGCAAGCTGCGCATCGAACCGACCGATGTCGTCGCGATCGACGAGCCGGGAGACCCGTATGAGTACTGACGACGAGCGCCCAGAGGTGCCCGCCGTCCCGCGCACCCGTGCGGAGATGCGTGCAGCGCGAGAAGCCGCCGAGGCGGCGGAGGCCGAGCGGATCGACCGCGCGGTCGCATCCGCCGACCACGTCGCCCCTCCCGTCGATCAGGCCGCACCGCCCGCCGCGCAGTCCGCTGCACAGCCCGCCGCCGGTGCAGAGGATGCTGCTGTTCGTGAGGCTGCCGCTCGTGAGGCTGCCGCCCGCGAGGCCGCAGCTCGTGAGGCCGCCGTGCGTGAGGCGGGTGACCGCGAGGTCGCCGAGCAGGAGGCCGCCGCCCGCAAGATGGCCGCCTTCGAGGCCGCGGCGCGCGAGGATGCCGAGGCGACCGCGCTTCCGCCTGTCCCGCTCCCGACGGAGCCGGTGTTCGTCGGTGCCGCACCGATCGGTGCCGCCCCGATCTCTGCCGACCCGATCTCTGCCGACCCGATCTCTGCCGCTGAGGCCGAGGCCGCCGAGGAATTCCCTGCGCCGCCGGCGCCTCGCGCCCCTGTGGGCCGGGACGCCCCGCACGCGCCCGTGAGTCGTCGCCGGTTCGCGCTCACGCTCGTCGCGGTTCTCGGTGTGCTTGTCGTCGTCGGAACCGGCTTGGGCATCGCCAGCCTTCTGCAGGGTCCGCGCATCAGCGACGTGCAGGTGAACGCCGCGCAGGCGATCGAGTCGTCCGGAAGCCGTGTCATCCTGACCGCCAACCAGGCCCTCGCCGACATCGACCCCGCGCAGGTCACGGTCGAGCCGGCCGTGCCGTTCACGGTCGACGCCTCCGGCCGCGGCGTCGGCGTGCGATTCACGGTCCCGCTCGACGACTCGACCGAGTACACGATCCGTGTGGCCGATGCCGTGGGCGCCGGCGGCGGGCCGAAGACGACGCTGACGACGAGCTTCACGACGCCGCCTTCGAACATCTTCCTGCTGCGCCGCGACGTCGAGGGCAAGGACAAGATCTTCCTCACCGACCTCAGCGGCGAGAAGGCCGTCCCGGTCTTCGAGCACGACAAGATCAACGACTTCCGCGCGACCTCCACGAAGCTCGTCGTGGCGGTGGAGGAGGACGAGGGATCCCGGCTGCTCGTGATGGACCGCGACGGGAAGAACCCGCGCGAGCTGAAGCTCCCCGGCGACGGCTATGTGGGTGCGATCCAGGTCTCCGAGCGAGGCGGCCTCGTCGGCTACAGCTACTCCGACAAGGAGCTCAGCGACACCGAAGGCCGTGCGAGCGTGCTCGTGACCCAGTCGCTGACCGGCGACGGCGACCCGCAGATCATCGAGGTGGCCGGAGCCGAGGCGAGCGTCTTCGTCTGGCAGTTCGTGCCCGACAGCGCGGCGGTGCTGTTCATCGACTTCGACGGTGCGCTCTCGCTCGTCGACCGTTCGACCGATACCGGCGTGCAGGCGCTCGGCCTCGCCGCCACCATCCAGGGGATCTCCCGCGGTACCTACACCGCGATCGTCGAGAGGCTCGACGGTGCGGTGGTCGAGCTCAACCTGGCGGATGGCTCTGAGCAGCCGCTCGCGGCATCCGATCCCGACTACGGGATCGCGAGCTCGATCACGCCGTTCCCCGGGGGCACGCTGCGCCACGTCGTCGCCCGCGACGACGAGGGCCTCCCGATCGGACAGGTGGTCGTGCGCGTGGACGACGACGGGGCGGCGACCCCGCTGGTGGAGGTCGGTTCGACCGACTCGATCCTGCAGGCGTGCGCATCGCCGAGCGGCCAGTATGCCGCCGTGGTGGTCGCACCGGACCTGGCGAACAACGCCTACGACGGGATGCTGCTGCCACTGCCGGAGAACGTCGAGACGCACCTGATCGACATGGCCTCCGGCAAGGAGATCGTCGCCCTCACCGGCTTCGACGCCTCGTGGTGCCAGACGGCTCCGCGATTCTGAGATGCCCGGCGATCCCGATGTCGCCCGCGGCACTGACCGGCCGCAGGAGGCGCTGCGCCGTGCTGTCCGCGCCGACCTGAGCGATTCCGCGGTCGACGTCGCGCCGCGCCTGCTGGGGGGAGAGCTGCGCACGTTCTTCGCGCCCTCGGCCGATGCCGTCGCGCTCGAGGTGCGGCTGCGCATCACCGAGGTCGAGGCCTATCACGGGCAGGGCACGGGCGGGATCCCCGACCCTGGCTCCCACGCCCGCATGGGCCGCACGGCGCGCAACTCCACCATGTGGGGCGAGCCGGGGCATCTGTACGTGTACCTCAGCCACGGCATCCACTCGTGCGTGAACGTCGTGTGCGGGCCCGAGGGGCAGGGTGACGGCGTGCTGCTCCGGGCCGGCGAGGTCGTGGCCGGCGCTGAGGCCGCGGCCACCCGTCGCGGTGCCGCCCTTCCGCTTCGGCGCACGACGTCGCGCGACCTCGCACGGGGGCCGGGCCGCCTCGGGCAGGCCGTGGGGCTGCGTCATCCGCTGCACGACGGGATCGATGCCATCACGGGCGAGGAGCAGCACGGAATGCGAGCCGAGCTGTGGCTGGGCCCGCAGCGGGACGACGTGGTGAGCGGCCCGCGCGTCGGCGTCGCCGGCGTGGCCGGAACCGCGGCCTTCCCCTGGCGCTTCTGGATCGATGAGGACCCGACCGTGTCTCCGTTCCGGTGGGGGAGAGGTGCTCAGGCGGAGTCTCTCCACACGACCGGGGTGGGCAGGATGATGCCGGCGCGCGGGCGCTGATCGTCGCGCAGCTGGGCGAGCACGGCGGCCGCTGCGGCTGCACCGAGTCCTTCCGCCGGCTGGTCGACGGTCGACAGCGGCGGGGTGGTCCTGGTCGCCCAGGAGCTGTTGTCGAATCCCACGACGCCCACGTCCTCGGGAACGCGGCGGCCGGCTTGGCGCAGTGCCAGCATCGCTCCGGCGGCGACCGCGTCGGAGGCCCCGAACACCCCGTCGATGTCGGGGGCGCGCGCGAGCAGCCGCGTCATCGCCGCAGCTCCCTCGGCGTACGAGTACAGCGGCGCCTCCTCGACCAGGTCCGGGTCGAAGTCGGGGCCCAATGCGTCGGTGAACCCCGCGAGGCGATCGGTGCCCGAGTCGCGGTCGAGTGCCGCGGCGATCATGCCGACGCGCCTGCGTCCTGTCGCCATCAGGCGTGAGGTCACGGCGTTCGCGGCCCCGCGGTTGTCGACGCCGACCCAGGCCGCATCCACATCAGGGGGATGGCCCACGTAGGCGACGGGAAGGTCGAGTCGCATGACCGCGTTCGTGATCGGATCCTGCGCGCGGGCCGAGACGATCACGGCACCGTCCACGAAGCCGCCGTTGAGGTAGCGGGCGACGCGTTCCGTGTCGCGCACCGAGTCCACCACGAGGCACACCATCTGGTAGTCCGCCTCGGACAGCGTCTCGTTGGTGCCGAGCATGATGGCGCCGATGTTCGGGTCTTCCAGGAACAGCGCGTGCGGTTCGTGCACGATGAACGCGATGGCCTGGGTGCGCTGGCGCACCAGGTTCTGCGCCGCGGTGTTGGGAACGTATCCGACCTCGCGGATCGCCTCTTCGATCGCCGCCCGGGCGGTGTCGGACACATAGCCGCCGTTGATCACGCGGCTCACGGTTCCCCTCGACACCCCGGCCACCCGTGCCACGTCGTGCACGGTGCTGCGGCGGCGGGCGGAAGCGGTCATGATCGACAGCCTAGCGACCCGGACTTGACGACCTCCACGGCGACATGCAACCATGTGTGCACGTTCACAGAAATTCCGATCGGTGCTTTCATGACCGAATCTGTGCACGTGCACACATCTTCGCAAAGGAGCGTCTCCGTATGGCCGCCGCAGTGTCCGACCGCATCGCCGCCCTCTCCGCAGGGCGCGGCCTCGTCTTCGGATGCGACTACAACCCCGAGCAGTGGGATCGCAGCGTGTGGCCCGAGGATGTGCGCCTCATGAAGCAGGCGGGTGTCGGCCTCGTCGCGATCAACATCTTCGGCTGGTCGTCGATCAACCCGGCCCCTGATGTCTGGGACTTCAGCGCGCTGGACGAGATCATCGGTCTTCTGCACGCGAGCGGGATCCGCATCAACCTCGGCACGGGCACCGCCTCGCCCGCCCCGTGGGTCACCGCCCGCCATCCCGAGATGCTCCCGGTCGGCGCGGACGGCACCGTGTTCCAGCAGGGCGGTCGTCAGGGGTACTGCCCGAGCTCTCCGCTCTTCCGCGCGTATGCCGCCGACGTCGTGACGCACGTGGTCGAGCGCTACGGCGATCACCCCGCGGTGTCGCTGTGGCACGTGTCGAACGAACTCGGCTGTCACAACGCCCTCTGCTACTGCGACGTCAGCGCCGAGGCGTTCCGCGCCTGGCTGCGTGAGCGCTACGACGACATCGACGCGCTGAACCGCGCATGGGGGACGACGTTCTGGAGCCAGCGGTACAGCGACTTCGAGGATGTGCGTCCGCCCGCCCAGGCCCTGTCGCTGCGCAACCCCGGGCAGATGCTCGACTTCCAGCGGTTCAGCTCCGACGAGCAGCTCGCGCTGTACCGCGCGGAGGCCGCGATCCTGCGGGAGCGGAGCAGCATTCCGGTCACGACGAACTTCATGGTCACTGCGCACATCCGCAACCTCGACTACTGGACCTGGGCGGGCGAGATGGATCTGATCGCCAACGACCACTATCTCGATCGCCGTCTCGACGATGCCCGCGGGGAGCTCTCGTTCGCCGCCGACCTCACGCGCGGCCTCGCGCAGGGCGAGCCCTGGCTGCTGATGGAGACCTCGACGGGCGCGGTGAACTGGCAGCCGTACAACCTCGCCAAGGCGCCGGGGGAGATGCGGCGCAACATCGCCTCCCACCTCGCCCGCGGCGCCGACGGGATTTGCTTCTTCCAGTGGCGGGCGTCGACGCAGGGCGCGGAGAAATTCCACACCGCTCTCGTCCCCCACGCCGGCGAGGACTCCGACCAGTGGCGCGAGGTGGTCGAACTGGGCGCGCTGGTCGATCGCCTCGGCGAGGTCGCCGGCACCAGGGTCGCGGCGGATACCGCGCTGTTCTTCTCGTGGGAGAGCTGGTGGGCGGCCGAGAACGAAGGGCGTCCGAGCGAGGCGCTGACCTACCTCGGGCAGGTGCATGCCGCTCACGCGGCCCTGTCGGACGCGGGTCTGACCACCGACGTCGTGCGCCCCGGCGCCGACCTCGACGGCTACCGCCTGCTCATCGTGCCGGCCCTGCACCTCATCAGCGATGCGGATGCCGCGGCCATCGCACGCGCGGTCGAGGGCGGTGCCGTCGCGCTCATCACCTTCTTCAGCGGCATCGTCGACGAAGAGGATCGCGTGCGCACCGGCGGTTATCCGGGGGCGTTCCGCGATCTGCTGGGCATCCGCTCCGAGGAGTTCGCTCCGCTGCGCCCTGGCGAGGTCGTCACCCTCACCGACGGCACGACCGGCACCGTCTGGAGCGAGCGGCTCGCGGCGACCGACGCCGAGGTCATCGCATCGTTCGTCGACGGCCCCGCTGCCGGGGGTCCGGCGATCACGCGGCGGACGGCCGGCGACGGCGCGGCCTGGTTCCTCTCCACCCAGCTCTCGCGAGCGGATTATGCCGGGCTGATGACGCGGATCGCCGCCGGCGCCGGGGTCGCACGGACGCCGGGCGCGGGGTCGGACGTCGAGATCGTCCGACGTGTCGGTGACACCGGCAGCTTCCTGTTCGTCGTCAACCACGGGGCGACCGACGCCGAGGTCACGGCGTCCGGTCATGAGTTCGTCACGGACGCCCCCGCCACCGGCATCGTGCCGGCTGGGGCCGTCCGCATCATCAAGGAGGATGTATGACCACCACGCTCACCGCCTCGGCGGTCTCTGCGCCCACCGCGGCGCGAGCCCGTCGGCGCGTCCCGCACAAGGGAGCCATCGCCTTCCTGATCGTGCCGTTCGGCGTTCTGTTCGCGCTCTTCTATGTCGTGCCGATCGCCTACGCGTTCTGGCAGTCCCTACTCGTCGTCGAGCGCGACGGCACCTTCGGCAAGGCCGAGCAGGTGTTCGGCGGCCTCACCCAGTACGTGCTCGTCTTCCAGAACGAGGCCTTCTGGAGCTCGATGGGGCGCATGCTGCTGTTCGGCGTCGTGCAGGTGCCCGTCATGCTGGGCCTCGCCCTGCTGTTCGCCCTGCTGCTGGACTCGCCTCTCGTGCGCGGGAAGCGCTTCTTCCGTCTGGCGTTCTTCGTGCCCTACGCGGTGCCGGGCGTGATCGCCGCGATCATGTGGGGCTCGCTCTTCTCGCCCAACCTCTCGCCCTTCACCGCGATCACCAAGAACATCGACTTCCTCGGCGCCGACCTGGTGCTGTGGTCGATCGCGAACGTCGTGACCTGGGTCTACGTCGGATACAACATGCTGATCATCTACTCGGCACTGCTGTCGATCCCGCAGGAGCTGTACGAAGCGGCTCGCCTCGACGGCGCAGGCCAATGGCGGATCGCCTGGTCGATCAAGATCCCGCTGGTGCGGCCCGCGATCGTGATGACCGCGATCTTCTCGATCATCGGCACGTTGCAGCTGCTCGCCGAGCCCCAGGTGTTCCGGTCGTTCAGCTCGGCCGTGACCAGCACCTTCACCCCGAACATGACCGTGTACGCCACCGCATCCATCCCGAACACCAACCTGGCCGCCGCCTTCTCGGTCGTGCTCGCCGTGACGACGTTCGTGCTGTCGTTCGGGTTCATGAAGTACATGCAGCGCAAGGAGCAGAACGCATGACCACCGCGTCGATCGTCGCGCCCGGCCGGCGCCGCAGCACCGCCCGGGAATCGGGCATCTCCCGCACGGGCGCCATGCTGATCATGGCCGTGTTCACGGTCTACTTCCTGCTGCCGCTGTGGTGGCTGCTCGTCGCCTCCAGCAAGGAGACCGGCGACATCCTCACCACCGCGCCGCTGTGGTTCGCCGACTTCCACCTCTTCGACAACATCGCGGAGCTGTTCACCTACCGGGATGGCGTGTACCTGCGCTGGCTGGGCAACTCGATGCTCTACGCCGCTCTCGGCGGGGCCATCGCCACGCTCCTGGCCGCCATGGCCGGGTACGCCCTCGCCAAGTACCGCTTCCCCGGCCGCGACGTGCTGTTCGACATCGTGCTGGGAGGAGTGCTCGTCCCCGCGACGGCTCTCGCGCTGCCGCTGTTCCTGATCTTCAGCCAAGCGCAGCTGACCAACACGTTCTGGTCGGTCTTCCTCCCCTCGATCGTGAGCCCGTTCGGCGTCTACCTCGCGCGCATCTTCGCCGCCTCCTCGGTGCCGGACGAACTCCTCGAGGCGAGCCGCCTCGACGGGGCGGGGGAGATCCGCACCTTCTTCACCGTCAGCATCCGTCTGATGACCCCGGCACTGGTGACGATGTTCCTCTTCCAGTTCGTGGCCATCTGGAACAACTTCTTCCTGCCGATGATCATGCTGCGCAGCGAAGACCTCTTCCCCGTCGTGTTCGGTCTCTACAACTGGAACAACCAGCTGAACCAGCTCCCCGAACTCCGCGGTCTCGTCCTGATCGGCGCCCTGCTGTCGGTCATCCCGCTGATCGTGACATTCCTCCTGCTCCAGCGCTTCTGGCGCAACGGACTGGGCGCCGGCGCCCTGAAGTGAGCAGGTCGTCACACGGACCTCCCGCGTGACGCACCACCCCTGCACCACCCCCATCGCATCCACGAAAGGATCGAAATGCAGCATTCGAAGAAGAAGGCAGCGGCCGTCATCGCCATCTCGGCGTTCGCGCTCGCAGGCTGCTCCGCCGGCGGCGGAGACAGCACCGGAGGCGGCGACGCCGCCGCTTCCTGCACCCCGGCCGACGGTGACGTCACCCTCGAGTTCACCTCCTGGATCCCCGGCATCGAAGACGTCGTGAAGATCTGGAACGATGCCAACCCCGAGATCCAGGTCGACGTGCAGACCGGCCCCAACGGCAACGGCGGCACGTACCAGAACTTCTTCAACCAGATCAAGGCGGGCGACGCGCCCGACCTCGGGCAGATCGAGTACGACGCCCTGCCGAACTTCCTCGTGCAGGACGGCCTCGAAGACCTCAGCGCCTGCGAAGACGTCGTCGCCGCCGAGGACCAGTTCGTCGACTGGGCCTGGGGACAGGTGACCCTCGGCACCGACGGTGTGTACGGCGTTCCGCAGGACACCGGGCCCATGGCGCTGTTCTACCGCGCCGACCTGTTCGAGCAGAACGGCATCGCGATCCCCACCACCTGGGACGAGTACCGTGAGGCGGCCGTGAAGATCCGCGACCTGGGCGGCTACATCACCAACTTCTCGCAGTCGGACATCAACCAGTTCGCCGGATTCGCGTGGCAGGACGGCGCCCAGTGGTTCTCGAGCGACGAGGAGGGCTGGACGGTCACGCTCGCCGACGACGCCACGACCACCGTGGCCGACTTCTGGCAGAGCATGCTCGACGACGACCTCGTCGCGACGGTGCCCGCCTGGACCGACGAGTGGAACAACGCCTACAACTCGGGCGAGGTCTGGACCTGGAACTCCGCGGTCTGGGGTGCCAACTCGATCTCCAGCGGCGCCCCCGACACCGCAGGCTCGTGGGCCGTCGCTCCGCTCCCGCAGTGGAAGGCCGGCGGCTCCGCGGCCGGAAACTGGGGTGGTTCCTCGACCGCCGTGCTCAAGGGCAGCGAACACCTCTACGAGGCGACCAAGTTCGCGCTGTGGCTCAACACGTCGGATGAGGCGCTGACCGCGCTCGCCGAGGCGGCCAACCTCTATCCCGCCACGACGGAGGGACTCGCACTGCCGGTGTTCAGCGAGGGCGTGGAGTTCTACGGCGGGCAGAAGATCTACGACGTCTTCGCCGATGCCGCCACCCAGGTCTCTCCCGACTTCGCGTGGGGTCCGACCATGACCCAGACCTACGCCGACGTCTCGGACGGCTTCAAGGCCGCGGTCTCGGGCAGCGGAACCCTGCTCGACGCGATCGAGAAGGGCCAGACGGCGACCGTCGACGCGCTCAAGGCGGCGTCGATCCCCGTCACGGAGTAATACCTTCCGGAGGCCCGCCCGTATGCTCACGGGCGGGCCTCCCTTTTCGTCTGGAGCGGCAATGAGCGAACTCGTCCATCTGACCTCCGGCGGCGTCAGCGTCGTCATCGACACGACCGGAGCGCGGCTGCTGCACTGGGGTGCGGCGCTCGACCCCGTCGACCTCGACGCGCTCGCCGCGTCGTCGAACGGGTCTGTGACGTTCAGCTCGTTCGACGCTCCTCGGGCCTTCCCCCTGCTCGCCGTCGAGGCGGACGGCTGGTCGGGCGCACCGGCACTCGCCTGGCACCGGGCGGGGCTGCATAGCGCCCCACTGCTGCGACCGACCGAGTGGGAGGCCTCGGCGACATCGCTGCGGGCGGAGTTCGCAGATGCCGAGGCCGAGGCCACCGTCATGCTCGACCTCGCGCTGGACGTCGATGGCGTGCTCACCGCGCAGCTGTCGGTCACGAGCACAGCCGCCGATGACGCCCAGCCGCTGGACCTGCTGGCCACGCGCATCCTGCTGCCGATCCCCGCGCACGCGACGGAGGTGCTCGACCACACCGGGCGTTGGACGGGCGAGCGGCACCCGCAGCGCGGCGCCCTGCGTCACGGTGCGCATCTGCGTCAGGTGCGCCGCGGTCGCGGTGGCCACGACGCCCCCTATCTGACCGCGGTCGGCACCGACGGATTCGGCTTCCGCCGTGGCGAGCTGTGGACGGCGCACGTCGCGTGGAGCGGCGACGTCGAGGTCGGCGTCGAGCGGCTTCCCGAGGGTGCCGGAGTGCACGGCGCGGTGCTCGGCGGGGGAGAGCTGCTGCTGCCGGGCGAGATCCGACTGGGGGCGGGGGAGACCTACGTCTCGCCGCGGGTGCACCTCACCTACGGGGAGAGCGGTCTGGATTCCGTCGCCGCACGGCTTCACCGGATGGTGCGCTCGTTCTCCGCGCACCCCACGACGCCGCGGCCACTGGTGCTCAACACGTGGGAGGCGGTCTACTTCGACCACGACCCGACGCGTCTGCTCACGCTCGCCGAAGCCGCGGCTTCGGTCGGTGTCGAGCGCTTCGTCCTGGACGACGGCTGGTTCCGCGGACGCCCCGACGACAGGTCGGGGCTCGGGGACTGGTACATCGACGACGTCAAATGGCCGGAGGGTCTGCGCCCTCTCGCCGATCACGTGCACGGCCTCGGGATGCAGTTCGGCCTGTGGTTCGAGCCCGAGATGGTGAACCCGGTCTCCGAGCTCGCCGCTCGGCATCCCGACTGGGTGCTCCAGGCCTCGGCGGACTCGCCCACCTGGCGGCACCAGAAGGTGCTCGACCTCGCCAACCCCGCCGCCGCCGCTCACCTGCTCGAGCGCATCGACGGATTGGTCTCGGAGATCGGGGTCGACTTCATCAAGTGGGACCACAACCGCGACCTCCACGCCGCCGTCTCCCCGCACACCGGGCGCGCCTCCGTGCACGCGCAGACGGCCGCGTTCTACGCCCTGCTCGACGCGCTGCGCGAGAGGCATCCCTCCCTGGAGATCGAGTCCTGCGCGAGCGGCGGCGCCCGTGTCGACCTCGGGGTCCTGCGGCGCACACAGCGCGTGTGGGCCTCGGATTCGAACGACCCTGTGGAGCGTCAGCGCATCCAGCGGTGGACAGGTACCCTCATCCCTCCCGAACTCGTGGGCTCGCACGTCGGGCCGCCGATCGCCGAGACGACCCATCGGGCGGCGTCGCTGCCCTTCCGCATGACGACGGCGCTGTTCGGTCACGCCGGCATCGAGTGGGACATCACCCGCGCCGACGAGGGCGAGCGCGAGGCGCTGAGGCGCTGGGCGGCGCTCTACCGCGAGCTGCGCCCGCTGCTGCACTCGGGCGTCACTGTGCGCAGTGATGAGGTCGATGACCAGACGCTGCTGCACGGCGTGGTCGCCGCCGACGGCTCGCGCGCCGTCTACGCCTGGGTGCGCCTGGGCACATCCGTCGACGGCTTCACCCCGCGCACGCGGATCCCCGGCCTGCCGGCGGCGCAGCGCTATCGCCTGCGGATGCGGGAGGACCTCGGGAGGGTCGCGCGGCATCAGGTCGCCGACCCCGCGTGGACCGACGCCGGGGTGGAGGCATCCGGTGCCTTCTTCGAGACCGTCGGTGTGCCGCTGCCGCTGCTGGCTCCGGGGGCGGCTCTGCTGATCGAGGCCGTTCGAGCCTGAATCGCCGCCGTGCTAAACTGACTCTTTGTCTGCGCACACTCCCGTGCGCAGTTCGCGTGCTTCCCCTTCTGCGGCCGAGAGATCGGCGAGGCGGGGTCGCGTGCAGACAAGGGATCTTGGGTGAGGCCGTCCGGCCTCACGGTATAGAAGGAGTCACCATCATGGCAGCAGTGTGCCAGGTGACCGGAGCTGTTCCCGGCTTCGGTCACAACGTCTCGCACTCGCACCGCCGGACGAAGCGCCGCTTCGACCCGAACGTGCAGAAGAAGACCTATTTCGTTCCGTCGCTCGGTCGTAAGATCACGCTCAACGTGTCCGCCAAGGGCATCAAGGTGATCGACGTCCGTGGCATCGAGAACGTCGTCAAGGACCTCCAGGCGAAGGGTGTGAAGCTCTAATGGCCAAGAAGGCTCAGGACGTACGTCCGATCATCAAGCTGCGTTCGACGGCAGGTACGGGTTACACGTACGTGACGAAGAAGAACCGCCGCAACACCCCCGACCGCCTCGTGCTCAAGAAGTACGACCCGGTCATCCGTCAGCACGTCGAATTCCGAGAGGAGCGTTGATCAATGGCTAAGAAGAGCAAGATCGCTCGCAACGAGCAGCGCAAGGTCATCGTCGAGCGTTACGCCGAGCGTCGCGCCGAGCTGAAGAAGACCCTGGTCGACCCGAACGCCACCGACGAGGCCCGCGAGGCCGCACGCGTCGGCCTGCAGAAGCTGCCGCGCAACGCGTCGCCGGCTCGCGTGCGTTCGCGCGACGTCATCGACGGCCGCCCCCGCGGTGTCCTCACGAAGTTCGGCATCTCGCGTGTCCGCTTCCGTGACATGGCACACCGTGGCGAGCTGCCCGGCGTGACCAAGTCGAGCTGGTAAGTCTCAGCAGACAGTCGTAAGGGGCGAGGATCTTCGGATCCTCGCCCCTTTCGCGTATCCGGGGGATGCGCAGCGCGCCGCGATACCGATACCCTCTCTGTGAACCGGGGGTGGAGAGGACTCATGAACGACTGCATCCCCGCCTCCGGCCTTCTCGCCGAGTCCGGCGCCGACCCGCTGACGCTCGCGGGTCTTCTCGTCCTGGCCGTGCTGCTCATCGCCGGCGGCCTCGTGCTGACGCTCCGCGTCGGTGGGCGCGGGCGCCGCGGCCGTCTCGCCGGAGGAGCGCTGCTGCTCGCCCTCGCGGTGGCCGGCGGGGGCCTGATCGCCGCGCCCTCTTCGGCGACCGCGGCCGAGTCGTGCCCCGCGGTCCAGCCGCAGCCGCAGCCGCAGCCGGACCAGCAGCCCCAGCCGGGCGTCGATACGCGTCTCGACGTGTTCGGTGCGAGCGCCCAGGAGTGGGCGGGAACGCACGACCGTGTTCCGGAGACGGTGGGCCTGTACGACCCCGAGCAGGAGCGCGGCACCGACACGATCCCGCTCGAGACGGCTCTCGCGCAGTGCGACACCGACTACGTGCCTGGTCCTGTGCCGATGTGGCTGATCCTCGTCGACGCCGAGACCCGCGCGATCGCGTGGCGCACTCCGATCCGCAGCGCTGAGGCCGAGCCGCAGCAGTTCGGCGACATCCCTCTCGGGACGTTCGACGTGTACCTGATCCCGGATGACCGCGCGGTCGGCGACGTGCTGCCCGAGGATGCGAACATCGGCGTGAACTCGGCCCGCAGCTGGCAGCTGACGAACTGCGACGTCGAGTGGGAGGACACGATCCTCACGGAGGGGGCGTTCACCACAGGCATCAGAGGCTGGGTCTCGGCTTCGGTCGGCGAAGGCATCAGGGCAGAAGTTACCGCCGCGAATCCGGTGCTCGAGGTGCGTCTGCTCAGCAACCTGCCCTGACCTCCGGCACCGCCGCGGGCATCCGCGACCGCGCCGATCCGGCTTCCGGGGCGCGGATCCGCCCCTCGAATCTGTGACTGGAGTGACAAAAGTGACGCGACACGCCCAGTAATTGCCCAAAACCCGCGAAATGACGCGGAAATGAGGGTGGTGGTTGGTACATTCAAGGCGGTCGCTAGACCAGGAGCATCCGCTCCGACACCCACAACGATGCGACGGGAACTCGTCGCTGGAGGATGACATGGCTGACAAGTCCATCACCAAGACCGAGCTCGTCGCGAGCATCGCAAGCGCCACGGGCCAGAGCCAGGCCACCGTCTCCGGTGTCCTCGACTCGCTGTTCGCCACGGTCTCCGACGCCGTTGCCAAGGGCAGCAAGGTCTCCATCCCGGGCTGGATCTCCTTCGAGCAGGTCGACACCGCTGCTCGCACGGGCCGCAACCCGCAGACCGGCGCCGAGATCAAGATCCCGGCCGGCAAGCGCGTCAAGGTGACCGCTGGCTCCAAGCTCAAGGCTGCCGTCAAGTAATTCGACCGCACCTCTTCGCAGGCCGCTCCCGTTCCGACGGGGGCGGCCTGCGTGCTTTCTCACCGTCGGGCGCGCCTAGGCTGGAGGGGTGAGTTCCCGCAGCGAGTCGACGAGTCGGATTTCGGCGTATCGAGTCGCCGGCGTCATCATCCTCCTCATCGCCGCCCTGGTGGCGCTGGTGCTGGCGCTCCTCGTCGGCGGAGGCGCCAAGCCGCCGCTGCTGCAGGACCCCGGTCCCTTCGTGCTCTGGGGTACGCCGATCGCGAAGCTCGTCATGAACGTCTCGGGCGCGGTCATGCTCGGCGCGCTCGTGCTCGCGCTGTTCGGCCTGCGCGCGGGGGAGCGATCGTTCGACGCCGCTCTGAACATCGCCTCGGTCGGTGCGGCCGTGTTCACGGTCTCGGCCGGCCTCGCGGGGTTCCTCGCCTTCATGGCCGCGTTCAACCCCAAGCTCAGCATCGAGCGCGAGTTCGGCACGCAGCTCGGGCGCTTCCTGCTGGAGCTGCCGCTGGGGCAGTCCTGGCTCATCACCACCATCTTCGGCGCGATCATCACGGTGCTCGCGTTCGCGTGGCGTTCGTGGACGCCCACCCTCATCACGGCGCTGCTCGCCGCGGTCTCCTTCCTCCCGCTCGCGACGCAGGGGCATGCCGGCGACCTCGCCGGGCACAACATGGCGGTCAACTCGATCCTGCTGCACACCATCGGCGCCGCCGTCTGGCTCGGTGGGCTCCTGCTGCTGGTGCTGCTGCGCGGGCGCGCCGACATCGATACCCCGCGGCTCGTCGCACGCTACTCGTCCCTCGCGATCGCCGCCTTCGCCGTTGTCGCGTTCTCCGGGGTCACCCGGTCGATCGTGGCCGTCGGAGGCTGGGACGCCCTGTGGGCGACGCCCTACGGCTGGATCGTGCTCGCCAAGGTCGTGCTGCTGGGAGGCATGGGACTGCTGGGCGCCTGGTATCGCGCACGTCTGATCCCCCGGCTCGCAGGTCAGCGGGCGGCCGGCTGGTTCTGGCTCCTCGTGCTGTGCGAGGTCGCGCTGATGGGCCTCGCCTCCGGAGCAGCCGCCGCGCTCGCGCGCACGCCTCCGCCCACCGGCGAGGTCGCCGCCTTCGCCCAGACGCCCGCGCAGATCCTCACCGGCGCGACGCTGCCTCCGGAGCTGACGCTCGAGCGCTGGTTCACGGCCTGGGACTTCGACGTGCTCTGGCTCGTCGCCGCAGGCTTCGGCCTCTTCCTGTACCTCGCCGGCGTGCGGCGCCTGCGTCTGCGCGGCGACCGCTGGCCGATCCACCGCACCGTGTTCTGGGTGCTCGGCATGCTGATGCTCGTCTGGGTGACGAGCGGCCCGCTCAACGCGTACCAGGAGTACCTGTTCAGCATCCACATGATGGGCCACATGATGCTGTCGATGGCCATCCCGCTGCTGCTGGTCTCCGGCGCCCCCATCACGCTCGCTCTGCGTGCGATCCACAAGCGCGACGACGGCACCCGCGGTGGTCGCGAGTGGATCATGTGGGCCGTGCACTCGCCGTTCTCCCGCGTGGTGACCCATCCGTTCGTCGCAGCGGCGATCTTCATCCTGTCGCTGTGGGCCTTCTACTTCACCGACCTGGTTCGCTGGTCGATGTACGAGCACCTCGGTCACGAGTGGATGGTCATCCACTTCCTGATCTCGGGCTACCTGTTCGTGATGAGCCTGATCGGCGCCGACCCTGTGCCGTACCGTCTGCCCTACCCCGGTCGCCTGATCACCCTGATCGCCGTCATGGCGATGCACGCCTTCTTCGGCATCGCGATCATGATGCAGGAAGGGCTGATGGTCGCCGACTGGTTCGGGTCGATGGGCCGCGACTGGGGTGTGGACCCGCTGCAGGACCAGTACGTCGGTGGCGGCATCGCCTGGTCGATCGGCGAGATCCCGACGCTGATCCTCGCGATCACGGTCGCGATCCAGTGGAGCCGCAGCGACACCAAGCTGCAGCGCCGCGCAGACCGGCATGCCGACCGCACGGGAGACGCCGAGCTCGAGGAGTACAACGCCAAGCTCGCCGCCCTCGCGGAGCGCGACCAGCGAGGAAGCCGCTGAGGCCGACGCCCGACCCGGTCAGTCGACGGCGGGGTCGCCGGGGGAGCCGATCCTGATCGACGCGGATCCGTCGGGCAGGATCGCGATCGTCCCGGTGAGCTGGAAGGGCACGTCCTCCGCCAACGGCTGGGTCTTGCCGTCGAACAGCGAGCGGATGTCGACCTCGACGTGGGCGACCGCGTCCGTCGTCGGGATCTGCCACTGCCCGCCGTCGGGGGTGACCGTGACCTGGGGCTGCGTCGCGATCGACCACTTCGGCGCGGAGGCGAGTCGGTTCGTGACGCGCAGGCCGAACGGGCAGGCCGTCGGCTGGAGCACCTCCTGCGTCGTGCACTCCGTGAGGAAGGCCTCGACCCTTTCCTGAACCACGTCGACGAACTCGTCGGTCGGCTCGGTCTGCACATCGAGCGGTGTGACGGCCAGGGGAGTGTCGGCGAGGACCCCGTGGCCCGAGGCGGTCGAGATCGCGGTGTCCACCGTCACCGCGTACAGGCCCGGCGTGAACACGAGCAGCGGCAGCGGGTCGAGCGCGACCGCATCGACGCCGTCGATCGACACCTGGCGCCGGTCGACCTCGAACCCGTTCACCGCGAACTGGTCGGCGCCGCGCACCGTCAGATCCACGACGGCCAGGGGGCTGGTGGTGAAGCGCCAGTTGGGGGTGACGCCCGCCCAACCGTCCTGCTCGACCAGGAAGGTGCTGGTGCCGGCGTGTCCGCTCGCCTGGTAGCTGACGGTGACGGCCGTGCCGCCCTCTGCCGGCTTCTCCGAGGTGATCGTCACGTCGGTCAGCGGGGCGAGTGCGGCGCGGCGGAGCATCGCCTCGGACGCTCCGGGATCGATCCCGGCGGCGTCGAGCGTCTCGCGGTCGATCGCGACGCCCGGTACGCGCAGCGCATCGGCGGCGCGACCGGAGGAGAGCAGGTCGAGGTAGCGCACGACGAACGCGGACGGGCCGTAGAACTGCTGGTACAGCGTGACACCGCCCGCTCCCAGAGCTGCGATGAGCAGCAGGCCGACGACGGCGAGCATCGCCAGATCGGCCCCCAGGCGCGCACGCCGGGGCGCGCTCGCACGTGCCCGGTCCATGGCGTCAGTCTAGGAGGGCGTCCTGGGGGGACGCCGAGCGTCGGCGGCCGTGTGCGGATGCCGGGACGTAGCATGGACGAGCGCCCTGTCCGTCCGCTGCCCCTGTGAGAACCGTGTCCCTTCCCGCCCTGTCCGAGGAGCAGCAAGAGCTGTTCCGACTCATCGAGGACACGGGCGAGCACGTCTTCATCACCGGGCGAGCCGGGACCGGGAAGTCGACGCTCCTGCAGCACTTCGCATGGAACACGAAGAAGCAGATCGCGATCTGCGCACCTACGGGCGTCGCGGCGCTCAACGTCGAGGGGCAGACGATCCACTCGCTGTTCCGCCTGCCGATCGGTCTGATCGGGGATGCCGACATCGATCAGAACGACGCGACCCGTCGCATCCTGAACGCCATCGAGACGCTCGTGATCGATGAGATCTCGATGGTCAACGCGGATCTGATGGATGCGATCGATCGTTCTCTCCGCCAGGCGCGGGGGCGCAGGGGCGAGCCGTTCGGCGGGGTGCAGGTCGTCATGTTCGGAGACCCGTACCAGCTGGCGCCCGTGCCGCCCCGCGGCGACGAGGCCCGATACGTGCAGGATCACTACCGCTCGTTCTGGTTCTTCGACGCGAAGGTGTGGGCGGGGACCGGCGGCGGCACCGGCGAGTCGGACCAGGAGGGGCTGTTCGCCGTCGACACGCGCGCCGAGCTGCACGTGCGCGAGCTCGTGCAGATCCACCGGCAGTCCGACGACGGGTTCAAGGCCATGCTGAACGCCGTGCGCTACGGGCGGGTGACCGCCGAGATCGCGGGCGTGCTGAACACCCAGGGGGCGCGGACACCACCGGATCCGGAGCCCGGCGAGGTCCCGATGATCACGCTCGCGACCCGCAACGACATCGTGAACAGCATCAACAGCCGACACCTGGCCGCGCTGCCGGGCAAGGAGCAGACCGCGCGCGCCGAGGTGAGCGGAGATTTCGGCAGGGGCGAGGCCGCGCTCCCGGCCGAGTCGGAGCTGAAGCTCAAGGTGGGGGCGCAGGTCATGTTCCTGCGCAACGACACCGCGATGTCCGGCGAGCCGCCGCGCTGGGTCAACGGCACGATCGGAACGGTGGTGCGCATCCTCGGCAGTGCCGTGCGCGTCGACATCGACGGCGAGGAGGTCGATGTCGAGCCCGCCGTGTGGGAACGGTTCCGCTACGCGTACGACCAGAACACGAAGAAGCTCTCCCGTGACGTCGTCGCCGAGTTCACGCAGTTCCCGCTGCGTCTGGCCTGGGCTGTCACGATCCACAAGTCGCAGGGCAAGACCTACGAGCGGGCCATCATCGACCTCGGCTCCGGGGCGTTCGCGCCGGGGCAGACCTATGTCGCCCTCAGCCGGCTGACCTCGCTCGAGGGGCTCTATCTGTCGCGTGCGCTGCGACCCCGCGACATCCGGGTGGACGAAGACGTGCGTCGGTTCATGCGCGATGCCTGGCTCGCGGCATCCGCCCCCGAGCTGCCGAAGAGCTGAGCTCCCGGGCGCGGGATCCGCTCAGGCGGCGGCGCGAGCGCGATCGAGGTCTTCGAACAGCTCGGTGTTGAAGCGGTAGGCGAGGAGCACCTCGTCGATCACGCGCTCGCGCTCGGCCTCATCCCACGGGGCGGCATCGAGCTGCTCGCGGTACACGTCCTTGAAGGCGGACGGGTCGGCGATGTCGTCGAACAGGTAGAAGCCGATGCCGTTGGTCTCGAAGCCGAAGCGACGGGCCATCACACGACCGATGAAGATGCCTCCGGACAGATCGCCGAGGTAGCGGGTGTAGTGGTGCGCGACGAAGCCGCCGGCCCAGGTGGCGCCCACCTGGCGGATGCGGTCGACGTAGCGCTGAGTGGTGGGCAGGGCGACGATCTGCTCGCGCCAGTCGGCCCCGAGCAAGAACTCGAGGTCGGCCTCCAGCGCGGGGAGCCGGGTGAGCTTGTCAGTGATGAAGACCGAGGCCACCGGGTCCTGACGCATGCGCTCGCCCGCGCCCTCGAGCGCCTCGTAGATGAAGTAGTGCTGCGCGACGAGGGAGATGTAGTCCTCGCGCGACCCCTCGCCCTTCAGGAGGTCGGACATGAAGCCGGCGGTCTCGCTGCGGGAGTGCGATCCGGACGAACGCTCGCGCAGGGCGGCGGAGAAGGAGAGGATCTCGGGCATGAGGCCAGTGTAAGGGTTACCTAACCCCGGAGGGAAGTCGCAGTGTTCAGGCGTGCGGCCGCGGCTCGACGCCGAGGCGGGCGCAGGCGGCGTCGTAGAGAGCCACGACCTCGCGGCGCACGGCGGGGCGGTCGGCGATCGGGCCGCCGGGCCAGGGCACGCGCAGCTCGGCGACCTCACCGTCGCGGGTGATCTCCCACACGCCGGCGTCTCCGTCGAACCCGGTCATCACCGAACCGGTCACCTCGACATCCGACGGCTCCGCGAAGGCGCGGGCGATGAGGATGTTGTCGTCGGTGTGGTCGCCGTTCATGTGGCGGAGGACGGCGGTGATCACGTCGGCGTCGAAGATATGGGGCACGGTGACCACCTTACGGCGGCTCCGAGATCGCTCCGGGGCCGACTTTCAGCCTCGGCGCTCTAGACTCGGGAGACACGTCCTCGGGGGTCCCTTTCATGCAGCTTCTCTCGTCGCGCCGGTGGCGCGCCGCAACGGCGACGGCAGCCGTGCTCGCTCTCGCTCTCACCGGATGCTCGTCCGAGGAGTCCTTCTCCTACACGCCGCCCGCACAGGTCGACGGTCCGCTCCCGGACGACACAGTCGCCGCGATGCAGGCCGCGGTCGACAACGCGCTCGTCTCCTCCGGTGCGACCGGTGCGATCGTCGGCGTGTGGGCGCCCTGGAGCGGGAGCTGGGTGGCGGGCATCGGCACGCAGGATCGCGAAGGCGGTGCGGAGCTGTCGACCGACATGTCCTTCCGCATCGCGGACGTCACCCGTCTGATGACCTGCGACGTGCTCTATGCCCTCGCCGACCGGGACGTGGTGGAGCTCGACGCCAACGTCGCCGACTACGTCTCGGGCGTCGCCGACATGCGCGACGACGGCATCACCCTCCTCGATCTGTGCAACGGCACCAGTGGCGCGGGATCCTCCGAGGGAACCGTGAAGTCGGCCTGGCTGAACACTCCTGAGCGGGTGTGGTCGCCGCTGGAGCTCGCGGGCTTCGGTCTGGCGCGCGAGCGCGTCGCGCCCCACACGACCTTCCGCGACTCGGACGCCGGCTACCTCCTGCTCGGCCTCGCCCTCGAGCGCGCGTCGGGGATGACGGCCTCCGAGCTGATCGCCGAGTACGTCACCGAACCTCTCGCGCTGCCCGACACCTCGCTGCCCGGGCCGACCCCGGCAGCGCCGGGAACCGGCGCGGTGCTCGACGGTCACTACCTCAATGCCGTCGAGGGCGGATACGACTGCGCGGCCCCCGTCGACATCACGAAGCTGTCGTCCAGCTCGGGGTTCACCGACTCCGGTGTCGTCTCCACCATCACCGACCTCGGTCGCTACGCCCAGGCGGAGGCGAAGCAGGTCCTGCGCACGAAGGAGAAGCCGGAGCGCTTCGCCGATCCGCTCTCGGCGGCAGACGGCGCCGCATCCTGGTTCCAGGCCGCCGGCGGTGGCTACCTGGTGGGATCGATGATCGGCCAGCACGGCTGGACTCCGGGATACGCCACCGCGGCGTACTCCGACCCGGCGACCGGATTCACCGTGGCGGTCGTGCTCAACGACTCCACGGCCGGCGCCCAGTTCGCCCAGCACCTCTCGTGGGAGCTCGCAGCCATCGCCTCGAAGGCGCCGGCCGCCGACGGCCAGACGGCTCCCGAGTTCGGTCTTCCGTTCACCGCCGAGCAGTACCACCAGACGATCACCGACGCCGCGATCGCCTGCGTCGCTCCTCCCGCCGCGGAGTGAACCCGGGCTGACCCACAGGTACTCGAAGGGGCGACGATGGCGATCATCGACAATGCGATCTACGTGGATGGCGTCCGCACCGAGAACCCGGTGACCCTGAGCGAGACGTTCGAGCGTATGCGCGAACGCGACGGCATGGGGTGGATCGGCCTCTATCGACCGAGCGAGGACGAGATCCGCGAGGTCGCCGAGGAGTTCGGGATCCACGCGCTCGTCGTGGAGGACGCCCTCTCCGGGCACCAGCGCGCGAAGCTCGAGCGCTACGGCGACGTGCTGTTCATGGTGCTGCGACCGGCCCGCTATCTCGACGACCTCGAAGAGGTCGAGTTCGGCGAGGTGCATGTGCTGGTCGGTCCCGACTTCGTGGTGACGATCCGGCACGCGGAGTCCCCCGACCTCGGCCGTGTCCGGCGTCGCCTCGAGGCCGACCCCGCGCTCCTCGCCCACGGCCCCGAAGCCGTGCTGTACGCCATCCTCGACGAGGTCGTCGACGAGTACACGCCCGTCCTCGCGGGGCTCGAGAACGACATCGACGAGATCGAGAGCCAGCTGTTCGAGGAGAACACCGACGCCACGCAGCGCATCTACGATCTGGGTCGGGAGGTCATCGACTTCCAGCGGGCCACGCAGCCCCTGTCGGGGATGCTGGAGGCACTGCTTCGGGGGTCGGACAAGTACCAGGTGACCGAAGAGCTGCAGCGGTATCTGCGCGACGTGCTGGATCACACCCTGCGCGTGAGCGACCGCGCGACGACGTTCCGCACCGTGCTCGACAACGCGCTCACCGTCGAATCGACCATCGTCGCACGCCGCCAGAACGAGGAGATGCGGCGGATGACGGAGCTCAGCATCCGTCAGAACGACGAGGTCAAGAAGATCTCGGGATGGGCGGCGATCCTGTTCGCGCCCACGCTCGTCGGCACCATCTACGGCATGAACTTCGACCACATGCCGGAGCTGCACTGGCTGCTCGGCTACCCCATGGCGGTCGGCATGATGATCGCGCTGGGCTTCGGCCTGTACGCCGCGTTCAAACGCAAGGGCTGGCTCTAGGTCTGTCCGGATCCCTGCGGTCGTCGGCAGTGTGCGGTCTTGTCCGCGTCCGCGAGGGCGGGCACGATGAGCGCATGACGTCTTCTTCCGACACTGCCCTGCTCGTCATCGATGCGCAGGAGTCCTTCCGCCGGCGTGCCGACGACTGGGCGGCCACGGCGAATCCTGCCGTGATCGACAACATCGCGCTCCTCGTCGCCCACGCGCGAGAGGTCGGCGACCCGGTCGTGTGGATCACGCACTCCGAGCCGGGGAGTGGGGGTGTGTTCGACCCCGCATCGGGCTTCGTGCGTGTGATCGAGGGCCTCGACCCGCGCGAATCCGAAGCAGCCCTCACCAAGACGACGGTCAACTCGTTCGGCTCGACGGACCTCCATGACAGGTTGCAGGGGGCGGGGGTGCGCCGCGTCGTGATCTGCGGCATCCGCACCGAGCAGTGCTGCGAGACGACGGCCCGCGTCGCCGCCGACCTCGGCTACGAGGTGGAGTTCGTCACCGATGCGACCACCACCTCGGCGATCCCGGCGCACGGCGGGCTGGCCGCCGTGTCGGGGGAGGACATCATGCGCCGTACGGAGAGCATCCTGGCGGCCCGGGGATTCGCGACCATCGCGAGCACGAGCGAATGGATCGGAGCGGTCCGGGCGCCCGGTCTCCCCTAGGCCTTGCTGCTGAACACTCTCTTCGAGCGTCAGGGGAGCGCACCTCCCCGCCGTCTCGTGCGACGAGGGCGGGTCACGCTCCACACGGACCATGCCAGCCCGGCCGTCATTGCGATGCTCAAGCCACAGGTCCATGCCAGATGCAGCCACAGCGGCCCGGTGTAGCGGCCGACGACGATACGCATCCCGAGGTCCCAGCCTGCAGCGACGCCCTCGTGCACGGCCGCATACGTGAAGAAGGCCGCCAGCACAGCGAAGACGGGCAGGCCCACCCATCTCATCACGCGCTGGTCGGCTTTGCGGTGCTGCTGCGCCGCAGGCATCCCGCCGTGCTCTTCGGAGCCTCGACTCATGGGGTCACTCTGCCCCGCCCGGCTCATCGGCCGAGGTCAGTGCACCCAAGCCCCGGAGACCCTCGAGCACCTGCTCGACGACGGGTTCCGGGTCGAAGTCGTCGGCCACCGAGATCATCAGCCACCGGTCTTCGACGGGCGCGTCATCCTGCGGGATGGGCTCGTTCGTGGCATTGCACGTGCGATAGCGATTGATTCTGAAGAGAACGGTCTGCGCACTGCTCGCCCGCGACTTCTGAAATTCGATCTTCTCGCTGATGTCCTCGCTGCGTCGTGTGAAGCGACCACGGGAGCCGCGCCAGCCGTGTTCACGAAGCGCGGGGGCCACGAACCCGGTCAGAAGCTCGTCGTAGCGCGATTGAGCGGTGACGCGTGGCATGGAGGCTTCCTCGGGGTGTGTCTCGGGTCGACATGGCGATAGTGGCTGACCCTAGCCGAGATCGTCGTCGGACGGGTCTGCCAGAAGCAGATCCGCGAGACCTTCCCGTCCCGCTGCGGTGAGACGCACGGCGCGAGTGCTGGATGGAACGATCTCGATCCACGCATTCTCCCTGAGCGTCGCGAGCAGCATGTCTGCGGCGAGCCCGGCCAGGTGCTCGCGTCGTTCCGTCCAATCGAGGCACGGACGAGCAAGCGTGCGCCTCGGATGCTTCGGCAGGTCGATCCCGAGAGACGCCAACCAGGCTCGTCCCGGCGGGGTGAACGAGAAGTCGGACTCGATGAAGCCCTGTGCGCGCATGCCGTCGGTGAGTGCGACGCCGAGTTTGCCCGCGAGATGGCGATAGCAGGTGCGGGCCTCCCTCATGGCGCGGTCACGATGTTGGGCGTCGAGTGACTGCCTCGCGGGTCGGACGCGACCGGTGAATGCTGCGAGTGACTCGATCAAATCAGCGGCTCGGGTACCAGCGAGCCGGAGGTAGCGGTGTCGTCCCTGCCGTACTTCTTCGACGAGACCAACGTCGAGCAGCTTGTCGGCGTGCTCGCTCGCCGACGACCGAGCGATGCTGGCGGTCTTGGACAGTTCAGTGAGCGTCCACGCCCTTCCATCGAGCATGAGCAGCAGCATCGACGCGCGAGCTTCGCTGGCGAAGACAGCGGCGGTTGCTGCCAACTCCGGGCTGCTCGTCCCCTCCATGCCGAGAATTTTATCGCGGGGACAGTTCGTCTCAGCCCGAACAGTCCCCGACCCAGACTGGATCTCATGCACTCGACTCTGGCGATCGAACCCTCAGTGTTCTACTTCGGCACCCCCGTGGCCCTGCTCACCACGGTGAAGCCCGGCGATGAAACAGCGAACATCACGCCCATCTCCTCGGCCTGGGCGTTGGATGATACCTACGTCCTCGGACTGAGCGATGCGAGCCAGGCGATGTGCAATCTGCGCGAGAACGGCGAGCTGGTGATCAACCTGCCCGACGCTCGGCTGTGGGAATCCGTGGAGAGGATCGCCGAGACGACGGGGGCTGCTGAAGTCCCGTCGCACAAGCGGGAAAAGTACAGGCATGAGCCGGACAAGTGGACCCTCGGCGGGTTCACTCCACGGGGGAGTGAGTCTGTACTGCCCCCACGGATCGCCGAATGCCCCGTTCAGATGGAAGCTCTCGTCACGAACATGACACCGCTGGATGAGGAAGAAGGCGCCACCATCGTCCACGCGAAGGTCCTGCGCACGCACGTGCATCAGGCGCTCGCTGTGCCGGGAACCTCGCACGTCGACGTGGATGCCTGGAAGCCGATGTACTACACCTTCCGGCACTACTTCTCGCAAGGCGAGCGGCTCGGGGTCAACTTCAGAGCGGAGCAGTGAACGGTTCGGATCGGAGCGTGAGACGGGCCGTGGATCAGGCGCGGCCTCGTCGCCCACCGACAGATTCCGTCGCGATGCTCGTTGTCCGGAAGGGGGCGTTCCCGCGGGGAGATGCGCGGCGTGCCATCGCGTAATCTCATCAGTAGCGGAGGGGGGCGCACTCAGGGGAGTGGGCAATGGGCGAAGCAACGGACCAGGTCGATCATCGGCGTGTCGTCGATGATCGACGGGCCCGAGAGGCGAACGCGGGGGACCGTGGTGCGGCCGGGGAGTACCTCGCCGAGAATCTCCCGTACCTGTTGTCGATAGCGCGACGGATCTCCAAAGGCGTGCTCGATCCCGACGACCTCGCCGCGGACGCCATCACCGCCCTCCTCGCGCTGTGGGCCGAGGGCAGGGGGCCGACCTCGAACCCCAACGCCTATCTCTCGCGAGCGATGAGGAACCGTCTGATCGACGAGTACCGTTCACCGCGCTCCCGCGTCGGCGGCATCCTCGATGCGGATGAGGAGCTCCAGCCGCACTTCGACTCGACCAGGCGCACCGATCTTCACCGCGAGTACGCGTATGTCGCCGCCGCTCTGCAGTCCCTCCCGCCGGATCAGCAGCTGGTGCTGAAAGCCGTCGTCGTCGATGGGCGCAAGCCGGGAGACCTCGAGGGAGAACTGGCGCGGCGGGCGCCGGCGATCTCGTCCCTGCTGCGGCGCGCCAAGCTCAGCCTGCGCCGGGCGACGCTGCGGGTGGTCCTCGAAGAAGACGCGCCAGCGGACTGCCGTCGCGCCGCCGGCGACCTCCCGGAGTCGGTCGCGGTGCAGATGGAGGATGTCTCTCGATCGCGCGGCATGGCGCACATCCGCACGTGCGATCGGTGCAGGGCCGCCTGGAGCCGGTTCGGCGCCCTCACCTCCGCGCTCGGCACGGTCGCGCTCCTCGTCGCCGGGAGCGTGCTCAGCCCGTCCGGTTCTGCCGAGGCCGATGATCGCCCGCGGGGGAGGCCGACCGCGCCACCGTCGGTGTTCCGACGGCTCTCCGACGCGCGACAGATCTCCCTGGTGCCGCAGATCATGGCGATCGCCTCGGTCGTGGTGGGGGTGCTCCTGATCGCGCTGGCTCTTCCCGCGGTGCAGAACCTCCTCTCGGGAGGGCCGGTCGGCGGGCTCCAACTCGCCGTCACCTCACGAGCGCTCCCGGCCGAGCGTGCCGAGATCGACGTGGACCTGCGGCTGGGAGACACCGAGGACGTCGTGGTCGAGCTCCTTCTTCCGCCCGGACTGAGCGTTCTGAGCACTCCCGAGGCGTGGGACTGCTCGCCCTCCTCGACGGGTGCCATCTGCCGGGGGGATGCGACCTCCCGCGTCACCTTCGCCCTCGTCGACTCCCGCCCCGATGAGGCCGGCGGATACCGGCTCCTGCTGGCCGGGCATCGCGGGGACCGCGCGGTCAGCGGTGTCGCCGAGGGGCAGGTGCGTTCCGAGACGCAGACCGTCACGGCGACGGTCGGCTGACACCGACAGATTCCTTCGGCTCGCTCGTTTGTACCTCCGAGGGGTCACGCCGGCTGGCGTGCCTGCGAATTCGCACTGTCCACGTAATGGAAAGCGCCCGAACGGAGTCTCTCCTTTCGGGTGTGTCGCGGGGACAACGCCCGAAGATGCTGGGGGTCAGCAATGTCTACTGGGAACACACACGTCCGTCGTCGCCTGGCAGGTGCCGTGGTCATCGGCGTCGCCGCGGCTCTCGCGGTTCCGACCGCGGGGTGGGCCGCGCCCACACCCGACTCCGGCCCTGTGGCCGGAGGAACCACGGTTCTCATCGAATGCTCGGACGTCTCGCCGATCGAGATGTTCGCCGCAGGCGGGATGAACGCCATGATCGTCACGAAGGAGGAGAAGGTCCTCACCTGGGGCGCGTGGCAGTACGGATCCAACGGGAACGGCGGGGGATCAGGGCCCGGGCAGATCTCGCAGGGGGCTATCCCCGCGGATGCCGACATCGTCGACGCCGACTACGACCAGTACGCCGGCTACGTGGTCGCCGCCGACGGTGCGATCTACGCCTGGGGCATGAACTCCTCCGGCCAGCTCGGCATCGGCGGTTTCAACCCGCAGGAATCGGCGACGCCCGTGAAGGTGAACCAGGGGCAGATCCCGGCGGGAGTGAAGCCGGTGTCGATCGCCGCCGGCTCGGGGCGTGCCGCCGTGCTCGCCGACAACGGCTGGGTGTACAGCTGGGGCGAGCCGTCGAACGGAGAGGGCACGAACAACTGGCGTCCCGAGCCCGTCGCGCTCGCGCAGGGGCAGATCCCCGCAGGTGTCACCATCACCCAGCTGGCCAACGGCAACGGCAACACCTACGCGCTCGGCAGCGACGGCTGGATCTACTCCTGGGGTGGCAGCTTCATGGGCGGCAACGGCGATGGCAACGTCGGTGGAGCCGACCGGCTCGCCCCGGTGCGGATCGCACAGGGGGCGGTTCCCGCCGGCGTCACGTTCACCCAGGTCGCTGCCGGCTCGTATGTGGGCTACGGGCTCGGCACCGACGGAAAGATCTACTCCTGGGGGTACAACGGCAACGGCCGCCTCGGCATCGGTGACACCGGTGTGACCGCCGTCGGAGCCCCCGTGCTCGTCTCCGCGGGCGACATGCCCGCAGGCCTCAGCATCAAGAAGATCGTCGCGAGCGAGTTCCACATTCTCGTGCTCGCCGACGACGGGACCATGTACAGCTGGGGCTACAACCCCGACGGTCAGCTCGGCATCAACTCGGTCGTCGACGCGGCGGCGCCCGTCAAGGTCGACACCAGCGACATCCCCGCCGGTGTCATCGCCACGGATGTCGAGATCGGGCTGCAGGCGTCGTTCGCGCTGGGTTCGGACGGTCGTCTCTACAGCTGGGGAGGAATGCGTCCGACCTGGGGCAGCATCTCCGGTCCCGCACAGCTCGGCAGCTACGCGAGCGAGGGGCGGATGCGGCCGGGCCTCGCGCTCAGCTTCGGGGTGACCGAGGTCACCTTCGACGGCATCCCCGGCACCGACCTCGACGCGTCGGGGTGCCCGATCAGCGTCGTGACCCCGCCGCACGTTCACGGTCCCGTCGACGTCGTCGTCCGCACGGGCCTGATCGCGGGGACCACCGCCACGCCGTATCAGTCCGCGACGACCTACCCCGGCGGGTTCACGTACCTCGAGCCGCCGGTCATCGTCACCTCCTCCCTCCCGGACGGGACGGTCGGGACCATCTACACCGCGACGGTCGAGGCGACGGGACCGGGGCCGATCACGCTCGCGGTCACCACGGGCTCGCTGCCCCCGGGACTCGTCCTGGATCCGGCCACGGGGGCGCTCACCGGCACCCCGACGACCGCGGGCACCTACACGTTCACGGTGACGGCGACGAATCAGTACGGGACCGATACCCAGGAGTACGTGGTCGTGATCCGTGAGCGGACGGTGATCCCGACGACCGATCCGATCGATCCGACCGACCCGACCGGCCCGCCTCGCGGAGGAAGCACGTCCGGCGGCAGCGCCTCGCTCGCCGTCACCGGCGGCACCGCGGCGTTCGCGGCGTACGCGGCCGGGGCCGGAGCGCTCCTGATCGTCGCCGGCAGCGGCTATCTGCTCTTCACCAGGAGCCGTCGACGGGTGTGACGCGTCGGCGCTGCACGCGCCGACAGATTCCGCCCGGATATCCGTTGTTCTAGATGAGTCCTCCCCGGGCTCGGTGACACCTCCCCGTCACCTGGTGCACAGCACCTCCCCAACAGGGGCGGCACACCCCCACGTGCCGCCCCTACCTCCTTCCGGCTCGGCCCGAGCCCGACCGGATGCGTCAGTCCTCGGAATCGGCCTCGGGCATTCCCGGGCCGGGTCCCGGACGCACAGGCGCCTCCGGGGCGATGTCGATGCGGGTGTTCCCGTCGTGCTCACTGACCTCGATGCGGGGCGCGGCGTCGGCCTCGGTGGCCTCCGGCGCCGCCGTCAGCTGGTCGTGTCGCTTCTGCGCGCTCGTCATCTCTTCGTCAGATGCGTGCTCAGGCGTGCTCATGGTTCTCCTTCGGGTTGCCGACGGTGTCGCCGCCGGAAGTGTCGTTCCTCTTCCCGGTGTGCTTCCTGCCCCACAGCGCCAGCAGGTAGAGCACACCACCGACGGCGAGCAGGATCCCGCCGAAGAGCCAGACGGCCGGACGCTGCTGGGTGAGCAGCAGGATGCAGGAGCCGATGCCGAGCACAGGGACGAAGGTCCACACGCGGAAGTGATCGTTCTCGACGCGGTCCCGACGCAGCACCAGCACGGACACGTTGACGCTGAGGAAGACGACCAGAAGCAGCAGCACGACGGTCTCGGCGAGCGTCGCCAGATCCCCGACGAGGGTCAGGCCCATCGCCACGAGGGTGGTGGCGAGGATCGCGACCCAGGGAGTCCGCCTCTTCGGGAGCACGCGGCCGAGGGTGGCGGGCAGGAGGTTCTGCTCGGCCATGCCGTAGGTCAGGCGGCTGACCATGATCATCGTCAGCAGTGCGCCGTTGGCGACGGCGACGAGCGCGATGAGGCTGAACAGCCAGGAGGGGATGCTGACGCCGGTGGCCTCCACGACGGCGAGCAGGGGTCCGCTCGACTCCTGCAGTGCTGCGGGCGGGAGCGCGATCGCGCTCGCCAACCCGACCAGTACGTAGACCGCTCCGGCGGTGAACAGTGCGCCGAAGAGGGCGCGGGGGTACATGCGGCGCGGATCCTTCACCTCTTCGATCATGTTCGCGGAGGTCTCGAACCCGACGAACGAGTAGTAGGCGATGACGGCGCCCGACAGCACCGCGATCGCCGCGTTCGTGCCCTCCGGAGCCTCGGTGACACGGGAGAGGTCGCCGCCACCGCCGCCGACGAAGATCGCGACCACGGCGACGACGATGACGAGGCCGCTGAGCTCGATCGCCGTCATCACGAGATTGGCTCCCATGGATTCCCGGATGCCGCGGGCGTTCAGGAGTCCGACGAGGGCGAGGAACGCGATGGCGACCGGGATCGTCGGCAGGTCGAGGAATGTGCCCAGGTAGTCGCCCGCGAACGCGATGGCCAGTCCGGCCGCGCTCGTGACGCCCGCCGCGAGCATGCTGAATCCGACCAGGAACGACACCAGCGGGCTGTGGAAGGCGCGCTCGGCGAAGACCGCTGCTCCACCGGCGCGAGGGTATTTGGTGACGAGCTCGGCATAGGAGCCCGCGGTGAGCATCGCGAGAAGCAGTGCCAGGAGCAGGGGTGCCCACAGCATCCCGCCGACCTTCTCGGAGAGCACGCCCATCAGCGCGTAGATGCCGGCGCCCAGCACGTCTCCCAGGATGAAGGCGAACAGGAGAGGCCCGGTGATCGCCCTCCGCAGCCGGGTCGAGGTCTCGGCGGCGGGCGCGGTCTCGGTCGTCATCCTCGAAAGCTACGGGGGAGAGGCGAGAGCGGCCACGGGGTTGACATCCCGGCGCCGTGGCCTCCTCGCCGACCGACCGCTCGCGGATCGTCGTCCGTTTCCAGGCTCAGCGAATTCACAGAAAGTCCGCGCGGCTCCCGGAATTCCGCGGGATCCGGCGATAGCGTCAGTGCCGCAAGAGGCTCGGTCGACCGGAGTATGCGGGCAGGACGGGCTTCCTCTCTCTCGAATCTCCGATACAAAGGGCACTCTCATGACCGGTACGGCACGCAAGGCGCTCGCAGAGGCGCTCGCCACCTTCCTCTTCGTCCTCGCGATCATCGCGGCAGTGAACAGCGGCAGCCCGCTGACTCCGCTCGCGATCGGCTTCACCCTGATGGTGCTCGTGTTCTCGACGGGCCACATCTCGGGTGCACACCTCAACCCGGCCGTCTCGGTCGGCGTGTTCCTGCGCGGCGGCCTCAGCGTCGCCGACTTCATCTCCTACCTCATCGCCCAGTTCGTCGGTGGCGCACTGGCCGCGCTCGTCAGCATGTCCGTGTGGCCCGTCGGCGAGAAGGCCATGATCGTCGAGGTCGGCCCTGCGTTCCTCGTCGAGGCGCTCTTCACGCTGATCCTCGTGTGGGTCGTGCTCAACACCGCCACGTCGAAGGACACCGCGGGTAACTCGTTCTACGGTCTCGCCATCGGTGCGACCGTGTTCGTGGGCGCGGCGACCGTCGGCTCGATCTCGGGTGGCGGCTTCAACCCGGCCGTCGCGCTCGGCCTCTCGGTCAGCGGTCACTTCGCCTGGAGCTCGCTGTGGCTCTACCTCGTCGCCCCCGTCGTCGGAGCCGTGATCGCGGCGATCCTGTTCCGGGTGCTCAACACGGACGACGCCAAGAAGATCGCCGCAGCGGAGTAGTCCTCCCGCATGCCCGAAGCGCCGCATCCTCCTCGGAGGGTGCGGCGCTTCTGCGTGCGGAAGCGTCAGCCGACCGGCACCGATGCGGTGGGGGTCGGCTCCGCATCCCGGGCATCCGCGGCGCGGACTCTGGCGCGGGCAGCGGCGACGACCATCACGACGAGTGCGACGCCGGTGAGGATCGCCCCCATCCAGATCGGCGAGGTGTAGCCGAGACCGGCGGAGATGCCGACTCCGCCCGCCCAGGCGCCGAGCGCGTTGCCGATGTTGAACGCCCCGATGTTCGCACCGGAGGCGAGGGTGGGTGCGCCGCCCGCGTACTGCATGACGCGGCTCTGCAGACCCGGGACCGTGCCGAAGCCGAAGCCGCCCATGAGGAACAGGGCGACGATCGTGGCCACGCCCGACTGCGCCGATGCGGCGAAGAGCACGAGGACGATCACGAGAGCGGCGATGAAGATGACCAGGGTGCGGTCGATCGCGCGATCGGCGAGGCGTCCGCCCAGCCAGTTGCCGAGCACGAGGCCGGCGCCGAACAGCACGAGCAGCCACGGCACGGCGGAGGTGGCGAAGCCGCTCACCTCGGTGAGCGTGTAGGCGATGTAGGTGAAGGCGCCGAACATCCCGCCGAACGCGAGGATCGTGACGACGAGCGAGAACCACACCTGTCCGGAGCGGAAGGCGGCGAGCTCACTGCGGAGGCTCACCTGGGTGGTGGGGCGGGGAAGGCGCGGGACGAGGAGGGCGATGCCGAGGAAGGCCAGCACGCCGATGCCGGAGATCGCCCAGAAGGTCGAGCGCCAGCCCAGCTCCTGACCGAGGAAGGTGCCGAACGGCACACCGAAGACGTTCGCGGCGGTGAGGCCGGTGAACATGATCGCGATCGCGCCGGCCTTCTTCTCCGGGGCGACGAGGCCGGCCGCGACGACCGACCCGATGCCGAAGAACGCACCATGGCAGAGGGCGGCGATGATGCGGCCGAGCATCGCGATGCCGTAGTCGTCGGCGAGGGCGGTGAGGGCGTTGCCGATGATGAACAGCACGATGAGCCCGAGCAGCACGGGCTTCTTGGGCAGCCGGGTGGCCGCGGCGGTGAGCACGAGTGCGCCGACCACCACAGCCAGCGCGTAGCCGGAGACGAGCCAGCCGGCTGCCGACTCGGTGACGCCGAAGTCGTGGGCGACTTCGGGCAGCAGGCCCATGATGACGAACTCGGTGAGTCCGATGCCGAACGCCCCGATGGCGAGGGCGATCAGTCCTGGAGGCATGACGATTCTCCTGATAGATTGGTGGGGATACTTGCAGACGCCGCATATTGCGCGTCGAACATTAATGATTGCACACGCAAGTATCTGGCGCAAGCAACTATCTCGGAGGATGGCCATGGGTATCGGTGACGACGCGGTCGAGGTGCGTGCGCAGGGCTGGCGGACGCTCGCCGCACTGCACGGCCTGATCGAGACCGCGCTCGAGCGCAGCCTGGGAGAGGCGGCATCGCTCTCGGTCGTCGAGTACACCGTGCTCGACGCGCTCGACAGGCAGGACGGATGGCACATGCGGATGCAGCAGCTCGCGCGTGCGGCGGCCCTGAGCCCCAGCGCCACGACCCGCCTGGTCAACCGCCTCGAGGACCGCGGTCTCCTCACACGCATCCTGTGTGCCGATGACCGTCGCGGCATCTACACCGAGCTCACTCCCGCAGGTCGCGAGCTCTACGAACAAGCGCGACCGATCCATGACGCCGCCCTCGAGCGGGTGCTCGAAGACGCGGCGGCGCAGCCGGAACTGGCCCCCGTCGTCGAGGCACTGCACGGTGTCGCTCTGCCCGCGCTCGCCGCAGGCTGATCCCGACAGATCGACGGCTCCGCGATGACCACCCCCTCCCGCACGCTCCTCGTCGGCTCCGGCAAGATCGCCGCCCGCCTCGCACCGCTGATCCTCGAGCACGGTGAGGTGTTCGCGCTGCGCAGGAGCGACGCCGAGCCGCCCGCCGGGGTGACCGGGATCCGCGCCGACCTTGCGGCGCCGCTCGCCTCGCGACTTCCCGCGGTCGACGCGATGGTCGTCACGCTTCCGCCCGGCGAGGGCGTGTCGGCCTACCGCACGGCGTTGACGCATCTCGTCGAGGCTCTGCCCGCGATCCCGGCCCGCACCGTGTTCGTGTCGTCGACCGGGGTGTTCGACGGTCCAGGGGCCGCGCGGCCGATCACCGAGCAGGACGATCCGGAACCGACGAGCGCGCGCTCGCGAGGACTGCGCGACGGCGAGCGGGCGGCCGTCGAGATCTTCGATGCGGTCGTCGTGAGGCCGGCCGGCATCTACGGACCCGGCCGCGACTTCCTGCTGCGGAAGGTGCGCGAAGGCGCGGCGGTCGAACACGCGCGGCGTACGAACCGCATCCACGAGACCGACCTGGTGCGCACCCTCGAACTGCTGCTGCGGACACCCGCCCCTCCGCGGCTCGTGCACGCCGTCGACGAGAGCCCGGCACCGCTGGGAGAGGTCGTCGGGTTCATCGCGCGCGAGCTCGGTGTCGACGTGCCCCCCGACATCGGCTCTGCGGACCCGGGCGGCTTCGTGTACGACGGGTCGTTGCTGCGGTCGCTGCTAGGCACCCTCGAGTATCCGACCTATCGCGAGGGATACGCCGAGATGATCGCGGGCCCCACCGCGAGCTGAGGCGCCGTCGTCGGCAGCGCCGCGTAGCCTGGGGCCATGACGAGCACAGCTGCGCGCACCGCCATCGAGGTCGTCGACTGGCGGCGCCGGGTCTTCGCCCTGTACGACGCCGTGCGGATCGCGGACTCCCCGGAGGAGGCGCACGAACTCTGGCGGATCGAGCGGGACGACCTGATGCTCCACCACCCGGCCACTCCGTTGCTGCTCGAGGACAGGGCGCTGTTCGAGGGGCTCCCGATCGCCTCGTACGACCCGCAGTGGCGCTTCGAACTGCCGATCCTCCCCGCCGATCCCGGCGGCTTCGAGTTCGCGACCGGCACCGACGGCATCGTCCCGTTCGAGCGGATCGGCCGTGTGGAGATCCCGGATGCCGGATCGCTCGACGTCTGGCGGCTGGCCTCCTACGGCGGCGGTCTCTTCATCCCGGTGCGGGATGCGCTGGCCGGTCGCCCCGGCGGAACCTACGGCGGCGGACGCTACCTGATCGACACGGTCAAGGGCGCCGACCTCGGATCCGACGCCCGGCGCGGCACGATCGTGCTCGACTTCAACTTCGCCTACAACCCCTCGTGCGCCTACGACCCGGCGTGGGCCTGCCCACTCGCGCAACCGGGGAACGTGCTCACGACCGCCGTCCCGGTCGGGGAGATGTACGGGGTCGGGAGCGCCTGAGCGCCTGGTCTTCCGGGCTCCTGCACGGATCCGGAACGACTTTGTGACGAATCGACGTGCGCGCACGTCCTATCTCCGAGCGAGCGTTTCGCTCCCGGCGGGAGTCTCACACGGGACCCGCGACCGGTCTTCAGATCGAGATGGGACACCTCATGGCAAACCAGGACCAGAACACCCCCGCTCCGGCCGAGAAGGAGCTCGCTCAGGCTGCTCCGAAGGCTGCCGGCGCCTCCGCGTCGCGCGTCGACCGGTCGAGCGGATTCTCCGCTTCGCGCGTCCCCGCCGACGAGAACGCCGCGGGTAAGACGACCATCGCCGACGGCGTGGTGGCCAAGGTCGCCGGCATCGCCGCGCGTGAGGTCCCCGGCGTCTACGCGCTCGGCGGCGGCGGAGCCCGCGCCTTCGGCGCCATCCGCGACGTCATCAACGCCACCGACCTCGCTCAGGGCGTCAAGGTCGAGGTCGGCGACACGCAGGCCGCAGCCGACCTGACCATCGTCGTCGAGTACCCGGCACCCATCCAGGACGTCGCGAACAACGTCCGTGCTGCTGTCGCCGGTGCGATCAGCCGCCTGGTCGGCCTCGAGGTCGTCGAGGTCAACGTCGAGGTCAACGACGTGCACGTGCCCGGCGACGACAGCGACGACGAGGAGTCGCGCGTCTCATGAGCGCCACAACGGTCGGCGCCCTGATCGGCGCTCTGCTGGCCCTCGCCGCCCTGCTGTTCGGGTTCTGGGGGTTCCTCCTCATGGCCGTGTTCGCGGGCATCGGGGCGCTCGTGGGCCGAATCGCCTCCGGCAAGCTCGACGTCCGCGGTCTCGCAGACGTCTTCACCGGGCGGCGCACCTCCTGATGCGTGCCGACCAGCACATCGCCGGCGGCGACGCTCTCTCGGGAGTCGCCGCCGGCGGGGCCGCCCTCCGCGGTCGCGTCGAGGTGAAGGAGCGTGTCTATCGCACGGTCACCGAGAAGGCGTCCGCGACGTTGATCGGGGTGCCTCGCAGCGACGTGAAGGTCGATGTCGCGGAGCACCCCAGGGGGATCACGGTGCGCATCGCCGCGCCTCTTCCCGTCCCCCGCCTGGATGACACGGCCGCGATCGCTCAGACCGTGCCTGTTCTCGAGCGGGCGCGGGATCTGCAGGAGCAGTTGCAGCAGCACCTGAGCACGATCCTCGGACGCAACGTCATCCGCATCAACCTCACCGTCACCGGTGCCACCATCCCGGAAAGGAGACGAGTGCAATGAGCACCCCGGTTCTGCGCCGCGTCATCCGACGCGAGACGCACTCGCCGCGGACCGTCGCGATGTTCGTCGCGGTGATCCTGCTCATCCTGGCCCTCGCATACATCGGGCTCGAGATCGTGTTGAGCCTCGCCGCGCAGCCCGCGCTCCTGATCGGTCCGGCCGCAGCCGGAGGGTGGCTCATCGGGCTTCCGACCGCGCAGCCCGCCGGGCTCGTGATCGCCGGCAGCGTCGTCCTCGCCCTCATCGGCGTGATCTTCATCGTGCTGGCCATCACCCCGGGGCGGCTCTCGAAGCACGTCCTGGACGGGGGTGGACGGGCCGTGGTCGTGGACAACGGTGTGATCGCCAGCGCGCTGGCCCAGCACCTTGCAGAGGAGACCGGCCTCGCCCGCGACAGCATCACCGTCGGCGTCGGTCATCGCACCGTCGACGTGACCGTGCGCCCCGGCATCGGCATCCCGCTCGACAAGGCCGACGTGGCCTCGGCCGCCGAGGCGGAGTTGCAGACCTACCGGCTGGCCCACCGGGTCCGCACCCGGGTGCGCATCGAGCGACCCGCCGAGAAGGAGGACGAACTGTGAACAACACCAATCGTGCGTTGAATCGCACCCTGCTCCTGATCATCGGGGTGCTGTTCCTCGGGCTCGGCGCCCTCGGCATCGCCATCATGAGCTGGCCGACGGCGTCGGACATCTGGGCCGCAGGCGGCAAGGACGCGCAGTCCTGGCTCGACCAGGCGATCGCTGCGACCGCGATCGCCGGTGGCGGCCTGTCATGGATCGGCATCGGCGCTGTCGCGGCGATCGTGGTCGTCATCGTCCTGCTGATCCTCGCGCTCGCCAGCATCGCGGGTCGCCGCTCGAAGACCGTGCTCCGCTCGACGGGAGCGCAGAACCCTCTGGGCCGCGTGACCGTCAACGAGTCGTTCGTCTCGGATGCGGTGAAGAACTCCCTCACCACTCGGGACGAGGTCCTCTCGGCGCAGGTCACGGCCAACGACGTGCGCCGCCGGCCGGTGCTGCACGTGTCGGTCACGCCGCGGCAGAACACCGATCCGCGCGAGCTCGTCGACCATGTCGACCGACTGCTCGCCAACCTCGCGGTCCTGACCGGCCGCGACACAGAGACGTTCGTCTCGGTCCACACGAGCCTTCGGGCCCGCCTCGCGCACGACCAGCGTCGACTCTCCTGAGCGCGCGGGTCGCCGCACCTCCGCAGAAAGCAGACATCATGCGCAACAAGATCCTCCTCGTCGTCGGCGTCGCCTTCGTCGCGTACGTCCTCGGCAGTCGGTCGGCGACCGTGCAGATCAACAAGGGCGAGTCGGTGAGGCATCAGCTGGTGCGGATGTGGAACGACCCCAAGGCCAGGAAGCAGCGCCACAAGGCCGCCGAGAAGGCGGCCAAGAAGGCGCGCAAGGCACTTCGCGGCTGACCGACGCGCGGGCCCCTCAGACGACGTGCGTGTTCGGCAGCGGGCTCACGGTCGGGCGGGCGTAGGTGCGACGTCGGGCGGAGACGTCGGTGGGCCGGGCCGCACGCGGAACACCGCGGTCGACCGCGATCACCTCGAACTCCTGGATCTGCGCTGGCCGCACCGGGGTGAGGTGGATCATGCAGATCAGCTCGCCCCGCTCGGCGGGGATCGACCACGTGATGTCGGCCGGAGTCGCCGAGGAGACGATCTCCGGTGCTCCGGCATCCTGGCGCAGCGGACCCACCTGGGCGATGAGCTCGTCGATCGCGGCGCGGCGCTCAGGAAGCGGACGATCGAAGTCGATGTTGTCGGCGAAGATCTCGGCGGCCGCATCGTCATCCCAGGAGCGGACCAGCGCGTCTGCTGCCGCCATCAGCCGCCGCGTCTCCGGCCACGGCCGCACGGTCCGGGCGGGGGTGTCGTGCACGGCGAGGGCGCGGAACAGCGCATCCTCCGACAGAGCCACGGGGTTGCCCCGGTGGCTGTTGGTGAGCACGACCACACCGGTACCGGAATCGGCGTGCCACACCATGTTCAGGATGAACCCGGGAAGACCGCCGCTGTGCGTGACGATCCGGCCGCGGTGCAGGTCTTCACGCACGAAGAGGCCGAGCGCGTAGCCGCCCGTGACGAACTTCCAGGTGCCATCGGGTCGCGCCTGGAGGGAGGGGATGTCGACCTGATGGATGCGCTGCAGCTCGCGCCGTGAGGCCCGGCTGACGACCGCGTCGCCATCGTCCGCACTGGCCGTGGCTGGTCGGGTGGCCGCGGCGAGGAAGCGCACCCAGACGCTCAGGTCGGTGATCGTCGACTGCATGCCTCCTGCCGCGGCCATGGCGTCGGACACGGCCGGAGGGAACCCCGCCCATTCGCCCTCGGTGTTCAGCGAGTAGCCGACCGCCCGGAGAGTGCCGCCCTCCGGGGCGCGGTTGTCGAACCACGTGCTGTTCATCCCGAGCGGCCGCAGGATCTCGTCGGTGACCCAGTCCTCCACGCGCCGGCCGACGGCCTTGCCCACCGCGAGCCCCGCCATCGTGAAGCCGATGTTCGAGTACTCGAAGGCGCTGCCGGGGTGGTTGCTGTAGTTGAAGCCCGGTCGGATCCGCTCGATGAGCTCCGCTTCGGACAGGCCCAGGAACGGGTCGACCCACGAGTTGTCCTCGGTGAGACCGCCGCCCATGCTGAGCAGCTGCCGCAGGGTCGGGGCGACAGCCGGCTCATCGCCCACGGTGCCGTGCCACTGCGGATAGAAATCGGTGATGGGGGCGTTCAGGTCGAGGAGTCCGCGGTCGCGGGCGAGCAGCGCGCCGAGCGCCACGAAGCTCTTGGTCATCGACGCGATCGGGAAGACCGTGTCGGCGTCGGGGGCGTTGCCCTGGTCGTCGGCGGTCCCGAACCCCCGGGTGTGCTCGAGGCCGTCGGCCCCGACGAGTCCGTACACGAGCCCCGGCGACTGGCCCGCCGCCGTGTACTGGCCGAAGAAGGCATCGAGCTGATCGACGAGCGGCACCACGAGGGTTTCGCTGGACATGGAGACTCCCTTGTTCTGGGGCGGCAGGAACGCCGGTTCTTCTCCAGCCTGTCGTGCCCGGCGCACGAAGTCATGTCCGCGGGAACCGAGTGTCGCGACCGGATGTGTGCGGGGTCACGAAGGCGGCTGCGCGCTGTGGGGCCGGTGCCTCGGCGGCGCTTCTCTCCACGACGCCGCGGGGTTCACGGCGCACGCAGAGGCGCCGCGAACCCCGCGTCGGGCTCACGCCATCTGGGCGGCGTACTTGGCGGGGTCCGAGTCGAAGGCCGGACCGCACCCGGCGCAGCAGAAGTAGTATCGCTCGTCCTCGTGGTCACGGTAGAGGCCGGCGGCCTCCGCGGCCTTCTTGCTGACCGGGTTGCCGACCATGACCGGGCAGGTGGTGAGGTCATCGCCTGCTGTGCTGGTCAACAGGTTCTCGCGGCCGTTGCCTGCGGCGGCGGGGTTGATGGCGCTGGTGCTGCAACAGCTGGGAGCGGCCTCGGTGTTGTTCGTCATGCGGGATGGTTCCTTTCTCGAGTGCTTCTGGTGGAGGGAGATGGTGCGTGTCATCACTTGGCTATGCTCTTGAACCCGCGCAGGCGCAGGCTGTTGCCGACGACGAAGACGCTCGAAAGCGCCATCGCCGCGCCGGCGAGCATGGGGTTGAGCATTCCGAGTGCGGCGACGGGGATCGCCGCGACGTTGTAGGCGAAGGCCCAGAACAGGTTGGTCTTGATCGTTCCGAGTGTCTTTCGCGACAGCCGGATCGCATCGACCGCGCCGCGCAGATCGCCGCGCACCAGGGTGATGTCGGATGCTTCGATCGCGACATCCGCGCCGGTACCCATCGCGAGTCCGAGATCGGCCTGTGCGAGCGCGGGGGCGTCGTTGACGCCGTCGCCGATCATCGCGACCACCTTGCCTTCGCGCTGCAATCGGGTGACGACATCGACCTTGTCCTTCGGGAGGACTTCGGCGATGACCTCCTCGATACCCACCTCGGCCGCGATCTGCCGGGCCACGGCCTCGTTGTCTCCGGTGAGCAGGATCGGGGTCAACCCGATCGCCTTGAACTGAGCGATCGCTTCGGCGCTGCTCGGCTTCACGGTGTCGGCCACGACGAGAATGCCTCGGGCCTGACCGTCCCACCCCACGGCGACGACGGTCTTTCCCTCGCTCTCGGCGCGGGCCTTCGTCGACGCGAGTTCACGGCTCAGCTGCTGCGACCACTCGGCGAGGAGCGAATCGCGGCCGACGAGCACGGCGTGGCCGTCGACGATCCCCTGTACTCCCTTGCCCTCGATGTTCGCGAAGTCCGAGGGTGTCGGCAGAGAACCGACCTCCTGGGTCGCCCCCTTGGCGATCGCCTGTGCGATGGGGTGCTCCGAGGCATCCTCCAGGGCGCCGGCCAGCCGCAGCAGTTCTGCACGATCTGTGCGGTCCTCTGTGAAAACGCCGACGAGCGTCATCTTGCCGGTGGTGACGGTGCCGGTCTTGTCCAGCACGACCGTGTCGACCTTGCGGGTGGACTCCAGAACCTCCGGGCCCTTGATGAGCACGCCCATCTGCGCGCCGCGACCAGTGCCCACCAGAAGCGCCGTGGGGGTCGCCAGACCGAGCGCGCACGGGCAAGCGATCACGAGCACGGCGACCGCCGCCGTGAACGCCGCGGTCACGGGGAATCCTGCCCCGAGCCAGCCGCCGAGCGCCACGAAGGCGATCACGATCACGATCGGCACGAACACTCCGGAGATCCGGTCGGCGAGGCGCTGCACCTCGGCCTTCCCGGTCTGGGCGTCCTCGACCAGCTGTGCCATCTGTGCCAGTTGCGTGTCCGAGCCGATTCGTGTCGCACGGATCACGAGTCGGCCGCCGACGTTCGTCGTTGCACCGGTGACGGCGTCGCCCTCGGCGACCTCGACCGGGACGGCCTCTCCGGTGAGCATGGATGCGTCCACGGCCGAGGTGCCGGAGACGACCATGCCGTCGGTGGCGATCTTCTCTCCGGGGCGCACGATGAACTCGTCGCCCACCTGGAGATCCTCGACGGGGATCTTCGTCTCCACACCGCCACGCAGGACGGCGACCTCTTTCGCGCCGAGTTCGAGGAGAGCGCGCAGGGCCGCGCCGGCCTGCTTCTTCGACCGCTTCTCGAAGTACCGCCCGGCGAGGATGAACATGGTCACCCCTGCGCCCACCTCGAGGTAGATGTTCGCCGCCCCGTCGGACGGGGCCAGCGCGAACTCGAACGGGTGCGTCATGCCCGGCGTGCCCGCTGTGCCGAAGAACAGCGCGTACAGCGACCACAGGAACGCGGCCGAGGTGCCCATCGAGATGAGCGTGTCCATCGTGGCGGCGCCGTGCTTCAGGTTGGTCCATGCGGCCTTGTGGAAGGGCCATGCCGCCCAGAGGATCACGGGAGCAGCCAGCGCGAGAGATGCCCACTGCCAATACGTGAACTGCAGCGCGGGGATCATCGCCATCGCGATCACGGGCACGGTCAGCACGATCGCGCCGATCAGTCGGTTGCGCAGCGACCGCAACTCAGGATCCGCGTCATCGGCATCACCGGCGGCCGTCCCGTCGTTCCTCTTCCCCTTCGGGGCGGGCAGAGCCGCGGAGTACCCCGTCTTCTCCACCTCTGCGATCAGCACCGCCGGGTCGTAGCCGTCAGGGACCGTGATCTTCGCCTTCTCGGTCGCGTAGTTCACGGCCGCCACGACACCCTCGAGCTTGTTCAGCTTCTTCTCGATCCGCATCGCGCACGACGCGCAGGTCATCCCGCCGATCTCCAACTCGACGCCTGACCCCATGCTCGGAGGTGCTGATGTACTCATGTGCTTTTCCTTCTGTCGGCTGTGTGTGCGGGCAGCAGCGCGGAGCTGCCGCAGGGCGATGCTCGTCGCTCAGTGCCCGTCGTCGTGGGAGTCGCCGTCGGACGCGGCCGGGTCAACCCCCGGAGCGGCGTCGACCACGAACTCGGCGGTGTGCACCTGTCCGTCGACCTGGAAGCCGAGGTACAGGAAGTACCGGCCGGCGGTCGGCGCCTCGGCGGCGAACTCGATCTCGGGCCCGGACGTCTCGCCGACCTCAGGCTCTTCCCCCTTGGCGTGCACGTGCAGGTAGGCGAGGTCGCCCTCGCGCAATGCGACGAGGTGGCCGAAAGCCCCCAGGTAGGGCTCCAGAGCGGTGACGGGCTTGCCGTCTCGCGTCACGGTGAGGGTGAGGTCTTTCGCTGATCCCGCCGTGAGGTCGCCGTCGAGCGAGACCGTGAAGTCGCCGACCTGTGCGGTCTGCGTCGGCTGCGGCGCCACCGGGGTGAACTCGCCCGCCACCTGGACCGTGCGCGTGAGAGTGAGCGAAGGGGCATCCGTGCCGGCGGGGGTGAAGTCCGCGAAGACGCGATAGGTCCCGGCTTCCGTCCATTCCCACGGCAGTGACCACATGCCCGTGCTCTCATCCAGCGTCGGGTGGACGTGACGGAACAGGCTCCCGTCCGAGCGCACCACGATCAGGTGCAGGTCCTTGTCATGCGCGGTCGTGTAGTCCGTGACCGGGGAGCCTGCGGCGTCGAGGATCTGGAACTGCAGCTCGCCGGAGGTTGCGACGGCTCCCGGCGCCTCGACCGGCGACAGGACGTATCCTTCCAGGCCGAGCGAAAGGCCTTTCAGGCTGTCCGCAGCGACATTCGCAGACTCCTCCGCGGCCGTCGTGGCGGCATCGTGGCCGCCGTCGTGACTGTTCATCTCCGTACCTTCCTTCCACTCGCTGACAACGCTCGGGGGAACGATGGCGCTGGCGAGGCCGAAGGCCCCACCGAACGCCACCACCACGCCGATCCCGTAGATCGTGAGGCGCGCCCCGGCGTTCATACCGTCCGCACCGCCGAGTACCCCGCCTCCGCGACGGCAGCCAGAATCTGCGCATCGTCGAGGGAACCGGAGCCGGTGACGACGAGCGTGCCCGTCTGTGCGCTCACCTGGATGTCTTCGACACCCGGGACTTCGGAGACCTCTTCGCGGATCGACATCTCGCAGTGTCCGCAGGTCATGCCGGTCACCTGGAACTCGTTCGTGGTCATCGCGTTTCCTCTTCTCGTGGTCAGTACCCGTATGGGGTACTCGTCATAACCGTATACCCCGGTGGGGTATTCCTCAACATCCTCGGAGGACGCGCAGAAAGACATCGACGGCGCAGGTCACGGTCGTGACCTGCGCCGTCGAAGAGAAGGCGTGCGTGCCGGGCTACGGCGCCGAGGTGCGCTGAGGGTCTATGCGGCCTTCTCGCGCACGGCCGGCCGCGTGAGCCGCGGGATCAGGGAGGGCGTGTTCTCGCGGTAGGCGATGTAGTCGGCGCGATCGCCCCACTTCTTCTCGGCGCGCGCCTCCAGCAGCGGGATGCCGCTGACCCGGGTGAGCAGCAGGATCACGAACAGCGGCGAGAGGAGTGCGACCCACTGCCATCCGGCCAGCACCGGAGCGGCGGTGACGAACACGCCCACCCAGATGACGATCTCGCCGAAGTAGTTGGGGTGGCGCGACCGCGACCACAGGCCGGTGCGGATGAACTCGTCCCGGTTCTGCGGGTCTGCGCGGAACGCCGACTTCTGCGCGTCGGCGACGATCTCGATCGCCATGCCGATGACCCACACGATGATGCCCACGACGGTCAGCCACCCGATGGGGGCGCGGGCACCGGCATCCGTGCTGATCGCGATCCAGGCGGCGGCCGCGGTCAGCGACACCCACGCGCCCTGGATCACCCACACCTGGAGAAAGCGCAGCGGGGAGCCCTTGATCTCGTCGAAACGGCCGTCTGATCCGGCCTTGTGCACGCGCAGGGCCAGGAAGGATCCGAGGCGGGCGGCCCACAGCATCACCATCGCCGCGAGGATCCAGCTGCGCACGTCGGGCAGGGGCGACAGGAGGACGAGTGCGGCGGAGATCACGAGGAAGGTGAGGCTGCCGGTGAGATCGAAGAACCGCTCGGTCTGCAGGATCATCGCGGGGATGAAAGCGATGACCTGGATCGCGAAGGCCGCGGCGACGGCCAGGGCGAACAGCGGGATGCCGCCGAGCGTCGCACTGTTCTGGCTGCCGGCGAGCGCGACGAGCGCGCCGATCACGAGCGCGGCGATGATCGCGATGAGTGAGGAGCGGGAGGACTTGGGGGCTGTGGGTGCGGGGGAGGACATGGCGTGCTTTCTGTTTCTCAGAGGTACAGGTCTTCGACGGTGACGGCTGCGCGATCCAGCACGACGTTCCGCTTGAGTTTCATGGTCGGTGTGACGAGCCCGCGGTCGTCGAGGTCGGCGAAGACCACGCTGAACCGGCGGACCTGCTCGCTGCGCGCCACGAGGGCATTGGCGGCGTCGACGGCGCGCTGCAGGTGGGCGCGCAGCGCCGGGTCGTTCACCGCACGGATGTCGGACGGCGCGGCCAGGGGGATGCTGGTGCCTTCCGCGGCGGCCCACGCCCTGGCCTGCTCCGGGTCGAGGACGAGCAGCGCGGAGAGGTACGGCTTACCCTCGCCGACCATCACCGCGTGCGAGACGAGCGGATTCGCTTCGACCGCGCTCTCCCAGCGGGTCGGCATGATCGTCTTGCCGTTCGACGTCACGATCACGTCCTTGAGCCGGCCTTCGAGGATCAGCCTGCCCTGCTCGTCGAGTCGCCCGAGATCGCCGGTGCGGAAGAAGCCGTCGACGAAGGCGCCCTCGTCGTGGGCCGGGTTGCGATAGCCGCTGAAGACGCCGAGGCCGCGGGCCAGAACTTCGCCCTCATCGCTGATGCGAACGGTGAGCCCCGGCAGGGGCGAGCCGACGCTGCCCGAGGCGATGCGACCGGGCAGGTTGCCGGTGAGCGGCGCCGTCGTCTCGGTGAGGCCGTAGCCCTCGATGACGGGGACCCCGATGCCGCGGAAGAAGAGCGAGAGCTCGGTGTCGAGGGCCGCTCCGCCCGACAGGATGTACCCGACCCTCCCACCCATCACGGTGCGAAGACGCCGGTAGAAGAGGGCGTCGAAGACGCGGTGGCGCACGCGGAGGCCGCGGTTCCTGGCGATGCGCCTGCCGGCGTCGATCCGCTCGGCGCGGCGGCCCCACGCGATGGCCGTGGCCTCGGCCTTCGCCCAGACTCCCGCGAGGCCCTTGTCGGCGGCTTTGCCCGCGGCGGCCGCCTGGATCTTCTGCAGCACCCGCGGCACGACGACCAGGAAGGTCGGGCGCAGGGTGTCGAGGGTGGCGACGACCGTGGACGGGTCGGACAGGTGCGCGATGCGCATGCCGCTGGCCAGGCAGATCAGCTGAAGCCCGCGCGCCAGCACATGGGCGAGGGGCAGGAAGATGACGGTGTTGCCGTCTTCGTTCACGATCTCGCTGTACGCGGCGGCGATGTTGAGCACCTGACCGAGGAAGTTCCGGTGGGTGAGCACGACGCCCTTGGGCTCGCCCGTGGTGCCCGAGGTGTAGACGATCGTCGCAGGATCGTCCTGGGTGGCGGTCGTTCTGCGGGCCTCGAGTTCCTCGTCGGTGACGCCGACGCCGCCCGCGACCAGATCGGCAAGGGTGCCGGTCGTCTCGGCATCCATCGTCCACGCGCCGAGCGTGACGGCGTTCGACTCCGCGAGCGCATCCTGCAGGAGCGCCGTGTGCTCCGCGGTGCCGCCGATCGCCAGACGCACACCGGCATCCGCGACGATGGCGTTCACCTGCGACGGCGAGGAGGTCTCGTAGATCGGCACGACGACGGCACCGGCGAACCAGGCCGCGAGGTCGGCGACGGCCCACTCGTAGCGCGTGGGCGCCATGATCGCGATCGGGTCGCCTGCCTGGATGCCCTGGGCCATGAAGCCCTTCGCCAGAGCGCGCACCTCGTCTTCGAAACCACGCGTCGTGATCGGTCGCCACGAGCCGGTCGACGGGTCTTCGACCTCGAATGCCACGTGGCCCGGGGCGGCGGCGGCCCGCGCCACGAGCAGGTCGGTGACGTTGCGGTAGCCGTCGAGGGCGGCAAGCGGCGGGGTCGATGACTCGAGCATCGGGGCTCCTCTCGGTCGTGCGGGCGGCTCGGAGGGCGCGCGAGCATCGCCCATCCGCTCTTGTTCGGAACCGATGACGATTCGGATGGGATGTCCTGCCGGGCGCGAAGCGGTCGACCCGACGACAAAGCCCCCGGGGTCCGGGGGCTTCATGGATGTCACTTCCAGATGATACGGCTCGATCCACTGTCCGCCGACGATGGGCGTCGTGGGCAGGCCTCATACCCCCAGCGCTTCGAGCACGTGGAAGGTCAGGTAGACGGGCCAGACGGCTGCCTGGAGAAGGCCGAGGATGACATCCCAGAACGCCCCGCCGGAGCGTGAGATGAAGTAGATGGCAGCGCCCACGTAGGCAAGGAGGAAGAAGAACCCCCACTGGCCCGCCTTCTCGACGACTTTGATCGTGCTCCGTTCTTCACCCATGGAGCAATCGTCGGGCGGATTCGCTCGGATCGTCGGGCCGAAGGTCCTGTTCATGCGCACTCGGATTCTCCGAGTGTGTCCATGTCCGTAGGACGTTCGCCCCTCGTTCCGGCTGTGAGCCGCCCAAGCTGGACGCATGACTATGACGGGTCCGGTAGACCGGCCTACGACGGCCTACACGGTTCATGCGAGCGTTACAGAAGCAGGGGCGGCCGTCATCGAGGCGGGGACGCAGCGGATCGCCTTCGATGCCAGTTGGGGCCGCCCGCAGCCGGTAGCTCTCCCGGGGCCTGCGGATCTGCTCGCCTCCGCTCTGGCAGCGTGCCTGCTGAAGAATGTCGAGAGATGCTCCGCACTCCTTCCGTTTCGGTATGAACGCGCCGATGTGGTGGTCACGGCACATCGCCAAGACCGGCCACCGTCCTTCACGCGACTCTGGTACGAGCTCTCGCTGGTGACGGACGAGTCCCCGCGTCGCATCGAACTGCTGCACGAGAATCTGCGCCGCTACGGGACCGTGTACAACACCCTGGCCGTCGTGTGTGAGCTCGACGGGACCGTCGTCGCCGCCACCGAGCCGTCGGGGCACTGACGGAGCCCGGACGAGTTCCGCGAGATCGTGCGCGCCCTCGGCGATCCCACCTGAGGGACCCGCGGGACCTCTGGCCCTATGGCCACCGTCCGGCATCGGAGCACACTGAGCGCGGCTCTTCGGGGCGGGCGATACCGATGGGAGCGTCGGTGCTTGTCTGTCCTGCGGCGGCGTCAGGCGGCGTCCGGGTGTGGGTCACTGAGAGGTCATGACATGCGCAACAGTTCTCGCACGGTGAGGCGAATCGCCCTTGCTCTCACGCTCGGAGTGCTCGTCATCGGAACCGGGGCAGGCGCTGTCTCCTCTCCTCGGGCGCCGGCGACAGCAGCGGATGCGGGCGTGCGCGCGGCTGCCGGCGACCAAGACGGGCCGCAGTTCTATTCCGGCGTGACGGTCGACGTCTCCGGAGTCGTGAACGGTGACGTCTACGCTGCCGGTCAGAGCGTCACGATCAGCGGGGACGTCACCGGAGACGTCATCGCCGCAGCGCAGACCATCACGATCACCGGGACGGTCGATGGAAACGTGCGGCTCTCCGGGCAGGCGGTCACGATCAGCGGCGAGGTGTCCCGCAGCGGGACGATCTTCGCAGCCGACGTGACGGTCACCGAGACCGGCTCCTTCGGCGATGATCTCGTGGGTGCCGCGGGCGACATGCGCGTCGCCGGAACCGTGGGCCGGGATCTGATGCTCAGTGTCGGAACCCTCACCGTCGATGGAGCGGTCGGCGGAAGCCTGACCTATCAAAGTGACCGGGAGGCGCGGATCGCGGAAGGGGCGGTCGCCGGTACCGTGCAACGCATCGCCCCGACCGAATCGCCGCGAGTGGAGATCTCCCCGTGGGCTGTCGTCTTCGGGTGGTTCCTGGGCCTGCTCTATGCCCTGGTGGCCTTCAGTCTCGTCACGCTCGTGGCGGGTCTGGCGTTCCCGCGCTGGCTGGACCGCGTGACGGGCCATCTGCTCCCCTCGCCGTGGAAGGCGCTGCTCGTGGGCTTCGTCGCAGCGATCACCGTTCCCATCGTGCTCCTCTTCCTTCTCGTCACCGTCGTCGGCGCTCCGCTCGCGCTCATCGGTGCCGTGGTGTGGCTGGCGATGACGCTCGCCGCATTCCCCTACGTCGCGCACTACGTCGGCCGGCTGGTCTTCCGAGACAGGCGGCGGCCCGTGGTCGAATCCCTGCTCGGCGGTCTCATCCTGATCGCGGCGCTGCAGGTTCCCTGGCTCAACATCGTGGTGTGGCTCGCGATGGTGTGCTTCGGCCTGGGCGCCCAGCTCTTGGAGATCCGTCGCCAGAGGCCGTGGGCCGCGTCGAGGGACTCGGCCCAGGAGCGGTCGGAACGCCCCGGCCCGACGGAGGACACGTCTCCGGCGTCCCACTCGTGATCCGCCACGGCGGTCGAATCGTGCAGGGAGACGTCGGATCAGCGACGGCATCGAAACAGGAGCAGGAAACATGGCTGAACGGCTGCGGAACACCGCCTTCTGGTCCCTGGTCGCGCTCGCCGGGTTTCAGGCAGCGTCAGCCATCAGCGGCGGGGTAGGCCTCATGGCCACCGCGGGGCTCGGGATGCCCTCGTCCTTCCTCGCGACCGGTCCGTTCTCGAACTTCATAGGGCCGGGTGTCATCCTGCTCGTCGTCGTCGGGGGCACTCAGGTGATCGCGATGGGGCTGCTGCTGGCTCGGAGGGAGGCGGGACTGTTCTGGTCCGCAGTCGCGGGTTTCGGAATGATCCTCTGGATATACGTCGAGACGGGGATGATCAGAGGGACGTCCTGGCTTCAGGTGCTCTACCTCGCCACGGGCATCGCTCAGCTCATCCTCGTGATGGCTCTGCTCGGCGTCGCCGCCTGGCTCCCGCGCGCACCACTACCTGCCTCACGGTCTTCCCAGGGCCGGCGGTAGAACACGCCGGACATTGCGCGCGGGACCTTCGACTCTGATGACTGCTGCCGTTGGGGGTCAACTGGAGCCGACGGCCCGCTGACCGCATCGGCGAAAGACGTGTGAGGCGGTGGTGAGGATGACTCCCCCTGATGGCGTCCCCGCCGGGCGGAAAGCCGGGGTCGATCCCGCGGCCGAGGACCAAGAAGCGACGGTGGATGCCGTGGAGGCGGAACAGGAGACGGATGTCACACTCGCGCGGCTTCTCATCTGCCTGGAGAGCGCCGCGTACTGGTACGACAAGATGCCGGCGTATGCCGATGCAGAGAGACGGGCAGGCAATAGATGGGCCATCGGGTCGGGCGCCCTCGCGGCGTTGACCGGTCTTGCCATCTGGCCCCTGATCACCGAGCAGGCCCCGCCGCTGGTCGCCGGGATCGTCGTGTCGGGGGTGGCGTTCGCTTCGGCCATATGCGCACTCGTGTCGAAGGTCAACCGCTACACGGAAATGGCCGAACGCGGCCAGGAGCTGGCCGGACTCTACGGTCAATCACTAGGCCTGCTCATGGACCTGACCACTGCTGGCGGCGTGATCAAGCAGCCGAAGGCGCGTGCAGCCGTCGTCCTGTTCCAGCAGACGAAGATCAGGAAGGACAAGCTCTACCGAAACCCGCCACGTGGGGAGGGTGAGACGTCGAAGGTGGCCGACTTCGTGAGCCGCCTCCGGACCGCACGCAAGATGGTGGAGATCGCTCGCCAACAGGGAGCCGGGCAACAGGGAGACCCCGCCGGGCCTTCGGGAGTATCGTGAGCGCATGGTCGACAGCGCCGAGGAGAGCATGAACGAGCAGCACTGGTCCGGCGCAGGGACTCCGACGGACCCCTGGGTCCTGAAGACCGCGCCCTTGTCGTCCGAGTACACGATCTTTCGGGATGACGACAACGATCCGGCCCTCTTGGTCTGCCAGGTGGGGTCGACCAGGCTCACCTATCTCGCGCGCGCGATCGATGACCTCCACGCAGAGCTGCTCCGACGCGGCGACTGGGTGACGCTGGGCGCCGCCGACGAGAAGAAGGAACCGGCGCCGGACTCGGTCGAGGCATGGGGCCGCTCTGACGACAACCCCGTGGGTGGGTGGTACGGCCAGCGGAAGGGATACCGAGGCCGTTTCGGCATGTACCTGCCGCCCCTTCTCGAAGCCCTCGGACTCGTCGAGCTCGAACACAATGCTCGCAACAATCGCGTCAGGGCGATCGCGCGCGCATAGGGCCGCCGCCGGTGGATCTCGTCGTCGGCGACGAATTCCTGCTCCGACGAACCCGGATCACCAGCGGCCCGCCGCGCTGCCCCTTCGCACCACAGCGGACCGCCGGCTACGCAGCGCTCCTGCACGCCCTCCCCGGGCAAGCAGTACCGACTGCGGCCAGCAACGCTAGACCCGCGCGACGCAGATGGTAAGGGGGTGTCCAAACCCCGCCGTCGGCGCTATGGGTTTGGATGGCGGGGCTTCTCCGTGAGGGAAGCTCTGTGTGGAGGGGCTGACGGGAATCGAACCCGCGCTGTCTGCTTGGGAAGCAGAAGTTCTACCATTGAACTACAGCCCCGTACTCGCATCCGAGGAGCGAGCGAAGGCCAGCCTACCTGCACGCCGCCCGATGGCCAAAGCACGGGACGCGTCGGGGTGCCATCGCAGACGGCGGTCTGCGATGGCACCCCATGATCGCGTCGGTCAGCGGCGGACGCCCCGTCGTCGGGCGAACGCCAGGCCGCCGGCCGCGAGCAGCAGAGCTGCGAGGGCCAGCGCCGAGGTGAGCCCGGCGGTGTCGAGTCCGGTGGAGGCCAGGCCGCCGGCGGAGCCGGAGCCCGTCCCGGTGGTGTTCCCCCCGCCGACTCCGCCGACTCCGCCGGTCCCCGGCTGTGCGGCCCGCACCGTCAGGGGAGCCCGCACCTCCGTGCCGTCGGCGCGCGTCATCACGACGTGGTGCTGTCCTGCGGCCACATCGGTCGGCACGCGCCAAGACAGCGTCCCGGCTCCGGATCCATCCGCCGTGACGGTTCCCATGTCGATCGGGTCGGAGTGCAGCGCGAACGACACCACCTCATCGGGCTCCAGTCCGGCGACGTCGACGGTGATCCGGTCACCGGCCGTGACGGCATCCGCGGAGAGCGTGACCTGCGCAGTCTCCGGCGTCGTCGCCTCGTCGAGCGTCACCATGATCCAGCTCACCTGCACGTCGGCGTCGCGAGTCGGCTGCAGCACGAGTTCGATCTGACCCTCGTCGCCCACGGCGATGTCGCCGTAGCTGCGCACCTCGTCGGCCGCGCCGTAATCATGGTCCTGCTCGACGATGGCGCCGTTCACGCTCACCTTCGCGCCGCGGTCGTCCCACTGGTCCCAGGGGTCCGCGTAGCCGACATGCACGCTGTACCGACCGGGCTCGAGGTCGCCGAAACGGTAGGCGATGTCGCGACCGTCGACCGCGTATCGCAGGGTCGAGAACATCGTTCCGTCGACGGTGCCCGCGCTCTTGCTGCCCTCGCTGACGTATCCCCACGATGCGCCGCTCGCGGCATCCTCGGCATACGCCTGATCGGCACGGCTGTTGAGCAGGTCGCCCTCGTCCTCGGCGGCGTCCCGCAGGGCCAGCCAGTCCGTGGTCTGCTGTCCACCGGCGTTGACCGCGTAACGCAGTCCCTCGGGAACGACCGCGATCGTGCGGGTGAACGTGCGTCCGCCGAACTCGGGGAGGGTGCCCGTCGCGGTGACGATCCCCGGTGCGTCGAACGAGCCGGCGATGCTCCAGGTCACGGGCTGCTCGGTCATCATGCCGTTCTGGGTGACGTTGACCACCGGTGTGTCGAGTGCACCCCCGACCTGCACCGTCTCGGGCACGGCCGAGACATCCCACGCCGACCACTGGTCGAGCTGGTCGAGCGTCCACTCGTCGTGCACCTCGACCGCCAGCGAGTCGCCGCCTTCGCCCATGTTGATCGGCAGCCACACCATCTGCGCGTTCTTGAGGTCGCCGCCGCCGTTCCACCGGTCGCCCATGTAGATGTACTTGCCGTGCTCGCGATCCACCGGGATCACCGAGCTGGGCTGCGAGTTCCAGGAGTTGCTCTGCGCCCACCAGGGGAACGGGTCTCCCATCTCGGTCCACGCGCCCATGATGTCGCTGGAGCTCGCCCACCGTGAGGGGTTCGGGCTCCATCCCGTGGTGCCCGAGGTGATCAGGAAGTACCGCTCGTCGTGCTTGAAGATCGCCGGGGATTCCCTCGACTGGTTCACGAAGATGCGGTTGTAGTCCACGCCGAGCACGGCCTCATCGGCGGGAGTCGCCAGGTCGGTGTAGTCGTCGTTGAGCTTGGAGATGAACATGGTCGCGTTCTCCTCGCTCGAATAGATGATGTAGCCGGTGCCGTCGTCGTCGACGAACAGGTTCATGTCGCGCGCCATGCCACGGTTGTTCGGGGCGTGGTTGGTCGGATCGGCATCGGCGGGCGCGTAGTGCAGCCGGTAGCTGTCGATGTACTTGAAGGGGCCGAACGGCGAGTCCGCCACCGCGACCCCGGCGTTGGCCTTGGCGTACTGCGCGGACGACGTCGCCGACGGGCCGTCCATGTGCGCCCACATCACCCACTTGCCGGTCTTCTCGTTGAAGATCACCTTCGGACGTTCGATGATCGGCGGGGTCACGCCGTCGACGGGCACTGTGCCGAGATCGCGGTAGACGGCGTCCTGCTGGGCGGCGGAGTAGTCGCCGTACAGCGCCTCGAAGTAGGGATCGTCCTCGAACTGGTCCTTCGACGACAGCGCCCGCAGCGCCACCCCGCGGTCATCCCAGTTGTACAGGTCGTACGAGCTGTAGACGTGCACGCCGGGAGCCGAGTGGTACCCGTTCGTGCGGTCTTCGCCGTAGAGGTAGTAGATGGTGCGACCGTCGGCATCCTTCGACGGCACGACCTGACCGCCGTGCGCCTGGATCACCTCGCCGTCGGAGTCGAGCCATTCCTGTCCTGGGCGGAAGCTCGCGTAGGGGACGATGTCGTCGCGCGCCGACTCGAGCCGCCACAGCTGGTTGGCGCCCCAGTTCGACTGCCACACCCCGACGCTCGCACCGACCGATGTCGAGGAGCCTCCGACATCCAGCACGGCACCGCGTCCGGCGTTCAGCAGGCTGAACTCGGCGCCGTCGGTCGAGGTCATCATCCACAGCGCAGACGGGTCGGTCGCTGCGGAGGCGTCGTCGAGCACGCGCAGGGCCGTGGAGTCGCCGTCGGCGACCAGCGCACGTCCGTCGGCCGCACGCAGGGCGAAGCGGTCGCGCGAGGTGCCCGGCTGGTCGTCGATGAGCGAGGCCGTCCAGGTCTGCACGGGGATCAGTTCGGGATCCCTGGCGCTGCCGAGGAGGGCGCCGTCACCGGAGGCGGTCAGGGCATGCCCGCTCTGGACGCCGGTGATCGTGTAGGTCTCACCGTCGCGGAGCGCCGGTGCCTCGGAGGCGATGCCTTCGACGCCGGAGACGACGAAGGTGGTCACCGACTTCGCGGGAACCGTGAGCACGGCGGTCCCGTCTGCGCCGACCGCAACCGCTGTCCCGGTGCGTAGAGCGTTCGCCGTCGGGTCGGATGCCGGAGACTCCGTCGTCACGACGGGGGTCACCGTGGCGCCCTGATCGATGTCGCCGAACAGCGACAGGTCGATCGTGATCGTGCGGGCCTGGTCGCTCTCGTTCGTGTGCACGAGCGTGGCGCCGGAGCCGTCGGCGTCGATGGCCGCCGTGGTGTCGTTGTCGGCGACCCGCACCAGCTGGTCGCCGGGTTCGATGTAGTGCGTGAAGTTGCGCAGGGTGTTGTACTTCGCGTTCGTGCGGATGTGGCATCCCGCGTCCGCGTCGCCGTCGGCCAGGCGACGGGCGGAGTCGCCCTCGGCGTTGCAGTCGAAGTCGATGAACACCGAGCCCCAGTTCTTCTTCTCGACCTTCTCCATGTTGTAGAGGTCTTCGACCGGCTGCCACAGCACCCAGGCCTCCGGCTCGAGCTCGCGCAGGTCGGAGCTGACGAGCTGGGCGATGCCGAGCCCGTTCTCGATGGCATCCGGGTTCCAGCTGTCGCCGCCCCAGTTGCCCTCGACCTCACTCATCCACAGCGGCTTGGCCGCGCTCTTCGCGATGTCACGAGCCAGGTGGCGGCCTCCCGTGGAGTAGGTGTGCACGTTCAGCTGGGCGACGGCGTCACGCGCCGCGGTGTCCCATCCGTTCCAGTCCTCCACGAATCGCTGCGGATTCGTCTCGTCGGGGCCGGAGATCACGGCGTCGGTCGTGGTGTCGGAGGCGGCCAGCTCAGCGGCGAGCGCCTTGATCACGTCGGCCTGCAGCGCGGGGCCGGCGTGGGCACCCTCCTGCCTGCTCGCGCTCGTGGGCCAGCCGTCGCCACCGATCGTGGTGCCCCAGTAGTTGGTGTTCGGCTCGTTCAGCGGGTCGATCGTGTCGAACGAGATGCCCTGGGTGTCTTCGACGTGCTCGACGACGGTCTTGAGGTACGTCGCGAACGTGTCGAGGGAGTCGCGGCGGATCTGGTCGGCCCAGGGGTCGGTGCCGCCGCTGACGAAGCCGCTCTCGGTCATGAAGTAGGGCGGGGAGTTGCTGAAGGCCTCCCAGGTGTCGACCTGGTCCTTGATGGCCGAGACCCAGGCGAGCTGTGCGGCATCGGCCGAGAAGTCGTAGTCGCTCGCGTTCTCACCCGTCCAGGCGGCGCGGAAGCGGTCGCGGTCGGCGAAGTTCGACGTGATCGCGCCGTCGTCGTCGGTGAGCGGAGCATCCGGATTCCACCACCCTGGGACCGCTCCGCCGGGGCGCAGGTAGTTGGGCACATCGGTCGCGTTGCCGCCGCCGATGTTGTAGCGCGCGATGTTGAGGTTCAGGCCCTCGTCGCCGAAGACCTTGTCGATGAGCTCATCGCGCAGCTCTGCCGGGTACGAGCCGGTCGCGTTCGCCATCCACACCAGACTCGAACCCCACCCCTTGAAGGGGGCGCCCGCATAGGCGGGATTGGGGGTCAGGGTGACATCGGATTCGGCAGCCGTGGCCGCCTGCGGGAAGGCGGCGAGACCGCTAGCGGTCGCGGCGAGCACCGCGGCCATGGCGAGTGCGCGCCGGGATGTGGTCGCTGTTCTTGCAGACATCGTTGTCCATTCAGATTGTGTTGACGTTAACATGTCGACGTCAACACAATCTAGCGGATCTTGATCGGCCCGACAAGTTCCTGCTCGCGACAACTAGGCTGGTGCCGTGCTTCTCAGCGACCGCGACATCAAGGCAGAACTCGCATCCGGCCGCATCGGCCTCGACCCTCGCGAAGACGGGATGATCCAGCCGTCGAGCATCGACGTGCGCCTGGACCGGTACTTCCGGTTGTTCGACAACCACAAGTACCCGTTCATCGATCCCTCGGTCGACCAGCCCGAACTCACGCGCCTGATCGAGGTCGACCCCGACGAGCCCTTCATCCTGCACCCCGGGGAGTTCGCACTCGGTGCCACGTTCGAGCAGGTCACGCTGTCCGACGACATCGCGGCACGCCTCGAGGGCAAGTCGTCCCTGGGGCGCCTCGGGCTCATCACGCACTCCACCGCAGGGTTCATCGACCCGGGCTTCACGGGGCATGTGACGCTCGAGCTCGCGAACGTCGCGACCCTGCCCATCAAGCTGTGGCCGGGGATGAAGATCGGGCAGCTGTGCTTCTTCCGGCTCACGTCTCCCGCCGAGAACCCGTACGGCTCCGGCCCCTATGGCAACCGGTACCAGGGGCAGCGCGGACCGACGGCCTCGCGGTCGTTCCAGAACTTCCATCGAACCGATGTCGGCAGCACCGACATCGGAGCAGTCGGAGGCTGAGATGAGTGACGTCAGCGGCACACCGCCGGAAGAGCCCGTCGTCCCCGAGGGGGCGGACCTTCCCGACGCGCGGGAGGCCATGCCGGATGAGCCGCTGAACCCGCCCGCCGACGTCGTCATCCCGCCTCCGCCGCCCGAGATCCCGATCCCGGAGGGATTGCTGGCGGAGCCTGCGTCGGACATCCTCTCGGATGTGTCGTCCGTCGATGCGGTCGTCCCGCCGCCACCCGCGACGCGTCGTGGTTCCGACCGTGCACGCCCGACCCCCGCCATCCTCGAAGGAGAGCCGCCCGCCGCAGTGGCGGACGACTGGTCCCAGCCGTCGGTCGCGCCCGAGGCGCCGACATCCGGCGGCTATCGCGTGCTCACCGTCGTGATCTTCGCGTTCCTGTTCGTGCTCCTCGTCGCCGCGATCATCGTCGGGGTGTACCTGCTGAACACGACGACCTTCCCCTTCGCGGGTGCCGACGAGGCCGCCACGACGGCGATCACCTTCGCGCTGCGTTCCTGACCCTGGGCGCAGGCGAACTCAGGCGCGTGTGCGTCCCTGCCGACGCCGAAGCGCCGCCGATGCCACGGCGACGAGAGTGCCGATGGCCACGCCGATCACGGTCTCGATCGCGCGGTCCTGAAGGAGCATGTCGACGGGGGTGGGTGCGGCGAGGTGCACCATGAGCAGCGCGAGCGGGGTGATGAACACCATCGCGATGCCGTAGTTGCGGCCGACGAACAGCTCGGCGGCGGCCTGCAGCACGACCACGAGGGCGATGACGGCGAGCGGCGGCAGATCGATCGCGAGGATCGCCGCCGCGACGAGCACGCCGAGAAGGGTGCCGACGAGGCGCTGGATGCCGCGGATCACCCGGGCGTTCAGCTGCGGTCCGCTCACGGCGGCGACCGCACCGACGGCTGCCCAGTACCAGTGGGAGTCCATGATCAGCAGGCCGGCGAAGCCTGCTCCCACGATCGCCACTCCGACCGATGCCGCCATCTCTCCGGCTATGGGGCCCACGGGTTGCCGGGACCTCGACGACGCATCGGCCGTGCTGCGCGTGAAGACGCCGATGAGGGCGGTGATGGCCAGTCCGAACAGCACGCTCGGACCGCCGACCAGCAGCACGTCGCCGAAGGAGGCGGTCGTCGCCGGGATCGTGGCGCATGCCCCGACCGCGAACACCGGGAACAGCGGCCCCGGAGGGTGCCACCGCATCGTGTAGGCGAGCAGGGTGACGGCGGATGCGATGACCGCGACGACGAGGATGCTGACCGGGGCGGGAGCGGCGAGGATCGACAGGGCGGTGCCGACGAGCATCGAGGCGAGGATCACCCCGCCGGCGGTGGCCTGCATCCGCAAGCGATCGCGGAACACGTCATGGCGCCCGTAGAGCGCGGCGAAGGCGCCGAAGCTCGCATAGATGCTGAGGTCGAGGCGCCCCAGCATCCAGAGCACGAGGAGGGGGACCGCGACGCTGATCGCGGCGCGGAGCGCGACCCGGTGGTCACCGCGGTGCGGTTCGACGCGCAGAACGCCCGTCCACACTCTGCCCCGCGAATCCGCCACCGATCCAGCCTACGTCCGAGCCCGGGCCTCCATCGCGGCTGGGCCTCCATCTCGGCCGGGCGGTCGCTCGATACACGAAACGCCCCACCCGGATGTCGGGAGAGGCGTTTCGAGGGTGTGCGGATGTCAGGCGTCGCGGCCGCGGGTGAATCCCGCGTCGAAACCACGCTCGAACGCGTGCTGAGCGATCCGCTCTGCACGGTGCGGACCGTGCGCGCCGTGTCCGTGTCCGTGTCCGCCGTGTCCGTGTCCGCGGCCGTGACCGCGGTGACCGGCGCCGGGCTCGCCGTGGCGGCATCCGTTCTCGGCGTCCTCGTGCGGGCCGAAGCCGTGTCCGGGGCCGAAGCCGTGCTCACGGTCGTGTCCGAAGCCGTGCACGGCCTCGCGCTCGGGGCCGCGGCCGAAGCCTCGGCCGAACGGGCGTCCGAAGCCGCGGGGAAAGCCGCGACCGTGGCGGGGGCCGCCGAAGCCATGCCGGCGTGCGCGGGGAAGAGGAGTCTCCTCGTCCCAGCCGAACGCACGGGCGATCTTCTCGAGTGAGGCCAGCGTGGTGGCCATGTCCTCGGGGGACACGGCCTCGGTGACCGTGGTGCGGATCTCGTCGACGAGGGTGCCGAGGCGTTCCTTCGCCGCGCGGCCGTCGTCGGTGAGCGTCCAGCCCTCTCCCTCGGGGGAGACCCAGCCGCGCTCGACGAGTCGATGCAGCTTGTGGCCGTTCAGCGGGCGGTCGGATGCGACGGCGCCGTCGACGATGTTGAGCAGGCGCCAGTCGCGGCGACTCGCGTGCTCGCTGTCGAACGCGGTGGCGAACTCGGCCGCCATGAGGCGGTCGGCGGCCTTCAGCCAGTAGCCGAAGGGGCGGGAGGTGTTCTCAGGGTTCTGTGATTCAGAGGTGTTCATGGGAAGTCCTTCGTGTCGGGGTGACTTTGTTGTCAGTGTGCATGTGTATGTCACAGTGCATGTACATGTAGTCTGACATGGACTCGCAATGCATGTCAAGTCGCATGTAAAATCGATCCGTGACCACCGAATCGAACGATGCCGCGAACGACGCCGCACCGGACGCGGCCCAGCGGGATTCCGCACAGCCGGACTCCGCACAGCCGGATTCCGCCGAGGCCATCGCGCAGGCGCTGTCCCGTCTGCGAGGACGCCGACCGGGGGAGAGGGGTGCGGGCGAGCGGGGCCAGGGCGGCCGTGGCCATGGCGGACCGCGCGGATGGCACGGAGGGCCCCACGGCGTCGCGCCGGGGGAAGATCCTCGCGACCACTTCGAGCACCATCGCGGTCACCCCGGGATGCCACCGTGGATGGCCGACCCCTCCGGTCGCCTCGGCGGCCCCGCCCGCATGCGGATGCTGGAGGCGCTGGCCGCGGCATCCGCGCCGCTGAGCGTGAGCGACCTCGGTGCCGCGATCGGGGTCGATCAGCCCCGCGCGTCACGGCTCGTGCAGCAGGGTGTCGAACGCGGTTACGTGCGCCGCGAGGCCGACCCCGACGACGCGCGGCGCACACGTATCGCGCTGACGGACGAGGGGCGTCGCCTCGCCAGGGGCATGCGCGGCGAACGTCGCGAGATGCTGGCGACGGCGCTCACCTCCTTCACGGAAGAGGAGCGCGTCGAGCTCGCCCGGCTGCTGAACAAGCTCGCCGACAACTGGCAACGCTGACCCGGGCTCGGATCAGCGCGGCGCCTTCACCGGGAGCAGGAGCAGGAAACCGGCGATCAGGACGATCACGATGCCCAGGATGCCGAACGCGGTCTGGGCCGTCAGCACGATCAGCAGGGTCCAGGCGCCGGAGGCCATCCAGCTCGCGGCCCGGCCGGTCGTGGCGTACAGGCCGAAGATCTCGCCCTCGCGGCCGGCCGGGGTGACCCTGGCCAGGAACGACCGTGCCGCCGCCTGTGCGGGGCCGACGAACGCGCAGAGGATGAGTCCGCCGATCCAGAACACGACGGGGCCCGCGTCCCTCAGGAAGAAGACCGCGAGGCCGGCGACGATCATCGACCCGATCGAGGCGAGGATGATCCGCTTCGGCCCCAGGTAGTCGTCGAGTCGTCCGGCGGCGATCGTCGAGACCCCCGCGATCAGGTTCGCGGCGATGCCGAAGATGATGATCTCCTGCGTCTCGAACTTGAACACCGCGGTGCCGATGATCGCACCGAAGGCGAACACGCCACCGAGGCCGTCGCGGAACACGGCGCTCGCCAGCAGATACCAGAAGGTGGGCCGGGTCTCCGGGTCGCGGTACAGGCCGGCGACGTCCTTCACCAGCAGCGGGTACGAGGCGAAGAATCCGACTCTGCGCTCGGGGCGTCCGAGTGAGGGCTCCGGCACGTTGAGGAAGATCGGGATGCTGAAGATGATCGCCCAAACCGCGCATCCGACCGCGATCAGCCGGTAGGCCAAGCCGTTGTCGGTCGACATGCCGAACCAGTCGAAGGTGTCGAGCACGACCACGATCACGAGGGCGATGATGCCGCCGAGGTAGCCGAAGCCCCAGCCGAGGCCCGAGATGCGACCGACGTTCTTCGGGTTCGCGATGCCGATGAGCATCGCGTTGGAGTTCACCGCCGCGATCTCCTGGAACACCGTCGCGGCCGAGATCAGGGCGACACCCAGCCAGAACAGGCTCGGCGTGGGTTCGACGAACCACAGGCCCAGCATGCACATGACCAGTGCGCCGGTGCCGATTCCGAGCCACAGCTTCTGGCGCCCGGCGGCGTCCGCGCGCTGACCCAGCACGGGGGCCAGCAGCAGGATGCCGAAGGCCGCGATCGTCGACCCCAGGCCGAGACCGGCCGCGAGATCCGCCTCGGCGGCGAGTCGGACCGGGTCGTCCACATCGAGCGACGCGACCTCTGGTGGCAGGAAGCCCTCGCCGACGAGATACAGCGCCGTGAACACGAACGTCAGGATGACGGTGTTGAAGGGCTGCGTCGCCCAGTCCCACAGCGCCCAGGAGTACACCTGCTTCTTCGGCGCGGGTGTGTCGCCGCGCAGATCCAGGCCGACGACGGCCACGGCGCCGCTGTTCGCGGTCGCCACGGGCTCGGGAACGCCCTGGCGAGGTTCGGGTTCGCTCATGGGGGAAGTCTGGCGGGCCACGGTGAACGCCCGGTGACGGCGCGCCGCGCCAGGGGGTAGAGATCGGAGCTGCAGTGATGCTCAGGCGTAGAGCAGATCCGCCTCGACGGCCGCGGGCCAGTCCGGTACCGCGAGTGTCGCCGGGTCGTTCCAGTTCCCGTCGGCGATCTGGCGGAATGCGCCGCGCACGCCGAAGAGCTTCTCCAGCGGCGACCAGTTCGACTCTCCCGGCATCGGGATCAGCGACCGCTCGGCGAGGGACTCCGGGTACATCTCCGCCAGGAGTGACAGGAGGCGCACCCCGGTGTGCACCGGCCGCAGGGCCGCGGCATCGGTCACGTGCAGGATCACACCCTCGCACTGCGCGCCCGCGTGGTCGCGCACGAGGGGGGTGAATCCGTAAGGGGAGGCGGTCACCCCGGGGAGATCGAGGTCGACCACCGCCTGCGCATAGTCCTCGGCGTCGATGAAGGGTGCCCCGATCACACGGAACGGCACCGCGGTGCTGCGCCCTTCGGAGACGTTCACGCCCTCGGCGAGGCACGTCCCGGGGTAGAGCAGGGCTGTCGCCGCGCTCGGCAGGTTCGGCGACGGCGGCATCCAGCGGAGCTCTTCGCGACCGATCGCGGTGTCCCCGCGTCGCCAACCGTCGAGCTCGACGACGTCGAGCTCGACATCGATGCCGCGGGTGCGCACCCAGTGCCGAGCGAGTTCTCCGATGGTGAGTCCGTGACGGATCGGCATCGACCAGCGCCCGACCAGCGATTGCGCCGCCTCGTCGAGCATCGGGCCCTCTGCCTGTTCGAGGAGACCGCCGAGCGGATTGGGGCGGTCGAGCACGATGACGGCGACCCCCGCATGCGCGCAGGCTTCGAGCATGTGGCTCATGGTCCAGATGTAGGTGTAGAAGCGTGCGCCGACATCCGGGAGATCCACCAGGACGACGTCGAGGTCGGCGAGGTCTTCCGCGGAGGGGCGCACGGAGGGGCCGTACAGGCTGCGCACGGGAACGCCCGTGACGCGGTCTCGCACGTCGTCGATGAGCGCTCCCTCTTTCGCCCGTCCGTCCATCCCGTGTTCCGGGCCGAAGAGCAGGTTCAGCGACCACCCCTCCGTCGCGAGCGCGGCCCGCCCACGCGTGAGCTGCGACGTCAGCGCCAGGTCGTTGGTCAGCATCCCGATCCGCGCGGTGCGCAGCGTGGTCAGCAGGCGCGGGGGCAGGTCGTGCCGGAGGAGCCGGTCGATACCGAGGTGCATGGTCAGTCGATTCTGTGAGTGGTGACGGCGTCGAGGGTGCGCTGCAGGTTCGCCGAGATGGTGTCGTAGTCGGCCTGCGCGATGCGGGTGTAGAGGAAGTCGAGGATCGCGAGCTGCGCGATGCGGCTCGCCATCGCGCCGGAGCGGAACGTCGATTCCGACACCGCGGTGACGAGCACCAGGTCGCACGCCCTGGCCAGAGGCGACTTCGGGTTGTTCGTGATGGCGATCGTGGTCGCCCCTGCTCTCCCCGCGACCTGCGCCGCCTGCACGATCTCGAGCGTGCGTCCGGAATGGGAGATGGCGATCGCCACATCCCGCCCATCCAGCAGCGCGGCGCCCGTCAGCGCGAGATGGTGGTCGGTGCGGGCCTGGGCGACGAGTCCTGCGCGGTGCAGCTTCTGCTCCAGATCCTGGGCGGCGAGTCCGCTGGAGGCGGCACCGTAGATGTCGATGCGTCGCGCGTCTCGGACCTCGGCCACGCAGCGTTCGAGCTCGTCGAGATCGATCTGGCGGGCGGTGCGTTCGATCGCGGCGGCCTCCGCGAAGGCGATCTTGCGCACGGTCGTCGCGACGTCGTCGTAGCGGCTGACATCGCCCGCAGAAACCTGGAACCTCTCCTGGTCGGAGGCGCTGCGGCTGAGCTCGGTCGCGAGCGCCAATCGCATGTCCGGGTAGCCGCCGAAGCCGACGCTGCGGGTGAAGCGGGCGACGCTGGCGACGGAGACCTCGCACTCCTCGGCCAACCGGGTGATGGAGCTCTCCACGACGGCCTGGGGCTCGGCGAGGACGTACTCGGCGATACGGCGCTCGGTCGGGGTCAACTCGGAGAGACGCTGATGGATGGCTGTCACGACACTGTTCGGCACGTGCCCATGATGTCAGGCCGAAACCCACTTCGGAAGAAATTTTCAGATTTGCTTGCACTTCTGTAAGAGATTGCCCAAAGTGGGCATGTCGGCATCTCCCCAACCACGGGAATGCCGCATGACATCGACGTCACGCGACGTGTCCTCAGCACCGAGGGCACTTCGAAGGGCGTTCCCCCCGAAGTAACGGCAGCCCACGACGTGCCAGGCAGCTGCCACCGTCCGAGAGGAACATCATGCGAAACCGCCCCGTCCGCCTCGCATCCACAGCAGGCATTCTCGTCGCTGGGCTCGCTGTCGCGGGCTGTGCCCCCGCCGCGTCCAGCGGTGAAGCCGAGAGCGATGTCACGCTCACGATCTGGTCGTGGCAGGCTTCCTCCTCGCCCAAGTGGGAGGCCGTCTTCGACAAGTACGAAGAGTCCCACCCCGGGGTCACGATCCAGTTCGAAGGCTTCCAGCCGACCGAGTACAACCAGATCCTGGCGACCGGTCTCGAGGGGAGCGATGGACCGGACATCGCCATGCTCCGCGCGTACGGCGGCATCCAGCCGGCGATCCAGTCGGAGCAGATCGTGCCGATCGACGACATCGTCGACGGACTCGATCAGTTCGATCCGACCGTGCTGCGGGCAGCTCAGGGCAAGGACGACGGGAAGACCTATGGCGTCCCGTTCGCGTACCAGACGATGCAGATGTTCTACAACAAGACCATGTTCGACGAGATGGGTCTCGAAGAGCCCGCCGACTGGGACGAGTTCATCGACCTGCAGGAGACCTTGCTGAAAGAGGGCGTGACCCCGATGGCGCTCGGTGCCCGCGAGGACTGGGTGCTGCCGATGTTCCACGACATCATGGGCTCGGCGAACTACGGCGGATCCGAGTTCGAGGAGAAGGTGCTCGCCGGCGACATCGACTTCACCGACCCGACGTACGTGTCGTCGCTGCAGATCGTCAAGGACATGCAGAAGTACCTCGACAAGAACGTCAACGCGATCGCCGTCGCCGACGCCGTGCTGCAGTTCACCTCGGGGCAGGCGGCCCAGTGGCCCGGTGGATCGTTCGATCTGCCGACGTTCCAGAACTCCGCGCCCGACACGGAATGGGGCGTGTACGAGGTGCCCCCGGCCCCCGGCAGCGCTCTGGACCATGCGGTCACCCCGGGCTACGCCGACGGCAGCTTCGGCATCAACGCCTCCAGCGAGAACCAGGAGGCGGCGGCAGAGCTGCTGAACTGGATGACGACCTCGGAATTCGGTCAGCTCGTCGCCGATGAGGTGGACCAGTTCTCCGCCCTCCCCGGAGTGAAGTACTCCGACCCGCTCATGCAGGAGATGAACGAGCAGTACACCGCCAACCCGGCGCCGTACCTGCTGCTCGTCGACTTCCGCTACGGCGACCCGACCGGAACCGCGGTCCTGGGCCCGGACATCCAGGCGATGTTCCTCGGCGACAAGACGCCGGAGCAGCTCGGTTCCGACCTGCAGTCCGGGGTCTCCACCTGGTTCACCCCTGGTTCCTGATCCGAACACGAGGGGGCGTCGATCCGGCGCCCCCTCGCGGAGCGAAAGACACACCATGGCACTGACCATCCCCGTCCGGCGCGACGCCGCTAAGCGCGAGGGCACGAAGCGACGCACACGCGCAGGCATCGCCCTGTCCACCCCGACGGCCGCCCTGTTCGTGCTGCCGGCCGCCGTGCTGTTCGCCGTGCTCATCCTGTATCCGATGCTCGCTGCGCTCAGCTATTCGTTCTTCGACTGGCAGGGCACGAAGCAGGGCGGCTTCGCAGGGGTCGCGAACTACATCACCCTCCTCACGAAGGAGCCCTACGCCTCCGAGCTGTGGAACGCGTTCGGGCACAACCTGCTGCTGTTCGCGGGTGCGCTGGTCTTCCAGAACTCGCTCGGCCTCGGTATCGCCACCCTGCTGCACCGCCGTAAGCGCACCAAGCGCTTCTTCCAGACGATCTTCGCGCTGCCCTACCTGGTGAGCCCCATGGTCATCGGCTACCTGTGGTCGCTCATGCTCTCGCCGCTGTTCGGCCCGGTGAACGCTATCCTCCGCGGTGTGGGCCTCGAGAGCCTCGCGCTTCCCTGGCTCGGCGACCCGCAGCTCGCGATCTGGGTGATCGTGCTCGTGAGCGCCTGGCAGTGGATCGGCTTCCCGATCCTGCTGTACGGCGCCGCCCTCGGCGGGATCCCGGAGGAGATCGAAGAGGCCGCCTCGCTCGATGGGGCGACCGCGGCGAAGCGTTTCCGCTACATCACGCTGCCCATGCTCACGCCCACGATCGGCATCATCACGGTGCTCACCTTCATCGGCAGCATGGAGGCGATGGCCATTCCGTTCGCGCTCGCCGGCTCGAACGGGGCGCCCGCCGGGTCGACCGACGTCATGATGCTCCTCTTCTACCGGACCGCCTTCGAATCGGGGAACCCGAACTCGATCGGCGTCTCCTCCGCGCTCGCGACCGTCCTGTTCATCTTCATCATGGTGATCTCGGTCGTGATCACCTCGACGATGCGTCGCGCTGAACGAAAGCTGTTCTGATGAGCACTGCCCTCGACACCCGTCCGGAGCCCACCACCGAAGCGATCGTCTCCGGTCGTTCCTCCGCCCCACGCCGCCGCTCCAGCCGTACCGCCGATGCTCCGTTCATCGGGCGGTTGTTCGCGAACGTGTTCCTCTGGGGCTACGCGCTCGTCGCCATCGGCCCGCTGCTGCTGATGGTCAACAACTCGTTGCGCACACAGCAGCAGATCGCGACCGAGCCGCTCGGACTCCCGGTCCCGCCGACGTTCACGAGCTTCCAGAGCGCGTGGATCACCGCGTCGTTCGACACCTACTTCCTCAACTCGATCACCGTCACCGTCGGCTCGGTCATCGTCACGACCGTCGTCTCGGTGCTCGCCGCGTACGCGTTCGCGAGGGCTCGGGCGAAGTTCTTCCGTGGCATCGAGGCGGTCTTCCTGTCCGGGCTCATGCTGCCGGTGCACCTGGCGATCCTGCCGCTGTTCTACCTGCTCGACTCGCTCAAGATGACGAGCAACGTGTTCAGCCTGATCCTCGTCTACGGAGCCCTCGGCATTCCGTTCACGACGTTCGTGCTGACGGTCTTCTTCCGCGCGTTGCCGATCGAACTCGAAGAGGCGGCGCGCATCGACGGCGCCGGTCCGTTCCGCACCTTCGTGCAGATCCTGCTGCCGCTCGTGCGTCCGGCGCTCGCTACCGTGATCGTCTTCCGCTTCGTGCCGGTGTGGAACGACTTCTTCTACCCGCTGATCCTGCTGCGCGACCGGGACTCGTACACCCTTCCCGTCGGACTCACCCGCTTCTTCGGCGAGTATTCCACCGACTGGCCGCAGCTGTTCGCCGGGCTCACGATCGCGACGATCCCGCTCATCGTGCTGTTCCTGCTTGCGACCAAGCAGATCATCAACGGACTCACCTCCGGCATGAGCAAGTGACGGGAGAACGGCCGTGGTGAACGGGGCGCCGGGGTCGGCGTGGGCCTCCCTGCGCACGACGCCGGGGAGGGATGCTGAGGAGCTGCTGCTCCTCGGCACCCCGGCCCACGACGATCGGACGCCTCTGAACGAGCGGCACCTGTTCGATCTCGCGTCGCTCACGAAGGTCTTCACCGCGGTCGCCGCACTGCGGCTCGTCGACCAGGGCAGGGTCGACCTCGACGCACCCGTCGCGCCGGTCCTGGATGCCGGTTCGGGTGAGGGAGCTGGACGCATCACCCTCCGCCACCTCCTCACGCACAGCTCAGGGCTGCCGGCCGAGGGACGCGAGTGGCGGGACGGGATCCGCGGCGATGAGTTGCGCGCGCGGGTCCTGCAGCGACCGCTCGGATATGAACCCGGTGGTGGTCACCTCTACTCCGACGTCGGGTACATCGCCGCAGGAGAGTACCTGGAGCGCGTCGCGGGGAGACCCCTCGCCGAGCTGTGGGCGGAGGTGGCGACGGCCATCGGCGCGGGGTCGCTGACATCGTCGCCCGATCCGCGCGAGGCCGTGGCGACGGAGGATCAGCCGCACCGCGGTCCGGTGCGCGGAGACGTGCATGACGAGCTGGCGCACGCGCTCGAACGCCCGGCGGGTCACGCCGGGCTGTTCGGGTCGGTGCACGACGTCGCCGCATTGGCGCGGATGATCCGTGAGGACGGGCAGGGGCCGCGGGAGCGCGTGCTGTCCACGGACTCCACGCGCGCACTCCGCGTGCCGACCGTGCGTGCCGATGCCGGTTACGGCCAGGCGATCGGGTTGCGGGTACGGGACGAGTCGTGGATGTCCGGCATCGACGCGGTGGGGCATACCGGATTCACGGGCACATGCTTCGCCGTCCACACCGGTTCCGGCGGCTTCGGTGTGCTGCTCGTCAACCGCGTGCATCCATCGCGTGAAGACGCCGACATCGCCGCCGTCCGTCGCGCCTTCCTCGCACCGCTCGCGTCCTGAACCTCAGTCCGTGCGCAGCGGCCGCAGCGTGCGCGCGTAGTCCTCCTTCAGCACGGCGAGGTGCAGCCAGGCCTCGATGCGCGTCACCCCCGGCAGTGCGCGCAGCCGCTCGAGGCTGGCGTACAGAGCCCCCGCCGAGGGCTCGACCAATGTGGCCACGGCGTCGAACCGGCCGAGCGTGCGGGCGGCGAAGTCCACACCGCGCCCCCTTCGCAGTTCGTCGATCACGGCCTCGTCGTCGTCGCCGAGCGTCATGCCCACCCCCATCGACAGCTGCCGGTGGGCGAGCCCGCGCGCCTCGACCGCGCTGATCTTGATCACCCCGGCGTCGATCAGCCGCTGCACCCTGGTCGCGACGGCCGAGGGCGACAGACGCACCTCCTCGCCCAGTGCGCGGAAGCTCTTGCGTCCGTCGGCCTGCAGCTGTTCGATCAGCGCCTCATCGATCGTGTCGAGGGTGACACCGCCGTGGTACTCCGAGACGAAGAAGCCCTTGATCACGGTCGAGTAGATGATCGTGCTGATGTCGAGCACGCCGTCGATCGCACGGATCAGGGCCAGCAGGTCGTGCAGCTCCGACATCGAGCCCACGCGCACCTCGGTGACCACGTCGTGCGCCCCGCCGACGGCCGACACCAGCACGGTCTCGCTCATGTCGCGCAGGTGCTCTGCCACGAGCTCGACCGAGCCGTCGGTGCGGATGGAGACGTGGGCGAGCACGTGCTGACCGAGAAAGACCGGGTCGACGGCGGCGACGACCCGCACCGTGCGGTCGGCGAGCATCGTGCGCAGCCGCGCGGCGACGGCGGCCCGCGACTGCCCGAGTCGCTGTGCCAGCGAGAGGATGCTGGCGCGACCGTCTTCCTGCAGCGCGCGGATGAGTTCGGCGTCGAAATCCATGGTTCCGCTCGATTCGGTCAGTTTCCCGCGATCGCACGCTTCGTGGTGCGCAAAGCCAGTGTAGGAGCCTTCTCGGCGACCGGGTAGGCGCGCATTGCACGAATGCGCGATCATATATTCAGTGAATCCGCGTTATCGCTGGAGTTCTGCGCTTGCTGGCCGGGCCGCACGTCCGTAGCATCCTTCGCTATCCGACATCTTCCGCAAAGGAGCGGGCACCCCATGACCACTACCCCCACCAGCGGCACCCACAGCCGGGCGCGACGCGCCGGCATCGCCGCCTTCGTCGGTACCACCATCGAGTGGTACGACTTCTACGTCTACGCGACCGCCGCGGCGCTCGTCTTCGGTCCGCTGTTCTTCCCGAGCGGCGACCGGCTGGCCGAGACCGCAGCGGCCTTCGCGACCTTCGCCGTCGCCTTCCTCGTCCGCCCGCTGGGTGGCATCATCTTCGGCCACATCGGCGACAAGCTCGGTCGGCGCACGTCGCTGGTCATCACGCTGGTGATGATGGGCGCGGCCACGGTTCTCGTCGGCTGCCTGCCGACCTACGAGAACATCGGCATCCTCGCCCCGATCCTGCTGATCCTGCTCCGTGCGGTGCAGGGGCTCGCCGTCGGCGGCGAGTGGGGTGGTGCGGTGCTCATGAGCGTCGAGCACGCCCCCGAGAAGTCCAAGACCTTCTACGGCGGCTTCACGCAGCTCGGCAACCCGGCCGGCGCGCTGCTCGCCTCGGGCATCTTCGCGATCATGACCCGCATGGGCGACGACTTCATCATCAACGGCGGCTGGCGCATCCCGTTCCTGCTGTCGATCGTGCTGGTCGGCGTCGGCTTCTGGGTGCGTTACCGCGTCGAGGAGACGCCTGTCTTTGAGGCGAAGGTCGAGGGGCGCAAGCAGTCGATGCCGTTGGCCTTCGCGCTGCGCACCAACTGGCGTCCGATCCTCCTCGGCATCGGCATCCTGCCCATCTCGACCGGCGGCTACTACCTGGCCACCACCTTCGCCACGGCGTACGCCACCGGTGACACGGTCGCCATCAGCGAGCAGGTGATCCTGGACGCCATGACGATCGCCTCCTTCGTGGAGTTCGTGGTGACCCTCCCCGTCGCCTGGCTGGGCGACAAGTGGGGCCGCAAGAACGTCATGTACATCGGTCTGATCACCTCGGTGCTGACCTTCGTGCCGTTCCTGCTGATCCTGCCGGGGCGCGTGGAACCGCTCATCTTCCTGTTCGCCTCGCTGGTGCGCATCGCGATGAGTGCGACGTACGCGCCGATCGCTGCTCTGCTCTCGCAGATGTTCCGCCCACAGGCCCGCTACACCTCGATCGCGCTGTCCTACGGCGTCGGCGCAGCGGTCTGGGCCGGCTTCTCGCCCTGGTTCGCGACGCAGCTCATCGCCTGGACCGGAAGCATCTGGTCGGTGATCGCGATGTTCATCGGCATGGCCGTCATCGCCGGCATCTGCACGCGCCTCGCACCGCAGCACTCCGACGAGGCCCCCGTCACCGCCTCCTTCACCGCCCGCACCGACACGACCGCGAACAGGCTGCCATGAGAAAGCTCACCCCCTTCGACCGCTCGGCCCAGACGGCACCCGTCCTTCTGACCGCGCACACGATCCACACGGCGGATGCCGCCGCCACGACGGCCACGGCGATGCTGACCGACCGTGGGCGGATCCTCGCGATCGGCACCCCCGCCGAGTGCGAGGCGGCGGCCGAACGGGGTGGGCTCTCTCCGGAGCGCATCGACCTCGGCGACGCCGTCGTCGTCCCGGGCTTCGTCGACGCCCATGCGCATCCGCTCATGTTCGGGCAGATGATGAGCTGGGTCGACTGCGGGCCGGAGAAGGCCGGCAGCATCCCCGAGATCGTGGCCCTGCTGAAGGCGGCGGCCGCTGACCTCCCCGAGGGGCGCCCCGTGCGCGGCTACGGCTACGAACAGCGCAACCTCGCCGAGAAGCGGCACCCCACCCGCTTCGAGCTCGACGAGGTCGCGGCCGATCGCGAGGTGTACCTCATGAACGCGTCGGGTCACGGCGGCGTCGTGAACTCGCACACCCTCGTCGTCAACGGCGTCGACCGGGACACCCCGAACCCCGACGGCGGCGAGTTCTTCCGCGACGCGGAGGGCGAGCTGACCGGAGAGCTGTCGGATGCCGCGTGCAACATCCTCACGGGTGTGCACGGCGTGAAGATCGGTCACCACGGTCCGAACTTCCACCTGGCCGATGAGCCGGAGGAGCACCTGCGCCAGCTGGATGCGGCGACGCAGCGCTTCCTCGCAGGCGGGGTCACCTCGATCGGCGACGCCCAGGTCACGCGTCGGGAGTTCGACATGTACCTGCGCCTGGCCGAGGCCGGACGCCTGGAACTGCGCGTGTCGATGTACCTGCTCTCGCACCTGCTCGACGAGGCCCTCGAGATGGGACTCGTCGGCCAGTTCGGCAACGCCCACCTGAGCTTCGCGGGCATCAAGTTCTACGCCGACGGCACGCTCGGCGGCTGGACCGCGTACTTCCCCGACGGCTACGTGGGCGACCCGTGCCGCACCGGCCAGCTGTACCACGAGCCCGCGGAGTACGCCGGCCTCATCCGCAAGGCGCACGCCGCCGGTCTCCAGACCGCCACGCACGCGCAGTCGCCCACCGCGATCGAGATGGTCGTGTCGGCGATCGAGGCCGCGCTCGCCGAGCATCCGGATGCCGACGCCCGGCACCGCATCGAGCACTGCGGGCTGCCGACCCCCGAGCAGATCGAGCGGATGGCCGCCTCGGGCATCCGCCCGGTCAACCAGACCCAGCACTACTTCAACTGGGGCGAGGGCGTCGAGGAGGCCATCGGCACTCCGGGCGAGCGCTTCAACCCGCTGGGTGAGTTCGAGCGTGCGGGCGTGTCCTTCACGATCTCCTCCGATGCGCCGGTCGCCGAGCCCATCCCGCTCGAGGCCATCCAGACCGCCGTCACCCGCGTCACCCGCCGCGGGCACAAGCTCGGTCCCGACGATCTGCGCGTCTCCGCGCTCGCAGCCCTGCGCGCCCACACGATCGAGGGCGCCGTGTCGATCGGGCGCGAAGACGACCTGGGCTCGCTCGAGGTCGGCAAGTACGCCGACTTCGCGGTGCTCTCCGGCGACCCGCTGGCTGTTCCCGCCGAGGAGATCTCGGCGATCACGGTGCGCGAGACCTGGGTCGACGGTGTTCGCCGTCACCGGGTGTGAGGATGATCCGATGAACTCCGAGCAGTACACCGACACCGCCGGCCGCGCGGTGCTGGAGACGATCCGCGCCTACGGCGTGACCGCGATCTTCGGCATTCCCGGCACCCACAACCTCGAGCTCTACCGGCCGCTCGCCGACCTCGGCATCCGCGCGGTGACGAACCGCCACGAGCAGGGATCCGGCTACGGTGCCGACGGCTGGGCGCAGCAGACGGGTCTCCCCGGCGTCGTCATCACGACCTCAGGCCCCGGTCTGCAGAACGCGATGAGCGCGATCGGCACGGCGTTCTGCGAGTCGCGACCGCTCATCGTCCTCTCGCCCGGTGTGCCGCTCGGCGCGGAGTTCGCCGACGTGGGCACGCTGCACGAGACGAAGGATGCCACGGCCATGGTCGGCGCGATCGCCGAGTGGTCGCGCCGCGTGACCAGCGCCGCCGAGGCGGTCGATGCCGTGCACGATGCGTTCGCCCTGTTCCGCACCGGTCGCCCTCGTCCCGTGCACATCGAGATCCCCCTCGACGTGCTGGAGGCGCCGGCCGGGGTTCCCGCCGAGGCGCGACGGCCGCGTCCGGTCCCCGCGCGGGCCTCCGGCGATCCGCAGGCGCTGGCCGAGGCCGCACGCCTGTTGGCCGGAGCGAAGACCCCGGTGATCGTGGCGGGTGGCGGAGCGGTGGATGCCGCGCACGAGGTCACGGTCGTCGCGGAGCGCCTCGGCGCGCCGGTGCTGACGACCCTGAACGGCAAGGGCGTGGTGGATGAGCGGCATCCGCTCGCCCTCGGCTCGAACCTGCGTCTGGCCGCGGCGCGCACGGTCGCGGAGGACGCGGACGTGCTGCTCGTGGTCGGCTCGAAGCTCGGTGAGGCCGAGCTCTGGGCACCGCGACTCGAGGCGCGAGGATCCGTGATCCGCATCGACATCTCGCCGGCGCAGCGCGATAAGAACCTCGCAGCGACGGTCGGGATCGCCGGCGACGCGGCCGCCGTGCTGGAGGCGCTCCTCGCGGCCCTCCCCGCCGAGACCCGCCCGCCGCGTGAGCTGACCGCGGAACGCGCCGCGATCGCCGCCGAGATGCGGGAGACCGCCCCCGAGACGGTCGCGCTGGCCGAGATCATCGCCGACGCTCTTCCCGACGACGCGATCGTCGCCGGCGACTCGTCCCAGATCGTCTACATGGCGCTGGGCAGCGTGCTGGCGTCGGCGCATCCGCACTCCCTGCTCTACACCCCCACCTACGCGACCCTCGGCTACGGCCTGCCCGCGGCGATCGGCGCACGGGTCGCGCAGACCGAGCATCCGGTCGTGACCGTGATCGGCGATGGCGCGCTGATGTTCTGCGTGAACGAGCTGGTCACGGCGATCGAGCAGCGTCTCGACCTCACGATCGTGTGCGTCGACAACGGCGGCTACGCCGAGATCCGGCAGAACGAGCTCGACAGGGGGATGACCCCGATCGGCGTCGACCTGGTGCAGCCCGACTGGGCGGCCCTCGCCACGGCCTTCGGCGCGACCGGGCGGCGGGTGGAGAACCGCGATGACATCGCCTCCAGCATCCGCGCCGCCATCGCCGACGGGGGAGTGCAGCTGGTGCACCTCCCGCAGAACGCCCTCTGACCTCCAGCCGCTGGAACTCTCCCTCACCCCGACGAACAGGAACGAGCAATGACCGAGAACGTGGGCCCCATCGACGCGTCCGTGAACCCCCGCTACTCCGGCATCGCCACCTTCGCGCGCCTGCCGCGGATCGAAGACGTGCCGCGCGCTGACATCGCCGTCGTCGGCATCCCCTTCGACTCCGGCGTGAGCTACCGGCCGGGCACGCGGTTCGGTCCGTCGCATGTGCGCGAGTCGTCGCGACTGCTGCGCCCGTACAACCCTGCGCAGGACGTGTCGCCGTTCGCGATCGCGCAGGTGGTGGATGCCGGTGACATCCCGGTCAACCCGTTCGACCTCACCGAGGCCGTGAGCGAGGTCGAGCGCGCGGCGCTGGCCCTCGGCGAGCAGGTGCAGCGCATCGTCACGATCGGTGGCGACCACACGGTCGCGCTGCCGCTGCTGAGGGCTGTCGCCGCGAAGCACGGTCCGGTCGCTGTGCTGCATTTCGATGCCCACCTCGACACGTGGGACACCTACTTCGGGGCGCCCATCACGCACGGCACACCCTTCCGTCGCGCGAGCGAGGAGGGGCTGATCGACCTCACCGCGAGCTGCCACGTCGGCACCCGCGGTCCCCTGTACTCGAAACAGGACCTCGAAGACGACGAGCGCCTGGGCTTCTCCATCGTGTCGAGCGAGTACATCGAGGAGCACGGCGTGGAGGCCGGCATCGCCCGCATCCTGCAGCGCATCGGCGACAAGCCGCTGTACGTGTCGATCGACATCGACGTGCTCGACCCCGCCCACGCGCCCGGCACCGGCACCCCCGAGGCGGGCGGGTTGACCAGCCGCGAACTGCTGCGGATCCTGCGCGCCCTGTCCTCGCAGAACATCGTCGGCGCGGATGTGGTCGAGGTCTCGCCCGCCTACGACCACGCGCAGATGACCGGCATCGCCGCGAGCCACGTGGTCTACGAGCTCGTGTGCCTGCTGGCAGCCCGCGTGGGGTCTGACTCTCAGTAAAGCGCGGCGAGGAGCTCGGCGAACAGCTCCTCGGCGTCGCATTCGACACGGCGCCGGGTGAACCAGTCGCAGATGTTCACGCAGTCGCGATGCAGCAGATCGAGCCCCTGCGGATTCGCGATGATGTCGACGATCTGCGGCAGGTCGATCACGTGCACCCGCCCCTCGTGCACGAGCAGGTTGTAGGCCGAGAGGTCGCCGTGGGCGAACCCCGCCGCCGCGAAGATGCGCATCAGGTCGACGACCTGCGCGTAGTACCCCTGCAGTTCGGTGCGGTCGCCGCGGGCCTGGGCGAGGCGGGGTGCGGCCGTGCCGTCGGCGTCGCCGAGGAACTCCATCAGCACCTCGGTGCCGTTGACCTGCACGGGATACGGCACCGGGGCCCCGAGCTCCCACATCCGGCACAGCGCCTCGAACTCGGCGAACGACCACTGCGCGGCGGCCACCTCCCGGCCGTGGTCCGACTTCTTGGCGAGGGCGCGCGCGTCGCGGGTGTTCCGGATGCTGCGCCCCTCTGTGTAGACGGATGACCGGTGGAAGCTGCGATGCTCCGCGCTGCGATAGCGCTTCGCTGCGAGGAGGGTGTGCTGGCTCGGGTCGCCCGGCACGCCGCGTTCGAGCAGGAACACGTCGGCCTCCTTGCCGGTCTTGAGGATTCCGCGCTCGGTGTCGAGTGCGCCGGCCGAGGTCACCACCCATGCCGGCCACGGCTCGGGGCCGCGCTCGGACGGGGTGATCGCCGGCCACGTGGACCAGCGCTGACCCTCGCCGGGGTCGACGTCGGCGAAGGCGAGCTCGGTTTCGAGGGAATCGAATGCGGCGGCGTCGAACGAGGGTGTGTCGAACGAGGGTGCGTCGAAGGACGCGGCTTCCGAGGAAGCGAAGGGATCAGACAAGATGTGGCTCCGGGAGCAGGAGGCCACACCAGGATCAGGAGCGGGTGGCCTCGAAGGGAAGGTGGTCGGCGGAGAGCGCGACAAAGACGGTGTTCATGTCCTCGGCTCCTTCCGCTCGGGCTTCCCGGGCCGGTCCCGGTGCGTCGTCGAGCCTAGGGCGTCGATGCACCGCTGTCCAGAGGCGGGGGTCAGCCTCCGACGGGCGGGGAGAGGCGGATGAGCACTCCGTCGCCCTCGCCGCCGGTCGCGACCACCCACGACCCACCCGTCCACGCGGCGGCGTTCGCGCCGCACAGGAACGGCAGCGGATGCTGTCCGGCGGCGTCGCCGAGACGGAGGGCGTCGTCGCGGCGGAGGATGTCACCGTTCGAGGTCTCGGCGCAGTGCAGGCGGCGTTCGACCGCCGTCCGCGCGTCGGGGGAGCCGCCGACGATCACACCGTGAACGTCGCTCTGCTCCGGCTCTCCGCCCCACCACAGCGCCGTGCCGTCGGGAGCGACGGCGACGAGGGGGTGCTCAGTGACCTGCCGATCCCGACTCAGCTCGGTGCCGTCGGCCGCGAGCACGATCCGTCGGAGGGAGTCGCCAGATACACGCGTCCCGCGCTGTCGACGTCGATGCCGATCGGTGGGATGCCGGGTCGAGCGCTCAGCGCCTCGTCGAGTGCGACCGGGCCGCTGTGCAGCAGGGTCCGTGTCCCGCTGTCGAGATCCACGCGCAGCACCTCGTAGTCGAGGTAGGCGTCGGGAGGGCGCGGCTGGTAGCGCACCACGATGGCGTCGCCGTCGTGCACGGCCACATCGCCGAACTCGAAGTCCCCGTAGTCGAAGTCGCCCTGGTCTCCCACGACATCGCCCGGCAGGTCCCTCATCGTCATGGTGGTGGTGTCGAGCACCGAGATCATCGGCATCACGTGGGCGCGGTCGCCCTGCAGCACGACGAGCTCGGTGGCCGAGAGCGGAGCCATCGCCCCGATCCGCGAGACCGGGGCGCCGGGATCGGTGTCGAACCTCGCGAGCGTCTCGCCATCGGCGCCGACGTGCAGCCACGATCCGGAAGATGTGGTCCAGAACCCGCCTGCGCCGTCGGCCGACAGCACGTGCCTCCCGTACGACAGGTCGGTCGGGGGACCGGGGGGGCCTCCGGTCCGGAACCGACGAAGGAGCTCTGGAACGAGATCGGCTCGAGGGCCCAGTCGTCCGGGCCGGCGGCGCGCTGCCCGGTGCATCCGGAGGTGAGCATGATCGCCGCGACGGCGGCGGCACCGCACCACAGGCGCGCCCGTCTCCGTCTCCGATCCCGCATGCTGACACTCTGCAAGCTCGGGCTGGGAACCGACCGGGAGCGCGTCGGACGAATGGTCGGATGCCGCGGACGACCGGTCGGGCGACGGCCTCCGGGTGCTGCGAACGTGGAACCATGACCACGACAGCGCCCGTTCCCACCATGCCGCCCTCCGCGGCCTCCCGCATCCGCTACGGCGGACTCATCGTGCTGATGCTGATGGGCTTCCTGCTGGTCACGGCCGAGTTCCTCCCCAACGGCGTGCTCACCGAGATGGCCGACGGGCTGGGGGTCACTCCGGGTCAGGCCGGACAGACCGTGACCGTGACGGCGCTGGTCGGACTCATCGTCGCGCCGACCGTCGGACTCATGTTCCCGCGGCTGGATCGGCGGTCGCTGCTGGTGTGGATGGCGCTCGCCGCCGCCGTGTCGAACCTGATCGTGGCGATCGCGCCGAACCTGATCATCGTGCTGCTGGCGCGGTTCCTGCTGGGTGCCGCCATCAGCGCCTTCTGGGCGATGTCGATCACGGTCGCTGCGCGCCTGGCGGGACCGGAGAATCTCGGACGCGGTGTCATGTTCACCTCGGCGGGAGTGTCGCTGGCGACCGTGGCCGGCGTGCCGCTGGGCGTCATGCTGAGCGAACTCGTCGACTGGCGGATGGTCTTCGCCATCACGGGCGTGCTGATGGTCGTGCTCGCGGTGGTGCTGCGGTTCGCGCTGCCGTCGGTGCCGGCCGAGCGGGCGTCGAGCCTGCGCCTGCTCGTCGACACGCTGCGCCGCCCCGGCATCGGTCTCGGCATGGTCGGCCACGTGCTCGTCGTGCTCGGGCACTTCCTCGCCTACACGTACGTGCGGCTCGCGCTGGAGCGGATCCCCGAGGTCGACGCCTCGACCATCGTCGTGCTGCTCGCGCTGTTCGGCGTCGGCGGCCTCCTCGGCAACATCACGATCGGGCTCGTGATCGACCGCACGTTCGCCTTCTTCGCGGTGTTCGCGCCGCTCGTGATCGCCGTGTCCGTGATGTCGATGATCCTGTTCTCCGGGTCGATCGTGGGTGTCGGCATCGTCGTGCTGGTGTGGGGCTTCTTCTTCTCGTCCTGGCTGATCGTGGCGAACACGTGGGTCGGACACCGGATGCCGGATCGGCTCGAAGCCGGCGGCAGTCTCGTCGTCGTGGGGTTCCAGGGGGCGATCACCCTCGCGGCCGGCATCGGCGGACTGCTCGTGGACACCCTGAACGTCGAGCTGGTCTACGTGATCGGGTCGATCGCGCTGCTCGCCGGCGCGGTGCTGTTCGGCGCGTCCAACCGCGTCAGCAGCAGGGCCTGAAAGGCAGAGATCCTCGGGCCGAGATCCTCAGGCCGAGATCGGCGTGCGGTTCGCCAGACGCCACGACGAGGGGGTCTGCCCGGTGCGGCGGCGGAAGGCCCGACTGAACCCCTCGTCGGAGGCGTAGCCCAGCTCGCGGGAGACGTCCGAGACGCTTCGCCCGGCCTCGAGCATCCGCTTGGCCGCGTCGACGCGCACCTCGGTGACGTAGTCGGCGGGGGAGCGGCCGACGGTGCTGCGGAACCGTTCGGCGAAGGTCGAGCGCGACATGGCGCCGATGCCGGCGAGGCGCTCCACCGTCCAGTCCCGGCCCGGTTCCTCGCGGATGGCGTCGACGACGCGGTCGAGGAACGGGTCGTTCGACAGCGAGGGCCAGCCCGTCGGGGCACAGCCGTTCGCAGCCCAGGCGCGGATGACCGACAGCAGCACGGTCGTCGCCATCATGCGGCAGATGATGGGGTCGCCCTGGCGGGCGGGCATCACCGTGTCGCCGAGCACCCCCATGTTCAGCGCCAGGGCGGCGGCGGCGGGCTCCACGGCGTCGAACCCGGTGACGGTGAGGAACGGCGGCAGCAGGGCGGGCAGCGGCGAGGCCGCATCGGCGAGCTCGATGTCGGCGATCATCAGGCTCGTGTCGTCCCGCGCTTCGAGCACGAACGGCGAACGGCCGAGGGTCAGGAACGCGTCGCCCGCCACGAGCAGGTCATGGCGGGCCTTCGTGTCGACCCTGAGTCGCTGCGAGTCGGGATCGACGTCGAGGCGGCAGCCGTCTCCGAGTGGAGGATGCCCCTGCACAGCGCCCTCGGCGATGTAGACCAGGGTGATGGTGTCGGCGGGGATCGGCAGCAGCGCTCCCGCAGCTACCGAGGTGCGACGGCCGATGCCGACGCGCAGGTCGACCGCACCGAGCACGTTCGAGAGCGCGTCTGCATCCACTGTCACCATGCCTTCGGCAACGTCGTCGCGCGGCGTGCTATTCCGCCGTCGGCCGCGTCGAGGCACGAAACGGGTCGCGTCGTGCTGACGGACTCAACCATTCGGTTGATTCGAAGGGGGTGACCGCCGGATACGGTGGAGGGACACCACCCGAGGAGTACCGTGTTCCGCACCCCCGACCGACTGTTCCGAGTTCTCGCGATCGCGGAGGCGATCACCTGGACGATCCTGATCGCCGCGATCATCGCGCGCGCCGTCGGCGCCCCCGGGGTCGTGGTGACCGTGGGTGGAGGCATCCACGGGTTCATCTTCCTGAGCTACGCGGCGACGGCGATCCTGGTCGCGCTGAACCAGCGCTGGCATGTCGGTGTGGGTGTTCTCGCCGTCGCCAGCGCCGTCATCCCGTACGCGACGATCCCGACCGAGATCTGGCTGCACCGCACCGGGCGGCTCACCGGCGCCTGGCGTCTCGAGGCGACCGACGACCCGCGCGATCGCCGCTGGTACGACCGGCTGATGCGGTGGTTCCTGCAGCGGCCGTGGGTTCTCGCGCTGCTTCTGGTCGTCGGTATCGTCGCGCTGTACGTCATCCTGCTGCTGGTGGGTCCTCCCGGCGGCAAGTGACGCCCGGCGGGGTCTGATCCCTGCGCCGGGTTCAGGGCGTGACGACGACCGCGTTCTCCTCGTTGATCGCAGCCAGCGTCGCCTCAGCATCTGCGGCGGTGCAGTCCACGACCACCGACAGGCCCACCCCGGTCTGCGTGAACGCACGCGCGGCCATGAGCCAGGTGCGGCTGCCGTCCACGCCGACGACCTGGCGCGTCTCGACGCCTCCGTTGCCGCCCGCCATGTAGCTGAACTCGCCGGTCGTGGCGAGCGGGGTGACCTCGCTGGTCGGAGTCTGCAGCAGCACACCGAGGATCGCGTCGGACGAGGCGCTGTCGTCTCCGGCGACCACGGGAACGTCGGTCGTGTACCCCTGCCAGAACCGCGCCGTGCAGGTGCCGTCGACCGTGCCGTACGTCCAGGCGCCGTTGCCGTCGTCGGGCGAGACGATCTTCCAGCCCTCGTCGACCACGAGCCCGTCGCCCCATTCGATGTAGGTGTCGCTCGCGAGATCGAGGCCTTCGGCGAAGGTCAGGGTCGAGCCCGACGACTCGTCGCTCGGCGCATCGGTCTCCGGACTCGACGAGGGGACGTCGGCGGGCGACCCCACGGGGATCTGCGCGTACAGGCATCCGCTCAGTGACAGCACGGCCACAGCGGCGATCGCGGTGCTGGCCAGGCGCAGGGGGATCGAGAAGGAGGTGCGCGTCATGCCGGTCAGCCTAGTCCCGGACCGTCATCGTCTCCGGTCCACGGTTCCACCCGGGCCGACTGATCAGTGGGCGCTGACGACCCCGATCGAGTCGTGCACGATGACCGTCGCGACCCGAGCGCCGGCACCCGCCGCGACGATGAGCTGCTGCGGACCGGGTGTCGCGGCGTCGCCCGCGGCGTAGAGCCCCGGCACATCGGTGCGACCCGAGCGGTCCGTGCGCAGATGCCCGGCGTGATCCAGCGTGGGCGCGATCCCGTCGAGGAACGACAGCGCGTTCTCCCACTCGGGCCGCACGAAACCGCCGTCGACCGGGACCGATGTGCCGTCGGCCAGACGGATGGCGTCGAGGCTTCCCCGCTCACCCACGAGCTCGACGATCGTCTCGCGACGCACGTCGATGCCGGAGGCGGCGAGCTCCGCCTCCTCGTCCGCGGTCACGACGTCCGCCCCGTGCGTGAACACGGTGAGGCTCTCGGTCCAGCGTCCGATGAGTCGCGCGCGGTCGGCGATGTCGGGCGTCTCGCCGATCAGGGCGAGGCGGCGGCCCTGCAGCTCCCACGCATCGCAGGTGGCGCAGCTGAACAGGCTCATGCCGTAGTACCCGCGCAGGTTCGGGACATCGGGGAGCGTCTCGCGCAGCCCGGTGGCCAGCAGCACCGCCCCGGCCGTGACGGTGGTCTCGGCATCCCGCCGGCCGATGTCCGCCGCGAACACACGTCGATCGCCGTGCGGTCCCGTCCCCTCTCCGTCCGTCTGCCGGAGGGCGGTGACGCGCGTCCGCGATCGCACCTCCACGTTCGGATAGGCCGCGAGCTCTTCTCTGGCGAGGCGCCGCAGTTCGTGCGGCGGGATGCCGTCGCGGGTCAGGAACCCGTGCGATCGCAGCGTCGCCGCATTGCGCGGACGATCAGCGTCGATCACCAGCACGCGTGCGAGCGCGCGGCCGAGGTTGAGGGCGGCGGAGAGACCGGCCGGTCCGCCGCCCACGATGAGCACGTCGTAGTCGGCGCGCTCGTTCATGTCCGCCATCGGTGATGTCATCCGCACGGTCCTTCCGAGAAAGGGGCGGATCCATCGCGCGGCGTCTGCCGGGGCGACACCGCCGGGCGGCCGCTAAGGCTCGCCTTACTCTCATTTTGCCACTGTTCGACGCTGTCTCGGTCGGTTCGACGGTGTCTCGGGCGCCCGAGGCCAGGGACCCGTGCTCGCTAGGATCCCCCTATGCGGCTCCGTGCCATCGACCTCGTCGACGTCCTGATGTACCTGATCGTGCTCGGCATGTTCAGTCAGCTGTTCCCCGCGGTCATCTCCGAGACGTTCCTGCTGTCGCTTCTGACGGCGATCCTCCTGAAGATCGTCCTCGAGGCCGTCGTCTGGGTGAAGGGGAGGGCGATCGCCCACATCCGATCCGACGGCACGGCGGCCAGGCGAGCGGTCGGTGTCGTCGTGCTGCTGCTGATCCTCCCCGGCAGCAAGTTCCTCGTGCTGGAGCTGGTGGACGTCGTGTTCGGAGATGCCGTCCAACTCGGCGGGTTCTTCCTGGTGACCCTGCTGATCGTCGTCCTGATGCTCGCGCGCGGCGCCGCGCGACGGCTCCTCTCGCCAGCGCCGACCGTCGAGAGCGCCGCCTGAGCGCGAAGGGCTCGGTGCGCTCAGCTGCGACGGACGGGCTGCTGCAGCTCGGTGACCCAATCGGACTGGTCCTCGGAGACCGCGCGCACATACAGCTCGCGACACGGGCCGTCGTGCACCAGGCCCCGCGCGAAGATCTCGGTGTGGATCGCGTGCCAGCTCTCGGCGATGTGCTCCATCGATCCGAGATGGATGCCGCACACGGCCTCCGTCGCCGCGGGGAGCTCGACGATCTCGAAGCCCTCGCGCGCGGGGCCGCTGTACGTGTAGCCCGCGATGACCTGCAGCCCGTCGTCGAGAGTCTCGTACTGAGCGATCGGGGTGGCCAGGGAGTGCGTGTCGCCGATGATCTCGGCCACGGCGTCGAAGGCGGGCCCGACCACTCCGGCGACGGCCGGCTGGTCGGCCACGACCGTGCGGATGGCAGCGAGGCGCACGGCGGGGAGGGGCTTGTCGATGATCTCGATCTGGGACATGTGCTTCTCTCTCTCGATGAGGTGGAGGCGCCTCTCCACGTCGACGAGTCTCTCCGCGGCGATCCGATGCTCCTGCTCGACCTCTGCGCGACGGATCCTCAGCAGGGCGGCGATGCGTTCGGCATCGACGCCGCGTTCGAGGATCGCCGAGACGTCATCGAGACCGAAACCCAGCTGGCGCAGGGCGACGATCCGGTGCAGCCGTTCCAGCTGCGAGGGATCGTAGGAGCGGTATCCGGTGAACTCGTCCACGTGGGCGGGCTCGAGCAGGCCGGCCGTGTCCCAATGCCGGAGCATCCGGTGGGTCACCTGGCCGATCTGCGCGAACGCTCCGATGGACAACATGTCTCAGTTCTCCCGCCTGCCACTGTGTCAGAGTCAAGTATCGCGTCGATGCGGGCGCCCTGCGGCGTCGCGCGCTGCCGGTCCGAGGAGTTCCCGAACGGAGTTCCGGTATATCGTTTTCCCGCTCTGATCTGGGCCTTTGAATGTCGGTGGCTCCTGGTTCACTGAAGGTATGACGGCACTGGCGGATGCGACTCGCGAGCAGGTGGCTGCGCTCGCCGCGCTCACCGAGATGCTCGTCGAGGTCGAGCGCACGATCAGCAGTCTGCAGGCCGCACGCGACGGCATCCTGGCGGTGGGCTCGCGGCTCGCACTCGAAGTCGCTGAGCAGGCGGAGCATCCCGATCAGGGGGAGATGTCTGCGCGCACCGTCGCCGCGGAGTTCGCCACAGCCCTGCGGGTGAGCGATCGGACGGTGCAGCGGCGGATGGCGGACGCGGCGTGGGTCGTAGAGCGCTTCCCGATGGTCTGGGAAGCGCAGGGCGCCGGTCGTATCAGCGCGGCGCACGCCCGCGTCGTGTGCGAAGCGGGCGAGCACCTCGACGATGCGGCGAGCCGCGATGCCTACGCGACGCAGATGATCGTCTTCGCCGAGGCCGAGTCTCCCGCCCGCGTCGGCCGCATGGCGCGGCGGGTGGCCGAGCGGTTCCAGGCGCGGTCGATCGAGGAGCGGCATCTCGACGCGCGGGAGAAGAGGGCCGTGTGGGTGAAAGACGTCGGCGACGGGATGACACAGCTGGGGGTGCTCGGTCCCTCGGCGCTCGTCCACGGTGTCTTCGATCGCCTGACGCAGATGGCCGAGGCGATGCAGGAGCCCGAATCCCAGGAGCCCGGGTCCCCGGAGCCCGAGTCCCCGGTGCCCGATCGGCGCACCATCGCGCAGCTCCGCGCCGATCTCGCCCTCGACCTGCTCCTCACCGGTGCCCCGGTCGGGCACGACGGCTCGGAGGGGCCCCTCGCGGCGATCCGCGGAACGGTGTCGATCACTGTTCCCGTCATGACCCTGATCGCGGGCGACGCGACACCGGCCGAGCTGAACGGCCGCACCCCGATCGACCCCGTGACCGCCCGCCGGTTCGCCGGTGCGGCATCCGGATGGGACCGTATCCTCACCCACCCCATCACCGGGACGGTCCTCGCGGTCGACCGCTATCGGCCGGGTTCGGATCTGCGGAGACATCTTCGCGCCAGGGATCAGCGCTGCAGATTCCCCACCTGCGGGTATCCGTCCACCGATTGCGACATCGATCATCATCGCGATGCCGTGCTCGGTGGCTCCACCGACGAGTCGAACCTCGGCCATCTGTGTCGACGCCATCATGTGCTCAAGCACCATTCGCCGTGGACGGTCGAGCCTCTGGGCGGTGGCCTCTACGCCTGGACGAGCCCGACCGGCAAGGTTTACATCGACCGGCCGCCTCCCCAGAACACCGTCACCTTCACCGAGGATCCCGAGGTCGCCCCGTTCTGAGTGACGCCGCCGTGCACCCGGAACAGCGCCGAATCTCAAAGTTGAGCCAATTCATATCAAGTTCATTTGACTCCTTCTCGACCCCTGGGTACACTTGAGTCATCGCGACTCAGGTTTTCCTGATCGCCGCAGATTTTCCGAACCACAACGAACTTCCAACAAAGGAGAGAACACATGGCACGTGCTGTCGGTATCGACCTCGGAACCACCAACTCCGTCGTCAGCGTCCTCGAGGGTGGCGAGCCCAAGGTCATCGCCAACGCCGAGGGCTTCCGCACGACCCCCTCGGTCGTGGCCTTCACCAAGGACGGGGAGGTGCTCGTCGGTGAGACCGCGAAGCGCCAGGCCGTCACCAACGTCGATCGGACGATCGCTTCCGTCAAGCGCCACATGGGCACCGACTGGAGCTTCGACGTCGACGGCAAGAAGTGGACGCCGCAGGAGATCTCCGCGCGCATCCTCATGAAGCTCAAGCGCGACGCCGAGGCGTACCTGGGTGACACGGTGACCGATGCGGTCATCACCGTCCCCGCGTACTTCAACGACGCCGAGCGTCAGGCCACCAAGGAGGCCGGCGAGATCTCGGGCCTCAACGTGCTGCGCATCATCAACGAGCCGACCGCGGCCGCGCTCGCCTACGGCCTCGACAAGGGCAAGGAAGACGAGCTCATCCTGGTCTTCGACCTGGGTGGCGGAACGTTCGACGTCTCGCTGCTCGAGGTGGGCAAGGACGACGACTTCTCCACGATCCAGGTGCGCTCGACCGCCGGTGACAACCGTCTCGGTGGAGACGACTGGGACCAGCGTCTCGTCGACTACCTGATCAAGCAGTTCAAGGAGACCACGGGCGTCGACGTCTCGGGTGACAAGATCGCCCTGCAGCGTCTCAAGGAGGCTGCGGAGCAGGCGAAGAAGGAGCTCTCCTCCTCGACGTCGACGAGCATCAACCTGCCCTACCTGTCGCTGACCGAGTCGGGCCCGGTGTCGCTTTCCGAGACCATCACCCGCGCGAAGTTCGAGGACCTCACGAAGGACCTTCTCGACCGCACCAAGAAGCCGTTCGAGGACGTCATCCGCGAAGCCGGCATCAAGGTGTCCGAGATCGACCACATCGTGCTCGTCGGTGGATCCACGCGTATGCCTGCGGTCGCCGAACTCGTCAAGCGCGAGACCGGCAAGGACGCGAACAAGGGCGTCAACCCGGATGAGGTCGTCGCCGTCGGCGCCGCGCTCCAGGCCGGTGTCCTCAAGGGTGAGCGCAAGGACGTTCTCCTCATCGACGTCACCCCGCTGAGCCTCGGTATCGAGACCAAGGGCGGCATGATGACCAAGCTCATCGAGCGCAACACGGCCATCCCGACCAAGCGCAGCGAGACCTTCACCACGGCAGACGACAACCAGCCGTCCGTCGCGATCCAGGTCTTCCAGGGCGAGCGTGACTTCACGCGCGACAACAAGCCGCTCGGCACGTTCGAGCTGACGGGTATCGCTCCGGCTCCCCGCGGCATCCCGCAGATCGAGGTCACCTTCGACATCGACGCCAACGGCATCGTGCACGTGTCCGCCAAGGACAAGGGCACCGGCACCGAGAAGTCGATCGTCATCTCCGGCGGCTCCTCGCTGTCGAAGGAAGACATCGAGCGCATGGTGCGCGAGGCCGAGGAGCACGCCGCTGAGGACAAGGCGCGCCGCGAGGCCGCAGAGGTCCGCAACCAGGCCGAGACGCTCGCGTACTCGATCGACAAGCTGATCACCGAGAACGACGACAAGCTGCCCGAAGACGTGAAGACCGAGGTCAAGGCCGACGTCGACGCGCTCAAGACGGCTCTGGCCGGCGAAGACGACGAGGCTGTGAAGACCGCGTTCGACAAGCTCAACCAGTCGCAGTCCAAGCTCGGCGAGGCCATCTACGCCTCCTCGCAGGCGGATGCCGCTGCCGGCGCTTCGGCTGACGGCGAGGCCCCGGCCGGTGACGCTCCCTCCTCCGAGGACGACGTCATCGACGCCGAGGTCGTCGACGACGAGGACGAGAAGAAGTAATCATGACGGACAAGAACTTCGACGAGAACCAGTTTCCTGAGTCCGCCGAAGGTCGCAGCGAGGGGTCGGATGCTCAGGCATCCGGCCCCGTGCCGCAGAACCCGGACTCCACCGAGGCGAAGGCCGCCGAGGGGTCGGACGAGACTCCTGACGACGGCGCCGATGACCTCACGGTCGACGACATCCTCGGTGCCACGCAGACCGGTGAGGCCGCGGCGGAAGACGCCGTGCTCGCCGACCTCGAGTCCACGCTGCTGAACGACCTCAAGCGCCTCCAGGCCGAATACGCGAACTACCGTCGCCGCACCGAAGAGCAGCGTCAGGTCGAGATCGAGCGAGCGAAGGGCGAGGCCGCCAAGGGCCTGGTCCCCGTGCTCGATGACCTCGACCGCGCGGCTCAGCACGGTGATCTGGTGGAGGGCACGCCCTTCGCCGTGATCGCCGACAAGGTGCGCACGGTCGTGGAGCGTCTCGGAGTGGTCGCGTACGGCGCGAAGGGCGAGGAATTCGACCCGCAGCGCCACGAGGCCATCTTCCAGCAGCCGACCCCCGGCGCCGAGAAGACCACGATCCTCGAGGTCGTCGAGGTGGGCTACCGCCTCGGAGACGTCGAGCTGCGCCCCGCGAAGGTCGTCGTCGCTGTCCCTGCGGAGTAGGTGATCGATGGCCAGCCAGGATTGGTTCGACAAGGACTTCTACAAGACCCTCGGGGTCTCCAAGGACGTCAGTGATGCGGATCTGAAGAAGACGTATCGCAAGCTCGCGCGGAAGTACCACCCGGACTCCAATCAGGGTGACGCCAAAGCCGAAGCGAAGTTCAAGGAGATCAGCGAGGCCTACTCGGTGCTCTCCGACGCCGAACAGCGCAAGGAATACGACGAGATCCGCGCCATGGGATCCGGCGCTCGCTTCACGGCGAGCGGTGCGGGTGCCGGCGGCTTCGAAGACGTGTTCAGCCGGTTCGGACAGCAGGGCCGCGGGCAGACGGCGGACTTCGAGGACATCTTCGCGATGTTCAACCAAGGGCAGGGCGCGAGCTTCGGCAACGGACGCTTCGGGCAGCCGAGCGGCGGATACCGCGGCTTCGGCGGCCCGCAGCGCGGAGCCGATGTCACGGCCCGCACCACGCTCGACTTCGTCACCGCCGTGCAGGGCGAGACCATTTCCCTGCAGGGCGAAGACGGCAAGCCCTTCAAGGTGAAGATCCCGGCGGGCGTCGCCGACGGGCAGAAGATCCGTCTCCGCGGTCGCGGTCGTCCTTCGCCCGATGGGGGAGAGAGCGGCGACATCGTCGTGCAGATCGCGGTGCGCCCGCACCCGGTCTTCACGCGCGACGGACTCAACCTGCGCGTCGTGGTGCCTGTGACGTTCACCGAGGCGACTCTCGGTGCGACCATCGAGGTCCCGACCCTCGGCGGCGACGTGGTCAAGCTCCGCGTCGCACCCGGTACCCCCTCCGGGCGGGTGCTGCGGGTCAAGGGCCGAGGGGTTGCGACCTCGAAGGGCACGGGCGACCTGCTCGCCGAGCTCCAGGTCGCGGTGCCGACGCACCTCGACGACGCCGCGCGTGCGGCTCTGGAGAAGTTCCAGGAACTCGAGCCCGACGAGAACCCGCGGGCCGAGCTGATGGCGAAGGCGCGGCGATGACCGATCGTCGAAGCGGGCGCCGGGGGCGGAGGCGTTCATGATGAATGCTGACACCCCGGTGTTCGCGATCGCGGCCGCCGCCGAGCTCTCCGGCCTTCATCCCCAGACGCTGCGGCAGTACGACCGCATCGGGCTCGTCGTCCCCGGACGCACTTCCGGCGGTTCGCGCCGGTACTCCCCCCGGAACATCGAGCAGCTGCGCGAGGTCGCCCAGCTCTCTTCCGAGGGCGTGAGCCTCCCCGCGATCGCCCGTCTGCTCGACCTCGAAGACGAGAACAGGGCGCTGCACAATCGCATCGCCGTGCTCGAGAGTGCGTTGCGCACCGAGCGCGAGAGCCGCCCCGGAGTGCGCGTGTTCGCCGCGGGTTCTGCCGGAGTCGTACCCATGCCGACCGGACGGCGCCTTCGTCGCTCGACGGAGGTCGTGCTCTGGGACCCGCGCGGGAGCGCCTAGGCCCAGGCGCCGCCGTGGTGTGTATCCTGTCAACTGTTAACAGGAGGTCACCATGACGCAGACCGTCACGCGCGGAGAATCCCTCGGCGCCCAGGTGGCGCGGGTGCTCCGCCAGCGCATCGTGCGCGGCGAGCTCGCCCCCGGCGCGCGCATCACTGAAGAGGCGCTCGCCGAGGAGTTCTCGGTCAGCCGCGGACCGGTGCGCGATGCCCTCACCCAGCTGAGTTTCGAGAAGCTCGTCGAGGTGCAGCGTCCTCGCGGGGTCTACATCGTGGGGCTCACGCACGACGACGTCGATCAGCTGTACAGCCTGCGCGGCGCCCTCGAACAGCTCGCCCTCTCGCGCGCCATGCGTGTCGACGACGATGCGCGCTGGGCGGCGATGGCTGCGGCGGTCGGACGCATGGGCGAGGCCGCGGATGCCGGTGACCACGCCGCTTTCGTCGCGGCCGACCTCGAGTTCCACTCGCAGATCTACGCGCTCGCCGACCATCCACGCCTCGAGGGGGCGTGGAACCAGTACCTCCCGACGTTCACGGCGCTCCTCGAGGTCACGATCAACCACGATGAAGATCTGCACGAGTCGTCCGGCGACCACGTGAAGCTCATGGACGTGATGCGAAGCGGTACGCCGACGCAGGCGGCGAAGGTGCTGTCGGAGCACCTCGACGGCGCCCGCGAGCGCATGCTCAGCGAGATCGCCACCCGCGCCTGAGCGGGGCGGGCCTCTGCGCGTCGGGAGAGGGGCGCACGTTTGTCAGTGTTGACTGTTAACAGTCAACACTGCTACGGTCGGGGGGTCGACAACAAGGTCGACCCACGTAGAGGAGCAAAGATGCCCCGCAAGCGCATCACCCGGGCGGCTGCCGCGATCGCCGCCCTCGCAGCCACCGCTCTCATCGTCTCGGCCTGCACCAAGGTCGAAGAGGGCGAGGAAGCCGGATCGGCGTTCCCCGAGAACGACATCCGACTCATCATCCAGGCCAACCCCGGCGGAGGCTCCGACCTCTCGTCGCGCGCGCTCGCCACGGAGCTCGAGAAGATCCTCGGCGTCAGCGTCATCCCGGAGAACATGCCCGGTGCCGCCGGCGCCCTCGCGATGGAATACGTGGGCGCGCAGGATGCCGACGGTTACGTCATCGGATTCGCGCCCGTCGAGATCGCGATGCTCAACACCACGCAGAGCGCGAACGTGCTGCCGGACGACTTCGACCTGCTCGGCCAGATCATGCTCGCCCCCGGGGTCGTCACGGTCGGCGCGAACAGCGGCATCGAGACGCTCGAAGACCTCGTCGCCCAGGCGAAGTCCGGCGCCGTCACGGTCGCCAACTCCGGTGCCGGCTCCATCTGGGAGGCGGCGACCCTCGGACTCGGTGCCGCGACCGACGCCGACTTCACTCCGGTCCCCTACGACGGCGGAGCGACAGCCGTCGCTGCAGCCGCATCCGGTGAGACCGTCGCGGCCGTCTCCGGCCTCGGCGAGGCCCTGGCGCAGGGCGAGGCCGTGCGCATCCTCGCCGTCATGAACGACGAGCGTCACCCCGACGCGGAAGACGTCGAGACTGTCGAAGAGGCCATCGGCGAAGACGTGGTCTTCGGTGGCTGGGGCGGCATCTACGCCCCCAAGGGTCTGCCCGACGACGTGAAGTCGACGCTCGAGGCCGCGGTCAAGGAAGCCGTCGAGTCCGACGGATACCAGAAGTTCCAGGCCGATGCCGGAAACCTCGTCGTGTACCGCGACTCCGCCGAATGGACGACGTTCGTCGACGAGCAGTTCGACCTCTTCAAGGATCTCCTGGGCTGAGAACACTGCGGGGCCGGTGCAGACCGGCCCCGCAGCCGTTCCCCTTCGACGAAGGAGAAGGAGCATGATGTCCACCCCCGACACCGCTGCAGAACCGGCAGGCCGCGACGAATCCGCCGGTGACGAGTACGAGGGCGCGCCCGCGTCGCGAACCCTCGAGATCGTGTTCGCCGTCGTCGCCCTGGCGTTCACCGCCGGATACCTGTTCCTCTCGACGCAGATCCCGCTGCGCCGTGAGGCAGCCCCCGGGCAGATCGACGCCCGCTTCTGGCCGCTCGTGATCGGGGTGACCGGAGTCGTCGTCGCCATCGCGCTGCTCGCCGTCGCGATCACCCGCCCGGCACCCACCCGCGAAGACCTCGAACGCATCCAGCCCGGCGGCTACCTCCGCGTCATCGCCACGCTCGCGATCACCGGCGCCTTCATCGCGCTGTGGTCGCTGGGCTCGGTCATCCTCTTCGGCTACCGCATCGAGGTCTTCCCGATCGCCGCAGCTCTGCTGATGGCCTCCCTCATGCTCCTCTACGGCCACCGCCGCTGGCTGAGCCTGATCATCTACTCCGCCTCCGTCACGGCGTTCGTCTACGTCGTGTTCGGGATGCTCCTGAGGATCCCCCTGTGAACGCGCTCATGGAGGGGCTGAACTCGCTCCTCGACATCTCGATCCTGCTCTACATGCTCGTCGGCCTCGTGCTCGGCTTCATGGTCGGCGCCTTTCCCGGCATCACCGCGACCATGGCGGTCGCGCTCGCCGCCGGCTTCACGATGACCCTCGAGCCCGTGCAGGGTCTCGCGGTGCTGCTGACGATCTACGTCGCCGCGAACTTCGGCGATCGGGTGCCCTCGATCCTCATCAACACCCCCGGCACTCCCGCGTCCATCGCGACGACTCTCGACGGCTATCCCATGGCCAAGCAGGGGCGGGCCGGTCTCGCCCTGACGATCTCCGCGATCGTCTCGGCCGTCGGCATCCTCGCCTCGCTCGTGCTCTTCGCGGTCGCAGCCGTGCCGATCGCCAGCTTCGCCCGCGACTACTTCAAATCCCCGGAACTGTTCGCCCTGGTGGTCTTCGGCATCTCGATCATGATCGGCATCTCGTCGAAGTCGATGCTCAAGGGCATCCTCGCCGGGCTCTTCGGCCTCATGCTCGGCAGCGTCGGCACGTATGCGGCGACGGCCGATCAGCGCTTCACCTTCGGAGTGCTCGAACTCGTCGAGGGCGTGAACTTCATCGCCGTGATCATCGGACTCTTCGGCATCGCCGAACTCTTCGACCAGCTGCTCACGCACCGGAAGTCGCACGTGCGGCCCATTTCGAGCCTCGGCCGCTGGTGGCCGAACCGGGCCGAGCTGAAGCAGAGCGGTCGGGCCACGGCGGTCGGCGGTGCGGTCGGACTCGGCGTCGGGCTCATCCCCGCGGCCGGCGGCGACATTGCGGGACTCATCGGGTGGGAGCGGGCGCGCAAGGTGTCCAAGCACCCCGAGATGTTCGGCAAGGGATCGATCGAGGGCGTCGCGGCCTCCGACACCGCCTCGAGCGCGACGCTCGGTGGCTCGCTCACCACGACCATGGCGCTGGGCATCCCCGGCGACTCCGTGATGGCCGTGATGATCGGTTCGATGATCATCTGGGGCATCACGCCCGGTCCCACGCTGTTCACGAACCGCCCCGACCTGGTCGTCTCGATCGTGGGAATCATGCTGATCGCGACGATCCTGTCGCTCGTGCTGAGCCTGATCCGCATGAAGGGCATGGTCAAGCTGCTCGACGTGCCGCAGCCGTATCTGTGGAGCGGCATCCTGATCTTCTGCATCATCGGCACGTATGCCACCTCGAACAGCCTCTCCACGGTCGTGACGATGCTCGTCTTCGGTGTGATCGGAGTGATGCTCAAGCGCATGCAGGTGCCGGCGGGCCCCGTGGTGCTCGGGCTCCTGCTCGGACCCCTCGCCGAGGAGAACCTCGCCCGGACGCTGGCGATCCTGCCCACGCGTCCGTTCTTCGAGGTCGTCAGCCCCATCGCGCTCGTGCTCCTCGCCCTGGCTGTGCTGTCGATCGTGATGCCGGCGATCCGTGCCGCCCGTCGTCCCCGTGCCGAGCGCGCCTCGCTCGCGGACTCGATCCTGCACGACGACAGCATCCAGCAGATCGAGAAGGCGCACGACGAGCTCGCCGCGCAGCCGGACCTGCTCACCTCCACCGTCCGCAACGTCGACGCACCGCGGCGTCGTTCCCGCAAGCCCCGCAAGAACTCCGAGGAGACCGAGAAGTGACCCGCTACGACATCCTGACCGCCGTGCCCACCGCGTTCCACCGCGACGGCACCCTCGACATCGAGGGTTCGCGTGCGATCTTCCGATTCGTCGCCGACTCGGGGAACGAGGGAGCATTCGTGCTCGGCACGACGGGGGAGTTCCCCGCGGTGGATGCCGAGGAGTTCGCGGCCATCGTCGAAGCGGCGCTGGCCGAGCTGCAGGGACGGATGCGCGTCGTCGTGCACGTCGGCCGCCCCAGCACGTTCGAGGCTGTGCGGCTGACCCGCATCGCCCGCGAACTGGGCGCCGTGGAGTTCGCCGCGCTGACGCCGTACTACCTGCGCGCCACCGACGACGCGATCTTCGACTACTACCGCGCGGTGTCGGATGCCGTCGGCGACGGTCGCCTGTACGTGTACATCTACCCGGCTCGCAGCGGCAACCCGGTCTCGCCGGAGCTTCTGGTGCGGCTCGCCGAACTGCCCAACGTCGTCGGTGCCAAGATCAGCGAGCTCTCGCTCGACGACATCGCCGCGTACCGGGCCGTCGTGCCTGCCGACTTCGACCTCTACACCGGCGCCGATCGCGACTTGATCGCAGCCGTCGAGGTGGGCGCGCAGGGCGTCGTCTCCGGGGTGTCGTCGGTCACACCGAAGCCCTTCCGCGCGCTCGCCGACGCGGGCCGAGCGGGAGACGCGGCGGCCATCGTCGCCGCCCAGGCCGCCGTCGACGACGTCGTCGCACTCATCGGGGGCGACATGGCGCGCATGAAGGAGGCGTACCGCGTGCTCGACGTCGTCGACACGCACTGCCGCATGGCCATCGCCGAGCCGAGCGCCGCCGAGCGCACCGCCGTCGCCGAGGTGGTCGCCGCGCACCGGTGACCCGGTCACAGGAGATGGAAATGTCGCCTTCCTAGCGTGGAAGCAGGGAACGACCCTGCTCCGCGCCTGGCGCGCGGGTGTCCTGCCACGAAGGAAGAACTCCTCATGACGAACACCAAAGCCCCATCCGCCGCACCCTCGCTGGGACTCCTGGTCCTCCGCGTGGTCGTCGGTGCGATCTTCGCCGCACACGGCGCACAGAAGATCTTCGAGTTCACGCTTCCCGGGACGATCGGCAGCTTCGCGGGCATGGGGGTCCCTCTGCCGGAGATCGCCGGTCCGGTCGTCGCCTTTGTCGAGCTCATCGGCGGCATCCTGCTGATCCTCGGGCTCCTCACCCGTCCGGTCGCCATCCTGCTGGCGATCGACATGATCGTCGCCCTCGTCGCCGTGCACCTTCCCGCCGGTCTCTGGGTCGGTGACGGCGGCTACGAGTTCGTCGCGGTCCTCGGCGCGGCAGCTCTCGCCCTCGCGCTCACGGGTGCGGGGCGGTTCTCCCTCGACGGAGCGTTCCTGCGAGGACGCGCGCCGGCCTGGCTGAGCTGAAGAACCTCAGCAATACGACGGATGCCGCGACCGAGGGGTCGCGGCATCCGTCGCGTGGGCGGGTGAAGATGTGCGCGGCATCGATTTCACCGAGGCGCTGATCCTCGGCCACCGCGCGATACTGTTGCAGCACCCGCCGCGCTCGGCGGGAGCAGGAGTCCGCGGGGGAGCAGGGAGCGCATGGCAACGATCTACGACGTCGCCGAGCTCGCGGGGGTCTCACCCGCGACGGTCTCGCGCGTCTTCAACGGCACGAGCGTCTCCGATGAGAAGGTGGCGGCCGTCCGTGCGGCCGCGGCGACGCTCGACTTCACCCCCAACCGCGCCGCCCGCTCGCTGCGTCGACAGAGTTCCGAGGTCATCGCCCTCGTGATCCCCGACATCGAGAACCCGTACTTCACCGAGATGGCGCGCGGGGTGGAGGACGTCGCCTCCGAAGCCGGATACTCCGTCGTGCTCTGCAACTCCGACGCGCAGGTGGAGAAGGAGGCGACGTATCTCCGCATCGCGATCGCCGAGAACATGTCCGGCGTCATCATCGCGACAGCCGACGAGCACTCCGACCTCGACGGCATCCTCGCCACCGGCCGGCCCGTCGTGGCCGTCGACCGCAGCACGGCCTACGACATCGACGGCGTCACGATGGCCAATCGCGCGGCGGGTACCTCGGCCACGCGGAGCCTGATCGATGCGGGCCACCGTCGCATCGCCTACATCGGCGGCCCCGCGCACATCGACACCGCCGCCGAGCGCGCCGCGGGGTGGCGCTCCGCGCTCACCACGGCCCACCCCGACCTCGACCTCGACGGGCTCGAGCGCTTCACGACCTTCCGCGTCGACGGTGGCCGGTCGGCGATGGAGGAGCTGCTCGCGCTGCCCGAGCCGCCGGATGCGGTGGTGGCCGGCAACAACCTGATCGGGGTCGGCGCCATCCAGGTGCTCACGGAGCACGGGCGCACTCCGCCGGATGTCGGTGTGGCGGTGATCGGCTCCCTGCCGTTCACGACGCTCTCGCCGACGGCCGTGACCGTGGTGCGACTGCCGGCGCGGCACATGGGCGTGACCGCGGCGCGGATGCTGCTGGATCGGATCAAGGGTGACACGCAGCCGGCGCGGACGGTCGTGCTGCGCAACGAGCTCCAGCCCGCGAGCGCGACGCGGAGCTGAGCGGGCGGTCGGGCGGACTACTGTGAGCGCCAGAACCGCGTCGCGAGGTTCGCCACCTCTTTGTCGAGGCTGTCGACCTTATGCTCCAGGGCGTCTATGCGGCCGGTGAGCCGGCCCTCGAGACTCTCCAGCCGCCCGCTCAGATCGCCGCGCAACCCGCCGATCTCACCTCGCAGCTCGCCGCGCAGACCACCGATCTCGGCGCGGATCACGCGGCTGAACTGCATCGTCATGAGGGTCATGCCGCCGAGCATCATCGTCGTGAACACGCCGATCAGCGTCCATACCTGCGGGTCGTCCAAGCGCATGCCTCCAGTCTGATTCTGGGTGCCCAGAATGTCACGGTATTCCGGTGCTGGTCAGCCAGAAAGCCGCTCTCGGTGGGCAGATCACTCTCTGGCGTGAGTGGTGCAGGACTACTCGCGCCTTGCGGCATGAAATCGATTTCGCGTACAGTGGCGATCAGACCGAGGACTCCGTCGTCCCGGCACGAGGAGGACTCCATGCGCTGCACCCTGGGGGTGGACATCGGCACGTCCAGCAGCAAGGGCGTGCTGGTCGGTGCCGACGGCGGCATCCTGGCGACGGCGACCAGGGCGCATGACGTCGAACGCCCTCGCACGGGCTGGGTCGAGATGGACGCCGCGATCTGGTGGGACGAGTTCGTCGCGATCGCGCGCGAACTGCTCGCCGGAGTCCCCGATGCCGAGATCGTCGGTGTGGGCGTCAGCGGCATGGGGCCCTGCATCCTGCTCGCCGACGAACGCGACGAACCCGTGCGCCCGGCCATCCTCTACGGCGTCGACACCCGCTCGACCGCGCAGATCGAGCGCATGACCGCCGAGCTCGGCGTCGACGAGATCACTCGCATCGGCGGATCGACCCTGACCTCGCAGGCGGGCGGGCCGAAGATCGCCTGGATCGCGGAGGAGGAGCCCGAGGCGTGGGAGCGCGCGCGACGGATGTACATGCCCGCGTCCTGGCTCGCGCGTCGGCTCACCGGTGCGTACGTGCTCGATCACCAGTCCGCCAGTCAGGTCTCTCCCCTCTACGACATCGAGGGCGAGTGCTGGCATGACCCGTGGTGGGCGCGATACGCAGGGGAGATCGAGCGGCCGCGGCTGCACTGGGCGGGCGAGATCGCCGGAGAGGTCACGGCCGAGGCGGCAGCCCTCACCGGGATCCCCGTGGGCACGCCCGTGATCGCCGGGACGATCGATGCCTGGACCGAAGCCGTCAGCGTCGGCGCGCACGAGGTCGGCGACCTGATGCTGATGTACGGCACGACCATGTTCCTCGTGGCCACCGGCGAAGAGACCCTGCGGACGCCGTCGATGTGGACCACGGCCGGGGCCTTCGCCGGCACCCGCAACCTCGCCGGCGGCCTCTCGACGTCCGGCGCTCTCACCGCATGGCTCAAAGGCCTGACCGGTGCCGACTATCCCGAACTGCTCACCGAGGCTGCCGCGTCGGGCGCCGGCGCGAACGGCCTCCTCGTCCTGCCCTACTTCGCGGGCGAACGCACGCCGATCCAGGATCCGGACGCTCGGGGCGTGATCGCGGGCCTCACTCTCGCGCACACGCGCGGCGACCTGTACCGTGCGGCGCTGGAGGCGACCGCCCTGGGGGTGCGGCACAACGTCGAGACCATGCGGGCGGCGGGTGCCGACATCCGCCGCATCGTCGCGGTCGGCGGCGGAACGCAGGGGCGCTTGTGGCTGCAGATCGTCTCCGACGTCACCGGCCTCGTGCAGGAGGTGCTTGCGACGACGATCGGCGCGAGCTACGGCGCCGCCTTCCTCGCGGCGACCGCGACCGCTGCTCCGGGCGAGGAGCCGACGATCACCACCTGGAACCCGATCTCGGAGCGCATCAGCCCGGACGAGGGGCTGCGGCCGCTCTACGACTCCCTGTTCGAGCGCTACGTGCGCCTCTATGAGGGATCGAGATCCGTCGTGCACGAACTCGCCGCCGCGCAGCGCGGTGCCGCCCCGACCGCCCCGACCACCACCCCCATCGCCCCGGAGGCATCATGACCACGTACACCCTGCCGACCGCGGCTCCCCGCCCGGCCACCGCGCCGAAGACCGCGTACATCATCACGTCCGGCGACCTGCGCGAGTCGGCGAACGTCGCCGGCTGGCCGACGCAGGTCGAGCTCGAGAGCGGCGTCACCGGAGTGCTGAACGCGCTCGGCTGGGAGGTCATCCGCCCGTTCGGGGTGGACCCGCAGACCGGGCACGGCTTCATCTCGAGCCAGCGCATGGGCCTCGAGGTGTTCAAGGGCATCCCCGTCGATGCTCCTCTGATCGTCGCGATCGCCAACTGGCAGTACTCCCACCACGTGCTCGCCGGTCTCCGGTCGCATGAGGGGCCCATCCTCACGGTCGCGAACTTCGCGGGGGACTGGCCCGGCCTCGTCGGGCTGCTCGGTCTGAACGCGGGGCTCACCAAGATGGACAAGCCGTACGCGACGACCTGGTCGGTCGACTTCACCGACGAGTGGTTCACCGACGGCATCAGGGAGTGGACCGAGACCGGCGCCATCACGCACGACGCCTCGCACGTGCGGGCGCTGCCCGCGCTGCCGGACAGCCCCGAGAAACAGCTGGGCGAGGCGCTCGCGGCAGAGCTGCTCGCCGAGAAGGCCATCATCGGCGTCTTCGACGAGGGCTGCATGGGCATGTACAACGCGATCTTCGACGACGAGCTGCTCAACCAGACCGGCATCTACAAGGAGCGCCTGTCGCAGTCGGCGCTGTACGCCGAGATGCTGAACGTCTCCGAGGACGAGGCGGATGCCGCCTACGACTGGCTGATCGAGGCGGGCATGACCTTCCGGTACGGCGCGGACGCCGCCACCGAGCTCACGCGCGAGCAGGTGCAGTGGCAGTTGAAGATGTACATCGCCGCGCTCCGCATCGCCGACGACTTCGGGCTCGACGCGGTCGGCATCCAGTACCAGCAGGGGCTGAAGGACCTGGTGCCGGCATCCGACCTGGCCGAGGGCATCCTGAACTCCACCGAACGCCCGCCGGTGACCTCGCGCGACGGCTCGCGCGTGCTGCACGAGGGCCGCGCCTTCCCGCACTTCAACGAAGCCGACGAGGGCGTCGCGGTCGACGCGCTCGTCACCGACCGGGTGTGGCGCGCGATGGGTCTCGTGCCCGACAACACCCTCCACGACGTGCGCTGGGGCGAGGACTACGACGGTCGGTTCGTCTGGGTCTATGAGATCTCCGGCTCGGTGCCCGCCTCGCACCTGGGCGGGTGGCAGAACGCCGAGGGCTGGCGTCAGGGCCACGTGTTCTTCCCTGCGGGCGGTGCCACGATCAACGGTGTCTCGAAGCCCGGCGAGATCGTGCTGTCGCGCGTCTTCATCGCCGAGGGCATCCTGCAGGCCGACATCTTCCGGGCCTCGGTCGTGGAGCTGCCGGAGGAGGAGACGCAGCGCCGCAAGGACGCCACCAACCCGGAATGGCCGATCGCCCACGTGGTGCTGCACGGCATCTCGCGCGACCAGTTCATGGCCCGCCACAAGGCCAACCATGCGCAGCTGGTCTACGCCCCGGATGCGGAGACGGCGGACAAGGCCCTGATCGCGAAGGCCGCGATGTTCGCCGGGATGGGCATCAAGGTCAACCTGGTGGGAGATGTGACGGTCTGACCCGCCGGTGAGCCTCTCGGCTCGGGCCGTCTCAGTGAGAAACCGCTGCGGCATCCTGCCGCTCGATGAGCTGAGTGCTCCACGAGAAGTCGGACTCGGTGATGGTGTCGTCGCCGGGGACCTTGCCGTCGCGGTCCACGGCGTAGGAGAAGATGCCGGCCTTGGTCGCGCCCGTGGGCTGCCAGTCGGCGTAGCGGGCGGCGCGGGAGGCGTCGAAAGGCTCCGTCGTGTCGCCCCAGTCCTGTCCGCGCTCCTCGTAGAACGAGAACCCGATCAGGTACTGGCACGCGTCGAAGTAGGGTGCGTAGCTCTCCCACGTCGATTGCAGCCCGGAGACCGAGCGGCCGTAGGACTGCACGAGGACGTAGGAGACGTAGGGGGCGATCCCGGCCGTGAGCGGGTGGGTGCCTTCCTGGTTCGTGTCGTAGATGAAGAGCCGATCGGTGCCGGACTGCGGTCCGAGGTGCTCTGACAGGGCCCGGAAGACTCCAGTCACCCGAGTGACCTGGGCGGCCGTGAGAGAGCGCTCCATGTCGACGTCGAGTCCGTCGAGGCCGTCGTCGGTGACGTATTCGGCGAGGATCTCGTCAGCTGCCGCGGCATAGGCGGCCGGAGTGTCGGCCGCGGGTGCGTCGAGGATCACACCGATGTCGACCGTGCGGACGACCCGAGTGCCCTGCGCATGCAGGTTCGGCACGTACTCGTTCTTCAGCACGTCCCAGAACCCGGAATCGTCGCTCACATAAGCGTTGAACACGAAGGCGACGTCCACACCGTCGGGGAGATCGTCCATCCGCTGCGTGTTGTCCGCCGGGTTCTCCGGGTCGTTCTCGCTGCCCGGCCAGGATGCGTTCGCGTCACGCCACGTGCGGTAGTAGGCGAAGTACTGCGGGTCGGCTGCGCACGAGGCGGCGGATGCGCCGTCCGTCGAGGCAGTGTCTCCGGTTGCGGTAGCGGACGCGGGCGCGACGGCCACCAGCAAGGACGCGGCGAGCCCTGCGGCTGCTGCGGCGGACCATGACTTCTTCATCTTCACACTCCAGACTTCGTCGTCGGATCGCAGAGGTTAAGCGATTTAGTAGCACGGTAGCAGCGTTGGGCTGTTGTGCACAGTCCAAGAACCGCCTCAGACCTGTATCGCTACAGTTGGGGCATGTCCAAAGCGAAGCGCGTGACCATCACGGACATCGCCCGGCTGGCAGGGGTGTCGCCGGGAGCCGTGTCCTTCGCGCTCAACGGCCGCCCGGGCGTCAGCGAGCAGACCCGGCAGCGCATCCTCGACATCGCCGAGGAGCACCAATGGCTCCCCAGCTCCGCCGCCAGGGCACTCGTGGGGGCCCGCGCCGGCGTCGTCGGATTCGCGGTCAACCGCCCGGCAGACACTCTCGGCACCGAAGCCTTCTTCACCGACCTGATCGCCGGAGCGCAGTCCGCTCTCGCAGCCAGACGCATCGCGATGCAGATGGTGCTGGTCTCCTCGATCGAAGAGGAGGTGGCGACCTACAGGCGCTGGCGCAGTGCGAATCAGGTCGACGGAGTGATCGTGATCGACCCGCGAGACGACGATCCCCGCCTCCCCGTCCTGCGCGACCTGCCGCTCCCGGCGGTCGTGATCGGCAGTGACGCCTCGGAGGACGGGCACCCCGCGACGATCTGGCTGGATGACAGTCAGGTCGCCCACTCGCTCTTCGACTACCTCGTGGCCTTGGGGCACCGTTCGATCGCCTACGTCGCCGGGCCCGCAGAGTTCCAGCACACGCGTCTGCGCACCGATGTGCTCCACGGGCTGAGCGGCCGCGGCGTCACGGGCGAGACCATCGCCACCGACTTCTCGCCGGCCGCAGCCTCCGCCACCATGCGTCGTCTGCTGAGCCGTGCCGACCGGCCCACCGCCGTCGTGTTCGACAACGACGTGATGGCGATCGCCGGATTGCGCGTGGCTCAGGAGATGGGGCTGGCCGTGCCGTCCGATCTCTCCATCGCCTCGTTCGACGATTCCGTCGTCGCCGGACTCGTGCACCCTTCGATCACCTGCATCACCCGCGACACGTTCGGGCTCGGGGCGGATGCGGCGGAGTTCCTGCTCGAACAGATCGACGCCGCCGAGATGCTCCCCGATCGGGTGGCCGCAGTCCCGCAGCTCACGGTTCGCGAGAGCACGGCCGCGCCGCGCTGAGGGGGAGAGCTCAGACGACGGTGTTCCGTGAGGCATACTCGGTGCGCTCGACGACAGGTCTGATCAGTTCGGTGATCCCGCGCGCGGCGAGCACCTCGGGCCGGGCCGCGTCGCTCGACGTGACGATGGCGGGGTCCGCGCCCGCTTCGCAGGCGTCGACCCAGGCCTGGAAGATCGTGCCGCCGGGGCTCATCGCGCCGCGGCTGACGGGCGTGTCGTTCTCATCGACCTCCACGACGATGCCGACGGGGCGGGCGGGGGCGGGTCTGCGCTCGCGCAGTTCGGGGATGAGCTCGGCGAAACGGCGGCCGATCGGCTTGGCCTCGCCGTTCTGATCCACGAGCCCGAGCGTGTACTCGAGCTCGGGGAAGTCGGCGAGACTGCGGCTCACGTCGTGCGAGCACCACCAGGTCACGCCCCAGAGGTTCTCGGTGCGGGCGACCGAGCGCAGGGTCGCCTCGAGGAAGTCGGGGGTCTGCGCGGGCGTCAGGCAGTTCGACGGGGCGCCGACCTCCTGCAGCCAGATGGGCTTCGCGGGGTCGGTGGCGAATCCGCGGGCGAGCTCGATCATGTACTCGGCGTGACGGTCGGACGCCACCGACCGCCCGCCGTACCTCTGCGCGGTGCCGTTGAAGATCCACGAGTGCACGGTAGTGATGTCGCCCAGGCGCGAGGCCAGTGCGGGGGTGAAGCCGTGTCCGTCCATGTACCAGGCGGCGTCGTATTCGCTGTGCACGTGCTGCTGCGCGGGGGCCGCGGCGTGCGCGGCGGCCAGGAGCGTCGTGATCCAGTTCGCGGCCTCCGCCTCGGTGACCGGCCACGGGGAGGGATGCGTCTGCGCCGAGAACTGGTTGGTCTCGTTGCCGAGCGTGAAGCCCAGGAAGTTGGAGGCGCCTCCGAGTCTCTCGCCGAGGCGGGTGACGAGTTCGGCTTGGCCGCTGAGTGCATCCGGGTGCGTGAACATGTTCTTGTCATGCCACGTGAACAGCCACGACGGGATGAAGTCGAAGCTCGACAGGTGTCCCTGGATCACGTCGACGCTCGCATCCAGCCCGAACTCGGCAGCGACATCGACCACGGCCCGCACGTCGTCGACGGCCTCGTCGCGGATCAGCGTGCGGTTCGGCTGCAGAACGGTCCACAGGGGGAAGATGCGCAGGTGGTCGAGGCCCAGGTCGGCGAGGGCGGCGAAGTCGCGGCGCACCTCGTCGAGATCCAGCGACATCCACGCGTGCATCCACTGGGAGCGCGGGGTGTAGTTGGCGCCGAAGCGCAACGGGGCGGCGGAGGTGGTCATCGCTGTCCTTTCCGGGACCGACGGTGGGGGAGCGGCGTGCGGCGGGGCTGGACCCCGAGCGCGCCGTTATGGCATGCTATGGTCACTATATCGTTTTAGTAGGGGTTGTCACAGCGACTCGAACGAGACGCCGCAGCCTGGATCACTTCGAAGGAGAATGTCCATGAAGATCCGCACCAGTGTCGCCGCAGGCATCGCGGTGGCCACAGCATTCGCGCTCACGGCCTGCACGGGCGGGGCCTCGACCTCCGGCGGATCGGCCGCGGACGGGGAGGTGGGGGGAGAGATCTCCTTCCAGACCTGGTCGCTCAAGAACGACAAGTTCACCCCGTACTTCGAGGGCGTCATCGATGCCTTCGAGAAGGAGAACCCCGGCACCACGGTGAAGTGGATCGACCAGCCCGCCGACGGGTATGAGGACAAGATCCTGCAGCAGGCCGAGTCCGGCGAGCTGCCCGACGTCATCAACCTCCCGCCCGAGTACGCCTACTCGCTGGCCTCGGCGGACCAGCTGCTCGACCTGGGCAGCGCCTCGAAGGTCATCGGCGACTACGTCGACGGCGGTGTCGAGGCCTACACGTACGACGGCATCGACGGGTCGTTCGGCTTCCCGTGGTATCTCGGCACCGAGCTCAACTACTGGAACACGGCGCTGCTCGCGCAGGGAGGCGTCACCGCGACTCCGCAGACGTTCGAGGAGACGATGGATGCGGCCGAGCAGCTCGCCGCCGCCGGTATCCAGACCATCTCCGACGTGCCGAGCCCTAAATCGCTCCAGATCATGGTGTCCGACGGCGGGGGCACGCAGGATGTGTACAAGGACGGGAAGTTCGTCTTCAACACTCCCGAGGCCGTCGCGATCGTCGAGCGCTATGCGGAGCTCTACAAGGCCGGCGCGATCTCGCCGGAGGCGCTGCAGAACGCCGGCACCGCGAATGCCAACATCAACAACTTCAACAAGGGCACGGTGGCCTGGGCGACCGCAGGCCCGAACTACATCGACAAGGACATCGCGGTCAACGCCCCGACCCTGCTCCCCGACGTCGACGTGACCAACGGCTTCGGCAACCCGCCGCTGTTCGTGCAGGGCATCAGCGTCTCGGCGAACTCCGACAACGCCGCCACCGCTGTGGCCTTCGCCGAGTTCCTCACGAACACCGACAACCAGATCGAGTTCGTGAAGCTCGCCACCGGGTTCTTCCCCGGCACCAAGGCCGCGAACGAGGACCCGTCGGTGTTCGCCGAGACCGCCCAGAACGAGATGCAGGCCACGGCCAACGACCTCGCCGCCTCGCAGATGAACGACGCGCGGATGCTCGGCGCCCCGCAGTTCACCGAGGCCATGGAGACCTACGCCAAGCAGCAGATCGCTCTCGCGGTCAAGGGCGACATCACGGCGCAGGAGGCCCTGGACAAGGCGGTCGAGTACGCGGAGCAGAACGTCGTCGGCTGAGCCGATGACGCGGAGATGAAGGGGGTGGATGCCTCATGAGACGACAGCGCTGGTACACGCCGTACCTGCTCGTGCTCCCCGGTGTGATCTGGGTGTTCGTGTTCGCCCTCTGGCCGTTCCTGAACACGATCGCCCTCGCGTTCACGGACGCCCGCCCTCTTCGTCCCGCGCAGTTCGTGGGACTCGACAACTTCGAGAAGATGCTCGGCGACGACCGGTTCGGCTATGCGCTGACGACGTCGCTCGTCTACGTCGTGGTCTGCGTGCCGCTGCTGACGTTCCTCCCGCTGCTGCTCGCGCTCCTCGTGCACAGCAAGATCCCGGCGATCGGCTTCTTCCGCACCACGTTCTACTTCCCCGTGATCGCATCGGCGGTCGTGGTGGCGATCGTGTGGGAGTTCCTGTTCTCCGGAAGCGGCACGATCAACTCGGCGCTGAGCTTCTTCGGGCTGATCGATCGGCCCGTCGAGTTCCTCTCCGATCGGTGGCTCCTGATCGGCTGCGCCATCGGACTCACGGTCTGGAAGGGGCTCGGGTACTACATGGTCGTGTACCTCGCCGCGCTCGGAAACGTCGGACGTGAGCTGCATGAGGCCGCGGCGATGGACGGAGCCGGACGCTGGCGCCGCTTCTGGTCCGTCACCGTTCCGGGCGTGCGCGGTCCGATGATGCTCGTCTCGGTGCTGGTGTGCGTGGGGGCGATGCGGGTGTTCACCGAGCTGTACGTGCTCTCGGGCGGCTCCGGCGGTCCCGGCGGACAGGCGATGAGCATGGTCATGCTCATCCAATCGATGGGCAAGGGCCTCAACGGTCAGGTCGGCTACGCATCGGCCATCTCGCTCGTGCTGTTCCTGCTCACCCTGGTGCCCCTGGCGATCGTGGGCGTCGCGAACAACAGCGACACGATCAAGGAAGCCCTCGCCGGACGGCGCGCGGCCAAGGACGCGAAGCTCGCCAGACTCGCGGCGGCAGAGGAGGCCAGGCGATGACGACGACGCGAGCGATGGTCACTCAGGAGAGCACTCCGAAAGAGCGGCGCGATCGGCCCTACCGCACGCGGGGTTCGGCCGACATCATGAAGCCGTCCCTCGTTGGTCTGATCGGCAAGTACGCGCTGCTCATCGGCGTGCTCGCCATCATGGTCTTCCCGTTCCTGTGGCAGATGTCGACCTCGTTCAAGGGCGCGGCCGAGAACATCTACGACTTCCCGCCGTCGCTGATCCCGAACGCGCCGACCCTCGACAACTACGCCGAGGTGTTCCGCACGATCCCGGTGCTCGACTACGCGTGGCACTCGCTCCTCGTGGGCGTCGGCACCGTGCTCACCAACGTGGTCTTCGCCACGATCGGCGGCTATGCGCTGGGCACCATGAAGTTCCGCGGCAAGTGGATCGTGCTCGCGATCTTCTTCTCGACGCTGCTCCTGCCCGGCGAGGTCACGCTGACGAGCCAGTACCTCACGGTCAAGTCGCTCGGCCTCGCGAACACCCTGTGGGGCGTGTTCCTCCCCGGAGCCATCGCGGCGATCAACGTGCTGCTGATGATGGCCGCCTGCCGCATGATCCCCCCGGACACCCTGGATGCGGCGACCATCGACGGCGCCAACACGATGCAGCGTCTGCGCCACATCGTGTGGCCGAACGTCCGCGGCATGGTCTCGGTCGTCGCGCTGTTCGCCTTCATCGGCGCCTGGGACGACTTCCTCTGGCCTCTGGTCGTGCTGTCGGATCCCGCGAACTACACGCTGACCGTCGGCATGCAGTATCTGAGCTCGAACTTCGCCGCGAATCCGCGCGTGATCGCGGCGGGGACGATGATCGCGCTGGTGCCGATCATCCTGCTGTTCGCGGTACTGCAGCGGCAGTTCTTCAAGGGCGTCGAAGAGGGAAGCGTCAAGGGGTGACCGCGCTGCACGACACCGGCCGCGCCGACAGCCCGCGTCCCTGGCTCGCGATCCCGCAGCCGACGACGGCGGAGCTGTCGAGCGGCGCATGGAGACCCTCCATGGTCAGGGTCACGGCCGATGACCCGATGCTCGCGCGGGAGGCGGAGCGGTTGACCCGGGAGCTCGCAGCCCTCGGCATCCCGGACGGCGAAGGCTCTGTCGTGCGTCTGCGGCGAGACGACAGGGCCCACGAGTCGTTCGAGATCACGGTCGGCGAGGACATCGCGGTGTCCGCAGGCACCGCGGTCGGGGCGTTCCGGGCGACACGTCAGCTGCTGCACAACCTGCGGGCGCAGGGCCTCGTGCCGCACGGCCGGGTCAGCTCCGCGCCCGTGGTCACGGAACGCGGGTTCCACCTCGACGCCGCCCGCAAGCACTTCCCCGCGCCGTGGATCGTCGACCTGCTGCACGCGCTGGCCGACGTCGGCATCACGACCTTCCAGTGGCACGTGTCCGAGAACGAGGGCTTCCGGATCGGCTCGGAGGCGTTCCCCGAGATCGTCTCGAGTGCTCATGTCACCCGCGCCGAGGCCCTGGTCGTGGCCGACACCGCAGCCGACCTGCACATCGACCTCGTGCCCTCCCTCGACATGCCGGGCCACCTCCGCCACGCCCTCGCGGCGCATCCGGAGCTCCGGCTGCCGGACGCCGGCGGCCTGCCGACCGATCATGCGCTGGACATCACCCGCACCGCGGCGATCGACTTCGCCGCGGCGCTGATCGACGACGTCGCCGCGCTGTTCCCGCGCAGCACGCGCTGGCACCTCGGCGGCGACGAATTCGTCGACTTCGCGCGCATCGAGGAGTATCCCGCGCTGGCCGCCTCCGCCAGGGAGAAGCACGGCCCCCGCGCCACCGGCTTCGACCTGCTGACCGCGTTCGTGAACGCCATGTCGGCGCACCTCCGTGCACGCGGCCTCGCCCCGCGCGTCTGGAACGACGGGATGCTCCGCAGCGAGACCGTCACCCTCGACCCGGATCTCGTGCTGACCTGGTGGACGAACTGGCACGTCGAGATGCGGCCGCTCGCCGCCGCCGTCGACGCGGGGAACCCCCTCGTGAACTTCCACGACGCGCTGTTGTACTACGTCCTCGGAGAGAAGGCGGGCTACACGTATCCGACGAGCGCGCGCATCTGGGAGTCCGAGTGGCATCCGGGTCTGTTCCCTGCGCTCCCGGACGGCACCCGGCAGGAGATCCCGATGCCCTACCCCGCTCGGCTCCTCGGGGCCTCGTTCTCCGTCTGGTCCGACGACGCTTCGGCGCAGACCCCCGAAGAGGTCGCCGACGGGGTACGCAGGCCGCTGCGGGCGATGGCCGAGCGCGCGTGGAACGGCACCAGCGCACTCTCGCACGATCAGTTCTGCGAGATCGACGCGGCGATCGGTGTCGCGACCGCCCCGGGGCCGTGCGCCCGGTAGCGTCGAGCCGTCTGCACCGATCCGAGTCATCCCCGTTCAGAACCCCGTCCCCCACCCACCGTCGAGCCCGGAGACCCACCCATGCATGACGACACCTCGCTCACCGTCGGCCGCGTCAAGCGCGTGCTCGAGGAGCGCATCCGCCCCGCGATCCACTCCGCTTCCGTGCCGCTGGGCGTCGAGATCCACGAGCTGCCGGGCGAGCCGATCGCTCCTGCCGAGGGACTCGCGCTCGACTTCGAGCCCGGTGCGGTCGGCGCTCCCTGGGGGCCGGCCTGGGGCACCACCTGGTTCAAGCTCACCGGCCGCGTGCCGGCCGAGTGGGCGGGGCGTCGTGTCGAGGCTCTCATCGATCTCGGCTTCGACGTGAACATGACCGGCTTCCAGTGCGAGGCGCTGGCCTATCGCCGGGGCGCCACGGATTCCGATCCGATTCCCGTGAAGAGCATCAATCCGCGCAACCAGTGGGTCCCGATCGCCGAGGCCGCCGCGGGCGAAGAGCCCGTCGAGCTGTATCTCGAAGCGGCATCCAACCCGGTGCTGCTCGATTACCATCCCTTCCTGCCGACGCAGGAGGGCGACATCCTCACCTCCTCGAAGGAGCCGCTCTACCGCACGCGCCGGATGGATCTGGCGGTGTTCGAGGAGGAGGTCTTCGACCTCTCCCTCGACCTGGAGGTGCTGTTCGAGCTGCAGGCCGAGCTGCCGGCGACCTCGCCGCGGCGCATGCGCATCCTGCAGGCCATGGACGACGCGCTCGACGTGCTCGACCTGCAGCGCATCGTGGCTACCGCGCCCGCTGCCCGCGCCCGCCTCGCCGACGTGCTCGCCGCGCCCGCCGAGGCGAGTGCGCACCGCATCTCGGCCGTCGGACACGCGCATATCGACTCGGCGTGGCTGTGGCCGGTGCGGGAGACGATCCGCAAGGTCGCGCGCACCACGTCGTCGATGACGACGCTCATCGACGAGCATCCGCAGTTCCAGTACGGGATGTCGAGCGCGCAGCAGTACGCGTGGATCAAGGAGCACCGCCCCGAGGTGTGGGAGCGGGTCAAGGCCGCGGTTGCCGCGGGGCGCTTCCTGCCGCTCGGCGGCATGTGGGTCGAGTCCGACACCGTGATGCCGACGGGGGAGTCTCTCGTGCGGCAGTTCTCGCACGGGCAGCGGTTCTTCGAGCGCGAGTTCGGCATCCGCTCGAAGGGCGTCTGGCTGCCGGACAGCTTCGGGTACTCGCCGGCCCTGCCGCAGCTGATGCGCCGCGCCGGGTTCGAGTGGTTCTTCACGCAGAAGATCTCCTGGAACCAGCAGAACGTCTTCCCGCACCACTCCTTCCTGTGGGAGGGCATCGACGGTTCGCAGGTGTTCACGCACTTCCCCTCGATGGACACCTACAACTCGCAGCTCAGCGGCATGGAGGTCGCGAAGGCCGCTCGCCAGTTCAAGGAGAACCGCCTCAGCTCGCGGTCGATCGCCCCGGTCGGCTGGGGTGACGGCGGCGGTGGCACGACCCGCGAGATGACGGGCAAGGCCGAGCGCCTGCGCGACCTCGAGGGCAGCGCGCAGGTCGTGTGGGAGCACCCGGACGACTTCTTCGACGCCGCCAAGGCCGAGCTGCCGAACCCGGCGGTGTGGGTCGGCGAGCTGTACCTCGAGCTGCACCGCGGAACGCTCACCAGCCAGCACGCCACCAAGGCGCTGCACCGCTGGGCGGAGCACGCGCTGATCGAGGCCGAGCTGTGGGCCGCGACCGATGCCGTGCGCACCGGCGCCGCGTATCCCCAGGCCGAGTTCGACCGGCTGTGGCAGGCCGTGCTGCTGCACGAGTTCCACGACATCCTTCCCGGCACCTCGATCGCGTGGGTGCACCGCGAGGCTGTCACGGTGCTGTCGGATGTGCTCTCGGATGCCGAGGACATCGCCGTCGCCGCCCGCCGCTCGCTCGCCGGCGAGGGCGATCGGGAGCTGCGGTTCGAGCCGACATCGGTCGGCCGCGGCCGCGCACTCGGGGCGGCCTTCGTGGCCGAGTCCACGGCGGCGCCGGTCTCGCTCACCGAGGAGGATGGCGGCTGGCGCCTGGAGAACGAGCTCGTCTCGGTGCTCGTCTCCGCCGATGGCCTGATCGTCTCGGCCGTCGACAAGGGCACCGGTCGCGATGCCGTCGCGCCGGGCAAGGCCGCGAACCTGTTCCAGCTGCACCAGGACTTCCCGAACATGTGGGATGCGTGGGACATCGACCGGTACTACCTGGGCAGCGTCGACGACCTCACGGCCGTCTCGTCGATCGAGGCCTCGATGGTCGGCGGCTCCGCCCGGATCGTGGTCGTGCGTCCGTTCTCGGAGTCGACCATCGAGCAGACGATCATCCTCCAGCCGGAGTCGCGCACCGTGCTGCTGCGCAACGAGATCGACTGGAACGAGACCGAGAAGCTGCTCAAGCTCGCCTTCCCGCTCGACGTGCAGGCCGCGCACACCGACGCCGAGACCCAGTTCGGCTATCAGTCGCGCGTCACGCACACGAACACCAGCTGGGAGGCGGCGAAGTTCGAGACGTCGATGCACCGCTTCGTGCTGGTGCGCGAGCAGGATTTCGGCGTGGCCCTGGTGAACGACTCGATCTACGGCTACGACACCTCGCGCGAGGTGTCCGACGACGCGGTCGTGACGACCGTGCGGCTCTCGCTGCTGCGGGCGCCGCGCTTCCCCGACCCCGACACCGACCACGGTCACCACGAGATCGAGGTCGGCTTCGTGATCGGAGCGGATGCCGCGATCGCGACGGCCGAGGGCATCCGGATCAACGCGCTTCCGAGCATCGTGCGCGGTGAGCGCGAGGTCGAGCCCCTCGTGTCGGTGGAGGGAGAGGGCATCGTGGTGTCGGCGGTCAAACTCGCCGACGACGGCTCGGGCGACGTGATCGTGCGCGTGTACGAGGCGCTCGGACGGCGTGCGGCCGGCGAGGTCTCTGTCGGGTTCGAGCACCGCGAGGTACGCGAGGTGAGCCTGATCGAAGACGACATCGACGATGCCAGGACCGGTGGCGAGTTGAAGCTGCGTCCGTTCGAGGTGCGGACGCTGCGCATCGTGCGCTGAGAGGGGCGTCCTGGTCGGGAATCGTCAGAGGGACGCGCGGAAGGCCTCGTAGTCGGCGAGCGACACCGCGGCGTACGCGCGGGCCCACTCGAGCAGCGCCTGCCCGAGCACCCGCCCGTTGCCGATGTAGCCGGCGACCTCGGTGGCTGTCAGCGACTGGCTGTGGGCGCGGGCGATGGTCGCGGCGCACGCCTGCCCGTACGTGATGAACGGCCCGTCGTCGAGGTCTTCGACGTCGATGCTGCCCTTCATGTCGTGGAACTGCCGCACGTAGAAGTCGGCGCTCGTGTTGCGCATGTGCCCGAGGAACGGGTCGGAGAGGGCCTGCAGGATGCGCTGCATCGCGACGACGCGCGCTCCTTCGCCGTCGGCGTCGATCACCTCCTGCAGCGCGGTCGGCTGGGGGATGCGGCCGTACTCCACCAGCACGCTCTGCGACGCCTGCTTCGGCTGCATCAGGATCGTGGCCCCCTCGCCATCCTGGAAGAGCACCAGGTAGCAGCGCGTGCCCACGCTGCCGACGCCGACCACGCGGCGTGCGACGTCGCTCACGGTGAAGTGGTCGAACAGCAGGGCGACGTCGGGGCTCGTGGTGCGGCGATACTGCGACAGCAGATCGTGCACGGCGTCGAGGAGTGCGGGGCCGACCGCGGTGGTGGTCGGTTCGTCGGGCACGAAGCGACGGCGGCCGTCGGCATCCTCCACCGTGAGCCGGCGCACCGCACGCTCGCCGGTGCGTCGCTCCGCCTGCTTCACCGCCCGGCGGATCGCCTTCTGCGAGGCCTTGTCGAGCATGGTCCGTGACGAGGCGACATCGAAGTGCGTGAAGTAGCGGGCGGTCGGGCTCAGCTCGGTCGCGCGTGCGATGCCGCGGGCGTAGCCGGAGACGGCGGTGAGGACGGCGGTGTCGATGACCTCATCGGAGCGGCCGCTCGCCCTGCCTCCGACGACGATGCTCGCGACGAGCCTCTTCACATCCCACTCCCACGGCGCCCATGCGGCTTCATCGAAGTCGTTGAGGTCGAACATCAGTCGTCGTTCGGCCGAGGCGTAGAACCCGAAGTTCGACACGTGGGCGTCGCCGCAGGAGGCGACGAGGATGCCGCTGTGCGGCGCATCCGCGAGGTCGGCGGCCATCAGCGCCGCGGTACCGCGATAGAACGCGAAGGGACTCGTCGACATGCGTTCGGCCCGCAGGGGGAGCAGCTCGGGGATGCGGGAGCTGTTCTGTGCGGCCAGGATGCCGAGGGGATCGCGCGTGCCGCTCGCGAGTTCGGCGAGGGCGCGTCGTGGCGCGCGCTTTCGGGCCTCCTCGCCGCGTTCGAGGAGTTCGCGATGCGACAGCGGGCGTGTCCAGGCGGGGAGCATGAGGACATTGTGGCAGGACCGCGGGCACGGAACCCGGGTCCGCACGCTCAGGCGGGATCGAGTCGCAGCACGGCGGGCGATTCCCCACCCGCGAGGTCGTCGGCGATGCGGAGGCTGCGCGCCAGGTCGTCGAGTGCGCCGATCAGCGTGCCGAAGCGTTCCTTGTCGCTGCACACCGCCGTCAGGGTGACCAGGTGCGTTCCCGTGTCCCAGGTGTATGTCGCGAAGGGCGGTGACGCCGGCGAGGGCGGCATCGGGACCAGCAGCTTCTCGCCCACCCCGAGCCGGGTGGGGAACGACTCGGTGTCGTCGTAGTCCATCGGCATCGAGGCGCGTGCGATGCGCACGTCCGGGGTCAGCACCTGCGCGGTCGCCATCGCCACGATCAGTTCGGGCTCCGCCTTCCACGTCCACACCAGCACGCGGCCGTCCGCCCGCTTCATGAGCATCGGCGCCGCCTGGCTCATCGCCCACGCGCCGAACTTCGAGCCCGGCCGCTCGGTCGCACCGACGGCCGCGTTCACCTGGCCGAGCAGCATCCGGATCGCCGCCTTGCGGTGGCGGCGCCCCTTCCAGCCGAGCGAGTCCGTCACGGGAATCCACAGCTGGGGATCGGCCTCGGCAGTCAGTCGCATGGCTCCACGGTATCGGCTGCGCCTGGGCGATGCCCGGTACGCCTCGGCCGTGCGATCAGGCCCCTCGGGTAGAGTGGCCAGCGCCCGACCAGGGCTCTTCCTTGGCCGCCACATCGTAAGGCAGCATGTCTGTGACCTCCTCCGACGATCCGATCGATCCGTCGAGCGGCTCCGCCGCCGAATCCTCGCCCCGACCGTTGAAGATCGTGATCGGCTGCGACACCTTCTCGCCCGACATCAACGGCGCCGCCCGCTTCGCCGAGCGTCTCGCCGCCGGCCTGGTGCAGCGCGGCCACGACGTGCACGTCGTGGCCCCCAACCAGGCGTATCGGCGTACGCAGCCGCACACCGAGGTGATCGAGGGCGAGCCGATGACCCTGCACCGGCTGCCGTCGCTGCGCTGGGCTCCGCACGACTGGCTGCGGTTCGTGTGGCCGTGGCGCTCGAAGCACTACGCCCGCAAGGTTCTCGACCAGGTGCAGCCGGATGTCGTGCACATCCAGTCGCACATCGTGATCGGCCGCGGGCTCGCGTACATCGCGAACGAACGCGGCATCCCGGTCATCGCGACCAACCACGTGATGGCCGAGAACATCCTCGACCACACGACCATGCCGAAGTTCATCGACGACCTGGTGCTCAAGTTCGCCTGGGCGGATGCGAAGCGCACGTTCGACATGACCCGCGCCATCACCACCCCCACGCGCCGCGCCGCCGACTTCCTCGAGAAGACCGTCGAGGTGGAGGGCGTCATCCCGGTCAGCTGCGGCATCGACCGCACGCAGTACACGCCGGTGATCGCCCCGCGCGAGAAGAACAGGATCATCTTCGTCGGCAGGCTCACCGCCGAGAAGCAGGTCGAGGTCATCCTCAAGGCGATGACGAAGCTCGACCCGGCACTCGCCACGACGTTCGACATCGTCGGCGGCGGCGATCAGCGCAAGCAGCTGGAGCATCTGACGGCGCAGCTCGGCCTGGCCGATCGCGTCACCTTCCATGGCCGCACGAGCGATGAGGAGCTTCGCGCGCTGCTCTCGCGAGCGAGCCTGTTCGTGATCGCCTCGATCGCCGAGCTGCAGTCGATCGCGACCATGGAGGCGATGGCCTCGGCCCTGCCGATCGTCGCCGCGGATGCCGTCGCCCTCCCGCACCTCGTGCACGACGGCGAGAACGGGTACCTGTTCGAGCCCGGGAACGTCGATGAGCTCGCCGCACGTCTGACCGACGTGCTCACTGCGGAGCCTGCGGAGTACGAGCGGATGCAGCGTGCCTCGCTCGACGGCGTCGCGATCCACGACATCAACCGCACCCTCGACACGTTCGAGGCGCTGTACCGCGACGAGCCGCTGCCGGAGTAGCCCGCCATGCACATCGTCTTCTTCGGCGATCAGCACCTCGACTCCCTCGGCGGAGCGCAGGTGTCGATGCGACTCCAGCGCGAGTTCCTCGAGCGCGCCGGACACACCGTCACGGTCGTCGCTCCGAAGATGCACGGGTCGCGCTCCTCGTCCGGCTCGCACGGCGGGGCGTACGTCGACCTGCCCTCGATGCCGATCACGAGCGACCGCGAGTACTCGATGAGCTGGCCGGGTCGCGCGACTGACCGTTTCCTCGACAAGGCGATGACCCGCCGGCCGCCCGTGGAACTGGTGCATGTCCAGGCCGACTTCTGGGGCGCGTTCATCGGGCACCGCTACGCGCAGCGTCACGGCATCCCCGTCGTGCACACGATGCACAACCGGGTCGATGTCGGCATCGCGGCCGTCACTCCGCTGCACCGTCCGGTGCTCGCCGCATTGAACATGTGGCGCGGCATCGCGATGCGCGGCGTCGCCACGAGCAGCGGTCGCGACCGGGTGCGCGGCAGCGACGGGTGGGCGTTCCTGCGCGGCCTGGCCGCCGGGGCCTCCGCCGTCACGGCGCCGTCGACGCACTTCGCCCGACGCCTCGAACAGCACGACGTCTTCCCTCACGTCGACGTGATCTGGAACGGCATCGACGACGACCTGCGCGCGCAGACGCTGGCACAGGGCCCCGCCGAGCGTGCCTCCGGGCGCCCGCGGTTCGTCTGGCTCGGTCGCATGAGCCCCGAGAAGCGGTTGCTGCCGTTCCTCGAGGCGTTCGTCGCCTCGGGGGTCGATGCCGATCTGGAGATCATCGGTGGCGGGGCCCAGCGTGCGGCCGCCGAGAAGATCGTCCGCGGACGCGACGGCGTGCACTTCGCCGGACGGCTCACCTACCCGCAGACCCTGGCGCGGATCGCCGCCGCCGACGCGCTGGTGCAGACGTCGATCGGCTTCGAGACCCAGGGGATGACCCCGTTCGAAGCCGCCACGCTGGGGACGCCGTCGGTGATCTGCGACCCCGACATCGCCGCCGAGCTGGGGGGCGGGCTCTGGGCTGTTCCTGATGCCGCCGGTGAAGACCGGCGGACCGCCGCGCTCGCCGAGACCCTGCGGCAGGCCGCATCCGACATCGCCGACGGCACGGCTCCGACGCCCCTTCCGGGGGTCGCCGAGGCGTTCCGGCAGTCATCGCGCACGGCGGCGATGGTCGAGGTCTACGAGCGGGTGCTCGCCGGCGGCTGACCCGGCGGCTTCCCGGAGCGGGCGCCGGCTCAGTAGTACTGGTACAGGGCGATCGTGAGACCGGTGAATGCGAGCCCGATGGCACCGGCTCCGGCCACCCCGATGGCGATCCCGGCGAGCAGTCGCGCGGAGGAACGGCGCACCGCCACCAGTGCCAGCACCAGCGCCACGACGTAGGTGAAGAAGCTGAGGATGCCGATGCCGTTGTCGAGGGCGAGCATGAACTCGAACCCTCCGTCGCCGCTGTAGACCAGCGGCCGGGCGACGGCACCGAACAGGTTGACGGCGAGAGTGGCCACCGCGATCACGAAGGCCGTGACGCCGAGCGGGTTGCCCTCACGGGCCTGAGGCCGGTACGCGAGGTGACCGGGGAACAGCGGGCTCGCGGGCGGGGAGGCCGGGGAACCGGGCGCGGGCGTCGGGTACGCGGTCGGGTGTGCCGTGGGAGGCGCCGGGGCTCCGGCAGCTGGGGCGGGGTGCTGCGCGGCGGTCGAATATGGCGGAGCGGTGGGGTGCGGGACCGCCGGGTACTGCGGCGCGGCGGGCAGATGCACGGCGGGCGGAACGGGAGGCTGCTGAGGCTCGCTCATGACGACGAGCGTAGCCCCGGGTGCTGTGTCGTGCACGGCGACGAGCGCCGGTGCGGTCTCAGCTCTTGGCGCCGCTGAGGGCGAGCGTGCCCCCGAGCCCGATCATCATCACGCCGCCGGTGCCGGACAGCGTGGACATGCGGCGGGGCGAGCGGGCGAACCAGGTGCGCGCGGTTCCGGCGGCGAGGGCCCACACGCTGTCGCAGACGAGCGCGAGCGCTTGGAAGAGGAGTCCGAGCAGCAGCAGCTGGGCCCACACCGGGCCGGTCGACGGGGAGACGAACTGCGGGAGCACCGCGACGAAGAAGGCGATGGTCTTGGGATTGGTGATCCCGACGATGAACCCCTGGCGCAACAGCCTTCCCGTCGAGGCCGGTGTGCGGTCCGCGTCCGTCGTGTGGGCATGGCGGTGGCGGATCGCCTGCACCCCGAGCCACACGAGGTACACGGCGCCGATGATCTTGATCACCGTGAACGCGACCACCGACGAGGCGACGATCGCACCGACTCCGAAGGCCACGGCGAGCACGGCGGGCACGGTGCCGAGGGCATTGCCCACGACGCTCAGCACACCCGCGCGGCGACCGAGCGAGAGGGACCGACCGATCACGAACAGCACGCTCGGTCCGGGGATCGCGATGATCACGACGGAGGCGACGGCGAACGCGACGAGGTTGTCGAGCGGGATCATGAGCCGACGATACACCGCACAGCACCCGGAGCGTCCGGGTGCTGTGCCGGGGTGATCAGCGGTAGACGTGGCCCGATTCGGCCAGCTGGTCGATGTCGCGGCCGGCGACGCGCGTCCAATCGGTGGGGGTGCGTCGGTAGCCGTCGCGGCGCAGCTCGATGACGGTGGCGACGGTGGCCCACGCGGCGAGGATGAGGAGTGCGATGAGGAGTACCATGGCAGAAACGCTACGTTCGATGTCGAACCGCCACGAGTGGCAGGATTGACTATGAACATCAGAAAACCGCCAACAGGAGTGTGAGCATGAAGACGGTCGCCTGCGTCATCCAAGACGGATTCGCACCCTTCGAGTTCGGCGTCGCCTGCGAGGCGTTCGGCCTGGACCGCGCCGATGACGGCGTGCCGAACTTCGACTTCCGCATCGTCGCTCCCCGTGCCGGGGTCGTGACTTCGAAGATCGGCTTCTCGGTCAACGTCGAGCACGATCTGGCCTTCGCGTACGAAGCGGACCTCGTGGTGTTCTGTCCCCTTCCTCGCGAGCGGTGGGGCGACATCGATCCGCTCCTGCTCGACGTCGCCAGGCACGCGGTCGACCGCGGCGCCTGGGTGATGAGCGTCTGCAGCGGCTCGTTCATCCTCGCCGCGGCAGGAGTGCTCGACGGTCGGCGCGCCACCACGCACTGGATGTACGCGCACGTCATGGCCGAGATGTACCCGGAGATCGACATCGACCCCGACGTGCTGTTCGTGCAGGACGGCAAGATCATCACGAGCGCGGGAACGGCCGCGGGGATCGACGCCTGCCTGCACCTGCTCCGGCAGGAGGTGGGCGCCGAGCTCACCAACCGCATCGCCCGCCGGATGGTCGTGCCGCCCCAGCGCGACGGCGGCCAGGCGCAGTTCATCGACCGTCCGATCCCGGTGGTACCGACCGACTCGCTCGCCGCCGTGGCCGACTGGGCGGTCGCGCACCTCCGCGACGACCTCGGCGTCGACCAGCTCGCGGCCAGGGCGTTGATGTCGCCGCGCACCTTCGCCCGCCGCTTCAAGGCCGAATACGGCGCCACGCCCGCGGCCTGGCTCGCACGTCAGCGCATCATCCACGCGCAGCGGATGCTGGAGCGCACCGACCTCCCGCTCGAGCACATCGCCGACGAGTGCGGATTCGGCTCGGCGGCCGTGCTCCGGCAGAACTTCGCCAGGGTGCTCGGCCTCACACCGACGGCCTACCGCGCGCGGTTCTCCTGCGCCGAGGAGTCGGCGGTGCCCGCAGCCTGAGTCCGGGTCGGGCCGGACGATCCGCAGGTCGCGCCGGCTACTCGGTCCAGTGCGCCGGGGTCGGGAGGGTCACGTCGCGCACCTCGACACCGTCGCCGGTGACCGTGGCGACGCAGTAGAGCAGTGACTGCGTCGGGTAGCCGTGCGGACGGTTGTCGCGGATGATCGCCCGGTCGTCCTCCGGGGCCAGGGCGGTCGAGGATGCGAGCAGCGCGGTCCACTCGGCCGTCCAGTCCGCGCTGTCAGCGGTCGGCCCGAGGGCGCGGAACTCCGGCAGCCAGGCCTCGATCCTGGGTGTCGTCACATCGTCGAGGTCGTCGTGAGCGATCATGTGCGTGCCCGGATCGATGGGCGTCTCACGCAGGTCGACGCCGTCCCACGACAGCACCCTGGCGCCCTCCGGCCGCACTTCGAGCAGATTGAAGCCATGCATCGACAGCGGTGCGACGGGGGAGCGGCCGCTGACCGACTCCAGCGCGAGGGTTCCGCGCGAGACGACGTGCGTCTCGGGGAGGCCCTGCACATCCGCGCGGTTCAGCAGCACGGCGAGGCGACGTTCGGCGGGGTTCACGGCGAGCCAGGCCCCACCGGCCCGACGGTCGCGGATCCCGATCACGCCGGGGTGCTCCTCGGGCCACCAGGCTCCGAGGGAGTCCCACGCCCGCAGCGGGTCTTCATCCCGGACCGCGAGAAGTCGTGCGGAACCGGCATTCTCGACATCGATCACGACCGTGCACACGGTGCCAAGTCTAGGTCGAGGATGCCGACGTCGGCCCACGACGGCGGATGCTGGGGCAGAATCGAGACGTGAACATCGTCGTCGGAGTCACAGGCGGCATCGCCGCGTACAAGACGGTGCACCTCGTGCGCCTGCTCACGAAGGGCGGGCACGACGTGACCGTGGTGCCCACCGAGGATGCGCTGCGCTTCGTGGGTCTGCCCACGTGGGAGGCGATCAGCCGGCACCCGGTGACCACGAGCGTGCACGACGACGTGGCGAAGGTGCGGCACGTCGCCCTCGGCCAGGCCGCCGAACTCGTGATCGTCGCCCCGGCGACCGCGAACTCGATCGCGAAGATCACCGCGGGCCTCGCCGACGACCTCCTGGGAACGACGGTGCTCGCCACCGAGGCCCCGGTGCTGCTCGCCCCGGCGATGCACGCGGAGATGTGGCGGAACCGGGCGACGCAGGCGAACATCGCCACCCTGCGGGAGCGCGGGGTACATCTGGTCGGACCCGCTGACGGCGAGCTCGCCGGCGGCGACAGCGGTCCCGGCAGGATGTCGGAGCCGGAGGAGATCTTCGCCGCCGCGCAAGCGCTGCTGACTCCTGGCGACCTCGCCGGGGTGCGCGTCGTGGTCTCGGCCGGCGGCACGCGGGAACCGATCGATCCGGTGCGCTTCCTTGGTAATCGCTCCAGCGGAAGGCAGGGGGTGGCGCTCGCCGCCGAGGCCGCCGCCCGTGGGGCCGAGGTCACCCTGGTGTCGGCCCATATCTCCGGCGATGTGCTCGCCGAGGCGCGGCATCCGTCGATCCGCATCGTGCCCGTCGGCGCCGCCGCTGACCTCGCCGAGGCGATGACGCGTGAGTCCGAGGTCGCCGACGTCGTCGTGATGGCGGCGGCGGTCGCCGACTACCGACCGGTGCAGGTGTCGGAGCGCAAGCTCACGAAAGAGGGCGGCGGGGTGCCGGCCATCGAACTGATCGAGAACGAGGACATCGTGGCGGCACTGGCCGCGGCGCGGCGACCGGGGCAGCTCGTCGTCGGCTTCGCCGCGGAGACTCCTGAGGATCAGGCCGAGATGCTCGCCCGTGCACGCGCCAAGCAGCAGCGCAAGGGCGTCGACGTCCTCGTGGTGAACGAGGTCGGGTGGGAGCGCGGCTTCGAGTCCGTCGAGAACGCGGTGCACATCCTCGGACCGGGCGGCGTGGAGGCGGGTGCGGCTTCGGGATCCAAGCGGGCGGTCGCCGCCGCGATCTGGGATGTCATCGCGGAGCAGCGCGTGCTAAACTTGAGTCAATAACACTCAACTTTGATCCCGTCTTCCGGTCCGGCAGGCGGGAGACGACCAGAAGGAGCATCTCCAGGAGGAGCGCATGACCACCCCGCAGACCGGTAACCAGAATCAAGAGCAGCAGTCCGCCCTCGAGCAGTTCGGCATCAACCTCACCGACCGTGCCCGCGAGGGCAAGCTCGACCCCGTGATCGGACGCGACAGCGAGATCCGTCGCGTCAGCCAGGTGCTCACCCGCCGCACGAAGAACAACCCCGTGCTGATCGGTGAGCCGGGCGTCGGCAAGACCGCCGTCGTCGAAGGACTCGCCCAGCGCATCGTCGCGGGCGACGTCGCCGAGTCCCTCAAGGACAAGGAGCTGGTCACGCTCGACATCTCCGCGCTCGTGGCCGGCGCCATGTACCGCGGGCAGTTCGAAGAGCGGCTGAAGCAGGTGCTCAAAGAGATCACCGAGTCCGACGGTCAGGTCATCACGTTCATCGACGAGCTGCACGTGCTCATGGGTGCGGGCGGCGGCGAGGGCTCCGTGGCTGCGTCGAACATGCTCAAACCCATGCTGGCCCGCGGTGAGCTGCGCCTGATCGGTGCGACCACGCTCAACGAGTATCGCGAATTCATCGAGAAGGACGCCGCTCTCGAGCGCCGCTTCCAGCAGGTGTACGTCGGCGAGCCGACGGTCGAGGACACGATCGCGATCCTCCGCGGCCTCAAGGGGCGGTACGAGGCGCATCACGGTGTCACCATCTCCGACAGCGCCCTGGTGGCCGCGGCCGCGCTGTCGAGCCGGTACCTTCCTGCGCGCCAGCTTCCCGACAAGGCGATCGACCTGATCGACGAGTCGATGTCGCGGCTCAAGATGGAGATCGACTCGTCGCCGGTCGAGATCGACCAGCTCAAGCGCCAGGTCGACCGGATGAAGCTCGAAGAACTCGCGCTGAAGCGGGAGAAGGACGCCGCCTCCAAGGAGCGCCTGAGCACTCTGCGTGAGCAGCTCGTGGGCATGGAGCGGCAGCTCGCCGAGCTCGAGGCCCGCTGGGCGCGCGAGCGTCAGGGGCTCAACAGGGTCGGTGAGCTGAAGAAGCAGCTCGACGACGCGATCACCCAGCGCGATCTCGCGATGCGCAACGCCGACTACACGAAGGCCTCGAAGCTGGAGTACGAGACCATCAAGCGGCTGGAGCGCGACATCGCCGAGGCCGAGCAAGCCGAGGCGGCAACCCCCGCCGAACCCCGCATGGTCAACGAGCAGGTGACCGATGAGGACATCGCCGCCGTGATCGCGGCGTGGACCGGCATCCCCGTCGGGCGTCTGCTGCAGGGCGAGAGCGAGAAGCTGCTGCACCTGGAGAACGAGCTCGGCAAGCGCCTGATCGGTCAGAAGGATGCCGTCAAGGCGGTGTCGGACGCGGTTCGACGCTCGCGCGCGGGCATCAGCGACCCCGGTCGCCCGACCGGTTCGTTCCTCTTCCTCGGACCGACCGGTGTGGGAAAGACCGAGCTGGCCAAGGCCCTGGCCGAGTTCCTCTTCGACGACGAGCACGCCATGGTGCGCATCGACATGTCGGAGTACGGCGAGAAGCACTCGGTCTCGCGGCTCGTCGGTGCCCCTCCCGGGTACGTCGGCTACGAGCAGGGCGGTCAGCTGACCGAGGCCGTGCGGCGTCGTCCGTACAGCGTGATCCTGCTCGACGAGGTCGAGAAGGCGCACCCCGAGGTGTTCGACGTGCTGCTGCAGGTGCTCGACGACGGTCGACTGACCGACGGGCAGGGCCGCACGGTCGACTTCTCGAACGTGATCCTGATCCTGACATCGAACCTGGGATCGCCGATCCTCATCGACCCGGTGCTCGCACCCGATGAGAAGCGCGACCAGGTCATGGCTCTCGTGCGACAGGCGTTCCGTCCGGAGTTCCTGAACCGTCTCGACGACATCGTGATGTTCTCGGCTCTGAGCGAAGACGACCTCGCCCAGATCGTCGAGCTGTCGATCGATCAGCTGCACAAGCGTCTGAAGGATCGCCGGCTCACGCTCGCAGTCACCCCGGATGCCCGGTCGTGGCTCGCCGAGCGCGGGTACGACCCGATGTTCGGCGCCCGACCGCTGCGCCGCCTCATCCAGAGCGAGGTGCAGAACAAGCTGGCCACCGCGCTGCTCTCGGGCGGCGTGCACGACGGTGACACGGTGCGGGTTGATGTGGCCGCCGACGGGATGGGCCTCGTGCTCACCTCGACGACGCCCGAACCCGCGGCCGACGACGATGTGATCGAGGCCGAACTGCTCGAGGACTGAACTGCTCGAGGACTGAGCTGCTCGAGGACTGAGCATCACCCCCGTGCACAAGAGCGCCGCCCCGGATGAAACCGGGGCGGCGCTCTTGTTCGTGCGGTCTGCGCTCAGGCGCTGAGGATGACCGTCTCGGCGATGGGGCGACGCACGCGCGGGGCGACCTCGCGCTCCTGCAGCACCTCAGGAAGGGCTTCGATGTCGCCGAACTCGCCGACGGCGAAGACGGTGAAGGGCACGAAGCGCTCTTCGAGGTCGGCGAACTCGCGGACGACCTCCGGGTCGAAGCCGCTCATCTGGTGAACGACCAGTCCGTCGTGATGGGCCTGCACCGAGAAGTGCGCAACGGCCTGGCCGAGGTCGTAGAGGGCGTGGGTGATCGGGGTGCCGGAGGCGTCGGCTGTCTCGGCGATCGCGACCACGAGCACGGCGGCGTTGCCCGCCCATGCCTGGTTGAAGCCCATCAGGGCGTCGACGACCTGCGCGTGCAGTGCCGTGCCACGGCGGGCGACGATGAAGCGCCAGGGCTGCGAGTTGTTGGCCGAAGGGCTCCAGCGGGCGGCCTCGAGGGCGGTGGCGAGCTTGGCCTCATCGATCGAGTTCTGCGCATCGAAGGCGCGGGGGCTCCAGCGACCGGCGAGGACGTCGAGGACGGGGTGCTCGGTCGGTGCGGTGCGGTCGATGACGGGAGTGCTCACAGAATTGCCTTTCGAAAGGAGTGGATCGGACTCCTTCGTCCGGGTACACGGGGGTGAACAGATGCATGTGCATGCATATTCCCGCTGGGTGCCTCCGGTGGAACCTTCGCGGGCGGATGGTGTGCGGTCCCGTGCTCAGGACTGCGGCGGGCACCCCAACTGCTCCGCCACCGCGCGCATCGCTGCGGCAGCCTTCGGCACGGTCATGAGGGCGTTGCCGCCGACGATGTGCAGCCCGTACGCGTCCTCGAGCGCCACGAACGTCATCGCCAGCTGCTCGTCGTCGATGCCGGGCGAGAAGACCTCTGCCGCCCGTCCGGCGGCGATCACGCCCCGGTAGGTCTCGAGCTGGCGCAGGTACAGCTTCTGCACGAGCTCGTCGTGCAGAGCTGAGTTGCCGGCGAGCACATCGAACTCGTAGAGCAGGCTCATCAGCGCGTCGTCCGGTCCTTCGGGCAGGCCCGCGTCGATGGCTGCGCCGAGCCGGTCGCGCGGGTCGTCGATGGCCGCGAGCACCGCGTCGCGCTCATTGCAGAAACGCTGGATGCCGGCCGCATGCGCCTCCACGAGCAGTGCGTCGAGGTCTTCGTAGTAGTACAGGATCGCGCCGCGGGTGAGTCCGGCGGTTGTCGCGACGTCGGTGAGCGAGAGGGAGCGGAGTCCGTGCTCCTTGCCGGCGGCGTAGGTGGCTTCGATGAGGGCCGCGCGTCGCTCCTCCTGCCTCTTGGGTCGTGCCATGCCTTGACACTACCCGAGCAGCGTGTCACACTTCGAGAGTTCTTTGACAGTGAAGTCAAAGAATGAATACGACGCGGATCGCGAAGAAGAGAGCCCGACGATGTCCACACCGAACCACCCCGCGAGCGCGCCATCGCTCGATACCGCGGCCACCACGACAGGAGGCGGTCAGCTCTCCCGATCGCTCGGCGTCGGAGGCAACGTCCTCATCACGCTGTCCGGCATCTCTCCGGCATCCAGCGTCTTCATCCTCGGGGGCGCGGCGTTCGCCGGCTACGGCACCGGAGTCTTCTGGGGCTTCATCATCGCCGGTGTCATCAGCCTGCTCGTCGCCCTCTGCTATGCGGAGCTCGGCTCGCGGCATCCGCTCGCCGGCGGCGACTACACCCTCGTCAGTCGCGTGCTCGGTCCCGCCGCCGGAGCTGCCGTGTTCTTCATCGGCCTCATCTCGCTGCCGCTGATCGTGGCGATCTTCGCCCTCGGCGTCGCCGACTACCTCGGCGTCGCGATCGTGGGGCTCGATCCGCTGTGGACCGCCGTGATCGTGATCGCCCTCGCGACGGCGACCGCGTGCTTCAACATCCGCACCAACGCGTGGGTCACCGGAGCCTTCCTCTTCATCGAGATGGCGGCGCTGGCTTACCTGACCTTCCTCGGCGTGATCCACATCGAGCGTCCGCTCTCCGACCTGCTGAACCCGCAGGCGCTGAACGACGCCGGCGGTCTCGCCCCGCTCGGCATCGCGGGGCTCGTGCTCGCCGTGACGCAGGGCATCTTCTCTTACAACGGCTACGGCGGCGCGATCTACTTCGCCGAGGAGACGAAGGATGCACGCCGCACGATCGCGCGCGCCCTGCTGTGGAGCGCGCTGATCACAGTGCTCGCCGAGATCATCCCCCTCACGGCGATCATGCTCGGAGCCGACACCCTGGAAGAGCTGTTCGGGGCGGACCTGCCGGTCGAGTCGTTCCTCTCCGCGCGGACGGGTGACGCGGTGTCGACGGTCATCCTCGTGACCATCGCACTCGCGATCGTCAACGCCATCATCGCGATCGCGCTTCAGGCCGGGCGTCTGCTGTTCGCCGCCGCCCGCGACGGGGCCATGCCGCCCGCTCTCTCCCGGCGTCTCTCGCGCATCTCGCCCCGCACGCGGATGCCCGTCGCCGCGACCATCACCATGGGCGTGATCGCGCTGATCGGGTGCTTCATCCCCTTCGATGTGCTGCTCAACGCCACCGGTTCGACTCTCGCCTTCTCCTACGGATTCATCGCGCTCGCCGCCCTGATCGTGCGCCGCCAGCCGTCCGTCACCGGCAGCTACCGGATGCCGCTGTGGCCCGTGCCGCCCGTCGTGGCCCTCCTCGCGATCGGGACGATCTTCGTCATCGGCATCCTCGACCCCGCCCAGTGGCTGAGCCTCGGGATCTCCACGGGCATCATCGCCGCGGGGTTCCTCTACTACGCCGTGTACCTGCGCGCGAACCCCGGCGCGATCCACCTGCTGGAGGCGGATGCCTCCGACGACCTCAGCGAGGAGCGCTCTGCATGAGCATCGACACCCTGATCACCGGCGCACGCGTGCGCACATTCGACCCCGCACAGCCATGGGCGGAGGCGATCGGCCTCGACGGTGACCGCATCGCCTACGTCGGAACCGAGGCAGACGCCCCGTCCGCCCGCCGCACGATCGAGGCCGAGGGGCGACTCGTCACCCCGGGTGTCATCGACAGCCACAACCATCTGCTGCTCGGCTTCGACGAGGACGCGGTGTCTCTCGAGGGTGCGCACACGCTCATCGAGGTGCGGCGCCGGATAGCGGAGTTCGCCGCCCGGCGCCCCGACCTCACGTGGATCTGCGCCGAGAACGCGGTGTACTCGATCGTCGAAGGGCGCCGGCCGAACGCCTCCGACCTGGACGGTCTCACCGACCGGCCGGTGTTTGTCACGACCTACGACCAGCACTCGGTGTGGCTGAACCGTCAGGCGCTCAGGGTCCTCGGAATCGCAGGTGGCGTCGACATCGCCTGGGGGCGCCCGGAGCGCGATGCCGACGGAGAGCCCACCGGCTGGGTCACCGATTTCTACACCAGCGCCATGACGATCGCAGGGCTCGCCGAGTTGCAGCGCGACATCCCGATGTACTCGCCGGAGCGCCGCTACCGAAAGCTGCTGTCGAGCATCCGCATGGCCACGGCGAGCGGCATCACCACTGCGGTCGAACCGCAGGTGCCGCTCGCCGAGATCGGCCTGTTCCAGCGCGCGCTCGCCGCGGGAGAGCTGTCGTCTCGGGTGATCACCGCGCTGTTCCACCCGGTCGGTGCGGATGGCGCCTTCCGGCAGCGGCTCAAGGAGGCGGTGACGGATGCCGCGGCATCCACCGATCCGGATGGCCTGTTGCGCCTGGGGCCGCTCAAGCTCTACGCCGACGACGTGATCGAACCGCACACTGCCCTGATGCTCGAGGACTACGCGAACCGTCGCGGCGTGCGCGGGCGCCCGAGCTATCCCGGACGCGAGCTCGTCGAGGTCATCTCCGAGCTCGACCGGATGGGTTTCCAGACGCACACCCACGCGACGGGGGATGCTGGCATCCGTCTCGCCCTCGACGCGATCGAGCAGGCGGGCCTGCGCAACGGCACGACCGACCGTCGTCACGGTATCGTGCACGTCGAGTGCCTGCATCCGGACGACCTGCCGCGATTCCGGCAGCTGGGGGTCACGGCCGCGATGCAGCCGCGACACTGCTCGCCCGACCTCGTCGCGGGCACGTGGATGGAGAACGTCGGCGAGGACCGATGGTCGCGGGCCTGGCGGTTCAAGAGCCTTCTCGACAGCGGGGCGACTGTGGCGTTCTCGAGCGATTGGCAGGTCGGTGAGATGGACCCGCTCGTCGGCCTGTACTCCGCGGCGACGCGCGCCGGTCTCGACGGGGCCGACGCCTGGACCACGGCCGAGACCGTCGGCCTCGACCGATCGCTGGAGGCGTACACCGTGCACGGCGCACGTGCCTGGCACGCCGAAGGCGACCGTGGCCGGTTGCGGCAGGGGATGCTCGCCGACCTCGTGGTGTGGTCGGACGACCTGTACCGTCACGAGCACGACCCCGCAGGGCTGCTCGATCAGCACGCCGAGCTGACCGTGGTCGGCGGGCGCTTCGCGCACTCGGCGGGCGCTCTGGCTGCGCCGACGGCCGCGCGTGTCGAGGACCCGGTCTCGACAGGATCGGGCGCCGACGAGGAGCACGTGCACACGCACTGACGGGCGCGGAGGGGCGTGGCCTCTGGCGGAGCGAAGAGCACGGTGACGGGGCGAGACGCGGTCTCCCGCTCGGGGTCAGCCGGGGAGGATCACGGATGCCGCATCCGCCAGCGCGCGTCGCACGGCCGTGATCGACGGGGCATCGGCCGACACCCGTCGTGCGGAGGAGAAGATCTCGCGTCGAGGGGAGCCGGGGAGCGCGCCGAGCCTCACCGTCGGGGCGTCACCCGCCCACACGAGCTCCGGGAGGAGTCCGACGGCAAGTCCGGCTCTGATCAAGCGGATATGCGTGGTGAGGTCAGCGACCTCGAAGTGCACGTCGGGCTCGAAGCCGGCGGTGCGGCACAGCTGCTCAGCCCAGGCGCGAGAGGCCGTGCCCGCAGGCTCCAGCACCCAGGGTTCGCTGCGCATCGCCCACAGGGCTGCCGCGGCATCCGTTCCCGACGGCGGTGAGGTCGCGGTCGCATCGCCGGCGCTCCCGGCCAGGGCGATCGTGTCGTGAGCGAGGACGACGCGGTCGAGCTCGGCGACGATCGGCCGCGTGCGCCCCGGGTACTGCTCGGCGAGCATGAGGTCGAAGTCACGGCCTGCGACGCCGACGAGCCCCGTCTCCGGGTCGCACTCGGTGACATCGACACGGAGCGACGGATGCTGCGCCTGAAGCGCCAGCAGAGCCGGAGGCAGCAACGCGTGGGCCGCGGTCTGGAACACCGCGATCCGCACCGTCCCCGTGACCTCGGCGAGGGATTCGGCGACGGCGACACGGGCGTGCTCCAGCTGGTCCAGAACGCCGATCGCCTCGGCCACGAGCACGTTCCCCTGCGGGGTCAGCTGCACGCCCCGGCCCACCCGACGAAGGAGCGGCACGCCGACGTCGCGCTCCAGCGCCGAGAGCTGCTGCGACACCGAGGCCTTGCTGTACGAGAGGGCTTCGGCGACCGCGGAGAGCGTGCCGCGGCGGCTGAACTCGACCAGCATCCGCAGCCGATGGACGTCGAGCACGCACCCTCCCTATTGTTCACTCTGAGTGAACAGAATCCACACAAATCGGTTGATAGACGGAGCCTACCGAGCGGCAGGACAATGATCCAGCCCGCACACGAAATCCCGGTGTGCGCTCTCTTGGAAGGTCCCACCGATGCCTGTCGCCGCCGACACCACCACTCCCCGTACCGAAGACGTCGCCGCCCTGGTGCAGCGCTGGCTCGTCGAGAGCGAGACCCACCCCGTCGAGCCGGCCGCCCAGCGCCTGTCCGAAGTGCTCAAGGACCCGAACGGACTCGCGTTCACGGTCGGCTTCGTCGACGGCGTGATGCGTCCGGAAGACCTGCGCGTCGCCGGCCGCAAGCTCGCCGAGCTGAGCGACATCACCCCGGCGCTGCTGCCCGGCTACCTGCGCGCCGCGATCAAGACCGGCGGCTTCTGGGCGCCGAAGATCCCCGGCGTCGTCGTCCCGATCTCGCGTCGCGTGCTGCGCGCCATGGTCGGGCACCTCGTGCTGGATGCCACGCCCTCCAAGCTCGGCCCCGCGATCGCGAAGCTGCGCAAGAGCGGCAACCGCCTGAACCTCAACCTCCTCGGCGAGGCCGTGCTCGGCGAGCGCGAAGCGGGGCACCGTCTGCAGGGCACCCGCGACTTCCTCGCCCGCGACGACGTCGACTACGTCTCGATCAAGGTGTCCAGCGTCGTGAGCCAGCTGTCGATGTGGTCGTTCGACGAGGCGGTGGCCGATGTCGTCGAGAAGCTCACGCCTCTCTACGAGCTCGCCGCCCGTGCCGAAGCCCAGGGCAAGGCGAAGTTCATCAACCTCGACATGGAGGAGTACCGCGACCTCGACCTGACGATCGCGGCCTTCACGAGCATCCTCGACCAGCCCGGCCTGGAGGACCTCGAAGCCGGCATCGTGCTGCAGGCCTACCTCCCCGACGCCCTCGGCGCCATGCAGCACCTGCAGGAGTGGGCCGCCGCCCGCCGTGCGAAGGGCGGAGCCCCGATCAAGGTGCGCGTCGTCAAGGGCGCGAACCTCGCGATGGAAGAGGTCGACTCGAAGGTGCACGGCTGGCCGCTCGCGACCTACGGCACCAAGCAGGACTCCGACACGAACTACAAGCGCGTGCTGGACTGGGCGATGACGCCCGAGCGGCTCGACGCCGTGCGCATCGGCGTCGCGGGTCACAACCTGTTCGACATCGCCTACACCTGGCTGCTCGCGCAGGCGCGCGGTGTGGCCGACCCGACCGGTGCCGACCCCCTCGTCGAGTACGAGATGCTGCTGGGCATGGCGACGGGTCAGGCAGAGGCGGTCCGCAAGGATGTCGGACGCCTGCTGCTGTACACACCGGTGGTGAACCCGGCCGAGTTCGACGTCGCGATCGCGTACCTCGTGCGCCGCCTCGAGGAGAACGCCAGCCCCGAGAACTTCATGTCCGCGGTGTTCGAGCTGGCCTCGAACCCGACCCTGCTCACCCGCGAACGGGAGCGCTTCGAGCGCTCGCTGGCCGCGCTCGCGACCGATGAGGCGGGATTCGTCCCCGGTCCCCACCGCGTGCAGGACCGTACCGCCCAGGCTCCCTCCGGAACCACCACCGGCTTCGAGAACCAGGCCGACACCGACCCCGCCATCGCCGCGAACCGCGCCTGGGGTCGTGAGATCCTGAGCCGCTCGGTCGGCTCGACGCTCGGTCTCGACACCATCGCGCTCGCCAAGGTCGACACGGATGCCGAGCTCGACGGCATCTTCGCCGCAGCGACCGCCGCCGCCGAGAAGTGGGCCGCGTTGCCGGCCGCCGACCGCGCCGCCGTCTTGCACCGCGCCGGAGACGAGCTCGCCGCGCGCCGCGGTCAGCTCATCGAGATCATGGCGAACGAGGCGGGCAAGACCATCGCCGAGGCCGACCCCGAGATCAGCGAGGCCATCGACTTCGCGCACTACTACGCCGAGCGCGCGAAGGACCTCGAGACCGTCTCGGGTGCGGAGTTCGTGCCGTCGAAGGTGACCGTGGTCACCCCGCCGTGGAACTTCCCGGTCGCGATCCCCGCCGGCGGGGTGCTCGCGGGGCTGGCCTCCGGCTCCGCGGTCATCATCAAGCCGGCCAAGCTCACCCAGCGCTGCGGCGCCGTCATGGTCGAGGCGCTGTGGGCCGCTGGTGTGCCGCGCGACCTGCTGGCCCTCGTCGACCTGGCCTCGCGCGACCTCGGAAAGCGCCTTGTCGCCGGCCCCGCGGTGGACCGCGTGATCCTCACGGGCGCGTACGAGACGGCGCAGTTGTTCCGGTCGTTCCGCTCCGACCTGCCGCTGCTGGCCGAGACCAGCGGCAAGAACGCGATCATCGTCACCCCCTCCGCCGACCTCGACCTCGCCGCCGCCGATGTGGCGCGCAGCGCGTTCGGCCACGCGGGGCAGAAGTGCTCCGCCGCGTCGCTGGCGATCCTCGTCGGATCGGTCGCCGACTCGAAGCGGTTCGAGCGTCAGCTGGTGGATGCCGTGACCTCGATGCGCGTCGGCCTGCCCGATGACCCGGCCACGCAGATGGGTCCGATCATCGAGCCCGCCAACGGCAAGCTGCTCACGGCGCTCACGAAGCTCGAGAAGGGCGAGCGCTGGCTGGTCGAGCCGCGCAAGCTCGACGAAGACGGGAAGCAGTGGACGCCCGGCGTCAAGACCGGCGTGCGCGAGGGCTCGTACTTCCACCTGACCGAGTTCTTCGGCCCGGTGCTCGGCATCATGCACGCGAAGGACCTGGATGAGGCCCTGCGCCTGCAGAACGCGGTCGACTACGGCCTGACCGCCGGCATCCACTCGCTCGACTCCGAGGAGGTCGCCACCTGGCTCGATCGCGTCGAGGCCGGCAACCTGTACGTGAACCGCGGCATCACCGGGGCGATCGTGCAGCGTCAGCCGTTCGGCGGCTGGAAGCGCTCGGCTGTCGGAGCGGGTGCGAAGGCCGGTGGGCCGAACTACCTCTTCGGACTGGGCGAGTGGGCCCCGGCCGACCTTCCGGCTACGGCGCCGAGTGCGGCCGTCGTACCCGCGGTCGCTGCGCTGCTGGATGCGGCCGGAGCCGAGGTCGACGCGGCAGAGGCCGAATGGCTGCACCGCGCCGCGGCGTCCGACGAACGGGCCTGGGTCGATGAGTTCGGCGCGGTGAGCGACAAGTCCGGGCTCGGGGTCGAGCGCAACCTCTTCCGCTACCGTCCGGTCGCGGTCGACGTGCGCATCGCCGAGAACTCCCCGCTCGTCGACGGCATCCGCGTGCTCGCCGCCGCCCTGCGCAGCGGCAGCCCGTTCACGGTGTCGGCGCAGGCGTTGCCCTCGCGCATCGAGAAGGCGCTGCGTGCGCACGGCGTGAGCGTGAAGCACGAGTCGGATGCGGCATGGACAAAGCGCTACGCGAAGGCGGCGAACTCCTGGCACCGCGTGCGTCTGGTCGGTGGCGACGCCGCCGCTCTCCACGAAGCGCTCGACGGAAGCCCCGACGTGGCGGTCTGGTCGCACGCCGTGACCGGTGCCGGTCGCGTCGAGATGCTGCCGTTCCTGCACGAGCAGGCCGTGTCGATCACGAACCACCGCTTCGGCAACCCGACCACCCTCGCCGACGGCGTGATCTGACCCGCGGGGCCGCCGATCCGCTGAGACGAAGAAGCCCCCTGCCCCGCGCGATGCGGAGCAGGGGGCTTCTGTCGTCTGCAGCGTCAGCCGCGCAGTGCCTCGGAGAGCTTGACCCGGGAGCCCATGCGCAGCAGCGAGTTCTCGTAGATCTTCGCGCCGATGACGATCGCGGCCACGCAGCTCGCGAGCAGGATGACCAGGCTCAGCAGCGGCTCCCACCACTGGGCCTCCCCGACGAAGAGGCGCATCGGCATGCCGACCGGGGCCGAGAACGGCACGTACGACATGATCGTCAGCACCAGAGGGTTGTCGTTGAACACGATCACCAGGATGTACGGCGCCATGATCAGCATCGTGATCGGGGTGGTCGTGGAGCCGATGTCCTCCTGGCGAGAGACCATGGAGGCCGCGGCCGCGAACATCGCCGCGAGCAGGATGAAGCCGAACAGGAAGAACACGGCGAACCAGATGATCGGCGCGCCCAGCGTGGTGAGCACCTCGCGCTGACCGGTGACGATCAGCCCGATCGTGGCCACGGCTGCCAGGGCGAGGATCTGCCCCATCGCCAGCACCGTGTTGCCGATGACCTTGCCCGCCAGCAGTGTGCGCGCCGGGATCGCCGACAGCAGCACCTCGACCACGCGGGTCTGCTTCTCTTCCACGACGCTCTGCGCGATCGTGCCGCCGAACGTCGCCGCGGCCATCATGAACACCAGGCCGAACGCGATCGCGATGAAGTACCGCAGCAGCGGGTTGGTGGTGGCCGGCTCCAGGATGACGACCTCGGGAGAGATCGACAGCGCGGACATGATCGAACCAGGGGCATCCTGCAGTGCGATGACCGTGTAGCCGGACGGGCTGTCGCCCGGCAGCACCGCGGCATCGACCTTGTCGTCGCGCACGAGCTGCTCGGCTTCGGCCTGGTCGGCGACCGTGGTGACCTCGACGTTCGGGATGGCCGAGACGGCGGCCGCGGTCTCGGCCGTCGCGGCGATCGGCGTGGTGTCGGTGTTCTTGCTCGCGAAACCGCCGAACAGGATGCCGGCGAGCGCGAGGACCAGCAGGATGCCGGTGGAGATCAGGAACGCCTTGCTGCGCAGCTTCGATCCGATCTCGCGCTCGGCGACGAGCCAGATGCCGTTGGAGGCGCGGACGGGGGTGGGGGCGCTCACTGGATGACCTCCTTGAAGATCTGTGCGAGGGACGGATGCTTGGGGGCGAAGCTCGCGACATCGCCGCGCTGTACGGCGGACTGCAGCACGCGCTGCGCCGTCTCGGGGCCGTCCGCGTCGAACAGCGCGTAGCCGCCTTCGAAGTCGACGACCGTCACTCCGGGCTCGGTGCGCAGCCATCCGGCGTCGCCCGCGGAGACGAGCTCGTAGCGGTCCCTGGCGTGCTCGGAACGCAGGGCATCGCGGGAACCGGACGCACGGATCGTGCCGCCGGCGAGGATGACGAGGTCGTCGCACAGGCGCTCGACCACGTCGAGCTGGTGGGAGGAGAACAGGATGGAGGCGCCCTTGGCGGCACTGGCCTGCAGGACTCCCGCGACCACGTCGACCGCGAGCGGGTCGAGGCCCGAGAACGGCTCGTCGAGGATGAGCACCTCGGGGTCGTGCACGAGAGAGGCGGCGATCTGCGCGCGCTGCTGGTTGCCGAGCGAGAGCGACTCGATCGTGTCGTTCAGCCGCTCGCCGAGACCGAGCTCGGTGAGCAGGGCACTCGCCCGCTCCGTGGCCTCCTGCTTGCCGAAGCCGTGCAGGCGGGCGAGGTAGACGATCTGCTCGAGCACCTTCATCTTCGGGTAGAGCCCGCGCTCCTCGGGCATGTAGCCGAAGCGGCGGCGGTCCTCGGCGGTGAGGGCGGCGCCGTCCAGGTCGACCGTGCCGCCGTCGGACGACAGCAGGCCGAGGACGATGCGCATGGTGGTGGTCTTGCCGGCGCCGTTGCCGCCGACGAAGCCCGTCAGTCGCCCGGGGGCGACGGTGAAGGACACGTCATCGAGCACGCGCCGAGAGCCGTAGCTCTTGGTGATGCCGGAGAGTTCGAGCATTCCTGTGGTCATACCCTCACGCTACGGAGCGCAGGCATCGCGGGGCATCCCCCCTGCGGCGGACGCGAGAGGATCACCCGTCAGGGGGAGGGGAGGATCAGCGGCGTCGGGTGTGCAGCACCGTGCGCACCAGGAGCCCTGCCACGAGGGCCCAGAACGCGGCGCTGACACCGAGGACGGCGATCCCGGATGCGGCCACCAGGAAGGTCACCACGGCGGGGATCCGCTCGTTCGGATCGTCGATCGCCTGCTGCACCGCCGAGCCGAACGCGGCGAACAGAGCCAGCCCCGCGACGGCGGGGATCACGGCGGCGGGCGCGAGCACCACGAGGGCGGCGAACGCGGCGGAGAACACGGCGAGCACGAGGTACGACGCCCCGGTCGAGACCCCGGCGACCCACCGTCGCCTCGGGTCGGGATCGGCGTCCGGCGACGCGGCGAGTGCGGCGCTGATCGCGGCGAGGTTGATGGCGTGTCCGCCTGCCGTCGCTCCCAATGCCGTGCCGATCCCGGTCACCAGCATGGCCGGACGCCACGGCACCTCGTACCCGAAGCTGCGCATGATCGCGATGCCCGGCACGTTCTGGGAGGCCATCGTGACGATGAACAGCGGCAGCGCGAGGCCGACGAGAGCGCCGACCGTGAACGTCGGTGCCGTGAACTCGAGGCGCGGGAGGAGCAGTGCGGGGTCGAACGGTGCGCCTTCTCCGATCAGCGACACGGCGACCACGACGGCCGCGGCGACGAACGCGAGCGGCACCGCCCAGCGCGGTGCGAGACGGGCGAAAAGCAGCCAGGTGAGCACGACCGGCACCACGCCCCAGGGGTTCGCGACGATACCGGTGATCGGTGCGAGACACAGCGGCAGCAGGACGCCGGCGAGCATCGCCTGCGCGATCGAGGGCGGGATGCGGGCGATCAGTGCACCGAGCGCCGGCCAGAGAGCGGTGAGCAGGATGAGGGCCGCGGTGATCAGGAAGGCGCCGACCGCTGCCGACCACCCGCCTTCGACAGTGCCGGTCGCCACCAAGAGGGCGGCACCGGGCGTCGACCAGGCGACCGTGATCGGCATCCGATACCGCCAGGCGAGCACCACGCAGGCCAGGCCCATCGTGAGACTGACGGCGAGGAGTCCGCTCGCCGCCTGCGCCGCGTTCGCCCCGACGGCGTCGAGCCCGGTCAACACGACCGCGAACGAGCTGGTGAAGCCGACCAGTGCCGTTACCACCCCCGCGAGGATCGGGCGGGACAGGGGTGCGGCGTCGGACATGGCTCCGAGGTTATCGCGGACCGGGAGGTCGGCGCGGAGCCCGGGTGCGCCGCGCTACGCGAGCCCCATGCGATGAGCCAGCACCACCGCCTGCACGCGATCCCGGGCACCCAGCTTCTGCAGGACGCGCGAGACGTGCGTCTTCACGGTCGCCTCGCCGATGAACAGCGCCTGCGCGATCTCGGCGTTGCTGCGGGCATCGGCGAGCAGCGTGAGCACCTCGGCCTCACGGTCGGTGAGGGGCTCGGCGAGTGCGACTTTCGGGAGGGCGCCGCTCGTGGCCGATGCGGCGGCGGGAGCGGGTGTCGCGGCGAAGCGCGCCAACACGCGGCGGGTCACCTCGGGGGCGAGCATGCCGTCGCCCGCGGCCAGTGCCCGCACCGCCGCGATCAGATCCTCGGCGCCGGCGTTCTTGAGCAGGAACCCGCCGGCCCCCGCGTCCAGAGCCCGGTACAGGTAGTCGTCGCGGTCGAACGTGGTGACGATCGCGATGGCCGCGTCGACGCCCGGGTCGGCGACGATGCGCCTGGTGGCCTCGATGCCGTCCATGTCGGGCATCTGCACGTCCATCATGATGACGTCGGGATGCAGGGCCGCGGCCTGCGCCACCGCCTCGGCCCCGGAGGATGCCTCCCCGACCACGGCGATGTCGGTCTGCGTGTCGAGGATCGTGCGGAAGCCGGCGCGCAGCAGTGCGTGATCGTCGACGAGCAGCACGCGGATCGGGGCGGTCATCGGTTCACGCTCGATTCGCTCGTGAAGGGCAGGGGCACACGGGCGCGCACGCGCAGCCCGCCGAATGGTCGGGGGGTCACCTCGAGGGTGCCGCCGGAGGCCGCGGCGCGCTCGCGCATCCCGAGCTGTCCGAGTCCTGGGCGCACCTGGGCGACCGGGCGCCCGGTGTTGACGATCTCGACCTCGACGCCGTCATCGTCGTAGCGCACGCGCACGTCGGCGGTCGCATCGGGCCCGGCATGGCGGCGGGCGTTCGTCAGCGACTCCTGGGCGATGCGATACAGATTCACGGCGACGAGCGAAGGCACGGGCGTCGGGTCGCCGATAACGGTGTACGCCGTCGGTAGCCCCGCCTCGGTCGAGGCGTCGACGAGTTCGGGGATGTCGTCGAGGGCCAGGGTCGAGGCGGCATCCGTCGTCTCTCCTCCGGGGGTCCGCAGGGTCTCCAGCAGCTGGCGCAGCTCGTGGATGGCGTCACGCGCCGACCCCTCGATCCCGGTGAGGATGCGTGCGGACTCTGCCGGGTCCCGGTCGAGCACCAGGCGCGCGGCTCCCGCCTGCACGCCCATGACCGACACGTGGTGGGCGACCACGTCGTGCAGCTCCCTGGCGATGCGCACCCGGTCGAGGGCGACCGCCTGTGCCGCGGTGACCTCGCGTTCGCGCTCGAGCTCGGCCGTGCGCTGCTCGAGCACCGCGAGCTGCGTCGCTGCAGCCCATGACCGCTCGCCGAAGTAGTAGGCCCCGCCGAAGTAGAGCACGTTCAGCAGCAGCTGGATGAGCATGAAGGCCACGTAGGGAGACATGGCTCCGGCGATGACATCCGCCTTGTCGGCTTCGAGGATCGCATCGCGGTACATCGTGATCAGCAGCCACACGAACATGCTCACGATGATCCCGATGCGGACGATGACCGCGCGGCGACGATCGTTCATCCACGCCCCCGCCGTGTAGATCGCGATGAACATCGCGATGTTGCCGACGTAGATCTCGGGGACGCGGATCGTCACCGCGATGAAGTACGCCACGACCACGATGATGGCGACCGTGCCGGGCCAGCGGCGGCGGACCGCGAGAGGAGCGGTCACGACGACCGCGTACACGAGTGCGGTCCACAGCGGAGCCTGCTCGTCGCCGTACACCTGGGCGATCGAGGAGAGCCCGGCGCTCAGCACGGCTCCCACGAACATGACCACGGCGAGGACGATGTCGCCGCGCCGTTCGCGCTCGGTCGGCGTGCGGAGGAACGGGACAGCAGGCATCCCTCCACCGTAGGGCGGGGTGTGTCGGCGTCGCATCCCCCGTGCGGGGGATCGGGGATGGAGGGATCGAGTGCTGAGGACGGGGTGTTTCCTCACCCGAGCACGAGTAACTCCTGTGTATCGACTATTCCTTTCCTCTGCACCGAGCCTCTAGATTCGATGTGAGCGTTGCCGGGCGATCGGCTCGGGCTCGAGGTCGACCGCGACATCCTTCGCGAGATCGTCCTTCTTCGGAGGGTGGGAACATGGCGCGACGACGCGCATTCATTCGGGCGGTACTCGGCGCAGCGGCGGCACTCGCGCTCGCTCTGGGCGGCGTGACGGCGGCCGCCGCGGAAGACGACCCGGTCGTCACCGGTTCGATCTCCGGGACGGTGACATCGACCGTAGGCGGAACAGCCCTGGCCGGCATCGAGGTGCGGGCGCAGCGCGATAGCGATACCGGATGGCACACCGTCGTCACCAACGCGAGCGGCACCTACACGTTCAGCGGCCTGGCCGACGGCAGCTACCTCGTGCGATTCTTCGATCCGGCGGGCGACTACGCCACCGAGTACTGGGACGACGCCAGGGACTCTCTGGGCGCGCAGCGCGTCGCCGTCGTCGACGGCTCCGCGCATCCTGGTGTCGATGCCGCGCTCGCACCCACTCCGACCTCATCGATCAGCGGCACTGTCACGCGTGCCGATGACGGCACGCCCGTCAGCGGGGCCCGTGTGACCGCGGACGGCACGGACGGGTACTGGACCTCGACCCTCACCGACGGGGCCGGGCGATACACGCTCGGCAGTCTTCCCGGCGGCTCCTATGTCATCGGATTCCACGCGGAGGGGACCGACCTGAAGCGCGGATACTGGAGGAACGCCTCCGAATACTCGCAAGCCGAGCCGATCGTGATCGCCGAGCACACGACGACCTCCGGGATCGATGCCTCCCTCGCGGCGGGAGGATCGATCGCCGGCGTCGTCACGCGCACCGACAACGGCGAGGCGCTCGCGAACGTCACGGTCAACGCTCTCGACATGAACGGCGAGATCGCCGCCTTCGCCCGCACCGATCTCACGGGCGGATACCACGTCGACGGACTCGCCGCGGGTTCCTATCGTGTGCAGTTCGCCGAGCCGGGCCCCGGGCTCTCTGCGGAGTACTGGGAGAACGCGTACAGCTTCGACGCTGCGAAGATCGTCGTCGTCACCGAGTCGCAGACGACCACCGGAATCGACGCGGCGCTCGAGACGGTGGGATACATCAGCGGATCGGTGACCAAGAGCAGCGACGGGACCCGCGCACTCGGCAGGGTCACCATCACCAGCGTGGACGACGACCGCCACGCGTACTTCTCCGGCGTCTCGAACGACGGCACCTATCAGGTCGCCGTCGCCCCTGGCGAGTACCGCGTGCTCTTCGAGCCTTTCGACTCCGACCTGCGGGCGGAGTACTGGGCGGACGCCTTCACGAAGGCATCCGCGACGCCCGTCACCGTGTCGTCGGGAGTGAACGTCGGGGGAATCGATGCGCAGCTCGACGCAGCTGCCATCGTGACCGGCACCGTCGCCCTCGACACCGCCGTCGAGCGCGAGGTCATCGTCGAGGCCTGGTCCGGAAACCAGATCGTCGGCACGACCTTCGCCGACCCTCAGACCGGTGCCTACTCCCTGGCGCTCCCCGAAGGATCGTTCATCCTCAAGGCATCTGCTCTGTTCCACGACGACGGCACCACGATCGCGCAGCCTCAGTTCTATGACGGTGTCGCCACCTCGGCGCTGGCGACGCCCGTCGTGGCGACCGTGGGTGTCCCCGTCACGGGGATCGACTTCACCCTCGTCGCGGTCACGAATCCCGAGCCTCAGCCGAAGCCCACCCTCGCGCTCGCCGCGGGCTCGATCCGCGCCGGCAAGGACATCACAATCTCGGGCACCGGTTTCGCGCCGGGAGCGACGATCGCGTTCGAGCTGCACTCCGACCCGATCGCGCTCGGCACGCTGACGGCTGACGCGGACGGAGCGCTCCAGGGCACCCTCCGCATCCCGGCGAGCGCGCCGGCGGGTGCGCATACCCTGGTGGCGCTGTCGGGGACCACAGTGATCGCCCGCACGGCGCTCACCGTCACCGCAGCTGCGGGCACGGGTACGGGCACCGGCGGGCAGGCGGGCGGCAGCGCAGCGGCGCCGGGCGCGGGGCTTGCCAGCACCGGTCTCGACGCCCCGGTGGCCGTCGTCGCGATCGGCGTCATCCTGTCGGTGATGGGCGGGATGCTCGTGCGTCGTCGTCGCGTCGAAAGCTGATCCTCAGCCGAGCAGCCGCTCGATCACCTGCGCCACACCGTCTTCGTCGTTCGACGCGGTCGTCTCGTCGGCCGCGTCGTGCACGAGCGGCTCGGCGTCGGCCATGGCGACCCCGTGCCCTGCCCAGCGGAGCATCTCGACGTCGTTGAGCGCGTCACCGAAGGCCACGACGTCGGCGCGGTCGATGCCGAGGTGCTCGCAGAGGCGGGCGAGACCCGTGGCCTTGGTGACGCCTTCGGCCATGACCTCGACGAACGGCGCACCCGAGAGCGTGACCTCGAAGCCGGTGAGCCCGAGCGAGCGCACCGTGTCAAACAGGGCGGCCGGGGCGAGCTCGGGGTGCCGGATCACGAACTTCAGGCTGGGAGCGGCGAGCACCTGATCCAACGGAACGCCGCCCATGGTGGCGGGGTCGCGCTTGTGGTCGGCGAGAGCGGCGATCGCGGCATAGCCGTGCTGGGCCACGAACGTCTCGCCGGCGTCGCGCACGCTCGCGAACAGCAGGTCGGGGATGCTCGCGCGGAGGGCCTCGGCCAGGGAGCGGATCGTCTCGGGCGGAAGCTCTTCGGCGAACAGCATCCGCCCGTCGTCGAGGCGCACGGCGTAGGCGCCGTTGCTGCACAGAGCCCAGCCGTCGAAGCCCGCATCCGCCGCGATGGCACGCAGGCCGATCGGCTGACGCGCCGTGACCGGCACGACGTGGATTCCGCGTTCCCGTGCCGCGTCGAGGGCCGCACGGGTGCGTGCGGTGACGGTGGGCGTCGAGTCGAGAAGGGTGCCGTCGAGATCGGTGGCGATCAGCCGCACGCTCATGGGATCGGCACTCAGGAGAAGATCATCGGGAGGTCGTCGTCGTCATCGGCGCCACCGAAATCGAGGTCGACGACCACCGGGACGTGGTCGCTGGGCTGCTCGCCCTTGCGCTCGTCGCGGTGGATGGACGCGCCCTTCACCGCTTCTGCGAGAGTGCGCGAACCCAGCACGAAGTCGATGCGGACACCCTCGTTGCGGGGGAACTTAAGACGCTGGTAGTCCCAGTAGGTGAAGCCCTCGGGGATGAGCGGGCGCACGACGTCGGTGACCCCGGCGTCTTGGAACGCGAAGAACGCGTCGCGCTCCTGCGGGGAGACGTGGGTCGACCGACCGATCACGATGTCGGGGTCGCCGTTGTCGACATCGAACGGGATGATGTTGAAGTCGCCCACCAGAGCGAGCGGAAGGTCAGGGTTCGCCGACAGCTCGGCGGCCGTGGACTTCTTCAGCTGCTCCAGCCAGTGCAGCTTGTAGAGGTAGTGCGGGTCATCGAGCGCACGGCCGTTCGGCACGTACAGGCTCCACACCCGCACCCCCTCGACCATCACGCCGAGCGCGCGGGCCTCGAGCGGCGCGTCCGGCCCCTCATGTCCCTTCGCGAATCCCGGCATCCCGTCGAACGACGTGCGCACATCGGTGACCGGCAGCCGGCTCGCGATCGCGACCCCGTTCCACTGATTCAGCCCGTGCACCTCGACGTGGTAACCGGCCTCTTCGAACGGACCGTAGGGGAACTGCTCGGGCTTGCACTTGATCTCCTGCATCGCCAGCACGTCGATGTCCTCTCGGACGGCGAACTCGACGGTGCGGGTGACGCGGGTGCGGATGGAGTTGACGTTCCAGGTGGCCAAGCGCATGCCTCAAGCCTAGGGCCCACCTCCTACACGGATCACCGCCGAACGGACGTCCCTCGCCGAAATCTGCATGAGTGCTGGACGGGCGCATGAGCGGTGCGACCCCGGTTCTCATGCATCCGGTCGGGCCTCATGCATCCGAAGTCTCGGATCCCGTCGACGCCGGCTTGCCTCCTACACTGGATGCCGTGACCGCACTCGACGCAGACCGCCAGACACTCCTCGACCTCATCAAGGCGGAGGCGGTGTTCCACGGCGACTTCATCCTCTCCAGCGGCAAGCAGGCGACGTACTACGTCGACATGCGAAAGCTCACCCTGGACCACCGTGCCGCTCCCGCGATCGGTCGCATCATGCTCGACCTGATCGGCGACCTCGATGTCGTGGCGGTCGGCGGCCTCACCCTCGGTGCGGACCCGATCGCGAACGCGGTGCTGCATGCGTCGGTCGCCACCGACACCCCGCTCGACGCCTTCGTCGTGCGCAAGGAGCCCAAGGACCACGGGCGTGGCCGTCAGATCGAAGGCGCAGACGTCAAGGGCAAGCGCGTCGTGGTGCTCGAAGACACCTCGACCACCGGCCAGTCCGCGCTCAAGGCCGTCGAAGCCCTGCGCAAGGAAGGCGCCGAGATCGTCGCGGTCGCCGTGATCGTCGACCGCAAGACCGGCGCACAGGCCGCGATCGAAGCCGAGGGCCTGGAATGGCGCGCGGCCTTCGACCTCGACGACCTCGGGCTCGACCCCCAGTGACGCGCTACGCGCTCGCCGTCGATGTGGGCGGCACGAAGATGGAGGCCGCGCTCGTCGCGGAGGACGGTCTGCTCGTCGAGGGCAGCAGGAGCCGGCAGGCGACCGGTCGCGAAGCCACGCTCGCGTCGCTCACCGCCTCGGTCGTCGCCATCGTCGAGCACGCCCTCGCGGCTCTTCCCGCAGACGCCGAGCTCGTCGGAGCGGGAGTCGGCAGCGCCGGACCCATCGACCGCACAGCCGGCGCGATCATGCCGGTGAACATGCCCCTCGCCCGCGGCTTCGGCCTCGAAGAGGCCGTGCGTGCTGCGGCATCCACCGTCCTCGGACGCGACGTGCCCACCGTGCTCGGTCACGACGGCGGTGCACTCGCGCTCGCCGAGTCGTGGCTCGGTGCCACGCAGGGCGCCGGCGCCTCGCTGTCGATCGTCGTCTCCACCGGTGTCGGCGGCGGGTTCGTCGCCAACGGCGCCTACATCCCCGGTGCCACCGGCAACGCCGGCCATCTCGGTCAGGTGCGTCGTCACGGTGGCCTGACCCTCGAGGAGATCGCCTCGGGGCCCGCGAGCGCCGCCTGGGCGCAGCAGCAGGGCTGGACAGGAGCGACCGGCGAGGATCTGGCTCGTGATTCGGCCGCAGGCGACCCGGTCGCACGGGCGGCGATCGAGCGTTCGGCCCGCGAGGTGGGCGAGGCTCTCGCAGATGCCGCCACCCTCGTCGACCTCGACGTGGTGGCCATCGGCGGCGGATTCTCACGGGTGTCGGCGGACTACATCGACCTCGTGCAGCAGGCTCTCACCGCGAGCGCCGCGCATGAGTACTCGCGCCGAACCCGGGTCGTGCGCTCGGGGCTGGGCGACGAGGGGCCGCTCATCGGCGCTGCCGCTCTCGTGCTCCGGTAGTCGCTTCCAGGCGCGCTGCTCAGCGGCGCGCGGTGAGCAGGTGCCGGGGTGGTCCTTCGAGCCGCGCCACGGAGATCTTCAGGTCGGTGACGTCGGCGGCGACAGCATCGATGCGGGTGCTGAGTTTCTCGTCGACGGCGTCGATGCGGGTGCTGAGTTTCTCGTCGACAGCGTCGATGCGGTCGTCGATGCGGCGGATCATCCAGGCGCCGGCGGCGAAGAGGCTGGTGCCGAGGGTGAGCACGATGCCGATCGCGCTGATGACGATGGTGAGGGTCTCGGTGGTCACGGCGTCATCTCCTTCCCGCGGTGAGCAGGTGCCGGGGTGGTCCTTCGAGTCGTGCGACGGAGATCTTGAGGTCGGTCACGTCGGCGGCGACGGCGTCGATGCGGGTGCTGAGTTTTTCGTCGACGGCGTCGATGCGGTCGTCGATGCGGCGCACCATCCAGGCGCCGGCGGCGAAGAGGCTGGCGCCGAGGGTGAGCACGATGCCGATCGCGCTGATGACGATGGTGAGGGTCTCGGTGGTCACGGTCTCATCCCCGTCCCGTCGTGAGCAGGTGCCGGGGTGGTCCTTCGAGTCGTGCGACGGAGATCTTGAGGTCGGTCACGTCGGCGGCGACGGCGTCGATGCGGCGGACCATCCAGGCGGCGCCGACGAACATGCTCGTGCCGAGCGTCACCACGACGCCGACGGCGCTGATGATGATCGCGAGGACCTCCGTGGACACGCGTACTCTCCTTGCTCGGATGGGTGTGTCGACGACGTTACGCCGCCCTCACCGGTGTGCGCGCCGGTATTCCAGCATCTGTGAAGAGGTCGTCGGCGGTGCGAGGTGTGGAGGAGGTGTCAGTTCGCCGTCGAGGTCCGCTGCGGCGACCGCGCGGCGACCAGCACCAGCGCCGGCACGAGCGCGCACAGAGCAGCGGACACCAGGAAGGTCGTGCTCGATGCCGGGTCTCGGCCGATCAGCAGGATCAGGGTCGGCACGAACGTGCCGCCGACCGCACCGCAGGCGACGAGCGCACCGGTCACCGCGGCGCTGCGAGCGGGATCGAGGCGGTCGAGGGCGAGTCCCAGGATGAGGCCGTAGCTGGGAGCGAGGAGCACGACCACGGCGGCCAGTGCGACGAGCGCGCCCACGGGAGCGGAGTCCACCAGCATCCCCGCGGCGGCCATCAGGAGGGCGGCGACGCTCGTGGCGCCGGCGAGGATCACGATCGGCGATACGGACAGTCGCCGCAGACCCGCTGCGCCGAAGCGGCCGATCGCCATGAGCGTCCAGAACGCCGAGGTTCCCAGTGCGGCGAGGCCGGGATCGACCGCGAGGATCCGCTCCGGGATCACCGCCGACCAACCGGACAGCACGGTCTCGACGCCCACATACAGCGGCAGCGCCACGGCGAACGGCAGGAGGACGAGCAGCCCGCGCACGTCGCGCTGCGCGAGAACCTCGGCGCGGGCGGAAGGGGCTGCCGCTCCGGCGAGGATCGCGACCGTGAGAAGCGGCACGATCGCCAGGATGCCGAGCAGCGCACGTGCAGGCGACCCCACGGCGACGAGCAGCGGGGTGACGGCCGCGCAGACGGCGACCGTGCCGAGCAGGGCGCTGAGCAGTCCCGTCGCGCTGCCGGTGGCCAGGGACTTCGCGGCCACGGATCCGGAGGCCTCGACCAGTCCGAACCCGACCCCGGCGATCGCGGCCGCGACGATGAAGACCGCGGGAGTGCCGGAGAGTGCCACCACGACGACGGCGGCGGCCTGGAGTGCGCTGCCGAGCATCAGCGCGGTGCGCGGCGGCCATCGCGTCAGCAGCGGGCCCGACGCCAGGACCCCGACCAGGAGCCCGGCGAAGAGTGCGGGCACGGCGGCGCTGAGGTCGGCGGTCATCGCGCGCTCGGCGGAGGGGAGGATCGCGGGAACGAAGGCGGCCGTGACCCCGAGACCTGCGAATGCGGTGAAAAGCCCCGCTCGCGCGCGTCGGGTGTCGTCGGTCACGCCCCCGCCGTACGCACGCGGTGCACGGCGGCGAACGTGTCGCGCAGCGCCTCCATCGAACGGTCGTAGTTCGACTGGGCGACGCCGATGAAGATGCAGTCGACCACCATGAGCTGAGCGATCCGGCTGCCCAGTGCGCCCGAGCGGAAGCCGGTCTCGCGGGCGGCGGTCGTCAGCACGATGTCGGCTTGATCGGCCAGGGGAGCGCCCGCGTGGTTCGTGATCGCGATGGTGGTGGCTCCGGCCTGACGGGCGAGCAGCAGGAACTCGATCGTGTCGGTGGTGGCGCCGGTGTGCGACACCGCGATCGCGACGTTGCCGGGCCCGAGGGTCGCCGCCGACGTCCACGCGGCATGCGGGTCCGACCAGTCCAGAGCGGTGCGCCCGATGCGGGTGAGCTTGCGCTGCAGGTCGAGGCCGACGATGGAGCTCGCGCCCACACCGAAGATGTCGACCCTGGTCGATGAGGTGATGGCGTCGACGGAGGCCCGCAGCGACTCGGTGTCGAGCACCTTGGCGGTGTCGGCGAGGGAGAGGGTCTCGGCGAGCGAGACCTTCGCGACGATGTCGGCCAGGGTGTCGTTGCGGTCGATGTCGCCGGAGACGGCGGGAAGCGCGGCCGTGTCGAACGTCTCGCGCTCGACGTCGCGCAGCACGTGGTTGCGGAGCTCCCGCACGTGCTCGTAGCCCAGGCGCTTGCAGAATCGCACGACCGAGGTGGTCGAGGTGTCGCAGCGCTGGGCGAGTTCGGCGACGGACAGGCCAGCGGTCCCCGCGGGATCGGCGAGGAATAGGTCGGCGATGCGCTGCTCGCTCGGACGCAGCTCGGGGCGGATCGCACGCATGCGGACGAGTACGGGGTGTGCGCCGGCGTCGTCGCGGGCGGCTTCATGGGGCATGGGGTCTCCGATCGCTGTTCATAACAGTAGAGGAACTTCTGTTACATCAGTAGTGTCTGTCGTGTACTTTTAGTACCAACCAAGACCGACGATGTTCGCGGGGCGGCAGGCAACAGCGCCTGACCCGACGCCACGGCGACGCGTCCCAGCCAGGAGGAATCAGCAATGAGCACAGCACGGCGGGCGTCATTCGGCGCTCTCACTGCCACGGGTGTCGCTTTGGCGCTCGTGATCACAGGTTGTTCCGCACCCGCATCCGACCCCCAGCCGTCAGCGGGTGCTGCAGGCGGCTACCTCGTCATCGGCGTCACCAGCGACCCCGACACGCTCTTCCCCTGGAAGGCGACCCAGTTCCAGGCCGTCAACGTGCTGCAGAACCTGTACGGCACCCTGACCGAGTTCGACGAGGACCTCAACGTGGTCCCCGGCCTTGCCGAGTCCTGGGACGTCTCGGAAGACGGCCTCACCCTGACCTTCCACCTGCGGGAAGGCGTCACGTTCGCCGACGGCAGCACGTTCGGATCCGAAGACGTGAAGCACTCGCTCGATGCGATCGCGGCCGAGGCCACCGCCGCCGTGTCGCGCAGCTCTCTCGCCTCCGTCACCGCGGTCGAGGCCACCGACGAGAACACCGTCACCCTCACCCTCAGCGCTCCCGACGCCGCGCTTCCGGCGAACCTCGCCGTGATCAACATGGCGATGCTGTCCTCGGACGACACCGAAGAGGGGCTGAACACCACCCCGAACGGCACCGGTCCCTTCATCCTCGACGACCGCAAGGCGAGCCAGTCGATCACGCTCGCCAAGAACGAGGACTACTGGGGAGACACCGCGCTGCTCGACACCGTCGAGTTCCGCGTGATCCCCGACGAGTCCTCGATCGTCTCGGCGATGCAGTCCGGCAACGTGCAGCTGGCCGTGTTCGATGATCCGCTGGTCGCGCAGACCGCCGAGGGTGCGAACGTCGAGGTCGCCACGACCCCGCAGCTGAGCTACCACGCGCTGCAGCTGAACGCCACGCGCGGCGACCTCACCGACGTCAACGTGCGCCTCGCGATCCAGTGCGCGATCGACCGCCAGGAGGTGCTCGACACCGCAGCCCTCGGCGAGGGCGAGGTCACCGGTCCCATCACGTCTCCCGCGTACAAGTCCGACCCCGACGCACGCCCGTGCCCGGAGCGCGACCTCGACAAGGCGGCCGAGTACCTGAAGAAGGCGGGCAAGGAGGACGGCGTCACCATCAAGACGATCGTCTCCCAGGGCGAGTACGCGACCTCGGTCAACGAGGCGCAGAACCTGAAGGCGCAGCTGGCCGACGCGAACATCACGCTCGACCTCGAGGTGCTCGAGTCCGGTGCCTACGTCGATCGCTGGATCGCGGCCGACTTCGACGCCGCTGTCGCCCTCAACGGCGGTCGTCCCGACCCCGACGGCATGTACGGCCGTTACTTCACCAGCACGGGCAACCTGAACAAGGTCGCCGGCTACTCCTCGCCCGAGCTCGACGCGCTGTTCGCCGAGGGCCGCCAGACGGCCGACCCGGAGAAGCGCAAGGACATCTACGCGCAGGTCTCCGAGAACCTCGAGGACAACGCCGCGTGGATCTGGCTGTTCACGAGCTACACCTACACGGCGACCGCGTCGAACGTCGACGGCTTCGTCCCGATGGTGAACGGCTCGCTGCAGTACCTGCGGACCACCTCCATCAAGTAGCGGATCGAGGGGGCGCGGCCACCCCGCGCCCCCTCCCTCCCCGACGACAGGCACCCACACACGCGCATGTTCAGACAGATCCTCCGCAACAGCGTGCTGCGACGCATCCTCGCAGCCCTCGGCACGCTCCTCGGCGTCGCCATCTTCGTCTTCCTGATGCTGCGCGCCATCCCCGGCGACCAGATCAGTTCCGGCCTCGGCACCGAGGCCGCCGCCCTCACGCCGTCGCAGCGCGCCGCCCTCGAGTCGTACTACGGTCTCGACCAGCCGCTCTTCGTGCAGTTCTTCTCGTGGCTGGGCAACATCTTCACCGGCAACCTCGGCTTCTCGTCGCGGGCGCAGACGAGCGTGCTCGATCTCACCGCCGCCGCCCTCCCCGTGACGTTCGAGCTCGCGATCTTCTCGATCGTGATCGCGCTGGCCATCGGCATCCCGCTCGGAATGCTCTCCGCCTCGAAGCCCGACTCGTTCCGCGACGGCGTCGGACAGGTGGTCGGCCTCGCCGGTCTCTCGATCCCCGCGTTCCTGCTCGGCACGGCGCTGCTGGCGATCCTCGCCTCGTCGTTCGGCTTCAACCCCAACGGCCAGGCCTACGCCACGCTGTTCGAGAACCCGCTGCTGAACCTCCAGCAGATGCTGCTGCCCTCGATCGTGCTCGGCTTCGGCATCGCCGCGCCGATCATGCGCACCACCCGCACGGCCGTGCTCGAGATCCGCTCCAACGACTTCATCCGCACCGCCAGGGCGAAGGGCGTCCCCCCGCGTCGCCTGCAGGTGCGCCACGTGCTCGGCAACGCGCTCGTGCCCATCGTCACCATGACCGGCCTGCAGTTCGGCTACCTCCTCGGCGGTGCCGTGGTGGTGGAGCAGATCTTCTCGCTCCCCGGCATCGGGCGTCAGGTGCTGCTGGGCATCCAGCAGAAGGAGTACGCGCTCGTGCAGAGCACCGTGCTCGTGATCGCGCTCGCCTTCGTCATCGTCAACCTGCTCACCGACCTGCTGTACCGGGTCATCGATCCTCGGGTGCGTGCCGCATGACCGACATCTCTCAGACCCCGGCCCTCGCCCCCGGCGGCGGGCGCACCATGGAGCGCGTGCGTCTCCTGCTGCGCAGCCGCAGCGGGCTCACGGGACTCATCATCGTCGCACTGCTCGCCGTGCTGAGCCTCGTCTCGGCGTTCGGGCTGCTGCCGTTCGACCCGCTCGCGCAGGATCCGCCCTCCCGCCTGCAGCCGCCGTCGGCCGTGCACTGGTTCGGCACCGACCAGTTCGGTCGCGACGTGTTCTCCCGCGTCGCCGCCGGCGTCGCCAACTCGGCGCTGATCTCGGTCGTCGCCGTGGCCTTCGCCACCGTGGTCGGCACCGTGTGCGGGCTCATCGCCGGCTTCTACCGAGGCTTCTCCGACGGCGCGATCACCGCGGTCACCAACGTGCTGTTCGCCTTCCCTCCGCTGCTGCTCGCGCTGTCGCTCGCCTCGGTGTTCGAACGCAACTGGTTCACCATCGCCGTGGCCATCGCGATCGTCTACGTGCCGATCTTCATCCGCGTCACCCGAGGGCCGGTGCTGTCGCTGCGCGAGGTCGAGTACGTCAAGGCCGCCAAGAGCACGGGTCAGAGCCGCATGGCGACCATGTTCCGGCACGTGCTGCCGAACATCACGTCGATCATCATCGTGCAGGTGACGCTCTCGCTGTCCTGGGCCGTGCTCACCGAGGCCTCCCTGAGCTTCCTCGGCCTCGGCACACCTCCGCCCGCGCCTTCGCTCGGCTCGATGATCTTCGAGGCGCGCACGCTCGTGACGATCGCCCCGTGGACCATGATCGCGCCCGGCGTGATCGTGGTGCTCCTCGTCGTGGGATTGAACCTGCTCGGCGATGGCCTGCGCGACAGCCTCGACCCCCGGAACAGAGGAAAGCGATGACCATGGAGGACCTCGGCGCACTGGCGACGGAGGCCAGCGATCCCCGCTACGCCGAACTCGACCTGATGAGCGTGGCGGAGCTCGCGCAGACCATGAACGAGGCGGATGCCACGGTGCCGGCCGCCGTGCAGCGCGCACTCGGGGAGATCGTTCCGGCGATCGAGGCCACGGCCGCCCGCATGGCGCAGGGCGGACGCCTGGTCTACGTCGGCGCGGGAACCCCCGGCCGCATCGGCGTGCTCGACGCCTCGGAGTGCCCTCCCACGTTCAGCACTCCTCCGGAGCTGGTGTTCGCGATCATGGCGGGCGGTCCCGGCGCGATCGTGAACCCCGTCGAAGGCGCGGAGGACGACGCGGAAGCGGGCGCTGCGGCCATCGACGCGGCGGGCATCGGCCCGCTCGACACCGTGATCGGCATCGCCTCGAGCGGACGCACGCCGTATGTGATCGCCGCCGTCCGCCGCGCGCGCGAGCTCGGAGCGCTCAGCATCGGCCTCTCGTGCAACGTCGGGACCGCTCTCAGCGCGGCGGCGGAACACGGGATCGAGGTCGAGGTCGGCCCCGAGGTGCTCTCCGGTTCGACCCGCCTGAAGTCGGGCACGGCGCAGAAGCTCGTGCTCAACATGTTCTCGACCATCTCGATGGTGCGAAACGGCAAGGCCTACGGCAACCTGATGGTGGATGTGAAGGCCACCAACCACAAGCTGCGCGAGCGGGCGATCCGGATGGTGCAGACCATCGCCGAGGTCGACCGCGACGCGGCGGTGGCTGCGCTGGAGGCCGCCGCCTACGACGTGAAGCTCGCGTCGATCATGATCCGCCGCGGTGAGGATCTCGCCGCGGCGACCGCTCGACTGGGCGCCGCCGACGGTCGGCTGCGCACCGCACTGGAGGAGAACTGATGCGCGTCCTCGGACTGATCTCCGGCACCTCGCACGACGGGATCGATGCCGCCGTCGTCGACTTCACGACCAATGGCGGCTTCACCGCGCACGGGGTGGATCTGCACGGCACGGTGCTCGCCGCCACGAGCGTGCCCTACGCTCCCGAGCTGCGGGCGCGGCTGATCGCTGCGCTGCCACCGGCGCAGACCACCCTCGCCGAGGTGTGCGAGCTCGACACCCTCATCGGACAGGCGTTCGCCGAGGTCGCCGTCGACATCGCCGCCGAGGTGGGCGGTGTCGACGCGGTCTGCTCGCACGGGCAGACCGTGTACCACTGGGTCGACGGAGCGCACGCGCTGGGCACCCTGCAGATCGGTCAGCCCGCCTGGATCGCGGAGAAGGTCGGTGCCCCCGTGGTCTCCGACATCCGCATCCGCGACATCACGGTCGGCGGGCACGGTGCCCCGCTGGTGTCGTTCCTCGACGAGCTGCTGCTGCGCTCGCGCGCCGGAGTGTCGGCGGCCCTGAACCTGGGCGGCATCTCGAACATGACGGTGGTGCGGCAGGACGGCCTGGTCGCCTACGACATCGGCCCCGCGAACGCGCTGGTGGATGCGGTCATCGTGGAGCACGGCCTCAACCCGCTCGGCTATGACGACGACGCCGCGATCGCCCGCACCGGTCAGGTCGACGAGGCGCTGCTGGCCGCGCTGCTGGAGGACTCGTACTACGCCCTCACGCCGCCCAAGAGCACGGGCAAGGAGCACTTCCACCTCGGCTACGTGCAGGAGCACCTCGCCGCGCAGGGTCGCGAGATCGCCGTCGCGGATGTCGTGCGCACCCTGACCGAGCTGACGGTCCGCACGGTCGCGCGTGATGTGGAGGCTGCAGGTATCGGTTTCCTCGCCGTGTCGGGCGGCGGCTGCCGCAACCCGCTGATCCTCGACGGACTGCGCGCCGCGCTCCCTGCGACCGAGGTCGTGCTGGCCGACGAGCTGGGCGCGGCCGCCGACAGCAAGGAGGCGATCCTCCTCGCGCTGATCGGCTGGTCCACGATGCACGGTGTTCCCGCGATCGTCCCGGGGGGAACAGGTGCGCGCGAGCCGCGCATCCTGGGCACCATCACCCCGGGGGTCGGTCCTCTGCAGATGCCGGAGCCGGTCGCTGCCATCGACTCCCTCGTGCTCACGGAGGCCGCAGCATCGTGAGCCTCCAGGTGCGCCCCGCCACCCCGGACGACCTGTCCGGGGTGATCGAGGTGTTCCTCGCCTGCTGGCGGGAGAGCTACCGCGGCGTGCTGCCCGATGGGGCGATCGATGCCATGACCGACGAGCGCGCCGAGGCGCTGTGGCAGCGGGTGCTCGCCGATCCGGTGGGCGTCGTGCTCGTCGCGGAGCGCGATGGCGGGATCGTCGGACTCACCCGGTACGCCGCGACCGCAGGCAGCGAGGGTCGGATCGACGGTGCCGTGCACTCCCTGTACGTCTCGCCCCGTGCCCACGGCGGGGGAATCGGCGGCGCGCTGCTGGCACGGGCGACCGCTGACCTGCAGGAGGCCGGGGCCGAGGCCGCGACGCTGTGGGTGTTCGCGGCCAACGCGCCGTCGATCGGCTTCTACGAGGCGAAGGGCTGGCACCCCGATGGAGCCACCCGCACGCAGCCGGAGTTCGGAGAACCCGAACAGCGCATGCGCAGGGAGTGGACATGAGCGGGGTATCGCCATGAGCGCGGTGATGCGCTTGCGCGTGCTCCGGGTGCCGTCGCCCCTGGTGCGGCCGTTCATCACCGCCGTGCGCCAGACCGATCACCTCGACGTCGTGCTCGTCCAGGCGACCGACGCCGACGGGCGCCGCGGATACGGTGAGGCCGCCACGAGCTGGCGTGTCACGGGGGAGAGCCCGCAGAGTGTCGCCGCCGCCGTCGCAGGTCCGCTCGCCGAGGCCGTACGCGGTCGCGACGCCGGCGACCCCGGGCTTGCTGTCGACATCACGCGGTCGATCTGGGGCAACGCCGCCGCCCGCAGCGCGGTCGCGTGCGCCGTCGCGGATCTCGCCGCACAGCAGCAGGGGGTCTCGCTCGCGGCCGACCTGTCTCGCGCGCACGCCGTGCACGACTCCTCGAGGATGTCGCGCATCCGCACCGACATGACCCTGTCCGTGGGGGAGCCGGATGCGGTGGCAGCGCTTTCCGAGGAGTACGTCACCGCGGGGTTCGGATGCCTCAAGCTCAAGGCCTCCGCTGCGCACGACACGGTCGCCGGACTCCGCGCCGTTCGTGCCGCGGTCGGGCCCGACGTCACGCTGCGGATCGACGCGAACCAGGCCTGGGACGCCGAGACCGCGATCCGTGTGATCCGTGCCGCCGAAGACGCAGGCCTCGGGATCGAACTCGTCGAGCAGCCCGTCGCCGCGCACGATCTCGATGCTCTCGCCGCCGTGACAGCGGCCGTCGACACCCCGATCATGGCCGATGAGTCGGTGCGCACGGCCCAGGACGTGCGCAGAGTCGCCGAGCGCGGAGCCGCCGATCTCGTGAACATCAAGCTCGCCAAGACGGGGGGACTGGCCGAGGCCCTCTCCGCCGCGGAAGCCGCACGAGAGGCGGGCCTGGGTGTCGTGATCGGCTGCATGATGGAGTCGCATGTCGGAGTGAGCGCCGCCGCCCACCTCGCAGCTGTCGTCGCCCCCGGTGTCGTGCACGACCTGGATGCGGCGTTCTGGCTGCAGCGGTCGCCGGTGATCGGCGGCGTCGTGCCGTCCGGAGACGTTCTGCTGCTGGAGGCGGATGCGGGTCTCGGCATCAGCGCCCTCGCCGCGGATGCGCACCCCGAGGTCCTGCTCGACCTCCCCGTCGGCGCGGAGGTGCGCGCATGACCGCCGCCGAAGCCGTCGGCGCCGTGCTCGCCATGGATTCCCCCCCACGCGGCGTGGTCGCGGGTGTCGTCACCGATGCCGGGCGGGACATCGCCGCCGGCGGTCTGGCGGACCTCGCCGGAACGGCGATGACCACAGAGACCGCGTTCGACATCGCCTCCGTGTCGAAGGTCGCCGCGACCACCACCGCGATCCTGCGACTCGTGAGCCGGGGCGAGCTGGGCTTCGACGACCCGGTCGAGCGGTTCGTCCGCGGCACTGCGTGCGCGGCGGGAACCACCGTGCGCCACCTCCTGCAGCACCGCGCAGGACTCTGGGAATGGCAGCCGCTCTACCTCGATCGTGAGCACGCCATCGACCCCGCCGCCGCGGTCGATGCGATCCCGCTGCGCTACGGCCTGGACGAAGGCCGCCACTACTCCGACCTCGGCTTCATGCTCCTCGGCCGCATCATCGCGGCCGTCACCGGGGCGCCGCTGGATGCCGCCGTCCGCGAGCTCGTGACCGCACCCCTCGGCCTCGCCCGCACCGGATACGGCCCGTTCGCCCCGCCCGTCGCCTCCTCCGCCGTCGGCGATGCCGCCGAGCGTCGCATGGTGGCCACGGGTGAGCCCTATCCGATCCTCACGACCGCGCGGGAGTTCACCTGGCGCGACGACGAGATCGCCGGCGTCGTGAACGACGGCAACTGCTTCCACGCCCTCGGCGGCGTTGCAGGTCACGCCGGACTCTTCAGCACCGCCGGTGATCTGCTGACCCTCGGTGCCGCGCTGGCCGCGCCCGAGCGGCACCCTGAGCTGTGGGATCCGGATGCCGTCGCCGAGCTGTTCCGGGACGGACCGGACCCCGGACAGGCACTGGGCTGGCGCAGCGATGCGATCGCGGTCGCCGGTGGGCGGACCCGTCTGCTCTGGCACCCCGGCTACACAGGATGCGCGCTCGGACTCCTTCCGGGCACCGGCACGGCGGTGGTGCTGCTGAGCACCCGCCTCTTCGCCGTCGAGCCCGCACCGACCGAGGCGCTCTGGCGCACGGCACTCCCCGCGCTCGTGCCCGACGACAACGATCCCGACGACAACGATCCAGACGACAACGATCCCGACGACAACGAAGGAACGAGAACACCATGAGCACCACCGAGCCCGTGCTGAGCATCAGCGGCCTCGCCGTCGCCTTCCGGACCGGTTCCGAGCTGGTCACCGCGATCAGCGACGTCAACATCGACATCGCCGCCGGTGAGACCGTCGCGATCGTGGGGGAGTCGGGGTCGGGCAAGTCCACCACCGCGGCCGCGGTCAACCGTCTGCTCCCCGAGAACGGGGTGATCACGGCCGGCAGCATCCGCTTCGACGGGCGCGAGCTGACCGACCTCCCCGAGAACGCCATGATCTCGCTCCGCGGTGCCGGGATCGGCCTCGTGCCGCAGGACCCGATGTCGAACCTCAACCCGCTCATGCGCGTGGGCGAGCAGATCGGCGAGGCGCTCGAGGTGCACGGCCACACGCACGGCGACGCCACCAAGGCCCGAGTCGTCGAGCTGCTGGAGATGGTGGGGATCGCGGATGCCGCGCAGCGCGCCCACCACTACCCGCACGAGTTCTCCGGCGGCATGCGCCAGCGCGTGCTGATCGCGATGGGCCTCGCCTGCAAGCCGCGCCTGCTGATCGCCGACGAGCCCACCTCCGCCCTCGACGTGACGGTGCAGCGCCGCATCCTCGACCAGCTCGACACGCTCACCGACGAGCTCGGCACCGCGGTCTTCCTGATCACGCACGATCTGGCCCTCGCCGCCGAGCGCGCAGATCGCATCGTCGTCATGTTCCGCGGTCGGGTGGTCGAGGAGGGCACCTCGGCGCAGGTGCTCGGCGCCCCGCAGCACGAGTACACGAAGCAGCTGCTCGCTGCGGCGCCCAGCCTCGCCTCGCGCCGCGATGTCCTGCCGCAGCGCGAGGCCGCCACGGGGACGCCGTTCGTCGAGATCCGCGACCTCCGCAAGGAGTTCGCCCTCCGCGCCCCCAAGGCCGGGGAGCCGCAGACGTTCACGGCGGTCGACGGCGTGAGCTTCGAGATCCGCCGCGGCACCACGGTGTCGATCGTGGGCGAGTCGGGCTCAGGCAAGTCGACCACGGCGAACATGGTGCTCGGACTCGAAGACGCCACGTCGGGGTCGATCCTGTTCGACGGGCTCGACCTGACCACGCTCCGCCGCAAGGAGCTGTTCGCCCTGCGCCGTCGCGTGCAGCCGGTGTTCCAGAACCCCTACGCCTCGCTCGATCCGCGCTACACGGTCGAGCAGTCGATCGCCGAGCCGCTGCGCGTGCACCGCATCGGCACCACGGCGTCGCGGCATGCCCGGGTGCTCGAGCTGCTGGAGCAGGTCGCGCTGCCCGCGGCGATGGCGGAGCGCCTGCCGCACGAGCTGTCGGGTGGGCAGCGCCAGCGCGTCGCGATCGCCCGCGCCCTGGCGCTCGAACCCGAGCTCGTGGTGCTCGACGAGGCGGTGTCGGCGCTCGACGTGCTGGTGCAGGCGCAGATCCTCGACCTGCTCGCCGACCTGCAGAAGCGCCTGGGGCTGAGCTACCTCTTCATCAGTCACGACCTCGCCGTGGTGCGGATGATCTCCGACGAGGTGCACGTCATGCAGCGCGGCGTCGTGGTCGAGAGCGGCACGCCGGAGCGCATCTTCGACGCCCCGCAGCATCCCTACACGCGCGAGCTGCTCGCGGCGATCCCTGGAGCCTCGCTGGCGTCCTGAACGGAGTTCTCCGGCGACCGCAGGCTCAGCGCCTGCGGTCGTCGTCGTCCCAGGGGCCTTCCCACCAGCCGGCGCGGCCGTCGTCCGAGCCGCCGCGTCCGCGGCGCGAGCGCACGAACTGCACGACGAACACCGTCAGCGAGCTGAGCAGGATCAGGAAGACGACGAGGAACAGCAGGTCGTTCTGGTTCATGGACGTTTCCCCTCCGCGGCATCCGCCACGATCTTCGCGATGCGGGCGGTCTTCGTCTCCGGCCGCTTGGCCATCGCGATCTGCGTGAGACCGAACTTCTTGATCGACTTCGGGAACGCATCCCAGTTCGCACGCGCGGCGGGCACGGCATCGAGCGCGGCGGCGAACTCGTCGGGCTCGATCCCGGCTTCCGGTCCGTCGAGCAGCGTCCAGGAGCCGTTCTCCTTCGCCGCCTCGATCACGCGGATGCCGGCCGGGGCGAGCAGTCCCGCGGCTTCGAGCTCGACGATGCGCGCCTTGTTCGTCGCCGCCCACCCGCTGCTGGGGCGTCGAGGGGAGAACCACTGCCCGGAGGCACGGTCGTCCGTCCCGTCGTCGAACACACGCACGGGCCCGTCGATCCAACCGAAGCAGAGGGCGTGCCGCACGGCATCCTCGTAGCCGACGCCGTCGGAGGCGCCTCGCACGCTCAGCAGCCAGACGCCTCCCGTGCGCTCGTGGTTCTCGGCGAGCCAAGCGCGCCAGGCCGCGGCATCCGCCGCCCTGATCCGCTCGCCGTCGTCCAGTGCGCCCATGGGCTACTTCTTGGTCTTCACCGTCGTGATCGTCTCGGTGATCCGCGGCAGCAGGTCGGCCACCGACTGCACGATCTCGTCGGGGCGGAAGGGGTACTTCTCGATCTCGGCCTGGTCGCTGATGCCGGTCAGCACCAGCACGGTGTGCAGGCCCGCCTCGATGCCGGCCACGACGTCGGTGTCCATGCGGTCGCCGATCATGCCCGTGCGCTTCGAGTGCGCGCCGATCTTGTTCAGTGCAGAGCGGAACATCATCGGGTTCGGCTTGCCGACGACGTAGGGCTCCTTGCCCGTGGCCTTCGTGATGAGGGCGGCGATCGCGCCGGTGGCCGGGAGCGGTCCGTCGGTGCTCGGGCCCGTGGCGTCCGGGTTCGTGACGATGAAGCGCGCGCCGCCGATGATGAGGCGGATCGCCTTGGTGATCGCCTCGAATGAGTAGTTGCGCGTCTCGCCGACGACCACGAAGTCGGGGTTCGTCTCGGTCATGATGAAGCCGGCGTCGTGCAGCGCGGTGAGGATGCCGGCCTCTCCGATCACGAACGCCGAGCCTCCGGGAAGCTGCTGCTTCAGGAAATCGGCGGTCGCGAGCGCCGAGGTCCAGATGCGCTCCTCCGGCACGTGCAGTCCGCTGATGCGCAGGCGTGCCGACAGGTCGCGTGCGGTGAAGATCGAGTTGTTGGTGAGCACCAGGTACGGGATGCCCGCGCTCTCCCATCCGGCGAGCAGTTCGGAGGCTCCGGGGATGGCGTCGTTCTCATGGACGAGCACGCCGTCCATGTCGGTGAGCCAGCATTCGATGTCATCACGTTGTGCCATGTGCACAGCCTAGAGGGCAGGGGTGACGCGCACCTGACCGTGTTGCGGAGGGAGCTACGGAGCGGGTGTCTCGGTCGGTGCAGGGGTGTCGCGGACGAACTGCGGGTCGCCGGGGGTGATCCCGAAGAACAGCGGATCGGTCGGGGACTCGACATCGGTGGGGAGGTACCCCTCGCCGAGTCGCTCGCCGTGGAAGAGCAGTTCGCTGAGCTCCTCGCGATCGCCGGGCCAGCACGCGGTTTCTGCGGCGATCCTGACCCGCCCGTCCTGTCGGATCTCGACGAGCAGAAGCGAGAAGTCGCCTTCGTCGCGCACCGTGAGCTGGATGAGTTGTCCCTCTTGGCCATCCTCACCGAGCACGCGCCGCTGGGGCGTCATATCGTTGTCCGTGAGAAACTCTTCGACCGTGTCGGCATAGGCCTCGCGTTGGGCGCCGTCTAGTTCGATGCTGCGGTTCAGATCGAACCGGTACTGGTCGTCACCGTCGCATTCGACCGGCTGCATGCCGTAGACGCCGAGCTGGCCGATCTTCCAGTCCTCGTCGGCCAGTGTCGTCTGCAGCTCGTTCACGAACCCGCGATAGCGGAGATAGTTCTCCTCGGCCTCGTTGAACAGGGCCTGTCCCTGGGGGGCGGGTCCGCTCACCGTGCATCCGGTCATGATGATCACTCCCATCACTGCGAGCACTGCACTCGCACGTCGTCTGCTTCTCGAGGTCGTTCTCACGTGATCACCGATCGTCCGTCGTCAACGGCTCACCATAGTTGATGATGTTGGCGATGTTCGCGAAGGATTCGCTGCCGTCCTGCAGGTAGCCGCCGTCGTTCACGACCGCGCCGATCGGCAGGTTCGCCTCCGAATGCGTGCCGTGCCCAGGTGTGTCCTCGACGTGGGTGCCATCGGGGAGGGTGCCGCCATCGCTCTGGAACGTGGTGACGCCCTCCAGGCTGTCCGGATCGATCGAATGGTCCGAGAAGGTGCGTCCGACCAGCGAGACCCAATCGTTCGGACCCCTGGTCGTGAAGAGTGCGGTGCCTGAGAAGTCCAGCCCCTGGTCCGGATGCCCGCCGAGGGCCCGATCGGTGAGGCCGGCGGAGCCGAGGGAGATCAGGTTATCGACGCCGAGATCGTCGCTCGTGCTGCCTACTGCCAGGAATGCTGTGGTCGTGCCGTAGGAGTGGGCGATCACCGTCGTCGTCGCGCCTGAGGGGGCTGCGAGATCGAGCCCGCGCAGCGCGTTCGTGAGCAGTTCGGCGCCGACTCTTGCCTGTCCGGAGCTGCCCACCGTGGCGAAGTTGGGAGTGTCGTAGCCGAACCACGCGATCGTCGCTGATCTGCCGTTGGTGACCTCATTGAGGGCTCTCGCGCTCTGCGACCAGTCACGGATCTGACCGGCCTCGCTCATCATGCCTCCGATCAGCACGTTGAGGTTCTCGACACCGTTCAGCGGGTCCGTGGGGTTCTCAGGATCGAAGAAGTAGTCGTCGACGTAGAGGACAGCAGCCGTGGGCTGATTCTTGTCCCAGAGATTGAGCGCGATGGGGAGGCCGTCCCGCTCGCGGTACTCCGCGAGCAGCCGGTCGATCGTGGTGTCCAACGGCTCGCCCCACTCTGACTCGCCGGTCTTCTCCAGGGTCTTCACGTTCGCCGCGATCCGGTACTCATGCGGTACGCCCTCGAGGTTCCCGATGAACCCGGGATACGCCTCGAGGTAGTGCTCCTTCTGCGCATCGGTGAGGGAGTTCCAGATCGCCGCTCCCTCGGCGGGTGAGTCGGCGTCGGACAGAGAGGCGAGGGTGGCGGCGTCCGCTGCGGACACGTAGTTCTCGTCGACGCTCGCGAGAGCCGCGACGGCGCGGGCATAGGCGTCGTCCCATGACTCGAACGCACGCTCCCACGCCGCCCATGCGTCTTCGAGGTCGGATGCCGCGACGGCGTTGCCGGTCTGCGCGGTCTGCACGGCTTCGCGAAAGCGCTCGTCGCGAGCATGCAGGGTCCGGGGTGGCGTGGTCACGTCTTGGCCGGAGCTCCACGCATCGTAGTCATCGCTACGCTCCCAGGTGCTCAGTTCGCCCTGAGCATCCGCGAGGCTGGCGTCGGCCGTGGCGACAGCGGTCTGAGCCTCGGTGACCGACTCCATCAGCTGATTCGCGCGGCCCCCGTGCTCCTCTGCGCCCTGGCCGTAGGCGAGGAGGATGCCCTTGATGCGACGGATGCGGGCGGCCGGCGACTCGAATGCGGCAGCGACATCGCCCGCCATGACCTTCGCCTGTTCGAGCGCCTGCCCTCGTCCTTCGAGGTTGTCGGTCACGTTGCGCAGCACGAGCTGCATCGACGAGACCTCGTCGGCCGCATCTTCGAGGTGCCCGTGGAGGCTGTTCATCTGCCCCTCGTCGTACTCGATGCGCTCGAACGGATAGCCCTTGGGCGAGGTGGTCACAGCGGGAGATCTTCCCAACCGGCGCCGAGGCGCAGGTCGAGGTCCGCGGTCTGCGTCTCCAGCGTAAGAAGTCGGCCGGCGATCTTCTGCACGTCGTCCTGACCGATCTGCACCAGCGCATGAGTTTCCCCGATGGCGCCCTCCAGCATCTCCCTCAGCGACGTGCGGCCGACCGGTGCCTGCACGCCGGTGTCAGCGGCGTGGGCAGTGCTCATCTTCGCTTCGAGTTCACGTGCCGAGACCTCGAGCTCCGTGCGCTGCGTCGACAGTACCAACTGCGTGATGCTGAAATCCTGTGACATGAACCAACCCCCCCGGTTTGGATTCACCCCTAGGAGATCGGCACCCGAAAAAGAGACATGGGCGGCCGCTTCATATCGGGTCAGGCGGTGAGCCAGATCGCGTCTGCGGCGTGCGCGACCTCGGCCTCGGTGCCCCCGATCGAGAAGCCGCCTGCGGTCACCTCGACCTCGACGCCCACGGCGATCCCCGCGGCTTCGACGGCGCGGAGCACCTCCGGGTCCTGGTCGCTCACCCGCAGCACGCGCCCCGTGTGCCCGACCGGCGCATCCGCGAGCAGCACGAACGGCTCGCGCTCGATGCGGCCGTCGGCGTCGGGGATCGCATCGCCGTGGGGGTCGAAGCGGGGGCGTCCCAGGCGGGCGTCGATGCCCTCGAGCAGTCGGTCGCTGATGGTGTGCTCGAGTACCTCGGCCTCGTCGTGCACCTCGTCCCAGCCGTAGCCGAACTCCTGTACCAGCCAGGTCTCGACCAGCCGGTGCCGGCGCACCATGGCGAGGGCGCGGGCGGTGCCGGCCTCCGTCAGTCGCACCGCACCGTAGGGCACGTGCGACACGAGTCCGGCGGCGGCGAGCTTCTTCACCATCTCGGTGACCGACGACGGAGCGATGCCGAGCTTCGCGGCGAGCACCGAGGGAGTGATCGGTGCGTCCTGCCACTCGGTGTGCGCGTAGACGGTCTTCAGATAGTCGTCAGCTGCAGGGGATGCCACCGGACCAGCCTACGTGGTGCTCTCGCGTGCCCATGCGGTGAGTCCGTGGATGAGGGCGCGCACGCCGATCTCGAACGTGCGCCGGGCGGGATCCGTGCTGAGCCGCGCGCGGGCGGCCTCGGCCTCGGCGAAGGTGGGGAACTGCGCAGCGAGGGCGCCCGGAGCCATGTTGTCCGCGGGGGCGAGGGCATCCAGTGCGGAGCCGATGATGAACGACTCCAGGGCGACGATGGCGTCCACGATGGTGTCGGTCGGCCAGCCGTCGGCGGCGAGCAGTCGGGCGATCTGCTCGTAGTCGGCGAACGAGCCCTCGTCGGCATCGATCGGCGAGGTCGCGAGCATGACCATGGCCTCCGGTGCGGCGATCGCGGCGTCACGGTAGCTGTGCGCCCAGGTGAGAAGCGCGTCTTCGACCGGCATCTCGTGGAGCACGGGGGAGACGAGTGCGCGGCTCACCTGCCCGCGCATCGCCCGGATCACGGCGTCCCGGTTCGCGAAGTGGTGGTAGAGCGCCGAGGTGCGGACACCCAGCGATTCGGCGAGTGCGGTCATCGTGAACTGGCGCGGAGTGCGCTGAGCGCTGAGCGCGAACGCGGCCTTCAGGATGCGCTCCTCGGTGAGCACCTGGGTCGACGGGCGACCGACTCTGCGCGGAGATTTCGTCATCGTGCTCGATTCTGCTCAGGCGTCTGGTATTTTATTGAAACTCTTTCAATACCGAACGATTCACCACGACGAAGGTACAGCCCATGACCGGTTTCGACGCCGACACCATTGTCACCGGCGCGCACGTGGTGACGATGGACCCGCGCCGCCCGCACGCCACAGCCTTCGCGGTGCGCGACGGCCGCTTCCTCGCCGTCGGCGACGACGACCTGGTGCGTGAGCTGCGCGGACCCCGCACCGTCGTGCGCGATCTCGGCGGCGCAGCGGTGACCCCCGGACTCATCGACGCGCACCTGCATCCCATTCAGGGCATCGAGCTGACGGCGGGGATCGACCTCGGCGGCCTGACCACCGGCTCCGCGCTCCTCGCGGCGCTTCGAGCCGAAGCCGATCGCGCGCTCGCCGAGGACCCCGACCCGTGGGTGCGCGGCTGGAACCTCGACTACGACGTGTTCCACGAGCTGCCGATGACGGCGGCGGCGATCGAAGACGCGGTGCGCGGACTCCCGGCGCTGCTGATCGTGTTCGACGGGCACACCGCCCTCGCCAGTCGTGCGGGACTCGCGCGTGCGGGCATCACCGGCGCGCGCGCGTTCGAGGACTCGTCGTGCGTGGTCGTCGATGCCGATGGCCGCCCCACCGGGGAGCTGCGCGAGCTCGGCGCCTACGAGCCCGTGCGGCTGAGCGCCCCTGCGCTGACCCGCGATCAGACCCTCGCCGTCGGACACGAACTGCTGCGTGGCCTGCGCGACTCCGGCCTCACCGGCGGCACGATCATGGACGGCGGCTTCGCCACGCTCGACCTGCTCGACGCCCTGGAGCAGGGACCAGGACTGCCGATCCGCATCGTGTCGGCCATCGACCACGAACCCGGTTTCGACGAGGAGCGCACGGCCGCCAACCTCGCCATGCGCGACCGCCGCGGCGACCGGTGGCGCGGCGGCGTGGTCAAGCTCTACGCCGACGGCGTGGTCGAGACCGGAACCGCCTGGCTCCACGAGCCGGATACCGCAGGGGCCGGCCTGGAGCCGTTCTGGAAGGATGCGGCCGCTTACGCCCGCACCGTGCGGCGATACGCCGAAGCCGGGTTCCAGGTGGCGACCCACGCGATCGGCGATCGTGCCGTCGGGGAAGTCGTCGACGCCTATCTCGCCGCCGGTGTGCGCAGCGCCGGTGGAGCCCCGCACCGCATCGAGCACCTCGAGACGACGACCGACCGCGACGTCGCACGCATCGCCGCTGCGGGGATCACCGCCTCCATGCAGCCTCTGCACATGCAGTGGCGCAAGGCCGACGGCTCGGATGACTGGTCGCACCGGTTGGGTCCCGTTCGCGCCGCCCGCGCCTGGCGAGTGCGCGACTACTGGGAGGCCGGAGCACCCCTCGCCCTCGGATCCGATTGGCCCATCGCGCAGAACGACGCCCGCATCGGCCTCGCGTGGTCGATGCTGCGCCGGCGTCCCGGCGACCCCGACGCTCCGGTGTTCGAGCCCGACCAGGTGCTCACCCCCTACCAGGCGCTGCACGGCTACACCGTGGGCGCCGCCCTCGCCCAGGGAGATGCCGACCTCGGCCGCATCGCCCCCGGGTTCCGCGCCGACTACGCCGTGTGGGCGGAGAACCCGCTGCACGTCGCCCCGGACGACCTCCCCGACCTTCCCGTACAGGGGACGGTCGTCGGCGGCGTCGAGCCCTGACCCCCGGCTCGACCGCACCACTCGCACGCTCTTCGCACCCGCATCCCTTCACACTGAGGTGACTCCCATGCCTGAATTCGGCGCTCTCGCGCTCCTGCCCATCGTGGTGATCCTGATCGTCGCGGTCGCCACCCGCCGCACCCTGTTCGCCCTGTTCTGCGGCACCGTGGCCGGGGCGCTGATCCTCGGTGGCTGGGGTGGCTTCGACGTCTGGGTCGAGTACACGGGCAAAGCCCTCTCCAACGCCACGGCGCAGTGGCTGCTGCTGATCGTCGCGCTGTTCGGCATCCTGATGATGCTGTTCGAGAAGTCGGGCATCGTCACCGACTTCGCACGCTGGGCGGAGCGATTCGTCACCTCGCGGCGCAAGTCGACCGTGCTGACGTTCCTGCTCTCGGTCGTGCTGTTCGTCGACGACTACCTGAACGTGCTGACCACGGGTACCTCGATGAAGCCCGTGACCGATCGCTACCGGGTACCCCGCACCCAGCTCGGCGCGATCATGAAGATGACGGCCGCGCCCATCGCCGTGCTCGTCCCCGTCTCGACGTGGGCGCTGTTCTTCTCCGGTCTGTTCGAGGCGCAGGGCGTCACGGTCGGTGGCACGGGGTTCGGCGCCTACCTGCAGGCGATCCCGTTCATCTTCTTCGGGTGGGCGGCACTCGCCGTCGCCCTGCTGATGAGCATCGGCTGGCTGCCGAAGCTCGGCGTGATCAAGCGCGACGCGATCCGGGCGGAGCGAGACGGCGACGTCTTCCCGCTCGGCACCACTGACGACGAGCGGCGGGCCGAGGGGGCCGCTCTCCTCGCCGAGATCAAGGCCGACGACCCCGACGGATCGACCGCGCAGCGGGTGGCCACCGCGCTCGCGACCTCTGCCGACACCGGGCGCAAGCCGCAGCCCTGGGGCTTCCTGATCGCGATGGCCGTGCTGGTCGGGGTGACGATCGCCACCAACGCGAACGTCGTGGCCGGCACGGCCGCGGCTCTCGCCGTCACTCTGGTGATCGTGCTCGTGCAGCGCCGGCTCAGCATCCGTGGGGTGCTGGATGCCGCGCTCGAGGGTATCGAGAGCATGCTGTTCGTGATGATCCTCACGGTCCTCGCGTTCATGGTGCAGGAGATGAACATCACCCTGCAGCTCGCGGAGTTCGTGATCCAGGTCACCGAGCCGGTGCTCACCCCGGCACTGCTGCCGGCGATCGTGTTCGCGGTGTGCGGCATCTACGCGTACGCCACCGGATCGTTCTGGGACCTCGCCGCGGTGATCACCCCGGTCGTCCTGCCGCTGGCGCTCGCGCTCGGCGCCGACCCGATCCTCGCGGGCGCAGCGGTGTTCTCCGGTGCGGCGCTGGGCAGCACCACCTGCCTCTACGGCGACGGCATCATCCTCGCGTCGAGATCGATCGGCATCAAGCCGATCAACCTCATGCTCGCGATCCTGCCGTACGCGGGCATCGCCGCAGGGCTGTCGTTCGTGCTCTACCTGGTCACGGGCTTCGTCACGGCGTAGTCCGCGCCGACCCGATCCTCGCGCGGATCAGCCCAGTGTCGTCAGGATGATGAAGGCGGCCTGACCGGCGAAGAACAGGACGAGGAATCCGAGGAGGGCGGCGGCCAGTGAAAGTCGGCCGTCGAACCCCTCGACCTCGGCCATGCCGATCTTGCGCGCACGGAATGCCATCACGAGCGTGGCGACGCCGAGCGCGACCTGCACCCAGGGGCTGGCGAGGCCGATGACCGTGGGGAAGGCGATCAGCAGGCCGCCGATCACGCCGGTCGCGAAGCCGATCCAGGTGAGGATGCGGACGTTGCGGCGGGCGCTCTCGGCAGACATGCATCGAGCCTATCCGGGCTCAGGCTCCCGTCAGCACCAGCCAGAGCAGGGCGCCGTTGAGCGCGATCAGCAGCACAGAGGCGAGGACCCCCGCCGCCGTCGTCCACCGTCGGTTGACCCAGGCGCCGAGGGTGCGTCGCTGCGCGGTGAGCACGACCAGGGGGATCAGCGCGAACGGGATGCCGAACGACAGCACCACCTGGCTGAGGACCAGGGCGAGCGTCGGGTCGAAGCCGATGCCGAGGATCACGAGCGCGGGGATCAGCGTCACCAGTCGACGCACGAGCAGCGGGATGCGCACATGCAGCAGGCCGTGCATGATCTCCGCCCCGGCGTAGGCGCCGACCGAGGTCGAGGCCAGGCCCGAGGCGAGCAGACCCACGGCGAAGAAGGTCGCCACGACCGGTCCGAGTCCGGCGGCGAGGGCGGCATGGGCCCCCTCCAGCGAGTCGGTGCCCTCGACACCGGCGAGGTTCGCTGCCGCGAGCAGGAGGATGCAGAGGTTGACGGAACCGGCGATCACCATGGCGATCGAGACATCCCAGCGGGTGGCCGTGAGCAGGCGGCGGATGCGAGAGGTCTCGGTGCGCACGGCCTCGTCGCCGGCATGGGAGGTTGTCGCACCGAAACGGTCGCGGGCGAGCGAGGAGTGCGCGTAGATCGCGTGCGGCATGATGGTCGCCCCGAGGATGGACGCGGCCAGCAGGACCGAACCGGTGTCCTGGAAGCGGGGGACCATCCCGCCGATGACTCCTGCCGGGTCCGGTGGTGCGACGAAGACACCGGCGACGAAGCCGATCGTGATGATGGCCATGAGCCCGATGATCACGAACTCGAACGGACGGGCGCCGCGTCGGCTCTGCACCGTGAGCAGGATCATCGAGACCGCACCGGTGATCAGGCCGCCGAGCAGCAGCGGCACATCGAACAGCAGATTGAGGGCGACCGCGCCGCCGATGACCTCGGCCAGGTCGGTGGCCATCGCGACGAGCTCGGCCTGCAGCCAGTAGGCGCGGCGCGCCCAGGGCCGCTTCAGCCGTGCGCCCAGCACTTCGGGAAGGCTCTGCCCGGTGACGACCCCCAGCTTGGCGGAGAGGTACTGGATCAGCCACGCCATCACGTTGCCGGCGAGCACCACCCACACCAGCAGGTAACCGTACTGCGCGCCTGCGGTCATGTTGCTGGCGACGTTGCCGGGGTCGAGGTAGGCGACGCCGGCGACGAGGGCGGGACCGAGCAGCCACAGGCTCCGCGGAGCCCGGGCCGCGGGCGCGGCGGGAGCCGTCATCGGGAGTGAGGAATTTTTAGGCACACCGAAACCGTAGCGCATTTTTCGGTCCGCCTAAATATTTCGGGCGCTCATTGCTCGGGTCGCGTTCGCAGGGGCGAGGGCAGGCAGGAGTGCGCGGCGGCGATAGCCTGGCGGGATGGAAGACGCCGCGCCGGACAGCACGACCCCCGACGTTCCCGCGGACGCGGTGAGCACGGGTTCGATCGCCCAGCCCGGCTACGGCGTCGGCCCCTGGCCGGGGGGCGAGGATGCGTGGCCGGCCGGTGAGCAGTACGACCCCGAGCTCCTCGCTGCAGGAGACACCCGCAACGTGATCGACCGCTATCGCTACTGGCGGATGGAGGCGATCGTCGCCGACCTCGACACGCAGCGGCATCCGTTCCATGTCGCGATCGAGAACTGGCAGCACGACATGAACATCGGGTCGATCGTGCGCAGCGCCAACGCCTTCCTCGCCGACACCGTGCACATCATCGGTCGCCGTCGATGGAATAAGCGGGGGGCCATGGTCACCGACCGCTACCAGCACGTCGTGCACCACGAAGACGTCGAGACGTTCGCCGCCTGGGCCGCCTCCGAAGCGCTCCCGATCATCGCAGTCGACAACGTCGAGGGTGCGGTGCCGGTCGACAGAGCCGACCTGCCGCAGCGCTGCGTGCTGCTGTTCGGTCAGGAGGGACCGGGGCTCTCGCACGAGGCGCTCGCCGCTGCCTCCGCGCACATCGAGATCACCCAGTACGGCTCGACCCGTTCGATCAACGCCAGCGCGGCAGCCGCCGTGATCATGTACGAGTGGTGCCGGAGATACGCGGGCTGAGCCCGCGCAGAGACCCTCTCGACAGGGGGTGACCGCGGGCGTAGCGTGAGTGCCGATCGAGGAGGCCGACATGGCAGGCGTCACACCCATCCGTCCGTATCTCTGGTTCGTCGACAGTGCGCAGGAGGCGATGGACTACTACGTCTCGGTGTTCCCGAACTCGTCGATCGACAGCGTGACCCTCTACCCCGACGAGAACCTCAGCGAGCATTTCGAAGGGATGACCGGGAAGGTCATCAACGGCGAGTTCACCCTGAACGGCACGAGGTTCGGCTGCATCGACGGCGGGCCGAAGTTCGCCTTCAACGAGGCGATCTCGTTCGTGATCGAGTGCGCCGATCAGGCGGAGATCGACCACTACTGGCGGGCGCTGTCCGCGGTCCCCGAGTCGGAGGCGTGCGGGTGGTGCAAGGACCGGTTCGGTGTGAGCTGGCAGGTTGTCCCCGCCGGGCTCGACCTTCTGCAGCAGCGGCCGGAGCAGATCCAGGCCCTGATGCACATGAAGAAGATCGTGATCGCGGAGCTCGAGATCGCCTGACCGGTCAGCGTCGCACGGCGTCACCCGCGGTCGATGCCGAACAGGTGACGGTAGATCGCGTTGACGTCGCGATCCAGGTGATCGATTCGCCCGTGCACCGCTCCGATCTCGGTCCGCACATTCGCGAACTCGCTCCGCATCTCGGTCCGCACGCTCGCGAACTCGCTCCGCATCTCGGTCCGCACGCTCGCGAACTCGTTCTGCATCGTGCGAAGGAACATCGTCGAGATCAGCGTGATGGTGCCGAACATCCCCGCGGCGAAGACGCCGATCAGTGTCCAGACCTGTGGTTCCGTCATCCCCAGCATCCCTTCAGTGTCACCCGATCATCGTGGAAGGCGCCAGGGGGCGGCGACGTAGTATTCCGCGGATTCCGGTGGTTGTGGAGAAGTGGTGAAGGTGCAGATCAGTGCAGCATGAGACCGCTCGCCATCACGCCGAGGCGGCAAGCCAGCGCCCCGATCGCACGCGCCACCCCAGGGTGCCGAGTCGTGCGAGAAGGTAGACGCCGAAGAAGGCGAGCGCGAGCCAGACGAGACCGGCCGTGCCGTCGACCCCGGTAGCGGCCACGATCCAGAGCGCGGGCAGGAACGGCACCAGGTTGAGGCCACCAGCGATCGCGAGGTATCGGGCGTCGTTCGCCCCCATGAGCACCCCGTCGAGCACGAAGACGACACCGGCGATCGGCTGGGCGACCGCGAGCACGAGCAGCGCGGGCTGCACGAGCGCCGCGATCTCGGCGTCGCCCGTGAAGACGATTCCGAGCACCCCGGAAGCTGCGGCGATCAGTCCGCCGACGATCACGCCGAACCAGGCTCCCCAGGCGACGGTGCGGGCGAGCACACGGTGCACCTGCTGCTCGTCTCCGGCTCCGAGCTCCTTGCCGATCAGCGCCTGGGCCGCGATCGCGAGCGCGTCGAGGGCGAAGGCCGCCGCCGAGAAGATCGTGAACACGATCTGCCATCCGGCGAGCTCGTCGGTGCCGATGCCGGTCGCCACACCCACGGTCGCGAGCAGAGCCACGCGCAGGCTCACGGTGCGCAGGAACAGCCATCCACCCGACGTCGCGGTGTTGCGCAGGCCCGCGCTCTGCGCGCGCAACGAGGCGCTGTGACGCGTGGCGAGGCGGCGGACGACCAGCACGTAGGCGGCGACCATCCCCCACTGCGCGGTCACGGTTCCGGCGGCGGATCCGGCGATGCCCCAGCCGAGTCCGTAGATGAACAGCCAATTGAGCAGGGCGTTCGCACCGAAACCGAGTCCCGCGATCCACAGCGGCGTCATGGTGTCCTGCATGCCGCGCAGCAGCCCGGTCGCGGCGAACACGATGAGCATCGCCGGCAGGCCCCACATCGAGATCACCAGGTACTCGTTCGCCTGAGCGGCGACGGCTTCACCCGCACCGAACAGCGAGACCAGCCACGGAGAGGAGACGGCGCCGATCACCGCGAGCACGGCGCCGAGCCCGAGCGCGAGCCACATGCCGTTGACGCCGACGGAGACGGCCTCGCCGGGCTGCCCCGCCCCGAAGCGTCGGGCGACAGCGGGGGTGGTCGAGTAGGCCAGGAAGACCATCAGCCCGACGATCGTCTGGAGCACGGCGCCCGCGATGCCGAGACCGGCGAGTGGGGTGGTTCCGAGGTGTCCGACGAGCGCGGCATCCACGATCAGGAACGCCGGCTCCGCGATCAGAGCGCCGAGGGCCGGGACGGCCAACCGCAGGATGTCTCGATTGAGGGAGGCACGCGCGGTCATCCTCCGAGCCTATGACCTGGGACCGACCCCGCCTTCCGTGCTGTCTCCGTCTGCGACCGCCGTCGTAGGGTGGGAGGGAGCTCGGATGCACGGAGGTGCCTCATGACGGATCCCCGAGACGCGGCGGCGCGGTATCTCGCGAGCAGGCAGAACGGCGAGAGCGCCGACGGCGACGAGGAGTCGGGTACGCCGCCCGGGATCGCTGCGGCCGTCGATCGTGCCGCGTTCATCGAGACGGCCATCCAGGTGGCGATCCGCCGCGGAGAGTTCGACGACCTGCCCGGCGCGGGCAAGCCCCTCGAAGGACTCGGCACCCACCACGACCCCGACTGGTGGATCCGCCGGAAGATCGAGACCGAGAACCTGACCGGCCTCGGGCCCCCGGCGATCCTGCTGCGCACGGAGGACCGGGAACTGAACGATCAGCTCGATCTGCTCGGTCGCGAGTCGGATGTGCGCACCGTCGTCGAAGACTTCAACCGGCGTGTGCGGGAAGCGCGCCGCCAGCTCCAGGGCGGTCCGCCTGTCGTCACGTCACCCCGCGACGTCGACGCCGAGGTGGCCGCCTGGGCGGAGCGTCGGGCGGCGCGGCCGAACGCCGCCCCCGCCGAGCAGCCGCGACGCCGACGCTTCCGCGTGCGGCGCCGCAGCTGACGGATTCACCCGGGTCTCCGCCCGGTCGCTCGCGACCGACGTGCACGAAACCATCCGTCCATCCCGAACCGTCCCGAACCGGGCAGGAGGAGGACGACCGTGGAGAGCACGACCATCGCCGGATACTGTGCGATCAGCTGATCGGCGCTCCAATAGAGCATCAGCGTCCCGATCGACACGAAGGCCGCGATCCTGGTCAGCGATCCCGCGACCAGCAGCACTCCGAGAACGACCTCGAGAGCGGGCATCACCACACCGAACAGGGCGGGCGCCGTCCCCATGACCGACCCGAGCGGCTCGAAGAACCACGGCACCCGAGGGTTCCCCTCCGTGCTCTGCGCCACCAACTCGATGTCGGCCGCCCCGAATCCGGCGCGGTACTTCAGGAAGCCCTCGATCATCCAGAGCACCCCGACCGCCACCCTGGCCCCGCCGCCGAGCAGCGACAGGGTCAGGGCGCCTGCGGATCGCGATCCGGTCATGAGAGCTCGGCTGCTCCGAACACGGCCTTCGCCTTGTCGCAGTGGATCACGACATACGAGTACTTCGAGGTGTCGACACCGTCGAGCGTGAAGGTCTGCGTGGCGGTGTCGAACGAGACGGCGTCGACGAGCATGCCGGCGGAGACGGCGGCCTCATCGGTGCCGTCGGTGAGATAGACGTGCAGATCGGGACCCTCGTCGGACGAGAAGCCGGACAGGGTGATCTCGTCGTCGGTCACGGTGACGGTGCCGGACACCGTCTTCTCGTTCAGGCCCATGAACGCCCCGGTCTTCTCTGTCATCGTCATCGCGGCACCCGAGTCCGCGCTCTGCGACGCCGACGAGGAGGGCGTGGTGTCCTCGGTCGCTGCGGGCGAGCTGCACGCCGACAGGGCGAGGGCGAGGGTGAGGGCCGCTGTGGCGGCGAGAGCGATCTTGCGCATGAGGTTCTCCTGTTCACTGTGTGTGCGACGGTGTGGCCGCGACGACGGATGCCGCGGCGGATCGCACTTCGAAGAACGCTACGAACGAGACGAGCGCCGCGGGGAAGACCTTTCGGGACCGTAAGGAACCGCACGATGGCGCGGATCGCGCGACTAGTGTCGACCCCATGCAGGAGGCAACCGAGGTCGTCGTGGTCGAAGACGACCCCACCGTCAGGGAGGCAGTGGGGGCGTACCTGCGGGCCAACGGCTACGCGGTCTCCAGCTTCGGTGACGGGGTCTCGGCGCGCACGGCGCTGCGTGACACCGTCCCCGATGTGGTGATCGTCGATCGAATGCTGCCCGGCATCAGCGGCGACGAGCTGTGCCGCGATCTGCGCTCGTTCTCCGACGTGCCCATCATGATGCTCACCGCGCTCGGGCAGGTGGATGACCGCATCGAGGGCTTCGAGTTCGGCGTCGACGACTACCTCGCGAAGCCGTTCTCGCTGCGGGAGCTTCTCCTGCGGGTCGGGGCGCTCGTGCGCCGCTCGCAGGTGGTGCAGGCCTCGGTCGGCGAGGTGCGGGCCGGCGTCTTCGTGATCGATCCCCTCCGGCGTCGGGTCTGGGTGCGCCAGGAGGAGGTCCCCCTCACCGCGCGCGAGTACGACCTGCTGCACTTCCTGGTGCGCAACCAGGGGCGTCCGCTCGGGCGCGACGAGATCCTCCGTGAGGCCTGGGGGTGGAGCTTCGGTGAGGCCTCGACGGTCACCGTGCACGTGCGCCGGCTGCGGGAGAAGATCGAGGTGGATCCTCAAGACCCCATCCACCTGCGCACGCAATGGGGCGTCGGCTATCGATTCTCGGCGGAGGGGGACCGCTCGTGATCATGCTCTCCGCAGCCGACGTGCTGCTGATCGTGCTGACGTGCCTGCTCGTCGCCGCGTGCGTCGCGGCGCTCACCCTCGTCCTGCTGCGGGTGCTGCGCCGCCGGTCGTTCCGTGCGCAGCTGATGCTGGTCGCGAGCGCGGGTGTCGTCGCGATGGCGGCATCCGTCGTCGCGATCTCGCTGGAGATGTACATCTCCACGCATGACCTGACCGTGCTCCTCGCCGTGATCGCGGTGTCCCTCATCCTGGGCCTCGCGACGGCCTGGGTCGTGGCCAGGGCGATGCGGTCGTCGTTCGATCGCCTGTCCGCATCGCTCGACGAGGTCGGCCGCGGCGGCGTGATCGTCGCCGAGCAGGGCGGGTCCCGCGAGCTGGACGACCTGTCGGCGCAGCTGGCCGAGGTGTCGGGGAAGGTGGACGCCGCGAGTGCCGAACTGGAGCGGCTGGACTCGGCGCGGCGGCGGTTCTTCGCCTGGATATCACACGATCTGCGCACTCCGTTGACGGCGGTACGCGCGCTCGCCGAGTCGATCGAGGAGGGGGCTGCCGATGCCCCTGAGCGCTTCGCGGGGCAGGTTCGGGTGCAGGTCGACACCATGAGCCGCATGGTCGACGACCTGTTCGAGCTGTCCACGTTGACCTCCGGAGCGGTGCAGCTGCAGACGCAGCAGGTCGACCTGCTCGATGTGGTCTCGGATGCCGTCGCGGATGTCGCGGCCGCCGCCGCCCGCCACGGCGTGCGCATCGTCGAGCGCGGGGTGGGCGCGCACGTGCTCTGGGCGGATCCGCATCAGCTCGGACGGATCATCGTGAACCTGCTGACCAATGCGATCCGGCACGCCCCACGCGGCACGGAGATCGTCATCTCGGCCACCGAGATCGACCGGAACCGTCTCGTGCTCGGCATCCTCGATCACGGCGCCGGGGTCGCGGTGGAGGATCTGGACCGCATGTTCGACGTCGGCTGGCGCGAGGATGCGGCGCGCACGGCTCCGACCGATCGCGACGGGGTGGCCTCCGGCGCGGGCCTCGGGCTGTCGATCGCGCGCGGTCTCGCACGTGCTCACGGCGGGGAGGTGTTCGCCGAGCGCACCGATGAGGGGTTCCGCATGAACGTGCTCCTGCCGTCCGGGGGAGGCGGGTCATAGGCTGGGGAGCATGACTGACGTTCTTCCCGTGGGCCTCGCCCTTGATGAGTTCAGCTCCGACATCCGCCCGCAGGACGACCTCTATCGTCACGTGAACGGCGCCTGGCTCGCCCGCACCGAGATCCCGGGCGACAAGGCGCGCTGGGGCTCGTTCCATCTTCTCGCCGAGCAGGCAGAGAAAGACGTGCGCGCGATCATCGAGGAGTCGCAGGATGCCCCGGAGGGCACTCTCGCCCGCAAGATCGGCGACCTGTTCGCGAGCTTCATGGACACCGCGCGCATCGATGCCGCCGGCGTCGCGCCGCTTGCCGACACGCTCGCCGAGATCGATGCGATCGCCGACGTCCCGACGTTCCTGCGCACGGTGGGCGCCTACGACCGCGACGGCCGTGCGTCGATCATCGGCCTGTACGTCGACGGCGATCCCGGCGACCCCGAGCGCTATGTTCCGGTGCTCGTGCAGGCCGGTCTGTCGCTGCCCGACGAGAGCTACTTCCGTCTCGACACCTTCGCCGACACCCGGTCCGCGTACCGCGCGCACCTCGAGCGTCTGCTCGGCCTCGCGGGCGTGGCCGACGCCGCCGTGAACGCCGACCGTGCGATCGCGCTCGAGACCGAGCTCGCCGGTCATCACTGGGACAACGTGCGCAGCCGCGATGCGGTGGCGACGTACAACCTCAAGACGTGGGAAGAGCTGCAGGCGCTCGCCGGCATCGACCTGACTCCGTGGCGAGAGGCGGTCTCGCCGTCGAACCCCGCGGCCTTCGACGAGGTCGTCGTCTCGCAGCCCAGCTTCTTCGAAGGCCTCGGGTCGCTGCTGACCGCCGAGCGCCTGGACGACTGGAAGGCATGGCTGCGCGCCAAGGCCGTGCACGCCGCGGCCCCGTACCTGACCGACGATCTCGTGCAGGAGAACTTCTCGTTCTACGGCACCGAGCTCACCGGCGTCCCCACCATCCGCGAGCGTTGGAAGCGCGGCGTCTCGCTCACCGAGGGTGCGCTCGGAGAGGCGATCGGCAAGGTGTACGTCGAGCGCCACTACCCGCCGACGGCGAAGGCCGCGATGGACGAGCTGGTCGCCCACCTCATCGAGGCGTACCGGCAGAGCATCACCGAGCTGGAGTGGATGACGGCCGAGACCCGCGAGCGCGCACTCGCCAAGCTCGACTCCTTCACCCCGAAGATCGGGCACCCCGAGGTCTGGCGCGACTATTCGAGCCTCGAGATCGACAGGGCCGACCTGTTCGGCAACGTGCGCCGCGCCTCGATCTTCGAGCACGACCGCAACATCGACAAGGTAGGCACGCCCATCGACCGCACCGAGTGGCACATGCCGCCGCAGATGGTCAACGCGTACTACAACCCGTCCATGAACGAGATCGTGTTCCCCGCGGCGATCCTGCAGTACCCGTTCTTCGACGCCGGTCGTGACGCGGCGGCGAACTACGGCGGCATCGGTGCGGTCATCGGCCACGAGATCGGCCACGGCTTCGACGACCAGGGCAGCCGCTACGACGGCGACGGACGCCTGCAGGACTGGTGGACGGATGCCGACCGGTCGGCGTTCGAGGAGCGCACCAAGGCGCTGATCGCCCAGTACGACGCGCTGGTGCCCGAGGGCCTCGACGCCGAGCACCACGTGAACGGCGCGCTCACGATCGGTGAGAACATCGGCGACCTCGGCGGCCTCGGGATCGCGCTCAAGGCCTATGAGCTCTCGCTCGGCGGCGCGGAGGCCCCGGTGATCGATGGATACACGGGCGTGCAGCGCCTGCTGCTCTCGTGGGCGCAGGTGTGGCAGCAGAAGAGCCGTGACGCCGAGACGCTGCGCCTGCTGACGATCGACCCGCACTCGCCGAACGAGTTCCGCTGCAACCAGATCGTGCGCAACATCGACGCGTTCTACGAGGCGTTCGGCGTGAGCGAGAACGACGCCCTCTGGCTGCCTGCGGCGTCGCGAGTGACCATCTGGTGACCAATCGTCACACTCTGTGAACCGTCCCCCGGCGGTGGGGTTACGATAGCCCTGCCGCTGGGGAGCGTCTCCCCTCGGTATCCCGCACATCCACCCCCCTAAGGATCAGCGTGGGCGCTCTCGAGCCTGGTGAAGGTCTCCGAAACTCCTCGGCCCCCGAGTCTCTCGGCGCTGCCCAGGAGGCCTCCGGTGCGGGTCGCCGCTCGCAGCGCACCAGTCGCCGGCTTCCCCGACGCGCCGCTGCCGGACGCCGGTCGTTCACCGCCACGCTGCGTTCGCTGGAGGGCCTGGTCGACTCCGGGGCGCAGGTCTCGGTGCACGTCGTCGACCTCGACAACCATGTGCACGTGCTCGCCGGCGACGACCATGTCACGATGCCGATCGCGGGTCTCGGAGTGGTGCCTCTGCTGATCGAGGTGGCTGCCGGCTTCCAGAGCGGTGCTCTCGATCCGTTCGAGATCGTCGAACGCGAGAGCCTCGAGCCGGTGGAGACCTCGGGTCTGTGGCGGCATCTGCACGCACCGGCCCTGCCGTTGGAAGACCTCGCCGTGATGGCGGCGACCGCGGGGGATCCCATCGCCGTGAACGCTCTGCTGCACAAGGTCGGCCACGACCGGGTGCGCGAGCGCATCGAATCTCTGGGTCTGCGCCGCACGGCCCTTCTCGACCGCTTCCGCGACCGCCGTGGTCCTGACGACGCCCCGCAGGTGGCCGTGGGATCCGCACGCGAGCTCGCCGGACTCTTCTCCGCCCTCGTGAACTCGCAGGTCGTCGATGCCGCCGTCAGCGCACAGGTGTCGGAGTGGCTGAGCCTGAATCAGGACCTGAGCCTGGTCGCGGCATCCACGGGTCTCGATCCGTTCGCGCACGATCACGATGCCCACGGCCTGCTGTTCGTGAACAAGACCGGGCGTGACCGCGGAGTTCGGGCGGAGGCTGGTGTGCTGGCCGGGCCCCGCGCCGGCGTCGCCTACTCGCTCATCGTGTGCTTCGACGATCTCTCGATCACGCACCGCCTGCGTGCGCACGACGCCTTCCGGGTGCTCGGCGTCGAGCTCATGGAATACACGCACTGACGCCGTCGTCACGTCGCTAGCATCGAGGGATGCCACGACCTGACTGGACCCCGCACCGCCGCGACGACGGCGAACTGCTCGGATGGATCCACCCCGCCGGCGACGACTGGGTCGGCGTCGATGTGCTCGGGCGGCCCGTCACCGCAGCGACGGAGTGGCTCGAAGCCGAAGCGGCGCTGGAGGAGCACGGGATCGCCTGGCTCGCCGATCCGTGGATGCTGGAGGGCGAGGACGAGCGCCCCTTGCGGGTGCGCATCCTGGAGGTGACGCCCGACGAAGACGGTGCGCCGGGGCGGATCGTCGTCAAGATCGACGACTTCGGCGACATGACGCGGCCTGCGACGGCGCAGTTCATCCTGGCGTGGCCTATCCCTGACCAGCTGCGCACACCGCGCGACGACGACCCAGACCCGCGCACGATCTCCCGCTGAACGCGCGAGGCGTCCTCACCCCGGCAGCGACGGATGCTGCTCGGACGCGCGCTGCTTCGGGATGAACAGCGACAGCACCATCGCGATCACCCCGGCGGCGATCGCGAGCCAGAAGCACACCTCGAAAGCGGCCCTGGTGGGCACGGCCACGCCGTCGATGTCGATGCTCATCGCGGCGAGCACGCCGCCCATCACTGCCGAGGCTCCCGACGTTCCGATCGAGCGGAACAGCGCGTTCAGGCCGTTCGATGCGCCGGTCTCGTTGGCCGGGACCGAGCGCATGATGATCATGGGCATCGCGGCGAACGTGAACCCGATGCCCACGCCGATCAGCAGGTTCGCGACGAGGACGTGCCACACCTCGGAAGACCACAGCAGCACGAAGACGTAGGCGAGCGCGATCGCGGTGGCGCCGACCGTGAACAGGGGGCGCGGACCCACGGTGCGCTCCAGCCAGCCGGAGAGCGGCGAGATCACCATCATCACGAGGCCCGCAGGCATGATCACGAGCGACGCGGCGACCATGTCGAGGCCGAAGCCCCCGCCGATCGACGGAGTTTCGAGCAGCTGCGGGAACGTGACGTTCGAGGCGAAGAGCGCGAATCCCATGCCGATCGCAGCGATGTTCGTGAAGAGCACGGCGGGTCGCGCGGCGACCCGGAGGTCGAGCAGAGGATCCTTGGTGCGCAGCTGATACCAGCCCCACACCAGCAGCACCGCGAGTCCGCCGAGGATGCAGGCGAGGGTCAGCGGCGAGGTCCAGCCCCACTGCGCACCTCGGGAGACGAAGAGCAGGACGCCGGTGAGGCCGATCGCGAGGCCGATGGCGCCGATCACGTCGAGGCGGCCGGGGGAGCGCAGCACGTCTTCGGGGATCACCGCCAGCACGAGGACGAGGCCGACGACGCCGAGGGCTGCCGCGAGCCAGAAGAGCATGTGCCAGTCGGCGTTCTGGGCGAGGAGGGCGGCGACCGGCATGCCGATCGCTCCGCCGACACCCATGGTCGCGCTCATGAGGGCCACGGCGGTGCCGAGCCGTTCCGGAGGCAGCACGTCGCGCATGATGGCGATGCCGAGCGGGACGACGCCCGTCACCGCACCCTGGAGTGCGCGACCGATGATGACCCCGACGATCGAACCGGAGACCGCGGCGATCACGGAGCCGAGGATCAGGATCGCGAGCAGCGCGATCACGACCCGGCGCTTGCCGTACATATCGCCCAGCCGGCCCGAGATGGGGGTGGCGACGGCGGCGACGAGCAGCGTGATGGTGACGACCCAGGTGGTGTCCTCGCGGGAGGCGTTCAGCAGCTGCGGGAGCTCGGCCTGCAGCGGGACGACGAGCGTGAACATGAAAGAGGAGCACAGGCCCGCGAAGGCGAGCACGGCGACGATCGCCCATTTGGGTGGGGTCCGGGAGAGACGTTTCCTGGCTCTGTCCTCGCTCGCACCCACCGACTCAGGCTATCGGCGATCGGGTGGCGCGGGGCCGAACACCCGGGCTCGATCGACCGGGCGGCACGTGGTCCGTGATTGCATGGGGAGATGAGCGACGACGCCACGATCGACCAGCATCCCGCCGATTCCGCGTTCCACCGCAGGCTCCCGATCGGCGAGGGACTCGACGCCTCCGCCGTCGCCGAGGGACTGCCGTGGGCCTTCGAGACGATCACGATGCGACCGCTCGAACCGATGCTGGTGCCGGAGAAGCCCCGCGGCGGCGAGCTGGACCCGGCCGAATGCGGACCCTGCGCCCCGAGCGAGTTCACGATCTGGCACGACGAGCACTGGCAGGTGCGCGCGGGGTGGGAGATCGGTGGGCTGCCGTTCATCGGCGCGATCGCCCCGCGGGAGCATTGGCTGCTCGAGAACGCGCCGGTCGAGGTGCTCGCGGCGCTCGGGCCCCTGATGCAGCGGGTCTCGCAGGCGGTCAAGAGCGTCCCCGGTGTCGCGCGGTGTCACTTCGGGCGGTGGAACGACGGCTCGGCGCATCTGCACCTGTGGGCGATGGGACGCCCCGCAGGCATGATGCAAGGGCGAGGTGCAGTGCTGTCGTTCTGGGACGGGATCCTGCCGCCGATCCCGCAGGAGATGGCCGTGGAGCACATCCGCATCGTCGCCGAGGTGCTCGCCACGGGTGGGGGAGAGGCGTTCCCGATGCGGTGACATCGAGGTTCCGATTCCTCGAACGGGCCGAGGAGGGGCAGACTGGGTGCGTGCGAACCATCCGTGACCTCGACACCGTTGAACTCATCCTCGACGCCCAGGGCCTGCTCGACTCCATCCGGGGTCCGCAGCGCGTGGTGGATGCCGGAACCCTGCGCGCCCTGCAGCAGTCGGGCAACTACGTCGTCGGCTTCTTCGACGGCGAGGGCGACGAGGAGCGCATGGTCGGCGCGTCGATCGCGTTCTTCGGCGAGCCCGCCCGCCGTGCGATGCACTCCCACATCACCGCGCTGCTGCCCGAGTACCGCGGTCGCGGCTGGGGTCGCGAGCTCAAGGAGCACCAGCGGCAGTGGGCCTTCTCCCGAGACGTCGGTCGCATCACGTGGGTCTTCGATCCGCTCGTGGCACGCAACGCCCACTTCTTCTTCACCGTGCTGGGCGCCCGCGCGACCGGCTACTCGGTGAACCGCTACGGCATCTTCGGCGGCGGCGACGCGGGCGATGAGAGCGACCGGCTCGATGTCGAGTGGGCGCTCGCCGACATCGCCAAGCCCCCGGCCGACGACGCGGTCGTCGAGACCCTGGCCATCCCCGCCGACATCGAGGCGCTGCGCGAGTCCGACCCGTCAGCCGCCCACGAGTGGCGTCTGCGTCTGCGGGCGCAGATGGAGGGACTGCTCGGCAGCGGGTTGCGCATCGCTGGCTACGACACCGCGCGGGGCTACCTCTTCACCGCGTGAGCACGCTCTTCACGGCGTGATTCTCGTGGCCCGTGTGCTCAGCGCACTCCGCGCATGAGCTTCAGCACGGGCTTGACGCTCAGCAGCAGTCCGATGCCGACCACGATGGCGATGCCCCCGAGGATCGAGAAGAACGGCACCTCGTCGGTCGGATCGTAGAACCGGACGAGCTCGCCCGAGATGGCGGTGCCGAGCGCGATCGACAGGAAGAAGAGCGCGACCATCTGCGTGCGGAACACCGTCGGTGCGAGCTTGGTGGCAGCCGACAGGCCGACTGGCGAGATGAGCAGCTCGGCGACCGTGAACACGAAGAGGATCCCGACGATGGCCAGCAGCGGCGTGGAGTTCGCCCCTCCGCCGGCGAACGGCAGGAAGAGCAGGAACGCCGATCCCATGATGATCGCCGCCAGAGCGAACTTCACGGGCGTCGAGGGCTGACGCTTTCCCAGGCGGGTCCAGATCGCCGCGAAGACGCCGGACAGGATGATGATGAACACCGGGTTGATCGACTGCACCCAGGACACCGGCATCTCCCATCCGAACAGATTCCGATCCAGGCGCTGGTCCGAGTAGATCGTCAGCACCGTGAACTGCTGCTGGTACAGCGACCAGAACGCGACGCTGGTGATGAACAGCGGCAGGAAGGCCCACACCCGCGAGCGTTCGGTGGCATCGATGCGACGGCTGCCGAGGATCACCGAGAAATACGCGACCGCGGCGACGATCGTGACGACGATCACCAGGGTGGCCAGATTGTCTGCGCGGATCACACCGGTGAGCACCAGGACGGCGATGGCCACGATCGCGGCGCCGGCGATGAGCCCGACCAGGCCGTAGCGGGACTTCGGAAGCGGGTTGGGCACCTCCCGTGCCGAGGCGGGAAGGGCCTTGCGGCCGAACGAGTACTGGATGAGTCCCAGGGTCATGCCGATGGCGGCGAGCCCGAAGCCGTAGTGGAATCCGAGAGACGACTGCAGGATGCCGGTGAGGATCGGTCCGAGGAACGCGCCGAGGTTGATGCCCAGGTAGAAGAGCGAGAAGCCGGCATCCCGCCGGGGATCTTCCGCGCTGTAGAGGCTGCCGACGACCGAGGTCGCGTTCGCCTTGAGTCCGCCGGAGCCCAACGCGACGAGCACCAGACCGACGCCCACCCCGACGGCGCCGGGCAGGAACGCGAGAGCCAGGTGACCGGCCACGATCACCATCGCGCTGACGAACAGCACCCGCTCGGAGCCGAACAGTCGGTCGGCGAGCCAGGCGCCGAGGATCGTCGACAGGTAGACCGAGCCCCCGTAGGCACCGACGATGCCGCCCGCGACCGCCTCGGGGATGCCGAGGCCGCCCTGTGTGAACGAGTAGTACAGGTAGATGAGCAGGATGCCCTGCATGCCGTAGAAGCTGAAGCGCTCCCACATCTCCACGCCGAAGATGTGCACCAGGGCCCACGGTTGCCCGAAGAAACGGGTGTCGTCGTCGCGGGTCCGCGGTGTTCGCGCTGCAGTGCTCATCCCAAGGACGGTACTCTGACGCAGCCGCCGAGGCCAGGGAGCGCGCGGGAACCACGGATAGAATGAGGTGCCCGTGTTCACGGGTTTTTCCTCCCGCATCCGACCATTGGAGCCACCATGGCCGAACAGTCCCGCCTCGACAAGGTCATCGCCCTCGCCCGCCACCGCGGGTTCGTGTTCCAAGCGGGTGAGATCTACGGCGGTTCCCGGTCGGCCTGGGACTACGGCCCCCTCGGCACCGAGCTCAAGGAGAACATCCGCCGCCAGTGGTGGCAGACGTTCGTGCGCGGCCGCGGCGACATGGTGGGGCTGGACTCCAGCATCATCCTGCCCAAGCGCGTCTGGGAGGCCTCGGGTCACGTCGCGACCTTCACCGACCCGCTGGTCGAGTGCCTGCAGTGCCACAAGCGCTTCCGCGCCGACAACCTGATCGAGGACTTCGAGGCGCGCAAGGGCCGCAAGGCCGAGAACGGGCTCGCCGACATCCCCTGCCCGAACTGCGGCACCAAGGGGCAGTACACCGAGCCCAAGGCCTTCTCCGGTCTGGTGAAGACCTACCTCGGCGTCGTCGACGACGAGTCGGGCCTCTACTTCCTGCGCCCCGAGACCGCACAGGGCATCTTCGTGAACTTCTCGAACGTGCTCACCGCCAGCCGCAAGAAGCCGCCGTTCGGCATCGGCCAGGTCGGCAAGGCGTTCCGCAACGAGATCACGCCGGGTAACTTCATCTTCCGCACCCGCGAGTTCGAGCAGATGGAGATCGAGTTCTTCACGCCGCCCGCCGAGGCGCAGGAGTGGTTCGAGCACTGGGTCGAGGCGTGCTGGAACTGGTTCATCGACCTGGGCATCGACCCCGAGAACATGCGCCAGTTCGACGTGCCGGAAGACGACCGCGCGCACTACTCGGCCGGCACGATCGACGTCGAGTACAAGTTCGGCTTCGCGGGCAAGGAGTGGGGCGAGCTGATGGGCGTCGCCAACCGCACCGACTACGACCTCTCCAGCCACAGCGAAGCGTCCGGCCAGAGCCTGACGTACTTCGACCAGGCCACCGGCGAGCGCTACACCCCGTACGTGATCGAGCCGTCGTTCGGTCTCACGCGCGCGATGATGGCGTTCCTCGTCGACGCGTACCGCGAGGAGCAGGTGCCCAACGCCAAGGGCGGCACCGACGTGCGCACCGTGCTCAAGCTCGACCCGCGCCTCGCTCCGGTCAAGGCCGCCGTGCTGCCGCTGTCGCGCAACGAGAACCTCTCGCCGCTCGCTCGCGAGGTCGCCGACACGCTCCGCAGCTCCTGGGCCGTCGACTTCGACGACGCGGGGGCGATCGGCCGCCGCTACCGTCGCCAGGACGAGATCGGCACCCCGTTCTGCGTCACGGTCGACTTCGACTCGCTCGACGACCGTGCCGTCACGGTGCGCGACCGCGACACCATGGCGCAGGAGCGCGTCTCGATCGACGAGTTGCACGCGTACCTCGCGGAGCGCCTGCGCGGCGCCTGAGCACCCTCAGTCATCGTCGAGACCCATCCTCATCGCCGAGACCCATCGTGGTCAGCGGGTGTGGGAGTGGGTCTCGACGGGGAGTGTGGGTTTCGACGTGCCTCATGATCTCGCCACGGCGCGCGCGTAGCGCTCGGAGAGCAGCTGCAGGCGGGGCAGCAGCTCGGGCGGGCTCTCGACCGTGAAGTCCATCATCAGCATGCCGATGTAGGCGGCGACGGTGTCGAGGCTGTCCGCACCCGTGACGAGGATGCAGTGCTCGTCGTCGACCGGCTCGACGATCCCGACCGCAGCGTGGATCCGGTCGAGCACGGCCGCAGCCGGCGCGTCGATGCGCAGCCGGGCATGCACGATCCACCCGCTCACGGCGATGGTCCGCATGGCGAAGGCCGTGTAGTCACCCCCGGGCAGCGGCTGCGGCGTGAAGGAGCGTCGCGTCGGCATCCGCAGCTGCATCCAGTCGACCCGGTACGTGCCCCATTCGTCGGTCTGCGGATCGCGTGCGACCAGGTACCAGCGCCGCACCCAGGTGAGCAGTCGGTACGGCTCGACCAGCACGGGTGCGCCCTCGTAGTCGAAGCGCAGCCACTCCTCGTCGCGGATCGCACGTGCGATGGCCTGCAGTGACGCGGCGTCGACCTCGGGGTCCGGGGCGTCGGTGTCGTTGTTCTCCGGGGCGCGGTCGACGCTCGAGCGGAGCGCATCGACCGTGGGGCGCAGGTGCGATGGCAATACCTGTTCGAGCTTGGCGAGCGCCCGTGCTCCGGCCTCCTCGACGCCGGCGATCCCGGCTGCGGCCCGCAGGCCCACGGTGACGGCCACGGCTTCCTCATCGTCGAGCAGCAGCGGAGGGAGCTTGCCACCGGCGCCGAGGCGGTAGCCGCCGACGGATCCTCGCGTGGCGTCGACGGGGTAGCCGAGGTCGCGCAGCCGCTCGACGTCGTGCCGCACCGTGCGGGAGGAGACGCCGAGCCGGGCGGCGAGGTCGCTTCCCGAGCGCTCGGGGCCGGTCTGCAGCAGAGCCAGCAGTGCGAGCAGTCGTGCGGTCGGATCGGCCATCGGAACTCCTCGAAAAGTCAGGCATCCATTAGGAACGAATCTAACCTAATGCCCTCGTACCTTCGAGATATGGATAACACGACGCTCGCCTTCCGCCCCTTCACCGTCTCGGTCTCCGCCGCCGAGGTGGCCGATCTCCAGGATCGCCTCGCCCGCACCCGCCTTCCGCAGCCGTCGCCGACGGATGACTGGGATGCCGGCACTCCCAACTCCTACCTCCGCGAGGCCGTCGCCGCCTGGCGCGAGTTCGACTGGGCCGCAGCCCAGGAGCGGATCAACGCCGTCCCGCACTTCACCACCGAGATCGACGGCCAGACGATCCACTTCCTCCACGTGCGCTCGGCTCACGAGGGTGCGACGCCGCTGCTGCTCGCGCACACCTACCCCGGTTCGTCGGTCGACTACCTCGACGTGATCGATCGCCTCGTCGACCCCGTCGCGCACGGCGGCCGTGCCGAAGACGCGTTCGACGTCGTGATCCCGGATGCTCCGGGCTACGGCTTCTCGCAGCCGCTCGCCTCTGCCGGGTGGACAACGGCGCGGGTCGCGGCGGCCTATGACCGTCTGATGCGCGGGCTCGGCTACGACAGCTACGGCATCCACGGCTCGGACAACGGCGCCATGGTCGCGCGTGAGCTGGGCCTGCTCGAGCCTGCGGGCTTCCTCGGACTGCACGTGCTGCAGCTGTTCTCGTTCCCCTCGGGCGATCCGGCCGAGTTCGAGAAGCTCGAGCCCGCGGACTACGCCGGCCTCGAGCACATGCAGTGGTTCCAGTCGGTCGGCGGGTACAACACGATGAACTCTTCGCGCCCGCAGACCGTGTCGGTCGGGATCAGCGATTCCCCGGTCGGGCTGCTCGCCTACAGCGAGCTGTTCAACTCGTTCGGCAACGGCACCTCTCTGGTTCCGCTGGAGAAGATCCTGCTCGAGGTGAGTGTGAACTGGTTCGCGAACGCGGCATCCGGCATGAACCGCAGCTATCTGGAGAACGCCAGGGCCGACGCCGCGGCCGACGCCGCCGAGGATGCCGGGCCGCGGATCAACGCCGCACGCACGGGGGTCGCCCTGTTCGCGGACGACTTCCAGACGATCCGGGTCTTCGCCGAGCGCGACAACGCGAACATCGTGCACTGGAGCCGCTTCGATGAGGGCGGGCACTTTGCCGCTCTGGAGCGTCCCGACCTGCTCGCCGACGACATCCGGGCGTTCTTCGCCGACGTCCGCTGACCGTCGAACCCCACTCTGCTGCCCAGACCCACCCGTGCGTCCGTCGCACGGGTGGGTCTAGCATGTCGGCATGTTCGAGCCGTGGAGCGAGTTCAACGTCGCGATGGCGGGGGCGACGGCCGCGCTCGCCGGACTCGTGATCGTCGCCGCGAGTGTGAACATCGCCGAGATCGTCAAGTCCCGCACTCTGACAGCACGGCTCCTCGCCGGGATCGCCGCCCTGCTCCTGGCGCTCGCGGTGTCGGCGCTGGGGTTGATCCCCGACATCGACGGCCCCTGGTTCGGCGCGGCCGCCGTCGTCGCGTCGCTGCTGGCTGCCGTGTTCCAGGTGCACGCGACGCGCCTCATCGCGACCGATCCGAGCCCCGAGGATCGCGCCCGTCCGCTCAAGTACCTGGTCGGCTTCCTGCCGATCTTCGCCTATCTCGCCGCGGGCGTGCTGGTGTGGATCGGGCATCCGGCCGGGCTGTACCTCGCGGCGGCGGGCTGTCTGCTCGCGATCGTCTCCGCCGTGGTGGTGTCGTGGGTCGCGCTCGTCGAGGTCCTGCGCTGAGCGGGTACGCGGAGAGGGGTCTCGCGCGTCAGCCCGTGACGGTGAGCTGCACCTCGGCGGTGCCGCCCGCCTCGACCCAGGCGAGTGAGCGCTCCAGGATGCCGCGCAGCACATCGAGGTCGATCTGCTCCAGGTCCTTGATGTAGAGGCACCCGACGCCCGTGGTGTGCGGCCCGAGCTTGGCCAGGGCTTCGGTGTGCGCGCCGACCCCGTCGAACAGATAGATCGTGGTCGCGGCCTTGCGCGGAGCGAAGCCGAGCAGTCCGCTGTCGCCTTCGGTCCCCGTCGGGTAGCGGTAGTGGCAGGAGCCGAACCCGATGATCGTGCCCCACGTCTGCGGTTCGCGTCCGGTGACCTCCTGCATGAGCGCGGTCAGCGTCTCGGCGTCCCTGCGGCGCACGGCGGGGGAGGAGCGGGCGATGAGCCCGGCGACGTCGTCCCCCGTGGGCTTCACTTCGGGGCCTTCGCCGCGGCCTTCATCGCCTTCTTGTGCTCGCGCACCTTCGCGAGCGAGTCGGGCGAGACGATGTCGGCGACGCTGCGGTACGAGCCGTCCTCGCCGTAGGGAGCGGATGCCTCGCGCCAGCCCTCGCCCGTGAAACCGTACTGCTTGCCGAGGAGGGCGAGGAAGATCTTGGCCTTCTGCTCCCCGAAGCCGGGGAGGGCCTTCAGCCGCTTCAGCACCTCGGGCCCCGACGGGGCGCCCGCGGTCCACAGGGCTGCGGCATCGCCGTCCCAGTCGTCGACGAGGGTCTGGCACAGCGTCTGCACGCGCGTCGCCATGGACCCGGGGAACCGGTGCACCGCGGGGGTCTGCTTGAACGCCTCGAGGAACTCGTCCGGTGCCATGTGGGCGATCGTCGCGGCGTCGGTCGCGCCGGTGCGCTGCTCGATCTTGAGCGGACCGGCGAACGCGGTCTCCATCGGAACCTGCTGGTCCAGCAGCATCCCCACCAGCAGGGCAAGCGGATTGTCGGTCAGCAGCTCGTCGGCGGCGGTGACTCCGGTGATGTGAAGGGCCATGCCTCCAGTGTGCCACCGGTGAACGGAGCGTGTCAGGCGGTCGCGGCGTCGTCTGCAGCGTCGGCTTCGGGGGCGATGCCGTACAGGGCGGCGAGCGCCGCGGTGAACTCGTCGGCGCGGCCGGCCGCGGCGAGCTCGTGGGCGCGCACGGTCGGGGTGTGCAGGAGCACGCCGGAGAGGTGACGCAGGGCCTGCTCGACCTTGCCGTCCTCGTCGCCGCGCGCGCGGGCACGGTCGATCTCGCGTTCGAGGAGCTCGAAGATGTGCGACCGCAGCGCCACCACCGACGGCGTGACGCTCTGGCGGGCGCCCACGACGTGGAAGGTCTCGGCGGCTTCCCGGACCACGCTGCGCGCGGCATCCGTCGCCTGCAGCTCTTCGAGCGGCGCGTGCAGGCGGATGGTCTCGAGGTCGAGCAGGGCCACACCCTCGAGGCCGGCGATGGCGGGGTCGACGTTTCGCGGCATGCCCAGGTCGACGACGAGCTGACGGTGTGCGCCGACGGGGCAGCCCGCCGCGGCGGGGCCGGTCGGCAGCTGCAGGTGCTCGGGGCCGAGCACGGGCTCCGTCGCCGTGGTGCAGGTGATGAGCAGGCTCGACCGTGCCGCGGTGCGGGCGTACTCGTCGGCGGCGATCGGACGGATGCCGTGCTTCGCGGCGAAGACCTCGGCGCGGCCGGAAGGTGAGTACACCGAAATGTTCACGGCACCGCGTTCGCGGAGCGTGGCGAGGGTGACCGCGGCGTAGGCGCCGGTACCGACCAGCAGCACGCGTTCGGCGGACCAGTCGGCGATGCGGCTGTCTGCCAGCTCGAGCGCGAGACGCACGAGCGAGCGGCCGGCGCGACCGAGGGCCGTGACGTTCTTGACCTTGCGCTGGGCCTGGCTGGCGCGCTGGAAGAGGCGCTCGAGCTCGGGAGAGGTGGTGCCGTCCTTGCGGGCGGACTTGAGAGCGCGGCGCACCTGGCCGGCGATCTCGCCCTCGCCGGAGACGACGGATTCGAGACCGGAGGCGACGGAGAAGAGGTGCTCGGCGACGCGGCGCCCCGAGTGCACGGTGTAGGCGCCGTCGAGGTCGGCGGCCGAGATGCCGGTCGCGGATTCGACCGCTTCGATCACGGCTTCGACGCCGATGGCGCCGGCGGCGGTGACCGGTTCGTCCATTTCCACGTACGCCTCGAACCGGTTGCACGTCGCCAGCACGACCGCACCCTGCACGCACGGCGTCATGCCCACGATGGTGGGAGCGACGTCGTCGGGGGTGCGGCTCAGGCGTTCGAGCAATTCGAAGGAGGCGGTCTTGTGACTCGCCGTCACACACAGCAGCACACATCGATTGTACCGGAGGGTCTGCGGGGGAGGGTTCGACCGGTCGACTCGGCGGCTCCATAAGGGTCGGATGGGAGGATGGACGCATGGCCCTCTCCGACGCCCCGCTCCTGCGCGCCCTCGCCGGCGACCGTCCCCCTCACGCCCCGGTGTGGTTCATGCGGCAGGCCGGCCGGTCGCTTCCCGAGTATCGCGACCTGCGCGTCGGGACCCGGATGCTCGACGCCTGCCTCACCCCCGATCTCGCCGCCGAGATCACCCTGCAGCCGGTGCGCCGTCACGGGGTCGACGCGGCCGTGTTCTTCAGCGACATCGTCATCCCGCTGCGCCTCGCCGGGGTCGAGGTCGAGATCGAGCCCGGTCGCGGCCCGGTGTTCGCGAACCCGGTGCGCACGGCGGCCGACGTCGACCGCATCACCGCCATCGACCCGGACGACCTGGACGGCACGGCGATCGCCGAGGCTGTGCGGCTCGTCACGGCCGAGCTCGGCGACACCCCGCTGATCGGATTCGCCGGAGCCCCCTTCACTCTCGCCGCCTACCTCGTCGAGGGCGGCCCCTCGAAGGAGCACCTGCGTGCGCGGGCGATGATGCACTCCGACCCGGATTCGTGGAACCGTCTCGCGGGCTGGCTTGCGAAGGTCTCTCGCCGCTTCCTCGAGACGCAGCGCGACGCCGGAGCATCCGTCGTCCAGCTCTTCGACAGCTGGGCCGGATCCCTCAGCACCGCCGACTACCGCGCCTTCGTCGCCCCGCATTCTCACGCGGCGCTCTCGGGCATCGGTCTGCCGACGATCCACTTCGGCGTCGGGACCGGACCGTTCCTCGCCGACATGCGCCTGGACGGTGTCGCCGACGGCGTCGGCGTCGACTGGCGGCAGCCGCTCGACGAGGCGGCCGCGATCCTCGGACCGGACGTGACGGTGCAGGGCAACATCGACCCCGCGCTGCTCTCCGCGCCGTGGCCGGTGCTGGAGGCGCACGTGCGCGACGTCGTCGAGCGCGGCCGCGCGGCGCGCGCCCACATCCTGAACCTCGGTCACGGCGTGCCCCCGGAGACCGACCCCGACCAGCTCACCCGCATCGTCGAGCTGGCGCACACGATCTGACGGTCAGGCCACGCGCCGAGAGCTATCTAGCCAAGGTGCTATATTGCAACCATGACTGACAGCGCGACGGACATCTTCGCGGCGCTGGCCCACCCCACACGACGTCAGATCCTGCAGGACCTGAAAGACGGTGAGCTCGCGGCCGGCGAGATCGCGTCGCGCTTCTCCGCGAGCGGCCCCACCATCTCCCGTCACCTGAGCGTGCTCCGCCAGGCGGGACTCATCAGCGAGCGGCGCGATGCCAACCGCATCCTCTACTCCCTCGTGGGTGAGCGGCTCGCGCTCTCGGTCGGCGACTTCCTCTCGACGGTGTGCCCCGAGCAGATCGTGCTGCGCGAGGTCCGCAAGCGCGGACGCGGAGCCTCCGAGCCCGTCGAGGCCTGAACCGCCCCGGTGCGAGAATTGAGGGCATGAGCCCCGAGCCCTCCTCCGCCGAGCCGTCCGACCTCGCCGCCCGCGCGGCGCACACGCATGTCGTCGTCGTGGGCGGTGGCATCGGGGGTCTCGTCGCTGCGCGGGAGTGCGCGAAGGTCGGAATGCGCGTCACCGTGCTCGAGGCGGAGGAGACGCTGGGCGGCTCGATCCGCCGGGTCGACCTCGACGGTGTCACCATCGACGCCGGGGCCGAGAGCTACGCCACCAGGGGTGGACTCGTGCGCGCCCTCGTGGAGGAGCTCGACTTGGCGGACCGCATCGTGCTCCCGAAGCCGGGCGGGGCATGGCTGGCCGGAATCCCCGGTGTGGGCGCGGCGCCGCTCCCTGTGGGCGGCATCCTCGGCATCCCCGCCAATCCGTTCCAGCCCGACGTCCGCCGCATCATCGGATGGTCGGGCGTCTGGCGCGCCTACCTCGACCGCGTGCGCCCGCCCCTCACGATCGGGCACCAGCTCAGTCTCGGAAAGCTCGTCGCGTCGCGCATGGGGGCGAAGGTGCGGGATCGACTCGTCGCCCCCGTGACGACCGGCGTCTACTCGGCGTCTCCCGACGATGTCGACATCGATGTCGCAGCCCCGGGGCTCAACGCCGCACTGACCAGGGTGGGTTCCCTCTCCGGCGCGGTGCAGACGCTGCGCGATGACGCCGCGGAGAAGGCCTCGGAAGCACAGGCGGCGGCGAAGACACCGGGAGCGGCCGTCGAGGGGCTCTCGGGAGGCATGAGCACGCTGGTCGATGCTCTCGCCGCTGACCTGGTCCGTCTCGGTGCCGAGGTGCGTACGGGAGTGCGGGTGCGCACCGTGCGCAAGATCGGGGCGCGCTGGTCGGTCGAGGCCGAGGCTGAGGTCGCGGCCGAGGTCGAGGTGAGGGCGGAGGAAAGCGGCGAGAGCGCCGCAACGGATCCTCTGGAGCCGGTGGTCGAGGAGCTCGACGCTGACGCCGTCATCATCGCGACGCCCGAGTCGGCCGCACGGAAGCTCCTCGCCTCCGCGGTGCCGGCCCTCGCCACGACGGAGGCCGCGTCATCGCCCGAGATCGAGATCGTCACCCTCGTCCTCGACGCGCCGGAACTCGCCGCCGCCCCGAGGGGAACCGGCGTGCTGACCGTTCCGGGCAGCCACACCGCCAAGGCGCTCACCCACTCGACCGCCAAGTGGGGCTGGGTGCGCGACGCCGCGGGTGCCCGGCAGATCGTGCGGGTCTCGTTCGGCGCCCAGGGGGAACCCGCAGCGACCGCGGGCCTGGACGACGCCGCGGCGGCAGACCTCGCACGGCGCGAAGCCGCCGCCCTGCTGGGAGTCGCCATCGCCCCCGAGGCTGTCATCGCCTCGCATCGCGGCCGTTTCATCCAGTCGCAGCCCGCCTCGATCATCGGCTCAGGGGGGCGGCGCACCGCAGCACGTGCAGCGGTCGAGGCGGTGCCCGGCGTGGCCGCGGTCGGCGCCTGGCTCGCGGGGACCGGACTCGCCCAGGTGATCCCGGACGCACGGGACGAGGCCGACCGTCTGCGCCGCGCCCTGTTGTGGGACGGGGAGTCCTGAAGTGCGGGAGCGGTCTGTGTCAACCCTCTGACCCATAGATGCCGAATTCGGCATACGGGGTTACGCTGGGTACCTGGTCGCGGGGGGCGAATGCCTGCGGTCGGTCCCAACCGGGCGAATCTGGCCGGACTACCGGAACAAAGGTGAGGAGACCCCATGAAGGGGAAGATCGGACTCGTCGTCGGGCTCGGCGTGGGCTACGTGCTCGGCACCCGTGCCGGACGTGAGCGCTACGAGCAGATCAAGACGCAGTGGCTCAAGGTGTGGCACCTCGACCCCGTGCAGGAGCAGGTCACCAAGGTCAAGGGTTTCGTCGGCGACAAGGCCGCGGCCGTTCCCGGTGCGCTCTGGACCGGTGTGGTGAAGGTCGCGAAGTCCGTCACCGGCTCGGGCACGCCCGGTCAGCGACTCGACTCCGCCATCGCCACCGGCCGTGAGGCGGCAGAAGATCTCGCCGAGGCGACCGAGGAAGCGGTCGAGGTTGCGAAGTCCACCGCGACGTCGACCAAGCCCGCTGCGAAGAAGCCCGCCGCGAAGAAGCCGGCGGCCAAGAAGCCGGCTGCGAAGCCCGCCCCCAAGAAGTCCGGCGCCTGAGATGCCCCGCGGATACCGCGATCGCGCCGACGACAGCCTGCTGACTCTCCTCGGAGATCTGCCGGAACTCGTCACGAATCTGGTCAAGGCCGAGATCGACGCCGCCAAGGCGTGGGTCTCGCGGACCTCGAAGGATGCCGGCATCGGTTCCGTGTGGTTCCTCGTCGCGCTGTTCTTCCTGTTCTGGGCCGTGCCCGTCATCCTCGTCTTCGCGATCGCCGGGCTGTCGTCCTGGTGGCCGGTGTGGCTCTCGGCGATCGCGGTGTTCGGCATCCTGATCCTCGCGGTGCTGCTGTTCGCGTTGCTCGGGATCCTCAAGTTCCGCAAGGTGCTCGCGCGCCAGAACCCGGCGCAGGCCGTCGCCGAAGACATCCGACTCGTGAAGGAGGCCGGCGATGACGAGTTCTGAGTCGCTGCCGCGCACCGCCGTTCCCGGCGGGATCGTCGACCCCGTCGCTTCGGCCCGTGCCGAGCTGAAGGCCGCCCTCGCGGCGATCGAGGTCAAGGGGAACATCCCGCGCCGGGTCGAGAAGGCGTCGACACGTGCGGTGGCGAAGGCCCGCGTGTTCGCCGATCGGAACCCGATCGGCGCGATCGCCGCCGCCGTCGGAATCGCTGCCGCAGTCGGGGGCGCGGTCTGGGCGATCGCGCGCTTCATCTCGCGCTGAGGCGCAGCATTCCGGGAAGCCGCGAGCAGCCCTCCGGGGTGATTAGCGGCTCCTGCGCAAACGAGGCAGACTGGGGAGCATGATGTCCGAAGAGCGCGATGAGAACCCGTCCGGCTTCACCCTCTGGGCTGTCTGGCGACGAAACCCCGACCTCCCCGTGACGGAGAACGACTCGACCGAGCTCGAGACGATCGTCTCCTACATCGAGGACTCGGGTGTCACCGTCCGCGGCTTCTACGACGTCTCCGGACTCAAGGCCGACGCCGACCTCATGGTGTGGCTGCACGGCGACACCGCCGAGGAGCTGCAGAAGGCGCTGCGTCGCCTGCGTCGCACCGAGCTGCTGCGTTCGCTCCTCCCGGTGTGGAACGTCATGGGCGTGCACCGCGACGCGGAGTTCAACCGGTCCCACGTCCCGGGCTTCCTGCGGGGTATGGACCCCAAGGACTGGCTGTGCCTGTACCCGTTCGTGCGCACGCCGGAGTGGTACCTCGCCCCGGAGGAGGAGCGTCGCAAGATGCTCGCCGACCACGGACGCAAGGGCGCCGCGTTCACGGGCGTTCTCGCCAACACCGTCGCCTCCTTCGCTCTCGGCGACTACGAATGGCTGCTGCCGCTCGAAGCCGATGAGCTCACCGACCTCGTCGACATGATGCGCGATCTCCGCTACACCGACGCTCGCATGTACGTGAAGGAGGAGGTGCCCTTCTACACCGGGCGCAGGCTCCGGTTCGACGAGATCGCGGACGTGCTCCAGTAAGCCCATGAGTACCCCCATTCGTCTGGGCACCCGCCGCAGCGCGCTCGCGCAGGCGCAGTCGGGTCACGTCGCCGCAGCCCTCGAGAAGCTCTCGGGGCGCCGGGTCGAGCTCGTCCCGATCACCAGCGAGGGCGACACGAATCGTGCCTCGCTCTCCGAGATCGGCGGTCAGGGCATCTTCGCCACGCGTCTTCGCGAGGCTCTATTCGCGGGCGAGTGCGACTTCCTCGTGCACTCCCTGAAGGATCTGCCGACCGCCGTCCCCGAGGGTCTCGTGATCGCGGCGACGCCGAAGCGCGAGGACCCGCGCGATGTGGTCCTCACCCGCGACGGCACCCCGCTGCACGAGCTGCGTTCCGGAAGCACGGTGGGCACAGGGTCGCCGCGTCGCATCGCGCAGGTGCATCGACGCGCGCCGAAGGCCGAGGTCGTCGACATCCGCGGGAACGTCGACTCCCGTCTCGCCCGGGTCACATCGGGTGAGCTGGATGCGGTCATCCTCGCGGCGGCAGGTCTCTCCAGGCTCGGCGCGGAGTCGCCGCTGCGGCGCGAGGAGCTCGGTCTCGCCGAATGGCCGACCGCGCCAGGGCAGGGCTCGCTCGCCGTCGAGACCCGCGCGGATGCGCCGGAGGAGCTGCTCGCGGCCCTTGCCGGTCTCGACGACACCGATACTCGTCTGGCCATCACGGTCGAACGCGCGATCCTGCAGGGATTGGACGCAGGATGCCAGGCGCCGATGGCCGCGCATGCGGTGGTCGAAGGCTCCTCGATCCGGGTCAGGACGGTCGTCTACGCCGCCGACGGCGGGCGCCGGATCGGGCTCGACGTCACGGAAGACCTGAACGGGGAGTATATTCGTCGGAACGGCAGTGGCAATGGAGCGGATGCTGCCGATGGTGCAGACCCGATGCACGCAGCGCGCGAGCTCGGGTTCACTGTTGCCCGTCGGCTGCTCGATCAAGGGGCGGCCGGCCTCGTATCCCGAGAGCAATCCTCATGACCACTTCCGAAATCAAGCAGGACCGACCGTTGGACGGCTGGCGCATCCTCGTGCCCCGTGGCGGGCCGTGGGGCGACAGCGTCGCCGCGAGTCTGCGGGCGCTGGGCGCCGTGCCGGTCGTCGCACCACTGATCAACTTCGCCCCGACGACGGATCAGGCGACGCTCGACACCGCGCTGGCGCAGTTGGCCGCGGGCGAGTTCGACTGGCTGACGGTCACGAGCGCCACCACCGTCGACGTGCTCTTCGCCCACCGGGCGGCGGTGCCGCGGGAGACCAAGATCGCCGCCGTGGGCGAGACGACCGCGGCGGCGCTGCAGGCGGTCGGCTACGAGGTCACACTGGTCCCCGAGCAGGACAACTCGGCAGAGGGCATGGCGCAGCAGCTCATAGCCCTCGAGAAGGAGCCGCGTCGCATCCTCGCCCTTCGCAGCGAGATCGCGAAGCCCGTGCTCAGCAGACTGCTCTCCGAGGCGGGTCATGACGTACATGGCGTCGTCGCCTATCGCACGGTCGGTGTGCCGGTCACGGAACGGATCCGCCGCGACGTCGAGAACGGCCGGATCAACGCGATCCTCATCACCAGCGGCTCTGTCGCCGAGCAGGTGCGCGAGCAGTTCCCGGAGATCCCCGATGACACGCTGCTCGCGGCGATCGGACCACGCACGGCGAATGACGCCCAGCGTGCCGGTCTGCCGGTGTCGGTCGTCGCCGACCGTCAGACCATCGACGCCCTGATCGATGCGGTCTCGCACTTCACGCTTCCGCACGCGGCCGACGAGTTCGCGCCGTGAGCTTTCCCGATGTCCGGCTGAGGCGAGTGCGTCAGTCTCGTGCGGTGCGCGACCTCGTGCGCGAGACCTCGCTGCAGCCGCGGCAGCTCGTGCTGCCCCTCTTCGTGCGCGAAGGCATCGCCGAACCCGTGCAGATCGGGTCGATGCCCGGTGTCGCTCAGCACTCGCTGGACTCGCTGCGCGCAGCCGCGGTCGAGGCCGCGGAGGCGGGGGTCGGCGGCGTGATGCTGTTCGGCGTGCCCGCGGTGCGCGATGCCGTCGGCTCCGGCGCCGATGATCCGCGAGGCATCCTGAACGTCGCGACGGAAGCGCTGGCCTCCGAGGTCGGCGACGCGCTCGTCGTGCAGACCGATCTGTGCCTGGACGAGTTCACCGATCACGGCCACTGCGGCGTGCTCGCCGCCGACGGGTCCGTCGACAACGACGCGACGCTCGAGCGGTACACCTCGATGGCGCTGGCGCAGGCCCGTGCCGGCTCTCAGCTGCTGGGGCTGTCCGGGATGATGGACGGCCAGGTCACGGTGATCCGCAGGGCGCTCGACGCCGAGGGTTTCACCGACACGCTTCTGCTCGCCTACGCCGCGAAGTACGCGAGCGCCTTCTACGGACCCTTCCGCGAGGCGGTCGACTCTCAGCTGAAGGGCGACCGTCGCACGTACCAACTCGATCCGGGCAACCGGCGCGAGGGCGTGCGCGAGGCTGTCGTCGATGAGGCCGAGGGTGCCGACATCGTCATGGTGAAACCGGCCATGGCCTTCCTCGACGTGCTGCGCGAGGTTCGCGACACGGTGAGTATTCCCGTGTGGGCATATCAGGTGTCCGGCGAGTACGCGATGATCGAAGCCGCCGGCGCGAACGGCTGGATCGACCGTCGTGCGGCCATCCTCGAATCCCTTCTCTCCATCCGCCGCGCCGGTGCGGATGCGGTGCTCACCTACTGGGCCACCGAAGCGGCCGGCTGGCTGCGCGACTGACTTCTCCGAGGAGCTCTCCTTCATGACCGACCGCAATGACGACCTGTTCTCCGCTGCCCGCGCGGTGATCCCCGGTGGGGTCAACTCGCCGGTGCGCGCCTACGGTTCGGTCGGCGGGACGCCGCGGTTCCTCGCCTCCGCGAAGGGGGCGAGGGTCACTGACGCGGCTGGTCGTGAGTACGTCGACCTCGTCGCTTCGTGGGGTCCTGCCCTGCTCGGTCACGCGCACCCCGAGATCGTCGCGGCGGTGCAGGAGGCGGCGTCCCGCGGCCTGTCCTTCGGCGCGCCGACCGAGGGCGAGGTCGAGCTCGCCACGCTGATCGCTGACCGCGTGCGGTTCGGCGAGGTCCGTCCTGTCGAGCGCGTGCGTCTGGTCTCCACCGGAACCGAGGCGACCATGACGGCGATCCGCCTCGCGCGGGGCGCCACCGGTCGCGACCTGCTCGTGAAGTTCGCCGGGCACTACCACGGTCACTCCGACGGTCTTCTCGCCGAGGCGGGTTCTGGCGTCGCCACGCTCGCCCTTCCCGGCTCTGCCGGGGTTCCGGCGCCGATCGCGGCCCAGACTCTCGTGATCGGCTACAACGACCCGGATGCGCTGGCTGCAGTGTTCGCCGAGCATGGTCAGCGCATCGCCGCCGTCATCGTCGAGGCGTCGGCGGCGAACATGGGCGTCGTCGCGCCGATGCCCGGGTTCAACCGGCTGATCGCCGAGACCGCACACGCGCACGGTGCGCTGATGATCATCGACGAGGTGCTCACCGGATTCCGCGTGCACCCGGCAGGGTTCTGGGGTCTGCAGGCCGCAGCGGGCGAGGACTATCTGCCCGACATCTTCACCTTTGGCAAGGTCGTCGGCGGGGGGATGCCGTTGGCGGCGCTGGGTGGACGAGCCGAGATCATGGACCTGCTGGCTCCGCTCGGACCGGTGTACCAGGCAGGGACGCTGTCCGGGAACCCGCTCTCGGTCGCTGCGGGGCTCGCGACGCTGCGGCTCGCGACGCCCGAGGTCTACGCGACCGTCGACGCGGCGGCCGCACGGGTGTCCGCTGCTCTCGATGCCGCTCTCACATCAGCGGGTGTGACGCACGCGGTCGCCACCGCCGGCAACCTGTTCAACGCGTCCTTCCGGGCATCGGCGCCGAGGGACTATGCCGAGGCTCAGGCGCAGGAGTCGTACCGCTATGCGCCGTTCTTCCACTCGCTGCGTGAGCAGGGCGTGGCTCTTCCGCCGAGCGTGTTCGAGGCCTGGTTCCTCACCGCAGCGCACGGCGAGGAAGAGCTGCAGCAGATCGAGGCCGCCCTCCCCTCTGCTGCGGCTGCCGCGGCGGCCGCGCGCTCGTAACGCGACTCCGGTCAGAAGGACATCGGTCGGCGCGGCGCGCTGATCGGTGGCATTCGCGCACCCGGCAGTGAATCGAGTATGGTACATATGTTCGAATCACGGGGAGGGAATCATGATGACTGGTGCTGATCGACAAGGGATCGTTGCGTTCCTGTGAACAACTTCCAGACAACTGGCAGGACGGCGCTGGCAGACTGGGTGACATGGTGACGTTGTTGCTGGACCAGACGCAACTCGAGGTCGTTCTCTCGCCGATCGAACGTGCCGCCACCTTCCACCGCGACAACCTCCGGATCGCGCGCGACACCATCACCAAGGTGCAGCTGACAGAAGATGCCTGGACCTGGCTGCGTGGAGTCCCCAACCCCGGGACGCACATCCCCGGTGTGCTCGCTGCGGGCAGCTGGAAGGCCGCGGGCAGCCTCGACTTCGTGCTGATCCGCCGGCGTCGCCCGAGTGTCGTGATCGACCTCGAGGGCGATGAGCACTACCGACGGCTGATCCTCACCACGAGTCACGGGCTCGCGCTCACGCAGGCACTGCGCCTCGACGTGACCGACGAACCGGCGAACGTCGAAGAGATCGTGGCGACCGCACCGGTGCCGGTCTCGAAGGGCCGCCGCCGGCCCGTCATCCGGCCCCGACCCGCCTGACCTGCAGCTCCGGGGTGCACGCCGGGTGCGGCGACCTCCTCTGAACGAAGAACGCCCTCCAGACCTGCGGGTCCGGAGGGCGTTCCATGTCAGCTGGAGCTCAGTTGTGGTGGTGCTCGCCGCCGTCGTGATTCTCGTCGTCGGCGTGGTTCTGATCGCCATCGGCAGGGCCGGATTCCTCGGTGCCGGACTCCGGGTGCTCTGACGCGTCGTGACCGGCACCGTCCGTCTCGGAGTGACCCGAGGACTCCGCCAGCGGCACGGTGTCGATGACGCCGGTGGATGCGACGGTCCAGTGCGCGCCCTCTGCGGGGGTGTCGTCGCTGCCCGCCGTCTCGCTCTCCGCGCTCAGCGGGTAGTCCTTGGGCTCGTCCTCGTAGTACGCACGCGCCGCCGCGGCGAGCATCGAGCTCACCGCCGCAGAGCGGGGGTCCTCGTCGTCGACAGGGGAGGAGTCGGAGTCGGAGCCGGAGCCGGCGTCGGACGCGGGGGCCTCGTCATCCTCCGATGCGTCGTGGAGATCGGCGAAGATCTCGACACCGCTGTGGTCCTCGTCGCCGTGCACCTCCTCGGAGCCGGGGGCGTCGACCGATACGGCGGCAACGCCGTCGGCGTCCTCGGCAGAGGCGTCGTTCACCGCAGTCGGTGCTGCAGCACCGAACAGGATCTCATCGAACGACCGTTCCGGGGCCTCCTCGAAGGAGACCGCGTCGTCCTGAACGTCGTGACCCGGCTCGCCGTCGGTCTGCTCGCCGTCGGTCTGCTGGTCGTCAGTCTCCAGTCCGTCGACCACCGCGGCGTCCGCGGATGCGTCGCCTTCAGCGGCCTCGCCCGCCTCTTGGGTCGCCGCGTCCACGTCGGCATCCACGTCCACGTCGGCGGCAGGAGCGTCAGGCTCATCCGCGACCTGCTCGGTGGCGACCTGCTCGGTGTCGTCGTGCCCGGTGTTTTCCTGTTCCGTGCGGTCGTGGTCCGTGTCGACGGATGCGGCGAGGTCGTCGGCCACGGCTGCGCCCGCAGGAGCGGCGGCGGCCTCGGCCGCCCATGCGGCAGCTGCGGCGACCGGGATGGCGACAACCGAATCGGCGGGAGCCGGTGCGGAAACGTCTGCCGCGTCTTCGGAAGCACGCTCGTCGGCAGCGGCCTCTTCGGAGATCGCCTCCGAGGGTGCCGGCGCGGCGAGCTGCGGCGGGGTCGTCGCAGCGTTCGGTGCGAAACGGCCCCCGCGCATCAGATCGATGAAGACGTCTTCGAGCGTCGGTCCGCGCTGCACCAGGGTGCTCAGGGCGATGCCCGCTTCGGCGGCGACGGCGCCGACCGTGCCGGCATCTCCGCCGCGCACCGTCAAGCCCGAACGCAGCACCTCGATGTCGAATCCGGCCGCCATGAGCGAAGCCGTCAGTGCGGCGCGATCAGCGGCGTCGACGATGACGGAGCCGCCCTTGGGGTCGGCGAGAGTCTCGATGCCGCTGGCCAGTACGAGCGTGCCCTTCGAGAGCACGAGCACGTTGTCGGCGACCTGCTCGACCTCGCTGAGGACGTGCGAAGACACAAGTACGGTGCGTCCCTCGTCGGCGAGACGTCGCATCAGCAGGCGCATCCAGCGGATGCCCTCGGGGTCGAGTCCGTTGGCCGGCTCGTCGAAGACGAGGGCGCCGGGGTCGCCGAGGAGCGCGTGGGCGACGCTGAGCCGCTGACGCATGCCGAGGGAGAAGCCGCCGATGCGGGAGTCGCCCTCGCCTTCGAGGCCGACCAGCGAGAGCACCTCGCCGACGCGCGACAGGGGGATGCCGTTCGCCTTGGCGGCGATGGTCAGCTGGCGTTCGGCGGTGCGGCGAGGACGGTAGACCGTCTCCTCGAGCACCGCGCCGATCGTACGCAACGGCTGGCGGAGCTCGGCGTAGGTGGCGCCGCCGATGGTCGCCGTGCCGGATGTGGCGCGCACCTGACCGAGCAGGATGCGCAGCGTCGTGGTCTTGCCGGCTCCGTTCGGGCCGAGGAAGGCGGTGACGGCACCGGGCTCGACGCGCGCGGAGAAGTCCGAGACGGCGGTCACCTCATTGAAGCGCTTCGTCACGTGCGTGAACTCGAGCACCTGTCCTTCAGGCATCCGTGACCTCTCGTCGCATTTTGAACAGTTCCTCCCTATCCTGCCGGAAAAGCCTGTCGGATCCCGCATTTCGCGCGGAATACCGCCGTTTGCCGAAAGGGGTAGCCTGGCGAGCGTGACCGATTCTCACGCTGCATCCCGTGTCCTCGTCCGCACCGAAGGGGCGCTCGGGCGGCTCACGCTCAATCGCCCCGAGGCGATCAACGCGCTCGACGTCGAGATGATCCAGGCCCTCACCGCGGCGTCGAACGCCTGGCGCGACGACACCGACGTGCAGATCGTGCTGCTGGACGGGGCAGGCGGGCGTGGCATGTGCGCCGGCGGCGACGTGCGCGCACTGCACGCGCAGATCGTGGCAGGGCAGGCCGAGCAGACCGCCGAGTTCTTCCGCGCCGAGTATGCGTTGAACGCCATGATCGCCGAGTACCCCAAGCCGGTGGTGGCTCTCGCCGACGGCATCACGATGGGCGGCGGGATCGGGCTCGCCGGTCACGCCGCGATCCGCATCGTCACGGAGCGCTCCCAGCTCGCGATGCCCGAGACGCGGATTGGATTCACGCCGGATGTCGGCGGCACCTGGCTGCTCGGCCGCGCGCCCGGACGGCTCGGCGAGTACTTCGGCCTCACCGGGGCAGTGATGAATGGAGCGGATGCCGTCTATCTCGGGTTCGCCGATCACTACGTGCCGTCGGAGCGCCTCGAGGCGCTGAGCGAGGCTCTCGCGTTCCGCGCCGACCCGACGAGCCCCAGCGAGATCGTGCTGCTGTTCGACGAGACGCCCGAGCCCTCGCAGCTGCCCGCGTCGAGGGAGTGGATCGACGAGGCCTTCTCCGCTCCCACCGTGAGCGAGATCATCGAACGCCTGCAGGCGCAGGGCACGACGGATGCCGCCGCAACCGCGGATCTCCTCGAGGGTCTCGCGCCGACCGGCCTCACGGTCACGCTCGATGCCGTGCGCGAGGCGCGCGACCTGCCGGGGCTTCGCGCGGCGTTGGAGGGCGAGTACCGCCGCGTGATGTGGTTCGTGAACGAGCACCCCGACCTCGTCGAGGGCATCCGCGCGCAGATCGTCGACAAGGATCGCAACCCGAAGTGGGACCCGGCGACCCTGGCCGAGCTCGCCCCGGACGCCGGCGCCCCTGCGCGCGCGTACGTTCCGCAGCCCGCCCTGTTCTGAGCCCGGGTTGTTCTGAGCGAGGGCGTGTTCACCTGTCGGGAGGATGCACGGTTGTCGGGTTGAACCGGCGGTTTCGCACGCTGGACGCCGGAACTCCCGACGGATGAACTCCGGTGAGCTCGAGGCCTACTCGGAGGCCGCGGGGGCAGTGTCGGGGATCGACCGCGACTGCCAGATCGCACGGAGCACATCGACGACGTCATCCGGGTCGGACCCGCTGGCATCGGCCTCGTCGACCAGATCGCGGATGCGACGGATCACCGAGGCAGGAAGAACCCCCGCCGTCTCGGCGACCCTCGTACCCGCAGCCGTGCGCGAGACGACCAGCCCCTCGCCCTCGAGCATCTTGTACGCGCGCGCCGCGGTTCCGGGGGCGACGCCCAGGTCGCTCGCCGTCTGTCGGACAGTCGGCAACCGCTCCCCGGTGCCCAGCTGACCCGACACGATGAGGCCGCGCAGCTGCCGGTAGATGTCGAGTGCCGGATTCGCATCGTCTGCCGGGGAGAGTCGGGGGGTCGCGCTCATCGCACGGCCTCCCGATCGGCGGAGGTCTCGGCGTCGTCGGTCCGCTCGAAGTCGTAGCCCGGCGGGCACAGCTGCGCGGTCACGAGGAGCAGCAGCACGAAGGCCGCGATCTCGAGCGCAGGCGCCAGCCATCCGCCGACGGCCGCGATCTCGCCGTATCGCCAGGCGGCGTCGTAGGAGTCGCTGCGACCGTCGCCCTCGATGGTGAGTCCGCCGATCGAGCCGGCCTCGGCGATGAACCGCCATGCCCCCGCGAGGGCGAGGAGGGCGCTCGATATCGCGAGCCGTGTGATCCCCGTCGCGATGTCGCGGCGCTCGCGCTGCTCGGTGAGGACGGTCTCCGGGCGTAGGAAGGGTCGAGCCGCGTTGGCATGCAGCGCGGCGACGCTCACGGCGACGAGGGCGGCCGTGCAGATCAGGACGGGGACGCCGTAGGCCCAGCCGTAGAACCAGGGGCGGATCGGATCGATCGTCTCGTTGGGCACGTCGATCTCGAGGAACACGTACGGACCGCCGTCGATGTTCGAGGAGGCGAGCCCGGCGAGCACGGTGGTGGCGGTGAGTGCGAGCAGCGCGACGGCGGCGCCGGCCGAGCCGATGCGCGAACTGAAGCTCAGCCAGGTGCGACGCGGGGACACGACGGGCCGCTCGGCCGGCCTGCTGCCCCTCGTGACGATCAGGGTCAGCAGGACGGCGATGCCCACCCCTGCCGTGAACACCGGAGTCGCGTATCGCCACCAGGAGACCACGTTGTAGAGGTTCAGGGCGTAGCGGGTGATCAGGTTCTCGGCGACGAAGATCACGATCACCGAGATCGCGACGAGACCGAGGACGCGGTGTTCTGGCGCGTAGCGCGCGAAGACCCCGCCGGATGAGGCCGAGGTGAGGCGCGCGCGGCTCTCGCTCCGTGCGCGCCAGCGCGGCGAGACGGTGACCGCGATCGCGATGATCGCCACGACGATCAGCGACACCCACGGCATCGAGAGGAGAGCGCCGAACAGCTGCCAGGGGTCGAACAGCCACGGGCCGGGTTCGATCCGCTGGCCGGCGTCGATCGGGGATGCGGTGGTCGTGAGCATGGGAGTCCGTCCTCTTTGTGTCATATTTCTATCACAAGTTGTATCAGTGAGTAAATACAAATGAGGGGAGGATGCTCGTCACGCTCGTCGTTCGTCCGCGCGGAGAAACCGCTGATCGGAGCGGGAGGCGGTTCGCTGTGAGCGAAGGTCCACCGTGAGGGGGATACGAATGTCCGTGGATCGTGGCACTCTGTCTTGTGGCCGATTGTCGGTCGGCATCCGTCTGCCGAGAAATCCGCCGCTTCATCCTTCCTAGAAAGTCCGCCTGTGCTGGGAAAAATTCTCCTCCGCTATCTCTCCCGATACCGATGGCTGCTGCTCGCGGTGCTGGTCTTCCAGCTCGCCAGCGTGGCGGCGACCCTCTACCTCCCGCGCCTGAACGCCGACATCATCGACAAGGGCGTCGCCCGCGGTGACACGGCGTACATCTGGAGCACCGGTCTGTTCATGCTCGCGGTCTCGCTGGGGCAGATCATCGCCTCGGTCACCGCGACCTACTTCGCCGCGCGCGCCGCGATGGGCGCCGGCCGCGACATCCGTGCCGACGTGTTCGGCAAGGTCAGCGGCTTCTCCGAGCGCGAGGTGTCGCAGTTCGGTGCCGGCTCGCTCATCACCCGCAACACGAACGACGTGCAGCAGGTGCAGATGCTCGCGATGATGGGTGCGACCATGCTCGTCACGGCCCCGCTGCTCGCGATCGGCGGCATCATCTTCGCCGTGCAGACCAATGTCGGCCTGAGCTGGCTCATCGCCGTCTCGGTGCCGCTGCTGCTGATCCTGGCCGCCCTCGTGATCGGGCGCATGGTGCCGCTGTTCCGCAGCTACCAGGGCAAGCTCGACAACGTCAACCGCATCATGCGTGAGCAGCTCACGGGTGTCCGCGTCGTGCGCGCCTTCGTGCGCGAGCGCATCGAGGAGGAGCGCTTCCGCGGCGCCAACACCGACATCATGGTGGTCGGGCGCAAGGTCGGCTCGCTCTTCGTGCTGCTGTTCCCGCTGTTCATGCTCATCCTCAACGTCACCGTCGTCTCGGTCATCTGGTTCGGCGGCATCGAGGTCAACAACGGCACGGTGCAGGTGGGCACGCTGTTCGCCTTCATGCAGTACATCGGCCAGATCATGGGCGGCGTCATCATGGCCAGCTTCATGGCGATGATGATCCCGCGCGCCGCGGTCTCGGCCGAGCGCATCGGCGAGGTGCTCGACTCCGAGTCCACTCTGGTCCGCCCCGAGAACGGCGTCACGGAGTTCCCGGTCCCCGGTGCCGTCGCACTCGACGACGTCGAGTTCACCTACCCCGGAGCCGACTCCCCGGTGCTCACCGGCATCAGCTTCGCCGCGCAGCCGGGCGAGACGGTCGCGATCGTCGGATCCACCGGATCGGGCAAGACGACCCTCGTGTCGCTTATCCCGCGTCTGTTCGACGTCTCGGGTGGTGCCGTGCACGTCGGCGGCACCGATGTGCGCGAGGCCGACGTCGAGTCCCTCTGGGACAGCATCGGCCTGGTGCCGCAGCGTCCGTTCCTCTTCACCGGCACCGTCGCGTCGAACCTGCGTTACGGTCGCGAGGAGGCGACGGACGAAGAGCTCTGGCACGCGCTCGACATCGCTCAGGGCCGCGACTTCGTCGAAGAGATGCCCGACGGCCTCGAGTCCCGCATCGCCCAGGGCGGTACGAACGTCTCCGGCGGTCAGCGTCAGAGACTCGCGATCGCCCGTGCGATCGTGCACCAGCCGCAGATCCTCGTCTTCGACGACTCGTTCTCGGCCCTCGACCTCACGACCGATGCCCGGCTCCGCCAGGCACTGTGGCGCGAGCTCCCGCACGTGACGAAGATCGTGGTCGCGCAGCGCATCTCCACGATCACGGATGCCGATCGCATCGTCGTCCTCGACGGCGGCACCATGGTCGGCGTCGGCACGCATGAGGAACTGCTCGAGACGAGCGACACCTACCGAGAGATCGTCGAGTCGCAGCTGGGGGTGGACGCATGAGCGCGCAGGACAACGACCAGGCCAAGGCCAAGCGCGGCCGCGGCAAGGCGGCGGCCGCCGTGGCTGAGGTCGAGCTGAGCGCCGAGGAGAAGTACGAGGCCGAGCTCGCCGAGCAGGCGCGTCAGAACTCCGGCGATTGGGACAGTGTCGCACCCGGCAAGGCCGACAACTTCGGCCCCAGCTTCGCGCGCATGATCGGGCTGCTGAAGCCGTCGGCCATCTGGTTCGTCTTCGTGTCGATCCTGGGCGCGATCGGCGTGGTCCTGACGGTCGCGGCGCCCAAGGTGCTCGCCGAGGCGACGAACCTCGTCTACAAGGGCTTCATCTCCATCCAGCTCGGACAGCCGACCGACGGGTTCCCCGGCTTCCCCACCGGCACGTCGCAGGACGTCGTGGTCGAGGCCCTGCGAGCCGGCGGCCAAGACGACTTCGCGAACCAGGTCGGGGCGCTGGGTGACTTCACCGTCGGCCAGGGCGTCGACTTCGACGCGCTGCGGCTCGTCATCGCGGCGGTCCTCGGGATCTATGTGGCCGCGGCCTTCCTCACCTGGATCCAGGGCTACGTCATCAACGTGATCATGGTCCGCACCATGTGGCGACTGCGCGAGTCCGTCGAGGCGAAGATCAACCGCCTGCCGCTGGCCTACTTCGACAAGGTGCAGCGCGGCGAGCTGATCTCGCGCGTCACGAACGACATCGACAACATCACGCAGACGATGCAGCAGTCGCTCTCCGGTGCCCTCACCTCGGTGCTCACCGTGATCGGCGTGCTCGTCATGATGTTCTCGATCTCGTGGCAGCTCGCGCTCGTGGCCCTGGTCACGCTGCCGCTCATGGGAGTGATCTTCGGCATCATCGGACCGCGGTCGCAGAAGGCCTTCGGCATGCAGTGGCGCAAGGTCGGTCGACTGAACGCCCGTGTCGAGGAGGCATTCTCGGGCCACGCGCTGGTGAAGGTCTTCGGACGCGAGAAGGATGCGCTTGACCGGTTCCAGGTCGAGAACGAAGAGCTGTTCCAGGCGAGCTTCAAGGCGCAGTTCCTCTCCGGCATCATCATGCCGGCCATGATGTTCGTCGGGAATCTCAGCTACGTGGGCATCGCGGTGCTCGGCGGTCTGATGGTCGCGAACGGTCAGCTCCGTCTCGGTGACGTGCAGGCGTTCATCCAGTACTCGCAGCAGTTCACGCAGCCGCTGTCCGAGCTGGGTGGCATGGCCGCGGTCGTGCAGTCCGGAACGGCATCGGCCGAGCGTGTCTTCGAGCTGCTGGACGCCGATGAGCAGGAGGCCGATGACGCCGACGCTCCCGATCTGGTGGAGGGCAAGGGCGTGATCGAGTTCGAGAACGTCGCGTTCTCCTACACGCCGGAGCGTCCGCTCATCCGCGACCTGTCGTTCCGGGTCGAGCCCGGGCAGACGGTCGCCATCGTGGGCCCGACCGGGGCGGGGAAGACGACGCTGGTCAACCTGATCATGCGCTTCTACGAGCTCAGCGGCGGGCGGATCATGCTCGACGGCCAGGACATCGCCGAGGTCACCCGCGACGAGCTGCGCTCACGCACCGGCATGGTGCTCCAGGATCCGTGGCTGTTCGCCGGCAGCATCCGCGAGAACATCCGCTACGGACGCTCCACCGCGACCGATGACGAGGTTCTCGCCGCCGCCAGAGCGACCTACGTCGACCGCTTCGTGCACGCCCTCCCCGAGGGCTACGACACGGTGCTCGACGAGGATGCAGCGAACGTGTCGGCGGGTGAGCGCCAGCTCATCACCATCGCGCGAGCCTTCGTCGCGCAGCCGTCGATCCTCATCCTCGATGAGGCCACGTCGGCGGTCGACACCCGCACCGAGCTGCTGCTGCAGCACGCGATGGCCGCGCTCCGTGAAGGACGTACGTCGTTCGTGATCGCGCACCGTCTGTCGACGATCCGCGACGCCGACCTCATCCTGGTGATGGAGCACGGCGACATCGTGGAGAAGGGCACGCACGACGAGCTGATCGCCGCGCAGGGCGCCTACTGGCGTCTGTACCAGTCGCAGTTCGAGCAGGCGGCGACCGACATCGACGCCGACGACGCTCTCACCGGGGCGACCCCGGTCGTCGTCACGGGTGAGGCAACCGACGCCGAAGGCGCCGCTGCGGAGGCCGCTGCCGCCGTGGCCGGAGCCTCGGTGGGTGCCCAGGTGCCGGCCGCGAAGACAGCGGCCGCGCAGGCTCTGCTGGAAGACGGAGCGGACGGCTCCGCCCGCCGCTCCTGATCTGCGGGCACAGCACAGGACGACGCCCCATTCCGCTCACGCGGGGTGGGGCGTCGTCCTGTGCTGGTCACGCGACCGGGAGGCGCACGACGCGCTCGGGAGATGCGTGAGCGGAGAGGGTGGTCAGGAGCGGTCGGTCGTGATGCCGAGCAGTTCCAGCGGGTGGGTCAGACGCCACCACGGGCTCGGGCCCTCGACGTCTTCGGCCAGCACCAGAGGCGTCGTGATGGTGTTGAGGGGGCCGGCCGTGGTGAGCGTCCCCACCGCGTCGTCCTGCTCACGCTCGTCGCCGAGGGCGAAGTCCGCCGTGGCCGTGGCGGTCGCCGCGTTCCAGAGCACCACGTCGGCGTCGGATTCGGTGATGACGTCGACCTTCTCACCCCAGGGGGTCGTGACCTGACCGACGACCGTGTTCTTCGCGACGGCCGGGGCCTGAGCCTCCAGCGCGGCTTCCGCCTCGGTGAACAGGGAGCGGGTGAGGGCGAGTCGCTGGTCGTTGCCGGCCTGGTTCAGGGCCGCGGCGTAGAGATGCACGGTCGTGTCGCCGATGACCACATCCTTCGCGGTGAGCAGGTTCCAGCCCACGAGCGTGCCGGTCTTGATGCCCACGACACCGGGGTCGTCGAGCATTCCGTTCGTGTTCACGACGGTGCCGGCACCCGGAAGATCGACCGACCTGGTCCCCACGATCTCTGCGAACACCGGGTTCTGCATGGCGCGCTCACTGAGGGCGATCAGGGCCTCGGGAGTGGCGACGTTGCGTTCGTCGAAGCCCGACGGCGTCACCACGGTGATGCCGGTGAGCCCGCGCTCTCGCAGCCAGACCTCTGCCGCACGGGCGAACTCGCGATCGGAACCCCAGATCTCGGTTGCCAGGCGGTCGATGTAGTTGTTCGCCGAGCCCATGAGCGTGCCCTGCAGCAGCTGATACTCCGTCAGAACGCCGCCGATCGGCACATCGAGGGCGGACTGGTCGCTGCGGCGGTAGTCCCAGTACTTCACGCTGTCGGCGCGGGTGAACGAGAACTCGGGGCCCTGCTCGCCGAGCGCGAGCGGCATCCGGTCGAGCACCATCAGGCTGCTCACCACCTTGGTGATGCTCGCGATGCTCACCGCATCGGGGACCGATGCCGCGGTGCCCATGCCGGCGATCCCCACGGCGCCGGCGCCCTCGGTCGGCCAGGTGACCGTGGCAGCGGCGGCGGGCGTCGTCGCGAACTCGACCGACTGCACCGTGGGCGGCACCTCGTGCAACGGCCACAGCAGCGTGGTGCCGGCGTACACGGCGACGATGCCGACGAGCGTGGACAGCGGCACCAGGATTCCGGGGCGGGCGATGGCCGGACGAAGACGCGCCCCACGCAGCAGGCCGTCCGTCGGTTCGGCTTCCGACGTCTCGTCGAGAGTCGCGGCATCGGTGCCGGCGGCGACCGTCGCGGTGTCCACCCATGTCAGAGCTGTGGCGGTGGTCGTGTCATCCGCCCACCGGGGTGACGCGCCGTCCAGCAGGGCGAGGGCGTCGTCAGAGGTCTCTGCGGCGACGGGCTCGCGGGGAACGAAAGGCGGCTTGGTCAGGGCGGGGGTCGCCGGTTCCGGCGACACCACCGGCTCCGGCGGCACGACGGGATCCGGCGCGACCACCGGCTCCGCGACCACCGGCTCCGCGGCGAGCGCGGGTGTCGACGTCTGCTCGGCCGTCAGCACCGAACCGGCTGCCGCAGCATCGACAGGTCCGGAGGGGGAGGCGTTCGCCGGGCCGTCGTCGCCGACGACGCCCGTCGCCTCGTCGGCGGGATCTGAAGCGGTCACTCGTTTACGGTACCCAATCCCGGGCGAGTTCCGCGGTGCGCGGCCTTGTCGCCGTGTGGGTGTCGCCGGCGGTAGGATCGTCAGCACAACCACGGGAGTCCGGCGAGCCGGGCTGAGAGGGAGCGAATCGCGCTTCGACCGTCGAACCTGATCTGGGTCATGCCAGCGCAGGGAGGAGTTCAGATGAGTACGTCCACGTCCACATCCGCGACCGCGAAGACGCAGGGGAACACCCCGGGCCGGAGCTACCTGCGCTGGCGGATCGTCGACATCGTCGTCGCCAGCGTCCTCGGAGTCGCAGCCGGCCTGATCTTCCTGGCCTGGAACGTCGGGTACCTCGGGCCGAAGGCCCTGCTCGAGCCGCTGCTCCCCGGCATCCAGGGCCTCCTCGACGGCCCGTGGCTCTTCGCCGGCGTGCTCGGCGGACTCATCATCCGCAAGGCCGGGGCGGCGATCTACGTCGAGCTGCTCGCGGCGGTCGTCTCGGCACTCATCGGCAACCAGTGGGGCGGGTTCCTCACCCTCGAGGCCGGACTCGTGCAGGGGCTCGGCGCCGAGCTGGTCTTCCTGCTCTTCTTCTACCGCCGCTGGTCGCTGCCCGTCGCGATCCTCGCAGGAGCCGGCGCCGCCCTTGCCGGTGGCATCAACAATCTCGTGCTCTGGTACGCCGGTTCCGGTCCCGCCTTCACCACCATCTACCTGATCAGCACGGTCATCTCGGGTGCCGTCATCGCGGGTGCCCTGTCCTGGGTGCTGGCGCGCGGCATCGCCGCGACCGGGGCTCTGGACCGGTTCGGCTCCGGGCGCGAGGCGCGCGTTCGCGTCTGATGTCGGCCGATCAGACGGCCCCCGCCGCCGTCGAGGCCCGCGGCTGGGGGTGGCGTCACGCGAGTCGCCTCGCCTGGGCGCTGCGCGACATCTCCTTCCGCATCGAGCCCGGTGAGCGTGTGCTCGTGCTCGGGGCATCGGGTGCGGGCAAGTCGACCCTGCTGCACGGCCTCGCCGGCGTGCTCGGGGGTGAGGAAGAGGGCGAGAGCGAGGGCACGCTGATCGTCGACGGCGCTCCTGCCGTGGCCACCCGCGGACGTGCAGGGCTCGTGCTGCAGGACCCCGACTCCCAGGTGATCCTCGCGCGAGTGGGCGATGACGTGGCGTTCGGCTGCGAGAACCTCGGAGTGCCGCGAGCGCAGATCTGGCCGCGGGTGGAGGTGGCCCTGGATGCCGTCGGCCTCGATGTGCCGCTCGGGCACCCGACCAAGGCCCTGTCCGGTGGGCAGAAGCAGCGGCTGGCGCTCGCCGGGGTGCTGGCGATGGGGCCGGGTCTGGTGCTGCTCGATGAACCGACGGCGAATCTCGATCCCGCCGGGGTCATCGAGGTGCGCGATGCCGTGGAGCGGATGCTGCAGGCTCAGCCGTCGACGCTCATCGTCGTCGAGCACCGCCTCGAGGTCTGGTTGCCGCTCATCACGCGCGTGATCGTGATCGGGAGCGGCGGTGTGGTCGCCGACGGTGCACCGGCGGAAGTCCTCGGAGTCCGTGGTGCGCAGCTGGCCGCGGACGGCGTCTGGGTGCCGGGGCATCCTCCCGCCGCGCCGCCGCCCCCGCTCTGGCCGCCGGGGGAGACCCTGCTCTCGGCGCGCGACCTGGCCGTCGCCCGCGTCAAGGGGCGTCCTGTCGCCACCGGTATCGACCTCGACGTGCACGCGGGGGAGGCGCTCGCGATCACCGGACCCAACGGGGCGGGCAAGTCGACGCTCGGTCTGACCCTCGCCGGGCTCCTTCCTCCAGCGAGTGGAGCGGTCAAGGCATCCGCGCTCCTCGCGAACGGTGCGGAGTCCGCGCCGATCCGCTGGAGCTCGCGGGATCTGCTGACCCGCATCGGCATGGTGTTCCAGGAGCCGGAGCATCAGCTGCTCGCGAAGACCGTGCGCGAGGAACTGGCCGTCGGGCCACGGGCGCTCGGCATGAACGACGACGAGATCACCGCTCGCAGCGACGAGCTGCTCGCCCGTCTGCGCCTCGCCCACCTCGCCGCCGCCAACCCGTACACGCTCTCCGGCGGTGAGAAGCGCCGGCTCACGGTGGCTGCGGCCATCGCGACCAGACCGCGCGTGCTCGTGCTCGACGAGCCCACCTTCGGGCAGGACGCCCGCACCTGGGCCGAACTCGTCGCCATGCTCGCCGCGCTCCGAGACGAGGGAGCCGCCATCGTCACGATCACGCACGACCTCGAGGTCGTGCGCGCCCTGCACGCCGCACGGTTCGAGCTGGAGGGTGCGTCATGAGCCTTCTCGAGACACGGGCACGCACCGGAGCGCTCGCCACGGTCAACCCGGTGGCCAAGCTCGGGGTGAGCGCGCTCATCGCGGTACCCCTGATCCTGACTCTCGATCCGGTCTCGGCCTCCGTCGCCCTCGCCCTGGAGTTCGTGCTGTTCCTGTTCGCCGGGATCGGCTGGCGCGAGTTCTGGGTGCGCACCTGGCCGGTGTGGCTCGCAGCGCCCCTCACCGGTCTCACGATCGCGCTCTACGGTCAGACCAGCGGCGTCGTCTACGTCGACTGGTTCGTGCTGCGCATCAGTGAGGGGTCGCTCGCGCTGGCGCTCGCGACGATGCTGCGTGTGCTGGCGATCGCGCTGCCGTCGGTGGTGCTCTTCATCACCGTCGATCCGACCGACCTCGCCGACGGTCTCGGCCAGATCGTCCGTCTGCCCGCCCGATTCGTGCTCGGTGCACTCGCGGGCCTCCGGATGGTGGGCCTCTTCCTCGACGATTGGCGTGCGCTCGAGCTGGCGCGCCGGGCCAGGGGCGTGGCCGATCGCGGCCGCATCCGTCGCTTCCTGGGGATGGCCTTCGCCCTGCTCGTGCTCTCCATCCGCCGCGGCGCCAAACTGGCGACGGCCATGGAGGCACGGGGCTTCGGGGCGCCGGGCCGGCGCACCTGGGCGCGCGAGTCACGCTTCGGGGCGGCCGAATGGTTGCTGCTCGCCGTGGGCGCGGCCATCTCCGGCATCGCGGTCGCTGCCGCCGTCGTCACCGGGGCGTGGAACTTCATCCTCGGCCCCTCGGGCTGAGTCAACGCAACTGCGCGAACCTCTCTACCTTCGTGGTCGGACCGACGACGAGCACGGTGTCTCCTTCGCCCAGCACGGTGTCGGCCTCGGCGTTTCGCCATTCCCCTCGTTCGGGTCGATACGCGGCCACCGTGATCCCGTGGGTGCTGCGCACGGCGGCCTCTCTCAAGGTGATGCCCTGCAGGTGCCGGGGTGCGACGGTCTTGACGATCGCGTAGCCGCGGTCGATCTCCAGGTAGTCGGCGGCGGCGCCGCGCACGAGGTGGGCGACGCGTCGGCCCATGTCCTTCTCCGGATAGATGACGCGATGCACGCCGAGCTGTTCGAGGACCGCCCCGTGCTGCTCGTCGACCGCTTTGGCCCAGATCACGGGTACCTGCAGCTGGAGCAGCAGGGACGCGGTGAGGATCGACGCGGTGATGTCGTTGCCGATCGCGAGGACGACACGATCGAACTCGCCGACCGCGAGCTGTCGGAGCACGTCGAGCCGCGTCGAGTCCGCTCTGACCACCTGTGTGAGCTCGCCGTTGAGGGACTGCACGATGTCCTCGTCGGCGTCGATGCCGAGGACCTCGGTGCCCGACGACATCAGTTCGAGCGCGAGGGAGGTCCCGAAGCGTCCGAGGCCGATCACCGCGACGGAATCGGCTTCGGCGATGCGCCGGGCGTCAGGGGTGAAGGAGAGGAACTTGGTCATGTGGTGTCCTTGTCGTCGAGCGATCGTGCAGGGGAGACCGGTCAGCCGATCGCCGGGCGTTCCTTGGGCAGCTCGTACGCCGTCTGCCGTTGGCGCAGGGCCAGCGCGGAACCCAGTGTCAGCGGTCCGAGCCGGCCGAGGAACATCAGGAGAACGAGGATGAGCTGCGCGGCCGCCGGCAGATCGGCCGTGATGCCGGTGGACATGCCGACGGTACCGAAGGCCGAGACGACTTCGAAGAGCACGCGATCGAGGTCGAGATCCGTCATCGCGAGTATCGCGATCACTGCGCTCATCACCGCGGCGAGGGCGACGATCACCACGGTGATGGCCTCCCTGTGCACAGACCGCGAGAGCCGCTTGCCGAACACGTTCACCGCGGTCCCGCCGCGGAACTCGGTCCACATGATGAACAACAGGACGGCGAAGGTCGTCACCTTGATGCCGCCGGCGGTGCCTGCCGGTCCGCCTCCGATGAACATCAGCACATCTGTGACGAGCCAGGTCTCATCGTGCATGAGCGAGGTGTCCACGGAGTTGAAGCCGGCCGTGCGGGCCTGCACCGAATGGAAGAACCCCGCCAGCATGCGGGAGGCGGGATCGAGCGGTCCCAGCGTGCCGGGATTGTTCCACTCCACGACCACCGTGAACCCCGTGCCGAGGGTGAGCAGGACGAGGGTGGCGACGAGCACGATCCGCGTGTTCATCGACCAGTGCAGCGGGTTCCTGAACTCCTTCCGGAGCTGTCGAAGCACGGGGAAGCCGAGCCCGCCGAGGATGATCGCGATGCAGATCGGGATGCAGATCCACGGGTCGGACACGAACCCGATCAGGCTGTCGGTGTACAGCGCGAACCCCGCGTTGTTGAAGGACGACACGGCGTGGAAGACGGCGTGCCAGGCGGCTCGGCCCACGTCGTAGTCGTAGCCGGTCCAGAAGCGGACGAACAGGACCGTCGCGACCGCCGCCTCGATGATCAAGGTCGTGATCAGGATGCCGATCGCGGTGCGCTTCATGTCGCCCACACCCGTGGACTTCGTCTCGGTGCCGGCGAAGATCCGTGAACGCACGCTGAGCTTGCGAGCGAGCGCGAAGCCGATCAGGGCCGCGAAGAGCATGATGCCGAGCCCGCCGAGCTGGATCAGGAGCAGGATCACGACTTTGCCGAACGGGCTCCAGTAGGTCGCGGTGTCGACCACGATGAGTCCCGTCACGCACACCGCAGAGGTCGAGGTGAAGAGCGCATCGACGAAGTTCGTCCAGACGCCGCTGCGCGACGAGATCGGGAGCATCAGAAGCGCGGTGCCGACGAGGATCGCCGTCCCGAAGCCGAGGGCGATCGCCTGCGCGGGGGCGAAGCCCCGCCGACGCGGGAGACGACGCGCCGGAGCGGGGAGGGTCAACACGAGAAGTGACGTTACTCCTCGAGACGATCATCCGAGTGCCGCCCGGCGGACGGAGACCCTGCACGACGGCCTCGACGGCCGCCTCGGAGAGGTCCGGGTCAGGTCTCGTTCCAGAGCCGCCGGTAGTACGCGAGTCGTTCGCGGTCGGGGTCGACGCCGTACGCCTCGATGAGGGTGTCCTCCCATCCGGTGCCGAAGTTCCACATCGTGCTCATCGATGCCACGGCGATGTCGGCCCAGCGGTCGGCGACTCCGAGGGCGGCGAGATCGACGAAGGCGGTGGGGCGTCCGTCGGCGTCGAGAAGCGTGTTGGGCATGCAGGCGTCTCCGTGGCACACCACCGGCCGGTCGATCGGCGGTGCCTGGAGCAGGTCTTCGGCCACGATCGTGCCGCGCTCCGCGGCGTCGGCGATCCGCTGGTGCGTGCTCCATTCCCAGGGGCACTCGGCCACCGGCAGTGCATCGTGGAGCGCGCGAAGGCCGACGCCGACCGCTCGCACCGCGGTCTCCGCTTCGGCGGCCCAGCGAGGGTCGACGGCACTGCTCGCATCGATCGCGACCGTGACGAGCCACTCGTGCGCGTCATCCTGGCCCTGCTCGAGCACCTCGGGCACCGAGATCCAGGTACGCGCCCACCTCATGCGCTCGGCTTCGTCGCGCATGTTCGCCTCGTCGTCGAGCGGCCCCCACTTGATGTACCGGCCGTCGTCGGTGCGGAAGGTCAGTCCCCCGATCCCGTTGAGCCAGACCGGTGTGAGCGCGGCGCCGCGGGCGAGCTCGCGAACCCGCACCGGGACGTCGACGGAGGTGGAGGGGATGCTCATCCGTCCATCCTGCCCGACCACGATGAGCGGGATCCTGCCATCGATCCAGGCGGTGTCGTAGGCTCGCTCTCGATGCAGTTCCCCCGGTCGTGGTGAAACCAAGAACCACGTAGGCTGATACTGCGTTCCATCAATGCATGTCGCACGACGACGTTCGAAGGAGAACATCAGATGCAGATCAGCGGACAGGGTGCACTCATCACCGGTGGGGCCTCGGGGCTCGGACTCGCCACGGCGCGTCGGCTGGTCGCCGCGGGAGCGCACGTCACGATCATCGACCTCGCCTCGTCGAAGGGTGTCGAGATCGCGGACGAGCTCGGCGGGCTCTTCGTCGCGGCGGATGTGACGAACGCCGATGAGGTGCAGGCGGCCGTCGCGGCCGCGCAGGCGGCGGCTCCGCTGCGCGTCGTCGTGAACTGTGCAGGGATCGCTCCGCCCGCGAAGGTGCTCGACCGCGAGGGCAACCCCGCCGTGCTCGCCGACTTCGAGCGCGTGATCCGCATCAACCTCGTCGGCACGTTCAACGTCATCTCGCAGGCCTCTGCCGTGATCGCCAAAAACGAGCTGCACGACGAGGAACGCGGCGTCATCGTGAACACCGCGAGCGTCGCCGCGTTCGACGGCCAGATCGGCCAGCCCGCCTACTCCGCATCCAAGGGCGGCGTGCACGCCATGACCCTCCCCGTGGCGCGCGAGCTCGCCCGCTACGGCATCCGGGTCTGCACGATCGCTCCCGGCATCATGGAGACGCCGATGCTGATGGGTCTCCCGCAGGCCGCTCAGGACTCCCTGGGCCAGCAGGTCCCCTTCCCGTCGCGGCTCGGCCGCCCCGACGAGTACGCCGTGCTCGTGCAGCAGATCGTCGAGAACGGCTATCTCAACGGCGAGACCATCCGCCTCGACGGCGCCATCCGCATGGCGCCGCGCTGACCCCGCGGCTGCCTTTCCTTTCGCGATCGAGAACCCAGGAGAACCCATGTCCCTTTCAGGCAAGACCATCCTGATGTCGGGCGGCAGCCGCGGCATCGGCCTCGCGATCGCGCTGCGGGCCGCCGCAGACGGTGCGAACATCGCGATGCTCGCGAAGACCGACACCCCGCATCCGAGGCTCGAGGGCACGATCCACACCGCCGCCGAGCAGATCCGTGCGGCGGGTGGCCAGGCCCTGCCGATCGTCGGCGACGTGCGCGACGACGACGACATCACCGAGGCGGTCATGAAGACGCAGGGTGAGTTCGGCGGCATCGACATCGTGATCAACAACGCCAGCGTGATCGACCTGTCGCGCTCGCTCGACCTGAACGCCAAGAAGTACGACCTGATGCAGGATGTCAACGTGCGCGGAACGTTCATGCTCTCGCGCGCGGCGGTGCCGATCCTGAAGGATGCCGAGAACCCGCACATCCTCTCGCTGTCGCCGCCCTTGAACCCCACCCCGAAGTGGCTCGGCGCGCACACCGGGTACACGCTCGCCAAGTTCGGTATGACCATGGTCACGCTCGGCCTCGCCGCCGAGTTCGCGCGCGACGGGATCGCCGCCAACACGCTCTGGCCGCGCACCACGATCGCGACGGCTGCGGTGCAGAACCTCCTCGGGGGCGACAAGGTCATGGCCGCCAGCCGCACGCCCGACATCTACGCCGATGCCGCCTACGCCGTGCTGCTCAAGCCCGCGGCGTCGTTCACGGGCCAGACGCTCATCGTCGAGGACGTGCTCGAAGCCGACGGCGTCACCGATTTCTCCGGCTACGCCGCGATCCCCGGCACCCCCGACGACGCGCTCTTCCCCGACATCTTCCTCGACTGAGACGCGGGGGATCTCCCTAGAACAGCAGATACACGGCGCCGACGATCGTGAGGACGATCACGATGCGGTCGAACACCCGCTGATTCATCTTCCGCGCGACCCACAGGCCAAGGAGCGCACCGGCCACGACGAGCGGGGCGAGGACGGCATCAATCAGCAGCACGGGTGTCTCGAACAGTCCCAGGCCCGCGAGGAACGGCACCTTGATCGCGTTGATGATGGCGAAGAACCATGCCGATGTGCCGAGGAACACCTGCACCGGGGTGCGTGTGGCCAGGAAGTACATCGACATGACCGGCCCCCCGGCGTTCGCGACCATGGTGGTGAAGCCGCCGAGCGTGCCGTAGGTACCGGCGAGCACGATGCCACCGGACGGTGGAACCGCGGCGTCCGCCCTGCTCTGCCGCCACCGGCGCCACAGCGTCACCGCGATCATCAGCAGCAGGATCACCCCGATCGCGCGGCGGACGATGCCGTCGCCGGCGAGCGCGAGGAAGGCGAATCCGACCAGGAGGCCGGCGATGACCGCGGGGGCGAGACGCAGCAGCGTCGGCCAATGCGCATGCCGACGGTAGGCGATGAGCGCGAACACGTCGCCGACCATGAGCAGTAGCAGCATCGCCGCCGTGGAGGTGCGTGCGGGCAGGGCCGCCGCGAACAGCGCGATCGCGAGGATGCTGCCGCCGGGCAGCGCCGTCTTCGAGATGCCGATCGTCACCGCGGCCAGGGCGAGCGCCGACCAGGCCCACGGATCGAGCGCGATCACCTCTCGTGCTCGGTGACGATCACGTCGTAACCGCGGGCTGCGGCGAGCAGATCGCGGGTGGCGTCGATCACAGCGGCCTCCTGGGTCGGCGGGTGCGGGGCGATCAGTCTCGCGTGGCGGCGAGAGCCGCCGCGAACCGTGCAGCGCGCTGCTCGATGTCGGCCCAGTCGGCAGCCTTGATCGACGCGCCGTTCGCGAGGTCGCCCCCGGCGCCTACCGCTACCGCGCCGGCGGCGAACCACGCGGCGAGGTTGTCGGGGCTCACGCCGCCGGTGGGCATCAGCGGAGCGTCGGGGAACGGTCCGCGCAGGGCGCCGAGGTACGAGGGGCCGCCGAGGGAGGCCGGGAAGATCTTCACCACGTCGACGCCCAGCTCGAGCGCGGCCATGACCTCGGTCGGTGTCATGGCTCCGGTCATCACGACGCGACCCGTGTCGAGCATGCTGCGGGTGAGGTGGGGCAGCGTGCCGGGGCTCACCAGGAACTCGGCGCCCGCCTCGGCGGCCTGCTCCGCCTGCGCTGCGGTGGTCACGGTGCCGGCGCCGATGTGGGCGGCGTCGCCGTGGCGTGCGATGAGCTCGCGGATGACGGCGGGTGCATCGGGCGTGGAGAAGGTCACCTCGATGCCCGTGACACCGCCGCGGATGATCGCCTCGGAGGCCTCGAGCGCCAGTTCAGGGGAGGGGGCGCGGAGAACGGCGAGGATGCCGGTGGTGCGGGCGCGGTCGAGACGGTCGGGCATGGGGCTCCTTCATCGGGCGGGCTCGTCCATTCTCCCGGGCGCAGCCTGTAACGACAAGTTGGTCAGGAGGCGTGGGTGCGCGGCCAGGCCTCGATCAGTTCCTTCGACTCCTTGAGCCCGAGTCCGGTGTGCTGGCGCAGCGTCTTGATCGCGGCGATGGCGGAGTCGCCGGCGACCATCCTGTCGATCTCGGTGGCGACCGACGGCGGCAGCGACGCGCGCACAGACGACGGGGTCATGGCGGTCGGGGTGATCGATGAGCGTGTGGCCGTGGCGTTCGACACGGCTGCGAGGTGCGGCGCCGTGGTGCTGACCGACCAGTGCTCGATGCGGTCCTTCGCCTCCTTGAGGCCGACGCCCGAGTGGTCGCGGTAGAGCTTGATCGCGTGGATCTTCTGCCCGGCTGAGACGAGCCGGTCGATCTCGGCGATCACGGTCGGCGTCAGACCGGAGACCGACGCCGACGCCGACGAGGCCGGAGCCGTGCGCGCGGTCGTGGGCGACGGGGTGAACACCTGTGGCTCCGGCAGCTTCGGGCGCATGCCGCGCAGTGCGACCGCGAGGATCGCGACGACCACGATCAGGCCGACGACGATCGCGATGATCCACAGCACGGCATCCATGGGCTCAGTCTAGAGAGGTCGCCTCCCGCGCCCCAGGGCGTTCCCATCCGCCACCGCGTACCCTGGAGGGTATGACCGAGACTCCCCGCACGCGCGAGACGCGCCCCGCAGCATCCGCGTCCGCCCCGCAGGGTCGGCCCGCCCAGGGCAAGGTCCGCGAGACGCGCACGGCGCAGGTGCGCCCCGCGACCGAGGGGTGGACCCAGCAGAAGGACGCCGAGGGGCGTCCGCTGCTGCAGTTCGCGAGCCCCAAGCGCGGCAAGCCGCCGGTGCACCTGGCCGACCTCACGCCGGCCGAGCGCACCGAGAAGGTCAAGGAGCTCGGGCTTCCGGGCTTCCGTGCCAAGCAGCTGTCGACGCACTACTTCCGTCACTACACGTCCGACCCCGAGCAGATGACCGACCTCCCGGCCGACACCCGGGAGCAGCTCGTCGCCGGGATGCTCCCGCCGCTGCTCACCGAGGTACGACGCTTGGAGACCGACCGTGGCGACACGATCAAGTTCCTGTGGCGCCTGCACGACGGCGCGCTGGTCGAGTCGGTGCTCATGCGCTACCCCGGCCGCATCACGCTGTGCGTGTCGAGCCAGGCCGGCTGCGGCATGAACTGCCCGTTCTGCGCGACCGGACAAGCGGGGCTCACCCGCAACATGTCGACGGCCGAGATCATCGAGCAGATCGTCCGCGCCAACCGTCTGATCGCCGAAGGCGGGCTCGGCGGCAAGAAGGCCGATGACCACAGCATGGAGCGTGTCTCGAACATCGTCTTCATGGGCATGGGGGAGCCGCTCGCCAACTACAAGCGCGTGATGGATGCGGTGCGCTCGATGGTCGCCCCGCAGCCCGACGGCCTCGGTATGAGCGCGCGCGGCATCACGGTGTCGACCGTGGGCCTCGTGCCCGCGATCAAGAAGCTCGCCGACGAGAACATCCCGGTCACGTTCGCGCTGTCTCTGCACGCGCCCGATGACCACCTGCGCGATGAGCTCATCCCCGTGAACTCGCGGTGGAAGGTCGATGAGGCCCTCGATGCCGCCTATGAGTACTACGCCAAGACCGGTCGCCGCGTCTCGATCGAGTACGCACTCATCAAGGACATGAACGACCACGCCTGGCGCGCCGACCTGCTGGCCGAGAAGCTCAATCAGCGTGGCCGCGGCTGGGTGCACGTGAACCCGATCCCGCTGAACCCGACGCCCGGCTCGATCTGGACCTCGTCGGAGATCCCGGTGCAGAACGAGTTCGTGCGCAGGCTCAACGACGCCGGTATCCCCACGACCCTCCGCGACACCCGCGGCAAGGAGATCGACGGCGCCTGCGGTCAGCTCGTCGCCACGACCGAGGACGAGGCCGCTTCCGCTGCGATCGGCTGAGGCGCACCCGCTCGGCGTCCGTCCGCGGCGCCCAGCCGTTCGGCGCGGTCGAGCCACCGCGTGATGGTGGCATCGCTCGCGTCCTTCACGCCGAGCATGCGGTGCGTGCGCACCGAGCGGATCCCGCAGAAGCGCATCGTCCCTCGGGCGACGTGGGTCTGCGCGGGCAATCCGGTGAACGGCACCAGATACCAGGACGTGTCCGCGAGCAGGAGGAGGCGGCCGCGCCGTGCCGGCAGCAGTCCCTCCACGAGGCCGAGCTTCGTGTAGCGGTACTCCTGCTGCGGCAGCAGGGCGCGGTCGAAGAAGCCCTTCAGCAGGGCGGGGACCGACCCCCACCACAGCGGCGTCACGATGACGACCGTGTCGGCGCTCTGCAGCGCCTGCTTCGCCTCGACGAGATCGGGCTCGAGCGTCATGCGCTCGCGGTAGCCGAAGCGCAGGTTCGGGTCGAAGTCGAGGTCGCGGAGGGCGAGCACGCGCGCGTCGCCGTGGGCTGCGGCGTAGCGCTGCGCGAGCGCGGCGGTCAGGGAGCGGGCGTCGGGATGGCCGTCGATCACGAGAGCGGACATGGCGGATTCCTATCTGGACAGTGTCAAGCTTGTGGACACTGTCAAGATAGGAGAGGATGTTGCTCATGTCAAGTTCGAAGGACGGCTACCACCACGGCGATCTCGCCCGTGCGCTGGAAGACGCCGCGATGCAGCTGCTGGAGCGCATGCCCGCGGCGGAGATCAGCCTGCGCGAGGTCGCTCGGGCCGCGAACGTCAGCCACAACGCCCCCTATCACCACTTCTCGGACCGGCTCGGACTGCTGAAGGCGATCGCCGAGCGCAGCATGGCCGACCTCCTCGACCGGGTCCGCGCCGCCGCCGAGAACGCCCGCACCCCGCGGGCCGCGCTCACCGAGGGGGGATCCGCGTACATCCGTTTTGCGGTCGAGCATCCGCACGCGTTCGATGCGGTCTACGACCCGACCGTCTGCGTGCCCGGGGCTCCCACCCCGACGATGGCGCCTCTGATCGACGGGCTCGAGGCCGTGCTCGCCGAGAGTGCAGCCGCCGCGGGCCTGGACCGACCGACCGATGTCGTCGCGCTGTGGGGTCTGATCCACGGGCTCGGAACGCTGGCCGCCGCCGGGCACTTCACGCTCGACGACGGGCTCTCCGCCTATGCCGCCGCCCTCGATCGGCTTCTGCCGGCAACCTGATCCGCCCGGTTCCACCGCCCAAGCTGTGAGTCGCTCAAAGCACTCTTCCACGCGATGCACAGGCGACCTTTCGTAGATTGTTCGGATGCCCTATTCCGCCCATCGACCGGGTCGCTACGACTCGCAGGGTCGGATCATCCTCGACAGCGAACCCGACGCCGTCACGGATGACCTCGACTTCCTGCGCGAGTTCGAGCCCACCGGCACGGACGACGCCACCCGTGAGGCGTCCGCATCCGCGCCGTCGGAGGCGACCCCGATCGCCGACGCCCTCGTCTCAGAAGAGCCCGCCCCGGTGAAGCCCCCGCGCGCGCGCCGGCCCCGAAAGACGCGCCCACCGCGCACTCCCGGTTCGCGCGCGCGGACCCTCGCGATCCTCGGAGGAGCGGAAGGCGAGATCCTCGACCGCGTCCCCGGCGAGACGCCGCGCTTCGTGCAGATGTTCTTCGTGCTCGCCGGCACCGCGCTCGTCTCGGCGATCTCTATGCTCTTCGCCCTCACCACCGGTGTGCAGGCGGCCATCTGGCTGGCCGTGCCGCTGGCGCTCGTGTGGGCGCTCATCATCTTCAACCTCGACCGCTTCCTCACCTCGACCATGAGCTCGACGAGGAACGTCTGGCGCCTCATCGGCCTCGCGATCCCGCGTGTGATCATGGCCGCGATCATCGGCTTCGTCGTCGCCGAGCCGCTCGTGCTGCAGATCTTCCACAACGACATCGCCCGCGAGGTCGCCTCCACCAACATCACGCAGTCGCAATCCGACCAGGAGGCTCTCGAATCGGGCCCGGAGAAGATCGCGCTCGACGCGGCATCCGCCAAGGTCGCCGAGCTCGAGAACCAGGCGGCGACCGGCATCGTCGCGGGGACGGACGCGTCGTCGGCCACGGAGTCTGCTGCCCAGGCCACGGTCGATGACGTGACCGCGAAGATGACCGCTCAGCAGGCCGTGATCGACCAGGCTCGTGTGCTGTACCAGTGCGAACTGACGGGTGAGGGTGCCGGCACCGTTCCCGGCTGCACCGGCGTCAACGGCCAGGGCGCCAGCTCGGATGCCGCCAAGGCGCAGCTCGCCGAGGCCCAGCAGACCTACGACGCGCTCGCCGCGCAGCTGCGCACCGCGAACGAGGAGCTCGCCGCTGCGGGAACCGCCGCGAAGGAGAACACCTCGTCGTCGGAGGCGCAGAACCGCGAGCAGGCGAAGTCGCAGCTGCCGACCGCCCGCGACTCCTACGACCAGGCACTCGCCGCGTACAACGCGCGGGCCGACGCCGTGGCGCAGGGCAACGCCGGGGCCGTCGGGCTGCTCAGCCAGATCAGCGGACTCAACCGGCTGAGCGAGAAGGAGCCCTCTATCCTGTGGGCGCACATCCTGATCGCCGCGCTGTTCTTCATGATCGAGCTGCTGCCGGTGCTCGTGAAGGTGCTCACGAGCTACGGTGACCCGAGCCTCTACGAGAAGGCCGCGGCGATCCGCAAGCAGGTCGCGCTCGACCGGGTGACGGCCGAGGGGTTCCGTGACCGCGCCAAAATCGTGACGGACCAGTCCCAGGAGGTACAGGCCGAGGCCGGCTCCGGTGAGCCGCAGACGCGTGCGGAACGCCGAGAGGCGGCCGAGGCGCAGGAGCGGGAACGGGCGGAGAAGCGCGCGCAGGCGCAGACGCTCGAGGAGCAGGAGCAGCTGGTTCGTCCGACGATCGGCTGAGCCGGGCACCGCGGTGCGGCGAGGCTGCGCGAGGCTCCGGTCAGGCGAGTTGAGGAATGCGCTCCGGCGTCCGTGGCGCCTGCTGCGGGGAGAGCTCGCTGATCCGGATGCTTCCCCGCGCCGGGTCGTCGCGGACAGCGGCGGCGATCGAGCGGATCAACGCAACGGTGGACGGGGTGCGTGCCCAGCGCGCTCCGGTCAGCAGTGCCTCGATGCGGGCGAGCGGATGCTGAAGCGTGACATCGTGCTGGCGGACATCATCGCTGAGCCACTCCAGGAGCTGTGCGATGGTCCAATCGGGGTTGATTGGTCCAGGCTCTGAAGGACTGCTGGCGAAATGCGTGTTCATTGGTCCAGAATCGGTTCTCATGAGCGTGAACGACAGGGCCAATGGCGGACCAATGGATCAGGTATCGGCCATTGTTGCGGGGCGAGCGGCATCTCTCGTGCACGCAGGTGACGTGTCGTCGGAAGCGCTCTCGGCACGGCTCGGCCGCTGGACACAGGGAGACGGCACTCTCGCCGCCCGGCTCTCGAGGGGCATCGAGAGCCTGATCGCGAGTGGCGAGCTGCGCCCGGGGGACCGGCTGCCCGCGGAGCGCGCACTGGCAGCCGCAGGCTCCGTCTCGCGCGGCACGGTCGTCGCCGCGTACGCCGACCTCGCCGAGCGCGGTCTCGTCGACCGGCGGCAGGGGAGCGGCACCCGCATCGCCGGGACAGCCGCAACCGCCGTGCCCGCCCAGCGTCCAGGGCGAGGAGAGGCCCTGTTCTCCGCGCTGCCGAACGCGATCGATCTCCTGCGCACCGTGCCGCAGATCTCCGACCTCGGGGTGCAGCTCATCCGCGATCACAAGCCGCGGCTCGACCTCGCACTGCTGCCGGAGACCGACCCTGCGGGCCTTCCTGCCCTGCGCGCCCTCATCGCCGACATGTACACCGCGGAGGGGACGCCGACCACACCGGAGCAGATCCTCGTCACCCACGGCGCGCAGCAGGCCATCAGCCTCGTGGTGAATGCGCTCGTGGGGCCCGGCGACATCGTGCTCGCCGAGGAGATCACCTGGCCGGGAGTCACCGACTCGGTCGGACTGCGCGGTGGCACGGTGCACGGCGTCCCGATGGGGGACGACGGTCTCGACGTCGACGCGCTGGAGCAGGCGCTCGCCCGACTGCGCCCCGTGCTCGTCGCGCTGAACCCGCATCACCAGAATCCCACCGGGTCGCGCCTGCCGGCCCCCGCGAGGCACCGGGTGGCCGAGCTCGCCGCGCAGTACGGCGTTCCCGTCATCGAAGACCGCGTGCTCGCGGGCATCTCCTTCGACGGGGTCGTGCCGCCCACGCTCGCGGCCGAGCGCGCGGATGCCCCCGTCATCGTGGTCGAGTCGGTGTCGAAGTGGGTGTGGGCGGGGCTGCGGATCGGCTGGTTGCGCGCCGACCCCGTGCTCGTGCGACGGCTGCGCGGTGCGCGCCAGCTCGCGGACCAGTCCACCAGCGTGCCGGCCCAGCTGCTCGCGCTCGACCTGATCGCCCGCGCCGACGACCTGCGCCGGGCGAACAGCCGCATCCACCAGGAACGGCTGAGACTGCTCCAGGCGCTCATGGCCGAGCACTTGCCCGACTGGACGGTCGAACCGCCCCGTGGCGGGCTCTCGCTGTGGGTGCGGTTGCCCGCGGGGTCGGCGGCGGCGCTCGCCAGGACAGCCGCAACGCACGGCGTCTCGGTCGCGGGGAGCGCGGCGTTCGCGGTATCCGCGTCGCCGGACGACCACATCCGCATCCCGTTCACCGCACCCGACGACGTGCTGGCAGAGGGGGTCCGCCGACTCGGAGCGGCCTGGCGCGAGTATCGGGAGACTCTCGGGATGTCCTCCTAGGCTGACCCGCATGACTCGGATGCAGCGTCGGACCATGCGGATGCAGACGCTGTGGATCTCGATCGTCGGCGTGCTCGCCGTCACGATCTATGCCGCGCTCGCCGCCGTGCAGATCCTGGTGCTCAATCCACTCGCCGCCGCTCCCGGTAGATCATTCGACGAGATCCATGCGGAGATGTCGAACGCCGGTGAGAGTCTGATGCCAGGCCAGGCGTTCTTCATCCTCGGTGTCGGCATCACGCTGGCTGTGGCGCTCGCGGTCGTCGCGGTATGCACCGCTGCGCATCCGCTGATCCCGGCGATGGGTTTCCTGGTGCTGCTGATGCTCGGGGCGGGGGGGTTACTTCATCGCCTCGTTCGGCGCCGGCATGGGACTCGCCGACGCCTTCGGCATCGGCGGGGGCGACTACTCGCCATGGGCACGCCCCCTCTATGCCGTGAGTGCGCTCTCCGCCGTCGCGCTCGTCGTCGTCGGAGTCATGGCCGCGGTACGCCCGCGCTCCGCTCCTGCGACCGCCTGACCTCTTCCCTCGCATCCGGCCCGGCCATAGTGGGCAGCCAGTAGCGTTGATCCATGGTCAACTATCGCTATCTCGGCAACAGCGGTCTCAAGGTCTCGGAGATCACCTACGGCAACTGGGTCACCCACGCCTCACAGGTCGGCGACGACGCCGCCGTGAAGACCGTGCATGCCGCGCTCGACGCCGGTATCACCACCTTCGACACCGCCGACACCTACGCCAACACGGCCGCGGAGGTCGTGCTCGGCAAGGCGCTGGAGGGTCAGCGCCGCGAGGGGCTGGAGATCTTCACGAAGGTCTACTTCCCGACCGGCCCCAAGGGACCGAACGACACCGGCCTGAGCCGCAAGCACATCTTCGAGTCGATCAACGGCTCGCTCACGCGCCTCGGCACCGACTACGTCGACCTGTACCAGGCGCACCGCTTCGACTACGAGACCCCGCTCGAGGAGACGTTCCAGGCCTTCGCCGACGTCGTCCGCCAGGGCAAGGCGCTCTACATCGGCGTCTCGGAGTGGACCGCGGAGCAGCTGCGCGAAGGGCATGCTCTCGCCAAGCAGCTCGGCATCCAGCTCATCTCGAACCAGCCCCAGTACTCGATGCTGTGGCGTGTCATCGAGGGCAAGGTCGTGCCGGCATCCGAAGAGCTCGGCATCTCGCAGATCGTCTGGTCGCCGATGGCGCAGGGCGTGCTCAGCGGCAAGTACCTCCCGGGTCAGCCGGTGCCGGAGGGCTCGCGTGCGACCGACCCCCACAGCGGCGCCGACTTCATCAAGAGCTTCCTGCAGGACGACATCCTCACCGCCGTCCAGCGCCTCAAGCCGATCGCCGAGCAGGCGGGCCTGTCGATGCCGCAGCTCGCGATCGCGTGGGTGCTGCAGAACCCGAACGTGGCAGCGGCCCTTGTCGGAGCCTCGCGTCCGGAGCAGCTCGCCGAGACCGTCAAGGCCTCCGGTGTGAAGCTCGACGCCGACACCATGACCGCGATCGACGAGGCCCTGGGTGACACGGTCAACCACGACGCGGAGGCGACGTACTCGACCTCCCCGAAGACGCGCCTGGTCTGAGTGTCCTGATCTGAGTGCCCTGATCTGACGCCGAGACCCATCGGTAGCGTCGAGACCCACCCCCGCTGACGTATGCGGGGGTGGGTCTCGACGTTGGGCGTGGGTCTCGGCGCTCGTCTTACTCCTTGACGGCGCCGGCGGTCAGGCCCTGCACGATCCAGCGGCTCGCGAGAGCGAACATCGCCATGGTCGGCAGGATCGTCAACACCGCGGCGGCGCTCATCGAGCCCCAGTCGATGTTGAAGGTGGAGATGAAGCCGTTCAGCGCCGAGGGCACGGTGCGGTTCGCGTCGGTGTTCATCAGCACGACCGACAGGAACAGCTCGTTCCAGCAGTTGACGAAGTTGAAGATGAACGCCGCGATGATGCCGGGGGTCATCACCGGGACGAGCACGCGGAACAGAGCGCCCAGGCGTGAGCATCCGTCGATCATCGCCGCCTCTTCGAGCGCATCCGGCACGTTCTCGAAGAAGCCCCGCAGCATCACGGTCGAGAACGGGATGCAGATCGCGATGTACACGAGGATGAGTCCCGGCTTGGTGTCGACCAGGCCGAGGTCGGTCATCATCGAGTAGAGGGGCCCGAGCGCGATGAACGCCGGGATCATCTGGGTCAGCAGGAACGCGATCAGGATCGCCCCCTTGCCGCGGAACTCGAACCGGGCCAGCACGTAGGCGCTCAACAGGGCGATGAGGGTGGCCACGGCACCGCCGACGACCGCGACCAGCGCGGAGTTGCCGAGGAAGACCCCGAACGAACTCTTCTGGAACAGGCTGATGTAGTTCTCGAGCGACGGCTCGCTCGGCCAGTACTCGATCGGGAAGCGGTTGATCGTGCCCGGCGACTTGATCGACGTCAGCGCGATCCAGTACAGCGGGAACAGTGTGATCACGAGCCAGAGTCCGAGGCCCACGACACGGACGATGCCGCCGATCGTGACGCGCGGCTTCGGGCGCGGTGCGGATGCCGGGTCGGGCACGGTGATGCGGCGGGTCTCGGTGATCGAGGAGCCTGTCCGCGAGGCGTCTGTCATGGTCATCGCTGCACTCTCCGCATCGCCATCAGGTAGAACGCGCAGAACACGAACAGGACCGCCATCACGATGAGGCCGATCGCGCTCGCGAAGCCGTAGTTGCCCTGTTGGGTGTAGTTGATCATCCAGGTCGTGATGATGTGCGTCTGGTTGGCGGGTCCGCCGTTGGTCATCGCGTAGATGATGTCCGGGAAGTTGAAGATCCAGATCACGCGCAGCAGGATCGTCAGCAGCAGCGTCATCGAGATGTACGGGATGATGATCGAGAACAGCTGACGGAACTTGCCGGCGCCGTCGAGGCTCGCCGCCTCCAGCATCTCGTCGGGGACCGACTGCAGGGCCGCGAGGATCATGATCGCGAAGAACGTCACCCCGTACCAGACGTTCGCGACGATCACCGCGAACATCGCGAGCTTCGGATCGGCCAGCCAGGGCAGCGGCGCATCGATCAGCCCGGCCTTCATGAGCAGGTCGTTGACCACGCCGAACTCGGCGTTGAACATCCAGCGGAACAGCATGCCGATGAGGAAGCCCGACACCGCCCACGGGAAGAACACGAGCGCCTGGTAGAGCCCGCGGAAGCGGAACCTCTTGCGCAGGGCGAGCGCGATCAGGAACCCGATCACGAGCTGCGGAACGAGCGAGCCGACGACCCACAGCACGGAGTTTCCCGCGACGGTCGGGAAGGCCGGATCGCGGAACACGGCGAGGAAGTTGTCGAAGCCCACGAACGGCGTCGACGTGAGATCCCACAGGTTCCAGTCGTGGAAGGCCATGCGCGCGCCCTGCAGCATCGGCCAGTAGGTGAACCAGCAGACGAAGACGATCGCCGGCGCGAGGAAGGCCAGCAGCGTCCATGCCTGGCGGCCGCGGAACGGGCGCCGGCGCGATGCCGGGGAGGCCCCGACGGTTGGCCGCTGCGAAGCAGTGCCGACGGAGCCTCCCTTCTGAGCGGTGCGGGCCACAGGTCAGCCCTTTTCCGCGGCGTACTTCTCGGTCCAGAACGCATCCCACGACGCCAGCAGGTCGCTGGTCGACATGTTGCCCAGCAGCACGTTCTGCACGTCCTGGTCGGACTTCTGGATCCACTCGGTCCACCAGCTGACCCCGCGCGGCTGACGCACGTTGACGTAGGTCTCCGGGTCTTCCGTCATGGTGACGTAGCTGGTCCACGGGCCCGACGAGTAGAAGTCATCATCTGCCGCGGCCGTGATGATCGGCACCAGGCTGTTGGCCTGGGCGAACTCGGTGGCGGGCTCGGCCGACGAGAGGAACTCGACCAGCTTGACTGCCGCCTCCTTGTTCTCGCTGTTCTCGGCCACACCCCAACCGGCGACGGCGAGCGGCTGGGCGGCCTTGCCCGACGGGCCGACGAGCAGCGGAGCGGTGTCCCACTGGTCCTCGGTCAGCGAAGAGTCCTGCACGGTCGCGATGACCTCGGGGTCCTGCAGCAGGAAGGCGGTGGTGCCGTTCGTGAAGCCGGCGACCATCTCGGGGTAGCCCCACGAGACGGCGGAGGGCGGGGAGGCCTTCTTGAAGAGGTCGAAGTAGTCGTCGACGGCATCCTGCGCCTCGGGGGCGGCGAAGATCGTCGAGCCGTCCTCCATCAGGAACGCGTCGTTGACGTCGAGTCCGTCGATCGTGTACGCCTCGATGGCTGCGACCACGTTGCTGTTGGCGTTCTGGCCGCCGCGGAAGGCGTAGCCGTAGATGTTGTTCGACGGGTCCTGGATCGCACTGGCCTGCTCGAGCAGGTCCTTCCAGCTGTGCGGCGGGCCGTCGAAGCCGGCGTCCTTCACGAGGTCGGTGCGGTAGAACAGCGACAGCCCGTAGAAGCCGTAGGGAACGAAGTAGCTCTTGCCGTCGGCGGCGACCGAGGCGGACTGGGCGTTGTCGGTCAGGGCGTCCCAGCCGTCCCACTTCTCGAGGTCGGGGCCCAGGTCGTACAGCCAGCCGTTGTTCGCGAACGGTCCGACGGTGATGTCGCGCACCTCCAGCACGTCGACGCCCTTGCCGGACTGCAGCATCTGCTGGATCTTCGCGTCGGCCTGCTCGGTGGGAGGGGAGACCAGGTTGACCGTGATCTTCGGGTTCGCCTTCTCGAAGTCGTCGAGCAGCCCGCGCAGGAGCTCGGTGCGGGCGGGGTTGGTCAGGCTCTCGACCATCTGCAGGGTGACGGCGCCGTCGGCGGACGGGCCGGAACTTGCGGAACAGCCGGTGAGAGCGAGGACGGCGACGGTGCCGAATCCCGCTGCGGTCGTCAAGATCTTGTTCTTCACGATGTGCCTCTCGGTGGGGTGGGGGTGGATGTTGCGGTCGGGCGGGGGATGGACGCGGTCAGGGAAGGACGAGGGAGTCGGCGCGGCGGATGCCGGCACGGCTGAGGATCTGCGGGACGCAGCGCTCGACGAAGGCCTCGTAGTCGGCGGCCTCGTTGTAGAGGTGGGCGGAGAGTCGGAAGTAGCCGACGCCGCGGAAGCTGGTGAAGGCCGTCTCGACGCCCACCTCGTCGAGCAGGTCCATGCGCAGGGCATCGGCCTCTTCGCGGGTCGCGCCGAGCCCGAGCGGAAGGCGTACGAGTCGCATCGACGGCACGGGCGAGGGGAGCGGGGTGAGCGGGTCCTCGTCGCCGTAGGGGCGCAGGGCTTCGGCGATCACCGCGGCACCGGCATCCGCGATCTCCGCCATCGCCGTGCGCGCGGCCGCCCAGCCGAACTCGCTCTCGATGAAGTCGATCGCGGTCGGGGTCGCCAGGTAGGTCGTGGCGTCGATCGTGCCCTGGGTGTCGAAGCGGGTGGGATACGGCTCGCGCGCGGACCAGGAGTCGATGAGCGGCCAGAGCTCGTCGCGGTCGGGGGCGGTCGTGACGAGCAGGGCAGAGCCGCGCGGGGCGCAGGGCCACTTGTGCAGGTTGCCGAACCACCAGTCGCCTCCCGCGACCGCTGCCGCGTCGGGGATGAGGCCGGGGGCATGGGCGCCGTCGACGAGTGTGCGCACGCCGCGCTGGGACGCGGCGTCGGCGATGCGCCGGGTGGGCAGCAGCCGCGCGGTGGGGGAGGTGATCTGGTCGACGACGATCAGGCGGGTGCGGGGCGTGATCGCATCGGTGAAGAGCTGCACGATCTCGTCGTCGGAGGCGAGCAGGGGCAGGGCGACGGTGCGGACCGTCGCACCGAACCGGCGGGCGAGGCGCTCGGCTCCCATCGTGATGGCCCCGTAGCCCTGGTCGGTCACGAGGATCTCGTCACCGGTCTCGAGCTGCAGCGCGTTGTAGACCACGGTCGCCGCCGCGGAGGCGTTCGGCACGAAGGCGCTGTCCTCCGCACGCGCGCCCACGAACGGGGCGGTGCGCTCGCGAGCCTCCTGCACGCGTTCGGCGATGCGCGGGAACCACTCGACGGGGCTGAGATCGGCGCGGCGGCGCAGGGCGTCCTGATGCTCGACGACGACGGACGGGACCGCGCCGAAGGATCCGTGGTTGAGGTGGATCACTTCCCGGTCGAGGGGCCAGGCGTCGCGCGCTCGCATGCCGGAGTTCAGCGTGAGCGGTGCGGGGAACAGCGGTGCGGGCATCAGTCCTCATCGATGAGTCGGGCGAGTTGTTGCACAACTTTGCCACATGCCGTGGAAAACTGCCACGAAAAGGTGAAGATGAAACATAGTTGTCATACGAGTTCCCTGCGAAGGGGAGTTCCGACAGACTTCACGAGGGGTGGGGAGTGTCAGAGAGGATGACGATGAGCGCACTCGACACGGCGCTGCACGGGCTGCGGGCGCTGATCGCCGATGGCGCGCTGCGGCCCGGCGACCGGTTGCCGAGCGAGGGCGAGCTCTGCGAACGGCTCGGCGTCTCCCGGGGATCCCTGCGCGAAGCGATCCGGATGCTGGCCGCTCTCGGTGTTCTCGACACCCGTCACGGCTCCGGCAGCTACGTCAGCGAGCTGCGTGCCGCCGACCTGATCGGCAGCCTGTCACTCACCGTCGGGCTGCTGCCGATGGCCGGAGTGCTGGAGCTGACCGAGCTGCGCCGCGTGCTCGAACCGCATGCCGCCGCGCTCGCCGCAGCCCGCATCGACGAGGACACGGTGGCGTCGCTGGACCGTGTGCTCGACGAGATCGAGGCGACCACCGACTTCGAGGCGCAGTCGCGGCTCGACCACGAGTTCCACATGGCGATCTCCGGCGTTGCGGGGAACGAGGCGCTGACCAGTCTGATCGACGTGCTGCGTTCGCGTTCGAGGGCCTATCGGATCTCCGACCCCGAGGACGCCGCCGAGCTGAAGGTGCACTCGGATGCCGGCCACCGTGCGATCCTGCGCGGACTCGCCGCCGCCGACCCCGTCGCCGCGAGTGCTGCGGCCTCGGCGCACGTGGCGTACACGGAGTACTGGGTGCGGAGGTACTCCGGCCTCGAGGACTGACGCGCGTTCTTGCGGAATGCTCAGCCGAGGGTGATGTCGACCTGGATCTCGGCGGCGATGCGCTCGAGGTCGGCACGCAGGGCGTCGAGGTCGACGGAGGCCGGGACTTTCGCGGTGACCGACGCCTCGAACAGGCGCCCTCCGGCCATCGCGGCATCCCTGGTCTCGGTGGCGAGCTCCTCGATGCTCAGGGCATGCGCGCTCAGCACGCCGGAGACTTCGCGCACGATGCCGGGGCGGTCGTTGCCGAGCACCTGGATCTCGAGCAGCTGATCGTCGTGTGCGGCGGCATCCGGGGTGCCGGTGAGCACGGCGAGCGTGAGGAGCCCCTGGCCCTGGAGGCCGCGCAGAGCGCTCTCGAGCTCCGCCGCCTGCTCGGTCGGCACGGAGACCTCGATGACGCCCGCGAACGTGCCGGCGAGCTCGGCCAGCGAGCTGTTCTCCCAGTTGCCGCCGTGCGCATCCACGACATCGGCGACGGCGGCCACGAGGCCAGGACGGTCTGCACCCGCGACGGTGAGGATCAGAGTAGTCATGCGGCCAGCGTAGCCCGCAGCCCTCACTCCACCCAGACGCCGGACTCCAGGAACCCGTCGAGTCGTGCCCGGTGCGGGGCGAGGTCCCAGCCTTGGGCGGCGACCCACTCGTCGGAGTAGTAGGTGCCGGCGTAGCGGACGCCGCTGTCGCAGATCAGGGTCACGACACTGCCGGTCTCTCCCGCGGCCCGCATGCGGGCGATGAGCTGGAACGCGCCGTAGAGGTTCGTGCCCGTCGAGCCCCCGGCCCAGTGCAGGGTGCGTTCGCGCAGCAGGCGGATCGCGGCGATCGAGCCGGCATCCGGAACCTGGATCATCTCGTCGATCACGGTGGACACGAACGACGCCTCGACCCGGGGGCGGCCGATGCCCTCGATGCGGCTCGGCCGCCCGGCCGGCGGGTCCACGGTGCCGGCCCATCCGTCGTAGAAGGCCGAGCCCTCGGGATCGACGACCGCGACCTTGGTGTCATGCCGGCGGTACTTCACGTAGCGTCCGAACGTCGCGCTCGTGCCACCGGTGCCGGCGCCCGTGACGATCCAGGAGGGGATCGGATGCCGCTCCTGGGAGAGCTGGCTGAACACGCTCTCGGCGATGTTGTTGTTGCCGCGCCAGTCGGTCGCGCGCTCGGCGAAAGTGAACTGGTCGAGGTAGTGGCCGGTGCAGTCGGAGGCGAGGCGCTGCGCCTCGGGCGACATGTCCTCTGCCCGGTCGACGAAGTGGCAGGTGCCGCCGTAGAACTCGATGAGGTCGATCTTCTCCTGCACGGTCGAACGGGGAACGACCGTGATGAACGGCAACCCCAGCATGCGCGCGAAGTACGCCTCGGACACGGCGGTCGATCCGCTCGACGACTCCACCAGTGTGGTGTCTTCGCGGATGCGTCCGTTGACCAGGCCGTAGAGGATCAGCGAGCGCGCGAGGCGATGCTTGAGGGAGCCCGTGGGGTGCACGGACTCGTCCTTCAGGTAGAGGTCGATGCCCCACTCAGACGGCAGCGGGAACAGGTGCAGGTGGGTGTCGGCGCTGCGGTTGGCATCGGCTTCCAGCAGGGCGATCGCGGTGCTGGTCCAGTCGCTCATGCCCTCGACATTACCGGCCGCTCAGCCGACCGTCCCGGCGCGGGACGCCCCGCCTTCGCCATCGACGTGCAGCAGCGAGGCCTGCGACTGCTCCTGCTGCAGCTGAAACTCGAAGCGCGAGCGGTCGCCGCGGTGATACGCGATGAAGTACTCGATCGGCGTGCCGTCGGAGCTGCGGCTGATGCTGCGCAGACGCAGCAGGGCCGAGCCGGCGCTGACTCCCAGGTGCTGTGCCTGCTCGTGCGTGGCCACGGTCGCCTCTGCTGAGCGCACGCCGTGCGTCGCGACGATGCCGTTGTCGGCGAGCAGTCGGTACAGAGAGCCCTCGGTCAGGTCGGCGCCGAGCGTCACGGAGCCTACGGCCTCCGGCATCCACGTCGTCGACAGCGACCACGGCTCGCCGTCGACATGGCGCAGACGCTCCAGCACCACGACGGGCGACCCCACGGGCACCTCCAGCGCCAGGGCGACCTCTTCATCCGCCGTCGTCTGCTCGTGCCGCAGCACGTCGCTGTGCACATGGCCGCCGCGGCGCTCGACATCGTCGTACAGACCGACCAGGGTGTGCACCAGGCTCTCGCTCGTACGGGGACGGGAGACGAAGGTGCCCTTGCCCTTCACCCGCTCGACGAGACCCTCGTGTTCGAGCTGGGCGAGCGCCTGGCGCACGACGGTGCGCGAGATGCCGTAGCGCTCGCACAGTCGATGCTCGCCGGGCAGCGGGTCGCCGGGCTGCAACCCGTCGCGCGCGATGCCGTCGATGATCAGCTGGCGCAGCTGGTCGTACATCGGTGCAGCGGAGTGCCGGTCGATCGCGTCGTCGACGAGGGCCATCAGTACGCCACTCCCGCGTGCAGGATCACGTTCGCGTAGGGGGTGAACTCCCCCGACCGCACGAATGCGCGGGCGCCGTGGCTGAGCTTCTTGAACTCGACGTGCGGGAGGAGTTCGATCTCGAATCCCATCCCGGCGAACCGCTCCCGCAGCGCGGCCAGCACCTCCGGGCTCTTCTCGGCGACCTCTGCCGAGACCGTCGCCCCCTCCACGACCAGCTCGGCGAGCACGGTGTCGAGCACGTCGAGGAAGGCCGGAGCCCCTGGCCGATACGCCAGGTCGATGCGCTCGGAGCCCGGGGGGATCGGCAGGCCCGCGTCGGTGACGACGAGCAGGTCGGTGTGGCCGGTCTCGCTGATCACGCGGGAGAGCGCGGGATTGATCGTGGTGGCTGTCTTGCGCATGTGGCTCCTCGGTGCTCCGCAGGTTCGGTTCGCGAGTTCGGTTCGAGAGTTCAGTTCGCGACGGGTGCGGCCGCGCGCTCCGTCAGGAACGCATCGACCTCGGCGCGGTGGGGAAGGCTCGGCGACGCCCCCTGCTTGGTGACGGTGAGCGCGCCAGCCGCGGTGGCCAGGCGCACGGCATCCGCCAGGGTGCTGCCGTTCGCGAGCGCTGCACCGAGGTATCCGGCGTAGGCGTCGCCCGCCGCGGTCGTGTCGACGGCCTCGACCGGGAACGGAGGGATCACGGATGCGCCCTCGGCCGTGACGACGCACGACCCCTGGCCCGCGAGGGTGATCACGGCGGCGCCGACGCCCTGGGCGAGGAACCAGCGTCCGGCGCGTTCGGCCGATGCGGCATCCGTCACCTCGATGCCGCTGATCAGCGTCGCCTCGGTCTCGTTGGGGGTGACGATGTCGATGCTCCGCCAGATCTCCGCATCGAGCTCGGCGGCCGGCGCCGGGTCGAGGATCACCGTCATCCCGTGCTCGCGTCCGCGCGCGGTGATGTGCGCCGTGAGTGCCGACGGCGTCTCGAGCTGGGTGAGCAGCACCGAGGTCGTGGGGGCGAGAGCTGCGAGCGCCTCGTCGATCTGCGCGGCGCTGAGGGCGGCGTTGGCGAGCGGCACCATCACGATGTCGTTCTGCGCCGAGGAGTCGACCCGGATGTGCGCGATGCCGGTCGGGCCGGGAACCGTGCGCAAGTGCGTGAGGTCGACGCCCGCTGCCGTGAGCCCGTCGACGACCAGGTCGTGGAAGAGGTCGTCTCCCACGCAGCCGACGAAGCTCGTGCGTGCACCGGAGCGACCGGCGGCGACGGCCTGATTCGCGCCCTTGCCCCCCAGCATGAGGGTGAACTCGTCGCCGAGGATCGTCTCGCCTCTGGCCGGCAGGCGCCCGGAGAAGGTGGTCACATCGGCCGTGACGCTGCCGACGATGACGACGCCGGTGCGGTCCTCGGGGTGTGCGGGGGTCATCTCGCTCCTGATCTTCCTCGACGGCAGGCATGGCCGTCGCTTTGACAGACCGCGATGGCTGTCATTACATTAGCCGAATCCGCACCTGTAACGACAGGTTGTCCGCGAGGAGACCCCGATGACCCCGATCGCGCCACGCCTGTACGTCGACAGCGCCGATGTCGACCGTGTCTCCCCGCTGCTCGCCGCGGGGGTGGTGCACGGCGTCACCACGAACCCGACCATCCTCGAACGCGGTGGCCGCACCGCCGCCGAGATCCCTGATCTCTACGCCCGCTGGGAGTCGGAGGGGGCGCGCGAGATCTTCTTCCAGACCTGGGGTGGCGACACCGCCTCGTTCCTCCGCAACGCCGAGGGCATCCGCGCGCTGGGCGATCGGGTGGCCGTGAAGGTGCCGGCGACGGCTGAGGGTTTCGCCGCCGCAGCCGCGCTCGTGCGCGAGGGGGCGACCGTGCTGGTCACCGCCGTGTACTCGGTCGCGCAGGCCCTGGCGTGCGCGTCGATCGGCGCGCAGTACATCGCCCCGTACCTCGGACGCATGCGCGATGCCGGGCTCGACGGCGACGCGACGATCGCCCGCATGCAGGAGGTGTGCGCGGGGAGTGTGTCGAACGTGCTCGCCGCGTCGCTGCGCTCGCCGGATGACATCACGGGCCTGCGACTGGCGGGGATCCCCCACTTCACCGCGGCTCCCGATGTGCTCGACCGGCTGCTCTTCCATGAGGTGAGCGACAGCTCGGCGGCCGAGTTCGACGCCGCCATGGTGCGTCTGGGGGCGTGAGCGGCTGCTCCCGCCGGCGTCAGCTCGCTGCGGCCTGACGCAGCCAGCGCTCGACGCCCGCGATGTGCGCCGTGGCCAGAGAGGTCGCGAGGGCGGAGTCATGCTGGGCGATCGCGTCGGCGATGGCCCGGTGCTCCGACAGGGTGCGCTCGACAGCGCCGCCCTCGGTGAGGCCGCGCCAGACGCGGGCGCGGACGGTCTGGCTGCTCAGGTGCTCGATCAGGCTCGCGAGGTAGGCGTTGCCGGACATCGCGACGATCTCGCGGTGGAACCGGATGTCGTGGTCGACCAGGGACTCGATCGTGACCGCCGCATCGATGGAGTCGACCTCATCCTGCAGCTCGGCGATCTGCTCATCTGTCCCGAGCGTCGCCGCGAGCCCGGTCGCCTGCGACTCCAGCATGCGCCGCACTGCGAAGATCTCGAGCATCGAATCGTCGTCGTGCATGTCGACCACGAACGAGATCGCCTCCAGCAGCAGATGCGGCTCGAGGCTCGTCACGTAGGTGCCGTCGCCGCGACGCACGTCGAGGACCCGGATGACCTCCAGCGCCTTGACCGCTTCGCGCATCGAGCTGCGGGACAGGCCGAGTCGTTCGGACAGCTCCTTCTCGGGGGGAAGCCGATCACCGGGGGAGAGCTCGCCCGCCACGATCATCGCCTTGATCTTCTCGATCGCCTCGTCGGTGACTGCCATGGCGTCATCCTAGCGATTGATCGGATGTCTCCGGCAGGATGGAGCCATGCGCGTTCTCGATTCACATCTGCACCTCTGGGATCCGGAGGTTCTGACGTACACCTGGCTCGAAGGGCCGATGGCCTATCGATTCGCCGACCTCGAGCTCGAGCATGCCCGCCTGGGCCTGGCCGAACCGGAGAGGTCGGTCTTCGTGCAGGCGGAGACGATCGAAGACGACTTCCTCGCCGAGGTGGACTGGGTCGCAGGCCTCGCCCCCGCGCTCGGCATCGTCGGGATCGTCGCGGGCGTCCGCCTCGACAGGGGGACCGACACGGTCGCGCACCTGGAGGGACTCCTGGCCGAACCCCTCGTCGTGGGCGTGCGTCACAACCTGCAGGGGGAACCGGACGGACTCGCGGTCTCGGCGGCGTTCGTGACCGGTGCCAGGGAGGTCGCCGCTCGTGACCTGAGCTTCGACGTCTGCGTGCGCGAGAACCAGCTGCCCGACATCGCCCGCCTCGCCGGAGCCATCCCCGAGCTGCGGCTCGTGCTCGATCACCTCGGAAAGCCCGCCGTCGGCACGGCGGCGTCCCCGCTTGCGCCGTCCGCGGAGTGGGCGCGCGACCTCACCGAGTTGGCGCGGCATGCGAACGCCTTCTGCAAGCTCTCGGGGCTGCCGGGAGAGGCGGGCGGCGACTGGAGCGCCGAGCAGCTCGAGCCGTTCCTCGACGTCGCGGCGGATGCCTTCGGCGTCGAGCGGCTGATGTGGGGGAGCGACTGGCCCGTCTCCGTGATCGGTCCGGCCGAGGACGGCGACCCGCATGCGCCTGAGGATGGGTCCGTCACCTACCAGGCGACGGCGCGATCGCGCTGGGCCGACACCGTGATCGCCTGGGCGCAATCGCGTGGGCACGACCTCGATGCGCTCCTGTGGCGCAACGCCGAGCAGTTCTACCGCACCGATCGGCCGCGGCAGCTGCCGACGGACAAGACTCCGCGCCCCGGCCTCCGGGGCTGGCTCCGCGGCCACCGCGGCTGAGCGCCGTCTGACCGGCGTTCCGGTCGCAGTTGCTGCCATCCCCGCACGTCGGATGCGGCGTCAACTGCGGCCGGGAGGAGGTAGCGGGGGCTACTCCGCGCGCAGGCGCAGCTGGGCCATGCCGCCGTCGACCTCGATGAAGGTTCCGGTGGTCGAGCCTGCAGCGGGGCTCACGAGGTAGGCGACAGCCGCGGCGACCTCGTCGGGGCTGACCAGTCGCCCGTGGGGCTGGCGTGCCTCGAGGGCTGCACGCTCGGCGGCGGGGTCGGTGGCCGAGTCGAGCAGGCGTCCCACCCACGGAGTGTCGGCCGTGCCCGGGTTGACCGCGTTCACACGGATCCCCTCGCGCAGGTGGTCGGCGGCCATCGCGCGGGTGAGAGCGGAGACGGCACCCTTCGACGCGCTGTAGAGCGCGCGCTGCGGCAGTCCGGTGGTCGATGCGATGGATGCCGTGTTGCACACCGCCGCCGACGGGGACTTCCGCAGCCACGGGAGAGCTGCCGAGGTGACACGGGCGATGCCGGTGACGTTGACGGAGAGCACTCGCGCCCACTCGTCGTCGTCGTTCGCGGCGATGTCGCCCTGCGCGCCGATGCCGGCGTTGTTGACGACGATGTCGATGCGCCCGAACCTCTCGGCCACGGCGGCCACCGCCTCGTCGACGCTCGCGCGGTCGGAGACGTCTGCAGTGAAGGCGGCGAAGGCGGGGTCGGCCGCTGCGGTGTCACGGTCGAGCACCGCGATGGTCGCGCCGTCGGCGTGCAGGCGCTGCGCGATCGCCGCGCCGATTCCGGATGCTCCGCCGGTGACGATCGCCACCAGTCCGTTCAGTGCGCTCACTTCTGGGCCTCCCATGCCACGAACTCCTGTCGCTGACGGCCGAGGCCGTCGATCTCGATCTCGACCACGTCGCCCGCGGCGAGGTACGGGTACTTGCCCGAGAGGGCGACGCCCTGCGGGGTGCCGGTGAGGATCAGGTCGCCCGGCTCGAGCGTCACGTACTGCGACAGGTGGTGCACGATGTGCTCGACCGTGAAGATCATGTCGCTCGTGTTCGAGTCCTGCCGCGGCTCGCCGTTTACGAAGCTGCGAAGTCCGAGCGCATGGTGGTCGACCTCGTCGGGGGTGACGAGCCAGGGGCCGGTCGGGTTGAAGCCGGGCGCGATCTTCCCCTTGGACCACTGGCCGCCGGAGACCGTCATCTGGAAGTCGCGCTCCGAGACATCGTTCGCGGCGACGAAGCCGGCGACGTGCGCGAGCGACTCCTCGGGACTGTCGAGATAGGCGGTGCGGGTGCCGATGACGATGCCGAGCTCGACCTCCCAGTCGGTCTTCTCGCTGCCCCGCGGGATCGTGACCGTGTCGTTCGGGCCGACGACCGTGTTCGGGGTCTTGAGGAAGAGGATCGGGATGGTGGGCGGCTCCGAGCCGGACTCGGCCGCGTGGGCCGCGTAGTTCATGCCGATGCAGATCACGGCGCTCGGGCGGGCGATCGGGGCGCCGATGCGCATCGACGCGGCGTCCGCGAGCTCGGGGAGCTCTCCGCCTTCACGCGCGGCCGTGACCCGGGCGACGAAGTCGCTCTCGAGGAAATCGCCGTTCACGTCGGATGTTACGGAGCGGAGGTCGAGGTATCGGTCGCCCTCCACGAGGACGGGGATCTCATTCCCGGGGGTGCCGAGCCGCGCGAACTTCATGTTTCTCCTGATCGGTCGGGAGGCCGCGATGAGGCGGCCGGTCTCGTTGACAGTATAGACATCGGATGTTTACACTCCAAGAGATCCGCACGGAAGAAATCACCCGTGCATGGAGAGGAATCCCGTGAGCCGTATCGTCGCCCTCGACACCACCGACATTCGCTTCCCCACGTCCCTGAGCCTGGACGGGTCGGACGCGATGAACCCCGACCCCGACTACTCGGCCGCGTACGTCATCGTGCGCACCGACGCCGACGACGACATCGAGGGGCACGCGTTCGTCTTCACGATCGGCCGCGGCAACGACGTGCAGGTCGCGGCGATCGACGCGCTCGCCGGGCACCTCGTCGGGCACGAGATCGAGCCGCTGCTCGACGACATGGGCGGCACTTTCCGCGACATCATCGGCGACTCGCAGCTGCGCTGGCTCGGCCCCGAGAAGGGGGTCATGCACATGGCCATCGGCGCGGTCATCAACGCGCTGTGGGACATCAAGGCCAAGCGCGCAGGGCTTCCACTCTGGCAGCTGCTCGCCCGCATGACGCCGGAGGAACTCGTCGACCTGGTCGACTTCCGCTACCTCACCAACGCCCTCACCCCCGAAGACGCCCTCGAGATCCTGCGCGCGGCCGAGCCCGGACGAGCTGAGCGCGAGCAGCAGCTGCTGGCCACCGGATACCCCGGTTACACCACGAGCCCCGGCTGGCTCGGCTACTCCGACGAGAAGCTCGAACGCCTCGCCCGCGAGGCCATGGCCGACGGCTTCACCCAGATCAAGCTCAAGGTCGGCGCCGACCTCGACGACGACATCCGCCGCTTCCGCAAGGCGCGGGAGGTGTGCGGACCCGACTTCCCCATCGCGATCGACGCCAACCAGCGCTGGGAGGTGTCGGAGGCGATCGAGTGGGTGAACGCGCTCGCCGAGTTCCATCCCGCCTGGATCGAGGAGCCCACGAGCCCCGACGACGTGCTCGGCCACGCCGAGATCGCCAGGGGCGTCGCGCCCATCCGCGTCGCGACGGGTGAGCACGCGCAGAACCGTGTCATCTTCAAGCAGCTGCTGCAGGCCGACGCCATCTCGGTCATGCAGATCGACGCCGTGCGCGTGGCCGGGGTGAACGAGAACATCGCGAACCTGCTGCTCGCCGCCAAGTTCGGCGTGCCCGTGTGCCCGCACGCCGGTGGTGTTGGCCTGTGCGAGGCGGTGCAGCACCTGTCTATGTTCGACTTCGTCGCGGTCACCGGCACCCGCGAGGGCCGCATGATCGAGTTCGTCGACCACCTGCACGAGCACTTCGTCGTGCCCACCGACATCCAGGGCGGCTCGTACATGGCGCCGACCGCGCCGGGAACGGGCATGGAGATGAAGGCCGACAGCATCGCGACCTACACCTGGACGGGTGCACATGTCGGTGCCTGATCGCGGGGGAGTGCGCGACCGCCTGGAGGTTCCCGCCCTCGGGTACGGCGCCGCGAACGTGGGCAACCTGTTCCGTCCGCTCAGCGACGACGAGGCGTGGGCCGTGCTGGATGCCGCGTGGGAGAGCGGCATCCGCTTCTACGACACCGCGCCGCACTACGGTCTGGGCCTGTCGGAGCGCAGGCTCGGGGCGTTCCTGCAGACCAAGCCGCGCGACCAGTACGTGCTCTCGACCAAGGCCGGGCGCCTGCTGCGGCCGAACCCCGACCACTCCGGCGGCCTCGACACCGCGAACGACTTCCACGTGCCGGACGACCTGCAGCGCGTGTGGGACTTCTCGGAGGCGGGCATTCGCGCGAGCGTCGACGAGTCTCGCGAGAGGCTCGGCATCGAACGCATCGATCTGCTCTACCTGCACGACCCCGAGCGGAACGACCTCGACCTCGCGCTCGCCGAAGCCCTGCCCGCGATGGAGCAGCTGCGTGCCGACGGCGAGGTCACCGCGATCGGCATCGGCTCGATGGTGTCGGATGCTCTCGCCGCAGCCGTGCGTGCCGCCGACCTCGACCTGATCATGGTGGCTGGCCGGTACACGCTGCTCGAGCAGCCCGCCGCCGTCGACGTGCTGCCCGCCTGCCGTGAGACCGCGACCGGGATCGTGGCGGCGTCCGTCTTCAACTCGGGGCTGCTCGCATCGAGTGAGCCGCGCCGCGACGGACGCTACGAGTACGGACAGCTTCCCGACGAGCTGTGGGACAGGCTCGTGCGCATCGCCGCCGTGTGCGCCGATCACGGTGTGCCGCTGCCCGCTGCGGCCATCCAGTTCCCCCTGCAGTCCGACGTCGTGCGCTCCGTGGTGGTGGGCGGCAGCCGGCCGGCGCAGCTGCAGCAGAACGCGGAGTACGCCGCGCTCGAGATCCCGGCGGCGCTGTGGGAGAACCTGTCGATGGAAGGGCTCATCCCGACGGCCTGAATCCCCCCGCCGCCTGGGGCAGGAAGTTGTCTACGGCGGCGGGCCGAGACCGAGCGCCTCAGCGCCTCAGCGGCCGACGGTCGACTCCCGCACGATGAGCTCGGCGGGGAACGGGGTCGTCGCGGGCGGCGGTGCGCTGGGGTCGGCGAGCTGCTGCAGGAGCGCTGCTCCTGCGGCGCGGCCGATCTCGTAGCCGGGCTGCCGCACGCTCGTGAGCGGAACGACGCTCTGGTGCGCCTGGGCGACGTCGTCGAAGCCGACGAGCGCGATCTCCTCCGGCACCCGGATGCCGTGGCGCAGCAGCTGCGTGAGCACGCCGACCGCCACCATGTCGTTCGCCGCGAACACGGCGTCGGGGCGCTCGGCCGCGGGCATCGCGATGATCTGCTCGCCGGCGTGGAGCCCGTCTTCCGTGACCAGGTGCGGCACCTCGATCGTCGTCACGGTCGCGGAGGTCCCTGAGACCGCTTCCCTGAGCCCTTCCAGACGGTGGTTCGACTGGCTCACCGCCGGATTGCCGAGGAACAGGATGCGCCGTCGGCCGAGTGTCACGAGATGCTCTCCTGCGAGTCGCCCGCCGTCTCGGTCGTCGAACAGCACGGATGCGACCTTCGAGGAGTCGGGGATCGGGCCCACCACGACCGAGCGGATGCCGCGATCGGCCAGGGCTTCCAGGCGCGGCACCACGTCACCGAGCGGGTAGATGACGATGCCCTGCACCCGGTGCGCCTCGAACATGTCGAGATTGCGCCGCTCCTGTGCGTCGTCGCGGTTGCTGTTGCTGAAGAACAGCGACCAGCCGCCCTCGCGGGCGACGTCTTCGACCCCGCGCGAGAGCTCGTGGAAGTAGGGCAGCCAGGCGTCGAGCAGGATGAGGGCGAGCGCCTTGCTCGATCCCGCACGCAGCTGCCGAGCCGACTCGTTGGGCACGAAGCCCAGCTGCTCGATCGCCGACCGCACCCGTTCGCGGCTCGCGGCTCCGAGCACGTGCGGGTGGTTGAGGTAGTTCGAGACGGTGGAGGAGGAGACTCCGGCGAGGGCGGCGACGTCCTTGACGCTCGCGGGCATGGGACTCCTTGGTCGGGCCGCGTCGATCGGGGTTCCTGACGGCGTCGGCGGCATCAGGATATCGGAGGACTTGCAACGTGCCAAGAAAGTTCTTGACAGGGGTCGGTCGACCGACGTAGCGTGACTCGCACGCCGGATTTGCAACGTGCCAACTCCGGGACGGCGACGGTGCCGCACACCCGCTGCGAGAGGTCTCATGAACATCGGCTGCCACGGGCTCGTCTGGACGGGGAACTTCGATGCCGAGGGCATCCGTCTGGCGGTGCACAAGACCAGGGAGGCGGGTTTCGACCTCATCGAGTTCCCGCTCATGGATCCGTTCACGTTCGACGTCTCCGTCGCGAAGGACGCGCTGGAGGAGTACGACCTCGCCGTCAGTGCTTCGCTCGGACTCTCCGAGGCGACCGATGTCACCAGCGCCGATCCGGCGATCGCGGCGGCGGGCGAAGCGCTCCTTGTCAAGGCCGTCGACGTGCTCGCCGACCTCGGTGGAGAGCATTTCTGCGGGGTGATCTACAGCGCCATGAAGAAGTACATGGAGCCCGTGACCCCTGAGGGCCTCGCGAGCAGCAAGGCCGCGATCGCCCGGGTCGCCGACCATGCGGCCGCGCGCGGGGTGTCGGTCTCGCTCGAGGTCGTGAACCGCTACGAGACGAACGTGCTCAACACCGCACGACAGGCCCTCGCCTACATCGCCGAGGTGGATCGCCCGAATCTCGGGATCCACATCGACACGTATCACATGAACATCGAGGAGTCGGATATGTTCACGCCCGTCCTCGATGCGGCACCGGCGCTGCGCTATGTGCACATCGGGGAGAGCCACCGCGGCTACCTCGGCACCGGAACGGTCGACTTCGACACCTTCTTCAAGGCGCTCGGTCGCATCGGTTACGGCGGCCCCATCGTGTTCGAGTCGTTCTCGTCGGCGGTCGTCGCGCCTGACCTCAGTCGCATGCTCGGCATCTGGCGGAACCTCTGGAACGACAACGACGAGCTCGGCGCGCACGCCAACGCGTACATCCGCGACAAGCTCGTCGCGGTCGATTCGATCCGCCTCCACTGAGCGGAATCGCGGGGGAAGGAGAGCGGAAGATCAAGATGTCATTACAGGTCTTCCCAATCCCTCCGACCTTAGATACATTTAGATACAACTTGCGCTGGCCGTGGCGCAGGACGCAGAATTGATCCGATGTTTGCGGCGGAATGATCCGCCGACATCGAAGCAGAACCTTCAAGGAAGCAGGTGAGCGCATGAGTGGACCCATCCTCCGGGTCGAGGGGATCAGCAAGGGATTCCCCGGCGTGCAGGCGCTGAAGGACGTGCACCTCGAGGTGCACGCCGGCGAGGTGCTCGTGCTCGTGGGCGAGAACGGCGCGGGAAAGTCGACGCTGATGAAGATCCTCTCCGGGATCTACACCAAGGACGAGGGCACGATCACGTTCGAGGGTCAGGAGGTGGAGCTCACCAGCCCCCTCCAGGCGCAGGAGCTCGGCATCACGATCATCCATCAGGAGCTCAACCTGATGCCCGATCTGACCGTGGCGCAGAACATCTACGTGGGGCGAGAGCCCACCACCGGGCCGTTCCTGTCGGAGCGCAAGCTGAACGCGCAGACCGCGGAACTGCTGCAGCGCCTGGACATCCACCTGAACCCCCGGCAGCTCGTCGGCGAGCTCACGGTGGCCGAGCAGCAGATGGTCGAGATCGCCAAGGCGCTGTCGTTCAACGCCAAGGTGCTCATCATGGACGAGCCGACCTCCGCCCTCACCGACACCGAGGTCGAGACGCTCTTCGTGCTGATCGAGCAGCTCAAGGCACGCGGCACCGGGATCGTCTACATCTCGCACCGCATGGACGAGCTGCGCCGTCTGGCCGACCGGGTGACCGTCCTCCGTGACGGCACATACATCGGATCACTCGACAGGTCCGAGATCACCATCCCGACCATCATCGAGATGATGGTCGGCCGTGTGATCGATGAGGGGACCCGTCCGCAGGCCCGAGAGCACGCGAACGATCCCGTTGTCCTCGAGGTGCAGGGTCTGTCGACCAAGAACCTCCTGAAAGACGTCTCGTTCCAGCTGCACAAGGGCGAGATCCTCGGCTTCGCAGGGCTCATGGGCGCCGGGCGCACCGAGACCGCGCGTGCCGTGATCGGCGCCGATCACCGCGACAGCGGCACGATCGCGATCGACGGTCGCACGGTGCGGATCGCCCAGCCAGCCGACGCCGTGCAGCACGGCGTCGGATACCTCTCGGAGGACCGCAAGCTCCTCGGCCTCATGCTCGAGCAGGACGTGACGTTCAACACCGTGCTCGCCTCGCTCGGCTCCTACGCCAACGCGATCGGCTGGATGGGCGACAGCAAGGCGAAGAACCGCACCAAAGAGTACGTGCAGCAGCTGCGCGTGAAGACCCCCTCGGTCAACCAGGTCGTCAAGCTCCTCTCCGGAGGGAACCAGCAGAAGGTCGTCATCGCCCGCTGGCTGATGCGCGACTGCGACATCCTCATCTTCGACGAGCCGACCCGAGGGATCGACGTCGGCGCGAAGGAGGAGATCTACCGCCTCATGCAGCAGCTCGCTGATGCAGGCAAGTCCATCATCGTCATCTCATCCGAGCTCCCGGAGATCCTCCGTGTGGCGAACCGCATCGCGGTCTTCGCCAACGGCCGCATCACCGGGACGCTCCGCAACGAGGAAGCAAGCCAGGAGAAGATCATGCAACTCGCAGCCCACGGGGAGGAAGACTGATGAGCGCTCCGCAGCAGCCCGGATCGTCGACGACGACGATCATCCAGACCGCCGTGAACGAGAACACCGACAAGAGAGACGTCGGCGCGTTCCTGAAGCGGCAGTTCCAGCAGTCGCTGGCGTTCGGCACGCTCATCGTGCTGATCATCTTCTTCTCGATCGCCAGCCCCAACTTCTTCACCTTCAGCAACATCGCCACGGTGCTGCTGTCGACCGCCGTCATCGGCATCCTCGCCCTCGGCACGACCTTCGTCATCATCACCGGCGGCATCGACCTGTCGATCGGCACCGGCATGGCGCTGTGCGCCGTGATGACGGGTGTGTTCGTGACGAACATGGGGCTCCCGGTGTGGGTCGGCGTCATCGGCGGCATCCTCACCGGTGTGCTGATGGGACTGATCAACGGTGTGAACATCACGTTCCTCCGGCTCCCGCCGTTCATCGCGACCCTGGCGATGATGATGATCGCCGGTGGCCTCGCCCTCGTGATCTCGGGTGTCGCGCCGATCTACTTCTCGACGTCGGCCCCCGACTTCAAGAAGATCGCCCTCGGCGTGATCATCCCCGGCATCCCGAACGCCGTTCTCGTCACCGCCGTGCTCGCGATCATCGCGTACCTCGTGCTGTCGAAGACGCTGCTCGGCCGGTACACCTTCGCGATCGGCTCGAACGAAGAGGCCACGCGCCTCTCGGGCGTCAACACGCGTCGCTGGACGATCCTGATCTACATGTTCGCCGGGGCGTTCACCGGCGTCGCGGGCATCGTCATCGCCTCCCGCCTCGACTCGGCGCAGCCGCAGATCGGCACCGGGTACGAGCTGCAGGCGATCGCCGCGGTCATCATCGGCGGAACCTCGCTGCTGGGCGGACGCGGATCGATCCTCGGCACCGTGATCGGCGCCCTCATCATGAGCGTGCTCGTGAACGGTCTGCGCATCATGTCGATCCAGCCCGAATGGCAGAACATCGTCGTCGGCGTGGTCGTGCTGCTCGCGGTCTTCCTCGACTCGCTCCGCAACCGACAGCGCACCTGAGACCTGGACGGCGACGAAACCCGTGCCCGTCGTCGTCCTCCGGCCACGGCCGGCTTCCGCGGAGACATCCGCACAGGCACCTGGAATGTCCACAGCGCCGGCTCGTCCGGCATCCACACAGAACAAACCGAGTCGTACCCAAACAATGGAGTTTTCATGAAATTCGGGAAGAAGACCGCACTCGTGGCCCTCATGGCCGCATCCGCACTGGTGTTCGCCGGCTGTGCCGGTGGTGGCGACGTGATCGAGGAAGGCTCGAGCAGCGGGGGCAGCAGCGACGGCGAGATGTACATCGCCATGGTCTCGAAGGGCTTCCAGCACCAGTTCTGGCAGGCCGTGAAGAAGGGCGCCGAGGACAAGGCGAAGGAGCTCGGCGTGAAGATCACGTTCGAGGGTCCTGCCGCCGAGACCGAGATCGCCGCGCAGCTGGAGATGCTGACCGCAGCGATCGACAAGAACCCGAGTGCCATCGCCTACGCCGCCCTCGACCCCGAGGCGTGCGTCGCCCCGCTCGAGCAGGCCAAGGCGAAGGACATTCCCGTCGTCTACTTCGACGCCCCCTGCAACGGCGACGTCGGGCTCAGCCTGTCGGCCACCGACAGCAAGGTCGCCGGTGCACTCGCCGCCGAGCACATGGCCGAACTGATCGGCGGCGAGGGCCAGGTCGCGATCGTCGGCCACTCGCAGATCAACTCCACCGGTGTCGAGCGTCGCGACGGCTTCGTCGACAAGATCGAGGCGGACTACCCCGACATCGAGATCGTCGACATCCAGTACGGTGACGGCGACCACCTCAAGTCGGCCGACATCGCCAAGACCCTGATCGCGGCCCACCCCGACCTCAAGGGCATCTACGGCACCAACGAAGGCTCCGCCATCGGTGTCGTGAACGCCGTGAACGAGCTGGGCCTCGAGAAGGGCAAGATCACGATCGTCGGCTTCGACTCCGGCGCCGCACAGATCAACGCCATCAAGGACGGCACCATGGCCGGCGCGATCACGCAGGACCCGATCGGCATCGGCGCACAGGTCGTGCAGGCCGCGTACGACGCCGCCAACGGCAAGTCGGTCGAGAAGTTCTACGACACCGGCTCGTACTGGTACGACAAGACCAACATCGAAGACCCGAAGATCGCGGGCGTGCTCTACGAGTGACACCGCATCGTCGAAGAAGCCCCTCACCTTCGGGTGGGGGGCTTCTTCGTGTGGGAGTGATGGTCGAAGGTCAGAGGCGGCGGAGGAAGGTGAGCTGCGACGACGGTTCGACGATGAGCGCCTGCAGCGCCGCGTTGAAGGGCACTCCGGCGGGGGCGGCGATGTGCGCCTGGAAGGCCGCTTCGTCGCGATAGACCTCGTAGACGAAGAAGCGGTCGGGGTCGTCGACGAGCCGGGTCGCATCGAAGACGACGTTGCCCTCCTCGGCGCGCACGACCTCGGCGAAGTCGCGCAACAGGGCCGCCACGCGGTCGCCCGTTCCGGGCTGGGCGGTGAAGGTGGCGTGCAGGATGGTCGGCTCGGACACGGTGTCTCCTCGGGGATGTCGGGCGTGGAGTCGGATGCTCATGGTCATGCTCGTGCGCAGGGGAGAAGGTCACGGCGCGAGGGTCAGCAGGCGGGCCGGGGTGGTCACGAGCATCCGGTGCACGGCGTCGTCGCCGACGGCCGCGCGGAGGCGCGGGAGGTAGCGGTCGCCGAGGTAGGCGAGTCCGGGCATGCCGCCGTAGGCGATGTACCGCGTGCGCCGGGCGACGTCACCGCCGAGCACGATCCGGTCGCCGGCCCCGCGCTCCACCACCGCGACCGTCAGAGCGAGCAGTTCGGCGTCGGAGCGGGTGCGCGGACGCGCGAAGCCGTCGTAGCCGAGGTGGGCTCCGCGTTCGGCGAGCGACACGTGCAGCCCGGGGTCGGGGTCGCGGTCGGCGTGCGCGAGCACGACCCGATCGGCGGGCACCCCTTCGGCGTCGAGCAGGTCGAGCACCTCATGGGCCGCGGTGCCGAACTCCAGATGCACCATGACCGCAGCGCCCGTCGCGCGGTGCGCCTCGGCCACGGCGATCAGGGTGGTGCGCTCGAACGCACTGATGCGCCAGTAGTCGGCGCCGCCCTTGAGCAGACCTGCGCGCACGGGTCCGCCATCGGGCGCGGCAGCGAGGGACACCTCGGGCGTCTCGAAGATCTCCCCGTCGTCGGCGGGCATCCCGCGCGTGATGTCGGCGATGAAGAGGGCCGCCAGACGCTCGGCGGTCCACACCTGCATCGGATGATCCGCGCCGTAGTGCGCCTCGCGGTGCCGGCCGGTGGTCGCGACGATGTGCAGTCCGGTCGTCGCACTGATCCGGGCCAGGGCTGCGGGGTCGCGGGCGAGGCCGAACGGGGTGGCATCCACCATCGCCTCGAACCCGCTCGCCTGCAGCAGGGCTGCTTCTTCGCCCGAGGCCTTCTCGTCGTCGAGCTCGTCGCCCGGGAGCAGTGGCGACACCTGGAACAGGTGCTCGTGATAGTCCACCCGCCCGAGCAGCGCCGGGTCGATGTCGCCGAGTACCGTGCGGACGAGGGCGGACATCAGCGCACCGACTCCGCGGCCTCGGCGAGCCGCTCGACGATCTCGGGCGTCAGGTCGAGATCGAACACATCGGCCACGACCTGCGACCAGCCGTGGATGAAGTAGCGCCAGCCGTCGACCACGTGCAGCTCACGTGCGAACGCTTGCGCCTCGGCCTGGTGGAGGAACTCGAGCGTGCCGCGGTAGTTGAACTCCCACGCATACGCGCCTTCGGGGAACACCACGGCGTCGGTCAGAGGAGAGCCGGGCCGGTCCTTGCCGAGCCCCGTCGCGTTGGCGATCACCGATCCTGCGGGGGCGGCGGCCACCAGCGCGTCGGCATCTTCGGCCGAAGCGGTCACTACGTACTCGATCAGCCCCTCCCTGGTGCCGTGCTGGCGGTGCACCTCGCGCAGGTGGTCGAGCTTGTCCTGCGTGCGGGCCGTCACCGTGATCTTCGCCGGGGCGTCTTCGCGTTCGGCCAGCGCCCAGCTCAGGGCGGTGCCAGAGCCTCCGGCGCCGAGGATCACGACTGCGGCCCCGGTGCGGGCGAAGTGGTCGGCGGGAAGGAAGTCGTTCAGGGCGAGGTCGACCGTGATCGGGTCCTTCGCCCGCCCCGACAGGACCGGGCCCCGTTTGGAGATGCTGGAGATCTCGGAGCACGACACCGCGAACGGGTCGAGCTTGTCGAACAGGTCGGAGGCCGCGGCGTACACATTCATCTTGTGCGTGGTCACGAGCGCCCCGCGGTGATGCGGGTCGTCGCGGATCTGCTCGACCATGGCGCGGTACTGCGCGGGCTCGGCATCCAACGGCAGGTCGTGGCCGAGCAGGGTGCGGGTCGGCAGGCCCAGGATGTCGGCCCAGAGCGGGAAGACCTTCATGATCGACGATGACGCGGTGGTCACCCCGACGAACCCCATGTAGTCGGCGGATGCCGTGGCCGGTGTCGCGGCCTCTGTGCGGACGGCGTCGATGGTCATCGGGTCTCCTCGGGGACGGGGACGGGGACGGGGACGGGGACGGGGATGGAGATGGAGGCGTTGGGCACGGGATGGGCGGGCTCGGCGCCCGACAGCACGGTGATCACGTCGGCGAGCGAGAGGGAGCCCATGTTGTCGACGGCCTGCGTGGTCTGCGCGCCCAGGTGCGGGGTGACGATCACGCGATCGGCGAGTTCGGGCGCGAGCAGCGGACTGTCATGTGCGGCCGTGTCGCCGTCGAGGGTGTCGGCCGCGTAGCCGGCGAGGATACCGTCGTGCAGCGCCCGTGCCACGGAGGCTTCGTCGATCAGATCGCCGCGGGCGGTGTTGACCAGCACGGTTCCCGGTCGCATGTCGGCCAGACGCGCGGCGTCGACCAGTCGCTGGCCCCCGGGGGCGTGCAGGGTGATGACGTCGGCTCGGCGGAACAGGTCGTCGAGCGCGACGGGTTCCGCACCGCGGGCACGCACCACATCGTCGGGTAGGAACGGGTCGACGGCGAGCACGCGCGGCCCGAAGCCGCGCAGTCGCGCGGCGACCCCCTGGCCGATCCGTCCGAAGCCCACGATCCCGACCGTGGCGGCCCCGAGTTCCCGGCCGCGACGCACGCCCCAGTCGCCGGCGCGCACGCGGCGGTCGCCGTCGGGGACGAAGCGGAGGGCGGCGAGCATGAGCCCGACCGCGTGGTCGGCCACCGCATCGGCGTTGGCGCCCGGAGTGTTGGTCACCGGGATGCCGCGGTCTCGCGCCGCTGCCAGGTCGACCGACTCGGTGCCGACGCCGTACCGGGCGACGACCTTGAGCTTCGGAGCCGCGGCGAGATGCTCCTCGGTGATCGCGCCGGTGCCGGCGATCCACGCGTCGGCGCCGTGTAGCAGCGACCGCAACTCGTCGAGGTCGTGGTGCGCCGGACCGCGGAGGATGCGGTGTCCCGCCTGAGCGGCGCGTTCCACCAGATCCAGGTCGCCGTCCGAGAACGAGCGGCTGGTGACGAGGATGACGCCCATCAGCGCGGCCGTCCGGCGAACCACGGCGCGAGGGCCGTGTAGGCGTCGACGAAGCGGGCGTGCCGCTCGGCGTAGACGGCGTGGCGCCCGGCATCCGGGGTGAACTCGGCGGTGACCTCGCTCAGGGCGCGGGCGGCAGAGAAGTCGGTGAGTCCGAGCCCGACCGCGGCGGTGACCGCGGCGCCGAGGCTGTTCGCCTCTTCCACGATCGTGCGTCGGCGCACCGGCACTCCCCACACATCGGCGAGCACCGAGAGGTACACGTCGCTCTGGGCTCCGCCGCCGACGGCATCGATGCGGTCGATCACGGCGCCTGATTCACGGAACGCCTGGATGCAGCTGAGCAGGTTGAACGCCGTGCCCTCCAGCACGGCCCGCACGAGGTGTGCCCTGCCGTGGTGGCGGGCCAGCCCGATGAACGCGCCCCGGGCATCCGGGTCCCACATCGGGGAGCGTTCCCCGAGCAGGTAGGGGAGGAAGTAGAGGTCGTCGGTGTCGACGTCGGCGGATGCCTCGGCCGTCAGGCGCGCGGTCTCGGGGTGCGCGGGGTCGGGGGAGAGCGCCTCGGCGATCCACTGCACGGAGGCGCCGCCGGCCTGCATGGTGGCGGTGGGCACGAACGAGCCGGGAACGACGTTGTCGAACGTGAACGTGCGCATCGCGGGGTCGTGCAGCGGGGCGTCGGCCGCGAACGAGATCCACGACGAGGTGCCCAGGCACACGTACGCGCCGTCGTCCGGGGCGACGACACCCGAGCCGACGGCGGCGAGCGGTCCGTCGCCGCCACCCATCACCACGCGCACTCCCGTGTGGAGTCCGAGAGCAGCGGCGGCGGCATCGGTCAGTGCGCCGGCGATCTGCGTGGATTCCAGGATCTCGGGGAACAGCGCGGGGTCGAGGCGCGCGGCCTGCAGCACCTCGTCGGACCAGGTGCCGCGCGCCTGGTCGTAGGCGTTGGTGCCGGATGCATCGGAGCGGTCGGTCGCGAGGCGCCCGGTCAGACGCAGCACGATGAAGTCCTTCGCGACGCACACCCGACGCACGCGCGTCCAAGTGTCGGGCTCGTTGTCGCGCACCCACATGATCTTCTCGACCGAGTAGGTGGGGTTGAGGCGGTGGCCCAGGATGCCGTAGGCACGCTCGGCGCCGATCGCGGCCTCGAGTTCGCGTTGCTGGGCGCCGGCCCTGGTGTCGGCCCAGATGATCGCCGGACGGGCGGGTTCGCCGTCGGCATCGAGCAGCACGGCCCCCATCATCTGGCCGCTGACCACGAGCCCGGCGATCTCGGTCGCGGCCGTGCCGGTGCGCGCGATCAGGTCGCGCGTGGCGGCGACGACCGCGTTCCACCAGTCCGCAGGGTTCTGCTCGGCGACCCCGCCCGCGGCGAAGTGCGCGGGGTAGGGGACGGTGACCGAGGCGACGAGACGGCCGTCGTCATGATGCAGCGAGGCCTTGTTCCCGGTCGTGCCCAGGTCGTGCGCGATGATCATGGCCGGAGCCTATTCCGCGTAGGGACGCAGGTCGACGCCGGAGGCTGCGCGATAGGCACGCGAGCCCATTCCGTGCTCCAGCACCCAGCCGTAGTCGTGCCCTGCTCCTCCCGGATACACCGCGAGGAAGGCGTAGGGCTCGTCGCCGGTGTTGACCGAGCGGTGCGCCCAGCCCGGCGGGATGTAGCCGATGGTGCCGGGGAGCATGTCGAGCCATTCGGTGCGCTCGCCGTCGAACATGAGCAGGCCGCCGCGGCCCTGCAACGCCAGGTAGATCTCGCCCTGGTGGTTCGGGTGCTGGTGCCCCTTGGTCATCCAGAGCTCGCCGCCGGTGTCGCCGGGCATGATCGTGGTGATCGACTGCGGCAGCTCGCGGTCGGCCTCGGGCACGGGGGAGCTCACGACCGTGTAGACGACGGGGTTCTCGCCGGCGGATGCTTCGGCCCAGGCCTCGGCGTCGAGGAAGAGCCCCTCGAGGTCGGACATCCGCCGGGTGAGGGTCGGCCCCTCGGGCGAGAGCGTCAGCTTCTCGGCGTCGAAGGCGATCGCCATCGGAGAGATCGGCGGGGTGTGGAACTCGGGCATCTGTGCTCCTCGTAACGGATGCTGCGACGCTGCGCAACCTGTAATGACAGGTTCACTGTACCTGTTATGACAGGTGGCGTCCAGGGGTGCATGCCTGCTGTCGCTCCGGTCGCCGTTGGTGCCGCCTGATCGCGAAGAATCCGGCAGGAGGTGCGACCGGAGCGCGGAGGGGCCGCCGGCGTCAGTGCCGGGTCACTCGGCGGTGCGCCTCGCGCGGTACGCGGCGACGGCGTTGCGGTTCGCGCACGTCGTGGAGCAGTAGCGCTTCGAGCGGTTGCGCGAGAGGTCGAGCGCGATCGACTGGCAGGTGTCGTCGTCGCACACGGAGAGGCGCGAGCCCTCGTCAGCGCGGATGACGTCGATCAGGGCCATCGCGGTCTCGATCAGAATGCGCTCGGCGAAGGGCTGCTCATCGGCGACGGCGTGCAGGTGCCAGTCCAAGCCGTCATGGCGACGCAGCGCCGGGGTGAGCCGGGATTCCGCGAGCGCGTCGTTGACGTGCGCGGCCATCTCGTCACGCGGTGCCAGCAGCATCGCGCGCAGGCGCGGACGCAGATCGCGCAGCGAGGCGACCTCGACCTCATCGCGGTCGAGGCGCCCGGTGTAGGGGAACTCGTGGAGGAAGGCGTCTTCATCGTCGAGGTCGTTCAGCGTGTCCGGCTGTTCGGCGGTGTTCGCGAGCCAGACGGCGGAACGCAGCGCCTCCTCCGTGTCATCGGTGAAGATCATGTTGACATCTTACAGCGCGCGCGAGTAGCGTCATCGATCATGAGCAAGGTGAGAAGTGACACGGAGGTCTCCTCCGCACGAGGCGTGCGCCTCGGACTGCCGCTCGCGCTCGCCGCGGCCTTCGCCTTCGGCATGTCGGGCGGGTGGGCGCGAGGGCTCATCGATGCCGGATGGACGCCTGGGGCTGCCGTGACCGCCCGCATCTGGGTGGCCGCTCTCGTGCTGCTGATCCCGACGATCCTGTCCCTCCGAGGGCGGTGGGTGCTGCTGCGGCGCAACGCCGGCATTATCCTCGCCTACGGACTGCTGGCTGTCGCCGCGACCCAGCTCTTCTACTTCCAGGCCGTGGCCGTCATGGACGTGGGTCTGGCTCTGCTCATCGAGTACACCGCCCCGGTCGCGGTGCTGCTGTGGCTGTGGCTGCGAAGGGGTGAACGGCCGACCCGCCGCAGCATCCTCGGCGCGGCCATCGCCTTCGTCGGGCTCGTGCTCATGCTCGACATCCTCACGGGGGCCGACGTGAACGTGGCCGGCATCCTGTGGGCACTCGGGGCGATGGTGGGCGCGGCGACCTACTTCGTGCTCTCGGCCAAGGTCGACACCGGGCTGCCGCCCATCGCCCTCGCCGGGAGCGGTCTGCTTCTCGGCGCGGTCGGGCTCACCGTGGCCGGTGCGATCGGCGTGCTGCCGATCGCGTGGACCACCGACGACATCGCGTACCGGTTCGGCAGCGTGCCCTGGTTCGTGCCGGTGCTGGCGATGGGGGTCGTGGCGACCGCGCTCGCCTACCTGCTCGGCATCGCCTCCACGCGGATGCTGGGTTCGCGGCTCGCCTCGTTCGTCGCACTCGCCGAGGTGGTGGCGGCCCTGCTGTTCGGCTGGCTGCTTCTCGGGCAGCTGCCCGACCTGCTGCAGGCACTCGGCGGCGTGCTCGTGCTCGTGGGCGTCGTGGTCGTGAAGCTGGGTGAGCCCGTCGCGGCGGAATTCGTCGAGCCGATGCCCGCGGGGGCGCCGGCGCCTCGCGCGGAGAATGTATACGAGAAGCCCGTTCAGAAAGAACTCTGACCCTTCAATCTCGGTTTATGTATACACTGAGGGTATGACCCTCGCCGTGGAACGCACCTCCGCGAGTGATCGCGCGTACGCGGCTCTGCTCGATGACATCCAGTCGGGCACGCTCCCGGCCGGTTTCGTACTCGGCGAGGTCGAACAGGCCGAGCGCCTGGGCGTGAGCCGCACCCCGATGCGTGAAGCGCTGCGTCGGCTCATCGCGGATGGGCTCGTCGTGCAGCAGTCGCCGCGGGTCACCGTGGTCGCCGATCTGGATGCCGACGACATCCGCTCCCTCTTCGAGATCCGCCGCGCGCTCGAGGAGAGCTCAGCCCGCCTCGCCGCCACCAGGGGAGACGCCGCCCTGTTCGCCGCACTCGCCGACGAGTTCGCGCACGTCGACCTCGACGCCGTCGAAGGCCGTGACGCCTACTACGCGCTGATCGCCCGCTTCGACGTCGCCCTCGACGCGGCAGTGGCGAACGACTACATCGCCTCGGCGCTGCGCACCGTGCGCACCCACCTCGTGCGTGTGCGCCGGATGGCTCGCGACAAGCCCGCCCGGCTCGCCGCCTCCGCCGCCGAGCACCGCACCATCGCCGAGGCGCTCGCCGCCCGCGACGGCGACCTCGCCGCCCACGCCACGCACGTGCACCTGCACAACGCGCTCACCGGCATCCTCGATTCCCTCGAATCCCGCAACAGTGAAGGATAAGAAATGACCGTCACCCACCACGTCCGTGTGCACCGCAGCGACGAGAACCTCGCCAGGGAAGACCAGCTCGCCTGGAAGATCGCCGAGGTCGCCGCCGACCAGGTCGAGGTCGAGCAGGACGTCGTCGACATGATCATCAACCGCATCATCGACAACGCTTCGGTGGCTGCGGCCTCCCTCACCCGCGCGCCCATCAACGCGGCCAGGGCCCAGGCGTTCAGCCACCCCGTCTCGACGGGCGGCGTCGGTGCGAACCTGTTCGGTGCGGCGCTCGAGCACCGCACCAGCCCCGAGTGGGCCGCCTGGGCGAACGGCGTAGCCGTGCGCGAGCTCGACTACCACGACACGTTCCTCGCCGCGGAGTACTCGCACCCCGGCGACAACATCCCGCCGATCCTCGCGGTCGCGCAGCACACCGGCAAGGACGGGCGGGCGCTCGTGCGCGGCATCGCCACCGGCTACGAGATCCAGATGGACCTGGTGCGCGCGATCTGCCTGCACAAGCACAAGATCGACCACGTCGCCCACCTCGGCCCGTCCGCCGCCGCCGGCATCGGCACCCTGCTCGGCCTCGACGTCGAGACCATCTACCAGGCCGTCGGGCAGGGCCTTCACACCACGACCGCCACGCGCCAGAGCCGCAAGGGCGAGATCTCGACCTGGAAGGCGCACGCTCCGGCCTTCGCCGGCAAGATGGCCGTCGAAGCCGTCGACCGGGCGATGCGCGGACAGACCAGCCCCGCCCCCATCTATGAAGGCGAAGATGGCGTGATCGCCTGGATGCTCGACGGCAAGGACGCGTCGTACGACGTGCCGCTGCCCGCCGCCGGTGAGCCCAAGCGCGCGATCCTCGACTCGTACACGAAGGAGCACTCGGCCGAGTACCAGGCGCAGGCGCTGATCGACCTCGCCCGCAAGCTCGGGATCGAGAACCCGGCACTGCGCGACCCGGCGAACATCGATCAGATCGTGATCCACACCAGCCACCACACCCACAACGTGATCGGCTCGGGCGCGAACGACCCGCAGAAGTACGACCCGACCGCGTCGCGAGAGACGCTCGACCACTCGGTGCCGTACATCTTCGCGGTGGCCCTGCAGGACGGCGGGTGGCACCACGTCGACTCCTACGCCCCCGAGCGCGCGGGCCGCGCCGACACGGTCGCGCTGTGGCACAAGATCACCACGGCGGAGGACGCCGAGTGGACTCGCCGCTACCACTCCGAGGACCCGGCCGAGAAGGCGTTCGGCGGTCGTGTGGAGATCCGCCTCGCCGACGGCTCGACCGTGGTCGACGAGATCGCCGTGGCCGATGCGCACCCGCTGGGGGCTCGTCCGTTCGCCCGTGAGAACTACATCGCGAAGTTCCGTCTGCTGGCGGAGCCCGTGCTCGAGCCCGCCGAGATCGAGCGGTTCCTCGCCCTCGTGCAGCGCCTGCCCGAGCTGACGGCTGCCGAGGTCGGCGAGCTCTCGATCGTCGCGAAGCCCGGCCTGCTCGAGGCTGCTCCTGCTCCTGCGGGACTGTTCTGATGCTGTACTCCACCGTCACGCCCGCCGAGAAGCGCCGACTGTTCCGCGAGCGCCTCGCGAGCGGGGAGCTGCTGCGCTTCCCCGGTGCGTTCAACCCGCTGAGCGCGCGCCTGATCGAGCAGAAGGGCTTCGACGGCGTCTACATCTCCGGCGCCGTGCTCTCGGCTGACCTGGGCCTGCCCGACATCGGCCTCACGACGCTCACCGAGGTGGCCGGACGGGCGAAGCAGATCGCCCGTATGACCGACCTCCCCGCGATCGTCGACGCCGACACCGGCTTCGGCGAGCCGATGAACGTCGCCCGCACGATCCAGGAGCTCGAAGACGCGGGCCTCGCCGGCACGCACATCGAGGATCAGGTCAATCCGAAGCGCTGCGGCCACCTCGACGGCAAGGCCGTGGTCGACGAGAACACCGCGATCAAGCGCATCCGTGCCGCAGCCGACGCCCGTCGCGACGAGAACTTCCTCATCATGGCGCGCACCGACATCCGCGCGGTCGAGGGTCTCGACGCCGCGATCGACCGTGCCAAGGCGCTGGTCGACGCCGGTGCCGACGCGGTGTTCCCCGAGGCCATGCGCACTCTCGCCGAGTTCGAGGCCATGGCCGCGGCGCTCGACGTGCCGATCCTGGCGAACATGACGGAGTTCGGCAAGAGCGAGCTGTTCTCGGTCGACCAGCTGCGTGACGCGGGCGTGAACCTGGTGATCTGGCCCGTGTCGCTGCTGCGCATCTCGATGGGGGCCGCAGGCCGCGCACTGGATACTCTGAACGAAGAGGGGCACCTGACCTCCGCGCTCAGCGAGATGCAGCACCGCGCCGATCTCTACGATCTGATCGACTACGAGTCGTACAACCACTTCGACTCTGGCGTCTTCAACTTCACCATCACGAAGGAGTGACCATGACCGAGCCGGACATCAAGAAGGGCCTCGCGGGCGTCGTCGTCGACACGACCGCGATCTCGAAGGTCAACCCCGAGACGAACAGCCTGCTGTACCGCGGCTACCCCGTGCAGGAGCTGGCGGACACGCAGCCGTTCGAGGCCGTCGCCTACCTGCTGTGGAACGGCGAGCTGCCCACTCCGGAGGAGCTCGCAGCCTTCCGGCTCGAGGAGCGCAAGCACCGGGCGCTGGCCGACAACGTCAAGACCGCGATCGACCTGGTCCCGCTGGATGCGCACCCGATGGACGAGGTGCGTACCGCGGTCAGCCTGATCGGCGCCTCCGACCCCGGCGCCGGCGGCTCGGTGCTCGACGCGGGCGGCAGCCCCGAGCAGAACCTCGAGCGCAGCATCCGCCTGTTCGCCACGCTTCCTGCGATCGTCGCCTACGGTCAGCGTCGTCGTCGCGGCCAGGAGATCATCGCTGCACGCTCCGACCTCGACTACTCCGCGAACTTCCTCTGGATGACGTTCGGCGAAGAGGCGGACGACGTTGTGGTGGATGCCTTCAACCGCTCGATGATCCTCTACGCCGAGCACTCCTTCAACGCCTCCACGTTCACCGCGCGCGTGATCACCTCGACCCTGAGCGACATCTACTCGGCGGTCGTCGGCGCGATCGGCGCGCTCAAGGGTCCGCTGCACGGTGGCGCCAACGAGGCCGTGCTGCACATCTTCGACGACATCGGCACGGCCGAGAACGTCGTGCCGTGGCTCGACAAGGCACTCGCCGAGAAGCGCAAGATCATGGGCTTCGGGCACCGCGTCTACAAGAAGGGCGACTCGCGTGTGCCGACCATGAAGGCCGCGCTCGACACCCTCGTGGAGCATTACGACCGCGCCGACGTCGCCGCTCTGTACGACGCTCTCGAGTCGGAGTTCGTGGCGCGCAAGGGCATCTACCCGAACCTCGACTACCCCTCGGGCCCGGCCTACAACCTGATCGGCTTCGACACGCTGACCTTCACGCCGCTGTTCGTGGCGGCGCGGGTGACGGGCTGGACCGCGCACGTGATCGAGCAGGCCGGATCCAACGCGCTGATCCGTCCGCTGTCGCACTACGACGGCCCGGACGAGCGGCACGTCGCGGTCTGAGCGTCGCGGTCAGCGGGTGAGCCAGCTCCGCAGGGACCGGGTCACGAACGGCAGCACCCAGTACGCCATGATCGGCGTGAGCACGAGGGTGGTGGCCAGCACCCGCGCCCAGATCGGCAGCTCGTTCCACCCCGGCACGGGGCTCATCGCGTAGGTGAACGCGAGGTTCACGGGGAAGAAGCCCAGCCAGATCGAGGTCGCCTGCTTCCACCGCGGGGGAGCGGGGGCGACGGTGACCGTCTCGGTCGTGCCGTCGGCGGACGGAAGCGTGATCGTGCCGGTGGTCGGCTCGTCGAACCAGCCCTCGATCCCGGTGCGGCGCTTGGAGCGCTCGCTGCGCACGAAGCCCTGGCCCATCGACAGCCACCAGGCCCGCTCTGCCGACTGCTCCCAGGCGGTGAGCGAGTCCTCGCTCGCGAACCGGTAGAGCATGTGCCACACCTGCGAGTCCTCGCCGGCGCGCACCCAGCCGGAGCCGAGGAAGCCCGGGTACTTCGTCGCGAGGTTCACCCCCGTCTGCACCCAGGCGGTCGCCTCGACGATGCGCTCGGGGTCGACTTCGCGGCGAATGGACACGGTGAGGGGTTCGGACATGGTGGGGTCCTCGGGGAACGGGCGCCCGGGGTCGGGGCGTCGAAGCGGATGCGCCAAGGGTGGCGGCGCACCGTCGATTCTAATTCGGATGCGGCGTGCTCCCGGCCGCTCCCGCCTCCACGAGGAGGACCCCCGCCGACCCGATTCGGCGGGGGTCTCGCGGCGTGGAGCCGCGACGGGAGCGAGAGCGCTCACCGTGTGCGCGGTAGACGTGACACCCGATCCGGTCTGAGTCTCTGTCCGCGCACCTGCAGTTGTACCCGGGCGAGATGAAGCGGCGGTGAACACGGCGCGAACAACCCCGATCGACGCAGACGCGGCCGTGCGCGCGGAATACAAGGATGTCCTAGTAAATATCCGGCCCTCCGAGTAAACTCCCCAATGTGCCAACGACGGCAAGGAGGGATGTCACACAATGACTCGTACTATCCCGCACTTCATGGGCGGATCGCTTCTCACTCCCGACTCCGGTCGGTTCGCCGACGTGTTCGATCCGAGCACCGGCGCCGTGCAGGCGCGCGTGCCGCTCGCCTCGGCCGACGAGGTGCGCCGCGTGATCGCGAACGCAGAAGAGGCGCAGGTCGCGTGGGCCGCGACCAACCCGCAGAAGCGCGCTCGCGTGCTGTTGCGGTTCCTCGACCTGGTGCAGCGGGAGATGACGTCACTGGCCGAGCTGCTCGCGAGCGAGCACGGCAAGACGGTCGACGATGCGAAGGGCGACATCCAGCGCGGCCTCGAGGTCATCGAGTTCGCAGCCGGCGCTCCGCACCTGCTCAAGGGCGAGTACTCCACCGGTGCGGGAACGGGCATCGACGTCTACTCGATGCGGCAGCCGCTCGGGGTCGTCGCCGCGATCACCCCGTTCAACTTCCCCGCCATGATCCCGCTGTGGAAGGCCGGCCCCGCGCTCGCCGCCGGCAACGCGGTGGTGCTCAAGCCCAGTGAGCGCGACCCCTCGGTGCCGGTGCGCATCGCCGAGCTCTTCCTCGAAGCGGGCCTCCCCGCGGGTGTCCTCAACGTCGTGCACGGCGACAAGGAGGCGGTCGACACGCTGCTCACCGACGAGCGCATCCGCGCCGTGGGCTTCGTCGGATCGACCCCGATCGCCGAGTACATCTATGCGACGGCCGCGGCGAACGGCAAGCGCGCGCAGTGCTTCGGCGGCGCGAAGAACCACATGATCGTGATGCCCGACGCCGACCTCGATCAGGCCGTCGACGCGCTGATCGGCTCGGGGTACGGCTCGGCGGGCGAGCGCTGCATGGCCATCTCGGTCGCTGTCCCGGTGGGACAGGAGACGGCCGACGCGCTGGCCGCCAAACTCACCGAACGCGTCGCCCAGCTGCGGGTCGGCCCCTCTCTCGCAGCCGATGTCGACTACGGCCCCCTGGTCACACGGGCGGCCGTCGAGCGGGTCGAGGGCTACATCCAGCAGGGCATCGACGAGGGGGCGACACTCCTCGCCGACGGTCGCGGCTTCACCGTGGAAGGGCACGAGGAGGGCTTCTACCTCGGACCGACCCTGTTCGACCACGTCACCACCGACATGGCGATCTACCGCGAGGAGATCTTCGGCCCCGTGCTGGTCATCGCCCGCGCCGCCGACTACGAGGAGGCGCTGCGGATGGCCTCGGAGCACGAGTACGGCAACGGCGTCGCCATCTTCACGCGCGACGGCGACGCCGCCCGCGACTTCGCCGCCCGCGTCGAGGTGGGGATGGTCGGGGTGAACGTGCCGATCCCGGTCCCGATCGCCTATTACACGTTCGGCGGCTGGAAGCGCAGCGGATTCGGCGACCTCAACCAGCACGGAACCGACGCCTTCCGGTTCTACACGAAGACCAAGACGGTGACGAGCCGCTGGCCCGCAGCAGGCATCCGCGATGGTGCCAGCTTCGTCATCCCGACCATGCACTAGCCCCGGAAACCTCCCACAAGGAAACCACGATGACCATGACCACCGTCACCACCACCGCCGAGGAGCGCGAGGCGATCATCGGCGCCGTCCGCGAGTTCGCCGAGACCGAACTCGCCCCCTACGCCGCCGAGCGCGACGAGAAGCACCTGTTCCCGCGGGAGTCGCTCAACCGTGCCGGCGAGCTCGGGCTCGGCGGCATCTACGTCGACGAGGAGTTCGGCGGCAGCGGCCTCAGCCGTCTCGACACCGTCGCGATCTTCGAGGAGCTCGCGAAGGGCGACCCCGCGGTCGCGGCCTACATCTCCATCCACAACATGGTCGTCTGGATGATCGACACCTACGGCGACGACGCCCAGCGCGCGCACTGGCTGCCGATGCTGACGGCCATGTCGGAGTTCGGCGGCTACTGCCTCACCGAGCCGGGTGCAGGATCGGATGCCGCGAACATCGCGACCAGCGCCGTCCGCGACGGCGACGACTACGTTCTCACCGGAGTGAAGCAGTTCATCTCCGGAGCGGGCGAGGCTGCCGTCTACGTCGTCATGGCGCGCACGGGGGAGCCGGGCGCGCGCGGCATCAGCGCCTTCCTCGTCCCCGGCGACTCCGAGGCGTTGAGCTTCGGCGCCCCGGAGAAGAAGATGGGCTGGCACGCGCAGCCCACCCGCCAGGTGATCCTCGACGGTGTGCGGGTTCCCGCCTCCTCCATGCTCGGCGACGAGGGTCGCGGGTTCGCGATCGCGATGTCCGCGCTCAACGGCGGACGCCTCAACATCGCCGCCTGCTCGCTCGGCGGCGCCCAGTGGGCACTCGATCAGGCCGTGAAGTACGTGCACGAGCGGATGGCGTTCGGCGAGCCGCTCGCCGAGAAGCAGTCCATCCTGTTCGCGATCGCCGACATGCGCACCGATCTGCACGCCGCACGTCTCATGGTGCGCGACGGCGCGCAGGCGGTCGACGAGCACGCACCCGACGCGACGATGCGCTGCGCCATGGCCAAGCGCTTCGCGACCGACGCCGGCTTCGACGTCGCCAACAGGGCTCTGCAGCTGCACGGCGGCTACGGCTACCTGCAGGACTACGGGATCGAGAAGGTCGTCCGCGACCTGCGCGTGCATCAGATCCTGGAGGGGACGAACGAGATCATGCGACTAATCGTCGGGCGCGAGATGCTGCGACCGGCGGGTTCCGCCTCCCTCCAGCGCAGCGGCGGAGATCAGATGCGGAGCGGATCATGACGTCGCCGTCCTCGCCGGTGGTCGTCGCGTTCCTCGGCCTCGGGCACATGGGACTGCCGATGGCGAAGAACCTCCTCGCCGCGGGACATGAGGTGCACGGCTTCGATCTGGTCCCCGCGGCCATCGAAGCGGCGCAGACGGCCGGAATCCCGGTGGCGGCGAGCGGCGCGGACGCCGTGGCCGGCGCGGATGTCGTCATCACCATGTTCCCCGCCGGAAAGCACGTGATCGAGGCCTATCGCAGCGAACTGCTCGCGGCCGCCCGCCCCGGCACGCTCTTCATCGAGTCGTCGACCATCGCCGTCGATGAGGCACGGGCCGCTCACGCTCTCGCGCTCGCCGCCGGGCACCGCAACGTCGACGCTCCGGTGTCGGGAGGCGTGGTCGGCGCGGAGAACGGCACCCTCGCCTTCATGGTCGGCGGGTCGGACGACGACTTCGCGGCAGCCCTCCCGCTGCTCGAGGTCATGGGAAAGCGCATCGTGCACTGCGGCGGTCCCGGCCTCGGCCAGGCGGCGAAGGTGTGCAACAACATGGTGCTCGCGGTCTCGCAGATCGCGGTGGCCGAGGCGTTCGTGCTGGGGGAGCGGCTCGGGCTCGAGCATCAGGCGTTGTTCGACGTCGTCTCGCAGGCCTCGGGTCAGTGCTGGTCGATCACGACCAACTGCCCCGTGCCCGGCCCTGTGCCTACGAGTCCTGCCAACCGCGACTACCAGCCGGGTTTCGCCGGGGCGTTGATGGCGAAGGATCTCGGCCTCGCGCTGCAGGCGATCGAGCAGACGTCGACGGATGCCAGGATGGGCCGTCTCGCGCAGGAGATCTATGCAGCGTTCGCGGCCGGCGACGGCGCGGGGCGCGATTTCTCCGGCATCATCACCGACATCCGCGACGACCTCGTGTGATGATCGGTACTTCGACGGAGAGGGTGACATGACCGAGTACGAGACGATCCTGGTCGAGCAGCGCGGACGAGTCGGGTGGATCACCCTGAACCGTCCGGAGGCGCTGAACGCGTTGAACAGCCGACTCGCGGAAGAGGTCACCGCCGCGGCCGTGGCCTTCGACGCCGACGAGGGCGTCGGCGCGATCGTGGTGACCGGATCCGAGAAGGCCTTCGCCGCCGGCGCCGACATCAAGGAGATGGAGGGCATGTCCGCGGCGCAGATGCTCGAGACCGATCATTTCGGGGTCTGGCACGAGTTCGCCGCGGTGCGCACGCCCGTGATCGCCGCGGTCTCCGGCTTCGCCCTGGGCGGCGGATGCGAGCTGGCGATGATGTGCGACATCATCCTGGCCGCCGACAACGCGAAGTTCGGACAGCCCGAGATCAACCTCGGCGTCATCCCCGGCATGGGCGGAACCCAGCGACTGATCCGCGCGGTCGGCTACTACAAGGCGGCGGAGCTGGTGCTCTCCGGCCGATTCATGGGAGCGGAGGAGGCCGAGCGCTCAGGCCTCGTCTCCCGCGTCGTCGCGGCATCCGACCTCCTCGCCGAGGCGACGAAGCTGGCTGACACGATCGCGTCGAAGTCGCTGCCGTCGGTCTATGCCGCGAAGGCCGCGCTGGATGCGGCCATGGAGACGCCCCTGGCCGAGGGACTCGCGCACGAGAAGCGGGCCTTCGCCGCCCTGTTCGACACCGCGGATCAGAAGGAGGGCATGTCGGCCTTCCGCCAGAAGCGGTCGCCCGACTTCCAGAACCGCTAGCGCGTCGTGAACAACTCCTCGGAACAGAGTGCGCCTCGCCGGAAGCGGCTCTCAGCGCCGTGCCCGACGAGAACTCCTGCGGAGTCGTGCACCACCTCAGCCGCGGAGCGCGTCGACGATCTTCGCGATCCGGCGCTCGCGCGTCGCTTCCTGCTTGGCCTCGGCCACGCTGCGCGCGTGCTCCTTGCGCACGGTGTACGACAGGGCGTCGAAGGCCGCGCGCACAGCAGGGTCGGCATCGAGGGCCGCGGCGAGTCCCGGCGGTACCTCGACCGTGCGCTCGGCCGAATCCACCCGGATCACCGCGTCGACCTCCTGGCCGATCTCGAGCCCCAGGTCGGCACGCACGGCTTTGCTGAAGCCGATCATGTTCTCGCTGCCCATCCGCGCCAGGCGCAGGCGTGCGGTGCGTCCGCCGACGGTGACGGCCACGGGGAAGGCCTTGCCTGCGCCGAGGGAGGCGACCTGCTCATCCGTGAGGAGGATCGCCGCAGCGGGGCCACGGCCGGTGAGGACGGTGTGCAGGCGCAGTTCGCTCATGCCGAAAGAGTACGCCCGGGACCCTCGAGTTCGGCGGCGAGAATCGCGTTGCGCTCCGTGATGAGGCGGCGCATGTACTCCCGCATGAACAGCGCGTCGACGAGCCGGCCGAGCGGACCGAACGGCGAGCGGAAGGTCACCGTGTCGTGCATGAGCGTGCCGGACGGGTGCTCCTCGAACCGGTGCTCGTGCAGGAACGCGGCGAACGGGCCCGAGATCTGCCGGTCCGAGAATCCGTTCGGGGGATCGATGTCGAACACGATCGAGCGCAGCCGGAACCGGATGCCGAAGTGGCGTGCCCGCCAGGTAGCGGTCGTGCCCTCGGTGAAGACGCCGCCGGCCGGTGCCTCGATCATCGTCTCACCGAATCGGGCCATGCTCTTCACGTGCAGTGCAGGGTCAAGCGACGCGGCGAACACCTCGGCGGGGGCCGCACCGATGACCGTCTCGAGTGCGAACCGGGCCATGTCAGAGGGCTTCGGGCTGCGGACGCGGATCGGCGAAGTCGCCCGCGTCCTTGCGCAGCCTGGCCACGATCGCGACGAGCTCGGCCGCGTCGTCGCGGCTCAGGCCGGGCTGGGCGAAGACATCGGCGTTGAGGGCCTGGGTGGCGCGCTCGACCAGTTCCCGGCCGGACTCGGTCAGGACCAGGAGCGCGGCGCGTCCGTCGTGCGGGTGCGGTTCACGCGCGATCAGGCCGTCGCGCACCAGTCGCTCCGCCGTGCTCGTGACCGTGGTCGGGTGCACCTGCAGTCGGGCGACCACGCTCGAAAGCGGAAGGCTCCCCGCGCGGCTGAAGGCCAGCAGGCGCAGCACCTCGTAGCGGGCGAAGCTCAGAGCGAAGGGCTTGAGGGTCGCATCGACGCGGGCGAGCAGCAGCTGCTGGGCGCGCATGACGGAGGTGACCAGGGCCATGCCGTCGGCGGCATCCGTCCATCCGTGCGCGAGCCACTGCCGCTTCGCCTCGGCGAGCGGATCGATGGGGAGCGGACGGGGTCGGGCCATTTCTCTACGGTAGTGGCGGGAGGGTGGGGTGCGGCGACGGCGCGCGACGCATCCTTCGCTGCAGCCGCTGAGCCTCAGTCGCATGTGAGCTGGAACTCAGTATCGCGGTCTAGAATTGCAGCAGTCGTGAGGAGCAATCGATGAAGATCTTCGTCCTGGTCAAAGAGGTGCCGGACACCTATGGCGATCGCAAGCTGAATCTCGAGACCGGCCTCGCCGATCGTGCGGCGGGGGATGTGGTCCTCGATGAGATCACCGAGCGCGCTCTCGAAGTCGCACTCAGCTACGCCGACAAGAACGACGGCACCGAGGTGGTGGCCGTCTCGATGGCTCCGGAGGGCTCGACGGCCTCCCTGCGCCGGGCGCTCGCGATCGGTGCCGGCTCCGCCGTGCACATCGCCGACGAGCAGCTCGCCGGTGCCGACCTCGGCCTCACCGCCGAGGTGCTGGCCGCGGCGATCCGCCGCGGCGCCCCCGACCTCGTGATCACCGGCAACCTGTCGACCGACGGCTCCGGTGGTGTGATCCCCGCGATGATCGCCGAGCATCTCGGGTTCGCGCAGGTCACCGCCCTTTCGGCGGTGGAGATCACCGCAGACGGCGTCTCGGGAGTCCGAGGCGCGGACGCCGGCAGCCAGCCGGTCTCGGCGCCGCTGCCCGCCGTGATCTCGATCACCGAGGCGCTCCCCGACGCCCGATTCCCCAACTTCAAGGGGATCATGGCGGCGAAGAAGAAGCCGCTCGAAGTGCTCTCGCTCGCCGACCTCGATGTGTCGGCAGATCCGTCCGCCGCCCCGCGGACCATCATGACGACCGTGTCGGAGAAGCCCCCGCGGGCTGCCGGCGTGAAGATCACCGATGAGGGCGACGCGGCCGACAAGCTCGTCGACTACCTCGTGCAGAACAGGCTGGTGTGAGATGACTTCCTCCGAGAACCCGATCCTCGTCCTTATCGACGTCGATCCTTCCGGCTACGTCGCGAGCAGCACGGCTGCGCTCCTCGGCGCTGCTTCCACGATCGGTTCGCCCGTGGCTCTGATCGTCGGCGGGAGCCCCGCCGCGGTAGACCAGGCTGCCGCGGCAGGAGCATCCGTCGTGCTGACCGCCGACGGCGACCCCGCAGCGCTCACCGTGCCGATCGTGGACGCCCTGCAGGCCGCAGCCGCGCAGGTGCGCCCCGACGCCGTACTGATCTCGAACTCGATCTCCGGTCGCGATGTGGCCGGACGCTTCGCGGTGCGCACGAAGAGCGCGCTGTCGGTCGACGCCGTCGGGGTCTCACGCGACGACGAGGGAGTGCTCGCGCATCACTCGGTCTACGGCGGGGCGTACCTCGTCGATTCGGCTCCCACCTTCGGCACCCCCGTGATCACGGTGCGTCAGGGCGCGGTGGATGCGCGTGCCGAGGCCGTGCCGTCGCACTCGGTCGAGGTGCTCGATGTCACGCCGTCCGGCGCCGTCGCGGCGACGGCAGGTCCGGTCGAGGCGGTCGAGGTCGCCTCCTCCCGTCCCGAGCTGCGCGGAGCGACGCGCGTCGTCTCCGGCGGTCGGGGCCTCGCGTCCAAGGAGAAGTTCGTGCTCGTCGAGGAGCTCGCCGACGCACTCGGCGCGGCCGTCGGCGCCTCCAGGGCAGCCGTCGACGCCGGGTACATCCCGCAATCGCACCAGGTCGGTCAGACCGGGGTGTCGGTGTCGCCGCAGCTGTATGTCGCGCTCGGCATCTCCGGAGCGATCCAGCACCGCGCGGGCATGCAGACGTCGAAGAACATCGTCGCGATCAACAAGGACCCCGAGGCGCCGATCTTCGACGTCGCCGACTTCGGCATCGTCGGCGACGTGTTCGCCGTGGTCCCGCAGGTGATCGCCGCCCTCGAGGCACGGAAGAAGTAGTCATGGCGACGCGGATGCTGCGACGCGGTCTGCCGCGCGTGCCGGGTGGAGAGCCCTGGCCTCCCGCTGATGCGGTGGCCGTCGACGCGGCCGCAGCGGAACCGGAGGCCGGTGCGGCCCCGGAGCCGGTGGCGCACGCGGTGACGCCGGCTGCGGTCGCCGCGGTCGACACCGGGGTGACGACCGGTGCGGTGGATCCGGCGCCGGCGGTCGCTCCCGCGCCGCCCACGGATGCCGCTTCTCCGGCGACCTCCGGAGCACTGCGCATCCGTCGCGGTCTGCCGCGGGTCTCGGGCGGAGAGCCCTGGCCGCCATCGCAGACCGCCCCCGCCTCCGGTGCCGCGGCCCCTGCTCCGCACGCGACGACGGCGGAACCGGCCGCGGAGGCAGCATCTCCCGTCTCGACGGCGATGGCGACCACGCCGGAGCCGGCCACCGCATCGGCCGCGCCCTCGTCCACAGTCGTCGAACCCGAGGCGCAGCACGCCGCGGCCGGCGGTGTCCGTCGTGGCCTGCCCCGAGTGGTCGGTGGCGACCCCTGGCCGCCCGCGGACACTGTTCCGCTCGTGCGGACAGCCGCAGGATCCGCTCTTCTCGAGCCCGTCGCCTCCGAGAGCACGCCCGGTGCTGCCGTGGAAACACCCGCCGTGGAAGCGCCAGCCGTGGAAACGCCCGCAGCGGCCGCTACCGCCGTGGCCGTCGCCGGCTCTGCTCCGGCCATCGCCGACGTCTCGACGCCTCTGCCCTGGACCCGCACGGTGTGGAACGGGCGCGCACCGCGTCACATCCGTGCCGCACCGGCGCCGGCAACCGACCGCCGTCGTCCGACCTGGACGCAGGCGATCGGCGTACTGTTCGGCGCCGCCGCGCTCGGAGTGCTCGCAGGAGCGGCGATCGCCTTCGTGCGGACGCTCCTGAGCTTCCCGTTCATGCAGGACTTCCTCGCAGCCTTCCCCGGCGAGTACGAACCCGCGATCGCGGTCGAGCCCGGGTTCTCGCCCTGGATCGGCTGGCAGCACTTCTTCAACATGTTCCTGATGGTGCTGATCATCCGCTCGGGCCTGCAGGTGCGCACCGAGAAGCGGCCGACCGTGTTCTGGACGCCCCGGGGCAACCCCAAGGGGAAGATCAGCCTCAACCTCTGGTTCCACCAGTCGCTCGACATCCTGTGGCTCGTGAACGGCGTGATCTTCGTGGTCCTGCTGTTCGTCACCGGGCACTGGGTGCGCATCGTGCCGACGAGCTGGGAGGTGTTCCCGAACGCGCTGTCGGCGGCACTGCAGTACGTCTCGTTCGACTGGCCGCACGAGAACGGCTGGAACAACTACAACAGCCTGCAGCAGCTCGCCTACTTCGCGACCGTGTTCATCGCCGCACCGCTCGCGGCGAGCACCGGGTTCCGCATGTCGGGGCTGTGGCCCAAGAAGGCCGAGAAGCTGTCGAAGGCGTACCCGGTCGAATGGGCGCGGGCGCTGCACTTCCCGATCATGCTCTACTTCGTGGCGTTCATCATCGCCCACGTCGCGCTCGTGATGCTGACCGGATTCCTGCGCAACCTGAACCACATGTTCGCTGCGCAGGATGCGGTCACCTGGACCGGATTCTGGGTGTTCGTCCTCTCGCTCGTGGTGATCGCGATCGCGTGGGTGGCCGCCCGCCCGCTCGTGCTCGCCCCCATCGCGAAGGCGTTCGGGAAGGTCTCCGGACGCTGAGCCGGAGCTAGCCTGAGGGAGTGAGTGACAGCATCGACATCGAGACCTTCTGGCGACGGGCGAGGGCGGCTGATCCCCGCCTGCCCGAAGCACAGCCGGAGGCGTGGGGTTTCGGTGCCACACCGCAGCAGGCCGACGAGCTTCTGGCGCTGGTGATCAGCGGAGTGAAGGTGGGTACCGCCTCCGCGCTGTGGGACTACGAACAGGCCGGGGAACCGCTGCCGCGCGTGGGCGAGCTGAGCATACTCCTCGACGGTGCCGAGGTGCCGCGAGCCGTGATCGAGACCGTCGCGGTCGAGGTCGTGCCGTTCGACGAAGTCGACGAAGAGCACGCTTTCGCCGAGGGAGAGGGCGACCGCACGCTCGCGCACTGGCGTGAGGTGCACGAGCGCTTCTGGCGGCTGCACTCCGAGAACCCCCGCGGATACGAGCCGGACATGCCCGTGGTGTGCGAGCGATTCCACCTGCTCCTCCCGTCGGATGCCGCGACTGCACCCACACGGTGAAGGATCATTCTCGACGACGGAAGGAAGATCATGGCCGAGGCGTACATCATCGATGCGGTCCGCTCCCCGGTCGGACGGCGCGGCGGATCGCTCTCCGGCATCCATCCGGCTGATCTCGGTGCGCACAGCCTCCGCGCGCTGGTCGATCGGGTCGGCATCGACGCCGGGGCGATCGACGACGTGGTGCTGGGGGCGATCGACGCGATCGGCGGACAGGCGGGGAACGTGGCACGCACCGCCGCCCTGGTCGCCGGATTCCCCGAGCATGTGCCCGGTGTCACGATCGATCGCCAGTGCGGATCGAGCCAGCAGGCCGTGCACTTCGCGGCGCAGGCCGTGATGAGCGGCGTGAACGACCTCGTGATCGCGGGCGGTCTGCAGAACATGTCGCAGGTGCCCCTGACCGCGGCGGCCATCGTGGGGGAGGCCTACGGATTCACCACCCCGTATGCGGAGTCGCCGGGGTGGCGCGAGAGGTACGGCGACCAGGAGATCTCGCAGTTCGCCGGTGCGGAGCTGATCGCCGAGAAGTGGGACATCTCCCGCGAGGATATAGAGCAGTTCGCCCTGGAGAGCCACCGCCGCGCGGCCGTCGCGCAGGACGAAGGTCGCTTCTCGAACGAGATCGCCCCACTGAACGGTCTCGACCACGACGAAGGCGTGCGCCGGGACACGACCCTGGAGCGGATGGCACAGCTCGCGCCGCTCAGGGAAGGCGGACGGATCACGGCCGCCGTGTCGTCGCAGATCAGCGATGCCTCCAGCGCCGTGCTCATCGCGAGCGCACGGGCCGTGCGCGAACACGGACTCACGCCGCGCGCACGCATCCATCAGATGACGGTCCGCGGCGCCAGCCCCGTGCTCATGCTCACGGCGCCCATCCCGGCGACCAGGCACGCTCTGGAGCGTGCGGGGCTCGGCATCGGCGACATCGACCTGTTCGAGGTGAACGAGGCTTTCGCTCCCGTGGTCCTCGCCTGGATGCGCGAGCTCGACGCCCCCTACGAGAAGATCAACGTCAACGGCGGCGGCATCGCGCTCGGCCACCCGATCGGTGCGACCGGCACGAGGCTGCTCGCGACCATGCTGAACGAACTCGAGCGCACCGGCGGACGCTACGGCCTGCAGGCGATGTGCGAGGGCGGCGGTGTCGCGAACGTGACGATCATCGAGCGCCTCTGACCTGCCGTCGCGCGAGCATCAGCGCAGACAGCGAGAGCGGGCCGCCTCCTCGGGGAGACGGCCCGCTCTCGCGTGTGCGATCGATCAGGGGCGGACGAAGCGGACCTCGGTCAGCGTCTCGCCCAGGAACGGCTCGGTGTGCGATGCGCCGTCGAGGCGGAAGCCGTTGCGCGCGTAGAACCGGTGCGCGCGGGGGTTGTCCTCGGCGACCCACAGATACAGCGGCTCGTCCTTCTCGACGGCCGCGTCGAACAGCTTCTGGCCGATGCCGGTGGAGTGCCACGCATCGAGCAGGTAGATGAAGTAGAGCTCGCGGAACGCGGGAGCGTCCTTGTCGCGGGCGGGACCGGACCCGACGAAGCCGACGATCTCGCCGTCGACGAGCGCGGCGTTCATCGTGAACTCGGGGCCCTGCGAGGCCCAGTGCGTCCACAGCTCGGCCATGCGGCGGGGCGAGACCTTCTCCAGCGCCGCCTTGCTGATCAGGTGGTCGTAGGTCTCGTGCCAGCACTGCGCGTGCACGCGACCGAGGGCTTCCGCATCCACATCACGGACCGGACGGACGATGACTTCAGGCTGGGCTTCGGCGCTCATGTTCGTGACTCTACGCGCGGCGTCCACGAAGAGGAAATCGAGTGGATGTTCGATGACACCCGATGCGCGGGCATGGAGGGTTCGCACAACGATGTTCGCTGATCGTGCGCTCCTGGCTACGATCGATCCTCGTGAACGTGATCTGGCGGACCCTCCTGGTAATCCTCGGCGCTCGCCGCCGCGTGCGACGGGGGAAGACCCTCGATGCGTCGGCGGTCAGCAGCATCCGCCTGACCACGCTGCCGACCGACATCGATATCCTGCGCCACATGAACAACGGGCGCTATCTGTCGCTCTTCGACCTCGGACGCTGGGATCTGCTGATACGAACCGGGCTGTTCGACGCGATGAAGGAGCACGGCTGGTACGCGGTCGTGTCCAGCGAGACCGTGACGTTCCGCAAGTCGCTGCAGCTGTGGCAGCGCTTCGACGTGCAGTCGCGCTTCATCGGCCACGACGACAAGGCGGTGTTCCTCGAACACAGGGCCGTCGTCGACGGAGAGATCTACGCGCGGGTGATCGTGCGCTCGCGCATGCTGCGCCGTACCGGCGGCACCGTCAGCAACGAAGAGCTGTTCGCCGCCGTGGGCAAGCCCGAAGGCGTGCCGGAGATCGATGCGTGGGTTCACGACTGGGCCGCGGCGTCCGCCCTCCCTCCCGTGCGGGTGAAGGCTCCGAGCGTCTGGGGGTGAAAGAAGCGACGGGGTAGCCGGCCCGGGACGGGCCTGTATACCGTGCAAACCAGAGCACGGACCTAGGCTGAAATCCATGGCTGACTCCCTGTCGGATGCCGTGGCATCCGCACCCCTCGCAGACCGTGCCGTCGAGCTCGCTCGTCGGTGGGCGATCGAGGCCGCGGCGATCGAACCCGACCCTGCCGCCGCCCGTCTCGCCGGGGTGCTGCAGGACGTCAACGGTCTGCCGTTCACGCTCGGCTTCGTCGACGGCGTCATGCGCCCGGAGAGCCTGACCGCCGCGGCCTCGCAGCTGCACCGGATCGCCCCGATCGTGCCTGAATTCCTGCCTTGGTACCTCCGCTCGGTGGTGCGTCTCGGCGGCGGTGTCGCGCAGATCCTGCCCTCGCCCGTGGTGCCGATCGCCCGCCGGGTGCTGCGCGACATGGTCGGCCACCTCGTCGTCGACGCGCGCCCAGCGAAACTCGGAGCGGCGATCGAGCGGATCAGGGCGAACGGCTCCCGTCTCAACCTCAACCTGCTCGGTGAGGCCGTGCTCGGCGAGACGGAGGCGCGGCGGCGGCTCGACGGCATCCACGCGCTCATCCAGCGCCCGGATGTGGACTACGTCTCGGTCAAGGTCTCGGCGATCATCAGCCACCTCTCGATGTGGGCGTTCGACGAGGTCGTTGACGAGGTGGTCGCTCGCCTCCTGCCGCTGTACGTCACCGCGGCGGCCGACGGCACCTTCATCAACCTCGACATGGAGGAGTACCGCGACCTCGACCTCACGATCGCGGTCTTCACGCGCATCCTCGAAGACCCGCGCCTGACCGGACTCGAGGCCGGGATCGTGCTGCAGGCCTACCTGCCCGACGCCCTGCCCGCCCTGCAGGAGCTCACCGCCTGGGCGCAGGACCGTGTCGCGCACGGCGGCGCCCGCATCAAGGTGCGACTCGTCAAGGGCGCCAACCTCGCGATGGAGCACGTCGAGGCGCGCATGCACGGCTGGACGCCCGCGACCTACGACACCAAGCTCGACACCGACGCCAACTACCTGCGCTGCCTGGACTGGGCGCTGCAGCCCGAGCGCGCCGCGGCCGTGAAGCTCGGCGTCGCGGGGCACAACCTCTTCGGCATCGCCTACGCGTGGCTGCTGGCGGGGGAGCGGGGTGTGCGCGAGGCGGTCGAGTTCGAGATGCTCCTCGGCATGGCACAGGGGCAGGTGCAGGCCGTCTCGCGCGAGGTCGGCCCGGTGCTGCTGTACGTGCCGGTCGTGGAGCCCGCTGAGTTCGACGTGGCCATCAGCTACCTGGTGCGCCGGCTCGAGGAGAACGCCTCGTCGGAGAACTTCCTCTCCGCCGCGTTCCGACTCGGCGAGGACGAGTCGCTGTTCGTGCGCGAGCAGGACCGCTTCCTCGATGCGCTCGACAGGGCAGGCGACCCCACGCTGCGTATCGGGCCGCGTCGCACGCAAGACCGCAGCGCGCCCGTGCACGAGTCCGTGCGGACGGCACCCGCAGCCCCGGTGCCCGAGACCGACCTCACCAAGGCGGTGCTCGGCATCTCGCGCGGCTCCGACGACGGAGGACGAGAGGCGTTCCTCGAGACCGCCGTGTACTCCGCCCGTGAGCTGGATCAGGATGCCGGCGGAGCGCCGGGCTTCTCGAACACCGCCGACAGCGACCCCGCCCTCCCTGCGAACCGCGAGTGGGCGCGTGAGGTGCGCGAGCGCATCCCCGCATCCGACCTCGGCGCCGCCACGATCGCGGTCGCGCGGGTCTCGGATGCGGAGGATCTCGAACGGATCGTGCAGGGCGTGCATCGCGCGGCCCCGTCTTGGGGCGCGCGGCCCGCCGCCGAACGCGCCGAGGTGCTGCTGCGCGCTGCGGCCGCGCTCGAATCGCGCCGGGGGGATCTCATCGAGGTCGCGGCCTCCGAGACGGGCAAGATCTTCGCCGAAGCCGACGTCGAGGTGAGCGAGGCGGTCGACTTCGCCCGCTACTACGCGGCCAAGGCGCGCGAACTCGACGCGATCGCCGGAGCCGTGTTCGTCCCGGCGGCGGTCACCGTCGTCGCACCGCCCTGGAACTTCCCCCTCGCGATCCCCGCCGGTGGCGTGCTCGCCGCGCTCGCCGCAGGTTCCGGCGTCGTCTTCAAGCCCGCGCCGCAGGCCCGCCGCTGCGCTGCCGTGATCGCCGAGACCCTGTGGCAGGCGGGGGTGCCGCGCGACCTCCTCGCACTCGTCGACATCGAGGAGGGCGAGCTCGGGCGCGCGCTCATCACGAACGACGCCGTCGATCGCGTGATCCTCACCGGAGCGTGGGACACGGCCGCGCTGTTCCGTTCGTGGCGGCCCGACCTGCCGCTGCTCGCCGAGACCAGCGGCAAGAACGCCATGATCATCACCCCGTCGGCGGATCTCGACCTCGCCGTCGCCGACCTCGTCAAGAGCGCCTTCGGGCATGCCGGGCAGAAGTGCTCGGCGGCGTCGCTGGCGATCCTCGTGGGTCCGGTCGGACGCTCGGCTCGGTTCGCCCGCCAGCTGGCCGACGCCGTGCGCTCGCTGCACGTCGGGCAGCCGACCGATCCGTTGGCCGAGGTGGGCCCTGTGATCGAGCGGCCTCACGGCAAGCTCGCCTGGGCGCTGAGCGAGCTCGAAGGCGATGAGCAGTGGCTGATCGAGCCCGCGCTCGCACCGGGAGACGACGGCAGCGGACGGCTGTGGCGGCCCGGCATCCGTGTCGGTGTGCAGCCGGGGTCGCGCTTTCACACCGAGGAGTTCTTCGGGCCGGTGCTGGGGGTGATGCACGCGCCGACGTTCGCGCGCGCCGTGGAGATGCAGAACGCCGTCGCCTACGGGCTCACCGCAGGTCTGCACACCCAGGACCCGGAGGAGCTGTCGTACTGGCTCGGACGGGTGCAGGCCGGCAACCTCTATGTGAACCGGGGCATCACCGGGGCGATCGTGCAGCGCCAGCCGTTCGGCGGGTGGAAACGTTCCTCGGTCGGTCCCGGTGCCAAGGCCGGTGGCCCGAACTACCTCATCGGCCTGGGGTCGTGGCGTTCGCAGCCGGGCGGACCGGCCTCCAGCACCCTGCATCTGCAGGGGCTCGACTCCCGCATCACGGCCCTGATCGAATCGGCCCAGTCGTCGCTCGCCTACGAGTCGTTCGAGTGGCTCCGGCGCTCCGCACTGTCGGATGCGCTCGCCTGGGACCGGGAGTTCGGGCAGGTGCGCGACGTCTCGCGTCTGGGCGTGGAGCGAAACCTCTTCCGCTACCGGCCGGTGCCCGTCGAGGTTCGCGCGACCGACGATGCGGCTCTGCAGGACCTGCTGCGCGTCGTGATCGCCGGAGTGCGCTCGGGTGCGAAGTTCGTCATCTCGACACCGGTGGGGCTGCCCGCCGACGTGCGTCGAGCCCTCGGCGACCTCGATGCCCCGGTGTTCCTGGAGAGCGACGACGAGTGGCTGCAGCGGATGCTGCGGCAGGACGATGCGTCCGACGGCGTGGTGCTTCCGGTGAGCGATCGGGTGCGGCTGGTCGGCGGCCGTGACGGGGTCGCCGCTCTTCGCGCGAAGCTCGCGACCGCCTCGGCCGGTGATCCCGACCTCGCGGTGTACGACGGCGAGGTGACGGCCGCCGCGCGCATCGAGCTGCTGCCGTTCGTGCACGAGCAGTCGATCTCGATCACCGCGCACCGTTACGGCAACCTCGATCCGTGGAGCAGCGACGTGATCTGATCTTCGTGTAAAGAATTCTTGACACACCTCCGGCGTCGACGTACGCTGAGCGTGTCAACAATCTTTTACATCGGAGTCGTCATGGTCTTTGAAGAACGCAACGCCTGGGCCGGGCTGATCCTCACCCCCCTCGTGATGATCGTGTACGTCGTGCTGGTGCTCCAGGACGCCGGGGGAGGTCCGCTCACCGACGTCGATTGGTTCCCGCTCATGCTGTGGGTGATCGGTGGTGGCATCGTCGTCACTATCGCGGTCACCATCGGCTGGGGGCTCATCGCCGGGATCAAGGACCCCGACGGCGTCGGTCGCTCCGACATCCGCGACCGCGACATCAGCCGGATGGGCGGCCGTGTGGAACAGGGCTTCGTGGTGATCGCCGGACTCGGCGTCATCGCGCTGTGCGCGGTCGGCGCCGATGTCTTCTGGATCGCGAACACGATGTTCGCGGGCTTCGCGGTGTCGGCCTTCATCGGCTGCATCGCCCGGGTGATCGCCTACCGGCGGGGCCTCGTTTGATGGTCAAGCCCACCCGCGTCTCGAACACCATCCGCATGCATCGCGAACAGGCCGGACTCACCCAGGCCGAGCTCGCGCGAACAGTCGGCGTGACGCGCCAGACGCTCATCGCGATCGAGCAGCAGAAGTACTCGCCGACGCTCGAACTCGCATTCCAGATCGCCCGCGCCTTCGGCGTCGGCCTCGACGACATCTTCGAATACCCCGACACATCAGGAGCAGCATCATGAACCGATCGATGAAGGCGTGGAGCCGAGAGACCTACGGTTCGGCCGACGGTGTCGCCCTCGAGCGCATCCCGGTGCCCGTGCCCGGCCGCGGGGAGGTGCTGCTGCGGGTGCGCGCCACGGCCCTGAACGCGGGCGATGTGCGCCTCCTGCTCGGGGATCCTCTGCTGGTGCGGCCGGTGTTCGGCATGACCCGTCCCAAGTACCCCGTGCGCGGCATCGAGGTCGCCGGCACCGTGGTCGCCGTCGGTCCCGACGTCGTCGGCGCCGAGATCGGCGAGGAGGTCGTCGGCGAGCTGGTCGGCGGTGGCGGGCTCGGAGAGTACGTGACCGTACCCGCGTCGCGACTCGTGCCGATCCCCACCGGCGTCGAGCCGGAGGCCGCCGCATGCCTCCCCGTCGCGGGAGGAACCGCGTGGCAGGCGCTGGATCTCGCCGGGCTGGGCATCTCGGAGGGCGGTCGTTCCGGCGGTGCGACGCCACGGGTCCTGATCATCGGCGCCTCCGGAGGCGTCGGCACGTTCGCGGTGCAGCTCGCGGCCCTTCGTGGCGCCGAGGTCTGGGTGAGCTGCCGTGACCGAAACGCTCCCCTGGTCGAGCAGCTGGGCGCCGTGCGCACGTTCGATCACCGGGTGTCGCCGCTGAGCGTGCTACCGGACGGGCGATTCGACGTGATCATCGACATCGCCGGAGGCATCCCGCTTCGAGAGCTGAAGCGCCTCGTGGTTCCCGGCGGCAACGTCGTGCTGGTCACGGGCGACGGCGGACACGTGCTCGGCCCTCTCCCGCGGATGCTGCGCGCCGTGTTCCTGTCGATCGGCTCGCGGAGCATCCGACCGCTCGCCGCGTCGCCCCGCGCCGAGGTGCTGGCGAAGCTCCTCGAGCTCGTCGCCGAAGGTCGCGTGGTGCCGGTCATCGAGCGCGAGTACCCCTTCGGCGAAGCATCCACCGCCCTCGCGCGGCTGGAGGCCGGTCACACCGTCGGCAAGCTCGTGGTCACCGGCTCCTGATCCCGCCCGGATGGGGCGGCACCGCACGGCGCTCTGGCGGCGCACAGGGGGCGGGTGACACAATGGACCTCGGCGTGCCCGAGTCGCATCTTCCCCGAAGCCCGCTCTGAACGAGTGAAGGGTCGAAGGACCGCCGGGCCCCTGGACAGCGTCCGCCGCGCCCGTCCTCCGAGGAGAGCACCCATGTCGACGCCTGAAGCCGCCGTCTCCACCGCCCCCGCCCGCACCGCGCACCACCGCCGCTATCTCATGTGCAAGCCGGAGCACTTCACCGTCAACTACTCCATCAACCCGTGGATGGAGCCGACGAAGCCCACCGACACCGCCAACGCGGTGGCCCAGTGGCAGAAGCTCTACGACCTCTACATCGAGCTGGGCCACGAGGTCGAGCTCATCGAGCCGCTCGCCGGGTACCCCGACATGGTCTACACGGCCAACGGCGGTTTCCTCATCGATGGCCGCGCCTACGTGCCCGAGTTCCGCTTCGTCGAGCGCCAGGGCGAGTCGCCGGCCTTCGCCGAGTGGTTCCGCGCCGCGGGGTACGACACCGTGATGCCGAAGGAGGTCAACGAGGGCGAGGGTGACTTCCTGCTCGTCGGCGACGTGATCCTGGCCGGCACCGGTTTCCGCTCCACGGGCGACAGCCACCGCGAGGTCGGCGAGGTGTTCGGTCGCGAGGTCGTCTCGCTCAACCTGGTCGACCCGCGCTTCTACCACCTCGACACCGCGATCGCCGTGCTCGACCCGGTGCAGGGCACGGAGAACGGCGGCCCGGAGCGCGCGAACATCGCCTACCTCCCCGGTGCCTTCGACGACGCGAGCCGCGCCATCCTCGAGGAGCGCTTCCCCGACGCGATCCTGGTGTCGGACGAAGACGGTTCGGTGTTCGGCCTGAACTCGGCGAGCGACGGCTACAACGTGGTCATCTCGCCGCGTGCGAAGGGCTTCGAGAAGCAGCTGCGCGAGCGCGGATACAACCCCATCACGGTCGACCTGTCCGAGCTGCTGCTCGGCGGCGGCGGCATCAAGTGCTGCACGCTCGAACTGCGGGGTGCGAAGTGACCGCGCTCGACGAGACCACCGCGGCAGGCGCCGAGCCGCACGTCGCACACAACTACCACCCGCTGCCGGTGAACATCGCCCGCGCGGAGGGGGCATGGGTGACCGACGTCGAGGGCAAGCGCTACCTCGACCTGCTCGCGGCGTATTCTGCCGTGAACTTCGGCCACCGGCACCCGGCCCTCGTCGCGGCGCTCACCGAGCAGCTCGGACGGGTGACGCTCGTCAGCCGTGCGTTCCAGAGCGATCGGCTCGAACCGTTCGCCGCGGCGCTCGCCGAGCTTGCCGGCAAAGACCTCGTGCTGCCGATGAACACGGGGGCCGAGGCCGTCGAGACCGGCATCAAGGTCGCCCGCGCATGGGGCTACCGGGTCAAGGGCATCCCCGAGGGCAAGGCGCGCATCATCGTGGCTGCCGGTAACTTCCACGGCCGCACGACCACGATCGTCAGCTTCAGCGACGACGAGACGGCCCGCGACGATTTCGGCCCCTACACGCCGGGCTTCGACGTCGTGCCGTACGCAGACGCGGAGGCCATCGCCGCGGCCATCACCGACGAGACGGCGGCCGTGCTGGTCGAGCCGATCCAGGGCGAAGCCGGCGTCGTGATCCCGCCGGAGGGGTACCTGCGCCGCATCCGCGAGATCTGCGACGAGAAGAACGTGCTGTTCATCGCCGACGAGATCCAGGCCGGACTCGGGCGCGTGGGCGAGACGTTCGCCTGTGACCGCGAGGGCGTCGTGCCCGATCTCTACCTGCTCGGCAAGGCGCTCGGCGGCGGCATCCTCCCGGTCTCGGCCGTGGTCGGCGACGCCGATGTGCTCGGCGTCATCCGTCCGGGCGAGCACGGCTCTACCTTCGGCGGCAACCCGCTGGCTGCGGCCGTGGGCCTGCGCGTGGTCGAGATGCTGCAGACGGGCGAGTTCCAGGAGCGGGCGCGTGCACTCGGCGCCCATCTCGAGCAGGCGCTGCAGCCGCTGATCGGCCACGGCGTCACCGCCGTGCGCATCGCCGGGCTCTGGGCCGGCGTCGACATCGATCCCGCCAAGGGCACGGGTCGCGAGATCGCCGAGAAGCTCCTCGAACGCGGCGTGCTCGTGAAGGACACGCACGGACAGACCATCCGCATCGCACCGCCGCTCGTGATCCGCGCGACCGAACTCGACTGGGCGGTGGAGCAGCTCAAGCTCGTGCTGGGCGCCTGATCAGGCGCATCCCGCCTCCGCGCACGCGGGCACGGGCAACGCCACCGCAGGAGAGGGCCGTGGCCTGGGGATGGCGACGGCTGGCGGTGGCGCTGCCCTCGAGCGTGCTCAGGCCGGCGGCGAGTCCGGGTCGAGCGTCTTGAGGGTGTCTTCTTCTGCTTCGTTGTCGGCGTCGAGTTGATCCTCGGTGGTCTCGTCGCCGCCGAGCGCCGCGCGGTGTCCCTGGCCTGCGTCGCCCTGGATGGCGCCGCCGGTCGACTCTCCGCGCGAGCTGTCTCCCTGGATCGCGCCGCCGGTGCCGTCGCCCTGACCGGAGTCCTCGTCGGCTCCTCCGACGCGGCGCGCGCCCTCGGCCGGATCCTGCGGGTGGGGGGTGCGTTCCGTGTTCTCGTCCATGCATCGACGGTACGTCGAGGCGTTCGTCTCGGAGAGGGCGTTGACAAACGCCCTGACGCGGGTCAGTTCTCGCGCTCGCTCTTCTTGGCGCTGCGGATCGGTGTGGTCACAGCCGCCTCGTCGCTGAACTCGATCGGGTCGACCTCGATCACACGGAGGGGGCGGGTCTCGTCGAGCGTGAGCAGGAAGCGGCGATTCTCATCGCGCCGGAGGCGGCCAGAGGTCGCCACCCAGATCACGCCGATCGCGCACGCGACGAATCCCGCGGTGCCGCCGAGCATGATCGCGGCGCGCGGTCCGAAGGTGTCGGCGACCCATCCGGCGATCGGCGCCCCGACGGGTGTCGAACCCATGATGACCGCCATGTACAGGGCGAGCACACGTCCGCGCAGAGCGGGATCGGTGGTGATCTGCACGTAGCCGTTGGCGGTGGTGAGGAGGGTCACGATCATGAACCCGGTGAAGGTCAGGGTGACGGCGTAGGACGCGTATGTGGGCATGGCCGACGAGACGAAAGCGGCGATGCCGAACCCGCCGGCGGCGAGGATCACCACGCGCACGCGGGCTCGATCGCGTCGGGCGGCGAGCAGGGCTCCGATCAGCGAGCCGATCGCGAGGACCGAGCTGAGCACGCCGTACCCGTCGGCCCCGGCGCCGAACTCGAGAGCCATGGTGGAGGCGAAGATCGGGAAGTTCATGCCGAACGCGCCGATCAGGAACACCGTGACGAACACCACGCGCAGGTCGCTGCGCCCCCACACGTAGCGGAATCCGGCCGCGAGTCCGCCGCGGTTGCGGTTCTTCAGACGCGGAGCGAGCAGGCTCCGGCGCATCAGCATCAGTGCGAGCAGCATCGCCAGGAAGGTCGCCGCGTTCACGATGAAGACCCAGCCCGAGCCGATCGCCACGATCAGCAGGCCGCCGACGGCAGGCCCCACCATGCGGGCGAGGTTGAACGATGCCGAGTTGAGGGCCACCGCGTTGGAGGTGTCGCCGGTGGAGACCATGTCGGAGACGAACGCCTGCCGGGCCGGGGCGTCGAACGCGTTCACGATGCCGAACCCGAGGGCGAAGCCGAACATCATCGGCAGCGTCATGAGGTCGTTCAGCAGCAGTACGCCGACGGCGATGGCCAAGGCGAGCAGTGCCGACTGGGTGGCGAACAGGATGTGCCGTCGGTCGAAGCGGTCGGCCACCCACCCGGTCAGACTCACGAGCACGAGCGGAGGCCCGAACTGCAGGGCCATCGTCACGCCCATCGCGGTGGCGTCGTTGTCGGTCAGCTCGGTGAGCACCACCCAATCCTGAGCGGTGGCCTGCATCCATCCCCCGACGTTGGAGATCAGGGCGCCCGCGAACCAGATCCGGTAGTTGATGTTCGCGAAGGAGCGGAACATGGCGCTCATCGTTCGACCACCCGCCTCATCAGCGCGCTGGCTTCGCGCAGCGTGGTGAGCTCGGCCTCGGTGTATTCGACCTCGCGCAGCATGTCGGCGAGCAGCTCGTCGCGTCGACGGATGGTCTCGGCGACGATCTCGGTGCCTGCCACGGTGATGTCGACCTGCACACGGCGGCGGTCGTCTTCATCGGGCGTGCGCACCACGTAGCCCTGCTCCTCGAGGCCGTTGATCGTGCTGGTCATCGAGGGGGCCGTGACGCGCTCGCGCTCGGCGAGGGTGGAGACCGTGCGGCGGCCGTTCATGCGCAGGTCGGCGAGCACCGCCAGCTGCGCGTCGCTCATCGAGTCGGCGGCGCGGGCGCAGCGGAGGCGGCGGGCCAGCCGGAACGTGGCCATGCGAAGGTCTGTGGCGGTGAGGTGGAGTGATTCATCAGACGCAGACATTACTTAGATAGCCTATCTAATTTTTCGGATGCCGTCTCGGCAGCGGGCACAATGGAGGGGTGACCCGAACGCTCGCTCTCGAAATCGCCGTGCAGGACCCCGTTGGAGTGCGGATCGCCGCAGAAGTCGGCGCCGACCGCGTCGAGCTCGCCACGGCCCTCGCCCTCGGCGGGCTGACCCCGTCTCCCGCGACCCTCGAGCTCGCCGTCGAGGCGGCAGGTGCCGACGGCCCCGAGGTGCACGTGCTGATCCGGCCCCGCGCGGGCGGTTTCCACTACACCGAGGACGAGCTCGTCGTCTCCGAACGCGATGTCCGCCGCGCGGTCGCCGCCGGTGCCGCAGGTGTCGTCATCGGAGCCCTCGACGCGGAAGGGCGCCTCGACCTCTTCGCGATGGCCCGTCTGCGCGACGCCGCCGGGGGCGCGCCTGTCACCCTGCACCGCGCCATCGACGTGACAGCCGATCCTGTCGCGACGCTGCAGAGCGCCCGCGAGCTCGGCCTTCGCCGCGTGCTCACCTCGGGCGGGGCATCCGCCGCGATCGACGGCATCGAGACGCTGCGCGCTCTGGTCGCTGCCGCCGAGGGCGAGATCGAGATCATGGCCGGCAGCGGCGTCGACGTGACCAGTGCTCCGGTGCTGGCGGCGGCGGGCGTCGACGCCATCCACTTCTCCGCGAAGCGCGCTGTGACCGAGGACGGCGGCGTGCGCATGGGGTCGGCCTCCGACGGGGTCGGCGGCTACGAGGTCACCGACCGCGACATCGCCTTCGCGATCCGGGACGCCCTCGCGCGGTAGCCGCCCCCTCGCAGGGTGAGTAGGCTCGCACCGTGATGGATACCCGCGAGTTCACTGACGCCTATGGCGTCGACATCGTCTATGACGTCCATCCTGCGCACGGGACGCCCCGGGGAGTGGTGCAGCTGCTGCACGGCGTCGGCGAGCATGCCGGGAGATATGGAGCGCTGATCGCCGCGCTCACCGGCGCCGGCTTCCACGTCTACGCCGACGACCACCGCGGGCACGGACGCACCGGCATCCGTCAGCACGGCGGACCCGAGAGGCTCGGACGCCTGGGCAAGGGCGGACTGCGCGCGGCCGAAGAGGCGGTCTGGCAGCTGACCGGCATCATCCGCGAGGAGAACCCCGATCTCCCGCTCGTGCTGCTCGGGCATTCCTGGGGCTCGTTCCTCGCGCAGATGCTCGTCAATGATCACCCGGAAGCCTGGGACGCCGTGATCCTCTCCGGATCTGCACTGCGGATGCCCGGTTCGCTGAACGCCGCGCCGCTCAACGCGCGCTGGGCAGGCGAGGGGGCCACGGGTCTCGAGTGGCTCAGCCGCGATCCTGCCGTGTGGGCCGCGTTCGACGAGGATCCGCTGACCACCGACGTGCCGCTGCTCAAGCTCTTCGGCCCGATCGAGGCCGCGAAGCTCTACGGCCGCCCGGCCAAGGACCTCGGATACGACATCCCGATGCTGCTGCTCGTGGGTCGGGACGACCCGGTGGGCGGACCCCGCAGCGTGCACAAGCTCGCCGACGAGTACCGCAGCCGTTCCGGCCTCACCGACGTCACCACGCTCGTGTACCCGGATGCGCGCCACGAGATCTTCGCGGAGCTGCAGCAGGAAGAGGTGCGTGCCGACGTGCTCGCCTGGCTCGACACGCACATCCCCGCGCGCTGAGATTCGCGGCTTCATCGCCGAGACCCATGCTCCTCGCCGATACCCACGGTGGCGACCGCTTGTGACGGTGGGTCTCGGCGAGGACCGTGGGTGCGGGCGTGAGGTGTTCCCGGATGAGGCCGGTGTGACGCGGCGTTACGCGCGGTGAAGACGTGTGACGCTGCTGCCTCGACCGGCGCGGAGCCCCCGTAGATTCGGGGCAATATTCCGCGCATGAGCGAGGAGTGCCCCGTTCTGCGGTGCCCTCGCACGGGAGGGACCGCTCCGATGAGCTTCGTGAAGGACTGGCAGGACTGGCACGCGTCACGCGAGCGCTACGCGGGCTCGGAGTACGGTCCGTCGGCATTGGAGTCGACGAACTGGCTCATCACCGAGGCGGCGGCCGTCGACGGCATCCCCGGTCTCTGGGCGCTCACCGGTGACGGGGGCATCCGCGGCAGCGAGCTCGGTCGGGCGGGATCCACCGTCGTGCTGCGCGGAGGCGAGAGCATCCGCCTCGGACGCCGCGAGCTGCGCGTGTTCGAGCGCCACGGCGCGCTCGCCCTGCGGGTGCTGAATCCGGCCCGTCCGCAGCGCGAGTGGTTCACGGCGATCGACGCCTACGCCCCCGACGAGCGCTGGCGGCTGCCGGCCGTGTTCGAGGAGACGCCCGACGAGCAGATCGTGATCACGTCGGTCGACGGGGATGCGCGGGAGACGCCCGTCGCCGGTCGACTGCGGTTCGAGCTGGCAGGGGCCCCGGAGACGCTGACCGTGACCCGGAGCGCTCAGGGAGCGCTCGGCGCGGTCTTCGCCGACGGCACGAACGGGCTCGAGACGTACCGCTTCCGGTTCCTCCCGGTCGACGAACCCGCCGCCGACGGCACGGCCGTGATCGACTTCAACCGCGCCTACCTGCCCCCGTGCGCGTTCTCGGACCAGTTCGTGTGCCCGCTCCCGCCCGTCGGCAACCGGTACTCGACGCCCATCCGTGCCGGGGAGCGCGTGGTGGTGCTCGGAGGCTGACCCGCCGGAACCGGGGCTGCGCGCCTTAAGCTGGAACCGTGCACGGTGAATACAAGGTCCCAGGTGGAAAGCTCGTCGTCGTCGACCTCGAGATCGAGGACGATCGGATCGCCCGCTTCCGCCTCGCCGGCGACTTCTTCCTCGAGCCCGACTCGGCGCTGGACGACATCAACGCCGCCGTGAACGGACTGCCGGTCGAGTCGGACGCGACCGTGATCGCGAACGCCGTCCGTGGAGCTCTTCCCGACGGCGCCCAGCTGCTCGGCTTCAGCCCGGAGGCCGTGGGCACCGCGGTGCGCCGTGCGCTCGTGACCGCTCCGGGCTGGCGTGACTTCGACTGGGAGATCGTGCACGATGAGGCCGTCTCGCCGCGCATGAATCTCGCCCTCGACGAGGTTCTCACCTCGCGGGTGGGCGAGGGCCGCCGTCGACCCACCCTGCGCATCTGGGAGTGGAACGAGTCGGCCGTCGTGATCGGATCCTTCCAGTCGTACCGCAACGAGGTCGACCCCGAGGGCGCGGCGACCCACGGGTTCGACGTCGTCCGCCGCATCTCCGGCGGAGGGGCGATGCTGATGGCGGCCGGACAGATCATCACGTACTCGCTGTACGTGCCCGCATCGCTCGTCGCCGGCATGACCTTCGCCGACTCCTACGCGTTCCTCGACGACTGGGTGCTGCAGGCGCTGCGCTCGCTCGGTATCGACGCGGTGTACCAGCCGCTCAACGACATCGCGAGTCCGACCGGCAAGATCGGCGGTGCTGCCCAGAAGCGCCTCGCCAACGGGGGAGTGCTGCACCACGCGACCCTGTCGTACGACATCGACGGACAGGTGATGACCGAGGTCCTCCGCATCGGTCGCGAGAAGCTCAGCGACAAGGGCACGACCTCCGCCGCGAAGCGCGTCGATCCGCTGCGCAGCCAGACGGGGCTCGAGCGCGCCGAGATCATCGAGCGTTTCAAGGACACGTTCCGCTCGCTGACCGACGCCGAGACCGGATCGATCTCGGCCGACGAGTACGCCGATGCCGAAGCCCTCGTCGAGTCGAAGTTCGCCACCGAGGCGTGGCTGCATCGGGTGCCGTGACGGCGCCGGATCCCGACCTCTCCGCCGTGGCGGACCCGCCGGACGCCGCGCCGGCGATCGAGCCGGTCGCGCCTGAGCCGGTCGTGCCCGACCCCGTCGTGCGCGGTGCGGTCACGATCGTCGAGGGCGACAACCTCGCCGTGGCCGCGACCCTGCCCTCCGGATCGTTCACCCTCGTGTACCTCGACCCGCCCTTCAACACCGGTCGCACGCAGGAGCGGCAGGTGGTCACCGCGCGGCGGACGTCCACAGCTCCTCGAGAGTCCGTACCGGACGTCGACCCGGCCCCGGAATCCGGCGACCGCGCGGGGGCGGCCGGCTCGGATCCGAGGACTTCTGCGCTGGGGACGCCCGAGCCCGAGACCGAGGTGCGGCACGGATTCCACGGCCACGCGTACGAGCGGGTGCGCGGGATGCTGCGCGCCTATGACGACCGCTTCGACGACTACGGCGCCTTCCTCATGCCTCGGCTCGAGGAGGCGTGGCGGCTGCTCGCCGACGACGGCACCCTCTATCTGCACCTCGACTATCGGGAGGCGCACTACGCGAAGGTCATGCTCGACGCGGTGTTCGGGCGGGACTGCTTCCTCAACGAGCTGATCTGGGCGTACGACTACGGCGCCAAGTCGCGCAGTCGCTGGCCCACCAAGCACGACACGATCCTGGTCTACGTCAAGAATCCGCGCGAGTACGTCTTCAACTCCGACGAGGTCGACCGCGAACCCTACATGGCGCCGGGACTGGTCACCCCTGAGAAGGCCGCGCGCGGCAAGCTGCCCACCGACGTCTGGTGGCACACGATCGTGCCGACGACGGGGCGGGAGAAGACCGGCTATCCCACGCAGAAGCCGGAGGGGATCCTTCGCCGCATCGTGACGGCATCGAGTCGTCCCGGAGACCGTGTGCTCGACCTGTTCGCCGGGAGCGGCACGACGGGAGCGGTGGCCTCGGCGCTGGGCCGGGACGCCGTGCTCGTGGACGACAACCCCGAGGCGGTGCGGATCATGAGGGCGCGGATGCCGCACGCCGAGGCGACGACGCTCGACTGACGCGGGTCCTCAGGACGGACGCAGCAACACGAGGAACTGCTCGATCTCGGCGGCCATGTCGAGGGACGGATCGAGCATCCACGCGGCCTGGAGCCCATCAGCCAGGGCGTGCAGAGTGCGCACCACCCAGGCGGGGTCGAGGTCGTCGCGCATCCGGCCGGCCTTCTGATCCTCGGCGACCTGGGCGCGGGTGAGGGCCTCGACCCGCTCGGTGCGCTCGCGGAAGTAGGCGTGAGCGGGGTGCGAGGGGTCTCCCGCCTCGGCGGCCAGCTGCGCGTAGAGCTGCACGAGTCCGGGGACGGAGGCGTTGTGGCGCATGACCGCGAGGAAGGCGCTGGAGGCGTCTTCGCCCGAGTACTCCTGCTCGTCGCGGTCGTCTCTGGCTCGGAGGATCGCGACGAAGAGCTCTTCCTTGCTGCCGAAGTAGTGCAACAGCCCCGCGGGGCTGAGGCCGGCGGCATCCGCGATCTCCCGCACAGAGGCCTTGCGGTATCCGTGCTCGGCGACGACGGCGAGAGCGGCTTCGAGGATCTCCTCGCGCTTGGCGACGCCCTTCGCATACGCCCCTCGTGTCGCCATGGCTCCAGGGTAACCGGCGCGACGAGATCACAAAAACCAAACAACGTTCGTGAATGGCTTGCGAGGATGACCTGCGATCTGCCAGCATGTCGGATTAATACCGAACGACGTTTGGTATTAACCTGATTCCGCTCGATGAGGAGCCGACATGTCCGTGTCCCCGCTCGACCCCGCCGCCGAACTCGCCCCCACCGGCACGATCCGCTCGGCTCAGCCTCAAGCGGGGGAACCGGCGGCGAGTCCGCCCGCGAATCGGCGCCTGCTGCCCAGCCTGTTGATCGCCTCGCTCACCCTCTTCGCGACGTACGGCGGGCTCATCGCGATCCTCCTGCCGAGCCAGGTGCTGATGATCGACGAGGCGAACAAGGTCGCGAACCTCGCCGTCGTCACCACGATCTCCTTCGTGTTCACGCTGTTCGCCCAGCCGATCGTCGGGGCGCTGAGCGACCGTACACGGTCGCGTTTCGGCCGCCGCGTGCCGTGGATGGTGCTCGGTGCGATCATCGGCGGCATCTTCCTGTTCGGCATGGGGTCGCTCACCGACATCCTCTGGATCACGGTGTTCTGGGTGATCATCCAGGTCGCGCTGAACTTCTTCCAGGCACCTCTCACCGCCATCACCGCCGATAGGTTCCCCCGCGCGAAACGCGGTGGGGCGAGTGCGATGATCGGACTCGGCACGCAGGTGGGCATGACGGTGGGCATCATGCTGGCCGGGGCGTTCGCCGCGCAGATCGGCATCGGCTATGCGGTGTTCGGCGGGGCCGTGATCGTGGCGGCGCTGCTGTTCGCGCTCGTGAACCGCGACTGGTCGTCGAAGCAGGCCGCGGTCGACGCGTTCCGCTGGCGCGCGTTCTTCGCCGGCTTCTGGATCGATCCGCGCCGCCACCCCGACTTCGCCTGGGCGTTCGCCGCGCGGTTCCTGCTCATCCTCGGCTACTTCGTCGTCAGCGCCTACCAGCTGTACATGCTCACGGACTACATCGGCCTCCCGCTCGCGGACGCCCAGGGCGCGGTCGTCACCCTCACCCTCGTCGCCTTCGTCCCGACCCTGATCGCGATCGCCCTCTCCGGCTGGTGGAGCGACAGGGTCGGTCGCCGCAAGGTGTTCATCTACGCCGCATCCGTCGTCATGGTCGCAGGATTCGCCATGCCGCTGCTGCAGCCGAACATGACCGGCATGATCCTGATGAGCGTCATCAACGGCATCGGTTTCGGCCTGTACATGTCGGTGGATGCCGCGCTCATGACCGAGGTGCTGCCGGACGAAGGGGCCTCGGCGGGCAAGGACCTCGGAATCCTCAACGTCGCGACCAACGTGCCGCAGGCGCTGAGCCCCGCGATCGGCGGTGTCATCATCACGTCCCTCGGCGGCTACGCGATGCTCTTCGTCTTCGCGATCGTGTTCGTGATCCTCGCCGCTGTCGCGACCGCGCCGATCAGGGGAGTGCGCTGATGACCAGGAACGACCGGGAGAATGCTGTGATGACCGATACCGACTTCGAGACGACCGCCGACTATGTCGAGGTGAGCACGAGCGCAGGACGGGTGCGCGGCCGCTGGCGTGCGACCACGGGAGGGCGCGGCAATCCGCGCTCGGCCGGCTTCCTCGGCATCCCGTTCGCCGAGGCGCCGATCGGAGAGCTGCGCTTCCAGGCGCCTGTGCCGAAGGCGCCGTGGGAGGGCGTGCGCGACGCGCTCGAGTTCGCCGCCACCGCACAGCGCGGGGACCCCGGTGTGACGCTCATCCCCGAGCCGAGCATCGAGGGCGACTCCACGCTCAACGTGAACGTCTTCACCCCGGACCCGACCCGTGCCGAGCAGGGGACCGGTCTCCCGGTGCTGGTGTGGATCCACGGCGGCGGGTACTTCGCGGGCTCACCGGCGAGTTCCTGGTACGACGGACGCAACTTCAACCGCGACGGCGTCGTGACGGTGTCGCTGTCGTACCGTCTGGGCTTCGACGGCTTCGGCTGGATCGAGGACGCACCGTCCAATCGCGGTGTGCGCGACTGGCTGCTCGCCCTCGAATGGGTGCAGCAGAACATCGCGGACTTCGGCGGGGATCCGTCGCGGGTGACGATCGCCGGGCAGTCCGCCGGTGGAGGCGCTGTCCTGACCCTGCTCGGGATGGAGAAGGCGCAGCACCTGTTCCAGGGCGTGTACGCGATCTCCGGTGCGCTCGCCGACGTGGCTCCCGCCCGCGCCGAGGCATTCGGGCGTGCACTCGCCGCAGCGGCGGGCGTCGAGCCGACCGTCGCGGGCTTCTCGTCTCTGAGCGAGGAGCGCATCCTCGAGCTGCAGAAGAAGGCGACCGAGCTCGGACCGGCTTCGCTCGGCAGCGTGGTCGAAGACGGCCTGCCACTCGGGCCCGCCATCGACGGCGACCTGCTGGTACGACCCACACGGGAGTCCCTCGCCGCGGGGGTCGGGGCGGACAAGCCGCTCGTGCTCGGTGCGACCGACGACGAGTTCACGATGGTGTTCGCAGGTTCCGAGAAGAAGCTGCGCTGGGTGCCGAGGTCGCTCCTGCTGAACAGGCTCGGGCTGCCGAAGAGCGTGCGACGGGAGTACCTCGCCGCCAACTCGGACATCACCGGGCTCGGCAACGCCAGGGTGGGCGGTCGGCTGCTGACGGATCGGATGTTCCGCTCGGCGCTGCTGAAGATCGTCGCCGACCGTGGCGACGCCCCCACCTGGCTGTACCGGTTCTCCTGGCCGTCGGGGCACTTCGGCTTCGCCGAGCACTGCCTCGACGTGCCGTTCTTCTTCGACTGCCTCGACGGTCCGGCCATGGAGCCGCTCGCCGGACCGCATCCGCCCCAGGAGCTGGCCGACGAGGTGCACGGCGCCGCTGTCGCCTTCATTGCCGGTGGGGACCCCGGGTGGCCGCGCCATCAGGGGGCGAAGGGCGTCGCCCGGGTCTACGACGTGCCGACGCGTGACGTCGCCGACGCTTACGCCTCGGTGCGGCCGCTGCTGAAGGGGTGAGCGGGAGGCCCCGGTGCGTCAGGTGATGTAGATCTTGCGGAGCGTCTCGGTGACGGTCCAGGTCGTGCGCATGCCCTCGGCGAGGCGCACCACCGAGCCGGGGCCGATCTCGAGGTCGGGCAGTCCGGAAGAGGCGAACGCGATCGTGGCGCGGCCCGACAGCACGACGAACACCTCGTCGGCCTCGATGTCGGTCGCGGTACCCGGTGTCATCTCCCAGATGCCGATCTCGGTCCCGCCGAGCGCCGCCAGCTCGTGCACGGCGGCTGTCGGCGAACCGGCGAGCACCTCTTCGGCAGGGAGCGGCTCGTGATCGAGTGCCAGGGCGCCGGCATCCACTCCCGCCCCTGCGGCGAGACCGTTCACGAGTCGAAGCCCATTCCGACGGCGTCGAGCGTCTTGAGGAACAGGTTGCGCTTGCCCTCGTTGTGGTCGGCCTGGTTCATCGCGGCCCGCACCAGGTTGACGCCGATCGACGCGGCGGGTTCGGGAGGGAACGGGATGGGCTTCTCGCGCACCATCCGCAACTGGGTGCGCTCGGTCTCCTCACCGGCGAGCTTGTCGAGCATGACGTCGGCCGCGAAGCGCGCGGCGCCGACGCCGAGCCCGGTGAATCCGGTCGCGTAGGCGACGCGGCCTTTGCGGGCGGTGCCGAAGAAGGCGCAGAAGCGGCTCGACGAGTCGATCGCCCCGGCCCAGCGGTGGGTGAAGCGCAGACCCTCCAGCTGCGGGAAGGTGGTGAAGAAGTGCGAGGCGAGCCGGCGGTGACTCTCGATGCGGTCCTCGTACTCTGGCCGCACCTTGCCGCCGAAGTGGTAGACCGCGTCGTAGCCGCCGAACAGGATGCGGTTGTCGCCCGTGAGCCGGTAGTAGTGGAACTGGTTCGCGCTGTCGGCGAGGCCCTGGCGGTTCGACCAGCCGATCGATGCCAGCTGCGCGGTGGTGAGCGGCTCGGTCATCAGCACGTAGTCGTACACGGGCACGGTCATCAGGCGGTTGCGCTTGAGGAGCGAGGGGAACACGTTCGTACCGAGGGCAACGGCATCGGCGACCACCCTGCCGTTCGGGGTGACCAGGGTGATCGGTCCCGATCCGTCGCCCTCGATCCCGCGCACCAGGCTGTGCTCGTAGATCTCCACCCCCAGGTCGGCGGCCACGCGGGCCAGCTCCACGCCGAGCTTGGCGGGGTGCACCATCGCGCAGCCGTCGCGGTCCCAGTCTCCGGCCAGGAAGGTGTCGGAGTGCACCTCGGCCTGCACGGCTTCACGGTCGAGGAAGCCCGGCTCATCGCGGAACCATTCGACCTGGTGCGGCTCGACGGCGACGGCCAGCTGGCCCGTGCGCTCGAACTCCGCATCCATGCCGTACCGCTGGATCGTCTCGCCGATGCCGTCGAGGTTCGCGTGGCCCAGCTCTTCGAGTCGGTCGATCTCCTCCGGCCAGCGATTCACACCGTTCTCATGGCCGTGGGTGAGGCTCGACTCGCAGAAGCCGCCGTTGCGTCCGGACGCGGCCCAGGCGATGCGCGAGGCCTCGAGCAGCACGACACGGCGCTCGGGGTCGCGCTCCTTCGCGCGCACCGCCGTCCACAGGCCGGCGTACCCGCCGCCGACGATCGCGAGGTCGGCGCGGACCGTGCCGTTGAGGCGGGGGTGCGTCGGCCGATCCACGTCGTCGAGCCAGAACACCCGCAGGTCGGTGTCGCGGAGCGAGGCGTCGATGACGGACGGCGACGGCGGCTGGCGTTCGAAGACGGTGGTGCCCATTGTTCTCTCCGTTGTGTGCGGGGCGCGCCTCAGCGCGTGCCCCAGTTGTAGAGGTCTTTGTAGAGGCCTGCGTAGAGCATGCTCTCGGTGTGGGTGATGCCCGGGATGGTGCGGATGCGGGTCGCGATGAGATCGATCAGGTGCTCGTCGTTCTCGCACACGGCCTCGACGAGGATGTCGAAGGTGCCGAGCGTGACGACCACATACGCCAACTCGGGGATCGTGGTGAGCTCCTCGGCGATCTCGCGCGGGTCACCCGAGACGCGGATGCCGATCATCGACATGCGGTGGAAGCCGAGCTGCATGGGGTCGGTGACGGCGACGATCTGGATGATGCCGGCCTCGGTCATCCGCTGCACGCGCTGGCGAGCCGCCGCTTCGCTCAGACCGACCTCGCGCGCGATCTCGGCGTAGGGGCGGCGGCCGTCTTCCTGCAGCAGTTCGACGATGCGCTTCGAGATGTCATCAAGGGCAGGCTGGGACGGCTTCGTGCTCATGTGTCGATATTGTCAGCCGGTTCTGCATTCTGCAACCGATTCAGTTGTTTCGTTTGATCAGATCTTCAGATTCCGTATGGATGTCGATACGATGACCCCATGTCCAGTCACCTCCTGAAGAACTCCGCGCCGCTGCAGAACTTCATCGGCGGCCGCTACGTGCCCGCGAGCGGCGCCGACCGCATGCCGCTCGTCGATCCTGTCACCGAAGAGACCTACGGGGAGCTCCCGGTATCGGACGGCAGCGACGTGGATGCCGCCTACGCCGCCGCATCCGCCGCCTTCCCGATCTGGCGCGACACCACGCCCGGCGAACGGCAGCTGGCACTGTTCCGCATCGCCGACGAGATGGAGGCGCGAGCGGAGGAGTTCGCCGACCTCGAGTCGCAGGACACCGGCAAGCCGCGGGCCAGCCTCGTCGCGGACGAGATCATGCAGTCCGTCGATCAGCTGCGCTTCTTCGCGGGTGCGGCGCGAAGCCTCGAGGGCAGGGCCGCGGGGGAGTACCTCGCCGGTCACACCTCCTTCGTGCGGCGCGAACCCGTCGGCGTGATCGGCCAGGTCACGCCGTGGAACTACCCGCTGAACATGGCGGTGTGGAAGATCGCTCCCGCGCTCGCCGCCGGCAACACGGTCGTGCTGAAGCCCGCGGAGTCGACGCCGCTCACCACCCTGCTGCTCGCCGAGATCGTCGCGCTGCACACGCCGGCCGGCACTCTCAACGTCGTGCTCGGAGACAGGGACACGGGTGTCGCGCTCGTGGAGCACCCCACGCCGCAGATGGTCGCGATCACCGGTTCGGTGCGTGCGGGCATGGCGGTCGCGCGTTCGGCGGCCGACGACGTCAAGCGCGTGCACCTCGAGCTCGGCGGCAAGGCTCCGGCGATCGTCTTCGCCGATGCGTCGATCGACAAGGCCGTCGAGGGCATCATCACCGGCGCGTTCTTCAACGGCGGACAGGACTGCACTGCCGCCACCCGGGTGCTGGTGCACGCCTCGCGGCACGACGAGCTGATCGCCGCGCTGGTCGCCAGGGCGAAGACCCACGCCCGCACCGGCGGCCCGCACGAGGAGGGGGTGCTGTACGGCCCGCTGAGCAGTGCGGCACAGCTCGCGCAGGTGCAGGGCTTCATCGATCGCCTGCCCGCGCACGCGACGATCGAGACCGGCGGACGCCGCCAGGGCGACCGCGGCTACTTCTGGGAGCCCACGATCGTGTCGGGCGTGCGACAGGACGACGAGGTCGTGCAGGGAGAGATCTTCGGACCGGTGCTCACGGTGCAGGCGTTCTCCGAGGACGCCGAGGCCCTGGAGATGGCCAACGACGTGCCCTACGCGCTCGCCGCGTCGGTGTGGACGACCGATCATGCCAGGGCGATGCGCTTCTCGCGTGATCTCGATTTCGGCTGCGTGTGGATCAACACCCACATCCCGTTCGTGTCGGACATGCCGCACGGAGGATTCAAGCACTCCGGCTACGGCAAGGATCTGTCGCAGTACGGTTTCGACGACTACACCCGCATCAAGCACGTGATGAGCGCACTCGACTGATGTGGTGGCGGCGTCGGCCGGCGGCGTGCCCTCAGGTGCTCAGGATCTTCACGCGGGGAGTGTCTTCACGCGGCGAGTGTCTTCACGCGGCGGTGCTCGCGCAGGGTGAACTGAGGACGCTCCTCGATCTTGATCGCGCCGTCTTCGAGCCAGCCGTGACGGGCGTAGAAGGCGTCGGCGCGCTCGTTGCCGTCGAGCACCCACAGGTAGGCGCGGTCGTGACCGGCCTCGGTGATCCGCTGCTCGGCGGCTACGAGCAGGGCATGACCCGCGCCGGTGGACCAGGCGGAAGGGTCGGCGTAGATGCCGTACACCTCTCCGTCGACGAGGCCGTCGGGGTCGCGGCCCGAGCCGAGTGACGCCCAGCCGATGAGGAGGTCGTCGCGCACGGCGACGAGGGTTCCCAGGCTCGTCGGCAGCGGCTCGGCGAGTATGCGCCGCCAGCCCGCGGCCCTCTCATCGACGGAGAGGCCGTCGAGCACGGACTGGTCGATGAGTCCTCGATAGGCGGCCTGCCACGAACGCACGTGCACGCCGGCGATGTCTTCGGCGTCTTCGGCGCGTGCGTCGCGGATCACCAGTGCACTCATCCCGCCACCCTACGGTGATCGCAGAGGCGGCGTGGGGTCGTGCGGTGCCGGTCAGCTCACGTTCTTCTTGAGCCACGGAAGCGGGTCGACCGCCACCGTGTTGATGTGGACCTCGAAGTGCAGGCACGAACCGAACACGTACCCTGTCGAGCCGACGTCGCCGATGTACTGGCCCTCCTCGACGCAGTCTCCGACCTCGACCGCGCGACTGCCGTAGGTCATGTGCGAGTAGACGGTGCTCACGGCCTGCCCGTCGACGATGCTCTCGATCTGGATCGTGACGCCGTAACCCTGGTAGCTCTCGGTGGACCGGGAGACGCAGCCCTTCATCGCTGCGTTGATGGGGGTGCCGATGGGGGCGGCGAAGTCCTGGCCGAGGTGGGATCGGCCCGGCCGCGAGGCGCCGAAGCCATCGGTGAACGAGTAGGTCCCGTCGGCCATCGGCATCACGATGCGTCCGGCGAGAGGGATGTCCATCGCGCTGGAGAGAGGCATGCCGGCGGCGACGGCGGCGGCAGCGGCGCGGGAGCGGGTCTCCTTGATCTCCTCGGGCGTCGTCGCGGAGAAGTTCCCCCGGGGATCGATCTGGGCCCGGATTCCCGCCTTCGCCGTGTACGACTGCGCGGTTCCTTCGGCCGCGGTGGAGACGCTGGCGCTGGCGTTGGCGGCCTGGCCTCCGACGGGGTTGAGTGCGGGAAGAGCCGCGCCGGAGATCAGCACGCCGATCGCCAGTGTGGCACCAAGTGCCTTAGCCCTCGCCCACCGGCGCTTCTCCCGGCGCACCAGAGCTCGAGAAGTCGGCGCCGTCGGCGCAGCCAGGTGTCGCGGGCGCAGACGAGGATCCCAGGAGCGGGGGGCGCGGGGTGCCTGTGGGGTGGCCGGAGGGGCGTCGGAGGAAGGGGTGGGCGCTGCGGAGGAGGTGGGGGTTGCCTCGGGTGTGAGGGCCGCCTCGGGTGCGGGGGCTGCCTCGGGTGCGGGGGTGGGCAGTGCTGCCTCGGGTGTGGGAGTCGCCTCGGGTGTGGGGGTTGCCTCGGGTGTGGGGGCTACCTCGCGTGTAGGAGCCGCTTCGGTTGCGGTTGCCGGGGCTGCCTCCGCTCCCGGGGCGGGGTCAGCCGCGGAAGCGGTGCGGGCGGAGGAGGCATCACCCGGAGTGGCTGCTTCGGGCGCAGAAGCAGCACGAGCCGCATTCGCCCGGCGGGAACTCCGTGAATCTGCGGTGGCGGAGCGCCTCAGGTCGCGCCGCAAGAGCGGTCGCGTCGAGTCAGGGACTTGTGCGGGGGCTTCCGAGGCGTCGTGATCGCGCTCGGGTGGCAGGGAGTTCGTGACGGGGTCCTTCCGGGAGGCAGGTGTGCGCGGCGGGCGATCCCCCCGGATGCCACCGTTACCGATCTGTAATCTAATTCGCGAAGTCGAGAGCGTCAAATCGAGAGCGCATGGATCGAGATCACGCGTCGCGGAGGGGTGCTCGGGCTTCGATCGACCTCGGTGTCTGTATGTTGCGGAGGACGATGCACCGATTCTGCGCCGGGAGCCCGACGTCCGGGCGAGCCGTGGGGTACGATCTGCCGTACGTGGGGAAAGGCGGGAATCCGCCTCGCCTGTGGAGAAATCGCGGACCTCGTATGAGTTCCGGAATACTGCCCTGAACTGGCCTTATTCGGCGGGGAATGTCGGTGGTTCCGGGTTGACTTACGCGCATGACAACCCCGGTGGAGACGCTCGGTCAGACGGCCGCTGATCTGGACGCGCTGCTGCGCTCCGACGTGGTGGCGGGGTTGCCGGATGACGCGAAGATGCAGCTCTTGCGTGTGGCGGGGGAGGTGCAGCGGCGCGTGGAGGCGCTGGTCGTGGAGACGGTCGCATCTGTCGATGCGCGCCCGGCCGGGTCGGGTGAGGTGGCATTCTGCGGTCGATTCGGGTGTCGGACGATGGGCGAGCTGCTGCAGCGGGTGCTGCGGACGGATGCCGCTGGCGCTGGTCGAGTGGTGAAGGCGTCGAAGGCCGTGCGTCGCGAGGTGGAGCTGTCGTCGGGGGTTCGCTTACCGGCGCGGTGGCCGGCGATGCGGGCGGCGATGCTCGACGGGGCGGTGGGGGTGGCCGGGCTGCTGGCAGCGACAGGACCGGTGGAACACGCTGCGGTCCGGGTCGGTACAGCTGACCGGCTGCTCGCAGATGCGGAGCTTGCGGCGTATGCCCGCGGGTGCGCGGTCGCTGCCCAGGGGGCGGACGACGGCCGCCGCGCCGACGCGGATGCGGCTGTCGACGGCGAAGAGGCACCACCGGCGACGCCGGAAGACCTCCGGATCCTGGCGCAGGTGATCGTGCAGTACCTCGACCCCGACGGCGCGGAGCCGGCAGACGACATCGCGATGCGCGCCCGGGGGATCATCCTGGGCCGGGCGAAAGACGGGGTGATCCCGATCCGGGGCGGGCTGCTGCCCGAGGTCGCGGGACAGCTGCAGCGCATCTTCGACGCCTATCTGAACCCGAGAGTCGACGGGCCATCCGCGCCCGGGATCGTCGTTTTCCAGCCATCCGTCCTGGTCGACCATGATGACGTCGCCTCCACCGAGGCGGGGAGGGGAACAGGCGACGATGTCCTCCCTTCCGACGATCCCGCCCGGATGGTCGACACCCGGTCCCGCGCACAGAAGCAGCACGACACCCTCGCCGCGGTGCTGGGGATCGCTGCGCGGCACGATGAGATGCCCCGTCTCGGTGGCGCCGCACCGACTCTGGTCGTGACCGTCACCGCCGACGACTACATCGCCGGGCGCGGGTGGGCGCAGGTCGACGGTATCGACGTGCCCGTATCCATGCGCACCGCCGCGCACACCGCCTGCGCGGGTGGAGTGCAGCGGGTGCTGTTCGACCCGGCAGGGCGCATCATCGGAATCGACATCTCCGACCGGATCTTCAGCGCCCATCAACGCCGGGCGATCACTCTCCGTGACCGCGAATGCCTGATTCCCGGCTGCCACGTCCCCGCGACGTGGTGCGAGATCCACCATGTCCAGGAGCACTCGCGCGGCGGGCCCACCCACACCGACAACGGCACAAGTTGTTATGGGCACCTTTTTCAGTGCCCAGCGCCCGTTTAGTCGCCCTGGGTTTGTCGAAGTGCCTTGATCTTGATAGCTGTGATTTGGGACTTCCGCTGGCTTCAATGGAGACTTTTGTCTAGGTAATTGATGAACTGCACCCAAGAATTGGAGTTCACGATCAGGGATAGGTATGTTCGGAACCCAGTCTTCGGGCCGCAGCGGACCCCAATCTTCGGGGAATAGCGGACGGTCCGTTTGGAGGGAATCCGGGGGGATATCCGTGTTGCGCATCCGATATTGGGCACTCTTGCTGGGTGTCATCCTGCTCATCAACGCCGTTCTCATCTTTGTGAACGCCGACGGGCAAGTCGAGGGCTATGTGAGCAGTGCGATCTGCTTGCTGGCGGGGATCGCGAACGTAATCTACGCTTTCTGGCGCCGCTCGGCGACGCCGAATCCGTCGGCTTCGCACGGAGACTGATCCGTCCGTGAACCTTCGACACGACAACACCGATCTCGTCGACACGACGGCGCAGGCCGCGGACTCCCGTGAGGAGCGGAGCGGAGCGCGACACCTGACCCCTACCTTGTTGAGATCAGTTCCTCTTCTCCCGGCGCTGACTTTCCGGCGCTGTTGCCGGTCGGATTCCTGATCTTCTCCGCTGTTTTGAGGGCGACGTCCGCGGAGCGGAGGGTGGCAGTCATGTTCTGTGCCAGATTCGTACGGCCTGTTGTTACGCCGGGCCGATGCTGTCTACTGCGGGGTTTATCGTGGAGGTGTGACGACGCCGAAGCGCTTCGACCTCACCCGCTAACGCCGCAACAAGTTCCGCGTCCACCTTCGTTGACGCGGCATGACGTGCGGCGAGCTCCTGTTCCTGCCCACCATCCGTCGTGGTCAGCGTGGCTGCGGACGCGAAACCGAGTTCGTGGTGGGTCGCAGAATACATAGCACGTCCGCGGCCCCGCGTGGTGGGATCCCAGCCGACGATGGCGCGTGCCCCAGCCGGTGAGCACAGCCCGCAACAGGCCGGCTGCCCGCCGCTCGGCACTGCTCAGGACGTGAACCGAGACATGCAGGCTCGGCGTGACGTGTCGACTAGTGCGACACGATGTGGCATGCTGGCGGGCGTTGCGCCCGGCTCCGTGTCGGCATCGCGTCGGAACGACACCTGGCGCGGTACACGAAAACCAGACAGGCAACCCAGGGAACAGATGTCCAGACCACTCGCGGGACCGCAGGGCCTGCTGCGCACGCTCAACGGCCGCGCGATCCTGGAGGCGCTCGCTCGCAGCGGGCCGCAGACCCGTTCGGAGCTGATGTCCGCCACCGGTCTGTCACGCACCGCGGTCACGCAGGTGCTGCGGATGCTCGAGAACGCCGGGGCCGTCGCGTCGGCAGGCCTCGACCGGGACACGAGAGGCCCGGCCGCCGGACGGGTCGCCCTGCATCCGCGCCTCGGATTCGCCGTCGCCGTGCACGTCGATCACCATGCCGCCCACGTCGTGCTCGTCGACGCCGGCGGAACCGTGCGGGCGGAGGAGCACGCCCCGTTCACCGAGGCCGAAGATCGCGTGACCCACATCGTCTCCCTCGTCGAGCGGTGTCGCCGCGCGGTGAAAGCGGCGAAGGGCGCCGTTCACTTGGCGGTCGTCGGAGTGCCCGGCATCGTCACGGCCGACGGCGGCATCCGCGACGACCTCGGCCCCGACGGCGGCGCATTCCGTGCGGCGCTGTCGACCGCCCTCGACTGTCCTGTGCGCATCGAGAACGATGTGAATCTCGCAGCCCTCGCCGAGCTCACCGCTGGAGAAGGAGCGGTCCTCGCCAGCTTCGCGCTGCTGCTCCTCGACGACGGGCTCGGGGCCGGCATCGTGATCGACGGCGCGCTGCACCGCGGCTTCTCCGGCGTCGCCGGCGAAGTCATGTACCTGCCGCAGACGCCCATCCCGATCGGTGCGCCCCTCGTGGGCGACGCGGTCGTGGGCGACCTGGCCCTCGGCGCCGGCCGCGATCCCGGGGCATCTTTCGCCGATCATCTGGAGGCGGCCGTCCGCGGAGACGCTGCGGCGGTACGGATCGTGTCCGAGATCGCTCGACGCATCGTTCTCGTGGCCGGCAGCGTGGGGCTGGTGCTCGATCCGGAAGCATTCATCCTCAGCGGCGAAGCAGCTCATCCGGCACTCGTCGCCGCGATCGTGCGGATCGCCGGCGAGTACGAGGCGCAGCTCCCCCTGCGGTTCCTCGTCTCCTCCTTCGGTCCGGAGGCTCCGCTGGTCGGCGCCGTCAACGAAGCGGCCGTTGCGCTCCGAGGCGAACTCTTCACCCGCATCCTCACGCCCGCCTCCCAGGCTGGCCGTTGAACACCGCCCGTCCGAGCACCGCCGCTCGAATCACCCGACAGGATCCTCGATGACCGCACCTTCCGACCTCGCCGATCGACTCGGTCTCGCGCCCGGTGCGCGGGCGATCATCCTCAATGCGGATGATTTCGGCATGTGCCATGCGGCTAACACCGCCATCGTCGACCTGCTCACAGCCGGACGCATCGACTCGACGACCGTGATGGTCCCGTGCTCGTGGTCACCGGCAGCACTCGCTTTCGCGGCCTCCCGCACCGACCTCGACGTCGGCGTGCACCTCGTTCTCACCAGCGAATGGGCCCGCTACCGGTGGCGCCCGCTGACCGGTACCGCCACGAGCCTCGTCGACGCCGCCGGCTTCTTCCCGACCGACGTCCTGTCCGTCGAGCAGAACGCCACCGATGACGATGTCGCCGCCGAACTCGCCGCCCAGCTGCAGACCGCGCTCGACGCCGGCGTCGACGTGACGCACCTCGACAATCACATGGGTTCGGTCTACGGGCTCGTGACCGGCCGAGGCTTCCTCCGCCCGGTGTTCGAGCTCGCCGCACGACACGGTCTCCCGTTCCGGCTGCCGCGCAGCATGGACGGGGTCGGCGAGAATCCCGCGCTGCAGGCCCAGCTCGACGCTGCGGCGGCAGCCGCCGATGCAGCCGGCGTCGAGATCATCGACCGGCTGTGGTCGCACCCGTTCGAGCTCCTGCGCGAGGGCACACCGGATGAGGAGACGTACGAGCAGATGCGCGACGGCTTCATCGCGCTGCTGCGAGCGGTGCCGGCCGGAGTCACCGAGATCTACCTGCATCCGATGGTCGACGACGACGAGCTCCGCGCGGCTGTCGACTTCAGTGCGGCGAAGCGCGGCTACGAGCTGCGACTGCTGAGCGATCCGGCCGTGCTGCAGGCGATCGAGGACGAGGCGCTCGTGCGCATCGGCTGGCGCGACCTGCGCGACCTGCAAAGGGGAGACGCCCGGTGACGTCGCTGAGCGAGCGGGTGCGCGACCGACGTCTGGACGCGGCGCCGACCAGAGCGCAGACGATCGCGTTCGGAGCCTCCGGCTTCCCGACGCAGCTCATGGCGCAGACCTTCTCGGCCTTCGTCGTCTACTTCTACGTCTCTCACCTCGCCGTCCCCGCCGGGTGGGTGGCTGTCGCGATGATCGCCCACGGCATCCTGAACGCCGTGCTGAACCCCGTCGTGGGCACGGTCTCCGACCGGCTGCGCACACCGTGGGGCCGGCGCATCCCCTGGATCGGCGTGGGCATCGTGCCGCTCGTCGTCGCGTTCGCGCTGGTGTGGATGCCGCCAGAGCTCCCCGTGAGCGGCCTCATCATCTGGTTCCTCGTCGTCGTCGCCGTATACGACGTGGCCTTCGTGGTCGTGGTGCTGAACATCTCCGCCCTGTTCCCCGAGATCTTCCGCACCACCGAGGAGCGCGCCCGCGGCAACGTGCCACGACAGATCTTCGCGATCCTCGGCATGGTCCTCGGAACAGCCGGTGCGCCGGCGCTGTACAGCGCGCTCGGCTGGCCGGGCATGGCCCTGGTGCTCGGCGCCGTCTGCCTGGTGCTGCTCGTGTGGTCGTTCTTCGGGGGGATGATCGAGCGGCGGGTTCCGGAGGGGGCTTCGGAGGCCATGCGCTGGGGCGACCAGCTGACGTACACCTTCCGCAACCGCGCGTTCGTCCCCTACGTGCTCGGGTCGCTGTTCGTACAGACATCGATCGCCGTGATGCTGGCGGCGGTCCCTTTCTACGTCAGGTACTCCCTGCGCGCACCGGAGGGAGAGGGCAGCCTGCTGCTCGGGGTGATCTTCGTCACCGCGATCCCTTCGATCGTGTTGTGGAGCGCGGTCGTCCGCCGCACCTCTCCCCGCACCGCGCTGCTGTGGAGCGTCGCGGTGTTCGGCGCGGCCATGCTCGGCTACCTCGTGGCGGCAGACGTGCCCGGTGCGGTTCTGGTCGGTGTGGCGGTCGGCGTGGGCGTCGGCGGCCTGCTGCAGCTGCTCGAGGTCGTGCTCGCGCAGATCATCGATGAGGATGCCGCGCGCACAGGTCATCGTCGGGAAGGCGCCTACTTCGGAGTGAACGGCTTCGTGGTGCGCGGCTCGGTCGTGCTGCAGGCGATCGTCGCCGCGGTGGTGCTGACGGCATCCGGCTTCGACGCCGGTCTCGGCGACGCGCAGCCCGAGAGCGTCGACGGCGGCATCCGGCTGATGCTCGCGGTGATCCCGCTCGGGTTCACCGCGCTCGCCTGGTTCTGCTTCTGGCTCTATCCGATCAGGTCCCGCGACCTCTGACCGCTACGGACGAGCAGCCTGGCGCGCCTCCCACCCCGTGCGCACCATCTCGTCGACCGAGTACCGCATGGTCCAGTCGAGGTCGCGCGCTGCGAGTTCGCCCGTCGCCACGATGCGGTCGGGGTCGCCCGGCCGCCGTGGTCCGATCTCGGGGGTGAAGTCGATGCCGGTGACGCGGGCGACGGCGTCCATGATCTGCTTCACGCTGAGTCCGCCGCCGGAGCCGAGGTTGTAGGCGGCTTCGATCGGACGTCCGTCGGAGAGGCGCTGGGCTGCGGCGACGTGGGCCGCCGCGATGTCGCCGACGTGCACGTAGTCGCGCACGTTCGTCCCGTCTTCGGTGGCGTAGTCGTCGCCGAAGATCTTGGGGGTCGTGCCCGCGAGCAGCGCCTCGAACACGATCGGGAAGAGGTTGTGCGGGCTGACGTCGTAGACCGTCGGGTCGGCGGAGCCCACCACATTGAAGTACCGCAGCGACGTATGACGCAGCGGCCGCTCGGAGTCGGCCGTGGCGATGCCCTGGTCGCGCAGCAGCCACTCGCCGATCAGCTTCGATTCGCCGTAGGGGCTCGCCGGCTTCTTGGGGGTGTCCTCGACGACGAGCGCGACGTCGGGGGTCCCGAACACCGCGGCGGACGACGAGAAGACGATGTTCGAGACGCCAGCGGCCTCCATGGCCTCCAGGACCACGCGCGTGCCCTCGACGTTCTGCGCATAGGTGTGCAGAGGGCGCTGCACCGAGACGCCGGCGTACTTGAATCCGGCGACGTGGATCACCCCCGCGGCGTCGTGATCGCGCAGCGTCTTCTCGACGAGTTCGCGGTCCAGGATGCTGCCCTGCACGAACGCCACCCCCTCGGGCACGAACGATGCGACGCCGCTGGACAGGTCGTCTAGCACGACCGGGGTGAGCCCGGCATCGGCGAGGGCGCGCACCACGTGGGCGCCGATGTATCCGGCGCCGCCGGTGACGATCCAGGACATTGCGTTTCCTCTCCCGCCACGACGTCGTCGTGGCTCGATGGGTCTTTCCGTCAGGCGTCGCGGCGCGGGCCGGCAGACGGGGTCACCGTGAACAGCAGGGGGGCCGCGAATCGGGAGGCCGCGAAGGCCGCGTTCACGGCATCCGAGACCGCCTCGACGGCATCCTGCTCGATCAGTGCGATCGCGGCTCCGCCGAATCCGCCGCCCGTCATCCGTGCGCCCAGGGCGCCGGCCGCCAGCGCGGTGTCGACCGCGGTGTCGAGTTCGGGGGTCGAGATCTCGAAGTCGTCGCGCATCGATGCGTGCGAGGCGAGCAGGAGATCGCCGATCTCCCGTACACCCTGCTCGCGCAGCACCCGCACCGTGTCGAGCACGCGCTGGTTCTCGGTGACGATGTGGCGTACGCGCCGGAAGGTGACGTCGTCCATCAGCTCCTGGGCGCGCGGCAGGTCGTCGATCGACACGTCGCGCAGCGCGGACACCCCCATGATCGACGCACCGAGCTCGCACGAGGCCCGGCGTTCGCGGTAGCCGCCCGTGGAGTGCGCGTGCTTGACCCGTGTGTCGATCACGAGGATGGCGAGTCCGGCTTCGGCGACGGCGAGAGGTACGAGCTGGGTCTCCAGCGACCGGCAGTCGAGGAAGATCGCGGTGTCGGGGCGGCCGAGCATCGACGCCATCTGGTCCATGATCCCGGTGGGAGCGCCGACGGCCTCGTTCTCGGCACGTCGTCCGATGCGGGCGAGGGTCGTGCCGTCGAGCCCGGTGCCCCACAGCTCGTTCAGAGCGGAAGCCGTGGCCCCTTCGATCGCGGCGGACGACGAGAGCCCCGCTCCCACCGGCACGTCGGAGGCGATCGCGATGTCGAGTCCGCTGAACGGGCCGGCCTCCACCGCGGCCTGACGCAGCGCCCAGGCGACCCCGAGCGGGTAGGCGGCCCATTCCGGGACGGCCGGATGCGAGCCGGGTGCGGTGGGGAACAGGCGGTCGAGTTCGTCGAGGGCGACCTCGACCGGCTCGTCCGCGAAGGTGGAGCCGACCAGGACGCGACCGCGGTCGTCGTCGCGCCGGCCGACCGCGGCGACCGTGCGCTGCGGGATGGCGAACGGCAGGACGAACCCGTCGTTGTAGTCGGTGTGCTCGCCGATGAGGTTCACGCGTCCCGGCGCCGACCAGAGTCCATCCGGTTCGCGGCCGGTGAGCCGGGTGAAGAGGGTGCGGGCGTCGTGGGCGGCGGTCATGCGGATGCTCCGGGGTCGGTCTGGTCGTGCGAGGCGCGTTCGATCGCCTCGCGAAGTCGCGCGGCTCCGACCTCGGGCGGCACCTCGGCTGCCCACGCCCACATCGCGGCCTCGGAGCCGGCGAGGAACTTCAGCTTGTCGGCGGCGCGGCGGGGGCTCGTCAGCTGCAGGTGCAGGCGCACGGTGTCGCGACCGACGTGCACGGGTGCCTGGTGCCAGGCCGCGATGTAGGGGGTCGGGGAGTCGTAGAGCGCGTCGACACCGCGCAGCAGCCGCAGGTACAGCGGGGCGAGCTCGTCGCGCTCCGCCTGCGTGGTCTCGGCGAGGTCGGGCACGTGGCGGTGCGGCATCAGGTGCACCTCGAGCGGCCAGCGCGCGGCGAACGGCACGAAGGCGGTCCAGTGCTCGCCGCGGAACACCACGCGCTCGGACGCCTGCTCGGACTCGAGGATGTGCTGGAACAGGTCGGGGGCCGTGCGATCGATCGACTCCAGCACGCGGGTCGTGCGCGGAGTGACGTACGGGTACGCGTAGATCTGACCGTGCGGGTGGGGCAGGGTGACGCCGATCGCCTCACCACGGTTCTCGAACGGGAAGATCTGCTCGATGCCGGGCAGCGTCGACAGCGCCGCCGTGCGGTCGGCCCAGGCCTCGATGACGGTGCGGGCGCGGGTGACGGACTGCGTGCCGAAGGATCCCGCGTGCTCGGGGCTGAAGCAGACGACCTCGCAGCGTCCGACCGAGGTGCGCGTGCGGCCGAGGCCGAGGGCTGCGAGATCGTCGAGTCCGCGGGGCGCGTTGGATGCCACGGGCGCGGCGCCCACTGCTTCTGTGAGGGCGGGCCCGAACGCGGGCGAGCGGTTCTCGAACACCGCGACGTCGTAGCGCGAGGGCACTTCCGACGGATTGCCCGGAGTCTGCGGCGCGAGCGGGTCGGCGTCGGCGCCGGGCATCATCACGCGGTTCTGCCGATTCGCGGCGACGGTGATCCAGTCGCCGGTGAGCACGTCGAGGCGCATCGTCGCGGTGTCAGGGCGGGGGTCGAGCACGCGGGCGTCGATGGCTCGATCGGGTCCGAGCGCGGTGCCGGGGTCGTCGTAGTAGATGAGGTCGCGGCCGTCGGCGAGGGTCGTGGCGCGTCGGACGACGCCGGCGCCGAGGGTGTCGGTGCGCAACTCAGGAAGTTCGGGCGTGTTCACGTAAACATGGTACGCACAGAGCCGTGATAACGTCAACATGCCGGAGTCGCGCACCAGCGGTCTGCCGGAGTTTCGAGACGGAGGATGCGGGTGGGCGAGAGCGGACGTGACCGCGTCGAGGAACCTGTCTCCCGCCGGAGGCGCCCGGCTTCCGGGCGCGTGTCGATGGCCATGGTCGCCGCCCGCGCGGGCGTCTCGGGGCAGACCGTCTCGCGCGTCGTCAACGGCAGCTCGCGCGTCGACCCCGACACCCGCGCTCGCGTGGAGCAGGCGATGACCGCACTCGGCTATCGTCCGCACCGCGCAGCCCGAGCCCTGCGCACCGGTCGCTCGCAGACGATCGGACTCGTGGTCACCACCCTGGCGACCGTTGGCAACTCGCGGATGTTGCAGGCGACGGCCGAAGCGGCGGCCGAACGCGGCTACGCGCTCACCCTCGTGACCGCCGCTCACGGGGTCGCCGAGGCCTTCGATCGACTCGCGGAGCAGGAGGTCGACGGCGCGATCGTGCTGAACGAGGCATCGGCCCTGGTCTCCGCCGCTCAGCGCCCCACGGGACTGCGGCTCGTGGTCGTCGACGCACCGACCGGCGCCGGGTTCACCTCGGTGCACAGCGACCACGCGGGCGGGGCCGCCGCCGCCACGCGTCGACTCCTCGGCCTCGGGCACGCCACCGTGCACCACCTCGCCGGTCCTGCCGACTCCTTCGCCGCCGTCGAGCGCGAACGAGGGTGGCGCGAGACCCTCATGGCTTCCGGCATCCGTCCGCCCGCCGTCGTCCGCGGCGACTGGAGCGCCGATTCCGGGTATGCGGCTGGTCGAGAACTGGTCTCGGCCACTGCCGTCTTCTGCGCGAACGACCAGATGGCGCTCGGCCTTCTGCGGGCTGTTTCCGAGTCGGGTCGCCGGGTCCCGGAGGATGTCAGCGTGATCGGCTTCGACGATGTGCCGGAGGCCGCGAACTACCGGCCACCGCTGAGCACGATCCGTCAGGACTTCACCGCGCTCGCGCAGCGCGCGGTCTCTGCGCTGGTCGATGCGATCGAGGGTATGCCGGAGGAAGAGGGCGCCGCCGTCATCCCGACCGATCTCCTCGAGCGCGCCAGCACCGCGGAGTGCGTGCGGTGACCAGGGTCGTGCTGGCCCCCGACAGCTTCAAGGGCACTATCACGGCAGCCGATGCCGCGGCCGCCCTCGCCGACGGCTGGGCATCGGTCGATCCGACCGCCGAGTTCGTGCATCGGCCGATGGCGGATGGCGGGGAGGGCACCATGGCCGCGTTCGAGGCGGCTGTGCCCGGCGCCGTGCGGATGCCGCTCACGGTCGATGGCCCGGCAGGGCAGAGGGTCGACACCTGCTGGCTGCTGCTGCCCCCGACGGAGAGCGCCCCGGCGGGCACGGCCGTGGTCGATCTGGGTTCGACCTCCGGCATCGAGCTGCTGCACGAGCTGCGCCCGTGGGACGCCGACACCACCGGTCTCGGGCAAGCCCTCGCCGCCGCCCTCGACCACGGTGTCTCGCGACTCGTCGTCGGCATCGGCTCCAGTGCGTCCACCGATGGAGGCACGGGGATGCTCGCCGCGCTCGGCGCCCGCTTCCTCGACGCCGCGGGTGCACCTGTCGCACGGGGCGCGCGCGGTCTCGACGACATCGCCGCCGTCGATCTGAGCGCCCTGCGCGCGGCCCCCGAGGTGCGCGTCCTCACCGACGTCACCAATCCGCTCACCGGTCCGCGCGGTGCTGCCGCGGTGTTCGGCCCCCAGAAGGGGCTGCGCGCGGCCGAGGACATCGCTCTCGTCGACGACGGCCTGCGTCGCCTCGCCGACCTGTTGCACATCGACCCTGCCGGTCAGGGCCACGGAGCGGCAGGAGGCACGGGAGCTGCGTTCGCGGCGTGGGGTGGCGTGCCCGCTCCCGGCGCCGCAGAGGTGGCCGCGCTCATCGACCTCGCCGGCGCGATCGCCGACGCCGATGTCGTCGTCACGGGGGAGGGGTCGTACGACGGACAGTCGGGCGACGGCAAGGTGCCCTCGTTCCTCGCCGGGCTCGCCGCAGCGACGGGTGCTCGTGCGATGCTCGCCGCCGGGCGCATCACGGACGACGCCGACACCGCACCGTTCGCCGCGTGCGCCTCCCTCACCGCGCTCGCCGGCTCATCGGAGGCGGCACTCGCCGAACCGGGGCGCTGGCTGCGCGAAGCGGGAGTCGCCTTGGCGCGCACCCTGGTCTGATCCCGCTCCTGCCGGAGACCCCGGCCACGCGCGGCCGGGGTCGTCGCTCGCTGCGCGGGAGGGGTCAGCCGCCCAGCGCGGCCGACACCACGGCACGGGCCTCCGCCTGCACCTCGGCGAGGTGCTCAGGGCCGCGCAGGCTCTCGGCGTAGAGCTTGTAGACGTCTTCGGTACCCGACGGGCGGGCGGCGAACCAGGCGTGCTCGGTCTGCACCTTGAGTCCGCCGATCGCCGCGCCGTTGCCGGGCGCATGCGAGAGCTTCGCGGTGATGTCCTCACCGGCGAGCGCGGTTGCCGTCACGGCTTCGGGGGCGAGCTTGCCGAGGGTGGCCTTCTGCTCCGGCGTGGCCGGTGCGTCGACGCGCTGATAGGCCGAGGCGCCGAAAGCGGTCTCCAGCTCGCGATACCGCTCCGACGGGGTCTTGCCGGTCACGGCGATGATCTCGGCGGCCAGCAGACACAGCAGGATGCCGTCCTTGTCGGTCGACCAGACCGAGCCGTCCTTGCGGAGGAACGAGGCGCCGGCCGACTCCTCGCCGCCGAACGCGACCGACCCGTCGAGGAGTCCGGGGACGAACCACTTGAATCCGACCGGCACCTCCAGCAGGCGCCGGCCGAGCGATTCGGCCACGCGGTCGATGATCATCGACGACACCAGCGTCTTGCCGATCGCGGCGTCGCGCGTCCAGCCCTCGCGGTGCGAGAAGAGGTAGTCGATGGCGACGGCGAGATAGTGGTTCGGGTTCATCAGCCCCGCGTCCGGGGTCACGATGCCGTGCCGGTCGGCGTCGGCGTCGTTGCCGGTGAGGACGTCGTAGGAGCCCTTCTTCGCCACCAGCGAGGCCATCGCGGAAGGCGACGACGGATCCATCCGGATCTTCTCGTCCCAGTCCAGCGTCATGAAGCGCCAGGTCGGGTCGACCTCGGGGTTCACGACCGTGAGGTCGAGGTCGTGCATCTCCGCGATCAGCGCCCAGTACTCGACGGAGGCTCCACCGAGCGGGTCGGCGCCGATACTGACACCGGCCGAGCGGATGGCGTCGATGTCGATGATCGACGGCAGGTCGCGCACATAGGCGTCGCGGAAGTCGTAGCCGGTGAGGGAATCCCAGTCGATGTCGGCGAAGCGTTCCAGCTTCACACCCTCGAGGCCGCCGGCGATGAGGGCGTTCGCGCGGTCGGCGATCCAGCCCGTGGCGTCGGTGTCGGCGGGTCCGCCGTGCGGCGGGTTGTACTTGAAGCCGCCGTCGCGCGGGGGGTTGTGCGAGGGGGTGACGACGATCCCGTCTGCGCGGCTGGGGTCGTCGGCCGCCTTGCCGCGGTTGTACGTGAGGATCGCGTGACTGAGCGCCGGCGTGGGCACCCACGAGTCGCGGGAGTCGACGCGCACGTCGATGCCGTTCGCGAGCAGCACCTCGATCGCACTGCGCTCGGCGGGAAGCGACAGCGCGTGGGTGTCGCGGCCGAGGAAGAGCGGACCGGTGATGCCCTGCGCATCGCGGTAGTCCACGATCGCCTGCGTCGTGGCGAGGATGTGGTTCTCGTTGAAGCTGTTCGACAGCGAGGATCCGCGATGGCCGCTGGTGCCGAAGACGACCCGCTCGGCCGCGACCTCGGGGTTCGGCGTGCGGTCGTAGTAGGCGGCGATCAGTTCATCGACGTCGATCAGGTCACTTTCCTCCGCAGGGAGGCCGGCACGGCTGGTCATCCCCTCAGTCTGCCCCCTGATCGGCCCGATCGCATCCGAGAAGTCACCAGGAAGAGCGGTCGGCCCGCCGAGGGCTAAGGTGAAACCCGTGACTGAACGCCGCACCTACAGCTATCTCGGCCCTGCCGGAACCTTCACGGAGGCGGCGCTCGACCAGGTGGCCGAGGCCCGCGGCCAGGACTGGCGCCCCGTGCACAACGTGGGCGAGGCTCTGGCCGACGTGCTCGAAGGTCGCAGCGACGCCGCGATGATCGCGATCGAGAACTCGATCGAGGGCGGCGTCTCCACCACGCAGGATGCTCTCGCGACGCTCCCAGGGCTCCGCATCATCGGCGAGTACCTGGTGCGGGTGAACTTCGTGCTGGTGGCCCCTCGGGGGACGACCCTCGATCAGGTCGAGGTGATCGCGGCGCATCCGGTGGCCTACGCCCAGTGCCATGGCTGGCTCGGCGCGAACCTGCCGTCGCACTCGCACGTGCCCGCATCGAGCAACGTCGCCTCCGCGATCGGCGTCCTCGACGGCACGCTGGCAGCGCAAGCCGCGATCGCCGCCCCCGGCATCGTGAATCACTACGACGTCGACGTCCTGGCAGAGGGCATCGGCGACAACGCGCAGGCCGTGACCCGCTTCGTCCTGGTCACCCGCACGACCCGCTCGCCCGAGCCGACCGGCGCCGACAAGACCTCCCTGATCGTCGAGCTCCCGCACGACCACCCTGGTTCGCTCCTCGAGATGCTCGAGCAGTTCTCCACCCGCGGCATCAACCTGTCGCTCATCGAGTCGCGGCCCATCGGTGACGAACTCGGCCGCTATCGATTCGTGATCGACGCCGACGGCCACATCGAGCACGAGCGCATGGCCGACGCGCTGCTCGGCATCCGCCGCTTCAGCCCGCGTGTCGTCTTCCTCGGCTCGTATCCGCGCGCGGACCGGCAGATCGTGCAGTACCCGGACCGCTACTCCGACGACGTGTTCGTCGAGGCGCGCGATTGGTTGCGCGGCATCCTCTCCGGCGAGCCGGAGGCCTGACGCCGCCCGCCCCGCCGCCCGGTGCGGCCGGGGCGTCGCGTGTCTCAGTGCTCCTGGAAACGCGGCCAGTCGCTGCCAGGGGCCATATGGGAGTGTAGGGCACCCTTCGCCGAGGCGAGGCTCGGGTACGTGCCCGTGGCCGCGTCGGATCCGACCATCGTGACCGTGTAGCCGTCTTCGTCGTGGCGGATGCTGCCGACGACGCCGTTGCGGCCGTAGGCCACCCAGAGGGCGAGAGTCTTGGTCGTGCTCATCGTCGAACTCCTTCTGCTGCTGCCGAGAGTGCGTTCGCCGAAGGGGCCGCGCCCCTGTCGACGGCACTGTTCGTGACGCTACGCCTGTGCCGCCGGGAATGCCAGGGGTTGACAGGCGCTCGACATCAGCGGTGCAGGGCGGCGGCGATGAGCTCCAGTGTCTGCGCGCGGCCGGTCGGGACATCGTTCGGCTCGGCGTCGTAGGCACCCGCGACAGGAGAGAGCATGACCTCGTCGACGCCGTAGCGGTCGGCGAAGGCGCGCACCTCGGCCGCGACGCTCTCGCCCGTGCCGACGAACCACCGCGAGCGGGCGGCCTGCACGACCTCGTCGGTCGCGGCGTCGGTCACGGCGGCCGCCGCCTGCTCGACGGTCTCGAGGGCGGCGAGGGGCTGGTTCAGGCGCAGGCGCGCCATCATCCGCAGCTGGGGGAGTGCGCGGGCCTCCGCCTCCTCCTGCGTGGGGGCGGCGACGGCGTTCACGGTCAGGAACGTGCGAGGCTCCGGGTGCTCCTCGCTCGGGCGGTAGCCGGTGCGGTAGAGATCCAGCGCGCGCTCGAGACCCTGCCCCGAGAAGTGGTTCGCGAAGACGTAGGGCAGTCCGTGCGAGGCGGCGAGCTGGGCGGAGTAGTCGCTCGACCCGAGCAGCCACACCTCGGGGGTGCCGGTCGCGGCCGGTGTCGCACGCACCGTGTACTCGCCGCCGGAGGTGAAGCGCACGGTAGCGCCGTCGCCCGAGAGCAGTGCGGCGATGTCCTGCACATGACGCGGGAACTGCTCCACGTCGCTGGTGGTTCCGGAGCCGCGCAGCAGCTGCGTGATCACCGGATCGCTGCCCGGTGCACGGCCGAGGCCCAGGTCGATGCGTCCTGGCGCGATCGCCTCGAGGGCGGCGAACTGCTCGGCCACGATGAGCGGTGCGTGGTTGGGCAGCATCACGCCGCCAGAGCCCAGGCGCAGACGCGAGGTGCGGGTGGCCGCAGCGGCGATCAGCACGGGCGGAGTGGTGGATGCCACCGAGGGCATGTTGTGGTGCTCGGCGAACCAGTAGCGGCGATAGCCGAGGCGCTCGGCGGTCTCCGTGAGGGCGAGCGAGGCGGCGATGGCCTCGGCGCTGGTCTGGCCGGTGCGGACCGGAACGAGGTCGAGGACGGAGAGAGCTGTATCGGACATCATGCACCACAACGCGGGCCTGTGCGGCTCCATTCCCCCGCTACCGTGGGGGCATGGAAGCAGGTATCTTCTACGTCCTCGTCGGGTCGGTCGCCGTCGCAGCGTTCGCGCGCTGGCGCGGATGGCCAGCACCGCTGCTCGTGACGGTCGTGGCGCTCGCCGCATCCTTCCTGCCGTTCGTGCCGGAACTCGACATCGACGGGCACCTCCTCCTCAGCCTGGTACTGCCGCCGCTGCTGTACTCGGCGGCGCTGGACGTGTCGTTCGTCGGATTCAAACGGAGCCTGCCGCAGATCCGCCGCCTCGGCATCTGGCTGGTGCTGCTCACGGCACTCGCCGTCGGCTTCGTCGCGTGGTGGATCCTGCCCTCCCTCACCCTTCCCGGCGCGCTGCTCCTCGGTGCGATCGTGGCCCCGCCGGACGCGGTGTCCGCCGCGGCGATCGGACGCCGACTCGGATTGCCCCGCCGCATCATGACGGTGCTCTCAGGAGAGAGCCTGATCAACGATGCGACCTCGCTCACGCTGTACCGGGTCTTCGCCGCGATCCTCGCCGGCGCCACCGTCTCCGTGCTGGGCGGCATCGGGCAGTTCCTCCTCGCGGTCGGCGTCGGCGTGGCCGTGGGCCTCGTGTTCGGCATCGTCCTGCACCAGCTGCGCATGCGCATCAGCGATCCGGTCGTGATCGGCACGTTCGGGCTCCTCGCGCCGTTCGGGGCCTACGCGATCGCCGAGCATCTGCTCGGATCGGGAGTGCTCGCCGTCGTGGCGATGGGGCTCTACGTCGGCTACAACTCGCCGCGCACCGACTACACGACGCGTCAGCAGGAGAAGCCGCTGTGGCTCTCGGCCGATCTGCTGCTGGAGAGCTTCGTGTTCGCGTACATCGGCCTCCAGTTCCCGCGCGTGCTCAGCGACCTCGGGAGTGAATCGGTCGGGCAGATCCTGCTGCTCTCCGGGGCGGTTCTGCTCGTCGTCGTCATCGTGCGGCCCCTCTTCATCTACCCGACGAGTGCGTGGTCGAACTTCCAGGATCGCAAACGTCTCGAACGCTGGGATCGCGGTGTCGAATCCGGGGAGTTCGACAAGCGGCACCGCAGGTCCAGGCGCTGGGCGAAGTACACCGCCGACGAACTGCGCAGTCACATCGTGCGCGAGCAGATGGCAGGGCTCCAGCTCACCTGGAAGGACAGCGCCGTCATCTCCTGGGCGGGAATGCGCGGAGTGGTGACGCTGGCGATCGCGGTGGCGGCCGCCGACCTCGCGACCCTCGACACCGAGGCCTCGCACGCGATCGTCGTGGTGGCGTTCATCGTCACGGTGGGCACGCTGCTGATCCAGGGGCTGACGCTGCCGATGCTGATCCGCGGTCTCGGCATCGCCAGCGACGTGGATGAGGAGGAGGACGAGGTAGCCCTCGCCGAGGTCCGCGCGAAGAGCCGCGAGGCCGGGAAGAAGTACCTCGCCGAGAAGCGCATCGAGTGGGAGGCCAAGTACGGCGAGGTCGACCTCCGCGTCTTCGACGCCTTCACCAAGCGCATGACCCGGGTCGAGAGGGACACTGACGAGGCGCAGAAGGTGGAGGACGCCGCGAGCAGGCCTTCGTATGAAGACCTCGTCGCGCTGTCGAAGGGTTGGCTGCAGGTGCGTCGCGAGATCCTCCTCGCCGAGCGGGATGCGGGCAACCTCGACGAAGAGGTCATGCGCGAGCTGATCGCCGCGATGGATGCCGAGGAGCTCGCGCTCGACACCCGTGGAGCCACCCGCCAGCAGAGCCGGGCCTGAATCCCCGCACGCCTGAATCCTTGAACGCCAGAGCGCTTCGCCCCATGCAGGGACGAGGCGCTCTGGCGTCGCGGGGTGAGGTCAGCGGGCGCTGACCGGCTCCTTGTCGGTGGACGCATCCGCCTCGGGGGCGTCGTCGTCACCGGAGTCGTCGGCGAAGGGCAGCCCCTCGCGCGGCGCGTTGTAGAGGTCTTCGTTCAGGATGCCCTCGCGCTTGGCGACGATCGTCGGGATCAGCGCCTGGCCCGCCACGTTGACCGCGGTGCGGCCCATGTCGAGGATCGGGTCGATCGCGAGCAGCAGTCCCACGCCCTCGAGCGGCAGGCCCAGGGTCGACAGCGTCAGCGTGAGCATCACCACGGCGCCGGTGGTGCCGGCGGTGGCAGCGGAGCCGACGACCGAGACGATCACGATCAGCAGGTACTGCACGAAGTTCAGCTCGATGCCGAAGAACTGCGCGACGAAGATCGCAGCGATGGCCGGGTAGATCGCGGCGCAGCCGTCCATCTTGGTGGTGGCGCCCAGAGGCACGGCGAACGACGCGTAGGAGCGGGGCACGCCGAGGTTGCGCTCGGTGACGCGCTCGGTGAGGGGCAGCGTTCCGATCGAGGAGCGGCTGACGAAGGCCAGCTGCACCGCCGGCCACACGCCCGAGAAGTACTGCTTGATCGACAGGCCGTGGGTGCGCACCAGGATCGGGTAGACCACGAACAGCACGAGTGCGAGCCCGATGTAGACCGCCGCGGCGAACCAACCGAGCGAGGCCAGCTTCTCCCAGCCGTACTTGATCACGGCCGAGCCGATGAGGCCGAACGTGCCGAGCGGGGCGATGCGGATGATCCACCACAGCACGCGCTGGATGACCTTGAGCAGCGACTCGGTGAAGACGAGGAACGGCTCGGCCTTCTTGCCGGCCTTGAGCGCGGCGATGCCGACGACGGCGGCGACCACGATCACCTGCAGGATGTTGAAGCCGACGCTCGACGAGAAGGTCCCCTCGACGGCACCGGGCGAGGTGTTGACGGTGAGGCCGAGGAAGTTCTGCGGGATGAGGCCCAGCAGGAAGTTCCACCAGGTGCCCACGGTGTACGGGTCACCGGGCTCGAGGCCTTCGCCGGCGCGGTTGCCGGGCTGGATCACGAGGCCGAGGACGATGCCGATGATCACGGCGATGAACGCGGTGATCGCGAACCACAGGATCGTCTGGCCGGCGAGGCGTGCGGCGTTCTGCACACGGCGCAGGTTCGAGATACTGGCGACGATGGCGGTGAAGATCAGCGGCACGACGGCGGCGCGCAGCAGCGTCACGTACGAGTTGCCGATGGTGTCGAGCGTGGCCGACAGCCCTGTCGGGTTCTCAGCGGTGGCGCCGAGCTGGCGGCCGATCAGACCGGCGGCGATGCCGAGGACGAGGGCTGCGAGGATCTGGAAGCCGAACGAGGTCAGCAGCTTCCGGACCGGCCCGCGGGTGTCAGGCGCCTTCTGGGCGCGTGCGGTGGTGCTCATGAGGTGGGGACTCCAGAATCGCGGCGCGCCGAGTACGCGCCATGAGGCCCAACGCTATGGCTGCCTGAGAATTCCCTGGGTGGATATGACGAAGGATGACGCGCGAGCCGGTATCCGTTCGGTGAGGCCGGCTGACAGGGGATACCCGTCAGCGCGGCGCGAGCACCAGCAGGTCGCCGACCTCGCACTCGAGCGCCTCGCAGATCGCCCGCAAGGTCGAGTAGCGGATGGCGCGGGCCCGGTCGTTCTTCAGCACCGACAGATTCACGATGCTCACCCCCACCGCGGCGCTCAGCTCGGTGAGCGTCATGCCCCGTTCGGCGAGCAGCTCGTCGAGTCGGCAGTGGATGCCGGTGAACTCATCGTCGCTCTCGGCCGGGGTCATACCAGTCCCTCCGTGTCCTTCTGCAGACGCTCGGTCTCCAGCTGCAGACGCTCGCGTTCCTGGTCGAGGCGCATGCCCTGCCGGAAGACCGCGGCGAGGGCGAGGAGCCCGAGCGCACCGGCGAACGGCAAGGGCGTCACAGTGAGCTGAAAGACCGGCGGGTACCACGTGCTGTCAGGAGGGAAAACCTCGCGCAGGCCGGCGGTCGCGGCGATCGAGCCGAGCAGGTCTGATGCGATGCCGAGCACGAGCACCACAGCGGCCCCGACCGTCAGCGTGAGCGTCAGGATGCGGGAGAAAGTGCGCCCTCGCAGCGTCTGGAAGCAGATCGCGGCGACCAGCACCGCGGGCATCGTGGAGAAGGCGAGAGAAGTCGCCTGGGCAGTACCGGCGAGTGCGCGCAGGCCGAGCGACGCGTTGGTGACGGTGAAGTCGTCCAGCGAGTGGCCGCTGCAGGTGAGTGTGGTGCCCGCGCTGTCGCCGAACTGAGAACAGGGAAGGGCGGCCGGCCACGAAAGCCAGATGTTGGTGAATCCGTGGAGTTCGGCCCAGTCGACGACGAACACTTTCGCGGCGAAGACCACGATCCCGATCGTAGACAGGAGGACCCACATCCCTGCGAGAGTAAGCGCGGCATCCAGGGCGATGGTCTTGCTTCCGCGGCGTCGCCCGCGCCAGAACACCAGGCCGGTGATCGCCGCGATGGCGGCCAGCCAGATCCCGATGTTGAGGAGTGAGGTCCAGACGTCCTCTGAGGCAGCGTTGAACATCAGACGAGTCCTTCCGTTTCCTTCTCGAGCGCGAGCTTCTCGTTCTGCAGCCGGATGCCGCGGCGGAACGCCACCGCGATCAGGCCCACCGTCACCCCGGTGGCGAAGATCGGCGCGACGCTCCAGAACTCGATCGGATGCACCGGTTCCCCGTCGCCGATGCCGAGAGCGGAGGTGACGCCGTTGCGGCCCATCGTCTCGAGCATCACGATCAGGATCGGAGCGCCGACGAGCGTCCAGCCGATCACATCGAAGGCTCGCGCGTTCGGACGGACGAAGAAGCGTCCGCGCAGGAAGTTCCAGGCGACCAGCGTCACCGCCGCGATGACCGCGACGGCCGCGAGAGCCCACAGCGCGATGGCGGCGATGATGGCCGTGACCGAGGCCGCGTTCACCCCGTCGGCGATGACCATCGCCTCGTCCGCGAACCCCTCGATCGAGATGGCGCCGGAGTCGGTCGTGGCGGAGATCGGCTGCTGGTCGATGGGGACCGTCCAGGCGATCCCCGTTTCGCGGAAGGTGCCCGCGACGCGCAGGATCGTGGCGAATGCAACGGTGACGAGCGCCGCAGCCGCGTAGAGGATCACGGTGATGGCGTCCGCGGTCTCGGAGCGGGTGGCCGGGGAAGTCGTCTTCGTCATGGTCATCAGACCAATCCTTCCGTCTCGCGCTGCAGTCGATCGCCGATCACGAACGTGGTGCCGATGACCGAGATGATGAACGCGGCCAGGATGAAGGTGAACGGCTCGATGCTGATCACCGCATTGTCGACAGCGTTCTCGGTGACCGCGGAGACGGCGGCGTTGGCCAGCATGTTGTCGAAGAACCGCACGGCCGCGAAGCCGAGCAGGCCGACGATGCCGGCGACCATCACGAGTCGCGTGTTGCGTCGGCTGAACACCGTGCCGCTCAGGATGCTGCGCGCCAGCAGCATCAGGCATCCGATCACGACGATGATCGCGACGATCTGGGCGAGCTGTCCGATGACGCCCGCGCCGATCGCGATCCCCGGCAGGGTCGGGGCGGTGAGGATCGCCCTGTCCAGTTCGAGGGTGATGTTCGCACCACCTGCGCCGAGCGGAGCCTCGATCGGCTGATCCACGAACTCGACCATCACCGGGATCATCGTGCCGCTGAGCAGCGTGACGATGCGGATGATCGAGAAGACCGTGATGTACGCCGCGATCGCCACGCCGGCGATGCAGAAGGCGATGAGTGCAGCGGCGTCGCCGCGGGACAGCGTGCCCTGTTTCGTCGAGGTCATGATCGCTCCTTATCGATGATCGTTGTTAGCGATAAACGATAAGATAACGACAATCGATAAGCTCGTCAATCCCCGTCGCTTTCGACGCTTCGTCACACCGCCCGCCATAGCCCCGGTATGCCCACGGCGAACACGGGCATACGTGCCCGATGTGGTGGTTACTCTCGATGTACAAGCGCTTCACGCGTCTTCGCCCCGTGCGAATAAGGAGTCACAGCATGTTCGAGAGATTCACGGACCGAGCCCGTCGAGTGGTCGTCCTCGCCCAAGAAGAGGCGAAGATGCTCAACCACAACTACATCGGAACCGAGCACATCCTGCTCGGTCTCATCCACGAGGGCGAAGGTGTCGCCGCCAAGGCGCTCGAAAGCCTCGGCATCTCCCTCGACGCCGTGCGCGAGCAGGTGCAGGACATCATCGGCCAGGGTCAGCAGCAGCCGACCGGGCACATCCCGTTCACCCCGCGGGCCAAGAAGGTGCTCGAGCTCAGCCTCCGCGAGGCCCTGCAGCTCGGCCACAACTACATCGGAACCGAGCACATCCTGCTCGGCCTCATCCGCGAGGGCGAGGGCGTCGCCGCCCAGGTGCTCGTCAAGCTCGGTGCCGACCTCAACAAGGTCCGCCAGCAGGTCATCCAGCTGCTCTCCGGCGCTCCCGGCCGCGAGCCGGCCTCCGTCGGCGCGCAGACGAACGACTCGCAGGCCAGCGCCCAGGGCGGCTCCGCCGTGCTCGACCAGTTCGGTCGCAACCTCACGCAGGCCGCGCGCGACAACAAGCTCGACCCGGTCATCGGGCGCGAGAAGGAGGCGGAGCGGGTCATGCAGATCCTCTCCCGCCGCTCCAAGAACAACCCCGTCCTGATCGGCGAGCCCGGCGTCGGCAAGACCGCCGTCGTCGAGGGCCTGGCCCAGGCGATCGTCAAGGGCGATGTGCCCGAGACGCTGAAGGACAAGCAGCTCTACTCGCTCGACCTCGGCTCGCTCATCGCCGGGTCCCGCTACCGCGGTGACTTCGAGGAGCGCCTGAAGAAGGTCACCAAGGAGATCCGCACGCGCGGCGACATCATCGTCTTCATCGACGAGATCCACACGCTGGTGGGTGCGGGTGCTGCTGAGGGCGCGATCGACGCGGCCAGCATCCTGAAGCCGCTCCTCGCCCGTGGCGAGCTGCAGACGATCGGTGCCACCACGCTCGACGAGTACCGCAAGCACTTCGAGAAGGATGCAGCGCTCGAGCGCCGCTTCCAGCCGGTGCAGGTCAACGAGCCGACGCTGCCGCACGCGATCAACATCCTCAAGGGACTCCGCGACCGCTACGAGGCGCACCACAAGGTGCAGATCACCGACGGCGCGATCGTGGCCGCGGCGAACCTCGCCGACCGCTACGTCTCCGACCGGTTCCTCCCGGACAAGGCCATCGACCTGATCGACGAGGCCGGCGCACGCCTGCGTCTGTCGATCCTGTCGAGCCCGCCCGAGCTGCGCGAGTTCGACGAGAAGATCGCCGCCGTGCGTGAGCAGAAGGAGGTCGCCTCCGAGGAGCAGGACTTCGAGAAGGCCGCATCCCTGCGCGATGAGGAGAAGAGCCTCCTCGCCGAGCGTCTGCGTCTCGAGAAGCAGTGGCGTGCAGGCGACGTCGCGACCTCCGCGGTCGTCGACGAGGGTCTGATCGCCGAGGTGCTCGCGCAGGCCACCGGCATCCCCGTGTTCAAGCTCACGGAGGAGGAGTCCAGCCGACTCGTCTTCATGGAGAAGGCCCTGCACCAGCGCGTCATCGGTCAGGAAGAGGCGATCGCCGCCCTCTCCAAGACGATCCGTCGTCAGCGTGCCGGTCTCAAGGACCCGAAGCGCCCCTCCGGCTCGTTCATCTTCGCCGGCCCCACGGGTGTCGGAAAGACCGAGCTCGCCAAGGCTCTCGCCGAGTTCCTGTTCGACGACGAGGCTGCGCTGATCTCGCTCGACATGAGCGAGTTCGGTGAGAAGCACACCGTCTCGCGTCTGTTCGGTGCCCCTCCCGGATTCGTCGGATTCGAAGAGGGTGGCCAGCTCACCGAGAAGGTGCGGCGCAAGCCCTTCAGCGTGGTGCTCTTCGACGAGATCGAGAAGGCCCACCCTGACATCTTCAACTCGCTGCTGCAGATCCTCGAAGAGGGTCGTCTCACCGACGGTCAGGGTCGGATCGTGGACTTCAAGAACACGGTCATCATCATGACCACCAACCTCGGTGCGCGCGACATCGCCGGCGGTCCTGTGGGCTTCCAGATCGAGGGCAACGACTCGACCAGCTACGACCGGATGAAGGGCAAGGTGAACGAAGAGCTCAAGCGGCACTTCAAGCCCGAGTTCCTGAACCGTGTCGACGACATCATCGTGTTCCCGCAGCTCTCCAAGAGCGAGCTGGTGCAGATCGTCGATCTGTTCACCAAGCGCCTCGGCGAGCGTCTGCTGGACCGCGACATGACGATCGAGCTGTCGCAGGCCGCCAAGGAGCGCCTCATCGAGATCGGATTCGACCCGGCGCTCGGCGCCCGACCGCTGCGTCGCGCGATGCAGCACGAGGTCGAGGACCGTCTGTCGGAGAAGATCCTGCACGGTGAGCTCAACTCCGGCGACCACGTGAAGGTCGATGCGAAGGACGGGCAGTTCCTGTTCGAGCACGGCCCGCGCGACGGCGGCCCCGTCGCGGTCGGCGTCAACACCGGCGGCGGCGCGATCTCCGGCACCCCCGACCTGGCGGTCGCCAGCGGGGAGTGACCTCGGTTGAATCATGAGAAGGGGCGGATGCTGCGGCATCCGCCCCTTTCCTGTGTCCGGCACAGGCGCCACCGGGTCACGGGTTCTAGGCTTGTGATGTGAGCGAGTACATCGTCCGGCCGGCGCGCAGCGCCGACATCGTCGGCATCCGTGACCTGCTGCAGCCGCTCGTGGAGCAGCGCATCCTGCTCGGCAAAGACCTGGCGGTGCTGTACGGCGCCGTGCAGGAGTTCGTCGTCGCGGAGGCCGACGGGGTGCTGATCGGATGCGGCGCCCTGCACGTGTTCTGGGAAGACCTCGGCGAGGTGCGCACCCTCCTCGTGCGCGACGACTGGCTGCACCACGGCGTCGGACGTGCGATCGTGGACCGCCTGGAGGAGAACGCCGCCACGCTCGGGCTGACCCGCCTGTTCTGCCTCACCTTCGAGGTCGACTTCTTCGGCCGCCGGGGCTACACGCCGATCGGCGAGCAGGTGGTCGACTCCGACGTGTACTCGCAGCTGCTGCGCAGCGGTGACGCGGGTGTCGAGGAGTTCCTCGACCTCGCCCACGTCAAGCCGAACACGCTCGGCAACACCCGCATGCTCAAGGTGCTCTGACTCCGCCTCCGCCCGTGCCGTGGGGCCTCCCAGGCTGAGGGCGGAGGATCGCTTAGCCTGGAGTCATGCCCCGTCGCTCCGCCGCCGTCTACCGTCGTCGGCGACTGGTCGTGATCGGAGGGCTCGTCCTGGCCGTCGCGGCCATCGGCATCGGATCCTGGCTCCTGATCGCGCGCCCGTGGGCCGCCGCCGACACGGCATCGCCCGCGCCGGCGACGCCGTCGATGTCGCCCTCGCCGTCTGCCGATCCGTCCGCCGAGGGAGAGTCGCCCGCTCCCGAACCCTCCGCCGCGCAGACCCCGGCGATCGTCGCCTGCGAGGCGGCCGACATCGAGGTCACGGCAGTCACCGACTCCGACACGTACGCGGCCGGGGTGCTGCCGAAGCTCTCGATCTCGCTGACGAACAAGGGCGCCAAAGACTGCACGATCGATGTGGGGTCGACGACCCAGGTCTTCACGATCTCCAGCGGCGCCGATGTCTGGTGGCGTTCGACCGACTGCCAGGAGAACCCGAGCAGCATGATCGCCACGCTCACGGCGGGCACCACGGTCACGAGCAAAGACCCCGTCACCTGGGATCGCACTCGGTCGAGCGTCGAGACGTGCGCACAGGAGAATCGACAGCGGGCACCGGGCGGAGGGGCTTCTTACCACGTGGAGGTCTCGATCGGCGGGTTCACGAGCCCTTCGAGCGCGCAGATCCTGCTCTACTGAGGCCCGCTGAGTTTCGAAGCGAACTCCGAAGACGCTCTTCGAAAATCGTCGCAAGTCGGCGCTGTTGCTACGAAATCGGGCGATGTTTGCCGCCGTCGGCACGCGATGCTGACAACGGTGACTCTTTGGGATACCATAGAAGCGACTCTCCGCATCTGCGGCACCAAGCCATCCCCAGTGGCGTCGAGCTACAGCGTCCCCAGCGCTTCGACACCGCCGCTCGAGAGTCCGAGGGCCCTCTCGAGTACCCCAGTCCCCAATGTGGGACTCGAGAGGGCCCCAATCGTCTCCACGGCCGAATCGGCGCTTCGCGCTTCGTGCCGTGAATAAGCTGGACACATGGCAGCGAAGAAGGCGAAGGCCTCGAAGAACAAGCCCGCACCCGAGGACTTCCGTTCGGATGCTCTGGCGCAGGCCCTGGAGAAGCAGGACGTCGCTGCGGTCGCTCTCGCCCTCCGCCACGGCACCACGGTCGTGCCGCTGATCAAGCCCGGCGCACGCGACAACCCGCTCGACAGTGGTGAGGTGTGGACCTACCGCGACCCGAAGACCGGCGACCTCGCGCTGCTGCTGTTCAGCGACGCGAAGAACAAGCCGGCCAATCTGCCCCCCGGCGTCGGCATCTACGGTGCCGACTGGCTGCGCAAGTTCCTCGCCGCACACCCGATCACGACGGTGTTCCTCGACATCGCCGGCCCTCACCCCATGCAGGCGGACCCTGCCGAACTGCTCAAGGCGCTCGACGCCTGAGAGCCCCGACGGTTCCCGTCAGAACGGCGGGATGTCGCGATCGGAGCGGCGGGACGTGTTGCGCGCCCGCACATCGCCGAGCGCGGCGCGGAGTGTCTTCGAACGGTCGTCGACCACCTGCTCGTATCCCAGGCGTGCGGCCTCGGACCGTCGCTGCGCCGCCTGGGTGACCGGACGGATCTCGCCCGCGAGGCTCAGCTCGCCCACGGCGGCGACCGTGCGCGGCACCGAGATCTGCTGGATGGACCCTGCCACGGCGATCGCGATCGCGAGGTCGGCCGCCGGCTCGGTGAAGCGCACGCCACCGACCGTCGACACGTAGACGTCGAGACTGCCGGTGGGCACACCTGCGCGACGTTCGAGGATAGCCAGCACCATCGCCACCCGCGAGGAGTCGAGGCCGTGCACGATGCGGCGGGGGTTGGGGGCGTTGCTGGGCACCGTGAGCGCCTGCACCTCGACCGGAAGAGCACGCCGGCCCTCGAGCGAGATCGCGACGCAGGTGCCCGGTTCGGTGGCCCCCTGCGAGAGGAAGAGCCCCGAAGGGTCGGGCACCTCGGCGATGCCGTCTCCGGTCATCTCGAAGCAGCCGACCTCGTCGGTCGGCCCGAAGCGGTTCTTGAGGGCGCGGATGAAGCGCAGCGACGTCTGCCTGTCGCCTTCGAAGTGGCACACGACGTCGACGAGGTGCTCGAGCACCCTGGGGCCTGCGACCTGTCCGTCTTTCGTGACGTGGCCGACGATGATGATCGGCAGGTCGCGGTCTTTCGCGATGCGGATCAGCGTCGCCGCGACCTCGCGCACCTGGCTCGGCTGCCCGGCAGCACCGTCGATCAACGACGATGAGACCGTCTGCACCGAGTCGACGATCACGAGCTGCGGCTTCACCTCGTCGATGTGACCGAGGATCGTCGCCAGGTCGGTCTCACTCGCCAGATACAGCTCGTCGTGCAGCGCGCCCGTGCGCTCGGCGCGCAGTCGCACCTGGCCGGGAGACTCCTCGGCGCTCGCGTAGAGCACGCGGCGCCCGCCGCGAGCGGCCTGCGCTGCGACCTCGAGGAGGAGAGTCGACTTGCCGACGCCGGGTTCGCCGCTGAGCAGGATCGCCGCGCCCGGCACGATGCCCCCGCCGAGCACACGGTCGAACTCGCCGACGCCGCTCGAGCGCCGAGGAGCATCCTGCGTCGTGATCTGAGTGATGGGCCGTGCGGCGCGATCGGCCGTCGGTGCGACCGGGCCGACCCGTCGGAGGATGCCGGTCTGCGCCGCCTGTTCCTGGACGGTTCCCCACTGCTGGCACTCGCCGCAGCGCCCGACCCACTTCGCGGTCGTCCACCCGCATTCCGTGCACACGTACGCGGGTGGAGCGGGTTTCCGGGTGGCCATGCCCCCAGGCTATCGCCGGCATCAGACATCCCTATCGGCCAGGTGTTTATTCACGGCCCATCCTCTCTGCAAACTCGCAGTCTCGCGGGATACTGGGTTCATGGCCAACGGCGGGCCCGTTTGCGGGCCGATCTCGAGCTACTCCCGGGTGCAGATCCTGCACTTGCTCTTCGAAGCGGGAAGTTCGCAGACCCGAGGCGAGCTCTCGATCACCGAGCTGTGCGAGGCCACGGGGCTGCACCCCAACACGGTCCGCGAGCACCTGGGGCGCTTGATCGAGGGCGGCTACGTGATCCCGACGATCGAGCATCGCACCACGCGGGGCCGGCCGCGCACGCTGTACAGCGCCGCGACCGGAGCGCCGGGCGCCTCCAGCCCCGTCGCCCGCGACAAGGCCAAGGCCGCTGCGCGCCGCGGAGACCTGATGCGGAGCATGCTTCCCGATGTGGCATCCGGTCTCGGCCGAGACGCCACCTACCAGCTCGACGCGCTCGTGGAGCACCTGGAGGAGAGCGGCTTCGAGCCCGTGCTCGACGACCAGCGGCTCACGGTCGACCTCAGCCCCTGCCCGCACGCCGCCGGACGCTCGGAAGATCGTCCGATGCTGTGCCGTGTGCACCTCGAACTCATGCAAGGCGTCCTCAACGAGGCAGGCGGACCACTCGAAGCCGAGTGCGTTCGCGATGCCGTCCTCGCCTCGGACTGCACCGTGCAGCTGCGCGACACCACCGCGTCGCTGATCGAGGGAACGGAGCCGCCGCGTCACCGCACGACGCCGCAGCACCACAGAACAGGAGTCGCGCATGGAATGGCTTGATCCGCTCGCTCTCGCCCGATGGCAATTCGGGCTGACGACCGTCTACCACTACCTCTTCGTGCCGTTGACGATCGGCATGGCGCTGGTCGCCGCGATCTTCCAGACCGCGTGGGTGCGCACCGCCAAGGTGCAGTACCTGCATCTGACCCGCTTCTTCGGCAAGATCTTCCTCATCAACTTCGCCATGGGCGTCGTCACCGGCATCGTGCAGGAGTTCCAGTTCGGCATGAACTGGTCGGACTACTCCCGCTTCGTCGGCGACGTGTTCGGCGCACCGCTCGCCTTCGAGGGTCTGCTGGCCTTCTTCTTCGAGGCGACCTTCATCGGGCTGTGGATCTTCGGCTGGGACAAGCTCCCGCAGAAGCTGCACCTCGCCACGATCTGGTGCGTCTCGATCGGCAGCATCCTGTCGGCGTACTTCATCATCGCCGCCAACGCGTTCATGCAGAACCCCGTGGGCTACACGTTCAACGAGGCGACCAACCGTGCGGAGCTGACCGACTTCTGGGCACTGCTGACCAACCCGGTCGCGCTCGCCGCGTTCCCGCACACGATCTTCGGCGCGTTCATGTTCGCGGCCGGTGTCGTGATCTCGGTCTCGGCCTGGCACCTCTCGCGCGGCCAGCACTTCGACACCATGCGCATCTCGCTCAAGTTCGGGCTGTGGGCCATGATCGTCTCGACCGCCGGCGTGGTGCTCACGGGCGACCAGCTCGGACTCGCGATGTACGCCGCGCAGCCGATGAAGATGGCCGCCGCCGAGGCGACGTTCAACACGGTGTGCGGGCCGGATGCCTCGTTCAGCATCTTCACGCTCGGCACACCGGACGGCAGCTCGGAGCTGTTCTCCATCCGCGTGCCGTATCTGCTCTCGCTGCTGTCGACCCACACGCTCGACGCGTGCGTGCACGGCATCAACGACCTGAACGCCGAGTACGCCCAGACGTACGCCTCCACCGGTCTGACCGACTTCGCCCCGATCCTGTGGATCACGTACTGGGCGTTCCGCTGGATGATCGGCCTCGGCATCGCCGCAGCGCTCGTGGCCGTCGCCGGTCTCTGGGTCACCCGCAAGGGCGCCAAGAAGCCTGTCGCCCCGTGGATGTGGAAGGTCGCGATCTGGTCGTTCCCGCTCGCGCTGGCCGCCAACATCATGGGCTGGGTCTTCACCGAGATGGGACGGCAACCCTGGATCGTGTTCGGGCTGATGACGACGCAGGACGGTGTCTCGCCGGGCGTCAGCGGGCTCGAAGTGCTGATATCGCTCATCTCGTTCACCGCGATCTACGCGGCGCTCGCCGTCGTCGAGATCCGTCTCATCATCCGGGCCGCGCAGAAGGGGCCCGACACCGAAGAGAAGCCGCATGACGAGACGGCCCAGCTGCCGTCGGTCGTCTACTGAGAGGGAGGAGCATCATGGATCTCGCAACGCTCTGGTTCTTCATCGTCGCCTTCTTCTTCGTGGGCTACTTCGTCCTCGACGGGTTCGACTTCGGCGTCGGCATGTCACTGCCGTTCCTCGGCAAGGACGACGTCTCGCGCCGTCAGGTCATCAACACGATCGGTCCGGTCTGGGATCTCAACGAGACCTGGGTCATCGTCGCCGGCGCCGTGCTGTTCGCGTCGTTCCCCGAGTGGTACGCCACGCTGTTCAGCGGGTTCTACCTCCCGCTGCTGCTGATCCTGCTCGCACTGATCCTGCGCGGGGTGTCGTTCGAATACCGGCACCAGCGCGACAGCGTGAAGTGGAAGGCCGGCTTCGACCGGATGATCGTGATCGGCTCGGTCGTCCCCGCACTGCTGTGGGGTGTCGCGTTCGGCAACATCGTGCAGGGAGTGGCGATCGATGAGAACCACATCTACGTGGGCGGCTTCTTCGCACTGCTGAACCCGTACTCGCTGCTGGTCGGCGTCACCACGCTGCTGCTGTTCTTCCTGCACGGCGTGCTGTTCGTGGCGCTCAAGACCGACGGACAGGTGCACGAGGACGCACGGAACCTGGCGAAGAAGGCCGCGATTCCCACGATCCTCGTCGCGGCCGCAACCGTGATCTGGACGGTGTTCATCGCGATGGGCCGTGAGGCTCCGCTGCTCTGGCTGGTCATCGGCACCGGGGCGCTTGCGGCGGTCAGCCTGATCGCGGCGGTCGGATTCTCGCTCGTCCGACGCGACGGGTGGGCGTTCTTCTCCGGCATCCTCACGGTGCTGTTCGCCGTGGTCATGCTGTTCTCCGCCCTGTTCCCGTACGTGATGCCCTCGACGATCGACCCGGCGTACAGCCTCACGATCGCGAATGCGTCGAGCACGCCGTATACGCTGCAGATCATGAGTTGGACGGCCTTGATCGCGATGCCGCTCGTGCTCGCGTACCAGGCCTGGACGTACTGGGTCTTCCGCAAGCGGGTCACCCGGAAGTCGATCGAGGGGGCTCCGGCGCACGCGTGAAACCCGTCGATCCGAGACTGCTGCGCTACGCGGGTGCCGCGAGGGGATTCCTCGCGGCATCCGCGTTGATCGGCGTCATCCAGACCGCGGTCACGATCGCGTTCGCCTGGCTGCTGACCGACGCGATCACCGGTGCGATCGCGGGGCGCGACGTCACCTCGTCGCTGCTCTGGCTGCTGCTGGCGGCGCTCCTGCGCGGACTGCTGATCGCCGCGTCCGACGCGGCAGGCACACGCGCCGCCGCGAAGACCGGGATGCAGCTGCGTTCGGCGCTCGTCGCGGCGGTCGGGAAGCTGGGCCCGGGGTGGCTGGCACAGCGGAATCAGACCGAGCTCGCGGTCACCGCAGGTCACGGGCTCGAGGCGCTCGACGCCTACTTCGCCCGGTACATCCCGCAACTGGTGCTGACCGTGATCGCGACGCCGGTTCTGGTCGCGGTGATGTGGTGGCAGGACTGGCCGAGCGGTCTCACCGCGGTGATCACCTTGCCGCTGATCCCGATCTTCCTGATCCTGATCGGGATGGCGACGCGCACGGTGCAGACGCGCCAGTGGCAGACGCTCCAGCGCCTGGCCGCGCGCTTCGCCGACACGGTGCAGGGACTGTCGACGCTGCGACTGTTCGGACGCGATCGCCGCGCGGCCGATCGCATCGAGGTCACGGCCGACGAGTACCGCCGCGAGACCATGAAGGTGCTGCGGTTCTCGTTCCTGTCGGGCTTCGCGATGGAGCTGCTGGCCTCGATCGCCGTGGCTCTGATCGCGGTGTCGGTGGGGTTCCGACTTCTCTCCGGTGACCTGACGCTCGAGGTGGGGCTGTTCGTGCTGCTGCTCGCGCCCGAGGCGTTCCTGCCGATCCGACAGGTGGGCGTGCAATTCCACGCGGCTTCCGAAGGGGTCGCCGCGACCGAGGACGTGTTCGATGTGCTCGACACGGCGGGGGAGCATGCTGCCGCTGTTCACAACTCAGGACACCCGTCGTTCTCCGGTCCGGCGGACCCTGTTCAGCGCGCTGCGGAGCACGTTCTTCCTGAGGTGCGGACGGAGGACGGCGGAGAGCTGATCGTCACCGGTCTGCGGGTGCGCGACCTGCCGCCCGTGTCGCTCACGGCCGCGCCGGGGACCATCACCGTCATCGAAGGGCCGAGCGGGTCGGGAAAGTCGTCGCTGCTCGCAGCTCTCCGCGGCGCGGTCGAGTTCGAGGGGACGGCCGCCTTCGCGGGGAAGGACGTGCGGGGGCTCGCGCCGTCGGCATGGCTCGCGTGGGCGGGGCAGGCTCCCGGTCTGACGCGGGGGACCGTGGCGGCGAACGTCGCGCTCGGCGACCCGGACCCCGACGTCGACCGGACCCGCGCCGCCCTCGACGACGCCTGCGCCGAGACCATCGACGCCGATCTCGAGCTCGGTGTGCAGGGAGCGGGGCTCTCGGGCGGGCAGGCCCAGCGCGTGGCCGTGGCCAGGGCGCTGTACCGCCAGGCATCCGCCACCGACCGTGTGCTCGCGCTCGATGAGCCCTCGAGCGCGCTCGACCCCGAGACCGAGGACCGGCTGTGGCGCTCGCTGCGACGGAGGGCCGACGCCGGAGCCATGATCGTCCTCGTCTCCCACCGTCGCACCGCACGGGAGATCGCGGATCAGATCGTGGAGCTGGGGGTGAGCGCATGACCGCGCGCCGCGCCGCAGCCGTGCACCCGCGCACCCACCGGGTCCGCGACATCCTCCGCCTCGCGCAGCCCCCTGTCGGGCGCTTCGTGCCCGGTCTCATCTGGGGCCTGCTCTCGGCCGCTGCCGCCGTGAGTCTGCTCGCGGTCAGCGGCTGGCTGATCGTGAGCGCCTCGATCGTCGACTCGCTCGTGCCGCTGTCGGTCGCCGTCGTGGGGGTGCGCTTCTTCGCGGTCTCGCGCGCGGTCACCCGCTACCTCGAGCGACTGAGCGGACACGATGCCGCGCTGCGTCAGCTCGCCTCGACCCGCGCCGACATGGTGCGCCGACTCATCCCGCTGTCTCCGGCCGGCCTCGGCTCGACGGATCGTGGTCAGGTGCTCACGGCGCTCGTCGACGACGTCGAGAATCTGCAGAACCTGCCGCTGCGCGTGGTGCAGCCGCTCGGGGTCGCGGCCCTCGTCGCCGTCGGGGCCGTCGGATTCGTGGCGTTCGTCTCGCCCCCGGCCGCGCTCACCCTTGCCGTGTGCCTGCTCGTCGCCGCCGCCGCCGCGATCGGTCTCGGCTGGGTCTTCGGCTCCCGCGCCGAGGTGCTGGTCTCGGCGCGTCGCGCCGACCTCTCCGCCGCTCTCGTCGACTACTTCGGCAGCCTCGACGTGCTCATCGCGTACGGAGCAGAGGAGCAGGCTCGCGCGCGGATCAGCACAGCGGATGCCGCACTGAGAAAGGTCGTCGACCGCGCCTCGCTCGCGCAGGCGATCGCCGCCGGTGTGGTCTCCGCGGTCGCCGGGGCCGCCTCGGTCTGGGCGCTCGCAGCCGCGGCTCCCGGACTCGTCGACGGGTCGATCGACGGCCCGTGGCTGGCGGTGGCCGTGCTCGTGCCGATGGTGGTCTTCGAGATCTTCGGTGCGGTGCCGATCGCTGCCGCATCGTGGCGGAGTGTGCGCTCCAGCGCCGAGCGCATCGTCGACGTGCTGCCGGAGCGGATGCCGGACGAGCTGCGTTCCGACGCCGGCGACGACATCGACATCGACGGCACCCCGACCGTGCGTCTGCGTGGCGTCCGGGCGAACTGGCCCGGCGGTGCCCCGGCCCTGAAGGAGATCGATCTCGACCTCCTTCCCGGGGAGCGGGTGTTGGTCACCGGCCCCAGCGGAGCGGGCAAGAGCTCACTGGCCGCGGCCCTCGTCGGCTTCCTGCGCGTGGAGGGCGAGTATCTGATCGATGGGCGCGATGCCGCGGAGCTCTCGGGACCGGCGCTGCGTCGGGTGATCGGGCTGTGCGAGCAGAGTCCGCAGCTGTTCGACGAGGACATCCGCCAGAACCTGCTCTTCGCCCGGGACAGCGCCACGGACGAGGAGCTGCTGGATGTGCTCGACCGGGTCGGTCTCGGCACCTGGGTGCGTGAGCGCGGGGGCTTGGACGAACGGGTCGGCGACCGCGGCGCGCTGGTGTCCGGCGGCCAGGCGCAGCGGATCTCCCTCGCCAGGGCACTGCTGCGCGGGTTCCCCGTGCTGGTGCTCGATGAGCCGACGGCCGGGGTGGACCCGGAGGCGTCGGATGCGCTGCTGCGCGACCTGCTGCAGGCCGCCGGCGATCAGACGGTGCTGCTGATCTCGCACGTCGCGCCCCCGGCGGGAACCGTCGGACGCACGGTGCGGATCGAGGGCGGCCGCACGGTCTGAGGGGTGTTCGCTTCTGCGACGCCTCAGGCGTTCATGTCGACGGGCGGTTCCATCACGATGCCCTGCGCCTCGAACGCGCGACGGCGCTCCTCGATGCGCCGGTGCAGCTCGACCTGGGCGGCGTCGACGAACTGCGCGTCGAGGTCGACCGTGGGCGGGTGCGGGTCGCCGTGGTTCGCGGCGATGTACGCGTCGAGCTCCGGGCCGCTGGTCCAGGACGTGATGAGCGCGTAGCGCGGCGCCGTGCCGCGGTGCCAGACCGCGTGCCAGAAGCGCTGGGTGTCGACGATGATGCGGGAGCCGGCGCGCAGCGGCAGGCGGATCTCGGTCGCCGGGTCGAAGCGGTCGGCGCGCAGGATCAGCATCGACTCGGTGTCGTCGGAGAGGTTGAAGAACCCGCGGACCACCCAGCCGGTGCCCTCTTCATTGAGGCGGTTGTTGTCGTCCTGGTGCAGGTTGTAGATCGCGTCGGCGTACTCGTTCGGCTGCAGCTCGATCACGCGGCAGCGACCGATGCCGGCACCAGGCTCCTGGGCGCGGCGCTGGAGAGTGGGGGCGATCGCGACCTGCGAGTCGACCCACACACCATCCTTGTCTGCACGCGGCGGGGTGTGGTTCCAGAAGCCGTTGCAGTCCACGTCGCCCGCATAGCTGGTGAGAGGTGCGAAGCGCGTGACGCCGGAAGAGCGCCAGCCGACGTATTCGAGGGCGAGCCACTCGGCGGGATCGGCGGGACCGGTGTGGTCGTCGAGCACGACGTAGCCGGTCTCGGCCAGCGCGTCGGACGTGATGAAGCCCATGAAGATTGCCCTTCCCGTCATCGCTGCCCCCACAGGCGGCGGGTTATTAGGCCATCCTAACTCGAATACCCCCGGTGTGAGCGGAGCCATCGCCGGGGAAAAGCCCGTCAGGGTGCGTCGATATTCTGAGGACATGACTCAGCCCCAGGGCGCCCTTCTCGTGGGCAGCGTGAACTACGACGACGCCGAGACCACGATCCGCACCGCCGCGGACCTGCTCGGCACACGACTGCGCCGCATCCCCGACGGCGAGCTCGGCAAGCGGTTCCACTGGATCATGTTCCAGCCCGACGTGATCGGCCGGGCCGAGGGCATCGAGCGCATCGGCGACGAACCCATCCCGTTCCCCGCCGGCATCGACGCCCGCGGTCTGCGCATCGGCGAAGGGGTGGATGCCGCGAGCATCGAGCTGCCTCCGCTCGGCTATGCCGCTGCCGCGATCGAGTCCTACGCGGTGTTCACGCGGCTCCGGGCCGAGGGCACGGTGCCCGCCGGTGTGCGGTTCCAGGTGTCGTTGCCGACGCCGCTCGCCGTGATCTCCTCGTTCTTCCACGGCGATGACCGCGCGGCGATCGAGCCCGTCTACACCTCCGCGATCGTGCGCGAGCTCGACCGGATCCTGGCCGCCATCCCGCACGAAGACCTCGCGGTGCAGTGGGATGTCGCGAGCGAGATGGGCATCATCGAACGCGCGGCCGGCTACGGCTCCATCATGGAGGCGTGGTGGCCCGGTGACCCGTACGACGGTCTCGTCTCGCGCCTGGCCGCACTGGTCGACGCGGTGCCTGCCGACGTCGAGGTGGGTGTGCACCTCTGCTACGGCGACGCGGGGGAGAGGCACTTCTTCGAGCCGCGGGATGCCGGGAATCTCGTCCGCTACGCGAACGCCGTGGCGGCCGCATCCGATCGTCCGCTCACCTGGCTGCACCTGCCGGTGCCGATCGACCATGACGACGAGGCGTACTTCGCCCCGCTCGCAGACCTCGCCCCGGTCGGCGAGCTCTACCTGGGCCTCGTGCACCGGGAGGACGGTGCGGAAGGTGCCGCCCGTCGCATCGCCGCCGCCGCCCCCTTCGCCCCCGAGTTCGGGGTCGCGACCGAGTGCGGCATCGGCCGCGCGCCCGCAGGATCGACCGAGGGCATCCTGCGCACGCACGCCGAGGTCGCCGCCGCCTGGTGACCTGCGGGTCTCGATTCGCGTGCAGGCCCCGCGTCGCGTAAGCTATTCCGCGGTGACGTGTCCGAGCGGCCGAAGGTGCAACTCTCGAAAAGTTGTGTAGGGTAACCCCCTACCGTGGGTTCAAATCCCACCGTCACCGCCACCACGAAGGCCCCGACTCCCGTTGGAAACACTGGGAGGCGGGGCCTTCGTCTTGCTCGGACCGCTGGTTGCGGCGCGTGCCACCCGCACTTTCCCATGACTTCGCGGAGCAGCTTGTCGACGATCGCGTGCCGGGGTCGATCTGCTGCCACAGCCTTACGGCGGAGTCGGGGGTGTCTTCGACAAAGAAGATGAGGTACCAGCAGGCAGAACGCTTCATGTCCAACCTCCGATGTCATGCGCGCTGAGAGGATCCGCCTCAACAAGGTGCGCTGCTCCCTGCTACAGGCTTTCACTTCGCAATGCTCTGTTCCTGCGCTGAACAAACTTGGCCCCTAAGCCTGCACCGACGACGACGATCGGAGTACCGATGAGGAAGATCTCCGGAGATGCTGACGGAAAGCCAGTCGCGAGCAGAGCGAGGAGAACGAGGGCCGCGATGACGCTTCCTATGAAGATCAACCAGCATTGCATGGGTCTATCTCTTTCCGGTGCCTACTCAGAGGCTGCACGCAGGTCTGAGGCATCGTCATCTCTCTCGTCGAGCCGCCGCAGTGGTGGCTGATTCCACCAGCGGGAAAGCCACATCCATGGTGCCTGCCGATGACGCGAACCCCCCCCAACGTTCGACAGCGAATCGAGACTGTGGGTACACGGCCGAAATCCGGATGAGCGGCGACCTGGGCGTCGGACACTCGTCCGGATTCTGACTGCGCGATATGGTTACTCTTCGCTCACCAGCGGCTTGAGGAACTCAGCGACGCTCGGCTCGATGAAGGGCTCCCGCATCAGTTCCACGAGGGGCTCGTACCACTGCGCGACGCAGAACGAGTTCAGACGTCCGAAAGACACGATGTCCTCCGTGGTGAGTCCTTCAGCCGCAATCAGCTTCCGTAACGAGTCCTCTGCCGCAGCGAACCGCAACACCGACCGGGCGTCGTGTGCGCGTACCGGAGTGGACTCGAGCCAGGACCGCAACGGTTCGCCCGGTCGATGGTTTGGGGATGAGGTGTACATCTCACTTGTCACGGACACAGTCAATCGCAGTTTGCCGCATCTGTCCCTGCCACCCCGCCGATCACGACCTTGACCGAAACGGTCTCACGATTCGAATCCCTTTGGCTGTAGTAGGTCGGCGTCGAGCTTGTCCCAGAGCTCCGGGTCCATCTCGCGTGACCAGCGGTCCATGGAGGAGCGCTTGTTGATCCGGGCGTAGGACTCTCGCGACATCCGTAGTCCGAGCTCGCGGCTGCCGCGGACCTTGAGGCCGAAGTGCTCGGCGCTCTCGATGGCGCTGGGCGCCGACGGCCACGTGGTGGGATCGACACAGTGACGCCCCAGACCTTCCAGGAGAGTCTGGTCTGCCAGCGGTGCCAGATGAGTGTGTGTCCGGAGTCGGCCAGAGCGTGGAGCGTCGCGTTCGCGTCAGCGCCGATCGAGACGCCGAAGATGAGTGGATCCCCCTCAGGACGGATGCGTCACCATAGAAGCGTCCGTACGGTTGACGCATGGGCGATGTCTTCGGCTGGATCTACGTGGCGATCGTTCTTGTCGCGAGCCCGGCCGCAGTCGTGACCGCGATGAGCCTGTCCTTCTCGAAGAAGCCGGTCGAGGAGAAGTACCGGGGGACAGGCGGGGGTCTCAGTGGAGCGTTCGATGCCGTGTGGTCTCCCAGCGCTCACGAGGCGAGCATGGAAAGGGACCGCGAGACTCGCAGGGCGATCCCTGCCCCCACACCGGACCCGGATTGGGTCATCCGATCTGGCTCAGAAGGCCGGATCGGGCAGATCCAGATCGACGTCGGCCCCGACACCACCTCGCCCGGCGATATGCATCCGCGGGATCACTGAGACTTCCAGCGCCATGGATATCGCATCGATGATCATGGGCGCCTCGATCATCCCGATCGTGAGGATCGCCTTTCTGGCCGTGGGCGCAGCTGAGACACCTTCGCGAATTCGAGGCGAGGTCTGCCGCGAGTCCTGATTAGGAATCGTAGATGCTCCCGGGCCGCCAGAAGAGGGGATCAGCGAGCGAGGCGGTCGCTGCGACGATCCTCAAGGCGTTGCGGCCTGAGCCACCCGCTCAGCGCGCTGCGGCGTGAAGCCAGATCGTGATCCACCCCAGTGCAAGGAAGAAGAGCGCTACACCGGGCAACAGACGCTGCATCGGAGTGAGTCGCTTCCAATCGACCCATGCGGCAATGCTGGCTGTGAGACACACTGCCGTGCCGAGAAACGCCGCGATAGTCACATCGTGACCTGTCTGGACGGTGATGCTGCCACCAGATGTCTCTTCGTAGACGCACGCTCGCCCGATCGGCATGAACGTCACGTCCGCCATGAATGGGGAGCTCTCGTCGACCGCGGCCGGCATGCTGCCGAAGCATTTGCCATCCATCTCGCGCGAATCGCCGTACTGGGACACGAGAGCGACCCAGACAGCTAGCTGGCTGATCAGGCTCAGAATTATGAGCCACGTCGTCTGGGCTGCCCGGGTCGCTTTCGCCATCAGACGCGGACGCTCCATGCTCGGGCAGGGTTTCCGACCATGATCCCGGCGAGTGCGTCGGCCCCGAGTGCACGGATCAAATGCGGAGCCACTTGATCCACGAGCCCCGCCGGGCCGTAGGCGCTCCGAACCGGCCGACTACTGCTGCGGGTCGTGGTGTCCGCCCCGAGCAGCAGTTGCGACGAGTGGCCGCCGTCGATCAGTCTTCCGAGAGTGCGTGAGAGATCTTCGATCGAGACAGGGTTGCGCGGCGACGGAGCGTCGAGGCAGAGCCACGCGCCGGACTGCGCAGCCTCGGCGATACGATCCGGATCAGGGTTCTTCCCCAGGTGTCCGAGGACGATCGAATTCATGGGAACACTCTCGGCGACGAGGAAGCCGAGGACGAGGTCGGCCGCGGAACCACGTTCCAAGTGGACCGCGATCGGAGCGTTCGTGGCATGGTGGGCGATCGCCGCGGCGCGCAGGGAGTCGCCTTCATCCGCAGTGACTTCTTCGTAACTGATCCCGACTTTTATCAGACTGCAGCCGTTGTTCCCGATGTCGTCTATGAACGTGTCGGCGAGCTGGCCGACCGTGAGGTCGAACTCGGGCGCGCCCGACGGGTAGACGCCCCTGCGGTGTCGCCCCGTGGCCGCGACGATATGGACTCCGGTGGTTTCGCTGATGCTTCGCAGCGCGGGGAGCCCTCTGCTGAGGCCACGGGGAGTCCACTGGACGAGAGTCCGTCCGCCCCGCCGCGCGAAATCGAGAGTTTCTGTCATCGCGTCGTCGGTGTCGGCGAGCTCTTCGCCTGGCAGGAGCGGTGTCGAGAGGAAGAGGTGATCGTGCGAGTCGACGATACCGGCGTCTGCGGGAGCTACCTCGCCGAGAACGGTGCGGATGACCTCTCTCACCGGGTAGTGCCGTCGCTCGCCGTCGCGGCGGTTCGTGTGGGCGTGAGGCGCAGCGCTGCCATCACCCGCGGCAGCCCGATGTAGGGGACGAGATGGATCAGCGACTCACTGATCTCCTCGTGGGTCATGCCGATACGCAGGGACGTCTCGAAGTGCCCTCTCAATTGAGGTTCCACTCCGCCTAGCGCCGTCAACGCTCCGATGATGAGCATCTGCCGATCCCGCGCCGTCAGGCCCTCGCGTTGATAGGTGCCTCCGAAGATGGCGCCGACGATCCACTCGTCGAATCCAGGAGCGGCGGCATTCAGCGTGGCTCGCCATCCCTCTGTTGTGGCTTCGTCCTGCAGCTCGGCCAGCTTCGCTTGACCCGCCGCGATGTCGAAGTGACCTTCCACGAGGAGCTCCTCTCCCTCGATCCACTGCGTAACGGTTCGTACGTTACAGTATGGACATGGAGAGCAGCGCGGAGTTCCGCTTCGACGGCGGGGCGACATGGGTGAACCTGCTCGCTACGAAGGGCCGCAGTTTCGGCCCTCGACCGGTGGAGCGCTTGCCGACGACGGAAGCCGCCGCTCGCTGGCTCACCCAGGCCGGGTTCGCGCCCACGTCGGAGGTGACAGCCGCCGACCTCGAGAGGATCGTGGAGCTGCGTGAAGCACTCCGCGACGTCGCGATGGCGTTGATGGCTGAGCAGGATCCATCGCCAGACTCACTCGGACTCCTCGAGTCGGTGGTGTCGACGAGGGGCCCTCGTGTGCTTCCGGCGGCACTCGGCGATGGTGAAGCCTCGGTGGAGGCCGCGCTCGGCGCCATCGCCATGCAAGCGCTCGTCACGCTCGCGGGCCCGGATCGCGCACTCCTCAAAGAATGCGCTGAGGCGGACTGCAGATGGGTCTTCCTCGACACCTCCGGCCGACGCCACTGGTGCCCGTCTCCGTCGTGCGCCAGCCGGGGGCGGGTCCGCGCCTATCGTGCACGACGAGCAACCGCCCCCAGCGAGTGATCTCGGCTCGGTGAGCGTGCTTCATCGCGAACCCGCCGGTCGTGGCTACGCTGACTTCGATGAACGGTTCTGTGGAGTTCGACGGGATGATGACGCACCTCCCGGCAATATGCGGTGCCGTGAGCGGCGAGCAGGCGACGACGCGTGAGCAGCTCGTAGCCGAGCTCGCCGCCATCGGGCTGCACGAGGTGCGCTACGACGACGGTGAAGACGAAGACGAGGAGGTCAGCCCGTACCTGTGGATTCGCGCCGACCTGACCGGAGTCGATGATGACGCGGCGGCGGAACGGCGGCTGCGGACAGCGATCTCCCGCCAAGCCGGCAAGACCATCGGATCCGACAAGCACTGGGACCTCGGCCCGTTCACGATGACCGCGCGGGTCATCGGCGGGGAGCTGGAGCTGCAGTTCACGTCGACGTACTCGCTGCGGGCGGTGCGTGCTGCAGCGAAGGACTTTCTGGACGGCGCAGACGGGAAGACCTGGCTGCTGACGCACGGGCTCATAGACGAGGGAGCCGTGAAGAACGACAAGGGGTTCTGGCCGAAACCGGCAGGAGTCTCGCAGAATCCGACCGGTCGGATGTTCCCGGACGGTCGTGTGCGCGCCAGTTTGACCTTCCCCGCCAGCCGCCGGCCGCCGGGGCTGATCGCGAAGAGTGACGATGACGCGTACGTGGCGACCTTGACGTACTTGACCGAGGTGCTCGGTGAGTGTGACGACCCGAGTCCGAGACACACGCCGGTGTGGAGCCGGGGGCAGCGAAAGTTCACGTTCTACCGGATGAGTTCCTCCGCCCGGTCCGTCACGTTCGAGGAGATCGCCGGGGCGCCCGAGACGGAGGACCCGGCCGGTGAATGATCTGAAGTCGGGCCTGTTCGCCGTGCTCGATGGAGTGGAGTACCGGATCGTCAGCACGTTCGGCTGGTCGCTCTGGTCGTTGACGCCGGCTCCAGGATTCACCAAGAGGCCCGGGAAGACCGGCTACTACAGAGCTATTGATCGGCAGGAGGAGCTGCCCTTCTTCCGCATTGCACACGGGGGTACATACTCCGGTGTTCCGATCCAGATCGCCTCGGCCGGCGGAGGCCGAGTGCTCCTGGGCTCCAGCGACCGCGCCGCCGGTGAAGCGGGGTTCACGCGAGATGGCCGCAATGAGTGGCACAAGACGGTCGACCGCTCCGACGCGAACCTGCGGATCGAGACGACGCGGACGCCGGTCCGCGCCCCTTGGCTCACATAGAGGGAGAAGCCTTCACCGCAGGGATTCCCGATCTCCGGCATCCTTGCCCGCGTGCGGCTCGGCGGGACGCTCGGCCTCGACGACCTCAGCCGAGCAGTTCCACCCCGAAGCCGGAGACGACGGTGCGCAGTTCGGCGAGGTAGCGCTGCGCCTGCTCGGTGAGGGGGATCGCCGAGTGGCCGATCCAGCCGATCTCGATCTGTTCGTCGATGTCGAGGGGGATGGCGATGATCTCGGGATCGAGGTCATCGCTGACGATGCCCGTCGAGATGGTGTATCCGTCGAGCCCGATCATCAGGTTGAAGATGGTGGCGCGGTCGGAGACGCGGATGTCCCGCGGGCTCGACAGGGTGGAGAGGATCTCCTCGGCGCCGTCGGCGAGGTGTCCGCATCGCAGCGACGCTGGGGGCGCTCCTGGGGGTCGGAGCTCACCCCACCATCAGTCTCGTCGTCGACGGAAGAGGCGCTCGTCCGCGAGGTGCCCAAGAACACCCACCTGCATCGCAGAGTTATCGAAGAAGGACTGATCCAGGGGAGAGCATCGTCGCTGCCCGACATGATCGTCGTGCAGTGGAAGCGTGCGTCGAGGGCCTTCGAACGGCGCTAAGCGTCGTTGAGGTCCTCTGCGGCGGAGGAGACGGTCACGCGGCGGGGCCAGGCGAGCGCGATGCAGCCGATGAGAGTTGCACCGGACCAGAGAGCCCACCACGGGAAGCCGGGGTCCGTTGCGTTGGGGGCGACGCGTGCAGCCTCATCCGAAGCCACGGCATCCGGGACGCGTTCCGCGCGCACCAGCAGTCGATGCGAGTTCACGCCGATCGGTGTGCAGGTGAGGAGGGTGATGTAGTCGTGTCCGACGACCTGGCGGAGGCTCGTGGCGTCGTCCGGGGCGACGGTGAGAATCTGCTCGACCTTGTAGGTGAGCGTCGTGCCCGCCACGTCGATGTAGATGGAGCTGTCGTTCTCGAGCTGGCTCACTCGTGTGAAGAGCGCGTTTCCGGGAATGCCGGAATGTCCGGAGAGCACCGCGTGCGTGCCGGTGCCTCCGACCGGGAGGGACGTCCCGTAGAGGTGCCCGACACCCTTGTCCAGGACAGCGTCTTCGGTGCCGTGGTAGATCGGAAGGTCTACGTCGATCGCGGGAATGCGGATGCGCGCCAGGGGGGCTTCAGCGCCGAAGTCGAGTTGTGAGACGTAGTCGTCCCAGCCGTCCTCGACGTCTTTCGCGCGGCCCTCTTCGTCGAGCGCGAACGGGTCGCGCAATGGTCCGGACTGCAGGTCGTGGTTGTACCGATCGGCGGCACCCAGGATCTTCTGGAGGGCGGATTCTCCGAGATCCTGCACCTCCTGTACGTACCCGGACACCTCGGTGGCATGGGCGCGATCGCCGAACCAGTTCGCGGCGGTGGGATAGGTCACCGTGCTGACCCCGGCCAGGAGCATGGCAGCAACGACGGTGGAGCTCAGCGAGAATCGGCGGCGGCTGCGCTCTCGCGCTGCGCGGCGCGTGAGGGGCGCGTCTTCGAGAGCGGTCATCGGAACTCCTCATGGATGTGCGTGAGGGGGCGACTCTGGGGAAGAGCCGCCCCCCTGATGGGGCGAACGCCGCTGGGGGTCGGCGATCACCCCGCACGGTGCCGGCGTGGAATGCCGGCGTCGTGGATCAGGTCAGGCCTGCTGCTTGCGGCGGCGAGTGACGATCATGAAGATCGTGCCGCCGACGAGCAGAGCGAAGCCGACCAGGTACAGCAGTCCGGTGCCGGTGCCACCGGTGATCGGCAGCAGGAAGCCGCCGTTGCTGGGCACGTTGACGACTTCGAGGTCCACTCCCGCTGCGGTGCTGGCGGCGGTGACGGTGAATTCGATGGGCTCAGCGAGCAACTCGAAACCGTCGGGTGCCGTGGTCTCGACCAGGTAGTACTGGATGAAGCCGGCATCACCGGGGGCGACCGTCTGGTTGTTCGCGAAGTCGCTGTAGCGCAGCCCCGAGAGGGTCAGCAGACCGTTCGTGTCGACCTCGAAGGTGGTCTGCCCGCCGAGCGAGACCGCGTTGGTCTGCGCGGCGGCGTCAGCGGCGGAGGTGAAGACCTGGAACTGCGCGCCCTGGAGCGTCTTCGTGCCGTCGGTCTTCTCGATGGTGAACTCGCCCCACTTGGTCTCCGGCGTGTTCGTCGGCATCGGGCCGCCCGGTTGGCCGGGAGCGATGTCGAACGACGCAGCGTTCGGGTAGACCAGCGCGCGGTTGGCGATCTCGCCGACCGCGTTGACCGTGGTGTCGATCGCAACGACCACCGAAGCCGTCATGTTCGCGGCGATCTTCACGAGACCCGCTGCGGTGAACTCGACCGTGACGGCGTTCGTCGCCGCGTCGTGAGTGACCGTGTAGTCGCCGGCGACGAGCGCAGTGCCATCCGAGAGGGTGACCGTGGTGCCGACGTAGGTGAGCTTGTCATCGAGCGGGTCGACGATCTTGTAGCCGTCGATCGGGTCGACGTTCGGGATGCCGGCCGTGATCGTCCAGGTGACGGTGTCGCCGAGCTTGATCGAGGCCGCGTCGGAGACCGTCTTCTGGGCCGTGGTGACCGCGTTCTTCGGGTAGACGTGCACGTCGTACAGCCAGGTGTTCTGGTTGTTCGGGTCGGTCAGCGGCACGGTGACCAGGAAGGGTGCTGCCGGGGTGACACCGGCGGGGTAGCCCGTCTCCTGGACGAGATACAGGCCGACGGGAAGCCCCGTGAACGCAGCCGTGCCGGCAACGCTGGTGGTCTGAGTCGAGCCGGCGCCGAGAGCGTGACCGGCGGCGGTGATCGAACCTTCCGCGTCGGACGCGTCGAACGAGCCGGAGAGCTGGCTCGCGGCGACCCAGCCGGCGTTGGTCGACAGGTCGATGTCGGTGACCTGCGTGAGGGTGAAGTCCACACCCGCCAGCGGCGTGAGGCCGGTCGTGTCGACCTGGGTGCCGTTGCTGGGCAGCTCGGCTGCGGCGTCGGGCGCCTCGTACTTGTGGACGGTGATCGAGCCGATCTGGTCGGGGTCGATCAGGGGTGCAGCCGAGGCCGGCAGCGCGAGGCCGATTACGGCCACGGTCGCTGCTGCGACGGCGGCGATGCCGACACGAATCCCGCGTCGGGTGAACGGGTTGTTCATCTTCCTTCTCCTTGTCGAGGGGTAGTGCAATGGATGAGTGGACGGCCGGCTAGTCGGCCTCGGGGCGTGATGCCGCGTGCACCGGAGCGACGCGGCGACGCTTGGTGAGGTGCATGGTGGCCAGGAGCATCAACGCGGCGGCGATGACGCCGCCTCCGATGAGGTAGATCCTCGTGGTGCCTGTGCCGCCCGTGGTCGGCAGTGCGAACTGCGGCACGTCCTGCACACGAATCGTCGAGATGCCGTCGACATCCACGACCGTCACGTTCGACGATGTTCCCGGCGCGAGCTGGATCTGACCGAGCGCGCCCACGGTGAACTGCACGCGCTGCGCGAGCAGCTGGAATCCGGTGAGCGCCTGGGTCTCTTCGAGCCAGTAGGTGTTGCCGGCGGTGAGGGTGGTCGCCTGGAAGAGTCCCGTCGCACCGGCATCTCCGAGCGCGGGCAGGATCGGTGTTCCGCCGTTGTCGACCGTGAAGATCGCCCAGGCGGAGCCGTCCATGGGGACGACGGTGCCGGTGGTGTCTTCGCCGACCTTGAGGACCTGGATCGTGACGATCTTCGGCGACACCGGGTGGTCGGTCTCGCAGCTGTCGGCGTCACAACCTTCGCTCGTCACGACATTCGACAGCGTGTCCGACTCGGTTCCCAGCGAAGTCACCGTCACCGAGTACGTGACCGTGACCTGCTGGCCCACCTCCAGATCACCCGCCCATGCGAGCGTCTCCGTGGCGGCGTCGAAAGAGGCCGTGTCGGAGGAGGCGCTCAGGTCGCCGTTCCAGGTCGCATCGTCGAGCACGTCGCTGAGGTCGTCTTCCAGAGATGCTCCGGTCACTGCGCCGGTGCCCACCTGGGTGACGGTGACGGTGTAGGCAACTGTGTCACCTGCCTGCACCTCGGTCCCCGATGCGGGGTCGGCGCTCTTTGCGACGGTGTATGTGCCGACCGGGTGCGTGGTCTCACAATCGGTAGTCGCCTGACATCCGGCGCTGGTCACGACGTTTCCGAGGGTGTAGTTCCCACCGTCGGCCAGTCCGCTGCGGTCCTTGACCTTCACTGTGTAGGTGATGGTCGCGACCCCGCCTGCAGAGACGGTTCCGGTCCATTCGAGCGCGGTCCCGTTCAGCGTCGCTGTGCCCATGCTCGCGGTGACTGAGCCGAGCATCTCGGCATCGTCGAGAACATCCGACAGATCGTCGCTCAGACTCGCGTCGACGGCGTCGGGGCCGCTCTGGGCCACCGTGAGGGTGTAGGTGACCTCGTCGCCGGGCGCGACAGCGTCTCCCGAGTCGGGGTCGGATGTCTTCTTCACGGTGTATGTGGAAACTGCCGGCAGGATCACGGTGTTGGTGCGCACGTCGACGGTGTGGAACATCCAGTCATCGATCGACCGCGTGTCTCCCCATGAACCGCCGATGCCGTCGTTGGCGTTGATGTCTGCCTGGCCGAAGCAGTTCCAGGTGTGGCGCGGACCGCCGCTGGTGTCCACTCCAGCGGTTGCGTCCAAGGTCGTGGGCCGGCACGGTAGCCGTTGTTCGGTCTGCAGGAACGAGTCGTTCCAGTAGATGATCGACGATCCGCTGTCGGGCCCATTCAGGGCGGTCATGCTGATCCCCTGACGAGACTCGACATCCACGCTCAGGACATGGATCTCGCCCGCCTTGTCGACAGCGAGATAGGCGCTCATCGCGACGGAGACCGGGATGGGAGCGCCGGCGCCGTCGAGCCCGTCGAACGTGGAGGTCTGCGTCCCATCGGTGGAGATCCCGACGGGAATCGATCGGTCGAGCGGGCCTCCGTACTGGCCGTCGCCGTCGGCGTCGATCAGCAGGGCGGCATTTCCCACCGCAGCTGTCGCGGTGAAGGTGAACTCCCCGGAGCGGCTGTTCGGCGCATCGGGAACGAAGGCGAGATTACTCACCGACGGCGCAACCGGAGGCCCGTTGAGTACGTGGCTGTTCCCGAAGGCATCTACTGCGGAAACCGGCAGTGCTCCGGCCGGCGCCTGGAAGAAGATCGCATACGGCTTGCCGCAGTCGCCCGACCTGTTGCTGAAAGAGGGGTCGTAGTACGGCCCGCTCTGCGTTGTCTCGATACTGCGATACGCCGACGAACAGGTGTCCGTGTAGATGTTCCCGAACTGGTTCGCGGCGAAGACGCTGTCGATGCCGTGGAAGTCCGTGTGCGTCGACTGGTACTTGTAGCCCTGGGGTGAGAGGTACCAGAGGTTGAACGTGGCGGGATTGGAGTTGTACATGAGATACCGGTAGCTCCATACCCGTCCGTTCAGGTTGTTGCTCCCCTGCTGCACTTGGATGTTCCAGGTGTGCAGACCGAGGCTGGTGGAGTCGTCGTTCGCGTAGAAATAGACCTCCCACACACCTGCTGTCGGCGACGTCAGATTGAGGCGACTGCAACTGCTCCCCGAAGCGGTCCCGATGCTGCAGTAGGTTGCAACGCCGGCGGGTGAGGTGATCCGCAGCAATGTGGGGATCGTCGACCCTGTCACCCGCGTGAAGGTCACATCGAGGTTCTGCCCAGCCGTGGTGTACGCGTAGAACTTCTGAGGCTCGCGAATACTCGTTCCGGTGGGGCTCGTCTCCGCGCTGGCCGGCGATGCCGTTGCCAGAGCGCCGACCGCACCGAGCCCGATGACGAGAAGGAACGCCATGGCGATGGCGGAGAAACGGCCTCGACGAGGCGTTCGCGTCCGCAGCCGGTGCGCCACGGGTGATCCGTGGGTGGATGAGTAGGCCATTCTTCCCCTCCGTGGTCAGAGATGAGCTGTCAGCAGCCGCCCGGCACGCGCCGGGAGCGGGGGTCTTCATCGAAGAGTCCCTTCGGGTCATCGGCGGGTAGCGATGGTGCCGCGATCTCTGGACGATGCTCGTCACTGACATAGAAGACGCGCGCGAGGCATGATTGCCAGGCTTTTGATGCCTAGATCCCCACATGTGGGGGGTGGTCACGCTCTCCCGCTTCAGTAACGGCCTACGAGCCACACATCCCGTTCGTCACGCACGAGGCCGCACGGGGAGCCCAGTTCATCGAGCGCAGGAAGACTTGGCGACGTGCAGACCTCAAATCGAGGCGTGTGCTCCACGCTGATCGCTGAGATTCGGGCCGTGCAGATGCAGCAGGGCGATGGCTTCCTGGGCGATGCCCAGGGGGACCTCGAACTCGGCGTATTCGAGAGTGAAGCCGTTCTCGTCGGTGACCGTCACCTTCGCGAAGACGTTCCCCCGGGAGGGCAGCGCGGTCGATGTGCGAGAGGTGAAGCTGCGAGCCATGAGAAGAGGCTAGTCAGGGGGTCAGCTGGCACGGGGCATCGACGGCGCGTCCGTTCCGCCAGCCACTTCTTGTGGGGGCGGAAGGGTCTGATTCGGAATCCGAATCGTGAGGGACGGACCGGAACCGGTCAGCCTGGCCGTCACAACTGGGGGTCTCTTTCGGATCTTCCTCGCTCGACACGACGGGCGCTTGACCCCGTTGACAAGATATGAGGCGATCCCTCGCTCCTCAACCCGAAAGACCGTCATGCGACTTCTCGAGACCGCGACTCCCATCTCGTACCCCTACCAGGGCTTCTGGGGCTCGTTCGGCGACCTGATCTGGTGGTTCCTCACCGTCTTCCTGTTCGTCACGTATCTCTTCGTGCTGTTCTCGATCATCGGTGATCTGTTCCGTGACAACACGCTGAAGGGTGGATGGAAGGCGGTCTGGATCATCTTCCTGCTGTTCCTTCCCATCGTCACCGCACTCGTGTACCTCATCGCACGCGGCCGGGGGATGGGGGAGCGCAACCAGGCACAGGCGGCACAGGTACGGGAATCGCAGTCCGCGTACGTGCGATCGCTGATCGAGCCGAGCACACCTGCTGATCAGATCACGAAGGCCAAGGCGCTTCTGGACGCCGGCACCATCACTCCGTCCGAATACGACGCGCTCAAGGTCAAGGCACTCTCCTGACGCCCCGGCGACATCCGCGTTCGTCGCCGAGCGCGCGTGTCGCCGAAGATGCCCCCCGATCGCCCCGGTCTCCCGAAGAAGGAGCCGGGGCGGTCGCGTGTTCTCGGCGAGAAACGACCCCCCACTGCTGGGGGTTTCGCGCGTGCTCGCTGGGAGGACGCGATCGTGATGCCCTCTGCTTGAGAGGAACACCGATCGCGAGTGCTCCGCTGCCCGAAGCAGCACGCGCGTGCCCTGCCGTGTGCGCCGACTCATCGGACACCGTCATGGTCAGTCGGAAGTATGCCAAGTAGGAGGTCAACCGTGACAACGCCAGACGTGCGGGGCGGCCGTGCGCCGTCGCCGCGCACACCGCTGAAGCGCAGAGGGATGGGCATCGCGTCGTTCCTCATCGTCGTCGCGGTCGCCGCAGGGGTGCTGTCGCCCGCGTCCGCGTCGGCGAATGCCAGCTCGCAGCCCACACTGACGATCGCCTCGCTCTCGTCCGCATCGCAGCCCTCCGGTTCGGCCTTCAACTACCGGGTCACGTTCGGCTGCAGCAATGTGAACGCCGACCCTTGTGCCCAGGACCCGGTGATCCGGATTCCGCTGGGCGCGGCCGCAGGAATGCCCGTGGACGTCACGCAGGACGCGCTCATCCAGAGCTGGAACGTGGAAGGTGATGAGCTCGTGATCGCCCTGACCGACCTCACGCAGGGGACGTCCGGGAGCATCGACTTCCGGATCATCCCGCCGAACCGGGTGACGCCGGATGGGACGCAGTGGACGCTCACGCCGACGATGTCCTTCAGCGACGACACCCCGGCGGTCTCCGCACCGTCCGTCTCCTCCGTGGCGACCGCACGGCCCACGCTGAACGTGCAGAAGAGCGCCGACTTCCGGTACTACAGGGCCGGCGACCTCGTGACGTACAGCATCTCCTGGAACTGCGCCGCGTCGAACGGCTCCGTCGGTACTGTCGGTGTGGAGGATCTCGACGCCCTCGTCCTGACGGACACGCTTCCGGCCGGCCTCGCCTACGTCTCGAGCGTTCCTTCGGGAGCGACCGTCTCGGGGCAGAGCGTCACGATCGCTCTCACTGCCGCGCAGGTGGGTGAGACCTGCTCTCTCGCCTCCGGCAGCGCGGCGATCGTTCGCATCACAGCGAGGATCGACGCAACCGTCCCCGACGCGACGGTGCTCGGAAACACGGTGACCGCGCAGGGAACGTCGATCGGCGGCGCAGCGGTGATCAAAGAAGGCGATGCCGACATCACAGTGGTGACGGCCCTCCCGGGTGCAGGAGTGTCGAAATCAGGCTACGGGCCTCTCGCGAACACGGTCGGCGACAGTGCGGCGAACGACCCCAATGCCACGGGCATCTATCGATCGGCGACCTACCCGGGTGCGTGGTTGGGCCGAGGCGTCGCCGCTACCGTCGCGACGTCGAAGGTCTCCCTCGCGCCCGACACGGCTGTCAAGAACTCGGCACGGATCGAAGGGCTCTATCAGATCAGGGTGACGAACGCGCAGCCCTCTTCGCAGTTCTCGTTGGTGGATCCGGTACCGTGCACCACCAACGTCTCCGGTCGCGCATACGAAAGCTATGCAGCAGGAGGCGAGCTTTGCACCGATCCGGCATTCCACGTCACACTGGTGACGATCGACACGCAGTTCTCGACGGGCAATGAGCGCGTCGGAATCCCCTCTGGTGTCACCGTCAAAGCCAGGCTCGTCGACGGTTCCGTGATCGATCTGGATTCCGTGTTCCAGGAGTGGAGCGCGACGAACGGTCTGCCGCTGACCAGGACCTACCGCGTGCCCGATTCTGCGGTGGGGAAGGTCGCCGAGATCGTCATTCCCCGTGCAGACGGCATGACGAACAACGTCACCTCGGTCGTCATCGGCGGTTACGTGGATGCGGACCGTGAGGCAGGTGACCTCGTGCGGAACCAAGGCGAGGTGGCGTCCTACCTCGTGGGCGACCAGGCGCCGTTCGCGGTGACGCCTACCGGACGAGGGACGATCTACGTCGTGGAAGGGCCGCAGGTCGGGATCAACAAGACGTGGAACCCGGGCGTGGGAGAGTTCAGATTCGTCTCCGATGTCGCCTTGTCAGGAGCGACCACCGGCGATCTGACCTTCACGGACACACTCCCCAGCGGGTGGATGACGAACGGGGCCCTGAGAGCGACGGTGTACGGCTACAGCTCCGCGACGTGGACGACGCTCACCCCGGTCGTCTCCACGACGGCCGATCCGGCCACCGGAAACACGAGACTGACCTTGACAGTGCCCTCGAGCGTCGTGAACTCCCTGCTGCGTGCAGGAGGCCTCGGCGAGCGGTTCAGGTTCGAGATCAACGTGCCCGCGAAGGCTCCCGGTCCGGGGACGTTCGAGAACACGGCCGTCGTGAACCTCTCTGATCCCGCCACGCAGCAGATATGCACGCAGGGACGGGCAGTCCCTTCGGCGGCGGCTCAGGACTTCAGCTGTTCCTCTCTCGTGCGGTTCACCATCCAGCCGCCGAACGGATCTGCCGGTGTGCAGGTCACGAAATCGGTGAAGGGCAGCAACGACTCCGGGTTCAAGACCTTCCCGGCGATCGGCAGCGTCGACGGCGCCGGCGGGACGGCGACGTTCCGTCTTGCCTGGACGAACAGAGGCGCGGCCTCTCTGGATCGTGTCGTCCTCTACGATCTCCTGCCACGTGTCGGCGACACCGGCACGATTCCGACCACGATGGAGCAGCTGCGCGGGAGCACCTTCCAACCCACACTCACGAGTATCTCCGCGCTTCCTTCCGCAGTCACGGCCTTCTACTCCGTCTCTGAGAATCCGTGTCGTCCCGAGGTCCTGCCCGATGCGCAGAACCCCGGCTGCGTCGACGATTGGACGGCGATGCCCGCCGCACCCGGCGGTGCGCTGTTGAGCAGCATCCTCGCGCTCAAGTTCGTGTCCTCGGCCACCCACGCGTTCAACACCAGCTTCACGGTCGACATCAACATGACCACGCCCGCCGGCCTGGAGGCGACGGACGTCGCATGGAACACGTTCGCGTCGGCACAGAGGAATGTGAACAACGGACAGCAGGTCCCCGTCGTCGAGTCGGCCAAGGTCGGAGTGGCGCACGAGGACTTCGCGCACATCACGATCGACAAGATCGTCGATCGTGAGACCGCCCGAGTAGGAGATGTCCTCACCTACACGGTCACGGCGGTGAACGATGGCGGCAGCGATCTCTCGGACGTCACGCTTCGAGACACCCTCCCGGACGGCGTCGAGTTCGTCAGCGCGACCTCCGGAGGCATCCACGCGGCGGGGAGTGTGACGTGGCAGCTTCCGCGCATGCCCCTCGGACAGGTGTTCACCTTCACGGTGAAGGCGAAGATCGTCGAGGGCAACGACGTCGAAGTCACCGACGCGGGAGCGGTACTCGTCAATCGATGGGGGGTCGACGGGGAGGTATCCGTCACGCCGCTGCATCCGTGCCCCGCGCCGAACGAGGCACGAGAGTCCTGTGCCACGACACGCATCCTCGGGGCGCTGATGTGGACCAAGATCAGCGAGTCCGGCGCGCTTCTGTCGGACTCGCGATGGACGCTCCAGGCGCTGGATCAGACGGGATCTGCGGTCGGCGAGATCATGGAGATCGACGACTGCGCCAGCGCCCCCTGCGCAGGCGCAGATCAGGACGCCGCACCGGGGAGCATCCAGGTCGACGGACTGACCCCTGGCGCGTATCGGCTCATCGAGGTCCAGGCTCCGTCCGGGTATGTCCTCGATGACACCTCGCGCAGCGTCACGGTGCTGGCCAGCACCCGGGTGACGGTGCTCGAAGGAATCGTCAACGAGCAACGCACGGTTCCCGTCATTCCGCTCACCGGCGGCATGGGAACGACCTTGTTCGTGAGTATCGCCGCCGGCGCATTCCTCGCCCTGCTGACCCTCCTCGTCGTCCGGCGGCGGTCGAGACGACACGCGCAGACGCTCCAGCACTCCGTTCCGCTCCCGGAGTGAGCGCAGCGGTTCACCCGCCCCGTATCCATAGAAAGGCACATCCACATGAACGCCACACACCGACGCGGCATTGCCGCGACAGCGGGGGCCGCGCTGCTCGGCGTCACGCTCCTCACCGCTGGCGGCAGCGCCTGGGCGGCCCCGCAGGACTACGGCAACATCGACGAGGACCGCACCGGTTCGTTGACTGTCCACAAGTACCTGCAGCAGTCCGAAACGGTCACCGGCGACCCGAGCCAGGGCCCGGCCGAAGGTGCATTCAGCGACCCGGTCGCCGGCGTCGGGTTCACGATCTATCCGCTGCTGCGCGACGGGGTCGCGATCGATGTGACGGATGGTGACAGCTGGGCGGATCTCTCCGGCCTCACCCCCGGCGCGGCGTGCACCGCACCGGCGGGGCTCTCCCTGGGCGCACCTGTCGTCATGCCCGGTACGGACAGCAGCGGCACCGCGACAGCATCGCTCCCTTTGGGGGCCTACCAGGTCTGCGAGACCACGGCACCGGCCGACATCATCGACAGAGCGCAGCCGTTCATCGTCGTCGTCCCCACTCCGCACCAGAACGGCTGGGTGTACGACGTGCACGCCTATCCGAAGAACTCCGCTGGCGAGATCATCAAATCCATCGAGCAGCAGTCGGATCTGGGCCTCGGCTCGGTCGTCACGTTCCCCGTGACCGTGCCCGTGCCCCGGATGGGCGAGGCCTGGAGCGGTTTCGCGATCCGCGACGTCCTCGACTCCCGCCTCAGCCCTGTGGATCCGGCCGATGTGGCGGTCACCGTCGATGGAGCACCGCTCGACAGTGCGTACTACACCGTCGTCAACGTCGGACAGGAAATGACGTTCGCGATGACGGCGGAAGGACTCGCCTGGCTCAACGAGGGCCCCAACGCCCACGTCGGAGCACAGATCACCGTCGCCTTCTCTGGGACGATCGAGCAGATCGGTGACGGCGAGATTCCGAACACCGCGGTGTTCTTCCCGAACAACCCCGACTTCGACCCTGCAGCCAATCCGTCGCTGACCTCGAACGAAGTCAAGACCACGTGGGGGGACATCACGCTGCTCAAGCGTGCCTCGGGTACCTCCGGCACCACCGGCACACTCAGCGGCGCCGTGTTCGAGATCTACGCGGCATCCGACCCCTACGCCGACGACTGCACCGCATCGACGGCGACCGGAGTGCCGATCAGCGTCGACGGGCAGACCTCTTTCACCAGCGGCTCCGATGGGACGATCGTCATCGGCGGACTGTTCGTGTCGGACAGCGTCAACCCGGCGATCGACGCCACCCAGCGCTGCTACGTGCTGAAGGAGACCGTCGCACCCGCCGGGTACGTGCTTCCGGCAGATCCCTTCACGCCCGTCGCCATCGAGCGCGGCACGGTCACCACCGACAACATCGAGATCGAGAACTCGCAGCCAGGGATCCCGGTGCTGCCCTTCACAGGCTCGGACGGCCAGCTCCTGCTGGGCGTCGCCGGAGTCGGCGCTCTCGCCGTCATGATCGGACTCATCCTCGCGCGACGCAAGAAGTCCGCGAACGCCTGATCCGTGATCTGAGAGCGGTGGCGAGGACGGCTCTGCGACGTCGCCACCGCTCTCGAGAGCATTCGCCGCAGAGATCGGAATGACATGCGCAGACGCTGGAGCCCCGGCCCTCTAACATGGGCGATCACCCTGTGCGGGGCGATTGCGCTGGCAGCGGGGCTGTATCCGTCGGCGGCGACGTGGATCTCGTCCTACAACCAGTCGCTCGTCATCCGGAACGCGGCGACGTCGATGGGCGACATCGAACCGGCGCCGACGCACCAGCTCGAACAGGCTCGCGCCTACAACGCTGCACTCGTCGCGGGCGTCCGCCTCGACGCCGGCGGTAACGTGCCCATCGTGGCGGCCAACGCCGCCGGAACCACGTTGGTATACGACCAGATGCTGGTCGCAGCCGATGACGGGCTCATGGCACGCATCAGGATCCCCTCGATCGGCGTGGACCTCCCCGTGTTCCACGGCACGAGCGAGCGGACCCTCCTGCGCGGCGCCGGCCATCTGGAAGGGACGCACCTGCCCGTCGGCGGCGAAGGCACGCGCGCCGTCATCACCGCACACCGGGGACTCGCCGAAGCTGCCATGTTCACCGCTCTCGACCGTGTCACCGCGGGCGACGTCTTCACGGTCGAAGTCTTCGGGGAGCCGCTGGTCTACCGCGTGCGAGACGTGCAGGTGATCGATCCCGCGGACTCGGCGACACTGATCCCCGAGCCGGGGCGGGATCTCGTCACCCTGATCACCTGCACCCCGCTCGGCATCAATTCGCATCGCATCGTCGTCACCGGCGAGCGCATCACGCCTACGCCTCCCGACGCTCTCGCCGCGGCAGGGGACACGCCGGAAGGCCCCGGTTTCCCCTGGTGGGCCGTCACCCTCCTCGCCGGAATCGGGGCGCTCTCGCTCTACCTCGGGCGGCGCGGGTTCCTCGACGTCCCGCGTCCCGATTCATCGGCCGCCGCGGTTCGAGGGCACGTCGCCGGAAGTCAAGGGAGAGACGGGGGATCGGTGATGCCCCGGGGACGCCCTTCCGCGTCGAGAACGATCGGGCCGTCCTGATCCGCTCCGAGGAGTCCTGACTCTTCCTGGTTTCCACCGCGGCCCGCGTGATTGAGCAGCACGGACACTGCGATGGGCTCGTTCGTGCGACGGGCGAGCAGACGGATGGTGATGTCGTCGCCAGGGGAAGCGCGGCGCACGAGGTCGCCGAGGGCCGTCGCGAGATCGTCGCCGATCACATCGTTCGGATCGCCGACGTCTGTGCTCGCGTTCAGGAGCAGGACGTTCACACCTTCGCGACGCGCCGTGGCGATCGCTGTGGTCAGCTGCGGATGCTCGAGCGCGGGGCAGCGGATGTGGTCGCGCAGCGCGGCTTCTGCGACGCGGATCTCGGCGTGCAGATCGTCGGTAAGTACTCTGTTGCGGACGATCTGCTCGAGTGCGCTGTGAGCGCCCGAGGACGCGATCGAGTTGCGCATCCGCAGCTCCGCGAGGGAACGCTCGCGCTGTTGTAGCTCCCGCAGGGCGGTGCTGGCGCGCGCGCGGAATCCGCCTTCTCTCCGGCTCAGGCGACGCGCATAGTGAAGCCACACGAGCGAGACAGTGAGCACCCCGATCGGGGTGAGGTCGATGACGTACGTGAGTCCCGGAGAAGGCGCGACGAGCATGACCGCGACCGCGCGGACAGCGACGAGTGCGAACCCCACAACCGCACCGAGTGCGCCGTCGCCGAACAGGATCACCGCGCTGCACAGTCCGACCGCCACCGTGAACATCGGCGGTTCGTAGGCTGGCGTATCGATGAGGACGACGACGGACGAGGTGATCACGGCGCCGGTGAGCATGAGGAGAACGTGGAGGCGCGGTCGGCTGAGCCGGCGTTTCCAGGGCGCGAGCAGGCCGACCAATCCGAGGATGGCGCCGAAGAGAGCCGTGAAGAGCGCCCAGTTCTCAGGGTCGGCGAAGCTGCCTTTCGCGAGCCCGCTGGCGACCGGGGCCGAGATCATGAGAAGGCCGATCCACAGCAGGGGAAGGCGTGCACCGAGACCGACGAGGGTGGGTGAGGTCACGAGGGTGCACCTGCTTGCGGACGCGTTGAGGCGTGCTCTCGCGTCCCCGCCGGCGCGGGCCGACGCCAGGCGAGAAGGACGCGGGTGGCTCGCCCAGGGGCGCTGTCGATCACTGCGTCGCCCCCGGGGAGGTCGGCCATGCGTCGGACGATGGACTGACGCACGCCCATCCGGTCGAGGGGCACGGCGGCGAGGTCGAAGCCGGGGCCGTCATCTTCGATCATGAGGTCGACACGGTCCGGTTGAAGCGACCCGATGACGCGCGGCGTGGTGCCGGCCGCGTGGCGCACACTGTTGCGAACCGCCTCGCTCATGGCATCGCTGACGGCAGAGACGACGGCTCCGGGGACCGTCGCCGAACCATCGGCGCAGCTCACCTCCACGAGCTCCACCCCGAGCTGCGCTGCGGTGCTCACGATGACCTGCTCGAGCAAGGCGAGTGGTTGGTCGATCGAGTGGTCCTCAGTCCGTGCGTCGAGTGAGCGCAACGCATCGCGAGCCATGTCGACGACCTGCTCAGGCAACACCACCGGATCACCTCGAAACCAGAGCGCTGCGCTGTTGAGGGTTCCGAGCACCGTGTCGTGCGCCAGCCGGGCCAGCTCCCGTTCCTTGAGGAGTCGGGCTTTCGCTGCCGCCGATGCTTCCGTGCGCTGTCTCCACCGCTCCTGCACGGCGAAGTAGGAGGTCATCCGCGTTCGGAAGAGAAGCAGGAGCATCGGGAACGGAACGTTGGTGAGCATCACGATGATCCATGACGCCGCCGAGAAGAGAAGCTGGTGGTACTCCAGCCAGAAGCCCACCACCGGACCGAGGGCCAGCGCGCCGCCAAGCAGATTCACTTGGACGAGCTGAAGCGTCGTCGTCGACGTGCGCGAATGGGCCACCCGCAGGGCGAGGAACGACAGATACACCGACCCGAGCAACCAGGTCATCTGCCAGATCTCGTGCTCGGCGGGAATGCCGGGATCCGCCGGTCTCGATTCCGCGAGGAATGCCGTTGTCTGCAGCACCGCGCCGAGCGCCGGGATGACCACCCAGGCGTGCTCGAGGACCCGCACGGTCAGCACTCGGGGCGGGGCGGCCGCGACGACGAGGAAGAGCCCGGCGAGGATCACGTGCCCGCTTAACCACCATCCGGCGTAGCGCGACTCGCTCGGGATGACGTTGACGACGAGCCACGTCGCCAGAATCGTCAGGCCGCCGGCTCCGAGGAGGCGGCTCAGCACGCGATCGAAGTCGCAGAGCTTCCTGTCAGAGGCGCGATCTGTCGCGGCCTTGGTCGTGCCAGACATGATCGGGACCTCCGCTCAGAACGCGCCGCTCGTCCAAGTATCGACCGAGATGGCGCGTCGAGGGGGCACCGCCATGACGTGAAACCCCTCGAACGGGGGGTTTCGTCGGCGGTGGAGGTCTTCCGCCCGGCCCGCTTGCTAGTGTTCCGCTGAGGTCCGCATTCTGAGGGAGTGGGATGACACGGCACATCGACCGGGAACGACAGGCGGGCGACTCTCGCGAGGGAGATCGTCGCAAGAGCATCGCCGTCGGTCTCGTCGACGACCATCCGGCGATGATCCTGGGGATGTCGGCCGTCATCAACACCTTCCCCGGAATGCGCGTCGTCGGCGCGGCGAGCACCGTCGAGGCCCTCTTGGCCGGCAGCGGGAAGTTCGATGTCGTGCTTCTCGATCTGCAGCTCGCCGATGGCAGCACCCCGCGCACGAACGTCGAGCGCCTCACGGACGCCGGAGCGGCGCATCAGACTCGCGTGGTGGCATTCACGAGCGGCGAGAACGCGAGGCTCGTGCGGGAGGCCGCCCACGCGGGTGTGTCCGGCATGATCCGCAAGTCGGAATCACCGGAGCGGATCATGCGGGCGATCGAAGCCACCACGCGTGGTGAGACGATCGCGACGCCAGACTGGGCGACCGCTCTCCTGGAGGACACCGCCTTCGTCGACGCGCATCTCACGCGCCGAGAAAGCGAGGTGCTGGCCAGATACGCTTCGGGTCAGACCGCCGAGCAGGTCGCGAAAGCCCTTTTCGTCTCGCGCGACACCGTCCTCGATCACCTTCGTCGCATCCGTGGGCGTTACGCCGCTGTCGGTCGCGAAGCCCCGACCAAGATCGATCTCCACATGCGCGCCGCGGAAGACGGCCTGGTGTAGCCGGGCGGCTGAGATCACCGCGACTGCGCGAACGGCTCGGCGTCGCGTGATGGCCTCCGGTGCAGCCGGGCCTCGACTCAGCCTGCGGAGAGCACACGCTGCTTCTGAGCGAGGAACTCCTCTTCGGTCAGAACGCCCGAGTCGCGCAACTGGCCCAGCTGGGTGAGCTGCGCGATCGTGGTCGACGTCGGCGCGGGGACCGAAGAGGCAGCCGGTGCGGTCTGCGGTGATGCCCCGGCCTCGGTCCCGACTGTCGGGGCAGCGGCGTCGTGCGCCGCCCATCGCTGCTGCTGGCGGCGGTGGGTGTTTCCGATGACACGGGTCGCGACGCTGGCACGAGCGGCGGTGCGGAGCAGGCTCATTCGATGTTCTCCCCTTCGATGATGGTCTCGAGGTCGGCGATGTCGACGGCTCCGGTGAACATCTCGACGCCACCGGAGAGCGCGAACGCTTCAGCCGCCATGGCAAGCGAGCGGTCTTCGTAGATGATGATCAAGGCATACTGCCCGGCTTCGAGCTCAGTGGCTATGCCGGCGAGATCTTCTGCGTCGAGCAGGCACGACTGTGATGCGGCGAGCGCGGAGATGTCGTCGTCGCCGAGGTCTAGCACTTCTCGAAGGGGGACCCGCAGCGGCCGATCGTCGCTGTCCCGCCGCACCGCGTCGATGTCGAGCACCTCGATCCCGCCCGTGGCGACACGGTCGCGCACGGCGACCATGCCCGATTGCAGCGAGGCACCGTATGGAAAGGCGAAGACGACGTAGTCGACGGGACCTGCGAAGGTGGGGGTGGCCACGGGGCACTTCTTTCCTGATCACGAGAGGACTGTCAGGTTCATCGTAAGAAGATGCGTGGTCGGTTGCCCCTATCCATCGCACGGTACCCCTCGTTGTGGGGGTTCCGCCCGTTTCGGCTTGTCCGAGGCGGCGGGGGCGTTCGATGCTGTCTCCGGGTCCCCCAGCCCGATCGGTGACTCCCTCATCACCGACCCGGGGCGGGCCGCCGCGGTCGTTCCCGCACGCTGCCCGCCCCGACAGTCCTGGCGGCCCCCTGCCAGGAGCATCGACTTCAGCCGAGCAGTTCCACCCCGAAGCTGGAGACGACGGTGCGCAGTTCGGCGAGGTAGCGCTGCGCCTGTTCGGTGAGGGGGATCGCCGAGTGGCCGATCCAGCCGATCTCGATCTGTTCGTCGATGTCGAGGGGGATGGCGATGATCTCGGGATCGAGGTCATCGCTGATGATGCCCGTCGAGATGGTGTATCCGTCGAGCCCGATCATCAGGTTGAAGATGGTGGCGCGGTCGGAGACGCGGATGTCCCGCGGGCTCGACAGGGTGGAGAGGATCTCCTCGGCGAAGTAGAAGGAGTTGTTGGCGCCCTGGTCGAAGGTGAGCCTGGGTACGTCGGCGAGATCGGCGAGGGTCACGCGCTCTCGAGCGGCGAGGGGGTTCTTGCGGGAGATGAAGATGTGCGGTTCCGCGACGAAGAGCGGATGGAACGCGAGTCCGGAGTCGCGGAGCAGCTTGTCGATGACGTTGCGGTTGAAGTCGTTCCGGTAGAGGATTCCCAGCTCGCTGCGGAGGGTCCGGACGTCTTCGATGATGTCCCACGTGCGCGTCTCGCGCAGCGAGAACTCGTACTCCGCCGCCGAGGTCGCCTTCACCATCCGCACCAGCGCGTCGACCGCGAACGAGTAGTGCTGGGTCGACACTCCGAGCAGTCGTCGCGACGGCGGTCGGCCGAGGTAGCGCTGTTCGAGGAGTGCCACCTGCTCGACGACCTGCCTGGCGTATCCGAGGAACTCCACGCCGTCGGTGGTGAGCGTCACGCCGCGGGCGGAGCGGAGCAGGAGCGTGCGCCCCACTCTGCTCTCGAGGTCCTTCATCGCGGCGGACATGGTGGGCTGGGCGACGTAGAGCAGGTCGGCGGCGGCGCTGATCGAGCCCTCCGCAGCGACCTCTATGTAGTACGTGAGGTGCTGCAGGGTGATGCCGCTCGAGCGCTTGGCCATAGCCCCAGACTATGTCACGGCATAGTCGCGGTGCATTACCCGATGGGGTCCCTCCGGCAGCACGATGGAGGAATCCCGTTTCGTGAGGCCGAGCCCGGCCGATCACCCTCCGATTGGCCCTCATGGCATCCGAATTCACCTTCCGCATCACGACCACCCGCTTCGACGAGGACTACTCGCCGTCGGACAACTCCCGGATCACGACGAACTTCGCCAACCTGGCGCGGGGGGAGCATCGTCAGCAGAATCTCCGCAACGCCCTAACGATGATCGACCGCCGATTCAACGATCTGGCGCACTGGGACAACCCGGACCGGGACCGCTACACCGTCGAACTCGAGATCGTCTCGGTGGCGGTGCAGTTCGCCGCGGAGGGTGAGGACCAGGAGTTCCCGCTGCTCGAGGTCCTGGACATCCATGTCCTCGACCGTCTCACCGGGTCGCGCAGCCACGGCATCGTGGGGAACAACTTCTCGTCCTACATCCGCGACTTCGACTTCAGCGTGCGACTGCCGGCGGCCAGTGAGGCCGCAGGAGGGTTCAGCGTTCCCGCCGACTTCGGCGAGCTGCACGGCAAGCTGTTCCAGCACTTCCTCGGCTCGGAGGCCTATCAGGAGCGCTTCACCGTGTCGCCCGTGATCTGCATCAGCGTCTCGACGAGCAAGACCTACCGTCGCACCGAGAACTACCACCCGATCCTCGGTGTCGAGTACGAGCAGAAGGATCCCTCGCTGACCGACGAGTACTTCGGCAAGATGGGCCTCTCCGTCCGGTACTTCATGCCGCGCGGCAGCGTCGCGCCGTTGGCGTTCTACTTCCGCGGCGATCTGCTCGGCGACTACACGAACCTCCAGCTCATCGGCACGATCAGCACGATGGAGACGTTCCAGAAGATCTACCGGCCCGAGATCTACAACGCGAACTCGGAAGCCGCGAGCATCTACCGGCCGACCCTGGAGCAGCAGGACTACTCGGTGACCAAGATCGCCTACGACCGCGACGAGCGCAGTCGGCTCGCGACCGAGCAGGGGCAGTACGCCGACGCGCATCTCATGAAGCCGCACGGTGCGCTGCTCGAGCAGTGGGCCGCCGGCTACTCCGACGCGTGCCTGGTCCCCGTCGGATGACCAACGGAGACTCACCGATCATGCACACACTCCTTCCCACCTCGATCGTCGGCAGTCTTCCGAAGCCGTCGTGGCTGGCCGAGCCGGAAACGCTCTGGTCTCCGTGGAAACTGCAGGGCGACGCCCTGGTCGAGGGCACGCAGGATGCGCTCCGCATCGCCGTTCAGGAGCAGCGCCAGGCCGGCATCGACATCATCAGCGACGGGGAGCAGACGCGCCAGCACTTCGTCACGACGTTCATCGAGCATCTCTCCGGCGTCGACTTCGACCAGCGGGAGACCGTGCGGATCCGCGACCGGTACGACGCCAGCGTGCCGACGGTCGTCGGCGCCGTGAGCCGAGAGAAGCCCGTGTTCGTCGAAGACGCGAAGTTCCTCCGCCAGCAGACCGATCAGCCCATCAAGTGGGCACTGCCCGGCCCGATGACGATGATCGACACCCTTTACGATCGCCACTACAAGAGCCGTGAGAAGCTGGCCTGGGAGTTCGCGACGATCCTCAATCAAGAGGCGAAGGAGCTCGAGGCGGCCGGGGTGGACATCATCCAGTTCGACGAGCCGGCGTTCAACGTCTTCTTCGACGACGTGCAGGACTGGGGCGTGGCAGTGCTCGAGAGGGCGGCTGAGGGATTGCGCGCGGAGACCGTGGTGCACATCTGCTACGGCTACGGGATCAAGGCGAACACGGACTGGAAGGCGACTCTCGGCTCGGAATGGCGGCAGTACGAGAAGTCGTTCCCGCTGCTGCAGCAGTCCAGCATCGACATCGTCTCGCTGGAGAGCCACCACTCGCACGTCCCGCTGGACCTGATCGAGCTCATCCGGGGCAAGAAGGTCATGCTCGGAGCCATCGATGTGGCAAGCCACACGATCGAGACCCCGGAGGAGGTCGCCGACACCCTCAGGAACGCGCTCCGCTTCGTCGACGCGGACAAGCTCATCCCGAGCACGAACTGCGGCTTGGCGCCGCTGTCACGAGACCTCGCACGCGGCAAGCTGCGAGCGCTCAGCGCGGGCGCTGCTCTGCTTCGCGAGGAGCTCACGGCCGCCGGGGCCTGATCTACCGGGTCGGATCTCGACGGGTGCACGTCGATCCCCGATCGAGACCCGGCGCCGACACGAGATGCGGCACGCGGGAGCGCGTATTCTCAGACCATGGGAACTCTCGAGTACAACAGCTCTCGTCCTCCGATCGAGGTCGATGATGCGACGTTGGCGCACCTGAAGATCGTGATCGGCACGAAGCTCCGCCGTCACGAGAGCTTCATGATGACCTGGCTGCCCGAGGAGAAGAACCCCGCCGGCCGACTCACCATCTGGATGCATCCGGCGATTCCGCTGATCCTCGCGTTCGACGGTTCGAGGATGCCGGAGATCGACACGAAGCGGATCGAGCGCATGATGGAGAACCTCAACGCCCGCGGAGAACTCGTCCTCGACCAGCTCGGATAGGCGACATCAGCGAGGTGTCAGGGGTCTTCCGCGCGTCGGGGATCCGTCGTTCCCTCAGCCGATCCGCGCTCGCGCTCGTCGTCGGTCTCTTCGTCGGTGCCGCGAGCATCGCCGGCATCGCCGACGCCCCCGCGCTCGCCGCGGAACCCGCCCCCACGGTCACCGACATCTCGGTGGCTCCGTATGAGGCGTCGAATCCGCTGGTCCCCTCGGCTGCCCTGCCCTTTCTCGCCGTCACCGTGACCGTGGAGCGGGAGCTGCCGAATGCCGGCGACACCTTCGAAGTGCGCGCGCCCGCCGGCGCCAGGGTCGTCTTGAGCGAAGATGCGTCGATCGTGGATGCGTCGGGAGCGGCACTCGTCGACGTCGTCGTGACCGCCCACGGCGCCGACGGCGACACGATGACCGGAACGTTCACCGAGGCCGCCGCGAACAGCAGGAAGATGAGCGGCACGTTCACGTTCTTCCTCCAGGTCGTCGGCAGCGGGATCCTCGCCGCCGGGGGAGGGATCTACCACGCCGAGTTCGCCGCGGACGGTGCGCGTCACACCGTCGACGTCGCCTACGGGGTGTCCATCGACCTGTTCCAGCACGTCGGTGGGCACTGGGTCCACGGTGCGACGCCTTCCTCGGCCGGGAGGTTCGTGGTCCAGACGAAGGCGGAGGGCGATTCGGCGCTCGCCGCACGGGGTGGACAGTGGGTGACCGCGAGCGCCGACCCGAGCCCTCCGTTCAGCGGATCGACACCGGACTGCGATGCCGTGCAACTGCGCGAGTTCGCCGCTGACCCCGGGTCCGTGAACATCCCCATCAGCGGCGGCACCGTTCTCGTCGCCGGCTCCGACTACATCCTCGACTGCGACGATTCACTCGACGGTGTCCCGGTCGTGAGCGCCACGATCCCGAGCCCGATCGATGGTGCCTTCTATCTGCTCTCGTCCCCGCGCGAGGTCACGGGTGCCGTCACCTACCTCCCCGCCGACAACCCCGCGGTGCCGGAGGCCGGTCGGTTCGTGGGGCTGTTCAACGCCATCGGCAGCGTCTCGGATGCACTCCACGATCCTTCGGGATCGACCCAGACGTCGACCCTGCTGATGTACACGGGGCCAAGCGCAGGCGTCGGCGTCACCGAGGCGGCGTCGCCGCGACTCGACCTCGACACGACCGCATCGCCGGCTGAGGGCACGTCGCTGCGGCCAGGTGACCGGGTCGCCTACGAGTTCACGCTCACGAACAGCGGGAACGTACCGCTGACGGATGCGACCCTCACCGCCGATCTGGCATCGCTGCTGCGTGCGGCTCGCATCGATCGTCCGATCAGCGCGACCACGGGCGTCGCCGTTCTCGAGGGAGACGTGCTGCGCTGGACGGGAGCGATCGCGCCCGGAGACAGCGTGACCGTGTCGTTCTCCGCCCTGGTGATCGCGGGCGGCGCAGCGATCGTCGTCGACGTGGAGGCCGCGAGCCCTGATGCTCGTGGCGGCGCCGTGCCGGTGGAGCGTCAGACGCTCACGCGCGAGGTCGTCGCTCTCCCGCCTCCGTCTGTCGGGCAGGGCAACCAGACGCTTCCCGCCGAGCTCGCTCGCTCCGGCGGGGACGGCCCCGGGCTCGTCGCGCTCGGAATCGCGCTCGCGTTGGCCGGTGCGATGCTCCTCGTCCGGAGGCGTGCGCGCCATCCGCTCGCCTGAGATCGGCGGGGGACCGCGCTTCCTATAGTGGGGGCATGCACCGCCGCTCCGCTCTGATCCTCAGCCTTTCCGCCCTCCTCGTCTTGACGGGGTGCGCCACCGGTGCCGGTGACGATGCCGCAGCCCCGACCAGCGAACCCACCGCATCTCCGAGTGTCGAGACCTCAGGGGTCGATGCCGCCGCGGAGCAGCAGGCGCAGGCGTGGCTGGACGCGGCCGTGGTGCCACCGGGAGCCGTGCGGGTGGCGGACAGCCCCACCTCGTTCCACTCGTATCAGGGGTGGCCGTGCCGGCCGGTCGCCGAGCTCGAGGGCTACTGGACCCTCGCCGACTCCACAGTGGCGGGGGCTGCCAACTGGTTGCGGGAGAACCCCACGGCAGACCTCGTCAGCACGGCGGGGGGCTCACCGTGGGAGGAGGACCCGAACCTCGACGGCGTGCTCGTGGGCTACATCCCGGCCGATGAGTCGCAGCAGGGCATCGTCTACACCGTCTCGAAGGCGGAGTCGGGCGTCGCGATCCGCGCAGAGGTCGCCGCCCTCAGCGCGTCCGCGACATGTCCGTCCCTCGCCCCCGGGGAGATATGGGGAAAGCCCGGACAGGGCTGACCCGCCACTGCGTCTCCCGTCCGCGGGACCCCTACGGCAGATCGGCGACGTCGAGACCTTCGTCGTCGTCGTCTTCCTCATCGTCGTCGGAGTCATCGGTCGAGGGCATGTCGGGATCGATCCCCTCGGCCTCGACCTCGGGGGTGTCGCCGTCGTGGTTCTGCGGGTCTGACATCAGATTCTCCGATCGATGGATGTGGTGATCGATCAGTCTCGCCTCTGCGAGACGCACCCGCCTGCCCGTTGACAGGCGGGCGCGTCCACCCGGAGAATTCCGTCTGCGCGTGAGCCTCCGTCAGGCGGTGGCGAGGGGTGGCAGGTGCGGGATCGGGATCGGACGACCCGCGCGGCGCGGCGCGTGGAAGCGCTGCACGTCTTCCAGCACATCGGCTGCGGACATGTAGGAGCTCGCGAGCGGGAGGTCGCGCAACCAGACGACCTCGACCTCGACGGCATCGACTTGATAGACGCAGGCGACCGTGCGCCGTGAGTCATCCTGGGCATAGCGGTGATCGAGGATCAGCCACTCGGTATCGGTGATCTTCCTCAGCTCGAATCGGGGATCGGGCATCGTGAACATCTCAACACTCCAATCGGTTGGCCGGTATAGGCTGCCGAGGAGCGCACCACCCCCGGGCGGTGCCGGTCGGGCATCCGCGCGGTCAACGGGCGCTCTTCAGCCCGCCAGAATTCAGCAGAATTGTACGTCGGAGCCGATATATTGCTCAACTCGTCCCGCGGTCGCGCAGCGATCGGGAACGCTATGCGGGAGGGATGCAGACCGACGTCGACGTCAGGTGGATCAGCCCATCGAGGCTCGAGGTGTCCTTGATGCCCACGCGTGCCACCGGGCGGCTCTCGCTGTAGCGGATGTCCTCCTGCATCGCCCGGTCCTTCGCATAGCCAGCCTGGTCCCACACCGCCAGAATCCGTTCCAGAGATCGGCTGTTGTCGTCGGTGCGGAACGCGATCTGCACTTCGCGCTGCGTGCCGGGGCCTTCCGGGCAGGGTGTCGACGACAAGGGCAGCGAGGAAGAGTCCAGCGGCGCACCCGAGGCATCGACGACCGCTCCCGCAGCGGCTGCGAACGACGCGCCGATCATCTCCCTCATCGCGCCGTCGACGTTCTCCACCGCCATCCTCTCCGGTTCGGGGGAGGGGATCGGCGGGTACGGAGCCTGATCGGCGCTCCTCGATGTGTGCAGCCCGCACTGCGGCGTACGGTCGTCGAGAACCGGGAGTGAGAGCGACGTGCCGGAACCGGCCGTGACCCCCGTGCTCGCGACAGGGCGGTTGACGGCGTAGGAGACGGTCAGCATGCCGCGCTCTTCGGTCACGGCATAACCGCCCATCGAGAACGGCTGGTGCCCGTTGTCACCGGATGACCACCCGACCTGAGTGACGATGAACGCCCCGTCCTGCCGGTACACCGTGCCGCTCGATCCCATGAGGAACGAGCGCTCGACGACCACGTACCCGGTGTCGCAGCCCCTGTGCAGTACGGGCGTCACGTTCGCGTCGACGGTGAAGACCGCAGCGAGGGCAGCGAGGGCCCCGGCGCACGTGGCCAGCACGACGCCGATGACCTTCAGTGGCAGCATCCTCCGCGGCGCTTCGATGCTCCACAGGCCGACGCCGAGGGAGCCGAACGCCAGGAGTACAGACAGAGTGAGAAGACTGAGCTCGTCGAGCGGTCCGATCAGGACGGATGCCGCCCCCGAGGAGGCAGAAGACACCGCCACGACCCAGAAGACGACGGCCGTGGCGCAGGCGAAGACACCGCCGGCGATCCACGTGATGGTCCGCCGAGGGGGAGGCGGGGGTGGAGTCACGTGGGAAGCCTATGCGGCAACGGGCGTCGAGCACCGGAATCCCCAGCCGACTCTCGGCTCTCCGACTCTCGGCGGGGGCGCCGCGGAACCGCTCCGGGTGGGGTCAGCGGCGCACGCGGGCGCGGGTCTTCGCGACGCTCGCGAGAGTGGCGCGCACCGGGGTGCCCAGGTACAGGCCGAGTGACGCGCCGGATGCCAGGCCGATGCCGATGACCGCGGCATCGATGAGCGACCCGCCGGCGAGCAGCATGCCGGTGGAGGTGCCGGCGGCGTGGACCATCTCGAGCAGTCCCTGGAACACGGCGACACCGGGAACGAGGGGCACGATCGCCGCGGTGGTCACCGCGACCGAGGGCACGTGGAGGTTGCGGGCGATCAGCATCCCGAGGAAGCTCGCGAGCAGGGCGCCGATCGCGCTCGCCGCAGCCGGGTGCAGGTTCAGCGCGACCGAGGCGGAGTAGCCCGCGAGAGTGACGGCGCTGAGCAGCGCACTGACCAGGATGATGCGGAGGCCGGCGCCGTTGAACACGGCCACGGCCACGGCGATGATGATCGCCCCTGCGAACTGGTTCACGAGCGGGCCGAACGGCGCAGGGTCGTCGGGCAGGCCCATGGTGAACCCCAGGACGCCGCCGAGCTCCAGGCCGACGAGGATGCCGATCACCACGCCGAGCGTCTGCATGGTCAGATCGAGGATGCGTCCGCCCGCGGTCAACGCGAAGCCGTCGATCGCATCCTGTGCCGCACCGACCACGGTGAGGCCGGCGAGCATCAGCACGATTCCGGAGGCGACGATGATCGAAGGGCGGATGCCGACGAACGGCTCTATCCCCGCGGTGCCGAGGGCGGAGACCACGACGGCCACGACGGTCGTCACGAACCCTCCGGCGATCTGGCTGAAGAACAGGGGCACGCGCAGTCGGGCGAGACCGGCCTGCGTGAGTGCGGCGCACAGGGCCGCGACGAAGGTGAGGCCGACGATGATCGGCGAGGCGCCCAGCATGATGCTCACGCCCACGGCGAGAAGTGCCCTGGCGACAATGACGACGGGCTGCTGGTAGCGGAACGGCATCCGTCGGATGGCACGGAAGGTCGTACGTGCGGATTCGAGGTCGAGTCCACCGTCGATGTCGGCGACCAGCGCCTGCACGCGCTGCAGCTTCGCGTGGTCGGGGGCGGTGACGCGCACGACGCGCACGAGCGTCTCGGGCCAGACCTCGCCGCTCAGATGGAACGACACCGTGATCGAGTTGTACGTGACGTCGACCTGCACGCCCCGCATCCCGTAGGCGTCGCACACCCTGGTGATGGCGAGCGTGACCTCGTGCGCCGAGGCCCCGACCGCGAACATCGATTCTCCGATGCGCGTGGCGAGATCGAGCACCCGGGGAACCGTGCGCTCGTCGATGACCGGCATGGCCTCGGTGTGCGCGACCGCCGAGGGATCGGTGTGCAGCAGGCGGCGCACGGAGGAGAGCAGCGGCCGGCGGGATCTCGCGGACATATCGTCCATTCTCCCGTCCATGCCGTCGATCGGGGGGGAAGACTGTCCGGTCCTCCGCGACCCGAACGCGGAGGACCGGCGAAATCGAGTGAGAAGCTGCGCATGCGCACCGACCCCCGGGCCGCATCCCAGACCCGAGAGAGAATCCGAATGCGCGCCGGTTCGACCGACTCAGAGCGCTGAAGCGACTCTTCGTGTCCTCCACGATACGCACGCGCGAGGCGAGCGCCCCTATCGTCCGCCGTCCCTTGACGCACGGGCGGCGACGCTGCTATCGAGCGGACGCGGGCGGACTAGCGTTTTCGATGCGGTGCGCACAACCCCCTGGGTGTGCCGCTGTGGCCATGACACCGTCTTAGTCATGAAACTCGTGTCGTATGCAGGCCAACAGGTGGTCACGACCGACGACGTCGCCGAAGCGCTCGTCTCGCTCGCCGCCGCCATCGCGAGCGAGGGCGAATCGGCGACCCTGCGGTTGCCGATCGTCATCGACGGGAAGAGAGACACCGCGGATCTGATCGTCGGGGTCGGCAACGACCTCCTGGTCGGCCCGCACATCTCCGGCGACGACGACCCGGACTTCTCGGAGGACGCCGCGGCCATCCGCGAGCACCCTCTCTTCCCCCAGCGCAGTGCGGGGGAAGACGAGGACGTCGAGGAGATCGGAATCCCCTCGCTCGACATCGACATCGATCATGGCGCTCGCGCGTAGCGCACAGCTACGGCGGATGTAAAGGGGAGGGCGCTGCGGACACCGCACGCATATCCTGCTGAGGTGCCGCACGATGTCCGACCTGATAACGATGTCCTCTGGGCATGCGTCGAAGAAGGATTCCACGTCGGAAGCCGGCGTGGCGACTTTCTGGGATACGTCGACAGGCAGGGCGATGGCGGATATCGCGCGTTCGACGCCCGGTCTTCGCCCGTCGGAGATTTCGCGACGCTGCAGGCGGCGACGAACGCCGTAGAGCAGCTTTCGAACCCGGCGTCGCTGCAGGTCGACGGGAGCGAGCAGGGGGTGGCGCTGTGAGCACCACAGTGGCGACCGACCTGATCTCTCTCGTCTACACCAGCACTGCTTCTCAGCCGTTTCGGGAGACCGCGCTCGAGCATCTCCTGGCTGTCTGCCGACGACGCAATGACGGGCAGGGGATCACCGGACTGCTCCTTCATCGAGACGGGCGCTTCATCCAGGTGCTGGAGGGGCATCCGGACACGGTTGCCGAGCTCGTCGACATCATCCGGAGCGACTCCCGGCATCACGACCTGCGCGTGCTCCTGGAAGAGCCGATCGCCGAGCGCCGGTTCCCGGATTGGACCATGGGGTACCGGGTTCTCGACCACGGAGAGAGCCGTCCGCACGGGTATCGCGACTCCTTCGCCGACCTGGATGCCGGATCGGACATCGACACCACCGTCAGGGCGTTGACCGAGCTCACGCTCTGGTTCCGCGTGCGCGCGCGGGATCGGGCAGAGCTTCCACGGGGTGCGACGGGGGTCGTGCGCCGCGACGACGTGAGCGTCTGACCCGCCTTCGAGCGGGTGCCGCCGACGGGTCGCTCGCCCGCGGGCTCAGTCCTGGGCGAAGATTTCGGGGTGCGCGCTGATGAGCTCGGCCTGCTCCCTCCACGAGAGCCCCACGATGCTGAGCACGACGCGCACGACGGTCGAGTCGGCGTCGGCAGTGGTGAGCCGCAGCTCGCGCAGCGTGGCTCGCGCCGTCTCCTCGATGAGGAAGGCGAGCAGCTCGGCGGGCATATCGCCGCGGAACGCCCCGGAGTCGACACCGGTCCGGGTCAGATCGCGGATGCGGTGACGCAGCGGCGCGAGGGCGAGCACGGTGTCGGTCAGATGCGCGTCGTCGAGGGCGATGTTGGCCGAGGCGCGCACAGCGGAGGCCTCCCGCCACAGACGCGTCGCCATCCGTGCCAGGGTCACGCGGGGGTCGGACTCGTCGGTGGTCTCGGCGATCGCGTTGAAGCGCTGAGCACCCGCGGCGATCACCTCCCGCAGCAGGGTGTCGCGGTCGGCGAAGTGGCCGTAGACGGCTCGGCGGGTGAGGCCTGCGGCCTGGGCGATCGCGTCGAGCGACGCCGTGGGGTTGCTCGCGAGCACCGACTGCGCCGCGCGCAGCAGGGCCTCGCGGTTCGCCAGGGCGTCGCGTCGACGCGGCGGATTCGGTGCGGTCACTTCGGGTCCTTTCGCGGAGTCGCGGGGATCAGGACATCAGCTTGGTCGACGCGAGGGCTTCGACCAGCTTGCGGTTGTACGTCATCAGGGGGCGCCGCAGCACGAGCCCGAGGAGCAGTGCCGGGATGATGAAAAGCGCGAGAGCACCCAGCGCCCACCAGAAGTCGGCCTGATAGACGCCGGCGATCGCCGACCTCACCATGTTCACCGCGTAGGTCGCGGGAAGGAACGGACTGATGCTCTGGAACCAGTCGGGCAGCAGCTGCAGCGGGTACGCGCCGCCCGAGCCCGAGATCTGGATCACCAGGAGCAGTACCGAGAGCGCCTTGCCCGCATTGCCGAAAGCGACCACCGCGGTGTACACGATGAGCGTGAAAACGGTCGAGATCGCCCATCCTGCCAGGATCAGCAGAAGCGGATGCGCGGGTTCGACCTGGACGAAGAGGATCAGCCCGAGGGTCAGCAGCGTGCTCTGTGCGAGACCGACCAGCCCGAAGATGCCGTAGCGGCCGAGGTACTTCTGCGTCGGTGTGAGCTCAGGGCGGTCGGGGAGCGTCTCGGCGTTCACATCCACGCGGATCGTCACGGTCATCAGAAGCGCGCCCACCCAGAGAGCGAGGATCATGTACAGCGGCGCCATGGCCGCACCGAATCCCGCCACGGGGAAGACCGCGGTGCGGTCGAGGCGCACCGGCTCGGCGAGAGAAGTGGCGAGCACACCGGGGTCGGCGCCGGTCAGTTCGCTGAGGTCGCCGGTGTCGGCGGCCTTCGCGATCGACTGCTGGACGGCGTCGAACCTGTCGGCCATCGTGTTCAGCGATGCCGACAGCTGCGTCGTGGCCTCCTGAGCGCGCGACAGCGTGGACAGCACGGAATCGGAGGCACCGGACAGGCCCGAGGTGATGCCGGACAGGTCGGAGCGGATCGCCGAGACATCGGACCCGATCTGGGAGAGAGTCGTCGACAGCGAACTCAACTGCGCCTTCAGGCCGTTGTCGTAGGTGCTCCGTGCATCGGCGAGCGCCTTCTTGGCCTCGGCGATGGCGGCGGAGATCCCCTGGTGGGAGCTCTGCGCCGCGTCATTGCCGGCGGCGATGTCGGTCCCCGCTGTCTGGAGGCGATCCTGCAGAGCCTGCTGCCGCGCGATCGCCTCGTCGAGCCGGCTGATCAGGGCGTCGAAGTCGGATTGCGCGGATTCCGGCAGGTTCGGTCCGACCTCGGTCTCCAGCGTGTTCTTGAGCGCCGCGTACTGATCGGCCTGCTGCTGCACACGCTCGGCGAGTGTGGTGATCGCCTGCACCTGGGCGCCGCTGAGCGTGTCGCCCGCGGCGTACAGCTCATCGATGCGCTGCCCCACGGCGTCGTAGCTGTTCGAGGTCGCCGCGAGGGCATCGGCGAGCGACTGTGCCGCCGTCTGCAGAGTGGACTTCAGCGTGTTCGCCGCGTCCACCCCGCTGCCGAGCGCGCCCGAGGTGTCCGTGAACGCGTCACCGGCCGTGTCGACCAGGGCCGAGGCGCTGTCGAGCAGGGGCCGGCTCCCCTCGAGCAGAGCGGTGAAGGTGTCGGCCGTGTGCGCACCGGAGCGCAGCTGATCGCCCACACTCCCCAGGCGCGCCTCGACCCGGGTGAGTGCTGCCTGTGTGTCCTCATCCGTGAGGTAGTCCGACAACGACGAGACGAGACCGAGCGCGACGTCGCCGAGCGTCTGGGCGAACGTGTCGCTGATCTCGGACGACACCCCTTCCGCGCCCTGTCCGGTGATCTTCGGCGCCAGCGCGTTCTTCTTCTCGTTCGTGTAGAGCGCGATGTGCGTGCGGTCGCCCCCATCGGCGTAGAAGGTCAGCATGTCCGCGCTGAAGGTCTCGGGCAGCACGATCGCGGCGTAGTATTCGCCCGACTTCGTTCCGTCGATCGCGTCGTGCTCATCGGTGATGACCCAGTCGAGCTGGTCGTTCCCGCGGAGCTGAGAGAGAACCTGCTCCCCGACGTTCACGCGGATCGGGACGAGGTCGCTCTCGTAGCCGGCATCGGTGCTCGCGACCGCGATCTTCAGGTCCTTCGTGTTCGCGAACGGATCCCAACTGGCGATCACGTTGAACCAGGTGAACAGTGAGGGGATGACGACGAGACCGAACAGGACGATGCATGCCATCACGTTCTGGGTGGCGTGACGAACGTCGCGCAGTGTCAGGTGCAGGATGTCCTTCACGCGCGGTCCTCTCCTTCTGCTCGCTGGTGCTCTTCCGGTTCGTCCTCTTCCGGTTCGTCCTCTTCCGGTTCCGCCGTTCGTGTCGGTCCCTCGTCCTCCGGGGCGTCCGCAGCCGCGGTCGTCTCGGGCTGCACGGGCTCGGCATCCGGTTCGGCGCCGGGGTCCGGTTCCGGGGCGGCGTCGGGCTGCGGTTCGGAAGCGAACCACTCCGTGAGCAGGGCGTCGGCCTCGACACCCGCGGCCGGTTCGTCCCGCTCGGCCGTCGCATCCGTCACCGGGGCCTCGGCCGCGGTCGCGGCGATCGGGGCGGAGGGAGTCGAGGACAGCGGTTCGGCTGTCGTGACGGGCAGGACCGCTGCGTGGCCGGCGGGGCCCGCGAGGGCGAGCTGACGCAGTTCCGCCTCGTCGAGAGCGGCGACCTCCTCGCCGTTCTGGAAACTGTGCTTGATGTACTCGATGGTCACGAGGAATCCGATGACCAGCAGGATCCAGAGGGTCCACAGTCCCAGCAGCAGTGCCTTCGACTCGGGAAGCGCCCAGGTGAGGACACCGAGCACGACGAGGCCCGCGGCTCCCGTGAGCACCGTCGCCTTCAGCAGCGTCGGGTAGCGGCGGGTGAACGGCTCTGCCCGTCGAGCGAGGTCGTCGCGGTACTCGGCGCGGTTCGACAGCGCCCTGATGACGTCGGTGAGCCGGTATCCGCTGCCGACGACCTGCACCTTCTCGCCGATCAGGAGGTCGGTCGAGAGCACCTGGCGGTTGAAGAGCAGGGTGAAGTTGGCGAGACGGCGCCGCAGGACGAGCCCGACGAGGAACGCGAGAGCGACGAACACAGCGAGAGCGCCGAGGAAGCGCCAGTAGTGGCCGCCGTAGAAGCCCCCGATCGTCTCCCGCATCGCGTCGATGCCGTAGGAGAACGGCAGGAGCGGGTAGATCGCACGGAAGAACCCGGGCATCAGCTCGATCGGGTACAGGCCGGACGCGCCGGGGATCTGCATGATCACCAGCAGGATGCACAGGCCGCGGCCGACGTGGCCGAATGCGACGCAGAGGGCGTAGATGATGCTCACGTAGGCGAGGGCGATGAGCACCCCGGTGCCGACGAAGGCCGCCGCGCTGACGGTCTGCACGCCGATGATGAGGTTGCCGATGCACACGATCAGCGCCTGGCCGATGGCGAGCGTCGCGAAGAGGAAGAAGCGGCCGAAGTAGGCCTGGCGCACGGTGACGTCTTCGACGCCCTCGGTGTCGACCTCGACGCGGAAGATCACCATGAGCACGAAGGCGCCGATCCACAGCGACAGGTTCGTGAAAAGCGCGGCCATCGCTGACCCGTAGGTGTCGACGGGGAACACCAGATGCTCGTCGACCTCGACGGGGGAGGAGATGAACTGGGCGATCTGCTCGGGCTCCAGATCGGTCAGGGTGCCGAGCAGACCCCACTCGGATGCGGCGTTGAGGGCGACGACGTCGGTGCGCGACGTCTGCAGTCCCTGCTCGATGCCCGCGAGGTCGTTGTCGAAGCTCTGCAGCGCCGACGACGTGGCCACGAGCTGCGAGTCCAGCCCGGCGAGCAGCTGATCGGCCTGTGCGAGCACGCCCTTCTGCGCGTCCAGCGCCGCCGAGAACGATCCGACGCTCGCCGACAGCTGCGACATGGCGCTGTTGAGCGAGGGCACGGTGCGGGTGAGGATGTCGCGCATCGCCGCCGAGGCATCCCGGGTGTCCTGCATCGCCTGGTCCACGGCGTCGGCTGCCGCCTGAACGGAAGCCACGGTGTCGGAGGCGCCGGCCTTCAGGGTCTTCAGATCCGCGAGCAGCTGCTGGTCGGTGGCATTGCGCTGTTGGAGCGAGGCGATGACCTCGGTCAGGCGCTGCTTCGTGTCGTCGCTGAGGTCGGTGTTGTCGAGAAGCGTCTGCAGTCGGGCGGCCGCCGCCTCGTTCGCCTTCAGCACGTTCGAGACGTCGTCGATCCCGGCGTCGATGCGCACGCCCGCCTGTTCGAGGCTCTGGGTGAGACGGGTGATCGAGACGTTCGCCTTCGAGGAGGCGTCGGCGAGCAGAGTGGTGCCCTTCAGGAACGCCGTGGTGGCGCTGTCGGTGAAGGCGATCACCTCCTTCTGCGTCTCGGCGATGATCGACTGCGTCTGGGCGAGCGACTTCTGCACGTCGCCGAGCGTCTTGTCGACGTCGCCGAGCGTGCCCCGCGCTGACGAGAGGGTGCCGCGGGAGGATGTGAGCCCCTCCTGCGTCTCTGCGAGGTTCTCTCGCGCTGACGAGAGGGTCTGGGTCGCCTGGTCGAAGGCGTTGAGGGTGTTGTCCCTGGCGTTCAGCAGCCGCAGCTCCGTGGAGTCGCCGACGTCTTTGAGGGCGTTCGTCGCTGCGAGCGCCACCTGCTCCTTGAAGGCGGTCGTGACCTGCTTGTCGAGTTCAGAGGCACCGACGTCGGTGATCTTCGGCGCGATCGCGCCGGCCTTCTCGTTGACGTAGTACTGCAGCGCCGGCTGGGTGAAGTCGCCGCTGGTGATGCTGAGCAGATCTTCACTGAACTGTGCGGGAATGACGATGGCGGCGTAGACGTCGCCCTTCTTCACCGCCTCCTGGGCCTCGTCTTCGCCCATGAACTGCCAGCCGAGCTGGTCGTTGTCCTCGAGCTGCTCGGTCACCTGCTCGCCGATATCGATGTGTCCGGTGAGGTCGGAAGTGGCGCCCTCGTCGAGATCGACCACCGCCACGCGGATGTTCGCGGTGTTGGCGTAGGGGTCCCAGAACGCGTTGATGTTGAACCACGCGTACAGGGCCGGGGTGATGAGCACCCCGATGATGATGATCCAGGCTTTGGGCACGCGGGAGAGTCTCTTGACGTCGCGCTTGTAGATCCGCCAGCTCTGTTTCACGGGACGAGTTTACACGTTACGTGCACACGAACGTGCAAGTTAGCTGAGGGGATGTGCGCAGACACGGGTCAGCCCAGAGTCGTGACGGTCATCTCGTTCGTGGCGGTGTCGCACATGGTCAGCCGCCACGCGGGCGAGCCGTCTTCCATGACCCGTGCCATCTCGACGATGAGCGGACTCGGATATTCCTCGCCCGAGAGCTGAGCCGCGCTGTAGGCGCTGCTGCCGTTCATCTGCTGCTCCGCCTCGGTGAGCTCGGTCTCGCCCGTCGTGATGACTTCCAGCGTGCGGACGTCGACCAGTGACTCCCTGCCGAAGGCCGGATCGTCGACCCGTTCGCCGAACATGTCGACCCGGGTGTCGGCGCTGCGCAGCCGCCACACGAAGTCGGAGTCGACCCACTCGAGGCGAAGGCCCACGATGGTGCCGCCGATCGCCTCCGATTCTCCGGGCAGGGACTCGAGGAAGTCGGAGGGCCAGGAGACTTCGGACGGCAGGCAGGTGCCGGGGAAGCCATCGCCGACAGCCGCCGGCGGGCTGGGCATCGCCGCGGAGCAACCGGCGCAGGCCAGCACTCCTGCGACCAGGAGCGCGCTTGCGCGCAGACGTACGGTGCTGGGCATCGGTGCCTCCATGATCGTCGCCGACATCCTGGGATCCTAGCCCGGAGCACCCCGCCGCCTCCGGACGGCTCGTCGTAGAGTCACCTCATGAACGACATCGCACTGATCACCGGAACGTCATCGGGAATGGGCCTCCACGCCGCCGTCGAGCTGGCACGACGCGGGCTGCACGTGGTCGCGACCATGCGCGACACGGCGAAGGCAGGCGCCTTGCGGGCTGCGGCCGGAGAAGCGGGGGTCGAGGTCGATGTGCGCGCTCTCGACGTGGTGGATCATGCCGCCGCGGCACGGCTGGTGGCGCAGATCGAGGCGGAGCTCGGGGGCATCCACGTGCTCGTGAACAACGCCGGGCAAGGCAGCGTGGCGACGGCCGAGCAGTTGACGATGGAGGAGGTCCAGGCGCAACTCGACATCAACTACCTGGCGCCGGTCAACCTCACCAAACTCGTGCTGCCGGGCATGCGCGAGCGCGGCAGCGGGCGCATCCTCACCGTGACGAGCGTCGGCGGAGCCGTCGGCCAGCCGTTCGCCGACGCCTACTGCGGAGCGAAGTTCGCGGTGGAGGGTTTCATGCAGTCGCTGGCGGTGGTCGCGGAACGATTCGGCGTCGGGGTCAGTGTGATCGAGCCCGCCGCGGTCGCCAGCGCCTTCGTCGACAACGCCGTCCGGCCGGAGAGCGGTGGCCCCTACGGCTCCCTCCTGGACGCCTACATCTCCCGCACCGCAGGCGCGTTCGCGAATGCGCAGTCCGCCGAATCCGCGGGTGCGGCGATCGCAGACGCGGTCCTGTCCGACGAGTACCGGTTCCGCTGGCAGAGCTCCGAGGGTGCCACCAGATTCGTCGGGGTCTCCCTCGCGGACACCGACGGCAGCGGGGTGCTCGGTTTCACGCGATCCTGGATCGCCGCCGGCTGATCGGCATCGACTGAAGTACCCGACTCCCAGGGCGTGGTCCCGATCAGCGGACCTGGGGAGTTCGGCTCGGCGTCAGCCGAGCTCCCCCGAACCATATGGGCGCACGGGTTGCTGCTTCTGGAATTCGTACTCGCCGCCCTGCCGCCCACCGAACGGGCGTCCGTGGTCGGCGAACTCCTCACGGTAGTAAGCCAGACGCCACGATCCGATCTCGATCCGTGAACCTGTGCGTAGGATCCTCGCGTCGTCGGAACTGTGCGGCAGGTTCGGCCGACCCCCACCGGTCGCGCCATACGAGTAGAGGACGTACTCGTCATCCTCGTTGCGACGCACCTCAGCGTGGATGGCCTTCAAGCCTTCGAGGCGGAGGTCGGCACTGGAATCGGAGCCGATCGTCGTCCGGTCGGGAAGCAGATCGAACTCTCGTGGTCTGCTGCGGTCCCAGTCGCCGTCGCCGACGGCGAAGATCAATCGCGGCCTCCCTGAACCCGGGAGATAGTGGGTCGTGGTCACTCGCCGGGGTACTCGCCGGTTCAGAGTGGGCACGAGAGGGAACAGTGTGGGTGGGGGAAGCGGGAGCTGGAAGCCATCACCGCGTTCCCGCTGCTTCGCCTCGGACAGCAACGTGGTGAGATGCCCGAGCCGGATGTGCGTGGAGCCCGAGATCGCCCGACCGACCGGACCGGACTTCACGTCGCCGAACTGAACCAGAGTCCCCTTCGGGCCCTCCACACGCACGCGGATACCTCGTCGGGCGAGCCCGTCGGCGAGTGGACCGAGCTGAGTGAGTTCGTGGCGTCCCATCCCTCCGAAGCCGGAGGAGGACTCGAAGGTGATGACGATCTCGCGGCCCGCAGCGTGCACCTCGAACCTCGTCGGAGGGCTGCCGTCCGCGGCGGCTTGCTCCACCTGCAGGTCGATATCGAGACGGATCATCGGCGTCGGTCTTCTCAGTCGGACCGAGATTCGCCCGAGGCGCTGTCGCTGGTGGTGACCCTCAGGGTGCCGTTGAACTTCCAGGTCGCCCGGGGCGCGTCAGGTCCGATGTCTCTGGGCACTTCCACCGTCATGTCCTCGAACGTGTAGTTGACAGCTGCCCCACGACCGGTGAGATAGGACCACATCTCCCGTCCGAGATCCGTCCAGTCGGTGATCGACGCACCGCTGGGGCCGGAGGCTGAAGAGAACAGCCCCGAGCCTTCCGATTGGTCACTCATGGGAGCTCCTTCGCTGACGCCATGTCCTGTTGATCAGATTATGCGCCCGAGTAGCGGGAATTACAATGCAGTCACATCCGTCCCCCGGCTTCGAGCTATGCAGACGATCCCCGTGCGGAGCGCCCCACTGAGGCCCTCTCCTCAAGCGAGAGAGCAGCACACGATTCACCTTTTCAGGCAGGTCTATCTGTCGTCCCTAGCGGCGGACGTGCGGCGTGCATCTGGCACAAGGGCACGGCGATCCTGCCGGCGGAGTAGCGATGCGTTCCACGGACGAAGGAGTCGCGGATCGCGGCGAGACGCCGGAACCCCGCCTTCTCGTACCTATGCCCCGTCGAAGACCGGGCTGAGGAACCGGCGCTCGTAGCGGCGGATGCACCCGGTCCTGCGGGCGAAGTCGAATGCCTCGACGCACTCCGGGTCGGTCTTCGACGCGGTCCGATAGACCTCGTACTCCGCCAGGGAGGGGAAGGTGAACAGCGCGAAGGCCTCATCGCTGTCGCCTTCGCTGGGCAGGAAGTAGCCGTGGTGGGTGCCGCCATGCTTCTCCACGAGGCGTATCCAGGTGCGTCCGTACGCGGTGAAGTCGTCGAGCTTGTCCGGATCGATCTCGTAGCGCAGATGAACGGTGATCATGAGGATGATCCTTCCAGATCGGCCAGGGTGCCGGGGAACCCCGACACTACGCTGAGCACGTGACGAACTCGCGCGACATGGTTCACATCCCGGGTGGCACGTTTCTGATGGGTTCCGATGACTTCTACCCGGACGAGCGACCGGCCCATCAGCGCGAGGTCGCCCCGTTCTTCATCGATCGCTATCAGGTGACGAACGCGCAGTACGTCCAATTCGTCGAGGCGACCGGATACGTGACGGTCGCCGAGCGCGAGCTCGATCCCGCGGCCTTCCCCGGAGCCGACCCCGCGGACCTGGTGCCCGGTGCGATGGTGTTCACGCCGACGTCCGGCCCGACGGATCTGCGCGAATGGCGCAACTGGTGGCGCTGGCAGCCGGGGGCGTCCTGGCGCCGGCCGTTCGGACCCGACTCCTCGATCGACGATCTGCTGCAGCATCCGGTCGTGCACATCGCGTTCGAGGATGCGGTCGCCTACGCCGACTGGGTGGGGATGCGGCTGCCGACTGAGGCCGAGCACGAGTACGCGGCACGCGGGGGAGTGGACGGCGCTCCCTTCGCCTGGGGTGACGAGGCGTACCCGGGCGGCATCGCCCAGGCGAACTCCTGGCTCGGACGCTTCCCCTACGACAACCAGGGCGTGGGCGGCACGGCCCCGGTCGGCTCGTACCCTCCGAACGGCTATGGCCTCTACGACATGATCGCGAACGTCTGGGAGTGGACGACCGACTTCTACACGCCGCGGCACCTCCGCCTCTCCGACGCCCCGGTCGACCCGGGCAAGCGCACGAACCTGCTCGCCGCCGCGAGCGCGCAGGAGGGGTTCCCCGACATCCCGCGTCGGGTGCTCAAGGGCGGATCGCACCTCTGCTCGCCCGACTACTGCCTGCGCTTCCGCCCGGCCGCGCGCTCGCCGCAGGCCGAGGACACCGGCATGTCGCACATCGGATTCCGCCTCACCCGTTCTGAGTGAGGCGCCTCTGGGCGCACCCGTGAGGGAGTGCTTGGCTTCGACGGAGGGCGATCGCCCCCGTTTCGCGGGTCGAGCAAGGAGTCGTCATGGCGGACAAGCCCAACATCCTCATCATCTGGGGCGATGACATCGGCATCAGCAACCTGAGCACGTACTCCGACGGCCTCATGGGCTACCGCACGCCGAACATCGATCGGATCGCCGACGAGGGCGTGAAGTTCACCGACTACTACGGCGAGCAGAGCTGCACCGCGGGGCGCGCGGCCTTCATCACCGGGCAGAACCCGTATCGCACCGGACTCACGAAGGTGGGGATGCCCGGCGCGAGACTGGGTCTTCAGCCGGAGGACCCCACGATCGCCGACGCCCTCAAACACCACGGCTACGCCACCGGACAGTTCGGCAAGAACCACCTCGGCGACCGCGACGAGCACCTGCCGACCGCTCATGGCTTCGACGAGTTCTTCGGCAACCTCTATCACCTCAACGCCGAGGAGGAGCCCGAGCACCCCGACTACCCGACCGATGAGGAGTTCCCCGGCTTCAGTGAGAAGTTCCGTCCCCGCGGCGTGCTCCACTCCTGGGCGAACGCCGACGGCACCCAGCGCATCGAAGACACCGGACCGTTGACGAAGAAGCGGATGGAGACGGTCGACGAGGAGTTCCGCGATGCGGCCGCGGGCTTCATCCGCACCCAGGCGCAGGACGACACCCCCTTCTTCGTCTGGTTCAACTCGACGCACATGCATTTCCGCACCCACACCAAGGAAGAGAGCAAGGGGCGCGCCGGACGCTGGCAGTCGGACTACCACGACACGATGCTCGACCACGATGACATCGTGGGAAGCCTGCTCGACCTGATCGACGAGCTCGGGCTGGCCGGGAACACGATCGTCATGTACTCCACCGACAACGGCCCGCACATGAACAGCTGGCCGGACGCCGGGATGACGCCGTTCCGCAACGAGAAGAACTCCAATTGGGAGGGCGCCTACCGCGTGCCCGCGATGGTCCGCTGGCCGGGGCGCATTCCGGCGGGGACGACGCTCAACGGGATCGTCAGCCACAACGACTGGTTCATCACGCTGCTGGCCGCGGCCGGAGACGCGGACATCGCCGAGCGCCTGAAGGCAGGCACCGAGCTGCACGGCACGGATTTCAGGGTGCACCTCGACGGGAACAACCAGCTGGACTACATCACGGGTGCCGTCGAACACAGTCCGCGTCGCCACTTCTTCTACGTGTCGGACGACGGCGACCTCACGGCGCTGCGGTTCGAGAACTGGAAGGTGGTGTTCCTCGAGCAGCGTGCCGCCGGCACCCTGCTCGTCTGGCAGGAGCCCTATGTCGAGCTGCGCTTCCCGAAGCTGTTCAACCTCCGCACAGACCCCTACGAGCGGGCCGACATCACGTCGAACACCTACTGGGACTGGGTGCTCGACCACATCTTCCTGTTCGTGCCGGCGCAGGCGTATGTCGCGCGGATGCTGCAGAGTCTCGTGGAGTTCCCCGCGCGGCAGGAGTCGGCGTCGTTCACGATCAACCAGGTGATGGCGAAGCTGGATGCGACGGCCGGCAGCTCCTGACCCACGAGCCGCGCCGATCGTCATGTTCCCGCCCGAGGTCGCGCGTTTCGGCGCGCCGTTCATCCCCGGCGATATCGGCCGCAGGAGGCCGTCAGGTGGAGCCGCTACCCTCATGCCATGCGCCGAATCGTGGTCCTTCCTCTCGTCCTCGCCGCCGGACTCACTGCCGGACTCCTCTCCGGCTGCTCGCAGGTCACGCAGATGGCGGGCGACGCGATCGGGGTCGACGTCCAGGCGACGTGCACGACGATCGACGACGCCTACGGGCAGTACCAGGCGCTGCTCGACCAGGGCGAGATCTCGGCCGAGCAGGCCGACGCGGCGCGTGACGAGCTCGTCGCATCGCTCGAGGGGCTCGCGGCGAACGTCGACGGACAGCTGGGCGACCTCATCCGCTCCGGCGCCACCCAGATCGGCGGCATGACAGACCTGCAGGCCCCGGAGACGGTCGAGGCGATCGAGCAGCTCAAGGACTCGGCCTCGGCCTTCTGCGGCTGACCCGGCGGCCTGTGAGACGATGCCGGAGATGAGCACTGCGGCTGATGAAGAGCTTCGCGCCCTCCGGGCCCGCGCCTATGGTCCGACGGCGGACATCGAGAGCGATCCTGCCGCCCTGCATCGCCTCCAGCAGCTGGAGGCGATGACGAAGCCGAGGGCATCCGCCGGTGACGCCGACGCCTTCGCGTCGGAGATCGAGCCCGTGCGGCAGCCCGAGCCGATTCGACCACCCGAGCCCCTTCGAAGGCATGCGCGGCCGGAGCAGAGCGCGCAGGAAGCGGAGAAGGACGAACTCGACGTGTTCGCCGATGCCGCCGTCGATGCGACGGATCCGCTCGCGCCGAAACAGGAACCAGCCGAGAAGCTGGCGGCCTGGTTCACGGTGCGCACGACCAGGATCCTGTGGGTGGTCGCGATCGTGGCGGCGGCCGTGATGTCGGCGGCCGTCACCTTCGCACTCGTGAAGGTCACCCCCGTCGCCTCGTCTTCGGGGGCTCCGCAGATCACCACACTCGACGCGACATCGACCAGGGAGATCCCGGCCGGGTGGATGGGGGTGGGACCGAGCTCCGCCGTGTTCGACTTCTATGGGCTGGTTCTCGTGGAGAGCGCCGGCGGGTACTTCAACGGTTCCGTCGGAGAGGACTGCCTCACCGTCGCCCGCTGGGATCAGGTGCCCGACAAGGATGACTTCGACTCCTCCTCGGGATGGAGCTACGACGGGCCCATGTACACCGGGTGCGCCGTCGGCACGTTCCCCGCGACCGTCGAGGTGCCTTTCGACAGCAATGTCCCCAAGGAGCTGAGCGAGCGCTTCCCCTCAGCGACCGCACTGCAGTTCGTGTACGACGGCGAACGGGTCGGGGTCTTCCTCGACAGCGAGTAGGCGAGCGGACGAGCTCTCCGACGGGACCGCTCGGCGAGCGAAGCCCCCACCGCGGGAGCGGTCCAGCGCGATGTTACGATGGCCGCAGCAGCTGCGGGGGAGTGACGACCCCCGGCCCTCAGGGGCAGGTGGCGGCTCGCGCGTCCGGCGTATCGACGAGAGGCCGATGAGCGATCGGCGAAGGTGTGGTGGCACCGCGATCTAGCCCCCGCCCGCACCTCCAGGGCTTTCGCCACCTGGAGGAATCATGTCGCCGACCGACCCCGCTCGCACGCTCGCCACTCAGCTTCCCGACACGCCCCCTGGCGTACGGATCACCCTCATGGGACACGTGCACCGGCGCAGGGAACTCGCCACCGTCTCGTTCCTGATCCTGCGCGACCGCACCGGACTCGCGCAGATCGTGTTCCGACCCGAGCAGCTCCCGACCGCCGGTCTGCCCGGTGAGGAGACGGTCGTGCGCATCGAAGGCACCGCGACCGCGAACGCGCACGCCCCCGGTGGCATCGAGGTGACAGCACCCGAGATCACCCTGCTCTCGGAGCCCGCCCGCACCCCGGTGGTCGAGCTGTGGCGGCCCACTCTCGACGCCGCGCTTCCCACGGTGCTCGACCATGCGGCGGTGACCTGGCGGCACCCCGCTCAGCGTGCGAAGTGGGAGCTGGCTGCGGCGAGCCTGCGCGGATTCCGTCGCACGCTCGACGCCGAGGGATTCACCGAGATCCAGACGCCGAAGCTCGTCGACTCCGTGACGGAGTCGGGAGCGAACGTGTTCCCGGTCGACTACTTCGGCACGACCGCTTACCTCGCGCAGAGTCCGCAGTTCTTCAAGCAGCAGCTCGTCGGCGTCTTCGAGCGCGTCTACGAGACGGGCCCCGTGTTCCGCGCGGAACCGCACGACACGGTGCGTCATCTCGCCGAGTACGTCTCCCTCGACGCCGAGCTCGGCTTCATCCGCGACCACCGCGATGTGCTCGCGCTGCTGCACCGGGTGCTGCTCGGCATGATCGAGAGCATCCGCACCGAGAGCGGGGACGCGGTCGCGCGCCTCGGCCTCGCGCTTCCCGCGATCCCCGACGAGATCCCGGTGATCCACTTCCAGGACGCGCTGCGGCGGGTCGGAGCCCCGGATGACGAGCCCGACCTGGCACCGGCGCACGAGCGCGCCCTCGGCGAGTGGGCCCAGCAGCGGTACGGCAGCGACGTGATCGCGGTCGAGGGGTACCCGATGCGCAAGCGGCCCTTCTACACGCACCCGCAGCCGGACGACCCGCGGTGGAGCAACAGCTTCGACCTGATCTTCCGAGGCCTCGAGCTCGTGACCGGTGGGCAGCGACGGCATCGGTACTCCGACTACGTCGCCGCCATCGAGGCGCGGGGCGAGTCGCCCGACGCGTACGCTTCGTACCTCTCGGCCTTCGCGCACGGCATGCCGCCGCACGGAGGGTTCGCGATCGGTCTGGAGCGCTGGGTGTCGCGACTCATCGAGGCTTCGAACATCCGGGAGGTGACGCTCTTCCCGCGCGACCTGCACCGGCTCACCCCGTGAGCCCGCGGTCGCGGTGCGCGATAGCATCTGTGGCATGAACTTCAACCGCTCCGCATGGTGGTGGCTGCGATAGCAGCCGGTTGAAGCATGTTCACGGGCTGCACGGCAGTTCGTGACAGCACCCGAGAACTCCGTGCGGCTCCCGATTCAGGGAGAGACAGATGGATTCGTTCACCGCGACCGCGCAGCGATCGACGGAGGTCGCCGAGGCCGTGGCCCGGCACCCGGAGAGGTTCCGCGTGCTCACGGGCGAGCGCCCCACCGGGGCGCTTCACCTCGGGCACTATTTCGGGTCCATCCGGGAGCGGGTGCGGCTGCAGGAGGCGGGGGTCGAGACGTTCCTCGTGCTCGCCGACTACCAGGTCATCACCGACCGGGATACGACGGCGCACGTGCGCGACAACGTGCACGGGGCCGTTCTCGACTACCTCGCAGCCGGGATCGACCCGGAGCGGACGACGGTCTTCACGCACTCGTCGGTCCCTGCGCTCAACCAGTTGCTGCTGCCGTTCCTCAGTCTCGTCACGGAGGCCGAGCTGCACCGCAACCCGACGGTCAAGTCGGAGCTCGAGGCATCGGGGCGTGCGCTGAGCGGGCTGCTGCTGACCTATCCGGTGCATCAGGCCGCTGACATCCTGTTCTGCAAGGGCAACCTGGTGCCGGTGGGAAAGGACAATCTGCCGCACGTGGAGATGACGCGGGTGATCGCCCGACGGTGCAACGAGCGCTACGGCCCGATCTTCCCGGTTCCCGATGCCCTGGTCACCGCGGCGCCGGAGGTGCCGGGGCTCGACGGCCGGAAGATGTCGAAGAGCTACGGCAACGCGATCGCCCTGTCGATGACGGCGGACGAGACGGTCGCCACGATCCGCCGGACGCGGACGGACCAGGAACGGCGGATCACGTTCGACCCGGAGCGTCGGCCGGGAGTGTCGGCGCTGCTGTCGACGGCCGCCCTGTGCCTCGACGTCGCGCCGGAGGAGCTGGCGTACGACATCGGCGACGGTGGCAGCGGCGAACTGAAGAAGATCACTGCCACGGCGGTGAACGACTTCCTGGCGCCCCTGCGGGAGCGGCGTCGAGGCTTCGCTGCAGACGGCGAGATCGTGCGCCGCGTGCTTCGTCGAGGCAACGAGCACGCCCGGGCGATCGCAGATGCAACCCTCGATGAGGTGCGCGAGGCGATGGGGACCGTGTACTAGGCGGCCTGCGCGCCGGCGGCCGCCCGCGCGCTCGACATCGGCGACCATCCTCGCTCAATCGCCCGGCGAGGTCGTCCACGGTGGAGACTGTGTCTGAGTGCCGAGCCGTGCAGGGGAGGAGAACGATGACGACCGAGTTCCCGCGTTCCGCCTCCGTCGTCATCCCGGTGCGCGACGACGCCCGCCTGCTTGAGGTGTGTCTGAGCGCCCTCGCCCGGCAGACCCGGAAGGCCGACGAGATCGTGATCGTCGACAACGGCAGCAGCGATGACACGGCCGCCGTCGCCGAGCGGTTCGGCGCACGGGTCGTGAGCGAGCCGATCCGGGGGATTCCTCGCGCATCGGCGGCCGGCTACGACGCGGCGACGGGCGACATCATCGCCCGGCTCGACGCCGATTCCCGCCCGGGGCCGGATTGGATCGCGCGGATCGAGCGGACGTTCCGCACCCGCGGCGACGTCGACTTCGTCACGGGGGAGCCGCGCTTCTTCGGTGCGACGCCCTTGGTGCACTGGATGGGGGCGCACCTCTACATCGGTGGCATGTACGCCGCGATGGGTCCGCTTCTCGGGCATGCGCCCCTCAACGGGTCGAACATGGCGATGCGCGCCGCCGCCTGGCGGATGCTGAGCGGGGAGGTGCACCGCGAGGAGCAGAACATCCACGACGACTTCGACCTGTCGTTCCACGTGCGGCCGGGGATGACGGTGCTGCGCGATCGGGGCCTCGTGGTCGAGGTCTCGGCGCGGCCGTTCCAGGACTGGGCGTCGCTCCGACGGCGGTTGAGCTATGTGGTGCCCACCGTGCGGCTGCACCTGTCGGAGGAGCCGCTGCACCGGCGGCGCCAGGCTCGCCGCGAGGCCGAGCGCTCTTCGGTCGGCCGGTGACGCCGTCGGTGGCTCAGTCGCGAGCCCGCGCGTAGAGATCGAGCAGGTCGGCGGCGAGCTGATGCGGGGTGGTCTCGCTCGGGCTGTGGCCGGTCGCATACGAGCGGAACTCGGCGTCGATGTCGCGGGCGTACCGTTCGTGGGCGGCGAGGGGCCACAGATCATGCGACCCGGCGACGACGAGCTTGGGCACGGGCAGATCCCGCACGCGGCTGCGCACATCGGGCGCGATCATCATGAGGCCGACGATCTCGTCGACGCTGCGCCTGCTCGTGAGCGCGAACCGTGAGCGCACGAACTCCAACCGCCGGGGCGGGACCCGGTTCTTGTTCGTCACGATCCCCCAGATCATGAGGCCGGCTCCGCGCCGTGGGCTCGCGATCGGGGCGAGGGGACCCAGCCACTTCATGCTCGCGAACACGTTGCCGGACTGCGGGGGGTGTGGTGAGCAGTGCGAGGGAGAGCACGAGGTCCCGGCGGTGGACGGCGACCAGCTGAGCAACCGTGCCGGCGAATGAGTACCCCAGCAGATCTGCAGGTGTGCCCGCTTCGAGGAATGCGACCAGATCGCCGATGAACAGCTCGTAGGTGTAGGCGGAGTTCGCACCGGCGGCGTGCGACTCGTACTGCCCGGCGAGGTCGAACGACTGCACGAAGTAGCCGGCCTCCGCCAGCAGCGGCAGGATCAGAGCGAAGTCCTCCTTGGACCCCGTCGCCCCCGGCACCAGTACCACCCGCGGATGTCCCGGGTCGCCGATCGAGATCACGGACAGCTCACCGCTCGGGGCGGAGAACCGCGACCGCACTGACCCGGGGGGAGGCGTCGTCCAGTCGATGTCGCCGATGGCCGCGTCGAGGGAGGCCGGGGTGCGGGATGCCCGCTCGCTCCTCGAATCTGTCGACACGCTCACAAGCTACCCCTCGGCTCCCTCGTGCAGAAGCACATCGGGAGTGTCTCGCCTTTAGTTGCACTTTAGCAACTAAAGGCGTATGGTTGACCTCGATCAACTTTCTACGCAGGAGCGCCACCCCGTGACAGACACCCCATCCGCACCCCCTGAGACGACCCGTTCGGCCCGCGAGGTCTTCACCGCGATCTCCGGTCTCGTCGTCGGCATGTTCGTCGCCGTGCTCTCGGGCACGGTCGTGTCGACCTCGATGCCGGTCATCATCGCCGACCTCGGCGGCACGCAGTCCCAGTACACCTGGGTCATCACCGCGAGCCTTCTGGCCACCGCCGTCTCCACCCCGATCTGGGGCAAGCTCGCCGACCTGGTCGACCGCAAGGTCCTGGTCCAGATCTCCCTCATCCTCTTCACGGTCGGCACCGTGATCGCCGGCTTCTCGACCGATACGAACATGCTCATCGCTGTGCGCGTCGTCCAGGGCATCGGCGTCGGCGGCCTGATGTCGCTCGTCATGATCGCCGTGGCCCTCATCATCTCCCCGCGTGAGCGCGGCAAGTACATGGGCGTCGTCGGCGGCATCATGGCCCTGGGCACCATCGGCGGCCCTCTGCTCGGAGGACTCCTCACCGACGTATGGGGCTGGCGCTCCAACTTCTTCGTCGGCGTGCCCTTCGCGATCCTCGCCCTCGTGCTGCTGCAGTTCACGCTGCACCTGCCCAAGCCCCAGCGAGACACCAAGGTCTCGATCGACTACTTCGGCATCGTGCTCCTCGCCGTCGGCGTCTCGACCCTGCTCATCTGGGTCTCCATGGGCGGCAACCAGTTCGACTGGGACTCCTCGACGAGCATCATGCTCGTGGTCACCGCCGGCGTCGCGATCGCCGCGTTCATCACGGTGGAGTTCTTCGTCAAGGAACCGATCGTGCCGATGTCGCTGTTCCGAAACCGCACCTTCACCCTGTCGGTCATCGCTTCGATCGCCATCGGCGTCTCGATGTTCGCCACGTCGGTGTTCCTCGCGCAGTACTTCCAGCTCGCCCGTGGCGCCACGCCCACCGAATCGGGCCTCATGACCATCCCGATGATCATCGGCCAGATGGGGGCGTCGATCATCATCGGCCAGCTCGTGAGTCGCTTCGGCAAGTGGAAGGGCTGGATGGTCACGGGCTCGATCCTCACGACGATCGGCGTCAGCCTGATGGCAACCCTGCGCTACGACACCCCGTTCCCGCTCGTGGCCGTGTACATGTTCGTGCTCGGCGCCGGCCTCGGCATGGTCATGCAGAACCTCACGCTCATCGTGCAGAACGACACCGCGCCGCAGCAGCTGGGTGCCGCCTCGTCGAACGTCAACTTCTTCCGCACGATCGCCGGCACCATCGGCGTCACCGTGATGGGTTCGCTGCTGTCGACCAGCGTCGCGAACTACATCACCGACGCCCTCGACGGCTTCGTGCCCTCCACGCCGGCCGAGATCGACGCGCTCGAGCACCTCGCCTCCGGCGACGTCCCGAAGGTCGGTCAGCTTCCCGACACGATCCGCGCGATCGTCGAGAGTGCCTACGGTCACGGCATCGCGGACTCCTTCATCATCGCGATTCCGCTCGCCGTGATCGCCATCATCGCGATCGCGTTCATCAAGAACAAGCCGCTGTCGACGAAGAACGCCGCCGAGCAGATGCTCGAGCAGGCCGAGGAGTCGGTGATCGAGGTCTCCGAGGCCGAGGTCGGAGCCTCGCTCTCCACCGGATCCATCCGGATCCAGGGCGCGAGCAGCGGGCCCACGACCGGTTCGGTCCGCGTTCTCGAGCGCGAAGACCGTGAACGCGAAGACCGGGACGGGGAGCGCTGAGGTCGTGGCCTCGGCAGCGGCTGCGCCGTCGGATGTCGACAGTGCTCTCGGCGACCTCCAGGCGCACCTGAACCTCATCTTCGCGAGGACCCGGTCGCTGTGGAGGGAATCCGCCGCCCGGGTCCATCCGGAGCTTCAGGTGGGCGGCTACAAGCTGCTCACGTTCATCGATCGGGCGGGCACCGCGAACGCGCATGAGCTCGCCGAGCGGTTCGAGATGGACAAGTCGGTGATCAGTCGTCAGGTGCGGATGCTCGAGGAGCTGGGGCTTCTCGAGTCCCGCCCCGATGAGCGCGACGGGCGGCTCCGGGTGCTGAGCGCGACGGCCTCGGCCTGCAGCGCGCTCGCCGAGGTGCGCCGCGACTACGGCTCCCGTCTCCAGGCCGTGATCGACGAGCTGACGCCCGAGGAGATCAGGGCGGCCTCCAAGGCCTTCCGGCTGCTCGCCGAGGTGTGACTCGAAGCCCCGCTGTCCCGATCGACAGCGGGGCTTCGCCGTACACTGGCGATCATGAGCGCCTCCTCCGACGCCCCTTCCGAGACCCCCGCATCCGCGTCAGCGCCGGGCCGCCTGGGAGACGACGACCTCGATCAGGCCGTCACCCGAGTGGAGCAGGAACTCGGACGGCTCTTCGCGCGGATCCGCATCGGCTGGCGGGAAGCCGCCGCCACCGTGCACCCCGACCTGCAGCCGCTCGGCTACCAGGTGCTGACCTCCATCGCGACGGGCAAGGCGACCTCGGCCGGCGCGATCATCGAACGGCTGCAGACCGACAAGTCGGCGGTGAGCCGCCAGGTGCGACAGCTCGAGCAGCTGGGACTCGTCGAGAGCGTGCCCGACCCCGAGGACCGCAGGGCCCGCGTGCTCGTGGCCACAGAACTCGCCCAGGAGCGGGTGGCTCTCGCCCGCTCGCGCTACGAGGGTCGTATCGGTGAGCGGCTGCGAAACTGGACCGCCGCCGACCTCGACCACTTCGCCGACCTGCTCGCCGGCCTCGGCGGCTGACGGGAACCGACCGGGCGGAAGCAGCCGCGGGAATACGGCGCACCGCTCGCGCCTTACCTCCCTCTGTGAGTCTCTACGAACCGGCCGTCTTCGGCGCCCTGCAGCTGTCCAACCGCGTCGTGATGGCGCCTCTCACCCGCACCCGTGCCGACGACGACGGTGTTCCGACCACCACCATGGCGGAGTACTACCGCCAGCGTGCCGGGCAGGGACTCATCATCTCCGAGGGCACGTGGCCGGCGGTCGAGGGCAAGTCGTATCCCGGACAGCCGGGCATCGTGACACCCGCGCAGATCGAGGGGTGGAAGCCGATCACCGCGGCGGTCCACGATGCGGGCGGAACGATCGTCATGCAGCTCATGCACGGCGGCCGTGTGGGTCACCCCGCGATCTCGGGTGAGCCGCGGGTCGTCGCACCCAGCGCGCTCGCCGCGCCCGGACAGACGCGCACGCCCGAGGGGAAGGCAGACCTCCCCGTCGCACACGCGCTCACCCTCGACGAGATCCCCGAGGTGATCGAGCAGTTCGCCCAGGCGGCGCGCAACGCGATCGCGGCCGGGTTCGACGGCGTCGAGGTGCACGGTGCGAACGGCTATCTCGTGCACGAGTTCCTGTCTCCGGTGTCGAACATCCGTGACGACCGCTACGGCGGGTCGCCCGAGAACCGCGCCCGCTTCGCGATCGAGGTCACCGCGGCCGTCGCCGCGGCGGTCGGCGCCGACCGCACCGGCATCCGTCTCTCGCCGCAGCACAACATCCAGGGCGTGCTGGAGGAGGACGACGCGGATGCCCTCGCCACCTACACCGCCGTCGCTGAAGGGCTCGCGCCGCTCGGTCTCGCCTTCATCGACGTGCTCAACGCGCACCCTGCCGGTGAGCTCGTGCAGCACATCCGCCGTACAGGCGGCGCGCCTCTGATCGTCAACACCGGTTTCGCGACCGAAACCACCAAGGATGAGGCCGAGGCCCTCGTCGCCGACGGATGGGCGGATGCCGTCGCCGTCGGCCGACCCGTGATCGCCAACCCCGACCTGGTCGAGCGCTGGATCCAGGGGGCGGAGCTCAACGAGCCGCGGCCAGAGCTGTTCTACGGCCGGACGGCGGAGGGATACAGCGACTACCCGTCGCTGGAGTCGGTGCGCGCCGGAGTCTGAGGTCGCGCAGGACAGCGTGGCCGTTCTGTTCACGACCGCGTCCGTGAACCGGTCGTAGCGTGGGGGCATGACATTGAAACTCGGCTTCATCGGCATCGTGACCCACGACATGGCGGCCTCCCTCGCCTTCTACCGCGCCCTGGGCGTCGACATCGCGCAGGGCCAGGACGACGCTGCGCACGTAGACGCGAAGCTCGATGACGGCGTGACCCTCGCCTGGGACACGATCGAGACGATCCGTGGTTTCGACCCCGGCTTCGTGCCGGCGACCGGTGGGCATCGCATCGCCCTCGCCTTCGACAAGGGGACGGCGGCGGAGGTCGATGCCGCGTTCGCCGCTCTCGTGAGCGCCGGATACACGGCGCACGTCGAGCCCTGGGACGCGCACTGGGGTCAGCGCTACGCGACGCTTCTCGATCCCGACGGGAACTCGGTCGACCTCTATGCGGAGCTCGCCGCGAACTGACCGGGGCTGACGCCGACCAGCCGTCGGAACTCGCGCGAGAGATGCGGCTGGTCGGCGAAACCGGCTTCGGCGGCGGCTGCGACGAGGGGTGCTCCTCGTCGCAGCAGCGCCTGTGCGCGGCGGGAGCGCTCGAGGCGCACGAGCGTGGCGTATCCGTAGCCGAAGGTGGAGAGCATCCGCCTCCGGAAGGAGCGCTCCGAGGTCCCGTATCCCGCGGCGGCACGGCCGGCCGGCTCGGCAGCCGCTGCCGAGCGGTGCACGGCGGCGGACCAGCGGCTCGATTCCGAGGCCTGCACCGCGAGTGAGGACAGCGCGCCCGTGGAGTGCGCGCCGTCGGCGAACGGCGCCATCGCCGCACGCAGGCGCTCGGCACGCCCGTGGGAGGTGAGGTCTTCGAGAGGGACGAGCTGGTCGGCGATCTCCTCGAGGTCGAGGCCGAGCAGGTGGCCGGCGCGCCCAGGGGGCAACCGGAACCCGAACGAGTCGCCAGCCCCATCGCCACCCGCCGTGATCCACCGCGTGGAGGGACCGGCCACCGAGACGCGACCGTCACGCAGGATCAGGTCCACGCAGCCGTCTGCAGGGATGGGACCCCCACCCGCGCTGCCACGGGAGCGCCACAGCGCTGATCCGTGGGGAAGGCGTGTCTCGGAGTACATCACCTCATTGTCTCAGGCGTGGTCTCAGGCGTGGTCGACCGGCATCAGAGCACGATGTCGCCCGCCGAGTCGAGGGCCCGCCATGCGGTCTCGCGGGCGCCCGGCCGCACGAGCACGTCGGCCGCGATCATCGCGGCGAGGTCGATGCCGGTCAGCGCCGCGATGTCGGCGATCGGCACCTGGAACGTGCGGAAGCCGCTGAGCGGCGCGACGTCGAGCGTCCCCTCCCGTGTGTCGACCAGGGCGGACTGATCGAGCACGAAGCCGGCTGCGGCAAGGCCGTCGTGGCCGTGCCAGGCCGCGATCTTCCAGAACCGGAGCGGCACGCGGATGCCGCGGTAGCTCGGGTCGTTCTCGGCGAGGACCGGGGCGGTGAACACCGACACGCGCTGCTCGGTGGTCTCGGCGTAGGCGAGCACGTGGTCTTCGAGGCCGAGCCAGAGCTGCTTCGACTGATTGAAGCCGGCGGCCTGCGGTGCGGCGTTGGGATAGAAGAACGTCGCCTCGCTCGCCGCGCGCGCGGTCGCGACCGCTCCCCACCCCGGGTCGCGTCGACGCACGAGGTGCCCGCGATCGAGGTCGTTGCGGGCGTACACCTCGGGCCCCGCCTGCTCATCGGGCGGAAGGCGCTCGTCGAGTCGCCAGTCGCCGGTGCGCGGAAGGTCGCGCAGCGTGGCGCCGTCGATGTTCACGGCCGTCACCGCGGCGAGCCGCCGCTCGGGGTCGAGCAGCACCGTGAACCGGGGATACGGGAGTGTGCGCACGGCCTGGGCGGGGAGAGGGAGGGGGAGTCGCGTGCCGAGGAAGTCCACGTCGTAGCCGTCGGTCATGATCCCATCGTGCACGGTGCCTCCGACGTCTGCACCTGTCAGCGCGGATCGACGATGACGTCGAGGGCCACGCCAGCGCACGCCACGCGCGGCAGGTCGGCGAGTCCGCTGCCGCGGACCGAGTCGCCGGTCGCCCAGCGGGGATCGGTCGAGACCACGACGCGGCCGACGCCGTTGGTCAGGGTGACCTCGCACCCCAGGGCGGCGAAGCGGTGCGTCAGATCCTGTTCGACGGACGACACGAGCAGGTCGAGGCCGGCGACGCCGATGCGACGGCCGTCGACCTCGGCGGGGACGGCGATCGTGATCGTGTACTCGTCGCTGCAGAGGTAGTCGACGTAGGGTCCGGCGACGTGCGGTTCGCCGGTGGCCATCGGCACGCGGAACCACTCCAGGGCGCTGTAGTCGATGTTCTCCTTGTTCAGCGACTGCGAGGCGAGCACGAGCTGCCGGCGGTCCTCACCCTGCCACCACGCGAGATGGCTGTGGGCATCGGAGAGGAGGTCGATCGCGGCGATGAAGCCCGCGCCGTAGACCGGGACGCCGGGGAGGTCGAGTGTCCTCAACGCATGCGGTTCCACGAGCGCGTCGATCCTCGAGCGCGTGAGCGGCCCGGCTGTCCTGGCGTCGAAGACCTCGGCGGCGAACGGGTCCACCCAGTCGAGCAGGGTGCGTACGGGCGCCGTGAAGTAGTCCTCCACGATCGCGGCTGCTGCCTGGATGGCGGTGTCGGTTGCTGTGTTCATCGCGTCCTCCTGTGCACGTCGATGCTGGTCCTCTGATCTACCCGGTCGCTGCCTGGAGCCGGATCAGCGCGTCGATGGTTTCGGCGGCCATGAGCTCGGTCCTCGCCCCGGCGGCATCGGGATCCCCGGCCTCCACGGCGTCGATGACGGCGGCCAGGTGGGCTCCCTGGCGCCGAAGGTTCTCTGTCTCGTGCGCGACGAGACGCAGGAAGGGCGAGAGCTCTGCCTGCAGCTTCATCTGCTCGCGGGTGAGGCGCGCCGACTGGCTCAACGCGACGATCTCGATCTGCACGTCGTCGAGCAGACGGCGCTGCGCTTCCGGGTCGAGCTCCTCGATCCGCTCCAGCCGGCGACGCACCCGCTGCGTCTCGCTGGGGTCGGCGCGTCGCGCCGCGAGGCGCACGCAGGCTCCGGTGATGGCGGCGTAGTGGGCGCCGAGGTCGCGCAGGGCCAGGCGTGATGTGCGGCGCACGGCCTCTCTGGCGAAGGTGAGGGGATCGGCGTGCGCGGCGACGAAGCTGCCCCCGTTGCGCCCACGGCGGGTGACGACCAGGCCGCGTCCGCGGAGAGCCAGGAGTGCTTCGCGCACGGTCACCGGAGCGACGCCGAGACTCTTGCTGAGATCGGCTTCCGACGGGAGGCGCTCGCCGGCGCGGAGGTGTCCGCGGGTGATGGCGTCGACGAGGCGGCGCTCGACAAGCTCCGCCCGTCCCTCATCGCCGATGGGCTGGAACAGCGCGCCCTGAAGACGGTGCGGCTGCTCGTGCTCGGGTTCGTGCTCGAGTTCCAGGGAGCGCTCAGCGGAGGCGTGCGTCGGGTGCGTCGTCGAGCTCGATGCCATCCTGCGATTCTCCCTTCCGTGATCACGATACCCAAGAAGTTCCTGTTGACATATTACCTCTGGGTTTATATGTTTTGGTGAATCTTCCCCGTTCGACGACGATCCGAGGAGCGCGAGATGATCGCCACGGCCCCCGCAGCACCCGCAGCCCCCGAGGCCACCCGCCCGGACGGGACGGTGACACTGAGCAGCGTCACGAAATCCTTCGGCGAGTTCACCGCCGTCCGCGACCTCGACCTCGAGGTCGCCTCGGGGGAGTTCCTGTCGATGCTCGGGCCCTCGGGCTCGGGCAAGACGACGGTGCTGCGCATGATCGCCGGCTTCGAGGACGTCACCGGTGGCAGCATCCGCCTCTCCGGCGTGGACGTGACACGGACGCCGCCGCACGCACGTCCGGTGAACACGGTTTTCCAGGACTACGCACTCTTCCCCCACCTCACCATCGCCGACAACGTCGGCTACGGTCTCCGCGTCCGCGGTGAGGGGAAAGTCGCCCGCGCCGCCCGGGTGCAGACCTCGCTCGAGCAGGTGCGACTCGACCACGTGGCCGATCGCCTGCCTCACCAGCTCTCCGGCGGCCAGCGTCAACGCATAGCCCTGGCCCGCGCGCTCATCCTGCGTCCGCAGGTGCTGCTGCTCGACGAGCCGCTCGGCGCGCTCGACAAGCAGCTCCGCGAGCAGATGCAGATCGAGCTCAAGCAGATCCAGCGCGAGGTCGGCATCACCTTCATCTTCGTCACCCACGACCAGGAGGAGGCGCTCACACTGAGCGACCGGGTCGCGGTGTTCAACGGCGGTCGGATCGAGCAGATCGGCACCGCGCGCGACGTCTACGAGCGCCCGCAGACCGAGTTCGTCGCGCGCTTCCTCGGGCTCTCGAACCTCATCGGCGGAGACCTCGCCGAGCGCCTCACCGGCGACCGCCGAACCATGAGCGTGCGTCCGGAGCGGATGCGGCTGATCGATCGTGAGGGCACGCTCGCCGCGGGCGAGGTCGCTCTCGACGGGACGATCAGCGAAATCGTCTACACCGGCCCGGCCACCCGCTACCTGGTCGCGACCGATGCCGGGATCGACCTGATCGCCGAACGCCCCAACACCCGACACGGTGCCGATGACGATCTCGCTCGAGGACACCACGTCCGTGCCGCCTGGTCACCCGGCCACGCGGCACGGCTTCCCTGAAACACCGCAACATTCCCACCCCCAGCACTGATCACAAAGGAGCGATCCATGCGTAAGAAGATCCTGGCCACCACGGCGATGGCGGCCGTCGCCGTCCTCGCCCTCTCCGGCTGCGCCACCGGAGGCGAGACGGCATCCGAGGGCTCCGGCGAACTCCAGATCGACGTTCCCGACATCGCCATGCAGGAGGAGCTCGGCGACTACGAGGGCGAGGTGAACATCGTCGCCTGGAGCGGATTCGTCGAGCCGGCGTGGAGCGACGCGTTCACCGCCGAGACCGGATGTGTGGTGAATCGCCGCGTCGCCGGAACCAGCGACGAGATGGTGCAGCTCATGCGCACCGGCGACTACGACCTGGTCTCCGCCTCGGGCGACGCGAGTCTGCGCCTGATCGCGGGCGGCGACGTGCAGCCGCTCAACCTCGAGCTCATCCCGAACTTCGGCGACGACATCGTCGAGGGCATGAAGGGCCAGATCTACGACACCATCAACGGCAAGTCCTACGGCATCCCGATCGGCCGCGGCGCGAACATCCTGCAGTACAACAGCGACGTCGTCACCGAGGAGCCCACCAGTTGGGATGTCGCATGGGAGAAGGACAGCCCCTACGCGGGTAAGGTCATCGCCTACGACGCCCCGATCTACATCGCCGACGCCGCGGTGTACCTCATGGCGCACGAGCCCGACCTCGGCATCACGAACCCGTACGCGCTCGACGAGAAGCAGCTGAAGGCTGCCGTCGAGCTGCTCAAGCAGCAGAACGAGATCGTGTCGGAGTACTGGTCCGACCCCGCCGCGCAGATCACGTCGTTCGCGGGCGGCACCACGGTGCTCGGCACCTCATGGGAGGTGCTGCGCAAGCTCACGGAGGACGACAGGTTCAAGAGCGTGCTGCCCGAGGAGGGCTCGACCGGCTGGTCGGACGCCTGGATGCTGGCCGCCGAGTCGAAGAGCCCGAACTGCGCGTACGCGTGGATGGACTACTCGTCCTCGCCGGAGGTGAACGGCGCGATCGCGATGAACTTCGGCATGGCCCCGGCCAACGCCGCGTTCTGCGACACCAGCGAGGAGGCGAAGGCGCACTGCGACTACTTCAACGCCACGGATGAGGAGTACTTCAAGAAGGTCTGGTTCTGGACGACGCCGATCGAGCAGTGCATCGACGGCCGCACCGACGTCACCTGCACCAACTTCCAGCAGTGGACGGACGCCTGGCTCTCGGTCAAGGGCTGAGCCGCATCGAGGGGGTGGGTCCTGCCGACCCGCCCCCTCACCCTCCCGCATCTTCCGCAACCACGAACGGGATCGACATGAAGCGCCGCCTCCGGATCGCCGGGCTCCTGGCCCTTCCGATGACCTGGCTCATCGGGATCTACATCTTCTCGCTGGTCATGCTCCTCGTGACCGCCTTCTGGATCACCGACCCCTTCACCTCCAAGGTGAAGCCGGGGTTCACGCTGCGCAACTTCGAGCAGCTCTTCGTCAACCCCGCCTATCTGTCGACGTCGATGCGCACGCTGGGCATCGCCCTCGCCGTGACGGTGCTCGCCATCCTCATCTCGGTGCCCCTCGGCATCTTCATGGCCAAGGTCGCATCGCCGTGGCTGCGGGCGCTGTTGGCCGTGTCGATCACCCTGCCGCTGTGGGCCGGGTACCTGGTGAAGGTCCTCGCGATGCGGATCACGTTCACCGAGCAGGGGTTCGCGAACTGGCTGCTGGCACCGTTCGGTCTCTCCGGACCGGGTTTCAGCGTGCTCACCGTCGTGCTCACCCTGACCTACCTGTGGCTGCCGTACATGGCCGTGCCGGTGTACACCGCGATCCGCCAGGTGCCGCCGAACCTCTTCGACGCCTCCGCCGACCTCGGTGCCGGGTCATGGCGGACGATCGCATCGGTGGTGCTGCCGATCATCAAGCCGGCCCTCATCGCCGGCTCCGTCTTCACGTTCTCCCTGAGCCTCGGGGACTATCTGGTCGCCCGGTTCGTCGGCGGAGACACCCAGATGATCGGCAGCGTGATCGCATCGAACATCAACCTGAACCCCCCGCTGGCGGCCGCGTACTCGCTGGTACCCATCGCGTTCGTCGTCATCTACCTGGTGAGCGTGCAGCGCACCGGCGCACTGGAAAGGATGTGAGTCGCGCATGCTGAGACTGTCCCGCACCTCCAAGATCGTCCTCGGGATCATCGTCGCGATCGTCCTCGCGTTCATGTACATCCCGCTCGCGCTGGTCGTGCTCAACTCCTTCAACTCCGCGCGTATCGTCAGCTGGCCGGTGAGCGGCTTCTCCCTCGAATGGTGGGGCAAGGCGTTCACCAGCGAGCCTGTGCGCGCCGCCCTCCTGAACTCGGTACTCGTCGCATCCGGGGCGACCGTGATCGCCGTCATCCTCGGCACCCTCGTGGCGTTCGCGCTGCAGCGGTACTCGTTCTTCGGACAGCGCGCCGTGAACCTCCTGGTGGTGCTGCCGATCGCTCTCCCCGGCATCGTCACCGGCGTCGCCCTGAACAACACCTACAACCAGCTGCTGGAGCCGATCGGCATCCAGGTCGGCTTCTACGGCATGATCATCGCGCACGGGACCTTCTGCATCGTCATGGTCTTCAACAACGTGCTCGCGCGGCTTCGGCGGATGAACCCGAGCATCGAGGAGGCCTCGCAGGACCTCGGCGCGAGTCCGTGGCAGACGTTCCGGCTCGTCACGCTCCCGCAGTTCCGCAGTGCGCTGATCGCCGGGGCCATCCTCGCCTTCGCGCTCAGCTTCGACGAGGTCTACGTCACGATCTTCACCGCCCCGCCGGGCGTCGACACCCTGCCGCTGTGGATCATGAACCAGATGGCCAGGCCCAACGAGGCGAACGTGGTCAACGTGGTCGCGACGGTCGTCATCGTCGCCTCCTTCCTCCCGGTGTGGATCTCGCAACGGCTGGGGAAGGAGGTCGACGAGCGCGACTGACGCAGGAGACGAGGGGGTACGCCGTACGCGGCGCTCGTGACATCTGGGGACGGCAGGTGGTTTCTACGATCAAAGGAGTTCGTTGATGGATAAGCGCATGGGCGACGTCGTCTTCTCACGACGTGCAGTACTGGGTGGGATGCTGGGAGCGGGAGCGATCATGCTCGTCGGGTGCGGACCGGACGAGGCATCGCCCTCGCCGTCGGCAGGCAGCGGTGGTGGGTCCTACGACGTCATCGTCATCGGTGCAGGTTCGGCGGGGATGGCCGCCGCACGGGAGCTCATGGATGCCGGCAAGAAGGTGATCGTCCTCGAAGCACGCGACCGGGTAGGCGGGCGCATGTGGACAGACCGTACGCTCCTGTCCATCCCCCACGAGCGCGGTGCATCGCTGTGTCACGGTGGCCCCGACACCGAGACCTGGGCCTGGGCGCAGAAGCTGGGGATTCAGGGCCGGAAGTTCGACAACAAGTTCTCTCGCTACAACCCGGGTACGCCGTGGGTCGGGTGGGACACCCCCGACTTCTATGCGTTTCCGGAGGGCACGCCCGCGCTCTCGGTACCCCTGCCGGAGCCTGCCGACAAGGAATCGGCATTGCAGTACCTGGAGCGACTGGGCGTCGCTCCGAGCAACTATCCGCTCGCCCTGCTGGGTATCCAGGTCGATACGGAGCAGTTCGCCGTCTATCCGGCCTACGGCGTGGTCGACACTCTGACCGCGTGCCTCACCGTTTCGAAGACCGGGGTGATCGAACCCGACGACTACGCGGGCGACTACAAGCTCCTCGCTCCCTACGTCGACATCCTCAACGCCGTGGGGGAGGGGGTGGAAGTGCGTCTGGAGACGCCGATCGAGGCGATCGACTACTCGGGGTCGGGCGTGAGCGTGCAGGCCGGCGCCGAAACCTTCGAAGCCGACGCCTGCGTCGTGACCGTGCCCGTCGGAGTGCTCCAGGAGCGATCGATCACTTTCTCGCCGCCGTTGGAGGGCGATCGGATGTCGGCGATTGACGCCGTCGCGCAGACGGTGGCGTACAAGACCATCCTCGAGTTCGATCACCCGGTGCGGCCCGAGAGCTTCGATATGGTCAATCAGCACGATGAGGGCCCGTGCCAGTTCTGGGATGAGTCGACCGGTATGCCCGGCTACGACGGTCAGCTGATCGTCGCGTGGGACACCGGCGACCGTGCGCGAGAGCTGCTTGCGCTGCCGGAGAAGGAGCGGTTCGATGCGGCACTGTCCGGAGTGCGCAAGCTCGCCGGCGATCAGGGGCTGAACTACGTCAACGCGTCCAACTATGACTGGCGCGACGACGAGTTCGCCTTTGGTGCCTATGCGACGGGCGAGCGCGACCAGGACACGATCTACCGACCGTCGAAAGACACGCTCTTCTGGGCCGGTGCGATCAAGAGCTCGGTCGCGAGCGCGCATTCCAGTGGCCTCGATGCGGCGCAGGCGGTGCTCATCGCGTCGAAGTAGACGGGAGCGGTATCGAGCGGGGGCGGCGGCGCCGCTCCCGCTCGGTACGTTCCAGTGCACCGCGCAGAAGTCCGCCGGCGTCTGGCGAGATCGCGGAGACGCCCCGGGCACGGCGAAGAGCGCCGCCACGACCGGGTGGCTCGTCTGCTCAGTCGTCGGTGCGGAAGCCTGTCGCCTTGTGGGTGCCGTCGCAGAACGGCTTGAGGGCGGAGAGTCCGCATCGGCACAGGGCCACCGTGCGGCGGTGGGGTGCGATCGGCTCGCCCTCGGTCGTCTGCAGCTCCACGTCGCCGCGCACGAGCAACGGGCCGTCGGGGTACGGCGTGATCGTCGGGCGGTCGTGGCCGGCGCTCATGATGGCATCCGCGTGCGAAGCGAGGAAGTGCCCGTGGACCAGGCGTCCATGATGTGCGCGCCTCCCCATCCGTCGACGGTCAGGCACGCGGCGGCACCGAACATGATGTCGGGCAGCAGCTCGGGGTGATCCTCGGCGAGGCTGCCGGCGAGGTCTCGCGCGGCGATCTGCTCGTGCACCGCGTCGGCCTCGACGTGCTCGTCGAAGTAGCCCGAGACATCGGAGCCGAAGCCCAGACGGCGCAGGCCGTCGGCATACAGACGGCACGGGATCGACGAGGTCATCTCGTAGGCGGCGAGGTGGCCGACGATCGAACCCACCAGGCGGCGGTTGAGGCCGAACATCGACATCATGTTGAGGGAGGCGAGAGTGACGGCGGGCAGGTCGTCGACATACGCACCGTAGGTGTCATCGAGACCTGCCGCCCGCATGGCGCGCGCGAAGAGCGCGGCGTGCACACGGTGCGGACGGCCGCCGCCGTACTCGTCGGACTGGATCTCGACGAGCGCGGCCTTGGCGCGTCCGTCCAGTCGGGGGATCGCCCAGGAATGCGGGTCCGCCTCGCGCAGCGTGTACGCCGAGCGCTGAATGAGCATCTCCTGCGCCTGCGTCGCGGTGGCCTTCTTGACGAAGTACCGGGAAAGGCTCGGCCCCGTGTCGGCTTCCGCGAGAGCGAAGAGCGACCGACCGACGGCATCGACGGTCGGCTCCGGCAGGCTCGGCATCGGCACGCCGGCACGCAGTTCGCGCTCGAACGCCGCCTCGAGGATGCGCCGGGTGGTCACAAGCGCGGGGTCCCATTCCAGATCGGGGTCGAGCTGCGGGAGTGACCCGTACGCGGAGGCGTAGAGCACGAACAGTGCCAGCTGGATGTCGTCGTCGCGGGCGATGTCGGCGCTCGCCGCGACGGCCTCCGCGGCGAGTGCCGCGTGGCCGCATCCCTCGCCGGATCCCGTGAGGTGCGCGATCACGGCGCGGCTCAGCGCCCCTCTGTCGGAGAACGCGAGAGGCGGGGTGGATGCCGGGGCGGATGAGGTCATGTGTCGGGGTTCCCAATCGATGCGCACATCCGTATCCTGCGGTCGAGGAGCAGATCCGGCCAGGGACTTGACGGGCCGCGCCGCGCGGGGCATGCGCGCGGGTACCCGTCTCGGCGTCGGAGTCGGCGGCGGGCGCGGAGATAGGCTGACGTCGATGACGCAGCCGTCCTCCTGGTCCCACTACGCCGCACCGCGACATGCGATGCGGCGACTGCTGATCTCGTGCCACGGTGCGGGGGAGCAGTCGGGCCCGCAGCCGCCGTTTCGTCGACGGTCGCTTCCGACCCGCGGCCTGGTCTACATCTCCGAGGGGCACGGGGAATACGAAGAGTACGAACCGCACGGCCGGAAGGTGCCGGTCCTGGGGCCGGCGGTGATCTGGCTGACCCCCGGAACGCTCCACGGGTACGGCTCCGACGCCCGGGGATGGTCCGAGCACTGGGTGCTGTTCGAGGGCGAGTCGTTCGCGGCGTTCGAGGCGAGCGGGCTGGGAGGACACCATCGCCCGGTGCAGGCGCTCGCGCGTCCGGTGGACGACGCGGACGAGATCTTCGATCAGCTGCGAGAGGCCGTGGGTGCGGTGGGTCCGCGAGCGGAGATCGCCGCCTCCGTCGCGACCCAGCGGCTTTTGCTCGCCATCCTCGATGCCGCCGATCCGGTGGAGGGGACGACGGACGGCGCGAGCGTCATCGACCTCGTCAGCCGCGACGCCACCCGCACCCTCTCGGTGGCCGCGCGCGCGGCCGCGGTCGGGCTCTCCAGCCGCGAGCTGGGGGTGCTCGTGCGGGCCGCGACCGGGCTCACCGTGAACGACTTCGTCATCGAGGTGCGCATCGCGCGGGCGCAGTCGCTCCTGGCGGAGACGGCTCTCGATGTCGGTCAGATCGCCGCGCAGGTCGGCTACGACGACGCTGCCTACTTCTCCCGCATCTTCCACCGCCGCACAGGAGCTGCGCCCTCGGCGTTCCGGCGACAGCAATCCCGAGGGCAGATCGACGAGAATCGTCCAAGTCGTGCCGAGAGCGTCCCGGAAAATCCAATGATCTGACGAGAAAGTCCATGGACGGAAGTCCAGGTCTAGCCGATCCTGGAATCATGTTCACCTCCAACGGATACACGCTCGACGACTCGCCGTCTCGGCTCGGGTGGATCGAGCCCGTGCCGGACGCCATCCGCACCGACAAGCAGGCGCTGTGGAGCCGCCTGCGCAGGGACGGCTACCTGTTCCTGCCGCAGCAGCTCGATCCGCAGCTCGTCACCGCGTTCCGCGAGCACTACTTCACCGCGATGGCGGACACCGGGATCGTGGAGCCGGGCTCCGATCCCGCCGTCGGCGTCGGAGCGCAGGGAGCGATCGACAGGGCGAAGATCCGCGCGGTCCTGTTCGACGACATCGTTCCCGGTGAGCGGTACGCGGCGCTGACCGCACACCCCGACATCCGCGGATGGTTCGAGTGGTTCCTCGGCGACGACGTGCATCTGCACCGGCGCAAGATCATCCGCCACATCCGTCCCGGCGAGTCGGGGATCGGCACGGCCACGCAGGCCCACTACGACCTCGTCTATCTGCGCGAGGGCAGCGAGCGCGTGCTCTCGATGTGGATCCCCCTGGGAGACTGCCCCGTCGAGCAGGGCGGCCTCACCTACCTCGAAGGCAGTCATCACTGGGCGCTCGCCGAAGAACGCGCGCGCGGCGACAGGTGCCCGGCCGCGTCGATCACGGCCGACCTCCCCGCGCTCGCCGACGCGCGCGACGCCCGCTGGCTGATGGCGGACTATCGCGCGGGCGACGTGATGGTGCACTCCTCCTACATCGTGCACGCCAGCACCGACAACGTCGATCCGCAGGGGCGCATCCGCCTCTCCACCGACATCCGCTATCAGCGGGCATCCGAGCCGATCGACTGGCGCTGGCAGGAGCACTGGCACGAGGACGACGGTCTGTGAGGGGGAGTGCCGCTCAGTCGCAGGTCTCGAACGCGTAGGCGTCGTCCTCGGGAGTGACGAGGTCACGGTCGCGGAGCACCATGGAATCCGGAGAGCTGTCGTCGGCGCACATCTCGGCGAAGGGGCGCGGAAGCTCGTCGGTGTACTCGATGTCGATCACATGGTCGGCGTAGACCGCGGTGTAGGCGCCGCACTCTTCATAGGCCGCGCACTCCTCGGTGACCGCGAAGTCGAAACCGGCCCGCTCGTGGAGCAGCGCCGCATCCTCTGCGGCGTTCTTCTGGCCGGCGGCGAGCCCCACGGCGTGCGCGGCATTGACGAGCAGCGCGGCCAGGGCCAGGTTGTCATCGAGCGAGAGGGAACCACTCGACCGCGAGTACGAGTCGAGATTGTCGAACTCGACCGCGTCGAAGCCGGCATCCGCGCAGCCCTCGAGCCAGGGGATCACCGTGTCGGCGATCTTCTCCCGGTGCGCCGCACTCGAGGTGTCGATGAGTGCCTCATCGGGCCAATCCGGATCGAAGACCACCTCGCCGTCGCGCTGCAGCAGCAGCTCGCGGGGCCAGGCATCGAGTTCACCGGGCTGCGTCTGGAAGCCGTTGACGTAGCAGATCGAGTACACGCCGGGTGCGGGCTCCGAGCCCCGGTCGCGCCCCACGATGCCGACCTCTGGCGAAGGGTCGTAGGCGCCACCGAGCTGGTAGTCGGGCACGGCGCCCGAGGGCGGGAGGACGATGGTGGGCGACGGAAGGGTCGTCGATGCTGCGGAACACGCCGTGAGGACGAGCGCCACGACGCCGATCAGGACCGCGCGCCCCCCACGAACGAGTCTTCGATTCGACACGGTCAATGCGGGGCGGGTCCGGTCGCCGCCGCGTCGACCGGGGCCGGCGCGGCCGGATTACGACGGATGCCGATCCACGAGACCACGCCGCCGATCACGAGCAACATCGCCGTGAACCACGCGGCGTTGTGGAAGCCGTCGAGGTCGAGCGTGCCGCCGACGATGGTCGACAGCATGGCCACGACGAGCAGACCAGCGACGCGGGAGACGGCGTTGTTCACGGCCGAGGCGATGCCCGAGTGGTTCTCATCGATCGCCCCGAGGATCGCGGCCGTCAGCGGGGCGACCGTGAGCGAGAGTCCGAGACCCATCACGATCATGGCCGGCAGCACCTGCCACCAGTAGTCGAAGTCGGTGGAGACGAGAAGCAGCATCAGGGCGCCGACGGCCATGAGCAGCGGCCCGACCGTCATGAAGATACGCGGTCCCCATCGGCCCGCCCACTGACCTGCGCGCGAGCTGACGAGGATCATCAGGATCGTCATGGGGAGGCTCGCCAGGCCTGCGGCGGTCGCGCTGAGCCCCGCGCCCTGCTGCAGGTAGACGCCGACCACGAAGCCGTTGAGCGACAGTGCGGCGTAGACGAAGAACGTGGCGAGGTTGCCCCAGCCGAAGTCGCGCACGCGGAACAGCCACAGCGGCATGAGGGGCGACGCGGAGTGCTGCTGGCGCCACAGGAACAGCGCGAACAGGGCGGCGCCGGCCACCGCGGGGATCCAGATCGCGGGCGACTGCCATCCCAGGTTCGGCTGCTCGATGAGCGCGAAGACCACGGCGCCGAGACCGATCGCGCACAGCGCCCCGCTCCACCAGTCGACGGTGATGCCGCGGGGATGCTCGGGCAGACGCAGGCGGGAGAGCAGCAGGAGCGTGATCCCGATCGGGATGACGTTGATGAGGAACACGAAGCGCCAGGAGAGGTAGTCGACGAAGAGCCCGCCCAGCAGCGGACCGACCAGTTGCGCACCGGTGGTGAAGGCGGTCCAGACTCCGATGGCCCGCGACTGCACGTCGGCGCGCATCGTGGCGGTGATCAGGGCGAGCGAGCTGGGCACCAGCAGCGCCCCCGCGGCTCCCTGGGCGGCGCGGGCGATGATCAGTGTGAGCGGATCGAACGCTGCGGCGACCGCGATGGAGGCGACGCCGAAGGCGATCAGTCCGATCCGCATCACGAGCACACGGCCGTAGGCGTCCGACACCGAACCGGCGAGCAGGATCAGAGCGCTCAGAGTGATGAGATACGCGTCGACGACCCACTGCTGGGTGGTGATGCCGCCGCCGAGCTCACGACTGATCGCGGGTAGCGCGACGTTCACCACCGTGCCGTCGAGGAAGGTCACGAATGACGCGAGCACCGCGATGGAGATGACGAGCCGCTGGAGCGGAGCGAAGGATGCCACAGGCCGACACTACCCCCGGCAGCCGACGTCGGGGCGGTTTGGCCAGGTCGGTCAGGGCTTCGGCGCGGTCACGCGCGGAGCTGCCGGCGGGGAGGCGGGGAACGGGGCCGGTGTCCCCGCGCGCAGGAGCTCGGCGAGTGCGGGCGCTCCACCGTCGTGGACGGCGCGGCGTTGCCGGTCGGCGCCGGTGCCGAGTGTGCGCAGGCGCTCGAAGCCTTCCCACACCCGTTCCTCGTCACCGAGTTCGCGGAGGGCGGGGGCGATCGATGCCCGCATCCGGTCGGCCACGGTCCAGGCATCCTCGATCTCGCCCGTCGTCGGATCGATCAGGCGCGCCCCCATGCCTCTGCGGGCCGCCGTCCACAGCGAGGCGTCGATGCCGTCCACTCCGATGTCGGCGAGGGGCTGATCGTCGGTGAGCACGATCGCTCGGGAGAGGAGAGCAGCGAACACCGCGTCCTCGGCCGTCAGCTGCGCATCGAAGACCCGCACCTCAACGGTGGGGTAGCGCTCCGAGATTCGCGCCGACCACGTCAGCGATGCCGCATCGGCGAGGGCTCCGACGTCGACGAGGCGCTGTACTCCTGCCCGGTACTCGTCGTAGTCGCGGAACCGCGGCGGCGCCCAAGACGAGGGCAGGCGACGGATCAGGATGCTGCGCCAGCTGGCGAAGGCGGAATCCCGTCCGTTCACGAAGGGGCTGTTGCCGGTGAGCGCCAGCAGCACGGGGAGCCAGCCGCGCACGCGATCGAGCGCGCGGACCCTGTCCTCGTCATCGGTGACCTCGACGTGCACGTGCAGCCCGTTGACCTCGTGGTCGCGTGTGAGGTGTCCGAGCTGCTCGGCAACCTCGTCGTAGTGGGGTGAGGGCGACACGGTGGAGGAGCGGGTCGTCGCGAACGGCGTGCCGGTACCGGCGGCGATCGCGTGCTGCTCCCGGGCATGCCAGCCGATGAGCCCGCGCAGGTGCCTCAGCTGCGCCTCGGCATCCACCGCGGTCGCGACCGGCTCGGTCAGGCACTCGATCTGCGAGGTCAGATACTCCGTGGTGACCTCTCCGCCCGTGCGGAGGCGCGTGATGCGCTCGCGAGTGCCGGAGGCGAGGGCCACGGGCGCCAGCGAATGCTCATCGAGGAAGAGGAACTCCTCCTCGATGCCAAAGCGCGACATCGGCGGCCTCAGTGATTCCTGAGCGCGGAGATCAACTCGGACTTCCGTTTGCCGCTGTAGCCGGTCAGCCCCAGCTCCTTCGCGCGTGCACGCAGCTGGGGAACGGTCCAGTCCTCGTAGTCGCCGTGCTCGCCGCCGCGACGCCCTACGGCACTGCGCCCCTCTTTCGCCGCGGCATTCGAGATGCGCGCGGCCTTCTCTTTGGAGGCCCCGTCTTTCCTGAGCTCTTCGTACAGCTCGGGATCCTTCAGCGCGTTGTCGCGTCTTCCTGGCATGTTCCCATCTCCTTCGCGCACTCGGAGGGCGGAAGTCAACCCCCTCGGACAGAACTCCCACCGCGGCTAGCGTGGGGGCACCACAGTCGGGCGTTCGCGCCTGCCGAAAGAAGGGAAAGACCGATGAACATCCTCCTGATCATCGTCATCGTCATCGCAGTGATTCTTGCGATCACCGGAGGACTGGTGCAGTCGCTCCAGTTCCTCCTGTGGGTCGGGCTCGTCCTCCTCGCGATCGCCGTGATCGCCTGGTTGATCCGAGCGATCAGCGGCAGCCGCAAGGTCTGACGACACCACACGTCTGACCCATCGAGGTGAGGCCCGCCCTTCGGCGGACCTCACCTCTTCGGTGTGTGGGGCGTCTTACTTCTCGAACGCGTCCCGGACGCTGTCGCCGGCCTTGCCCGCGGCGTCCTTCACGTTCTCGCCGGCCTGCTTGGCGGAGGCCTTGACCTGATCCGCCTTGCCCTCGGCTTCGAGCTTCTCGTTGTCGGTGAGCTTTCCGACGCCTTCCTTGACCTTTCCGGCGGCCTTCTCGGCGGCGTTCTTGATGTCGTCTGCGGCACTCATGTGCGGCTCCTCTCGTAGGCGGATCGATTGCCTCCGACACTCTCACTCCTTCCGAGAAGCGGCCACGGGATTGACAATCCGCCCGGGCCGTGACAACGTTCGGTCGCCATCGACTCACGCCTCGCGAAGGACTAGCCTGGCGCCAGGCGGGTGGTCCTGCCCGCGGACCTCGACCAAGGAAGCGGTGTGCGATGGACTCGATGATGATGGGCGCCATGTCGAAGAGCATGGAGTCGATGCCCGACATGCAGATGATGGACATGTCCGTCATGCAGGCGTGCATGGATGCGTGCGCCGCGTGCGAACAGGCCTGCACGGTGTGCTCGACGCAGATGATGGACTGCTCTCCCGCCTGCATGAACTGTGCCGACATGGCAGGCACCATGATGCGGTCGATGATGCGGATGCAGGGGATGACCCCGGCGTCGATGATGGCGATGCTCAACGCCTGCATCGCGATGTGCAAGACGTGCATGGACGCGTGTGCGCGGCATGCCGACGAGAGCGACGTGTGTCGGATGTGCGCTCAGGCGTGCCAGGCCTGCATGGACGCCTGCTCGGCCATGAAGGACATGCTGATGGCGAGCGCCTGAACCGGAGCCGGGCTCAGGAAGAACGATCAGACGGCGGCGACGTTGAACTGCGTGCCGCCGACGGCGAGCACTCCGTAGCGCGCGTGCAGCGCGACGGGGGTGCCGGGGGCGGCCTCGAGGGCGGCACCGGAACCGTTCCACAGCGCATGCGCTTCGCCCTCGAGCGTGCGCACCACGAGGTCTCCGGAGGTGGCGTCGGCGGACTCGACGAGGGCGTCGATCCACCCGGCGGGCGTCGCCGAGGCGATGCGTGCCTGGATGAGGTGCAGAGCATGGCCGGGGGCGAAGGAGGAGCACCGGCCGCCGTGGCTGCACATGCACGCCGCACGCTCACGCACCGGGAGGGGCGAAAGGCGGTTCAGCGGCGTGGACACGGTGGTCTCCTTCTGGTCGGACGTTCCGGAAAGACTAAGACGCCCTTCGCGTGGTGCCCAGGCGGGCCGACATGGAGTGAAACAAACGGGTGTAGGCTCGCCGGGTGCTGTCGTCGATGAGCGCCCTCGGGGCGCAGAGCGGAGCTGCAGGCGCTTCCCGCGCCGCAGGCAGAGGCTGAGGACCCACCGGAGGCGGAACCCCCGTCCCCGGTGTCGCGACGTACCCGGCCTCCGTGTCCGGGATCCTTCCTCTCATCGACCCGCCTTCGCGGCGACCACTCCGAAAGCACCACTCCCATGCGTCCCATCGACGAGCGCGCCATCCGCGCCTCCTTCCTCAACGCCTCCCGCAAAGAGGCCTCCGACCTGACCCTTCCGCCCGGATTCACCGAGATCGACTTCGATCGGCTCGACTTTCTCGGGTGGGCCGACCCGAAGATGCCCCGCCGGGCCTACGTCGTCACCTGGATCGATGACGCCCCGGTCGGTGTCTTCCTGCAGCGCGCCGAGCAGCGCGTGATCGCCAGAGCGCAGTGCTCGTGGTGCGAAGACGTGACGCTCCGCAACGACGTGCAGCTGTATGTGGCGCGCAAGGCCGGACCGGCCGGGCGCAAGGGCGACAGCGTGGGTGTGCTCACCTGCGCCGAGTTCGGCTGCAACCACAACGTGCGGGTCCTGCCGCCGCTGGCCTACCAGGGGTTCGACCGCGAGTTCGCGCGCGACCTGCGCATCCTGCGACTGCAGGAGCACGTGGCGGGCTTCCTTGCCGAGGTCGCGGGGCGGGCGGGCTAGACGATCCGGGCGCGCACGTGCGCCCAGGCGGGTGCTGTCAGCTCCGCCGACCGACGGGCGAACTCGTCGAAGCTGTCACGACCGGGCCAATCGGCCGGCAGCATCGACGGGGGAAGCCCCGGATCGGTGTACGGCAGCACCCGCCAGCGGTCGATCAGCTGCACGTACGCGGCGAACGGCTCCGCGGGCAGAACTGCGAGCGACGCCTGGAAGGCGAGGTGCTCGTCGCGCAGCGCATCCAGATCCCACCACTGCGCCGCAGCGTCGACGAGGCTGCCGGCGGGAACGGGGGCGGATGCCGGGAACAGCGTCGCCCACGGGCGCGCATCGAGTTCGTCGAGGATCTGCACCACCTCGTCCTGAAGGTGGCCGGGGCAGATCCACAGGGCGGGCGACACGACTCCCGCACCGATCCACTGCAGTCGTCGACGCAGCTGATGGCGCACGCTCCTGGCGCTCTCGGGGATCGAGAACGAGACCAGGCACCACGTGTCGGCGTCCGTCATCTCGCGCATCTCGAAGATGCGCCGATCGCCGCGTTCGAGCATCGGGATCGCTGCCGGGTTCAGCCGGTAGCCGATCTGCTTCTCACGGGCGGCGAGCAGCAGGCCTTTCTGCTTGAGGCGCGCGACACCGGTGCGCGCCGGGGCCGGTTCGATGCCGAGGTCGCCGGCGAGGGCGACCAGGTCGGCGGCGGAGACCCATCCGCCGAGCGGGCGCAGGAAGACGCCGATGAACGTCCGCAGCAACGAAGCGGTGCTGCCGGGGCGCGCATCAATGTCGTCGAGGACGGGCGCGGCGGCACGGTCAGAAGTCACCGGACTCCAAGGCGTCGCGCACCGCGAGCACACCGGTGATGGTCTCGACGTGCGAGGTGCTCAGCGGAGAGAGTCCGAGGCGGATGCCGTCGGGGAATCGGAAGTCCGGGATGATGCCGTCCGCCCACAGGCGACGTGTGACGTCGCGGAAGTCCGGATGTCCGATCGTCACGTGTCCGCCTCGCAGCTCGGCATCGCGGGGGCTGAGCAGTCGCACACCGAGAGGGGCGAGCACCTCGTCGTAGGCACGCACGGCGAGATCGGTCAACGACTGCGACTTGGCCCGCACGCCCTCGATCGTCGAGTGCTCGATGAGGTCGAGCATCCCCTGCATCGCGAGCATCGATGTCACCGGGGGAGTGCCGCTGAGCAGCTGGCGGATGTCGCCGGACGGTACGTACTCCGGCCCCATCGCGAAGATGTCGGCCGCGCTCCACCAGCCCTGGATCGGCTGGCGCAGCACACCCTGCAGTCCGTGTCGGAGGTAGGCGAAGGCGGGGGAGCCCGGCCCGCCGTTCAAGTACTTGTAGGTGCAGCCGACAGCCATGTCGACACCCCACTCGTCGAGCTGCATCGGCACGACGCCGGCCGAGTGGCACAGATCCCACATCATCAGGGCGCCGGCCTCGCGTACCGTCGCGGTGATACCCGGCATGTCGGCCAGGGCTCCCGAGCGATAGTCGACATGGCTCAGCGACACCAGGGCGGTGCGTGCGGAGACGACGGCCTCGACATCGGCGATGGTCACCCCGTGCACCGGGTCGGGTTCGATCCACCGCAGCGTCATCCCCGTCTCGGCGGCCACGCCCTCGGCGAGGAATCGGTCGGTGGGGAAGTTGCCCGCCTCGATCACGAGCTCGGTGCGGTCCGGATCGGCCGACGCGGCGGCGCGCATGAGCTTGTAGATCAGCACGCTGGTCGAATCGGCCACGACGGTCTGGCCGGGGGCGGCGCCGAGAGCGACCCGTCCGATGCGGTCGCCGAGCTCCATCGGCAGCGCCATCCACTGCTCGTCCCACGAGCGGATCAGCCGCGTGCCCCAGTCGTCCCGCACGAAGGCGGCGATCTTCTCGGGGACATCGCGCAGGGGACGCCCGAGCGAGTTGCCGTCGAGGTACGCGGTGACGCCAGGAGCCTCGGCGAACGCATCGAGGTGGGCGTGCAGCGGATCGGCCGCATCGAGAGCGCGGGCGAGTTCGAGGAGGGAGGAGTCGGGCGTCATGGTCATGTCACACCTTCAGGTCTGCGGGGGTGAGGGGGCGGGCGTCGAGCGGATCGGCGCTCGACGGGGTTCCGCCGGGGATGAGGAGGAGAGCGGAGTGGGGTTCGCGCGGGTCCACGGGGGCGAGAGCCTGCAGCAGGGCGGCATCGTCGAGTCCTGCCTCGCGGAGAGCGGCGACCTCGTGCGGGTTCAGATCTACCGGCATCGGTCCGTTGCCCAGGTCGGTCCCGTAGAGCACGCTGCCGCCTGCGGTGCGGAAGCGGCGCACGTTGTCGATCGCGATCGCACGCTCGGGGTCGTCATGGATGGCGAGCGTCGAGATCCAGGAGGCGGAGGCGGCCTGGCGCGCGATCTCGTCATCGTCGAGTCGCTCCGTGAACGGGGCGTGCGCGAGTCGGGCGGCTCCGAGACCGACCACACGCCGTGCTTCGCCCGCCCCTTCGGCGTGGGCGACGACGGGGAGACGGCGAGCGGAAGCGAGCCGCACGATCGTGCGGAACAGATCGTCGGTGAGGACGGGTCCTGCGGCACTGTTGCTGGTGACCTTGATGCAGGTCGCGCCGACGTCGGCCATCTCCGCGACGGCGTCGGCTGCGGCCGCGGCGTCGGCGATCTCGCGCACCGAGCCCTCCGGCGCCCAACCGCGGTCGGAGGGGTACCCGCCGGGGGTGGTCAGGAAAGCTCCGGCGAAGTGGACGGACACCGGTTCCGGCACGGCGATCAGACGCAGTGCCTCGGGGTTTCCGCCCAGGTCCACCACACGGCCGAGGCGTGACTCTGCCAGCACGCCATGCTCGATGAGCTGGAGGTGCACGTGGTGGTCGGTGAATCCGCCCACGATCACACCATCGAGCCGGGGAGCTCCCGACGCGGGCACCGCATCGCGCAGCCGCAGGTGCCCGTCGACGAGCTCGACGACGCCCTCGCGCCACTCGACTCCGTCGAAGAACGTCGCGGCGTGCATCAGCTGCCGATCTCGGTGCGCACGGTGTAGAGCTCGGGGAAGAAGGTCAGATCCAGCGCGCGCTGCAGGAAGCCGACACCGCTGGAGCCGCCGGTGCCGACCTTCATGCCGATCGTGCGCGCGACGGTCTTGAGGTGTCGGAAGCGCCAGAACTGGAAGTTGTCCTCGAGGTCGACCAGGTCTTCGCACGCCTCGTACAGGTCCCAGTACCGGCTCGGGTCCTGGTAGATCTCGCGGATCGCGGGCACCAGCTCAGGGGTCTCCCGGTAGGGCTCGCGCACATCGCGCTGGAGGATCGAGCTCGGGATCGGCAGCCCACGGCGGGCGGCGAAGCGGAGGAACTCGTCGTAGAGCGTCGGCTTCTCCCACTCGGCGGTGAGCAGAGCGAGGTTGGCGGGGTGGTCGGCGAAGACGCTCAGCATCTTCTCGTTCTTGTTGCCGAGGGCGAACTCCACCGCCCGGTACTGCACGGACTGGAAGCCCGAAGAGTTGCCCAGCGCCCCGCGGAACTGCGCGTACTCGGTGGGGGTGAGGGTCGCGAGCACGGACCACTGCTGGGTCATCACGTCTTGGATGCGCTTGACCCTGGCGATACGCTTCAGCGCCTCGCGGAGGTCGTCGCGGGCGAGCAGCTCACGCGCCGAGGACAGCTCATGCAGCAGCTGCTTGAGCCACAGCTCGGTGGTCTGGTGCTGAATGATGAACAGCATCTCGTCGTGGTGCTGCGGTTCGCTCACCGGATGCTGCGCGGTGAGCAGCTGGTCCAGCGCCAGGTAGGAGCCGTACGTCATCCGGCCGGAGAGGTCGGTCACGATGCCGGATTCCAGGGCGCGTTCGTTCTCGGTGTGCATGCGCCGAATATATCACTTTCGTGGCGAGCGTCACAGGAATGATATGTTCTGCGTCGTCGTCCTTCAGAGCGCGGGGGTGCGCGGCGGCGGCGTGCGACGCGTGCCAGGGCCGCCTGTCGCTTCGAACGCCGCCGCCAGGCGCAGCAGCCGCGTGTCGTCATGTGCCCGACCCGCGAAGGTGAGGCCGATCGGCATGCCGATGTCGCTCATCACCCCCATCGGGACGGTGACGGTCGGGATGCCGAGGTGGCGCACGGCGAGGTTGCCGTTCGCGATCCAGACGCCGTTGCGCCAGCCGCGGTCGGCGGATTCGGGGTTCACGTCCATGTCAGCCGGACCCACATCCGCGACCGCCGGGAAGACCACGGCATCGAGCCGCAGCACATCCATCCACACCTCCAGGTCGCGACGACGGGTCTCCTCCAGGCCGCGCAGGCCGTCTTCGAGTTCGGGCATGTCCGTGAACGAGGCATCGGGGTGGCGGCGCACCCAGTCCGGATACCCGGCGATGTCGTCGTCGAAGCCCGTGTAGCGGTCGGGGAGTGCGCCCGGGGGGTGGGGGAAGATCGTGGCGCCGTCGACGTCGACGAGCGAGTGCAGAGCGGGGTCGGCGTTCGCCTGCAGGAAGTCCTCCCACGCCCACGCCGAGAGATCGACGATCTCGCGGCGCAGGTACTCCGGCGACACCAGGCCGCGGGTCGCGATGGTGTGCGCCCCCGGACGGTCGCCCTCGTAGTTCGACACCACCGGGAAATCGACCTCGATCACGGTCGCTCCGGCGGCGGTGAGGTCGCGGCGGGCGACCTCCCAGCGCTCGATGATGCTCGCCCGTGTCTCGATGCGCCGGCCGGTGGGCCCGCCGATGCCGGGGTTCTCGGCAGTGCCGGCATCCGGGTCCGCATTGATGTACATCCGGGGGATCCCGATACGCGCGCCGACGAGGGCGAGGGGGCCGCCTGTCGCGAGTGCCGGATACGATTCCGGTCGCACCGTCGATGCCGCAGGCAACGCCACCCACGGCTGCGCGCGCCAGAAGTCGCCACGGGTCTCGGCGTCGTCGGCGACGATGACCTCGAGCACTTCGAGCAGGTCGGCCATCGAGCGGGTGTGCGGCACCACCACGTCCATGGTCGGTACGAGAGGCCAGTTGCCGCGGGTCGAGATCACCCCGCGCGAGGGGGTGTAGGCGCACAGCGCGTTGTTGGTCGCCGGACCACGGCCGCTCGACCAGGTCTCCTCGCCGAGGCCGAAGGCGGCGAAGCTCGCCGCCGTCGCCGTGCCGGAGCCGTTCGACGAACCGGAGGCGAAGGGCGCCGTGAGGAAGGCCGCGTTGTACGGACTCTCGGCGCGACCGTAGAGGCCGCGCTGCATGCCGCCGTTCGCCATCGGGGGCATGTTCGTCAGCCCGAGGCAGACGGCGCCGCCCGCGCGCAGCCGCTCGATCGTGAAGGCATCGCCCTGGGCCACGAGCTCTGCGAAGGCGGGACTCCCCGCGGCGGCGGTGAGGCCGCGCACGAGGTAGCTGTCCTTCGCGGTGTACGGGATGCCGTCGAGCGGCCCGAGCGTCTCCCCGCGGGCGCGACGCGCGTCGGAAGCGGCGGCCTCACTCCGCGCGCGGGGATTGGCGACGACGACCGCGTTCAGGGCGGTCTCGGTGCCGGGGGCGTCGAAGGCGGAGATGCGCGCGAGGTATGCGTCGACCAGTTCGACGGCGGTCGTGTCTCCGGCGTCGAGGGCGCGCCGCAGGTCGGCGATGGACGCCTCGACCACGTCGAACATCAGCGGCTTCCGTCGAGGGCGGGCTGCTGCTGGGTGATGCAGTGGATGCCGCCGCCGCGGGCGAACAGCGGGCGCGCATCGACCGTGACCACACGGCGTCCGGGGTAGGCATCGGCGAGGATCTCGCGCGCTGCGGCATCGGCCTTCTCGTCGCCGAAGCCGCAGGCCACGACGCCGTCGTTCGTGACGAGGTGGTTGACGTAGCTCCAGTCGACAGGGCCCTCATCGTCGGAGAGCGTCGAAGGAGCGGGCAGCCCGATCACCTCGAAGCGGCGGCCGGCGGCGTCCGTCTGCTCCGCGAGCAGGCTGCGCAGCTCGCGCGTGACCGCGTGATCGGGGTGGTCGGGGTTCTGCTGGTCGTGCAGCAGCAGCCGCCCGGGCGACACGATGGTGGCGACGATGTCGACGTGGCCGTTCGTCCCGAAGTCGTCGTAGTCGCGAGTGAGCCCACGGGGGAGCCAGATCGCCGTGGTCGCGCCGATCGTGCGGGCCATCTCGGCCTCGATCCGCTGCTTGTCGGCGTAGGGGTTGCGCCGGGGGTCCAGCTGCACGGTCTCGGTCAGGAGCACGGTGCCCTCGCCGTCGACGTGGATGCCGCCGCCCTCGTTCACGAGCGTCGAACTCACGAGCTCGGCGCCGACGGCGTCCGCCACGATGCGTGCGTGCTGTGCGGCCTTGCGCCACTCGGCCCATTCCGGGGCGCCCCAGCCGTTGAAGATCCAGTCGACCGCGCCGAGCACGCCGGGACGCTCGTCGTCGACCACGAAGGTCGGCCCCGAATCGCGCATCCAGAACTCGTCCACGGGCGCGATCTCGATCTCGATGCTGCTGCTGAGCATGCGCCGGGCCCTGGCGACCTCGCTCGGATCGACCAGCATCGACACGGGCTCGAACTCGGCGACGGCGTGGGCGACGGCGGTCCAGGTGGCGTAGCCCTCCTCGCGGGCGGCGTCGGTGTCACCGAGGGTCTCGCCCTCCGCGGGGAACGCCATCCAGGTGCGCTCGTGACGTGCGGTCTCGGTGGGCATGCGCCAGCTCATCGTGATCTCCTCGCTGCTGCCGGTTCGTCTATTGAACATGCGATCAACAGGTGTTACGGTAACCCCTGATGAAGACCACGTCAACAGGTACGTCCACTCGGCGGATGTCGCCGGAGGAGCGCGATCAGTCGATCCTCGACGGTGCGATCGGCCTTGCCCGCGAGAGCGGACTCGAGAGCCTCACCGTCCGCGCGGTCGCGGCTCGCGTCGGGGTCACCCCCGCACTCGTGGCGCACTACCGGCCGGGGATGGACACCTTCGTCGCCGACGTCTTCGGGCTGATCGTGGCGGCCGAGCGCGAAGAGGTGATCGCCGCGTTCGACGACACCGACGACCTGCGCGATGGTCTGCTGCGGCTCATCGAGACGCTCCTCGATGCCGACCGCGACGACGTCACCCTCATCTGGGTGCAGGCCTGGGCGCTCGGAGCCCGGAACGATGCGCTCGCCGCGCGCGTGCGGCAGGAGATGGACGGGTGGCAGAGTGCGCTCGAGCAGATCTTCGCCCGTGCCGCTGCGGCCGGAGCCATCGCCGCCGGTCGTGCCGACACCGCAGCATGGCTGCTGCTCGCGATGGTCGACGGCATGAACGCGCACTCACTGGTGAAGTGGGCGCCCCGCGACCGTGCCGACCTCGCCAGACGGGCCCTCGCTGCGGTGCTCGACAGCGCGACGCCCGAGGCCGCCGACTCGCGCGCCACCGTCTCCCGTTCCACCGACCCCCGACCCACGGACCCTCGATCCGATGACAAGTAAAGGAACGCCCATGGATGCTGTGCGCATGCACGCGGCCTCGCCCGAATCGACCGCGATCGTCGACGCCGTGCTCGACTATTCGCGCCGCCGCATGCTCGCCTCCGACGTGCCGCTGGACAAGCCCCAGTCCGAGGCGGAGCTGAACCGTCTGGTCGGGCCCACGATCACCGATGCGGGACTCGGCGCGGCGCGCGCCCTCAGTGTGTTCGAGCACGTCCTCGCTCCGGCCTGCCTGACCACGAGCCACCCGCTGTACCTGTCGTTCATCCCGACCGCGCCGACCATGGCCGCGATCGCGTTCGACCTGGTCGTTTCCGCGTCGGGGCTGTACGGCGGAAGCTGGCTCGAGGGGGCGGGGGCCGTGCACGCCGAGAACGAGGTGCTGTCGTGGCTCGCGAGCGAGTTCGGGCTGCCCGAGACCGCAGGCGGGGTGTTCGTGCAGGGTGGCACGATCGGGAACCTGTCGGCGCTGGTCGCGGCACGCGAGGCCGCGAAGGCCCGGCTGATCGCAGAAGGCAAAGAGCTGCCCACCCGGTGGAAGATCGTGTGCAGCGTCGAGGCGCACTCCTCCAACAAGTCGGCCGCGAAGATCATGGACGTCGACGTGCTGCTGGTCCCGGCCGGCGACGACGGCGTGCTCCGCGCCGATGGCGTGCGCGAGGCCCTCGTCGAGCACGGCGACGAGATCTGCGCGGTGGTCGCCACCGGCGGGTCGACCAACTTCGGCATCGTCGACGACATCAAGGGAATCGCCGCGCTCAAGGACGAGTTCGACTTCTGGCTGCACATCGACGGCGCCTACGGCCTCACCGCCATGCTGGCACCGGAGGCGCGACACATCTTCGAGGGCGTCGAGCGCGCCGACTCGGTCATCGTCGATCCGCACAAGTGGCTCTTCGCGCCGTTCGACTGCTGCGCTCTGATCTACCGCGATCCCGACAGCGGACGACGGGCGCACACGCAGCACGCCGAGTACCTCGACATCCTGACCGAGGTCGACGAGTTCAGCCCCTCGGACTACTCGATCCAGCTCACGCGCCGCCCGCGAGGCCTGCCGATGTGGTTCTCGGTCGCGACGTACGGCGTCACCGCCTACCGTGATGCCGTGAGTGCGGGACTCGCGCTGACCCGACGCATCGCCGACGAGATCGCCCGTCGCCCCGAGCTGCGACTGGTGCGCGATCCGCAGCTGTCGATCGTCGTGTTCGAGCGGGAAGGGTGGGAGCGCGCCGATTACGACCGGTGGTCGGCGGCGCTGCTCGACTCGCAGCGCGCGTTCGTGGTGCCGAGCTCGCACGCCGGGCGCCCGAACACGCGATTCGCGATCCTGAACCCGCTCACCACGTTCGAAGACCTCGTCGGCATCCTCGACACGATGAAGTAACCCCGCCGCCGCTGGTGCGCGCGCCGGTGGGGTCATGCCCGTGCCCGTTGCGGCTCAGCCGGCCATCCCGGCGGTGAGTCGACGCAGGCCGTAGTCGAAAGCGCGGTCGACGTCGCCGCCGAGGCGGAACGCTCCGGACAGCTCCATCTGCAGGAACCCGGTCGCCCAGGCGGTGAACAGGCGGGCAGCGTCCAGCGCGTCCTCCTCGCCGACCATGGCGGATGCTGCGCGGATCAGCGGAGCGGCCGAGCGCTCGAGGGCATCGTGCGGAGCGGCGATCGTGAACATGAGGCGGAAACCCTCGGGGTGCTCCTGCGCGAAGCCGCGATAGGCGTGCGCGAGCGCGCCGATGTCGTCGCCCGCAGCTTCGAGCCGCGCGGTGAGAGCATCGATCGACGCGGTGGCGACGGCGGCGTGCAGGGCGTCCCGATCCCGCACACGCTTGTAGAGCGAGGGGGCGCGGACGCCCACCCGATCCGCGACCGCCTGCATCGTAAGGCCCGAGGGGCCGGCGACCTCGAGGATCTCCCGCCCCGCCGCGACGATCTCCTCGGTGGACGTGCGTTCGGGTGTCGGCATCGGATCCTCCTGGATGGCTATTGACAATAGCCATCATAGCTACGTAACGTAGCCATCGCAATCATCCCGAGAGGATCCGTCATGAAGCTCGCACCCCGCCTGCACCGCCTGGGCAACGACATCGTCGCCTCGTACCTCATCGACCTGCCGGAGGGGATCACCCTGATCGATGCGGGCCTTCCCGGGCATTGGCGCGACCTCCAGCGCGAGCTCGAACTGATCGGTCGTCCGCTGTCCGATATCCGCGGCCTCGTCCTGACCCACGGCGACGGCGATCACATCGGCTTCGCCGAGCGGCTGCGCACCGAGGCGGAGGTGCCGGTGTACATCCACACGGCCGACGCGCATCGAGTCCGCACCGGAGAGAAGCCCAAGACCGCGATGGGACCGGCGAAGATCGGGCCCACGCTCGGCTTCTTCGCCTACGGCCTGCGCAAGAACGCCCTGCGCACACCGCACGTGTCCGTCGTCACGGAAGTCGTCGACGGCGACGTGCTCGATCTGCCCGGTGCTCCGGTCGTCATCGGAATGCCCGGCCACTCGCCGGGGAGCATCGCGGTGCACGTGCCGGCCGTCGACGCGGTGTTCGTCGGCGATGCGCTGACCACCCGGCACGTGCTGACAGGCCGGACCGGGGCTCAGCCCGCGCCGTTCACCGACGAGCCGGAGCGGGCGCTCGCCTCCCTCGACAAACTGGCGGGAGTCTCGGCATCGTGGGTGCTTCCCGGCCACGGAGCGCCCTGGCATGGCTCTCCGGCCGACATCGCCGCCGCGGTGCGGGCCTCGGCCTGACGCTCGCGGTCAGGGGGCGCCGAGCACGGTAGCGGTGTCGCTGACGATGATCTGCGGGGGATACAGCCCCATCACCTGCAGCGCGGCCGCATGGTTCTCGGCGCTCGATCCGGCGCACGCGTCGGCCGCGATCGTGACGTGAGCGCCTGCGTCGGCGGCGGCCAGTGCCGTCGAGATCACACAGCAGTCGGTCGAGACCCCGGCGAGCACGAGATGCCCTCCGCGTCCGACGATCGCCTCGAGCTCGGGCCCCCACTTGCCGAACGTCGGCAGGTCGATGCTCGGATGCGGGGAGAGGCCGGCGGCTTCGGGCACCAGGGCGAAAAGCGGGTCGCTCGGCGGCTGGTCGGCGAACGGCCATGCCGCGAAGTAGTCGCCCCACGAGGTGGACCGATCGGCCGTCGGCATCCAGCGGGTGACGAGCACACGGTCGCCGAACGCGTCCGCGAGGGCGCGGATGCGTGGCATCGCCTCGCCGAAGAACGGTGAACCCCACGCGGAGTCGGGCGCGGCGAAGATCGCCTGCGGATCGATCACCACGAGCCAGGTGTCCCCGGTCGCCGGAGCGCTCACACCGCCTCCTGGCGCCGGATCTTCGCCGCCCTGGCGAAGTAGGTCACGAGGAACGACAGCACCAGCGCGAAGAACACCCCGAGGTTCGCATACGCCCACTCGCCGTCCCTGCCGCCGATGAGGAACAGCAGGTAGCCCTGCCAGTTGTTCCACGCGGCATCCTCGGCGAAGTTGTTCACGACCAGGCCCCAGCCGATCACGCTCGTCACAACCAGGGTGCCGATCGAGGTCCAGTCCCACGCGCCGTAGCGACCGTTCTGATCGAACAGGGCCTCTTCGTCGTAGTCCTTCTTCCGGCGCAGGATGTCGGCGATCAGGATTCCGGCCCACGAGGCGAGCGGCACACCGAGCGTGATCAGGAAGCTCTGGAACGGACCGAGGAAATCGGTGGCGAAGAACACCACGAAGACGGTGCCGATCGTGAGGATCACGCCGTCGATCGCCGCGGCCGACGGACGGGGGATGCGGATGCCGAGGCTGAGCAGCGTCAAACCGGAGGAGTAGATGCCCAGCACCGCTCCCGAGACGAGCGCGAGCACGGCGGTGAGCAGGAAGGGCACGAGCACCCACGTCGGCAGGATGGAGGCGAGCGCGCCGATCGGATCCGCAGCGATCGCGTTCATGAGGTCTTCGTCGGATCCGCCCAGCAGCAGACCGAACACCACGAGGATCACCGGTGCCACCGATCCGCCGATCGTGTTCCAGGCGACGATCGCTCCGTCGGATGCCGTGCGCTTCTGGTAGCGCGACCAGTCGGCGGCGATGTTGATCCAGCCGAGGCCGAATCCGGTCATCACCATCACGAGCGCCCCGATCACCTGGCCGATGCCGCCGTCGGGTCGGGCCAGCACGGCGGCGAGGTCGATCGCCGGTGCGGCGAGGATGATGTAGAGCACGGTCACGACGCCGGTGATCCATGTGAGCACCGACTGCAGCTTCATGATCGTGTGATAGCCGAGCACGGATGCCGTGACGATCAGTGCAGCGACGATCGTGGTCGCGACGACCTTGAGCCACACGCTGTCGCCGTCGCCTCCGAGCTGCGTGATCACGGTCGCGGTGGCGAGCACGGCTAGGATCGCGAGGAACGTCTCCCACCCGATCGAGGTCAGCCACGAGACGATGCCCGGCACCTTCTGGCCCTGCACGCCGAACGCCGCGCGGGAGAGCACCATGGTGGGCGCCGAGCCGCGCTTGCCGGCGATGGCGATGAGCCCGCAGAGCAGGAACGACACCACGATGCCGATGACCGAGACGATGGTCGCCTGCCAGAACGAGATGCCGAAGCCGAGCACGAACGACCCGTACGACATGCCGAACACCGACACGTTCGCGGCGAACCACGGCCAGAACAGGTCGCGAGGCTTAGCGGTGCGCTCGGACTCGGGGATGATCTCGATGCCCGCACGCTCGATGAGGGCCGGCTTGATGTCCGTCATCCTCACATCCTGGCACTGCCGGGGAGCGGCAGGGTGGCTTTCGTGAGGGGGTGGATCCGCCGCCGGGGTCAGCCGGCGAAGAACGACTGCGCCGTGCGGGCCAGATCGTGAAGGTCGCTGACCCCGGCGAGCTCTCGTGCGGAGTGCATCGACAGGATCGGGATGCCCACGTCGACCGTGCGGATGCCGAGGCGGGTCGCCGTGATCGGGCCGATCGTCGAGCCGCACGGCACGCTGTTGTTCGACACGAACTCCTGCGTCGCGACGTCGGCGCGCTCGCACCAGGTCCGCCACGACGCCGTGCCGATCGCATCCGTCGCGTAGCGCTGGTTGGCGTTGATCTTCAGGATGGGGCCGGAGCCGAGCACCGGCTGCACCACGGGATCATGCTTGGCGGCGTAGTTGGGGTGCACCGAGTGGCCGACGTCGCTCGACAGGCACCACGACGAGGCATAGGCCTGGCGCCGTGCGGATCCGTCGGCGCCGAGTCCCGCGTACAGGCGCTCGAGCACGTCTTCGAGGAAGGGGCCGGCGGCGCCCGAGCGCGATTCCGAGCCGAGCTCCTCGTGGTCGAACGCGGCGAGCACGGCGATCGGCGCTCCGGGTGCCGGTTCATGCGCCTCGAGGGCGACCACACCGGAGTGCACCGAGGCGAGATCGTCGAGGCGGCCTGAGGCGAAGAACGCGCTGTCCTTGCCGAAGACCGCTCCGCGTGCGGAGTCGGCGACGACCACGTCGTAGCCGCGGATCTCGGACGCGGAGACATCCGCAGACGCGGCGAGTTCGGCGAGGATGTCGGCGTCTGTCGCCTCTCCCAGTCCCCACACCGGCTGCGTCTCTGTCTGCTTGTCCAGGGCCAGGCCGTTGTTCACGCCGCGGTCGAGGTGGATCGCCAGCTGGGGCAGTCGCAGCAGCGGACCGGTGTCCGCCAGCACGACACGGCCGTCCGCCAGGGCCAGTCGCCCGGCGAGGCGCAACTCGCGGTCGAGCCACGAGTTCAGCAGCGGGCCGCCGTACACCTCGACGGCGGCCTGCAGCCAGCCGCGTGAACCGGTGGTCGGCTGCGGCTTGAGCTTGAAGCCGGGGGAGTCGGTGTGCGCACCGAAGATCTGCACGGGTGTGGTCGCCACGGCATCCGCTGGCACGACCCAGGCGATCGCCGCACCGTCGCGCACGACCACGTACCGACCGCCGTCCGGTGTCGGCCAGGCATCCTCTTCGCGCAGCCGCGTGAACCCTGCGGCTGCCAGCCGTCGCGCGACCTCCTCCGCCGCGTGGTAGCTCGAGGGCGACGCGGCGACGAAGTCGGCGAGATCCTCGGCGTGGGCGAGGGCTGCGGGGGTGACGGGCATGTCGTGACCTTCCTGAAGAGCGCGGTCCTTCGAGCGTAGTCGCGGTCTCCGTTCGGCAACGGCGCTATCGTTTTCGCGCCCGCCCGGGTTAGCCTTCCACTGGGGGAGACGCCGGTTCGGGGTCTCCGGTATTCGGGGAGAAGCTTTCACATGCGTGCGAACACACGTCTGTCCATTCGTCGCGCCGTCGCGGGCGCCACATCAGCACTGCTGTTGGCAGCAGGCCTCACCGTCGTGACCGACGCGATCGCACCGACACCGGCCTCGGCCGCGCAGGACCCGACGAGCTGTCAGGGAACGGTGGCGCTGGTCAACGGCGGTTTCGAGGCGCCGGTGCTCCCGAACGCCTCGGTGTCGCTCACGTCGGCCCCGCTGGTTCCCGGGTGGTCGACCACCGACAGCCTGCTCCAGATCGAGCTCTGGAGCAGCGGTTTCAACGGCGTCACCGCGGCCGCGGGTCGGCAGTTCGCCGAGCTCAACGCCAACTCTCCGAGCAGGCTCTTCCAGGACGTCGCGACGACCCCGGGGCAGACGCTCTCCTGGTCGCTGAAGCACCGAGGACGCAGCGGCACCGATGTGATGCGCGTCGTGATCGGGTCGCCCACCGGCACTCTCGTGCAGAACGGCCCCAACCTCTCCGACGGGAGCGCGGCCTGGGGCTCCCACACCGGCACCTACACCGTCCCCGCAGGGCAGACGGTGACGCGCTTCGGCTTCCAGGCGGTCAGCTCGGCAGGGGGCGTCTCCTCCGTCGGCAACTTCCTCGACGACATCACCTTCGGAACAGGGCCGTGCCTGCTCACGACCAAGTCGGTGACCAACCTCACGCGCGGGGGCACCACCGCCGAAGTGGGAGACACGCTGCGCTACACGGTCACGACGAACAACGGCGGCGGAAACCCGGCCCTGCAGTCGGTGTCGTCCGACGTGCTCGCCTCGGGGATCGACTTCGTGCCCGGCTCCCTCAAGATCATCAGCGGTGCGGGCGCCGGCACACTCACCGATGCCACCGGCGACGACCGGGGCTCGTACACCTCGGGCAACCGCACGGTGCAGGTGCGTCTCGGCACCGGCGGCACCGCCACCGCCGGTGGATCCATCGGCGTGGGCGCGAGCACCAGCTACACGTTCGACGCCAAGGTCAACCTCTCGGCTGCGGCGAGCACCATCGTCAACGAGGCGCGGGTCGCCTTCCGAGACGACGTCGTGGGCCAGGACCGCACCTCGGTCAGCCCGGAGACCCAGACGCCCGTGGGTGCGGCGGCGGATCTCGCCATCACCAAGTCGCTCGACACCGATCCGCTCGTCGCCGGACAGCCGGTCACGTTCACGATCGGCGTGACGAACAACGGACCGCAGACGGCGACCGGGGTGACCGTGACGGACCCGATCCCCTCCGGTGTCACGAACGTCTCCGCAACCTCTCCCGGCGCGACCTGCACTGTCGCGGCGACGGTCAGCTGCGCCGTCCCCGACATGGCCGTCGGTCAGAGCGTGCAGATCCAGGTGACGGGCACGCTCTCGCCGTCGAGCGATCCCGGAGCCTCGCTGTCGAACACGGCCACCGTCTCCGGCACCCGCACCGACCCGAACCTCGGCAACAACACCGCGAGCGTCATCGGCACGCTGACGACGGCGACCGACGTGTCGATCATCAAGACGTTCTCCCCGTCGGACCCGGTCGCCGGCCAGAACGTGACCTACACCCTGTCCGTCTCCAACGCCGGGCCGTCCGAGGCGCGCAACGTCGTGATCTCCGACCCCCTCGACCCCGAGTCGACCTTCATCAGCGCCACTCCCGAACAGGGAGCGTGCACCGTGGACGCCTCGGTCGTCACGTGCCAGATCGGAACGCTCGCGCCGGGTGCGACGGCCGTCGAGACCGTTGTGGTGGTGCAGGTCGCCTCCGGCGCCACAGCCGTCCTCCAGAACACGGCGACCGTGACGACGAGCACGACCGACACGAACCCCGCGAACAACGTGTCGTCGACCAGCTTCGAGCCCGACATTATCGCGGACATGTCCGTCGTCAAGACGGCCTCCGCGGCGCAGGTCTCGGCGGGCGATGCGATCGACTTCACCCTCGCGGTGCGCAACCTCGGTTCCTCGGACGCCGTCAACGTCGTGCTCGCCGACACCATGCCGGACGGCTTCTCCGTGACCGGAGTGGATGCTCCTCCGGGCGCGACGTGCACGTCCACCGCGAGCTCGATCACGTGCAACTGGGCCTCGTTCCTCGTCGGAGGGCCGTCGAGCGTCGTCGTGCACGCCGTCGTCGCCGCGGACGCTCCCATCGGCACCGTGACGAACACCGCGGCGGTGGCAGCCCCCGCCGATGACCGGGACACCACGAACAACGCCAGCTCCGTCGACGTCGAGGTCGTCCAGAGTGCCGACCTGAGCATCGTCAAGACGGCTCCGGCGACCGGCGAGCCCGGCAGTGCCTTCACCTACACGCTCACGGTCGCGAACGGCGGTCCATCCGTCGCCCGTGGCGCCTCGCTCACCGATACCCTGCCGGCCGGTTTCCTGGATGCCGCCGTCAACGGCTCCGGGTGCTCGATCGTCGGCGGAACCGTCGGGTGCGAACTCGGCGACATCGCCCCTGGTGGCTCGGTGGTCGTCCAGGTCACCGGCACCTGGAGCACGACGGCCACCGGGGTCGTCTCGAACACGGCGACGACCACATCGGCGACCCCCGACCCGAACACCGGCGACAACACCTCGACCGTCGACGTCGCGCTCGCGCCGAACGCCGACGTGCGCGTCGTCAAGACGACCTCGACCCCGTCCGTCCCGCTCGGCGGAACGGCCACGTTCGAGGTGACCGTGACGAACGAGGGCCCGTCAGCCGCCTCCGGCGTCGTGCTGAACGAGCTCATGCCCGCGGGCTTCATGCTCACCGGAGCCACGCCGTCGATCGGCACCTGGTCGATGGAGGATGCGCGCTGGACGGTGGGGACGCTGCTTCCCGGAGAATCGGCGTCGATCACCGTGACCGCGACCGTCCACGTGGAGGGGCAGCTGGTCAACACGGCCGTCGCGTCCTCGCAGACGCCGGACCCCGACACGTCGAACAACACCGGCACGGCGACGGTGACCGTCACGCCGTCCGCCGACCTCGCGATCGTGAAGACGATCTCGGCGAACCCTGCTCCGCTCAACGGCGCCGTGACCTACACGATCGCCGTGACCAACAACGGACCGAGCGTCGCCTCCGCCGTCGTCGTGTCGGATGCACTCCCCGTCGAACTGCTGAACCCATCGACCGCCACCGCCGGGTGCACCGTCACGGGATCACAGCTCCAGTGCACGCAGCCGACGCTCGCCGTCGATGCCACCTTCACGGTGACCGTGACCGGTACGGTCGACCCGTCGACCTCGGGCACGACGCTGTCGAACACCGCGACGGTCACCTCGAGCACGCCCGATCCCGACCCGAGCGACAACACCTCGACCGTGACCGTCCCCGTCTCGGGTGCGCCGCAGGTCGAGCTCGTCAAGAGCGCGGGCATCCCGACCGACACCAACGGGGATGCGCGCATCGGTGCCGGCGACACGGTCGCCTACACCTTCACGATCCGCAACACCGGTGATGTCACGCTCACCAGTGCGGCCATCTCCGATCCGCTCCTCGGCGGCGCTGTGACCTGTGCGGCGTTCTCCGCTCCGCTGCTGCCCGGCGGCTCGGTCACGTGTGCGCCGGTGTCGTACACGCTCACGCAGGCGGACGCGGACGCCGGAACGGTGCGCAACACCGCGTCGGTGACCGCGGAGTCCGCCCAGGGGCCCGCGACCGACGATGCCGAGGCGAACGTCACCATCGCGGCGACCAACAGCATCAGCCTCGCCAAGGTCCCCTCGACCGTGGTCGACGTGGACGGCGACACGGCCGTCGGTGCCGGTGACACCGTGGACTACACGTTCACCGTGACGAACAACGGAACCACGACGTTGCGCGATGCCGTGATCACCGACGCCATGCTCGGCGGAACCGTCACGTGCCCCGAGCTGAGCGCAGTCGCACTCGCACCGGGGCAGTCGGTGTCGTGCACGCCGATCACCTACACGCTCACCCAGGAGGACGTCGACGGCGGCCTGGTGCACAACGAGGCTTCCGTCACCGCGAACGCCCCGATCGGCACGGTGACCGACACCGCGCAGGCCGACGTCGACATCACCGGCACGGCCACGATCGAGCTGCTCAAGAACGTCGGGCGCGTGCTCGACGCCGACGGCGACGGCTTCATCGGCGCGGGTGACACCGTCGACTACACCTTCTCGGTACGCAACCGCGGCACCACAACCCTCAGCGGTGTGGTGATCTCGGACCCGTTGCTGGGCGCCGGCACACTGTGCACGATCGGCACCCTCGCCGTGGGCGCAGCGGCCGACTGCGGTCCGCTCACGTACACGCTGACGCAGGCCGACGTGGAGGCCGAGATCGTGCGCAACACGGCGACGACGACAGGGGCGAGCCCGCTCGGACCGGTCACCGACGACGCCTCGGCGGATGTCGTGATCACGGGCACGAGCGCCATCGAGCTCACCAAGACGGCCGGAGCGATCGTGCTCGGAGCGGACGGCAGGGTGGGCGCCGGAGACACGGTCGGCTACACGTTCAGGATCCGCAACGCGGGAACCACGGTGCTCCGTGACATCGTGCTCGACGATGCGCTCCTGGGTGGTGCGGTCGACTGCGCCGCGCTCGACGGCCTCGCGTTGAACCCGGGCGACGAGGTCACCTGCGGACCGGTCGACTACACGCTCACGCAGCAGAACGTCGACGACGGGACCGTGCACAACGTGGCCACCGTCGTGGGGCAGTCGCGCAACGGCAGCGCCGAGGACGAGGATGAGGTCGACGTGCGCGTCGCCGGCACCGACGACATCTCCCTGCTGAAGTCTGCCGCTGCCGTGGTCGACGCCAACGGCAACGGACGCACGGATGCCGGTGACACGATCGCCTACACGTTCACCGTGACGAACGCGGGAACCACGACCCTCACGGGCATCTCCGTCAGCGACCCGCGTCTCGCCGGGGTCATCACCTGCGATGCGACCGAGATCGCCCCGGGGGAATCGACCGTCTGCTCGGCAGGATCGCCCGCGGTGCTCACGCAGGCGGAGATCGATGCCGGGGAGATCGAGAACACGGCGACGGCGACGGGCACCGGCACCTCGGAGATCCCGCCGGTGGCCACCGACACCGTGGTGACGCCGCTGGTGGCGCAGCCGGCCATCGCCCTGACCAAGACCGGCGGCGACTACGTCGACGTCGATCGCAACGGGAAGATGAACGCCGGGGACACGATCGCGTTCCGGTTCACCGTGACCAACACGGGAGCGGTGACCCTGACCGACGTGAAGATCGACGATCCGAAGCTGGGCGGCGCCCTCGATTGCGTGATCCCGGATCTCGCGCCCGGTGCGACCGCGAACTGCGGCCCGGTCACCTACCGCCTCACCACGGCGGATGTCGCGGCGAGCACGGTCGTGAACGTCGCCACAGCGAGCGCCATCGGCGGGGCCGTGGCGGTCACTGCAGCCGCGACCGCCACGGTCGACCTGAACGGGCTGGCGGCCACGGGTGGCGTGATCACCGGGATCGGGTGGGCGCTCGCACTGCTGGCGGTCGGAGCCCTGGTGCTGCTGATCGCCCGTGTGCGTCGTCGCGAGATCGAGGTCTGATCCCGCGCCATCCGCACGAAGCGCCCTGCCCGATGATCGAGCGGGGCGCTTCGTCGTTTCCCCGGTGTTCATCCTGGCGCGATAGGGTCGTCCCGATAGCGCCTAGGGTTCCGGGGTTCGCACCCGTCTGGTCCGAGCGGCGCCACGGCACTCCTCCGCAGGAGAGCCGTCATCTGACAGGACAAAAGCCCGGAGGACCCTGTTCGTCGCGCCGTGCGCCGGACGGAAGGGTCTCGTCATGTCCTCACTCGCATTCGTCCTGGTGTTCGGTGCGGCCATCGCCCACGCGGCATGGAACATCATCGCCCACGGCATCAGCAGGGCCGGCGCTCCGTTCCTGTGGTGGGGTGCTGTCGCCAGCACGGTCGTCTGGATCGGCGCCGTGCCGTTCACCGGTGGTCTCGGCGCCGATGATCTGTGGTCGTTCGCCCTCGGCGTCGTCGTCTCATCGGTGCTGCACGTCGGGTACATGGCGGTGCTGCAGCGCGGCTACCGCGAGGGCAACCTCTCCACCGTGTACGCGACAGCCCGGGGCACGGGTCCGTTCCTCTCGGTGATCGTGGCGGTGCTGCTGCTCGGCGAGCGTCCGTCGTTGGTCGCTCTCGTTGGCGTCGCCGCCGTGATCGTGGGCGTCGTCGCCATCGGCCTCGTCGACAGGGGGAGAGGAGCGGGCGCACGCCGACTCGATCCCGGCATCGTGTTCGGTCTGCTCACCGGGGTCGCGATCGCGGTCTACACGATCTGGGATGCGCACGCCGTGCGCACCTGGAACCTCTCGCCGGTCGCCTTCATGGTCGGTACCACGCTGCTGCAGATCCCGTTCTACTCGATCGCGGTGCGCAGGCGCTGGAGTGCGGTCCGCGCGCTCGGGCGCACGCAGTGGCGCCGCATCCTCGCCTTCGGCATCCTGTCGCCGCTGTCGTACATCCTGGTGCTGACGGCGATCCAGATCGCCCCGGTCGCGCTGGTGGCGCCGCTGCGTGAGGTCAGCGTCGTGCTGGTGAGCCTGTTCGGGGTGTTCGTGCTGCGGGAGTCGCGCCCGGCCTGGCGGATCGCGGCGTCGCTCGTCGTGGTCGCCGGGATCGTGCTGCTCGCGTGGTGATCAGCGGAAGCTGACGAGACCGGCGTGCGCGGCGGTCACGAGGATCTGCACGCGGTCGCGCAGGTGCCACTTGGACATCATGCGTCCGAGGTGGGCTTTCACCGTGCCCTCGGAGACGATGAGCGCCTTGGCGATCTCGGCGTTCGACATGCCCTGTGCCAGGCAGTGCAGCACCTCGACCTCGCGCTCGGTGAGCGGCTCGAGTGCGGCGGCATCCGCCGCCACGGGGGTCGAGTCGCGCACGTGCTTGATGAGCATCGAGGCGATGCGAGGGGAGAGCGAGCTGGCACCGCTGTGCACCTCGCGGACGCCGGTGACGATGTCGTCGGCGCTGGAGTCCTTGAGCAGGTAGCCGGAGGCGCCGGCGCTCAGCATCGGAAGCACCGTGTCGCTGCCATCGAGCGTCGTGACGGCGAGCACACGAACGTGAGGCCAGCGTTCGGCGATCACACCGGTGGCTTCGATGCCGTCCATCTCGGGCATCTGCACGTCCATCATCACCACGTCGGGCTGCTCGCGTTCGACGGTGGCGATCGCCTCCACGCCGTCTTCCGCCTGTGCGACCACGGTGATCTCCGGGTCGCGCGACACGAAGTGCGACAACGCCGAACGGACCAGTGGATCATCGTCGACGATCACGACACGGATTTCCTGCATAGGGGGAAGCCTAACGGCGCGGGCGCCCGGACGACGTCATGTAGACCTTTGGCCAAAAACCTCTGGACGTGAGACAGATGTGCGCCACGCAGATCGCCGAGAAGATGAATACAGACATCGACAAACGACTACATAATGGAGGTGAATGTAATGACTTTCTGGCAGCAGGTTGGCAAGTTCTTCGGTCTTCACCGCTAGAGTACCTGGCGAAAAGGAGATAGTGAACCATGGCCTTCGACCAATCCACTCGAGGATCGGCGGATACGCTCCGCTTGACCCGCGGTGAGAAGCTCAGCGCGATCGAGCGCATCGTCGTCTTGGTCATCGTCACCATCACCGTCGCCACGGACCTCATAGGCTTCTTCACCACACCGGGTGTCAACCCGGTCGCACTGTTGGTGAGCGTTGCATCCACTGCAGCGTTCGTCCTCTACCTCTGGAAGCCGCTCATCGCGACATGTGCCCTCGGGGTCGTGTTCGCATCGTCTTTCCTCACCGGATCAGAGCTCCAGGTCCTGACAGCCGCCGCAGTCGCGGCCGGCTTCGTCATGAGACTGGGGTGGACATCGCTGATCCTCTCTTACACCGGCGTTTTCCTGGTCGCGGCGGCCATCGTGGCCAACGGCGACGCCGATTCCGGCGTCAACGTCGCGCTGTATCTCATCTTCGCCACCGTGGCAGGAGCCGTCGGGTTCGCCCTTCGGCTCGCCTTCGCCCGGGGGAGTCGTCTCGAGCGCGAGCTCGAGGAGAGAGCCGAGCAGGAACGTCAGGCCGTACTCGCCGAGCGGCGATGGATCGCCGGTGAGCTGCACGACAGCATCGCGCACCACCTCACGGTGGTGGCGCTGCACGTGCAGATGCTCGAAGACCCCGAGACCAGCAACGACTCGCAAGAAGCGATCCGCGTCGCCGCGCGCAAGGCGATGACAGATCTCCGCTTCGTGATCGAACTCGCGGACGACGGTCCGCAGTCCTCCAGTGTGCAGACCGGCGACCTCGCGGCAGCGATCGACGAGGCGCAGGGCGAGTTCGAATCGGCCGGTCACTCCGTGGCCCGCGAGGGAGACCCTCGCGACGAGCGCATCCCGCGTGCGGTCGAGATCGTCCTCGCGCGCATCGTGCGCGAGTCAGCCACCAACATCCTCAAATACGCAGGCCCCGGCGAGGTGCAGATCGACCTCGCCGTGGACGACGAGGTCGCGCACCTCACGCTGCGCAGCCCCCTCCCGACGACCCCACGCCGCGAGCTCTCCTCCAGTCGCACTGGCCTCGGCCGGATGGCGGAGCGGGTGATGGGAGCGAGCGGCGAGTTCAGCGCCGGCGAAGTCGACGGATTCTGGGTCGTGTCGGCCCGACTTCCCGTCGTCTGATGCTCTAGAGTGTGTTAGCACCCTTTCCACGATCCGCGAGAGCCTAGACGAAAGTCTAGAGAAGTCTCGACGTTCGACCCTGTGGAACGCGTTGCTATCGGCCGTAGTCTGAAAGCTCCCCAGATAAAGCGTCCCCAGCGCTGCGATCGCGGGCGCGGTCTTTCTGGCTTCTGAAACACTTTGCGCGCTCGCGATCGCCTTCTGCGTTAACGGCCGATTCTCCGGCCTCCCGCCACGGGGTTCCGCATGCCCGGCTAGCCGCCCACCGCTCGCATGTAGTGGCCGTCCGTGGAGATCCCCGAGGCTGCGACCGTGAAGCGCACCACCTCGCTGAGGTACCGATCCTCCGAAGCCTCGAAGATCCGTCCCTCCGCGTCGCGCGATGTGCGGGTGAGGCGCAGGATGGGCGTGCCCCGGGGCACCCGCAGCAGCGCGGCATCCTGATCGTCGGCGGCCACGGCATCGATCACGTGCTGCAGGGTGACGATCGGATGCCCGACCGATGACAGGTACTCCGTGATGGAGACCTCGTCGAGGTTCACCTCGAACAGCCGGCGTCCGGCGACCTCCGTGTAATTGAGGCGCTCCAACATGGTGGGCTTGCCGTCGAGCAGGCGCAGCCGCACCACGCTCACGATCGTGTCGCTCGCGTCGACGCCCAGCGCCGCTCCCAGCTCGCCGGCACGGCGCAGGCTCAACTCCTGCGTCTGGGCGCCGGGGGTGACGCCCAGCTCGCGCGCCCACCGCGTGAACGGCACCGACACGTCCACGGCCTGGTTGGCTTTGCGGGCGACGACGCGAGCGGGTCTGCCGCGGCTCGTCTCGATCAGGCCCTCGCCGCGCAGCGCGGCCAGGGCGTTGCGGATCGGCCCGCGCGAGGTATGCCACCTCTCGGCGAGGTCGGCCTCGGTCGGGACGTCGTCGCCGGGACGCAGCGCGCCCGCAGCGATCTGCGCGCGAAGGTCATCGGCGATCTGGGTGTACACAGCTTCAGCCACATAGGTACATTACTTCGTCAGTTCGAACGGCGCGACCGCGTTCCGGGAGTGTTCATCCAGAAGAATGCTCGGTAAACGAGCCCTGAACTCTTCCGAGTTAGGTACATATCTCGCCTCGGCACCTGAGAGAGTCTTCCGTGGATCACCCCTCACACCCTGAAAGGTCCTCATGAAGCTTCGCGCTCTCCCCGCCCTCGCCGGCGCCGCGCTCCTCGCCCTCGGCCTCGCCGCGTGCTCCGGCTCGGCAGATGCCGCCGGCACTCCCGGCGCCGACGAGTCGTCCTCCGCCAGCGGATTCGCCGTCGATGAGAACACGCTCGTCTTCGGCGTCGTGCCCGACTCGGTCGACACCGAGACGAACTACCAGCCGCTTATGGACTACATCGCCGAGATCACCGGCAAGACGGTCGAGTACCACGAGTCCACCGACTACGCCGCCCTGATCGAGGCCGCCGTCGCCGGCAAGGTCGACGTCGCGTCGTTCTCCGGCTTCACCTACGTCACCGCCACCAACAACGGCGCCAAGCTCACCCCCATCTCCTCGATCGTGACCGAAGAGGGCCAGGAGCCCGGTTACTACTCGCAGGCGATCGTGCCCGCGGGCAGCGACATCACGAGCATCGAGGACTTCAAGGGCAAGAAGGTCTGCTTCGTCGACCCGTCCTCGACCTCCGGCTACCTGTTCCCGTCGTACAACCTGCTCAAGGCCGGCATCGACCCCAAGACCGACATCACCCCGGTCTTCGCCGGCAAGCACGATGTCAGCGTCACCAAGGTCGGCGAGGGCGTCGAGTGCGAGGCGGGCTTCGCCGAGGACTCCGAGGTCGAGAAGTCGGACAAGGTCAAGGTCATCGACGAGACGATGGTCCCCGGTGCGCCGCTGGTCTACTCGTCCACTCTTCCCGACGACGTCTCGAAGAAGCTCATCGACGGTCTCTCCGAGATCACGATCGACGACATCATCGCCGCCGGGGTCGACGGCGCGGACACCGATGCCTTCCGCAGCGTCTTCTACGCCACGAAGCCGGTCGACGACGCCTACTACGACCTGATCCGCGACATCTGCAAGGAGACCGAAGCGGAGCAGTGCCAGGGCTGAGCCCGGCCTGACCCCTTCGCCATACCCGGCGCCCTCCGTCTCGTCCGCCTCTCGTGCGGGCGAGACGGAGGGCACCACCGCACGACTCACGACACCACAGGAGCTACGACATGACCGCCTCGGCATCCGACGCCCTCATCCGCCTCGACGGCGTGACGAAGACCTTCGGGACGACCACTGCACTCAAGGGGGCCTCTCTGGAGGTGTCCCGCGGCGAGATCGTCGTGCTCCTCGGCCTCTCCGGCTCGGGGAAGTCGACCCTGCTGCGCCACCTCGACGGCCTGGAGATCCCCACCTCCGGCTCGGTGGAGGTGCTGGGCTCCCAGGTCCCGACACTGAAGGGGCGGGCGCTGCGCGACCTCCGCAGCCGCGTGGGCTTCATCTTCCAGCAGTTCGAGCTCGTGCCCTCCCTGACCGTGCTCGAGAACGTGCTCACCGGTTCGCTGTCGGGTGTGCGCGGGCCGCGCCTCGGCCTCTGGGGCTACTCGCGCACCGCGAAGCTCACCGCACTCGAGCACCTCGATCGCGTCGGTCTGCTCGACCGCGCCTACCAGCGCAGCGACACCCTCTCGGGCGGGCAGCAGCAGCGCGTGGCCATCGCCCGCGCTCTCATGCAGAAGCCCGCGATCCTGCTCGCCGACGAGCCGGTCGCCTCGCTCGACCCCGAGTCGAGCGAGCAGGTCATGGCCCTGATCCGCGAGATCGCCGCCGATGAGGGGCTCACCGTGGTGTGCAGCCTGCACCAGGTCGACCTCGCCATCTCGTGGGCTGACCGCATCGTGGGGCTCCGCCACGGTGAAGTGGTGCTGGACACCCCGACCGGAGACCTCACCAAGGCCGAGGTCATGGAGATCTACGGTCGCGTGGCCACCACGACGGCCGAGATCCGCGCCGTGCAGGAGGAACTGGTCGAGGCCGCGGCGCAGGTGGCCGCATCATGACGGCGCTCGACGCGTCGACCGACTCCGCCGCGACCCGCGGTGGCGGATCGTCCCACCAGGGGAGCGGACCGACGGTCGCCGAACGCGCCCCCCGGCGCCCGATCTCGCCCGAGCGGATCGCCGCCTCCCTCACGCTCATAGCCCTCGTGGTGCTCGGCATCCTCGCCGTCCGCGACGTCGACATCTCGATCCCGGCGATGGTGCAGAGCTGGGGCAATGCCGAGAACTTCATGGCCCGCGTCGGCGGACTCAGCTTCCCGGCTCCCGGCGACCTCGCCTGGCTGATCGCGCTCACGGTGGGTCTCGTGCTCGTCGGCACACTGCTCGCGGCCGTGCTGTCGGTGCCGATCGCCTACCTCGCCGCCTCCAACACGACCCCGGGCAACGGGTGGCGAGCCGCCGCGAGGTTCATCGGCGTGCTCACCCGGGCTCTGCCCGACGTGGTCCTCGCGATGGCGTTCGTGCTGATGTTCTCCCTCGGTACCCTTCCCGGCATCCTGGCCATCGGCATCCACTCCATCGGCATGATCTCGAAGATGTTCGCCGACGCGATCGAGCAGATCGACGAAGGACCGCGCCTCGCGATCCGTGCCGCCGGCGGTTCGAAGATGCAGGAGTTCACCTCCGGCATCCTGCCGCAGGTGCTGCCCAGCTGGGTGGCCACCGTGCTGCACCGCAACGACATCAACCTGCGCGGCAGTGTCGTGCTCGGCTACGTCGGCGTCGCCGGGCTCGGCCTCGAGATGTCGTACGCGTTCAAGTCTCTGAACTACGGCAAGGGCCTCGGCATCGCCCTGGTGATCTTCATCCTGTGCGTCGCGATGGAGATCGTCTCCAGCATGGTCCGCGGGGCGATGCTCGGGGAGCAGGCGCACACCCGGTCGTGGATCGACAGGATCCTGCATCCGCGCCTCGGCAGCCGGTCTGCGTCCGCAGCCGTCGGCCGCCCCGCCTGGGCCGCGAGCCCGCAGACGGCGGTGCGCCGGCCCTGGACCGCACAGCGCGTGCGCCACACCATCGCCGGTGTCGTCGCCGTGCTCGTCGTGATCGGCAGCGTGATCGTCAGCCAGATCAACTGGATGGACCTCATCACCTTCTGGGCCAAGCTGCCCGAGGTCGCCGGGAAGTTCTGGCCCCCGTCGTTCGGCAACTACGACGCCAGCGCCATGTTCCAGGCGATGCGTGAGACCGTCGCGATCGCTCTCGCCGCCACCGTGCTCACCCTGCTCCCCTCGCTCCTGCTCGGCTCGCTCGCGGCGCGCAACGTCGCCCCGAGCTCTGGCGCCCGAGGGACGGCGCGACTCCTGCTCGTCGGCATCCGCGGCATCCCGGAGCTGATCCTCGCGATCGTGCTCGTGGTCATCACCGGTCTCGGGGCCCAGGCGGGTGTCATCGCCCTCGCGATCGGCGGTATCGGACTGCTGGGCAAGCTCATCGCCGACTCGTTCGAAGAGGTCGATCGCGGACCGGAGCGGGCGTTGCGCGCGGTGGGGGCGACACGACTGCAGACCTACACCTCGGCCACCGTGCCGCAGGGGATGCAGGCGCTCATCGGTCACAGCTTCTACATGCTCGACACGAACATCCGCGCGGCGACGATCCTCGGCATCGTCGGCGGCGGCGGGGTCGGCTACTACCTCCTCAACGCCAGCCAGGGCTCCCGCTACGAGACCGTGACGGCGATCGTGCTGATGATCCTCGCCACCGTGCTCGTGGTCGAAGGACTCGCGATGTGGATGCGGAAGGTGTTCCGATGAACCGCCCTCTCGACACGGCGGATGTGGTCGTCGTCGGCTCCGGCATCGTCGGGCTCGGAGCGGCGTACGCGGCGGTCCGGCGCGGCCTGAGCGTGATCGTCGTCGATCGCACCGATGCTCCCGTCGGGGCGACGATCCGCAACTTCGGACACCTCTGCATCGGCGCGCAGGGCGGGCAGGCGCGGCACTACGCCGACGTCTCCCGCGAGCTGTGGCTGCGTCTCTCCCAGGACGCGGGGTTCTGGCTGCGCGAGTCGGGCACGCTGGTCGCCGCCCGACACGATGACGAGCTCGCCGTGCTCGAAGCCGCATCCCGCGAGGGCGGGATCCGGCTGTTGGAGGCGGACGAGCTGCGGCGCCTCGCTCCGCTGCGCGCCGAGGGCCTCGTCGGTGGAGCGCACATCGAGAGCGACCTGCAGACCGACCCCCGCACGGCCGCCGATGCGATCGTGCGCCACCTCGCGGGGCTCGGCGTCGACTTCCGGTTCCGCACCGCGGTGACCGCCGTGGGGGAGGGGCACGTGGACACGACGCGCGGTCCGATCACCTGCGGCAGCGTCGTCGTCGCCGTGAACCACGACATCGATCAGCTGCTCCCCGACGTCGCAGAGCGGCACGGGGTCGTGCGCTGCGCCCTCGACATGATGCGGGCGGCCGTGTCGTTCCGGCATCCGCTCGCAGCTCCCCTGCTCACCGGTTGGTCCCTCGTGCGGTACGGCCGCTTCGCCGACGGGCCGGAAGCCGGGGCCCTGCGCGAGCGCCTGCACGTCGAGCGCCCCGACCTCGCCGCGATCGACCTCAACCAGATGTACACGCAGCTTCCCGACGGGACGCTCATCATCGGCGACTCGCACTCCACCGCCACGGCCCCGGCGCCGTTCCAGCCCGAGGCTGCGTTCACCGCCTTCCTCGCGGAGGCCGAAGCGCTGTTCGACGCCCCGGCGCCGCGCGTGATCGAGCGCTGGCAGGGCGTGTACGCGAAGGGGCCGCAGGAATTCCTGATCGATCGTGGCGACGACGGCGTGCTGGTGCTCGCCGCGACCACCGGCATCGGGATGACCACGGGCCTGGGACTTGCCGAAGAGAACCTCGCCGCCGCCTTCGGGTGGGCGGCAGCAATGGAAGGAACATCATGACCACTCCTCTCGAACTCGTCGTGCTCGACATGGCGGGAACCACAGTGCTCGACGACGGCGTCGTCGAGCAGGCATTCCAGCGCGCCGCCGAGCGCACGGGCGTCGCGGACCGGATGCCGTGGGACGAGGCGCTGGACTACGTGCGCGTGACCATGGGGCAGTCGAAGATCGACGTCTTCACGCACCTCTCCGGCGGCGATGCCGAGGCGGCAGCACGGGCGACGGCCGCCTTCGAGGGCGCCTATGCCGAGATCGTCTCCGAGCAGGGCGTCTCCGAGATCCCCGGCGCCGCCGACGCGATCCAGGGGTTGAAGGACTCCGGGCTGAAGGTCGTGCTCACCACGGGCTTCGCTCCGGTGACCCGGGACGCCCTGCTCGACGGCCTCGGCTGGCGCGAGCTGATCGATCTCGCCCTGTCGCCGATCGATGCCGGTCGCGGGCGTCCCGCACCCGACCTCGTGCTGACGGCGCTGCTGCGCACGCAGACCTCGTCGGTGCACGCGGTCGCGGTCGCCGGCGACACCGTCAGCGACGTCGAGTCGGGCCGTCGGGCCGGCGCCGGCTTCGTCGCGGGTGTGCTGACCGGCGCGCACGATCGCCCGGCTCTGAGCGCCGCGGGGGCGGATGCCGTGCTGAGCGACGTCACCGCTTTGCGCGGTGTGCTCGCCCAGCGCGACCTGCTCCCGCTCGTCGCGACCTCCTGAGAGGACTCGACATGGGAACGCTGCTGATCCGTCCTCCCGGCCATCGCCGGGACGTCGCGCTGCGCCCTGCCGCGACCGCGATGGTGTGGGTCGGCGAAGGCCATCCGCACGAGACGATCGCCGTGCCGGGCGTCGCGCTCGGTGATGGCGACGTGCTCGTGGCCGTCGAGATGTCGACGATCTGCGGCTCGGATGTGCACACCGTGCAGGGGCGCCGCTCGGCCCCGACTCCTCTGGTGCTCGGACACGAGAGCGTCGGACGGGTCATCGCGACCGGTGACGGCGGGGCGCACACGGTGGACGGCACTCCGCTGCGCATCGGCGACCGGGTGGTCTGGTCGGTGACGGTGTCGTGCGCGAGCTGCGACCGGTGCGTGCAGGGGATGCCGCAGAAGTGCCGCGACCTGGGGAAGTACGGCCACGACAAGGTCGGGGCGCACGGCGACCTCACCGGAGCCTTCGCGAGTCACGTGCAGCTGCGAGAGGGGACGGCCATCGTGCGGGTTCCCGAGGCGCTCCCCGCCTCCGTTCTCGCGCCCGCGTCCTGCGCCACGGCGACAGCCTGGGCTGCGGTGGCCAGGGCCGCGAAGGACCGCGATCTCGACGGAGCGCGCGTGCGGATCCACGGCGCGGGACTGGTCGGACTCTCCGCCGCGGCCATCGCCGCCGAGCAGGGTGCGACCGTGGAGGTGCTCGATCCCAACCCCGAGCGACGTGCCCTCGCCGCACGCTTCGGTGCGACCCGCCTCGACGGCGAGCCCGACGTCGTGATCGAAGCCTCGGGGCACGCGGTGGGCGAGGCTCTCTCGGGCGTCGCGGTCGGGGGAACCGTCGTGCTCGTCGGCAGTGTGTTCCCGGCCGATCCGGTGCCGTTCGACGCCGAGAGCATCGTGCGGCGCCTGGTCACCGTCGCCGGCATCCATAACTACACGGGGGCCGAACTCGCCGAAGCCGTGGCCTTCCTCGCCGGACGAGGGCGGGCGTACCCGTTCGCGGACGCGGTCGGTGCGGTGCGCGGACTCTTCGAGATCGACGCGGCGCTCGTGGAGGCGGCCTCCCCGGGGGCTCCGCTTCGGATCGGACTCGTTCCGGGGCAGTGATGCGCCCGGGACACAGGCCCTAGACGCCGTCGTCCTGCCCTCGTCGGGGGCCGAGCGGGCGCAGCCCTTCGGCGTGGAAGGCGAGCAGGCGGACGGCCGCATCGGCGGTCGCGGTCAGGATCTCCTCGGGGTCGCCGACCAGGGCGAGCCTGCGGTGGCCCTGGTCCTCGGCGGTGGCCCAGCCCAGGAAGACGGTCCCTGCGGGATGCCCGCCCTGCGCGTCGGGGCCGCCGACGCCCGTGGTCGACACGGTGAGGTCGGCGTCGAACAGGCGACGTGCCCCCACGGCGAGCTGCTCCGCGCATGCCGCCGAGCACGGATCCGTCCCGGGCGTCAGCCCGAGAACGCGCTCCTTCACGGCGGTCATGTAGGCGACGATGCCGCCGGCGAACCACTCGGAGGCACCCTCGCCGGCGCCGATCGTGTGCGCGAGCATGCCCGAGGTGAGTGACTCCGCCACGGCGATGCGCAGCCCCCGCGCGGCGGCGAGTTCGCTCAGCCGTGCGATGTGGCCGCGCGTATCGGGGCCGCTCATCGCCTCGGCGCCGGGGGCCTGCGCAGCATCGGGGGTGTCGTCGTGCAGGGTCACCGCGAGATGCTCTCCACGGTCTTGCCGGTCGTCGATGCGGACAGCGAGCGTGCGACGTCGGCCTGACTCACGATGCCGACCAGACGACGGTCGGTCATCACGGGCAGCCGTCGCACCTGGTTCTCCTGCATCCGGTCGAGGGCCACGCGGATGTCGTCGTCCGCATCCACCGTGACCGGCTTGCCCTTCGCGAGCGCTGACGCCGGAGTTGTCTCCGGGTCCATGCCCAGGGCGATCGCACCCACCACGATGTCGCGGTCGGTGAGCATGCCCTTCAGCTTGCCGTCCTCGCCGCAGATCGGCAGGGCTCCGACGTCCAGATCCGCCATGACGGAGGCGGCGATGCGCAAGGAATCGTTCACCCCGATGCAGCGCGGCCTCGGAGTCATGAGGTCGCGCGCGGTGGTCATCGCTCTTCGCCCTCGTCGTAGTCCGGACGGGGCGGCTGCAACGGCTGGTCGGAGTACTCCCCACCCGCACGGCCCCCGTACGGCCGTCCGTGATCGGCGAACTCCTCGCGTGCGAACACCAGGGTCCACGGACCCGCCGTGAAGTGCGCTCCGGTGCGCAGCGTCTCGGAGTTCTCGTCGGCGTGGGTCGCGTCCACGCCCAGGCTCGCGTTCGTCTCGCCCTCGCCGTGCAGCGTCAGCACGTACTCGTCGCGGTCGTCGTGTGTGATCGTGGCATGCACGGGATCGGTGTCGGCCAGGCGCAGCTCGTTGTCCTCGGCGGAGCCGATCCGAACCACGTCGTCGCTCAGCGCGAACTCGGTGCGCTCGTCGTCCCTGGTGATGCGCAGTCGGGGGTTGCCCGCGCCCCAGGCGGCGTGCGTGGTCGTGGGCGTGTAGCCCTCGTCGGGACGGTCGTCGATGTGTCGGTCGTTCATGGCAGTGCCCTTCGAGTCGAGTGTCCCGAGGCTAGGCTCCGGGCGACGTCTCGCCGAGGGGGTTGACTTCGGGGCGTCGAGTGGGCATCGGGCGCGACCGCGGGGACAGGAGGTATCCGGCGGCGGAGTGCGCGAGAATGGAGCGAAGCCGTCGTCCCGGCCAGACAGCGACCAAGGAGCACCACCAATGGGAAAGTTCGTCTACGAAGGCGGCGTGAAGACCGAGATCGAGGACCGCGCCCTCACCCACTTGCAGCTCGTGATCACCGCGAAGCTGCGGCGCGGGGAGCCCTTCCCCTTCAGCTGGCGCGAAGACGCGAGCGTGGGCGGTGGGCGCACCACCGTGTGGATCCAGCCCGGCAGCTCTCTCGTGTTCAAGTACTTCGGCAGCCGTCAGCCCTCCATCAACCGGGCCTGGATCGAGGCGCTCGCGTTCACCGCGAACGCGCCCAGCGGTCTCTACCTCGTTCCCGAGCCCGCCGAGGCTGGCGAGGAGCCCGGCGCCGGCGAGGTCCCGGTCACCCCTCCTCTCTGACCTTCGGGCTCGCCTCGAGACCCACCTGCATCGTCGAAACCCACTCGTGGACGCGCGTCCACCGGTGGGTTTCGTCGTCGAGCATGGGTGTCGACGAGAGCTGGTCGGTCGGCCGGAGCTGTCAACCCCCTGACGGAGCACGAGACGATCGGAGAGGGTGGGACCCATGACCGACGACACCACCGACCCCCGCCACGCGCACCGCGAAGAGGGCTTTCCCGCACAGCACCAGGATCAGCCGGGCCTGACAGAACAGACCCGCCCGGAACCGGACCACGGCGAACGCACCTACGTCGGCCATGGTCGTCTGGAGGGACGCCGCGCCCTCATCACGGGCGGAGACTCGGGCATCGGACGAGCCGTCGCGATCGCCTTCGCACGGGAGGGCGCCGACGTCGCCATCGCGCACATGCCCGAAGAGCAGGACGACGCGGAGGACACGCTCGCCCTGGTGCGCGAGACGGGGCGCGCAGGAGTGGGCTTCGCGGGTGACCTGCGCGACGAGACGTTCGCGACCGACATCGTCGCCCGGACGCGGCGCGAACTCGGCGGACTGGACGTGCTCGTGCTGAACGCCGGCTACCAGCACGACATCGACGGCTTCGAGACCCTGGAGACGGAGCGGATGCGCCGGGTGTTCGACACCAACCTGGCAGGCATGCTGTTCTCGGCACGGGCGGCCTATCCCGACCTCCCGCCCGGAGCGAGCATCATCGTGACGGCATCCGTCCAGGCCTACAACCCCTCGCCGGGACTCATCGACTACGCCATGACGAAGGCCGCGCAGGTGGCGTTCGTGAAGGCCCTCGCGGAAGAGGCGGGCCCGCGGGGCATCCGCGTCAACGCCGTCGCACCAGGCCCGATCTGGACGCCGCTGATCCCGGCGACCGGATGGGACGTCGAACGGCTGGCGACCTTCGGTGCCGACACCCCGCTGGGGCGGGCGGGCCAGCCCGCGGAGCTCGCCGGTACCTACGTGTACCTGGCGTCGGCGGAATCGTCGTACACCTCCGGATCGGTCATCGCGGTCACCGGCGGCAAGTCCCTCTGATCCGCGCCGAGGCGGCGGCCCGGAGAGGGGCCGCCGCCTAAGCTTGTCTGGTGCAGAAGCCCGCCGCGTCCAGCCCCCTCGTGGGGGTCGCACTCGTCATCGGCTCCTGCCTCTCTCTTCCCTTCGGGGCCGCGGTCGCCGCTCAGCTGTTCCCGGTTCTGGGACCCTGGGGTGTGACCTCGCTGCGCGTCGCGATCGCCGCGGTCCTGCTGGTCGTCATCGTGCGGCCGCAGCCGCGGAAGTGGACCCGCCCGCAGTGGTTGGCCGCCGTGCTCTTCGGCGTCTCCCTCGCCGCGATGAACGGCTTCTTCTACGCCGCGATCGATCGCATCCCCCTGGGTCCTGCCGTCGCGATCGAGTTCCTCGGGCCACTGGTGCTCGCCGCCGTGCTCACCCGGAAGGTCTCGGACTTCACCTGGGTCGGCGTGGCCCTGCTCGGCATGGTCGTGCTGGGCATCGACGGCCTGATCGGCGCCGAACCGCTCGACCCGCTCGGGGTGGTGTTCATCCTCATCGCGGCCGGCTTCTGGGCCATGTACATCCGGATGAGCGCCCGCGTCGGCGCGCTCATCCCCGGCAGCAGCGGCCTGGCGATGGGGCTCGTGGTCGCCGCGGTGCTGCTCATCCCGGTCGGCATCCCGGCCGCATCGACGGTGGCGATGGATCCGCAGCTCCTGCTGCTCGCGGCGATCACCGCGGTGCTGTCGTCGGTGATCCCCTACAGCTTCGAGCTCGCGGCTCTGCGCCGTCTGCCGCAGAGGGTGTTCGGCGTGCTGCTGAGCCTCGAGCCCGCCTTCGCCACCCTCGCCGGATGGCTCATCCTCGGGCAGGATGCGACCCCGCTGCGACTGCTGGCCATCGCCCTCGTGATCGCCGCGAGCGTGGGGACCACGCTCGGTGTGCGGAGGGACCGCCGTGACGGAGGCCCCTCCGGTCCCTTCACCGCGCCGATACCGCTGCCCGACTGACCGCCGGAGCCGGCAGCGGGAACCGCCGACGCAGGATGATGCGCTGCACGAGCGTCCACACCACCGTGACGGTGAGGTACAGCGCGGCGGCGAGCGGCACGAACGCGGCGAAGACCGCGGTCATGTAGTGCATCGCCGAGACGACGCGCAGCATGACGGGGGAGTTCAGCGGGGAGTCGTCGGCGTCGACCGGTGTCGGGCGGAACATACGGCGGGTGACCTCCGCGGCCGCGATCATCACCGCCAGGAGCACCCCGAAGACGAGGAACGTGGCCGCAGTCGCCGTGCCGCCGAAGAGCGCCGCGATCAGACTCGTGCCCAGAGGTGCGCCGAACAGGTCGTGCGCGAGCAGCTCGTTCGCGTGTCCCGCGATCTCCGGGCGCAGGAACAGCGTGTACAGGATGCCGACGACGGGGGCCTGCGCCAGCACGGGGAGCATGCCCGTGAACGGCGAGGTGTTCTCGGCGCGGTACAGCGCCATCGTCTCCTTCTGCAGACGCTCGGGGTTCTTCTTATGGCGGCGCTGGAGCTCGCGCAGCTTCGGCGCGAGGCGCGCCCTGGTCTGCTCGGCCTTGGCCTGGGAGATGCCGACGGGGATGAGCAGCGCCCGCACCAGCAGGGTGACGAGCATGACGGCGAGGGCGGCGGCCGAGGCGCCGGCGAGAGGGGTGAGCAGGTCGGAGAGCCCGGTCAGGGCGCCGTAGGCGGCGTCGAGGAGGGCGGCGAGAGGGGGAAAGGCGAAGATGTCCATGCAAGAGTCCGTTCGTGGCGTCGGGAAGGGTCGGCGAAGGCCGCGTGATCCCGTCGTGTGAACGGACTACGCGGCGCTCGCGACTCCCGGCGCCCGAGGCCGTGGGCGGCCTGCGGCATCAGGATCGCTCTGCGTGAGGAGGGTGCCGATGTCGATCGCCCGCAGCGGATGCGGGGCGTCTGCGGTGGCTTCGGGGCGCACGCTCAGCACGATCGCGAGCGTGAGGGCCGTGACCGCGAGCACCGCGATCGCGAGGCCGAGAGCTGCCGCATCGGGCATCGAGACGAGTCCGAGCGCGGTCGCGACGAAGCTCAGCATCTGCCCGAACCACTCGCTCATGTGCGCTCTCCCTCCTGCAGCGAGGGTATCACCGGGGTCTGCAGGTCGGACCCGTCACGGTCGACCCCGGGGGGTGCGGCGCGGGCGTAACGTCGAAGCATGAGTGACCTTCGCGCCCTGCTCGGGATCGAGCATCCGATCATCCTCGGCCCGTTCGGCGGGCTCTCCTCGACCGCGCTCACCGCGGCGGTGAGCAACGCCGGTGGACTGGGCTCGTTCGGCCTGTACGGCTACGAGGGCGACCGCATCCGCGCGACCGGCGCCGAGCTGCGTGCGGCTACCGATCGGCCGTTCGCGGTGAACATCTGGCTTCCCACGGGCGACGAGGTCGAACCGAACCCGCAGCACACGGTGTTCGCCCAGGCGCTGCAACCCTTCTACGAGGCCGTGGGTCTCGACGTGCCGAGCAGACCGGAGCGCTACACCCCCGCCCTGGAGGAGCAGCTCGACGCGATCTGGGAGATCGAGCCCGCGGTGCTGAGCGTGGTGTTCGGGGTGCCGTCCGCCGATGTGGTCCGAGAGGCGCACCATCGCGGTATCCGGATCGTCGGCACGGCGACCACCGTGGCCGAGGCGGTCGCGCTCGCCGCAGCGGGAGTGGATGCCGTGGTCGCGACCGGGGCGGAGGCCGGCGGGCATCGGGTGTCGTTCCTGCGCCCTGCCGAGGAGTCGCTCGTCGGGACCTTCGCCCTGATCCCGCAGGTCGTCGATGCGGTGGACGTGCCCGTGATCGCGGCCGGAGGCATCGCCGATCGACGAGGTGTGGCCGCGGCGTTCGCTCTCGGGGCCGCGGGCGTGCAGGTCGGGACGGCCTTCCTCGCCGCCTCGGAGTCCGCGACCAACCAGGCGCACCGCGACGCGATCCGCTCGACCGCTGCCGACGAGACCGTGCTCACGCGGGCTATGAGCGGGCGTCTGGCCCGTGGTGCGCGCAACCGCGTCGTGCGCGCCATCGAAGCCAGCGGCACGATCGCGCCGTTCCCGATGCAGAACTGGCTCACGGGTCGCTTCCGCGTTGCCGCGGGGGAGCAGAACCTGGGCGCGCTGCAGTCGCTGTGGATGGGGCAGGGCGCGCCACTCGTGCGCCATGAGGCCGCCGCGGATGTGTTCGCCGAACTGGTCGCGGGGGTTCCGGTCGCTCCCTGACGCTCATCGACGAACAAGAGCGTGAAGGGACTGCCTGGAGGCGAAGGTGCACTGAGTGTCAACATAGCCAGGTTAATGGCTAACATGGACATATGGGCAGTCACAATGTTCTCGACGCGCGCAACAGTCTCTCGAGGCTGATCGCGGACTCTCAGGCGGGCGAAGACGTCGTCATCACCAAGCGGGGGAAGCCGGTAGCGAAGCTCGTCCCGATCGGGCCGGTCGATCTCGTCCGCAGCGGGCGGCTTCTCGTCGAGTGGCTCGAGCGCGACCCGTTGCCCGGGCGGCTGGCCCGTTCGGCCGCCGAGCTCGACGCGCAGATCGCGGAAAGCCGAGACGCCTGGGAATGATCTACCTCGACTCCTGCATCCTGATCTACGCCATCGAAGACGACGGGCCTCGGGGAGACGCCGTCCGAAACGCACTCCGAGAGGTGGACGTCGCGGTGGCCTCGAGCCCTCTGGCGGTTCAGGAGTGCTTGGTCGGCCCGCTGCGCGGGCGCAATCCCGAGCTGCGCGACCGCTACCTCGCGATGTTCGAACACCTCGAAGAAGTGACGCTGGACGCGACGGTCTTCATCCGTTCCGCGGAACTCCGGGCGGATTTCGGGTTGAAGACGCCAGATGCCGTGCATCTCGCTGCGGCTCAGATCGCGGGCTGCACCGAACTGTGGACGAACGACAGACGCCTCGCAGCTGCTTCCCACGGGCTCGCAGTCGACGTGATCGGTGCCCGATCCTGACGCGGCCCCGCTGAGGATTCTCTGTGTTCGCGAGGCGGTACGCTCGCTCCTCTAGAGGATGACCGTGGACTTGCCGTGCACGATCACGCGATCCTCGGCATGCCACTGCACGGCGCGCGCGAGCACCAGACGCTCGACGTCGGCGCCGCGGCTCTGCAGCTCGGCGGCCGATTCGGAGTGGGTCACGCGCGTGACGTCCTGCTCGATGATCGGCCCCTCGTCGAGGTCGGCCGTCGCGTAGTGCGCGGTCGCACCGATCAGCTTGACGCCGCGATCCTTGGCCCGCGCATACGGGTTCGCACCGATGAACGCGGGCAGGAACGAGTGGTGGATGTTGATCACCGGGGCCTCGAGCCGGGTGATGAAATCGTCGGTGAGGATCTGCATGTAGCGCGCGAGCACGACGAGATCGACGTTGCCGCGCAGCAGCTCCAGCTGGCGCTCCTCCATGGCGGCCTTGTCGCCGGAGGGGATGTGCACGAACGGCACGCCGAACGACCGGACGGCCTCGGCCAGGTCGGGGTGGTTGGAGACGACCATCGTGATGTCGATGTCGAGCTGCCCGCGCTGAGTGCGCCACAGCAGCTCCATCAGGCAGTGGTCGTACTTCGAGACGAAGATCGCGACGCGCTTGCGCCGGGCCACGTCGTGCAGTGACCACTCCATACCGAAGCGCTCGGCGACGCCGGCGATGTCGGCTTCGAGCGCGGGGCGCGCGGCCGAGAGCCCGTCGAGGTGGATGACGGTGCGCTGGAAGAAGCGTCCGCCCTCGGAGTCCGTCGAGTGCTGGTCGAGGGAGATGATGTTCGCCCCGTGCTGAGCGAGCACGCCGGCGACGGCGGCGACGATGCCGGGCTGATCGTCGCAGGCGATGAGCAGGCGGGCGGTATCGGGCTGAGACATGGGGACTCCTCGAGGGTGTGCATCGATTCTGCCGTGGATGCGCCGAGCGGGCGAATCGCGAGAGCACTGCGCGATGCCCTGCACCCGCGCGACGGCCGCCTCACCTACCCTGAGAGCATGGAAGCGAGCGACCTCGGCCTGGTGCTGGTGCCCCTGCTGGCGGTCGCCGCACCACTGCTCGCCCGTGGCGTGCGGCCGGTGGTCCGGGTGCCGATCGTGGTGTTCGAGCTCGTTCTCGGCATCCTCATCGGTCCCGCGGTTCTCGGCTGGGTCGAGACGGGGCCGCTGCTGGAGAAGCTCAGCGACTTCGGTCTGGCGCTGCTGTTCTTCGTCGCGGGCACCGAGATCGACTTCACGAAGGTCGCGGGCAGGCCGCTCGCCCGGGCATCGCTCGGGTGGCTGCTCAGCGTGATGCTGGGCATCGGCCTGGGTTTCTTCTTCGCGCCGGGTGAGGGGATGGTGGTGATCGGGATCGCCCTCAGCTCGACGGCGCTGGGAACGCTGATGCCGATCCTGCGCGACGCCCGAGAGCTCGACTCGCCCTTCGGTCGTGCGATCAGCGCGATCGGTGCGGTCGGCGAGTTCCTGCCGCTCATCGCGATCTCGATCTTCCTGAGCACGCGGACCACTCCGATCGCCACCGCTGTGCTTCTGACCTTCGTCGTGCTCGCCGGTCTCGCCGTGCTGTTGGCCACGCGCGTGTCGCACGGACGGCTGCACCGCATCGTCCGCGCCACCCTGCACACCTCCGATCAGTTCGGCGTGCGCTTCGTGATCCTCCTCATCGCCGCCCTCGTGGGGCTCAGCGTCATGCTTGACCTCGACATGCTGCTGGGAGCGTTCGTGGCCGGCGCGATCTGGCGCATCATCATGGCGCGCGCGCCGAAGAAGGATGCGGAAGAGGTCGAGAGCAAGATCGAGGCGATCGCCTTCGGATTCCTCGTGCCGATCTTCTTCCTCTACACGGGTGTCACGTTCGACCTGCAGGCGCTGCTCACATCGCCGTCGGCGCTGGCTCTGGTGCCGATCTTCCTGATCGCCCTGCTCGTGATCCGCGGATCGGCGGCGCAGCTGTCGGCCCCGCCCGGAGCGAGTGCTCGCGATCGCGTGGCCCTCGGGCTCCTCGCCGCGACCGGTCTGCCGATCATCGTCGCCGTGACGGCGATCGGTGTCGACCAGGACATGATCGACAGCGGCACGGCCGCGGCGCTGGTCGGCGCCGGCATGCTGTCGGTGCTGCTGTATCCGCTCATCGGCATGACTCTCCGCGGCGACCGCGCGGAGGTCGTCGGGCCGGAGCGGGCCGCCGAGTCCACGCAGGGAGAACTGTGACCACCGCATCCGCACTCTTGACCCAGGCCGTGAAGGATCTGCAGGACGCCCCGAAGGAGGGACTCGGCGAGCAGCGCGATTCCCGGTGGCGCGGGCGTCGCATCGTGCGGGTCGGAGACGCCTGGCACCTGGGCGTGCTGCTGCTGACAGAGACGCACGCGCTGGCGACGGCAGAGGTGCTGCGCGCGGCCGACCCCGGGCGCCGCGGCTACACCGCGGAGTCGGCCAGGGAGCGTGCCGAGCGCCGAGCCGAGGCACTGCGCGGTGGCTTCGGCGAGGGTGAGGTCGTGCACGTGGGGTGGAGCGTCATCGACGTCGACGGGGTGGATGCCGGAGGCTCCTCCGGGCCGCTCGCCCTGATCGACGGGGTGCCGTCCGTGCGCTGGAGCACCGCGGGCGGTTTCATGCCGCTGGAGGCATATCTGCGCGAGCGTGTGGCGCTGCTGCGGGACGCGACCGCGAGCTGACGCGGGTTCCCCGACTCAGGCGAAGGTCTCGGCGAAGCGGCGCAGGAGCGCTGCGCCCTCGGTCACCGATGCCGCGAGCACCTGCTGCTGCACCTCGTCGAACTCGTCGGGGTCGAAGTAGCCGGTGGTGCGGTAGAACGTCATGCGGTCGGCGAAGTCGCGCGGAGTGGGCTCGGGGTGGAACTGCGCCGCGTACAGGTGCGTGCCCACGCGGTAGGCCTGCACCGGACAGGTCTCGTTCGTCGCCAGCAGCACGGCACCGGGAGGCGTGCTCGCCGCGCTCTCCTTGTGCGCCGTGAAGACCGTGAGAGCCGAGCCGCTGGGGCCGAACACGGGGTCGGCTGCACCGGCTGTGGTCGTGTCGATCACGGTGGCGCTCGCGGGTTCAGGGGTGTCGGTCACGACCTCGCCCCCGAGCATGCGGGTGACCACGCCGATGCTGAAGCAGGTGAAGAACACCGCGATCTCGGCCGCCATCGCCGCGTCCGCCAGCGTGCGGAGGTCGGCTTCGACCCGCAGCTGCTCCGCGGACTTCACCGTGTCGGAGACGTTGAACGGCGAGCCCCCGACCACGATGCCGCGGTACCCCCGCAGACGCTCGATGTGCAGCGGCGTCTGCAGCAGATCGAGCCGGTCGACCACGTCGACACCGAGGGCCCGGCGGAAAGAGGCATGCTCGGCATCCGCCGCCCCGATCTCGGGCCGCACGCAGACGTAGAGAAGCGAGGCCATCAGGAGATTCTAACGATCGCGCGAGGCCGAGCCGACGCGGTCACCGCGAGGAGTTGGTCGTGCGACCGCGGACGATGCCGACGAAGGTCTCGACGTCGGGCGTGGTGCGCTCGCGCGGCCAGACCAGGGCGACCGTCGATGTCGGTCCGTCCGCGAGCACCCGGTGGTCGGCATCCTTGCGGTGGTGCAGGCGGGCGAGGGACATCGGGACGACCACGATGCCGACTCCGGATGCCGCCGTCGCGACTGCCTCGCCGGTCGGCAGTGCGGCGAAGGTCGCCGGGAGAGTCCCGGGGAGATCGAGCGGGCCGAGCACATCGTCGGTCAGGCCGATCACGACTTCGCCCTCGAGGTCGGAGCCCGTGAGCTCAGCGGCCGCCATCAGGTGCGAATCGACCGCGGCGACGACGACGGGGAGCTCGTCGTACAGCGGGATGATGTGCAGCGACTCGTCCGTGAGCGGCAGACGCACCAGCGCCGCGTCGACCCCGTCGAGCGCGGCCCGCTGTGTAGCGGCCTCGATCGGAACGAGCTCGAGCGGCACTCGTGGCATCCGCTGCTTCCACGCATCGATCCACTTGCCGGGTGTCGCCCCTGGCACCGCGCCCAGCCGGAAGGTGCGCGGTGCCTCGGGTTCGGGCTGAGGAGCGTCGAAGACGACCTTGGCCGTCGGCTTCTTCGGCTTCTGTGGGGGGAACCGCTCGGCGGGGGCGGCCTTGTTCCGGCGCACAGGCGTGCCCCTGCTTGCGCCCTTCGCGGGCCGTCTTCCCTGATTCGCCATGGGGTCAAGGTTACTCGGCGAGCGGTTCCGGCACCTCGTGCAGCGGCGCCGGTGCCGTGGCAGCGAGCGTGCGCTGGGCGCGGCGGATCAGCCCGACGGCTCCGCCGACGAGCAGCAGCACACCGATCGTCAACACGAGGATCATGTTGACGGTGGTCGGGGTCAGGGCCAGCAGCCCGTCTGCGAGGGTCTCGCGCCGATCGGCGTCGGCGAGCATCCAGAGGGCGCTCGCTGCGACGGAGGAGAACAGGAGGCCCCAGATGATGGCGGCCCAGCGGGTGCGGGGCGGGGTGGCCGGTTCGATGATCGTGGGCGTGCTCATCACTGGTCTTCCTTCACGGGCTCGTAGATGGTGACGTTGATGACACCACTGGTCTGATCGATGGTGACGGGCTGGATGGTGGTCGCAGCGACACGGTCCGAAGAGACGTCCCGGACGATGACGGACTCGCCGCCGCGGTCCTCGAAGGACCAGATACCGCTGTCGATGATGGTCGCGGTCTCGCCCTCCACCCGCGTCCAGTGCGCCGTCCCGGTGTCGAGCGTCGCGCGAAGCTCGAGCTCCACTCCCGCATCGACGTAGATCTCGGTGGTGCCGGAACCCTTCTCGATCACGATCGGCCGGGGCGCGCCGTCATGCTGGTTCAGCGAGAGATAGAGGTCTCCGAACGGCTGACGGATGTGCTCCGCCCGGTTGTTGGAGATCGACGCCCAGCCGAGCGTGAAGCCCTGAAGGGTCGAGAATGCGCCGGCCACGAGACCTCCCACCAGCGTGAGCACGGTGACGAAGGCCAGGAAGCCGCTGCGGCGACGGAACGCTCCGGCGACGATCATGCCGAGCGCGAGGATGAGTGCGGCGGCGAGAAGTCCCAGCGCTCCGCCGAGGGCCTCACCGCCGGTGACGAGACCGACGGCGGCACCCGTGATGATGGCGAGACCGATCATGGTCGCGGCGAAGGCGAAGCCCGCCCGCGGGTTCGATGCCCGGCGGATGCGGCGGCGCTCGGCCGCCTCTGCGGCGAACACCGCGGCCTCGGCCTGGCGCTCGCGGCGCAGCTGGTCACGGGCAGCCCGCTCGACATCCTGCTGCTGGCGCCGCCATGCCTGATCCTGCTCCTTCCAGGCGGCGTGCTGAGCGCGCCAGGCCTCGAGGGCCGCAGGGTCCTGAGAACCGGGCGGCAGCGGAACCGGCGGGGCGGGCGGGGTGAGGGCGAGCGAGGCATCCGGTGCCGCAGGCTCCGTCACGGTGTCGGCCGCGGCGTCTGCCTCGGTCGGGAGAGTGGCATCCGCCCCCTCGGCGGTACCCGAACCGGCGAGAGGGGCGGATGCGGCCGGGGCCGCCTGATCTGCGGAAGCCATCGGCAGATCCGGCGCGGAAGCGCCCGGGGTGCGGCTGGCAGCACGCACGATCAGCAAGAGCAGGCTGGCGACGAGCACGAGCCCGAGGATCCAGCTGATGAGGGAGAGAGCCGACCAGCCGTCGTATCCGAGTCCGAACAGGCGGCCCGCGAGTGGAGCCGTGGGGAACAGGCCGATGACGGCCATCGCCAGGATGCCCCACTGCACGGGCTGGTAGTCGCGGCGCAGCAGATCGCGCACGTGCACCCGTCCGTCGACGTCGGGCAGCAGCGCCCAGGCGGCGGCGTAGAGGAAGATCACCGGGAGTCCGAACAGCGCGGCGACCACGAGCACCCCCCGCACGATCAGCGGGTCGATGCGCAGGCGCGCGGCGATGCCAGCGGCGACCCCGCCCAGCCAGCCCTCGGAGCGGGCGACGCCGAGACCGGCGACCCAGAGCAGGAAGCGATCGGCGCCGCGCGGGATATCGGTGCCCTCAGCGCCACCGGCCGGAGCGGCGGGGTCGGCAGGGGGCGGGGGCGCAGTCGGAATCGTCATGCTTCGATCCTGGCGGCCGCAGGGGGATGCCTGCCATGGGGGGAACCCCTGAGCGGCCCCTGATTCTGGGCAGGGGAGCACCCCGAGCGGGCGCGCGGGTGATTGGATTGCCCCATGTCCTCTTCGGCGCACGCTCCTGCGCGGCCCCCGCGCGTGGCCGCTCCACCGCGCCCGCCGCTGACCCGGGATCGTGAGTGCCTGGTGGCCGGCGTCAGCACGGGGCTCGCCCGCCATCTCGGTGTGCGGGTGTCGTTGGTACGGGCGCTGTTCATCGCCCTCACGCTGTGCGGCGGCGCCGGCATCCTCCTCTATGCATGGTGCTGGATGTTCACGCCCTGGGCGGAGGGCGAGAGCGCGCCGACCAGACGGATGCCGGTGGCCTGGCTGCTGCTCGCCCCTGCCGCGGTCGGGATGCTCGTCGTCCTCGTCTGGCGAGGAGGCAGCGACTGGTTGAGCGGATCGATCCCGCCCGGCACCGCGGCCGTCGTCGTCGGTGGCACCGTGGCCTTCGCGACGGGTGCCGGTCTCTGGGCCACGCTCATAGATCGCACCGACACCGCGCGCGGGCCCCGGCACACCCTGAGCATCCGGATCCTCTCGATCCTGCTGCTCGCCCTGCTGGTCACGGTTCTGCTGTCCTGGCCGGTGGCGCGGTCGGGTGTGGCGCTGGTGCTCCTCCCACTGGTCGGGCTCGCCGCCGTGGTGTCGTCGACGCTGATCCCGCGGTGGCGGGAGCTGTCGGGTGAGCGGGTGCGCCGCATCCGGGAGGAGCAGCGCAGTCAGATGGCCGCCCACCTGCACGACTCGGTGCTGCAGACACTGGCGCTGATCCAGAACAGGGCGGGGGCCTCCAGCGAAGCCGCACGGCTCGCCAGGGCGCAGGAGCGCGAGCTGCGTGCCTGGTTGTACGACGGCGATGCCCCCGCCGACAGTGATCTTCCGACCGACCTGCGCGACTATGCGGGAGCGCTCGAGCTCGACTACCCCGTGCGCATCGACGTCGTCTCGGCCGGGCTGTCGACCGAGCGGGCGAGCGGGGAGCTCGCCGCGGCGGCGCGGGAGGCGATCCTGAACGCGGCCCGGCACGCGGGTGGGGAGATCTCCGTGTACATCGAGGGAAGCGCCTCGGGGGTGGACGTGTTCATCCGCGATCGGGGGGCGGGATTCCGACTCGACGACGTGCCCAGCGATCGCCTGGGAGTGCGGGAGTCGATCATCGGCCGGATGCGCCGTGCGGGCGGCACCGGAGAGGTCCGCAGCGATGGCAACGGCACCGAGGTGCGCCTTCGCATCACGACGAGCGCGCTCCAGGATCGACCGGCGCCGCGCCAGACCGCCTCCCGGGAGGAGAACCATGGCTGACAGCATCCGGGTCGTGATCGTCGACGATCACTCGATCTTCCGCTCCGGGCTGCGCGCCGACCTCGACGCGAGCGTCGACGTGGTCGGAGAGGCCGCCGACGTGCCGTCCGCGATCGCGGTGATCGGCGAGACGCAGCCCGATGTCGTGCTCCTCGACGTGCACCTGCCAGGGGGCAGCGGAGACGATGCGGCCGGAGGCGAGGCCGTGATCCGCGGCTCGTCTCCCACCGCCGCCCGGTTCCTTGCGCTGAGCGTGTCGGACGCGGCGGCCGATGTCGTGCGCGTGATCCGCGCCGGCGCCAGGGGCTACATCACCAAGGGGTCGTCGGGTGTGGAGGTCAGCAGCGCGGTGCGCGCAGTGGCCGACGGGGATGCGGTGTTCTCTCCGCGGCTCGCCGGCTTCGTGCTGGACGCGTTCGGTGCGGTGGCCGGTGAGACAGCGACGGCGACCGACGAACTCGACCGGCTCTCGGCGCGCGAGCAGGAGGTCATGCGCCTCATCGCCCGGGGCTACGCGTACAAGGAGGTCGCGTCCGAGCTGTTCATCTCGATCAAGACGGTCGAGACACACGTGTCATCCGTGCTGCGGAAACTGCAGCTGTCGTCGCGTCACGAGCTCACGGCCTGGGCCTCGGAGCGGCGCCTGCTGTGAGCCGGCTCCGCGGTCGGACGCCTCAAGCGGCGAGCCACAGACCCTTCTGATCCGTCGCGATGGTGAGTCCGGCGGCGACCGTCTCGTCGTCGCCGATCCTCGCGCCGCGCACGATGCGCGCCCCGGCGCCGATGTCGGTGCGCACGCCCACGTAGGCGTGATCGCCGATCGCCGCGCCGTGGCCGACGTGCGCATGCGCGTCCACGAACGCGCCCTCGCCGATCACCGCGTCCTCGTCGATCCAGGCACCGCGCGCGATCGTCGCGCCGGCGCCGACGCGCGCTCCCGGTTCGATATAGGCACCCGCCTCGATATGCGCCTTCGGGTGCACCTTCGCGCCATGCGCGACGAGACCCCGGCCGTTCGCGTGCTTGCGGTACCGCAGCGTCGCGCCCTGGTCGTTCTCGATGTCGACGTAGTTCTTGCCCACGATTCCTCCCGTGCTCCGGAGTTCTCCGGATATACCAACAACCACGGCGAGGTCGGATTCATTCCCGCGGATGGATGTTGTCAGCGTTGACAGGACGGGCACCAGAAGGTGACGCGCTCTCGGGTCGGATCTGCGCCCTGCTCACCGCGTCTGATGAGGGTGCCGCAGCGTCGGCACGGGCGTCCGGCGCGGCCGTACACCCAGGTGGTCTGGCCGCCGCGATTGACGCCGGTGAACGTGCGGTCGGCGCGATCGCGGTTCGCCCGGATCGTGCGCACGCCGAGGTCGAGGAGGGCGGCGACATCGACCTCCGGCGTCGGCGTCGTCGGCAGGATTCCCCGCAGGAACAGGAGTTCTGCGGCGTACTCGTTTCCGAATCCCGCGACGTTGCGCTGATCGAGGAGGGCGACATGGATGCTGCGGGTGTCGGCCCCGAGGCGCCGGACCGCCTCTGCCGCATCCCAGTCGGCGGCGAGGGGATCCGGACCCAGGTGACCGACGAGCTGGTCTTCGTCCTGGGTGGGGACGACCTCGATCTCGGCGATGTCCACGCCGACGGCTTCGCGGTCCGCCGTGCCGACGATCGCGCGCACCTTGAAGGCCGGGTGGCGCCACTTCTCGCCGGGTCGGTAGACGAACCAGGCGCCGTCCATGCGCAGATGCGAATGCAGTGTGCTGTCGCCCACACGCAGCAGCAGGTGCTTGCCGCGCGCGAGTGCACCGTGCACCGGCTGCCCGGTCAGATCGAGGGTCGCGAACCGGGGGACCCGGAGGTCGAATCGGGTGACCTCCGCACCCGACAGGGCCTCGTCGAGGCGCCGTGCGGTGCGGAAGACGGTGTCGCCCTCGGGCATCAGGGCGCTCCGAGGGGCGCGTGGGGCGGGCGCGGTGCCTGCTGCGGTGCTGCGGGTGGTGGCGGGGTCGGGGGCAGGCTCGGTGCGGTGGCGCCCGTGCGGGCGAGCATGTCCCGCGCCAGCATGGTGCTGCCGGCGACGGCGGCGGGCATGATCGCGACCGCGCCGCCGGGGATCAGGAAGCAGAGCTGGGTCGCGACGCCGAAACCGAGGACCCGCGCGCGGCTGCCCGAGAACAGGGCGGCGCGATCGGCCGGGCTGAGCTCGCGCGCGTCGAAGGCGCGCCCCGTGAGCTCGCGGGCGAGCAGCCGACCGGTGAGCACCACACCGGAGATGGCGCCGAGGAACCCGCCGACCGCCGGGATGAGGCCGATCAGGAGCACGAGGATCGCGATCAGGATGCCGAGCAGGATCAGCCGGAGCCCCTCGCCGAGCGTTGTCCAGAAGCTGCCACCGTCCGCCGGAGGCGCCTCGCCCAGGTCGACCTCGACCGCGTGCCAGATGCGCTGGTAGAAGGGGTCGCCGATGGTCAGGGTCAGGGCGCTGAAGACGACGCTGGCGAGCGCGAGTGCGGCCGCCACGACCACGAGGCCCACGGCGGCGCGCAGCAGACACCTCCACGGCTCGAACCATCCCTCGGCGAACGGGGTCAGCCAGACGGACAGCGACGGCATGCTGAGCACCAGCGGGATGAGGGCGGCCGCGAGCACGACCACGGCGATGATCGCGGGGATCAGCCCGAGCATCATGAGACCGGGCCTGGTGCGCCACAGCCCGAACCCGCGCAGCAGGGTGCGGATGCCGGTCGCGAACTCTCGGATCATGGCTTCCAGCGTAGGTGCATCGCTCAGACGGCCTTGCGGAGCGTGTACCCGCGCGGAGTCGCCACGAAGCCGGCCTCCTGCAGGGCGAGGGCGAGTCCCGTGCCATAGACGCCCTCGCCGTTGATCTTCTCGACGGTCAGGGTGTCGAGGCGGCGACTGCGCGCGGTGGTCGCGAGGTCGGCGGCTGCGGCGCGCAGCACCTCGGGGTCGTCGCTGAACGACAGCACCGTGCGGCCGCCGCGTTCGAGGGAGAGCACGAGGGTGCCGTCGACGAGCACGACCAGAGCGCCCGCCTTGCGCCCGGGGCGGTGCGACACCCCGTCGAGCTTGGGCCAGCCGAGCGCGGCACCGTAGGGGTTCGCGGGATCGGTCGCCGCGAGGGTCACGGCCTTGCGGGGAGGCGGGTCGGCGAGTCCGGCGTAGGTGCGCAGACGATCGACCGTTCCGGAGGCGGCGAACTGCGCGGCTCCCAGCTTCTCGATCACGTAGCCGCGGCGGCAGTGGCCGGCTTCCTCGAAACCGGCGAGCACCCGGTAGGCCTGGGCGAAGCCACCGGGAACGCCCTCGGCCTGCACGGCGCCGCGGGTGACGACGCCGTAGCGGTCGAGCAGGAGCCCGGCGGTGACGGTCGCCCGGCGGGCGGGATCGGTCTCGAGTGCGGGCAGCAGTGACCAGCGCCCGCCGATCGAGGGCGGCCGGGGAGCTGCGGCACCCGTGAAGGACACTCCACGGTAGGTGCGGGCACGGGGAGCGCGGCGTTTGACCTTGTGCGCCTGCGAGCCGCCCGCGAGCAGGGAGCGGATCGGGGCGAACGTGTCGTTGGTGACGTGGCCTGACCACGTCAGCGACCACAGCGCCTCGAGCACGGACTGCTCGTTCTCGGCCGCCGCCATCTCTTTCAACTGCCCGGCGAAGTAGGCACCGCCCACGTCGAGGGCGACGAGGATGCGCGACTCCAGGGAATCAGACGCGATCTCGGCGTCGCGCTCCGGCAGGGTGAAAGGGGCGAGGTCTGCCGGATGCAGCGACACCCAGCCGTCGCGCCCCGGCAGCGTGCCGTGGCCTGACCAGATGACCTCTCCGGCGGCCGTCAGCTCGTCGAGCATCGCGGGCGAGTAGTCGCGCACCCGGGAGGGGAGCACGAGCGACTCCCACGCGCTCGCGGGGATCGGCACGCCCGCGAACTGCTCGATCACGGTGAGCACGCCGTCGACGCCTTCGAGCGGTCGTCCGATGTGCTGCCAGTCCGGCAGGAATCGGGCATAGGCCTCGGGGGAGACGGGCTCGACCGATCCGCGGATCGCGGCGAGCGAGCGCATCCGAAGGCGGCGCAGCACCTCGGTGTCGCACCATTCGATGGCGTCTGCGCTGCCGGCCGCCTCGGGCAGGAAGTACCCGCTTGTGATCCGCCCTGCGGTCTCGAGGCGTTGCAGCGTGTGCCGGGCGACGGCGGCGCCGAGTCCGAACCGCGTGGCGACGGCATCCGTGGTGAACGGGCCGTGCGTGCGGGCATGGCGGGCGACGAGGTCGCCGAGGGGATCGGCGACGGGTTCGAGGAACGCCACAGGGATGCCGGTGGGCAGCGCCGCTCCCAGCGCATCGCGCAGACGCCCCGCATCCTCGATCGCGGCGACGCGGCTCGTGCCGGCGATCGTGACGGGGATCGCCCGGCGCGCGGTGATCAGCTCGTCGAGCAGCGCTCCGGCCGAGGTGTCGGCCATCGACTCGGGGTCGAGGCGCGCGGCCACCTCGTCGGCGTCGAGCGGCCCGAGCATCCGCAGCAGGTCGGCGACGCCCTCGAGCCCGCGTGCCCGGCGATCGGGGTCGAGACGCTGGGCCTCGCGCTCGAACTGGGCGATCACATCGGGGTCGAGCAGTTCGCGCAGCTCGACCGTGCCCAGCAGCTCGCCCAGCAGCGCGGGGTCGACCGAGAGCGCGGCCGCTCGGCGCTCGGCGAGAGGGGAGTCGCCCTCGTACATGAATGCGCCCACGTAGCCGAACAGCAGGTCGCGGGCATAGGGCGACGGCTGCCCGGGCTCGGTCTCGACCAGGCGGATGCGGCGATCCGCGATCGACGTCGCGAGTGTGCGCAGCGAGGGGAGGTCGTAGACGTCCTGCAGCACCTCGCGCAGCGTCTCGAGGATCACCGGGAACGTCGGATGGCGTCTGGCCACCTCGAGCAGTTGCGCCGACCGCTGCCGCTGCTGCCACAGCGGCGTGCGCTTGTTCGGGTTCATGCGCGGCATGAGCAGCGCGCGCGCCGCGCACTCGCGGAACCGGGAGGCGAACAGGGCGGAACCGCCCACCTCCTCGGTGACCAGGTGTTCCAGCTCGTCGGGGTCGAACACGAACAGCTCGGCGCCGGGCGGCTCGGCCTCGGCGTCGGGGATGCGCACGATGATGCCGTCGTCGCTCGCGACCGCCGACCCCTCGACGCCGAGACGCTCGCGCACCCGCGCGTTGATCGCCAGCGCCCAGGGGGCATGCACCTTCATCCCGTACGGGGAATGCAGGATGACGCGCCAGTCGCCGACCTCGTCGCGTCCCCGCTCGACCGTCAGGGTGCGGTCGGTGGGCAGCGTGCCCGTCGCCTCGCGCTGCTCGGTCAGGTGGGCCATGAGGTTCGCCCGTGCCTGCTCGTCGAGCCCGGCATCGATGAGTCGCTGCGCCGCCTTCTCGGGGGTGGCCGCCGACACCTCGCGGGAGAACGCGCCCAGCGCCTCGCCGAGTTCGAACGGTCGGCCGATGCCGTCGCCGTGCCAGAACGGCACCTTGCCGGGCTGGCCGTAGGCGGGGATCACGTTGACGCGGTCGTGGGTGATCTCGGCGATCCGCCAGCTCGTCGTGCCGAGCGTGAACACGTCTCCCACCCGGGATTCGTAGACCATCTCCTCGTCGAGCTCGCCCACGCGTGCTCCGGTCGTCTCGCCGGCGACGAAGACCCCGAACAGGCCGCGGTCGGGGATCGTGCCGCCACTGGTCACCGCGATGCGCTGCGCACCGGGACGCCCGGTCAAGGTGCCGGCGTCGCGATCCCACACCAGTCGAGGACGCAGCTCCGCGAACTCGTCGGAGGGGAAGCGGCCGGCGAGCAGATCGAGAGTCGCCTCGTAGGCCGAACGCGGAAGGGCCTGGAAGGGCGCCGACCGGCGGACCGTCTCGAACCACTCCTCCACGCCGATGGCGCCGAGCGCGCTCGCCGCGACCGTCTGCTGGGCCAGGATGTCGAGCGGGTTGCGTGGCACCTGGATGGCCTCGATCTTGCCCGCCAGCATCCGCTCGGTCACGATCGCGGTGTGCAGCACGTCGCCGCGATGCTTCGGGAAGAGCGCGGCGCGACTGATCTCGCCCACCTGGTGCCCGGCGCGGCCGACGCGCTGCAGGCCCGAAGCCGCGGACGGGGGCGCCTCGACCTGGATCACGAGGTCGACCGCACCCATGTCGATGCCGAGTTCGAGACTGCTCGTCGCCACGACGCAGCGCAGCACCCCCGACTTCAGCTCCTCTTCGACCTGAGCTCTCTGCTCCTTCGAGACCGACCCGTGGTGCGCCTTCGCGAGCACGGGATCGGCGCCCGCGGTGGCTCCGGCCTGCGCCATCATGGCGGCGGGTATGGTCGCCGCCGGCAGCTCGATGCCGATGCGCTCGGAGTAGATCTCGTTCAGTCGGCCCGTCAGGCGCTCGGCGAGCCGGCGGGAGTTGGCGAACACGATCGTCGAGTTGTTCTGCAGGATGCGGTCGACGATCGCCTCCTCGACATGCGGCCAGACGGATCCGGTGACCTCGGAGTATTCGGCATCGGCCGCATCCCCTGGCACACCGGGAGGGGGCGGCGGGTTGGTCATGTCGTCCATCGGCACGACCACGCCGAGCTCGAAGGTCTTGGATGCGGGAGGTGCGACGATCTCGACCGGAGCCGACCCGCCGAGGAACCGCGCGACCTCGTCGATCGGACGCACCGTGGCCGACAGCCCGATGCGCTGCGCCGGCTTCTCGATGCCGTTCGCGCGGCGCAGGGCGTCGAGACGCTCGAGACTCACGGCGAGGTGTGCGCCGCGCTTGGTGGCGGCGACGGCGTGCACCTCGTCGATGATCACGGTGTGCACCCCGCGCAGGGTCTCGCCCGCCCGGCTCGTGAGCATGAGGTAGAGCGACTCGGGGGTCGTGATCAGGATGTCGGGCGGATCTGACACGAGCTTGCGCCGGTCGCTCGAGGTCGTGTCGCCCGATCGCACGCCGACCGTCACCGCAGGCGAGGGCACTCCGAGCCGTCTCGCCGACTGCCCGATGCCGATGAGCGGGGAGCGGAGGTTGCGCTCGACGTCGACGCCGAGCGCCTTCAGCGGGGAGATGTAGAGGATGCGCGTGCGCGGCTCGCCCTTCGCAGGCGCGGAGGTCTCCGCCATGCGCTCGCGGAACACGCTGTCGATCGCCCACAGGAAGGCCGAGAGTGTCTTGCCCGAGCCGGTCGGGGCCACCACGAGGGCGTGCTTGCCTGCGGAGATCGCGTCCCACGCGCCCGCCTGAGCGGGAGTGGGCGCGGGAAAGGCACCCCGGAACCAGTCCTGCGTCGCGGGGGTGAAGCGGTCGAGCACATCGCTCATCCCTCCATCTTCGTGCAGGCCGGGGACATCGGGGTCGTGACGATGTCGGCGGAGGGCGACTTCGACACCTTCATCGAGGTCGCCGAGGTCTGTCCGGCCGAGCAGGCCACCTGCGCAGGGGCGTCGTACCGCAGTACGACGCCCCTGCGCAGTGGGCACTTCGGGCCGACGCGACGGGGCGGCCTGCGCTCATACCGTCTCCCTATGCCCACCGGAAACACCGTCTCCCATCCCGCAGGAACCGCGTTGCGCGTCATCGCTTCGATCGTCGGAAGCGTGCTCGTCGCCGTCGCACTGAGCATCATCTGGATCGCCAGGTTGAGCATCGATCGGGTCCTGTACGTGAGTGGTCTCGGCGCAGACGGTGAGCCGACGGCCGGATGGTTCGAACTCGCGCTGCTCCTGCTCGTCGTCGGGGGCTTCGCTGTGGCCTGGGCCGCGCGCGGGCTGCGCTCCACGGTGCCGTGGCTGAGCGTCTGGTCGCCGTCGTTCTCGGTGGCGATGGCGTCGTCGCTGTTCCTGGTGGCCTCGCAGGTCACGTGCACGACCGGATGCCCGCTGCCGGTCGGGCCCGCGTTCACGTGGCAGGACCTCGTGCACACGACCGTCGCCGTTCTCGCCTTCGCGCTCGCCGCCTTCGCGATGCTCCAGGTCTCGTTCGTGGAGGGTCGACGGACGCTGCGGGTGCTTTCGCTCGGCGCCGGTATCTCCACCGCAGCGATCGCGGCGGCCGGCGGCATCCTCTCGCTCCTGCAGTTCCGCACCGACATCGGGAGCATCCTCGAACTCGTCGCGACCACCATCGGGATGGGGTGGCTCGCGATCCTCGGTATGGACACCGCGGTCGCGCAGCGGCAGCGGGTGCGGCGCAAGACGTGGAAGCCGGTGCTGCGGGCCGTCGAAGTTCACAGGAGCACCGCGCGCAGCACGGGAACGATCTCTCTCGTCGCCGTCTCCCGCTGAGGGAGCCGCGAGTGCGGTGCGTAGAGTCGTCACATGCGAGAGTCAGCACCGGCCGGCGATGGAGGGGTCCGTGCGGTAGACCTGCCACGGCCACCGGGAGTGGTGCGGCGGTTCTGGGGGAGTCACCCCTGGCTCTTCGACGGGCTGCTCGCCTTCTTCTATCTCCTTCTGAGCGGGTTCTGGGTGCTGGTCACCCCGTTGTCGTCGGGAAAGTGGTCGCCGCTCCCACCGATTCTCATCCCGCTGATCCTCGCGCTCGTTGGCGCCGCGGGCCTGCTCGTCCGGCGCCATCGTCCCTGGATCACCTTCGCGGTGTTCGTCATCGTCGCGGCGATCACGATCGTGATCGACACCCCCGCCGACCCGATCGGCATCGCCCTGGCGCTGTACGCGGTGTTCGTCTATCGCTCGAACCGCAGTGGTTGGATCGCCTTCGGGATCACGGTCCTCGGCGGCATCCTCGTGTTCCCCCTGCTGGACGGCCTGCGGCGGGGCGACCTCGGCGGCTCGTTCTCCGTGGCGGTGAGCCTGCTCTTCCTCGTCGTGATGCTGATCGCCGCACTCCTCGGAGTGACCGTGGGTGACCGGCGCCGCTACATCGGGGCGATCCTCGACCGCGCCAACCAGCTCGCGCGCGAACGCGACCAGCAGGCGAGGATCGCGACACTGGCCGAGCGTGCGAGGATCACCCGCGAGATCCACGATGTCGTGGCGCACAGCGTGTCGGTCATGGTGTCTCTCGCGGACGGTGCGAGCGCGCTGGCCGAAAAGGACCCCCAGCGGTCGCGGAGTGCCGTTCAGGAGATCGGCGAGGTCGGTCGGCAATCTCTCATCGAGATGCGGCAGCTGCTGGGAGCCCTCGGAGACGACACAGTCGACGCGGACGAGCAGAGTCCGCTGCGCCCCAATCCCGGGCTGAGCGAGCTCACCGCTCTGGTCGAGACCTTCCGCACGGCCGGGCTGCCGGTCACGGTGCGCACGCAGGGAGCGGCGCCCTCATCACCGGCTCTGCAGAACACGATCCACCGCATCGTGCAGGAGGCGCTCACGAACGCGCTGCGCTACGCGAAGGATCCGCGCGAGGTGCTCGTGAACCTCGACTTCCGTGGAGAGGTCCTGATGGTCGAGGTCTCGGATGACGGACGGCAAGGCCCACCGGCGGCATCCGTCGGGTCGGGACGCGGCCTCCTCGGAATCCGGGAGCGTGCACGACTCGCAGGCGGAACCGTGCAGGCGGGCCCCGCACCCGGCGGCGGATGGCGCGTGCGGGTGGAGATCCCCGAGCAGGAGGAACAGCGATGACCGAGGAACGAATCCGACTCCTCATCGTCGACGATCACGAGCTGATCCGGCGCGGTATGCGAATGGTGCTCGACGCCGAGGACGACATGCAGGTGGTGGGCGAGGCGGTTTCCGGTGCGGAGGCCGTGCACATGGCCGCGGATCTGCGACCCGATGTGATCTTGATGGACATCCGGATGCCGGAGATGGACGGCATCGAGGCGACCCGCCGCATCGTCAGAGGCACGCCGTCGAGCCGCGTGCTGGTGCTCACGACCTTCGACCTCGACGAGTATGCGTTCGGGAGCCTCCGCGCAGGAGCGAGCGGGTTCCTGCTGAAGAACACGCCTCCCGGGCAGCTGACCACCGCCATCCGAGCGATCGCCGCGGGTGACGCCCTGGTCTCGCCGCGTGTGACCCGATCGATGCTCGACCTGTTCGCCACACGCCTGCCCCGGGAGTCCGAGACGGTGGATCCGCGGTTGGGGGTGCTGACCGAGCGGGAGCGCGAGGTGTTCCTCGCGATCGCCAAGGGCTACAACAACACCGAGATCAGCAAGAGCCTGTTCGTGTCCGAGTCGACCGTGAAGACCCACGTCGGCCGCATCCTGTTGAAGCTCGATCTGCGCGACCGCGTGCAGGCCGTCATCCTCGCCTACGAGGCCGGGGTGGTCTGACAGCACGGGTCCGGCGAAGGCGGGTGTCGGGAAGGCCCTCTCCCCGACACCCGCCTCTCCGATCTCCCGCGCATCACGCTTCCAGTGAGACCTCCTGGAGCGCGCCCTCCGCATCGATCTCGAGTGTCAGGTCGAGATCCAGCCGCCGCAGGAACGCATCGTCATGGCTCACGATGAGCACCGCGCCCCGGTAGGCGCGGAGGGCTTCGACGAGCTGGTCGACCGTGTCGAGGTCGAGGTTGTTGGTCGGCTCGTCGAGCACCACGAGGTGTGGTGCGGGGTCGGCGAGCAGCAGCTTCGCCAGCGCGACGCGGAAGCGCTCGCCGCCGGAGAGGGCGGCGACCGGACGCTCCGCTGTGGCCCCGCGGATGAGGAAACGGGCGAGCCGGTTGCGCAGCTCCTTCTCCGGCACGTGCGGCGCCGCGGCGGCGATGTTCTCGAACACCGACCGCCGCTCGTCGAGGCCGTCCACGCGTTGCGGCAGGTAGCCGATCAGATCGGTGTGGGCTTCGGCATGCAAAGGCGGCCGCGCACGACCCAGAGCTTCCGTCCCGGATCCGACGCGCTCCGCTCCCTCCGGCCCGTCGGGAGCCGTTCCTTCCGAGTCGTGAACACCGGCGGCGATCAACCGCTCCAACAGCGTGGTCTTCCCGGCACCGTTCCGGCCGATCAGCGCGACACGCTCCGGCCCCTGGATCACCCAGGCCCGTTCGTGATCGCCGATCGTCGCGATACGGCGGCTGCGCGACACCTGCGGGTCGGGCAGTTCGATCTTCATCGAGGCCTCGGAGCGCACACGTCGCCCGGCCTCGTCGAGCACCGATCGCGCGGCATCCTCCTTCGCCCCGACCTCGGTGCGGAGCTTGCCCGCTGAGACCTCTGCGGCCATCTTGCGGCCGTGCGCGACGATCTTCGGCACGCGCTTCTCGATCTCCGCCTTCTTCGCGGTGCGGGTGCGGTGGGCGAGTTTCACCTCGGCCTCGATCCGCTGGCGCTTCTCCTTGCGGAACGCCTGGGCGGCGGTGACCTCGGCCTGTCTCGCAGCATCCTGCTCGGCGTCCAGCCAGGCGCGCCACTGCGAATAGGGGCCACCGAACACGCTCAGCGTCTGGGCGTACAGCTCGGCGGTGTCATCCATCAGCTCGAGCAACGACAGGTCGTGACTGACGACGATGAGCGTGCCCTTCCAGGCCTGCACCATCGCCGCGAGCTTGGTCCTGGCGTCGCGGTCGAGGTTGTTGGTCGGCTCGTCGAGGAGCGTGATCGGTGCACGGCGCAGGCGGATGCCGGCGATCGCGACGAGCACCGCCTCGCCGCCGGACAGCTCGCCGACCCTGCGGTCGAGGAACTCCGGAGCGAGCCCGGCCTCCGCCAGCGACGCCTCGGCGCGCGCCTCGATGTCCCAGTCGTCGCCGACCGCATCGAAGTGGACGGGGTCGACGTCGCCCGCGCTGATCGCCCGCACGGCGTCGAGTGCCGCGGACACGCCGAGGAGCTCGGCGACGCGGCGGTCGACGTCGAGAGTCAACTGCTGCGGAAGGTACGCGACCTCGCCGGATGCCGTGATGGCGCCCGATGTGGCTTCGAGCGAGCCTGCCATCAGCCGCAGCAGCGTGGATTTGCCCGCGCCGTTGCGACCTACGAGGCCGGTGCGTCCCGAGCCGAATGCGCCCGAGACGCCGTCGAGCGCGATCGAGCCGTCGGGCCAGGTGAAGGTGAGGCGGTCGAGCACGACCGATGGGTGAAGAGCGGTGGGGGTTGACATGAGTGTCTCCTGTCGAGTGCATGGGTGCACTGACACCGAGCCCTACCGGCTCGTGACACGCGTCACAGGATGCGGAGGGGAGGGTCTGCCGTGGAGTCGGCGATCGTCGGGTCAGCGCGCGGGAAGAAGAGCGCGGAGGCGACGGATCAGATCAAAGGACTTCCAGACACGGCGGACAGGACTCCCCGACGATACCCGGGCGTGTCGCATTCCCGCAACCCCGGGCGTGTCGGTTCGTGGCTCGGTCGTCGACCACGACGATGTGGCTAGCTCGCGGCGACCCCGTCGAGCCACTTCGTGAGGAACCGGTGCACGTCGGTGAGCTCCTCCTCGGAGATGCTGTGGGTGAGCCCGGTGTACACCCGGCCCGACAGCTCTGAGTGCGTGGGCAGCCACTGCGCGGTGTGATCGATCAGCGCGGGTGGGATGACGTCGTCGTGCGTTCCTCGGCCCCAGAACACGGGTGGGCGCAGCTCTTGCAGGGCCTCGTCGTTCGGAAGCTCTCCCGGGGACGCATAGCCGCTCAGCGCCACCACCGCGCCGAACCGCTCGGGTGCCAGCCGCAGGGCCTGCAGCGACACCGCCGCGCCCTGCGAGAAGCCGAGCAGCGCGATCGAGGGGGCCTCGGTCGCCGCCGTGTCGAGCCAGCGCAGGAAGGACTCCGCCGCGAGGGTGACGGCCGCGGAGCTGCGCCCGTCGAGTCCCTCGATCGGATACCACGAGCGCCCTGGCATCGGCCACGGGGGTGCGAGGGGCGCAGCGACGGATGCGACGGCGATGCCCTCGGGGAGGTAGGGGACGAGTCCGAACAGGTCGTGCTCGTCGGCACCGTAGCCGTGGAGCAGGACCAGCAGCGGCATCCCGCCACGGTCGGGGGATGACCATCTGGTCGCGGTGTCGTCGATCGTCAGGTTCTCGCTCACATCGTCATCCTGCCAGGGGCGACCGACGTGCACACGGTGTCGGTTCAGGAAGGCGGCTGGTAGAAAGGACACATGGCGGTCCGCACACCTGATCCCGAGCCGGAGCCCGACGACGAAGGTCTCGGCGCTTTCCGGGAGTCGAACCCGCCCTCCCCGGATGCGAACCCCGGTTGGCTGAGCGAATTCGAGCTCGCAGAGGCGCGACGCCGTCTGCCGATGCTCTACGTCGAGGCGATTCCCGTGCGCACCGATGGCTCCGGCCAGGTGACCGAGATCGGCATCCTCCTGCGCTCCACGCCGATGGGGGAGATGACGCGCACGATCGTGTCGGGGCGCGTCCGCTTCGGGGAGACGGTGCGCGACGCCCTGTTCCGGCATGTCGAGAACGACCTCGGTCCGATGGCCTTCCCGTTGATGCCGCCGCAGCCGCTGCCCTTCACTGTCGCGGAGTACTTCCCGATGCCCGGCGTGAGCGCCTTCCATGACGACCGGCAGCACGCCGTGTCCCTGGCCTTCGTCGTGCCGGTCACCGGTACGTGCGAGCCGCGCCAGGATGCCCTCGAAGTCACCTGGTTCTCGCCGGAGGCCGCCGCGTCCGATGCGGTCGCCGCCGAGATGGAGAACGGTCGCGGCACGCTCATCCGCCAGGCTCTCGCGAGCCTCGGCCTCCTGCGCTGACTTCTCCGGAAGCTCAGGCCGTGGTGAGGCGGGCGAGCTCGGCGACGAACGCGTCGACGTCGGCTTCCTCGGTGTCGAAGCCGCACATCCAGCGCACCTCCTTGCGTGCCGCGTCCCAGTCGTAGAAGCGGAACGAGTCGCGGAGCCGGTCGGCGACGCCGTCGGGGAGCGTGGCGAACACGCCGTTGGACTGGGTCGGCTGGGTGAATTCCACACCGCGGATGGATCCGTCGGCGATCCCGGCCTCGATCTCGGAGCGCAGGCGCGCCGCCATGGCATTGGCATGCCGGGCGTTGCGCAGCCAGAGGTCGCCCTCCAGCAGCGCGATCAGCTGGGCGGAGACGAACCGCATCTTCGAGGAGAGCTGCATGTTGAACTTGCGCGAGTAGGTGAGACCGTCGGCGGCTTCGGGGTTCAGCACGACGATCGCCTCGCCGAGCATGGCGCCGTTCTTGGTTCCGCCGAAGGTGAGCACGTCGACGCCGGCGTCGCGGGTGAATGCACGCAGCGGCAGATCGAGGGCGGCGGCGGCGTTCGACAGACGGGCGCCGTCGAGGTGCAGCTTCATGCCGCGCTCGTGCACGTGGTCGGCGATCGTGCGGATCTCCTCCGCCGTGTACAGCGTGCCGAGCTCGGTGGTCTGGGTGATCGAGACGACCAGCGGCTGTGCGCGGTGCTCGTCGCCCCAGCCCCACGCCTCGCGGTCGATCAGCTCCGGGGTGAGCTTGCCGTCGTCGGTGGGGACCGTGAGCAGCTTGAAGCCGCCGATCTTCTCGGGGGCCGCGGCCTCGTCGACGTTGATGTGCGCGGTGGAGGCGGCGATCACCGCGCCCCAGCGCGGCAGCATCGACTGCAGGCCGGTCACGTTGGCGCCGGTGCCGTTGAACACCGGGAACGCCTGCACGCCGTCACCGAAGTGCTCCTGGAACACCTCCTGCAGGCGCGCGGTGTACGCGTCCTCCCCATAGGCGCTCTGGTGGCCGCCGTTCGCCGCGGCGATCGCCGCGAGGACCTCGGGGTGGATGCCGGAGTAGTTGTCACTGGCGAAGCCCCGGATCGCGGGGTCATGCTGGATGCTCACCTCCTCAGCCTAATTGTCCTGGCGCTGCTCTCGGTCCGGTGACCGGACCTCCGACCCGGTGGGGACTTCCCAATGTCGGGGGCCGGTTCTACCCTCGAAACCATGGAGCGCACCTCAGCGAAGAGGGCTTTCGCCAACGTCCTCGTCAACACGCTCATCGCGAACGTGACGACGAGCTTCCTGTGGTTCGCGCTCACGTTCTGGGTCTACATCGAGACGCGGTCGGTGCTGGCCACGGGCATCATCGGCGGCGCCTACATGCTCTTCGTCGCGTTCCTCGCGATGGCCTTCGGCACGATCGTCGACCGCAACCGCAAACACACCGTCATGGTGATCTCGAGCGTGATCTCCGCCGGCGCGTTCCTCGTGGCCGGAGCGCTCTACCTGTGGCAGCCCGAGGCCGCTCTTCTCGATCTGGGGGGGCCCTGGTTCTGGCTGTTCTCGGGTGTCATCCTGTTCGGCGGTGTGATCGAGCAGCTGCGCAACATCGCGCTGTCGACGACGGTCACCCTGCTCATTCCCGAAGACAAGCGCGCGAACGCCAACGGCCTGGTCGGCACCGTGCAGGGCATCGCCTTCCTGGTGACGAGCGTCTTCTCGGGGCTCTCGATCGGCTTCCTCGGCATGGGGTGGACGCTCGCGATCGCCATCGCGGCCATGGCGATCACGTTCGTGCATCTGCTGTTCGTGCGCATCCCCGAGGGAACTCCCGAACCCGACCCGAATGCCTCCAGCGCACTCGACTTCCGCGGAAGCGTGCGCGCCATCCGTCTGGCTCCCGGGCTCTTCGCGTTGATCATCTTCTCCACGTTCAACAACCTCATCGGCGGCGTCTACATGGCGTTGATGGATCCCTACGGACTGACACTCTTCGACGCGCAGACGTGGGGCTTCGCGCTGGCGTTCGCCTCGACGGGATTCCTGGTCGGCGGCGGGCTGGTCGCCAAGTTCGGTCTGGGGCCCAGACCCATGCGCACGATGCTGCTCGTGGTCATCGCGATGGGGCTGCTCGGGTCGGTGTTCATGCTGCGGGAGTGGTGGCCGCTGTACGTGGTCGGCATGTGGGTGTACATGGCTCTGGTGCCGCCCGTCGAGGCCGCCGAGCAGACCGTGATCCAGAAGGTCGTGCCTTTCGAGCGGCAGGGCCGCGTCTTCGGCGTGGCTGCCGCGATGGAGGCCGCCGCCGCGCCGATCACGGCGTTCATGATCGCCCCGATCGCCGAGTTCCTGATCATCCCGTACATGAACACCGCCGAGGGGCAGCAGCAGTGGGGGTGGCTGCTCGGTGAGGGCGAGGCCCGGGGCATCGCCCTCATCTGCCTGTTCGCCGGACTGATCATGGTCGTCGCCGCCACGCTGGCGTTCTTCACCCGGTCGTACCGCAGGCTCACCGACCTCTATGCCGAGGCTCCGGAGCAGGTGGTCGAGGCGCCAGGGAACGAGAGCGCGGGCGAGACCACGGCCGCGCTCGACCGCGAGAACGGTCCGTCCGCGACCAGATACGCCGACGCTCCGCCCGTCGTCCCGGGGATGCCGCCCGAAACCCGATGACGGAGCAGGCGCACGAGGCCGTGATCACACCGGCGGCTCAGTCCAGATCGAACACCCGGTCGTTGAGCTCGGCGGCGTCCTCGGCCCACAGGGCGACGATCCGTGCGGCCAGGGCCTCGGGATCGAGTGCCTTCGCGCGGAACACGACGGATGCTGCGCACAGCCGTTCGCCGGACTCGCGTGCGGCCTTCGCATAGCCCTGAGCGACGGCTCTGGTCCAGGCCTCACTCGCGGCCTTGACGGCGGCATAGTTCGCCCCACCGGCCAGGGGACGTGCGACAGACGTCGACGACACGATCGCGAAGCGTCCGGCATCGGAGGCGCGCAGCGCGTCGTCGAAAGCCCGGCTCGTGGAGCGAACGGCGTTCAGGGCCGGCAGCAGGGCGGCGAAGTCCCCATCGGATTGCCCGGCCAGGCCCCCGCCTCCGCGCCAGCCTCCGACCAGCGGCACCACCGCGTCCACGGGCCCGATCCGGGAAGCCAGGGCGGTCATGTCCTCGAAGGAGGTCGCATCCGCGATCTCGATCCGAGCCCCGGCGTCGGCGAGCTCCTGCAGGCGCTCGACCGAGCGACCGGTGGCGATGACGCGGGCGTTCGCGGAGATCAGCGCGCGCGCGGTGGCGAGACCGGCCGCGCTGGTGGCTCCGGCGAGGACCACGGTGCGCGTGGAAGCCGTCGAGTCGGTGTGTTCAGCCATGTCTTCCACTCTTCCGGGTCGGAGGGGCTTCTGCGGCCGGAACCCGCGGAGGCATCCGCAGAACAGGTTCCGGCCGCAGTGCGGTGCGCCCCAGCGTCACACTCGGAACGCGCGCGGTGCGCGCGTGTTCGTCAGTCGTCGGTGCCGCGGATGCCCACGGTCGACTCGATGATCGGCTTCATCTTCTTGTCGAGGGTCTCGAAGAACATCGACAGCGGGAACTCGTCGTCCATCACGGCATCCGTGTAGCCCTTCGGTGCGCCGGCCAGGATCTCGTCCGACAGGCCGCGGGCCCACTGCGATGCGGGGTGCGGGGTGAGAGTGCCCCGGACGAGCTCGTACGCGGCGAGCCAGTGCGCAACCTTGGGACGGTCGATCGAGTGCCAGTACAGATCGTCGATCGCATCGCCCAGAGCGACCACGGCGTCGGGCACGTTGTCCCAGTCGAACGCGAGAGCGGTGTCGGTCCAGTGCAGCACACCGCGCTGGTGCAGCCACGCGAACAGCAGCTGTCCGCCGACCGCGTCGTAGTTGCGCGTGCGGGTGCCCGTGATCGAGAAGCGGAAGATCCGGTCGAAGATCACCGCGTACTGCACGAGGTGCGCGTAGTCGTGCATCTCCTGCTCGGTCTCGGTGAGCTCTTCACCGGCGGCGATGCGGGCAGCGAGAGCGCGCTCGATCTTCACCGATTCCCGGAACGCCGTCATGTCGCAGCGCATCTCCTCCAGCGAGTAGAGGAAGAACGGCATCCGCTGCTTGATCATGAACGGGTCGAACGGCAGGTCGCCGCGCATGTGGGTGCGGTCGTGGATGATGTCCCACATCACGAAGGTCTTCTCGGCCACCTGCTGGTCGTCGAGCATCGCGCTCGCGCGCTCCGGCAGGTCGAGGTTGGTGATCGCGGCAGCGGCGCGCGTGACGCGGCGGTACCGGGCGGCCTCGCGGTCCTGGAAGATCGCGCCCCAGGTGAAGGTCGGGATCTCGCGCATCGCGACGGTCTCGGGGAACAGCACAGCCGAGTTCGTGTCGTAGCCGGGCGTGAAGTCGACCAGGCGCAGCGAGACGAACAGCTTGTTGCCGTAGTCGCCGGCCTCGAGCGCCGCGATGAACTCCGGCCAGATCGTCTCGACGATCAGCGCCTCGACCAGGCGGTCGCTCGATCCGTTCTGCGTGTACATCGGGAAGACCACGAGGTGGCGGATGCCGTCGACACGGTGCTGCTGCGGCTGGAAGGCCATCAGCGAGTCGAGGAAGTCGGGCACCCCGAAGTCCGAGGCGGCCCAACGGTCGAAGTCGACCACGGATGCGGCGAGGTACTCGGCGTCGTGCGGGAAGGCAGGGGCGAGCGCGCGGATCGCGGCAGTGAGCGCACCGACCAGCTCACGGGCCGCGGCGTGGTGCGCGGCGTCCGGGATCGAGCCGTCCTTGATCTGCATCTCGCGGATCGCGATCGCGGCGTCCTTGAGCTGCGCCCAGGCGGCGGACTGCTCGGCGATCGATGCGTCCTCGACGACCTCGGGTTCGCCGACGATGGCCTGGACAGCGGAACTGTTGGCGGAAAGAAGGGACATCGGGACCTCCGATCGGAGTTTTTGACGGAAAGATTCCTGTGCAAACGGAATCCTGACGATAATCTTACAGCTATGGATGACTCTGTCGACCGCGCGATCCTGACCGCCATCTCCCGCGACGGCCGCGCCACGCTCTCCCAGCTCTCGGACGCCGTCGGCCTGTCGGTCTCTGCGGTGCAGTCGCGCCTGCGCCGACTGGAGACGAGGGGTGTCATCTCCGGATATCAGGCCATCCTCGATCCCGAGCAGGTGGGCACCCCGCTCTCAGCATTCATCGAGATCACGCCGCTCGACCCCGCCCAGCCGGACAACGCCCCCGAGCTGCTCGAGCACCTCGACGCGATCGAGGCCTGCCACTCCATCGCCGGCGACGCCAGCTACATGCTGTTCGTGCGGGTGCCGTCCCCCCGCGCGCTCGAAGAGCTGGTGCGCGACGTGCGACTCGCGGCGAACGTCAGCACCCGCACGACCGTGGTGCTGCAGACCTATTACGAGCACCGACCGATCATCCCGGTGGGCTCGACCGAGTAGCAGCCTCTCTGGTGCGCCGCCGATGAACCACTCCCGGAGCGTCGGAGCCCGGTGCTAAGTTTCGAGGCACGTCCGCCCCCTCGTCCGCACGTGCGTCGGCGAGGTCTGACCATCAGGAGCACACATGTCCTTCCAGGCATACCTCGACAACATCGAGACCAAGACCGGTCTCACCCCGCGGCAGTTCATCGAACTCGCCACCGAGAAGGGGTTCGACCAGACGACCAAGGCGACGCCGATCGTCGCCTGGCTGAAAGAGGACTACCAGCTGGGTCAGGGGCACGCGATGGCACTCGTGCACGTGATCACCAAGGGGCCGCAGATCAGCGACAAGCACGTGGGCAAGGGTGGCGCTCATGGCGATGCGTCCGACACCCTGTGGCTCGACGGCAAGGACAGCAACCCGAACGCCTGATCCGTCGTCCCGCTGAGGTCGGGCATGGGCCCGGCCAGTAGGATTCCCTGCGTGGCAGCATCCTCCCAGCGCAAGAAGAAGACCCCGACCGCGAAGCGCACGCCGGTCCGCACGAGCGGCAACCCGGCGAAGCGTCCTGCCGTCGAAGCAGGCCCGGTGACGGCTGCCGACTGGATCGGGGCGGCTCGTCTGCGCACCCTCCCTCTCGCGATCGCACCGGTCGTGATCGGCACGGGAGCCGCGCGCAGCACCGGACCCGAGTTCCACTGGGTCATCGCGCTCGCCTGCCTCGCCGTCGCCGTGCTGCTGCAGATCGGCGTGAACTTCACGAACGACTACAGCGACGGCGTCCGCGGCACCGACGCACATCGGGTCGGTCCCGCGCGTCTCACCGCCTCCGGGCGGGTGAAGCCTCGCACGGTCCTGATCATCGGACTGGTGTTCTTCGCGCTTGCCGGCCTCGTGGGTCTGGCGATCGTGGTGCGCACCGGTCAGTGGTGGATGCTCGCGGTGGGCGCGGCCTGCATCGTCGCCGCATGGTTCTACACCGGCGGCAAGCGCCCCTACGGCTACGCCGGACTCGGCGAGGTCTTCGTTTTCGTCTTCTTCGGGCTCGTCGCCACGCTCGGCACGACCTGGGTGCAGGTCTTCTCCCTGCCGCAGCAGGCCTGGCTCGGTGCGATCGCCGCGGGGCTGTTCGCCTGTGCGGTGCTGCTCGCGAACAACCTGCGCGACATCGACCAGGACCGCGAGGTCGGCAAGCGCACCCTGACGGTGCTGATCGGGCGCAGGGCGACCCAGGTGCTGTTCACGCTCTTCGTGCTCGCGCCGTTCGGCATCGCGGCCTTCCTGGCCCTGCTGTTCCCGATCGCGTGGATCTCACTGCTGGCTCTGCTGGCGGGGCTCCCGGCGATCGCGATCGTCTGGTCCTACCGTCAGCCGAAGGAGCTGGTCACCGCACTCGCACTGACGTCGCTGACGTCGCTGCTGTACGCGGGCGCCCTGTTCTGGGCGTTCGTGGGCTGAGCCGGCCTCAGCCCTTGGCGTCGCCGTCGACGGGGTCGGTCGCGCCTTCGATCGCCTCGTCCTCGGCGTCCGCGTCGGCCTGGCCGCCGGAGGAACGGCTCTCGCGGCGCTCCTGCAGCCGGGCGGAGGCATCCGTCAGCGGCGTGCGCAGGAACAGCATCGAGATGCTCATGCCGATCAGTGCGGCGAAGATCGCGGCCAGCCACCAGAACTCTCGGAAGATCGGGAAGATCCAGAGGATGGCGAGCGGGACGAGAAACGCCAGCAGCCGCAGCACGGTGTAGACGAGGAAAGGCGCGGGCTTCTTCACCTCTCCAGTCTACGTTCGCCGTGAAGGGGCTCCGTCGCCGGTGCCGGAGGCGATGCCGAGACGGTGGAGCGGGATGCCGCGCACCACGCGCCGCCACGGGTGCTCTCCGAGCGACCACAGCAGCCCGGCCTCGAGGTCGAGGGCCAGGTCCTCGCATCCCACCGGGAGCCGGACGGGATCCGGGGTCAGCGCGTCGCGCCGACCGCTCCACAGCGTGCCGGGGTGCAGGCGGTCGGACTGCGAGACGAAGTGGTGGTCACCCCGGCGGACCGCGCCCTGCATCCGTTTGATGCCGGGGGTGAAGCGGTCCACCTCGGTGAATCCGTCATCGACGTGCTCGGCGATCGAGAACTCACCGATCCGTCCGCTCTCATCCGTGCGGTGCTCGCCGATGAGCACGCGGGGGAGGGGGGTGCCGCGGTCGTCGAACACGCGGCCGATGTACGAGCAGCGCAGCGGGATCGGATGCACCCGGGTGCGCACCGCGATGAGCGCGGTGCCGCGACCGCCGCGACGACGGGCCCCGGCGAGCCGGTGGGCCCGTGCGCCCTGCACCTCGCGGATGTCGGAGAGGTCGAACTCCCAGATGCCGCGGCCGGTCGCCGCCGCGAACAGCCGATCCCCGAACCAGGCGAGCCCGCCGGCGTGGATCCGCGCCGGCTGGAGTTCGCCATCGTCGTCGATGACCGCGAGCAGGATGTCGAGATGACGGGAGCGCGCCAGGTCGATGAGGGTCACACGGGAGGCGAGATGCTCCCCCGAGAGCTCCTGTCGGAACCAGCTGACGGCCAGGGTGCGCCGCCCGCGCCATTCGCCGACGTCGATCCCCTGCGGGTACCAGCGTCTGGTCCAGGTCCTCGCGCTGAGCCATCGCAGATCGACGGTGTCGCGACGCCGCTGACGCACGGGGCGCCAGGTCGATCCGAAGGGCCAGAGCATGCTCCCCATCGTCGCCGATGCGGCGAGCGCGTGCGAACCGAACCGCCCACATCATTCCAGCGGGTATTATTTTACCGTGGCGCCGCGTTCGTCTTCTCGGAGTCGACGTGGCGACCACAACGGTCTCGGGGTCGCCTGATGGGGGTCAGGCGGCCGCGTGGCGGGCGGGATCGCATCTGCGCGATCCCGCATCCCGAACGTGTCACGTTCGGCAGTGCTGAGCACTGGAAGGTGTGGTCCCGTTCGGGTACGGGACCACACCGCAGTGTCGGCACCGCGCACGTCTCGCGGACACTCGTCGTTCACCTGCGCGTCCCCATCCGGCAACGACCGCCTGGCACCATTCCCGGACACCGTCCGTCTCCGGGAGTCCTGTGCGCACACCCCTCGTCACCGTCATCCTGCCCGCGAAAGACGCCGGGGAGTACATCGGGACGACGCTCGAGACGCTCACCCGGCAGTTCGACGATGCCGCAGCCGTCAAGCTCGTCGCGATCGACGACGGATCCCGCGACGACACGGGTGCTCTCATGCAGCAGCACGCGCAGCGGTTCCCGCACGCCACCGTTCTGCGGAATCCGACGGCACGCGGGCTGGCGACGGCCCGCAACCAGGGGCTTGCGCACGTCGAGGGCGATGCCTTCTGCTTCCTCGACGGTGATGACTGGATGCAGCCGCGACGGCTCGAGGTGCTGGTGTCGCGGTTGCGCGAGCTCGAGTGCGACTTCGTGCGCACCGATCACGTCACGGTCACCGGCGGCGAGCGGGCGCTCGTCCGCGCACCGCACCCGTGGCGCGACCGCGTGACCTCGCCGCGAGACGCGATCCTGCCCGAGAACGAGTCGACCATGGTCGACTATCCCTACGCCTGGGCCGGGCTCTTCCACCGCAGGGTCATCGACAGCGGCTTGGCGGCATTCCCCGAGGGGCTGTTCACGGCGGAGGACCGGCCCTGGATCTGGCGACTGCACCTGCAGGCCGAATCGTTCGCCGTGGTCGATGCGCCCGCCCTCCTCTACCGACGTGGCGTCGCCACATCGCTCACACAGGTGCGTGACCGCCGGCAGCTCGACTTCGCCAGGGCGATGAACGAGGTCATCTCGGTGGTCGAGCAGGATGCGGAGGCCGAGCGCTTCCTGCCGAAAGTCGTCTGGACGACGCTCGCGCTCAGCTCCCACCATCTCGTGCGGGCCCGCCGGATGAACCCGCCGCTGCGCAGGGAGATGCGGGCCGCGATCCGCGACATGCTCGGTCGACTGCCCGCTGACGAGGTGACCGCGGTGCTGGGACGCTTCGACGGGCCGCGCCGCCGCGTGCTCGCACGCATCCTCCGGCAGACGGGCAGGGCGGCATGACGCAGATCTTCGCGCTGCACAGCGGCTACGGCCTCGCGACCGCCGCCGCTGCGATCGATTCCGGACTCCTCGATGCCCCGTCCTCCGTGTCCGCGGGCGAGCGCCTCCTGGTTCCCTTCACCTCCTCCCGTGTGCCCGAGACCGTCGTCGGGATCGCGGAGGACCCGGGGTTGCGCTCGTTGCGGGCGCGCTTCGACCGCATCGAGCCACTGGCGGACCTGCTCGGTCCCCTGCATCCGAGCTCCTGGGAACCGGTCGATGCCGACCTCCCCCTGCTGGAGCGGCTGTTCGCTCGCGCCTGGCACATCGACCCCCGTGACCTCGAGCTGTTCGTGCAGAGCCCGCAGGTCGCGCCGGCCCGCACCCTGATGGCGCTGTTCCCCCACGCACGGATCACGATCATCGGCGACGGCCTCATGACCTACTCGCCGATGCGCGTGCGGATGCCGTACCCCGTCGCCGCGCGCATCGAGCGGGTCGTGCACGCCGACGTCGTGCCGGGAGTGCGACCCCTCGTCGGCTCGCCCCGTGCAGAGGTCGTGCCGGTGCCTCCGGAGTCGTTCGCCGCGGTCCTGCGGGAGACGGATGCCACCGCGTGCGATCCCCGCGACGACGGTGCCTCCACGGTGCTCGTGCTCGGCCAGTATCTGTCGGCCCTCGGGCTGATGACGCCGGCCGAGGAGATCGATCTGCAGAAGCGCCTGATCGATCGTGCCGCGCAGTGGGCACCGCAGCGCATCGTGTTCAAGCCGCATCCGGCCGCGCCGCCCCTGGTGACCGCAGCCGTCAGAGGGCGCGCGGCCGCGCACGGTATCGAATTCGTCGAGTACAGCGGGCCTCTCGCCGCCGAACTGCTCGCCGAGCGGCTGGACGCGGTGGCCGTCGTCGCGGGGTTCTCCACGGCGCTGCCGACCGTGCACACCCTCTTCGGACGGGCGATCGGCTCGGCGGGGAACGACACCATCCTCGCTGCACTGACGCCGTTCGAGAACAGCAACCGGATTCCCGCGACCCTGGTCGACGCCCTCACGCGCGAGGGCTCTCCGTATGCCGATCCCGCGCGGCTGCAACTGCTGATCGACGCCGTCGGCTACGCCATGCAGCCGGAGATCGCCGGGCATCTGCGCGGTCGCGCCGAGGAACTGCTGCGCGGACTCGACCCGGATGAGCGCGATCGGTACTTCACGCCCCGACGGCTCGCCGAGCTGCGACTGCCCGGCGCGCCCATCGAGAACGCCGTGCTTCGTGCACTGCGTCCCGCCGGGGGAGTGGGCAGGATCGAGGAGTGGCGGCTCCACGCCCTCGGCGCGCGGCGACGCGCAGGGCGCGCCTGGCGGGCGATACGCGGACGATGACGACGACGATGACGACGACGAGGATGTGGACGATGGACGAGCAGAAGCCCCGCACGGTGGCGATCATTCCGGCGCGCGGAGGGTCGAAGCAGGTGCCGCGCAAGAACCTGCAGCGCGTCGGCGGGGTGCCGTTGGTCGAGCGCGCGGTTCGCGCCGCGGCCGCAGCTTCCGGCATCGACCTGGTCGTGGTCTCCACCGACGATGACGAGATCGCAGAGGTGGCGACGGCTGCGGGCGCCCGTGTCATCCGCCGCCCTGCCGAGCTCGCTGGAGACACGGCGACCTCGGAGAGCGCGCTCCTGCACGCGTTGGACGAGCTCGAGGCACGCGGAGACAGCGTCGGGATCGTGGCGTTCCTGCAGGCGACATCACCGTTCATCCCGAGCGACGCGCTCGCCGCGGCGGTGGAGGAGGTCCGCGCAGACCGGGCCGACAGCGTGTTCGCGGCCCACGAGACGTACGGGTTCCTGTGGCGGGAGGATGACCGCGGTGACGCGGTGGCGATCAATCACGAGGCCGCGCACCGCCCGCGCCGACAGGACCGCGAGCCGCACCACCTCGAGACCGGCGCGTTCTACGTGTTCCGTGCCGAGGGCTTCCGCGAGAGCAGGCATCGCTTCTTCGGCAGGACCCGCATCGCGGCGGTGCCGGAATGGACAGCGATCGAGATCGATGATGCGGATCAGCTCCGCGTCGCCCGTGCACTCGCTTCGCTGCATGAGGTTCCCGGCCCCATTCCGGTCCGCGCCGTCGTGACCGACTTCGACGGCGTGCACACCGACGACACCGCGATCATCGACGCCGACGGTGGTGAGCGGGTGCGGGTGAGCCGTGAAGACGGCATGGGGGTGGCTCTGCTCCGCCGAGCGGGTGTGCCCCTCCTGATCCTGTCGACCGAGGTCAACCCGGTGGTCCGCGCCCGCGCCGACAAGCTCCGGGTGCCGGTGCTGCACGGCATCGACGACAAGGAGAAGGCGCTGCGCAACTGGGCGCGGGACAACGAGCTGCCACTCGCCGACATCGCCTACCTCGGCAACGACGTCAACGACCTGCCGGCGATGCGGATCGTGGGATGGCCGGTCGCGGTCGCGAACGCGCATCCGCTGGTGCTCGAAGAGGCTCGTGTCGTGCTGAGCCGTCGGGGTGGAGAAGGCGCCGTGCGGGAGCTGATCGAACGGGTGTTGTCGAGCTGACCGATCCCGGTAACCCGGTGGTCGCCCGGTGTTCATCCTCGGCCCGTACTCAGGAGGGAGGGGTTGCACCAACGCTCGAACACCGGAGGAATCATGACTGTCAGCATCGGCTCACGAGTGATCGGCGGCGGGCGTCCTGCCTACGTCATCGCGGAGATCGGCCTGAACCACAACGGTGACGTGGACATCGCCAAGAAGCTCATCGACGTCGCGGCTCGCGCCGGTGCCGACGCTGTGAAGTTCCAGAAGCGCACGCCGGAGATCTCCACTCCGGAGCACATGCGCGATGTCCCTCGCGAGACGCCGTGGGGCGTGATGAGCTACCTCGACTACCGCCGCCGGGTCGAGTTCGGCCGCGACGAGTACGTCGAGATCGGCGACCACGCCACGATGCTCGGCCTGGACTGGTTCGCCTCGCCGTGGGACGTGCCCAGCGTCGCCTTCCTCGAAGACCTGGGCGTCGTGGCGCACAAGGTCGCCTCGGCCAGCCTCACCGACACCGAGCTGCTGGTCGCCCTGCGCGAGACGGGCAAACCCGTCATCCTCTCCACGGGCATGTCGACCATCGAGCAGATCGACCGGGCGCTGGACACCCTCGGCACCGATCGCGTGGTCCTCATGCACGCCACCTCGACCTACCCGCTGGAGCCGGAGGAGGCGAACCTGCGGGTGATCGCCACACTGCGCGACCGTTACCCCGGTGTGCCCGTGGGCTACTCGGGGCACGAGCGCGGACTCCAGATCTCCCTCGCCGCCGTGGCCATCGGCGCCGTGGCCGTCGAACGCCACATCACGCTCGATCGCACCATGTGGGGCTCCGATCACGCGGCCTCGCTCGAGCCGACCGGCCTCGAGCACCTGGTGCGCGACATCCGCGTGATCGAGCGTGCGACCGGTGACGGGGTCAAGCGCGTGTTCGACAGCGAGCGCGCGCCGATGGCGAAGCTGCGCCGCATCTCGGTATGAGCGGTGCCACCGGCATCCGTGTCGTCGCGATCGCGGACGCCGACTCCTTCGTGAAGTGGGCCGCCGCCCTGCTCGGCTCCGTGCCGGGGCTGCGTCCGCACCTGCTGCTCGTGCGCACCCCGCTCACGGCCAGCGTCGAGCAGCAGCGCACCGCGCTCGCGGGTACGACGCTCGGGCCGCGGAACGTCACCCGCATCGGGTTCGCGCAGACGGCGGCCTGGCTGGCCGCGCAGCGCCCTGACGTGGTGCTGCTCGCCGGGCGCGGTCCGTTCGTGCGGCTGATGGGCCGCGTGATCGACACGTTGGAGCATCGGCCGGTCACGGTCTCCGGGCTGCCCGGGATGGCGATCCCCGCTCAGCGCGGGGCACTCGACTATCGCCGCCACACCGACCTGCTGGTGGTGCACTCCCACCGTGAGGTGCGGGCCTTCGAGGACCTCGGCCGCAGGATCGGTGTGCAGACGCCGGTGGCGCTCGCAACCCTCCCGTTCGCCCGGCGGAGGGAGCGGATGCTGCGGCCCGAACGCATGAGGATCGACGCCGCGGCCGCGCGGCGCGGTGGTGTGGCGGTCGCCGAACGCCCTCCGCAGACCGCTCCGGTCAAGCCGCCGGCGACGGACATCGTCTTCGCCGCGCAGGCGCTCGTGCCCGTCGCGAGGGAGGAGCGCGCCGAGATCGCGGCCATGCTCGTGCGGGCCGCTGAAGCGGAGCCAGGACGCCGCGTGGTGGTGAAGCTGCGGTCGCGGCCGGGGGAGTCGGAGACGCATCGGGAACGTGACCCGTACGCCGGGCTGCTGCCGTCGCGTGTTCCGAAGAACCTCGTCTACTCCTACGACTCGATGAGCACCGCGCTGGAGACGGCGGCGGGTCTGGTCACGGTGAGTTCCACGGCCGCGATCGAGGCCACGGCGCTCGGCGTGCCCGTGATCGCGCTCGACTCCTTCGGCGTGAGCAAGAGCCTGCTGAACACGGTGTTCGTGGGCAGTGGACTGCTCGGCGGCCGCAGCGAGGTCGTGGCCGGGCGCTTCCGGCATCCGCATCCCGACTGGCTTCGAGACAACTACTTCCACCCCGAGGGGGAGTCGACGTGGTGGGAGCGGGTCGAACGGCTCGTGGCGCTGCGGCGCTCCGGGGCTCTGCCGGCCCGTCGTGTGCCCGCGGCCCGCGGCGGCTCACTGCACGAGGCCTGGCATCGGGCGAGTGTGCTCGGTGCGGAAGACCGCACGGTGCAGGGGGCTCTGGCGCTCGCCGTGGGCTCTCCGGCGACCAGGGCACTCGCCGCGCTGCGTCGGCGCAGGCCGTCGTCGGGCGGCGGCACCTGGGCCGACGCCTCGACCGACTACACGCTCGAGCCGAACCCGTTCGACGACTCCCTCCGGCGCTGAACCTTCGGGGCGACGGTGCGCTCAGCCTCCGAGGTGCGCGCATCCTGCGCTCCGCGGATGTCCGGTGTCCGTCATCCGCGGACTCATGGTGTTATCCCAGGCAATGATCCTGGCGGGAAAGATCACGGCCGGGTAACGTCGATCCCATCGCGGCGATCCGGGCGGTCCCGGGCCTCAGTTCATACCTGAAGGCGTTGCGGGTTCGACTCCCGCCGTCGCGTCCACTTCGACAGTGTCGGCTTCGTTCCGGTCAGGGTAGGGGAAGCGCAGACGCCGGTTCACAACCCCAACTGGTCCAGCCGCTCCTCGAAGCGCACCTGCACGTCTTCGGGCTCATCGCCGTCGGCATCGGCCCAGATCGCGTCCAGCTCCTTCTGCACGGAGTCGGGGAGCGCAGCGAACTTCTCGTCCCAGGCGGCGACCGGCGTCCAGTAGCCGACGACCTTGAAGCGGGTCGCGGGCAGACCGAGCTCCTTGCGCAGGTACTTGCGCACGTCGCGCAGTGCCACGGTCTCACCGGCCACCCACACATAACCCTCGTCGAGCGGGAGGCGGTCGTCGACGATGCCGCGCACGAGCGGACCGAGCGCGCTGGGGCCATGGCCGTTGCCGCCGACCACCCAGGTGACCTCGACATCCGCGCCCGTCGTAAGGGCGACGCGATCCGCCTCGCTCGGCACCTCGAGCACGACCCGGGTGCGCACGCCCTCCGGAGCCTCGGCGACGATGCGCGCCACGGCCGGAAGCCCGGTCAGATCGGCGACGAGCACCTGCCACGTGATGCCCTCCGGCGGTGAGTACAGGCCGGTCGGGGAGTTCAGCCCGAGCACGTGTCCCGGCTCCGCACGCGCGGCCCAGGGACCGGCTACACCCGCCTCATGGATCACGAAGTCGATGTCGAGCTCGCCGGCATCCGGACGCACACCGCTGATCGTGTAGGTGCGCATCGGAGCCTCGGGGGCTCCCTCCGGCGTCTCCCACCAGTCACCCGCCGGCACGGGCAGCGACACATCCTTCGGGTCGTCACCGTGCGGGAAGAACACCCGCACATACTCATCGCCGATGCCGGTGCTGAGGAAGTCGGCGACCCCCTCGCCGCCGAGCGTGACGCGGACGAGGGTCGGGGTGAGGGTGGTCGTGCTGCTGACGATGCCGCGGTGGATGCTCACGGTGTCTCCGTCTCTGGGCCGGGGTTCTGACCCGTGGGGGTGGGGGAAGGGGGGATAGGAGTGGTGCGGGTCTGGGCGAGCCAGGAGTCTCGGTACAGCCCGTCGGCGGCGAGCAGCTCCTCGTGCGTACCGCGCTGCGTCGTCCGACCGTCGGCGAACACGATGATCTGCTCGGCGGAGACGGCCTGTTGCAGCCGATGCGCGATGAGCAGCGCCGTGCGTCCTTCGCGCAGCGCGGCGATCGCGTCTTCCACGGCCTCCCGGTGGTGGAGTCCGACATCGGCGGTGGCCTCGTCGAGGATCACCACATCCGGGTCGGCGAGGAAGGCCCGGGCGACCGCGAGCTGCTGGATGCGCCCTTCGTCCAACGGCACGACGGCCTCCGACGCCGCGCCCTCGTTCTCGGACGTCAGCGCCTCGATCGCCCACTGTGCGCCGACCGCCCGCAGCGCCGCCACCATGTCGTCGTCATCCGCCTCGGGAGCGACGAGCCGCAGGTTGTCGGCGATCGTGCCCCGGAAATGGTGCAGCTCCTGCGACAGGTAGTAGGGCGCCTCCCCGTCGGATGCGAGGTGCACGCTGCCCGAGCTGGGCGGATGATGTCCGGCGATCACGCGAGCGAGCGTGCTCTTGCCCGACCCCGAGGTGCCGACGAGTGCCGCCGTGGTGCCCGGATCGACCCGCAGGCTCACGTCGCTGATGCCGCGGCCGGTGGTCGGGTAGTGGAACGTGACGCCGCGCACCTCGATGCCCGCACAGGACTGTGGCGCGGTATCCGCTTGCCGATGCGACGTGACAGCCGGGGGCGCGAGGTCGATGACCCCGACGAGTCGCGCGAGCCCGATGGCTGCCCGCTGGATGTCGTCGAGCCCGAAGATCAGCTGCCCGACCGGTCCGAACAGTCGGTGGAACAGCAGGGCCGCCGCGGTGACAGCGCCCACCGTGATCGCTCCTGCGGACTGCAGGAGGAAGCCGGTGCCGAGGATCGCAGCCAGGCCGACGAGCTCGCCGCCGTTGATCCAGCGGAACAGCCGGTTCGTCACCCGCACGCCCTCGATCTGCATCCGGATCGACGCCTCTGCCCGCTCCCTCACGCGCTCGAGCGCGTGCTCCTGCTCATTGAAGGCGGTGAGGGTCTCGATGCCCTCGACCGCGTCGAGCACGGCCTGGCTGCGCGCGGCCTCGCGCACCCGCACCTCGCGGAACACCACGCGCGACCTGCGCAGGAACGCCCGGGTGCCGAGCACGTAGAACGGAGCGGAGACGAGTCCTGCGAGCGCGAGCCAGGGGTCGAGTGCGGTCAGCGCGACCACCGAGACCCCGATCGCGAACGCCGCCGAGAGCAGTGTGGGGGCGACGTTCCCGCCGGCTTCGGCCACCGCATCGACATCGCCGGTGACCCGGGAGAGCAGGTCGGCGCTCTCGCCGTCGTCGACCTCGCTCACCGGCAGCCGCATCGCCGAGGCGAACACGTCTTCGCGGAGGGTCGCGAGCATGTCCTGCACCAGCCCGGTCAGCACCCGCACCGCCCACAGCATCACCACGGCGGCGCCGACCGCGCCGAGGCCAGCACCGGCGACCCAGGCGGCGATGGTCACGAAACCGGCATCGGCGGAGACGGCATCGACGATGCGTCCCAGGCACGTAGGCATCACGGTGCCCAGGGCGGATGCCGCGAGGAAGAGCGCGGCGACAGCCGCCGTGCGACCGGGGTGCTGCCGCAGCAGTGCGCCGACGACGCCGCGCACCCGTGCGCTGGAGGCGATCGGCAGCAGGGCCGTGGTCGAGCTCGACTCATGCATGGTGCGCATCCGATCGTTCGGAGGGGAGATCGATGATCCGATCGCAGGCTGCGAGAAGCACCGGCGAAGTGGTGATCACCACCACCGTCTCGGTGTGCTCCGCGAGGGCGCGGGCGATGTGCGCCTCGGTGATGGCATCGACGGCCGAGGTCGGCTCGTCGAGCACCAGCACATCGGCATCCGCATGCAGGGCGCGGGCGATGCCGATGCGCTGCCGCTGCCCACCCGAGAGACGGCGTCCGGCTTCACCGACCTGTGATTCCCACCCGCCGACCTGCACCACGGTGTCGTGCAGCGCCGCCATCTCGATGAAGGGCGGGTGCGCGGGCTCCTCCACGCCGTGACCGCGCACCGCCTCGCGCAGGGACCCGCTCACGATCGTCTGTCCGTGGGGAGGGGCGATGACCCGGCGCCGGTACTCCACCGGGTCGAGGTCGGTCAGGTCGCGGAGCTCTCCCTCGACCGCGAGCGCGACCCGGCCGCGATCGACCCGGGTGCGCAGGCCCAGCAGACGCGAGAGGGCACGTGCCGAGTCGCTGTCGGCGGGGCGGATGCCGAGCATCTCCCGTCCCCGCACCTCGACCGGATCCGCAGAGGACCCCGCGCGGAAGGTCAGCACGACATCACCGGCCGGATCCGCCGGGGTCGAAGACGCCGCAGGAGGGTCGAGCAGGTCTTCGGCGTCGATCACCTCGGCGAGCCTCTTGGCCGAGGCGAGCTTGTGGATCCAGTTCGAGGGGAACGAGCCGGCGTACGCCAGGTAGCCGCTGATGAACTGGGCGAGCCCGAGCACCGTGACCAGCTCGCCGATGCTGATGCGGCCCTCAGCGGCGAACCACGCCGACATCCCCGCGAGCGCGGTCGTGGCGACCGCAGCCAGCGTGCCGCTGACGGCTTCATACGAGGCGAGTGAACGACCGGCCGCCGTGGCCGCCCGACGAGAGGCATCACTCGCGGCGACGTACCTGCGCACAGCCTCTTCACGGGCACCGATGCCCACGAGCACCCGGAATCCGCTCATGAAGTCGGCGGCGACCGCTCCTGCCTCGGTCGCCGCCTGCTGCTCGGCGAACCCTCGGCGTTCGAGGGGACGCGAGACGACCTGCATCACGAACATCATCGCGACGGTCGAGCCGAACACGACGATGGTCGCGACCGGTGAGATCACCAGCATCGCGAGTCCGGCTCCGATGATCGCGGCGATCGTGGAGCACTGCTGCGCCACCGACCAGGCGACACCCGCGACGCGGTAGGTGTCGGAGGTGACGAAGGTGAGCGCCTCCCCGGGGGTCAACGTGCGGCGGGAGAGCCGGGGTCGCAGCATGCGGGAGAGGGTGAGGTGTCGCAGCGCCTGCTCGCCGTAGCCGTAGATCGAGACCATGAGACGGGAAGCCGACTGGTAGCTCGCGGTCAGCACGAGGAACGTGGCCACCAGCACGCCGAGCCAGAGCGCGAGCGCGGCGGGGTCGGCGGGGAGCACGGCGCGGTCGATCGTCGCGCCGATGATGACGGGGATCGTCGCCTCGGCCAGTGCATGCACGATGAGCAGACCAGTCGCCCCGGCGAGCGCGATACCGCGTCCCTCGGACTTCAGCGCGATCCCGAAGAGCCTCCGCGGGGTGGGCGTCACGGCGTCCGCCGTCCGAGCGGCAGCACCAGTGGGGTTCCCGAGACGGGGTCGGTGATCACCCTGCAGGGCAGGTCGTACACGGCCTGCACGAGTTCGGCGGTGATGATCTCGCGCGGGTCGCCCTGCGCCACGATGGCTCCGTCGCGCATCGCCACCAGGTGTGTGGCATAGCGGGCGGCGTGGTTCAGGTCGTGCAGCACGGCGACGAGTGTCGTGCCGTCGCGGTGCAGGTCGGCGAACAGCTCCATCAGGTCGATCTGGTGCGCGATGTCGAGGAAGGTCGTCGGCTCGTCGAGCAGCAGGTGCTTGGTCTGCTGCGCGAGGGCCATCGCCACCCATACGCGCTGCCGCTGCCCGCCCGAGAGCTCGTCGACCAGGCGCCGCGACAGGTCGGTGACCCCGGTCGCGGCCATGGCCTCGGAAACGGCGCGCTCGTCGGCGCTGCTCCATGTGCGCAGGGCACTCTGGTGCGGGAAGCGCCCGCGACCGACGAGGTCGGCGACCGTGATGCCGTCGGGGGCGATCGACGACTGGGGGAGCAGCCCCAGCTTGCGGGCGGCCTCCTTCGGCTTGAGCGCGCGCAGCTCGTCGCCGTCGAGCAGCACCGCACCGGTGGTCGGGCGCAGCAGTCGGGCGAATCCGCGCAGCAGGGTCGACTTGCCGCACGCGTTCGGTCCGATGATGATCGTGAACGAATTGTCGGGCACCTCGAGCGTGAGGCCCGAGATGATCGGGGTCTCCCCGTAGCCCAGCGTGATGTCGCGGGCCAGCAGCGAAGCGGTCATGGGTGTTCCTTTCAGGTGCGGCGCGCGTACTGGGCAGCGAGCAGCCAGGCGAGGTAGAGGCCGCCCACCGAGACCGTCACCACGCCCACGGGCACGGCGACGAGCTGGGCGACCGCATCCGACACCACCACGAGAGCGGCGCCGGTCAGCATCACCGGCACCGTGCCCATCGGGGTGTTCGAGCGGGTGAGGCGCTGCGAGATCTGCGGGGCCGCGAGGGCGATGAACGAGATGGGTCCGGCCGCGGCGGTCACGAGCGCCACCAGGGCCACCCCGAACACCATCGCCGCGAGGCGGGTGCGACCGGGACTGATACCGAGGGCCGTGGCCGCGTCGTCGCCCATCTCCAGCACGGGAAGAGTGCGGGCGAGGGGGAGGGAGAGCAGCGTCACGATCGCGAACACGATCGCCGCCGGGATGAGCTGATCGAAGCCGAGCGAGGCGATCGAACCCGCACCCCAGGTCGCCGCCATCATCGCCTTCTCGACGCTGACCGAGATCAGGATCCACGAGGTGAGCGATCCGAGTCCGGCCGAGACGCCGATGCCGACGATGATGAGCCGGAACGACGACATCGTGTTCTTGTTGGCGAGCACGTAGACCAGCAGCGCGGTGAACATGCCGCCGATCAGCGCACCCGCCGCCTTGAACATGTAGGTGTTCAGCTCGAAGACGATCATCACGAGCGTCACGCCGAACTGCGCGCCGATGCCGAAGCCGATGATGTCGGGGGAGCCGAGCGGGTTGCGTGTGAGCGATTGGAAGATCCCGCCGGCGAGGGCGAGGGCCGCCCCGCACAGCACGGCGAACAGCACACGCGGCAGGCGCCACTCGAACACCACCTGGCGGATGTCGGGATCGGATGCCGGGTCGACGATCGCCCGGATGACGGCGGCGAAGTCGACCTCGTAGGCGCCGAGGGTCATGGAGGCGAGACCTGCGCCGATGATCACGACGACGAGCACGACGCTGACGACGACCGCGCGCACGGGGATGAGCGTGGCGATGCGCGATGTCTCGATCCGGAACAGGCGTCGTCCGTGATCCACGGGAGGGAACGCGGCTGCCGGGGCCGGCGAGCTCGGCGCGGTGAGCGGCTTCTGGTCGATGCTCACAGCCCGCTCACCCGCTTGCGGCGCACGAGCACGATCAGGATCGGGGCTCCAAGAAGGGCGGTGACGATGCCGACGCGCATCTCGCCGTTGGGGAGCACGATGCGCCCGAGGATGTCGGCGAACAGCAGGAAGGCGGGGCCGATGATCATGGAGTAGGCGAGCACCCAGCGCTGATCGGGACCGGTGAACCAGCGCACGATGTGCGGGATCATGAGCCCGACGAAGGCGATGGGGCCGGCGGCGGCGACGCTGGTTCCGGCGAGCAGAGTGACGGCGATGATGACGAGGATGCGGGTCACCCGCACACGGGCCCCGAGGGCCTGTGCCAGATCGTCGCCGAGGGCCAGGGCGTTCAGGGAGCGCGCGCACAGCAGTCCGATCAGCAGGCCTGCGACGATCAGGGGCACGACCCAGGTGAGCTGGTCGAGGGTGCGTCCGCCGATCGAGCCGACACCCCAGAAGCGCATGACCTGCAGGGTGCTGTGGTCGCGGAGCACGATCGCGGTGGTGAATCCGGTGAAGGCCGCACCGAGGGCGACGCCGGCGAGAGTGAGCTTCATGGGGGTCGCGCCCGAAGCGCCGAACGAGCCGAGGATGTAGACGAGCACGGTGAGGACGAAGGCTCCGCCGAGGGCGAAGGGCACGTAGGCGCCGGGGGTGGTGAACCCGAGCACGCCGACCGCGAAGGTGACGGCGAACGATGCACCGGCGTTGACCCCGAGGATGCCGGGGTCGGCCAGCGGGTTACGGGTGAACGCCTGGATCAGGCCACCGCACACGGCGAGAGCAGCACCCACGACGACGCCGAGCAGCGTGCGGGGCACACGCAGCTCCATGATCATCAGATGAAGCGGGTTCTCGTCGTCGTACGAGAAGAGGGACTGCAGCACGGTGGCAGGGTCGATCGCACGGCTGCCGACCGCGAGCGAGGCGATGGCAGCGATGACCAGCACCGCCACGGAGATGACCAGTCCCGTCACGAGCGTCCCGTTGCGGTGCGGGGAGTCGTCCGTGCGACTCCCCGCACCTGTGTTCGAGACGTCCGTGCCGTCGTGCGTCGCCAGGGACATCTCGGAGGTCACTTGCCGGTGATCGTCGGTTCGCCCTGCAGCGCGGCGGCGAGGTCGTCGACGTACTTCGGCAGGACGTACTTCAGCGAGAGCACGGTGGGCGCGCTGATGGCCGAGGCCTCGGCGGCGTCGCCGTAGATCACGTAGGTGCCGTTGGCGATCGGGTTCCAGCGCGACATCACCTTGTTCTCGACCGTGTAGGCCCCTTCGTCCGCGCTGCCGCCCCAGGCGGCGAACAGGTCGGCCTCCACGTCGTAGAGGTTCTCGAGGCTCACGCCGGTGTACCAGTTGTCGCCCTCGGCGGTCTTGAGGAAGCTATCCATCGCCGAGGTCGAGGTGAAGCCGAGTGCTTCGGTGATGCGCACGCGGGGGTCGTACTCGAGGTAGACGCCCAGATCGGTGCCGCCCTCGTTCAGGGTCAGACCCCACACGAACGTCTTGTCCTCGAACTCGGGGTGCGCGCCGGCGAGGGTGGTGATCTGCTCCTCGGTCTCGGCGATCAGCTCGTCGGCCTTGTCCTCCTCCGACAGCGCCTTGCCGACCGTGCGGGTCATGTCCTCCCACGTGCCCGGGTTCCAGGGGCCCTCGATGTAGGGGACGGTCGGGGCGATCTCGGTGAGGCGCTCGTACTCGATGTCGGAGACTCCCGAGTAGAGGCTCAGGATCAGGTCGGGCTTGAGCTCCTTGATCGCCTCGTAGTTGGGGCCGTCTTCGAGGAACGGGATGATCTCGGGGGTCTCGCCGTACTCCTCGGTGACGTAGTCCTCGAACCAGGGCTGGTAGCCGCTCTCGCCCGCGCCCCAGACCTCTTCCATGCCCACGGGGTTGGTGCCGAGTGCGGCGACGATGTCCGCCGACATCCACCCGAGGGTGACGATGCGCTGCGGCTTCTCGGGGATCACGGTCTTCCCGTGGCCGTGCTCGATGACGACGCCGTCCGTTGCGGCGGAGTCGGTGCGGGATTCCTCCGGGGCGGACGAGCATCCGGCGAGGGTGAGGGCGGCGGCGACGGCCGCGGCGACGAGGGCCGAGCCTCGGCGGATCTTCGGGCGCGCAGAAGCGTGCGACATGGTTCTCCTTCGGGAAGGGGGGAGGGGGTTGCCGCGTCGAAGCGGCGAGAAGTTAGGTAAGCATGCCCTAACACATCGATGCTAGGACGCGGATGCGGCGCCCAGTGTCGTGGGAGCGACGACTTATGTCGCTGAACCGACAAAGAGGGTTCGCAGTCGCCCACGCACGGTCACGATCAGGACCGCTGCGGGGTCACCGCCAGTAGAGCTGGTGCGCCGCGTCGGCCTGCACGCGCGCCACGTGCTGCCGGGGAGTGAGGCCGAAGCGCTCCTTGAACGCCGCGGAGAAGGCGCTCGTCGTGGCGTAGCCGCAGCGGTGCGCGGCCGCACCGATCGGGGTGCCGTCGACGATCAGTCGCGCGCCGAGGGTCATGCGTACGCCGGTGCGCCATCGCCCGAAGCTCATGCCCACGTCGTGCTGGAAGATGCGCAGCACCGTGCGCTCGTGGAGCCCGTGCGCGAGAAAGAGCTCGATCGCGCTGCGGGGGTCACCGGGGTCGGCGAGCACGGCCTGAACCAGCGGGACGACCCGCTCATCCGCAGGCATCGGCACCTCGCCCCACTCGCTGGCGGCCTCGGGCAGCGGCTGCTGCAGCATCTCGATGAGCACCGACTGGATGCGCACACGCAGGTCGGTGGGCATGTCGTTGATGCCGAGATGGAGGAGCATCTCCTGCACGGCGCGCGGTACCAGCACCCGGGTGATGTCATCGATCGGGGCGATCAGCGACGAGTCGGGAATGTAGGTGTAGCAGCCAGTGGAGTCTGGCTCGTGATGGGCCGTGTGCGGGGTGCGCGCGGGGATCCACACGCCCTGTCCGGGGGCGAGTCGCCACCGCGCATCCTGCAGATGCACCCACACCGAGCCGCGGTAGCACCAGGCCAGCATCGGATCGGCGTGGCTGTGCGGCGGAGAGAGCGGGCGGGTGCCGGTGTCGTCGGCGGTGACCACGCCGGTGCCCATCAGGTACGGCTCGTTCACGGTCGACGGATACGTGGGGCTCGCCGCCCAGTCGTCCTGCCGATATGAGTTCATTCGTGCTCCGCGTGACGGCCGCCCCGAACGCTCGGGAAGATCGGTTCTGCCACCCCCGCCATGCTAACGGGGTGAGGCGCGACTGCTCCGTGAGGACCGATGATGGAGGCATGCCTTCCGCCCATCGCCCCGGTCTGCGCGTCTCGTCGGGTCTCACGATCCCCGAGGCCGAGCTGTCGTGGCGCTTCTCGCGGTCTTCCGGGCCCGGAGGGCAGGGTGTGAACACCGCCGACTCGCGTGTGGAGCTCGTCTGGGATGCGGCGAACTCGACGGTGCTCTCGCCGCATCAGCGGGAACGGCTCCTCGACCGGTTGAGCGGCCGTCTGGTGGATGGCGTGCTGACGATCGCCGCATCCGAGCACCGCGCGCAGCTGCGTAACAGGGACGCGGCGCGGGACCGGCTCGTCGCTCTGGTGGCCGAGGCACTGCGCCCGCCGGCACCTCCGCGACGTCCGACGAAGCCGAGTCGGGGATCGAAGGAGCGTCGGCTGAAGGCCAAGCAGCGGCGCACCGACGTCAAGAGCCTGCGTCGGCGTCCCCGCGACGACTGAGGGGAGCGATCATCCGAGGCCACCCGGAGATCGGCATCTACGGGGGCGTTTATCCGGAAGACGCCCTGTCAGGGCGCGGTCCCGGGGGTCTCGGAGACCGGGATGCCGGTGTCGCGCACGAAGTACACCCACGGGAACGCCGAGCATCCGAGCTCCCACCCCTCCGCGCGCTCCGCCGCCCGAAGGGGGCGCCAGACGCTTCGACGATGCTCCCACCGGGTGTCGCTGCGGACCATCCGATGTGCGGATGCTCCGGCTCCGATGGTGTGCCAGCCTTCGCGCCCGGCGAGTTCCAGCTCCCCCATCTCGTCGAAGACGCTCACCGGACCGAGCCAGCGCTCGCTGTCGTCGTCGTCCTGTGCCTCGGCGAGGTGGCCGAATCGCTGCTGCGCCGCTTGACGGGACATGCCGAGCTCGGCGCCGATCGTCGCCCAGCTCGCCCCTGCGGCCCGTGCGGAGAGCACGGCGCGCCGCAGAATGCCGCGTACCTCGTCTTCGGTTCGGGCGCTCGCCGCGATCAGGGCGATGTGGTCTTCCGTCGTGAGAGACGTCTTGTCGGCGACCCCGGCTTCTGCGAGGACAGCGTGACCGATCGCGTCGCTGAGCGCGCTCACTCCACGGTTCCGCGGCTCGGGAGCCATTGCCGGCGTCGGGCGCGCCGGGTGCCGTTCCCGAACCCCCAGAGGTAGGTCCCGACGAGCATCGCGCCGATGCCGACGCCCTGCACGAACCCTCCGCCGAACCCGCGGAGGTCGAAGCCGATGGACAGCAGGAGCGTCGCCGCTCCCGTGGCGAGGAGCGCGATCCCGATCGCGGTGGCGATTCGCTCCGGTCGCGAGGCGGGCTGAGGTGTCGTCGTCATGGTGTCAATCTATGGTTGACATGGATGATTGTCAACCACTTGTTGACAAGCAGTGTCGCTCAGTCCTTCCCGCCCCGCACGAGTTCGAGCCCGGCACCCGCGAACTGGCGCAGCGTCGCATCCGGCAGGAACGCCCTCGTGAGTGCTCCACCGATGCGGGTGAGGTCGCTCTCGTCGCGGAAGAGGAGATACATGGTCTCGTAGCGGGGGTGGAACTTCTGCTTGAACCGATGCAGCGACCCGAAGCCGTACACCGGTTCCAGGGCATCGGCCAGCCGGTCGCTCAGGGCGGCGATCATCCCGGCATCCGGCGGATAGTCATGGGCGAGTGGGGCTCCCGAGAGCGACATGATCTGCGCACCCTCGTCGGCGAACTGCCGTGCCGAGGATCCGATCAGGTACTCCATCACGGGTCCGAAGCCGCCCTCCCTGCGACGCATGAGGTCGAGGGTCCAACCGCGCACGGCACCCTCGTCGCCGTACACGGGCAGCCAGGAGAGGAACCCGTCGACGTCGCCGTTGGGCGCGAGGGCCAAGGCGAGCCGCACCTCCGGGTCCTCGGCCTCATCGAGCGTGCCGAGGGTGAAGCGCATCTCCGGCAGATCCTTGTCGCCGACCCAGGCCTCCGAGATCGCACGCAGCTGCTGCTGCACACCCCAGGGCTCCGCCTTGAGCTGCGTCATCCGGAAGGTCATGTCCTCCCGGCCGGCCTTGTTGAGCGATGTGCGCACCGAGTTCCAGCGTTTGCCCGTGAACTCCAGTCCCGGCAGGTCGACGATCGTGTCGTCGGCCACGACGATGCTCCGCCAGCTCGGGGGCACGGCGGCGCGGGTGGCTTCGTCCGCGCTGAAGAAGCAGGGGACGAGACCGGCCAGCTCGGCCGCGTGGATGAAGTCGGTGACGGCCTCGGCGCGCGCCTCCGAGGGGCCGATCGGATCCGCCAGCGCCAGTGCCACACCGTTGCGGCGCTGGTAGACCACGATGCCGCCGTTCACCCTGGCGTAGTTGTTGCCGTCCCACGTCGTCATCCACGAGAGCGTTCCGCCGCCGTGCGTGCGCAGCTCGTGCTTCACGTCGTCCACGGTGGGCGCGGGCTGGATGCCGAGCTTCGCACGGCGCTTGGCCCGGAAGGCACGGCGCACCCAGACCAGGTATACGAGCATGATCAGCCAGAGGAAGCCGTTGGCCAGCTCGAGCTCGGTCTCTCCATCCCAGCGCACGTCGAGCTGAGCTTGGCTGAACACGGTGATCAGGGTGAGCACGAGGGCGGCGATCACGACGTTGAAGATCCCGAGCAGGAGGGCGAGCACCCACGCGAAGCGTCGGCCCCGGCGCAGGCCGTTCACGAGCACGAGGATCACGACCAGGTCGATCGCGAGGCTGATGAATCCGCCGGAGACGGGTTCCGTCGGGCCGAACGGGCCGTCCGTCGGCAGGAGCGTGGTGATGATCTCGACCGCGCCGAGCACCAGCATCGCCACGACCGCGATCAGCCGCTGCTCGCGCACGGTGGTGTGCCGAACCCGCAGCGTGCGGTCCACGACGAGGATCAGCAGCACGGCGAGCAGATGCTCGAGGTCGGCGACCTTGCCCCAGAAGAGCATCGCGATGAACACGAAGCCGAGCAGGATGAGCCAGCCGCGTACCCTCCACGGCGGGCGGAAGAGGCCGACCGCCGCGGCGATGCACGCCATGGTGCCGCCGGACGCTCCCACGTCGAGCGCCTGCGCCTGCTCGGTCGCCCAGGCCCAGGGGAACTGCGAGAGCAGGTACAGCAGCAGTGCGGTGGCGAAGATCGCGAACAGCTGACCGATCGCGTAGTAGGCCAGCGCCACGCGCGATCCGCGACGGTACTCCAGGTAGGCCATTCCCCAGAAGCCGGCGATCGTGAACACGTACACCCAGGGCTGATTCACGAAGAACGTGCCGGTGACGGGCGTCCACCACTTGCCGTCGACGAGGTTCGGCAGTCCGTAGGCGACGGTCTTGAACAGCGCCGTGTCTTCGAAGGGCGACCAGAGTCCACCCCAGATGATCCCCACCACGAGGATGAGCAGCACCATCGTGAGGGTCGCCGGGATCCGCCGGACGACGGCGATCCACGGACGCGGAGAGGGGGAGTGCTCCTCAGTCATGCGCTCAGCGTAGCGAGGGAGGCCCCGTCTCCGCGGAGGCCGCTCCTACTCGCCGCGGAGAACCCGGCGGAGATCGGCGATCTCCTCATCGGCCATGCCGCCGCTTCGCAGATACCCCGCGACATCGCCGTGGTTCGCGATGATCCAGTCCATCGCCGCCTCGATGGCCGACGCCGGAGACTTGGTCGCCAGGGTCGTCAGCGCCGGGGTGAGCGGAACTCCGAGCGAGGTGATCAGCCCCGTGAGCGCTTCGGCGAACCCGCGCGCGAGGTTCTTCTCGGTCAGCGTGTAATCCGCGACGATCGCCTCTCGAGGCACCTCGGCGACGAGCAGCAGGATGGCGGCGGCGAGACCGGTGCGGTCCTTGCCCGCGGTGCAGTGGAACAGCACGCCGGGCCGAGTGGTGCGGGACGACTCCAGCACCGTGCGGGCGATGGTCGCGAACTGCGCTGCACTCGCCTCCAGGATCGAGATGTACAGCTCCTCCAGGGTGGGCACCCGCTTCAGCACCTCGGCGACCTGGGTCACCGAGAGTCCGGCGCTGCCAGCCGCAGGAAGCAGTTTCTTGACCATCTCGTCCATCGCGCCGCCCTGCATGGGAAGAGCCAGCAGCGTCACGCTGCCGTCATCGGGCAGACGATCTGCGGCACGGGCCCGCTCGCCATCGGTGCGCAGATCGATCACGGTGCCGATGCGGAGGTCGGCGAGCGCCTGCAGCCCCTCGTCGGTGAGCGAAGCGAGGGCATCCGACCGGAAGAGGAGGCCCGATGCGAGCCGACCGCCTCCGGAGGTCGGGAACCCGGCGAGTTCACGAGCGTTGTGGGTCGTCTGCAAAGCGGTCGAGATATCGATGGTCATTCTGGCCCTCTCCTGGGTATGCGGCCAGAATATCGGTGCGGCGGGACCGCGCGGCTTCGACACGGAAGCGGCGCGACCCCGCCCGCCGGGTCAGCCGTTCACGGCCTTCTCGATGGCCTCCTCGACGTCGTCCCACTCCTGCAGCTCGACCTTCACACCATCCACGAAGAAGCTCGGCGTGCTGTCCACCCCGAGCTTCTCGCCATCGGCCTTGTCGGACTGCACGCGCTCCGCGGTGGCCGCATCCGCGATAGCCGCGTCGTACGCGGCCATGTCGAGGCCGAGCTCCTCGGCGAACCCGCGGAACACCTCGGGCGTCTCCTCGGACTGCTCGCCCCACTGCGCCTGGGTCTCGAACAGGCGGTGGTACATGTCCTCGAAGCGATCCTGCTGACCGGCGGCCTCCGCGGCCAGGGCCGCCTGGGTGGAGTTGATGTGACCGGGCAGGGGGAAGTAGCGCACGACGTAGGTGATCTCGCCGTCGTACTTCTCTCGGAGATCTTCGACGACGGGGTAGAACGCCGCGCACGCCTCGCACTCGAAGTCGAGGAACTCGACGACGGTGACGGCGCCCTCGCCCCCGTCGTCGAGCACATGGGAATCGGTGCGGACGGTCGGCTTCGGCTCCCCGCCTTCGGCCGGTGCGGTGGGTTGTTGCTGGCTGATCGCGAACACGACACCGGCGATCAGCAGGACGATGGCGACGGCGATGGCGATCAGGGTCGCTTTGACAGAGTTCTTCATGGGGTCTCCAGACACAGGGGTACGACGAGGGAAGGATGCCGCCGTGGGCGGCTCGATGCGCGCGTCGGTGTCAGGTACGGGAGATCGACAGCTGGGTGAGGCTGAGAGCCGGGACGATGACGAGCGGACCGGCGCGGCGGGGCGACGACCTGCCGAGGTCCCGGGTGCCGAGCGGTCGGGTTCTGTGGGCGATGAGCTGCCGGAACACCAGGACCAGCGCGACCCCGCCGAGGACGGCGAGCACGCAGATCCCCACACTCGACGAGAGCACATCGATCGTCGTCGTCGCCTCCTGGCCGTCTGCGACGGACGCGGCCCCCGGCGATTCCGAGACACCGGAGGCAAGGCACAGCGTCGCGTGCACATCGGCGGAGCCACGAGAGGTCGACCACGCGCCCACGACGAGCAGGAGCGCGAGGCCGACGGCGATGATCACCCGGGCGACCAGCATCCGCTCGGCCCGCGCTCGCGGCATCAGATCCGGCGAGGGGGGCAGCATTTCCCGCGCAGTCTAGCAACGGAGCCTCTGCCGTCTCCGGGGCCGTGGTGCTCTCGACACGCCTACACTGGAAGGGTGGCGAGACTACTGATCGTCGGCGGCTTCCTCGCCGCCGTGTTCTGGGTGTTCAGCATCGTCGACTGCGCAGTGCAGCCGGCGACGCGGCACCGTGGTGTGTCCAAGCCCATCTGGCTCGCGATCGTGGTGATCCTCCCCGTGATCGGCGGCATCCTCTGGTTCGTGATCGGCCGCCGGCGCGCGAACGATCCCGGTGTCCGTCCGGTGATCGCACCGGATGACGACCCCGCGTTCCTCCGCAGCATCAGCAAGACCGAGCAGGATGCGCGCATCCGCCGTCTCGAAGAGGAGCTCGCCCGTCTGGACGAGGAGACCGACGAGCCTCCCGCCACGGACCAGCGCCCGTGACCTCATCGCCGGCGATGGATGCTGCGGCGTCCCTGATCGCCGACCTCGTCGCCCAGGGCGTGCGCGACATCGTGGTGTCTCCGGGCTCGCGTTCGCAGGCCCTCGCGCTCGCCGCGGTGCGCGCCGCCGACGAAGGACACTTGCGCGTGCATGTGCGCATCGATGAGCGTGTCGCCGGTTTCACCGCACTCGGCATCGCTCGCGAGACCCGAGTGCCGACGGCGGTGGTGTGCACCTCGGGGACGGCCGTCGCCAACCTCCTTCCCGCGGTGATGGAGGCGTTCCACTCCGGGGTGCCGATGCTGCTGCTCACCGCCGACCGTCCGCCAGAGCTGCGCGGGGTCGGCGCCAACCAGGCGACGATCCAGAACGCTCTGTTCCACCCGTGGGTGCGCGACGAGCTCGATGCTCCGGTGCCGGGCGACGGCGAGTGGACCGGGCTCGCCGAACAGGCCGTGGCCGCCGCGATGGGCGCTCGCGAGGTCGAGAGCGGCCTCCGTGGCATCGCCGGACCAGTGCATCTGAATCTTCCGTCCAGAGAGCCCCTCTCGGGCGATCTGCCCTCCATCGTCGTCCTCAGGGGAGACGCGCCCGAGGCGCTGCGCGACGAACCCTTCGTGCTCGACCGCGGGCCGCGCACCGTCGTGATCGCGGGCGCCGACGCCGGTCCCGATGCCGAAGAGATCGCGCACTCCGGGGGCTGGCCGCTGATCGCCGAGATCGTGAGCGGTGCGCGGTTCGGGCGGCAGGTCGTGCACGGCTACCGTCGCCTGCTGGCCCGGGAGGATCTCGGCGGACGCATCGAACGGGTCGTGGTGCTCGGGCACCCGACGCTCAGCCGCGAGGTCGCGTCGCTCCTCTCCCGTCACGACGTGGATGTGGTGGCGGTGCACCGCGGCGGCGAGGAACTCAACCTCAACCACCGCACGCGCGGGGTCGACGCCGTCATCGTCGCCCCCGGCGCCGTCGACCGCGCCTGGCTCGGCGAGTGGATGCGGGCGTCTGCTGCGGAGATCGTCGATCTGAGCGAGCACGCCCCCGATCCCGAGGCGCTGGCCTCCACCGACTTCGCGGCGCGCCGGGAGGCGGTGAAGGCCGAGCTCGACGCGGTCCGCCGTCCGCTCGACCGTGAACTGCTCGCCGACGCGGTGTGGCGCGCCACCTGGCCGCACGACCGTCTGGTGTTCGGCTCCTCCCGGCTCGTCCGGGTCGCCGATCAGGTGCTGGGCGGCAAGAAGGTCCCCGTCCACGCCAACCGCGGCCTCGCCGGCATCGACGGCACGATCGCCACCGCGACCGGCATCGCCATCGCCAGTCAGGCCGCCGGTGCGCCCGGGGTCACCAGGGTGCTGCTGGGCGACCTCGCGTTCCTGCACGACGTCGGCGCCCTGCTGCTGCCGCCCGACGAGACAGAGCCCCGACTGCAGGTCATCGTCGGCAACGACGGCGGGGGGACGATCTTCGACTCCCTCGAGGTGGCATCCTCCGCACGTCCCGGCGACCTCGACCGCGCCTTCTACACGCCGCACACCGTCCGCTTCGAGCACCTCGCCCTCGCCTACGGCTGGGAGTATCAGCGGGTCACCACCCGCACCGCACTCGATCAGGCGCTGACCTCGCCCCGCGGCGGACGTCAGATCATCGAGGTGCCGCTGGAGCGTTGACTGGCAGGATGTGCGTATGGACGCGCACACCTGGACGCAGACGCTGCGAGTCGACGAGGGTTTCCGCCTCGCCGATCTCGACCCGGACGCCAAGCCCGGATACGACCACGGCAAGGCTCGCGGGGTCGCCGACCTCGCCGCCCGCCTGGCAGACCTGAACGTGCTGCAGGAGCGGCTGTTCGCCGAGAGCCGTGCCGGAGTGGCCAAGGATGCGGTGCTCCTGGTGCTTCAGGCCATGGACTCCGCCGGCAAGGGCGGGATCGTGCGGCACGTGGTCGGGGGCGTCGATCCGCAGGGGGTCGCGCTCGCCGCGTTCAAGGCGCCGACGGCCGAGGAGCGCGAGCACGACTTCCTCTGGCGCATCGAGAAGCGTCTGCCCGATCCCGGTTTCATCGGCGTCTTCGACCGCTCCCACTACGAGGACGTGCTGATCGGACGGGTTCGCGAGCTCGCCCCGCCCGCGGAGATCGAGCGCCGCTACGACGCGATCAACGAGTTCGAGGCTCGCGTCGCGGCATCCGGTACGCGCATCGTCAAGGTCATGCTGCACATCTCGCCCGAAGAGCAGAAGACGCGGCTGATGGAACGCCTCGACCGTCCGGACAAGCACTGGAAGTACAACCCGGGCGATGTGGATGAGCGGTTGGTGTGGCCGCAGTACATGCAGGCCTACCAGACCGTGTTCGATCGCACCTCGACCGCGGTGGCTCCGTGGCACGTGATTCCGGCGAACGCCAAGTGGTACGCGCGACTGGCCGTGCAGGAGCTGCTGCTCGCGGCGCTGGAGGACATCGACCCCGAGTGGCCGCGCGCCGACTTCGACGTCGAGTCCGAGAAGAAACGCTTGGCCGCCAGCTGAGCGTCGGTCTCTGTGGTCAGGCCAGGGCGTCGACCAGGGGGCGGAACTTCACGCGCGTCTCGAGCAGTTCGCTCTCCGGATCGGATCCGGCGACGATCCCGGCGCCCGCGTAGGCCGTGACCCCGATCTCGTCCTGGCGCACGGTGAACTGGGCGCAGCGCAGGGCGATCGCCCACTCGCCGTTGCCCGCGGCATCCACCCAGCCCACAGGTCCCGCGTAGCGACCCCGGTCGAACGGCTCGAGCTCGCGGATCGCGGCGATGGCCGAGGGGGTCGGTGTGCCGGCGACGGCGGCGGTGGGGTGGAGCACGCGCACCAGGTGGAGCGCCGACTCGCCGTCGCCCAGTTCACCTTCGACGTCGGTCGCCAGGTGGAACAGGTTCGGCAGCTTCAACAGGAAGGGCTGTTCGCTCGCGGCCAGCGCCCGCGTGTGGGCCCGCAGCGAGGCGAGCACGCTCTGCACGGCGTACTGATGTTCGTCGAGGTCCTTGGTGCTGGAGGCGAGGTGTGCGGAAGCGGCGGTGTCGGCATCCGCGTCGGCGCCGCGGCCGATCGTGCCGGCCAGCACCCGCGCGGTCACGGTTCCCTCGTGCACGGTGACGAGGGTCTCCGGACTCGCGCCGATCAGCCCGTCCACCGCGAACGCCCAGGTGTCGGGGTAGCCGCTGGAGAGGGCACGCACCAGTCGGCGCAGGTCGGACCCCGCCGGGATGCTGCCTGTCAGGTCGCGGGCGAGCACGACCTTGCTGAGCTCTCCGTCGGCGATGCGGGCCAGGGCGCGGCGCACCGAGTCCTGGTAGCCCTGCGGGCTCTGCGCTCCGGGGCCGACGGTGCCGGCCCAGTGCGGGCCGTAGGGCTGTGTCGCGAGTTCATCAGCGTTCCCCGGGGCATCGGCGACGCGGATCGTCGTGCGCCAGAACCGGTCCCCGTGTCGTCCCAGAACCTGCGTCGGCAGCATGAGCACGCTGTCCGCTGCCGAGTCCTCGTCGAACGTGAAGGCGCCGAAGGCCACGAGCCCGGTGCCGGGGAGTCCCACCGGGTCGGAGATCTCGGCCTGCGCTGCCATGTCCCGCCACAGGGTCGCGAGCTTCTCGGTGCGCGACTGATCGCCGCCCGCGGGAGGCCGCAGCTCCGCCAGGGTCTCGCCGACGGCGACGATCCCGTCTCCGCGGCGCAGCCACGCGAGCGGGCGGGAAGGGTCCGCATAGGCCAGGAGGTCTTCGACCGGCTCGATCTCTGTGGTCTCCACGACCAGGTGGGTGGTGTGCACGCGTCCAGCCTATGCCGCTCAGGGAGCGTGGATTCTCGTGGTCGTAGGGTGAGCGGATGAGCGATGCACGCCCCGCACCCGGCACGGAGATGGTCTTCCAATGGCGCAAGTGGGACGGATCACCGCACTGGCGGCACGAGTGCGTCTACCTCGGCGCCGACGAGTGGGGCGACTGGATAGGGCAGCCCGTCGGATGGCACAGCGTGCGCCCCGGCGCCGAGTTCCATGCCGGGGGTCCGAACGTCACCCTGGTTCCCCCGAGCGGTGACCACGCGCTGACCGTCAACCGCCGCCATCGCCGGGGGATGCGCATCTACATCGACCTGGGGTGGGACATCCATTGGTCCGATGATCCGCTGCTGGCGACCGGGATCGACATGGACCTCGATGTGGTGCGCGTCGAGGGTGCACGAGGGACCTGGGTCGACGATCGCGACGAGTGGGCCGAGCACAGTGCGCGCTACGGCTACCCGGCCGACGTCATGGCGCACCTCGAGGGCCTCGCGCTCGACCTCGAGGAGCGGGTGCGCGCGCAGATCGCTCCGTTCGACGACGCCACCGCCGATTCCTGGCTCGACCGCCTCGAAGCCCTGGGCCTCGCGCCTAGACTGAACTCGTGACCTCGAACGAGAAGAACCGCGCCGATCTCGGCAAGGACCCCGCCCGCGTCAGCGGCATGTTCGACCAGGTCGCCGCAGGGTATGACCGCACCAACACGGCGATGACGTTCGGCAACGACGTCCTGTGGCGCGCGGCGACCACCCGGGCGGTCGCTCCGAAGCCGGGGGAGCGGATCCTCGACCTCGGCGCGGGCACGGCGTCATCGTCGGCCTCCCTCGCACGCAGCGGGGCCGAGGTGGTCGCGGCCGACTTCTCCCCGGGCATGCTCGCGGAGGGCGAGCGTCGACACGGCGCGATGCGCAACCTGTCGTTCGTGCAGGCCGATGCCACCGATCTGCCGTTCCCCGACGCGACTTTCGACGCGGTCACCATGTCGTACGCGCTGCGCAACGTCAACGACCCGAAGAAGGCCCTGAGTGAGCTCTACCGCGTGACCAAGCCGGGGGGCAGGCTCGTCATCAACGAGTTCTCGACCCCGCCGGGCAAGCTCTTCCGCGGGGCGTACCGCTTCTACAACGCCCAGGTGCTGCCGCGGGTGGCTCGCGTCGCCGGCACCAACGGCGACGCCTACGACTATCTGAACGAGTCGATCATTCAATGGCCTGACCAGAAGCGACTCTCCGCCTGGATCCGCGAGGCGGGCTGGGCCGAGGTCGCCTATCGCAACCTCACCTTCGGCATCGTGGCCCTGCACAGAGCGCGCAAGCCGGAGTGAACCTTCCGGGCGAAACCGTGACATCCGACGAAGGTAGGCTGGGAACGTGACTTCGAGCCCCATCGCCCCGGGTTCGCGACTGGCGAGCCGTCTCGGCTTCAGCGATCGCGTCTTCATCGGTCCTGCCGCCCGACGTGTCGCGCGCGCCATCGAAGACGGGCTGGAGCTCGTCGAGACCGGACTGGCAGACGACGTCCGCGTCGCCGATCCACTGGCCGACGCCGCCAGCCGCTACCTGTACGAGGCCGGCGGCAAGCGCATCCGTCCGGTGCTCACGCTCCTCGCCGCACAGCTCGGCGACGGGAACACCCCCGAGGTCATCGACGTGGCCAAGGCGCTCGAGATCACGCACCTCGGCTCGCTGTACCACGACGACGTCATGGACGGAGCCGACCGCCGCCGCGGAGTACCCGCCGCCCACGCCGTGTGGGGCAACAACATCGCGATCCTCACGGGCGACATCCTGTTCTCCCGCGCCAGCCAGCTGATGTCCCGGCTGGGCGAACGCGCCATCCGGCTCCAGGCCGACACCTTCGAGCGACTCGTGCTCGGTCAGATGCACGAGACCCTGGGCCCGCAAGAGGGCGACGACCCCATCGAGTTCTACATCCAGGTGCTCGCCGACAAGACGGGTTCCCTGATCGCCGCGGCCACGCAGGGCGGCGTGATCTTCTCCAACGCCCCCTCGGAGTACGAAGAGCCGGTACGCGTGTACGGCGAGAAGATCGGCGTCGCGTTCCAGCTTCTCGACGACGTGATCGACCTCTCGGCCAAGCCGGAGGAGACGGGCAAGGTGCCGGGGACCGACCTGCGTGCGGGCGTTCCGACCATGCCCTACCTGCTGCTCAAGGCCGAGGGAGACGCGGACGCCATCGACCTCGCAGCCCGCATCGACGAGGGCGTGGCCCTCATCGCCGACGGTGCCGACCCCGCCATCCTCGACGGGCCGCTGGACGCGCTGCGCGACCACCCGGTGACGCAGAAGACCCTCGAGCTCGCGCACGCGTGGACCCGGGATGCCGTCGACGCTCTCCAGCTGCTCCCTCGCGGCACTGTGCGCGAGGCGCTGACCCGATTCGCTGAGACCCTCGCCGAACGCTCCAGCTGACTCTGTGCGGGCGGCCCGTCAGGGTTGCGCGCCGGCTCTGCGACGGCATACGAAAGGACCTCCCATGACCAAGCTCAGACTGGCCATCGTCGGTGCGGGCCCCGCCGGCATCTATGCGGCGGACATCCTGCTGAAGGCGGAGCGCAAGTTCGACGTCTCGATCGACCTCTTCGAGCAGCTCCCCGCACCGTACGGGCTGGTGCGCTACGGCGTCGCGCCCGACCACCCGCGCATCAAGGGCATCGTCAACGCCCTCCGAGACGTGCTCGACCGTGGTGACATCCGCCTGTTCGGCAACGTCCGCTTCGGCGAGGACATCACTCTCGACGACCTCAAGAAGCACTACAACGCGGTGATCTTCGCGACCGGGGCCATCCGCGACACGTCGCTGGACATCCCCGGCATCGATGCGGTCGCCTCTTACGGCGCTGCGGACTACGTCAGCTGGTTCGACGGCCACCCCGATGTTCCGCGTGAATGGCCGCTGGATGCCGCCTCGGTCGGCGTGCTCGGCAACGGCAACGTCGCCCTCGATGTCGCCCGCATGCTGGCCAAGCACGCGGAGGACCTGCTCGTCACCGAGGTGCCGGCCAACGTCTACGAAGGCCTCAAGGCCAGCCAGGTCACCGACGTGCACGTCTTCGGGCGTCGCGGACCGGCGCAGGTCAAGTTCACGCCGCTCGAGCTGCGCGAGCTCGGCGAACTGCGCGATGTCGACATGGTCGTCTACGACGAGGACTTCGACTACGACGACGCCGCGAAGGACGCCGTCGCCAGCAACAAGCAGGTGATGGTCATCGACCGCATCCTGCAGTCCTGGCGCAAGCGCGATTCGGTCAACAACGCCGGAGGCACGGCGTCGCGACGCCTGCACCTGCACTTCTGGGCGAAGCCGGTCGAGGTCCGCAAGGACGACAACGGTCGCGTCGCGGCCCTCGTGTACGAGCGCACCCGGCCCGACGGCCAGGGTGGCGCGGTCGGCACGGGAGAGCTGCGCGAGGTGCCCCTCCAGGCGCTGTACCGTGCCATCGGCTACTTCGGCTCGCCGCTTCCCGGTGTTCCCTTCGACAAGAAGCACGGTGTCATCCCGAACCGTGAGGGTCAGGTGCTCGCCAAGGACTCGAACGAACGCGTGCCCGGCATCTACGCGACCGGATGGATCAAGCGCGGCCCCGTGGGGCTGATCGGGCACACCAAGTCCGACGCGATGGAGACCGTGCGTCACATCATCAACGACCAGAGCGCGTGGTGGCACCCGGAGGACCCCTCGGAGGAGTCCATCGTCGAGCTCCTTCAGGAGCGCGGCGTGCGCTGGACCGACCTGGACGGGTGGCACCGGCTCGACGAGCACGAGATCGCCCTCGGTGCTCCGGCGGAGCGCGCCAGAGTCAAGGTCGTCCCGCGTGACGAGATGGTCCGGGTCTCACGCGGCGAGTAGAGCCGTCACGGTCGGGCCTCCCGCACCCGGTCGCGCGCTCGGCTAGCCTGGCGACGACGGGGGAGGAACGCATGACCGAGTGGATCCCGGATGTTCTCGGTGACGAGTTCGAGCAGCTGACGCTCGATCTCGGCACGGATGACCAGGGGCCTGTCGTTGCGACCCTCGTGCGCGCACTGCCGAGGAGGCCGAGCCTGTGGGCGCGGGCGAGCGGCCGCCGACCGCTTCTCGACGGGGTCGATGTGCTGTACGTGCACGGCTGGTCCGACTACTTCTTCCAGAAGCGGCTGGCCCGGTTCTGGACTTCGCGTGGCGCCCGCTTCTTCGCTCTCGACCTGCGCAAGTACGGTCGCAGCCTGCGCGACGGCCAGACTCCCGGCTACGTCGCCGACCTCGCCACCTATGACGAGGACATCGGAGCTGCGCTGGAGGCGATGGGCCGCGGGGAGGGGGGCGCCGAGTCCGCCCGTCGACTCCTCCTGCTCGGGCACTCCACCGGGGGCCTGACGCTGAGTCTGTGGGCCTCCCGCCATCCGGGCTCCGCCGACGCGGTGATCCTCAACAGCCCGTGGCTGGAGTTCCAGTTCGCGCCGGCCCGGGCGGCGATCGCGCCGATGGTCGAGTTGCAGGCGAGACTGCGACCGATGGAGGCCGCGCCGCAGGTCGACCTCGGCTTCTACACCCGCGCGCAGCAGGAGGTCGCCGACCCGGACGATCCGATGGATGTGAACCCGGTATGGCGCCCCGCGCAGACCATGGCGGTGTACGCGGGCTGGCTGCACGCCATCCTCTCCGGCCACAAGGCGGTGGCGTCGGGGCTGTCGATCACGGCGCCCGTGTGCGTGCTGCTGTCGGCACGATTCGTGCCGCCGACCCGGTGGTCGGACGACCTCACGTCAGCCGACTCGGTGCTCGTGGTCGACGACATCGCCCGCGCAGCGCTCCGGCTCGGTCCCAGCGTCACCGTGGAGCGCATCGACGGCGCGCTGCACGACGTCTTCCTCTCCCGGCACGAGGCGCGCGAAGACGCCTACCGGCGGTTGGACCGATGGGTGACCGGGTGGCGCGCGGCGCAGTGAGCTCTCACAGGTAGTACATCTCCCTGACGAGGCGCTCGGCGCTGTCGCCGTCGCCGCTGCGCACGGCGTCGCCGAAGTCGACGTAGATCTGCGCCATCCGTGCGCGATCGGACGGCGGGACCACCCAGTCGCGGAGGTTGCGGAACAGGACCATGCTCGCGTCGTCGATCAGCGTGCGATGCTGCGCGTTGCCGCTGTGCTCGCCGAGGTAGGAGAACACCGCCCATCGGGCGTTCGAGGTGCCGGCACCGTCTTCCAGAGCTGCGCGCATGGCGTTGACCAGCGCGAGCACATGCTCGCGTTGAGCGGCCGTGATCTGCGGCACCGCCAGTCGCGCGGCGATTCCCGCCTGGTAGCCGGCGAACACGAGCGATTGGGCGATGGTCTCCGCCGTCACCGCCGTGACCTCCGTGTACCGGCTCGGGTACATCGTGACCATTCCCAGCCGTTCCAACCGCTGGAGTGCCTCGCGTACCGGTGTCCGTGACACGTGCAGTTCTTCCGCGACATCGACATCGCGGATGCGCTCACCCGCGGCAAGCGTGCCGTCGATGATCTGCCTGCCGATGTGGTGGAAGACCTCCTCGGCCAAGAGCTGCTTGCTCTCGCCGACGTTCGTCGATCCGATATTCCCCATGGATCCGCCCCCAGTTGCCCTTCTGATCCCGAGCGCCCCATGATTCGCCCGGGAGGGCAACTACATCATGAAGTCGCGTCGGATGCCAATATCCCCCACCTGAGTCGGCAGTCCGCGTGGGGGCGCGCATCGTGGCTCAGGTGGGCTCGTCGTGCCCGTGTTCTTCGTGCTCGTGGTTTCCGTGGCCGGCGGATGCTGGGCATCCGCCGGCCACCGAAGACGCGAGCGCATGGAACTGCCGCGGCCTCGTCCCCACGAGGGCAAGCTCGCAATCCCGAAATCGCGTAGCCCTACGACGGCAGTGCGTCACGCGGCGTTCGCGTCATCGGTCGCATCGAGTCGACCGCTTCCAGTCTTGGGTACCTAAACCCATATATCAGTATGCAATCCAACAATGACGAGAGAGGGGGCCGAGTGCGCTGCACTCGACCCCCTCTCTCGATGTGTCCCGGTGGGTTACCGGTAGTTGATGAACTGCAGGTCCAGGTCGAGGTCGGCGCCCTTGAGCAGCGCGATGACCGACTGCAGGTCGTCGCGGCTCTTGGACTGCACACGCAGCTCGTCGCCCTGGATCTGGCTCTTCACGCCCTTGGGGCCCTCGTCGCGGATGATCTTGTTGATCTTCTTCGCGTTCTCCGAGGAGATGCCGTCCTTGAGTGTCGAGACGATGCGGAACTCCTTGCCGCTGGCGAACGGGTCGCCCGACTCGAGGCTCTTCAGCGAGATGCCACGCTTGATGAGCTTGGACTGGAACACGTCGAGCACGGCCTTGGCCCGCTCCTCGGTGTTCGCGATGATCAGGATGCTCTCGCCGCTCCAGGCGATCGACGCACCCGTGCCCTTGAAGTCGTAGCGCTGCTCGATCTCCTTGCGGGCCTGGTTCAGGGCGTTCTCCGCCTCCTGGTGGTCGACCTTCGAGACGATGTCAAATGAGCTGTCAGCCATGGTTTCATCCTACTCAGGGGCTCAGGGCGTACACGTTGTCGGAGATCCGGGTGGCTCCGTCCGGCGTGGGGTAGTCGTCGGGGACCAGCACGAAGTGACCGGCCGGGCCGCTCATCTCCACGGGGCCGCGTTCGCCGCCACACGCCATGATTCCCGCCGTCTCGTCCCGGTAGGCGAGCACGCAGACCGTTCCCTGGTCGACCCCGCGCAGCACCCACAGCGAGCTGCCGGAATGCTCACCGACGAACCGCCCAGATGAGAGCTCGGCGACGTCGCCGGAGTCCTGCTCGATGAACGCGTCCGGCAACGCGTCCGCGGGTTCGACATCGCGCTCCAGCACCGCGTAGCCCGTGGTGAACGCGGTGCACCCGCTCAGCGCGGCCGCCGACAGCGCCAGCACGAGACCTGTCGTCATCCGGGCGATGCGGTGCGAGCCGTGAGCCATTCCAGCAGTCTACGGGTCTCGCTTCCCCGCCTCATGGAAGCGTTTTCACATCCCAGCAGCGCTCCGTTCTCTATCACGGGTTGATATCAACGCCTTCTCTCATTGCAAACGCCGCTGATTTCGATGCATACTGTAAGCGCTTGCAGTCCTTGCAGGTGATCAGCACTGAGAGAGGCACACACCAATGAAGGTGAACAAGAGGGGCATCGTCGCCGCGGGCGCGATCGCCATCGTTTCGACTCTGACGCTTGCCGGCTGCTCCACGGGGACCAGCAGCGACGACACCTCCGGCTCCGACGACAGCGGGAAGCTGGTCGTGTGGGTCGACGCCGAGCGCGTCGACGCACTGCAGGGCGCTGCAGACGCCTACCAGGAGAAGACCGGCGTCAAGGTCGAACTCACGGGCAAGTCGGTCGACGACATGAAGGACGACTTCATCCAGCAGGTTCCGACCGGCAAGGGCCCCGACGTCGTCATGGGCGCGCACGACTGGCTGGGCGAGCTCTCCACGAACGGCGTCGTCGCACCCATCGAGCTCGGCGACAGCTCCGAGGACTACCTCCCGGTCGCGCTGCAGGCCGCCACGTACGACGGCACCGTGTACATGCTCCCGTACGCCGTCGAGAACATCGCGGTGCTGCGCAACGTCGACCTGGTTCCGGCCGCCGCGACCAGCTTCGACGACATGCTCTCGAAGGGGACCTTCGTCGTCGAGCAGGGTACCGAGGGCAACCCGTACCACCTCTACCCGTTCCAGACGGCGTTCGGCGCCCCGGTGTTCGGCACCGACGACACGGGCAGCTACGACTCCACCGATCTCCAGCTCGGCAGCGAGGGCGGCTTCGCGTTCGCGGACTGGCTGGGCGCACAGGGCGCTGCGGGCGTTCTGAACACCGACATCGACGGCGAGATCGCCAAGCAGCAGTTCCTCGACGGCACCGCGGCCTTCTGGCTCACCGGTCCGTGGAACGTGGGCGCTGCAACCGACGCGGGCATCAACGTCGCGATCGACCCGATCCCGAGCCCGACCGGTGAGACCGCTTCGCCGTTCGCCGGCGTGAAGGGCTTCTTCGTGAGCTCGGAGTCGAAGAACAAGGTCGCCGCGAACGACTTCCTCGTCAACTACATCGGCACCGAAGATGTGCAGCTCGACCTGTTCAAGGCCGGCAACATCCTCCCCGCCCTGACCGCAGCCGCCGACACCGCGGCCGCCGACCCGATCATCGCCGGCTTCCAGGCCGTCGGCGCCGACGCGGTGCCGATGCCCGCGATCCCGGCCATGGGCGCGGTCTGGGAGTTCTGGGGCGTGGCCGAGGCCGCGGTCATCAACGGCGAAGACCCGGCGACGACGTGGCAGAAGCTCGTCGACGACGTGACCGCCGCGATCAAGTAACAGCCAGAACACGGACTCTGCCGGGGTGGGCCTTCGCCCGCCCCGGCAGGATCATGACGAGGATGACATGACAGACACCGACGAGCGCACAGCTCCTCCGACCAGACGTCAGCGCCAGGCCGCGAAGATCGCGGAGGCCGCATCCGGACCGATCGGCTGGATGCTGCTGAAGATCCTCCTGCTGGCCGTCGTCGACGCGATCGCGCTCTACGCCGCTTTCGTGCTCTTCGCTCAGCGGGAATGGTTGATCCTCGGCATCGTCGTGGCGGTCGCCGTCCTCGTCAACTACATCTACTTCTCCCGCAAGCGCATCGCCGCGAAGTACCTCACTCCCGGCATCATCTTCCTGGTCATCTTCCAGGTGTTCACGCTGCTCTACACCGGGTACATCGGGTTCACGAACTACGGCACCGGGCACAACGGCACCAAGGACCAGGCGATCTCCTCCCTCCTCGCCTCGGCGCAGGAGCGGGTCGAGGACTCGCCGACCTACCCCGTGACGGTCGTCGAGCAGTTCGGCACCTACGGTCTGCTCGTGACGGACCCGGAATCCGGCGACGCGCTCCTCGGTACAGCGCAGCAGCCGCTGGAAGAGGTCGACGCCCGGTTCGAAGACGGCACGGCCGTCGCCGTCGACGGGTGGACCACACTCCCGCTCGCGACTGTCTTCACGCTCTCCGAAGAGCTGGAGAAGCTGTCGGTGCCGTTCAGCGACGACCCGAACGACGGCAGCCTGCGCGCCCCGGACGGGCAGAAGGGCTACCTGTACGTCTCGACGCTGGAGTACGACGAGGCCGCAGACACCATCACCGACACCACGACGGGGACCGTCTACTCCGATACGGGTGACGGGGCCTTCACCGCCGAGGGCGGCGAGCAGTTGCTTCCCGGTTGGCAGACCACCGTGGGCTTCGACAACTTCATCCGCGCGGTCACCGACTCCTCCATCCGCGGACCGCTCATCTCGGTCACCCTCTGGACGTTCGCGTTCGCTCTGATCTCGGTCGCGACGACGTTCTTCCTCGGCCTTCTCCTGGCCCTGGTGTTCAACAACACCCGCATGCGGTTCCGCAACGGCTACCGGATCATCCTGATCCTCCCGTACGCGTTCCCCGCGTTCCTGTCGGCGCTCGTCTGGGCCGGAATGATGAACGAGAGCTTCGGCTTCATCAACCAGGTGATCTTCGGCGGTGCCGAGATCCCGTGGCTCACCGACCCCGCCCTCGCGAAGGTGTCGGTGCTGCTGGTGAACCTGTGGCTCGGCTTCCCGTACATGTTCCTCGTCTGCATGGGCGCCCTGCAGGGCATCCCCGAGGATGTGAACGAAGCCGCGGTGATGGACGGCGCGAACCCGTGGCAGGTCTTCCGCCGGATCAAGCTGCCGCTGCTGCTGGTCACCGTCGCACCGCTGCTGATCTCATCGTTCGCGTTCAACTTCAACAACTTCAACCTGATCTACATGCTCACGAAGGGCGGCCCGCGCTTCAGCGACGTGTCCATCCCCGTCGGGCACACCGACATCCTCATCTCGATGGTCTACAAGGTGGCCTTCACGGGGCAGACGCGTGACTACGGTCTGGCGTCGGCCTTCACGATCCTGATCTTCATCGTGGTCGCCACGATCTCGATCATCAGCTTCCGCAAGACCAAGGCCCTCGAGGAGCTGAACTGACATGAGCACCACCAGCCCCACCACCGAGCGATCCGCCGCCACTCGCTCCACCGATGGCGTGCAGAGCCTCGCCCCCCGCCGTCGCAGCTTCGGCGCCTGGTTCGCCGACACCGGATGGCGCCACCTCGTGGCGATCGTCGTGAGTGCGTTCGCCCTGTTCCCCCTGCTGTACGTGATCTCCGCCTCGCTGAACCCGAAGGGGACGCTGACGGGATCGAACCAGCTGTTCTCCGCGATCGGGATCGACAGCTACGTGCGCATCCTGAGCGACCCGCAGAACCCCTACGGCACGTGGTTCCTCAACACGCTGCTGATCGCGGTGGTCACCGGAGCGGTCACCGTCTTCATCGGCGCCTGCGCGGCATATGCCTTCTCGCGCATGCGGTTCGCCGGGCGCCGTGTGGGGCTCGTGACGATCGTGGTCGTGCAGATGTTCCCGCAGCTGCTCGCCGTCGTCGCCATCTTCCTGCTCATGTCGACACTGGGGGACTGGTTCCCCGCGATCGGTCTGAACACCCACACCGGTCTGATCCTGGTGTATCTCGGGGGAGCGCTCGGGGTGAACACCTACCTGATGTACGGCTTCTTCAACACGATCCCGAAGGAGATCGACGAGGCGGCGCGCATCGACGGCGCCGGTCACGCGCGCATCTTCTTCACGATCATCCTGCGTCTGGTCGCTCCGATCCTCGCGGTGGTCGGGCTCCTGTCGTTCATCGGCACGGTCAACGAGTACGTGATCGCGAGCGTCATGCTCGTCGACGTGGATCAGCAGACCCTCGTCGTCGGACTCACCAAGCTCGTGGCGAACCCGCGCTACGCGGACTGGTCGGCCTTCTCCGCCGGTGCGGTGATGGCGGCGATCCCGGTGATGATCCTCTTCCTCTTTCTGCAGAAGTACATCGTCGGTGGGCTGACCGCCGGAGCGACCAAGGGCTGAGCGCTTCCTGCGGGTGTCGCATCGGCGACGCCCGCAGTCGCGCGGGCGCGTGCCTCCCACTCTCTTGTCTCGCATGCTACCTTGTCATGCATGACAGCCGATGTCGGCGCCCAGATGCGCAAGGGGGTGGTCGAGTACTGCGTGCTCGGCCTGCTCGCGCGGGAGCCTATGTACGGATGGCAGCTGGCTGACGCTCTCACCGGCGCCGGCCTGATCGCCAGCATCGGCACGCTCTATCCGCTGCTGGGGCGGCTGCGTGACAACGGCTGGGTCAGTACGTTCGATCAGCCGTCCGAGTCGGGCCCGGTGCGCAGGTACTACCGGCTCACCGAGGTCGGCGTCGATCAGCTCGAGCGATTCCGCGCCCAGTGGGCACCGTTCGCCCGTGTCGTCACGGGCATCGTCGGAGAGGGACGATCATGACCGAAACCACCGCTGTCGCCCTGCGAGAGGACTTCCTCACACGACTCGATGAGGCGATGCGCGGATTGCCGCACGGCATCGCGACGGACATCCGCGGGGGCATCGTCGAAGAGCTCCAGGGACTCGACGCCGAAGCCACGGCCGTGCGCATCGCTCAGCTCGGCGATCCCGGCGCGATCGTCCGCGAGGCGCAGGCCGAGCTGCCGGCGGGTTCGCCTCTCGCGGTGCCGACGACGGCGTCCGCACCGTCGGCACCGGGTCCGTCGACGACGTCCACGCGCGGGTTCGCGATCGCCGCGGCTCTCACGCTGAGCTTCGGCGGGATCGTCGTGCCGATCGTCGGGTGGTTCGTCGGTGCCGTGCTCGTGAGTCTGAGCGCGCTCTGGAAGACGGGGGAGAAGATCGTGGCGATCGTCGTGCCGTTCGTCGCGGGCGGTCTGTCGATCCTCGTCATCTCGACGATGGTCACCATCTCCGCGTGGGAATCGAGCGGCAGCTCCTCGGGAACGGGAACCCCGCCGCCCGCCAACAATCCGTTGCTTCCTGCGTGGTACGACATGATCTGGGTCGGTCTCACGGGAATCGGCATCCTCCTCATCCCGCTCTCGGGTCTCTGGCTGCTCTGGCGCCTGCGCGGTCGCGTGGCGCGCTGACCGCCGCGGAGCAACGGCCGCCGTCGGCGTTGCGCCCGGGCTCCTGTCCCGTTCGGCCGTAGCGTGGAGGCATGGCACGAGTGGGTGGTCGCAACCTCGGGATGAGCTGGTTCGCCGGCATCGTGTGCGTCGCCATCATCGGAGCCCTCGTGTGGCTGTCGCTGCCGATTGTTCCCGTGCTCGCGCAGTTCGCCGGTGACGCACTGCGCAACGCGCTCCCCTGAAACCCAAGAGACAGTGCGGTGTCCTCGCGTATGACGACACGTCGGCACGCCTCCGCGAGCGGCCGTTCGCGCGGAGGTACCCTCACAATGCACGTATCCGATGAGAGGCGCACCCCATGAGTGACCCCGACGTTCCCCAGCCCGAGAAGCCGGCTGACGTTGACGACGTCGTCGGCAGTGCGAACGCGGGTCTGGATGCCGCCGCTGCCGCAGGTGCGGATGTTCCCGGTTCGAACGACGGCGTAGAGGAGAAGCCCGCCGCTGCGCCGGTCGATCCCGACCTCGCTGCGTTCGAAGAGGCCGAGCGCGATCACCCCGGGACTTTCGCGTCGCCGCCCCCGGCAGTGACCCCCGCTGCGTCCGTCGCGTCGAACGACTACGCCGACGAGGTCAGGACGCGCGCCGACGCCGAGTCCTCCTCCTTCTTCCCTGAGCCGGTCATCGGCGAGCCCGTCGCGTTCGGTCATGAGCAGTCGGGCATGGCGGGTGCCGCCTACGCCCAGTACGGCGATGAGGCCGACACGCGCGTCGTGCCGTCCGAACCGCTGGTCGCTGCAGCCGCGGCACAGCCGCAGCCCATCTTCGTGCAGGCTCCCGAGCCGCCCCGCGACCGCGGAAACCGTGGCACCGCGGGAGCTATCGGACTCCTCGCGACGCTCGTCTTCGCGGTGCTGTACCTCGGTGCGGCGCTGGGGCTCGGCGCGATCTCCGGTGATGTGACCGGGGAGAACATCGGGCAGACCGCGATCGCTCCGCTGACGACCTGGGGATTCTGGACGCCCGTCGTGGTCTTCTTCCTCGGCTTCTGGCTGCTCGGTGCGATCATCAACCGCGGTCGCTGGGGACTCTGGGTCGTCTTCGGCATCATCGTCGGCGTCATCGCCTATGGAGGACACATCCTCGGCCAGCTGTTCGAGGCGCCGTTCTGGAAGCTCAGCGCGAGTCAGGGGCTCGACCTCGTCGGAGAGCAGCTGCTCGCCCCGCTCGCGATCGCGGCCTTCGTGTTCGCCCGTGAGCTGACCATCTGGTTCGGAGCCTGGGTCGCCCGCAGCGGTGCCCGCAAGACCGAGTTGAACGCCGAGGCGCAGCGCGAGTACGAGCGCACCCTCGAAGCCGGCCCGACGCTGTCGAGGTAATCACGAACTCCACCATGCCGAACCCCCGCGGACCCGAGTCCGCGGGGGTTTCGGCTGTCCTGGCGGTCGTGCTCGCCACCATCAGCTTCTTCGCGCTGGCGGTCTTCGGGCTCGGAGCGCTGAGCATCGCCACCGACACGGACATCATCGCGGTACCGGACCTCGGGCAGACGCCTGGGGTGATCGGGATGCTGGCCGCCGTGGTCTCGTTCGCGCTCATGCTGTGGTCGACGCTGCGTCGACCACAGCCGTCGTATGTCGCGACGATCGCGATCGCCCTGGTCGCAGGTCTCGTCCATCTGGCAGCCGTATGGGTCGGTGTGCTCATCGCCGCAGGGAGCTTCGTGCTCGCAACCGCGGTCGCCGGCCATCTCGTGCGCGGGGGAGCGAGTGCGGTGCTCGTGCTGGCGGCGCTGATCGCCGCGTGGGGCGGGATCGCGCTGCGTCGCACCCGCGCCGAGCATCCGCGGTGGCCGTGGGAGCGCGACGACGACGAGTGACCCGCGAGTAATCGTTCCCCTCCCTCCCCGCCGGGAGCGGGAAATCGCGACGGCGACGGGCGACGCGCCGTACGCTGGTGGGGTGGAGCGTTCGTTGGAGACGCAGGTGGACCAGGCCGTCGAGGCATGGTTGCGCTGGGTGCCGCGCTGGGAGCCGGCCACCCACCGTGGTCGCGTCGCGCCGTGTCGCCGATGTCTCGGATCGCCCATCCTCTCGGCAGCCGGCATCGGGGCGAACGTGCCGCACGGTGTGCAGCACGGGTTGTCCACGCGGATCAAGACCATCGTCGATCACGCCGTTGCGGAGTACACCGCACGGAATCTGCCGATGCTGCAGCGCGAGCTCGATCAGCAGGCCGCGCGCAACCGCGCTCGCAGCTACCGTCCGGCCGAGGATCTCGATCCCGAGTTCGACGGTCTGCCCCTTGACCCCGACCCCGTGCCAGGGGCTCCGTTCCTGTTCACCATCGCCGGGCTCGCCGACGACTCCGCCGCCGAGTTGCCCGCTCTTCCTCCGCTGACGGAGGAAGCCAAGGTCGCTCTCCGGCAGGAGGTCGCCCTCGCCGACGAGTACGCCAACATGGTCGGACGCGAGATCTGCGGCATCCTGCTGCGGCACCGCATCTCGATCCAGGCCGCGATCTCGCAGCATGTGGAACCGCAGATCGAGGCACTGCTGGCCGAGCTCACCGAGTCGCTGGACTCGCCGTTCGACCCCGACGTGCCCTGACGGGTGCGGCCGACGCGCACGGTCGGAGGGGCATTCATTTGACCGTCAGGTTACGCGGCATTACACTTGATCAGGTGTGTGCACGCCTCTGCGTGTGCGCTGGGCGCCGGCACCTGCCGGTCCGCCCCCACGGCATACCCATCACACCAAAAGCTCGTCGGTTCCGACGTGCCGGTGGGTCATGATGTGAAACCCATCACGCTGTCACCGTGCAGCACTATGAGGAGAGAACGTGCCAACCATTCAGCAGTTGGTTCGCAAGGGTCGCTCGCCCAAGGTCACCAAGACCAAGGCACCGGCGCTCAAGTCGAACCCGCAGCAGGCCGGGGTCTGCACCCGCGTCTACACCACCACCCCGAAGAAGCCGAACTCGGCGATGCGCAAGGTCGCTCGTGTGAAGCTCCGCAACGGCACCGAGGTCACCGCGTACATCCCCGGTGAGGGTCACAACCTGCAGGAGCACTCGCTCGTGCTCGTGCGTGGCGGTCGTGTCAAGGACCTCCCCGGTGTGCGTTACAAGATCGTCCGTGGCGCCCTGGACACCCAGGCAGTCAAGAACCGTAAGCAGGCTCGTTCCCGCTACGGCGCGAAGAAGGGTTGAGTTAGATGCCTCGTAAGGGACCCGCCCCGAAGCGCCCCGTCGTCAACGACCCGGTATACGGCGCACCGATCGTCACCTCGCTGGTGAACAAGATCCTCGTCGACGGCAAGAAGTCGCTGGCCGAGTCGATCGTCTACGGCGCCCTCCGCGGCGTCGAGGCGAAGAACGGTCAGGACGCCGTCGCCACGCTGAAGAAGGCGCTCGACAACGTGCGCCCGACGCTCGAGGTCCGCAGCCGCCGCGTCGGTGGCTCGACCTACCAGGTGCCGGTCGAGGTCAAGCCTCACCGCGCCAACACGCTCGCTCTGCGCTGGCTCGTGAGCTACGCGAAGGGCCGTCGTGAGAAGACGATGACCGAGCGTCTGCAGAACGAGATCCTCGACGCCTCCAACGGCCTGGGTGCCGCGGTCAAGCGCCGCGAGGACACGCACAAGATGGCCGAGTCGAACCGCGCGTTCGCTCACTACCGCTGGTAAACAGCTTCGCCCGCCCCTCGGCCACTCGCCGAGGGGCGGGCACCCCCTCTTCGCAGTACGACTGCTCCAAAAGATAAGGACACTCCTGTGGCACAAGACGTGCTCACGGACCTGAGCAAGGTCCGCAACATCGGCATCATGGCGCACATCGATGCCGGCAAGACCACGACGACCGAGCGCATCCTGTTCTACACGGGCGTCAACCACAAGCTCGGCGAGACGCACGATGGCGCCTCGACCACCGACTGGATGGAGCAGGAGAAGGAGCGCGGCATCACGATCACGTCTGCCGCCGTGACCTGCTACTGGAACAAGAACCAGATCAACATCATCGACACCCCCGGCCACGTGGACTTCACGGTCGAGGTGGAGCGCTCGCTCCGCGTCCTCGATGGTGCTGTCGCGGTGTTCGACGGCAAGGAGGGCGTCGAGCCCCAGTCCGAGACCGTCTGGCGTCAGGCCGACAAGTACAACGTCCCGCGCATCTGCTTCGTCAACAAGATGGACAAGCTCGGCGCCGACTTCTACTTCACCGTCGACACGATCATCAACCGCCTGGGCGCCAAGCCCCTCGTGATCCAGCTGCCGATCGGCGCGGAGAGCGACTTCATCGGCGTCGTCGACCTGGTCGAGATGCGCGCACTGGTCTGGGCCGGAGACTCCAAGGGTGACGTCACCATGGGTGCCTCCTACGAGATCCAGGAGATCCCGGAAGACCTCAAGGAGAAGGCTGCGGAGTACCGTCAGCAGCTCCTCGAGACCGTCGCCGAGACCGATGACGCGCTGCTCGAGAAGTTCTTCGGTGGCGAGGAGCTCACGGTCGCCGAGATCAAGGGTGCGATCCGCAAGCTGACCGTCGCGAGCGAGATCTACCCGGTGCTCTGCGGTTCCGCGTTCAAGAACCGCGGCGTCCAGCCGATGCTCGACGCGGTCGTCGACTACCTCCCGAACCCGCTCGACGTGGGCTCGATCGAGGCGCACGACCCGAAGGACTACGACACGATCATCGAGCGTCACCCCGACGCCAATGACCCGTTCGCCGCCCTCGCGTTCAAGGTCGCCGTGCACCCGTTCTTCGGTCGCCTCACCTACGTGCGCGTCTACTCGGGTCACCTGGAGTCCGGTTCTGCGGTCGTCAACTCGACCAAGAACAAGAAGGAGCGCATCGGGAAGATCTTCCAGATGCACGCCAACAAGGAGATCCCGGTCCCCTCGGTCACCGCGGGAAACATCTACGCGGTCATCGGTCTGAAGGACACCACCACCGGTGACACCCTGACCGACCCGGCAGCTCCGGTCGTCCTCGAGTCGATGACGTTCCCCGAGCCCGTCATCGAGGTCGCGATCGAGCCGAAGACCAAGGCCGACCAGGAGAAGCTGGGTGTCGCCATCCAGAAGCTCGCTGAAGAGGACCCGACCTTCCGCACGGAGCTGAACCCCGAGACCGGTCAGACGACCATCAAGGGCATGGGCGAGCTGCACCTCGACATCCTCGTGGACCGCATGAAGCGCGAGTTCAACGTCGAGGCCAACGTCGGCAAGCCGCAGGTGGCGTACCGCGAGACGATCCGCAAGACCGTCGAGAAGCACGACTACACGCACAAGAAGCAGACCGGTGGTTCTGGACAGTTCGCAAAGATCCAGTTCACCATCGAGCCGCTCGACCTCGACTCCGAGAAGACCTACGAGTTCGTGAACGCCGTCACCGGTGGTCGCATCCCTCGTGAGTACATCGGTTCGATCGATGCCGGTTTCCAGGACGCGATGAACGTCGGTGTGCTCGCGGGCTACCCGATGGTCGGCGTCAAGGCGACCATCGTCGATGGTGCGGCTCACGACGTCGACTCCTCGGAGATGGCGTTCAAGATCGCGGGCTCCATGGGCTTCAAGGAGGCCGCGCGCCGTGCCAACCCCGTGCTGCTCGAGCCGCTGATGGCCGTCGAGGTCCGTACTCCTGAGGAGTACATGGGCGACGTCATCGGTGACCTGAACTCGCGTCGTGGCCAGATCCAGTCGATGGAAGACGCCGCAGGCGTCAAGGTCGTCCGTGCACAGGTTCCGCTGTCCGAGATGTTCGGCTACATCGGCGACCTGCGCTCGAAGACCTCGGGTCGTGCCGTCTACTCCATGGAGTTCCACAGCTACGCTGAGGTTCCCCGCGCTGTGGCCGACGAGATCGTCCAGAAGACCAAGGGCGAGTAATCACCCTTCTGGGTTCCCCGCGGCGCCGAGCACCGCGAAGCGCCGCGGGGTTCCCAGGTCACCTACAACTTCACATTCCCTCTCTACTAAACTGAGAACCTAACCCGTAGAGAACCGGTCGCAAACCAGTGCCCGGTCACCTCTACAACGACGTCCTGAGGAGGACCCAGTGGCTAAGGCCAAGTTCGAGCGGACCAAGCCGCACGTCAACATCGGAACGATCGGTCACGTCGACCACGGCAAGACCACGCTCTCCGCAGCGATCTCGAAGGTGCTTGCTGACAAGTACCCGTCCGACACCAACGTGCAGCGCGACTTCGCTTCCATCGACTCGGCGCCGGAAGAGCGCCAGCGTGGTATCACCATCAACATCTCGCACATCGAGTACGAGACCCCGAAGCGCCACTACGCGCACGTTGACGCTCCCGGCCACGCCGACTACGTCAAGAACATGATCACCGGTGCGGCTCAGATGGACGGCGCGATCCTCGTGGTCGCCGCCACCGACGGCCCGATGGCTCAGACGCGCGAGCACGTGCTGCTCGCCAAGCAGGTCGGCGTGCCGTACCTGCTGGTCGCGCTGAACAAGTCCGACATGGTCGACGACGAGGAGATCCTGGAGCTCGTCGAGCTCGAGGTCCGCGAGCTGCTCGCCGGCCAGGGCTTCGACGAGGACGCTCCTGTCGTCCGCGTCTCCGCTCTCAAGGCCCTCGAGGGCGACGAGAAGTGGACCCAGGCGATCCTGGACCTGATGCAGGCTGTCGACGACAGCGTTCCGGACCCGGAGCGTGACCGTGACAAGCCGTTCCTGATGCCCGTCGAGGACGTCTTCACGATCACCGGTCGTGGAACCGTCGTCACGGGTCGCGCCGAGCGTGGCACGCTGGCCATCAACTCCGAGGTCGAGATCGTCGGACTCCGTCCGACCGTCAAGACCACGGTCACGGGTATCGAGATGTTCCACAAGCAGCTCGACGAGGCCTGGGCCGGCGAGAACTGTGGTCTGCTGCTCCGCGGCACCAAGCGTGAGGACGTCGAGCGCGGTCAGGTCATCGTCAAGCCGGGTTCGGTCACGCCGCACACCGACTTCGAGGGCACCGCGTACATCCTGTCCAAGGACGAGGGTGGCCGTCACAACCCGTTCTACACGAACTACCGCCCGCAGTTCTACTTCCGCACCACCGACGTCACCGGCGTCATCTCGCTGCCTGAGGGCACCGAGATGGTCATGCCCGGCGACACCACCGACATGACGGTCGAGCTGATCCAGCCGATCGCCATGGAGGAGGGCCTCGGCTTCGCCATCCGTGAGGGTGGACGCACCGTCGGCGCCGGTACGGTCACGAAGATCATCAAGTAAGCACCTGCTTCCTCGCAGAGGGGTCGGACCTTCGGGTCCGGCCCCTCTGTCGTTAACACGGCGTCTCGAGGGTTCCGTTTACGATTGCGGACATGCACAATGAGTGTGGTCGGCCCGTTCGGTCGGCGGCACACCTTCAGAAGGGGAATCACATGGGTATCGAAGACGCCGTGAACAAGGGCAAGGACCTGTACGAGCAGAACAAGGACAAGATCGCCGAGGCCGTGAAGAGCGAGCAGGCCGAGGACATCAGCGACAAGGTGCTCGACGGCGTCGCAGACTTCGCGAAGAAGATCGCTCCCGGTGCGGCCGACAAGATCGACGAGATCCGCGACGGCGCCGACAAGGCCGTCGGCAACGAGTAGAACCCCCGCGTCTCCTGAGCGGCGATCCACCACAGGTGGATCGCCGCTCTTGCGCGTGCGGGCACCGGGCAACAGGCTCGGAATGCCGTCGGATGTGGCGTATTCACGGTTGCATCCAGTAGGATCGATTCGACCGCCTGGGGATCTTGCGGTCGGGGAAGCCGAAGGGGTTCGGTTTCCCGAAGCACGCGGTCTTCCGCGTACAAACTGGGGATAGCGATCTTGGGGATCATCGTGCGACGCGCGCAATCACTGCGCCTGAGCGTCTCCCTGCCTGCGCGGCGGGTCTTCCGCCGCGCCCTCGGTCGAGGAGTTCGGCGTCCCTTCACGCCGGACTACTCGCGTTCGGTGTGCCCCCTCGCACTGAACGCCCTCCCCAAGCGGGGCGAGGCATGGGGATGCCTCGCCCCGCTCTCCCCGGCGAACTGACGCGGTTCCCGACCCGTTCCGAGGTCGGCCGAACGGGCGCGACACGCCCGGGTTTGCGGAAGTGAAATCAGCCGTGGCAGAATAGACAGGTTCGATATTCCGTCGCCGCTGTGCGTGCGATGGATCACTGCCAGGGCAGTGCATAGACGGCGCCTCCTCCGGGATGGTGCAGGGTTCTAGGCCGCGGGTAGCAGAACACACCCCGACACCCCTCTTCATGAAGGGTTCTGCCGTGCGCGGCGGAAGGTCGGCATCCGGTCGCTTCGCAGCGTCCGGCTGACAGAAGAACAGTGGTGCAGCAGATCGACTCGTGAGAGCCGTTCTCGTGCCGAGGCGCGAACAGCGCCGACGTGCGTCCAATGCCCCAGGGCCACCCGGTCCCGGACGGTAAGACGCCTAAAGAGAGAGAGCAGACAATGGCGGGACAGAAGATCCGCATTCGCCTGAAGTCGTATGACCACGAGGTCATCGACACGTCCGCACGCAAGATCGTCGACACCGTGACCCGTGCGGGTGCGACCGTCGTCGGACCCGTGCCCCTTCCGACCGAGAAGAACGTCGTGTGCGTCATCCGGTCGCCGCACAAGTACAAGGACAGCCGCGAGCACTTCGAGATGCGCACCCACAAGCGTCTGATCGACATCGTCGACCCGACGCCCAAGGCTGTCGACTCGCTGATGCGCCTCGACCTGCCTGCCGATGTCAACATCGAGATCAAGCTCTGAGGTTCGACATGGCTGACATCAACTCCAAGGTTTCCAAGGGCATGCTGGGCACGAAGCTCGGTATGACCCAGGTGTGGAACGAGAGCGGCAAGCTCGTTCCCGTCACCGTCATCGAGCTGGCACCCAACGTGGTCACCCAGGTCCGCACGCCCGAGAAGGACGGCTACAACGCCGTGCAGATCGCGTACGGTCAGATCGACCCCCGCAAGGTGAACAAGCCGCTCACCGCCCACTTCGAGGCAGCCGGCGTCACGCCGCGTCGTCACGTCACCGAGATCCGCACCGCGGACGCCGGCGACTACACCCTGGGCCAGGAGCTCACGGTCGACGGCACCTTCGAAGCAGGCCAGCTCGTCGACGTCGTCGGCACGAGCAAGGGTAAGGGCTTCGCCGGTGTCATGAAGCGTCACAACTTCAAGGGCGTCTCGGCTTCGCACGGTTCGCACCGCAACCACCGCAAGCCCGGTTCCATCGGCGCATCGTCGACCCCGAGCCGCGTCTTCAAGGGCATGCGCATGGCCGGCCGTATGGGTGGCGAGCGCGTGACCGTCCTCAACCTCACGGTGCACGCCATCGACATCGAGAAGGGACTCATGCTCGTCAAGGGCGCCGTCCCCGGTGCTCGTGGTCGCATCGTCTATGTCCGCAACGCAGTGAAGGGTGCCTGATCATGGCTGACTCCACTCTCGCGCTCGACGTCCTCAAGGCAGACGGCAAGAAGGCAGGCTCGATCGAGCTTCCCGCCGCGCTGTTCGACGCCAAGACGAACATCCCGCTCATCCACCAGGTCGTCGTCGCGCAGCTCGCGGCGGCTCGCCAGGGCACGCACTCGACCAAGCGTCGTGGCGAGGTCTCCGGTGCCGGCCGCAAGCCCTTCAAGCAGAAGGGCACGGGTAACGCCCGTCAGGGTTCCATCCGCGCGCCGCACATGACCGGTGGTGGCATCGTGCACGGCCCCAAGCCGCGCGACTACTCGCAGCGCACCCCCAAGAAGATGATCGCTGCCGCCCTGCTGGGCGCGCTCAGCGACCGCTTCCGCGGTGACCGCATCCACGCCATCGAGTCCTTCGGGATCGACGGCACGCCTTCGACCAAGACCGCGGTGAACTTCCTCACCAACGTCGTCTCGTCGAAGAACGTGCTCGTCGTGATCGAGCGCAACGATGACGTGACGCTGAAGAGCATCCGCAACCTGTCGAACCTGCACGTGCTGACGTTCGACCAGCTCAACGCATACGACGTGCTCGTCTCCGACGACATCGTCTTCACCCAGGCCGCGCTCGAGGGCTTCATCGCCTCCAAGTCCGGCGCCAACCAGGAGGTCTCCGCATGAGCGAGCAGGCATCTGTTCTCCAGACGGCCCTGAACAAGGACCCGCGCGACATCATCCTGAAGCCGGTCGTGTCCGAGAAGAGCTACGGGCTCATCGATGAAGGAAAGTACACCTTCCTCGTCGACCCGCGCGCTTCGAAGACCGAGATCAAGCTCGCCATCGAGAAGATCTTCGGCGTCAAGGTCGCAGGGGTCAACACCCTCAACCGCGTCGGCAAGGCTCGCCGCACCCGCTTCGGCACCGGCAAGCGCAAGGACACCAAGCGCGCCATCGTGACCCTGAAGTCGGGCACCATCGACATCTTCACGGCAATCGGCTGATCCGGGGGATAAGGACAATAATGGCTATTCGCAAGTACAAGCCCACGACCCCGGGCCGTCGCGGCTCGTCGGTGGCTGACTTCGCCGAGATCACTCGATCGACGCCGGAGAAGTCGCTGCTGCGCCCGCTCTCGAAGACCGGTGGTCGCAACAACCAGGGCCGCATCACGACCCGTCACATCGGTGGTGGCCACAAGCGCCAGTACCGCGTCATCGACTTCCGTCGTAACGACAAGGACGGCGTCAACGCCAAGGTCGCTCACATCGAGTACGACCCCAACCGCACCGCGCGCATCGCGCTGCTGCACTACTTCGACGGTGAGAAGCGCTACATCCTCGCTCCGGCGAAGCTGAAGCAGGGCGACATCGTCGAGTCGGGTGCCGGGGCTGACATCAAGCCGGGCAACAACCTCCCGCTGAAGAACATCCCCACGGGTACGGTCATCCACGCGATCGAGCTCCGCCCCGGCGGCGGCGCGAAGATGGCACGTTCGGCCGGTGCATCCGTCCGTCTCGTCGCCAAGGACGGCCCCTACGCCCAGCTGCGTCTGCCCTCGGGCGAGATCCGCAACGTCGATGCGCGCTGCCGCGCGACCATCGGCGAGGTCGGCAACGCCGAGCAGTCGAACATCAACTGGGGTAAGGCCGGCCGCATGCGCTGGAAGGGCGTCCGCCCGACCGTGCGTGGTGTCGCAATGAACCCGGTCGACCACCCGCACGGTGGTGGTGAGGGTAAGACTTCCGGTGGTCGTCACCCCGTCTCCCCGTGGGGCCAGGCTGAGGGTCGTACCCGTCACGCCAACAAGGAAAGCGACAAGTACATCGTGCGTCGTCGTAACGCCGGCAAGAAGCGTAAGTAGGAGTAAGAGAAGATGCCTCGCAGTCTTAAGAAGGGCCCCTTCGTCGACGATCACCTGCTTCGCAAGGTGGTCGTGCAGAACGAAGCCGGCACCAAGAACGTCATCAAGACCTGGTCCCGTCGGTCCATGATCATCCCGGCCATGCTGGGTCACACGATCGCGGTCCACGACGGACGCAAGCACATCCCTGTGTTCGTGTCCGAGACCATGGTCGGTCACAAGCTGGGCGAGTTCGCGCCCACCCGCACCTTCCGCGGCCACGAGAAGGACGACAAGAAGGGGCGGCGCCGCTAATGGTCGAATCGATCGCACGCGTGCGACACATCCGCGTGACCCCTCAGAAGGCTCGTCGTGTCGTCGCGCTCATCAAGGGCAAGCAGGCACAGGAAGCTCTCGCGATCCTGAAGTTCGCGCAGCAGAGCGCCAGCGAGCCGATCTACAAGCTTGTCGCGTCGGCCATGGCCAACGCGCAGGTGAAGGCGGATCGCGACGGCGAGTTCCTCGACGAGAAGGACCTGTACGTGGCCAACGCGTACGTCGACGAGGGCACCACGCTCAAGCGTTTCCAGCCCCGTGCACAGGGTCGCGCTTTCCAGATCAAGAAGCGCACGAGCCACATCACGGTCGTGCTCTCGACGCCTGAGGCAGCTCCGGCCGCCGCGGGCGACAGCAACAAGAAGGCGAGCAAGTAATGGGACAGAAGGTAAACCCGTACGGCTTCCGTCTCGGCATCACGACGGACCACGTCTCGCGTTGGTTCTCTGACTCGACGAAGCCGGGTCAGCGCTACGCCGACTACGTCGCCGAAGACATCAAGATCCGTAACCTGCTCAAGACGCAGCTCGACCGCGCCGGTGTCTCGAACATCGAGATCGAGCGCACCCGTGACCGCGTCCGCGTCGACATCCACACCGCCCGTCCGGGCATCGTGATCGGTCGTCGTGGAGCCGAGGCCGAGCGCATTCGCGGCGACCTCGAGAAGCTCTCGGGCAAGCAGATCCAGCTGAACATCCTCGAGGTCAAGAACCCCGAGGCCGACGCTCAGCTGGTCGCACAGGGCATCGCCGAGCAGCTCTCTGCTCGCGTGGCGTTCCGTCGTGCGATGCGCAAGGGTCTGCAGGGCGCTCAGCGCGCTGGCGCCAAGGGCATCCGCATCCAGGTCTCCGGCCGTCTCGGCGGCGCCGAGATGAGCCGTTCGGAGTTCTACCGCGAAGGTCGTGTGCCGCTGCACACCCTTCGTGCGAACATCGACTACGGCTTCTACGAGGCGAAGACCACCTTCGGCCGCATCGGCGTGAAGGTCTGGATCTACAAGGGCGACCTGACCGCGAAGGAGCTCGCTCGCGAGCAGGCCAACGCACCCAAGGCTCGTCGTGACGACCGTGGTGGCGACCGCCGCCGTGCCCCGCGCAACGAGGCACCTGTCGCAGAAGGAGCGTCGGCATAATGCTCATCCCCCGTAAGGTCAAGTTCCGCAAGCAGCACCACCCGGGTCGCTCGGGTCAGGCCACCGGCGGCACGAAGGTCTCCTTCGGCGAGTACGGTATCCAGGCCCTCACGCCCGCCTACGTGACGAACCGTCAGATCGAGTCCGCTCGTATCGCGATGACCCGTCACATCAAGCGTGGTGGAAAGGTGTGGATCAACATCTACCCCGACCGTCCGCTCACGAAGAAGCCTGCCGAAACCCGCATGGGTTCCGGTAAGGGTTCCCCCGAGTGGTGGGTCGCCAACGTCAAGCCGGGCCGTGTCCTCTTCGAGGTCGCGGGTGTCGACGAGGAGCTCGCACGCGAAGCTCTGACCCGTGCAATTCACAAGCTGCCGCTCAAGGCACGCATCATCAAGCGCGAGGAGGGCGACGCGTAATGGCGATCGGCACCAAGGAGCTCGCCCCGGCAGAGCTCGATACATTCGAAGACCAGCGCCTCGTTGAGGAGCTGCGCAAGGCCAAGGAGGAGCTGTTCAACCTCCGTTTCCAGTCGGCCACCGGCCAGCTGGAGAGCCACGGCCGCATCCGCGCCGTCAAGCGCGACATCGCGCGCCTCTACACCGTGATCCGCGAACGCGAGCTGGGCATCCGTGCGACGCCTGCTCCGGTCGAGGCTCCGGCCAAGAAGGCGACCAAGTCGAAGGCGAAGAAGGCGGACTCCGCCGACGACGCCGTGAAGGAAGAGGCTGAGTGATGGCCACCAAGAAGGAAGCGACTGTGGAGACGCAGGCCGCAGGACACGAGTCGTCCGAGCACGACGTCCGCGATGCCGCTGCCCGCGGTTACCGCAAGGCACGTCGCGGCTACGTCGTCAGCGACAAGATGGACAAGACCATCGTGGTCGAGGTCGAGGACCGCGTGAAGCACCCGCTTTACGGCAAGGTCATCCGCCGCACCTCGAAGGTCAAGGCGCACGATGAGGCGAACTCCGCCGGCATCGGCGACCTGGTCCTGATCAACGAGACCCGCCCGCTGAGCGCCACGAAGCGCTGGCGCCTGGTGGAGATTCTGGAGAAGGCCAAGTGATTCAGCAGGAATCCCGACTCAAGGTCGCCGACAACACCGGCGCCAAGGAGCTGCTCACCATCCGCGTTCTCGGTGGCTCGAAGCGTCGTTACGCGGGCCTCGGCGACACCATCGTCGCGACCGTCAAGGACGCGATCCCCGGTGGCAACGTGAAGAAGGGCGACGTCGTCAAGGCGGTCATCGTCCGCACCAAGAAGGAGGTCCGTCGTCCGGACGGCTCCTACATCAAGTTCGACGAGAACGCCGCAGTGATCCTGAAGAACGACGGGGAGCCCCGCGGCACCCGTATCTTCGGGCCGGTCGGTCGTGAGCTTCGTGACAAGAAGTTCATGAAGATCGTCTCGCTGGCGCCGGAGGTCATCTAATCATGGCGAAGATCAAGAAGGGTGACCTGGTTCAGGTCATCACCGGTGCCACGCAGGAGCGTGGCGGCGACCGCGGCAAGCAGGGCAAGGTCCTCGACGTCCTTGCCGAGAAGAACCGCGTCATCGTCGAAGGCGTGAACTACGTCACCAAGCACACCCGCGTCGGACAGACGCAGCGTGGCACCAAGACCGGAGGCATCGAGACCGTCGAAGCCTCCATCCACATCTCGAACGTCGCACTCGTCGACCCGTCGACCAAGAAGCCGACCAAGGTCGGCCACCGGGTCGAGGAGCAGACGAAGGACGGCGTGAAGCGCACCGTCCGCGTGCGCTACGCGAAGAAGAGCGGTAAGGACCTCTGATGGCAAGCACCGACGCCGCGGTGGCTGGCAAGATCCAGCCCCGCCTGAAGGCGAAGTACAACGCCGAGATCAAGAAGGCGATGCAGGAAGAGTTCGGTTACGCGAACGTCATGCAGATCCCCGGACTGGTCAAGGTCGTCGTGAACACCGGTGTCGGCGAGGCAGCTCGCGACAGCAAGGTGATCGATGGCGCGGTCGAGGATCTCACCAAGATCACCGGCCAGAAGCCGATCGTCACGAAGGCTCGCAAGTCCATCGCGCAGTTCAAGCTGCGTGAGGGTCAGGCCATCGGCGCGCACGTCACCCTCCGTGGTGACCGCGCGTGGGAGTTCGTGGATCGCCTCGTCTCGCTCGCACTGCCCCGTATCCGCGACTTCCGCGGTCTCTCGGCCAAGCAGTTCGACGGCAACGGCAACTACACCTTCGGTCTCCAGGAGCAGAGCGTGTTCCACGAGATCGATCAGGACAAGATCGACCGGGTTCGCGGTTTCGACATCACCGTCGTCACCACCGCGAAGACGGATGACGAGGGTCGGGCACTGCTCCGCCACCTCGGCTTCCCGTTCCGCTCGGAAGACGCACAGGCGTAACAACCTTGACGGGCTCAGTGGTCTCGTGTCACTGAGCCCGTCGATGTGCACGTACAATTGAAAATTGCGTGTCATCGCAGGCCGTCTGTCGTGTAACGGCAGCCGGAACCTCATGAACAAAGGAAATCAACAATGACAATGACAGACCCGGTCGCAGATCTGCTGACCCGTCTGCGCAACGCGAACTCGGCGCACCACGATTCTGTGACCCTGCCGTCGAGCAAGCTCAAGACGCACATCGCTCAGATCCTCCAGCAGGAGGGCTACATCGCCGGTTGGGAGACCTCTGACGCTCGCGTCGGGAAGAACCTCACGCTGACGCTGAAGTACGGCCCGAACCGCGAGCGCTCGATCGCTGGTATCAAGCGCGTCTCGAAGCCCGGCCTCCGCGTCTACGCGAAGTCCACCGAGCTTCCCACGGTCCTCGGCGGCCTTGGCGTGGCAATCCTGTCCACTTCCTCCGGTCTTCTCACCGACCGTCAGGCTGAGCAGAAGGGCGTGGGCGGAGAAGTTCTCGCCTACGTGTGGTAATTCGAAATGTCGCGTATCGGACGACTTCCCATCGACGTTCCTGCGGGCGTGACCGTTTCGGTCGACGGCCGTGAGGTCGCGGTGAAGGGCCCCAAGGGTGAACTCACCCTCACGGTGGCCAGCCCCATCGAGGTCGCGGTCGAGGAGAACCAGGTTCTGGTCTCCCGTCCCGACGACGAGCGCGAGTCGCGGTCGCTTCACGGCCTGACCCGCACGCTCATCAACAACAACATCATCGGCGTGACCCAGGGCTACACCAAGGGTCTCGAGGTCGTCGGCACCGGTTACCGCGTGCAGCAGAAGGGCAACTCGGTCGAGTTCGCTCTCGGCTTCTCGCACCCGGTCCTGATCGACCCGCCCGCCGGCATCACGCTCACGGTCGAGGGCACCACCAAGCTCACCGTCAGCGGGATCGACAAGCAGGCTGTCGGTGAGGCAGCTGCGAACATCCGCAAGATCCGCAAGCCCGAGCCGTACAAGGGCAAGGGTGTGCGCTACGCCGGCGAGAACGTGCGTCGCAAGGCCGGAAAGAGTGGTAAGTAACCATGGCTCTCAAGTCAAAGTCTGACGCCCGCGCGCGTCGTCACGCCCGCCTTCGCAAGAAGGTCGTCGGCACCGAGGCGCGTCCGCGTCTCGTCGTCAACCGCTCGGCCCGCCACGTCTTCGTGCAGCTGGTCGACGACAGCAAGGGTCACACCGTGGCGTCGGCATCGACGCTCGAGACCGACCTGCGTTCGCTCGAGGGTGACAAGACCGCCAAGGCCCGCAAGGTCGGCGAGCTCCTCGCCGAGCGTGCGAAGGCTGCCGGCGTTTCCGAGGCAGTGTTCGACCGTGGCGGCAACCGCTACGCCGGTCGTGTCGCCGCCATCGCCGACGGCGCCCGCGAGGGGGGTCTGGCACTGTGAGTGACAACAAGGAGAACGAAGTGACCGAAGCGGCTGCTGCCACTTCCGAGACGGCTGCCGGCACCACGCAGGCTGAGCCGGCTCGCGATTCGCGTGATGGCCGCCGCGGCGGTCGTGACCGCAACCAGGGTGGCGGTCGTGACCGCAACTCGCGTGACCGTGGCGACAACCAGTTCCTGGAGCGCGTCGTCACCATCAACCGCGTCTCGAAGGTCGTGAAGGGTGGTCGTCGCTTCAGCTTCACCGCCCTCGTGGTCGTCGGTGACGGCAACGGTCTGGTCGGTGTCGGTTACGGCAAGGCTCGCGAGGTCCCTCTGGCGATCTCGAAGGGTGTCGAAGAGGCCAAGCGCAACTTCTTCCGCGTGCCGCGCGTCGGCAGCACCATCCCGCACCCCGTGCAGGGTGAGGCCGCCGCTGGTGTGGTCCTGCTCCGTCCGGCCGCTGCCGGTACCGGTGTTATCGCCGGTGGTCCCGTCCGCGCCGTGCTCGAGTGCGCCGGAATCCACGACGTGCTGTCGAAGTCGCTCGGCTCGTCGAACACGATCAACATCGTGCACGCGACGGTCACCGCCCTGAAGCAGCTCGAGGAGCCTCGTGCGGTCGCCGCACGTCGTGGCCTCGAGTTCGACCAGGTCGCCCCTGCGCGTCTCGTGCGCGCCGAGGCCGAGGCCATCGCCGCACAGAAGGTAGGTGCCTGATGGCCGCGCGACTGAAGGTCACGCAGATCAAGTCCAAGGTGAGCGAGAAGCAGAACCAGCGTGACACGCTGCGCAGCCTCGGTCTGAAGCGGATCGGTGACACCACCGTTCGCCCCGACGACGCGCAGACGCGCGGTTACGTCAAGACCGTCGCACACCTCGTCAAGGTTGAGGAGATCGACTAATGGCTGAGAAGAACGAGGCCGTCGAGGCTGAGAAGGCCACGAAGAAGGCTGCAGCTCCCAAGGCTGCTGCCGAGAAGAAGCCGGCTGCGAAGAAGGCTCCGGCCAAGACCGCTGCCGCTGCCGCCAAGGCTGATGGCGCTGCCAAGAAGCCGGCTGCCAAGAAGGCAACGCCTGCGAAGGATGCTCCGGCATCCCGCCCCGGCGTGCTGAAGGTGCACCACCTGCGTCCCGTCCCCGGATCCAACACCGCCAAGACTCGCGTCGGCCGTGGTGAGGGCTCCAAGGGTAAGACCGCTGGTCGTGGAACCAAGGGCACCAAGGCGCGCAACACCGTTCGCGTCGGCTTCGAGGGTGGGCAGATGCCTCTGCACATGCGCACCCCGAAGCTGCGCGGGTTCAAGAACCCGTTCCGCGTGGAGTACCAGGTCGTGAACCTGGAGAAGCTCGCGGAGCTGTACCCGAAGGGTGGCGATGTCACCATTGGCGACCTGGTCGCCAAGGGTGCCGTTCGCAAGAACGAGAAGGTCAAGGTTCTCGGAAACGGCGACATCGCCGTGAAGCTCACCGTTTCGGTCGACAAGGTCTCGGGTTCTGCCGAGCAGAAGATCGTCGCGGCTGGCGGATCCGTCAAGTAACCGCACAGCAAGAGGGGCCGGAGAATCTCCGGCCCCTCTTGTGGTTTCACACTCCGAGACCTCGCTCTGGGGCCGCATCCGGCGGGCCTGGTATCGGTGGCGAATTCCGGGAAGCCCGGTTTGCGTTACCCTGGTCTTTCAGCCGTCCTTCGGGAATCGGCAACCTTTTCAGGAGGAACGTCCTTGTTTAGCGCCATCGCGCGGATCTTCCGCACCCCCGACCTGCGTCGGAAGATCGGTTTCACTCTCGCCATCGTTGCGATCTACCGGCTCGGTTCCAACGTGCCGGCGCCGTTCGTGAACTTCCCGAACGTCGAAGAGTGTCTCGCCGCCAACGCGGGCACCGATGGCCTGCTCGGACTGGTCAACCTCTTCTCCGGCGGCGCGCTGCTGCAGCTGTCGATCTTCGCGCTCGGCGTCATGCCGTACATCACCGCGACGATCATCACGCAGCTCCTGCGCGTGGTCATCCCGCACTTCGAGGCGCTGCACAAGGAAGGACAGGCCGGCCAGGCCCGTCTGACCCAGTACACGCGTTACCTCACCATCGCCCTCGCGCTGCTCCAGTCGACGACTCTCGTCACGGTCGCGCGCAGCGGTCAGCTCTTCGGCACGACCGATCTCGCGGCCTGCCAGCAGCTCCTGACGAACGACGTGTGGTGGGCACAGCTGCTCATCATCATGGCGATGACTGCCGGTACCGGTCTGATCATGTGGTTCGCCGAGCTCGTCACCGAGCGCGGCATCGGCAACGGCATGTCGCTGCTCATCTTCACCTCGATCGCCGCGACGTTCCCCGGCGCGATGTGGACGATCTGGGAGAGCAAGGGCTTCGAGGTCTTCCTGCTCGTTCTGCTGGTCGGAATCATCGTGATGGGGCTCGTCGTGTTCGTCGAGCAGTCCCAGCGACGCATCCCGGTGCAGTACGCCAAGCGCATGGTCGGTCGGCGCACCTACGGGGGCACGAACACCTACATCCCGATCAAGGTGAACATGGCGGGTGTGATCCCCGTGATCTTCGCCTCGTCGCTGCTGTACATCCCGGCACTCATCGCGCAGTTCAACACCCCGCAGGACGGATCGACTCCGGCTGCCTGGGTGACCTGGATCACGACGAACTTCACCACGGGCAACAGCCCGGTCTACATGGCCGCGTACTTCCTGCTGATCATCGGGTTCACGTACTTCTACGTGGCGATCACGTTCAACCCGGTCGAGGTCGCGGACAACATGAAGAAGTACGGCGGGTTCATCCCCGGCATCCGTGCGGGCCGCCCGACGGCCGAGTACCTCGACTACGTGCTCACCCGCATCACGCTTCCGGGCTCCCTGTACCTCGGTCTGATCGCGCTCATCCCGCTCATCGCTCTGGCCACCGTCGGCGCCAACCAGAACTTCCCGTTCGGTGGTGCGTCGATCCTCATCATCGTCGGTGTGGGTCTCGAGACGGTCAAGCAGATCGACGCGCAGCTGCAGCAGCGACACTACGAAGGGCTCCTCCGATGACAGCATCCGCACGTCTTCTCATCGTCGGCCCGCAGGGCTCCGGCAAGGGCACGCAGGGCGTGCGCATCGCCGAGTCCTACGGCATCCCGGTCGTCTCGACCGGCGACATCTTCCGCGCGAACATCAAGGAGGGGACGCCCCTCGGCCAGCAGGTCACGGCGATCCTCGACAAGGGTGATCTCGTCCCGGATGAGCTGACCAGCGAGATCGTGCGCGACCGCCTGTCGCAGGAAGACGCCGCTCACGGGTTCCTCCTCGACGGCTACCCGCGCAACACCGCGCAGGTCGCCCACCTCGAGTCGTTCCTCGCCGAGCGGGGGCAGGCGCTCGACGCCGTCATCCTCCTCGACGTGCCGCGTGAGGAGAGCCTGCAGCGTCTGACGCTCCGCGCGACCGAGCAGGGCCGCTCCGACGACACCCCGGAGGCCATCGGTCACCGTCTCGACATCTACGAGCGCGAGACCGCCCCGATCCTCGAGGTCTACGGCGCCAAGGGCATCGTCGACCGCATCGACGGTGTGGGTTCGCTCGACGAGATCACCGAGCGCATCGGCGAGGCGCTGACGGCGCGCGGCCTGCGTCTCGCGGCCTCCGCCTCCTGAGATGTTCCGCCGGTCGATCTACAAGACCCCCGCTCAGCTGCGAGCCATGGTCGAGCCCGGGCTCATCACGGCCGCGGCACTGGATGCCGTCCGCCCGCTGATCAAGGCCGGCGTCACCACGCTCGAGCTCGACACGGTGGCGAACCGCACGATCCTCGCCCGTGGCGCTGAGTCGAACTTCCAGCTGGTGCGCGGCTACCACCACACCACCTGCATCTCGGTGAACGAGCAGGTCGTCCACGGCATCCCGGGGGAGCGGGTGCTGCAGCCCGGCGACATCGTGTCGGTCGACTGCGGCGCGCAGTTCCGCGGATGGAACGGCGACAGCGCGATCACCGTGGTCGTGCCCGACCCGGAGCGGCCTGAGCTGGTCGCACGCCGTGAAGAGCTCTCCCGCGTCACCGAAGGCTCTCTGTGGGCGGGAATCGCGGCCATGGCGTCCATATCGTCGATCGACGAGATCGGTGCGGCCATCCAGGACTACATCGAGGCACAGGGGCCGTCCGCGGTCTCCGGCGAGCCCTACGGGATCCTGCGCGAGTACGTCGGTCACGGCATCGGTCGCAAGATGCATGAGGCCCCCAGCGTCTTCAACTACCGCACCCCCGACCGCGGCGAAGACGTGAAGCCCGGACTCGTGCTCGCCATCGAGCCGATGGTCACCGCCGGCGGAGATGCGACCTTCATCGAAGAGGACGACTGGACCGTCACGACGGTGGACGGCACGGACGGCTCCCATTGGGAACATAGCGTCGCCCTGCATGATGGGGGTATCTGGGTGCTGACTGCGCCCGATGGTGGAAGAGCCGGACTCGCCCCGTTCGGGGTCGAGCCTCGAGAGATCGGAAAGTAATGGCAGCGGCGAAGAGCAACACCAACTGGTTCGCGATCGGCGTCTCGATCGCCGTCGTCGTGGTGCTGGTGGCGATCGGTGGACTCGTGGTGTTCCTCAACAACCAGGCCACGTCGCCTGGCGTGGCGCCCACCGCGAACGACACCTTCGACCCGGAGACCGGCGCGATCTCGTTCGGCGACGGGGAAGACACCATCGCCGTGTTCGTCGACTTCCAGTGCCCCGTGTGCAAGACCTTCGAGGACCAGTTCGGCCCCCAGCTCGAGGCCGCGGCCGCCGATGGCCGCATCACCCTCGAGTACCACCCCATCGCGATCCTCGACCGCTTCTCGCAGGGAACGGAATTCTCCTCGCGCTCGGCCGGTGCCGCGTTCTGCGTCGCCGAGTCGAACCCCGAGCTGTACCTCGACTTCGCCAAGACGCTGTTCGAGAACCAGCCCGCGGAGAACTCCTCCGGTCTGACCAACGACCAGCTCGCCGGCTTCGCGACCCAGGTGGGTGCGGATGACGCGGTCTCCTGCATCACCGACGAGACGTACCGCAAGTTCGGTGCCGCGCAGGCGAAGTCCCACGAGATCGCCGGTACGCCGACGGTGGACATCAACGGCACGCGCCTCAACCTGCAGGACCAGGCCGACCTGAAGAAGTTCACCGACCTGATCAGCTGAGCCGGCGGCTTCCCGCCTCTGGCGGTCAAGTTGCCGGATGGCTCCGGAGCGTCTAACATAGATCTTTGGTGCTTTGTGCCTTGTTTCGGCGTGTCCGACGGTGCAGCACCACAAACCAACCACCCACCGCAGATCGACCGATCTGCAGAAGCGTCAGCGAGGCTATGGCTAAGAAAGACGGTGTCATCGAGATCGAGGGCGTGATCTCCGAGGCTCTGCCCAACGCGATGTTCCGCGTTGAGCTCAGCAACGGGCACAAGGTCCTTGCAACGATCTCCGGCAAGATGCGGCAGAACTACATCCGTATCATCCCCGAGGACCGTGTGGTCGTGGAGCTCAGCCCCTACGACCTGACCCGCGGCCGTATCGTCTACCGCTACCGCTGATCGGTCGAGAAGTAACGGCCTGCCCCTGTCCGGGGCGGTACGAAGACAGCGAACAGGAAACATCATGAAGGTCAACCCCAGCGTCAAGCCCATCTGCGATCACTGCAAGGTGATCCGCCGTCACGGCCGCGTCATGGTGATCTGCAAGAGCAACCCGCGTCACAAGCAGCGCCAGGGCTGAGTCCCCGGCGGGCCCGCCGATCCGTTCGACGGGCCCGAGCTGCGCGGCATCGCTCACGCACATCTCACAACTGAAAACACACAACGGCAGGATCAGAACCCGCGCAAGCGGGGGACACCTCGGGCGGAGGCCCGGGCACCGATCCTGTTCCATACCTCCACAACACCCAGGAGAACCGCATGGCACGTCTTGCCGGCGTTGACATCCCGCGCGACAAGCGCGTGGTGATCGCCCTTACCTACATCTACGGCGTCGGCCGTACCCGCTCGGTCGAGATCCTCAAGGCGACGGAGATCGACGAGAGCATCCGCGTGAAGGACCTCAGCGACGACCAGCTGATCGCCCTCCGCGACCACATCGAAGGCAACTACAAGGTGGAGGGTGACCTGCGCCGCGAGGTTGCAGCAGACATCCGCCGCAAGGTCGAGATCGGCTCCTACGAGGGCATCCGCCACCGTCGTGGTCTCCCGGTCCGTGGTCAGCGCACCAAGACCAACGCCCGTACCCGCAAGGGCCCGAAGCGCACCGTCGCAGGCAAGAAGAAGGCCCGCTAAGCGCGGCCTCAGGGACTAGGAGAACACTTTCATGGCTGCACCCAAGGCCGCCGCGCGCAAGCCGCGCCGCAAGGAAAAGAAGAACATCGCGCTGGGCCAGGCCCACATCAAGTCGACGTTCAACAACACCATCGTCTCGATCACCGACCCGTCCGGCGCCGTCATCGCCTGGGCTTCGTCGGGTGGCGTGGGCTTCAAGGGCTCCCGCAAGTCGACCCCGTACGCCGCCGGCATGGCTGCCGAGTCGGCAGCCCGCCAGGCTGCGGAGCACGGCGTCAAGAAGGTCGACGTCCTCGTGAAGGGTCCGGGCTCCGGCCGCGAGACCGCGATCCGCTCGCTGCAGGCCGCCGGCCTCGAGGTGGGTTCGATCCAGGACGTCACCCCGCAGGCGCACAACGGCTGCCGTCCGCCGAAGCGTCGCCGCGTCTGATTCGCGTGTCGAGCCGCTCGGTCCCTCCGTGGTCCGAGCGGCTCGACGCCCGCGTGCGGGCATCGACTTCCACAACTCAAGACCTCACCCCACCACATGTCATATAGCGGGCATGTGATCGAAAGGAACACAGAGTGCTTATTGCACAGCGTCCCACACTGACCGAGGAAAAGATCGTCGAGAACCGTAGCCGGTTCATCATCGAGCCTCTGGAGCCTGGCTTCGGTTACACGATCGGCAACGCGCTGCGCCGCAGCCTGCTGTCGTCGATCCCCGGTGCTGCTGTCACCAGCGTTCGCATCGACGGCGTGCTGCACGAGTTCAGCACCATCCCCGGCGTGAAGGAGGATGTCACCGAGATCATTCTCAACATCAAGCAGCTCGTCGTCTCGTCGGAGCGCGATGAGCCCATCACCGCGTACCTGCGCAAGACCGGTTCGGGCGAAGTCACCGCCGCTGACATCTCGGCTCCGGCCGGTGTCGAGATCCAGAACCCCGAGCTCGTCATCGCGACCCTCAACGAGACCGCGAAGTTCGAGCTCGAGCTCACGATCGAGCGTGGCCGTGGCTACGTCTCGGCGACGCAGAACCGCAACGAGTACGCCGAGGCCGGTCAGATTCCGATCGACTCGATCTACTCGCCGGTCCTCAAGGTCAGCTACCGCGTCGACGCGACCCGTGCCGGGGAGCGCACCGACTTCGACAAGCTCGTCCTCGACGTCGAGACCAAGTCGGCGATCAGCCCCCGCGACGCCGTCGCTTCGGCTGCCAAGACGCTCACCGAGCTGTTCGGTCTCGCCCGCGAGCTGAACGTCGAGGCCGAGGGCATCGAGATCGGCCCGGCGCCGGTGGAGGCAGTGAACTCCAGCGAGCTGTCGATGCCGATCGAGGACCTCGACCTTTCGGTCCGCTCGTACAACTGCCTGAAGCGTGAGGGCATCAACACCGTTTCTGAGCTCGTCGCCCTGTCGGAGACGCAGCTCATGAACATCCGCAATTTCGGCCAGAAGTCGGTCGACGAGGTGCGCGACAAGCTCATCTCGCTCGGTCTGTCGCTCAAGGATTCGGTGCCCGGTTTCGACGGCGCCCACTTCTACGGCGGCAGCGAAGACGAGTCCTTCTGATACCCGACCTTTCTGACCAGGAGCTAGACGATTATGCCCAAGCCCACTAAGGGTCCCCGCCTCGGAGGCGGCCCCGCACACGAGCGCCTGATGCTTGCCAACCTCGCGGCGGCGCTCTACACCCACAAGTCGATCAAGACGACCGAGACCAAGGCCAAGCGCCTTCGCCCGCTCGCCGAGCGTCTGATCACCTTCGCCAAGCGTGGCGACCTGCACGCGCGTCGTCGCGTGCTGTCGGTCATCGGTGACAAGGAAGTCGTGCACGTCCTGTTCTCCGAGATCGCGCCGCTCGTCGCTGACCGTGAGGGTGGCTACACCCGCATCACGAAGGTCGGCAACCGCAAGGGCGACAACGCTCCGATGGCCGTGATCGAGCTCGTTCTCGAGCCCGTCACCCCGAAGGCGAAGTCGGCCAAGAAGGCTGCTGCCGCTCCCAAGGCTGAGAAGGCTGAGAAGCCGGCTGAGGTCGTCGAGGAGGCTCCGGTCGAGGAGGCTCCCGCCGAGGAGACCGTCGACGCCGGCGCCGAGTCGCAGGCCGAGGGCGAAGCAGCCGAGGCTGCCGCCGAGGACGCTGTCGAGAAGAAGTCCGAGTAAGCACTTCGCTCACGAAGAAGCCCGCCACCCCGTAAGGGATGGCGGGCTTCTTCGTGTACCCGGCGGTGTTCTCAGCGAGCGCGAAGGTCTTTGCGCAGGATCTTCCCCGAGCTCGACTTCGGGATCACGTCGATGAACTCCACCTGCCGCACCTTCTCGTGCGGCGCGACGTGCGAGGTGACGTGCGCCATGACCGCGTCGGCGTCGAGGTCGGCATCCGGCTGTCGCACGACGAAGGCCTTGGGCACCTCCTGCCCATCGTCATCGAACGCGCCGATCACCGCGGCGTCCGCGATGGCGGGGTGCTCGAGCAGCACCGCCTCCAGCACGGCCGGCGCGACCTGATAGCCCTTGTACTTGATGAGTTCCTTGAGCCGGTCGACAATCCGGTAGATGCCGTCGTGGGTGACGGTGGCGACATCCCCGGTGTGCAGCCAGCCGTCGGCGTCGAGCATCTCGGCCGTGGCGTCCGGGCGGTTGAGGTAGCCGACCATCACCTGCGGTCCGCGCACCCACAGCTCGCCGGGCTCACTCGCACCCTCTGCCGGCACCGCCACGTCTTCACCCGAGTCGGGGTCGACGAGTCGCGCCTCGGTGTTCGGTACGAGCGGGCCGATGGTCGAGCGGTCGATCTCGGTGCGCGCCTCGGAGATGAGGTTCACGGCGGGGCTGGTCTCGGTCATGCCGTAGCCCTGGGTGACGATGCAGCCGAGGCGGTTCGCGACGGCGGATGCCAGCGTGCCGTCGAGAGGGGCGGCACCGGAGAAGATGACCTTCACCGCCGAGAGGTCGTACTGGTCGACGATCGGGTGCTTCGCGAGGGCGACGGCGATCGGGGGAGCGACGAAGACCCAGCTCGTGCGGTGCTCGGCGATGATGCGCAGGAACTCGGGGAGGTCGAACCTCGGCATCGTCACGAGCCCGGCCCGCTGGCGCAGCGCGAAGTTCAGCAGCACCGTCATGCCGTAGATGTGGAAGAAGGGCAGCACGGCCAGCACGCGATCGCTCGCATCGACGCCGAGCACCGGCTGGCACTGGGACACGTTGGCGACCAGGTTCCGGTGGGTGAGCATCACGCCCTTGGGGCGTCCTGTCGTTCCCGAGGAATAGGGGAGGACGGCCAGATGCGTCGACGGGTCGAACGACACGTCCGGTGCCTGGCGCCCCTCACCGAGAAGCGCCGGGAGGGAGGGGTGGCCTTCGGCACCGTCGAGCACGATGACGTGGTCGGCGTCGAATCCGAGCTTCTCGGCGGCGGCCTGCGCACCGGGAAGCAAGGGCGACACGGTCACGAGCCAGGTCGCGCCCGCATCGGTGAGCTGGTTCGCGATCTCGTCTGCCGTGTAGAGCGAGTTGATGGTGGTGGCCGTGGCGCCCGCGCGAAGGATGCCGTGGAACACGGTGGCGAACGCGGGGACGTTCGGGCAGAGCACACCGACCGTGGTGCCCACTCCGACACCGCGCGCCGCGAGGGCACCGGCGAACAGATCGATCTGCCCGACGAGCTGCCGGTAGGTGGTTGTCGCCCCGCTCATCCCGTCGACGAGGGCTACGGTGTCGAGCTCGGCTTCGGAGAGGTCGCCGAACAGGAAGTCGTGGATGGAGACCTCGGGGATCTCCACATCGGGATAGGTACTGCGAACCATGCGATCTCCTTCGATCCGGGCAGGCTGACGTCGATGTCGAATGCGATCCAGTGTCGCACAGAATGGCACTGCGTCCCAGGGTTGTGTGCAGGTCAGACGGCGTCGCTGGCGCGGTATCGGGTGCTCGGGCGACCCTTGGTCGCGTAGTCGAGTGCGCGCGTGGCCCTTCCCGATGCGGCGAGGTGCTCGAGGTAGCGTCTGGCACTGACCCGGGAGATGTCCAGGTCCTCACCGATCTCGGTGGCCGAGGCGTCGGGGCGTGCGACGAGCGCCGCCGAGACACGGTCGAGTGTCTCGGCGCTGAGCCCCTTGGGGAGTCCGAGGCGCTGCCGGAAGGCGATGATCGCGTCAGCCGCCTCGACTCGTCGCACCACATCATGCAGCTCGGTGTGATCGCGTAGCAGGAGCGTGGCCCCGATTCCTCCACGGTCGGCCTCGCTCCCGGTGCTGCGAGCCACGAGTACGTGCGATCCCACGATCACCGGCCGACCGGCGGACTCGCCCTCCCGCAGCACGGTCGAAAGCTCCGTGCCCAGAACTTCGGCGGCGAGCTCGCCGTCGAGGTCGGCGGCGTCCCTGTCCAGGAAACGGGCGGCGGCATCGTTCACGAGCGTGATCCGTCCGGCGTCGTCCACTGTGATCACACCTTCGCTGAGGCCGTGCAGCGTGGTCTCCTGGTTCTTCACCAGGGCGGCGATCTGATGCGGCTCGAGGCGGTAGATGCGCCGTCGGATGATCGAGGTCACCCATGCGGATCCGAACACCCCGAGCACGGCCGCGGCCAGCATCGCCGAGATCAGCCACACCAGGTTCGCCGAGAACTCCTCGTTGAGCTCGGACTCCAGGATGCCGACGGATGCGGTGCCGATCACGGCGCCCTCGTCGTCGCGGATGGGCACCTTGACCCGCCAGGAGGTGCCCAGTGTGCCGGTCTGCGTGCCGACGTAGACCTCGCCCGAGAGTGGGATCGACGGGTCGGTGGAGACCTTCTCGCCGATGCGCGCCGGATTCGGGTGCGAGTAGCGGATGCCGTCGTCGTTGGCCACGACCACATAGGCGAGGTCGGACGCCTCGCGGATGACCTCGGCGATGGGCTGGATCGCGACGGAGGGCTCGGCGTCGTCGAAGGCCGCATGCACGGTGGGAAGCGCTGCGATCGACTGGGCCACGGCCTGCATCCGGTCCTTGTAGGCGTCACGGAGGGCGTGCTCCTGGAACGCGCCGGCCACGATGCCGGTCGCAAGGGTCACCAGGAACACGATCAGCGCCTGCAGCACGAGCAGCTGCACGCGGAGCGTCATCTTCGAGGCCACCTGCTCATTGTCGCCCCTCGCCGCATGCGGTGCGAGCGCGGGAGAGCGCTGCTCGCGACCAATAGTTCCGAAACTCCGACCAATGGTTTCCGAAGCCGCACCGCGGGTGTCCCACGCTCCAGGGTGGAGCGACAGCATCACAACGCTCAAGGAGGAGCGCACATGAAGAACGCACGCATCGCACCCCCCGCCCGCATCGGAACGTGGGCCGCAATGGCCGCGGTCGCAGCCCTCGCCCTCACCTCGTGCGCCGGCGGCAGCGCCGCGACCGACGACGGCGGAGGGGGATCCGAAGCGGCCACGATCACCGACGTCTCGATCGTCGTCCCGGCCGACCCCGGCGGGGGATGGGACCAGACCGGACGAGCGCTGTCGCAGGTGCTCACCCAGGACGACCTCGTCGCCTCCGCCCCGGTGACCAACGTGGGCGGCGCCGGTGGCACGGTCGGCCTCGCTCAGCTCGCCAACGAGAAGGACCCGAACACCCTCATGGTGATGGGTCTGGTCATGGTCGGAGCAGTCGAGACCAACGCCTCGGCGGTGCGGATCGAGGACACCACCCCGATCGCCCGCCTGACGGACGAGCCGCTCGTCGTCGTCGTGCCGGCGGACTCGAAGTACGACACCCTCGAAGACCTCGTGGAGGACATCGTCGACAACGGTCAGTCGGTCACCGTCACGGGCGGTTCCGCGGGAGGCGCCGACCACATCCTCGCCGGGCTCATGCTCGAGGAGGCAGGGCTGGACGGTGCGGAGATCGCCGAGAAGCTGAACTACACCCCGAACTCCGGCGGCGGTGAGGCGGTTCCGCTGCTCATCGGTGGGAAGGTCTCCGCGGGCATCTCGGGTGTGGGCGAGTTCGCCCAGCACATCGAGAGCGGCGCGCTGAAGGCACTGGCGGTGTCGAGCGAGGAGCCGGTGTCGCAGCTCTCCGACGTCCCGACCATCACGGAGGAAGGCTACGACGTCGTCCTCACGAACTGGCGCGGGGTGATCGCCCCCGGTGGGATCTCGGACGGAGAGAAGGACGAGCTGGTCCGCTTGATCACCGAGCTCCACGAGTCGGAGGCATGGACCGAGCAGCTGGAGACCAAGGGATGGACCGACGCGTTCCTGGTCGGTGCGGACTTCGACGAGTTCCTCACCGGGAACATCGAAGAGGTCACCGCGACGCTGAAGAACATCGGCCTGGTGCAGTGACATGACGGTCCCCGCATCGCCGGGGACCGGGGAGCAGGGGGTGCGGGTCGACCACGGCGGTCGACCCGCACGCCGCACTTCCTCCGTCCCCATCGGCGAACTCGTGTTCGCCGGAATCATGGTTGCGCTCGGCGTCTTCGCCGTCGTCGGCATCTTCCTGATCCACGTCCCCGTCGGCATGAAAGCCGGCCCGACGGTCTTCCCGATCTTCGTCTCCGTCATCCTGCTCGCCTCCGCGGTCGCGGTCCTGATCGGGGTGCTGCGCGGCGAACGCGGCGGTGCGGAGGAGGCGGAGGACATCGATGAGAGCCTGCCGACCGACTGGGTCACCCTCGCCAAGCTGGCGGGTCTCGTCGTCGCCCACCTGCTCCTGATCGAGCCGCTGGGGTGGGCGCCCGCGGCCGCCCTGCTGTTCGGCGGGGTCGCGTGGTCGCTCGCCGCCAAGCGCTGGTGGATGGCCTTCCTCATCGGGATCGCGGTCGCGCTCGTGATCCAGGTCGTGTTCGGCGGTCTGCTCGGCCTGTCGCTGCCCTGGGGTCCCGCTCTCGGCTGGCTCGGAAGGATGTTCTGATGGACAGTTGGACCCTGCTCCTGGAGGGTTTCGCGACCGCGCTGCAGCCGCAGTACCTCGCGTTCGCCTTCCTCGGCGTCTTCGTCGGCACCGCGGTGGGAGTGCTCCCGGGCATCGGCCCCGCCATGACGGTGGCGCTGCTGCTTCCCCTCACCTACACGCTCGATCCCGCCGCCGCGCTGATCACCTTCGCAGGCATCTACTACGGGGGCATGTACGGCGGCTCGACGACGAGCATCCTCCTGAACACGCCGGGGGAGTCGGCCTCGATAGTCACGGCGATCGAGGGCAACAAGATGGCCAGGATGGGGCGCGGTGCCGCCGCGCTCGCCACCGCGGCCATCGGGTCCTTCATCGCCGGCACCCTGGCGACGCTGGGGCTGACGCTGCTGGCTCCGCTGCTCGCGCAGTTCGCGGTGAACCTGGGACCGGCGGACTACGTCGCCCTCATCGTGATCGCGTTCATCACGGTCGGCGCGCTGATCGGCAGCTCGATCTCGCGCGGGATGCTCTCGCTCGGCGTCGGGTTGTTCCTCGGTCTCGTCGGCACCGACTGGCTCTCCGGACAGCAGCGCTACACGCTGGGGCTTCCCGCGTTGTCCGACGGCGTCGACATCGTCCTGGTGGCCGTCGGGCTGTTCGCGGTCGGCGAGACGTTCTACATCGCCGCCCGGTTGCGGCACGGCGGCGTCGACGTGATCCCCGTGACACGCGGGTGGCGCTCCTGGATGACCAAGGCCGATTGGCGGAGGTCATGGAAGCCCTGGCTGCGGGGCACGGCGATCGGCTTCCCGATCGGCACGATCCCGGCGGGCGGCGCCGACGTGGCCACATTCCTGTCCTATGCGACCGAGCGCAAGCTGTCGAAGCATCGCGACGAGTTCGGACGTGGCGCGATCGAAGGGGTCGCCGGTCCGGAGTCGGCCAACAACGCCGCCGCCGCCGGCGTGCTGGTGCCTCTGCTCACTCTCGGCCTGCCGACGACGGCGACCGCGGCGATCATCCTCACGGCGTTCCAGTCGTACGGCATCCAGCCGGGGCCGCTGCTGTTCGAGAGCCAGTCGAACCTGGTGTGGGCGCTGATCGCGAGCCTCTACATCGGCAACGTGATCCTGATCGTGCTCAACCTGCCGCTCGTGGGGATGTGGGTGAAGCTGCTGCAGATCCCGCGGCCGTACCTGTACGCGGGCATCCTGCTGTTCGCGGTGTTCGGGGCGTATGCGCTGCACAGCTCGCCGACGGACATCGTGATCCTGCTGATCGTCGGTGTCCTCGGGTACTTCATGCGCAGGTACGGATACCCGGTGGCACCGCTCGTGGTCGGGATGATCCTGGGGCCGATGGCCGAGGAGCAGCTGCGCAAGGCGCTGCAGCTGAGCCAGGGGGACCTGAGCACGCTGGTCATGCAGCCGTTCGCCGCGATCGCCTACGGCGTGCTCGCGCTGCTGATCGTCGGCGGACTGTGGCTGCGGCGTCGCCAGCGTCGGTACGAGCAGGCGCTGACCGCGTCGATCGCGCTGCCGATGAAGGCGGACTCCGAGGTCTGAGTTCGAGACGGCGGGTACGGGAGGGGAGGCGGCCGCGAGTAGGCTGATCCGGTGAATGACGTACAGGCCCCCGCACGTGGGCCTCGTGCCTACGCGGCGTTCATCGGTATCGGCCTTCTCGCCGGCCTCCTCTCCGGACTCTTCGGCGTGGGCGGTGGCACGGTCATCGTCCCGCTGCTGGTGCTCCTGCTGCACTTCGATCAGCGCCTCGCGGCCGGGACCTCGCTCGCGGCGATCGTGCCCACGGCGAGCGTCGGCGTCATCTCCTACGCCACGACCGGTTCGGTGGCCTGGGTGCCCGCGATCATCCTCGCGGCGGGTGCCGTGGTGGGCGCGCAGATCGGCACACGGCTGCTGCCGCGCATCTCGCAGACGGCGTTGCGGTGGGGTTTCGTCGGCTTCCTGGTCGTCGTGATCGTCAGCCTCTTCCTGGTGATCCCCTCACGCGACGCCGCGTTCGAACTCTCCTGGCTGACCGGCATCGCCCTCGTCGGCGTGGGAATCGGCACCGGAATCCTCGCGGGGCTGATCGGCGTCGGCGGTGGAGTGATCGTCGTACCCGTGCTGATGCTGGCCTTCGGCACGAGCGACCTGGTCGCCAAGGGCACCTCGCTGCTCATGATGATCCCCACCGCGATCTCCGGCACGGTGGGCAACCTCCGCAACCGCAACGTCGACCTGCTCGCGGCGCTGATCATCGGCGTATCGGCCTGCACGACGACCGCGCTCGGCGCGTGGCTGGCCACGATCGTCGACCCGACACTGGGCAACATGCTGTTCGCGGCATACCTCGTCGTGATCGCGGTGCAGATGGCGATCAAGGCGATCAGGGGCCGCAAGCGCGGCTGAGCTCCGCCGCCTCGGTAGGATCGAGGGGTGGCAGTGAACCAAGAACTGGTCGGCCGGGAGTTCCCGCCGACGGCCCCGTACCTCGTCGGCCGCGAGAAGGTGCGCGAGTTCGCTCGCGCCGTCTTCGCCGACGCTCCGCAGCACACCGACGTCAAGGCGGCCCGCGCGGCCGGCTTCTCCGACGTCGTGGCGCCCCCGACCTTCGCGATGGTCATCCAGGACCTCACGCTCCAGCAGCTGCTGGGGCAGGAGGACTCCGGCATCGTGCTGGCGCGCACCATCCACGCCGAGCAGCGCTTCGCCTACACGCGCCCCATCGTCGCGGGCGACGAGCTCACCGCGCAGCTGCGCGTCACCGGCATCCGCATGATGGGCGGCAACGCGATGATCACCAGCGAGGCCGAGATCACCGACCCCGCGGGTGCCCATGTCGTCACCGCCACCAGCGTGCTGCTGGTCGGTGCCGAGCCGAGTGCGGATGAAGGAGAGGCGGCCTGATGGGCTACACCGTCGGAGACGTGCTCGCTGAGCGCACCGTGCACCTCACCCGCGAATCGCTCGTGCGTTACGCGGGGGCATCCGGAGACTTCAACCCGATCCACTACCGCGATGACGTCGCGGCGTCCGTCGGGCTTCCCGGCGTGCTCGCGCACGGCATGCTCACGATGGGCATCGCCTCGTCGGTCGTCGTCGCGGAGCTCGACCCGGCCACCCGCATCCTCGACTACGGCGTGCGCTTCACCAAGCCCGTCGTCGTCGACCCCGTCGAGGGCGCTGACATCACCGTCGTCGCCACCGTCGGTGCAGTCGACGACGAGGCCGCGCGCATCGACCTCAAGGTCACGTTCGGCGAGACCACCGTGCTCGTCAAGGCGCAGCTGCGCGTCGCCGTCTGATGAGGACGCTGTGATGCGGGAGATCGAGCCGGTCCGACTCGCGGAGCTGACCACGCTGCGCACGGGTGCGGCGCCCGAGCAGATGTTCGAGGCGACGACGACCGCCGGCCTGGTCGAAGCCCTGCGCGAGACGTGGGCGCGCGGTGACGAGTGGTTCGTGCTCGGCGGCGGCTCCAACCTCTTCGTGGGCGACGAGCCCTTCGAGGGCACCGTCATCCGCGTCCGCACCGAGGGCATCGAAGAGCTGCCGTCACCGCATCAGGGACGCATCCGTCTGCGCGCGCAGGCCGGACACGGCTGGGACGACCTGGTCGCCTATGCCGTCGCCCACGGCTACGCGGGCCTCGAGGCGATGAGCGGGATCCCCGGCACGGTCGGCGCCGCCCCCGTGCAGAACATCGGCGCCTACGGGCAGGAGATCCAGGAGACGCTGGTCGAGGTCGAGCTGATCGACGAGTCGACCGGAGAGATCTCGACGGTTCCCGCCGCCGAGCTCGGACTCGGCTTCCGCACCTCGGTGCTCAAGCACCACCACGGGAGTGTGCCGCTGCGCCGTGCCGTGATCCTCTCCGTGACCGTCGACCTGCTCATCGCGGGTGAGCGCGTGGTGCGCGGCGAGCAGCTGCGTCGGGCGCTGGGCCTGACCGATGAGATGCCCGTTCCGCTGGGGTGGGTGCGCGAGCGCATCCTCGCGACCCGGGCGTCGAAGGGGATGCTGCTCGACGCGGACGACCCCGACACGCATGGCGTCGGCTCCTTCTTCCAGAACGCGATCGTGACGGCGGCGGTGGCCAGGGCGCTGCCCACGGAGTGCCCGCGCTGGCCGGTCGCCCCCGACCTCGATGCGGTGACCGTGATCCCGCTCGCCTCGTACGACGGAATGGTTCCGACGTCGAAGCCCGCGACCGTCTCCGACGTCAAGGTGAGCGCGGCCTGGCTCATCGAGCAGGCGGGTATCCGCAAGGGGTTCAAGCTTCCGCGCTCACGAGCATCGGTGTCGACCAAGCACGCGCTCGCGCTGACCAACCGCGGCGGCGCGACCGCCGGCGAGGTCGCCGAGCTGGCACGGTTCATCCAGAGCAGGGTGCACGCCGAATTCGGTCTCGTGCTGCAGCCGGAACCGGTGCTCGTCGGCGTCGACCTGTAGAGCGTTGCTCGGCAGCCGCGGCCGACGGCGGGGCTACACTCGCGGCATGAGCGGACTGATCCCGTACCTGCTGTTCCCCGGCAACGCCGCAGAAGCGCTGCGTCACTACCAGTCGGTGTTCGGCGGCGACCTGCAGCTGCTCGACTACGCCACCGCGGGCCGGCACGACGGGCCGGGCGATGCGATCGCGCACGGGCAGCTGAACGGACTGGTCGAGATCGCGGGAGCGGATGCCGGGGCCGACGACGACGCCGTGCAGATGGGCGGCATGTTCCTCTCGCTCCTCGGCACGGCCGACGCGCTGACTCTGACCGGCTGGTACGACACGCTCGCGGCCGACGGACGCGTGACCGATGCGCTGCAGAAGCGTCCGTGGGGCGACTACGACGGCACGCTCATCGACCGCTACGGCATCCGCTGGCTGATCGGCTTCCACCCCGAGGACTGAACCTGCTTCCCGTTGAAGTAGGCACGAGACGAGGGCAGGAAGATCAACACGACTGCCGCGCTGGTGAGGGCGAGGGCCGCGAGGCCGGCCCAGAATTCCCAGATCGGGGCAGCTGCCGCCGGAACGTAGAGCGCGAGCGGGAGCGGGAACAGCAGGGTCGCGTATCGGGCCCACGACTTCCGTCTCATCACGAGCACCGTGATGGTCGCGTAGACGACCACCGGTACGAAGGGGAGCACGCTCAGCCACCCTCCTCCCCAGTACCACATGAAGGGAGCGACGACGAGGGAGAGGAAGAAGACCAGCACGGTCACCGTGCTCAGGATGGTGAAGGCCACCCGCAGAGTCACCGGCATCCGCTCTTCCTCCTGCTTCCCCCAGACGCGTCGAGACCCATCATCGACGCCGAGACCCACTCCCGCAGGCGACTGGGGGCGTGGGTCTCGGTGCGCACGATGGGTCTCGACAGAGGTGCGGCGGGTCAGGCGAACAGTCGCTGCAGGCGCTGCACGCCCTCGAGCAGCTGCTCGTCGCCGAGTGCGTACGACATGCGGATGTAGCCGGACGGGCCGAAGGCCTCACCGGGGACGACAGCGACCTCGGCCTGGTCGAGGATGAGGTCGGCGAGCTCGAGCGAGGTGGTCGGCGTCACGCCGCCCCAGGTGCGGCCGAGCAGGCCCTGCACGTCGGGGTACACGTAGAACGCACCGAGCGGGTTCGGGACCACGAGGCCGTCGATCTTCGACAGCTCCGAGACGATGAGCTGGCGGCGGCGGTCGAACGCCTGGCGCATCTTCTCGGCCTCGTCCTGCGGACCGGTGAGGGCGGCGATCGCCGCCTTCTGGGCGACGTTGTTCACATTGCTGGTGAGGTGCGACTGCAGGTTGCCGGCGATCTTGATGGCGTCGGCGGGGCCGACCATCCAGCCCACGCGCCAGCCGGTCATGGCGTAGGTCTTCGCGACGCCGTTGACCAGGATGGTCTGACCGGCGACCTCGGGGACGGCCTCGACGATCGAGGTGGCCTTGACGCCCTCGTACGTGAGGTTCTGGTAGATCTCGTCGCTGATGATCCAGATGCCGTGCTCCAGCGCCCACTCGCCGATGGCCTTGGTCTCCTCGGCGGTGTAGACGGAGCCGGTGGGGTTCGACGGCGAGACGAACACGAGGGCGGTGGTGCGGGCGGTGCGGGCGGCCTCGAGCTGCTCGACCGTGACCTTGTATTCCTGGTCGGCGCCCGCGAAGACCTCGACGGGGGTGCCGTCGGCGAGGCGGATGGCCTCGGGGTAGGTGGTCCAGTACGGCGCGGGCAGCAGCACCTCGTCGCCGGGGTTCACCACCGCCTGGAAGGCCTGGTAGACGGACTGCTTGCCGCCGTTGGTGACGATGACCTGGCTGGGGGAGACCTCGAGGCCGGAGTCGCGCAGCGTCTTCGCGGCGATCGCCTCGCGCAGCGCCGGAAGACCCGGGGCCGGCGTGTACCGGTAGCTGGCGGGATCGGCCAGAGCCTCGGCCGCCGCATCCACGATGAACTGCGGCGTCGCGAAGTCGGGCTCGCCGGCGGCGTACGAGATGACGTCCTTGCCTTCGGCCTTGAGGGCCTTGGCCTTGGCGTCGACCTTGAGGGTCGCGGACTCGGCGATGGCGGACAGCTTGCGGGAGAGAGGAGCGCGTTCGGTCACGATTACGAGCGTACTCGGGTCGATGCGGCAGGTGAGGTGTGGGATGCTGCCAAGATCCGAGGTTCTTTCGGGTGCGGAAGGTCAGCCGGCGTCGAGACCGTGAGCCTGCGCGACGGCCGCGAGCGTGATGCGCCCGCCCTGCACGTTCAGACCCGCAGCCAGTGCCGCGTCTTCGGACGCCGCGCGCTCCCAGCCCTTCCCGGCGATCGCCGAGACATAGGGGAGGGTCGCGTTGGTCAGGGCACGGGTCGCCGTCTCGGGAACCGCGCCCGGCATGTTCGCGACGCAGTAGTAGATGGAGTCGTGCACCGCGAACGTGGGGTCGTCGTGGGTCGTGGGGCGCGAGCCCTCGAAGCATCCGCCCTGGTCGATGGCGATGTCGACGAGCACGGAGCCCGGCTTCATCGCGGCGACCATGTCGTCGGTCACGAGCTTGGGGGCCGCAGCTCCCGGGATCAGCACGGAGCCGATCACGAGGTCGGCGGTCTTGAGCTCCTCGGCGATGTCGTAGCGGCTCGACGCGCGCGTCTCGAGGGCGCCGCCGTAGCGGTGCTCGAGCTCGCGCAGGCGCGGCAGGGCGACGTCGATCACCGTCACCTTCGAGCCGAGCCCGAGCGCGTTCGCCGCGGCGTGCTCTCCCGCGACACCGCCGCCGATCACGACGGTCTTGGCGCGCGGCGTGCCGGCGATACCGCCGAGCAGCATGCCGCGACCGCCCTGCGAGCGCAGCAGCGAGTACGAGCCCATGGTGACCGAGAGGCGCCCGGCGATCTCGCTCATCGGCACGAGCAACGGCAGACTGCGGTCGGGCAGCTGCACCGTCTCGTAGGCGACGGCGGTGGTTCCCGCCTCGACGAGCGCGGTGGTGAGCGCACGGTCGGCGGCGAGGTGCAGGTAGGTGAAGAGGGTGAGGTCGTCGCGCAGGAAGCCGTACTCCTGGGCGATCGGCTCCTTGACCTTGATGACCAGGTCGGCCTCGCCCCACGCTTCGGCGGCGGTCGCCACGATCTCGGCGCCGGCCGCGCGGTAGTCGTCGTCTGTGATGCGCGAGCCGAGCCCGGCGCCGGACTGCACGAGCACCCGGTGGCCCTCGCGCACCAGGCGGTCGGCGCCGGCGGGGGTGAGGGAGACGCGGTTCTCGTTGTTCTTGACCTCGGTGGGGACGCCGATCTTCATTGATCCTCCAGGTGTGATGCGGTGCGGCACCCAGGATCGCAGAAACATCGACAGAACAACAGAATCGGTGAAGATGATTCGCATGACGCGGAAATCCTGAATAATGCTTCGTATGGAGACGACCTCACAGGCCCCGGAGCCGAACACCGTTCGGGCACCGGCCCTGGATGCGATCGATGCCAGGATCGTGCAGCTGCTCACGGCCGACGGGCGTATGACGAATGCCGAGCTCGCCGCACGTCTCGGAGTCGCGCCCTCGACGGCGCACACCCGGCTGCGCGCCCTCGTGGACCGCGGCGTGATCACGGGTTTCCACGCGAGTGTGGACGAGCGGATGCTGGGTGCAGGGCTCCAGGCGATCATCGGCGTCACGCTGCGTCCGAGCGGACGGCGGGAGAGCATCGTCGAGTTCGCGGATCGCGTGCGCGTGCTGCCTCCGGTGATCCAGCTCTTCTTCCTCGGCGGCGACGACGACTTCCTGCTGCACATCGCAGTCGCCGACTCATCCGAGATGCGCGAGTTCGTGCTCGAGCACCTCTCGGCGCAGAGCAGCGTCGCCTCCACCCGCACGAGCATCGTGTTCGACTACCACCGCAACTCGGTGGCCGCTTCGTTCCGCTGAGGCGGGGAGCCGCCGCAGGTCAGGCGCCGTAGGAGGAGGGCAGCGCGCAGTAGTCGGCGAACCGACGGGCCGGATGCGCGGGGTCGGTCACATCGACGATCGAACCCGCGACGGTGTGCGGCGGCTCATCGCCCGCCAACTGCCACACCGCGTAGTTCCACATGCCTCTGGTGCGCTCGCCGAGCAGAGCGGACGGCCCCGAGACGAGCAGGATGTCGTCGCTCTTCGGGCACTCGCGGAACGCGGTGACCGCGGCGCGGAGTTCGACCTCGTCACCGTCCGGCGAGTGCTCGCGGATGACCTGCTGCCCCGATGCCGTCAGCGCGGACAGGAGGTCATCTGCCGCCTGCCGCGAGCGCTCGGCATTCGCCCCGGCCACCGCGAGCAGGCGCCGGCCGCGCGGGTAGAAGTGCAGGAACTCGGAGGAGATATCCGCCCAGACGTCGGTCATGCCCCCAGGCTACGCCCGTGCGCTGGCACCGGCTCCGCACACGAAAGAGCCCTCGGTCACGGCGTCGGCCGCGGCCCGAGGGCTCCTTCGCGCGCTCAGTCCTCGTCGACCAGGAACCGGCTGTAGGCGCCCAGCGTGAGGAACGTGGGGAACTCCTCCCGCAGGGCGACCTCACGGAAGATCTCCGCCGCGTCGTCGTACCTGTCGCCGTGGCTGCGCGTCGCCTGTGCGAGTACCTGGGTGATTAGATCCTCGACGTACTCAGCCGTGATCGGGGTGCCGTCCTGCGTGGTGCGGTCCTGGTGGATCCACTGCCACACCTGCGAGCGGCTGATCTCGGCGGTCGCGGCATCCTCCATCAGGTTGTCGATCGCCACGGCGCCGAGTCCGCGCAGCCAGGCCTCCAGGTAGCGGATGGCGACGGACACGTTGTCCCGCACGCCCTGCGCGGTGATCGGTCGACCGATGTGCAGGTCGAGCAGGTCGCGGGCCTCGACGTGGACATCGTCGCGCTGCCGGTCGACCTGGTTGGGGCGGTCGCCCAGCACGGCGTCGAACTCCGCCTGGGCGGTGGGGATCAGGTCGGGGTGCGCCACCCAGGTGCCGTCGAAGCCGTCGCCGGCCTCGCGCTTCTTGTCGGCGGTGACCTTCTCGATCGCGCGCGCCGTCACCTCGGGGTCGCGCCGGTTCGGGATGAACGCGCTCATGCCGCCGATCGCGAAGGCGCCCCGCTTGTGGCAGGTCTGCACGAGCAGGTCGGTGTACGCCCGCATGAACGGCACCGTCATCGTGACCTCGCTGCGGTCGGGGAGCACGAAGCGCGCCCCGCGGCCGCGGTAGTTCTTGATGATCGAGAAGATGTAGTCCCAGCGGCCGGCGTTCAGTCCCGCGCAGTGGTCGCGCAGCTCGTAGAGGATCTCGTCCATCTCGAAGGCGGCCGGCAGGGTCTCGATCAGCACGGTCGCGCGGATCGTGCCGTGCGGGATGCCGATGTACTCCTCGCTGAACGAGAAGACGTCGTCCCACAGCTTCGCCTCCTCGCTCGACTCGATCTTGGCGATGTAGAAGTACGGCCCGCGGCCGCCGTCGATCAGCGCCTGCGCGTTGTGCAGGAAGTAGAGGCCGAAGTCGACCAGCGATCCCGATGCCGACGTGCGACGACCGGCGCGGTCGATGAAGGCGATGTGCTTCTCGGGCAGGTGCCATCCGCGAGGACGCATCACGATCGTGGGCGTGCGCTCCGCCGTGACGCGGTACTCCTTGCCTTCCGGCGAGGTGAACGACAGCTCGCCGCGGATCGCATCGCGCAGGGACAGCTGCCCCTCGATCACGTTCTTCCAGGTGGGGCTCGTGGCATCCTCCTGGTCGGCGAGCCACACCCGCGCGCCGGAGTTCAGCGCGTTGATCGTCATCTTCGGGTCGGTCGGCCCGGTGATCTCGACGCGACGGTCCTCGAGTCCGGGGCCGGCGCCGGCCACCCGCCAGTCCCGATCCTCACGGATGTGTGCCGTGTCGTCGCGGAACTGGGGGTCGTGTCCGTTGCCGATCTCGAAGCGGCGACGCATCCGGTCGGCCAGACGGTCGTGGCGACGCGCGGCGAATCGGTGGTGCAGCTCGGTGAGGAAAGCGAGCGCCGACGGGGTCAGGATCTCCTCGTAGCGGTCACGGAGGGGGCCGACGACCTCGATCGCGGGACCCTGCTGGGTCGTCTGGATCGGAGCCGTGGTGGTGGGAGTGGTCATGATCGTGAGTCCTTTGCGTGGTGGTCCCCTTCGGCTCCGTCGAGACCCACGGTGGTCGTCGAGACCCATCGCTGCAGGCGATCGCGGCGGTGGGTCTCGACGGCGCCGATGGGTGTCGGCGAGACGGGGACGAGAAAGTGGGGATCAGTGGAACTGCGCGGCTTCGGTGGAGCCGGCGAGCGCGAGCGTCGCGCTGTCGGGGTTGAGCGCGGTGGAGATGACGTCGAAGTAGCCGGTGCCCGCCTCGCGCTGGTGCTTGGTGGCGGTGTACCCGTCTGCTTCCGCGGCGAACTCGGCTTCCTGCAGCTCGACATAGGCGCTCATGGCGCGATCGGCGTAGCCGCGGGCGAGGTCGAACATCGAGTAGTTCAGGGCGTGGAAGCCGGCCAGGGTGATGAACTGGAACTTGTAGCCCAGGTCGGCCAGCTCCTGCTGGAACGTCGCGATCTCGGCGTCCGACAGGTGCTTCTTCCAGTTGAAGCTCGGCGAGCAGTTGTAGGCCAGGAGCTTCCCGGGGAACTCGGCGTGGATCGCCGCGGCGAAGTTGCGGGCGAGCTCGATGTCCGGCTCTCCCGTCTCGACCCACAGCAGGTCGGCGTAGGGGGCGAAGGCGAGTCCGCGGCTGATGACCGACTCGATGCCGGGGTGGATCCGGTAGAACCCTTCCGTGGTGCGCTCGCCGGTGGTGAACTGCTGGTCCCGCTCGTCGACGTCGCTGGTGAGCAGGTCGGCGGCGAGGGCATCCGTGCGGGCGATGATGACGGTCGGCACTCCCGCCACGTCGGCCGCGAGGCGAGCGGCGTTCAGGGTGCGGATGTGCTGCTGGGTGGGCACGAGCACCTTGCCGCCGAGGTGGCCGCACTTCTTCTCGCTGGCCAGCTGGTCTTCCCAGTGGATGCCCGCGGCACCGGACTGGATGAGCGACTGTGCGAGCTCGTAGGCGTTCAGCGGTCCGCCGAAACCGGCCTCCGCGTCGGCGACGATCGGGGCGAGCCAGTCCTGTGTGGTCTCACCTTCGGCGTGCTCCAGCTGGTCCTGGCGGATGAGGGCGTTGTTGATGCGACGCACGACGGCCGGCACGGAGTTGGCGGGGTACAGCGACTGGTCAGGGTACGTCTGACCGGCGAGGTTGCCGTCGGCAGCGACCTGCCATCCGGACAGGTAGATGGCCTTCAGTCCCGCCCGCACCTGCTGCACGGCCTGGCCCCCGGTGTACGCGCCGAGCGCCCGGACATAGTCCTCGGTGTGCAGGAGGTTCCAGAGGTTGTCGGCGCCGCGGTGGGCGAGCGTGGCCTCTTCGCGGACCGAGCCGCGGATGCGGATGACGTCTTCTGCCGAGTAGGTGCGCTCGACGCCGTCCCAGCGCGGGTCGGTGTCCCAGATCTCCTGAAGCTCGGCGGCCGTCTGAACCTGGTCGCCGGCTCGCAGACCGGCGGGGCGGGGCGTCGGGGTGTGGGCGGTGTTCGTCATGGTGTCTCCTCGGTGGATCCGGCGGCTGTGCCGGTGTGGCGTGGTTCCACTGTGCGTGAAGTTCGGAAGCCCCAAGGACCGATCGGGGAGAGAAGATCAGGCAAAATTCTGTTTCTGTGACAGAATCAGCCGCATGAGCACCATCGACGCTGCAGAAGAGACCGACGCCCTCACGATCGGCCGGCGCATCCGCCAGCTCCGTACGGCGAAGGGGATGACCCTCGACGACCTGGCCTCCGCCGTCGATCGGGCGCCCAGTCAGATGTCGATGATCGAGACCGGCAAGCGCGAGCCCAAGCTCACGCAGCTGCAGGCGATCGCCCGCGTGCTCGGGGTCACGATCGATGCGCTGCTGGAAGGTGAGCCGCTCGATGAGCGCAGCGCGGTCGAGATCGCCCTCGAGCGGGCGATGAAGGGCCAGACGTTCCAGGCGCTGGGCATCGAGCCGTTCCGTATCGCGAAGAGCCTGCCGACGGATGCTCTGAAGGCCCTGCTCGCCCTGCACGGCGAGATCGATCGGCTCAAGGATGAGCGGGCCGCGACGCCGGAGGAGGCGAGGCGGGCCAACGTCGAGCTGCGGCACCTCATGCGGCGACAGGACAACCACTTCGCCGATCTCGAGGCGAAGGCCGCCGAGATCCTGGCCGCGGTCGGCCATCCGGGCGGTCCTCTGACGCAGCGCACGGCGTCCGAGATCGCGGCGCATCTGGGCTTCACCCTGCACTACGCCCCCGACCTGCCGCAGACCACGCGCAGTGTCGCGGACCTCGCGAACGGCCGGCTCTACCTGTCGAGCAGCGTGCCGGCCAAGGGCGATGCCCGCACCGCGGTGCTGCAGGCGCTCTCGAGTCGCATCCTCGGACACTCCGAACCGCGCAGCTATGCCGAGTTCCTGCGGCAGCGCGTGGAGACCAACTACCTCACCGGTGCCCTCCTCATCCCGGAGGCGCATGTCGTCCCCGCCCTGATGGACGCCAAACAGCGCAAGGCGATCTCGATCGAGGACCTGCGCGATGCGTACTCGGTGTCGTACGAGACGGCGGCGCACCGCTTCACGAACCTCGCCACACGACACCTCGACATCCCGGTGCACTTCCTCAAGGTGCACGAGTCGGGCACGATCACCAAGGCGTACGAGAACGACGACGTGAACTTCCCGACCGACCGCCTCGGGGCCATCGAAGGCCAGATGTGCTGCCGCCGGTGGACCTCGCGCGTGGTGTTCGATGAGGATGACCGCTTCAACCCGTACTACCAGTACACCGACACCGGCAACGGCACGTACTGGTGCACGGCGCGGGTCGAGTCCTCGAGCGAGGGGCTGCACTCGGTGAGCGTCGGGGTGCGCTTCGACGACACGAAGTGGTTCGTGGGGCGCGACACCTCGCACCGCGGCGTCTCGAAGCACTCGGTCGAGGTGTGCTGCCGGCGGGCACCTGCCGACCTGGAGGACCGCTGGCGCGAGAACTCCTGGCCCAACGTGAAGACGCCGCGCACGCTGCTGGCGACACTGCCGACCGGGGCCTTCCCCGGCGTCGACACGACCGACGTGTACGAGTTCCTGGAGGCGCACGCCCCTCGCTGAGTGTGGGACCCCGCTCCCACCGTTCGTCAAAAGTTAGTTTGATCTTGCTTAGTCAATCTTGACTATGTTACTTTCATCGAGCCATCAATGACGAACGGCCGAGAAGGGACCCTCATGGCTACTTCCTCTGCGGAAACCCGATTCCGCATCACTGCCACCCTGACGTGCGTTCTCGCCGCCACGCTGACGCTCGGAGCATGCTCCGCGCAGACGCCAGGCGGCGATACCGCCCCCACGAGTGCGAGCGACACCGACGCCTGCAAGCGGAATCAGGATGCCGGCACCATCACCTACATCTCCGGCTACGGCTACTCCGCCAGCGCCGGTCAGCTCGACGTGTTCCTCGCCGAGGAGCTGGGCTACTTCGACGATCTCTGCCTGGATGTGGAGATCAACGCCTCCGGGGCGAACGGGCAGCAGCTCGTCGCCTCCGGTCAGGCGCAGTTCACCGCCCTCGGCTCCGCATCCGACGTGATGCTGGCCGCGGCGAACAGCAAGAACCTCACGGCGGTCGCCACCTACGGCACCACCCCGCCGTTCTCGATCTTCGGCAACGAGAGGCTCGAGAGCCTCAAGGACCTCGAGGGCGGATCGCTCGGCTACTTCATCAACCTGACCCCGATCGCCTCGGCCATGCTCGATGAGGCCGGTGTCGACGTCTCGAAGGTCGAGATGGTCAAGATGACCAACTACGACCCGACCGTCGTGGTGCGCGAGCAGGTCGATGCGATCGTCGGCTACGCCTCCAACCAGCCGCAGTCGCTCAAGGCGCAGGGACTGCCGTTCAGCGAGTTCCTCCCCTCCGACCTCGGCGTCGAGGGCACCTACAACGTGATGGAGGTCAACTCCCGGTTCCTCGACGAGCACCGTGAGGTCGCCGCCGACTTCATGCGCGCGAGCCTCAAGGCGCTGCAGTACTGCCTGGACGAGTCGGATGCCTGCATCGACAAGCTCGCGAAGCTGGCCGAGGACAACAACCAGGGCGCCGCTTTCCCGCGCGACCAGCTGGCCCGCACGTGGGAGGTCGAGTCCGCGTGGGTGCGTGAGAGCGCCGGCGGCAACCCCGGCGTGCAGAACGAATCCATGTGGGAGCCGGAGTACGCCCTCGTGAAGAAGTACGGCGACGTCAAGAACCTGCCGGCGATCGCCGACATGATGGACGCCGACCTGGTCGCCGACCTCTACGACGGTGACACCCTCACATGGCCGGCGAAGTGATGTCGGTCGCACAGGGAGCAGGCGTCGAGGTCAGGAACGTCTCGAAGTCCTTCGGGGCGGACGGCGCCAAGGTCACGGTGCTCGACGATGTGAGCCTCACGATCGGCATGGGCGAGTTCGTGTCGGTGATCGGCCCCAGCGGCTGCGGCAAGTCCACGCTGCTCAAGGTCGTCGCCGGTCTCCTCGATGCCGACTCCGGCACCGTCACGATCGACGGCGAGAGCGTCACCGCGGCCTCGCGCGACAAGAAGATCGGCCTCGTGCCGCAGTCGCCCGCGCTGCTGCCGTGGAAGACCGTGCGCGAGAACGTCGAGCTGCCGGTGCGCATCAACGCCAAGGCGAACTCCGGACGCGCACTGCGCGATCCCGCCGAGCTCTTGGCGACCTTCGGACTCGGACAGGCGATGAAGAAGTACCCCGGCCAGCTCTCCGGCGGCATGCAGCAGCGTGCCGCGATAGCCAGGGCGTTCGTGTTCGACCCGGCCATCATGCTGATGGACGAGCCGTTCTCGGCCCTCGACGAGATGAACCGCGACCTGCAGCGCATCGCCCTGCTGGAGTTCTGGCAGTCCAACCGCAAGGCCGTCATGTTCGTCACGCACTCGGTGCCGGAGGCGATCATGCTCTCCGACCGCATCGTGGTGATGGCAGCCCACCCGGGGCGCATCGCTCAGGTGATCGACGTGAACCTGCCGCGGCCGCGCGACGAGCAGTCGTATGCCACGGAGGAGTTCCGCGAGATGGAAGCAGTCGTGCGCGACGCGCTGCGCGCGCAGACGGAGAAGGCCCATGTCTGAGCTGACAATGAGAGACACCACCGCGACCCTCGCGACCGCCCGCCTGAAGGCCCAGCCGCGCCGTGGCATCCCGCCGTGGCTGCGCTGGGGATCCTGGGGACCCACCCTCATCACCTTCGTGATCGCCGCGCTGCTGTGGCAGGTCGTGGCCTGGACCAACCCGTACGTGCTCCCGACGCTGGAGGCGATCGGCACGAGCCTCGTCGACGATGCCGGCATGTACTGGTCGAACTTCCTCGTCACCCTGCTCGAGGTCGTGGTCGGCGCCTCCGCCGGCATCCTGGCCGGCTTCCTGCTGGCCGTGGTCATGGCAGAGTTCCAGATCATCGAGCGGGCCGTGATGCCGCTCGTGATCATCGTGATGGTGACCCCGATCGTGGCGATCGCCCCGGCGCTGGTGGTCGCCTTCGGCTTCGGCATGGTGCCGAAGTTCATCGTGACCGGGCTCGTGGTCTTCTTCCCGATGCTCGTGAACTCGCTGGCGGGTCTGCGCGATGTCGACCAGAAGGCGCTCGACGTCTTCAAGACGCTGCACGCCTCGCGGTGGGAGATCTTCCGCGAGCTGCGCTTCCCCGGCAGCATGCCCTACGTGTTCGCAGGGCTCCGCATCGCCCTGCCGCTCGCGGTGGTCGGCGCGGCGGTCGCCGAGTTCGTCGCGGCGGGACAGCAGGCCGGTCTCGGCTCGCTCGTCACGACCTCTGCGGCGCAGGCGAACCTCGCCGTCACCTGGGCCAGCATCGCCCTGCTGTGCCTGCTCGGCGTGCTCCTGATCATCGTCCTCGCCCTGGTGCGCAAGCGCGTGCTCTGGTGGAGCGACGGCGAGGTCACGGCCAAGGGCTGACGCGGCACCCTCATCCCGGGACGGGCGCCCCCACCCGTCCCGGGGTTCCTCCGGCGTGCCCGGAACCACCCCAGAACACCCAGAACCACCCACAAGGAAGGCACCCGCACATGACCGATCAGAACTCCGTCAAGCCGCTGCGTCTCGGCCTCTTCGAGAACGCGCAGGCGAACGACTCCGGCACCGCGACCTGGCGGCACCCCGACAACGGGCGCTACCTGTTCGACAAGCTCGAGTACTGGCGCGACACCGCGCGCATGGTCGAGGACGCCGGGTTCGACTTCCTGTTCCTCGCGGATGCCTGGGGCTGGGCCGACGTCGCGGGCGAACGTCCCGACATCTGCTCGGTCGAGGGTCTCGACCTGCCGCGGCTCGACCCCGCGATCATCCTCGCAGCCCTCATCCCCGAGACCACGCGGCTCGGACTCGTCGCCACCGGATCGACGCTGCTCGAGCCGCCCTACTCCTTCGCCCGTCGCATGGCGACGCTGGACATCCTCTCCGGCGGTCGCATCGGCTGGAACGTGGTCACCACCGGAACCGCCGACACCGCCGTGCAGGGCTTCGGCGTGCCTATGGTCGGACACGACGAGCGCTACCTCATGGCCGACGACTTCATGCAGGTCGTCTACAAGCTCTGGGAGCAGGCGTGGGAGGAAGGCGCCCTGGAGCGGGACAAGTCCGGTCGCTTCGCCGACCCCTCCAAAGTGCACCGCATCGCACACGACGGCCCGTACTTCCGCTCGCATGGCTACGGGAACACCTCGCGCTCGCCGCAGGGCACGCCGGTGCTGTTCCAGGCCGGCGCGTCGCCCGCAGGCCGCGAGTTCGGCGGCAAGCACGGCGAGGCGATCTTCGTCGGCAGCGGCTCGGTCGAGCAGCTGCGCGCGCACTCCTCCGCGATCCGCGAGGAGGCCGTCAAGAACGGCCGCGCGGCCGACGAGGTGAAGATCATGTCGGCCTTCGCCGCGATCGTCGGCAGCACGGAGGAGGAGGCGCGACGCAAGTACGCCGAGGTGGCCGACGCGCAGAACCCCGACGTCACGGTGGCCTCCTACGCCTGGTTCACCGGGCTCGACCTCTCGGCCTACGCGCCCCACACCCCGATGTCGGAGCTCAGCACCGAGCTCTCGCAGACGCAGGTCGCCCGCTTCGCCGACAAGACCGTCGGTGACGTGCTCGGCGACTGGCATGCCCACGGCGTCGGCGCCCGCCCGATCGTGGGGACCCCGGAGCAGGTGGCGGACCGGATGATCGAGCTCGCCGCCGGCGCCGACCTCGACGGATTCCTGTTCGCCCCCGTCATCCCGCCGGCATCGACCGTCGACTTCATCGAGCACGTGCTGCCGATCCTCAAGGAGCGCGGGGCGATCGTGGAGCCCTCATCGGAGCCGCAGTCGCTGCGCGAGCGCCTGATCGGCACGCCGACGCCGGCGCTCGCCGACTCGCACACGGGCTCGCAGTACCGGCGGACGATGTCGCGTGTCTGACACCCTCACCGGTGTCGCCGTGGTGGGGAGCGCGAACCTCGATCTCGTGGTCGAGGTCTCGCGCCCCCCGCTCGTCGGCGAGACCCTGTTGGGTCGGGCCGGTGGTCGCTTCTCCGGAGGCAAGGGCCTGAATCAGGCCGTCGCCTGCGCACGCAGTGGGGCACCGACCCGGTTCTGCGCCGTCGTCGGAGCCGATGAGGCGGCCGATGTGCTGCAGCAGACCTTGGCCGATGCCGGAGTGGCGGCGGCCGTGCGTCGTAGCGCCGTCGCTCCGACCGGCGTCGCCCACGTGCTGGCGTTCGACAACGGCGACAACAGCATCATCGTCGCGGCCGGCGCGAACGCCGAGCTCGACGCAGACGACGCCGTCGCCGGCATCGCGGGAGCCGCGGTCGTGCTCGCCCAGCTGGAGGTGCCCGTCGCGAGCGTGGCCGCCGCACTGCGCGCGGGGCGAGCGGCGGGCGCGCTGACGATCCTCAACGCGGCCCCCGCACACGTCGCGACGATCGACATGCTCGGCGACGTCGATGTGCTGGTCGTGAACGAGACGGAGTGCGCCGAACTCGGAGGCATCGACCGGTTGCATGCAGCCGGAGCGCGGATCATCGTGCTCACGCAGGGCGCCGGGGGAGTGACCCTGCACCGCACGGGCGAACAGCCCTTGCACATCGATGCGTTCCGGATCGATCCGGTGGACACGACAGGTGCCGGCGATGCCTTCTGCGGTGCGCTGGCCGCAGCGCTCTCCCAGGAGGAGAGGATCGAGCATGCGCTGGTCCGAGCCTGCGCCGCCGGAGCCGTCGTGGCTCAGCATCGCGGGGCGACGACGTCGGAGCTTTCGCCCGCGTCGATCGCAGCGCTCGTCCTGTCGCGCTGAGGTCAGTTCGAGGGTGCGGCGTCGGCCGGCGTCGCGCCCTCGACCGTCTCACCGGCGAAGGTGTACTCACCGCCGCGCAGGCGCTCCAGCAGATCGAGCAGCCACTGCTTCTCGGCCGTGAGGCGCGCTGTGGACAGGTCGAAGATCTCCCGCACGTACTTCGGCGTCGTCTCAGAGCGCAGGGTGTCCTGCACGTCGAAGCCGTTCTGCGTGATGATCGCGTCGCTCTTGATGAGACGATGCTCGAGGCCGGCGATCACCTCCTGCCGACTCAGGACGAACATGAACGAGGCCACGGTCATGATGGCCTGGGTGTCGAAGGCCGCCACGTTCCAGAGGTTCTCGCGCAGCATCCTCTGCAGTTCCACCTCGCCGGCTGGCGTGATGCGGTAGGTCGTGCGAGCGGGGCGCTTCCCCTCGGCCTCGGTGCCGCTCTCGGCGATGTAGCCGTCGACCTCGAGGGCGCGCAGCGCGTTGTAGATCGATCCGGGCTGGATGTGCGCCCATTCGTCGACGTGCCAGGTCATGAGCTCTCGGCGGAGGAAGTACCCGTGCACGGGCTGGAACTGCTTCACGGCGCCGAGGACGACGAGGCGGGTGGTCGACATGCCCCTCATGCTAACGGCTGGCATCACAGATTCCTGTTGTTTGCATGATCAAAATTGCCTATTATCAAAACTAGTCAAAGTTGACTAACGAAAGGAAGCCGAAATGACGACTGCCGTGACCGACGCCCTGCCGCGCGACCTCGCCCTCCGCCGGGCCTTCTCGGTGTACCCGACCGGCGTCGTGGCTCTCGCCGCGCACGTCGATGACCGCGCCGTCGGGATGGCGGTCAACTCCTTCACCTCGATCTCGCTCGAACCCGCGCTCGTCGCGATCAGCGCGGCGCGCACGTCGAAGACCTGGCCGGTGCTGCGCACGGTTCCGGAACTCGGCATGAGCGTGCTCGCCGCGCACCATGAGCCGCTCAGCCGCTCGCTCTCAGCGCGAGAGGGCGACCGTTTCGGTGGTCACGAGTGGAAGCGCACCGACGGTGGTGCGGTGCTGATCTCCGACGCGGCACTCTGGCTCACCTGCCGCCTGCACAGCACCTTCGACGGCGGCGATCACGAGATCGCGCTGTACGAGATCGCCGACATCACCCTGTTCGACGACGTCGAGCCGCTGGTCTTCCATCAGAGCCGCTATCGCGCCATCGCCGCCCCCGAGAGCGCGTGAGCACTGCGCCGCTCGGGACGATCGCCGGAGTGGTCGTCCCGGGCGACGGTCGCGGCCGAGGCCTCGGTTTCCCCACGGCGAATCTGGCGCTCGACGGCGCAGAGGCGCCCGGCGACGGCATCTACGCGGCCTGGACGCGGATCGACGATGATCCGCAGCCGTGGGCGGCGAGTGTCAGCGTCGGGACGAACCCGACGTTCGCCGGCGACCGCGAGCGACGGGTCGAGGTGCACCTGCATGATGCCGATCTCGATCTGTACGGCCGCCGCCTGTTCGTGACCCTCGTCGCGCGACTCCGCCCGACGCTGCAGTTCGACGGCGTCGATGCGTTGATCGCGCAGACCGCGGACGACGTCGCCCGTTGCCGGTCTCTCCTGGGCGATCACGCTCGGATCCGCCACTGACTTGCTGCTCCGGTCGCGGATCCTGCCGCTCAGAAGCCGCGCGGGCGACACGAAGTGCGACCGGAGGTAGCGGGGCCGGGTGCTAGACCGCGTTCCAGCGCAGGCGCGGATCGGTTCGGAACTCCGTGAGAGGGAAGATCGCATCGGCGACCGGGAACATCGTCACCAACAGGGGGGTGGCGCCCGCGCTCGGCGCGACGGCGTAGGCGAGGGCGGTCGAGCCTCGCACGGCACCGAGCGCCAGCCTGGTCTCGCGCGCGTCGATCACCTGGGTCGCGCCGGCAGCGGGAGAGCTGAGGAGCGCGGATGCGACGGCGGTGGCTCGCGCGAGCAGTGTCGGACCCTCGCGCCAGGGGTGGAACGCATCTGGAGGCAGGTGGCATGCATGAGCCAGCACGCCCTCGGTCCAGCGTTCGCGTTTGAGCCCGTACGGGGTGGGCTCCAGCGACAGCAGGTAGCCGTAGCAGTGCAGTACTCCCGCATTGCCGATCGGCCAGTCGGCGGCGATATCCGCCTGCACGTGCAATTCCTCGAACAGCGCGCGGGGGATGATCCCCGCGCCCGTGTTCTCATCGATCACCGAGGATCGCCCCCACGCGATGAATCGACCGGCCGTGCGGTCATCGTGGATCGCGCTCGCCAGCCAGGAGAGGGTGTCGATTGCGGCGCGCGCACCAGCCGCGGTTCCGTCGGTGGCGAGGTGCGCCGCCTGCGTGAGCTGTTCGAGTTCGGACACGGCGCTCACCATACGCGAGTCCAGTGGACGGATTGTTCACACGGCGTTCACGCGTTCAGGACCTTCTGTCCACAATCTTTCCTCATTATGGACGGAGCGTCCCCACAGAAAGAACTCCGTGAACTCCATCCTCCTCTTCGATTTCGACGGCACGATCGCACTCGGCGACGGTCCGGTCCTCGCCTACGCACAGCAGGTCGCTGCCGGCCTCGGTGACGACGGCACCTTCCTCGACGATGTCCGCGCGATCCTCGCTGCAGCCGACGGGGATGCGCTCGACGGCTATGACGCGGTGCGTCGGGTCGCCGAGACTCGGGGAGCGGATGCCCGTCTCCTCAGCGCCGCCTATCTCGCCAGTCGCGCGCAGCTCGGCACAGCAGACGCTCCGATCACCGCACCGGACGGGCTCGCCGGTTTCCTGGCCGGGGTCGACGCCGAGCGGATCCTCGTCACGAACGCGCCGGCCATCCGCATCGTCGACGCCCTGGAGACACTCGGTCTTCGCGGACTGTTCGACCGGATCGTCACCGATGCCGGCAAGCCCCAGGGGCTCGAGGCCGTGCTCGACGACCTCCCCGTCGACGCCCGAGTGCTGAGCATCGGTGACATCTGGCACAACGACCTGGCCCCCGCGCACGCCCGCGGCCAAGCGACCGCGCTGATCGGCGGATTCTCCGACCCAGACGCCACCCCTACCTTCCGCGCCGCCGAGTTCTCGACGCTGGTTCCCCAGCTCGAGGCCTGGCTGCGCGGCTGAGACTTCTCCCTCCCCGCTCCTACCCCTCTCTCACACACTCACCCCCATCGAAGGATGAACATGCGTACCTCTCTCCGCTCCTCTGCAGCGAGCGTCGTCGCGGTCGGCGCCCTGCTGACCGTGGTGCTCGCCGGCTGCTCCAGCAGCACCGCCGCGCCCGAGGAATCCGCAGCCCCCGCTGCTGACCCCGACTCGATCGTGCTCGCCCTCGTGCCCTCGCAGGACCAGGACGGACTCGTCGACACCGCAGCGCCTCTCACCGACTACCTCACGGAGGAGCTCGGCATCGAGGTCACCGGCGTGGTGTCGAAGGACTACCAGGCCGCCGTCGAGGCGATGGGTGCAGGCCAAGCGCAGATCGGCTTCCTGCCGTCGCTGCAGCTGTGGCAAGCGAACGACATGTACGACGCGAAGGTCGTGCTGCAGACCGAGCGCAACGGCAACATCACCTACCCCGCGCAGTTCATGACGAACAACCCCGACAAGTACTGCGACGACGAGCCGGTCGAGCGCGACGGGATGCTGTTCTGCAACGGCGCCGACGCGATGAAGGGCCCTGCGGGTCTCGACAGCATCGACAAGGTGAAGGGCGCGAAGGTCGCCGTGCTCGGCCCCGGGTCACCCGCCGGCTACATCTACCCGATCGTCGCGTTGCAGGAGGCCGGGCTCGACACGGACACCGACATCCAGCAGATCCCCGTCACCGCGAACGACGCCTCCGTTCTCGCGGTCTACAACGGCGACGCGGAGGTGGGCTTCAGCTTCTGGGACGCTCGCACGATCGTCGCGAAGGACACCCCCGACGTCGGCCAGAAGGTCGTTGTGTTCGCCATGACCGAGGAGATCCCGAACGACGGCGTCGCACTCTCGTCTGAGCTGTCGCCTCAGCTGCAGGAACGGATCACGAAGGCGCTCGAGGACTTCTCGAACACCCCGGAGGGCTCCGAGATCCTCACCAGCATCTACTCGATCACCAAGCTCGCGCCGGCCGACCCCGACTCGCTCGACGTCGTGGCCCGTGCCGCACAGGCTCTGGGGCTCCAGTAAATTGTCCGATCAGATCCAGCACGTGGACGCCGCAGCTCCGGCTACGGCGTCCACGCCGTGGTCCATCCGCCTCGATGAGGTCACGGTGCGCTACCCCAACGGCACCATCGGTCTGAACCGGGTGTCGCTCGACATCGAAGCCGGCGAGATGGTTGCTGTCGTCGGGCTCTCCGGCTCGGGCAAGTCCACGCTCATCCGCACGATCAACGGCCTCGTGCCGGTGACAAGCGGCGCCCTCGACGTGGGGGAGCACCGGGTGAGCGGCGCCTCGTCGCGGACTCTCCGCCGCCTCCGCGGTGACATCGGCATGGTCTTCCAGAGCTTCAACCTCGCAGGCCGCGCGAGCGTGATGCAGAACGTGCTCGTCGGGCGTCTCGCCCACACGCCGCTCTGGCGCACGCTCCTGGGCGTCTATCCCGAAGCGGACAAGCAGCGCGCGTACCACGCTCTCGATCGCGTGGGCATCCTGCCAAAGCTCCACTCCCGCGCTTCCGAGCTCTCGGGCGGCCAGCAGCAGCGGGTCGCGATCGCCCGTGCCCTCGCACAGGAACCGCGCATCGTCCTCGCCGACGAGCCGGTCGCGAGCCTCGATCCGCCCACCGCGCACGGGGTGATGAACGACCTGCGCCGCATCAACCGGGACCTCGGCATCACGGTGCTCGTCAATCTGCATCTGCTCGACCTCGCCCGTGAGTACGGGGCGCGGATGATCGGCATGCGTGCCGGCGAGATCGTCTACGACGGGCCCGCCACCAGCGCGACGGACGCCGATTTCGAGAGCATCTACGGTCGTTCGCTCACGCCCGACGACAGGTTGGACGCATGAGCGGCACGCCGAACCCGTCCGTCCTCGACATCCCCGCCCGCCCGCGAGGCGCGTGGAAGGGGCCCGTGATCCTGGCCGCCGTCGTGGCCGTCACGGTCGTGATGTGTCTGCCGGTGATCGGCATCGGCGTCGACCTCTCGGCCATCGCGCGCAACTGGCAGAACGGCGCCGACAAGATCGTGAAGCTGCTCCTGCCCGATTGGAGCTTCTTCCCCCGTACTGTCGCGCCCCTCATCGAGACCCTGCAGATGGCGGTGATCGCGACCGCCATCGGAGCCGCCGTGTCGCTGCCGCTCAGTTTCTGGGCCGCGCGCGCTACCAACCCGAACACCACGGCGCGCGTCATCGTGCGCGGCATCCTCAACGTCATCCGCAGCGTGCCCGACCTGCTGTACGCGGCGATCCTGGTCGCGATGGTCGGGGTCGGTGCGCTCCCCGGAATCCTGGCGCTACTGCTGTTCAACGTCGGCATCATCGTCAAACTCGTCTCGGAGGCCATCGACACCAACGACCGCGGCGCCCTCGAGGCCGGACGCGCGGTGGGTGCGACGCAGACCAAGATCAACCGCACGCTCGCGCTGCCCGACGCCTGGCCCGCCTTCACCAACCAGACCCTGTACGTGTTCGAGCTGAACGTGCGTGCCTCGACCGTGCTCGGCCTCGTCGGCGCCGGTGGTATGGGCCTGCTGATCGACGCGGTACGCACGTTCTACCGCTACGACCAGCTCTCGCTCATCATCCTGGAGATCCTCATCGTCGTCATCGTGATCGACCTCGTCTCGGATGCCATCCGACGGAGGCTCGTATGAGTGCGGCGCTCACCGTCATCCCCGCCAAGCCTCGCCGGCCCTGGCTGATCGCCGGATGGGCCCTCGTCACCGGCGTCGTGGTCCTAGCGTTCTGGTCGATCGACGTCGACTGGTCTCGTCTCACCGATCTGCCGTCCGAGATCATCCGGTACACGTTCCTGATGTTCGCCGATCCGAACTGGGAGAAGCTGCCGGAGGCGCTGTGGCAGACGTGGCGGAGCATCGAGATGGCCTGGGTCGGCACGATCCTCGGCATCGTGCTCGCGACACCGCTGAGCCTGGTCGCCGCGCGCGGCTTCGGCCCCGCGTGGCTGAGGGCGCTCCTGCGCGGACTCTTCTCGCTGATCAGGGCGGTCCCCGAGATCATCATCGCGATCGTGATCCTCTCGGTCACCGGCCTCACGCCGTTCACCGGTGCGCTCGCCCTCGCCATCAACGGCGTCGGCACTCTCGGCAAATGGGGGTATGAGGCGGTCGAGGCCGTGCCCCGCGGTCCGATCGAAGCGGCGCGCGCGGCCGGCGGCGGCACCCTCCAGGCGCTGCGTTGGGGTGTCTGGCCGCAGGTCGAACCGGCGTTCTGGTCGTTCTGGCTGTACCGCTTCGAGATCAACGTGCGCTCCTCTGCGGTGCTCGGACTCATCGGCGTCGGCGGAATCGGCGACATGCTCACCTCGTACACCCAGTACCGTGAGTGGTCGACGGTGGGTGTCCTGCTCATCGTGGTCGTCGTGGTAACGATGCTGATCGATGCGGCATCCGGTGCGATCCGTCGCCGCATCATGGAGGGAGCCCGAGCCCGTGTTCTCGCCTAGCGCGCCGCCCACCGCACGCATCGCGGCCGTGCTCAACACCCTGCAGCCAGCAGAGCGCCGCGTCGCCGAGCTGATCGTCGAATCGGCCGACGAGGTCGTGGAATGGACGGCGCAGGAGCTCGCCGAGCGGGCCGGCGTCGGCCGCGCCACCGTGGTCCGCACCTGCCAGGGCATCGGCTATCGCGGGTATCCGCAGCTGCGGGTCGCCCTCGCAGCCGAACTCGGCAGCACGCCCGGGGAGGCGGCCGTCGACCACGGTCCCGGCGTGCTCGGACGCATGCGGGGGGAGATCGATCGTCTGGCGGGCTCTCTGCCGGCGCTCGCCAGCCTGCTCGACCCGGATTCGGTCGCCGAGGCCGTGCGCCTCTCAGCATCCGCCCGTCGTCTGCTCGTGCTCGCCAACGGGCTGTCGTCGCCGATCGCCAACGACCTCGCCATGCGGCTGACCGCCGCCGGGCGTTCGGCGGAGTTCATCGCCGACGCCATCGCCCAGCAGATCGCGGCCCGCCACCTCACGCCCGAAGACGTCTGCCTCGTGGTGAGCGGTTCCGGTGCGAACGAGGCGAGTCTGCGCGTCGCGACGGCGGCCGCGCGGGGCGGTGCGACCGTGATCGCCCTGACGTCGTTCGCCTCGTCGGCCTTGACCGAGGCGGCGTCGCTGTCGCTCGTGATCGCTCCGACCGGGGTGAGCTTCCGCGACGAGCTGGAGCACACGTCCCGTGTGGCCTACCTCGTTTTCGCCGAGGTGTTCGCCGCGGCGGTCGCGGCCGAGCGCGGCGTGGATGCGGTCCAGGCGCGCGCCCACGCCCTCGAGGTGGTCTCGGTCAACCTCGGCGAGGGCGCTGCCGACTGACCCGCCTCAGTCGCGGGCGGTCTGCAGGATCGTCCAGAGCTCGGCGCGGGCGGGGAAGGTCGACAGGTCGATGTCGAGCAGCGCGCCGGCGTGGGCGATGCGCGAGCGCAGCGTGTGTCGGTGCACCCCGAGCGCGACCGCGGCGGACTCCGCCTTCGCATCGTGCTCCAGCCAGGTGCGCAATGACCTCTCGAGATCGGCTCCCGTGCGGGCATCGTGCTCGCGCACCGGAGCGAGGCGGGACTCGGCGACCAGCCGGGCCTCGTCGGTCGCGAGTGCGGTGAGGATGCTCGAGCCCACCGTGTCGGCGTAGCGGGCGACTCCGTGCGTGCCCTGCTGGCGAAGCGCCGTGAGCGCCTGCGCGTGGGCGCGGGCGAAGGAGTCGTAGGCCTCGGAATCGGAGACGCCGATGCGGATGCCGAAGCGCGCGGCGACCTCGTCGAGCAGACCCTCATCGCCGGCCGACACGCACATCGTGACGCCGTCTTCGGACTCGGCGAGGAAGATCGAGGTGCCGTGCTCGGCGCGGTGGCGCTCCCACCAGTCCGCGAGCGGGCCCGCCGGTGCGTCGGCGGCGACGGCCACCAGCACGGGAGCCGGAGGGAGACTGCCCAGAACCCTCCTGGCGAGGGCGGGATCGTCGGTGAGGAGCGATCCGAGCAGCTGGGCGTGCAGGCGTCGGCGGCTGCGGGCGAGCTGCTCGCTCTGCTCCAGCGCGAGCCCTGCCATGGCGATCACCGAGGTCACGACCGACCGTGCTTCGGAGTCGAGGCTGTCGGTCGCCAGGGCGATCACACCGCGCAGATGCCCGCCGCGACCGACCGTGAACAGCATGAACGAGTGCTCCTCGATGCTGAGCGACTGTCCCGCCTCTAGTCCGCGGGTCAGGATCTCCACCACGCGGTCTCCGACCTCGTCGAGCACGCCGGCATCGATGCCCTCGCGTGGGTGCGAGAAGGTCGGGGCGCCTGCGGCGTCGAACATCCCGGCCCACACGCCCAGCCGGCGTCCGAGCTCGGCGATGGTCGCATCGAGGCCGTGCGGACGAAGGGCCGCGAGCGCGAGGGCGCGCTGGGTGTCCAGAGCCCAGGATCGTCGGGCGTAGGCCTGGGCCGCGATGGCTTCGGAGTGCGCGCGGGCGACGGCGATGAATGGCGTGCGGTACGGGACCGCGAACAGCGGCATGCCGTGGGTGGCGCACGCGTCGACCAGCTCTTCGGGGATGCCGGAGCGATGCACCTCGGTGCCGAATCCGAGGCCGATCACCCCGCGGTCGGCGAGCCGTCCGACATAGGTGTCGATGCTCACGGCGTCGTCGAACTGGGTTCCGGTGGTCAGCAGCGCCAGATCCTCGGAGAGGAACGGGGTCGGATCGGCGAGGTCCGAGCTGTGCACCCAGCGTAGGGGCCGGTCGAGCGCGCCTTCGGGGACGTCGGCTTCACGGGGGATCAGGGAGAGGCCGAGATCGCGGCGCTGTAGCAGCGCGCGCAGCGTCGGTTGGGCGATGACGGGCACGGCACCCTCGTCTCTTGTACACCTCGGCGAATACCTATTCCAGATTATACAGAGCGGTGAGTGCAGCCGCCTCTCTCGCAGCCGTACGCTCGCGAGCATGGCACTCCTCGACACCGCAGCTGTTGCAGTTCCCCTCGGCGGACCCGAGCTCCCTCAGGAGCGTCGTCTGGTCACCGAACTCCCCGGGCCCCGCTCGGCCGAGATTCTGGCACGCAAGGCGGATGCCGTCGCCGCCGGTGTCGGCCACACCGTGCCCGTCGCGACCGTCGCCGCCGGTGGCGGAGTCGTCGTCGACGCGGACGGGAACTCGCTCATCGACCTCGGATCGGGCATCGCCGTGACCACGGTGGGCAACGCGCACCCGAAGGTCGCCGCCGCCGTCGCCGCACAGGCCGCGCAGTTCACGCACACCTGCTTCATGATCTCGCCGTACGAGTCGTACATCGAGGTGGCCGAGGCGCTCAACCGGGTCACCCCCGGTGACTTCGCCAAGAAGAGCGCACTGTTCAACTCGGGCGCCGAAGCGGTCGAGAACGCGATCAAGATCGCGCGCAAGCACACCGGTCGCCAGGCGGTCGTCGCCTTCGACCACGGCTACCACGGCCGCACGAACCTGACCATGGCGCTGACCGCCAAGTCGATGCCCTACAAGAGCGGCTTCGGTCCGTTCGCTCCCGAGGTGTACCGCGCCCCGATGTCGTACCCGTTCCGCGACGGCCTCGACGGAGGCGAAGCAGCCGCCCGTGTCATCCTGCAGCTCGAGAAGCAGATCGGCGCCGAGAACCTGGCCGCGGTCATCATCGAGCCCATCCAGGGCGAGGGCGGCTTCATCGTCCCGGCCGACGGCTTCCTTCCCGCGATCGTCGACTGGTGCCGCGCGAACGGCGTCGTCTTCATCGCCGACGAGGTGCAGACGGGCTTCGCCCGCACCGGCCACATGTTCGCGAGCGAGATCTTCGGCATCGAGCCCGACCTGATCACCACCGCCAAGGGCATCGCCGGCGGTCTTCCGCTGGCCGCGGTGACCGGCCGCGCCGAGATCATGGACGCCTCGCACTCCGGAGGCCTCGGTGGCACGTACGGCGGCAACCCGATCGCATGCGCGGCAGCTCTCGCCGCGATCGACGTGTTCGAGAACGACGGTGTGATCGAGCGGGCCCGCGAGATCGGCACGATCCTCATCGACCGTCTCACCACGATGCAGAAGAACGACCCCCGCGTCGGGGATGTCCGCGGGCACGGTGCGATGATCGCGGCCGAGTTCGTCGACCCCGAGACCAAGGCGCCGAACGCCGCTCTCACCGCTGCCGTCGCGAAGGCGTGCATCGCACAGGGCGTCATCGTCCTCACCTGCGGAACGTACGGCAACGTCATCCGCTTCCTTCCTCCGCTCTCGATCGGCGACGACCTGCTGAACGAGGGACTCGACATCGTGGCCGCCGCCCTGGCCGCCGCCGAATAGCATGCAGGCCGCGCTCCCGCGCGGCCTGACCCCCTGTCCGGTCGCGACCCCAATCGGGGGATTTCGGGTCGCGACCGGCACTACTTCACCCAACGAAGGAGTTGCAGATGTCTGAGATCACCCGCGACGTACTCATCATCGGTGCCGGAGCCGCAGGGCTCACGGCGGCGAACGACCTGCGCAAGGCCGGCCTGTCGGTCGCCGTGCTGGAGGCCCGCGACCGCGTTGGCGGGCGCCTGTGGACCGACGTCATCGACGGCGCCATGCTCGAGATCGGCGGCCAGTGGGTCTCGCCCGATCAGGATGCTCTCAAGGAGACGATCGAAGAGCTCGGGCTCGAGACCTACAGCCGCTACCGCGAGGGCGACAGCGTCTACGTCGGCCCCGACGGGAAGACGCACCGCTTCACCGGCGAGATGTTCCCCGTCTCCGCCGAGACCGAGGCCGTGATCGCACGGATCACCGGGATCCTCGACGCGCTGGTCGCCGAGATCGACCCCGACCGGCCGTGGGAGCACCCGAACGCCGCGGAGTGGGACTCCATCACCTGGGACGCCTGGCTGCGCTCGCAGACCGACGACGACGAGGCCGTGCGGAACCTGGCCTTCGCCACGGGCTCCGCGATGCTCACCAAGCCCACGCACTCGTTCTCGCTGCTGCAGTCGCTGCTGATGGCCGCATCCGCCGGCTCCTACTCGAACCTCGTCGACGCCGACTTCATCCTCGACAAGCGCGTGGTCGGGGGTCTGCAGCAGGTTCCGCTGCGCCTGGCCGAGCGCCTGGGCCAGGACGTGCTGCTGAACCAGCCCGTGCGCAGCCTCGAGTGGTCGGACGCCGGCGTCGTGGCCACCACCGACGAGCTCACGGTGCGCGCTCGCCACGCGATCCTCGCGCACGCTCCCGTGCTGTACAGCCGTATCTCGTTCGACCCGCCGCTGCCGCGTCGCCAGCATCAGCTGCACCAGCACCTCTCGATGGGCTTCGTCATCAAGGTGCACGCCGTCTACGACCGTCCGTTCTGGCGCGAGCAGGGCCTCAGCGGCACGGCGTTCAGCCCGTACGAGCTCTCGCACGAGGCCTACGACAACACCAACCACGGCGACGAGCGCGGCACCCTGGTGGGCTTCGTCTCCGACGCCAACGCCGACGGCGTGTTCGAGCTGTCGGCCGAGGAGCGCAAGGAGCGCATCCTCGAGTCGCTGTCGCACTACTACGGCCCCGAGGCCAAGAACCCCGTCGTCTACTACGAGAGCGACTGGGGCAGCGAGGAGTGGACGCGCGGCGCCTACGCCGCGAGCTTCGACATGGGTGGCCTGCACCGCTACGGCGCCGACCTTCGCACGGCCGTCGGTCCGATCCACTTCGCCTGCAGCGACATGGCCGGTGCCGGATACCAGCACGTCGACGGCGCGATCCGCATGGGACACCTCGTCGCCTCCAACATCGTCGACGCCAGTCGCGACGCCGGCGCTGTCGAGAGCGGCAGCTGATGACCGGCTCGGTCGTCGTGGGCTACACGGCGACGGATGCGGGAGCGGATGCCGCAGCGCTGGGCGCGCGTATCGCCCGAAGCCTCGGGGCCACCGTGCACCTGGTGATCGTGCTGCCGAACGAGGGCACGCGCAACGCCGCGGTCCCGCCGGAGCGCGCCTACGAGGAGCACATCAGGTCGCAGGCGAAGAAGTGGCTCGCCGACGCCGTCGTCCGGCTGCCGCAGGAGCTGACCCGCAGCGGTCACGTCCGCTTCTCCGAATCGTTCGCCGAGGGGCTCATCGCCGCCGGTGAGGAGTTCGGAGCCCGCGTGATCGTGATCGGCGCCGCGGGCGGCGGCATCTTCGGTCGGCACCGACTCGGAAGCGTCGCGTCGGAGCTGCTGCACTCGTCCACCATCCCGGTGGCGTTGGCTCCCGCCGGCACCGCTCTGCAGGACGATCACGTCCTCCCGCGCGTCACGGTCGCCGTCGGCACCCGGCCGGGAGCCGACGCGCTGCTCGACGAGGCGGTCGCCCTCGCCGGTGACAGCGGAGTCGATCTCAGACTCGTCTCGCTCGTGCCGTTCGATGTGCCGCCCGGGCTCGACACCGGCGCGATCCGCACGGTCGGTGACACGCACGGGCAGGAAGTCCTCGCGATGGCGACCGAGAAGCTTCCGGACGGACGCACGGCCGCCGTCGAGAAGGCTCCGGGGGACAGCGTCGAAGATGCGGTCGCGAACCTCTCGTGGCTTCCCGGTGAGGTCGTCCTGGTCGGCTCCAGCCGGCTGGCACAGCCTCGTCGTCTGTTCCTGGGCTCCACGGCGGCGAAGATGCTGCACGAGCTGCCCGTCCCCATGATCGTCGTCCCGCGCACCCGCAACGAAGCAGGAGAACGCTGATGAGCAGCACCAACCGGGCGACGGAGCCCGAATCCGGTGTCACGACCGGGATCTCCACCAAGGGCCTGAGCGCCGGAACGGTCGGCCTCATCGGCGCGGTCGTGATCGGCATCTCGTGCATCGCGCCCGCCTACACGTTCACCGCCGCTGTGGGGCCTGTGGCCTCCACGGTCGGGTCGCAGATTCCCGCGATCATCCTGGTGGGCTTCATCCCCATGCTCCTGGTCGCCTTCGGGTACCGAGAGCTCAACAACCGGATGCCCGACTCCGGCACCTCGTTCACCTGGGCCGCACGCGCCTTCGGTCCGTGGGTCGGCTGGATGGCCGGCTGGGGCCTGGTGGTCGCCACGATCCTGGTCCTGTCCAACCTCGCCGGCATCGCGGTCGACTTCCTGTTCCTGCTGATCTCCCAGATCACCGGCAACCCGGACATCGCCGGCCTCGCGAGCGTCACCTGGATCAACATCGGGGTGTGCCTGCTGTTCATGCTCGGCGCGACGTGGATCTCCTATCGCGACATGCAGACGACCCAGAAGCTGCAGTACTGGCTCGTCAGCTTCCAGATCCTCGTGCTGCTCTTCTTCGCAGGCGCGGCGATCGTGCAGGCCGTGAGCGGCAACGGCTTCGACTACCAGCCGTTCGATCTGAACTGGTTCAACCCGTTCGCGATCTCGTCCTTCAGCGCGGTCGCTGCGGGACTGTCGCTGTCGATCTTCATCTTCTGGGGCTGGGACGTCACTCTCACCATGAACGAGGAGACCAAGGATCCGGAGAAGACCCCGGGTCGCGCGGCCACCGTCACGGTGCTGATGATCGTCTCGCTCTACCTGCTGCTCGCCGTCGCGATGATCATGTTCGCCGGCGTCGGCACCGGCGCGCTGGGACTCGGCAACGAGGACATCCAGGAGAACGTGTTCTTCCACCTCTCCGGCCCGATCCTCGGCCCGCTCGCGTTCCTCGTGTCGCTCGCGGTGCTCACCAGCTCGGCATCGTCGCTGCAATCCACCTTCGTGGGACCGGCGCGCACCCTGCTGGCGATGGGGCACTACGGTGCACTGCCCAAGTCGTTCGCGAAGGTCAGCCCCCGCTTCTTCACCCCGGGGTACGCAACCATCGTCTCGGCCGTGGTGGCCTCGGCGTTCTACGCCGTGATGCGCATCGTGAGCGAGGACACGCTGTGGGACACCATCCTCACGCTCGGCATGATGATCTGCTTCTACTACGGGATCACCGCCTTCGCGTGCGTCTGGTACTTCCGCAAGCAGTGGTTCGACTCGGCGCGGAACGTCTTCTTCACGTTCCTGTTCCCGCTCATCGGCGGCTCTATCCTCGCGGTGCTGTTCTTCACCACGCTGATCGACTCGATGGACCCGGCCTACGGCTCGGGCTCGCAGATCGGCGGGGTCGGCATCGTCTTCATCCTCGGCATGCTGATCATCGTCGTCGGCATCGTCGTCATGATCTGGAACGCGGTCCGACGGCCCGCATTCTTCCGCGGACAGACACTGGGCATCGACGCACCGCCCAGCCGACGCAAGCGCTCCTAGCCCTCCCCACAGAAAGAGAATCATGAGCACTCAGACCGAACAGGCGCTCCTGGACAGCATCCCCACCGGCCTCTTCATCGGCGGTCAGTGGATCGACGGCGAGACCGGCGGCACCTTCGACGTCCAGGATCCCGCGACCGGTGCCGTCATCCGCACCATCGCCGATGCGACGCCCGCCGACGGCATCCGTGCCCTCGACGCCGCGGTCGCCGCTCAGGACGGCTGGGCGGCCACAGCTCCGCGCGTGCGCAGCGAGATCCTCCGTCGTGCGTTCGACCTCGTGCAGGAGCACAAGGAAGACCTGGCACTGCTCATGACGCTCGAGATGGGCAAGCCGCTCGCCGAGGCGCGTGGCGAGGTCGGCTACGGCGGTGAGTTCCTACGCTGGTTCAGCGAGGAGGCTGTGCGCATCAGCGGTCGCTACGGGATCAACCCGGAAGGGACCGGCCACATGGTCGTCTCGCAGCGCCCGGTGGGACCGTCGTTCTTCGTGACGCCGTGGAACTTCCCGTTCGCGATGGCGACGCGCAAGATCGCCCCCGCCCTCGCGGCAGGATGCACCGTCGTGATCAAGCCCCCGGCACTCACGCCGTTGACCACGATGTACTTCACGAAGCTGCTCGAAGAGGCCGGCCTCCCCGCCGGCGTCGTCAACGTCGTGCAGACCTCGAAGTCGAGCGCCCTTTCGGCGCCGATCATCGCCGACCCGCGTCTACGCAAGCTCTCCTTCACGGGCTCGACCGAGGTCGGCCGCAAGCTCATCGCCCAGGCGGCGCAGGGCGTGCTGCGCGTGTCGATGGAGCTCGGCGGCAACGCCCCGTTCGTGGTGTTCGACGACGCCGACCTCGACAAGGCCGTGGAGGGCGCGCTCGCCGCGAAGTTCCGCAACATCGGCCAGGCCTGCACGGCGGCCAACCGCTTCATCGTGCACAAGGACGTCGCGGGCGAGTTCGCCAAGCGCGTGACCGAGCGCGTCAACGGCATGAAGATCGGCCGTGGCACCGAGGACGGCGTGGCGATCGGACCGCTCATCGATGCGGACGCCGTCGCCAAGGCCGGCGAGCTCGTCGACGATGCGGTCGGTCGCGGTGCGACGCTGCTCGCCGGTGGCAAGGCCCTCGAGGGCACGGGCACGTTCTACGAGCCCACCGTGCTCACCGACGTCGTCGCCGGAAGCGCGATCCTCCGCGAGGAGATCTTCGGACCGGTGCTCGCGATCGCGACCTTCGAGACCGAGGAAGAAGCCGTGCGTCTCGCGAACGACACCGAGTACGGACTGGTGTCCTACGTCTTCACCGAGAACCTGCAGCGCGGTCAGCGGATGATCGACGGGCTCGAGACGGGCATGATGGGTCTGAACGTGGGCGTGGTCTCCAACGCGGCCGCACCCTTCGGTGGCGTCAAGCAGTCCGGCGTCGGCCGCGAGGGCGGCTTCGAGGGCATCCACGAGTACCTGTCCACCAAGTACACGCTGATCCCGGTCTCCTGAATTCCGATGCGGGGCCCGCGTCGTCGGGCCCCGCACCACCAAAGAGAGGACAAGTCATGACCGACTACGCCGTCATCAACCCCGCCACCGGAGAGACGCTGGCGTCCTTCGACACCTTCACGGACGCCCAGATCGACGAGGCGCTCGCCGCGGCCGACGAGGCCCACCGCGAGTGGTCGCGCTCGTCGACGGTCGCCGAACGCGCGGCTCTCGTCCGTCGTGCCGCAGAACTGCACCGCGAGCGCCGTGAAGAGCTCGCCGACATCTTCGTGCGCGAGATGGGCAAGCCCCGCGAGGCCGCCCTCGGCGAGGTCGACTTCGCGGCCGACATCGCCGAGTACTACGCCGACCAGGCGGAGTCGATCATGGCCGACCAGCCGATCGCGATCCTGGGGGAGGGCTCGGCCATCATCCGCCGTTCCTCGCTCGGACCGCTCGTGGGCATCATGCCCTGGAACTTCCCCGCGTATCAGATCGTGCGCTTCGCGGCTCCCAACCTGATCGTGGGCAACACGATCCTGCTCAAGCCCGCACCGCAGTGCCCGGAGTCGTCGAGCGCGATCGAGAAGATCTATCAGGACGCCGGCTTCCCGAAGGGCGCGTATCAGAACGTGCTCGCCACGAACGAGCAGATCGCGACGATGATCGCCGACCCGCGCGTGCAGGGCGTCTCGCTGACCGGTTCGGAGCGCGCCGGCGCGGCGGTCGCCGAGATCGCCGGCCGCAACCTCAAGAAGGTCGCGCTGGAGCTGGGCGGCTCCGACCCGTTCATCGTGCTCTCCACCGACGACCTCGACGCGACCGTGCAGGCCGGCGTCGACGCCCGTCTCGACAACAACGGGCAGGCGTGCAACGGGGCCAAGCGCTTCATCGTCGTCGACGAGCTCTACGACGCCTTCGTCGAGAAGTTCACGGCCGCGATGGCGGCGGTCACGGCGACCGACCCCATGCTCGATGACACGGTCCTCGGGCCGGTCGCGTCCGAGACGGCCGCGGTCAACCTGCAGAAGCAGATCGATCAGGCTGTCGAGCAGGGCGCCACGCTGCTCACCGGCGGCACCCGCGACGGCGCGTTCTTCGCTCCGACCGTGCTGGCCGATGTGACGCCCGAGATGAACGTGTACAGCGAGGAGCTCTTCGGTCCCGCGGCTGTCGTCTACCGCGTGGCGGATGAGGATGCGGCGGTCGAACTCGCGAACGACACCACCTTCGGTCTCGGCTCCTACGTCTTCACCACGGATGCCGAGCAGGCCGCGCGCGTCGCCGACAAGATCGAGGCGGGCATGGTCTACGTCAACCTCGTGCTGGCCGACAGCCCGGAGCTGCCGTTCGGTGGCGTGAAGCGCAGTGGAACCGCCCGTGAGCTGGGTCACCTGGCCGCCGACGAGTTCGTGAACAAGAAGCTCATCCGCATCGGCTGAGCGTACGACGAACGGCCCCTCGCACAGCGCGAGGGGCCGTTCGCGTGTCTGCCTCGTATCGCGTGACGGATGCCCTGTCGGTGAGGACACCGAGTGGGAGACAATGGCGACATGAGCGCGCACACCGACCCCATCGAGATGCTGACCTCCGACCGGAGCTGGGAGCTGCTTGGCACGCAGGAACTGGGAAGACTCGTCACCCATGTGGGCGAGACGATCGACATCTTCCCGGTGAACTACGTGGTCGACGGCGAAGGCATCCTGTTCCGCACAGCGCCAGGCAGCAAGCTGTTCGAGCTGACCGTCAACACCGATGTGCTGTTCGAGGTCGACGACCACACCGACACCGATGCCTGGAGCGTGATCATCCGCGGGTATGCCACGGCGCTGGAGTCGGATGCCGACGTGCAGCGGGCGGAGACCGCGGGGCTTCGTCCGTGGATCCCCACCGTCAAGCGGGTGTACGTGCGCATCGCCCCGACGTCGGTCTCGGGACGGGCGTTCCGTCGCAGCGCCGAGCCGGAGCTCGACGGTCCCCAGGAGTACTGACCGACCCTCCGCGGCGGGTCCGGACGAGCCTCGCCCCCGGACCCGGGCGTAGGGTCGAAGCATGGCAAACGTCGCTGAGAACATCGTCAAGACTCTGCACGCCAACGGGATCGACCGGGTCTACGGCATCCCGGGCGACTCGCTGAACGGCTTCACGGACGCGCTGCGCAAGGACGGCACGATCCGATGGGTGCATGTGCGGCATGAGGAGTCCGCGGCCTTCGCCGCCGCAGCCGATGCCGCCACGACCGGGGAGCTCGCCGTCGTCGCCGGATCCTGCGGGCCCGGCAACCTGCACCTGATCAACGGCCTGTACGACGCCAACCGCTCGCGCGTTCCCGTGCTCGCGATCGCCGCGCACATCCCCACCACCGAGATCGGCACCGGGTACTTCCAGGAGACGCATCCGCAGGAGCTCTTCCGCGAGTGCAGCGTCTACGTCGAGTACGTCGCCGACCCGAAGCAGATGCCGCGACTGATGGAGATCGCGATGCGCGCCGCGATCGAGGAGCGCGGCGTCGCCGTGCTGGTGATCCCCGGCGATGTCGCCCTGGCCGACATCGCCGACGACCGGGCCGTCGTGATCGAGCGCGCTCGCCCGGTGGTCGTGCCGAGCGCGCCCGAGCTGGAGAAGGCGGCGACGCTGCTGAACGCGGCGAAGAACGTCACGATCCTCGCCGGAGCGGGCGTCGAAGGCGCGCATGACGAGGTGATCGCGCTCGCCGACAAGCTGGGCGCGCCGATCGTGCACGCGCTGCGCGGCAAGGAGTTCATCGAGTACGACAACCCCTTCGACGTCGGGATGACGGGGCTCCTCGGTTTCGCCTCGGGCTTCCGAGCGATGGAAGCGGCCGATGCGCTCCTGGTGCTGGGCAGCGACTTCCCGTACGAGCAGTTCTACCCGGACAACGCCACGACCATCCAGGTCGACATCCGCGGCGCTCAGCTCGGCAAGCGGCATCCGCTCGATCTGGGGCTGGTCGGTGACGTGCGCGCCACGTCCGAGGCGCTGCTGCCGCGGGTGGCGCGGAAGGAAGACCGCTCGCACCTCGACGACGCCACGGCCCACTACCGCAAGACCCGCAAGAAGCTCGACGAGCTGGCGGTGCCGACCAAGGGCGATCGCCCCATCCACCCGCAGTACCTCGCGCGTCTGCTGGACGAGTACGCGGCCGATGACGCGATCTTCACCGCCGACGTGGGCTCGCCCACCGTGTGGGCCGCCCGCTACCTGTCGATGACTGAGAACCGTCGCCTGATCGGCTCCTTCACTCACGGCTCCATGGCCAACGCGCTCATGCACGGCATCGGGGCGCAGGCCGCGCATCCCGACCGTCAGGTGGTCGCACTGGCCGGAGACGGAGGTCTCTCGATGATGCTCGGTGAATTGCTCACCCTGACGCAGAACCGACTGCCCGTGAAGACGATCGTGGTCAACAACTCGTCGCTGAACTTCGTCGAACTCGAGATGAAGGCGGCCGGATTCGTCACCTACGGGACGGGGCTCGAGAACCCCAGCTTCGCCGCGATCGCCGAGGCGATGGGGATCTTCGCGCGCCGCGTCGAGCGCAGCGAGGACCTCCCCGACGCCGTGCGCGAGGTGCTCGCCCACGACGGCCCCGCGCTGCTGGATGTGGTGACCGAGCGCCAGGAGCTCTCCATGCCGCCCGCGATCGAGGCCGCCCAGGTCAAGGGCTTCGCGCTCTACGCGATCCGCACCGTCATGTCCGGGCGCGGCGACGAGCTCCTCGACCTCGCGAAGGCGAACTGGCGCCAGCTGTTCTGAGCCGGCGCTCAGCTCTCCAGCTGCGCGCGGATCTCGGCGGCCTCGCCGTGCCGACCGAGCGCCTCGAACACGTTGCCGAGCTCGAGGGCGGCCACCTGCATCAGCGGCGGGTGGCCGGCCGCGTGCTCGATGGCGCTGCGGTAGACCGGCACGGCGTCGGCTGCGCGGTCGTTGCCGGCGAGCACACGTGCCGCGAACAGCTCTGACCCTCCGGCGGATCCGACGTCGCCGAGTGCCGCGAAGCCGTCGGCCGCGGTGAGGGCGGCCGAGACCGCCTCGTCGACACGGCCGAGCTCGGCCAGGGCACGCGCCCGCGAGTCGGTCACATCGGCGAGCAGCCACCCGGCCTCGTGCTGCTGTGCGAGAGCGGCGACCTCGTCGAAGAGGCCGAACGCCCGCTCGTCGCCGCGCCCGCCGTAGGCCTGACCGAGGCTGTGCAGGACCTCGGTGAGGGCACCGACGGCATCGGGCGCGCGCCGCACGATCTCGGTCGCGGACTCGAGCAGGGCGATCGCGTCGTCGTGCTCGTCGAAGCGCGCGAGGATCTTGGCCTGCTCCGTCATCGACATCGCCTGATCTGCGTGCTCCTCGGCCTGTCCGAACAGCTCGGAGGCGTAGCCGTGCGCGCCGACGGACTGGCCGAATTCACCGGCTGCGCTCAGAGCCCGTGCGAGCATCGATGCGGTCATGGCGCGGGAGCCGGCGGGCACCTCTGCCTCTTCCTCGCGCTGCAGCACGTCGCCGAAGAGCTCAGCGGCCTCCTCGGCATCGCCGACACGCAGCATGGCGCGCGCCAGACGGAAGTCGAGGCCGGTCGTGTCGCCTCCCGATTCGCCTCCGAGGCGGGCGGCGAGGCGGTAGCGCGAGACGGCCTTCTCCGGCTCGTCCGCGTCCTCCCAGAGGGCGCCGGCGAGCAGGTGCGCGTCGCCGAGAGCGCGGGTCGCCCCCAGCTCGGCGAGCAGCCGACAGGCCTCATCGGCGTCGACCGCGCCCTCGACGTAGGCGCTGCCGCCGCCGCGCACCCGTGCGCGGGTCTGCAGCGCCTGCGCCCGGTGGCCGGTGCTGAGGTCGTCCTGCGCGAGGAGACGGTCGAGCAGTGCGCTTCCCGCTTCGAGGTCGCCCTTGCTCAGCACGGCGGAGATCGCCAGCAGCGTCGTGGTGTTCGTCAGCCGGGTGTCTTCGGCCTCGGCGAAGGACCGTGCGGCCACCTCGGCGTGATCCAGCGCGGCGTCGGGTTCGCCGGACTGCAGGTGCAGGGCGGCACGGCTGATGGCGAGGTCGCCGCGTGTCCAGGCGGGGAGGTCGTCCGATGCGCCGATCTCCTCCTCCAGTGCGGCGGTCGTCTCCGGGGTGTTCAGGCCGAAGGTGGCAAGGCCGATGCGCTCCTCCAGATCGGCCTGCGCGTCACGGCCGGCCGCCCGCAGCGCGGCGACACGCTCCGGCAGCAGCTGCAGGGCCTCCTCTGCGCGATCGAGTGCGATCAGGATCCCCAGGCGCATCGAGAGCAGCTGCGCGCGCTTGGCGGGGTCTTCGACCGCGAGGGCGTGGGGCAGCGCCTCGAGGGTCTCGTGCTCCGCACCGAACTGCGCGAGCTGCATCGCCCGCTCGAACCAGCCGTCCGCGTCCATCGGGGTGGTGGTGGGGGCGGGGGCCACGAAGGCATCCGAACGGATCGGCACGTCGTACTGCTCGTCCGCGAGCGCGCGCATCCGCTCGAGGCTGCGCGCGTGGCCGTCCGTCCCGTCCCGTCCGTCGAAGCCCGCTCCGATCCGCTCGGCGGCGGCCCACGCTGCGGCCGCGAGGTCGGCGGCGCTCCAGGCGCCATCGTGTTCGCCGAAGAAGGGGACGAGGGCTGCCGACTCCGCACCGCGCACCGGGGTGTCGCCGTGGCCGACGGCGGTGACCCGGTCGAGCGCCACGGCGAGGGCGGCGAGGGCCGCGAAGTGCGCGTCGACGTTCAGCCCGTCGTGCGCGAGCCAGGCGATGTGCTTCTCGACCAGCGCCAGAGCGCGGGCCTCGTTGCCGGTGACGGCTGCGAACACGATGTTGTTGGCGACGATGCGCAGGTTGTCGGGGTTGTCCTTGGCCAGCCGGTAGCTGCGCAGGTGCGCGGTCTTCGCCTCATCCAGGCGCCCGGCGCGCAGGTAGGGCAGCAGCACGCGCGAGAGGGCGTGCTCCGGCTCCTCACCGCAGGAGAAGCCGCCCTCGATCATCTCCTCGACGAGGACGATCGCCTCCGCGTCGCGATCGGTGTCGGCGAAGAAGCCGGCGAACTGGCTGCGCCCGCACGCGTCGCAGTGGCTGTGGTCGTCGCGCGGCGTGGCCTCCAGCTGCACCTGCAGTGCCTCGGCCTCATCCATGCGGCCCGCATCCCAGGCGTCTTCGAAGCGGGCGGTGAGCACGCCGCTGACGCCGAGGCCCGCCGCACGGTAGTGGGATTCCATGTCGTCGAGCACGGCGGCGATCTGCTCCTGCGAGAACGCGGGGGAGGACCGCAGCGACGACGCCATCCACTTGAACTGCCACATCAGGTCGGCGCCGCCGTTGTCGAGGTCGGCGGGGAAGCGCTGCGGGTCGGCGTCGTGGTGAGCGAGGCACCATGCGAACGAATTGAGCATGACGTCGGTCGCGCCGTTCATGTTCGCCGACGCCGTCTGACGCATCCGTGCCTCGTATTCGAGACGCTCGTCGCCGATCTCCACGGCGAGGGCGACGGCCTCGGCGACCAGGGCCTGCTCAGCGGGCCCCCAGGGGGTGCGATCGATCTCCTCGATCAGCTGCTGGAAGCGCTTCTTCGGACGTGCCATGGACGGAACCTTTCGGGGAGGATTCAGCGAGCGTCGCCGAAGGGGATGGTGTCCCCCTCCAGACCGGCCGAGAGTGAGACGAGATCGGCGAGGGCGCTGGTCATCAGAGCCCTGTCGGCATCGGCGAGCGGGTGGTGTCCGGCGAGCAGCGCCTGGATGTAGAGCAGCTGCACCGTGCGTGCGAACACCGCGTCGTCCTGCACGCGCACCAGGGCGCGCACGACGCGGTTCGACCAGTTCAGGCACAGACGAGCCCGCAGATCGTCCTCGCGCGCGGAGGACAGGGTCTGGTCGATGCGATCCAGCACGCCGCCCCACAGGGCGCCGGTGATGCCCTTGGTGCGCCCGCGATCGATCGCCCGCAGCACCTCGGGGTCGGCCACGTAGAGCCCGGCCAGGTCGGGGCGGTCGATGGAGCGCACGACGACGGAGCAGTCGGATGCGGCGAGCACGGCACCGGCGCGCGCCTCGAGGGCGACGGCGGCGTCGCGGTCATCGAGGGGAGGCGGGTCGAGCCGGTCGAGTTCTCCCGTGACGTCGACCTGCTCGACCGTGACCTGCGGGTAGAGGTCGGGCAGCATCCGGATCAGGTCGGCGTCGTAGAGGTAGCCGCCGTTGACGAGCACCTCGTCGGAGGGGGAGATGCCGGCCACCTGGCGGAACTCGTCCACCGTCTGCGCGTATCGGATGTGCGGGTACCGCTCGACGAGGTCGCCGATGCGCAGGGTGCCGTGTGTGGTCTCGACGGTCAGCCAGCGGGAGATGAAGCGGGCGAGCTCCTCGTCGTGGCGCACCAACGACTTGAGCCCCACCTCGTGCACGGCGACGAACTGCGCGAGGCGGTGCGGTTCGCGCAGCCCCAGCTCGAGCACCCAGCGGCGGATGCCGGCACCCAGCTGCTCCCGCACGCGTTCGAGCGCGGCGTCCTCGACGAGCGATTCCCGGCTCGCGGTCGGGGCGAGGCCGGTGGAGTCGATCACGGCGCGCACGAAGAACGCCCAGTCGGGGAGCACATCGTCCACGCGCTCGGAGAGCAGCATCCGCCCCAGGTACATGCGCGTGGCCTGGCGCGCGCCGGGAGGCGGAGCGAAGGGCAGTACGTACGCCAGGCCGCGGGTGCCCGTGGCCGGCTCGCTCAGCTCGATAACGTCGAGCGGACTCGCACCGAGGAGGTCCCGCCCGTAGCCCACGGCCGCCTCGGGATTCTCTGCCGCGTCGAGGAACGGCGCATCCCTGGTGATGTCGATGTCTCCGGCTGCGGTGTCGATCGTCACGCGCACCGGGAGGAACTCACCGAACGTCGTCGCCAGCTCGTGCACCGCCGCGGGGCGCAGCAGCTCGTCGGCGTCGAAACGCGGGACGAGGTGCACGCTGGTGCCGATCGGCAGCTCCTCGTCGATCTCGGCCACCTGGAACGTGCCGTCCGCGCTGCCCGTCCACTCCACCGAGGCGCCGCCGCGGGCGCTGCGGGAGCGGATGACGATCGTGTCGGCGACCATGAAGCAGCTCAGCAGGCCGATGCCGAACTGGCCGAGGTAGTCGCTGCGCGGGAGGTCGAAGATATCGCGCTTCGAGCTGCGGCCGACGGTCGCCAGCAGATCGGCGACCTCCGTGAGGGTCAACCCCACGCCGTCGTCGCGCAGCACGAACTCGCCGCTCTCCGCGGTCAATGGGGTGATGCGGATGCGTCCCCCGCCGCCGTCGACCTCGCGGCGGGCGGTGATCGCATCGCGGGCGTTCTGCAGCAGCTCCCGCAGGTACACCCGAGGGCTGGAGTAGATGTGCCGGCTGAGCAGATCGACGACTCCGCGCAGATCCACCTGGAACTGCTGCACTTCAGCGCTCACCGGCGCTCCCTCCTCCTGCATACGCTCGCTGAGCCTAACAAGAACACGCCAACGCGATCCCGGTTCGGCACCACCGGATCGATGCCGTATGCTTGAGGGGCAGTTGTTGTCTGCATTCTTTCGCCATGCCTGGGGTCTTCCGATCACGGTCACGGTGGCAGAGTGGAGGGAACACCCCGAGACCTCCCGGTCTCTAGGGCGGTAGCTCAATTGGCAGAGCAGCGGTCTCCAAAACCGCAGGTTGCAGGTTCGATTCCTGTCCGCCCTGCGCGTCAGCGCAACGCTGACACACGAAAGGTACATTCAGGATGGATCAGGACGAACCGCGCGGCGAGGTCGTCGCGGCCGGCGCCACCCGCGAGAAGACGGGCAACCCCTTCTCCCGGTTCTTCGGGAGCATCGCCCTGTTCATCCGCCAGGTCATCGCCGAGCTCCGCAAGGTCGTCACCCCGACTCGCAAGGAGCTGTTCAAGTTCACCGGGGTGGTGCTCGTCTTCGTTCTGATCGTCATGGGCATCGTCTACGGCTTGGACACGCTGTTCGCGTTCGTGACGCACTGGGTGTTCGGAATCCCTGGCTGATGACCCCCGCGGCTCACACCGCAGCTATGGAGAAGAAACAACGTGTCTGAACGATATTCCGACGACGCCGACTGGGCGACCGCCGCAGAGCAGTCCAGCGAGGAAGACGAAGCCCAGGAGGGCAACGTGCTCGCTGAGGAAGAGCTCTCGGTCACCCCGGCTGAGCACGTCGCGGTCCACGTCGAAGACGAGGACGGCGAAGAGGATGACACGGTTGACACCGACATCGACATCGACGACCCGGAGGCGGACGCGATCGTGAACGACGCTCTCAACCTGGACGAAGCGGCTGAGTCTGAGGCTGCCGCTGAGGTCCTCAACGAATCTGTGGCCGAAGAAGTCGCCGAGCTGGATGCTGCGGCGGCCGAAGAGGTCACCCCGTACGACGGCCCCGAGCTCGGTGCCGATGACGTGCAGGGCGACGAGGACTCCTCGACGGACGAAGACGACGAGGATGCCGAGGAAGACCCCTACGAGGCCTTCCGCATGGACCTCCGCATGCTCCCGGGCAAGTGGTACGTCATCCACTCCTACGCCGGTTTCGAGCGCAAGGTGAAGGCCAACATCGAGCAGCGCAAGTCGACGCTCGAGGTCGAGGACGAGATCTACCAGATCGAGGTCCCGATGGAAGACGTGGTCGAGATCAAGAACGGCCAGCGCAAGATGGTCACCCGCGTGCGCATCCCCGGCTACGTGCTGGTGCGCATGGAGCTCACGGAAGACACCTGGTCGGTCGTCCGCCACACCCCGGGCGTCACCGGCTTCGTGGGCAACGCCCACAATCCGACGCCGCTGCGCTTCGAAGAGGCCTTCAACATGCTGAAGTCGCTCGTCGAGGTCAAGGACGTCCCCACCGCCAAGAACATCGCGTCGAAGGGCGGCCTTGCCGTCGCTCGTCCGCTCCCGGCCGAGGTCGACTTCGAGGTCGGCGAGACCATCACGATCAAGGAGGGCTCGTTCGCGGGTCTTCCCGGTTCGATCAGCGAGATCAAGCCCGAGAGCGGCAAGCTCACGGTGCTCGTCTCCCTCTTCGAGCGCGAGACCCCGGTCGAGCTGTCGTTCGACCAGGTCACCAAGATGATCTGACACCCCTCCTCACGAGAACGGCCGTCCCTTTCGGGGCGGCCGTTCTCGCGTCACCGCTGGCATCGCCCGCACGCTCGGTGGCCTTCGGCGGCGAGTGGTCTCCCGATCGGGTAGACTTGTGTGGTTTGTGCGGCGCTTCGGCGTGCGCGCAGACGACCACGGTCCGGAAACGCCGGATCTGTGGGAGAAGCGGGTGCTCCGGCATCCGATTCGATGAAAGGAAAGAGAATGGCACCGAAGAAGAAGGTGACCGGCCTGATCAAGCTTCAGATCAACGCCGGTGCAGCCAACCCGGCGCCGCCGATCGGCCCCGCGCTCGGTCAGCATGGCGTCAACATCATGGAGTTCTGCAAGGCGTACAACGCCGCGACCGAGTCGCAGCGCGGCAACGTCATCCCCGTGGAGATCACCGTCTACGAGGACCGCAGCTTCACGTTCGTCCTGAAGACCCCGCCTGCCGCGGAGCTCATCAAGAAGGCCGCCGGCGTCCCCAAGGGCTCCGCGACCCCGCACACCGTCAAGGTCGCGAAGATCACCAAGGACCAGGTCCGCCAGATCGCCGAGACCAAGCAGGCTGACCTGAACGCCAACGACATCGAGGCCGCGATCTCGATCATCGCCGGCACCGCCCGTTCCATGGGCATCACGGTCGAGGGCTGAGGAGAATAATCATGGCTACCAAGTCCAAGGCTTACAAGGCTGCCGCCGAGAAGATCGAGGCAGACCGTTTCTACACTCCGACCGAGGCCGTCGCGCTCGCGAAGGAGACCGGATCGTCGAAGTTCGACTCGACCGTCGAGGTCGCGCTGAAGCTCGCCGTCGACCCCCGCAAGGCAGACCAGATGGTGCGCGGCACCGTCATCCTGCCCCACGGCACCGGTAAGACCGCCCGCGTCATCGTCTTCGCCACCGGCCCCGCGGCCGAGGCAGCGATCGCCGCAGGTGCAGACGAGGTCGGCGGCGCCGAGCTCATCCAGAAGGTCGCCGATGGCTGGACCAACTTCGACGCCGCCGTCTCCACCCCGGAGCTCATGGGCCAGGTCGGTCGTCTCGGAAAGGTGCTCGGACCGCGTGGTCTGATGCCGAACCCGAAGACCGGCACCGTGACCCCGAACCCGGCCAAGGCCGTCGAGGAGATCAAGGGCGGAAAGATCGAGTTCCGCGTCGACAAGCACGCCAACGTGCACTTCGTCGTCGGCAAGGCCTCCTTCACCGCTGAGCAGCTGAACGAGAACATCGGCGCAGCGCTCGAGGAGATCGTCCGCCTCAAGCCGTCGAGCTCGAAGGGCCGTTACATCCAGAAGGGTGCGGTGTCGACCACGTTCGGCCCCGGCATCCCGCTGGACGTCAACTCCATCTGAGTCTGACTCGCACAAACGCCCCCGGGTTCTCCCGGGGGCGTTTGTGCGTCTTCCGAGCTCCTGCGAAACGAAACGTCATCGGATGCGGCGAACCGCCCCGTGCCACGTACTGTGGGGGAGTTCCCGCGACGGTCGCGTAAACTCGCACCGCGCTTCACACCCCAGGAGGGTTCATGTCCCGTCGTCTCATCGCCGTCACCGCACTCGTCGTCGCCGCCGCGGCTCTGACCGCCTGCAGCGGGTCGAGCACACCTGAGAGCACTGCGGGCAGCGGCGAGAGCTCCGCGAGCTCGGAGTTCGGGCTCGCGAAGGACGGCACGCTCACGGTCGGGACCGAGGGTACCTACCGTCCCTTCAGCTTCCACGGCGACGACGGCGCCGGCGAGCTGACCGGATACGACGTGGAGATCATCGAAGCCGTCGCCGACAAGCTCGGCCTCGAGGTGAAGTTCGAAGAGACCCAGTGGGACGCGATCTTCGCGGGCCTCGACGCGGGTCGGTTCGACGTGATCGCCAATCAGGTCACGATCAACGACGAGCGTGAGGCGAAGTACCTCTTCAGCACGCCGTACACCGTCTCTCCCGGCGTGATCGTCGTGGCCGAGGACGATGACACGATCTCGTCGTTCGCCGACCTCGACGGCAAGACCACCGCGCAGTCGCTCACGAGCAACTGGAACGACCTCGCCGCCGAGTCGGGCGCCACGGTCGAGGGTGTCGAGGGCTGGGCGCAGGCCGTCGAGCTCCTGCGCCAGGGACGGGTCGATGCGACCATCAACGACAAGCTCACGTTCCTCGACTACGAGACGACCAACAGCCCGACCGGTCTGAAGATCGCGGCGGAGACCGATGAGGCGGGCGAGCAGGCGTTCGTCTTCGCCAAGGACAAGGAAGCCCTCGTCACGGCGGTCGACGCTGCTCTCGACGAGTTGCGTGCGGATGGCACGCTGGCCGAGATCAGCAAGAAGTACTTCGGCGAAGACGTCTCCCAGTAGCCGATGGAGAGTCCCTGGCAGCTGTTCCTGGACGCGCTCGGGCCGATCGCCTGGGCGGGTCTGACGGCGACGGTGCCGCTCGCCCTGGCATCGTTCGCCCTGGGGCTGCTCATCGCCGTCGGCATCGCTCTGATGCGGATCTCGGTGAACCCGATCCTCTCGGGCGTCGCTCGGTTCTACATCTCCGTGATCCGCGGGACGCCGCTGCTGGTGCAGCTGTTCGTGATCTTCTACGGCATGCCGTCGATCGGGATCACGATCGACCCGTGGCCGAGTGCCATCATCGCGCTGTCGCTCAACGTCGGCGGCTACGGTGCCGAGGTCGTCCGCGCCGCCATCCTCTCGGTCCCGCAGGGGCAGTGGGAGGCCGCGTACACGGTGGGCATGAACCGCACCCGCACGCTCACCCGCATCATCCTGCCGCAGGCGGCGCGCGTGTCGGTTCCCCCGCTGTCGAACACGTTCATCTCGCTGGTGAAGGACACCTCTCTCACGTCGCTGATCCTCGTGACCGAACTGTTCAAGGTGGCGCAGCAGATCGCCTCGACCACCTACGAGTTCATGGTGCTCTACCTCGCCGCCGCGCTGGTCTACTGGGTGTTCTGTCTGGTGCTGTCGTTCGGCCAGAGCGCTCTCGAGAGGAGGCTCGACAGCCGTGTCGCGCACTGACAACACTTCAGAGGCTCTGCTCACCGCCCGTGGCCTGCGCAAGAGCTTCGGCGACAACGAGGTGCTCCGCGGCATCGACCTGACGCTGCACCGCGGCGAGGTCGTCGTGCTCATCGGGCCCAGCGGTTCGGGAAAGACCACGGTGCTGCGTGCTCTCAACGGCCTCGAGACACCGGATGCCGGCACCATCGTCGTCGACGGCGGCCCCGAGATCGACTTCGCCCCGGAGGCCAAGCCCTCGTCCCGCGTGCAGAAGCAGAAGCGGCTCGCGCTGCGCGACCGCTCGGCGATGGTGTTCCAGCACCACAACCTCTTCCCGCACCTCACCGTCCTCGAGAACGTCATCGAGGGGCCGTGGCGGGTTCAGGGTCGACCGAAGGCCGAGGTCGTGGCCGAGGCGCTCGCGCTGCTCGATCGCGTAGGTCTGGCCGACAAGGCCGACGCGCGTCCGCACCAGCTCTCGGGCGGGCAGCAGCAGCGTGTCGGCATCGTGCGCGCGCTCGCTCTCAAGCCCGATCTGCTGCTGTTCGACGAGCCGACCAGTGCGCTCGATCCCGAGCTGGTGGGGGAGGTGCTGCTCGTCATCAAAGAGCTCGCCGACGAGAACTGGACCATGGCGGTCGTCACCCACGAGCTGAGCTTCGCGCGCGAAGCTGCGGATCATGTGCTGTTCATGGACGGCGGCGTGGTGGTCGAGCAGGGGCCGCCGGCCGCGCTCTTCAGCGCCCCGCAGCACGAGCGCACGAAGCGGTTCCTCACCCGCATCATGCGTCCGCTCGACGGCGCCTGAATCCCGCTGACCCTCGCCCCGTGCGCGGATCGGTGACAGGATGCCCTCGTGGGAACCATCGACGACTACCTCGCAGACCTCGCCGCCGCTGATCGTGACGCGATCGATCGTGTCTATGCCGTCGCGCGCCGAGAGGCGCCGGATGCGGAGCAGGGCAAGGGGTATGGCATGCCCGCGCTCGTGCACGGCGGCAAGCCGTTGCTCTCGGTGATGCGCGCCAAGAAGCACATCGGGATCTACCCGTTCAGCCCGGATGCCGTCGCCGCTGTCGCAGACGTTCTCGACGGGTATCCCGGGGTCAGCGTGGATAGGGGAACCATCCGGTTCCAGCCCGAGCACCCGATTCCGAGCGAGGTCCTCGAACGCCTCGTCCGTGCTCGGCTCGCCCAGATCGACGGCGCCTGAAGCCGATCAGCCCCCCAGGACGGGCAGCACGAGGCTGATCGCGATCGTGATCATGACCAGCGCGATCACAGCGTCGAGGATGCGCCACGACCGCGGCGTGCGCAGCCAGCGTCCGAGGTAGCGCGCCCCGAACCCCAGCGCGGTGAACCACAGGAGGCTGGCGGCCATCGCTCCGGCTGCGAACAGCCAGCGCTCGTCGCCGTGCGTGGCCGCGATGGACCCGAGCATCAGCACGGTGTCGAGGTACACGTGCGGGTTGAGCCAGGTGAGGGCGAGGGTGGTCAGGATCACGGGGGCCAGCCGGCTGCGGGTGAGAGTCGATGTCGTACCTCCGGCCGCGCGGGGACCGGGGGACCCGGCATTCGTCGCGTCGACCTCGAGCTCCTCGCCCCCTCGCCAGGCGCGACGGGCGGCCAGCACTCCGTAGGTCAGCAGGAACAGGGCCCCCGCCCAACGCGCGACCACGACCAGCCAGGGCGCGGCGGAGAGGACGAAGCCGAGTCCGGCGACTCCTGCGGCGATCAGCGCTGCATCGGAGAGGGCGCAGATGATCACCACGGCGAGGACATGCTCGCGCCGGATGCCCTGACGAAGCACGAAGACGTTCTGCGCGCCGATCGCGACGATGAGGGAGAGGCCGAGTCCGAGGCCGGCGAGAGCGGTGAGCATGGGTTCAGCCTAGGAATCGAGATACATGAAGTGAAGCGAAGATTCCTATTGCACCATTAGCATCTCTAATGTGCGCATCGATCCGGAACTCGCGACCACCCTCGCCGCGATCGTCGACGAGGGGACGCTGGATGCCGCGTCGAAGCGGCTGCGGATCACCCCTTCGGCAGTGAGTCAGCGGTTGAAGACTCTCGAGCAGCAGCTCGGTCGCATCCTGGTGGTGCGCACCAAGCCCGCACGGCTCACCGAGGCGGGGGAGGCCATCGTGCGTCTCGCCCGACAGGTCGCGCTCCTGGAGCATGACGCCCTCGTCGGTGTCGGAATCGATGAAGCAGAGGGCAATCGGCGGATCACGATACCTCTCGCGGTGAACGCCGACTCGATGGCCACGTGGTTCCTCGCCCCGCTGGCACGACTCTCCGCGCGACACGACATCGACTTCGACCTGCATCGCGACGATCAGAACTTCACCGCCCGCCTGCTGGAATCGGGCACCGTGATGGCGGCTGTCACGAGTGAGGAGAGCGCCGTCTCCGGGTGCTCGGTGTCGCCTCTCGGCGTGCTCGAATACCGGGCGATGGCCGAGCCGGCATTCGCCGCGCGCTGGTTCCCGGAGGGAGCGACCGAGAGCGCCCTGTCTGCGGCGCCGTTCGTCGACTTCGATCGCAGGGACACCCTGCAACACGAATGGCTCAGGGAGATGTCGGTGGCGCAGGAGGGAGTGCCCCGGCACTACGTCCCCGCATCCCACGACTATGCCCTCGCCGTCACGCTCGGCCTCGGTTGGGGGATGGTCCCGCTGCTCCAGGAATCGAGCGGGCTCGTTCCCCTGGGCGGACCGACCCTTCGCGTGCAACTGTTCTGGCAGCAGTGGAACCTGCGCTCGGACCTGCTCGACACCATCGCCGCGGAGATCGCCGCCGAGGCGCGACGGGTTCTCGGCGGCGCCCCGGCCCGTCGATCGCGGTAGGGCCCGGCGGGCGGGGAGTCGATTCTGCGCGGGATGAGCGAATCTCGTGCGCGAAATCGCCTTGTTCTGCGGATGAGGCAACGAGAGGATGGCGCAAACGCGCAGATGCGGGGCCGTTGAGGGGCGACCGGAACACAGGCATTCGCGTGACTCACGAATTCCTGAGGGGGAAGCGACATGGCAACCAAGGCAACCCAGCGCAAGGTGCTGGCGGTACTGGCGGGCGGGCTCGTTCTCGGCGTCGGCACCGCCGTGACGCTCGCGGCCTGGAACGACTCCGAGTTCGCGAACGGCACGTTCACCGCCGGCGCGTTCAATCTGCAGGGCTCTACCGACGGCACCGCGTATGCCGATCACGACTCGGCCGGCAGCGCGGCTACTCTCGCGTTCACCCTGCCGGCCGGACTCGTGGGCAACATGTCGCCGACCAGCTCGGTCTATGCCGGGTTCTGGGTGCGTCTCGCAGCCGGCACCACCAGCGGCGCCGATCTCGTCGCCGATGGCACCACGGCCGATGCCGCGGCCACGTCGAACTCCGACCACCTGTCGTACTCGATCTATCAGTTGGCGCCGGGAGCGACCTGTGATGCGGCATCCGCGACAGGAACACCGGTGGCGACCGGGACGACACTCGACCTCCAGGCCGGCGTCACCACCGTGCCGCTCACCGAGGGGGCGACCTCCACGGATCCGGGGACGGCCGTGCAGCTGTGCTTCAAAGTGACGGCGGACGCCGCGCTCGAACCGAGCCTGGTGACCAACGCCACCTGGAAGTTCACGGCCACGTCGACGAACTGAGCATGTGATGATCACCCGCAGAGAAGTGCGGGAGAGGCGGCGGCTGCGCTCTCGTCGACTGCGAGCGGTCCTCGCGGGAGGGGTCGTGCTCGGCATCGGCGTCGCCGCCACGCTTGCCGCCTGGAACGACTCCGAATACGGATCCGCCAGCTTCACGGCCGGGAAGTTCGACATCGTGGGCGCGGTCGACGGAGCCACGTTCTCGAACCACGCGACCGCGGGCGCGGCCGCGACGCTGAACTTCCAGCTCGCTCCGACCGCGATGGCACCGGGCAACTCCACCTATGCGCTGTTCAGTGTGAAGACCGCGAACCCGTCGGTGGCGGGAACCGTGCAACTGATCGCGGGAACCCCGACAGGCACCGGGCTCGCGGCGCATCTCACGTACGGCGTGCGCACGATCGCCGGAACCACCTGCAACTCGACCACGTATGCGGCAGGGACCGCGGTCGTGGCGGACGGTTCGGCCCTCACCGCGGGCGGCGCGACGGCCCAGGCCGTGACCGCGAACGGGGCCGCCCAGGTCAACTACTGCTTCGCGGTGACGCTTCCGCTCGCCGCTCCGAACGCGGCACAGGGGCTGACGATGACGCAGACCTGGCAGTTCCTCGGGACGTCGTCGTAGTCGCAGCAGCAGCGAGAGAAGGCGCACGGAGAGGAGGACGAGATGACGACCCCGACGACACGGCGGAGCCTGCGGGAGGCGGCCCCGTTCCCCGCCCCGGAGGATCCGCACCCGACCGCCGAACACGTGCGCACCCGGCTCCGCCCAGGGCGGCTGATCGGCGACGCGCTGCTCTGGATCGCCGCGGTGGCCGGTACGGTGTGCATCCTGCTCGTCGTGCTGGCATTCACCGCACAGATCACGCTCATCATGTTCCGCACCGGTTCGATGTCGCCGACCATCCCGGCAGGATCCGTGGCCGTGGTGCAGCGCATCCCCGCGGCCGAGATCGGGGTCGGGGACGTGGTGACGGTCGATCGTCCTGGCGAGCTGCCGGTGACGCATCGCATCACCACGATCACGCCGGGACCGAGCGCTCAGGAGCGGGTGATCACGATGCGCGGCGACGCGAATGCCGCAGATGATCCGTTCCCCTACACGGTGTCGTCGGTGCGGAAGGTGCTGTTCTCCGTTCCCGGGATCGCGCTGATCGTCGCCGGGATGGGCGACCCGATCGTGTTGGGAACGCTGACGGTCGCCGCGACCTCCCTGGTGGTGTGGGCGTTCTGGCCGCGTGGGCAGCGTCGGTCCGCTCACGATCCTGACGGGAGCGGACCATGAGGCGCGCGGTCGCCGTCGTGTTGCTCGCGGTCCTCGCGATCGCGATGCCGACCGCCGCATGGGCGGCGCCGACGACGCAGGTCATCCAGGGCTCGATCCTCCGTCTCGTCTCGGTCGCCGACTGGGCGGCGGCCGGCAGGCTGCTGCCAGGGCAGCCGGTGGAATGGGACATCGCGGTGAGCGCCGATGCCCCGGATCCGGGAGTCGTGCGGATCGCCGTCAGTGCGACGGGTGAGGCGCAGCTGCTCCTCGACGTCTCGACGTGCCCCGAGGCCTGGACCGAGACAGGATGCCCTGGTGGTGCGACCGCGCTGCGCGTGGGCTGGAGCATCCCGCGCGACGGGGTCGAGGTTCCGCTCACGCAGATGGCTGACACCGAGACGGCCCACCTCCGTCTCTCGATCCTCCTCGATCCCTCCGGGGGCTCGGGTGCCGGCAGCACCGATGTCCGCGTGCACGCGCAGGGGGCAGGCGAGACCGTGATCGCGGGGTCCGGTGGCGGGCTCGCGACGACGGGACTGCCACCGGGAGCCGCGAGTGCCGTCGTGGTCGGAGCGGCGCTCGCGGTGTCGGGGGCGGTGCTCGCGGTCCGCCGTCGCAGAGGCGCGGTGCCCGAAGCGGGGAGGAGGACATGAGGCGCAACGCGCGTGCGCGCATCCTCGCCGGCGTCGTCGGGCTCGCCGTGCTGGTCGGGGTCGGGTCATCGCCCGCCGTGCAGATGACCGACGCCGCCTTCACGGACAGCGAGTACGCCGCCGGGTCGTTCACGGCCGCGACGCTGGCGAAGCCCGTGGTGACCTCGTGCACGGTGACGAGCTTCTTGGGCACCTTCACGGGCTTCACGATCACGTGGACGTCGCCCTATCCGAAGGTGCAGCAGCGCTTCTCCATCAACAACGTCGTCGTGGACAACGCCAACGTCACGCAAACCGGATCAGGGCCCTACACGTACTCGTCCACGATCAGCTCGGGCCTGCTGAACACGCTGCTGGGGAGTCTTCTCGGATCGACCAATGCGGTCAAGGTCGAGGCGACCTACTCCGGAACGTCGTGGGCCTCGGCTCCGGCGACGCGTTCGCTCTCGGTCGGCGGTCTCCTGGGGCTCGGCGGCAACAACACCTGCACCTGAGCGGTGCGTCGCTCCGGTCGGATGCCTCGTCAGTCGGCGAGTGCCAGCGCGCGGAAGGCATCGCGTTCGCGGAGCTGTTCGCGGCGGCTGGCGGCGGCATCCGTCATCCGGCTCGGCACCTGCTGGCCGGTGGTGCGTCGGTAGAGCTCATCGATGAGATCGGTGGCGAGGCCGACGAGCTTCGCGATCTCGCGGTCGTCGCGGTCGATCCAGACGCAGCGCGGCTCATCATGGATCGGAGCGAAGTCGACGTGCTCCTCCCACACGAACAGGGTCCGTTCGGCTCCGAGCACGTGCTGCTGCCACCAGACCTGGCGCAGGTAGGTGCGGGGGATGCCGCGGAAAGCCTTGTTCGTCGTCTTGATCTCGGCGAGCTTCACACGCCCGTCGGCGTCGACCGCGATGCCATCGGGGGTGGCGAGGTGGCGGTGCTCGACCTCGGCGCGGAACAGCGCCGAGGAGGGGAGGATGCCGTGGGTCGCCGCGACCCATGCGGCGATCTCCGGCTCGCGCCGACGACCGTGATCGGTGTAGGCGTTGCCGCCGAAGCGGGGCCCTCCGCCCAGTTTGGAGTCGGCCGCCCTGGCGATCGACTTCTCCGAGGTCAGTCCTGCCACATCGGTGGCGGTGATGCCCCGCGAGCGCGCCCTCAGCCACGCCACGCGGTCGCGGGAGTCCGCGACGATGCGTGCAGAGAGTTCCGGTGTCACCCTTCGACCCTAACCCCGCCCGCCGACCCTCCCTCCCGTACACGCCGCCCTCACGCGTCCGCCCCTCCCGCATCCGCGTACCCCTCCCGCATCCGCGTACCCCTCCCGCATCCCAAGGTGGTCGCCGAAACCCACGGTGGTCGCCGAAACCCACGCCCGCAGTCGCGTGGGGGCATGGGTCTCGGCGATAAGCATGGGTCCGGGTGCCGCCAGGCGGTCAGGAGCTCCTCTGCCTGTCGTTCTGCACGGCGGCGATGTGAAGCGACTTGTCCGCACCTCTCGGAAGTTCGAGTCTTCGCGATGCGGGTGGCGCGCGCGACGAGTGAGGATCGAGTTCATGCGCAAGTCCGTCACCATCGAAGAAGCGCGCCGGCTCCTTCTCGCCAGAAGCGATGTGCTCGCTCGAGGGGTATCTGAGCGCGAACTCCGTGCCATGGTCGACAACGGCTCGATCGTGCGAGTGCGTCGCGGCTGGTATGTGGATTCAGCGGAGTGGGAGCAGCTCTGGACCGAAGGTCGCCATCTGATGAAGGTGCTCGCCGTGCATCGGGAATCCGCCGGCGGTGGTGCCGCATTCTGCTTCGCCTCGGCGGCCGTGATCCACGGACTCCCGCTCTATCGGACTTCGACGACGTACGTTCACGCGGTTCTCGGCCCGACGAGTCGAAGCAGGGTGAAGTGGGGCGTCGCGAGGCACGACCTCACACTTCGTGAGAGCGACCTCGTGGAAGTCGAGGGCATCAGATGCACCTCGCTCGAGAGGACCGTGCTCGATCTGGCGTCCCGGCTCACGCCTGAAGCGGCGATCGCCGTCGCCGACGCGGCGCTGCGGCGCATCGCCGTGCGCAGACATGAGCAGGACCATATCGCCGCCGCAGAGTGGAGGGACGAACTCGGGAGGCGGGCGCAAGCCCTCTCGAACCGGGGCATCCGTCAGGCCCGAGAGGTGATCGCGTTCTCGGATGGCCGCGCCCAGCTTCCTGGAGAGAGCGTGAGTCGTCTGCACCTTCACCGACTCGGGTTCACCGAGGTCGATCTGCAGTCGCGCGTCACCGGACCGCATGGCGAGGACTATCGGCTCGACTTCGCCTTTCGGGGAGCGCAGACGTTCGGCGAGTTCGGCGGGCGAGGAAAGTACCTCGATCCGACGTTGCGTACAGGGATGTCGGCGGAGGCCGTGGTGCTCGCGGAGAAGCATCGGGAGGATGCGATTCGCGGTGTCACCGGGTGGCGGATCGTCCGCTGGGGATCCGAGCACCTCGTCACGTCAGATGCTCTCGGCGCGCGGCTCGGTGCGTTCGGCCTCCGCCCCTGATCCCGGGCTTCGAGACCTCTCGTGCGCTGGCCCGCGCCGCGCGCTCCTGTGCGCCACGTCCCCGAGACCCATGTGTGCCGCCGAGGCCCACGCTCGGATGCGTATCCAAGTGTGGGCCTCGGCGGGGAACGTGGGTCTCATCAGGGGGTCTGCTCTCGCGCCATCTCATTACCGAGACCCACGCGTGTCTCCGAGACCCATGCTCGGAGACACATTCAAGTGTGGGCCTCGGCGGGGAGCGTGGGTCTCATCAGGGAGCGTGGGTCTCATCAGGGCGCGTGGGTCTCGTCAGGGGAGGGGGAGGGGGAGAGGGAGAGGGGCGGGAGTGAGTGGATTTGGGGGGAGAGGTGCGGGTGGGGTACAGTTATCCCGAACCGAAGACCGCTGGTCATCGTCGTGTGCGAAAGTGCGCAACGATCGAAGCTCTGCACAGCAGGGGCCCGCGCAGGACACGAACTTTCCAAAGCTCCGTGCGCTTGCGCCGGAGCTTTTCTCTTTGCAGGTGGTCCAGGTCGGCGCCTCACCACCGTGCGGCGCCTCGTACACACCAAGGAGTGACCATGGCGCAGAAGGATGCATCGGTCGCCGAGCTCACGAAGTCATTCGAGAACTCGACTGCCGTTCTGCTGACCGAGTACCGCGGTCTGACGGTTGCCCAGCTCAAGGAGCTGCGCAACAGCATCCGTCAGGACGCTGAGTACGCCGTGGTGAAGAACACGCTGACCAAGATCGCCGCCAACAAGGCTGGCATCTCCGCGCTGGACGACGACCTCAAGGGCCCGTCGGCTGTCGCGTTCGTGCACGGTGACTTCGTCGCCACCGCCAAGGCTCTGCGTGACTTCGCCAAGGCCAACCCGCTTCTCGTGATCAAGTCCGGCATCTTCGAGGGCAACGCCCTCACCGCGGACGAGGTCAACAAGTACGCCGCGCTCGAGAGCCGTGAGGTTCTGCTGGCGAAGGCTGCGGGCATGATGAAGGCGACGATGGGCAAGGCTGCCGCCACCATCGATGCTCTTCGCGAAAAGCTGGAGACCGCAGAGGCCGCGTAAGCGACCTGCGATCTCGTCTACAAACCCCATCTATCTAGGAGATACATCATGGCGAAGCTTTCCACCGAGGAACTGCTCGAGCAGTTCGCCGGCCTGACCCTTATCGAGCTCAACGAGTTCGTGAAGGCGTTCGAGGAGAAGTTCGAGGTCACCGCTGCTGCTCCCGTCGCCGTCGCCGGTGCTGCGGGTGGCGCAGGCGCTGCTGAGGCTGAGGAAGAGAAGGACTCCTTCGACGTCATCCTCGAGGCTGCTGGCGACAAGAAGATCCAGGTCATCAAGACCGTCCGCGAGCTCACCTCGCTGGGTCTCGGCGAGGCCAAGGCTGTCGTCGACGGTGCCCCGAAGGCTGTCCTTGAGGGCGCCAACAAGGAGACCGCCGAGAAGGCCAAGGCTGCTCTCGAAGAGGCAGGCGCAACGGTTACCCTCAAGTAATCGCGACGCTCACGCGTTTCTCAACGAAGGCCCCGGGTTCGCCCCGGGGCCTTCGTGCGTTTCCCGCCGGTCTCGCGGCCGCCCCGCATGCCGGAGTGCCGCGAGGTCAGCGCGGGGGAGCCGTGGAGCTGCGCACCACGAGGGCGGAGGCCGCGTCGACGAGTTCGAGCGGAGCATCGGGGTGTTCCATTTGCCGGGTCAGCAGGCGCACCGCCTCGTGTCCCTGGTCGCGTGGCGACTGCCCGATCGTGGTCAGGGCGAACATGTCCGCGTGCTCGTGGTCGTCGATGCCGACGACGCTCAGCTCGGTCGGCACGGCGATTCCCAGTCGCCGGGCGGCGATGATCGCGCCGATCGCGGCTTCGTCGCACACCCCGACGATGGCCGTCGGACGCCGTCGCCGGTCGCCGAGCAACCCCGCCGCAGCCGTGTAGCCGCCCGGCATGGTCGGGGCGGCGCCGGCCACGCGCGCATGCGCCGCGAGTCCCGCGGCCTGCAGTGCGCCGCGGTACCCCTCGAGACGCTGGGCGTCGCCGAAGCTCAGCTCCGCGGTGTCCGTCGAGCCGCCGACGAAGGCGATGTCGGTGTGTCCGAGTTCGATGAGGTGCTCGGTGGCGATGCGCGCGGCCGCCGTGTCATCGATCGACACGGCGCTCGAGCCGTCGCTGTACGGACCGACGCTGACGAGCGGCCGTCCGGTCCGCTGCAGCCGCTCGAGCTCGTGAGCGCTCGGCTGGATGCCGACGGCGATGATCCCGTCGAAGCGCCTCCCGGGTAGCACGCTCTCGAACAGCCGCTCCCTGGTCTTCGATCCCTCGGGGACGCCGTACAGCGAAAGGTCGTAGTCGAGGGCGAACAGTGACTCCTGCACCCCGGCGAGCAGCTCGGCGAAGAACCACCGGTCCACGGGTGGCATGACGATGCCCACGGTCTGGGTGCGTCCTGTCGCCAGGCTCGTGGCCGAGGAGTGCGCGACATAGGAGAGATCGCGAGCTGCGCTCTCGACGCGCTGCCGGGTGGCCTCCGACACGTATCCGCGGCCGCTCAGGGCACGACTGGCGGTGGCCTTCGATACGCCTGCACGTGACGCGACATCCGCGATCGTGCTCATCGGTCCTCCTCGACCTGATCACGCGGCCTGCGTGGCCCCGACGCGGGGTGCGCGCCGCGTCACAGCGTAGTCGTCGACGCCGAAAAAGGGAACCGGTTCCAGGCGCACGGCGAGGGAGCGCTCCCATATTGTCGGGAGCCGGTGCATCGAATGGTTGCGAGCTTGTGACCCTAGCGTGTTGTGCAGGGATGCGGATGGCCAGTAGGTTGGCCTGGAATCGGTTCCCTAACGATGCCCCGGGGTGGCATCGCACAGCCGGGAACCTGTACTCGAAGAGGAGAATTCACATGGCTCTGTCACAGCGTTCCCGGCGTTACGCGCCGCTCGCCCTGCTGGGGGTCGCGGGCATCGCGCTCGCCGGATGTGGGGCTCCGGGTGGGGCACCCGGCACCGACGGGGGTGACGGGGGCGACGCCACCGTCACGATCTACGGCACGATCGTCGATGATGAGGCGACGCTCCTCCAGGAGTCCTGGAAGGACTGGGCCGACGAGAACGGCATCACGATCAAGTACGAGGGCAGCCAGGACTTCGAGACCCAGCTCGGTACGCGTGCGCAGGGCGGCAACCCGCCGGACATCGCGATCTTCCCGCAGCCGGGTCTGTTCGCCGACTTCGCCAACCGCGACTACCTGAAGCCCGCGCCGGAAGAGGTCGAGAAGAACGCCAACGAGTACTGGACCGAGGACTGGGTCAACTACGGCACGGTCGACGGCACGTTCTACGGTGCGCCGCTGATGGCCAACGTCAAGGGCTGGATCTGGTACTCGCCGGCAAAGTTCGCCGAATGGGGCGTCGAGGTTCCCAAGACGCTCGACGAGATGGGCGCCCTCACCGAGAAGATCCAGGCGACGACCGGCACCCCCGCATGGTGCGCCGGTTTCGAGTCGGGCACCGCGACCGGATGGCCGGGAACGGACTGGGTCGAGGACTACGTGCTGCGTCAGTCCGGTCCGGACGTCTACGACCAGTGGGTCACCAACGAGGTCAAGTTCACCGACCCGCAGATCAAGCAGGCGTTCGACTCGGTCGGCGAGGTCCTGCTGAACCCGGCCAACGTCAACGCCGGCTTCGGTGACGTGCGCTCGATCAACTCCACCGCGTTCGGTGATGTCGCTCCGAAGCTCGCCGGCGGCGAGTGCGCGCTGACCCACCAGGCCTCGTTCCTCTCGGGCTTCTTCCCCGACGGCACGGAGGTCGCCGAGGACGGCGACGTCTGGGCGTTCATGCTCCCGGGTGAGTCTGCGGATGACTCCGCCGTCACCGGTGCCGGCGAGATCGTCGGAGCGTTCAGCGACTCCGAGGCCACCCAGAAGGTGCTCGCGTACCTGTCCAGCCCCGAGTGGGCGAACAGCCGCGTCAGCCTGGGCGGTGTCACCTCCGCGAACAACGGGCTCGACCCCGCGAACGCGAAGGACCCGATCCTGCAGGAGACCATCAAGATCCTCCAGGACCCGAACACGACGTTCCGCTTCGACGCGTCCGACCTGATGCCGGGTGCTGTCGGCGCCGGCACGTTCTGGAAGGGCATGGTGGCGTGGGTCAACGGCACCCCCACGGACGACGTCCTCACGCAGATCCAGACGGGCTGGCCCGCCAGCTGAGAGAAGAGGAGGGCCGCCCTCTGGGGGGCGGCCCTTCTTCTCTCATGACGCCGCACGTCGATGTGCGGTCGTCGATCCGCTCCGCGTGATGAAGGGGAATCCGTGAACGCGACAATTTTCTTCCAGTGGATCGGCTCGCTCCCGCCGATCCTGCAGGCGGTCGCCGTCGTCATCGCATTCGCGGTGGTCGTGGCGGTCATCCTGCTCCTCGTGGACATCGCTCCACGCAGGGGGGCGCTGTACACCGGCATCCGGCTGGCCATGTGCCTGCTCATCCCGCTCGCCGTGATGTGGTTCTTCAACTCCTACTACTGGGCGATGGGTGTGGCCGTCGCCGTGGGTGCGCTGTTCTTCTGGCTGGACTATCGATCACGCGATGGCGCGGGATACCTGATCCAGCTTGTCGCCTTCATGGCACCGGCGATCCTGCTGCTGCTGGTCGGCCTGATCCTGCCGTCGATCCAGACGATGTACTCGTCGTTCCTGAGCTCGTCGGGCAAGGACTTCGTCGGGTTCGCCAACTATCTGTGGATCTTCACGCAGTCCGACGGCATCACCGCGGTGGTCAACACGATCATCTGGGTGCTCGTGGTCCCCACCGTCTCGACGATCGTCGGTCTGGCTTACGCGGTGTTCATCGATCGCACCCGCGGCGAGAAGATCTACAAGGTCCTCGTCTTCATGCCGATGGCCATCTCGTTCGTCGGCGCCGGCATCATCTGGCGCTTCATGTACGAGTACCGTGGACCCGATTTCGAGCAGATCGGACTCCTCAACCAGATCATGGTGTGGTTCGGGGGCGAGCCGCAGCAGTGGCTGTTGAACGAGCCGTGGAACACCCTGTTCCTCATCGTCGTGCTCATCTGGGTGCAGACCGGTTTCGCGATGGTGCTGCTGTCGGCGTCGATCAAGGGTGTGCCGCAGGAGCTTCTCGAGGCGGCGGAACTCGACGGTGCGAACGCCTGGGAGCGGTTCGTCTCGGTGACCATCCCGTCCATCCGGCCCGCTCTCATCGTGGTCCTGACCACGATCTCCATCGCCTCTCTCAAGGTATTCGACATCGTGCGGACGATGACCGCCGGCAACTACGGAACCTCGGTGCTCGCGAACGAGATGTACACGCAGTTTTCGAAGTTCGAGGCCGGCCGCAGCGCCGCGCTCTCCGTCATCCTGTTCATCCTGGTGCTGCCGATCGTCATCTACAACGCACGCCAGATCAAGAAGCAGCGGGAGATCCGATGACCGACACCGTGAAGTCCGAAACCGCTGTCAGCACGCGAGCGATCACGACCGGAGGCGGCCTCGACGGCGCTGCAGGGCGCACTCGCAAGAAGCTGTCGCGCCCCTGGGCATCCGTCGCCTCCATCCTGATCGCGGTGCTGTGGACCCTTCCGACGCTGGGGCTGTTCATCTCCTCGTTCCGTCCTCGCGATCAGATCCAGTCGACCGGATGGTGGACGTTCTTCTCTGACCCGCAGGTGACGATCGAGAACTATGTCGACGTGCTGCAGTCCGGCACGACCCAGCTGACCATCCTCGAATCGTTCATCAACTCCATCGCGATCACCATCCCGGCGACGCTGGTGCCGTTGATGATCGCGTCGATGGCGGCGTACGCCTTCGCGTGGATCGACTTCAAGGGCCGCAACGCGCTGTTCATCTTCGTGTTCGCCCTGCAGATCGTGCCGATCCAGATGGCGCTGGTGCCGCTGCTGAGCTCGTTCTCGCGAGGCATCAACCTCTTCGGGCTGCAGGTCACGACGCCGATGGATGCGTCCTCGGGCTACGCGCAGGTGTGGATCGCGCACACCATGTTCGCGCTGCCGCTGGCGATCTACCTCCTGCACAACTTCATGTCGGAGATCCCGGGGGAGATCATCGAGGCGGCACGCGTCGACGGCGCCTCCCGCGGACAGATCTTCTTCCGCGTGGTGCTGCCCCTGACGATGCCGGCGATCGCGTCCGTCGCGATCTTCCAGTTCCTGTGGGTGTGGAACGACCTGCTCGTCGGACTGGTGTTCGCCGACGGCGCCGCGGCGCCGATCACGAAGCTGCTCGCCGAGATCACGGGCACGAGAGGAAACGACTGGTACCTGCTCACGGCGGGCGCCTTCGTCTCGATCATCGTGCCGCTGATCGTGTTCTTCGCCCTGCAGCGCTACTTCGTCCGCGGCCTGCTGGCCGGATCGACGAAGGGCTGATCTTCGAGAGACGACGGGGGCCTTTCGAGGACGGATGCCGCGGTCGGGTGCAACACATCCCCGGCCGCGGCATCCGCGCGTCTACCCTGAAGTCATGAAGTACGCAGACTCCATCGTGGACCTCGTCGGCGACACGCCCCTCGTGAAGCTCCAGCACGTCACCGAGGGCGTCGCGTGCACGGTGCTCGTCAAGCTCGAGTACATGAACCCCGGCGGCTCCTCGAAAGACCGCATCGCCGCGCGCATCATCGACGCCGCCGAGGCATCGGGCGATCTGAAGCCCGGGGGCACGATCGTCGAACCCACCAGCGGCAACACCGGCGTGGGCCTGGCGCTGGTCGCGCAGCAGCGTGGCTACAAGTGCGTGTTCGTGCTGCCGGACAAGGTCGGTGAGGACAAGATCGACGTGCTGCGGGCCTACGGCGCGGACGTCGTGGTCACTCCGACATCGGTCTCTCCCGACAGTCCGGAGTCGTACTACAGCGTGAGCGACCGACTGGCCAGGGAGATCCCCGGGGCGTTCAAGCCGAACCAGTACGAGAACCCGAACGGTCCGCGCAGCCACTACGAGACCACGGGACCGGAGATCTGGCGCGACACCGACGGCGAGGTCACGCACTTCGTGGCGGGCGTCGGCACGGGCGGCACGATCACAGGGACGGGCCGGTACCTGCGTGAGATCTCGGAAGGACGGGTGCGGATCGTCGGCGTCGACCCGGAAGGCAGCGTCTACAGCGGCGGCACCGGGAGGCCGTACCTCGTGGAGGGCGTGGGCGAGGACATCTGGCCCGGCGCGTATGATCCGACGGTGCCGCACGAGATCGTCGCGGTCGACGATGCCGAGTCCTTCGCGATGACGCGGCGCCTCGCGCGCGAGGAGGGAATCCTCGTCGGCGGGTCGAGCGGCATGGCCGTCGTCGGTGCGCTGCGCGTGGCGCGGGAGCTGCCGGCGGACGCTGTGATGGTGGTGCTGCTTCCCGACGGAGGGCGCGGCTACCTGGGGAAGATCTTCAACGACGGATGGATGCGCTCCTACGGATTCAGCGAGGTGGAGGACGGGGAGACCGTCGCCGACGTGCTCGCAGCTCGTCCGACCCGGCAGGGCACCGCAATCCCCGACCTCGTGCACGCCCACCCGACCGACACCGTGCTCGAGGCGATCGGCATCATGACCGAGTACGACGTCTCGCAGCTGGTCGTGCTCAGCGCCGAACCGCCGGTCATGATGGGCGAGGTGGTCGGCACGGTCGACGAGAAAGGGCTGCTCGATCTGCTGTTCCGTGGCGAGGCGAATGCGGCCGATGCCGTCGACACGCACGTGGGGGAGCGGCTTCCGCTCGTCGGCATCCACACCTCGGTCGCGCAGGCCAAGGCCGCGCTCGCCGACGCCGACGCGCTTCTGGTGACCGAGGACGGCAAGCCTCACACGGTCCTGACGCGTCAGGACCTGCTGGCGTATCTGTCGCGCTGAGCCGATGCCCCGACCCGGGGCGTAACCGGGAGGCCGTCCCCGCGAGGGCGGACGTAGGCTGAGGGGCATGTCCGATCACGCCTTCGCCACCCGAGCCATCCACGCAGGACAAGCGCCAGACCCCGTCACGGGCGCGATCATCCCGCCGATCTACCAGTCCTCGACGCATGTGCAGGACAGCGTCGGCGGTCTGCGCGGCGGATACGAGTACAACCGTGCGGGCAACCCGACGCGTTCCTCGCTCGAGACGCAGCTCGCGGCCCTGGAAGGGGGTGCGAGCGCGCTGTCGTTCGCATCCGGACTCGCCGCCGAGGATGCGCTGCTGCGCGGGATCCTGAAGCCGGGTGACCACATCCTCCTGGGCAACGACGTGTACGGTGGCACGTACCGGCTGCTTACCCGCGTGCTCGCTCCCTGGGGCATCGAGACCACGACGGTCGAGCTCTCCGACGTCGATGCCCTCCGTGCGGCGATCCGTCCCGAGACGAAGGTCGTGTGGCTGGAGACGCCGAGCAATCCGCTCCTGAAGATCGTCGACATCGCCCTGATCGCCGAGATCGCGCACGCGGCCGGTCTGATCGTCGTCGTGGACAACACCTTCGCCTCGCCGGCGCTGCAGCAGCCGCTCGCGCTCGGCGCCGATGTGGTCGTGCACTCCACGACCAAGTACCTGGGCGGGCACTCGGATGTGCTCGGCGGCACGGTCGTGTTCGCCGACGACCGCTTCTTCGACCAGGTCAAGTTCCAGCAGTTCGCGGTCGGTGCCGTCTCGGCGCCGCTGGATGCCTGGCTGACCACCCGCGGCATCAAGACTCTGGCGCTGCGGATGCGGCAGCACTCCGAGAACGCGCAGGCCATCGCCGAGTGGGCGCAGGAGCGTCCGGAGTTCGCGCAGGTGTACTTCCCCGGGCTGCCCTCGCACCCCGGCCACGAGATCGCCGCGAAGCAGATGAGCGGATTCGGCGGGATGCTGTCGTTCGGGCTCGCCGCGGGAGCCGACACGGCACGGGCATTCGTCGAGAGCACCTCGCTGTTCCAGCTCGCCGAGTCGCTGGGCGGCGTCGAGTCGCTCATCGGGTACCCGCCGGACATGACGCATGCCTCGGTGCGCGGCACCGAGCTCGCGGTCCCGGAGAACATCGTGCGGCTCTCGGTCGGCATCGAAGACGTGAGCGATCTGATCGCCGACCTCGAGCAGGCGCTCGACCGCGTCTCCCGCTGACCGCGCGAGACGCGGTATCCGAGACGCATCCCGCGCAGCTGCCAGGGTGCGTCTCGGATCTGTGGCGGTCGGAGGAGGGCAGAGCGGCGGTAACATAGGGGCTTCCCCAGGTCGAATCGATTCGACCCATGTATTCCCCCGAACTCTGGAAGGACGTCGTGTCCGACGCTCCCCGCACTGATTCCCTCCCCGTCGTGAAGGCGGACGATTCCGCTGCCGACGCGCAACAGGCCCCGCAGCCGGAGCGCACCGCGACGGGAAGCATCCGCATCCCGAGCGCGACCGGCGCGATCCGCACACTCGGCGCGAACCCCGCGACCGCTCCGGTCATGCTGCACCCCGGAGATGCGATCTCCCTCGGCCGCCGGACGCTGTACATCATCCTGCTCGGCGCGCTCACGGCTCTCGGCCCGTTCACGATCGACCTGTACCTCCCGGCATTCCCGGTGCTGGAGGAGGACTTCCAGACCACGGCCGCCGCGATCCAGCTGACCCTGACCGGGACGATGATCGGGTTCGCGCTCGGTCAGCTCGTGGTCGGACCGCTCAGCGACAAGGTCGGGCGTCGGGTGCCGCTCATCGCGGTCACCACGCTGCACGTGCTCGCCAGCGTCGGGGCGGCCTTCGCGCCGGATCTCGGACTGCTCAGCGTCGCCCGCGTGCTCATGGGCGTGGGAGCGGCGGCCGGTGGCGTCGTGGCCATGGCGATCGTGCGCGACCTGTTCGGCGGGCGGCGACTGGTCGTCATGCTCTCGCGCCTCGCTCTGGTCTCGGGTGTGGCTCCGGTCATCGCGCCCCTGATCGGTTCGTGGCTGCTCACGCTCATGCCCTGGCGTGGGATCTTCGGCGTGCTCGCCGCCTACGGCGTGGTGATGCTGCTGTCGACGATCCTGTTCATCCCGGAGACCCTGCCCGTCGCACGTCGCCAGGGCCGGGGAGGGGCGACCATGCTGCAGCGGTACCGCTCCGTGCTCTCGGACCGGGTGTTCCTCGGCGTGCTCGTGATCGGCGGGATGACCTTCTCCGGCCTGTTCTCCTACCTGTCGGCATCGCCGTTCCTGTTCCAGGTGACGCACGGACTCGATGCGCAGCAGTACGGTCTGCTGTTCGCCGTGAACTCGCTCGGTGTCGTCTTCGGCGTGCAGACCGCGTCCCGACTCGCCGCGCGCTTCGGGCCGCAGTGGGTCATGGCCTACTCGACCGCGGTGCTGCTGCTCGCCGGAGTCGCGATCATCGTCACCGATCAGCTCGGCCTCGGGTTGTGGGGCACGGTGATCCCGCTGTTCGTGTTCATGACCGCGTGCGGATTCACGTTCCCGAACGTGCAGGTGCTGGCGCTCGACCGTCACGGAAAAGCCGCCGGAACCGCGGCGTCCATCATCGGCGCGACGAACTTCGGCATCGCCGGCCTCATCTCGCCCGTCGTCGGATGGCTCTCGCACGACGCCGGGATCACCGCGACGACCATGGCCTCCGTCATGGTCGGATGCGCCGCGATCGGCATCCTGTCGCTCTGGTTCGTCGTGCGTCCGCGCACGGTCGGGATGCTCGCTCCCTGAGTGTTCAGGCATCGTCCGACAGAATGGGACGATGAACAGGCGGATGCTGCTGTGGTGGGGAGTGGGCCTCCTCGCGCTCGCGACGGTGCTGGGTGCCGTGGTCGTGTTCGCCTACCCGGCGACCCCCGGGTTCGATCGGTGGTGGAACGACACGATCGCCGGGTCCCGTGCGGACTGGATGGTCGACTTCGCCCTCGCGCTGAACTGGGTCGGTGGCGGCTGGGTCGCCATCCTCGGAGTGCCGCTGCTGACGATCCTGGTCCTCGTGATCGCACGGCGGTGGCGTGGTGCGCTGTTCGCCGCTCTCTGCTTCGCCGCGAGTGCCGCCGGTGTGCAGCTGCTCAAGCAGCTCTTCGGGCGTGCGCGGCCCGACGACATGCTGGTGGTGAGCGACTACGGCTCGTTCCCCTCTGGTCACACCGCGAACGCCGCGACGATCGCGCTCGTGCTCTGGGTGCTCTTCCCGCGGGTCTGGGTCGCGATCGTCGGTGCGGCATGGGTGCTCGCGATGGCCCTCTCGCGCACCTTCCTCTCGGTGCACTGGGCGACCGACACCCTCGGCGGTGCGCTGGTCGGCGCCGGTGTCGTGCTGGTGCTCGCCGCCTGGCTGCTCCCGTGGGTGCAGCGCAACAGAGTCGCGGTCGAGGCGCCGATAGGCTGACAGGACCCGTTCCCTCCCGAGGAGTCGCCGTGTCCCGCATTCGTCCGTACCGCCCCACCGATCGTGCCGCGCTGTACGAGATCTGCGTGAAGACGGCGGATGCCGGGGCGGATGCGACCGGTGTGCTGTCGGACGATTCGCTGTGGGGCGACCTGTTCGCGGTGCCCTACGCCGAGCGTCATCCCGACCTCGCGTGGGTGGTCGAGAGCGACGACGAGCGCACGATCGGCTACATCGTGGCGACGGACGACACCGACGCCTTCTACACCTGGTTCCGTGAGGAGTGGTGGCCGACGCTCGAGCGACGCCACCCCCGGCCGGTGGAGGTGGCCACGCGGGAGGATCGGATGATCGACTACGGATACACCCGTGCCGCCGGCATCGAGCCGAACGTCGCGGATCACCCGGCCCACCTGCACATCGACCTGCTTCCCGAGACCCAGGGGCAGGGTCTCGGTCGCCAGCTCATCGAGACGCTGTTCGCCGAGCTGACCCGGCGCGGGGTGCGCGGGCTGCACCTGGGGATCGACCCGAACAACGCCGGTGCCGCCGCCTTCTACGAGCGGCTCGGGATGACGCGCCTGCCGGCGGGGCCGGGTGGTCAGATCTACGGCGTGCGCTTCGACGGCTGAGCCCTCGCGATTCCGGCGGCGAGGGCGGGCCCCGGTGCCCGCCCCTTCGGAGTCCCCAACGCCCCATCAACAAGAAGAGAGCCCCCGCTGGCGCGGGGGCTCTCTTCTTGTTTGGCGGTGACGGCGGGATTCGAACCCGAATCGCATCCGCAGGATGTCGGGCCAATGGCAGGACGGGTGCGGACTCTAGGCGATTTGGAGCAAGCCTCGATCAGTTAGGCAGCGCGCCGATTGTCAAAAACGTTGCCACGACGTTGCCACGGGGGATTAGCTCAGTCTTCGAGGGTCGATGCCGGCTGCGGTGCGTGGCACCTCGTCGGGGTGAATGGGATCTCCGATGGCATGGATGCGCCATGAGGTTCCGGGGATGATCGCGATCTCGGGTCGCCATATGAGTGTGACGATGGCTGCGGCGGGGACCGTGCGCATGTCGGCGACGCGCCACTCTTCTGTGTCCACGAGGCGGACGTAGGCGACGTCGGGGGCACCGATGCCCCACAGGGCCGTCATGCTGATCTTGAGGTTGCTGTTGGCGATCTCGCGGGCCGCGGTGAAATCACCCCAGACGTCGACGGACTCGGGCGTTACGAATCCACCGCGCGCGATCGCCTCAGTCGATTCGTTGAAGTTCTGCAACCCGACTCTGAATACGTCGACGAACAGAGACGGGTGCCAGTCGGGGAGTAGCTCGAACTCCAGTGCTGAGTCGTCTTCCTCGCTCCAGAACTCGAAGCTGGACATGTCATCGGTCATGCGGGAGACGGTAGCGCACTCCTCCGACAGGATGGTCAGTTTCGGATCGCGTCCCGCACTGCGCGCATGGCCTCACCCTCGAGCTCCTGACCATCAAGGCCGTATGCGATGAGAACGGTTCGGCGCATCTCTCGGTCGCCCTGGCCGTTGAAAACCTTGACCTGCGCTGAGACGCGGCCGACTCCGTCGACGTCGAACTGTACGTTCTCGATGTGAGTCATGCGGAGACCGTACCGCACGGCTCAGGCGTGAGAAGGGCCGGGCGCAGCTGTCCTTGCACCTGTGCGGCACTCGTGCGACGCACATGGGGTGGACTGCCCCCGACCCATCGGGTCCCAGCCTACGGTGCCGATCCCGCGACTGGTTCCTGCTGGGCGACTTCGATCATCGACGCGATCAGTGCGAGCCACTCGGATCCTGTCATATGGAACGGATTCAGCCCGCTCAGTCTGATCTCGGGCAGACCGTGCGCGGCCAGCATTTCGGGCAGTACGTCTTGATCGGACTGAATGGCTCGATCGACGTACGCGGCCCTCCAGAGCCCATAGACGTGACAGTCCGCGCAGTGTTCCGGCATCACATGCTGAGGGTGGGGGCGCAGGGGCGGGATCGGGCAGTCCCGCGCTTTGTCGTAGATGAGGCCGCTGTGCCAGGACCGTAGGTTCCTGCCCGCGGGGTAGGAACACAGGTCCAACGCGTTCACCGTCCTCAGTACCAAAGCCGAGGTCTCGGCGAGAGCAGCAAGCGCGTCGTATGGCTTCTTGCGTGTCAAGAAGTCAGTATGCCCCGCCAGACGGCCGGCGTTCGTCGGCTGGCAACGATCTTCAGACCTGACGCAGGGTCGTTTGTCTGTCAGTCTCACCTTCGTAGCGCCATTCGATGAAGATGCGGTGCGCTGGCTGCGACATGTACCGCGGTCGTACCTGAAGGGCGAGAAGGTCGCCGTACTCGACGACGTGAGGGCGTGGAGGGGCGCCGATGAATTGAGCAGCCGCGTCCGGCTCGACCGTGATGCCGAGCACCTCTATTGTTCGGCTCGACTGATTTCGAAACGCCATCGTGCCTTCGCCGATTGCCTCAACGGCGCTCCACACGGGTGGGAGTGCCGCACGTTGAACGTCGAGCGCCTGCGCGGCGGTACGGTTCGCCTCATCCGCTCGGCGATTCGCGCCCAGAGCGTAGAGGGCCGCCGCGCCCGAGGCGAGCGCGGCTAGGACAGCGACGACGAAACCAGCGATCTCCATGACCGCACCCTATCTAGGCTCGAAGCGATACTCCGGCTCGCGATAGTGATACTCGCCGTCCCAAGTACTGCCGGCGTCATTGAATCTGTAGCTGTCCTCGTAAACACTGATCCGCTCCGGCAGCCGGGAGCCGTCGTTGACAGTCACGGTGCCTCGGCCAGCCCTCGGGCCGCCGATGAACTCGACCTCGATGTCACACGTCATGCGCCGAGAATATCCATCCGGCGGGACGCCCCCACACACTACAGTCGGCTTCATGATGGATCTCTTCCGCTGGGACGGCTGGCCGACGGCATCGGAGTGGCAAGCCTTCTGGTCCTTCGTGACCGCGGGCGTAGCCGTGGCCGCTGCGATCATTGCGCTTCGCCACTACCGGATTTCAGTGCGTAGCGGAGTCGAGGATGTGAACAGTCGAATCGAGCAGGCGCGGCCGTTTATTGCAGTCGATCTTCGCTTCCTCGGCGGGTTATATGCGTGCGTCGATGTGACAAACTCCGGCCTCACCGCGGCACGCAACATCACTTTCGAGTGGAGCGAGCGACCAGTAGCAATCGATGACAAGAGTCAGAACGCTCTTGACCGGTCCATGGTGGACGGGGAGATTCCGTTCCTAGCGCCCGGGCGCAAGATCAGCTACATGCTGAATCGATATGACGATGACGAGCCACCTCAGGACGTGCCGAGGCGGTATGAGATCAAGGCGACGTACAACGGACCCGCGGACGATGTGTGGACCAGTGAGAGCGTGTTAGATGTCGATCAGTGGTCAGCGACGCTAGTGCAGCGCGATCAATATGCGGACATCACGGACGAGCTGAAGAAGCTCGTCGCGGCGGCGGGGAGCCAGAAGCTCGCCGACGAGGCGCTATCGCGGGCAGCGGATTCGGTGAATGTGCATCTGGAGTCCGGCTTTCGTGTTCAGATGGCACGGAAGCAGAGACGCGAACAGATGGAGGCCCGTTGGGCGGCGGAGGAAGGGCGCTCCACGTCGTTGTAGCGCCGGTCGACCGCGAGGCCGATAGGCTCCACGCGCGCTCACTCTGCCGTCGGCAGAGGCTTGCCAGCGCCGAGCCGGTAGAGCCTCGGACATCTGGCGACTGCGGACCTGTTCGACGACGACCTGGACGGCGTCGCTGACGCTCTCGATCAGGCTCGCCGTGCGGCGGTTGTTGCCGAAGTGTTGCCACGGGCATAGGTCAGCCCACGAGAAAGGCCCCGCCTTCCCTGTGTTTCGTAGGGGAGTCGGGGCCTTCATCGTGGCGGTGACGGCGGGATTCGAACCCGCGGTTGCTTGCACAACACACGCTTTCCAAGCGTGCTCCTTCGGCCGCTCGGACACGTCACCAAGGAACAACCTGTCCATCCTATCCGATGCCGGGCGTGCGACAGGACAGATCGCCGACACCCGGGCCTCCGGCACCCCCGGATGTGAAATATTGCACGTCACCTGCCGCCTGTATAGCCTCATGTGAGGACGTATAGCCTTCTATCGTGATACGACGTTTCTCTGGGGGAAGCATGCAGGCGAGTTCGACGGCGACACGAAGCGGCCACCGCACCGCGACGGCTTTCGAGCAGTATGTGAGCGCACGGCGCGGGTTCGTCGAGGGAGCGGTGTTCTTCCTGGAATCCGGCACGCACCTCGAGGCGGTGCTGAGCGGGAGCAGGCCGGGGGACGTCGTCTTCACCCCGGCAGGCACGGCCGTGCGGAGCGATCCGCGAGTCGTCGAGTACGACGGGCGCTTCTGCAGGCCCGGTGACCAGCTGACCCTCGACGGCCGCCAGACGCTCGAACTGCAGGAGTACGTCGCCGTGCCCTTCGTGTCGATCGTCGGGCCCACCGTCATCCGGCAGTGCAGCGCGGAAGGCGTGGCCGCCTTCTTCAGCGACGCCGACACGGCGAGGGAATCCGGGGTCTTCGTCGAGCAGTTGCTGAGCAGCGCCGTTCTCATCGACTCCCTCGTCTCCTTCGTCGGGACCGACCACGAGCCGGACGCTCTCGTGCGGGTCCACGTGAGCGCAGATGGCGAGTATCGGGACGGCCCCGACGGACTCGTTATCGGGGAGGTCGGAGATGAGCGTGCGGACGTCGAGGCCCGCGCCGTCGACGGCGCGGGCCGAGGGCGGGCCTTCGCGCGCATCGTCGACCGCGGCATGTTCGAGGCCGACCTCGACGACAGACGGTGGCTCGCGCGGTACGTGGCGGCGCTCGAGATACTGCGTCAGTGGGACGGGAGCCCGGCGCGTCCGGCGATCTCGGGGTTCGGTGGGCACATCGTGCGCGCGCTCGACGAACTCCCCGCGCTCCTGGGCGTCGTATCCGCGGACGCGCCGTTCCTGCTGACCGGCGGCGATGACGAGTATCTGCTGGTGGATCCCGTGACTCGTCGTCGGTTCCGCCTCGGGGTCGACGCCGCGCGTGCGGCCGAATGTCTGATCGCGACGGGAGACGAGTCGGCGGCGGTGTCCCTGCTCGCTGCCGAGCTCGACAGACGCGCGAGCAGCGTCGCTCCCGTGGTGCGGGAGGTCCGCGGCGACCTGGCAGCGGCGGGTCTCGACGTGGCCGCGAGCCGGGACGAAGGCCTCTGATGCGAGACGACGACCACGCTGCTCAGCCGGAGCTCTTCGGCGCCAGGGCGCTGCGCGAATGGATCACCGGCGAGCATACGGAGCACTCCCGGATCTTCCTCCTCGAGAGCGGAGCAGACGTCAGCGACCTCGACGACGTGGCCGGTCACGACGACGTGGTCCTGTTGCCGGCGGAGAGCGCGCCGTATGACGGGCCGGCCGGCACCGCCCGGTACAGCGGCGCGCTGCGCGAGGTCGGCGACGAGCTCTTCTTCGGCGAACGCGGCGTCGAGCTCCAGGACTACGTCGCGGCGGCGTTCGTGCAGATCATCGGTCCCACCGCCGTCCGCTTCTTCGATGAGACCAGCTGGCGAGCCTTCCTCGACGATGCGGAACTCGCGCGCCGCACCGGAGTCTTCCCCTCGGCGTTGACCGATCCGCGGGTGCTTCTCGCCGATCGCGCTGCGCTGGTGAGGCCGGATGGGCTGGAGGCCCCGAGCGCTCTCAGACTGAGCCCGGACGGCGCGGTCAGCCTGGGCCTGCAGGGCGAGAGCCTCGGCAGCACCGCCGATCTCGAGGCGCTGCTCACGGTTCCGCTGCCCGGTGCTGCGGCACTGGGAGGCGTCGTGCCCCGTGATGTGCTCGCAGCCGACCTGGCGAGTCGCGAGTGGATCGCGCGATACCTCGGAGCAACGGACCTCATCAAGATGCTGCGGCTGGAGACTGCGACCGCCAAGATCTCCGGCTTCGGCTGGTCGCTCATCGATGACGGGCGCGCCGACGCCGAACCGCTGGCCACGGATCCGTTCCTGCTCGACACCGACGACGGTTTCCTGCTCGCGGACATCGGATCCCTGCGCCGCCAACTGCTGTCGGAGTCGACGGCCGTCGTCGTCGCCGCCATGCAGACCTCCCGTTCGACCGAGGTCGCGGCCGACCGCGTGGCTCGACGGCTCGGCATAGCGACATCCGACGCCCGCGCCCTGTGCCGCGAAGCCCGCACGGCGCTCAGCGTCCACGTCGGCACGCCCGACGATGCGCGCTGCCGAACCGAGGAGGTCGAAGGGTGAGCCTGCCGCACGCGCTGTGGACGTCGATGCTCCCCGCGGATGAGATCTTCACGCACGACCGCGTGGCCGTCGGCGCGGCCGGGAACTGCATCGAGTTCGCTGACGGATCCACACGTCTGTGCGCGACGAGCGGTCTGTGGAATGTTCCGCTCGGCTTCGGGAACCCGGCGGTCGCCGACGCGGTGGACAAGGCCACGCGTGACGCCTCGTACCTGTCGTTGTTCAGAGCGCCCCATCGGTACGCGCAAGACGCGGCAGAAGCCCTCATCGAATTGGCGGACCCGAGCCGCTACCGCCGCGTCATCTTCTCCACGTCGGGCGGGGCGGCGAATGACGCCGCGATGAAGCTCGCACGCCAGTACTGGTCGCAGAAGTCGGGCGGGTCCCGTTCGATCGTGGTCGGTCTCCGAGGCGGCTATCACGGCACGATGTACGGAAGTCATGCCCTGAGCGGAGACGACCTCCTCCAATCCGCCTACTTCGTCGACCGCAGAGCGGTGAGACACGTCTCTCACAGCGACGACGGCGAAGAGCTGGAGACGCTGCTCAAGCGAGAAGGATCCAGGGTGGCGTCGGTCGTCGTGGAACCCGTCCTCGGCAGCGGCGCGTATGCGCTGTCCGGCGCGTTCATCGATCGCCTCCTCGCCCTCAGGGAGGAGTACGGCTTCCTGATCGTCGCCGATGAGGTCGCCACGGGGTTCGGCCGCACCGGGACGATGCTCGCCACCGACACCTGGGCGGCGGCACCGGACGTCCTGATCCTCTCCAAGGCACTGACGAACGGCGCGATGGGCGCCGCGGCGCTCCTGGTGGGTGACCGGGTCGCTTCCGAATTCGTCCGCGGGGGCTGGACGTTCGTCCACGGCGAGACGCAGGCGGGGACCCCGGCCTGCGCGGCGGCCATCATCGCGGTGATCGAGGAACTGCGCCGCATCGATGTGGAATCGACCACCCGAGCGCTGGGAGCCGGGCTGGGGGAGTTGGCGACGTCGTTGCTGTCGGACGGCGTGGTCACGGAGATCACCGGAAGAGGGTGCTTCATCGGGCTCGGGCTTCGCACCGAGGATCAGGCCCCGCTCTCCGGGGCGGAGGTGCTCCACGCCGTCGCGGCCATCGCGCGCAACGGCGTCCTGGTGCAGCCCGGTCCCAGCTCGATCGAGCTGATTCCCGCCTACGGGTTCACCCCGGACGAGCTCCATGAGGTGGGCGCAGCCATCCGCACAGGGCTGGCTCAGGCGCAGGAGGCATCCGCATGACCTCGGACTTCGCTGGTCGAGTTCCCACCCTGTGGCACGGAGAAGGGATCGCCCGGCGGATGATGGAGCGCCTCACGGCGGGCCGCGAGACTCTCGTGGTGGCGGACGCGGCTGTCGCGGCCCCCTTCCTGGAGGGCCACTCGGCGAGAACGATGACGATCGACGCACCTGCGGTGAACGTGGCAGCCGTCGTCACGATGGCGCAGGAGATCGTCCACCGGTCGCCGAGCGTCATCGTGGCCGTCGGCGGAGGAACCGTGCTCGACGCCAGCAAGATCGCCGCACTGGCGCTCGCCCGCGGGCGCGTGTTCGACTACGCGATCGGGCATGCGTCGAGGTCGGCGCTCACGTTCCTGCCCGACGCCCTGCCGGCTGTGGACATCATCGCCGTGCCGACGACGCTGGGCACGTCGTCCGAGACGAACAGCGTCGGCATCCTCACGACCGACCGCGGTCACCGACTCATCGTGGGGCACGCCCTGAGACCACGGCACGCGATCATCGATCCCTGCAACCTCACCTCCCTCACGCCCGAAGCCGTGAGGGAGGGAGCGCTGGAGGCGTTCCTCCGTCTGGCGGGCGCCTCGACGAGCGCGCGGAGAAGCGCCAGGGGGAACCGCGACGCCGTCGCCCTCGGCCGAGCGCTCATCGACGCGGCGACCCGCGACCCCGACTCGGTGGCGGGAAGGCTCCGCATCGCGCGATTGAGTGCCGCGACCCAGCGCAGCGCGGCGCTCAGAGGGCGGGATCCCTACAGTGCCCGTCATTGGTATGTGGCGAACGAAGTGGCCTTTCTGCTGCAGGTCCGCAAGATCGTCGCCACGGCGGCGGTCATCGCCGCGGTCTGGCGACGAATCTGCTCGGGAGACACGCGCTGGGGCGATCGGAAGAGCCTGGAGGGGTTCTGGGCGCGGGCGTCGATCGGAACGACATTGCCCGTCGAACCGCCCGCCGGGATCGCTGCGCTCCTCGACCGCTGGGGGATTCCGCGTCCGCCCGAGCCGAGCGCTCATGACGTGGACCGCATCTCCGCCGCCACCGAAGCGGCATGGGGAAATCGCCAGCCGATGCTCCCCGGTCTCACCGCTGGCGACTTCCGTGATCTGCTCCGCGAATCGTGCTGGAGCCCTGAGCCGGTCGGCGCAGATCGCCGACCATCGACCGTGCTTTCGAAGGAGGTGAATTAGATGGGCAGAAATGAGGAGACGAGTATCCGGTTCCAGGAACTGGAAACGATGGAGGCCCCCAGCTGGGAGAGCTTCTATCAGGGCGCGATAGGTGCGCTGGTTCTCATCGGGATCGGCGCAGCCGCCGCGACGTGACCTCTGGTGGCGGAACACGAGAAGCGGAAGGGAGGTAAGGATGCACACCGCAATGCCGACGCTCGAGTTCACGGAACTCGAGGCCATGGAGGCCCTGAACGACACCGATGACTACATTCGCGGATTCGCCGTGGGCGTGATCATCGGAATTCTCGCCTTGACCTAGACCCAGCATTCGAAAGCTCGACAAAGGAGGTTCGCCTTGCAGACGGAATCGCTGGAATTCACAGAACTCGAACACATCGACGCACCGCTCGAATGGTGGGAGCACGCCAGCTACATCATCGCCATCATCGGCGGAGCGGCAGCGATCGCAACCTGACCGCGGGGTGCGGGCGTATCTCGCACGCCCGCACCCCCTGTTCCCCCGGAGAGGCGATGTGCGAATGTCAGATCTGATCACCGAAGCGCTGTCGGCGCGACTCGAGGCGGTCGGCGCGGTGCCCACGGCACAAGACCTGTACGCCGGAGTCGGCACCGACTTCTACGAGCGGCTCGTCGGCGCGGACCGTGCCGAGATCCGCGAAGTGCTCGCGCTCGCGAGAGACTCCTCGGGGCCGATCCTCGACGTCGCGGCGGGGAGCGGGAGGCTGACGATCCCGCTGGTGAGATCGGGCAAGACGGTGACCGCGATGGATCTCTCCGACGACATGCTCTCCCACCTACGACGGGCGCTGCCGGACCACGCCTCGCTCGACTGCGTCGTCGCGGACATGCGCGACTTCTCCCTGGGGCGTCTCTACGACCTGATCGTCATCGGGGCGACCTCCATCACGCTGCTCGATCGTGCGGGAAGGTCCGGCCTCTACGCGAGCGTGCGACGGCATCTCGCCGATGGAGGTGTCTTCGCCTTCACCGTCGCCGGCGGCGACGCTGCCGAGAGCCTCGCGGTTCCCCGAGATCACGAGATCGGTGTGCCCGGACCCGAGGGAGAGGAGACCTACCTCTTCTCACAGCAGCTGGACCATGACGGCGCAGCGCGTGTGGTCAATTGGGTTCGCGCCTCCGACCTCGTGGCCGGTGCGGAGGTGACCGTCCTCACGAGCCGCCTGCAGGTGCTCAGCCAGGAGATGCTCTCTCGAGAGGCCGTGGAGGCCGGCTTCGCCCCGCCTGCCGTCTCGCCCGTGCGCACGAGTCACGGAGTGGAGATCCTCCTCCTCACGACTTCGCTCGCGGGACCCAGGAGAGAGGCACCTGGCGATGCCTCCGACTAGTTTCCTGCGTCGAAGAGCGCCGCAGACCGCAACGGCGCTCACCCCCGACGCACGCCCGCTCCTGGCCGCCGGCGTCGCCTTCGAGAAGGGGATCGACGAAGCGGCATGGATCGTGATGCTGCACGGCGTGCCTTCGTCGCGGGTCTCGGGCGCGGTCGTCGACATGCTGACGGCGCTGGACGGCGAGACCCCGCTTCACGTTCTGCACATGCGCTTCGCCGCCGCCGAGTCGTGGGAGAGCTTTCTCGGTCTGGTGCTTCGCTTCCGCGCGAGCGGACTCCTCGACGGAGACACGAAGCTGCCACCTGGCCGCTGGGACTATCGGCCCCCGTTCACCCTGCAGATCGCGACGCTTCGAGCGCCTGCCCTGTTCGGCCGCGTGGACCATCTGGTCGTTCCGCTCTCGGGCAGGGCGGTCCGTGCCACCGTCGCCGTGCTGCTCGGCCTCGGACTCGTGGCGGCGATCCTGCAGGCGGGAGAGCTGCGCAGCGTGCTCACCTCGCCCATACCGTTGTCCGGCCTCGTGATCCTCGTCGCCGGGCTCTCGCTCCTGACCCTGCTCCACGAGGGCGCGCACGGCCTCACGCTCACGAGGTTCGGGGGAAGACCCCGCAGGGCCGGCTTCATGATCTTCTATCTCACCCCCGCCTTCTTCGTCGACGTGACCGATGGCTGGCGCCTCCCCGATCGCCGACAACGCGTCGCGATCGCCCTGGCCGGGCCCGCCGTGCATGCCGCCGTCGCCGCCGTGGCCCTTCTCGTCGCGCTCGTGCTGCCCGACACCGAGGTTCGCCAGACACTGGTGCTTCTCGCGCTCGCCTGCGCTGCCATCGTCCTCGTCAACCTGATCCCGTTCGTGCGGTTCGACGGGTACATCGCGCTCATGAGCGCGCTGGATGAGCCCAACCTGAGAGCACGGACGATTCGTGACGGCGCGAACTCCCTGACCCGCTTCCTGTTCGGCGGGCAGAAGGCGGCCAAGAGCCTGAACACGTGGTGGAGCGTGCCGTTCGGCCTGGCGAGCCTGCTCGCTCCGGTGGTCCTGGTGCTGTTCGCCGTCGGCCGCGCGGCTCGAGCGGTCGCCGGCGGCGGACCGGTCCTCGGTCTGCTCGTGGTCGCCCTGGAAGCCGTCGTGGTCGTCGTCGGCGTCGTCCTCGTCTCGAGGGCACTGCACCGCGCCTTCCGGTCGGGTGTGTCGCGACTGCGGTTCTTCACCGTCCTCGCCGCACTGGTCTCGACCATCGCGGTCGCAGGAGTCCTGATCCCGGTACCGGTGACCGCCACGCTCGGCTTTTCGGCGCAGGGCGGCCACGTGGTCCTCCTGCACGCCGGCGGCGCCGCCGAGACGGAAGTGCCGGAAGGCGCGCGCGTCGTGCTGATGAGCAGCGGCATCCTCGCCGATGAGCGGGTCGGCGAGGGGACGGTCACCCGACCGCGAGCGATACCGACGGAGGTGCCGCTCGACGCGCTCTTCCCCGTGACGGCGGAGGGTGTGACCCTGCCGGCGGTGATCGTCGCGGGCGTGGATCTCAGCGACGGGAACCCGAGACTGCCTGCGACGGGGCAGGCACGCGTCGAACTCGGCGTCCGAAACGTGTGGCAGTCGCTCTGGGCGACGGGCGTGACGCTGCCACTGGCGACCCTGCAGAGCGAGAGAGCGGAAAAGGATGAGAATGAACGACTACGCCATTGAGGTGCGCGGACTCACGAAGAGGTACGGCCAGCGGACCGCTGTCGAGGAGCTGTCCTTCGTCGTCCCGCGCGGATCGATCGTCGGGCTGCTGGGCCCGAACGGGGCGGGGAAATCGACGACTCTGCGAGCGATCGTCGGCCTGCTCCGGCCCTCGAGCGGAGACAGCCTGATCGACGGTGTGCCGTTCTCGGCCCTCGACAACCCCGCATCGCACGTCGGCGTCCACATGGACGGGTTCGGGTTCGAAGCGGGCATCTCCGCCAGAAGACACCTGGAGATCTGCCGACTCGCGGCTGGGGCACCGCGCAGCAGGGTCGACGAGGTGCTGGACGAGGTGGGGCTGGCCGCGGATGCCCGTCGCCGGGTGAAGACGTTCTCGACGGGCATGGCCCAGCGTCTCGGGCTGGCGACGGCTCTGGTGGGTTCCCCGCGCACACTCGTCCTGGACGAGCCGGCCAACGGTCTGGATCCCGACGGCATCCGCTGGCTCCGCCGGTTCCTGCGCGCCTTCGCCGAACGCGGGGGCACTGTCCTGCTCTCCAGTCATCAGCTCGCCGAACTGGAACAGGTCGTGGATGAGGTCGTCGTCATCAAGGGACGAGCCCTGTTCGCCGGGCGGCTCGGCGACCTGGTCACCAGCGACGACGATTCGCTCGAGAGCAAGTACTTCGACCTGGTCGGCGGTGCGTCCGCATGAGGAACGCGATTCGCAGTGAGCTGCTGCGCGCGGTGAGCGGACCCTCCGTCCTGCCTGTCTATCTCGTGGCCCTGCTCATGCCGCTGTTCATGCTGTTCTCCGACGGCTCGCGCTTCGACCTCGCCGGGGTCGACTCCCACACGGCGACCTCCCGCCTTCTGGAGCCGCTCGCGTGGTCGGTGATCTCCGCAGCGTTCGTCGGGGCGTACGCGGTCACGCGCGAGTACTACTACTCCTCGATGGAGCGAACCCTCACCGGGGTCGGCTTCCGACGTGCCTTCTCGGGAAAGCTCATCGCCGGGGCGCTCATCGCGATCGCGCTGTCCGTGTGCATCTTCGTCACCTGGACGCTGGGGATCTTCCTCGTCCTGGCCGAGAACGGGCTGACACTCGCTCTGTCGTTGCAGTCCTGGCAGCTGTACGCCGGCGCGCTGGCCGGTGCGGTGCTCGGCGCGCTCATCGGAGGAGCCGTCGGCTGGATCACCCGCAACTACTATGCGACGGCGATCATCGTCCTCGTTCTGCCGATGGTCCTCGAGTTCGCGTTGCTGCGCACGGCACCCGAGGTGGCGAAGTTCTCGCCAGGATTGGCCATCGCCGCCGTGGGGGTTCCCGGATTCCAGGACCGGCTGCTCGCGTTCGCCCCCGCCCTCGGAGTCGGACTCGCATGGACCGCAGGGCTCGTGGCGGTCGCCTGGTTCACAGGACGCCGGAGGGTGGGGTGATCGGCCGCGCCCTGCGAGCACAGGCGCGCAGCTTCGCGGGCGACATCGTTCTCCTCGGGGTGACCGTGGCGGCGCTGCTGATGTCCCTCTCCCTGGCGATGAGCATCCCACCTGACCTCGCGGGTGCTCCGCTCGAGGCCAGAGAAGCGCTCGCCGGGTCGCTCACGGCCGTGATCGCGATGTACGGCGCGGTTCTCGCAGCGGTGTACGGTTCGTTCCGCTACACGGTCGACCGGCGTGACGGTGTGATCGCTCAGCGCCTGATGCTGCAGTCCCGGTGGGTGACCCTGCTCGTCCGCGTACCCGGCGCCGTCGTCGGCGGGGCGGTCGTGTCCCTCGCAGGAATGGTCGGCGGTCACCTCGCACTGACCGTCACCGCGGGCGGCATTCCCGTGGAGTGGTCCACCGTCGGATCCACACTCGCCCTCGGCGCCGTGGCAGGACTGTGGGGGATGGGACTGGGAGTGGTCGTGCAGGTCCATCTCGTGGCTCTTTTCCTCGTGTCCCTGTCGATGAGCGGGCCGGTGCTTCTCGCGATGCTCTGGGGAGCGGGTGCCGTCTACCTTCCACCCCTCGTGATGCTCGAAGCCTTCCGCCTCGACATCGGCGCGCTCGGAGTCGCAGCGACCGATCGGCTCGACGGCTCCCTGGCCGCGGGGGTGACGGCCGGATGGATGGTGGCGGCTCTTCTGGCGGGGGCGCTCGCGTTCCTGAGGCGCGATGTGACCTAGCCGCCTCGACAGCGCGTCAGCACAGGTTCGGATCGGCCGTGGCCCACGACGTAGGATCCCTAGGTGGCAACACCCAAGATCGTCCTCTTCTACGCGTTCACCCCGCTCGCCGACCCCGACGCCATCCGCGTCTGGCAGCGAGACATCGGCGAGGCGCTGGGCCTGCGCGGGCGTCTGATCATCTCGAAGGACGGGATCAACGGCACCCTCGGGGGCGACATCGGTGCGCTCAAGAAATGGCTGCGGTCGTTCCGCTCGTACCAGCCCTTCGCCGACGCCGACATCAAATGGAGCGAAGGCACCGGGGTGGACGCCCAAGGGCGCAGTGTCGACTTCCCGAAGCTCAGCGTCAAGGTGCGCGACGAGATCGTGTCGTTCGGTGCACCGGGGGAGCTGCGCGTCGATGAGAACGGCGTCGTCGGCGGCGGCACTCGTCTGACGCCCGAAGAGCTGCACGGTCTGATCGATGAGCGCGGCGAGGATGTGGTGTTCTTCGACGGGAGGAACGCGCTCGAAGCGCAGATCGGGCGCTTCCGCGGCGCGGTCGTGCCCGACACCGAGACCACCAGAGACTTCGTCGAGCTCCTCGACTCGGGCGTCTACGACGACCTCAAGGGCAAGCCGGTCGTGACCTACTGCACCGGCGGCATCCGCTGCGAGGTGCTGTCGAGCCTGATGACGGCCCGTGGCTTCGGAGAGGTCTACCAGCTCGAGGGCGGCATCGTCCGATACGGCGAGAAGTACGGCGACGACGGCCTCTGGGACGGTTCCCTGTACGTCTTCGACGGCCGCGGCTCCGTCGACTTCTCCGACCACGCCGCGGTCATCGGAGAATGCGTCGGATGCGGGGCCGCGACCAAGCGCACCGCCAACTGTCCCGATCCGTCGTGCCGCTCGCAATTCGTCGTGTGCGAGGACTGCGTCGCGGTCCCCTGCACCGCCCACGCCGCCTGACCCGCACGCCGCCTGACCCGCACGCCGCTTGACGCTTACGGTTCAGGCCGTCATACCGGGTTCGGCGGCTCGCGGCGCATACAGGGAGCGGGGCACCAGCACCGCCCGCACCCTCGTCGCTCGATCGGCGCTCTGTCGCAGGCTCGCGAGCACCTCGCCCAGTGGTTCGGCGAGATCGTCCGATGCCTCGCCGGAGCGGGCATAGTTCGACCGCTCGACCGCATCCGTCAGCCGACGCATCGCGTGTGCATCCACCCCGTTCTGCCGCACCAGACCGGCCGCGCGCACGCGGGGAGTGTCGGCGTCGGTGACGGGAATCTGCAGGTCGATCAGGGTGTCGCGCAACTCCGCCCAGGCGGCGGCCGGATCGCCACGGCGCGCCCTGCTCAGGCGCGCCCGACGTTCCGCGAGCCGGATGAGCGCGGGAAGCAGGAGCAGCACGACGACGCCGAGGGTGGTGAGGGCGACCGGTGTCGGGTCGAGGCGGCGCAGCTCGCCGCCGCTGGCCGAGTCTCCGCCGGCGTCGTTGCGGTCGACCTCGGGACCCGAGGTCTGCTCGGCCTGCGGTGCCGTGGTGGGTGCCGGTGCGGATGGGGTCCCGGATCCGCTGCCCTGCGTCGCCCCCGGGCGGAAGGCCGTGGGCACACCCAGCGACGCGGTGGGTTCGAACGGGACCCATCCGACACCGGGGAACAGCACCTCGGGCCAGGAGTGCAGCCGATCGCTGGTCACCGAGAACACCGACTCGCTGCCGCGCTTCTCGTCGGTGAGCGAGCCGGGGAGGTATCCCACGACGATGCGCACCTGCATGCCGAGGCTCTCCGCCATCAGTGCGAACGCCCCCGCGAAATGCACGCAATACCCGGATCGCGCGTCGAGGAACTCCGCGACGGCTTCTGCTCCCGTGCCGTCGAAGCCTTCCTCCACTGGGGTCTCCAGCGAGTAGGCGAACTGCGAACGGAACCAGTTCTGCAGCGCGATGAGCCGGTCGTAGTCGGTGCTCGCGGCTGCGGTCACCTCGGTGGCCAGCTCGCCGATGATGCCGGGCAGCTCGACCGGTTCGGCGTCGGGATCGACGACGGGAGCGGCGGTATCGATGGCCCGGATCTGCTCGAGCGTGGGGAGGAGTCGCGACGAGGTGACCGTGTAGTCGTTCCCGACGGCATCGGCGCCGCGGGAGTACAGCGTGCGGTTCTCGGGGGCGATCCGCCATGCGTTGCTGAGACCCTGCACGGTGGTGGCGGGGTAGGGCACGGGGAGCCAGGAACTCGACATCCGCAGCACGCGGATGGAGGTGGTCTGCTCCTCCGTCGTGATGTCCTCGCCCCATTCCGGGGGACCGAATCCGTCGTCCTGCGACTGCAGATCCCCGTCGTCGGGTTGCCAGACGCGTCCGTCGAACCGCGAGAGCGTCGTCAGGCGCAGATACGGCGCGGTCTCGCCTTTCGCCGCCACGGTCAGGACCTCGACCGGATTGGGCTGGCGCAGATCGTCACCCAGACGCAGCGATGCATCGACCGTGACGCCGACGCCGGTGCCGGCGAGGCTGGTGCCGACAGGAAGCATCGGGGCGACGGCGATGGTCGTCGCCATCGCGGCGGCCCCGATCGCGACGGCGACCGATGCGGAGGAGCGGCGTGGGGATTCCGGATGTCTGCGCGCCGTGTGGCGGAAGACGAGGAGGGCGACCGCACCGAAGAGCACGAACCAGACGACGTTCGTCTCGCCGAGGGTGACGATCATCGGCACAGCGCCGACGGCCCCGGTCAGCAGCACCGCCAATACGGCGGAACGGTGGGTGACGAGGTGGTCCAGGAGTATCGCGACGACCGCGAAGCCGATGCCCATGGCGGCCGCGAGCCCGGGGGAGGGATCCAGCGGCGCGGAGCCGAACACGACCGCCTCGACAGCGGAGGCGCCGAGCACCCCGAACAGCGTCAGCGTCGCGGAGGTCGGGATGATCCCGAAGAGGGCGGTGTCACCGGCGATGAGCAGCGTCACGACGGCGACGGCGACCACGACCTGCGTGGCGAGCGTGGCGAGGTCCTGCACCCACTCGGCTCGTCGGCGCAGCAGGTGCCGCATCAGCATTCCGATGCCGGCCACGGCGACGATCACGGCGATGACGGTGAACGACCATGCTCCGGGAGCGATGACCGAGGTGAAGGGCCACATCGCCACGAGCGCCGCCGTCGCCGCGAGCGCCCCGGTGCCGACCACCCCGGCCGGCTCCTCGTGATCGCGGTGCCAGAACGCCGGTCGGCGCACCGCGGCGGGTGCGGCCGGCGGGGCCTGTTCAGCGCGGAACATCGCCGACTCCGATCCGTGCCGAGACGGCATCCTCCCAGGCGGCGGAGATGTCGTCGCCGAGCCGTGCCACGGTCCAGCCGTGACGGGTGGAGGCCTCGGTGGCGCCCGGGAGCAGTTCGGTGCTGAACAGCATCGGCGCAGCAGCGCCGGCGGCACGCAGAACCGCGGCGTCCTCTTCGTCGAGGCGGCCGGTGATGTAGACGAGTGGGCCGGGCGGTGTGCCGCCGATGAGTGCCACCAGGTCTCGGCTCTCGCCGCGGGGCGTGACCATCGCGAGAGCCGTGAGCAGCCCGTCGCGGTCGTCTTCGTGGCCGCGGAGAGCGCCGAGGAGGGTGCCCGCGCTGTCGAGAACGTCGACGCTGTAGCCCTCGGAGGCCAGGTGCACCGCAGCGGAGGCGCACAGCGAGACGGCGGCTTCGAAGGCCGGATCGGCCTCGGCCCCGGGGGCATCCCAGCGGCGGCCGCTCCGGTCGAGCACGACCACCGCGTCGGGGCTGGACTCCTCCTCTTCCTGCCGCACCATCAGCTGACCCCTGTGCGCCGTCGCCCTCCAATGGATGCGACGCATCGAGTCGCCCGGGATGTATCCCCGCGGCGAGAGGTTGTCGCTGCCCTGTCCGAGCCGGGTCGACGAGGTGTGCGCGGTTCCACCGGCGGCACCGACCCGCACGGCGAGAGGTGCGAGGGCGAACACCTCGGGGACGACGGTCACGCTCCTGGTCTCCCCGAACGCCTGCTCGCGCTGTGCCAGACCGAACGGGTCCACCGTGCGCAGCATCAGCGGGCCGACGGGCCAGACGCCGCGCCGCACACCCGTGATCAGGTAGCTGAGCCGGCCGTTCTCCGGAGGATACTCGCCGCCGGAGTCCGCGGAGACGGCGTCGGGGAGCACGTCGTGCCAGAGTCCGCGCGGCACGCGGATGGCGCGCAGGGAGAACCGCACGGTCACTCGTGAGGTCTCGGACACGGTCAGCAGGTCGGTCGAGATCTGGCGGGTGACGGTGCCGGATCGTCGCGGCAGGCGGACCGCGAGGAGCGAGAAGAGGGTGGCGGCAGCGAGCAGCACACCGAGGTAGAGCAGCACGCGCGCCCCCAGGAGGTTCGCAGCGATCAGGCAGCAGAGCGCGGCGACGAGCGCTCCGGCACCGCGGCCGGTGAGGGATCGACGTCGTCGCATGATGAGAGCTGTCAGGAACGCGTCGCGACGGGCACGCGCACCCGCTCGACGATCTGGGTCAGGGCGGCCTCGATCGGCTGTGCGCCTGCGCGGTGTGCGCCGCGCGCCGGGAGCAGACGGTGCGCGAGGACCGGGATGAGCAGAGCGGTGATGTCGTCGGGGATCACGTACTCGCGTCCGTCGAGGGCCGCCCACACCTTCGCGGCCCTGACCAGCTGCAGAGTGGCCCTGGGGCTTGCGCCGAGGTGGAGGTTCGGGTCGGAGCGGGTGGCCTGGGCGAGGGCGACCGTGTACTCCTCGAGAGCCGGGGCCACGTGCACCGCCCGCGCCCACGCGATGAGCTGGGCGATGGATGCCGCGTCCGCGACGGGCGTGACGGCGGCGAGCGGGCTGACGACGTCGCGCTGACGCAGCATGAGCGCCTCGGCGGCGGCATCCGGATACCCCATCGAGATGCGCATCATGAATCGGTCGCGCTGCGCTTCCGGGAGGGCGTAGGTGCCCTCCATCTCCAGGGGATTCTGCGTCGCGACGACCAGGAACGGCTGGGGCAGCAGGTGCGTGGCGCCGTCGACCGTGACCTGACCCTCCTCCATCGCCTCCAGCAGGGCGGACTGCGTCTTGGGGGAGGAGCGGTTGATCTCGTCGGCGATCACGATGTGGGCGAACACGGCGCCGCGCTTGAACTCGAACTCGCGATCGACCGGGTTGTAGACCGACACACCCGTGACGTCACCGGGGAGCAGGTCGGGCGTGAACTGGATGCGGCGCACGGTCGCGTCCACGCTCGCGGCGAGAGCCCTGGCGAGCATGGTCTTGCCGACGCCCGGCACGTCTTCGATCAGCAGGTGCCCCTCGGCCAGCAGGCAGACGAGAGCGCTGCGCACCGCATCCGGCTTGCCGTCGATGACCTGGCCGATCGAACCGAGGATCGCAGACGTCTGCGCGGCGAACGTCTCGGCATCGATCGATACCGGGATCAGGGGGGCGTTCTCTGGCATGCGTTCCCTCTCACGTCGGCGCAGCGGTGCGCGTTATTCGATCGTAACCCTGCACAGGGTGCGCCGCTCTGGCAGGTTCCCCTGAGGATGCGCGGGGAGGAGAGGCACGATTCGGACCATTGCGCCGGTCGGGTTAGGATGGTTGACGGCTCTCCGCGTGGCGGCATCCAGGCCAATTCCCCCAGGGCGGAAACGCAGCAAGGGTAACCGGGCTCTGCTGGGTGCGCGGAGAGTCATTTTCTTTTCCCGCGGGCTCTCCCGACCGCACGCTCAGGCCGCTCGTGGCTGCACCTGCGACAATCGTCCGGTGACCGTCACCCCGCCGCAGAAGGCGCAGCATCCGCTCGGCCGATTCGCTTCGCCGGTGCTCCTGCTCGTCGTGATGTGGGTCGTGCAGTTCGCCGATGCGATCCTTCCCGGCTCGTTCACCGGATTCGGGCTGCGGTCCTGGGACGCCTCGGGGCTCGGCGGCATCGTGTTCGGTCCGCTCCTGCACGCGAACTGGCAGCACCTCATCGCGAACTCCGTGCCTCTGCTCGTGCTGGGCTGTCTCGTGGCGGTCGAGGGAACGCGTCGGTTCTGGGCCGTCACCGCCATCGTCGCGGTCGTGGGCGGTATCGGCACCTGGGTGTTCAACGCCCCAGGAACCCTGACGGTCGGCGCCTCGGGTCTGGTCTTCGGCTACTTCGGCTACGTCGTGATGCGGGTGTTCGCCCCCGGTCGCGTCGCGCACCGCATCCTCTACGCCGTGATCGCCGTCATCGTGATCGCGCTCTACGGCGGATCCATGCTCGCCGGGGTCTTCGGCGTCGCCGAGGGCATCTCCTGGCAGGGACACCTGTTCGGCGCGATCGGCGGCGGCCTCGCCGCTCTCGTCGGGCGTCGTGCTCGCATCTCCGGCGGAGCCCTCACGTCATGAGCGCCGCACCGGCATCGAGGGCGAAGCGCCGGCCGGCGAGGAAGAGGCCTGCGGCGAGACGCACCACGACACCGAGACATCGCAAGACCGGGACGAGAGGGAAGGCGGCGAACCGTCGGCGACGTCGCCGGATCCTGCGACGGACGCTGCTGTCGGCCGGTGCGCTGGCCGTCGCCGTCGGACTGCTCGTGCTCATCCCGTTGGGCCTCGCGCGCGATCCCGCCCCGATCTGCATCGACGATCCGCAGACGTTCCCGGAAGCGGGGATCGAGGGCTGGACCGGAGAGCAACTCGAGAACGCCGCGACGATCATCCGCACGGCCGGCGCCCTCGGCTTCCCGAGGGAGGGGCAGATCCTCGGGGTGATGACGGCGATGGGCGAGAGCAGCCTGCACAACATCGACTACGGCGACTGGGAGACGCGCGGATTCACCAATCCCGACGGGACGCGCACGACCAGCATCGGCCTCTTCCAGCAGCAGGAGTGGTGGGGGAGCGTCGAGCAGCGGATGGACCCGGCCACCGCGACGACGCTCTTCTTCGATCGCCTCGGGCGGCTGCCCGAGTGGCAGACGATGGAGCCCTCGCATGCCATCCACCGGGTGCAGATCAACACCGACCGCGACTACTACTCGCGGTTCCAGACGGACGCCACGGCGGTCGTCGACGCGATGTCCGGCCCGTGCGAGTGATGCCGCGCCATTTGCTCCGGTGAGATGCTCGGTGGGTTCACGGGCGCCGCGCCTAAGCTGAAGCCGTGGCGCAGAGCATCTACATCACCTCGGCCGAAGGCCATACCGGAAAGTCGACGATCGCCCTCGGGGCGCTCGACGCCCTCATGCGCGTGTCGCCGCGGGTGGGCGTGTTCCGCCCCCTCGCCCGCTCGGTCACCGCGCGGGACGAGATCCTCGAGCTGATGCTCGCGCACGACGGGGTCAACCTCGACTACGAGGACTGCATCGGCGTCACCTACGACGACGTGCGGGCCGACCCCGAGGCCGCCCTGTCGACCATCGTGGCGCGGTTCAAGGCGGTCGAGGCGCAGTGCGACGCGGTCGTCGTCATCGGCAGCGACTACACCGACGTCGCGAGCCCCGCCGAGCTCGGGTTCAACGCCAGGATCGCCGCCAACCTCGGAGCACCCGTTCTCCTCGTGCTCAGCGGCCGCGATCAGCAGCGTCAGGCCGAGCAGCTGGGGACCACCACGGCGCGTCCCGCCGGGGCGATCGCGCAGATCGCCGCCCTCGCGCTGTCCGAGCTGGCCGAGGAGCGGGCCGAGCTGTTCGCCGTCGCCGTCAACCGCGCCGATCCCGAAGCCCTCGACGCCATCATCGAGGCCGTGCACGCCGCACTCCCCGCCGAGAACACCCCGGTGTGGGCGATCCCCGAGGACCGCGCGCTGGTGGCACCGTCGATCCGCGGCATCCTCGCCGCTGTCGACGGCACCCTGCTCCAAGGCGATGACGATCGTCTGACGAGGGAGGCGCTGACGATCGTCGTCGCGGGCATGTCGATGGTGAACGTGCTGCCGCGACTCACCGAGGAAGCGGTCGTGGTGATCCCCGCCGACCGCACCGAGGTGCTGCTGGCCGCGCTGCTGGCCGACTCCTCCGGCACGTTCCCCCGCATCGCCGGCATCATCCTGAACGGCCCGTTCCCGCTGCCGGAGCCGATCGTTCGCCTGCTCGACGGCTTCGCCTCGTCGGTGCCGATCATCACGACGGACCTCGGCACCTACGACACGGCGGTGCGTGTGATGAGCACCCGCGGCCGCATCTCGGCGGATTCGCGCGCAAGGTATGACCGTGCGCTCGGTCTCTTCCAATCCCACGTCGACATCGCGGAGCTCACCGAGCAGCTCGGGCTCGCCGAGGCGCACGTCGTGACGCCCCTTATGTTCCAGTACGGACTCATCGAACGCGCCCGCGCCGACCGTCGTCGCATCGTGCTGCCGGAGGGCGACGACGATCGCATCCTGCGCGCCGCCGCCACACTCCTCGCGAGGGAGGTCGCCGATCTGACGATCCTCGGCGACGAGTCGTCCATCCGGGCACGGGCCGTCGAGCTCGGCATCGACATCACCGCCGCCCAGGTGCTGAGCCCGACCGACCCCGACCTCGTCGAGCGGTTCGCCGCGGAGTACGCGCGGCTGCGGGCGCACAAGGGCATCACCCTCGCCCAGGCCGCAGACACCGTGACGGACGTGTCGTACTTCGGCACGATGATGGTGCACCTCGGTCTCGCCGACGGCATGGTGTCCGGCGCCGCGCACACGACGGCGCACACGATCCGTCCGTCGTTCGAGATCATCAAGACCAAACCGGGCGTCAACGTGGTCTCCAGCGTGTTCCTGATGGCTCTCGCCGACCGGGTGCTCGTCTACGGCGACTGCGCCGTGATCCCCGACCCGACGAGCGAGCAGCTCGCCGACATCGCGATCTCGTCGGCGACGACCGCTCGCCAGTTCGGCATCGAACCGCGCGTGGCCATGCTGTCGTACTCGACGGGGGAGTCCGGATCGGGAGCGGACGTCGACAAGGTCCGCGCGGCGACCGCCCTGGTGCGCGAGCGTGCACCCGAGCTGCCGGTGGAGGGGCCGATCCAGTACGACGCTGCCGCGGATGCGGCGGTCGCCAAGGCGAAGCTCCCTGGCTCCGCTGTGGCGGGGCGCGCGACGGTGTTCGTGTTCCCCGATCTGAACACCGGCAACAACACCTACAAGGCGGTGCAGCGTTCGGCCGGCGCGGTCGCGATCGGCCCGGTGCTGCAGGGGCTCAACAAACCCATCAACGACCTCTCCCGTGGCGCGCTCGTCGACGACATCGTCAACACGGTCGCCATCACGGCCATCCAGGCCCAGGGGTCTGCGCAGACGGGAGGCGCTGCATGAGCGCGATCCTGGTGATCAACAGCGGGTCCTCCTCGCTGAAGTACAGCCTGATCGACATCGAGCAGGAGAACCTGCTCGCCAGCGGACTGATCGAGCGCATCGGGCAGGACGTCAGCCCGGTCGCGCACACGGTGCGCCCCGCGGTCGACGGCGACGCCGTGCCGACCATGCTCGATGCGACCTATCGCAGCGAGAGGCCGATCGCCGATCACGCCGCGGCCTTCGAGGTGATGCGTGAGCAGTTCGCCGCGCACGGCCCCTCGCTCGAGGAGCATCGCCCCGTCGCGGTCGGGCACCGTGTGGTCCACGGCGGCGCCCGCTTCTACGCCCCGACCCTCATCGACGCCGACGTGGAGCGGCAGATCGACGAGCTCGCGGTGCTCGCGCCGCTGCACAACCCCGCGAACCTCGCCGGCATCGTCGCCGCGCGCGCGGTGTTCGACGAGGTGCCGCACGTGGCGGTGTTCGATACCGCGTTCCACCAGACGCTCCCGCCCGCCGCCTACACCTATGCGATCGATGCCGCGCTCGCCGCGGAGCACCGGGTGCGTCGCTACGGCTTCCACGGCACGAGCCACCAGTACGTGAGCGCGGCGGCGGCGGACTTCCTCGGTCGTGACCTCGCCGATCTCCGCCAGCTGGTGTTCCACCTCGGCAACGGGGCGTCGGTCACCGCGATCGACGGCGGACGATCGGTGGAGACCTCGATGGGCCTCACCCCGCTCGAGGGACTCGTGATGGGGACGCGCTCGGGTGACATCGATCCCGCGGCACTCGTGCACCTGTCCCGCCGTGCCGGTCTCTCGATCGACGACCTCGACTCCCTGCTCAACACCCGCAGCGGGCTCGCAGGTCTCGCCGGACGCAGCGACATGCGCGACATCCTCGCCGGGGTCGAGGCGGGGGAGGACGCGGCGGTTCTGGCCTTCGACGTGTACGTGCACCGGCTGCGCGCCTACGCGGGGGCCTACATCGCACAGCTCGGGGGAGTGGACGTCATCTCCTTCACCGCCGGTGTGGGCGAGAACGCCGCGCCGGTGCGCGCTGCCGCGATGGCCACGCTCGGCTTCGCCGGCGTGGAGATCGACCCCGTCAGGAACGCGGCACGCGAGCGCGGCATCCGTCGGATCTCCGCGGATGCGTCCCCGGTGACCGTGCTCGTCGTGCCGACCGACGAAGAGCTGCAGATCGCCCGGCAGACGGCCGAGCTGATCTGATCCGTCCGCGGGGGTTACCCCGCGGCGCGCCGCCGCATTACGCTTGCACAGTGGCACGGAGAGGTGCCGGCCCGACGATCGCCCTTCTCCTGGAGGCTCTGTGCCTGAAGCACTGCCCGACCTGTTCCACGCCGACGGCGTGCTCTTCGACCTCGACGGCGTGCTCACCCCGACGGCCGAGGTGCACATGCGTGCCTGGAAGGCCGTCTTCGACGATGTGTTCGCGCGATGGGGCATCACGGCGCCCTACACCGACGCCGACTATTACGACTACGTCGACGGCAAGAAGCGCTACGACGGTGTCGCGAGCCTGATGCGCAGCCGCAACGTCGAGCTGCCCTGGGGCGATGTCGACGACGACCCGACCGCCGAGACCGTCTGCGGCATCGGCAACCGCAAGAACGCTGCGTTCGCCGCGTCTCTGCGCGCGCAGGGGATCGCGCCGTACCCCGGCTCGCTCGCGCTCGTCGAGAGCCTGCACGCCGTGGGCATCCCGCTCGGCGTGGTGTCGAGCTCCAAGAACGCCGAAGAGGTGCTGGGGGCCGCGGGCCTGCGCTCCTTCTTCCGGATCGTGGTCGACGGCGTCGTCGCCGAACGCGACGGACTCGCCTCCAAGCCCGCGGCCGACATGTTCGCCGCCGGTGCCGCAGCCCTCGGGGTCGACCCGGCACGCGCCGTCGCCGTCGAGGACGCCACCTCCGGTGCCGCATCCGCAGCCGCAGCCGGCTTCGCGACCGTGGTCGGCGTCGACCGCGGTGCGGGCGCCGACGCCCTGCGTGCCGCCGGCGCCACCGTCGTGGTCGACGACCTCGACGTGTTCCTTCCCGCTTCCCGCAACGACATCCCGGAGACCGCATGATCGACCGCGACCGCTTCCCCGTCGACCCGTGGCGTCTGATCGACACGCACTACTCGGAGGAGGGCGTCGGCGAGACGCTGTTCTCCGTCGGCAACGGCTACCTCGGCCTGCGCGGCAACCACATCGAGGGCCGCGGCGCTCAGGAGCACGGGACGTTCATCAACGGCCTGCACGAGACCTGGCCGATCCGTCACGCCGAGCAGGCCTACGGCTTCGCGGAGGTCGGGCAGACGATCGTCAACGCCCCCGACGCGAAGGTCATGCGCGTGTACGTCGACGACGAGCCCGTCTCGCTCGACGACGCCGACGTGCGCGAGTACCGGCGCACGCTCGATCTGCGCACCGGTGTGCTGGAGCGCCTCGTGGTCTGGGAGACTCCGTCGGGAAAGCGCGTGCGCATGCGCGACGAGCGCATCGTGAGCTTCGAGGAGCGCCACCTCGCGGTGCTGCGGCTCGAGGTCGTGGTGGAGAACTCCGATGCCCCGGTCACGATCAGCTGCCAGCTGCTCAACCGGCAGGACGGTGCCGGTGTCTACGCGGGCACGCCGATCGGCACGAAGGCCGCGGCATTCGACCCGCGCAAGGCCGAGAAGATCGCCGATCGCGTTCTGGAGCCTGCTGAGCACTGGCAGGACGGGCTGCGCTCGGCCCTGTCGTACCGTGTCGCCGACTCGGGGATGACCGTCGCCGTGGTCGCGGATCACGTCGTCGAGACCGAGAACGAGTACAACGCCCGCACGCTCATCGAGGCCGACATCGCCAAGAACGTGTTCCGCGTGCAGGCGAAGGCCGGGGTGCCGATCACGGTCACCAAGCTCGTGAGCTACCACACGTCACGAGGCGTGCCTCCGCGTGAGCTGGTCGATCGCTGCCGCCGCTCCCTCGACCGCGCGGCGGACGAGGGCGTCGAGACCGTGTTCCGCCGTCAGCGGGAGTGGCTCGACGCGTTCTGGGAGCGCAGCGACGTGCAGATCGGCGGACGCGACGATCTGCAGCAGGCCACGCGCTGGTGCCTGTTCCAGCTCGCCCAGGCGTCGGCGCGCGCCGACGGGGCCGGCGTGCCCGCCAAGGGCGTCTCCGGTTCGGGGTACAGCGGGCACTACTTCTGGGACACCGAGATCTACGTGCTTCCGTTCCTGACATACACGTCACCGCGATGGGCGTACAACGCTCTGCGTGCGCGGGTGCGCATGCTCCCGGCGGCGCGTCGACGGGCATCGCAGCTCAACGAGGCGGGGGCGCTGTTCCCCTGGCGCTCCATCAACGGCGAGGAGGCCTCGGCCTACTACGCCGCCGGCACCGCGCAGTACCACATCAACGCCGACATCAGCTTCGCGCTGGGCAAGTACGTGCGCGCGACGGGCGACGAGGAGTTCCTGCGGCGCGAGGGCGCCGACATCGCGATCGAGACGGCGCGGCTGTGGGCGACCCTCGGTTTCTGGCGTGCCTCGCGTCTCGTCGAGGGAGCGCCGGGAGACGGGATCGAGACCTTCCACATCCACGGCGTCACCGGGCCGGATGAGTACACGACGGTCGTGAACGACAATCTCTACACGAACGTGATGGCGCGCTACAACCTGCGCTACGCGGCCAAGATCGTGCGCGAGATCAAGGAGAGCCACCCCGACGACTACGTGAAGCTGGTCGACCGCACCGGCCTCGGTCCGGGCGAGGCCGAAGCGTGGGACCGCGCCGCAGAGGCCATGTACATCCCGTACAGCGAGGGACTCGGCATCCATCCGCAGGACTCCCTGTTCCTCGAGCGCGAGGTGTGGGATCTGGCCAACACGCCCGCCGAGCAGCGTCCGCTCCTGCTGCACTTCCACCCGCTGGTGATCTACCGGTTCCAGGTGCTCAAGCAGGCCGATGTCGTGCTCGCGCTGTTCCTGCAGGGCAACCACTTCACGCCCGAGGAGAAGAAGGCCGACTTCGACTACTACGACCCGCTGACCACGGGCGACTCGACCCTGTCGGCGGTCGTGCAGTCGATCCTCGCGGCCGAGGTCGGCTACCAGGACCTCGCACAGAAGTACTTCGAGCAGTCGCTGTTCGTCGACCTGCATGATCTGCACCACAACGCGGCGGACGGCGTGCACGTCGCCTCCGCCGGCGGGGTGTGGACGGCCCTGGTGTGCGGCTTCGGCGGCATGCGCGACTACGCAGGCGACCTGAGCTTCGACCCGCGGCTGCCGGCGAGCTGGCCGTCGCTGTCGTTCCCGCTCCAGTGGCAGGGATCGACTCTGCACGTGACGGTGACGAAGGACGAGCTGCGCGTGCAGGTGCGCAGCGGCCCCCCGGTGCCGTTCAGCGTGCGGGAGGCCTCGTACATCGCGACGGTCGAGGACGAGGTCGTCGTGCCGCTCGCCGATCAGGGTCCGCTGATCCCCGGTCGCCCGACGCTCCGGCAGTTCGCCGACGCCCGACGCGAGGATGGCACGCGCATGTCGGCGTCCGTTCCCGTGATCACGACGACGATCCCGGTGATCGAAGCGATCGACTGACGCTCGGGCCCGCCGAAGGTCGGTGGCACGCCGTAGGCTGTTGAGGTGACCACAGCCCTCTACCGCCGCTACCGACCCGAGACGTTCGGCGAGATGATCGGGCAGTCCCAGGTGACCGATCCGCTCATGACGGCGCTGCGCGGTGACCGGGTCGGACATGCCTACCTGTTCTCCGGGCCTCGCGGGTGCGGAAAGACCACGTCAGCGCGCATCCTGGCGCGCTGCCTGAACTGCGCCGAGGGGCCGACAGACGTGCCCTGCGGCGTCTGCCCCAGCTGCGTCGAGCTCTCGCGCGCCGGCGGTGGATCGCTCGATGTCGTCGAGATCGACGCGGCGAGCCACAACGGCGTCGACGACGCACGCGACCTGCGCGAGCGGGCGACGTTCGCCCCCAGCCGCGACCGGTACAAGATCTTCATCCTCGACGAGGCGCACATGGTGACGCCGCAGGGCTTCAACGCACTGCTGAAGCTCGTCGAAGAGCCGCCGGAGCACGTCAAGTTCATCTTCGCGACCACCGAGCCAGAGAAGGTGCTCGGCACCATCCGCTCCCGCACGCACCACTATCCGTTCCGGCTCGTGCCGCCGGCCGCGATGCTCGAGTACGTCGCCAAGCTGTGCGCCGAAGAGGGCGTGATCGTCGAACAGGGTGTCCTCCCGCTCGTGGTCCGCGCCGGTGGCGGCTCGCCCCGTGACACGCTCTCGCTGCTCGACCAGCTGATCGCCGGCTCCGACGCACCTGCCGGATCCGAGACCGTCACCGTCGGCTACGCGCGCGCCGTCTCCCTGCTCGGCTACACGCACGGCGCCCTCCTCGACGAGATCGTCGACGCGCTCGCCGCAGGAGATGCGGCAGCCGCGTTCCCCGCGATCGACCGCGTGGTGCAGACCGGGCAAGACCCTCGCCGTTTCGTCGACGACCTGCTCGAGCGCCTGCGCGACCTCATCGTGATCGCCGCGGTCGGTGCCGGTGCCTCGGCCGTTCTGCGCGGTATCGCGGAAGACGACCTGGAGCGCATGCGCACCCAGGCCGACGTGTTCGGCTCCGCGCGGCTCTCGCGCACGGCCGACGTGGTGAGTGCGGCCCTCGACGACATGTCGGGTGCCACATCGCCGCGCCTGCACCTCGAGCTCATGGTCGCGCGCGTCCTCGCCGGCGCGACCGAGGCTGCAGCCGTGGCGCCTGCCCCCGCGGGCGAGCGTGCGGCGGCCCCCGTCCGTCAGGCCGCCCCGACGGTCTCCGCTCCCGCCCCGACGGTCTCCACTCCTGCTGCCGCGGCATCCGCACCAGCCGCGGCGCCCGCACCGAGTGCCGCGGGCGCGCAAAGCCCCGCCGCAGAACCGAGCCCTGCTCCCGAGCAGAGCCCCGCCGCGGAACCGAGCCCTGTCGCCGAGCAGAGCCCTGTCGCCGTGCAGAGTCCCGTCGCCGCGCCGGCGAGCGAGACCACCGCGCCGGAGGCCGCTCCCGCCGAGCCGGCCGCCCCGCAGGGACCGGTCACGTTCGAGCGCGTCCGTGCGGCCTGGCCGGCGGTGCTCACGCGGCTCGAGAGCATCAGCCGCACATCCTGGCTGCTGGCCACGGCCGTGCAGCCGCTGGCCTACGTCACCGAGACCGAGGTGCTGACGCTCGGGTTCACCAGCCAGCACGACGTCGCGAAGTTCAAGGGGACGACTCCGGGCTCAGGCCCGTCCGATCACCTGCGCTCGGCGATCGAGAACGAGCTCGGCGTGCGGGTGAAGTACCTTCCCGCGCCGATGCCCGCCGGGGGCGCTCCGCGCCAGCCCGCATCGTCCGGCGCATCGACACCGGCCGACTCCGCCCCCGCATCGGAGCCTGCGTCAGGGGGGTCTCCTCGTTCGCAGGTCCGTGGCGCATCCGCATCGTCGGTGACGGAGTGGGCCGTCGCACCGATCCCGACCGCGCACGAGGAGCAGGTGCGCGACGCGCCGGCTCCTTCGGCGCCTCTTCCCGTCGACGAGGAACCCGAAGAGGTGGAGGCTGCAGCCTCGGCTCCGGTTCCCCCTGCGGACGGTGTCGTGGACCGCGACGAGCCCCCGCTGCCCGGCGACGACGACGCTCCGGCCTATGACGACGAACCTCCGTACGACCCGTCGTACGAGCCGCCGGCCGAGCCGTCCGTGTCGCGCCACTCTCCTCCCGAACGCTCCGCGCCGCAGACGCAGCGCACGGCCGTGGCCGCTCCGCCGGTCGTCATCGAGCGCTCGCCCTCCGTCGGGGGAGTGCAGCGCTATGGTGAGGCCGTGATCCGCCAGGTGCTCGGCGCGACGTTCTTGCGCGAAGAGCCCTACGAGCCCCCGACGAGGTTCTCCTGATGTACGACGGCATCGTTCAGGAGCTGATCGACGAGTTCGGTCGGCTCCCCGGCATCGGCCCGAAGTCCGCCCAGCGGATCGCCTTCCATATCCTGCAGACGCCGACGTTCGACGTCGCACGTCTTGCCGAGCTGCTCAGCGAGATCCGCATCCGCGTGCGGTTCTGCGAGATCTGCGGCAACGTCGCGGAGCAGGAGCGCTGCGCCATCTGCCGTGACCCGCGTCGCAGCCAGGCACTGATCTGTGTGGTCGAAGACGCGAAAGACGTCGCGGCCATCGAGCGCACCAGGGAGTTCCGCGGCCTCTATCACGTGCTCGGCGGAGCCATCAGCCCCATCGCCGGCATCGGACCGGACGATCTGCGTATCGCCCAGCTCATGACCCGTCTCGCCGACGGCACGGTGCAGGAGGTCATCCTCGCCACCAACCCGAACCTCGAGGGGGAGGCGACGGCGAGCTACCTCAGCCGTCTGCTGACGACGATGCAGATCACGGTCTCCCGTCTCGCCTCCGGGCTGCCCGTGGGCGGCGACCTCGAGTACGCCGATGAGGTCACCCTCGGGCGTGCCTTCGAGGGCCGACGGATCCTGTGAGCCCGAACGCGGGTTTCTCGCGTCGCGGCTGGCTTCTCTTCGGAGCCATGGCGCTGCTGTGGGGAGTACCGTATCTGTTCATCAGTGTCGCGGTCGAGTCGTTCTCGCCCCCGGCGATCGTGGCGGGGCGCACGCTCATCGCCGCTCTGCTGCTGCTGCCGTTCGCGATCCGCAGCGGCGCGTTGCGCGCCGCGCTGAAGCACTGGCCCTGGGTGCTCGCCTTCGGCGCGGTCGAGATGGCCGGGCCCTTCCTGCTGCTCGGCCACGCCGAGATGACGCTGCCTTCGGGAATGACCGGCCTGCTCGTGGCGACCGTTCCGCTGTTCGCCGCACTGATCGCCCTCGGCGGCGGCGATCGTGGAGTGCTCCGGCCTGCCCGCGGGATCGGACTGCTCATCGGTTTCATCGGCGTCGCGATCGTGGTCGCCGGTCCCGGGCTCTTCGGCGGCGAGGTCAGTCTTCTCGCCGCGGGGGAGGTGCTCCTGGTCGCCGTGCTGTATGCGATCGCTCCCTTCATCGTCGCGCGCAAGCTCAACGACGTGCCTTCGCTCGGCACCATCACCCTGTCGCTTCTGATGATCGGCGTCTTCTACCTCCCGATCGGCCTGCTCACACAGCATCAGGTGCCCAGCGTGCCCTCGATCGCCGCGCTCCTCGCGCTCGCCGTGATCTGCACGGCGGTGGCGTTCCTGGCGTTCTTCGCACTCATCCGGGAGGTGGGGCCGGTGCGCGCACCGCTGTTCACCTACGTGAACCCGGTGGTCGCGATCATCCTCGGCGCGATCGTCCTCGCCGAACCCCTGACCCCCGGCCTGCTGCTCGGCTTCCCGTTGATCATCATCGGCTGCTGGTTCGCCGCCACGGGCGGACGACTGCGTCCGGTCTCGGCCCAGGCGCTCCCGCCCGCCCTCTAGCCGCGCTCGCGCATCCGGTCACGCGGACGAGGCCTGACAACCGGACGGGTGACACATGCGCAACGGAGCATACGCGCCGATCATAGAATGAGCGTGGGCGGATCCGCCCTTCATCCCAGGGAGTGATCGTGGCCCTCATCGTGCAGAAGTACGGCGGCTCGTCCGTCGCCGACGCAGAGAGCATCAAACGCGTCGCCAAGCGCATCGTCGACACGCGTCGTGCCGGCCACGACGTGGTCGTCGCCGTCAGCGCGATGGGCGACACCACCGACGAGCTACTCGACCTCGCGAACGAGGTCGCACCGATCCCCGCCCCGCGCGAGCTCGACATGCTCCTCTCCAGCGGAGAGCGCATCTCGATGGCGCTGCTGGCCATGGCGATCCACTCGATGGGGTTCGAAGCGCGCTCCTTCACGGGCAGCCAGGCGGGCATGATCACCGACTCCCAGCACGGGGCCGCTCGCATCGTCGACGTCACTCCCGTGCGGTTGCGTGAAGCCCTCGACGAGGGGGCGATCGTGATCGTCGCCGGGTTCCAGGGCTTCAACCGCGACACCCGCGACATCACCACGCTCGGTCGCGGTGGCTCCGACACCACGGCCGTCGCCCTCGCCGCTGCGCTCGACGCCGACGTGTGCGAGATCTACAGCGATGTCGACGGCATCTTCACCGCCGATCCGCGCGTGATCCCCAAGGCGCAGAAGCTCGATCATGTCTCCAGCGAGGAGATGCTCGAGCTCGCCGCCAACGGCGCCAAGGTGCTGTACATCCGCGCCGTCGAGTACGCGCGCCGTCACGGCGTCCTCATTCACGCTCGGTCGACCTTCTCGTCGGCCGAGGGCACATACGTTCTGGGCGAGGGTATGAAGAACCCCCGCGAAGCCGAGGGAGCAGTCATGGAAGAACCGATCGTCGCCGGTGTCGCCACCGACTTCAGCCAGGCCAAGATCACGGTCGCGGGTGTGCCCGACGTGCCGGGCAAGGCTGCCGAGATCTTCAAGATCGTCGCCAAGTCGGGCGCGAACGTCGACATGATCGTGCAGAACGTCTCTGCCACCGGACGCACCGACATCTCCTTCACGGTGCCCAAGGCCGATGCGGCGGGAGCCCTCAAGGCGCTCGCCGGCGAGCAGACCGAGGTCGGATTCCAGAACCTGATCCACGACGATCAGATCGGCAAGCTCTCCGTCGTCGGTGCGGGGATGCGCACGCATTCGGGCGTCTCCGCCACCCTCTTCGAGGCGCTGTCGGCCGGCGGCATCAACATCGAGATGATCTCGACCTCCGAGATCCGCATCTCCGTGGTGCTGCGCGACACCGACCTGACCGAGGCCGCACGCACCGTGCACACCGCCTACGGGCTCGACGGCGACGCCGAGGCCACGGTCCACGCGGGCACCGGCCGCTGATCTCTGCCTATCGCCGCAGTTTTCCTGCCGACCGTGCGAGAGCCGGCAGCGCAGGGCTGGCGGCCTGTCGGGGGCACGGTAGACTCACCGAAACCCTGACACCGGCGCCAGGCGCAGCCTCAGCACCCCGACGCCGCGCCCGAAGCCTCGTACGCAGTACCGCACGACGCCAAGGAACATCATGACCCGCATCTCCGAATCAGGACTCTCCGTCGCCATCGTCGGCGCCACCGGCCAGGTGGGCACCGTCATGCGCGAGATTCTCGCCGAGCGGTCGTTCCCGATCCGCGACCTGCGGCTGTTCTCCTCCGCGCGCTCCGCCGGCACGGCCATCGAGTTCGGCGGCGCGACCGTCATCGTCGAAGACGTCGAGACGGCGGATGCCACGGGCATCGACATCGCCCTGTTCTCGGCGGGAGCCACGGCGAGCCGCGCCTATGCGCCGCGCTTCGCCGCTGCCGGTGCCGTGGTCGTCGACAACTCCAGCGCCTGGCGCATGGACCCCGAGGTTCCGCTCGTGGTCAGCGAGGTCAACCCGCACGCGATCGACGAGCGCCCCAAGGGCATCATCGCGAACCCGAACTGCACCACGATGGCGGCGATGCCGGTGCTGAAGGCGCTGCACGCCGAGGCCGGCCTCGAGCGTCTGATCGTGTCCACCTACCAGGCCGTCTCCGGCTCGGGACTCGCCGGTGCTCAGGAGCTGCTCGGCCAGGTCGAGGGTGTGCTCGCCCAGGGCGACACCCTCCGTCTCGTGCACGACGGATCCGCGGTCGACTTCCCCGAACCCGAGAAGTACATCGCCCCGATCGCGTTCGACGTGATCCCCTTCGCCGGCAACCTGGTCGACGACGGCGACAACGAGACCGACGAGGAGAAGAAGCTCCGCAACGAGAGCCGCAAGATCCTCGAACTCCCCGGCCTCCGCGTGGCCGGCACCTGCGTGCGGGTCCCGGTCTTCACCGGCCACTCGCTCTCGATCAACGTCGAGTTCGCGCGTGACATCACTCCCGAGCGTGCCAGGGAGGTGCTGAGCGCGGCCCCCGGTGTCGTCCTCGACGAGGTTCCCACGCCGCTGCAGGCTGCTGGCAAGGACCCGAGCTTCGTCGGTCGCATCCGCGCCGACCAGTCCGCACCCGAGGGCAAGGGGCTCGTGCTCTTCCTGAGCAACGACAACCTGCGCAAGGGCGCCGCGCTGAACGCCGTGCAGATCGCCGAGATCCTGGCGGAGCGCCTGGCGGTCATAGCCTGACGGTATGCCCGCGATGCGGAAGCGGTCTGGCGCAGCAGGTCCGCATGGTCTGCGACGACGCGCCCGCGAACTAGACTGGTTCGGTGACTGAAAACGTCGATGTCGTCCTGATCGGCGGTGGCATCATGAGCGCCACCCTGGGTACTCTCCTGCACGAGCTGCAGCCGGAGTGGAAGATCGTCGCCTTCGAGCGACTCTCCGAGGTGGCTCAGGAGAGCTCGAATCCGTGGAACAACGCCGGCACGGGGCACGCTGCGCTGTGCGAGTTGAACTACATGCCGCAGCAGGGAGACGCTCCGCTCGACCCGGCCAAGGCGGTCTCGATCAACGAGCAGTTCCAGCAGAGCCGTCAGTTCTGGTCGTCGCTCGTGGAGAAGGGCGTGCTCGACGCGCCGTCGACCTTCATCAACGCGACGCCGCACATGACGTTCGTGCGCGGCGAGAAGGATGTCGCGTACCTCAGGAACCGCTACGAGGTGCTCAAGAAGCAGCCGCTGTTCGCCGGTATCGAGTACAGCGAAGACTCCCGCGTCATCAACAAGTGGGCGCCGCTGCTCATGCAGCAGCGCGTCAAGGGTGAGCCGTTCGCCGCGACCCGCGTCCCCGCCGGCACCGACGTCGACTTCGGCGCCCTCACCAACCAGCTCTTCGACCACCTGACCGACTCCGGCGTCACGCTGCGCACGAACCACGAGGTGCGCAGCCTGAAGAAGCAGAAGGACGGAACCTGGCTGGTCAAGTACCGCAACCGCATCGGGCACACCCCGAACGAGGTCAAGGCGCGCTTCGTGTTCGTCGGGGCCGGCGGCTGGGCGCTCAAGCTGCTGCAGAACTCCGGTATCCCCGAGATCAAGGGCTACGGAGTCTTCCCCATCGGCGGACAGTTCCTCAAGACCACGAACCCGACCGTCGTCGCTCAGCACAAGGCGAAGGTGTACTCGCAGGCGTCCGTCGGTGCTCCGCCCATGTCGGTTCCGCACCTCGACACCCGCGTCGTCGACGGCGAGGCCTCGCTCATGTTCGGGCCGTTCGCGACCTTCAGCCCCAAGTTCCTGAAGAACGGGTCGATGCTCGACATCGTCACCCAGGTGCGCCCGCACAACCTGCTGCCGATGCTGCAGGTGGCGGTGAAGAACCCCGACCTCATCACCTACCTCGTCAGCGAGCTGCTGAAGAACCACGCCAAGAAGGTCGACAGCCTGCGCACCTTCATGCCGACCGCGAAGGATGAGGACTGGACCCTCATCGACGCCGGTCAGCGTGCTCAGGTCATGAAGAAAGACCCGAAGAAGGGCGGCATCCTGCAGTTCGGCACCGAGGTCGTCGCCGCGTCTGATGGGTCGATCGCCGGTCTGCTGGGCGCCTCTCCCGGTGCCTCGACCGCCGTCCCGATCATGCTCGATCTGCTCAAGAAGTGCTTCCCCGCGGAGTACCCGGGCTGGGAGCCCGAGCTGCGCGCGCTGATCCCCACCTTCGGCCAGAAGCTGAACGAGGACGCGGCACTCGCGGAGAAGTCGACCGAAGCGACCGCAGCCGCACTCGGCATCAACGTCTGAGCCGGCACCGTGGCGAAGCTCTACTTCCGCTACGGCGCGATGAACTCGGGCAAGTCGACGGCATTGCTGCAGGCCGCCTACAACTACGAAGAGCGCGGACAGCGGGTGCTGCTGGCGAAGCCGGCGATCGACACCAAAGGGGCGTCCGAGATCGAGAGTCGACTGGGCGTGACGCGCCAGGTCGATTTCCTCATCGCTCCCGACGACGATGCCCGCGTGATCTTCGCCACTCATCGAGGACGCATGCAGCACACGTCGGATGACGAGCTGCTCCCAGAAGGCCCGATCGACGTGGCCTGCCTGCTCATCGATGAGGCCCAGTTCCTCACACCGTCGCAGGTCGACGACCTCTTCCGCATCGCGGTGGTCGATGGGATCCCGGTCATCGCGTACGGCATCCGCAACGACTTCCTCACGCACGCGTTCCCCGGGTCCGCGCGCCTGCTCGCGATCGCGCACTCGCTCGAGGAGCTCAAGACCATCTGCCGCTGCGGACGCAAGGCCGTGTTCAACGGTCGCGTGGTCGGCGGGCGCTTCGTGTTCGACGGCGACCAGGTCGCGATCGACGAGGGTGCCACCGGCTCGGCCTCGCCCGAGCTGACCACCTATGAGTCGCTGTGCGGCACCTGCTACCTCGAAGAGTCCGGCGGGCGCCTGGGCTGAGACGCCGCCCGGCTCCCCTCTCCACGCTCCAGGAAGAGCGCCTTTCGTCGCGCGCGGTGAAGGAGACTCCCGCGTGCCTCCCGCGAGGGGCGCTGTCTTTCCGCGCCTGTTTGCGTGGTCTGACCACAGGCGATACTCTGTGGTCAGACCACAGGAGGATCGATGGCGGAACAGCCGGCGCGCGCATGGCGACTCGTGCTCGAGCACATCGAACGCGACCTCCTCGATGCCCGCCTCGGCCCGGGCGACCGGCTGCCCTCCGAGCGTGATCTGGCCACCGAGCTCGGCGTCGGCCGATCCAGTGTTCGGGAGGCGTTCCGCGTCCTCGAGGTGATGGGCCTCATCCGCACCGCGACCGGCTCAGGCCCGCAGTCGGGCGCCATCGTCATCGCCACGCCCACCGGGGGCATGTCGGCGCTGTTGCGGCTGCAGGTCGCGGCTCAGGGCTTCCCTCTGGACGATGTCGTACGCACACGTCTGGTGCTCGAAGACGCGGTCGTCCAGATGCTGGCTGCGGCGTCCGACCCCGACACGAGCCGCGCCCACGAACTGCTCGAGGCGATGGATGCTCGAGGCCTCGCCCCGGCGGAGTTCCTCGCCCTCGACGCTCAGCTGCATCTCTCCCTCGCCGAAGCCAGCGGCAACACGGTCATCGCCGCGATGATGGCGGGTCTTCGTTCCTCGATCGAGTCCTATGTGCAGGCGGGAGTCTCCGCGATCCCGGACTGGGAAGCGATGGCGACTCGACTCCGCTCCGAGCACCGCGCCCTCGTCGCCGCCATCGATGCCGCCGACGTCGAAGCCGCGCGCTCGCTGGTCCACACCCACATCACCGGCTACTACACGTCCGCGGGGCTCACCCGTGACACCCACCCCCACACCTGAGAGGCACATCATGGTGCAGCGCCAGTTCCCGAACCCCGTCGAGCTCCTCGAGCTGATGAAGTTCAAGAAGCCCGAACTCGACGGGCGCAAGCGGCGTCTGGAGGGTGCCCTCACGATCGATGATCTGCGTCTCATCGCCAAGCGGCGCACGCCCAAGGCCGCCTTCGACTACACCGACGGAGCGGCCGAAGGCGAGCTTTCCCTCACTCGTGCGCGCCAGGCGTTCCAGGATGTGGAGTTCCACCCCGGCATCCTCCGCCCGGCGCCCACGGTCGACACGAGCGTCGAGATCCTCGGCGGGCCTTCTGCCCTGCCGTTCGGAATCGCGCCCACCGGATTCACGCGTCTGATGCAGACCGAGGGGGAGACCGCGGGTGCGGGCGCCGCGGCGGCAGCCGGCATCCCGTTCACGCTCTCGACGCTCGGCACCACCTCGATCGAGGGAGTGAAGGCCGCCAACCCGCACGGGCGCAACTGGTTCCAGCTCTACGTCATGCGCGATCGCGAGATCTCGTATGAGCTCACCCGTCGTGCGGCCGCCTCGGGGTTCGACACCCTGCAGTTCACGGTGGACACCCCCGTCGCCGGTGCCCGCCTGCGCGACAAGCGCAACGGGTTCAGCATCCCGCCGCAGCTCACCCTCGGCACGATCATCAATGCGATCCCGCGGCCCTGGTGGTGGTACGACTTCCTCACCACCCCGAAGCTCGAGTTCGCGTCTCTCAGCACCACGGGCGGCACGGTCGGTGAGCTGCTGGACGCGGCGATGGACCCGACGATCAGCTACGACGACCTCGCGGTCATCCGCGACATCTGGCCCGGCAAGATCGTGATCAAGGGCGTGCAGAACGTCGAGGACTCTGTGCGCCTGCGTGACGCGGGTGTCGACGGCATCGTGCTCTCCAATCACGGAGGGCGTCAGCTCGACCGTGCGCCGATCCCGTTCCACCTGCTCCCCGAGGTGCGCAAGGCCGTTGGCGACGACTTCACCGTCATGATCGACACCGGCATCATGAACGGCGCGGACATCGTCGCGGCCGTGGCCCTCGGGGCGGACTTCACCCTGATCGGACGGGCGTACCTCTACGGCCTGATGGCGGGCGGGCGTCAGGGTGTCGACCGGACGATCGCGATCCTGCGTAGCGAGATCGAGCGCACGATGCGCCTGCTGGGGGTCGCCTCCCTCGCCGAGCTCGAGCCCGCGCACGTGACGCAGCTGACCCGTCTGGTCCCGGTCGCCCGCTCTGCCGCCGAGGCTCGCGTGCACTGAGACCCCGCTCGTTCGATCCCGCGCGCGCGGTGGCTCTGCGGTCTCAGGACTGCGTGGCCACCGCTCGTGCGCGCGGGGGCCACGGCACGAGCATCGACGTCGTGCGGCGGTAGTCGGCGTAGGCCGGGTACTTCGACGCGGTGATCGACTCGGTGAAGATCGTCGACCCGATGAACAGCACCGTGAGCAGGGCGGGGCCGACGATGGTCGGGTTCAGCACCCCTCCGATGACACCGGCGCCGCCGGTGACCGCCGCGGTCGCGCCGATCGCATAGAAGGCCCACCACTGCGCCTGTTCGAAGAAGAAGTTCGGGTGCCGGCTGTACCGGAACAGGCCCGTCGTGGCGAAGCCGGGTGCGAGAGTGCCGCCCGCCTCCTTCTTGCGCTGATGGAATCGCCACTGCTGCTGGTCGGCGACGGTCTCCCCGACCAGGAAGGCGACGAACGCGGCGATGAACAGCGCATCCCACCCGGTGAGGGCGGAGGGATTCTGCGCGGCGACGGCGGCGGGCAGCGTGATGAGTACGAGCAGCGCCATCTGATAGCAGATGATGAACAGCACGTTGAAGATCTGGAACTGCCAGGGGCGCATCCGTCCCCGCAGGATGGCCCACCGGTAGTCCTCCATCCCGGTGTAGCCGCCCTTGCGGGCGAAGTTGAAGGTCAGGCGTGCACCCCACGCGGTCGCGAGCACTCCCATCACGACCACACGGGCGGAGCCTTCGCCGTTCGCGAAGGCCCCAGAGACGAAGATCCAGACGTAGGCCACCGGCACGATCGACCATGCGCGGTCGACCCAGGATGTGTCTCGGGTGATCAGGGAGAGCACCCAGCAGGCGGCACTGGTGACCGCGGCGACGATGATGACGATCAGCAGGGCGTCCATGACGCCATGCTAGGACCCTGCTGCCGTGTCGCGCTGCACGACACTGCTGAGGTCAGAGCGTGAGCAGAAGGGCGTCGAGCTTGTCGGCGGTGTCTTCCCAGCCCTCCACAGCCACCGAGGGCACACCGATCGCGAGCACGGGGTAGTCGTTGCCGCCCTCGTCGAGCCGGTCGCCGTAGAACAGCATGTCGGTCAGCGCTATGCCCGTGCGGGCGGCAAGCTGCCGCATCCCGAAGGCCTTGTCGATGCCGGCCTGGGTGATGTCGATCGAGGTCGAGCCGCCCGAGCGCACCTCGAGACCGGGAAGACGTGCAGCGACCGCATCGCGCAGCGCACCGCGCTTGGCCCCCGTCGGGTCCCAGTCATGCTTCGCTTCGCGCGGGGCGCTCTGTCCCAGCGCCGAGAAAGTGATCTGCGAACCGCGGTCTTCGAGGATCTCACCCCACGGCTCGGCCTCCCAGAGCCCGAGCCGTTCGGCCTCTTCGCGCAGGGCCGTCAGCGCGGCCTGCTTCTCGGCGTCGCTGAGGTCGTGGGCGTAGACCGGCATGAAGTCGGTGCCGTCGTGGCGGAGGTAGCGGGTGCCGCACGTGGGCAGCAGGTGCAGACGCGCGAGATCTGCGGGGTCGGCGTCGCCGAGGCGTGACACCACCTGCGAGCGGAACTGGGCCTCGTTACCACCCGAGATGATGGCGACGTCGACCGTGCGCAGGAGGGCGCGCAGCAGGGCGGCGATTCGCGGGTCGATCAGACCCTTCGAGGGAGCGAGCGTGTCATCGAGGTCGAAGGCGACGAGTGTGGGCGCGGTCATGATGTCTCCAGCCTAGAAGGTGGACGCTGGGAGGAACGCGGGGCGACGAGCAGAGTGACCACGACAGCGAGGGCGACCCCGAGGATCGCGCCCGTGGAGTTGGCCACGACGTCGTTCACCGTCGCCGCACGGTGGGGGAGTGCCACGCGCTGCGCCGTCTCGATCGCCGCCGAAAGCACGGGGCCGACCAGGAGCGCGAGGAACCACACCCGACGGGGGAGGAGCAGGAAGGCGAGGATGCCGACCGGCACGAACACGAGCACGTTCGCGATGATCTCGAGGCGGGTGAAGTCGAGCGATTCCCAGCCGAGACGATGGGCTGTGGTGAGCACGACATCGAGCAGGTTCGGCATGGTCTCCTCGACCCGGGAGGGCGTGAGGGTGAGAGCGGCCAGGCCGATCAGGAAAGGGATGCCGAGGACGAGGGCCCAGGCGCGTGTGAAGCGGCGCGGCGGCGGGAGCAGAGAGCTCATGCGTTCCCTTCGTGCGCGATCCCGATACAGAGAAGGCCGCCCCTGAGGGCGGCCTTCCGGTGTCACTGGTCGGGGTGACAGGATTTGAACCTGCGACCTCTTCGTCCCGAACGAAGCGCGCTACCAAGCTGCGCCACACCCCGTTTGCAACCCTCCGAGTCTACAGGGAAATGCTCTCTGCGCCGAATCGAGGCAGGATCAGTCCCGCGCGGTCAGCGTGAGCAACGTCGCCTCGGGCCGACACGCGAAGCGCACGGGGGCGTAGATGGAGTGTCCGCAGCCTGCGCTGACGTTGAGCGGCACGGTGCGGTCGCCGTGCGACCACGTGCTCAGGCCCTTGGCTTGCTTGAGGGGGATGTCGCAGTTCGCCACGAGCGCGCCGAATCCCGGGAGGCAGACCTGACCGCCGTGCGTGTGGCCACCGAGGATCGCGTCGGCTCCGAGATCGGTGAAGCCGTTGAGCACGCGCTGGTAGGGCGCGTGCGTGACTCCGAGCACCGGAGTCGTGGACTCGCGGGCCCCGAGGGCGGCGATGGCGTCGGGAAGCTCATCCAGCCGGTCCCAGTCGCGGTGGGCGTCATTGACGCCGAAGAGGTCGACCTCGGCGCCGGCGATGCGCAGCCGCGCTGCCGCGTTGTTCAGGTCGGTCCAGCCGAGCTCGTCCGTGAAGTAGCGGTCCATCGCGTCGGTGTCCAGAAGCTCCGGCTTGTGGTGCTTCTTGGACGGTCCGAGGAAGTAGCGGAACGGGTTGCGCGGCGACGGCGCGGCGACGTCGTTCGATCCGTGCACGAAGACACCGGGGATGCCCGCGAGCGGCGCGAAAGCGCGTCGGATGCCCTCGAGTCCGTTCTGATGGCCGAGGTTGTCTCCGGTGTTCACGATGAGGTCGGGCTTCAACTCCGCGAGGGAGGCGAGCCAGTCCTGTTTGCGGTGCTGCCACGGCGCCATGTGCGCATCGGAGATGTGCAGGATGCGCAACGGGGCGGAGCCGGAAGGCAGCGCCTTCGCCGTGGCCTCCCGCACCGTGAAGAGGTACCTCTCGATGCCGATGCCCCAGATCGCGGCTGCCGCACCCACGGCCCCCACCGCGCCGAGCGCGACGAGGGCCGGGTGTGCGGCGCGGCGTGCGACTACTGGCACGTCACACGGACGGACGTGGACTTGCTGGCCGCGGTGCCGGGAGCCGGGTCGGAGTTCCCCACGACAGAGGTCGGTGGATTGCAGGAGTTGTCGAACTCGATGTTCGTGAATCCTGCCGCACCGAGCGCGGCGGAGGCCTGGGCTCTCGACATCCCGACGAGATTCGCGGGAACGGTCGTGCCCTGCCCGTTGCTCGTCGTGAGGGTGACGGTCGCGCCGGTCGCCGCTTCCCCGTTGGGATCTTGAGCTGCGACGAGACCGGCGGCGAGATCGCTGTCCACCGCCCCTCCGACGGAGACCTGGAAGCCCGCGTCCGTCAGGATCGCGGTCGCCTCCTCCACCGACTTGCCCACGACGCTCGGAACCGTCGCCAGCTGCTGGCGGGTGAGTTTGCCATCGGGCTTCGGGAAGGCGTCCCCGCCGTACGCGGCGTTGGCTGCGGCCTGCGCGGCCTGTGCCACCGGGTAACGCATGTCGTTGAGGTTCCAGCCGTTGGCCCTCTTGCGGTAGATGTTCTCCTGACCCTGCCAGCGACCGGCCCAGACCGCCGTGGCGACCTTGGTGCTGGACTCGATCATCATGGTCGACCAGGTGTCGTGCGTTCCGGTCTTGCCGATCAGCGGCGTGCCGTCGTTGGTGTTGGCGCGGGCACCGGTGCCGCCGCCACCCATCACGCTCTGCAGTGCGAAGGCAGCGGTCGCTGCGACCTCGGGCGAGATCACGCCCTCGGTGCACGACGAAGCCGGCAGCTCACGGTCCTGGCCGTCGGGGCCGACGACGCGATCGATCGCGCGCGGCGTGCAGTACGTGCCGCCGCTGGCGACGGTCGCGTAGGCGTTCGCCATCGCGAGGGGCGAGATGTTCTTCGGGCCGAGCACGTCGAAGGGCACGTTCTCGTCGGTGACCTTGCCGCCGTTTGCCAGCGTGACGCCCATCCGGTCGGCGACCTTGTTGATGTCGCAGATGTCGAGCTTCGACGCCATCGCGAAGTAACCACTGTTGAGCGAGTTCTTCGTGAAGCTCAGCACGGATCCGGTTCCACCGCCACCGCCGCCGAAGTTGCCGATCTCCTTGGTATTCGCAACCATCGTCCCGCCGCCGCACGAAGCAGCGGTGAACTTCATGTTGGTCTGCACACTTCCGTTCAGCACCTCGTTGACGGAGTGCCCCTTCTCGAGCCAGTCGATCAGGGTGAAGAGCTTGTAGGTCGAGCCGACCTGGAAGCCGCCGGAGTTGCCGTGCTCTTTGTCGCCGGCGAACACCAGCGACGAATAGGCCTGGTCGTCGGTGGGGGTCTCGGTGAACAGCGTGTTCTGCGTCATCGAGAGGATGCGACCGGTGCCGACCTCGACCGAGACGCCGGCAGCGCCGAAGTACGCGTTGTCGGCGTTGGCGGGAACGACCTCGGCCATCTTCTCGGCCGCGGGGGCCTGGATGCGGTAGTCGAGCGTGGTGTAGATCTTCAGACCGCCGCGGCGGAGCAGATCCGTCCGCTCCTGCTGGGTCTTGCCGAAGGCCTCGTCGTTCAGCACGATCGACTTCACGTACTGGCAGAAGTATGCGCTGGTCCCTGCGGACGCGCAGCCCTGGGTCGGAGGATTCAGGGTCGGCGCGATGTCCGAGGCGTCGGCCTCGTCGTACTGCGCCTGCGTGATCTTGCCGTCGGCGAGCATGCGACCGAGCACGTAGTGACGGCGGTCCTTCGTGAGCGCGTAGCCGTCAGCGGCGTTGTTCAGCGCGACGCCCTCGGCGTTCGTGATCGTGCCCTGTTCTGCCTTGTCGATGCGGTAGGTGTTGGGGTTCTGCACGATGCCGGCGAGCGTCGCCGACTGCGCGACCGTGAGGTTCGCCGCGGTCGTCGAGAAGTAGTAGTTCGCTGCGGCTTCGATGCCGTACACGGTGCCACCGAAGTTGGCGATGTTCAGGTACCCGAGCAGGATGTCGTTCTTCGAGAAGTCCTTCTCGATCTGGATCGCGTACCGCATCTCCTGCAGCTTGCGCTCGATGCCCTTGCTCCCTGTCGCGTTGGTCGCGTCGAGCCAGCACTGCTGGAGATCTTCGGAGTAGGTGTCGGAGGTCGTGTCGACCTCCTGCTCGCACTTCTGGATGAGCACGTTCTTCACGTACTGCTGGCTGATCGTCGAAGCGCCGCGGCTGGACGTTCCGCGCACGTTGTCGACGAGAGCCTTCACCGTGGCGCCGATGTTCACGCCGCCATGGCTGTAGAAGTTCTTGTCCTCACTCGAGAGGATCGCGTCGTACAGGTTCGGGGAGACCTGCTCGTAGGTGACCGGGACGCGGTTCTGCTCGTAGAACGAGGCGAGCTCGACCGTCGAACCGTCCGGGGCGGTCGCGTAGATCGTCGACTGCTCCATCGGCGTGCTCGGATCGAGGCTCTCGGGGAGCTGATCGAAGAGGGTGAGTGCCTGGGTGCCTGCGAGGCCGGTCATCGCGAGCACCGGGGTGACGCTGGCCGTGACGAGGAGACCGGCGACGGCGCTCAGACCGACGAGCCCGACGAGACCGCCGAGCACGCCTCTCACCGTGCGATTCTTTTGGGGCATACGCTTGATCGTAGGGGAGTTCCCTGAATACCGCCTTTGACGAGCTCGCCCCGGAATTCCGGTGTCGCGCCCCGATCGACAGGAGTGCCATGACCACGTGGGAGTACCTCACCACGCCGCTGCTGATCCACAACACGGCAGCCATCCTCAACAACTGGGGCAAGCAGGGCTGGGAGCTCGTGCAGGTCGTGCAGGGACCGGAGGGCGGACTCGTCGCCTATCTGAAGCGCCCCGTGACCTCCGACGCGTCGGCCAACGCCGGCCTCGCCGCCGCCGAGCAGGCCGCACGCCAGTTCGAGGGAGATCAGGCATGAGCGTCTCGGACCGTCTCGCCGAGCTCGGCATCGAACTGCCCGCTGTCGCCGCTCCGGTCGCCGCCTACGTGCCGGCCGTCGTGCACGGCGGTCTCGTCTACACCTCGGGACAGTTGCCCTTCGTCGACGGCGCGCTTCCCGCCGTGGGCAAGGTGGGCGCCGAGGTCTCCGCAGAAGACGCGAAGACCTACGCCCGCACGTGCGCGCTGAACGCCCTTGCCGCAGCAGCGGATGCGGCCGGCGGCGTCGACCGCATCGCGGGCGTGCTGCGGCTCGGGGGCTTCGTCGCCTCCGCTGAGGGATTCACCGGTCAGCCCGGCGTGATCAACGGCTCGAGCGACGTGCTCGGAGAGATCTTCGGTGATGCGGGTCGTCATGCCCGTGCGGCGGTCGGCGTCGCGGAGCTCCCGCTCGGCAGCCCGGTCGAGGTCGAGGTCGCCTTCCTTCTCGCCTGAGCACGACGTACGCGGCGTGGACCGTCGCATCAGAACGAGAGAACGCGCCTCCCCGGAAAGGGGAGACGCGTTCTCCGTCTGTCACGCCTCGGAGGCGTGAGTCGACCTACTTCACCTGGGCCGAGATGATGCTCGTGATTACCCTCTGTTCGCAATGCAGAATCACGGGGAGAGAGTCACCATTCCAATCTCCGCTTGTACGCCCGAAATCGATATGGTCGGATCATGCCGAGCTACGAGGACATCATTGCCACTGCCCCGTGGCTGCCCCCGTCTGTCTTCTCCCTCGTCGGTGTCCTCGTAGGTGCGACACTGACGTGGTTCGTTCAGCGGTCGCTCGCGAAGCGCGCACGGCGCAGCGATTTGGCGATGTCGACGCTCGAAGAGCTGACGACCGCACGAAGCCTGGTCACCCAACGACAGGCACAACACGGATCGCCGGGCTACGTTCAACCGCTGTACGCGGCCGAAGCGGCGACGGCGATCTGGGTGCGCTTCGAGATGCTCGCCGCACTCGAACGTCGGGCGGACGATAGGAACGCCCTGGCGGCCAACGGCATGCTCGCTCACGAAGCGTTGATGGGCGGCTCGCAGACGGAGAGCGACCTCGGGTCGCTGAGGGTAGACCTGCAGAGGCTGACCGTGTTGCTGCTCGCTTGGGAACGTGGCCGCGCACGAGGCCGCGACTTCCGGCTCTCCTCAGACGAGGCATTCAAGCGGTTCGGCCCGAGGTTCACGGACGCTGATCTCCCGCCGCTGCGTGGCGAAGTCGGCGATCCGACGTAGACTCATGTCCTCTCGGCCGGAGGAAGGAAGCACCGGCTATGGGGAACCCTGGATCGACGCTCTCCGCGTACCGGGATAAGCAGTCACAGGAACGATCGATCCTGGAGGCGGCGAAGCACGGCCCGCTGCAGTCGCTCACCGATCGTGAGATGGACGTGCGCGAGCAACCGATGACGATCTACCCGCGCCCCAAGCGCGTCCGCGCGTGGGTGCGGTTCGGGCCCGAGGCGGTGCGCGTCGACGCGAAGCTCTTACGCTCCACGCCCCTTGCCGCCGGCATCGAGTTCCGCGCCGGCGAGCAGACGTTCCGCTGTTGGGTGTGGGGGAACGCGGTCAGCCTCGATGATGACCGGACCTAGGAGCGCGGGGCGGCCGGTAGGCTCGGCGTCATGGCGATGGAATGGCTCTTCGGTCGGGAGCGAAAGGACGGCGATACCTGGGCGCTGAGCCCTCGCGTATTCGATATCGATGTCGTCGGCGCGGTGTACCGAGAGATGGAAGCAACGAGCGTGAGACACCGCGACGCTCATCTTGCGAATGCCCAAAATGACGCGGAGCGGGAGTCGATTGCTGCACGCTGGGCCGCTCTAGAACCTCGTGTACTTCTCAACGCTGAGAATCCCGCAGCAGACGCGCCCCAGCAGATCCCGCTCGATGATGTTCGCGGCCTAGTTGCCTACGATCGTGGGCGGCTTCGCGTCGAAGGCGCTGGTGTTGTCGTGGGATTCGATCGACGAATCACGCCCGTGGTTTCGATGGTCACCGACGGCGTGAGCACAGTGATTGTCGACGACATTGCACGTCTTCTCCGAAGCTCCGGCCGACGACGATTTCAGCCCTACGGGCTCGCTGCGATCGCGATAGTTCTGGGGGCGTCGGTTCTGACCGCGCTTGGAGTGTGGGCGCTCCTGGAGTCCAAGCCGCATGCGTCAGTGACGCTGTTCGTGACCGCATTGCTCGCTCTGGCATGGGGCGTGGCTGCGTGGGCGGCGGCAAAGGTAGTGCGGCTTGGGCCGACTCGCACGAAGGACACTCCGCCTGCATCGGCTCTTCGACCGGTTGGACACCGATTCCGGGAAGGTAGCCTCAGCGGCGTGCGTGATCGGATCGTGAACGTCCGAGCAACGGCCATGGTGTCTCTCGTCACTGTTCCGGTCGGCGCGGCGATCGGTGCGGCCGTGACCGCGTGGCTCAGTTAGCCGGACGACGCCGAAACAAAAAGAGAACCCCCACCCGGCCGTAGCCAGGTGGGGGTTGTGTCGGTACTGGTCGAGGTCAGCTGTCAGCTCGGATCTGGAGCGTCTGGCCGTCCTCAGTGACCTTGACGCGCTTGAAGTAGTCCGGCTGCTTCGCGATGCCGAGGAGCCACCCGAACTTCGGTGACACGTAGATCTCGAACAGGCGCACGGCCAGGTAGTAGAGGCCGGCGAACAGTCCGCTCACAGCAAGAGTGAGGGCACCTTCGAATTCCGAGTCGAGGGTGACTCCGGCGGTCGTGAACCATGCCAGAACGCCACCGACGATGATCGGCGTGAACGTTCGCACAAGAGAATCGAACAGGGTCTTCATGGGGTTACTCCTTGTAGTTCGGATATGGCGGGATGTCGTTGTTGTCTACGCACGGGGCTTCGATCAGAAGGCGGCGCACCTGCGAGGTGTGCTCCTCGGAGATACGCCTTTTGCGCGCTTCCTCGTCGGCGTGATCCCACGCCCGGTTCACCTCGTCGCGGCGCTTGCGACCGCGACCAGACAGGGCGTCCACGAGCCGCTTGATGAGCTCGAGGAGGATGCCGCCGGCGCCGAGGGCGATGAGAAGGGAGACGACCTGTGCACCGTCCATCGTCACCCCCGAGTGCGTGGTTCGTAGCTGTACTCCTTGATGAAGAAGAACCTCAGAATGAACGGGGACGCAGCGAGCAGGATGATGCCGATCTGTGTGGCCCTCGACCCTCCCGTCTCGATCGCCTGCCAGTGCAGCACGGTGACCACAGACAGATAGATCGCGAGACCGATCATGATCGGCGCGATCCCGAGCAGTCGTTCGACCCACCACCATCCAGGGAGGACAGTGACGACTCCGACGAAACCCCCCAGGATGAACAGGCCAGCCCATACGTTGGTGAGCACTGGCCCCACTTCCCCCGCGATCGTCTGCGGAGGGTTCAACAGGGTGACCACCCCGATGAGCGATGAAAGTGCATAGATCACCGAGTAGATGACCTTCACGTGCCGTGGTCGTGTCACGCGATCCCACGCCTTTCGCAGTCCGCGGATCGCCCTCCAGGTCATCGCGCGAGTCGCTTGCTGAGCTCGTCGGCGACCTCGGACGCCGTCGCACCTGTCCCGCCACCACCGGGCACGCCACCCTTGCGGAGCGCGGCCAGGATGTCGTGTTGCAGCGACCAGATCGTGCCGTTGCCGAGGTTGCCGTCGAGGTCGTAGCCTCGGCCCTCGCGGACCATCTCGACCTTCTCCCACGGGATGCCGTAGGAGCGGCAGATCGCGTCGGGCTTGTTCACTCCGCCGGGCTGTGCGTTCGCGTCGACGGGGTCCGGCTGGCCGATCACCGCGCGGGTGATGGACGCGGCCGCACCTTCGGTCTCGGCCTTGATGTATCCGGGGGCGATCGAGTAGATCGTCGCCCCGATCTGAATCTGACGCATATCGTCCTCCTGGATCGTGCGACGGGTGGTCTGCGGGTTGACGGGCGGGATGGTGGCGGCACCGGCCGGGACGACCCAGCCGTCGTTGAAGTCCCCGATGTGCCAGAGCTCCTGCGGCTTGACGAAGTCGACGGTGAAGCCCGCGAGGCGGCAAAGCGCCGCGAAGCGCGCCCAACCGAGCAACGCCCAGTTGGCGACATCGACGGCGAACACGACGCGCCCGTTGACGATGCCCCCGTGTGTGGAGAATCCCGGGAGCGCGGCCATGATGCCGAGTTCGCGACGGTAGATGACCTGAATGTCGAAAGGTCGGTATCCGTTCCACCCGGCGGTGATGACCAGCCAGATCCCGTACTTCTCCCAGCAGAGCCGCTGCAACCACCGCCATCTCGCGGCCGTCCCCGGAGGCAGGTAATGATCGCCGCCGAGGTGCACGAGCTGGTCGAGAGCGATCCGACCGTTCGCGTGGTTGGTCATGGTGCGGCCCACCTCGTTACCCAATGCATCGGCGCGCCGGCCGTGCGCGCACCAGAGGTCATGAAGATCCCCCGGCGAGTGCGGCTTCTAGCTCGACGATCTGCGAGTCGAGTACGACTATCGAGGCGTCTTGGGAGGCCAGGTCAATCGCCATCTCGTGGCGGCGTTGAGCAGCCTGAGCGCGGGCCGCAACCGTGTTGGCAAGAACGGTCTCGAGGGCGTTTCGTGCTGTTTCGTTCATCTTCGGTTCTCTCCTATGTGAGGGGGTACTGGACGACCGTGGATGCCCAGGCACGTGGGGCTCCTGTGGCGTTCTGCAGACCGATCTGGCCCGCGTTGGGGTGCCCGACCGGGTAGATGCTCAGCCACCCCGTGAAGTCGTTCGTCAACGCGACCGGTACGCGGACGATGCCGAGCCCCGCGTCCGGACGCATCGCGGCGGGAAGAGCGGATGTGATGAAGCTCAGCCCGGTCGGGATGGACGCCCCGACGGACACCCGCAGCCACGCCGTCTTGCCGACGACCTTCACCGCAGTGGTGATGCCGTCGAGCGCCGTCGCGTATGCGGCCGACATGGTGAGGTTCGTCCATGTGCCATCGAGAGCCGCGAGCTTCTTCGGTGTGACGAAGGTGGCGTCGTCCGTGCCAGTGTTCACCTGTGCTTGGGTGGCGATCGCCGCCAGCCCTGTCCGTGTCTCTGTCGCCACACGCGCGGCGAGAGAGGCCGGCGTGACCGCGCGGGTGCGGATCAGGCCAAGCGCCGTCTCCGCATCGGTCGCCCCGGCGAGTAGCTGGAGGCCTTCGGCGTAGACGGTGCCAAGGACGTCGAGCCCGCCGCGCTCCCAGTACTTGCCGATGCCGACGCCCTGCGCCGCCCAGTGCATGTACACCTCGGATGTGGCGACGTCGGCGAGCGCGATCGCGGTGACGAACTTGTCTGCGACCTCGACGCGCACCTCGAAGGATGCGTTGACGGGGTAGTTCGCGCCACCGGAGATCACGAAGGAGCTGCCGTAGGTGAGCGACCCGTGGTTGATGACGTTGCGTGCTGTCCACGCCGTCCCGCCACGAGGACGGGTGAATGCACGGATCGTCATCGTGTTGCGTTGGGTGCCGTTGATGAGTGACTGCACCGCGGCGGCCAGGTCGACGCGCAGGCTGGTGCCGTTCTCATCGAGCACGCCCGCTGCGGTGCAGCGCTTCACGGTCGCCGTGGTCACCAGGGGTGGCGCGTAGGCGAGGACGTTGATGTTCGCAGAGAACACACCCTTGCGGCCGCGCGAGTCGGTCGCCTCAGCGGTGACCTGTCGTGCACCCGCTGCGTTCAGTGCGATTGAGCCGCCGCTCGGAGAGGTCATGCCGTCGACGGAAAACGAGCGCTGCGTGATCGTCGAACCATGCACGCCCTGAGCGTTCACGGTCGCGCGGATCGACGACAGCCCCTGCACGTACGCACCGACAACGCTCGAAACGGTGGCATTGTCGTCGGCCGCGGTGATGTTCGGGATCGTCGGAACAACTTCTGCGCCCGCGTGCAATGTGAACGCGGTGTCCCTGGTTCCGATGACGGTTGAGCCGTTTTTCGTCACCACGCGGATGAACCCGCTGCCGGAGGTGCCGTTCGGGATCTGTTCGAGCATCGACAGGGGCGGCGTCCATGAGACCGACGCGCCGACAGCCGCGCCGATGGTGCCCGTGGCGGAGCCGAACTGCCAGGTGATGTCGTGCGTCCACGTATCGACTGCGCGGTTCGTCTGGACGGTAACGGCGGCTCCAGCGGTGAGGCTGGAGCCGCCTGTGAACGTCGCGACAGATGCGCGGGCGATCGATGGCAGTGCCATCACTGCATCGCCTTGCGTGTTCCCCAGGATCAAGTACCTGCCGACGACCGCCAAACCGATGCTCTTCGAGCCGTCTGCGTCGTGATCGATCTCGTAGTATCCCTGGCCGAGCAGCCACGGTCCCGCCCCGGTGAAGTCGAACTTCAGCCCAGTGGCACCGCCGCGCTTCGTACCGCCCGCCCAAAACTCCCATTCCGACGACGCGTCGTTGGAGAAGGACGGGGAGGTGCCGAGCTTGTCCACCCAAACCTGAAAGATCAGACCGGACTTGTTCGTGACCGTGTTCTGTGAATCGACCCACGTCTCCGCACGGAGCCGGAATGGCCGATTCGGGAAGCTGCTGCTGACGTTAGCCAAGTCGCCTCACCACCGTTCCAGTTCCGAATTGCTCGAGCTTGTGATTGGAGAGGACGACGGTTAGGCCGACGAACTCCGGCGCGACGAGACGATTCGCTTCAAGCCACGCGCGCGGAACACCGTCTTGAGTGATCTCGAAACGATCAGGCTTGATGTGCGACTGGAACGCGGAATCAGACCGCCCCATGTGGCCACCCTCGGCGTCCACGCGGAACCATGTCTGGATCATCGCGACCTCACCCGCTGTAGCGGCGTGCTGGCCTTGCAGTGTGCCGACCTGGCCCTGCACGGTGCTGACGCCTGCGTTCGCGGTCGCCGCATCCTGCGCGGCCTGTTGCGCCGTCTGCCCCGCGAGGCTCGCCGCATCCTGCGCCGCGGTGATCTGGGAGCCCTGCGCGCTCTGCGTGTTGATGATCGTCTGCACATACCCGTTCGACGCAAGCTCAAGGCCCGCGGCGAAGTTCGGTTCCACCCGATCAACGGAGAGAGTGCCTGCCCGGATCACGTTGCCTTCGAGCGAGTTCACTTCCACGTCGGGGCCGCTGATACCGGCCACGACGATCGAGGCGAGCTCGGACGGATCGCCGATGCGGCCGAGTGTGTCGACGGCGCGCAGCCGGACCCAAACCTGTGTGCCTTTCGGAGCTCGCAGCAGGAATCCGCCAGCCTCGCGAGTAATCGGCGGTCCCTTGCGTTCCCACACAGCCGAGCCTGTCGGTGTCGTCTCCGACTCAACAGACTCGACGATCACATGCTGGAACCCCGCACCAGGTGCCCCGGTAGTCAGCGTTCCCGACCACGCGCCGATGACGTTTCCTCCACCCGTGGTCAGCATCGCTGCTGTGGGAATCATCGTCGGCGCTGCAGGCGTCGCTGGTGTCACCAGGAGCTCGTCCGAGAAGTCCGACCACACGCCCAAGTCCGATTGAGCACGCACTCGCAGATGTCGCACAGCACCGGAATCCCATTGCTGCGACGCACCCGGCGTGCCCGTGACGAGCAACGTGACACCAGGATCAGCGTCGGTACCCTCCCACACCTCGTAGGCGACGATCGACACCAGCACGTCTTCGATGGACTGGGTGACTGCAACCCATGTGAACGCGACCGTCGCGATCGCTGACCCATCAGCCCGGAATGCCGCAACGTTGGACGTCACGGCTAGTCCCGTGGGGGACTTTGGGACGATGGACGCTGGAGAACCGGGGGTGACGGAGATCTCGTCGGAGAACTCCGACCAGGCACCGCCTCGGGACTGGGCGCGTACCTTCACCCGGCGGGTCTTTCCCGGCTCCCACAGGTCTGTGGTCGTGGTGAGTGCGTCCGTCTGAACGAAAGCACTCGACTGATCGGCCTCTGAGCGTGCCCACACCTCGTAGATCGAGACGTCCGCAAGAGTCCCATCCGTGGACTGGGCAACAGCATTCCATCCGAGCGTGACTACGGACGCTGCCGAGCCGTCTTCGCGCCAGTACGGCGCATCCGACGCATGAAGACCGGTCGGGGCACTAGGACGAGCGCCCTCCGGTGCCGGCGTGGCAGGAAACGCATCCCCACTACCGGAGATGATCTGCCCCATCGATGCTGCTGCCGTGCGCTGAGCGATCTTCGCGCTCAAGGAGAGGAGTTTGTCGCCGACGACCGCAGTGGCCGTGACCTTGCCCTTGTCATCTTTCGAGATGTCGAGCTTGATCACTCGGAGGGACAGCTTCGCGCTCCGCGAGCGAACAGTCACGGTGTCACCGACGTTGAAATCCGACCAAGGCACGGGCAGGCCCGGACGTGGCGACCAGGAGTACGACTGTTCGCGCTTCTTCGCCCGGCCCGCGATCATCGCGGGCTGTGCGTTGCGGGTCGCTTCGGCAACAGTTTCCACGCCTGACTGCGTCATCGTGGACCACAGGCGGCCGAACCGCATGTCCGCGCCCTCGTTGACCAGCCAAGCCCATTCGCCTGGAGAGTCGATCCGGATGGTGAGGTTAGTGAATACGTCATCGAACGTGGTCTTCGACGGCGCGCGATCGTAGCCGGGCCCGCCGAGCACGACACTCTCCGATAGGTCTGCGCCCGTTCCCGCGACGACTGCGCGGAGCTCTCCACCCTGCGTCCACCACTCGACGAACCCGGTCTGCGCCATGCCCTGCAGCACCCGAGTCATCGGGGTCAGCAGCTGATAGGCCCAGTCCTTCGCTTCCGGCCAAGCCTGCCCGTTCGAATCATGCGTGGACGTGAATGTGCTGGTGACCTGCGGTCCCCAGCCGTTGTTCTTCGCTTCGCTGATGAGAACGTTCAGGACATGGCCGGGAGACTTCGCTACCCACCGCCGCTGACCTTCAATCGTCTCGAACGACGACTGCACGTGCATGCGCGCCATGAGCCACGGGACGAACAGCTCACCCGTGAACGAGAAGATCTTCGCCGCGTCAGCATCATCGGCGTCGTCTTCCGCCGCGATGAACAGATCGTTTCGGGGAGCGACCCACTCGGCCCCGTCGACCGTGTACTGCACCTGTACCAGGAACGGAGACTCCGGCACCTCACCCGCCGCGATCTGGAACCGCAGAGCGGCGGTCCCAGACTCCGGGCCGGTCCAAGAGAGCGTCTTCGTTGGCAGGACGCGGCCGAGAACAAGGGCGTCGGACATCAGGCGGATACGCACGTCGAACACGGGCATTCCTCACTTTCGGATAGGGCGGGCACTGCCCGCGGAACGAAAGACGGGTCAGAGAAGTCGGCGCGCGCGTCCTCGAATTTCGATGGCGCCGCCCAAGCGTGTTCCGGTGGACACCGTCACCCTTGCTCCCCAGGTCGACGGATCGCCGACCGCCATGCGCGGCGTAATCTCAAATCGACCTCGGGGGCCACCGAAGTCGCACAGCCCGGAGCGCTCGACTCCGCCCTCCCAAACGTCGTCAGTAGAGACGAAGCACCGCCCACTGGCGGAGTCGAACCGAACCCACTCGGACGGCGATACATCGGGGAGACGCAACCAAGCCCCTGAGGAATCACTGACCTGGATGCCTGTGGCGCCCTTCACTCGAACGATTGCGTCCTGGACAGCTGCCGTCATCCCCGGGAACACCGGCATGACCACAGAAGCCGATGCGAGCGGCGCAGAGAAAGTGAGAATCTCCTTGGTCTGCCATGCTCCCTCCAGCACCCGCACGACAACAGAAACGTCGACGAGTTGCTCCGAGTTTCCGTAGCCCTCGACCGAGGATGACAGGAACCGAAAGGGTGCCTGCATCCCCGGCTCGAGCGGGGACTCGATCGTGCCTCCCGAGGCGAACAGCGCGACGATGGCCTCTCGTTGAGACCGTGCTGCCTGCACTACAAGAAGCATCGTGTTCGAGCCGCGGTCGCCGGGCGATCCGGCAGATACTCCGTCTCTGCCGGCTTCGGAAGATCCAGTGAACGAGACCTCAAAGCCGCTGAGCGGCTTCGATTTCCCCCGAAACGACCACCCCAGCGCAGGGTTATCGAGCGGTACGCCGTTCACTACGTAGCTCATAGGCCAGCCCCTCTCATTTCACTGTCCTCGAACCGAGTTCGCACTGGGTCGGTGTGGATCGGATTGATCTCCGTGAAGGAATAGTTCGGCCGACCGAGCTCCTCCCGGAGGAACCGGATCTCAGCGATGAGCGCCTCGAAACCGGCGGCGCTCTGACCGCTAGGGCCCGCAGTCCCGGAGGCCACACGCACTAGAGGATCGCCGCCGTCCCGGATGGGGTAGATTGGCCCACCCTCAGCGCGGCCAGGGAACATCCCCGCCAGGCCGCCTATCCCTCCGTTGAGGAGAGCCTGACGGATCCGGAAGATGCCCTCGTGGCCACCGGCTGCGGCGACTTCGCGGGCCGTGAGCACATGCTCGTCGTTGGACAGCCGGAACAGACCAGCGGTGTCAGACGTGCCCGTTCCTGGGCCCTTGACCGGCCCACCCGTCGCCATGCCCGGAGTGAGCGTCCTGTTCCCCACCTTCACCTCACCGGAGGTGGTGACACGGATTGTCGCCGACCGGTCGCGCGCAAGGCGCGTCAGGGCGGCTTCAACCGACTCGACGCCAGAGGCCGAGACCTTCACACGCCCGTCGGGCAGCGTCGTGATCGTGAATCCCATGGCTTCGAGCTGCTGGCGTAGCGTCGCGATCGTCGATGCGTCGTCCACGATGAACGAACCATCCGGGGTTTCCAAGACCTGCTGAGCGAGCAGGATCAGCTGCTGCTTCTGCGTGTCGATCGTGCCATCGTCCGTCATCAAGAAGGAGACGACCGAGGGCGTGTCCATCATGGTCCGCACGAGACCGTTGACCTGCTCGTCGGACAGCCCGGACTGGGTCGCGATTTCGCGGAGCTTGTCGATGTACGGCTGAGCCGCAGCGACTCCCGCATCCATCGCGCCCGCTGCGTCGCCGTTCTTCTTGGCGAAGTCGACGGCCTGGGTGATCGCGGTGAGCATCTCGTCGTTCAGGCTCGACACCTGGTCGTGCAGGTTGACGCCTGCACGGGTGGTGGTGTCGATTTGACCGGCCGAGTTGATGAGCGTGCTGGCGAGCTTGTTGCCGTTCTCGTCGGTCTGCGCGAAGGCGTCCGCGAGGTTGAGAGCCTGCTCGTTCAGATCCCGAGTGAGCTCGGCCTGGGTTTTCGTCCCGCCGTTGAGCTCGTCGAGAGCCTGCTTGAGAGCGTTCAGCCGCTCCGTGGCGTCACGGGTGACGTCGCGCGCGATCGTGAGAGCCTCGTTCAGACGCCCGTTCGAGCGCTCAGCGTCGGTCATCGCGGCGGCGGCCGCCTGCATTCGCTCGTTGTACTCGGCCTGGATCTGAGCGGCCATCTCGACCGCTTCGCGCTGCTCCACGATCGATCCCTTGAGCAGGCTCGCGGCCTCCGCTTCGGAGGTCATGCGCTCCTTGAGGCCCGTCGTGCCGCTCGTCTCTTCCGTCTTCGCCCGGTACTTGTCGAGCGAGTCCAGGAGAGCCTGGTACGCGGGACCACCGTCGCGGATTGCGTCAGACACGGTGCCGGAGGTCTCGCCGAACCGCAGCATCGCCTTCTCAGCGCCGCCGACCTTGTCGATCCAGTCCTTCGCTCGCTGGTCACCGCTCGACGAAAACAGGTTGATCTCGATGTCGCTGAATCCGTCGATGGCCTCACGGATCTTGTCGGTCGTCGCCGCAGTGGTCTCGCCAGCCTCGGTGAGCGTCTCGCGGTAGGCCTGGATGCGATCCTTGGTCTTCTGCGCCGCAGCCGCCTGTGCCGTCAGCGTCGCCGTGAGGATGGCGGCGGCTGTCGAGACACCCAGGATGATCAGGCCCACTGGGTTCGAGATGAACGCGGCCTTGAGGCTGTTCCCGAGACCCGTCGCTGCGACACCGGCAACGCCGAACGTGCCCGCCATCCGGGATGTGTTCCCCTCCATGCCAGCGAGGGCGGCTTGCACGGCTGCCTGCTCGCCGATGCGGCGGACGCCGTCGACGAAGCTCTGGATCGCGGGCGCACCGCTCCGAAGTGCGGTGAAGACGGCGATGCCGGCCGCCGCGGTGGCGAGCATCGGAGCAGGGATCTCGCTGATGATGTCAACGAGAGGCGCCGCGACCGACGTGACCGCGCGGATGCCCGTCGCGACGACAGGGAGCGCGATGCTCAGCGTGCCAGACAGCGTCGAGGCGAGCTGCGTCCCGACTGGGATGAGCGGCTTGAGCTCGCCCAGCAGGTTGCCGAGCTCGGCGCGCAGCTGAGGCGATGCCAGCGCGGCGGCCGCGATGGCACCACCCAGCGGACCGAACGCAGGAACGAACCGACCGACCACAGGGATCGAGGCGAGCAGCTGCGAGTTCACACCCAGCACAGCGCCCGCGAGAGCCGCCAGGCCGGGGGCATGGTTCGCCATGGAATCGAGACCACGCTCGAGGCGAGACGAGTCCCACGCCTTCACCTGCACGCCCGCGGCGTCGAGCATCTCGGTGATACCGGCGAAGGCCGGCATCGCGCGGGAAACGAGCATCGACACCACGGGGGCCGTGTGCTTCTCGACCGCACGCATGACGTCGGCGACCTGGTTTCCCCAGGTGACCGCGAGGCCCCCGCCGTTCTTCGACACGAACGGCTCAGCCAGTGCGGCGCCGATGTCGCGGGAGGCAGCGGCGATCCGGTCCTTCGTCCCAGCGAACGTCTCCTTGACGTTGCTCGCGGCTCCAGCGAACTTCGTGTTCATCTGCGCCACGAGCACGTCGACAGCCTCGCCGGCGTCGAGCGTGCCCTTCGTCACGGCTTCGCGGATCTCGGCGGCGCTCTTGCCGAAGCCAGCGCCGAGGAGAGTGGCGGCATCGAGGCCACGCTCGCCGAGCATGTTGAAGTCCTCTGCCGTGAGCTTCCCGGAGGATCGGATCTTCGCGAGAATGGACACGATCGCGCTGATCTGGTCGTTGTTGCCGCCGACGGCCGCGACGGAGTTCTGCACCGCGTCGAGAATCGGGATGACTTTCTCGGCCTCGAACCCGAATCCGATCAGCTGCTGCTGCGCGGAGATGAAGACGGACTTCGAGAACGGGCTATTCCGCGCGAACGCGTCGAGCTTGTCCATCTGCGCGTTCGCAGCCTCTGCGCCGCCCATGAGGGTGCGCATCGCCGCGCGGGACGTCTGCTGCAGCTGGTTGTACGCGACACCGGTGGAGAACAGCTTCGTGACGAACACCGCGGCCGCGGCGGACGCGACGCCGATACCGACAGCGGTGCCACGGAACGCGGCCTCGGCAGTCTTCCCCAGCTTCGATGCGACGGAGTCCGTGTCGTTCAGCTTCCCGCGGACCCGATCGAGGTCGCGGGAGACGGAGTCCACACCGCCGAGCTGGATCGTGGCGACGAGATCAGCTGCGCTGAACGACATCTGTCACCTCACTTCTGCAGGGCTCTCGCGAGCCGTGTGTCTGGGTTGTCGAGGAGCGCGATGATGTGCGCCCTCAGCCACCGCCATGGGCGGTCGATGGCGTCGAGGTCATAGGCGTCGATGTCGAAGTACTCGCGCAGGTCAGGAAGCGTCCACCGGTCCCACTCGGTGAAGACCGTCCGCCAGACCTTCGACTGTGGGATGCCCTTCGCCGCGGCGGCCTCGGGCTTCGCGCTGGCAGCCTGAATCAGCTCTTGGAACCATCCGGGGTACTCGTATCGCTCGTAGCGACCGGTGCGGGGGTCTCGTCGGCCGCGTCCGAACTGAGCAATGTCGTCAACTGTGCGAAAGCTGTCGAGAGCCCGTTGCGCTGCATCAGCGTCGAGAGCGCTTTTGGGTAGCCACCGAGCGCTTCGTTCAGCACGGTGTTGACGAGGTCGATGCCGCCGCCCTGGACGTTCCAGAAGAAGGCGGCGTTGATCACAGCCTCGGACTCCGACCAGCGGAGGTCTCCGTCGATGATGGGCCAGTTCTCCTCGCCGACAGCGAGCTTGCCCATGAACGTGACGTCACGCTCGGGATCCTCGGACTGGCCGAAGGCGACTCCAGCGTGCAGCGCCTGCAACGCGGCTCCCTGCGTGGCGGGGATCGGCTTGACGATGATGCGGATCAGGTCGTCGGTGTCGGCTTCGTCGCCGAGGTCGATGAAGAGCTTGCGGCCGCGCTCGTACGCCTTGATGGTCATGGGGTCTCCTTGAGTGAGTGGTTCGAGAGTGAGTGAGCGGGGGAGCGCGGGGCCGCCGTCGGAGGCGGCCCCGCGCGAGGGATCAGCCGTTGCCGGCGGGCACGTTGACCGGGTTGGTGATCGGGAGGATCTGGCCAGCGGCGGAGAACGTGAACGCGTCCCAGCCGGGGCCCTGCGCGCCGTTCTCGGGGCGAGCGTCGCGCGAGACGAGGAACAGGCCCTCGTAGGCGTCGGACGCGCCGAGAGCGTCGTACCAGCGGAGGTAGACGAGGTTGTCCTGACCGGTCTTGTCGGAGGCGTTCTTGAGGATCAGCCACTCCGGCTGGAACTCGCCGGTGTTGTCGCGGATCTTCAGGATGTTGAACGCGGCCGTCGGTGCGGACCCGACCTTCGTCTGGGCCTGCTGGCCCTTGTTGGCGTAGGTCGTGATGTCCTGCAGCTGCGCGGGGAACTGCGGGTTGAACTGGTTGATGTCCGGGATGTTGACGAACTGCTTCTCGGCGGGGCCGACCGGGACGGTGGCGACGTCGACGATGTACTCGTAGGACTGGGCGACGGAGCCAACGGTGGGCACCACGTCATCGAATGCGGTCATGGGATTTCCTTTCCAGGAATGACGAGAGCCCCCGCGGGGTGCGGAGGCTCGAGGGGTGGTGCCGCGCCTGGCGGCTATCCCGCGGGCGGGACGAGGGGGAGGCCTGCGAGACCGGTCAGCTTCCAGTTCGTGGTGAACTCGTAGCCCGATCGCGCTTGCCGAGACGGGCCGAGCTCGCCGAACGAGACGTACTCGCCGGTGGCTCGGATGTCGCCGAGGCCGAGGGTCTTCCGGTCGATCAGATCGTGGAGACGGTCGAAGTACTCCACCCCGGCGAGCGGGTGCCCGGTCAGGCGGTACTTGATCTGCACGCGCGTCTCTGCGAGCCTCCGCGTCGCTGTCGGGGATAGCCCGACACCGCCGGGGAGGTAGAGGAACAGTCCGACGATCTCGACCGGCTGTTCCGGGAAGCGGCCGACGACAATGCCGCGGTCTGTGGCGGCGTACACACCGTCGTCGCGGTAGACGCCCATGCTTTGGGAGGCCAGCAGTCGGGCGATGCCTTCGAGAAGGCCAGCGTGAAAGCTCATCCGACCTCCCGCTTGATCTCCATGGCGACGACGCCCATGAGCTGCGCCTTCATCTCCTCGGCGGGCCGTTCGAGGAACTTCGCCTGCGCGCCGGGATTGTGATCGGTGCGGAAGTCCATGTCGAGGCCTTCATGCGCGGCCACGCCGTAGTTGAAGCCGTCCTCGGACGTTGCGCTGAAGCTCACCGCGGACTCCAGCTCCTGCGGGGTCGCGTCGTGGGCGGTGCCGGACTGGGACAGGTCGCCGCTGTCGAACGGGACGCGCGTCTGCGACTCGGCGAGTAGCGCGCGGGCCGCTCGGTTTAGCCCGCGCGCTCCGCCGACACGGACTCGCTGGAGGGCTTCGTCTCCGTGCCAGTTGACGACCATTTGCGATCACTCCAATGCGATCTCGACGAACTGGGGAAGGCCCGGCCACTCGGCGAGAGCGACGACGACGGCCGTCGCCTCGCGTTCGTTCGACCGTCCGCGCCAGATCGTGACGATGGAGCCGAGAGGCATGAGGTGCTCGCGGTCGAGCGCGATCCGCGCCGTCGACATGAATTGCCGACCATCCGCGGTGCGGATGAGCTTCTGCTTGTCGTCGATCGCAGCGCGAGTCGGCACGACCTCGGGGCCGTGCTTCTCCTCGTAGACGCTCTCGCCGAGCTTCGGTCGGTACGCGACGAGCCCGCCATGCGGGAGCATCCGCTTCGGCAGGCGTCTCATCGGTAGCCCACTCCCCAGGCGATGCCGGGGCAGCCGCGCAGGATCATCTCGACGGTCGGAGCGTCGAGGGCATCCTGCTTTGCGCGGGCGTCACTCGTGCCACCGCCGCCGGGCAGACTGACAGACAGGATTGATCCGCCACCGTTCTGCGCGCCGGCGCCGGTGGTGTCACCGGTCTCGGCCCAGAACGCGAGCTGCGCGAGCGTCGCGTCCTTGATCGCGGTAGCGACACCGTCGTCGGTGGGGCGGCCGTCCTCGTTGACAGCGAAGCGCGCCGTGCGGAGGGCATCGCGGATCCGATAGGACGCGTTGCGGATCGAGAACGCCACGTCCTCCAGCTCGGCGGCCACCGACTCGGGCACGTCGGAGGCTTCAGCGTACGGGAACCACACGGTCACTCCTCGCGGGTGAACGCCTGCAGGAAGGCGTTGAGGATCTCGGGCTTGCGCGCCTTTGACGGAAGGTCGATGCCCTCGGTCTCCGCGAGATCACGCAGCTCCTCGACGGTCAGGTCGGTGAGCAGCCTGTCGCCGACCTGCATGGTCTCGATGGTCAGATCGCGATGGCTGGGGGAGGCGGACTCGGCGTCACCGAAGATGGCGCCGGTGATCTCCAGAAAGCGGCGGGTGTTGCTGCCAATGCTCTCGACCGTGGCGATGCCGTCGGTGAACTCGATACCGGCGAGGATGCGCTGCGAAGCGAGGTGCTCGGGCAGGCGGATGATGAGGCTCATGGTGTGCTGATCTCCTTCGAGTCGTGAGCGGGGAGCCGCACCGGATGATGCGTCTCCCCGCTCGTGCGGTCAGGCCTTCGCCCAGCCCGCGTTGATGACGGCGGTGCGGATCTTCTCGCGGCCCGCGCCGTCCTCGACCTTCACGCCGTGCTTCTCGGCGTAGTCGGCCCAGTCCTCGCCGCGGGCGTTCCCTGCGGGCGCGAACTTCTCGATGTACGCGGCGACGATGTCGTCACGTCCGGCGTCGTCGGCGACGTCGAGGCCGATCGAGTCGTGCTTCGCGTACGCGAGCCACTCCTCGTTGGAGCCGTTGAGGCCGGGGCGCTCGGGCTGGTCGTCGCCGTCGTTGCTCCCGACGGCGTTGCCTTCGGCGGAACCATCGCTGGACCCGCCGCCGCCCGCTCCGGTGTCGCCGGTGGGCTCACCGTTCGCATTCGCGGCGGCATCCTCGGCGGCCTTGCGCTGCGCCTCTTCGGCGCTGAGCGTGTCGGCCGGGTTCGCGATGCCGGCGGTCGCCGATGTGAGCGGCGGGGTGCCATCGGTGACGGTGTCCGTGTTGACCTCGCCAGCGACGGGGCCCGGGCTCTGCGGGACGAGGCCCTGCGGCTCGGTGCTGACCGGACTGTCGTCGCGCTCCCAGCGGGAGAGCGCGTCCAGGTCGGCGCGGGGCTCGTCGCTGACGATGACCTGGCCGTCCTCGAGGGACGTGTACTTGGGGGACATGCTGATCTCCGTTTCTCTCGGGCGACCGAAGGGTGGACGGCCCGGAGGCCGTCCACCCGATCGGTCAGGCCTTGTTCGGGCCCTTGAGCAGGACGGCGCGGTTCGCGTCGAGCAGCTTCACTCCGTAGAGGAAGTCGACCGACACGACCGTCTGCTTGTACTTGATGTCCCAGCCGTACGCGACGCGCACGGACAGACCGCGGTAGCTCTGCACAGCGACCTGGCCCTGGTTGGCACCCGAGGGCACCTCCAGCGGCGCGGACGCGAGCGCCAGAGCCGAGCGGTGGAACGCCAAGCCGACCTCGGTGGTCGGCTGGCCGACCGCGGGGTTGCTGGCCGGCTGGCCGACCAGGCCCGTCTGGAAGGCGTCGAAGCCGAACAGGTTGCGGCCGATCGAGCCCTCGCGGAGCGCTTCGGTCGAACCGGACTTGTTCGCCGTCTTCAGCAGCTCGGTGTTGAGCCACTTCGACGCCATGGTGGGGCCGACGACCGCGTAACGGTCGCGCTGCGGGACGCTCCGGAGGTCGAGCTGACGCTTGGCCTCGATGAGCACCTCCGGCTTGTCCCACGTCTGACCGTCGGCGACTGCGTCGGCGTGGGTGCCCGCGACCTGGGTGACCTGGTCACGCAGGCTGAGGACCGCGAGGTCGACGTGCTGAGCGATGGCCTCCAACGCCGGCGAGAGGAGCTGCTGATCGAAGTCCTCGATCTTCAGGCTCATGTCCTCGTCGGTGACCGCGAAGGACACGTCGGCGATGTTGTCGAGCTTCACGGGGACGGAGCCCTCGGTCGCGTCCTGGAGCTGGATGCCCTGGGCGCGGTCGAACTTCTGCGCCGTGAACGTCGCAGGCTTGCGGATGTTGATGGTGTCACCCTGCTTGCGGGTCGCGAGCTCGGTGCCGTAGTCCGTGTAGACCAGCGGCCCGAGGAACGTCGACTCGTAGAGGGTGGCGAGCGCCTGCTGAGCGATCGCGGTGGTGCTGAGGAGGGTGTTTGCCATGGTGGTGGCCCTTTCTGCCTACGACTCGACGCCGCGGCGGTTCTGACGCTCCTTGCGGATGTCGTCGATGGACTTCTCGCCGGCGGGTGCGCCGCCAGCGGGTGCAGGGTCTCCGTCACTGGACTTGGGGGCCACCTGGGCCTTCCGGTAACGGGCATGCGACTCGACGGTCGACTTGACCAGCGCCTCCACCTGGGCGGCGTGGTCATCTGCAGTCGGGTCGAGTTCCTTGAGCTTCTTCTTGAAGCTCTCGGAGTCTGTGAGGGCGTCGACGTCGCCGCCGAAGCGGTCGGCGTGACGCAGGATCGCGTTCTCGATGCGCAGCGCCTGGGTCTCAGCCTGCGACGCCGTGAGCGACTGGTCCTTGTCCTGGAGAGCCTGCGTGAGGCCGTCCACCGTCGGCGGCTCGTCGTCGGTCACGAGACCGAGCGCCTTGCCGACCTTCTGGACGAAGTCCTTCTGCGCCTGCTCGGCGGCAGCGCGCGCCTTCTGCGCTTCGCTGCGATAGCCCGCGGCTTCCTTGTTCGCCTTCGTCAGCGAGTTGCGCGCCCACTCGGGGAGCTCGTCGATGTTCTCGTTCGGGTCCGCGGGGTCGGCAGCGGGCGCAGTCGGCGCAGCGGGCGGACCCGGCACGGGCGGCGCTGGAGTCGGGGCGGGTGCGGCCGGCGCGGGAGTGGGCGTCGGCTCTGCGGGCTCGGGTGCGGGTGCATCGGGCATTGTGGATCTCCTTCCCGGCGCCTGGCCGGATTCGGTGGACCGCGCCGACATGACGCGGGGTCTGGATGTGCGCAGCGGGGCGCGGTAGAATGGCGGGTAGAAGGCGGCAGGCAGTTCACTTTTCGGACAGCCCAGCCGCCTTCTCTGTTGCCCGGGATCAGCGCATGAGCCGGGTCACGGTGCCGTCCTTCGCGATGTGGATCATCGACGTGAACCACGGGAAAGACGCGAATCGTCGGCGCATCTCATCGAGCACCATGGCGTCGTCCAGTCGAGTGCGGGCCGTGTCGATGACCACGCGACGAGCGCCCTGCTCCTTCGCACGGTGTAGCTGGTTCGAGATCGTGCTCTTCCCGATGCCCTGGGGGCTCTTGAACTCCCACAGCTGGCTGTCGACAGTCGCGTCGATGTTCTTGACGCCCTGCCCGGTCTGGATCGTGCGGAACCGGACCCTGAGACCGACGTCGGCGAGCCTGTTCGCCGTGGCGAGCTCGTGACCCTGCAGGGCCAGGCCCTCGGGGATATGCGGGGCGACCCTCGACGCGGCAGATACCGGTCGGAGGATGCGCTCCGCAGAGCTCGCCGAGCCGTGGCGGCCGTCAGCGAATCGGACCTGAGCGCGCTCGTAGCGGCGGCGCTGACCAGTCGCGGAGACATGCGCACGGGTCTCCGCCTGGATAGTGAGGACCCGGCTCTGCTGCCGCTTCGCCTTCGCGGTGTCGCCGGCGGCCGTCGCAATCTCCAGCTTCCGCTTCGCGTCGCGCTCGCGGACCTCCAGCTCGCGGAGGCGGTCGCGCGCGGCGTGCGCGGCCGGGTCGTACGCGGGGGCCGACACGGAAACCGAGAATCCGGGCAGGTACTCGACCAGCACACAGGTGCAGTTCGGGTGCTTCGCCCCAGACGCACGCCAGTCGGCGAGCGTGCCCGCAACGTCGACGGTGATGGTCCGGTCCTCGTACGAGTGGAGTACTTCGCGTGGCCCTGCCGTGCCGGTGCTCGCGATGATCTTCCCGAACCACGGTGCGCAGTGGTCGCACGCGTTCCGACCGCCGAGCACCGTGAACAGGTCGATGCCAACCTGCGCGGCGCGGAATACCTTCGCGTCGTCGTACGCACGGGTGACGGCCGTCCGGGTCGCCATCTCCGAGTACGTGCCGATGCGCCAGTTACGGCCGGCGATGTCGGTGAACCCAGTGACGCCCCGCTCGAGGAACTCCTGCAGCGCTGCCTTCCGCGCCACGGCCGTCGGTATGCCGAGCGGCACCTGGCCGGCGTGGTTCGCGATGACCTGCTGGAAGACGTCGCCGCCGACCACGAACTGGCCCATCGCGTCTCGCGGGTAGCGCAGGATCCTCGCGCGCATGTCCTCGAAGGCGTTGCCGAGATCGTAGGCGACGAGCGCCGCGGCGAGGGCCTGCTGCGTGGAAACGCCAGCGAGCGGCGGTATCGACGGCAGCTGCACGACGGATGCCGCGCCCTCGCGCGCCGCGCGAGCGACGATGTCCCCGGCGAGGTCGCGAGTGATTCCCTCCGTCAGCGCGGCGGCGATGCCTTCGAGCTCGCGCACGATGGCCAGGCGCTCAGCCAGGTCGGGCATGTCCGGGAGGTCGCGGATCAGGCGGCGGGCGATTGCTGCGAGTAGCCGAGTCTCGGCGTCCGCGAAGGTGCCCGCCACCTGAGCAGCGATCCGGTACACGAGCTGCTGATAGTCGTCATGCTCGGGGGCGAACCCAGCCATCACGCACCTCCCGCGTAGTTGACGGGTGGTTGACGCGAGGCGCTGACGTGCCGCGGTTCCCGCGTGATCTCGGGCTTCTGGTTGTTGATCGGTATCTGATTCACACGGCCTCTATGCGCCGTCGTCGGGAGTCTCGCCCGCCGCCTCCCGCGCCATCCGGTCCCGCAACTTCTCGATGTCCTCGGGCGTCGGCTGCGTGTCGTCGTCCACCGTCCCGACCTTCGTCGGATCGGCGGCCTCTCCGATACCGAACTCCTCGCGGATCCGCTTCACCTCGCCGTTGACGGTCTCGCCGTCCCACTCCGGGTGCTGCATGCGGACTCGCGTCTCGACGGACGCGGACTGTGCGGCGTAGAGCATCTGGTTCGTGCGGGCCATCGACTCCTGATCGGCCTGCGCTTCCGCGGGGAAGCGGAACTCCGGCTCCTCCTGGGGGCTCTGGCCGTCATACACGATCGAGTCCAGCTGAAGCCACGTGAGGAAGAACGGCGAGAGCGTCTTCCAGTAGTTGATCTTCTTGTCTCGGGTGCGCTCGGAGAGGCGGTCGTCGGACTTGATCTCCGTAGCGGTGCGCATGCCGGCGTCGGAGCCGCCGATGCTGCCCGGGGTCCACCCTGCGGAGCGCATCGCCTGGTCACGCAGCTCCTTGACGGTGGCGGCGTGCTCCTCGACACGGATCTCGAACTGGTGGGCGTGGAAACCGAAGTCCTGCCCGCCGGGGCCCGTGAGCGCGTTCATGCCCTCGTATACCTCGCGGTCGAAGTCGAACGACGCGCCGCCGCCGAACCCGCCGCCTTCGAGGTATTGCTTCGCGACGACGATGCGGGCCTTCGCGATGCGGATGTCCCGCATCCACGACGACCAGACCTCGTCGACGGCGTCGAACAGCTGGACGATGTCGGCGTAGTCGGAGATCCCGAGCTGCGAGAGGCGCGGCTCCTTCCGGAACAGCTTGTTCGGGCGCATGTTCGGGACGTAGGCGGCGGTGAGGCCCTTGACCTGCGTGAGGATCTGACTGTTCGCGTTGACCACGGCCGGGATGCCGTTGGCGGGGTCGCCGGCGAGCCACGCGGTCTCGGGGCGCTCGGACAGCGGCTGGCGGGTGCCGAGCTTGTCCTCGGTGCCCTCGTACAGGCCGTGCTCGATCGAACCGGCGGCGTGGTGTTCCAGGTGACGCCAGACATTGCCCTTCTCCCGGGACAGCTCGGTCCAGAACGTGACCTCGTGCAGCTGACCGAACCGGAAGGTCGGGATCGCCGCGTCGGCGTAGACCGCCTCGGCTCGCACGGTGGTCAGGCGCTCTTTGTTCCATACGAGGCGGAGGAACGTGCCGCCGAGAGCCGACGCGATCTCGCCGGACTCCAGCAGCAGCGAATGAAACGAGGACGTGTTGATGACCTTCTCGGCGCGGTCCTGCATCGTGTCGCGGGGCGTGTTCCCGTCCTTCGACCGTTCGCCGGGAAGTACCACGCGCGGCGCCTCGGAGAATAGGTAGTCGGCGGAGAGCGTCGCGATGTCGGCGGCGAGAGGGATGTGCAGCCGCGAGCGTGTCTCGGCGGTCGCCTGTGGCTTGCCGAGCCATGCGCGCGCGCCGGCGCCGAGGATGCCGCCGTTGTACTGCGCCGGGTGCGAGATCGGGCGGTCGCGGTAGATGGACGCGAGTGCGGCGATGTTGCCGGTGTACCAGCCGTCGAACACTTCGAGGAGGTCGAAGTAGGGAGAGAACTCCTTCGGCGGCCAGGTCACGTTCCCAGTGGGCAGCGGCATGGTGGCTCCCTTCCGGGGATGCTGTGGCGTGAGGGTGTGGAGGGGCGCAGGTCATCCACGCCCGGTTGGGACGGGCGCTGCGGTAGCGGGAGCCTTCGCGGTTCTCGATGCGCGTTGACGCCCCTCCAGGCATGGGGGAGGGCGCGAGGTCTGGGCCTCGCGCCCTCGGGTGCGCTCTTCTCGTCTTCTCGGGCGACGCGTGCCCTCAACTCAGGGACGGAGGACCCCCTGGACGTCTATGCGAAGCGGTGCAGCAGGTACGCGCCGAGACCGGCCGTCGCACTGACGGGCTGCTCGGACGGAGAGACGACAGCGCGGCCAGCTTCCCCCGACTGCTCGAGCTCGGCGTTCGTCCACTCCACACCGACCGCCCACGCGACCACGAACGGGTCCTCATCGGGGCGGATCAGGCGGAGGTACTCGGAGATCGCCCGGCCGACGGCGTCGCGAGCGGCGACGACATCGGGCGCGAGGTACTCGTACGGCCGTTCACCGTCGCTCACGAGCGCTGTTCTGTCCACGGCAGCCGGAGGCCGTCGCCTGCGCGGCGGGGCACGTAGTGCACGTGCAGGTGGCGGACGGTCTGCGATGCCTCCGGCCCGGCGTTCACGATGAGGTTGAAGTCCTCGCCCTGCTGCGCCGCCCACCAGGCGGCCCACTCGAAGACAGCGCCGGTCGCCGCGGGAGCTTCCGCTGCGTCCTCGTAGTGGAAGGCGGGGATGAACAGACGGTGGCGGGGCGTGACGGGGTTGAGGGGTTCGAAGTGGTAGACCCCGGACGAACCGAGCTGCTCGATGCCCGTCCCCTTGGTGACGTGCTCCATGACCAGCACGCAGAACGGGCATCCCGCCTCGGCGGCGACAGCGGTCGCGGCGCTCACGGCCGGCCCCCGTAGTCGATGCCTGTCACCGCGAGCGGGGCATCGCGCAGCGCACCTTGGAGCGCGCGCACCCAGGCTTCGGCGGTGGTGCTCGCCCAGTCGACGCCGGACGGCTGATCCTTCACGTAGGCGAGGGTCACATGCGCCCGGTAGCCGGGGAACGTGTTGATGTGCGGGAGGTACGACAGGCGAGCGTGCGCCTTGGCGAGCTCGGGCGTGATCACCAGGTGCGCAACGATGCACTTGTACGGCTCATCGGGGTAGGGCGAGTCGAAGATGCCGACGTGGTCGACCTTCACCGATGCGAGTTCGACGTCGGCGAGGAGCGCGTCGACGTGCTCGCGCCACACGGGCCCGGGCTGCATGAGCCCGTAGAGCAGGGTCGCGTGCGCGCCGGTCTCGGCGACTGCGCCGTCGATCCAGAAGCGCTCCGCCAGGTTCGGCGAGGTGTAGAGGTCACGTTCTGGGGCCAGGCCCGCGTCACGCGCGTAGTCGGTGACCGCGATGTGCTCGACCTCGGCCATGATGCAGCCGAGGTCGCTGATCTTGATGCCGAGCGCGGCGTGCACGTCGGGGAACAGGTGGACGGACTCGCTCATCGGCCGACTCCCTTCAGCGCGATGCAAAGCGCCGGATCCTGCGCGAATGCGCACCCGACGTCGCCACCGGTGATCACGAGGCGGATGCCGAACACGACAGCGCAGATCGCGAGGAAGATGAAGGCGACGATCACCCAGGCGAACACGGTGGCAACGGCGTCGAACTTCCGGCTGGCCATCACGCGTCCTTCCCGTATGCGACGTCGCGCGCGCGGCGCAGCGCGGAGATGGCGAGGTTCGTCTCTCGGCGGTCGAGCACGTCGGAGGTGACGCGGAAGGTGCACGCCTCGGTGTCGAGCGCGCCGATGTCGGCGTACTTGCGAGCCTCAGCCTGCGCCTGAGCTTCCGCGGAGGCGAGCATCGACCGGAGGTCAGCGACGGACACCTCGATGCCGAGCTGTACCCAGCCGATGTCGTGCTGGACGCCAAGCGCGCCGGATCCGCCGGTGCGGTTCCACTCGATGTGGAGGTTCTTCCGGGCGATCTCCTGGTGGACGATCGCCTCGGGGGCGTCGTCGGAGTCGCTGATCGTCGGCGCCGCGACGGATTGCGCCACGATGCGGTTGTGGGTGATCTGTTCTCTGGGCATGGTCGCCCTTCCTATGAGAGCCCCGTCACGGGGCCTACCCGGCGTCGCGCCGGGAAGTCGTGAGTAGCCGGTACCTTTGGGGCACTAGTGAAAGGGGGGCGCCATGCAGCCCACTAAGCAGCACCGAGAGACGGCCTCTGACCTGGATCGGAAGTTCCGCAGGGGTGCGTACGTCGGGATACTCGTCAGCGAGAGCGATAAGGACGCGCACGCACTCTGGTATGGGCGTGTGCTCACCGCACTGACCATCACGGCCGCCGGCGAAGAGATCATCTGGGCGCAGATGCAGGTTCGGGATGAGGGCGGGGGCGAAGTGTTCTTCACTGTCCTCACCGCCCAGGCGGTGCTCCTTGGGCACGCCACCGGCGTCAAGGAGGGCACTCCGAAGATCGACGACGTACGAGCGATCGGTCGAAACGCCCTTGCCCTGGTCGAAGTGAAGGCCGATGTCGAGATCGACGGGAATGGCGCGTCCGCGCACGCTTGGCCCGGCAACGTCCAGGTCGTCGCCGAGTACCGCGTGCCGAAACCGCAGGGCAAGCAACTCGTCTTCTTCGGGGCCTACGAGACGCAGAGCGACCAGGAGAACGAATCTCCGGTGCTCGGCCTGCTGGCCGAGTTGCAGAAGGACCTGAACTCCTGAGGCGGGTGGGACGGCGCTATTCTGAGCGCATGCGCCGTCTCATCGTCCCCGCTGCTCTGATCGCTGTCCTCGCCGTTACCGGATGCTCGGCATCCTCGGACCCGGAGCCGACGCCGACGGAGAGCACCACGGCCACCGTCGAGATGGACACGCCCTCCCCGACGCCGACGATCGACGCCGCAGCGCTCGAGCAGGGCTTCCTCGACACGCTCCGTCAGGAGACGGGCCCGGACCTGATCAGCTACACCGATGAGGGGCTGCTCGAAGTCGGGAAGTCCGTGTGCCAGTCGCTCAAGTCGGACATCGGTCCGGCGAGCATCGAGACGGCGCTCACTGACAGCGGCTTCACGAAGGACGCCGCCGTGAACGTCATCTCCGGCGCCGGCGTGCTGCTCTGCAGCGACCAGGCATCGAAGGTGCTCACGGGCTGGTAGCCATCACGCGGCCAGGCTCCAGTTCAGCGCCGGCCGCCACATCGACTCGGTCGTCGCGATGACGTACCTGCCGCCGTCGAGCGAGTGGTCGTTGACCTTCACCGGCTCGTCGTGGCCCTTGAGTGCGGATTTTGTGTCCCAGCTGTAGCCGGGCGTCTCCGCGATCCATCCAGGGCACCGATCGGTTACGACGAGTTGCCGTTCGGCCATGAGCGACGCGACGGTGCTGATGCCGTACGAGACGTTGTTCAGACCGCCCGACGTCGGGATGTCGAGGAGGTTGAGCTCGCGCTGGAAGTGCAGTGCAGCGGGGTCCACGATGACGAACTCGGGGCGGAGCGCGGACTCGTACGGCAGGTGGTCCTTGTTCAGCCAATCGCGGAACAGCCCCGCCTGCTGCGACGGTGACAGGAACGCCGCCTCGCTCTTGCGAGAGTCGTGACGCCACTCGTCGATGAGCCACAGCCGGGAGCCGTAGCGGCCGTTGACCTGCTTCTCCTTCGAGAGGCCGAGGAGGAGACCGGTCGACGGGTTGTTCGTGCCGAAGTCGACGCCCACACCCAGGAGACGGTGCATCGACGGCAGCGACTCCCACGGCTTCACGTGCACGGCCGGATCCCACATGCCGTAGATCGCGCCGTCAGCGGACACCCACTCGCCGAGGATCTGCCGACGGAACCAGAGACCCGTGTACTGGGAACGGAGTCGCGCCTTCACCGCGTCCGACAGCGACGGGTTGTCGTCCATCATGAAGTGGTAGCGACGCCAGTCGGGCAGGTCGCGCATCCGGTCGATGAAGTCCGTCTTGAGCCAGTGCGCCGGCGAGTCCGGGTTCGTGGTCGCGAACAGCTTCGACTCGTCGAGCGACATGCGGTTCAGGACCTGCTTGAACGCGGTCTCCTCGATGACCGTGGCCTCGTCGACGTAGACGAGCAGCACCGTCATGCCTCGGATCTTGCCCTCAGCACGAGAGTCGTTGATACCGATGACCTGGACCTCGCGGCCGAAGATGTGAGCCGTCGGCGCGTTCTGCGTGTACTTCACGACGCCACGGAACGCGCGGAGGCCCTTCGACGTCTCGATGGTCTGGAAGAAGTTGCGGTAGATCGAGCCGAGGTTCTTCCCCACGATGAGGAGCTGGCCGTCGAGCTGCTGGTCACCGAGCGACGCGACCGCCATGAGGAACGCGAGCACCGAGACGTACGTCTTCCCGGCGCGGATCGAGCCCTCCCAGAGGTTGAACGTTGCGCCCTCCTGCAGGCACGCGTTCAGCGATCGGGCCTGGTTACGCCCCAGGCTCGCTGTCGCCTGGAACGTCGGCGGTGCCGGAGGAGTCATCGGTCACCTGCCCGTACGAGTCATCAGTGCCGAACAGGCCCTTCAGGCCCGCGGCGAAGTCGAGCAGAGCACCCTTGACGTCGGCGGTCGGATCCTCCGGCTTGTGGTCGTACAGGCCGAGGAGGCGTGCGCGCTGGTCCATGATCTTCAGCGCACGGTCGACAGAGAAGTTGTCGCCGTTGCGGGCTGCTTCATAGAGGCCGGAGAACAGGTCGTCGAGTCGGGACAGTTCGAGTTCGAGGAGCTCGGAGGCGGACTCACGGGTGATGTCGGCGATGCCCTGCTTCACGGCACGGTGTGCGCTGCCCTTGTTCGCGTAGCCGACCTCGGCGGCGATCTCGTCGAAGGACCATCCGGCTCGGCGGAGGTCGAGGGCTTGCTTGCGCTTCTCGGCGGCGGTTGCTCGGGAGTTGGTATCCGATGCCATGTGGTTGCCTCTTTCGCTGCGCCCGCGCCTGGCGGGTCAGTGGGGGTGCCTGGCGCCTGGCCGGCATGACGGACCCCCGGGGAGGCTGGTGCCGGTCCCCGGGGGTTCGGTGTTGCAGTGCGGAATTAGCTGCCGCTGGTTCGGCCTGCGCGCGAGGATGCTGCGCGGCGTGCGCCAGTGGTGCGGCGTCCGGAGAATCCGGTGCCGCCCATGATGTTGGCGAAGCCTTCAGCGCTGTTGATGCCGCCTCGGATGTAGGTGGCGATGGAGCGGTTGCGCATGGGGTTTCCTCTTCTGGGTCAGGAGCCGGACGTGCGTCCGCCGGAGGCGGATGCGGCGCGTCGGGCCTGGGAGCGGCGGAACGCGGTGCGGATGCCTCGGGCGATGGAGCGGAAGCGGTCACGCATGGTGTCACCTCCTCTCGTCGGTCTCAGGTGAGGTCGACTCCGAGGGCGTCTGCGACGCTTCGGCCGTCGAGGTACTTGTCGCCGAGAGGGGCGAGGCCTGAGCGCTCGAGGAAGGCTTCCTTCTCCTCGCGGGTGGTGAAGCAGACGGCGACCCAGAATTCGGAGTCGGTAGCGCGCTTGAACCGGGCGCGCTCGGCGGTTGCGCGGTCGCGGTAGCCCTGCTCGAGTGCGGTGAACTCGGCGGCGGCGTCTTCGGCGAGGTTGTCGGTGTACTGGACCTCGGCGAGAGGGTCGGGCTCGGGGATGTGCTTGGGCCGACGACCGGAGAGGCCGCCGGAGGATCGGCCGGCACCGGGGCGCTTGCGGGGCCCGGTGAGGCCGGAGCTGTCGCGGGTCATGAGCGGTTCTCCATGCTGTCGCGGAACAGTTCGAGGTCGGCGAGCGGGAACCAGTCGAGGATCCGCGCGAAGTCCTCGGGGAAGTGCTCGCTGATGGGCTTGAGGAAGCGGTAGTCGATGCCGTCGAAGGATCGGCCGAAGTGGTCGTAGTCGACTGGGAGGGCGATCCCGGCATCCGCGATGCGGTCGAGTACTTCACTCTTGAGCCAGTCGGCGACGGGGGACACCTTGCGGTCTTTCGGCTTCATGATGCCGTGGCGGGTGAACGACGCGCGACGGACGATGCTGTCCGCTGCGCGGACGCCATCGGCCACCCAGGTGTCGGCGGGGAGGTCGAGATCCTTGCGGATGAGCGCCCACATGGTCGCGTAGTCGGGGAGGGGAAGGTTCGCCGCCTCGATGACCTCGCACCGCTCGGGAGGCTGGAACACGAAGTTGTTGAGCCACCGGTAGAACGATGGGTGCGGGTATCGATGGATCGGCTTGCCGAGTGCCTGCTCGAGGTCGGTCAGGCCGCGCTCCACGAAGTCGAGGGTGCGGCCGGGCTCGCGGCCGGGGATGTAGTACAGGTGCGCGAGGACGGTTTCGATGCCCGCGTCCTGCAGCGCGAGTTCCGCGGCGATCGCATCCTTCCCGCCGGAGAACGCGACGAGCACGGTGCGGTTCTCAGCGGCGAGGCGGTCGCGGATCTCGGCTGAGGTCGGCTGGCCCTTGATGATGGTCGGCATTCAGTACACGGCCTCTCGGGGATCGAGTGTCTCGACGTCGGTCATGCTGGGCCAAAGCGGGCCGCCGCCGGCGGCGGCCTTGCGATCGATCTCGGCTGCCTCGGCCTCCGCTTCAGCATTCGACCAGTATCGGTGAAGCTCGGTCGGCTCATGAGGTCCACCGCCACAGATGAAGCACGCGGTCGGCGCGCGGTGCGCGGCGGTCATCGGACGACCCCGGCCAGGCGCTGCACGACGACCTGCGCCCGCTTGTACTCGGCGCGGGTGATACCGGCATGCCGGGTGGGGCTGTACGCCTTGGTGGTGACGCCGGCGCGAATCCAGTCGGCGGCGACGACGCTCTGCGGCTTGCGCAGGATATCGGATGCTTCGCGCAGCTGGTTGAGGACGGTGTTCGCCCGGCTGTTGGTCTGTTCGGTGCTCATGTTTTGATGGTAACTGAGTTTCCTATTCAAGCGCAACTGAGTTACCATCACTGCATGACCGACTCGAACCTGATCTACGCCTACACGGCATCCGACGCCGAGCGCGACGGCCTGCTGCTCCGATTCAGCCCCGCGACGACGCTGGAGGCCGGCTACGCGCTCCCTGTGCTGCTCACGCAGAAGGCATACGCCGAAGCGGTCGAGTGGACCCGAGGCGGTTCCTGGCAGACGGAGGACGCGCGCTGGTGGGATGTGCTCATGGTCGCGAGGCGCGCGGCGGCTGCCGCCCTCAAGACGGGGCGCACGCAGCTGACGCGAGTGGCGCGGGTGCCGAACCTCACCGAGAGCGGAAAGCCAAGCCGCGCCGAACAGCCGAAGGGCGTCTCGCTGGAGGTTCACGCCGAGGGGTTCGACCTCACCGGTACGCCTTGCATCATCATCTCGATCCCCGGAGAGGACTAAGCCGTGAATGGCAACTCAGATACCCTTGGAGACATGTCCGCACTGTCAAGGCTCCGCCGTCTCGGGAACGAGTGGCAGAAGCGACCCCAGATCATCGCCGAAGCACGTACCGAGAACGCGACGTGGCAGGAGATCGCCGACGCGCTGCACATGACGCCCCACGGCGTGCGCAAGCTACACGCGACCGGGGTCCGACCCGAGATCATGTGGGTCGAGCACGGAGGCGACGACGTCTGGTATCTGCGAGCCGCGGCGACGTCGGAGCACCCGGATGGGGAAGTGCGCGAGCTGCATCGCTTCGTGGATCTGCACGACGACGGGTCGATCGCGGAGATCGGCGAGATCGCGAAGTCGTGGGGCTGGATCCTTGACGGCGTTCTGTGGGTGGATCAGTTGGGCCGTTACCAGGTCCCAGTCGCTCCAGCTGGGCGATGACCATGTTCGAACTTACCGCCGCAGTGATCCGCGACACCTTCGACTGGTGGGCGGGAATCATTATCCCGAGTATCATCGGCGCCGGCTCGGTCATCGTTTCTGTCGTGGCCGTGGGCGTATCCATGAACGCGAGCCGTCTGGCGCGGGAGGTGGAAAAGCAACGAGAGGCCGCATCGAAGGAGCGTGCCGCGGACGCCGCCCGTGACCGCGTGCGTGATATGTCGGTCAGGGAAGCGAAGCTGCTGAGACGCTGGGTGGTCGAATCACGTAAGCCGCGCTTTGGGTTGCGCGGAGTTCCCGTTGGGGCGCCACCACCTCCACCCTCAGCCCTGGAGGTGGCAGAGACCGAAGCGCGGGTGGAACTGGAGCACAGCGTCGTGCCGGGTGCTGCGCTGATTCTCAGGCTGACTGAGTTCGACATCGAGAATCGCAGGCGATACGTCGAGGCTGACACGGACGGTGGAGCGTGGAGACTCGCCGTCTTCGACAGGATCATCGAACGACGCGACGATCGGACTGACAGCCGCATCCGAGCCTGGGCCGTGAACGCTGAGGGTCAGCGAGCGTTGCTGCAGAGCGAGATGCACTCCACTGAGGACGACCCGATGGGCTATCTGTTCTTCGGAGAGTCGATCGAGGACGCTCTCGCGGAATGAACGAAGCCCCGGACCTCCCGAGAGGCCGGGGCTTTCGCTTAGGCGGACTGGTCCACCATCTACGTTCTATCGTGCACCAATTGCGGCTTTTGCGTATTTATGTTCGACGGTTTCCGATCACCGGCGTGTCGGCTTCCCCCTGGGTCGTCCTCGGCGGATCGTCGGCTCGATTCGCTGCAACGCCTTTGCGAGAACCGTCATGCGTCCTTCAGCGTCGAGACGGGTCGCGAGACGGTCGTTCTCAATCCACTCGTAGATCGCTCGGGTGCTCTTGCCGATCAGCACCGCGCCCTCCTTGACGGTGACCCACTCCTTGGGCTCAGGCATCGGAGCCTCCCGTCGTCGCCTCGCGCTCGGCGCGCCACTTCTTCCGCATCCGCGAGAGGTCCAGCATGCCGACCTCGACAGCGCCGGCCGCTACGGCACGCGCCCGCATCGGCCGCGTCACGTCGTAGTGCCGCTTCATGTCGTTGTCGGGGTACTGAATCCACGAGCGGCGAAGCCCGATGCGGTCCGCCATCGCGTCGAGCTCCTCGCGGGTGTCGGCCTGCATGTGGCACCACTCGCCCGTGACGCTCCGGTTCCCGTTCGGGACGGTCGCCTTCTTGAACATGTCGTCGACGTAGACGGTCACTGCTCTGCCCCTTCCTTCGCCGCTGGCATCCAAGCCGCGAGAGTGCCTCGGTCTCGGGGCTCCGGCACGACGTAGGCACGGCCGCCGATGTCGTAGCCGATGACGACACCCGTGGTCAGGTGCGGGTTGCCCTCGGAGATCCCGCCCGGCACGAACGTGTCGTGGTCGCCCTGGTGTCGGCCGGTCGCGTTGCGGTCGAGGTCGGCGAGCATGCGTCGATAGCCCTGCAGCGCGACGTGCTGCGCGTGCTCGAGCTCGTATAGCTGCTGCCACGTCTGTCGCACACCGTTGATGGTGACGTTGCTCAGGTGCTCGTCGGACGGTTCCGGGGTCCGAAGTGTGCGAATGAGAAGAGCGGCGAAGGCGTCGAGTTTGTCGTTCGTCTGCTGCCGAACGGGCACCCATTCAGGGGACGGGATGTGCTCGGCATAGACGTCGCCGATCTGGTTCACGATGTTACGCGCGATCGCCAGCTCGTCTTCGTTCGGTACCCACGCCTGCAGCGCCTCGGCGAGCTTGCGGATCACGACGAGATCCTTGTCGGTCTCTCGCATGATCGAGCTGCCGATGCGGCGCGCCGTCAATCGAGCGCGGGCGTCGGCGATCAGCTGCTTAGTGCTCATCGGAGTCTCCGTTCGTCTGCGCCAGGCGGTGGGCCAGGTCCTCGGCTTCGACGACGTTCAAGACGGAATCGAACTGCACGCGCGGGATGATCGCGGCACCAGTCCAGAGCACGGCGACCTGTCCGTCGGGCTGTTCTCTCGCGGCGACGCTGCCCGCGACGACGTTCCCGAGGGGTGGGGCGCCGATGGTCTCGATCAGCGCGGCTTGCTGGGTGGTGGTGAGGTCTCTCATGCTGCTGCGGTCCTTTCGGAGGTGGGGTGGATGGTGAGGGCGTCCTGGATGAGCCAGAGCGACCGGTATGGCGGGTCGGCGGGATGCGACGGCCGTCGACGGAGGTCGCCGCGGGCGTCGCGTCGCCAGGTCTGGGTGCGGTGCTGGTCGGCGTCCCAGAGCGCTTCGATGCCGCCGGTGCGGGACTGTGCGCCCATGACGTGGCAGCTGCAGCGGCAGTCGAGTGCTTCGCAGTCGGCGTGCATGAGTTCCGCGCACGTCGCTTCGCGCGCCCAGCGTGCGGCGCCGACGCGGACGCGGGACAGCTCGTGGCCGCAGAAGTCGCACGAGACGACGGTGACGCCGCGCTCTTCGCGGGTGACGTGCCCGTAGGTGGTGAGGCGGCTGCAGTTTGGGCATCGCTCGCGTACGAGCTCGCGTTCGCGTTCCTCGACCTCGAGCGACTGGTAGGCCTGTTCGGCTGCGACGGCGAAGCGGATCGCGTCGCGGGCACCGTCCTCGTCGTGCACCCACAGATCGACTGTGCGACCGTCGCGCGACGCGAGCAGGCGTTCGCACTCGTCGAGGGAGAGGAAGGAGAGCGTGAGGTTCGAGTAGCCGCTCGGAGAGGATCCCGCGCCACCCTCCGGGGACACCAGGCGGCCGCCGGCGGCTCGCAAGTGCGCGGTGAAGTCGGCCCACGCGATGACCGCGTTCACTACGCGCTCGTAGCAGGCAGTGCAGAGGAAGCCGCGCTCGGCGGCGCGGGGTAGGCAGCCGCGGCACAGTCCGGGGCGCTGCGCTTCGACCCAGCCGGGGTGGTCGGGACAGGTGACGCGGTGCTCGCCGGGGGCGGGGTGGTTGCGGACGCAGGTGATCATGCTGGGGCTCCGTTCTTCGCGGCGCGGTACGCAAGCCGCTGGATGACGGTCTGAGGGAGCGGGTCGGGCGTCTTGCTGACGATCGCCTTCTTCGCGATGGTGATGCGGCCGCTCTCGCTGACCTTCCATAGGCCGATGCCGTGCGGCGTCATGACGTCGAGGTCTTCGGGTACGGCGTAGACGAACCGATGTGTGACGTTCTGCCAGGCGCGGCGCTTCCAGTACGTGTCGCGCATGAAGTCGGCGCGGGTGACCTTGATCTCGATCGCTGTGCGCACGAGCGAGTCGAACATCAGCGCGTCGATACGACGGGAGTACTTGTGGCCCTCAGGAGGCGCGGTGTGTGCATGCAGGTGCTCGACGGTCTCGCCGCTGTCGGCGATGTCGAGATCCTCGATCGTCAGCTCGGGGACGACGGCCGTCGACGGGTACGCCGCCCGAATGGCATCGAGGATGAATGCGGCGTTCACGCGGCTTCTCCGATTCGCGCGAGGATCTGCGCCGTGGTTGCGGCGTCGAGGTGGCGAAGGCCGAGCGCCCCGGTGTACGGGATGGGTTCGGGGAGGGGGCGGGCGTTCGCGATCACGAGATGCTGCACCTCGGGTTCGGCCCACGGACTGCACCATTCCTCGTGCGTCTCCCCGGCGCGGTCCTCGTAGCCGGTCCAGCACTGGTCGTGTACATCGGTGAGATCGACGACGCCGATGATGGCCGCGGGCGTGAACTCGATCTCATCGCCCTGACGGAGCGCCTCGTCGAGCATGGGGCCGAGAACGGGGTGATCCCATCCGGCGTCGTCGAACGCCTTCCCGGCATGGATAGCGACCGGGCCGCGGTACTCACCGGCGAGGTTGCGGACGCGGTTCTCGACGTTCTTGCCAGCGTGAAGGATGGCCCAGGCCCACGGCTGCTTGACGGTCAGAATCCTCACGTGTCGCTCCTCTCTTTGAACGCGGCGCATGCGGGCCAGCGTTTGGTCATGTCGCGGCCGTCGCCGCGGTGGTTTCGTGAGTTCGGATCTGCGGTGCCGCACTTCCACCCGGACCACCCGCCGGCGGTCTTGCGGCGGAGCCACTCGCAGTCGCCGCAGGTCTTGCCGTTGTCGGCGAGCCGGAGGCGGGTCGCGGGGTGAATGCCGGCGTCGATCGCGAGCTGGTCGCGTTCACGCTGAGGTAGGCGCTCTGCGCGAGGCGCGTGCTTGGGTGGGGGCGGTGGATCGAATCCGGGGAGCAGATCGGTCATCGGAGGATGCACCCCCGGTGAGGATCGACGTGGACGGCATGCTCGCGACAGCATCGGCTCTCGTGGTCGTGGGCCGGAGTGACGGTCCATGCCTCCACCACTTCGAAATCGACGACTTCATGCTCGCGAGAATCCGCGTGCGACATCGTCGCGCCTTCCATCGCGTCCGGCGTGCTGCCGTCGTTCACGGCATGCATCCACGCCTCGGCATCCGCGGCCTGGCCGTGATCGATGTCGTTGAGTGCGCTGAACGGGACCCGCACCGTGACGTCGACGTAACCCTGGATCGTCGTCAGCATGAGCAGGCTCCATTCAGTGCGAACTCCATGTGGCAGGTCGGGCAGACAGGGCGGGGCGCGGGCTCGGGCTGCTCCTCGGGGATGCAGCCGTGGTGGACGAGCTGTCCCTCGACGTACTGCGCCACGTCGCCCGGGTGGATCCGGTTTCCGCAGTCGGCGGCGCACACACCGTCGCGGCGTGCGTGGAACGGCCGTGAAGGTCCGTCGTAGTTGGTCATGCGGTCTCCTTTGGTGAGCAGTGCCGGGGCGCTGTGGCGCAGCACCCCGGCGTGGTGTTCAGAACGGGGTGTCGTCGCCGAAGCTGCCGGGAGTGCTCCAGGCATCCGCGCTGGTCGACGAACCGGGCGTGGACCACGGCTCCTCCGACACCTGCTGCTGCGCGGGACGGGACTGTCCACCGCCACCGGCACCGCCGGCACCGCCGGTCGAGGCCGCACGGGTGACCTGCGCGGTCGCGTACCGGAGCGAGGGGCCGATCTCGTCGACCTCCAGCTCGATCGCGGTGCGCTGGTTGCCCTCGCGGTCCTGGTAGGAGCGCTGACGCAGACGGCCCTGCGCGATGACGCGCATGCCCTTCGTCAGCGAACCCGCCACGTGCTCGGCGAACTCGCGCCAGACGGATGCGCGGAGGAACAGCGCGTCGCCGTCCTTCCACTCGTTCGCGGCACGGTCGAAGTTCCGAGGCGTCGATGCGATGGTGAAGTTCGCCACCGGCAGCCCGTTCTGCGTGTAGCGCAGCTCGGGGTCGGCCGTGAGGTTTCCCACCACGGTGATCACGGTTTCGCCGGCCATCAGAGGCTCTCGACGATCGTGCCAGAGGGGACCTCGATGACGATCGCGGGGTCGCCCTCGCGGTCGGGACGCTCTGCGAAGTGGATAGGCCACGCGGGCCAGGTCCCGCTGTTCTCGACTCCGAGCGTCCACTCGGCGTCCGAGTCGCTCTTGCCGAACTCGGCAGTGACGATCAGGGACTCGCCGTCGGGAGCAACGACGCGGCCACGCCATGCACCGAGCGCGTCGAACTCCTCACTGAAAGCTCCCTCGATCTCAACGAGGTCATCGGACGCTCCATAGATGGTGATTGTGTTCATGCCGCTTCCTTCCATTCGGCCGGACGGGCGTCCGGGTTGTCGATGTCGTCGTCGTCCCAGGCGAGCGGCGGCGCCCACCCTTCGCGGAAGGCGCGGGCCTTCGTCTTGGCGACGACGATCCGTTCCTCGCGCGTGGCCGGTCGGGGCGGGGTCGCCCACATCTCCTCGTACGCCGCTGCGACTGCGTCCGCCGTTGCTCGCGTGACCGTGGCGCGAGCGGCGATGTCCCGGCCCCGCCCGAGGCCCGCACGCTTTGCCGTCGTCTGGAACGACCAGCCCATGCACGCGAGCGCCTGCATGCGTCGGACCATGCCCGTCGCGTCGACGTGACCGAACGGCATCGGGCGGCCCGCAGCGTGCTGGTGGCGACGCCAGTACTGGTAGTCCGTGTTCGCCTGTCGGCAGTCAGCGCACCGGCAGCGGTGGCCCATGTAGCAGGTGAGGTTCTCGCCATGGCGGTGCTCCGATGGGCAGACATGCTCATGCATGGAGCACCTCCCGTCCGAGTGAGCGATCCAGGAGATCGAGCTGGCGATCGGTCTCTGCGTCGTACGCCTTCGCCGCGAGGACAGGACCAGGAAGCGGTCGGTAGAGCTCGGAGATCGCGCGGCGCACCCGCAGCGGATCCGACTCGAGCCTCTCGATGAACGAGTCGAACCACTCGTCAGCCGTTGTGGCGTGCATCAGCGCGTCTCCTCTGCTTCGAGCGCGCAGCGGTCACACGGTAGGGGGTAGCCGGGGTGGATCTCGCACTCTGGGTCTCGTGTGGGGGTCGGGGTGGGCTTCGACTTGGCGGCTGCCTGCGCTGCGAGGAGCGCGAACTTCGCATCGCCGCAGGCGCGACAGGCGCGTCCCCCGGGACCCGTGGGCATGTGCTTTGGGCAGAACGGAGGGAGGCTCGAGGGGTCTGGGAGTTCTGCGCGTGCGTCGGCCACCGTTCCACCGATCACGGCGTCAGCACCGCGTGAGTCACGGCGTGACGCCGGGCGTGACGCCCGATGCGACGCCTCCCGTGACTTCCGCTTGCGCTCTGTTGCCTTCGCGCGCTCCGAGATGACGTGCTCGCGGGTCGGCTGGTACTCCGCCCAGTCGTGGAAGCGGAATCCGCCCGTCGGCTCAACCTCCCAGAGACCCGCGTTCGTCAGCTCTACGGCGGCGTCGCGGTCAGCGAGCATCCGCAGGGCCTGGAGGGACACGATCCCGTCCGTGAGCTGCTGCGCGCAGTACGCACCGGCACGGACCCACAGAGCGAGGGCATCGCCCGACAGTGGCAGCACCTTCGGGTGCGACCAGAACGAGTCATCGACCTTGAACCACACCATCAGCCGACCGCCCTCGTGCTGAGGAGGCGTGCGCGGGCGGTGTCGTCAGCGATGGCCTTGAGGCGGAAGTACTCGACCTCGCCATAGACCTCGATCATCATGACCATGGCCGTCGCGTAGCCGATCTCCTGTCGGCTTTCGCCTTCGAGGCGATACCAGCGGCCCTCGTTGGCGAAGTACACCGGCACGCGTCGTTCGTCGTCCACCCAGACGGGCACCTTCACGCCCCACGCCTGTGCCTGAGCAGCCCACTCGGCGTTGGACTCGATCCAGCCATTGAGGATGGAGTCGAGCCAGAGCACGTTCGTCAGGCGGTGCTTGTTCTTGCGTCCGCCCATGCCGCCCTGACGGTGCTGCGGGACGATGCGGTCGCTCTGTGATCCACTCATGACGCAGGCGCGGCCGCGCAGCGCGTCACGGCGGTCGAGGGCGAGGATGGTCATCGCGGGTACGCGGTCTGCCACGAGGGCTCCTTGGTGACATGCGCACCGATAGGTGGTGCGGCAGAAGTACGGGGTCTTGCAGCACGACGGGCGGCAGCGGCCGCGGGGATCGTCGTGCGGGAGGGTGTCGGGGGATGGGCGCGGGTGCGCGAACGCCACAGTCACGCGACGACTCCGAGAGCCTCGTTGACGTCGTCGCCGATCCAGTGGGCTACGTTCACCGCGACGGCGTTGCCAGCGCCCTGCGTCGTCTCGCTCTTGTTCGCCGCCGACGTGTCGTACTCGTCCCAGAACCGCTGCGCGCGCAGGTGCTCCTTGGGGCCGAGCATCCGGAATCGGACGTCGTCGAGATCGAACGGCAGGTCCCCCTCGTACATCGACTTCGGTCGCGTCCGCTCGGGCACGACGAGGGAGACGTTCGGGCGCGCGACCATGCTGGGCAACGGGTCGCCGACGCTCTTGTTCATGTGCTCGATGCGCGCGTAGTCCAGCCCGCCATGATGCTTCGACACGAAGGCGCCCGGCGGAACGGTCAGCCCGTGGTGGCTTCCGCCGGCAGTGACGGCCGACAGGGCGGTGTCATCGAGGCCCCGGACGGATCCAGTACCGTACAGCTCGGCGATGTACGGCGGCACGACGAGGTTGTGGTGCGCGCCTCCCGCGGTGATCGCGCCCAGGGCCGTCGCAGCGGGGTCGCTGTTCCGACGCTCAGACCCGGCTTGCTCGCCGTACTGATGCGAGACGAATGGCGGGAACGCCAGCCCATCACCGATCTTCGTGGAGCGCGTGGGTAGCGGCCCGGCGGCGAGCTCACGAGCGCGAGCGTCGCCGTCGTGATTCACGGCGAGCATGTACGGCGGGACCGCGACGGCGTCGCCAGTTCCGCCCGCCTGGCGCGCCATGAGCGGTGCGAGGGAGTCCCACGCTCGGTAGTACGAGTCCGGCTCGCCGAAGCGCGGGTGCCTCGGGTTCGCGGCATCCCAGGTCTGGCCGGAGTTCGCGACCACCGCAGGACGGGCGAACATCCTCAGCCCCACCTCGATGCGACGGAGCGTCGCCGCGCTCAGCTTCCGCATTCCCAGCGACGGACGGTCGCCGAGTCGAATGCCGAGGTCGGACCAGTCGATGACGGCCGCCGCCGGGAGGACGAATGGCTCGACGACCTGCAGCGCGTGCGTGCCTGAGTCGCAGACGTACACGTACTGCGATCCGTACTTCCCGAATCGGGGCGCGCCTTCCGGTGCCGGCTTCTTCCAGTGCTGGCGTGTCAACACGACGGAGTCGCACTGCGCGCACCAGCCCGGCGGCGACGGTTCGAGGCGCGGCTGCGGCACCCCCTTCCGCGTGAGCGCGATGTAGATCCGGTCCCGCCACTGACCTGCTGGCGCGTTCGTATCCGAGTAGATGTGCGCCGCGTTGACGTTGACGATCTTCCACCGGTAACCGAGCGACTCCCACATGCGCAGCCACGGCTCGAACAGGGGCCAGGATGCGACCTCGACGACGTTCTCGATCAGGATCACGTCGAAGTTGCGGGCTTCCGCGGCACGCAGCGGGTCGTACATCGTCGCCCGTGACCGCACACCCGCCTCCGCGGGGAGAGGATCGTCGCCGAAGAGCGTCGGGCCCGTCACCGTCACCCGCTTGCGGCCGCCGGCAGGGGAATGCCACGTGCATTCAGGGGACGCCCACAGCACCGGCGCATAGGGCAGGCGGCGCATGTCGTACCCGGACAGGTCGCCCTGGACATGATCGGCGTCACGGTGGTTCGCCGAGTGCACCTGGATCGCCTTGTCCCAGTGGTTGTACGCCGAGACGAGCGTGAACCCCGCCTCCACGAGGCCGCTGCTGGCACCGCCGAATCCGGCGAAGAAGTCGAGAAATGGCAGGCTCACGCTGCGCTCCCTTCGAGGTCGAGGAGGTCGAACAGCGTGGGTGCGTTCGCCTGGTTGTCATGGCGGGTGAGGTAGACGACCGAGTCGGCCGTGCTCACGGGGTTGAGTTCGGATCCGAAGCCGCGGCGGCCCTGGCGCACCGCTTCGAGGACCGTGGAGCCGAGACCGCTGAACGGGTCCCCGACCAGCTCGCCGGGGTTCGAGTACATCCGGATCAGGCGGCGTGGGATGTCGAGCGGGAACGGGCAGATGTGCGCCTCGACCTCGCGCTTGCGCTGCTCGCTGTTGAGGGTGTCGATGCGCAGCACATCGGTCCAGACGTCGTCGCGCCAAGAGCCGGGCACGAGCGACGCGAACGTACCGGGGAGCGCGTTGGCCGCGGCGAGGCGGTCAGCGAGCGCGACGTGCGCGTCGTAGTCGTATACCGAGCGCTCCGACTGCGCGGTGAACAGCTTCGACCGGACGCCGACCTCCAGAGCGGCGAGCTCGTCGCCGGACAGCAGCCGGTTCCCGCCCGTGCGCCACTCGGCGGCGGCGTCGATCTGCCACTGGCCGACGGAGTACTGCGCCTTCTCCTTCTGCACGGGAAGGTCCGCGTACCCGCGGGAGCGGTTCGTCTGCGGCTTGTGGAACAGCAGCACGTACTCGGGCGAGCCGACGCCCATCTTCGAGTGATCCTTCGCCATCTCCGAGTACGAGAGCCGGTACGTCTGGTTGTTCTCGCGCACGACGTCGGTCGTGACGGTGATCATCCCGAAGTAGTCGAACCCGTGGCCGGTGTAGTGTGCGATCGCCTCGGCGTGCATGGTGTCGAACGTGTAGACGCCCGTGCCGGTGACGGATCCGTAGAGCGGGAAGTCTTTCACGTGCACGGCGAGGATCCGGCCGGGCATCAGGGCCCTATACAGCGATGGCGTCAGATAGTCCATCTGCCACCAGAACTGGCCGTTGTCGTCGACGTGGCCGAAGTCGGCGTAGTTGGGGGAGTACTCGTACTTGCCGCCGAAGGGGATCGACGTGACGATCAGCCCCATCGAGTCGGCGGCGACGTGGTCGCGCCACTCGACGACCGAGTCGTTCAGCACGATCTCCCACTGCTGGCCTGACCATGCCTCGCGCTCGACGCCCATGGCGCGGGCGAGCTCGGTGGAGACGGCGGTCGCGTCGAGGCCGAACTCGCGGAGGATGTCGCTCATCGTGTCGGTGAGCGCGTCGTCCTCCTGCCACTTCGTGAGCAGGTTGTCGCGGACGTCGGACTCGGTCTCGCCGTAGAGCAGGTACACGGTGCACGCGCTGGTCTGGCCGAATCGGTGGATGCGGTGGATGGCCTGCACGGTCTGCTCGTACTTGTGCGTGACGCCGACGAACACAGCCGTGGAGCATTGCTGCAGGTTCAGACCTCGACCGAGCATCATCGGCTTCCCGATCAGCGCGTACGTCTCGCCGGCGAGCCAGGCGCGCAGTTGCTCCTCGACCTCGTCGTCGGACTGCGCGCCGCGGATCGAGGAGAAGGTCACGCCGAACTCGCGGAGCCCGGCTTCGAGAACGTCCTGCTCGTCGTTCAGGTCACACCAGAGGATGATCTGCTTGAGCTTCGATCCGGCGCGCTGCAGGTCGAAGTGCGGCTTGACGATCTGCATGGCGCGTTCGATGCGCGCGGCGAGCGTGTGCCGCTTCTCGCGTGAGGACTCGACGGCGGACTTCGCGCCGCCGCGCACGAGCACGCCCTGGCCGTCCTTCTCGATCTGGTCGGAGAGGATGCCGACCTCGACTTCGTCCCAGACGACCTCGAGCGGAGGCAGTGCGTAGCCGTCGTCGGAGTAGCCGAGGTCGGAGGGCCGCTGGATGAAGCACGCCCAGGTGTTGAGCCACAGCATGAACTCGCGCTTCTTGTGCGGGTGGATCTTGAGGTTGCCCGCCTTCGAGGAGTCGCGCTTGAAGAACCGCGTGAGCGCCTGGCCGGTGTCCATGATGCCGAGGAACCCGGCGTAGTGGATGAGCTCCTTGTGCCGGTTCGGCGCCGGCGTCGCGGTCGCCACGAACCGGTATGGCACGTCGTTGAACAGCGGGAGGAACCTCTGGTACGTCTCCGAGCCGAACGAGCGCAGCACGGCGGCCTCGTCGAGCGACGCGGCGACGAACAGGGATAGGTCGAGCTTGCCGTCCCGCACCGACTCGTAGTTCGTGACATAGAGACCGGACCACGCCGGGTCGACGTCGGCCGTCGATCGGACGAACCGCACCTCAGTGTCGAGGAGGTCGCGTCCGTCGGCGATGATGTCGAAGCGCACGCCAAGAGGGGCGACGATGAGCCCGCGGCGGGTTTCGGTACCGAACGCGTCGCGGGTGCCGCCGATCGCGGGGCCGTGCTCGACGATCAGGCGCAGGATCTCCAACTGCATGACGGACTTGCCGAGGCCGTAGCGGGCGAAAATCGCGCGGCGACCGCCCTTCACCGCCCACTTCACGATGTCGGCCTGGTGGGGCTTGAAGTGCTCGTGACCGGGGCGCATGATCGGCGACAGCCATTCGTCGCGAACGTCGAACCCGAAGGACCGGTCGAACGCGACCTTCTCGCGGAGGAAGGACGTGTAGTCGCGGCCGTCGTTGCCCGTTCTCAAAGTCAGAAGAGTGTTCATGCGGCGTCCTTCTTGGCGTTGGTGCGGATCGCGACGCAGGCGCGGCAGCGTTGTGCGCCTGTCGACGGGACGACGTAGAGGTTCGGCCCCTCGAGGCGGTGGCCGCGCTGACAGATCCCGGTGCGGTGAGTGACGATGTTGGGTGCCGCACTGCGGAGGTTGTTCACCTTCTGCGTCACGGGTTCGAGGTGTGATGGGTTCACGCAGAGTCGATGCGGGCAGTCGTCGTGTCCGAGGCACTCGCCTGCGAGAGCGGCCTTGCTGTGGCACGTGTGATCGATGTGCCGACCGTCTGGGATCGGGCCGACTGCGAGCTCGTAGGCTCGTCGGTGGGCGAGCTCCTGGCCAGTCCAGCCGTAGCCGGTTCTTCCGGATGAGTGACGCGTTCCGGTCCACGGCCAGCATGACTCGGGGCCGCGCGAGCGGTCGACTCGCGCCCAGAACCGCTCTTCGGCGGTTGGGAAGGGGAACACCGGGTCGCCGTACTTGTACCAGCGCTGGTAGTGAGAGCTGCAGAATCCGCGGGCCTCGTGCTCGCCATCACATCCGGCGATCGAGCAGGTGCGGGTGACGGCATTCATGCCTCACCGTCCGGATCCGTTGCCTCGACCTCGACCGGGATCGGTGTTGTCAGCGACTCGGGGATCACCACGACGGCCTCAGGGCGCAGCGGGATGAACGCGGCTTTCGGGAGCCGCAGCATCACCTTCACGATGACCACACCTGGCCGCGGCTGTTGCGGCCGCTTCTGAGTCATCCCGACCACGCGCGCGCCGCGTACGGCATCGGCGGTGTCGGCAGGGCGGTAGCTGAAGAAGTCGGGCTCGACCTGCAGAAAGACTGGCGCGTCGACGTAGCCCCGGGCGTTCATCGGCCGACTCCGCTCAGGGCAGCGATGTGCGCGGCGGGGACGGCGTCGATGGGGTGGCCCTCGATCCGCGCGCGCATAGCGGCGAGCCAGAGGGCGTCGGCTTCGTCGTTCCCGGTGACGTCGACGTCAGGGAACCGGCGGACGGCGGCGGCGAGCACGGCGTCTTTCGGCGCGTTGCCCTTGCCTGTCGCGTACTTCTTGAGGGTGGTCGGCGGGATCACGACCGTGTCGATGCCCTCTGCGTCGAGCATGTCGCGGACCATCCACCACAGCCCGCCGCGTACGTGGGCGCCGGAGTCGTTCGCGCCAAAGGCGGGACCTTCGACCGCAGCGACCGTATGATCTGACGCCGGGAGCTCGGCCCGGATCTCGGTGACGATCCGCCGAAGCCTCGCGAGCTGATCCGCCGTGCTCTTGCCGTTCGGCTTGCTCGTGACGCGGGTTACGCGGGTGAGTCCGGCGACCGTGATCGCGATGCCTGTGGAAGCGACGGACAGGTCGAGGCCGACGAAGATAGGTGTCGGTGGCGTCTGTGTTGCGGGTGCGCCAGAGTAGAGGGTGCTCATGATGAGGCTCCTGCCAGGGAGAGAATTCGGTGAGTAGAGGGGCCGAGCTGCTGCAATCAGCTCGGCCCCCGTTTCGTCCGGGACCGGCACCGGGGGGTGATGCCGTGGGGAGTCCCGGACGGGTCTATGCGGCCGGGCGGCCGTAGAAGATCGGCACGTTCCCGATGCCGTCGTGGACGCGGGTCTCGACGAGCTCCGACGAGTCCGCGTTCGCGCGCTTCTCGGTCTTCCCGTCGCGGATCTCGGTGACGATGTCCGCGAACGCAGCCTCGAGGATCAGCTCGGGACGTTCGAGCTTGAAGCCCAGCGACACGCTCCCGCCGCGGAGGCGGTAGCGGAAGTTCGCCCAGATGGAGTAGATCGGGCCGCCGATGTACGGACGCAGCGCGAGCTGAATCCTGGCGGGGATCTCGATGTCGCCCTTCTGCCCGGCCTTCGCGGCCGTGTCCTCGATGTACGAGAGCTTCACGTCGCCGGAGGTGTCCCGGATCACCGATTCGAAGTTCACCTTCGTGTGTGCCTGGAACGTGCGGGCGATGTCGATCATCCGCGCGGGCTCGGGGTCGATGACGTCGTTCCACTGGTCGTCGATGAAGTCGGCGAACTCGTCCTGAGCGAGCAGCTTGCCGTCGGCGTTCTTCCACGCGAGCCACTGCTTGGAGTGCTCCAGGTCGAGGCTCACACGGTGCTTCTGCCAGCCGGGATCGCCGGTCGATTCATCGTGGGAGTCGATCACGGCGATGACCTTGGAGGTGTTCGTGTGTGCGTAGACCTCGGTGTGGTCGTCGGCGTGGCGGTTGACGTAGGCGACGAAGGATGCGGCGTCGGTGACGCTGCGCTTCGCCTCCTTGTGTCGCGGGTGCTGCGCGTAGTCGTCGGTGTCGACGACGCGAAGCTGGCCTTCGTCGCCGCGGACGAGGTAGACCTCGCCGACGGAGATGGCTACGCGCTGGTTCTCAGCGGCCTGGTCGGCGAGCTCCGCGACGACTGCCGCCTCTGTCTTGGTGTCCTCGATGGTGGTCATGCCCCGGGGGCCTCCTTGATCTCGCCGGTGTTGAGATCGACATTCACGCCGGCGTCGCGGATGTCTTCGTCGGTGAACAGGGGAGCGGTCGCCGGGTCCGTGCGGGACAGGTCCCCGTCGGCGGTGACGAACGCGAGGGCCCCGATGCGGGTTTTCTCCGGGATCTTCTGCGTGATCTTGTCGGTGACGATCACCGCGTCGAGTCCGCCGTCGGCGGGCTTCACATCCAGTCGGAGCACGAGGGAACCGACCTTCCCGGTGTCCTTGACCGCGGCGACGACCTTCCGCAGCGTCTCCGCTGCTTCGATGTCGGTGCCGGGGCGTACTCCCGCGAGCATCACGCTGAAGCTCGGCGGGGCTTCGTTCTCTTTCTCGGCCACTGATTTCTTCTTTCTATTGGGTGGTCTATGCGATCTGGTGGGCGTGCTCGTTGGCCTCAGCCCACGTGGGGAAGAACTCGACGCTGGTGATCGTGATGACCATCCAGGGGCGCTCGTAGTCCAGCCAGGTCGGGAGGCGGTGCACGTAGGGCTTCATCGCTGCCCCATCCCGAACGAGGCCGTGATCCGCTTGCCGATGTTCATCAGCCCGAAGCTGCGGTTCTGGATCGCCTTGTGCATCTCCTCGGCGTATCGAAGCTTCTCCTTCGCGAGGTTCAGCTGGTGGCGCTCCTCCTTGGTCTTGGAGATCGCGTACTGCCGTGCGAGCACCGCACCCGACTTCTCGTGCATCACCATGAGTTCGGAGAACCGGCCCTCGTAGGCCTCCTCCGCGCGGTGGCGGTCTTCGTAGAGCACGACGATCACCTGTGCGACGTGCTCGATCAGGTCGGCGATGTCGAGGATCATCTGATCGATCTGCCCGAGCATCGGGGCGCCGTAGATCCCAGACGGGATCGCCAGCATCTCGCGCACGGCGACCTCGGCGGGGGAGAGGCGCAGCTCTCCGGTGCGGCCGTCCACGATGTCCGTCATAGTCCGAGCCCCTCTCGGATCTCAGGAAGAAGCTCGGTCATGCTGAACTCGTGCTCGGGCGTGAACAGCACCCCGCCGATATAGCCCTGCGCGGCCGTGTCGGAGAGGACTGTGCCGAGCGTGATGCGGTTGGCAATGCGCTGCTGCTCGACGAGCGCGAGCACGGCCTCCGCGACGGCGAGTGTCGCGTTGTGCTGAACGCTCTCCTCGAACTCGCCATACGATGCCTGCTGCGCATGAGCCCACTCGACGTGCTTGCGGGCCTCGGCGGCGTGGTCGATGCGATCAGTCACGGTCGACCTCCCCGGCGGTGTGCTCGGCGTCGAAGCGTGCGGCCTCGGCGGCCTCGTACTCCTCAGGCGTCATCTCAGGACCGGGGGCGGCTGTGGCCGGCACTCCTGTTGCTTCGGGGTGGTCTCCGTCAGCGGCCTCACCGCCCCCGGTGGTCTCGTCATCGACCACATCGGCGTCGATCGTCTGTTCCTCGCGGGCGAGCATTCCCGCGCGAGCCAGGAACGCGGCGCGGAGCTTGTCGTTGCCCTCGCCTGTCGCTTTGAGGCGGTCACCGATCGCGTCCAGCTCGGTACGCGTGGTGGCAGCAGCGAACAACGCCTGCCAGTCCTCTGACGGCTCGACCACCGGCTCCGGCTCAGCGATTGGGATACCGCCATCGCTCATCTCCTCGGTGCTGTAGAGACCGAACAGCACGTCGGCGAACCCTTCGCGGCCGACCTCGGACATAGCGCGCCAGACCGGCAGGAGCTCTGCGTACGACTCCCACGGCTTCGCGTGGCCCCTATCTGACCGCGCGCGCACCTCCCAGACGCCGGATGCGTTCGGCTGGTAGCTCTGCACGAGGCCCGCGCGGATCGCTCGGGGGATGTCCCACGTCGAGGTGAATACGGATCCGTCGTCGGCGCGGGTGCCCGTGACGGTGACCGCGTAGTCCCCGCCAGGGATCGTGCCGCTCTTGAGGATCTCGAGCTTGTGTCCGGCCTTTCGGATCAGCGCCCCCATGAGGCGCGCCGAGAGAGTGGCCTTGCCCTCCACCACATCGATGGACTGGAGCGCTGCAGCGGGCATCAGGCCGAGCATCGCGCCCGTCTCCATGACGAGCAGAACCTTGCCGGGGGACGGTGCCGCCGGGATGACGTTCCCGTTCAGGTTCGTGGCGGAGTTCCAGAGCCCTTTCGGGATCAGGTCGCCGGCGGCAGCGAGGGTCTGGGCGTACTTCATCCGGTCGTTGAGGGATGCGGCTTCGTAGGCGACGACAGCGGTGGACATCAGAACGGGGTCCTTTCGAGGCGGGCGGCGTTCACGCCGGCGAGTACTTCGTGCGCGATCGGCACGATGAGGTTGAGAGCGGCCACGATCTGTGGGTGGTCACGGGGGAAGGTGATGGTTTCGGGGTCGCGGCGGAGTCGCCACGGCTCAGGACCGAACGCGCGGACGAGCTCGCCCCAGGTGAAGTCGACGGCGTCGTACTCGGGCAGTACATGGAGCTGCCATGCCATCTGCCGGATCTCGCGCGGGGTCGGGCCCGTCACGACCTTCATGAGCTTCGCTTTCGTCTCGACGATGCGGGAGCCGCGGATGCCGTCGACCGTGGCGCCGAACTGCTTCTCGTCCGGGTGATGAATCAGGAGGCTGTTCGGCTCCGCGCCAGCCCATGCCAGCAGCAGCGGCTCCCACTGGTTGCCGGTCCTGGTCGCCTCGTTGCCCTTGAAGTCGCGCGGGGCGCGCATTTGCCGGACATACGTCTCAACGCTCTGGGGCTTCGCGAACGCCCCGGCCTGGTAGGAACCGATCACGCGACCATGTGCCTGGTCCCATGAGGATGGATCCGCACTGTCGGCGAGAGTCCTGTCCAGGATCGCGAGCGCGCTCACTCGGCACCGCCGAAATAGTCGATGAGACGCTGCGCCTGGGCGCCCTCCACGAGTAGCCCCTCCCACACGAAATCCGGGCACGAGATCCAGATGAGCGAAGCGCGACCGTCAGGGTCGAGACCGACCTTCCAGACGGCGCGGTTGCGGAGCGTCGCGGCGAGGACGATCACATTCACGTGGGATGCGAGGGCCTCCTCTGTAACGGACTCGTGCCCGGCGCAGTGACGCGCCACGAACTCGATGACGGTGGACCCTGTCTGCTCGCCCATCACGCCGCCTCCTCGTCTGCGAGCGCACCGTCGCGGACGGTGAAACCGATGCTGCGGGACTCGTCGCGGTCGCGCTCGACCAGCACCGTGTAGCCGCGCTCGTCGGCGACCTCACGGATCGCGGCGAGGGAGTCCGCATCGAGCAGGTCACCGTCCTTGACGATGACGAGCTTGAGCTTCGGGTCCCCGGCAGTGGCGATCGCGAACGCGACACGACGGCGCATCGCGGAATTCACCTGCGAGAACGGGACGCCATTGAGCGTCACGCCGTCGTCATCGACCGAGAGCCCGTCCACGGGGAACGTCGCGGCGGCGAGCCCTTCGGCCTTCACCTTCGAGATCCGGTCCAGCTCGCCCTGCGCGGTCTGATGCGCGGCATCCGCGACCTGCAACTCGCCGGAGACGGTGAGGTACTGGCGACCGGCGCGAATCGCCGCGTTCGTGTCCTCCACGGCGGCGAGACGCTCCCGGAGCGGAGCGATATCGACAGGCGAGGGAAGCGTGTTCAGCTCCGCCGCGGCGACCTCCTGCAGTCGCTGCGCCTCGTCGCGCTGACGGGTCAGGTCCGCGATCTGCTGATCCAGCGCCTCCCATCGCGCACCGTGCGCGTCGTAGGAGGCATTGGCGAGCGACCGACGCTGCTCGATCTCCTGCGCGGCCTGAATCTCGTCGAGGAGGTCCTGCGCGGAGACCTCGGCGTCGGGGAGACCCGGAGAGGGCTTCGGCAAGGACGCGAGCGCACCCTCCAGCCGCTTCACCTCACGGCCGGCTTCGAGGCGGCGGTCCTCCGCGGCCTTCTTATCGCGAGTGAGCTCATCGAGGTCGAACGGCAGCGTCACCTTCTGGAGGAGCGCCTCGCGCTGGTCCTTCGCTGGCAGGTTGAGGAAGGCGACGGGGTCGAAGATCGCGCCGCCCAGCAGTGAGGCGACGACGTCGGCGGGGCGGGAGTACTTCGCACCGTCGAGCGTCTCGACGGCAAGCGTCCCCGCGGTGCCGTTCTTCGTCCAGCGGCGCGTGATCTTGAGGTCGAGGTCCTGGTCAACGTACTCGGCGCGCGCCTCGTCCGCGCCCTCGCGGATCGGCATGGGGGTGAGCTTGGTGCCCTTCGGGTCGAACAGCTCGGTGATCGCGTCGATGAAGGATGACTTGCCCGCGCCGTTCGACCCGGCGATGACGACGAGTCGGCCGCTCGGCTGCAGGGTGATCTCGCGCACGCCCTTGTAGTCGCTGACGCTGAAGGTCGGGGAGGTCATGCGGACACCGCCTCGTACTTGGCGCGGAGGTCTTCGACGCGGATCGACGCGATCTTGCCCTTGCGGTGCGGGTGGGTGTCGTTGCGGAGGACGCGATACCCGACCGGGTTCGACAGGGTCGGCGCGCTGATCACCTCGATCTCGCGGATGCGCTTGCCGCCGCGGGGACCGGCAGGCAGGGTCTGCCGCCAACGTGAGCCGACGGTGATGGAGGTGACGGAGAGATCGTTCATGGCTTATGCGCCTTTCGAGAATCGGTAGTTGAGAAGGCTCCGAACGTCCAGCAGACGGTGACGAAGCAGAGAGAGAAGATGACGACGACGACGGTGGACCAGAGTCCGTATGGGGCGAAGAACAGGCAGGCTAGGCACTCGACGCCAAGAAGGATGGCGAGCCAGCGGACGGCGGCCATCAGAAGCACGCCGAGCATGTGCAGTGGGCAACAACGCGCGGCCGGTAGTGGCAGCGACGAGACGGCTCGTGGGCGGGCGCACCAGGCTGCTTGCACATCTCGCACGGCTCCGCGAGGGCACCCACATACACCTCCGGGTACACGCCTCGCTCGAACGCGGAGAACGCGCCCTCGTCATCCGCGAGGGAGTGTCCCGCGAGCTCTTCGGCGAGGGTGAGCCACTTTCCCCACAGAGTGGGGTCGAGCGTCGCGGCAGCCGCCATGCGAGCGGCCGACTCGACCGGGGCAGCGCTCCCCACCGTGCCCCGGTCGGTCGTGCCGGAAACCCCAGCCGGCGAGCCGACCCCCAGAGTCGGCTGATTCAGAATGTGGCTCGTCGCCAGGCGCGGAGACAGGACCACGGGTACAATCGGAGTGAGCATCTCGAGTGCTCCTTTCTGCGATTCGCCCCCGTGCCAGCGGGGGCGTTTCTCTTTGTGGATCAGGCGGCGTGGGCCGCGAGGCGTTCTGCCTCAGCGCGTGCCTCGCGCTCCGCGAGGTTCCGCATGATGCGTGCGCCAATCTCGCCGGACCGTCGCCACGCCTCATCGGAGGGAGCTCTCCGGATCTCGGGGAGCGGCGTGACAGTCATGCTGCGGCCGGGACGGTGATGGTCTGCGTCTGCGTCGGAGCAGCGACGTCGACGATGGTGAAGACGTCCTCGAACTTCACCGGGAACGTGAGAAGCACGGACGAGATGAACTTTGGTCCAGGGGCCGTTTCACCGTTGAGAGCCCGTGACACCGTGCCCTTGTCGAGGCTGAGTGCGGCCGCGAGGGCCTGCACCGTGTCGAGACCCTGGGACGCTCGCACCGCGGCGAATGCCTCCGTGTCGATGCTGAGAGTGGCCATCCGCGGCACCCTTTCGCTCAGTTGTGCAACCAGCGATTGCTGGCCTGCAACCGAAGCTAACACCACTCTCACAGTTGTGCAACTCCGAATTGGATTGCTGCACTCCCTTGCGCTGTTGTTGTTGTGCAACTACGATGACAGGCATGACAGACACCCGCTGGTGGAGCTATGTGCAGACGGTTTCGGCCGGCGCGCCCAACAACGAGATCGCAGACCGCGTCGGCATCGACAAGTCGAATGTGACCCGCTGGAAGCAGGGGAGCCGGCCTGCAGTCGACTTCGTCCTGAAGTTCGCGCGCAGCTATGGCCGCCCTGTGGTCGAGGCGCTGGCCGAAGGCGAATACATCACGGACGACGAGGCGGAGATCCGCGAGGTGAAGATCGGAGTCAGCGACCTCGCCACGGTCGAGCTTGCTCGCGAGCTCTTGACGCGCGTGGAAGCCGCGGAGACGCCCGCCGCTCCGCTGCGCGCGCTGAATGTCCCCACCTCCACAGAGGATCTTGAGATGCGCCCTCCGCGAACCATGGATCGCAGCAAGATCGCGGCCAAGGATCGGACGCCTCGCGAAACAGATCAGGCCGCCCCCGGCGAGCACCCCGCTGACCACTGAGGAACAACGGTTGAGACAGCTTCTACGCCACGCCGCGCAGCTCGGCTACAGTGTGCGTGTCTGGGACCTCGGCGATTCGATGGCCGGCCAGACCGACACCGTGGACCGAGTAATCACCCTGAATCTCGGGCTGACGCTCCCTGAGCATCGATCGACTCTCGCTCATGAGTGTGGTCATGCCTACTACGGCCACGACTGCACCGACCCTGTGACGGAGCGACGTGCTCGGAAGTATGCAGCAACGCTGCTGATTGATCCCAGCGAGTACGCGCGCCTGGAGCGCATCAACCCTGACCAGCACTGGCTCGCTGAGGAGTTTTCTGTGACGGTCGACATCATCGAGGACTACGAGGAGCTCTGTCTCACACCCTTGCGCGGCGTGACCTACGCCAACGCTCGCGACGGCGTAGGTCAGTGGTCGTTCATGTCGCAACGGGTGGGAGCGCTGGCATGAAGCAGTTATCCACAGGGGGAGCGCGCCTCGCGCGCACGCGATCCCCTCTCGTAAGAGAGGGGATAAGGGTCGGGTCGGGTCGGGGAAGCCGGACTCACAGAGAGACTCACGCGAGGAGTCACGGCGTGACCGTGACGCCGATCCCCGGAAAATCAGCATTTCCTGCGGTTTGCGACGACTCCGTCGAAGGTGGCTACTCAACGCGCGAGTCCTCGCGACGGGACCGAAACAGAGACGACCCGCGGCCTCTCGATGTGAGGGACACCGAGAGTCACAGTGTGACGACAAGGGGGACGGAATGATGAACGTTCAGGGCGCCCGCGAGGGCACACAGCCCGCACAGCGACGGCGCGGTCTCGGCATGATCCGAGTGTCGAAGGAGCGCGACGGAATGACGTCGCCTGACATCCAGCGCAACGCCATCGAGTCCTTCGCCGCCGCGAACGCCATCGACATCGTCGATTGGGTCGAAGGCATCGACGAGTCGGGGTCGCGGGTTCGTTCGGCATGGTGGCCGAGACTCGACCAGTCAGTCGAACGCCTCAAGCGCGGGGAGATCGACGTCATCGTGGTGTGGAAGTTCTCCCGCACCGGTCGCAACCGGCTCAAGTGGGCCATCGCGATCGACAGCGTTGATACCGCCGGCGGTGCGATCCTCTCCGCCACTGAGCCGATCGAGACCGCTACCGCCTCGGGCAGGTTCGCGCGGGGGATGCTCGGCGAGCTCAACGCCTACCAAGCCGACCTCATCGGGGAGGGCTGGAAGGACTCGCACGCCCGCCGATTCCGCGAAGGTAAGCCGATCAACGGCCGCCCGCGGTTCGGCTACGTCTACGACACAGCGTCGAAGTCGTTCGCGCCGGATCCGGTGAGCGGTCCGATCCTCGCCGCGGCCTATCGGCGATACATCGCGGGGGAGAGCTTCTACTCGCTCATCGAGTGGCTGAACAGGGGGCCGACCCGGCCTGTCGCCGGATACGGGCCGAGAGGCGGCGACGGTCTATGGACTCAGGAGACGCTGCGCCGCGTTCTGGACGCCGGATTCGGTGCCGGGGTCATCACGTACCGCGGGGAGACGAAAACGGGCGCACACGAGCCTGTGATCACCGCGGATGAGTGGGAGGCCTACCTGGAGACGCGCAATCGCCGCCGCGTCTACCGCAGGACCGAGCGATCTGAGTACACCTACTCCGGAATCCTCTGGTGCACGTGCGGGTCCAAGATGCACGGCAGCACCTCTGGTGGCGACCCATCGCGGGCCTATCGGTGTCGATACGGCATCGAGAAGCGCGCTCACGCGGGCGGCTACATCCTGGAGAAGCAGATCGACAAGGCCGTGCTGGCATGGCTGGGCGAGAGTCGGGACCGTGCGCACAGCGAGATCGCGGAGAGCATCAGCCGCCTCCCGGAAGTCGCACCGGTGGACGCTACTGCCGAACTCGAGCGACGTCTCGCAGAGCTCGCCAACAAGCAGGTCGTGCTCGCTGAACAGCGCCTCATCATGGGGCTCCCGCAGGCCTCCTACGAGACCCTCCGCGACAGGTGGGCGGCGGAGGCTGCCGGGCTGGAACAGGAGCTCCGAACGATGAAGAAGCGACGGGTAGCACCCCTGACGGTGCTACCCGTGCTCCTCGACCGCTGGGATGATCTGGAAGTGGCCGAGAGGCGCGAATACATCCGGTCTCTCGTGGCGCGGATCGAGATTACGCCCGGCACCCGCGCCTCTCAGCGCATCGCCATCACGCCGCACTAGGCCTTCGGGTTCGCCTCGTAACTCGTGCGAATGACGCTCATCACCGCGGTATCGGCGAGCGTGGTGGTGTCGCCGACCTCGCGGCCCTCTGCGACGTCGCGGAGCAGACGGCGCATGATCTTGCCGGAGCGGGTCTTCGGCAGCTCTCCGACGATGTACACGTCGCGCGGGCGGGCGATGGCGCCGATCTGCTCGCCCACCCACAGCCGCAGCTGCTGGGCGAGGCCCGCAGGCTCGTGTGCGGCGAGGTAGCTCTCCTTGATGATGACGAAGGCGACGACCGCCTGTCCGGTCGTCTCGTCGGAGGCGCCGACCACCGCAGCCTCGGCGGTCGCCTCGTGCGCGACCAGGGACGACTCGATCTCCGCCGTCGACAGGCGGTGCCCCGAGACGTTCATGACATCGTCGACGCGTCCGAGCAGCCAGAGGTCGCCGTCTTCGTCGAGGCGCGCTCCGTCGCCGGCGAAGTAGTAGCCCTGGTCCTCGAACTTCTCCCAGTAGGTCTCGCGATAGCGCTCGGGGTCGCCCCAGATGCCGCGCAGCATGCTCGGCCACGGCTCGGTGATCACGAGCAGGCCGCCGCTGCCGTTGCCGACCTCGATGCCGCTCTCGTCGACGACGTCGATCGAGATACCGGGGAGCGGGACCTGGGCGGACCCGGGCTTGGTCTCGGTGACGCCCGGAAGAGCGGACACCATGATGGCGCCGGTCTCGGTCTGCCACCAGGTGTCGACGATCGGCGTCTTGTTCGCCCCGATGACCTCGCGGTACCACATCCACGCCTCGGGGTTGATGGGCTCTCCCACCGAACCGAGCAGTCGCAGCGACGAAAGGTCGAACTTCGCCGGGACGCTGCGACCGATCTTCATGAACGAGCGGATCGCGGTCGGGGCGGTGTAGAAGATCGACACCTTGTACTTCTCGATGATCTCCCACCACCGGCCGGGGTGCGGGGCATCGGGGGTTCCCTCGTAGAGCACCTGGGTCGCGCCGTTGGCGAGGGGCCCGTAGGCGACGTAGCTGTGTCCGGTGATCCAGCCGATGTCGGCCGTGCACCAGAACACGTCGGTCTCCGGGTGCAGGTCGAAGACGTACTTGTGCGAGTACGCGACCTGGGTGAGATACCCACCGGAGGTGTGCAGGATGCCCTTGGGCTTCCCCGTCGTTCCCGAGGTGTAGAGGATGAAGAGCGGGTTCTCCGCAGGGAAGGCCTGTGCGGTGTGCTCGGCGGATGCGGCGGGAACGGCGTCGTGCCACCAGATGTCGCGGCCGTCGGTCCAGTCGACCTCGTTCTCGCCGCGCTTGACGACCAGGACGTGCTCGACGGTCTGCTGCTCGCCGTCGCCGCGGTCGGCGAGAGCCTGATCGACGGCGGGCTTGAGCGCCGAGACGCGGCCCTTGCGGTAGCCGCCGTCGGCCGTGATGACCAGCTTGGCGCCGGCGTCGTCGATGCGCGAGCGCAGGCTGTCCGCGCTGAAACCACCGAACACGACGGAGTGGATGGCGCCGACGCGCGCGACCGCGAGCATCGAGGCGATCGCCTCGGGGATCATGGGCAGGTAGATCGCGACGCGGTCGCCCTGGCCGATGCCCAGTCCCTCGAGCACGTTGGCGACGCGCTTGACCTCGTCGGTGAGCTCGGCGTAGGTGATGCGGCGGGTGTCACCCGGTTCGCCCTCCCAGTGCAGGGCGACGCGGTCGCCGTTGCCCGCCTCGACGTGACGGTCGAGGCAGTTGTAGGCGACGTTCAGCTCGCCGTCGTCGAACCACTTCGCGAACGGCGGGTTGTTCCAGTCGAGCACCTGGGTGAAGGGCTTGTGCCAGTGCACGAGTTCGCGGGACTGCTCGCCCCAGAAGGCCTCGCGGTCGGCGTCGGCGCGCTCGTACAGTTCGGGCGAGGTGATGGATTGGGAGACGAACTCCTCCGACGGCGGGAACTTCCGGGTCTCGTCGAGAAGATGGTCGATCTGGCTGCTCATCGGCAGGCGCTCCTTTGCGGCATACGGGTCTTGCGAGCATGGTCGTGGGGGTCGGCGACCAGGTCACGGCGAATCTATCCGTGCGACCACCCATCGCATACTGCCGAAAGTCGGTAGTGCTGCCGGTTTTGTCCGGACGGTCGCCTTGCGTACACTCGACGACAGCCGAATTCTCATTCCGGCCTTGGCGTGCCCGATTCCCCCAATCGTGGACCGCCGTGGGCGGCATCTCATTCCCCCCGTGAGATGCCGCCCATTCCTTTGGGAGCGCTCCCTTCTCGCTCGCGTGTGATCGTCGCCCGGTCCTGCACCGCGCGCACAGGAGTCGGCTTCTTCACAGGGGCCGAGTCGTCCGGCGATCGGCGCCCTCTCCTCGGCGCGGCGCCGCATAGCGTCACCGTCATGCCCGATTCCTTCGTCATCCAGCCCAGGGGAGAGCGGTCTGCCGCATCGGTGGCGGAAGCCTCGCCCGAGCGCCTTCGTATGGATCCTGCCTTCGGACCGCTCCTCGCCCATCTCGACGATGCCGTCACCGATGTGTTCGTGAACGGGGCGGGCGGGCTGTTCGTCGACCGCGGGAACGGAGCCGAGCCCGCAGAGGGCTGGAGGGCATCGGAGCGAGAAGTCCGAGATCTCGCGGTCGCGCTCGTCGGCCTCGGAGGCCGGCATCTCGATGACCAGGCGCCCTGCGTCGACGTCCGCCTCGACTCCGGCATCCGCGTGCATGCGGTGCTCTCGCCGGTCTCGACCACCGGAACCGCGCTGTCGATACGCATTCCCCGTGTGCGCGCCGCCGACCTCGACGCGCTCGCCGCTCTCGGAGCCTTCGACGCCTCCCAGCAGGTCTGGCTTCTGGGACTGGTGGCCGAGCGGGCGAACATCCTCATCACCGGGGGAACGGGTACGGGCAAGACCACGCTGCTGTCGGCCCTGCTGTCGGAAGTGCCTCCGACGGAGCGCATCGTCACGATCGAAGACGTCGCCGAGCTGCGCCCGCGCCACCCGCATCACGTCTCCCTCGAGGCCCGGCAATCGAACCTGGAGGGAGCAGGCGCCATCACCCTGGCGCGGCTGGTTCGAGAGTCGCTGCGCATGCGTCCTGATCGGCTGGTGGTCGGTGAGTGTCGCGGAGAAGAGGTGCGCGAGCTGCTGACCGCTCTCAACACCGGGCACGACGGCGGCGCCGGCACTCTCCACGCGAGCGGGCTGCGTGACGTTCCCGCTCGGCTCGAAGCTCTCGGGGCCCTCGCCGGGATGGATGCGGTCGCTCTCGCACGTCAGGCGGTCAGCGCGTTCACCATCGTCCTCCATCTCGATCGGGCACCCGGAGGTACACGTCGCATCCGTCAGGCAGGGCGGCTCGTGATCGCCGGGGATCGACTCGACATCGAAGAGGTGCAGCCGTGGTGATGCGGCCGCGTCGCTTGCCGCGAAAGGCGCAGACGGGTGCGACGGATGCCGCGACCGCGGTGCAGACGCTGGCCGTGCTGCTGCAGGCGGGGGCGGTGCCGGTCGTCGCCTGGCGGCACCTGGCGGACACCGATGATCCGCAGGCCCGGGCAGTGGTCGACCGGGTCGATCGCGGAGTCCCGCTGCTCGACGCCATCGAGGCCGAGGGCGGGGCGTGGGTCGATCTCGCCGCCGCCTGGGAGATCGCGACGACCGTGGGCGCACCGCTCGCCGAGGTTCTCCGGACGATCGCAGAGACACTGAGGGATGCGGCTGCCGCAGCCGACGATGTGCGCATCGCACTCGCAGAACCGGCGGGTACGGCGCGGCTGCTGCTCTGGATGCCGTTCGCCGGATTGCTGCTCGGGTTCGCGCTCGGCTTCGACACCATCGGCGTCATCTTCGGGAACGTGCTCGGCGCCGCGTGTGTGGTCCTCGGCCTGCTCCTCGTGGTGGCGGCACGCGTCTGGACAGCACGGCTGCTTCGACAGGCGCGGCCTGCTCCCGGCACCCCGGGCATGCGAGCGGAGCTGGTCGCCATCGCGCTCTCTGGCGGCGCCTCCATCGATCGCGCGTTGCAGCTGGTGTCGCAGAGCGGCACCTCGGGCGACGGTGAGGAACGCGTCCGCGCCGTGCTCGACCTCTCCCGTGCTGCGGGTGTGCCGGCTGCGGAACTTCTTCGGGCATCCGCAGCCCAGGACCGGCACGCCGCCAGGGTGCAGGGGCGCCTCCGCGCCGCGAAGCTCTCGACGCGCCTGCTGTTCCCGCTCGGCGTCTGCACGCTGCCCGCATTCCTCCTCCTCGGGGTCGCGCCGCTCCTGCTCAGCGTCCTCGCCTCCACGCCGATGTCGCTGTGACCGTATCCAGCCCACCCCCACCATCCGATGCCCACGCATCCCATAGAAAGAGGAACACCATGAAGAGCATCCCCCCGCTGGACCGTCGGCGTGCTGCGACACTGTTCGGCGACGACACCGGCGCCGCCACAGCCGAGTATGCGATCACGACGATGGCGGCCGTCGCGTTCGCCGGGCTCCTCGTCGTCATCATGCGATCCGACGAGGTCCGCGGCATCCTCACCGATCTCGTGCGGCGGGCGCTGACGGTGTCATGATGCGCGGAGCTCGACGGATGCCCCCTCCTCGCACCCCCGAGGATGCGCCACGACGGCCGCGACACGCGGGTGACCGCGGGTCCGTCTCGGCGGAGTTGGCGCTGGCCCTGCCCGCGGTCGTGCTCGCGTTTCTGCTCGGCGCGGGTGCACTCGGTGCGGCATCCCGCCAGGTGGCGCTTCAAGATGCCTCGGCCGATGCGGCGCGTCTTCTCGGACGCGGCGAAGGGCAGGATGCAGCGGAGCGCGTGGTGCACGCGGCGGTCTCCGGAGCAGGGATGTCCTCCTCGCTCTCCGGCGACCTCGTGTGCGTCACCGCTTCGGTCGACGCCTCCATCGGGTCGCTGATCCGCATGCCGCTTCGGGCCACGAGCTGCGCGCTCGACGGGGGCCTCTGATGACGGGCTCCGCTCTCGCGTCCGGAGTTCTCGCCGTCGCCGCTGCCCTGTCCCTCGGGCTCGCTGCCGTCGGCGGCGCGGCGGTGACGGCGCAGCGCACGGCGGGGGCGGCCGACGCCGCCGCGCTCGCCGCAGCAGACGCCGCGAGCGGCGCAGTGCCCACCGGGGAGCAGCCGTGTGAACTCGCCGCGAGGGTCGCGCAGGCGGCGGGTGCCACCCTCACGGGGTGCGTTCTCGAGGGCTTCGTGGCGACCGTGGAGGTGCAGGCGGCGTACGCTGGACTCGCAGCCGTCTCCCGAGCCCGTGCCGGGCCACCCGAGGGATAGCGACGGCAGCGCGACCTCGCTCACTGTGAACGACCCCACACAGTGGTGTGTATGGTGTGCTTCGAAGAAAGGACGCACCCTTGGCTGAAGGCAAGAAGCTCGTCATCGTCGAGTCCCCGACGAAGATGCGGTCTATTCAGGGATACCTCGGCGACGGCTACGAGGTGCTCAGCTCCGTCGGCCACATCCGCGACCTCGCTGACAAGAAGGACATCCCGGCCGCTGACAAGCAGGCCTATGGGAAGTACTCCATCGACATCGACAACGGATTCGACCCGTACTACGTCGTCTCCGATCGGAAGACCAAGACGGTCGCCGAACTCAAGCGTGCGCTGAAGAATGCCGACGAGCTCCTGCTCGCCACTGATGAGGACCGCGAAGGTGAGGCGATCGCCTGGCACCTGCTCGAGACCCTCAAGCCCAAGGTGCCCGTCAAGCGCATGGTCTTCCACGAGATCACCAAGGACGCGATCCAGGCTGCGGTCGGCAACACCCGCGAACTCGACCACGACCTTGTCGACGCGCAGGAGACCCGCCGCATCCTCGACCGCCTGTACGGCTGGGACGTCTCGCCCGTGCTCTGGTACAAGGTCAAGACCGGAATCTCGGCCGGACGCGTGCAGTCCGCGGCCACCCGTCTGATCGTCGATCGAGAGCGCGAGCGCATGGCGTTCACCTCCGCCGAGTACTGGGACGTCGATGCCGCGGCTTCGGCGACGGGCACCTCGTTCAAGATCCGTCTCGTCCGCGTCGACGGTGGCCAGCTCGCGCGGGGCACCGACTTCGATGACGACGGCAAGCTCAAGAAGGCCGTCGTCATCCTCGACGAGGCGGCCGCAACCGCTCTCGCCCAGGCGGTCGACGCCGTGGGCACCGGAAGCGTGACGAAGGTCGAGGCCAAGCCGGGAACGCGCAGCCCCTACGCGCCGTTCACGACCTCCACGATGCAGCAGGAGGCCGGGCGCAAGCTCTCGATGGGAGCCAAGCAGGCGATGGGTGTCGCCCAGCGTCTGTACGAGAAGGGCTACATCACCTATATGCGTACCGACTCCACGTCGCTGAGCACCCAGGCGGTGCAGGCGGCGCGGAGCCAGGCGGTGGCACTCTACGGCGACGCCGCGGTGCCGCTGAAGCCGCGGGTGTACAAGTCCAAGAGCAAGAACGCGCAGGAGGCCCACGAGGCCATCCGCCCCTCCGGTGACAACTTCCGCACGCCGGCCTCGCTGTCCTCCGAGCTCGATCGCGACGAGCAGCGCCTCTACGACCTCATCTGGAAGCGCACCGTCGCCAGCCAGATGTCGGACGCCAAGTACGAGACCACGACTGTCACGATCGCCGTCGACGCCGCCGGGAAGAAGGCCGAGTTCACGGCCTCCGGAACCGTCTACACCTTCAAGGGCTTCCTGGAGGCGTACGAGGAGGGCCGTGACGAGAAGCGCGGTGACGCGGACGCTGCGGAGAACCAGTCGCTGCCGGCTGTCGCGGTCGGCGATCAGCTCGCCGTGTCCGACGCCGAGGCCAAGGGGCACCGCACCACGCCGAAGCCCCGTTACACCGAGGCCTCGCTCGTGAAGGTGCTCGAGGAGAAGGGCATCGGTCGTCCTTCGACGTTCGCCTCGATCCCCGAGACGATCCTTGACCGTGGATACGCGGTCAAGCGCGGCCAGGCCCTCGTGCCGACGTGGCTCGCGTTCAGCGTCGTGCGTCTGCTCGAAGAGCACTTCGCCGACCTCGTCGACTACGACTTCACGGCTGCGCTCGAAGACGACCTCGACACGATCGCCCGCGGCGAGCAGAACCGGGTCGAGTGGCTCAAATCCTTCTACTTCGGCTCCGACAACCACGTGGGTCTGCGCCAGGTCGTCGACAACCTCGGTGAGATCGACGCTCGTGCGCTGAACTCCACGCGCATCACCGACACGGCCACGCTTCGCTTCGGCAAGTACGGCCCGTATCTCGAGGTGGCCGACCCCGCGAACCCCGAGGCCAAGCCGCGCATCGTCAACGTGCCGGAAGACCTCGCACCCGACGAGCTGACCGCCCAGAAGGCTCAGGAGCTCATCGACGCTCCCGTCGCCGGCGACCGCGTGCTCGGGGAGAACCCCGACAACGGCAAGATCATCGTGGTGAAGGACGGCCGGTTCGGGCCGTACGTGCAGGAGAACGACCCTGTGTCGGAAGACGCCGCGGTCGACGAGACCACCGGCGAGGTCGTCGAGGCTCCCAAGCCCAAGCGCGGCGCGAAGAAGGAAGCAGCGCCCAAGCCGCGCACGGCCTCGCTCTTCCGCTCGATGTCGGTCGACGAGATCGATCTCGACACCGCGCTGCGTCTGCTGAGCCTCCCGCGCGTCGTGGGCGTCGACCCGGAGTCGGGCGATGAGATCACGGCGCAGAACGGCCGGTTCGGGCCCTACCTGAAGAAGGGTGCGGATTCACGGTCGCTCGAGTCGGAGTCGCAGATCTTCGATGTGACGCTCGACCAGGCGCTCGAGATCTACGCGCAGCCGAAGTACGGCGCGGGTCGCCGGGCATCGAGCGCGCTCGCCGAGTTCGAAGCCGATCCCGTCAGCGGGAAGCCGATCCGCATCCGCGACGGACGTTTCGGCGCGTATGTGACCGACGGTGAGACGAACGTGACGATCCCGCGGGGTCAGACCGTCGAGGACATCACCTTCGAGGTCGCGGTGCAGATGCTCGCCGACAAGCGTGCCAAGGGTCCGGCTACCAAGCGCGGAGCGAAGAAGGCTCCTGCGAAGAAGCCGGCCGCGAAGAAGGCTCCTGCCGCCAAGAAGCCGGCCGCGAAGAAGCCTGCCGCCAAGAAGGCGCCCGCGAAGAAGACCACAGCTGCCACGTCCGCTGCCCGGTCGGCTGCTGCGAAGAAGGCGGCAGCCACGCGCGCCGCCAACGCTGCGGCGAAGGCGGCGGAGAAGGCGGACTCGTGACCTCAGGTCGCGGGGTGTGGGTCACGCTCGAGGGCGGTGACGGCTCGGGCAAGACCACGCAGTCGAACCTGCTCGCGCAGTGGCTCGAAGACACCGGGCGTACCGTCGTCCGTACCCGCGAACCCGGCGGTTCCGAGGTCGGGCAGCTCATCCGCGACATCGTCCTGCACCATCGCGGCGACATCGCGCCGCGCGCCGAGGCACTGCTGTACGCCGCGGATCGGGCGCACCATGTCGCGACCGTCGTGCGACCGGCGCTCCGTCGTGGCGAGATCGTGCTTCAGGACCGCTACCTCGATTCGTCCGTGGCCTACCAGGGCGCCGGACGGGTTCTCGACGCGACCGAGATCCGAGATCTGTCGCTCTGGGCGGCGGAGGGCGCGCTCCCGGACCTGACGATCCTGCTCGATCTCGACCCCGCCGAGGCCCGCACCCGTCTGGACTCCGCCGACAAGCCGTTCGACCGGCTCGAGGCCGAGCACGCGGAGTTCCACGGCCGCGTCCGCGATGCCTTCCTCGATCTCGCGGCGGCCGAGCCGGACAGGTTCCTCGTCCTCGACGCGGCAGCGGCACCGGAGGTCATCGCCGAGCAGATCAGGACCAGAGTCGCAGCGCTGCTCGACTGAGCCGGCTCGACCGAGCGAGGAAGCGATCCTCCGTGCCGTGAGCGTCGGTGGTCGCGATTAGGCTGAGACCATGCCGCAGACCGTTCCCGCCCCGTTTCCCTGGGCGGATGTGTGGGGGCAGGACGCCGCCGTCGACACGCTCCGCGCCGCGGCATCCGATCCCTCCGCCCTCTCGCACGCCTGGTTGATCACGGGCCCGCCGGGCTCGGGACGCTCCACCCTCGCGTACGCCTTCGCCGCAGCGTTGATCGCCGACCGGCCCGATGACGAGAATGTCATGCGCCAGGTGCTCGCCGGCACTCACCCCGACGTTACGGCGTTGCGCACCGACAAGGTCATCATCACCATCGCCGAGGCGCGCGGTCTCGTCGAACGCTCCTACTTCGCACCGTCTGCGGGGCGCTATCGGGTCATCGTCGTCGAAGACGCCGATCGCATGGTCGAGCGCACCTCCAACGTGCTCCTGAAAGCGCTCGAAGAGCCGCCGGAGCAGACGGTGTGGATCCTGTGCGCGCCCAGCGAGGCCGACCTGCTGCCCACGATCCGATCCCGCGTGCGCTCACTGCGGTTGCGGGAACCCGACGTCGCCGATGTCGCCCGGCTCATCAGTCTGCGCACCGGCGTCGACGAGGTCGTCGCAGAACAGGCGGCGCGGCACGCGCAGCGTCACATCGGCATGGCCCAGCGACTCGCCACCGACGATGCGGCTCGGCGTCGCCGAGACGAGACTCTTCGTTCCGTCCTCGGTGTCAGGGGAGTGGGCGATGCGGTCGAGGTCGCCGGTCGCATCATCCAGGCCGCCACGGAGGACGCGAAGGCGCTCACCGCCGAGCGCGACGCCCAGGAGCGGGCGTCGCTGCTGCGCACGATCGGCATCGCCGAGGGGCAGGCGGTCCCGCCGGCCCTGCGCACGCAGCTCTCCGCGCTCGAAGACGATCAGAAGAAGCGTGCGACGCGCAGCCTGCGCGACGGGATCGACCGCGTGCTCACCGATCTGCAGTCGCTGTTCCGCGACGTCGTGATGCTGCAGTTCGGCCGTGGCGACGATCTCATCAACAGTGAGCTGCGCACCGAGCTGACCGACCTCGCATCCGCCTGGTCCGAGACCCGTACGCTTGTCGTACTTGACCACCTTGCCGACACGCGGCAGTCGTTGGAGCGCAACGTCGCCCCTCTGCTCGCCCTGGAGAGCTTGCTCGTGACCATCACGAGCGGGAGGAAACCGTGAACAATCGATCGACTTCCCGCTTGCGTCGAGCCGCCGCGATCATCGCAGGGCTGGCCGCTGCGTCCGTCGCGCTCTCGGGCTGTCTGTACGCGATGATCCCCGAGCAGTCCTCGCGGCCGTCGACGACCAGCGCCCCCGATACCGAGGGCGTCGCCGAAGACCTGCTGCCTTTCTACTCGCAGGAGCTGACGTGGACGGAGTGCGGTGTCGGCTTCGACTGCACCGATGTCACGGCGCCTCTCGACTGGGAAGACCCGGGCAAGGGCGAGATCACCCTTTCGGTGGTTCGGCACCGCGCCGAGGGCACCCCCGTCGGCTCGCTGCTGACGAACCCGGGTGGCCCCGGGGCGAGCGGTGTCGACCTGATCCTCAACAGCCTCGACTACGCCGTCGGTGCCGACCTCATCGAGAACTTCGACGTCATCGGGTTCGACCCGCGCGGGGTCGGGGCATCGACCGCGGTGACCTGCTACGACGCCCCGCAGATGGACGAGTACCTGTACGGCATCCCCGCTGCGGCCCGTGGCACGGCGGAGTGGGAGGCTGAGCTGCTCGATTCGCACAAGGCCTTCGCCGAGGCGTGCGACGCGAACAGCGGCGGCATCCTGCCCTACATCACCACGGTCAACGCCGCCCGCGACATGGATCTGATCCGCGCGGTGCTGGGCGACAAGCAGCTGAACTACCTCGGCTACTCGTACGGCACGTTCCTGGGGGCGACCTACGCGAAGCTGTACCCCGAGAAGGCCGGTCGTCTCGTGCTCGACGGCGCCATCGATCCCGCCGTTCCGGGGCTCGAGGTCGGAGCGACACAGGCGCTCGGGTTCGAATCCGCGCTGCGCGCCTACATGCAGGACTGCCTCGACTCGGGGGAGTGCCCGTTCAACGGCACCGTCGATGAGGCGATGACCGATCTGGGAGCGCTGCTCGCGAGCGTCGACAGCACACCGCTCAAGAGTGGAGACGGCCGCATGCTCGGCGCGGACTCCCTGATGACCGCCATCATCGCGGCGCTCTACTCGCAGGACAGCTGGGGCTACCTCACGCAGGCGCTCGATGAGGCGCTGCAGGGCGACCCGACATCGGCGCTGTTCCTCGCCGACTTCTACAACGGACGCGAGAACGGCACCTACACCGACAACTCCGCCGAAGCGTTCCGTGCCTACAACTGCATGGACTACCCGGTAGAAGACGATCCCGCAGCAGAGGCAGCGATCAACGCGAAGATCGCTCAGGGCGCACCGACGATCGCGCCGTACTGGACCGGCCCCGACTCCTGCTCGGTCTGGCCGTACCCTCCCACGGGCACGCGTGGCGAGATCAAGGCCGAAGGTGCGGGCCCCATCCTCGTGATCGGCACCACGAACGACCCGGCTACCCCGTACGAGTGGTCCGAGTCACTCGCGAACCAGCTCGAAGAGGGTGTTCTGATCACGCGCGTCGGCGAAGGGCACACCGGGTACAACAAGGGCAACGCCTGCGTCGACGACGCGGTCGAGGCTTTCCTGCTCGATGATGTCGTGCCCGAAGACGGCCTCCGCTGCGAGTGATGCGGCCTCGATTCGCGAGAGAGCGCGAGACAGGGTAATATCGGTGATCGCGCCGCTCACGCGTCGCACGCCGCTTTAGCTCAGTCGGCAGAGCATTTCACTCGTAATGAAAAGGTCGTCAGTTCGATTCTGACAAGCGGCTCCGAAGGCCCCGTGATGCGAAGAACATCACGGGGCCTTTCCCGTTCCTCACGGCGTACTCTCGAAGCATGAGCAGAGCGCTTCTCATCGTCGACGTCCAGAACGACTTCACCGAAGGCGGGGCACTCGCCGTCGAGGGAGGCGATGCGGTCGCCGCGGCCGTCACCGTCTTTCTCGCCGCCCACGCTGGCGACTACGACGTGATCATCGCCTCGCGCGACTGGCACGACGCCGACGGTGACAACGGAGGGCACTTCGCGCCGACTCCCGACTACGTCGACTCGTGGCCGGTGCACTGCGTCGCGGGAACCGAGGGGGCCGAGTACGACCCGCTTCTGGCGACCGATGCCGTCACCCACCATGTCCGCAAGGGGCAGGGGAAGCCGGCGTACTCGATGTTCGAGGGTCGGACGGAGGCGGGGGAGACGGTGGGCGCGATCCTGACCGCGGCGGGCGCGCTCACGGCCGATGTGGTGGGCATCGCGACCGACCACTGCGTGCGGGCGACAGCTCTCGACGCCATCGCGCACGGCGTTCGCGTCCGCATCTTCACCGACCTCGTCGCCGGAGTCGCACCCGCGCCCAGCGAGGCCGCACTCGCCGAGCTCGTGCACGCGGGAGCGGAACTGGCCGAGAGTCCCAAGGCGTGAGTCGGAGCGTCCTGCTCCTGCGGGCCGTGAACGTCAGTGGCCGCAACAGCGTTCCGATGGTGCGTCTCCGCGAAGTGCTCGCCGCCGAGACCGACCTGGCCGACGTCTCCACGTACATCGCCAGCGGCAACATCCTCTGCCGCACCCCGCGGGATCCCGATGCCGCGTGCGACGCTGTGCGCGAGGCCATCCGGGTCGAGTTCGGGGTGGACACCCCCGTCATCCACCGCACGCACGCGCAGTTGGTGTCCTCGGAATCCGCGCAGCCGTTCCCCGAGGGCGACGTGAAGTTCGTGCATGCGATGTTCCTCCAGGGCTCGCCGTCGGAGGGTGCGATCGAAGCGTTGGAGCAGCGCCTCCTTCCGGCGGAGCGGATCGCGCTGGTCGGTGACGACATGTGGATCGACTACGGCGAGGGCGGCATACACTCCACCCGACTCACGAAGGCGGTGCTGGATCGGGCGCTCGGCGTCGCGGGGACGGCACGCAACCTGCGGACGACGCGGACGCTCATCGAGTTGACGGCGTGATTCCGCCCAGATCTGTACTCATCGCTGCCGGTGGCGTGTGCGGGTGGGCTTGCAGGTCGACCCGGCGGGTGTCGCAGGCCGAGCACCGCACATAGAGCACGATGCCCTCGCTCGTCGGATGACGGGACTCCACGAGCCAGGCATGCTCGTGCGCCGGCGCAGCGGGGTGGACGCGGGGGATCGGAAGCGTGTTCAGCGAGGTCATGCATCCAGCGTGATGTAATGGTCTTATGCATCTCAACCCTTACGGCGAGTATGCCGTGCTGTTGGCCGCGTCACTGGCCAACGACTGGCCGGTGGATCGAGCAGGGATCGAGGCGCGCACACTCGAACTGGGGATGACGCAGACCTTTCCACCCGCCGCGGATGACCATGAGCGGGTCAGGGTTGTCATCGACGAATGGCTCTCGATCGTCGATGAACCCGACCCCGACGCGCGAGCGGTCCTCCTCAACGCACAACTCGCCGCCGCAGCCGCCTACCCGCGCCTGACGAACCACGACGACGAAGGATGGCACCTGCACTACCGCGACGACGTGCCGTCGATGCCCTACGTGCTCCGGGCGGTCATCAGCCTGGGTACCTCGCTTCATCTGGTCACCCGGGGGATGAGCCGGCTGGGCCGTTGCCAGGCCCCACCGTGCACGAGAGTCGTCGCGGACGTGACCCGCAACGGCCGCCAGCGCTTCTGCTCCGTGCGTTGCGCCAACCGTGCGGCGGTGCGCAGACATCGCGCCCGGATCTGACAGACGGCGAATCGAGACTTTCGGCCACACCGTGCGCGAGGCTTCCGTGCCACGATGGCCGAGAGACGATGAGGAGACGACGTGTCTGATGTGATCGTGAATGTCGACAACTTCGCCCGTGCTGAGACGGACGTGATGATCGATCGGATTCTGCAACAGGCCGGGGCCGTGAACGCGATCTACCACGATCGGCAGTTGGCGCCGCTCGACAGGCAGCCCGTGATCCGACAGAACCGCGACACGCTCTACTCGGTCGCGATCGTCGACATCTCTCACGGAGCGACGTTCACGCTTCCGCCGTTCGGCGACCGATACGTCTCGGTCATGATCATCAACCAGGACCACTACATCAACCGGGTGCTGCACGAGCCGGGAACATACGATCTCACGGTCGACGAGTTCGGTTCCGACTACGTGGTGGTCGCCGCCCGCGTGCTGTTCGATCCGACTGATCCCGACGACCTCGATGCCGTGCACCGCATCCAGGACGGCATGCGTGTGGATGCGGGCTCTGCCACCCCGTTCGCACCGTCGGCGTTCGACCCGGTGACCCATAAGGTCACCCGTGATCATCTCCTGGGGCTCGCGGAGGGCCTTCCCGGATTCTCGCGGAGCTTCGGGAGCGTCGAGCAGGTGGACCCCGTGCATCACCTGCTGGGAACCGCTGCAGGCTGGGGCGGGCTCCCTGACGATGAGGCGCAGTACGTCGCGCTGTTCCCCGGGCTCGAGCCCGGGCGCTACCGGCTCACGCTCCGCGACGTACCGGCGGATGCGTTCTACTCGGTCAGCGTGTACAACCGCGATGGATACTTCGAGCCGAGCGCTTCCGGCATCACGAACGTCAACGATGTGTTCGGCGTCAAGAACGACGACGGATCCATGACGGTGTGGCTCGGCGACTTCGACGACGATCGCCCCAACCGGATACCGACGCCCGAGGGATGGAACCTGTTGATCCGCCTCTACCGTCCACGGCTGGCCGAGGTGGCGGGCTGGACCGTTCCCTCGGTCGAGCCCGCCGACTGAAGCACGGTCAGGCGGTCGGCCCGGCGTGCTTCCCCTCACCGATCTCCTCGACGAGCTTCGCGTTGAACGCCGGTAGATCGTCGGGCGTGCGGCTGGAGACGAGGCCCTCATCGACCACGACTTCTTCGTCGACCCACGTCGCGCCCGCGTTGCGCAGGTCGGTGGTCAGGCTCGGGTAACTGGTGAGCGTGCGCCCGTCGACGACACCGGCCTCGATGAGGATCCAGGCGCCGTGGCAGATCACACCGACCGGCTTGTGCTGCTCGAAGAAGGCCCTGGCCAGATCGACGGAGGCCTTGTCCATGCGCAGATGGTCCGCGTTGACGACGCCGCCGGGCAGAACAAGCGCGTCGAACTGATCCGCAGTGGTCGCCGACGCGTGCAGATCCACGGCCTGTTCATGTCCGTTCTTGCCGGTGATGGCTGCACCGTCCGGGGCGATCATGGTCGCGCTCGCGCCTTCCGCCGTCACCGCATCCCAGGGACTCGTGAGCTCGCTGTCCTCGAATCCGTCGGTCGCGAGGAATGCCACGCGGCTGCCGCTGAGAGTCATCGTTCGTCCTTTCCTGGAGAATCGTCCGCCGTTCGGGGGACGACTCCACGATCCCCCGCAGCGGAAGAGGAGGGAAGGGGGTGGCCGCGCAGGCGAGCCGGTGATACAGGTGAGCGGGAGAAGCGGCGGCCCGCGGAGCGCTCCGCTCGGATCGAGGAGCCTCGGCAGTACGATCCAGACATGCGCGTTCGTCCTGCACTCGTCCTCCTCTCGGCGCTCGTCCTGCTCGCGGGGTGCGCTCCCGAGCCGGCGGCGAGCCCCTCGCCCTCCGCATCCACGACGTCTTCGCCGACCCCCACGCCGTCTCCCTCGGCGTCCGAGACCGCGGAACCGCCGGCGGCGGGGACGGAATTCACTCCCTCGGTGCTCGTGCAGCTCTGCACTGAGAGGACTCGCGCCCTGGCCCCGAACGCGACGTACTTCGGCGACATGGCGACCACCGAACGGCTCGAACCGTCATCGCTCTGGTTCGTGGTCATCCCCAAGACGCTCGACGGTGCGGACAGCGTCGCGGTGTGCGGCATCGGCGGCACCCAGGAGGCGCCGGTGTTCGCCCTCGAAGGGGAGACCCTCCCGGATGGAGTGGCCGACATCCGCGAAGAACTGCTGACCGGAGCGCCCGGCGGCGAGTCCTGAGACGGCTGCCGAGAGGCGAACTGTGGCGGAGAGAGCATCCGCGCGTCTTCGACGTCACCGTAGAGTGATCCTGTCGGTGGGGTGACCTGACCGAACAAGAATGAGGGGGCCACGTGGTTGAGGGGATCGAATCGTTCTTCACCGTGATCGCGGTGGGCTTCGAGGTGCTCGGTGCACTCGCTATGGTCGTGGGGTTCATCATCGCCGTGGTGCTCGCCGTCCGTTCGCTGCGACGGTCGGGCGACGGTCACGCCGCCTATCTGCTCCTGCGCAACACGCTCGGCGCCGCTATCCTGCTCGGCCTCGAAGTCTTGGTCGCTGCCGACCTCATCCGCACCATCACGTCGAAGCCGTCGATCGAGGACGCCGTGATCCTCGGCCTCATCGTGCTGATCCGGACGGTGCTCTCGATGTCGATCCAGATCGAGATCGAGGGTGTCGCACCCTGGCGTCGAGCCCTCCTGACCAGTGGCGGCCAGCTGATCGCGGAGAACGTCCGCCGAGACCGCGCCGCGGAGGCGACGGCCGTTGCACCCGAAACGCCGACACCCTGAGCGACCTGCGCGCGGTGCTCGCGGATGTGCCGTCCTCCTCGACGGAGGCGTGGACGCCCGGGGGTACTGACGGCTCGTGCGGGTACCCCGAGCACGTCGTCTTCTGGGTGGGCCCCGTGGGGCTCGAACCCACGACCCGCGGATTAAAAGTCCGATGCTCTGCCAACTGAGCTAGAGGCCCCTCATCAAAGTCTAGTGCGCACGACGAGGGGCCGTCGGCGACACAGCACCACCGACGGCCCCTTTCCTTCCCGGGTCTCTCCTCCAGAACCCGAGAAGGGCGTGTGCCGGGCGTCCTCCCACCCGGCTGTCCCTGGCTTAGGAAGCCGGGGGCATCAGAACCGTGTCGATCAGGTACACGGTCGCGTTCGCGGTCTGCACTCCACCGCAGATGACGCTGGCGCCGTTGACCTTCAGGTCATCGCCGCTGCCGGTCACCTCGAGGTCGGCGCCCTGCACGGTCGTGTGCATGCCGTCGATGTCAGCCGGCTCGATCTGGCCGGGGACCACGTGGTACGTCAGGATCGAGCTCAGCGTGGCGCTGTCGGTCTTGAGGGCCTCGATCGTGGCGGGGTCGATCTTCGCGAAGGCGTCATCCACCGGTGCGAAGACGGTGAACTCGCCACCGTTCAGGGTGTCGACGAGGTCGACGTCGGGGTTGAGCTGTCCGCTCACCGCAGCGACCAGCGTGGTCAGCAGCGGGTTGTTCGAAGCCGCGACCGCAACCGGGTCCTGCGACATTCCCTCGACCGAGCCTGCGCCGTCCGGCACGGCGTCGGCGTATGCCGCGCAGCCGGGGCCGACCAGGTTGGCCGCCGGGTCCATCTCCATCGGCGTCGACTCCGACGTCTCCGGTGCCGTCGGCTCGGACGATTCCGTGGTGCTGCCGCTGCCCATGGAACAGGCGGAGAGCAGGAACGCGCTCGCCAGGCCGAGGGTGATCGCTGCGGTGACCTTCTTCTTGGTGCTGAACATGTCGAGCTCCTTCAGAACTGAGCCACGGCCTCTCCGTGGCGTCGAGGGCTGTTCGGAGCCCGCTCGCGATCGGATGGGACGAATCTGAGAAATCTTCGAAACCGCCTCCACGACCGCGCAGGAGCGGACACTTCCGCGATCTCTTTTCCTTCACATTCGGGCGACGTCTGCACGTGATCGGGGAGGAGATACGGCATGCTTATGGAGATGGTCATCGATGGGTTCGACGTTCCCGAGGACGGAGCGACGCAGGATGCTGTCGCCGACCTCATCGTCCGCGTCGCCTCCGGTGATCAGGCTGCCTTCGCGACTCTCTATGACATGCTCTCCTCCCGCGTGTTCGGCCTCATCCTCCGTGTGCTGATCAACCGCGCGCAGAGCGAGGAGGTGCTCCAGGAAGTCTTTCTGGAGATCTGGCAATCCGCTTCCCGCTTCGCTCCGAACAGAGGTCAGGGACGAGCGTGGATCATGACGATCGCTCATCGCCGGGCCGTCGATCGGGTGCGAGCTTCGCAGTCGAGCGCCGACCGAGACGTACGAGCAGGATTCAAGGACATCGGCGTCGCGCACGACAGTGTCGCGGAGCAGGTCGAATTGGGGATCGAGGGAGGAAAGGTCGTCGAAGCGCTGTCGGGTCTTCCGGAAGCGCAACGCGAAGCGCTCGTCCTCGCGTACTACGGCGGTTACAGTCAGAACGAGATCGCGGCCCTCGTGGGAGCGCCGCTGGGGACTATCAAGACACGGATGCGAGACGGGCTCACTCGTCTGCGCACGGCGATGGGGGTGACGGCATGAACGAGAAGGACTTCGCGGAACTCGCGGCAGGTGCCGCGCTGCACTCGCTCGACGCAGAAGACGAGCGACGCTATCGCGCTGCCCTCACTGAGCACCCGGAATGGGAGGACACTGTGGATGCGGACACCGCCACCGCTGCGTCGCTCGCAGACCCGGTCGAGCCTGTCACCCCGCCCTCGCACATCCGTACCGCTCTGCTCGCGCGGATCGCGGACATGCCGCAGGACGACGGATCGCGAACGGATCCGGACCCCTCCTCGGCGAACGCCGAGAGCACAGCCGACTCGTACGGCGCCGGCGCCGGTGCCGAGCCCGCGATCTCACCGAAGCCGAAGCAGCGCCGCTGGACGCGGAGCGTGTTCGCCCTGGCCGCATGCCTCGCCGTGCTCGTGGGGGTCGGAATCGGTGCGGTCGCTCTCAACCAGCAGCTGAACCCGCCCGCGAGCGTGGTCGCTCTGCAGGAGATCGAAGCCGCCGGAGATGCCCAGCAGGCGACCGTCGAGCTCGACGACGGCGGCAGTGCCACAGCGCACTGGTCGGCGTCCGCCGGCAAGGCGGTACTGGTGGCCGACGGCCTGCCGAGCCCGGGTGACGGACAGACCTACGAACTGTGGTTCGTGCGCGGCGACGGCCCCGTCGCCGCCGGCGTCTTCGACGTCGACGGTGGGGAAGCCACAGCCCTGCTCACGGGGGACATGCAGGCAGGCGACGCGATCGCCGTGACCGTCGAGCAGGCCGGCGGCTCGCCGTCCGGTCAGCCGACCACCGACCCGGTGATCGTGATCCCCACGGCGTGAGCCGCACTGATCGCGCGTACCCTGGAGGGATGCCCGAGCAGTACCACCGCCCTGTGCGCCGCCCCACGAGTGCCTTCGACAACATCGTCGGCGCGCACGATCCCGCCGAGGAGACGCGCGTCGCGCATGCCACGGCATCCGCTCTGCTGACCCGTGTCCGCGCAGATGAGAGTGGGGTGAGTGCGGAACGTCTCGTGGCCTTCACCGCCGAGTACGGGATCGACGAGATCGCCGAACTGTGGTCGAAGGCGCCGTCGCGCACGCTGCCCGGCGCACTCTGGCGCCTCTACGTCCTGCAGCTCGCGATCCACGGCGACCCGCAGACCGCCGCACTCCTCTACGACCGTGGGCGCGTCGAACTGCCGTCGGCGGATGCGGTCATCGCGGGAGCGCCCGTGCCGGCGAGTCCGGACGAGCTGGTCGCACTGATCGACACGATCCTGCGGGGCGCGTTCCGCGGCGACTTCGCCGTCGCACTCGACCGCGCCGCGGCGTTCTGTCGAGTGCAGGCCTCGGGGGCGACCCATGCCGCCGACGATTACGAGCCGACCGAGCCGGCTCGGGCCAGCGAGCTGACCACGCGCGCGCTGCGGCTGAGCAGCTACGGTCAGGATCTGGCCGCGGCCGCTGTGCTGTGGCGGATGGATGCTCTCGCCTGAGGCGACGGAAAGGCTGCCCGGACATGAAAAGACCGGGCCGCAAGAACGCCTCTCGGCGGAAGGCCGCTCAAAGCGGCAAAAATTGGAGCCCGGGGTTATGCGGCCCGGCCATTCAATTGTAACGCGATGAGGCGGTGGGTATTCCCGCCATCTAGGCTCGGATCATGACAGGGCGCTTTGCACTCATGATCGATCCCGTCGCCGCCGACGTGCAGCGCAGCGACTTCGCCGACACCTTCACGCAGGTCGACGCTGCGGCCCCCGCGCTCAGTGTCGGGGAGCTGAGCACACAGCGCGGTGACGGCGTGTTCGAGTCGATCGGCGTGGTCGACGGGCATGCCCAGGAGGTCGTGCCCCACCTGGAACGCCTCGCGCATTCGGCCCGACTGTGCGACCTTCCCGTGCCGAACCTCGCGCAGTGGCGCCAGGCCATCGACCACGCGGCCGTGCAGCTGGGTGCGGGCGAGTCGGTCATCAAGCTCATCCTCAGCCGTGGGGTGGAGCACGGCCCCACGCCGACCGCGTGGGTGACCGCGGCCCCGGCTGCCGACTTCTCGGCCGTGCGCGAGAGAGGCGTGCGCGTCGTCACGCTCGACCGCGGGTACGACCTGGGTGCGGCGGAACGGGCCCCGTGGCTGTTGCTGGGCGCGAAGACGCTGTCGTACGCCGTGAACATGGCCGCCCTGCGTGAGGCGCACCGACGCGGCGCCGACGACGCGATCTTCCTCTCGAGCGACGGGTTCGTGCTGGAGGCTCCGACCGCCTCTCTGATCCTCCGCTTCGATGACCGGTTCGTGACCCCGGCTCCGAACGGCGGCATCCTGCAAGGCACGACGCAGCTCAGCGTGTACGAGTATCTCGCCGCCCAGGGGTTCGACGTCGGCTACGACCGCATCCCGGCGACCGACCTCCCCCAAGCGGATGCCGCGTGGCTGGTGTCGAGCGTCCGTCTCGCCGCCGCGATCACGGCCGTCGACGATGTCGCACTTCCGGTCGACCACACGCTGACCGCCGACCTGAACCGCTACCTGCTCTCGCCCCGCGACTGATCCCTCGAGGCGCCGGCACGCGAAGACGCGCCGGAACGTGAAAAGGGCCCGGGAACCGAAGTTCCTGGGCCCTCTTCACGTGTTTGCTCAGCTCACCCGAAGCGGCCGGAGACGTAGTCCTCTGTGGCCTGCACGGAGGGACTGGTGAAGATCGACGTGGTGTCGTCGTACTCGATCAGCTTGCCGGGCTTGCCGGTGCCGGCGATGTTGAAGAACGCGGTCTTGTCGGACACGCGGCTCGCCTGCTGCATGTTGTGCGTCACGATCACGATCGTGAACTCGTTCTTGAGCTCGCCGATCAGCTCCTCGATCGCATAGGTCGAGATGGGGTCGAGAGCCGAGCACGGCTCGTCCATCAGCAGCACCTGGGGCGACACAGCGATCGCGCGGGCGATGCACAGACGCTGCTGCTGACCGCCCGAGAGGCCGGACCCGGGCTTGTCGAGGCGGTCCTTGACCTCGTTCCACAGGTTCGCGCCCGTGAGCGACTTCTCGACGAGGGCGTCCTGGTCGCTTTTCGACATGCGGCTGTTGTTGAGCTTCACACCGGCGAGGACGTTCTCCTTGATCGACATCGTGGGGAACGGGTTCGGACGCTGGAAGACCATGCCCACCTGGCGGCGGACGAGCACCGGGTCGACGCCGGCACCGTAGAGATCCTTGCCGTCGAGCAGCACCTCGCCCTCGACGCGCGCGCCGGGGATGACTTCGTGCATGCGGTTGAGGGTGCGCAGGAACGTGGACTTGCCACAGCCGGAGGGGCCGATGAACGCCGTCACGCTGCGCGGCTGGATCTCGAGCGACACTCCTTCAACCGCGAGGAAGTTGCTGTAGTAGACGTTCAGGTCGTTGACTTCGATGCTCTTGGACACGAGGGTTCCTGTTCTGACGGGTCGGGTGCTCAGCGGCCGCTGATCTTGGGAGCGAACAGCTTCGCGATCAGACGCGCGAGCAGGTTCAAGACCATGACGATGAGGATGAGGGTGAGGGCCGCAGCCCATGCGCGGGCGACAGCCGCGTCCGGGTTCGTCCCTTGGTTCATGTACTGGTTGTAGGCGAACACCGGCAGGGTCATCATCTGGCCGTTGAAGATGTTCGTGTTCAGGCTCTGCGTGAACCCGGCGGTGAGCAGCAGGGGAGCCGTCTCGCCGATCACGCGCGAGATCGCGAGCATGATCGAGGTGGTGATACCGGCGATTGAGGTGGGAAGGACGACCTTGAGGATCGTCAGCCACTTCGGGACACCGAGTGCGTAGGACGCCTCACGCAGCTCGTTCGGAACGATCTTCAGCAGTTCCTCGCTACCGCGCACCACGACCGGAATCATGAGCACTGCGAGCGCCAGAGCGCCCATGAATCCCATCGAGATCCCGGGTCCGATCAACAGCGCGAAGACCGCGTAGATGAACAGACCAGCCACGATCGAGGGGATGCCAGTCATCACATCGACGAAGAACGTGATGGCCTTCGCGATCTTGCCCCGACCGTACTCGACGAGGTAGATCGACGTCATGAGCCCGATCGGGACCGAGATTATCGTGGCGGTGAGCGTGATCAGCACCGTCCCCCAGATGGCATGCACGATGCCGCCGCCGTCGCCGACGACGTTGCGCATCGAGGAGCTGAAGAACTCGGCGTCGAACCGCTCGATGCCGTTCGCGACGACGGTCCAGAGCAGCGAGACCAGCGGCAGCAAAGCGATCAGGAAGGCAGTGGCGACCAGCGCCGTCATCAGGCGGTCGACGGCTTTGCGTCGGCTCTCGACGATCGACGAGATGACGGTGATGATCACCATGTAGAGCAGGATGCCGACGACGAGAGTGCCGGCGATGTTGAAGTTCGCGATGCTGGTGCCGGCAGCGGCGACGCCGAAGATCGCGGCGGAGATGAGCAGGGATCCGCCCAGGAGGGCCCAAGGGCCCCACTTCGGCAGCCTCCCGGAGGTGAGCGCGGCCGCGTTCTGAGTGGCGGGGGCAGCGGTGAGGGTGGTCATGTCAGTTCGCTCCCGAGAACTCGGCGCGGCGCGCGACGATCCAGCGCGCCAGCGCATTGACCGCGAAGGTCACGACGAAGAGTATGAGACCGGTGGCGATCAGAGTGTTCACGCCGGTGTCGTGGGCTTCGGGGAAGGCCAGGGCGATGTTGGCAGGGATGGGCGTCGGGTTGGTGGCGGTCAGAACGAGGAAACTGACCACAGCCGAAGGCGAGAGCACCATCGTCACGGCCATCGTCTCACCGAGAGCTCGACCGAGGGCGAGCATTGCGGCCGAGACCATACCGCCGCGGGCGAAGGGGAGCACTGCCATGCGGACCATCTCCCAGCGGGTGGAGCCGAGGGCGAGTGCAGCCTCTTCGTGGAGCTTCGGAGTCTGCAGGAAGACCTCGCGGCAGATGGCGGTCATGATCGGGATGCACATGACGGCGAGCACGAGCGCTGCGGTGAGGATCGTCTTCCCTGTTGCGGAGACCTGACCCCCGAAGAAAGGGATCCAGGAGGCGTTGTCGTTCAGCCAGGCGTAGATCGGCTGAAGGAGCGGAGCGAGCACGAGTCCGCCCCAGAGGCCGAAGACCACCGAGGGGACCGCGGCGAGCAGGTCGATCACGTAGCCGAGGAAAGCGGCGAGGCGCCGATGTGCGTAGTGCGAGATGAACAGCGCGATGCCGATCGAGATCGGGGCAGCGACGATCAGCGCCATGAACGCGGCCCAGACGGTGCCGAACACGAGCGGACCGACATACGTCCAGAAGGACTGCCCCTTGAGGATGTGGTTGTCGCTCGTGTCGGGCTCGAAGGCCGGAATGCTCTGGATGATGAGGAATGCGGCGACGAGCGCGAGGACGATGAGGATGATGATCCCCGCCCCGAGCGCGGTTCCCGAGAAGACCCGGTCGCCGAGTCTCTGCTTCGCCCTGATCGGTGTGGACGGTGCGGGCGGAGCCTGCGAAGTCGACGTGCTCATGGTCTCCTGTTTCCGGGCTGGAGGGGTTGTTTCATGACCGCCCGATGCCCTCGCGCCCGCGAGGCGCGAGGGCATCGGTCTCAATCGAATGCCGAGGTGATCAGTCGACCTTGATGGTGTCGATGGCCGCGAGAACCTTCTCGCGCAGGCCGTCCGAGATGGGGGCGCTACCGGCGTTCTCGGCGGCGGCGTCCTGGCCCTCAGGGCTGGCGATGTACTCGAAGTAGGCCTTGACCAGAGCAGCAGTGTCCTTGTCGTCGTAGTCCTCGCACGCGATCATGTAGCTCACGAGCGCGATGGGGTAGGAGCCGGCCGGCGCTGCCGCCGGGTCGATGTCGAAGACGAGGTCTCCGGCGCCGCGGCCCTCGACGAGGGGAGCTGCCTCGACCAGGGCTGCGGAAGCCTCGGCCGAGTACTCGACGTACTCGTCGCCGACGCCCACGTGAACCTGGCCGAGAGCCGTCGTCTGCGATGCGTCCGCGTACCCGATCGTGCCGTTGCCGGAGGTGATCGCCTGGACGACGCCGGACGTGCCCTGCGCTGCCTCGCCACCCTGGATCGGCCACTCGCCGTCAGCCTCGTAGGTCCACACATCGGGCGCGGTGGCGGCGAGGTAGTGGGTGAAGGTCTCGGTCGTGCCGGAGTCGTCCGAACGGTGCACCGGGGAGATGGCCAGGTCGGGGAGCGCGACGCCCTCGTTCTGGTCGGCGATCGCAGCATCGTTCCACTTGGTGATCGTGCCGGCGAAGATGCCGGCGATGCTTGCGGCGTCGAGGTTGAGGGTGTCGATCCCCTCGAGGTTGAACGCGACGGCCACCGGCGCGATGTACAGGGGGACCTCGACGATGGCGTCGGATGCGCACGTGCCGAATCCGCCGGCGGCCTCCTCCTCGTCATCGAAGGCGCGGTCGGAGCCGATGAAGTCGCTGGCGCCCGCAAGGAAGTTCTCCCGGCCAGTGCCGGAGCCCGTCGGCTCGTAGTTGATGGTGACATCGGCGTTCGCCGTCTGGAAACCGGCGACCCATGCCTCCTGGGCAGCCGTCTGAGCGGACGATCCCGTCGCCTTGAGGCTGCCGGAGAGCGTGGACGCGGAGGGCTCGTCGGTGGAGCCGGTGCCGCCTTCGTTCGCGGCGCAGCCGGCGAGGGCGAGAGCGGCGACGGCGCCGATGGCGCCGATTCGTGCGATTCGGGAGATCTTCACTGTGGATCCTTCGATCTGGAATGGGTGGGGCCCGGTGCAGGGCACACAGTGACGCTATGGGCGACGGTTAACGAGACTCTCCCGAGCAGGTGAACGGCAGGTGAACGACGGGCGACTCTCTGGGGTGCTCCCGCGAGAAATCAGGGGACGTCAGACTTTGGGGATGTGCGTCTCGATGGCGATGATCCCGGATCCGGGGTTCGTGGCCGAGAGGTGCACGACCGAGAACGCGGCAGGCTCGAGGTCTGCTGCGCTGCTGAGGTAGGACCCCTGGATGGTGCCGGTGGCCAGCGCGATCTCCGAGAGCAGGCCGGGAAGCACCGGGCCATGGCTGCACAGCACGGCCGGCTTGCCGGCGCGGATGCGGCGGCCGACGACCGCACGCAGATCGGACCCGCCGTCCTCCCAGGCGTCCTGGCTGATCTTCTCGGTCTTCACCGGCTTGCGATCGAGCGCGCGAGAGAGCGGTGTGATCGTCTCGACGCAGCGCACCGCGTCACTGGTCACGATCCGACGCACGCCGAACGCGCGCAACGGTCCGACGATGGACTTCGCCTGCGTGCGCCCGCGCTCGGTGAGCGGTCGCGAGGCATCCGAACCGTCCCACTCCGAACGAGGCGTGGCCTTCGCATGACGCAGCGCGATCACCGGGAAGGTGCGCAGCACACCGTCGTCGACGAGGTTGGAGAAGAAGTCGAGGATCTCCAGGTCGACGGGGTAGCTCAGGCGTGCACGCGCCTTCTTCACACTGACCCACTCCAGCGCGGCGATCTCGCGGTTGGGAACGAACGTCGATTCCCGGATCGCCACGTCCGTCGCCTCCGCAGCCCAGTAGTGCACGACCTTCTGCTTCTGCGAGGCGAGGTGGTACCGGCTCACGCCGACCGACACCCCGAGAGAGACGCGGATGCCGGTCTCCTCGTGCACCTCGCGCACGGCCGTCTCGGCGAGCATCTCACCGGGATCGACCTTGCCCTTGGGGAGGGTGATGTCGCGGTACTTGGTGCGGTGGATCAGCAGGATGCGAAGTTTGCCGTCGACCAGGCGCCACACGACGGCCCCCGCCGCGTACACGGCCTTGTCCGTCCACTTCGAGCTCGTCGCCGTGTCGGCCGGGAGCTGCAGCTGTCGCGCAGTCATCGAACCGCCCGTGCGCGACGGCGCCGCTGGATCAACCCCATGGTCTTATCCTGCAGGTCGATGAGGGGCTTGCCCTCCGCATCGACGGCGTGGCGTTCCCAGACGCCGCCGGCGCCGAGGTGCCACGAGGTCGTTCCGGCGTCCATCGCCAGGTCGAAGAACGTCCCGAGCTCCTTGAGGTGGGCGGGGTCGGTCACGCGAACCAGAGCCTCGACGCGGCGGTCGAGGTTGCGGTGCATCATGTCGGCGCTGCCGATGTACACCTGCGGGTCGCCGGCGTTCTCGAACGCGAAGATGCGAGAGTGCTCCAGGTAACGCCCCAGGATGCTGCGCACCGTGATGTTGTCGCTGATGCCGTCGAGGTCGGTGCGGAGGCTGCAGATGCCGCGCACCCAGACGTCGACCTTCACACCCGCTGCGCTCGCGCGGTAGAGCGCATCGATGATCTCTTCATCGACCATCGAGTTCACCTTGATGCGGATGTGCGCGGGAATCCCGGCCTCGGCGTTCTTCCGCTCGGCGTCGATCTGGCGGATCAGCCCCTTGCGCAGATGCAGCGGCGCCACCAGGAGGCGCTTGAACTTCTTCTCGATCGCGTAGCCGCTGAGCTCGTTGAAGAGTCGCGTCAGGTCCTTGCCGACCTGCGCATCCGCGGTGAACAGTCCGAAGTCCTCGTAGATGCGGCTGGTCTTCGGGTTGTAGTTGCCGGTGCCCACGTGGGAGTAGTGACGCAGCATCCCATCTTCCTCGCGGATCACGAGCGCCAGCTTGCAGTGCGTCTTGAGCCCGACGAGCCCATAGACCACGTGCACGCCGGCCTTCTCGAGCTTGCGCGCCCAGACGATGTTGTTCGCCTCGTCGAAGCGTGCCTTCACCTCGACGAGGGCCAGAACCTGCTTGCCCGCTTCCGCCGCGTCGATGAGGGCCTGCACGACGGGGCTGTCGCCGGAGGTGCGGTAGAGCGTCTGCTTGATGGCGAGCACGTGCGGATCACGTGCGGCCTGCTCGAGGAACGCCTGCACGCTCGTGGTGAACGACTCGTACGGGTGGTGCACCAGCACGTCCGACTTGCGGATCGCCTTGAAGATGTCGGCGCGGGCGCTCGATCCCGCGGGCTGGAACGCCACCGCCGTGGTGGGCAGATGCGGCGGGTAGCGCAGGTCGGGGCGGTCGATGCGCGAGAGGTCGAACAGACCGCGCAGGTCGAGCGGCCCGGGGAGGCGGTAGACCTCGAGGTCGGTGATGTCGAGCTCGCGGACCAGCAGGTCCATCGTGACGTCATCCATGTCGTCGGTGATCTCGAGACGGATGGGCGGGCCGAACCGCCTGCGCAGGAGCTCGGCCTCGAGCGCCTGGATGAGGTTCTCGCTCTCGTCCTCCTCGATCTCCACATCCTCGTTGCGGGTGAGGCGGAACGCGTGGTGGTCGAGCACCTCCATGCCGGGGAACAGATCGCCCAGATGGTTGGCGATGAGCTCTTCCAGACGCAGGAAGCGCTTGATCTCGCCGCCTCCTGGCACCTCGACGAAGCGCGGGAGCATGGGCGGCACCTTGAGGCGCGCGAACTCCTGGCGCCCCGTGCGGGCGTTGCGGATGCGGATCGCGAGGTTCAGCGACAGGCCGGAGATGTAGGGGAACGGATGGGCGGGATCGACCGCGAGCGGCATCAGCACCGGGAAGACCTGGGCACCGAAGTACTCCGACAGCGCCGCGCGCTCACCGTCGGTGAGCTCTGACCACTCGGTGATCTCCACTCCGGATTCGGCGAGGGCGGGTCGCACCAGCGATGTCCAGGCGTCGGCATGACGCAGCTGCAGAGCGTGCGCCTCGCGAGAGATGTCGGCGAGCGCGTCGACGGGGGAGCGGCCGATGTTGGTGGGCACGGCCAGACCGGTCATGATGCGGCGCTTGAGTCCGGCGACGCGCACCATGAAGAACTCGTCGAGATTGCTCGCGAAGATCGCCAGGAAGTTGGCGCGTTCGAGTTCGGGGAGCGACGGATCCTCTGCCAGCTCGAGCACGCGCTGGTTGAAGGCGAGCCAGCTGAGCTCGCGATCCAGGTAGCGGTGGTCCGGGAGCTGGGAGTCGTAGGACTCGATGGCGTCGAAGTCGTCGTCTTCGGCGTCACCCAGCCCGGCGTCGGCGAGTGCGGGATCGATCATGGGGTACATCTAAGCACCGAGAGGTGACGCGCGTGTGAACGGAGTCGATCGTCAGACCACGCTCGCGAGGCTCTCGTCCTCGTTGACGTTGAAGCGGTAGCCGACGTTTCGCACCGTGCCGATGATCTGCTCCTGGTCGCCGAGCTTCGCCCTGAGCCGTCGCACGTGCACGTCGACGGTGCGGGTGCCTCCGAAGTAGTCGTAGCCCCAGACCTCGCTCAGCAGCTGTTCGCGGGTGAACACACGAGCGGGGTGGGTCGCCAGGAAGTGCAGCAGTTGGAACTCCTTGTAGGTGAGATCCAGAGGCCGGCCGCGCAACTTCGCCGAGTAGGACTGCTCGTCGATCGTGACGCCGGATGCCTGCACGCGTGCGGGCTCGGCGACCTCGTCGCGTCGAGCCAGCGCGAGACGCAGCCGGGCATCGATCTCGGCAGGACCGGCTGTGGCGAGCAGGACGTCGTCGATTCCCCAGTCTCCCGAGAGCGCGCTCATCCCGCCTTCCGTGACGACGAGCAGCAGTGGCGCATCCTGTCCTGCTGTCCGCAGCAGGCGGCACAGCGACTTCGCGGCGACGAGATCGTGGCGGCCGTCGACGATCACGACGTCGTAGTCGGGGGCGCTGACCAGCTGCGACGTCTCTGCGGGGATCTGGCGCGTGCGGTGGCTCAGCAGCTCGAGCGCGGGGAGCACTTGCTCGGAGAGCGGAGCGTTGGTCAGAACCAGCACCTGGGCCACGCGCACTCCTCACAGACGCGGATCGACGTCGTGCCGCCATGATACCGGGAGCGATGCGCAACAATGGAGACATGACGGATCCCGCACTCGCACCACGCAATGCGTTCGTCGGTGTGCTCGTCGTCTGGGCCACGGCCTTCCTCGCCACCGTCGCCATCGGCATCTTCGTGCCGGAGGAATGGCGTGTGCCCTGGCTGCTCGTCGGGTTCGGAGGCGTCGTACTGCTCTCCTTCGCGGTGCAGCTCTGGTACGGGCGCACCCAGGGCTTCATCTTCCGCGTTTCCGGAAGCGTCATCGGCGCTCTGCTGCTGATGGGCATCATCTCCGTCGGTTTCGGCCTCGCGGCACTGATCCCCTCCTGACACCGGCGCGGCGCGGTAAGGTGGATGACATGGACCTCATGGCGCTCGAAATCTTCTTCATCGGCCTGCTGGGCCTTGCGAGCCTCGCTATCGTCTTCGTCTCGGCAGTGGTGCTGCGCAACCTCTTCCGCGGCCAGCGCTGACGCGATAATGCTCGAACTGCCCGTCGACCTTCCGGCCGATATCGTTCCCTTCGCGTGGCTTATCGGCGTCTGGGAGGGCACCGGCGTCATCGACTACCCGGTCGGGGATGAGCGTCTGCAGGGCGAGTTCACCCACCGGATCAGCTTCAGCCACGACGGCGGACCGTTCCTGAACTACTCCAGCACGGCCACGTTCCTCACGGAGGACGGGGCTCCCGCCGCGGCGCTCCTCGCCGAGACGGGCTTCTGGCGTCTCGCGCGCCCGGCGACGGCCGCAGATCCCGGCCCCGCGCTGCTTCCCCCCACCGCGCCCGTGCACACGCGCACGGTCGACGACGTGGAAGAGCTGCGCGCACCCAGCGGTGGGTTCCCGATCGAGGTCTCGCTCGCGCACGCCGACGGCGCTCTCGAGCTCTACCTCGGCGAGATCAACGGTCCGCGCATCGACATCGGCTCCGACGCCGTCGTGCGCAGCGCCGGTGCGAAGGTGCACACCGCATCGTCGCGCATGTACGGCCTCGTCGACGGACATCTGCTGTGGGCGTGGGACATCGCCGCGCTCGGCACCCCGCTGCGCTCGCACGCGTCGGCGCGCCTGGCCAAGGTCTGACGTGTCCGGCTTCAGCCAGATCGACGGCGTCGTGTCCGACGGCGACCTCATCGTGCACTTCGGAGACGCCTTCCGCGAGCAGCGGCGTCTCGCCGGTGGTTCGGCTTTCGCACCGCTCGGCGACCGCACCGTGATCGAGGTGGCGGGCCCCGAGCGGTTGACCTGGCTCGACTCGATCACGTCGCAGGCCGTGGGGCGTCTCGCCGCCGGCGACAGCACAGAGCTCCTCGTGCTCGATCCACAGGGCCGCGTCGAGCACGCGGCCGGTGTGCTCGACGACGGCGCATCCACGTGGCTCATCGTCGACGCCGACGACGCCGATGCGCTCGCCGCCTGGCTGACGCGCATGAAGTTCCGCACCCAGGCCACGGTCGACATCCGACCCGACCTCGTGCTGGTCGGTTATGTCGAGGGCGGCTCCGTCGCATCGACGGTGACCGCTGCCGCGTCAGCTCCGAACGGCACCGCCCTCGTCTGGGCCGACCCGTGGCAGCGGATCAGCGTCGGAGGACACCAGTACTCCGAGGTCGCCGAGCACCCCGCCGCCGACTTCGCCTGGCGCGTCGCGATCCTCGAGGAGGAGGCTGCTGACGCCCTCGCCGCATCCATCGATCGGGAGTCGCTCGCGGGCCTCCTCGCCGCGGAGGCGCTGCGCGTGGCCGCCTGGCGCCCGCGGTGGAAGACAGAGGTCGACGAGCGCTCGCTGCCGCACGAGTCCGACTGGATCCGCAGCGCGGTGCACCTGAACAAGGGCTGCTACCGCGGGCAGGAGACCGTCGCGAAGGTGCACAACCTCGGTCACCCGCCCCGCCGTCTGGCCGCCCTCCACCTCGATGGCAGCGATGCGGTGCTGCCCGCGCCGGGTGCGCCGGTGTTCGCCGGCGACGACGAGGTCGGGCACCTGACCTCGGTGGCGCGTCATCACGAAGACGGTCCGATCGCGCTCGCGATCCTCTCTCGGCGCGCACCGATCGGCGACCTCGTGGTTCGCGCCGACGGCATCGACATCGCCGCCTCTCAGCAGGTGATCGTCCCGGCGGATGCAGGTGCGACGGCGGATATTCCGCGCCTCACCCGGCTGTCGCGACGGCCCACGGCTCCCGACCCTCGCGGTTCCGGCGTCGAGCTCTGACCCGCCCTCGGCGGCAGGACGACTCAGTCTGTCAGCGGAGCGACTGCGGCCCACGGCAGCGTGAGTTCCCCCAGACGCCAACGCGGGCGTCCGCCGAGGACCGGCCAGCCCTGCGCGCGAAGAGCGGATACGGTGGCGAGGAAGCGCTGCGTGGCTCCGAAGGTCGACAGGGGCGCCGCGCGGTCCCACTCGCGGTCGAGATCGACGAGCAGCCCGTGGACGCGTTCTCCGGCGACGTTGCGGTGGATCAGCGCCTTCGGCAATCGCTCGGCGACGATGCTCGGGCGCTCGAGGTCGGCGAGCCGGAGGGAGATCGTGAAGCGCAGCGGTGAGCCGTGCGCATCCACGTCGACCCAGCTCGAGACGCGGCCGATCTCATCACAGGTGCCCTCGAAGAGCAGCCCGTCCGGCGCCATGCGTGAGGCCATGCGGGACCACGCATCGGGAACGTCCTGCTCGTCGTACTGCCGCAGAACGTTCATGGCACGGATGACCGCGGCCCGGCGTCCGCCGGGAAGCGGAACTTCGAAACCGCCGCGCCCGAACGAGACCGGGAGGTCCGGGGCGAAGGGTGTCCGCCCCGCGCGCACCTCGGCGAGCTGGGCGTCGGCCGTCGCGACGCGCGCCGGATCGATCTCCAGGCCGCGCACCTCGACGTCGTCGCGCACCCGGACGAGGCGCGTCGCGAGCTCGAACGCGGTCACGCCGCTGGCTCCGTAGCCGAGATCAACGACCAGCGGATCGGATGCTCGGCGCAGGGCGTCGCTCGCGGCGATCCAGCGATCGTTGCGTCGCAGCCGGTTGGTCCCCGTGGTGCCGCGGGTCGGCCGACCGAGGGGAGATGACGCCATGTCTCCATCCTCCCAGCATCCGACTCGGGCTTCGGCTCCGGGCGGATAAACTGGCCGCATGACTGCGACGCGCACCCTCATCCTGCTCCGCCACGGCCGGAGCGAGTGGAACGAACTGAACCTGTTCACCGGTTGGGTGGACGTCCGCCTCAACGCGCAGGGCGAGAAGGAGGCGCGCCGCGGCGGCGAGCTGCTGGCAGAGTCCGGCATCCTCCCCGACGTGCTGCACACCTCGTTGCTCAGCCGTGCGATCCAGACGGCGAACATCGCCCTCGACGCCGCCGACCGCCTGTGGATCCCGGTGACCCGCTCGTGGCGGCTCAACGAGCGTCACTACGGTGCGCTCCAGGGCAAGGACAAGGCGCAGACCCTCGAGGAGTTCGGCCCCGAGCAGTTCCAGCTGTGGCGCCGCTCGTTCGACGTGCCGCCGCCCGTGCTCGACGACGAGAGCGAGTTCAGCCAGGTGAACGACGTCCGCTACGCGGGCATCGATGGCGAGGTGCCGCGCACCGAGTCGCTCAAGCTCGTCATCGACCGTCTGCTGCCGTACTGGGAGAGCGCGATCGTCCCCGACCTCGAGGCCGGGAAGACCGTGCTCGTCACGGCGCACGGCAACTCGCTGCGTGGCCTGGTGAAGCACCTCGAGGGTATCAGCGACGACGACATCGCCGAGCTGAACATCCCCACCGGCATCCCGTTGGTCTACGAGCTGGACGAGAACAACGTTCCCACCGGTCCCGGACGCTACCTAGACCCGGAGGCTGCGGCCGCCGGTGCCGCCGCGGTCGCGGCCCAGGGCAAGAAGTAGGAGCCTCTGCTCCTCGCGCAGAAGCCCCCGATGCGAAGGCATCGGGGGCTTCTGTATTGCCGTGGGTGCGATCAGGCGTGGCCGAACTCCTGCTGGCCGAGCTCCTGCTGCTCGACGGCGAGGGGGATGTCATCCTCATCGACCGCCCAGTCACCGGTGGCGAGATAGACGACCTTCTTCGCGACGGCGACCGCGTGGTCGGCGAAGCGCTCGTGGTACCGGCTGGCGAGCGTGGCGTCGACGGTCGCCGTCGCCTCACCCTTCCAGTTGTCGCTGAGCACCTTCTCGAAGACGGTGGCGTGCAGTTCGTCGACATCGTCGTCCGCGTTGCGGATGGCGTCGGCGAAGCGCAGATCCTGGGTGCGCAGCAGCTCGGAGAGCGTGCGGGCCACCTCGACGTCGAGCTCGCCCATCTTCACGAAGGTGCCCTTGAGGCCCTTCGGGATGGCGCGCTCGGGGAAGCGGAGGCGGGCGAGCTGGGCGATGTGCTCCGACATGTCGCCCATGCGCTCGAGCGAGGCGCTCACACGCAGAGCGGTCACGACGATGCGCAGATCGCGCGCGACGGGCTGCTGGCGGGCGAGGATCTCGATCGCCTGCTCATCGAGGGCGACGGCCAGCTCGTCGATCTTGGCGTCATCGGCGATGACCTCCTCGGCCAGTGCCACATCGCTCGTGGCGAATGCCCTGGTGGCCTTGTCGATCGAGACCGTGACGAGGTCGGCGATCTCGACGAGGCGGTTCTGAAGGTCCTCGAGGGACTGGTGGAAGACTTCGCGCATGTTGGGGCGCAACCTTTCATTCGGATCTCGGCTGTGTCAGCGCGAGACGGCGGGTCGTCCGCACGAGAGCAGGTCTGTGCTCCCGCACAAGCCCGAAGCGATTGTCTGCTTCGAAGGTTAACGAACGGTGCCCAGCACGTGAATAGTACTTCTCCTGTTCCCGCCAGGGCGCGGAAACCCGCCGGACGGACGGTGAACGCACTCTACGCTTATGTCATGACCTTGCCGCAGCTCGCGCTGTCTTCGCTCGCCATCGGGCTGGTGATCGGCGTCGGCCTCTCCCTGCTCGTCGTGTGGGCATACCGGGCGCGGGCCCGCGTGCAGGAGGAGACATCGCTGGCGATTCCCGCCGGCATCACCGATGTCCTGCACAGCATGGACGATGCCGCGGCGATCGTCGACACCTCCGGTCTGGTACTCGCCTCCTCGCAGGCGGCGACCCGGTTCGGGATCGATGTCGGCTCGACGCTCGACAACCCGGAGCTGCGCCAGCTCGTGCGCGGCGTCAGGGAGGCCGGCGGTACCGCCACCGAGTCGATGCGCCTCACCCGAGGGGGCCTGAGCCTCGACCCCCGCCTGGTCTCGGCGCGCGCCAGCGTGATCGGCACTCGTCTGGTGCTGCTGATCATCCGCGACGTCACGGAGCAGGAGCGGCTCGATCAGATGCGTCGTGACTTCGTGGCGAACACGAGCCACGAGCTCAAGACGCCCGTGGGCGCGGTGAGCCTCCTCGCCGAGGCCATCGAGTCCGCGGCCGACGATCCCGCGCAGGTGCGCATCTTCGCCGCGCGCATCTCCGCAGAGGCGGGGCGGCTCGGACAGCTCACCGGGCGCATCATGAGCCTGTCCCGGCTCCAGGCCGAGGACGGTCTGACGAAGGTCGGCCCGGTCGCGATCGACGAGGTGATCGCCTCCTCGATCGAGGCTCACGTCGTGCAGGCCGATTCCGCAGGGGTCGAGCTCACCAGGGGCGGGGACCGCGGCGTGTTCGTGCGCGGCGACGCCCAGATCCTGATCGAGGCGGTCGGAAACCTGATCGCCAATGCGATCGTCTACTCGCCCCGTGGCTCCCGCGTCGGAGTCGGCGTCCGCGCGGAGGAAGGCGTGGTCGAGATCGCGGTGTCCGACCAGGGGATCGGCATCGCAGAAGCCGATCGCGAGCGCATCTTCGAGCGGTTCTACCGGGCCGACGAGGCCCGTTCGCGGCGCACCGGAGGGACCGGCCTCGGGCTCTCCATCGTCAAGCACGCCACCCAGCGGCACGGCGGCGAGGTGCGGCTGTGGTCGCGTCCGGGCCGCGGGTCCACGTTCACGATCCGTCTTCCCCGGATCGACGCCCCCGACAACCTCGACGCGGGCAAGAAGAGCAAGAAGAAGCGCGCGCGCAAAGCGGCCAAGTCCGCCGCATCCGCGCGCGTTCGAAACGGAGAGAGAGCATGACCCGAATCCTTCTCGTCGAAGACGAGCCCGACCTCGCCGACCCGCTCGCGTACCTGCTCCGGCGTGAGGGCTACGAGGTGGAGATCGCGGAGGACGGCCCCGGAGCGCTCGCGGCCTTCCGGGAGCGCGGGGCCGACATCGTGCTGCTCGACCTGATGCTTCCCGGCATGCCGGGAACAGAGGTGTGCAGGCAGATCCGGTCGACCTCCGCCGTTCCCATCATCATGCTCACGGCCAAGGACTCCGAGGTCGACATCGTGGTGGGCCTCGAACTCGGAGCCGACGACTACATCACGAAGCCCTACTCGTCCAGGGAGCTGCTCGCCCGCATGCGTGCCGTGCTGCGCCGGGTCGTGCAGGCGGACAGCGAGCTCGACGAGCGCGTGCTCGACGGCGGACGGGTCTCGCTCGACATCGATCGGCACACCGTCTCCGTGGCCGGGGCCCAGATCAACATGCCGCTGAAGGAGTTCGAGCTGCTCGAGGTGCTGATGCGCAACTCCGGGCGCGTCCTGACCCGCGGCCAGCTCATCGACCGGGTCTGGGGGAGCGACTACTTCGGCGACACCAAGACGCTCGATGTGCACATCAAGCGGATCCGCTCGCGCATCGAGGAGAACCCGAGCGAGCCGGTGATGCTCGTCACCGTGCGCGGTCTGGGATACCGCTTCGAAGGCTGATCTCCCGGCGGGACGAAGAGCCCGTCGAGACAGCGAAGAGGCCGGCGCCCCTGGGCGCCGGCCTCTTCGTCTTCGTGCTCTGAGGTGTCAGTTGCTGGGGGCCGGAGCCGCCGTGTCGGTGGGCTTCGGCGTCGGCGTCGAAGGGGCCGTCTTCTCCGAGGGGGCGAGGTCCGAGTAGTAGGGGAGCGTTCCGTCGAGCACGGGAACCTCCGTCTTGACCCCGGTGGAGTCGCCGGACTGGAAGTGCATCTCCACCGTCGCGCCCGGCTTGGTGTCGAGTCCGACGATGCGCAGCGGTTCGGCACCGGCGCCCAGGCTCACCGTGTCGCCGGCGGGGACGGTGACGACGAGCGGGTCGACGCCCGCGACCGTGATCGTGAGAGTCGCCTTCTCATCGGTGGGGTTGACGAACGCCGCGATGAGATTGCCCACAGAGCCGTCTTCGGTGGCCACCACGAGGGCGTTGCGCACGTCGATCGGGCCGTCGGCGTCGGAGACGTTCACGCCGTCGGATGCGGCGTACTCGGTCTTGGTGGACTGTGGGGTGATGAACGTGCACCCGGTCGCGCCGAGCAGAACGAGGGCGCTGAGGGCTGCAGACGCAACAAGGCGCGATTTCACGGGTCCTCCTGAGGTCCGGCGGGGATATCCGCATCCATTCTATGCGTAAGTCGTGAGGGCTCCTGCGGCACCGGGGGCGCGAACCTTAGCGCATGTCCCCTGTGGTATCCTTGAGGTTGCCGAAAGGACACGTTTTTATGCTTTTTGAGGTTGGCGAGACCGTCGTCTATCCCCACCATGGCGCTGCGACCATCATCGAGGTCAAGGAGCGCATCATCAAGGGTGAGGCGAAGAAATACCTGAAGCTCAACGTCACCCAGGGTGATCTCATCATTGAGGTCCCCGCGGAGAATGTCGACCTGGTCGGCGTGCGTGACGTCATCGGCAAGGAAGGCCTCGATCATGTTTTCGAGGTGCTGCGAGCACCCTTCACGGAAGAACCCACGAACTGGTCGCGCCGGTACAAGGCGAACCTCGAGAAGCTCGCCTCCGGCGATGTGATCAAGGTGAGCGAGGTCGTACGCGATCTGTGGCGTCGCGATCAGGACCGCGGCCTCTCCGCGGGCGAGAAGCGCATGCTGGCGAAGGCTCGTCAGATCCTCATCTCCGAGCTCGCGCTCGCCGAGAAGACCGACGAGGACAAGGCGGGCGCACTGCTCGACGAGGTCCTCGCTTCCTGAGCTCTTTTTCACGACGAAAGGCGGGTGCTTCGGCATCCGCCTTTCGTCGTCTTCGCCGGTAACGTGATGCTGTGACCATCCTCCCTGTCCCGCGTTCAGCGATCATCGTCGTGGCTGCAGGCTCCGGCACGCGTCTGGGTGCCGAAGCTCCGAAGGCCTTCGTCGGCATCGACGCCCGTTCCGTCCTCCGCCACGCGCTCGATGGCGTCTTCGCCGCATCGCCTGCGCAGGTCGTCGTGGTCGCCCCCGATGGATGGGAAGGCGACGCCGAGACGGAACTGCGCGCCGCGGCCGGCGACCGGGCTGATCTCGGTCGTGTGGTCACCGGTGGTGCGACCAGGCAGCAGTCGGTGGCGGCAGGTCTCGCCGCGCTCTGGGGAGACGTCGAGATCGTGCTGGTGCACGATGCGGCGCGCGCGCTCACTCCTCCGTCGCAGATCGACGCCGTCACCGCTGCCGTGACAGCAGAGCACGGCATCATCCCGGCCCTGCCCGTCGTCGACACGCTCAAGAAGGTCGTGGACGGGGTCATCGTCGGGGTCGTCGACCGCTCCGAGCTCGCTGCGGCGCAGACGCCGCAGGGGTTTCCGAGGGGCCCGCTCGAGGCGGCGTACGCTGCCGCCGGCGACAGCGGGATCGAGTACACCGACGATGCGGCCCTGTTCTCGGCGGCCGGCCACCCCGTGCGGTACATCACCGGTTCGGAACGCGCCTTCAAGATCACCACGCCCGCTGACCTCCAGCGCGCCCGCCACCTGCTGGGTGCGAGCGTCGCGGCGACCGGCACCCCCCGGGTGGGCATCGGCACGGACGTCCACGCCTTCGGGGGCGAGGGGAACCTGTGGCTCGCCGGCCTCGAGTGGCCGGGGGAGCGGCCCCTCTCCGGTCATTCGGACGGAGACGCCGTCGCCCATGCGATCGTCGACGCGCTGCTGGGTGCCGCGGGGCTCGGTGACATCGGAGAGCACTTCGGCACCTCCCACCCCGAGTACGCCGGCGCGCATGCGGACGTCTTCCTCGCTCGCACCCGGGAGCTGCTGGCCGAAGCCGGGTTCGAGATCGGCAATGTCTCGGTGCAGTTCCAGGGCAATCGACCGCGCTTCAGCCCGCGGCGGGCCGAGGCCGAAGGGGTTCTGTCCGCCGTCCTGGGCGCTCCGGTGTCCGTGACGGCGACGACCACGGACGGGCTCGGGTTCCCCGGCAGGGGAGAGGGCATCGCGGTGACGGCCATCGCGTCGGTGGTTCCCGGCGTTCATCGTCATCTGAAGGCGGGCGCTCAGCCGTCCCCGAGTAGGCTTGAGCGGTGACAGTCCGCCTCTACGACACCCGCGCGCAGCAGCTGCGCGACTTCGTGCCTCTCGATCCCGAGAACATCACGATGTACGTGTGCGGACCCACGGTGCAATCAGGCCCCCACATCGGGCACGTCAGGGCGGCCTTGAGCTTCGATCTGCTGCGCCGCTGGCTGCAGTACCGCCACGGTCGGGTCACCTTCGTGCGCAACGTCACCGACATCGACGACAAGGTGCTCGCGAACGCCACCGACTCCGAGCCGTGGTGGGCGCTCGCGTATCGCATGGAGCAGGAGTTCAGCGCGGCGTATGCGGGGGTCGGCATCCTGCCCCCGACGTACGAGCCGCGAGCCACGGCATCGGTGCCGCAGATGCAGGAGCTCATCGCGCTGCTGATCGAGCGCGGTCACGCATATCCCGCCCCTGACGGTTCGGGAGACGTGTACTTCGACGTGCGCTCCTGGCCGGACTACGGATCGCTCACCCATCAATCCCTCGATGCCATGGAAGCCGCGGAGGACGCCGACCCTCGGGGCAAGCGCAATCCGCAGGACTTCGCCCTGTGGAAGGGCAGCAAGCCCGAAGAGCCGGCAGACGCCACCTGGGCGTCGCCGTGGGGCGCCGGGCGTCCGGGATGGCACATCGAGTGCTCCGCGATGTCGAAGCGCTATCTCGGGCCCGAGTTCGACATCCACGGTGGTGGGCTCGACCTGCGATTCCCGCATCACGAGAACGAGCTCGCCCAGTCGACGGCGGCAGGTGACGGCTTCGCGCGCTACTGGATGCACAACGGTCTCGTCACCGTCGACGGCCAGAAGATGTCGAAGTCGCTCGGGAACTTCACGTTGGCCGCAGACGTGCTGGCCGCGCACGATCCGCTGGTGGTGCGCTACGCGCTCGCCGCCGCTCACTACCGGTCGAGCCTCGACCTCGGCGACTCATCGTGGGCCGAGGCCGAAGCGGCTCTGAGCCGGATCAGCACGTTCCAGCAGCGCGCCGCACGTGTTGCCGGAGGCGGCATCGGGTTCTTCCTGTCGCAGAGCCTCCCCGCGGCGTTCGCGGCGGCGATGGACGATGATCTCGGCGTGCCCCAGGCGCTCGCCGTGCTGCACGAGACGGTGCGTGCGGGAAACGCGGCGCTGGACGCGGGGGAGGACGACGCCGCGCTCGACGCGCTGCGCGCCGTGCTGGCGATGACGTCGGTCCTGGGCCTCACACACACATCCGGGGCGAAGGCCGACGCCTCGCAATCCGCTCTGGACGCCCTCGTCCAGACGATGATCACCCAGCGCGCTCAGGCACGCGCTGACAAGGACTGGGCGGCGGCGGATCGCATCCGAGATGCGATCGCCGCCGCAGGAATCACGCTGGAGGACACTCCGGCCGGAACTCATTGGAGTATCGATGGCTAAGCCAGGGCGCCCCGGCGCGAGCAAGGGAAACAAGAAGGGCCCGACCAAGGGCACCGGCGGACTCGGGCGCAAGGCGCTCGAGGGTCGGGGACCGACGCCGAAGGCGGAGGACCGCGCGTGGCACCCCGCCGGCAAGCGCAAGGCCGCGGCCGAGCGCTACGCCGCCGCGACGGGCGGCAAGGGCCGCCCCGGTGGCAGCCGGCCGGGCTCCGGTGGCGGGGGCAACCGTGCGCCGAAGGCCAAGGCGGGAGACGACACCGAGAACGTCACGGGTCGCAACTCGGTCCTCGAGGCACTGCGGGCGAAGATCCCGGCGACGGCGTTCTACATCGCGCAGCGCGTCGAGATGGACGACCGCGTGAAGGAGATGCTCTCGATCGCCACGCATCGGGGCATCCCGGTGATGGAGGTCACACGTCCGGAGCTCGACCGCATGGCCGGGTTCGACGGTGTGCACCAGGGCGTCGCGATCAAGGTGCCGCCGTACGAGTACGCGCACCCGCAGGATCTGCTCGAGCAGGTCATCGACCGCGGTGAGGTGCCGCTGTTCGTGGCGCTCGACGGCATCACCGACCCCCGCAACCTCGGCGCCATCATCCGCTCCACCGCGGCGTTCGGAGGCCAGGGGATCATCCTTCCCCAGCGTCGCTCGGCCGGCGTCAACTCCGCCGCCTGGAAGACCAGTGCCGGAGCCGTCGCTCGCACCCCGGTAGCGCTGGCGACCAACCTCACCACGCAGCTCAAGGAGTTCAAGAAGCAGGGCGTGTTCGTGCTCGGCCTCGACGGCGACGGCGATGTGTCGCTCCCGGAGCTCCAGCTCGCCGATCGTCCCGTGGTGATCGTCGTCGGGTCGGAGGGCAAGGGGCTGTCCCGCCTGGTCTCCGAGACCTGCGATCAGATCGTCTCGATCCCGATCTCTGCGGCCACCGAGTCGCTGAACGCCGGCATCGCGACCTCCGTCGCGCTCTACCAGGTCGCGTCGCTCCGCGCCGCGAAGAAGAACTAGACCGTTCGAGGGAAGGCAGACCATGGCTCGCATCATCGTGCTCGGAGGGACCGGTTACGCCGGTCGTCACATCGTCACGGAGGCGGTGAGCCGTGGCCATGCCGTGATCGCGATCTCGCGTTCTGCGCCGGCCGATCCGGTGGCGGGGGCCGCATATCTGCAGGGCTCCGCTCTCGACCTGGCCCCGCTCGCGGAAGCGTTCGTCGGCACGGACGCCGTGGTCTCGGCTCTCTCGCCGCGTGGTGACATGGCCGACCGTGCGCTCGAGGCGCTGTCGAATGTCGTCGAGCAGCTCGCGGGTACGGACACGCGTCTCGGCGTCGTCGGCGGTGCCGGCGGGAGTCTCGTGGCCCCCGGCGGGCCGCGCCTGTTCGATCAGGGCTTCCCGGAGGAGTACAAGCACGAGGCGCAGGTCGGCATCGACTCGCTGGCCCTCCTCGAGGCGACCGACGCGGGCCTGGACTGATTCTTCATCCACCCCGCCGAGGTCTTCGGACCGTGGGCGGAGGGCGAGCGCACCGGCCACTACCGGGACGGCGGCGACGTGATCGTCCGCGACGCCGAAGGCAAGTCGTACATCTCGGGTGCCGACTTCGCCGTCGCGGTGGTCGACGAGATCGAGCAGGGCAACCACCACAGGGAGCGGTTCACCGTCGGCTACTGAGCCGCCGGTCGATCAGACCAGATCCCGCCAGTCCACGTCCTCGTCCTCATCGGCGACCGGCGTCATGCCGGTGATGACGGGAAGACTCATCGTCTCGGTGGGCGGACCCATGATGGTGGCTTCGTCGCGCCGATGCCGCAGCACCTCGTTGATGTAGCTGGTGAGGACCTCGGCGAGCGGGATGGAGCGTCCTTCCGCCTGAGACAGGTACCAGCGGTGCTCCAGTACCTGGTGGAACACCTCGGCCGGCTCGAGTTTGGCGCGCAGCTCGTAGGGGATCGCACGCACGACCGGCTCGAACACTCGGGTCAGCCACTCGTGCGCGTACATCTCCTCGTCCGCCCACTGCTTCGTCGAGCGGGCCCGGAACTCGTCGAGGTCGTTGAGCAGACGTCGTGCCTGGTTCTCCTCGACGTCGAGGCCGGTCAGGCGGATGAGACGGCGCTGATGATGTCCGGCATCCACGACCTTCGGCTGGATCTCCACCACGGTGCCGTCCGCGGTCGTCGACATCGACATCTCGTCGATGTCGAAGCCGAGGGCGTTGAGCCGCTCGACACGTTCGGTGATGCGCCATGTCTCCGCGGCGGAGAACGACTCCTGTGCAGTCAGCTCTGCCCACAGTGATCGATACGACGACACGATGCCGTCGGCGATCGCGACCGCGTCCACGCCGTGCTCGAGTCGTCCGCCGGCAGCGAGGTCCATGATCTCGCCGGCGATGTTGGTGCGGGCGAGGTCGAGGTCGTAGGCGCGCTGGCCGTCGGTGAGCCCCTCCTCGTGCAGCTCTCCCGTCTCCGCGTCGACGAGGTAGGCGGCGAATGCGCCGGCGTCCCGTCGGAACAGGGTGTTCGACAGCGACACGTCGCCCCAGTAGAAGCCCACGTTGTGCAGGCGTACGAGCAGCAGCGCGAGTGCGTCCACCAGACGGTTGGCGGTGTCCGGGCGCAGAACGCGTGTGAACAGAGCGCGGTACGGCATCGAGAAGCGCAGGTGCGAGGTGACCAGCGCGGCGGGGAGTGGGTCACCATGCGCGTCGGTGCGCCCGGCGATCACGGCCACCCGGTCGACGCAGGGCACATCGAGTCGGGCGAGGTTGCCGAGCATGTCGTACTCGCGCTGCGCCATCTCCGCGGTGGTCTCCTTGACGGCGACGACGCGACCGGAGAGGTCGGCGAAGCGCACGAGGTGGCGGGAGAGCCCCTTCGGGAGCGAGACGATGTGCTCGGACGGCCACTTCGCCAACGTGGTGGACCAGGGGAGGGAGAGCAACCCCGGGTCGATCTTGCTGGCGGTGATCCGCAGCGAATCCTGCATGGTGCTCCCTGGTTGCGTGCGAAGAGGAAAAAGAGACGCGGCGCTGGCTACCTAAGTCAGCCTGCGCCGCGTCTGTGGATCCGATCAGGCGGAGACGACCGGCTTGTCGTTCAGACGCTCGCCCGACTCGATGTCGAACGCGTGCACGTGGCCGGCCGAAGCTGCGAGCGTGACCGTCTCACCCGCGTTCGGGTGGTTGCGACCATCGACGCGAGCGACGAGGTCGGCGCGCTTGCCGTTGATCTCGGTGTGCCCGTAGAGGTAGCCGTCAGCGCCGAGCTCTTCGACGAGGTCGACCGTGACCGAGAGGCCCTTGCCATCGGCGGGGCCGACGACGATGTCCTCCGGGCGCACGCCGACCGTGACCTGCGAACCGTTCGCGCGGCCGACGGTGTCGCGGTCGAGCGGGACCACCTCGGTGCCGAAGCGGATGCCGCCCTCGGCGAGGTCCGCCGAGAACAGGTTCATCGCGGGCGAGCCGATGAAGCCGGCCACGAAGACGTTGTTCGGCTTCTCGTAGAGGTCGCGCGGGGAGCCGACCTGCTGGAGCAGGCCGTCCTTGAGAACCGCGATGCGGTCACCCATGGTCAGCGCCTCGGTCTGGTCGTGGGTGACGTAGACCGTGGTGACGCCGAGACGACGCTGCAGCGACGCGATCTGCGTACGGGTCTGGACGCGGAGCTTGGCGTCGAGGTTCGACAGCGGCTCGTCCATGAGGAACACCTGCGGCTGGCGGACGATCGCACGGCCCATGGCGACACGCTGACGCTGACCACCCGAGAGGGCCTTCGGCTTGCGGGTCAGGTAAGGCTCGAGGTCGAGGAGCTTCGCAGCCTCGAGCACGCGAGAGGCACGCTCTTCCTTGCCGACACCGGCGATCTTGAGGGCGAAGCCCATGTTCTCGGCGACGGTCATGTGCGGGTACAGCGCGTAGTTCTGGAAGACCATCGCGATGTCGCGGTCCTTCGGCGGGACGTCGGTCACGTCGCGGTCGCCGATGAGGATGCGGCCGGCGTTGACCTCTTCGAGGCCGGCGAGCATGCGCAGGGACGTGGACTTACCGCAACCGGAAGGACCGACGAGGACGAGGAACTCGCCGTCACCGACCTCGAGGTTCAGCTTGTCGACGGCCGGACGGGTTCCACCGGGGTACAGGCGGGTGGCTTCGTCGAAAGTCACAGATGCCATTGTCGTTTCTCCTTCACCGGCAGGTACGTGCCGGACGATCCGTAGTGATGAAGCGGTGATATGAGTCACCGTGACCCGTCTTTGGGTCGAATTCAGTATGACATGAACGGCTGTACCTGGGTATTTCTCAGCCTCACTGGTTAGCATCGAACTCGGCCGCGCGCAGCGGCGATCGTCGCTGAGCGGCGGTCGGGGCCAACCCGGACCCCCGCAGACTCACAAGAGGAACGATGTCGAGCGACGAAACGCCGAACGTCCCCACACCTCGCAATTCTCGCGAGGCCGTGCGGGAGAAGGCTCAGCAAGTGCACGCCCAGCAGTCGAGGGCGCGCCTCATGCGACGTATCATCATCGGCGCCGTCGCGGTCGTCGCGGTAGGGGCGATCGGCACTGCGGTGACCCTTGCGGTGTCCGCCCAGGTGTCCAAGCCCAAGCTCACCCCGACGGGGATGGAGTCGGACGGCGTGGTCGTCACAGACATCACCGCGGTCGCAGGATCCGACGAGGTCCCCGCGACACCGTCCGCAGAACCGACCGATGCGGGTGCGTCGACCGAGCCGACTCCCAAGGCGACCACCTCTGAGAAGGTCGACATCCACGTCTACGTCGACTACCTCTCGCCGGACGCGGGGAAGTTCGAGCGGGCGAACGCGCGTCAGTTCGCCGGCTGGATCAGCGAGGGCGCTGTGACCGTCAGCTACCACCCGGTCGCTCTCCTCACCGCGAGCTCGAACGGCACCAAGTACTCGCTGCGCTCGGCGGCCGCAGCCGCCTGCGTCGCCACGCACTCGCCCGCGCAGTTCTACGCGTTCAACCACGACCTGCTGGACAACCAGCCCGAGGTCGGCAGCGACGGCATGTCCGACGAAGAGCTCGCGAACCTCGCCGCGGCGGTCGGCACCGACAACACCAAGGCCGTGCGGTCGTGCATCGAGAACGGCGACTTCGTCAGCTGGGCGAAGGACGCCACCACGCGCGCGCTGGACGGACCGCTCGCGGGCTCCAAGGACCTGGTCCTGCAGTCGGCCCCGATGGTCGTCGCGAATGGCGAAGCGTACGTCGGAGCGCTCGACGACCCGGCCGAGTTCTCGCAGTTCGTGCTCAGCGTCGCGAGCGATGCCTCGCGTGCCACGCCGACGCCGACTCCCACACCGACCACCACGCCTGCCCCCTAGGTCGAAGCGGGGTCGATGCCATCGCTAAGCTGGTGGGTGGCATCCGCCGACTTGGCGCAATTGGTAGCGCACCGTACTTGTAATACGGGGGTTACGGGTTCGAGTCCCGTAGTCGGCTCAAGAAACACCGACGGCATCAGCCGAGAGGCGTATTGCACGCTCCCGCATTGCTATCGTCGCCCTGATGGCGAACCTAGATAGTCGGGGGATGACTCCTGAAGAGCGTATGAACACGTTTCTGCTGTACCCGGAGTGGTTCGGAGGCGACCGGATACCGGAGAGGTTTGTGGTCTCAGCTGAGCTGCGAAAGCGGCTCCGGGAGTGGAATCAGGTCTGGGAGACCGTGCTGGATCCGGTCACTGAAATGCGATGGCCAGATCCACAGATCGGACGCACATGGATCGCTGAGGGCGAGCAGCTCGTGGCAGATCTGCAGGCAGAGCTCGGGCCGGGCTTGTCTGTCGTCGGCGATTTTGCTCGGTATGCCCCGCCGCGTAGGTCGTAGGCACTGCGCATGAGCGAGCCCGATGCGGAGCCGACCCCGTCGCTGATCCAGAAGCGACTCGCCCTCCAGCGCAGGCGAGTGGGGGCGGTATCACTCCTCCGGTGCTTCGGAGAGCAGGGGTGCAGGGGAGTGAGCGAAACATCCGCCCCTCCCTCGTCCTAGGCTGGTGTGATGCTCCACGGACTGATTCGCCCTGTCGAAGCCCACAGCGTGACGCTGAAGGGCGAAGACCTCGCCGAGGTTCGCGCGCAGCTCACCGCTCAGGCTCCCGCCGGATGGGACCTCGTCTCGGCGATGGCGACGATGGAGAAAGCAGGATCGATGCGCTCGGTCGAAGGCAAGTTCCTGCGTCGTGACGGTATCCGTGAGATCGAAGGCGACGACATGGCTGCCCTCGAGTCGCAGGTGCCCGAGGGATGGCAGCTGCTCTCCGTATGGCGGACGAGCTGAGGCTCGCGCGTCTCTGATCGTGGTCTCGGCGTACTCAGTCCACTGAGACGGGTTCTGGTGTGTCGACGACCTCGTCGATGAGGCCGATCCCGCCCGTCGAGCTCGCCGACTGCATGAGGTCCTGAATCCACGAGGGGTTCAGCGGGGGCGCCTCCGGCTCGTCGAAGGTGAAGCGGAGCGGAATCGAAGGGTGCAGCCAGATCGTCGAGCGTCCTGCGGGATCTCCGTCGGGATGACGCCATGACAGGGTGAAGCTCTCGTTGCGTCGCAACTTGGTGGCGATGACCACCTTCAGATGCGCGAGCGCGCGGTCCTCGATATGGATCTCCTCGCCGTTGCCGTACTGGATCGTTCCCATCTCTGCACCATAGCCGCCACCGCGCGCACTTTCCGCTCCAGATCGTGATGGTGAAAGAGCATATCGGAGTATCGCGCTAGAGGGTGATATGTTACTGAACGTTGAGTTTCCTGGTGGGTACGACGTCGTGACACCAGGTGGATGACTGCGCAGGTGGCCGACTCCCCGCCGCGGCCACCTGCGCTTGCCCCTGAAGGGCGTGATCCGTGGAGCACCGGGGGAGGGGTATGTCATGAGCAGCTCGCCGGAGTCGCAGCGGTCCATGCCGGAGTGGCAGAGCGGCGACCCGTATGAGACCGCGCTCACGCGGGAGGCGTACGCATGCGAGAAGCGCCTGCTGCAGATCGAACTCCTCAAACTCCAGGCGCACATCACGCGCTCGTCCGACCGCGTGCTCATCCTGTTCGAGGGAAGAGACGCGGCGGGCAAAGGCGGCGCGATCACGCGCTTCATGGAGCACCTGAACCCCCGGGGTGCCCGTGTCGTGGCACTCGACAAACCCACCGATGCGGAGCGGACGCAGTGGTATTTCCAGCGCTACGTCGCGCATCTCCCCTCCGGCGGCGAGATCGTGATGATGGATCGCTCCTGGTACAACCGCGCCGGTGTCGAGCGGGTCATGGGCTACTGCTCGTCGGCCGAGTACGAGGAGTTCATCCAGACCGTGCCGGAGTTCGAGCGCATGCTCGTCGGCTCGGGCATCCGCCTCGTGAAGCTGTGGTTCTCGATAGATGAGGCGGAGCAGCGGCGCCGCTTCGCGCACCGGGGCGAAGACGCCCTCGCGCAGTGGAAGCTCAGCCCGACCGACCTCGCGAGCGTCGACCGCTGGGACGAGTACATCGCAGCGGAGGAGGCGATGTTCCTCCGCACGGACACCCCTGCCCTCCCCTGGGTCGTCATCGCGTCGAACGACAAGAGGCGCGCGCGGCTGGAGGCGATGAGGTGCGTCCTCTCGCGGTTCGACTACCCGGGCAAGGATCCGTTGATCGCTCACGCCCCTGATCCGCGGCTCGTGGGGCGCCCCTCTCAGATCCACCACGAGGGGGAGAGGCCGACGCGGTGATGTCTGCGGGTCGCCACAGGAGGGCATCCGGGAATGCGACGGGTGGACTCGGAGGTTGTTCCCCTCATGACTCGCATCGGTACCAGTGATCTCGACGTCCTCCCGCTTTCGCTCGGCGGCAACGTGTTCGGCTGGACGGCCGACCGCGACACCTCCTTCGCGGTTCTCGACGCCTTCGTGGACGGCGGCGGCGACTTCATCGACACCGCTGACTCGTACAGCTCCTGGGTGCCGGGGAACGAGGGCGGAGAGAGTGAGACGATCGTCGGTGAATGGCTGGCTTCTCGCAGGCCCGCAGGGGTGGTCGTCGCGACCAAGGTGAGCCAGCACCCGAAGTTCCGCGGTCTTGCCGCGTCGAACGTCCGCAAGGCCGCCGAAGCCTCGCTGGCGCGCCTGGGCGTCGATGAGATCGACCTCTACTACGCGCACTTCGACGACAAGACGGTTCCGCTGGAGGAGACTGTCGCCGCGTTCGGTCAGCTCGTCGACGACGGTCTGGTGCGGCACATCGCCGTGTCGAACTACTCCGCCGATCGCATCCGCGAGTGGATCGAGATCGCCCGTCGCACCGGTGCCGCGCTGCCGGTCGCTGTGCAGCCGCATTACAACCTCGTGCACCGCAACGAGGTCGAGGACACGATCATCCCGGTCGCCGAGGAGTTCGGGCTCGGTCTCGTCCCGTACTACTCGCTGGCGAGCGGCTTCCTCACCGGCAAGTACCGCTCGACGGATGCCGAAGGGCAGAGCTCGCCGCGGGCCCACGGCGCGGCGAAGTACGCGACGCCGGCGGGGCTGCGGGTCATCGATGCGCTCCAGGAGATCGGCGACGTGCATGACGCCTCGATCGCCGCGACCTCACTCGCCTGGCTCCGCGCGCAGCCGACGGTCGTCGCACCGATCGCGAGCGCGCGCAACGTGGACCAGGTCCCCGATCTCCTCGCCGGTGCCCGCCTCGAGCTCTCGGACGACGAGGTGCAGCGGCTCAACCAGGTCTCGGAGTGGACTCCGGCCCGGACCTGAGCTAGCTTCGCTCGTCGCCGACGAGTCCGTGCCGGTGCGCCAGGATGACTGCGTGGATCCTGTCGCGGGCACCGAGTTTCGCGAGCACGCGACCGACGTGCGTCTTCACCGTGGACTCGCCGACATAGAGAGTCTGGGCGATCTCCGCGTTGGTGAGGCCGCGGCCGATCGCGAGGAACACGTCGCGCTCGCGATCGGTGAGCGATTCGAGTGCGGCGCTCTCCTCGGCGGCCGGAGCGGCGGAAGAGGTCGCGCCGAGTCGGGGTGTCACATGCTCCATCAGCGCTCTCGTGACCCGAGGGGAGAGCGCTGCATCTCCGCGGGACACGGCGCGCACGGCGGAGATCATCTCGTGGCGCTGCGCGTCCTTCAACAGGAACCCACTCGCGCCCGCGCGGATCGCTCCGAACGCGTACTCGTCGAGATCGAACGTGGTGAGAACGAGCACCTTGGTCTGCGGGTGGTCGCGGACGATCGCCTCGGTGGCGGCGATGCCGTCCAGCTCCGGCATTCGGATGTCCATGAGCACCAGGTCGGGGGCGAGCAGGGCGGTCTGCGTGATCGCCGCCTTGCCGTCGCCGGCCTCACCGACCACCACGATGTCTTCCTCGGCGTCGAGCACCATCCGGAACCCGACTCGGATGAGCTCCTGGTCATCCACCAGCAGCACCCTGATCGCATCCGTCATCCGTCGTCCTCCATCGTCTCTCGTCGTGCGGCTGGTGTGCTTCCCCAGGTGGGGAGCACGGCGCGCAGAACCCATCGTCCCCCGTCCGCAGGTGCCGACCGCACCGTTCCGTGAACGTGCGCAGCGCGCTCGGACAGTCCGCGTACGCCGAATCCGTCCGACCCGACCTCGCCTGTGACGCCGTCGTTCACGATCTCGATCGTGACCGTCTCGGTCGTGTACTCCAGTCGCACCGCGATGGTCTTCGCGGTGGGAGCATGACGCATCGCATTGGTCACCCCCTCCTGGACGATCCTTCCGATCGCATGCGCGACGGCGGGGGAGACCTCCGCCTGCCCGACGACGGTGAGCGTCGCCGGATAGCCGGCTCGTTGCGCGGTCTCCACGGTGTCGCGCGCGGGTACGGGCTGCATCGGGGCCAGTGGCAACGGGGATTCGTCGTCGCGCAGCACTCCGAGCATCGAGCGCATCTCGGTGAGCGCACCTCTGGCGGTGTCGGCGGCGGATGCCGCGGCCTTGCGTGCCTGCTCCCGGTCCGGTGTCGCGGCCGCACCTTCGGACAGGGCGACGATGACGGTGAGCGAGTGGGAGACGATGTCATGCATCTCTCGGGCGATGCGGGCGCGTTCGGACGCGGCTGCGAGCTGCGCCTGCTGGTCGCGCTCGATCAGGAGCTGGCGTGAGCGGTCGATGATGGCGAGGAGGTAGCGCTTGCGGTCACCGACGTTGACTCCGACGAGTGTGCCGATGAGACCGAGCGCGACGTAGCTGAGTGCGGTGTCGAGGCCGACCTGGAGCACGGTCGCGCCGGTCAGCATGAGCACCGTGGTGAAGCCGAGGAACCATGCCGCGCCGATCCCGTAGCAGATCCAGGCCAGGCGGGCCGAGCGATAGACCGCGACGCCGTAGCAGGCGACGAGCAGGAGGACGATGCCGCCGGACATGCCCGTGAACAGACCGACGGTACCCAGGATCACCGCAGCGAGGAAGGGGCCCAGCGGTGCTCGACGGCGCCAGAGAAGGGTGCTGCACCCGATCGCGACCATCGCCACCGTCGCGATGTTGAGGGCGATGTAGGTGCCCTCCGGGAGCGAGGGGTCGGGGTAGGGCGCGGCCGGTGCGAGCGACAGGAACAGGCAGATCAGGGCGAGCAGGATGTCGGCGAACAGCGGGTGGCGCGTCCAGAAGCGTCGGAACAGGCCAGGGGCACGCGGAAGCCGCAGCTCCTCGTCCTCACGGATCGAGTCGCTGCGGCTTCGCGTTCTGCTCACAGGCCGACTTTACGCGTCGCGCGTGCGCAGCACGCCCCACGCGACCAGGGCACCACCGGCGACCCAGCAGCCCAGAGTCAGGAACGCGGTGGGTGCATCGAGAGCCGCCGTCTCACTGGGCATGATCGCGGCTTGCGCAGCCGCCACCGGGAGGTAGGACGAGGCCTCGATGACCCACGCCCATGCCTCGCCGGCGAAGGAGAAGAAGCTCGCGACGATAGGCAGCACGAACAGCACGCCGACGGTCGCGGCAATGGCTCCGGCTCCCGAGCGCAGGATGAACCCGAACGAGACGCCGATGAGGGCGAAGACAGCCATGGACAGCGAGGCTACGACGATCGGCAGGATCGAGGCCGACGGGTCGGACCAGTCGATGCTCTGATCCCGCGGCGCCACGATGAGAGTGACGGCGAGGGCGGCGATGGCGAAGATCACCAGCGACGACAGGAACATGAAGACGGCCAGCACGGTCGACTTCGCCGCCAGCACCGATCCGCGAACAGGATTCGCCGTGAGCGTCGAGCGGATCATTCCGGTCGAGTACTCGCCGGTGACCGAGATCGCACCGATGATGCCGGCGAGCAGCATGGTGAACTGGATGGGCATGATGACGGCCTGGATCGGCTCGAAGTCCGGCATGTCGAGGGCCTGGGCGATGAGAACCGCGATCCCCACGGTCAGAGCGGCGGCGATCCCGATGGACCACCAGGTCGAGCGCAGGGTGGCGAGCTTGATCCATTCACCGCGCAGCGCGCGCACGAACGTCAGCTTTCGACCGGTGTCCACGCGCGGCCGTGTGGCGGCGAGGGCCTGTGTCGTGGTCATGAGATCTCCTTGGTGCGGTACTCGACGGAGTCGCCGGTGAGGGCGAGGTAGGCGTCTTCGAGCGAACCGGTGGTCGGGGTGAGTTCGTGCAGCGCAATGCCGCGGTCCGCAGCGAGGTCGCCGATGCGCGCAGCAGGCAGCCCCACGATGTCGAGCAGGTCGGGAGCCGAGCTCACGATCTCGACATCGGGTCCGCCGACGGCTGCGGCCAGATCGGCCGGGCGGGGAGTGCGCACCCTGACCGTGTTGCGGGTCCACGAGCGCACGAGTTCGGGGAGCGGCGCATCCGCGAGCACGCGGCCTCGTCCCATCACGATGACGTGGTCGGCGGTCTGCGCCATCTCGCTCATCAGATGGCTCGAGAGAAGCACGGTGCGCCCCTCGGAGGCGGCGTGGCGGACGAACTGGCGGACCCAGCGGACGCCCTCGGGGTCGAGGCCGTTGACCGGCTCGTCGAGGATCAGCGTGTGCGGGTCGCCGAGCAGCGCCGAGGCGATACCGAGGCGCTGTCCCATGCCGAGCGAGAACCCGCCTGCACGCTTGCGGGCCACCGATCCGATGCCGGCGAGGTCGATCACCTCGTCGACGCGAGAGGAGGGGATGCCGTGGGTCGCGGCCATCGCGCGGAGATGGTTGCGCGCGGTGCGGCCGGTGTGCACCGCCTTCGCGTCGAGGAGCACGCCCACCTCGGTGAGCGGTGCGCGCAGCTTGCGGTACTCGCGGCCGGCGATGGCGGCACGGCCGGACGTCGGCCGGTCGAGGCCGACGATCATCCGCATGGTGGTCGACTTCCCGGCGCCGTTCGGGCCCAGGAATCCGGTGACGCTGCCCGGCTTGACCGTGAACGACACGTCATCGACGGCGGTCTTGTCTCCGAATCTCTTGGTGAGGCCTTCTGCTGTGATCATGAGGACAACGTTACGGAGCGACCCCGGGATCGCGCGTCCTCCTCAGGTACACATCTGACGGAGGGAGGGTCCGCCCGGCGACGGACATCCGCACCTCAGGGGCGAGGACGTGCCTGCACGCGCGCGGCCATCTCGTCGGAGGCGAGGACCGCCTCGTCGATGATCTCCCTCGACGCCGGCGCGGTCAGCCAGTCGTGGCTCAACGAGGCGGGGACCAGCAGCGGCATCCGATCGTGCAGATCGACGATGTGTGCCGGGGCGGGGCGCATCACGATCGAGTAGCACGTGAACCACTCGCCGTCGGCGGTGCGCCCGCGCTGGGTGACCGCGGCCATGCCGAACAGGGTGCCGTCGTCGATGATGAACTCGTTCCACTGGCGAGACGGCTTCTGCATCTCGTACCAGCTCGTCGCCGGCACGATCGCTCTCGACTTCGCCCCTCCTGGACGCTCCTGAAGACGCTCGGAGCGGGTGTTGATCGAGGGGAACTTCGCCGGCTCGCCGTTCACGAGGAAGCCCCACCACGCGGGCTCCAGGGTCGGCGCGGCATCGGGCTGCACGACCAGGGGATTGAGGTTGCGCAGGTTCTTGCCCGTGGGGCGGACGGTCTCACCCGCATTCTCGCGTGCCCACACCCGCAGGCCCTCGAGCACCGCGTCGTCGGCGGCGGCGAGGAGTTCCGCATCGGTGAACCGGGGATCGAGACCGTAGCTCGCGCACATGCCGCCAGCGTAGCGCCGGGCTCCGACATCCGCAGGGACGGGAGCGCCCACGGGCTCGGGTAGGGTCGACAGGTGCCAGAGCCCCGTCGACTTCCCGCCCCGGTGGCGCTCGGCGGTGCGGTGGCGATCGGGGTGATGACGGCGATCCAGGCGCGGATCAACGGAGTGCTCGGAGTGCGTGTCGACGATGGGATCGTCGCCGGCTTCGTCTCCTTCTCCGTGGGCCTCCTGGCGCTCGCGGTCGTGATCACCTGTCTCCCCTCGGCCCGACGAGGAGTGGCGAGACTCCGCGACGGCATCCGGCAGCAGACGATCCCGTTCTGGATGCTGCTCGGGGGCGCCTGCGGCGCGCTCACGGTCTCCACCCAGGGACTCACGGCGGGAGTGCTCGGTGTCTCGCTGTTCACCGTCGGCGTGGTGGCCGGGCAGACGGTGCACGGCCTCGTGCTCGATCGGATCGGATTCGGTCCGGCAGGCGTCGTCGCGGTCACCCCCGGTCGGGTCCTCGGCGGTCTGCTCGCGCTCGCGGCGGTCGGCATCTCGCTCTCCGGTGATGTGCTCGCCTCCGCACCGCTGTGGATGCTGCTGCTGCCGTTCGCAGCGGGCGTCGGCATCGCGTGGCAGGCGGCGACCAACGGGCGGCTGGCGCAGCGCGCGCGCTCGCCGCTGGCCGCGACTCTGATGAGCTTCATCGCCGGCACCGTGGTCCTCGCGCTGGCGTCGGGTGTGAGCATCGCGTTCCGCGGCGCACCTGCTGCGCTGCCGACGGAGCCCTGGCTCTACCTCGGAGGCTTCCTGGGCGCCGCCTACATCCTGCTCGGCACCTTCATCGTCGCCCAGACGGGTGTGCTGCTGATGGGCCTGGGATCGGTGCTCGGGCAGCTGGTCACGTCGGTCGTGATCGACCTCCTGCGGCCACCGGCGGCGGGACCCGCGCTCTGGCAGGTGCTCGCGATGGTCGTGGTCGCCGTCGGGTCGGTCGTCGTGGCCGTGCCGTGGCGGCGTCGACGCTGAGGCGCTACTTCTTCTTCTTCGCCTTCTCGGTGCTCGTCGCGGGCAGGCGCGTGACGAGCTTGCGGGCATCGACGCTCTTGCGCCGGCCCGGCTTCTTGCCTTCGGGCTTGCCACCCACGTAGAGCCAGCCGAGGAGCTCCTCGTTCTTGCCGAGGCCGTGGGCCTTGGCCACCGCCTTGGCACGCGTGTAGTGGCCCGTGCGCCAGATGACGCCCCACCCGGCCTCGTCGAGCAGAAGACTCAGCACGTGCGCGACACCGGACGCGACCGCCTCCTGCTCCCACCGGGGCACCTTCTCGCTCTTGCGGTAGCTCGCGACGACGGCGATGAGCAGCGGAGCGCGAAGCGGCTTCGACGAGGGCGAGGAATCTCCCTGGGCCTTCGCGATCGCCGCGCCCAGCACCTCGCGATCCGCGCCGCGAAGCTCGATCAGCCGCCAGGGCCGCAGCGATGAGTGGTCGGCGACGCGGCCTGCCGCAGCGACGAACGTCAGCAGCTCCTCGCGGGTCGGCGCGGTGTCTTCGACCTTCGACCAGGACTGCCGTGCCCGGACGGCGTCGAGGGCGCTCACGACGCGTCGGGGGTGAAGTTCAGTGCGATCGAGTTCATGCAGTAGCGGTCGCCCGTCGGCGTTCCGAACCCGTCGGGGAACACGTGGCCGAGGTGCGACCCGCAGTTGGCGCAGCGCACCTCGGTGCGCACCATCCCGAGGCTGTCGTCTTCGATGAGCTCGACCGCATCGGGGCGGATCGACTCGTAGAAGCTGGGCCATCCGCATCCGGAATCGAACTTCGTGCCGCTCTTGAAGAGCTCGGCGTTGCAGGCGCCGCACGTGTAGAGGCCCGCACGCTCCTCATCGAGCAGCTCACCGGTCCAGGCCCGTTCGGTCGCGGCCTGCCGCAGCACGGCGTACTGCTCCTCGCCGAGCTCTTCGCGCCATTCGTCTTCGGTCTTGTCCACGCTGTACGACATGTGTCCTCCTGAGTCGTCTCCATTCTCCCCCGCGCGGCGAGGTCTCGGGTGCTCCGGGTCAGAATGGACGGATGACGGATGCTGTGCAGGAGCGCTACGCACGATTCGCCCGTGACGAGGCGCCCGGTCGCAGCGCCCTCTACGCGGCATGGGCCGCCGGAGTCGCCGCTGACGAAGAGGTGCGGGGTGTCCTGCTGCGGATTCCGGAGACGCGGAGGCAACCGCCTCTCGTGTTCGCCGTGACCCGGATGCTCGGCGCCGGACTCGCGGCGTATCCGCAGTGGCGGGAGTTCGTGCTCCGCAACGCCGACGAGGTCGTCGCGGAGTGCGCGAGTCGCAGCCTGCAGACCAATGAGCCGCTCCGCCTCGCCGCGCTGCTTCCCGTGCTGTCCGAGATCGACGGCCCGATCGCGTTGCTCGAGGTCGGAGCCTCTGCGGGGCTCTGCCTCTACCCGGACCGCTACTCGTATCGCTTCCTCGGTGACGACGGCGCGCTCCGAGCCGCGCTCGACCCCGTGGAAGGACCGTCGACAGTCGTGCTGGAGAGCACGGTGACCGGACCTCTGCCCCGGTTGCGTCTTCCGGAGATCGTCTGGAGGGCAGGCATCGATCTGGCTCCGCTGGATGCGGCGGACGAACGGGATCGGAGGTGGCTGCGCGGACTCGTGTGGCCGGGGGAGAGGGGGAGGGAGGAGCGCATCGATGCCGCGCTGGACATCGCGGCATCCCATCCGCCTCTGCTCGTCGCCGGGGATGCTCTGGAGGGTATCGAGGCGCTCGCGGCCGCCGCACCGACCGAGGCGACGCTCGTCATCACGACACCCGGCGTTCTTGTCCACATCCCGCGGGAGCGCAGGAGCGCCCTGGTCGCGCGCATCTCCGCCCTGGACGCGCGCTGGGTCACGATCGATCCGCCCGGTGCCCTGGATGTCTGGGTGCCTCCGGTGGACACGGAAGATTGGCCGGGCTTCGTCGTCGCGATCGACGGGCAGGTGCGTGCGGCCGCGGATCCTCTCGGCGCCTGGTGGGAGTGGCGAACAGCCCTCCCCGCGGATGCGTCCTAACCTGGACCCATGCTCGGAGATCTCACGGAGCGCGACCGCGCGATCCTCGCGATGGAGGTCGCGTGGCCGCGCCACGGCTCGGCCAAGGAAGAGGTCATCCGTGCCCAGCTGGGGATGAGCGCGGCGCGCTACTACCAGCTCCTCGGGCGACTGATCGAATCGGAAGCCGCTCTGGAGTACGACCCGATGCTGGTGCGAAGACTGCGTCGGATCCGGGATTCCCGTGCCAGGCAGCGCTCGGCACGGACGCCGGGTTTCGTGGGCTGAACGCACGCGCCGACAGCCTCGTGGGTCGCATGATCCGCGCCGAGGAACGGATTGCCAGGAAGGTGCCGCTAGCATCGAGGGGTGTCCAAGCCCTCCCGCGATCGCTTCGATGACGTTCCCCGTTCCTCCGGACGCGTAGGAGCGCACCGCGCCGAAGCGCCGGGGATGAACGGCTGGGTCGTGCTGCTGTGGTCCTTCGTCGCCGCGCTCGTGCTCATCATCGGCGGGATCTTCGGGTCCCTCGTGGTGATGGGTCGCGTCTCGCTCTTCCCCGAGGCCGTGCCCACCGCCGTGCCCACCCCGGAGGAGACCGGCGTGGTGGACACCTCGATCTCCGTGCTGATCCTCAACGGCACGCCGGACGAGGGCCTGGACACGCAGATGAGGGACCTGCTCATCAACAACGGGTGGGCGTCGGACATCGTCTTCGCGGGCGACAGCTCCAGCCAGGACTTCCCCGCCACGACGGTCTTCTACCTCAACGACGAGGACGAGCTCGCAGCGATCGGGTTGGCCAACATCCTCGGCGGCGCAGCCGTGCAGCAGAGCGACTACTACTCCGGTCAGACGGAGGACGGGCAGAAGCAGTTCACGGTGGTGATCGGTCTCGATCGATCGAGCTCGGCGTCCGAGACGCCCGGGGAGACTCCGGCCCCCTGACCTCGGGGTGGACCTCACCTCCGGCGGCTTGCACTCGAAGGTGTCGAGTGCCAGAATGGCGTTAGCACTCTCTCACTCTGAGTGCTAAACCCAACGTCTACGTCCAGGAGGGACGAAAAAACTCATGGCAAAGATCATTGCTTTCGATGAGGAGGCCCGCCGCGGCCTCGAGCGCGGCCTGAACATCCTCGCCGACGCGGTCAAGGTCACCCTCGGCCCGCGCGGCCGCAACGTCGTTCTCGAGAAGAAGTGGGGCGCCCCCACCATCACGAACGACGGCGTCTCCATCGCCAAGGAGATCGAGCTGGACGACCCGTACGAGAAGATCGGCGCGGAGCTCGTCAAGGAGGTCGCCAAGAAGACCGACGACGTCGCAGGTGACGGCACCACGACCGCCACGGTCCTCGCCCAGGCTCTGGTCCGCGAGGGTCTGCGCAACGTCGCAGCCGGCGCCGACCCCATCTCGCTCAAGCGCGGCATCGAGAAGGCCGTCGCCGCGATCACCGAGGAGCTGCTCGCCAGCGCCAAGGAGATCGACTCCAAGGAGCAGATCGCCGCCACGGCCTCGATCTCCGCTGCTGACCCCGCGATCGGCGAGCTCATCGCCGAGGCGATCGACAAGGTCGGCAAGGAGGGCGTCGTCACCGTCGAGGAGTCGCAGACGTTCGGCACCGAGCTCGAGCTCACCGAGGGCATGCGCTTCGACAAGGGTTACCTGAACCCCTACTTCGTCACGGACCCGGAGCGCCAGGAGGCGGTCTTCGAGGACCCGTACATCCTCATCGCGAACCAGAAGGTCTCCAACATCAAGGACCTCCTGCCCATCGTCGACAAGGTGATCCAGGACGGCAAGGAGCTCGTCATCATCGCCGAGGACGTCGAGGGCGAGGCTCTCGCGACGCTCGTGCTGAACAAGCTCAAGGGCATCTTCAAGTCGGTCGCCGTCAAGGCTCCCGGCTTCGGCGACCGCCGCAAGGCGCAGCTGCAGGACATCGCGATCCTCACCGGTGGTCAGGTCATCACCGAAGAGGTCGGCCTCAAGCTCGAGAACGCCACGCTCGACCTGCTCGGTCGTGCACGCAAGGTGATCGTCACCAAGGACGAGACCACCATCGTCGAAGGTGCCGGCGAGGCAGACCAGATCGAGGGTCGCGTCACGCAGATCCGTCGCGAGATCGAGAACACCGACAGCGACTACGACCGCGAGAAGCTCCAGGAGCGCCTGGCGAAGCTCGCCGGTGGCGTTGCCGTCATCAAGGCCGGAGCCGCGACCGAGGTCGAGCTCAAGGAGCGCAAGCACCGCATCGAGGACGCCGTTCGCAACGCGAAGGCAGCCGTCGAGGAGGGCATCGTCCCCGGTGGTGGCGTCGCGCTCATCCAGTCGGGCACCAAGGCCCTCGACTCCCTCTCGCTCTCGGGCGACGAGGCGACCGGTGCGAACATCGTCCGCGTCGCGATCGAGGCTCCGCTCAAGCAGATCGCGCTGAACGCCGGTCTCGAGCCGGGTGTCGTCGCGAACAAGGTCTCCGAGCTCCCCTCGGGCCAGGGCCTCAACGCGGCCACGGGTGAGTACGTCGACATGTTCGCTGCGGGAATCATCGACCCGGCGAAGGTGACCCGCTCGGCGCTGCAGAACGCAGCCTCGATCGCGGCCCTCTTCCTCACCACCGAGGTCGTCGTCGCTGACAAGCCCGAGAAGGCTGCAGCTCCCATGGGTGACCCGTCGGGTGGCATGGACTTCTGATCCAGCTCTCCTGACAGAACGCCCCCGGCTTCGGCCGGGGGCGTTCTGCGTTGATGCCGAGGTGGTGTCACCGGAACAGACTGGCCGAGTACTGATCGGCGTCTGCGTACTGGGTGGCCACCGAGCCGAGAGAGGTGCCGATCGATTCGAGCACCTGCTCCACGTGGACCTGAGCGCCCTGCCACTGCTCCGCGCACGTCTGGAAGGCATTGGACGCCGTCCCCGACCAGGTGGACTGCAGCTGGCGGAGCTGGGCCATCAGGGTCGCGGACTCGCTCTGCAAGCGCTCGATGGTGGCGCGTGTCGCTCCGTGGGCCGCATGGACGGCTTCGGTGTCGACGGTGAAGACAGACATGGGAACTCCTTCTCGTAGGGGTTCCGAGGCTAAGCGGACGTCGCTGCCGTGTGCACCGACGAAGACAGTGAGCTCCGCGTGCTGTGCGCAATCGGTGCGCGGCAGCGGTGGTGCAGGAGTGCAGGCGGTCCGGCCCGGGGCTCAGGGCAGATCGAGCCGTTCCAGAGGCTGCGTGTCCTCGAGGAGATGCGCGGGAGTGGCCTGCGCCGGTGCGAGAGGAAGTGTGACGGTGAACGTCGCGCCGCCACCAGGGGTCTCCGAGACGTCGACGCCGCCGTGCAGCGCCTTCAGGATCGATGCGACGATGGCGAGCCCGAGGCCGGAGCCTCCCGTCTCCCTGGCGCGTGAGGTGTCGGCTCGCCAGAACCGCTCGAAGATCTGCTCCCGGATCTGCGGAGGGATCCCCTCGCCGTGATCGACGATCGCGATGCTTCCGGTTCCCGCGACGCGGTCCGAGTCGACGACGATCTCGATCGGACCGTCTTCCGGGGAGAATCGGCGCGCATTGCCCAGCAGATTGGTGACCACCTGACGGACCTTGTTCTCTTCGCCGAGCACGATCGGCGGTGTGCGCACAGGGAGATCGGTGACCTCTGTGAAGTCGATGGCTGGGGCCTGCTCCTGCGGCCGGGGACGACGGCGAAGGCGCGAGAGCGTGGCGCGCGACAGGCCGCGCGGAGTCGGGGGCTGCGGCGGCTGAAGCGGTGGGATCTCGTGGACGGGGATCACGGTCTTGCTGTCGGCGGTGCGGTCGATCACGGTGACCGTGCGCCCGGGAGCCGCGGCACGCAGATCGAGGGCGGCGTCCCTCGCGATCGGCCGCAGATCGAGCGGCACGATCTCCGGCTCGCGTTCCTCATCCAACCGGGCGAGAGCGAGAAGGTCCTCCACCAGGACACCCATCCTGATGGCTTCCTTCTCGATGCGCTCCATGGCCCGGGCCGTATCCTCCTCGCCCTTGATCGCGCCCATGCGGTACAGCTCCGCGTAGCCGCGGACACTCACGAGCGGCGTGCGCAGCTCGTGGCTCGCATCGCCGATGAACCGCCGCATGTGCTGCACCGTGCGGTCCCGCTGCGCGAGAGAGCGGTCGACGCGATCGAGCATCGTGTTGATGGCGGTGTTCAGCCGCCCGACCTCTGTGGTCGGCTCCAGGTCGGTCAGCCGCTGTCGGAAGTCGCCGGCGGCGATCGACATTGCCGTCGCCTCGACCTGGCCGAGCCTGCGGAACGTCAGGGTCACGAGTCCTCGCGTGAGGAGTGCGGCAATCAGGATGGTGATCAGGGCGATGGTGATGTAGATGCCGAAGTACTGGCTGATGATGCGATCGGCAGGCGAGAGGGGCAGGGCCACCAGCTGAATGCGCAGCACTCCGCCCTCCGAGGGGACCACGGCGACGGCGGCATGGAAGCGCTGGCCGTCGGCTCCCTCCATCTCGAGCGGGATCTGGTCGGTGTTCGCCGTCGCTTTCGCGAGGGAGTACTGGGCGGGGAACAGAGGCGCCTGGCCCGCGGTGCCGCGTGCCGTCGCGCGGAGCTCGCCCGTCGCGTCGTAGATCGCGAAGGAGAAATCCCGAGGCTGCTCGTCGCGGGGGCTGTAGGTGCTGACGCCATCGACCGTCACGGTGTCGAAGTAGCGATCGACCAGGTCGCTGGAGACCAGGGCGGGAAGCTGGGCGTCGATGTTCGCGACCAGGGCGTTGCGCAGGATCGGCACCGTGCCGATACCCGCGACGAGCAGGCCGAGGGCGAGTACCGCGACCGTGACGCCGGTGACCTTCGCCCGAAGGCTGATGCGTCGCCACCAGCTGGTGACCGCATCGGGCTTGTGCGCCATGCGGTCCTCCCTCATGCGGCGACTCCGCCGCGGGGCGGCGTCGATGGTGGTGCGGTGGTCGTCAGACCGTCTTGCCGACCTTGAGCATGTAGCCGAAGCCGCGCTTGGTCTGGATCAACGACTCTTCGGTGTGCGGATCGATCTTGCGGCGGAGGTAGGAGATGTAGCTCTCCACGATGCCGGCGTCGCCGTTGAAGTCGTACTCCCAGACGTGGTCGAGGATCTGGGCCTTCGACAGCACGCGGTTCGGGTTGAGCATCAGGTAGCGGAGCAGCTTGAACTCCGTCGGGCTCAACTCGATCGGCTCCTTGCCGACGTGGACGTCGTGCGTGTCCTGATCCATGGAGAGCTCACCGGCGCGGATGATCGACTCCTCGTCGGCCTGCATCGTGCGGCGGAGGATCGCCTGGGCCCTGGCGACGATCTCGTCGAGGCTGAACGGCTTGGTGACGTAGTCGTCGCCACCCGCGTTGAGGCCTTCGATCTTGTCGTCTGTGCCGTCCTTCGCCGTCAGGAACAGGATCGGGGCGGTGAAACCCGCGCCGCGGAGGCGCTTGGTCACGCTGAACCCGTTCATGTCGGGCAGCATGACATCCAGGATGATGAGGTCTGGCTCCTCTTCGAGGACGGCCGAGATCGTGGCGGCGCCGTTGGCGACCGTCTTCACCTGGAATCCGGCGAAGCTGAGACCCGTGGAGAGCAGGTCGCGGATGTTGGGTTCGTCATCGACGACCAGGATGCGCGGAGCAGTCATGTCCCCATTATGGTGACTCCGGCCATGTGGATGCTGACTATTGTGCGGAACGGCGTGGAGTCGCCGCCTTCGAGCGAGCCGGGCGCGCGGTAAGCGGACGGCGGGAGCCGAGATCGTCCCACGGTCGGATGCGGCGCACAGCTGCACACGGGAGGATCGAGGTATGAGCTTGAACGAGGACGCCACCCCCGCCCCCGGAAACACCGTCGCACAGGCCGGACTGCCCGGTGTCGAGCAGCTCGCCTACCACCGGCTGGCACGCCTGCGGCCGCGGTATCGCTGGTGGCGCATGCTGCTGACCGGGCTCGTCGGCATCGCCCTCTACATCGCGATCCTGCTGATCGTGATCGTGCCACTGGCCATCGTGTCGATGTTCGTCCCGGAGTGGGGTGTCGACGCGCAGGTGCTCCTCACGACGTCGCAGTATTTCGACCTCGACCGCCCGTGGCTGCTCGTGGCGCTGGTGCTGCCGCTGATCCTGATGATCCCCGCCCTGCTGCTGGCCTCGCGGATCGTCGAGGGACGCGGGGTCGGTCTGCTGTCGTCCGTCACCGGGCGTCTGCGGATGGGATGGCTCGGCAGGAGTCTGCTGTTGGCGCTCGCGGTGTTCGTCGTCTACTTCGCCGTCGTGCTGGGGTGGTCGGCGCTCACCGGCGACGCGGTGACCGCCGACTTCTCGCACCCGGGGCTGTGGATCATGGTGCTGCTCGTGCTGCTGCTGATCCCCTTCCAGGCCGCGGCCGAGGAGTACGTGTTCCGCGGGTATCTGATGCAGCTGGTCGGGGGATGGCTGCGTCATCCCGCCTTCGCCATCCTCCTGCCCGTGCCGCTGTTCGTGCTCGGCCACGGCTACGACATCTGGGGCGCGGCCAGCGTGGGCATGTTCGCGATCGTCGCCGCCTGGCTGACCTGGCGCACGGGTGGACTCGAGGCGGCGATCTCGCTGCACATCGTCAACAACGTGCTCATCTTCCTGCTCGGATCCGTCACCTTGGTCGACGCCAACGCGACCTCGGGCACGGCTGTCGACCTTCTCGCGTCGGCGCTGGCCATGGTCGTCTACGCCCTGCTCGCCGACCGTTGGGCGGCGAGGCTCGGGATCGCACGCACGGCGCGGGCCGCATCGCCCACCGTGGGGGCGACCGGTACCCATCACCTCGGCCTCGCCCTGCAGGGACGTTCCGCCCGAGCGTGATCTTCCGCGGTCAGGCGGCGATCGCGTCCGAGTCCATGATCGTGTAGCTGTATCCCTGCTCGGCCAGGAAGCGCTGGCGGTTCTGGGCGTAGTCCTGATCGATCGTGTCGCGGGCGACGAGCGTGTAGAAGCTCGCGGTGTGTCCTGACTGCTTCGGGCGCAGTAGACGACCCAGTCGCTGGGCCTCCTCCTGACGTGATCCGAAGGAGCCGGACACCTGGATCGCGACCGAGGCCTCAGGGAGGTCGATCGAGAAGTTCGCCACCTTGGAGACCACGAGGAGCGAGATGTCGCCTTCGCGGAAGGCGCGGTAGAGCTCTTCGCGCTCGTCGATGGGGGTCGCGCCGGTGATCTGCGGCGCGTTCAGAGCGTCGGACAGCGACTCGAGCTGATCGAGATACTGTCCGATCACGAGGATGCGCTCGCCCTCGTGCTTGGCGATGAGCTCACGCACCGCCTGGACCTTCGCCGGGGCGGAGGCCGCCAGGCGATAGCGTTCGTCGTCGGTCGCCGCGGCGTATTCGAGCCGGTCGCTCGGCGGCAGATCGACGCGCACCTCGTAGCACGCGGCGGGGGAGATGAAGCCCTGCGCCTCGATCTGCTTCCAGGGAGCGTCGAAGCGCTTGGGGCCGATCAGGCTGAAGACGTCGCCCTCGCGTCCGTCCTCGCGCACGAGGGTGGCGGTGAGGCCGATGCGTCGACGCGCCTGCAGGTCGGCGGTGAGCTTGAACACCGGAGCCGGCAGCAGGTGCACCTCGTCGTACACGATGAGGCCCCAGTCGAGGGCATCGAGCAGCGCCAGGTGCGCGTACTCGCCCTTACGCTTAGCGGTCAGGATCTGGTAGGTCGCGATCGTGACGGGCTTGACCTCTTTGGCCTGACCCGAGTACTCGCCGATCTCCTCGGGAGTGAGGCTGGTGCGCTTGAGCAGCTCGTCGCGCCACTGGCGGGCCGAGACGGTGTTGGTGACGAGGATCAACGTGGTGGTCTTGGTCGCGGCCATCGCGCCGGCGCCCACGATCGTCTTGCCGGCGCCACAGGGGAGCACGACGACGCCCGAGCCGTCCTTCGAGAAGGCATCGACGGCATCCTGCTGGTAGGGGCGGATGTGCCAGCCGTCCTCGGCGAGGTCGATCTCGTGCGGTGTCCCCGGGGTGTACCCGGCGAGGTCTTCGGCGGGCCAGCCGATCTTCAGCAGCTCCTGCTTGATCTGCCCGCGAGCCCAGGCATCGACGACGAACGTCTCAGGCGTCGGGTGGCCGATGAGCAGCGGCTGGATGCGCTTGTTGTTCGCGACCTGCGCCAGCACGGCGGGATCGGAGGAGCGCAGGATCAGGGTTCCCTCGTCGTCGCGTTCGATGACCAGCCGCCCGTAGCGGTTCACCGTTTCGCGCAGGTCGACGGACACGGAAGGAGGCACGGGGAAGCGCGACCAGCGATCGAGCGTCTCGAGCATGTCTTCGGCGGTGTGCCCTGCGGCTCTGGCGTTCCACAGCCCCAGACGCGTGATCCGGTAGGTATGGATGTGCTCGGGGGCGCGTTCCAGCTCGGCGAAGATCGCCAGCTCGTGGCGGGCGCTCTCGGCGTCGGCATGGGCGACTTCGAGCAGCACGGTGCGATCGCTCTGGACGATCAGTGGGCCATCAGACATAGCTCACCAGTTTAGCGGTCGAGACAGGTGCAGGGCCCTACGGCGCGACGATCGTCGCTGTGAGGATGCTCGACACCGGGAGGGTCCGCTCCACGTCGGCCGCCCGGTCTCGTCCGCGGAGTCTGCCGCCGCCGATCCCTGTCGCTTCCAGGAGGAGTTCCCTGGTCGATCCGTCCGGCATCCCGACCGTGACCTGGAGGACGGACTTCGCGCGCACGGCAGCCTCGAGCTCACGGTCGAGCCACGCCGCATCGGCATCCGGTCCCTGATGCGAGCGCAACCGGGTGATGAGCGGCATCAGGTCGATCGAGTCCCCGGTCGATGCCGACGACGGGGGCGCCGGATGCCGCTCGCGGACGAGCAGGGCGCCGTCGGGGCCGACGAGCGTCGCCGGATATCGCGCATCGGTGAGCGCCCAGTACACCGTGTCCCGGCCGACGCGGGTGGTCAGGGCGTCGAGGTGCGCGGTGAGGGCGAGCGGGCGGAGGGACTGATCCACCGCCATCGCCTGGATGAGGTGTGAGTCGGAGCTCTCGATCCGCGTGCGGCCGGTCTCGTCATCGGTCGAGACGCGGACCAGTCCGTGTCGCTGGGCGGTCTGGGCGATCAGGTAGCTGAGGGGCTGGGGGAGCCCCGTGAGGGAGACGGACGACAGGAAATCGAGGATCGACTGCTCGGTCTCGCCTGCGACGAACGCGTGCGCCACCGACTCGGAGGTGAAGCGGTAGGACGACGCCTGGGCTGCGGACTCACGGGCCGCGATCGTGCGCAGTCGCACATCGAGCGCCGGCTCCAGCGGACCCGGTGCGATCGCCGTCAGGTCGTTCTGCAAGAAGATGCGGTCGACCTCGGTCGGCAGCAGGCGCACGAGAGCTTCCGGGTCGGCGGCATCCCCGCGACGCAGGCTCACGGCCCACTCGGGCTCGGTTGCGTCCTCGGCGATCAGACCGAGCAGCGAAGCCGCTTCCTGCAGGGTGCGCGAACGCTCGGCCCAGGCGGGATCCCACGGGTGTGCGAACGGCCATACCTCGGGCGGGATCCATCCGCCGGTCTCGGAGCGGACTCCGCGTGGCAGCGCGTCGCGGAACGCGGTCGCAAGGACCGCCCATCGATCGGCAGCGGACGAGCGCAGCCAGTCCTCCGCCGACTGGCTCGATCGCAGCCGCCGGTCTGCGGAGACGGCGAGCCCGGACTGGAGCGCGATGGCGGCGAGGGTGTCGACGATCTCGGCGGGGACGCCGGCTTCGGTGAGCTGACGCTTCTCGCCGGCGCTGACGCCACCGCCCGTGAGCAGGGCGAACGGGCTCTCCCTCGCGATCATCAGAAGGTCGGCGAGCACGGCCACGGTCGTGAAGGCGCGCTCGGCCGCGTGCGCTGCGGCAGCCTCGGACGAGGCCGGTGCCGGTGCTTCGGCGGGCGGTCCGGAGGCGGTGCGCCCGGCGATCGCGGCGACCACCGGGGGATAGGGCGTGCCGTCGGGCCGGAGCAGCGCGAGCGCTTTCAGTTGCTCCGTCTCGCGTCCGGCGTCCTGTCCGGCGGCGGCGGAGACCAGCGCGCTCGCCTCGGATGCCGTGAGCGTGGGGAGCACACGCGTCAGCGATGCCGGATCGAGCAGTGCCTCAGCGGCATCGAAGAAGTCCTGCCACGGCGCATCCGCTCGCACGCCCCGTGCGCGGAAGAGGTGGCGGAGGTCGTCATCGCTCGCTGCCGCCAGCCAATCCGCCAGCGGTCGCGCGTGAGTGCTCATGGCCGATGCCTCAGGAACGCGAAGACGCGCGTCCCTTCCGGATGAAGCTCATGGTCAGGAGCGTGATGATCATGAGGAAGGCGACCGGCAGCCCCCAGTAGGGGATCGCGGCGACGACGGGCCAGATGCCCTCGCCGAACGCGGCCTGGTCCATCCCGAGCGCGGTGCCGATGATGATCGCGAAGAAGCACACCACGGACGCCGCGGCGATTCCGAGCGCGGTGAACGCCAGGATACGATCCAGCCGGCGGATGGGAACCTCCGGTTCGGAATTCTGCGTGCTCATCCGCCTCAGCCTACTCGCACTGAGGCCTTCGGCTGCGCGAGCGCCACGACCGGTAGGCTGGGGGCACGCACACGAGCGCGTCCACTGTTCTGCATATCGATCTCAGCGAGGTTCTCCCATGCCCACCGGCAAGGTCAGGTTCTACGACGAAGACAAGGGTTTCGGCTTCATCGCCAGCGATGACGGCCAGGACGTCTTCCTGCACGCCTCCGCGATGCCCACCGGCACCGCGGTGAAGGCCGGTGCGCGCGTGGAGTTCGGCGTCGCCGACGGCAAGCGCGGACTCCAGGCGCTGTCGGTGCGTGTGCTCGAGGCGCCGCCCAGCCTCTCGAAGGCCAAGCGCAAGCCCGCAGACGACATGGCCATCATCGTCGAGGATCTCGTGAAGCTCCTCGACGGCATCGGCGGGGATCTGCGCCGCGGGCGCTACCCCTCTTCCGGACAGGGCCGCAAGATCGCGGCCGTCCTGCGCAAGGTCGCTGATGACCTCGACGCCTGACGCCGACGCGCGTCTCATCGCCGCCCACGACCTCGCGCTGGCCGCGCTGGCCGAGATCACCCCGGCGTCCACGGTCGGCCCTGCCGCCGGATATCTCGCCGAGGAAGACGGTTCGGTCTCGTTGCGCTTCCAGAACCGACTCCCCGGCTACCCGGGGTGGTTCTGGACCGTGACCGTCGCCCGCGTCGAGGGCGAGGAGCCTACGGTCCTCGAAATCGAACTCCTGCCCGGCGACGGCGCGCTGCTCGCGCCGGAGTGGGTCCCCTGGGCCGAGAGGCTGGCCGAGTACCGCGCCCATCAGGTCGAGCTCGCCGAGGCGGCCGCTGCTGCCGGCGGCGACGTGGCGATCGGCGACGATGCGTTGGCCGACGATGGTCTCGACGACGACGACCTCGATGACGACGACCTCGACGACGGCGAAGCGGACATCCTGCACGCCGGCGATCTGGACGGCGTAGACATCGACGAACTCGACGACGGCGCCGCCGAAGACGAAGAGCCGGAAGACGACGACGCCGACGCCCTCGATGAGGACGCCGGCGAGGTCGACGAGGAGGAGTGACTCCAGGCGCTCAGGCGCCCAGGTTCTCCAGCACGTACTCGATCGATCGGGTCAGCTGACGCACGTCATCCGGCTCGATCGAGACGAACGTGGCCACGCGCAGCTGGTTGCGCCCGAGCTTGCGATAGGGCTCAGTGTCGACGATCCCGTTCGCGCGGAGCGTCTTCGCGATCGCCGCGGCATCGATGCTGTCGTCGAAGTCGATCGTGGCGACCACAGGTGAGCGGTGTGCGGCTTCCGTGACGAACGGCGTCGCGACGGAGGAGGCCTCGGCCCAGTCGTACAGAACCGAGGACGACTCGGCGGTGCGCGCCGCCGCCCAGGCGAGGCCGCCGTTGTCGAGGATCCAGCGCAGCTGGCTGTCGAGCAGGTGCAGGGTCGTCAGTGCCGGGGTGTTCAACGTCTGGTTGAGCCGCGAGTTGTCGACCGCGTTCTTCAGGCTCAGGAACTCGGGGATGTAGCGACCCGACGCGGCGATGCGATCGATGCGCTCGATCGCGGCCGGCGAGACCGCGGCGAACCACAGGCCACCGTCGGAGCCAAGGTTCTTCTGCGGTGCGAAGTAGTACACGTCGGCCTGTGCGGCATCGAAGTCGATACCTCCCGCCGCGCTCGTGGCGTCGATGACGGTCAGTGCGCCATCGACGGCGATGCGCTGGATCGGTGCGGCGACGCCGGTCGAGGTCTCGTTGTGCGGCCAGGCGTACACGTCGACGCCTTCCACGACCTCGGCGACGGTCAGCGAGCCGGGCTCGGCCTTGCGCACGTCGGGTGCCTCGAGCCAAGGGGCGGCGGCGGAGGCGGCGAACTTGCCGCCGAACTCGCCGAACACGAGGTTCTGGCTGCGGCGTTCGATGAGGCCGAAGGCTGCCGCGTCCCAGAACGCGGTCGATCCGCCGTTGCCGAGGATGATCTCGTATCCCTCGGGAATGCGGAACAGGGCGGCGAGCTGCTCGCGGACGCTGCCGACGAGGTTCTTCACCGGCGCCTGACGATGCGATGTCCCCAGGATCGTCGACCCCGAAGAGACCAGTGCCTCGAGCTGCGCAGGACGCACTTTCGAGGGACCGCAGCCGAAGCGGCCGTCGATGGGCAGGAGGTCACGGGGAATCTCGATCGCCATGGGTCGATTCTAGAGGGCGCTCGACCTGTCGCAGGACCGCTCGAGAGTCCGATGTCCGCCGAGGAATGTAGGCTTGCCTAAGAACCTCGGAGGGCCTGCACATGACCGACCTGATCGACACCACGGAGATGTATCTCCGCACCATCCTCGAACTCGAGGAGGAGAACATCGTGCCGCTGCGCGCGCGCATCTCCGAACGTCTCGGCCACTCCGGTCCGACCGTGTCGCAGACCGTCGGCCGCATGGAGCGCGACGGTCTCGTCATCGTCTCCGAGGACCGCACTCTCGAGCTCACAGACGCGGGGCGCAACAAGGCCGTCAACGTCATGCGCAAGCATCGGCTCGCCGAGCGTCTGCTGTCCGACGTCATCGGACTCGACTGGGCGTTCGTGCATGAAGAGGCCTGCCGCTGGGAGCACGTCATGAGCGAGCAGGTCGAACGCCGCCTCGTCGAGCTGCTCGGACATCCCACCGAGTCGCCGTACGGCAATCCGATCCCCGGACTCGACCAGCTCGGAGACGTTCCCGCGCGCACGTTCGACGAGGGCGTCATCGGACTCGTGCAGCGTCTGAACGCCGCGGGTGCACCCGTCGAGGGCACGGTCCGTCGTCTCGCCGAGCCGGCTCAGGTCGATCCCGAGCTGCTCGAGCAGTTGCGTGACGCGGGTGTCGTTCCCGGCGCCCACGGAGACTTCCGCTTCAGCGAGGGCTACGTGCTCATCCAGATGGACGGCAAAGACGAGGGGCTCGAGCTCCCGGTGGAGCTGGCATCGCACATCTTCCTGGTCGGCGAACCGGCCTGATCCCGCGAGAAATCCGGGACCGTCGCCAGCGCAGCGGCGGGGCGCCGGAGGCTTCTGCGGTGATTGTCAGATTCCCGGGGTGACATGATCGTTATCTTCCGGTAACCTCGGACAGGTCGCCAGCGAAGAAGCCCGCTGGAGATGAACCCGCGAAGATTGCCTTCCAGGCTCGTCGTCTTCACGGCAGGAACGCACAAAGTACCCGAGCTACATTCGTGCCACGAGAGCAGAGTGCCGACGAGCCAGCGCTGACCCGAACAGCGCGAGGGCCCAGGAGGACCAAGTTTTGGCCGCAGACATCGAACCGCCCGCGAAGAAGACATCTGAAGACCGAGTACCCGCCCGCCGATCCGGTGCGCGCATGAGTGCTCGCAAGGCCGTCAAACCACTCCGATCCATCGCCATCTTCGGAGCCGTCGGTGCACTGGTCGCCGGAATCGCGCTGCCCGCCTTCGCCTCGACGAAGCCGAGCGAAGCCGCGCCGACGACTGTTCAGCAGCTCGCGGCCGTCGATGCGCAGTCTCTCGTCGTCGCTTCGCAGGCCACTGCGGCACCGCTCGCTCGCGGCACCTTCAGCGCGACCACCCCCGAGGAGATCGAGAAGAAGAAGGCAGAAGAGGCGGCCGCAGCACGTGCAGCCGCCGCCGCTTCCACCGCAGGGACCGCTTCCTCCCGCTTCAACACCGCGGGCTACGCGCTCACCTCGCCGGGTTCCGGTGAGGTGCGCTATCCGCTTCCCATGGGTTCGTGGAACGTCAGTCGCACGGTGGGTGGTGCGCACAACGGTGCCGACATGCTCGCTCCGGCCGGTACGCCGATCTATGCGGCCGCCGCCGGCGTCGTCCGTGCTTCCGCCGAGAGCATCGGCGGCTACGGCGTTGCCGTGATGCTCGACAGCGTCGTCGGCGGACAGCGTGTGCAGACCACCTACGGCCACATGATCTACGGCTCGCGTCAGGTGCAGGTGGGGCAGACGGTCTCCGCCGGGCAGCTGATCGGCTACGTCGGCAGCACCGGCCGCTCGACCGCCAACCACCTCCACTTCGAGGTCTGGATCAACGGCGGACTCGTGGAGCCCATGTCCTGGCTCTCGGTCAACGCCGGCTGATTTCCGGACACGCCTCACTCCATTCACCCGCTGTTTCGCCCTGCACCCAGCGCGATGGGTTAGCCTGATCCCGTTGTCGTACAGGTGGGAGAGGCTGATGGAGCGAATACCGAGCATCCGAACCATGGATGCCCTCGGTCGTCACGTCCTTCTGCATAGCCCGCAGGGATGCCACGGCGTTGCCGTGCGCGAAAGGCGCTGTCTCTAGACGGCGCCTTTTTTCGTCCCCGCGATCGATCTGCCTCCTGCACGACCTCGTGTGAGTCGAGAGTGCCGGGAAGCCGTCCCGGCGGATCGAGAGGATGACGAATGCGCACACTGGTCCTGAACGCCGGATACGAGCCGCTGGCGATCGTGTCGTTCAAACGAGCCCTGGTGCTGGTGATGAACGACAAGGCGACCGTGATCGAACGGGTCGAGGAAGACCCCGTCTGGGGCACGCACGGCGTCTACGATCGCCCGGCGGTCATCATCCTGGCCCGCTACGTGCGGGTCCCGACGAGCAGGCGTGTGCCCGTCACCCGGCGCGGTGTGCTCCGTCGCGACAACCACCGCTGCGGATACTGCGGGAAGGCGGCATCGACGATCGATCACGTGCTGCCGCGCTCGCGCGGGGGAGCGGACTCCTGGGAGAACCTCGTCGCGTGCTGCCTGCGCTGCAACAACGTCAAGAGTGATCGCACGCCGCAGGAGATGCGCTGGCAGCTGCGCTTCACCCCTCGACCGCCGCACGGCACCGCCTGGACCGTGCGCGGAACCGAACGCAGCGACCCGCGATGGGAGCCGTACCTCGCTCTGGCCGCCTGACGCCGCGGACCCGCTGACGAGGGCCTGAGACGACGAAGAGGGGCCACCCTTTCGGGCGGCCCCTCTTCTCTTCGACGTCGTGCCCGCGACAGGATTCGAACCTGCGACCTGCCCTTTAGGAGAGGGCTGCTCTATCCCCTGAGCTACGTGGGCGTGCATCCAGTCTAAGCGACCGGATGCACGCCGCCACGTCTCAGTCCTTCCCGCGCCGCCACAGCTTCGACGGCCACCAGATCGCCTTGCCGATGTCGTAGGTCAGTGCCGGGACCAGCAGCGAACGCACGACGAAGGTGTCCAGGAGCACACCGAAGGCGACGATGAAGGCGAGTTGCACCAAGAACAGGATCGGGATCACCGACAGCGCGGCGAAGGTCGCGGCGAGCACGAGACCCGCCGACGTGATCACGCCGCCGGTGATCGAGAGACCGCGCAGGATGCCCTCCCGCGTCCCATGTGCCTTCGACTCCTCGCGCACTCGCGTCATCAGGAAGATGTTGTAGTCGATGCCGAGCGCGACGAGGAAGACGAAACCGAAGAGAGGAACTGCGGGATCGGCACCGGGGAAGGCGAAGATGCCGTTGAAGACGAGCGCCGACACCCCCATCGCCGTGCCGAAGGACAGCACCGTGGTGAGGATCAGCAGCACGGGCGCGAGGACAGAGCGCAACAGCAGCATCAGGATGAACATGATCACCACGAGGATGACGGGAATGATGAGGTTCCGGTCGTGGATCGAGGCGTCGTTGGTGTCGATCGAGGTCGCCGTGACTCCTCCCACCAGGGCATCCACGCCGTCGAGTTCGCCGCGAAGCTCGCGCACCGTGGAGGCTGCGGCCTCGGAGTCCGCCGCATCGGTCAGAGTGCCCTGCAGGAGCACGTCGCCCTTCACCGTGGTCGGCTCGGGGACCGGCGTTCCGGGAGTGCCCACGGCCGTGATCCCGTCTGCGGTCACAGGGGCCGAGCCGCTCGGGGAGTCGGCGGAGGTCACGGAGACCGCGTCGACGCCGTCGTTCGCAAGCAGGATGTCAGCGGCGTCCTGCAGCTGGTCCTCGGCGACGACGACGTAGACCGGACTGCCGGATCCGCCGGGGAAGTGCTCGCCGAGCGCCACCTGGCCGTCGCGCGCTTCCGATGCACCGAGGACCAGGTCGGACTGCGGCACGCCGTCCACATCGAGCTGGGTGACTCCCGCCGCTCCCGCGAGCAGGACGAGCGTGGTCACGATCCAGATCACGCGCGGACGGCGCTTGATGAAGCCGGCGAGTCGCGCCCACAGACCCGTGGTGCGCATGCCGTGCTCTGCGGCGACGACCTCCGGCTCGAAGCGCGGGCGTCGCGGCCAGAAGACGGCGCGTCCGAAGAGCAGCAGCAGCGACGGCAGCAGCGTCAGGGCGGAGAGCATCGCGAACACGATGCCGATCGCCGCGACCGGCCCGAGCGTGCTGTTGGACTTCAGATCGCTGAGCAGCAGGCACAGGAGCCCTGCGATCACCGTGCCGCCCGATGCGACGATCGGCTCGACCGAGCCCTTCCACGCCGCCATGATCGCGGTGCCCTTGTCCTGTGAGACGCGCAGCTCTTCTCGGAAGCGCGCGACCAGCAGCAGGGCGTAGTCGGTGGCGGCGCCGATCACCAGGATGAAGAGGATTCCCTGCGTCTGGCCGCTGAGCAGCAGGATCTCGAACTTCGCGAGCCACCACACCACGAGCAGCGCGACGCAGAGAGCGAAGAGGCTGGTGGACAGCACCACCAGCGGGAGGAGGAACGAGCGATACACCAGCACCAGGATGACCAGCACGGCGAGGAGCGCGACGCCCAGGAGTAGGCCGTCGATACCGGCGAAGCCCGCCACCAGGTCGGCACTGAACCCCGCGGGTCCGGTGATGTAGACCGTGATCCCGTCAGGGACTGCAGCGCGCAGCTCTTCCCCGAGAGCGCTCGTCGCGTCCGCGAGCTCGGCGTCGGAGTCGATCGGGATGAAGGCCTGCACCGCGCGGCCGTCATCCGAGGGGAGTGCGGGAGAGACGTCTTCGCCGACGCCCTCGACCTTCGGCGCGTCCGCGACGGCACCGGAGATCGCGTCGAGCTCGGCAGCGGTGAGCTTCTCGTCGGAGGTGAACACGGCGATCGCCGGGATCGAGTCGCTGTCGTTGAACTCGCCCAGCAGCTTCTGCACCTGGGTCGCATCCGCGGACTCGGGGAGGTAGGTGGTCTGCTCGTTGGAGGAGACCTCGTCGACCTTGCCGAACAGGGGTCCGCCGAGCGATGCGCCCACCAGCCACACGAGGATCAGGGCCACGGGGAGGAAGACGCGCACCCAGGAGTGTCGTCGTGAACGCTCCCTCGTGGACGGGGTCGGCGTCGGTTCGCGGCGGGACATCGGGTTCCTTTCGGGTGTGCTGCGGGTCAGGAGATCCACGCGAGGATGAGGATCATCGTGGCGAGGAAACCGGCGAAGTAGTTCAGGGCGATGAAACGTCGCCAGGCGCGGTTCGTGGAGCCGGAGGTCTCATCGGTCACGTTCCACCACCGAGCCGCGTTCACGACGTAGGGCAGAGCCAGGGCCGCGGCGAGCGGGCCCGGCCAGGGCGTCAGCAGCATGGCTGCGCCGGCGATCACCCACAGGGAGAGGGACAGGCGCACGGTCGCGCGCGCTCCGATGACGGTGGCGATCGACGAGATCCCGGCCTCCCGATCGGGCCCGATGTCCTGCACGGCGCCGAAGGCGTGTGCGGCCATGCCCCAGAGGAAGAAGGCGCTGAGCGTGATGACTGTCGCGGCGGTCGCCGGCGCCCCGGCGAGGGCGAGGCCGACGATGGCAGGACTCACGAAGTGCGTGCTCGAGGTGATGGAATCGAGGAACGGGCGCTCTTTGAAGCGCAGGACGGGGGCGGAGTACGCGATCACGGCGAACACGCTGACCGCCAGCCAGAGCCAGGACGCCGGATTCCCGACGATCACGAGGTAGACGAGGAAGGGGATGTTCGTCACCGCCGCCGCCCAGAGCGTCGTCCGGTGCATGCGGGGTGCGAGGAGGGCCCCCTCGATCCCGCCCTTGCGGGGGTTCGCGAGGTCGGAGGCGTAGTCGAAGACGTCGTTGATCCCGTACATCGCGAGGTTGTAGGGGATGAGGAAGTACAGCGTGCCGATCACCAGCGTCAGATCGATCTCGCGTGTGCTGAGCAGATACGCGGCGGCGAACGGGAAGGCCGTGTTGATCCAGCTGATCGGACGCGACGACAGCACGATCTGGGCGATGTCGCGTCCGATGCTGTTCGACGGGGCTGCGGCAGTGCTCATCGTCGTTCCTCCTGTTCGAGCGTTCGACGATCCTGCACTCGCCGCCGGGCGCGCATCGCCGTCCACAGGGCCGGAAGGAGCAGCGCGCCCGCCAGGGGGTACGCGAAGTCCTCGATGGGAGCCAGTCCGATGTGCACCCCGAGCAGCGGGTCCTGCGCGTAGTGGAAGAGGCCGCTTGCGATCATCGCGGTGTCGAAGGCCGCGGTGAGCAGGAACAGCACGATCACGGTCAGCACGACGGCGAGCGGTCGCGGGCCCTTTCCGCGGGATGCGAGCGCGAGCCCGATGCCGCCGAGGACGGCGACGGCGACGAAGCACGCGGAGAGCTGGATGTAGGTCATGACCCGCCGCCTTCCGCCTGCTCGCGGTGCCGTGTCAGCACCCGTTCTGCTCCGGTGTAGATGATCATGGTGCACACCACGAGGAACAGCAGGAAGATCGGTTCCTCGAGGGGCAGCTCCGGCGCGAGCACCAATCCCGTCGCGATCATGCCGTCGCCCCGGAAGAAGATCCCGTTGGCGATGCCGGCGATATCCCAGATCAGGAAGAAGACGAGACCGACGGCCGTCACCACCGCAGCCGATACCGCATCGCGCCAGAAGAAGAGTCGAAATCGCCAGTCCAGCAGCAGCATGCAGCCCAGCGACAGGAGAAGGGCCGCCAGGTACACCACGCCCATCAGGACGCCTCTGTCCCCGCAGGTGAGGTGCGGGGGACGGGGAGCGGACCGGGGGAGTGATCGCCGCGGATGCGCTTGAGGACGATCTCCGCACTGATCAGGCACATCGGGACACCGACGCCCGGCGCGGTCGTGGCACCCGCGTAGAACAGACCCTGCACGCGCTTCGACGTGTTCTGAGCACGGAACATCGCGCTCTGCGAGAGGATGTGCGCGGGCCCCAGCATGCCGCCGTGCCAGGAGTGGTAGTCGTCACGGAAGTCGGCGGGACCCTTCGTCTCGCGCACCACGATGCGGTCGCGGAGATCGGGGATCCCGGCCCAGGTCGCGACCTGATCGATCGCCGCGTCCGCTGCGCGTTCGATCGCGGGTGATCCCTCTCCGTCGGGTCCACCGTGTCCGAGATCGACGTCCGCGGGTACCGGGATCAGCACGAACAGGTTCTCGTGGTCGGCGGGCGCGACCTCGGGGTCCGTGGCACTGGGGCGGCACACGTAGATCGACGCCGGGTCCGGCACGGTCGGGGTGGCCCCGAAGATCGCGTCGAAGTTCGCGTCCCAGTCGTCGGTGAAGAACAGGGAGTGGTGCGGGAGCTCGGGGAGCGCGCCGCGCACGCCGAGCATCACGAGCACGCCGCCCGGTCCGCTGGTGCGTCGCGCCCACCACGACTCGGGGTAGGTCTGCAGCGAGGGCGGGAGCAGAGTGGTCTCGGTGTGGTGCAGGTCGGCCGCGGAGACCACCACATCGGCGCTCTCGAAGTGCGAGGAGCCGGCGCCGTCGACCCAGCCGACACCCGTCACCCGGGTGCCGTCGGCGCCGTCCTGCGTGCGGATTCCGGTGACGTTCGCCTCGGTGATGATCCGTACCCCCGCGTCGAGGGCCAGCGCTTCGATCCGCTCGATCACACGCCAGAAACCGCCCTGCGGATAGCTGACGCCCTGGTCGAGATCGAGCGCGCTCATGAGGTGGTACATCGCCGGCGCGCTTCGGGGGTCGGTTCCGAGGAACACCGCGGGGTAGCCGAGGATCTGGCGCACCACGGGGTGCGTGAAGCGTCGGGCAGCGAAGGACTGCAGCCGCGTTCCGAGCAGGGTGGCGAGGCGAGGCAGCGCCCGGAGCACCTCCGGTGCGAGGAGCGAGCGCATGCGGGTGAACGGGTTGTAGAGGAAGTACTTCTGCGCCATCGCTCCGGCGTGCTGCGCGGAGTCGAGGTAGGAGTCGAGCTCCGCTGTGGAGCCGGGCTCCAGTTCTTCGAAGAGCCGGGTGACCTGCTCGCGTCCGGCGGGCACTGTCACGGGGGAGCGGTCGGCATCCGTCGCGTCCGGGGCGCGGAACACTCGGTAGCCGGGGTCGAGGCGGATGAGGTCGAGCTGCTCCGCGGTCGAGGTGCCCATCATCGCGAAGAAGTGGTCGAAGACCTCGGGCATGAGGTACCACGAGGGGCCGGAGTCGAAGCGGAAGCCGTCGCGCTCGATCGTCCCCGCGCGTCCGCCGACGCGGTCGTTCTTCTCGAGCACGACCACCTCGTGCCCGTCCCGAGCGAGCAGGCCCGCGGTCGCGAGACCGGCGACTCCTGCACCGATGACCACGACCCGGCTCATCGGTCGCGCTCCATCGCGGTGGTGAGGACGGCGCGGGTGGCGAGTGCGGCCTTGATCGGATCGGGAACGCGCACGCGGCGTCGGTAGAGGACGTCGGCAGGTGTCTGGGACACACGTCGGGTGAGCGCGGCGAACAGAGCCAGGGCGCTGCGCACCGCCGCACGGGCGTCCTTCGGCAGCAGCGGGATTGTGTCGCGGGCGTCGGACAGCTGCCGGAACACGGTCGCAACCCATGCGTCCCGATCGGCATCCGTCAGACGCGCGGTCCCACCGAGGTAGCCGCGGTGGAGTCGGTCGGTGTCGTCTGCGAGGTCTCGGAGGAAGTTCACGTTCTGGAACGCCGCACCGAGCTGGCGTGCACCGTGGCGCAGGGTCTCGAGCTCTTCGGGCGTGCGCTCGACCCCGCGCAGGAAGACCTGCAGACACATGAGACCCACAACCTCGGCGGAGCCGTAGACGTACGCCGCATGGGCGTCGATGTCGTAGGCGGCGAAGCCGGCGTCCTCCTCGATGTCCGCGCGCATCGAATCGAAGAACGGCTGTGTCAGGTCCTCGCCGATCCCGCACTCCCGTGCGGTCCGTGCGAACGCATGCAGGATCAGGTCGCTGCTGTAGCCGCTGCGCATCGATCGATGAGTCTCGGCGATATAGGAATCGAGGGCGGCCGATTGCGCGGCGACGTCCAGCCCTGCCTCGGCGGCCACGCCGTCGACGATCTCATCGGCGATGCGCACCATGGCATAGATGTTGCGCACGTGCTGGCGATGGCGCTTTCCGAGAAGACGGGTGGCGAGCCCGAACGACGTCGAATAGGTACGGATCACATCGGTCGTCGCGATCTCCGCCGTGCGGTTGAAGCGACGAAGGGCGGTGTCGTCCCTGTGTCCGGCCGAGTTCGCGGTCATCGGCTGCGGCTTCCGACTCGGGACGCGAGTGCGCGGATGGCATTCCCGGCCGCTGCCGGGAGCAGCCCGGCGGCCTCCGCCTCGCGCAGCGCGGCGTCCGCCGACTCGAGGTGCTCCCGCACCAGGCCTCGCACGAAGCTCTCCGAGCCGCATTCGCGTAGCCGATCGCGGGCAGCTGCTCCGTCCGTGGGGCTGAGGTCGGCTCTACCGAAGTGCAGCTCGATCCCGTCCCACTGGCTGGTCATACGCGCGTAGGCGATGATCGCGGTCTCCTTGCCCTCCCGCAGATCGGAGAACGGGTCCTTGCCGTGCTCATCGGGGTCGCCGAACACGGAGAGCAGATCGTCCTGCAGCTGATAGGCGAGGCCGAGGTGCCGGCCGATCACGGCGAGGTGATCTTCTGCCGCGGTCGACGAGCCGACGAGCACCGCGGCCGCGCGCAGCGGGAGCACGAAGGAGTACGTCGATGTCTTGTACGCGCTCGTGGAGAGTATCGTCCGCAGATCGGGGGTGATGATGCCGTCACTGAGTGCCACATCGGCGTGCTCACCGGCGACGGTCTCGAAGATCGTCTCCTCGAGCAGGCCGAGCAGACGCTCGCGGGCCTCGTCCGTGACGCCCGCGCGCGCGAATCCCAGCACCGCCGACGACAGCAGCAGGTCTCCGAGGAGGATCGCGCTCGAGCGCGCCCAGTGGAGGGCGGGTTCGGTCGGGCCCGCCGGGCGTCCTGCGACGAGCGCACCGATCAGATTGGGGCGCCGCCGCCGCATCAGATCGCCGTCGATGACGTCGTCGTGCAGGAGGAAGGCGAAGTGGAGGAGCTCGACATGGGCCGCGACATCGATGGCGGAGCGCATCTCGTCGGCGGTCAGAGGGGCGGGTGCCAAAGCACGCGCGAGGTCCAGGAGCAGACGCGGGCGGATGAGCTTTCCACCGAGAGCGTGCTCCTCAGCCGCCTGCCACAGTCCGACGAACTCGCTCCCGTACCGTTCGGCGGCGGCGCTCCGCTCGGAGAAGCGGTGTCGCAGGGCCTGCTCGATCCGTGTCCCCAGCGATTCTTCCGTCGTCGTCGTGCTCATCTCTCACACCTCGCCGAGCCGCCGCAGCAGCGGGAGCTGCTCGACCAGCCAGGGACTGAAGGCGAAGGGCGCATGCGTGACGGCCTCGACGAGCGGACCGACGGCGACCCACGTCCATTCGGACACTTCGTCGGGGTTGGCGGCGGGTTCGCCGTCGAAGACCGCGACGTGCACGGGGCAGATCTCGTTCTCGACGATTCCGCTGGCATCCACCGCGCGGTATCGGTAATCGGGGAGGATCATCCGGATCTCGGAGAGCTGCAGGCCGAGCTCGCCGGCGCCGTGTCGACGCACGGCATCGGACATCGCCTCGTCGGGCCGAGGATGCCCGCAGAAGCTGTTCGTCCAGACACCGGGCCAGGTCTTCTTCGAGAGTGCTCGGCGCGTCAGCAGCAGTCGTCCTTCGCGGTCGAGGACGTAGCACGAGAAGGCGAGGTGCAGGGGAGTGTCGTGGGTATGGACTTCGCTCTTGGGAAGGGTGCCGATGGCTGTCCCGTCTTCCGCGAGGAGGGTCACGTCGTCCATGGCATCTCCCTGTTCTGAAGCTTCTCCATTTAGCTAACTTGGTGAGTAGTCAACTTAGCATGAAACTGTTGGTGTGTAACATGATCGCATGGACACGGAGCCCGGCACCACCCCGCACGCGGGCGCGCAGGATTCGCTCCCCGTCGCAGGCGAAGGATCGCGGTCATCCGGGGCGGCCCCGGACGGGTTGACCCATTCGGCCATCTACGACGTCGAGGCGAGCGATCCTCGCAGTGTCCTGATCGACCGGACCGGCGTCTCGCCGGAGGAGCTCAAGCAGATCTCGAGGGTCATGGAGGCGCTCGCCGGACTGCGCGAGGCGGAGCAGACGCTCTCCCAGGCATCGCGTCGATACATGCGCCTGAACGAGACCGACATGCGCGCGCTGCACTACCTGATCGTGTGCGCGAACCGGAACCTGGTGGCGACGCCCGGAGGGATCGCGCATCACCTGGGGGTCTCGACCGCGGCGACGACCAAGCTTCTCGACCGTCTGGAACAGGGAGGGCACATCACGCGTGCCCCGCACCCGACGGATCGCAGGGCGCTGCAGATCAACATCACCGCGCAGACGCGTCATGCCGCGATGGAAACCGTCGGACGGCAGCAGGCGAAGCGCTTCTATTCTGCCGCCCGACTCGCGCCTGCCGAAAGGGAAGTCGTGATCCGATTCCTCATGGATATGACAGAAGAGATCACGCTCCGCGACGAACCCTGGTTGCAGGGAGGCGCTTAATACCCGCCTGCCGGTGCAGGCGGAAGTGCTGCTTAATTGCGACCGAGGTCAGTGTGCGGCGTTGTATGCGTCCACGACCTGTGCGGGAATGCGGCCGCGCTCGGAGAGCTTGTGCCCATTCTCGTTCGCCCAGGCGCGGATGGCTGCGACCTCGGGGTTGCGCGCGGGCCGCTTCCGAGCCGCGGAGGTGCGAGGAGCGCTCGAGGAGCCGGCCTTTCGCCCCGCAGTCACGTAAGGCTCGAGGGCCTTGCGCAATTCATCGGCGTGCGCGGAGTTCAAGTCGATCTCATAAGCGGCGCCGTTGAGCGAGAAATGTACAGTCTCGCCCTCGCCGACCTCCAGGACGCTGCCATCGATGTCGTCTACCAGCTGATGCACAATTCGTCTTGCCATACGGGGACTTTACCCGTCAGGACGAAATGCGACAAGTCGGAACAATCATTAGCGCAATGGAATTCACGCGAAGCAATAAATCAATTCCCTGTGGTCAGGGAAGAAGTCCCGCGCGCCGCGCTCTGGTGACAGCCGCATGACGTGTGGAAGCATCGAGCTTCGACATCGCGGTTCCGAGGTACGCCTTGATCGTGCCTTCGCGCAGGCCGAGCTGCGCGGCGATCTCCGCGTTCGTCGAACCGAGCGCCGCGCACGCGAGCACATCGGTCTCGCGGGGGGAGAGGCGGACCGTGGGGATGGGGCCTGTCGCCGGCGCGGATGTGCTTCCCGCGAGCATCATGAGTCGGCGTTCGACGTGCGCGATCCTCGCGCGGATATCGACGTCGTCGACAGAGGCGGCGATGCTGCGAAGTTCCGCGAAGCTCTGGCGCAGTTCCTCCCGGTGCGCCGGTGCCACGCTGTCGACGCCGAGGGGCGCCTCCTGCATCCGTCGCTGCACCTCGTCGCGGATGCGCAGTTCGTCGGCGACGGACTGCGCGACCTGCATGGCGGGAGCGGTGGTCACCCCGCCGACCCGCTCCTCATCCCAGCCTCCTGCGTAGAGCACGCCGCGAGAACGACCCTGGACGACGATCGGAAGGGCGAGAAGAGTGCGCAGTCCCTCACCCAGCACGAAGACGTCGTAGTCGTGCGTGATCTGCTGCGAAGACCCGTAGTCGCTCGTCATCCTGGGGCGCAGTTCCATCATCGCCCGTCCGCCGAGTCCACGTTCCGGCCGCACGCGCAGACCGTCCAGTGATCGGGTGCGCGCACCGACGATGCTGGTGACGCTCACGACGCCTTCTTCGATGAGGCCGCCGAACGCGACCGGGAAGCGCGTGCGCCTGGCAAGCTCGCGCACCGCATTGGCGATGAGATCCGCCTCGGATTCGCGGGTGACGGGTGAGGACACGACTACCTACTTCCGGGGTGACGACGCAGTTCCCCGTTTCGTAGCGTCGACGATATCACTCACGTCGAGATGCGCGTGGGCCCGGCGGCCTACACGCCGGGCCCACGAGATCAGCGGCCGGCGGCTCCGCTCGCCTCGAGGTCGAGCAGGAACCGCTTGCGTTCGGGGTGCGCTCCGTACTGACCAGCGCTCCCATCGGAGCGCACGACGCGATGCACCGGCACGATGATCGAGAACGGGGTGATGCGGCACGCCGTGCCCACGGCGCGCGCCGCACCGGGGTGCCCGGCGAGCACCGCGACCTCTCCGTAGCTCATCGTCTCTCCCCACCCGATGTCGCAGATCGTCTGCAGCGCGGTCAGGGCGAACCCGTCGACGAGTCGCCAGTCGAGCCGGATGTGCTCCTCGAAGCGCACCGGTTCGCCGTCGAAGTACTCGGCGAGCAGGTGTGCGAGCTCGTCGGCGGCACCGGGGTCGGGCTCGGGCACCGCACTCAGCTGCCGGGAGACGCCTTCGAGCAGCCAGGGCACGCGCGGGTCTTCGGATTCGGAGAGGTCGAAGCGCACGATGCCCTCGTCGGAGAACACCGCGAGAGCATCGCCGAACGGTGTCGGCGCGAAGTCGTAGCGGAAGGTCATGCCCCCATCCTGACCGCCCGATCCGACTCGGAGTCCCGCGCCGGCCGCTCCGGGTGGAGAACGCGAGCGGCGACCAGACCGGGCAGGAGGAGTGCAGGATGCCTCTCGGACGGCGGAATTCGGCGGAAACCCGCCCGGGATACCGCGCCTCCGCGGGTCACGCGCCTAGGGTGTCAGTGTGTGGCGACGTGAAGACAAGTCTGCGGACGACACAGCGGTGGACCCTGCTGTGCCGATCGGCGACCTGCACGGGACCACGACGGGCATCGACATCGCGCACGCGGCCGAGGCCGAGCGCACGCGTCTGAGGGCCGAAGCGGCCGATCTCGGCGGCCCCTCGCCGCTGGTCAGCTTCCGCGACACCCCGGAGTCCGGCATCGACATCTCCAAGGCGCACCCGGGCAGCCTGCCGCAGTTCATCACCGGGAAGTCGACGCTGCTGTCGAACCTCTTCCGTGATGAGGTCGGACTGCGCACGGCACGACTGGCCGCGGAGCGGATCACGGCGAAGAACACCGAACTGCGCACGGTCCGCGGCATCGAAGCGGTGCATCTCGCCGTGGGCGTCGCACGGTGGCGCATCGGCGGCGCAGGTTTCGCCGCCCCCGTGCTGCTGCGCCCGCTGGCCATCCGCCGCCACCACTCCGATTTCGAGTTGAAGCTCCAGGGAACCTTCGAGGTGAACCCGGAACTCGTGCGGATCGCGCGCGACCACTTCGGCCTCACGATCGATGCCGTAGCCCTCGCCGCGCTGGCCTACGACGGCGGCATCTTCAAACCGCAGCCCGTGATCGACAGCCTGCGCGCGCTGACGCGCTCGATCGACACCTTCTCGGTCGAGCCGCGCCTGGTCGTCTCGACGTTCGCCGACGTGTCCGGCGTGATGTCCCGCGACGGCGGCAGTCTCGACCATCAGGTGCTGAACGCGCTCGCCGGCCACGTGGGCGACCGCGAGCAGGTCACCGCCCCGCGCGCCACCCCTCATCACATCGGCCCGGACGATCGCGCTCCGGCATCCGACAACCTCCTCCTCGACGCCGACGCGGAGCAGGAGGCGGTTCTCGCCCGTATCGCTGCAGGGCACTCCCTCACCGTGGCCACTCTTCCGGGTACCGGGGGGACGCAGACCGTCATCAACGCGCTCGGGGAGCTGGTGCGCGGCGGCAAGCGGGTACTGGTCGTATCCGCCCGTCGCTCCACGCTGGACGGCGTGCGCCATCGACTCGCCGGGATCGGGCTCGACAGCCTGGCGATCTCGCCGGCGAGCGTGCGGCGCGACCTGGTGAGGGCGATCGGACGCAACGAGAAGGCCACGGCGCCCAAGGTCAGCGAGGTCGACGACGCGCTCGTGCGCCTGCGCACGGTCCTTCGCGACTACCGCCAGGCGCTCAGTGCGCCGGTGGCCGGGCTGAACGCCTCCGTGCTCGATGCGACCAGGCAGCTGACGCGGCTGGCATCGCTCCCGGTGCCGCCGTCGACCACGGCTCGACTGGGCCCCGATGCGCTGCGCCGTCTCGCCGCGGATCGCAGCGAAGCCGCCGAGGCTCTCGCGCAGGCCGCCCGTCTCGGAGAGTTCCGCTTCGGCCCGAACGATTCGCCCTGGTACGGGGTGACCTTCTCCAGCACCGAAGCGGCTCGTGCGGCTCATGAGCTCGCCGGTCGCCTGCACTCCGACAGCGTGCCGGCCCTCCTCGAGCGCGGCTACGAGCTGATCGCCCAGACGCACATGCGCCCGTTTGCGACCATCGACGAGCTGGGCGACTACCTGCGGCTGCTGCAGGGCATCCGCGACTCCCTCGACCGCTTCAGCCCGACCGTGTTCGAGCGCCCGCTGGGTGAGCTCATCCAGGCGCACGGTTCGCGTCGCGACGCTCCTGGTCTGTCGGGTGCGAACAGGCGGCGGTTGCGGCGCTTGGCCAAGGAATACGTGCGCCCCGGCGTGCATGTCACCGAGATGCACGAGGCGCTCCTGCGGATCCAGGCGCAGCGCACGCAGTGGCAGCGCTTCGTCGAAGCCGGCGTCGCGCCGGAGATTCCGCTCGGTCTCGCCGATGTGTACGCGGCCTGGCAGCGGGTCGAGGCAGAGCTCAGCGAGCTCGATGCTGCACTGGGGCGCCGCGAACCGTTGGCCTCGCTCCCGGTCGCGCGACTCGTCCGCACCCTCGCGGGGCTCGCTGCGAAGTCCGATGTGTTCGAGAATCTCGTCGAGCGCGCTCAGCTGCGCGATCGGCTCGCCCTTCTCGGGCTGGAGCCGCTGCTCGCCGAACTCTCGGTGCGCCATGTCGCGGAGTCCCAGGTGGGGGAGGAGCTCGAATTCGCCTGGTGGCAGTCCCTCCTCGAGCGTGCCCTGCAGGACAACCGCGCGCTGCTCGGCGCGAACACCGCTGTCGTCGACCGCCTCGAACGGGACTTCCGCCTGGTCGATGAGGCCCATGCCGCCATGGCCGGACCGCTGCTCGCATGGCAGTTGGCCAACCAGTGGCGGATCGCGATCGTCGACGAGCCTCAGCAGTCGCAGCACCTGCGCCGTGCGCTGACGCAGTCAGCGACCACGACCGCGCAGGTCGTCAGTGCCGCGCCCACCCTGGTCGATGTGCTCGCACCGGTCTGGATCTCGTCGCCGTACCTCGTCCCGGAGATTCCGGACTCCGTGGAGTTCGACACCGTGATCCTGGTCGACTCCGCAGCGATCAACCTCGCGGAGGCCGCCCCGGCGATCCGTCGCGCGCGCCAGATCGTCGCGTTCGGCGACCCGGTGACGCAGCGCCCCACTCCCTTCCGCATCGCGGTGGATCCTGAGGAGTCGTGGGAGCCCGAGGTGCCGTTCGACGACGTCTCGGCTTTCGAGCGTCTTTCCGAGCTCCTGCCGGTGATGACCCTGACCCGCAGCTATCGTGCCGGTGGTGAGGACCTCGCGGAACTGATCAACGACGCGTTCTACGGCGGCGAGATCGTCTCCCTTCCCTGGGCGGGTTCGTACCTCGGTCGTGGCAGCCTCACGGTCGACTACGTGGAGGGCGGGACGGGAACGCCCGATCCGATCTCCGGCGCGGTCGAGAGTCCGGATGCCGAGGTCGCCAGGGTCGTGACCCTCGTTGTCGAGCACGCCGTGCACCGTCCGGCTGAGTCCCTCATGGTCGTGACCGCGAGCGCCCGTCACGCCGAGCGCGTGCGCGCGGCCGTCACCTCCGCGTTCGCCGGACGCTCGGATGTGGCGGACTTCGTCGGGCGCGACACGGTCGAACCCTTCGCGGTGCTGACCCTCGAGGAGTCGGTCGCCGAGAGCCGCGACCGCGTGATCTTCTCGCTCGGTTTCGGGCTCACCAAGCACGGCCGCGTCCTGAGCGACTTCGGCGATCTCTCCACTCCCGACGGAGAGCGGCTTCTCACGGTCGGGATGACCAGGGCACGCCGGTCGATGGTGCTCGTGTCGTCGATCCGCCCCTCGTCCTTCGACGACGGACGCCTGGAGCACGGAGCGGCGACCCTGATGTCGATCCTCGGCGGACTGGCCGCGCGCAGCAGGGATGCCCGCCTGGAGGATCTCGCCGATCCGCTCACGCTCGCCCTCGCGCGGGAGCTGCGGCGGCTCGGAGCCTCGGTGGATGTCGACTATCGCGGGTTGCTCCCGCTGGTCGCGCAGCACGGCGGCAAGGCGGTCGTGATCGAGTCCGACCCGGAGTCGCGAGGAGAGTCGCTGCGGGAGACCCTGCGTCTGCGACCGCATGTGCTGCGTCGCCTCGGCTGGCATTACGTGCGGGTGCACGCCTTCGATCTCTACAGCGACCCCGCGACCGTCGCGACGCGGATCGCTGCGGTGCTCGGCATCTCGGATTCCGCCCCGCGTGCCGAGAACGACACGCAGCCGATCGACATCGTCGACCCCCGGAATGACTGACGAGCCCGACACCCCCGAACCGCGCCAGCGCGTCGTGCGGGTATCCGGGTCGCGACGTGCGCGTCTCACGCCGGTGCCGGGAAGCGATCCCGAACCGGAGTCCGGCCCCGCCGAGGTGTCGCCTCCGCCGACACGGCCGAAGGGCGCCAGGGGGCCGAACGACGATCAGCTGATGCGGGACGTGCCGCCGCACTACTGAGCGTGAGTCTCGGTCTGCGCCCGCCGACGAGAAACGCACGGCCCCTCCGAAGAGGAACCGTGCGTCTCGTCGTGCGAGTGGAAGCTCTCAGGCCCCGCGCTGTGCCTTGAGCAGATCGCGGATCTCGACGAGCAGCTCGGACTCGGTCGATGCGGCCGGCTCCTCCTCGGGCTCCTCGGCCGGCGTGCCCTTGCGAGCCTCGACACGGGCCTTGAAGGTGTTCATCGGCAGCACGAAGACGAAGTAGACGACGGCGGCGACGGCGAGGAAGCTGATGATCGCCGAGATCAGTTCGCCGATCGGGAACGTCACGGTCTCTCCGTAGATGTTCGTCACCGGGATACCGAACTTGCCCGCCGCATCCGCCTTCAGGAAGAGTGCGATGAGCGGATTGATGATGCTGTTGACGACAGCCGTGACGATCGCGGTGAAAGCGGTGCCGATGACGACAGCGACGGCCAGGTCGATGACGTTGCCGCGCAGCAGGAAGTCCTTGAAACCTTTGAGCATGGGATCCCCCAACAGATCGGGGCCTCAGGAAGAGGCCGGAGTCGACGCAGCCGCCGGTTTGGCGCTCGTCGTCGATTCCGTCTTCGATGATGCCGAACCATCCTTCGAAGCCCCGGATTTCGCGCGCGAGTCCGTGCGATAGAAGCCGGAGCCGTTGAAGGTCACACCGATCGAGCCGTACTGCTTGCGCAGCGCGCCACCGCACTCGGGGCACACGGTGAGAGCGTCGTCGGCGAAGCTCTGCACGGCGTCGAAAGTGTGTCCGCACGCGGTGCAGGCATAGGCGTAGGTGGGCATGGGGGTCCTTGCGATCAGCGCCGGCGTGGCGACAGGGTGAGGGTCTGCGACGGGGTGACGACGCCGTTCACCGGCTGGTCGTGCACCTCTCGCGGAAGTTCGTCGAGTACCTCGGAATCATAGATCACGGCGTAGACGGGAGGGCACTTCTCCATCGAGCCGATCGTCTTGTCGAAGTAGCCGCGTCCCCACCCCATGCGCATGCCGGTGCGATCGACCGCCGCGGCGGGGACGATCATCAGGTCCACGTCGTTCACCGCGATCGGGCCCAGCACCTCGCCGGTGGGCTCCGGCAGGCCGAAGAGTCCCTCGGTGACCTCGTCGTCATCGGTGGCGACAGCCCAGTCCAGCAGCCCGTCGGCGCGGGTGACGGGCAGGAGCACGCGGATGCCGCGGCGCACGGCCCTGGTCACGAACTCGCGGGTGCCCGGCTCGGTGGTGGTGGAGAGGAAGCACGAGATGGATCGGGCGCCGAGCTCGTCGACCAGGGCGTCGAGGCGTTCGCCGATGGCCGTGGCGGCGGCTTCGCGCTGCGTGTCGGAGAGGAGCTGGCGTCGTTCGCGGAGTTCGGCGCGGAGTGCGCGCTTCGCATGTTCGACGTCGTTCGACATGGCTCCGAGTCTACGTCGGCGCTCACCACTAGGCTGGCAAGATGGCTGACCACAAGATCAAAGCCGTCATTCCCGCAGCAGGCCTGGGTACGAGATTCCTCCCTGCGACGAAGGCGATGCCGAAAGAGATGCTCCCCGTCGTCGACAAGCCGGCGATCCAGTACGTCGTCGAAGAGGCGGCCAACGCCGGCATCGACGACATCCTCGTCATCATCGGCCGCAACAAGAACGCCATCTCCAACCACTTCGACTCCGTGCCGGAGCTCGAGGTCAGGCTCATGGAGAAGGGCGACACCGGGCGTCTCGAGCGTGTGATGAAGTCGAGCGACCTCGCCGACATCCACTTTGTCCGCCAGGGAGAACCGAAGGGGCTCGGGCACGCGGTCCTTCGTGCACGTACCCACGTCGGCGACAGCTCCTTCGCTGTGCTCCTCGGAGACGACCTCATCGACGAGCGCGACGCGCTGCTGACCGACATGATCGCCGAGCACGAGCGCTCCGGCGCCGCCGTGATCGCGCTCATGGAGGTCGACCCCGCCAACATCCACATGTACGGTGCAGCCGCGGTCGAGCCGCTCGAAGGATCCGACGCCGTCCGCGTCACCGGACTCGTCGAGAAGCCCGCCCAGGAAGACGCACCGTCGAACCTGGCCGTGATCGGCCGCTACGTGCTTCCGGCCTCGGTGTTCGACATCCTCGAGCACACCGAGCCGGGCAAGGGCGGCGAGATCCAGCTCACCGACGCGCTGCAGGTGCTCGCGACCGATCCCGACGGCCCCGGCGTCGTCGGCGTCATCTTCGGCGGACGCCGCTACGACACGGGCGACCGCGTCGACTACATCAAGGCGATCGTGCAGCTCGCGGCAGACCGGGACGACCTCGGTCCCGAGCTGCGCCCCTGGCTCAAGGAGTTCGCGGAACGCCTCTAGGCGACTCTGCGGGCGTCGGTGCGGCATGGATCTGGCGGCGGGAATGCGACACGGACCCATAGAACTGCGGCTCGTCCGTGCCAAGGATGCGAGACCGCTGCAGCATGAGCTGCTCGCCAACCGGTCGTGGCTCCAGCCGTGGGAGGCGACGGTCCCGTACGGCTCGGTGTCGTTCGACATGAGGCTCAGCATCCGACGGCTGCTCCAGCAGTATCGCGACGGCTCGGGCTACCCGTTCGTCATGGAGTACGACGGCGAGGTCGCAGGGCAGCTCAACGTGTGGGGAGTCTCGCGCGGGTCCCTGTGCTCGGCCACGATCGGGTACTGGGTGAGCGAGCGGTTCGCCGGTCGGGGGATCACCCCGACGGCGGTCGCGATGGCCACCGACGCGTGCTTCACCGAGTACGGGCTCCACCGGATGGAGATCTGCATCCGACCGGAGAACGACGCGAGTCTGCGCATCGTGCAGAAGCTGGGGTTCCGTTACGAGGGACTGCGTCGTCGCTACATCCACATCGACGGCGACTGGCGCGACCACTACGCGTTCGCTCTGACCAGGGAAGACGTGCCCCAGGGTGTGCTCGCGCGCTGGCTCAGCGGCCAGGTGCCGCCCGATGCCGCGACGGTGCCGCCCTCGGACCGCATCTCGCACTGAAACGGGTGCTCCGGCGGCGGATCCGCACGGACTCGCCGCGACACGCGCCCGTGTGCACGGCGCTGCCCGCTCGCAACCCTTAGCGTGGACGGTATGGATGGGCCGGTGCTGAGCGGGGGAGTGATCGTACTCGTCTCCGTGCTGCTCTGGATGCTCTATCTGCTGCCTTCGTGGCGGGGCCGCTTCCAGTACAACGCCGCCGAACGCAATGCCGTGCGGCTGAACCAAGCCCTGCGCGTGCTCGCCGAGACGAGCGAGACCCCCGGTGAGGTGCGCTTCGAGTTGAACGCGCGCACCGCGCTCGCGCAGCAGAAGCTGGCCAAGCGCGTGCAGTCCGAACGCGAGGCCGCCGAGCTCGAGGCGCTCCGTGAAGAACTCGCCGCCACCCGAGCCGATCCCGTGATCCGTCGTGCGCGCGCGCGTCGACGTGTGCGGGTAGCGGCGACCAGCACCCTCCTCGTCGGGCTCGTGCTCGCCGGCCTCGGTGTGTGGCAGCTGCTGGCCGCGGGAAGCGCGCTGCTGCTCTGGCTCGGCGGTGCCGCGATCGTCGTCGCCGGTGTCGCGCTGCAGCGCATGGCCGCCGTCGCCGGCCGGGTCGCGCGAGCAACGCACGTCGTCTCCGCTCCCGCCGCTCCTCGCGTCGCGCCGGAGCTGCACGATCAGGGACGGGCGACGTGGACGCCGCGGCCGCTGCCGGAGCCCCTGGTCTCGGTGGCGGGATCCCGCGCACAGGCCGCGCAGGCCCAGCTGGAGGCACAGGAACAGCGTCGCAAGGCAGCCAGGGTCGCTGCTCTGCGCGAGCGTGCCGAGCAGATGGCGCCCGAGGCCCCGGTGGCCCTGCCAGCGGCCTCGTCGCCGTATGCGCGGATGGGCTTCGTCGACGACGCCGAGATCGAAGCGCACGTGCGCGAGTTGCTCTCGCGCCGCGCCGCCGGATGACCGTCCGCGGCGCGAACAGCTTCTCCGTCGTGATAGCGTAGATGTCGTTCACGGGCCTATGGCGCAGTTGGTAGCGCGCCTCGTTCGCATCGAGGAGGTCAGGGGTTCGAATCCCCTTAGGTCCACCGAACACTGAAGCCCCCAGGCACATGCCCGGGGGCTTCAGTCATCTCCGGGGTGACGGCGCACGGGCGTTAGAGTGAGCTGTGCCGTCGCAACCCGGGAGCGTTCCGCTCGACAACGCCGTGATGCGCTCGCATGCGTTCCGATGAGTGAGGTGCTGGCCCGTCTGCGCGGGCAGATCCTCGATGGAACCTACGCCGGGGGAGCAGGACTTCCCAGCGAGATGGAGTTGGCCGCCCTCCACGGCGTCTCTCGACGCACGATCCGCACCGTGCTCGCCACCCTGGCGCGGCAGGGGCTGGTCGAGTCGCACCGGGGCTCCGGATGGTTCGTGCAGCCCAGCCAGCCGCAGGGATTCGACCGGATGCGGTCGTTCACGCAGTGGGCCCGCGGTCGCGGGCGCACACCCGGCGGTCTCATCGTGGCACGCGCGACGAGGAAGGCGACGGCGCGGGAGGCGCGTCTGCTGGCTATTCGGACGGATGCGGACGTCCTGACCTTCACCCGGGTCCGGACCCTCGACCAGCGTGCCATGATGGTGGAGCGCTCGACCTGGGCGCCCTGGGTGGTGCCGCATGTGAGCGGCGTCCCCGACGATGTCGTCTCCACGACACGGGTGCTCGCGGATGCCGGAATCGTGGTGTCGTCGGGGAACCACAGGATCGAGGCGGTGGCCGCAGCCACCGAGGATGCGCGTCTGCTCGGGGTGCGCAGGTCCAGTCCGCTCCTGCAGGTGAGACGGGAGACCTTCGCATCGAACGGCCGCCCCGTCGAATGCGCCGAGGACCGCTACGTCCCGCACACGATCTCGTTCGAGGCGCAGGCTTTCGGCGCCGCCGCGCTTCCGGGCGAGGACTGAAGTCCGGGCTGACGGCACGCGCCCACTGTGCGCACCGGGTCGCCCGGATCGTCGTGCGGGCGCGCGATGACACGCGCAGGTCGGTCGGAGTTCACCCACCGGACATCTCGCGGCGGTCGATTGGGTGGGTCCGATTTCTTCTCTTCTCACAGAGGATGCTCCGTGTCTCGTCGTAAACCGCCCGCCCCCGATCCGACCCTCTCCCGCCGTGGATTCACCCGGCTCCTGCGCCCCGCATCGCTGGTCGCCGTCGCCGCCTGCATCGCAGCGCCCGCTCTGACGGCGGCACCGGCCTTCGCCGCACCCGACTTCACTGCACCGGCTGTCGCCGCCTCCGACCGGTCGGCTCTCGCCGTGTCCGACAGCGAGGCTCCTGGCTCCACCGAGACCGGCGGCACCATCATCCGTCTCGACGGCGAGGCGCCGACGAGCGGTCAGGTCGGGCGCGCGATCGTGCTCCCGCCGGCCGCGGCGGTCGACGTCGACGGCTCCGCGAGCGAGCTCGTCGTCACGGTGAAAGACCCTTCCGGTGTCGTCACGATGGTGATGCCGGAAGAGTCCGGCGGGTATCGATTCACCCCGACCATCCCCGGCGAGTACGTCGTCGCCTACTCGATCAGCGATGCCGCGGGCGGTGTGAGCGAGGAGACCCGCACGATCACCGTGACCGGTGCGCCGGATGCGGCCGCGGCCGCGGCTCCGAGCGTCGCAGCGGCGCCGGCGGTCGAGGCCGGAGGACCCGACGTGCGCTTCGCGGCGATCGGTGACATCCACGTCAATTGGGACGAGCTCGCCGAGGCCTACGACTTCTGGGCGCAGGAGAACGTGCAGACCGCCCTGTTCGTCGGCGACCTCACCAACAGTGCGACGCCGGGCGAGTTCGCCGGGCTCAAGCAGACGATGGATTCGAAGGCAGGCCTCGGCATCCCGGCGATCGCGTCGCTCGGAAACCACGATGTCTCGGGCATCTCGTCGTACGACCTGTTCACGCAGGCGACGGGCGGTCAGAAGCCGAACGCCGACTACACCGTGAACGGATACCACGTCATCACGGTGTCGCCGGGCAGCGGCACCATCGACCCCGACACGGGCAAGCCCTCGGGAGCGAGCGGCGGCAACTACGCCTATGCCCAGTCCTGGCTGCAGCAGAGGCTGGCGGCCGCCACGGCCGAGGACCCGAACAAGCCCGTCATGGTGCTGGTGCACCACCCGCTCCAGTGCACCCACTACGTCTCGAACGAGTGGTACGGCACCGGTCTCTCCAGCGGCTGCGGCGACGGCTTCCAGTCCGTGTTCGACGACTTCCCGCAGGCTGTCGTCTGGGGTGGTCACATCCACACGCCGCAGAACATCCCGACCTCGATCTGGCAGGGCCAGGAGAACCGGAGCGGCGAGCGGTCCACTCAGGGATTCACCACCGTGAACGCGCCGCCGCTGGCGTACTACGAGTTCGAGTCCGGCGTCGTGAACTCGAGCCCGACCAGCCGCGGCAACGACACCACGCCGGATGACGCGGGCAACAACCGCCAGACGGCCATCGTCGAGATCACCGGCACCACCGTCACCATCAAGAACTACGACCTGCTCGCCGATCAGTGGATCGACCAGACGTGGACCTGGGACGTGGCTGACTCCGTGGATGAGACCAAGAGCTACGACGAGCGGTTCCCGTTCAACGACACCTACCGAGCGAGCCAGTCCGCGGGGCCGGTCTGGCCGGAGGGTGCGGCCGTGACCGTGGGCGACATCGCGAGCGCGAAGGCGATGGTCTCGTTCCCGCAGGCCGTCCCCGCGCCGAACTCCGTCGGCGACATCGTGCACAAGTACCGCTACTCGACGGTCGACGTGGCCACCGGCGAGGAGGTCAACTCCTTCCTGCAGTGGTCGGGCTTCTACAACCTTCCGATGCCCGCCGACCGCAGGCACGAGGTGTGGAACCTGCTCCCCGGAAAGGAGTACGAGGTGCGGGTCACCCCCATCAACGCCTGGGGCAAGGAGGGGTCGGCGTTGACGGCCCGGTTCACGAGCACCGAGGGCAGCGGCGGTGAGGGGCCCTTCGACCCCAGCAGCCTGACCTTCGACGACCTCCGCGCTGCCCTGCCCACGGCTGATCTCCTGGATGTCGGCTTCGCGGGCGGCACGGCGAGCGACTCCTCTCCGGCCGCGCGTCCGCTCACCGCAGGCGCCGATGCCCGGATCGAGAACGATCCCGCCGTGGGATCCGATGTCGTGATCGGCGCGGAGGGGGCTGCCACCGGCATCCGCACTCCGAAGTGGACGGACGCGGAGTACGCAGCGCTGCAGGACGGCTTCACGCTCGATGCGACCTTCCGTCTCGACGCGATCGCCGGCGGATACGTCGACGTGTTCGGCGGCATGCAGAGCGGCGGCATCGGTCTCGAGGCCGTCGGCACCAGCGCGACGACGTACGAGCTGCAGTTCTGGTACGCCTCGCCTCGTCCGGCGGTCAGCCTGAAGTACGGCCAGTGGTACCACGTGACCGCCTGGTATGACGGTCAGGATGCACGGCTGTACGTCGACGGCGTCCGAAAGGCCGAGTCCGAGGGAGTGTCGTTCTCCGTCAAGCCCAGCGCGGCCGATGCGCGCTACATGGTGATCGGCGGCGACGCGAACACGTCGGGCGCGCTCGACGACGCCACCATGGACGGACGGATCGCCGGAGTCGAGGTCTACAGCGCTCCGCTCTCCGACAAGGACGTGTACCGGGTGGCGACGCGGGAGCTCACCGCACTCGACACCATGCCGCCGCTCGTGCGCGTCGCCCCGGAACCCGCGGGTGAGGCCACGGTCGGAACCGCCTACACCGCCCCGCGCGCCGAGGCCGTGGACAACTCGGGACGCGTGAGCACGATGCTCGAGGTGACCGACCCGTCGGGTGCCCCGGTGGCGGTCGACGACCCGGCGTCCGGCCTGCGGGCACTCGCCGCGGCTGCCGGAGACGGATACACGTTCACCCCGACCGCGACCGGCACCTACACCCTGAAGTACATCGCGACCGACGCGGCCGCCCGGCAGAACCAGGTCACGTTCACCGTGACCTCGACGGCCGGCTCCGACGGCGGCAACCCCGGCGGCAACCCCGGCGGCAACCCCGGTGGTAACCCCGGTGGCGGTAACACCGGAGGCGGCGCGAACCAGGGCGGCGGTTCCGCCGGTGGACAGTCCGATCCGCTGGCGGCGACCGGTGGCCCGGCCCCGACGATGCTCGCCTTCGGCGGACTGCTGCTGCTCGCCGGAGGCGGCGTTCTGCTCCGCCGGCGGATGCTGCGCCGCCCGGAGGGACAGGAATGAGGACGGGGCGTCGGCATCCGGGTGCGCGCCAGCGCCCCCGACCGGCAATCCGCACCCTGGTCGCCGGAGTCGTCGCCCTCACCGGGGTCGCCGTCAGCGTGATGCTGACGGCGGCCCCGGCCGCGGCGCACAGCTATGCGGCGACGGTCTTCGCCGATGTGTCCGAACCCGAGCGCGGCGTCGTGCGCACCGTGCTCGACATCGAGTACGTCCTGCTCGCCACCGACGGAGCGCGGGCGATGGGCGACACGGCCTTCGAGCAGGAGGCCTACGCCGACGTGCAGGCGAGCGGCCGGGATCCGGAGAAGCTCACGCCCGCGGTGCTCGAAGACCATGCCGACTCCGTCGAGGGATACGTGCTGCCTCGGTTCTCGGTGAGCGTAGCGCAGGACGGGGAGCCGTCGCAGGCGTGCCCCAACGCCGTGGTGGCGCCCTACGAGATCGTCATCCGGGACGGCGTGCCGCATGCGCGCCTGGTGATCGAAGCCGACTGCACGGCGCAGGTCGAGGCGATGCCCGTGCCGTATCGGATCACGACCGAGCTGTTCCCCGGAACGGCTCCCGGGGGCATGACGACGACGATCGTCGACTACGACGTGCGTTCGGGCGCGGGTGTGGCCAGTCTCGACACCGACACGAACCCCTCGATGGTCACCACGACCGACTGGGGCTCTCGGATGGGTGAGTTCCTCGTGCTGGGGGCGGAGCATCTGCTGCTCGGCCCCGACCACCTGCTGTTCCTGCTGGCGCTGATCATCGGATCTCGCCGGCTCAGGGACATCGTGCTGGCGGCGACGGCGTTCACGGTGGCGCACTCGGCGACCTTCATCCTCGCCGCCCTCGGGGTGGTGAGCATTCCCGCGTGGATCGTGGAGCCGGCCATCGCCCTGTCGATCGCCGTCGTCGCGCTCTGGGAGATGCGACGGTTCCGGCGTGCCAGGCGGGCGGATGCGATGGGGGCGGACGGGACGCTTCGGCCCCTGTCCGGGAAGGCCCAGGGTCCTCTCGACGAGCAGCCGCTCGTCGGGGGCGGCGGGAACGCTGTCGCTGTGCGTGAGCGGATCCTCGCGGCGCCGGCATCCGCAGCGGTGGTCGACGGCTTCACCCGAGGGGATCTGCTGCGTATCGGCGTGGTCTTCGCCTTCGGGCTGATGCACGGCGTGGGCTTCGCCGGAGCGCTGGGAATCGACGAGCCGTTCTCGTGGGATCTGCTCGGGGCGCTTCTCGTCTTCAACGTGGGCATCGAGCTGGCGCAGCTTCTGGTGATCGCGGTGGTGTTCCCGCTGTTCGTGCTGCTGCGGCGGCGGCTGCCCTCGGCGGGATTCTGGATCGCCGCGGTCGTCGCTGCCGTCGGGCTGTTCTGGTTCGTCGAGAGGCTGATCGCCGGAGCCTGACCGGAGTGGGCCCCCCCCCCGAAGGGGGGGGGGGCCCGCCCCGAGATGGTGGCGGGCGCACTCCGCGGTCAGCGACGCGACGCGAGGCCGGCGAGCAGCTCCAACACGCACAGCGCCGCCAGGCGCACGGTGCGGGCGTCGTCGGCGTCGGCGGTCGCATCGACCTCTGCGAGGTCGGCACTCACCACACGGGAGTCCGAGGCCACGGCACGCGTGAGCGCCCGAAGCTCCCAGGCCTGCAGTCCGCCGGGAACGCTCGCGGGGCAGCCGGGCGCCACCGAGCGGTCGCACACGTCGACGTCGATGTCGAGGTGGATCCGCGGATCGGCTCCTGCTCCTGCGACGTCCAGGGCCTCAGCGATCACGTCGTCGATGCCGCGGCGGCGGAGCTCGTCGAGGGTGATCACGCGAATGCCCCAGTCGGCTGCGCGCCGGGCGTAGGCGGCGGAGTTCGCGAAGTCGGCGATGCCGATCTGCACGATCCGGGTCGGGTCGATCCGGGCGGTGTCGACCGGCGATGTGGCGGGGATGTCTTCCACGAGGCGTCGCACCGGCGTGCCGTTGGAGACGCCGTCGCGCAGGTCGAAGTGCGCGTCGAACGTGATCAGTCCGGTGGCCTCGGCCCCGAGCGCCGTCGGATAGGTGAGCGAGTTGTCGCCGCCGAGCGCGATGACGAGCTTCGAGGCCGCGGCGAGTTCGCGCACGCGGGAGATGACCCGCGCCTCGCCGGCGGAACCGTCGGGGTCGGCGACATCACCGGCGTCGGCGATGCGCAGCACCTCGTCGAGCTCGATCGCGGGCGGACCCATCAGCGTCGTCCCGTAGCGGGGGAGGGCCTCGCGGATCGCGGCCGGCGTCGCGTGCGCTCCCGTCGGTGACAGCGAGGTGCGCCAGGTCGGCACTCCGAGCACGACGGCGTCGGCGGTGCCGTCGAATGCGGGCCAGGATCCGGCACGCGGCCAGAGTGGGTCGTTGCTGAGCTGTGCGGTGTGGGGGCTCATGATCAGACTCCGGGGATCAGGGCGTGGGCGATGGAGAAGATGACGAGACCTGCCAGCGCGCCGACGAACGTGCCGTTCAGTCGGATGTACTGCAGGTCGCGGCCGACCATCAGCTCGATCTTCTCGGTCGTCTCGGCCGGGTCCCAGCGCTCGACGGTGTCGGTGATGATCGAGGCGATGTCGTGCCGGTAGCGGTCGACGAGGAACACGGCCGCGTCCGACACCCAGGTGTCGACGCGGTGCTGCAGCGCGGTGTCGGTCGTGAGGCGTTCTCCGACCTCCTGCAGGGCCTGCACCGCGCGGCGGCGCAGACCGCTCTCCGGATCGGCGAGGGCGGTGAGCAGACCGTTCTTCGCGGTGTTCCACGCCTCGGCGGCCAGGGCGCCCACACGCGGGCTGTCGAAGAGCGAGGCCTTGGCGTTCTCGAGCTTCGCGCGGGTCGCCGGGTCGTTCTGCAGACTGTCCGCCAGACGCGCCAGATACCCGTCGACGGCGATGCGGGCCGGGTGATGCGGGTCGGCCTGCACGGCACGCACGAACTTGACGGCCTCGTGGTAGACCGTGTCGTCGACGAAGCGATGAGCCAGCTTCGGCACCCACCCTGGCAGGCGACGGGAGACGAGTCCGCTGAACGATTCGGCATTCGCGTCGAGCCAGCGCGCGATGCTGTCGGCGGCCAGGTCGACGGCGCCGTGATGGGCGTCGGCCTCGACGATCTTCTCGAGCCAGGCTCCCGCGGGCGGACCCCACTCGGGGTCGACCAGGTGCTCACGGGCGAGGTCGGTGATGAGGTCTCGCACATCGTCATCGCTCAGCGCGTTGAGGACGGCCGTGGCGATGGTCGCGCCCTCGGCGCCCACTCGCTCGGCGTGCGGGGCCTCGCGCAGCCATTCGCCTGCGCGGAGCGCGATCCGCGTGCTCGACAACTTGGTGCGCACGACGTCGGCGGCGAGGAAGTTCGTCTCCACGAACTCGCCGAGCGTGCGGCCGATCTCGTCCTTGCGGTTGGGGATGATCGCGGTGTGCGGGATCGGGAGGCCGAGCGGACGGCGGAACAGTGCGGTGACGGCGAACCAGTCCGCGAGCGCACCCACCATGCCGCCCTCGGCCGCAGCGCGCACATAGGCGAGCCCCTCGAACCGCTGCTGGAACGCGAAGGCGAACACGAAGACGACGGCCATGAACACCAGAGCTCCGAGGGCGACGGCCTTCATTCTTCGGAGCGCGCGCAGGCGCTCCTGGTCGGAGGGGGACAACATCGCCATCGGTGTTCGCGGCATGACGTCATCCTTTCACGCCGTCGTCGTCGCGGTGCCGACGGCGCAGGTGCGGTGTCTCGGTGCTCAGACAGCCGTCCGCCTCGACGGACGAGTACCCTCAAGGGGTGATCGAAGACATCAAGAAGCGTGCTCTGCACCGCACCAGCATCCTCGAGGGCCAGATGCGCGGCGTCGCGCGGATGATCGAGAACGAGGAGTACTGCATGGACATCATCACGCAGTCCCGCGCCATCCAGCGCTCGCTGGAGTCGTTGAACCGCCTGCTGCTGGAGAACCACCTCCGCACACACGTCACCCACATGTTCGACGAGGGCGGCGAGGAGCGCGACAAGGCCGTCGTCGAACTCCTCAAGGCCTTCGACTTCGACCGCAAGTAGGGCGTTCCGAACCGGGCACGACACAGCGCCCCGACGGAGTCGTCGAGGCGCTGCGCGGTGATTCACCTGCCGCTGTCGTCGAAGACCTCGCCCTCCATGGCGTCGTAGCCCTCGGCCTGCGGGTCGCCGTGGGTGCCGCCCGAGATCGCGTACTCCTCCTCGGGGGAGAGCACCAGGCGGTGTCGGAAGAAGAGTCCGAACCCGAGCAGGATCACGACGTAGACGATCGCGATCGCGACGATCGCCGGGCCGAACGTGGGGTTGAGCAGGAACCCGACGAAGATCAGCGCGGCGATCACCAGCGCGACCGCGGCACCGGGGATGCCCCACGGGCTGCGGTACGGACGGTCGACGTTCGGGTACTTCTTGCGCAGGATCATGAACGAGACCAGCTGGAGGCCGTAGGCCAGCACGGCTCCCCACACGGCGATGTTCAGCACGATCGCACCGGCGACGGAACCCGCACCCTCGGCGTCGACGGCTGCGAGGACGTCGAGCACGATGAGGGCGACGAAGCCGATCGCCGCACCCACGACGAGGGCGACCCACGGGGTCTGGCGCTTGCCGGTCAGTGACAGGAAGCGCGGGTAGTAGCCGGCGCGCGACAGCGAGTACATGTTGCGGCCGTAGGCGAACATGATCCCCTGCAGCGAGGCGAGCAGTCCGATGAGGGCGAAGAGGGCGAGCACGGCGGCGAGCTGATCGCCGACGATCGCACGGAAGCCGTCGAGCAGCGGCTCGCCCGCAGTGCCGGTGGCCTCGGCGCCGATCACGCCGGTGTTCAGGAACAGCACGAGCAGACCCGTGACGATGAGTGTGCCGCGAGCCCAGAATCCGGCCTTCGGGATGTCGCGGGTCGGGTTGTGCGACTCCTCGGCGGCCAGCGGCAGCTCTTCGATACCGAGGAAGAACCACATCGCGAACGGGAGAGCGAACAGGATCGGCAGCACGCCGTGCGGCAGGAACTCCGTCTGGCCGGGGTCGGGAGCGATGTCCCACAGTGCGTCCCAGCTGAAGGCGCCGGAGAAGACCGCCATCGCGGAGAACACCAGGATGATGCCGATCGAGATGATCGAGACGACGATCGCGAAGCGGAAGGAGATCGCCGCACCCGCGGAGTTCAGAGCGATGAAGACGATGTAGAGGATGAGGTACCAGGCCCACCCCGGCAGCTCGAGGCCGAGCAGCTCACTGGTGATGCCGTTCGCATACGACGCCGAGAAGTAGACGATCACCGCCGTGGTGGCGACGTACTCGATCGTCTCGGCAGCCCCGGTCACGAGACCACCCCACGGTCCCATCGCCGATCGTGCGAAGGAGTACGCGCCACCGGTGTGCGGCATCATCGCGGCCATCTCGCCGATCGCGAAGATCATGCCGTAGTACATGAGCACGAGGATCGCGAAGGCGATCAGCATCCCGCCGAAGCCCGCGAAGTCGATGCCGAAGTTCCAGCCGGAGAAGTCGCCGGAGATGACGGCAGCGACCGCGAGGCCCCACAGGCCCCAGACGCCGGCGGATCTCTTCAGCGTCCGTTTCTCGAAGTACTCGCTCCCGGCACGTGTATAGGTCGCCCCAGCGACCTTGCGGGATTCATTGCTCTGCTCAGACATCCGCTCTCCGTTCGCATGCACACAGGCGCCGGGTGCACCTTGCGGATGATTGTGGCAGTCAATGGTGGTTTCGTCTACCTTTAAACGCGACAGTGATCTACTCTGATGGCGAAGCCGGTCGGTCGATCGCTTCACCACGACGACGGGAGCGAGAAGATGTCGGGAAACCTCAGCATCGAGCAGCTGGATGCCGGCATCGCCGCCGGTGAGATCGACACGGTGATCGTGGCCTTCGCCGATGCGCAGGGTCGGCTGGTCGGAAAGCGCGTCTCCGCGCGGCTGTTCCAGGAGGACATCCTGCATCACGGCGCCGAGGCCTGCGACTACCTGCTGTCCGTCGACGTCGACATGAACACGGTCGACGGCTACGCGATGTCGGGGTGGAATCGCGGCTACGGCGACATGGTGCTGCGCCCCGATGTCGCGACCCTGCGGCGGATGCCGTGGCTCGAGGGCAGCGTGCTGATCATGGCCGACCTGGTCTGGCAGAACGGCGAGCCCGTCGGTCCCTCGCCGCGGGCGATCCTCGACCGGCAGCGCGACCGGCTCGCAGAGCGCGGATGGACGGCCTTCTCCGGCACCGAGCTCGAATTCATCGTGTTCGAGAACACCTACCGCGACGCGTGGGCGCGCAAGTACGAGGGGCTGACGCCGGCCACCGACTACAACGTCGACTACAACCTGCAGGCCTCGACCCGCATGGAACCGCTGCTGCGCGACATCCGCCTCGGCATGGACGGAGCGGGTCTCTACTGCGAAGGCGTGAAGGGCGAGTGCAACCTCGGACAGCAGGAGATCGCGTTCCGCTACGCCGAGGTGCGCGAGACGGCCGATCAGCACGTGATCTACAAGAACGGCGCGAAGGAGATCGCCGCGCAGCACGGGCAGTCGCTCACGTTCATGGCGAAGTTCAACGAGCGCGAGGGCAACAGCTGTCACATCCACCTCTCCCTGCGCGCCGACGACGGGACGCCGGTGATGGCCGGCGACGGTGCGCACGGCTTCAGTCCCGTCATGGAGCACTGGATCGCCGGCATCCTCGCCACCCTGCGCGAGTTCACGCTGCTGTATGCGCCCAACATCAACTCGTACAAGCGCTTCGCGAAGGGCAGCTTCGCCCCGACCGGCGTGGCCTGGGGCATCGACAACCGTACCTGTGCGCTGCGCGTGATCGGCAGCGGATCGGGGCTGCGGGTCGAGAACCGGGTGCCCGGCGGCGACGTGAACCCGTACATGGGCATCTCGGCGATCATCGCCGGTGGCCTGTACGGCATCGAGAACGAGCTGGCCCTGCCCGAGCGGTTCGAGGGCAACGCCTACGAGGCGGGCGTCGACCACCTGCCGACGACCTTGCGCGAGGCCGCACAGCTGTTCAGCGCGTCGACCATCGCCAGGGAGGCCTTCGGCGATGACGTCGTGGACCACTATCTGAACCAGGCGCGCATCGAGCTGGAAGCCTACGATGCCGCCGTGACCGACTGGGAGCGCGTCCGTGGTTTCGAGCGGCTCTGACCCGGCACCCCTGATCGGGGTCACGACCTACCTGGAGCGGGCGCAGCAGGGGGTGTGGGATGTGCGCGCGGCATTCCTGCCCGAGCAGTACCTGACCGGTGTGACGGCGTCCGGCGGCATCGCGCTGCTGCTGCCCCCGCAGGACCCGGAATCGGCGGATGCGGCGATCGCCGGGGTGGACGGACTGATCCTCTCCGGCGGGGCCGATGTCGCGCCCGAGCTCTACGGTGCGCAGCGGCATCCGCTGACCGACCCCGCCCGTGTCGACCGTGACGCGTGGGAGCTGGCGCTGTTCCGGGCGGCGGAGCGGCGGCGCATCCCGGTGCTCGCGATCTGCCGGGGACTGCAGCTGGTCAACGTGGCGCGCGGCGGCACTCTCCAGCAGCACCTCCCCGAGTCGCTCGGCACCGAACGGTACCGCCTCGGCGGAGGGGTGTTCGCCGAGAACGACATCGAGGTCTCGGACGACACCGCGCTCGCCGAGGTGCTCGGCGCGGGGGATGTGCGGGTGCACAGCTACCACCATCAGGGCATCGATCGACTCGGGGAGGGGCTGGTCGCGGCCGCCCGCTCCGACGATGGACTCGTGCAGGCGTTCGTCGACACCTCGGCCGGGCGCATCGTCGGCATCCAATGGCATCCGGAGGAGAACGCCGAAGACCGGCGTCTCTTCGCAGATCTCGTCTCACAGGCTCGCGCGTTCGCCGCGCAGCGGAAGGAGGACGCCCGATGAGTGCGTTCACAGTCATCAACCCGTCGAACGGTGCCGCGATCCGCGACGTCGCACGCGCGGATATCGGAGAGACCGATGCGGCGATCGCCCGTGCGGTCTCCGCCCAGCGTCGGTGGGCGGCACTGGCTCCGATCGCCAGAGCCGACGCGCTTCGGGCGTTCGCCCGTGCGGTCGAGGGCGCGGTCGAGGAACTGGCCCAGCTGGAGGTGCTCAACTCCGGGCATCCGATCGGCTCCGCACGGTGGGAGGCCGGGCACGTCGCCCAGGTGCTCAACTACTATTCGGCCGACCCGGAGCGGCTGTCCGGACGACAGATCCCGGTGGCCGGCGGGCTCGATGTCACCTTCCACGACCCCTACGGCGTCGTCGGCGTCATCGTGCCCTGGAACTTCCCCATGACGATCGCCTCCTGGGCGTTCGCGCCGGCGCTCGCCGCGGGCAACGCCGTGGTGCTGAAGCCCGCCGAACTGACCCCGCTCACTGCGATCCGCCTCGGTGAGCTCGCGCTCGAGGCCGGACTCCCGGAAGGGCTGTTCGAGGTCGTCACGGGCTCGGGCTCGGTTGTCGGCCAACGTCTGGTCGAGCACCCCGACGTGCGCAAGGTGGTCTTCACCGGCTCGACCGAGGTCGGCATCGAGGTCGCGGCCGGCTGTGCGAGAGCGCTCAAGCCGGTCACTCTCGAGCTCGGCGGCAAGAGCGCCAACATCGTCTTCGCCGATGCCGACCTCGAACGCGCGGCGGCGGGGGTGCCCGGCTCGGTGTTCGACAACGCAGGCCAGGACTGCTGCGCTCGCAGTCGGCTGCTCGTGCAGCGCTCGGTGTACGACCGCTTCCTCGAACTGCTCGAACCGGCCGTGGCCGCCTGGCGCGTGGGCGACCCCGCACGCGAGGACACCGACATGGGGCCGCTCATCTCGGCAGGGCATCGCGACACCGTCGCCTCTTTCCTCGACGGCGCCGACATCGCGTTCCGGGGAAGCGCGCCGGACGGGGACGGGTTCTGGTTCGCTCCGGCCGTCGTGCTCGCCGACCCCGCCGACCGCATCGCCCAGCAGGAGGTGTTCGGGCCCGTCGTCGCGGTGATGCCGTTCGAGGATGAGGCCGACGCCATCCGTCTGGCCAACGACACCGCCTACGGGCTCGCCGGCTCGGTGTGGACCGAGAGCCTGGGGCGCGGTGTGCGCGTGGCACGGGGTGTGCGCAGCGGCGTGCTGTCGGTGAACTCCCACTCCTCGGTGCGGTACTCCACGCCGTTCGGCGGAATGAAGGCGTCGGGCCTGGGGCGCGAGCTCGGCCCCGACGCCGCCGAGCACTTCACCGAGACCAAGAACGTCTTCTTCGCGACCGATGAAGCCTGATCGCGTCGTCCCCTCACCCACCCGGAACGGAGAACCCACATGAGCATCGATCTGACCCAGCGACTGAAGGACCGCGTCGCCATCATCACCGGTGGCGCGAGCGGCATCGGGTTCGCCACCGCCCAGCGGTTCGCCGCGGAGGGCGCCTTCGTCGTGATCGCCGACGTCGATCCGACGACCGGAGAGGCGGCGGCCGCCGCGGTGGGCGGGGCGTTCCGTCCGGTCGACGTCGCCGACCAGGCCAAGGTCGACGCGCTGTTCGACGGCGTCGCCGAGGAGTTCGGCCGCATCGACATCGCCTTCAACAACGCGGGCATCTCGCCGGCCGACGACGACTCCATCGAGACGACCGAGCTCCCGGCCTGGGACCGGGTGCAGGACGTGAACCTCAAGAGCGTGTACCTGTGCAGCCGTGCGGCGCTGCGCCACATGGTGCCTGCGGGGCGCGGCTCGATCATCAACACCGCGTCGTTCGTCGCGCTGCTCGGATCGGCGACCTCTCAGATCAGCTACACCGCGTCGAAGGGCGGCGTGCTGGCGATGTCCCGTGAGCTCGGGGTGCAGTTCGCGCGTCAGGGGGTGCGGGTCAACGCGCTGTGCCCCGGACCGGTGAACACCCCGCTGCTGCAGGAGCTGTTCGCCAAGGATCCGGAACGTGCGCAGCGGCGCCTCGTCCACGTGCCGATGGGCCGCTTCGCCGAGCCCGCGGAACTCGCGGCGGCCGTGGCCTTCCTCGCCTCGGACGACTCGTCGTTCATCACCGCGAGCGCCTTCGTCGTCGACGGCGGGATCACGAACGCCTACGTCACCCCGCTGTGAGCGACCCTCACCTCGCTGTGACAGGGTGAAGGCATGAGCGAGCACCCCCACGACGGCGACCTCGTCGAGGTTCGCAAAGCGGTCTACCGACCGCTGCGGCGCGGCAACGCCCTCGAGGACACGGTCGCCCGCCTCGTGCAGACGATCCGGCTCGGCGTGGTCGCTCCGGGGGAGTCGCTGCCGCCGGAGCGCGAGCTCGCCGCGTCGTTCGGGGTGAGCCGGGACACCGTGCGCGAGGCGATCCGTGAACTGGCGGACACCGGCTACCTGCTGCCGCGGCGCGGGCGGTACGGGGGGACGTTCGTCGCCGACCCGCTGCCGCACCCGACCACGTCGGGGACGGTGACGCCCGAGGAGATCGACGACGTCCTCGGACTGCGCCGCGTGCTCGAGACCGGGGCCGTGCGCGCCGCGGCGAGTCGATCGCTCGACGCCTCGACCCGTGCCGACCTGTGGGCGCGACATGAAGCGGCGCTGCCGGCCGGGCCGGAGGAGTATCGGCGACTGGACACGCTGCTCCACCTGGCGATCGCCGAGGCCGCGGGCATCCCGTCGCTCGTCGCGCTCGTCGCCGAGAACAGAGCCGATGTCAACGTGTGGCTCGACACGTTCCCGCTGATGCCGCGCAACATCCAGCACTCGGGCGAGCAGCACGAGAGCATCGTCACCGCGATCCTCGCCGGGCGTCCGGATGCGGCAGAGGCGGCGATGCGCGACCACCTCGCCGGCTCCGAGGCGCTGCTGCGCGGCTTCCTCATCTGATCAGCGCTAAATCTGATCAGCGCTAATCGGTCGCTTTTTTGAGAGTTCGCAACGGATACAGTTGCGAACGGATCAAGAGACTTCCGATTTCGCTATACCTGGCGCCTTTCCTGTGACAGACTCGCGACAAGCGAATCTCAATGGGGAGGCTCCATGCCCGACACCACCCGAACGTCGACGGCGACACTCGACGCACCCGCCACCACCGGTGCGGTCCGCATCGACGGCGTCACCAAGCGCTACGGTGCTGCCACCGCCGTCGACGACCTGAGTCTGGATGTGCAGCCGGGGGAGTTCCTCTCGCTCCTCGGGCCCTCCGGCTGCGGCAAGACGACGACCCTGCGCATGATCGCGGGCTTCGAGTTCCCGGACGCCGGCGACATCCTCATCTCCGGTCGCAGCGTCCTGAACCTCCCGCCCTATCGGCGCGAGGTCAACACCGTCTTCCAGGCGTATGCCCTCTTCCCGCATCTGACGGTCGCCGAGAATGTCGCCTACGGGCTGCAGCAGCGGCGGGTGCCGAAGGCCGAGCAGCGCGAGCGCGTGAGCGAAGCGCTCGACATGGTGCAGCTGCGGGCGTTCGCCGACCGCAAGCCGACGCAGCTCTCCGGTGGACAGCAACAGCGCATCGCTCTGTCGCGGGCGCTCATCAACAGGCCGAGCGTCCTCCTGCTGGACGAGCCGCTGGCAGCGCTGGACCGGCAGCTGCGCGAAGAGATGCAGCTCGAGCTGAAGCTGCTGCAGGCACGGCTCGGCACCACCTTCGTGTTCGTCACGCACGATCAGGCCGAGGCGCTGTCGATGAGCGATCGGATCGCCGTGATGCGTGCGGGGCGGATCGAGCAGCTCGACGCACCGGCCGCCATCTACGCGGAGCCCGCCTCGGCGTACGTCGCCTCCTTCATCGGGCAGCAGAACTTCGTGCACGGCACCGTGCGCGCAGACGGGAACGCGGTCGACACCGCCATCGGGGCGATCTCCGGTCGGTGGGGTGGCGAGCGTGTCGCCGCAGGACAACCGGCCGTCGCCGCGATCCGGCCGGAGTACATCCGTCTGGAGCAGGGGGAGGGCGCCGGAGTCCCCGGACGCGTGCTGGGGGTCTCCCACCTCGGCGAGACCCTGCAGGTCGCGGTCCGTATCGGTGCGGACGCCACGTTCCTCTCGCGCATGCCCGCCCCGACCGCCCCGTCGGTGGGGGTCGACGACGTCGTCCGCTGCGTCTGGAGCCCGGCGGATGCACGGTTGTTCGCCGCCGAGGGCATCCCGACCACCGCGACGCACGTGATCACCCTGCCCGAGGACGGCGGCCGGTGACGGGCGTGCCCCCGGTGCGCGTGCTGGCGCATCGGAGCGCTGCGCGGGTGATCCGCACCGAGCTGACCCGGCGCGGCTTCCTCGCCACCGCGATCATGGCGGGAGGGGCGGTCGTGCTCAGCGCATGCGCGCCGGGGCAGAACGCCGCGGCGGTGCACGCCAAGGGCGGCCCCCTCGAGGACAAGCTCTCCATCTACAGCTGGGGCGACTACGACGCCCCGGAGGTGCTCGAGCAGTTCACCGCGGAGAACGGCCCGCGCATCGTGCTCGACGCCTTCAACTCGAACGAGGAGCTGATCGCCAAGCTCGTCGCGGCGCGCGGCACCTCGGGATACGACATCGTCGTACCGACCGGAGTCTTCGTCGGGCCGATGGCCGAAAACGGACTCCTGCAGAAGTTCAACCTCGACCTGCTCCCGAACATGAAGCACGTGGCGCCCGAGTTCCGCGGGCGCTCGTGGGACCCCGGCAACGAGTACTCGGTGTGCAAGGCCTGGGGGACCACGGGCTTCGTCTACGACAAGAGGGTGATCTCGCGAGAGCTCACGACCTGGAACGACTTCATCGACGCCGCGCAGAACGAGGCCTCCGGTTCGACCTCGGTGCTCGACGACCCGGCGCCGCTGCTGGGCATCTACTTCTGGGCCAACGGCATCGACTGGACGACCACGGATCCCGACGACCTCGACGCCGTCGAGAAGTTCCTGGTGAAGGATCTCGCGCCGCACGTTTCGGCGTTCGACTCGTATCCCGGCGGTTCATCGATTCCCCAGGCCTCGCACGCGCTGCTGCAGTCCTACAACGGCGACGCGCGGCTGGGCATCTTCGAGTCCGACGACCCCGACCGCTGGCAGTGGGTGCTGGGGAGCCCGGCGACCGAGCTGTGGATGGACAACTGGGCGATCGCCGCCGGTGCCCCGCACCCCGAGGCCGCGCACGCGTTCATCGACTTCGTGCTGCAGCCCGATGTGCAGCTCGCGCAGGTGGACTACATCGGCTACGACACCGGGATCAGCGGCATCCGCGAAGAGGCGGAGGCCGCGGGTCTCGAACGGCTCGACATGGTGTTCTTCGACGAGAACCAGGTGGAGACCATGCACGAGGGCAAGCTCACCGATGCGCAGGACCGCGTCGTCTCGATCTGGAACTCGATGAAGGCGGCCGCCGGTGCCTAAGCTCAAGTTCGGTCTCGCCATCCCCGCGTGGGCCTGGCTGCTCATCTTCTTCGTCGCCCCGATCTTCATGGTCGTGGTGTTCAGCTTCGGCTACAAGCCGAGCATCTTCGCCACGCACGCGCTGGACCACCTCTCCTTCGACCGCTACCTCGAGGCGCTCTCTCCGACGTTCTTCAGCACCTTCCTGAACACGCTGTGGATCGGCATCCTCGGCACCGTGCTGTGCCTGGTCATCGGCGGCCCCGTCGCGTACTGGATCGCGGTGAAGGCCCCGCCGTCGAAGCGCGGGCTGCTGCTCGCGCTGGTGATGGTGCCGTTCTGGACGAACTTCCTCGTGCGCACCATCGGCTGGCAGGTGATCCTCGCCCCCGAGGGGTGGCTCTCGCAGCTGCTGCAGGGCATCGGGGTCATCCCCGGCCCGCTCGATCTGCTGTACTCGCGCGGGGCCGTGCTGCTCGGCGTCGTCTACAACTATCTGCCGCTGATGATCCTGCCCCTGTTCGTGGCGTTCGACCGGGTCTCCGGCCCGTTGCGAGAGGCGAGCAAGGATCTCGGTGCGAACAGCATCACGACCTTCCTCCGGGTGACCGTGCCGTTGGCCAGGCCCGGCATCATCGCCGGTGTGCTCCTCGTCTACATCCCGCTGATGGGCGACTACATCACCGCCACCGTGCTCGGAGGAGCGAAGGGCAACATGATCGGGCAGGTGGTGGCGAGTCAGTTCCAGACCGCGCAGAACTGGGCGCTGGGCTCGGCGATGGCCGTGCTGCTGATCATCGTCATCATGATCTCCATCGCGCTCGCCGCAGGTCTGCTCTGGCTCGTGACGCTGCCGCTCCGACAACGCCACCGCCTCGTCCTGGGGGAGGGATCATGACCGATACGAAGACCACCGCGCCGACGCCGCGCGCGCGCCGCGGAGCCGGACGCTTCGTGCTCCCGATCTGGGCGGCACTGGTGTTCCTGTTCCTGTTCCTGCCGATCCTCGTGATCATCGCCTACTCGTTCAACGTCGGGCGCCTGCTGGTGTCATGGGACCACTTCGGGTTCGACTCCTTCCTCGCGATCGTGAACAAACCGGCGATCCGCGACGCCGTGCTCGTATCGGTGCGCACCGGTCTGCTGGCCGCCCTGCTCGCGACAGCACTGGGCACCCTCGCCGGCATCGCGATGGCCCGTAACCCCGGCAAGTGGGTGTGGTGGTTCCTCGGACTCCTGCTGCTCGTGTCGGTAACCCCCGAGATCGTGGATGCCGTCGCGCTGCTGCCGTGGCTCGTCTTCCTCGGACAGGACGCGGGCATCGGCATCTTCAACGACGGCACCATGCGGCTCGTCGTCGGACAGTCGCTGTTCTCGATCGCCATCGTGTCGTACATCGTGCGGGCCCGCCTGGTGGGACTCGACGCCCGCCTGGAAGAGGCCTCGGCCGACCTCTACGCTCCGCCCGTGCGCACCTTCTTCAAGGTCACGCTCCCGCTCGCGATGCCCGCGGTGCTCGCCGGGTTCCTGCTGTCGTTCACGCTGAGCCTCGACAACACGGTCGTGTCGGCATTCGTGCAGGTCTCGGGAACCACGCCGTGGCCCGTGTACGTGCTCAGCGCGCTGCGCAGCGGACTGCGTCCCGAGATCGCCGCGGTGTCGACGATCATGCTGGTGCTCACGCTGCTCGCTCTCGCGCTGGTGGCGGTGGTGCTCAAGAGAGCGGGCGACTCGGCGACCGAGATCGCCCGCACGATGGCCGGGGGTTGACCGTGACGTATGCAGATCTGGTGTTCACCGGCGGTGTGCGGGGAGGACGGGTGTTCCTCGCGGATGCCGCGCGTTCCACCGCGCACGCCGTGGCGGTCACCGCCGGTCGCATCAGCGCGGTGGGGCACGATGTCTCGGCGCTGATCGGACCGGACACCGAGGTCGTAGACCTCGACGGAGGGCTGCTGGTCCCCGGGTTCCAGGACGCGCACGTGCATCCGGTCTGGGGCGGTCTCGATATGCTGCGCTGCGACCTGTCGGCGCTGGCGACGCGGGAGGAGTACCTGGCGCGGATCGCGGAGTACGCGGCGGAGCATCCGGACGACCAGTGGATCCTCGGTGGCGGCTGGCAGATGTCGGCGTTCCCCGGCGGCACACCGACCGCGGCCGACCTGGACTCCGTGCTGCCCGATCGCCCCGCGTTCCTACCCAATCGCGACGGACACGGGGCCTGGGTCAATTCCCGGGCACTGGCGCTCGCCGGCATCACCCGCGACACCGCAGACCCTGCCGACGGTCGGATCGAACGCGACGCCGGCGGCGCCCCGAGCGGCACGCTGCACGAGGGCGCGATGGGTCTGGTCAACCGGCTCCTCCCGGTCGAGGTGCCGGAGCGACTCGTGGAGGCGCTCCTGCAGGGGCAGCGGCACCTGCACTCGTACGGTGTCACCGCCTGGCAGGATGCGATCGTCGGCACCGAGTACGGCGACGCGGGCGACCCGCTCCCTGCATATCTGACGGCCGCGGCCTCCGGCGCCCTCACCGGCCGCGTCGTCGGTTCCCTGTGGTGGGACCGTTCGCGCGGACTGGAGCAGATCGACGACATCGTCGCCCGCCGCGACGCCGGCACGGTCGGCCGCTTCCGGGCCCGCAGCGTGAAGATCATGCAGGACGGCGTCGCCGAGAACTTCACCGCGGCCATGCTCGAGCCCTACTGCGACGGCCATGGGCATCCACGCGAGGACTCCGGGATCTCGTTCGTCGAACCGGAGCTGCTCAAAGAGGCCGCGACCCGGCTCGATGCCCTGGGCTTCACGCTGCACTTCCACGCGATCGGAGACCGCGCCGTGCGGGAGTGCCTGGATGCGGTCGAGGCCGCGCTCGTGCACAACGGGCCCTGCGGCAACAGGCATCACATCTCCCACATCCAGGTCGTGCACCCCGAGGACATCCCGCGGTTCCGGGCGCTCGACGTCACCGCCAACATGCAGATGCTGTGGGCGACGCTCGAGCCGCAGATGGTCGACCTCACCATCCCGTTCCTCGGAGAGCAGCGCAGCACCTGGCAATATCCGTTCGGCGACCTGCTGCGCTCCGGCACCGCGCTCGCCGCGGGCAGCGACTGGTCGGTGAGCACGCCCAACCCGCTCGCCGCTATCCACGTGGCCGTCAACCGCCGCTCCGCGCCGACCGAGTGGGAGGGCGACTACGAGGCGTTCCTGCCCGAGCAGGCGATCGACCTGGCCACCGCGCTCGTCGCGTACACCGCAGGCTCCGCACGCGTGAACCATCTCGACGACACCGGCACGATCGCGGTGGGCATGCGGGCGGACCTCGCCCTGCTCGACCGGGATCCGTTCGAGCATCCGGCGGAGGAGATCGGTCTGACCGAGGTGCGCGGCACCTGGGTCGAGGGGGAGCGGGTGTTCGACTCCGCGGGATGAGCCGCAGGAGGAGTCCGCACACACACGAAGCCCCGGCGACCTCGCGTCGCCGGGGCTTCGTCTGTGAGTGTGCGCGTGTCAGCCGGCGGCTGCCTCGTCGGCCACGCAGAGCGCGTCGTCGAGCGCGGCGAGTCCGCGCACCAGGTCGTCCTCGCTGATCACCAGCGGCGGCGCCACGTGCATGCGGTTGAAGTGCGTGAACGGCCAGACCCCGCCCTTCTTGGCGGCCGCGGCGAAGGCTCCCATCGGGGCGGCGTCGGCACCCGAGGCGTTGAACGGCACGAGGGGCTCGCGCGTCTGCGTGTCGCGCACCAGCTCGACCGCCCAGAACAGCCCGAGGCCGCGCACGTCGCCGACGCTCGGGTGCTTCTGGGCCCAGGAGCGCACCGTCGGCTCGACGATTCGCGTGCCGAGGTCGCGCACGCGCTCCAGGATGCCGTCACGGCGGAACACCTCGAACGTCGCCACACCCGCCGCACACGCCAGCGGGTGACCGGAATAGGTCAGTCCGCCGGCGAACGGCATCGTGTCGAAGGCGCTCGCGATGCGGTCGGAGATCACCACGCCGCCGAGGGGCACGTATCCGGAGTTCACACCCTTGGCGAAGGTGATCAGGTCAGGGCTCGCGTCGAACGCATCGATGCCGAACCACTCGCCCAGGCGACCGAAGCCGACCATGACCTCGTCGGCGATGTACACGATGCCGTAGCGGTCGCACAGCGCGCGCACGCCCTGCAGGTAGCCCGGCGGCGGCACGAGCACGCCGTTCGTGCCGACCACGGTCTCGATGATGATCGCCGCGATCGTCTGCGGTCCCTCGAGCTGGATCGTCTGCTCCAGATGGGCGAGCGCTCGCTCCGACTCCTGCTCCGGGGTCTCGGCGTGGAACGGCGAGCGGTACAGGTAGGGCCCGAAGAAGCGCACGGCCCCGGAATCGACGGTGTCGTTGGCCCAGCGCCGGGGGTCGCCGGTGAGCGAGATCGCGGTCGACGTGGAGCCGTGGTAGCTGCGGTACATCGAGAGCACCTTGCGGCGGCCGGTGAACTGGCGGGCCATGCGCACTGCATACTCGTTGGCTTCGGCGCCGCCGTTCGTGAAGAAGACCTTCTCGAGTCCTTCCGGGGCGACCTCGGCGATCAGGCGCGCGAGCTCTCCGCGCACGTCGTTCGCGATCGAGGGCTGGATCGTCGCGAGACGCCCCGCCTGCTGCTGGATCGCGGCGACCAGGTCGGGATGCTGGTGCCCGAGGTTGAGGTTCACCAGTTGGCTGGAGAAGTCGAGGTAGGCGTTGCCCTGGTAGTCCCAGAACGTCGAGCCCTCGCCCGTCGCGACCGGCATCGGGTCGATCAGGCCCTGCGCGCTCCAGGAGTGGAACACGTGGCCGCGGTCGTCGGCACGCACCTGCGCCTCGGCCTCGGGGGCGGGGAGCGGGTGCGAGACGCCGTGGCGGTCGGTGAAGTTCGTCATCGTGGTCGCTCCTGTCAGTGGTTGCTCGGGAAGCCGAGGTCGATCTGCGACGGGGTGTGGTCGGGCCAGCGGGTCGTGACGACCTTGGAGCGCGTGTAGAAGTGCACCGACTCGGGGCCGTAGATGTGGGAGTCGCCGAACAGCGAGTCCTTCCATCCGCCGAACGAGTAGGCGCCGATCGGCACCGGGATCGGTACGTTGACCCCGACCATGCCGACCTCGATGTCGAACTCGTACTGACGGGCGGTGCCGCCGTCTCGCGTGAAGATCGCGGTGCCGTTGCCGTAGGCGTTCGCGTTCACGAGGGCCACCGCCTCGGCGTAGGTCTCGACGCGCACGACCGACAGCACCGGGCCGAAGATCTCGTCGTCGTAGACCTTCATGCCGGGGGCGACCTGGTCGATCAGGCTGACGCCGAGGAAGAAGCCCTCGGAGTCGAACTGCTTCTGCGTGCCGTCGACGACGACCGTCGCGCCCTCGGCTTCGGCGCCGGTGACATAGGAGGCGACCTTGTCGCGGTGCTCGCGGGTGATGAGCGGACCCATCTCGCTTTCGGCATCCGTGCCGGCGCCGATCTTCAGCCCGTCGATGCGCGAGGCGATGGCGGAGACCAGGTCATCGGCGATGTCGCCCACCGCGACCAGCACCGAGACGGCCATGCAGCGCTCGCCGGCGGAGCCGTAGGCGGCGGAGACCGCGGCGTCTGCGGCCGCATCGATGTCGGCGTCGGGCATGACGACCATGTGGTTCTTGGCGCCGCCGAGGGCCTGCACGCGCTTGCCGGCAGCCGAGGCGCGCTGGTAGATCGAGCGGGCGATCGGGGTGGAGCCGACGAAGCTGACGGCGTCGACCCTGGGGGAGTCGAGGATCGCGTCCACGGCCTCCTTGTCGCCGTGGACGACGTTGAGCACGCCGTCGGGGAGACCGGCCTCGGTGAAGAGCTTCGCGAGCCACACCGCTGCGGACGGGTCCTTCTCGCTCGGCTTGAGCACGACGGTGTTGCCGCAGGCGATGGCCGAGGCCACCATCCACAGTGGCACCATCACGGGGAAGTTGAACGGGGTGATCGCGGCGACGACGCCGACCGGCTGCTTGACCGAGTGCACGTCGACACCGCGCGAGACCTGCTCGCTGCGCTCGCCCTTGAGAAGGTGCACGAGTCCGGCCGCGAACTCGACGTTCTCGATGCCGCGCGACACTTCGCCGGCGGCATCCGAGAGCACCTTGCCGTGCTCGGAGGTGACGATCGCGGCGAGCTCGGGCGTGCGCTCCTTCAACAGCTGGCGCAGGCGGAAGAACACGTCGGCACGCTTGATCAGGCTCGTCTCGCGCCAGGCAGGCAGGGCGGCCGCAGCCGCGGCGATCGCGGTCTCCACCTCGGCCGCCGATGCGAAGGCGACCTGCTTGGACACCTGACCCGTTGCGGGGTCGAAGATCTGACCGGTGCGGGCCGCTTCGGCGGTCTCCGTGCCGTTGATGACGTGACGGACGATGTCCACGATGTTCCTCCGAGGGCTGAAGAATGCGGGGTTCGAACACTCTGACCGGTGTTCGATAGGCTTGTGCTCCTCAATGATCACAGAGCGAGGGAGCTGATCGTGATGTCAGAACGTCAGGACTTCCGCTTCATCCGGACAGATCGTCCGACGCGCGGCGACGCGCTCCTCACGGTCGCCGATGTGCTCGCAGAGCCAGTGCTGCAGGCGGGCGCTCCCGAGCTGATCGTCGGCGGCAGCGCGCTCGATGCCGCCGTGCGCTGGGTGCACGTGTCCGACAGCGCCGGTGTCGCCCGTCTGCTCGACGGCGGAGAGCTGCTGCTCAGCACCGGGGCCGGCTGGCCGACCGCTGCGGCCGAGCTGCGTGCTTTCGCCCAGGGACTGCACCAGGCCGGGGTCGCGGGCATCGTGGTCGAGCTCGGCTCCGGCCAGGCGCGCATCCCGGATGCCGTCGTCGAGGTGTGCGCGGAGCGCGGGCTCGCGCTGATCGCACTGACCAGCGAGGTCAAGTTCGTCGCCGTCACCGAGACCGTGCACCGCGCGCTGATCGCCGCGCAGACCATGGCGCTGCGCGAACGCCAGCACCTGCACGAACTCTTCACGGCGCTGAGCCTGCGGGGAGCCCCGGCCGATGTCGTCGTCGCCGAGACGGCGCGGGCGCTCGGCGCACCCGTCGTGCTGGAGAACCTGGCGCGCGAGGTGATCGCGCACGAGACCCTGCGGATGCCGGTGGCCCAGGCGCTGGGAATGCTGCGCTCCGCCGACCGCGTGCCGGTGCAGGCGCGCGGCGTGCGGTGGGGGACCCTGCTCGCGCTCCCCGGACCCGCGCATCCGGCCGGCCGGCTCACCGTGCTCGAACAGGGGGCCACGGCCCTCGCCTTCGGGTGCCTCGCGGACGGCGGTGATTCCGAGTGGTCGCTGCTGGCACAGCGCGGCCTCATCGACGACCTGCTCGGCGCGCGGTTCGCGAGTCCGGATGACATCGAGGCCCGCCTCGCGACCAGCGGCTTCCTGCTCGCCGGGCGGCACTGCCACGGCATCGTGGCACGTGGCACGGAACCTGCGGTGCACCTTGCGCACCGCGCGGCGCAGCTCGGGGTCGCGGTGGTCGCCGCGCGGGTGGGTGACGACGATGTCGCACTGCTGTCGCTGCCGGCATCCGTTCCGCTGTCGGATGCGCTCGTCGCGAGCCTGGTCGGTCCTGACCGCACGGTCTTCGTCGGACCCCCGGCGGACGACGTGCTGGGTCTGCTCGCCTCGCTGCGGGCCGCGCGCGATCTGGCGGCCAGCGACCGTTCGGATGGCGGTCCGCGCGTGCGGCGCGTGGACGACCGTCCGCTCGAGCGCTTCGTCGCCTCGTTGCGCGACGACCATCGCCTGCTCGCACACAGCGAACGGATGCTGGCGCCGCTCGTGACGCACGACCGCGAGCGCCGTGGCGACCTGCTCGATGTGCTGGCGGCGCTCGTGGCACACCCCGGCAACCGCTCGGCCGCCGCCGCGGCGAGCCACCTCTCACGCTCCGTCTTCTACCAGCGCCTCACGCTGATCAGCGACCTGCTCGATGTGGACCTCGACGACGGGGAGACCCTCGCCGCGCTCTACCTCGCGCTGTTGGCGAAGCGGAGCGCGGCGCCGGTCGTGTGACCTTCGCGCCGTGCGGTCTCCGCGACGGTCAGAGAACCGACTGCGCGCGCGTGAGCACATCCCGCAGGATCTGCTCGATCTCGCGGAACTCCGAAGGCCCGACGGTGAGCGGCGGTGCGAGTTGGATCACGGGGTCGCCGCGGTCATCCGCACGGCAGTACAGACCGGCTTCGAACAGGGCGGGGGAGAGGAAGCCGCGCAGCAGCCGCTCCGATTCGGCGTCGTCGAAGGTCTCCTTGGTCGCCTTGTCCTTCACGAGCTCGATGCCGAAGAAGTACCCGTCGCCGCGCACGTCGCCGACCAGCGGCAGATCGAGAAGCTTCTCGAGCTCGGAGCGGAACAGCGGGGAGTTCTCACGCACGTGCGCGTTCAGCCCCTCCTCGTCGAAGATCGCGAGGTTCTCCAGCGCGACCGCGGCCGAGACCGGGTGTCCGCCGAAGGTGTAGCCGTGCGGGAAGGACATGTCGCCCTTCGAGAAGGGCTCGTAGATGCGGTCGCTGATGATCGTCGCCCCGATGGGGGAGTAGCCGCTCGTCATGCCCTTGGCGCACGTGATCATGTCGGGCACGTAGCCCAGACTCGTGCACGCGAACGTGTGACCGAGGCGGCCGAAGGCGCAGATGACCTCGTCCGAGACGAGCAGCACGTCGTGGCGGTCGCAGATCTCGCGCACGCGGGCGAAGTAGCCGGGAGGGGGCGGGAAGCATCCGCCGGAGTTCTGCACGGGCTCGAGGAAGACCGCGGCCACGGTGTCGGCCCCTTCGAAGAGGATCATCTCCTCGATGCGGTCGGCCGCCCACCGGCCGAAGGCCTCGAGGTCATCGGCGGGCCCGCCCATCTCGGCCGCGCGGTAGAAGTTGGTGTTCGGCACGCGGAAGCCGCCGGGGGTGACCGGTTCGAACATCGACTTCATCGCCGGGATGCCGGTGATCGCCAGAGCGCCCTGCGGGGTGCCGTGGTACGCCACCGCGCGCGAGATGACCTTGTGCTTGGCGGGCTTTCCCTGCAGCTTCCAGTAGTGCTTGGCGAGCTTGAACGCGGTCTCGACCGCCTCGCCGCCACCGGTGGAGAAGAAGACCTTGTTCAGGTCGCCGGGTGCCTCGTCCGCGAGGCGGTCGGCCAGTTCGATCGCCGCCGGGTGCGCATACGACCACAGCGGGAAGAACGCCAGCTCGGACGCCTGTGCCGCCGCGGCCTCTGCCAGTCGGCGCCGACCGTGGCCGGCGTTCACGACGAAGAGTCCGGCGAGGCCGTCGAAGTACTCCTTGCCCTTGGCATCCCAGATCCGATGACCCTCGCCCTTGACGATGATGGGCACACCAGACTCGGCCATCGTGGACTGCCGGGTGAAGTGCATCCAGAGATGATCCTTCGCCATCGTCTGCAGCTCGGATTCCGACGGGATGGTGCGTGCGATGCTCATCTGGTCCCCCAGTTGTAGAGCTGCTTCTGCAGCTTGGCGTATATGAAGGTTTCGGTGGAGAGGACGCCCTCGATCGGGCGGATGACGTCGTTGATCAGTGCGAGCAGGTCGTCATCGTCCTCGCAGACCACCTCGGCGAGGACGTCGAAGGAGCCGACCGTGATGACGACGTAGTCCACGGCGTCGATCGCGGCGATCGCCTCGGCGACGCGGCGGGCATCGCCGGACACGCGCACGCCGATCATGGCCTGGCGATGGAAGCCCAGCTGCATCGGATCGGTGACGGCGACGATCTGCATGACACCGGACTCGGTCAGCCGCTGCACCCTCTGGCGCACGGCCGCCTCGCTCATCCCCACGGTGCGGCCGATCTCGGAGTAGGAACGACGGCCGTCCTCTTGGAGCAGCTCGACGATCGTTTTCGAGACCGCATCGAGGGAAGGGTGCTTCTTCGCCGGACTCATGGTGCGATCCTCGCACTCCACGATGCTCTCGGCAACCGATTTCGCAGAATATGGCCATTCGTCCAGCGGAATCGGCAGAAAAACTCAGCCTTCGAGAGGGCCCAGCCACGCACTCGCCGCGGTGGAGTGCGCGGATTCGGGGTCGGAGGGGTGGAACGCCCCGGCCAGCACGTCGCGGTAGAGGCGGGAGAGCTCGTTGGCGGAGAAGTACGACCCGCCGCCGGCGACGAGCATCGCCTCGTCGACGACATGCTTGGCCATCGTGATCGCGCGGTGCTTGACGCCGGAGAGCTGCGGGAACCACCGCGCGCCGTGATCGACACGGTCGTCCACATCGCGTGCGAGCGCGGCGATCTGCGGCGGCAGCGCGTCGTAGGCGATCGCCATGTCGGCGATGCGCCAGCGGATGTCGGGATCCTGGCTGTAGGCGAGACCCGTCTTCTTCGAGTGCCGCTTCTGCGCCGTCGTGACGGCGAGTTCCAGTGCTCGGCGGGCGATGCCTGTGTAGACGGACGCGAGCAGGATCTCGAAGACCGAGAAGATGCCGAACACGATGGGGTCGGGGCTGGGGCCCGGGTCGATACGGCGCACCACGTGCGCGGCATCGGCGACGGCGCCGTTCAGCCGCGTGGTGCGACTCTGCGTGCCGCGCATGCCGAGGGTGTCCCAGTCGTCGGAGGTGGTGACCGCATCCGTCCGCTCGATGAAGGCGAACACGAGCTGGGGCGCGTCGGGGCTCGTGGTGTCGAGCCCGTGCAGGCCCAGTCGCGTCCACACCGGGGCGAGGGAGGTGAAGATCTTGGTGCCGGTGAAGGTGTATCCGCCGTCGCCATCGGGCACGGCTGCGGTGTCGCTGCCGAACAGCACCAGGTCGTTGCCTCCCTCGCTGATGCCGAACGCGAAGACCTCGCCCGCGACCGCCCCATCCTGCACGAACTCCAATCCTGGTACGCCGCGGTCGGAGAAGACCTTGGCGACGCCCGTCCACACGAGGTGCATGTTGACGGCCAGGGCGGTCGCCGGTGCGGCACCCGCGAGACGCTGCTGCAGGATCGCGGCTTCGGCGAGTCTGAGTCCGGCGCCCCCGCGCACGGTCGGTACCAGGATCGACAGGTATCCCGCGGCCCGCAGCTCGTCGAGGTCCTGCGCGGGGAAGGTGTTCTCGCGGTCATGGATCGGTGCGCGCTCGCGGATGCGCTCGAGAAGGTCGTCGGGGAGGAACTCCGCGGGATCGAACGTGCTCATGCCAGTGCCTCCAGAAGCTGACGGACGGATTCCTCCGGGCGATCGCGGTGCAGGGAGTGCCCCGCACCCTCGACGATCGACAGGGAGATCAAGGGGTTCGCGGCGAGGACCTCGTCGGCGAGAGCACCCGTGAAGATGCTGTAGACGGCGGGGTCGGCGCCGATCACGTGCGTGGGCACGCGCAGCCGCGCGGCCTCGGCGCGCACGTCCCACGGCTGGTTCTGGGCGCTGGTCTGCTCCACGGCCCAGGCGCTCGCGCGCAGGACGGCGTCGACCTTGAGCTCCTGATCCTGCGGATGCCAGTGCGGATGCTCCTGCTGCACGACCTCGAGCCGGGTGTCGGCGAATGCGCGCTCCTGGCTGCGGCGGACGATCGCCGCATCGCGTCCGTCCACGTGGATCGCGGGATCGATGAGCACGAGACGCCGCGTCCATTCCGCAGCGGATGCTGCGGCGACCGTGCTGGCGGCGCCGCCGAGCGAGTGGCCGATGACTGCGTCCCAGGCGCCGCCGCCTTCGGGGAGCGTGACGGCGAGGTCGACACCGTATGCGGCGACCGAGTAGTCCAGGGAGCGCGGCGCGTCGCCGTGACCTCGCAGATCCACGGCTGTCGCGTGCCATCCCGCATCGGCGAGAGCGTCGCCGAGACGCCACATCAGAGCGCCGGACGACCCGAGGCCGTGAACCAGAAGCGCTCGCCGGGATGCCGACGGGGAACCCCACGAGATACGGGGCAGAGTGAGCGGTGCGGGCATGGCACCAGCCTACGACCGGGGGAGCGGGGTCGTCCTGGCGGGGGAGCCCGCGGCGTTCAGCTGAGCGTCACCAGCGGCGGAAGGTCGGCAGCGATCGTCAGCACGCGCTCGGCGGCCGCGTGGCCGGCGGACAGGCATGCGGCGAGGTCGGCTCCCTCGAGGGTGGCCGCCAGGAATCCGGAGGCGAACGCGTCGCCTGCGCCGACCGGTTCGACGACGTCGACCACGGGGGCGGGGACGAACACCGGTTCGGCGTCGCGGTCGAAGGCGGTGGCGCCGACGTCGCCGTCCTTGACGACCAGCAGCGCGCAGTTCGGGAGGAAGGCGCGGATCTCGGCCGGCGTCGCCGTGCCCCAGATGCGTTCGGCCTCGTCGCGGCCAACGAAGGTGATGTCCGCGGCGTCCGCCAGGCGGGCGAGAGTCTCGGCCGCCTCCTGCGTGCTCCACAGCGGACGACGGTCGTTCACATCGAACGACACGAGAGCGCCTGCCGCGCGTGCGTCGATGAAGAGCCGATCCACCATCTCACGACACGACGCGGAGAGCGCGGGGGTGATCCCGGTGGTGTGCACGATCCGCACTCCCCGGAGCTGCGCGGTCGTGAGGAATCCCGGCTCCATGCGGGAAGCGGCTGACCCCTGACGGTAGTAGTAGACGGAGGACGACTCCGCTCCCGGATCCTTGAACATGACTCCGGTCGGCGCGGTGGCATCGCGGTCGATCCACAGCTCCACGCCTCGGTGCTCGAGCTCGGTGGCCACGCGGTCGCCGAGGGGGTCAGCGCCCAGACGCGATGCCCAGGCGACGCGGTGCCCGGTGGAGGCTGCGCCGGCAGCCACGTTGGACTCCGCGCCGGCGAGACCGATCGTCGCCGCGGCGGCATCGGCCAGCCGGGCGTCCGTCGGGGTGATCAGCGCCATGGTCTCGCCGATGCAGACGATCTCGGGGGCAGAGGTCGAGGAGGAGGAGCTCATGAGGGGGTGACCGCCAGGGGTTCGGTGTCGGGATGCGGGCTCGCGTCGCGGTGACGCAGGTCGGGGAAGGAGCGGACGAAGACGACGGCGACGAGGAGCCCGACCGCGGCGAAGATCGTGGCGGCGAGGTACGCACCGCGCCAGTCGCCGACATCGACGAGGAAGCCGGCGACGGCGGATCCTGCCGCGGCGCCGATGAGCTGACCGGTGCCTGCCCATCCGAACGCCTCAGCGGTCTCGCTGAACTTCACGCTGGCCGAGGTGATGGCGAAGAGCACGGCGAGAGCGGGGGCGATGCCGATGCCGGCGAGGATCAGGGTGCCGCCCAGCCAGAAGACGTTGAGCATGACCATCGTCAGGCCGAGCCCGATCGTCACGATCAGCAGGCGGCGCGCCATGGCCCACGGCCCGATGGGGATGTGTCCGAACGCCAGACCGCCGGCGAGGCTTCCGGCCGAGAACACGGCGAGCACGAGACCGGCGGCGAGGCTTCCGTGCTCGAACGTCGCGACCACGCCGACCTCCACGGCGGCGCAGGCCCCGATCAGGAGGAAGCCGATCACGGTCGCCAGCAGCACGGGCGGCTTGAGCACGACCTTGCCGAGAGCGTTGCGACTGCGCGGGATGCGCACGCGCCCGACCTCGGGGGAGAGGATGAACCACGCTCCGCCGCCGACGAGGATGATCGCCACCAGCAGCAGTCCCTCCGCGGTGCCGATCTGAGTGGAGACGAGCGTGATCACGACGGGGGCCAGCACCCAGATGATCTCCTGCAGCGAGGCGTCGAGGGAGAACAACGGAGTGAGGTTCGACGAGTTCACGAGCTTGGGGTAGATCGTGCGGACCGCGGCCTGGACCGGCGGAGTGGAGAGGCCCGCGACCATCCCGAGCGCCATGTACCCCGGTACTTCGAGCGGGAGCAGGGCGAGGCACAGCACCGCCACGACGCACACCGACAGGGTGAGGGCGATCACGCGACGCATGCCCCAGACGCCCATCCACCGGCTGGTGATGGGGCCGGCGATCGCCTGCCCAACACTGGTCGCGGCGAGCACCAGACCGGCAGATCCGTAAGACCCCGTCTGCTGCTCGACATGCAGCAGGATCGCCAGCGACATCATCCCGTTGGGGAAGCGCGCCGTCAGCTGAGCAGCGATCATGCGCGCCACTCCCGGCGTGCGAAGAAGATCCCGATATCCCGCCACCAGACAACGGTACCGGCACCCGGCGGGGAGCGTCGAAGCGGCTACGGATGCGACACGCCGCCGACACGCCGAGAGGGAGTTTCCACAGGTCTCGGAATGTCCGAAGCCCCTCGTATGGTCGCCCCTGTGGACAGATCGCTCACGGGTGCTTCCCAGCCGCGATTTCCTGCGGTTCGAGTGTCCCCGTACGGGGTCTCTGCCTGTGGAAGAAACGGTGGAGAACCTGTGTTGTATCTGTAGAGAGCGGTGGATAACTACAAGGATGTAACTACTACCCCTTGTGGTCGCCCCCAATGTCGGTCCCCATATGTAGTATTGAAGTCCCGGCAGGGGTCTACCGGGAAACAGCCTGATGAGAAGCAGGCCAGAGATTTGAGGGGTTACGAAAAAGATGTCGATCACGGTCTACACAAAGCCTTCCTGCGTTCAGTGCAACGCCACCTACCGTGCCCTGGATGCCAAGGGCATCGAGTACGAGATCCTCGACCTGTCGGAAGACCCGACGGCGCTCGAGCAGGTCAAGGCGCTCGGCTACATGCAGGCACCCGTCGTCGTCACCGACGAGGGTCACTGGTCGGGCTTCCGTCCCGACAAGATCGACGAGCTCGCCTCCCGTCTGGCGTGACGCCCCATGAGCGCCGTCGCGACCGCAGCGCCGCTCCTGATCTACTTCTCGAGCGTCTCGGGTAACACCGCGCGGTTCATCGAGAAGCTCGGGCTCCCGTCCCGACGCATCCCCCTCCACCGGCACGAAGAAGACCTCGTCATCGACGAGCCCTTCGTGCTGGTCACCCCCACCTACGGCGGGGGAGCAGGGCGCGGCGTCGAGAAGGGCGCCGTTCCGAAACAGGTGATCCGGTTTCTCAACGACGAGCGCAACCGGCGCCACATCCGCGGCGTGATCTCCGCGGGCAACACCAACTTCGGCGAGGCGTTCTGCCTCGCCGGCGACATCATCAGCCGCAAGTGCAACGTGCCTCACTTGTATCGGCTCGAGATCTTCGGCACACAAGACGATGTGGATCGCGTGAGCGACGGATTGGAACGACGGTGGCAGCTTCAGTGACCGAGACAGCGGCATTCAAGGCGAACCCCTCCTATGAGGGTCTCGACTATCACGCCCTCAACGCGATGCTCAACCTGTACGACGCGGACGGCAAGATCCAGTTCGACGCCGACAAGCGCGCCGCACGGGAGTACTTCCTGCAGCACGTGAACCAGAACACGGTGTTCTTCCACTCGCTCAAGGAGCGCCTGGACTACCTCGTGGAGAAGGAGTACTACGAGGGTGCCGTCATCGAGAAGTACTCGATGGAGTTCATCCAGAAGCTCAACGACCTCGCCTACGGCAAGAAGTTCCGCTTCGAGACCTTCCTCGGCGCGTTCAAGTACTACACGAGCTACACGCTCAAGACGTTCGACGGCAAGCGCTACCTCGAGCGTTTCGAAGACCGCGTCGTCATGACCGCCCTCGGACTCGCGGACGGCGATGAGAAGCTCGCCGTCGCCCTCGTCGAGGAGATCATCTCCGGCCGCTTCCAGCCGGCCACCCCGACCTTCCTCAACGCCGGCAAGGCGCAGCGCGGCGAGCTCGTCAGCTGCTTCCTGCTGCGCATCGAAGACAACATGGAGTCGATCGCCCGCGGCATCAACTCCGCCCTGCAGCTCTCCAAGCGCGGCGGCGGCGTCGCCCTGCTGCTGTCGAACATCCGCGAATCGGGTGCGCCGATCAAGCAGATCGAGAACCAGTCCTCGGGCATCATCCCGGTGATGAAGCTCCTCGAAGACAGCTTCAGCTACGCCAACCAGCTCGGTGCGCGTCAGGGCGCCGGCGCGGTGTACCTCAACGCCCACCACCCCGACATCATGCGCTTCCTCGACACCAAGCGCGAGAACGCCGACGAGAAGATCCGCATCAAGACGCTGTCCCTGGGCGTCGTGGTGCCGGACATCACGTTCGAGCTCGCCAAGAACGACGAGGACATGTACCTGTTCTCGCCGTACGACGTCGAGAAGGTCTACGGCGTTCCGTTCGGCGACATCTCGGTCACCGAGAAGTACCGCGAGATGGTCGACGACCCGCGCATCAAGAAGACCAAGATCAACGCGCGCGAGTTCTTCCAGACCGTCGCCGAGATCCAGTTCGAGTCCGGCTACCCGTACGTCATGTTCGAAGACACGGTGAACAAGGCCAACCCGATCAAGGGTCGGATCAACATGTCCAACCTCTGCAGCGAGATCCTGCAGGTGAACACGCCGACCACGTACAACGCCGACCTGTCGTACGACAACATCGGCAAGGACATCTCCTGCAACCTCGGCTCGATGAACATCGCGCTGTCGATGGACGCCGACGACCTCGGACAGACCGTCGAGACGGCGATCCGCGCTCTCACCGCAGTGAGCGACCAGAGCCACATCGGCTCGGTGCGCTCGATCGAAGACGGCAACGACCGCTCTCACGCGATCGGCCTCGGCCAGATGAACCTGCACGGGTACCTCGCTCGCGAGCACGTGTACTACGGCTCCGAAGAGGGCATCGACTTCACGAACATCTACTTCTACACGGTGCTGTTCCACGCGCTGCGTGCGTCGAACAACCTCGCCATCGAGCGCGGCACCACGTTCGACGGGTTCGAGGACTCGACCTACGCATCGGGCGAGTTCTTCGACAAGTACATCGACCAGGCCTGGGTCCCCGCGACCGAGAAGGTCAAGGAGCTCTTCGCCGGCAAGCACATCCCGACGCAGGACGACTGGGCTGAGCTGAAGGCGTCGATCCAGAAGCACGGCATCTACAACCAGAACCTGCAGGCCGTGCCGCCGACGGGTTCGATCTCGTACATCAACAACTCGACGTCGTCGATCCACCCGATCGCGTCGAAGATCGAGATCCGTAAGGAAGGCAAGCTCGGTCGCGTCTACTACCCGGCGGCGTTCATGACGAACGACAACCTGGAGTACTACCAGGACGCGTACGAGATCGGCTACGAGAAGGTCATCGACACGTACGCCGCGGCCACGCAGCACGTCGATCAGGGCCTGTCGCTGACGCTGTTCTTCAAGGACACCGCCACCACGCGTGACATCAACAAGGCGCAGATCTACGCATGGCGCAAGGGCATCAAGACGATCTACTACATCCGCCTGCGTCAGCTGGCGCTCGAGGGCACCGACATGGCCGAGTGCGTCTCGTGCATGCTCTGACCTGCTGTTGACCTGAGAACTCTGAATCCCGAGAAACGACGAAGAAAATGACTCCCGAAAGACTCAAGCTGGTCTCCAGCGTGCAGGCGATCAACTGGAACCGCATCCAGGACGACAAAGACCTCGAGGTCTGGAACCGTCTGGTGAACAACTTCTGGTTGCCCGAGAAGGTGCCGCTGTCGAACGACGTGCAGTCGTGGAACACGCTCACCCCCGACGAGCAGCTGCTCACCATGCGGGTGTTCACCGGTCTCACGCTGCTCGACACGATCCAGGGCACCGTGGGCGCGGTGTCGCTGATCCCCGACGCGATCACGCCTCACGAAGAGGCCGTCTACACGAACATCGCGTTCATGGAGTCGGTGCACGCGAAGAGCTACTCCTCGATCTTCTCGACGCTCGCGTCGACGAAGGAGATCGACGAGGCGTTCCGCTGGTCCACCGAGAACCCGAACCTTCAGAAGAAGGCTCAGATCATCATGGACTACTACCAGGGCGACGACCCGCTCAAGCGCAAGGTGGCCTCCACCCTGCTGGAGTCCTTCCTGTTCTATTCGGGCTTCTACCTGCCGATCTACTGGTCCTCGAAGGCGAAGCTGACGAACACGGCCGACCTGATCCGCCTCATCATCCGTGACGAGGCCGTGCACGGGTACTACATCGGCTACAAGTTCCAGAAGGGCCTCGAGAACGAGACCCAGGAGCGCCGCGATGAGCTCAAGGACTACACGTTCTCGCTCATGTACGAGCTCTACGACAACGAGGTGCAGTACACGCAGGACCTCTACGACGGCGTCGGTCTGACCGAAGACGTCAAGAAGTTCCTGCACTACAACGCCAACAAGGCCCTCATGAACCTGGGCTACGAGGCGATGTTCCCCTCCAGCGTCACGAACGTGAACCCGGCGATCCTGTCGGCGCTCTCGCCGAACGCCGACGAGAACCACGACTTCTTCTCGGGGTCGGGCTCGTCGTACGTGATCGGCAAGGCCGAGGCCACGGAAGACGACGACTGGGACTTCTGAGTCCGTTGTAGGTTCGCCTGGCATCGTTCAAAAGCCATGTTTGATCTTCCCGGGTCCTCGCGCGAGGTCAGGTTGACCTGAGTACTCTCAGAACGTGAACGGATCATCGCCGGTTTGGGTTGCCGTCCTCGTCGCGGTCATTGTGCTCGCCCGCGTGCTCGTTACGCAATCACTGACGCTCGTCATCGAGCGGGGAAAGCGCAAGTCCGGGCAGAGTGCCTTGGTCCGTGACGACATCGAGTCGTTGGCTAAGAGCTTGTACGACTACTGGACCTTTGCGGAGTTCACCTGGGCAGGAAAAGACCCGCAATCGTGGACAGATCCGTACGAGGCAGATTGGGCGGTGCGGGAGAGCGAGCTCTATCTTTGGGCCGCAAAGCTCACCGGCAACGGTGCGCACCGGAAGGTCACGCAGGCGTTGCTTCACGGGATTCGAACTCAGAGCATCGCATACACCTTGGGGAGTCGTTAGGGGCGCACCCGCGTGAGGGATACATGGAACTGTCGTGGGCAGCTTTCGAAGCAGTCACGGCATGGTTGCGCGGGGAGCGCGTCCCCCGTTTGGCGCGTCGATCCACTCGGCGCGCACGACGGATGGGACGAACCGTCATGAAAGAGTACGCGCGGCGCGACCGTGAGGACCGTGGAATAAAGCCCGGCTATGTTCGACTGGCCTTCCGGAGAGCGACTCGGAGCACAAAGAGCTACGTGCGAACGGAGCTTGTCGAGCCGTTACGTCAGGATTGGCGCGTGCTTTTCGGGCCTTGACGCTGCCGCCAGAGGGGGACCGCCGCTCGCCGAAGGAGGGGAGAGCCGCGCTCGGGGGCGGGACCGGCTGCTGACCGCCTCGATACCCAGATTCCACGCCGACGGCGCCGAAGGTTACAGGGACAACGGCTGCCCGCGACACGTGTCAACGGCCGTGCAGCGACCACATGATGTAGCCGTGCCGCAGACGTCATAGACGGCGGAGCCCGGCAACTCGTTCGATAGCTCGGCCCACCCTTGTCGGAGATGCCGTGATGCTGCACTACGCAGACTCAGCAGTGGCCGCCCAGCCGAATAGGCGGGCGGCCACTCATCACGCGACAGCGGTCACGCGTTCGGCGTCTCCCAGTCGATGCAACCGCGTTCGGTAATGAACGTGTGGATCTCGACGACGGCCGCCCGGTGGATTGGGTTGTTCGCGAAAGCCTCGAGACCTGCGACATCGTCGAAGGTCGCGAGGACCGCGAAGTCGTGGTTCACCTCGGGGAATGCGACGTTCTCGATGACCTCGATGGTCCGGATGGAATCGACGATGCCGACCAACCCGACAAGGAGTTCGCGGGTGCGAGCGATGGACTCGCCGCGGTCGACGTCGTCGCGGAGCTTTCACTACGAGAGCGAGATCGCGTCAGGAGCTAACGCCATCCGCGATGAGCTGGGCATGGCGACCGCTCTGGGAAGGTCGCCTCGGCATCGATGGTGAGGCTGGGTCGTGGTGCGTACCGCTGCTGTCGTCATCGGTCTCCGAGCCTGACAGCTGGCACCGCCCTATTCGAAACGATCTGAAGGATTGGTGGAACCGTGGCGGTGTATCCGGACATTACGTTCTATGAGGGCCACCGACTTCGTCGCTCTACGCGAACGCTGCCTTGCACTTATCGACCACCACTACCGCGACCACCGCGTCGGTCCGGCCTGGCTGGCCCGTGAGCTTTTCGTCTCCCGCCGCCAGCTCGACAGGGCATTCGTCGGTTGCCCCAGTGTTGCCGAGATACTCGCCAAGCGCAGACTCCGGCAGGTAGTGGCCATCGCCGCCTTCCGCCATGACATTCCCATGTCCATCGTCGTGCGACGTTGTGGGTACGGGACGTATGAGACTTTCCGTGCTCAGTGTCATCGTTACTTGCAGTGCAGCCCCCGGGATGCGCGAAACGCTCACGCAGAGACACTGAGGGCGTTGATGTAACGACGGCCGCATAGCGCCGGCTGCTGATGTGCAGACACGTCCTAGGCGGGAACGTGTGCCGAAGACTCGGTTTAGACTCGGGGAGGCAGTCGGGGCTTTCCGATGTCTGTACGTCGCGAGGTGAGGCAGTGTCGGAGAACGCAGAGACGAGGACGCCTCACGACGGCGAACTCCTCTTCCGGCTTTCGCGAGGCGATGAACCGGCATATCGCATGTTGCACGACCGGCATCAAGCTCCGGTGTGGCGAATGTCGCTCGTGCTGATGCGCACCACGTGGGATGCCGAAGAGGTCGCAGCCACCGCGTTCTTCGAATTGTGGCGCAAGCGCGACAAGGTCCGGGTCGTCGACGGATCGGTGCTGCCTTGGCTCCTGGCGACGACGTCGTTCGCAGCGAAGAACAGCCTTCGTTCCCGTCGCCGGTACCAACGGCTCCTCGCCCGTATCCCACGCGACGCCGACGTTCCCGACCATGCCGATGAAGTTGCTCAGGCGATGGACTCTCTGAGGATCTCGAGCGACGTGCGCGAGGCCTTGCTCCACCTCAACCAGCGGGACGCGAGCGTCGTCATCCTGTGCGTGATCCAAGAACTACCTACCTCGGAGGCAGCGGTCGTGCTCGGCATACCCGAGGGGACGGTCAAGTCCCGGTTGTCGCGCGTGAAGACCCGCCTGCGGGGAGTGCTTCATGAGTATGCTCCGACAACAGAGGAGGCGAACGCGTGACTGACCCATCCGAAGGAATGCCGCACCGCCGCGAGGTGCAGGACTTGCTCATCGAGCAGATGCGCCGGGACTTGTCGCGCCAGCCATGGTGGAAGACCCTTACGGGGCGGCTATCCATTGCCGCTGGCGTGCTCGTTGTGGCGGGGGCAGGAGTCGCCGCCGTGGTCCTCTTGGAAGAACGCCCGGTCGACGACACCAGCATCGTGCAGTGCCTCGAAGGTCCATACCGGAACCCGGACGGCACGCTGTCTGGCGCGGCGGTGAGTATCGCCACGCCAGACGGCGTCGTACCGATTGAAGACGCAGAGGCTGTATGCATCCAGATGTGGGAGTCCGGTGCGTTTGCCGAGACGGACCCACTGTCCGCGACGCCAGGCCCGGCTGTTGCTCCGTCCGAGTTCACGACCTGCGTCACCGATAATGGCGAAGCAGCGGTCGTGCCAGGAAAGATCGAGTGCTCAACGCTTCGCTTGCACCCATATCAGAGCTGAGCCGGACGAGGGTCAACCGAAGGTTCCGACCGGGCGGTAGACGATGGACGACGTCTTCGCGGCCAGTGCGCCCAATGAGGAACAGTACGGGGCACAGGTCAGGACCGCGCCGGTGTAGCTCGTTCCGTCGTACTGCGACGACCAGCAGTTGTTGAACCCTTCCGCCGAACGCACGTTGTTGGTCCACCCGGATCCGAGACTCGGGAAGCCGAACGTCACGCCGTAACAACCGCTTCCAGAGCCCCAGTGAAGGAGAACAGACCCCGAGCGCGACGTCCCGGTCCAGATCTTGCCGACTGTTACGGTGGCTGCGGCCGCCGCACGAGCACTCACGCCCTCCGGGTGAAGCTGCTGGTAATCGCCTGGTGCACCATCTTCGATGAACTGTTCCGCTGCTTCGACCGAATCGAAGCAGGAGACCACGGTGGGGATGTCGTCGGGAACTGGCTCGCCGTCGGGGATGGCTACACCTCCGACGGTGCAGGCGGCGGGGACGGTGGGTTCCGCAGATGCGAGCGCCGGCGAGGGTGCGGCGAACGCGAGGGTTGCGATGAGTGCCACGGCAGCGGGCAGGAATCGTCGAGACAAAGGAAGCTCCTCCGATAGGGGTTGGATTCGCTTCGGTATGTCCAATCCCATTCGGAGGGTTCCTGCCACGCGCTGCTTCCGGAGGTGGATTTCCGTATGATCACGCGGAACTCGACCTGAGAGTTTGACTAAATCTCTGGAGTCCCCGCACCTGCGGCGGCAGCGAGTTTCTCCTCCTTCGCGCGTTGCATGGTCGCGTCACGAGAGACGCTGGCGTCTCGGTACGCGGCGGCGCGGGCTCAGCTACAACGGGGGTCGACTGCATCGATGAATTCGGATGAGTGACGTCTGGGCGAGATCGGGCGTCCGAGCTACAGAGTCCGAGACAGGTGTTGCTCTCATGCCGACAGCCGCTGGGCGGCTTTCGACCGACGTATTCCCAGTGCTCCCAAGGGCTTCAGTCGCGAAGCGTGCTCCACTGCGTACCGCCGCCGGGGCCATGTCCACCAAATGGCCGACATGCGCAAACGAAGCAGTCGTTCCTACGGTGGCTGACGTAACACAACCACTCAAGGAAAGAGGTCAGACATGCATCGACTCGCATCGCCACGAAATCGGAGGTGGCGCGCAATCGCGCCTCTCGCATTCGCTGGCGCGCTGGCTCTGAGCTTCTCAGCGCTCACGCCCTCGATGGCATTCGCTTCCACCGAGACAATTTCGCTTGACCACGCGAAAGACACTCGGGCGGTCCTCGGGGCATCCTCGGATGTCGATCAAGATCAGTTCGACTGGTTCGTGGAGAACGGCGTAGCTCCTGAGACCGCTCGCGAACTCATCGCCGTGTACAACAGCGGCGGGGAGATCGATTCCATGTCGGGTGTGGAACCCGTCGAGGTCCACACCTCGGAGATCGACGGATGGAACGTCACGCGAGCAGAATATGCGGACGGCTCAATTTCCGTGTCCAAAGTGCAGCTGCCCGGAGCGGAGGAGAGCGAGGCCGCCGGGATCTCTGCGAGAAGCGTGGGGTCCTGTGGCTCGACGTCCTCGGGCTCAGGGTGGGCGTCCTACTACGACTGCGCCGTGGTCGGTTCGAACGGTGCCTGGCTGAGCATGGAGTTCCGGGCAAGTTACACACGAACCAACGCGAACAAGGCAACGATTCATTCGGTCAATTCCCCGTACGTACACGCGGTTGGTGGTACCGCGGCAACTCCGTCTCTGAGCATCGTCACAGCGACCGGTACGAAGGCCCACGCGAAGGCGACCACACAGTACAACGGTGCACCTCCGGTCGGCAGCAAGACCTGCACCCTGAACCTGTGGGTCACCGGCGCCTCGGCTACCACAACCCAGAACTACTAAGCGAAGGAACCAAAGAATGATTGCGAAGACAACATCCCGAATCTGTGCAGCGCTCGGTGTAGCGTTCGTTATGGCGCTCGGCGCGCCTCAGCTTGCGGGGGCAACCGAATCTCCCTATGACACCCCCGACGTGCGAGCGTTCTTCGCGGAGTACGGGGTAGACCCCGATACGCAAGACGCACTTATCGCGTCGATGGAGTCAGGCGACATGATCGACGCGCTGAAGGCGGGCCAGGAGCCCGTGTCCTCGACGACACAGATCCGAGACGGATTCGAAGAGACAGTACTGACATATGCCGACGGGTCGGTCGGCGTGACCGCACTCGAGATCCCGCAACCGGCACCGACTACGGACGTGTCGGCTCGCGCAATTTCCGGGTGCACCGTCAATTCGGGTGCAGGCTGGGCCTCGTCAAGCAACTGCAAGGTCAGCCACTCCGCGGCTTATGCGACTCTGAGCTTCTACGCGAACTATCAGCAGACTGCAAGCGGCGGAACCATCTCGAACCCCCGCAACGGCGAGATCAGTGCCACGTTTGGGTCAGTGTCGAACAAGTCGCTCAAGCTGATTCGCGCGAACTCCACGTCATCTCAGCCCGCCGTAGCCACCCTGCACGGCTATTGGAGTTCCAGCAGTGTCGCTGAGGACCTTTACTTGTCGTTGCGCGTCAACGCAGGTGGCGGCTGGACGACCACTTACTAAACCAACGTGTGTGTGCCCAGTAGGCTGACGATTGCTCACTGGGCACACACAAAGAAGGGTCGCCGTGGAAGTACAACGAAAAGGCCGGTACGACCGAAATGCCTTCGCCAGCTGCATCTTCGCGATTGCGGCGGTGCTGGCGAGTGGGCTCTGGCTGTTGGGAACGGCGCTGGCGTGCGCTGCGATTGCGTTCGCGCTCGTGTCGAGGAAGGCCACCAGGGCGGACGACAACTTGCGTGGAGCGGGCCTCGCGCTCACAGGTTTCCTCGTGGGGGTTGCAGTGCTGCTGTTCGCGACCGTTGGCCCGTCGTTGCTTTCGTTGTTCCTCTTCACCATTGCGCCGCCTCCCCAGTAGCCCTCCGTGCGCAGACCATGCTCGTCGATCTCCGATGGAGAGTTGAGCATGCAGAGCACAGGAAGTGTGCCCGCGTGCTCCGCGGAGCCGGGTGACGCAGGCTGCTACCCCTCATGGGCTGCCTCGACGTCCCTCGCACGCCGGCCCGGCCCAGCGCCTCGTCCCAATGGGAGAGAGGAGGAACACGTGCGTGAGAGGACTTCCTGTGTCGAATTTCTCCGGCGCGTGAGATCGGGCTCAGCTGTTCCACACCCAGGCGTCGTGTTCGGCATCGTGCGGCACCTCGTCGAGTCGTCCGCCCCGCAGCGCATCGATGGTGCGGGGCGGGTCCTCGTCCGAAAGCGCGGCATTCAGCCACTGCGCCCATGTCCAGTGGTCTTCGGTACCGGTCTGCAGAACGGCCAAGACTTCACGCAGCCCCACCACCACCCGCCCACCGTGGATCTGGCGGACAAGGTAGCGCGTGATTCGGTCTTTGTCTCGAGCGCGAGAAGACGAAGTGTCTTGCCGAGTGCAGAAATGTCCGGGGTGGCTCCGGGCGTCCCGTCGGGAGACCCTATCGCCGACGCGTTGTGATCCCGCCGCCGAGATCCTCTCGCCCCCCCCGCGTGGAACACTGACAACGGCACTAGGAGGCTCAGATGTCGCTCGCGCACCCCCCACGGCGCAGGAAACTGCGGTCGCCGTCAAGAATGCGCTGGCGAAGAACAACATCGAAGCGGCAGACCGTCTGATTACCGAGATGATCGGTCGCGTCCTCGCCTCCGCTGGTGGCATACCGGTTGGCGTGCTCGACGAACCGGCGAGCACGGGCGACGTCCGGTATGACACGCTTCTCGCAGTAGGACTGGCGTATGCCCTGTCGATGCACGACCTTCCTGCTGCACAGTGGATGGAAGCCGCCCCGCCATTGAACCCCGAGTGGCTATGGGATGGCGACGGCATCGCGTCATCGGAGTTCCGCGAGTACATCCGAAGGAACGTACTGGCGTTGTTCGCCTCAAATCGATGCGCCAAGCTGGGGAGTCGGCAGCGTTCTGCTGATCGGGACCGTGGCAGTAGGCACCGTGGGAGCGTTTGTTCGACGACTGAACCACACGGAAGAAGAACGGCAGGCCGAGGAGCTGGCAAGAACGGTCAATGCGATTGCATCGCAAGTCGCAGCCCTCACGACGCTACCCGCGGCAGGGGCAGCGTTGCGGTTGCGGGCTCGTCCCGCGCTGTGTGGAACGTGCTCGTACATGGGGAAGGTAATCACTAGTGAAACGGCAGATGGTGTGTCCTCCTCGCACTTTTGCGAGGAGGACACACCAGGGCAGCGCGGCTCGTGAATCGATCCGCATGGTCTCGTTACCCGCGTCGGCTTTCCACTGCCGCTCCTGACCGCACGTCAAGCCGATTCCGGTTCATTACGGGCCTTGATGCATGAACGGCCAGCAGGACGAGCAGCGGCATGAGGTGGAAAGCCGTGAGCGTGGCGGCGTCGCGAGCGATGCCGCTGAAAGGATCCCCCTCGTCCAAGGGGCCGGCGGAGGCTCCGTTCAAGAGCACATATCCGAGGATGGAGATGGCGAGAGTGCCGAGCGCGACGAGCGTGAGCGCGATGCTCCGTGTTCGCAGCGGAGTGTCCCGCCTCTCGAACGCTCCGCTCATGAAGAGCAGCGGAAGCGTGGCGAGCAACGTCACGGGGATGCTTCCCATCTGCAGTATCGCAAGCCAGTACAAGGCAGCGCCGGCAGTGGGCGACGGCATGTTCAGCACGCTGCTGAGCTGCGCGCACGTTCCCCCGAGCCACGAGGCGGCGATGACGCAGATCCAGACGATGGCGGGCATGAGATCAGCTCCTTATCCGTCGAGTCTTTAGGACTTAGGAGGAGGAGGTCACCTCGTCCACGTTACGAAGGGCGATCTGAAGTACAGGGCCACCGTTCTGCGTTCGCAGGGCGTCGGAGTCGGGCCCGGCTGCCTCTGCGTCAACCACTGTGACAACGGGATCGGGGTTCCCCTGGCTCCCGGTCTGCGGATCAGAAGCGGTAGTTGCCGCATTCGCCGCACCGCTCGACAGCACGAGGCCGCAGGCAATCAAGGCGGCGGAGCCGTAGGTGGTCAATCTCTTTGCTGCAGTCATTGTTCACATCCGTTTCGATAGTTTCCCGTTGCCGACCGCCAAGCGATGCTGGCAACACCGAAGCGGTCGTCCAACCACCGTACGCAGACTGGAACGAGAACGTCTGTCGGGTCTTCGGCCTACAGACATACGAAACACTCGTGTCTATAATCGTGCGCACGCGGCTCTCTCACGGTCCGACCAGCGGCTAGTCAGGACACGCGACTGACCCGTAGGTCTCGGTAGTTGCGGGACATCGCTACCGGGCACGCCTTTCCGCTGACTGTCTGATGCGTAGGTCCGGTAGGCGAACAGTGGATTCGACGGCCGCAGGTGCACCGCCGGAGGACAGTCCAAGACTGTGCCAACTTTTGTGAAGCAGGCTGTCGAGAGGCACATGAGTTGCCTTCAGCGTTTCCTTGAGCCAATTGCTGCGATTCTGTGCCAGGAGTGTCGACGCGGCACACCGTCGCGTCGGCACCGGATTCGCTGACGTACCAAAGGCTCCGGCCGGCTGCTCACCACGAGCGGCCGGCCGGGGCCTTTTGTATTTTTCGAGCGAGGGCGGGACTCCAGATGCGATTGCTCTCGGCTACCTTCTCAACCCGAAGTGGTTCTTGACGGGGTCGGGCTGCCTGCACGTCCAGCAGCGGCATCAGGCAGGTCACGATCGGTCGTGCGCATCGCGGCCGCTGCGACGCCGCGCCTGTCGCCATCCGCGCGACATCGCCATGACGTCGCGACTCAGACCCGCGCCCAGCAGCATCCCGATCGCGATCGCCGTGAGCGAGCCGAAGGTCCGCAGAATGGTGTCCGTGGCGCCCGACGTGCCCGAGGCGGCCTCGCTGAGCCCGATGAATCCCATGGCGCCCGGCACCAGGAGCCAGTACGCACACGTGAGCATGACCGCGGTCGAGGGTGACGCCGCGAGGCGCCCGGCGAGCATGACGGCGGGGATGACGATCAGGGCGCCGACGAGTCCCGACATCTCGGCTCCCACCAGCGCATCGCCCAGAAGCTGCGCGGAGTAGGCGACGACCAGCGCATAGAGGATCCACATGAGGGAGCGTCGCGGAGCAGCGGAGTAGAGGTAGTAGCCGAGGGCGACCAGAACGATGCCCGCCCACGGTGCCCACGCCCCGAGCTGCACAGGTGCGGTGGTGGGAGGAGGCGGCTCGCCTGCCAGCGAGATGCCCGCGTACACCCCGAAAGCGAGGAGGCCGAGCCGGGCGATACCGGATACCAGGCGGCTCGCCCCCGCCATCATCTGCCCTGAGGTGAGTTCCACGGCGGCGATGGTGAGAGTGAGTCCTGGAAGGAACGACACAAAGGACGGCGCGACGAGACGGAGCACGTCGTCGTGCACCAGAGGGCGCACGAGCACGGAGATCAGGAGCGTCACCGAGAAGGCGGTCAGCACGGGCAGGATCAGCGACAGCGTGGCGACGCGGGCGCCGATGAGGACGATCGAGCCCACGACCACCCCGAGCAGCACATAGACCGGGAGAGCGGTGAGGGTCGGATTGAGCACGAGTCCGAACCCGACCGTGAGCAGGGTGTACCCGAACACGGTGAGCACCGGTCCGAAGCGCGGGGGTGCCGATCGGATCGCGCTGAGCCGCGCCACGACATCCTGCGGAGACGGCGTGCTCTGCGACGCCTGACGAACGAGCCTCTCGACGGCATCCACCTGATCGAGGCGCAGCGCGGTGCCGTCTGCGGCGAACAGAGAGGTCTGCGACGATGTCCTGCGCGGATCCTCGACCATGACGATCGTCGGGAGGACGAAGACACGGAGATCGGCGCGATCGTACTGCCGGGCGAGCCGGTCGAGCGTCTCCTCCACATCGCTCGTCGCCTGCGACGCGGCCAGGAGCGCTGCGCCGAGTTCTCCCAGCATCGCGGTCACGCCGACATCGGGCGAGTCCGTGTCCGCGGTCGCGGCCCGCGGGCGCAGCGCCTGCAGTGCGCCCCGAGCGCGACTCATGATCCCGGGGTCCGAGTTCGTCGCACGCACGGGTGGTGCCATCATGGCCGGTTCGAGGTCTCGGTGTTCAGCAGGCGCAGCCGGGAGGCGATGCTGATCGCGTCGTCGCGCGTCGAACATCCGAGCTTGCGGTAGAGGGATCTCAGCTGGGACTTGATCGTGTTCGGCGAGACATACAGCGCTGCGGCGATCTCCGCGGTCGTGGCGTGCAGAGGGAGGGCATGGAGTACCCGGATCTCTCTCGCGGTGAGCGCGGGGCGACGAGGGTGGTCGGCGGAGTCGAGACCGCCGGTGAGTGCGGAGAAGGCGACCGCATCCTCGGGCGAGAGGCGCTCCCGCACGCGCTCGATCAGCTGGAGCGGCATCGTGGAAATGAGTCGGCGCTTCCCGGGGCGCGACGCGATCCGCGCGACCTGGGCGGCGGTCTCCGCGGCGACGCCATCGGTGAGGGCGCACTCCAACCACGCCGACAGGAGCGTGGCCTCCGCACGCTGCCCCGGTCCCAGCGACCGTGCGGCGGACATCTGGCGCAACCCCGCGGCAGCGGTGTCGAGTCGGGATTCCAGGAGTGCGTGCCGGATGATCGCCATGCGGCTGAGCACTCCGGAACGGGCGGATGAGTCGGCGAGCCGACGCGCCGAGGTCGTGTCGCCGATCGACCAGAGAGCTTCGATCGACACCGCGTTGATGACATCGGTCGCGAACGATCCGTGCTGGTCGGGGTGCGCGTCGCGCGCCAGGCTGACGGCCTCGACGGCATCGTCGGGGTGCTGCAGGGCCAACAGGTGACGCGTGCGCGCAAGCAGCGCGAAAGGCCAGGTGAGCTCGATGCTGTCGTAGGTCTCCAGCCGGCTCAGAAGCGCACCCGCCTCCGGCGCCATCTGATCGACGGCGAGCAGGGCCCTCGCGCACCGCTCCGTCATCATCGTCGAGGCCGCATGGGCATGCGTGACCTGCGGCAGCAGGGCGATCTCGTCGAGGGTGCTCTCCGCGTCGTCGAGAGACCCGCGAACAGCGTGGGCGAGCGCGGTGCGGCCCAGCGCCATGCGCTCGGCGTCGGCCTGGGGGGACAGTCTTCCCAGGTCGCGGGCCGTCGTGAACTCGAGGAGGGCCGCGGCGGTCTCCCCGGCGGCGAGGAGCGTCGATCCGATCTGCTGGTGGTAGAACCAGAGCGGTCCGTCGGGGCGCTCGCGGGACTCGACGCGGATCTGCACGATGCGATCCTGTAGACGACGGGCATAGATCATGGCCGCTGCGACGTCTCCGCTGAGCCGGAACGCGACCATCTGCACGAGCGTGAAGATATCGAGTTCGTCCGGGCTCATATTCCGAGCATCATCGGGATAGATGAGGGGTTTGAACGGACGGCTGGTGCGCGCCAGGACCGGCGTCATGCGGTGCAGGATGCGCAGCACGGGATACCGCTCCAACACGGGCGAGGGAAGCGCCTCGACGGCCTCCACCAGCTCGGCCGCGTGCACGCTGTACAACGGCCAGATGTTCATCATGGCCGCATGCGCGACCCTCTCGTCGTTCTTCGACTGCACGGCGCTTCGCAACGCGTCGATGGCTCGCGCACTGTCCGTCAGGTTCATGGATTCGCCGCGCGCCGAGGTGCCGCGTGTGTTCTGTGGCATCGGCGGACTCAGTTCGGCCGCGCGGTCACGGCTGCGGCGCGTCCGGCGGCGAGACGACGAAGGTTCGGTCGAGTCGTGGATTCGGGGCCGGCGCACGGGCCGTGGTGGGAGGCCACGTCACTTCTTCCGCGGACGCAGCCACGGGAAGAGGGAGCCGATCACGACGCCGGCCGCCAGCACTGCGAGGAACCAGCCCCACGAAGGCATCGTGAACTCGAGGAAGAGGAACCGGAGAGTCGCGGGAGCGACGTTCGAGAACACGAAGGAGAGTGCGGCGATGGCGATGATGATCGCGATGATCGCCTTCGCGCCGTTCGTCCTGTTCGGCTGATCCACGTCGCTCTTCGAATGTTCCTTCTCAGGCATACGTCTCCTCCTCCTGCTGTCGCGCGCTCGCGGACCGCTCCAGGGAGGAGACTACTCACCTTTCGCGGCACACCACGAGAGGGATGAGAGCCGGGTGAAGGGCAGAGGGTGAACGGGGTCATCACCCGAATGACGAGGCGGGGGAAATCTCTGCGGGAAGCACGGCCGTGGCCGGGCCGCGTCATAGTGTCACGGCCATGACCCCAGGGACGAATGCACCGCAGAGGATGATCATCCGCAATGCTCGCGTCTTCGACGGCGTGAACGCGAAGACGCAGGACAACGTCGACGTCCTGATCGAAGGATCGCATGTCGTCGGGGTGTCCTCGGCTCCCGTCCCCGGCGACGCCTCCGACGGGGTCATCCAGATCGATGCCAGGGGACGCTTCCTGATGCCGGGGCTGAGCGATGCGCACGTGCACCTGATGGGGAACGCCAACAGCATGATGGAGTTCCTTCAGGGACCCACCGGCGCGCTCTACGGAAACACCATCGCCGAGGCGAAGCGGATGCTGCTGCGCGGGTTCACGACGGTGCGGGACATGGGCGGCGATACTGCCCCGGTCAAGTCGCTCATTGACCGCGGAGTCTTCGAAGGCCCCCGGATCTTCCCGAGCCAGGCGATGATCTCGCAGACCTCGGGCCATGCCGACTTCTCGTTCGTCTACGACGTGCCCGAGGAGTTCGGAGGCGCGCCGAGTCGCACCGAGGACATCCACTTCACCCGCGTCGCGGACGGTGTGCCGCGTGTTCTGGCCGCCGTCAGGGAGCAGCTCAAGATGGGGGCGAGTCAGATCAAGCTCACTCTCGGTGGGGGAGCGGCGTCGATGTACGACCCGCTCAACACCCTGCAGTACACCCCGGAGGAGATCCGAGCCGCAGTCCAGGCGGCGACGGACTACGGCACCTACGTCGCCGCCCATGTCTACACGCCCGCGGGGATCGCGCGTGCTCTCGACGCCGGCGTCACCTCGATCGAGCATGGTCACCTCGCCGACGAGGCGACGATCGCACTCATCGCCGAGAAGGGAGCATGGCTCTCGATGCAGCCGTTCGCGGAAGACGACCATCACTATCCCGACCCCGTGCGCGCTGCCAAGAACACCGAGATCTGTCACGGCACCGATGAAGTGTACGGATGGGCGAGAAAGCACGGCGTGAAGACGGCATGGGGGACCGATCTGCTTCTCGAGCCGCAGTCGGCGCCGCGCCAGAGCGTCATGGCCGCCCGCCTGGGTGATTTCTACAGCAATGCCGAGGCCCTCACGATGCTCACCTCCGGCAACGCGGCGCTCTTCGAACTCGCGGGTGAGCGCAACACCTATCGCGGGGCGAAGCTCGGCGTGATCGCCGAGGGGGCATGGGCGGACCTGATCCTCGTCGACGGAGACCCGATCGCGGACCTCTCGCTCATCGCCGACCCCGACACGAACTTCGCCCTGATCGTCAAATCCGGCCAGATCGTCAAGAACGAGGCCTAAGACCATGTCGACGCCGATCGGGAATCTCAGAGCGAATCGAAGGGGAGAAGCGATGACAGCTCCGACGGAAGAGGGCGGCACCGCCGGTGAGCCCGGCACCCGCAGCGGACACAGCGATTCTTTCGGCGAGGTGTTGATCACGGCGACCGGCATCGGTGTCGACGCCTCGTGGGGGCACATCTACGGTCCCGTCGATCTCACGGTGCGAGCCGGAGGTGTCACGGTGCTGGTGGGGGCGGGAGGACGTGGTCGACAGGCGCTCCTGCTGACGTTGGCCGGACGGATGAAGCCCACCACCGGTCAGCTGGAGGCCTTCGGACGCGTCGACGCCCCGCATCATCTCTTCGACCGAGCGGCGATCGCCAACATCGACGAAGTGGACGGGATCCCGCAGACCATTCGCGTGCACGACATCGTGACGGAACAGGTGCGTTGGGCGGCCAAGTGGTACCAATGGGTGCCCCAGTCGACCGACGCCGACCTCGAGCGCATCTGCCGACCCGTGTTCGGGGAGTATTCGCTGCCGACGATGGATGCGATGGTCGAGGAGCTCCCGGAGTTCACGGCAGCACTGTTCCGCATCGCGGTCGCGAACATCCGAAAGCCCCCGCTGCTGGTCGTCGGCGGCGTCGACACGCTCGCCAGCATCGAAGGATCTCAGCGACTCCGTGAACGCCTCATCGCTCTCGGCGCCGAGCAGACGGTCATCATGGCCGATGTCAACGGAGTCGAGATGCAGGACGGGATCACCGACGTGATCGAGGTCCACAACCTCACCGACCACGAATTCGCGGTCCTGGAACGAGAGGTCACCGGCCGATGATCGCCGCATTCTCACCCGGTAGCGACTTCAAGCGCTACTACCGCGGCCGCATGCCGCGCCTCGCCGTCGTCGTCATCATCCTGATGCCGCTGTTGTATGGCGCCCTGTACCTCTGGGCGTTCTGGAACCCGTTCGGCAACGTGAACAACCTCCCCGTCGCGATCGTCAACCTCGACGAGGGCGCCGATGCCATGGGCGAGCCGCTGGATGCCGGTACCCAGGTCGTGCAGGGGATCGTCGCTTCGGGGCAACTCCAGACGCACGTCGTCGATGAGGCCGAAGGCACCGCGGGCCTGGAGCACGGGAGGTACGCGTTCACGATCACGATTCCCGCCGACTTCAGCGAGGCGATCGCTTCGGCGGCGTCTGGTGATCCTCGCCAAGCCGACCTGATCTTCACGTACAACGACGCCAACAACTACCTGTCGACGGTGATCGGTCAGGATGCGGCGGCCGAGGTCATCAACGACGTCACGGCGCAGGTGGGTGAGCAGGTGTTCCTCGCCGTCGTGACCGGGATCAAGGGGGAGCTGCCCACGATCCGGCAGGCCGCCGCAGGAATCGAGACCCTCAACTCCGGGGTCGACCAGCTCAGCACCGGCGCCGATCAGCTCGCGGCTGGTCTGGTCACCGCGAAGTCTGGCGCGGGGACGCTCTCCGCCGCGCTCGATGAACTCGTCACCGATGTGGACGGTGCCGTCGGTCAGGTGGAGAGAGCGGTCAGCGCGAACGGTCTGACCACGGGAGAGCTGCAGCAGTTCGCCGCAGCGATCCGCACCAGCACCGACACGCTCGACGGTGCTCTGGCCGGCATCGCCGATGCGAATGCGCGGGCACGGGCGGACCTGCAGGCGGTGATCGACGACGTGCGCGCCGGCGGAGACGATGCGCTCGCCGAGCGCCTGGAGAATGTGCAGCGCTCGATCGAGCAGAGCAACGTCGGGCAAGAGGTGTCCATCGCCTTCGATCGGCTGCGCAACGACGTCGACGTCCTGGCCGGCGAGTTCGACAACCCGAGCAGCCGTGTCAACGTGATCCTGCGCGCGGTCGAGTCCGGCGGCATCAACAACACGCTGAACCAGGTCACGGCGAAGGCCGACGAACTCCGATCCGGCGCCGACCAGCTCGCGGGCGGCCTGGTGCAGCTCAGCGACGGTGCGAACGAGATCTCCGCGAACATGCCTGCGCTCGTCGCCGGCACCGCGGAACTCGCCAGCGGTGTCGAGTCGGGCATGAAGCTGATCCCCTCGTGGAACAGCGATCAGCAGTCGAGCTTCATCAAGACGCTGGCCGATCCCGTCGTGATGAAGCAGGTCACGAACAACGAGGCCAAGACGTTCGCCTACGGTTTCGCTCCCTTCTTCTTCGGGCTCGCGCTGTTCGTCGGCGGCATCATCGCGTGGATGCTGTTCACTCCGTTGCAGGCGCGTCCGCTGGCTCAAGGGCTCGGGTCCTTCCGCACCGTTCTCGCGTCGTATGCGCCGACGCTGGCGATCGGCTTCCTGCAGGCGACGATCCTGTACCTGGTCGTGCGGTTCGGTCTGGGGATGGAGTACGCCAACCCCTGGGGCACGTTCGGCTTCATGCTGCTGATGGTCGCGATGTTCATGGCCATGATCCAGATGTTCAACGCCGTGCTCGGACCAGCCGTCGGACGCGTGCTCACGCTCGCCTTCCTCATGGTCCAGCTCACCTCAGCCGGAGGCGTGTACCCGGTCGCGGTGACGACGCTGCCCTTCCAGTACATCCACTGGATCGATCCCATGACGGCCACCGTCACCGGACTCCGGTTCATGATCCTCGGGGGCGCCGACTACCGGCTGTGGGTGGCGATCGGCACGATCGCACTTCTCACCGTGGTCTTCCTCGCGATCTCCACGTGGGCCGCACGGAGGAACCGTCAATACAACATGGACCGCCTCTACCCGCCGGTCGAGGTATAGGAGGAGTCACCCGCGCGACACGTCCTGCCATCTCATCCCACTTCATCCGTCCGATCTCTTCGTAGGAGCGAAAAAGTGACCACCAACACGTACAAGGCCCGTCAGTCGACGAACGTCGACTCGACCATCAGCATCAATCCCGTCTTCGTCCGTCCGGGCGAAGCCACCGAGTTCGACAAGTTCACGCTCCCGGCCGGACCGAGCCTGCCGGAGACGGCCTATCAGATCGTGCACGACGAGTCGATCCTCGACGGCAACTCACGTCTCAACCTGGCCACCTTCGTCGGCACCTGGATGGATGACGAGGCCAAGAAGCTGTACCTCGAGGCCGCCGACAAGAACATGATCGACAAGGACGAGTACCCCGCGACGGCGGCGATCGAGGACCGCTGCTGGCGCATCCTCGCCGACCTGTGGAACGTGCCGGACAAGAACGACACCATCGGCACCTCGACGATCGGATCGTCCGAGGCGTGCATGCTCGGGGGCCTCGCCCTCAAGCGTCTGTGGCAGGAGAAGCGCCGAGCAGAAGGGAAGTCGACGGAGAAGCCGAACCTCATCATGTCGGCCGCCGTGCAGGTCGTGTGGGAGAAGTTCTGCAACTACTGGGACGTCGAGGCGCGCTACGTGCCGGTCTCACCCGACCACATCACCCTCGACGGCTACAAGCTCGAGGACTACGTCGACGAGAACACCATCGGCGTCGTGTCGATCCTCGGCCAGACGTTCACGGGTCTCTACGACGACACGATCGCGATCTCGAAGAAGCTCGATGAGATCCAGGCGAAGACGGGTCTCGACGTGAAGATCCATGTCGACGGCGCATCCGGCGCCATGGTGGCGCCGTTCTGCCAGCCCGACCTCGTCTGGGACTTCCAGCTCGATCGCGTCAACTCGATCTCCACGTCCGGCCACAAGTACGGTCTGGTGTATCCGGGAGTGGGCTGGGTCGTCTGGCGCAACACCGCCGTGCTGCCGGAGAGCATGATCTTCCACGTCAGCTACCTGGGCGGTGACATGCCCACCCTCGCGCTGAACTTCTCACGTCCGGGTGCGCAGGTGCTGCTGCAGTACTACCAGTTCCTGCGCCTCGGCTTCGAGGGCTACCGCGAGGTGCAGCAGAACTCGATCGACGTCGCCACCTATCTCTCGAGCGAGATCGCGAAGATCGGTCCGTTCGACCTCATCAGCAAGGGCGACACGATCCCGGTGTTCGCGTGGGTGCTGAAGGAGGGGCACACCGACAAGTGGACCCTGTACGACCTGGCCGACCGGCTGCGGATGAAGGGCTGGCTCGTTCCCGCATATCCGATGGCCGACGACATGTCGGATGTCATCCTGCAGCGCATCGTCGTGAAGGTCGGGCTCAGCCGCGACCTCGCCTCCGCACTGCTGGCCGACATCAGGGGAGAGGTGGAGTTCCTCGAGGCGCTGAGCACTCCGCTCCCCGACACGGCGAGCAGCGGTTCGCACTTCCACCACTGAGCCGTCAGATCGGGGAGGGCGCCGTGGTGCGCCCTCCCCGATCTCGCCTTCGCGCCACACATCGAGATGACAGGAGACCGAGCATGACCGCTGCCGCGACCAGTATCGATCCGCCACGCAGACTCTTCGTGCCCACCGTCACGAAGCAGTGCTGGGGGTTCATGATCGGATCCGCCTTCTTCGCCGTCGGCTCCGCACCGGGGCTGAGCGAGGCGATGGGGTCGAGCGTGTCGAATGTGCTCTTCTTCATCGGTGCCTGGTTCTTCACCGGCGCCGGACTGATCCAGCTGTTCCTCAGCGGAGCGGTCGCCGTCAAGGTGGGCTATCCTCCGGGGCGTATGGTCCGGGCCGAGTGGCTCGCCGCGGCCACGCAGTCGCTCGGGACCATCTTGTTCAACGCGAGCACGGCCGGCGCGCTGCATGCACGGAGCATCACCGCTCAGGAGAAGCTCGTCTGGAATCCGGACGCGGGCGGATCCGTCGCCTTCCTCATCAGCGGCGTCCTCGCGGTCGTGGCGTACGCGCATGCCCGCAAACTCTGGGAGCTGGGTCGTCGTGCCTGGTGGTCGGTCTTCATCAATCTGGTCGGGTGCATCGCGTTCGGCGCCTCGGCGGTGGGTGCGTTCATCCTCCCGAGCGGAGACGCTCTCAACGGCGGCCTTGCGAACACGGGCACGTTCATCGGTGCGCTCTGCTTCCTGCTGGCCTCCTTCATCGTCCTCCCGTTCTGGGATCGCGCCCGCCGTCACCCGCACCGGGCGGTCGCCGGCGAGGACTACGAACCCGTTCTGCAATGAACGACGAACGAACGCAGGAGGCGCTGAGGGACGGGACGCCGATGCGGGATGCGGTATCGCGCGATCACGGCGAGAACGGGGGCGGGGCCGCGGTGGATTCATCCTGGCCGCCGGTTCCTGCGGACGTCCCGCGCGCGGCCCGAGCCCGACGCGCACTCGACGACGAGTCCTTCGCGCTCACCTTCGGGGCGTTCGCGTTCGCGGTCAGCGCCCTCGTCGCGGTCTTCATCTTCTGGGGGCGCGAGCTTCCCATCGACGGGCGGCGCTCCCTCGGCGAGTTCGCAGCGATCGCGGGTGCCGTCGCCGCTGCCGTCGGGTTCGCGACCTCGCGCCTGCGTCCTCATCGAGACCGTCGAGCCGATGTGCGCGCGGCGGACGGGGTCAGCTACTGGTGGCTCGACCTCGTCGCCCTGTCGGCCGCATACGCGACGATCGCTCTTCTCGGGTGGATCGGCGTAGCGACCATCCTCGATCACAGCTTCGTCGGTGCCATGGTGTTCGCGTCTCCGGCGGTGGTGCTGGCCGCCTCGTCGACTGCGCTCAGCGCCTATCTCGCCTTCGTGAGCGGGACGAACCTCACCCCGCGCCATCTGTCGCTGGTGCTGGCGGTCTTCCTCGTCGTCGGCGTCGTGACGGCGATGCTGAGCGCTACGGACCCGCAGTGGTGGCAGATGAATCTCTCCGCACTCGGCATCACGCACGACATCTCAGCGCTGACCTTCAATCTCACCCTGATCGTGTCGGGCATCATCGTCACGACGATCGCGCGCTTCGGTACGGCATCCCTACCCACCACGACGGCCCCCGATCGCCGTCATCGACGCACGGTGCGCGCGCTTTTCGTGCTGCTGGGCGCTCTGCTCGCCTGCGTCGGGGTCTTCCCCGTCGACCGGTTCTTCCTCCTGCACAACACGGTCGCCACGGGCATGTGCGTCGCCTTCGCTGCCCTGGTGATCGGTCTTCCGTGGCTCATCCCGACCATGCCGAAGGTCTTCATCGCTCTGGGCTTCGTCTACGTCGGAGTCATCATCGTCCTGGCCCTGCTGTTCTCCGCCGGTATCTACAACCTCACGGCGGTCGAGCTCGTGTCGGCGCTGCTCATCTTCAGCTGGATCATCCTGTTCCTGCGCAACGCCCATCCCGTGGTGCACGCATGATCGCCGTTCTGGCTGACCTGCTGACGCTCGGCATCGCCGTCGCGATCAGTCCGCTGTCGATCGTCGCCGTGATCCTGATGGCCACGTCGGGCAAGGGCCGCACGAACGGCACGGCCTTCATCCTGGGCTGCTACGCGTGGGGCATCCTCTTCGTCGGCGTTCTCGTGCTGATCGGGCGCGCCGCCGGGGCGGACGACCCGGATTCGGGCCCTCACATCACGATCGACATCATCGAGATCGTTCTCGGTGCCGGGCTGCTGGTGCTCGCGGTGCTGCAATGGCGCGGCCGCTCCTCGCATGAGACTCCCCGGTGGATGGCCAGCCTGGACGAGCTGACGCCGGCGAAGGCCTTCCTCGCCGGCGTGCTGATCTCGGGACCGCTGTCGCCCAAGGATCTCCCGCTCCTCGCCGCGGCGGGCGGTCGCATCTCCCAGTCGGTGCTTCCGACGGAGCAGATCGTCGCGGTGGTGCTGATCTTCGGTGTGTTCGGCATCTCCGCCGTCGCGATTCCGTGGATCATCAGCGTCGTCTCGCCGAGCAAGGTCGAGGTGCGGCTCTCCGGGGCACGCAACTGGCTCGTCGCGAATCATGGCGTGATCATGACGGTGCTGTTCGTGATCCTGGGGTTCAAGCTCATCGGCGCGGGTGTCGCCGACCTCTCGGGGTGACTCATGGACTCGGTGCTGTTCGTCATCCCCGCACTCGCGATGCTCGCTCCGCTCCTCGCGCGTGCCCTCTCCCGGTGGATCCGCATCCCGATCGTCGTCTTCGAGCTGCTCCTCGGCATCCTCGTGGGTCCCAGTCTGCTCGGATGGGCGGAGCCCTCAGCCTTCATGGGTACCCTGGCGGCTCTCGGTCTCGCGATGCTCTTCTTCATCGCTGGCAGCGAGATCGACTTCGGCGTCTTCCGTGAGCGCACGGGCCGTCGTGCCGGTTTCGGCTGGGTTCTCAGCCTGGTCATGGGGCTGTGCGTCGGTGTACTGATCGCGCCCGGCGATGGTGCCGTGATCATCGGGATCGCGCTCTGTTCGACCGCGTTGGGAACGCTGCTTCCGATGCTTCGTGACGCCGACCAGCTGCGCACTCCGTTCGGCCGCGCAGCGGGTGCGATCGGGGCGGTGGGGGAGTTCGGTCCGCTGATCGCGATCTCGGTCTTCCTCGGCACCCGCTCACCGGGGCCGGCCACCCTCGTGCTCATCGGTTTCGGGGTGATCGCCGCGATCGCGATCCGGTTGTCGATGACCGTGCCCCACGGTGCGATGTATCGGTTCGTGCAGTCGACGCTGCACACCTCCGGGCAATTCGCCGTCCGGGTCGTCTTCTTCATCCTGACCGCGCTTCTCGCACTGAGCATCGCCCTCGACCTCGACATGCTGCTCGGCGCGTTCACCGCGGGCGTCGTGTGGCGGCTGCTCATGCGCGACGCAGGTCAGCAGGAGCGGGAGGCGGTGGAGAGCAAGGTCGAGGCGGTCGCCTTCGGTTTTCTCGTGCCGGTCTTCTTCGTCTACACCGGAGTCACGTTCGATCTCGCTGCTCTCCTGGCGGAGCCGATCCTGTTCGTCTTCGTGCCGGTGACGGTGATCGCACTCCTGATCGTGCGCGGCGTCCCGTCGATGCTCGCGGCACCGCCGGGATCATCGTGGCGGGATCGTGTCTCGCTGGGGATGTTGGGGGCCACGGGCCTGCCGATCATCGTCGCAGCGACCGCGATCGGCGTCACGAGCGGAGTGCTGTCGCCGGCCCTGGCCTCGGTGCTGGTGGCGGGCGGGATGCTCTCGGTACTGCTGCTGCCGTTGATCGCCATGGCGATGCACGGTGTCCACCCCGAAAGTGAGAGATGAGCATGGAACTCCAATCGGCACCTCTGATCGGCATCGCGCTCGCGATCGCTTCTGCGGCCGCGCTGGCTGTCGGCAATCTGCTGCAGGCGCGCGGGGTGCGCGCCATCGAGGCGGGGGCTGCCCTCGGCAGTGACGGCTCGAAGACCAGGAGCCTCCTGCGCAACCACTTCTGGCTGATCGGCACGCTCCTGCTCGGGGTCACCGTGCTCCTGCAGATGGGCAGCCTCACATTCGCGCCGTTGATGGTGGTGCAGCCGGTCGGCGTCGTCGCCTTGGTGTTCACGGCTCTCCTGACGGCGATGTTCACGAAGAAGGCGCCCTCTCGCCAGGTCGTGCGCTCCATCGCGATCTGCGTGCTCGGCGTCGCGGGGTTCGTGACCGTCGCGGCCATGGTCAGCACCCAACATGCCATCACCGACGTGCAGCTCGTCGCGGTGCTGGTCGTTCTGGCCGTGCTGCTCGCCACCACGGCGTTGGTGTGGTTCCTCGGGCGACGACGGCGCACACCGCCCGTGATCTGGGTGCTCCTCGGGGGCATCTACTCGGCCTTCGTCGCGACACTGGGGAAGACCGTCATCCTTCGGGTGCAGTCGATGTTCCACTCGGGCGGCCCGAAGTGGGACATGGCCAACCTGCTGACCATCGCCTGCATCCTCGGTATCGGCATCGCCGGTGGCCTCTCGGTCTACTTCGTGCAGAAGGCTCATGCCTTCAACCGCCCCGAGGTCGTCGTCGCAGGCCTCACGGTCGTGGACCCCGCGATCGCCGTCGTGCTGGGCATCGCGATCCTGGGCGAAGCCAGCGGTGCTCCGGCGTGGGCGTTCCTGGCGTTGGCGGCAGCAGGCGCCGTGGCGATGAGCGGGGTGTTCGCCCTGTCGAGGGCGGAGAGCCGCACGCAGTGATCGGCGTCACCCGGGTGCCACCGGGGTGATCACCCGGGTGAACACCCCGGTGATGTCCGACAGTGATCGGAGACCGCGGCTCGCCAATATATTAGGAAGGAGTCAGCGAGGACCCGGAGGACGGTCTCTCGTATTCACGCCGAACGCTTCCCCAGGCGTCGGCAGATGAGGGGGATACTGTGAAGATTCGAACGACCGCTGCTGACGACATGATCGTCCTTCGTCGAGAAGCCCTCCGACCGGTCGTCGTTCGAACGCCTCTCGAGTCCCCGGAGAGAGCGTGGGCGGGGCCGGCATGAACCTCACCGATCCGGATCGTGCCCGTGATGACCTCGCGAAGGCCGTGCGCGCCGGACACCCCGACACCATCGCACGCACCGTCGTCTCCAACGTCTGGCCGCTGTACACCTGCCACCCTGAGGCCCTGACGGCAGCGGTCGTCGAACTTCCGAGCGCCCTGCTCGACCGGCATCCCATCCTCCGGGTCCTGCACCCGATGACGGCTGTGCTGGCCCGCAGGGCGCGGTCGTACCAACCGGTCCCGCATGGTCAGGACGCGCGCCTGATGAGCGCGGACGAGCTGGATTTCCTGATCCTCGCCCAGATGCTCGCCTTCCGTGTGAACGGTGACGTCACCACAGCCATGGTGTACGCGCACCGTCTCGAGGAGCGCCTACGCGAGACGGCCGCCGAGGGGCGTGAGCGCATCGACGGACCCCTGTGGTTCCTTCATCATCAGATCGGGAGCACGATGCTCGCCGCCGGCGATTCCGGACGAGCGCTGCTCGAGTTCGCCACGGCACGTCAACTCGGGAAGTTCTCCGGACAGCCCTATGCCGAGCGCATGGCGCTCTCCCGCAGCGCCCTCGCGCATGCCGTCCGCGGAACCCTGGACGAGGCGGAGCGGGCGCTCGCCGAGGCGGAGGATATGCCGGAGGTCACTTCGCTGCACGCGAGCGCCACGACCTCATCGGAGCGGATCGCCGCCGCGCTCATCGCCGTGGACCGCCGATCGGGAGACGTCGACGAGATGCTGTCGGGCACGTGTCCCGTCGACAGCGTCGAACTCAACTGGCCGTTCGCCCTGCTGGCCCGCTGCCGCGCCTACCTCTCCCGTCACCGGCCGGAGGATGCGCTCGAGGCGATCCGAATCGCGTCCGACGGGCACCCGACGCGGGGCGGTTCTTTCGCGGCGGACGTGATCGCCTCATCGACGATCGAAGCCCTGATCGCCACGGGCGACTCCGGGTACGCGTGGGGGATCGTCAAGGACAACCCCAAGGTGGGCGCACTCACGCAGCTCGCGACCGCGCACCTCGCTCTGCACGACGGACGACTGGACACAGCGTCGCTCGAACTCCGTGCTCTGGCGTCGGATCAGAAGATCGGGCCGGCGCAACGTGCCGAGGCCGTGCTGCTGTCCGGGTGGCTGGAACTCGCGCGCACCGGCGAGCTCGATCTGGAGAGTGCCCGGCAGATCGTGCGGATCGCCCAACGCAGGGACCGGCGCCGGCTGCTGGAGCGTATGCCGCGGCAGCTGGTCGAGCGCGTACGGGACACGCTCGACACCGAGGGGATGGAGGAGTGGGCTGAGGCGACGTCAGACATCAGCTTCCGGGATCTTCAGGTGCGTCCATCGCTGACATCGGGCGAACTGCGCATCCTGAACGCGCTGCCCGCTCAACGCTCGACGGCGAACATGGCCTCGGCGTTCCATGTGTCGCCGAACACCGTGAAGTCTCAACTGCGTTCGATCTATCGCAAGCTGGGATGCTCGACGAGGGAAGAGGCGATTCGCATCGCGACCCGCATGCGACTGCTCGCTGCCACGGTGAACGACTGATCGTCACCGGTCCGACAGGGCCGCGGTCGCGCTGACCCCGTGTGGTCAGCGCGACCATCGACGATCAGCGCGGTCGGCGTCCGAGAGAGATCGCGCGAACGATGTTCACCACGCCGAGGAGCATGAGCGATATGCCCATCAGCATCCACAGCACGGTGGCACCCCACAACGGCGCGACGAGGAGCAGGGCACCCGCGGCGATAGAGAAGATCGAGAAGACGACCGACCAGACCTTCGAGCCGGCGCGGGGAAGCGTGCTGAGCGCCACGACGCCCTCGACGATCCACAGGATGCCCAGGAGTACACCGAGGAAGGTCCCCAGCCAAGCCGCAGTCTTGCTCAGGCTCGTGAACGCGATCACACCGGCGACGACGAAGACCAGTCCGAGGAGCACATGGCCGACGCGCGCCCAGACTCCCGAGGAACTGCTCAGACCACCGATTGCCGCGTAGATGACGCCCGCGATCATCACGTAGGCGGCCACGAGCGCGGTGACCGCCATCGCGGTCTTGCCCGGCCAGACGAGGATCACCACACCGACGGCGAGCGCCAGCAGTCCGCCGATGCCGAGGGCGACGCGGATGCCGTCGAAAGGAGACTTCGCGGTCGTGGTCGCCCCGTTCATGCGCTCTCCTCGAACCGATCGACCCCGGTGCGGTGCCTCACGCGGCCTGCTGCTTCTTCTTGCCGACCAGAGCTTGAACAGCCTTCGTGATCGCTGCGAACTCGTCTTGCTTTCGCGCGACGAATTCGAGGGCCGCGGTGCCGGTGGACAGAATCTGCTGGTCGAACTCTCCGATGTCGGCGAAGTGATGGCTGGCGTTTCCGACGAGGCCGCCCTCCAATGCCAATCGGCCCACCAGGTCGAGCTTGAGGACCTTGGTGCCCTCGTTGAAGCTCATGTCCGCGAAATCGACCCAGACGATGTTCGGGCGTGTGGTCGACTCGAAGGCGTAGCGCTTGTTGGTGAGGTCGAGCACGACCTGCCAGATCGTCTGGGAGGCGTCGGGCTTGCCTTCCTCCGGTGTGCGGAACGGCTGCGCGGCGTTGCGGATGATGCTGAACATCGCCGACATCGCTTCGATCTGGGTCTTCGGCTGCTGCTGGTGTGCCACATAGAACGACGCGCGAGCGAAGCGGTCACTGGCGAGCGTGGAACCGGGGAGGGGCTTGTCGCCGCCGAGGCCCTCGACCTCCTTGACGAGCTCGAGCTGCTTGTCGAACGTCGGCGAGTTCGTCATGACCTGGTATTCGCGCCCGTGGTAGACCTTCGGCGTGCCATCGGTGTACTCGATGATCGCCGAGTCGCCGGTCGCGTCGTTGATGGCCAGGTGCAGGGTGGGGACGAGGTGTCCGGTCGGGTCGAAGAGCTGAGCGATCTGCACCTGCGAATCGTTCGTCCAGGCGACTGCTTCCGCCACCGTCGCGAAGTTGTCGAGGTAGTACTGCAACCACACCGCCTGGCTCAGCTGCGTCGCATCTGCCTCCGGCTTGCCGTAGTCGGACTCGGCCAACCAGAGGATGTGGCCGGCGAAGCCCTCCTCATTCATGCCGTCGGTCGCGATGAGATCGAAGGCTGTGGCGATGATGCTCCCGTACTTCGACTTCCAGGTGAGAGTGCCATGGACGCCGTCGGAGCGCTCGATCCCGCGAGGGAGCTTCCAGAGATTGGAGAGCAGGTCCATGTGGAAGTCCATGTTTCGGCCAACGATGACTGCACCGTTGGCATCGGGCCAGACAACTCGTGTGCACATGAGCGCACGTCCTCTCGTCGATGTGGGTCACTCGCGGCCGGAGGAGGCACGAGCTCTCTGGCGATTATTGGTCGCACTCGTCCGTGTGAGCATGGCGACGACGCGAAATCACCCGCGAGGCTCACCCGGGCACCACCCGCACCTTCACCCGATCCTGACGGATCACGTCTCTACTCGCACGTGTGGAAACCACGATCATGTCGCTCGGGCGGAGCCGCCCCGGGGAGCGCGTGGCCACCCCGCCTGGACCTAGAATCATCCCGATGACCGAGGAGACCGCCGCCGAAGCGCGCGTTCGCGTGAAGGTGACGCGGACGCTCGTGCGCACCCCACTGGTCGTGGGCACGGTGCTGCTGCTCGCGGCCATCGGCTTCACGCTCCTGGGCGACGACCTGAGCATCTTCCCGTTCCTGCTCATGCTGGTCGGGGGCTGGTGCTTCGGCTTCGCGTTCGTGAACGCGACCCTGGGCATGGTGCCGACTCGCAGCGGCGCGATTCTGCATCTCGGCGTCGCCATCGTGCTCGGGGCCGTCCTGGCCTTCGTGGTCGAGTTCGGGGGAGATCTGATCGAGCCGTTCCCCGACGAGGTGCGCGGCATCGCCGTGGTGCTGCAACTCGCGGCCATCCCGGCGACCGGATGGATCTGGCTCGCGCTCATCTCTCGGGTCACGGATCTCTTCGGGCGCAGAGACGCGAAGAAGAGGCCGTCGCCGGTGGCACCGGAGTGGGAACGGGAGGAGAGCGGCGACGGGTCGATCGTGCGCTTCCCCGCCGTCGAGCTGCGGCTGCGCACCCTCACGCAGGCGATCGTCGGGATCACTGTGGTCGGCGGGCTGCTCGGTGTCGCACTCGTGATCGCGCTCGACGACATCGTGATGCGGATGGGGCCTCGGATGATGATCCTCTTCCTGGGCATCACGGTCGCGCTTCCGGTGTATCTCGTGTTCACGGCGATCCTGCGTCGGCGAACAGTGCCCTGCGCGGTCGCCTTCGGGAACGACGAGCTGCGTGTGGGAGTGGGGGACGAGCTGCACAGGATCCCGTTCCGGGAGCTCGAGTTCCTGCGCTGGCGGTGCCGCAGCGACTACGCGCGCATCGAGGTGCGCGGCGCCGGTGCCGATCTGTCGCTCTTCGCCGGGCTCGCCAAACCGCCCCGCGGCTTCTCCGCCGAGCTTCCCGCCCTGCCCCGCCGGGTCTATCGACGTCTGGAGCTCGCAGGATTCACGCTCGAGAAAGCGCGCAGGGGCGAGGTCATCACCTTCCGCGGGCCCTCAGAGCCTGCCTCGCGCGCCCCTGCGCACTGACCGGGTGTCGGCGGCCGGCACTCGACCTCGACGCGTTGCCCCAGCTCACTCCGCCGGGTATTCGTGCGCCGCGAGCAGCCGCGCCAGGTGCGCGGCGTTCCTCGCGGCCGTCTCGATCGCGGAGGCGACCTTCTCGGGTGTCTCGTCGAGATCCTTGTAGTCGGTGGTGTGCATCGCCTCGCCGTTCCAGTAGACCGAGCTCTGGGCGGGAACCGTGAAGCCGACGTCGTTCAGCGACTGGAAGAGGATCGCGGCGATGTGATGGGCCCCGTCTTCGTTGCCGACGATGCCCGCGATGGCCACCTTGTCGAACAGCGTGGGTCGTCCGTCAGCATCCGTCTCGCCGAGTTCTGCATCGAGGCGTTCGAGCACACGTTGCGCGACGCTCGAATGCTGCCCCATCCAGGTGGGGGTGACGAAGATGAGGATGTCGGCGTCCAGCACCTGCTCACGGATGCGCGGCCACTCGTCGTCGCCGCCCATGTCCTTCTCGACCCCGGGGCTGAGGGAGAGATCCACGGCGCGGACCAGGTCTCCGGTGACGCCGTGCGCGGAGAGGGCGTCCAGCAGCTGCGTCGCGAGGAGATCGGAGCTGGAGGCTGCGGGTGACGGCTTCAACGTGCACGACACGGCGACAGCGGTGAGTGGTGTCTTCATGCTCCGAGCAGACCAGACGACGACGAACGTGCACAGGGGGTTTCCGAGTCCGGGCTATCCTGGTAGATGGCACCGACGACAGGAGATCCCGTGATCCTCAGCTTCCTCTTCTTCATGATCCTCTTCATCGGAGGGATCCTGCTGATGGGCATCTCGTTCGGGCTGCCCGCGTTCCAGGCGATCGCGTTCTGCGGGGGGCTCCTTCTGGTCACGCTGGCCATGGCCTTCCTCCTCCGCCAGGGCGGCACCGCCACCCGTCGGTCGAACAACTGGTCGGGCAAGGCCGCCGAGTGACTCATCGCGGTCTGCGCGTCGCGCCGCGGCGCGTCTGACCGCTCACCGTCGTCTGGCGAGCCGCGCTTCGAGGTTCGCCCTGACTGCGGGCCACTCCGGCTCGATGATCGAGTACTCCACGCTGTCGCGCAGCGCGCCGTTGCGGTACCGGCTCATCGCCCGCATCACGCCGTCCTGCTTGGCCCCGAGGCGCTCGATCGCCGCGCGCGACTGGAAGTTCACCCACTGCGTCGTCAGGCCGACACGGAACACCCCGAGCGTCTCGAACGCATGCCGCAACAGCAGCAGCTTGGATTCGGCGTTGGTACCGGTGCCGTGCGCGGAGGGGCGGTTCCAGGTGAAGCCGATGTGCAGACGAGGCACGTCCGCGACGATGTCGTAGTACGACGTGAGCCCCAGGATGCGGCCGGACGCGTCGAAGGCCGTGAACGGGACCATCTCGCCCTTCTCGATGAGTCCGATCCGTCGCTCGACCTCTGCCGCCACCCCGTCCGGTGCGGGCACCGAGGTGTACCACGCCGTCTTCCACAGATCGTCCTCCTGTACGGCCTCGATCAGTCCCTCGATGTGCGAGCGATCGAGAGGGCGCAGTTCGACGAGTCGGCCGGTGAGGGTGACGGGGGAGGGCGTGACGAGGAAGGCCATGTCGATATTCAACCAGCGACGAGCAGCGTCTGACGCAACAGGCGCTGGTAGGCCACGACCAGCTCGATCGTGACATCCATCTCGAAGGCGAGGCTCGCCAGATGCGGTCCCCGAACCTCCTCCGCCTCGGCGTAGGTGCGCGGGGTGATCAACCGGGATGCCGCCCATTCGTCTGCCTGGCGCTCCTGAAGCGCACGGATGGCGGGGGTGGGCGCGGGAAGATGGCCGAGGCAGGCGTGACCGAGTTCGTGGGCGAGGACGCTGCGAGTCGTGCGCGCGCTCATCCCGGGGCTGAGGCGGATCGTGCGCGTCACGGGGTCATAGCCCCCGCGCGTGCGGCCGACCCGTTCGACGACGCGCACCCCCTGCTCGTCGGCGAGGCGGAGAAGGTGCTGCATGGTCCCCCTCCTCGTGCCGGTCTCTCGCTCCGGGTCGGAAGCCCGGCCTATTCGTAGAGGTCGTCGGTGTCGGCATCGTGCCTGACGCCGGATTCGAAGGCGACCTCTCGGGTATCTTCGCGCGGGCCGGCGACATCGGGTGCGCGGCGGATCGGCGTGATGCGCGCGGTGGCATCGCCGTCTGCGCGCAGCCGCTCTTCTGCGCGGGCGAAGAGCACGTGGGGCTCGACGCCGAGGTCGGCGCAGACCGCGTAGACGACGGGGACCGGGATCGCGCGCTTGCCCGTCACGTAGTTGTCGAGAGCGCTCCGGGCGATCCCGATGCTGCGCGCCATCGCTGCGATGCTGCTCCGTGACGCGGCGATCTCCGCGCGCATCTGGCGACCGACAGCGTCGTTGAACTCCTCGGCAGGTGTCTTCACCTGGCTCACCATAGCAGCGTGACGACTCCAGAATGCCGCCATTCTGGCCCATTCGAGCCCCATGCGCGTCTGTTCGTGGCGCTAGTGTAGGCAGATGGGGACAGAATTACGTCATTTGCTGGCATCTGAGGTCGACGGGGCGCGGTTCCACGCGGGGGTGTCCTTCTCTGAGCTGTCTGAGCGCTCGGGTATCGGGCCCGACGCCCTGGGAAATCTGCTCGACGGCATCGACGACTTCACGGTCGTCGACCTCGCGCGCATCGCCGAGGTCCTCGGCGTTCCTGTCACCGCTCTGCTCCCCGGTGCGGCGCCCGACGACTCCTGACGACGTCGGCGCCGGAGGGTAGCGTTGTGCGCATGAAGACAGTGTCGTTCGGATCAGCCACCGCCCCCGCCGTCATCGCCGGAATGATGCGCATCGACGACAAGGACGACGCTCACATCCGCACGCTGTACGAAACCGCCCGCACCGCCGGTATCGACTTCTTCGACCACGCCGACATCTACGGCGGGAGCATGCATCACTGCGAGGCGCGGTTCGCCGATGCGCTGCAGCTCACCTCTTCCGAGCGCGACGAAATCGTCCTCCAGACCAAGTGCGGCATCGTGCCGTCGCAGGGGATGTTCGACTTCTCGTACGCGCACATCGTGGCGCAGGTCGAGGGATCGCTCGCAGCCCTGCGGACCGACCGCCTCGACGTGCTCCTGCTCCACCGCCCCGACGCTCTCGTCGAGCCCGAGGAGGTCGCTCGCGCCTTCGACGATCTGGAGAGCGCGGGAAAGGTGAAGGCGTTCGGCGTCTCCAACCACACGCCGCGCCAGATCGACCTCCTCCGCACAGCGGTCCGGCAGCCGTTGGTCGCGAATCAGCTACAGCTGTCGATCACGCACGCGCCGATCATCGCGCAGCCGGTCGCGGCCAACATGGCCGGGCACGCGCAGAGCGTCGTGCGCGACGGCGGCGGCATCGTGGAGTACTGCCGGATCAACGGCATCACGATCCAGGCCTGGTCACCGTTCCAGGACGGCTTCTCCCACGGCGTGTTCCTCGGCAATCCCGAGTACGCAGAGCTGAACGCCGTGATCGATCGCCTCGCGGCGGCGCACGACGTGACACCCATCGCCATCGCGACCGCCTGGATCACCCGCCACCCCGCGGGCATGCAGGTCGTCCTCGGCACCACGACGCCGCAGCGGGTGCAGGACGCGGCGGCCGGCGCCGACATCGAGCTCACCCGCCCCGAGTGGTACGAGCTGTTCCGCGCCGGCGGTCACCTGCTTCCGTAGCCCGAGCGGTATGCCGCGGCGTCGTCTACCCTGAATCCATGGCGTTCCTGTTCTCGCTCCTCGTCATCGCCCTGATGATCGGCGCGCTGATCGACATCATCACGCGGGACAGCTCGCTGGTGAAGTTCCTGCCCAAGCTGGCATGGATCATCATCGTCATCCTGCTGCCGCTGATCGGCGGCCTGCTGTGGTTCGGGCTCGGTCGCGAGTACGGCGAGTCCGGCATCCAGATGCCGCGGATGCGCAGAGCGGAACGCCCTGCGGCGCCGACCGACGTGCGTCCGACCCCGCCGAGGGACACCAGGACGACCGAGCAGCAGATCGCCGACCTCGACCGAGAGATCGAGGAGTGGCGGCTGCGCCAGGAGATCGAGAAGAACCGCGGGACCGACGGCGAGGGTTCGAGCGGACCTGCGGGCACCGCCTAGGCGACGGACTCGGCCTCAGCGACCTGCGAGCGGTCGAACGACTCGCGGATCGCGTCTTCGAGCGTCGGGTACCGGAACTCGAACCCGGCCGCGGCGAGCTTCTCCGGCAGCACCCACCGGCTCTTCAGGATCAGCTCGGTCTCGGTGCGCATGCCGATCGCTCCGAGCTCCAGCATCCATCGCGGCATCGGCACACCGACACGCACGCCCAGGACGCGGCGCACCGTCGCCATGAACTCGGCGTTGTCGACGGGGTGCGGCGACGCGGCGTTGACCGGACCGTCCAGCGACGGAGTCTGCTCGAGGAACTCGATGATGCGGGCGACGTCTTCGATGTGCACCCAGCTGAAGCGCTGGCGGCCCCGAAGCGCACCGGGGAGATGACCGGTTCCTGCCGCCCGTCGTGCCGCGCTGATCGGCCAGCGCCCGTCGTACTGCGATCCGCCGAGCCCGAACCGGGCGAGCTTCTCCACGGGACCGAGCACGCCCCCGTGGCCGAGGACGATCGTGCTGCGCAGGGCGACGCGGCGGGTGGAGGGCAGCTCGTCGGCGAACAGCGCCTTCTCCCATGCCTTCGCGACCTCGACCGAGAACCCGGTGCCGATCTCTCCGGTCGACTCGGTCATCGGGCGGTCTTCGGCGTGACGGTAGATGGTCGCCGTCGAGGAGTTCACCCAGAGCGCCGGAGGGGCCGACGCGCGCCGGATCGCGGTGCTCAGCGACGCCGTGGTGTCGAGGCGGGAGCGGAAGATCTCGGCGCGGTTCTCCGGCGTGTAACGGCAGTTGACGCTCTTGCCGGCGAGGCCGATCACGAGGGCCGCACCGTCGACGGCGCGGTCGATCTCGACCTGATCGCCCCAGCGGATGTCGGCACCCGAACGGGAGATCGTGACGACCTCGCGACCCTCGGCGCGGAATCTCGGCAGGAGGAAGCGGCCCATGAATCCGGTGGATCCGCCGATGACGACCCGTCCTGCGCTCATGTGGTCTGCTCCTTCTCGGAATGGTGGATGCGATAGGTGAAGTCGCCCCGGTACTCGTACACGCGACCGAGGAACGGCGCGTCGACGGTCAGGGCCATGCGCTGCCGATCGAGGGCATCGTCGAAGCGCTCGGTGAGGCGGATGAGGGGAGCGATGGGCGCGGGGATGCGCATCCGGAGGCGTCCGAGGCGCAGGCCGACCGCGCGGCTGACGAGGTGCAGCGCGCCCTGGTGCACCTCGACGTCGAAGCACGCGGCGACCAGGCCCGGCTCGCCCAGCTCGTCGACGACGCGGCCGTGTCGTGTGAGCGCCGCCGCATCGCGCATGGTCCACGGTCCGCGGTCGAAGCGGAAGGTGCGTTCGCCGATGGCCCTGGAGGCGATCGTGCGGTTCTCCACGCGGAACGGCACATCACTCTCCCAGACCGCGGCGACCACGCCCCGGCGCTCGAGGAGACGGAGGAACGGCCACAACCATCGTCGCGGGGTGCCGACGCGTTGGAACACGCCCTCGCCGATGCCCACCGCGCCATCGGGGATCGCCTCGAAGTACGCGCGCAGCCGCGGGTGCAGGTCATCGATGCGCTCGCCCAGCGCCCTGGCGTATGGGGACTGCGGCGGGGGCGTCACTCTTCGAGCCTAGCCCTGTCCTCGGCGCCTCCCCTCCGCACCGGCGGAGCCCTCAGGAGGCGGGTCGCAGCAGCCGGTCGAGGAGGGCGAGCGCCTCGTGTTGAGGGGCGGTCTCGTCGAGCAGCCATTGCGTCTGGAGGCCGTCGGAGGCCGCCACGACGAGGGCGGCGACCGCATCGGGATCGATGTCGTCGCGGATCCTGCCCTCGTCCTGCTGATGCCGGACGATGTCGGCGAGTCGGGCGCGGAGGCGGGTGAACCGACCGGTCGCGAACGTGCGCGCCGCCGGGTGCCCTTCCTCGAGTGCCGTGGCGACGAGGGTCGAGTACAGCTGCACGAGTCCGGGGATCGCGCGGTTGATGCGCGCGGACTCGATCATCATCTCCACCGGCGTCGCATCCTCCGCGGGCGCGCTGGGCTGTCGGGCCGGCACCGTGCTCTCCTCGTAGACGGCCACGAGAAGCTCTTCCAAGGAGCCGAAGTAGTGGGTGAGAGCCGCGTGGGTGACGCCCACCTCGCGGGCGATCGCCCGCAGGCTCGTGCGATCGGCGCCGCGCTCGGCGAACACCTCGATGGCGCGATCGAGGATCTCCTGTCGTCGAGCGATCCCCTTGGCGTAGGTGCCGCGCTGTCGTGACGGCTCGGCGGGCTCGGACGTGTCGGCGGGCATGAGGGGAGTCTAGCGAACCAAAACTTCCGCATGGAGGTATTTGGTGATAGCGTGCCTGCACGGGACAGCGGTCCCGCCACGTCACCGATGACCGAAGGAGCACGACCGATGACGATTCGGACTTCCCTGCAGCTGTTCACGATCAAGGACGAGCTGGAGGCCGACCTCGAATCCTCCCTCGCGGCGGTGGCCGCCCGTGGCTTCACTGCGGTCGAGCCCTACGACTTCGTCCGCCGCGCCGAGCCCCTCGCCGCGGCGCTGACCGCCGCCGGTCTGGTCGCCCCTTCCGGCCACGCCTTCCTGGCGTCTTCGTCGTTCGTGAACCCCGACGGCAGCGGCACCACGGTGCCCGTGCCGACCCCGGCCGAGGTCTTCGCCGCGGCGAAGGTGCTCGGCATGGACACCGTCATCGACCCGTACACGGAGCCCGCGCGCTGGGAGTCGGTCGAGCAGATCGAGGAGACCGCGCGGCTGCTGAACGAGGCCGCCGAGGTCGGGGCCGGCGTCGGCGTGCGCGTCGGATATCACAACCACGCGCACGAGCTGGAGGCCGTGTTCGACGGCGTCACCGGACTCGAGATCCTCGCCGGTCTCCTCGACGAGCGCGTCGTGCTCGAGGTCGACCTGTACTGGGTGGCTCGTGGCGGCGTCGACCCCGTCGCGCTGCTCGGACGTCTGGGCAGCCGCGTGATCGCCGTGCACGCGAAGGACGGCACTCTCGACCCCGCACTCGCCGGTGCCTACCCGCCCGCAGACCAGGTGCCGGCAGGAGACGGCTCGGTGCCGCTCGTCGAGGCCATCGCTGCGGCCCCCGCGCTCGAACTCGCGATCGTGGAGTTCGACCACTACGAGGGCGACCTGTTCGACGCCATCGAGCGCAGCCGGGTCTACCTCGACGAGAAGGTCGCCGGCTGATGGCGATCGGTGCAGGACCCGTCGGCGTCGGCATCATCGGCGCCGGGAACATCAGCGACCAGTACCTGTCGAACCTCACCACGTTCCCCGACGTGCGCGTCCTCGCGATCGGCGACCTCCTCGAGGAGCGTGCCAAGGCGCAGGCCGAGAAGTACGGCGTCCCGCGCTCCGGCGGCGTCGACACGGTTCTCGGCGACCCGGAGATCGACATCGTCGTGAACCTCACCATCCCGGCCGTGCACGTCGAGGTCTCCGAGGCGATCATCGCGGCGGGCAAGCACGTGTGGACCGAGAAGCCGATCGGCGTCGACCGCGAGGAGTCCCGTCGACTGCTCGAGAACGCGGATGCCGCCGGTCTCCGTGTCGGCGTCGCCCCCGACACCGTGCTCGGACCCGGCGTGCAGACGGCGAAGCGTGCCATCGCGCGCGGCGACATCGGCCGTCCGCTGTTCGCGCAGACCACGTTCCAGTGGTCGGGGCCGGAGATCTTCCACCCGAATCCCGCGTTCCTGTACGCCAAGGGAGCGGGCCCCCTGCTCGACATGGGTCCCTACTACGTGTCGGCCCTCGTGCACGTCTTCGGTCCGGTCGCCTCGGTGGCCGCACTCGGGCTGCAGGGCACGCCCACCCGTCGCGTGCAGGTCGGCGAGCTGGCCGGTCAGGAGTTCCCGGTCGAGATCCCCTCGACGCTGAGCGTGCTGATGGACTTCGAGCAGGGCGGCCAGGCGCAGAGCGTCTACAGCACCGATTCGCCCGTCATCCGGCAGGGGATCGTCGAGATCACCGGCACCGAGGGCACCATCGTGATCCCGGACCCGAACACATTCGGCGGCGCGATCTCGATCACCCGACCGCTCACGCGCCTGTTCATCCCGCCGGAGCCGATCGAGCAGGAGGTCATCGACGTCGAGCAGGAGGGCGTGCTCTCCGGTCGCGGCGTGGGACTGCTCGACATGGCGCGCGCGATCGCCGCCGACCGTCCGCACGTGGCCACGGGAGAGTTCGGCTACCACGTGCTCGACACGCTGCTCTCGATCGAGGAGGCCGCGGAATCGCGCCGCTTCGTCGAGGTCGAGAGCACGCTCGATCAGGTCGGCTCGATCGCCGGTGACTTCGACCCGTTCGAGGCCACCCTCTGATAGGCCCTCGTGGCGGCGGAGGCGCGGATCGACGCGCCTTCGCCGCCACAGTGCTGATCAGGCGGCGGGCTCGCGCAGGCGGACCAGCCGCTCGTGCCCGGTCTCCTCGAGCTCGGCGATGTCGTCGCGCGACTTCAGGAAGTCGGAGAACGAGCGGTAGCCCAGGGCCTTCTCGCTGAACGAGGGGTCCATGCGGCGCATGTGCGTCTTGACGGCGGAGCTGTGCAGCCACTCGTCGGCGTCGGCCTTGTCGTGACCGAGGCGCAGCGCGCGCTCCAGCAGCTGCGTCGCCACCTCCTGGTCATCGACCTTGTCCTCGACCCGGGGCTCTTCCACCTTGGGCGCGGGCTTGGAGCGCGTGCGCTTGGAAGCGGTCTTCGGCTTCGACGCGCTCCCCGCAGCGGTTTCGGCGACGGCGTCGGCGACCGGGGCAGGCGGCTCCACCACGGCCTGGGTCTTCGCGGCGGCGACCGGTGCGGCCTTCACCGGGCGGACGACGCCGGGCAGCGAGTCGTACGACTCGAACTCGTCGCACGCTGCGGCCAGCGACTTCGCGGTGGACCCTGACACCCCGACGCCGATCACGTAGCGACCGAGCCGCTTGCAGCGCTGGGCCAGCGGCACGTAGTCGCTGTCGCCGGCCACGATCACGACATGCGTGAGATCGGGGAGTCGGAACATGTCCTCGACCGCGTCGACGGCGAGGCGGATGTCGGCACCGTTCTTCGCGTAGGCGGCCGCCGGGAACAGCTGCACGAGGTCGACCGCACGGGCCACGAGCTGTGAGCGGTACTCGGCGTTCACCGGGGAGGACCAGTCGGCGTAGGCCCGGGTGAGCACCAGTGTGCCGAAGGAGGCGGCGTAGTCGATGATGGCGCCGACCTCGATCATCGCGCGGCTCAGCCGGTCGGTGACCTCCGGATCGTTCGGGTTCTCGCTGATCCGCTGGCGGTCCTTGCCGTAGGCGTTGCGTCCGTGGACGCGGTCGTACCAGGAGATGACGATGTTGTCGAAGTCGAGATAGACGGCGACGCGGGCATCGGTGGCCTCAGCCATGATCAGACCTCCTCACGGGGATAGCGGACGCCGATCTGCGCTCTGATCTCATCGAGGGTGCCCATGATCGCGACGCTCTCGGCGATCGGCAGGATGTCGCCCTCGAGGATGCCGTCGCGCACCAGCCGTTCGGCGGCGAGCGCCTGGAACTGCATGCCGCGACCGTCGACCTCTGAGGTGTAGCTCTCCTGCACCGTGCCGTCCGGCAGGACCAGGCGGAAGGTGGTGGGGCTGTACCAGACGGCGTCGATGTCGATGCGGGCGGCCGTGCCGATGATGCTCGCCACGTTGGGTCCTGCGGCGCGCGACGACGAGAGGCTGGTCGATACTGCTCCGCCCTCGTGCGTCATCACGGTCGCGACCTCGGAGTCCGCTCCGGTCTCCACGAGTCGGCCGACGGCGTGGATGGTGGTCGGTGCGCCGAGGATGTCCCAGATGAAGGAGATCGGGTAGATGCCGAGGTCGAGCAGGGCGCCGCCGCCGAGTTCGAGGGCGTTGAGCCGGTGCGCGGGGTCGGAGGGGAGCAGCTGCGTGTGGTCGGCGCTCACCGCGCGGATCTCGCCGAGGGCGCCGTCGGCGATGAGCTCGCGGATGCGGACCATGTGCGGCAGGTACCGCGTCCACATCGCCTCCATGACCAGCAGGCCGCGCTCGGCCGCGAGCGCCTGCAGGTCTTCCGCCTCTGCCCGATTCAGCGTGAACGCCTTCTCGGCGAGCACGTGCTTGCCGTTCTCGAGCGCGAGCCGGGCGTTCTCATGGTGCATCGGGTGCGGCGTCGACACGTAGACGATGTCGACGTCGGGGTCGGACACCAGGGCCTCGTACGAGGCGTGCGCGTGGGGGATGTCGAAGCGGGCGGCGAACGCGTCTGCCGACTCCTGTGAGCGGGATCCGACGGCCACGAGGTCGAGCCCCGCAGTTCGCAGATCGGACGCGAATGCGCCGGCGATACCGCCGGTCGCGAGGATTCCCCACCGAAGACCTGTCATGGTCTCAGCGTAGGGGGTGCTCCGGCTGTGACGGACTGTTACATCCCGTGACGCCCGGCATCGGCCCCGTGGCAGCGGCAGCCGGGGGCTCCTACCGTGACGGCATGACCGAACCCCTCATCATCGGCGCCATGGTGCGCACCCTGGGCGCGTACCCCTCGGGCTGGCGTCAGCCCGGTGCGCACCGCGACCCCGCGACCGACGCCGACATCCTGCGCCGCATCGCCCGCGAGGGGGAGGACGCTGGTCTCGACTACCTCTTCTTCGGCGACTGGCTCGCGACGGGGCCGGATCTGGAGTTCCGCGACCCGTACCTGCTCGCCCGCATCGACCCCGTGAGTGCCGTGCTCTTCCTCGCCGGTGTGACGTCGCGGATCGGTCTGATCTCCACGGTGAACACGACCTACGCCGACCCGTACACGACCGCGCGCTCGCTGGCCTCGCTCGACGTGCTCACCCGAGGTCGGGCCGGCATAAACCTCGTCACGGGGGCCGAACCGCGAGCCGCGGGCAACCACGGTCGCGAAGCGCACGCCGACAACGAGACCCGCTACGACCGGGCGGAGGAGTTCGTGGAGGCGCTGCGGCGGCTGTGGGGTTCGTGGGGAGAGGATGCGTGGCTCGCGGATGCCGAACGCGGCGTGCTGATCGACCCGGAAGAGCTCCATGCCGCCGAACTGCGAGGTGCGCACGTGCAGGTCGCCGGTCCGCTCAACGTCGCCCGCCCACCGCAGGGGCAGATCCCGATCGTGCACGCCGGCACGTCGCCGCGGTCGAGGGCGCTCGCGGCCACGGAGGCCGATCTCGCGCTGATCGCGGCGCCCACCCTGGCCGATGCGATCGCCACCCGCCGGCTGCTGCGGGACATCGCCGCCGAAGCCGGGAGATCGCCGGATGCGCTGAACGTGATCGCCCCGGTGCTCCCCGTGGTCGCGGACACGGATGCCGATGCGCGACGCATCGTGGAGCGTCTGCTCGCGCTGGTGCCCCTCGCCGAGGAGCACCAGCGCGCACGGAGGGCCTTCCCGCACGACCGCACCGTCGCCGCGCTCGCCGACGCGTTCGATGTCCCGGCGGACGACCCGCTGCGCTCTGCCGCCTTCGACGCACCGGTGACCGCCGCCGAGGCCGAGCGACTGGGGGAACACGGCGCCCGGCTGATCGAGCGGCTCGGCCTCATCGCGGGACTGCGCGTGGCCGGAGCGTGCGTCTCCGGATCGGGAGCCGCCGGCGACGACCCCCTCACGTGGCGGCACCTCGTCGCCGCGCACGCGGTGCCCGCGGCCTTCGTCGTCGGAGATGCCAGGACGATCGCGGATCACTTCGAGACCTGGCGCGAAGAGGGCGCCGCGGACGGATTCAACGTGCTGTCGGCCTTCCAGCCCGCGCAGTTCGAGGCGTTCGCACGCCAGGCCGCCCCCGAACTGCGCCGTCGTGGACTGCTGCGGAGTGCAAAGGAGAGTGCAGGAGCGACGCTCCGCGATCGCCTGCGCATTTCCTCGTATGTCGACGCGTGACCACGCGTTTCCCCACGCGACATCCGGAGTCCGCCGGCTCGCACGGCAAGAGCCGCGATTCCTACGGTGAGACCCACCTCACCTCACCACCGCGCCGCAACACAGCACCGCACCCGAAGCCTGGAGAGCCCACCCATGAACCGTCGTCTCATCCGCGTCGCCGCCATCGCGCTGCCGCTCGTCCTCGCCGGCGGCCTCGCCGCCTGCGCATCGACACCCGCACCGGCGAACGCGCCCGCCGAGGGCGGCGACCCCGTCGAGGGAGGAACCCTCACCTACCTCGAGCACCAGGCGTACACGAACCTGTACCCGCCGCAGGCCGGCTTCTACCCGAACGGCGGCATCGTGAACAACATCGCGGCGCGTCTCACCTGGCAGAACCCGGACACGCTCGAGATCGAGCCGTGGATCGCCTCCGACTGGACGGTGAACGGCGACGCCACCGAGTACACGTTCACTCTCAACCCCGACGTCACGTTCTCCGACGGCACGGTGCTCGATGCCGCGGCCGTGAAGAAGAACTTCGACACCTACGGCCTGGGCGACGCGGAGCGGGGCCTCACGGTCTCGGAGGCGATCAACAACTACGCCAGCAGCGAGGTCGTCGACGAGGACACCGTGACGTTCCGCTTCTCGGCGCCGTCGCCCGGGTTCCTGCAGGCGACCTCCACCATCAACTCGGGTCTGCTGTCGCCGGAGACCCTCGACGGCACGATCGAGGACTTCGGCGCGGGCAACGCCGCCGAGATCATCGGCTCCGGACCCTTCACGGTCACGGGCGAGAAGCTCGGCACCGAGTACACGCTCACCGCCCGCGACGACTACGGCTGGGGTCCCGACAGCGTCGACAACGACGGCCGCCCCTACCTCGACGCCGTGCACGTGCTGATCACCCCCGAGGACTCGGTGCGCATCGGCTCGCTGCTGGCAGGCCAGGCCGACTACGTCCGCTACGTGCAGGCGTTCGACGAGGACCGCGTCGAGAGCGCCGGCTTCACGCTCTACGCCCCGCAGACCCGCGGCGTGAACAACTCCATCGCCCTGCGGCCCGAGAATCCGCTGCTCACCGACATCCGGGTGCGACAGGCCCTCATCGCCGCGGTGAACGCCCAGGAGGTCGTCGACACCCTGTTCACGGAGAACTATCCGGTGGCGACCTCGGTGCTGTCGTCCCAGGCCCTCGGCTACAAGGACGAGTCGGAGCACTACGCGTACGACCCGAAGAAGGCGGAGAAGCTGCTCGACGAGGCCGGATGGACGCCCGGCGCCGACGGCATCCGCGAGAAGGACGGGGAGCGCCTCTCGATCACGGTGTACGAGGCGAAGCCCCAGCCGCTGTCGAAGCAGACCCTCGAACTCGTCGCGCAGCAGCTCGCGAAGGTGGGCGTCGAGCTCTCGATCAAGCCTGGTGATGCCGGCAGCTACGCCGAGGACACCCGCGACCCGCTGAAGACCGGCTTCTACCACTCCATGGTCGGCCGGGCGGATCTCGACGTGATCAAGAGCCAGTACTTCACGAAGAACCGTGACGTGCTGATCTCGAAGGACGCGAAGCTCGACGAGCTGCTGCTCGCCGTGGCTTCGGAGCCCGACGCCGACGCGCGCGTCGCCGCGTCTCAGGTCGTGCAGGACTACATCGCCGAGCAGGCCTATGTGATCCCGCTGTTCGAGGAGCCGCAGGTGTACGGCACCGCGACCTCCGTGCACGGCGTCGCCTTCGAGTCGGTGGGACGCCCCACGTTCTCCGGCGTCTGGCTCGCCGAGCACTGATCGGCATGGTGCTTCGATGACGTTCGTCCTCCGACGAGCCGGGCAGGCCGCGATCGTTCTGATCGCGGCCTTCACGGCCACCTTCTTCCTGCTGCAGCTGCTGCCGGGCGATGCGATCCTGATCAAGTTCTCCGACCCCAGCCTCGGGCTGTCGACGGACCAGCTCGACAGCATCCGCACCACCTACGGTGCCGATCTGCCCTGGTGGGAGCAGTACGTGCATGCAGGCCTCGGCTTCCTCGCCGGGGACTTCGGCTTCTCGACGCAGTTCGGCACGCCCGTGCTGACGATGCTCACCGAGGCGCTTCCCGCGACCCTGCTGCTCGCATCGCTCGGACTCGTCGTCGCCCTGCTGCTGGCCGTGCTGATCGCCGGGCTCTCCTGGCTCGCCCCCTTCGCCTGGCTGCGCGACGGCCTCCGCCAGGTGCCGGGGCTGTTCGTGGCGGTGCCGGTGTTCTGGCTCGGCATCCTGCTCATCCAGGTGTTCTCGTTCGGGCTCGGCTGGGTGCCCATCGTCGGAGCCGACCCGGTGAGCGGGCTCGTCCTTCCCGTGCTGACGCTCGCCGTGCCGATCTCGGCCCCGCTCGCCCAGGTGCTGGTCCGCGCGATCGACCAGGTGCAGGCGCAGCCGTTCATCACCGTGGTGCGGGCGAAGGGCGCCCCGCCGCTGTGGGTGCTCACGCGCTCGGTGGCCCGCAACGCCGCCGTGCCGACCCTCACGATCGCCGGAGTGCTGTTCGGCGAACTCGTCGGGGGAGCGGTCGTGACCGAGACCGTCTTCGGACGCACGGGCATCGGCCGCCTCACCGAGCAGGCCGTCGCGAACCAGGACATCCCGGTGCTGCAGGGCGTCGTGCTGCTCTCGGCCCTCGGCTTCGTGGTGATCAGCTTCGCGGTCGATCTCGTCACCCCTCTCATCGACCCCCGCCAGCGCACGCTCTCGCGCTCCACCGCATCCGCCGCCTCGCGACCCGCACCCCAGGAGGTGTCCGCATGACCGCTCCCGTGATCGCCCAGACGAGCGTCGACCCCGACGTCGTTGCGGCGCCGGTCGTTCCGGAGGGCACGCAGCCGCCTCGCTCGGGTGGTCGTCTGCGCCGCCGCGGGTGGGGGCTGTATCTGGCCTTCGCCGTGGTCGCCGTCGCCGTGCTCTGGGCCGTCGTCCCCGGGGTGTTCGCGCCCGGTGACCCGCTCACCGGCGTGCCGGCGGACAAGCTGCTGCCCCCGAGCGCCGCGCACTGGTTCGGCACCGACACCCTCGGCCGTGACCTGTTCGACCGCGTGGTCCACGGCGCCGTGCACTCGCTCTCGGGCGCGCTGATCGCCGTCACCGTCGGTCTCGCCCTCGGCACCGTGCTCGGCGCGATCGCCGGAGCCGTTGGTGGCGTGGTCGACGACGTCCTGATGCGGATCGTCGACGTGCTGCTCGCGATCCCCGGGCTGCTGCTGTCGCTCTCGGTGATCATCCTGCTCGGATTCGGCACGGTCAACGCCGCGCTGGCGGTCGGCCTCGGCAGCGTGGCGGCCTTCGCACGTCTGATGCGCGCCGAGGTCGCCCGCGTACGGCGCACCGAGTACGTCGAGGCGGCCTTCGGCAGCGGTGCCACGTTCTTCGCAGCCCTCCGCCGACACGTGCTGCCCAACTCCCTCACCCCGATCGTCGCGCTCGCCGCGCTGCAGTTCGGCACCGCGATCCTCGCGATCTCGACCCTCGGCTTCCTCGGCTACGGTGCTCCGCCGCCCACCCCGGAATGGGGCCTGCTGATCGCCGAGGGCCGCAACTACGTGGGCACCGCCTGGTGGCTCACCGCGCTCCCCGGTCTCGTCGTCGTCGCGGTCGTGCTCAGCGCCAACCGCATCAGCCACCGCATCGGAAGGAGGACGCGATGAGCGTTCTGGCAGCGTCGGATCTGCGGATCTCCTACAACGGCAGGGAAGTCGTGCACGGCATCTCGTTCGAGATCGAGGAAGGCGAGACGCTCGCCCTGGTCGGCGAGTCGGGATCGGGTAAGTCCACGACCGCCCATGCGATCCTCGGTCTCCTGCCCTCCGGCGGCACGGTCGACGGAGGCAGCGTGGTACTCGGAGACCTCGACATCTCGGGATGGACCGATCGCGCGCTGCGGGGCATCCGCGGTGCGGAGATCGGTCTGGTGCCGCAGGACCCCACCACCTCCCTCGACCCCGTGCGTCCGATCGGGGCGCAGGTCGAGGAGATCCTGCGCCTGCACGGACATCGGGACCGGCGCTCGCGTCGCGCACGGGTGATCGAGCTGCTCGACCGCGTCGGCATCGACGACCCGGATCTGCGGGCTCGGCAGTATCCGCACGAGCTCTCCGGCGGCATGCGTCAGCGGGTGCTGATCGCCACGGCGATCGCGCTGCGGCCCCGTCTGCTGATCGCGGACGAGCCGACCAGTGCGCTCGATGCCACCGTGCAGCGCACCGTGCTCGATCTGCTCGACGAACTGCAGCGCGAGGAGGGCACCAGCATCCTGCTCGTGACCCATGATCTCGGGGTGGCTGCGGACCGTGCCGAGCGTCTCGTCGTGCTCAAGGGCGGACGGATCGTGGAACAGGGGCCGAGCGAGGCGGTGCTGGCCGCGCCCTCCGATCCCTACACGCGACAGCTGCTCGCCGATGCTCCGGCGTTCGCGACCGGATTCCGTCGGCCCGAGGCCCCGCCGTTCCTGCGCGATGCGGCGGCCGTGGCGGCGGAGAACCCCTATACGATCGTGGCCGAGGGGCTCGTGAAGGAGTTCCGGGTGACGGGGCGCGAGCGGTTCCGCGCGGTGGACGACGTCTCGTTCCGTGTGCGCCGGGGCACCACCCACGCGCTCGTGGGGGAGTCCGGCTCGGGCAAGACCACCACGGCGCGGCTGATCACGCGATTCCACCAGCCCGACGCCGGGGCCATCGAGGTCGCGGGAGAAGACGTCACGCACGCGAAGCGCGAGCAGCTGCGCGCTCTGCGCCGACGCGTGCAGCTGGTCTACCAGAACCCCTTCGCCTCATTGGATCCCCGTCAGCAGATCGTCGACATCGTCGCGGAGCCGCTGCAGAACTTCCGCGTCGGCTCGCGTGCCGAGCGCAGGGAGCGGGCGCTCGCCCTCCTCGACCGGGTCTCGCTGCCCGCCGACCTCGCACGCCGCACCCCGCGCGAACTCTCGGGCGGACAGCGGCAGCGCGTCGCGATCGCCAGGGCCCTCGCGATCGATCCGGAGGTCGTGGTGCTCGACGAGGCCGTGTCGGCGCTGGATGTCACGGTGCAGGCACGCATCCTCGAACTGCTCACCTCGTTGCAGGCGGAGCTCGCGCTCACATACCTGTTCATCTCGCACGACCTCGCCGTCGTGCGCGGGATCAGCCACACGGTCTCGGTCATGCGCCGTGGCCGGATCGTGGAGGAGGGACTGACGGAGGACCTCTTCCGCGATCCGCAGCACGAGTACACCAGGGAGCTGCTGGCCGCGGTCCCCGGACGAACGGAGAACCTCGTATGACCACCGCCCCCACCGTCGCCTTCTTCACCCGCCTGCTCGACGACGCGTCCGCGGCTTCGCGGTACGCGCTGGCGACCGCACAGATCCGGCAGGCGGAGCGGCACGGGATCGGGAGGGCCTGGGTCGCCCAGCATCACTTCCACGCGGCGGAGGGAGGCTTGCCGTCGCCGCTCGTCTTCCTCGCGCACGTGGCCGCCGCGACCAGGGACATCCGCCTCGGCACCGGGGTGATCACCCTGCCCTTGGAGGATCCGGTGCGCGTGGCCGAAGACGCCGCTGTCGCCGATCTGCTCTCCGGAGGGCGTGTGGATCTGGGACTCGGCAGCGGCGGCACCCCCTCGTCGTTCGTGCCGTTCGGGGAGGACGTGCGCGACAAGGCGCCGACCTACGACCGCAAGCTGCGAACGCTGCTCGACGGCCTCGCCGGGCGCGATGTCGGCGCGGGCAACACGCTCTACCCGGATGCCGGCGACCTCGCCGACCGCATCTGGCAGGCCACCTTCTCAGCTCCCGGCGGGCACCGTGCCGGGGTACACGGGCACGGCCTGCTGCTCTCCCGCACGCAGCCGCGCCGCGCCGACCGCCTGCACGCGCCGTTGTCGGAACTGCAGGACCCGATCATCGACGCCTACCTCGACGCTCTGCCGGAGGGAGCGACTCCGCGGATCACCGCCTCACGCACCGTGTTCGTCGCGGACGACCGTGCCGAGGCGCTGCGGTTCGCCGAGGTCGGGTTGCGCAGGGCGGCGGAAGGCTTCCGCCGGCAGGGGCAGACGATCCCCGGCGACAGCATCGACGAACTGATCGCCGCCCTCGATACGCATCTGGGCACGCCCGAAGACGTGGCGGAGTCTCTCGCCGCCGACCGCACCCTCGCCCGGGCGACGGAGGTGGCATTCCAGGTGCACTCGGTCGACGCACCGCATGAGCACGTGCTGCGCTCGATCGCCCTCTTCGCCGACGAGGTCGCTCCCGCCCTCGGCTACGCACTCAGCCCTTCCACCCCAGACACCCTCACCCTGAAGGAGAACGCATGACCGACGACATCGTGGACCGGATCGTGGAGGTGACGCCGGAGCTGGATGCCCTGCGCCGTCGCCGTCCCGTCACCAGGGACCAGCTGCAGGCGAGCTTCGACGCCCTCTTCCGGCCGGTGACGGTCACGCACGTCTCGCAGGCGGAGCGCGAGCTCGTCGCGGCCTTCGCGACCGGGTTGGCCGGAGCCGATGACGCGACCGCGGTGTTCTACGCCGTGCGTGCACGGGAGACGGACCCGCAGCGGGCGCGCGTCGTGTTGGCGGAGGCGGCCGATTCGGCCGTGCGCGGTCCGTTCGGCGCCTACACCGAGCTCGGCCTGCAGAACGAGAACACCGAGGGTGAGCGGTACGAGCCCGCCGGCGCCGTCACCGCGGTCATCGGCGAGCGCCTCGCCGCCGCGCTCGCGCACACGCATCTGCTCGTGTTCCGCCCTCGTGAGGCCTCGGGTGCCGACCTCGGACGCCTGCTCGATGCCGGGTGGTCGGCGGACGGGATCGTGACGTTGTCGCAGCTGGTGTCGTTCCTCGCCTTCCAGCAGCGCGTGGTCACCGGGCTTCGGGCGCTCGCTGCCGCAGGGCTCGCCCGGACCGCGCTCTCCGAGGAGGAGGCAGCATGACCGCCGCTCAGACCGTGCTCCGTCACGACGACGCCCCGCACCCGCACGCCTTCACCCGCGGCGAGGTCGGCTGGGTCCCGCACCTGGAACCCCTCGCGGAGGAGGAGCTGACCGCGCGGCACTACGACGGTCTCGTCGACGCCGCGCGGGCGAAGAACGACTACTTCCGACTGCTGGCTCGCGACCCCGAGGTGCTCAAGGCGCGCACCTTGGTGGACAAGGACATCTTCTACAACGCTGCGGAGGGCCTCCCGCGTGCGGACCGCGAGCTGGCGGCCACGGCGGCATCGCGCCGCAACGGCTGCGTCTTCTGCGCCTCGGTGCACTCTCGATTCGCCGCGCACCACAGCAGGCGCACAGAAGACGTCGACCTGCTGCTGGAGGAGGGCGTCGATGCCGACCTGGGCGCGCGCTGGAACGCGATCGTCGCGGCATCCGTCGCCCTCACCGACACGCCCAGCGCGTTCGGCGAGGAGGAGATCGCGCGGCTGCGCGCGGCAGGACTCGACGATCTGGAGGTCGCCGACCTCATCCACGGCGCCGCGTTCTTCAACTGGGCGAACCGGCTGATGCTGTCGATCGGACGGCCGGTGGCTCCGGCCTGATCCGAAACGGCTGCCGCTAGGGCAGCAGGATGATCTTGCCCGAGGCGGCGCCGGATTCCATGAGCTCATGGGCCCGCGCCGCTTCGGCGAGCGGCAGCTGCGGTCCGAGCTCGATCGTGAAGTCCCCGGCATCCAGGAGCGCGATCGTCTCGGGCAGAGCCTCGGCACGCCAGGCGAGTTCCTGCGCGGTCAACGGCACGGGGGAGCCGCCGGAGAAGGCGCGGATGCCGAAGGACGCGGCATCCGGCCCCCGCACGATCGTCGCGATGCGGTCGCGGTCGGCCACCAGGGCGAGGGAGGTCTCGATCGCCTCGTCGGTGCCGGCGCAGTCGAGCACCACTGTGACGGGGGACGACGCGGCCGCACGGACCCGGTCGAGCAGGCCGTCGCCGTAGGCCACGGGGAGGGCGCCGAGCTCGCGCAGCTGGTCGTGGCGTGCGGGGCTACCGGTCGCGATCACGGTCGCGCCCCAGGCGACCGCGAACTGCACGGCCGCCTGACCGACGGCTCCGGAGCCTCCGTGCACGAGCAGCACATCGCCCTCGGTCACCCCGAGCGAGCGCAGCGCCTGGTAGGCGGTTCCGGCGGGGATGCCGATCCCGGCACCTTCGGCGGTGGTGACGGAGTCGGGGAGCTTGGCGAGGTTCTCGGTCGGGATGGCGAGCGCCGAGGAATAGGTGCCGTGCCCGTCGCGGATGGCGACCCGGTCGCCGACGGCGAAGTCGTCGACGCCCTCACCGAGCGCTTCGATGACGCCGGCGCCGTCGAAGCCGACCGGACGTGGCTCGGTGATCGGCGGCGACGGGCGCTTGCCGCCGCGCAGCTTGGCGTCGATCGGGTTCGCCCCTGCCGCTTCGATGCGCACGACGACCTCGCCCCGTGCCGCGACGGGATCGGGGACCTCGATCAGATGCAGGACAGCGGGGGAGCCGATTTCGGTGTACACGATCGCGCGAGCCATGCGCTCAAGGCTACCCGCGGCGGGCCGAGCGGTCGCGGATCAGCGCCCCGACAGCGCCTTCATGATGCGTTGCGGCGACACTGGCTGCGCGGTGCCCAGTCGCTGCGCGAAGACGCTCACCCGATACTCCTCCAGCAGCCAGCGCACCTCGACGAGCGCGGGTGTCGCGTCGGCGGGGAGGGGGATCGTGCCGCCCGCGTCTTCGAAGGCCTTCGCCATCCGCTCGTACTCGGTCATGCGCGCGCGGTCCTTGCCGGGTTCGCTGGAAAGGGTCTTCAGCCGGTCGAGCATCCCCTCCAGGTATCGGGGGAACTGCGTGAGGCGGTCGGCGCCGGCGGCGGAGACGAACCCGGGGTGCAGCAGGCCGCTCAGCTGGGTGCGGATGTCGTTGAGGGGTCCGAGCAGGGCGAGCGAGTTCTGCGACTTGATGCCGCGCTCGACGTCGCGGGACTTGGTGAGGATGCGGGCGACCAGGGAGACGCACGCGAAGAGCTCGTCGACGAGGACGGAGGAGACCGCGTCGCGCACCCGCGCGAAGTCCGCCTCGTTGCGCACGATCCCGTCGGGCACGAGACCCTCGATGACCTTGCGCGCGACCGCCGCGCGGCAGTCCTCGATGAGGGCGGCGGCGGAGGGGTAGGGCGAGGCGGCAAGCGCCAGCTTCTCCTGGCTGGTGAGGTGCTCCTGCACATAGGACGAGGGCGAGGGCACGCCGAGCAGCACGAGCCGCAGCACGCCGTCGCGCGTGGCGGCAGCGGCGGCATCCGGGGTGGATTCGACGCGTACCGAAACGGTCTTGCCCTGGTCGACGATGGCCGGATACCCCCGCACGACGCCGCCCGCGACGCGGGTGTCGAGCACCTCGGGCAGGTCGCCGAAGGTCCAGGCGGTGAGGCCCGTCTGCTCGAGCGGTGCGGCGGCCACACGCTCGACGCCGCCGCGTTCGGCTCCGCGGCCCGCTCGTGGCGTGCCGGCGCGGGCGGGAGCGGCGATCGATCGGGCGACGCTGCTGCGTGCGCGGTCGGAGAGCTGGGCCTGCAGGGCACGCAGATCGCGCCCCGAGCCGACGATCCTGCCGCGCTCGTCCACGGCGCGGAAGTTCATGCGCAGGTGCGGCGGCACCCGCTCGTCGTCGAAGTCGGCGGCGGAGACCAGCTGATTCGCGAGCGGTTGGATGCGGCGGGCGAGGGCCTCCTTGAGCGTGCGCGGCGGCAGGCCGCCGTGCGACTCCGGCCCCTCCTCGACCAGCTCTGCACCGAACTTCTCGGCCCAATCGGCCGCGGGGACGACATGGCGGCGGATCGCCTTGGGGAGGGCGCGCAGAAGTCCGGTCACGAGTTCGGCGCGCAGGCCAGGAACCTGCCAGTCGAAGCCGCGGTCCTCGATCTGCGCGAGCAGCGGCAGCGGCACGACCACGCTCACACCGTCGTCGTCGGCGCCGGGCTCGAACCGGTACGCGAGGCCGAGCACCTGGTCGCCCTGCGTCCACCGCGTCGGGAACTCGCGCTGATCCGCTCGTTCCTCGTCATCGATCAGGTCGCTCTCGCGCATCACGAGCAGCTTCGGCGTCGTGGCCATCGCCTCGCGCCACCAGCTCTCGAACGAGCGCACGTCGAACACATCGGTGGGGATGCGTTCGTCGTAGAACCGGAAGACGGCTTCGTCGCCGGCGAGGATGTCGCGGCGGCGCTCGCGCTCCTCGAGCTTCTCGAGGCGTTTGCGCAATTCGGCGTTGCTGCGCCAGAAGGCGCTCACCCGCTTGTCGATCCGTGTCGGATCCCACTCGCCCTCGACGAGCGCATGCCGCACGAACAGCTCTCGCGAGGCGGCCCGGTCGATGCGGGCGAACTGCACGCGCCGACGCGGGATGATCTCGAGCCCGAACAGCGTCACCTTCTCGAAGGCGACCGCGGCGCCGGCATCCTTCGACCAGTGCGGCTCGGTCACCTGTCGCTTGGCGAGGTCGCCGGCGAGCGGCTCGGCCCAGGCGGGATCGATCGCGGCGACCGTGCGCGCGAACGTGCGCGAGGTCTCGACGATCTCGGCGGCGATCACTGCGCGCGGGCTCTTCTTGCGCAGCCCCGACCCGGGGAAGATCGAGAAGCGGATGCCGCGGGCGCCGCGGTACTCCGCGACACGGCGGCCCTTCGGCTCCTTGGCGGGGGAGTGCGATCTGCCCGCAGGGGCGGTGCGCTCGTCGAGGATGCCGATCTGCGAGAGCAGACCCGACAGCAGGGCGCGGTGGATGGCGTCGGGGTCGCTGGTCGCGTCGCCCTCATCCGTGCGGGCGTCGTCGCGCCGCCGGTCCGGTGTCTTCACGAGTGTGCGCAGCTGGCGATGCACGTCGAACCACTCGCGCACCCGCACGTAGTTGAGATGCTCGGAGCGGCACAGTCGGCGGAAGGCGCTCGAGCCGAGTGCGCGCTGCTGCTCGCGCAGGTGGTTCCACAGATTCAGCAGGGTGAGGAAGTCACTGGTCGGGTCGACGAATCGCGCGTGCAGACGGTCGGCCTCCTCCCGGCGTTCCTCTGGCCGCTCGCGCACGTCCTGGATGGTCATGCCCGAGACGATCGCGAGCACGTCGCGCGTCACGGTGCCGCCGGAACCGGCCCGACCGGCTTCGATCAGCATGCGTGCGAACCGCGGATCGATCGGCATGCGCGAGATGTCGCGACCCGTGCGGGTGAGGTGCGGGGCACCGTCGCGGCGGGACGGCTCGACCGCTCCGAGCTCGGTGAGCAGGTCGAACGCGGCCTTCACGCCGCGGGAGTCGGGTGGGGTGAGGAAGGGGAACGCGGTGATGTCGCCGAAGCCGAGCGAGAGCATCTGCAGGATGACCGAGGCCAGAGAGGTGCGCAGGATCTCGGGCTCGGTGTATTCCGGCCGCTTGGCGTAGTCCTCTTCCGAGTAGAGGCGGATGGCGATGCCGTCGCTGGTTCGGCCCGCGCGGCCCGAACGCTGATTCGCCGAGGCCTGCGAGACGGCCTCGATCGGCAGCCGCTGCACCTTGGAGCGATTGCTGTACCGGGAGATGCGTGCGGTGCCGGTGTCGATCACGTACTTGATGCCGGGGACCGTGAGGCTCGTCTCGGCGACGTTGGTGGCGAGGATCACCCGGCGGCGCACCCCGGCCACCCGGCTGCGCTCGAACACCCGGTGCTGGTCGGCGGCGGAGAGGCGTCCGAACAGGGGCAGCACCTCGGTGGGGGCGCGGTCGTTCGCATAGGCGCCGCGAACGGCGTCGGCGGCATCGCGGATCTCGGCCTCGCCGGGGAGGAAGACGAGCACGTCGCCCGGCGCCTCGCGGTCGAGTTCGCGCAGCGCGGCGACGATGGCCGAGACCTCGTCCTCCGGCTCGGCCGGCTCAGCCTCGTCGTCCGCATCCTCGACCGGACCGCGATAGCGGATCTCCACCGGATAGGTGCGTCCCGAGACCTCGATGATCGGTGCCGGCGTGCCGTCGGAGGCGGCGAAGTGCTTCGCGAAGCTCTCCGGATCGATCGTCGCCGAGGTGATGATCACCTTGAGGTCGGGGCGCTCCGGGAGGATGCGGGCCAGGTAGCCGAGCAGGAAGTCGACGTTGAGGGAGCGCTCGTGCGCCTCGTCGATGATGATCGTGTCGTAGCGCGTGAGCAGCCGGTCGCGGTGGATCTCGTTGAGCAGGATGCCGTCGGTCATCAGGGCGATGCGGGTGGCGTCGGACACCTTGTCGGTGAAGCGCACCTTGTATCCGACGAGCGTGCCCATCTCGACCTGGAGCTCTTCCGCGACCCGTTCCGCGATCGTGCGGGCGGCGAGACGCCGGGGCTGCGTGTGCGCGATGCGCTCGCGCCCCAGCTCGAGCGCGATCTTCGGCAGCTGCGTGGTCTTGCCCGAGCCCGTCGCACCGGCGACGATCACGACCTGATGGTCGCGGATGGCATCGGAGATCTCGGCCCTGGCCGCACTGACCGGCAGCTCCGGGGGATAGGAGATCACAGGGGAGGACATAGCCCTCCATCGTATGCCGGGATCGGACATGTGCATGCCGATGTCAGCCCCTACGATCGGGGGGTGATCACTGCTCTCGCTCCCGTCCGGTGGTTCCACGAGTTCGGACGGCCCCCGCGCATCCTGGGCCTCGACATCGCCAGGGGGCTGGCGATCCTCGGCATGGCCGGAGCGCACATCGGCGAGACCGAGCCGTTCCAGTGGCTCGACCCGGCCACCTGGACCGATCTGGTGCACGGACGCTCCTCGATCCTCTTCGCGGTGCTCGCCGGCATCTCGATCGCCCTGATGACCGGGCGCAGCGCCCTCCCCGAGCGAGAGCGCATCCCGAGCATCCGGCTGAACCTGATCGGCCGGGGCGCGGTGATCTTCGTGATCGGTCTGGCCTTGGAGATGCTGAACACCCCGATCGCGGTGATCCTCACGCTCTACGGCCTGCTCTACGTCGCGGTCATCCCGTTCCTGCGCTGGCGGCCCTGGCAGCTGCTGGCGGGAGCCGGGGTGCTCGCGCTCCTGGGCCCCGCGCTGCTCGCGTTCCTGAACGCGGTGATGCTCAACCCCTACGGTTCCGGCATCGGGTTCGTGCTGTACGGCACTTATCCGATCACCGTCTGGATGGCCCTGGTGCTGGCGGGCATGGCGCTCGGGCGCCTGAACATCGGGCAGCTGCGCACCGCGGTGGCGGCTCTCGGCATTGGACTCGCACTCATGGTGGTCGGATACGGCCTGGGAGGCATCGGACAGGCAGCGGGTATCACCGGTGCCGTCGGCGGCAGCTCGTCCGCCGCGGAGCTCTCGTCGGGCAGCGGCTCGATCATCGACGGCGGTTCCGGCAGTTGGGCTCCGCCGGCCGGGTGGGACGACTATCCGCAGGCGCTCGCCGCGTCCGACCCGCTTCGTGCCGTGCTCACGGCGGTCTTCGCGGTCGACCCGCACAGCGGCGGCACGGCCGAGATCCTCGGATCCGGCGGCTTCGCACTCACGATCATCGCGCTGTGTCTGCTGCTGAGCAGGCCCCTGCGCTGGGCGCTGCTCCCACTCGGTGCGCTCGGTTCCATGCCGTTGACGGCATACAGCGCGCACGTCCTCTCGGTCATGGTGGTCGGCGGGCCGGGCGGGTTCTTCTCCAGCAACGCCTTCTGGGCCGCGACCGCGATCGGGTTGCTCGTGATCACGACGCTCTGGTCGATGTTCTTCGGACGGGGGCCGCTCGAACGCCTGGTCGGACGAGGAGCGGCGGCGATGGCGGCGGTGCCCCGGCGCTGAGCCGATCGGCGCCGGGCCTCCCGGAAGCCGAGAGGGGCGATGTGCTAGCGTGGGAGCGCGCACGCTGTCTGGCGTTCGCGACCGACCCGCATTTCGGGTCGGACTGGGGAGTTCTGAACTGGGGAGTTCACAGCACCGCGTCGCGGCGTTCGTCGCCGCCTCGATGTCATCGAGCGCGCGGTGGAGTGACGACCTCGCGTTCGGAACAGCATCGACTGGGGAGTCACTGTGGGGAATACGAGTTTCGGGCGCCGAGCGCGGGGTGTCGTCGCGTCAGCGCTGACGGCAGGTCTGCTGATCGCCGGTCTGTCCGGTGTGGGCGCGACAGCGGCGGGTGCGGTAGAGGTGCCGCCGTCGATGCCGCCGCAGTTGCAGCGCGACGAGAACGTGGTGACGTCGGATCCGATCCCGACCGTGCAGATCGACAACGGCTACGTCTGGGCGCAGACCACGATCGGCACGACCGTCTACGCGGTGGGCAAGTTCGACAACGCGCGCGAGCCTAAGGCGGCCCCCGGTACGTCGTTGACCGCACGATCGAACGTGCTGGCGTACGACATCGTGACCGGCGCGCTGTCGTCGTTCGCCCCGAAGGTCAACGGAGTGATCAAGGCGGTCGCTGCGTCTCCTGACGGATCCCGCATCTACATCGGCGGTTCGTTCAACAGCGTGAACGGCAAGGACCGCTGGAACTTCGCCGCACTGGATGCGAAGACCGGCGAGCTCGTCCCGCAGTTCGCGCCGTCGATCGGCGGCAGCGGTGTGTACGCGATCACGACCGACGGATCGAACATCTACCTCGGCGGTCTGTTCACCCAGGCGAACGGCGTCGCCCGCAAGAACCTCGCCGCATTCGACGCCGGGAACGGCGCACTGCTGAGCTGGGCTCCGCTGGCCGACCGTCAGGTCGATGCCCTCGTGATGGACCCGGCCGGGGCGAAGGTCATCGTCGGAGGCCGGTTCTCGACGCTCAACGGCAGCAGCCTGCGCGGATCTGCCGCGGTGGACAAGTCCACGGGGGCGGCTGACACCGACTGGGGCATCTCCAAGGTCGTCAAGAACAGCGGGAGCAGCAGCAACTCCGGCATCTTCGCTCTCGCCACCGACGCGAACACGGTCTACGGCACCGGGTGGAGCTGGTCCGGCGGGGGCAACCTCGAGGGCACGTTCGCGGCAGAGGCGGGAAGCGGCGCCGTGCGCTGGATCGCGGACTGCCACGGCGACCACTACGGCGTCTACTCCACCGGCAAGGTGGTCTACACGACGAGCCACATGCACTCCTGCAACACGATGGGGCTGCAGCCGCAGAAGAGTCCCGCGGTGTACCAGTACGCCGAGGCGTACACGACGGACGCGCGCGGCACCCTTTCCGCGAACACCTACTCCGGGTACGCCAGCTGGGCGGGAACTCCCGCACCGTCGCCGTATCAGTGGGCACCGGACTGGTCGGTGGGCACCACGACCGGACTCGGCCAGGCGGGCCTGTCGATCACCGGCTCCGGCGACATGATCTCGATCGGCGGCGAGTTCCGATCCGTCAACGGCGGTCAGTTCGAGGGACTGGTCCGCTTCTCCACCAACCCTCCGGCCGGCGCGAAGGACGGCCCCCGCGTCGCCGATGCGAACTGGAAGCCCACCGCGGGCACCTCGCCCGTCCCCGGTCGTGCTCGTGTGTCGATCCAGACCAACTGGGATCGGGATGATCTGACGCTCACCTACGAGCTGTACCGCGCCGGAACCGCTGAGCCCGTGGCGAGCACGACCGCGGACGGAACCTGGTGGAAGCGCGCGACGGTCACGCTCGACGACCCGTCGGCGACCCCGGGCGCGACGCAGAGTTACACCGTGGTCGCGAAGGACGCCGACGGCAACACCGCGACCAGTGCGAGCGTGAGCGCGAAGGCCACAGCGGGAACCGTCTCGGCGTACACGACGAAGGTTCTCGCCGACAGCCCCTCGCTGTACTACCCGATGGGGAACGTCTCGAAGGACTGGGCGGGATCGAACAACCCGGTGAACGGGTCGGGCGCCACGGTCTCGTCGTCCGGAATCGAGAACGGCGGCACCGGATCGACCACCGTCAACGGCACCATCTACGGCCGGGTGTCATCCGATGTCAAGGCAACTGTGTCGAAGGACTTCTCCTCGGAGATCTGGTTCAAGACCACGACGACGACCGGCGGCATGCTCATCGGCTCCGGCTCCGCCAAGACGGGGAGCTCGGCGACGGTCGACCGTCACCTCTACATGACGAACAGCGGCACGCTGACCTTCGGAGTCTCCGCAGCGCAGACCCGTGCCACCATCTCCGGAGACAAGGCGCTGAATGACGGCGCCTGGCATCACGCCGTCGTCTCGCAGAGCGCGGACGGGATGAAGCTGTACGTCGACGGGGAGCTCGTCGCGTCGGATCCGGCGGTGACGAACGCCAAGACCGATGCTGCGTATGTGCGCATCGGGGGCGACCTGCTCACGGGCTGGCCGTCGGCTCCCTCGTCGAACTACTTCAAGGGGTCGCTGGATGAGGCCGCGGTGTACTCGTTCGCGTTGAACTCCGAGCAGGTGCGCTCGCACTTCCAGGTCGGAAAGGGTCTCAAGGCTCCGACGGCGGTCTTCACCGCGCAGACGACCGATCTGAGCGTGGCGGTCGACGGCGCAGGTTCCGTCGCCGACGGTGCGGCCACCATCAGCGCCTACGCATGGGACTTCGGCGACGGCTCGACGGCCACCGGCGCCACGGCGTCGCACGAGTACGCGGCGGCGGGAACCTACACGGTGCGCATGACCGTGACCGACAGCAGCGGACTGTCCGCGTCGAGTGAGAAGCAGGTCGTCGTCACGGCGCCTGTCGCCGCCGATGTGGTGACGGCCGCCGACGGATTCGATCGTGCGGTCGAGTCCGGATGGGGCACTGCGGACATCGGCGGTCTGTGGACGCCGATGCAGGGCAAGTCGACGGCGCTGTCGGTCAAGGACGGCGCCGGAGTGATCGACCTCGTCGCGGGACAGACGCGAGAGATGCTGTTGGACGATGCGTCCGTACGCGATTCCGCCACGACGATGTCCTACTCGCTCTCGGGCGGTCCGGAGTCGGGCACGGTCTACGTCGGTGCGGGCTCTCGTCGCACGGGTGACGTGGGGTACCGCGCTCTGGCTTGGCATCGCGCCGATGGTTCGGTCTGGGTCGTGATCCAGCGCAACGGCACGGCGATCGCCAGCGCGGCGGTCCCCGGTATGACCTGGAGCGCGGGGACCGTGTTCCACCTGTCGACCGAGACGTCCGGTTCGCCGTCGACGACGATCCGCGCCAAGGTGTGGGCCGACGGGCAGCCGGAGCCGACGGCGTGGCTGGTGTCCGCGACCGACGCGACCCCCGCGCTGCAGGGCGAGGGCTCGCCGTCGGTGTTCTCCTATCGGGCCGGCGCTGCGACCGGCATCAACGTCGTGAGCGTGAACGAGGTCAAGACCCTTCGACAGGGCGAGTGACCGGGTGAGCGGGTGGGGGTACCGGCATGAGCGGGCCCCCACCCTTTCTGTCAGAAGTGGGTGCCGCCGTCGATGCGCACCTCGGTGCCGGTGATGAAGGCGCCGTCCTCGCTCGCGAGCATCGCCACGACACCGGCGACCGACTCGGGGCCGGCGAAGCCCTGACCGGTCGCGGGTGAGAGCTTCATGAACAGGCTCATGTCGGCGTCGTCAGGCAGGCCCGGGCCGTTGCTCTGGTTGCTCCGACCAGATCCGTCCGTCATGCCGGAGGAGATCGAACCGGGCTGCACCGCGGTGAAGCGGATCCCGCTCTTGGCGTATTCGGCTGCCAGCGCGTGGGTCATCGACTGCACGCCGCCCTTGCTGGCGGCGTAGGCCGCCATGTACGGGTGGGCGAAGCCGGCTGAGGTCGAGCTGAAGTTGACCACGGCCGACGACGTGCCCTCGAGCAGCGCGGGGATCGCCTCACGGATCACGAGGAACGTGCCTACCAGGTTGATCCGGATGACCTGCTCGAACTGGTCGAGCGTCGTCTCGTGGGTGTGCGAGGAGCGCAGGATGCCGGCGGCGTTCACGAGGACGTCGAGTCCGCCCAGGGCGGCCACGGCCTCGGCGACGCCTGCGGCGACGGACGCCTCGTCGGCGATGTTCATCGTGACCGTCGTGAGCCGCGCGGCGAGGGTCCCGGCCTGGGCGATGGTGTCCTCGAGGCCTGCGGTGCTGACGTCGGCGGCGACGACGCTGCCGCCCTCGCGCAGCATCCGCAGCACGGTGGCCTGGCCGATGCCCGACCCTCCGCCGGTGATGAGCGCCCGACGTCCTTCGTAGCGGTTCATGGTCTTCCCTTCGTCGTGGTGTCGTGGTGCGACACTCCGTTGTAGGCAGACTATGCCTGTATGGCAGATCATGCCACCTAGGCGTTGCCTGTCGAGCAGGCGGCCTCTTCCCGTACGCTGTGACGGTGGAGACCTCGACCCTCACCGAGCGCCGCAAGGCCGCGACCGAACGCGATATCGCCGCCGCTGCCGCAGCCCTGTTCGCCGAGCAGAGCGTGACGGGTGTCACCGCTGAGCAGATCGCCGCGCGTGCCGGCGTATCGGTGCGCACGTTCTACCGGTACTTCGCGCGCAAGGAAGATGCGATCGCGCCGATCCTCAGTGTGGGAGCCCAGCGCTGGCAAGAGGCGTTCGCGGAGGTCGGAGAGGGGTCACTGCGGGCGCAGATACCGGCCGTGATCCGTGCGCAGCTCGTCGAGGACCGGGCCGATGCGGGGGAGCGCACCGAGACCGAGGGTCTCGAACTCGACACGATGCTCGGCGTGCTCCGCGGGCTCGACGACGACACCGCGATGCGAGACGTCTGGCTGCGCGTGAATGACGATTCCGAGCGGCGGCTGCGCGTGATCCTCCAGGATCGGGGGCTCGCGGTGTGGGAGGCGACGCTGCTGGCCGCCGTCGCGACGGCCTCGATCCGTGTCGGGCTCGAACAGTGGGCGGCCGACCCCGACGGCCCTCGCCCCGCGGCGCGGGCGGTCGACGCCTTCCAGGCGATGTCGCAGGGGCTGCGCGGGCTCGACTGACCTCGGTGCTCGCGGGACGACAGGCGGGATGCGCCGCGCCTAGAGCGGGAGCGCCAGATACAGCTGATAGGCGGCTTGCCCGGCGAAGCTGTCCGCGGCGTTCGTCGGCGCTTCGACGATGTACAGACGCCCGGGCGTGTGCGGCCTCGACTGGGCATCGAGATGCCACACGACGCGGCTGACGGTCGCGCCGTCGAAGTCGTATCGCGTGCCCGACCCGTCGTCGAACACCTGTTCCGTGTATGTCGGGTCGCCGATCCTGGCGCGGATGTCGAGGGCCGCCTGCGCGGCAGCGTCGTCGGTGGGGAACTGCAGCACCGTCACCGTGGCACGGCCCGCGTCGGAGGCGAACACCGCTGTTGCGGCATCGCGCGAGCCGAGATCGTTCGCCGCGTTCGTCCAGTCGCCCTCGATCCGCCAGTCGCCGGCGGTGGCTCCGATCTCCTCGGTGGCCGCGGCGCAGAGCTCGCTGCACGCGGACGTCGGCCGATCGGGGGTCGGCGTCGGGGACGCGGATGCCGACGGCGTCGTGGATGCGCCGGGGCGTCCCTCACCGATCTCGGCGCGCAGCCCGGCAGCGAGAAGGAGGTTCGTCGCGATCGTTCCGAGGAGAAGGACGGCGGCGACGACGGTGACCAGGATGACGATGGTTCGACTGCGCCTCTTGGTCGCGGCGACGATCCGGGTCTCCTCCTCGTCCGGCGCGGGCGTGTCCGCGGCAGGGGGAGGTGGCGGGAGATACTCCGCATCGTCGGAGGCGTCGCGCTCGTTCATCGTTCCTCAGCCTACGGAACCTCGGCTGCGGGCCGCGTCACCCGCACCGACTTCCCTCGTCATCGTTCGGATCCGCCTGTCATCACAGGTCATAGGCTGGAGGGATGACGATTCCTGCACTCGAACTGAACGACGGCAATTCCATCCCGCAGCTCGGCTACGGCGTCTTCAAGGTGCCGCCGGCAGAGACCGAGCGCGCGGTGAGCGAGGCGCTCGAGATCGGCTACCGCCACATCGACACCGCCGCGATCTACGGCAACGAGGAGGGCGTCGGTGCGGCCATCGCGGCTTCCGGCATCCCGCGCGACGAGCTGTTCGTCACGACGAAGCTCTGGAACGACCGCCACCACGACGACGAGCCGCGTGCGGCCATCGCCGAGAGCCTGGAGAAGCTCGGCCTGGAGAAGGTCGATCTGTACCTGGTGCACTGGCCCACCCCCGCGAAGGACGACTACGTGCACGCATTCGCGAAGCTCATCGAGCTGCGCGAGGCGGGGCTCACCCGCAGCATCGGGGTCTCGAACTTCCTGGTTCCGCACCTGGAGCGCACCGTGAAGGAGACCGGTGTCGTGCCGGCCGTGAACCAGATCGAGCTGCACCCCGCCTACCAGCAGCGCGACGTGGTCGCCTGGGCCGACGCGAACGGTGTGCGCATCGAGGCGTGGGGTCCGCTCGGTCAGGGCAAGTACGACCTGTTCGGCGCTCCGGCGGTGGCGGATGCCGCGGCGGCCCACGGGGTCACGCCCGCCCAGGCCGTGCTGCGCTGGCACCTGCAGAAGGGCATCATCGTGTTCCCGAAGTCGGTGCGCGCCGAGCGCCTGCGCGAGAACCTCGATGTCTTCGGCTTCGAACTGACCGATGCCGAGATCGCGGCGCTCGACGCGCTCGACCCGCTCGACGGCTCCGGCCGCGTCGGCTCCCACCCGGACGAGGTCAACTGACCCGCTCCGGTCAGACGGAGCCTTCGAGCTCACATGACGCCCTGTGTCGCACCACGCGACACAGGGCGTCGTCGTGAGTACCGTCGAGGCATGACAGCTCCGTTCCGTGTCGTCGCCGTGTCGGGATCCCTGCACGAGCCCAGCAAGACGACCGCCCTCGTCCGCGCGATCACGGCCGCCGTCGCCGAGCGTGCTGAGGTCGAGGCGCAGCTCATCGAGCTGACGCGGATCGGTCCAGGACTGGCCGGCGCGCTCCAGCGCGACCAGCTGCCGCCGGAGGTCGAGGCGCAGCTGCAGGCGATCGAGTCCGCCGATCTGCTGATCGTGGGCAGCCCCGTCTACCGCGCCTCGTTCACCGGGCTCTTCAAGCACCTCTTCGACTTCGTCGGCCAGTACGACCTTGTGGGCACGCCCGTGCTGCTGGCGGCGACCGGCGGCGGCGAGAAGCACGCGCTGATCATCGAGCATCAGCTGCGTCCGCTGTTCGCGTTCTTCCAGGCGCTCACCCTTCCGGTCGGCGTCTACGCCAGCAACACGGACTTCGACGGCTACGAGATCGTCTCGGAGGTGCTCGAAGCCCGTATCGCCCTGGCGGCGGAGCGCGCTCTGCCGCTGGTGGGCTACGCGGCGTCGCGTCCGGTCGAGCTGCTCGTCGGCTGACCCCGCCGCGCCCCGCGGGCGTAGCGTGAAGGCATGACCAACCGGCTCGCCGACACCCTCAGCCCGTACCTCCGCGCGCACGCCGACAACCCCGTCGACTGGTATCCGTGGGGTGAGGAGGCGTTCGCCGAGGCGCAGCGGCGCGACGTGCCGCTGCTCATCTCGATCGGCTACTCGACCTGCCACTGGTGCCACGTGATGGCGCGGGAGTCGTTCGCCGACCCCGCCACCGCCGCGCTCATCAACGACGGGTTCGTGGCCGTGAAGGTCGACCGCGAGGAGCATCCGCAGGTCGACGGCGCCTACATGGCCGCAGCCTCGGCCTTCACGCAGAGTCTCGGCTGGCCACTCACGGTCTTCGCCACCCCGCGCGGGCGCACCTTCTACGCCGGCACCTACTGGCCGCCGCAGGCGCGCCCCTCGATGCCCGCGTTCCGCGACGTGCTCGCGGCGGTGCGGGAGGCGTGGACGCTGCGTCGTGCGCAGGCGGAGGAATCGGCGGATGCCGTGACCGACGCGCTCGCCCGCGCGGCGGAGTCCACACCTTCGGCCCTGCCGGACGTCGTCGTGATCGGGACCGCGGCGCAGGCGATCGCGCAGCGCGAGGATCCGCAGTTCGGCGGCTTCGGGGGAGCCCCGAAGTTCCCTGTTGCCACGACGCTGCGCTTCCTGCAGCACCCGCTCGTGCGGGAGGGCGCTCCGGAGGCGTCGGCGGCCACCGCACGAGCGCTCGCCGCGATGGCGGACTCCGACCTTCGCGATGCGGATGGCGGGTTCTTCCGGTATGCGACCCAGCGCGACTGGACGGTGCCGCACTACGAGCGGATGCTGACCGACAACGCGCAGCTGCTCGATGTCGCGCGCGATGCGGGAGATGAGCGCACCGTGCGCGGCATCGCTTCCTTCCTGATCGATGTGCTCCGTCGCGACGGCGGCGGATTCGGCGCGGCGCAGGACTCGGAGTCGACGATCGACGGCGTGCGCAACGAGGGTGGGTACTACCTCCGCCCGCTCGCCGAACGGGCGGGGCTCGAGCCCCCGGCGGTCGACGGCAAGGTGATCACCGGCTGGAACGGACTCGCGATCGGCGCCCTCGCCAGGGCCGGCGCGGCGCTCGGCGAGCAGAGCTGGATCGATGCCGCGGCCTCCGCCGCGGACGAGGTGCTGCGGACCAACCGGGATGCCGACGGCGCCCTCGTGCGGGCGTCGCTCGACGGACGGGCATCCGCCGCGTCAGCGACCGCCGCGGACCTCGGCCTTCTCGCCGAGGGCCTGTTCGCGCTCGCGCTCGCGACAGGCGAGACGACCTGGGCGATCGCGGCGCGCCGCATTCTCGATGGGGCACTCGACGGCACGGTCGGTGAAGACCCGCTGCTGTCTGCCCAGGGCATCGCGGCCTCGCCCGACCAGACCGACGGCGACCTGCCCTCCGACGCCGCTGCGATCGCCGGTGCCGCGCTGACCGCATGGTGGCTGGGAGCGGGGGAGCGGTATCGCGAAGCGGCCGTGACGACCGTGAACGCGCTCGCCGCGCGTTCGCTGGAGCAGCCCTTCGCCCACGGCACCCTGCTGCGGGTGGCGGCGGGTCTCGCCGTTCCTCCCCGCCAGCTCGTCGTGGTCACCGGAGCGCGCGACAGTGCCCTCGCCGTGGTCGCCAGGGGCGCGGACGCCGAGGTCGTCGCCGTGGTGACCACGGAGCAGGCGCGGGCGTTCGCCGATGCCGGGTTCGAGCTGTTCGAGGGGAAGGACGCGTCGGCGGAACGCGCCTACGACTGCCGCGCGTTCGTGTGCCGGCTGCCGGTGAGCGACCCGGCCGAGGTTTCGCTCACGCGCTGACGGCGGCCCTCGAGGGCGCTGCGGCTCCTACGCTGGGGACCGACACGGTTCGAGGGGGAAGGTGCATGGCCGCGCAGCAGATCGAGTGGGTCGGCATCCCGGCGGGAACGCTGCAGCGGGGGACGCCGCCCGACGAGGTCGACGCCCTCACCGTCCGCTATGCCGACACGGGGGTTCCGCGTGCCTGGTACGAGAAGGAGACGCCGCGCACGCGGATCGTCGTCCCGGCGTTCCGGCTCGCCCGCACCCCGGTCACCGTCGCGCAGTGGGCCGCGTACGCGGAGGAGACCGGCGCCCGTGCCATCGCCGGGATCGACGAGCATCCGGTCGTCGGAGTCACCTGGGCCGAAGCATCCGCCTTCGCCGCCTGGATCGGCTCGCAACTCGGCGAAGAGGTGCGACTGCCGACCGAAGACGAGTGGGAGCGGGCGGCGCGCGGTGATGACACCCGCGAGTTCCCCTGGGGAGACGAGTACGTGCGGGGGAGGGCGAACCTGTTCGACCTCGGGCTCGGCACCACGACGCCCGTCGGGTCGTTCCCCGACGGTGCCAGTGCGTTCGGAGTACTCGACATGGCCGGCAACGTCGACGAATGGACCTCGACCCGGTACGCGCCGTACCCGGGTGCGCCCGACAGCGTCCCGGCCGTCGAGGACTGGGCGGCCGACCCGCACATCACGCGCGGCGGCGCGTTCCGCCACGACGTCGACCTGGCCCGCTGCGCGCGGCGACACGGGGCTTACGAGGCCGACCTCCTCGCGGTGGGCATCGGGTTCCGGCTCGCGGCCTCCGCCGAGTGATCGTCGCGACTGTGCAATCTGCCTAACAGTTCCCCGAGGAGTGCCGGTCGATTGCGCGGGATGCGCAGCTTCCGGTGCGCCGATTGCCCAGTGGCCGCGATCCGTTCTACTGTTGCGCGACAGCAGGCGGTGCCGCTCGGGGGCCGCCCATGGATCACAGCAAGGACGCTCTGACGATGCCCCTCCCCACCCGCGCCGGACTCGACGCCGTTCCCGCATACCGTCAGGGGCGCTCCGCTCCGGCCGGTGCCTCGAAGCTCTCCTCGAACGAGTCCCCGCATCCGCCGCTGGCCTCGGTCGTCCAGGCCGTGCGCGATCGCCTCGACGGCATCAACCGCTATCCCGACATGAGCGCCGCCGCGCTTCGCGAACGGCTCGCCGAACGCTACGGTGTCGATGCGTCCGAGGTCACGGTCGGGGCCGGGTCGGTCGAGATCGCCTCCCAGCTCATCCACGCGGTGGCAGGTGAGGGCGACGAGGTCGTCTTCGCGTGGCGGTCGTTCGAGGCGTATCCATCGCTGGTGCGCATCGCCGGGGCCACGCCCGTGCCGGTGCCGCTCGACGCGGACCACGGGCATGACCTCGATGCGATGCTCGCGGCGATCACCCCGCGCACCCGCCTGATCTTCGTCTGCAACCCGAACAACCCGACCGGGACCGTCGTCGGCGCCGACGAGCTGGAGCGCTTCGTCTCCGCGGTTCCGCACGACGTGCTCGTGGTGATCGACGAGGCCTATGTGCACTTCGACCGCACCGAGAGCAGGGGCGCCGGCATCGAGCTGTTCCGCCGGCACCCGCACGTGGCGGTGCTGCACACGTTCTCCAAGGCCTACGGGCTCGCCGGGCTCCGCATCGGCTACGCGATCGCTCCGGCCGCCGTCGCCGAGAACCAGCGCAAGGTCGCCGTGCCCTTCGGGGTGACCGACCTCGCTCAGGTCGCGGCTCTGGCCTCGCTGGACGCCGAGGACGAGCTCGCGACCCGCATCGACGACGTCGTGGCCCAGCGCGATCGCCTCCACACCGTGCTCACCGCAGCCGGATGGCCCGCCGTCCGCTCCCAGGCCAACTTCGTCTGGGTGCCGTCCGCCGACCGCACCGCAGAGCTCGAGAGCCTGCTGCAGGAGGGGGGAGTGATCGCGCGCGCCTTCGCCGGGGAGGGCATCCGCATCTCCTCGGGCTCCGCGGAGGACATCGACCGGGTGGAGGCCGCGCTCGCCGCATCCGCTCCGCTCGCGGTCGACGCCGAGCGCGTGGAGGTCGGCGCATGACCGATGACCGCATGACCGAGGTCCCCCCGACCACCACGACCACCAAGGGACTGCATCCGGGCCTGACCCGTCGTCAGATCTCGATGATGGGACTGGGCGGCGCGATCGGCGCCGGTCTGTTCGTCGGATCGGGTCAGGCGATCAGCATCGCGGGTCCCGCCGTGCTGGTGTCGCACCTCGTCGCCGGCGGCATCGTCGTTCTCGTGATGGCGATGCTCGCCGAGATGGTCGCGGCACGCCCCAGCTCCGGCGCCTTCAGCTCCTACGCCCAGAAGGCAATGGGGCGCAGCGCCGGCAGTGCGGTCGGGTGGCTCTACTGGATCCAGCTGGTCGTGGTGATCGCGGCCGAGGCGACGGGTGCGGGCGCGATCGTCGCCAACTGGACGCCGGGCATCCCCGCCTGGGTGTGGGTGCTGATCTTCGTCGTGGCGCTCACCGCGGTGAACCTGTTCGGCGTGCGCAACTACGGCCGCTTCGAGTTCTGGTTCGCGGCGATCAAGGTCGCCGCGATCATCGCCTTCCTGGTGGTGGGAGTGTGCGCGATCATCGGTCTCATCCCCGGCGTGGCGGCCACCGGCATCTCGAACCTCGTCGACGCCGGCGGCTTCGCCCCGAACGGCATCGCCGGCATCGCCGGTGCCCTGCTGATCGTGGTGTTCGCCTTCGGTGGCACCGAGGTGGTCGCGATCGCGGCCGCCGAGTCGAACGATCCCGCCCACAACATCCGCCGCATCGTCCGCGAGGTGCTCGTGCGCATCCTCGTCTTCTACGTCGGATCGATCTTCGTGATCGTCGCGGTGCTGCCCTGGAACGACCCGGCCGTGAAGGCGGGGCCGTTCTCGGCGGTGCTCGAGACCCTGAACGTGCCGGGCGTCGGACTGGTGATGGACCTCATCGTCATCATCGCGCTGCTGTCGGCCATGAACGCCAACATCTACGGCGCCTCCCGCATGGCGTACTCGCTGGGGGAGCGCGGGCTCGCGCCGCTGGCGGCCACCCGCACCAGCCTCAAGGGCGTGCCGTTCGTCGCGGTGCTGGCCTCGGTCGCCTTCGGCTTCGTCACGGTCGGGCTCAACTGGGCCTTCCCCGATGTGGTCCTGCCCGCCCTGCTCAACGTGGTCGGCTCGACGCTGCTCGTGATCTGGACGGCGACCGCCGTGGCGCAGATCATCCTCCGCCGCCGCGCGGATCGGGCGGGAGAGGCGATGCCGATGCGCATGTGGGGCTTCCCCTGGCTGTCGTGGCTGTGCCTGGTGCTGCTCGCGGCCGTGATCGCCCTCGCGATGATCGATGAGGCCGCGCGCATCCAGCTGCTGCTGACGCTGGGGCTCACCGCCGTGCTCCTCCTCGTCGCCCGCGCGACCAGGGGTGTGGCCCGGCCCGGCGTCCCCCGGGAGTAGCGATGCGCATCGATCGCCTCGACGCCCAGCTCATCCGGCTGCTCACCGAGTCGCCGCAGCTACCCATCCTGGAATGCGCGCGGCGGCTCGGCATCGCCCGCGGCACCGCGACGAGCCGGCTCGCTCGCCTGCACGAGGGCGGGGTGATCGAGGCGATCGTGCCGCGCATCGACCCGGCCGGCTTCGGCTACGGCGTCGTCGCGTTCTGCCTGGTCGAGATCGATCAGAAGGTGGGGCACGACGAGGTGGCCACGGCGCTCGCCGACGCCGTGCCCGAGATCGTCGACATGCACACCGTCACGGGTGCCAGCGACATGCAGCTGCGGCTGGTGGCGCGCGATGCCACCAGGCTGCAGGAGGTGCTCGACCGGGTCGCTCTGGTGCCGGGAGTCGCCCGCACGGCCTCGTCCATCGCGATGCGCACGCATCTCTCCGGACGCGTGCTGCCGCTCGTGGAACACGTCGCCACCGACGAGGTGCTCTCCGGCTAGCGGGTCACACCCAGCCGGGCAGCCAGTTGTGCAGGAGCCAGAACTCGTACGGCACGCTCATCCCGGTCCACAGGGGCAGGAAGAACGCCGACACCAGCACCACGAACGCGAGGAAGATCAGCACCGTGCGCTCGCCGGACTGCCGACGGTGCAGCGGATCCTCGCGCGTGCCGGCGATGATCCGCAGCGTCATGGCCAGCGCGATCACGAGGAACGGCATCATCACGACCGTGTAGAACTGGAAGATCGTGCGATCGGGGAACATCAGCCACGGCACATAGGTGACCGCGAGGCCGACGAGGGGGATGCTCAGCTCCGGGCCGACGGGCCGCCGGGTGATCCAGCCGCGTACCAGGCGGTAGAGCAGGTAGATCGCCGCGGCCACGCCCGCGTACCAGATGAGCGGGTTCGGGATCGCGGAGATCACGCCGATGCAGTGGTCCGTGCCGCAGCCGGAGGGATCGGAGTCGACCCATACGGCCGTGGGGCGCAGCAGCAGAGGCCACTCCCAGGCGGGGCTCGCATAGGGGTGCCCGCGAGTCAGACCGACGTGGAACCCGAGCATCGACTCGTGGTACTTCCACAGGGCGATCAGCGGGTTCGGGTCGCTCTGGCGGTCATAGCCCCCTGCGGTCATCAGCCATCCGGTCCAGCTGATCAGGTACACGGCCAGGGCGGGGAAGACGAGCAGCACGAACGAGACGGGCCCCTGGCGGAAGGCGGCTGCCGTGGGCCACAGCACCACCCCGGCCCGCCGCCGGGCCAGCGCATCGGTGACCACGACGTACAGGCCGAATCCGGCCAGCGCGTACAGCCCCGACCACTTCACGGCCGATGCTGCGCCCAGGGCCGTCCCCGCCGCGATCAGCCAGGGGCGACGCCAGAGCACCGGACCCCAGAACGGGTCGGGCTTGTCGGGGTCGCGCCTCTCGAGCACCGGGATGGTCCGCTGCCGGTCGATGATCACGAACAGCACGCCGAGCAGGACGAAGAAGGTCAGGATGCCGTCGAGCAGGGCGATGCGGCTCATGACGATGCTGAGGCCGTCGATCGCGAGCAGTGTTCCGGCCACGCTCGCGACCACCACGGAACCGCTGAGTCGTCGCGCGATCAGGTAGACCAGCAGAACGGAGGCGGTGCCGAGCAGCGCCGTCGCGAGCCGCCAGCCCGCGCTGTTGTCGGGACCGCCGATCGCCATGCCCAGCGCGATGAGCCACTTGCCGAGAGGCGGATGCACGATGAACGCGCCCTGTTCCGACAGCGGCAGCTGCTGCAGGGTGATGAACGCGTCGTTGGCGTTCTCACCCCAGGTGCCCTCGTAGCCGAGGGTCCACAGCGACCACGCGTCCTTGACGTAGTAGGTCTCGTCGAACGCCAGCTGATGCGGATGCGCGACGTTGATCAGACGGAGGAGGGCGGCGATCGCGGTGATCACGAGAGGGGCGAGCCAGCGGATCGCGCGTCCCCAGTCCGGATCCCGCAGCAGACGATCGCGGAGCTGCCCGTAGCGCGTCGACCGCTCCTCGGGAGCGGGAAGCAGGGGCACGGGCGCGGTCACCGCTCCAGCCTAGACAACCGGCCTTCTCCGCCGGCTGCATCCCGCCCGCCTAAGCTGGGCGGGTGATCATCCTCGCCGCCACTCCGATCGGAAATCTCGGCGACGCCTCTCGCCGCCTCGTGGAGGTGCTGGAGAACGCCGAGGTCGTCGTCGCGGAGGACACCCGCACCACCCAGCGCCTGCTCAAGGCCCTGCAGATCGACAACAGGCCGCGCCTGATCGCCCTGCATGACCACAACGAGAAGCAGAAGGCCGCCGAGCTGGCAGCCCTCGCGGCGGAGACCGACATCGTGGTGATGAGCGATGCCGGGATGCCGACCGTCAGCGACCCCGGGTACGGACTGGTCGCCGAGGCGGTGGCGCAGGGAGTCACCGTCACCGCGATCCCCGGGCCGAGCGCGGTGCTGATGGCGCTCGCGATCTCGGGCCTGCCCACCGACCGCTTCACGTTCGAGGGGTTCCTGCCGCGCAAGCCGGGGGAGCGTCGCTCCACACTGCGCGCGCTGGCCGCCGAACCCCGCACCATGGTCTTCTTCGAGTCGCCCGCCCGCCTCGCCAGCGCTCTCGCCGACATGGGCGCCGCCTTCGGCGACGAGCGGCGGATCGCGGTGTGCCGCGAGCTCACGAAGCTCTACGAGGAGGTGCGCCGCGGCACCTCCTCCGAACTCGTCGCCTGGGCCGAGAACGGGGTGAAGGGCGAGATCGTCGTCGTGGTCGAAGGGGCGTCGCGTCGTGATGCCTCCCCGGAAGACGCCCTCGTCCAGGTGCAGAAGCTCGTCGCCGACGGCATCCGGCTGAAGGATGCCGCGTCCGAGGTCGCGGCCCTCACCGGTCTCTCCTCCCGAGACCTCTACCAGGCCGCCCTCGCCGCCCGATCCGGAGGGGCGTCGGCGTGAGCAAGGCGGCGACCGTGTACGACGTGGCCGATCGGGCCGGCGTCTCGATCGCCACGGTCTCGCGGGTGCTGCGCTCGCCGGATGCCGTGCGTCCGGTCACCCGCGAACGCGTGCTCGACGCCGTCGCCGCGCTGGGGTACGTCCCCAGCGGCAGTGCCAGGGGCCTCGCCGAGCGGCGGACAGGGGTGCTGGGGCTGTACTTCCCCGGATTCGACGCCGCGGAGGATGCCCCGCCTCTCGACGCCCTCTCCGCCGCCGATAGCGAGGCGCCGCCGTTCGCGATCGTCCGCGAGGAGGCGGAGGTCGACGGCCGGCACACCTCGATGCTGTTCCTCGACGAGGTGCTGCGCGGTGCGGAGCTGGAGGCGTGGAAGCAGGGCTTCGTGCTGATGGTCGGGGTCGGACGTGACGACCCCGATCGCTCCACCGTGCGGGACATGGCCGGCCGGGTTGACGGGCTCATGGTCCTCGCCAGCAGCGTGCCCGACGACGTGCTGGCCCGGCTGGCGCGACGCATCCCCGTGGTGGTGCTCTCCGGCCCCCCGCGCGGCGATCACTACGACCACGTGACGGTGAGCAACGCCGAGGCGATGGCCGAGCTGACCAGGCACGTGCTGGCGCAGGTGGGGGACGGGCGGCTCGCCTTCCTCGCGGGGCCGGCAGACTCCCCGGATGGACTGCAGCGCTGGGAGGGCTTCGCCGCTGCCGTGGCCGAGGCCGGCGGATCACTCGACGACGTGACGGTGCGGCGCGGCGACTTCACCCGGGCGTCCGGGCGCCAGGCCGCCGAGGAGCTTCTCGCGGTCGGCACACCGGCCGCGCTGATCTGCGCGAACGATCAGATGGCCCTCGGCGCGCTCGACGTGTTCCGCGGCGCGGGCGTCCGGGTGCCGGACGACGTGCTGGTGACGGGCTTCGACGGCATCGAGGCCGCCGCGCTCTCGCAGCCGCCGCTGACCACGATCCGCCAGCCGATGATCGACCTCGGGCGCGCGGCGGTGCAGGTGCTTGCCCGCCGCCTCGAGAACGCCGACGCCGACCCCGTGGTCGCGCGGCTGCCGCTGCAGATCCTGCTGCGCGAGAGCTCTCTGCGCCCCGCCTGACGGCCCGACACATGCCCCGGTGGTGGTGTCAAGGGGTTGCGATCGCAAAATGTATGCGCTTACAATCACTGAGGCGGCGCAGGATGCCGTTCATGACAGAGACGACATGAGGTGGCAGATGTCCGGTGGAAGAACACCGAAAGGGCGCGTGATCCAGCGCTGGCGCCGAGCGGCGATCGTAGGCCTGGCGGCCGTCGCGGTCGCACTCAGCGGCTGCAGCATCCAGATCACATCCCAACCCGATCCGTCGATCGGCGCCGACACGATGCTGATCAACGCCGACAAGGGCAACCCGTTCTTCACGAAGAACTTCAACCCGTATCTCACCAACACGCGCACGGCGTCGCGGTGGATCTACGAGCCGCTGATCCTGATCAACCCGCTCGACGGCACCCAGAACCCGTGGCTCGCCTCCGAGTGGTCCCAGCCCGACGCCCGCACGATCGTGATGACGATCCGCGACGACGTGACCTGGAGCGACGGCGAAGACCTCACTCCCGAGGACGTCGCCTTCACGTTCCAGCTGTTGAAGGACAACCCGTCCCTCGACATCAAGGGCGCATGGCAGCACCTCGAGAGCGTCGAGACCGAGAGCGGCGACGTGATCCTGCACCTCAAGACCGACGACGCTCCTTCCCTGTCGATCCTCGGGCAGACCATGATCGTCCCTGAGCATCTCTGGGCCGATGTGAAGGACCCCGGCACCTACCGCAACGAGACGCCGGTCGGCACGGGCCCCTTCGTGCTCGGCAACTACAACGACCAGCAGTACTCGATGGACAAGAACCCCGACTACTGGCAGGCCGACTCGATCGAGATCGAGCACATCATCCTCCCCGCCACGAACTCGCAGCTGGACACCGTCAGCCGCGGCTACGACTGGGCCTACGCCTTCATCTCCGATGTCGAGGGCACGTGGGGCGCGGCGAGCGAGCACAACTCCTGGTGGTTCCCGCCGGGCGGCGTGATCGCGCTGATGCCGAACCTCGAGGTCGCACCCTTCGACGACGTGAACGTGCGCCGTGGCATCGCGCTCTCCCTCGACCGCGCGGAGATCGCCGAGACCGCATCCGAGGGATACATGAAGCCGGCCGGTCAGACCGGGCTCATCCTCCCCAACCAGGAGCAGTACCTGGATCCGAGCATCCCCGACCAGGGCATGATCACGCAGGACAAGGATGCCGCCCTCGCCGCCTTCGCCGAAGCCGGATACTCCCTCGACGGCGATCGCCTGGTGGATGGGAACGGCGAGCAGCTGGAATTCGCCCTCACCACCGCCAACGGCTTCACCGACTGGACCAGGGCCGCGCAGACCGTGCGCAGCCAGCTCGCCGACGTGGGCGTGAAGGTCACGCTCAAGCTCCCGCAGCCCGCGGGGTACCAGAGCGCGATCAGCAACGGCGACTTCGAGATGGCGATCGGCGGCATGGGCAACGGCGACGTCTACCAGGCGTACAACAATCTGCTCTCCAGCGAGTTCTACGTGCCGTCGGGAGAGCCGACGGCGAACAACTTCGAGCGCTACAGCTCGGAGAAGGTCGACGCGCTGCTCGCGGAGTACCGCGAGACCGTCGACACCGCCCGCCAGGCCGAGATCGTGAAGGAGCTGCAGGGCATCGTCTACGACGAGATGCCCGTGATCGGCCTCTACTACGGCGGCATCTGGGGCCTGTTCAACGACGCCAAGTTCACCGGCTGGCCGAGTGAGGAAGACCCGTACATGATCCCGCAGAACTACGACTCCGCGCCGCTGATGATCTTCACGCACCTGAAGCGGGTCAAGGGGGACGACCGATGAAGTACGCGCTGCAGAAGTTCGGCCTGTTCGTGCTCACGCTGTGGGCCGCGGTCACCCTGAACTTCTTCCTCCCGCGGATGATGCCGGGTTCTCCGGCGGATGCCGCCATCGCGAAGCTGTCTCAGAACGGGCCGGTGTCCGATGCCACGCGCGCGGCCATCGAGGCGCAGCTGGGCGTTCCGACCGGGTCGCTGTGGGATCAGTACATCGCCTACCTCGGCCAGGTCGTCCGGCTCGACTTCGGCGTCTCGTACACGTTCTACCCGCAGTCGGTGTCGAGCATGGTGTCCACCGCCCTGCCGTACACGATCGGCCTCGTCGGCATCGTCACGATCCTCGCGTTCGTGATCGGCACGCTGATCGGCGTCTCGGCGGCCTGGCGACGGGGCACCTGGCTCGACAGCCTCCCGACGCTGACCGGCTCGTTCCTCAGCACGTTCCCCTACTTCTGGACCGCGCTGCTGCTGCTGTTCTTCTTCGGCTACGTGCTGCACTGGTTCCCGACCACGGGCGCCTACTCCGCGACGACGACCCCCGGATTCACCTGGGAGTTCCTCGGAGACCTGCTCAGCCACGCGTTCCTTCCCGCGCTGACGATCCTGCTCACCTCGCTGGGCGGATGGATCATCGGGATGCGCAACGCCATGATCAACACGCTCGGCGAGGACTACATCACGTTCGGCGAGGCGAACGGCCTGCACGGGCGCACGATCGCCCTCCGCTACGCCGCGCGCAACGCGATCCTGCCCAACCTCACCGGCTTCGGGCTCACGCTCGGCGGTGTCGTCGGCGGATCGATCCTCGTGGAGCAGGTGTTCGGGTATCCGGGCATCGGGTATCTGCTGTTCAACGCCGTGATCGGGCAGGACTACCCGCTCATGCAGGCGCTCTTCCTGATGATCACCATGAGCGTGCTCATCGCCAACTTCCTCGTTGACATCCTGTACGGGGTACTCGACCCAAGGACCCGCCGATGACTTCCACCATGAACGTCAAGATCCCCGCCGAGCGCATCGCCGCGCCCAGCCCGTGGCGTGCCTTCGGGCGCATGGTCGCCACCCTCTGGAGCAACGGCAAGGCACGGCTCGGACTGTGCATCCTCGCCTTCTTCGTGCTGGTGGCGGTGTTCGCCCCGCTCCTGGCCCCTTACGGCGCGAAGGACAACACCTTCGAGCGCAACGCCGATGCCTCCTGGGCACACTGGCTCGGCACGACGGCGGCGGGGGAGGACGTGCTCAGCCAGCTCATCTACGGCGCGCAGATCAGCCTCCTGGTCGGCTTCGCCGCCGGCATCCTGTCCACCATCGTCGCCGTGCTCATCGGCCTCAGCTGGGGATACATGCGTGGCTTCGCCGGCGAGGTGGTCGGCTTCATCGTCAACCTCTTCCTGGTGATCCCCGGACTCCCGCTGATGATCGTGATCGCCGCGTATCTGCAGAACGGCGGCATCCTGATGATCATCGCGGTCATCGTGGTGACCGGCTGGGCGTGGGGTGCTCGCGTGCTCCGCAGCCAGACGCAGTCGCTGCGCGGCAACGACTTCGTCACCTCGGCGCAGTTCTCGGGTGACAGCAGGGCGCGCATCGTGTTCCGCGAGATCCTGCCGAACATGACGTCGATCATCGCCGGCACGCTCTTCGGAGCGGCCACGGCGGCGATCCTCGCGGAGGCGGGGCTGGAGTTCCTCGGCCTCGGCGACTCCAGCATCGTCAGCTGGGGCACCATGCTCTACTGGGCGCAGAACTCCAACTCCCTGCTCACCGGACAGTGGCTGCTGCTGTTCGCCCCCGGTCTGTGCATCGCACTGCTGGCGCTGAGCCTGACACTGATCAACTTCGGCGTGGACGGCATCTCCAATCCGCGCCTGCGAGAGGGGAAGGGCCGATGACCGCCATGGCACCCGAGACCACGCCGATGCCGAACGACATCCTGCTCGACGTGCAGGGGCTCTCCGTGGAGTACGCCTCGCCGGGTACGAAGCCCGTCACCGCGGTCGAGAACGTCTCGTTCTCGCTGCGCCGCGGCGAGTTCGTCGGGCTGGTCGGCGAGTCGGGGTCCGGCAAGTCGACCCTCGGCTTCGCGCTCACCCGACTGCAGAAGCCGCCGGCGCGGATCAGTGCAGGGCGCATCCTCTTCGGGGGCCGCGACATCCGCGAACTGGATGCGGAGGAGCTGCGTCGCCAGCGCCAGGGCGGGTTCGCCATGGTGCTGCAGTCGGGCATGAACGCGCTCAACCCGGTGCGCACGGTCGGCAACCACTTCCGCGACATCTTCGCCGCGCACGGCCACGTACCCAAAGACGCGCGCGATGCACGTGCCCGGGAACTGATCGGCAAGGTCGGACTCGACGCGTCGGTGCTCGCCCGCTACCCCGGTGAGCTCTCCGGCGGCATGCGTCAGCGCGCGTCGATCGCGCTCGCGCTCTCGCTCGAACCGCAGCTGATGGTGTTCGACGAACCCACCACCGCGCTCGACGTGCTGGTGCAGCACGCGGTCATGGACACGATCAAGGAGCTGCAGCGCGCCGAGCATTTCACGGCCATCCTCATCAGCCACGACCTCGGCATCGTGCTCGAGGCGACGGACAGGGTGATGGTGATGCACGAGGGCCACATCGTCGAGGACGCCAGGAGCATCGACATCCTCGAACGCCCGCAGGACGAGTACACGCGGATGCTGCTGAGCCACTACGCAGACCCTCGGGCGGAGAAGATCGAGATCCCCGGCTTCCTCGACGCCGGTACGCGTCGTCGCGAAGGACGCGCGCGGACCGATGTCACCGAGACGCTGCCGACCGTCTCCTCGCGCGACACCCGCCGTGCGGATGCGGCGATCGTGGTGCAGGGCGTCTCGAAGCACTACCCGGCACCACGGCGGGGACAGGACGCCGTGACCGCGGTCGACGACGTGTCGTTCCGGCTCGAACCGGGCGAGGCGCTCGCGCTCGTCGGCGCCTCGGGCTCGGGCAAGTCGACCATCGCCAAGATGCTCACCGGCGTCGAGAAGCCGACCTCCGGCACCGTGCACTTCGGCGATGTCGACGTGGCGTCCCTCAAGCGGCGGGGTCTGCGCGATCTACGCAAGGACGTGCAGATGGTTTTCCAGGACCCGTATGCGGCACTGAACCCGCTGCACACCGTCGAGTACGCCCTCACGCGCCCGGTCATGAACTACACCGCGCTGCGAGGATCCGAGGCCAGGGCCCGCGTGCTCGAACTGCTCGAGACGGTCGGCCTCACGCCCGTCGAACAGTTCGCGGCGAAGCTGCCGCACCAGCTCTCCGGCGGACAGCGGCAGCGCGTCGTGATCGCCAGGGCGCTCGCGAGCGACCCGCAGGTACTGATCGCCGACGAGCCCGTCTCGATGCTCGACGTCTCGCTGCGCGCCGGGGTCCTGGCGCTGCTGGAGGACCTGCGCGAGAGATGGGGCATCAGCATGCTCTACATCACGCACGACCTGCTGAGCGCGAGGCTCGTGACCCAGAACATCCTGGTGCTCAACGGCGGACGCGTGGTCGAACGTGGCGAGACCGCGGAGGTGCTGCAGCATCCGGAGGATCCGTACACGATCCAGTTGCTGGACGCCGTGCCCAATCCCACACGAATCCGATAGAACCCTCGATCCGTACATCAACACCGAGAGGAGCACTCGTGCTCGCATTCCCCGACGGCTTCCTGTGGGGTGCCGCGACAGCGGCCCACCAGGTGGAGGGCAACAACACCACGAGCAACTGGTGGGCGATGGAACACGCCCCCGGCTCGCCCATGGTGGAGCCCTCCGGCGACGCCGCCGATCACTTCCATCGCTACCCGGAGGACATGCGGCTGCTCGCCGACGCCGGGCTGAACTCCTACCGGTTCTCGGTGGAGTGGGCGCGGATCGAGCCCGAGCGCGGCTTCGTCTCCCGGGCGATGCTCGACCACTACCGCCGCATGATCGACACGGCGCGCGAGAACGGGCTCGACCCCACGGTCACGCTCATGCACTTCACGGTGCCGCAGTGGTTCCAGAAGGACGGCTTCTGGCGCGCCGATGATGCGGTCGACCTGTTCGCCCGCTACGTCGAGACCGTGCTGCCGATCCTCGACGGCATCGACTACGTGTGCACCATCAACGAGCCGAACATCGCCGCGATGCTGGCCGGGGGAGAGGACGCGGCGAATCTGGTCGCCTACGGCCTCCCGAACCCCGACCTCGCGGTGGCCGACACGCTGCTCGATGCGCACCACCGTGCCACCGAGATCCTGCACTCGGTACCGGGAGTCAAAGCCGGATGGACGATCGCCACGCAGGCGTTCCACTCCACCGGTGAGCCCGGCGCCGACGAGATGCTCGCCACGTACGGCGACCCGCGCGACCACTGGTACCTCGACCAGTCGGCCGGCGACGACTTCGTCGGCGTGCAGGCCTACACCCGCACCTTCATCGGACCGGAGGGGCCGCGCCCGGTGTCGCCGGACGTCGAGACCACGCTGACCGGCTGGGAGTTCTTCCCCGAGGCGCTCGAGATGGGTGTGCGCAGCGCCTGGGAGCGCAGTGGCGGCGTGCCGGTGCTCGTGACCGAGAACGGCATCGCGACCGCCGACGACACCCGGCGAATCGCCTACACGCAGGGAGCGCTGGAGGGGTTGCACCGCGCGATCTCCGACGGCATCGACGTGCGCGCTTACCAGCACTGGAGCGCCCTGGACAACTACGAGTGGGCCAGCGGCTTCCGGCCCACGTTCGGGCTGATCGGCTTCGACCACGAGACGTTCGCGCGCTCGCCGAAGCCCTCGCTCGCGTGGCTGGGTGAGGTCGCGCGCCGCAACGGTCTCTGAGACCGGTCGACGACCCCGCCTCGGATGCGCCCCCGGCATCCGTGGCGGGGTTACCCTCGGGTCATGACGAACGCCATGCACGCGACCAGGGAGGACACGCTCCGCTCGGCCGCAGCCGGACTGAGCGCATCGTTCCTCGCCGTCGGCCTGGCGGAGCTCGTCGCCGCGGTGGTGGAGCCGAGCGCGAGCCCGTTCGCCGTGATCGGCAGCGGGCTCATCGACCTCGCACCGAGCTGGGCGAAGGACACAGCCATCGCGCTGTTCGGCACCGGCGACAAGGTGGCGCTGATCGTGGGTATCGCTCTGGTGCTCGTGGTCGTCGCCGCCGGCGCGGGCATCCTGGAGCGTCGACGGTCCGGTGTCGGCGCCGTGATCCTGGGAGCACTCGGCGTCCTCGCCGTCGTCGCCGCGATGATCCGCCCCGGTGCGGGGCCGTTCGCCTGGCTTCCCGGTCTCGTCGCCGGTCTGGTCGCGGTGATCGTCCTGCGCCTCCTCGTCGCTCGACTGCGTCCGGTCGCCGGCCTGCCACCCGACGGCGAGGATCGGAGACGGTTCCTGATCTGGACCGCCGGGGTCGCCGCCGCCGGCGCCGTCGCCCTCATCGTCGGGAACGTCGCCCGCGGCGCGACCCGTTCGATCGAGGCGGTCCGCGCGGCACTGCGACTGCCTGTCGCGGCACGACCGGCCGCCCCGGTCGCCGCCGGCGCGGAGCTGGGGATACCCGGCCTCGCCTCCGTCGTGACCCCGAACGCGGAGTTCTACCGCATCGACACCGCCCTGATCGTGCCGCAGGTCGATCCTGCCGACTGGTCGCTGCGCATCCACGGGATGGTCGACCGCGAGGTGGAGATCACCTGGGACCAGCTGCTCGCCATGCCGATGCAGGAGTCCGACGTGACGCTCGCGTGCGTGTCGAACGAAGTGGGCGGCTCGCTGATCGGTAACGCCCGCTGGCTGGGTGTGCCGGTGCGGGAGTTGCTCGCACGCGCGGGCGTCGACGCCGAGGCCGACATGGTGCTCTCGACCTCCGCCGACGGCTTCACGGCATCGACCCCGATCGAGGCTCTGACCGATGACCGCGACGCCCTGCTCGCGGTCGGCATGAACGGCGAGCCGCTGCCGATCGAGCACGGCTTCCCGGTGCGGATGGTGGTGCCGGGGCTCTACGGCTACGTGTCGGCCACGAAGTGGGTCACGCAGCTGGAGGTGACGCGGTTCGACCGTGCGAAGGCCTATTGGACGACGCGCGGATGGTCCGATCGTGGACCGGTCAAGCTGCAGTCGCGCATCGACGTGCCACGCCGCGGGCAGTCGATCCCGGCGGGTGACGCGGTGATCGCCGGAATGGCCTGGCAGCAGCACGTCGGCATCGCCGGCGTCGAGGTGCGCATCGACGACGGTCCCTGGCGTGCCGCGGAACTCGCGACCGCCATCTCGGCCGACACATGGGTGCAGTGGAGCATCGACTGGGTGGCGGAGAGCGGCGCGCACACCGTCGAATGCCGGGCGCTCAGCGTCGATGGCGAGACGCAGACAGCGGATCCGGCGGCCCCCGCGCCCGACGGCGCGCAGGGGTGGCATCGGATCGACGTGTCGGTGGCGTGAGCCGGGGGAGACCTCCGGCGCACGGCGTAACCCCCCGCGGTATCCCGCCTAGAATTGCTCCATGCCCGCAGGCGAATCCTTCTACATCACCACGCCCATCTACTACCCGTCCGACGTGCCTCACATCGGCCACGGGTACACGACGGTGGCCGTCGACACGCTCGCACGGTGGCACCGCCAGGCGGGCGATGACACCTGGATGCTCACGGGCACCGACGAGCACGGGCAGAAGATGCTGCGGGCCGCGGCGGCGAACAACGTCACCCCGCAGGAGTGGGTCGACAAGCTCGTCAGCGAGAGCTGGTTCCCGCTGCTGACGACGCTCGACGTCGCCAACGACGACTTCATCCGCACCACGCAGGAACGCCACGAGACGAACGTGCAGACGTTCTTCCAGCGCCTGTACGACCGCGGCTACATCTACGCGGGCGAGTACGAGGCGCTCTACTGCGTGGGCTGCGAGGAGTTCAAGCCCGAGTCGGAGATCGTCGACGGCACCGGTCCCTTCGAGGGGCTGAAGGTCTGTGCGATCCACTCGAAGCCGCTGGAGCTGCTGCAGGAGAAGAACTACTTCTTCAAGCTCAGCGAGTTCCAGGACCGTCTGCTCGAGCTCTACAAGACCCAGCCCGACTTCGTGCGCCCCGACTCGGCACGCAACGAGGTCGTCTCCTTCGTGAGCCAGGGACTCAAGGACCTGTCGATCTCGCGGTCGACGTTCGACTGGGGCATCCCGCTGCCGTGGGACGAGTCGCACGTCATCTACGTGTGGGTCGACGCCCTGCTCAACTACGCCACGGCGGTGGGCTACGGCTCCGACGAGGAGACGTTCGAGCGTCGCTGGCCCGCGTACCACGTGGTCGGCAAGGACATCCTGCGCTTCCACGCGGTGATCTGGCCGGCGCTGCTGATGGCGGCCGGCCTCGAGGTGCCCAAGGGTGTCTTCGCGCACGGCTGGCTGCTCGTCGGCGGCGAGAAGATGTCGAAGTCGAAGCTCACCGGCATCGCGCCGACCGAGATCACCGATGTCTTCGGTTCCGACGCCTACCGCTTCTACTTCCTCTCCGCGATCGCCTTCGGCCAGGACGGCTCGTTCTCGTGGGAAGACCTGTCGGCCCGCTATCAGGCCGAGCTCGCGAACGGCTTCGGCAACCTCGCCTCGCGCACGACCGCGATGATCGAGAAGTACTTCGAGGGCGTCGTCCCCCCCGCGGCCGAGTACACCGAGAAGGATCTCGCGATCCAGAAGATCGTGGCGGATGCGGCGACGAACGCGGATGCCGCGGTCGCGCAGTTCCGCATCGACGAGGCGATCTCGTCGATCTGGACGATCGTCGACGCGCTGAACGGCTACATCACCGAGAACGAGCCGTGGGCCCTGGCCCGCGACGAGGACCAGCGCGCGCGCCTCGGCACCGTGCTGTACACCTGCGCCGAGGGCCTGCGCGCGCTCGCGGTGCTGCTCTCGCCGGTGATGCCGCAGTCGACCGAGAAGCTCTGGATCGCCCTCGGGGCCGCCGAGACCCTGGGCCGTCTGCAGGACCAGCCGATCCGCGAGGCCGGCACCTGGGGCGTGCTTCGTCCCGGTACCAGCGTGAACGGCCTCGCCCCGCTGTTCCCGCGGGTGGAGACCACGGCCTGAGTTGCGGCCCGACGACGGACCCCGACGACATGGCCGAGACCTACGTGCGTGAGCGCTCGGGGGACGGACGCAAGGATCTGAAGTATCCGTCCGCCCCCGAGCCGCTGACGGTTCCGGTGTACGACAACCATGCGCACCTGGAGATCGTCGACGGCGACGAGCCGCTGTCGCTGACCGAGCAGCTCGACCGCGCGGCGGCCGTGGGCATCGCCGGGGTCGTCCAGGCCTCGGGCGACATCGAGTCGTCGCGGTGGGCTGTCGAGGCCGCGGCATCCGACCCGCGCGTGCTCGCCGCCGTCGCGATCCATCCCAACGACGCGCCGACCTATGCCGAGGAAGGTCGACTCGACGAGGCGATCGCGGTGATCGACGAACTCGCCGCCCACCCGCGCACCAGGGCGATCGGCGAGACGGGCCTGGACTTCTTCCGCACGGAGCCCGAGCGGCAGGCGCCGCAGTTCGAGTCGTTCGAGGCGCACATCGCCCTCGCGAAGAAGCACGGCATCGCGATGCAGATCCACGATCGCGACGCGCACGAGGCGGTGCTGGAGACGCTCGCCCGCGTCGGTGCGCCGGAGCGCACGGTGTTCCACTGCTTCTCGGGCGATGACGCGATGGCCCGCATCTGCGCCGACGCCGGTTACCACCTGTCGTTCGCGGGGAACCTCACGTTCAAGAACGCCCAGAACCTGCGCGACGCGCTGCAGGTCACCCCGCTCGATCGCATCCTGGTCGAGACGGACGCCCCGTTCCTCACTCCGGTGCCGCTGCGAGGCCGCCCGAACGCGCCGTACCTCGTGCCGATCACGGTGCGCTTCATGGCTGCGGAGCTCGGCATCGACGTGGATGAGCTGTGCGCCCAGCTCGCCCAGAACACCCTGCGGGTCTACGGCTCGTTCGCCGACTGACTCGCGGGTTCCGCGTCGTCGGGCCCGGTGTCGGCGATGGGCTTCGCCGACACGATCTGTGAGATGGGCTTCCACACCAGCAGCAGCGTGAGGGCCGCGCCGACGAACGCGAACCACCACGGCGCGGTGAGCCCCCATACCTGGGCGATCACGCCGCCGAGCGCCTGTCCGACGACCATGCCGCCGAAGACTCCGACCATGTTCACCGAGGCCACCCGCCCCTGCAGCTCGGCGGGCACCAGGCGCTGCCGCACGGTCGTGGAGATCGTGCCCCACACGAACGCATAGGCGCCGAAGAAGAACATGATGACCAGCGCGACCCAGCCGGTCGTGGTCAGCGCGAACGACAGGTGCATGAGCACTTCGAGCGACAGCACCACCCGCATCAGCGTCGCGAAGGACACGTGCCTCTCCAGCCAGCCGAAGCTGAGCGTCGCGAGGATGCCGCCGGCCGCTGACGCGGTCGTGAGCGCTCCGTAGCCGACAGCGCCCATGTGCAGGTGCTCGGTGGCGTACAGCACGAGCACGCCCCAGGGGGCTGCCCAGGTGATGTTGAAGACCAGGATGATGAGCACGAGCATGCGCACCGGAGGGTTGCGCCACAGCCAGCGCAGACCTTCGGCGATGTCGGTGTGCACGGGAGGATGCGTGTCGGTCTCGCGGGGCGGGACGGGCGTCTTGGCCATGCGCGAGATGAGCACGACCGCGAAGCTCACGCACACCACCTCGAGCAGGAACGGCCAGGCGGTGCCCGCGGCGAACAGGAACGCGCCCAGCGGCGGGCCGGCGAACTGGTTCGCCACGAGGTATCCAGCCTGCAGACGAGCGTTGCCGATCCCGAGGTCGGCGGGCTTCACGAGCATCGGCAGCAGAGTGCTGCCCGCCGTGTCGACGAAGACCTCGGCGGTGCCGTAGAGGAACGCGACGGCGAGCACGATCCAGATGTTCGCGACGCCCGTGATGAGGAAGATGCACAGCGCCGCGAGCACCACGGCCCTGGCGGCGTTCGCGAACATGACGAGGCGCCGACGGTCGAAGCGGTCGGCGATCGCGCCCGCGTGCAGCCCGAACAGCAGCCAGGGAAGGAACTGCAGGATCGCACCGGCCGCCACCAGGATCGGCGAGGAGGTCATCGACGCGATGAGCAGGGGAGCGGCCGCGAGGGCGACGCCGTCGCCGACGTTGCTCGTCCACGAGGAGGCGAGCAGCCACCGGAAGTCCCGGCCCATGCGGCGGGGCGCGACGAGTTCACCGAGGGAGGGCACCAGAGAAGACTACTGACGGCGGGAGACATCGGTGCCGTGGGGGAGAATGGGAGGATGACCGTCACCCTGCTCGGCGCCACCGAGATCCGCCGCCTCGCCGCCGAGCTCGACGTCACCCCGACGAAGAAGCTCGGCCAGAACTTCGTCACCGACGCGAACACCGTCCGCAAGATCGTGCAGGCGGCCCGCGTGCAACCGGACGAGCGCGTGGTCGAGGTCGGCCCGGGGCTCGGGTCGCTGACACTCGCGATCCTGGAGACCGGCGCATCGGTCACGGCCGTCGAGATCGATCACCGCCTCGCGGCCCGCCTCGCGCAGACCGCCGCCGAGCACGGCGTCGAAGCCGACCGCCTCACGGTCGTCGATGCCGATGCGCTGCGCATCACCGAGCTGCCTGGCGAGCCGACGGTGCTGGTGGCCAACCTGCCCTACAACGTCTCGGTGCCGGTGCTGCTGCACTTCCTCGAGAACTTCGCCTATCTGCAGCGCGGTGTCGTGATGGTCCAGGCCGAGGTCGCCGAGCGGCTGGCCGCCAAGCCCGGTTCGAAGATCTACGGCTCGCCCAGCGTCAAGGCCGCCTGGTACGGCGAGTGGAAGCTCTCCGGGAACGTCTCCCGTCAGGTGTTCTGGCCGGTGCCGAACGTCGACAGCCTGCTCGTCGGCTTCGACCGTTCCGCGGGGGAGCGGGGCACCGAAGAGGAACGTCGTCGCACGTTCCGGATCGTCGACGCCGCCTTCAACCAGCGTCGCAAGATGCTCCGTCAGGCGCTGTCCGGCATCTTCGGCAGTTCCGCGGCGGCCTCCGAGGTGCTGATCGCCGCCGGCGTCGCGCCGACGGCTCGTGGCGAGGACCTCACCGTCGAGGACTACCAGCGCATCGCGCAGCACGCGGCCGCGTCCGAGGTTCTCACTGACGACGTCGCTCCCACCCAGTAACCTGGCACCGTGAACGAGTCCCCCCGCTTCCGCCCCGATGTCCCCGAGCTGCACCGTCCGTACGCGGCCGACGAGAGTCGCTATCAGCAGTTCGCCTACCGGCAGGTCGGCACCTCCGGCCTGTACCTGCCGCCGATCTCGCTCGGGCTGTGGTGGAACTTCGGCGACAACATCCCGCTCGACAATCAGCGCGCACTGCTGCGCCACGCGTTCGACCGCGGCATCACCCACTTCGATCTGGCGAACAACTACGGTCCGCCCTACGGCTCGGCCGAGAAGAACTTCGGCCGCATCTTCGCCGAGGACTTCCGCCCGTACCGCGACGAGCTGATCATCTCGTCGAAGGCCGGATGGGACATGTGGCCGGGGCCGTACGGTGACTTCGTGAGCCGCAAGTACATCCTCGCGAGCGCCGAGCAGTCGCTGACCCGCATGGGGCTCGACTACGTCGACATCTTCTACTCGCACCGGGTCGACCCGATCACCCCGATCGCTGAGACGGTCGGCGCCCTCGACACCCTCGTCCGCCAGGGCAAGGCGCTCTACGTCGGCATCTCGTCGTACAGCGCCGAGCGCACGGCAGAAGCCGTCGCGGTCGCGAAGGACCTCGGCACACCGCTCGTCATCCACCAGCCGGCGTACTCGATCCTCAACCGCTGGGTCGAAGACGGACTGACCGACACGCTCGAGCAGTCGGGCCTCGGGGCGATCGCCTTCACGCCGCTGGCGCAGGGGCTGCTCACCGACAAGTACCTCGGAGACGGCACGGCCGAGCGCGCGCAGAAGCGCGGCTCGCTGCCCGAGGGCCGGCTCACAGAGGAGGCCGTCCAGACGCTGCGCTCGCTCAACGAGGTCGCACAGGGTCGCGGCCAGTCGCTCGCGCAGCTCGCGCTGCAGTGGACGCTGCGCACGCCCGTCGTGGCCTCCGCGCTGATCGGAGCCTCGCGTCCGGAGCAGCTCGACGAGAACATCGCGGCCGTGAACGGCCCTGCCTTCACCACCGAGGAGCTCGCGCGTATCGACGAGCTCGCCGGTGCCATCGACGTCAACCTGTGGGCGAAGTCCTCGGAGCTGTGAGCCGATCATGAGCCATGCCGCGTTCGCCGATTCCGTGCACGTGCGCGCCCCGGGGAAGATCAACGTCTTCCTCGGGGTCGGCGGCCGGCATGACGACGGCTACCACGCGCTGGCGACGGTCTTCCAGGCGGTCTCGCTCTACGAAGACGTGATCGCACGCCCTGCCGACGACTTCTCGGTCACGGTCTCTGGTGTGGAAGACATCGACTCGGTCCCCCTCGACGACCGCAACCTGGCGATGCGTGCGGCCAAGCTGCTCGCGGTGGCCGTGGATCACCGGGGCGGCGTCGCGCTCGAGATTCGCAAGAGCGTGCCCGTGGCCGGCGGCATGGGCGGCGGATCAGCCGATGCCGCGGCCGCGCTGGTCGCCTGCGACGCACTGTGGGGCACGGGCCTGTCGCAGACCCGTCTGCACGATCTGGCCGCCCGCCTCGGCGCCGATGTGCCGTTCGCGCTGCACGGCGGCACGGCGGTGGGCACCGGCCGCGGCGATCAGCTCAATCCGGCGCTCGCACGGGGTCGCTTCGACTGGATCCTGGTGTCCAGCGAGCAGGGCCTCTCGACGCCCGTGGTCTACGAACGTCTCGACCTGCTGCGCGAGGAGGAGGGCGCCCTCGCCGACGACCCGCCGCTGTCGCTGGACGTGCCGATCCCGGTGCTGCAGGCTCTCCGGTCGGGCGACCCGGTCCAGCTCGCCGAGACGCTGTTCAACGACCTGCAGGCCGCGGCCCTCTACGAACGGCCCGACCTCGCCGAGACGATCCGGCAGGGCGTCGCCGCCGGCGCGCTCCAGGGCATCGTGTCGGGATCAGGACCCACGGTCGCGCTGCTCTGCCCCGACCCCGAGACGGCACAGGACGTGCAGTCCTCCCTGCGGGAGACCGGCCTCGATCCGCTCCACGTGCACGGTCCGGTGCCCGGCGCGCGCATCATCGGCTGAGCGGACGCCGTTTCGGCACGATCCGGCCTCACCCCGCGTTGAGCAGCGCGCTCACGCGGTAGGGGATCACCTCGCGGAGGAAGAGACTCGTCGAGGTGCGGAGGATGCCGGGGCACAGGCGCACGACTTCTGCCACGCGGTAGAGGTCGTCCGGGTCCTTGGCGACGACCCGCAGCAGCAGGTCGGTGTCGCCGGCGGGAGCGAAGCACTCCAGCACCTCGGGCACGCGGCTGAGGGCATCGATGGCGGCGGTGATCTGATGCTGATCCAACTCGACCAGGATCGACGCCGCGACGCCGCGACCCAGGGCCTGAGGGAGGATGCGCGAGCTGTGCGCGCGCAGGTATCCGCCCGATTCGAGGCGGTCGAGACGGGCATGCACCGTGCCGCGGGCGAGACCCAGATCCTGGGCAATCAGGGCGACCGGCCGCCGCGGGTCCGTGTCGAGCACCGTGAGGATCCTCCGGTCGGTCTCGTCGAGGTTGGCCATTTCGATCACCGTCACCTTCGTCATCGGGTCACACTTGATCGAATCGATCAATCAGAATCCACTCTATGGTCTGGGTGATCGCCGTGTGCTGGAATCAGTGTCAGAAACGCAGGATGTCGGCCACGAGCGGACATCACGCGCACTCGACGCGGAGGCCACGAGCCCGCAGTCGCCGAGTGCAGACGGCGACGGGCCACGAGCCTCTGTCGGCCCCGTCCCGATGAGGGGCGGGGCAGGCGCTGTCATCGCACGTCGTGCGTCAATCCCGGGGCACCAGCAGGCGCAGCTGCACCATGGCCGAGAACCGGGCTTCCGGATCGGTCAGATCGAGTCCGCTGATCTCCGACAGGCGGCGCAGCCGGTAGCGGAACGTGTTGGGGTGCGTGTAGACCCGTGCGGCGGCGACCGCCACATCTCCGAAGGCGTCGAGCCAGGCCCGCAGCGTCTCGACCAGATGCGTGCCCTTCTCCCTGTCCTGTGCCAGCAGCTGCGCGACCGGACCGGTCGGCTGGTCGCCCCGGGCGCGGACGAGATCGCCGAGCTCGACCAGCAGGGCCTCCATCTGCACGGCCGTGAAGCGTGCCACGGGTTCGCGCGAGGGCGCCTGACGGACCACACGGAGCGCGCGGTCGGCGTTCGCGCGCGACGACGGGATGCTCGCTGCCTCCTGCGCCACGGTGCCGACCCCGATGCGGATCTCGCTCGTCGCGCCGAGCCGGCCGAGGAAGTCTGCCGCGACCCGCGCGGCACGGCTGTCGGCATCGCTGGTCTGTGCACCGCCGTGATCGGCGTCGCCCTGCTCCGGTCGGATGCCGACGACGGCGTACACGACGTTTCCGATCACGGCCACCGCCGAACGGAGATACACGGCGCCCAGATGCACGGCGAACGCATCGGCGATCCGCTGCCGCTCGGCCACTCCGCGGGCTCCGGCGGACGGCTCGTCATCGACCTCTTCTGTGGCCGACAGCGCGAGCACCACGCACCGGTGGTCGCTCAGACGAAGTCGCGCCGTCGCATCCGCCGCCCCCGGGCCTCCTTCGAGGATCGTGGCGAGCAGGTCGGCGCGCAGCCGACGCTCGACGTCCGCTCCGGCGCGCAGCCGCAGCAGGTGCAGCGCCACCAGGCCCGCGGAGTCCTTGAGCGCCTGCACGCGATCGGGGGAGAGGGGCTCCTGCACCGCGGCCCAGATCGAGCCGAGGATCTCATCGCCGGCGCGTACCGCGAGCGCCACGCGCGGGAAGGAGGGGAGGCCCTCGGTGTTGAGCACAGGACCGACGTCGATCGGATCCTCGCTGCGGTACAGCTCCTGGAAGACGCCGCGCTCCTCGAGCTGCCGGGCGAACCGTTCGGGCACCTGCCGACCGAGCACCGTCTCGATGCGGGCCGGATCGGCTTCGTGCTGGCGGCCGGAGAACGCGACCACCCGGGAGTTGCGGTCCTCGATCGTGACCGGCGCATTCAGCAGGGTCGCGATCGCATTCGCGAGCGCGAACAGGTCGCCGGAGGGCATCCCGCCCAGCGTCGTGGCCGCCTGGTCGCCGACGTCGCCCTCGGCGATCAGCGAGCGCAGCATCGCGGTCAGCTGTGCCCACGACGCACCGCGGGTGAGGGCGAGGACCGGGATGCCGCTGGCCTCGGACGCTTCGCGCACCGGCTGCTCCGCCCGCACCGGAGCGCGCAGCACGAGGGCGGAGGCGTGCTGGGCGGCGAGGGTCCGCAGCAACGCGGCGATCTCATCCGGATCGCTCAGCCCGACGCCCAGCACGAGCGCACCGCGCATCGGCATCGCGTCGTCGAGAACGTCGTGGATCACGACGGTCTCGATCTCGGCGTCGTCGTCGGCCGCGCCGCTCACCACTTCGAGCAGCGTGGTGCCGAGGTCTTCGATGACCCGGCCGAGGCTGGCGCGGGGCCTGGTCGTCACGGACATGAGCACAGGGCCCAGGCTAGGGGGCGACCGCCGGTCGCGGAGCTGTGGGGCACGACGAAATCGTATCGACTCTTCGTCGATCTCGACAGGATCATGGTGCCCCACCCGGGCGTCAGCCCGCGTTCAGAGGGTGATCCACTCGGTGCGCACCGTCACGGCGTCCAGCGCATCGGGGTCGGGGGTGACCCCGATCCCCGGCCCCGTGGGAACCGTGAGCGTGCCATCTTCCACGACGAAGGGATCGGTGATGTCGCGCGAGTAGTAGCGGCCGGAACCCGAGGTGTCGCCTGGGAGCGTGAAGCCCGGCAGGGCGGCGAGGGCGACGTTCGCCGCGCGCCCGATCCCGGTCTCCAGCATCCCGCCGCACCACACCGGGATGTCGTTGGCGACGCACACGTCGTGGATGCGACGCGCTTCGAGGTACCCGCCGACGCGACCCGGCTTGATGTTCACGATGGAGCACGCGCCGAGAGCGATCGCGTCCGCCGCCGCCCTGGCCGACACGATCGACTCGTCCAGGCACACCGGGGTCGTGATCGCCCTGGCCACCTGCGCGTGGCCGAGCAGGTCCTCCTCGTCGAGCGGCTGCTCGATCAGGAGCAGGTCGAACGGATCGAGCTTGGCGAGATGCCGCGCATCGCCGCGGTGGTAGGCGGTGTTCGCGTCGACCTGCAGCAGCACGTCGTCGCCGAAGCGCTCGCGCACGGCGCGCACGGGCTCGATGTCCCATCCCGGCTCGATCTTGAGCTTGATGCGCACGTAGCCCTCATCGAGGTAGCCGCCCACCGCGCCCAGCAGCTCGGGGATCGAGTCCATGATCCCGACCGAGACGCCGCAGTCGACCCGGTCGCGCACGGCGCCGAGCTCGCGGGAGAGGGGCACTCCGGTGGCCCGCAGCTCGGCATCGAGGATCGCCAGCTCGACGGCGGCCTTCGACATGCGATGCCCCTTGAACTTCGCGAGAGCGGGAGCGACGCCCCCGGCATCCAGATCCTTCACCTGGGCGAGAGCCGGCAGCAGGAATCGAGTGATCACATCGACGCTCGCCTCGACGTACTCCGAGGAGTACAGCGGGTCGTTCATCGCGACCCCCTCGCCCCAGCCCTCCGCCTCGTCGGTGACGGCGCGGACCACCAGCGCCTCGCGCACGGTCTGCACGCCGAACGACGTCCGAAACGGCGACACCAGCGGCATCTCGATCACACGCAGCTCGAATCCGGTGAGCTTCATCCCTGTTCTCCTCTGTCGATGGTGTACGCGCCGGAGCGGTCGAACGAGAGCACGCGCCCTCCACCCTCCAGCGATGATCCGAGAGTCTCGCGCAGCGCCAGACGCCACGCGGTCGCAAGCGCCGGCTCCGTGAGGCGCAACGTCTCGATGTCGCGCGGCAGTGCCACGCGCACCAGTCGCGCGTCGGTGCGATGGCGGAGCGGTCCGAGATCCTCGCCCACGCCGAGCAGCGGCTCGGCGGCTGCGATGTCGCCCGCAGCGTCGAACGGCTCCCCGTGACAGGCCGCCACGACCCGGGGGTCGCGCACGTACCAGGTCACCAGCATCCGGTCGGTGTCGTCGGCACCGTTGAGAGCGTCGGCCATGTGCCCGTAGAAGTTGCGGTGGTACGACGTCGGCGTCGCGGCGAGCTTCACGAGGTTGAAGTGCGCGTTGCGGCTGATGAGCGGATCGAAGGTCCAGGAGATCTCGTCGAGTCCTTCCTCCAGCGCCCACGCGCGCTGATGCACCTTGAGGGCGAAGCCGACGCTGCGCCCCCGCATCCGCGAGGAGACACCGGCGATGTGGCTGTGCAGGGCGCGCTGATCGGGCGCGGCGAAGAACCCGAAGCATGCGCCGACGAGCTCGTCGTGCTCGAACGCGCCGCCCACATAGCTGCCGGCCTTCGACAGGGCCCGCAGCGTCTCGACGTTGACGGGGGAGGTCTCGCCCTGCTTCGTCCAGATGCTCTGGAACAGCGCGGCGACCCTGGCGAAATCGCCCACTTCGGAGAGCAGCCGGATCTCCACCCCGGCTCTCGTGGCGGCGGCGATCGCGGCGTCGGAGGCTTCCTCCGGCGAGGCGCGGAAGGCCGCGGCATCCGTCATGCTCATACCCTTCCTCCTGCCGGCGTCCCGTGCCCTGTAGCGGATCTCTCTCGGTCAGCCAGTGCGGCGGCGATCAGCTCCCGCAGCAGCAACGTGCGCTCGGGGATCATCGCGACCGCCACATGCTCGTCGTCGGCGTGCGCGCCGCCGCCCACAGCGCCCAGGCCGTCGAGTGTCGGTACGCCGAGAGCCGCGGTGAAGTTGCCGTCGGAGGCCCCGCCGACCGCGACACCCTGGAACGGAGTCAGGCCGGAGCTCTCGCCGATCGCGACGGCCTGTGCGAACAGGTGCGCCGATGATCCCGGCTCCAGCGGAGGACGGTTCGCACCACCCTCCACGCGGATGGACGCACCCGGAAGCGTCGCGGGGATGGCGCGGAGCGCCGCATCCACCCTGTCCTGCTCGGCGACCGTGCGCACCCGCACATCGACCGCGAACTCCGCCTCGGCCGGCACCGTGTTCGTGGTGCCGCCGGCGCGCAGGAGCGTGGGGGTCACGCTGGTTCCGGCGTTCGCGTCGCCGAGCCGGGAGATCGCGAGCAGCAGGTGCGCGGCCTCGACCGCGGCGTTCACACCGCGTTCCGGTTCCAGTCCGGCGTGCGCCGCCCGCCCCGCGATATGCACTCTGTACAGCGAGACGCCCTTGCGGGCGATCTTCACGGCGCCGTCATCGGCTGCGGCTTCGAGCACGAACGCCGCGCTGCAGCCGAGCGCCTCCTGCTCGATCAGCGTGCGCGAGCTGGGAGAGCCCAGCTCCTCGTCTCCCGTGATCAGGATGCTGACGCCGGTGCGGTCGGGCAGCGCCGCCACGGCGTGCAAGGCCATCACGACCCCGGTCTTCATGTCGAAGCATCCCGGGCCGCGCAGCACGCCATCGTCGACCCGGAAAGGAAGCCGCTGCAGCGAGCCGAGGGGCCAGACCGTGTCGTGGTGGCCGAGGACGAGCACGACCGGATCGCCGAACCGCCAGCGCAGGTGGGTGCGCCCGTCGATCACGATGCGCTCCGGCGCTGTGCCCAGAAGCCTTTCGCCGAGGGCCGCGAGCACATCGGCGCTGCGGGCGACGGCATCGAGGTCGTCCGACGGCGACTCGCAGGAGACGAGGGTCTCGATGTCGGCCAGGACCAGGTCGAGGTCCGGGCCCGCCTGCACGCTCATCACGACACCTTCGGCGCTGCGCGCACGCCGTGGTGCAGATAGCGCTCGCCGCTGGGCAGGGAGTAGAAGACCACGGCGTGCCAGGCCTGCTCACCCTCCGTGCGCATCACGAACTCGCCGGGGCGGACGGGCACCAGCGGGTGCTCCTGCACGGGGTCGGGGAGCAGCGCCGCGAGGGGACCGTTCAAGGTCGTGCGCATGCGCAGTCCCTCGTCGTCGCGGAAGATCTCGGTGCGTACACCGGCCCGGTCGTAGATGCCCTCGAACTCCGAGAAGTCAGCGGTGAAGGGCTCCTCGGGCGGGACGAGCCCCGTGGGGAGGTGCACGTCGGCGACCTCGGCGAAGATCTCCCCGAAGAGCGCGTCGTACAGGTCGCGGGTGTTCCCGCCGTTGGCGAGCAGGGTGACCGCAACGCCCTCGTCGAGCAGGATGCGCAGGAAGGACGACTGTCCGATGGTGTTGCCGTCGTGGCCGACGAGCTTGCGGCCGCCCCAGTCGAAGCGGATCCAGCCGATGCCCCAGCTGTCGCCGATCGAGTACGGATCGGGCACATCGACCTCGTGCTGCTGCATCCGCTCCACGCTGGCCTCCGAGAGCACCCGCGTGCCGTCGGCGGCCAGGCCCCCGGTGAGGTGCATGCGGGCGAACGCGAGCACGTCGGCGGTGGTGGAGTTGATGAGACCCGCCGGCCCCATCGAGCGGGGGAGCATCCACGCGGGGGCGAGCGTCGGTCCGTCGTCGCCGACCTCGGTGTGGCCGCTCGCCGCGCGGAACATGATCGCCTCCTCCGGCAGCGTGCACGAGTGCGTGAGCCCGAGCGGGGTGAACAGCAGGTCTCGCATGGCCTGATCCCAGCTGGTGCCGGTGATCTTCTCGATCACGCGGCCGGCGAGCACGAATCCCGAGTTGCAGTACGACATGGTCGCACCGAGCGGATGGTTCTGCGCGACCCCGTCGAGCAGCGCGACGTACTTCTCGAGGGTGTCGTCACCGCGACCGGTGTCGGTGAACACGTCGCCGTCGATCCCGCTGGTGTGACTGAGCAGGTGGCGCATCGTGACGGTGCGGGTGACTTCGGCATCGGACGAGGCGAACTCCGGCACGTAATCGACGATCGGGGCGTCGAGATCGAGCCGACCCTCGTCGACCAGGCGCATCACCACGGATGCCGTCCACACCTTGCCCATCGAGCCGATCTGGAACACCGAGTCGTCGGTGGTCTCGATCCCGGTGCGCACGTTGAGTATGCCGTGATGGGCATACACCGGATCCTCGCCGAGGCGGAGGATGCCGAGCGTCGCACCGGGAACCTTGTGCGCCTCGGCGAGGGCACTCAGTCGCTGCTGCCAGTGGCGGGCGTCGAGACGTGCGCGCACGGGCTTTCCCGCCGGCGGTGCGTACTGCTCCACCCAGTCGATCACCCGTCGGGAGTAGTCCGCCCGGTGCGAGGGAGGTCCGGAGAGCACGAACAGGTGCGAGCCGCCGGGGTACAGCACGAGCCGCGTGGGAACGTTCCGCTCGCGCAGCGCCGTGAACCATTGCTCGGCCTGACCCACCGGGCAGCGGTCGTCCGCCGCGCCATGCAGGATGAGCGTGGGAGTGGTGACCCGGTCGACCTGGGTGTACGGCGACTGTGCCGAGATGCGCTCCTCGTCGCGCCAGGGCAGACCGCCGTTCTCCTTCGCGGAGAGATGGTGGCCGAAATCGGAGGTGCCGCCCATCGAGAACAGGTCGGTGACCACACCTCCGGCCACGGCCGCGGCGAAGCGGTCGTCGCGGGAAGTGAGGTAACAGGTCATGAAGCCGCCGTAGCTGTACCCGGTGACGGCGAGTCGGGCCGGGTCCACGATGCCCTCTGCCACGAGCAGGTCGATCGGCTCGAGGAAGTCGTTCGCGTCACTGACGCCCCACTCGCCGGAGACCGCGGAGAAGAACGCGTCACCGTAGCCGTCGCTGCCGCGGGGGTTGAGGGTGAGGATCGCCCAGCCGCGGCGCGCGAGCACCTGGTGGTACGGGTGGATGAGGTCGGCGGCACCGTTCCAGGCGTTGTGCGGCCCGCCGTGCACGTCGAGCAGCAGCGGGAGGGGACCCGTGGCGTCGGGATCGCGGCGCAGCCATCCGGTGACCACGGTGCCGTCGGAGATCGTGAAGCGGCGTTCCTCGGCCGGGACGAGTTCGACGTCGGGCGTCCCGTAGGCGGTGAGGACGTGCGTCGGTCCGCCGCCGAGGTCCACGAGGGCAACGTCGCCGAACGACTCCGGCGTCGCGAGCACGATCGCGGCGGAGGATCCGGCGATCGACAGCCCCGACACGTTCGCGGTGCCGTCTACGAGCGACACGGCGCCCGTGCCGTCCTGTGCCACCCGGTACACGTGCGAGTAGCCGTTGTCGCGCAGGCAGAACACGATGTCGCCGTCGTCCGTGAACTTCGGCATACCGCCGGGGTAGCCGGGACCGCCCGGCATCACGTTGCGGTCGAGGCTTGTCGTGACGTTCCGTGCATCGCTGCCGTCGACCGGGAAGAGCAGCAGGTCCGCATTGCCGACCTCGGTGTCGGTGCGTCCGACCGCGAGCACATGGCGACCATCCGGGGTCCAGCCCACGGCCGTCGCCTGCACATCGGCGGCGCTGACCTGCACGGCCTCGCTGTTCGGGTCAGTAGAGGAGCGCACGAACACGGGCATCCGCATCGTCAGATCCGCGTCGTCGTCGACGCTCGTGGAGTAGGCGATCCGCGTGCCGTCGGGCGACCAGAACGGCTCGGATGCGTGCGAGCGCCCGTGGGTGAGCACCGTGATCTTCCCGGAGGCGACGTCGAGCACATGCAGCTGCTGCACCAGGGTGCCGAGGTTGCCGGCGCCGTCTGCCTTGTAGCCGAGCCGGTCGGCGGCGGTCGGTGCCGATCGGCGCGCGAGGATCGTCTCGGTCCCTTCGCCAGGGAGCGCCGCGCTGTCGACAGGCGCGGTGAAGGCGATGCGCTCCCCGTCGGGACTCCAGGCCGGTGTGCCGGCGCCGAGGGGAAGCGTCGTGACCCCGTGCGCCTCACCCCCCGCGGACGGAAGGAGCCAGATCTGCGCCGGTCCGTCCTGCGCACGCAGGAACGCCAGCTGCGAACCGTCCGGGCTCCACACCGGAGTCGAGTCCGCGGTCGCGCGGGTCAGCGCGACGGGGGTCCCGCCGGTGGCCGGCACCTGCCACAGCGCTCGCGTGTCGCGGTCGCCGTCACGGTCGGTCGTGCGCAGCACGAAGGCCACGCGTGTGCCGTCCGGAGAGAGGGCGGGCTGCTCCGGCGTGCGGACGGAGAGCAGATCGTCGACGGTGACGCGGTTCATGAGAGCTCCAATCGGATGGTCAGTTCACTGTGTCCGCTGGGAGCGGGGACCGTGTTGTGGGCGGGGCCGAAACCAGGGGGATGCTTTGGGAGGTGGGCACAGTTCCGAGTGCCGCGTCGGCGTGCGTGCCCGCGAAGTGACAGGCGGCGCCGGCCGCGCCCGCGGGCAGCGGAGGTTCCGCGATCATGCAGATCTGCCGGTCCGGTCGCGCCGCAGGACCGATCGGGCACCGCGGATGGAAGCGGCATCCGCTGGGCGGCGAATGGGGGTCGGCGGGCTCGACGTCGACGGGCGCGAGCGGGTCGACCGCCAGCAGGTTCCCGTTCCGGGTGGGCGCCGCCTGGAGCAGATCCCGCGTGTAGGGGTGCTGCGGGTCGGCGAGCACCTGCTCGGTGGGCCCGAACTCCACGATGCGCCCGAGATACATCACCGCGATGTGGTCGCTCAGGTAGCGAACGACCGACAGATTGTGCGAGATGAACAGCATGGTGAGGTCGAGTTCGCCGCGCAGCTCCCGCACGAGGTTGAGCACCGAGCCCTGGACCGACACGTCGAGCGCCGAGGTGATCTCGTCGGCGATCACGACCTCGGGCCGGGCAGCGAGCGCGCGGGCCAGAGCGATGCGCTGACGCTGGCCGCCCGAGAGCGCGGCCGGGAGCGACTGCGCGCGGTCGGCGTCGAGGCTCACCAGGTCGAGCAGACGCGCGACCTCGGCCCGCCGGGCCGCGGAACCGCGGATGTCGCGGGGGAGCGCCTCGGCGATGGACTCGCCGATCGTCATGCGCGGGTCGAGCGAGGAGAACGGATCCTGGAACACCATCTGGAGGGGGCGGCGATGGCGGAAGCTGCGCACGTCCACGCCGTCGAGCGTGATTGCACCCTCGCTGATCGGTGCGAGCCCGATCGCGGCGCGGGCCAGCGTCGACTTGCCCGAACCCGACTCGCCCACGAGCCCCACCACGGATCCGGAGGGGACGACGAGGGAGACGTCGTCGACGGCGGTGAGACCTGCCCGATGCGTGCCGTAGCGCACGCTGACCTGATCGAAACGCAGCTCGCTCATCGCAGGACCGTCTCTTCCTCTTCCGCCGCCGTGGCGATCGCCACCGGTACCGCTGTCTCGCCGCTGACCGGATGCCAGCAAGCGACCCTGTGCCCCTCGGCGTCGGCCACGAGTTCGGGGTCGCTCTCGCGGCAGAGGTCGGTCGCGAGCGGGCAGCGCGCGGCGAAGGCGCAGCCGACGGGGAAGGCCCCGGGTGCCGGAGGACGGCCGGGGATCATCTTGAGCGGCTCGTCGCGGTCGGCGTCGAGCTCGGGCACGACGTCGAGCAGGGCGCGGGTGTACGGATGCCGGGCGTCGGTGTGCAGAGTCGCCGCCGGCAGGTCCTCGACGATCCGGCCCGCGTACATCACGAGCACGCGGTCGCAGGTCTGCGCGACGACGGCGATGTCGTGGCTGATGAGCAGGATCGCCGCATCGGTGTCGCGGCGCACACCGGCGAGCAGCTGGAGCACCTGCCGTTGCACGGTCACGTCCAGTGCCGTGGTCGGTTCGTCCGCGATGATCAGCCGGGGGTGGTTCATGAGCCCCATGGCGATCATGGCGCGCTGACGCATGCCGCCGGAGAACTCGTGCGGGTACTGGCGGGCTCGTCGCGCGGCCGCGGGCACCCGTACCGACTGCAGCCGTTCGATCGCCCGGTCCATGGCCTGCTTCCGCGTGATGCCCTGGTGCTCTGAGGCGGCTTCGGCGAGCTGCGATCCGATGCGCCTGGTCGGGTTGAACGAGGTCATCGGGTCTTGGAACACCATCGCGAGCGAGGTGCCCAGCAGGCTCCGCACCGCACGGTCTGACGTGGTCAGCAGCGGGGTGCCGCAGAAGTCGAGCCGTGCGGCTGCGACGTGGCCTGGCCGCTCGATGAGCCGGGCGGCGGCGAGCGCGGTGAGGCTCTTGCCCGATCCGGACTCGCCGACGACGCCGATCGCCTCGCCGCGCGAGACCGTGAACGAGACGCCGCGCACCGGGGTGACCCATCCGCCTGGCGTCGGGAAGGAGACGCGCAGGTCGTCGACGAGGAGCACCACTTCTTCACCGTCGACCTGCGCGGGCTGGGTGGGGCCGGAGAGCGCGACTGCGGGCAGACGGCGGCGGCGACGGGCCGATCGCCCGCCGAGGGCGGCGGCGGCGGTCTCGCCGAGGAGGTTGAACGCCAGTCCGGCGATCACCACGGCCACCGCGGGTCCGAGGGCGGCCGCCGGGTTGAGGTAGATCCGGTTCAGTCCCTCGCCGAGCAGGCGCCCCCAGTCGTACTCGGGCACCTGCACGCCCAGACCGAGGAACGACAGGCCGGCGAAGGCGAGCAGTGCGGAGCCTGCCGCCACGGTCGCGTTCACGATGAGCGGTTCGCCGATGTTGGGCAGGATGTGCCGGATCAGGATGCGCAGGCGCGAGACACCGGCCACCTGCGCGGCCGAGATGAAGTCGCGACCGGCGATCGCCGCCGACAGGGTCTGCGTGAGCCGGGCGAACTGCGGGGCCATCGCGAAGCCGATCGCGAGCACGGCGCCGGTGGAGCCGACGCCGAAGATGACCGCGAAGAACAGCGCGAGCAGGAGCCCGGGGAACGCGACCGCGATGTTCACGAACCCGACGATCGGTCGTCCGGCCCACCGCGGGAGCACCGACGGCGCCGTGCCGAGCAGGGTTCCCGCGACCACGCCGATGAGCACGGCGACCACGGCGAGCACCACGGAGAGCCGGGTGGCGACCAGGACGCGTGCGAGCACGTCGCGTCCGAGGGCGTCGGTGCCCAGCAGATGCTCGACGCTCGGGCCCTGGGTGATGGCGGCGGGGTTCACCTGTTCCGCCTGAGCGCCCCAGATCATCGGGGCGAAGATCGCGCCGAGGGTGACGAGCAGCATCAGGCCGAGAGAGGTGATCCCGAGCGGTGAGCGGACGATGCCTGACCATGCCGTGCGTGCCGACATCATGCCTCCCTGATGGTGGATCGAGGATCGAGGAGCGCGAGGATCACGTCGATCACGAGGTTCACGACGAGTACGCCGACGCCGTAGACGAGCACGATGCCCTGCACGACCGAGTAGTCCTTGGTGAGGATCGACTGCACGATCATGGTGCCGAGGCCCGGCCACGCGAAGACGTTCTCGACAAGCACGGTGCCGGCGACCATACCCGTCAGCAGCAGGCCGGTGAGGGTGAGGGTCGCGGTCATGGCGTTCGGCAGCGCGTGGCGCGAATAGATGCGGTGCGGCGCGAGACGCTTGGCGCGTGCGGTGCGGATGAAGTCCTGGCCGAGCACCGACAGCACCTCGACCCTGATGATGCGCGAGAACACCGCGATCGGTCCGACCGCGAGCGCCACCACGGGCAGGACGAGCGAGAACGGGGCGGTGTTGCCGGCCACCGGGAACCATCCCAGTGACACCGCGAACACGTAGACGAGGCCCACGGCGAGGAGGAACTCGGGGATCGCTGCGAGGATCACGGATCCGGTGGCGAACGCCAGCTCGAGGCCACGTCGTCGACCGCCGCGGGTGGCGACGGCCATCGTCACCCCGAGGGGGACCGAGACCAGCAGCACCAGCAGCACCGCGAGCAGGGCGAGCTGCAGTGTGGCGGGGAGCCGCGTGGCGATGATCTGGGAGACCGGCTGACTGGTGATCATCGAGCTGCCCATGTCGCCGGTGAACAGGCCGCCGATGTAGCGGAAGTACTGCACGATGAGCGGCTGGTCGAGGCCGAGGGCTGCGCGCCGGGCCTCGACGAGCTCTGCCGGGGCGTTCAGCCCGAGGGCCGCGCGCACCGGGTCGCCCGGTACCAGGTGGATCATGAGGAAGGCAGCCGTGACCAGCACCCACACCGAGAGCAGGAACTGCCCTCCGCGCCGGACCAGGAAGGACACCCAGGGGTTGTCCGACCGTGCGGATCTGATCAGTATCGCCTGCGTGGCGGTGGTGCTGGCCATCGGCTGTCTCCGGTCTTCGGTCTACTCGTACATGCGGATCGACGTGGGGTCGATGCCGTCGCCCTCGGTGAACGTGGCCTTGGTCGCGAAGGTCGAACGGTTGATGTTCGCGTACGGCATGACGCTGGTCGTCGCGTACAGGGCCTGCTCGGCGGCGCCCCAGTCGTCGCATCCCTCGCTGCCGGCCTTGGCGGATGCCGCGGTGATGGCCGCCGTGTACTCGGGGTTGTCGATGGAGGCGAAGTTGGTGCCGTCCGGCGGGTTCGGTCCGGAGTAGAACGGAACGAGCATGCTCGGCAGCGAGACCGTGAGCGGTGCGGCCGAGATGTCCCAGTCGCCGGTGGAGAACAGGGTCTCGCTCAGGGTCGGAGAGTCCACGGCGGCGACGGTGATGTCGACACCCAGGTCCTTCCAGGCCGCCTGGGCGAGCTCCGCCGAGGCGTTTCCGGCGTCGCCGAGCTGCGAGGAGTAGATCATGCGCAGGGTCAGCTTCTCGCCGTCCTTGGTGCGCACTCCGTCGCTGCCGGCCTTCCAGCCCGCATCGTCGAGCGCGGCGGCCGCGGCCTCGGCGTCGAACTCGGGAAGGAAGTCCGCCAGCACATCCGCGCGGCACGGGTTCGGAGACACGGTCACCAGGCCCGTCGGCACGGTGCCGGCTCCGCTGCCGAGCACCTGGCGCATCTGGTCGAGGTCGAGCGCTGCGATCAGCGCTTCGCGCACGTCCTGGTCGGCGGTGGGGCGTCCATCCGCCTGGCTGAAGATGAACTGCCCCACCGGGGTCGGGATCTCGGTGTGGAACAGGCCCGCATCCTTCAGCCGCTTGTTGTCCGGACCGATCACGAGGGCCGCGTTGACTTCGCCGGAGAGCAACAGGTTGGTCGCGGTCGTCTCGTTCGGGACCACGCGGAAGACCACGGAGTCGGGGAGACCCTTCTGCTTCGGGTCCCAGTCGTCCGGTCCCCACGTGAAGTCGTCGCGGCGGGTCAGCGTGTACTGGCTGTTGGGCACGAGCTCGCTCATGGAGAACATGCCCGTGGCGCCCTCGCCCTTCGCGAGCGCGTCGGGGTCGTCGATCACGGTGCCGCAGACGATCGAGATGCTGCCGACGTTCTCGAGCAGGAACGAGTCGGGCCGCCCGCTGGTGACGGTGACGGTGCCGGCGGCGTCGTCGCCGACGGCACTGGTGCCCGGCTGCACCTGCAGACCGATCAGGGGTGAGCCGTTGGCCGGGTCGCCGATGTGGGTGACGTTGGCCGCCACGTCGGTGGCCGTCAGCGGCGTGCCGTCCTCGCAGGTGAGGCCGTCGCGCAGCGTGAAGGTGGCGGTGGTCGTGTCGGCCTCCCACGAGTCGGCGAGGCCGGAGGCGATGCTGCCGTCTTCCAGTACCTCCACGAGCCGCGCGTAGAGGAAGCGGTCGATGGAGCGGGCGACCGACATCACGGTGACGAACGGGTCGAGACTGCCCGGGTCGGTCGAGATCACCGAGGTGAAGGTCTTGCCGTCGGCGAGGACGCCGTCGGCTCCGTCACCTCCGCTCGGCGGGGCGCCGCCGGCGCAGGATGTCAGGGCGAGCGCCGCAGCGCCCAGCAGCGCGATCAGCGGGGTACGAGAACGCATCAGAAGCCTCCAGCAGTGTTCGGGATGGTGCAGGTGTGTCGTGCAGGGAGAGTGCAGTGGTGCGGGGAGTGCGGGTCAGACGGTCCGAGCGCGCAGCTGCTCGACGGCGGCGAACGCGGCGCGTCCGATCGACGCATCGACGAGAGGCTGCCGGTCGACGAGCGAGGCGGCCTGCGTGAACACCGCCACGGCGTACTGGCGGCCGTCGGGATACGTGACGACACCGGCCTCGTTGCGCCAGGTGGGGAGGGTGCCGGTCTTCGCCGCGATGCGCACGTCACCGGGGAACGCCGCGGTCAGCCGATGCGGCCAGATCTGCAGGGCCATGATGTCGCGCGCCTGACGGCAGGCCTCGGCCGGTGCCGCGGTGTCGGTCCACAGCGCGTTCAGCAGGGTGGTGACGTCGCGCGGCGTGGAGTGCGAGGTGCGCAGCGGCTGCACGACGTCGAGTGCGAGGATCTGCTCTGCGGTCGCACCGGTGAACAGCTCGTCGAGGTCGCTGTCGGCGGCGCCGCCGAGGTCTGACACCACCGAGGCGAACAGGTCTTCGCAGCATCCGATGAGACGAGTGCTGCGCAGTCCCAGATCGGTGATGACCCGGTTGACGGCCTCGCCGCCGAGGCGGTGGTAGATGATGTCGGTGGCTGCGTTGTCGCTCATCGACATCATGTTCAGTGCCAGGTCGCGCCAGCTGGCCTCGACGTCGTCGGCGAACCCGGCCGTGCCCACGCCGCCGATGCGATAGCGCGCCGTCACAGTGGTGCGCTCGGTCGGATCGAGCTCGCCCGCGGCGACCGCGCGGACGAAGGCGGTGAGTACCAGGATCTTGAACACCGAGGCGAGCACCACCGGCTCGTCGGCGCCGAAGGTCACCTCGGGGCCGTCGGCCCCGCCGATCTCCCGCGCATGCAGGAACCCCGTGGCCTCCGCATCCGCGAAGATCTCGGCGACGTCGGGCACGGTCTGCGTGTCCGTCATCGAGGCGGGCGCGTTCGTCATGCGTCGATCCGGCGGTCGGCACGTCCGGTGTGCAGGTACAGGGCGCGACCGCTGCCGTCGTCGCCGACGAACGCGTGCGGCATGTGCATGCCGTTCTGCGGTTCGCGGGGGAGGAGCGTGTCCCCGGCCCAGCCGACGAGCTCGACGGGTTCGGGAGCAGGGCCCAGCTCGGCGAAGATGCCCTTCATGGTGCGTTCGAGCCAGATGCGGCCGTCTTCATCGACACGCACGGTCGAGTCGGAGACCGACGACGAGTACGTGCCGATCACCCGTTCGAGGTCGATCGCGACCGGCGATTCCGGAACAGAGGGGAGGGCCGGAACCGTGACTCCGGCGAGAGCGTCGAGCACCTTCGACGTGATCGCGTGATACGCGTCGACCGTGCGTCCGCCGTTCGTGAGCACAGCGACCGCGACACCCGCGCCCGGCACCATCCGCAGGAACGCGTTCTGCCCGATCGTTCCGCCGTCGTGACCGATGACGGGGCCGCCATCCCAGTCGAAGATCTCCCAGCCCAGACCCCAGGCATCGCCCATCAGTCCGAGTTCGGGAAGGTCGACCTGGCGCTCCTGCATGGCCCGCACGCTCTTCTCGGAGAGCACTCTGGTGCCGTCGGCTGCGACCCCGCCGTCGAGGTGCATGCGCGCATAGGTCACCAGGTCGCGTGCCGTCATGGCGAGCATCGATCCGGCCGGGGCGTTCGAGCGCACGAGGCTCCACACCGGTGCAGGTACCGGCTCATCGCTGCCGCCTGCGGGGATGTGTCCCAGAGCTGCACGGAACATGATCGCCTCGGCGGCCGTGGTGGCCACGTGCGTCAGTCCCAGCGGGGCGGCGAGGTGGGCGCGCAGTGCCTGGTCGTACGACGTTCCGCGCAGCACCTCGATGATGCGGCCGAGCACGACGAACGCCGCGTTGTTGTAGGAGAAGCGCTCACCGGGGGCGAAGAGCTGCGGGGCGTCGGCGATCGTGGCGAGGTACTTCTCCACGGCGTCGTCGCCGACCCCGGTGTCGTTGAACAGGTCGCCCTCGAATCCGCTCACATGGCTCAGGAGCTGGCGGGTGGTGATCGCGCTCGCCGCCGCGTCGTCGCCGATCGCGAACGCGGGCACGGTGTCGCGCACCGGGACGTCGAGGTCGAGCAGACCCTCGTCGACGAGCTGCATGACGAGTGTCGCGGTCCACGTCTTCGTGATCGAGCCGATCTGGAAGACCGAGTCCTCGTCGGCTTCGACGCCGGTGTTGCGATTGAGGATCCCGGCGGCGGTGGTGAAGATCTCGCCACCGGCCAGGATCGCGACGGATGCTGCAGGGATGTGCGCGTCGGCCAGCATCGTGGGAAGGTTCTCCCGCACCCAGCTGCCGATTTCGTTCAGGTCGGACACGTGCGCTCCTCTTCGTCGAGTGGGCCGTCGTCTGCGGGCGACGGCGATGGGCCGAGACTATTCGCGCGCTCCCTCGCCTCGTTGGTGCGCGGCGACGAGACTTGCGCGGACCTTGGTGCGCTCCGACGAAGGATCGGCGGCTCAGCGGCGGCGCACCGCGCGCATGCCCACGTGCAGGAGCTGGGGGCCGCCCTCCGCCGGGTCGAGAAGACGGCCGACGGGCTGGTCCGTGTCGGTGATCAGGGCGCCGTCGGCACGCACACGCAGCCGCAGCGGCGGACGAGGAGGGATGCCGAGGGCCGCGATGTCCTCACGCAGCACCATCGCGAACTCGAGGGCGTCGCCGTCACGGGTCACGTCGTAGCGCCACTGCCCGGCGTCGTACGTGCCGAGCAGTCCTTCGAGCTTCTCGACCGGCTGCAGCTGCGCAGCCTCCACGGACTTCTCGATGCCGCGCAGCCGCGCGAAGCACCAGTCGACGACCGCGGATCCGAGTGCCTTGCCGCTGCCGCTGTTCGTCAGCACGGTGATGGCCAGATCCTCATCCGGGGCGAGGACGAACTCGCTCAGCTGCATGTCGGAGATGTTCCCGCCGTGCATCACGACCCGTGCCGATCCGTGCCGGGTGAGCAACCAGGGCAGACCGATGGCGTCGATGGGCGGCCCCGCGGCGAGGTGGGGCTGCTGCATCAGGAGTCTGGTCGCCTCGCCCACGGGTACTGCGCCCTCCGCCTCGCCGCGCATCTGGAAACGGGCGTAGGTGAGCTGGTCGCGCACGGACGACACGATTCCGCCCTCGGGCGCGATGTCGCGGGTCAGCGGCCACTGGGGGAACGCGGCCATCGCTGCGTCCTCACCGGGCACGTGTCCGACGGCATGGGGGCGTGCGATCACGTCCCACGGGAAGAAGAACGTCTCGGACATGCCCAGCGGGTCGAGGACGATGCGCTGCACCGCCTGCTCGAACGTCTCGCCCGTCGCCTCCTCGATCACACGACCCAGCAGGCGGATGCCGGAGTTGCTGTAGGAGGCGATCGTGCCGGGGGAGAAGAGCTGCGGGAGCTCGGAGAAGCCGGCGACGCTGCGAGCGAGGGCGTCGTCGTCCCACCCCGGATGATCGTCCGCATCGCCCAGGAAGCCGCCAGAGTGCGTGAGGAGGTGGCGGATGCGCAGCTCTGCGAGGGCGTCCTCGTCTCGGAGCCGGAAGTCGGGGAGCACATCGACCACATGGCCGTCGAGGTCGAGCACGCCGCTCTCGACCAGGTGCATCGCGACGGTTCCGGTGAACGTCTTCGTCGTCGAGCCGATCTGGAAGAGCGTGCGCGCGGTCACGGCGGCACCGGTGTCGACAGCGGCGACACCGGTGGCGGCGATGACTTCCCGGTCGCGGTCGATCACGCCGACCACTGCGCCGGGCACGCCGAGCTCGGCGGCCGTGGCGTCCAGGAACTCCTGCAGCTCGTCGTCCATCATGCATCCCCTCGTACGGCGCGCCCCGGCAGGGCATCGGTCACGATCTCTCCCGCGTGCACGACACGAGTGCCGTGCACGAAGAGCTCGCGCACACCTCGCGACGGGCGGGTCGGATCGGCATAGGTGGCTCTGTCCGTCAGCGTCGTCGGGTCGATCACCACGACGTCGGCATCCGCCCCGATCGTCAGATGGCCCTTGCCCCGCATGCCGGACGAGACCTCGTCGAGCACACGAGCGGGGAGGAACGAACAGCGCCGGAAGGCTTCGACCCAGCTCCACGTGCCGCTGTCGAGAACCATGAGCCGCAGTGACTTCGCAAACGTGCCCGCGGTGCGGGGATGCGTGTGCCCGCCCGCGGGAAGCGGCCACTCGTGCTGCTCGTACACCGTCCCCCCGCCGTTCGCCGCCCAGGAGATGGGCATCGCATCACTCGCCACGATCGAGTCGGGATAGGCCAGCGCCCGGTGCAGGTGCGCGCGGTCGAAGGGGTCGGCCTCGTCGAGGAACGTCACGATGCAGGTGGCGCCGGGGTCGATCGCCCGCACCTCGCGCAGCCGGGCTTCGTCGGCGATGCGCTCGCCGGTGTCGACGAGCACCAGAGAACTCGGAGTGATGCCGAGCCCCGCGAGTTTCTCCGGGGCGAGGAAGAACGCGCCGATCGCCGTGCTGCCGGCGCCGTAGGGGTAGGCCTCGACCGTCACGCGGGAACCTGCGGCGCGGCTGCGATCCAGCAGGCCCAGCACCCGGTCGATGTGGCGCAGCGAGGTGCTGTTCACGTGGCAGTGATGCATCGCCGCCCCGGTCTCCGCGGCGGCGCGGACGAGCTCCTCAGAGCCGTCGATCGGTGTGCGCGGATCGGCCTCGATCAGTTCGCGCACGTGCGTGAAGGTCGGGGCGTGGGCAGCGGCGGCCAGCCGGGAGAGGGCGAGGTACTCGTCGGGGTCGGACCGCGGCGCGTAACCCATCAGCACGCCGATCCCCAGTGCGCCGGCACCCAGCTCATCCTCCAGCAGGCTCAGCCATCGGCGGCGTTCGGCGGGGGAGGAGGACCGCTGCCAGTCGGGTGTGCCGAGCAGATCCATCGACGCGGTGAAGTCGGCGACGGGCACCCGGTCGAGGTGCGCGTACGCCCGCGCCTGCGACCAGGAAGCCGAGAAGCCGTAGTTCAGCGGGCGTCCGTCCGCTGCGGCGCGGGCGAGGGCCTCGGCGATCGGCATGAGTCCGGCCTCGAGATCGAGGGCGGTGGTGACACCGTCCATCGCCTGCAGCCGGTGCCCCGCGATCGAGTGCACGTGGCTGTGCAGGTCGACGAAACCCGGTCCGACGATGAGGCCCGTCACGTCCACCACCTCGGCATCGGTCGGCGCCGTGAGCCCGTCGCCGACCGCGGCCACCCGCCCCTGGGTGATCAGCAGATCGGTGATCCGGTCGGTTTCCGTCTTCGGGTCGATGACGCGCCCGCCGCGCAGCAGTGTGTCCACGCCGCCACGATGCCATGCTGGAGGAAGCCGTTCCGGTGCCGCTCGACGAAACCGGGTGGTGCTTCCGGTGCTCGCGCACAACCCGTCACGCGCGGCAACGGCGTTCGAGTGGTGCACACGCGCGCGCCGCCAGACATAATGTAGTGACGATGTGACCGTGCACACGCGAGGAGGCAAGTGATGTCCACCGCCTCCGAGCGTGCGCGGTTGCCGAGCATCCGCGACGTCGCCAGGCTCGCCGGTGTCTCGCATCAGACGGTGTCCCGAGTGCTCAACGATCATCCGAGCATCCGTCCGGAGACGAAGGCCAAGGTCCTCGATGCGATCTCGGTGCTCGACTACCGGCCGAACCTGGCCGCCCGCGCTCTGGTCACCAGCAAGTCGAACATGCTGGGCATCCTGTCCGCCACGATCGGGGAGTTCGGTCCGACCTCGTCCATCGCCGGCATCGAGGATGCGGCGCGCGAGGAGGGGTACTCGGTCTCGACCCTGAACCTCGCCGACACGACGCCAGAGGCGATCGGCAACGCGGTGCGCCAGCTGTCGCGCGAGCAGGTCGACGGCATCGTGGTGCTCGCACCGCAGGTGCGGGTGTTCCATGTCCTTCGCGGCATGTCGGTGGACATGCCGTTCGTGACCCTGCAGACGGCATCGGGCTCGGACGGGGTGAGCCTGTCCGCCGACCAGGTGGCGGGCGCCAAGGCCGCGACGGCCCACCTGATATCGCTCGGTCACAGCGACATCCTGCATCTGGCCGGCCCGCAGGACTGGATCGAGGCGGAGTCGCGCATGCGCGGGTATCTCGACGGACTACGCGAGGCCGACCTGCCGACGTTCCCGCCGATCCGCGGCGACTGGACAGCCGACTTCGGCTACTTCGCGGGCAAGGAGCTCTCGCGCCGTCGGGACTTCACGGCGGTGTTCGCCGCGAACGATCTGATGGCGATCGGGCTGATGCACGGCTTCCGCGATTCCGGGGTGCGGGTGCCGCACGACGTGAGCGTGATCGGGTTCGACGACATACCGGTCGCCGCGCACGTGGCTCCGACGCTGAGCACGGTGCACCAGGACTTCCCCGAGCTCGGGCGCCGAGCCGTGCGCATCCTCCTCGCGCAGATCCGGGGAGAGCAGGTGCCGGAGTTCGGCCCGCTGCAGACGATCCTGCGTGCGCGCGAATCCGCCGCAGCACGCTGACCTGTCGCGGGACCGCTCCCAGCCGATCGGGCCGCATGCATCACGGTAGCGACACGAAATCGGTGCGCGGACTTGACAGCGGTTCGTCGTGAGTGGACTATGTAATCCAATGTGAACGGTCACATCGAAGGTGACCGCACGTCGCGAGGAAAGATCCGTGAGCACCACAGCAACGTTGCCTACCGTGTCAGGCCCCATCCTGGAGATGCGCAGCATCACCAAGGAGTTCCCGGGGGTCAAGGCACTCGCCGACGTCTCGATCACCGTCCGCGCCGGCGAGATCCACGCGATCTGCGGCGAGAACGGCGCCGGGAAGTCGACCCTGATGAAGGTCCTGTCCGGGGTGTACCCCTACGGAACCTACGACGGGGAGATCCTGCTCTACGGCGAGGAGCAGCGCTTCAAGGACATCGCAGCCAGCGAGCATGCCGGCATCGCGATCATCCACCAGGAGCTCGCCCTGATCCCCGAGCTCTCGGTCACCGAGAACATCTTCCTCGGCAACGAGATCCAGCGCGGTGGCCGCATCGACTGGAAGGCCCAGAAGGAACGGGCGATCGAACTGCTCGCCCGCGTCGGGCTGAGCGAAGACCCCGACGTGCAGATCAAGACCCTCGGTGTCGGCAAGCAGCAGCTGATCGAGATCGCGAAGGCGCTCAACAAGGACGTCAAGCTCCTGATCCTCGACGAGCCGACCGCCGCACTCAACGAGAACGACTCGCAGCACCTGCTCGACCTGATCCTGGGCCTCAAGGCCAGGGGCATCGCGTCGATCATGATCAGCCACAAGCTCAACGAGATCGAGCAGATCGCCGACGAGATCACGATCATCCGCGACGGCCGCACGGTCGAGACGCTCGACATCTCGCGTGGGGAGATCAACGAGGACCGCATCATCCGCGGCATGGTCGGCCGCTCGCTCGAGAGCCGCTACCCGGACCGCACCCCCGAGATCGGCGAGGTGTTCTTCGAGGTCAAGGACTGGTGGGTGCAGCATCCGACCGTCCCCGAGCGCATGGTCGTGAAGGGCTCGAACATCAACGTCCGCCGCGGCGAGGTGGTCGGCATCGCCGGTCTGATGGGCGCAGGGCGCACCGAGTTCGCGATGAGCATCTTCGGCCGCTCCTACGGCACCTACCTCTCCGGCACCCTGATCAAGGACGGCCAGGAGGTCGCCCTGCACGATGTGGCGTCGGCGATCAAGCACGGGCTCGCGTACGTGAGCGAGGACCGCAAGGTGCTCGGGCTCAACCTGCTCGACACGATCAAGCGTTCGGTCGTCGCCGCCAAGCTCTCCAAGATCGCCAAGCGCGGTGTCGTCGACGCCCGCGCCGAGTTCGCCGTCGCGGAGGAGTACCGCAAGGCGCTCCGCATCAAGACCCCCTCCGTGGAGGAGGGCGTCGGCAAGCTCTCCGGCGGCAACCAGCAGAAGGTCGTGCTGGCGAAGTGGATGTTCACCGACCCCGACCTGCTGATCCTCGACGAGCCCACACGCGGCATCGACGTCGGTGCCAAGTACGAGATCTACGCGATCATCAACCAGCTCGCAGCCCAGGGCAAGGGCGTCATCGTCATCTCCAGCGAGCTTCCCGAACTCCTCGGCATCTCCGACCGCATCTACACCGTCTTCGAAGGTCGGGTCACCGACTGCATCCCGGCCGATCAGGCGACACCTGAGGACCTCATGCGCAGCATGACCTCCGCGACCCAGAAAGCATCCGCATGACCACCGACACCACCGCAACGAAGCGCGGCTTCCATTTCAAGGACATCACGAAGATGTTCGGAGGCGGCCAGTCGACCCTCCGTCAGTTCGGCATCCTCGGCAGCCTCGTCGTGATCCTGGTCGTCTTCCAGGTGCTGACCTGGATCTTCAAGGGTCAGGGACTCACGCTCTCGTCGGGCAACCTGATCAACGTCGTCAACCAGTACTCCTACATCCTGATCCTCGCGATCGGCATGGTGATGGTCATCATCATGGGCCACATCGACCTGTCGGTCGGGTCGGTCGCGGCGTTCACCGGCATCATCGTCGCCAAGGCGATGGCGGACTGGAACCTGCCGTGGCCGCTGGCCATCCTCCTCGGCCTCGGCGTGGGCGTGCTGGTGGGCGCCTGGCAAGGATTCTGGGTCGCGTATGTCGGGGTGCCCGCATTCATCGTGACGCTGGCGGGCATGCTGTTCTTCCGTGGCGCGAACCAGTGGGTCGGCGACTCGCAGTCGATCCCCGTCCCGCAGGGGTTCAAGGTCATCGGCGCCGGCTACCTGCCCGAGCTGTCTTTCATCCCCGTGCAGTTCAACGTGCTCACCATGGTCCTCGCCCTGATCGGTGTGCTCTGGATCGTCATCGCGGAGATCCGCACCCGCCGCGCGCAGGCCAAGATGGGTTCGGACATGGCGCCCCGCTGGGTGAGCATCACCAAGGTCGTGCTGATCTCGGCCGTGATCCTCATCGCCGGGTGGCTGTTCGCGACAGGGCGTGAAGGCACCAGCTTCCCGATCTCGGGCGTCATCCTGCTCGCCCTCGTCATCCTCTACTCGTTCATCACGAACAACACCGTTTTCGGCCGCCACATCTACGCCGTCGGCGGCAACCGCCAGGCAGCGCGTCTGTCGGGCGTGAAGGACCGCTGGGTCGACTTCTTCGTCATGATGAACATGTCGGTGCTCGCCTCGCTCGCCGGGATGATCTACGTGGCCCGTGCCACGGCCTCCGGTCCGCAGGACGGCAACGGCTGGGAGCTCGACGCCATCGCCTCGGTCTTCATCGGTGGTGCCGCCGTCTCGGGCGGCATCGGAACCGTGATCGGGTCGATCATCGGTGGTCTCGTGATGGCGTTCCTCAACAACGGACTCGCGCTGCTCGGCGCCGGTGCCGACGTGGTGTCGATGATCAAGGGCCTGGTGCTCCTGTTCGCGGTCGGTGTCGACGTTTGGAACAAGCAGCAGGGCCGCCCCTCGATCATCGGGTTCCTGACGCGCCGGTTCGGTCGCAAGGAAGACCCCGCCCTCGAGACCTTCGACCCGAAGGCGAACTACCCCACCAGCCAGAAGTACGAAGCCCCCGCCGTCGACGAGACGCGCGGAAAGTAAGGGTCGAGTCGCGCACCGCACACGCGCCTTGACCTTCACACACCAGAGAAAGAGATCACATGAAGAAGATTCTTCTGTCGGCGACAGCGCTTGTCGTCGCGGGCGCCTTCGCCCTCACCGGCTGCTCCTCGGAGCGCGGCGGTGACACCGGCTCCGGGTCGGGGGACGAGGCCAAGGGCTTCGCCGCCGATGCCACCATCGGTGTCGCCCTTCCTGACAAGACCTCCGAGAACTGGGTTCTCGCCGGTCAGCTGTTCACCGACGGCCTGAAGAAGGCCGGATTCAAGCCCGACGTGCAGTACGCACCGGCCAGCAACACGGTCGCCGAGCAGCAGAACCAGATCCAGGCGATGGTCACCGGTGGCGCCAAGGTCATCATCATCGGTGCGAAGGACGGCAAGCAGCTGTCGACGCAGGTCGAGGCAGCCCGCGACGCCGGCGTCACCGTCATCGCGTACGACCGTCTGATCGAGAACACCGAGGCCGTGGACTACTACGTCGCCTTCGACAACTTCAAGGTCGGCCAGCTGCAGGGCCAGGCGCTGCTCGACGGTCTCGCCGAGCGCGCGGGCCACGAGGCGCCGTACAACATCGAGCTGTTCTCGGGTTCGCCGGACGACGCCAACGCTCCCGTGTTCTTCAACGGCGCGATGGACGTGCTCCAGCCGAAGATCGATGACGGCACGCTCAAGGTCGTCTCCGGTCAGACCGAGATCTCCCAGACGGCGACCGAGGGCTGGAAGGCCGAGAACGCTCAGCGCCGCATGGACTCGATCCTCACGTCGACCTACGGTTCCGAGACGCTCGACGGCGTCCTCTCGCCGAACGACACGCTCGCCCGCGCCATCATCACCTCGGTGCAGGGAGCAGGCAAGCCGGTCCCGGTCGTCACGGGTCAGGACTCCGAGGTCGAGTCCGTCAAGTCGATCATGGAGGGCATCCAGTACTCCACGATCAACAAGGACACCACGCTCCTCGTCGAGCAGTCGATCAAGATGGTCGGCCAGCTCCAGAAGGGCGAGGAGGTCGACGTCAACGACACCGAGCAGTACGACAACGGCGTGAAGGTCGTCCCGGCCTACCTGCTCGACCCGATCATCGTCACCAAGGAGAACGCGGCCGAGGCATACGCCAACGTCCCGAGCCTCCTCGAGATCGTGAAGTCGTACCAGTAATCCGGATGCTCCTTCGAGGAACACCCCACAGCACCTCGCTGTGACCGAGAGCCACCCTGACCTTCGGGTCAGGGTGGCTCTCTCGTGTGCGGGCCGTGTCCGGCGCCGTGTTCGTCAGCCGCGGAGTGCGCGCGTCGCCTGACCCGTGCGCTGCAGGGCGTCGACGGTCTCGGCGTACCGGCGCTTGGCGACACCGAGGAACAGGCAGTCGACGAGTGTGAGCTGCGCGATGCGGCTCACCATGGCGCCTGCGCGGAAGGTCGACTCGCGCACCTCAGTGAAGAGCGGGTGATCGGCTGCGCGGGTGAGGGGGGAGTCCTTCGCCGACGTGACGGCGATCGTGGTGGCGCCGCTGGTACGCGCCGTCTCCAGGAACCGCACGGTTTCGAGCGTCGAACCGGAGTGGGAGAAGCCGATGGCGACGGTCGATGCGGTCGGCAGCACGGAGACGGCGACGGCCTCGTGCGGATCGGCGGGAATATGCGCGTTCCGTCCGACGCGGAGGAGCTTGTGGGCGAGATCCTCCGCGACGAACCGGCTGGCGCCGAGCCCGTAGAGGATGATGCGCTCGGCCCCGTCGATCGCGTCCACTGCCGCTTCGAGCACGGTGAAGTCGAGTCGGGCGACGGTCTCCTCGATCGCCAGCAGTTCGAGCGCCGCAACCTTCGACACCGCCTCCTGCAGGGTGTCGGCATCGGAGATCTCCGACCCATAGGCGCCGCGTGCGGAGAACTGGGCGGCTTCCTTGCCGAGCTCGGCGGCCAGGGCCATGCGCAGTGGGGCGTAGCCGCTGAAGCCGATCGCCCGGCAGAAGCGCACGACCGAAGCGACCGAGGTGTCGCATTCCGCGGCCAGCTCGTTGATCGTGTTGTCGATCACGACGGAGGGGTTCTCGCGGACGACCAGCGCGATACGGGCCAGCGACGGCGTCAGCGTGGAAGCGGCGGCTTCGATCGTCGACTGGATGCTCATCGGTTCTCCGTCTGCTCGGTGTAAATTCTTTTTGCAGAGTCTACTTCGCATGTAGTCTCTTTTCATCACCTGTTTCCACCGATCCCCGGGAGAGTCGATGAGCGCGAAGACGACCGCATCCGTCGATCTCGGCAAGTCCCGGTGCCGCGTCGTGATCGACGGCGACGGCGAGCGGGTCGCGCGCGCAGGCGTCGGAGCTCCCGGGCTCGCCGCAGCGGGCGGGGTGGAGAGTGCACTCGAGGCGATCCTCCCGCTTCTGGAGGGTGACCGCCTCGACCTGATCGGGGTGGGCGCCGCGGGCGCCTGGCTGGCGCCGCATGCGGCGCAGGAACTGTCGTCCCGGCTCGCCGCAGCGAGCGGAGCCGCGGTGGCCGTCGCCTCCGATGTGGTCACCGCTCACGCCGGTGCACTCGCCGGTGCCGGGGGAGTGCTCCTCATCGCGGGAACCGGAGCGGCAGCCCTCGGCGTCGACGCCGATGGCGCGCGACTCGTCGACGGCTGGGGTCCGGAACTCGGCGACCTCGGCAGCGGCTCGTGGCTCGGGCGCGAAGCCCTGCGTGCCGTGCTGCGTGCGGACGACGCCCTGGGCGCCCGCACCGCCCTCACCGCGGCGATCGCGCAGCCGGTGGGTGCGCCATCCGACATCCAGGCCTGGCTCGCCCAGCGCGAACCCCTCCCTCGACGCCTCGCGACGCTCGCACCTCTCGTGCTGGATGCCGCTGCCGACGGCGATGCGGTCGCCGGCGAGATCGTGGCCGAGGCGATTCGACTCCTCACCGCGACGGCTGTCGCCGCATCCACCCGCACCACCGACGTGGTGATCCACGGCGGCCTCACCGACCACGCGTGGTTCCGCGCGTCATTGACCTCTTCCCTGCAGACCGCCGGACGCACGATCGTGCCCGCGAGCGGCGATGCACTCGACGGCGCGCTGCTGCTCGCGCGCCGCACCGACCTCCCCCACGAAAGGTTCGTCCACCGTGCCGAATGACGATTCCCGCCTGGCCACCCTCCTCTCCGTGCTCGAGCGCCTCGACACCGAGGCCTCGACGACCGATCGCGGCGACCTCGACCTGCTGGGCACCGCCGAGCTCGTGCGACGCATGAACGCGGAGGACCGGCGGGTGCCGGAGGCCGTCGCCGAGCGGGCGGAGGAGATCGCCATCGTGGTCGACGGCATCACCGAGCGGTTCCGCCGCGGCGGACGCCTCATCTACATCGGTGCAGGCACGGCCGGGCGCATCGGCGTTCTGGATGCGAGCGAGTGCCCGCCGACCTTCGGCACCGACCCGTCGATGGTGGTCGGGCTGATCGCGGGGGGCGAGACGGCGATCCGTTCCGCCGTGGAGAACGCCGAAGACGACGACGCGGCCGCGGAAGCCTCGCTGCGCGAGCTCGGTCTCTCGGAGAACGACACGGTGGTGGGCATCTCCGCCTCCGGCCGCACGCCCTACGTCGTGGGAGGGCTGACCTACGCCCGCAGCGTCGGTGCGTTCACCGCGGCGATCGCCTCGAACGCCGGTTCCGACATCGGTGCGGCCGCGGAGGTCGCGATCGAGGTCGTCACCGGCCCCGAGTTCATCTCCGGCTCCACGCGCCTCAAGTCGGGGACGGCGCAGAAGCTCGTCGTCAACATGCTGACGACACTGTCGATGATCAACCTCGGCAAGACCTACCGCGGCGTCATGGTCGATCTGCTGGCCACGAACGAGAAGCTGCATGCCCGCTCGATCCGCACGGTGTCGCAGCTCGCCGGCGTCGACATCGACCAGGCTGCAGCGGCACTGCAGGCGGCGGACGGTTCGGTCAAGCTCGCGCTGCTGATGCTCGCCGCCGACGCGACGCCGCAGGACGCGGCCGCAGCCCTCCACGAGGCCGACGGCATCCTCCGCGACGCGATCGCCGCGCTCGCCTGAGGGTGATGCGAGCGCCCGGGGAGTCCGATACGGTGTGCGGATGCCCCTCGCTCTGATCACCGGCGCCGCGCGTGCCGACAGCATCGCCGCCGGTATCGTTCCTCGGCTGCGCGCCGCCGGTTGGACCGTCGTCACCAGCGACCTGCACGACGCCGACCACATCGCCGACCTCGCAACGCCCGAGGGGCCCGAGACCCTGATGGCTGAGGTGAACGCTGCGCACGGCCCGGTCTCGGCGCTCATCCTGAGCCATGCGCACGATGTGCAATCCGGCATCCTCGACACGACGGCCGAGAGCTTCGACCGGCACGTCGCCGTGAATGCCAGGGCGAGTCTGCTGCTGATCGCGGCCTTCGCGCGGCAGGTGGGCGACGGCGGAGGTGCGATCGTGGCGCTCACCAGCGACCACGTGACCGGCAACCTCCCCTACGGGGCCTCCAAGGGCGCTCTCGACCGGCTCGTGATCTCGGCGGCCCGCGAGCTCGGCCCGCGCGGCATCTCGGCGAACGTGCTCAACCCCGGGCCCATCGACACCGGCTGGATGGACGACGAGACGCGCCGCGGGCTGGGGGAGATGACACCGCTCGGGCGTCTCGGGCGCCCCGGCGACATCGCGGCCGTGGTGGAGTTCCTCGTGTCGGAGGAAGGGCGCTGGATCTCGGGGCAGCTGCTGAAGTCGGACGGCGCGTTCTCGGCGAGGTACTGAGCCGCGGGGCAGGCGCGGACTCGACGCGCAGAGCTCGACGCGCAGAGGCGGCGAGACCGGGGTCTCTGTGCGCCTGCCCCGGGCGGGCATCCGACTCAGTGCGCGCAGGTGCAGGTGTCTCCACCGCAGCATGCGCTCGCCGTCGCGCCGCGGTGCGCCTGCGACGCCTCCGGTACATCCATGGCCGGGTTCTGGTCGAGGAATCCGGCCGGTTTGAACCAGAATCCGGCGTAGTCGACCGGCATGATGGGCCAGTCCTCCGGCCGCGGGAAGTGCGTCAGACCGAAGGTGTGCCACAGCACGATGTCCTGGCCGTCGATGTCGCGGTCGGCGGCGGTGTACTCGGGCAGCCCTGCTCCGCCCTGGTGCGCGTTCGGATACCGACCGGCCGGCCAGATCTGCCCCGCCTCGAAGCGTGTCGCCCAGAGGTGCTTCGTCGCGAAGGCGGCACGCGCGGCGACGGAGGACTTCGGGTCGGCCATGAGCAGTGCCGTGGGCTGCGGCACCAGGTGGTACGCGGTGGGCCGGCCGACGTGGTTCGTGCGGGACGCGCTCTGCACCTCCCACACCCGCGCGACCGAGGAATCAGCCTCGCGCTGCGCCTCGTTCTCGGTGCGCAGAGTCGTCTCCGACCAGGTGAAGGCGTTGCCGAAGGGGTTCTCGGGGCCCATCGGCACGCGTTGGGCGTCGATCTCGACGAGCCGGTTGTCCTCGCCGTCGATCGCGACGTCGAGCCGTGCGCAGAAGAGGTGCTGGTGCACGGGGGCGAACACGCCGGGGGCCAGCTCCGTCGCATGGCGCTGGCGCACCCCGGGCTCACCGGCGCTGGCGAAGACGATCCCCGTGGCCTTGGCCACGACCTCGATCGACCCGTCCAGGCCGAAGTTCCAGTAGAACCCGTAGTCGTAGTTGCCGATCGTGGAGAAGTACGAGACCACGAACCGGCGGGAACGCCGCACGTCGGAGCGCCCGGCCAGATCGGTGTGCTTCCAGAGGATGCCGTAGTCCTCCTCGTGCATGCAGATCACGTTCGGGATGCACACGGGGTGGCCGTGGTCGTCGGCGACGTAGCCGTCGAGGTAGCGGATCACGCCCAGGCAGTCGCAGCCGAGCTCGAGGTGGTTCGCGTTCTTCCCGAGCAGGTACTCACCGGCGTCGAAGTAGCTGATCCAGAAGCGGCCGGGCGCGGTGTCGCCGTAGGGGACGACCATCTCGGGCACGCTCGCCCGGCTCAGCACCGATCGTCCCTGGAAGGTGACGTCGTGCAGCACGAGGCCTTCGCGTGCGTTGAAGTCCACGCGCATCGACCAGCCCTCCCACTCCACGAGCGAACCCGTGACGGCGAAGCTCGGCCCCTCGGGCTGGGTGATCTCGATCGGCTTCAGGGTGGTGCGCGCCTCGCCCTGCACCTCGGGATAGTAGTTGCCGTGGCCGGCGGGAACGGGCACATCGCCGTGGTCCTCGACGCGGATCACGCTGTTCGCGGTGAGGTCGATGTGCACGATGAGTCCCTCGACCGGGTGCGCCCAGGGGGAGTCCTGCTCGTCGTACTTGAGGAAGGTCAGGGAGCGGATCACGCGTCGTCCGACCTCGTCGGCACGGCCCGTGTATCCGGGGGCGAGCGGCCCGCAGAAAGCGAGCGCCATGTGCTCTTCGAGGCCGCGGCGCTTCATCGCGGCCTGCCACTGCGGTGACGCCTTGGCGATGGCCTCGGCGCGCTCGTACTCCTCGAACAGGTACTGCGGTTGCCCGTAGGGCGGGGCGTCGTTGGGGACCCGCTGCGTGTGCAGCACCTCGCCCCGGGTGATCGAGACGATGGCTTCGGTGGCGACGCCGGTGGCGATGTCGAGCAGGGTGATGTCGACGCGGCGGTCGATGGGGGAGCCGGGCGTCCACGCCGCGAGCTCCTCCTTGCGGGGTTCGTCGGGCAGGAGCATCGGCACCCGGGTCGTCTCGGTCATGAGGCCCGCGGCGTCGAGCACGGCGCGGGCGGCCGCGATCTCTGCACCCGTGAGGGGATCGTGGGGGTGCGGGGCGGCGATCTTCTCGATCGACACGGGCTGCGGAGCGTGGTGGGACATCATCGACCTCACTATTTTCGAGCGATTGCTCAATAAACGGGTTGGCATGATGATACGACGGACCGCCCGACGCCCGCAACGGGAGATTCGCGGGCGGGGAACTCCGTCAGGCCCGCCAGGGAGCGAGCGCCACCTCGAGCACCGCGAGGTGGGCGGCCGGTGTCTGCGGCTCCGTGACCTCGACGATCTGCTGTCCGTACGTGATGGAGCGCAGCAGCGTCACGATCGCCTCGGTGGGGGTGTCCGTGCGCAGCTCACCGTCTTCGACTGCCTCCCGCAGGGCGAGTCGCGTCGTCTCCTGCCAGGTCGCGAGGGTGGGGGAGGCGGCGTCCGGCGTCGGTGCGAGCGCGGCCAGGCGCCCCCAGAATCCGACCACGACATGGGCTTCGGTGCGGGTGCGCTCGTCGACCGGGAGCACTTCGCGCATGAGCGCGTGCAGTCGGTGGAGCCCGCGGCGGTCGGCCGTCGCCTCGGCGATGCGCGCCTCGGTGCGGCGGGTCACCTCGGCCGCAGCCGCACGCATGACCTCGTCGAAGCCGTCGAAGTAGTGCCAGAGCGACCCCGTGGCGACGCCGAGTTCCTTCGCCACGGCACGCGAAGAGACGCTCTCGTGTCCGTCGCGGGCGGCGACGGCCAGCAGCGCCTCGGCGATCTGCCGGCGGCGCTCATCATGGTCGACGATGCGAGGCACGCACCCATCTTGTCGCATCGCGCACAGGTATAGCTATATTGAGCGATCGCTCAATATACTTCCGGCGTGGATCACCTCATCGTTGCGGTGCCGTGGCTGATGGCCGCGGCCGCGATCGTCTCGGCCGTCGCCGGCGTGGCTGCCTGGCGCGCCGTGCCGTGGCAGGGGCGGCAGAGCGTGCTCGTCATGGCGGCGGCGATGCTGGCACTCGCCGCGACCGCCGGGCGCCACCCCGTCCTCGAGCTGGCGCTGGGGGTGGTTCTGCTGGGATCCGGCATGGTCGGGACCATGGGCGTTCGCGGCACCGCATCGGCGGCACCGTGCTGTCACCGCGCTCTGGTCTCCCTGGTGATGGCGATGTGCGCGTTCCACGGAGCCGCCGGACCCGTCGCCGCGGTGGGTCCAGCGACGGTGACAGGACACGGCGGCCACGGGCTCTCCGGCATGCTCTCGGTGCTGCTCTTCGCGGGCGTCGGCGCGGTGGCGCTGTGGACCATCGTCGCGGAGTGGTTCGTCCCTCCGGTGCACCACGGTCGCACGGCGCGCCTGCTCCGCATCGAGTCGTGGGCGATGACGGCGGGTGTCGCGGTGATGTGCCTGGGATTCTGACGGAGGAGCCGTCACCCCGCGGCGGCTGGGCGCACGAACAGCCAGGCGGAGACCGCGGCGACCGCCGCCGCTGCGGTCATCGTCACCGCCATCGTGACGGCGTTCGTACCACCGATCCCTGCGGCGACCGGCGCGAGCACCGGACCGAACAGGAACGTCGACATCCCGAGCAGAGCCGAAGCCGTGCCCGCTCGTGCGCCGTGGTGGGCGAGGGCGAGGGTCTGCCCGTTGGGCCCGCCGAGCCCTGAGCACAGCATGAATCCGATCAGCGCGGCGACGACTCCCGCGACGCCCACGTCGGCGAGCGCGAGCACCAGGAAAGCCGTCGCGGCGATCAGCGTGGCCGAGATGCCCCCGAGGTACACCCGCAGCGGTCCCCACCTACTCACGACGAGACGGCTGAGCTGGCTGCCGACGATGCTCGCGAGGGCTCCCGCCGCGAAGGCGAGGCTGAACGACTGCGGACTCAGGCCGAACTCGTCCTGCAGCACGAACGACGACATGGACAAGTACGTGAAGAAGGCGATTCCACCCCCGGCCGCCGCGCACAGCACCGCGACGAAGAGCCGATCGCGCAGGACCGCTCCGGTGTGGATGCGCAGGGTGCGCAGGCCGCCGCCGTGCCGGGCTGCGACGGGCAGCGTCTCCGGCAGGGCGAAGACGACGACCAGCAGCAGCACGACGCCCACGGCGCTGAGCACGCCGAAGATCCCGCGCCAATCCATGATCCTCGCGAGCTGACCTCCGACGACGGGCGCGATGATCGGCGCCGTTCCTGAGACCAGGAACAGCAGCGACAGCATCCGTGAGAGCTCCACGCCCTCGAACTGGTCCCGGGCGATCGCGAGGCAGATCACGATGCCCGCAGACCCCGCGAGTCCCTGCAGGAAGCGCGCGAGCAGCAGCAGCTCGATGTTCGGGGCGAGCGCGCACGCCAGGGAGAGGACGGCGAAGACGGCGACGCCGACCATCAGGGGGAGCCGTCTGCCCCATCGGTCGCTGAGGGGCCCGGCGACGAGCTGACCGAGACCGAGCCCGATCATGCACGCCGACATCGTGGCCTGAGCGAGTGCCTCCGTGGTGCCGAGTGAGGCGGCGAGCTGCGGCAGCTGCGGCAGATACAGGTCCATCGACAGCGGGCCGAACGCCTCGAGCATGCCGAGCACGAGCATCGCGTGCACCGTGCCCATCCGCGGCCGCGAGGGCTCCCCGGGAACGGGAGTGCTCATCCTTCCAGGTGCAGCGTGCGCCGCAGCCAGCTCGCGCGCGCGGCGTCGGCCGCCTGCGAGACCTCGGCGTCGGGGGAGAAGCCGGAGAAGCCGTGGTATCCGCCCGCCCACACATGCAGCTCGGCCTGTCCGCCGGTGGCCCAGATGCGCGTGGCGTAGTCGACCGCTTCGTCTCGGAAGGTCTCGGCTGCCCCGACCTCGATGAACGCGGGGGCGAGGCCGGACAGGTCGACGGCGCGCGCGGGGGCGGTGTAGGGCGATACCCGATCGGTGCTGCGGTCCTCGCCGGCGATCGCCTCCCATGCGGTGTGGTTGTTGTGGCGATCCCAAGCTCCGAACCCGTCGTACTGACGACTCGAGACGGTGTCGTTGCGGTCGTCGAGCATGGGGCATCCCAGCAGCTGTCCGGCCAGGCGCGGACCCCCTCGGTCTCGGGCGAGCAGCGCGACGGCGGCGGAGAGGCCGCCGCCCGCGCTCATGCCGGACGCGATGATGCGGTCGGGGTCGATGCCCAGGTCCTCCGCGTGCGCCGCCATCCACTCCAGCGCCGCATAGCAGTCCTCGGCCTGTGCCGGCCCCGGGTGCTCGGGGGCGAGGCGGTACTCGACCGCGACGCCGATCACCCCGTATCGCTCGGCCAGGTCGATGAGCTCGGAGGTCCCGAAGAACCGGGTGCCCAGAACCATCCCGCCGCCGTGGATCGACAGCACGGCAGGGGCCGGTCCGTTCGCCGGCGTGGTGGGCCGCACGATCGTGATCTCGATGTCCGGGGCTCCGGCGGGGCCGGAGATGGTCCGGTCCTCCCACGTGATCGCGCGCCCCTCGGCCTGCGCCGACATGGGCGGGATGATGGTCGCGAAGTGATCGCGATTGGCGTGGATGGTGTCGGCGCGCAGCGGGATGATCTCGACCATGTCGACGAAGGCCGCGAGACCGGCGACGAGCTCGGGATCGTAGGGGACCGGCGGGTGGGCGGTCATCGGGCGGCCCGCCAGATCCGTCGCAGCCAGGAGGCGCGCGCGGCGAGGGCGGCGCGGGAGATCTCGGCATCGGGCATGTACATGTCGAACCCGTGCGCGCCGCCGCCCCACACGTGCAGCTCGGCTTGTCCGCCGGTGGCCCAGATGCGCAGGGCGTATTCGGTGTCCTCGTCGCGGAAGGCCTCGGCCTCTCCGACCTCGATGAAGGCGGGCGGCAGGCCCGAGAGGTCGGCCGCGCGGGAGGGGGCGGCATGCGCGGGTGCCTCGGGGCTGAAGGCGAGATCGTCGCCGAGCACGCACGACCACGCGAGCAGGTTCAGCTCCCGCTGCCACGTGCCGATGCCGTCGTACTGCCGGCTCGACACCGTGGTGTTGGTGTTATCGATCATCGGGCACAGCAGCAGCTGTCCCGCCATCGCCGGGCCCCGTCGGTCGCGTGCCATCAGCGCGACGGCGGCGGTGAGTCCGCCCCCAGCACTCCCGCCCCCGACGACGATGCCCGCAGGATCGATGCCGAGATCGTTCGCGTGCGCATGCACCCAGACGAAGGCGGCGTAGCAGTCCTCCACTCCGGCGGGGTAGGGGTCTTCAGGAGCGAGACGGTACTCGACGTTCACTGCCACCACGCGGTGCTGCGCGACGATGTCGACCACGCGCCCGGTCTCCCACGAGCGGTGACCGACGATCATCCCGCCGCCGTGGATGTTGACGAAGCCGGGAAGCACCTCGGCGCGGGTTCCGGTCGGCCGGAAGATCGTGATCTCGATGTCGGGAGCCCCGGCAGGGCCGGGGATCACGCGGTCCTCCCACTCGATGTCACGGCCGGCGATGACGGTGTCGTTGTCGGGGAACATCCGGTCGGCGCCGTCGCGCGGTAGCGCGTCGCGGGTCAGGGGCGGCTGAGGATCCTTCGCGATCTCATCCAGCACGGCCTGCACCTCGGGATCGAAGGGCACGGGGGGGACGGTGGGACGTCCGGCGGCGGTGGCGGTCATGGAACTCCTTGTTCGAGCGGTGGCGGGGGCGGTTCAGGGGCCTTCGGGGTCGACGATGCCGCGGTCCGCCCAGAACGGTGCGACCACTCGACGCAGTTCTGCGGCGCCGACACGATCGACCAGGTCGACGGCCGCGAGGTTCGCGCGCAGCTGGGCGACGCTCGACGCCCCGAACAGCGTCGTCGTGAGCGCCGGGTGCGTGAGGGTGAAGGCGATGCCGAGCTGCGCCGGAGACGCGTCGAGCGAATCCGCGAGTGCCGTGAACGCCGGGACATCGGCGAGGATACGCCCGCGGATGTCGCCAGGGTCGCGACCGATCTGGCGGTCGCCGTTCACCTTGCCAGCCAGGATGCCGCCTTCGAGGCAGTCCGAGGCCTGCAACGTCAATCCCTGCTCCCACAGGCCGGCGAAGGGCGCTCCGTCCGGGATGGCACGTCGCGAGACGCTGTACTTCAGCTGCGCGATCTGCGGGCCGGGCACGTCTTCGTCCGTCGCGATGTCGATCAGTGCCTGGATGCTCGACTCCGACCAGTTGTTCACTCCCCAGGCACGGATGATCCCGGCATCGGTCAGGCGTGCCAGATCGAGCACGAGGTCGCGCAGATCCAGGTCGTCGCGGCGCAGATCTCCCAGGATCACGAGGTCGGCGTGCTCGACGCCCACGCGCATCAGGGCGTTGTCGAGTTGGGGGCGGAAGCCCTCCGTGTCGAACGTCTCGAGCCAGAGCTTCGAGGACAGCAGCCACTCCTCGCGGTCGAGGCCCGCCGCGCGCACCATGGCCGAGAAGATCACGTCGGTGAACACCGGTGGGGCACCCGGTGCGGAGTAGACCCCGACATCGAAGAGGTTCACGCCGCGATCCACGGCCTCGCGGAGCATGGCCACCGCGTCGGCGAAGTCCATCCGGTCATAGGTGTGCCAGGAGCCGAGCGAGAACAGCGAGGAGTGCAGGCCGCTGCGCCCGATCTCACGGCGCGGAAGGGGAGTGGTCATGGTCGTCCTCACAGACTCGGGTCGATGACGGCCTTGACCTCATCGAGATGGTGCATGCGGGCGATCTTCGCCGAGGCCTCCGCGAGGCCGACGGGGGCGCTGAAGAGGTAATCCCACGGGAAGCGGTCGGCGAACGCCGCGAAGAAGTCGACGGCCCTGGCGTAGTCGGAGATGTCGCCGTTGAGGGATCCCACGACAGTGAGCTCCTTACCCATGATCGTGCTGAGGGCGAATCCGTCTCCTGCCGGTCCGGTCGAACCGACGATCGCGATCGTGCCGCGCTGGGCGGCCATCCCGACGGCGTCCGGTCCCACCCCTGGGGCCCCGGCGAAGTCGAAGACGTGGTCGGCGCCGCGTCCGTTCGTCAGCTCCAGGACCTGGTCGACCACGGGACCGTCGCGGAAGTCGACGACGGCGTCTGCGCCGAAGCGCCCGGCCAGCTCCAGGCGCGCGGACGGTGCTCCGACGGTGATCACCTGGCCGGCGCCGGCGATCTTCGCGACGGCGGTGGCGAAGATGCCCAGGGCCCCGGAGCCCTGGATCACGACGCTCGATCCCGGGCGGATGCGTCCGGCACGCTCGAACGCGCGGAGCACGGTCTTGGCGGCGCATCCCGCCATCGACGCCCACGTGTCCTTGACAGCGGAGGGGAGCAGCAGTTTCGCGGCGCCCGGAGTGACGTAGGCGTAGGCGGAGAGACCCGCGGTGGCGAAGGGATGCACGTCCGCGCGCTGGAGGAAGCCGTAACCGCGGTGGGCGCACGCCACGGGTTCGCGCAGCACGACGCAGCCGTGGCATTCGCCACAGGTCGATTCCGACCAGCCGATGCGGTCGCCGGGGGAGAGGGCGCGGCCGAGAGCGTCACGGGTGTCGGGGCCGGTGGCGACGATCTCGCCGACCATCTCGTGGCCGAGCACCATGGGGAGCATGCCGGGGAAGGTCATCTTCCCCTCCCAGATCTCGATATCAGTGCCGCACAGGGTCGTGCAGGTGATGCGCACCAGGGCGGCACCGGGTTCGATCTCGGCGGGGAGCGGCAGTTCCTGCAGGGTCAGGGGCTCGCCGTGGGCGGTGAGGACGGCGGCGCGGGTCGTGGTGGGCAGTTCTGCGGTGCGGGTCATGGTGTCGTCTCCGGGGAACGGTCAGACCAGGAGCTGTCCGCCGTCGACGGCGACGCAGACCCCGGTGATGTGGCTGGCGGCGTCGCTCGCGAGGAACAGCACGAGCGGGGTGACCTGGTCGACTTCGGCGATCGAGCCGAGCGGGATGCGCGACTCCCAGGCCGCACGGGCATCGGGGTTCGACGCGAAGTCGGCGGTCAGGGGAGTGAGCACGGGGCCGGGGGCGACGGCGTTGACGCGGATCCCGGATCCGGCGAGCTCGATGGCGGCCGTGCGGGTGAGGGCATCGACCGCCGCCTTGGTGGCTTCGTAGTGGCCCAGACCCGGGGTGGGCTGGCGGGCGCCGATCGAGGAGATGTTGACGATCGAGCCGCCGCCGGTCGCCGCGAGCAGGGCGCCGAACGTGCGGAGCATGAGGAAGGTGCCGCGGACGTTGACGCGCAGGGCGGCATCGACGGCCTCGACGGGCACCTCCTGCAGGGTGCCGCCGCCCGCGACGACGCCGGCGTTGTTCACCAGCACGTCGAGTCCGCCCGCGGCGGAGAGTCGATCGGCCGCCGACTGCACGGAGGCCTCGTCGGAGATGTCGAGGTGCACGGCCGTGGCGCCGAGCTCATTTGCGACGCTCTGCACGGCTTCCGCGTTCACGTCGCCGATGAACACCTCGTCCCCGGCCCGTGCGAACGCGGCGGCGATGCCTCTGCCGAGGCCTGAGGCGCCACCGGTGACGAGGGTGCGGCGGGGGGATGCGGTCATGTTCGTCCTCACTGACGGGTGCTGCGACGGGGTGACTCCGTTATATTCTACAAACATAGAAAAACACAACCCCGTGTCAGAGAAGACGAAGGAGCCTTCATGCCCGAATCGACATATCCCCGCACGGCACTCCAGCACGGAGGGGTGCCGGTGCCTCCGCTGGCATTGGGGTCGTGGAACACCTGGGACCGGATGTCGAAGGATGAGGCGGTCGCGCTGATCCGGAGAGCCACGGAGCTCGATGCCGGATTCTTCGACATCGCGTACTACAACATGGGTCCGCACGCCGAGAACTCGAGGACCGACATCCTCTTCGGCGAGGCGCTGCGGGCGAGCGGCGTCGATCGCGACGGGATAACACTGTGCGGCAAACTGTGGCTGTGGGACTGGCCGAACCAGGGATTTCGTCAACAGCTCGTCGAGTCGCTCGGGCGGGCCGGCCTCGAACGCTTCGACACGGTGGTGGTCGGCGACTACGGGGAGGCGCCCGACATGCCGCGCCTCGTCGCCGAGGTGAACGCGCTGATCTCGGAAGGCCTCGTCGACAGCTGGGGCATCAACAACTGGCAGATCGCCCACACCACGCAGGCTCTCGACGAGGCGGAGACGCAGGGGGCTGTCGCACCGGCGTTCGCACAGCTGAAATACGGCATCGCGCGCCGGTCGATGGCCGAGGGGGAGGCGTACGGGGCGTTGTTCGATGCGGGCGTGCTCACCCTGCAGGCGTCCGACGTCTTCGAGGGCGGGATCCTCGCCACCGGGCGGCTGCCCGAGCGGAAGATCGGCGCGGATGTCGGAGGGATCCGTGAGCAGATCGCCGCGATCTACCCCGAGGTCGCGCGGGTGGCCGCCGGATTCGGTGTCACCCCGGCGGCACTGGGCATCGCCTTCTGCCTCTCGAACCCCGCGACCGCGAACGTGCTGTTCGGTGCCTCCCGGCTCGCGCAGCTGGAGCAGAACCATGCGGCACTCGCGTTGGCGCTCGCGCATGGTCCCGAGGTGCGTGCGGCGCTCGCCGGGTGCTGGGTCGACCGTGACGTGCGCGCCGACGGTGTGTGGTGAGGTCGGCTACGCCTCGCGCTCGTGAGCGAGGGCTACGGCACGCTCGAACGTCGAGACGATGACCTGGCGTCGATCGGTGCGGTAGTCCTCGTCCGGTTCGAGCTCGTCGATGTAGTCGTCCCAGACCCGGATGTACCGGTCTCGCCAGCCCTCGAGCGTGCTGCTCGACGGGAATGTGGCACCCACTCGCCCCGCGGACCCGATGTCGGTGAGGATCTCCAACCACGCGGGAGCCATGGCTCCGCCCCATTCGTCCGGCTGCAGCTCGGTGTCGTCGTCCTCATCGGCGAACACCTCGGCGATCTTCGCGATGAGCTCGTCGGTGATCTCGCTCAGTGCGTCGGCGACCGTGTCGTCGTCGAAGTTTCCCGGTCCCCACGTGCCCATGTCTTCCTGTTCCTGTCGGCTGTTGCGGTCGGACCCAGTGAACCATGTGAGCATGGTGTCGGGCGGAGGGTCAGCGGCAGAATGCTGGCATTTGTTCGAAGATAAGTTCGAAAGTCGAGGGGCGATTCGGTAAAATCGAATCATGTCGAAGCTGGTCGAGTTGCACGAGGCGATGTCCCGCCTCGATGTGGCATGGGCCGACGCCGATGGATCCGGTGAGCTGTCGCGAGAGCAGCTGATCGCCGTGAGCGCATCCATCGGGGTGCTGCAGCGGCGGCTGGATGCGGTGCACATCGAGGTCGCGGCATGCATCTCGCGCGAGTCTCGTCCCGAGTTGGGTGCGGAGGGTCTCGCGAAGCAGCAGGGCTACCGGAATCCGGCGACGTTGATCGCGGCGACCGTCGGCGTCTCGCGTGGCGATGCGACCCGGCTGGTGAAGGTCGGAGAAGCGGTCGCGCCGCGCGAGGATCTCCTTGGCGCGCCTCTGCCGGCGAAGTACCCGAGAGTGCGTGAGGCGCTCGGGTCCGGCGCGTTGAGTGCTCAGGTGGCTGCCGCGATCATCGCCCTGCTGGATCGGTGTCGCGTCTCGGTGGGTCCGGCGCGGGTCGCCGAGGCGGAGTCTCTGCTGGTGGAGAAAGCGGTCGGACTCGCTCTGGATGACGTGCGCAAGCTGATCGTGAGGGCGGAGGCGTGGCTGGACCCGGATGGGGTGGAGCCGCGCCTGGAGGAGCAGCGTTCCCGCCGAGCTTTGACCATTCATGAGCGCGACGGGATGGTGCATCTGAACGCCGTCCTCGACGCCGAGACCGCCGCTCCTGTCGTGACGGCCATCCGCGGCTACGTGACCGCCGCATTCGCCGCGCGAAAGAACGCGGCCGCGCCGGACGCGCCGGACGCCGATCGTCGCGCCGTTCCAATGATCCAGGCCGACGCTCTCTCCGTGTTCGCGGGCCACGTTCTCGAGTGCGACGCCCGGGTGCCGTTGGCGGGTGCGACCGTCGTGGTGCGGATGAGCCTCGACGACCTGGAAGCCGGTGCCGGTTCCGCTGAGATCGACGGAATCGAGCAGCCGGTCAGCGTCGGCGCGGCGCGACGGATGGCCGCAGGCGGGGGAGTGATCCCCTGCGTGCTCGGTGCGGCGAGCGAAGTGCTCGATTGGGGTCGGGAGAAGCGCCTGTTCACGCGCTCGCAACGGTTGGCGTTGGTCGAGCGGGATGGTGGATGCGCCATGTGCGCGCTGCCGCCCGAGATGACGAAGGCGCATCACATCCGATGGTGGAGTCGAGACCATGGTCCGACCGATCTCTCGAACGGCGTGCTGCTGTGCGAGACCTGCCACCATCGGATCCATGACAACGGGTGGGATATCCGTATCGATGGCGGTGGGAGCCGCGGCAGGGTGTGGTTTCTCCCACCGGCCACGGTCGACCCTGCGCGGGCTCCGCGCCTGGGTGGCAGGGCGCGCTTCGATATCGCTGCTTGAACGCGCTGCCTGAACGCGTGGCCGGAACGCGTGGCGTGGATGCGTGGCCTGAACGCGTGGCGTGGATGTGTGGCCTGAACGCGTGGCCATGGATGCGTGGCGTGAGTTCGTGGCCCCGAAAGCGCTGCCTGAGCACGCTGCCTGCGCGTCTCGCCGACGACCGGCGCTCCACCATGCCTGCACGCTCGGACAAGCCCGGTGCGCGCCGGGGCATGAGCGGGGCGCCCAGGGGAGCGAAAGGCTCTTGCGCTCTTTTTCCACGCATGTAGACTAACCAGCGCGACACATCGAGGTGACGCCGGATCCGGTCTCCGGTCAGCGGCACTCCGAGCCTTCTTCACCACCCTTGCACCCGAGAGAAGGAACCATGAAACGAATGCCCCTCGCGCTCGCCGCAGCCGTGGCCGCGACCCTCGCGCTCACCAGCTGCAGCGCAGGCGCAACACCCTCCCCGTCCGACGGCAGTGCTGCCGACGGCCCCGACGCCCTCAACATCGGCAACTTCCTCGACGTCACGTCGTGGGATCCCTCACTCGCCGACATCGGCTTCGACGGCCCCTACCTCTCCGCCGTCTACGATGCCCTGATCGCTCTGGACGCGGACGGCCAGCCGGTCCCGTCCCTCGCAACCGAATGGACCGTCGCCGACGACGACCTCAGCATCGACCTCGACATCCGTACCGACGCCGTGTTCAGCGACGGCACCCCGGTCGACGTCGACGCCGTGATCACGAGCCTCGACTACCTCAAGCAGGGCGCGCGTTCCGGAGAGGCCTATCTGAACGTCTCCGCCTTCGAGAAGGTCGACGACGACACGGTTCGCATCCTCCTCACCCAGCGCGACGACACGATCCTCTACTTCATGGGGCTGGGCCGCAGCTACGTGGTCTCTCCGGCAGCGATCGAGGCGGGAACCCTCGGCAGCGAGCCCATCGGCTCCGGACCCTACGTCCTCGACGGCGACACCAGCATCGCCGGCGCGGAGTACCACTTCACCAAGACCACCGACCACTGGGATGCCGAGGCCTACCCGTTCGCCGACCTCGCGATCTTCCCGATCACCGATGCGACAGCGCGGCACAACGCCATGCTCAGCGGCCAGATCAATGTGCAGTACGGCGACGTCGCCAACCTCGAGCAGGCGAAGCAGCAGGGCTGGAACACCGCGGAGCGCGTCTCCGGCTGGGCGGGACTCGTCATCACCGATCACACCGGAGCCAAGAGCGAGCCCCTCGGCAAGCTCGAGGTCCGGCAGGCGCTGAACTACGCGTTCGACGGTGCCGCGATCCTCGCCGCCGTCGGCAGCGGTGCCGGCGTCGCCACCAACCAGGTCTTCCCGGACGGCGGCACGATCAACGATCCCGCCCTCAACGAGACCTACGCCCACAACATGGACAAGGCCAAGAAGCTGCTGGCCGACGCGGGCTACGCCGACGGCTTCGAGATCTCCATGCCGATGTCGCCGATCTTCGAGATGTGGAAGCCCTCGGCCGAGCAGGCGCTCACCGAGCTCGGCGTGAAGGTCACCTGGGACAACATGCAGATGCCGGACTACCAGCTCAACGCGCCGAACTACCCGATGTTCATCTCGTTCCTCGCGATGGACGGCAACGATGTCGCGACGGTCGCGCGCCAGGTGACCAGCGTGCAGTGGTTCAACCCCGCACCCGACTACGCCCAGAACGAGGTCATCGCCCCGCTCGTCGAGAAGGTGCAGACGGAACGCGGCGAGGCGCAGACCGACGCCGTCGAGGAGCTCAACAAGGCGCTCGTCGACCAGGCGTGGTGGTCTGTCTGGTACCAGGCGAACAACATCTACTACACGGCCTCCGGCATCCAGCTGCAGCCCATCGTCGGGATGATGTTCCCCACCCTGCGCTACATCACCCAGGGCTGACGCCCGCCGGGGCGGCCGCGACGTCGGCCGCCCCGGCATCCTCCCCCTCCGACCCCTCCACCCCCGAGAGGTTTCCATGCTTGTGTTCACGGCGAAGCGGGTGCTGTCCGGCATCCTCCTGCTCGTCGCGGTCTCGATCGGCACCTTCTTCCTGGCGCACCTCGCCATCAGCGACCCGACCGCATCGCTCCTCGGTACGACGGCGAGTCCTGCGCAACAGGCGGCGCTGGCCGAGAAGATCGGCCTCGACCGTCCTCTCCTGGTGCAGTTCTGGGACTGGCTGTCGCATGCCGCGCTGCTCGACTTCGGCGTCTCCTGGCGCAACTTCCAGCCGGTCAGCGCGCAGCTCGCGATCAAGGTCCCGGTGACCCTCTCGGTCGTGACCTTCGCGACGCTCATCACCGCGGTGGTCGGCATCGCCTTCGGCATGATCACGGGTCTGCGCCCCGGCACCTGGTTCGACCGCGTCATCAAGGGCATCTCCGTCGTGCTGTTCGCGCTCCCCGGCTTCTGGGTCAGCCTCGTGCTGGTGATGTGGCTCGCGGTGCAGCTGAAGTGGTTCCCCGCAGTGGGCTACGTGCCCCCGACGCAGTCCGTCGATGGGTGGCTGCGCTCCATCACCCTCCCGGCGATCTCGCTGGCGCTGGGCGGCATCGTCGCCGTCGCGGAGCAGCTGCGCAACGCCGTCATCGCGCAGAGCAGGCAGGACTGGGTGCGCACGCTGCGCAGCCGGGGCCTCTCGACCGCCCGCGTGAACCTGCACATCCTCCGCAACGCCTCACCCGCGGCGCTCACGGTGATCGCGCTGATGTTCGTCGGACTCCTCTCCGGCGCGATCGTGGTCGAGCAGATCTTCAGCCTCCCCGGTCTCGGCCAGCTCACCAACCAGTCCTCGCAGAACGGCGACATCCCGATGCTCCTCGGCATCACGGTCATCTCCGTCGTCTTCGTCGTCCTCATCAACCTCCTGCTCGACCTCGTGCTCGGCTGGATCAACCCGAAGGTGCGCGTCGCATGACCACGACAGACATCCGCGTCGCCTTCGATCGGGCAGCACAGAAGCGCCGATCGAGCCTGTTCCGGCGCTTCCTCCGCCACCCCGGCGGCTACATCCCGCTCGCGATCTTCGTCCTCATCGTGCTCGTCGGCATCTTCGCGCCGCTGCTCGCGCCGATGGATCCGAACTTCGTCGATCTGTCCGCCGCCAAGGCCGCGCCGGGGCCGGAGCATCTGCTGGGTGGCGACTCCACCGGTCGGGACATCCTCAGCCGCCTCATCTACGGCACCCGCACCACGCTCTGGGGCGCGCTCATCACGATCGTGACCGCACTCGTGATCGGCGTGCCGGCCGGCGTCGCCGCCGGCTACTTCGGGGGAGCGTTCGACAGGGCCGCCACCTGGATCAGCGATGCGCTCCAGTCGATCCCCGGCATGATCATCCTGCTCGTCGTCGCCGCCGGCTCCCGCAACAACTTCGAACTGCTGATGGCCACGGTGGGTGTCTTCATGGTGCCGGGCTACTTCCGCATCGCCCGCTCGCAGACGCTCGCCGTGCGCGGCGAGCCCTACATCGACGCGGCGCGCGTCTCCGGTCTGTCAGACGGGCGGATCATCTTCCGCCACGTGATCACGGCCGTGTACCCGCCCGTCATCATCCAGACGGCCCTGACTGCCGGGATCGCGATGGGCATGCAGGCAGGGCTCCAGTTCCTCGGCATCGGCGACTCGAACGTCCCGAGCTGGGGCGCCATGATGCTCGAGGGCTTCCGACTCATGCTCACGTACCCGCTCATGCTGCTGTGGCCGTCGGCCGCGCTCGGGCTCACGATCGCCGTGCTCGCGATCATGGGGTCGACCCTCGCAGAGCTCGTGCAGGTGCGGACGCCCCGGGTCGCCCGGCGAAAGCGCGATGAGGTCGCAGCGATGCCCGCCAGCGCTCCGACCGGCAGCGCTCACCACTCGGCGGAGGGGTCCGCACTGCGGGTCGAGAACCTCCGCGTCGTGCACGCCACGCCGACCGGGGAGACGGAGGTCGTGCACGGCGTGACCCTCGACGTCGCGCCGGGCGAGGTGGTCGGCATCGTCGGCGAATCGGGATCCGGCAAGTCGCAGACCGTGTTCTCCGTGCTCGATCTCCTCCCCGCGACGGGGCGCGCCACCGCCGACGCCATCTGGGTGGGCGGGGTCGATGTCACATCGTCGACCCCGAAGCAGCGCCGGGCCCTGCTCGGGCGGACGATCGGCTACGTGCCGCAGGAGCCGATGAGCAACCTCGATCCGTCGTACACGATCGGCCATCAGCTCATCGAACCGCTACGCCGCACGCAGGGGCTGAGCAGGTCGGCCGCGAAGGAGCGCGCACGCGCGATGCTCGTGCGCGTCGGCCTCACCGACCCGGACCGGGTGATGCGCAGCTACCCGCACCAGGTGTCCGGGGGGATGGCGCAGCGCGTGCTGATCGCCGGTGCCATCGCCGGCAAGCCCTCACTCCTCGTGGCCGACGAACCCACCACGGCGCTCGATGTCACGGTGCAGGCCGAGGTGCTCGAGCTGCTGCGCGAGCTGCAGGCGGAGTACGGCATGGCCCTCCTCATCGTCACGCACAACTTCGGCGTCGTGGCCGACATCTGCGACCGCGTGATCGTGATGCGCAGCGGCGACATCGTGGAGTCCGGTCCGGTCGACGCCCTGTTCGCCTCCCCGGCCGAGCCGTACACGAGGGAGCTCATCGACGCCTCGCTCGACGACGCCGTCGGCCGAGACGAACTCGACCGCACCACGACGGGAGTCCCCGCATGAGCGCGCTTCTCGAAGTGAACGACCTCGTCGTGGAGTACGGCCGCGGACGGCGGGCGTTCCGCGCCCTGCACGGCGTCTCTCTCGACATCGCACCGGGGGAGTGCCTCGGCCTGGTCGGGGAGTCGGGATCGGGCAAGTCCACGCTCGGCAAGGCCATCCTCGGGCTGGCTCCGGTCACCGCCGGCAGCATCCGCTTCGACGGGCAGGAGATCAGCCGGCTGAGCCATCGCGCGCGCCGAGCGCTCGCCGACGACGTGCAGGTCGTGTTCCAGGACCCCTACGGCTCGCTGAATCCGGCGATGACGATCGGAGACATCCTCGCCGAGCCCCTTCTCACGACGGGGATCGGCGCCAGGGCCGCCGAGACGAAGGTGCGGGAGATGCTCGATCGCGTGCGCCTCCCGTCGGCGGCCATGGATCGCTATCCGAGCGAGTTCTCCGGGGGGCAGAGGCAGCGAGTGGCCATCGCCCGTGCGCTGGTGCGCGGCCCGCGCCTGGTCGTGTGCGACGAGCCCGTGAGCGCGCTCGACCTCACGACCCAGGCGACGATCCTCGATCTGTTCATCGAGCTGCAGCGCGACACCGGCGTGGCCTACCTGTTCGTCTCGCACGACCTCGGCGTCGTGCGCAGAGTCTGCCATCGGGTGGCCGTGATGTATCGCGGCGAACTCGTCGAGGTCGGCGCCGGGGAGCAGGTCACCCGCGCTCCGCAGCATCCGTACTCCGAGCGGCTCCGTCTGGCATCGCCCGTCGCCGATCCGGCTGCGCAACGCGAGCGCCGTGCCCAGTGGCTCGCTCTGCGGGAGGTGCGCGATGCGGCGGTACGGTAGCTCCAGGCCGGAACACTCCACGCAGCAGAATCGGCCGGAAGGACGTCATGCCGAAGATCATCGACCACGACCAGCGTCGACGGGACATCGTCGACGTGGCCAAGAGCATCATCCTGAAGGGCGGGTTCGAGGCGGCGACGATGCGCAGCATCGCGGCCGAGGCCGGATTCGCGAACGGAGCGCTGAAGCACTACTTCCCCGGGAAGGAGAGCATCGTCGCCGCCACGTTCGAGACGGTGCTGCTCGAGCACGACACCTGGCTCCAGCAGTCGATCTCCGAGGGTGCGACGCCCGAGCGGATGCTGCAGCAGGTGCTCGAGGGCACGCTGCCCAGCAGCGTCGGCGAGATAGCGAGCGGGCGGGTGCTCCTCGCGCTGTGGGAGTACGCGATGTCGAACGATCAGCTCACGGAGCTGTACCGCACGCACCTCGGGCGGTGGCATGCGATGCTCGTCGAGCGGATGGAGGCGGCGCGCGATGCGGGCGCCATCCGCGATCAGGACTACGCGGCACTCGCGAACGAGTTCATCTCGGTCGCCGTGGGGGCGACCGTGATCAACCTCATGTACCCCGAGGGCGAGCGCATCGCCGACTATCAGGACTACATCCAGCAGTTCCTGGCGCGACTGCGCTGATCGCGAGGCGCCGCATTCGAGAGAAAGGCGTCTCATGACCGTGTCCCTGTCCGTCACCCACCGCCCCGGCCAGGGGCGTCCTGTCGCGTTCCTGCACGGCCTCGCCTCGCGGGGCTCCGTGGACTGGCCGGATCGGGAGTGGGAGGGCGTGCTCGGAGACCGCCCGCGCATGGTGATCGATCTGCCGGCGCACGGCGACAGTGTCGCGCTCGGCTCCGCGACGACATCGGTCGTGCTCGACACCATCGCGTCGTCCATCGGTGCGGAAGAGGTCGACCTGGTCGGCTACTCGCTCGGGGCACGGCTCGCGTGGGACCTGGCGCACCACCCCGGTGTCGCGGTCCGACGGCTGGTGCTCGGCGGACTCAGCGCGGGGGAGCCCTTCGCGTTCGTCGATCTTCCGGCGGCTCGAGCGGCTCTCGCGGGCGACCGCCCGCCCCGGGACCCGCTCACGGGCATGATCGTCCAGATGGTGTCGATGCCCGGAAATCGTCCTGCCGACCTGCTCTCGTTGATTGAGGGCCTGGCGGCGGAGCCCTTCGTCCCCGGCCGCGGCGCGCCCGCCGTGCCCGTCCTGCTGCTCGGCGGGGCGGACGACGAGATGACGGCGGGGATCGATGATCTCGCCGCGATGCTCCCCGATGCGCGAGCGCGGCGCGTGCCGGGCGATCATCTCTCGGCCCTGCACACAGCGGAGTTCCGCAGGGCCGTGCAGGAGTTCCTCGCGGCGTGAGCCCCCTCTCGCGGCCGGCTCTTCCATGACCTTTATTTCCAACATTTGTAGACAAATTGAAAGGCTCGTTCATGACTGACATTCCCACCGCCGATGCGGCGCGGATCCTCGACATCGCCACCGGCTACATGGCCTCCAAGCAGCTCTTCCAGGCCAGCCGGATCGGGCTGTTCGCCGCGGTGGCCGACGGGGCCGACACGGCGGGCGAGATCGCCGAGCGGTGCGGGGTCAGCGAGCGCATCGCGTCGCTGCTGGCCGATGCCATGACCGCGAAGGGTCTGCTGATCCGCACCGCGGGGCGCTATGAGCTCGCCGACGACGCCGCCGCGTACCTCGTCGGCGAGGAGGCAGCGATCGACCTCGCGCCGTTCCTCACCTTCCTCGACGAGATCAGCTACCCGCACTGGCTGCAGTTCGCGCACACGGTCGACACCACCGAGCCGGGCGATCTGCAGATGGACGACGCTCGCTGGGCGACCTTCATGGCGGGCGTCATGACGTACAACCGCCTGCACGCGCAGGAGTTCGGTCGTCTCGTCGATCTCGAAGGCGCGACCAGGGCACTCGACTTCGGTGGGCTCTCCGCCGAGTTCGCGCTGTCGGTCATGGCGAAGAACCCCGCGTTGCGGACGACCTTCCTCTACGCCCCCGGCTTCGAAGACGGCATCGCCGAGGCGGTGGCGGCCGCCGGGATGCACGATCGTGCCGCGGTCGAGGTCGGTGACACCGCGACCACCGCACCGGAAGGCGAGTACGACGTGGTGTTCGCCAATCACGTCATCCACCGCTTCTCCGCGCAGGAGAACGCGCAGATCTTCCGCAACCTGCGCGCGGCTGCCGTTGAGGGGGCGACCCTGACCGTGCTCGACTTCTTCCTGGACGAGGATGCGGAGCAGCGCGGCCTCGACGCGCTGCACGCGGGGGAGTACCTGGTGATCGACGGCACCGTCGTGTACCCCGAGGCGGAGGTGCGCGGATGGCTCGCCGACGCCGGGTGGTCGGTGCGCGACAAGGTGGACCTGCCCGGCAGCCCGCGGGTGCTCGTGGCGACCGCGGTGTGAGACTCGCCCCGGCATCGGACGCGATCCGGTGCCGGGGCACACGACTGGTCCGAGGGGGATCAGAGGCGGGCGGCATGTGAGAGCATGCCGCCCGCCGTTTTCGCGTGCGACCCCTCGGCGAGGTGCGGTGGGCCGGTCGGCCGCGGGGCGGTCGGTCGCGGGTGGGCCGGTCAGTCGCGGGTGAAGGCCGTGCGCCCGTCGACGATCGTGCGGGCGACCCCGATCGTCGCGAAGTCGCGCCCGGGGGTCAGCGGGTCCTCATCGAGCACCGTGAGATCGGCGACCCTGCCGACCTCCAGCGACCCCTTCCACGCGGAGGCGCCGTCCTGTCGGGCGGCCTCGACGGTCATGGACCGCAGCAGCCGGTTCCTGCTCTGCGCGTCGTCGGCGATCCCTGCAGCGGTGAGGAGGGCGAGCGAGGCGTCGAGCCCGAGTCGCCAGTCCGGGCTGGCGATGGGGGAGTCGCTGGTGACCGTGGTCAGGGCGTCGGAGGTCAGCATCTCGGCGAGCGGCCAGGCGGTGGCGAGTCGGGCCTCTCCGAGCTGCACCGCTGCCCACGAGTGCGTGTGCGCCGCGATCAGCGGCTGCACGGCGAACCCCGCACCGATCCGCCCCATCCGGGCGATCTGCGCGGTCGTGGCGAGGTCGCCGTGCACGACATAGTGCGGCCCCGCCGGCGTGGGGTGATCGCCGTGCCGTCGCTCCAGCACGGACAGGAACTCGGCGATCGAGCGGTCTCCCGTCGCATGCACGGCGATCTGCATTCCGCGAGCCGAGGCGAGTTCGAGCATGCGTCGGAAGGCGGTGAGGGCGTCGGGTTCGCCACGGGTGAGCAGGCCGCCCGTCGTGCCGTCGGCATAGGGCTCATCGACCCAGGCGGTCGCCAGGGGTGGGATGCCGTCGGCGAAGATCTTCACTCCGGGGATCGCGAGCCACCGGGCATCCGAGGCGGGGGGAGGGGTGCGGATGCCTCTCTCGAAGTCGGCGAGGGTGCTCTCCCCGTCGATCGTGCCGAACAGCCGCAGCAGGGTCACGCGGGAGGTCTGCGTGCGTTCGCGGTGCAGCTCGAGATAGGTGTCGAGCATGTCGGAGCCGAAGCATCCCGTCTCGCCGTCATCCTCGCCGGGGCCGATCCCGGGTTCCGTGTAGCTGGTGATGCCCAGTTCGGCCAGCAGCGCCCACGCCCGCCGCAGCGCTGTGCGGCGCTCTCCCGCGCTCGACACGAGCCGCCCGGATGGCTGCTCCTCGGGGGGAGTGTCGGAGAAGAAGAGGTGGGGCCACCGTGCGCCCAACCATGCGGCGTGCAGGTGGGCGTCGTTGATGCCGGGGATCGCCGTGCGTCCATCCAGTTCGACCACGGCGCGGGCATCGAGGGATTCCGCATCGTCGCCCCGGGCGATGATCACCCCGTCACGGACGGCGAGAGCTCCGACGATCGCATCCGAGGGGTCGAGGGTGTGGATGCGGCCGCCGCGGATGATCAGATCGGCCTCGTCGCCGTGGAGTGACTGTGTCATTATTCCACCAGTGTAGACGTAAAATGACGACGAAGAGGAGCGGCTCGAGCAGACCCCGACGAGGGCTGGTGATCAGTGTCCGCCGCCGAACTCGATCATCCCCACCCCGACGGCGATCAGCGCGACCCCGACGGCCATCATTGCCGAGAAGTGGTCCTTGAAGATCACCCGCCCCAGCACCGCGGTCAGCGCGACACCGGCCGCTGCCCAGATGCCGTAGGCGACGCCCACGGGCATCCCCAGCGCGAGGATCGTGCCCAGCAGCGTGAACGCGGCGAGGTAGCCCACGACGATCACGGGGATCCAGCGGCGGCGGCGCAGGCCTTCGGAGGCGCGCAGGCTCAGCGTCGCGGTGACCTCGCTGGCGATCGCGAGGGCGAGGAGCAGCCAGGTCATGGGGTGACCTCCTTCGCCTCACGCGTGTGCGAGCCGAGCTCGACGAGCAGCACGCCGATCACGATCACACCGACGCCGATGATCTGTACCGGTCCCAGCAGCTCGCCGAACAGCACGGTGCCGAACACGGCGGTGAGCACGACTCCGATCGCCGACCAGATACCGTACGCCACGCCCACGGCCATGCCGCGATCGAGCACGACGGACAGCAGCCATAGCGAGCCGGAGTAGCCGATGACCACGACGATCAGCCAGAGCGGGTGGGTGAAGCCCTCGGCCGCGCGCAGCGAGAGGGTCGCGGTGACCTCGAGCGCGATCGCGAGCAGCAGGGGCGGCCACGCCGAGCGGCGAGGGTGATCTGTCATCGGCGGCCTTTCATCGAGCATCCGACGAAGAGAACGCACGCGCGGCGCGCAGGATTCCCGCGGGCGACCGGGCACCGTCGACGTCCCGATTCGGCACGCGTTCCCGCGACTTGTACGCTGGATGCATCCCCCGATTCACCCGGCAACCCGCGCGCCGGCGATCTCGGCGCGCGCTCACACATGCAAGGACGCAGATGAACGATTCCGCGGCACACCGCGACGACTGGACTGAGAGCGAAGAGCTGGCGGAGCGGATGATCCCGCTCATCGGGGCGCTCCGACGCGAACACGACGTGGTCACCTCTCTCCACGGGCACCGGCTGCTCGGCCTGTCGGCGACCGGCCTCGTCGAAGTGCACGAGCGCGTCGCGCAGCTCGGGCACGAGCGGCTCCCGATCGAAGACAGCCTCGCCGTGCTGGAAGCGATCCATGCCCTTGCTCCCGGCGCCTCCTCCCTCGACGTCGCCCGGCTCGTCGCCGGACACGCCGAGAGCGGGCAGCCGCTGGAGACCTACCTCGCCGAGGTGCTCGCGCCCGCGATGGGAGCCGTCGCCGCCGAACCCACCGACGTCGTGCTCTACGGCTTCGGACGCATCGGTCGCCTCCTCGCCCGCATCCTCATCGCCCACACCGGCGGAGGCAGCGGACTGCGTCTGCGCGCCATCGTCGTCCGCCGCGGCGCCGAGAACGACCTCGTCAAGCGCGCATCCCTGCTGCTGCGCGACTCCGTGCACGGTCGGTTCGCCGGGTCGGTCACCGTCGACGAGGAAGCCGAGCAGATCATCGCGAACGGCACCCGCATCCAGGTGATCTACTCCGACGACCCCGCGACCATCGACTACACCGCCCACGGCATCCACGACGCGATCGTCGTCGACAACACCGGGCGCTGGCGCGACGAAGCCGGCCTCTCGCAGCACCTGCGTTCGAAGGGCGTCGCCCGTGTGCTGCTCACCGCGCCGGGGAAGAGCCCCCTCAAGAACATCGTCCACGGGATCAACGACGATACGATCGCCGACACCGACCGCATCCTCTCGGCCGCATCCTGCACGACCAACGCCATCACGCCCGTGCTGGCGGCGATCGACGAGGCGTACGGCGTCGTCAAGGGGCACGTCGAGACCGTGCACTCGTTCACGAACGACCAGAACCTGATCGACAACTTCCACAAGGGCGACCGTCGCGGACGCTCGGCGGTGCTCAACATGGTCATCACTGAGACGGGGGCCGCGAAGGCGGTCGCCAAGGCGCTCCCGCAGCTGGAGGGCAAGCTCACCGGCAGCTCGATCCGCGTTCCCACCCCCGACGTCTCGCTCGCCGTGCTGCACCTGACGATCGCGCGCCCCGCCACGAAGGACCAGGTCAACGACTACCTGCGCCGCGTGTCGCTGCACTCGAAGCTGCGTCAGCAGATCGACTACGTCGAGAGCCCCGACGTGGTCTCCACCGACTTCGTCGGCTCCCACCGGGCGGGCATCGTCGACGGCCTCGCCACGATCGCCGACGAGGACACCCTCATCCTCTACGTCTGGTACGACAACGAGTTCGGGTACTCCTGCCAGGTCATCCGCGTGCTCGAGGTCATGGCGGGCTCGCACCCGATCGTGCTCCCCGAACGTCCAGAGGTCACCCTGCAGGGCTGACGCGATCCGTGCGCCGGGTCGGTGGCGCCCGGCATGATGAGGTCATGAAGACCGCGACCCTGCTCGCCGAGCGCCTCCGATCGCACCGGCTCACGGCGCCGGCACGCACCGTGACGGATGCCGCGCATCACATGCTCGCCGTGCAGAGTCAGGACTTCACGGCCGGACGATGGGCGCTCGCCGTCCGCACCGGGAACCCGGTGCGGCTGCGCGACGTCGACCGCGCCTTCGACCGCGGTGACATCGTGCGCGGCTGGACCATGCGCGGCACACTGCACACGGTTCCCGCGCGCGACCTCGGCTGGATGCTCCAGGTCACCGCTGGGCGGCAGCGTCAGCAGGCGGCCTCCCGACACCGCGACCTCGGCATCGACGACGACATGGTCGTCGCGGCCGTCAGGGCACTGACCCCGGCGCTGCGCGACGGCGGGTGCACCCGTGCCGAGGTGTTCGAGATCCTCGAGAGCATCGGCATCGACCCCGCTGGCCAGCGCGGCATCCATCTGCTGTTCACCCTCACGATCGACGGCCTGATCTGCCAGGGACCCGTCGTCCCGCGGGAAGGTGTCACCCGCGAGCAGCGCTTCGTGCTCGTGGAGGAACACATCCGAGAGCACGCCGTCCCCGACGATCCGCTCGCCGAGTTGTTCGTCCGCTACATCGACGGACACGGCCCCGCCGCAATCGCCGACTTCGCCTGGTGGTCGGGGCTCACCCTCGGCCAGGCGCGCGAGGCGGCCGCGCGGGCGGCCGAGGGGGTGGATGACCTCGGCGACGGACTCTTCGCGCCCCGCCGGCGCCCTCGACGCGCGACCGGGGCGCCGTCCGTCCACGCCCTCGGCGCGTTCGACGAGTACTACATCTCCTACGCCGACCGCACGACCGTCTGCGCGCAGGAGCACCTCGCAGCCGTCGGCCCCGGCAAGAACGGGATGGTGCGTCCGACCCTCGTCGAGCAGGGGCGCGTGATCGGTACCTGGTCGCACGCGAGCGCGACACGCGACGCTCCGCCCGCGCTGTTCGAGGAGCCCGATGATCCCGCCGCTGTGGCCGCCGCCCTCGCCCGGTTCGCCGCGTTCGCCGACGACTGAGCCGGCGCGTCATCTTCGCGCCTCGGCGCCCGCTCCTGCCGCGCCTCGGCACCCGACCCGCACCGACCGGCCGCCGCGACTACTCGCTCGCGTGGCGTGCGAGGAAGTTGTAGACCTCGTTGTCGTCGACACCGGGGAACGCGCCGCGGGGGAGCGGGGAGAACATGTGGGTGTGCACGCGTGCGCTCGGCCAGGCCCGTCCGCTCCAACGGTCGCTCAGCTCGGCCGAGGGGCGTCGGCAGCACGACTCGTCGGGGCAGGTCGACACGGCTCTGTCGCCGGTCTCGCGTCCACGCCACCATCGTGCGTCGTCGAAGGGCACGCCGACGGTCACCGAGAACTCGCCGTCGCTCGACGAGCCGGTCTGGGTGGAGCACCAGAACGTGCCGGAGGGCGTGTCGGTGTACTGGTGGTGCTCGACCGTGCGGTTCTGCTGCGTGAACGCCGCGCGCGCCTGGAACTTCCGGCACACCCGCTGTCCCTCGACCGCGCCCGTCACATCCATCGGCAGCGGCAGATCGTCGTTCTCGTACACGCGGGTGATGGCGCCGGTGGAGTCGACGCGCAGGAAATGCAGCGCCATGCCGAGGTGCTGCGTCAGCAGGTTGGTCATGCGCATGCCCGCCGCCTCGTGCGTCACGCCGAAGCCGTCCCGGAAGTCCTCGACCGCGAGGTTGCGATCCTTCTTCGCCTGCTGCAGGAACGCGACCGATGCGGTCTCCGGCATCAGGCAGCACGCGGCGAAGTAGTTGATCTCGAGGCGCTGCTGCAGGAAGTCGGCGTAGTCGGTGGGCGGGGCGTGCCCGAGCAGGCGGTGCGCCATGGCCTGCAGCGCCATCGACCGCAGACCGTGACCGCCGGGGATCGAGGCCGGCGGCAGGTAGATGCGTCCGTTCTCGAGGTCGGTGACCGATCGGGTCGAATGGGGGAGGTCGTTGACGTAGATCAGCTCGAATCCGAGCTTCTCGGCCATGATGCTCACGGTGCGGTGCGTGAGAGCGCCCTGCACGTGTCCCGCGGCCTTGAGGTGCTTCTCGGCGAGCTTCTCGATCTCGGGGAGGTAGTTGTTCTGCGCGCGCATCCGCAGCCGCAGCTCGGTGTTCGCGCGCCGCGCCTCCTCCGGTGTGGCGATGGCCTCGCGTTCGCGACGCTCCAGCTCCCGGTGCAGGCCGAGGACCGATTCGATGGTCTCGTCGCTCATGCCCTTGGTCACGCGCACGGGCGCGACGCCGAGCTGGCGGAAGACCGGGCTCTCCTGCGCGCGTTCCAGGGCGATCTCGAGAGCGGCACGGCGGTTCGGCGGCTCCCCGGAGATGAGATCGGTCACCTCCGTCTTGGTCGCCTGGGCGATCGCCTGCAGCAGCGAGAGCTTGGGCTCGCGCTTGCCGTTCTCGATCAGGCTCAGCTGGGAACCGGCGACGCCGACGAGAGCACCGAGCTCGTCGAGCGTGAACCCGTTCTCCAGCCGGTGGTGACGGATGCGGTGGCCGAGAGTCGTGAGGTGGATGCCGGAGGACGCCATTCCTTGAGTCTAGCGAAAGAATTGAAGTTCTTATCGCTCGAAATGACCGAAAGTCGCGCTCGAACCGGAAGAAGATAGGTGCAACGCCCCACACTTCAAAGGAGCACACGTCATGGCTATCGCCGAAGTCTTCACCCCCCGCACGTCTCCCGTCGCACAGACGCGTACGTTCGGCGCGGCTCCGACGTATGACACCCCCGCGATGGCCGAGCTGGCCGCCTGGGTCGAGGAGATCCGCGCACTCACCCAGCCCGACGCGGTGCACTGGGTCGACGGCTCGCCCGCCGAGAACGACTGGCTCCTGCGCGGACTCGTCGACGAGGGCAAGCTGATCAAGCTCAACCCCGAATGGCGCCCCGGTTCCTACCTCGCCCGTTCGCACCCCAGCGACGTCGCCCGCACCGAGGGACGCACCTTCATCTCCTCCGAGCGCGAAGAGGACGCGGGCCCCACGAACAACTGGGCGGCCCCCGCCGAGATGCACGCCAAGATGGACGAGATCTTCGAGGGATCGATGCGCGGCCGCACGATGTACGTCGTGCCGTTCTCGATGGGACGCGTCGGCGGTCCGCTCTCGCACATCGGCGTCCAGATCACCGACAGCGCCTACGCGGTCGCCTCCATCGGCATCATGACCCGCGTCGGCGATGCCGTCACTCGTCAGATCGCCGAGGGGGCGCCGTGGGTCAAGACCGTGCACTCGGTCGGTGCTCCGCTCGCACCGGGCGAGCAGGATGCCGAGTGGCCCTGCAACGACGACAAGTACATCGTGCACTTCCCCGAGACGCTCGAGGTCTACTCCTACGGCTCGGGCTACGGCGGCAACGCGATCCTGGCCAAGAAGTGCTTCGCGCTGCGCATCGCCTCGGTGATCGCCCGCGACGAGGGCTGGCTCGCCGAGCACATGCTGCTCATCCGCGTGATCGACCCCCAGGGCAAGGCGTACCACGTGGCCGCGGCCTTCCCGTCGGCCTGCGGGAAGACGAACCTCGCGATGCTCCGCCCGACCATCCCCGGCTGGCGCGTCGAGACCCTCGGTGACGACATCGCCTGGATCCGTCCGGGCGAAGACGGCCGCATGTGGGCCATCAACCCCGAGGCCGGCTTCTTCGGCGTCGCACCCGGCACCGGCGAGTCGACCAACGTCACCGCGGTCGAGACGCTGTGGGGCAACACGATCTTCACCAACGTCGCGCTCCGCCCCGACGGCGACGTGTGGTGGGAGGGTCTGACCGACGAGGCGCCCGCGCACCTGATCGACTGGGAGGGCAACGACTGGACCCCCGAGTCCGGCCGACCGGCCGCGCACCCCAACTCCCGCTTCACGGTGTCGGCGGCGCAGTGCCCGCAGATCTCCGAGGACTGGGAAGAGGCCGTGCCGCTCGACGTCATCCTGTTCGGCGGACGCCGCGCCAGCAACGTCCCGCTCGTGGTCGAGGCCACCGACTGGACGCACGGCGTCTTCCTCGGCTCGAACATCTCGTCCGAGCGCACCGCTGCCGCTGAGGGAACCGTGGGGGAGCTGCGCCGCGACCCGTTCGCGATGCTGCCCTTCTGCGGCTACAACATGGCGGACTACTTCGGTCACTGGCTCAAGGTCGGTCGCGGTCTTCGCTTCGACCGGGCGCCGCGCATCTTCCAGGTGAACTGGTTCCGCCGCGGTGCCGACGGCCGGTTCCTGTGGCCGGGCTTCGGCGACAACTCGCGTGTCGTCGACTGGATCATCCGCCGCATCGCGGGCGATGTCTCCGCGGTCGACAGCCCGATCGGACGCCTGCCGCGCGTGGAGGACCTCAACCTCGACGGACTCGACATCCCCGCCGCCGACCTCGACGAGCTGTTCTCCGTCGATGCCGAGGCGTGGAAGACCGAGGCCGACCTGACCGAGGCGTTCTACGACACCTTCGGTGACAAGGTTCCCGCGGCCCTGCGTGCCGAGCTGGCCTCGCTGCGCTACCGCCTCGACAAGGCGTAACCCCAGACCGGTGCCGGTTCGGGGGAGCCGGCACCCTCAGGGCTCCGTGCCCTGCAGACCCGCGAAGGCGGGACATCAGAGACGAACCCATGGCTGAGTGGTCTCCGACGTCCCGCCTTCGTGTTGCCCGGGAACGGGTGGCGTCAGGCGAGCAGCTGGTGACGTGCGAGGTCGCGGTACAGCGGCGTCGATTCCACGAGCTCGGTGTGCGTACCCTGGCCGACCACGACGCCGTCCTGCAGCACCACGATCAGGTCGCTGTCGACGACGGTCGAGAGGCGGTGCGCGATCACGATGAGCGTGCGGTCGGTGGATACCGCGTCGATGGCCTCGCGCATGCGCTGCTCGTTCACGCCGTCGAGCGATGACGTGGACTCGTCGAGCAGCAGGATCGGGGCGTCGGTGAGCAGGGCGCGGGCGATCGCGAGACGCTGACGCTCACCGCCGGAGAGCATCACGCCGTCCTCACCCACCGGAGCCTCGATCCCGAGCGGGTTGCGCTCCAGCACGTCGCCCAGGTTCACGGCGCGCAGCACTCGTTCGCAGTCGGCGTCCGTCGCTTCGGGGGAGGCGAGCCGCAGGTTCTCGGCGAGTGTGCCGGCCAGCGTCGGCGCATCCTGTTCGACGTAGCCGAAGTGGGCGCGGAGCTCGTCGCGCGGGTAGGTGCGCGCGTCGTGACCGTGCAGGCGGATCGATCCGCCCGTGGGGTCGTAGAAGCGCTCGATCAGCGACAAGATCGTGCTCTTGCCCGCACCGCTGGGGCCGACCAGCGCGACGCGGGAGCCGTGCGGCACGGCGAAGGAGACCCCGCGCAGCACTTCGTGGTCCTGGGCGGCCGGCGCGGCATCCTCTGCCGATTCCAGGTGCGCGTCGGCGAGCAGATTCCGTGCTTCCTTGGCGGCGGCCTGACGCGCGGCCACGACGTTCGCGGGGTAGTGGAAGCGCACGTCGCGGAATTCGATCGCCGGCGCATCCGGTGCTGCCGTCTCACGGGGCAGCGACGCGGCGATCTTCTCATCGTCCTGCGACTCGGTGGGCAGGTCGAGCACCTCCTGGATGCGTCCGAGCGCCCCGAGGGCCTGGTTCACCGACGTGATCGCTCCGAACGTCGTGGCCAGCGGCATCACGAGCAGGAACAGGAACATGATGAACGAGATCAGCGACGCGATCGTGATGGCTCCTGCGGCCACGCGGAATCCGCCCACGCCGAGGACGACGAGCAGCGACAGCTGCAGGGCGATGCCGGAGACGGGCACGACCATCGAGGAGATCTTGGCGATGCGCACGCCGATGCCGTAGGCGTCGGACGCGAGCTCGGACACCGCGGTGGTCTCGCGCTCGGTCGCACCCGACGCGCGGATGGTGCGGATCGAGCCCACGGCGCGTTCGACACCGGAGGCCAGCTCGCCCACCTTCTCCTGCTGCGCGGTCGATGCGGTGCGGATGCGCCCGCTGAGCAGCACGACCACCGCGACCGAGATGCCGATCACCACGACGATGAGCAGCAGCAGGATGGGATCGATCACGAGCATCGCGATGAGCGCGCCGAGGAAGAGCACGGCGCTGCCGACCGCGTCTGCGAGGCCCTGGGTGAGCACGGCGTAGAGCAGGGTCGTGTCGGTGCCCACGCGCGAGACGAGGTCGCCGGTGCGGCGGGCATCGAACTCCGACGTGGGCAGATGCAGGATGCGGGCGATCAGCTTGCGGCGGCTCGAGTACACGACCGCGGTGCCCGTGCGCTGGAGGAGGTAGTGCTGAAAGCCGGAGATGACAGACGACACGACCACGAAGCCCACGAGCAGCCACACGAGGATCCCGATGCCGGTGTCGGACTGCACCGCCTCGATGACCTGACCCACGAGCAACGGCTGCACGAGCGACGTCGCCGCGCCGATGACGCTGAGCACGGCGACCACGATCAGGGTGCGCTTGTGCTCGAAGAGGAAGGGGAGGAGCTGGCGGAAGGTGGCGCGGGGGCCTTCGGGCTGCGCGCCACGTCCGCGGCGGCGTGCTGTCGCCGAACCGGACATGCGGGACCTCTATCTGGAGATGGTACTTCGACCGTACTTCGTTCGCGGTCGAATCCTATGGAGGGGCTGAACGCGGCTCGGTGGCGGCAGAATCGTCGATGCATCTGGGGCGCCTGCTGCGGCACCGGCACCCACGAACTGATCGAGTGCGCGGGATCCGCGCCGTGCGGCATCTCGACAACACCACCACGATCGCCGCGATCGAGGAGTTCCTGCGGCCGTGACGTGAGTCGTCACGGCCGCAGCATCACAGTTCGACGGCCGCCGCGACGCCGAGGTCGTCGTCGTAGTCGTGGTCCTTGGTCTCCGGGCTGAGGAGGAGCGCGATGAAGGTCAGCACACCCATCGCCGACAGATACAGGCCCACCAGCCACGGAGCGCCGTCACCGAGCGACCACAGCCAGAGCGCGATCAGCGGCGCCACGGCCGCGCCCAGGATCGACGACACGTTGTACGCGATCGCCGAGCCGGTGTACCTGACGTTGGTCGGGAACAGCTCGGGCAGCAGAGCGCCCATCGGGCCGAACGTTGCTCCCATCAGCATGAAGCCGAACACCAGGAAGGCCTGTGCGAGCGCACCGGTGAACTTCGGGTCGGCGGCAGGGAGCAGGAACGTGTTGAACGTGAAGCCGAACACGATGATCACGCCGGTGACCCACAGCAGGAGCTTGCGTCGTCCGATCGCGTCGGCGATGGGACCGGAGAGCAGCGTGAAGATGCCGAAGAACACGACGCCGATGATCTGCATCAGCACGAAGTCGGTGTAGCCGAAGCCGAGGCCGGGATAGAACTGGGCCGCGAACTTGGTCGGGTCGAACGGGGCGCCCGTCGCCTCTGCCGCGGCCTTCGCTGCGGCCGATGCCGTCTCCAGCGATGCGGGCTTGGTGCCGTAGGCGAGGGTGAAGTTCGTCATCAGATAGAACAGCACGTAGGTCGCCAGCATGATGAACGTGCCGAGGATGAGCTGCTTCCAGTGGTGACGGAAGACGGTCGCGAGCGGGAGCTTGCGGATCACGCCCTTCGTCTCGGCCTTCTTGAAGGTGTCGGACTCGACGAGCTTCAGTCGCACCCACAGTCCGATGATGACCATCACGGCCGAGAACAGGAACGGGATGCGCCAGCCCCAGGAGAGGAACGCCTCGGACTTCAGCACCGGGTTCTCGGCATGCGGCAGCAGCCAGTTGATGGCGAGGAAGAGGAAGTTCGCGATGATGAAGCCCAGGGGTGCACCCAGCTGCGGGAAGGTGCCGTACCAGGCGCGCTTGCCCTTCGGTGCGTTCTCGGTGGCGACCAGCGCCGCACCCGACCATTCGCCGCCGAGCGCGAAGCCCTGCGCGAGCCGGAGGATCAGCAGCAGGAGTGCCGCCCACCACCCGATGTCCTGGTACGTCGGCAGCAGGCCGATGACGAAGGTCGCGATGCCCATCGTCAGCAGCGAGGCCACCAGCGTGGCCTTGCGCCCGAACTTGTCGCCGAAGTGGCCGAACACCACGGCGCCGATCGGGCGGGCGACCATCGCGGCGCCGAACACCGCGAACGACGACAGGAGCGAGGTGGTGTCGTTCCCGGTGGGGAAGAACAGCACCGGGAACACGAGTACGGCAGCCGTGGCATACGCGTAGAAGTCGTAGAACTCGATCGTGGTGCCGACCAGGCTCGCGGTGATGACGCGCGAGCGAGGATTCGCGGGCGCAGTGGCAGTACTCATGGAACTCCTCCGATCGAGTCCCCGGTATACCAAGGGACTCGGGCGAGTTTACGCCTTCCTGAGTGTTTGCTGTGCGCGCGTTTCGCGTGTCATCCGGGCGGGCACCTCAGCGGTGCTATTCCTCCGTGTCGCCGAGTGAGGGGGCACCGACGAAGACGGCGCGCGGCTCCACGACGTTCTCGAGTTCCAGCACGACCAGACGGTTCGCCCCCTCTCTCGTGGCAGGTGCGGGCACGGAGAGCGTGCGCTGCGGACCGTTGCGCCAATAGCGGCCGAGGAAGAAACCGTTCACGAACGCGTAGCCCTTGCTCCAGGCCATGGTGTCGAGGAAGAGGTCCGTCGGTGCATCCAGGGTGAACGAGCTGGTCCACGCGGCCGGGCCCGTCTTCAGGACATCGGCGGCGTCGGTGCCGGTAGTGGCGTCGAGCTCGGTATCGATCTCGGCGTCGACCTCCGCGGCGATCGCTGCGACATCCAACGGCGTCGAGCGCCAGCCCGTCACCGGCGCGCCGTCGAGGGTGATCTCGCCGATCAGACCCTTCTCCTCGCCGAGGCGGTGGTCGTAGTTCACTCGACCCTGATCCTCGACCAGGATGCTGAGGGTCCGGCCGTCCGGGATCCGGATCGCCCGGTCGTGCCGGGTGCGCGAGAGCGTGCCGACCACGCGGTCGTCGACGCTCACCCACGCCAGATCGCGCACCTCGTCGACGACGAGCAATCCGCCGCGTGCATCCCTCAGCTCGGTGTCGTAGCGCACGAGGGCGCTGAGGTGGCCGAGCGCGTCGAAGGTCTCGGGCTGCGCGGTCGTCGACGCAGGACCCGCGAGGTCCGTCCAGGCGCCCGCGCGCGTGAGCGGAACTTCGAACGCGGGCGCTGCCTCGGCCGCAGCCGGAAGCTCATCCGGCACCGGCGCATACCGGGCGATGACCTCGCGGAAGGCGAAGAACTTCTCCGTGGGGTTGCCGGCCTCGTCGAGCGGGGCGTCGTAGTCGTAGGAGGTCACCAGCGGCAGATAGCGACCCTTGTGGTTCGCGCCGTTGGTCAGCGCGAAGTTGGTGCCGCCGTGGAACATGTAGATGTTGACCGAAGCCCCGGCCGCCAGCAGCTCGTCGAGGTCGGCGGCGGCCGTGGCGACATCGGTGGTGTGATGCACGCCGCCCCACCAGTCGAACCAGCCGTCCCAGAACTCCGAGCACATCAGCGGACCGGTGCTCTGGTGCCGGCGCAGGGTCGCCAGCCGTTCCGCGCTGCGGGAGCCGAACGACCCGGTCTTGTGCAGCTCGGGGAGGCTGCCGTCGCTCAGCATCTGATCGACCGGCTGATCGACGGTCGTCAGCGGCACGGTGATCCCGGCATCGCGGGTGACGGCGACCAGAGCCTCGAGATAGGCCCGGTCGGATCCGTAGGCGCCGTATTCGTTCTCGATCTGCACCAGCACGACGGGGCCGCCCCGATCGATCTGCCGCGGGACGACGATGTCGTACACGCGGCGCAGGTAGGCGCTCACCTCGACGAGGAAGTCGGCAGCGGAGGAGCGCAGCCCCTCGACGCTCCCCGTCAGCCACACCGGAAGGCCCCCGTTGTGCCACTCGGCGCAGATGTAGGGGCCGGGTCGCACGATCGCGTCGAGACCCTCGGCGTGGACCAGGTCGAGGAAGCGTCCGAGGTCGTTCCATCCGCTCGCATCCCACTCACCGCGTCGCGGTTCGTGCGCGTTCCAGGCGACGTAGGTCTCGATCGTGTTCAGCCCCATCAACCGGGCCTTGCGGATGCGGTCCTGCCACTGGTCGGGGTGCACGCGGAAGTAGTGGATGGCGCCGGAGATCACCTGATGCGGCTGTCCGTCGCGGAGGAAGTCGGTGTCGCCGAGGGAGAAGGATGTCACGTGTCGTGGTGCTTTCGATGAGGCGGGCTGAACCGGTCCCGTGGGGTGGGGGATGGGGGCCGGAACCGGTTCAGCCCGCAGGTATCACTTGTTGACGCTGAAGCCCTGTGCGTTGCCGTACTCGACCAGCGCGTCCTGCCAGGCGGTCAGGCCCTTGTTCAGGTCGGTGCCGTCCTGGTACGACTGGCCGACGGTGTCGCCGAAGATGCTGTTCGCGTAGACCTGGTAGGGCAGGTAGCTCCAGCCCTCGACCACGTCATCGGCCGCAGCGGCGAGGACCTCGTTGATCTTCTGACCGCCGAAGTACTCCGGGGCCTCGGCGAGGAACTCCTTGCTCGACAGCTCAGCGGTGGTCGAGGGGAAGCCACCGGTCTCGAGGAAGATCGAGATGCTCTCCTCCGAGTTGTTCAGCCACCACAGGAATCCGGCAGCCAGCTCCGGGTTCTTGCTCTGCTTCGTGACGGCCTGGCCGCCACCGCCGTTCTCCGCGCTCGCGGGGGCGCCGTCGTACGTCGGCATCGGCGCGACGCGCCAGTCTCCGGCACCGTCGGGGGCACCCGAGATGAGGTTCGCGGGCATCCATGCGCCGATCACGAGGCTGGCGAGGCTGCCGTCGCCCAGGGCGCGGAACCACTCGTCGCTCCAGCTGCCGTACGGTGCGAGCAGGTCCTCCTCGACGAGGCGGTTCCAGTTCTCGGTCCACTTCACCGACCCGGCGTCCTGCAGGTCGATCGTGACGTCGGTGCCCGAGGTCTCGAACGGCTTTCCGCCGGCCTGCCAGATCATCGAGGTCGCGAAGCCCGCGTCTCCCGTGTCGTTGGTGATGTACGCGTCGGGGTTCGCCGCGTGGATCGCCTTGGCAGCCTCGTAGTACTCGTCCCAGGTGGTGGGCACGGCGACGCCGGCGGCGTCGAACACCGTCTTGTTGTAGAACAGCGCCATGGGGCCGGAGTCCTGCGGCAGGCCGTAGATCGCGTCGCCGTCGGTCACCGAGTTCCAGGTCGAGGCGGTGTAGTCGTCCTCGAAGTCCGCGAAACCGTACTGGGACAGGTCGGTGAAGGCGTCGGTCAGGGCGAACTGCGGGAAGGCGTAGTACTCGATCTGCACGACATCCGGGGCGCCGGAGCCCGCCTTGATCGCGTTCTGCAGCTTGGTGTACTCCTCGTTGTTGGTCCCGGCGTTCACCAGCTTGACCTTGACGTTGGGGTACTCCTTCTGGAAGGCCTCGACCTGCGCCTCGGCAGACGGCGTCCACGACCAGTACGTGATCTCGCCGCCCTTCTCGAGTGCGGCCTCGATGGAGTCGAAGGAGCCGGAGCCCGCGTTGCCGCCGGCACCGGTGTCGCCGCCGGTGCTGCAACCGGCCAGCGCCAGCGCTGCCACGGTTCCCGCGGCCAGCACCGCGAGGGTGCGCCGCGTCGGGGAGGGAAGGTGCTTCATTGCTGTGTCCTTTCGGGAGGGGCGATCCAGCGTCGGATCGCTGAGGTGATGCAGGGGAGGTGCGGGCAGCTACTGCTTGACGCTTCCCGCGGTGAGACCTGACTGCCAGAAACGCTGCAGCAGCAGGAAGGCGATGACGATCGGGATGATCGTGAGCAGCGAGCCCATGATCACGAGGTTGTAGATGGGCTGGGATCCGGCCCCGATGGCCTGGGCGCTCCACTGGTTCAACCCGACGGTGAGCGGATACCACGCGGGGTCGGACAGCATGATCAGGGGCAGGAAGTAGTTGTTCCAGGTGGCCACCACCGTGAACAGCGCGACCGTCACGATGCCGGGTGCGAGCAGTCGCATCGAGATCGTGAAGAACGTGCGGAACTCGCCGGCGCCGTCGATGCGGGCGGCTTCGAGCAGCTCGGTGGGCACCGACTCGGACGCGAACACCCAGATCAGGTACAGACCGAACGGGCTGATCAGCGACGGGATGATCACCGCCCACGGGGTGTTGGTCAGTCCGAGCTCGCTGAAGAGCAGGAAGGTCGGGACCGCGAGGGCGGTGCCGGGCACGGCCACGGCGCCCAGGACCACGGCGAACACCGCACGGCGCCCGGGGAAGCGGAACTTCGCGAGTCCGTAACCCGCCATGGTGGCCAGCAGCGTCGCTCCTCCCGCACCCACCACCACGTACAGCAGGGTGTTGCCCAACCAGCGCAGGAAGATGCCGTCGCGGTAGGAGAACGTGGCGACCAGGTTGTCGATGAAGGCGAAGTCGTCGGCGAACCACAGCCCGAACGAGCTGAAGAGTCCGGCCTGCGTCTTGGTCGAGCTGAACAGCAGCCAGACCAGCGGGACGAGGGTGTACAGCGCGTACAGGATCATGACGATGAGCAGCGTGTTGGACTTACGCGGATTCATCGGGTCATGGCGTCTGCGAGAGGGACGGGCGAGGGGGAGTGCCATGTCAGCGCACCTCCGACTTCGAGCCGCGCAGCTGCACGACGTAGGCGATGACCGCGGTGATGACGCCCATGATGATGGCGATCGTCGCGGCGTAGTTGAACTGCTGCCCGGCGAACGACAGGTTGTACGCGTACATGTTCGGGGTGAAGAACGTGGTGATCACGTTCGGTGCCAGCGGACGCAGGATGTTGGGCTCGTTGAAGAGCTGGAAGCTCCCGATGATCGAGAAGATCGTCGCGATCACGAGCGCCCCGCGCACGGAGGGGATCTTGATCGAGAAGATCGTGCGCCAGGCCCCGGCACCGTCGAGGGAAGCGGCCTCGTACATGTCGGTCGGGATGGTCTTGAGCGAGGAGTAGAAGATCAGCATGTTGTAGCCGACGAACTCCCACGTGACGATGTTGCCGATCGAGAGCAGCATCCATTCCTTCGCGAACGGGGTGATCGCGTCGACCCCGAGGAAGTCGTTGATGTTGCTCGTGAGACCGAACTGGTCTCCGTAGATGTAGCCCCACATCAGCACCGCCACCACCGCGGGGACGGCGTAGGGCAGGAAGATCAGGATGCGGAAGAAGGATGCTCCGCGCAGGCGGGCGCTGTCGAGGGCGAGAGCGGCTCCGAGCGCGAGGATCAGCATGATCGGCACCTGCACGACGAGGAAGACCAGCACACGGCCGAACGCCTCCCAGAACTGCGGATCGGAGAGTGCGCGTGCGTAGTTGTCCAGCCCGACGAAAGCGGTGCCGCCGATGAGCTTCTCCTGGAAGAAGCTCAGGTAGAGCGCATAGGCGAGGGGTGTCAGGAACACCAGGGCGAACACGACCATGAACGGGCCGACGAAGGCCCATCCCTTCCAGTCGCGCTTGTCGCGGCGCCGGGTGCCGGGGGCACCCAGGGCTGCGGGGATTTCAGTCGTCATCGACGAGTCCTTCTTACGTTTCGGGCGCACCGTGCGCCGTGTGTCAACGTCAACATATTGGATGGACTGGTAGTGTGTCAACGTCAACATATGAGGGGATGGGTGATCGTGACCCGAGAGCATCCGACAGAGACGTCGACGCGCAGACGCGAGCCCTCGATGGAAGACGTCGCCAGGGAGGCCGGTGTCTCCGGTCAGACGGTGTCCCGCGTCGTGAATGCCAGGGGATACGTCGGCGCCGCCACGCGCGAGCGCGTCGAAGCGGCCATGAACAGCCTCGGCTATCGACCCAACAGTGCCGCTCGAGCGCTGCGATCAGGGCGATTCCGCACCATCGGTGTCGTGATGTTCTCGTTCAGCTCGTACGGCAACCAGCGCACGCTCGATGCGATCGCCGTGCGCGCCGCCCAGCTCGGCTACGCCCTCACCCTCATCCCCGTCGAATCCAGTGCCGGTGAGACGGTGGCCGGAGCATTCCGACGACTGGAGGAACACGCGGTCGACGGCATCATCATCGTGATCGAGGCTCATCAGCTCGACGAGGCCGACATCGAGATCCCCGACGCGCTTCCGGTCGTGTTCGTCGACTCGAACCGCGGAGACACCCACCCGTTCGTGGACACCGACCAGGCGCAGGGTGCGCGTCTGGCGACCGAGCACCTGCTCGGGCTCGGGCACGACACGGTGTGGCATATCACCGGCCCCGCGCGCTCGTACTCCGCGGAGCGTCGGCGTGAAGCATGGCAGCAGACCCTCGAAGGGCACGGACGTGATGTCCCGGCTCCTCTGTCGGGCGATTGGACCGCTGCATCCGGCCACGCGGCCGGTGTGGAACTGCGCGAGATCGACGGGGTCACCGCCGTGTTCGCGGCGAACGACCAGATGGCGATCGGAGTGCTGCGCGCCTTCCGTGAGGTCGGGCGCGACGTTCCGGAAGACGTCAGCATCGTCGGGTTCGACGGCCTGCCCGATGCCGCGCAGCTGTGGCCGCCGCTGACGACGGTGCAGCAGCATCCGGAGCGTGTGGGAGCGCTCGCGGTGGACGCGCTGCTCGCGGAACTCGACGGCGTCGAACGGCAGCAGACCCCGCTGGTGGCCACCGAGCTCATCGTGCGCGAGAGCACGGCGGCACCGCGGAAGCGCTGAGTCGACTCACTCCGCGCGCTGCTGCGGAAGCGCTCAGGCCGCGGGAGCGTGCGGTCAGCGCCAGATCGCGGCGATCGCGGCGTTGGCGGCGGTGAGGATGCCGACCAGCCAGAACACCGCCGACGGGATGGCTGCTCCGCGGCGCTGACGAGCGAGGCCGATACCGAGCAGGGCGCCGATGACGAGCAGGATCACGAGCTTGACGCCGACCTTGACGTAGTTGAGCTCGTAGGAGAGCCCCCACGGTGCGGCGAGAGCGAGGCCGGCGACCGCGGCGATCGCCATGCCGATGTTCATCAGCCGGGTGAACTCCCGCTTGCCTCCGAATGCCTGGGCGGCCCAGGCGCCGAAGAGCACGGCGAATCCGATGAGGTGGACGAACAGCACGATGTGGCGGAGGGTCTCCATGCCCTCACCGTACGAGTGCGGCACCCTTTTGCGCTAGCAAGGGCAGGCTGACCTCAGCCGCGCAGCTCCCGGGTGACCAGGGCCGTCCGCAACGCGGCATCGGCGGCTTCGGCGCCCTTGTCCTCCTTGGAGCCTTCGAGACCGGCGCGGTCGAGACCCTGCTGCTCGTCGTCGAGGGTGAGCACACCGAATCCGACAGGCTTGCCGGCATCGAGGGCGACGCGGGTGAGGCCGTCGGTGGTCGCCGCCGAGACGTACTCGAAGTGCGGAGTGCCTCCGCGGATGATCACGCCGAGCGCGACGACCGCATCCGCTCCGCCGGCGAACGCGGCCTGCGCGGCGATCGCGAGCTCGAACGAGCCGGGCACGCGCACCAGTCGGTGCGTGGCCTTCGCCTCATCCAGCACACGCTCCGCGCCGGCGATCAGGCCGTTGGAGATCGTCTCGTGCCAGGTGCCGGCGACGATGACGACGTTCAGTCCCCGTCCGTCGATGTTGCCGGTCTCGGGTGTTCCTGCGCCGCTCATTCGTCGTCCTCTCCGTGGGCGAGCGCCTCTGCGAGTTCCGCTTCGCCGATGATGTGACCCATGCGGTCACGCTTGGTCTCCAGGTACTGATGGTTGTTGGGTCCCACTCCGACGATCAGCGGCACCTGCTCGATCACGTCGAGGCCGAGCTCACGCAGCTGCGCGACCTTGTCGGTGTTGTTCGTCAGCAGACGCACCTTCGACACTCCCAGGTCGGAGAGGATGCCGGCGGCCGCGGCGTAGTCGCGGGCGTCGGCGGGCAGCCCCAGCGCGAGGTTGGCATCGACCGTGTCGAGGCCCTCCTCCTGCAGGCTGTACGCGCGCAGCTTGTTGATGAGGCCGATCCCGCGCCCCTCGTGCCCGCGCATGTAGATCACGATCCCGCCCTCCTTCTCGATCGCGTCGAGCGCGGAGTCGAGCTGCGGCCCGCACTCGCATTTCAGCGAGCCGAACGCCTCGCCGGTCAGGCACTCCGAGTGCACGCGCACCAGCGCGGTCTCACTGAGCTCGCCCGAGACGACCGCGATGTGGTCGGTGCCGGTGACGCGGTCCTTGTAGGCCAGGAAGCGGAAGGTGCCGTGCGTGGTGGGCACCGTGGCGTCGGCACGCAGACTCACCCGGCGGCCCCGGTGCGCGCTCGGGGTCGCTCCGTCCGGGTCAATCTCGTTGAGGTGAGCGATGAGCTGCTCGATGGTGATCACCGGCACGCCGTCACGGGCACCGAGTTCGATCAGCCCGGGAAGGCGCATCATGCTGCCGTCCTCCGCGACGACCTCGGCGATCGCGCCGACGGGTCGGAGTCCGGCGAGCTTCATGAGCTCGACGGCGGCCTCGGTGTGGCCGCTGCGCTCGCGCACGCCGCCGTCGACAGCCCTCAGCGGCAGCACGTGCCCCGGGCGGATGATGCTCGTCGACGTCGATTCCGGGTTCGACAGCACGTTCAGGGTGTGCGCGCGATCGTGGGCGCTGATGCCGGTGGTGACGCCCTGGGCGGCATCGACGCTCACGGTGTACGCGGTCGAGCGGGCGTCTTCGCTGGCGGCCACCATCGGCGGAAGGTTCAGATGGTCGGCGAGGTCGGCCGGCATCGGAGCGCAGATGAATCCCGACGACCAGCGCACCGTCCAGGCCACCCACTCCGGCGTCGCGAGCTCTGCCGACAGGATGACGTCGCCCTCGTTCTCGCGGTTCTCGTCGTCGGCGACGAGAACGGGGCGCCCGGCGCGCAGCGCCTCCAGGGCCTCGGCGATCGTGGAAAGGCTCATCGCGAGCCTCCTTCCGGTGCGGCGCGGAACGCGAGCAGGCGCTCGACGTGCCGGGCGAGGATGTCGGTCTCCAGGTTCACGCGGTCGCCGACGGCGCGGATGCCGAGGGTGGTCGCGGCCAGGGTCTCCGGGATCAGCGAGATCTCGAACCAGGGGGAGGGGTCTGCGGGCGCGCTCACCGCGCTCACGGTCAGCGACGTGCCGTCGACCGAGATCGAACCCTTGTCGACGACGAGCGGGGCGAGGTCGGCGGGCAGGCTGATGCGCAGCACACTCCACTGGGCGCCCGGTCGTACCTCCAGCACGTCGCCGACCCCATCGACGTGGCCCTGCACGATGTGCCCGCCCAGTCGCGCCCCCACCGGCATCGCCTTCTCGATGTTGACGCGGGTGCCGACCGTTGCCGACCCGATCGCGGCGACGTCGAGCGTCTGCTTCATCACGTCGGTGTCGAAGGTGTCCGCGGTCGAGCCGACGACGGTCAGGCACACGCCGGAGACCGCGATCGACTCGCCGTGCACGGCGTCCGCTGCCGCGCGGGGCGCGCGCACGGTCAGGCGCCAGCCGTCGCCCGCAGGCGCGATCGCGGTGATCTCGCCCATCTCCTCGATGATTCCGGTGAACATCAGGCTGCTCCTTCGTTCCGCGGGTGTGCGTCGTGCGCAGGGTGCGCGATCGCGAGCAGGTCGCTCCCGAGGGGGACCCATTCGTCGATGGTCAGGCGGCGTGCCTCGCCGATGGATGCGACACCGATGTCGGTGAGGGCCAGGCGGCCGCCGCCGAGCAGCACCGGCGCGATGTAGACGAGCAGGCGGTCGGCGAGCCCGGCCTGGAGGAAGGCGCTGGCGAGCGTCGGACCACCCTCCACGAACAGGCTCTGCACCCCGCGGGCGTGCAGGTCGGCGACGACCGTGTGCAGATCGTGCGTGTCGAAGAACAGGGGGGAGTGCGGATGCCGGTGCACCGCGGCGTCGGCAGGGGTGGGCCGCGACCCGATGACCACCGGGATCGGCTGGTGCGGCAGCAGGGCGTCGCCGTCGCGGGCGGTGAGGGCCGGATCGTCGGCGAGCACGGTTCCGGTGCCGACCGCGATGGCATCGGCTTCCGTGCGGCGGCGATGCACGTCGGCGCGGGCTGCGGGACCCGTGATCCACTGGCTGGAGCCGTCGTCGGCGGCGGCGCGCCCGTCGAGGCTCTGCGCCCACTTGACGGTGATCTGCGGGCGTCCGAGGCGCTGGGCCGTGAGCCATCCGGCGATCAGGGCGTGCGCGGCATCGGCCTGCTCGCCCGCTTCGACGTCGACACCCGCGGACCGCAGACGCTCCGCACCGCCGCCCGAGACGGCGCCGGGGTCATCGAGTGCGTAGACCACTCGGGCGATCCCCGCTTCGATGAGCGCCACGGCACAGGGCCCCGTGCGGCCGGTGTGGTTGCACGGCTCCAGGGTCACGACGGCGGTGGCGCCGCGGGCTTCGCCGGGGGCGAGCTTCGAGAGCGCGTCGACCTCGGCGTGCGGGGTGCCGGCGCCATGGTGCCAGCCCTCGGCGAGGACAGTGCCGTCGGGGGAGAGGATGACCGCGCCGACCTGCGGGTTCGCCCCGCGCGGCCCTCGGGCGGCGAGGTGGAGCGCGCGATCCATCGCGTTGCGCTCTGCCGCGTTCACTGCCATCCGTCGTCCTCCTCTGAGGCTCCGGGGTCAGACAGGGGTGGCGGAACGGACGCACGGATGCGTCTCGTGCTGCCTCCCTTCCGGACTAGCGAGGTCTCCCTCGCATCACCGTCGGTCCCGGAATTCCACCGGATCGGCATCTCGATCTCTCGAGACGCTCGCGGACTGTCACCGCCGGTTCGGATTCCCACCGACCCCGGAGCACGTTGTTGCTCTGAGTGTACTCAACGCGTCTGCGCAGATTTCATTCCAAGACATGGATCGGCGCCCTCCGATCGCCCGCCGTCACTTGAGCAGTCGGGACAGACGCCGGTCGGCGAGCACCTTGCCGCCGGTCTGGCACGTGGGGCAGTACTCGAGAGAGCGGTCGGCGAAGAACACGCTGCGCACCGTGTCTGCGCACACCGGGCAGGCCTCGCCGCGGCGTGCATGCACCTGCATCCCTCGGCGCTTGGCGTCTTTCAGGTCGGCGGGGGGCTTACCGGAGGCTGCGGCCACCGCCTCGCCGAGCGTCTCGCGCATGGCGGTGAACAGACGGTCGATCTCGGCATCGTCGAGCTTTCCGGCGATCGCATACGGCGACATGCGTGCGGCATGCAGGATCTCATCGGAGTAGGCGTTGCCGATGCCGGCGATCACCGCCTGATCGCGCAGCAGCCCCTTGATCTGCATGCGCCGATCCTCGAGCAGTGCCGCGAACGCGTCGCGGGTGAAGGAGGAGTCGAGGGGGTCGGGGCCGAGTCGCGCGATGCCGGGCACATCGTGCGGATCGCGCACCACGTAGACCGCGAGCGACTTCTTCGTTCCCGCCTCGGTGAGGTCGAAGCCGCTGTCGTCGTCGAGTGCGACGCGCAGGGCGATGGGCGACTTGCCGGGTTTGATGAGCGTCCCAGGGAGCGTCTCGTACCAGCGCAGCCACCCGGCCTTGGCGAGGTGGAACACCAGGTGCAGGTCGTCGCCGCAGGAGAGCACCACGAACTTCCCGAGGCGGGCGGACGCCGTGATCGTGGCCTGCTGCAGCGCGGTGATCGGCGGATCGTAGGTCTTCAGCGCGGCGATCGCGGAGACGGTCGCGCGGGTGATCGTGCGCCCGACGGCACGTTCGGCGAGAAAGGCGGTCAGGCCCTGGACCTCCGGCATCTCCGGCATGCGTTCATCCTGTCATCGGCCGCCGACACTGTCACCTGGTGACCTGTCGCTCCTCGGGCTCGCACCCGGTGCGTTCGCGCCTCAGAGCACCGGCCAGTCCACCGGCGTGCGGTCGTCGTCCGGCAGCAGAGCGGCCATCCATCCGTCGTCGCGACCGCGGGGGCTCGTGAGCGCCTGCCGCTGGAGGCCCTCGTAGCGGAACCCGAGAGCGCGGGCGGCGCGGGCCGAGGGGATGTTCCCGACGACGGCCTGCCAGCGGATGCGGACGAGCCCGAGTTCGCCGAAGCCCCAGTCGAGCACCGCGCGGGCGGCCTCCGTGAGATATCCCCGGCCCCGGGCGTCGGCCGTCACCCAGTAGCCGAGCTCGGCGGCGGCGCCCGTGAAGTGGTCGGCGATGTTGTGCAGACCGATCATGCCCACGAGCAGGTCGTCGGCGTACATCGCCCAGACGACCTCCGAGCCGTCGGCCCACCACCCCGCGATGAGACGCACGAACTCCTCGGCGTCCTCGCGTGCATACGGGCTCGGCACCGTGGTCCAGCGCCCGATCTCCGGGTCCTGGCAGGCGGCGGTGATCGCATCGATGTCGCCCTCCGTCGGGGGGCGCAGGACGAGGCGTTCGGTGGTGAGGGCGACGGAATCCATCCCGACAGCCTATTGAGGTGCGCACCCGTGGCAGGGGGCAGCGGCCGGAGTGTCCGTGGGCGCGACTAGTCTTATCCGGTGACTGTTCCGGGGATTCTGCGCGCCTTGGAAGAGGCGTCTCTGTACCGTGACGCCCTCAGCTGGGCGCGCACCGATGCCGACCTCGGCCTGGTCGACGGGCTCGACGCCCCGGCGCTCGCCGGCCTGCTCGAGAAGCGGACGGCGGCAGGACACCCGGCCGCCCTCCTCGCCGTCGTGCCGACGGGCAGGCGGGCCGAGAGCCTCGCGCTGGCGATGCACGCCTATCTGCCCGACGCCGACATCCTCACCTTCCCCGCCTGGGAGACGCTGCCGCACGAGCGCCTCAGCCCGAGCCCCGACACCGTCGGGCAGCGCCTGCAGACGCTGCGACGGATCGCGGAGTGGTCGGGGGATCACCCGCTCGTCGTCGTGGCATCGGTGCGGGCTGCTCTCCAGCCGATCGCGGGCAACCTGGGCGAGATCGCCCCGCTCGAGCTCGCCGCCGGCAGCCGAGGACACGAACTCGACCGCGTGGTCGAGCAGCTGGTCGAGCGCGCCTACTCGCGCGTCGACATGGTGTCGCGGCGCGGCGAGTTCGCGGTGCGCGGCGGCATCCTCGACGTCTTCCCTCCCACCTCCGAGCACCCGTACCGCATCGAGTTCTTCGGCGACGAGATCGACCAGATCCGCGCGTTCTCGGTCGCCGACCAGCGCTCGCTCCCGGGCGATGTCGCGAGCGTCGACCTTCCTCCGACCCGCGAACTGCTGCTCACGGCAGAGGTCCGCGAGCGCGCCCGCGCGCTCGTCGGCGGCTTCCCGGCGATCTCCGGAATGCTCGAGAAGATGGCTGAGGGCATCCCGGTCGAGGGCATGGAGTCGCTGCTGCCCGCCGTCGCCGGCCCGTTGAAGTCGCTCGCCGAGTATCTGCCCTCCGGGAGCGCCACGGCGGTCATCGACCCCGAGCGCGCGACCGCACGTGCGATCACCCTGGGCGACACGAACCGCGAGTTCCTGGATGCGGCCTGGAGCGCGGCCACCTCCGGCGCCTCCGCGCCCATCGATCTGGGCGCCGGTGACTTCCTGACGATCGCCGACCTCCGCGAGGTGGTGCGCGACCGGGGCGGCGTGTGGTGGCGGCTCAGCCCGTTCGGCGCCGGACTCGGCGAAGGCGATGCGGAGGCCACCAACCTCGGCGCCGCCGTCATCCCCTCCTTCCACGGCAACGTCGACGGCGCGATCTCCTTCGTCGAGGCGAAGGTCACCGACGGCTGGCGCGTGGTCGTGATCGCCGCCGGTCACGGCCTGGTCGACCGCGCACGCGACGTGCTCGCCGACCGGGGACTCGCGGCCCGTGTGGTCGAGACGCTCACCGAGGCACCGGAGGGCGGTGTCGCGACGCTGGTCACCGGATCCGTCGAGGCCGGCTTCCAGGTGGCCGAGGCGAAGCTCGCCGTGCTCACCGACAACGAGTTCTACGGTCGCACGATCGGTGGCGACCAGCGCGTCGTCAAGAAGCTCGCATCGCGGCGCAAGAACGTCGTCGACCCGCTGCAGCTCAAGCAGGGCGACTTCGTGGTGCACGCGACCCACGGCATCGGCCGCTTCGTGGAGATGACCCAGCGCGAGGTGTCCACCGGCGGACGCAACGCCACCAAGTCGATCCGCGACTACCTCGTGCTCGAATACGCGCCGTCCAAGCGCGGGTACCCGGGCGACAAGCTGTTCGTGCCCACGGATCAGCTCGACCTGCTCTCGAAGTACGTCGGCGGCGAGGCCCCGACCCTGTCGAAGATGGGCGGCAGCGACTGGTCGCAGGCAAAGGGCAAGGCCCGCAAGGCCGTCCGCGACATCGCGGTCGAGCTCGTGAAGCTCTATTCCGCACGGATGAGCGCCAAGGGCCATGCCTTCGGCCCGGACACGCCATGGCAGCGCGAGCTGGAGGAGGCGTTCCCGTTCGCGGAGACCCTGGACCAGTTGCAGACGATCGACGAGATCAAGGCCGACATGGAACGGCCCATCCCGATGGACCGCCTGCTCTCGGGAGACGTCGGCTTCGGCAAGACCGAGGTCGCCGTCCGGGCCGCCTTCAAGGCGATCCAGGACGGCAAACAGGTGGCGATGCTCGTGCCGACGACGCTGCTCGTGAAGCAGCACCTCGAGACGTTCACCGAGCGCTTCGCCGGTTTCCCGGTCAAGGTACGGCCGCTGTCGCGCTTCCAGACCGACAAGGAGGCGCGGCTCACTCTGCAGGGTCTGCTGGAGGGGTCCGTCGACATGGTGATCGGCACCCACCGCATCCTCACCGACCAGGTGATGTTCAAAGACCTCGGTCTGATGATCATCGACGAGGAGCAGCGTTTCGGCGTCGAGCACAAAGACGCGCTCAAGAAGATGAAGACCAACGTCGACATCCTCGCCATGAGCGCCACCCCGATCCCGCGCACGCTCGAGATGGCGGTGACCGGCATCCGTGAGATGTCGACGCTGGCGACTCCGCCCGAGGACCGGCATCCGATCCTGTCCTTCGTCGGTCCGCGCAGCGACAAGCAGATGGCCGCGGCGATCCGTCGCGAGATCCTCCGCGAGGGGCAGATCTTCTTCGTGCACAACCGCGTGCAGTCGATTCAGCGCGTCGCGAGCGAGCTCGCCGAACTCGTGCCCGAAGCCAGGATCGCCGTCGCGCACGGACAGATGGGCGAGCACCAGCTCGAACAGGTCGTCGACGACTTCTGGGAGCGCAAGTTCGACGTGCTCGTCTCGACGACGATCATCGAGACGGGTCTCGACATCGCGAACGCGAACACGATCATCATCGACCGCGCCGACAAGTACGGACTCAGCCAGCTGCACCAGCTGCGCGGGCGCGTCGGCCGCGGGCGCGAGCGCGCGTACGCGTACTTCCTGTACGACGAGATGAAGCCGCTGAGCGAGACCGCCGCCGACCGGCTGCAGACCATCGCGGTCAACAACGACCTGGGCTCCGGCATGCAGGTCGCCCTGAAGGACCTCGAGCTGCGCGGCGCGGGCAACCTGCTCGGCGCCGAGCAGGCCGGTCATATCGCCGGCGTCGGGTTCGACCTCTATCTGCGCATGATCGGCGAGGCGGTGGCGACCTTCCGCGGCGACGAGGTCGAGACGGGTCAGGAACTGCGTCTCGAGCTTCCCCTCGACGCGCGCATCCCCGAGTACTACATCGACAGTGAGCGGCTGCGCCTGGAGGCCTACCAGAAGCTCTCCGCCGCCTCGGCGGCGACGGCCAAGGACGACGCGATCGACCTGGTCATCGAAGAGCTCGTCGACCGGTACGGAACGCCGCCGGAAGAGGTCGAGGGGCTGCTGGCGATCTCGCGCCTGCGCCGGCGCGCCGCGCGTGCGGGCCTGACGGACGTCGTGGTGATGGGATCGAATCTGCGCATCGCGCCCGCCCGGCTCGAGGATTCGATCAAGGTACGGCTGCAGCGGCTCTACCCGAAGGCGAAGCTCGTGGCAGGGGGAGAGGCGCTGGTCGTGCCGATGCCCACGGTCCCCGCCGCCGTCGGCGTGGGGCTCGAGCCGCTTCCCGACGCGCAGCTGCTCGAATGGGTCGGTCAGCTGTTCACCGCGATCTTCCCTGAGCCGGCCGCGTCCGAGTAGCGCGCCGCGGCGGCCGCGGGACTAGTCTGGCGGCATGTTGTACGAGCACCTCGGGGCTCGGCCCCGCGTCCATGACACCGCCGTCATCGCCCCCACCGCCGTGATCTCCGGCGACGTCGAGATCGGGCCGGGCTGCCAGGTGCTGCACGGCGCCGTGATCACCGCTGAGGGAGGAGCGATCACCCTCGGTGAGCACGTCATCGTGATGGAGAACGCGCTCATCCGCGCCACGGCGGCGAACGCCGTGCACATCGGGTCGCACACCCTGATCGGCACGCTGTCCAGCATCGCGGGCGCGACCGTCGGAGAGGAGACGTTCCTCGCCTCGGGGTCGCGACTGTTCAACGGTGCGCTGATCGGGCCGCGCTGCGAGGTGCGCGTCAATGCGATCGTGCTCCGTCGTGCCGTGCTGCCGGAGGGCACCGTCGTCCCGATCGGCTGGGTGGCCGTCGGCGACCCCGCGCAGTTGTTCTCGCCGGATCGTGAGGCCGAGATCGCGGCGGCGCAGCCCGATCTCGACTTCCCGGGGCATGTGTTCGGTGTCGACCGCGACACCCCCGACCTGATGGTGCAGCTGACCGAGCGCTACGGCACGTCGCTCGCACGGCATGCGCACGACGTGAGCATCGACGGCGCGCACCACCGGCAGCACCGCGCATGACGGGCGGAGTGGGCCTGGTCCGCCCCGACGTGAGCACGGCGGATGCCGCGCGCATCGCCCTGGACTGCTATGGGATCACGGCGAGCGCGCAGGAGCTCGGCAGCAATCAGGACCGGAACTTCCTCCTCACGGCGGAGGACGGCGCGAAGAGCGTGCTGCGCATCGACAACGCGGTGTTCGGCGATGCGGCGCGCGACGCGCAGTATGCCGCCCTCGACGCCTACCGCGACGCGGGGGTCCGGGTGCCGGCGGTGCTCCCTGGTCTCGACGGCGCGCTCACCCAGCGCTGGAACGGATTCGCCGTGCGGCGCAGCGAGTTCGCCCCGGGGGAGCCGCTGGTGGATGCGGGGTACCTCGCCCCGGTGGTGCTCGCCGAGTTCGGGGCGCTCGCCGCCGCTTCCGTGAATGCGCTGGCGCCCCTCGGTCATCCCGGTCTCGATCGTCCGCAGATGTGGGACATGCGCGTCGCGTACGAGCAGACCACGGCACTCGCACCGTCCATCGCCGATGCCGCACTGCGAGGGCGCGTGCTGCGTGCGGCGGCGAAGGCGGATGCCGCTCTCGCCCCGTTCGCCGCGGGCCTTCCGGTGCAGGCGATCCACGGCGACCTCACCGACGACAATGTGATGGGCACGCGGGGCGACGATTCCCGTCTGCATCCGCACACGGTCCTCGATCTGGGCGATCTCGGACTCGGATGGCGCGTGGCCGAGCTCGCGGTGTGCGCATCGTCAATGCTGCACCACGAGCCGCAGCGGCCGCTGCGCGTGATCGAGACGATCGCCGCCTTCCACCGGGATGCCCCGCTGAGCGTGGCGGAGGCCAGAGCGGTCTGGCCTCTCGTGGTGCTGCGCGCCGCGCTGCTGGTGGCGAGCGGGTGGCGTCAGCTCGAGATCGACGGCGACAACGACTACGCACGGGAGCGGATCGCGGGCGAGCAGGCGATCTTCGACGCCGCGACCCTGCTGCCGCTGGTCGAGATGACCGAGCACGTGCTCGTCGCGGTCGGAATCGACGAAGGCGGCTTCGATGCGGCGGATCTGGCGGCGGAGGCGGAGGTCGCCCCTCTCGCCTCGCTGCTGCCGGATCTCACCGGCCGCGTCGCCGTGATCGATCCCGGAGTCGAGTCCGCAGCCCTCGACGGCGGGCGCTGGCTCCGGGAGGACGCGGAGGAGGAGCTGATCGCCGAGGCGATCGAGCTCGGGGTCGCCGTGGCGGTGATGCCGTACGGTGCGTTCCGGCTGACGCGAGCGCGCGTCGACGACGCAGAGGCGGGGCAGACCTGGGCGACCGCCTGCGAACTGCACTTCCCTCCGGGGCCACGGGCGCGGGTGGCGGCGCCCGCGAGTGGGCGTGTGACGCAACGGGGCGGGACCGCTCGGCTCATCCTCGACCTCGACGGTCCTGGCGGCGGCCACGACTGGGTGCTCGAGATCACGGGACTCGATGCGGAGGAGCGCCGTGAGCGCCCTGTGGGCGCCGGCGAGACCGTGGGGTGGCTCGCCGCCGCCTTCGAACCGCGGCGGCTGACGGTGGGCATCCGGCGAGACGATGCTCCGGAACAACAGGCGGACGGCGCAGCCTTGGTCGCCCCCGACCGCGTCCCGGCGTGGAGTCGGCTGACCGCCGACCCCGCACCCGTCCTCGGGCTGCCCTCCTTCACGCAGCACGACGATGCCGCGGCGGAGCTCGGCCGTCGCGAGAGGATCTTCGCTGCGGCGCAGGAGCGCTACTACGAGCGTCCCCCGCAGATCGAACGCGGCTGGCAGCACCACCTGATCGACACCACCGCGCGCACGTACGTCGACATGGTCAACAACGTCGCAGGTCTCGGCCACGCCCATCCGAAGGTCGCGGACGCCGCGGACCGCCAGCTGCGGACCCTCGCCACGAACTCCCGCTTCCTGTTCCGCGACCTCGCGGAGTACAGCGAACGACTTCTCGCCCTGATGCCGGAAGGCAGCGACCTCGACACGGTGCTGCTGGTCAACAGCGGCTCGGAGGCGGTCGATCTCGCCATCCGTCTGGCGCAGGCGGCGACCGGTCGTCGCACGGTCGTCGCGCTGCGAGAGGCCTATCACGGCTGGACGATGGCGAGCGATGCGGTGACCACCAGCGCCTATGACAACCCCTTCGCGCTCGCCACGCGCCCCGACTGGGTGCACATCGCCGATGTGCCCAACCGGTTCCGCGGCACGTACCGGGGTGCGGACGTCGCCGACGCCTATCTCGCCGACCTCGCGACCGATCTCGATCGGCTGCGGGATGAGGGACGGGAGGTCGCGGCGTTCCTGTGCGAGTCGATCCTCGGCAACGCGGGGGGCGTGGTGCTTCCCGACGGCTATCTCGCCGGCGCCTATGCCCAGATCAGGGCGGCGGGCGGGGTGTGCATCGCCGATGAGGTGCAGGTCGGCTTCGGGCGGATGGGGTCAGCCTTCTGGGGGTTCGAGCTCGCCGAGGTGGTGCCCGACATCATCACGATCGCGAAGCCGATGGGCAACGGATTCCCGATCGGCGGGGTCATCACCTCGAGGCGCATCGCGGACGCGCTGTCGACGCAGGGCCAGTTCTTCTCCTCCGCCGGCGGCAGCACGCTCAGCTGCCGGGTCGGCATCGCGGTGCTCGACGCGATGGCCGAGGACGGACTGCAGCACAACGCGGCAGTGATCGGCGCGCGCCTCGCCGAGGGCCTTCGGGGCCTCGCCGACCGGCATCCGCTGATCGGCGTCGTCCATGGCGAGGGGCTGTATCTCGGTGTCGAACTCGTCCGTGACCGCGACACCATGGAGCCGGCGGCCGTCGAGGCCGCGGCGATCTGCGAGCGGATGCGTGAACTCGGTGTGATCGTGCTGACGACATCCGAGCGGTCCAACGTCCTGAAGATCAAACCACCGCTGTGCCTCACGGCGCACAGTGCCGATCATGTCGTCGCGATGCTGGACAGGGTGCTGACCGAAGGGTGGTGACTCGGGCCCTCATCTTCGAATCCCGCTGTCCATCGGATTGTTAAAAGCGTATTTCGAACCGAATTCGTCGTAGCGCTGGCGATTACCTCCGGTCCATACTGTTCCTCAGCGTCGGACGATCCGAAGTCCGACCCATGCGCTGTTCCCCGAGGAGTACCCATGGCAACGAAGACGAAGCCGCTGGCGCAAGGCGGAGGGACGCTCCGACGAAATCTGGGGTTGTGGGCCATCGTCGGGCTCGGGCTCGGCTACATGACACCGACGGTCGTCTTCGACACCTTCGGCATGGTTGCCCGTGACACCGACAACGTCGTTCCGGCGGCGTACCTGGTCGCGCTGGTCGTGATGGTCTTCACCGCCATCAGCTACGGCAAGATCTCCAGCGCGATCCCGAGTGCCGGATCCGCCTACACCTACGTGCGCGAGTCGATCCATCCGAACCTCGGCTTCATGGTCGGTTGGACGTCGCTGATCGACTACGTGCTGCTGCCGATGGTGAACTGCCTCATCATCCGCAGCTATCTCGAGGCGCTCTTCCCCGAGATCCCCGGGTGGATCTGGGTCGTGCTGTACTGCATCCTCGTCACGAGCATCATCTACCTCACGATGCGCGGCACCTCGAACCTGAACATGATCCTGCTCATTTTCTCGATCATCGTGATGGTCGTCTTCGTGGTGATGGTGATCGCACAGCTGATGCGCGGCGAGGGTGCCGCGACCGTGGCCTCGATGACCCCGTTCTTCCACGACGGCGCCACGATGAGTGCGGTGCTGATGGGCGCCACGATCGTGTGCTTCTCGTTCATCGGCTTCGACGCCGTGACGATGTACGCGGAAGAGGCCAAGGACCCGAAGATCATGCCCAAGGCCATCCTGCTGACGGTGCTTCTGGGAGGCGCGATCTTCCTCATCTCCGGCTACCTCACGCAGCTGCGCTTCCCCGACTGGAACGAGTTCGCGCCGGGCGGTGACATGCAGTTCGTCGAAGACTCCACGCTGCCGGTCATCGGCAACCTGGTCGGCGGCCCCGTGCTCATGGCGGTGCTGACAGCGGCCGGCTTCTGCGCCACCCTCGCCTCCGGCCTGGCTTCGCACGCCTCGGTGTCGCGGATGCTGCTGGTGATGGGCCGCAACAACGTGCTGCCGCAGCGGGCGTTCGGCTACATCAATCCGCGCACCCACACCCCGACCTTCAACATCGTGCTGGTCGGCGCCATCTCGCTGCTGGCCATCCCGTTCACCCTCGAGCTGATCGCCGCGTGGATCAACTTCGGCGCGCTGATCGCCTTCACCTTCGTCAACATCTCGGTGATCGCGTGGTTCGCGATCCGCAAGGGCCGTCGCAAGACTCCCGGCGACATCTTCAGCTTCATCGTGATGCCCGGTATCGGCATGGTGCTCACGGGTCTGCTCTGGGCGAACCTGCACGAAGACGCCCTGCGCGGTGGCCTGGTGTGGACCGCGATCGGGGTCGTCTACCTCGCCATCATCACGAAGGGCTTCCGCAAGAAGGTCGTCGCCTTCGACGAGAACCAGGCGGTGACCGGATACAACAAGGTCGTCAAGGTGCCGGTCGACGAGAGCTGACCCGACATCCCGACACGAGAAGAGCCGCCTCCCCGGAAGGGAGGCGGCTCTTCTGTTTCGAGGAACCTGTGTCGAGGAAGGGGTCAGATGACACCCTGGGCGAGCATCGCCGCGGCGACGCGCTCGAAGCCGGCGATGTTGGCTCCGGCGACGTAGTCGCCCGCGACATCGTGGCGCTCCGCGGCGTCGAAGGCCGCATCGTGGATGTCGGCCATGATCTCGCGCAGCTTGTTCTCGCTGTCGCCGAAGCTCCAGCGCTGACGCGAGGCGTTCTGGCTCATCTCGAGCGCGGAGGTGGCGACGCCACCGGCGTTCGCGGCCTTTCCGGGGGCGAACAGCACACCGGCCTTCTGGAACGCCTCGACCGCATCCGGCACGCACGGCATGTTCGCGCCCTCGGACACGGCGCGCACGCCGTTCGCGATCAGGGCCTGGGCATCGGCGAGGCTGACCTCGTTCTGGGTGGCGGAGGGGACGGCGATGTCGACCGGGACCTCCCACACGCTGCCGCCTTCGATGAAGCGGGCACTCGGGCGGCGGTTGGCGTACTCGACGATGCGGGCACGCTCGACCTCCTTGATCTGACGCAGCAGGTCGAGGTCGATCCCGGCGTCGTCGACGACGTAGCCGGAGGAGTCCGAGGCCGTCACCGCGGTGGCGCCGAGCTGGGTGGCCTTCTGGATCGCGTAGATCGCGACGTTGCCGGATCCTGAGATGCCCACGCGCTTGCCGGTGAGGGAGTCGCTGTGCACGGCGAGCATCTCCTGCGCGAAGAACACCGCGCCGTACCCGGTGGCCTCGGTGCGCACCTCTGCACCGCCCCACCCCGTCCCCTTGCCGGTGAACATGCCGGACTCGTGGCGGTTGGTGACCTTGCGGTACTGGCCGAAGAGGTAGCCGATCTCGCGGCCGCCGACGCCGATGTCGCCCGCGGGCACATCGGTGTGCTCGCCGAGGTGACGGTAGAGCTCGTTCATGAACGACTGGCAGAAGCGCATGACCTCGGCGTCGGACTTTCCGTGCGGGTCGAAGTCGGAGCCGCCCTTGCCGCCGCCGATGCCCTGGCCGGTGAGCGCGTTCTTGAAGATCTGCTCGAAACCGAGGAACTTGATGATCGACAGGTTCACCGAGGGGTGGAAGCGCAGTCCGCCCTTGTACGGGCCGAGCACGGAGGAGAACTGGATGCGGTAGCCGCGGTTGACCTGCAGCCTGCCGGCGTCGTCGATCCACGGCACGCGGAAGAGGATCTGGCGCTCGGGCTCGACGAGTCGCTCGAGGATGCCGCCGTCGACGTATTCCGGGTGGCGCTCCAGCACAGGTGCGATCGAGTGCAGCACCTCGTGGACGGCCTGGTGGAACTCCGGCTCGTGCGGGCTGCGGGAGAGCACCGTGTCGAAGACGGGCTGCACGGATGCGGCGAGCGGATGGAAGTCGACGGGAGACGTAGCGGTCACGCGGAAGAGCTTTCTGGTGGGGGATGGTGGTGCAGGCGATCGTGTCGCGTGAGGCTGTGCCGGATCCGGCAGAGATTTCACTCTAGTGGGCACCGAAAGCGAGGGTTCCCGCTCGGTCGGTGGCGACGTCGGTCACCCGGTGTTCTGCAGGCCGGCGGCCACACCGCTGACGGACAGCAGCAGCAGCCGCTGCTGTTCCGGGTCGGCGCCGGAGCCGGTCGGATCCTCTGCGGCCGAGCGGAGGGCCCGCAGCGCTCGCAGCTGCAGCAGCGAGAGCGCGTCGACGTAGGGGCTGCGCAGCTGCACGGCGCGCTGCAGCACGGGCTTGTTCTCGAGCAGGCTCTCGCCCCCGGTGAGACGGATCACCCAGCGCCGCGTGGTCGCGAGCTCGTCGAGCACGAGCTGTGCCAGATCGTCGCGGTCGCCGAGGGCCAGGTACTGACGGGCGATGCGCTCGTCGGTCTTGGCGAGACTCATCGCGACGTTGTCGATCATGGTGCGAAGCAGCGGCCACTCCCGGTACGCCTCCACGAGCAGCTCCTCGTCGCCGACCGCGTCCAGGGCGGTGCCGAGTCCGAACCATCCGGCCAGGTTGATGCGGGCCTGCGTCCAGGCGAACACCCACGGGATGGCCCGCAGGTCTTCCAGCGATTCGACCGAGAGCCCCCGGCGGGCGGGGCGGGAGCCGAGAGCCAGCAGCCCGATCTCCTCCATCGGGGTCACGGTGGCGAACCAGGGGGCGAAGCCCTCCGCCTTCACGAGCGAGAAGAAACGCTCCCGGGAGGCTGCGTCCATGATCGAGGCGACCTCGGCATAGCGGGCGGCCGCCCGGCTCGTGCGCTCCTCCTCGGTGGGGGAGGAGGCCAGCAGCGTCGCCGCCGCGACCTGGTCGATGTGCCGCATGGCGATCGCGGGCTCGCCGTAGCGGGCGAAGATGACCTCGCCCTGCTCGGTGAGCTTGAACCGGCCGTCGACCGAGTGCGGAGGCTGCGCGAGGATCGCGGAGTTGGCGGGCCCGCCGCCGCGGCCGAGCGCACCGCCGCGACCGTGGAAGAGGGTCAGCTCGATGTCGGATTCCTGCGCCCACCGTGCGATCTTCTCCTGCGCCTCGTACAGGGCGAGGTTCGCGGCGACGGGGCCGACGTCCTTCGACGAGTCCGAGTAGCCGAGCATGACTTCGAGCCGATTGCCGGTGGCGGCCATGCGCTCGCGGAACTCGGGGAACGTCACGGCCTCCGCGAGGATGCCGGGTGCCGCCTGCAGATCGGCGAACGTCTCGAACAGGGGCACCACGTCGAGCACCGGGGCGTTGTCACCGAGCGCGTAGCGGGCGAGACGGTGCACGTTCGCGAGGTCGGAAGCCGCCTGGGTGAAGGAGACGACGTAGCGCCCGGCGGCGCGCAGGCCACGGTCGTTCTGGATGTCCGCGATCGCGCGGAACACCTCCAGCACCTCCTCGGTCTGCGCGCTGATGGCCTCGCCGGCATCGAGCTCGGCCAGGGCCTTGGCGTGCACCTGGGAGTGCTGGCGCACCTCGAGCTCCGTGAGGTGGAAGCCGTAGGTCTCGACCTGCCAGATCAGGTGCTGCACGCCGCCGAACGCGTGCCGCTTCGCTCCGGCGTCCGCGAGCGAGGACTGCACCGCGCGCAGATCCGCGAGCAGTTCCTCAGGACGCGAGTACGCCTGAGTGCTGTCACCGTGACGGGTCGCGGCGACGCGACGCGCCAGCACCAGCAGCACGCGACGGTGCGGCTCGTCGGGCGAGCGGGTGGCGAGTTCGGCCGCCAGGTTCGGCTCCGCCGCGGCGAACCGCTCCCACAGCGCCGTGACCTCGGCGCTGGGCGGAGTGTCGTCGGAGGCGAGAGTGAGGGTGCGGCCGATGCGATCGAGCGCGCGCTCGAGACCGCGCAGCACATGGTCGGCCGCGATCTGGGAGGCCTCGCGGGTCACGGATGCCGTCACGAAGGGGTTCCCGTCGCGGTCGCCGCCCACCCACGAGCCGATCCGCACGAAGGCGGGAACGACCGGGGCGGTGGCGCCGGAGTCCTCTCCGCGGAGCGCATCGTCGATGCGGCGGTACACGTGCGGCACCGTCGTGAAGAGCGTCTCGTCGAACACCCCCATCACGGTGCGGACCTCGTCGGTCGGGGAGGGCTTCTGCGACCGCAGCGGGGCCGTGCGCCAGAGGGTGTCGATCTCCTCCAGCATCCGGCGGCGGGCACGGTGCTCCTCCGAGCCGCCCTCGCTCGCGGCATCGTGCTGCGTGAGCAGCTCGGACAGGCGGCGGATGCTCGACGACACCGCGCGTCGGCGGGCCTCGGTAGGGTGCGCCGTGAAGACCGGGTGGAAGCGGAGCCCCTCCAGTCGGCGGCGGGCCTCGTCGTCGCCGACCTCGGTGCGCAGCCGCGCGTACGCGGTCGCGACGGTGTCGGCGGCGTCCTCCCGGCCCGGCTGTCCGGCGCGCTCGCGCAGCACGCGCACGCGCTGGTGCTCCTCGGCGAGGTTCACGAGGTGGAAGTAGCAGGTGAACGCGCGGGCGACCTGGTCGGCCCGAGCCACCGTGAACGACTCGGCGATCGCCGCCGCGCGCTCGAAGGCGTCGGAGGTCTCCTCGTCATAGGCCTGGATCGTCGCCAGACGCAGCCGTTCGACGTCTTCGAAGAGGTCGTCGCCGCCGGCTTCGCGCAGCACCTGCCCGAGCAGCTGCCCGAGCATCCTGACATCGGTGCGCATGGCATCGGGGATGCCGCGGCCGGCTTCGAATCGGCCGATCACGCGGATGGCCTCGGTGTTCGTGGGCTCGGAGAAGGAGTGTGCGGGGGTCACACTTCGAGAGTATCCCTCGTCAGAGGAGTGTCCTGCACGCATGACGATCTGCTTCGCGATCGGGCGATGACGAGAGGCGCCGAGGCCTGTCGGCGACCTACGATGGGGGGAATGCGCATCTCAGCGAACCCCCTCCGCGGGCAGCAGTTCCCCGCCGTCCTCCTCCTCATCGCGGCCGGCCTCGGACTCCTGCTCGCGAACCTGCCGACGCACGACGCGCTCGCCGCCTTCCTCGATCTCCACATCGCGATCCCCGGCACGGCCCTGGATCTGTCGATCGCGCACTGGGTGTCCGACGGCCTTCTCGCCGTCTTCTTCCTCGTCGTGGCCATCGAGCTGCGCCACGAGCTGACCCACGGCGAGCTCGACTCCCCGCGCAAGGCCGTGCAGCCCGCCATCGCGGCGACCGGCGGCGTGCTGGTCCCGATCGCGGTGTACCTGCTGATCGCCGGCGGCGACAGCACGACGGCTCCGGGCTGGCCCATCCCCACGGCGACCGATATCGCGTTCGCCCTCGGCGTGCTGGCGATGTTCGGCAAGGGACTGCCCTCGCGCGTCCGCGTCTTCCTGCTCGCCCTCGCGATCCTCGACGACATCATCGGCATCATCTTCATCGCCGTGCTGTTCGCCGATGACGTGCAGTGGCTGCTGTTCGGGCTCGCGATCGTCGGCGTTGCCGTCTTCTGGGCGCTGAGCAGACTGCTGCACGCCAAGGGCCACTCGCTGATCGCCGTCGCCATGGCCCTGGTCGGCGTGATCACCTGGGGTCTGGTCGCCTCCTCCGGCATCCACGCCACGATCGCCGGCGTGCTGCTCGGTCTCGTGATGTCGCCCGTGCCCGCCGGGCGTACCAGGCACGCACTCGAGCCGACCGTGAACGGCGCCATCCTGCCGCTGTTCGCCTTCGTCGCGGCGTTCGTGGTGATCCCCGCCGTCTCGATCACCGAGCTGTCGCCGGCGTTCTGGGCGATCGTGGTCGCGTTGCCCGTGGGCAAGATCATCGGCATCTCGCTGTTCGGCTGGCTCGCGATGCGCATCCGTCCGAAGGGCGCCGATCCTGCGCTGCCGTTCGCCGACATCCTCGCCGCCGGTGCTCTCGGCGGCATCGGCTTCACCGTTTCGCTGCTGCTGGCGAACCTCGCTTTCGCCGACGACGGCGGCATCAGGGACCAGGCGATCCTCGGTGTGCTCGTGGGGTCGTTGATCGCTCTCGTGTTCTCCGGGATCATCGTCTCCCTGCGGGCGCGCTGGTACCGTCGGGTCGCGTCCGCATCGTCATGAGGAATGTTCCGGCCCTCGCCGCTTCCGGCCGGGTCGATGCAAGGAGGAAGCGTGAGCTCTGAGTCCCCGGCCGCGGCGGACGCTGCCGATCCGCTGCGTCAGGCAGCCGAAACCATGCACGCCGTCCGGGAGCGTTGCGTGTGGTCGCAGCGGATCACACACCGCGACCTCGTGCCGTACCTGATCGAGGAGTCGCACGAGGTGATCGACGCCGTCGAGAGCGGCAGCCGCGACGACCTCCGCGAGGAGCTGGGGGATCTGCTCTGGCAGGTGCTGTTCCATTCGGCGATCGCGGCACAGGACCCGGACGATCCCTTCGACATCGACGACGTGGCACGCACACTCACCGAGAAGATGGTGCGTCGGCATCCGCATGTGTTCGCCGGCGAGGTGGCCGAGACGCCGGAGCAGGTGCTGGTGCACTGGAACGCCGCGAAGGCGGCGGAGAAGCGCACCCGCCGCAGCGTGCTCGATGGTGTGCCGCGGGGGATGCCGGCGCTCGCGCTCGCCCAGAAGCTCGCCGGTCGCGCGGCGGGAGTGGGCGTCGCGGTGGAGTCCGCCGCCGCTCCGGCATCGGAGGACGAGCTCGGTGAGGCGCTCCTGGCACTGGTGGCGACGGCGCGTGCGCAGGGCTGGGATGCCGAGCGGGCGCTGCGCGAGCGGTTGCGCGTGCTGGAAGACGACGTGCGGGCCGCCGAAGCCACACCCTGATCCCGGCACGGGGGCGTCGGCAGACCTGGGAAGATGGAACCGTGGCTACCGTGAACCCGCCGCGCGGCATGCGCGACATCCTCCCCGCCGACAAGGCCCGCCGTGAGCGCGTGCTCTCCGTCATCCGCGAGCGCTACCGCGCGCATGGATTCGACGAGATCGAGACGCCCGTCGTCGAGGACTACGACCGCCTGCACGCCGGCATCGGCGGCGACAACGAGAAGCTGTCGTACAACATCCTGCGCCGCGGCCTCGATGCCGACGCGATCCGCGCTGCCGCCGACGATCCGGCCGCCCTCTCGGACCTCGGCCTGCGCTACGACCTGACCGTGCCGCTCGCGCGCTTCTACGCCAGCAACCGCGGCCAGCTGCCCACGGTGTTCCGCTCGATCCAGATCGGTCCGGTCTGGCGCGCCGAACGCCCGCAGAAGGGGCGCTACCGCCAGTTCGTGCAGTGCGACATCGACATCATGGGAGATGACTCGTCGCGCGCCGAGGCCGAGCTGATGGTCGCCTCGCTCGACGCGGTCGACGCGCTCGGTCTCGACGGTGCGACCGTGCGGATCAACGACCGTCGGGTGCTGGATTGGATGCTGGACAGTTTCGGGTTCACCGCCGAGGAGCGCCCCGGGGTGCTCATCACGATCGACAAGCTCGACAAGATCGGGCCCGAGGGTGTGGCGGCCGAGCTGCGTGAGCGCAGCGCCTCCACTGCAGCCGCCGACGCGTTCGATGCGTTCCTGCGTCGCCCGCAGACCATGGAGTACACCCCGTTCGGCGAGCGGCAGATCCGCAAGGCGCTCCCCGAAGGCGCCCCGACCGAGTTGGTCGAGCACCTCGTCGGAATCGGCGAGGCGGTCGCCGCGGGGCGGGGGCAGTCCGACATCCCCCTGGTCTTCGATCCGTTCCTCGTGCGCGGCATGGGGTACTACACCGGCACGATCTTCGAGCTCGCGCACCCCTCGGTCGGCTACTCGCTCGGCGGTGGCGGTCGCTACGACGGCATGATCGGCCGCTTCCTCGGACAGCAGGTTCCCGCCGTGGGCTTCTCGCTCGGCTTCGAACGCCTCGTCGACCTGATCGCCGACGAGGCCGATGCGACCGCACAGGCCGTCGTGCTCATCCACGATGCCGACGTTCCGGTGCACGAGCTCGTCCGGCACAAGGCAGCGCTGATCGCAGGTGGCGCCAGGGTGCGGCTCGAGCGACGCACCAAGAACGTCAAGGCGCTGCTCGAGCGTTCGGCGGCCGACGGCTACACCGCCTTCGCGACCGTCTCCGCCGGCACCGGCGAGCTGGAGCTCAAGCCGCTGTCCTGACCGGTCCGCCTTGGTGAGGCCCGGTCTGGTCCGGTCCGCCGCACCGGGACACCTGTCGGGTGGATGCACGGATGTCGGGGGAATCGCCGTGGTTCTGCCCGACATCCGCACGAAGTCCCGACAGGTGCACCCGGAATGACGGGGCGTCCTTGCTCCCGTTTACGCCGCGTTCACGATGTCGGGGTGGAATCGGGGCGTGAGTCGCGTTCGGAACCCCGTCGTCGTGCCGCCTGTCCTGGTCGGGGTGGCACTCGTCGCGCTCCTGGTCGGCCTCCGTCTCGTGCTCCGGCAGCAGGCGGCGCTCGCACGACGCCGGATCGGGAAGCCGCTGGGCGAGGAAGCGCTCGATGCGGATCGCCTCTGGCGTCGAGGTCTCGACGGAGAGCCCCTCGAACTGCTCGTACTCGGCGACTCGATCGCCGCAGGCCTCGGGGCCGAGCATCGCAAGGAGACTCTCGGCGGGCGGCTCGCGAAGGCGACGGGACGCCGGATGCATCGGCCGGTGCGGCTGCGCACGGTCGCCGTCGTCGGCTCGGAGTCGCCCGATCTCCCCGGCCAGCTCGATGCCCTGCCCACGGATTACCGTCCGCACGTGGCCGTGATCGTCGTCGGAGGGAACGACGTGACGCACCGGTTGCCCGTGGCGCTGTCCGCACAGCACCTGCACGACACGATCCGCCGGCTGCGTGAGAGAGGGGCAGAGGTCGTCGTGGGCACCTGCCCCGACCTCGGTGCGCTGCGCGCGGTGCCGCAACCTCTCCGCCGCCTCGCCTCCAGCCTGTCCCGCCGTCTCGCCGAGATCCAGGACGAGACGGCACGGCGGGCGGGCGCCGAACCGGTCGATCTGCGTCGAGCGGTGGGACCGATGTTCTTCGACGAGCCCGAGGCGATGTTCAGCCTCGACCGCTTCCACCCGAGCGCGCTGGGCTATCGCCGCACGGCCGAGGCGCTGCTTCCCGCGGTGTGCCGTGCGGCCGAGGCATCGCTCAGCTCGCGCCGTCTGCCGGTGCCGCGCTGAACGAGGCCGCCCATTCCGCCACCCGGCGGCTGCTCTCCTCGTCGGAGATGTCCTCCACGCGGGTCATGACCGACCAGCGCACCCCGAACGGGTCGCGGATGCTGGCGAATCGGTCGCCCGAGACGAAGGGTGCCGGGGCTTCGCGCACGGTCGCTCCCGCGGCGACGGCCTTCTCGACGACCGCATCGACGTCGGAGACGTACAGCCCCATCGAGTAGCAGTCGTCGTCGCCCTCGGGGGAGCGCACGAGGCGGTACTCGGCGTTCGGCTCTCCGAGCTGGAGCAGGCCGAGACCGAAGTCGAGGTCGGCGTGGGCGACGACTCCGCCGAACTCGGTCACGTCGATGACGCGTGCGCCGAAGACGTCGCGGTAGAACTCGATGGCCTGCTTCGCATCCGGGATCGCCAGGAAGGGAGTGAGCGAGGTGGCGCTGTTCGGGCGCCCGTTCGTCGTGTACGTACCGCTCGCGCCGGTCGTGGGGGTGTCGTGTGTCGTGGTGTCGTCGTTGCTCATGCCGCCACGCTAGGCCGGGCGAGGTGCCGACGGCTTGAAGATCCGCGACAGCCTTCGGGCGTCGGCGGTGGACCCTACGCTGGGCGCATGGTGAATCCGACCCGTGGTGTGCTGTATCCCGCTCGCCTGCCGCAGTTCCACCGGCTGCCGGCACCGTCGGCGGTGACGGATCTGGTCGCATGGTTCTGGATCCCGGAGTGGGACATCGCACCAGGGCGCTCCTCGCAGCAGGAGATCGTCGCCTATCCGGCCCTCAACCTCGTCGTCGATGCGGAAGCCGTGACGCTGTCGGGCGCGACGACCCGCGCGTCGCACCGCGACCTGCGGGGGAGCGGATGGGCCGTCGGCGCACTTCTGCGTCCGGCGGCGGTCGCTGCGCTGATCGAGGATCCGTCATCCCTGGTCGACGGAGAGCGGGTGCTCGACCACGAGGCCGGCGATGTCACCGCGCTTCGTGATGCCGTCGTCTCGGCGATGGGCTCGGACGAAAGGCACAGAGAGCGTGCGGTCGAGGCTTTCTCCCGCTGGCTCGAGGAGCGCGCGTCGCCGGTCGGCGATCCTGCACGCCAGGCCAACGCGGTGATGGACGTGCTGATGGGCGATGACCCGGCGTTCACCCCGGAGGAGGCGGCGACCAGGCTCGCCGTCTCGGTGCGCACCCTGCAGCGGATGACGCACCGCTACGTCGGCCTCTCACCCGCAGCGATGATCCGGCGTCGGCGGTTGCAGGAGGCGGCGCAGCGTGTGCGCGAGGAGCCGGGAGCCGATCTTGCCTCGATCGCCGCCGAGCTCGGCTACGCGGATCATGCGCACCTCACGCGCGACTTCCAGACCGTGCTCGGGATCGCCCCACGGGCGTACCGCTCCGAGGCGAGCGGCTGACCTCCGAGCGGCTGACCTCCGAGCGGTGAGCCTAGGCCCCGCACGGTTCTCACACCCGAGTGAACCGCAGCCGCAGCACCCGGGATCCCACACCGAGGAGCACCACGGCGGTTCCGACCAGCGACGCGAACACGGGCAGGGTGTTCACCAGGACCAGGCATCCGAGGGCTCCGAGCACCTGCAGGGCTCGCGGGTAGCGTCGTGCGCGCCCCGTCTGCCGGAAGGCGGCTGCATTCGCGATCAGGTAGTAGAGGAGCACGCCGAAGGACGAGAAACCGATGGCGCCGCGCAGGTCGGCGACGAGCACGATGGCGATCACGATGAGAGCGATGACGATCTCGGCGCGCTGCGGAACCTGATGGCGCCGGTCGATCTTCGCGAGGAATCGAGGAACATCGCCCTCGCGAGCCATGGCCAGAGTCGTGCGGCCGATTCCGGTCAGTAGCGCCAGGAGAGCGCCGAGCGAGGCAGCAGCCGCTGCCACGCGAAGAACCGGAGTCCACGCCGACGCGCCGGCGGCGGTGAGCAGGTCGACCAGCGGCGCCGTCGAACCGATCACATCGGCGCCGAGAACGAGCACGACGACCGCACCGACCAGTGCATAAACGACGACCGCGCCCCCCAGGGCGAACACGATGGCGCGGGGGATCGTGCGCGCGGGATCGACGACCTCTTCGCCCATCGTCGCGATGCGGGCGTAGCCGGCGAACGCGAAGAACAGCAGCCCGGCGCCCTGGAGCACCCCGTAGACCGTGGCATCGGGCAGCGGGGTGGGAGAGGCGGTCGGGGTGGCCGCGAATCCGAAGCCGACCGCGACCCCGAGCCCGAGCAGCGAGCACACGACGAGGATGCGGGTGACCAGGGCCGTGCGTGTCACACCGAAGCAGTTCACGACGGCGAGGAGCACGACCGCCGCGACGGCGACGGGCACCTGCCATCCGGCCGGGGCCGCATATGCGGCGAAGGTCATGGCCATGGCCGCGCAGCTGGCGATCTTGCCGATCACGAAGCTCCACCCCGCGATGAAGCCCCACCAGGGACCGATCTCCGCGCGGGCGTAGGCGTACGTGCCACCGGCGACGGGGTGCGCTGCGGCGAGCTGCGCCGACGAGGTGGCGTTGCAGTATGCGACGACGGCGGCGACCGCGAGGGCGATGAGGATGCCGCTCCCTGCGACGCCGATCGCGGGAGCCCACACCGCGAAGACGCCGGCGCCGATCATCGAGCCGAGGCCGATGGCGACCGCATCCGCGAGAGTCAGGCGACGGGCGAGGGGCATCCCGTCATCGTGGCACGCGACGGTGAACGGCGGGTGACGAGGCTCCCGCGTGAGTCGGGACCGTCACCTCGGCGGGCAGGGTGAGGGTGGCAGGATCGGTCCCTCCCACACGCACGGTCTGTTCGCTGGCGAGCAGGCGCGAGTGATCGCGCACCGGATCGTCCGTGCCGGGGTTGCGCAGATGCAGAGGGTGGGCACCGGACGACACCTGCACGCGCAGACGCGACCCGGCGGCGAAGCGGTGGGCGAGGGGCGCGAGTTCGAGCCGCACGGTGCCCGCCTCGATCCCCGCATCGTCGGGGGAGAGCCGTCGGTACCCGTCGGTGACCGCCCGCGAGACGCCCCGGGTGTCGACCTCGCAGAGACGCACGAACAGGTCGGCTCGGGGATTCGTCGATGAGAACGGCAGGGCGATCTCGGGCACTCCGATGACCAGCAGGTCTTCCGGAAGCGGATCGCCGGTGAACACGAGCACATCGTCCCGGCGTTCGCGGACGCGCTGTGTGCGTCGTCCTGCGGAGAACGGATTGAGCGTGCGTCCGCCGCCGTCCGGGGTCGGATCCGCAGGGTCGTAGCGGTACGTCAGGTCGGCGGCGGGGTGCTCGGTACCGCTCCGGTCGAGTCGCCCGTCGGAGGTGAGCGCCAAGGTCATCGCCGTGTGCGGCGGAGGCCAGCTCAGAAGCTCCCGCCGGCCACCGCCTCCGGTCACGTCGAGGCGCACGCCGTTCGTGGCCGCGTCCGCGGTGAAGGAGCGCAGCGCCTCGCGGACCCCGATGACGGTGATCTCCGGGGCGCCGTGCACCCAGTCGCCGATGATGAGGCGCACCGGGCGGTCCGCGTCGCGGAGGGCGGCGTAGTCCGCCAGCTGACCGACCAGGAACAGGTCCTGCCATCCGGCGACGAGCGTGACGGGCGGGATGGTCTCCACATCCTGCGCGAAGTGCATCGGCTCCCACCACGGGTCGCCGTGGTCGCTGTGCTCGACCCAGTCGCGGAAGAACTGCGGGTCCGCGTCACGCGCCACGCGCACCGCCTCTGAGGGGGGAATCGCGAGCGCCCCACGACGGAAAGCGCGGCGGGCGCGCAGCAGCGCCCAGGCCTTCGACGGCAGCGACCGTTCCTGGATGTCCAGCGCGTAGGCCCACGTGAGAGGGGTGTCGATTGAGAATCCGCCGCCCGGGTAGAGGATCGCGTCGTCGAAGCGTCGCGCGGAGATCGCGATGCCCAGGGCGTCGGGACGCTCGTCGCCGTCGCAGTAGGCCCACTGTGTCACGCCGAAGTAGCTTCCGCCCCAGGAGTGCACGCGGCCGGTTGCCCAGGTCTGCGCGCGCAACCAGCGCATGGTCGCCTGCCCGTCGGCGACCTCGTCGTGCAGCGGGTCGAACGCGCCGCCCGAACCGAACGTGCCGCGGCAGCTCTGCACCACGACATGGTGCCCGCGTTCGGCGAGGAAGAGCGCCACCCCGGCGATGCCGTCACGCCCGTAGGGAGTGCGGATCAGCACGGTGTGCCCGCCGGCCCCCTCCGCATGCCAATGGTCGGTGAGGAGAGTGACGCCGTCGTCCGCCGGGACGGGGATGTCGGCTGCCCGAACGACCTCGTGGTGCGTCCGCGGAAGCATGTCCGCGGCGCGGTTCAGGCGCCGGTACTCGCGACGGGCTGCGCCGCCGAGACGGGGAGCATCGGTCATCGCACGCCCTTCACTCGGGTGACCGCGAACGCGGCGATCACAGCCATCACGACCGCGCCGATGTAGAGGGCCGCGAAGTTCTCACCTGTCGGCGAGCCTATGCGGGTGGCGAAGAATCCGAAAACGGGTACGAGGATGCCCGGCAGCAGGTAGGCGAGCGCCACGATGCCGAGGTCCTTGCCCGCGTCCTCGACGGACGGGAGGCACTCCGTCATCAGGGCGACGTCTGCCGCGATGTACGCTCCCTGCCCGGCACCGACGATCGCGATGCCGACGAGGAAGAACGCGATGTCGCCGAACGAGATCGCCAGCACTAGCCCGCCGGCGCTCGCGAGGGCGCCGATGATCACGCTCGGCTTGCGGCGCCCTGTCCGATCGGAGATCACGCCGAAGACGAACGCCATCACCAGGTTCATCAGGGTGAAGGCCGCGGTGGCCTGCGTCTGCACGGCGGCGATCTCGGTCGGGTCGTCGATCCCGAAGCGTCCGGAGATCGTCAGGTAGAGGTAGCTGGTGACCGACACGATCGATGCGGTCATGAAGAAGCGGCACACCCATGCCCAGGCGAAGTCGGGGTAGCGGCGCGGGCTCAGCCAGAAGGTATCGAGGACTCCGCTCCAGTCCATCGGCTCCGCGGGTTCCAGACGACGGATGTCCTTCAGGGTGAAGAACAGCGTGATCGCCAGGACGACGGCGAGCCCACCCGGGATCAGGAACATGCCGACCTGACCGATCGGGGCGACGGCACCCGCGAGGGAGACACCGCCCAGGATCCCGATCGCGGTGGCGGCACCGGTGACGGCCGACATGATGGCGCGGATGCTGCGGCGGATCTGGTCGGCGAAGAGGGTGTGCACGGTCATCGAGACGGCGCCCCACCCCACGAGCACCAGGATCGTGCCGACAGCGAGCACGAGGAGCGACGGGGCCGTGGCCTGCACCGCGTAGCCAGCCAGCGCGATCAGAGAGCCGGAGAGGATCCAGGGCCGACGGATGCCGAGCCTCGACATCGAGCGGTCGCTGAGGCGGCCGAAGATCGGCGTCGTGATGAGGATGGCGGCCCCGCCGAGAGTGAGGATGATGCTGAGGTCGCCCGTCGCCTGCTCGGGATCCCACTCCTTGAGGAGCTGGGGGATCGCGACGCTGGCGACGCCCTGGGCAAGGCCGGATCCGAGCCAGGCGAGCACGAAGGAGATCCAGAACCAGCGCGTCTGGCGCTGGCCCGGGATCGCGTCGGCGGTGAGCGGCGGAGCGGGGTCCGCGGGGAAGACTGGATCGACTGCGTGGGTGGACATCATCGTCTCCGGATCGGGGTCGGGGTCGGGGTGCGGAGTGGTCACCGGTGCGTACCGGCGGTCATCGCCGGATCGGCGATCGGGAGGGGGCTCGTGCGGTAGGCGTCGGCGAGCTCGGCGACCACCACGTCGCGCCACATCCGAGCGCCCTCCCAGCGGCCGGTGAGACCGGGGGAGGCGTGATCGTGGCCGGGTCCGATGCGGAGCCTGACGGGGACCCGCGCCCTCCGCAGCGCATCGGCATAGGCGGTGGCCCCGTCCCTCAGGGGATCGAACTCGGCGGCGAGGATCAGTGCGGGGGCGAGCCGCCGGTGATCCATGGCATCCAGCGGAGAGGCCTCTGCGAGGGGAGCTCCGGCGCGATAAGCCTCGGCGAGCTGTTCGACGGCTGGCCTGTCGGCCGGGCGCAGGTAACGGTGCATCGAGTCCCCGACGATCCGCAGCGCCGCGGGGAGCACTTCGAGCGTCTGGTGGTGCAGGGGCGTTCCGGCGTCGCGCATGCGCAGGGCCGTCGTGGCCGCTATCGTCGCGCCGGCGGAGTTGCCGCCGACGCCGAGTCGGTGCGCGTCGACCGCCAGCTCGTCGGCGCGCTCCCGGATGTCAGCGAGTGCGGCGACGGCGTCGTCGACCGGAGCCGGGAAGGGATGCTCGGGCGCCAGCCGGTACTCCAGTGCGATGATCTGCACCGCGGAGCGCAGGGAGCGATCAGCGCACAGGCGCTCGTTGAGACGCTCGTCGATCGTGCCACCGCTCCAGCCGCCGCCGTGCAGCCACAACATCGTCGGCAGTGCACCGGTCGAGGACCCTGGTCGGAATCGACGCGCACGCAGCGGACCCGTCCCACCGGCGACCACGAGGTCGTCGACCAGCACGCCTGCGGGAACCGCTTCGGTGAACTCCACCGCCAGGAGGTCGCTCAACTCCCGCTGCGCCCGGCGTCGCGCTCCCGGCTCGGGGGACTCGAGGTCGGGAAGGGTCGCGGAGAGCTCGCGGATGCGCTGGATCCACTCCAGGATCTCGGCACTCAACGGCGGCCGGCGGTACTCGTGGTCGCTCATGCCGCCCCTCTCGCGTGCAGCGTGCGCAGCTCGGAGACGACGAGACGGTGCGCGACGTCTGCGGCGGGCACGTATCCGGTCGAGCCGAGCGAGCCGTGCGTCTGCCCGATGAAGCGCATCGCGGTCACGGGAACACCTGCCGCGGAGAGCGCTCGGGCGTAGGCCTCTCCGTCGCCGCGCAGGGGATCGAGCTCGGAGGTGAGGATGAGTGCTGGGGGGAGCCGCTCGTGCGACGTGGCCCGCAGCGGTGAGGCGTAGGGGAGGCGGGCGACTGCGGAGTCTTCTCCGAGGTACTGCCGCACCAGGGTGCGGCCGGCCGCGCGCACGATCACTCCCGGCATGCGCGCATCGATGCCGCGCATGTCGGCGTGCCCCATGGTCAGATCCAGCGCAGGGTTCTCCAGCAGCTGCAGGACTATCGGATGCGCTGAGCGATCGCGGTTCATGAGTGTCACGGCCGCGGCGAGGTCGCCTCCCGACGATGCTCCGCCCACGGCTATCCGCTCCGGTGACGCCCCCAGCTCCTCTGCGTGGGCGCTGGTCCATTCGAAGGCCGACCAGCACTGCTCCGGTTGCGCGGGGAATCGCTGCTCTGGTGCGTGGGCGTAGTCGGCTGCGACGATCACGATCCCCGCATCCCGCGCTCTCACACGGAAGCGGGCGTCCCAGGAGACCCAGTCGATCCCGGCGATCGTGAATCCTCCGCCGTAGTAGTAGACCAGCACCGGAAGGCCCGATCCCGCCGGCGCGCGCTCCTCGCCGGGCCAATACACGCGGACGCGCACGTCGGGATGTCCGTCGACCGGAACCGTGCGCTCTTCCGAGGCCGTCGGGAGCGGCGTGATCCCGAGCGCGGCGCTCACGGTGTCGTCGTTGCGCGCAGCGACTCGGCGTCGTCCTGCGGGGTCTGCGGGTTCGTCTTCGAGCAGCGGGGCGACTCGCTCCTCCCACGCAGCGACCGCGCTGTCGAGCGTCGGACGCTGGAATCGGGACCGGGGTGTCGGCATCGGTCATCTCCTTCGACGAGTTCCGCACCGACGGGTTCCGAACGTGCGGGTTCCGACCTAGTCTGGGCAATCGAAGAACTTCGATGAAGAAGGAAGTCTGACCATGCGCGCACGACCGGGACGGGTCACCATCTACGACGTCGCGGAGCGCGCCGGAGTGAGCATCTCCACCGTGTCGCTGGCGGTGAGCGCCCCGCATCGGGTGCGACCCGAGACCCGCGAGCGCATCGTCGCCGCGGCCACAGCGCTCGGCTACCGGATGGCGCAGGGGCGACGTGTCGGAGCCGCGCGCATCGCGGTCGCCGCCCCGTTCACCACCTACCCCTCGTACCTGCGCCGCCTCTCCGGCATGCTCCGTCGGGCGAGGGACGCGGCGGTGGACATCATCCCGTACGACCTCGATTCCGCCGCGGCTGCCGACGAGCCGCTGCTCGACGTCCTGCCCACGCGCACGGATGCCACCGGGCTCGTGGTGATGGGGGTTCCACTGGGCGGGGCCGCACGCCGGGCGAGCAGGGCGGCGCGCATCCCGGTCGTCTACGTCGACGTGGTGCCGACGCGGTCGGACGTGGACGGTCCGGTCGTCCTCGTCGACGATCGCGACGGGGGTGCGCAGATCGGGCGTCACCTCGCCGAGCTCGGGCATCGCCGCGTCCTCTTCGTGCACGAGCCGCAGCGCTCGCCGGCCTACGTGTCGGCGGGGATGCTCCGTATCGAGGGGTTGACCCAGCATCTGGCGATGACCGATCTCGCCGTCGCCGACCCCTCCTCGGTCGATGGCCGGGTGATCGCCGCGGCCCGAGCCGCGGGTGCGACGGCGATCGTCGCGAACCACGACCAGTTCGCTGTGGAGGTGCTCGCGGTGCTGCGTGCGGATCCCGGCACCGCCCCGCTCGCGGTCGTCGGCTACGACGACGGCGAGGTCGCCGCGGCGCTCGAGCTCACGACCGTGCGGCAGCCGTTCGAGGAGAGCGGGCACGCGGCTCTCGAACTCGTCCTCGGGCTGGTGTCGGGGGCATCGACCGCTCACCGCACCGTCCGGCTCGCCCCCACCCTGATCGCGAGGTCGTCGACGCTCGCGCCAGGGTGACGAAGCGTCGTTCGGTCGTCGCCTATGCTTGCTTCCACGCCTGACCTCGTGTGGTGAAACCATGAGGGAAGGATGATCCAGATGGATACCGGGGGGTGTCTTCATGTCGGAAGTACAGGTGTTCTATGACGAATTGCAGTCGTCGGCGTCAGATCTCGCCGATGCCGCGTTCGTCCTGCAGACGGATGCATCGAATCTCGTCGGCGGTGATGCCGGAGTTGATGCTCCGATCGGCCGCTACACGCTGAAGACCGCGGTCGACAGGCAGGTCGATGTGCTCCGTGAGGCCACGCTCGCGCATCAGGAGGCGAGCGCCGCCCTGCGGACCACCCTGTCCAACATCACGGATCGGTACTCCGACCTCGATGTCGAGCTCACGGGTGAGGAGCAGCGGTGAGTCTTGCTTCTCCGAACCGCGGATACCCGCTGGAGAAGATCACCGGCGACGTAGGGACGATGTCGCGGTGGGTGGATCAGTTCGAGGTCGTCGCCGAGCACCTCAGCGCGCTTCGCGGAGCGGCCGCGCGGACGACGGAGTGCGCCGGGGTGGGAAAGGCCGTCTCCGGCGCCCGCGGGGACGCTGCGGCGATCCTGTCGGTGATCGGCCCGGACGTCGCGCTCGCGCAGACGCTCGCCGAAGCCCTGACGGCGTACGCGCAGGCGCACGACGCGCACGCCCAGAAGGCGAACGCGCTGATCGAGGAGATCGAGAGTGCGCACGCCCAGCACGAAACGCTGGGAAGGGCCGCTGACAGTGCCGGGCGCGGTGCGCTGGCCGCGTCGAGGCTCGACGACCCCGCAGCCCTGGAGAAGGCGGAAGACGAGGCGACGGCACAGATCGGAGCGCGCGATCGGGCCGAGGAGGAGCTGAACGAGCTCTGGAGCGAGTACGAACGACACTTCGGGGCCTGGGAAGAGGCCTACGACGCCGCAGTGCGGGCATTGGTCCCGTCGGAGAGCGTCCCGGTGACCCTCGAGGCACGGGACTTCCTCGATGCGCTCCTGTCTGCCGACACCCCGGAGGACGTGCTGCTCCTGTGGCTTTCGCGGCCGGAGTTGCAAGACGAGGTGATCAATGCGCACCCCGAGATCGTGGGCGCGATGGACGGGATTCCCGCGCTCGTTCGCGTGGCTGCAAACCGCTTGAACGCGCCCGACTGGATCGCGGAGGCCGAAGCGGACCTCGCCGTCGAAGGGATCTCAGATGAACGCGCGGCCTTCCTGCGCAGTGAGATCGCCTACCTGAAGCAGGTGCTGAGCGATGATGCTCCCGTACAGCTCTACCTCTACGATCGCGATTCCTCGCGGATCGTCGAGATGATCGGAACCCCCTCGCCCGAGACGGAGAAGGTGATCACGTACGTGCCCGGAACCTTCACGAGTCTCGGGGATTTCTACCGAGGTGGCGCGCAGCAGATCGCTGGGTACCTCGCGGACCAGGTGCCCGGTACGGTCGCGTTCGTCTACAAGGACGGGCCGTTCCCGGGTGAGAACACCGACGTCGGCGGCATCGACATGTTCCGCATCGGCGAGGCGAACGATGAGGATCGCGCGCTCGCGGCAGGGCGACAGCTCGCGCGGTTCGAGGCGGGCATGCGCGCGGACCCGCTCCTCGGGGCGGCGGAGCAGGATGCTCTCGGACACAGCTGGGGGCTATCGAACGTCACGAGCTCCGAGGTCGCTGGGGCAGACTACGACAAGGTGATCTCGCTCTCGGGGGCCGGGATGCCCGAAGCGTGGAACCCTGGGCAGGACACGACGTACACCGACCTGTCCTACAACGACATCCTGCAATCCGGGCAAGGGCTCGGGATCGTCTGGGACGGGAACAATCCACGGGAGCACCCGGCTTTCGAGCACGGCGAATACTACGAAGGGCCGCATGATGACGAACTGGCAGAGTCGGCAGCTGTGCCGTCCAGCGGATACCCGTCGGTGTATGTACCGCTCGATGACATCGGGGTGCTGATGGACAATCACAACCTGATCGCCACCAATGCCACAGAGAATTACAAGGCATTGAAGTTCATGGAAGAGCTGGTGCGTAGATGAGAGCGTCGTGGTGGCAGGCCATCGGTGTCGTCGTTGTGTGCTCGGCGATCCTGGGTGGATGCGCATTCTCAGCGGAGCAACCGAGCCAGGAGAGCAAAGTGACTCTAGAAGAGGCAAAGGCCGACGCGCAGGCGATGGAGTTGGAGATCGCCTCATTGATTCCCACGGACATGTTGGTGAGTGTCGATCAGAAGCCGACGGGCGTGCTGTTGTCTTGCGACGAGACCAAGCACCAATGGGCGGGCGGCTCGACGGTCTCCCTTGCGCCAGACACCGATGTCGAGATTCTTGTCAAGAAGATGGAAGCTCGGATGGCCGAGGACGATCGTTTCGACTCGAGGAGTTGGCTCGGTCCCACAGGGGGCTACAACGTCCAGTTGATGTCAACGACGAGCGCTGAGGGGTACATCTTCAGTGAGGGTGAGCCGGGAACGGTCGATATCAACTCCTTCTCCGAGTGCTTCACGTTGCCGGAGGGCGTCTATCCGGGCGGCAAGTTCTGACAGGCGCTCCTGCAGCACCTTCGCGACGACGCTGCCCTCGCGGTCGATGATGACGGTCTCCACGCACGAGAGCACCTTGGCTCCGCCACATGCACGCTCTTTCGACCACGGCGAATACTACGAAGGACCGCATGATGACGAACTGGCAGAGTCGGCAGCCGTGCCGTCCAGCGGATACCCGTCGGTGTATGTACCGCTCGATGACATCGGGGTGCTGATGGACAATCACAACCTGATCGCCACCCACACCGACGACAATCTGCCGGTCTTGCGTGACATCGCGAAGCTGGTGAACCAGTGATCCGGCGATGGCTTGCGGGAACAGTCGCCTTCCTGGTCGCTGTCGCGCTGGTCGGTTGCACAGCTCCCGAGAAAGAGGTTCCGATGGATCAGAAGAGCCTCACCTGGGAGGAAGCGAAGACCGCGACCCAGGCAACAGAACTCGAGATCGCGGATCTCGTTCCGGCCGAGTACGTCGTGAGCATTGTTCAGAAGCCGACTGGCACGTTGTTCTCGTGCGATGACGGGCAACACACCTGGTATGGCTCGACGACGATCGCGCTGACGCCCGATGCCGATGCGGAGCAGATCGTCAAAGCACTTGAATCGCACTTTCGGGAGGATGAGCGCTTCGACGTGCGAAACCGTCGCGACGTCGTCGACGAGTACGAGATTCAACTGATGTCGCCGGATACCGCCGAAACCTACGTCATTGGCTCCGATGGAGCGGCGGCGCTCCTCATCAGTTCGGGGTCACCGTGTTTCACTTTGCCGGAAGACGTCTACCCCGGAGGAAAGTTCTGAGGCCCAACAGCAGCGAGCGCGATGGAGTACATGAGGGAGCTGGTGAAGGGACAAAAGCCCTGCCCTGGCGCGCTGTTGCCGTCGCTTTGCTGTGCATGACGGTGTTGGCGGGGTGCGCACCCGCAGTTGACGAGCCGAACGAGGGGAGCAACGTGACGCTGGAAGAGGCCAAGGCGGAGGCGCAAGCCATGGAGTTGGAGATCGCGTCCTTGCTTCCCGCCGAGATGGTCGTCAGCGTTGATCAGAAGCCGACGGGAGTGCTGTTGTCTTGCGACGAGACCCAACACCAATGGGCGGGCGGCTCTACGGTCTACCTCGCACCCGGCACCGATGTTGAGAATCTTGTCAAGGACATGGAAGCCCAGATGGCAGAAGACGATCGTTTCGATTCGAGGAATTGGCTCGGTCCCACAGGCGTCTACAACGTCCAGTTGATGTCAGTGACGAGTGCCGAGGGTTACATCTTCAGCGAGGGTGAGCCGGGAACGGTGGATATCAACTCTTTCTCGGAGTGCTTCACGCTGCCAGAAGATGTCTACCCCGGCGGCAAGTTCTGACGACGGCACCGCGACCGAGGATCAGCTTCGAGAAGCCGTGACCCGCTTCTTCTCCCGGATGTAGACCTCGCGGCGTACCTTCGCGACGACGTCGCCCTCCCCGTCGGTGATGACCGTCTCGAACCACTCGAGTACCTTGGCTCCGCCGCGTGCGCGCTCACGGATCTCCTCGGCCTTCTCCTTCGACACCTCGAACTCGGCAGTGAGCACGCCACGGCCGGGCTTGAGGAACTCGATCTCGCCGCGGGTGTCCCACACGACGTGATCGCGTCCGAGCTGGTGCATCACGAGCATGAAGAAGTACGGGTCGGTCATCGCCGACATCGACCCACCGAACGCGGTCTTGACGTAGTTGCGGGTGAAGACGTTCACGTGGAGCTCGACCGTGGCGTGGGTCCAATCCTCACTGAAGCGGCGGATGCGGATACCGCTGAAGAGGTTGGGGATCCACAGGCTCATGCCGATCGCGAGACGGCGGGGAGTGATGCGCATCACGCCAGTGTGGAGGAACGAGCAGAGAGCGACAAAGACGTCTGGAGGGTTGTCACAGTTGTTATAGTTCGCATAGAATAAGTAGCGATTCCACGAGAGGAGGATCGGATGCTCATCCGTGTCGATCCCGACAGCTCCCGCGCGCTGTACGACCAGGTCGCGGCCTCCATCCGCTCCGACATCCTCACCGGGGTCCTCGCTCCGGGCGATCGCCTCCCCGCGGCACGCGATGTCGCCGAAGCGCTCGACATCAACCAGCACACCGTGCTGCACGCCTACCAGCGACTGCGCGACGAGGGGTTGGTCGATCTGCGTCGCGGCAGGGGAGCGGTGATCGCTGCCTCGGCCGCGCCGCTCGCAGAACTCGCCAACGACATCGACGATCTGGTGCGCCGTGCCGCGGCACTCGGCGTCTCCGCCGACACGCTCGCCGGCATCGTTCATGCGCACCGTGACGCCCGCACCGGCATGGACCCGATCGAGAACCACGAGGAGGATTCGCCATGACCCATCGTGACGCCACCCACGACCTCACCCGTACCCCGCCGCAACTGCTGCGACGCGCACGAGTGGCCTTCTTCCTCGTCGCGGTGATCGTGCCGACCGTGATCACCGCCGTCGCCGTCGTGATCCTCCTCACCTGGTTGCCCACGCTGCCGACTCAGGTCGCGACCCATTGGGGCCCGAGCGGTGCCGACGGATTCGGGGCGCCGTCCACGTACCTCTGGCTCCTCATCGCGCTCGGGCTCGGGCTGCCGGTGCTGATGGCGGTCGCGACGCTCGCTTCCGCCGGTGCGCACTGGGGCGGCACTGCCCGCCTGATGGGCGCGCTCGCCGCGGGCATGGCCGCGCTGGCGGCGATCCTGAGTCTCGGATCCCTCGCGATCCAGCGCGACCTCACCGATGTCTCCGACGTGCCGGGCGTCGGCGAGACCTTCGCACTGGCCTTCGCCGGGCTCGTGGCCGTCGGCGGGATCGCGTGGGCCGTGCAGCCCCGCGTCCGCCCCGAACGGGGGCGCACGCTGGAGCCACGGTATGCCGTGAACGTGGCGGAGGGGGAACGCGTCGTGTGGGTCGCCACGACGACCATGCCACGCGGCGCGCTCGCTTTCCTGTTCTTCGTGCTCCTCGGCCTGGTCGCGCTCGGTGCGTTCATGCTCGGCACCGGTGTCGAGGGCGGATGGATCGTCGCCGTGGTGGTGCTCTTCGTGGGCTTCGCGCTGGCGGCGACAGCTTCCTTCCGTGTCAAGGTCACACCGGAGGGCTTCTCGGCGCGGGCCCTGCTGAGGTGGCCGCGCATCCGTATCCCGCTCGACGAGATCGAGTCGGTGCGCGCCGTCGAGATCTCGCCGTTCGCGGAGTTCGGCGGCTGGGGGTGGCGCATCGGCGTCGACGGACGGTCCGGCATCGTCATGCGGCGCGGCTCGGCGATCGAGGTCTCCCGCCGCGAGAGACGGCCGTTCATCGTGACGATCGACGGCGCGGAAGAAGCCGCGGCGCTGCTGCAGGCCTATGTCGACCGCTCGCGAACACCCGGCACCTCCTCGACCGACTCCGGAAAGGCGATCTCATGAACCATCAGGCCCTGCACACGCGCCGCGTGCCGTGGACCGCGGTGATCGTCTTCGTGGCGGTCTCCTTCGCCCTCGCCTGGCTGGTGGCGTTGCCGTTGTGGCTGGGCGACGGTCTCGCTGAGCCGATCTCGGTCCTCCTGCTGCCGGTGATGATGTTCACACCCGCGGTGGCAGCCCTCGTCGTGACGTTCGTGATGCGCGTCCCCGCGCGTGGCCAGCGTGCACGGTTCCTCGGACTGTGGCCGATGCGGCCGGCGAAGCGGGTGATCTGGCTCATGGTCGCCGGCTGGCTCGTTCCGCCGCTGCTGGTGGGTCTGGGTATCCTGCTTTCCGCCGCGCTCGGCTTCGTGCAGCTCGATCTGACGTTCGCGGCTTTCGCCGCCGAACTCGAGAAGGCCGTCCCGGCCGGCACGCCGCTGCCTCCTGTCCAGGTCATCGTGTTCGCACAGCTCGCGATGATCCCCGTCGGCGGGCTGTTCAACAGCCTCTTCGCGTTCGGCGAGGAGCTCGGCTGGCGCGGCTGGCTGCTTCCGGCGCTGCGCCCGCTCGGCACCTGGCCGGCCCTGATCCTCAGCGGGGTGATCTGGGGTGCATGGCACAGCCCGGTCATCCTTCTCGGCTACAACTTCGGGCGCACCGACCTCACCGGCGTGCTGCTCATGATCGGCGGATGCGTGGCCTGGGGCATTCTGCTCGGTTGGCTGCGCCTGCGTTCGGCATCCGTGTGGCCGGCGGTCATCGCGCACGGCTCGCTGAACGCCGCGGCGGGGCTCGTCCTCATCGTCGCCGCGACGCAGCCCGACATGGCCCTGGCCGGACCGCTCGGCGTGGCGACGTGGATCGTCCTCGCCCTCCTCACGATCGTGCTGGTGCTGACCGGGCAGTTCCGCGCCCAGCCCGAGCTCGCCGATGCTCCGGGGCGCCTGCTCTCCGCACCGCGGTCTTGACGGACGGCAGCGGCGGGGGTTGGCTGAGGCCATGGAATCCACCCCCACCGCCTGGTCCGAAGCCGACGCCTTCCTCTCCGATCTACTCGTCGGACCCGATGCGGATCTGGAGTCGGCGCTCAACGCGCAGCGCGAGGCGGGCCTGCCCGAGATCGAGGTGGCTCCTGTCGCCGGCAAGCTGCTGAACCTCCTGGTCCGCATCAGCGGAGCGCGGCGGGTGCTGGAGGTCGGCACACTCGGCGGCTATTCCACGATCTGGCTCGCGCGGGCCGTCGGCCCCGGAGGGCGCGTCGTGACGATCGAGGCGGAGTCGGACAACGCGGCGATCGCCCGCGCCAGCATCGATGCCGCGGGCGTCGGTGATCGTGTCGACATCCGCGTGGGTAGGGGAGTGGATGTGCTCCCCACCCTGGTCGGCGGGTTCGACCTGGTGTTCATCGACGCCGACAAGGAGTCGAACACCATCTACCTCGACTGGGCGGCGAAGCTCGGCCACCCCGGCACCGTGGTCGTGCTCGACAACATCGGGCGTGAGGGCGAGATCGTCCGCGATGACAGCACCGACCCCAAGGTCGTCGGCACCCGTGAGGGACTGCGGATGCTGGGGGAGGACCCGCGATTCGACGCCACGGCCCTGCAGACCGTCGGCGCGAAGGGCTGGGACGGCTTCGCCATCGCCGTGGTCGTCTGATATCGGCGGCGTCGGGAGTGTGCGCGCGAACCTGTCGGTCGGGTCCCTGACCCTGTCAGAGGGCCGGGCTAGACTGAGCGCGGATCGACGACGCTCCACACAACGTTTTCCCCCTGAGCAAGGAGCACATCAGTGGCACTGATCGAGGCTGTAGGCGCACGCGAGATTCTCGACTCGCGCGGAAACCCGACCGTTGAGGTGGAGGTCCTCCTCGACGACGGCATCGTGCAGCGGGCGGCCGTGCCGTCTGGCGCATCCACGGGCGCGTTCGAGGCGTACGAGCTCCGCGACGGAGACAAGAGCCGTTACGGCGGCAAGGGCGTGCTCAAGGCCGTCGAGGCCATCATCGACGAGCTCGGACCGGCGATCGAAGGTGTCGAGGCGAGCGAGCAGCGCATCGTCGACGAGATCCTGATCGAGGTCGACGGCACCGAGAACAAGAAGCGCGTCGGAGCCAACGCCATCCTCGGCGTCAGCCTCGCCGTCGCGAAGGCAGCGGCCGACTCGGCCGACCTCCCGCTCTTCCGCTACCTGGGCGGCCCGAACGCGCACGTGCTGCCCGTTCCGCTGTTCAACGTCATCAACGGTGGCGAGCACGCCGACAACGGCATCGACATGCAGGAGTTCTTCCTCGCCCCGATCGGTGCGGAGACCTACTCCGAGGCGCTCCGCTGGGGCGTCGAGACCTACCACGTGCTGCGTGCAGAGCTGAAGGCCGCGGGCTACGCGACCGGCCTCGGCGACGAGGGCGGCTTCGCTCCCGACCTGCCCAGCAACCGCGAGGGACTGGACTTCCTGGTGAAGGCGATCGAGAAGGCCGGCTTCACGCCCGGCACCGACATCGCGCTCGGCCTCGACGTCGCCGCGACCGAGTTCTTCAAGGACGGCGTCTACCGTCTCGACAACAAGGACTGGGACGCCGCGGCGCTCACCGAGTACTACGTCGGACTCGTCAACGACTTCCCGATCGTCACGATCGAAGATGCTCTCGCCGAAGACGACTGGGACAACTGGAAGCACCTCACCGACGCGCTCGGCAGCAAGGTGCAGCTGGTCGGCGACGACCTGTTCGTCACCAACCCGCAGCGTCTCGCCGACGGCATCAAGCGCGGCGTCGCGAACTCGCTGCTCGTCAAGGTCAACCAGATCGGCACGCTCACCGAGACGTTCGACGCGGTCAGCCTCGCTCAGCGCTCCGGCTACACGGCGATGCTCTCGCACCGTTCGGGTGAGACCGAAGACACCACGATCGCCGACCTGGTCGTCGCGACCAACGCCGGACAGATCAAGGCAGGTGCTCCTGCTCGCAGCGAGCGCGTCGCGAAGTACAACCAGCTGCTGCGCATCGAGGAAGAGCTCGGCGACGCCGCGGTCTTCGCCGGCCGTTCCGCGTTCCCGCGCTACCAGGCCTGAGCGCACCGATACACCGAAGAAGCCGCCGTCTCGGCGGTGAACACCGCCGCTGAAGCGGCACGACGAAGGAGGAGCCGTGGCACGACGACCGGCTCCTCCTTCGGCGTCTCCGGGACCGCAGACGCCGCGACCCGCCGGCACAATGAAGTCGAAGAAGACGGCCATGCCCGCCGCATCGTCGTCCGCACCGCGCTCATCGAGCAGGAGCCGTGGTGAGGCGCCTCGCGTCGACGTCCGTGAGTGGGCGTCCGGCATCCGCCTCTCGGCCTTCTCCGTCATCATGCTCTCGCTGGTGGTGCTGGGTGCCTGGGTGCTCGTGCCCACGCTCGGAACCTTCATCGATCAGCGTCAGAAGATCGCAGCCCTCGAAGCGTCGGTGAAGGTGAGCGAAGACCAGATCGCCTCCCTCGTCGCCGAACGTGAGCGCTGGAACGACCCCGTGTACATCACGACTCAGGCCCGCGAGCGCCTCTACTACGTCAAGCCCGGAGAGGTCGTGTATCTGATCGACAACGACCTCGATCCCGCAGCCCTTCCGCGGGAGCAGGAGCCCGTGAGCGACACGATCGTCGAGAAGCCGACGGACTGGATGCCGCAGTTGCTGCGCACCATCGTCTCGACCGGCCTCAGCGAAACGGCCGCCGTCACTCCCTGACCGTCCCGTCGAGCAACTTCCCCGGCGGCTCCCCTACGCTGGTGAGGTGACCACGCCGCCGTTTCCTGCACCCACGCCCGCTGAGCTCGCCGTCGTATCGGCCCAGCTCGGTCGTTCCGCCCGAGGTGTGGTGGGCATCGCGGCCCGTTGCGCGTGCGGCAACCCGACGGTGGTCGCCACCACACCGCGTCTGCCGGACGGTACGCCGTTCCCGACGTTCTACTACCTGACCCACCCCGCGGCGACGGCGGCGATGTCGACGCTCGAGGCGACCCAGGTGATGCCGGAGCTCGCGGCGCTTCTCGTCGACGACGAGGCAGTGGCGTCGGCGTATCTCGCAGCCCACGAGGCCTACCTCGCCGACCGGAGGCAGTTCGGCGAGGTCTCCGAGATCGACGGCATCTCCGCCGGGGGAATGCCCACGCGCGTCAAATGCCTGCATGCTCTGGCTGGGCATGCCCTGGCCGCAGGCCCGGGAGTCAACCCGATCGGCGACGCCGCACTCGCTCGATCCTCCTGGTCGCCTTCGGTCTGCCGTTGTGAAGACCCCGGCGCCGCCCTGCGCGATGAGGCGGCTTCCTCGGTATGACCGCACGCCGGACGCTGCGCAGCGCTGCCGCCATCGTGGTGGTGGCGGCGACGGTGCTGCTCCTCGGCGTCGCGCCGACTCCGGCCCCGATCCCCGACGACCCTGCCGACCCGGTGCGGGCTTCGGAGTACTGGCTCGACGGGGCGCGGATCCGTGAGGCCTGGCAGACCACGCGTGGCAAGGGCGTCACCATCGCGGTGATCGACACCGGCATCGGCAAGGTGCCCTCGGTCTTCGGCGACGCTGTGGTGGGTGGCACCGATGTCTCGGGGTCAGGCACTCCGGACGGGCGCACGCCCCTGGGTGCCGTCGATGGCAATCACGGCTCCTGGGTGGCTTCGCTGGCTGCCGGTCGCGGTGCGCCCGATGGCACCGGCATGATCGGCGTGGCGCCGGAGGCCAACCTGCTCTCGATCTCGGTGGGGTTCAGCGCGGCCGCCGCCGTTCCGTTCACGGAGCAGGTGGCGAAGGGCATGCGCTGGGCCGTCGACAACGGTGCCGACATCATCAACCTCTCGTTCACGACGAACACGCTCGATTGGGACAAGAGCTGGGACGACGCGTTCCTGTATGCCTTCGAGCATGACGTGGTGGTCGTGGTCGCCGCCGGCAACCGGGGGAGTGGGACGAACATCATCGGCGCCCCGGCGACCATTCCCGGTGTGCTCACGGTCGGTGGCGTCGACCAGACCGGCATGGCGAGCATCGAGGCGTCGACCCAGGGCATCACGATCGGGATCTCCGCGCCCAGTGAGGGACTCATCGGCGTCTCCGCAGACGGCACGGTCGTGCCGTGGCGCGGAACCAGTGGTGCGGCGCCCATCGTCGCGGGAGTCGCAGCGCTGATCCGCTCGGCGCACCCCGACATCAAGGCGATCGATGTCATCAACCGCATCATCAAGACCGCGATCCCCGTCCCTGATGCAGTCAAACCCCAGGATCCCCTCTACGGATACGGACTGGTGGATGCCGCAGCGGCGATCTCCGCGAACCTCCCTGCGGTGAGCGAGAACCCCATGGGAGACCTCGCCGAGTGGATCCGCGTCTTCCGTCGCGCGGAGACGGAGCCGCAGCCGGTTCCGACGGTGACACCCGTCGCCGTCCCGCCTCTCCCCGCGCCCGATGCGCCCACCGAAGCCGGTTCACCGTTGCTTCCCAGCGCGGATTCATTGCGCTACGGTACCCTGCCGCTCATTGCGCTCACGGTCCCTGGTATCCTGGTAGCGCTTGGCGTCACCGCAGCTGCCCGGCGCATCCGATCGGCGCGCATTTCCGTACGCCACACCCCCGACTCCGAGGAGTAGTTCTTCTGTGCCTCAGAACAGCACTGTGCCCAAGATCCTGATCGTCGGCGGAGGGTACGCGGGTTTCTACACCGCGTGGAAGCTCGAGAAGCACCTGCGCAAGGGTGAGGCCGACGTCACCATGGTCGACCCGCTGCCGTACATGACGTACCAGCCGTTCCTCCCCGAGGTCGCCGCCGGCTCCATCGAAGCCAGGCACTCGGTGGTCGCGCACCGCCGTCACCTCAAGCGCACCAACGTCCTCACCGCCAAGGTGACGAACATCAACCACGCACAGAAGGTCGCGACGATCACGCCGCCCGTCGGTGAGCCGTACGAGTTCGCGTACGACCAGATCGTCGTCACGGCCGGTGCCGTCTCGCGCACCTTCCCGATTCCCGGGATCGCCGACAACGCGATCGGACTGAAGACGATCGAAGAGGCCGTCGCGATCCGCGACAAGGTCATGTCGAACTTCGACAAGGCCGCCTCGCTCCCCGCCGGCCCCGAGCGCGACCGTCTGCTGACCGTCGTCGTCGTCGGTGGTGGCTTCGCGGGTATCGAGGTGTTCGCCGAGCTGCGTTCCCTGGCGTCCGCGCTGGTGGGCAAGTACCCGCAGATCAGCTTCGAAGACACCCACTTCCACCTCATCGAGGCGATGGGCCGCATCATGCCCGAGGTCTCGCTGCAGACCAGCGAGTGGGTGCTCAAGGACCTCGCCAAGCGCGGCGCCAACGTGCACCTCGACACGCAGCTGACGAGCGCGGTCGACGGCAACGTCGAGCTCTCCACCGGCGAGGTCATCCCGACCGACGTCATCGTGTGGACCGCCGGTGTCATGGCCAACCCGACCGTCGTGCGCGGCGGCGACCTGCCCGTCGAGGAGCGCGGTCGCATCCAGACCCGCGCCGACCTGCGCGTCGGAACCCCCGAGGCCTTCGTCGAGGGCGCGTGGGCAGCCGGAGACGTGTCCGCTGTCCCCGACCTCTCGGGCGGTGGCGTCGGCGGCTTCTGCGTGCCGAACGCCCAGCACGCGGTTCGCCAGGCGAAGCTGCTCGCGAAGAACCTCGTCGCCGTGCTGCGTGGGGAGAACCCCAAGGAGTACCTCCACAAGAACCTGGGCGCTGTCGCAGGCCTCGGCTTGTACAACGGTGTCTTCCAGTCCGGCAAGATCGCTCTCAAGGGCTTCGTGGCCTGGGTCGCGCACCGCGGCTACCACGGTCTCGCGATGCCGACGTGGGAGCGCAAGTTCCGCGTCATCTGGGGCTGGTGGAACAACCTGTGGCTCGGCCGCGACCTGGTGAACCTCGAGACCGTGCAGAACCCGCGTTACGTCTTCGAGGAGTTCGCCGCCCGCCCGCGTCCGGCCGCTCCCGCCGCTCCCGTGGCGGACGCTGCTCCGGCGGCATCAGCCGAGGCATCGGAGAAGCCGGCGGTGAAGAAGCCGGCTGCGAAGAAGCCTGCCGCGAAGAAGCCGGCCGCGAAGAAGCCTGTCGCCGAGAAGGCTCCCGAGCCGGCCGAGGCTGCAGCCAAGTAACAGACCTTCGAGTACGACGATCGGCCCTGTGCGCTCTGCGCCGGGGCCGATCGTCGTCTCTGCGGAGCGCCTCCGAGGCGGTGCACAGGTACAGCCGGTATCGTCGCGCAGGCAAGGGGAGTACTCCCGAATGCGGCGACGTCGTCATTACGAGCACGAGATCGTGCTCCGGCCCGCCGGCCCGTGAGGGTGGAGGAGACCTTGGCACCCGCATCGCGGGCTGCCGAGAGACCCTGCCGTCGTCCTGACGTGGTGGATCCTGGGCGGTCCGCACCACGAAAGGGACCACCCATGGGAAAGCTCTCCCGACTGATCGGCATGGCATCCGAGGCACTCGAGAAGAACGCCGGTTCGGCGCGCAACGGTCACACGGCTGACGGATCACGCGCGCAGGACGGGTCCCGGTCGACGGATTGGGGCGGCATGCTCCGTGGCGCCGTCGACGCCGTTCGCGGGCAGGCAGACCCGGATCGGCAGCCGAGCCAGAGCCGTCGGGCGGCGGCCGACCCGTACACGCCGCCCGCCGCGTCACCCGAGCGGCCCCGCTCCACGAGCTCCGCACCGTCTGCCGCCGACCCCTACGCACCGCCGGTGCCCGGAGCCTCTCGGGCCTCGCAGGCCATGACCGATGCCGACCGTGCGGCCATCGCCCGCTACGACTACCTGCTGCAGACGGCGGATCCGCAGCGCGTCGAGCAGATCCACCGCGAGGCGTTCGCGCGCCTGACCCCTGAGCAGCGCTCGCTCGTCGAAGCCCGCATGCGACAGGAACTCGAGCCGGGCGAGCGTCCGCGGTCGTCGTCGCCGGATGACCTCGCTCGCGCCGCCGGACGTGCCGAGGCCATGAACCCGGGGCGGATGCGCGGTCTGCTGTCGCGCGTGCGCGGTGCGGGTGTCGGCGGTGCCGCGGTCGTCGCTGGTGGCGCGGCGGTCGGACTGCTCGGTGCGGTGGCCGGGGGTGCGGTGCTCAGCACGGTGGCGGGTCCTCTTCTGGAGCAGGCCGCGAACATCGGCGTCGACTTCGGCGCGTTGGCAGAGGGCATCGATGTCGAGTCCCTCGCCGCCGGCATCGACGTCGAGTCCCTCGCCGGGGGTGCGGGCGATCTGATGGGCTCCGCGGGCGAGACGGTGTCGGGGCTGGGAGAGGCGGCGAGCGGCTGGGGCGAGCAGCTCGGCAACCTCGGCATCCCCGGTATCGGCGACATCTTCGGGCGCTGACCGCAGATGGCTCTCACTGCTGCTGCCGATCACGGCTTCACCGGGCTCACCGGATTCGCGGCCGATGTCCTCACCGCGCTGGGAGACATCGGCGTGGGCGTGCTGGTCTTCCTCGAGGTACTGGTGCCGCCGATCCCGAGCGAGGTGATCCTGCCCTTCGCGGGGTACCTGAGCCAGAGCGGCTCCCTGAACCTGGGGTGGCTGATCCTCTGGAGCACGCTCGCGTCCTGGCTGGGTGCGCTGCTGCTGTACGGGCTCGGCGCGGCCATCGGGATGGATCGCGCGGTGCGGATGCTCGCGGCCACCAAGCTGGTGAGCCGCTCCGATCTCGAACGCGGATCGGAGTGGTTCGTGCGCAGCGGCGGCTGGACCGTGCTGGTGGGACGGATGGTACCCGGCGTGCGCAGTCTGATCTCGATTCCGGCCGGGGCCTCCCGCATGAACCTCGTGACGTTCAGCATCTACACCATCATCGGCAGCGGGCTCTGGAATGCTCTTCTCCTCGGAGTCGGAGCGGCGCTGGGCACGCAGCACGAGAAGCTGGAGCAGTACCTCGGCTACCTCGACTACGCCGTGTACTCGGCCATCGCGATCGCACTGGTCGTCCTGGTCGTGCGTCGCATTCGCGAGGCGTCGGGCGAGCGGAAGACGGTCGCGCCGGCGGAGGACTGAGCGAGGATGTGCCCCCGCTGGGACTCGAACCCAGACTGAAGCGATTTTAAGTCGCCTGCCTCTGCCATTGGGCTACGGGGGCCTCCTCGCCAGCCTATCTGCGTGCCCGGATGCGACGCGGTGCCTTCGGGGGTGATCCGCAGTCCGGGGAGGCCTTAGTGTGGGGGAGTGCTCGACCTCATCGACGAACTGAGCCCCGCCCACGGCGCGCCTGCGGTCGCCCCCGAATGGGAGGACCCGGCCCGCTACTGGCCGCGCCTGTCCGCCGCGACGGGGCATCTTCCCGCGCCGGTGGCGGTGATCGACAGGGAGGCGCTCCGCTACAACGCGATGGACCTTCTGGTGCGGGCAGGCGGGCTGCCGATCCGGGTCGCCTCGAAATCGGTACGGGTGCGGTCCGTGCTCGATGCCGTGCTGAAGCTCCCGGGGTTCCGCGGCATCCTCGCCTTCACGCTCGAGGAGGCGCTGTGGCTCGCCGAGACCCATGACGACATCATGCTCGGGTATCCCACGGTCGATCGCGCGGGTCTGGCACGGCTCTTCGCCGACGAGCAGGCTGCTCAGCGCATCACGCTGATGATCGACGACCTCGTGCACCTCGACCTGATCGACAGCGTCGCAGGGCCCGGTTCGCGGCCGGAGATCCGTGTCGCGATCGACGTCGATGCCTCCTGGCGCTCCTCACTCCTCGGCCACATCGGCGTGCGCCGCTCGGCGCTGTTCAACGCGGGAGAGGTCGCCGCCTTCGCTCGCAAGGTCGTCGCCCGCCCGGGATTCCGGCTCGTCGGACTGCAGATGTACGACGCGCAGATCGCGGGACAGGGGGACGATGCCGGCCCCGATGCCCCGCTGATCCGGATGGTGCAGTCGCGCTCACGGAACGAGCTGCGCGAGCGCCGGGCGGCCATCGTCGCCGCGGTCGGAGAGATCACGCCGCTGGAGATCCTCAACGGCGGAGGAACGGGGTCGCTCGAGTTCACCGGAAGCGATGAGTCGCTCAGTGAGGCGAGCGCAGGAAGCGGGCTCCTCGGCGGCCATCTGTTCGACGGGTATCGTTCGTTCCGCCCCGCTCCGGCGTCCGCATTCGCGTTCGACGTGGTGCGGCGCCCGGCCGTCGATATCGCCACGGTGCTCGGCGGAGGATGGATCGCCTCCGGCCCCGCGGTGGCCTCGCGTCAACCGCGTCCCGTATGGCCACAAGGGCTCCACACCCTCTCCCGTGAAGCTGCCGGTGAGGTGCAGACGCCCCTGCAGGGCCCGGCGGCGACATCGCTGGGCGTGGGCGACCGAGTCTGGTTCCGGCATGCCAAGAGCGGCGAGCCGGCCGAGCGCATCGAGAGCTATCACCTGGTCTCGGGCGACGAGATCATCGATGAGCTGCCGACCTACCGCGGCGAGGGAAAGGCCTTCCTGTGACGAGAATCGGCGGCACCTGGCAGAACTGGGCTCGCTCTGCCTCGGTGCGACCCGTACGCGTGGAGCGTCCGCGCAGCCCCGAGGGCGTGCAGCGGGCGGTGGTCGCCGCGGTGAAGCAGGGTCTTCCGGTGAAGGCCGTCGGCGCCGGCCACAGCTTCACGGGCATCGCAGTCGCCCCGGGCGTCCTGCTCGAGCTCGACGACCTGCAGGGACTCGTCTCGGCGGATGCCGCGACGGGACGCGTGACCCTGCTCGCCGGCACCCGGCTGCACCGTATCCCCGGACTTCTCGCCCCGTACGGGCTCGCGATGGAGAACCTGGGCGACATCGATCGTCAGTCGATCGCCGGCGCGATCTCGACCGGAACCCACGGCACCGGTGCCGAGTACGGTGGCCTCGCGACCCAGGTCGTCGGCGTCACCATGGTCACGGCCGCCGGCGAGTTCCTCCGCATCGACCAGGAGCACGAGAGCGAGCTGCTGCCCGCTGTGGCTCTCGGACTCGGCGCCCTCGGCATCATCGTCGAGGTGACCCTGCAGTGCGTGCCGGCGTTCGTCATGCACGCGATCGACGAGCCGGTACCCCTGGAGGAGGTGCTCGCCACCCTCGAAGAGCGCGTCGCCGCATCCGACCACTTCGAGTTCTATTGGTTCCCTCACACGGATATCGCGCTGGCCAAGCGTCAGACGCGGCTGCCGGAGGCGACGGTGCGCAAGCCGCTCCCGGTGGTCGGGCGGTGGATCGATGAGACGCTGCTCTCGAACGGGGTGTATCGCGTGGCGTGCGCTGCGGGTCAGGTCATTCCGGCGATCACTCCGTCCTTCAGCCGGCTCGCGGTCAGGCTCACCGGAGATCGCGAGTACACCGAACTCTCGCACCGGGTGCTCATCCAGAGCAGGACCGTGCGATTCCGGGAGATGGAGTACGCGATCCCCGTCGAGAACGTCGTGCCGGCCTTCGAAGCGGTGCAGGCGCTGATCGCGCGGCGCGGATGGACGATCGAGTTCCCGATCGAGGTGCGCTTCGCCGCGTCCGACGACCGCTGGCTGTCGACGGCTCACGGACGCGCGAGCGCGTACATCGCCGTGCACCGCTACTGGCGGGCCGACCCCACGGAGTACTTCGGCGCCGTGGAGGAGATCATGCACGAGTTCGGCGGGCGCCCGCACTGGGGCAAGCTCCACACGCTCACGGCACAGACCCTCCGGGATCGATACCCGCGCTTCGACGACTTCGTCGCATTGCGCGATCGCCTCGACCCGGAGCGTCGTTTCGGCAACCGCTACCTCGAGCGGGTCCTCGGCAGCTGATCGGGACGCAGGGACGCCCGCGCGCGCCCAGTCCACGTGCAGACTGCGCGTCTAGGATGAGAGAAACACGAGGAAGGGTGGGGCTCTGATGGAATGGCTCGTGCCGGTACTGATCGTTGTCGGAGTGATCCTGCTCGTCGGCATCTATCTGTGGGCCACGTACAACTCGCTGGTGCAGCTGAACGTCCGCGTCGATGAGGCGTGGAGCGGCATCACGGTGCAGTTGAAGCGACGAGCCGACCTCATCCCGAACCTCATCGAGACGGTGAAGGGCTACGCCTCCCACGAGAAGGCCGTCTTCGAGAACGTCACGCGTGCGCGTGCCGAGACCCTGTCAGCCGGAGGGCCGGGCGAGGCGGGCATCGCCGAGGGGCACCTGCAGCAGGCGTTGCGGAGCCTCTTCGCGGTCGCCGAGGCGTACCCGCAGTTGCAGGCGAGCACGAACTTCCTCCAGGTGCAGCAGGCACTGGTCGACACCGAGGACAAGGTGCAGGCGGCGCGCCGTTTCTACAACGGCGGCGTGCGCGAGCTGAACACCAAGATCAAGGTCTTCCCCAACAACCTGTTCGCCAAGGGACTGGGTTTCTCCGAGCGGGAGTTCTTCGAGGTCGCCGACAGCAGCGCGATCTCCGAACCGCCGCGCGTGCAGTTCTGACGCCGGTCGTTCACCACGCCGACAGCAGGAGTCCGTCGGTGGTGAACTGCAGGTCGCCGCGCACGCTCCAGGAGTCCGTCCGATAGGTGGTCGTGCGGGCTTCGCCGTTCTGAGCGATGCCGGTGATGGTGGCCACCAGCACTCCACCCTCTGCGGTGAAACCGGCGGGAGTCAACGCGATGACCGGTGCCGTGTCGATCCGATAGCGGATGGCATCCACCTCGCGGAACTCAGTCCCCCAAGGGATGCGTATGCCGCATCCGTCGGGGACTTCTGTGCCCCCAGCGGCGCAGGTCTCGAGGAGCGTGTCGAGCTGGGCCTGCGCGACCGCCGTCGCCTCCGGCCGCAGCATGACGTCGAGCGTCGTCGTGGTCTTCACCCCTGGCAGCACCCGCGCCGCGCTCTCGCCCTCGAGCAGTGTCTCCGGCGCGGCGGCGAGGGCGTAGGTCGCGGGGAGCAGCAGTGCAGCCGTCTCCGCCGGAACGGTCGCATCGCCGATCGCGACATCCGACCCGATCGCCGTTTCCACGGTCAGTGTGCCGAGTCCCGTCGCATCGACGCTCCAGCGGCCGTCGACGATGGCGAGCGTCAACTGCGCGGTGTGCGTCTCGCCGTCGAGCCGGAAGGAGATCGGGACGACGGCCGACGTGCCGTCGTCTTCGCGTCGGGCGGTCGTGACCTCGGAGTCTTCGATGAACGCGGTGGCGGCGGCGAAGGCGACCAGAGCGGTATCCGACACGTCGATGCCGGTGGCCGACACGGCGTCGGCGTCACCGGACTCGAGCGCCTGGACATAGGCGAGCGCCGCGTCTTCCGGCGTGGAGGAGCGGTTCGTCGACGACCAGAGCCAGAGCCCCGCGGCCACGACGACGAGACCGGCGACACCGCCGAGCAGCCACCAACGGGCCCTTCTCACGCCGGACTCTCTCGCGCGTGCACGTGACGACGCACGGAGGCACCGGTGCCTGCTCCGGCCGCCAGTGCCCCATGCAGTGCTTCGGTGGCGTCACCCCACCTCGACACCGAGACGTGATCCAGGCTCTGCCAGGCCGCTGCGAGTCGGAGCTCGGCAGCGATCTGCTCGGCATCGCCGGGGCGGGCCTGCGGTTCCCACCAGGCGGATTGCACCTGCAGCGTCGATGTCGCGCGGTCGGACTTGAGATCGACGCGCGCGACGATGCGGTCGCCCACGAGGACCGGCAAGGAGTAGTAGCCGAACCGCCGCTTCTCCGCCGGCACGTAGATCTCGATGCGGTAGTCGAGCTCGAACGCGCGGAGTGCGCGATCTCGAAACCACACCACCGGGTCGAACGGCGTCAGAATCGCCGCGGCGTCGACCTTGCGGGGCAGCACCGCATCACGATGCCGCCAGGCGGCGAGTGGACGCCCGCCGCGTTCCCAGCCGCGCACCTGTACGGGCTCCAGTTCGCCGGCGTCGACGAGCTCTGCGATCGAGCCAGCGACGGCGGCCCGGTCGCGGATCCGGTAGTAGTCGGCCAGGTCGGACTGCGTCGCGACGCCGCTCGATCGGGCCGCGCGGCGGGTCAGCTCACGGATGGCGTCGGCGCGGGAGACCTCTTGCGAACGGATGGCGTCAGGGATCACGTGCTCGGCCAGCGCATACGTGCGCTCGAACCCGCGTCGCCCGCTGATGGCGACATCGCCGGTGCGCCACAGGTGTTCGAGCGCGAGCTTGACGTCGTCCCAGTCCCACCAGGTGCCGCGTTCCCTGGGAGCATCGGCACGGAGATCGGCGGGACGCAAGGGCCCGCGCACACGCAGCTCGTCCTGGACCCACTGCAGCGTTCGCGCGTTGCTCGACATCCAGGACTCTTCGCCCGCCCAGCGCCGGCGGAAATCGTCCATGCGGAAACGCCACAGCGGCCAGTCCTCGATCGGGATGAAGGTCGCCTCGTGAGCGAGGTACTCCACGTAATGGGTCGTGCGCGAGAGGAAGACGCGGTCGAACAGGGCCGGTTCGTAGGCACCCAGCCGCGAGAACAACGGCAGGTAGTGGGATCGTGCGAACACATTCACGGAGTCGATCTGCAGCACACCGAGACGATCCATCACCCGGTGCACATGGCGGCCAGCGACCGATGCGGGCCGCGCGCGGGTGAAGCCCTGCGCGGCCAGAGCGATGCGGCGTGCCTGGGTCGGAGTGAGGGTGTCGGTCACACGGTCAGGGTATCGCCGAGCGCCGACATGCACCCTCCAGGGAAAGATGCGTTCGAGGGCATACGGCGTGACCGTAGACTTGGGCGATGAGTGAGGACCAGCGACCCCGACTGAGAGATCTGTTCCGTCCGCGCCCGGTCTCCACCGAGCGCACCGTGTCGACCGAGGCCGACGAGGCGGTACCGCTGCCGCTGCGCATCACGGCGGGCTATGCCTGGCGGCTGCTGTTGATCGCGGCGGCGATCGGCGTCTTCATCTGGCTCGTGATGCTGCTCAAGCTCCTGGTCATCCCCTTGATGGTCGGCATCCTCATCACCGCGCTGCTGTGGCCGGCCTTCTCGTGGATGCTGCGGCGTGGCCTCCCGCGCTGGCTGGCGATCGCCATCTCGCTCATCGGGACGGCCGCGATCGTCACCGGGCTGATGTGGCTCGTCGTCTGGCAGGTGCGTGCTCAGCTGCCCGATGTGCAGCAGCGTTCGACCGAGGCCTTCGATCAGTTCCAGGTCTGGTTGCACGAGGGTCCTCTGAGCCTCTCCGACACGCAGATCGCGAACTACCTGCAGCAGGGACTCGACTTCCTCAACGAGCAGGCGCAGGTGCTGTGGACCGGCGCCCTGGCGATCGGGACCACCGTCGGGCACGTCGCGACGGGGGCCGTGCTGTCGTTGTTCATCCTGATCTGTCTCCTCGCCGACGGCGCAGGCATCTGGCGGTGGACCCTCCGGATCTTCCCGCGCAAGGCTCAGCCGGCCGTCGACGGAGCGGCCCGCAACGGCTGGACCACGATCGTGAACTACGCGCGCACGCAGCTGTTCGTCGCGACGATCGACGCGATCGGCATCGGACTCGGGGCGTTCCTGTTGCAGGTGCCCCTTGCGCTCCCGGTCGCCGTCCTGGTGTTCCTCGGCTCGTTCATCCCGATCGTGGGTGCGGTCGTGACCGGCGCCGTCGCCGTGTTCCTGGCGCTGGTGTACAACGGCCCCTGGATCGCGCTCTGGATGCTGCTGGTCGTGCTGGCCGTCCAGCAGATCGAAGGACACATCCTGCAGCCGATCATGATGGGTTCGGCTGTCAAGGTGCATCCGCTCGCCGTCGTCCTCGTGGTGGCGGGTGGAGCGATGATCGCCGGCATCCCCGGCGCACTGTTCGCGGTGCCGTTGGCGGCGTTCATCAACGTCGCAGCCGTGACCATCAGCTCGGGATCCTGGCGCACCGGCGTCGGGCCGAGCGGAGACCTTATCTGGAGCACAGTACCGCGCGAGCGGAGACCTTATCTGGAGCACAGTACCGCGCGAGCGGAGACGGAGGAATCGATGAGCGCAGTCCCCAGCCTGACCGAGTTCGAGCACGCCGCTCAGAGTCTGGCTGAGGTGATCTCGCACACGCCGACGCTGCCGTCGCGAGCGCTCTCCGACATCCTCGGCGCCCCGGTGCTGCTGAAGATGGAGAACCTCCAGCGCACGGGATCCTTCAAGATCCGCGGTGCGGCCTACCGGCTGTCGAAGCTGAGCGCCGAAGAGCGCTCGCGCGGCGTGGTCGCGGCCTCAGCCGGAAACCACGCGCAGGGAGTGGCGCTGGCGGCGCAGGCGCTCGGCATCCCGGCGACGATCTTCATGCCTCTGGGTGTTCCGGTGCCGAAGCTGCTCGCCACGCGCGGCTACGGAGCGGAAGTCGTGCTGGAGGGGGAGACGGTGGCGACCTCGCTGCGTCTCGCCGCGGAGTTCTCCGAGCGCACGGGCGCGGTGCTGATCCATCCGTTCGATCACCGCGACATCGTGATCGGGCAGGGAACGCTCGGACTCGAACTCCTCGAGGATGCGCCCGACGTCGACACCGTCGTGCTCGGCATCGGCGGGGGAGGTCTGATCGCCGGCGTCGCGGCAGCCGTGAAGGCACGCGCTGCCGAGCTCGGCCGCACGGTCCGCATCATCGGCGTGCAGGCCGAGAACGCCGCCGCCGTTCCGCCGTCGCTCGAGGCCGGCGAGCCCGTCGACATCGTCACCCGACCGACCATCGCCGACGGCATCCTGGTCGCTCGTCCCGGTGCCGTCCCGTTCGACATCATCAAGGACCTCGTCGACGAGGTCGTCACGGTCTCCGACGACGACCTGGCACGGGCCATCCTCATCCTGCTGGAGCAGGCGAAGGTCGTCGTCGAGCCCGCCGGTGCCGCCGGTGTGGCGGCGATCCTGGCAGGCAAGGTGGCGGGCAGCGGAACCACCATGGCCGTGTTGTCTGGTGGGAACATCGATCCGCTCCTGCTGCAGCGCGTGGTGTCGCACGGCCTCGCCGCTTCGGGTCGCTACCTCACGATCCGCATCCCTCTGCCCGACCGTCCCGGTCAGCTGGCCCGCGTCTCCGAGCTCATCGCCGAGGCCGGCGCGAACGTGATCGAGGCCATGCACACGCGCCACGGTCACGGTCTGCAGATCAGCGACGTCATCCTCGAGCTCAGCGTCGAGACGCGCGGTCCCGAGCACTCCGAGCACACGCTCGACACCCTGCGCCGCGCCGGCTTCGAACCCATCCTCGTCCCCGATTGAGCACGACTGCGCATTCACACAGAAGCGCCCCCGCGTCCTGAGGATGCGGGGGCGCTTCTGTGTGGCGTCTCAGCCCGTGTACGTCTCGACGTTCACGATCTCGACGCTGATCTCGCGGCCGTTCGGGGCCTCGTACGACGACTTCTCGCCGACCTTGAGGCCGAGGATGGCCTGGCCGAGCGGGCTGGCTTCGCTGTATACATCGAGGTCGCTGCCTGCGGCGATCTCGCGGCTGCCGAGCAGGAACACCTCTTCGCCTCCGGCGACGAGGGCGGTGACCACGGTGCCGGGCTCGACGATTCCGCGGCTGGCCGGAGCTTCGCCCACCTTGGCGGTCTTCAGCAGAGCCTCCAGCGTGCGGATGCGCGCTTCCTGCTTGCCCTGCTCGTCCTTCGCGGCGTGGTATCCGCCGTTCTCCTTGAGGTCGCCCTCTTCGCGGGCCGCCTCGATGCGCTTGGCGATCTCGTCGCGGCCGAAGGTGGACAGGTGCTCCAGCTCGGCGACGAGCCGGTCATACGCTTCCTGCGTGAGGAAGGGAACCTGAGCATCGGTGGACATGACGAAGCTCCTTCTTTCGGGATCCCTCCGGCATGCTGCGGGGGATATGCCAAGACGCCCCGGCACGGTGCCGGGGCGTCGTCTTGTCTGGCACGAGTCTAGGCGACCCAGCAGGTGTTCACCAAACCTGTGGTGGCCTCCGACACCGTGGGGATCGTGACGGAGCGCGCCTGCGAGTGGCTGTCTCCGGCCTCGATCTCGACGATCTTCCAGCCGACGACACCGAACTCCTCGTCGAGCGCCTCGACGGCGCACACCACGTCTTTGCCCTGCACCCCGGTGACCTGGAAGGTGATGTTCACGGAGTGCTCGTCGACGAGCTCGAAGCCCAGGTCGTCCGCGTCGACGGACGCCATCGACTGCGCCACGGTCATCCAGCTGAAGGCGCCGACGATCAGCAGTGCGATCGCACCGCCGATGATCCACGGCGCGCGGCGTCGTCGGGTTCGGCCATAGCGTTCATCGAGCTCTTGTGCGGTCGTCACGGGTGGGTCTTCCGGTCGTTAGGCTGGTGTTACCAGGTTATGCGACCTGCGTACGAAAGGCCGATTCATGTTCTCTCTGTCCGAGACCCCGATGCCGACGCCGAGCATGACCGTCGACCCGGTGTCGGTCACCCCGGGGTTCGTCGGTTTCGCCGCGATCGTCGTGGTCGTGATCGCGGTGATCCTGCTGATCTGGGACATGAACCGCCGCATCCGCCGTGTCCGGTACCGCGAAGAGGTGCGCGACGAGCTCGACGCCGAGGAAGCGGCGCGGGCCGAGGGCGATGCCGCCGCGGCTCCCGGAAAGGGTGCGCCGACCTCGGACGGCACCGCTGCCTCTGACACCGACGGCGATACGCCCGCTCGCTGACCTCGCGTCACGGCGCGCCCAGCGAGGGCGACAGCGGCGACAGGGCGATGAGCAGGCATGCGGTCCAGTGGCAGAGGAACGCGAGCACCGTGCACACGTGGAAGATCTCGTGGAACCCGAAGTGCCCGGGCCAGGGGTTCGGCTTCTTGAGCGCGTAGACGACCGCGCCCCCCGTGTACAGGAGCCCGCCGACGATCACCAGCACCATCATCGCGAAGTTCGCGTTCATGAGATCGGCGAGGTACATCACGGCTGCCCAGCCGAGCAGCAGGTAGAGGGCGACATAGAGCCAGCGCGGGGCGTGGATCCAGAACACCCGGAACAGGATGCCGACCAGCGTGCCTCCCCACACCAGGCTGAGCAGCAGCACGCCCTTCTCCGGCGGCAGCGCCAGCACCGCCAGCGGTGTGTAGGTACCGGCGATGAGCAGCAGGATGTTGGCGTGGTCGATGCGCTTGAGCAGCACCTTCACCTTCGGCCGCCAGTCGACGCGGTGGTACAGCGCCGAGTTGCCGAACAGCAGCAGTGACGTGAGCATGAACACGGCGGAGGCCCACTTGGCTGCGGCACCTTGGGAGACGATGATCAGCACGACACCGGCGACCAGCGCCACCGGGAACGTGCCGGCATGGATCCATCCTCGCCAGGTCGGCTTGGTCTCGGCGGCGGCATCGACGGCGGCGGCTTCGAGCAGAGGCAGCTGAGGGACGTCGGGACCGGAGGGCTCGGGAGTACTCACACGCTCACTCTAAGCCGACCCGCATACCGGGCAGGGCACATATATCCCAGCTTCCACACACGATGCCGCAGGCCCCGGCACGGTAGCGTAGGGAGGTGATGTCACGCGAGAGCCCGGGGCGAGGGCCGCTGTATCGGCTCTACACCAACAGGTTGCGCCGCCACCTCGATCCGGCCACGGTGCCGCATCATGTCGCGATGATGATCGACGGCAATCGCCGGTGGGCGCGTCAGCTCGGATTGGACACGCCCGCGGAGGGGCACCGTGCAGGCGCTGCGAAGATGCGCGAGTTCCTCGGCTGGTGCGACGAGCTCGGCGTGCGCGTTGTGTCGCTCTATCTGCTCTCCAGCGACAACCTGAGAAAGCGCGACTCCGCGGAGCTCGCCGACCTCATCGAGATCATCGCCGAGCTCGCCGAGGCGCTGTCGCAGGAAGGGAACTGGCGGGTGAAGCACGTCGGACGCTCCGACATCCTCCCCGCAGAACTCGCACGGGTGCTCTCCGACGCGGAGAACCGCACCAAGGATCACACCGGCCTGCACGTGAATCTCGCCGTCGGATACGGCGGACGCAATGAGATCGTCGACGCCGTGCGGAGCATCATCGCGAAGCATGAGGCCTCCGGTGGCACGCTGGAGGACCTCGCCGCCCACCTCACGCCCGAGATGATCGGCGAGCACCTCTACACGGGTGGGCAGCCCGATCCCGACCTCGTGATCCGCACGAGCGGGGAGCAGCGGCTCAGCGACTTCCTCTTGTGGCAGAGCGCGCACAGCGAGTTCTACTTCGTCGAGGCGTTGGGCCCCGACCTGCGTCAGGTGGACTTCCTTCGCGCGATCCGCGACTACGCCGACCGCGACAGGCGCTTCGGTCGCTGAGCCGGCGACGGGCCCGCGCAGACCCGTGCCACAATGACGAAGTGAGCACTTTCCAGGACTATGTCGACACCTTCGACAACGAGTCCGGCTACCTGAACTGGGCGGCGTTCGGCCCGCTGTCGCCCTCCGTACGCGAAGAGGTGTTCGCCGACGCCGATCTGCTCGGAAGCGGACGACCGTCCTCCCTCTCGCTGGTCGCCGAGCGCATCGGTCAGGCCCAGGAACTCGTCGCCGAGCTGCTGGGCGGCGAAGCCGACGACGTCACCCTGCAGCCGTCTTCGACCCACGGACTCATGCACGCGCTGTTCGGCCTCTCCGGCGCTGTGATCGCGAGCACCGCCGAGTTCCCCAGCGTGAGCCTGACCCTGGAGCGCGCATCGACGGCATCGGACCGTGCGATCATCCCGAGGTGGATCACCCCGGAGGACGGACGCGTGACCGCTGATGCCGTCAGGGAGGCGCTGGATGACGAGGTGGTCGCCCTCGCCGTGAGTCACGTCGACTTCCGCACCGGGTATCGCACCGACCTGGCGGCGCTTCGCGAGGCGATCGGTCCCGACCGCCTGCTCATCCTCGACGCCGTCCAATCGTTCGGCGTGATCGACGTCGACTACTCCGCGGCCGATGTGGTGGTCGGACACGGCTACAAGTGGCTGCGCGCCGGCCGGGGCAGCGCCTTCGCGTGGTTCTCACCCCGCGCCAGGGAGCGCATCTCGCCCGTGCTCTCCGGTATCACCGGCACGACGGCCACCGGTCTGTTCGTCGACGAACTCCCGGCGCCAGCGCCCTCGGCTCGGGCGTTCACCGTGAGTCAGCCGGACACGCTCGCCGCGGGACGACTCGCGATCGGTGTGCGCGATGTGCGCGATGCCGGTGTCGCCGCCATCGAGGAGCGCCTCGCGGAGCACGTCGACACCGTGATCGAGATCGCCGACCGCCATGGGATCGAGGTGCGCTCCCCGCGTGATCGCGTCGAGCGTGCCGGCATCGTGGCACTCGCCCCGGAGGAGCCCGCACGCCTCGCCGCGGCACTCGCCAACGCCGGTCTCGTCGTGACCGCACGTGGATCCTCGGTGCGGATCGCGCCCCACGCGGGCACGGATGCGGCGACGTTCGCGCTTCTCGATGAGGCCCTGCACGCGTTCGGCAACGAGACGTTCACCAGTGCTTAACGAATCGCTGGCGTGTCGAGTCCGCGTTAATCGCCCACGCAGTCGTACGTTCTAGGCATCGGGCAAGGCGCCCGTTCGAGTCGGCCTCAGGTTGACGACTCGTGACCCCCTGGTCGACTCGTTCGAATAGCCGGGATTACCCGGGTCGGGAGTGGGTCGTGACCACACGTACAGCGCAGCAGGCCACCAGCACCGCGCAGCAGTCCACCCGTAAGACCACGAGGCGAGCATCGTCCGCCGATCCGGATCAGGATCTGCGCACCTATGTCCTCGACACCTCGGTCCTGCTGAGCGATCCGCAGGCGTTCTTCCGGTTCGCCGAGCACTCGGTCGTCCTCCCCGTCGTCGTGATCACCGAGCTCGAGGGAAAAAGGCACGATCCGGAGATCGGCTACTTCGCGCGGCAGGCCCTTCGACACCTGGATGACCTGCGCATCGAGCACGGACGCCTGGATTTCCCGGTCGAGGTCGGTGAGGGCGGCACTCTCCGGGTCGAACTCGCGAACACCGACTCCTCGGTGCTCCCGGCCGGTATCCGCCTCAGCGACAACGACACCCGCATCCTCTCGGTCGCGATGCATCTCGCGCAGGATGGTCAGGACGTCACGATCGTCTCGAAGGACCTGCCGATGCGTGTGAAGGCCGCATCCCTGGGCCTCCGCGCCGAGGAGTACCTCGCCGAGCAGGCGGTGGACTCCGGGTGGACCGGGATCTCGACGCTCGACCTCTCCGGCGACGACATCAGCGACCTCTACGAGAGCGAGGTCGGCATCAGTGAGCAGGCTCGCGGCCTTCCGGTGAACACCGGACTGATCATCCACTCCGAACGCGGTTCTGCGCTCGGTCGGGTGACCGGAGACGGCGAGTACCGACTGGTGCGCGGAGACCGCGACATCTTCGGGATGCACGGCCGTTCGGCGGAGCAGCGCATCGCGATCGACCTGTTGCTCGATCAGGAGGTAGGCATCGTCTCCCTCGGCGGACGCGCCGGCACCGGCAAGTCGGCGCTCGCGCTCTGCGCAGGACTCGAGGCGGTTCTGGAGCGGCAACAGCAGAAGAAGATCATCGTGTTCCGACCGTTGTTCGCGGTCGGCGGGCAGGAGCTCGGCTACCTCCCCGGTGACCAGGGCGAGAAGATGGGCCCCTGGGGGCAGGCGGTGTTCGACACGCTCGGCTCGGTGGTCTCGGGCAACGTGATCGAGGAGGTGATCGAGCGTGGATTGCTCGAAGTGCTCCCGCTGACCCACATCCGTGGGCGCTCCCTGCACGACGCGTTCGTGATCGTCGACGAGGCCCAGTCACTCGAGCGCAACGTGCTGCTGACGGTGCTGAGCCGCATGGGGCAGAACTCGCGCGTGATCCTCACACACGACGTCGGCCAACGCGACAACCTCCGCGTCGGCCGTCACGACGGGATCGCCAGCGTGATCGAGACGCTGAAGGGACACGAGCTCTTCGGCCACGTGACCCTGACCCGCTCCGAACGGTCGGCGATCGCCGCGCTCGTCACCGAGCTCCTGGAGGGTGGAGAGCTCAGCTGACGGCGTGAAACAGCGGATGCCGCGAGGAACGAGTCCTCGCGGCATCCGCTGTCACCTGTGCGGGGTGACTGTGCACAGCGGCCGGGCACTCGGCCGGGGTCAGCCCGGATGCATGAGCCATGGCCGCTTGCAGGATGGTTCCTCCTCCCCGCCTCAGACATCTGTCGGTTCCTCATGCATCCGGACAGGGGGAGAAGGAGTATCGACCTGCACATCTGCGTGCTTCCAAGACCTGTCCACCAGTTGCGTGGGCGTGGCGGCGTCGCGGGGAGGTACGCAGCCAGGATCGAGGGATGATCGACGTCGAATTCATCCTCGGACACCTCGGCGGGGTTGCGCGCGGAACGCGACTTCAGGCATTCGGCTGTTCGCGCTCGCGACTGGGGGCCGAGTGCACGGCAGGACGGCTCGTGCGGGTGCGGCCAGGCGTCTTCGCCTCCACGGGGGCGGAGTCGGAGGTGGTCGCCGCAGCGGCACACGGAGGCGCACTCACGTGTGGGAGCGCGTTGAGGCTCCGTGGAGTATGGACCCTCGAGGTCTCGAAAGAGGTGCATGTCTGGATGGGGCTGGGTGGGCGACGGCATCACCCGAAGCCGTGCGCGTGCGTCGCTCACTTCACTCCCGGGCGTATGGACGTCGGGATCGCCCCGATTGAGGTCGCACTGGTGCATGCGTTCGGCTGCTACGGAGAGGAGTTCTTCTTCGCAGCGTTCGAGTCGGCGTGGAACAAGCGGATGCTGACGGCGGTGGCCCGCGCGAACGTCCGCGCGGCCCTTCCCCCGACAGCGCGCTGGCTCATCGATCTCGCGCGCCCTGATGCGGAGAGCGGCCTGGAATCGGTGGTGCGGCTGAGGCTCCACCTGATCGGGGTCGCTGTGCGCACGCAGGTGATCATCGACGGCGTCGGACGCGTCGACTTCGTCATCGAGGGGCGAGTCATCCTGGAGGCAGACGGTCGGGAGAACCATGAGGGGCCGGCGAATCGCCACCGGGATCTCATGCGCGACGCCGTGGCCTCACGTCTCGGATTCGAGACGCTGCGTTTCGACTACGCGATGATCCTGCACTCCTGGGATGTGGTCGTGGCAGCGATCGCAGCGGCTCTCGGGCGGGCACGCGCCTGACCGTGACGCCTGCATGAGTTCTTGCCGGATGCATGACTGCTCACCGTCATGCGCTCCGGCATCCGTGGCCAGGTCATGCATGTGAGCGGTCCCCTAAGAACAGCGGATGCCGCGAGGAACGAGTCCTCGCGGCATCCGCTGTTTCGTGGGGAAACTCAGCCCGGGTGCGTCATCGACAGCAGGTCGAGCTTCTCGTCGAGCTGCTCGAGGGTGAGGTCGCCGCGCTCGACGTAGCCGAGGTCGATCACGGCGTCGCGCACCGTGATGCCCTTGGCGACCGAGTGCTTGGCGATCTTCGCCGCAGCCTCGTAGCCGATGAGCTTGTTCAGTGGAGTCACGATCGACGGGCTCATTCCCGCGAATGCGGCGGCGCGCTCGACGTTGGCCTGAAGGCCGTCGATCGTCTTGTCAGCGAGCACGCGCGAGGCGTTCGAGAGCAGACGGATCGACTCGAGCACGGCCGTGCCCATGACCGGGATGGCGACGTTCAGCTCGAAGGAGCCGGATGCGCCGGCCCAGGCGACCGTCGCGTCGTTGCCGATCACGCGTGCGCACACCATCAGCACGGCCTCGGGAACGACCGGGTTGACCTTGCCCGGCATGATCGAGGAACCAGGCTGCAGGTCGGGGATGTGCAGCTCGCCGAGACCCGTGTTGGGGCCGGAGCCCATCCAGCGCAGGTCGTTGTTGATCTTGGTCAGCGAGACCGCGATCGTGCGCAGCGCGCCGGAGGCCTCGACCAGTCCGTCGCGGTTGGCCTGCGCCTCGAAGTGATCCTTGGCCTCGGTGATGGGCAGCTCGGTCTCTGCCGCGAGCAGAGCGATGACCTTCTGCGGGAAGCCGAGCGGGGTGTTGATGCCGGTGCCGACCGCGGTGCCGCCCAGCGGGACCTCGGCGACGCGGGGGAGGGCCGACTGCACGCGCTCGATGCCCAGGCGGATCTGACGGGCGTAGCCGCCGAACTCCTGGCCCAGGGTCACCGGGGTGGCATCCATCAGGTGGGTGCGGCCGGACTTGACGGCGTCCTTCCACAGCTCGGCCTTCGCCTCGAGGGCGACGGCGAGGTGGTCGAGCGCGGGGATGAGCGTGTCGATGAGGGCCTGGGTGACCGCGATGTGCACGGAGGTCGGGAACACATCGTTCGACGACTGCGAGGCGTTCACGTGGTCGTTGGGGTGGACGGTCGCACCGAGGATGCGCGTCGCGAGCGTCGCCAGCACCTCGTTCATGTTCATGTTCGACGAGGTACCGGAGCCGGTCTGGTAGGTGTCGACCGGGAACTCGCCGTCGTGGTCTCCGGAGGCGACCTGGTCGGCGGCCTGGGCGATCGCATCGGCGATGGCACCGTCGAGAGTGCCGAGCTCCTTGTTGGCCAGCGCCGCGGCCTTCTTGATGCGGGCCAGGGCAGCGATCTGGGTTGATTCCAGTCCCTTGCCCGAGATCGGGAAGTTCTCCACGGCGCGCTGGGTCTGCGCTCCGTAGAGTGCGTTCACGGGCACCCGCACCTCACCCATGGTGTCGTGCTCGATGCGGTAGTCCTGCTCGGTCATTCCGAACCCTCCTTGGTTGCGGGGTCAGTTCCCTCGGTGGTGACGCCGTCGGCGTCGATTCCGACCGTGATCACGGGCACCGCGGTGCCCTCGGCCAGACGGTAGTTGGCGCCGACGATGCCCAGGCGACCCGCGGACACGGCGTCGCTGATGATCTCGGACGACTGCAGCAGATCGCTCACGGTGTTGCGCAGATGCTCGATGCCGACCAGTTCCGAGTCGATCTCGGCGACGGTGGTCCCGCCGCTCTCGGCCAGCACCTTCCGCGCGGCGGGGACGATGGGGGCGATCAGCTTCCAGATGTGCGGGGGCAGGGGAGCGGCATCGATCGCGGTGCCGTCGATCGCCGCACGCACGGCGCCGCAGGAGTCATGGGCGAGCACGACGATCAGCGGCACCTCGAGCACCGCGACGGCATACTCCAGGCTCGCGACGATCGACTCGCCGATCACCTGTCCGGCGTTGCGCACCACGAACAGGTCGCCGAGGCCGAGGTCGAAGATGATCTCGGCGGCGAGGCGTGAGTCGGAGCAGCCGAACAGGGTGGCGACCGGATGCTGCGCTGCCGTCAGATCCTTGCGACGGGCGACGTCTTGATTCGGGTGCCGGGGCTCGTCCTGCACGAAACGGCGGTTGCCGTCCTGCATCTGCTTCCAGGCGGCTGTGGGGGTCAACGGGTGCGTCATGGGGCCTCCGAGATGATGCGGATCTGCGGAATGAGGGATTCGGCGAGTTCGGCCGTCGAATCGGCCGAGCGCGAGCCGTAGAGCAGGATGTAGTCGTCGCCGGCCTGCGTGCCGATGGCATACGTCACGTTCGCGTTCGATTCGGCGTTTCCGGGCTTGTAGACGTCCCAGTCGAGGCCGCCGATACGCACGGTGTCAGTCGGGGCGATGCCGTTCAGACGCTGCGGAGCCCAGGAGGAATCGGCGTCGAAAGCCTGGGCCACCTTGATGAAGCCGCGCTCCGTATCGGACTTCGGGGCCAGGGTGACCTCCCACACCACGGTGGCGCCACCCTGCATCTCGGCGCCGTTCGCGCGCCAGAAGTCGCCGAGCTCCGGGATCAGCACGGGGCGTTCCATCGACGACTCCACGCCCTCGGCGACGGCGGCGACATCCAGTGGCTTCTGCTCGACCGGCGTGCCGCGAGGGACGGCGAAGATGATGACCGCGACCACGGCGACCGTGACCAGGAGAGCGGCCACGAGGTTTCGCACCGTCTGACTCGACCGGTAGGCCTTGCTGAACGCGGCCTTGCGGGCGGCGGTCTCTTCCGGAGTCTCGGGGCGGCCGAGCTCGGCGATGATCGGGGGCTGCTTGCTCACGAGTCTCCTGCCGGCGTCTCGACATCGGATGCCGCGGCACGAGCTGCGTCGAGGCGGCGCTTGGCGCCCAACAGCCACTCTTCGCAACGGGCGGCGAGAGCCTCACCACGTTCCCAGAGGGCGAGCGAGTTCTCGAGGGTCGGGGATCCCTGTTCGAGTTCGGCGACGACCTTGACGAGCTCGTCTCGAGCCGCCTCGAACGACAGCGTGTCCACAGGGGTGTCGTTCAGGGCGCTCACTCCTCCATCTTACGTCGTGTGCCGCGGGTGTCCGGCTCAGGCGTCTTCCGCGATCTCGCCCTCCGAGCGGGCGGTCAGCGAGCCCCGGTCGAGGGTGATCGTGAGCGTGCTTCCGGCCGGGGCATCGGCGGCGTCGCGCAGGATCACGCCCCCATCGAGGTGGGCGATCGCGTAGCCGCGAGCCAGGGTCGCGGCGGGCGAGAGCGCGCGGAGCGAAGCCCGAAGCTCTCCGGTGCGGCGTCCGGCGTCGTCGAGCTGTCGGTTCACGGTGTCCCGGCCGCGTCCGAGCAGCAGCCAGATCTCCTGGGCGCGGGCGTCGATGATCGGAGCGGGCGAACGCAGCACCGGGCGGGAGCGGAGCTGCTCCAGTTGAGCGATGTCGTGTGTGAGGCGCTGCGTGAGCCTCGTGGTCGCGCGGGACCGCAGCTGCGCGATGAGCGCTCGCTGCTCACCGACATCGGGGACGACGCGCTTGGCGGCGTCGGTCGGCGTCGAAGCCCGCAGATCCGCCACATCGTCGAGCAGCGGGTGGTCGTTCTCGTGCCCGATCGCGCTCACGACGGGTGTAGAGGCCGCGGCGACGGCGCGCACGAGCCTCTCATCGCTGAAACCGAGGAGCGTCTGCGGGTCTCCACCACCGCGGGCGATGATGATCACATCGACCTCGGGGTCGGCGTCGAGCCGGGCGAGGGCGGCGAGCGTGTCGGGAACGCAGCGGTCGCCCTGCACGGCGGCGTACTCGGTGCGGAAGCGCACCTGCGGCCAGCGCAGCTCGGCGTTGCGGTGCACATCCTTCTCGGCGTCCGAGCGCTCGCCCGTGATCAGGCCGATCACATGCGGCAGGAAGGGCAGGCGCTTCTTGCGCGAAGAGTCGAACAGGCCTTCCTGTCGCAGCTGCGCGCGCAGCTTCTCGAGGCGCTCGAGCTGGTCGCCCAGCCCGACGTGCTTCATCGCGGAGACCGCGAAGCTGAAGTCGCCGGCCTTGACGAAGTAGTCGGCCTTGACCGCGGCGACCACATGATCGCCGATGCCGATGTCGGAGGGGATGCGCCCGCGCACGCTCGACCACACTCGGATGGAGATCTGCGCGTCGGAGCGGGTGTCCTTCAGCCGCGCGAACACGTTGCCGGCGCGCACATTCCAGGAGGTGATCTCTCCCTCGACCCAGACGGTGTTCCACCGTGCGATGAAGTCGCGGATGGTGGCGTTCAGCCGGGTGACCGAGGTGGGGGCGTCGGCCGTCGAGTCGCGGGGTGCGACGGAATCGGCCGGTGGCGTCTCGCCCCGGCCCGTGGTCGCTTCGAAGACTGTCATCCGCTCCCGTTCCCGCTCCCGAGTCTCCCCGGCCTCGCACAGCTGCGCGGCGGTAGAATTCAAGGGTGACTTCGACTGCCGTTCATCTCCCCGTGCCCCGCCTTCCACGAGTTCGTGCGGCGGCCGGGCGGCTTCAGGATAACCCGGTGGCCGGACACAAGCGGGTTCTGCTCGCCGCACCGCGCGGATACTGCGCGGGTGTGGACCGTGCCGTGGTGGCCGTGGAGAAGGCCCTCGAGCGCTACGGCGCCCCGGTCTACGTGCGCAAGCAGATCGTGCACAACATCCACGTGGTGACCGAGCTCGAGGAGAAGGGCGCCATCTTCGTCGAAGAGGTCGATGAGGTCCCTGAGGGGGCCCACGTCGTCTTCAGCGCTCACGGTGTCTCGCCGGCAGTCGTGAACGCGGCATCCGATCGAGGACTCCACGCGATCGATGCGACCTGCCCGCTCGTCACCAAGGTGCACCGCGAGGCCGTGCGCTTCGCACGCGACGATTTCGAGATCCTGCTCATCGGCCACGAGGGCCACGAAGAGGTCGAGGGAACGGCAGGGGAGGCCCCGGAGCACGTCACCGTCGTGAACTCTCCGGAGGAAGCCGACACCGTCGTGGTGAAGGACCCGAACAAGGTCGTCTGGCTCTCGCAGACCACCCTCTCGGTCGACGAGACGATGGAGACGGTCAACCGTCTGCGCGTGCGATTCCCCGAACTCCAGAATCCGCCGTCCGATGACATCTGCTACGCGACGCAGAACCGTCAGGTCGCGATCAAGAAGGTCGCCGCCGGAGCAGACCTGGTGATCGTCGTCGGCTCATCGAACTCGTCCAACAGCGTGCGCCTCGTCGAGGTCGCCCTCGAGTACGGGGCGAAGGCCGCCTACCGAGTGGACTACGCAGAAGAGATCCAGCAGGAGTGGCTCGACGGGGTCGAGACCGTCGGCGTGACCAGCGGGGCATCCGTGCCCGAAGTACTGGTGCGCGAGGTGCTCGATGCGATCGGCGACGCCGGCTACCGCGACATCGAAGAGGTGAAGACGGCAGAGGAAGACCTCATGTTCTCCCTGCCCAAGGAACTGCGTCAAGATGCTGCGGGTCAGCGCGACGCGCGGGCCCTCGGAGGTCGCGCGTCCGGAGGAGGCGCTTAGCAGTGAGCGCCGCGGAGGCGGAGCCCACCCTCATCGGGTCGGTGCAACGCGCTCTGCGGCTGGTCGACATCGTCGCCAACTCACCTCGGCCGCTTCCTCCCAAGATGCTCGCGGCCATCACCGGTCTGACCCCCGGTACCACCTACAACCTGGTGCGCACGCTCGTGCATGAGGGATACCTCTCCTCGGAACCGGACGGTGTCGTGCTGGGTGCCCGGTTTCCGTCTTTCCAGCAGCAGATCGGCTCGCGGGGAGTGTTCCTCGCCCGCGTGCGCGCAGCGCTGCGGGAGGTGACCGAAGACGTCGGAGCCACGGCGTATCTCTCCCGCTTCGATGACGGGGAGATGCACATGGTCGACATCGTCGACGCTGTCCGCAATCCCCGGATAGAGCTGTGGGTGGGGCTGCAGTCCAGCGCTCATGCGACCGCGCTGGGCAAGCAGATCCTCGCAGAACTCCCGGAAGCCGATCGCCTGGACTACCTCTCGCGGCATCGTCTGCCGGAGCTCACACCGCGCACCATCACCGATCGCAGGGCATTGCTGACGCAGCTGGAACGCTCTCCGGGGTGGACGATCGATCAGGAGGAGTACGCGATCGGCGCCACCTGCGTCGCCGTGCCGGTCATCGCCCCCGGGGTCATCGCCTCGCTGGCGATCTCGCTCCCGGCCGATGGCGCCGTGGTCGATCGCACCCTCGTCTCGACGCTCCAGCGCACTGCACGCCATCTCTCTCTGCAGCTCGGGGCTGACGTGCTGGACGAGGGTTCCTCCGGAGCCGAGTTCACTATCTGAAGGAGGGCCCCTGGCGCGTCGGCACGCGTTTTCCTACTATGGGAACAGTGGCGGCATACGTGAACGTCACCGATCGCCTCTAGCGTCCCCAGCGCTGGCGGTCAATCTGGATGAGGAGCGTCCCCACGCTCCACGTCCGCGGCCCCGAGAAGTCCCCACTTCTCCGGGGCCGCTATCGTTTGTGCCCCACAGGGTGAGGTCGCCCGCTGTGAACCGGCCCGAGGTTGTGCCGTTAGCATGGCGGGATGAGCGACCAGAGGCCCCAGTACGGCGAACTCGCGACCCCCGAGGAACAGCGACGAGCCGCCGGCCTGCCCCCGCTCGACGAGGTCGTGATCGCACCGCCCTCGGCGCCACTGCCGCCCGCGGTTCAGGCTGGGAACCCGGTGAACGAGTCTTCGACGAAGCGGTCGCATCCTGTCGATCGCTTCGCGACGATCGTGATGCTCGCCTACGGACTGATCAACGTCGTCATCACCGGTCTGTCGTACCTGGATCTGCCGAGCGTCATGAACCAGACCATGAAGGTCGTCGGCATCGAGGGGGAGTTCACGAACTTCGCGCAGGCGAAGACCTGGGGGATGATCGCCGCGATCGTCCTCGTCGTCGGATGGTCGATCACCGCCGCGCTCTCGATCCGACGCCTGCGTCGTGGCCGCCTCACCTGGTGGCTCCCGATCGTCGGAGCGATCGTCACCATGGGCGTGGTCTCCGTCTGCATCGCGGTGCCGATGATGAGTGACCCCGCCTTCGTCGCCCACCTCGAGCAGATGACGACCCCCTGACCTCAGCCGGTCGGCGTCGACGTACGCCGGCCCATCGGGGACGCAGAAGGGGCCCGGCAGGAATGCCGGGCCCCTTCTGCTGTCTCGTTCGCGGATCAGCTCTTGGACTGTCCGTACGAGCCGAGCTGACGGGTCGACTCGACCACGCGGGCGGCCATCGCCGACTCGGCGATCTTGCCCCAGGCGCGCGGGTCGTACTGCTTCTTGTTGCCGACCTCGCCATCCACCTTCAGCACGCCGTCGTAGTTCTTGAACATGTAGTCGGCGATCGCACGCGTGTAGGCGTACTGCGTGTCGGTGTCGATGTTCATCTTGATGACACCGTTGGCGACCGCGAGGGCGATCTCCTCATCGGTCGAGCCGGAGCCGCCGTGGAACACCAGGTCGAGAGGCTTGGCGCCGGTGTTGTACTTCGCCGCGACCTCGGCCTGGATCTCGCCGAGCAGCTCAGGGCGCAGCTTGACGCCACCGGGCTTGTACACACCGTGCACGTTGCCGAAGGTCAGGGCGGCGATGTAGCGGCCCTGCTCGCCGAGACCCAGCGCCTGAACAGCCTGGTCGACATCGGCGAAGGTCGTGTAGAGGGCCTCGTTCGAGCCCTCGTGCTGCACGCCGTCCTCTTCGCCGCCGACGACGCCGATCTCGACCTCGAGGATGGCGTTGATGTTCTTCATGCGGGGGAGCAGGTCCTTGGCGATCTCGATGTTCTCCGCGAGGGGAACAGCGGAGCCGTCCCACATGTGGGACTGGAAGATCGGGTTGCGGCCGGCCTTGACCTCTTCCTCGGAGGCGGCGATCAGCGGCTCGACGAAACCGGCCAGCGCGTCCTTCGGGCAGTGGTCGGTGTGCAGCGCGACGGTGATCGGGTAGTTCTTCGCGACCTCGGTGGCGAACCGCGCGAACGCGAGCGCGCCCGCGGCGCGAGCCTTCACCGTGTGACCGGCGAAGTAGTCGGCGCCACCCGTGGTGACCTGGATGATGCCGTCGGAGCCGGCCTCGGTCAGCCCCTGGAGGACGGAGTTGATCGTCTGCGAGCTGGAGACGTTGAATGCGGGGTACGCGAAGCCGCCGGCCTTCGCGCGGTCGAGCATTTCGGCGTACTGATCCGGGGTGGCGACGGGCATGAGAACTCCTGCGATAGGGGAAGCCGGGACAGCTGCCACTCTATCGGGGCGCGCACGCTGATACCGCAGCCCAGATCTCCGCCGAGCACGATGGCTTCTGCCTGGCTGTTAAGAATCCGGATTCCTTCGTCGGATCCGGCTCGAAAGGCGGCGGATTTGGACACGAGGGTGGCTAGGCTGACCGCATGGTGAGTCTGACAGCGGATCTGAGCCCTCTTCGTCCCGACCGTAACCTCGCGATGGAGCTGGTGCGTGCGACGGAGGCTGCGGCCATCCGTGCGGTCCCCTTCATCGGTCGCGGAGCCAAGGAGGCGGCGGACGGCGCCGCCGTCGACGCGATGCGCGCGTTCCTCGGCACGGTCGACTTCCAGGGACGAGTGGTCATCGGCGAGGGCGAGAAGGACAACGCCCCGATGCTCTTCAACGGCGAGGTCGTCGGCACGGGCCGTGGACCGCTGTGCGACATCGCGGTCGATCCCATCGACGGCACCTCGCTCACCGCAGCCGGTCGTCAGAACGCGCTCTCGGTGATCGCCGTCTCGGACCGTGGCACCATGCTCGATGCCTCGACCGTCTTCTACATGGACAAGCTCGTCACCGGCCCGGCAGGCGTCGGCGTCGTCGACATCCGACTTCCCATCGGCGAGAACATCCGCAAGCTCGCCGGCGCGCTCGACAAGCCTGTCGACGAGATCGTCGTCTCGGTGCTGAACCGTCCGCGTCACGAGCAGCTCATCCAGGAGATCCGCGATGCGGGTGCCGGCACGCGTCTCATGAGCGACGGTGACGTCGCCGGTGGCATCAACGCCGCCCGTCACGATGCTCGCACCGACATGTGCGTCGGCGTCGGCGGCAGCCCTGAGGGCATCGTCACGGCGTGCGCGATCAAGGCTCTCGGCGGACACATCCAGGGACGCCTCTGGCCGCGCGATGACGATGAGCGCCAGCGCGGCATCGATGCCGGTCTCGATATGGACAAGGTCTACGAGGCCGATGACCTGGTGCAGGGCAACAACACGATCTTCGTCGCCACCGGCGTCACCGACGGCCAGCTCGTCGCCGGTGTCCGTCGTGAACGCGGCTACGTCTACACCGAGAGCGTCGTGCTCCGAGGAGCCTCCGGAACGCTTCGTCGCATCGCTTCGGAGCACCTCGTCTCGAAGTGGCTCTGATCCTCCACTCGTCCTCTGGCACGTGACCATCGCCGGCGACATCGGCGGCATCGTTATCGAGCCGGTACCGCCTCACAGCCGCTCGATCCACGGTTCTCGGGGGTGCCGTGTCACAATTGTCACTGGGTTTGTCGCCGTCGACGGAGCCGCCAGGCACCGCAGGCACAGGAGGGCGAACAGATGACAACGCAGCACACGAGCGGTTCGAAGGCCGCCCCGACGAAGATCATCACGACCAACACGGGGCGCATCCTCCGGGTGAGCGCAGATGCGGAATCCGTTCCGACGCCCCCGGTCACGACGCCACCGGCCGCGATGGTCGATCCGGCTCGTCGCGCCGACGTCCTCTTCCGCGTCCGCCGCGATGAAGGGCACGAGATCAGCTCCTGGTGGATGATCGGAGCGTTCCTGGCCACCAGCGGACTCGTCATCCTGCTGCTCAGCGGCGTTCCCGGCATCGCCTGATCCGTCGTCGCTGAACGCCCGCGGAGCTACCGCACCACTGGCTGATGCTCTGCCGAAGGTGTCACCCTTCGTCGAGCCGAAGCCGCACGTCGCCCACGTCGGCGCGGACGGCCTCGGGCTGGACGGCCTCTGCGGGATCGAGTGGGTCGATATGAGCAGACTCGCCGTCTGAGAGAGCTTCCTGCGCCGCGGTCGAGTCTGCAGCGAGCAGTTCCGGTGCGGTGAATCGCCGGCCCGTGCTCGCCGTCGTCGGGGCGGCTGTCGCGAGCGCTGACGCGTCGACCCCGGGGAACTGACGAGCGGTAACGAGCACACGGGTCTCGAGCGATCCGGCGAACCGGTTGTAACTGTCGACAGTGCGCTCCAGCGCTCGACGCAGATCGTCGGCGTGCCCGGCGAGCGTTCCCAGCCGGTCGTAGAGCTGCGTGCCGAGCGCGAGCAGGGTACGCGCCTCGGTCGAGACCTCCTGCTGCGTCCAGGTGAAGGCCACGGTCTTAAGCACAGCCCAGAGGTTGACGGGGGAGGCGAGCGCCACTCGGCGACTGAACGCATAGTCGAGGAGAGTGGGGTCTTCATCGATGGCTGCGGCCAGCAGCGATTCGCTCGGCAGGAAGCAGATCACGAACTCCGGGCTCGCATCGAGGCCCGCCCAGTAGGCCTTCTTCGCCAGCGCGTCGATGTGCGCGCGGACCGCCTTGACGTGCTTCTGCATGAGTGTGCGGCGCTGCGGCTCCTGCGCGTCGCCGCCGGGAAGAGCGGAGGCCTCGAGATAGGCGTCGAGAGGAACCTTGGCGTCGACGGCGATCGAGCTGCCCCCGGCGAGGCGGATCACCATGTCGGGGCGCCCCTGACCATGGTCGGAGGAGATCGTCGCCTGCAGATCGAAGTCGATGTGCCGGGTGAGTCCCGCGGCTTCGACGACGCGGCGCAGCTGAGTCTCGCCCCAGACGCCGCGCGTGGCGGTGGAACGCAGGGCCCCGGCGAGTGACTCGGTCGTCGCGCGCAGAGCCTCATCGGACTCCTGGGCCCGGCGCAGCTGCTCTTCGAGAGTGCCGAACTGGGCGTGCCGTTCCCGCTCGATGGCGGTGACCTTGGTCTGCATCTGCTGCAGGCTCTCGCGAACCGGAGCGAGTGCTGTCAGCACGGCGTTCTGCTGCTGGACGCGCTGCGCCTCCGCCCGCTGCTCGTTGCGCGCATGCTCGACGGCATCGCGGTACAGATCGTACTGGCGGTCGCGATCGTCTCGTGCGGCCGCCAGCTCGGCCTGAGCGCGCGCGAGATCGGCGGCGCCACGTCCGGCTCGCAGGAACCAGCCCATAGCGACACCCGCCGCGAGGGCGACGAGGAGAAGAACGACAGCCAGAGCATCCATGTGTTCATGATGCGGCCGGCATCCGACATTGTCCGGTCGCCGCGCACAGATGCCGCGTGACGAGTCAGACGCGACGAGGCGGGTCAGGCGACGGCGCGCTCCAGAGCGGGGGCGACCGGAGCGACGGGCGCGGTGACACGCAGGCTCAGAGCGTCGGCGAGGGCGAAGACATCGGCCGCACCTGCTCGTGCCGCCGCATCGATGACGATCTGCGCGCAGGCGCGGGCATCGGCGAGCGCATCATGGTGCGAGAACTCCTCGAACCCGGCTGCGGCCGCGGCGATCGGCAGGCGATACGAATCGAGCGTGTACGTCTTGCGGGCGACCTGCAGGCTGCACAGCGAGCGGTAGGGCGGGCAGAGCTGCCCCGTCGCTTCGGAGGCGCGGCGGAGCACGTTGAGGTCGAAGCCGGCGTTGTGCGCGACGAGCACGTCGGCTCCGGCGAACGCGCACAGGCGGTCGAACTGGTCGACCCAGGTCGCGGCCGAGAGCACGTCCTCGGGTTGGATGCCGTGGATGCGCACGTTCCATTCCTGGAACTCGTCGTGTCCCGGCGGCGGCTGGATCAGCCATCCGGTGGTGGCGACGACTTCTCCGCCGCGCACACGGACGAGTCCGACCGAGCACGCGGAGGCCGGGCTGGAGTTCGCGGTCTCGAAGTCGATCGCAGTGAAGTCCAGTGGCACATCCCCACTTTCCCCCGGGTGCTCGAAGTGGGGTCGCAGACTCGCCGTATGCTGGCGACATGGCTGAGGACATGGCGACGTCGTTCGGAGCGCAGGCCGGGGATTACGAGCTCGGCAGGCCCGAATACCCCTTCGAGGCGGTGGCCTGGATGCTCGAACGGATGCCGGCTGATTCCCGCCGCGTCGCCGATGTCGGCGCCGGAACGGGCAAACTCACCCGGGTGCTGACCCAGGCCCCTGACGCCGAGGTGGTCGCTGTCGACCCCGATCCCGAGATGCTCGCGACCCTTCGTGGCGCCGTGCCGGGTGTGCCGACCTTCGTCGGGTCGGCGGAGCGGCTGCCTCTTCCGGATGCGAGTGTCGATGCCGTCGTCCTGGGCCAGGCCTGGCACTGGGTCGATCCCGTCGCGGGCTCGACCGAGATCGGTCGTGCGGTGCGCAGCGGGGGAGTGCTCGGCCTCATCTGGAACATCCGCGACGATCGTGTCGAGTGGGTGCGCAGGCTCACCGAGGTCATGCACGGCAGCCACGCCGAGATCATGCTCGCCGAGGGCGATCCGGTCGTCACCGCGCCGTTCGGACCGCTCGACCAGGAGCGCTGGGAATGGGTCCGACCCGTCACCCGCGATGTGCTGCATCGGATGGCGGCGTCGCGCAGCTACATCATCACCGCTGCCGATGAGGAGAAGACGCGCATCCGCCGGGAGCTCGACGCTCTCTTCGACGAGCTCGACCTGCACGGCGACGCGACCATCGACCTCCCTTACGTGACCAGGGCGTACCGCGCCGTGCGCGACTGACGCGCAGCCTTCCGCAGGATCGCGGGGCTCCGGCCAGGTAGACTCGTGCCCCGTGGCTCTCACTATCGGCATCGTCGGCCTGCCCAACGTCGGCAAGTCCACCCTCTTCAACGCACTCACCAAGAACGACGTGCTCGCGGCGAACTATCCGTTCGCGACGATCGAGCCCAACGTCGGCGTGGTGAACCTGCCCGACCCGCGCCTCGAGAAGCTCGCGGAGATCTTCGGCAGCGAGCGGATCCTCCCCGCGGCAGTGTCGTTCGTCGACATCGCCGGCATCGTGCGCGGTGCGAGCGAGGGTGAGGGCCTCGGCAACAAGTTCCTCGCGAACATCCGTGAGGCCGACGCCATCGCACAGGTCGTGCGCGGTTTCGCCGACGACGACGTCGTGCACGTCGACGGCACGGTCAACCCGGCCTCCGACATGGAGACGATCAACGCCGAGCTCATGCTCGCCGACCTCGAGACCGTCGACAAGGCGATCAGCCGGTACGAGAAGGAAGTGCGCGGCAAGAAGATCGAGCCCATCGTGCTCGAGACCGCGAATGCGGCGAAGGACGCGCTGGAGCGCGGCGTGCTGCTGTCGGTCGCCGGTATCGACCTGACGCCGATCCGGGAACTGGGTCTGCTCACCGCGAAGCCCGTCATCTTCGTCTTCAACGTCGACGAGGCCGTGCTGACCGACGATGCGCGCAAGGCGGAGCTCGCAGCCCTCGTCGCCCCGGCGAAGGCCATCTTCCTCGACGCGAAGATCGAATCCGAGCTCATCGACCTCGACCCGGAGGATGCGGCGGAACTGCTCGCCTCGACCGGCCAGGACGAGTCAGGCCTCGACCAGCTCGCCCGCATCGGCTTCGACACCCTGGGCCTGCAGACGTACCTCACGGCCGGCCCGAAGGAAGCTCGCGCCTGGACGATCCCCAAGGGCTCGAAGGCGCCGCAGGCCGCCGGTGTCATCCACACCGACTTCGAGAAGGGCTTCATCAAGGCCGAGATCGTCTCGTTCGAGGATCTGGTCGAGACAGGCTCCGTCGTCGAGGCCCGCGCCAAGGGCAAGGCCCGCCTCGAGGGCAAGGACTACGTCATGCAGGACGGCGACGTCGTGGAGTTCCGTATCGGAAACACATCTAGCGGATCGAAGTAACCATGGATTGGCTCGGGACCGCGATGGGCTGGCTTCGCGAGAACGCCGCGGTCTTGAGTGCCGTAGTCGTCCCGGTGTTCCTGGGTGTGATCGGTCCTCTGCGGGCGAGAGAGGCCGGAGGTAGGTTCTACCGGCGAGTGCGCCGGCTTGCCCAGCTTCGCCCGCAGTTGTCCGACGGCTCCATTGCCGCTGATCGCCTGGACGAATTGCTCGCCGCCGAGGTCGAGAAGCTCGCCAAGCGACACTCGCGAAAGCTCAACGGCGCGAATCTCGCCGCTATCGTCTTCGTATCCCTCGTCGGGGGAGCGGCGTCGTTCGGGTTGGTGACATGGGCGCAGGCGATTAGCGGGGTCGGCGCAGCCGTGATTTGGGTGCTCTTCTGGGTTTGGTCTTTCCTTGTCGTCGTGTTCGTACTTGTAGGTGGCCTCCCGAGCTTGTACAAAACTGAGAAAGACTGACCCCCGGCATCTTTCGATGCCAGCGCCTGGGGCCAGGACGGCGACGTCGCCGAGTTCGGTATCGGAAACACATCTGTCGATTCCAAGTAGGCTTCATCCATGATCCGGGGCAACAGGGCGTCGTTCAGCGTGTATAGCGACACGAAGACCGTGAGTGAAATCTCCGTGATGCTGGGACTTGAACCGACCCGCTTCGGTGACAAGGGCGACCTCACTCCCGCGGGACGTGCCGGGCGAGACCTCGCCCCCGAGCGTCTGCGCTACCAGCAGACCCATTGGTCGCTCGCCGTCGAGAACGAACCGAGTCAAGGAGACCAGACCGAGTTCTCGTCGCTTCGAGAGCTGATGGCGAGGCTGCAGCCCAGTCCGCAGGCGCTTGCGGAACTCCGCCAAGGTGGCGAGACGAGGCTCTGGTGGTCCGGAGACTCCGACAGCACGCAAGGTGGTTTCGTTCTGGAGGCGGACCTGATCAGCTACCTTGCCAAACTGGGGTGCGACGTGTTCGGGACCGCGTATCTCACCGAGGACGACCACGACGATGAGGACGCGATGAGTGACGGCGACGTCGTGGAGTTCCGTACTGGACTAACGTCTGGGGGGAAGAAGTGAGTACCGACGCTAGCTACCACCGGGCTCAGCGTCTTAGCGCGATCACCCGCTGGGCGGAAGCAGGCGTGCTCGAAGAACGCCCACGATTGCCGATCGAGAAGGCCTTTGACGACCGAGTCGAGAACACGGGCGGGCAGTTCTTCAAGCCGGTTGCCGTAAAGGATCTCGATGACGTGGTGTTTCATCGTGAGATTAGCTATCTAATCGATGCCTTCGACGCGCTCCCGAAGCGGGTTGATCAGGCATTCGATTCCGCCTGGAAAGCCTTCGAGCTTGAGACCGCTCCGTTTGCAGGCCGACGGATCACCGACCGTCTGGAAACCGCTTCACTTCGTCTAGATGCGGCTGTGGTCGCCGCGATCTGCGCGGCTGTCCCGGCCCAGACATGTGAGTACGCATATAAACGTCTCGTCGCGGATTTCATCGATGAGCGAGCGGAGGAGGGACTGAAGAGTCGCGTGAGGGTTAGGTCAACTCCGCAACTTGATCAATTGTTGGACTATCTGAAGCAGACGTACGGCGGCAGTTCATCTCAAGGCGCGCGCCGCAAGGGGGCGATGCTGCTGCGTCGAGCGCTTCGTGGCGAAACGCTCACCCTGGGGGACGCTGACGGGTTTCGCCTTGACGGTGAATCTTTATCTCGCTTCCTTGTACTTCTCCTGCTTTATACCGCTCGCAATGAGCGTTTCCACGGGACTTCGTTTTCGCCTTTCGTCAGCAGTGACGCGACCATAAGTACATACTCGCACCCCTACTTCCTGTTTTTAGCGTCCTACTATCTACTGTTGACGACTTGGGTGGAGACTCGACCAGAAGCCACGGAAGCCTCGCGGGAGACATTGATCGAGTCGCTCGACGCCAACGCCCGGGCCGCATTTCACCTCTTCGGAAGGCACTGGGAGCAATGAGATTTCGCACAACTGGCAACTCTTGGCGTCAGGACGGCGATGTGGTGGAGTTCCGCTTCAACAGCTGAGGCTCAGGAGCTGTGGATGGGTGAGGACTCGCGAGGCGTGGTTCCGGCATCTCGGGAGCGACGTGACACGCTCGTCATCCGCGTCTGCCTGACCATCGTCATCATCGGGCTCGTGGTGAGCGGAGTCACCGCCTTCCCGCTGCGCGAAGAACTGATGCTCGGGCGTGACATCCTGAACAACACGGGCCTCAGCGCAGTCTTCCCGGACCTCGCCGTCTGGGTGCTGCAGCGGGTCGCAGAGGCGCTCGAGACCACCGGCACCGACTATCCGTTCCTGGCCTGCGGCACGGACTGGCTGGCATTCGCCCACCTGGCCATCGCGGTCGCCTTCGTCGGACCGCTCATCGATCCGGTCCGTAACGTGTGGGTCAGCATCTGGGGCCTCATCATGTGTGCGGGCATCGTTCCGCTGGCACTCATCGCCGGCGCGCTCAGGGGCTTGCCACTCGGCTGGCAGCTCATCGACATCTCGTTCGGTGTGGTCGCGGCCGTGCCGCTGACGATCGCCGTCGTGCTGACACGTCGACTCGAGAGATCGCGCGTCGTCGTCCGCTGACGGCTCGCGTCCGCGCACGACCCGCACGGGTGACAGGATTGACGGATGACCGCAACACTCGTGGCCCAAGGGCTGGCCGGCGGGTACGGCCACCGCACCCTGTTCGACTCCCTCGATCTGACCGTCACCGCGGGTGATGTCGTCGGCCTCGTCGGCGCGAACGGGGCGGGGAAGTCGACCCTCCTGAAGCTGCTGGCCGGTGTCGACGAGCCCCAGGCCGGGACGATCCGACTCTCACCGGCCGATGCCTTCGTCGGCTGGCTTCCGCAGGAGCACGAGCGCATCGCCGGCGAGAGCGTCACCGACTACATCGGCCGTCGCACGGGCTGCACGGCCGCGACCCGCGACATGGATGCCGCCGCCGCAGCACTCGGTGACCCCAGCCTCGCCGCACCGGGCACAGATCCCGCCGACACGTACTCGGCCGCGCTGGATCGTTGGCTCGCGAGCGGTGCCGCCGACCTCGACGAGCGACTGCCGGTGGTGCTCGCCGACCTCGGACTCGATCTGGGCGACGACCCGGCCGCAGCGATGATGACTTCGCTGTCAGGCGGACAGGCCGCCCGCGTGGGGCTCGCCGCGCTGCTGCTCTCGCGCTTCGACATCGCGCTGCTGGATGAGCCGACCAACGACCTCGACCTCGACGGGATCGAGCGGCTCGAGGCCTTCGTGCGCGGACTCCGCGGCGGGGTCGTTGTGGTGAGCCACGACCGTGAATTCCTCGCCCGCTGCGTGACCAGGGTCCTGGAACTCGACCTCGCACAGGGCAGCAACCGGGTCTTCGGCGGCGGCTACGACTCGTACCTGGAGGAGCGGGCCACGGTCCGTCGTCACCAGCGCGAGAAGTACGACGAGTTCGCCGATAAGAAGGCCGACCTCGTCGCCCGTGCTCGCACCCAGCGCGAGTGGTCGAGCCAGGGCGTGCGCAACGCGATGAAGAAGGCGCCCGACAACGACAAGATCAAACGCAAGGCCTCTGCGGAGTCGAGCGAGAAGCAGGCGCAGAAGGTGCGTCAGATGGAGAGCAGGATCGCCCGGCTCGAAGAGGTCGAGGAGCCGCGCAAGGAGTGGCAGCTCGAGTTCACGATCGGTTCGGCGCCGCGCTCCAGCTCGGTCGTCTCGACGCTGAGCTCGGCCGTGTTCCGGCAGGGATCCTTCCAGCTCGGCCCGGTATCGCTCCAGGTGAACGCGGGGGAGCGGATCGGAATCACCGGTCCCAACGGCGCGGGGAAGTCGACGCTGCTGCGCGGGCTGCTCGGACGGCAGCTTCCCGATGAGGGAACCGCAAGCCTCGGTGCGAGCGTGCAGATCGGCGAGATCGACCAGGCCCGTGCGCAGCTCGTCGGCACGCAGCCGCTCGCCGTCGCCTTCGAGGAGCTCGTGCCGGTGATGGCGTCGGGCGAGGTCCGCACGCTCCTCGCGAAGTTCGGGCTCAAGGCCGATCACGTGATGCGCGCCGTCGACGAGCTCTCGCCGGGGGAGCGCACGCGGGCGGGGCTGGCGCTGCTGCAGGCACGCGGCATCAACCTGCTCGTGCTCGATGAGCCGACCAACCACCTCGACCTGCCCGCGATCGAGCAGCTCGAACAGGCGCTCGGGTCCTACGAGGGAACCCTGCTGCTCGTCACCCATGATCGGCGGATGCTCGCGACCGTGCAGACCGACCGGCAGTGGCGGGTGGAGGCGGGGCAGGTCGTCGAGGGATGACGACCGTCGTCGTCTGCGTCCGCGGGTCTGCATAGGATGATTCGCGACGGAGAGCATTTGGGGGACTGACAGTGGATTGCAGCAGGTGTGGAGCTCGCCTCGGAAGCACTTCCAAGTTTTGCGAGGAATGCGGTGCACGACGAGGCGTAGGCAGCGACAACGCGGTGAACACCGGGGGCGGTGACATCCATGGAGGCGTTTTCCAGGCAGGAGGCGACATCATCGTCGGCCCAGCCACACCGGAGCCGCCGATTGCCACCTACGAGCCCGTGCCGCTTTGGCGTAGTCCTCTGACGCTGGCGTGGCTTTCTTGGATCGGGCTCCTCCTCGGCATAGCCGGCGTGATCCCTTTCTGGAAGCTCGTCGAGCCGATCGTAAAGCTCGTCAGCGGAAGCTCCGCCGATCAGCCGGGTCTCAGCCAGGTGATTTGGGGTGCGGTCCTTGTCGTCGTCATTTTCCTGCTCATCCTGACTCTCTCGTTGCGACGCACGGCGAAGACCGAGACGCGCCGCCCGCTCATGTTCGGTCTGGCGATCAGCGGACACGGCCGGCGCATCACATTCGAGCGGATCCGTGCGGAGAAATGTCCGAAGTGCGGAGGTCGCCTTCGCTACTACGACAAGCCGACCCAGTGGATCAACCATCGTGAGGCCAACGGCCGGCGCTGGCGTGAGGTGACAGAACGGGTGCCTGCTCTCGAGTGTCGACGCAATCAGAAGCACTGGTTCGAGGTCGATCCCGCGGAGACCCTGGCGGGCTGACGCAGCCGACAGTCGCCTTTGCCCGATTCGACCGGCAACCTGATCTGCTGCCCGATCACCTCCCTGACCGCCCGCTCAAGATACGCTGGGACACGGCGGCTCCGGCCGCGGTCCGGTCGCTGGCGTCCGCCGTGGACGTTCCGCCTGAGTTCCTGACACCGACGGCACGAGGAGATTGACGCCGATGACCGACACCCAGATCTTCGAGCCCGACGGCCGCGCGATCCCCTTCGTCGACGAGGGCGACGGGCCGGTCAAGCTCGTCCTGATCCAGGAGCGCGATCTGGCTGCTGATGTTCTCGGCGTCGTCTCGCACTACCTCGCCGAGGAGGCGGGCTTCCACGTGCTGCGCATCGGTCATCGTGCCGAGGCCAAGCGCGAAGAGGTCTCGTTGGATGACCGTGTCGAGGATGCGCTCGCCGTGATCGAACACGTCGGGCTGGGCGACACGTGGGTCGGCGGCCATGGATTCGGCGGCACTGTCGCGCGCGCCTTCGCTCTGGCGCACGCCGATCGCGTGAACGGTCTGGCTCTGCTCGCGGTCGAAGAGAGCGACATCCCGCTCGCGCCGGTGATGCCCGTCCTGATCATCCAGGGCACCAAGGACATCGATGCTCCGTTCGCCAACGGAGAGCAGCTGCAGTCGACGGCACCGGAGCGCGCGAGCGTGAAGAGCATCGACGGCGCCGATCACCTGTTCCCGATGACGCACCCGATCGAGACCGCGGTCGTCATCGAGGAGTACCTCGACTGGGACTGAGTCCTTCGCCGTCCCGCTAGCGGCCCTGCCGCTTCTTGTACGGCTTCGGCTGCCCCTTCACGGCGGGCGTGCGGCCCTTGCCCTTCGAGGCTTTGGCCTTTCCTCCGGCAGGGGCGGGGGCGTTGCGCACCGGCTCCGGAGCGGCAGCGACTGCCGTCTTCGCCTCCACCAGCAGGAGCTCGCCGACAGGCGTCAGCCGCGTCGGGCCCTCGCGATGGACGATCGGGTGGCCGACCTCGGCCTCGAGCTTGTCGATCGACGTGTAGAGCGAGGCCAGCGGAATGCCGAGTTTCTCCGCCGCACGAGGGAAATGCAGTTCCTCCGCGAGGACGACGAAGCGGCGGAGCAGAGAGATCTTCACGGTGGCCTTTCGACTGTTCGCACGGGTTTGCGAGCTCGTTCCAGGTTACGCGGTGCAGACAGACGGATGCCGCGACCGAATCGGCCGCGGCATCCGGAATCCTTCGGTCAGGCGACCTGAGGTGTGACGGCGAACGAGACGGAGCCTTCGTCGTCCACGCCGGCATCGAGGATCTTGTCGTCGAGGGCGGCAGCGGCCGACTCATCGAGGAACAGCCGGGTGCCGGCGACCTCCACGACCTGATCCTGCGGCTCCGGGTCTGCGGCGACGAGCACGGCGAGGCGTGCACCGCCCTCCGGGCCCTGGGCCTCGGTCGAGTGGATGCGGAGCCCGGCATCCGGGGCGTCGGTCTGACGGCTGACGAGGGTCGTCACGATGGCGGAGGCGTTGTCGGTGAGGGTGAGCACGAGACTCTCCTTCCGGTCGGGGCATGTCACGGTCGCGACATGTCCGGGCTACGATGCCCCACCTCGGAGATGGTCTCAACCCCCTTGCGCGGATTCGGAGGAGGCTCTTACCCTGCTCGCAGCTGCTTGCGCAGAAACACCTGCGCGGTGCCGTCGCCGTCGGGCACGCGCTCGTGCTCCTCGTACCCGCACGCCTCGTAGAGACGGATGTTCGCTTCGCTCAGGCTTCCGGTGAACAACTCGGCGACGTCAGCGCCCGACGCCTTCTCGGCGCTCTCGAGCAGCAGCCTTCCGATGCCCTCGCCCTGCATGTCGGGAGCGATCGCGATCCGGCCGATCAGGAGCACACCGTCCTTCTCGACGTACCGGATCGCGCCGACGAGTCGCCCGTCGATGCGCGCGGTCAGTCCGGACTCGGATCGGAGCTCCGCTTCCAGTTCGGGGAGCGTCTGCGTCAGGGGCGGCATGTCGACGCTTCCGTAGATCGCGGCTTCCGATACGAAAGCCGCGCGCTGCACGGTCAGCACCTCGCCGGCGTCGTCGTCGCTGATCCGGGAGATGACAATCTCCGGCTGCGTCGGGTCCTGGTCTTCGTTCACTGCGTCTGCATCACTCACCCGAGTCACATTCCGGGGTGCGTCCCCACGGTGTCAACCCCCTCGCCCCTGGCCACCGTCCGCACTAGCGTCACCCGCAGGAGGTCACACCATGGCTGAAAGCACAACGACCAAGAAGACCGGCTCGACGAAGGGCGCGGCGAAGACGACGAGGCAGCAGAACGCCGAAAAGGGATTCACCGCCTCGACGACGCTCGCGAACAACCTGCAGGCGGTGCTCGTCGACCTGCTCGATCTCGCGATCCAGGGGAAGCAGGCGCACTGGAACGTCGTGGGGCGCAACTTCCGCGACACGCACCGTCAGCTCGACGAGATCATCGACGACGCGCGCACGTTCAGCGACACGATCGCGGAGCGCATGCGCGCCCTGCACGCCGTCCCCGACGGACGCAGCGCGACCATCGCCAAGACGACGTCGCTTCCTGAGTTCCCTGCGGGCGAGGTGTCGACGACCGAGACGATCGACCTGGTCACCGAGCGCCTCGAAGCCGCAGTGGGCACGGTGCGCGAGGTGCACGACGCCGTCGACGAAGAGGACCCGACCTCGGCGGATCTTCTGCACGCCATCATCGAGCGGCTCGAGCAGTTCGCGTGGATGGTCAGCGCCGAGAACCGGAGCCCGGCAGGACGCTGAGCGCACGCGCGCTCGCGGAGCGCCGCGTCATTCCGATGCGTCTCCGCGGGCGCGGGCTCTGCCGCGCATGATGCGCGGCAGCGCCACCCAGAGCGCCGCCACGAGAACGAGGGCCGCGACGAGCGCGACGATCCCCGCCGTGCGGTTCACCGTGAAGTCCACGATCAGGGTGGTCACCCCGATGGTGAGCGCGCCGATCACGACCAGGTCGATGCGGACGATCCGGGCGGCGATGCGGACGAGGTCGGGCTTGCGGCGATACCCGAACAGCGCGCGATGCATCCCCACCGGCGCCAGGGCGAGGATGGTCGCCACGGCGGCGAGTGCGACGAGGATGACGTAGACGTCGCGCTGGAGTTCGTCCATATCGGTGAACCGGGGCTGGAACGCGACCGCCAGGAGGAAGCCGGTGAGGATCTGGGTGCCGGTCTGCATGACGCGCAGCTCCTGCAGCAACTCATCCCAGTTGCGATCAGCGCGTTCGTTCGCGGTCTCGTCCCGTCCGTCGGCACGATCGTCGAGCTCGTGCTCGCCACCCGAAGAGTCTGCTGTCATGGACTCAGTGTGGTTTCCCGGCGCGGGTGCTGTCCAGGTCTTCCCGCGGGAGGCGCAGCCTAGGTGGCGTCGGGCTCAGTGGTGGCGGGGAGCTCTTCGCGCAACCGCGGCTCGGTGCGTCGTTCGGGACGCACGCCGGCCTTGTCGGCGTAGAACGCGCGGATCCGGTCCATGTCCGCCCCGACATCCCCGGTCAGGTCGATCGTCGGCCCGAGCCCCGACGTCATGGTCGTCCTGTCGACGAACCCGAGGGTCACCGGCATGCCGGTCTCTCGCGCGATCCGGTAGAAGCCCGATTTCCAGTACTCGTTGCCGCCGCGGGTGCCGTCCGGGGTGACGACGAGACCGAACACGGTCCCGGCGTGGACCTGTCCGACGACATCGTTCACCACGCGAGCCGGGTCGGAGCGATCGACGGGGATGCCGCCGAGGCGCCGCATGATCGGACCACGCCAGCCGCGGAAGAGGCTCTTCTTGCCGAGCCAGTGCACGTCGATGTCGAGCCGCCACGCGATGGCGAGCATCAGGACGAAGTCCCAGTTCGACGTATGGGGTGCCCCCACGAGAACGGTCGGACGTGTCGGTGCGGCCTCGCTCACGAGCGTCCATCTGCTGAACGCCCAGAACGTGCGGGCGAGGAGTCGTTTGAGCATGGAACAACCGTAAGCGAGAATCGCCGTCCGTCCACTGTCGAGGCGTCTCGCCCGGTTCGGCGCCACCTGCGTCGGGCAGGCGTACGATCGAGGGATGAAGAACACGCAGCAGGACTCCGTGCAGCAGGAAGCACCCCTCGGGCTGCAGCCGCTCCCGGACTCTCTGAACCTGCTCGAAGGCGACGCCGTCGGCTACTGCAGCGATGGCGTCTGCCACATCCCCGCCCCGAAGAGCGAGTAAGAGGCAGACGCCATCGCGGGCCGTCTACGGACGGTCAGTGCCCTCCGTGGAGTCCCTCACCGGCATCGTCTGCAGGCTTGCGGACGAACGGGCTGAGGGCCACTGCCGCGAGCGAGATGATCGCCGCGATCAGGAACGCCATGCGCGCGCCGGGGGCACCGGCGACCGCGGTCGACAGTCCCTCCTGTTCGCCGGCGTGCAGGATCGACGAGTACGTCACCAGCAGCAGCGCCACGCCCGCCGCGCCGCCGACCTGCTGCAGTGTGTTCAGCACAGCCGAACCGTGCGAGTACAGGGAGCGCTGGAGCGAACCGAGCGAGGCGGAGAACAGCGGCGTGAACGACATCGCGAGTCCGACCGACATGGCGGCCTGCACGATGATGAGGACCCACCACACGGTGTGCTCGCCCACGGTCGAGTAGAAGAACAGCGCGGCGGAGACGAGGATCGTGCCGGGGATCAGCAGCGGACGCGTGCCGCGCGCATCGTAGACGCGCCCCATGATCGGTCCGAGCAGACCCATCAGCAGCGAGCCGGGGAGCAGGATCAGCCCCGACTGCAGCGGGTTCAGACCGGCGACGTTCTGCAGATACTGCGGAAGCAGCGTCAGGGTGCCGAACATCGACAGCGCCAGGATCGACATGATGATCACGGACAGGGTGAAGTTGCTGGAGCGGAACACCCGCAGGTCGAGCAGCGCGTCGTCGATGCGCTGCAGCACGAGCTGGCGCCAGACGAAGAGTCCGAGCGACAGAGCACCCACGACCAGCGAGACGATGCCGGTGGTCTCGCCCGATCCGCCCTCGCCGCCGAACTGGCTGAGTCCGAACACGATGCCGCCGAAGCCGAGCGCCGCGAGCGGGATCGAGAGCACGTCGAGCGGAACGGCTCGGGTCTCGCCGAGGTTTGTCATCCACTTCGCGCCCATGGCCAGGGCGATCAGGGCGATCGGGAGGATGATCCCGAAGAGGGCACGCCAGCTGGCGAATTCGAGGACGGCGCCCGCGAGCGTCGGGCCGATCGCGGGAGCGAGCGAGATCACCAGGCCGACACGGCCCATCATGCGGCCGCGGGACTGCGGCGGGACCACGTTCATGATCGTCGTCATCAGCAGCGGCATCATGATGCCGGTACCGGCGGCCTGGATCACGCGGCCGACGAGCAGCACCGTGAATCCGGGCGCGATGAGCGCGACGAGCGTGCCGAGCGAGAAGGCGATCATCGCGGCGATGAAGACCTGGCGCGTCGTGAACCGTTGCAGGATGAAGCCGGTGGTGGGGATCACCACGGCCATGGTCAGCATGAAGGCGCTGGTGAGCCACTGGCCGAGCTCGGGCGGGATGCCCAGGTCGGTGTTCAGATGGGGAATCGCGATCCCCATCGTGGTCTCGTTGAGGATGGCGACGAAGGCGGCGACCAGGAGGAGCCAGATCACCCGCATGTCCTTGCGGGAGATCTCGCCCCCCGCCGGTGCGGCGGTCGTGGAGAGGGAGCCGGTATCGACGGCAGACATGGGCGGCCTCCAGGGCGAAGAAGAATGGATATCGCGAGAGTTCGCAAGAGTCCTTCAGCGTAACGGCAGCCGCGGACATTTCATTCCGAACTCACAGATATCCGCGCTCGGCGCGGGCTCGGGTCTCGATGTCGTCGTGCGTGGGTACGCTGGCGCCATGAGCATGGGCGGCGGCATGGGTGGTGGACATCGGGGCGGTTTCCGCGGTGTCGATGAAGACGCGCAGCGGAGGCTGAACGCCGAGGCGCCTCGGATCAACGGCCTGGGTGCCCGGGTGGTCTCGCTGTTCCGGGCGTATCGCTGGCGCATCTTCTTCACGGGCATCCTGGTGGTGGTCGGGGCCGCGATCGCCGTCATTCCGCCCCTGCTCGTGCAGCGCATCTTCGATGACGCGCTGTTCCCGGTGGCCGGGGGCGGGCCGCACCTCGAGCTGCTGGCCTGGCTCGTGGCGGCGATGATCGGATTGTTCCTGATCTCCGCGGTGCTGGGAGTCGCTCAGACGTGGCTGACCTCGACCGTCGGCAACAGCGTCACCGGAGACCTGCGGGTGAAGCTGTTCGAGCACCTGCAGGCGATGGAGCTCGGCTTCTTCACCCGCACCAAGACGGGCGTCATCCAGTCCCGGCTGCAGAACGACGTCGGCGGCGTCTCCGGTGTGCTGACCAACACCGTCACCAGCATCCTCGGCAACGTCGTGACCGTGATCGCCTCGCTCGTCGCGATGATCCTGATCGACTGGCGGCTGACGCTGATCGCGGTGATCATGATGCCGTTCCTGATCTTCGTGCAGCGCAAGGTGGGCCAGGTGCGGGCCCGCATCGCGGGGGAGACGCAGCAATCCCTGTCCGAGCTCACCTCGATCACCCAGGAGACGCTGAGCGTCTCGGGCATGCTGCTGTCGAAGGCGTTCAACCGGCAGCGCACCGAGTCGGAGCGCTACCAGGCCGAGAACCGCAACCAGGTCACGCTGCAGGTGCGTCGGGCGATGAGCGGTCAGGGTTTCTTCGCGGTCGTGCAGGTGCTCATGGCCAGTGTTCCTGCTGTCATCTATCTGGTCTCCGGCTACTTGATCGCCGGCGGCACCGGTGCCATCACCGCGGGAACCGTCGTCGCCTTCACCACCGTGCAGGCACGACTTCTCATGCCGTTGATGGGACTGATGCGGGTGTCGCTCGACCTGCAGACGTCATCGGCGCTGTTCGCCCGCATCTTCGAGTACCTCGACCTGGTGCCGGAGATCGAGGATGCCCCGGATGCGATCACGGTCGACGAGGCACCGGGGCCACGGGGGCGTCTGGAGTTCGCCGACGTCGTTTTCCGCTATCCGGACGCCTCCGCCGATGCCAGACCGACGCTCGACGGGGTGTCGTTCGTGGCGGAACCGGGGCAGCACGTCGCGTTCGTCGGACCGTCCGGCGCCGGCAAGACCACGATCCTGTACCTCGCGCCCCGACTGTACGAAGCGAAGGGAGGCGCGGTGATGTTCGCCGGCGCCGACGTGCGCGCGCTCACCCAGGAGTCGATCATCGACCATGTCGGGATCGTCTCCCAGGAGACCTACCTGTTCCACGCCACCATCCGCGAGAATCTGCGCTACGCCAAGCCGGATGCGACCGAGGACGAACTGATCGCCGCGTGCACGGCCGCGAACATCCACCACATCATCGCCGGGTTCGAGCAGGGGTACGACACGGTGGTGGGGGAGCGCGGGTACCGGCTTTCCGGCGGCGAGAAGCAGCGGATCGCGATCGCCCGTGTGCTCCTCAAGGATCCGCCGGTGCTGCTTCTGGATGAGGCCACCTCCGCGCTCGACACGGTGTCGGAGCGCGTGGTACAGGAAGCGCTCGACGAGGCGGCGAAGGGGCGCACCACGCTCTCCATCGCCCACCGGCTCTCGACAGTGATGGGTGCCGACGTGATCCACGTGCTGGAGGCCGGACGCATCGTCGAGTCGGGAACCCATGCCGAGCTCCTCGCGCTGGGCGGACTCTACGCCGAGCTCGCAGCCGAGCAGGTGGCGGCGTCGCGCGTGCTCGACACCGAGGCCGCGGTCGAAGAGGCGGTGACCGGCGGCGCCCCGGCACCCCTCGCCGAGCGCCGTGCGGACAAGGCGCCTGTCGACTCTGCGGGTGCCGATGCCGTCGCGGCCATCACTGCGGCGGTGCCGCTGCTGGCCGAGCCTCGTCCGGACGAGCGGATCTACCCGCCGGAGCCCTGAGTCGTCGGCGCCGGTTCCGGAGCCCGAGGCGCCTCAGTGCACCGACAGTCCGCCGTCGACGAACAGCGAGTGGCCGGTGACGTAGGCCGATCCCGCCCCGGCGAGGAACACCGCGGCCCCGGCGAAGTCGCTCGGCAGTCCGTTGCGTCCGATCATGGTGCGTGCCGCGAGCTCGGCGACCTTCTGCGGATCCTGCTGCAGGCGGGCGTTCAACGGGGTCAGCACGAAGCCGGGGACGAGCGTGTTGCTCGTGACGCCGGTTCCGCCCCAGGCCTCGGCCTCCGAGCGCATGAGCGATTCGACGGCACCCTTCGATGCGCCGTAGACCCCGCTTCCCACGAAGGCGCGGTGGGCCTGCTGGGAGCTGATGTGGAGGAGTCGGCCGTATCCGCGCGCGGCCATGCCCTTCGCGTAGCGCTGGCCGAGCAGGAAGGGCGCGAGCGCGTTGACGGTCATCGTCGCGTCCCAGTCGTCCTCCGTGATCTCCGGGAACGGCGGACGGATGTTGATGCCGGCCGAGTTCACGAGGATGTCCGGCTCGCCGAACGGCACCTCCGCGGCCTCTGCGACGGCGCGGATCCCGTCCCGTGTGCCGAGGTCACCGACGACCCCGGCTGCGCGGCAGCCGTGGGCACGCAGCTCGTCGACGGTCTCCCGGATGCGGTCCTTTCCGCGGGCGACGACGACCGTCGCCGCTCCGGCGCGTGCGAGCGCTGTGGCGATGCCGCGGCCGATGCCGGAGCTGCCACCGGTGACGATCGCGGTGCGTCCGTCGAGCGAGAAGAGGGAGGAGAGGTAGTCGTTCACGCGTTCACCGTTCCGTCGTCGGGAGGCTCGTTCTCACCACGCGAGCGCGGCGGCGATGGCAGGGTCGGGCACGGCATCGGCGAACTCGGGAAGGGCGCGGAGTTCGGCGACGAAGGCCTCGACGTCGACCGCGTAGGCCGGATCAGGGTGCGCGTCGGCGATCTCGAGAAGCGGCACGAGGTCCATCGCCAGGATCAGCTCCAGCCGTGCAGTCACGGAAGCGTGCGCCCCTGCCTCACGCAGCACCCGGATGCCGCCGCGCAGCGCCGCGAGATAGTCCCGCAGAACGGACAGCTGCGCCTTGCTCTGGGTGATCGAGGTGCCGTCGGCTCGGAGCCGCCAGCGCACGACGACATCGGGGATCACGTCGAAGGCGCGTGCCCGCGTGTACATCAGCTGGGCGACCACCTGGTCCTCGTAGGCCACGCCTTCGGGGAAGCGCAGATCGTGCCAGAAGTCGGTGCGACTCACCTTCGACCACGCGACGATGTTCGACACCGCCCGCGGGTGGGACTCGAGAGTGGTCGCGAGCCGCTCCGGCGAGGTCGCCGCCGAGACCCAGGGCTGCACGCGACCGGCGACGTAGCCGCCGCCGTGCGGACGTGAGCGCACGTAGGCACCGGCGACGAAGTCGCTTCTCGTCTGCGCGAGCGTTCCCGTCAGGCGGGCCAGGGCGTCCGGCAGCAGTTCGTCGTCCGCGTCGAGGAAACCGAGGTAGGGGGTGGAGACCTGATCGAGACCGACATTGCGCGCCGCACCGAGGCCGCGGGAGGCCTCGTGTCGGATCGACGTGAACCGACGGTCATCGGCTGCGGCGGCGTCGAAGATCGCCCCCGTCTCGTCGGTCGAGCCGTCGTCGATGAGGATCGCTCGCCACCGCGACTCGGTCTGCGCGCGCAGAGAGTCCAGGGCGGCGGGGGCGAAGGCGGCGATGTCGCGTCCGGGGACGATCAGCGTCACGATCGGGGCGGAGGCAGTCACCTGCCGAGTCTATGGCCGCGTGTCAGCCCCGAGCCGCGCGCACCGACTCTGTGACGAGCGCGGCCAGTCGTACGGGAGCGTCTTCGGGCAGCGGAACGCGTCCGAAGGTGAAGCGCACGGCGGTCTGCGCCACCTCGGGCGTCACGGCGCAGGCGAGGAGCACATGGGAGGGCTCATCGCTGCCCGCCGCACACGCCGATCCGCTCGACGAGATGACACCACGGCGCTCCAGCTCGAGAAGCACTGATTCCCCGCTGGTGCCGGCGAAGGTGAAGCTCGCCGTCCCTGGTAGACGATGCAGGACGTCACCGGTGAGCACGGCTTCGGGGATGCTGTCGAGGACCAGGGAGATGAAGTGCCTCGTCGCCGCGCCGACGCGCGCGGCGACCACCTCGCGTTCGTGTTCGGCGATCTCCAGAGCCGTCGCGAGCGCCACGGCCCCCGCGACGTTCTCGGTCCCGGAGCGTCGTCCGCGCTCCTGCCCGCCGCCGTGCAGCAGCGGCTCGACGGGCACCCGCCCGCGCACGGCCAGGGCGCCGATGCCCTTGGGAGTGCCGAGCTTGTGGCCGGCGATCGACACCGCATCAGCGCCGAGATCCCGCAGCCCCAGCCAGCCGGCCGACTGCACGGCATCCAGATGCAGGGGCACACGGGCGGCCCGGGTGACGGAAGCCAGTGCCGTCGCGTCCTGGATCGTGCCGATCTCGTTGTTCGCGTGGCCGATCGACACCAGCGCTGTGTCGTCGCGGATCGCCGCCGTCAGGTCGTCCGGTGCGATCCGCCCGCGCGCGTCGACCGGCAGCAGCGTCACCTCGATGGCATGGAAGCGTCGGAGGTACTCGGCGGATTCGAGGATCGACTCGTGCTCGATCGGTGAGATCACCAGGTGACGTCGCCCTGCCTCGAGAGCCGCCAGCACGATGCCCTTCACCGCGAGATTGTTCGCCTCGGTGCCCCCGGCCGTGAACACGACATCGCCCGTGCGCATCCCCAGGATCCGGGCCACCCGTGCGCGGGCATCGTCCAGAGCACCCGCGGCGGCTTCGCCGGCCGTGTGATGGCTCGACGGGTTGCCGTACACCCCGGACAGATACGGACCCATCGCCTCGAGCACCTCCGGTCGTACCGGGGAGGTCGCGGCGTGATCGAGATACAACATGCCAGGGTGCGACATCGCGGTCAGTCGATCCGTAGATCCAGGCCCAGGTCGAGGGCGCGTGCGGAGTGCGTCAGAGCGCCGACCGAGATCACATCCACTCCGGTGCGGGCGATGTCGCCGACCGTGTCGAGGTTCACCCCGCCGGAGGCTTCGACGGTGGCGCGGTCGCCGATCAGGGCAACCCCCGCGCGCAGGTCGTCGATCGAGAAGTTGTCGAGCAGCACGGTGTGGGCACCGCCGTCGAGCACCGCCTCGATCTGGTCGAGACGATCCACCTCGACCACGACGTGGGTCGTGTGGGGAAGGCGGGACAGCGCCTCGCGCAGTGCGGTCGCGAGGTCGAGGCCGGAGCGTTTCAGCACCGCGAGGTGGTTGTCCTTCGCCATCACGGCATCGGACAGTGAGTAGCGGTGGTTGCGGCCGCCACCGGACTCGACGGCATGACGCTCGAACGCGCGCAGCCCCGGCGTGGTCTTGCGGGTGTCGGCGATCCGGGCGCCCGTGCCGTCGATCGCTGCCACGTAGGCGGCGGTGAGAGTGGCGATGCCGCTCATCCGCTGCGTGAAGTTCAGGGCGACGCGTTCCGCCGTGAGCACGCTGCGCGCTGAGCCAGAGACCGACGCGAGGACGTCGCCCGCGGCGAAGTCGTCACCGTCGCCGACGTGCAGGTCCACGTCGAGAGCCGTGTCGGTGAGCCGGAACGCAGCGGCGAACACCTCACCACCGCTGAAGACCCCGGCCTCGCGAGCAACGAGATCGGCGGTGGCGGTGGCATCTGCGGGCAGCAGCGTCGCGCTGGTCAGGTCGCCCCAGGGGGCGTCCTCTTCGAGGGCCGCGCCGACGACGCGGTTCACAGTGGCAGTGGTCAGCATCAGACGGTCTCCAGGATCGATGAGGGGGCGTGCGAGCGCGCACCGGGTTCGGGAACGGGGGCGTCGACACGATGATGAGCGCCGACGGACACCGTTCGCGCCAGCGCCGCAGATGCCGTCGCCTCCGCCAGAAGCAGCAGGTTGGCGTCTTCGTGGGCGATCGCCGTCGTCGGCGCTGAGCTCGATGAAGACCACGCCCGCAGCGTGCGGAGTGCGTGGGTGAGCCCCTCGCCCGTCCGCAGCAGTCCGACCTCGTCCCACATGAGCTGCTGCAGGGCGGCCCGGGTGAAGGCGGGCGCCCCCGTGTCGCGGCTCTCGTGCGCGCGCGGGTCGACCGGGCAGGACTCGTGATCGACCTCCGACCACGGCTGCGTCAGGGCGGCAGCCGCGCGGGCCGCGAACACCGCGCCCTCGAGGAGCGAGTTCGACGCCAGCCGGTTGGCCCCGTGCACTCCCGTGCGGGCGACCTCTCCCACGGCGAACAGACCGGGGACCGTCGTGCGTCCATCGAGATCGGTCACCACGCCGCCCATCAGATAGTGCGCGGCCGGTGTCACGGGAATCGGCTCACGCGCCCAGTCGAAGCCGCGCTCTCTGGTCACCCGGTCGATGGTGGGGAAGCGTCGCGCGAGGACCGAGGCGCCGAGCATCGTGGCGTCGAGCCTGACCGGTGCGCCCTGAGCCGCGGCGCGGCGGGCGATCGCCCGCGACACGACGTCGCGCGGTGCGAGCTCGCCGTCGGGGTGGCTGTCGAACACGAACCGGCGGCCCTCGTCGTCGATCAGCGTCGCCCCTTCGCCGCGCACGGCCTCAGAGATCAGGAAGGCCGGGCCCGAGGCGAGGATCGTCGGGTGGAACTGGACGAACTCCAGGTCGGCGACCGCTGCTCCTGCCCGCAGCGCGGCGGCGATGCCGTCTCCCGTCGCTCCCGCCGGGTTCGTCGTGTGCGCATACAGGTGCCCTGCGCCCCCGGTGGCGAGGATCACCGCATCGGCCGACATGTCGGAGACCGCGCCGTCGCGAAGGATCCGCAGACCGCGCACCGCACCCCCGACGCGCACGAGATCGATCAGGAAGGCGCGCTCGATGACATCGATTCGCGTCCGACGCACAGACGCGACCAGCGCTGCAGAGATCGCCGCTCCCGTGGCGTCGCCACCCGCATGCACGATGCGGGCGTGGCGGTGCGCGGCTTCACGTCCGAGCTGCAGCGAGCCGTCAGCCGCGCGATCGAAGGCGACGCCGCGGGCGATCAGCTCGGCGATCCGGGACGCGCCCTCCGCGACCAGCATGCCAACGGCGGCGGGGTCTGACAGCCCTGCGCCGGCGTCCATCGTGTCGTCGGCGTGCTGCGCGGCGGAGTCGCGAGGCCCGTAGATCCCGGCGACACCGCCCTGAGCGAGTCCGGTGCAGCCGTCGCCGAGGTCGCCCTTGGTGACGATCGTCACCTCGTGGCCGGACTCGTGCGCGTGGAGCGCCGCGGTGAGTCCCGCGATGCCCGAGCCGACGACCACGACGTTCATCGCGCGCCTGCGACCGCCGGAGGCTTCGCCGCGAGCATCCGCTCCAGTGCCACCCGTGCGGGATCGGCGACGTCTTCGGAGACGGTGATCCGGTTCGGCGTGCGGCCGGCGACCAGCTCTTCCAGCACCCAGGCCAGGTATCCGGGGTGGATGCGGTACATCGTCGAGCAGGGGCATACCACCGGGTCGAGGCAGAAGATCTCGTGCTGCGGGTACTGCGCCGCGAGTCGGCGGACCAGGTTGATCTCGGTGCCGATCGCGAACGTGGTGGGCTCCGTGGCCGCGTCGATCGCGCGGCGGATGTACTCGGTCGAGCCTGCCTCGTCTGCGGCGTCGACGACCTCCATCGGGCATTCGGGGTGCACGATCACACGCACGCCGGGGTGCTCGGCACGGGCCTGGTCGATCTGGCCGACCGTGAAGCGGCGGTGCACCGAGCAGAACCCGTGCCACAGGATCACGCGTGCGTCGACGATCTCTGTCGCGGACGATCCGCCGAGCGCTCGCCGCGGGTTCCACATCGGCATCTGCTCGAGCGGCACACCCATCGCCTTCGCGGTGTTGCGGCCGAGGTGCTGGTCGGGGAAGAACAGCACCCGGTGTCCGCGCTCGAACGCCCACTCGAGGACCGTCTGGGCGTTGGAGGAGGTGCAGACGATCCCGCCGTGCCGTCCGACGAAGCCCTTGATCGCTGCGGAGGAGTTCATGTAGGTCACGGGGATCACCGGCACACGCCCGTCGGCGTCCACGGCGTCGAGGTCACCGAGCACCTCTTCGAGCTGCTCCCAGCACTCCTCGACCTGGTCGATGTCGGCCATGTCGGCCATCGAGCAGCCGGCGGCGAGGTTGGGAAGGATCACCGCCTGGTCGGGCTGTGAGAGCAGGTCGGCGGTCTCGGCCATGAAGTGCACTCCACAGAACACGATGGCCTCGGCGTCGGAGCGTCCCTTGGCTGCAGTCGCGAGCTGGAAGGAGTCCCCGACGTAGTCCGCGTGCTGCACGACCTCCTCCCGCTGGTAGAAGTGGCCGAGGATCACGACCCTGTCGCCGAGGGTGGCCTTCGCCGCCCGGATCCGCCCGTCGAGTTCTTCCTCCGAGGCTTCGCGGTACTCGACGGGCAGTTCGCCCTGTCGGGGTGAGCCGGTCGGGATCACATCCCCCATGGAGGAGCCCGGTCCGTAGCCCGGTCGTGCGTCGAAATCCCAGGGGCCGGCTGCGAGATCGGTGGCGCACGTGGCATCGGTCGACGCTCCGCTGACGATGGCCTGGATCGCATGGTCGACCGAGGCGTCCAGGGGCGGGACAGCAGGAGCGGGTACGAAGGTGATGCTCATCGGGTGCTCGTTTCTTCGGGACCGAGCGGGCCACGATCGGCCAGCTCGACATCGGTGTTGTCGCGATACAGACGCGCGGGGCGGTGGCTTCCGGTGCGGAACCGGTCGGTGGGGAGCAGGTTGCCCGCTGCCTCCACCTGGCGACGGAAGTTGGCGGGATCGAGGGTGCGGTCGAGGATCGCCTCATAGGCCTCCCGCAGCTCGGCGAGCGTGAACTCCGCGGGCAGGAATCCCTGCGCGACGCGGCTGTATCCGACCTTGTTGCGCAGCCGCCACAGCGCGTACTCGACGATCTCGGTGTGATCGAAGGCCAGCTGCGGCAGCTCGTCGACGTCGAACCACTTCACGTTCTCGGGGGCGGCGCCGGATGCGCGATGCGCTGCGCTCTGCGCCGTCACGTCGTCCTGTCGCAGCAGTGCCCAGTACACGATCGACACGACTCTGGTGGGGGAGCGGTCGACGGCGCCGAAGGCGTAGAGCTGCTCGAGGTAGCTGGGGGCGAGGCCGGTGGTCTCGGCGAGGGTGCGCGCCGAGGCGTCGACGGGCGACTCGGTCGGCGTGAGCCACCCGCCGGGAAGGGCCCATTGGTCGGCGAAGGGCTCGCGGGTGCGCAGCACGAGCGGCAGCGCGAGCACCGCGCGTCCGTCATCCGTGCGTCGCAACGTCAGGATGACCGTCGAGACGGCGACGCGGATGTCGCTGCTTTGAGTCATGGGCACCTTAACCTCCGGGATCGATCTTAGTGTCATTCGCACCCTTAGTGCGCGTATATGACCACGGTGCCGGTCGAGTCCGAAACGTTATCTGACGGGCTCGGGGAGTCTTGTCCACCGGGACGGGGTTTGTTAGGTTACTGTCCTAACAAACCCCTTCGAGAGCGGCCGACCGGCCGCCTCCGCGGGGCCCATGAACCCCGCATCCGGGGTTCTGCTCCATCCGGAGCGATCCCTCCTGCAGTGCAGCACCGAGAGGAAACAAGAGAAATGATCCGTAACGGAAGGCGCAAGATTGCGCTCACCGCGATTGCCGGAGCATCCGTCCTCGCCCTGGGCCTCACGGCCTGTGGCGGCGGTAGCGACAGCGGCAACGCCGATGGCGACCGGGCCCTGCGTGTCTGGGCCGGCAGCCAGACCCCGATCACCGCGAACTACAACCCGTTCGCACCGACCGTGCTCCACGGCGCGCTGGGCCCGATCTACGAGCCGCTGTTCTTCTACAACAAGACGGCCGACTCCGAGCCGGTCGGCCTGATCGGCGACTCGTTCGAGTACAACGAGGACGGCACGGTGATCACCATCACCATCAAGCCCGACCTCAAGTGGAGCGACGGCAAGCCGCTCACCGCGAAGGACGTCGCGTTCTCCTTCAACTACGAGGCCAACAACCCCGAGGGCAACGGCCTGGTCTCCGCCGAGGCCACCGACGACACCATCGTCGTGCTGACCTACTCGTCGGCGCAGTACACCACCGAGTTCCAGCGCCTCGGGTCGACCTACATCCTCCCCGAGCACGTCTGGGCAGACGTCACCGACTTCGCGAACTTCGCGAACGAGGAGCCGGTCGGCTCCGGCGCCTACGTCGTCGACAAGACCACGAGCGAGTCGTACACCCTCGTCGCGAACGAGAACTTCCGCGACGCCGACAAGCTGGGCGTCAAGAAGGTCCAGTACATCGCCGTCGACAACAACCAGACCGCGCAGGACCTGCTGGCCGCAGGCAAGCTCGACTGGACCGGCATGTTCATCCCGAACCCGGATGATGTGACCGCCAACGGCAAGATCGACTGGATCAACACACCGCAGGACCCGACGGTGCTCTACACCTGCTCGAACGCCGAGCTCGGCTGCACCGGTCCGCAGACCGACGTCGCCGTGCGCCAGGCGCTCAACGCCGCGATCGACCGCTCCACGATCAAGGACAAGGCGTTCGTCGGCCTCACCGGCGACATCTCGCCGACGTTCGCTCTGCTGCCCCGCGACGAGAAGTGGGTCGCCGACCCCGCCAACGAGGTCAGCCCGCAGGAGGCGAACGCCGCCGAGGCGGGTTCGATCCTCGAAGCCGCCGGCTACACCAAGGGCTCCAGCGGCATCTACGAGAAGGACGGCGCTCCGCTCGAGCTCACGCTCACCTCGGTCGACGGCTGGACGGACTACAACGACGCCGCGAAGCTGCTCGCCGAGCAGGCCGAGGCCGCCGGCATCAAGATCACGGCCTCCACGGTGCAGTGGCAGGAGTTCTCCGACTCCCGCCAGGGTGGCGACTTCCAGCTGATCGTCGGTGGTGTGATCGGCACCTCCGTCGCCGACCCGTTCCAGATCTACCGTGACTGGTTCGGCGGTACAGCCGTCGAGTCGACGAGCCCCGTCGGCACCGAGATCCCGGCAGGCCGCTGGAACTTCAGCCGGTACAGCAACCCGGTCGTCGACACCGCCATCCAGGCGGCGATCAGCACGAACGACGAGGCCACGAAGAAGGAGCTGTACGGCACGATCCAGACCGAGATCGTCCGCGACCTGCCCTACATCCCGCTCGTCATCAACGCGACCCAGACCTTCTACAACACGAAGGACTACACGGGCTGGCCGACCGAGGAAGACCTCTACGCCTTCCCGCCGTCCTGGGGTGCCATCGCAGCAGGCTACGTCCTGACGCAGCTGCAGCCGGTCAAGTAGGAGAGGAGTCGGGGAAGAAGGCAGTCAGGAAACAAGTGACATGAAGTTCTATGCACGAAGAATCGGGTTCTACGCGTTCACGCTCTGGGCCGCGATCTCCATCAACTTCCTTCTTCCCCGGCTCATGCCGGGGAACCCGGCAGACATCATGATCGCCAAGATGCAGCGAGCCGGCGGTGAGGTCTCCGAGACCACCATCCGCAACATCAAGCTCCTGCTCGGCGGCGATGACTCCTCCCTCTGGGAGCAGTATCTGGCCTACTGGGGACGCATGTTCCAGGGCGACCTCGGCGTCTCGGTCACCAAGTTCCCCACCCCGGTGACGGAACTCATCGCGGGTGCCCTGCCCTGGACGCTCATCCTGGTCGGCACCGCGACCGTCATCTCCTTCGTCCTCGGCGTCGTGCTCGGCGCCTGGGCCGGATGGAAGCGCGGCACCTGGGTCGATCACCTCATCCCCGCCACCACGGTGCTGCAGTCGATCCCGTACTTCTGGATGGCGCTGATCCTGGTGGCCGTGTTCGCGGTCGGTCTGGGATGGTTCCCCATCTTCGGCGGCTACGACGTCTTCGACTATCCTGACGGCCCCGAGCCGACCTGGGCGTTCTTCACCGACGCGGTGGCGCACGCGATCCTCCCGGCGCTCACGATCGTGATCAGCTCGGTCGGCGGCTGGATGTTCGGCATGCGCAACATGATGGTGTCCACGCTCGCCGAGGACTACGTGCTCACGGCCGAGGCGAAGGGGCTCCGGCCGCGCCGGGTCCTCACGACGTACGCTGCCCGCAACGCCGCCATCCCCTCGATCGCCGGCTTCTCGATCACCCTCGGGTTCGTCGTGGCCGGATCCATCGTGATGGAGCAGGTGTTCACCTATCCCGGCATCGGCAAGCTGATGTTCCAGGCCGTGACCAACAACGACTACGCGCTGATGCAGGGACTGTTCCTCGTCATCACCCTGACGGTGCTCGCCGCCAACTTCATCATGGACCTCGTCTATGGCTTCATCGACCCGAGGGCTCGCCAGAATGTCTGACACCAAGAACCCGCTCCTGACCCAGGAGCCGCCGATCACGGCACCGGCCAGCACGATCTCGCTCGCTACGCAGCAGGGACGCAAGCGTCGCCGCATCCTGCCCAGCACGTCGCCGAAGTTCATCGTCGGCGCGATCATCGTGGTCGCGATCGTGCTGTTCGCGATCATCGCGCCGATGTTCTCGCAGGACCCGCGTAGCACCGCCAACCCCGCGCTCCAGCCGCCTTCCGCGGAGCACTGGCTCGGCACGACCAAGCTCGGCAACGACATGTTCGCCCAGCTCGCGATCGGCGCGCAGGGCTCGCTGCTCATCGGCGTGACGGCCGGAGCCATCGCGATCGTGCTGTCCCTGCTGTTCGGTGTCCTCGCCGGATACCTGGGTGGCTGGCGCGAAGACGGTCTCGCGCTCCTCACCAACGTCATGATCGTGATCCCCGGACTCCCGCTCGTGATGGTGATCGCCTCCTTCGTGCCTCAGCGCAGCTGGCAGCTCGTCGCATTCGTGCTCGGCATCACCTCCTGGGCAGGGGCTGCCTATGTGCTCCGGCTCCAGACGCGCTCTCTCCGCACACGCGACTACGTGTACGCCGCGAAGGTCGCGGGGGAGCGGTCGTTCCGCGTGATCCTCGTCGAGATCATGCCGAACCTCCTGCCGCTGCTCGCGGCGCAGTTCCTGTTCGCGATCATCTTCGCGATCCTCGGTGAGGCAGGGCTCTCGTACCTGGGCCTCGGCCCCAACTCGTCGATCACCTGGGGCTCGATCCTCAACGACGCGCAGTCGGGGCAGGCTCTCGGACGCGGAGCCTGGTGGTGGTTCGTCCCGCCCGGACTCATGATCGCGCTCCTCGGTGCCGGCCTCTCGCTCATCAACTTCGCGATCGACGAGGTCATCAACCCGAAGCTGCGCAATGCGCCCGAAGCCGCGCGCCGCGTGCGCAAGGCTGCCAAGACCAAGGGAGTCACCGCATGAGCGAGCCCGTCCTGACGGCGCGGAACGTGTCGATCGAGTATGAGGTGGATCCGCCGGTGAAGGCCGTGCGTGACGTCTCCTTGACGCTGAACCGAGGCGAGATCCTGGGGCTGGCGGGGGAGTCGGGGTGCGGGAAGACGACCCTGGCGTACGGGATGAACCGTCTGCTGAAGGCGCCGGCCCTGATGACGGGTGGCGAGATCGTATTCCATGACCGGGATGGTCATGACATCGACATCGTGGGCCTGGATGGGGAAGGCCTCAGGGCGTTCCGATGGGACAAGATCTCGATGGTGTTCCAGGGCGCGATGAACTCGCTGAACCCGGTCATCTCGGTCAAGGCGCAGATCTTCGACATCTTCGACACGCACCGCCCGGGGATGAGCAAGAAGGCGAAGACCGCTCGGGCGGAGGAGCTGCTCACCCTCGTCGGGGTCGACCCGAATCGCCTGTCGAGCTTCCCGCATGAGCTCTCGGGCGGGATGCGGCAGCGCATGATGATCGCGATGGCCCTGGCCCTCGACCCCCAGGTGATGATCATGGACGAGCCGACCACCGCGTTGGACGTGGTCGTGCAGCGCGGGATCATCCGGGAGATCATGCGGTTGCGGGAGAAGCTCGGTTTCGCGGTGATCTTCATCACGCATGATCTGCCGATGCTGATCGAGATCAGCGACAGGATCGCGATCATGCTGCAGGGACAGATCGTGGAGGAGGGGACGGCGGAGGAGATCTACCGGTCCCCTCAGCACGAATACACGAAGCGGTTGCTGTCGAGCTTCCCGTCGCTCAAGGGCGAGCGGGGCGACTTCGTGCGTACCGGTGTGAGCCAGGAGGGCGTCCGATGACCACCCACAGCAACCGCGCCGACACGGCGCCGCCGCAGACGGCACGTCTGGAGGCGCGGAATCTGGTGAAGGACTTCCATCTGCGTTCCGGATTCCGCACCAACGTGCTGCACGCGGTGAAGGACGTGTCCTTCACGATCGAGGCCGGCAAGACGGTCGCTCTGGTAGGGGAGTCGGGGTCGGGGAAGTCCACGATCGCCAGGATGCTGATGAAGTTGGAGACTCCCACCAGCGGGGAGATCCTTCTGGATGGGAAGCCCTCTGGCGCCCGAGGGCGGGCCTTGGAGCGCTACCGCGCGGATGTGCAGATGGTGTTCCAGGACCCGTTCGCGTCTCTGAACCCCTTCCACACCATCGTGCATCACCTCGAGCGTCCGATCCGCCTGCACCACCCCGACCTGTCCCGCTCGCAGGTGCGCGAACGTGCGGTCGAGCTGCTGGAGCGGGTGCGGTTGACGCCGGGGGAGAGCTTCGCAGAGCGCCGCCCGCACGAGCTGTCCGGCGGGCAGCGACAGCGGGTCGCGATCGCTCGTGCCCTCGCTCCGGGGGCGCGGTTCATCGTCGCGGATGAGCCGGTCTCGATGCTCGACGTGTCGATCCGGCTGGGCGTTCTCAACCTGCTGGCTGACCTGCAGCGCGAGGAGAACCTCGGTGTGCTCTACATCACGCACGACCTGGCGACGGCTCGGCACTTCTCCGACGAGATCATGGTGCTCTACAAGGGCGACGTGGTCGAGCGCGGTCCTGCGGACGAGGTCATCCTGAATCCGCAGCACGAGTACACCCGGACTCTCCTCGGCGCGGCGCCAGAGCCCGACAACCTTGGCCGCCTCCGCGACGAGGTCCGCGCCGAACTCGGCATCGCGCACTGACGGGTACCCGCCACACCCTCGCTCCCGTCGCACTCTCGGTCGCTCGCGCACGTTCGCGGCGACTGAGGGCGCGACGGGAGCTTTGTTGTCGGGACGCAGGCCTCGGCGCGGGGGCCGCACCGGCTAGACTGAACCCACAACTGAAGACAGGCCGAATGACCCACGCGGGAGAGCCCCGGCGAACGCAGCCGGGCACCGAAGGAGCAAGCCTCCCCGCCAATCTCTCAGGTACGCGTACCGCGCGGTTCCGGCCACTCTGAAAAGCGATCCCGCGACCGCGCGGATCCGCCGACGGTGAAAGCCCCGCCTCCGTGCGCGGGTGAAGCTCTCAGGCCTATGACAGAGGGGGAGTTCCGAGGAACGGCGATGCCGCCGTTCCGCCCGACACAGCCCGGGAGAACTCCATGTCCGACCCCCGCTACACCCCGCTCCGCGAACGCCATGAGGCGCTCGGCGCGTCGTTCACCGACTTCGGCGGCTGGCAGATGCCGGTGCGCTACACGTCCGACCTCGCCGAGCACCACGCCGTGCGCCAGAGCGCGGGCATCTTCGACATCTCGCACATGGCCGAGTTCCTGGTGACGGGCGAGGCCGCAGCGGAATTCCTCGACTACGCTCTGGCCGGCCGCATCTCGGCGATGCCGGTCGGGAAGGCGAAGTACTCGCTCCTGCTCGCGGAGGGCGGCGGCATCATCGATGATGTCATCGCCTACCGGCTGGCCGAGGACCGCTACCTCGTGATCGCGAACGCCGGCAATCGGGGCTTCGTCGACTCGGCATTCGCGAAACGCGTCCGTGATTTCCCGTCGCTCGTCGAGCGCGACCTCCCCGCTCGGGCACCGGGCGAGGAGCGCAGCTTCGCGGGGTTCCTCGGCGATCGCGGAGTCGACGTCGAAGACGTCTCCGACGACTACGCCCTCATCGCCGTACAGGGTCCGAACGCCGAGGCCATCCTCGCCGCGACCGCTGACATCACCGACGTGAGCATCCCCTGGTCCGAGCAGAAGTACTACGCCTGGGCGTCGGCGAACTACCGCGGCAAGCCGCTCCTCCTCGCGCGCACCGGCTACACGGGCGAGGACGGCTTCGAGCTTCTCGTCGCCGCTGACGACGCGGCGGCGCTGTGGGATGCCCTGCTCGCTGCCGGCACGCCGCACGGCCTGGTTCCCGCCGGGCTCGCCGCGCGCGACACCCTTCGCCTCGAAGCGGGGATGCCGCTCTACGGGCACGAACTGAGCCTTGACACCCAGCCGTCTCAGGCGGGCCTCGGACGCGTCGTCGTGACCGCGAAGGAGCACTTCGTCGGCAAGGCGGCGCTCTCCGCCGCCGTGGAGTCGACCGAGGCAGCGCAAGCGCCGGTCCTGGTCGGTCTCGTGGCCGAGGGCAAGCGCGCCGGCCGCGCCGGATACGCCGTCGTCGACGAAGACGGATCGGTGCTCGGCGAGATCACGAGCGGGGCGCTCAGCCCCACGCTCGGTCATCCGATCGCGATGGCCTACGTGAAGCCTTCTTCCGCGGAAGAGGGAACCGCAGTATTCCTTGATGTGCGGGGCACCAGGATCCCCGCGACCGTGACCGCCCTGCCTTTCTACCGGAGGACCAAATGACCGATCTCGCCGCACTCCACTACACCGAAGAGCACGAGTGGATCGCCGCTGACGGCGACACCGTGACCATCGGCATCACCGACTACGCCGCCGAGAAGCTGGGCGACGTCGTGTTCGTCGAGCTCCCCGCCGTCGGCACCGAGGTCACCGCGGGAGCGGTCGTCGGAGAGATCGAGTCCACCAAGTCGGTCGGTGAGCTGTACGCACCGGTCTCCGGCACGGTCGTCGAGATCAATGACGCGGCCGTCGATGACCCGTCGCTGGTCAACGCGGCGCCGTTCGAGGGCGGATGGCTGCTCAAGGTCGCCGTCGCCGACGGCGCGCTGGATGGACTGCTCGACCGCGACGCCTATGTCGCACTCACGGAGGGCTGATTCGCCAGTGGTCACTTTCGCCGATCGTCACATCGGACCCACGGATGCCGCGCAGCGCACGATGCTCGCCGCCCTCGGTCTCGACAACGCCGGAGCGGACGATGCGCTGAGCCCGGTCGAGGCGCTCATGGGCCAGGCCGTGCCCGCGTCGATCTACACGGGCCCGTCATCCGAGGCGGCGGACGCGCCCTCGCGCATCCCGTCCGCCGCGAGCGAGACCGAGGCTCTCGCCGAGTTGCGCGCGCTCGCCTCGCGCAACACCGTGAACCGACCGATGATCGGCCTCGGCTACTACGGCACCATCACGCCGCAGGTGATCCAGCGCAACGTGCTGGAGAACCCGTCCTGGTACACCGCGTACACGCCGTATCAGCCGGAGATCTCGCAGGGGCGCCTGGAGGCGCTCATCAACTTCCAGACGATGGTCGCAGAACTCACCGGCCTCACCACGGCGAACGCCTCGATGCTCGACGAGTCGACGGCTGTCGTCGAGGCGATGCTGCTCTCCCGTCGCGCCTCGAAGTCGTCGTCGACGGTGTTCGCGGTCGACGCGGACGCGCTCCCGCAGACCAGGGCGATGCTCGCCACGCGCGCGGAGGCGCTCGGTATCGACATCGTCACCGTCGACTTCGCTGCGGGCGAGGAGCTGCCCTCCGAGCTGTTCGGCGTCTTCGTCCAGTACCCCGGCGCATCCGGACGGGTGTGGGATCCGTCGGCCGTCTTCGAAGCGGCGCACCTCTCCGGCGCTCTCGCGGTCGCGGCCGCCGATCTGCTCGCTCTCACGCTGATCGCCTCGCCCGGTTCCCTCGGTGCGGACGTGTCGGTCGGCACGACGCAGCGCTTCGGCGTTCCGATGGGCTTCGGCGGCCCGCACGCGGGCTACATGGCTGTCCGCTCCGGTCTCGAGCGTCAGCTGCCCGGCCGTCTTGTCGGTGTCTCGGTGGATGCCGACGGCAAGCCTGCCTACCGGCTCTCGCTGCAGACGCGTGAGCAGCACATCCGCCGCGAGAAGGCGACCTCGAACATCTGCACCGCGCAGGTGCTGCTGGCCGTCATGGCGTCGATGTATGCGGTCTACCACGGTCCTGACGGGCTCCGGGCGATCGCCCTGGACGTGGCCCGCAAGGCGGACGCTCTGGCCACGTGGCTCATCGAGCTCGAACTCGACATCGAGCACAGGGAGTTCTTCGACACTCTCCGTGTCCGCGTGCCGGGCCGCGCCTCCGAGATCGTCGCCACCGCGCACGACGCGGGCTATCTCCTCCACGAGGTCGACGCCGACACCGTCGGCGTCTCGGTCGACGAGACCACGACGTTCACCGACCTCGACCGGGTCGCGGGCTGCTTCGCATCGGGTACAGGGCGCTCCTTCGGCTACATCGCCGCCTCCGAGCACGGCCGGCTTCCCGAGGCGCTGCTGCGTCAGGATGAGTACCTCACGCACCCCGTCTTCCACTCGCACCGCTCGGAGACCGCCATGATGCGGTATCTGAAGAGCCTCTCCGACCGCGACTACGCGCTCGATCGCGGCATGATCCCCCTGGGCTCGTGCACGATGAAGCTCAACGCGGCGACCGAGATGGCAGCCATCAGCTGGCCGGAGTTCGCCGGTATCCACCCGTTCGCTCCGGCCGCCGACGTGCAGGGCTACCTCGAGCTCATCGAGCAGCTCGAGGGCTGGCTGGCCGAGGTCACCGGGTATGACGCGGTCTCACTGCAGCCGAACGCCGGTTCGCAGGGTGAGCTGGCCGGCCTCCTCGCCATCCGCGGCTATCACCACGCGAACGGCGACGCGCACCGCACGGTGTGCCTCATCCCGTCGTCGGCTCACGGCACGAACGCGGCCTCGGCCGTGCTCGCGGGGATGAAGGTCGTCGTCGTGGCGACGGACGAGCTCGGCAACGTCGACCTCGACGACCTGCGCGCGAAGATCACCCTGCACGCCGACGACCTCTCCGCTCTCATGATCACCTACCCCTCCACGCACGGCGTGTACGAGGAGCAGGTCGTCGAGATCACGGCCGCAGTGCACGACGCGGGCGGACAGGTGTACGTCGACGGCGCGAACCTCAACGCGCTGCTGGGCTATGCGCGTTTCGGCGATCTGGGCGGCGATGTCTCGCACCTCAACCTGCACAAGACCTTCGCCATCCCGCACGGCGGCGGCGGGCCCGGCATCGGACCGGTGGCGGCGAAGTCCCACCTCGCGCCGTTCCTCCCCTCGCACCCGCTCGCACAGAGCGCCGAGCACTTCGGCGGTTACACGTTCGGCGGCGGCGTGATCTCCGCGGCTCCGTACGGATCCGCGGGCATCCTGCCGATCTCCTGGGCGTACGTGCGCATGATGGGAGCCGATGGACTGCGTCGGGCCACCGCTGCGGCCGTGCTGTCGGCGAACTACATCGCGGAGCGCCTCAGCGCCCACTTCCCGGTGCTCTACACCGGCGAGAACGGCCGCGTGGCGCACGAGTGCATCCTCGACCTCCGCCCGCTCAAGGAAGCGACCGGCATCACGGTCGACGATGTCGCCAAGCGCCTCATCGACTACGGCTTCCACGCGCCGACCATGTCTTTCCCCGTCGCGGGAACCCTCATGGTCGAGCCGACCGAGTCGGAGGACCTCGACGAGATCGAGCGGTTCGTCGAGGCGATGGTCATGATCAAGGCCGAAGCGGACGCGGTCGCCGCCGGACGCTGGCCCGCGGACGACAACCCCCTCGTGCACGCGCCGCACACCGCGGTGTCGCTCATCGCGGGGGAGTGGAACCATGCGTACTCGCGAGAGGATGCCGCCTATCCTGTGCACGCCCTGGTCGCCGGCAAGTACTGGCCGCCGGTGCGTCGCATCGATCAGGCGTACGGCGACCGCAACCTCGTGTGCGCCTGCCCGCCGGTGGAGGCTTTCGCCTGAACCACGTGCTCATCTGAGCAGACGGTGCCGCGCTTCTGTATGGGAGCGCGGCACCGTCTGCTGTTTCGCGGTGTTTCCCCGGTGTTACAGATGGTCACCACTCAGTAACAGTTCGTTAGCTGAAGAGGACGGTTCGCGAACCGGCGGGTTACGCTCAGGTATCCCTGCGTGCTCGACGATGCGCACGCAGAACCCCGAATGTCCACAGGAGGACACAAAGTGAAGCGCAACAAGATCGCCCTTGCGGGCACCGCGTTGTTCGTGATCGGCGCCCTGGCGCTCGCGGGCTGCGCCAGCGGCGGAAACGAGTCGAACGGCGACGCCGGCGGAAACGTCAACGCGGACGCCATCATCACGACCAACGGATCCGAGCCGGAGAACCCGCTCATCCCGACCAACACCAACGAGGTGGGTGGCGGAAAGATCCTCGACGAGATCTTCGCAGGGCTGATCTACTACGACGCCGAGGGCAAGCCGGTCAACGACGTGGCTGAGGAGATCACCACCGAGGACCCCCAGAACCTCACGATCAAGATCAAGGAAGGCCTGACCTTCACCGACGGTGAAGAGGTCACGGCCGACAACTTCATCAAGGCGTGGAACGAGGGCGCGAAGCTCTCGAACGGCCACCTCTCCAGCTACTTCTTCGAGGACATCGAGGGCTTCAGCTACGACGAGGACTCCGAGCTCACCGGCCTGAAGCAGGTCGACGACTACACCTTCACGATCGCGCTCAACAAGCCGGCCTCCGACTTCGCGCTGCGTCTCGGCTACTCGGCGTTCTACCCGCTGCCCGATGTCGCATTCGAAGACATGGATGCCTTCGGTCAGAACCCGATCGGCAACGGCCCGTACAAGATCGCCGACGAAGACGCGTGGCAGCACGACGTCCAGATCGAGCTCGTCCGCAACGACGACTACGACGGCGGACGCAAGGCGGCCAACGGCGGCCTCACCATCAAGTTCTACGCGACGCAGGAAGCGGCGTACGCCGACCTGCTGTCGAACGAGGTCGACGTCATCGACGCGATCCCGACGAACTCGCTGGCGGTCTTCACCGACGAGCTCGGCGACCGCGCCGTGAACCAGCCCTCTGCTGTGTTCCAGTCGTTCACCATCGGCCAGTTCCTGCCGCACTTCAGCGGCGAAGAGGGCAAGCTGCGTCGTCAGGCGCTGTCGATGGCGATCAACCGTGACGAGATCACCGAGACCATCTTCTCGGGCTCGCGCACCCCGGCGAAGGACTTCACGTCGCCGGTCATCGCCGGCTGGTCCGACTCGGTCCCCGGCAGCGAGGTCCTCGACTACGACCCCGAGAAGGCGAAGGAGCTGTGGGCCGAGGCCGACGCCATCGCCCCGTGGGAGGGCACGTTCAAGATTGCCTACAACGCCGACGGCGGACACGACGCATGGGTGGACGCTGTGAGCAACAGCATCAAGAACACCCTGGGCATCGACGCATCGGGCGACCCGTACCCGACCTTCCAGGACCTCCGGTCCAAGGTCAACGACCGCACCATCACCACCGCCGCACGTTCGGGATGGCAGGCCGACTACCCGGGTCTGTACAACTTCCTCGGACCGCTCTACGCGACCGGCGCCGGTTCCAACGACGGTGACTACTCGAACCCCGAGTTCGACGACCTGATCAAGGCTGGCATCAGCAACCCCGACGCCGACGCGCAGATCGAGGACTTCACGAAGGCGCAGGAGGTTCTGTTCCAGGACCTGCCCGCGATCCCGCTGTGGTACTCGAACGTGACCGGTGGCTTCAGCGAGAACGTCGACAACGTGACGTTCGGCTGGAACTCGGTTCCGCTGTACTACGAGATCACGAAGGCCGGCGAGTAAAGCCCGACGGCACTTCACCTGTGAGGCGGTGACGATTCTTCGTCACCGCCTCACAGGCTTGTGTTCGCCTCGCTTCTCTCACCCCTCTAAGAAGGGACAAGCGGATGCTCGGTTACATTCTGAGACGTCTTCTGCAGGTGATCCCGGTCTTCTTCGGAGCCACCCTGCTCATCTATTTCCTCGTGTTCGCCATGCCCGGCGATCCGATCCTCGCCCTGTTCGGGGACAAGACCCCGAACCCCGCTGTCCTCGAGCAGCTGCGCGAGCAGTACCACCTGAACGATCCGTTCATCGTGCAGTACTGGTACTACATCACCGGTGTCCTCCAGGGTGACCTGGGCACGACCTACTCGGGCCGCCCGGTGTCAGCGGTCCTCGCCGCCACACTCCCCGTCACGGGGCGCCTCGCCGTCATGGCGATCGCGATCGAGTTCGTGCTGGCGATCATCATCGGAACGATCTCGGCGCTGCGCAAGGGCAAGCTGTTCGACAACGTGTCCCTCGTCGTCGCCCTCGTCGCGATCGCGATCCCCATCTTCGTGGTCGCGTTCCTCGCGCAGTACTTCCTCGCGATCCAGCTCGGGTGGTTCAAGCCCACCGTGGGCGCGGACAACGACTGGGGTGGGCTGTGGCTCCCGGCGATCGTCCTCGGGTTCAGCCTCTATGCCGTGAGCATGCGTCTGATGCGCAGCTCCGTCATCGAGACTCTGAACCAGGACTGGGTGCGCACCGCGTACAGCAAGGGTCTCTCCCGTAACCGGGTGCTTCCCGTACACGTGCTGCGCAACTCGCTGATCCCCGTCATCACCAACTCCGCCACGAACTTCGGCGTGCTGCTCGTCGGCGCCACCGTCACCGAGGGAATCTTCAACGTCCCGGGTGTCGGTAACACGCTGTTCCAAGCGATCCAGCGCGGCGAAGGCCCCACTGTGGTCTCTTTCGTGACGGTATTCGTCATCCTGTACGTGCTGGTGAACCTTCTCATCGACCTGCTCTACGGTCTGCTCGACCCGAGGATCCGCTATGCCTGATTCCACACCTCAGCACTACGTCGCCCCGGTGGAGACCGAGTCGATCTCCGTCGACGCCGTCCGTATCTCGGACAAGCCCAGCAACCTGTGGAGGGACGCCTGGTTCGACCTGCGCCGTCGCCCCCTGTTCTGGTTCTCGATCGCGCTCGCGCTGTTCTTCCTCGTGATGGCATTGTGGCCGACGCTGTTCACCTCCACACCGCCCAACGAAGGCTGCCAGCTCTCCAACAGCAACGGCGGTCCGACCGAGGGGCACCCCCTCGGATTCACGTTCCAAGGGTGCGACATCTACGCCCGCATCGTGTGGGGATCGCAGACGTCGCTGGCTGTGGGCCTGATCGCCACCGTGATCTCGTCCGTGCTCGGCCTGATCATGGGAGCCCTCGCCGGTTTCTACGGCGGCTGGCTCGACGGACTGCTGTCGCGCATCGGTGACATCTTCTTCGCGATCCCGTACATCCTCGCGGCCGTCGTCGTGATGACCGTGTTCCGGGACGCCCGGTCGGTGTGGACTCTCGCGTTCGCCATCGGGGCGTTCGCCTGGGCCTCGACCGCGCGTGTCGTTCGGGCGGAGGTGCTCCGCGTCCGCCAAGCCGACTTCGTGATGGCATCGCAGGCGCTCGGGCAGTCGAAGTTCAAGATCCTGTTGAACCACGTCGTCCCGAATGCGATCGCTCCGCTCCTCGTCGTCTCGACGCTCGGCCTCGCTGGGGCCATCGTCGCTGAAGCCACGCTCTCGTTCCTCGGAGTGGGGCTCGGCAGCGACGTGATGTCGTGGGGCAACGACATCGCGAAGGCTCAGGCCTCGCTGCGCGTGGCTCCGATGGCACTCATCTATCCGTCGATCGCCCTCACCCTCGCGGTGCTGGCATTCGTCACCCTGGGCGAGCTCATCAGAGACGCCCTCGACCCGAAGGCGAGGGCACGCCGATGAGCGAGCGCGTCACCGAACAGGTCCCTCTGCTGAGCGTCCGCGACCTCACGGTCGCCTTCCGCACCCAGGAGGGGCTGCGCGAAGTGCTCCACGGAGTCAGCTTCGACATCATGCCGGGCGAGACCGTCGCCATCGTCGGCGAGTCGGGATCAGGCAAGTCCACGACGGCCACGGCCATCGTGAACCTGCTTCCCGGAACCGGAGAGATCACCGCGGGGTCCATCACCCTCGACGGGCGAGAGCTCACGACACTGAACCGCCGTGAGATCGAGGCCGTGCGCGGTCGGGACATCGGCTTCGTGCCGCAGGACCCGATGTCGAACCTCAACCCCGTCTGGAGCATCGGATTCCAGGTCAAGGAGGCGATCCGTGCGAACGGCATCGCCCGGGATCGCGGGAGTGCCAAGGCGCGCACGATCGAGGTTCTGCAGCAGGCGGGCCTGGCCGATGCCGAGAAGCGACTGCATCAGTTCCCGCACCAGTTCTCAGGCGGCATGCGTCAGCGTGCGCTGATCGGTATCGGGCTCGCGGCAGACCCCAAGCTGCTCATCGCCGACGAGCCGACCTCGGCTCTGGACGTGACGGTGCAGCGTGTGATCCTCGACCACATGGCGTCGCTCACCCGCGACAAGGGCACCTCGATGCTCCTGATCACGCACGACCTGGGCCTCGCGGCCGAGCGTGCGAACAAGATCATCGTGATGAACGGCGGCAACATCGTCGAGGCAGGGCCGAGCCGCCAGATCCTCGAGAACCCTCAGCACCCCTACACGAAGCGCCTGGTCGCTGCGGCGCCCAGCGTCGCGTCGCAGCGCATCCAGGCAGTGGTGGAGGACCGAGGCATCGAGACGATCGAAGACCTCGCCGCCATCCCTCCGACCGTGCGTGTCGCGGAGCTCACGAAGGACTATCGGATCCGTCAGGGAGGGTTCCGCAGCGAGGCCTTCCGAGCGGTCGACGATGTGTCGTTCGAGATCCCCCGAGGCAAGACGCTCGCTCTCGTGGGCGAATCGGGCTCCGGCAAGTCCACGGTGGCAAAGATGGTGCTGAAGCTCGAGGAGCCCACCAGCGGCACCATCGAGATCGACGGCCGGGACGTGTCGAAGCTGTCGAGCGCTCAGGCGTTCGGCCTGCGTCGTCGCATGCAGCCGGTCTTCCAGGACCCGTACGGCTCGCTCGATCCGCTGCGCAACATCGGCAACACGATCGCCGAGCCGATGCAGATCCACGGCGTGGGCGATCGCGCATCGCAGCGCGAACGCGTCGAGGAGCTGCTCGATCAGGTCTCGCTGCCGCGCGTGCTCGCCACTCGGTACCCGAACGAGCTGTCGGGCGGACAGCGTCAGCGCGTCGCGATCGCGCGTGCACTGGCACTGAAGCCCGACATCATCGTGCTCGACGAGGCCGTCTCGGCGCTCGATGTGCTCGTGCAGGACCAGGTGCTGCAGCTGCTCGCCGAACTCCAGTCCGAGCTCGGGCTCACGTATCTGTTCATCACGCACGACCTCGCCGTCGTCCGCGTGTCGAGCGACCTCGTGTGCGTCATGGAGAAGGGCAGGATCGTCGAGCAGGGCACTGTCGACGAGATCTTCGCCAACCCGCAGCAGGAGTACACCGACCGTCTGCTCAAGGCGATCCCCGGGGCGTCGATCCCTCTCGGCGGTCGCTGACGGTGACAGAACCACAGCATCCCGAGGGCGCGCGAACGTATCGCGCGTCCTCGGGACTGGTCATCCTTATCCCGAGCACGCTGCTCGCGTTGTTCCTTCTCGGCGACACCGTCGTGCGAGGGAGCTGGGTGCAGATGCTGCTCATCGCCCCGTGGGTGCTGCTGGCTCTGTGGGTCGTCTACGAGCTCAGCTACGTCTCCTCGGTTCGGGTGGACCCCGAGGGTGTCGTCGTGCAGAACATGCTGCGCCGTACCAGCTTCGGCTGGAACAACGTGCGCGACATCGACCTTCGCTGGCAGCTCCAGTTCTCGCTCGACGACGGACGAGACCTCACCTGCTACGGCGGCCCCGCCCGTGCCAGGCCACCGCGCCCCGCACGGGGTGACGCCGCCGAACCCAAGGCTCCCGCCGGCCTCCGCGCCCTCACGGAAATCCGCGATCTCTGGGAGGCGGCGCCTCCCGTGCCCACGTCGATCCGTCGCACCTGGGACGCCCCCGCGCTCATCGCACTCGCCGTGATCGTGCTCTGGGCGATCGGGGCGATCATCGTCGCCGGCACCGCCTCACCCTGAACTGATCAGCCGGGCAACCCGAACAGCTCGGGCCAGGTGGCCGCCGCCCACGGGTACCCCACGAACGCGGCGGCGTCGATGACGAAGTGCGCCACGAGGAACGGCATCAGCCGGCCCGACCGCTGATACAGCCATCCGAAGAGCAGGCCCATCGCGAGGTTGCCGATGAACGCCGGATACCCCTGGTAGAGGTGGTAGCTGGCCCGCAGGACCGACGTGGAGACGATGATCGTCCACGGGCTCCAGCCGAGCTGCCGGAGCCGCGTGAAGAGGTATCCGAGCAGGACGAACTCCTCCTGCAGCGATGCCCGCGCCGCGGCCAGCAGCAGCACCGGCACGGTCCACCAGTAGGCGTCTATTCCGGCGGGGTCGATCGCGACCGTGAGCCCGAGAGCCCGGCCGGCGAGGTAGAGGCCGAGGCCGGGGATGCCGATCGCCAGGACGAGGAGGACGCCGCGACCTGCATCCTTCGCGACCCCCGTGCCGTCGAGCCCGAGTCGCGCCAGGTGCGGGCGTCGGGACTGCCACAGCAGGAAGCACACCAGCACCACGGGCACGAGCGAGAAGCCGATCGCGAGCACCTGGTAGATGAGGTCGAAGACCTCCCTGTCGCTTCGCGAGGGATTGAGCTTCGCCACCTGCTCGGCGAGCGGCACCTCGTCGGTGAGGCGGTAGGCGAGCTGCACGATCGCGTACACGGCGGACTGGCCGAGGCCGAGAGCCAGGACGATCGCGATCTCCATCCACAGCCGGGCACGGGACGGGGCGGGGGAGAGGTCGGGGAGGTCCCACGGAGCCTGCGGTCGGGTCACGATCTCGATGCTACGACCTGCTTTTCAGGAACAAGCCCTGAGCTTGCGTTATCCTGGAACGTCGGCTTCCCGGCGAAACCCCACATCTTTTAGGACACCTGTATGGCGCACGCCCTCCGTTCTGACCTCCGCAACGTCGCGATCGTGGCGCACGTCGACCACGGCAAGACCACTCTCGTCGACGCCATGCTGCGTCAGACGGGCTCCTTCGGCGAACACGCTCACGTCGACGAGCGCGCCATGGACTCGAACGATCTGGAACGTGAGAAGGGCATCACGATCCTCGCCAAGAACACGGCGATCACGTACAAGGGCAAGCACGCCCAGGGCAAGGAGATCACGATCAACGTGATCGACACCCCCGGTCACGCCGACTTCGGTGGCGAGGTCGAGCGCGGCCTGTCCATGGTCGACGGTGTCGTGCTGCTCGTCGACGCGAGTGAGGGCCCGCTGCCGCAGACCCGCTTCGTGCTGCGCAAGGCGCTCGAGGCCAAGCTTCCCGTCATCCTCCTGGTCAACAAGACCGACCGCCCCGACGCCCGCATCGCGGAGGTCGAGGAAGAGGCGCACGACCTGCTGCTCGGTCTCGCCTCCGACCTGGTCGACGATGTGCCCGACCTCGATGTCGACGCTCTCCTCGACGTGCCGGTCGTCTACGCCTCCGGTCGTGCCGGTGCCGCATCGCAGAACCGTCCTGCCGACGGATCGCTGCCGGACAACGACGATCTCGAGCCGCTGTTCGAGGCGATCCTCGAGCACGTTCCCGCGCCCGCGTACGACGACGAGCACCCGCTCCAGGCCTGGGTCACCAACCTCGACTCCAGCCCGTTCCTGGGCCGTCTCGCACTGCTGCGCGTCTTCAACGGCACGCTGAAGAAGGGCCAGACCGTGGCCTGGGTCCGCGCCGACGGCACCCACCAGAACGCGCGCATCACCGAGCTGCTGAAGACCCGTGCCCTCGAGCGCTACCCCGCCGATTCCGCCGGCCCCGGCGACATCGTCGCCATCGCCGGCTTCGAGAACATCACGATCGGCGAGACCATCGCCGACCCCGAAGACGTGCGTCCGCTGCCGGCCATCACGGTCGACGACCCCGCCATCTCGATGACCATCGGCACCAACACCTCGCCCCTCATGGGCAAGGTCAAGGGTCACAAGCTCACCGCTCGCATGGTCAAGGACCGTCTCGACAAGGAGCTCATCGGCAACGTGTCGCTCAAGGTCGTCGACATCGGGCGTCCGGATGCGTGGGAGGTGCAGGGCCGTGGAGAGCTCGCGCTCGCCATCCTCGTCGAGAACATGCGCCGCGAGGGCTTCGAGCTCACCGTCGGCAAGCCGCAGGTGGTCACGAAGAAGATCGACGGCAAGACCTACGAGCCGTTCGAGCACCTGACCATCGACACTCCGGAGGAGCACCTCGGAGCGATCACCCAGCTGCTCGCGAACCGCAAGGGTCGCATGGAGAACATGACCAACCACGGCACCGGCTGGGTGCGCATGGAGTTCATCGTTCCGTCGCGCGGCCTGATCGGCTTCCGCAGCGAGTTCCTGACCACCACCCGCGGCACCGGCATCGCGAACGCGATCTCGCACGGCTACGAGCCGTGGGCCGGTTCCATCACGACGCGTCAGAACGGCTCGATCGTCGCCGACCGTCAGGGTGTCGTCACCCCGTTCGCCATGATCGCCCTGCAGGAGCGCATGTCGTTCTTCGTGCAGCCCACGCAGGAGGTCTACGAGGGCATGGTCATCGGCGAGAACTCCCGCGCCGACGACATGGACGTGAACATCACCAAGGAGAAGAAGCTCACCAACATGCGTGCGGCGAGCTCCGACACCTTCGAGTCGATGACGCCTCCGCGCCAGCTCACGCTGGAGGAGAGCCTCGAGTTCGCCCGCGACGACGAGTGCGTCGAGGTGACCCCCGAGGTCGTCCGCATCCGCAAGGTGAACCTCGACGCGAACACTCGTGCGCGTGAGACCGCCCGCCTGAAGCGCCAGGACGCGAACGTCTGAGACCCGTCTCGGAGATGCTCCGAGTGAGAGGGCCTCGTGCCGCCGAAAGGCGCGCATGGGGCCCTCTTCTCATGTAAATCCCAGGTGAGGGATGGTTTTCGTTCAGGTTCATGGTTCAGAGTGGTTCACTTGCGCCTGGGACGAGCTCCCGATGAGTCTCCTGCAAGGGCGTACGACCACCCGAAAGTCGAACCCATGCTTCACAAGACCCGTGCGCTTCGGCGCGCCTCCGCGGCAGCCTCGGCCCGAAACGCCGCGCACCGCCCGATGACCATCCTCGGCGTCGCCTCGGCCGCCCTCGTCGGCATCACCTTGAGCGTCGGCCTCGCCTCCACCCCCGCCGTAGGTGCCATGAACGCCGCGTCCGCCGTCACCGCTCCCGCCCTCGCCGGCGCCGAGCCGCTCGCGCAGATCACGGAAGACGCCTCGACGACCCTGGCGCAGGCGAAGGGCGCCGTGGCGGCGGCCGAGACGCTGGAGTCCGAGGTCGTCGCCTCCGGGCTCGACGTCGGCGTCGTCACGACGGTCGACACCTCCGACCTCGTCAGCGACATCGACAAGCTGGATGACAGTGACGTGACTCCGGTGCTTCTGGTGGGCGTTCTCGCCGACCAGGCGGAAGAGGAGACGGCGGACGTCGTCGCCGATACCGCAGAGCTGCGCAGTGCACTCACCGCGGCGCAGCAGAAGCAGGCGGAGGAAGAAGCCGCGAGGATCGCGGCGGAGCAGGCGGCAGCTCAGGCCGCCGCGGAGCAGCAGGCGGCGGCCGCGCTGGCCGCAGCGAATACGCCGGAGGGCGCCAAGGCCTCCGCGCAGCAGATCATGTCGAGCACCTACGGATGGGGCGGCGATCAGTTCTCCTGCCTGGACTCCCTGTGGAACAAGGAGTCCGGCTGGAACTACCAGGCGTACAACCCGAGCGGTGCCACCGGCATCCCGCAGGCGCTTCCCGGCAGCAAGATGGCATCAGCCGGATCCGACTGGCAGACGAACGCCGCCACTCAGGTCGCCTGGGGACTGGGATACATCTCGTCGGTGTACGGCACTCCGTGCAGCGCGTGGGCGCATTCGCAGGCCATGAACTGGTACTGATCCCCGCCCGTGCTCCCGAGGATTCTCTAGCCATCGGCGGGCGTCGAGCGCTACGGTGACTCTGACGACCTGGGGGCGTCACGGACCCGAGGAGGAGATGTGCTCGACCCGGCAGCGTGGCGCGATGTGCCGCAGGAGGTCTCCACCGGCTCCCTGCCGGGGTGGGATCGCGTCGAGGAGATCGTGCGCGACGCGCACTCCCGCTATCGCGGGGAACGCGGCGGCACCGTCGCCGACTACATCCCCGTGCTCGCCGAGGTCGATCCGGAGCTCTTCGGTCTGGCGGTGATCGAGGTCGGTGGCGGGCTGCACGATGCCGGCGACGCTCTGCATCCTTTCTCCATCCAGTCGATCTCGAAGATGTTCGTCTACGCCCTGGCGATCCAGGAGCACGGCCATGAGCGCGTGCGCGACATCGTCGGCGTGAACAACACCGGACTCGCCTTCAACTCCGTCGTGGCGGTCGAGCTCAACGACGGGCATCCGATGAATCCGATGGTCAACGCCGGTGCGATCGCCACGACCGCCCTCATGCCCGGCGCCACCGCGGTCGAGCAGTGGGAGCGCGTTCGTGAGGGGCTCTCCGCCTTCGCCGGGCGTCCGCTGAGTCTCGACGGGGTGGTCTACGCATCGGAAGCGCAGACGAACGACCGCAATCGCGCTCTCGGTCGTCTGCTGCGCAGCTATGGTCGGCTGTCGGGCGATCCCGACGAGGTGGTCGACGTCTACACGCGTCAGTGCGCCTTGAGCGTCACGGCTCACGATCTCGCTGTGATGGGGGCGACGCTCGCCGACGGGGGAGTGAATCCCGTCACCGGAGAGCGGGTGGTCTCGGAAGAGGTGTGCCGCGACACTCTCGCTGTCGTCGCGTCGACAGGGTTGTACGAACGATCCGGCGACTGGCTGTTCGAGATCGGGCTCCCGGCGAAGTCCGGTGTCGCCGGCGGCATCGTCGCTGTCGCACCCGGCAAGGGCGCGGTTGCCGGATTCTCGCCGCGACTGGACGAGGCCGGGAACTCCATCCGCTCGCAGATGGCCATCGGGTACCTGTCACGTGTTCTGGGGCTGAACCTCTTCGCCTCGGCCCCGGCGCGTCGTGAAGCCTCCGCGACCGCACCCTCACCCGCACCGCAGGAGCAGTCATGACCCAGACGCAGCCGGAGCAGACCAAGACCTCGTGGTTCCCGATGGTCAGCCTGTTCCTCGCACAGGTGCTGATGTCGTTCAACGTCGCCGCGCTGCCGATCTCGCTCGGCGGCATGGTGAGCGAGTTCGGCGTCCCGCCCACGGTCGCGAGCACGACGATCGTCATGTATGGGCTCGCCGTGGCCGCGCTCGTGATGACAGGCGCGAAGCTCGGTCAGAGGATCGGCTGGGTGCTCATCTTCCGGATCGTGATCGCGCTGTTCGCGGCCTCCTCGGTGATGATGATCCTGGCGCCCACGGTGTGGTGGGCGATCGCCGGACAGGCCGTCGCCGGCGCGGCCGCAGCGATCATCGTGCCGTCGATCGTGGCACTCATCGCCGAGAACTACCGTGGCCAGCAGCAGGCGACCGCCATCGGCGCCATCGGTTCGGCGCGCGCGATCTCGGGTGTCAGCGCCTTCCTGATCGGCGGCACCCTGGGGACGCTGGTCGGCTGGCGGCCGATGTTCTTCATCGTGCTGGGGATCGCCGTCGTCGTCTTCGCACTGAGCTTCACCCTGCGCGGCGATCGCGGAGACGCGTCGATCCGCATCGACCTCGTCGCCTCACTCCTCATCGGCGCGGCGATCGTGCTGCTGACGCTCGGGTTCAACAACCTGAACTCCTGGGGTGCGGTGGCGGCGACGGCCGACGCCCCCTTCAACGTCATCGGGCTCTCGCCTGCCCCCGTCTTCATCGTGGTGGGGCTGGTACTCGGGCAGGCCTTCTTCCTGTGGACGCGGAGACGGATGTCGGAGGGGAGGGTTCCCCTGATCGATCTGAGCGTGCTCGGCTCGTCGCGTGAGCGGGCCGCCGTGTATGCCATGTTCATCGTGGTCGCCCTGGAGGCGTGCGTGAACTTCACGATCCCGCTCTACATCCAGATCGTGCAGGGCAGGACCCCGTTCGACACCTCGATGGCGATGATGCCGTTCAACCTCACCGTCTTCGTCACGGCCACGCTCGTGGTGCGGCTGTACCGGCGCTTCCCGCCGCGGACGATCGGCGTGGTCGGCTTCATCCTCACCACGGTCGCGCTGGTGTGGTTGTCGTTCGTCGTGAACAACAACTGGGAGACCATCCCGACGATCGCCGGGCTCATCGTCTTCGGCATCGGACAGGGCGCGCTGGTGACGCTGGTGTTCAACGTCCTCGTGACGGCGGCCCCCGCCGAACTCGCCGGAGACGTGGGTTCGCTGCGCGGCACCACGCAGAACCTCGCCTCGGCCGTCGGTACCGCGCTCGCAGGGGCGCTGCTGGTCTCTCTTCTCGGGCTCAGTATCGGTCGCGCTGTCGTCGAGCATCCCGAGCTTCCGCCGTCACTCGTCGCACAGGTCGACATGGACAACCTCAACTTCGTCAGCAACGACGATCTCCGCGCCGCGCTCGAGGCCACGGACGCGACGCCGGAACAGGTCGACGCAGCCGTCGCCGTGAACGAGGAGTCCCGGCTCGGCACTCTCAAGCTCGGCCTGCTCCTGCTCGCGGGTATCAGCGCCCTGGCGATCCTCCCGGCTTCGCGGCTCCCGCAGTATCGGCCGCACGAGATCCCCGACCCGTCGCCGGCGGCCGGGTCGGAGTGACGCTCAGCGCAGCTCGGAGATGAGCACCGCGCTGGTGCCGGGCGCGGTCGCCTCGAAGATGTGCGGAGCATCTCCGGCGTAGGTGAGGTAGTCGCCGGGGCCCAGCAGCACGGGCTCGTCGACCGGGCCGATCCGTGCCTGTCCCGTCATCAGGACCACGTGCTCGATCGTCCCGGGGTGATGAGGGTCGGAACGGCGGGCGTCACCCGGCTCGGCCTGGATCAGGTAGATGTCCCGGCGGGCGCCGGGAGGGCTCGCCGACAGCAACGTCGCGCTGTACGCGGCTGCGGAGGACGGAACGCCCGCGAGGTCGTCTGCGCGGATGAGGGTCGGCGCGTTGGCCTGCTGATCGACCAGCACGGCGAAGGGTACGCCGAGCGCCACGCCGAGCGCCCACAGCGTCTCGACGCTGGGGTTGCCTGCCCCGCTCTCGAGCTGGGACACCGTCGCCTTGGAGATGCCGGCTCGTCGAGCGAGCTCGGACACCGACAGACTCGCCGCCTCTCTCTCCCGACGCAGGGTGCGGGCGATGCGTGTGCGAAGTTCCTCCATGTGTTCATCATGTCAAACGTTCGTTCGCTTGACTATCCGTGCGCTGGTGTTCAGGATTATGATCATGTGTTCAGTGAAGCGAACAGTGGTTCGAGTGGTGTGTGATGACCGCCGAGCGTGAGGTCTGGCGCGAGGCGCTCGGCGTCGTCCTCGCGACCAGTGCCTACGGCATCTCTTTCGGCGCCCTCGCCGTGGCCTCGGGTCTCGACGTCTGGCAGACGTGCGTGCTGAGCCTGCTGATGTTCACCGGAGGATCCCAGTTCGCCTTCGTCGGCGTCTTCACTGCGGGCGGCGTCGCCGCGCTGCCCGCGGCAATCGCCTCGGCGGCGCTTCTCGGGGTGCGCAACGTCGCCTACGGCATGCGGATGTCGCCGATCATCGGGGGAGGGCCCGTGCGCAAGGCGGCTGCGGCGCACTTCACGATCGACGAGTCGACGGCGGTGGCGATGTCGCAGAGCGATCCGCGGCTGCGGCAGGTCGGATTCTGGGTGACGGGGATCGGCATCTTCGTCGGCTGGAACATCACCACCCTCGTCGGGGCGCTCGTGGGCGACGTGCTCGGCGACCCCAAGGCCTGGGGGCTGGATGCGGCGGCGGCCGCGGCATTCCTCGCTCTGCTGTGGCCGAGACTCCGCCAGCGTCAGGCCGTCGTGGTCGGCATCGCCGCGGCTGTGGTCGCCGCGGCCTTCACCCCGATGCTGATGCCCGGACTTCCGGTGCTCGTCGCCGCGGTCGTCGCGATCGCCGTCGGCTGGTTCAACTGGATGGGGCGGCCTGCCGCATCGGTCGAGTCGACCGACGCGGGATCGGAGGCGACGTCATGACTCTCTGGAGCGCTATCCTCCTCGCGGCCGTGATATGCCTCGCCCTCAAGGCTGCCGGCTACCTGGTGCCGCCCCGGGTGCTCGAGGCGCCGCGCACGGCCCGCATCTCTGATCTTCTGACGGTGGCGCTCCTGGCGGCTCTCGTGGCCGTGCAGACCCTGGGGGACGGGCAGGCGATCACCGTGGATGCGCGCGTGCCCGCTCTGCTGGTCGCGGGCGGGCTGCTGTGGCTGCGGCAGTCCTTCCTCGTGGTCGTGGTGGCGGCTGCGGTGGTGGCCGCCCTCCTTCGTCTGTTCGGAGTCGCGGCCTGACCCTGCCAGGTTCTGATCGGGATGGTGCGGGCCTCCTCGGTAGGATCGACAGGTGCGCGTGAGCTGGATGTCGAGAGTGTTGTCGTGGATCGCTGCCGCCCTGGTGGGCGGTGTCTACGGCATCGCCGGCACGATCAGCCACAGCGTGATGTGGGGTCCGATCCCGGTCGGCATGATCGTCGCCGCGATCGCCTGCGCGGCCATCCTGATCGCCGTGCGTGCGCTCACGCACGACCGCGGTGCCGCCGTGGCAGCGGGGCTGGGGATGATCGGCATGCTGGTGCTGATCTCGGGCGAGGGTCCCGGAGGCTCCGTCGTCGTGCCCGCGTCGTTCGCGGGGCAGATCTGGACCTACCTGGTGGCCGGAATCGTGCTGCTCGTGATCGCCTGGCCCTCGGTGCGACGTCTTCCCGTGCGCACGGAGGCACCCGCCGCGCAAGAACCCGAGGCTCGCGAGTCGTAGACTGAGGGGGTGACGTATGTGATCGCCCTCCCGTGCGTCGATGTCAAGGATCGCGCCTGCATCGACGAGTGCCCCGTTGACTGCATCTACGAGGGTGAACGCTCGTTGTACATCCATCCCGACGAGTGCGTCGACTGTGGTGCCTGCGAGCCGGTGTGCCCCGTCGAGGCCATCTACTACGAAGACGATCTGCCCGACGAGTGGCAGGACTACTACAAGGCCAACGTCGAGTTCTTCGACGAGATCGGGTCCCCGGGCGGCGCCGCCAAGGTCGGCGTCTACTCGTTCGACCACCCGATCATCGCCGCTCTGCCGCCGCAGGGCGAGTAGGCGCGCTTCGTGAGCGTCCGCGACCTCGCCGACTACCCGTGGGACGCCGTCGTCCCGTTCCGTGAGCGTGCCGAGAGGCACCAGGACGGGCTCATCGATCTGTCGGTCGGCTCTCCTGTCGACCCGACTCCCGAGATCATCCGGTGTGCGCTGGCCGAGGCGACGGACGCCCATGCCTACCCGCAGACGGTCGGCACGCCGACGCTGCGCGAGGCCATCGTGGACTGGTACGCCAGACGCAGGGGAGTGCCCGACCTCCGCGTCGACAACGTGCTCCCGACGATCGGCTCGAAAGAGCTCGTCGCGCTGCTGCCCACTCTGCTCGGTCTGGGGGCCGGCGACATCGTCGTGCACCCGCGCGTGGCATATCCGACCTACGAGGTCGGCGCGCGCGTCGTGGGGGCCACGCCCCTGCCCGCCGATGACCCGCAGGACTGGCCCGAGGGCACCAAGCTCATCTGGATCAACACCCCGGGCAACCCGGACGGCCGCACCTGGACCGTGGACGAGCTCGCCGCAGCCGTGAGCCGCGCCCGCGAGCTCGGAGCCGTCCTGGCGAGCGATGAGTGCTATGCCGAGCTGGGGTGGGACGGCGAGTGGGCGACCGAGCCGATCCCCTCGATCCTCGACCCGCGGGTGACCGGCGGAAGCCGTGCGAATCTGCTCAGCGTCTACTCCCTGAGCAAGCAGTCCAACCTCGCCGGATACCGTGCGGCGTTCGTGGCCGGGTGTGCGCGCATCGTGGGAGAGCTGCTCACGGCGCGCAAGCACCTCGGGCTGATGCCGCCCGCACCGGTGCAGCACGCGATGGCTGTCGCTCTCGGAGACGATGAGCACGTCGCCGTGCAGAAGGAGCTCTACCGCACCCGTCGCGATGCCCTTCGTCCTGCGCTGGAGGCGGCGGGCTTCCGCATCGAGGGTTCCGAGGCGGGGCTGTACCTCTGGGCGACCGAGGGGCGCGACGCCTGGGAGTCGATGGCGCGACTCGCTGATCTCGGCATCCTCGCAGGCCCTGGTCCCTTCTACGGAGCCGACTCCGCCCAGCATGTCCGGCTCGCACTCACCGCGCCGACCGCGCACGTCCGCGAGGCCGCGCGTCGACTCTCCACAACCGATATGGCAACCGATATGTAGGTTCCCTCCTCGGAGGGTGCTTCTGTTTGGCGGATGTCACAGTAGGCCTGTGTGACTACTAGGCTGTAAAGGCGATTCGGTCGTGACCCGACCTGGCGCTTGAGCGCCGTGAGATCGCCAGTTCAGGCTTGATCAAGATCTTGTTCGACATCACCGCGACGAGCGGGGGCGGACACAACGAGGAGGTCCGCGTGAGTGCAGCGGCAGACCAGACGGCGAAGCTGACGATCGGCGACACGACCGCCGAATTCCCGGTGCTGCGCGGCACGGCAGGGCACGACAGCATCGATTTCTCGACGCTGACCCGACAGACCGGATACACGGGCCTGGACTACGGTTTCGTGAACACGGCCTCCACGAAGTCCGAGATCACCTTCATCGACGGTGACAAGGGCATCCTGCGGTATCGCGGCTATCCGATCGAGCAGCTCGCGGGCTCCACCAGCTACCTCGAGGTCGCCTGGCTCCTCATCTACGGCGAGCTGCCGTCCGCCTCCGAGCTCGCGGAGTTCGACGAGAAGATCCGTCGTCACACGCTGCTGCACGAAGACCTCAAGCGCTTCTTCTCGGCCCTGCCGCACACGGCGCACCCCATGTCGGTGCTGTCCTCGGCCGTCGCCGCCCTCTCGACCTACTACGAGGGGCAGACAGACCCGCACAACCCGGAGCACGTCGAGCTGAACATGGTGCGCATGCTCGCCAAGCTCCCCGTGATCGCGGCCTACGCGCACAAGAAGAGCGTCGGCCAGGCGTTCCTCTACCCGGACAACTCGCTGAGCTTCGTCGACAACTTCCTGAAGCTGAACTTCGGTGTGCACAGCGAGGAGTACGAGGTCAACCCGGTGATGTCGAAGGCTCTCGAGCTGCTCCTCATCCTGCACGAGGACCACGAGCAGAACGCCTCCACGTCCACGGTCCGCCTGGTGGGCTCCACCGGCGCGAACCAGTTCGCGTCGGTCTCCGCCGGCATCCAGGCTCTCTCCGGCCCGCTCCACGGCGGTGCCAACGAGGCCGTGCTGACCATGCTCGGTCAGATCCGCGACTCCGGTCAGAGCGTCGCTCGCTTCGTCGAGCGCGTGAAGAACAAGGAAGAGGGCGTGAAGCTGATGGGCTTCGGCCACCGGGTCTACAAGAACTACGACCCTCGCGCCAAGCTCGTCAAGGAGGCCGCCGACGAGGTGCTCTCTTCCCTGGGCGTCACCGACCCTCTGCTCGACCTCGCGAAGGAGCTCGAGGAGCTCGCGCTGGCCGACGACTACTTCCGCGAGCGTCGCCTGTACCCGAACGTCGACTTCTACACCGGCGTCATCTACAAGGCCATGGGCTTCCCGACGCGCATGTTCACGGTCCTGTTCGCGATCGGCCGTCTGCCGGGCTGGCTCGCGCAGTGGCGTGAGCTGCAGCTCGACCCGCAGACCAAGATCGGTCGCCCGCAGCAGCTGTACACAGGAGCGCCCGAGCGTTCCTTCCCGACGCGCTGAGTCCAGACGAGAAAGCGCCCCTTCCGCACGACGGAGGGGGCGCTTTCGTCGTCTGGCAGCGACGCGGTGGATTCGGATTCCCGGCATTCGTCGCGGGGAAACGGCACGGCGCCCCCTCCGACGAGCGGAGAGGGCGCCGTGCTGAGCTGAAGTCAGCGGCTCGAGTGTTCAGCGACCCTGCGAGCTGCGGCCGCCCTGACGGGAGCCGCTCTGCGTGGAGTAGCCACCACCTGCGCCCGTGCCGGAAGCACCGGCGCGGGGACGACGACGGCGACGCGACGGCGGGTTGGCCGCTCCGCTCTTCTCGCCCCCTGCGGGGCGCTGCTTGGAGGACTGGCGCTGCTGCTGCGGAGCCTGCACGGGGGCCGGGCGCACATGCGCTGCGCGCTCGGGCACCAGCGCGGTGACGGCCGCTGTGGTGACGTCTTCGAGCGGAGCCGAGATGGCGGCCTTGCGCAGGAGATCCTTGACGTCGCGGCGCTGCTCGGGGAGCACGACGGTCACGACGGTGCCCGCGGCGCCGGCACGCGCGGTGCGGCCGGAACGGTGCAGGTACGCCTTGTGCTCGACGGGCGGGTCGACGTGGACGACGAGGTCGACGTTGTCGACGTGCACGCCGCGCGCCGCGACGTCGGTCGCCACGAGCACGCGCACTCCGCCGTCTTCGGGAGCGGCGGAGAAGGCGCCGAGGTTGCGCTCGCGCGCATTCTGCGACAGGTTGCCGTGCAGGTCGACGGCGGGGATCCCCGCGGCGGTGAGCTGCTTCGCGAGCTTCTTCGCCTGGTGCTTGGTGCGGGTGAAGAGGATGCGGCGACCGGTGCCCGAGGCGAGCTCGCGCACGAGGGCGGTCTTGTTGTCGGTGGAGTCGACGACCAGCACACGGTGGGTCATCTCGCCGACGGGCACGCTCTCCTCGTCGACCTCGTGGCTGACCGCGTTCGAGAGGAAGCGGCGGGCGAGGGTGTCGATGCCGCGGTCCAGGGTCGCGCTGAACAGCAGACGCTGTCCACCGGCCGGGGTCGCGGTGAGGATGCGGGTGACGCCGGGCAGGAAGCCGAGGTCGGCCATGTGATCGGCCTCATCGAGCACGGTGACCTCGATCGCGCTCAGGCGAACCACCTGCTGCTTCATGAGGTCTTCAAGTCGACCGGGGCAGGCCACGACGATGTCGACGCCGCCGCGCAGCGCCTGCTCCTGCGGACGCTGGCTGACGCCGCCGAAGACGGTCGTGACGCGCAGGCCCGCGGCCTCGGCGAGAGGTGCGATGGTCGCGGCGATCTGCGTCGCGAGCTCACGCGTTGGGGCGAGGACGAGTCCGCGCGGAAGGCCGGCACGGCGCTGTCCGCCGGAAGCGGCGAGGCGCGCGACGAGCGGCAGGGCGAAGGCGATGGTCTTGCCGCTGCCCGTGCGTCCGCGACCCAGGAGGTCGCGTCCGGCGAGGGAATCGGGAAGGGTGTCGCGCTGGATGGCGAACGCCTCGGTCTTGCCGGAATCGGCGAGAACGGCGGCGAGCTCGGCGGGAACGCCGAGTTCAAGGAAAGTAGACATGCAGAAACTCCGTCAGCGCCCGAATGAAGGGCGCGAGATAAAGGGGTGAGGTGGGCGACGGCGCAGGAATTGCGCATCGGTTCGCCGTTCGAAAGGCCAGCTGATGCTGGTGGTGGGAGCGGTTCCGCTCGCTTCGGTCCTCGGAGACCCCGTGACGACGACGATGTTACGAGACCGGCGGTACACGCAACTCCGTCAGTCTACCAGTGCGTGGATGCCGTCGGCCGCATGTCGACTTCCGCGCGGGTCGTCGGCCGCCTGCAGGAGCGGGGCAGGCGTCCCCTGGGTGGCGTTCTCAGGCGTGCAGCGCCTCGTTCAGCGTCACTCCCACACCGGCGCGACGCACGGCCTCCACTGCACCGCTGAGCGAGTTCCGGCGGAAGAGCACCCCATCGTGACCGGAGAGCTCGGCCCCCTTCACGCTCTTGCGTGCGCCATCGGCGGTCACGGGCCCGTCGACGAGGACGATCTTGGTGCCGGCCGTGACATAGAGCCCGGCCTCGACGACGCAGTCGTCACCGAGCGAGATGCCGATGCCGGCGTTCGCGCCGAGCAGCGTGCGGGCTCCGATCGACACGCGGTGCGTTCCGCCGCCGGAGAGGGTGCCCATGATCGACGAGCCTCCGCCGATGTCGCTGCCGTCGCCGACCACAACGCCCTGCGAGATGCGTCCTTCGACCATCGACGCGCCCAGCGTGCCGGCGTTGAAGTTGACGAACCCCTCGTGCATGACGGTCGTGCCGGGGGAGAGGTACGCGCCCAGACGCACACGGGAGGCGTCGGCGATGCGGACGCCGGAAGGCTGCACGTAGTCGGTCAGGCGGGGGAACTTGTCGAGCCCCTGCACCTGGATGCCGGCGCGCTGGAGGTGCGGGCGCAGGCGAGCGGCATCCGCGGGAAGGACGGGACCGGCGTTGGTCCAGGCCACGTTCGGAAGGTGCCCGAAGATGCCGTCCAGGTTCAGCTCGTTGGGACGCACCACCAGATGGGAGAGTGCGTGCAGACGCAGGTAGGCGTCCGCGGTCGAGGCCGGGGCGGCGTCGAGGTCGATCTCCAGCTGCACGACCTCGAGCGTGACGTTTCGCCGTTCGTCGGGCCCGGCGAGGGGCACGAGTGCGGCGATGGCGACCGCGACCTCGTCGGAGGTGGAGGCGCCTGTCCGCACCTCGGGGTACCACGCATCGAGGACGGTGCCGTCCCCGGCGATCGTGGTGAGTCCGATACCCCATACAGTGCGTGCGTCGCTCATCCCTCCACGCTATCGCCCCCGAGGGATGGCGACGTCACTCGTGACGGGGTAAGTAGTCTTGACCCATGGTGCTCGATCTGACCGCGTCCTCCGTCGAACTCACCCGTGCGATCTGCGATATCCCGAGTGTCTCCGGTGAGGAGAAGAGCTTGGCCGATGCGATCGAGGCAGCGGTGACGCCGTTGGAGCACCTCGACGTCTTCCGTCACGGGAACACGATCGTCGCCCGCACCGACCGCGGCCGGGCACAGCGCGTCGCGATCGCCGGTCACATCGACACCGTGCCGATCAACGCGAACCTGCCGACCCGCGACATCGAGATCGACGGGGTGCCCTTTCTCTGGGGGCGCGGCACCGTCGACATGAAGGCGGGCACCGCCGTGCAGCTGAAGCTCGCGGCCGAACTGACCGACCCCGCGATCGACATCACGTGGATGTGGTACGACAACGAGGAGATCGAGGCTTCGAAGAACGGCCTCGGATTGCTCGCCGCCGTGCGCCCCGATCTCTTCGAGGCCGACTTCGCGATCCTGGGGGAACCGTCCAACGGTGAGGTCGAGGGCGGGTGCAACGGCACTCTCCGCGCGCTCGTGCGCACGAGCGGCGTGCGCGCCCACAGCGCACGCGCCTGGATCGGCGAGAACGCGATCCACCGCGCCGCGCCCATCCTCACCCGGCTGGCGGAGTACCGCGCCAAGGAGGTGCTGGTCGAGGGGCTGCTGTACCGCGAGAGCTTGAGCGCGGTGCGCATCGCGGGTGGAGTCGCGGGCAACGTGATCCCGGACGCGTGCGAGGTCGAGGTCAACTACCGGTTCGCGCCGAGCAAGTCGGCGGCCGACGCCGAGGCCCATCTGCGTGGAGTCCTCGCCGGCTTCGACATCGAGATCACGGATGCCGCCGAGGGCGCGCGTCCCGGCCTCGACGCCGAGATCGCGAAGCAGTTCGTGGCCGCCGTCGGCGCAGAGCCCCGGCCGAAGTACGGCTGGACCGACGTCGCACGCTTCTCCGCGCTCGGGATCCCCGCGGTGAACTACGGCCCCGGCGACCCGCATCTCGCCCACCACGATGAGGAGCGCGTTCCCCTCGCGCAGATCGACGCCGTGGAGCGGGGCCTTCGCGCATGGCTCACGTCGCGCTGAGCATCGCACGCCGCTGGGCGATGGCACCGGTCGCGCTGCGTGTGGCCGTCATCTACCTCGGCGCACGGGCCGTCACGACAGCGTTCCTGCTCATCGCCGCTTCGCTGTCGACCTCGTCCTCGCGTTTCGGCGCGGGGGCCGGGCTCATCGACTTCGTCCTCGGCTGGGATGCGCAGTGGTACTGGCTGGTCGCCGAGAACGGATATCCGAGCGAGCTGCCGCTCTCGGATACGGGCGTCGTGGTCGAGAACGCCTGGGCATTCATGCCGGTGTTCGCATATGCGGCCAAGGGCATCGGGTTCGTGCTCGGGTCCTGGGGAGCCGGGGCTCTCGTGCTGTCACTCGTGGCGGGGTACCTGGCCTGTCTCGCGCTTCATCGTCTGCTTCGCGAGCGTCTCGGGAACTCGGCGGCGATGTGGGCCGTGGTGTTCTTCGCCGCCGGGCCGATCGCGGCGATGTTCCAGGTCGGCTATGCCGAGACCCTGTTCCTTCTGCTGCTGTTCCTGGCCCTCGATGCGACGATCCGGCGCAGGTACGCCTGGTTGTACATCCTCATCCCGGTGATGGCCTTCACCCGCCCGGGGATCCTCGCCTTCGCCCTCTATCTGGGCCTGCACGGTGTCCTGCGCTGGATCCGGCGCGCACAGGATCCGCTCCCGGGACGCGAGATCGCGCACATCCTCGCTCTCGGCGCCCTCGCGACCGCGTCCGGCTTCGCCTGGCAGGCGATCGCGGGAATCGTCACGGGAGACCCCGGTGCGTATCTCGCGACCGAACTCGCGTGGCGTCAGCATTGGATCACCGGCGGTGTCGAGGGGTTCATCCCGCTCGAGGGGTGGGTCCAGGCGTCGCAGTTCTGGTTCGCGCTCTGGGGGATGCCGCAGTGGTGGGGACCCCTCGTACTCGCCGTGCTGGTCATCGGCGCGTCTGCAGCGCTCCTGTTCTCCCCGCAGGTTCGGGCTCTCGGCGCGGATCTTCGGCTGTGGAGTGCGAGTTACCTGCTGTATCTGCTCGCCGTCTTCTTCCCGCAGTCGAGCACCTTCCGTCTGCTCTTGCCCCTCAGCCCGCTCTGGGGTGCGGTCGCCGTGCCTCGATCACGCCTCTGGCGCATCGGGGTGCTGGCCGCATGTCTGGTCGGACAATGGTTCTGGATCTACCACGTATATGCGCTCGGGAGCACGTTCTGGCAGGTGCCGTGATCGTGAAGCTCGAGCCAATTGTTGCTCCGTGACCTCCAGGTCCCGGTGACACCCGATAAACTCATCCCATACCACCGGAGGAAAGGGAGCCACGATGGCAGCGATGAAGCCGAGGACCGGAGACGGGCCTATGGAAGCCGTGAAAGAAGGACGACTCATCATCGTGCGCGTTCCGCTCGAAGGCGGCGGCCGCCTGGTCGTCTCTGTGAACGACGCCGAGGCCAAGGAGCTTCACGACGTGCTTGCCGCCGTCGTGGCACCGGCCTGATCGACCTGGGTCCGCTCGAGCGGATCCGAAAAGGGCGGTGGATCCTCGGATCCACCGCCCTTTTCGTCTGCGAACGGTGCCTGTGCCCCGCGAGGTTCGTGCGTCAGTCGCGCTCTGCGAGGCTGATCAGCTGCAGCAGTCCTTCGCCGGCGGGGGAGAGCGTGGCCAGGACGGCCGAGGACTCCTGCGTCTCCTGCACGAGGGACCGGTAGGCCGAGGTGATCTCGTCGCGCTGCACGGGGTCGGCGACGCGGCCGCCTGCGAGCACCCGGGGAACGAGGACGAGCCCCCCGGTGCGTGCGAGACGCAGACCGTGCTCGACGTATTCGATGACGTGCTCGGGGTCGGCGTCCACCAGCACGATGTCGTAGGAGTTCTCGTTCATGCGGGGGAGCACATCGATCGCTCGCCCCGTGATGAAGCGGGCTCGTGTGGACGGGATCTTCGCATCGGCGAAGGCCTGCCGTGCCGCGGCGAGATGCTCCGGCTCGTTGTCGATCGAGGTGAGCACGGCCTGCGGCGCCCCACGCAGCAGCCAGAGGCCGGAGACGCCGGCGCCGGTGCCGATCTCGACGATGGAACGAGCGCCGGTCGCCGCGGCGAGCACGGCGATCTGCGAGCCGACGGCCGCGCTGATCGGCATCGCTCCCAGCTCGATCGCATGTGCGCGGGCGCGGGTGATGGCGTCGGGTTCCACGATGGACTCGCGCAGAAAACGCGCGTTCGCGTCATACTCGCTCATGGCCTGTTTCTCCCTGCCTGCCCTGTGAACCTCTCCAGCGTATTCGGTCGGCGAGTGCGGGGACCGCAGGCGCGGCGGTAGCCTGTAGAGATGACGTTCGGGCTCACTTTCGAGAAGCTGCTGCTGATCGGCCTCATCGCGGTCCTGATCATCGGCCCCGAACGTCTGCCGCGGGCCGCGGAGAGCTTCTCCCGCATGGTCCGCAAGGCCGGCGAGTACCTGCGCGCGACCAAGACCAGGGTGCGCGAGGAGATGGGGCCCGAGATCGACGACGTCGATTGGCGCAAGCTCGACCCGCGTCAGTACGACCCCCGTCGGATCATCCGCGACGCGCTGATGGAGGAACCTCAGCCCGCGACTCCCATGCAGGCGCGCGAGACCATCGCGGAACCGATCGCCGGAACCGTCGCCCCCACACGTGTGGCTCCCCAGGAGTTCAGCGCGACCAATCGCCCGCCTTTCGACCCTGAAGCCACGTGACCAGAGGGCGGCTCGCGGATCGCGACGCCGTGGCCTTCTGGCTCTCCGCGCTGTGCGCGTGCGTGGCGGTCCTGATCTGGACCCTGTGGGTGCTGCCGGTCGCGGCCTCCGTCGATGACGCGGCTCCGTCACCGCTCGGGCGCTCCGCGGAGGTCGTGCTCGATTCCGGTGAGCGGGGTGGCATCTGGGGCAACGGGATCTCGGCGGCGCTGGGCACGATGGAGTGCGCGGTGGTCGGCCCGGACGGCGTGGGACTGCCGCTGTCGGGCGCGCCGTCGCTCACCTGGGACGACACGCTGTGGTGGATGACGCCCCGGCCGGGCTTCGCGCAGAGCGCGCAGTTCACCTCGGTCGAGGCCGGCATCTACACCGTGACCTGCGTCGACGCGCTGGACACCTACGACGGTGAATTCCTGGTCGCCGGTGACACCTTCGGACGCGGGTCCGTCGGTCTCGGTCGCAACGGAGGCAGCGACTTCGCCGTCGGTTCGCTCCTGGCCTTCGGCGCGGTGGCCTGCCCGCTGATCGTCGTGCTCGTCCCCGGCGTCATCCTGATCCGTCGCCTGGTCGTCCGGCGTCGTCGCGCTGACGGCCCTGCGCCTCGGAGGTCGTCGCCTGAGGTCTGGGAGAGCTAGGAGATCTTGGAGCGGAGCGTCGCGATGTCGTCGTCCGTGAGCAGGGCGCGGGGGATCGCGGTGGCGACCGAGGCGTCACGCAGCTTCAGCAGCACGGCGTCCTTGCCCACGTGCATCTTCTGGAACGTGCGGTAGTCGATGTCGGATCGACGGCGACCGCTGCCCATCTGCAGCCTGTCGTCTTCGAGGGCCACCCACACCACCTGCTCCACCGGCATCGCGATCCGCACGGCCGTTCGGGCGCCCGAGATGGACATGAAGACGGCGAAGCCTGCGAGCCCGGCGATGATCACGGGCATCCAGCCCGCGGCGAACGGGGCTTCTTCCCCCGGTGCAACGGGGGCGCTGAGATTGAGGATGCTGAGCACCAGCGCACCGGCGAGGGCGAACCACATCACGAGGGCGGACGGGCGGGTCAGCGAATAGATCGCGGCGTCGCGCGCCATCCGTCGCAGCAGGCTCTCGTCGACGGTCAGGGAGCGTGGGGACACTCGTTCATCCTCCCACGCGCTCAGCCGATCGACATCGGCAGCGATCGACCGGAGAGGCCCCTGCCCTGCCGGGCGAGGGTGGCCGCGAGGTCGCGGATCGTCGCGGCCGCGGCATCGGTCGTCCCGCCTCCGACGATCGGCTCTCCCGCGTCTCCGCCCTGACGCAGAGCGGGGCTGAGGGGGATCGAGGCGAGCAGCGGGACCGTCGCTCCCGGCTCGGAGAGCGCCTCGGCGACGGCCGCGCCCCCGCCGGAGCCGAACAGGTCGATCAGGGTGCCGTCGGGGAGCGTGTACGCCGCCATGTTCTCGATCACGCCGATCACGCGCTGACCGGTCTGACGCGCGACGAGACCGCTGCGGATGGCGACCTCGGCCGCGGCGGTCTGCGGGGTGGTCACGACGAGCACCTCCGCATGGGGGAGGAGCTGGCCGATCGAGATCGCGATGTCGCCCGTTCCCGGCGGCATGTCGATCAGGAGCACATCGAGATCCCCGAAGAAGACGTCGGTGAGAAACTGCGACACCGTGCGGTGCAGCATCGGTCCGCGCCACGCCACCACGGACTCGCCGTCGCGGAGGAACATCCCGATCGAGATCGTCTTCACGCCATGCGCGACCGGGGGAAGCATCAGGTCGTCGATGCGAGTCGGCTGGGTACCCGCCGGGATGCCGAGGAGCCCGGGGATCGAGAACCCGTGCACATCCGCATCGACGAGGCCGACGGACAGCCCCTGATCGGCGAGGGCGACGGCGAGGTTGGCCGTGACCGTCGACTTGCCGACGCCGCCCTTGCCGCTGGAGACGAGGATCACACGGGTGAGTGAGTCGGGGCCGAACGGCATGTGTCGTGCGGGTCTGCCTGCGCGGAGCTTCTCGGTGAGCGCCTTGCGCTCGGCCGGCGTCATCACGCCGACCTCGACCTCGACCTCGGCGATGCCGGGAACCGATGCGGCCGCACCGCGCACGTCGGCTTCGATCCTGGCCGCCGCGGGGCACCCGACGATCGTCAGCACGATGCCGACGCGGGCGCGGTCGCCGTCGACGGAGATCTCGCGGACCATGTCGAGTTCGCCGATGGGTCGGCGCAGCTCCGGATCCGTCACTGCGGCGACGGCCGATCGGACGCGCTCGGCCGCCGTCATGAGGCGGTGCCGGGTCGGGTCTTGTCCGGCGCGTCTTCGAGCTCGGCGAGAAGGGCCTTGAGCTCCTGCCTGAGCACGTCGCGGGTGACGGCCTGCGAGTTGCGCTCTTCGAGCGACATCCGCAGCGCGACGATCTCTCGGGCGAGGTACTCGGTGTCGGCGAGGTTGCGCTCGGCACGCTGCCGGTCCTGCTCGATCTGCACCCGGTCGCGGTCGTCCTGGCGGTTCTGCGCGAGCAGGATGAGCGGTGCGGCGTACGAGGCCTGCAGGGAGAGCATGAGAGTCAACGCCGTGAATCCGAGGGCGGCGTCGTCGAAGCGCAGCTCGTCGGGCATCAACGTGTTCCAGAGGATCCAGACCACGCAGAAGAGGCTGAGGATCAGCAGGAAGGCCGGCGTGCCCATCGCACGAGCGACCCACTCGGTGAAGCGCCCGAAGCGGTCGCGAGAGGTCGCCCTGGGGCGGGTGGTGGTGCGGCCCGGTGCGTCGAGGCGCGGGGACCGGGCCATCAGCGCATCTCCTTCGCGGGGGAGCTGTCGTCGCTGTCGTGCGAGCGCCAGTCGTCGGGGAGCAGGTAGTCGAGCACATCGTCGATGCTGATCGCTCCGACGAGGCGGTGCGCCGCATCGATCACCGGGAGCGAGACGAGGTCGTAGCTCGCCAGCAGTCGCGCCACCTCGGCGGCGGATGCGGTGACGGGTACGGGCTCGAGGCTGTCGTCGAGGATGGCGCCGAGCCGCTCGTGCGGCGGGTAGCGCAGCATCCGCTGGAAGTGCACGAGCCCGAGCAGGCGCCCGGTGGGGGTCTCGAACGGCGGGAGCGTCACGAACACCGCGGCGGCCAGCGCGGGGTGCAGCTCATGGCGGCGGATCAGGGCCAGTGCTTCGGCGACGGTGGCATCGGCCGACAGGATGATCGGTTCGGGGGTCATCAGACCGCCGGCGGTGTCGGGTCCGTACCGCAGCAGCATCCTGACGTCCTCGGCCTCCTCCGGCTCCATGAGCTCGAGGAGCTGCTCCAGACGGTCCGGGGCCAGCTGGGCCAGAAGGTCGGCCGCATCGTCCGGTTCCATCTGGTCGAGGATGTCGGCCGCGCGCTCGTCTCCCAGCCGGTCGAGGATGTGGACCTGCTCGTCTTCCGGCATCTCCTCGAGGGCGTCGGCGAGGCGGTCGTCCGACAGCTCCTCGGCGACCTCGATCATGCGCTGCTGCGGAAGGTCGAGGAGCGTGTTGGCGAGGTCGGCAGCGTGCAGCTCGGAGTATGAGGCGACGAGCTGCTCGGCCGACTGCGACTCGCCGGGCGCACGCTGCTCGGTGACCTCGCTCCACCCCGCGAAAGTCGTCGGTCCCTTCGCGAACGGGGAGGCGCTAGTCTTCGGGCGGCGGAGGAACAGCTGGCTGATCGCCCATTCGCCGAGGCGGTTCGGCTCGATCGCGATGTCTTCGATCACCGCGGTGCCGCTGCCGTCGACGAAGCTCACGCGTCGCCCGAGCATCTCGGCGAGCACCCGCACCTCGCCGGCGCGGGGAGAGAACCGTCGCACGTTGATCAGACCCGTGCTGATGACCTGGCCGGCGCGGATCGAGGTGACGCGTCCGATGGAGAGGAACACCTGTCGGCGTCCCGGGATCTCCACGACCAGACCGATGACGCGGGGCGCCGCGGTACTTCGGTACACGACGACGACATCCCGGACCTTGCCGAGCCGGTCGCCGACGGGATCGAAGACGGCGCACCCGGCGAGGCGCGCGGCGAAAACCCGTTGTGTGCTCACTTCTCCAGAGTAGTCGGCGGCTCAGGTCTCCGGCGGGATGGTCGCGCCTCGGGCCGTCCGACGGTGCGCGTGGAAGAATAGCCGGATGAGCATGCTGAACCGGCCCGCGAGCGGCACAGACACCGGCGAGATCGTCGCGTCGATGCGCGACTACGAGAGCGCGCAGAAGACGGTCTCGAAGCTGATCGCCGGGGAGGTGCCCGCACGCGACATCGCCATCGTCGGACAGAGCGTGCGCACCGTGGAGCGTGTGACCGGCAAGCTCGGCTATGCGGCCGCGGCGCGCTCCGGAGCGATCAACGGCGTGCTGATCGGTCTGTTCCTCGCCGCCATCCTCGTGCTGGGCAACCCCGAGGTTCCGATCCAGCTCTTCCTGGGCTTCGTCCTCATCGGCGTCGCGGTCGGCATGCTCCTGAGTCTCGTCACGTACGCGATCGTCCGTCGTCGTCGTGACTTCGCGAGCGTCACGCAGTTCGCGGCCGACCACTACGAGGTCACGGTCCTGTCCACATCGCTGGGCAAGGCCCGCCAGGTGCTCGGCGCCAACAAGGTCGCCCCGGTGCGCCCCCCGGTCAACCTCGATGAGCCGCCGCGTTACGGTGAGCGGATCACGCCCGGTGCGACCGCCCCCGCTCCCTCTCCCGAAGAGCCCGTCATTCCGCCGCGTCCCGCCGACCCGGTGGCCGAGCCCGTCGTCGAACCGGAATCCGGTGCGACGCCGGAAGCCGGGACTGCCGCTGCGTCGACGGTGACGCCGGTCGAGCCCGATGCCGCCCCCGATGCGGACGGCATCCAGGGCGAGCGGGCATGACGGCGATCTGCGTACTCTCCGTCTGATGGTCCAGATCCCGGTCGAACTCTCGAACGGTCCCACTGTCGTCTCCGCAGACTGGACCCCCGGTGACAACGGGGCGACGGTGATCGTCGCGCACGGCGCGGGTACCGGCAAGGACCACCCGTTCCTGACGGGCTACGTCGACGCGCTCGGTGCGAGCGGCTTCTCGACCCTGCGTTTCAACTTCCCGTACGTGGAGCAGGGACGACGGATGCCGGGACCTGCCGCGCACGCGATCGCCACCTGGAACGCCGTCGCAGCCTTCGCACGAGAGTCCGCCCCCTCAGCGAGCCTGTGGGCGACCGGGAAGTCGTATGGGGGACGCATGGCGTCGATGGCGGTCGCCGAGGGCATGCTCGTCGACGGGCTCGCCTACCTCGGCTATCCGCTGCATCCGCCGGGGCGGCCGGAGAAGCCGCGCATCGAGCATCTGCCGGGCATCACGGTGCCGCAGCTGTTCGTCGAGGGGACGAACGATCCGTTCATCCAGCCGATCGCCCAGTTCGAGGAGGCCGTCGCGAGCTGCCAGGATGCGCGCGTGGTCTGGGTCGAGGGTGCCGGCCACACCTTCGAGGTCAAGGGGCACAAGCGCCCCGCGGCAGAGATCGGGGCGTCGCTCGCGCCGATCGTCGCCGAGTTCATCGATCGCTGAGCACGTCACCGCGCCGACGTCACCGCGCCGACGTCACCGCGCCGACGTCACCGATCCAGCGTCGCCAGCTCCTGGTCGTCGAGCAGGCGCCGCAGCGTCGTGAGCCCCAGCGTGCTCATCGGGGGATTCGACTGCTCGTAGTACCAGCCGAGCCCGATCGCCTGCTGGAAGGCCCACGCCGCGCCTCGCAGCCACTCGGTGTCGCTCACCCCCACTCCGTCGCGCAGCACAGCGCGGGCGGGAGCGTCGAACAGATGCCAGGCGCTGACCAGGTCGAGCGCCCGATCGGCGGGCCCGAAGCCGCCGCCGTCGAGAACCCCCACCAGTCGGGTGACGCCGTCGGCTTCACGGACCAGAAGATTGAACGGCGTGAGGTCGCGATGACTCATCACGTCCGGGCCGTCCGATGGCAGGGAACGCAGCGCCGTCCAGAGTCGGGTGGCGCGGTCGGTGTCGAGAAGATGCCCGCTCCTGTGCAGGCACTCGGCCACCCATTCGTCATGGTCGGTGAGAGTACCTCCGCGGCCACGGCCGTCGAAGACCCGATCCTCGACCTCGGTCGCCCGCAGCCCCCGGATCAGCGTCACCAGGTCCTCCGCCAGCGACGCGGATGCCGCTTGCGCGGTGGAGCCGGCGGTCTCGCCGGTGAGCCAGGTCTGCAGCGACCAGGCCGAGGGGAAGGCGGCGCTGCCGTCGGCCACGCCGCGAGGCAGCGGTGCCGGGAAGGGGATGCTCACCGCGAGCGCGGTCATCGACGCGGCCTCCGCCTCCGCCTCCGCCCGTGCGACGGGGAGGAGAGGGAAGCGGGCGACCAGATCCTCCCCGACACGCACGATCGTGTTCACCGTCCCGATGGTGGCGACAGGGCGGAGCACCGCATCGCCGTGTTCGGGGAACGACGCGGCGATCAACTCGCGCGCGAGCGCGAGGTCGACCGTGTGCGCAGCCTCGTGCATCGTCAGAACGGCCGAGCCCGCCCCTGTTTGCCCTGGTCGACCCATCGAGTGTGCGACTTGAGCGCGAGAAGAACGGCGAAGTAGATGACGGCACCAAGGACGAGCGCGGCGAGACCGTAGACCAGGATGATGGCGAAGAAGTTGACGAATCCGAACATCGGCGTCAGCTCTGCAGTCGCGCGATCCAGGCCTCGACCTCGTCGGCGGTGCGGGGGATGCCGGCCGAGAGGTTCACGGGGCCGTCTTCGGTCATCACGATGTCGTCCTCGATGCGCACGCCGATGCCGCGGAGTTCGGCCGGCACCGTGAGGTCGTCGATCTGGAAGTACAGTCCGGGCTCGATCGTGAAGACCATGCCCGGTGCGAGGATGCCGTCGTAGTACATCTCGCGACGGGCCTGGGCGCAGTCGTGCACGTCGATGCCGAGGTGGTGCGAGGTGCCGTGCACCATGTACCGACGGTGCTGGCCGCCCTTGTCGGCGTCCAGGGCCTCTTCCGCGGTGACGGGCAGCAGGCCCCACTCGGCCGTGCGCTCGGCGATGACCTTCATGGCTGCGCCGTGCACGTCGCGGAAGCGCACTCCGACCCGGGCGGCGGCGAACGCGGCGTCTGCGGCCTCGCGCACGGTCTCGTAGACCCGTCGCTGCACCTCGGTGAACGTTCCGGAGACGGGCAGCGTGCGGGTGATGTCGGCGGTGTACAGGCTGTCGGCCTCGACGCCCGCATCCACCAGGATCAGATCGCCGGGGACCACGGTGCCGTCGTTGCGCGTCCAGTGCAGGTAGCAGGCGTGCGGGCCGGAGGCGGCGATTGTGTCGTACCCCTCGCCGTTGCCGTCTTCACGCGCACGGCGGTGGAAGACGCCCTCGACGACACGCTCGCCCCGTGCATGCGCCGTAGCCGCGGGAAGCTCGCGGATGATGTCGTCGAAGCCCTTCGCGGTGATCTCGACGGCACGGCGCATCTCGGCGATCTCGAACTCGTCCTTGACGAGGCGCAGCTCCGACACGAATCGTGTGAGGGTCTCGTCTTCTTCGAGCACGAGCTCGCCCTCGACGGCTTCGAACTGGTCCAGGTGCGCGGTCGCGATCTCGAGGTCGGCGGCGACACCGGCGAGGGACGGGCGCGGACCGATCCAAAACTCTCCGACCGTGGCGTCGGCGTAGAACTCCGTCGTCGTGCGGTCGGCGCGCTCACGGAAGAAGAGCGTGATGTCGTGACCACCCTCGGTGGGGGCGAAGACGAGCACCGAATCGGGCTCGGCATCCGATGCCCAACCGGTGAGGTGCGCGAAGGCCGAGTGCGCGCGGAAGACGTAGTCGGTGTCGTTGCTGCGCTGCTTGAGCGAGCCGGCGGGGATCACGAGACGCTTGCCGGGGAAGGCCGCGGAGACGGCTGCGCGCCGCACCGCCGCGTACGGCGCCTGTGCGCGCGGCGAGGGGAGCGTCTCGGGACGCTCGGCCCAACCGGTCGAGATGGTGTCGAGGAAGCCCTGGGGGAAGGGCTGCTTGCGGTTGGTGGTGCCGTTCTCGACAGACGCTTCGACGGTGGGCTCTGCGATCGTGTCGCGCTCTCCAGTGCTCATCCCTCCAGTCTGTCACCTGGCAGGCTGGCGCGGGAATCAGCCGGCGGGCTCCAGCTGCACGACCAGGGCGCGGTGGTCGCTCCCCCCGGCGTCATCGAGCACGACGGATCCCGTCGGAGACCAGTTCTGCGATGCCATCACATGATCGATCGGCGCGCCCGCCAGCGCGGGCAGAGAGCTCGGCCAGGTGCCGGTGAGCCCGTTGCCGGTGCGGGAAGCGACATCGCGGCAGTAGCCGATGTCGCCGCCTTCCAGGCCGAGCGGGGCCATGTGGTCGATCGTCGCGTTGAAGTCGCCGGCCAGGATGAAGTCGCCCTGGGGGCACTGGTCGGCGATCCACTGGAGGTCACTGCGCCACTGCTGCATCTCCTCCATGCGCGGGGCCACCGCGTGCACGGCGACGATGGTGGGGCCGGAGCCATCGATCGGCATCAGCACGACGCTGGGCACCGAGCCGGTGTTGCTCGTGCCGTCCTTCGCCGACTCGATCACGGAGTACTCACCGAGGTCGGGGGCGACCAACACGGTGGTCTGCCATGACTGCGGACCGTCCTGCACATCGGGGCGGAACTGCACGTGGTGCACCCACATCGGATGCCCCTGCTCCCGCAGCATGATCGCGATGCGCTCGCCGACAGCTTCGGTGGTCTCCGGGAGGGCGACGATGTCGGCACCCTGATCGAGGATCCGCTGCGCGATCACCTCGGCGGGTACGGCTTCACCCGCTGTGTTCCACGTGAGCACCCTGACGCTGCCCTCGGTCTTCTCCGGGAGGTCGGAGCCGCCGAAGCCGCGGGCGGCGCCGATGGCCGCCGTCGCGCCGGCTCCGAGCAGGGCGACGATCAGCACGGAGGCGGCGAATCCGCGCAGCGGGCGGGCGAACAGCAGCAGGAGCGCGAGGACCGCGACCACGAGGAATCCGCCGAGCACGAGGCCGCGCGCCGACACGAGCTGTGCGAACGGGTAGGTCTGCTCGAGACGGAAGAACTGCGGCCACACGACGATCGCCGTCGCGATCGCGAGCAGCACGGTGAACAGGATCCCCAGGAGACGAAACATCTCCTCCAGCCTAGGAGCGCCGCCTGTGAAGTCCCTGCCTCGACATCCGCCTCCGTGCGCCTCGGCGCCTGCACCGGGCGACGCTCGGTACGCTCGGAGGATGGCCACTTCGTCCCACGGGTTCGCCGGTCCCGCCGACCTGCACCTGCACTCCAACCATTCCGATGGCACGGAGTCGCCCGCCGAGGTGGTCGCGCAGGCGCACGCGCACGGGGTGCGCACGCTCGCGCTCACCGATCATGACCGTTCCACCGGATGGGCCGAGGCGGGAGATGCCGCCGTCGCCCTCGGGATGACGTTCATCCCGGGGATGGAGCTCTCCGCGAAGCACGAATGGCGCAGCGTGCACGTGCTCGGCTATCTCTTCGATCCGCAGGACGAGGCGCTGCGCGCCGAGACGGATCGCATCAGGGGGGACCGGATCGGTCGTGCCGAGCGCATCGTGCGCAACATCGGGCGCGACTACGACCTGCACTGGGACGATGTGGTCGCGCAGACGACGCTCGACGCGACGGTCGGACGCCCGCACATCGCCGACGCCCTCGTGGCACGGGGAATCGTGCGGGATCGGACGGAGGCGTTCGACGGCATCCTGCATCCGCGGGAGGGGTACTACGAGCCGCACTATGCGCCCGATCCGATCACCGCGGTGCGCTTGATCACCGAGGCCGGGGGAGTGGCGATCATCGCCCACCCCGTGACGGCGGGCCGCGACCGCATGATGCCGGTGCCGTTCATCGAGCGGCTCATCGACGCCGGCCTCGGCGGGTTCGAGATCGAGCATCGCGAGAACACGGAGCCCGGCAAGAGGATGCTGCGTGAGATCGCCGCGAAGCACGACCTCATCGTCACCGGCTCCAGCGACTATCACGGCACCGGCAAGCCGAACCGTCCCGGCGAGAACACCACAGCCGATGAGATGGTCGCCAGGCTCCTGATGCGCGGCACCGGCATCGCCCCGCGCGTTCCCTGACCATCGCGCCGCGCCGCGCGCGCACGGGAAAGGGCGCATACGCCGGTGTGAACCGGACGTATGCGCCCTTTCGGTCGAAGCTCAGGCTCCGGTGACGGGAGCCGCGCCTGCGCCGGAACCGCCGCGGCGACGGCGGCGACGACGTGCCGGTGCCGGCTTGCCGTCGTGGTGCTCCTTGCCGGCGCCGTCATGCGTTCCTGCGCCCTCGGCACCGCGGTCGGCTGACGGCGCGGAATGTCCCTCGCCCGATGCGGGCTCCGCTGCACCCTCGGTGAACGTCGATCCGACCGGAGTCGTGCTGTTGCGACGGCGGCGGCGACGGCGCGTGCCGCTCTCGTCGGTGCCCTCGGCAGCAGCATCGGCCGCGCGCTCCGGGCGACGGGTGCGCTCGGTCTTGACGGACTCGGTCTTGGGTGCCGACACCAGTCGGCCCTTGGTGCCCTGGGGGATGTTGAGGTCCTCGTACAGGTGCGGGCTCGACGAGTAGGTCTCGATGGGCTCCGGCTGGCCGAACTCGAGCGCCCGGTTGATCAGGGCCCACTTGTGCAGGTCCTCCCAGTCGACGAAGGTGACGGCGATGCCGGTCTTGCCCGCGCGGCCCGTGCGGCCGGCGCGGTGCAGGTAGGTCTTGTCCTCGTCGGGGATCGTGTGGTTGATGACGTGCGTCACATCGTCGACGTCGATGCCTCGGGCGGCCACATCGGTGGCCACGAGGACATCGCGCTTGCCCGCCTTGAAAGCGGCCATCGAACGCTCACGCTGGTCCTGGCCCATGTCGCCGTGCACACCGCCGACGTTGAAGCCGCGGTCGCCCAGCTCGTCGACGAGGCGCTGCGCCGCGCGCTTGGTGCGCGTGAAGATGACGGTCTTGCCGCGACCCTCGGCCTGCAGGATGCGGGCGATGACCTCGTCCTTGTCCATCGAGTGCGCGCGGTACACGAGGTGCTTGATGTTGGCCTGCGTGAGACCCTCGTCGGGGTCGCTCGCGCGGATGTGGATCGGGTTCGTCATGAAGCGACGTGCGAGGGCCACGATCGGGCCGGGCATGGTCGCAGAGAACAGCTGCGTGTGGCGGACGGCCGGAACCTTCTGGAAGATCTTCTCGATGTCGGCGAGGAAGCCGAGGTCGAGCATCTTGTCGGCCTCGTCCAGCACGACCTCGGTCGCGTTCGAGAGGTCGAGCAGGCGCTGGCCCGCGAGGTCGATCAGTCGCCCCGGCGTGCCGACGACGATCTGCGCGCCCGCCTTGAGCTGGTCGATCTGCCCCTCGTAGGCCTTGCCGCCGTAGATCGCCACGACGCTGGTCGAGCGGTTGCTGGTGAGCAGGTCGATGTCTTCGTACACCTGCACTGCGAGCTCGCGCGTGGGGACGACGATGAGCGCCTTGACCCCGTGCTCCGGGTCCTTGCCGAGGCGCTGGACGACGGGGATGCCGAAGCCGAAGGTCTTGCCGGTTCCCGTCTTGGCCTGACCGATGATGTCCTGGCCGGGAAGGCCGAGGGGGATGGTCTGCTCCTGGATGGGGAACGCGTCGACGATGCCCTTGGCGGCGAGTGCGTCGACGATGTCCTGGTCGATGCCGAGATCGGCGAAAGTTGTCACTTTATTCAGATTGCCTGTCCGGCGACCCTGCGGGATCGCCACGTTAACGGATCCACGCCGTCTCTTGTGCCACAGGCGCGGGGCCCCGCTCCGACGGCGGGGACACGCCCAGCCTACCCGAGGGGTGGTATCGGCCAGGAAGGTGGGTCCGGCACGAGTATTGTGAACGACGTGGTGGACTCGGGAGGACGACCTCGTGGTTAAGTGGTTCTGGCAGCGCGACGACGCGCCGCGACGCACCCTGGCCCTGCGCAGCAGAGGCGATCAGGGGGATACGACGCGCATCGACTTCGCCGAACTCGCCCCCGAGCTCAACCGCTTCCTCGGTCAGGCCGCCTATCTGCAGCTGGGCTACTTCGAGACGCTGACGCGCCTCATCCGGGCCACGCCCGAGCTCTCCGAGAAGGAGTCGCTCTCGCGCGCCGCCGGAGCCGCTCTGACCAAACACCGAGGAATCGTCGACCTCATCGCCGAGCGCGGGGACGACCCGACGCAGCTGATGCTCCCGTTCCGGGAGAACCTCGATGCCTTCCGCCGCAAGACCATCGGCGCGCGCCCCAGGGAGACGCTGCTGGCGGTGTACATTACCGCCGGGATGCTCGACGACTTCTACCTCGCGCTGGCCTCCAGCTACGGGGACACCGGGCGCCGCGTGGCGGAGATCCTCCGTGAGGACGACGCTCGGCACGAGATCGTCGCCATCGTTCAGGAGACCATCGAGAGCGACGAGGAGTGGCGATCGCTCCTGTCGATGTGGGCTCGCCGTCTGGTCGGCGACACGATCCTCGTGTGCCGCTCCGCGCTGCGACCGGAGCGCCTCGACGTCGACGAGGAGCGCATCGAGCCCGTGTACACCGAGCTCATGGGCGCGCACGCGCGGCGCATGGACGCGATGGGACTCGCGTCCTAGCCGACGATTCGCTCGAGCCGCCTCGTCCGTTCACAGGCGGAGCCCGGCGGGTCAGATGCCGAGCGCTGCCCGGTTCTGAGCGTCGGAGCGCTTGCGGAGCCGGGTGAGGGCCACGGTCGCCAGCGCCGCGACGATGGGCGCTCCCAGCACGCTCGCGAGCCACAGCCAGATGCTGTCCTCGCCGAGGCCCGCCCACTGCAGGGCCGTGTACGTGATCGCCGAGACGGCGGTCGCGATCGACGGAGTCAGTGCGACGCCGCGCAGCTCACGGTCACCGATCAGGAAGTGCGCGGCGATTCCCAGAGCGCACGCGCCGATGAGTGCGAGGAGGATGTACATCGTCGGGTCAGGCGACGAAGCCGACGCGGCGCGATTCCTCGGTGCCCAGTTCGATGTAGGCGAGGTTCGCGGTCGGGACGATGTAGGAGTTGCCCTTCACATCGGCGAAGCTCACGTGCGATGCGCTCTGCTCGAGCGCCGCGGCGACCTGGGTGCGGACTTCTTCCGCGCTTGCGCCGGTGTCGAAGCTCAGTTCACGGCCGGTGTTGATGATGCCGATGCGGATTTCCACGCGTGCTCCTTGAAGTTCGGGGACTGCGCCAACTCTACCCCGCGAGCACGGGGCGGGATCGGCGGTGGCGCCCGGTTTCGCCGTGAGCGCACAGGCGGACGGGCCGCGGTCACGCGAGTGAGCGTGGCGGGTGCGGACGGCGATGTCCGCGCGTCCGGATAGCGTGGAGGCATGACACCGGATACTGCTCAGCGCGCTGTGATCGCCGCGGAGCCGACGGCATCCGGAGTCATCATCGGCGCCCCGGGAACCGGTAAGACGCGCACCCTGATCGACCGGATCGTGCACCTGCTCGATGCCGAGGCGCTCCGCCCGGAGCAGGTGCTCGCGCTCACGCCGAACCGTCAGGCGGCGACCGCTCTGCGCGACCGGATCGGCGTGCGCATCGGCCAGGCGACGCCCGGGCCACTGGCTCGGTCGCTCGGCTCCTTCGCCTTCCAGCTGGTGCGTGGAGCGATGGTGAGAGAGGGAGCGGAGCCGCCGGCGCTGCTGACGGGTGCCGACCAGGACCGGATCATCGCCGAGCTGCTCAGCGGCGATGCGGAAGACGGACGCATCCCGTGGCCGGATGCGCTGAGCCCTTCGGTGCGGGCGTCGAAGGGGTTCCGCTCGGAGCTGCGCGCATTCCTCGCCGAGTGCACGGAGATCGGTGTCGACGCCGCGGAGCTGCGAGCATCGGGCAACGAGGTGTGGGCGGCGACGGCGGAGTTCCTCGTGGAGTACCGCGCGGTGCTCGACGCGCTCCGGTCGGCCCACCGTGACGCCGCCGACCTGCTGAGCGAGGCGAGCACCATCCTGCACACGGCCGAGACGGCCGCCCTCGGCCCGCTCGCGCCTCTGCGCGTGGTGCTCATCGACGACGCGCAGGAGCTCACGCGTGGGGGGATCGCCGTCGTGAAGGCCCTGCGCAGCCGGGGGATCGCCGTGCTGGCCTTCGGTGATCCCGACATCTCCTCCGGCTCGTTCCGCGGAGCAAGCCCCGAGCTGTTCGCACAGCTCGCCGGGGTTCTGGGAGAGGTGCACGTGCTCGACGGGCCGCACCGCCAGCGTCCGGCGCTCACCGCCCTCACCCGCACGGTGACCCAGGCGATCGGTGTGTCGGGCCGGGTCGATCATCGGCGCGCCCCCGTGCCCGTGACGGCCGAAGAGGTCGACGCCGGGGTGTCGACGTTCGTGGCCCCGTCTCCCTACGAAGAACTCGATCGCATAGCCGGAGTGATGCGCGAGTGGCACCTCTCCGACGGCATCCGGTGGGATCGCATGGCGGTCATCGCCCACGACACGCGGCAGGTGACGACGCTGGAGACCGAACTCGCCGCCAGGGAGATCCCGACGCGTGCGGCCGGTGTGCAACGCCCGCTCGGCAGCGAGGGCATCGTGCGCGACATCGTGGGTATCGTGCGCCTGGCGCTCACCCCGGTCCAGGAGCGCACGTCGGAAGCCCTCGAGGAGGCGCTGCGCACCCCGTTCGGAGGGATGGACGCGATCGGCCTGCGGCGGCTGCGTGCCCGACTCCGCCACGTCGAACTCGAACAGGGGGGATCGACGCCGGCGCGCGAGCTGCTGCGGCGGGCCATGGCGAATCCGGCGGACCTCACGCTCATCGACGCCCCGGAGTCGCGCACGGCCGAGCGTTTCGCGCTGGTGATCGAAGCGCTGGCCCGTGGCGCGGCGGCGGGAGAGACGATCCATGACCTGCTCTGGCGGGTGTGGGATCAGGCCAGGGCCGTCGACGGCAGGCGTCTGCAGATCGCCTGGCGTGAGATCTCGTTGCTGCCGACGGGGGCGGAGACGGCCCGTTCTCTCGATGCGCTGGTCTCCCTGTTCGATGCGGCGAAGCGCTTCGTCGAGCGCACACCGAACGAGAAGCCCGAGGTCTTCGTGCGGGACATCCTCGACAGCGAGGTCCCCGAGGATTCGCTGTCGACACCCGACCGGCCGGGGAAGGTCACGCTGCTGACCCCCGCCACCGCTCTGGGTACGGAGTTCGACGCGGTCGTGGTCGCCGGTGTGCAGGACGGCATCTGGCCGAACGTGCGTCTGCGCGGCGGTCTGCTGCAGACCTGGCGCCTGCCCGACGCGATCCAGGCTGCGCGCACGGGGACCCTCATCGAGCCTCCGGGAGCCCTGGATCGTCGACGTGCGGCGCTGCACGACGAGCTCCGGCTGTTCGTGCGCGCCGTGTCGCGTGCGCGCGACCGTCTCCTGATCACGGCGGTGGACGACGACGACCTTACGCCCAGTCCGTTCTTCGGCTTCCTGCCCGCCCCTGAACCTCCGGAGCGGCACGCATCGGCGGAGCACCCGCTCACCTTGCGCGGACTCGTCGCCCGCCACCGGCGCACCCTCACCACGGTGTCAGCCGAGCCGGTGCGGCGGGCCGCCGCGGCGCAGCTCGCCGTCCTCGCGCGTGAGGGCGTACCGGGGGCGGATCCGGCGGACTGGTACGGGATGACCCCTCCCTCGACCGCGGCGCCGCTGCGCGATCTCGCTGTCACAGGGGCGCGGGTCTCACCCTCGAAGATGGAGTCGTATGAGGAATGCGGTCTCAACTGGGTGGTCTCGGCTCTCGGCGGTGACACGGTGATGCCGCCCACGGCCGGCATCGGGACGATCGTGCACGAGGCGATGGAGCGGGTTCCCGAGGGAGATCTCGAGAAGATGCGCGCGATCGTGGCCGAGCACTGGCCGGAGCTCGATTTCGAGACCGAGTGGATCGGGCGCAAGGAGCGCCGTCGCGCCGACCTGCTCGTGGACCGGCTGCACACCTACCTGGGTGATGTGCGCCGCGAGGGTGGGCGGGTGATCGGCAGCGAGGTCGAGTTCCGCTTCGCCGTCGACGTGGCGGAGTCGGCCGACGACGCCGTGCCCACCGTCCACGAGGTGGGGGAGGACCGGGCGAATCAGGCGATCATCCACGGCTACATCGACCGGGTGGAGGCCTACCCGCCCGGAGCGGGCGAGCACCCCGCGGCGCGAGGTCGCGGCTGGGAGCGGATGTCGGGAGGTCCGGACGGGCCGACGGTCGTGGTGGATCTGAAGACGGGCAAGAACGATCCCGAATCCGACTCGGGCGTGCTCGCGCATGCGCAGTTGGCCGCCTATCAGGTCGCCGTGCAGCAGGGGCTGGTCGAAGGGGCGCCGCCGTCGTCACTGGCGGGAGCACGGCTCGTGATCGTCTCCAAGACCCTTGCCAAGAGCGACTACCGCATCGCCCATCAGCACACGTTGGACGACGAGTCGCGCTCGGCCTTCCTGCTGCGCGTGGCGGATGCGGCCCGCGGGATGTCGGCGTCGAGCTTCACCGCTCAGGTCGAGTCGCACTGCGCCGACACGCAGCGTCGGGTGCATCCGTGCCGTATCCACACGGTGCCGGCGGTGAGCTCGTGACGGGGTGGAACCGGGCGGAGCAGGGTGGCGAGGGGATCTCGGCCACCGACATCGCCGCCGCACTGGGGCAGCCGTCGCCGACGCCTGCCCAGCAACGCGTGATCGAGGCGCCGCCTGAGCCTGCTCTCGTTGTCGCGGGTGCGGGCAGCGGCAAGACCGAGACGATGTCAGGACGTGTGGTGTGGCTCGTCGCCAACGGGCACGTGCGCCGCGACGAGATCCTCGGTCTCACCTTCACCCGCAAGGCCGCTGGCGAGCTCGCGGAGCGGATCGGCCATCGTCTCGCGGTCATCGACGAGTACGGTCGCCGCGGCCTGCTCCCGTATCTCGCGGAGATCGTGGCCGACGGATCATTGCGCAGGGTCGAGGAGGCTGCGCCCGGCCGTCAGCGCGAGCTGGTGCGCGCACACGTGCTCGATGAGATCGCCGCGCACCGGGGAACCGGGTGGGATCCGGCGACCCCGCGTGCCGCGGAAGAGCTGATGATCCGGCCCCGTGTCTCGACATACAACGCCTTCGCCGACGGCATCGTGCGCGAACATGCGGCACGCATCGGGCGGGATCCCGACGTGGCGATGCTCAGTCAGGCCGCCTCCTGGATGCTGGCACGGGAAGTCGTGCTGCGCAGCGACCTCCCCGAGCTGGAGAACATCGAGTTCGCGCTCGGCACGGTCATCGATGCCGTGCAGAGGCTGGCCGGTGACGCCCTCGACCACCGTGTCGACCTCGATCTGGCTGAGCGCATCGCGCGGGATCAGGCCCTCGCCTTCGAGCCGTATCGCGGCAACGGCGATGTCGAGAAGGCGGCGGTGAACCTCCTCAGTCTGCCGACGCTGTCGCGCCTCGTGCGCGACTACATCGCCGAGAAGCAGCGCCGCGGCGTGCTCGACTTCGCCGACCAGGTGGGCGGTGCCTACGACATCGTCGAGTCCGCTCCCGACGTCCGCGACGAGCTCCGCGAGCAGCACCGTGTCGTGCTGCTCGACGAGTATCAGGACACATCGGTCATCCAGACCCGGTTCCTCGCGGAACTCTTCCGCGACACCGCGGTGATGGCCGTCGGCGACCCGCACCAGTCGATCTACGGGTGGCGGGGAGCCAGCGCCGACAACCTCTACGCCTTCTCCGGCACGTTCTCCCGCACCGGTGCGGCGCAGACCTACAGCCTCATGACGAGCTGGCGCAACGACCGCGGCATCCTCGGGATCGCCAACCGCGTGCTCGAACCGCTCCAGCGCCCGGGGCTCGACGTGCCGCCGCTCGAACCGCGTCCGGGCGCGGGAGAGGGCACCGTGACGGTGGAGTTCCCGTTCACGGTCGATGAGGAGGCGTCGGTCGTCGCGGAGTGGTTCGCCGAGCGCCGGGCCGCACACGAAGCCCGCAACGCCGGCGAGGCACAGGCCGGTAAGGCGCACACCGGAGCGATCCTGTTCCGGTCGAAGCGGCACATGCAGACCTTCGCCGCGGCGCTCGCGGCGCGGGGCATCCCGCACCGCATCCTCGGTCTCGGCGGACTGTTGGCGACGCCGGAGGTGGTCGATGTCGTCTCCACACTCCGGGTCGTGCACGACCCCACCGCGGGGTCGGCGCTCATCCGCCTTCTCACCGGACCGCGTTTCGGAGTCGGAGTGGCCGACATGGCCGCGCTCTACGACCTCGGCCGCACGCTGTCGGAGCGCGATCCCGCGATGGCGCCGCTGCCCGAGGAGGTGCGCGTGCGGCTGCGCTCCTCGCGCGGTGCCGATGAGGCGGTGTCGATCATCGACGCGGTCGACGTGGTGCGGGCGGTGCGCGACGACTACCGGCTCCTCGAGGCGATCACCCCCGACGGCAGGGCTCGGGTGCGCGCGGCGGGAGAGATGCTGGAGCGCCTCCGCCGCGCATCCTCGCAGCCGATCCCCGAGCTGATCCGACTGATCGAACTCGAGCTGCGCCTCGACATCGAGCTGGCCGCCAACGAGACCAGAGGACCTGCCCGCATCGCCGCGACGCAACTGCGTGCCTTCGCAGACGAGGTCCGCGCCTTCTTGGCCGCGGACGATCGGGGAAGCATCGGCAGCCTGCTGGCCTGGCTCGACAAGGCCGAGAGCACCGACGAGCTGATGCCGCGGCCGGAGCCGCCCGAGGCCGGTGTCGTGCAGCTGCTGACGATTCACGGGTCGAAGGGGCTGGAGTGGGATGCCGTCGCCGTGGTGCGGCTGGTGGTCGACGAACTCCCCAGCCGCGTCTCCGACACCTCCGGCTGGTTCGGATTCGGGGTCGTCCCGTTCGCTCTCCGCGGTGACAGAGACGCTCTTCCCCGATTCGAGTGGGATCCGGTCGAGGCGATGGGTGACGAGACAGACCCCGTCAAAAGGCAGAGACTCGCGCAGGCATCGCTGTCCGGCGGTGCGACGAAGGCGAATCCGCAGGGCGGCGCGATCAAACGCTTCAAGGATGCCTACAGGGCCTATCAGCAGCAGGAGGAGCGGCGTCTCGCGTACGTCGCGGTCACGCGTGCGCGCACCGATCTGCTCCTCAGCGGTGCGCACTGGGCAGGGCAGAAGTCACCGCGCACGCCGAGTCCCTATCTCGTCGAGGCCATCGATGTGCAGGGTCTCGATCCCATCGAAGCGGTCGACCCCGACGACAACCCCTATGACGGCCCCGGCGCCACCCTGCGCTGGCCGCTCGACCCGCTGGGGGCTCGACGAGGCGTCGTCTCCGCCGCAGCCGCGGCCGTTGAGGATGCTGCCCGAGCCGGAACGGCGGAACCGTCCGTGGAGCTGGCCCGCCTGTTGGCCGAGCGTGCGGCCCGGCAGCGCGGCACCGATGCCGAAGCGCCCACGCGCGTGCCGGCATCGCGGTTCAAGGACTACGTCACCGACTTCTCCGGCACGCTGTCCTCCATCGTCAGGCCCATGCCGGAGCGGCCGTACCGGCAGACCCGTCTCGGCACGCTCTTCCACGCCTGGGTGGAGCAGCGGTCCGAGCTCGTGGGCGTCGGCAGCCGTGTGGACGAGGCGCTCTGGGAGCTCGACGAGGACGAGGCCCCGCCACAGCCCGCGTACGGTGACCCCGGGGCGGCCGAAGGGCCGGGTGCACCTGCCGACGCCGCCGATCTCGCTGTTCTGCAGGCGACGTTCGAGCGCAGCGAGTGGGGCGGGCTGCAGCCGATCGCCGTCGAGATCGAAATCGACTTCGCCCTCGGCGCCGGTCTCTCCGGGGCGGACGCGGGGGAGACCCACATCGTCATCTGCAAGCTCGATGCCGTCTACCGGCGAGCAGACCGCGGCGATCGCATCGAGATCGTGGACTGGAAGACCGGCAAGGCTCCGCGGACGGCGGCCGAACGCGAGGAGCGGATGCTGCAGCTCGCGCTCTACCGTCTCGCATACCACCGACGCTTCGACGTGCCCCTGGACGAGATCGACGTCGCGCTGTACTACGTCGCGGACGACCTGATCATCCGCGGCGACCGGGTCTACTCGGAGGAGGAGCTCTTCCAGCGCTGGAGCGCCGCACGCGCCGCGCGCTGAGCCTCGTCCGAGTCGTCTTCGTCGTACGCGGCCGCGGCGTTCGGCGCGGCGGGACGTGTTCCCTCGCCGACATCGGCGGTGTGGGTTCCTGCGAAGATGCTCCGCGCCTCGGAGAGGTCTTCCGTCTCGACGTTCAGCATCTCGGTGCGGTGGGCGCTGTCATCGTGATCCCGATCCGTGCCGATCGTGCGCAGCGGCTCCACCGATTCCGTGTCGGTCTGCGCCGAGTCGGACTCCTCCGGAACCTCGATCCACAGCTCTTCGGGATTGTAGGCATCCGTGTGCATGGAGGTGTCCACCTCTGTGACAGCGCCCCTCGGCACACGGTCGAGCGCATCCAGCGCGGAGTCGACGCCGGCGGTGCGGGCGTCGATGATGCTGAGATCGTCTGTGCGCAGGCCTTCGGCGAGAGCGTCGAGCAGCGCGGCGGCGTCGTCGACGATGTCCGGTCGGTGCATGGAGTCGCCGTGCACCAGCCAGCGGGCGAACTCGAGCTCGGCGAGCAGGCGAGCGCGCACCTCGAGGCCGGCGTCGGGTGCACGGTCGATCGCACCGGCATAGGCGGCGTGCACGTCGGCGGCGGCGTCGGGTGCTGCCGAGAGCCAGGAGAGGTCGAGCGCGGGGTCTCCGACCGAGAGCCCGTGCCAGCCGAGGAGGCCGACGACCTCGGGGCCGAGCTCCGGGTCGTCCTCGAACAGGAACGAGGTCGACTGCACGCCCCCGAGAACCACGGTGGATTCGAAGCGCCAGAGGGAGTCGTCGGCGACGGCGTCGCGCCAGCGCACGGTGAGACGTGCAGGAACCCGGCCGGTGGCGGCGGCGGTGTCGACCAGACGCTCCAGCTCGGCGCGGCTCTCCTCCGCGGTGCGCGTGGCGAGTCCCGCCCCGCGCACGACCGAGGTGGGCAGGCCGTGCACGGCGGCGATCGATGCGCCCATCGACTGCGCGGCTCCGCGTCCGGGCGGTACCAGGGGGGCCTCGATCTGAAAGCCGGGCAGAAGCTCGGTGACGAGTGCGCGTCCGTCGCCGATGCGCGTCTCGCCGATGTAGGCGGGCACGCGGAACGGCAGCATGGCACGGGCACCGTCGGTGAGCGCACGGAGCGCGATCGCCTCGGCGGCGAGTTCACGCGCCGTCTCGTCGTCGTCCGCGACGCGTATCGCGAGCTCGCGACCGTCGGCCAGCGAGGCGACGGCGGAGTCGAATCGCCCCTCGCCATCCGCGCTCAGACTGCGCGCACCCGTGACCTCCGCCCCGGGCAGTGCGGCGGTCACTGCCGCGGCTAGAGTGAAAGGAGAGCGTCCCATGCCCCCAGGGTAGGTCGGCTCAGGGGCGGTCCCGCCTCCGCCACGCCCGTGAGAGAGGGAGTCGATGACCATTCCGCGCCCATCCCTCGATCGTGCAGCCGAACTCCGCGAGGAGCCGGACGTGCTCGATCGTCTGCGAAACGACCCGGCGACCCGTGTGGTCGTCGTGCGCGAGGGCCGGGTCAGGGTCGTGGATTCCGCGCTGCTGCGCGTCACCCCTGACGAGGTCGTCGAGGCGAGCTGGGCTCTTCTCGGACGCGATGCCGACGGCACCGTGCTGCTCCTCGCCGCTGCACCGCCGGAGAGCGACGCGCTCGACACCGCCCCGGACGAGATCTGGCTCGGCCTGCGTGATCTCGGCGGTCGCATCGACGGGCAGGAGTCCGAGCTCCTGATCGGCGCCATCGCCCTCGCCGGATGGCTTCGGGACGCGCCGTTCTGTCCGACCTGCGGTGGGGCGACCCTGCTGCAGCAGGGCGGATGGTCGCGGCGCTGCCTCGTGTGCGCACGCCAGCACTTCCCGCGCACGGATCCAGCCGTGATCGTCGCCGTCGAGAGCAGAGACGGCGAGCGGCTCCTGCTCGGCGCCAATGCCAACTGGGGCGGGCGCATGTTCTCCTGCTTCGCGGGTTTCACCGAGGCGGGGGAATCGCTCGAGTCGACCGCGTATCGCGAGATCGAGGAGGAATCGGGGGTGCGTCTTTCCGCCCTGCGGTACGTCTCCTCGCAGGCCTGGCCGTTCCCCCGATCGCTCATGGTCGGCTTCCGTGCCGTTGTCGACGACGAGTCCGCGGCGCGCGCCGACGGCGAGGAGATCATCGAGGTTCGCTGGTTCACGCGTGCCGAGATCGGCACCGCGCTCGCCGGACACGGCCCGGTGGGGCTTCCGGGGCCGGCGTCGATCGCCCGTGCGCTGATCGTCGACTGGTACGAGGATCGCGCGTGAGCGCACTCGATGCCCTCGATGAGCGGCAGCGGGCAGCGGCATCCGTGTTGCGTGGTCCCGTCGTCGTGCTCGCCGGAGCGGGGACCGGAAAGACCCGGGTGATCACGCATCGCATCGCACACGGCGTCGACACCGGCGCATACTCTCCCTCGCGCGTCATGGCGGTCACCTTCACCGCGAAAGCGGCGGGAGAGCTCCGCGGTCGCCTGCGGGCGCTCGGTGTCGAAGGCGTCGCCGCCCGCACGTTCCATGCGACCGCGCTCGCGCAGCTGAACTTCTTCTGGCCCACGCTGGCCGGATCGCCCGCGCCATCCATCATCGACAACAAGGTGCGGATGCTGGGGCAGGCGGCCGACGCGATCCGGCTCCGTCCCAGCACCGCGACGCTTCGCGACATCGCCTCCGAGATCGAGTGGCGCAAGGTGTCGATGCTGTCGATCGACCAGTACGCAGCGCTCGGCCGTCCGATCAGCGGGGTCGACGCGGGGCAGCTGATCGAGCTGATGCGCGGGTACGAGGCGTTGAAGGACGATCGTCGCCAGCTCGACTTCGAAGACGTGCTCCTCGCCTGTGCGGGCATGCTGGAGGCGGAGCCGCGCGTCGCCGCATCCGTCCACGAGCAGTACCGGCACTTCACGGTCGACGAGTTCCAAGACGTCTCCCCGTTGCAGAACCGCCTGCTGGAGCTGTGGCTCGGAGACCGGCACGACATCTGCGTGGTCGGCGACGCCAGCCAGACCATCTACTCGTTCGCCGGCGCGGAGCAGCGTTTCCTGCTCGAGTTCGAGCGCCGTCACCCGGACGCCACCGTCGTGCGTCTGGAGACGAACTACCGCTCGCAGCCGCCGATCCTCACCGCAGCCAACGCTCTGATGCACGGCCGGCCCGGAGCGCTGGAGCTCGTACCGGCACGGGAGCAGTTCACCGCGGATGCGCCGACCGTCACCGCATACGAGACGGAGGGGGAGGAAGCCGCGGGGATCGCCGCGTCGATCTCCGCGCGCATCGAGGCGGGGGCCTCGCCGTCGGAGATCGCCGTGCTCTATCGCGCTCACGCGCAGTCCGCTGTGCTGCAGCAGGCGCTCGCCGCCGAGGGCATCGCGACATCCGTTCTGGGCGGGACACGATTCTTCGCCATGCCGGAGGTCCGTCAGGCGATCCTCGCCCTGCGGGCCGCCGCTGTCGCCCCCAGCGAGCAGGGATTCCTGCCCGGGGTGCAGCGCGTGCTGCGCGAGCTCGGACTCACCGACGAGCCGCCGGCCGCAGGGGGAGCGCAGCGCAGCGGATGGGAGGCGCGTCGCGCCATCCTGAGGCTCGCTGAGGAGGCGGGAGCGGATGCGAACCTGCGCAGCTTCAGCGACGCGCTGATGGCGCGGGCCAAGGACCAGCACGAACCGACGATGCGCACCGTCACGCTCTCTACCCTGCACGCGGCCAAGGGCCTGGAGTGGCCGCACGTGTATCTGGCCGGATGGGCGGAGGGATCGCTGCCCATCTCGTATGCGACGACGTTCGAGGCGGTCGACGAAGAGCGACGGCTGGCCTACGTGGGGGTCACGCGCGCCGCGCGAACGCTGGCGCTGTCGTGGTCGAGATCAGCGGGGCGGGGTGAGCGCTCCCCGTCTCGGTTCCTCGCTGAGATGGGGACCACGGGGCGCGGCACCGGCATTCTTCGTGAAACGACACCGAACGCCACTCGAGCGAGCCGTCCGCGCTGACGCGCACCAGGCGCCCGTCGGCGGTCTCGTCGTCTGCGAGGAGCAGGGCAGCCAACCGCCCGGCCTCGGCGACCTGCGCCGCGCGGATCGGGCCGGGGTCGCGGCCGATCATCTGCGCGTGCAGCAGGGGCCAGGCCGGGTCGAGGTCTCGCGCGTGGGCGTCGCGACAGGCGAGGCAGGCCGACGCGCCGGGTACCACCAGCGGCCCGACGGTCACGCGGCCGGGTTCGAAAGATACCGGCAGGTGCGCGATGTCCTCGCGCAGGAACCGGGCGAACTGCAGCGCGGCGGCAGCGCCGTTGACGAGCACGACGCCCACGCCGGGCCGACGGCCGACCTCGACGAGGGCGATGCCTTCGTCGGCGAGCGCCTCGCGCATGCGGTACTCGCTGCGCCCGTCGGCGATCCCGATGCTCTCGACCCAGGCGGGTCGTGGCGGGGCGGTGTCGTCGAGCAACAGCGGATCGAGGCGGGCGAGGAGCGTGCGCGCCGCCTCCCGCGGCGCGCCGGCCGCGTGTGCGATCACGTCGAACGCCCCGCGCCGGAAACCGGAGCGCAGTCTGCTGAGCAGCGGCTCGACCCACGCATCGTCGGCAGCGATGCGCAGTCCGCCTTCGTCGCCGAGCTGGAGCGTGTGCGCGTCGCGCCAGAGCAGAGGCGAGCTCGGGTGCAGACGCGTGAGGAGCGGAGGAGTCAGCGGCATCTCTCCGATTGTGGTGAGGATGCGCTCGGCGCGGGGCCGGAACCGGGCATCCGTGGACAACTTCTCCGTGCTCGTCGAACGGGGCAGGAGCGGTGCGGGCGTCCGCGGAATCCGCGGCCCGCCCGCACCTTCGCGCTCAGACCGGCCTGTCGCCCTCCGGGGCGGCGTCGCCGTCTTCGTCCGCATCGTTCGTCGAGTCCTCGGCGGGTGCGTCCTCCGAGAAGTCGTCACCGTCGAGCAGGCGGGCGAGGGCCTCGTCGAACTCGTCGGCGGCCGGCTGCTCGCCACGCTCGGCAGCCTGCAGGCGAGCGACGAGCGCACTCGGGTCGTCGATGTCCTCGGCGGTCGGCATGAGGTCCGGGTAGTCCCACAGGGAGTCTCGCCCGCTGATGCCGACGGCATCCGTCACCGTCTGCCACATGGCCGAGGCCTCGCGCATGCGCCGTGGACGGAGCTTGAGGCCCACGAGGGCACCGAGAGCGTCCTCGGCAGGTCCGCCGACCGCGCGCCGGCGCCGGGCGGCTTCCGCGATGCGTGCGCCATCGGGAAGACGAGAGGTCGCCTGGGCGGTCACGACGTCGACCCAGCCGTCGATCGTGGCGATGAGGTTCTCGAGGCGGGTGAGCGCCTCGCGCTGGGCGTCGCTCTGCACGGGCAGGAGCGCACCGCCCTCGATCGCCGCGCGCAGTTCTTCGGGGTTCGAGGGATCGAGGCGGCTGGCGACGTCTTCGAGCGCGTCCACGTCGACCGTGACTCCGCGAGCGAAGTCGGTGATCTGGGCCATGACGTGCAGGTGCAGCCACTTCGCGTGCCGATACAGACGCGCGTAGGCGAGCTCGCGGGTGGCGAGGTAGAGCGCGATCTGGTCTTCGGGGATCTCGAGGCCTTCGCCGAAGGCCGCGAGGTTCTGCGGGATGATCGCCGCGGTGCCTGCGGGCAGCACCGGGATGCCGACGTCACCGCCGGAGACGACTTCGAGAGAGAGGTTGCCGAGCACCTGTCCGAACTGCGCGGCGAACACCGAGCCGCCCAGGCCCCGCATCAGCCGGCCTGCGCCCTGGACCACGCCGCGCATCTCTTCGGGCACCTGCGTGTCCAACGCCGAGGTCAGCGCGTCAGCGATGCTCGTCGACACGGGATCGGCGATCTCCTTCCACACCGGAAGGGTCTTCTCCACCCACTCGCCCCTGGTCATCGCGGTCGGGGTCTCGGAGAGCTCCGAGATGGTCGTCGCCTCACCGAGCCACAGGTTCGCGAGCGCGAAGGAATCGGCGAGCGAGGTGCGCGATCCGTCGGTCACGCCCTGTCCGTCGCGGTTGGCGATGAAAAGAGCCTGACGCAGCGCGTTCTCCCAGGGGTCGCCGCCGAAGGCGCCCTGCAGCTGCGACATGATCGTCTGCATCATCGCGGGGTCGAGTGTGAAGCCGTCCATCCCCTCGAACGCGCCCCGCAGCGCCTCGGGATCGATGTCGCCGCCGCTCTGGTTCGAGAGCATCTTCCGCAGGAACTCCTGGAAGTCCTCGGGTGTCGGGTCGTTGTCTGCCATGTCGCTCGCCCTCTCAGCACTTCTGTTGCCGTGGCATCTACGCTAGTCACAGGTTTCTGCGCGCGAACCCGATGCGGGCAGATCGGTGTACGCCGCTCGCGAACGACGGAGGAATGCAGTGGATCGAACGCGGTCTGGGAAGCTCGGACTCGGAGTCTGGGCGCTGATCGTCGCGCTCCTCGCGCTGGTCGTGCTGACGTTCCTTCCGTCGCCCTACGTGATCCAGCGACCGGGGCCGGTGTACGACACCCTCGGCACCGCGAAGGGTGCAGACGGCGAGCAGGTGCCGCTGATCAGCGTCGAGGGCGCCGAGACGTTCGAGACCGCGGGGACTCTGGACCTCACGACGGTGCAGGTCGTGGGCAACCGCGAGCGCACACCCAGCTGGTTCGAGCTCGCCCTGGCGTGGATGGATTCGTCCAAGGCGGTCGTCCCCCTCGACTCGGTGTTCCCCCAGGGGGTGACGAGCGAGCAGCGCGACGAGCGCAACGCCACGCTGATGGTCGACTCCCAGCACGAGGCGACAGCGGCCGCGTTGAACGAGCTCGGATACGACACCGGCGCCGAGGTCGTCGTGGTGGAGGCCGTGGCGGATTCCCCGGCCGACGGCATCCTCGAAGCCGATGACGTCATCACCGCGATCGACGGCACTCCGGTCTCCTCGGCCACGCAGCTGCGGGAGGCGATCCAGGCCGCGGCGGGAGCGCCGGTGCAGCTCACCGTGCTGCGCGACGGCGCCGAGCAGACCGTGGAGGTCACCCCGGAGAAGCGCACCGAGGGCGACGCGACCGCATGGCTCATCGGCATCACGCTGCGCACCGACTACGACTTCGAGATCGACGTCACGATCCAGCTCGACAACGTCGGCGGCCCCAGCGCCGGGATGATGTTCGCGCTCGGGATCATCGACACGCTGACCGAGGGGGAGCTCAACGGCGGGAAGGACATCGCCGGCACCGGAACCATCGACGCGGCGGGCACGGTCGGTCCGATCGGCGGCATCCGTCAGAAGCTCTACGGCGCGCGAGACGCAGGAGCCGACTACTTCCTGGCTCCCGCGGCGAACTGCGACGAGGTCGTCGGACACGTGCCGGACGGACTGCAGGTCATCCGCACGGCGACCCTCGAGGAGTCGCTCGCCGCGCTGGAGGTCATCGCGGACGACGGCGACGTCTCAGCGCTCCCGACCTGCGACCTCGCAGGGAGCTGAACGCAGACATCACCGTGACCGCGCTGTGATCGGGATGACAGCCTGCGCACAGTGAGCGATGCCTAGGATGGTGGGGTGACCTCCTCGCCTTCAGCTCCGAATCCGGCCACGCCTCGAACCTCACGACGCATTCTCGGCATCTCCCTGGTGATCATCGCCGCCTTGATCGCGGTGTTCTTCGTGTTCGCCTCCCTCTACACCGAATTCCTCTGGTTCGACCAGGTGGGCTTCACCGGCGTCCTCACGACGCAGTGGATCGCCACGGCGGTGATGTTCGTGGTGGGCTTCCTCGGGATGGCCGTTCCGCTGTTCGTCGTCATCCAGCTCGCCTACCGGCTGCGTCCGGTCTACGTGCGGCTCAGCTCGCAGCTGGACCGGTACCAGGAGGTCATCGAGCCGCTGCGTCGCCTGGCGATGTGGGGCATGCCCATCTTCTTCGGACTGTTCGCCGGCTTCGCGGCCGCAGGGCAGTGGAAGACGGTCTGGCTCTGGATCAACGGTGTGGCCACCTCGGACGTCGACCCGCAGTTCGGCATCGACACCGGCTTCTACATGTTCGCGATGCCGTTCTACACGATCCTGCTCGCGTTCGTCTCCGCCGTGCTCCTGCTCTCGCTCCTGGTCACCGCCCTCGTGTCGTACCTGTACGGCTCGGTGCGCATCGGTCAGGGTGAGCTGCGCATCTCGAAGCCCGCGCGCATCCAGCTCGCGGTCATCGCCGGTCTCTACCTGCTCGTGCAGGCGGCGAGCCTCTGGCTCGACCAGTACAAGACGCTCGTCGAGCCCGACGATCGCATCACGGGTGCGGCGTACACGGGCGTGAACGCGACGATCCCCGGTCTCGCCATCCTCGCGATCATCGCCGCTGTCGTGGCGATCCTCTTCTTCGTCACGGCCGTCATCGGCCGCTGGCGCTTCCCGCTGGCCGCGACCGCGCTGCTCATCGTGGCCTCGCTCGTCGTCGGCGTCGGATACCCGTGGGTGGTGACCACCTTCCAGGTGAAGCCGAACCAGAACGCCTACCAGGCCGAGTACTACCAGCGGAACATCGACGGCACGAAGGAGGCGTACGGGGTCGCAGACCTCGAGACCACGCCCTTCGCCGCCAAGACCGACGCCGAGGCAGGTCAGCTGCGCGCGGATGCGGAGACCACCGCCTCTACCCGCATCATGGACCCGAAGGTCATCCCGCCGACGGTGCGTCAGCTTGAGCAGTACCGCGGGTACTACCAGTTCCAGAAGACGATGGACGTCGACCGGTACGAGATCGACGGGAAGATGCAGGACACCGTGGTGTCGGTGCGCGACCTCGACATGTCGGGCCTGGGCGACGGTGACAACTGGAACAACCGCGTCGCGGTGTACACCCACGGCTACGGCCTCGTCGCCGCCGCGGGCAACCAGCGCACCACCGACGGCGAGCCGGTGTTCCTCGAGCGCGGTATCCCCACTTCGGGATTCCTGTCCGATCGGGAGAACTTCGAGCCGCGCGTCTACTTCGGTGAGAACTCGCCCGAGTACTCGATCGTCGGCGCTCCCGAGGGCTCGGAGCCCGCGGAGATCGACTACCCGCGCGGCAAGGACGGCTCGAGCGAGACGAAGACCACGTTCGACGGCGACGGCGGCCCGAAGGTCGGCGACACTTTCACCAAGCTGCTCTACGCGCTGAAGTTCCAGTCGGAGCAGATCCTGTTCTCGAACCTCGTGAACGAGGACTCGCAGATCCTGTACGACCGCGACCCCAAGACGCGCGTGCAGAAGGTGGCACCGTACCTCGAGCTCGACAGCGACCCCTACCCGAGTGTGGTGGACGGCCGCATCGTCTGGATCGTCGACGGCTACACGACGAGCCAGACCTACCCGTACTCGACGAGCGTGAGCCTGTCCGACGCCATCGCCGACTCCAACATCCCCTCGCCGACCCTCGCGATCGACGACATCAACTACATCCGCAACTCCGTAAAGGCGACGGTCGATGCCTATGACGGTTCGGTGAAGCTGTACGCGTGGGACGACGAGGACCCGGTGCTCAAGAGCTGGCAGAAGGTCTACCCGTCGACGGTGAAGCCGATCAGCGAGATGTCGGGGGAGCTCATGAGCCATGTGCGCTACCCGACCGACCTGTTCAAGGTGCAGCGCGACATCCTCGGCGTGTATCACGTCGACAAGGCCGGATCGTTCGCGCAGCAGGACAACCGCTGGCAGACGCCCAACGACCCCCGCAGCGAATCGATGCTGCAGCCGCCGTACTACCTGACCATGCAGATGCCGGGTCAGGACTCTCCCCGGTTCTCGATGTTCTCGACGTTCATCCCGAACTCGCAGGGAGCGGGCGGCAGCCGCGATGTGCTGATGGGCTACCTCGCCGTGGATTCGGATGCCGGCTCGGAGAAGGGCGTGAAGGCGGAGGGCTACGGCCAGCTGCGCATGCTCGAGATCGACACCGACACCACGGTCCCCGGTCCCGGTCAGGTGCAGAACACCTACAACTCGGACACTTCGGTCGTGCCTCAGCTCAACCTGCTCCAGCAGGGGGAGTCCGAGGTCATCTACGGCAACCTGCTGACGCTGCCCGTCGGTGGCGGTCTGCTCTACGTGCAGCCCGTCTACGTGCAGTCGTCCGAGGGAACGCAGCTGCCGCGTCTGCAGAAGGTGCTGGTCGCCTTCGGTGATCGCGTCGCCTTCGAGAACACCCTGACCGAGGCGCTCGACACCCTCTTCGGCGGTGACTCCGGTGCCACCGGCGGTGACGACACGGTCGAACCGGATCCGAACGCCGAGGTGCCCGACACTGGCGAGGTGCCGACGACCGAGCCCACGCAGCCGACGGGAGCCGAGGCTGAGGCCCTGGCTGCCGCTCAGACCGCGCTGCTCGAACGTGAGGCCGCGCTGAAGGCCGGAGACCTCGCGAAGTTCGCCGAGGCCGACGAGCGCCTCACCGCGGCGGTCCAGAAGCTGATCGAGCTGGACTCCGCAGCGGGCAACTGATCCGCAGCACCGAACAGAATGGGCGCCCCCGAGGGGGCGCCCATTCTCGTATCGTGGTGACGCCGGGCATCGTCCGGGCAAAGCGAAAGGCCCTCTGGCTTGGATTTCTCCGAGTCAGATAGTTCGATATGCGATTACGTTCGGCTCGCGATTCCAAGTAAGAACTCGTTTCCGCTCGACCGGTGGCGATCAGCTGTCGGCCGCTCGTGCCGGTACGATCACGAAGGTGCCCGTGGGTTGCGCACGCCCCGCGGTGGGCCCATCTGGGGCCTTAAGGCCGAAGGAAGGACCTGAGCTTGTCTGAGAAGTCCACCTCGCTCCTCATGGATGCTGTCGCGACTTTGACTGACTGGCGTCTGGTTCGGACCTTCTCTTGTGAAGTCATCGTGCAAGATCCGGGCGAAGAGCCCCAGAGCCTCGAGCTTCACGCCGAACCGATGCACTCGTCGTATGTCCTCGTCGACCCTCGGACCGGTAGGCAGCAGTCTTATGACGACACGACGCGCTCGTTTGGCACTGACGGGCAAATAGTGCAGCGCCAGGCCAGTGCTTTGCTCACAGAGCCCCTTCCAGTGCGCCTAGCCTTCCCGATGTCCCTACCGATCTGGGGGCGCCGTCACGACCTCTACCGCATGGTTGACGCCGATCGCGTGGGCAGCCTACTCACGGTCAGGTTGACGGGCCGTGCAGACGCGAGCCTATTGGGCACGCTCACCATTGATCTCAATCGAGGCCTCGCTGTGCGCATCTATGCCCCGACACTTCAGGTGGAGTATCGGGGCATAGTGCCGGCGCGTAGCCGGTTCGGCGTCTCCGCTCTTCAGAGGCCCGCTTCTTCCCCGTTCGGGTAGAAGCAACGATTGACGTTCGTGTCGCAGTGGAATCGCGGGGTGAAGAGAGTCGGATCTGCCACCTCAGCACCGAACTGATAGTCGAAGTCTGTTATCGACAGGTCATCGAGGCGAACCGCGTGAGAGCCCCAGGTTGTCGTTCCGGTGAGATATGCCGCGTCAACCGGCGGGTTCCCTGAGCGGATGTCGAAGACAGAGCTGCTCAGGTCGCTGGGGATACCGATTCCGTTTTGGAGGAGCCTGCTGATCTCGCCGAGGAGCACTTCGCGGCCGTTCGCCCAATCGGCCAACTGTTGACTGAACCTGTCGAATAGGACTCGGCTGAAAAGGACAAGGCCCCGAGATCGTGATGATCTCGGGGCCTTTCTTGTTGCGGGGACAGGATTTGAACCTGCGACCTCCGGGTTATGAGCCCGGCGAGCTACCGAACTGCTCCACCCCGCGGCACAAGAAGTAACTTATCACGGATTCCGAAGGCGGGCGAATCCTGGGGGCCTCCGGGCGTCGTCCCGGGCGTGTCGATGCGAGAGGATGGAGACATGTCCGAGACCGCAGCCGTCCCCGTCGCCGTGTGCCAGTTCGCGCCGACCGCCTCCCGAGCCGAGAACCAGGAGCGGATCGCCGCGCTGACGGCCGATGCCGCCGGGCGGGGGGCGAAGCTGATCGTGTTCCCGGAGTACTCGAGTTACTTCATCGACCCCATGGACGAGAGCCTGGCTGCCAATGCGGAGGACCTCGACGGGGAGTTCGTCGAGACGCTGAGGGCACTGGCCGCCGAGTACGCCGTCGTGATCGTCGCGGGTCTGGCCGAACGGGCGACCGACGGGCATCGAGTGCGCAACACCGTGGTGGCTGTGCGGGGTGACCGCGTCCTCGCCGTGTACCGCAAGCAGCACCTGTACGACGCGTTCGGCCAGACCGAGTCCGACTGGGTGGAGCCGGGTGAGGTGGGGGAGGCTGCGACCTTCGAGCTGGGGGGCCTGCGTTTCGGGCTCATGACCTGTTACGACCTCCGCTTCCCTGAAGTGGCCCGTTCCCTGGTCGATGCGCAGGCCGATGCCCTGGTCGTGCCAGCGGAGTGGGTCAGGGGGCCGCTGAAGGAACACCACTGGACGACGCTGCTCGCCGCTCGTGCGATCGAGAACACCGTCTACGTGGTCGCGGCAGACCACCCGACCCCGATCGGGGTGGGACACTCGCAGATCGTCGATCCCCAGGGCGTCGTACTCGCCGGAGTGGGAACCGCTCCCGGGATCGCCGTCGCGGTGGTCGAGAGGGAGACGATCGAGCGCGTGCGGATCACGAACCCGTCACTGCGCGCGCGGCGGTACTCCGTCATTCCTCGTGGGGTCGTGGACCCGGAAGCCTAGGCGCGGACCCGGCCCGGGTCAGGCCAGGCGTGGTCACGCAGAGAAGCGGGCGAGGCGCGTCGCCGCCTCTTCGAGGACCTCGACGCGCTTGCAGGCGGCGAAGCGCACCAGGCCCGCGTATTCGCTCCTGTGCTCCTCGGAGACGAAGGCCGTGAGCGGGATCGCCACGACGCCCACGCGCTCCGGCAGGCCCCGGCAGAAGGCCGCGGCGTCCTGTCCGCCCAACGCCGTCGCATCCGCGACGGTGAAGTAGCCGCCCTGAGGGGCGTGCACGGTGAATCCGGCCGCCCTCAGCCCGTCGCCGAGGATCCCGTGCTTGTGGGCGAGCACGGCGGCCGCGTCCGTGAAGTACGCGTCGTCCATCCGCAGCCCCACGGCGACAGCCGGCTGAAATGGCGAGCCGTTGACGTAGGTGAGGTACTGCTTCACGGTGAGCACGGCCGTGATGAGCGCGGCCGGTCCATGCACCCACCCGATCTTCCACCCCGTCGTGGAGAAGGTCTTCCCGGCCGACGAGATCGTCAGCGTGCGCGCGGATGCTCCGGGGAGCGTGGCGATCGGGGTGTGCGCGGCATGGAACGCCAGATGCTCGTACACCTCGTCGGTGACGATGATCGCATCGTGCTTCTCCGCCAGGCGCACCACCTCTTCGAGCACCTCACGCCCGAAGATCGCTCCCGTGGGATTGTGCGGGTCGTTGACCAGGATGATCCTGGTGCGATCGCTCACCGTCGCGGCGAGCCGCTCGAGGTCGGGTTGGAAGTCCGGCGCGCGCAGCGGAACCGTGCGCAGCCGTGCCCCCGCGAGGGCCACGGCGGCGGCATAGGAGTCGTAGTAGGGCTCGAACACGACGACCTCGTCTTCGGGGCCGTCGATCAGCGCCAGCAGGGTCGCGGTCAGGGCCTCCGTCGCTCCGGCCGTCACGATCACCTCGCTGGAAGGATCGACACGGAGCCCGTAGAAGCGCCGCTGATGCTCGCTGATGGCATCGAGGAGATCCGGTGTGCCGCGACCGGGCGGGTACTGATTGGCTCCGCTCGCGATGGCGGCTCGCGCCGCCTCCAGCACCTCTGCGGGACCGTCCTCGTCGGGGAAGCCCTGGCCGAGATTGATCGCCCCGGTTCGAGCCGCCGCTGCCGACATCTCTGCGAAGATGGTGGGCGCGACGGTTCCGTCGGCAGCGAGCAGACCTGCCCCCGCTGCGGTACGACGCCATGCGCCGGGAATGACACTCATGAAGAACAGGCTAAGGCCATAGCTGAAACTCATCTTCGGCATAAGGAACGCACAGATACAGGCGTCATTCTGAAATGGTCGTCGAAGGAGCACACACCATGAACGAAGACAACCCCCAGGACCAGTCGGCATCCGCGTCGAACGACGCCACGCCGTCCACCGAGGCCGCACAGATCGCCGCTCAGCCGGTGACGGATGCCGCCGCTGACACGACCGCGCCGGCCGCTGCCGCCCCGGCGTCCACCGCGCCGGCCGCTGCCGCCCCCATTCAGGGGCATCAGATGCCGTCGACGTTCACCTCGCAGGCCCCGGCCGCGCCCGTGATCGCTCCGGTCCCTCACAGCTACGCAGCACCTGCCGCCGGCGCGCCGGGCGCAGCCACCGCGCAGGGAGCCGCCTTCGGCATCCCCACCGCGGCGTCCTACACCCAGCCCACGCAGCCGCTCGACGGCGGCGCCGCGTACGGCACGCAGGGCGATGGCGCGAAGACCAAGGAGCAGAAGCCTCGTGGGGGCGCGAAGTTCGCCGCCTTCATCGTCGCGGCCGCTCTGGTCGGCGGCGTCGCCGGGTTCGGCGGCGGTGCGCTGCTGAACGGCCTCCAGGACCGCCCGTCCTCCGGCACGGCCTCCGGCCCGCAGACGGTGACGGTGAACAACCCCGGATCGGTCAACGAGACCACAGCGGTCGCGACGGCCGCACTCCCGTCCGTCGTCACCATCGAGGTGGCGGGCGCCGATCAGGGAGGCAGCGGATCCGGTGTCATCATCAGCGATGACGGTTACGTGCTCACCAACACGCACGTCGTGACCCTCGGCGGCGCGGTCGCCGATCCGACGATCCGCGTGACCACATCGGACGGGCGCATCTTCGAGGCGACCGTGGTCGGGACAGACCCGATCTACGACCTCGCCGTGATCAAGCTGAAGGACGCCAAGGGGCTGACCCCGATGGACTTCGCCGATTCCTCGAAGCTCAACGTCGGCGACACCGCTGTGGCGCTCGGCGCTCCTCTCGGGCTCGCGAACTCCGTCACCACCGGCATCGTGAGTGCGTTGAACCGCAGCATCCAGATCGCCTCGTCCGCCCTGCCCGACTCCTCCTCCGAGGACGCCCCGGACCAGCAGCAGACGCCGGATCAGGGTCAGGGCCAGGGGCCGTTCCAGTTCGACATCCCCGGAAGCGGCACGCCGCAGACCTCGGACTCCATCTCGATCGCCGTGATTCAGACCGACGCCGCGATCAACCACGGCAACTCCGGCGGCGCGCTCGTGAACAGCAAGGGCGAGCTGATCGGCATCAACGTGGCCATCGCGAGTTCGGGAAGCTCCGAGGAGTCGGGGTCGATCGGTATCGGGTTCGCCATCCCGTCGAACATCGCCAAGCGGGTGTCGGACGAGATCATCGCCGACGGTGCGGCGACGCACGGCCTGCTCGGCGCGTCCGTCCAGGATGCCTCGAGCGTGCAGGGCGCTACCGTCTCCGGGGCGTACATCGCCAAGGCGACCGACGGCGGCGCCGCCGCAGCTGCGGGTATCCAGGAGGGCGACATCGTCACCAAGTTCAACGGCGTCCCGATCACCAGCGCGAGCGATCTCACCGCGCAGGTGCGCGCGGCGGCGGCCGGCAGCGATGCCAAGGTCACCTACGTGCGCGGCGGCAAGGAGTATGACATCGAGGTGACGCTCGGCGAACTCGCCGGCTGACCCCACCACGCACAGGAAAGGACGCCACCGCCGCGATAGGCTCGCGGAGTGGCGTCCTTCTCTTTCGGCACCGGCAATGCGGCCAAGCTCCTCCGGATCCCGTTGTATGCCGTCGGACGCATCGGCACCCTGCTCCTTCCGCGCGGCCGGCGCTGGGTCTTCGGCTGCGGTGCCGGAGTGGGCGACGGCGCTCTCGCACTCCAGCGCTACGCCTCGGAGGCGGGCCACGACACGATCTGGCTCACGGCGTCGGAGCGCGAGGATCGGGACGCGGCCGCCCTCGGTATCCGCACCGTGCGCAAGAGCGGACTGCGCGGATGGTGGACGACCGCTCGGGCGGGGGTGCTCGTGGTCACCCACGGACTCGGCGACGTGAACCGCTACGCGAACGGCGGCGCTTTCGTGGTCCAGCTCTGGCACGGGATCCCGCTGAAGCGGATCGGGCTGGACTCTCCGGCGACGACCCAGGTTCCGAATGTTCCCGCGGCGGCGCTGTTGCGTCGCGCGGTCGGTATCCTCTACCGTGCCGCAGCCCAGCGCATCCGTGTGCTCCCGGCCGCTTCGCACCGCGCACGGGGGCGCTTGGAGTCCGCGTTCGGCCTGGGTGATGACCGTGTGGTGGTCACAGGGGAACCTCGCGTCGACGTGCTCTCGGCAGGATCGGCGGAACACGTGAGGTCCGCGGCATCCGCTCTGCTTCGCAGCGTCGTGGGGAAGGTTCCCGATACCGCGCGCACCATCCTCTACGCGCCGACCTGGCGTGATGGGGCTCCCGACCCCGCCGTTCCCACCGCTGAGGAGTGGATCCGCATCGTCCGGATCCTCGAAGAGCACGACGCCGTCTTGTTCGTGCGCTCTCATCCCCTGGGAGAGGGCGGATATGCGCCCCCGCTTCCGAGCCGCAGGGTGCACGCGCTCGGCGCTGCGATGCTTCCCGACGTGACGCCGGCGCTCGCCGCGTTCGACGTGCTCGTCACCGACTACTCCTCGCTCGCGTACGACGTCGGTCTGCTGCGCATGCCCGTGCTGTTCCTGGCTCCGGATGCCGAGGAATACGCGCGCACTCGCGGCTTCTACGGCCGGTATGACGACGTCGCAGGTCCCGACGCGGCCACAGACTGGGCGGAGCTTCTGACACAGCTCGAAGCGCTCCTCGAAGACACCGCCGCCCACGACGCGGCGTCCGAGCGTTCCGCTACGCTCAGCGCGGAGATGCACGCATATCGGGACGGGCGCAACACCGAGCGCGTGTACCAGGTCATCCGCGCGCGGGGGATTCCCGCGCCGAAGGGAGCAGCATGACAACGGCCCGCATCGATGACGCGGCGGAGGCCCTGATCATCGAAGGGACCGGTCAGCGACCGGAAACGGCCGACCTGGTCGGACCGCGAGCGCATGTCAAGGCTCGTGTCACCGGGGGCGGCAAGACCTGGAAGGCGACGTTCCCGTTGCAGGCCTCCCGTTGGGGCGGCCCTTCGCTTCCGCTGCCGACGGGGACGTACGAGCTGCGGATCGCCGACGTCGATCTCGATGATGTGCGACTCGCTCCTGCCGTGCTCACCGGGGTGCGGATCGCGCTGAACGCCGGCACCGTCCGCATCGCCGCGCCGGTGGATCCGGTGTACGAGACCGCTGAGGGGCGCTCGACCCTCGAGGAACGGTACGTCGCGCAGGCGGGCGGCACGGAGAACGCCGTGTTCTTCGAGAGCTTCTACGGACGAAGCGTCGGATGCAACCCGCGGGCCATCGATCGCGAGCTCGCAGCGCGCGCGCCCGAGGTGCGACGCTACTGGAGCGTCGTCGACCTCTCCGTCGAGGTGCCGGAGGGGGCGATCGCCGTCGTCGAGGGCAGCCCCCAGTGGTGGCACGCCCGCGGAGCCGCACGGCTGCTGGTGGTCAATGACTGGCTGCGTCGACGGTTCGCCCGCAAGCCGGGGCAGAAGGTGCTCCAGACCTGGCACGGCACACCGCTCAAGCGGCTCGCCCTGCACCGTCCCGGCTTCGATCCGCGACGGATGGCCGCGGTCGTGAAGGAATCCCGGCGCTGGGACGTCCTGTTGGCCCAGAACACGTATTCCGAGCGCATCCTGCGCAAGGCGTACGCCTTCTTCGGGCGCCCGATCTGGGTGGAGGGATACCCCCGCAACGATGCGCTCACCAACGGCGACCCTGCCGAGGTCCGCGCGGCCTTGGGCATCGGGCCCGAGGAGCGTGTGCTCCTGTACGCACCGACCTGGCGCGATGACCGTGCCGAGATGGTCGACTTCGTCGATGCCGAGCTTCTGGCCCGCCAAGCGAACGCCGTGGTCCTCGTGCGCGGTCACTCCCGCACTCTGGAACAGGGACGCGATCGCGCGGGTGCACGGGTCATCGATGTGACCGGGTACCCCGAGACCGCACGGCTGCTGCTGGCGGCAGACGCTCTGATCACCGACTACTCCTCGGTGATGTTCGACTTCAGCGTCACCGGAAAGCCGATGTACTTCCTGGTGCCCGACATCGATCACTATCGCGGACAGCTGCGCGGGTTCTACTTCGACCTCGCGGAGCGCGCACCCGGTCCGCTCGTGCGCACTCAGGAGGAGCTCGCGGCCGCTCTGGACGACGCGGGCCACGTAGCCGCGTACGCGGATCGCTATGCGGCCTGGCGGAAGCAGTTCAACTCCCGTGACGATGGTCATGCCGCGCAGCGTGTGGTCGACCGCATCCTCGATCTGGGGTTCGTCACGCCCTGAGTCCGCGCGGGCGCGTCAGGGGAGAGGTGTGTTCCGGGTGCCGAGGCGCGAGGCGTCGACGGTGTCGAGGGCACCGCGCAGCACACCGCCCAGGAAGCCCAGGCCCCAGGAGATGTGCATCGTCGGCAGCACCAGGAGCGTCCACATCCGCTGACGCACGCCCCCTCCGCCGGGCGCGAGCGCCACACCGACGACGAGCAGCAGATACAGAGCGAGCGGCACGGAGACGAGGATCGATGCGATCAGAGACGCCACTCCGCTGAGCACGCCTGTCAGCTGCAGGACGCCGATGACCACGGCGAGGGCCACGACCACCACGAGCGCGGGCGGGGCGAAGTAGCGGATCCCGTTGCGGCGGCCGAACCGACGTACGAGCTCACCGCGCCAGGCGCCCGTCGCGCGGAACTGCCGAGCCAGTCGCAGCCAGCTCTCCCGCGGCCAGTAGGTGACCGACAGATCGGGGTCGAACCACACCTTGTGGCCGGCCTGTCGGATCCGCAGGTTGAGCTCCCAGTCCTCGCCACGTCGGATCGACTCGTCGAACAGCCCGACCTCATCGAGGACCTCGCGCCGCATCACGCCGAGGTACGCCGACTCCGCCTCGCCCTCCTGCGAGCTCCCGTGATAGGCGCCTCCGCCGAGCCCGACAGGGGAGTTGTACAGACGAGCGACCGCCTTCTGGAAGGGCGTGCGCCCCTCGGCGTGCATCACGCCGCCGACGTTCGCCGATCCGGTGCGCTCCAGAGTCTGCAACGCCAGGGCGGCGTAACCGGGGGAGAGTTCGGAGTGCGCGTCGACGCGCACGATCGTGCCGTAGCGGCTTGCCCGGATCGCGGCGTTCAGCCCCACCGGGATGTGCGCCGCGGGGTTGTCCACCAGCCGGATGCGGTCGTCCGTCGCCGCGAGTCGTCGGGCGAGCTCGGTCGTGCCGTCCGTCGACGGGCCCAGCGCGAGCACGAGCTCGGTGGGGGCATCGACATCCTGAGCGAGCACCGAGGCGATCGCGTGCTCGAGGTACGCGCGTTCGTTGAGCACCGGCATCACGAAGGACACCCCGGGCAGGGGAGCGGAGAATTCGTCGGCGCGCACATGATGATCATGGCACGGTGTCCACGCACGTTCCCTGATCGAGGGCGCGGCAGGGCGTTCGGAGTGCTCGGGACGGCTGCGGCCGGAGGATCGGACGCGGACGAACTATTCTGGAGGGATGGGTGCACTGTCTGACGCGAAGAAGGCATACCGTCTGCTGAAGCGGGCGCTCGCGTCTCGCACCGCGGTGCAGCGCGTGCGACGTCGGCTCGCCGAGCGTGAGCCGTTTCCGACCGACCACTTCAAGGTCGCGGTCTACTTCGCCGACGGTGCCGTGAACATGTACCAGATGCGTCAGTGGTACCGCCCGCTCGCCGAGCTCGCGAAGCGCTGGCCCGTCGTCGTGCTCTCCCGGCAGGCCACCGGGACCGAGAAGCTCCTCGAAGAGGACGCCCCTCCGGTGGTGTTCGTCCCCAAGGTGCGCGATCTGGAGAGGTTCATCGCCACCCAGGACATCCGCATCGTGCTGTACGTCAACCAGAACACCAGGAACTTCCAGATGTTCCGGTACGGGCGGCGCTGGCATGTGTTCATCAATCACGGCGAGTCCGACAAGATGTACATGACGACGAACCAGTACAAGGCCTACGACTACGCCTTCGTCGCTGGACAGGCTGCTCGGGATCGTCTCTCGCGCACGCTGTGGGATTACGACGTGAACCACCGCACGATCGAGATCGGGCGCCCGCAGGCCGATCACTACTCCGGAACGCTTCCGTACACGCCCGATGAGCGGACCGTCGTGCTCTATGCGCCGACCTGGGAAGGCGACCGTCCCAGCGCCCACTACGGTTCGATCGCTTCGCACGGCGAGGAGCTCGTGAGCCGGCTGCTGGCGACAGGTGCCCACCGTGTGATCTACCGCCCCCATCCCCGCAGTGGCGTGGTCGATGAGGCGTATGGCGCCGCGCATCGACGGATCGTGGCCGCGATCGAAGCGGCGAATGCCGCGGACGCGACCGCTCACCACGTCTACGACGCGGCTCCGGAGTTGGGCTGGCAGCTCACCGCGGCCGACGTCGCCATCGTCGACATCTCCGCCATGGTCTACGACCGGCTCGCCGCCGGAAAGCCGCTGATGATCACGCGTCCGACGGACGAGCAGGCATCGATCGACACGCAGGGCTACTTGTCGGATTGCGAATGGCTGACCGCGGAGGCTGCGGTCGACATCGTCGCCGAGGTCGATCGGGTTCGAGCCGATGAGGCTGCGATCGCCCGGCTGCGGATGTGGGTCCAGCACTACTTCGGCGACACCACGCAGGGGGTGGCGACCGCGAAGTTCCATGCCGCGGTCGAGCGCCTCATGCAGGAGTGGGAGCGTTGGCAGGCGCATGAGGTCGGAACCGTCCGCGAAGACGAGGACGACGACGACGAAGAAACAGACGACGAGGACGCCTGAGGATGGACTTCCCGCTCGCGAGGGCGATCGTGCCTCGCCTCGAGCTGGTGGCGGACACCGGTTCGACGAATGCCGACCTGCGGGCGAAAGCGGCTGACGCCGAGGGCTGGCCGCACCTGGCGACCCTGGTCACGCGCAACCAGACGGCCGGACGTGGTCGCCTCGATCGCACGTGGGTCGCGCCGGCGGATTCCGCTCTCGCGATCTCGGTGCTGCTGCGCACGATTCCGGCCGATCCGGCCGCGCGGGGATGGATCCCGCTCGCCGCTGGTGCGGCGATGACGGAGGCGATCGCTGAGCAGCTCGTCGGACATGACGTCGCCGTGAAGTGGCCGAATGATGTTCTCGTCGACGGGCGGAAGATCTGCGGCATCCTCGCGGAGGCGACGACGGCGGCGGTGATCGTCGGGGCGGGCGTCAACACGGCCATGACGATCGAGCAGCTCCCTGTGCCGACGGCGACGTCGTTCGCATCCCTCGGCGTCGTCGTGGACGAGGACCGGTTGCTGTCCGCCTACCTCGAGAAGCTCGACGGGCACCTGTCGGCGCTGACCGCCTCTGGAGACGCCGTCGTGAGCGGCCTGCACGGTGTCGTGTCCGCCCGCTGCGCGACGCTCGGGCTGAGGGTCAGCGTGTCTCTGCCGGCCGGCCGCTCCCTCGACGGGGTGGCCACGGCGATCGATGCGGAGGGCCGTCTTCTGGTCGAATCGGATGGTCGCGAGTACCCGATCTCCGCCGGCGACGTCGTGCACGTGCGACCGGCCGGAACCTGACACGCCGCCGCACAGACGGCTTTGTCGCAGATCACGGGCACAATGGTGGGGTGACCCAGCCTGTGACGCTCGGCGGGAGGCCCCTGATGCCGCCGCCCGGTACGCCTTCGGAGGAGCTGCTGATCGCGCGCTTCCGGAGCCACGCACGTCGCCTGTTCTGGTCGGCACTCGTGCTCATCGCGACTTTCGGGGCGACGGGGTACTTCTTCGGCAATCTGCCGGAGGGTATCGAGGACTGGATGCTCCTCACCGCCGCCGGGGCTCTGGTGCTGCTGGCCGTCGTGCTGCCGTTCGTCATCTGGTACTCGTGGAGCACCACCGTCACGACCAGGAGGGTCATCGCCCGCCAGGGGATCGGTTCCCGTCGGCGTCACGAGATGTCCCATGCCCGGGGCTACACCATCGCCGTTCGCCGCGGTCCGCTGCAGCGGATGTGGGGCTCGGGCACGATCACGCTGTCGAACGGCGTCGACACGCCGCTGCGGTTGGCGAACGTCCCGAACGTGACCCTCGTGCATGAGACCCTCGCCGACCAGATCGAGGTCGGGCAGATTCTCGCGCACCGCGACGCGCAGGCCGTCGGCGACTGAATTCGGCGGCATTCGCACGGCCGAGCGCGGTGATCCGTGCCGCCGATGCTCAATCTGTCGTGCACGCCCGCATCGGTGCGGGAGAATGGGGGCAGACGAATGGAGGCGGCACATGGCGCTGCGTGTTGGCGTGATCGGCGGAGGACAGCTGGCCCGGATGATGATCGCTCCGGCGGTCGAACTCGGGCTCGAACTGCGAGTGCTCGCCGAGGGTGAAGGGATGTCCGCCGGACTCGCGGCCACCGCGGTCGGCGACTACCGGGATCTGGAGACCGTGCGCGCCTTCGCGGCCGACGTCGATGTCGTGACCTTCGACCACGAGCACGTGCCGCAGGACGTTCTCCGTCAGCTCGTCGCAGACGGCGTCGTCGTGCACCCGGGGCCGGACGCCCTCCAGTACGCGCAGGACAAGCTCGTGATGCGCGCGCGTCTCGCGGAACTCGGAGTGCCCCAGCCTGACTGGGCGGCTGTGCGCACCACGACCGAGCTGCAGGCGTTCCTCGACGAGCACGCAGGAGCAGGAGTGGTGAAGACTCCGCGCGGAGGCTACGACGGCAAGGGCGTGCGCGTGGTCCGTGCAGCACGGGATGCGCAGGACTGGCTGGAAGCGCTCGCCGAGGGGGAGGCGCTTCTCGTCGAGGAGCTCGTCCCGTTCGTGCGCGAGCTCGCGCAGCAGGTCGCCCGTCGAGCGGGCGGTGAGATTGTCGCCTATCCCGTGGTGGAGACCGTTCAGCGCGACGGCGTGTGTGCCGAGGTCATCGCTCCGGCCCCCGCCGCCGCCGAGCGCCTGACCGAGGTCGCGGAGGCGATCGGCCGCACCATCGCCGAAGGGCTCGGCGTGACCGGGATGCTCGCGGTCGAGCTGTTCGAGACCGACGACGAGCGCATCCTCGTGAACGAGCTCGCCATGCGGCCGCACAACAGCGGGCACTGGAGCCAGGACGGCGCCGTCACCGGCCAGTTCGAACAGCACCTGCGTGCCGTCGCCGATCTTCCTCTCGGGAGCACCGTGCCGCGAGCCGCGTGGTCCGTGATGGTCAACATCCTCGGCGGACCCGTCGAGGGGACGCTCGACGAGCGTTTCGGCGCGGCGATGGCCGAGCACCCGCAGGCGAAGATCCACACCTACGGGAAGGCGCCGAGACCGGGCCGCAAGGTCGGACATGTGAATGTCGCCGACGACGACCTCGACGACGCGGTCTACGTCGCCAGGGCCGTCGCCGCACACTTCGACTGATCCGCAGCCCGCATCGCCTCTTCGCCGACACATGCGGGGCAAGAGGCGTGCCGTTCGGGGAATCTCACAGCGGCAGACCGTACCCTGATCTGGTGACCGAGCCACTGCACTCTTCCGCCGAGCCTCTGGTCGGCGTCGTGATGGGATCCGACTCCGACTGGCGTGTGATGAGCGACGCGTCCCAGGCGCTCACGGACTTCGGCATCCCGCACGAGGTCGAGGTGGTATCCGCACACCGCACCCCGGACAAGCTCATGTCGTATGCGCGAGAAGCGCGCTCGCGCGGCATCCGCGTCATCATCGCCGGCGCCGGGGGAGCAGCCCACCTTCCGGGAATGCTCGCCTCGATGACTCCGCTCCCCGTGGTGGGTGTCCCTGTGCCTCTCGCGTATCTCGACGGCATGGACTCCCTGCTGTCCATCGTGCAGATGCCCGCCGGCATCCCGGTCGCGACGGTCTCCATCGGCGGCGCTCGCAATGCGGGTCTGCTCGCCGCACGGATCCTCGGAACGGCCGACGCCGCTCTCGCTGACCGCGTCGAGGAGTACGCGCGCGATCTCGAGGCGCAGGTCGAGGAGAAGAACGAACGGCTGAAGGCCTCCCTGTGACTCTTGCGCCTCCGCGCGCAACACGGCGCCCGCTGATCGAGACCCGGCCGCTGCGGCACCCGGACTCCGCCGATTCGGGGATGATGACCAAACGCGGGTGGTGGCTGGTCGCCGTGAACCTTCTGGTGCCGGGCTCCGCCCAGGTCCTCGCCGGCAACCGCCGCCTCGGCCGTTTCGGGCTCGGCGCCACGCTGGTCTCCTGGATCCTCGCGATCGTCGCTCTCGGACTCGCGCTCTTCGCACGCCCTGTCCTGCTGTGGCTCACGATCGGTGGCGGTTTCTTCTCGGCCGCCGTACTGACGATCGTTCAGGTGCTGCTGGTGGGATACGTCGTGCTCTGGGTGGTGCTCACGTTCGACACCCTGCGTCTGGTGCGCCTTGTGAAGGTGCCAGGAGTCTCCCGCCTCGCCATCCCCGTCGTGGCGCTGGTGCTGCTGGGACTCGTCGGCGGCGGGGCGGGATACGCAGCCACCGCCGTCGGATCGGTGCGCAACACCATCGGCTCGATCTTCGGACAGAGCGGTCCCAGTGTGCAGCCCAGCGACGGCTACTACAACATCCTCCTCCTCGGAGCCGACAGCGGCGACGGCCGCGACTCCATGAGGTTCGACAGCATCTCGGTGGTCTCGGTGAACGCCGGCACCGGTGCCGTGACGATCACCGGCATCCCCCGAGAGCTCCCCAACGCGCCGTTCAGCGACGGCAGCCCGATGCAGGAGCTGTATCCGGAGGGGTTCGAGGGCCACGGCTCCTCTACCTGCGGCTGGAACGGATGGATGAACCACGTGCGCAACGCCGCCGAGGTCTGCCGGGAAGACGCGGGCGCCGGTCTCTACCCCGACGCCGTGGCCAACGGGTCGGAACCGGGTATCGAGGCGACGAAGGATGCGGCCGAAGGCGTACTCGGGATCGAGATCCCGTACTACGTGTTCGTCGACATGCACGGCTTCGCTGAGCTCGTCGATGCACTGGGTGGTGTCGAGATCGACGTCACGGAGCGGCTGCCCAAGGGTGGTCCGCCCGAGGGGTGGACGGGCACCGACGTGAACGAGTGGGCCATCGGCTGGATCGAACCGGGAACGCAGCGCATGGACGGCGACACGGCGCAGTGGTACGCCCGCTCGCGCTACACGACCAGTGACTGGGACCGGATGAAGCGTCAGCGGGAGCTGCAGGCTGCCATCCTCGCCCAGTTCACCCCACAGACCGTCCTCACCCGGTTCAACGAGGTGGCAGCGGCCGGGACGGCCCTGATCAGCACGGATCTCCCGTCGGACAAACTGCCGGAGTTCTTCGACCTGATGCTCAAGGCGAAGGAGCAGCCGGTCACGTCGATCGAGCTCACCCCCGACGCCGGCGTGGACGAGCACCAGCCCGACTACGCCTTCATCCACGACTTGATCCAGCAGAAGCTGCATCCGCCGACGGAGACGCCGACGCCCGAGCCGTGATCACGGCCGCGTGAGGTCGAGCTACCCGCTCGGCACCCCATGCGCGCCCCTCTGTGCCGACGCCATGAACGACAAAGCCCACGGCCGTCTCCCGAAGGAGAACGACCGTGGGCTTCCGGTGGATTCCACCGGATGCACCAGACGACGGTGATCGGAGGGGGAGGGATCACCGTCGTCCAGTCGACCACCGCACGAGGCGGCAGCCGGACCTAGGCGCGCTTGCGGCGCGATGCTCCCACCGCGACGAGGGCTCCACCGGCGACCAGAGCTGCTGCTCCGCCGCCGAGGACCCAGGGCGACACGCTTCCGCCGGTGAGGGCCAGCTCGATGCCGCCACCGGTGAGCGGCAGCTCCGATCCCGCGGTCGCAACCCCGGGATCGTGGTCGCAGCTGGTGGCCGCATCGTGGCCGTGCGAAACCGTGATCGTGGCGGTGTACGAACGCGAGCCGTTGAAGGCGACGGCGTAGGAGCCCTCACCGTCGGACGGCGGACGGAACGTGAGGGTCAGGCTTCCGTCGGCGCCGGCGATGTTGCCGGAGACGGCGGCCTTGCCGGCGTTGTAGCCGGACACCGACACGTTGACGTTCTCGGATGCCAGGAAATACCCCGGACCGAACACGATCGTCGAGACTTCGCAGATGTCGATGATCGGGTCGCCGACCTTGGCGCCGGGAGGCGTCGGGTACGAGTCGGACGACGCGGCCGGTACAGTCGGCGCAGCGGTGGCCACAGTGGGCGCGACGAGTACGAGCGCGCCAGCGGCAAGGCTGATGACAGCCAGTTTCTTCAGCATGATTTCTCCCCAGAAATTTCACGCGGAATCGCTTTTGGACACACCCCTGCATCCAACTGCGTGGCGTCTTCCTGCCCCCACGGCAGGATGGCAGACGCCAGATATTCCCCAGTGAGTCGACAGTACCCTATCGAGCCGGGAATGTCACGAGGCGCATCGGAGGGGCTCCCGTGTCGTGTCGGGGGTGTGGATCAGCGGGGTGTGCCGCACCTCCGTGAGTCGCTCTCCCGCACCGGTGCCCTGGAACTCGACCGTGATCGTCGTCGATTCGCCCGGCGCGAGGGAGACCTCGTGCTGCACAGCCGAGCGGTCGCCGATCATCGCCGTCTGCACGCCCTCTTCTGCGCCGTCCCGGTCGATGCGCGACGGCGTCGCCCCCTCGGGGCCGTACACGGCGATCAGCGTGCGCACCGTGCCTGCGGGCACGCCGTAGAAGCCGTCCGCCGTGACGTAGGGCGGCAACGAGGTGGCGGCGTCGGCGGGGGCCGTGTTGGTCCATGTCACCCGCACCTGCGTGGTCGGGGTCCCCTGGCAGCTCCCGACCGATGTCGAGACGGATGCGCGGGTGTAGAAGTCCATCTTGCCGCCGGTGGTGTCGTTCATCAGCACCCCCACGTAGGTCGCATCGACGCTGTCGGTGGGAATCGTGCCCCCCAGTGCAGAGCCGGCGAGCACGGCCTCTTCGTCGTCATGGGCGCTCCAGATCCGGATGCGGCCCTCCTCCGCCGACGTCGCCAGTGCTCCGATCAGTGCGCGCGGGTCTCCTCCGGACAGCGCGGCGCCGAAGAGCGCTCCTGCGGCCTGCGCGAAGATCTCGTCCTGCACGGCGGGATCGGGAACCGCGGCGTAGATCTCTGAGAGCAGGATGTCGGTGACGTTCTCGGGCGTCGCCGTGAACGGGCCGAACGTGAGGTCTCCGGTCGCCGCGATCAGATGCTTCGCGACGACGGCGTCCACGGCGATGACGCCGTCGACGGTCCCACCGAATCGACCCTCCCAGCGGGCGGCGATGGCAGCTCCTGCCTCGCTGAAGTCGGGGATGCTCGTGATGTTCTGCAGATAGCGGCCGGGACGGTCCTCGAAGAGCGCGATCGTCGAGTCGCTGAGGGGCAGCGCGGTGTCGAGCGGAGGGAAGTCCCGCGTCGACGCCTGGCTCTGGAGGGTGATCCTGCCCCCCTCGGCGTGCAACAGGGCGATGGATCCGATGATGCCGCCCGACGAGCGCAGCTCGGCGTTGTTCTGCATCGCGAGTACGTAGTTGCGCGGTCCCTCGCCGCCGAGCATGGTGGGCAGCAGCACGGCCGCGCCATGGAGCGAACCCACGACCGTCGCGGCCTCGGTGACGGATGAGCGCATGGTGCGGATGGCGTCGGCGAGCGGCGGGAGCGTGGCGTCGGCGTCGATGCGTCGTGCGTGCAGCTGCGCGGTGCTGAGCGCGGTGTCGGCCGTGCCGAGCGGGCCGGCGATCTCTGCGAACGGCGCCAGATCGATCGCCCCGCCGGCGAAGCCCAGGCTCGCCAGATCGAAGTCCGCCGCCACGTCGAGGAGGGGCGTGAGCGCGTCGGCCGCCACGTCGTCGGCGATCTCGGCGATCTCGCTCACCGCGCTGAAGTTCGGTCCGATCCATGGCAGGGCGCCGAACGCGTGCCACACGGGGTCGGACGTCAGGCTGCGAGCGGACTCCGCGTTGTGCGCGATGCTCTTCGCGAGCGGCTTGGCTCCCTCGAGGTCTCCGGCCGCGATCGAAGACTTCAGCTGAGAGGCGCCTTTCGCCACCTGCTGGAGGTCGTTCACCGCGCCGATCCCACGGATGCAGACCCAGCCGATGGCGATCAGGAGAAGGGAGAGCAGAACGCCGACGGTCCACCCGATCCATCGGCGCCGGACGGGAAGTCGACCATCGCTCACCCGAGCATTCAAGCACGAACCGCTGCAGTGGTGGTGGGGGAAAACTGTGCGAACGCTGACATTCGGGCGGCGCGGTCGGCGCGTTCCGTGGGGGAGCGGCACGGCGAAGATAGCCTGTGGGCATGGGTGCTCGGCTGCGTGTTGTTCTGGATCAGCTCGTGAGCGTCGTCGATGCCGATCATGCGGACGCCGCGGTGGGACTCGCGGCAGGACTGGTCGCGACGGCGCCCTCCGGGTGCGCGGTCGATGCCATCGTCCCGTCGGGCGCGACCGTGCCCGTGGCGGGAATCGGGGACGTCCGCACCCTCGGCATGGGGCGCCGCGAACTCGCTGCCGCCTGGCAGCTCGGGATCGTTCCCGGTGTCGGCGGGGGACTGATCCATTCGCCGACGCTCATGGCCCCGCTCGTGCGCCACGATCGCGTGCACGACAACGACCAGACCACGGTCACGGTGTGGGATCTGCGCGCATGGGAAGCGCCGGAGACGCTCTCCAAAGGCAGCGTCGCCTGGCAGCGCGGCATGCTCCGACGCGCCGTCAGGCATGCCGACGCGGTCGTGGTGCCCTCGCACGCCGTCGCGGAGCGTCTGTCCGAGCTCGCGAAGATCGGCGACCGTCTCCGTGTGATCGCCGGTGCACCGCCTCAGGGATTCCGTGCTCCCGGTGACGCGTCCGAGCGTCGCCGCGCTCTCTCGCTGCCCGACGAGTACGTGGTTCTCACCGGGTCCGTCTCGAGTCTGTCCGACGGCTTCCGGGGTGCGGTGGCCGCCGGCCTCGACGCGGTGGTCATCGACGCGCCCGAAGGGGCGGAGCCTCGTCACGCCGACGCCGCTGCGGCGGCAGGACTGCCGGAGAGGCGCACGCATGTGCGGGGGGCACTGAGCGTCGAGGATCGTGCAGCGGTACTAGACGGCGCATCCGCCTATGTCGCGACGGACGCGGTGGCAGGCTGGCCGTGGCGCGCGGTGGAGGCCATGGTGCTCGGCGTGCCCGTCGTGGCGGTCTCCAGCGGGTCGCATCGGGACGTCATCGCCGACGGGGGCATGCTGGTCCCTACCGAGGCGATCGCCGACGCGGTCGCCGAGGCGAGCGGTGGAGCGGCGAACAGACTCCGCGTGCTCGCCTCCGACCGGTCGCGAGCCTTCTCCTGGGCGAGCTCTGCGGAACGCCTCTGGGGCCTGCACGCAGACCTGTGATTCGCTGAGAGCAACCTGCGCATACGGGCGACACGCCGAAAAGTTGTGGCGCAAAGCGTGTAACAGTGGCATCATCACGCAACTTCCGTCACACTGGTCACATGTCTCGACGTGCCCCACGCTCGCGAAACAACATGAGGTTCCCCCGACTCCTCACCTGTTTCCTCGCTGTCTCCGCCCTTGTCATCGGAACGGTGGTCCCCGCCACTGCCGCCACCGCGTCCGTCTCCGCGAGCGGCTCGAGCAGCGCGAGCATCGCGAAAGCAGCCGTCGACCCGGTCTCGACCGGGATGGTGAAGTCCACGCTTGCAGGTTTCGAGGCGGGCAACATCATCAGCGATGCGGTCTTCACGAACGCGGGCACGATGTCCGAGGAGCAGATCCAGGCCTTCTTCAACAGCAAGGTGTCGAGCTGCCAGAGCGGATACGTCTGCATCAAGGACTTCCGCATCACGTCGGTGACCCGCCCCGCCGATGCGTACTGCAAGGGGTACACCGGCGCGGCCAACGAGTCTGCCGCGCGGATCATCTACCGCGTCGCGCAGTCCTGCAACATCAATCCTCAGGTGCTCATCGTGATGCTCCAGAAGGAGCAGGGACTGATCACCCACACCTGGCCGAGCGCCTGGCGATACAACATCGCGCTGGGGCAGGGGTGCCCTGACACCGCGCCTTGCGACCCGAACTACATCGGCTTCTTCCACCAGATCTACGGCGCCGCGCGCCAGATGCAGATCTACATGGAGGGCAAGTGGTTCCAGTGGTACGCACCGGGGCGCACCTGGAACATCCTCTACAACCCGAACGCGAACTGCGGCAGTTCGCCCGTCTACATCGCCAACAAGGCGACGTCGGCCCTCTACTACTACACGCCGTACCAGCCCAATGCAGCGGCGATGCGCGCGGGCTACGGCGAGGGTGACGGCTGCTCCGCGTACGGCAACCGCAACTTCTACAACTACTTCACCGACTGGTTCGGCTCCACACAGGGCGGCGCGAACAACCCCTTCGGCAATATCGAGATGATCGAAGCCCGTCCGGGTGAGTTCGCCGTGTCGGGGTGGGCGATCGACCCCAACACGAGCGCATCGCTCTCGGTCCATGTCTACGTGGGCGACGTCGGACGTGCCTTCACCGCGGACGAGGATCGTCCCGATGTGGGCGCCGTCTACCCAGGGGCCGGGAACAAACACGGGTTCTCCGCCCGCGTCCCGGCAGCAGGTTCCGGCGACTCGACGGTGTGCGTGTACGCCATGAACGCGGGACCCGGCGCCAACGTGCTCCTGGGCTGCAAGCGTTTGGCGAGCTTGAGCGGCCCTCCCGCGGGCGCGGTCGAGAGCATCAAGCCCGTGAAGGACGGTTTCGAGGTGACGGGGTGGGCGGTCGATCCCGATACGGCGTCGCCCATCGAGGTCCATCTCTACATCGGCGGGGTCGGACGCTCCTTCACCGCGAATGTGGAGCGCACGGATCTGCCGGCCGCGTACCGTCCCCACGGAACGAAGCACGGCTTCAAGGCGACGATCCCCGCCGGTGCGGGAGTGCACACCATCTGCGCCTACGCCATCAACGTCGGGCCCGGAGCGAACTCCGAGTTGGGCTGCTCGCAGAATACGCACCCCGGCACCGTGATCGAGGATCGCGGGCGGGCGCCGATCGGTGCGTTCGAGTCGCTCACATCCACCGCGCCCGGCACCGTGACCGCGACCGGCTGGGTCCTGGATCCGGACACGGCGGCACCCGCACGCGTCCACCTGTACGAAGCGGGAGTCGGGCGGGAATTCCTCGCGAACAAGTCGCGCCCTGACGTGGGCGCGGCGAACCCCGGCTATGGGGACGGACACGGTTTCGAAGAGACGCTCAAGGTCTCGGGTGAGTCGGCGACCGTGTGTGCGTACGGCATCAACAACGGAGCGGGCGGGAACACGGAGCTCGGCTGCAAGAAGGTCACCGTGAACACGCAGATCCCCGAGCAGGGGAGGATGCCGGTCGGCGCCCTCGACTCCGTCGTCGTCTCGGGCACGACGGCCGTGGCCAAGGGGTGGACGGTCGATCCCGACACCCGTTCGCCGATCAAGGTGCACCTGTACGTCGGATCGATCGGACGTGAGTTCACCGCCGACAAGAACCGCGCCGATGTCGGCACGCTCTACCCCGGCTACGGCACGAACCACGGTTTCGAGGAGTCGGTGCCGCTTCCCGCCGGCAAGTCGACCGTCTGCGCCTATGGGATCAACACCGGTCCGGGAGGGCACACGCTGCTCGGCTGCAAGGAGGTCAACGTGACCTCGGGGATCCAGGAGCGAGGGCGGATGCCCATCGGCTCGTTCGAAGCCCTTCAGGTGAGCGGCAACACCATCACGGCCAGCGGATGGGCGATCGACCCTGACACCGCATCGTCGATCAAGGTGCATCTGTACGTCGCGGGAGTCGGACGCGAGTACTCGGCCGACAAGGCCCGCGCCGACGTCGGCGGAGCCAACCCGGGATACGGCGACGCGCACGGATTCTCGGAGTCGTTCACCGTCCCCAACGGCACCACCGGCGTCTGTGCCTACGCCATCAACACCGGGCCGGGCGGCCACACCCTTCTCGGTTGCAAGAGCGTCACGATCACGGCGCCCGTGCAGGATCGCGGACGGGCTCCGTTCGGAAACTACGAGGCACTGCAGGCGACGGCCGGCGGCGCGATCGTCGCCGGATGGGCCATCGATCCGGACACGACGGATCCGATCGCCGTGCACATCTACGTGGACGGAGTGGGTTCCGCGTACACCGCAGCCCTCGATCGCCCGGATGTCCTGGCCGCATACCCCGGTACGGGCCTCAAGCACGGTTTCTACCAGACGGTGCCGATGTCGCCGGGCAACCACGGGGTCTGCGTCTACGCGATCAACAACGGCGCAGGTGGGCACACGCTCCTGGGCTGCAAGAACGTCGTCGTGCCCTGACCTTCGAGGGGACAGAAGAAGAGGGCCTGGGATATCTCCCAGGCCCTCTTCTGTGGTCCGTCAGCGACGAAGGTAGTCGCGCAGGTGCGCGGCGCCGTCGAGCGGCGTGAAACCCGTTGCGATGATCTTCGACAGATCGAGCACGCTGTTGCGCGGCCGGGGTGCGACCGGGGCATCGGCGGAACCGAAGTACTCCTCGGTCGTGACGCCGGTGACGCGCGAGCGGTCATGTCCGACCGCCGAGAACACCTCGCGGGCGATGCCGGCCCAGGACTGCGGCTCTCCCGTGCTGCTGAGGTTGTAGATGCCGGGCTCGGCATCGCCGTCGATCAGGTGCGCGATCGCGGCGGCGAGATCGGTGGTGAACGTCAGTCGTCCCACCTGATCGTCCACGACGCGAGGGTCGATGCCGCGCTCGGCGAGCGAGGCCATGGTCCGCACGAAGTTGTTCCCTTCGCCGATCACCCAGGATGTGCGGATGATGTAGTGGCGCGGGACAGTGGAGACGAGAGCGTCGCCTGCAGCTTTGGTCTGGCCGTACACGCCGAGAGGGCGGACGGAGTCGGTCTCGGTGTACTCGCCGACCTTGGTGCCGTCGAACACGTAGTCGCTCGAGACGTGCACGAGCGTGATGCCGTTGTCGACGGCGATCTTCGCCAGAGCCGCGACGCCGGTGACGTTCGCGGCCCAGGCGTCTGCTCTTCCCTCGGCGGTCTCCGCCTTGTCGACCGCGGTGTAGGCGGCGGCGTTGATGATGGTCGCGTAGTCGCGCCAACGGCGGGCCGAGGGGAAGGACCCGTCCGAGAGGTCGAGCTCGTCCCGTCCCACGTACTCGTATTCGGCGGCTTCGCCGAAGTGCGCGCGCAGCGCGTGGCCCAGCTGACCGCCGGCGCCGACGATGAGCGTCTTCTTGGCGGGGATCGGCGTGACATCCGCGAGACGCGGGTGTGCGTGGTCCTTGGCGGAGATCTCGACCTCGGACAACGAGATCGGCCACTGGATGGCAGCCGTCTCGTCGGCCAGGTTCAGGAACGAGTACTCCGCATCGGCCGACCAGTGATCGTTCACCAGGTAGACGTAGGCGGTGTCGGGCTCGAGCGTCTGGTACGCATTGCCGACGCCGCGGGGTACGAAGATCGCCTGTGAGGGGTCGATCTCCGCCGTGAACACCGTTCCGAACGAAGGGCCCTCACGAAGATCGACCCATGCGCCGAAGATGCGGCCGGTCGCCACGGAGACCCATTTGTCCCAGGGCTCGGCATGGATGCCGCGCGTCGTACCGATCGCGTCGTTGAACGAGATGTTGTTCTGCACCGGTCCGAAGTCGGGCAGACCCGCAGCGACCATCTTCTCGCGCTGCCAGTTCTCCTTGAACCAGCCACGGGAGTCGCCGTGCACCGGCAGATCCGCGAGGAGCAGTCCGGGGATCGCCGTCTCGGTGACCGCGAGTGCCTTGCCGAACTCCGTCATCACTGTCCCTTGGAGGCGTAGAACGACTCGGTGGCATCCTTGGACGAGGCCCACCAGGCCTCGTTGTCGCGATACCAGGCGATGGTGGAGGCGAGTCCGGACTCGAAGTCGCCGAAGGCCGGGGTCCAGCCCAGCTCGGTGCGCAGCTTCGTGGAATCGATCGCGTACCGCAGATCGTGACCGGCGCGATCCGTGACGTGGTCGTAGGCGTCCGCCGGCTGACCCATCTCGGTGAGGATCAGCTCGACGACGGACTTGTTGTCCTTCTCGCCGTCCGCACCGATCAGGTAGGTCTCGCCGATCTCGCCCTTGTCGAGGATGGTGAGCACGGCAGAGGAGTGGTCGTCGGCGTGGATCCAGTCACGCACGTTCAGCCCTGCACCGTACAGCTTTGGCCGGATGCCGCGGATGACGTTCGTGATCTGGCGCGGGATGAACTTCTCCACGTGCTGGTACGGACCGTAGTTGTTCGAGCAGTTCGAGATCGTCGCCCGCACGCCGAACGAACGCACCCAGGCGCGCACCAGCAGATCGCTGCCGGCCTTGGTGGAGGAATAGGGAGACGAGGGGTTGTAGGGCGTCTGCTCGGTGAACCGCTCGGGGTCGTCGAGCTCGAGGTCTCCGTAGACCTCGTCGGTCGAGATGTGGTGGAAGCGACGATCGTGACGGCGGGCTGCCTCGAGCAGCGTGTAGGTGCCGATGATGTTGGTGTCGAGGAAGGGGCGGGGATCGTGCAGGGAGTTGTCGTTGTGCGATTCGGCGGCGTAGTGCACGACCGAGTCGACGTCGGCGAACAGGCCGTCGACGAGTTCGGCGTCGGCGATGTCGCCTTCGACGAAGCGCAGGCGGTCGCTGGGGAGGCCCTCGAGAGAGGCCTTGTTGCCCGCGTAGGTGAGCTTGTCGAGCACGGTGACATGGGCATCGGTGTTCTCGATGACGTGGTGCACGAAATTGGAACCGATGAAGCCGGCGCCGCCGGTGACGAGCAGTCTCTGCATGCCCCCCAGCGTAGCGGGAGCCCTCCTGTGAGACTCGGGGCGTTTGTTCAGGTGGGGCCGATCAGGGAGACTGTTCACCATGCGTGGCATTATTCTCGCCGGAGGAACAGGCTCCCGGCTGCACCCGATCACTCTCGGCGTCTCGAAGCAGTTGGTCCCGGTCTACGACAAGCCGATGATCTACTACCCGCTGTCGACACTGATCCTCGCGGGAATCCGCGACATCCTTATGATCACGACGCCACACGACGCGGAGTCCTTCCAGCGTCTGCTGGGCGACGGCTCGAAGTTCGGGGTGTCCATCACCTACAAGACCCAGCCCTCGCCCGACGGCCTCGCGCAGGCCTTCGTCCTGGGAGAAGAGCACATCGGCTCGGATTCCGCGGCCCTGGTTCTCGGCGACAACATCTTCTACGGGCAGGGGATGGGCACGCAGCTGCGGCAGTACACCGAGCTCGACGGCGGCGTCGTCTTCGGATACTGGGTCGACGACGCCACGGCGTACGGTGTGGTGGAGTTCGACGACGCGGGCCGAGTGGTCTCGCTCGAGGAGAAGCCCGCGCAGCCCAAGAGCAACTACGCGGTGCCTGGCCTCTACTTCTACGACAACGATGTGATCGAGATCGCCAAGGCGCTGAAGCCCTCGCCCCGTGGCGAGCTCGAGATCACCGACGTCAATCGCGAGTACCTGGACCGCGGCAAGCTCAAGGTGCAGGTGCTCACGCGCGGTACGGCCTGGCTCGACACCGGGACCTTCGACTCGCTCGCGGAGGCGACGGACTTCATCCGCACGGTGGAGAAGCGCCAGGGCCTGTCGATCGGGTGCCCTGAGGAGGTCGCCTGGCGAATGGGCTTCCTGACCGACGACGAACTGCGCGAGCGTGCCGAGCCGCTCGTGAAGAGCGGGTACGGGGCTTATCTGCTCAAGGCACTCGCCCAGGGTCGCGTCTGACCCCGGGCTAGGATGGTCGACGGCCCGCGACGCGTCGACGGGACGGGCCTGTCGATGATCATCACCGGATCCGGGGGCCCACAGGAGCATGACAGTCGTGAGTCGGGTGCCGGGTGTTTTTCCGGTGGGTGGTCGTCGGCTCGTCGTGTATGTGGTGTTCGACCGGCGTGGTGGTGTGGACGATTATGTTCCGTACGCGTTGGCGGGTTTGCGTGAGCATGCGGCTCATGTGCTGGTGGTCGTGAACGGTTCTCTGTCGGATGAGGGTCGCGGCAAGCTGGAGGCGGTGTCGGACGAGATCCTGGTTCGGGAGAACGTCGGTTTCGATATCTGGGCGCATAAGGATGCTCTGGATCATGTGGGGTCGCGGCTGTCGGAGTTCGATGAGGTGCTGCTGACGAATGACACGTGGTTCGGGCCGGTGCGTCCGTATGCTCCGGTGTTCGATCGGATGGGGGAGCGTGCGACGCACTTCTGGGGGATGACCGATCATGCGCGGGAGGATCCGAATCCGTTCACGGGTAAGGGTGTTCTTCCGTATCATCTGCAGTCGTTCTGGATCGCGGTTCGTCGTGAGATGTTCTTGTCGGAGGAGTGGGCGCGGTATTGGCGTGAGTTGCCGGAGATGCCGTCGTATTTCGATGCGGTGCTCAAGCACGAGACGATCTTCACGGATCATTTCGCGCAGCTCGGCTTCACCCACGACGTCGCCTACCCGTCAGCCGCGTATCCGACCGACCACCCGGCGCTGTTCAACGCCGATCTCCTGCTGCACGACGAAGCCCCGCTCCTGAAGCGTCGCCAGTTCTTCCACTACCCGCCCTATCTCGACCGTCATGCCGTCATCGGTCGGCGCGTGCTCGCCGAGGTGGAGAAGTACGGGTACCCGATGCCCATCCTCTGGCAGAACCTCGCGCGCAACGTCGCTCCGAAGATTCTCAACGCGGATGCGGGAATGCTCGAGGTTCTTCCGCCGGAGGACGTCTCCTTCGACGCGACGAGGCCGTTTCGAATCGCCGTGATCGCTCACATTCCGGACGCGTCGCTGGCTCCGGATCTGCTGGGCGCGATCGCAGAGATCGGGCAGCCCTCGTCCCTGTTCGTCACGACCAACGACGAGGACAGCGCGCGCGTGATCGAGGACATCCTCGACCAGAATCCTTCTGCCGATCGGCTCTCCGCCGTCGTCCGCGTGGTTCCGCGACGCGGACGTGACATGAGTGCGCTCCTGGTCGGCATGCGCGACGTGCTCCTCAGCGACGACTTCGATCTCGTGGTCAAGGTGCACGCGAGGCGACCGAAGACACGCTCCGCGAATGTGGTGCGCTACTTCCATCGGTACCAGACCGAGAACCTCCTCGGCACGGCCGGGTACTTCGCGAATGTGCTCGCGCTCTTCCAGCGCGAGCCGGGTCTGGGCATCGTCATGCCACCGATGATCCACATCGGATACGCCACGCCCGGCAAGGGGTGGGCGCACTACCTGCCCAGGGCGACCGAGGTCGCGAAGCGTCTCGGAATCCAGGTGCCGTTCGACGGCGTCTCTCCGCTGGCGCCCCTCGGCGGCATGTGGATCTGCCGTCCGCAGGCGTTGGCTCCTCTTCTCCAGGCCGACTGGAAGGTCGAGGACTTCGGCAAACCGGCCACCCATCGGAAGGCGGACATGGCGCGCGTGCTCGAGCGTCTGGTCACTTACGGTGCGGGGGAGGCCGGCTACCACACACGAACCGTTCTGAGCCTGGAGCATGCGGGGATCAGCCACGTCTCGATGGAGTACAAGCTGGATCAGCTCGCATCGACGACCCCTGGATACCCGATCGACCAGATCCAGTTCCTGCAGCGATCCGGGTGGATGGGCAAGGGCGGCGCTGTCGCGATGATCCGGATGCACATGAATCTCAACCATCCCGAGGTGATGGAGCGGATGCGGCCCGTGCTCGCTCCGCTCATGCGCGTCGCTCGCGTCAGCGTCGGCGGGCTCCGCCAGGTGCTGCGATCCGGCGCGGGGCTTCTCAAGGGAGGTCGACGATGAGTCGGGTGCCGGGTGTTTTTCCGGTGGGTGGTCGTCGGCTCGTCGTGTATGTGGTGTTCGACCGGCGTGGTGGTGTGGACGATTATGTTCCGTACGCGTTGGCGGGTTTGCGTGAGCATGCGGCTCATGTGCTGGTGGTCGTGAACGGTTCTCTGTCGGATGAGGGTCGCGGCAAGCTGGAGGCGGTGTCGGACGAGATCCTGGTTCGGGAGAACGTCGGTTTCGATATCTGGGCGCATAAGGATGCTCTGGATCATGTGGGGTCGCGGCTGTCGGAGTTCGATGAGGTGCTGCTGACGAATGACACGTGGTTCGGGCCGGTGCGTCCGTATGCTCCGGTGTTCGATCGGATGGGGGAGCGTGCGACGCACTTCTGGGGGATGACCGATCATGCGCGGGAGGATCCGAATCCGTTCACGGGTAAGGGTGTTCTTCCGTATCATCTGCAGTCGTTCTGGATCGCGGTTCGTCGTGAGATGTTCTTGTCGGAGGAGTGGGCGCGGTATTGGCGTGAGTTGCCGGAGATGCCGTCGTATTTCGATGCGGTGCTCAAGCACGAGACGATCTTCACGGATCATTTCGCGCAGCTCGGCTTCACCCACGACGTCGCCTACCCGTCAGCCGAGATCGGTACCAAGAATCCCTCGCTCTACCGGGCGGAGGCCCTGCTGGACGCAGGATGCCCGGTGATGAAGCGCCGCCCCTTCATGCAGTGGCCGCCGTATCTCGATCGCCATGCGGTCGTCGGCCGATGGACCCTGGAGAAGGCGGCCCGGTACGGCTATCCGATGGAGCTCTTCTGGGAGAACGCGGCCCGCACGATCCCCCCGAAGGACCTCAACACCGATGCCGCCATGCTGGAGGTGCTGCCGGACTACGACCGCGGCTACGATCCGGAGGCACCGCTGCGCACGGTGGTCATCGCGCACATCTTCTATGTGGAGATGACCGATGAGATGCTCGATCGCGCCGACACTCTCCCGGGGGACTACGACCTGGTCGTCACGACTCCCGACCCTGAACGCGCCAGTGCGATCGCGGAGACCCTCACCCGCCGTGGCCACCGGAGGGGTGCCGTCGACATCCGCGTGGTCTCCTCGAACGACGGGCGCGACCAGAGCGCATTCCTCATCGAATGCCGCGATGTCCTGCTCGGTGACGACTATGACCTGGTCGTCAAGATCCACTCGAAGAAGACGCCGCAGGACGGCTTCAACGTCGGACGGCACTTCAAGGAGCAGCAGTTCGACAACCTGCTGAACAGCCAGGGCTACACCGCCAATCTGGTGTCGCTGTTCCAGAAGGAGCCCGGCCTCGGGATGGTCTTCCCGCCCATGATCCACATCGGCTACCCCACCCTCGGGCGCGGCTGGTCGGTCAACAAGGAGGGTGCCGCGGACATCGCCGAGCAGCTGGGGATCTTCGTGCCCCTGGACGATATCTCCCCGCTCGCTCCGTTCGGATCGATGTACGTCGCTCGTCCCCAGGCGCTGCGGCTTTTGATCTCGCATCCGTGGACGTACGAGCAGTTCGGCGGTGCGGAGGCCTACAAGGATGGGGGGCTCGCACACATCCTGGAGCGCATCCCGGCGTATGCGGCCGGGGAGCTCGGGTACCACGTGCGAACCGTCTCGACCACCGAGTACATGTCGATCAGCCATTCCTCGCTCGAGTTCAAACTCGACGAGATGTCTGTCACGACGCCGGGATACGCATACGAGCAGATCGAGCTGATCAGACTCGCGGGCTTCGTGGGTACGGGCTCGCGCTCGGACTTTGCAAGAATGTACATGCGCGTCAATTTTCCCGGAACCGGTGCGCGGGTGCGCGAGATCATGGCCTCAGACACCCTGGCGGGTAAGGTCGCTCGTGCTGTGCGACGGCCTCGAGCAGCGATACGACGCATTCTCGGCCGATGACGGTGCGAGGTTCGCGTGGCCGTAGCGGCAATCCCAGAAGTGAGTGAGGATCTTGGAAACGATCGATAGGTTTGCTCGGCTCGAGAAGGAGTCGTTCTCCACCATCGACGCTCGGGGACTTCGAGTGCGAGGTGGGAAGCTCAGGGAGATCTTCGGTCGCCGTGAACTGCTGGCGCTCCTCATCCGGCGCGATCTTCAGGCGCGCTACCGCGACAGCTTCCTCGGGTTCCTCTGGACGATGATCAAGCCGCTCATCCAGTTCCTCATGTACTACATCGTGCTGGGGCAGTTCCTCCGCGCTGCCGAGGGGATCCCGGACTTCGCGATCTATCTGTTCTCGGGGTTGACGCTCTACGTCTTCTTCAACGACATGATCGCCGGATCGACCGGGTCCATCATCAACAACGCCGCGCTGGTGAAGAAGATCTATCTCCCTCGTGAGGTCTTCCCCCTCGCGAGCGTCGGAGCCGCCGCCTTCATGGGAGCGGTGCAGCTCGCCGTTCTCCTCGTCGCCGCGATCGCCTTCGGTGCGCTCCCGGCGCCGGTGCAGATGCTCTGGTTCTTCCCGTCGCTGCTGCTGGTCGTGGTGTACGGCTTGGCCCTGGGGCTCCTGCTCGCCGCCATGAACGTCTACCTCCGCGACGTGCAGTACCTCACCGAGGTCGTCCTCATGCTCGCGATGTGGGCTTCGCCGATCGTCTACTCGTGGTCGATGGTCAAGGACGTCCTCGTGCGGTTCTCGCTGCCAGAGTGGGTCATCGAGATCTACGCCGCGAATCCTCTGACCATCGGCGTGCTCGGCTTCCACCGGGCGTTCTGGGGCGCCGGTGGCAGCGCCGACTACCCGCCCGAGCTCGGATTGCGCATGCTGATCGCGACCCTGGTCGGTATCGTCCTTCTCTGGCTCGCGCACCGATTCTTCGTCCGCGTCCAGGGCAACTTCGCACAGGAGCTTTGATGTCGATCACAGGACCGGACATCGTTCGTCTCGATGAGGTCAGCAAGCACTTCACCGTCCGCAAGGACAACAGCCTCAAGGACCGGATCGTCCACTTCGGACGCCTCGGCAGGGATCTCCGCGAGGACTTCGTCGCCGTCGACGACGTGAGCCTGCGCATCCAGGCGGGCACCACGGTCGGTCTGCTCGGGGCGAACGGCTCCGGCAAGTCGACCCTGCTCAAGCTCATCGGCGGCATCATCTCCCCGACGACCGGAACAGTGCAGACGCGCGGACGCATGGCTGCGCTGCTGGAACTCGGGGCCGGATTCCACCCCGACCTGAGCGGTCGCGAGAACGTCTACCTCAACGCCTCCATCCTGGGCCTGTCGAAGGCGGAGACGGATCGGCAGTTCGACGACATCGTCGAGTTCAGCGGCATCGGGTCCTTCATCGACACCGCCGTGAAGTTCTACTCCTCCGGGATGTACGTGCGTCTAGCGTTCGCGGTCGCCGTGCACACCGACCCCGACATCCTCCTCGTCGACGAGGTTCTCGCTGTCGGCGACGAGACCTTCCAGCGAAAGTGCATGGATCGCATCACCCAGTTCCGTGCCGAGGGCCGCACGATCATCCTGGTCAGCCACTCGGCGCAGCAGGTGGCGGAGCTGTGCGACCGCGGCATCGTGCTGCGTGACGGCGCCGTGATCCACGACGGCGACACGAACGAGGCGATCCGTGTCCTGCGTGAGTCGCTCGATCAGCGTCGCCGCGACTCCACCAGCGCCTCCGACGCGCAGCCGATCAGCGTCACGAAGGTCGAGCTGCTCGACCGGGATGGCGTCGTGGGGAACACGATCGTCTCCGGCGACGCCGTGACGATCCGGATCCACGTCGCCTCCGAGCACCTGTTCGACAGGTGGGAGGTCGGTTTCAGCATCGACACCCCGTTCGGACACATGGTGATCGCGTCCAACACCGACATCCTTCAGCAGCGCCTCGCCCCCCTCGACGGCACCACCTTCGTCGACCTGCGGATCGAGAGCCTCCAGCTCGGGCACGGTCAGTACTTCGTCAACGCCAACGTCGCCGGCGTCAGCGAGGTCAGCACGCACGCGCTCATGCAGGCCGTGATGCTCAACGTGGAGGGCGCGGAAGACACCATGGGTTCCTCCGCCGCCCGCGTGACCGTCGCGGGTGCCGGGGCGGGCGCGGAAGAGGCGCGGCCCTGACTCAGTCGGCGTAGCCGCGAGGGTTGCGAGACTGCCACCGCCAGGCGTCGACCGCCATGGTCTCGACGTCTCGTGACGCGGTCCACCCCAGCTCCTCGGCGGCGCGACGGGTGTCCGCCCACGCCTGCGCGAGATCGCCTTCCCGACGGTCGGCGATCCGGTAGGGGATCTCGGTTCCCGTGGCCGCCTCGAAAGCCTTGATCAGTGCGAGCACGGAGGTCGCGCGTCCCGTGCCGAGGTTCCACGCGCGGACGCCCTGGCTTCCGTTGAGCTTCTCGAGGGCGGCGACGTGGCCCTCTGCGAGGTCGACCACGTGGATGTAGTCGCGCTCTCCGGTTCCGTCCGCCGTCTGGTAGTCCGCACCGAAGACGTTCACATGCGGAAGCCGGCCCACAGCGACCTGCGAGATGTAGGGAGCGAGATTGTTCGGGATGCCGTTCGGGTCTTCTCCGATGAGTCCGCTCTCGTGCGCGCCGATCGGGTTGAAGTAGCGAAGGAGCGCGATGCTCCACGAGGGATCCGCCTGGGCGACGTCGGTGAGGATCCGCTCGAGCATGACCTTGGTCTGCCCGTACGGGTTGGTGGCGTCAAGCGGGCCGCCGTCCTCTTCGTAGGGCGAGTCTCTCGTGTCTCCGTAGACGGTGGCCGAGGAGGAGAACACGAGTCGCCGCACACCGTGCGTCGACATCGCCCGCAAGAGCGAGAACGTGCTGTCGAGGTTGTGGGCGTAGTAGCGCAGCGGCTCGGCGACGCTCTCGCCGACGGCCTTCAGACCCGCGAAGTGGATCACCGCATCGGGGGAGACCGACGAGAACACCTCATCGACCCCGGCATCGTCTCGCAGGTCGAGGTCGAAGTACGCGGGCGCGCGGCCGGTGATCTGTTCGACCCGCTCGAGAGCCCGCGGCGAACTGTTCGCGAAACTGTCGATGACGAAGACCTCGTGGCCTCGCTCCAGCAGGGCGACCAGAGTGTGGGATCCGATGTACCCGGCTCCACCGGTGACGAGCACGCGCAATGTTTCTCCTTCGGTCGACTGTTCTTCGATGGTAGCGGGCGTTCGCCGCGAGCCCGGTGAGGCTGCGGGGGTCAGAGGAGTTCCTGTGCCGCGTCGAGCAGATGTCTGGCACGGGCGTCGAACGAGTCCTCTTCCCGAATGCGTCGCGCGATCGCTGCGAGCTCGTCGTCCGAGGGGAAGAGGGCATCGAGGTCAGAGAGGGTGAGCTCGTGGAGCTCGGGAATGTCACGGTACGTCCGCACGGCCGGTCCGAAGATCTCTGAGATGCCCGCCACGTCGTCGCTGATGGCGCGGCCTCCGGAAGCGACGACATCGTAGAGGCGGTTGGACACGAAGCCGTTGCGCTGCATCGCGGGCCAGTGGTCGTTGAGAACCGCACCAGCGGCCTCGTACACCGCGGGGAGCCGATCATTCGGCACGTGGGTGCCGGCGATCGCTCCGGCGGGGATGTAGCCCCGCCAGTCCGGCCCGTACACACGGACAGGTGCTCCGACGCGCAGCGGCTCCACGACGGAGGGTCGCGCGATCCCGCGCGCCGTCCCGACGAAGACGAGATCGCGCGAACGTGTCAGGCCCTGTGGGGTGAACCGGTGCGGATCCGTGCACTGCAGCAGGGGGGTGACGGGGGTTGAGAACCGGGTCGTCGCGGCTGCCGCCCACGCCGTCGACGCGGCGAAGCATCGATCGAAGGCGGAGAGCTCGTCCGCGTGGATCTCGTCGGGATGACTGATGATCCACAGCAGATTCACACGGCTGCGCGACGGCCGGAGCGGATGGGGACCTCGAAGGACGACACTCACATCGTCGAGCACATCGGAGGAGCGCTGGGCGGCCGGTCGGGCATCGACCGTCGCATACTGGCCCAGGCGTTCCAGGGCCGCTGCGAGGCCGCGGGCGAAGTGCGTGTCGCCCCAGGCCTCCCCGGTGGGTCCGGCGGGAGCCGCTGTCTTCACCGACCAGCGCAGCCGCGGCACGATCGAGCCGTCGGGAAGCGTCGCGGTCTCCACGGCCGTGCGCTTCATGAGGGGCCAGCGTGCGTCGTCGACCTGCAGACCGCGCCCCACGCTGAGCGCGTCCATCCGAGTGTCGCCGGAGGGCAGGCTCATCGCCGCGGGCACGGCGGCGGAGCGGACGGCGACGCCCAGCAGCGTCCGCGGGCCCTCCGTCGACCCCACGCGGAAGGCGCGGACAGGGCTGTCGAGGGCACCGGAGTCCACGTGGTCTCCGAGCCCGCTCACGTCTTGTGCCGGGTGGCCGGCGAGGAGATGACGCCCTTCGCCATCACGCACGACGACACCTGCCGAAGCGATCGTCCCGTCCATACGCAGCCACAGCGGCGCAGCGGGCGCACGAGTCGCGCTCTCGAGCAGGGTGAGCGCGTCTTCAGCGGAGATCTCGGAATCAGGGTCCCGCACCAGGAGCAGGGTGCCGGCTGGCACGGTGGTATCCGCGGGATTCACATCGGGAGCACTGTCGACGACGACCGCGTTCCCCTGCCAGAGCGGCACCTGGGCGCAGGCGAGGCGCAGTGCTGCAGGGGTCTTCTCATCGACGACGAGCCAGAGCGCGGAGTCCGAGACGGACGAGACTGTGAGGGCGGTGCGCAACGCCGTTCCGTCGTCGTCACCGGGGCCGAAGCGCCAGATGAGCAGACGCGGCCGAGTCACCGGCCCCAGCGCGTCGTGCGGAACCGGAGGCAACCGCTCTGCGTGAAGGAGTTCGGCACGCGTCACGGCGACCGTGGACGAGCCGATGCCGATGTCCAGTCGTCCGCCGTCCAGCGATGAGCGCCACGCCGCGCCGACGGGCCCTCCGGGTGCGCGCAGCGAGTCGGGGTGGGCGGCGGCGTAGGCGGGGGCATCCCACGTCTCGCTGGTGTGGATCTTGGCCTGATCGTTGATCAGATACGCGTACAGTGCGGGCACCCGGCCGGCGTCGGGGAGCTGCGATCCGACTCTGCCGTCGAAGAAGAGGGGATTGAGCGACAGGCCGTCCCGGTGACGCCCGCGGACGTAGGCCCTGATGGCCGCGTTCGCGCGGAGCCGCCGGCCGACCTGCAGCTGCACGTGATCGAGGTCGACGAGCTCTGCGCGACGAATGGTGCGAGCCCACCAGACGCGGTCGACGGCGGCGAGGACCCCGCGCACACCCGGGATCCCCCGCGAAACCCGCCAGATACGCCTCAGAGCTGCGAACACCATCAGAGTCTATTTGGTGAGGTTCCCCGCGGCCTCCGCCGTCCGGGATGATAGGTTCGATGAACCGGCCATCCCGCAGCTCGACAGGAGATCTCGTGCCTGATTCGACTGTCCGCGTCGGCGTCGTCATCCGCACCAAGGACCGCCCGATCCTCCTCGCGAGGGCACTCCACGACGTCGCGGCGCAGAGCTTCCCGTCGTGGGCCGCTGTGGTCGTCAACGACGGGGGCCCCCGAGGCCCCGTCGATGCGGTCATCGACGCGTTGCCCGAAGGGGTCAGACGCAAGGTCGAGGTCATCCACCACACCGAGTCGCTCGGACGATCGGCGTCTGCGAATGTCGGTGTGCGAGCGCTGAGCTGCGAGTTCGTCGTGCTCCACGACGATGACGACCTCTGGCATCCCGAGTTCCTCGCCGGCTCCGTCGAATGGCTCGATTCGCATCCATCGGATATCGGTGTCGTCTCCAGAACCGAGATCGTCTACGAGCGCGTCGAGGGGACGACCTTCGTCGAGACGTCACGGGCACCGTTCTGGGCAGACCTGGCGCAGATCACCTACGCCGACATGCTCCAGGTCAACCGCTTCGTCCCGATCGCCTACGTGTATCGGCGTGCGGTGCACGACGAGGTCGGGCTCTACCGAGAAGACGTCCACGCCGCCGAGGACTGGGAGTTCAACCTCCGGGTGCTGCGCTACCACTCCATCGGGTTCATCGACGGCGAGCCGAAGGCCTACTGGATGCAGCGCCGCGCTTCGACCGGCGCGCTGGGCAACAGCATGTTCGTGCTCGCCTCGGAGCACGAGTACTACGACAAGCTCATCCGAGACGAGGCTCTGCGCGAGTTCGCGCAGAAGCACGGCGACGGGATCATGCTCTACCTCTCGCGCTACATCCAGGACGAGGTCGCGCGACAGCTGGACGAGAGGCGTCCGATCTCGCGACGGATCAACACCGCGCTGCGCGCGTGGCGACGCCGGTTCACCTCATGACGACAGCAGCCGGCATCGCCGAGCAGATCACGGCGCAGCGGATCGTCCTGCCGCATGCCGACCGCGCGGATGCGATGCCCCTCTACGTGAACGGTGCGGCGGACGTGATCGATCGCCGCGCGCTGCGTATCGCAGCTGGTGTGGACGCGTCGTTCGATACGTACTTCAACGCCTTCCCGTCCGGATTCTGGCGAACCCATTCCACGATGACGCGGCTCCTCCTGCGCCTGGACGTCGAGGGAGAGTGTCGCGTGGTGCTCCGGGGCGCGCACGCCGACGGGACGCACGTCGAACTCCACGCGGTCGATGCCTCGACGTCGCAGCTCCTGATCGAAGTGCCGAACGCCGGTCGTGAGTACACCTGGGTCTGGTTGGTCGTCTCGGCCTCGACGGAGACCGTCGTCCGCGACGGAGAATGGGTCATCGAGGCGTCGGAGCGACGGGAAGTCCGTCCCTCGATCGCGATCACGACGATGAACCGCGTCGACGACTGCGTCCGCCTGGTCGACGCCCTCTCCTCTGACGGGCTGCCGGATCTCATCGAGCGGGTGGTCGTCGTCGACCAGGGGAGTACCCGCATCCGCGAGGCCATCGCCCCCGTCCTGGAGCGGGCAGCTGTCGATGTGAAGCTGATCGAACAGGCCAACCTCGGAGGATCGGGCGGCTTCAGCCGAGGGATGATCGAGGCGCTCGGAACCGAGGCGACCCATGTGCTGTTGCTCGATGACGACGTCATGCTGGAGACCGAGTCGGTGCGGAAGATGTGCGCCCTCGCCTCCGTCGCCAGGGCGACGCCGTTGATCGGCGCCCAGATGCTCAGCCTGCGCGAGCCGACCGTCCTGCACTCGATGGGCGAGGTCGTCGATCGGCGTTCGATGTGGTGGCACGCCACAGAGCCGGATCTCGTCGCGGCAGATCTGCGTGAGCACCCGATCGTGAAGACGGCCGGATTCCTCCGCCCGAAGGATGTCGACTTCAACGGATGGTGGATGTGTCTCATTCCCGCGGCGGTCATCCGGGAGATCGGTGTCTCGCTCCCGTACTTCATCAAGTGGGATGACGCGGAGTACGGTCTCCGCGCGAGCGCAGCAGGACACCGCACCCTCACTCTTCCCGGGGCCGCGCTGTGGCACATGCCCTGGACGGCGAAGGACGACGGCCTCGACTGGCAGGCCTACCATCAGCTGCGCAATCGTGTCGTGACCGCTCTCCTGCACTCCTCGAATCCTCTCCGGCTCCTCGTGAGCTCATGGGCGCAGGACGTGAACCACGTGCTCTGCCAGCAATACGGCTCAGCCGACGTCAGATCAGTCGCGCTCCGAGACGTCCTCGACGGACCGGCGCACCTGTGGGCGACGCTGGGCACTCGCCGGAGCGACATGCAGCGGCTGCTGGCCTCGCGCGGCCAGACGATCACCGCGTTCGGCGACTCTGCCGAGATACCGGACAAGGCGCTTCGGCCCGCCGCTCCCGACGGGCTGCGAGGACGCATCGTCCGGCTCGTGCGTGTTCTTCTCGCACAGCTCGGATCGGTCGACGAAACGGCCCCGCCGACTCGTGTGCGCAGGACGGACGGGAAGTGGTGGAGCATCGGCATGCTCGACCGTGTCGCCCTGGAGAGCGCCGCGGGAGATGGCGTGTTCCTCCTCCAGCGGGACCGCCGCACCGCCGCACGACTTCTGGTGAGGTCGGGATGGCTTCGCCTTCGACTTCTGGTCGCCTGGCCCGCACTCGCACGCCGCTATCGTCGAGCGGCGCCGGATCTCGCGAGGCCTGCGGCCTGGGAGCGCGCCTACAGCGAGTAGGGGGCGCTCCCAGGCCGCAGACTCTCAGACGGCAGCGGGCTGTGCGTCGAGCGATCGCATGTATCGCGAGCCGATGACCGCGAGGAGCGCCATGAGGCCCGCGAATGCTGCGGAGCCCAGAAGCCAGACGACCAGAGGTGTGGGACCTGCGGCCCACCACCAGGCAACGTCTCCGGAGGGGCTGAGCGTGCCCGGGCCGGTGTAGCGGCGGAGGTTGTCGTACAGCGCCACGCTCTGTGCAGCGCCGAGAAGCACGGCCATGACCCAGATCTGGACGGGCGAGAACCGCAGTGCCGCACGCGCAGCGCTCTCCTCCGCGGAGCCGCGCAATCCCGAGTGGATCGCCGGAGCGATGGCGGTGGCCAGGAAGAGGGTGATGAGGGGGAGGACGTATCGCGGCTGAACCTCGTAGCCGACCGTGGTGCGCATGGAGACGAGGATGTAGACCGGAACGACGACGGCAGCCGCACCCGTGCCGGCCAGGGCGAGGAGCTTGCGCCAGCCCTGCCAGCGCAAAGCGGCGAAGAGCGCGCCAGAGAAGGCGAACATCGTCGCGCCCCAGACGACGGCATGCAGCGTGGTGTCCAGCCACCCCAGGCCCCAGTTGAGGCCGAAGATCCCGGCCCAGAGCGCCGGCAGCGACAGCAGGTTCATGCCCAGCAGGGTCAGCTTCGACGGTCCGCCCGGAACCGGTTCGGCGGCCCCACCGAGCGCGAGACCGGTCTGGCCCGCGGTGAGGAAGGCGACGGCTGCGAGAACGACGAGAAGGAGGGGGAGGAGCGCAGTGAGTGCGAAGCGCTTCGTCGGGCGGAACGCGAGCACCGCTGCCGCTGCGACGGCGACGATCGTGTACGCGGCAGCGTCGCCGCGGGCGCTGAGACCGAGGAGAGCGGCCACCGCGGAGATCACGCCGAGCGCGATGCGTTGGCGTCCCCTGGTCGCGAAGAAGCCCAGCAGAGCGGGGAACAGCACGGCGGTGGAGAGCAGCGCCCAGCTGCTCGGATTGACCGAGGCGATGAGGAAGACGCCGAGCGGGACGAAGGTGAGGGCGATGCTCGCCACGAGTGTCAGGCGCAGCGCCCGAGGCAGGAAGAGCCACGTCGCGATCATCATCGCCGTGAAGATCGCGGAGTGGAGAAGCCGGATCAGGATCGTGGAGACGGCCACGTTGTCACTCGCCAGGAACGACGACACGAAATAGAACCCGGACGGATACTGGTTTCCGGTGTTCACGCGCGTGGACTCGCCGAGCTCGTAGCCCTCGTCCAGGTAGTCGCTGCCCTGACAGGACGCGTCCTGCTCCGGGTGGAACGCGTAGCACGCGGACTCCGCGATCTTGTCGGGGATCTCCCTCGAGCGGTCGTCGTCGCCGGGACCGCAGAGGTCTTCGCGCGCTCCGTTGCCGCACCAGATGCTGGCGAGGTGGAAGTCGTCATCGGGTCCCGCCCCGACCGGTGAGGCCAGGGCCCACATGCTCAGGGATGTCATGAGCATCAGGGCGGCCGCGATCGTGCCGATGATCCGTCTGGCAGGCCTCGTCATGTGGTGATGTCCCTTCGAACGTGAGTAGACGTGGTCGGCGCGAGGAACGCGCACAGAATGATGACGATGGAACCGCCGCCGCCTCCGAGAGCGTAGCCGACGAGCGCTCCCCACTGCCCCCAGACGGGGGCGAGCAGGAGCATCGTGGCGGTGCCGATGACGAAGGCGAACATCCAGATCCGGGCGGCGAGACGCTCGCGTCCGGAGGCGAGGAGGAGAGCGGAAGGCGCCGACGTCAGCGAGAGCAGCAGCACGATGCCGAGAAGCACCTGCATCGCCGGCACGCCGTCGGCGTACCTCGTTCCGTAGAACAGGTCGAGAATCCAGGGGGCGAAGACGATCAGAGCGCCGAAGATGAGGCCGAAGCCGGCGGCCGTCAGGGCGAACAGCCGCCGATGGGAGGCGCGCATCGCGCTCGGGTCCGCGCGCAGTCGCGCGAAGTGGGGGAGGAGCACCTGGCTCACCGCCTGCGCGACGATGTTCGCGGGGGTCGCCAGGGTCAGAGCCGCCGCGAACATCCCGGCTGCCGTCGGGGTGTCGAATGCGCGCACGAAGATCATGGTCGCCGGCAGCATGCCACCCATCACCAGCGCTCCGAACGTGGCCTCGCGCGTGAAGGCGAGGGTCTCGCGCTGAAGACTCGAAGGGCCGGGCGCAGCGACCGTGCGGCTTCGTGCGAACAGCGCGAACAGCAGGTAGCCCGCCGACAGCGGCAGGAGCAGCACCCAGCTCGAATGCGCGGTGAGGACGAGCAGGAGGACCGTGATGGCGAGCAGCGACGACACCGTGTCCAGAACCGCCGCGCGCAGCAGGCGGTTCTCGCCGGTGAGCACTCCGCGGGAGAAGACGTAGGCGTTGTAGCTGAAGACCAGCACGGCGCTCGCGAGTCCGATGGGAAGGTCGCCGGTGATCCACCAGGCGATCGGGATCGCGATCAGCGAGAGGGGGATCGTCGACACCCAGAACGACGTGCGAAGCGCACGGATGCTGTCGGCCGCCGTCTCGGGGTTCGCGAGGTAGCGGGTGGCGGCGATCGCCGCTCCCGCAGGCCAGACCAGGGCGAGGTACACGGCGAGCGAGAGGATCGCCGTGGTGTCGCTGAGCGCTTCAGGGCTGAGGGTGCGACCGATCACCAGGGTGTAGAAGAGTCGCGCGACGCCTTGGATGCCCATCCCATAGGTCGACAGGATCAGCTGTCCGGCGACGGAGTGCTGTTTCACGGCTTCCCGGCGTCAGCGAGCAGGCCGACGAAGGCCTCCCGATACCTGCGCGCGACCGCAGCGGGGTCGTATCGTGCTTCTGCGCGTGTGCGCGCGAGGACGGAGAGGCTCTGACGTTCGTCGTCCGAGAGGCGGGTGTAGCACTCGAGCGCCCGGGCGAGATCGTCGACATCATCGGGCTTCACCAGCAGGCGGTCGTCGTCGACGAAGTGCGCACAGCTGCCGACGTCGGTCGAAATCACGGGAACCCCGGCGCCGGAGGCCTCAGCACCGACCAGCGGCGAGCTCTCGCCGTACTTGCTGGAGATCACGAGGGCGGCGCCGTGCTGGAGCACCTCCGCGGGACGGGCGGTGGGCCCGGCCAGCTGGATCCGGCCCTCCGCGAGGAGCTGCTCCGCTCCCGCATCGGCCACGAGGCTGCGCATCCGTTCGTCGTCGTCGTCGACACCGGGACCGTAGGCGCGCAGGCTCCACTGTGGAGCCTGATCCGCGATGCGGGCGAAGGCGGCGAACAGGACGTCGTGCCCCTTCACCGGGTGGTTGCGTGCGAGGGAGAGGAATGTCCTGCTGGACGGGTCGAACGATGCCGCGTCGGGGACATCGGCGCCGTTCAGGATCGGAGGGAGGACCTTGCGCATCCCCAGCTGCCGGATGAAATCCTGCATGCTGGCGCTGTCGCCGGAAGGGATCACGCCATCGAACCGGAACGAGAGGATCCCGACCGCTCGGGCGATCGCGCGGGTGAGGGGGTGGTCGGCCTTGGTGAGGCGCTGGGTGTGCATGGTCGTCGTCTTCACCGCGCTGCTCCGGGCGAGAGCGGTGAGGAGGTCGGCATGGAACAGGTGCGAGGTGATCACATCGGGACCGAAGTCGACGATCTCGCGCTCGAGCGAGCGGACCATGCCCATGATGTTCCGGGACGACCCCGAGTAGCCGAGATAGTGCACGCTCTCGAATGCATCCTCCAGCTCGGTGCTGAGCGTGCCGGGCCCCATGACGACGACGAGGCGGAGCACGTCGCCCTCGTCCCACGACCGCGCGAGAGTGGCGAGCAGACGCTCGGCACCGCCGATGTCGGCGTCCGTGACGACGAACAGAACGCGCATGTGTCCGCTTCCTTCTCGAGCCGTGGGCGATCACACGGCGAACAGATCGATACTATCCACGCTGCCCGCGTGAACCCTGATCGGGCGGAGGGGTCCGCCGGGGGTGCATAAGATTGCTGAGGTGAGATTCGCCTTCGCCGTCAACAACTTCCCGCCGCGCGTCGGAGGGGTCGAGACGCACGTCCACAGTCTCGTCGTCGCGTTGCAGAGCGCGGGACATACGGCCGTCGTCATCACGGTGGGCGGTGGCCCCGTGGGCACGCACACCGAAGACGGCGTGCGGGTGATCCGTCTGCCAGAGCGGTTCCGCGTGGGCGACGTGCTCGGGTTCCCGCCGCTGGGCACGACTCGTCGCCTGCGGCGGCTGCTGGCCGAGGAGCGCGTCGACGTGGTGTCGGTGCACACGCGGTTCTTCCCGATGACGTGGATCGGTCTCCGCGCGGCGAGCAGGGCGAGCGTCCCGGTCGTGCACACCGAGCACGGCAGCGGTCACGTCGTGTCGTCGTCGCCGGTGATCACGCTGGCGAGCCGGCTGGTCGATCGGACGATCGGCCGATTCGTGCTTCGCCGCGCCGACGAGGTCGTCGGTGTCTCCGAGAGCGTCGTCGGTTTCGTGCAGCGGCTGTCGGGACGACGCGCGCGGGTCTTCTACAACGCGATCGAACCGGCATCGACCGACGGCAGGCGGCACGGCGACAAGCCCCACGTCGTCTTCGTGGGTCGTCTCGTACCTGGCAAGGGTGCCGAGGACTTCGTCGACACCGTCGCAGCCCTGCGGCGCCGCGGGATCGACGTCGCCGCGACGATGCTCGGCGACGGCCCCGAGCGGGCATCGATCCGCAGTCGCATCGATCGGCACGGACTCGCCGAGGTCGTGGAGATGCGCGGTCGGGTTCCCGCGTCCGCCGTGCGCTCGGCCCTCGCCGGCGCCGTGCTGGTGAATCCGACGGTTCTCGCCGAGGGATTCCAGACGACGCTCCTGGAAGCCCTCGCCGAGCGCGGGAGCATCGTCACGTACGAGGTTCCGGGCGCCGGTGTGCTCCGTGAGCAGGGCCATCCTGTGGTCATCGTGCAGCAGCACGACCCGGAGGCTCTCGCCTCGGCGGTGTCGGAGATGCTCGCGCAGGAATGGCCCGTCGTTCCGCTCGACGGCTGGTACTGGAAGGATCGCGCGGAAGAGTACGAGCGGATCGTCGAGGGTGTGAAGCGCTGAAGAGCACAGGGAGCTTCGAGCCGACCGGGTAAGATTGGCTTTTCCTGGCTCCCATCGAGAACGCAGATGATCAACTCAGCTCCCAACAGCGACACGTGGCTCGTCATTCCCCTGTACAACGAGGCGACCGTCGTCCGCGACGTGATCGCTGAGGCGCGGAGGACTTTCCCCCACATCGTGTGCGTCGACGACGGCAGCAAGGACGACTCGGTCGCAGAGGCGCTCGCGGGAGGCGCCATCGTGCTGCGCCACCCCATCAATCTCGGTCAGGGAGCTGCGCTTCAGACCGGAATCGCGTTCGCGCGCGAGCAGCCCGGAGCCGAGTACTTCGTGACCTTCGACTCCGACGGGCAGCATCAGGTCGCCGACGCGCTCGACATGGTCGAGCGGTTGCGCACGGAGCCGCTCGACATCATCGTGGGGTCGAGGTTCCTCGACGGGCGCACGAATGCGAGTGCGCTGAAGAAGCTGGTCCTGCGAACGGCTGTCCTGTTCGAGCGGCTGTCGACCGGAGTGCGCCTGACCGACGCCCACAACGGTCTTCGGGCGTTCAATCGCCGGGCCGCACTCGCCCTGAACATCCGCCAGAACCGCATGGCGCATGCCAGTGAGATCGTCGCGCAGATCGGCTCGCTCAAGCTCCGGTATGCGGAGCAGCCCGTGCACATCGTCTACACCGAGTACTCGCGTGCGAAGGGGCAGTCGCTGTGGAACTCGGTGAACATCCTCAGCGAACTCTTCATCAAGTAGGACGGTCATGTCTGATCAGATCATCATCAAGGCCGTCCTCATCGGCGCCTTCCTCGTCTTCGGGCTCATCCTCCTCAGGCCGGGCGGTTCGGCCCGCACCCAGGCGATCCGCACCGTCACGCTCGTGCTGCTGCTCGCCGCCGGCATCTACGCGGTGCTGTTCCCCGGGGTGATCGATGACCTCGCCAGGACGGTCGGCGTCGGTCGCGGCACCGACCTCCTGCTTTACGCGTTCCTGATCGTCTTCGTCGCGAACTCGCTGTCGATCGTGCGCAAGCGTCGCGCCCAGGACGAGCAGATCACTCAGCTCGCTCGTGAGATCGCGGTGCGGAACCCCGAGTTCCCGAAGCAGGGAGAGTGATGGATCTCCTCGTCGTAGGATCAGGGTTCTTCGGTCTGACGATCGCAGAGCGCGCCGCGGACGCCGGCCGCAAGGTGACCGTCATCGATCGCCGCAGCCACATCGGCGGCAACGCCTACAGTGAGCGCGAATCGCAGACCGGTATCGAGGTGCACCGCTACGGCGCCCACCTCTTCCACACGTCGAACCCCACGGTGTGGGAGTACGTCAACCGCTTCACGTCGTTCACGAACTACGTGCACCGTGTGTACACTACGCACAAGGGCACCGTGTTCCCGATGCCGGTGAACCTCGGCACGATCAACCAGTTCTTCCAGTCCGCGTACACCCCTGACCAGGCCCGCGCACTGGTGCGGGAGCAGGCGGGGGAGTTCGACGCGAAGACCGCTGCCAACTTCGAGGAGAAGGGCATCGCCCTCGTCGGACGCCCGCTGTTCGAGGCCTTCTTCCGCGACTACACCGCGAAGCAGTGGCAGACCGATCCGCAGAAGCTCTCCGGCGACATCATCAGCCGTCTGCCCGTGCGCTACACCTACGACAACCGCTACTTCAACGACACGTGGGAGGGCCTTCCCACCGACGGCTACACGGCGTGGCTGGAGCGGATGGCGGATCACCCGAACATCGACGTGCAGCTCGATGTGGACTTCTTCGATGAGACGCAGCCCCTCAACAAGAACGCGACGGTCGGGCAGGTCCCCCTCGTGTACACGGGCCCCGTGGACCGTTACTTCGACTACGCGGAGGGCGCGCTCAGCTGGCGAACGCTGGACTTCGAGCAGGAGGTCCTCGACATCGGCGACTTCCAGGGCACGAGCGTGATGAACTACCCCGACATGGATGTGCCGTACACGCGCATCCACGAGTTCAAGCACTTCCACCCCGAGCGCAAGGATGTCTACGACGCCGATCGAACGGTGATCATGCGGGAGTTCTCGCGTTTCGCCGAGCGGGACGACGAGCCGTACTACCCGGTGAACACTCCGGCCGACCGCGGCGGCCTCCTGGCGTATCGGGAACTGGCCAAGGGGGAGCGGGACGTCCACTTCGGCGGGCGTCTGGGCACCTACCAGTACCTCGACATGCACATGGCCATCGGCTCGGCGCTGTCGATGTGGAACAACAGTCTCTCGTAGACTCGACATCGTGAGTCACGCTGCTGTCGGGGCGCCCGGGACGCCCCGGCGATATCTGCATTCGCTGTGGCTGCTGTCGGCCCGAGACCTGAAGGTCCGCTACTCGACCAGCATCCTCGGCTATCTCTGGTCGGTGCTCGATCCGCTCGTCATGAGCGCGATCTACTGGTTCGTGTTCACGCAGGTGTTCAACCGCGATGTCGGCGAAGAGCCGTACATCATCTTCCTGATCAGCGCGCTGCTGCCCTGGGTGTGGTTCAACGCCTCGGTGTCGGACTTCACCCGCGCCTTCAAGAAGGACGCCCGGTTGGTGAGGTCGACCGCGATCCCGCGCTCGATCTGGGTGAACCGCATCGTGCTCAGCAAGGGCATCGAGTATCTCTTCTCGCTGCCCGTCCTGGTGCTGTTCATCGTGGTGAACCTCTTCGTCGAGCTCGATCCCGGCCGCACCGTGCACGTCGGCTGGGGAGTGCTGTGGATGCCGGTGGCGATGCTGCTGCAGACGGTGCTCCTGGTCGGGCTCGGCCTGCTCGTGGCCCCGCTCTGCGTCCTCTTCGTCGACCTCGAGCGCACGACGGCGCTGATCCTGCGCGCGATGTTCTACGCGACGCCGATCATCTACAACGTCACCGACCTTCCCGGCATCTTCCAGACCCTCGGGGCGTTCAACCCCCTCGCCGGAATCATGATGCTCTACCGCATGCCCTTCTTCCCCGATCAGTGGAATCCGTTCACGCTGACGATCAGCGTCATCATGAGCCTGCTGATCCTCGGACTCGGCATCTGGACCTTCCGGAGCCTGGAACGCCCCGTGTTGAAGGAGCTGTGATGCGCTCGGCCATCGAAGTCCAGGGTCTCGGCGTCCACTTCCGTCGGAACCGGCGCGGGAGCCGCAGCTTCAAGGATCTCTTCGCCGGAGCGTCTCGTCGTTCTCGTCCTGGTGAGTTCTGGGCACTGCGTGACGTCTCGTTCTCGGTGGAGCCGGGCGAGTCCATCGGCGTCGTCGGGCGCAACGGTCAGGGGAAGTCGACACTTCTCCGGCTCGTCGCCAAGGTGCTCCTGCCCGATGAGGGCACCGTCGCCGTCAACGGCGGAGTCGCCCCCCTCATCGAGATCACCGGAGGCTTCGTCGGAGACCTCACGGTGCGCGAGAACGTCCGTCTGACCTCCGGCCTGCACGGGATGTCCCGCGACGAGGTGACGCGCCGCTACGACGGCATCATCGAGTTCGCCGAACTCGCGGGATTCGAGGACACTCCGTACAAGCACCTCTCCAACGGGATGAAGGTCCGACTCGCCTTCGCGGTCGTCTCTCAGCTCGACGAACCGATCCTCCTCGTCGACGAGGTGCTGGCGGTGGGGGACAAGGCGTTCCGCGAGAAGTGCTACACGCGCATCGACGAACTGCTCGCCGAGGGCCGCACGCTGTTCTTCGTGAGTCACAACGAGCGCGATCTCCGTCGGTTCTGCACGCGGGGGCTCTACCTCGACAAGGGGGCGCTGGTTCTCGACGCACCGATCGCCGAGGTCCTCGACAGATACAACGCCGACTACAACTCGTAGCCGCGGCCGGAAGGCGAGGGCTCGGGGTCAGAGCCCCACGAGAGTCTGCAGGCCTGTGACGGCAGCGCGAGCGGCATCGATGGAAGCCGCGGTGTCGGAGCCATCGGTGATGGCAGCGTGCAGTTCGGCGAGGCGCTTCGAATAGGCGTCGACACCGTCGCGCCACTGCTGTGCGATCGACGAGGGCGGCTGCGCGTCGGACAGGCGGCGTGCGTCCTGCTCCAGGGAGTCCATGACGGCAAGCGCATCATCCCCGGTCGCCCCGGCGATGATGTCGAGGCCGCGGGGAGCATCCGTCAGCCAGCCGCCCACCTGCTCGCGGAACACGTCGACGGTCGGGTCGACCGGTGCCGGCGGCGTGGTCTGCGGCGTGCGCGTCTCCGTGGGTGAGGGGGAGGCGGAAGGGGCCGTCGTTCCGGTAGGGCTGGGGGAGCCGCTCGCGCCGGGTGCGGGTTCCTCGCCCCGGGGCAGCAGGAAGAACAGGAGGGCGCCGACGATCGCCAACGCGGCGACGACGATCCCGATGATCAGCCACACCCGGCCCGTGTTCTTCGGCTTCGGCTCGATGGGCGCCCAACGGAGCTCGGGAGTCGGCTCGCTCATCATGCGTCTTCCAGCGGCGCCATGGGCTGCCAGGAGCGGTCGCGGCTGATCCTGCCGCCTTCCTTGAGTCCGCGGAACAGGTTGCTCGTGCCCCGCACCGTGCGCTCGACGAAGAGCAGCCGGATGAGCTCCTTCGCGAACGTCATCGCGGTGCCGAGGCCGAAGAGCACGGGGTTGTAGTTGTCATGCACGCGGTAGTAGTGCTTGATGTAGGCGCGATTGCGCATGATGTAGAAGCGGTAGGCGTTGCTGGAGGCGTTCATGTGGCGGATGCCCATGTCCCACTGCTTGATCTCGCGCGTGCGTCGCAGCACGAACTCGTCGACGATGACGGCCGTCGTCTTGCGCGAGGCGAGCCAGCCGTACATCTGGTCATCCCAGTAGATGAAGAAGCGGTGGTCCGGCAGGCCGATCTGCTTCACGATCGAGCGGTGGATGAACATGCCCTCGAAGCATCCGCTGTTCATCTCCTTGTATCCGGAGTCGTCGAAGCCGGACGGAGCGAACGGGATCGGAATACCCATGCGCTCCGCGATGCGGTACTGCCAGTAGAACTCGCTGCCGTCGTAGTCGTAGCGCCGGCCCTGGATGCTCTTGAAGCGCGGGGCCCACTTGCCCATCTTCGCGAGTCCGTCGGGGAGCACCTCGACGTCGTCGTCCATCATCCAGATCCACTCGGAGCCGAGCTCGTAGGCGGTGCGCATGCCCTCGCTGAACCCGCCGGAGCCACCCGTGTTCGTCTCCAGGCGCCGGTAGACGATCTCGGTGCCGATGCTGTCGCGGAACGACTCGACGACGTCGGTCGTGTCGTCGGAGGAGGCGTTGTCGATGATCACGACGCGTCCGGGCTTCGGGTCCATCGCCGTGATGCTGGTGAGGAGTCCGGTGAGCAGATGCGATCTGTTGAAGGTGACGACGACGATCGTCGCCGCTTTCGGATCGAATGCAGCGGGCGCCGCGGTCATACCTTCTCCTCGAAGATCGGTGGGCAGTTCAGGGGTGTGAGGGCTGCGGCGCCTCGGGCCACCGTCGGGGACGATGCGGGACATGACGAGCAGTGAGTAGCCTACCGTCCGCCACCTTCGTATCCGCGGAGAGGCTCACCTCGGCGCGACGACCGCCACCCGGCAAGACCGGGCTCGTCGGCTACTTCTGAGGCCGCAGCGTCGGGATCGCGCCCGTGTGCGCCGCATCGATGTTCTCGCGCCAGGACCGCGATTGTCCGGCGCGCAGGGCGCACAGCACCAGCATGAACCATCCCGCACCCACCAGGGTGAAGCTCTCGAACATCGAGTCGACCGCGAGCGTGACGATGATGATCGGGGTCCAGGCGTAGACCACCGAACGGCGCGTGCTCGCGACGAGCCAGGAGCGGATCAGGGCGACACCGCCCAGGAGAAGGAAGACCGCCAGGCCGGCCGCACCGAGCTGCAGGAGCACATCGAAGAAGGCGTTCAGCGCACTCTGATGGCGGTCGTCGAGCTGGAAGTTGATGTAGGTGAACGGGTACTCGCCGCGGGCCCAGTCGCCGAACCAGCCCCAGCCCTGGATCGGCTTGACCGCGACGAAGTCGAGGATCGTGTTCCAGAGCGAGCCGCGCAGGGAGAAGTCCGACCCGGCGTCGAGCAGGGCGATGATCTGGTGGCGCAGTGCAAAGGCCGCGGCGAGAGCGAGCGCCACGACCGCAGCGAGCATCCACTGCACGATCGCTCGTCGCTCCGGTGGGGCGTGGCGGACGATCGTGAGCGCCACGGTGACGACGCCGACGGCGCAGGCGAGGACCAGGACCGTCGGCGAGGAGGAGAGCAACGCCAGGAACCCGGCCAGCCCGATCGAGACCACGGCGAGCGGTGCGTTCACCGATTGCGTGCGCCACTCGATGACGAACGTGATGAGCGCGATCACTGCGATGAAACCGAGCATGTTGCGGCTGCCGAACAGGCCCTGGATCGGGCCCCCCGCCGCGAGATCGCCCTGGATACCGAGGAATGTGAACGGCAGGTCGAGCAGGACGCCGGAGAGGATCTCCACGGCGAGGGAGGCGGCCAGCAGCACGCGGAGAGTGTCTCCGATCGCCCGGACGGTCTGGAGCGTGTCGCGGATGTGTCCGATCGTGATGGCCAGGAACGCGTAGCCGAACAGCGACATCCAGCCGAAGAGCGTGTCGGACTTGTCGGTCGTCCAGAAGACGCTCACGAGTGCCCATGCGAGGAACGCCAGCAGCGAGGACGGCGCGATGCGCAGCAGCGAGAGCTCCTCCCGGCGTACCCAGAGGATCGACGCGCCCAGCACGCACAGCACGGCGATGATCGTCCCCAGTGTGACGGCCGATGTCATCTGCCGGATCGCGTACGACCCGAACACCGCCGTCAGCGCCGCGAGCGTGAACGCACGGGCCAGCTCCACCGATCCGAGCAGGCGGACGAACGGGCGCACCGGCGTCACGGCACCCGCCGCTGCCGAGCGCCGCGTTCGAACAGGAGGTCGCGTTCGCCGACCCCTACCAGCGGCACCGACTTGAGCTTGAATGACAGCAGCACCAGGAGCAGCCAGCCCCACAGCATGATCGGCGTCGACTCGGAGAAGCCCTGCACGAGCAGTACCACCGTGAACAGGTTGGGCAGGAGGGTGAGCGGGGAGAAGGGGCGCTCGCCGTCGAGGTCCCAGCGGGGTCGGTCGACGGCGAAGAACCAGGAGCGCCACAGCAGCGTGCCGTACGCGACGGCCATCAGGATGACACCGACGACGCCGAGCTGGAGGAGCACGTCCAGCCACATGTTGTGGGCATGGAAGACGGTGATGCCGTGGTCGGTGATCCACTCGTCGAAGGCCGGGTCTTCGGGGATCCAGGGACTCGAGAACCCGTTGCCGAAGACCGGGTGCTCGCCCGCGCGCTGCAGCACCTTCGTCCAGATCTTGTCGGAGCGGCCGGTGAGATCCGCACTCCGGCCGAGAAGACCCAGCAGCGGCTCCCGAAGCAGCCAGGCTCCCAGCCCTGCGATCGCCGTGCCGCCGATGGCGACCACGTAGATCCGGGTGCGGGCGCCGGGCGTGCGCGCACGCCGCATCGCCAGTGCGACGACGAGGACCAGCGCGACCGCGGCTGCGCACACCAGAGCGGTGGCTGATGCCGTGCGCAGGAGGAAGTAGGCCGCGAGCAGCATCCACAGGGCGAGGGTGGTGCGCCACCGGGCCCGCGCCGCGAACAGGACGCCGAATGTGATGAGCGCGAAGAGCGAGATGATCGCCAGGAGGTTGGCGTTGCCCACGATGCCCTGGATCCGCCCGCCGTCGAACAGGTTGTCGCGCACCCAGTACCACTGCGGGTCGATCTTGCCGTCCGGCAGCGTGAGGAAGTTCGGAAGCAGCGGGCCGTGCAGCACCAGCGAGACCCAGAGCTCGATCGCCAGCGAGAGGCCCAGGATCCACTTGAACGCCGAGGACAGGGCCCGGACGATCTCATGCCAGGTGAGCACGTGAGCGAGGAAGAGCCCGTTCACGGTGACGGCCGCGAGCAGCACCCAGGTGATGATCGTCGGGCCGCGCCACTGCGACCAGGCGACCGAGACGAGGGCCAGGGTCGTGTATCCGAGCGCGGTCCAGGGCAGGCGGCGCCAGCGGAACGGCTGCGGACGGTTCCGGGCGAGCATCGGGACGCCGATGGCGAGGGTCGCGAGGGTGAAGACGGCGAGCGTGATCGCGGCGCCGTCCCGTCCGAGCAGGTTGTACACGGCCGAGTGGGCGAACGTGACGAAGAGGACGAGGATCGCATAGCCGCGCAGCAGCAGATGCCCCGTCGACTCGCGCTCCGGCGCGGTTGGTGGGGCAGACACCGGATGCTTCGTGTACTGGGCCATCGCGTTCAGGCTACCGCGCCGTGCTCCGAGCGTCGCTGAACGCCGCAGCGCGGCTCTACGCTGGTGGCATGCTGCTGAGCCTCACGAACACGCCCCGCGACTACGCCTGGGGATCGGACTCGCTTCTCGCCGACCTCGAAGGCCGCACGCCGACCGGCGCACCGGAGGCCGAGGTCTGGTTCGGAGACCACCCCGGCGACCCCGCCGATGTGGCCGACGGCGGCACGCTCGATCAGGTCACAGGGGGCACGCTCCCGTACCTGCTCAAGCTGCTCGCGGCGGGGCGCCCGCTCTCGATCCAGGTGCACCCGACGATCGAGCAGGCTCGCGACGGCTGGGCCAGGGAGAGCGCCCTCGCCTCGGACGACCCGCGGCGCAACTATCGGGACGACAACCACAAGCCGGAGCTCCTCGTCGCCCTCAGCGAGCGGTTCGAGTCGCTGAGCGGGCTGCGACCGGTCTCCGACACGCTCTCCCTGCTGGAGGCGCTCGACGACAGCGACGGCGTCCAGCAGCTGCGGGCACGCCTGAGCGCCGAGGGCGATGCGCTGCGCGACGTGATCGCGTGGGTGCTCGGCGGCGAGGCGCGCACCGAGGTGGAGGAGATCATCGCCGCGATCGTCGCGGCCTCGACCCGCGCCGACGCGGGGGAGTGGGGCACCACGCTCCGCGCGATCGCGGGTGTGGCGCGGACCTATCCGGGCGACCCGGGCGTCGTCGTGGCGCTTCTGATGAACCACGTCGTGCTGAAGCGAGGGGAGGGAGTCTTCCTGCGCGCCGGTCTGCTGCACGCGTACCTCTCCGGCCTCGGCGTGGAGATCATGGCCGCGAGCGACAACGTTCTGCGCGGCGGCCTCACCCCCAAGCGCATCGACGTCCCCGAACTCCTCTCGATCCTCGACACCACGCCCGGCGAGGTGCCCGTGCTGCGAGGGGAGGGTGAGGGGCCGATCACGTCCTATCCCGTTCCCGTGCCCGACTTCGCTCTCGAGCGGGTCGTCCTCGACGGCGCGCCGATCGGGCTCGAGATCTCGGGACCGACCATGGTGCTCGCGACCGCCGGCGAGGTCGCTGTGGCCTCGAACACGGGGAACGAGGTCGCGCTCCAGGTCGGCACCGTCGCGTTCGCCGATTCCGCGGAGGGGTCCCTCACCGTCTCCGGCGTCGGAGAGGTGTTCGTCGCGGGCCCCGGGCGCTGACCCGCACGCCGACGCTCCGGATTCCGACACGCCGATGACGGCCCAAGAACCTTAAAGAGTTGCTTGAGGGTTTACCATCCGCGACTTGACCGGAGCGAATGACACGGGTGTAATTAGTCATGCGCACGGCCCGCCGGGGGGCGGAGACAGGGTTGGAGATCGAGATGACGGGTTACCGTTCAGACGTACCGGAGAACTGGTTCGTCGATCCGATCAACCTCGGCGTTCCCGGGGTGCGGCGCACCGACGCCGCCGACGACGACAACGCCCTCGCCTGGCAGAGCGATGCGCTCTGCTCGCAGACGGACCCCGAGGCGTTCTTCCCTGAGAAGGGCGGATCCACCCGAGACGCCAAGCGGATCTGCACATCGTGCGACGTCCGCGGTGAGTGCCTCGAATACGCTCTCAACAACGATGAGCGATTCGGCATCTGGGGTGGACTCTCCGAGCGCGAGCGCCGCAAGCTCAAGCGCCGCGCGAGCTGAATCGCCCGCTGCCGAACCGCGAACGATGAGGCCTCATGGCTTCGCGGGCGCGCCGCGTCGGGTACGCCCACGTCGGCTGTCGCGCGCATAGGCTGACGACGTCATGCCAGCCCGAGTTCACGCCATCATCGTCGCGCGCACTGGATCCTCTTCCCGAGCGCAACTCCTCCGCACTCTCGAAGCCCTCCGCGCCCAGACCACGCCCGCAGCCGCCGTGACCCTCGTCGTCTGCGGCGATGCCTCGTCCGTGCGCGAGAGCGAGGCGGTGGCGAGCACCGTCGAGGGGATCATCGAGGCGCGCGCCACCACGTCCTTCGCTGAAGCCGTGGAACTGGCGCGACCGCGTGTTGCCGAAGGATCGGCGATCTGGCTGCTCGCGCAGGACACGGCGCCGCATCCGCGGGCGCTGGAGCGTCTGAGCGGCACGCTGGAGCGCTCGCCCTCCGCGGCCATCATCGCTCCCAAGCTCGTCGCCACGGACAACGACCGTGAGATCGTCTCCCTGGGCGTCAGCATGACCACCCTCGGGCGCTCGGTCGAACTCGCCGCAGGGGAACTCGACCAGGGACAGCACGACCGCTCCGACGATGCCCTCGGCGCCGATGTGCGAGGCCTCCTCATTCGGGGTGAGGTCCGCGACGCCCTGCGCCCGGATCCCGCACTCGCCGGTGCCGACGAAGGACTCGATCTCGGTGTGCGCGCCCGCCTGGGTGGAGGCCGCGTCGTGCTCGCACCGAGCGCGCGGATATCCGTCTCTCCCGGCGGGCCTGCCGCGCTGCCGTCCGGCCGCTCGCGCCGGGCCTACGTGACCCGCCTCGCTCAACTGCACCGGCGCCTGGTCTACGCACCGGCGGCTGCCGTGCCGCTGCATTGGCTCAGCCTGCTTCCGCTCGCGCTGTGGCGATCCGTCACCGACCTCGTCGGAAAGCGGCCGGAGGCCGTTCTGCCCGAATGGGGGGCCGCGCTCACGGCCATGTTCCGCTTCGGCGCGATCGCGCGCTCCCGTGCCAGGTTCAAGGCCTTCCGCACGTCGACCTGGGCCAGCATCGCGCCGCTGCGCGTGACCTCCTCCGAGCTGCGACGGCGTCTGGACGACGGTCACGGCAGCGAGGGCGGTGCGGTCAGCGAACTGCGATTCTTCTCCGGAGGTGGAGCCTGGGCCGTGCTGGCGGCGCTCGTGGTCAGCATCGCGTCCTTCACGAGTCTGCTGGCTTGGCCGACGCTCGGGGGAGGAGGACTGCTCCCTCTCCGGCAGACCGTCGCCGCACTCTGGAGCGACGCGGCATGGGGAGTGCGCGATGTCGCCGTCGGCCTCGTCGGACCCGCCGATCCCTTCGCCGCCGTCGTGGCGGTGCTCGGCTCGCTCTGGCCTGCCGGTCCGTCCTTCGCCATGGTGCTGCTGTGGCTCCTCGCGCTTCCGCTCGCGGTCCTGGGCGGGTGGTTCGCCGCCACGCGCGTGACCGACCGCGAGGGGCTGCGGATCTTCGCCGGCGTCGCCTGGGCTCTCGCGCCCACCTTCCTCACCGCTCTGATCGACGGACGTCCGACCGCGGTGCTCGTCCACCTCCTGCTTCCCTGGCTCTTCCACAGCGCCGTCGTCGCGCACAGGTCGTGGGGCGCGGCCGGAAGCGCGTCACTCCTCCTCGCCGCCGTGATCGCCTGCGCGCCGTCGCTGGCCCCCGCCCTCGCCCTGCTCTGGATCATCGCGCTGGGCATCGTGTTGGGAACCGCGCAGTTCCGAGGTGCGGGACGACTGCTCTGGCTGCCGCTGCCGACCATCGCGCTCTTCGCGCCGCTCGCGATCTGGCAGCTCTCCCACGGCACGCCTCTGGCACTCCTGGGCGACCCGGGACTCATCTGGGCGGGGCCCCAGGCGGCAGCGGATGCCGCCGGGCGTCTCGCACTCGCCGGAGGGTTCCCGACGGAGGCGCTGGCCGGCTGGATGGACGTGATCCCCGCACCGATCGCCGCCTGGGCACCGTTGCTGTGCGCCCCCCTCGCCGCGCTCGCACTCGGCGCGGCGGTGGCTCCGCGGTGGCGAGCGGGCATCACGCTGCTCGTCGTCGCGCTCTCCGGGCTTGCGACGGCGTTCCTCGCGGTCGGCGTCACGGTGAGTTTCGCCCAGGGCACTCCTGTCGCGATCTGGCCGGGCACGGGCCTAAGCCTGGCCTGGATCGGTGTGGTGGGCGCGGCTGTCGTCACCTTGGACACCGCTCTTACCCTTCCCCGGCTGCGGATCCTCGCCGCCGTCGTCGCAGCATCCGCCCTGGCGGTCTGCGCGGTGCCTGCGCTCAGCGCACTGCACATGGACCGTTCGGTGCTCACGAACGGCCCCGATTCCACGCTGCCGGCGTATGTCGCGGCGCAGGCCGCGGGCGATCGGCCGATCGCGACCCTCGTGCTCACCCCTCAGAACGACGGCGGGCTCGCCGCAGAGGTGGCTTGGGGCGCGAGCGAGACGCTGGGTTCGCAGTCGACCATGCTCTCCACCGCCGTCGAGCCGCAGGGCGCCGATATCTCCGGCCTCGCTGTGGATCTCCTCTCTGCCCGGGACTTCGATGCTCCCGGGGAGCTGGCGCAGATGGGCATCAGCTACGTGCTGGTCGCCCAGGTTCCGGGCGAGGGCGACAAGGCGAGGACTCTGCGCACGGCCGCGGTCGCCTCGATCGACCAGCGCGCCGGACTCGTCCACGCGGGAACGACCGATCGTGGCGTGCTCTGGCGGCTCGAGGCCGAGGTGGCCGCGCAGTCGTCGATGACCTCGAGCCAGCAGGGCACCGCACGACTCGTGATCACCCTCCAGCTGCTGGCGGTCTTCGCCGCGCTCCTGCTGTCGATCCCGACCCGTGCGTCACGCCGCGCGGCGCGCGCGCAGTCCCGGATCGTCGGTCGCGTAGCCGACGAGCCGATCGTCCTGCCGCGGCACGCGGAGGACAGGGAGCTCCTCGAGGACGTCCCGGTCGGGGCGATCGAGGATCCCCAGGATGAGCCTGCCCTGAACGACGAGGCGATGGCCCCGATCGCCGAGCCGGTGATCGATGACGCGTCGGCACCGAGTGTCGAAGCATCGACCGCCATCGATGAGCAGCACCCGAAGTCGACCGAGGAGGACCGATGAGCAGCGGGACCCGCGCATTCCGAGTCGCTGCGACGGGCGCTCGAGTCATCACCGGTGTCGCCGTCATCGCCGCCTGCGTGGTCGGGGTCGCGACAGCGGTGCACGCGCCATGGCCGGTCGTCGAACACGACCCCGCACAGGTCGAGGTCACGCCCGTTCCCGGCGACAGCACTCTCGTCTGCAACGGCGATCTCCGTGCTCTCGGACGCGACTCGTCGGCCCCGCTGGACATGCTCTCGGCAGCGTCGCCGACCCTGACGACCGGAGGCACGGGGGGAGACCCCGCGGCGGAGGGACTCGCGATGACGGACCTCCCGGACGCAGGCGGACCGCAGGTGCTCACCGGCGCGGTTGACGGACGCTCGGTGCCCCTGATCGCCGGCGCGGAGTCCGTCACGATCGCCGCCGACGACCTCGCGGGGTACGCCGCGCTGCCCTGCGGGGTGCCGCGGTTGGAATCCTGGCTGGTCGGGGGGAGCATCGACACCGGCACCGAGGACATCGTCACGCTCACGAACGCGGCCGACGTCCCGTCGACGGTGACACTCTCGGTGTACGGACCTGCCCGCAGCACCCGGACGGTCATCGTCCCCGCCCGGTCGCAGGCAGCTCTCCCGCTCACATCGTTTGCCACCGGCAACGACGTGCCGGTGGTCAAGGTGAGCGCGGTGGGCGCACCGGTGCGAGCCGCCCTCCAGTCCTCGCTCGTGCGCGTTCTCGATCCCGCAGGCATCGACCTCCAGGACTCGGTGGCGGGGCCGCAGCAGAAGCTCGTCTTCACGGGAGTACAGGCCTTCGCGGCCAGCGGCGATGATGCGGAGATGGCCGTCCTGCGAGTGCTCTCACCGGGTGTCGCCGCGCGCGTCCAGGTGACGGTGCGCGCGGAGGGCGCGACGGGCGCCGCTGACGCGTTCACGGTCCCGGTCGAGGCCGATCTGCCCTCTCAGGTGTCGCTTTCCGGCCTCGAGCCGGGGCAGTACACCGTCGAGGTCGAATCCGACGTGCCGCTGGTCGCTGCGATCAGGCAGCAGGACGGATTCGGTCTCGACTCGGACTTCGCCTGGGTGATGCCCTCCCCGGAGCTCGACGTCGACGTGGTGTTCGCGGTTCCGGCCGGCCCCGACGCCCGACTGCAGCTGGCGAACACGTCCGACCGCGATGCGACGGTGACGCTGGAATCCCTCGACGGCGGCCAGCCGCAGGAGATCGTCATCCCGGCGGGACGCACCGGCGGACTCGAGGTGCCGGGGCGGACCACCTGTCGGATGCAGACGACAGCCCCCGTGCATGCTGCGGTGACCCTCACGGGACCCGGGGCGATCGCGGTGCTGCCCGTTCAGGCGAGCGGTGCCGGAGAGAAGCCGATCACGGTCTATCCCTGACCGAGGAGAGACTCTCGGCAGCGGGAATCTCAGTGGTCGTGGCCGAGATCCCACGGCTCGCGGCCGACGTACTCCGCCGCTGCCCGGAACACGGCGCTCTCGATCGCCATACGGCGGTGCGCCGCATCGTCGTGCCCCGGGGGGAGGAGCCGCTCGATGGGAAGACGGAACAGCACGATGCGCTTGTTCTTGCGGTCGAGGTACCAGCGCGGCACCTCTTCGGTCGCATCGAATCCCGGGATCGCGCCGATCTCGAACCTCACGTCCTGCAACTCCGGCCATGTGCCGCGGAGGAATTCGACCGCGGTGCCGACGGTGAGGTCGAATCTGTCGAGGCGGCCGTCGAGCGGAGCCAGCGGTGGCCGCACGACCTCGCTGCGGCCGAGGCGGCCGTGTCGGCCGTGCCGCGCCCCGCGCCGAGGGGCTGCGGAGGTGTGGGTGGCACGGCGACGAGGCATGACGAAAGTCTAGGCGGTGCCCGGCTCGCCCGGCGCGGCATCCGCGGCCGCGACGGGGTGCGCCGTACGCTGGCGGAGATGGACGGACGACTGTGCTCGAAGGTCGGCTGCGCGCGAGAAGCCGTGGCCACCCTCACCTACGACTACGGCGACCAGATGGCGGCCCTCGGCCCGCTCGGTGCCGCGAATGACCCTCAGGCGCATGATCTGTGTTCTCCGCACGCGGACCGGCTCTCGGTTCCCGCCGGTTGGCTCGTCGTGCGTCACGAGGCTCTGCGCGCCTGAGGTCGTCGCCTCGACACGCGGGCGCACCGGTCGGCCCGGATCCGAACTCTGGATACGCTGACCGCAGGCGTGCCAGGGCGGCGCTGCCGGAAAGGCACTCGTGATCGTCTGGCGTCGCTGGATCTTCCCCCTGCTTCTCGTCGTGATCTTCGGAGCGTGCGCAGCCGCTCTCGTCAAGATCGCCTTCTTCCCCGACCGCGCGGAGAGCGTCGTCAGCCCCGAGACCTCTGTCACGGATCCGATCGTCGCAGTGGAACGCGGGTCGGTGGTGAACGCCCTGAGCCTGAGCGGGAACGTCGCGCGTGACGACGCCTACGCCGTGCGTGGGGAGCTCAACGGCACGGTGCTCGCCGTGCACGTGGGGGAGGGCGCGGCGGTGGCTGCCGGCCAGAAGCTCTACACCGTGCGCCAGGACGACCCGCGCAAGGACATCGACGTGCTCGCGCCCGAGGCCGGCGACGTGTCGGAGCTCGCCATCGTCAAAGGACAGACCACCACGGTCGGGACCGAGACCTACAAGCTCACCCCGGCCCGATACCACCTGCTGGCCACCGTCGATCCCGTGCAGCTGTACCGCCTCGTCAACGCCCCGACCGAGGCGACCGTCACCATCACGGGCGGCCCGGCACCTTTCGCGTGCACCGGCGTCGGGGTGCAGGTGACGGCGGAGGGCACCGCGAGCGTGCGCTGCGCTGTACCCGCGGACCAGACGGTCTTCGCCGGGCTCCCCGCGAAGATGGATCTCGCACTCGGTCAGGTCGACGATGCGCTCGTGATCCCGGTCACGGCTGTCCAGGGCGGCGCGGGATCCGGCAAGGTGTGGGTCGACGCGGGCGACGGGTCCGACCCCGAGGAGCGGTCCGTGACGCTCGGCGTCAATGACGGCGTCATGGTCGAGGTGACGGAGGGACTGGCCGAGGGAGACAGCATCCGCCAGTTCGTGCCCGGCTTCGTCGCTCCGGTCGAGGAGTTCTGCTACGAGGTCTCCCCGGGAGTGGAGCAGTGCGACAGCGGGATGAGCTGGTGAGTCTCGTCGCGCTCGACGACGTCTCCAAGAGCGTCCTGCTGGCCGATGACTCGCGCCTGGAGATCCTTCGTGGCATCACGCTCGAAGTGGCTGCAGGAGACCATGTCTCGATCGTGGGACGGTCGGGGTCGGGGAAGTCGACGCTGCTCAACATCCTGGGGATGCTGGATGCACCCACATCCGGATCGGTCGCGTTCGAGGGACGCGAGGTGCGCCGGATGCGCTCGGGACGGCTCGACCGTCTGCGCGGGGACAACGTCGGCTTCGTCTTCCAGCAGTTCAACCTCCTCCCCGGGCGCACCGCGATCGACAACGTGATGATGCCGCTCGGCCATGCCAAGGGACGCATGTTCTGGAATCGTCGTCAGATCGCCGCCGACATGCTCGAGCGGGTCGGCCTCGGGCATCGCGTCGAGCAGATCGCCGACAGGCTCTCCGGCGGTGAGCAGCAGCGCGTCGCCATCGCGCGGGCACTCGTTCGCAAGCCCGTGTTGATCCTCGCGGACGAGCCGACCGGCGCGCTCGACATCGACACGGGCGCATCCGTCATGTCCCTCCTCGACGAGGTGGCCACCGAGACGGACGCCGCGCTGGTCACGATCACCCACGACCTCCACGTCGCCGCGCGTGCGCGCCGGCACTACCGGCTCGACGCCGGGCGTCTGGAGACGGTCGACCTCAGCCGCGCCTTCGAGGCCTCGACCCTGGCGGCCTCGGTGCCGTCCGCGCCGCCGGAGTTCGTCGCATGACCGGCTTCCTCGGCGCTCTCTCGGACGCCTGGGCGGAGATCCGCGTGCACAAGCTGCGCGTCCTGCTCAGCCTGATCGGGATCGCCGTGTCGGTGGGGGCGCTCACCGCGGTCGTGGCGATCTCGGAATACCAGCGCCAATTCCAGGCCGAGCAGTCCGACCGGTGGGGAGGGCGAGCGGCGACGGTCGTCGTCTCCGTCAACAGCGATGACGGCACACCTGTCGACGCCGACGAGTTCGATGCGCGCTTCAGCCGTGTCTCCGAGCGCTTCGGGTTCAGCCACACGGCGCGTATCGCCCAGGGAGTGCTCCTCGACGTGCAGCTCCCCGACGGCATAACGCCGGTGGCCGCGCGTGTCATGGACCCCGCGTTCTCGCAGATCCACCGGGAGCGGCTTCTGGAGGGGCGCTGGTTCCTCGACTCCGACGTCGAGGCGATGGCGCCGCCCGTCGTGATCACGGAGCCGCTCTGGGAGCGTCTGGGTCGGGTGCCGCTGACGCAGCACCCGACCGTGACACTCAGCGGCCCGGCCGGAGGCACCTACCAGGTGGTCGGCATCACACCGCGCCAGGGCTTCGGCGACGAGGAGCTGCGCGTCGACCTGCTCTACGACGCGTACCGCGCGCGCGTGGATGCGCTGCCCGCCGACGCCTGGACGCAGTACGAGATCTGGATGGGAACGGGGCAGGTCGACCAGATCGCGCCGGTGCTCGCGATGGATCTCCGAGCGGGCCTGCCCGAGGGACAGACGGTCACGGTGAACCGCTCCGACTGGGCGGCGCAGCCGGGGGCTCTGGACGCTCAGGCCACGTTCGAGATGGTCACCGGGGGTATCGCAGCGCTGATCCTCGCTCTCGGTGCGCTCAGCCTGATCAACATCCAACTCGTGGCGATGCGCCAGCGCGTGCGAGAGATCGGGGTGCGGCGCGCCTTCGGAGCGAGCTCGGGGCGGGTGTTCTTCGCCGTCTTCCTGGAGAGCCTGGTCGCGACGACCGTGGCAGGCGTGATCGGGATCGCGATCGTCGTCGCCGTGCTGCGCTCGGAGTGGATCATCACGTCGATGTTCTACGGGATCCAGGACATCCCGCCCTTCCCCATGCGCGCAGCGCTCATCGGTCTCCTCGCCTCCGTCATCGTCGGTGCGGTGTCGGGATTCATCCCCGCCCTCGTCGCGCTGCGGGTGAAGGTGATCGATGCGATCCGTTTCTGACACGCGCCTGCTGTCGGCCACTTCATGATGGAAGAATGAGCGCATGACCGAGCTCGAGTATCGCGTCGCCGACCTGTCCCTCGCCGAAGCCGGCCGTCACCAGCTGCGACTCGCCGAGAACGAGATGCCGGGTCTCGTGGCGCTTCGTGAGGAGTTCGGCGCCGCGCAACCCCTGAAGGGTGCCCGGATCGCGGGCTCGCTGCACATGACAGTGCAGACCGCCGTCCTCATCGAGACGCTCGTGGCGCTCGGCGCCCAGGTGCGGTGGGCGAGCTGCAACATCTTCTCCACCCAGGACGAGGCGGCGGCTGCGGTCGTGGTCGGCCCCGGTGGCACCGTCGACGCGCCGGCAGGCGTTCCCGTGTTCGCATGGAAGGGAGAGACGCTCGACGAGTACTGGGCCTGCACCGATCGCATCTTCGACTGGTCCTCTGCAGGTTTCGACGGACCCAACCTGATCCTCGACGACGGCGGAGATGCGACCCTGCTCGTGCACAAGGGCGTCGAGTTCGAGAAGGCCGGTGCCGTTCCCGAGCCGACCGAGACCGACTCCCACGAGTACACGATCATCCTCGACCTGCTGCGCGCCTCGCTCGCGGTCGCACCCGATCGCTGGACCAGGCTCGCCGCGGGCCTCATCGGCGTCACCGAGGAGACCACGACCGGTGTGCACCGGCTGTACGAGCTCGCGGCCGCGGGGGAGCTGCTCTTCCCCGCCATCAACGTGAACGACTCGGTCACCAAGAGCAAGTTCGACAACAAGTACGGCATCCGGCACTCGCTTCCCGACGGTCTCAACCGTGCGACGGACGTGCTCATGGGTGGCAAGGTCGCCTTCGTCTGCGGCTACGGAGACGTCGGCAAGGGGGCTGCTGAGGCTCTGCGCGGTCAGGGTGCGCGCGTGATCGTGAGCGAGGTGGATCCGATCTGCGCGCTGCAGGCCGCCATGGACGGCTTCCAGGTCGCGCGTCTGCTCGACGTGGCCGGCGAGGTCGACATCCTGGTGACCGGCACCGGCAACCGCGACGTGGTCACGACCGAGCATCTGCAGGCGCTGAAGCACCTCGCGATCGTGGCGAACGTCGGTCACTTCGACAACGAGATCGACATGGCAGGGCTCGAAGCACTCGACGGCGTGGAGAAGGTCGAGATCAAGCCGCAGGTGCACGAGTGGCGCATGCCGAACGGTCGTAGCGTCCTGGTTCTCAGCGAAGGACGCCTGATGAACCTCGGCAACGCCACGGGGCACCCGTCGTTCGTGATGAGCGCGTCGTTCACCAACCAGGTGCTCGCACAGCTCGAGCTCTACACGAACATCGCCGCCTATCCGACCGGCGTCTACGTGCTTCCCAAGGCGCTCGACGAGAAGGTGGCCCGCCTGCACCTCGACGCTCTCGGTGTGCAGCTGACCACGCTCACCGACGAGCAGGCCGCCTACATCGGGGTACCCGTGGAGGGGCCGTACAAGCTCGAGCACTATCGGTACTGAGCACGCCTACTGCGCAACGGTGCTGACAGGAGGCGCCGCGTACCGGCTCAGACGCCGACGCGTCTACCGGTGAGCCGCTCGGCGCGCCGATCGGAGTTCTGCAGTGCTCTGCGCTCGCGCTCACGGCGCAGCACGGTGATCCCGATCAGGATCTGCTCCGGCGGTGCGGAGGGCATCGGGGAGACGAAAGGGCTCGCCTCGGTGAGCAGATCGAGGGCGACCCGCTCCCGCGCGGCCGGGATCATGCGGGGAGCGCTCTGCAGGAACTGGGAGATCCGGCGGGCGAGCCGGTCGGGGAGACGCGCGACGTCGGCGATCTGGGCCCAGCCGGCCAAGGCCGGAGGGAGCACCGGGACGTGCGAGACGAGTGCCGGTGTGCGCACGCGCTGACTGTAGGTTCCGGCGACCAGGTCGCCCAAGCGCTGCGACCGCGCGTTGAACGCGCCGGTGAGCACGGCGACGCCGCCGAAGGTCATGTAGATCTCGAGCACACCCAGAAGGGCTCGGATGAAGGCGTGACGGAACCCGGCGGCACCACCGTCCACGCGTACGATCCTGCCGCCGACCGCCAGCTTGCCGAGACTGCGCCCCTTCAAGGCGACCTCCATCGTGATCGGCAGGACGACGAAGCTCACGACGAACGCCGAGACCAGGGCGATGCGGTCGGTGGTCTCATCCAGCACGCCGACATCCAGCAGCCAGATGCGCAGGAAGATCCACAGGATGAACACGGCGTATCCGAGGAGCATGTCGATCGCGGCGCCGAGCGCCCGCAGGAGGAACCCCACGGGCTGCACATCGATCGCGACGGCTTCGCCGGAGAGCACCTCGTCGGAGACGTCGATCGGGACGGACATGAGTACAGTAAATCAGGTGGATGCCGATGCGCTGACCGATGCACGCCGCGCCGAATGGGAGCGACTGGACGAACTCAGTCGCGCCCGACTCGACGGCGACGGGGTGGACGAGCTCATCGTGCGATACCGCGCCGCCTCCGCCGATCTGGCCGAGCTGAAGACATCCGTCGGCGACTCGCCCCAGGGCGCGTATCTGTCCACCATCCTCGTTCGCGCCCGGCTGCGCCTCACCGGCGCGTCCGACAGCATCCTCACGCAGACGGGACGATTCTTCCGCCTGCAGCTTCCTGCTGCGCTGTACCGCCTGCGCTGGACGACGCTGGTGATCGCGATCTCGTTCATCGCGGTCGCCGTCGGTACCGCAGCCTGGATCGCGAGCGATCCGGCGCTGGTGGCGACCCTGGGCTCCCCGGCGGCCCTCGAGCAGTACGCGGACGAGAGCTTCACGGGCTACTACACCGAGAACCCGGCCGCTGCCTTCATGGGGATGGTCTGGACGAACAACGCCTGGATCGCCATGCAGTGCGTGCTCTTCGGCGTCACCGGGATCTGGCCGGTCTACGTGCTCGTGCAGAACGCGATGGGACTCGGCACCACCGGGGCCGTGATGGCCGTCCACGACAAGGCCGACCTCATGGTCCTGTACATCCTCCCGCACGGAATGCTCGAGATGACGTGCATCTTCGTGGCGGCTGCCGCCGGCTTGCATGTGTTCTGGGCCTGGGTCGCACCCGGCCACCGCACGCGAGGGGAAGCGCTCGCCGAGGAGGGGCGAGCGCTGGCGACCGTCGCGATGGGGCTGGTGTTCGCCCTCTTCCTCGCCGGTCTCGTCGAGGGCTTCGTGACCGGCTGGGCACTGCCGTGGCCGGTGAAGATCGGCATCGGCGCCGCCGCGCTCGCCGTGTTCCTCATCTACATGCTGGTGATCGGTGGGAGGGCGCATCGCCAGGGCGAGACCGGCGATCTCGTCGAATACGAAGCGGGCACCCCGCGCCTGGTCGTCGGCTGACTTCCGGCACCGGGGGAGGCCGCCCCGGGGCTCGGGCTCGGTCTCGATCGGTTCGGCGTCAGAGACGACCCGCCGCCTTCAGCTCGAGGTAGCGATCGGCGATCCTCGGGGGAAGCTCCTCCGGGTCGGCGGCGATCGCCTCCCCGCCGGCTCTGCGGATCGCGTCCGCGACGTTCTCCGCGTCGCGGAGGGAGCGTTCGGCGGCCGCTGCCAGGTACACCTCTTCCCGGGAGTCGCGACGGCGTGCGAGCGCGGAGATCCCGTCGTCGGTCACGGATCCGACGAGCACGGTCGTCGCACGAGACGCGTTCGGGAAGGCTCCGAGGAACCCACGGGCCGACTCGGCGGCATCCTGCGCCGTCAGTGCCACGATCAGCGAGGGACGCGTGGTGAGCGTGCGCACGGCGGCGAAAGCCCCATGCCAGTCCGTATCGACCAGTCGAGCGTGCACGGGAGCCATGGCGTCGGTCAGCGCCGGGAGGAGAGCAGCGCCATCGACCCCCGTGACACGACCGCGCACCACCCTGTCGTACATGAGCAGGTGCACGTGGTCGCCCGCGCGCGAAGCGAGCGCGGCCAGCAGCAGGGCCGCCTCGAGTGAGGCGTCCACGCGCGTGCCGTCGCCGACACGCGCCGCCGCGGTGCGCCCCGTATCGATGATGATCACCACATGGCGGTCGCGTTCCGGTCGCCAGGTGCGCAGCATGGTCGTTCCCGCCCTGGCGGTCGCCCGCCAGTCGATCGAGCGCACGTCGTCGCCGCGGACATACTCGCGCAGCGAATCGAACTCGGTGCCCTGGCCGCGCACCTGGATGCTGGTGTTGCCATCCAGTTCACGCAGCCGCGCGAGGCGGGACGGAAGGTGCTTGCGCGAGGAGAACGCGGGGAGCACGCGGATCGAACCGCGAACCGAATGACGTGCCTGCCGGCCCGCGATGCCGAGAGGGCCGCGAGATCGGATCATCACGAACTCGCTGACCAGCTCACCGCGGCGGCGCGGAAGCAGCGGAATCGCGACACGGCCGCGTTCGCCCGGGGGCAGGAGCAGACGCTGTCGCTCCGTCGGCGCGCCCGCCGTCGGCTGCCAGGCGTCACGGATCACCGCGTTCAGCATCTTCGTACCGTGGTTGTGCACGGCCACGCTGACGGGGACGGGCTCTCCGATGCGCACGCGTCGGGGGAGTCTGCGGCTCACCGTGACCGAGCGAGGACTCGCGGCGAGGGCGACGTCGGTGGCGACGAGCAGCAGGCACAGACCGATCCAGGCACCGAGAACCGCGTACGCCGGGTAGCCCGCGAGCCCGGCGATGACGAGCGGGATGAGGCCCACGGCGAGGGCGACGGCGAGGCGGCCGGTGACGAACACCTAGATCGGCACCCTGGTCTGCTGCACCACGGAGGTGAGCACCGCATCGGCGGACACGCCCTCCATCTGGGCATCGGGTCGCAGCTGGAGGCGGTGACGCCACACCGGAACCAGCATCGTCTGCACGTGGTCGGGGGTGACCGCGGAAGAGGCGTTCAGCCAGGCCCACGCCTTCGCCGCGGCGAGCAGACCGGTCGAGGCGCGTGGGCTGGCTCCCAGCTCGACGGACGGCGACTGGCGGGTCGCACGAGCGAGGTCGACGACGTATCCGAGCACGTCGTCGGTGACCTCGACCGCTGCGGCCGCCTGCTGTGCCGCCCTGATCTCGTCGGCGGTGACGACGGCCTCGACGCCGGTGAGCTCGCGAGGGGAGAAGCCCTCGGCGTGTCGGCGCAGCACCGACACCTCAGCGTCGCGCTCCGGCATGCCGACGACGAGCTTCATCAGGAAGCGGTCCAGTTGCGCCTCGGGCAGCGAATAAGTGCCTTCGTGCTCGATGGGGTTCTGCGTCGCGGCGACGAGGAACGGGTCGGGCAGGGGACGGCTGACGCCGTCCGCCGACACCTGGCGCTCCTCCATGGCCTCCAGGAGTGCGGCCTGGGTCTTCGGCGGCGTGCGGTTGATCTCGTCGGCGAGCAGGATGTTCGTGAACACCGGACCCGCGCGGAAATCGAACTCGCCGGTGCGTGCGTCGTACACGAGCGAACCGGTGACGTCGCCGGGCATCAGGTCGGGAGTGAACTGGACGCGTTTGGTGTCGAGCCCGAGTGCCCTGGCGAACGAGCGGACGACCAGGGTCTTCGCGACACCGGGGACTCCCTCCAGGAGCACGTGGCCCCTGGCGAGGAGGGACACGAGCAGTCCGGTGACGGTGCCGGCCTGGCCCACCACCGCCTTGTCGACCTCGGTGCGCACCCTGTGCATGGCCTGACGCAGCGCGGCGTCGTCGATGGGATGGTTCTCAACGGTCACGTGTTTCCCTCTGATTCTCGGGGATGGGTGGTCGGATCTGATCGGTCGGCGTGGGTGCTGTCGTCCACGGCGGTCTCGAGCTGGTCGAGGCGTCTGGCGAGGTCGACCAGGCCTGCGTCGTCGTCGGGGAGCGGCCCGGCCAGCAGGGTCTGCAGTGTGCCGCGCGGGATGCGCAGTCGGTCCGAGGCCGCATCAGCGACCTCGTCGGCGCCGGCGTGGACGGCGAGTCCTAGTCGTCGGGCGAGCCGGCGCTGCGTCCCCTCGCGGAGAGCCTGCGCGGCGTGCGCCGCATCCGCAGCTCTCGCCGTGAGACGTGCACGTCCGTGCATGGTCTCGGATGCGCGCACGGTGACCGGAAGCGTCTCGGCGACGAGGGGGCCGAACCGCTGGCCGCGCCAGACGGCAGCGGCTATCCCCGCGACGATCAGCAGCAGGATCGCAGGAGTGACCCAGGTCGGTGTGAGGCTGCCGAGCGTGTCGATCGGCTCGGCTTCGATGTCGGAGTCCGCGAAGCTCGGGACGTACCAGACGATGCGGTCGGTCTGGCCCAGCAGGGCGAGGCCGAGGGCGGCGTTGCCGTTCTCGGCGAGAGTCGCGTTGCTGAAGAGCCTCGTGCCCTCTACGACGACGCGTTGCGGACGGGCGCGGCGGTCCACGAGCACGGCCGCACCGTCGGCGTCTCCGAAGCAGGCCTGCACGCCGTCCGCGGGAGTGAACAGGCGGTCGGCGCGGATCGTCCCCACCTCGGCGAACTCGGCGACGTCGCAGTCCGCCGTCGCTGCCGACAGCGTTCCCGTGGCGTTGTCGCCGATGCCGAGCTCGCTCAGCAGGTGTGTGCTGGTGGAGAGGAAAACGACGCGCTCCGCGGGCTCGGTGAGCGTCTGCAGGGCCTCGTCGGTGAGCGTGTACGGGTTGGACATCACGAGCGTCGTGCTTTCGTCGATCGCCGCGCGCGCCTGGGATCGAGACCGGTGCACCTCGATGTCGACCCCTTGGTCGCGCAGGATCTCGGCGAGCGCGAGCGCGCCGGCGTCATCGCGTGCCTCCGGATCGAGCGCTCCTCGTGCGCCGGGTGCGGTCGCGGCGACACGGAGACCGACCAGCGCGACGATCAGCACGAGGGCGGCGACGATCGTCCACCCGATGATCGTCTTCGCCCGACTCGGGCGGTGCTCCGCGGTGGAGGGATCGCCCGGGGACGATGCGGCAGCAGGGGAGACCGTGGGCTCGTGATCGATCACACTCATGCCGGCACTCCTTCGGGGCGGCGCGCGCGGATCCGGTCATCGGTGTCGACGAGGTCGCGATACGTCTCCGGCGTCGCGGAGTGCCCGAGGTAGCGGACGTCGTCGAACGAGACGGCCGCTCGACGCATCGCGCCGGCCTCGTCGGCGAACACCGTGCTCGCCTCGCGGGCGATCGACTGGGCCGTCGCGCCGGGGGCCGGATCGATCAGGTCGCGCTCGCGCAGGCTGCGCGCGATGGCCCGGTAGCGGAGGATGGTCGCTGCGTCCCAGTCGCGTTCGCGCGCGGCCCGGTCGGCGTCCGACCTCAGCTGTGCGGCGCTGCGATCGTCGGCTGCTCCGAGGAGGTCGCCGGTCGGGCGCCTGACCGCGCGGGAGCTGCGCGGTCTTCCCCAGATGATGAGGGCGGCGATCAGTGCGGCCGCGATGATGACGGTGACGATGATGAGCGCGGACGGCCCCACGTTCGCGCCGTTGCCCGAGCTGAAGAGGTCAGCCAGGAAGCGGCCGATGTCACGGGCGAGGAGATCGAACCACGTGGGTTTCGCGTCGGCGTAGCGGGGATTCGAGAGCTCTTCCTCCGCCCAGCGTCGCGCGTCGTCCCCATCGGGGACGAAGAGGTCGTCGAACCGTCGGATCATGCGGCGCCGTCGGCCCCTGGCGCTGTCCAACCGCCGTCAGTGGGAGCGTCTCCGGCGGCCGGGCTGCTCGGCGTCGGGGGCGCGCTGGTCCTGGCGGGAGGCGCGGGCGGCGCAGGAGGCGGCGGTGCGGGGAAGGCGACGGAGGGCGCCGAGACCGCTGCTCCGGTCTGCGTCTGCGCAGGAGGCGGCACAGGAGGCTGTGCAGGTGAGCCCGGTGCGTACGGGTACGGCGTGCCCGCGTACGGCTGTGCCGGAGAGTCCTGCGGTGCGAACGACGGCGCAGCCCCCGGCTGCGTGACGGGTTGCTGTGCGCCGTACTGCGCGTACGCATACCCCTGCGACATCATGACGTGCTCCGGCACCTGGCGGGGCGGTGGCGCCGAGGTGACAGCGCGCGTCGGGTCGACGCGGAAGGGGTCGTCCTGCTGCTCATCGGTCCAGCCGAGGTCGCGGCGCTCGACATACGCGATCAGGGTCTGATCCAGCCCCTCGTAGCGCATCCGGCAGTCGAGGTAGACGAGTGCGGAACCGGTGCTCTGCACCACGAGCGTGATCGCCTGGATGACCAGGAGCAGGATCTGCGGGGCGATGAGCGTCACGATGAAGGCGATGACAGCGCTGGGGTCCTCGGCACCAGTGGGTGCGACCACGGAGCCGAGAAGGGAACCGAGCAGTGTGACGGGCACGCTGACGACCTGCGCCGCGATGCCCATGATCGCGCTGATGAGGAAGGTCACCCCGAACGCGACCCAGAAGCGCCCGCGGGTGAGTCGCCAGGATCGCACGAAGGCGTCACGGAAACGCGCACGCTCGAGGACCAGGATCGAGGGCACCAGCAGCAGCTTCGTGGTGAGCCACACCGCGAGCGGGATGCAGGCGAGGACGATGACGATCACCACGAGGACGACGACGCCGACCATCTCGACGCTGCCGCCAAGACCCCCGGCGATGAAGGCGGCGATGATCACCGCGGCGATGATGAAGATGCCGAACACGGCAGCCACCGAGAGGGAGGCGAACCCGGCGAGTCGCCAGAACGCGGGGGCCATCCGGCGCCAGAGCATGCGCAGCGTCGCCTTCACCCCGATCGCGGCGTACCCGATCTCCGCGGCGACGACGCCCTGCATCATCGCCGTGAAGGCGATCGAGGCCAGTCCAACGGCGAGCCCGGCGATCAGGTTCACCGCGATGGTGCCGGCCATCACCGCTTCGAAATCCGGAGAGGAAGGCGAGACCGTCTCCAGGCGGCTGAAGGTGGTGAAGAGGACGACGCCCATGACCACGGCGGTGACGACGACCACGACGAGCTGGATCACGACGGCGAAGCCGAAGAGCACCTTGGGATTGTGCCGCAGCGCCGCGAAGGCCTTGCCCAGCAGCATCCCGAACGACAGTGGATGGAGGGGAATGATGCCCTTCTTCGGGGCAGGCGTCCACGTCTGGCCGGTCACAGGCACTCCCTCTCCATCGCGCGCTCCCATCGTGTCATATCCGATGCGTGGCGCGCAGACCTGGGGTCGGCGGGACTCGGTGCCATAAGGTAACTCTTATGACCTCACGTATTCTCGTGGTCGACGACGACACCGCGCTCGCCGAGATGATCGGGATCGTGCTCCGCACCGAAGGCTTCGAGCCGGTGTTCTGCGCGGACGGTGCGCGCGCCGTCGACGAGTGGCGCACGCAGCGGCCCGACCTGGTGCTGCTCGATCTCATGCTCCCCGGTATGGACGGAATCGAGATCTGCACTCGCATCCGTGCTGAGTCCGGCGTGCCGATCATCATGCTCACCGCACGCAGCGACACCGCCGATGTGGTCCGCGGACTCGAGGTCGGCGCAGACGACTACATGGTCAAGCCCTTCAACCCGAAGGAACTGGTGGCGCGCATCCGCACGCGGCTCCGGCCCACGCCGCAGGCCACGAGCGAGCAGCTCCGCGTCGGGGATCTCACCGTCGACGTCGACGCGCACGAGGTCCGTCGAGGCACCGCCCCGATCGCTCTCACGCCGCTGGAGTTCCAGCTTCTCGTCGCGCTCGCCTCGAAGCCTCAGCAGGTGTTCTCCCGGGAGATGCTGCTCGAGCAGGTCTGGGGCTATCACTACAAGGCCGACACCCGGCTGGTGAACGTGCACGTGCAGCGTCTGCGCGCGAAGGTCGAGCTCGACCCCGACAACCCGAAGATCGTCATGACGGTGCGCGGCGTGGGCTACCGCGCCGGGAGCGTCGGCTAGGAGCACGATGGCCGCGACGACAGCGACCACCACGACGGTCGCTGTCTTGCGCGACTGGCGAGGCTGGCCGACGATGCTCGCCATCCTCTGGCGACGCTCTCTTCGCTTCCGCACGCTCTCGATAACCCTGCTCGCCACTTCCCTGGCGATCTTCATCACGTGCGTGACGATGGCCCTGGTCATCCAGAACGATCTGTTCATCTCGCGCAAGGACGTCGCTCTCGAAGACTCCCGCCGCGCGGTCGATCAGGCGCAGGGGATCCTGGATGTGGCCGAGGTGGGAGACGACTCCGCTGCACTCACGGAACTCTGGAACAGCGTCCAGTCGAATCTCACGCGCACATCGAGCACGGATCAGCTCGCCGGGTTCAAGATCGACAACGCGAAGGGCGTCCGCCTGAACGGCTTCGAGGCGGGGTTGAGTCGGAGCCTGCTGAGCCCCGAGCTCCAGGCCCGCGTCGTGGAGTTCGACGATCGCCAGGCCTGGCAGTCCGTGGCGCTGCCCGTCGCGGACGGGGGAGAGGTCCCCGGCATCATCGTGGGCCAGCAGCTCCAGGTGCCCGAGGCGGGAGCGTTCGCGATCTACTTCGCCTACGACCTGGGCGACGCCGATCAGACCCTCGTCTTCGTGCAGCGCACGCTCTGGATCGCCGGGATCGGTCTGGTCGCGATCGTCGCCGCGATCTCGTGGATCGTCCTTCGCGCGGTCTCCACCCCGATCGTGCAGGCCGCAGAGACCAGCGCACGGCTCGCGGCCGGCGACCTCGGGGTGCGCCTCGAGGTGCACGGAGAGGACGAGTTGGCCACGCTCGGACGCTCGTTCAACGCGATGGCGGACAGCATCGAGTCGCAGATCAAGGAACTCGGCGAGCTGTCGATGGTGCAGCAGCGCTTCGTGTCGGATGTCTCGCACGAGTTGCGGACACCGCTGACCACGATCCGCCTCGCTGCGGACATGCTCAACGACCAGCGCGAGGAGTTCGACCCCACCACCGCGCGGACGGCGGAGCTGCTGCACGCCCAGGTGCAGCGGTTCGAGACGCTGCTGTCGGATCTGCTGGAGATCAGCCGCTACGACGCGGGATCGGTGCAGCTCGAACTCGAGGCGACGAGCCTCACCCACCTGGCCGAGGACATCATCGAGCAGATGCGCCCGCTCGCGGAGGGCCATGGCACCGAGCTGCGGCTCGTGGCGCCTGGCGGCTACTCACCCGTCGACATGGATCCGCGGCGCGTGCGCCGGGTGCTGCGCAATCTGATCGGCAACGCGATCGAGCACGGCGAGGGGCGTCCCGTCGTCGTCACGGTCGACAGCAACCAGCACGCCGTGGCGGCGGGGGTGCGAGATTTCGGCCTCGGGATGCAGCCCGCCGACGCGGAGCGGGTCTTCGACCGCTTCTGGCGCGCCGACCCCTCGCGTCAGCGCACGATCGGCGGCACGGGACTCGGGCTCTCCATCGCCCTGGGGGATGCGAGTCTGCACGGCGGCACGCTCGAGGTCTGGTCGGAGCTCGGTGTGGGAACGAACTTCGTGCTCACGATCCCCCGGCACGACGGGATCCTGGACGGTCCGAGCCCGATCTCCATCGAGCCGCAGGAGCCGTTCGCGGAGATCGGCGACGCGACGCAGCCGATCTCGTTGACGGACGCGCCCGCCGGTCTGTTCGACGAGGAGGACCGGTCATGACCCGGCGGCGAGGGACACGGAGGATGCTGGCCATCGCGCTGGCACTCACTGCGCTTGTGCTTCCTGCGTGCGCGGGACTGCCCACCAGCGGCGATGTCGCCGTCGGCCTGAAGCTCGGGGAGTCCCCGCAGGACGTCGACATCCTGCCGGTCGCCTCCGGCCCCATCACGGGTGCCGGGCCCGAGGAGATCGTCGAGGGCTTCCTCGAGGCCGGCATCACGACGACCGAGAACTGGGACACCGCACGCGACTTCCTCTCGCCCTCGCTGCAGCGGAGCTGGAGTCCCTCGGCAGGTGTGTCGATCGACGTCGGCACGGATACCAGGACCATCACCTCCTCGGTCCCCGACGACGAGGTGGAGGGTGCGGACACCGCTGAGGTCCAGGTCACGCTCGACCTGGTCGCGAGCGTCGATGACTCCGGCGGCTACTCCGAGGCCCTCGGGTCATCCAACGTGGCGTTCACGCTGCAGCGGATGGAGAGCGGCGAATGGCGCATCACGCAGGCGCCGGACGGCGTCGTGATCGACGAGACGCGCTTCACCAAGGTCTTCGAAGGGTATCCGCTGCAGTACTTCGACCTCGGCTGGTCGAGACTGGTGCCTGACATGCGCTGGTTCCCGCGGCGGCAGAGTCCCGCGACGACCGTCACGCGGGCCCTCATCGGCGGCGAGCCCAGCGGATGGCTGGACCCGGCGGTGCAGAACGCCTTCCCCGCCGACGTGCAGCTGGCACAGGACGCGGTGCCCATCGTCGGACAGGTGGCCGATGTCGCGCTCACGCGCCCCGCTTCGGGCCTCGATGCGGCCACTCTCGCCCGCATGCGCACCCAGCTGCAGGCGACCCTCCGCGGCGCCGGCGTCGCGGTCACCCAGGTACGGTTCACCGTCGACGGGCGCGACCTCGGTGCCGGCGTGGCGGACGTGGTGGAGCCGTCGGCCGAGGTCGGCACACTCGTGCTGCAGAACGGCGCCTTCGGGCGGATCGTCGGCGATGAGATCTCGCCCCTCACCGGTATCAGCTCGGAGATCACCGCCATCACGCAACCCATCGTCTCGATCGATGTGGCCGCGGATGACTCCCGCGCCGCCACGCAGCTCGGTGACCAGCACGTCTATCTGATCGGCGAGGGAAGCCTCGACGAGCTCGATTCCCGTCCAGGGCTCATCAGACCCTCGCTCGACTCCTACGGGTACACCTGGTCCGTCCCCGCGGGAGCGCCCACGGCCTTGCAGGCGTCGGGGAGCGACGCCGTGGCGCATCAGGTCGCGACGGCGTGGCCGAGCGCCTCGGCGATCTCTCATCTGAGGGTCGCACCGGACGGCGCCAGGGTGGCTGCCGTGGTGACGGTCGGCAAGCAGATGTGGGTCGTGGTCGCAGCCGTGGTTCGCGACTCGGCGGGCATCCCGATCGAGCTCGGCGAGGTCAAGCAGTTGACCCAGTTGTTCGAGCCGGCGACGGGGCTGTCCTGGCTGGGTGCAGACCGTGTGGGAGTCCTCGTCGATCCGAACAGCCCGCGTCTTCTCACTCAGATGGTGGGAGGGCCCGGTTCGGCAGAGGCGGCCCCGAGCAATGCGATCTCGATCGCAGGCGCTCGCACCGCTTCCGGCGTGCGGATCCTCGGAGCGAACGGCGAGCTGTTCGCCCACGCGGGGTCGGCATGGCGCGAGGTCGCGTCCGGCGTCTCCGTGCTCGCCACTCGCGTCGGCGAGTGACATTCCCTGCACCGACGGGGGTCGTCACACGATCGTGCGCAGAACGGAGTGCGGTGGCGGAACCGGGCGGATCCACGGCCGCATACTCCTCGCATGTGGACGAAGCCCCAGCTGCTCGGCGTCGGCGCGGAGATCGCCGCGTTCCTCCTCGCAGCGTCGTGTGCTGGCTGTGATGAGCCGGGAACACTCCTGTGCCCGCGATGCCGAGAGGCGCTCGCACCGACCCCGCAGATCGCGGTGACGCCTCGAGGGATGCAGGTCACGGCCGCCCTTCGGTTCGAGGGTGTCGCGGCCCGGTGCATCCGTCGCCTCAAGGGTGAGGGCGAGACGCTCCTCGCCCGTCCGCTCGGCGCGGCCCTGGCGACGGTGCTCGCGCCTTCGGTGGGCGCGGCGACGTGGGTCGTGCCGGTGCCGACGACCAGGAGCGCGTTCCGTCGGCGCGGCTATCGCGTCCCCGACCTCCTGATCCGTCGAGCGCAGTCCGAGCCGCAGCGGCTGCTCTCCCTCGCGAGCCGCACGGTCGACCAACGTGATCTCGGTGTGCGGGCACGAGAGGCGAACGTACGCGGAGCCTTGCGTGCGCGTCGGAGGGGGGAGGGCGCCGAAGCGGTGATCGTCGACGACGTCGTCACCACCGGGGCGACGCTGGATGAAGCGTCGCGAGCCCTGAGATCAGCCGGATTCCGTGTGGTGGCGGCGGTCGCGCTCGCCGCCACGCCGCGTCGCAGCGGATTCGGATGAACCTCATCGGGGATGCACCGGCGACACAGGGGAACCAGACCGTGACATCCGCCGATCAGCGGACTACGGTGGGGGGACACAAGGCGACCACGGTCCGCCCTTGGCCGGGAGGACCGGGACAAGGAGGCAGCAATGGAAACAAGCATCGTTGGCGTCGGAGTGGGTATCACCGATCGCTTCCGAACCGTTGTCGAAGAGAAGATCGCCAAGATCCAGATGCTCGCGTCTCGCGCGCAGAGACTGGATGTGAAAGTCACCCATCGCGTGTATCGCAACGGTCGTGTCCCCGACGAGACCGTCGAGCTGACACTGATCGGGAAGGGACCCGTCGTTCGCGCAGAGGCGACGGACGGAGACAAGTTCGTCGCCCTCGATCTCGCTGTCGACAAGATGTCCGAGCAGCTGCGTCGCGCCAAGGAGAAGCGAGTCGACGGACGACAGCACCCCCGCGGCGCGCACTTCGAGAAGGGAAGCGGATCGCTCGAGGGCATCGACGTCCAGCCGGCGTCGGCGGACATCCTCCACGCGGTGGCGACCGGCAGCATGCCGGTGCAGCAGAGCGAAGAGGAAGAGTACTCGCCCGTCGTCATCCGCACGAAGAGCTTCGATGCGGAGTGGATGACCGTTGAGGAAGCCGTCGACAGGATGGAACTGGTCGGACACGACTTCTTCCTCTTCGTGGATGTGCGCACCGACCACCCGAGCGTCGTCTACCGCCGCAAGGGCTGGGATTACGGTGTGATCGCGTTGAGCACTCAGGCTCCGCCGTCCGAGGCTCTCGCCTCCTGATCCGCAGTGCACGACGGCCCGATCCCGGAAGGGATCGGGCCGTCGTGATGTCCGGATGCCGAGACGCGTCGGAATCAGTCGAAGATGCCGTCGAGCAGACTGCCGATCACGAGACCGCCGAGGATGCCGGACGCGAGGTCTCCGCCACCACCGCCGCGCCGTCCGCCGCCACCGCCCCAGCCGCCGCCACCGCCCCAGCCCTGGTCCTGCGGGCGGGAGGAGTCGATGTCGCGCTGGGCGAGCTGGAGTGCCTCGGATGCGAGGTGAGCGACCCGGCGGGCTTGCACGAGTGCCGCCTCGCGGGTGTCCTCGGCGGGCAGCAGATCCGACAGATCCACACGAAGCCTCTCCGCCTCGGCGAGGCGGGTGCGGGCGTCTGCGCCGATCCATCCGCGGTGTCCGGAGATGAGGCCGCGGGCCACGCCCAGCTGGCGGTCGGCGTCATCGATCGCGTGCTGCACCTGCGCGATGCTCGGCAGCGGGTTGTCCGCGCGATGACGCGCCTTGGCGATCGCCTCGTCGAGCGCCGAGTTGGCGTCACGCAGCTGGGAGAGCTCGGCGAACGGGTCGTTCGGCTGTCCGGAGGGCGTGAGCGCTGCGAGGGCGCTCTGCAGCTCGGCGACGGCCTGGGCGACGGCGGGTACGTTCGGTGCGGTGCGAGCGGCGATGAGATCCCCACGGGAGTCGGCCACGACCTCGGCGAGGGTGGACTCGGCGCGCAGCGCCTCGATCTCGAAGTCCTCCACCGCATCGAGCAATGCGGACGCGCGTCGTGTGGCTTCGGTCGCCGTCTCCAGGGCGACGTTCGCCTCCTCGTTCTGCTTCGCCGCGCGACGACGCTCCGAGACATCGGCGCTGTGCGTCGCGAAGCTGATGAGCTGCTCGGCCTCCGCCGCGCTGGCCGTGATCTGGTGCATGGCGGAATCGGAGTATCGAGCCGAGAGTCGAGCGACGGCCTCGTTGGTCTGCGGGATCCGGGCGCTGAGGGCTGCCGCCTCGGCCCGCACCTGCGCGATGATCTCGGGCGCGCGGCGAACCTTGGCGACCGACTCGGCGAGGACCGACGTCTTCTCGTCGAGCAGGTCCTGGGCCCAGTCGCAGAGCTGGAGGATGCGAGCGTTGCGCGTACGGAGCTCCTCGACGGTGTCGGGGATCTCGTCGTGGTTCAACTGGTGGAGCTGGAACGCCTCGCGCAGGTGGGTGCGCACCGCGGCGAGAGCCTTGCGCAGGTCACCGGTGAGCGACTCGCCGAGTTCCGCCTCGGCGAAGGAGAGCTCGTCCGAGGTCGTGCGGATCCGCTCGTCGGCGCTGACCAGGGCCTGTTCGGCACGGCGAGCCAGATCGGCGTCCTGTGCGGCGAGTTCTTCCTGTTCGCGTTTGCGTTTGCCCCAAAATCCAGCCATGAACCGATCCTAGTTTCCCCGGGACCTGTGGTGGCTGAGCATCCGCTCGGGGCGAACGGGGATCTCACGCCCGTCGCGGCGTGCGGAAGACGTCGGCGACACCGGTCACAGGGCGGGCACGGGCGCGGCGATCGGGGCTCCGGCCTTCGCCGGCCTCCCGCGCTTGGGGCGTTCGGCGGTGAGCTCGAGCGACAGCGCATGGCGGGGATGCCCGCTGAGGCGCTGCGCCGCGTGATCGAGCCAGCGGACTTCGGCCTCCGCGGAGAAGATCATGGAGTCGGCGACCAGCGACCACGCGAGTCCTTCGGGGTCGTCCCCGTCTCCTCGCGCCTGTCGCTCCTGCTGGAGCGCTTCCAGCTGGCGCATCGATGCCGATCGCTGCGCGTCGATCGTGGCTGCGGCGTCGACGCCGGGGAGGGTCGCTGCGACGGCCAGTTTGATCGCCAGTTCGTCGCGGGTGCCCTGGGAGCGCACGACGGGGGAGGAGAGCCAGTTCTCGACCTCCGTGTGCCCCGCATCCGTGATCTGCCAGTACACATGACCGTGGTCGTCGGCATCGCCACGCGAGACCAGCCCGTCGCGTTCCAGACGCTCGAGGGTGTTGTAGATCTGTCCGACGTTCAGCGGCCAGATCGAGCCGGTGCGGCGATCGAACTCGTGTCGGAGCTGGTAGCCGTAGCAGGGCCCCTGCGCGAGGATGGCGAGCAGGCTCTGGCGTACTGACATCGTTCATCTCCGTTACCGTGCGTGGGAATGCGATACCGAGTATATGGTTATCGGTCACACCCCCAGACCGACGCGCGGGACCACCATGCAGGCGACGTGCAGGTCACGGCCCGGTAACATGGCGAAGTATGCCTGGCGTCGGGTTCACCGATGGCCGGCGATTTACCCACTGACAGGGAGATGACATCCGTGGCCAATCCTCTTGAGAAGCTGCTGCGTGCGGGCGAGGGGCGGGTCATCCGCCGCCTGAATCAGGTCGTCAAGGCAGTGGGAGCGCTGGAAGAGGACATCTCCAAGCTCACCGACGACGAGCTGCGCAACGAGACCGTCGAGCTGCGCGCCCGCTTCGAGAAGGGTGAGACCCTCGATCAGCTGATGCCGGAGGCGTTCGCCGCGGTGCGAGAGGCCGCCAAGCGCACCCTCGGCATGCGTGCCTACGACGTGCAGATCATGGGTGGTGCCGCCCTTCACCTCGGCAACATCGCCGAGATGAAGACCGGTGAGGGAAAGACCCTCGTCGCGACGCTGCCCGCGTATCTGAACGCGATCGCCGGCAAGGGCGTGCACGTCATCACGGTCAACGACTTCCTGGCCAGCTACCAGGCAGAGCTCATGGGGCGTGTGTTCCGTGCTCTCGGCATGACCACGGGCATCATCGTCTCCGGTCAGACGCCTGCGGTGCGTCGCGAGCAGTACGCCGCCGACATCACCTACGGCACGAACAACGAGTTCGGCTTCGACTACCTGCGCGACAACATGGCGTGGCGCAAGGAGGACCTCGTCCAGCGCGAGCACTTCTTCGCGATCGTCGACGAGGTCGACTCGATCCTCATCGACGAGGCCCGCACCCCGCTCATCATCTCCGGCCCGTCGTCGGGCGAGGCCAACCGCTGGTTCGCCGAGTTCGCCAAGATCGCCCGCACCCTCGAGGTCGGCGTGGACTATGAGGTCGACGAGAAGAAGCGCACCGTCGGCGTGCTCGAGCCCGGTATCGAGAAGGTCGAGGACTACCTCGGCATCGACAACCTCTACGAGTCGGCGAACACCCCCCTGATCTCGTTCCTCAACAACTCGATCAAGGCACTCGCGTTGTTCAAGAAGGACACCGACTACGTCGTGATGAACGACGAGGTCATGATCGTCGACGAGCACACGGGTCGCATCCTGGTCGGTCGCCGCTACAACGAGGGCATCCACCAGGCGATCGAGGCGAAGGAGGGCGTGCCGGTCAAGGCAGAGAACCAGACCCTCGCCACCGTCACCCTGCAGAACTACTTCCGTCTCTACGACAAGCTCGCCGGCATGACCGGTACGGCCGAGACCGAGGCCGCCGAGTTCATGTCGACGTACAAGCTCGGCGTCATCCCGATCCCGACCAACCGGCCGATGATCCGCAAGGACCAGTCCGACCTCGTCTACAAGAACGAGACCGCGAAGTTCGCTCAGGTCGTCGAGGACATCGCCGAGCGGCATGCGGAGGGCCAGCCGGTTCTGGTCGGAACGGTCAGCGTCGAGAAGAGCGAGTACCTCTCGCGCCTGCTCGCGAAGAAGGGCATCAAGCACGAGGTCCTCAACGCGAAGAACCACGCGCGCGAGGCCGAGATCGTCGCGCGCGCCGGCCGCCTGGGCGCAGTCACCGTCGCCACGAACATGGCCGGACGAGGAACCGACATCATGCTCGGCGGAAACGCCGAGTTCCTCGCGGTCCAGGAGCTCAAGGGCAAGGGGCTCGACCCCGTGGAGACGCCCGAGGAGTACGAGATCGCGTGGGACGAGACCTACGAGGCGATGAAGAGCGTCGTCGCGGAGGAGGCCGAGAAGGTCATCGCGGCCGGCGGTCTCTACGTGCTCGGCACCGAGCGCCACGAGTCGCGCCGCATCGACAACCAGCTTCGCGGTCGTTCCGGCCGTCAGGGTGACCCCGGTGAGAGCCGCTTCTACCTGAGCCTCACCGACGATCTGATGCGTCTGTTCCAGTCGGGGGCGGCCGAGGCCATCCTCGCCCGCACCAACTTCCCGGACGATGTGCCGATCGAGTCGGGGCTCGTCTCCCGAGCGATCCGCAGCGCCCAGTCGCAGGTCGAGTCCCGCAACGCCGAGATGCGCAAGAACGTCCTGAAGTACGACGACGTCCTGAACCGCCAGCGTGAGGCCATCTACGCGGATCGTCGGCACATCCTCCAGGGCGATGACATCGCCGATCGTGTGCAGCACTTCATCGAGGACGCCATCAGCGGCGTCGTGCGAGACCACACCGGCGAGGGCCACAACGAGAGCTGGGACTTCGATGCCCTCTGGACCGAGCTCAAGACGCTCTACCCGGTGGGCGTGACGATCGACGAGGTCGTGGCCGAGGCCGCCGACCGCAAGGGCGGCATCGATGCGGACGGGCTCACCCGCGAGCTGCTCTCCGACGCGAAGATCGCGTACCAGACGCGTGAGGAGTCTCTCGGCGAGGCCGCCACGCGCGAGCTCGAGCGTCGTGTCGTGCTGCAGGTGCTCGATCGTCGCTGGCGCGACCACCTCTACGAGATGGACTACCTCAAGGACGGCATCGGCCTTCGTGCGATGGCTCAGCGCGACCCCCTCATCGAGTACCAGCGTGAGGGCTACGCCATGTTCCAGTCGATGATGGGCCAGATCAAGGAGGAGTCGGTCGGCTACCTCTACAACCTCGAGGTCGAGGTGCGTCGCGCTGGTGACTCGGAGACGGCCGAGGTCGAGGCCAAGGGGCTCGCCTCCGACGGCGGTGAGCAGCGCCTCGAGTACTCCGCGGCGAATGATGCGGGTGAGGTCGAGGTCCGCAACGATCGCGGTCAGGTCCAGCAGGCGGCGACGGATCGCGTCCGTCAGGCGGCGGCTCGTGCTCAGGCTCCGCAGGCCGAGGCCGAGGAAGCACCGCGTGGCGCCTTCGGGCAGCGCGCCGAGGCCGAGGCTCCCGCCGCCGGCAACCGCGAGCAGCGGCGCGCCCAGGGCAAGAAGAAGAAGTAGTCTCTCCGCACAGAGGAGGGCCAGTCCGCGTTGATTGGCCCTCCTCTCGTCGCTGTAGGCTTGGTCAATGACCCCAACGCGCAACTTCGACCAGTCGTCGAAGCTCAAGAACGTCCTGTACGAGATTCGCGGAAACGCCCTCGTCGAGGCGGCGCGCTTGGAGGCGGAGGGGCATCAGATCCTCAAGCTGAACACCGGCAACCCGGCGATCTTCGGCTTCGACGCCCCGCACCAGATCGTGCGCGACATGCTCGCCGCGCTGCCGACGGCCCACGGATACAGCGACAGCAAGGGCATCGTCTCGGCTCGACGTGCCGTGGTGAGCCGGTACGAGGAGATCGAGGGCTTCCCGCGGTTCGACCCCGACGACGTGTACCTCGGAAACGGTGTCTCCGAGCTCATCACGATGACGATGCAGGCGCTGCTCGACGAGGGCGACGAGGTCCTCATCCCGGCGCCGGACTATCCGCTCTGGACGGCGATGACCAGCCTCGCCGGCGGCACTCCCGTCCACTACCTCTGCGATGAGGATGACCAGTGGCAGCCCGACCTCGAGGACATCCGATCGAAGATCACGCCGCGCACCAAGGCGCTGGTCATCATCAACCCGAACAACCCCACGGGAGTGGTGTACTCCCGCCAGATCCTCGAGGGCTTGGTGCAGATCGCTCGAGAGCACCAGCTGCTGCTGCTCTCCGACGAGATCTACGACCGCATCCTGTTCGACGGCGCCGTGCACATCCCGACGGCGACTCTCGCCCCTGATCTGCTCTGCCTGACCTTCAACGGCCTGTCCAAGACGTATCGCGTGGCGGGATTCCGCTCGGGATGGATGGTCATCACGGGGCCGCAGGACCACGCCAAGGGGTTCATCGAGGGGATCACGCTGCTCGCGTCGACCCGTCTATGCCCGAACGTCCCGGCCCAGCACGCCCTGCAGGCGGCGCTCTCCGGCGTGCAGTCGATCGAGGCGCTCATCGCTCCGACCGGGCGCCTGCACGAGCAGCGGGACATCGCCTGGGAAGGTCTCGAGTCGATCCCCGGCGTCTCGTGCGTGAAGCCCCAAGGGGCGTTGTACGCATTCCCACGGCTTGACCCGAACGTGCATGAGATCAGGGACGACGCGCGGCTCGTCTACGACCTGCTGGTCTCGGAGCACATCCTCCTGGTCCAGGGCACCGGCTTCAACTGGGCCACCCCTGACCACCTTCGCCTGGTCACACTCCCCGAGCCCCGAGTGCTGAGCGAAGCCGTCGAACGACTGGGGAACTTCCTCTCGAGCTATCGGCAGTAGCTGACGCGGCGTCCGCCGGGAAGAGCGTCGACGCCAGTCGTCTCACGGCGGCGAGGAACGGCGAACGGGGCGCGACATCGGTCATGGGCCGGGCGTGCAGCAGAGCGGCATCCGCTGCGCGCTGGTCGAACGGCAGGAAGACGACATCGGTGATGCCCGCGAACCTCTCGAGCGTGCGTCGCACCTGACCACGCGCATCGATGCTGAGCGGGCCCGGTCGCACCTGATTGACCACGACGACGACGGGCGTGGGGGCGGTGAGACGCCGCAGTTCGGCGTGCTCACGTACGAATCTGCTGATGCCGAGCGGGTCGGCCGATGCGACCGCGATGATCAGGTCTGCCTCGTTCAACGAGGCCGTGGTCGCCGCATGGCGCCGGGGCCCGGCAAGGTCGTACGTGACCTCCTCGTCGGCGTCGAAGGCAGCGGCCACATCGACGACCGTCTCCTCGGACCACTCGCGGCAGGCGCCGAGCGTGGCCCGCAGGCGGGTCGATGACAGCTCGGGCCAGCGGCTGGGACGATTGATACCGGGCAGCACCTCGATATCACCGCCGCCCGTGGCCACCGTCGTGGCGAGTCTGGTCAGCTCGGCGGAGTCGAGCGCACCGCGTTCCGCCCGCCGGCACGCTGCGGCGACACCGGGCGCGTCGTCGCTGAGACCGAGAAGCAGGGCGAGCGCGGGCGCGACCGTGTCGGTGTCGACCAGCGCGGTCCTGCGCCCGCGGCGGGAGAGTTCCACGGCCAGTTGGATAGCGAGGGTCGACCGCCCCGGAGCGCCGGGCGGTCCCCAGACCGCGATCACGCGATGCGGAAGGACGGACTGCGGGCGTGGCACGGTGTCTGTCTCGGATGCCAGCGCGGCAGCGATCTCCCATCCTGCCGCTTCCGGGCGGAGGGCCGCCGACAGCCCGAGACGCCCCAGCAGGCGGCTGTCTGTGCCGCCGAGCGCCAGGATGCGCACCCCGGCACGGTCGCATGCGGAGATCAGCTCGGCGCTCAGCACCGCTCTGGTGGCGGGGACGATGATCGCCTCCGCGCCCGGCGGCACCTCGATGACGGAGGTGGGGGAGAGGATCGCGACGACGTCGATGCCTTCCAGCGCCAGCTCCGCCGCCAGTTCACCCGCCCGTGGCTGAGGGATCGCCACCACGACGCCGGTCACGACCCGGCCCCGACCGGCACCACGGAAAGGGCGGCCCCACCCGTGATGGCGGCGAGCACGTCGGCCACATCGGCCCGGTCGATCACGATCTCGAGCTGGGTTCCGGTGTCGGCGAGCACGCCTTCCGCATCGAGCACGTCGTGCACGATCACGTCGGCGACCAGGATGCGGGGGACATCGTAGGAGCGTCCTTCGTCGAGGGGCGGCGCCTGCCAGACCTCCACGACCGTGCCCGCCTCCACTCCTTCCGGGATACCGGTGCTGCTCTGGATGACGATCGTGGTGGAGCGGCTGCGGTCGGCATCGGTCACAGCCGAGGACGGAACGAGTTCTCCGCTCTCGAGAGTGCGGGACGCGATGCTGCCGGTGGGGACGTCGTCCGGGCCGAGGTAGTCGTCGGCCAGCGACCCCAGACCGACGTCGACGACCTGGAAGTCGTCGGACGTCAGCACCTCGCCCTGCGTGATGGTCCGGGTGGCCTGGAGCGTCGGAACGGCATCGTCGAACGCCGACACGATGAGCCAGACACCGGCGATCGAGAGAGCCACCAGCGCGATGCCCACGAGGAAGCGGACGTCGCCCCAGAACGCGCGCCGAGGAACAGAGAAGGAAGCCATGGCGAATATCGTCACAGAAACGGCGGCGGGGCTCCGGGAGTTATCCACAAGGGATGAGCGGACCCGAATCCGGCGAGCCTGTGGGCGAGAATGAGGGGATGCCTGCATTCCCTGTTCGCGCACCGCGTTACCTCGCCCCCTCGCAGGTGGCGGAGCTGCTGAGCATCGGGGTCGACGAGGTCGTCGCCCTGGTGCAGGAGGGAAGACTGCGGGGAGCGCAGCTGGGATCGCCGCCTCGTTGGCGAGTGGAGGAGTCCAGCCTCGACGGGTACCTGGCCGAAGAATCGGAGAACTCTCGGCGGATGGCGCTGTGGCGCCAGTCCCAGACCGCGAGCTTCCCCGAGGTCTGGGGCACCTCTTCGGCTCACGGCACCTGATCGACCGGAGTACGCACGGCCACGAGTGACGCGAACGGGATGATGCGGAACCCGTGCACCGCTCGGGCGAGGCGCGCTTCGCCCGGATCATGCACGGCGAGATCGAGGTGATCGGACGCCGCTCGATCGATCGTGCCGTGGACGTCGTCGCCCACATGGGTGCTGATGTGCACGGGCACACGACGGCGTGCGAGGTCACGCAGCACGAATCCGAGGGTCATCCGCTCTCGGAGCGGGGGATCTGCGGTGGGTGGTTCGTCGAGGCTCGCCAGGATCATGCCGTGATCCGTCGTGATGCCGGTGACGGCCGCGAGGGGGAGGAAGAAGCCGGCGGGTGCGCTGCGTTCCTCGCCGGTGCCGCGCGCGGAGACGGCGACCCAGTCCGCTCCGAGCGTCTGCAACGAGACCGGAATCCGTCGCCCGTTCACGAGACCGATCGTGACGTCCGCCCCTGCGCTGCACAGCGTCCGCAGCCGCGCGCGCAGGTCCAACCGTGCGATGCGCAGCCGTTCGGACTCGGCGTCCAGCACCGCTCGTTCCGCCTCCCACTCCGCGGTCAGCTGGCCTTCGAGGTCTTCGAACAGTCGGTCCCAGTGCATCCGACAGAGCGTAGGCGACCCCGCTCGGGCGCGTACGAGTTATCCACATTCTTCGCCTCACCCCACTCCGGCGCTGGCGGCACGGTGCTGTACTGCTCACTCGCAGACCTCCCCGACCGAGAGTTCGACATGACGCCGCACGAGTACTTCGCACCCCAGCCGACATCGACCAGCGAGCTTCCCGACCCCGTGCCGCTTCTGCGCAGCCTCACGCACGGCGTCCTCGAAGTGCTGGCCGGTGTCAGGGAGGTCGATCAGCTCGCCAGGTGGTTCAGCGAGGACGCATTCCGAAGTCTGGTCACGCGCGCGAACCTCTCCTCCAGGGCACGCAGCGCGCGCGGGGTCGCTCCCGCCCGACCCACGTTCGAGATCAGGGCGCTGAGGGTCACGGAGCCGCTCGACGGCGTGATCGAAGCCGTCGTCGTGGTGGCCGGTCCTGGGCGCACCCGCGCCGTCGCCGTGCGCCTGGAAGGGATCGATCGTCGCTGGCGGGCGACGTCGCTGGCCATTCTCTGAGGCATCTGACCGTAGGCTGGTCAGGTGTCAACCCTCAGTGATCTCGCCCATGCCCAGGGGCGCCTGAACGACAGCGATGTCGAATGGCTCCACCGTCTCGCCGGGGACGGACAGCTCCTCGCGGACCTCGCCTCCGCCGACATCGTGATCTGGATCCAGACCGACGACGGTTCGTTCATCGCGGTCGCGCACGCGCGACCCAGCGGCGCGGCGACGCTCTTCTATCGCGACATCGTCGGAGAGCGGGTGCGGCCCCAGTGGCGCACCCAGGTCCAGGGAGCCTTCGAGTCGGCCGAGATCGTCGACTCCTCCTCGCCCGACTGGTTCGAGGAGACGCCGACGCGCGTGCGGGCCGTGCCGATCCTGAGCGTCGGTCGCGGTGCCGACGCCCACTCGACCGTGATCGGAGTGGTGACCCGGCACACGAACCTCGGCGAGGTGCGCACGCCGTCTCGCCAGCAGATCACCTTCGACGAGTGCGCGAACGACCTGTTCCGCATGATCGCCGACGGGAGCTTCCCCGACCTCACGGCTCCGACGTCACCGCGTCGGGGAGCGCCCCGTGCCTCCGATGGTCTCATCCGCATCGATGTCGACGGGATCACCACCTTCGCCAGCCCGAACGCGCTCTCGGCCTTCAACCGGATGGGCTTCGACGACGAGCTCGAGGGGGAGTCTCTCGCCGAGGTGACCACTCGTCTCGTCCCGCCGTCCCGGCAGGTCGACGAGTCGCTGCCCGTGGTGGTCACCGGGCGCGCTCCCTGGCGCACCGACATCGAGGCCCGCGGTGTGACGGTGTCCTTGCGTGCCATCCCGCTGAAGGACCACGGCACCCGCATCGGGGCGATCGTGCTGTGCCGCGACGTCTCAGAACTGCGCCACCAGGAGCAGGAGCTCATCACCAAGGACGCGACGATCCGCGAGATCCACCACCGGGTGAAGAACAACCTGCAGACGGTCGCCTCGCTTCTGCGCATCCAGGCGCGACGCACCCACTCAGACGAGGCGCGCGACGCCCTCACACAGGCCATGCGCCGCGTGGATGCGATCGCCGTGGTGCACGACACGCTCGCCCAGGGGCTGACGCAGAAGGTCGACTTCGACGAGGTCTTCCACCGCGTGCTCAAGCTCGTGGCCGAGGTCGCCTCGGCTCCGAACACACGCGCGCGGACGCAGTCCACCGGACGGTTCGGAGTTCTTCCGAGCGAGTACGCGACACCTCTCGCGCTCGCCCTGACGGAGGTCGTGACGAATGCGGTCGAGCACGGTCTCGCCGGTCAAGAGGGCTTCGTCACGATCGACGCCAAGCGCACCGAGGACAATCTGCGCGTGACGGTGCGGGACACCGGTCTCGGTCTGCCGGAAGGGCGCATCGGCCAGGGGCTCGGCACTCAGATCATCCGCACGCTCATCCAGGGTGAGCTCGGTGGAACGATCGAGTGGCACGGGAGCGATGGCGAGGGCACCGAAGTGGTCATCGACATCCCCCTGCGCTGGCTCGAGAGGTGAGAGCTGCCGCATCCGAACAGACGAAAGCGGCCTGAGAGTCGATCTCAGGCCGCTTTCGGACGTTCAGGAGGCGCGGCGTGCGCGAGCGGCGCGACGCTTGAGAGCGCGGCGCTCGTCTTCGGAGAGCCCGCCCCAGACACCCGAGTCCTGGCTGGTCTCCAGGGCGTACTGCAGGCAGATCTCGGTGACGGTGCAGGTGGCGCACACCGTCTTCGCCTTCTCGATCTGATCGACGGCAGGGCCAGTGTTCCCCACGGGGAAGAAAAGCTCGGGGTCGACAGTCAGGCAGGCGGCCTTATCGCGCCAGTCCATGGGGGCTCCTCGGTGTGGATTTCAAGAGATGTCGCGATGCGACCTCTCGGATTCGGGTAGAAGTTCGGGTTCCGCTACCCTGTTGAGATGCGGACGGAATGCCCGCGAATTGTGATGCGAGCGTGAATGCTCGCCCCACGCCGCTGTGGGAGCACATGACTTTCTCTATTCTGTTACATGAAAACCATGAAATCAAGGGTTTTCTCTTCTTTCGATCCTTGGGAGACACCGTGCGCGCACCCGGAATCGCCTTGGCGGCAGCGGCGATCCTCGCCCTCGAAGCAGTGGCGCTCCTGGTCTTCGCCGTGGTCGAACTCGCCGGTCTCGGGGCGGGCGATGCGGCATCCCTGCCGACGGCCCTGGCTCTCATCGTGCTCACGCTGATCGGCGCCGCAGCCCTCGTGGCATTCGCGGTGGGCACGCGGGTCGGGAAGTCGTGGGCTCGATCAGGCGGAGTGGTCTTTCAGGTACTCGCCGTAGCCCTCGCGCTCGCCTCTCTCACGCTGCAGCCGATCTCGTGGCCGTTCACCCTCGGGGTCGGGCTTCCCGGACTGCTCGGGTTCGCGCTGTTGATCTCGAGCGCACGTCGAGAAGGTCCGCAGCGCGCGACGGAGTGACCTCGGAGAGCTGCGGACGTCGGGGAGGTCTGCTGACCTCGGGGGACAGCTGCGGGTCAGGCGTCGATGCCGAGCTGCTTGCGCAGCCGTGCCACGTGACCCGTGGCCTTCACGTTGTACTGCGCGAGAGCGATCTTGCCGTCCTCGTCGAGCACGAACGTCGAGCGGATGACTCCCTCGACGAGCTTGCCGTAGTTCATCTTCTCGCCCCACGCGCCGTAGGCGGAGTGGACGGCGTGGTCAGGGTCGCTGAGGAGCGGGAAGGTCAGCCCATCGCGCTCGCGGAACTTCGCCAGCGTGGCGGGCTCGTCGCGTGAGACCCCGATGACGCGGTAGCCGGCGCCCTGGAGGGACGAGATGCTGTCGCGGAAGTCGCACGCCTGGGTGGTGCAGCCGGGAGTCATCGCCGCCGGGTAGAAGTACAGCACGGTCTTCTGGCCGCGCAGATCCTCGAGACGGACGATGCTCCCGTCCTGGTCGAGGAGGGAGAAGTCGGGGGCTGCGGTTCCTGGTTCGAGGCGCTGGGTCACGTCTCCAGCCTAACGGCCGGGGGCCTGATCCGCCTTGTCCGCGAACGTCTGCAGCAGACGTTGCAGGGAATCGAGTCGGGCACGCCCGGTCTCGCCCAGCTCTCCGCGCTCGGCGGCCTCGATCAGAGCGCAGTCGGGTGCATCGGCGAGATGGGTGCAGCCCCGGGGACAGTCTTGGGCGATCGCGGCGAGTTCGGTGAACGCGGCCAGGATGTTCGCCGGATCGACGTGTCCGAGTCCGAAGGAGCGCACGCCGGGGGTGTCGATCACCCAGCCGGTGCCGTCCGCACCCTCGTAGCGCAGCGACACGGTCGATGACGAGGTGTGCCGACCGCGTCCGGTGACCTGGTTCACGTGCCCGGTGGCGCGCAAGGCCGACGGCACGAGGGCGTTGACGAGCGTCGACTTGCCCACCCCGGAGTGTCCGACGAAGACCGTGGAGTGTCCGACCAGCGCGTCGCCGATCTCCTCGAGGGGCATCTCGTCCTGCGCACTGGTGAACACACGCAGGTCGAGGCCGTCGAAGTGCGTCAGGAACTCGGTCGGATCGGCGATGTCGGTCTTGGTGACGACGAGCAGCGGGCGGATGCCGGCATCCAGTGCCGCGACGAGGTAACGGTCGACGAGGCGCGCGCGGGGCTCCGGGTCGGCGGCCGCGACGACGACGAGCATCTGATCGGCGTTCGCCACGATCACCCGTTCGACCTGATCGGTGTCGTCGGCGCTGCGGCGCAGCAGAGAGGTGCGATCGACGATGCCGATGATGCGCGCGAGCGTGCCCTCGTCTCCCGAGGTGTCGCCCACCACTCGTGCCTGATCGCCCGTGACGATGGGCATGCGTCGCAGCTCGCGCGCGCGCGTCGTGGTGATCATGCGCTCCTCGGCGGTGCCCTCACCGAGGAGGACAGAGTATCGTCCGCGGTCGACGCCGAGCACTCGTCCCACCTGCGCGTCCTCGTGCGCGGGTCGCCGTTTGGTGCGGGGGCGATTCGCCTTCGGGTTGGGACGGGTGCGGATGCTGCTCTCGTCGAAGTCCTCGAAGTCGTCTTCGAGGTCGTCGGCGTCGTCCAGCCAGCTCACCCTCAGTCCTGCAGCATCCTCTCCCAGAGCATCGTGAACTCCGGGAGGGTCTTCGCGGTGGTGCCGATGTCGTCGATCTCGACGCCGGGGACGCGCAGGCCGATGAGCGCTCCGGTGGTGGCCATCCGGTGATCGTGGTGTGCGGCCCAGCTTCCGCCGTGCAGAGCCCGGGGGATGATGCGCAGTCCGTCGGAGAGCTCCTCGGCCTCGCCGCCGAGCGCGCGGAGGTTGCCGATCAGCGCCGCGATCCGGTCGGTCTCATGCATGCGGATGTGTCCGATGCCGCGGATCGTGGTCGGAGACTCCGCGAAGGCGGCGAGGCCGACCAGCGTCGGGGTGAGCTCGCTCGCCGCGGACAGGTCGAGGTCGAGGCCCCGGATGCCGGAACCGGCGCGCACGGTGAGCGTGCCGCCGTGACGGCCGACGTGCGCACCCGTGGCCTGCAGGATCTCGGGCAGCAGGGCGCCGGGCTGAGTGGAATGTGCGGGCCAGCCGGTGATCGACACCGATCCGCCCGTGACCAGCGCGGCGGCGAGGAACGGCGCGGCGTTGGAGAGATCGGGTTCGATCGCGATCTCCTTGGCGCGCGGAACGCCCGCCTCGACCAGCCATTCGCCGACGGCGGGGCGTTCGATGCGGATGCCGCGGCGGCTCAGAGCCTCGATCGTCATGTCGATGTGCGGAAGGCTCGGCAGGTGCTCGCCGGTGTGGACGAGGTGCAGGCCGACGTCGAAGCGGGGGGCGGCGAGCAGAAGACCGGAGACGAACTGGCTCGACGCGGAGGCGTCGATCTCGATGCGCCCGCCGCGGATGCGCCCGTGGCCGCGGATCGTGAAGGGGAGAGCCCACGTGCCTTCGTCGTCGATGTCGACGCCGAGGTCGCGCAGCGCGCTGATCAGTGCGCCCATCGGACGATGCAGCGCCGTCTCGTGTGCGGTGAGGTGAACGTCGTGCGCCGCGAGGCCCGCCAGCGGGGCGATGAAGCGCATGACGGTGCCGGCCTGACCGCAGTCGATCGTGGTGCCGCCGCTGAGCTTCGCGGGGGTGACGACGAGGTCGGGCCCGAACTCGTTCCCGGCGTCGACCTCTTCGATGCCGACGCCGAGGGCGCGCAGCGCATCGACCATGCGTGCGGAGTCGTCGGAGTGCAAGGGGGCGATCAACCGGCCCGGTCCATCGGCGATCGCGGCGATCATCAGCTCGCGGTTGGTCAGCGATTTGGAACCGGGGATTGTGAGTTCGGCGTGCACGGGCACGTCGGTCGTGGGCGCGGGATAGGCGCCCTGCACACGGGAGGGGGAATACCTGTTGGCGCTCATCGGTTCTCACCTTAGTAAACGCAGGGAGCTTCGTCGCGAAAGACAGGCCTCCCGACCCGAAGGAGAGAGTATGCCGGCGACGTTGGAGCGCGAGGTGATCGACCTCAGCGGCCTAGACTGGCCGGTGATGGATGACACCGCAACCGCAGACACCGTCGGCGACCCTCGGCGCGAGTTCGAGGAGCAGGCGATCCCCTTCATGGATCAGCTCTACGCCGCCGCGATGCGCATGACGCGCAACCCGGCGGATGCCGCCGATCTCGTGCAGGAGACCTTCGTGAAGGCCTACGGGTCCTGGGCGACGTTCTCGCAGGGCACGAACCTCAAGGCGTGGCTCTATCGGATCCTCACCAACACGTACATCAACATCTACCGCAAGCGCCAGCGCGAGCCTTTCCAGGGCACGATCGACGAGCTCGAGGACTGGCAGCTGGGCGGAGCCGAGTCCACCACGGCGTCGCACAGCCGTTCGGCCGAGGCGGAGGCCATCGACCGGATGCCGGCCTCGGTGGTCAAGGATGCGCTGCAGGCCGTGCCGGAGGACTTCCGCCTCGCGGTCTATCTCGCAGATGTCGAAGGTTTCGCGTATCAGGAGATCGCCGACATCATGAAGACCCCCATCGGCACCGTGATGAGCCGCCTGCACCGTGGCAGGCGGATGCTGCGGGAGCTGTTGGCAGATTACGCAGCTGAGCGGGGCATCGCCGCGGCTGAGACGAGGAGCAAGAAATGAGCGACTGCGGCTGCGACAAAGCCCGTCAGGATCTGGAGGAGTACCTCCGCAACGAGGTGTGCAAGACCGAGCACACCGAGATCCGCGAGCACCTCGAGAACTGCCCGTCATGTCGGGATGAGGCTCTCGTCGCCACGACCCTCACTGAGGTGATCGCCCGCGCCTGCAAGGAGACCGCTCCCGAGCAGCTGCGCGACCAGGTCTTCGAGCGTCTGCGCGCCGTTCAGGCCTCGCAGCACTGACCGCACACCGGAGGCCGTCGGTAGTGTGGACGGATGACCTCCATCGATGCGCGCGACGTACCCGCTGACACCACCTCGACGGAAAGACTGGCCGGAGCCGGCCTCGACTACCGCGTCGTCGATCTGAGCGATGACGCGAGCGCCTCGGGTTTCGAGCGTGCCGTCGACCGCGGATTCCTCGGCCCCGAGCCGACGAGCGACATGCTCGCCCAGGTGCGAAAGACCTTCGCGGAGCGGCGGAACGTCGGCGTGTACGAGAAGAACGCCCCGGCCGCTGCGCTGCCCGTGGCGACCATAGACGGCTGGATCACACCCCTCACCGTCCCCGGCGGCGCCGAGATCGGGATGTGGGCGATCAGCGTGGTCACGGTCGCGGCGACTCACCGGCGCCGTGGGATCGCCAGGGCGCTTCTCGAAGGGGAGCTGCGGGCTGCGGCATCCGCCGGAGTGGCCATCGCCGGGCTCACGGTCTCCGAGGCGACGATTTACGGCCGCTACGGCTTCGGTGCAGCGATTCCGGTCGCGCGCCACACGGTCGACACGCGACGTGCGGGCTGGAGCGGACCGACTCCGACCGGCACTCTCGAGTACATCGATCGCGAGACGCTCGCCGCCGACCTCGGTGCGGTGCACGAGCGCGCCCGAGGCAGAGCATCGGGACAGATCCCCGGCTGGGAAGGCCGATGGGAGGGGTACGCAGGAGTCGCGCCCACCCCGGATCGCGACCAGGCCCGCGGTGTGCGCTACCGCGACGAGGACGGTGCGCTGCGCGGGGTGATGGCCTACACCGTGGGTGAGGCGACCGGCACCTTCCGCTTCCGGATGGACGTGCGTCTGCTCGTCGCGGAGACGGCTGACGCGCGCGCCGCGCTCTGGCGCTTCGCCCTGCAGCACGACCTCGTCGATGAGGTGGTCGCCGACCTCCGCCCGATAGATGACCCCCTGCCGTGGTTGGTGCACGACACCCGCGGGGTGAAGCAGGAGGTGCACGACCACGGGTGGCTGCGCATCCTCGACCTCCCGACGGCGCTGACGGCACGTCGGTACTCGGCCCCGATCGACACGGTCCTCCGGGTCGAGGACTCGCTGGGCTTCACGAACGGCGACTGGCGCCTGCGCGTGGACGACGACGGCATCGCGACGGTCGACGCCGCAGACGAGGGCGCCGAGGCCGACATCACGCTCGACGTCTCGATGCTCTCGGCGCTCTATGTCGGTGGAGTCCGCGCCACGACACTGCACGGTGCCGGACGCATCACGGCCAGCCCTGCGGCCGTCGAGGCGTTCGACCGGGCGCTCATCTCTTTCCCCGCTCCGTCTCTCGACATCTGGTACTGACCCGCACCGCAATGAGGTGAGCGGGCGGTCCGACCGTAGTCGCAGCGCCCTCTCTCGTCTGACGATCAGCCGAGGGTGACGGCCGCGCGGATCAGCGCTGCCTGCTCGGCGGCGTGGACCTTCGACGATCCCGTCGCCGGCGATGCCGAAGCCGTGCGCGAGACCGGGCGGAACGATCGGTCGCCGGGAACGTCGGCGAAGGCGAGCGCGAGGAACGGCCAGGCGCCCTGGTTCTCCGGCTCTTCCTGCACCCAGACCAGCTCGGCGTTCGGGTAGGAGTCGGTGATCGCCTTGAGCTCATCGATCGGCGTCGGGTACAGCTGCTCGAGCCGGACGAGGGCGACCTCGGGATTCGGGTTCTTCTCGAGCTCGGCCCGCAGATCCCAGTGCACCTTGCCCGAGTGCACGAGCACGCGCTTGACGGCCGTGCGGTCGAGACCGCGGTCGTCGTCGATGACCGGCTCGAACCGACCCTGGGTGAACGCTTCGACCGGGCTCGTCGCGCCGCGCAGACGCAGCATCGCCTTCGGAGTGAAGACGATCAGCGGCTTGCGCGGACGGGCGTAGGCCTGGCGGCGCAGCAGGTGGAAGTACGACGCGGGCGTCGACGGGCGCGACACGATCATGTTGTCCTGCGCGCACAGCTGCAGGAAGCGCTCGATGCGCGCCGACGAGTGGTCCGGTCCCTGGCCCTCGTAGCCGTGGGGGAGGAGCAGGGTGACGCTGGACTGCTGTCCCCACTTCTGCTCGGCCGCGGAGATGTACTCGTCGATGACCGACTGGGCGCCGTTGACGAAGTCGCCGAACTGCGCTTCCCAGAGCACGAGGGCCTCAGGAGCCTCGACCGAGTAGCCGTACTCGAAGCCGAGAGCGGCGTATTCGCTGAGCAGCGAGTCATAGACGAAGAAACGGCCCTGTGCGTCGGACAGGTTCGACAGCGGGAGCCACTCCTGGCCGTTCGCGCGGTCGTGCAGTGTCGCGTGGCGCTGCACGAACGTCCCGCGACGGGCATCCTGACCGGCGAGACGCACCGGGGTGCCTTCCACGAGGAGAGAGCCGAACGCGAGCAGCTCGCCGAAGCCCCAGTCGATGCCGCCGTTGCGGCTCATGTCGAGGCGCTTCTCCAGCAGCTGCTGGATCTTGGGGTGCACCGTGAAGCCCTCGGGCTTGTTCACGAAGGCGTCGCCGATCATCTGGATGACCTCGTTCGGCACACCGGTGATCTCCGGAGCGCCGACCTGGTCGTCGACCGGCGGCAGCTCCGGGGAGATCGGCAGAGCGCCGGTCTCGGCGGCGTGCGTCTCGGCGAAGGCGATCTCCAGGCGGTTCTGGAAGTCGGCCTTGGCCTCGTCGTACTCCTGCTCTGTGATGTCACCACGACCGACGAGCGACTCGGTGTACAGGCGGCGGACGGACCGCTTCGCCTGGATGAGATCGGTCATCAGCGGCTGCGTCATCGAGGGGTCGTCTCCCTCGTTGTGGCCGCGTCGGCGGTAGCAGACCAGGTCGATCACGACATCGCGGTGGAAGCGCTCGCGGTACTCGAAAGCGAGCTGAGCGACGTGGATGACCGCTTCGGGGTCGTCGCCGTTCACGTGGAACACTGGCGCCTGGATCGTCTTGGCGACGTCGGTCGAGTAGATCGAGGTGCGACCGTCGTTCGGCGTCGTGGTGAAACCGACCTGGTTGTTCACGACCACGTGGATCGTGCCGCCGGTGCGGTAGCCGCGCAGCTGCGACATCTGCAGCGTCTCGACCACGACGCCCTGGCCTGCGAAGGCCGCGTCGCCGTGCACGAGGATCGGCAGCCAGGCGAACGTGCCGATCGGCTTGCGGTCCTGCTTGGCGCGGACGATACCCTCCAGCACGCCGTCGACCGTCTCGAGGTGCGAGGGGTTGGCGGCGAGGTAGACGGGAAGCTCAGACTGGTCGTCGGCGACGAAGGTGCCCTCGGTGCCGAGGTGGTACTTCACGTCTCCGGAGCCGCGCTGGTTGCCCGGTGTCTGCGTGCCCTCGAACTCGCGGAAGACCTGGCCGTACGTCTTACCGGCGATGTTGGTGAGCACGTTCAGGCGGCCGCGGTGGGCCATGCCGATCGCGGCGCCCTCGAGCCCGGCGGTGGCCGCGCCCTGCAGGATCTCGTCGAGCAGCGGGATCAGCGACTCGCCGCCCTCGAGCGAGAAGCGCTTCTGGCCGACGAACTTGGTCTGCAGGAAGGTCTCGAAGGCCTCGGCCTCGTTGAGCTTGCGGAGGACCCGCAGCTGCTCGTCGTGGCCGGGCTTCTGGTACTTGACCTCGACCTTCTCCTGGAACCAGCGGCGCTGCTCCGGGTCCTGGATGTGCATGTACTCGATGCCGAGCGTGCGGCAGTAGGAGTCGCGGAGCACGCCGAGGATGTCGCGGAGCTTCGCGATGCGCCGTCCTCCGAAGCCGCCCGTGACGAATTCGCGGTCGAGGTCCCAGAAGGTCAGACCGTGGCTCTCGATCTCGAGGTCGGGGTGCGAGCGCTGCACGTACTCGAGCGGGTCGATATCGGCCATCAGATGACCGCGCACGCGGAAGGAGTTGATCAGCTCCTGCACCCGCGACTGCTTGTCGACGCGCTCGGCGAGGTCGACGGCGATGTCGGGGTTCCAGCGGATGGGGGCGTACGGGATGCGCAGAGCGGCGAAGATGTCGTCGTAGAAGCCGCGCTGACCGATGAGCAGCTCGTGCACCTTCTTGAGGAACTCGCCGGAGCCCGCTCCCTGGATGACACGGTGGTCGTAGGTGCTGGTGAGCGTGATGGTCTTGCCGATCGCCAGCTCGTTGAGCGTCTTCTCGCTCGCACCCTGGAACTCGGCCGGGTACTCGAGGGCACCGGCGCCGATGATGCAGCCCTGGCCCTTCATCAGACGCGGCACCGAATGCACGGTGCCGATGCCGCCCGGGTTGGTGAGCGACACCGTGGTGCCCTGGAAGTCGCCCGCGGTCAGCTTGTTGCCGCGTGCGCGCGTGACCAGGTCCTCGTAAGCGGAGAGGTACTCGGTGAACGTCAACGTGTCGGCGCGCTTGATGCTGGGCACCATGAGGGCGCGCGTACCGTCGGGCTTGGGCAGGTCGATCGCGATGCCGAGGTTGACATGCGCCGGCGCCACCACGGAGGGCTTGCCGTCGACCTCTGCGTAGAACACGTTCTGGCTGCGGAACTCGTCCAGCGTGCGGATGAGCGCCCAGCCGATGAGGTGGGTGAAGCTGATCTTGCCGCCGCGGGTGCGCGCCATGTGGTTGTTGATGACGATGCGGTTGTCGATCATCAGCTTCGCCGGCACCGTGCGCACACTGGTGGCGGTCGGGACGGTGAGCGACTCGTCCATGTTCGCCGCGAGTGTCTTGGGCAGACCGCGAAGGGGCGTGACCTTGTCTTCTTCGACGGGGGCCGGAGCCTCGGCCGACTCGGACTTCGCTGCGGGCTTCGGAGCCTGCGCCGGGATCGGTGCTGCGGCGGCGGGCTTGGCCGTCGTGCGGGCGACGGGCTGCGAGCCGATCACGGGGATCGGCGCCGTGACGGGATGAGCCGTCGGGGCCGGTGCGTCGGACGTTGCTGCGGGAGCCGCGGTCGCCGTCTCGGAGTGGTATTTCTCCAGGATGGGCCACCACTCCTTGTCGACGGAGTCGCGGTTCACCTTGAACTGCTCGTAGAGCTCTTCAACGAGCCAGGAATTGGCTCCGAACCCCCCGTCGCCGTTGACGCCGGTCACCTGGTTCGACACGCTCGATCGCCCTCTTTCATCGCTGAAGCTCTCTGGTGCGGACGTCGACGCAGGATGCGTTCGGGCCCGCACACTCTCGACCAACAAGCCTAACGTGTTTCGCTCGGGGAATCGTCGAAGCCGTGCGCCCACCGCGTCGCGATCTGAGTACCGTGGAGGCATGAAGTTCTCTGGAGAGCAGCCGACCGTCGATCTGACCTACTCCGACGTCTTCCTGGTGCCGCGCAGATCCGCTGTCACCAGCCGTCTGCAGGTCGATCTCGCCCCGCAGGACGGCACACCGGCGACGTTGCCGCTCGTCGCCGCGAACATGAACTCCGTGACCGGCCCCCGCATCGCTGCCGTGCTCGCGCGGCGTGGCGGCCTCGGCGTCCTGCCGCAGGACATGCCGTTGCAGGATCTGGACGCCGCGATCCGCGAGGTCAAGTCGCAGCCGGTGCTCTGGGACACGCCTCTCGTGCTGCCGCCGGAGGCATCGGCCGCCGACGCGCTTCGTCTGCTCCCGGCGGCCAGCGGCCACGGGATCGTGGTCGCCCGTGGCGCGGCGCCGATCGGCGTCGAGCACATCCTCGGCATCCTCCCCGCGACCAGACTGGCCACGGCGCTTCCCGATGCGCAGCTCGGTGACCTGGTGCACCACGGCACGCCGTCGATCGACGCGGACGACATCGGTTCGGAGCGGCACGCGTTCGATGTGATCACCGACGCGGGCGTCGAAATGGTGACGGTCGTGCACCACGGCCATCTCGTCGGCACGCTGAGCGCCCGCAGCGCGCTGCGCTCGACGCTCTACCGTCCGGCGGTCGATGCCGACGGACGTCTCGCGGTCGCTGCCGCCGTCGGCATCAACGGCGATGTCGCCGCCAAGGCCAAGGCACTCGCCGCCGCCGGTGTCGACGTGCTGGTGGTCGACACCGCGCACGGCCACCAGGAGGGCATGCTGCGGGCTCTGCGCGCCGTCGCCGAACTCGATCTCGGCCTGCCCGTCGTGGCGGGCAACGTCGTCACAGCCGACGGCGTGGCCGACCTGGTGGATGCCGGAGCGTCGATCCTCAAGGTCGGCGTCGGTCCTGGCGCGATGTGCACCACCCGCATGATGACGGCGGTCGGACGCCCGCAGTTCTCCGCCGTGCTCGAGACAGCCCAGGCGGCACGTGAGCTCGGCGCGCATGTCTGGGCGGACGGCGGGGTGCGCTATCCGCGTGATGTGGCGCTCGCCCTCGCCGCCGGTGCGGCGTCCGTCATGGTCGGATCGTGGTTCGCCGGCACGATCGAGGCGCCGGGGGAGCTACAGCGCGATGCCGATGGGCGCCTGTTCAAGGAATCCTGGGGCATGGCGTCGACCAAGGCGGTCCAGGCGCGCTTCGGTCGGCTCGACGCCTATGAGCGTGCCCGCAAGGAGCTTTTCGCCGAGGGCATCTCCTCGTCGAAGATCTACCTCGACCCGCTGCGTCCGGGCATCGAGGACCTTCTGGACATGATCACCTCCGGCGTGCGCTCATCCTTCACCTACGCGGGGGCGGCGACCGTGCCCGAGTTCCACGACCGCGCCGTGGTGGGGCTGCAGTCGGCGGCCGGCTACGAGGAGGGCAAGGCGCTGCCGGTCAGCTGGTGATCGTCGAGCGCACACCCCGCTGTCTTCGGTACAATCGTCGGCATAATGGACGACCCTCCCAGTTGTAGAACATCGCCCCACTGTCCGCCTCTCTCACCGGAGAGGAACCTCTGATGGACTACATCATGTTGGGCGTGGGGCTCCTGCTCACGGTCGGCACCGGCCTCTTCGTCGCGAGCGAGTTCGCACTGGTGAACCTCGACCGCGCCGAGCTCGAGGCCAGGCAGGCGCGCGGTGAATCCCGGCTCTCGCTCACGATCAGCGCTCTCAAGCACACGTCGACGCATCTCTCGGCGGCGCAGCTCGGCATCACGCTGACGACGCTGCTCACCGGTTACACGATGGAGCCGGCGCTGTCGAACCTCCTGCGTCCGACCTTCATCGCCTGGAGCATCCCTGAGGCCGCCGTCGCGCCGATCGCGACCATCGTGGCCATGCTGGTGGCGACGGTGCTCTCGATGATCCTCGGTGAGCTCGTCCCCAAGAACTTCGCCCTCGCCCTGCCTCTGGCCACCGCGAAGCTCGTGATCCCGTTCCAGATCGCGTTCACGACGGTGTTCAAGCCCGCCGTGGTGGTGCTCAACGGCAGTGCGAACGGCGTGCTGCGCGGGATGGGCATCGAGCCGAAGGAAGAGCTCTCCGGCGCCCGCAGCGCGGAGGAGCTGTCCTCGCTCGTGCGACGGTCCGCCAACGCGGGCCTGCTGGAGGCCGACACCGCGTCGTTGCTCGATCGCACCCTCATGTTCTCGCGGCTCACGGCCGACGACGTGATGACCGCTCGGCCGAGCATGCACGCGATCGCCGCGGGCGATTCCGTGGATGACGTCATCCAGCTCGCGCGACGCACGGGCCACAGCCGCTTCCCGGTCTACGGCGACGACCTCGACGACATCATGGGCGTCGTGCACCTCAAGGCGGCGATCTCCGTGCCGCGCGATCGTCGTACCGAAGTTCCCGTCGGCGCTCTCGCGACGGAACCGCTCCGCGTGCCGGAGACCGTGCACGTCGACGCCCTGATCGCGGAGCTGCGCGCCCGCGGCTACCAGCTCGCGATCGTCGTGGACGAGTACGGCGGCACAGCGGGTCTCGTGACGCTGGAAGACCTCGTCGAGGAACTCGTCGGTGAGGTCGCCGACGAGCACGATCGCACCAGGGCCGGAGTCATCCGCAACCGGGAGGGCATCACATTCCCCGGTGAGCTGCGACCCGATGAGCTGCGTCGTCGTGCCGGTGTGGAAGTGCCGGAGGGCGACGTGTACGACACGGTGGGCGGTTATGTCATGAGCGTGCTCGAGCGCGTCCCTTCGGTCGGCGACGAGGTGCCGCTCGACAGCGGTGTGCTGCAGGTGGTGCGCATGGACGGGCGACGGGTGGATCGGGTGCGCTACGTTCCAAGACCGCTCGACGGCGTCAACGAGGAGGTGACCCGATGAGCGATTGGGGAGGACTCGCCTGGCTCGTCGTGCTTCTGGTCGCGAACGCCTTCTTCGTCGGCGGCGAGTTCGCGGTGATCTCGGCCAGGCGGTCGCAGATCGAGCCTCTCGCCGATCAGGGTTCGCGCGCGGCCAAGACGGCCCTGTACGCGATGGAGCACGCGACGCTGATGCTCGCCACATCGCAGCTGGGCATCACGATCTGTTCGCTGCTCATCCTGAACGTCTCGGAGCCGGCGATCCACCACCTGCTCTCCGTGCCGCTGCACGCGCTCGGCTGGCCCGATGGCGCGGTCGACGCGGTCTCGTTCACGATCGCGCTGCTGATCGTGTCGTTCCTGCACGTGGTGTTCGGCGAGATGGTGCCGAAGAACCTGGCGTTCTCGGTGCCGGATCGGGCCGTGCTGTTCCTGGCCCCGCCGCTGGTGTGGGTGTCGAAGGTGTTCATGCCGGTGATCTGGGTGCTCAACGCGGCCGCGAACGGCGTGCTGCGCCTGTTCCGCGTCGAGCCGAAGAACGAGGCGGCATCCACGTTCACGCTCGACGAGGTGGCGACCATCGTCAGCCAGTCGCGTCGCGAGGGGGTGCTCATGGACACGGCGGGAACCGTCGCCGCTGCGGTAGAGTTCACCGACAAGAAGGCACGCGACGTCGCCGTTCCCCTGAGCGATCTGGTGACGCTGCCGCAGTCGACCACGCCCGAGGACATCGAGAAGGCGGTCGCCCGCTACGGCTTCTCGCGCTATGTGATCGTCGACGACGAGTCCGTGCCGATCGGCTACGTGCACCTGAAGGACATCCTTCGGGCATCCGAGGGCCCGGACGCGGAGGCCAAGATGATCGAGCCGGTTCCGGCCAAGCGCATCCACCACATGGTGCCGGTGCAGGAGGACACGGATCTGGAAGACGCTCTCGCGGTCATGCGTCGTGCGGGTCGGCACCTGGCGAAGGTGCGCGACGCACAGGGGAACACCACCGCTGTGCTGTTCCTGGAGGACATCCTGGAGGAACTGGTCGGAGAGGTGCAGGACGCTACCCGTCGCTTCCGCGGACGCTGATCGTCGATCGCGACGATGAAGGCCGCCGGACCCCTCAGGGGACCGGCGGCCTTCATCGTGCCGAGGAGACTCAGCGCAGGCGCGCGCGTTCGTACTGCGGCGGCCAGGCGATGTCGGCGTCGAGCTCATGGGCGGCGCGGAGAGCGAAGTGCGGGTCGCGCAGCCACTCCCGTCCGGCGAAGATCGCATCGGCCGCGCCATCGGCGAGCACCTGCTCGGCCTGGGCGGCCGCTGTGATGAGACCGACGGCCGACACGGGGATCCGACCGCCTTGACGCACGGTCTCGGCGAGAGGCACCTGGTACCCGGGGAAGACGCTGATCCGCTGGTGCGCGACGAGGCCGCCGCTGGAGACGTCGATGAGGTCGGCGCTGTGCTGCACCGCCCAGTCGCCGACGATCGCCGCCTCCTCGGGCGTGAAGCCTCCATCGGCGTGGTCCGTGGCGGAGATGCGGACGAACAGCGGGAGGTCGTCACCCGCAGCCTCACGGACGGCGTCGATCACGCGCAGCAGCAGCCGGGCGCGGTTCTCGAGCGATCCGCCGTACTCGTCGTCGCGCAGATTCGACAGCGGGGACAGGAACTGGTGCAGGAGGTAGCCGTGCGCGCCATGGATCTCCAGCACGTCGAACCCGGCATCGACCGCACGCCGCGCTGCGACGGCGAACGCCTCGACCACGCGGTCGATGCCTGCGAGGTCGAGGGCGACCGGCGCATCGAAGCCGTCGAAGGCGACGGCCGACGGCGCGGCTGTCGTCCACCCTCCCTCAGCCGCCGGCACCGACCCGCGCTCGGGAGCCCAGGGCCACCACGTCGACGCCTTGCGGCCGGCGTGGGCGAGCTGGATCCCCGCACGCGCTCCGCGATCGTGGATCGCCCGGACGATCGGGGCCAGGGCGTCGCGCTGCGCGTCGTTCCACAGGCCCACATCACGCGGCGAGATCCGGCCTTCGGGAACGACGGCCGTCGCCTCGGCGACGATGAGTCCGGCACCACCGGAGGCGAACTGGGCGAGGTGGGTGTGATGCCACTCCTGCACCACGCCGTCCTCAGCGCTGTACATGCACATCGGCGATACCCAGAGACGGTTGCGGAAGGTGACGGAACGGATGCGCAGCGGGGAGAAGAGAACACTCACGCTTCGACGCTACCGCTCGGGGGGTGCAGGACGGGCCGTCGCACTAACGTGGAGTCATGGTCGAAGTGCGCGAGTGGACACGCGGCGACACGGCGCGGTTGTTCCGTGTGCCCACCGCGGACGACGACAAGTACGCCCGCGGTGTGGTGGCTCTTCGCACCGGATCGCCCGCCTATCCCGGAGCCGCGGTCCTCGGCGTCGAGGCCGCATGGCGCGCAGGGGCCGGTTTCGTCCGCTACATCGGGGCGGAGCGGGTTGCCGATGCCGTGCTCGCCCGGCGTCCGGAGACCGTCACCGGCGCGGATACGGGTCGCGCTCGGGTCGACGCCTGGGTGATCGGCTCGGGGACCGACCCGACGCACCGCAGCGACGCGGAGACCACCGCGCTGCGCGACATCCTCACCGGCCCCGCGGCCGTCGTCATCGACGCCGGTGCGCTCGATCTCGCCGAGGGGACGACGGCACCGTTTCTCGTGACGCCTCACGCGCGCGAGTTCGCACGGCTGCAGGAGGGCCTCGGCGTCTCCTCGGCCGAGGAGGATCGTGCGCAGGCCGCGCAGCACATGGCGGACAGACTCGGGGGCACCGTGCTGCTCAAAGGGTCCCGCACGCTGATCGCGTCGCCCCACGGAGACGTCATCGCCGTGGATGCGGGGACCGGATGGCTGGCGACCGCGGGTACGGGCGACGTGCTCGCCGGGGTGTTGGGTGCGGTGCTCGCGGCGAACCCCGGACGACCGATCGCCGAAGTCGCCGCTGCGGGAGCGTGGGTGCACGGCCATGCCGGGCGGATCGCCGCCGGGACGCGCGACGGTGCGGCGGGGCATCCGATCGTCGCGATGGATGTCGCGGCAGCACTGCCGCACGCGATCGCGGACGTCCTCGCGTGAATCGCACGTCGACGAGCAGGGTGGTCGCGCTGTGGTGCGTCTTCCTCCTCGTTCACCTGCTCACGGCCTGGCTCGGCTGGGTGTATCCCAGCCAGCCGATGGGCGATGTCGTGCTCGTGTACGAGCCCTGGGCGACCTCGGCGCTCAGCGGGGGAGGCATCGTCGGCATCGACGAGACCTGGGTCTACCCCCAGCTCGCCCTCGTGCCGATGCTCATCGCCGCCGCTCTCTCCGCGCCGCTGGTGCCTCTGCTCGGCGTGTCCATCGCGTACTTGGTGGGGTGGGCGGCCCTGGTCGTCATCCTCGACGCGATCGCCTTCGGTGTGCTCATCGGGCGCTCTCCCGCGCGCGCTCGACGCATCGCCGCCTGGTTCTGGTGTGCGGCCGTGCTTCTGCTCGGGCCGATCGCGCTCTATCGGATCGATGCGATCACCGTCCCGATCGCCGTGATCGGTGGACTCTGGTTGGTGTCGCGGCCGGCGGTCGGCGCCGCGCTTCTCACGATCGGCGCCTGGATCAAGATCTGGCCCGGTGCGCTCGTCCTCGCAGCCGTCGTTGCGCTCCGGGCACGGATGCGGGTGCTGTTCGCCGCAGCGGTGGTCACCGCCGGCGTCGTCGCGACGCTGCTGCTGCTCGGAGCGGACACCGAGATCCTCGGGTTCCTGACGGAGCAGACCGGACGAGGGCTGCAGATCGAAGCCGTGGCCGCCACGCCCTTCCTGTGGCTCGCGGTCGCCGGGGCCGCCCGTATCGAGTACAGCTTCGAGATCCTGACCTTCCAGATCACCGCGCCCGGTGTCGATGCCGTCGCCGCCGCGCTCACACCGCTCATGGCTGTCTCCGTGCTGGCGGTCACCGCGGTGGGCGCGCTCAAGGCGGTGCGCGGGGCGACGTTCCCGCGGCTGTTCCCTCCGCTCGCTCTCACGCTGGTGACGCTGCTGATCGTCACCAACAAGGTCGGCTCACCGCAGTTCCAGACCTGGCTGATCGCCCCGGTCATCCTGTGGCTCGTGCTCGATCGGGTGAGGGCACGCACACCGGCCGTCGTCGTCCTCGCCCTCTGTCTGCTCACCTGCCTCGTCTATCCGCTCGGCTACGACGCGCTGCTGCGGGCCGATGCCCTCTCCGTCGCCGTGCTCACCGTGCGCAACGTGCTTCTCGTCGTCCTGCTCGTCCTGGGCATCCGCGCTCTCGTGCGGGTGCCCGTCCGTCATCCCCGCACCCAGGAGTGAACCCATGCTGATCGCCTTCTCCGTCGCCCCCAGTGGCACCCCCGCCGATGGTGCAGAGCGCACCGACGCCTCCGTGCACGACGCGGTGGCCGCTGCCGTGCGCGTCGTGCGCGAATCGGGGCTGCCGCACCGCACCACGAGCATGTTCACCGAGATCGAGGGCCCGGATTGGGACACGGTCATGGACGTCGTGAAGCGCGCGACCGAAGCGGTCATGCCGTTCGGGTCGCGGGTCTCGCTCGTGCTCAAGGCCGACATCCGCCCGGGGTACTCCGGAGAGCTCGACGCGAAGATCGAACGTCTGGAGAGCGCGATCGAGGAGGCAGCCGTCGAGGAGTCCGGTGACTGATCCCGTTTCGCTCTCGTCGGTCGTTCTCCGACCGGCGCTCGCCGAGGATGCGGAGTGGATCGCCGAGCTGCGGGCCGATGTGCTCCGCGCCGACCTGGAGCGGCTGGGGCGCTACGACCAGACGCGCGTCCGGCAGCGGTTCCGCGATGCGTTCGAGCCGGCGTACACGCGGATCATCGTCGTGGACGCCGCGGACGTCGGTTCTGTCGCCCTCCGCCCCGACGGAGACGCCTTCTGGCTGGAGCACCTCTACATCGACGCCTCGCACCAGGGGAGGGGCGTCGGCAGCCGGGTCCTGGCGATGATCCTCGATGACGACGGGCTGTACCGGCTCAACGTGCTCCAGGGCAGTCCGGCGCGCAGCCTCTACGAGCGTCACGGGTTCGTCGTCGACTCGCAGGACGACGTCGACGTGTTCATGACGCGAGAGCGGACGGGCCGGGCGGTCGCGCACCCGCGACGGCCGCTAAGCTGATGCGGTGAATCCCTCGACGCAATCGAGGGGTGCGGCGAAGTGGGCGCTCCTCTCTCTCGCCATCGGCAGCTTCGGCATCGGCATGACCGAATTCGTGGTCATGGGTCTGTTGCCCAACATCGCCGCCGACCTGCTGCCTTCGCTCTGGGCGACCAGTCGGGAAGACGCCCTGAGCCAGGCCGGCTGGCTGATCTCGCTGTACGCGCTCGGCGTGGTGGTCGGTGCGCCGACCATCGCCGGCTTCGTCGCCCGCTATCCGCGGCATCGTGTGATGATCGTGCTGGCCCTCGCCCTGACGGTGTTCAACGCGCTCACGGTGGTGCTGCCCACGTTCGAGCTCGTCGCCGCGTCCCGCTTCCTCGCGGGGCTTCCGCACGGCGCCTACTTCGGCATCGGAGCGCTCGTCGCCGCCGATGTGATGGGACCGGGCAACCGTGCCAAGGGCGTGGCCTTCATCCTCACCGGGCTCACGGTCGCCAACGTCATCGGCGTGCCGCTGGGAACGTTCCTCGGACAGCAGTGGGGCTGGCGCTCCGCCTTCGCGGTCGTGGCGCTCGTGTTCGCTCTCGCGACGCTGTGCATAGCCGTCTTCGTCCCGGAGCATCCCGGAGACCCCGGCCGCACGATGCGCCAGGAGCTGCGGGTGTTCCGCATCCCGCAGGTGTGGTTCACGCTCGGTGTTGGAGCCATCGGCTTCGGCGGATTCTTCGCCGTCTACAGCTACATCGCCCCGCTGGTGACGGAGGTCTCCGGTTCACCGGAATGGGTGGTACCGATCGTCCTCGTGCTGATGGGGCTCGGGATGACGGCGGGGAACCTGGTCGGCGGTCACCTCGCCGACATCGACCTGCGCCGCACGCTGCTGTTCGGCCTCGCCGCGATGGCCGTCGTCTTCGCGCTGCTGGCTTTCCTCTCGTTCTGGATCGTCAGCCTGGCCGCGGTGGTGCTCGTGGTCGGTTTCGTGTCGTCGGTGCTGAGCCCGACGATCCAGACGCGGCTCATGGACGTGGCAGGCGACAACCAGTCGATCGCGGCGGCCATGAACCACTCGGCGCTCAACATCGGCAACAGCCTGGGCGCCTTCCTCGGCGGCGTCGTGATCGCCGCGGGCTGGGGCTTCACCGCACCGGCGTGGACGGGGGCAGTGCTCGCCGGGGCCGGCCTGCTGATCGCGCTGCTGTCGTATCGCGTCGAAGAGCGTCGCGCTGCGGCGACGGAGCTGGTCGCGTCGTAGAGTGACGGGGTGAGCGCCCCTGAGTCGTCCCTGCCCGTCGCCGGCACCGTCGTGGTGCTGCGCGCAGCGGACCCGGGGTTCGAACTGCTGCTGATGCGGCGCCCCGATCGCGGGTCCTTCGCGGGAGCCTGGGTCTTCCCCGGGGGCAAGGTCGAGACCGGCGACGTGCGCGACGGCGACGACGAGGCCGAAGACGCCCGCCGCGCCGCGATCAGGGAGACCCGCGAGGAGGTGGGGCTCGCGGTGGATGATCTCGTGCCGCTGTCGCAGTGGCAGCCGCCGCTCGAGGCCCCCACCCGCATCCGGACGTGGTTCTTCCTGGCGGAGGCGCCGGATGAGGAGCCCTCGCCCTCTGCGGAGGAGGTCGCGGAGATCGCCTGGGTGCGGCCGGCGGAGGCGCTCGCCAGACACGCGACAGGGGAGTGGACGCTGTATCCCCCGACGTGGATCACCCTCCACCAGCTCTCGGTGTTCGACGATGTCGCCGCTGCCGTGGCGGCGAGTGGCGTCGCGCAGCTGTTCCGGACCAGGGTGCTCGATTCCGACGCCGGCCCCGCCTTCGCCTGGGATCAGGGACGCCTGGAAGCCGGTGCCCTGCCGTGGCGGTTCATCGAGACCTGAGCGGGCGGGATCAGCTGTCCAGCAGACGGCGCAGGTTCGTGCCGACGGCCTCGGTCTCGATGAGGAACCCGTCGTGCCCGAAGTCGCTGGTGATGACCACCGCCTCGTCGTCGATGACGTTCGGGATGCTGCGCGCGATGCGCTGCTGCCCGTCGACGGGGAAGAGGCGGTCGCTGTCGATACCGAGCACCAGCGTGGTGGCGGTGACGGCACGCAGCGCCTCCTCGACGCCACCGCGCCCGCGGCCCACGTCGTGCGAGTTCATGGCCTCGACGAGCGTGATGTAGCTGTTCGCGTCGAAACGGCGGGTGAACTTGTTGCCGTGGAAGTCGAGGTACGACTCCACCGCGAAGCGACCGCCGTGGCCGAGGGGCGAGACATCTGACTGCCAGGATCGCTGGAAGCGCTGGTTGAGCTCGATCGGGCTGCGGTAGTTCAGCAGGGCCATGCGCCGTGCCAAGGCGAGGCCGCGGTGCGGACCGTCGCCGTCACCGAGATCGTAGTATTCACCGCCCTGGAATCGCGGATCCATCCGGATGGTCTCCAGCTGCACCGTGTTGAGCGCGATCTGGTCGGCGGTCGTCACCGGTGGCGACGAGAGCACAGCGAGTCGCCGCACGCGCTCGGGATGCGTGGCCGCCCATTCCAGCGCGTGCATGCCTCCCATGGAGCCGCCGATCACGGCTGCCCAGCTCTCGATGCCCAGAGCGTCGGCGAGGCGCACCTGAGCGGCGACCTGGTCGCGGATGGTCAGGTACGGGAACCGCGACGCCCACTCGTAGCCGTCGGGAGCGACGCTTGCCGGCCCCGTCGAACCCTGGCAGCCTCCCAGCATGTTCGGGGCGATCACGAACCAGCGGTCGGTGTCGAGCGGAGCACCGGGACCGGTGATGTCCTCCCACCAGCCGCCGGTGGGGTGACCGGCGCCCGCGGGGCCGCGCACATGGCTGTCTCCGGTGAGCGCATGCAGCACCAGGACGGCGTTGTCACGGGCGCTGTTCAACTCGCCCCAGGACTCGTAGGCGATGCGGATGGCGGGCAGCTGCGCACCGCTCTCGGTGGAGAAGGGACCGGAGGCGGCGAAGCGTCGCCCTCCCACAGGGTCTCCGTCTCGCCATGCGCCGGTCGCCGGCGGGCGGGCACGGAGCAGCCGGACGTCGGCCTCCGTCACGGGTGCCGAAGGCACCGTGTCCTCGGAGGTCGTCTGCCAGTCCATGTCCCCATTCTCGCCTGGTGCGGAGCCTGTCGGTGGCAGGTTACGATCCGACCTGCGTGCGGCGCCGCCGAGACTGCCGATCGAGACGTCGGGCCCAGCGCACTCGGCGTCAGCGCACTCGGGTCAGCGCACTCGGGTCAGGGTGGCGAGATGATCGCTGTTCCCCGCCCGCATCGTGGTCGAGGTGACGACGTCGAGACCGCGCACGAACACCTGGTCGATGCGCACGAGGGGGAAGGCGACGGGCCACGTGAACCCGAGCGTCCCGTCGGTCGGACGCACCCCGTCGGCCTCCGCGCGCAGAGCGGACAGGCTCGGATCCGTCGACGGCGCATTGAAGTCGCCGACGACGAGGAGCGATTCTGCAGGATCGACGGCGACCTGTTCCGCGATTCCGCTCAGCATCGTGTCGCGGTCCTGCTGGTGTCCCGGCCGGACCGATGCGGCGTGCAGCACATACACGGCGACCGGAGCCGACGGGGCCTGCACCTCGACGCGGAGCGCCCGCTTCCAGCTGAGCCCCAGAGTGAGCGGCTCGGCGTTCGCGAGCGGATAGCGACTCCAGACGCCGACGGTTCCGACCGTGTACGAGTGCGGGTAGTCGGCGGCGAGGGCGTTCTGAGCGGCCGAGAGGCTGTCTCCGTCGAGCTCGACGAGCGCGATCACGTCGGCACCGCTCTGCGCGAGCTCGGTCGCGGACGCGGCGGCTCCACCGGATCGTGCGCGCACGTTCTGGCTCACGACCGTCAACGCGGATGCGGATGCCGACTCCGCGCTCGTCTGACCGGGGAGCCCGGGAAACGCCGGTGCCATCGCGAGCACCCACAGCAGGGCAGGGACCAGGACGAGCACGATCACCCTGCGCGCGCGGAGAAGCGCAGCGACCACCAGTGCGAGCAGCACGAGTCCGAGCCAGGGGAGCACGGCCGCGACCGCTGTGCCCACGACACCCGGGATCCAGCCGCAGGCCACGACCAGCAGCAGCGCGGCGCTGGCGACGGCGATCCACCGTGCGGCGGCGGTGGCGGATCGCCGGATGCGCGGCGGTCGGTTTTCGACGTCGATCATGCTCTCCTCACGGCGGTATCCCATTCTCGACGGAACCGCCTGTGGGTCAGCCGGACGAGCGAGCCGTGCACGCCAAGATGCCCCGGAGTAGTGAGCTCCGGGGCATCTTCGCAGTGCGAGCGGGTCAGGCGCGCGCAGCCTCCGACACGCGGCGTGCCGCGGCGAGAGCCTGGTCGAGGTCGGCCTTGAGGTCGTCGACGTTCTCGATGCCGACGGAGAGGCGGACGAGGCCCGGCGTCACACCGGCGGTCAGCTGCTGCTCGGGCGTCAGCTGCGCGTGGGTGGTGGATGCAGGGTGGATGACGAGCGAGCGCACGTCGCCGATGTTGGCGAGGTGGCTGAACAGGGACAGGCTGTTCACGAACTCGCGGCCCGCCTCGACTCCGCCCTTGAGCTCGAACGACAGCACAGCACCGACGCCCTTGGGGGCGTACTCGTTCGCCTTGGCGTACCAGGGCGACGAGGGCAGACCCGAGTAGTTGACGGTCGCGACGTCGTCACGGCTGTCGAGCCACTCGGCGATCTCCTGGGCGTTCTGCACGTGACGCTCGATGCGCAGCGACAGGGTCTCGACTCCCTGGATGAGGTTCCAGGCGCTCTGCGGGGCGATCGCCGAGCCGAGGTCGCGGAGCAGCTGCACGCGGGCCTTGATGATGTAGGCGAGGGCGTCGCCGACCGCGGCCGTGTAGCTGGCGCCGTGGTACGAGGGGTCCGGCACGGTGAGGCCGGGGAACTTGTCGACGTTCTTCGACCACTCGAACCTTCCGCCGTCGATGATGACGCCGCCGATGGTCGTGCCGTGGCCGCCGAGGAACTTCGTCACCGAGTGCACGACGATGTCGGCGCCGAACTCGAACGGACGGATCAGGTACGGGGTGGCGATCGTGTTGTCGACGATCAGCGGGACGCCGCTCTCGTGCGCGACGTCGGCGACGGCGCGGATGTCGAGGATGTTGATCTGCGGGTTGCCGATCGTCTCCGCGAAGAACAGCTTCGTGTTCGGGCGGACCGCGCGACGCCACTCCTCGGGGTCGTCCTGGTTCTCGACGAACGTGACCTCGATGCCGAGCTTCGCGAGCGTGTACTTGAAGAGGTTGTACGTGCCGCCGTAGATCGAGCTGGAGGCGACGAAGTGGTCGCCGGCCTCGGCGATGTTCAGGACCGCGAAGGTCGATGCGGCCTGGCCGCTGGCGAGGACGAGGGCTCCGGTGCCGCCTTCGAGAGCGGCGAGACGCTGCTCCAACACGTCCTGCGTCGGGTTCTGGATGCGGGTGTAGATGTTGCCGAACTCCGCGAGGGCGAACAGGTTGGCGGCGTGGTCCGCGCTGTCGAACACGTAGGAGGTGGTCTGGTAGATCGGCGTGGCACGTGCCTTGGTGACCGGGTCGGGGGCAGCGCCCGAGTGGATCTGCTTGGTCTCGAAACGCCAGGACTCGGGTGCGGACATGTGGTTCCCCCAGAAGTGGTCGGAAGGTCGGGTGGCGGATGCCGTTGCTGAGAGAGTACGGAATATCGGTGCGTGTCAACAACAGACGGGAAATGTGACGTAACAGAGCGGAGGCCCGGAATCACGGGGCTGAGGGATCCGCGACAGCCCCGTGGGGGAGTCCGCGATCCGGGGAGAACGCCGTACGGTGGAGGCATGGTGAACAGACGTGCAGTGGTGACAGGTGCGAGTTCGGGCATCGGCGCAGCGACGGTGCGTGCGCTGCGCGCCCGGGGATGGGACGTCGTCGGCGTCGCGCGGCGGGAGGATCGACTCGCAGCGCTCGCCGCGGAGACCGGAGCCTCGGCCATCGCCTGCGACCTCACGGACGCCGCGGCTGTCGAGGCACTCGTGGGCGAGCTCGAGAGTTCGGGTCCGGTGCACGCGCTGGTGCAGGTGGCCGGAGGCGCACGCGGCACCGACCGCATCGAGGACGCCTCGGTCGAGGATTGGCAGTGGATGTTCGACGCCAACGTCCTGGCCAGTCAGCGCCTCGTCGCCGGTCTGCTTCCGCTGCTGCGCCGCGCGGCCGCCGCCGACGGCCATGCCGACACGATCTTCGTCACCTCCACTGCCGCGCAGAACGCGTATGCCGGGGGCGCGGGCTACAACGCCGCGAAGGCCGCCGAGGGGATGCTGGTGAAGGTCCTGCGTCAGGAACTCAACGGCGAGCCGATCCGTGTGGTCGAGGTGGCACCGGGAATGGTGCACACCGAGGAGTTCACGCTCAACCGACTGGGTGGCGACTCCGTCGCGGCCGAAGCCGTGTATGCGGGCGTGGATGCCCCGCTCCTGGCCGACGACGTCGCCGATGTGATCGCCTATGCGCTGGAGTCTCCGGGCCACGTGAACCTCGATCTGATCACGATGCGCCCTGTCGCCCAGTCGGCGCAGCATCTGCTCGCCCGCGGTCCGCTGCGCGTGCGGTCCATCGACTGACGATGGCGCAGACCCTGGCAGAGCTCGCCACGGACGGTCGGATCGACGCCGGCTGGGCGGATGCACTGGCCCCGGTCCAGGACACGATCACCACTCTGGGGGAACGCCTTCGCTCCGAGCAGGAGGCGGGCCACGGCTACCTGCCCTCCGGCGAGAACGTGCTCAGGGCCTTCCGTCGTCCTCTCTCGGACGTGCGCGTGCTGATCACCGGGCAGGATCCGTATCCCACTCCCGGGCATCCCATCGGGCTATCGTTCGCCGTCGACCGTGACGTGCGTCCGCTTCCGCGCAGCCTCTCGAACATCTACAAGGAGCGCGAGAGCGACCTGGGCATCCCGCCGGCACCGCACGGAGACCTCACCGCCTGGAGCGAACAGGGCGTCCTCCTGCTGAACCGCGTGCTCACGGTGCGCCCGGGCGTCGCCGCCTCGCACCGCGGCTGGGGGTGGGAGAAGGTCACCGAGCTCGCGATCCGCGCGCTCGTGGCCCGTGATCAGCCCCTCGTCGCGATCCTGTGGGGGAAGGATGCGGCCGGCCTGCAGCCCCTCCTGGGCGAGACGCCGGTGATCGCATCGGCGCATCCTTCTCCGCTCTCGGCTCGTCGCGGATTCTTCGGTTCCCGCCCGTTCTCGCGCGCGAACGCGCTGCTCGAGGAGCAGGGAGCCGATCCGGTCGACTGGAGAGTGGAAGGCGAAGCCGGTCCGTCTCTAAGCTGAGCGCATGCAGTTCGAGCCGGGGGACCGTCGCCGCGTTCTGCCGCGCCATCTTCGGCCCGCACCCGCCCCAGAGGTCTTCTCCTACACGATCCGTGCTGCCCGGCCCGCAGACCTCCCTCACGTGCGGGAGATCTACAACCACTTCGTGAGCAACTCGGCCGTGACGCTCGACGAGCGGCGCAGCAGCATCCCCTACTGGCGGGACAAGTACGCGCTGCTGACCAGGCTGCAGCTGCCGTTCCTCGTCGCGGTGTCGCCGGGCGGTGAGGTGATGGGCTACGCGCTCGCGCAGCCCTGGGCGGGCAAGAACGCCTACAAGTACACGGTCGAGGATTCGATCTACCTCGGTCCCGGCGCCGGAGGCAAGGGCCTGGGGGCAGCATTGCTGCAGGCGCTCATCGACGCCTGCGAGCAGATCGGGCTGCGCGAGATGGTCGCGGTCATCAGCGACCACGGCGCCGAGGCGTCGATCCGGCTGCACGAGAAGCTCGGCTTCATCGAGGCCGGACGGATGGGGCGCGTCGGATACAAGTTCGGCCGCGACCTCGGCACCGTCTACATGCGTCGCGTTCTCAAGCCCACAGGACGGCGACGGGGGAGTCTGTTCGGCGCGCGACGCTGACCGTCGGCGTCCGCTCGAACCGGCGTGGGATCACCGCCCGGGAGAGCCGGGGATCACGGGGATCGCCGCAAGGAGCTTCTTCGTGTAGTCCTGTTCCGGGTGCAGGAGCACGTCCGTCGTGGAGCCGCGTTCGACGATCCGCCCGTCTTTCATCACGACGACCGTGTCGCACAGGTTCTGCACGACGCCGATGTCGTGCGAGACGAGCACGAGGGTCAGATCGCTCGTCCGTCGCAGCTCGATCAGCAGGTCGAGGATCTGCGCACGCACCGTCACGTCGAGCGCCGACAGCGGTTCGTCGCCCACCAGGATCCGCGGGCGATGCACGATCGCCCGCGCGAGGGCGATCCGCTGCCGCTGCCCGCCCGAGAACTCGTGCGGGTAGCGGTCGCCCATATCCGGCTCCAGACCCACCTGCGCGAGCACCTCGCGGACCCGCGCACGGTGGTCGCCCTCGACGCCGAGTGCCCAGAGCGGTTCTCGGACGATCTGACCGGCCGTCATGCGGGGATCGAGCGACGCGTAGGGGTCTTGGAACACCAGCCCGGTCTCCCGGCGCAGCCAGTGCAGAGACTTCGCCGAGGCTGTGGCGTCCACCGCGCGGCCGTCGATGCGGACGGTGCCGGAGGTCGCTCGGTCGAGCCCCAGGAGCAGTCTCACCAGGGTGGACTTTCCCGATCCGGACTCGCCGATGATGCCGACGGATGATCCTTCGACGACATCGAGGTCGGTGGGGGCCAGGGCGGTCTGGGTCCTGGTGCGCTCGAAGGTGGAGCGCTTCGGGACGAAGAAGTCCCGTCCGAGTCCGCGAGCTTCGATCAGGTTCATCAGGCGTCCCCGTCCGGTCGCCACAGCGTCGCCGTCGCATCTCGCAGCAGTCCCTGGGTGACCGGGGACGCAGGGGTCGACAGGAGGGTCGAGACCGGAGCGGCCTCGACGACCCGCCCGTGTTCGAGCACGACGCCGTCGGTCGCGACCTGGGCGAGCACGGCGAGGTCGTGGGTGATGAAGACGAGGGACATCCCCTCGTCGGCGACGAGGGACAGCAGCAGGGAGAGGATCTCGGCCTGGATCGTGACGTCGAGCGCAGTCGTCGGCTCGTCGGCGATGAGCAGGCGTGGGCGACAGGCCAGCGCCATCGCGATGGCGACGCGTTGCCTCTGGCCGCCGGAGAGCTGATGGGGGTAGCGGTCGACGATCGACTCGGGATCGGGCAGCCGGACGCGGGCGGCCTCGACGATCGCCCGCTCCCTGGCCTCGCGGCGGCCGAGTCCCTGATGGATGCGGATCGACTCCGCGATCTGCCGACCGACCGTCCTGATGGGGTTCAGAGCGGTGCGCGGTTCTTGGAACACGATGCCGATGTCGTCGCCGCGCAGACGGGCGAGCTCGCGATCGGGCATCCCGATCAACTCGGTGCCGTCCCAGCGGATGCTGCCGCTCGCGGTCGCGCCGTCGGGGAGCAGGCCCAGCACCGCGAGGGCGGTGAGCGACTTGCCGGAGCCGGATTCGCCGATCAGGCCGAGTCGAGCGCCGTCCGGCACGTCGAAGGAGACGCCGTCGACCACCGTTCGTCCGTCGATCTCGATCACGAGGTCGTGCACCGACAGGCTCATGCGACCACCCCCGGGGTGTGGATCTCGGCGGCGCGATGCCGCAGGGTGGGATCGGTCGCCTCGCGCAGACCGTCGCCCAGCAGGTTGAGGGCGAGCACGGTGATCGTGATCGTGAGTCCTGGCCAGATGACCGAGAGCGGATGCACCCCGATGTACCGCTGGAGATCGGCGAGCAGCAGGCCCCAGCTCGGCTCGACCACGGAAGCACCGAAGCCCAGGTAGGACAGTCCGGCCTCGGCGAGGACGGCGACGGCCATCGACCACGACAGCTGCACGATGAAGACCGGCGCCACGTTCGGAAGCAGGTGGCGCACGAGGCTCTGGGAGGGAGTGAGTCCTGCGGCTCGCGCGGCCAGGACGAAGTCGCTCTGCTGCACGCGGCGCAGCTCCGGCCGGGTGACCCTCGCGATGTTCACGCCGAATCCGATGCCCACCGCCCAGATCACGACCCAGAGCGAGCCACCCCAGACGGAGGAGATCATCATGGCGATCAGCAGCACGGGGAAGGCGATCAGGATGTCGACGAGCACGGCGACGGTCTCTCGCAGCCAGCGCGCCGTCAGCGCTCCGAGCGCGGCGAGGGCGATGCCCACCACGGTGGCCACGATGCCGGCGCCCACGCTGACGAACACCGTCGTGCGTGCCCCCGCCATCAGCAGGCTCAGGATGTCGCGTCCGGTGTCGTCCGTGCCGAGAAGGTGCGGCCAGCTCGGTGGCAGCCAGCGATCGCCGATGTCCGAGGCCTGCGGGTCGAACGGCGTCCACAACAGCGACACGAGAGCGGTGACGGCGATCACCGCCACGACGATGATCCCGAAGCGCCCTGTCGAGGCGGCCCAGAGTCGGTCGAGCCAGCGCGGAATCATGCGGCCTCCCGTTGTCGAGGGTCGATCGCGCGGTGCAGGAGATCGACCAGGAAGCCCACGACCAGCACGAAGCCGGTGAGCACCAGCAGTTCGCTCTGCACCTTGATGAGGTCGCGGGTGCCGACATCGGCCACGAGCATGCGTCCGATCCCCGGAAGGGTGAACAGCTGCTCGATCACCACCGAGCCGACGATGATGCCGGCCACCTGCAGGCCGAGCACCGTGATGATCGAGAGGCCGACGGCGGGGATGCCGTGCTGGATGAGAGCGCGCGTGCGGGTGAGGCCCTTCGCCGCGGCGGTGCGGACGAAGTCCTGCCCGGCGGCCTGCAGGGTCGCGCTGCGGACGAATCGCATGAGCATCGCCCCCTCGACGATGCCGATCGTCAAGGCGGGGAGCAACAGGGACTCGATCGCCTTCCCCGGGGTCGACCAGCCGGTGCGGGGGAAGCCCTGCGGAGGAAGCCACCCCAGCCAGACCGAGAACACGACGATGAGCATCATGCCGGCCCACACCACGGGGACGGCGGCCAGCGTCTGGGCACCGACGCTGAGCGCCGTGCCGCCGCGACGGTTGCGCAGGAGTGCGGCCAGGATTCCGAAGGGCACGGCGATGAGCACGGCGATCAGCAGCGACATGACCCCCAGTGGAACGGTGACCTGGGCCTTGAGGAACAGCTCTTCCCCGACGGATGCCCCCGACAGCAACGAGGTGCCCAGGTCGCCGCGGAAGATCCCCCCGATCCAGTCCGTGTACTGGGCGAGCAGAGGACGGTTCAGACCGAGGGACTCGCGAAGGGCTTCGACCTCGACGGGGGAGGCCTGCGTGCCCGCGATGAGCTGCGCGACGTCGCCGGGGAAGACGCGCAGCGTCAGGAAGATGAGCACGCTCGAGACGAGGAGCCCTGCGATGAGCAGGGCTCCTCGGACGAGCGCGTAGCGGAGCACGAAGGGGTGACCGCTCGCTACTTCTCGGCGGAGACGGTGACGCCGGCGAGGTTGATGCGCGAGTTGATGGAGTCTTCGGGGAATCCGGTCACGATGGGACTCACCGCCGTGATGGTCTCGCCGTTGTACAGCCAGTCGGCGGCGTGGTCCTCCGACACAAGGCGTGCAGCCTGTGCGAGCAGTTCAGCGGACTTGTCGGGGTCGACCTCGGCCAGCGCCTTCGCGTACAGGCTCTGCACCTCGGCGTTGTCGTACCCGAAGTAATAGTCCGGGTTGGCGAAGTTGCCGAAATCTCGGGGCTCGACGTGCAGCACGAAGCTCAGGTCGTAGTCCTGGTTGGTGTAGACGTCTTCCAGCCAGGTCGGGAACTCGACCGCGTTCACCTCGAGGGTCACACCGACCTTCTTGAAGTCGGAGATCAGCACCTTGGGAACGGTCGTCCCGTAGAACGAGGGGATCGTGAGCGTCAGCTCCAGATCCTTCTGGCCGGCCTCGGCGAGCAGCGCCTTGGCCTTCTCCGGGTCATAGGAGACGACATCCGACAGATCTTCATAACCGGGGTCGAGCTCGGGGATCGGACCGTACAGGGGCGTTCCCGCGCCGACCGCCTCGATGAGGGCGTCGTGGTCGATGGCGAGGCGCAGCGCTTCGCGCACGCGGACGTCGTCGAGCGGTGCCTTCTTGTTGTTGAAGGCGAGTGTCGCCTTGTCGGTCGTGCGTCCCGTCGTGAGGGCGAAGTCGCCGGAGTCCTCGAGCTGAGGCGCGAGGTTCGGGTCGACGGCGGTGAGCACATCGACGTCGCCGGCCAGCGCTGCGTTGACGCCGGCGGTGAAGTCGGGGATGTACTGGAACTCGACCTGGGCGACCCCGGCAGGATCCCCCCAGTAGGCGTCGTTTCGCGCGAACGTGATGGTGCTGCCCTTGTTCCAGCGCGTCAGCGTGAAGGGTCCGGTGCCGTTCTCCGCGGTCTTCAGCTCGGTCGTGTCCGCGGACTTGAAGACGAGACCTGCGGGCCCGGTGAGGGCGAACAGGAAGTTCTGGTTCGGCTCGGACAGCGTGATCTCGACCGTCGTCGGGTCGGGCGCGGTGATCGCCGTGACGGCGGCGAAGTCCGCGTTGCCCTGCACGGTGGCATCGGTGCGGACGGTCTCGTAGGACGAGACGACGTCGGCCGCGGTGAGAGGCGTTCCGTCATGGAACAGGACACCCTCGTTCAGCGTGAACGTGTAGGTGAGGCCGTCGGAGGAGACCTCGTAGTCCGAGGCGAGCCGACCTTCGATCTCGTTGTCCTGCGTGCGGGTCACGAGGCCTTCGTAGATGTTGTCGATCAGGATCTGCTCGAGGGCGGCGCCGCTGGTGTGACGGATGTCGAGGTTGGTCGGCTCGAGGACGAGACCGACGTGCAGCGTCGCGTTCGGGTCGGGTGTTCCGGGCGCGCTGCTGGGCTCGGGGTCGGGAGTGCCGGAGCATGCGCTCAGGATCACGGCGGTGGCCGCGAGCGCGGATATCAGCGCGAGATGTCGGGTACGTCGGAACATGGGCGTTTCCTCTCGGTGCGGCAGCTGCTGTGTGCCGTGGGATCGAGCCTAGAGATGTGTGGCGGGGTGAGGGTCGGGTATGGAACGGAACGTCATATTCTGCGGGCGCGGGTCGCTGATTCGATGAGCCCGGCCAGAGCGACCGGAGCCGTCTCCTGCACATTGTGGGTCGCATCGAGGACGACCAGATGCGCCGTGGGGACGCGTCGCTGGAGCTCCGCGGCATCTGCTTCGCTGACGAAGCCGCGTGCCGCGCGCACCAGTGTGATCGGCGCGGTGACCGCTGCCAGGTCGTCCCAGCCCGTCTCGTGGAGCACCGACGGCGCCGTCGCCGATCCGGGATCGTGAGCCGCCAGTGCCTGGGCGGCGAGATGGGCGAAGTGGTGCTTCCACTCCACACGTCCGTCCGCGCGCACGCGCGTGTTCAAGAAGACGCCGCGTTCCGTCTCGGGGCGCGTCCCGCCGAAGCCGAGCGAGATCGCCTTGTCGACGAGTTCGTCCCGTGAGGCGAAGTCGGTCGGGCCGGCGTAGAACTCGCGCAACGCCGCAGGACCGGCTGTCACGTCGATGCCGGGCGTGATGTCGATGATGATGACCTCGGACACCAGATCGGGTCGCGAGGCGGCGAGAGCGGCGCCCGTGAGGCCTCCGAGCGACTGCCCGACCACCAGCTGGGGCTGCGTGGTCCAGGCCTCGATCGCGGCAGCGACGTCGCGGGCGAGGGTGCGCGGCGTGTAGTCGACGTCGTCTCGCCAGGAGGAGTCGCCGTGCCCGGCGAGATCGATCGCGAGGAGGGGCTGCTGCAGCGCGAGCGTTGTGGTGTCCCAGGTGTGCGCGTTCAGGCCCGCGCCGTGCAGCAGCGTCACGCGCGGGGCTTCGCTTCCGAAGCGGAGGGCACTCAGGGTGCGTCCGTCGGCGAGCGGAAGGGTGAGACGTTCCACCGGGGGAAGGGGGACGCCGAGCGCTTCGGCCTGTGCGGGAAGATAGCTGAACTCGCTGTTGTCGATCGCCACCTCCACATTCTGCTCCCTCCGCCCGACATGCCGGAAATGCCGGATCAATATGGCAAGTGGATGCTGTCTCACGGCTCGCAATATGTCCACTGTTGACAAGGTGTTCTTGTCGTAGTGCATTTCAGTGGTGGATGGCTCCGGTCGGGGCCCCGCTGTGAGACGCCGAATATCATGGAGTCATGAGCGAGACGCGTGTGCACCTGTCCAAGACCGAACCGGCCGCGTACCAGGCGCTTGACGCATTCTCGAAGACCGTGGGGCAGATCTGCGCGGCCAACGGCATCGACGAGCGCCTCAAGGAGCTCGTCATGATCCACTGCTCGCAGCTCAACGGCTGCGCCTACTGTGCGCGGATCCATGTCGACAGGGCGGTGGCGGCCGGAGTCGACATCGACACCCTCACGCAGATTCCCACCTGGCGAGAGAGCGGCGTGTTCAGTGATCGCGAGCGCGCTGCGCTCGAGCTCGCCGAAGCCTTCACCTTCATCGCCGAGGACGGGATCTCCGATGAGGTGTACGACCAGGTCGGAAGCGTGTTCACCGAGAAGGAGTACGCGGCGCTCAGCTGGGCGTGCGTATCCATCAATGCGTTCAACCGCATCGTGATCGCCGGACGATACCCGGTTCCCGTTCGCGCCCCGCAGGCCCAGGCATGACCATCCTCGAGATCGAAGGGGTCTTCAACGTCAGGGATGTCGGGGGCATGCCGGCGAACGGCGGGCGCGTCCGCTCCGGCGCTCTGCTGCGAGCAGGACAACTCTCCGGGGCGACCACCTCGGGTGCCGCCGCGCTGCGGGCCCGCGTCCAGCACATCGTGGATCTGCGTGACGGCGAAGAGGTCGCAGCGGAGCCCTCGGAGATCGAGGGGCCTGACACCACGCACCTGCCGCTGTTCCTGGGGTCGGTGCGATCCTTCTTCGAAGCCGACACCAGCCTCGACGACCTGTATCTGCATCTCCTCGAGGAGAGCGGGGAACGGCTCGCGGACGCCATCCGCATCATCGCCGCGGGGGAGCGCACGCTGGTGCACTGCACGGTCGGCAAGGACCGCACGGGGGTCACCGTCGCCCTCGCCCTCTCCGCCGTCGGCGCCGATCGGGAGGCCGTGATCGCCGACTATGCGCTCACGGAGTCCCAGCTCCCGACTCAGCGTTCGCAGCGGATCGCCGACTACCTTCGCACCCAGCACCCGGAAGCCGTGCACGCGGTGGCGCTCGCCACCCAGTCTCCGGCGCCGGTGATGCGGCGCCTGCTGGAGCAGGTGGACGAACGGTGGGGGTCTGCTTCCGGATACCTGCGCGCGCAGGGGATGACCGACGCAGAGCTGGCCGCGCTGTCGGCGGCACTCGTGGAGGATGCGTCGGAGCCGTCGACCTCGTCGCTGCCCAGCTGATGCAAGGTTAGGCAAGCCTTCTCTTGGTGTACGATGAGGACACCATGAACACCTCGCTCGAGACTCGCGGCACGCGCGCCGAACGTCGCGCAGCCCGTCGGCGTTCCCACCACCTGGTGACGGCGGACGAGCGCTCGCTGACCGAGCTCGAGGTGTTCCTGACGACGTTGCCGCTGTGCGCGTCCGGCCGCATCTTCATCGAGGTGCCCGAGGTCGCCGATATCGGCTTCATCGAGGCCCCTGGCCGCATGACGGTGACATGGCTGGCGCGAGAGCAGCGATCGGGTGCCCCCGGAAGCGGTCGTGCATGCGCACCGGGCCAGGCGCTGGCGCGCGCGACCTGTGCGTGGGCCGACGAGATGATGTGCGACGACGAGATCGAGACCCACGTCACCCTGCTGGGCGGCTACCTGGGCACGGCGGACATCGTCGAGCACCTGACGACCTCGTTGGAGATCTCGCCGGCGCTCATCCATGCTCCCGAGCGCTTCGGCCTGCTGCCCGTCGAACACTGACACGGCCTCTGCCGATCCGCGTTCGCGCGCAGCGATGGTCCTCCTGAGCGCGGTGCTGTGAGCTGCGGTGCGTCTCGCGGACGGCCGCGATCTATCGGCGCGTGCGTCGCACGTAGTTTCCGTCCTCCAGCCCCGCTTCGATCTCGAAGCGGTTGCGCAGCGGGTCTCGGCCGGCGAACAGGTAGAGAACGGGCATCAGGAAGCCGTAGCGGAGCCACTGCGCCTTGTGCACAGCCTCGTGACGGAGCACCGCCTCGCTGGGACGGCTGTCACCGGTCAGGAAGCAGCCGCCGACGCACACTCCTCCGCGGTTGAAGGTCCAGCTCGGCATGCCCTGGAAGATCCACAGTCCGGCACGCCGCTCGACGGGGCCGGTGCTCCACAGGGATCCCCACACCCAGCCGACGGCCGTGCCCCAGAGGTAGCCGAGCCTGCTCACCGGAGAGCGCAGCAGGAAGGACGGGATGCGGCGGTCGAATCGTCGTCCACGAGCGAGGATCTCATCGGCTCGCGTTCGCCAGTCGGCCCCGGCGGTCACGCCACCGCTCCGACCAGCCGCAGCAGTGCACCGAGGTCGTCGACGGCATCGGCCGGAGAGCGGGGTGCGAACCCGGCGATGGTCGCGCCTGCGAGTGGCACCTCGGTGCGCAGGGCGCGGATGGCCGCGCTGAGCGCTGCGGGGGAGAGCCCGAAGGGCACCGAGGACGAGACGCCGGCGAAGTCGGAGGGGTCCAGCACATCGACATCGATGTGCACCCACACTCGTGAAGCCCCGGTCGCGCGGACCGCGTCGAGCAGCGCCTCCGGGCGGGCGAGGTCGTCGACCGAGAGGTTGGTGAGAGGGGCGATCTGGTCGACCTCCTCGTCATCGAGATTGCGGATCCCGACCGTGATCACGCGGCTCGCAGGGATCGCGGGGGTGAGCACGAGCTGCTCCTCTCCCTCGCCGAGCAGAGCGCGCAGGGCCATGCCCGAGAACGCACCGGACGGCGAGGTCTCGGGGGTGTGCATGTCGGCGTGCGCATCGCACCACACCACGGCAAGGCCCTCGGTGCCCCCGGGCAGTGCATCGAGGGCGGCGACGGTGACGCTGCAATCACCACCGATCACGACGGTGTCGGAGTCGATGTGCCCGTGGACGAGTTCGCGGGTGCGGAGAAGCGCACTCAGGCGGCGGACTCCGGTGCCCAGGGATTCGCCGGCCTCGACCGGCACGTCGAGCACGGTCGTGGCAGCCCGGGGGAGATCACCGGAGATCGCCGAGGCGCCGTCTGTGAGCAGCATCGCGCGCGGTGCGGGCGAGCCCTGCCACTGCGGGATGACGAGGAATCGCACCATGGGTGCCTCCGAAGAAGAGAGGGCGGATGCCCCGGGCGCGCAGCTCGGGGCATCCGCCGGTCGTGTCAGTTGCCTTCGATGGCCTGGCGGGGAGCAGTGCTGCCGGCCTTGAGCTCGGCGAGGCGCGCCTCGACCTCGGTCAGCTCGCCGAGGTCTTCCAGGCTCTCGAACTGGGCGTCGAGGCTCGACGCTGCGAGCTCGATCTTGCCCTGTGCGATGGCCTCCTGGCGGCGGACCTTGTCCTCGAAACGGCCCAGCTCGCTGGTGGGGTCGAGCACGTTGATCGAGCCGACCGCGTCCTGCACCTTGGTCTGCGCCTCGGCGACCTTGGCGCGGGCGAGGAGTTCGCTGCGCTTGTTCTTGAGCTCGACCAGCTTGTCCTTCATGCCGTTCAGGCCGCTCTTGAGCTTGTCGACGATCTCGGTCTGGGCCGCGATCTGCGGCTCGGCGCCCGTGGCCTCGCGCTCGGCGCTGATCTGACGCTGGAGAGCGATCTTGGCCAGGTTGTCGAACTTGTCGGCGTCGGCGGTGTTGCCGCTCGCGCGCATCTCATCGGCCTTGCGGCTGGCGGCGAGGGCCTTGTTGCCCCACTCGGTCGAAGCCTGGACGTCTTCCTCGTGGTCCCGCTCGAGCAGGCGCAGGTTGCCGATGGTCTCCGCGATCGCGGACTCGGCGTCGGCGATGCTGTTCGTGTAGTCGCGAACGAGCTGGTCGATCATCTTCTGCGGGTCTTCCGCAGAGTCCAGCAGGGAGTTGATGTTCGCGCGGACGAGGGTCGAGATACGTCCGAAGATGGACTGCTTGGTCATGCGTGGTTCCTTTCAGAGGGCGTCTTCGAGAGCTTGTCGTAAGTGTCTGTGTAGGGGATCAGAAGCGTCTACCTCCCGATCGGCCGCTGCGGCCGCTGCTGCGCGAGCCTCCGCCTCCGAAGCCGGAGCTGCGGAAGCCTCCCCCTCCCGAGGAGCGCCAGCCGCTGCTGCTTCCTCGACGAGAGGAGCCGCCTCCTCCTCCGGCGAGCAGGCCGCCGATGATGCCGCCGAGGATGTCGCCGCCGATCCCCGAGCCGCCCGACGACGATCCGGACCCGCCGAAGGGGCCGCCGAAGCCGCCCTGGTCGAAGCCGGGAGGGTTGTAGGACTGCACGTCGGACTGCGCCGCGGACGTTGCCTGTCCCGCGAGAGCGAGCGCACGATTCGCTTCCGCCAGCGCGGCGTCCGGGTCGGTGGCTCGCAGATTCAGCGCCTGCGTCAGACTCGCTTCCGCGTTGGCGAGACGCGTGCGAGCGGTGGAGCCCACGGTCCCACGACGGGTCTCGATGAACTCGCGAGCGGCACGGATCTCGGAGTTCGCCTGCGCGAGGGTCTGCTCGAGCATCTGCTGCACACGGCGGGCGCGTTCGATGCTCTCCCGGCCCTGCGCGATCGCCGCGTCGATCTGTGCGTTGGCCGCGCTGAGCGCCTCGAGCACGCGCTGCGGATTGCGCGCGGAACCGGCGAGCTCGGTCTGCGCCACCTGAAGCTGCTGCGCGGTCGCGGAGGCCGCTGCGGCGATCGTGCCCGAGGGGTCGGGAAGCTGCTGCGCTGCGGCGAGGTCTGCCTGCAGCTCGGCGACGAGCGCCTGGGACTGCGCCTCGATCGTGGAGAGCTCGGCCCCCAGCGTCGAGACAGCCTGTGCGAGCTGCGCGGCCTGCGCGACGGATTGCTCAGCCGTGCGGATGGCGAAGGCCGCCTCGCCCGAGCGCCCGTCCGCGATCGCCGCCGCGGCCGCCTCGATCGACCGATCCGCGAGATCGGCGCGTTCGCGCGCCTGCGCGGGGTTGTCTGCGACCATCGCGAGTGCCGCCGGGGCGTAGGTCGTCGACAGCGCGGCGAGAGCCGGGGCAGCCGAAGCGAGGACGGGGTCGAGGGCTGCGCGCTCACCGCGGACCCGCTCGAGTTCCTGCGGGGCGTTCTGCTCCAGCTTGCGGAGGGCGTCGAAGGCCGCCGTGTTGTCGTCGAGGATGTCGTCGATCTCGTCTGCGATCCGGATGATGCGGATGTGCCAGGCCCTGCGGTCGTGGATCGTGTCCTCGATCTCGTCGTCGAGCTTCTGCTTGAGGTCGAAGGCCTCGGAGATCTTCGCCTTCGCGGCGTCGACGACGCGCGTGAACTCCTCGGTCGCTCCTTCACCGAACTGCGCGACGGCGAAGCCGAGTTCTTCTCTGCTGGAGGTGATGGCGTCGTCGGCCTGCACGAGCGCGAGTCCGGCCTGCGTCTCGACCTGCTGGTCGGTGAGGGTGGAGAAGGGATCGGCGGGGTCGGGCGTCTCCGGCATGGCTCCGCGCTCGCGGATCTCGGCCCTGCGGCGTGCGCGGCGCACCAGGGCGATGACGAGCCAGAGAAGAAGCGTCACCGCGATGACGGCGACCACGATCAGTCCGATGCGCAGTGCGCCGGCGCCCCCGTCTCCCTGGATCTCGTCGGCGGCGAGGGTGATCGCTCCGACCCAGTCGCCGTCTGCGGCGAAGGGGACCATCTTGTCTTCGATGCTGTCGAGCTGGCCGAAGCTCACCGGACCGTCGGGCGCAGCGGAGATGTAGTAGCTGCGCCCGTCGACGGCGATCGCGAGGAGATACTGCTCGGTGCCGAGGTTGTTGTTCTGCGCGACCGTGTCGGCCCACTGCACGTTGTCGGTGGGATTGGTGAAGTCGTCGACGAGGACGACGAACAGATCGGCGTTCGAGTTGTCGGTCAGCTCCTGGAGCCTGGCCTCGACGGTGGCTTCTTCGTCGGCGCTCAGCACTCCGGCCTGGTCGGTGACGTAGCCGGCGTCGAGCGTGACCGGATCGGTGGCGGATGCCGCGGAGGCGGTGAACGCCCCGGCGACCGCAGCGAGGGTGAGTGCGGCCAGCGCGAGCCACCGTTTCGTCATCGTGTTCCCTCCGACCGGCAGCCGAGCCCCATGCCTTGAGTCTATGCACTCCGTCCGACACGCGACAGCACTCACGGCGGGTTCGCCGTTCGCCCTCAGCGCAGACACATACGCTGGGAGGCATGGACGACATGTACGGTTCGGATGTGCTGGCGACGGGCTGGCGCGACCGCGGCGCGAAGAAGGTGCCACAGGTCGCGGCGGAGGCGGATCTCGTGGTCGAGGTCGCCGACGACGGCTTCTGCGGTGCGGTCACCCGAGTGCAGGGCGGCAACGTCGAGCTGGAGGACCGCCTCGGGCGCCGGCGCCTGTTCCCCCTCGGCGGGGGGTTCCTCATCGACGGCGCACCTGTCCGGCTGGTCGTCCCCGCAGCGAAGGAGCAGGGACCTCGCAGGACGGCATCCGGTTCCTTCGTCGTCGCCGACCAGCGCGCCCGCGTGGCCCTGCCCAGTCGGATCCTCGTCGAGGGCAAGCACGATGCCGAACTCGTCGAGAAGGTGTGGGGCGCCGACCTGCGGGTCGAGGGAGTGGTCGTCGAGTTCCTCCAGGGCGTGGATCTGCTCGATGATCTGCTGGCCGCCGAGCCGCCCAGTGCGACGCGACGCTACGGCGTCCTCGTCGATCACCTCGTCGCGGGCTCGAAGGAGTCGAGGATCGCCGACGCCGTCGCGCGCGGCCCGCACGGACGCCATCTCCGCATCGTCGGGCATCCTTTCGTCGACGTCTGGCAGTGCGTGACGCCGCGAGCTCTCGGCATCGCGAAGTGGCCGGAGATCCCGCGCGGCATCGAGTGGAAGGTCGGAATCTGCCGCGCGTTCGGCTGGCCTCACGAGACACAGGCCGATATCGCCCGCGCCTGGCAGCACATCCTCTCCAAGGTCACGACGTATCGAGACCTGGAACCGGCGCTGCTGGGCCGTGTGGAGGAGCTCATCGACTTCGTCACGGCACCGGCGGTCTGAGACGCCGCGGTCGCCGCGGCACCGGAGGCCACGACGCCGGCGGCTACCCTGGAAACATGCCCGAACCCCGTACCTTCCGAGACGAGCCGGTCTCGTTCGTGCGCCGCAGCGGCCGGATGTCCGACGCGCAGGAGCGCGCCTTCACCGAGCTCGGCCCGCACTATCTGCTCGACGTGCCGCGCGATGTCGCCTGGACCTCAGTGCACCCCGAGGCGCGCTTGGACCCCGCGACCGAGTACGGACGCTCGGCGGATCTCTATGTCGAGATCGGCTCGGGGCAGGGGCATGCGATCGTGGCGGCGGCCTCGTCGCGCCCGGATGACGACTTCCTCGCCGTCGAGGTGTTCCGCGCCGGACTCGCACGGACCATGCTCGATGCCGATCGCGAGGGCGCTCGGAACCTGCGCGTGGTCGAGGCCAACGCACCCGAGGTGCTCTCCTCGTTCCTGCCCGAGGCGGCCGCGCGTGAGGTGTGGATCTTCTTCCCCGACCCGTGGCACAAGAAGAAGCACACCAAGCGCCGTCTGGTGCGGCCCGGATTCGGCGACACCGCCGCGAGGGCGCTGCGTGACGGCGGACTGCTGCGGCTCGCGACGGACTGGGAGGACTATGCGCTGCAGATGCGCGACGTGCTCGATGCCGAGCCGTCGTTCGAGCGCGCGTTCGACGGAGAATGGGCAGATCGCTTCGACGGACGGGTGATGACCGCGTTCGAGCGCAAGGGCATCGCCAAGGGGCGGGACATCCGCGACCTCGTCTATCGGCGCAGGACGCGCACATGACCGACGTGCGGCGCGACACGAGGCAGCGGTGGAGCTTCGTGCCGGCGCTGCTCGTGTGCGCCGCGGCTCCGGCGTTCTTCGTGCTCGAGATCCCCTGGCTCGGCTGGACGCTGCTCGCGGCTGGCATCGCCGTGGCCGCTCTGATCGAGCGGGGTCGGCATCCCGAGGACCAGGTCGTGAGCGTGGGTTCGCGCCGGGAGAGCGCGAGGGCGATCGGCCTGCACCGGCCCCCGTCTCTCACGAGGGATCTCTCCCTGATCGCGATCGGCCTTCTGATCGTGAGCATCATCCCGTTGGCCGCAGAGCTCGACAATCTCGCGATGCTGCACTTCACCCTCGCACTGGGTGGGGCGGTTGCGGTGCCGTACCTGATCTCTCGGTTCGTCTATCGAGACCGCGCGATCAGCTTCCCCTGGCGGACCCATAAGCGCTGGGGCCGGCTGCAGTGGGGCTGGCTCGTGGCGGTGCTGGTGCTCGGGTGGCTGATCCTGCCCTTCTACTTCATCACCAGCGGCGTGTACCAGAACTGGCCGGTGGTCGACACCCCCGATCTCATCGCGAGACTCTTCGTCGGTGTGGGCGCTGTCGGCATCTGGGATGAGCTGTTCTTCATCTGCACGGTGTTCGCTCTGCTGCGGCGCCACTTCCCGGATCTCGTCGCGAACCTGCTGCAGGCGATCGTCTTCGTCTCGTTCCTGTGGGAACTGGGCTACCGCGAGTGGGGACCGCTGCTGACCATTCCGTTCGCCCTGCTGCAGGGCTACATCTTCCTCCGCACGCACTCGCTCGCCTACGTCGTCACCGTGCACCTGCTCTTCGACGCCGTGGTCTTCGCCGTTCTGGTGCACGCGCACAACCCGGGACTGCTGTCGATCTTCCTGGTCTAGAGCGGCACATCGAGACGCGCCGGGTGCCCGGGGGCGTTTGGTGTGCGGCACCCCGGCGCGGGACAATCGCCGTATGCTCATCGTCGGTCTGGTCCTCGCCGCGGCTGCCGCCGCGTTCCACGTGTTCATCTTCGCGCTCGAGTCGCTGAAGTGGACCGAGCCCGAGACGAGGAAGATCTTCGGCGTCGCCAGCGAGGCGGATGCCGTGACGATGAAGGCGCTCGCGTTCAACCAGGGCTTCTACAACCTGTTCCTCGCGCTGACCGCGCTGCTCGGAATCGGTCTGACGATCGTCGGCTTCGCGACCGTGGGTCTGACCCTCGTGTTCGCCGGCACCGGCATGATGGTCGCCGCTGCTCTGGTGCTCGTCCTGTCGGACTCCACCAAGGTCCGCGCCGCCGCGATGCAGGGAACCCTTCCGCTGCTCGCGATCATCGCCACGGCCATCGCCGTCGCCATCGGTTGAGCTCTGCTGGGGTCGCAATCAGTCGCGGGAGAGGTCACAACCCGATCGCGCGATTGGGGTGTGGCGGCGGGAACTCGACTCCTGGGAGTGCCCTCACTAGGGTGACGGGATGAGCACACTGTCGCTGGAGACCGCACCGGTTCTCGCCCGGCCCGTGCCGTGGTGGTCCCGCCGACGGGTGATCCTCGTGTTGAGCGTGGTCGTCATACCTGTGCTGCTCGCGGTACTGCTCAACAGTTATGGCCCGTTGACCGTCGAATCGGCGATCCGCATGGCGTGTGCCACTATCGCCGGGCAGACAGTGGCGATCGGCGGCGCGGCGACGGCGCTCGTGATCACCATCACCCGTCGCCGCAACATCGCCGGGATCATCGTGTTCGCGGTGATCCTGATAGGTGTCGTGGTCTACGCAGCGTCAGCGATGGAGGGCGCGGGATACCTGTTGGTCGATCGTCTCGACAGGATCGCCGAGGCGGACGAACTCAACTGAGCGCGGCCGCCGCAGGGCGGGTACGCGAAAGGGCCGCCCGCATGCGGACGACCCTTTCGAAGCGGCAGATCGATCAGAACTGCAGCAGCACCTTGCCCACGCGGCCAGGCGTCATGCTGAGACGCACGGCATCGGCGATATCGGCGGCGTCGAACACGCCGGCGACCGGGAGGGTCAGCGTCCCATCGGTGACGCGCTGGATGAGCTCGCCGAACAGGGCCCCGCGCGTGGCGGCGTCGAGCTGCTGGATGACCTTGCTGCCCCAGAAGCCCTTGACGATGGCCTGCTTGAAGATCACATCGGAGGAGGCGATCTCCATGACGGGGGAGTTCATCGCCCCGAACGCGACGAGCGTGCCGCCTTCGCTGAGGAGCGAGAGCACGTCGCCGGAGGCCGAGCCGCCCACGGAATCGACACCGGCGACGATCGGCGCGCCGCCGGTCAGGCGCGCAGCCTGCTCGCGCCAGTCGTCCTGATCGGTCGAGATGACGTTGTCGATGCCCTGGGCACGCAGCTCCTCGACACCCTCCGCGCGGCGCACGAGCCCGAGCACGTGCACGCCGCGCGCGGCGCCGAGCTGCGCGAGCATGCGTCCGACAGCGCCGTTCGCCGCGTTCTGCACGATCCAGTCGCCCTCGTTGACGTCGAGGAACTGCAGCAGGCTGATCGTGCTGAACGGCATCGAGACGAGCTGGGCCGCGCTCTCGTCGGAGAGGGAATCGGGCACGGGGATGAGTCCGGCGGCGTTCGCCACGATGTACTCGGCCCAGGCGCCGAAGGTGCCGCCGGTCGCGACGCGCTGTCCGACCGCGAGGTGCTCGACGCCCTCACCGAGGGCGTCGACGATGCCCAGGGCCTCGGTGCCGGAGGCCGCAGGCAGCTCGGGCTTGAACCCATAGGTGCCGCGCACGGTCCACAGGTCGTGGTTGTGGATGGGGGAGAGGACGATGCGCAGGCGGACCTGCCCTGCTGCGGGCTCCGGAACGGGACGCTCCTCGACCGCGAGGACGTCTTCGGCTTCGCCGAATCGGGAATGGATGAGTGCACGCATGATGTGGTTTCCTTTCCTTCCGTTGATCAGTCGTCCGACACGGTGATCGTGACGTCGATGTTGCCGCGCGTCGCGTTCGAGTACGGGCAGACCTGGTGTGCGGCGTCGGCGAGTGCCTGGGCCTGATCGTGCGCGAGCTCGGGGATGACCACCTCGAGTTCGACCGCGAGGCCGAAGCCGCCGGCGCCGTTCGACCCGATCTGCACGCGCGTGCCGACTGAGCTGTGGTCGATCTTGATCTTCTGCGCCCGCGCGACGGACTGCAGAGCGGAGTGGAAGCATGCGGCATATCCGGCCGCGAAGAGCTGCTCGGGGTTGGCCCCGTCGCCGCTGCCGCCCATCTCCTTGGGGATGGCGAGATCGAACTCGACGCGACCGTCGTTCGTGGCGACGTGTCCGTTGCGGCCGGCGCCGGTGGCGAGGGCTTCTGCGGTGTAGAGGGCTTCCATTGAGGGGTTTCCTTCCGGGAGGGTGGTCATTCGCCGGCGCGCAGCGCGGTGGCGCCGGTGGCCGGTGTCGAGACACCGCTCTGCAGCAGAGCGGTGAGTTCGTGGAGTTCTGCGATGAGCCGGCGGCGGTGCGCGTCGTCGCGGATGCCAGAGAGCTGCGCGATCTGGGCCGGGATCTTCGCGAGGTCCCCGCGGAGCGCCTGGCCTGCGGAGGTGAGCTGCACCGTGACGACGCGCTCGTCCTGGGGGCTGCGCGTCTTCGCAACCAGGCCCGCCTGCTCGAGGCGGCGTACCAGGGGCGAGAGGGTCCCGGAGTCGAGTTGCATGGCGTCTCCGAGCGAGCCGATCGTCTGATCGCCCTCGTGCCACAGGATGGCGAGGACCAGATACTGCGGATACGTCAGCCCCCAGGGGGCGAGCAGAGCCCGGTACGCCTGCGTGGTGGCGCGCGCAGCGGAGTAGAGGGAGAAGCACACCATCTCATCGGTCACGGGCATGAGTAAAGCATTGCATGCGATTCAATTGTGCACAACTCGATTGAACGCGCAAGGATGCCCTTGAAGGTGCATCCGGCACAGCACTAGCTTTGGTGCCATGTCGCACCCCGTACGCTCGACGAGGCCGGGACCCACGGTGCGATTCCGGCCGCCGGCACCCCAACCGGGTGCCCTTCGACGCGATCGGGTGAGCGCGGTGATCTCGGAGGCCGTCGCCAGAGACCCGCTGACCGTGGTCAGTGCCCCCAGCGGATTCGGGAAGACGACCTCGGTGGCCGAGTGGGCGTCAGGGCTCGAACACGTGGCGTGGCTCGGGCTCAACGCTTTCGACTCCGACCCGTCGCGGCTGACCCAGGGCGTGGTGAACGCGCTGATCCGGGGCGCGGAGCGCTCGGGGCGTCGCCTGGACCTGGACCGGGATCTGGATGACCCGCACCGGGCGTACCAGGAGATCTGCAGAGTTCTGGAGGATGCGGACGAGCGCGTGCACCTGATCGTCGACGATGCTCAGCGCGCAGGGGAGGACTGGCGTGCGGGACTTCTGGGGATGCTAGCCGAGCAGGCGCCGGACAGCCTGCGGATCGTGCTGGTGGGGACGACATTGCTCGAGGTGACCCTCTCCCGGCACCGCGTGACGCATCCGGATTCCTTCGTCGGCGCGGACACGCTCAGCTTCACGGAAGAGGAAGTGCGGCTGCTGCTCGACGGGGAGACGGACGGCCTCTCGGCGCAGACCATCTTCGAGGAGACCCAGGGGTGGCCGATCGCGGTCAGACTGATGATGATCGGCGGAGCGAGGCCCGACCAGCGCGCACAGAGCGCCGCCGGCTTCCTGGGCAACTACGTGCGGGAGCACGTGCTCGCGACGCTCCCTCCTGAGGTCGCCGACTTCGTTCTCGAGGCGAGCGTCTGCAGCGAGCTGACCCCTGCGCTCGCGGCCGCGGTGACCGGACGCCCCGACGCGGCGGCCCTGCTCGAGACCTGCGTGCGCCTCGGATTGTTCCTCGACCGCTTCGAGGGCCCTCACGGGGTCGTGTACCGCTGGCATGCCTCCTTCGCCAGGCGATGCGCCGAGATCCTGGACATCGATGCCGAACGCGCCGCTGGATGCCACCGCCGCGCCGCCGCCGCGCTGCAGGCGACGGATCCGACGGCATCGATCACGCACTCCCTCCATGCGTCCGAGTTCCTCACCGCACGGGAGACCCTCCTTCATCATTGGCTCGGTCTGGTGGTGGGGGCGAGGGCCGACGAGGTCGAATGCACAGCGATGCTGATGCTGCGACGCACGCCCGATGACGCGCAGGTGCTGCTGGTGCGCGCGTGTGCGAGCGACGTGCTCGGCGATCATCGGGTGGCCCGTGAGCTGTTCCGGCGCGCGGAGGCGATGATCGGTCGATCGGGCGACGACGATGAGCCCGCGGTGCTGCAGATCGCCCGGCTCTTCATCGCCGACGAGCGTGCAGAGGTCGCGGATGCGAGCGCAAAGGTGCAGCAGATGCTCCTCGACGCGGACTCGACGGACCTCGGCGACCGCGCGGCGCTGAACTATCTCCTCGGGTGGACCGAGATCCGGCACCGCGGCAACCCGATGGTCCCGCTCGAGTACTTTTCCGCGGCGGCCAGGGAGGCGCAGAGCTCGGGCGATCGGGAGCTGGCGAAGCGCGCGCTGGGGCATCTCGCCTTCGGGCAGACCTGGGCCGGTCATCTCATCGAGGCCCGACGGTCGCTCATCGCCGTTCGTGGGGCGGAGGATGTCGGTCTTCCCTGGAGCACCTACGCCGGGGGCAGTGCTGCCGCGGCCGCGGGATACGTCTCGTACTGGTCGGGTGAGCTCGACGAAGCGGTCCGCGAGTTCGGAACCGTGATCGCCAACGGGGGCTCCGATCGTTCGTTCACGAATGTGGCGCGCATGATGATCGCCTACGCGGCGGCGGAATCGGGTGATGTCTCCGCCTGCCGTCGTGCGGCGATCGGCATCCAGGAGATCCCCCTGGAGGTCGTGCACGGCGTCTCCTGGCCGGCGTTCCGCGAATCGTCGGTCGCCCTGCTCGAAGAAGCCGTCGGACGAACGGATCGAGCGATGCGGATCGCGCGCAAGTACATCCAGTGCCCGGACCTTCCCGTCGTCAACGTCGCCCTCGCCGGCGTTCTGCGCCGCGCCGGCGACTACACCACCGCCCTGGAGATGCTGCGGGCTCCGCGCGTCTTCGCGGAGGTGTCCTACGTGAAATCGGCGACTCTGCTCACGGCAGCCCTGCTCCGACGTCAGGCCGGACACCACGACCAGGCGCATGAGCTGTGCGAGGCGGGTGTCGCCGTCGCCTCGGGGGAGAACATCCGCCTTCTCTTCGGGCCCCGCGAGACGGCCGTGCGCAAACTGCTCGGCGAGCATGTTCACTTCGGCACGCAGTTCGAGGACTTCATCGGCAGGTGTCTGGCGAAGGGCTCGGCAGGGTCGTTGGTGGATGCCCTCTCCGGGCGTGAACGCGATGTCTTCCAGCAGCTGCAGACCGCTCGCACGTTGCAGGAGATCGCACGTGAACTGGCGGTGTCGATCAACACGGTGAAGACCCACCAGCGCGCGATCTACCGCAAACTCGGGGTGTCGTCGCGACGCGAGGCCGTGCGCACCACCGTCTGATCGGGACGAGCTCGCCGATGCGGCTCTCGCCGCCCGGCGCGGATGCGGGTCAGCTCAGCGCGCGCGCCTTGATGGCGGCGAACTCGTCGGCGGTGATGGTCCCTGCAGCGAGCAGTTTGGAGGCCTTGTCGATCTCGTCGCTCGGACTGGAGCCGGCGACGCTGCGGATGTAGGAGTCGGCGGCATGCTGCTGCTCGCGGTACGCCGACGCGCTGCGCTCGCCCATGCCTCTGCCGCGGGCGATCAGGTACACGAGCGCCGTGAGGAACGGGACGAAGATCAGGAAGATGATCCACACGGCCTTCCACCCGCCGTTGAGCGTGTGATCGCGGAACAGGTCGGCGACGATGTTGAAGAGCACCATGAGGTAGGAGACGAACACGAAGACCCAGAAGAACCACCAGATGATGTCCCAGAAGCTTTCCCAAATGGACACTTCGCACCTCTTTCGTCGAGTTACTGCGTAGGGCGATCGTGGCAGCGTGAGCAGATGAGTGGGGGCGTCCCTCACCCCGAGCGGGCGACCCCGTGACGGGCTGCCGGCGACGGAGCACTCATCCTCTCGGGGTGAGGCCGGACTCCTCGCCCGTGACCGCGATGCGAGCATGGATCCCAGCCACGGGCGACGTGCGCCAGGAGAAGGGACGACCCATGAATGACTTCCGTTTCGGCCCGGCCGAGGTCTACCTCGTCGGGTTCGAGGGTCAGCGCCCGGATCCGGCGACATTCCGCGCGCTGACGGAGCTCGTGGACAGCGGCGTCGTGCGACTGCTCGACTTCGTCGTGCTCGCGAAGTCGGCGACCGGAGAGGTCGAGATCGTCGAGCTCGACGATGAGGACGGAAAGCTCGATCTCGACGGCTTCGAGCCGATCGCGGCGGGTCTCGCCGGTGAGGAGGACGTCGAAGCGCTCGCCGCCGCGATCGCCCCAGGGCAGTCCGCCGCCCTGGTCGTGCTCGAGCTCGCCTTCGCGCGCACCCTCGCGCAGAAACTCGCCGCTGCGGGCGGACAGGTGCTGCGCAGCGAGCGTGTGCCGGCGCCCGTCGTGAATGCGGTGATGGACATCCTCGACCAGGAAGATGAATGACATGCCCATGAGAAGATTCGGCCGCCCAGGACTGATCGGCCTCGCTGCCAGGACCGCAGTGGTCGCAGGGACGGCTTCGGCCGTCGGCGGCGCGATGTCGCGGCATCAGCAGGAGCGTGCGCAGGGCGAGTACGAGCAGCAGCAGTACGCGGCCGCGCAGCAGCAGGCGCAGGTCGATGCCGCCGCCAAGAATGCAGCGGCCCAGTACTCGTCTCCGCCTCCGGCGGCACCCGCCGCCGCTGACGATCTGATCGCGAAGCTGCAGCAGCTCGCATCCCTCAAGGACTCCGGCGTGCTCTCCGATGCGGAGTTCGCCGCGGCGAAGCAGAAGCTCCTGAGCTGACGAGACCGGCAGCCCGCCGTCGGAACGACAGCCGAGACGAGGACAGCGAATGAGTGAACTGGAAGACCTGCGTGCCCGCGTCGTCCTCCTCGAGCACGAGAACGAGACGCTCAAGCGGCCCCGCCGCCGGCCGGTGGGGAGGAGCATTGTCGCGGGGATCGTGCTCGCTCTCGCGGTCCTGATGGCTCCGATAGCAGCTATGGGCACCTGGGCCCGGCTGCAGCTCGTCGATGCCGATCGGTTCGTCGCGACTTTCGCGCCGCTCGCCGCGGATCCCGACGTGCAGGACTTCGTCGCGGATCAGGTCAGCGCCGCCATCCAGGAGCAGGTGGACTTCAGCGCGATCGTCGCAGAGGTGTTCGACGGAATCCGTGAACTCGACCTTCCGCCCCGCGCGTCATCCGCACTCTCCCTGCTGGAGGCCCCGGCGGCCAGCGGGCTCACCTCCCTCGTCGACGGCGTGATCCACGACGTCGTGGCATCCGATCAGTTCGCCGACATCTGGGCGCAATCGCTGCGGTTCACGCACGAACGCGCGGTCGCGATCCTGCAGAACAGCCCGGACACCGCCGTGCAGCTCGCTGACGATGGAGTGCTCTCGATCGACCTCGGTCAGGTCGTCGACCGGGTCAAGGTGGTGCTGACCGAGCGTGGCGTCGGATTCGCCGAGCTCATCCCCGAGATCGACAGGTCGGTCCCGATCGCCCAGGCTGACGCGCTGGTCCTGGTGCGCACCGTCTACCAGATCGCCGTCGCCGCGGGGTTCTGGCTGCCATGGGTGCTGCTCGGGCTCGTCGTCGTCGGCATCCTGATCGCGCGAGATCGCGCGCGTGCCCTCCTGTGGACCAGCGTGGGCTTCGCCGTCGCATTCCTGCTCCTGTCCGCGGGGATGGGAATCGGGAGGACGTTCTTCATCGGCGCGGTGAGTCCGTCGGTCATGACGGCGGGGGCGGCCCAGTCGCTGTTCGACGAGGTCACCTCGCTGCTGAGCTCGACGATCGTGGCGCTCGCACTGGTCGGAGTGCTCGTCGCCGTGTGGGCCTGGCTCTCCGGGTCGAGCCGCAGCGCTGTGGCCATCCGCGGCCTCCTGGAGAGCGGGTTCACCGCGATCCGGAGCACGTGGGAGCGACGAGGGCTGTCGACCGGCCGCCTGGGCGTCGCGGTCGATCGCTTCCACGGACCGATCCTCATCGCCGCCTTCGCGCTCGCGGTTCTCATCCTCATCACGTCACGGCCGGTCGCGTTCGGCACGGTGATCGGGGTCACCGTGGGGCTCGTGGTCTTCGCGGTCGTGATCGAGCTGCTCCGGCGCCCGCGCGCGACGGACGCGTCCACGACGAACGCGTCCACGACGCAGGAGCTCCCGACAGAGGAGCCCGGCGAATCCGCGACGGTCGATCACGACACCGCAGAGCCGGACTCCCACGCCACGGCGCCGGCTCCCTGAGCGGCGGATGGCGTCCGAGGGTGCGAACGTCGGGGCGAGGTGCGCGTGGGAATACCCCAGGAGGGTACTCGGTTGACCCGAAGGAGTGAGCGGGACGACCCGCTCCATCTGTGCGGGGCTTCCATCCGCTGCTCCGCACGGCATCGTCTTTCCGAGGAGGAGAGCAATGAGCGCTTCGCACCACGAGGGCACCGCACACGCCGCGCCGCATCACGAGTCGGACGGCTCCGCACCCATGCACGCGGCGCACGAGGGCCACGACGATCACGCAGGTCACGGCGGCCACGCAGGTCACGGGGACCACGGCGACCACGTAGGCCAGTTCCGGCGGCTGTTCTGGATCATGCTCGTCCTCGCCGTCCCGACCGTCGCGCTTTCCGGCATGTTCGCGATGATCCTCGGATACACGCTCCCCGACGTGCCGGGCCTGGCATGGGTCTCACCCGTGCTCGGAACCGTGATGTACGTGTGGGGCGGCAAGCCCTTCCTCGTCGGGGCCGTCAGCGAGATCAGAGCCCGTACGCCCGGCATGATGCTGCTCATCGGTCTGGCGATCACGGTGGCCTTCCTCGCGTCGTGGGGAGCGAGTCTCGGCATCCTCCACCATGAGCTCGACTTCTGGTGGGAGCTGGCGCTCCTCATCGTGATCATGCTGCTCGGGCACTGGATCGAGATGCGCTCGCTCGCGCAGACCACCTCTGCTCTCGACTCGCTCGCCGCGCTCCTGCCGGACGAGGCCGAGCGCGTGGAAGCCGGGCAGGTCGTCATCGTCTCACCCGCAGACCTCGCGGTCGGCGACGTCGTGGTCGTGCGACCGGGCGGAAGCGTGCCCGCGGATGGGCGCATCGTCGACGGCCGGGCGTCCATGGACGAGTCGATGGTCACGGGGGAGTCCCGCACGGTCGCGCGAGGCATCGGCGACCAGGTCACCGCCGGCACGGTAGCCACCGACTCCGGGCTCCGCGTCGAGATCACCGCCACCGGGGACGACACCACGCTCGCCGGCATCCAGCGCCTGGTGACCGAGGCGCAGAGCTCCTCCTCGCGCGCGCAGCGCCTCGCCGACACCGCGGCGGGGTGGCTGTTCTGGTTCGCGCTCGGGTCCGCGGCGATCACCGCGATCGTGTGGAGCCTGGTCGGGTTGCCCGATGCGGCCGTGATCCGCACCATCACCGTGCTCGTGATCGCCTGCCCGCACGCACTCGGGCTGGCGATCCCGCTGGTCGTGTCGATCGCCACCGAGCGTGCGGCCCGCGGAGGAGTGCTGGTCAAGGACCGCCTGGCACTGGAGAGCATGCGCACCGTCGACACCGTGCTGTTCGACAAGACCGGGACGCTCACCAAGGGCGAGCCGGTCGTGTCCGAGGTGTCCGTGTCCGGGGAGCACGACGGCGATCGAGTGCTGGCGCTCGCCGCCGCTGCCGAGGCTGACAGCGAGCACCCTCTCGCGAAGGCGATCGTCCGCACCGCCGCCGCGAAGAAACTGTCCGTGCCGGAGAGCCGCGACTTCACGTCGTCACCGGCGGTCGGGGTCACGGCGACCGTCGAAGGGACGACTGTGCGCGTCGGCGGCCCGCATCTGCTCGCCGAGGAGCACGCGGATGAGCTCGCCGTCGCCGAGCGGTGGCGCGGGGACGGCGCCATCATCCTGCACGTGGTTCAGGACGGTCACGTCATCGGGGCGTTGAAACTCGCCGACGAGGTGCGGCCGGAGTCCCGCGAGGCCGTCGACGCACTGCACGCACTCGGTGTGCAGGTCGTCATGATCACGGGCGACGCCGAGGCCGTCGCGCAGACGGTCGCGGCAGATCTCGGCATCGACCGACTCTTCGCCGGCGTGCGCCCCGAGGACAAGGCAGCGAAGGTGCAGGAGCTGCAGCATGAGGGGCGCAAGGTCGCGATGGTCGGTGACGGCGTCAACGATGCACCCGCGCTCGCGCAGGCCGACGTGGGTCTGGCCATCGGTGCCGGCACCGATGTCGCGATCGCCTCGGCCGGGGTCATCCTCGCCGGCGACGACCCGCGCTCCGTGCTCTCGGTGATCGAACTCTCACGCGCCGCGTACCGCAAGATGAAGCAGAATCTGTGGTGGGCGGCGGGGTACAACCTGCTCTCGGTGCCACTTGCGGCCGGCGTTCTGGCACCCATCGGCTTCGTGCTGCCGATGTCGGTCGGAGCGGTCCTGATGTCGCTGTCGACCATCGTGGTAGCGCTCAACGCCCAGCTGCTGCGGCGCCTGGACCTGCGCCCGGAGGTGACGACACGCGCCATCCTCGATCGGTGACGCGGGCACGATACGAGTCTTACCGACCTCGTCGGAGCAGGGTCAGAACGAGATAGGCGCCTCCGATCGTGACGGTCACCGCGCCGACGGGGAGTTGAGTCGGTGCGAAGGCATGTGCTGCGATCCAGTCCGCACCGCTGAGGAGCAGCGCGCCCGTCAACGCTGAGGCGAGCACGGGGCGTTCGCGCGGGAGCGTCGCCCGGGCGAGGTGCGGTGCGGCGAGGGCGATGAACATGATCGGGCCTGCCGAGGCAGTGGTGATGGCCGTGAAGGCGACGGCGCCGACGATGAGGGCGAAGCGGCTCGTGCGGACCCGCAGCCCCAGAGCGGTGGCGAGATCGTCTCCGAGCGCCAGGAAGCGTAGTCGGGTGGTGGCGACGAGCAGGGGTATGACGAGGAGCGCGAGCGCCGCCAGCGCTGGAGCGAGGTTGACCCAGCGTGTGTTGTCGAGCGTGCCTGCCGCCCACAATGAGCCCGCCGTGGCGGTCGCCGTGTCGGTCTTGTAGACGAGCCAGGTGTTGACCGAGGCGAGAAGAGCGCTGACGGCGATACCGGTGAGGATGAATGTGCGCCCCGCCATTCCCGAGCGGGCGGTGAGCGCGATGACGACAGCAGCCGTCGCCAGCCCTCCGAGGAGCGAGGCCGCAGCGAGCGGAAGGAACCCCACGGCAGGGACAGCGAGAAGCGTGAGGAGAACGCCGGAGTAGGCGCCCGTGTTGAATCCGATCACATCGGGGCTGCCGAGAGGGTTGCGGGTCAGGCTCTGGAAGATGGCTCCAGCGGCGCCCAGCGCAGCCCCGAAGGCGATCCCAGCCATGGCGCGGGGGAGACGCCACGACAGGACGACGGTCGTGGTGAAGTCCGACGCCCGACCTGAGAGAACTGCCCAGACCTCGGCAGGTGAGAGCAGGAGGTCGCCGGCGAGCAGGGAAGCGACGAGGATGCCCAGGAGTACGGCGAACGCGACGCTCCAACGGAAGAACGGCGATGTGAAGGCCGGACGTCGGACGACGGACAGCGGCGCGGTGTCGGTCGTCGTCATCGGCCTCTCCTGATCAACATCAGCAGGACGGGGGCGCCGAGGGCGGCGGTGACGACGCCCACGGGGATCTCTCCCGGCCAGAGCGCCACGCGCGCGATGACGTCGGCGCCGAGAAGGAGCACGGGCCCTGCCACGGCGCTGGCGAGCAGGATGCGTCTGGTGTCCGGGCCGGTGAAGGGGCGGACGAGGTGCGGGATCATGAGTCCTGCGAATCCGATCGGGCCGGCGATCGCGGTTGCGGCACCGACCAGCAGTGCGGCGGTGACCGCCACTCCGGCACGCGTGCGAAGCGGGTGCGAGCCGAGGCCACGAGCGGCATCGTCTCCGAGGGCGAGTGCGTTCAGCGGTCGGGTGAGCAGCAGCGAGAGGATGAGGGCTCCCCCGATCAGGGGGAGGACCGCGCTCACCACGTCGGCATCCGGGGTTGCGAGGGAGCCGGCCGACCAGGCACGCATCGCATCGAGCGCCCGAGGGTTGAGCAGCGTGATGCTCGTCTGGATGCCGCCGACGGACATGCTGAAGGCGACACCGGCGAGGATGAGCCGCGAGTCGTTCCCGCTGCCGCGCAGACCGAGCGTCAGCACGAGTACGGTCATGACGGCGGCGCCGATCACCGATGCTGTGGCCACTCCCAAGGCGCTGCGCACGCCCAGCCAGCTGAGGGCGATGGTCACGGCGAACGCCGCTCCCGAGCTGACTCCCAGGAGGCCGGGATCGGCGAGCGGGTTCCTTGTCATGCCCTGCATGAGCGCGCCGGCCCAGGCGAGGGCGATGCCCACGAGCACCGCGGCGAACGTACGGGGAACCCTCACATCTCGCAGGAGGGTGAGAAGGTCGGGGTCGCCCTCACCGCCGAGGAGCGCGAGGAGCGCGGTGGGCGAGACCGGGCGGGAGCCGATCAGGATGCTGGTGACGAGCAGCGCGCAGAGCAGGACGAGCAGGACCAGACCGACCACCGGGAGGCGTCGCGGACCGCGGAGTCGGGTGACGTCGGCATCCGCGCGCACCTCCCGGAGGCTGGTCGTCACGGCGCGGGCACGAGCGCGAGGCCCGGACGGAGCTGGTCGAGCAGCCACGGCACGGCAGCGATGTTCGGGTCCTGCAGAGCGGTCGCGGTCTCGAGGTCGACGGGCACGTACCGGGTGCCCATGATGGCCTGAGAAGACACGACCGGGTCCTTCTCGAACGATTCCTGGAGCGCGCCGGACTGGTAGGTCATGAACAGCACTCCCGCATCGTCGAACAGCGGAGCCTGCTCGAAGCTGACGTCGACGGCACCGGGGACTGAGCCCGTGCCTTGGAGATCGGCGACGGCGGGAAGCGCGACGAGCCCGAGCCGTTGCATGAAGCGGGCGGTGACGTTCCGCTCGTCGACGAGCATCACCACGACGCCGTCACGTGCCTGCCCGTACAGGAACGTTCCACCGTCGAGGTGGGGCAGCTCCTTCTTGAGGTCGGCGATCGCCTCGTCGGCGCGGGCGATGAGCTTCTCGGCGGCCTCCGTCTCGCCGAGCGCGGTGGCGACGCGGCGGGCGGAGTCTTCGCTCGTCGCCGCGTAGAGCTGCTCCTCGAAGGTGATCACGGGGGCGATGTCACTCAGCTGGTCGTAGAGCGCCTCGTCCAGGGTGAAGCCCGCTGTGGCCAAGATGAGATCGGGCCGTGCCGCGGCGACCTGCTCGACGTTGATGCTCATCGGGTTGACCCAGGTCGTGTCGTCGGCGAGCGCGTCGACGTAGGGCAGGTTGGGATCGTCCCCCTCTCCGGCGATGACCGAGAACGACTCCGGTGCGAGGACGACGTTCGCTCCGAGCGCCGAGGCGAGAGCGACATCGGCGTACCCGAGCGTGGCGACGCGGGTGGGCTTGTCGTCGATGGTCGCGTCACCGAAGGCGTTGTGGATCGTGACGGGGAAGGATGCATCCGTCGAACCGGCGGCGGGCGTCGTCGTGCTGTCGGTCGGCGTGCCCGAGCACCCGGCGAGAAGTGAGAGTCCGGTGGCGATGGCGATCATCGGCACGAATGCGCGCCGGCGCGGACGGGAAACAGGCATGGAGGTCTCCTTGTGTTCGGGTGGGGGAGCGTTCGGGTTCGGAAAGTCAGGAGGCGGGAAGGAGCGCGGCGGCGGCGGCGAAGACCGTCGTCGGTGTCGCGGCGGCATCGAGCTCGGGCCAGCGATCCGAGAGCGAGGCGACGAGCGGCAGGGCGCCGACAGCCGGCTCCGTCGGGAGCGTTCCGGTGCCTTCTCGCTGTCCACGTGCTGATGTCATGGTGGCCTGGCCGAGTACCGTGGCGAACATCATCCGGTAGAAGACGAAGCCCGCGGTGTCGTCGAGCCCAGCATCACGCGCGCAGGTGAGGAATCCCTCGGGGAACTGCAACCCGGCGGGGCTGGCCAGGCGCCCTGTGGAGATCAGCCGGATCATCCACGGGTGGGTGACGAGGAAGTCATGCAGGCAGAGGGCGAGCGCGGCGGCCGTGTCGCGCGGTGTCTCACCGGGCGCGGGGATGGCGATCTCCTCCGACACCTTCTCGACGAGCGCGAGCAACAGTGCATCCCGGTCGGTGAAATGGCGGTACAGGGCCATCGGGGTGACGCCGAGACGGGCTGCGAGGGGCCGCATGGCGACGGCGGACTCACCGTCGGCGACGATCAGCTCGAGAGCCGTCGTAACGATCTGCTCGCGATCGATCTTGCTCATGTCTTCCTCCTGAGGGTAGGCATGCCTAAGTATACGCGTATACTTTTTGCGTGAGCAAGTCATCCCGCCCTCGTGATTCCCTCCTCGGTTCCGAACTGTCTCCCGCCATGCCCGCGCTCTCCGCGGCAGTCCTCCTCGCCGTCCTCGCGGGTATCGGGCAGCTTGCCGCCCTGTGGTGCGTCATCCGGGCGCTCGGCGATTCAGGCGGAGCATGGGTGTTCGGCGCCTGCGGGGCGTGGGTGGCCACGGCCGCGCTCGCCGCCGTGGCATCCTGGCTCGCGCACGCGGCGGAGGCGCAGTTCGAGGCGCGGGTGCGACGTCGTGTGGCCGGACACATCCTGCGTCTCCCCGCCGACCGGCTCAGCGTCTACTCGGCCGACCGACTGCGTCGCCTCGTCTCAGAGGATGTCGCTGCGCTGCACCACATGATCGCCCATCTGCCCTCCGAGCTCGCGACGCTCGTGGTCGTCCCCGTCGTCGCCACGGTGATGCTGGTGACCATCGCCGGACCGATGGCGCTGCTCGCCCTGATCCCCGGATTGCTCGCCGGAATCGTGTATCTGAGCGTGATACCGCGGCTCTCGGCCAGACACGGAGCGCAGCGCGCGCGAGTGATGACGGAGATCACGAGCGCGGTCGACGACTATGCGCGGGGGATCGAGGTGCTGCGACTGAGCGGCTCCGCATCCGGGGCGTTGTCGGAGTACACGGCCGCGACCGACAGGTTCTCGCACGGCATGGTCCTGTGGGTACGACGGATCGCCACTCCCGCAGCGATCGCGGTCGGGTTGCTGCAGGCCGCGGCGAGCTTCGCGATCGCGTACGCCGTGGGTGCGGAGTGGGATGCGTCTCGACTCGCCGCGGTCGTGCTTCTGAGCCTCGCCCTCGTGGCCCCGGCCCTCCGGCTCGGTCACGGTCTGGACTACGTCTCCGCCGGACGGGCGGCTGTCGATCGGATCGAGGAGCTGTTGCGAGAGAGGCCGATCGGGGCGGGAGCGTGCCCTGCCCCGACGACGGCTGTAGAGGTGGACATCGATCACGCCGGCGTCGTCGTCGAAGGACGCGCGGTGCTCGATACGATCTCGTTCCGCGCGCCGCCCCGGTCGGTGACGGTGGTCACGGGAGAGAGTGGGGCGGGGAAGTCCACGCTCCTGCGATCGATCGCCGGTCTCCAACCTCTCACAACCGGTGCTGTCCGCCTCGGCGGTGTGCCGGTGGAGAGTATCCGTGAAGACGCGCGTCCTCACGCAGCGCTGCTCGTTCCTCAGGGTGGTGATGTGCTCGACGGCACCGTCAGGGAGAACCTGCAGCTCGTCGCGTCCGCCGATGACGAGGATCTTCGGGGTGCCCTCGATCAGGTCGGGCTCATGGTGCCGCTCGATGCCGAGGCTCCCGCACTCTCCGGCGGGGAGCGACAGCGGATCGGGTTGGCTCGTGCCCTCCTCGCCCCCGCGCCGGTGATTCTCCTGGATGAGCCGACGAGCGCTCTCGACCGCCGATCCGCCGATCGCTTCTGGGGCCGGATGCAGCGGGTCGCACACGACGAGGGGAAGACCGTGATCGTGGTGACGCACGACCCCGAGCTCGCCGCACGCGCCGACCTCCACATCACCGTGGCACGCGCCGAGCGTGCACAGGAAGGAATCGAACGATGACCGCACGCATTCCCTCGGGCGTTCCGATGGTCTCCGCGTTCCCCGCGTCCGCGCGACGACTCCTCCTCTCGGTCGGTCTCGGGTGGGTGCTGGTCGGCGCGGTCGAGGCCGTCGCATACACCGGTCTGGCGCTCGCCATCGTGAACCGGGGCGGACCGCAGGGGGTGCTGGCACTCGCAGCCGCCTCGCTCGTCATCACGGTTCTTTGCTCGCGTGCGGGCTACCTCGCTGGGGCCCGGCTCGCGGGGGACCTCTACCGTGCACTCGGCACGGCGCTGTCGCGGACCAAGCTCGCCTGGTTCACCCCCGAGCATCGCGCGCTCGTCACCCATGCCGCCGGCGTCGGGATCCCGTCACTGATGGGGGTGCCCGCTCATCAACTTCAGACACTCATCCTCGCGCCGATCGTGCCCCTCCTGCTCGTCGTGGGTATAGCCGTGGTGAGCGGGCCGGCACCGGCATCGACGGCTGCGGCGCTGCTCGCCGCTGCGCTGAGCGCACAAGTGCTCGCACAACGGCGGCTCGCGAGAGCGGATGCTGCCCGGCACATAGCTGATCGACGAGCGACCGCCGCGACGCTCGAGCTCGTGGACCACCTCGAGCTTCTGCAGACCGTGGCCGGTCCGGTCGGCGCTGCGGCCCGCACGGAGGAGCACTGGCTGATCCAGGAGGCCGCGATGCGACGCACGAATCGGGCTGCGGTCCCGGCGACACTGGTGTCCGGACTCGCCAGCGCGCTCCCTCTGGGCGGCATCCTGCTGTTCCTCGCTGCGACCGGAGGATTCGCGGACCCGCTCGCGGCTCTCGCGCTGATCGTCCTCGTCGGCAGGGCGAGCGCGCCGCTCGATGAACTCGCCCTCGCCGGCATCGCCGTGAGCGAGCTGCGGGCGACCACCGCCGGGTATCGGGACGTGGTCACCGCTCCGACACTGTCCGTCCCCGATACCAGCGCCGCGCTGAGGCCGCGGGACAACCGGATCGAACTCCGCTCCGTGGCGATGCCTCCCGCGATCGAGAGCATCACCGCGACCATCTCCGAGCGCAGTCGCACCCACATCGCGGGCCCCTCGGGCTCGGGGAAGAGCACGCTGCTCGGACTGCTCCTGCGTTTCGATGATCCGGCCTTCGGTGAGATCGTGCTCGGCGGGGTTCCACTCACGGCGCTCACAGAAGAAGAACTCGCTTCGCGCGTCGCGTACGTCCCGCAGGATCCGGTGGTCTTCACCGGCACCATCGCGTCGAACATCCGCATCGGCCGTCCGGATGCCACCGACGAGCAGGTCGTCGCCGCGGCGCAGCAGGCAGGACTGGGTGCGCTGCTCGTGCGGGATCCGTCCGGCGTCTATCAGTCGGTCGGCAGACGCGGTGCGGCATTGTCGGGAGGCGAGCGCCAACGACTCGCAATCGCCCGTGCTCTCATCAAGGACGCGTCGGTGATCGTGTTGGATGAGGCGACCTCGGCGCTCGACGAGACGACGGAACGCCTCGTCGTCGCCGCGGTCACGGGCGCCGACGCCACGATCGTCTTCGTCACGCACCGCTCGCCGGATATCTGGGCGCCCGACCAGAGCATCGTGCTGGGAGAGGACCGCGGGTGACGCGCCCATGCTGAGGCGCCGGTTCCCCCGGGGCCGGGGCCGTCAACAGCGGCGAAGAACCGCTGAGCCGCTGGTCTCTGGGGATGACCCGAGCATGGGAGCGGTGGCTCGTCAGTCCGCGCGTTGCGGAGCAACCGCCTCGGTCCTCGTGCTCGGGCGGGCCGGCGCTGCGGGAAGCACCGTGGAGGGGCCGCTCAGGGCGCGGAGCGCGTAGAGGATCGTCGCGAGATCGACGAGCTCCTGGACGAGCGCACCGACGACGGCGGGGATGAGTCCGGTCATCGCCACGATCATGAGTCCGATGCTCAGTCCGATGCCGATCCAGATCGCGGTGAGAGCGACCCGCAGGGTGTGACGGCCGATCGCGACGGCGTCGACGAGCTTCGCCAGCGAGTCGACGAGGATCACGACATCAGCGGCGTCCCCGGCCGCGGTCGCGCCCTTCGCCCCCATGGCCACGCCGATGTCGGCGGCGGCGAGCACGGGGGCGTCGTTGACGCCGTCGCCGACCATCATGACCGGGCGCGGTTGCAGCTCAGCGGCGAGCGCGACCTTCTCGGGAGGGAGCAGCTCGGCGTGGATCTCGGAGATGCCCACCTGGTGGGCCACCGACTCCGCCGTCGGGCCGACGTCGCCCGTGAGCATGACCACGCGGTCCACCTCGTGCGTGCGCAGCCACGAGACGACGGCCGCGGCTTCGGGCCTCGGGTGGTCGGCGAGCACCAGCACCCCGGCGAAGCGTCCGTCCACCGCGACGTAGGCCGCGGCCTGGCTCAGCTCCAGCGTCGCCCGCACGGTGTCGGGCGCGAGTGCGGCCACGTAGGCCGGTTTGCCGACCACGACCGATCGGCCGTCGATCTCGGCGACGACGCCGTTCGTGGCCTCCTCCCGGGCTTCGGAAGCGCTGCGGAGCGCGAGTCCGCGCGCGTGCGCAGCGCGACGGATGCCTTCAGCGAGCACGTGCGTCGAGTACTGCTCCGCAGAGGCGGCGAGCTGCAGGATCTCATCCTCGTCGAAGCCCTCCGCCGGGCGGACGGCGACGAGTTCCGGTCGTCCCTGCGTGAGCGTGCCGGTCTTGTCGAACGCGGCCGAGCGCACGCGGGCGATCTGTTCGATCACGGCGCCGCCCTTCATGATCACCCCGGTCTTCGCCGCGCGAGAGAGGCCGCCGAGGAACGCGACCGGTGCGGCGATCAGGAGCGGGCACGGCGTGGCGAGCACGAGCACCTCGGCGAAGCGCGTCGCATCCCCGGAAAGGGCCCACGCGGTTCCGGCCAGCACGAGCGAGACCGCGGTGAACGGGATGGCGAAGCGGTCCGCGAGTCGCACGACGGGGGCGTGGGAGTCTTCCGCCGCATGCACGAGCGCGACGATCTGCTGGTACTGACTGTCCGAACTCGTGCGCACGGCCCTGATCCGCACGGCTCGACTTCCGTTGATCGCGCCGGAGAGCACCTCGCCCCCGGACTCGCGGGTCACGGGCATGCTCTCGCCGGTCAGCGAGGACTCATCGAAAGTCCCGGTCTCGGTGAGCAGCTCGCCGTCGACGGGCACGATCTCCGCCGGACGCACGAGCAGCACGTCTCCGATGACCACCTCGTCGACGGGCAGATCCCTGACCTCATCCGAATCCGCGGACTGCGGGCGCAGGAGCACGTGCGCGATGCGCGGAGAGCGATCCAGCAGGGCGGACAGGTCACGCTTCGCGCGGCGGCCGGCGAAGTCCTCGAGAGCCTCTCCGCCGGAGAGCATCAGCACGATGATGAGCGAGGCGATGTACTCCCCGACGGCGAGAGTCGCCACCATCGCCACCACGGCGAGGATGTCGAGCCCGACGTGACCGCGGAGCACATCGCGCACCATCCCGACGAGGGTCCAGACGACGAACGCCGCCACGTAGCCGGTGGCGATCCATCGACCGGCGACCGTGGCGTCGACGGCGTGGAGGACCAGCACGCCGACGAACACGAGAACGGTGGTGGTGATGGCCGGATAGCGCCACAGCAGGCGGAGAAACCTCATGCCCCAGCTTCCCGCGAATCGGTACGCAGTACCAGCGGGAGACGGCGTGCCCCGAGGGGACCCGCGGCGCGACGATGGTCCCGCTAGCCCTTTGCCGCCGTGCTCTCATGTTCGCGGCGTCCCCGTGCGTTGCGTCGGGCGAGGATCACTCCACCCAGGATCGCGGCGACGAAGGATCCGACGAGCACTCCGATCTTCACATGCTCGTCCGCCACGGAACTCGACCCGTAGGCGAGTTCTCCCACGAGCAGGGAGACGGTGAAACCGATTCCGGCGAGGAAGGCCATACCGGTCAGATCCGGCCAGCGCAGCGTCTCGTCGAGCCGCAGTGCGGGGAATCGGCTTAGCAGGAAGGTCGTGACGAGGATGCCGATCGGCTTGCCGGCGACGAGTCCGATGACGATCCCGATCGTGATCGGGTCGGAGAACGCGGAGACGAGTCCGTCCCACCCGCCGACCGTGACGCCGGCGGCGAAGAAGGCGAAGACGGGAACGGCGAACAGCGTGGCCACGACGCTCCAGCGGTCGGCGAAGTGGGCGGCCATGCCGTCGTAGACGGGGAGGCCCTCATCGTCGCTGCCGGTGCGGACCCTGGCGCGTTCGGTCGCCGTGACGGGGACGACGAAACCGAGCAGCACACCCGCGACGGTCGCGTGCACACCGGATGCGTGGATGCACACCCACACGGCGATGGCGAGCGGGAGCAGCAGCCACCATGCGCGGACGCCCTTCGCGACGAGCGCGGCGAACCCGGCCAGCGGCAGCAGGGCGAGGATCAGCCACGGGAAGCTGATCGAGTCGGTGTAGAACGTCGCGATGATGGTGATCGCGATCAGGTCGTCGATGATCGCCAGGGTCAGCAGGAACACACGCAGCGCCGGGGGGAGGAACTTGCCGACCACGGCGATCACCGCGACCGCGAACGCGATGTCGGTCGCGGTGGGGATCGCCCACCCGCGCAGCGCATCGGCTCCGCTGCCCGCGTTGATCAGGACGAAGATGAGCGCGGGCACCACGACGCCGCCCACGGCTGCGGCGATCGGCAGGGCGGCCCGGCGCGGGTCGCGCAACCGCCCGGCGACGAACTCCTCCTTCAGCTCGAGGCCGACGACGAAGAAGAAGATCGCCAGAAGCCCATCGGCCGCCCACGCGCCGATGCTGAGCTCGAGGTGCAGCTCGGGGATGCCGAACGTGAAGTCGCGCACGGACTCGTACCAGGAGGCGGCAGGACTGTTGGCCAGGATCAGGGCCGCGAACGTCGCCGCCAGCAGGAGGGAGCCGCCCAGGACGTCGCTGCGGGCGTTGGAGCGGATGCCTTGCCACAGCGCATGCGGGGCGAGGGAGAAACGGGCAGGTGATGAATTCGGGGACACGGAAAGACCTCACGCGAGAAGGGGTGAATGGCGCAGAAGACCACCGCCCCGTTCGAGGCGTGGTCTAGTTCCGTGGCGGCGGGCAGCCGGCGATCTCGCCGTGCGAGAGCGTGCCCCACACACTGGTCCACCCGTTCGTGCCCGGGTGCAGGATGACCCGCATCCATTCCCTCATCGGGGTCGCCGAGCGAAGACGGTGCGGGGCACGCGTCGAGCCGGCGATCGAGAGGAGGGGCACGCGTCCAGCCTAGCCCGAGGTGTGCTGAGCGTTCTGTGCACGAGGGACGGCTCCGCGCATCTCCTCGCCGCTCCGGTCGCCTCCTCTGATTTTGACCCCCGTAGGGAGGTCAAAATGCGGCCATTGTGCGCCATCGCTATGTGCGGCTCGCTCTCCTTGGGTTAGGTGAGAGGCGTAGGACCCGCCGTCGGCCGTGGTCTGTCGTCTCCCGGACGTGAGGGTGCGCTCGCACCCCGAGGCTTCCTGCCGGGCGTCGAGGGACGCGGAGGGGAGAGACATGAGAATCGGAGCAGGCATGACAGGCACAGATCGTCGGACACGGACTTCGCGGAGACGACCGCGACCACAGGATCGGTGGCGCGGAGCCGCCGCATTCGGACTCTCCGCGCTCGTGGCCGTGGGTGCAGCGCTGGTTCCGGCCGCGCCTGCGCTGGCGGCAGCGGGGGATCCGTTCGACCCGAGCGTGCCGACCGTGTTCATCGGGCAGCAGTCGCCGACGCAGCTCTACACCGCGGTGCAGGGCGCGGGAGCGGTGACGTTCGAGCCCACAGGGCCGGTCGCGGATCGCACCTACAACGCCATCGGGTTCAACAGCCTCGACAACTACCTGTACGGGCTGCGAGTGGAGAGCGGAAACAAGACCTCGTTGCAGCGCGTCGGTCAGGACGGCCAGGTCACCGGTCTCGGCAGTGTGACGGGACTCCCGACGCCCGCGGAGAATGACGCCTACAACCAAGGTTCCTTCGGGGCGGGCGCGACCGCGGGGACTCTGTACGTGCGCAACCAGCTCGACGCGAACTCGATGTGGGCGATCAACGTCGGCAGCCTCCCCGCCGCCGGAGCAGCGTCGGCCACGCGGATCGCCCTGTCCGGGGCGGGGGTGCCGAACGTGTCCGACATCACCTGGAAGGACGGGTTCCTCTGGGGGATGTACAACAACGACCGGATGTACCGCATCAACCCCGTCAACGGACAGGTGAGCTCCTGGGTGACGGGGCTCGGCATCACGGGAGACTTCGGAGCCCAATGGCAGTACGGCAACGGCAACCTCGGCCTGTCGCGCAACGTCGACGGCCGGGTCTTCCAGATCGCCATCGACCTTCCCGGCAGCGCGACGCCGGGCTTCCGGCTCGTGTCCTCGACGTCGGGTCCGGCGTCGAGCAACAACGACGGCGCATCGATCCCCGGCCTGCCGGTCGATCTCGGCCTCACCAAGACGGGACCGGACGAGTACACGCCCGGCGGGACGATCACCTACACGTTGACCGTCACGAACAACGGGCCCGGAGCGTCGTCGGGATCCGTGGTCACCGACCAGATTCCCGCATCGGTCACCTCGGTGTCTTCACCCACTCCGGGTTGCGATGTCGACGGCAACGCGCTGAGCTGCTCGCTGGGAGAACTCGCGCCGTCGGAGAGCACCACCCTCACCGTCACGGGAACCGTCGCGGCGGGAACGACCGGTGAGCTCACCAACACGGCGAGCGTCACCGGCAATGAGCAGGATCCCAACCCCGGGAACAACACCGACAGCTGGACCGTCTCGCCCGTCATCGTGCCGGCGCCGGCGCTCGCGCTGGTGAAGTCCAACGATGCCGGCGAGGAAGCGATCAGCGTGGGGCAGATCATCGCCTACACGTTCCTCGTGACGAACACGGGCAACGTCGCGGTCGCCGACCTCCGCATCGATGAGACGGCCTTCACCGGGGCCGGCGCGCTGGGCGCCGTGTCCTGCCCTGCCACGTCGTTGACGCCGGGGGCGAGTACGGCCTGCACGGCGGACTACACGGTCGAACAGGGCGACGTCGATGCCGGGAGCATCGAGAACACGGCGACCGCCGCCGGGACCACTCCGGGCGGCGAGGTCGCATCCGATCCGTCCTCCACGGTCGCGCCGAGCGCGAGCAACCCGGCCGTCTCGCTGGTGAAGTCCGCGGACACCGCGGGGCCCGTGGCTCTCGGAGCATCGATCAACTACTCGTTCCTCGTGACCAACACCGGCAATGTCACTCTGCAGGGCGTCGCGGTCGATGACCCGCGTCTCGCCGGTGTCGGGGTGAGTGTATCGTGCCCGGTCGCCTCGCTCGTGCCCGGTGCTTCGACGAACTGCGTGGCCGACGATCCCTATGTCGTGACGGAGTCCGATGTGCTCGCCGGTGAAGTGGTGAACACGGCCACGGCCGGGGCCGCCGGGCCGGGAGGAGACCCGGTGTCGTCCGCTCCTTCGACCTCGACGCTCCCCACGGTGGCTGCTGCACCGGCGCTGGCGATGGTGAAGTCTGCAGAGCTCGCAGACGGGGACGGCGACGGATCGATGGATGTGGGGGAGACGATCCTCTTCTCCTTCAGCGTCACGAACACCGGGAACGTCACCCTCGCCGGTGTCCTGATCGGTGACCCCTTCCTGCAAGACCTCGGCATCGGCGTCACCTGCGAGGCTGAGGTGCTCGCGCCCGGAGCCACCGCACTGTGCGTCGCTGACCAGTCGTATGTCGTCACGCAGACGGACATCGACGCGGGTGAGGTGGTGAACGTCGCGACGGCCACGGGTACTCCGCCCGCCGGCGAGCCCGTCGAATCCGCGCCGTCGACGACGGTGACCACGGGGGCGGCGACCCCCGGGATCAGCGGTGTGAAGAGCGCCGACCTGAGGGACACCAACGGCAACGGCCGCGCCGATGCGGGTGAGGAGATCGTCTTCACGATCACCGTGACGAACACGGGTGACATCACGCTGTCCGAGGTCTCCGTGGACGATCGCATGGTCGACGTCGTCTGCCCCACCGGCGCGCTCGCGCCGGGAAACACGGTCGATTGCGTGTCGTCCGCGTACCGGGTGACGGCTGCGGATGTGACCGCGGGCGAGGTGCGCAATGTCGCGACCGTCACCGGGGAGACCCCTGGTGCGCAGTCGGTGTCCGCCTCGACCAACGTCACGCGGACACCTGCGGGTCCGGTCCCGTCTTCGCCGAGCACTGACCCGTTGGCGAACACCGGTGCGGAGGTGCCGGCATTCTGGACCGCCGCCGTGGTGCTCCTGGGGATCGGCGTCGTGCTGTTCCTCGTTGGTCGGCGCCGGCGTTCGAACATCGAACACTGAGATCGGCTGATCCTGTCCTCGTGGCAGGATCCGATGAAGAAATGAACGAAGAGCCCCCACCTGCAGCAGGTGGGGGCTCTTCGTGCGAGCAGCAGGGGAGGGAGGGCGCTCTACATGAATCCGATTTAGCTAACTAAGCTAGCGATCATGGAACGGTACGTGCGCCTGCGGTGGCTCGGGCTCGTCTTCATCAGCATCGCGGTCTCGCTGATCATCGTCGACTCGACGATCGTCAACGTGGCGATCCCTGCGATCGTGGAAGACCTCGGCATCACCTCGACCGAGGTGCAGTGGGTGCAGGAGTCGTACACCCTCGTCTTCGCCTCCCTCCTGCTGGTGTTCGGCAGCCTCGCCGATCGCTTCGGCCGGCGGCGGGTGATGCTCATCGGCGTCGTCGTGTTCGCCCTGTCGTCGGTGTTCGCTGCGCTGTCGCCGGACGGGGGGATGCTGATCCTCGCGCGTCTGGCCCAGGGCGTCGGTGGAGCGATGATCCTGCCCACGACGCTCTCGATCATCAATGCGACCTTCCGAGGACGCGAGCGAGGGATCGCCTTCGCCGTGTGGGGGTCGACGATCGGTGGTATGGCTGCTGTCGGCCCTCTCCTGGGCGGGTGGCTCACGACCGCGTATTCGTGGCGGTGGGCGTTCGGGATCAACATCCCCCTCGGCATCATCATCGTGATCGGCGTGCTGCTGACGGTGGCGGAATCTCGCAGCGATCGCATCAGCAGAGTCGATGTCGTCGGTGCCGCGCTCTCCATCGTGGCGATGGGGAGCCTCGTGTTCGGCCTCATCGAGGGGCGGACATACGGCTGGTGGCTCATCGATACGCGTCCGCAGATCGGCGACTGGGCGTGGCCGTGGGAGCTGTCGCCGATACCCCTGCTCTTCGCGGTCGCCGTCGTCGCCGTCGTCGGGTTCATCCTCTGGGGCCGCTACCGCGAGCGCACGGGAAAGTCGACGCTGCTGGCGCTGCGGCTGTTCTCGATCTCCTCCTTCCGCAACGGCAACATCGCGGCGGCGGTGGTGTCGTTGGGCGAGTTCGGCATCATCCTCGCACTCCCGCTCTGGCTGCAGTTCGTCCTCGGATTCGAAGCGGTGCAGACCGGGTTGCTCCTGCTGGCGCTGGCGGGTGGCTCGTTCCTCGCCAGCGGTGTCGCCGGCGCCGCGAGCGGGAAGATCGCTCCGGTGTGGGTGGTACGCGTGGGCCTCATTGCAGAGATCGTCGGTGTCGCGGGGGTGGGGTTCGTGATCGGGCCCGACGCCTCGTGGGGACCGCTCATCCCGTTCCTGTTCGTCTACGGACTCGGCGTGGGCCTTGCCACCGCCCAGCTGACAGGAGTCGTGCTCGCCGAGGTCCCGGTCGCGGACAGTGGGGCCGCATCCGGCACGCAGTCCACCTCGAGGCAGATCGGCGCCGCTCTCGGCGTCGCGGTGCTCGGCACGGTGCTGTTCACCAGCACGGCTGGAATCCTCGCTTCCTCGCTCGACGAGCGGGGCGTGCCCGCCGCGCAGCGTGACCAGATCGTCTCGGCCGTCGTGGACAGCGCGGGAGCGGCGATCAGCGGGCTCGAGGCGAACGCTGCGACGGCCGATGCGGCTGAGGATGCGAAGGCGGCATTCTCCGAGGGCACGCGCTATGCGGCGTGGACGGCCGCGGGGTTCCTCGCGCTCGGGCTGCTGGCGACCGTGTCCCTCGGATCGGCCACGGTGCGCGCCCGCCCCGAAGAGGCCGAGGTCTGAGGGACGCGGCGGAGTTTCCTCGCCGTTCGACTTCGGACGCTACATTCCATGCAGGTGCATTCCGACGTGTGCGCCGGTGAGGAAGCCATGGTCATCTCCCGCCCTGATCTCAGCGTGCTCGCTCGTGTGCGTGCCTCGTCGTCCCTGCTCGGGCCCAGTGAGTCGCGAGTCGCGGCGCTGATTCTGGAGCGACCTGCGGAGGTCGTCATGTGGTCGACGGCCGAACTCGCCCAGGCCGCGGGAACGTCGACGGCAACCGTGATCCGCGCATGCCAGAGCCTGGGCTTCCGCGGGTTCCAGCACCTCCGTCTGGAACTCGCTCGCTCGACGCCCCTGCGTCCCCGGGAAGACGATGTCACCTCCGACACCTTCGATGACGCCGTGGAAGCGGTGCGCCTCGCTCAAGACAGCGTGAATCCGGTGCTCCTTCAGGAGGCCGCGACGGCGCTGCGTCATGCTCGCCGCGTGGTGCTGGTCAGCAACGGGTTCTCCGGGCCGCCGCTGCAGGACTTCGCGATGCGTCTCAGCATCCTGGGGCGTCCGGTGGAGGCGCCCGTCGACCCGCTCGCCCAGCAGTTCGCCGTCAACAGCCTGACCGCTGACGATCTGTGCTTCGGGCTGAGCTACTCCGGTGCGAACGTCCAGACGCTCCGTGCCTGCGCTGCCGCTGCGGACCGCGGAGCACGCGTCGCCGTCGTCACCAGCTTCGCTCGTTCGCCCATCGGGCGCACCGCCGACATCGTCGTCGCGACGGGGCCTGCAGCCCTGACGCACGACGTCGACCCTTTCCTCGCGCGAATCGGACACACCGTCGTACTGCACGCGCTGCACTCTGCCCTCGCCAGCGATGTGGCCCCGTCGGACGCTGCGGGCATGCGTCACGTCGTCGCTGAAGCGATCGCCGAGGAGTAGCGCACCCGACCGTTCACCTCCCGGCCAGCCGGGCGTCATCGCCGGGTCAGCAGACGGTGACGTACCCCGACTGTAATGACGTTTCGTGTGGTTCGAAATACATGTAACGGCGGGACGGTCTCATGCTGGCGATTGACGTGGACGGGCTCTTCAACGTCCGGGCGAGTGACACCAGGAGGCCATGGCTGGTCCGCTCCGGTGCGCCCGAAGCGCTGAGCGAAGCGGGGGAGAAGCTCCTGATCGCGCTCGGGGTGAGTGTGATCGTCGACCTGCGCGAGCCCGCGGAGAGTGAAGCCGTCGTCCACGGCATCCCCTTGGCGTCCGTCCCGGTCTACGGCACCGAGCCCCCGGCAACGGGCACCCTCGAGGAGATCTACGAGGGGTTGCTGCGAAGCCGAGGGCACGCGCTGACCGCGGCGGTCGGAGCCATCGCGGATGCCGAGGGCGCAGCCCTGGTCCACTGCACCGCCGGCAAGGACCGCACCGGCCTCGTCGTCGCGCTGGCGCGCTTCGCCGCGGGGGCGAGCGAGGACGACGTGGTCGCGGACTACGTGCTCTCCGCACCACAGGTGCGTCCGGTGCGAGGGGAGCATGCCGAGCGCATCGCCGCCTCTGTCGAAGCCCGGGAACGCGCCGATGTTCTGCGCCTGCACCTGGAGAGCCCCCCGGAGGCCATCGTGCACGCGCTGGCGGTCATCCGCGAGTTCGGCGGGGCGGAGGAGTACCTCCGCGCACACGGTCTCCGCTCCGATCAGCTCGCGGCGCTGCGCCGCAAGGAAGGGGTGTCGGGATGAGTCGCGCGACCGGTCGGTTGACGGTGCTGCACCTCAGCGATGTCCACGCCATGAGCAGCGGCCTTCTGTACGACACCGTGGACGGGTTCGCTCGCCTGCGCGCCGTCGGCGCGTACCTGCGCGACGCCGGGATCACACCGGAGGCGGTCGTGGTCACCGGCGACCTGGTGCAGCGGGGGAACGCGGACGCCTATCCGGCACTGCGCGAGGCGTTCGACGAGCTCGCGGAGATCGCCGGTGTCCCGGTGCTCACCGCGCTCGGCAATCACGACGAGCCGGATGCCGCGCGGGTGCTGCGCGGCCACGAGCAGACCCACCACAGGGTGCACATCGTCGACGAGCTCCGCTTCATCATCCTGGATTCGTCTCGTGGCGAGCTCGGAGCCGACCAGCGGGCCTGGCTCCGCGACGTGCTGCGCACTCCGCACGGCCTCGGCACGGTCGTCGCCGTTCACCATGCGCCGCTGGGCTCTCCGCTGCCGACACTGGCGAAGGCGGGGCTGCGGGACGCGGACGACTTCCTCGACGCCATGGCCGGCTCGGACGTGCGGGCGGTCCTGGCCGGGCACTTCCATCACCCGCTGTCCGCGACCCTGCGCGGCATCCCCGTCTTCGTCGGTCCGTCGCTGGCCTATCACCAGGTGATGGACGCCGGCCCGAACCGCGTCAGCGGCCACGACCTGGCGATGTTCTCCCTCGTGCATCTGCTGCCGGGCGGCGTCGCCGTCACCAACGTCGGGCTCGACTCGCCCGCACCGATCTTCTCCTCCGTCATCTCCACCTGAACCCTGATTGGACACCATGTCATTCCTTCGCAAGACCGCTCCCGTGGCACTGTTCGGCGTCGCCGCACTCGCCCTCGCCAGCTGCTCCTCGACGCCGGCTCCCGCCGCGACGCCCGAGGAGTCCGCCGCAGCCCTGGAGCCGGCGACCATCACGCTGTACACTTCCGAGCCGCAGGAGAAGGCCGACGAACTCGTCGCCGCCTTCAACGAGGTCCACCCCGAGATCACCGTCGAGGTGTTCCGCGCCGGCACCGGCGACCTGACCACTCGAGTCGCGACCGAGCAGGAGTCTGGTGGCATCCAAGCCGACGTGTTCCTCGCCGCCGACGCCGGCACCTTCGAGGGGTACGCCGCCGACGACCTGCTGCTGAAGTACACGCCGGCGGACGTGGACGCCCTGAATCCCGACGTCGTCGACCCCGAGGGCTTCTACACCGGCACCAGGATCATCCCGACCGTCATCGCGTACAACACCGGCATCATCACCGAGGCACCCGAGTCGTGGAAGGACCTCACCGACGCCGAGTACGCCGACAAGATCGTGATGCCGAACCCCGACGTGTCCGGAGCAGCGGCGTACAACGCCGCCGTGTGGCTGGACGACGATCAGCTGGGTGAGAAGTGGATGACGGCCCTGGCCGAGAACCGCCCGGTGATCGCCGACAGCAACGGCCCCGTGTCTCAGGCCGTCGCCACGGGCGCGCAGCCCGTCGGCATCGTGGTGGACTACCTGGTCCGCGAGCTCGCCGCACAGGGGTCGCCCATCGCCGTGTCGTACCCGAGCGAGGGCGTGCCGTACGTGTCCCAGCCGGTCGGCATCTTCGCCGACACCGACGAAGAGGCAGCATCCAAGGCGTTCGTCGACTTCCTGGTGAGCGCCGCCGGCCAGGAGCTCGCCGTCGAGCAGTCGTACCTGCCGGTGCGCTCCGACGTCGGTACGCCCGAGGGCGCCCCGTCGATGGACGACATCGAGATCCTCTCCCCGGACCTCGAGACCATCCGCAGCACGCAGGACGCTGCGGTCGAGACCTTCCGCTCGCTGTTCCTCTAAATGACCGAGATCTCCACTCTCGCCGCGGGTCCGGCATCGCGCCGGGCCCGCGGTGGCGGGCGCCGGAGGCCCGACGGCGTCAGCATCCTCACCCTCGTCCTGTGGCTGGCGTGCGGCGCGTTCATCCTGCTCCCCATCGGCGCGATCCTCGTGCTGGCGAGCCGCGGGCAGCAGGCGGAGGTGCTCCTCCAGGGCGACGTCCTCGAAGCCGGAGCGAACAGCCTGCTCTCCGCCGGAGTGTCTGCGGTGCTGGCCGTCGTGGTCGGCACTGTCTTCGCCGTGCTCCTGGACCGCACCGACCTGCCGGGGCGGTCGGCGCTTCGCCTGCTCGCTCTGAGCCCACTGCTCATGCCCCCGTTCGTTGGCGCCATCGCATGGCTCGGAGTCGCCGGCCCCACGAGTCCGCTGAACCTGTGGTGGCGGGACATCTTCGGTGGACCGCTCTGGTCGATCTACGGGGCGGACGGCGTCATCGCGCTTCTCACGATCCACAGCTATCCCATCGCCATGCTCATCGTCTCCGCGGCGTTGCGCCGTATCCCCACCGACCTGGAACAGGCCGCGCGGGTCGGAGGCGCAGGTCCCGTGCGAGCGCTCACCTCGGTGACGATCCCTCTGCTACGGCCGGCGCTGCTGTCATCGTTCGTATTGATCGCCGTCGGGAACCTCGCCGACTTCGGCATCCCGTCGATCATCGGCCTCCCTGAACGCTTCACCACCCTCGCAACCCTCGTCTACCGCTACCTGCAGTCGGGCACCGTCGAGGACCCGCTGGCCGTGGTCGCGACCATCGGCGTCGTCCTGCTGATCCTTGCGGTCCTCGCCCTCGTCGCCGACGCCATGGTCGGTCGGCGCGGGTGGGAGCTGGATTCGTCGAGCGCCGTCGTCGAACGCGTCTCCCTGGGCCGCGCCCGTGCGGGACTGGGGGTGGCGATGTGGCTCGTGGTGCTCCTCATCACGGTCCTCCCGCTCTTCGCCCTGCTCACGCAGACGCTGCTGCGTGCTCCCGGCGTGCCGCTCACCTGGGACAACCTCACCCTCGACCACCTCGTCCGCGCGCTCACCACGCGCAACGCGCTGGAGGGGGCGGCGAACTCCGTGATGCTCGCCATCATGGCGGCCGTGATCTGCGGCGTCGTCGGTCTGGCCATCGGGCTGCTCGTGGCGCGAGTGCCGAGCCGAGCCAACCGAGCGCTGGGGGCCGTCGCCGTGGTGCCGCAGGCCGTCCCCGGCATCGTCATCGCGGTCGCATGGCTGGTGCTCGCACCCGCGTTGGGGCTGTTCAACACGCCGTGGCTTATCCTCGCCGCCTACGTCACCTCGTTCACAGCGCTCGTCGTGCAGGCCGTCGCCGCTCCGCTCTCCTCGACACCGACCAGTGCGGAAGAGGCGGCGCGGATCGGCGGCGCGACACGGGTGCGCGCCCTGATCGACATCTCCTGTCGGATGGCGGCACCGGCCGCGCTCTCCGGCGCGGTGATCGTCGGGGTCACCGCCGTGCGCGAGCTCACGCTCTCGGTACTCCTGCTGTCGCCAGGGGCGCAGACCCTCGGCGTCGCGATCTTCAGCTTTCAGCAGGCGGGTGCCTTCAGCACCGCCGCTGCATGGTCGCTCATCGTGGCCGTGCTCGGACTCGCTGTCATCGGGTTCGCGATCCCGAAGACGAAGTAACAGAAAGGGTGCCCATGGCCTCCGTCACACTTGAACACGTCTCTCTGCGATACCGCTCCGGTGCCGTCGGCCTCGCCGACGTCGACCTGCAGGTCGCGGACGGGGAGTTCCTCGCTCTCGTCGGCCCTTCGGGATCCGGGAAGACGACGCTGCTGCGCAGTATCGCCGGGTTCCTGACCCCCACAGCAGGCCGTATCCTGCTCGATGACCGCGTCATCGCCGGTCCCGGTGTCGCCGTGCCGCCGGAGCAGCGCCAGCTGGGGATGGTGTTCCAGCAGCATGCGGTCTGGCCGCACTGGGACGTGGGTCGCAACGTCGAATATCCGTTGCGACGCGCCAAGGTGCCCCTCGCCGAGCGCCGCACCCGTGTCGGCGAAGCGCTGGACCTCGTGGGGCTCGCCGGTTACGAGCGCCGGGACCCGGCGACACTCTCCGGCGGGCAGCGGCAACGTGTCGCCCTGGCCCGGGCGCTGGTCGCCCGCCCCCGGGTGCTCTTGCTGGACGAAGCGCTCTCCGCCCTCGACGAGCCGCTGCGTGACCGGCTTCGCCTCGAGCTGCACACCCTCACCCGGGAGATGGGGCTGACCGTCGTGCATGTGACCCACGACCGCTCCGAGGCTCTCGCACTCGCCGACAGGGTCGCGGTGCTGGATGGGGGCCGTATCCAGCAGGTCGACACCCCGTCGAACCTGCTCGCCCGCCCCGACAGTCCGTTCGTCGCGAAGTTCCTCTCCGACGCGACGCTGGTCGACGGGCGCGTCACCGACGGCCTGTTCTCCGCCGGCGACCACCCGCTGACCATGCCCTGCCCTGGAGTGGCGAATGCGGTGCGGGCTACCGCTGCCGTGCTTCCGGCCGCCGTCACCCTCACTCCCGGCGGTGATGCCATCGTCCGCTCCTCGCTTTTCACACCGGACGGCAGCGACGTCGTCGTGGACTGGCACGGCACGCATCTGCGCGTGCGCACCCACGGCAGCCGGCACCGGGTCGGAGACGCCGTCTCCGTCCACATCACGGATGCGGTGGTCTACCCGCAGGCTGTGGAAGACGCGCCCGAGCGCGAGGCGGTGATGTCGGCATGACCCTCGCACTGGTCAGGCACGGCCGCACCGCATGGAACCGCGAGCGCAGAATGCAGGGGCAGTCCGACATCGCTCTCGATCCGGTCGGCGAAGCCCAAGCCGAAGCGGCCGGTCGTCTGCTGGCGACGGCGGTCTGGGCACGGATCGTCTCGTCTCCGCTGCGACGTGCCTCGCAGTCGGCCGAGATCATCCGTAGGCACATGCCCCATGCGGAGTACCGCGTGCATGACGGCCTCGTCGAACGTCACTACGGCGAGGCCGACGGTCTGCAGGTCACCGAAGCGTGGGAGCGATGGCCTGACCAGAACTATCCCGGCGCAGAATCCGTCGCTGCCACCGCCGACCGCGCCGCCAGCGCGCTGAGAGAGCTTCTCCGCGACGACGTGGATACCGTCGTCGTGGCTCACGGGACCCTGTTGCGGCTCGGCATCGAAGCCGTGACGGGGCACCCGTGCTCACGGCTTTCGAACGGAGACGTCGTGTTGCTCGAGGGGAGTGAAGCCGTCGGGTACACCGCACGGTGGTTGACGGAGTAGCCCCCCGCACCACGGAGCACGAACGAGAGAAGCCGCCTGGAATCAGGCGGCTTCTCTCGTGATGAAGAACTTCATGTACGGGCTCACGGACGTGACTCGTACAACCTTTGTGCCCCCGACAGGAGTCGAACCTGCGACCTACGGTACCGGAAACCGGCGCTCTATCCACTGAGCTACGGAGGCGTACCGATCGACAATATCACTCGTCGGGGGTGGACTCCGACCCACCGGCCTCGGTGACCGGGGCGGTGCGCAGTTCATCGAGGGCGGCGGCGAGTCTCTCCGCCAGGTAGCGGTGCCCGTTCGTGGAGGGATGCTTGCGCCCCACCTCCACGTCGATCACGTCGAGATAGTTCTGTGCGGTGATCCACTCCTGGGCGATGGGGGAGATGTACCACCAGCCGCGTGCGGCGGCGAGCGCGGAGAGATCGGTGTCGATGCGTGCGGTGGCCGCTCCGACGGGGAGCTCGTGCGGAGCGGGGCCGAGCACCACGATCGTCGCCTGCGGGTACGTGGCGGCCAACGTGTCCCACGCGGCGTTCACGGCGTCGCGGTAGCCGGCGACGCCCTGTGCACGGTCGTTGATCGATCCCTGGATGATGACCAGGTCGGGCGTGGCGGACGGGTCGAGCGCGGCGATGCGCTCTCCGAAGGTGGGGCCGTCGAGTCCGGGCTTGAGATATCCGCTCCCGCGGACGCCGTCCACGATCGTCTCGCCGCCGAGGAGGTCGGCGAGGAGGTAGGCGTAGCCGAGGGTCGGGACGGTCGCGGCAGAGCCGTAGGTCCACGAGTCCCCGAAGACGAGCACCGTGGGCTTCTCCGGCAGCACGAGCGGTGCCGGTGCGATGACCGTGGACGCCTCGGATGCGCCATCGGCGGCGGCGCTGATCGGGGTCGTCGACGGTGCGGGGATCCATGGACGCCACACCCCGAGAACCACGGCCGCGACGGCGAGCAGAAGCCCGGCGACGATGCCCGCCGCACCCACACGGCGTCGGGCGGTGGGCGGCTTCATGGCATGAGAGTAGATCACCGGAGGCCGAACGCAAATTCGTCATCGTCCGCGCCGTCGGCCGAGGTCTTCCGGCCCCGTAAACTGGGGAGGCTATGAACCCCGAAACCCTCGCCGCAGCCCTCCTCGCCGTCCTCGCACCGATCGCCGAGGAACGACGTCCCGGCGAGCCTCTGGAGCTCTCCGCATCCGACATCGTGCTGGAGCGCCCCCGCAACCGCGACCACGGCGACTGGTCCTCGAACATCGCCATGCGCCTGGCCAAGCCGCTCGGCACGAACCCGCGCGAACTCGCACAGCAGATCGTCGACGGCCTCGCCGCCGTCGACGGCATCGCGAGCGCCGAGGTCGCAGGCCCGGGGTTCATCAACGTCCGCCTCGATGCCGCTGCCGCCGGTGCACTGGCGAAGGTCATCGTCGATGCCGGTTCCGCGTACGGCACGAACTCGTCGCAGGCGGGCGTCAGCGTGAACGTCGAGTTCGTCTCGGCGAACCCGACCGGACCCCTGCACATCGCCCACACGCGCTGGGCAGCTCTCGGCGACTCGATCGTGCGCCTGCTCCTCGCCAGCGGTGCGAACGCCGTCCGCGAGTACTACATCAACGACGCCGGCGCGCAGATGGAGCGCTTCGCCGTCTCGGTCCTGGCCGCAGCCAAGGGCGAGCCGACCCCCGAGGGCGGCTACCCGGGGGAGTACATCACGACCCTCGCCGGTCGCGTTCTCGAAGCGCGTCCCGACCTGCTGTCGCTCCCCGACGCCGAGCAGTCGAGCGTCGCACTCGAACTCGCCTACGGGTTCCAGCTCGCCGAGATCAAGAGCTCGCTCGATCGCTTCAACGTGCCGTTCGACGTCTGGTTCTCCGAGCGCACGCTGCACGCGAAGGGTGCTTCCGGAACGAGCCTGATCGATCAGGCCGTCGATCGCCTCCGCGAGCAGGGCCACGTGTTCGACGACGAGGGCGCCGTCTGGGTGCGCACCACCGACTTCGGCGACGACAAAGACCGCGTCATCCGCCGCTCGAACGGCGAGTACACGTACTTCGCCGCCGACGCCGCCTATTACCTGAACAAGGGCGACCGCGGCTTCCAGAACAAGATCTACCTGCTCGGCGCCGACCACCACGGCTACGTGCACCGCCTCAAGGCCGTCGCGGGCGCGGCGGGGGAGGACCCGGAGAAGAACGTCGAGGTGCTGATCGGCCAGATGGTCTCGATCAACGGGGCCCGTCTCAGCAAGCGCGCGGGCAACATCATCGAGATGGACGACCTGCTCGACTGGCTCGGCACCGATGCGCTGCGGTACTCGCTGGAGCGCTCACCTGCCGACTCTCCGCTCGATCTCGACCCCGAGCTGCTGCAGAAGCGCACGAACGACAACCCGGTGTTCTACGTGCAGTACGCCCACGCGCGCACGCACAACGTCGCCCGCAACGCCGGTCAATCGGGCATCGATCGCTCCGAGTTCGCGCCGGAGACGCTGACGCACGAGAGCGAGAGCGCCTTGCTTGGCGCGTTGCAGGAGTTCCCGCGCATCGTGGCGTTCGCCGCCGAGGTGCGCGAACCGCACCGCGTCGCCCGCTATCTCGAGGAGCTCGCCGGCCTGTACCACCGCTGGTACGACAACTGCCGCGTGATCCCGCTGAGCGACGACCCGATCGAGAGCGTGCACCGCACCCGCCTGTGGCTCAACGACGCCACCGGCCAGGTGCTGCGCAACGGGCTCGACCTCCTCGGAGTCTCCGCGCCGGAGCGCATGTAGCGCACGCAGGCCTCCTGCTCGGTACGGCAGGATGGCAGTCATGAGCGACGACAACCAGACCCTGCCGTATCCGGATGCCGCGGCGGAGCATCCGACGCTCGTGATCCCGGGTTCCGCGCCTGACGCTGCGGACGCCGCACCGCGGACACGGTCGCGGTGGCCCTGGGTGCTGCTCATCGTGGTCGTGGTCCTCGCCGCTCTCGTGGTCGCCGCGGAGTTCATCGCACGAGCCGTGCTGCCAGGAGTCGTGCGGTCGATCGTCGTGGAACAGCTCGATCTGCCCTCCGACCAGCAACTCGATGTGCAGACGGAGGGTCTGCTGCTGCCGCAGCTGATCGGCGGCACGCTCGACACTCTGCGTCTGTCCACGGATTCCGTGACGCTGGAGGGCATCACCGGAACTGCCGATGTGACCGCGACGGGCGTCCCGCTGCGCGGCGGCGATATCGGTGGTGCCACCGGGACGATCCGCATCGATCAGGAGCAGTTCACCGCACTGCTCGCCGGCACCGATCTGCCCGTGGAATCGGTGGAGTTCGCGGCCCCGAACGCCACGGTGAGCGGGTCGATCAGCGTGCTCGGAGCCGCGGTGCCGCTCTCGCTGACCCTCACGCCCGGCACGGTCGACGGTGACCTCGAGCTCACACCCGTCGGGGCGAGCATCGGCGGACTCGACATCGATCTCGACCGGGTCGCCTCCACTCTCGGCTCCCTCGGCGAAGGCCTGACCCAGCCCCAGCGGGTGTGCATCGCCGATCAGCTGCCGGCCGGGCTCATCCTCACGGGGCTCGAGATCATCGATGGCGCGGCCGTGATCGACGTCGACGTGAACGGAGCGATCGTGACCGACACGACGCTCCAGGACAAGGGCGTCTGCCCCAGCTGACCCTCAGTGCCCCGGAGGCTCAGCGACGTCGGGACGATCGCCGAACGTCGCGGCGATGTGGCGTGCGAGCCAGGCGGGCCGCTGCAGCGGGATACCGTGTCCGCACCCGTCGACGACTTCCAGGTCGCTGTGGGGGAGCGACGCATGCAGGAGTGCGGCCGACCGCTTCATGAGCGACCTCTCCTTCGCGCCGACGAGGATGGACGCGGCGCCGGGGTAGGACCGCCAGGTGTCCGGAGGTGCGAAGCGGAGGTTCTCCTCGACGGAGCGCAGCAGTGTCTCTCGGGAGATCGTGCCCGATGCCTGCAGGTAGTCGTCCAGCAGTTCATCGGGGACGAACAGCTGCCGTGCCTGCACCCTCGCGAACCACTCCCGCTTCGCCAGTCCCGCCGTCGCGGACAGGAGCGCGAGTGTGGGGCGGGTCGCCCGCATCGGCACGGCCTGCGCGCTGACGACGACGGCATTCCTCACGCGGTCGGGGTGCAGTGCGGCGAGCTGGACGGTCAGCTGCGCCCCGAGCGAGAACCCGACGACGGTCGCCGCTCGGCCCTCCTGCTCCAGCACGCGGGCGAGTGCCGCCGTCGTGGCTGCGTGAGAGACATAGGTCTCGTCTGCGCTGCGTCCGTGACCGGGCAGGTCGGGGACGATGACGCGCACGCCCTCGCCGAGATGGGTGCGCAACGGCTCCCACATCCATCCGGCGACGCCTCCGCCGTGCAGGAGCAGCAGCGGATGCCCGTCGCGGGCGCCGAAGGTCTCGACGTGCATGGTCAGTTCCTCTCGAAGGTCTCGGCCATGCGGCCGATCGTGTCGATGGCCCGTTCGAGGTGGGCGGGCTCGAACGGGCCGAGCAGTCGCGCCGCGGAGAGCAGCCCGATCGAGGCGCTCGACAGCGCCAGCGCGAGCGCCTCGACGTCCACGTCCGCCACGATCTCCCCCCGGTCCTGCAGCGCGCGGAGCCACTCGATCACGCGTCGCTGCCGATCGCGATACCGGCCGTCGGTGACCTCCGCCACGTGTTCCCCGAGGATGCCGCGATCGTCGAGGAAAGCCGCCGTCATCAGCGCGTCGTCGCTCAGAGCGCGGGCGCTCGCGCGATACGCCGCACTCAGTCGCGGTCGGTCACCTAGCTCACGGATCACACGGTCGTTCATACGCGTCGTCCCGCGCTGCAGGAGCGCATCCAGGATCTCGCGCTTGCCGGCGAACTCCAGATAGACCGCGCCTTTGCCGATCCCTGCACGGTCGGCGATCGACGCCACGCTCATGGCGTCGAACCCGTGGGCGAGCACGAGTTCCTCCGCGGCATCGAGGATGCGGTCGCGACGGTCAGGGACGCGGGGCCGGGGCATCGGTGGTCCTCTCCAGGTGATCGAGCATCGCGGGGATGACGACGTCCGGACGATCGCGCTGCACCCAGTGGCCGGCACCGGGAGCGGTCACCAGCGACCCCGCGGGCAGCAGCTCGGCGGCGGTGCGGATGCGCGCGAGCGGGACTCCCGAGTCGCGATCACCGTGCACGAGGAGCGTGGGCGTCGTGATCGATGGCAGGTGCGGGGTGTAGAGCGTGCGCAGTCGATTCCAGAGCACCTGATCGTGCTGCCACTGTGCGAAGGTCTCCAGACCGGTGCCGACGGCGGCCTCGGTGAGCACGGCCTCGACGAGCTCGGGAGTCCGTGCCTGCGGAGTGCGCACCAGGTCGCCGAGGCCGCGTTCCATCGCGGAGCGGTTGCGCGCGTAGGAGCGGGTCATCGCGGCGAGCAGCCCGGTGCGCAACAGCATGAAGGTGCCGAAATGGGTGATCCGGCCGACGAGGCCATCGGCCAGCCGCGGCATCAGCCCATAGCATCCGAGCAGCACGGCGGATCGCGCGCGCCCGGGCTGATCCAGGAGATGCCCGAGCGTCATCCCGCCGCCGAGGGAGAGGCCCGCGATCGCGTAGTCGTGCAGACCGAGCCCGTCGACGAGTTCCCCCACATGCCGCACGAGTCGCTCCTGCGTGAGCGGCCACTCCGCGCGGGCGCTGCGCCCGAAACCGGGATGGTCGGGCGCGAAGACGCGGTGTCCGGCTGCGGCGAGGGCTGCTCCGACCGCGCCCCAGGAGAGCTCGGCACTGTCGGCGCCGCCTCCGTGCAGGAGCAGCACCGGCACTGCGGACTCGCACTCGGGTCGCCATTCCAGGGTCGAGACCGTGGAATGGGGGAGGGTGATGCTCGTGCCTCGGGGATCCATGATGCCCTCTCGTTGTGACCAATCTAGACGATCTGGTCACAACGAGGTGCGCGGATCAGGAACCCGCGTCGGCGGCCGCCGCCTTCTGCGCCGCGCGGAGCTCGGCCGTGGCGATCTGCACCTCGACCTCTGCGCGCTGCAGACGTCGCTCGGGGAACGTGGTCGCCGCGAACCTCGCGTGCACGCGGTCGGTGCTCTCCTCCTCGGCGGTCACGATGTAGGCGCAGGCGAACAGCATCACCTGAGCGGAGAAGTTCAGCCAGATCAGCAGCGCGAGCAGCGAGGCGAACGAGGCCAGGAGCGGGTTGCTGGTGGCGCCACCCACGAAGAGGCTCGACAGCTCCTGCAAGGCCAGCAGACCCAGCGCACCCAGCAGCGCGCCGGACCAGAGCGACCGTGCTGACGGGCGGACACCGGACAGCAGGAGGAACACGCCGATGATGATCACCGCGTCGAGCGCGAACACGACGAGGAGCGACACCAGGCGCACCGTCCACGCGGCCACCGGAGAGTCCTCGGGGAGTCCGAGCAGGCCGGTGATCCACACGATGCCGAGCTGGCCGGCGAAGGTGAGGAAGGCCGAGGCGACGAAGGCGAGACCGATTCCGATCGCGAGCGCGAGGTTGCGCAAGATCACCCAGATCCAGAGGATGTCGTCCTGCAGGGTCCCCGCCAGCACGCGCACGGCTGCGCGCAGGGAGCCGATGGCTCCGAGCGCCGCGCCCACGAGCGCGACGAGCGAGATGATGCCGGCGATCGACAGCGAGGCCGGTGCGCGCAGGTCCTCGGTCTTGATCACACCGTCCTCGCCGATCAGCCCCGGCACCGCCGACTGCACCGCGTCGATGATCGCCTGCCACGCGACCGGGTTCCCGGCGAGCCAGAGCGCAGCGATCGAGAAGCCCAGCAGCACGCCGGCGAACACGCTGAAGAGCGCGCGGTACGTGACGCTGTCGGCGAGCATGGGGCCGCGGCGTTCGATGTACAGCAGCGCAGCGCGCACCGGGCGACGTGCGAGCGCCCAGGCGATCAGCGGCCCGGTGATGCGCGCGATGAGACCCGGACGCGCCGGGGAGTCTGTTCGTGTTTCGCTGTTCGTCACGACCCCACCCTAAGAGGCGACGATGACAGGATGCAGGGGCTTGACGCCGCGCGTCGCCGTGACGAAGGTGGCGGGGCCGGTGCCCTAGAATCGGGTCAACCTCGATGTGCGCGCCCTGCCCGAGATCCTTCCCACGATTGGTGATCAGTGCTTCTCCCTGCCGATTCGCTCGCTCCGGAATGGCTTGCCGTCCCTGAAGACGCGAACGATCTCGCCGACGGCGTCTGGCCGGCCTCCGCGACGCGGGACGCCGATGGTGCGATCGATATCGCGGGCGTCAGCGCCACCACGCTCGCCCGCACCTACGGCACCCCGCTGCTCGTGCTCGACGAGGACGAGGTGCGCGGCCGTGCGCGGCGGTTCCGGCTCGCCTTCGACCAGGCGGCTGCCGAGAACGGCACCACGGCGCAGGTGTACTACGCGGGCAAGGCCTTCCTCTGCACCACGGTCGCGCGCTGGGTCGTCGACGAGGGACTGCGCGTCGACGTGTGCACCGGGGGAGAGCTCGCCGTCGCCCTCGCCGCCGGAGTCGCACCGGCCTCTCTCGGTTTCCACGGCAACAACAAGTCGGTGGCCGAGCTCGAGCGGGCGGTCGAGGTGGGCGTGGGCACGATCATCGTCGACAGCGCCATCGAGATCGAGCGGCTCGCAGCCATCGTCGCCCGCACCGGAGCGACGCAGCGTGTGCTGGTGCGCGTGATCAGCGGCGTCCACGCCGAGACCCACGACTTCCTCGCCACGGCGCACGAGGACCAGAAGTTCGGCTTCCCCTTCCCGGACGCCGAGCGGGCGGTGGCACGCATCCGCGAGATTCCCGGCCTGGTGTTCGCTGGCCTGCACTGCCACATCGGCTCGCAGATCTTCGGCGTCGCAGGTTTCCGCGAATCGGCGTCCCGCGTGCTCGACCTGCACGCGTCCCTGCTCGCGGACGGACCGGTGCCGCAGCTCAACCTCGGCGGCGGGTTCGGTATCGCCTACACGCGGGTCGACGACCCGACTCCGATCGAGGGACTGGCCGCCGCCATCGTCACCGCGGTGGCCGAGGATTGCGCGGCCAGGGGCATCCCCGTCCCGGCCTTGTCGTTCGAACCGGGGCGCGCCATCGTCGGCACGGCCGGTGTGACGATCTACGAGGTCGGCACCACGAAGGACGTGACGATCGATTCCGGAGCCGTGCGCCGTTACATCAGCGTCGACGGCGGAATGAGCGACAACGCGCGTCCGGCCCTCTACGGTGCGCAGTACTCGGCTCGCCTCGCCTCGCGCGTCGGAGAGGGCGAGCCCCGCCTCAGCCGCGTGGTGGGCAAGCACTGCGAGTCCGGTGACATCGTCGTCGATCACGAGTACCTGCCCGAAGACCTCGTGCCGGGCGATCTGCTCGCTGTGCCGGCCACCGGTGCGTACTGCGTCTCGCTCGCGAGCAACTACAACCATGTCCCGCGTCCTCCTGTCGTCGCCGTACGCGGCGGGCGCTCGGCGGTCATCGTCCGTGGCGAGACCATCGATGACGTGCTGGCCCGCGACGCGGGCATCGACGGGGCGAACGCCCCCGAGGGAGACCAATGACCCACCTCCGAAGGAGTAACCATGACTGACTACCGACGACTTCGTGTGGCGCTGCTGGGTGCCGGAGCCGTCGGCTCTCAGGTCGCGGCGCTCCTGCTGCGCCACGGCGATGAGCTCGCCGACCGTGCCGGTGCCGAGCTGGAGCTCGCCGGCATCGCCGTGCGCGACGTCGACGCTCCGCGTGACGTCGACCTGCCCAAGGAGCTCTTCACCACCGACGCCGAGTCGCTGATCCTGGGCGCCGACATCGTGATCGAGCTCATCGGCGGCATCGAGCCGGCGCGCACGAGCATCCTTCAGGCGATCGGCTCTGGCGCCGATGTCGTCACCGCCAACAAGGCGCTGTTGGCAACGCACGGCCCCGAGCTGTTCGAGGCCGCCGACCGCGTCGGTGCCTCCGTGTACTACGAGGCCGCAGCCGCCGGCGCGATCCCGATCATCCGCCCGCTGCGCGACTCGCTCGCCGGCGACCGCGTGGTGCGCATCATGGGCATCGTGAACGGCACCACCAACTACATCCTCGACCGGATGGACACCGAGGGCGCCGACTTCGCCGACGTGCTCGCCGACGCGCAGCGTCTGGGTTACGCCGAAGCCGATCCGACGGCGGATGTCGAGGGCTACGACGCCGCGCAGAAGGCGGCGATCCTCGCGAGCCTCGCGTTCCACACCGCTGTCCCGCTGGAAGCCGTCTACCGCGAGGGCATCACCTCGATCACGGCATCCATGATCGAAGAGGCACGCGCCGCCGGTTTCGTGATCAAGCTGCTCGCCGTGTGCGAGCGGATCGAGGCGAACGGTGCCGAGTCGATCTCGGTGCGGGTATACCCGGCCCTTGTGCCCGCGTCGCACCCGCTCGCCTCCGTGCACGGCGCGAACAATGCGGTGTTCGTCGAGGCCGAGGCCGCCGGATCCCTCATGTTCTACGGAGCAGGAGCCGGGGGAGTACAGACCGCGTCCGCCGTGCTCGGCGACGTCGTCTCCGCCGCCCGCCGTCACATCGCCGGCGGCGTCGGGGTGGGGGAGTCGACCCGCGCGAACCTCCCCGTCGTGCCGATCGGCCACGTCACCACCCGCTACCAGATCACTCTCGAGGTCGCGGACGCACCCGGCGTGCTCGCCACGGTCGCCGGCATCCTCAGCGACGGCGGCGTCTCGGTCGCGACGGTCGTGCAGACCGTCGAGGGAGAGGACGAGCCGACGGCACGCCTCATCATCGGCACCCACCGCGCCACCGAGCAGGCGCTCAGCGCCACGGTCGACGCTCTCGCCGACAGCGAGGTCGTCGCCCGTGTGGTCTCGGTGCTCCGGGTGGAAGGCGAGTGACGATGGCGGCAGCCTCCGCGACCGCGTCGGGCGGTGCGGTCGAAGGCCGCACGGTCGAGGTGCGGGTTCCCGCGACCAGCGCGAACCTCGGCCCCGGTTTCGACACGCTGGGCCTTGCTCTCAGCGTCTACGACACCCTTCTCGTGACGGCACTGCCCGCGGGCCGGCTCGAGATCGAGGTCACGGGCTCCGGCGCGAGCGAGATCCCGCGTGACGAGTCGAACCTGATCGTGCGCACCATCGCGTACGTCTTCGCCGACGCCGGGCGTCCGGTCCCCGGGCTGCGCATCGTCGCCGAGAACGCCGTGCCGCACGGGCGGGGGCTCGGCTCCTCCGGCGCCGCCGTCGCCGCAGGAGTGCTCGCCGCGAAGGGCCTGCTCGAGGGCGATGTCGAGATCGGCGACACCGACCTCCTCCGCCTCGCGACCGAGCTCGAAGGCCATCCCGACAACGTCGCGCCGGCTCTCTTCGGCGGTCTCACGATCGCGTGGATGTCGGAGCGCGGACCGCAGCACAAGAAGCTGCTCGTCCACCGTGGCGTCTCGCCCCTCGTTCTCGTTCCCGCGTACACGATGTCGACATCGCAGGCGCGGTCGCTGCAGCCGCCGCAGGTCTCCACCGCGGATGCCGTGTTCAACGTCTCGCGCTCCGCGCTGCTGATCGCCGCGCTCATGCAGAGCCCCGAGCTGCTCCTTGACGCCACCGCCGACCGGCTCCATCAGGATTACCGGGCAGGAGCCATGCCAGAGACGCAGCGTCTGGTGCAGGCGCTGCGCGCAGCGGGCTTCGCCGCCGTCGTCTCGGGAGCGGGCCCCAGCGTGCTCGTGCTCGCAGACGGGCCGGGCAGCCGCCAGGACGCGGTCGAGCTGGCCGATCGAGTCACCGACACCCCGTGGGAGGCGCTCCTGCTCGCAGTCGACGTCCGTGGTGGTACAGTGGGGACTCGAGCGGAGGGCTCCACGTAACTGCGTGAATCTGGCCCCATTGCAAATCTTGCAAGACCCGCACGCAAATCCCTGTGGCACAAGTGCCGAGGCTGGCTGGCGCCGAGCGTCAGCCCGTGCGATCGCGCGCAGCACCCGTTGTGTGCGTTCAACGCTCATTCCCCATGACATATAAGGGAGTACTCGTGGAGAACCTCTCCGAGACCCAGAACGACCAGTCGGCGCCCACCGCCGAAGCACCCGCGGCATCCGCGGAGTCGGCCACCGAGTCCGCACCGGCGCGTAAGCGCGCACCGCGTCGCGCCAGCACCGCCACGGCGGCAGCCAAGGCCGAGAAGGCCGAAGCGGCGAAGGCCGAGAAGGCCGCGAAGTCGGATGCTGCGCCTGAAGCCGCCGCCCCCGAGACGGCATCCGCAGGTGCGGAGCCCACCGAGGCCGCGCCCAAGGCGAAGGCGCCGCGTCGCAGCCGCGCCAAGAAGGCCGACGCCGATGCTCCGGTCGCCGACACGGCTGCTGCGGAAGCGCCCGCCCCCGAGGCGGCACCCGCCGAGGCTCCTGCCGAGCCCGCCCCCAAGACGACCGGGCGTGGACGCCGCGGTGCGCAGAAGCCGGCCGCCGATGCCGAGGCACCCGCCGCGGAGCAGGCAGCGGAGTCCGCCTCCGAAGCCGCTCCCGCGGAGACCTCGCAGAACAACGACTCCGACTCCTCCGATGGTGGCGAGGAGCAGGGCGGTCGCGGCCGCAACCGCAGCCGTAGCCGCAATCGCGGACGCGGGCAGAACGGCGCCGCGCAGGAACAGCAGCAGCAGCAGGCGCAGCCGGCGGCTGACGATGACCAGGCCGGCGGCAACAACCGCAACCGTCAGCGCAACAAGCGCCGCAGCGGTACCCCGACCGACGAGTTCGACACCGAGATCGGCGAGGACGACGTCCTGATCCCGATCGCCGGCATCCTCGATGTGCTCGACAACTACGCTTTCGTCCGCACGACCGGCTACCTCGCCGGCCCCAGCGACGTGTACGTGTCCCTCGGACAGGTGAAGAAGTACAACCTGCGCAAGGGCGACGCCGTCGTCGGTTCGATCAAGCAGCCCCGCGAGGGCGAGCAGCAGGGCCGCCAGAAGTACAACGCGCTGGTCAAGGTCGACTCGATCAACGGCCTCTCGGTCGACGATGCCGCCACCCGCGTGGAGTTCGGCAAGCTCACGCCGCTCTACCCGCAGGAGCGTCTGCGTCTGGAGACGGCCCCCGAGAAGCTGACCCAGCGCATCATCGACCTGGTCGCCCCGATCGGCAAGGGCCAGCGCGGCCTCATCGTCGCGCCGCCCAAGGCGGGCAAGACCATCGTCCTGCAGCAGATCGCCAACGCGATCGCGCAGAACAACCCCGAGGTCCACCTCATGGTCGTGCTCGTCGACGAGCGCCCCGAAGAGGTCACCGACATGGAGCGCACGGTGAAGGGAGAGGTCATCGCCTCGACCTTCGATCGCCCCGCTGAGGACCACACCACGGTCGCCGAGCTCGCGATCGAGCGCGCCAAGCGCCTGGTCGAGCTGGGCCGCGACGTCGTCGTGCTGCTCGACTCGATCACCCGCCTCGGCCGCGCGTACAACCTCGCCGCCCCGGCCTCGGGTCGTGTGCTGACCGGTGGCGTCGACGCCTCGGCGCTGTACCCGCCCAAGCGCTTCTTCGGTGCCGCGCGCAACATCGAGAACGGTGGATCGCTCACCATCCTCGCGACCGCCCTCGTCGAGACCGGTTCCAAGATGGACGAGGTCATCTTCGAGGAGTTCAAGGGCACCGGCAACAGCGAGCTGCGCCTGTCGCGCTCGCTCGCCGACAAGCGCATCTTCCCGGCCGTCGACGTCAACGCGTCGAGCACCCGCCGCGAAGAGATGCTGCTCTCGGCCGACGAGGTCAAGATCACGTGGAAGCTGCGTCGCGCCCTCGCCGGCCTCGACCAGCAGCAGGCCCTCGAGGTCGTGCTCGGCAAGCTCAAGGAGACCAACTCCAACGTCGAGTTCCTCGTGCAGATGCAGAAGTCGATCCCGACGCTCCCCTCGGGCGCGCACGGCCACGACAACAACATCCGCTGAGCGGCTGAGCCGTGTTCGAGTCCGTCCAGACTCTGATCGACGAGCATCGCCGGGTGCAGGAGGAACTCTCCGACCCGGCGGTGCACGCCGACGCCGCCCGAGCGAAGCGCGTCAACCGCCGCTACGCCGAGCTGTCGCGCATCGTCGCCGCCTACGAAGCGTGGGTCGCTGCGACCGACGATCTGGAGACCGCTCGTGAGTTCGCTCGCGAGGACGAGTCGATCGCCGCAGAGATCCCGGCGATGGAGGAGGAGCTGCAGGCCTCGCAGGAGCGTCTGCGGCGTCTGCTGATCCCGCGTGACCCGGACGACGCCCGCGACGTGATCATGGAGATCAAGGCGGGGGAGGGCGGTGCGGAGTCCGCGCTGTTCGCTGCGGACCTCCTGCGCATGTACATCCAGTACGCGGCCTCCAAGGGCTGGAAGACGGAGCTGCTCGAACGCAACGAGTCCGACCTCGGCGGCTACAAGGATGTCCAGGTCGCGATCAAGGGCTCGTCGTCCGATCCCGCTCAGGGCGTCTGGGCGCACCTGAAGTACGAGGGAGGCGTGCATCGCGTGCAGCGTGTGCCGGCGACCGAGTCGCAGGGGCGCATCCACACGTCGACCACCGGCGTGCTCGTCTTTCCCGAGGTCGATGAGCCGGAGGAGATCCACATCGACCAGAACGATCTCAAGATCGACGTGTTCCGCTCCTCCGGTCCCGGTGGGCAGTCCGTGAACACGACGGACTCCGCGGTGCGCATCACGCACGTGCCGACGGGCATCGTCGTCTCGATGCAGAACGAGAAGTCTCAGCTGCAGAACCGCGAGGCGGGCATGCGCGTGCTGCGTGCCCGACTGCTCGCGCGTCAGCAGGAGGAACTCGACGCTGCGGCATCCGACGCCCGCCGATCGCAGATCCGGGGCATGGACCGCTCGGAGCGCATCCGCACGTACAACTTCCCTGAGAACCGGATCGCGGATCACCGCACCGGGTTCAAGGCCTACAACCTCGATCAGGTCATGGATGGAGCGCTCGATCCGCTGATCGAGAGCGCCATCACCGCCGACGAGGAAGCACGGCTCGCCGCGGTCGGCTCCGACTCCTGACGAACGCTCTCACGCGTCGGCCGCTCAAGTACGGGCGGCGTACCGATGCTCGGGGCGTCCGGTCGAGCCGTAGTTGAGGCGCACCTCCACGACGGTCCTGGCGGCCAGCGCCGCCAAGTGCCGCTGCGCGGTCGCGCGGGAGATCCCGACGCGTTCGCCGACCTCCGCGGCCGAGGCCTCACCGTCGCCGAGCGCGGCGAGAACGAGCTGCTCCGTCGCCGAGCGCGAGATCGACACGGGCTCACCCGCACCGTGCAGGATCGCCAGAGCGCGGTCGACGTCTTCCTGGCGCAGTGCGCGGTCACCGCTGAGGAGATTGCGATAGCGGATGTAGCGATCGAGGAGGCTCGACAGCGCTCGTCTTTCGAACGGTTTCACGAGATAGCCCACCGCCCCGGAGCGCAGTGCTCTACGCACAGTGGCGGCGTCGTCGGCCGCGGAGATGAGGATCGCGTCGATCCCGGATTCCCGCACGAGCGCGATGCCGTCCCCGTCGGGAAGGAAGACGTCGGCGATCAGGAGATCGGGGCGAGACGCGCGCACGCTGTCGCGGGCCTCGGCGAGAGAGCGCACCGTTCCCGTCACGGCGAAGCCGGGATGATCGTCCACGATGCCCTGGTGCAGCTGGGCCACCCGGAAATCATCGTCGAGGATGAGCACGCGTACAGGCTCGGTCATGTGTTCTCCTTCTCGTCCGGTGAGGTCCGTGCCACGGCTCCGCCGATGCGCGCGGCGAACACCGCACCGCTGTCGGCACCGCCCTGATCGATGACCCAGAGGTCCCCGCCACTGCGACGGGCGATCTCGGTGGAGAGGGGGAGGCCGATCCCATGCCCGTGCACGTCGTCGTCCGTGGTCCCCTCCCTCGGCTGTGCAGGCGACGGCTCGATGCCTCCGAGGCCGGGTCCGGAGTCGGAGACGGTGAACACGAGAGCATCGCCGTCATCCAGCAGTGCCACCTCGACCCAGCGCGGGGTCTGCTCGCCCGAGACGGCGGCGGTCACCGCGTTGTCGATCAGGTTGCCGAGCACGGCCGCGACGTCCTCCGCCTCCTGCACAGTGCCGATCAGCTGGGTGTCCTCCGCTATCCGGAGGGCGACGCCGCGCTCTCCGGCCTCCACACCTTTGGCTCCGAGGAACGAGTGCAGGAAGGGGTCGCCCACGAGGTCGAGTCCCACGACGGGAAACGACACGGGGCCGCGCTCCACGAGGTCGCCCAGGAACGCCCGGGCCTGCGGCACCCGGTCGGCGTCGATGAGCCCGGCGGCCACGTGCATGCGGTTGGCGAACTCGTGCCGCTGCACGCGCAGCGCCGCCGTCATCGTCCTGACGGTCTCCAGGCGCTCGGTCAGGGCGACCAGATCCGTGCGATCGCGCACGATCAGCACGTCGCCGAGCGCGTGGCCGTCGCGCACCACGGGGCGCGAGTCGAGGTAGAGCATCCGGTCTCCGACGATGGCACTCGAGCGAGTGCGGGCGCCGGTCGCTGCATCGAGGACAGCCGGGGCGAGCCCGAGATCGTCGATGGACCGCCCGACAGGTTCGTCCAGGCCGAGCAGGCGATCGGCGGCGGCGTTGCTCACGCGCACCACACCTCGTGTGTCGACCGCGAGCACCCCGTCGTCCACGCCGTCGAGCACGGCGGTCTGATTCTGCACGAGCGCGACGAGCTCCTCCGGCTGGACACCGAGGGTCAGCCGCTCCCAGCGCCGCCGGAGCAGGTGGAACGCGAGGACCGCCAGCGCGAGCGCCCCGGCGGCGGTGCCCGCGATGACCGCCAGAAGCGGTGGCAGGTCGTCGAAGACGCCTGCGCGCTCGAACCCGACGCTGACCTCGCCCACGGGGGAGCCGGCGGGGTCACGGACCGGCACCTTCGCGCGCGCGGATTCCCCGAGCGTCCCGGTCTGCCAGTCGACCACCTCGGCGCCGGCGAGCACGGCCTCGTACGGCGTGCTGACCTCTTCGCCGATGCGGGAGGGGGTGGGATGAGCGAGACGGATGCCGTTGTCGTCCGTGATCACGACGAACAGGGCTCCGGTGCGGGCGGTGACCTCGGACGCGAGGCGCTGCAGTTCGCCGTCGCGGAGTTCTTCTGCGTCGGGCGCTCCTTCGGCGAGCGAGATGCGGGCGACCTCGGCGCGAACCTGCGGGTCCTCCGCCAGCGTGCGGGCGATGCCCAGAGCGGTCGATTCGGCCTCGGCGCGAAGCTGCTGCAGGGTGAGGAGCAGATACACGCCGGTGCACAGGGCGACGACGAGGGTCACCGTGGCGAGCTGGAGCAGCAGGGCGCGCGTGGCGAACCGTGGTCTGGTCGACGTCGTCCTCGGCACCGCGCTTCTCCCGTAGCTCTCCGCGCAATATGCGCAGAACCCACGCTACGCGCACAACGCAAGGGAATGCGGGATACCGCTCCCGGAGCGCGCCGATTCCCTAGTCTCATCGGGATCCGTCACGGACGACGGAGCCACGACGAAGGAGTCAACGCAATGCCCGACGCACTCACCGGCCTGTTCGCGGCCGCCGAAGAGGCGCCAACCTACGACGTGGCCTTCGTGCCACCCGAGTGGGTGCTGGTGCTCCTCGGATTCACGATGGTGCTCGCGTTCATGACGCTCATCATGACCAAGCGCCTCACTCCGATGGTCGCGCTGATCCTCGTTCCGACCGTCTTCGGCCTCTTCGCGGGAGCAGGCCTCGGCCTCGGCGACATGATCCTCGACTCGATCGGCGCGATGGCACCGACCGCGGCCCTGCTGATGTTCGCGATCATGTTCTTCGGCATCATGATCGACGTGGGGTTGTTCGACCCGCTCATCCGGCTGATCACGCGCCTGCTCGGTGACGACCCGGCCAAGGTGGTGCTCGGCACCGCGATCCTCGCCGGAGCGGTGTCGCTCGACGGCGACGGTTCGACGACCTTCATCATCACGACCTCGGCGATGCTGCCCATCTACCTGCGTCTGGGGATGAGTCCCGTCGTGCTGACCTGCGTGGCCGGCCTCATGAACGGCACGCTGAACATCGTGCCGTGGGGCGGACCCACCGTGCGCGCCGCGACGGCCCTGGGGTTGCAGCCGACAGACATCTTCGTGCCGATGCTGCCGGCGCTCGGAGCGGGGATCGTCGTGACCCTCGGCTTCGCATGGATCCTGGGCCTGCAGGAGCGCCGGCGACTCGGTCGCCTGGATTCCGAGGGGCTGCTGGTCGGTGCCGACGGCGGGACGCTCTCCACGGTGCCGAAGATCTTCCGCGGGGCAGAGCCGAAGCCGGGTGCGCGCGCCTCGCTGCGCACCGGCAACCTCGTGGTCGTCGCCGGCGGACACGCTCCCGTCTCCGCTGCGAGCGTCGATCCCGCGGACACGGCCATGGCCGACACGATGCTGGACCCTGAACGGCCCACCCTCCGGCCGAAGCTCATCTGGTTCAACCTCGCTCTCACCGTCGCGGTCATGGTGCTGCTGGTGCTCGACATCCTGCCGCTGCCGTACGTGTTCATGGTGGGAGCGGGCCTCGCGCTCGTCATCAACTTCCGTGGCATCAAGGAACAGGCCTCGGAGATCGTCGCGCACGCACCGAGCATCGTGGGCGTGGTCTCCATGGTGATCGCCGCAGGAGTCCTGGTCGGCGTGCTCACCGGCACCGGGATGGTCGATGCGATGGCCACGTGGATCACCGACGTGCTCCCACCGGCGCTTGGTCCGTTCCTCGCGCCGATCACCGGTGTGCTCTCGATCCCGTTCACGTTCTTCATGTCGAACGATGCGTTCTACTTCGGCATCCTCCCGGTGCTCGCCCAGAGCGCCGCGAACTTCGGCATCGATCCCGTGGAGATGGCGCGGGCGTCGATCACCGGCCAGCCCGTGCACCTGCAGAGTCCGCTGGTACCCGCCATCCTGCTGCTCGTGTCGCTCGCGAGCGTGAACCTGGGCGACCACCACCGCAAGGTGCTGTGGCGCGCCACGATCGTCTCGCTGGTCATGCTCGGCGTCGGCATCCTGACCGGAGCCGTCCCGTTCTTCGTGGCGCAGTGATGCTCCGGTGGTGGGGAGCGCGGACGCCGTGCTCCCCACCATCGTGCGTGCACAGCGCTATGCTCGGCCCGTGATCACTTTCCTGTTCCGCGGCCTGCTCTACGTGGTGTCCGCCGGTCTCGGCCTGATCGCCGCTGACCTCCTCCTCGACGGCTTCACGATCGAATGGGACAAGTGGTGGGGCTTCGTCATCTGCATCTTGATCTTCGCGATCCTGCAGAGCGTGCTCGCGCCCTGGGTCGGCAAGATGGCCAACCGCTACGCGCCGGTGCTGATGGGCGGTATCGGGATCTTCTCGACGCTGATCTCCCTCGTCGTCGTCGTGCTGCTGCCCATCGGCGGGCTGCGGATCACCGATCTGACCGGGTGGCTGCTCGGTGCGGTCATCGTCTGGCTGATCACGGCGCTCGGCAGCGTGCTGCTCCCGCTCCTCTTCCTGCGTAAGAAGGTCGCGGCGGTCAAGGGCCAACGCCGCTAGGGCGTGTTGCTAAAGTGGCTGTCCCTTTGTGGCTGTCGGATCAGCTCGTCTCGCTGTGCGTAGTCGGTATCGATGGAATTTGAAGGGCGAGAACAATCGCAGTTGGAGCTCGTCGCACTCCCCACAGTTGACGGACGCCGGGGTCTTGACCGGTTCAGTGTCGCGCTGATCAAGGGGGCGTCGTCGTTCGCTGAGCTGTTTGACGCATTCCAGCAGGTCGGCGCTGGACAGGTTGCCAATGGGCGCAGCTTCGTGACCTTGGACGACCTGAATCAGTGTCTCTATACGAGCGGACACGCGGCGAACGAGCACGGCTTCGGCGATGACCTTGATTACCCCGACGATGACGATGCGGAAGCGGTCGACACGTACTCCGTGCAGTAGTGAAAGGCATCTGCGAACGCCACAACTACGTGCTCTTCGGAATCGGCGCGTCGACGCTCGGGTTCGTCCGCCAACTCGACAGCACCACCGATCAAGACGTTCCGGCGTTGGTAGAGGACCTCAAACACCTCTATGGACAGCAGGAGAGCAGCGCTTGGCAGCGGCTAGAAGCCACGCTTGCCACCTCCCCGATATTGATACTCGGATACACCGAAGACTTTGCCCACCTTGTCGAGTAGTCGGCTCCGGGTTTCGTCGCAATCACGGTCCTGGTTGTCGGGCTGCTAGGCCGTATTGCTATAGGTGTGTGGTGCCTGGGCCCGGGCTGGTGGCTCGGCAAGATAGCGTGGCTGCATGCAGTTCAACGCCTTCGCGGTCTACTCGGCGGAGGTGGGCGTGACCGCTGAAGTCATCCACGAGACCCAGAACAGCGACTATGAGTCCGGGATTGTCCAGATAGGCGAAGAGGCTTGGCATATTCGCACAGCGCGGAACACTCCGACCAAACCGGGGGCCTTCGTCGCGTTCTGGCAAAGGGACGCGGAGGGGAACACAGTGCCGTTCAGCGATGCCGATCCCGCAGCGGGGCTGCTTGTCTTCGTGGAACAGCATGATCAGCGAGGGGTGTTCCGGTTCACCAGCGCGCACCTGACAGCGCTCGGCGTCACGTCAGGAAGGCGGCCAGGCAAACGTGGGTTCCGGGTGTATCCGAGCTGGTGCGCGGGCTTGAATGCCCAGGCCGCGACCACGCAACGCGCTCAAGCGCCCGCGTTTCAGGAGTTCTGAGCTCACCGGGTCGTACAGCACCCGCGCCCACCCGCTCTGCTCGGACCACCGGTCGAAGGTCTTGTAGATCGTGTTCCAGCTCCCGAAACGCTCCGGAACATCCCGCCACGACGCGCCCGTTCGGAACCGCTACGCAGTCGCCTCGTCCACGGTGCGCCGATCCGCCGGTGGCCGTCCCGTCGACTTCACGGTCGGGAACAGCGGGCCGATCACAGCCCAGGCCTCGTCAGAGATCGCATCACGCGACACGCATCCAACACCCGCCCACAAGGCGCCCGAAGGTGTCTGGCAACACCGCCTAGGGCGTCCGCCGTTCTCGTCTACTCAGATCGCGTAGTGGTCCGGCGCGGTGAGCAGAGCCCTGGTGTCCTCGCCGACCGTGCGATGACGCGGCTTCGCCGGCACTCCGACGAGCACGCTGTCGGCGGGGGCGTCACGAGTGACCACGGCGTTCGCACCGACCACGGAGCCGGCCCCGATCGTCACGGGGCCGAGGATCTTGGCGCCGGCACCGACGGCCACTCCGTCTCCGAGCGTGGGGTGCCTCTTCCCGGAAGCGCGTGTGCGTCCGCCGAGCGTGACGCCGTGGTAGAGCATCACGTCGTCGCCCACCACGGCGGTTTCGCCGATGACCACGCCCATGCCGTGGTCGATGAAGAAGCGACGGCCGATGTTCGCGCCGGGGTGGATCTCGATCCCGGTCAGCCAGCGCGACACCTGGGAGCCGGCGCGTGCGAGCAGACGCAGGCGGCGCTGCCAGAGCGCATGCGAGACGCGGTGCGCCCAGACGGCGTGCAGCCCGGGGTAGAGCAGAGCGACCTCGACGGCGCTGCGCGCGGCCGGATCCCGAAGGCGTGCGGCCGCGATGTCCTCGCGCATTCGCCCGATCATGCCCATAGCCGGTCTCAGTCTTCGCGCAGATCCTCGAACAGCGCGGTGGAGATGTAACGCTCACCGGTGTCGGGGATCATGACGACGATCGTCTTGCCGGTGTTCTCCGGTCGGGCCGCGACCTTCAGTGCGGCGGCGACCGCGGCGCCGGATGACATGCCCACGAGGAGACCCTCCTTGGCCGCGAGCTCACGGGCGACGCGGATGGACTCGTCGAACTCGGCGGTGAGGATCTCGTCGAGCACCTCGCGATCGAGCACACCGGGGACGAAGTTCGGGCCGATGCCCTGGATCTTGTGCGGGCCGGGGTGTCCCTCGGTGAGCACCGGGGAATCCTTGGGCTCGACCGCGATCACCTGGACGCCGGGCTTCGCCGCCTTGAGCGCCTGCCCGGTCCCGGTGACGGTTCCGCCGGTGCCGACGCCCGCGACGAGGATGTCGACCGCGCCGTCGGTGTCGCGGAGGATCTCCTGTGCCGTGGTCTCGCGGTGGATCTGGGGGTTCGCGGCATTCTCGAACTGGCGGATCCAGATGGCTCCGGGAGTCTCGGCGACGATGCGCTTGGTCTCCTCGATCGCACCGCTCATGCCCTTGGTGGGGTCGGTGAGCACGATCTGCGCGCCGAACGCCTTCAGCAGGACCCGGCGCTCCTTCGACATGGAGGCGGGCATCGTCAGGATCACGCGGTAGCCGCGCGCGGCGCCGACCATCGCGAGAGCGATGCCGGTGTTGCCGCTCGTGGACTCCACGATGGTGCCGCCCGGCGCGAGCTCACCCGATGCCTCGGCGGCGTTGACCATGGCGATCCCGATGCGATCCTTCACGCTCGAGGCGGGGTTGTAGTACTCGAGCTTGGCGAGGACGGTCGCACCCAGTCCCTCGGTCACCCGGTTCAGGCGGACGAGCGGTGTGTTGCCGAACGCGGTCGTGATGTCGGAGTGGATGCCGGGCATGATGAACCTTCCTGTGCGGGGTCGCTGCGGACCAGCCTAGGGGAGGGGTCCTATGGGGAGGCCTTTGTGACGGCCGCTCGCACTCTACGCTGGAAGGCATGTCTGACACCTCTCTCGCTGCGGTCGTCCGCACGGCGGCCCAGCGTCTGGCCGATGTCGGAGTGCCCGACCCTCTCGTCGACGCAGAGCTTCTCGCCGGCCACATCCTCGGACGACGACGCGGCGAGGTGCAGGCGGCGATCGTCCGTGGCGACGGCATCGATGACGCAGCGGTGTCGGCGCTCGATGAGGCCGTGACGCGTCGTGCAGCCAGGGAGCCGCTGCAGCACATCACCGGAACCGCGCCGTTCCGTCACCTCGAGCTCGCCGTCGGCCCCGGCGTCTTCGTACCCCGTCCGGAGACGGAGACCGTCGTGCAGTACGCGATCGACGCCCTGCTGAGCTCCCCGGAGTCCGCACCGGTCGGCATCGACCTCGGCACCGGCAGCGGGGCGATCGCCCTCGCGATGGCCACCGAGGTGCCGCACGCGCGCATCTTCGCCGCCGAGCTCTCCGAGGACGCGCATGCCTGGGCGAGCCGCAACGTCGCGGGAGTCGACAACCTCACGCTGGTGCTGTCCGACCTGGGTGAAGCCTTCCCGGAGCTCGACGGCACGGCCTCCGTGGTCATCTCGAATCCGCCGTATGTGCCCGATGCCGCCATTCCCCGCGATCCGGAGGTGCGGCTGTTCGACCCGGCCATGGCGCTGTACGGGGGAGAGGACGGTCTCGACATCGTGCGTGTGCTCAGCTCACGGGCCCTGCGGCTGCTGCGCCCCGGCGGTCTCCTCGTCATCGAGCACGGCGAACTGCAGGGCGAGTCGATCAGGGACCTCCTCACGGTCGACGGCTGGCGCGCACCGGCGACGCACCGCGACCTGACGCTCCGGGATCGCACCACCACCGCGCTCCGACCCTGATCAGCAACCTCCGAGCGTGCTCACTGGCCGCGCCGCATAGAATCGAACCGTCATGTCAACCATCTTCGACTGCAGCGACGAGTCGCAGCTCCTCGCCGGCATGCGCCACGCGCGCCAGGCGATCGGCCGTGGCGACCTCATCGTCATCCCCACAGACACGGTGTACGGCGTCGCCGCCGATGCCTTCTCCCCGGCCGCCGTTCAGCGCCTCCTCGACGCGAAGGGGCGCGGGCGGGATCAGCCGCCGCCCGTGCTGATCGGCACGAAGGAGACGCTCGCCGCCCTGGCCGAGTCCGTTCCGGAGCCGGTCGAGCGCCTCGTCGAGGCATTCTGGCCCGGTGGACTGACGATCGTGCTGCCGGCGCAGCCGTCGCTGGTGTGGGACCTGGGAGAGACTCTCGGCACGGTCGCGGTGCGCATGCCGGAGGGCCGGGTCGCCCTCGAACTGCTCGCGGAGACCGGCCCGCTGGCCGTCTCCAGCGCGAACCTCACGGGCGAAGCCGCGGCCATCTCGGCGTACGACGCCGAGAAGATGCTGGGTGACAGCGTCGCGGTCTATCTCGCAGACGGCCTGAGCAAGGACGGCATCGCGTCCACCATCGTGGATGCCACCTCGCTGGTGCGCCGCGGCGCGGATTCCGAACCCGGGACCGTACGCATCCTCCGTGACGGCGCCGTGACCAGGGAGCAGCTCCAGGAAGTCCTCGGCGACCTCCTCGAGCCCGAGGACCACGCCGGACACGAGCATGACCCTGAGCACGCGCAGGAGCAGGACGGGGATTCGTGAAGCAGTACCTCTTCACGATCATCCTCACCGCCGCGATCACGTTCGCGCTGACCTGGGCGGTGTGGAAGCTGAGCCTCCGGTTCAAGCTGTACCCCGCCATCCGCGACCGGGACGTGCACACCACCCCCAAGCCACGACTGGGCGGCGTCGCGATCTTCCTCGCCATCGCCGCGGCGTTCGGCTTCTCCGCGGTGAACCCGTTCTTCCAGAGCATCTGGGTGCCGCCGCAGACCATGTGGTCGATCCTCGGCGCGTCCCTGCTGATCGCGATCATCGGGGTCGTCGACGACCTCTGGGACATCGACTGGATGATCAAGCTCGGCGCGCAGTTCCTCGCTGCCGGCGTCATCACGGTCGGTGGGGGACTGCAGATCCTGTCTCTGCCGTTCGGTGACCTCATCGTGGTGTCGAGCTGGCTGAGCATCACGATCACGATGTTCGCGATCGTCATCGTGATGAATGCGGTGAACTTCATCGACGGGCTCGACGGGCTCGTCGCCGGTGTGTGCCTCATCTCGAACGGCGTGTTCTTCGCCTACTCCTACATCTTCACGCGCGACTCCGGCGCCTCCAGCTACTTCAACCTCTCGACCTTCATCGCCGCCGTCCTCATCGGAGCCTGCCTCGGCTTCCTGCCGCTGAACTGGAGCCCCGCGAAGATCTTCATGGGCGACTCCGGTGCACTGGTGATCGGCCTCCTGATGGCCACATCGGCGATCGCGATCACCGGGCAGATGGATCCGTCCGCCCTCGACCCCGAGCGGCTCGGGCGCTCCCAGCTGGTCGGCGCCTTCCTGCCGATCCTGCTCCCGCTGCTGGTGGTCCTGCTGCCGCTGCTGGACTTCGGACTCGCCGTGCTCCGACGCATGAGCGCGGGACGATCGCCGTTCTCGCCCGACCGGAAGCACCTGCATCACCGCATGCTCGATCTGGGTCACCGCGACCGTGACGCCGTGCTCATCTTCTACGCCTGGACGGCCGTGGTCTCCCTCGCCGTCCTGCTCATGTACGTCGGTGCCCGAGAGGACTGGCCCGGCCAGTACCTGCCGGGTGTCGGCTTCGGCATCGTGGGCATCGCCGCCTGCCTCGTCGTCACGCTGAGTCCCACCCGCCGCAGGAAGAGCGCAGCGGGCGCCGAACCCGATCCGACACCCGTGGAGTCCTGATGAGCCCGAGTCCTGTTTCCAGCACGCCGATCCTGCGTCGCACCCTCATCTGGTCGGCGGTCGCCACCGTCGTGCTCGCGATCATCGCCGGGGGCATCGGCTACCTCGTCGCTCAGGGGGAGGGGCTCGTCAGCGGTCTGCTCGGCGTGCTCCTGGCCGCCGTCTTCCTGGCGATCACCGGCATCAGCATCCTGATCGCGAACCGCTGGTACGGCGACCCGATCTACGTGCAGTTGTTCTTCGCCATCGTCCTGGGCGGCTGGCTGCTCAAGCTCGGGCTCTTCGTCGTCGCGATGATCATGCTCGCCGGTCAGCCGTGGCTGCAGCCGATGGTGTTCTTCCTGTCGATCGTGGCCGGCGTGCTGATGTCGCTCGCGATCGACGTCATCGTCCTCACGAGCATGCGGCTGCCCAACGTCAGCGACACGAACCTGCCGACGGAGGTTCCAGAAGACCGTGCGCCCGGCTCGGCGAATCACATCGGAGACGGACCCGTCGAGGGTGGCCAGCGGTCTTAGGAGACCCTCAGATTCTGATACTGTTGATACGTGCCCGCCGCTCGCCCGCGAGCGCTTGCGCTGTGTAGCACACCGACCATCGTCGCCCCGGTTTAGACCGGTGCCCCGAAGCTGGAGCCCGCGCTGTTTAATCTTGCTGCGACCCTGACCCCCCGACTCGCCTCCGACGGCGAGTTCCACGGCCCTTCGATCGACGATTTCTTTCCGGAGATCCTCTTCCACGTAGGCCCCATCCCCGTCAACCGGATCCACCTGGTCCAGTTGCTCGCGGTGATCGCCGTGGTTCTGATCCTCTGGCTCGGCACTCGCCGTATGAAGGTCGTCCCCGGCCGCTTCCAGAGCCTCGTGGAGATGGGGCTCGGCTTCGTCCGGACCAACGTCGCCCACGACATGCTCGGTCGCAAGGACGGTGACCGCTTCCTGCCGATCCTGACCACGATCTTCTTCATGGTCCTGTTCATGAACATCACGGGCATCATCCCGTTCCTGAACATGCCGGGAACGGCGATCGTCGCGGTGCCGCTCACGCTGGCCGTCGTCAGCTACGTGACCTTCATCTACGCCGGTATCAAGCGACACGGCTTCAAGTTCTTCAAGAACTCCCTGTTCCCGCAGGGTGTGCCGGTCGCCGCGATGCCGATCGTCGCGATCATCGAGCTCATCTCGACGTTCATCCTGCGCCCCGTCACGCTGACGCTGCGTCTTCTCATGAACCTCGTCGTGGGGCACATGATCCTGGTCCTCGCGTTCTCCGCGACCCAGTTCTTCTTCTTCACCGCAGGTGGCGGCTGGGCCGCACTCGGTGTCGGAACCCTCGCCTTCGGTGGCGCCTTCACTCTCTTCGAGATGCTGGTCGCCGTCCTCCAGGCATACGTCTTCACCGTCCTCACCGCGGTCTACATCCAGCTCGCGGTCGCAGAAGAGCACTGAGCGGGCAGGCATCAGCCTTCCCACCCAACGAAAGGAAAAACCCGTGGACGCTACTACGGTTCTCGCTGAAATCAACGGTCACCTCGGAGCGGTCGGCTACGGCCTCGCAGCCATCGGCCCGGCCATCGGCGTCGGCATCGTCGTCGGCAAGACCATCGAGGGTGTCGCTCGTCAGCCCGAGCTGGCCGGTCGTCTCCAGGTCCTCATGTGGATCGGTATCGCCTTCACCGAGGCACTTGCGTTCGTCGGCATCGCCGTCGCATTCATCCCCTTCCCGTAATCCTCACCGACTTCTGAAGGAGACAGGATGCTGAACGCTCTTGTCACGAACCTCGCAGCAGAGGGTGAGCCGAACAACCCCCTCATCCCTGCGTGGTACGACATCATCTGGTCGGGCCTCTGGTTCATCGTCATCCTCGTCGTCGTCTGGAAGGTCGCCCTTCCCCGTCTGACGAAGATGCTCGACGAGCGGTCCGCCGCCATCGAGGGCAACATCGCCAAGGCCGACGAGGCGCAGAAGCAGGCGGAGGCGGCACTCGAGGAGTACACGCGTCAGCTCGCTGAGGCGCGCACCGAGGCCGGTGAGATCCGCGAAGCCGCCCGTGAGGACGGCAAGAAGATCGTCGCCGAGGCGAAGGAGTCTGCGACCACCGAGGCCGCACGCATCACCGCCACCGCGCACACGCAGATCGAAGCGGAGCGTCAGACCGCTCTCGTCTCGCTGCGTAGCGAGGTCGGAACCCTCGCGATCGACCTCGCCGGTGGCGTGGTCGGCGAGACGCTCTCCGACGACGCGCGTGCGACGGCTGTCGTCGATCGCTTCCTCGCCGAGCTCGAGGCATCCGAGAAGGCGGCTCAGTAATGGGCAGCGCGACCACTCAGGCACTCGCGGCATCCATCAAGACGCTTGCCGCAGCGAAGGACGTCACTCTCGACACCGCACGGGAGCTGTTCGCTGCCGCGCATGCCGTGAGTGCATCGTCCCAGCTGAGCGGCGCGCTTGCTGATCCTTCCGCTCCCGCCGCGGCACGACAGAATGTCGTCGCCGCGGTGTTCGGCGGGTTCTCCGCAGGTGCCCAGGGCGTCCTGAAGACCGTCGTCGCAGAGCGCTGGTCCAACGCGGGCGAGCTCGTCGACGGTATCGAGGAGCTCGCGATCCGCGCGGCGGCGATCGCCGAGCCCGGAACGGACATCGAGGGGGAGCTCTTCGGCTTCTCCCGGGTGATCGCTGCCAACCCCGAGCTCGAACTCGCTCTGGGTAGCCGCGTCGGCGGAGAAGACGCCAAGAGTGCGCTCGTCGAGCGTCTCCTGGCCGAAGGCTCCACCGGCTCCGCGACGACGCTGATCATCACGTCGCTCGTGCGCGAGCCGCGCGGGCGTCGAGTCCGACGGCTGCTGAACCGGGCGATGAGCGTCGTCTCGAGCCAGCGCGGTCGAGTGGTCGCCACGGTGCACACCGCGGCCGCCCTCACAGACGCACAGCGCGCCCGTCTCAGCGACTCGCTCTCGCGTCGCTACGACGGTCAGGTATCGCTCAACGTCGTCATCGACCCTGCCGTCGTCGGAGGCCTGCGCGTGCAGATCGCCGATGACGTCATCGACGGCAGCATCTCCGCACGACTCGCCGACCTTCGCCAGAAGCTCGCGGGCTAACACGACTTCGCGCGGGGAACCGCGCACCCAGATACAAAGGGAAGACAATGGCAGAACTATCGATCAGCCCCGACGTCATCCGTGACGCGCTGAAGGACTTCGCCGCAGCATACGAGCCCTCCGGGGCCGGGGCGACCGAGGTCGGCACCGTCATCGACGCGGCCGACGGCATCGCGCACGTCGAGGGACTGCCCGGCGTCATGGCGAACGAGCTCGTCATCTTCGCCGACGGCACCAAGGGTCTCGCACAGAGCCTGAACGAGCACGAGATCGGTGTCGTCGTCCTCGGCGAGTTCACCGGTGTCGAGGCCGGTCAGGAAGTCACCCGCACCGGTGAGGTCCTCTCGGTTCCGGTCGGCGACGGCTACCTCGGCCGCGTGGTCGACCCGCTCGGCAACCCGATCGACGGACTCGGCGCGATCGAGACCGAGAGCGTCCGCGCCCTCGAGCTCCAGGCGCCCGGCGTCATGCAGCGCAAGTCGGTGCACGAGCCGATGCAGACCGGCATCAAGGCCATCGACGCGATGATCCCCGTCGGTCGTGGCCAGCGTCAGCTGATCATCGGCGACCGCCAGACCGGTAAGACGGCCATCGCGATCGACACGATCATCAACCAGAAGGCCAACTGGGAGTCGGGCGACGTCAACAAGCAGGTTCGCTGCATCTACGTCGCGATCGGTCAGAAGGGCTCGACCATCGCTTCGGTGAAGGGCGCCCTCGAAGAGGCCGGTGCGCTGGAGTACACCACGATCGTGGCCGCCCCCGCATCCGACCCCGCCGGCTTCAAGTACCTGGCTCCCTACACGGGTTCTGCCATCGGCCAGCATTGGATGTACGGCGGCAAGCACGTCCTCATCATCTTCGACGACCTGTCGAAGCAGGCTGAGGCCTACCGCGCCGTGTCGCTCCTCCTGCGCCGCCCGCCGGGCCGCGAGGCCTACCCGGGTGACGTCTTCTACCTGCACTCGCGTCTGCTCGAGCGTTGCGCGAAGCTGTCCGACGAGCTCGGCGCTGGTTCCATGACGGGTCTCCCGATCATCGAGACCAAGGCGAACGACGTCTCGGCCTACATCCCGACCAACGTGATCTCGATCACCGACGGCCAGATCTTCCTGCAGTCCGACCTCTTCAACGCGAACCAGCGTCCCGCGGTCGACGTGGGTATCTCAGTCTCGCGAGTCGGCGGTGACGCTCAGGTCAAGTCGATCAAGAAGGTCTCCGGAACGTTGAAGCTGGAGCTCGCGCAGTACCGCTCCCTCGAGGCTTTCGCGATGTTCGCGTCCGACCTCGACGCGGCTTCGCGTCGTCAGCTCTCCCGTGGTGCGCGTCTGACCGAGCTGCTCAAGCAGCCGCAGTACTCGCCGTACCCTGTCGAGGAGCAGGTCGTCTCGATCTGGGCCGGCACCAACGGCAAGCTCGACTCGATCGAGGTCTCGGACGTCCTGCGCTTCGAGCGCGAGCTCCTGGACTACCTGCGTCGCAACACCAAGGTTCTCGAGACGCTCCGCGACACCAACGTCCTCGATGACGCCACGGTCGCAGAGCTCGAGAAGCAGACGGATGCCTTCATCCTGGAGTTCCAGGGTGGCAAGGGACACGCCATCGGCGCCCCGGGTCACGAGGAGCACGCTGCAGCCGAGGCTGAGGACGTCAACCAGGAGAAGATCGTCAAGGGTCGTCGCGCGTAACCGCGTGAGGTACTGACATATGGGCGCTCAACTCAGGGTCTACAAGCAGAAGATCTCTTCTGCTCAGACGACCAAGAAGATCACGAAGGCGATGGAACTCATCGCGGCTTCGCGCATTCAGAAGGCGATGGCACGCGTCAAAGCGTCCACACCCTTCGCGCGTGCCGTGACGAGGGCTGTGTCGGCCGTCGCGACGCACTCGAACGTGGATCACCCGCTGACCCGCGAGTCTGAGAACATCACCCGCTCCGCGGTCGTGATCTTCTCCTCGGACCGCGGTCTCGCCGGAGCCTTCAACTCGCAGATCCTCCGTGAGGGTCTCGAGGTCGCAGAGCTCCTGCGCGAGCAGGGCAAGGAGCCGGTCTTCTACCTCATCGGTCGTAAGGCCGTCGGATACTTCCAGTTCCGACGCCTCGCCGCCGCTGCGGAGTGGACCGGCGACACGGACACCCCGTCGTTCCACACCGCGGAGGAGATCTCCGCGACGCTGCTCGAATCCTTCTCCCGCGGGGGACAGGATGGCGGCGTCGACGAGATCCACCTCGTGTACAACCGTTTCGTCAGCATGATGACGCAGTCGCCCGAATCCGTGCGTCTGCTCCCGCTGGAGATCACGGAAGCCGATGAGTCGGAAGCCGGTAACACCGTTTACCCGCTGTACGAGTTCGAGCCGGATGCCGAGACCGTTCTCGACGCGATCCTGCCGGTGTACATCCAGAGCCGCGTCTTCAACGCTCTCCTGCAGTCGTCTGCCGCGAAGCAGGCGGCGACGCAGAAGGCGATGAAGTCGGCCAGCGACAACGCCGACAAGCTCATCACCGACTACACCCGTCTGCGCAACAACGCGCGCCAGGCGGAGATCACGCAGCAGATCGCCGAGATCGTCGGCGGCGCCGACGCCCTCTCGAGCAAATAGACCATCAGGAAAGAGACGAAAATGACCCTCACCGCTCCGGCTGACCAGCCGGCGACCGCGGTCGTCGGGCGCGTCGCACGCGTCAACGGTCCGGTTGTCGACATCGAGTTCCCTCATGACTCGATCCCCGACATCTACAACGCGCTGAAGACCACGATCGCGATGGGCGAAGAGTCCACCGAGATCACGCTCGAGGTCGCTCAGCACCTCGGCGACGACCTCGTCCGCGCCATCGCCCTGAACCCGACCGACGGCATCGTCCGCGGCCAGGAAGTCCGCGACACCGGTGAGGCCATCTCGGTCCCCGTCGGCGACGTGACCAAGGGCAAGGTGTTCAACGTCATCGGCGAGGTGCTCAACCTCGAGCCCGGCGAGACCATCGAGGTCACCGAGCGCTGGCCGATCCACCGCAAGGCGCCGAACTTCGACCAGCTCGAGTCCAAGACTCAGATGTTCGAGACCGGCATCAAGTCGATCGACCTCCTCACCCCGTACGTGCTGGGTGGAAAGATCGGTCTGTTCGGTGGCGCCGGTGTCGGCAAGACCGTCCTCATCCAGGAGATGATCCAGCGCGTCGCGCAGGACCACGGTGGTGTGTCGGTGTTCGCCGGTGTCGGTGAGCGCACCCGTGAGGGCAACGACCTCATCCACGAGATGGAAGAGGCGGGCGTCTTCGACAAGACGGCCCTCGTCTTCGGCCAGATGGACGAGCCGCCGGGAACGCGTCTGCGCGTCGCCCTGTCGGCTCTGACGATGGCGGAGTACTTCCGTGACGTGCAGAAGCAGGACGTGCTGCTCTTCATCGACAACATCTTCCGCTTCACGCAGGCCGGTTCCGAGGTCTCCACGCTGCTGGGCCGCATGCCCTCCGCCGTGGGTTACCAGCCGAACCTCGCCGACGAGATGGGTGTGCTCCAGGAGCGCATCACCTCGACGCGCGGCCACTCGATCACCTCGCTGCAGGCGATCTACGTGCCCGCCGATGACTACACCGACCCGGCTCCGGCGACCACGTTCGCCCACCTCGACGCGACGACCGAGCTCTCTCGTGAGATCGCCTCGAAGGGTCTGTACCCGGCCATCGACCCGCTGACCTCGACGTCGCGCATCATGGACCCCCGCTACTTGGGCGAGGACCACTACCGCGTCGCCACGACGGTCAAGCAGATCCTCCAGAAGAACAAGGAACTGCAGGAGATCATCGCCATCCTCGGTGTCGATGAGCTCTCCGAGGAAGACAAGATCGTCGTGTCGCGTGCACGTCGCATCCAGCAGTTCCTCTCGCAGAACACCTACATGGCCAAGAAGTTCACGGGCGTCGAGGGTTCGACCGTCCCGCTGAAGGAGACCATCGAGTCGTTCGACGCGATCACCCGCGGTGACTTCGACCACGTGGCCGAGCAGGCCTTCTTCAACGTCGGTGGCATCTCCGACGTCGAAGAGCAGTGGGCGAAGATCCAGAAGGAGAACGGCTGACCATGGCGCTGCACGTCAGCCTCGTCTCCGCTGATGCGGAGGTCTGGACGGGAGAGGCGAGCCTCGTGGTCGCCAAGACCGTCGAGGGTGAGATCGGCTTCATGACCGGCCACGAGCCGGTGCTGGCCATCCTCGCCGAGGGCCAGGTTCGCATCACCCAGTCGGATGGCACCAAGGTGCTGGCCAACGCGCAGGACGGGTTCCTCTCCATGGAGGGCGACACCCTGACGATCGTTGCCGGCAACGCGGCTCTCATCGCCTAGCAGTACCTGTTTCACGCGTCCGCCTCGGCACCCGCACGGGTTCCGAGGCGGACGCGTCTGTATCCACCGAGGTTTCATGAAGATCCTGCTCCCTCCGTCGGAGACCAAACACGAGGGTGGCGACGGTTCCCCTCTCGATCTCGACTCGCTCCTGCTTCCGTCGCTCAACGAACGACGCTCGGCGGTCCTCGACGCGCTGATCGACCTCGCCGCCGATGAAGAGGCCGCACGACGCGTGCTCAAGCTGAGCGAGCGGCAGCGGGGGGATATCGCACACAACAGGGCGCTTCGATCGTCGCCCACCATGCCGGCGATCGACCGCTACACGGGCGTGCTGTTCGATGCGCTCGATGCGCGTTCCCTCTCCGCAGCCTCCCGACGGTGGCTGGGAGAGCACGTGTGGATCCACAGCGCTCCGCTGGGCCCGGTCGGAGCCCTCGACGCTCTTCCCACCTACCGCCTCGCCGCCGGGACCTCACTACCCGGACTCCCGGCGCTTCGCCGGCACTGGGCCGAAGCCACCTCCGCAGCGATCGCCGAGGCCGACCCGTCGTTCGTCCTCGACCTGCGCAGCGAGGCCTACGTCGCGCTCGGGCCCGTGCCGGGTTCCGTCGCCTCCGCGTACGTCCGGGTGGTGACCGCACACGGAAGAGCCCTCAACCACTTCAACAAGAAGTCGAAGGGCCTGCTCGTGCGGGCGATCGCCGAGGATCGGCCGCGTGTCAGGTCGCTCCGTGGCCTTCGCGCGTGGGCGCAGAAGCGGGGGATCGTCTTCCGCGACGGCGCACAGCCGGGCATTCTGGAGCTGGTCGTCGAGGAGTGAGTCGTCTTCTGTGCGAGGAGAGACGCTTCGTCCGCGAACGGCGGCGACCCGAACATGCCAGACGGCGAAAGAGACCTGCGGGGAAACCCCGCGACACGCTAGTGTGTTCAGCGCATGATGCCGCATCATGAATTTTCTGGAGGGAACCATGAACGACTACTACGGCTATGACGGCCTGTCAGGCGGCGCGCTGGTCGCGTTGATCCTGGTCTACACGATCCTGCCACTCGCCATCTACGCGCTCTACTCGTGGTTCTACATGAAGATCTTCGAGAAGGCGGGAGTGCAGGGCAAGTGGCGCGCCTGGGTGCCCGTCTACAGCACCATGATCTTCTACAAGCTCGGTGACCTGAGTCCCTGGCTCGTTCTGTACCTGATCGGTGGCGGTATCATCGGCTCGATCATCCCGTTCCTGGGATGGTTCCTGATCCTCCCCCTCATCGGTATCGCCGGTCGCGTCATCGACCTGATCGCCGCGTGGCGGGTCGGCCTGAAGCTGCAGAAGGACGCCGTCTGGGTCGTTCTGTACTTCTTCCTGCCGCCGGTGTGGCTCGGCATCAACGCATTCGACAAGTCGCGTTGGAACGCGGGCATCCAGCCCGCTTCCTGGGCAGCGAACAGCCTGCTCGGCGACCGCACGGTGTGGGACGGGATCCCCGCTCAGGCATCGGCTGCGGCTCCGCAGGCCGGCTACGGCGCGCCCCAGGGCTACGCACCCCCCGCGCAGGGTTACGCGCCGCCGGCCCAGCCCGGTTACGCGCCGCCCGCTCAGCCCGGCTACGCACCGCCTGCAGGTCCCGCAGCTCCGGCGACCGGCGCACCGGTTCCCCCGGTTCCGCCGACCACGCCGCCGGCTCCTCCCGCGGCGCCGCCGGCAACCCCGCCTGCGCCGCCGACCGCGCCGCCCGCAGCTCCGCCGGCACCGCCCGCAGCTCCGCCGGCACCGCCCGCAGTTCCTCCGGCCGACCCCACGCAGCCTCCGGCGTGATCGTCTGACACAGGGCCCTCGACTCCGGTCGAGGGCCCTGTGCTGTCTCGGGTGGTGGACGATCCTCAGCGGCCGCTAACGTGGATGACATGGTCTTGTCGCAGCGCCGCGTGGGTGCTTCTGGTCTCCCCGTGTCCTCCACAGGCCCCGGCTGCGACGACTTCGGACGTGCTGGCACGACGACGGAGGATCTGGTCGTCATCGACGAGTTCTTCCCGTTGCCGGTGGATGCTGGAGCCCAGGTGTGATCGAGGTGCGCGTGACTTCTACTACGATGTGTTGTGAGTATCCTGCGACCGTCCGATCCGCCGCAGGCCTATCGGAGGCAGCACGTGGCTGAGACGAAGACGCACCGAATCACGGTTGCGCAGCGCCCGCTGCTGCTGTCGTGGTCTGGGATCACCGATCAAGGCCGACGCCGCGAGACGAACCAGGACGCTTTCCTGGCCGACTACCCGCTGTTCATCGTCGCCGACGGGATGGGTGGTCACGCCGGTGGCGAGATCGCCAGCCAGAGCACGGTCGCCCGCTTGCAGGCTGTGGTCTCCTCAGGCAAGGTCGATGGTCCGTCGATCGAGAATGCGCTCGAGCTGGCTGTCGGTGACATCGCCGACCACCCCGAGACGACCGACGAAGGCACCGGGACGACGCTCACAGGGGTCTACTTCGACGCCGACGGTGACGAATCGCACTGGATCGCACTGAACATCGGCGATTCCCGCGTGTATCTGCTCCGTGACGATCGACTCGTGCAGATCACGACAGACCACTCGGTCGTGCAGGAACTCATCACGGCGGGGAAGCTCAGCCCGGAAGAGGCCGAAGGGCATCCGTACAGCAACGTGATCACCCGCGCGGTGGGAGCGAGTGAGCTCACGGCCCCCGATTACGTCTCCATCGATGTGCGCGCAGGTGACCGCTTCGTCATCTGCTCCGACGGTCTCACCAAAGAGCTCACCGACTACGGCATCCAGCACTTCCTCCGGGAACACGAAGACCCGGGTGCGGCCGCCGATGCGATGCTCGCCGCGGCTCTGGAGAACGGCGGACGGGACAACGTCACGCTCATCATCGTCCAGGTGACCGCAGAAGACGACTCGTCCTCCCCAATCGAGAACACCGCGGAGTAACCGTCCCGCGCTGTGGACAGCGCTCGTCCCAGGATCGCGATGCGATCCACTGGGGGGATGGACTCCCTCCCGATCGTACTTCCGACGGCTCCGGCCGCCTCGCGTCGCGCCCCGCTGCCGTTCTTGGCGGCGCTCGTGCCGATCGCGGCGGGCGTGGTGCTGTGGACGGTCACCGGCTCGCTCCTCGCGCTCTGCTTCGCGGCGTTGGGGCCCCTGATGATCGGGGCCTCGCTCGTGGACTCCGCACGCACCCGGCGTCGCGAGCGCCGACAGGGTGAGAAGCAGAACGAAGCGGAGTGGGCCGAAGCCGAGGCAGAGCTGCTCCGCCGGCACAGTGACGAGCGCGAGATGCTCTGGCAGCGGCGCCCCGACGCGGCGAACTGCATCGCGCAGCCGCCCCTTCGCGGCGCTCAACCGCTCGACGCGATCACGCCCGTCGTCGTCGGCGCAGGCGGGGCGACCAGTGAGGTGCGCTGCAGTGGCGGAGATGATGCCCGTGGGCGGGAGTTCCGCGAACGATGCGGTGTGGTCGAGGATGCGCCGATCGCAGTGCCGATCGGTGGAGGCATCTGTCTCCGAGGCCCACGACCGCTGACCCAGGCGGCGGCGAGGGCCCTGATCGTGCAGCTGTGTCTGCGCTTCAGCGCCGCACAACTGTCCCTGGTCGGCGCAGATCCGGGCGGTGCCGCCCTCTCCGCCTACGGGTTCGAGAGTCTCCCGCATACGCGACGTGGGCATCGAGGCGGCTTCCGGGTGGGGGTCGGCTCGACCGCTGAGGGACGGCCGCAGGCGGATGCGATGATCTGGCTGGCCTCGGTCGAAGAAGACGTGCCAGAGGGCATCACGACGGTCATCGACATCATCGAACCGCGACGGGGGACATTGCGCACCCCGAACGGCTCGATCGCCATCGCCGTCGAGTGCTTGTCGTTCGCGCAGGCAGGCGCCGTGGGTGCAGAGCTCGCGGATCGGGGCGACGAGGTCGATGTGCTCCCCGACGCGGTGTCGCTTTCGGAACTCGCACAGCCTCAGGACGCAGACGGATTGGCCGCGACGATCGGTCTCGGTGAGCGGGGGAGCATCACGGTCGACATCGTCGGCGACGGGCCGCACGCGATCGTGACCGGCATGACGGGGACGGGCAAGAGCGAGCTGCTCGTCAGCTGGGTCACAGCCATCGCGTCGGTGAATGGACCGGACCGCGTGACCTTCGTGCTCGCCGACTTCAAGGGCGGCACCGCATTCGAACCGTTGCGCGCGCTGCGGCAGGTGGTCGCGGTCATCACCGACCTCGACGAGGAAGGCGCCAGGCGTGGCGTCTCCAGCCTCACGGCGGAGCTGCGGCGGCGAGAGGCTGTGCTGGCCGCTGCGGGAGTTCGTGATGTGCGTGATGTCTCGATGCCGCGGCTGGTCATCGTGGTCGACGAGTTCGCGGCCCTGCTGTCAGAACACCCCGACCTGGGCGCGGTGTTCACCGACATCGCAGCCCGCGGCCGCGCGCTCGGCATGCATCTCATCATCGGCACGCAGCGTGCGTCCGGGGTCATCAGAGACGCACTGGCCGCGAACTGCCCCCTTCGCATCAGTCTGCGGGTCGGAGACGTCGCAGACAGCCGACTCATGATCGGCACGGACGCGGCCGCGATGCTCGCGGGCGACGCGAGCGCGCGCGGGCACGGGCTGGTGCGGCGGCCTGCGGACGACGAGCCCGTCGCGATCCGCGTCGCCTTGACTGCGGCCGCCGATCTGAGGGACGTCGGGATGCGGTGGGCGGAAGCAGATGTGCCGCCCAGCCCGTGGCTCCCCGCTCTTCCTGCCGTTCTCCCGCTCGCGGAGGTCATCGACGAAGCCGGGCCGTCGCCCGATACGGTCGTCCTCGGTCGCGCCGACGACCCCGGCCGCCAGTCGCAGCCAGCGGTGCTGCTGCGGTGCGCAGGCGAGCGAGGACTCGCGCTTCTCGGTGCGCCCAGCTCCGGCCGCACCGCGGCGCTGAGGGCGGTCGCGGCGCAGCGCCACGACGCCGTCTGGCTGCCGAGCGACCCTGAAGACGCCTGGGATCTGCTCGCCGCATGGGCGGACGGGAGGGAGCGTCCTCCTGCGGTCGTGCTGGGCGACGACCTGGACGCGCTTACCGCCGCTCTGCCACCGGAGTACGGCCAGCAGTTCGTCCACCGCTGGGAGCAGGTTCTTCGTGCAGCGCGGGGGACGACCTTCGTCCTGACCGCGACCAGAGCGAGCGGAGCGCTGGGGCGGGTGCTCGATCTGCTGCCGCGTCGAGTGCTGTTGCGCATGCCGAACCGGATGGAGCATCTGGCGGCCGGGGGAGAGTCGTCGGGATTCGTGCGCGACCGCGCTCCCGGGCGAGCCAGGATGGGCGACCACGAAGTGCAGCTGGCCTGGGTCGACGAAAGCGAAGTCGACCGGACCGCGGCACCGTCGATGGCGGCGTGGGCTCCGACCTCTGCGATCACTGGCGTCGTCAGCCCCGGAGCTGAGGAGGTGATCGACCGGATGCGCGGCGCGTATCCTGCGTGCGAGGTGGTGGCCGTCGGCACCGAGCCCAAAGGTGTGGGACCGCGATGCATCGTGGTCGCCGACGCGGAGACATGGCAGCGCAACTGGCCCGTGTGGCAACGCGTCAGATCAGTCGGTGAGGTGCTCATCCGCTGTGAGCACCCGGCCGACCTCCGCCAGCTGGTCGGCGCCCGCGAGCTTCCGCCCTACGCGCGCCCGCATGCAGGCCGGGCGTGGTCGGTGATCGGCGCGCGTGCGCCGAGACGCGTCCACCTCACCGAGCTGTCGCCGGCATGAGCATCCTCGCGCGCGGCCGAGAGGAAGACGCGGTGTCAGATCCCGGCACCGGGACGGATGGCACCGACGTCCGCCCCGCCGCCGAGCACGGCGAGCGGAAGCGCGCCGCTGAGAGCCGCGACGTCGGCGTCGCTCAGCCCTCCCGCGCGGGCGAGAAGCGTGGCGGCCACGATCGTCGAGGCGCGAGTGGCCCCGTCGAGCATCTTCAGCGCCACGGTCGTTCCATTGGGGGCGACCATCACCATGAGGCCCTCGGCGCCGTACTTGGTGAACACGCCGAGCGTCTCCGTCGCGATGGTGTCGGGGCGGCCGGGGCCCTCGATCGTCCAGGGGTTCTCGCGCACCGCGCGGACGAGGGAGCCGGCGACGCGGTGAAGGGCGAAGGGTGAACGATCCGAAGCGGTGCCGATGCGGTGGATCGCGCGCGCCAGACCGGTCAGCGTCATGGCGTGGACCGGCGCACCGCACCCGTCGATCGCGGTGTGCGCGATCTTCTCGCCCGTGAGGCGCTCGATGACGTCGCGGATGTGCTGCTGCAGAGGATGAGCGGGATCGAGGTAGCCTGCGGTCGGCCAGCCCGTCGCCACACAGGCGCGCAGCATCGCGGCATGCTTACCGGAGCAGTTCATGCGCACCCGCGTCGGCACACCGTGTTCACGAACGAGCTCATCGCGTGTCGCCGAGTCACTCGGCCAGGCGGCGGGACAGCCCAGGGCGTCCTCCGTGAGACCACCCTCGGTGAGGATGTCGCGTACCACCGAGGCGTGACGGTCGGTGCCGATGTGGCTCGCCGTCGAGATCGCCAGCTGCTCGCCCTCGAGCACCGCGCCTGCAGTGATGCAGGCGATGGCCTGCAGGGGCTTGAGGCTGGAGCGCGGCAGGATCAGCGCATCGGCATTGCCGTGACGGGCGACGACGTCGCCGTCGGGCGAGAGCACGACGGCCGCACCGGCGTGGCGGGATTCGACGAATCCGCTCCTCTCGACGACGGCGAGTTCCACGGAATCCTGAACGGTGAGAGTCTCCAGCACCCGTCAACTCTAGCCCGGGGTGTGCGGCGTCTCGCGTCGTGTCGGAGGAGCCTGACAGACTGATCCCATGGCAGAGACGACCTCGCGCACTCTCGGCGAACACCACTATGCGCTCACCGCGACGTGGACCGGCAATACCGGCACCGGAACCACCGGCTACCGTGACTACCGCCGAGACGTGACGATCGAGGTCGGCGGAAAGCCCGATCTGCTCGCCTCAGCGGACAAGCCCTTTCGCGGTGACCCCTCCAGATGGAATCCGGAAGACCTTCTGCTGGCATCCCTCTCCGAGTGTCACCTGCTGTCGTACCTGCATGCGTGTGTCACTGTCGGCGTCGTCGTGGTGTCCTACCGTGACCGCGCGAGCGGAGTGATGCGCGAAGACGGCGCAGGCGGCGGCGCGTTCGTGGAGGTGCTGCTGCGCCCAGAGGTCGTCGTCGCCGAGGCTTCGATGATCGAGGCCGCCGAGCGCGCGCACGCTCAGGCGAACGAGTGGTGTTTCATCGCGAATTCGATGAACTTCCCGGTGCGTCACCAGGCGACGGTCAGCGCTCTCGCCTGACCACGCGCTCTCGCCTGACCACGCGCTCTCGCCCGACCACGCGCTCGCACCTGACCACGCGCTCTCGCCGCGTCAGCGACGTTCGTGCGGCAGAGCCTGCTTGATCTTCTCGATCGTGCCCTGCGCAGGTGCCTCGTTGTACGCGCCCGCGAGCTCCTGGCCGGAGAGCCCGTGGATCGCGGCCATGATCTGATCCGTGGCGAGTCGACGCGCCCGTCCGCTGGTCGCTGGGCCGTGCGGGGAAAGGTCGAGCGGTTCGCCGAAGCGCACCGTGATGCGCTCCTTGAGCGTGGGCATCTTCGCCCCCACCGGCATCACCTTGTCGGTGCCGATCAGACCGACCGGGACCACGGGTGCGCCGGTCTGGAGCGCGAGGAACGCGACGCCCGTTCGGCCCTTGTACAGCCGGCCGTCGGTGGAGCGGGTGCCCTCCGGGTACAGCGCTACGGCGAGTCCCTCGTCGAGGAGCTGGCGTTGCAGGTCGAGGGCATCCAGGGCGGCCTGTCCGGCGCCGCGGCGCACCGGGATCGCGCCGATCGACTCGAAGAACGTCTTGCTCATCCAGCCCTTGAAGCCGGTGCCCTCGAAGTACGTCGACTTCGCCAGGAAGTGCACCGGACGGGGTGCGGCGACCGGGATCGCGATCGAGTCGATGAAGGACAGGTGATTGCTCGCGAAGATGACGGGACCGCTCAGGGGGACGTTCTCGCGCCCTTCGATCCGGGGCCGGTACACCAGTCGAGCGAGAGGGGTGATGAGGCTGCGGCCGAGCGTGTAGGCGAACCCGGCGTGACGCGGCTTCGTCGTCTCCTCTGACGAGGCTTCCTCCGGTGACGAGGATTCGGGCTCGACGGACTGCTCAGAGGTCATCAGAGCAGATTACTCCCGGATCCATGCCAGCGTGGGAATGAAGACTTGCGCCGCGCCTCCCAGCGCGAGCAAAGGGGTATGAGGCAGGATGGAGTTTCCTGCCCGCGATCCCGAGGTCTCACTGTGCGCAAGCGTCCGCTCATCGTTCTGTCCACCGTCGCCGCGGCGACCCTTCTGCTGGCGGGCTGTGCCGGTGGCGCTGCGCCGGAGAGCTCCGGCACGCCTTCGCCGACCGCGTCCAGCGGATGTCTGCTGAACGCGCAGCCCGGTGCGACGTCCGACGCGGTCGTCGTCGACGGCGAAGGCCTCGACGCGAAGGTCACCGTCCCCGCGGACGCGCCGTTCGCCGACGTGGAGCGCACGATCATCTCCAAGGGCGACGGCGACGAGGTCGTCGCGAACGACCTCGTGGGCGTGAAGTTCCAGATCATCGAAGCCGCGACGGGTGAGATCGTCGACTCCTCGGCTCGCAGCGACGGAGGAGAAGCCTCCGTCCTCCTCGACCAGAACAACGCTTCACTGTTCATCGCAGCACTCGAGTGCCAGCCCCTCGGCACCCAGGTGGTCCTGGCGCTTCCCGGCAAGGTCTTCGGCGACGGCGGCACAGCCAAGGTCGTCTACGCCGAAGCGGTCGAGCAGCTCCCGGAGGTAGCGACGGGAACGCCGGTCGACCCGACCCCGGGCATGCCGACCGTCAAGCTCGACGACAAGGGCGCCCCGACCGTGACGATCTCGGACGGCGAGGCGCCGACCGAGACCAAGGTCGCCGTCCTCAAGCAGGGTGACGGCGCGACGGTCGCCTCGGGCGACCTCGTCGTCGTGCAGTACCTGGGCGTCAAGTGGTCCGACGGCACGGAGTTCGACTCCAGCTGGAGCCGTGACGCCGCCCCGGCGCAGTTCCAGACCACCGGTGTCGTCGCAGGCTTCCAGAAGGCTCTCGAGGGCCAGCAGGTCGGCTCTCAGGTCATCGTCGTGATGCCGCCGTCCGACGGTTACGGCGCGAGCGAGGGACACGAGCTCCAGAAGGAGAGCCTCGTGTTCGTCGTCGACATCCTCGCCACGACTCCGGTCCAGCAGCAGCAGTAACCGCGGGGGAGCCGTGGGCGTGACCTAGGCTGGCGTTATGCGTCGCGTCATCGTCCTCGGCTCCACCGGCTCCATCGGCACCCAGGCACTGGATGTGATCAGAGCCAACCCGCGTCGATTCGAGCTGGTCGGTCTCGCCGCCGGTTCGAACGCAGAGATGCTGGAGGCACAGGCCGCGCAGTTCCAGGTCGAGTCCACCGCTCTCGGAGCCGTCGAGGCCGAGCAGCTCGTCCGCGATGTCGAAGCCGACGTGGTGCTCAACGCCATCACCGGCTCGATCGGGCTCGGCTCGACCCTCGCGGCGCTGAAGGCGGGCCGCACACTCGCCCTCGCGAACAAGGAGTCCCTCATCGTGGGCGGCGACCTCGTGCTCGCCGCGGCAGCTCCCGGTCAGATCGTCCCTGTGGACTCCGAGCACTCCGCGCTCGCGCAGGCGCTGCTCGCCGGCACTCACGCAGAGGTGCGGCGGCTCGTGGTGACGGCATCCGGCGGTCCGTTCCGCGGACGCAGCCGCACGGAACTGACCCAGGTCACCCCGGCAGAGGCGCTCGCGCACCCCACGTGGGACATGGGCCGCATGGTGACGACGAACTCCGCGACCCTGGTCAACAAGGGACTCGAGGTCATCGAGGCGCACCTGCTCTTCGACATCGCGTATGACGACATCGACGTCGTCGTGCATCCGCAGTCGATCGTGCACTCGATGGTCGAGTTCATCGACGGCTCCACGATCGCTCAGGCCTCGCCGCCCGACATGCGCCTGCCGATCTCTCTCGGTCTGGACTGGCCGCACCGCGTCGGTGGTGTCGGTCGACCGCTGGATTGGTCGTCCGCCACCTCCTGGACCTTCGAGCCGCTCGATGCAGAGGCCTTCCCGTCCGTGGCGCTGGCGAAAGCCGTCGGACGCGCGGGCGGTACGTTCCCCGCCGTCTACAACGCGGCCAACGAGCAGGCCGTCGACGCGTTCCATGAGGGACGGCTCTCGTTCCTCGGCATCGTCGACACGATCGCCCGTGTCATCGACGCGCATGATGCGCCGGACGCGCTCACGGTCGAAAGTCTTGCCGCGGCCGAATCGTGGGCGCGTGCGACCGCCGACCGCATGATCGCGGCCGTCTGAGGAGTCCGCCAGGGCGTTTCGTCGCCCTGGCGGTCGGATCAGTCCTCGTCGGGGTAGGGCACCGGCCAGCGCGAGTCGGGCACGGGCCAGCCGGCGGCGCGCAGCGCCCGGCGGGCGAGCTCGCGTGCCGAGTAGGGCGTGCGGACCCCGCGGATGTCCCGGTAGTCCTGATGTCCGGGGCCTGCCCAGAGGATCGCATCGCCGTCGCCCACGAGTCCGACCGCGGTGACGATCGCGTTCTCGGGCGGCGAGGCCTCGTGGATCTCGGCATCCGGTCGTGCCTTGCGGGCGCCTTCGATGAGAGTCGCCCGGATGGAGGCGGGGTCCTCGAAGCGCGGGTGGTGGTCGGTGACCACGAGGATGTCGCTGCCTTCGACAGCGGTGCGCGCCATGTCGAAGCGTTTGCTCGCATCTCGGTCGCCATCGGCACCGAACAGCATCAGCACCTTGCCCGGGGTCACTCGGCGGACGGCGGCGAGCGTCTTCTCGAACGCGTCGGGGGAGTGACCGAAGTCGACGAACACGGCGGGGCCGGTCGATCCGGAGACCAGCTGGGTACGACCGGGGAGATACGCGCGGATACCGCCGTCGCGGGTGAGCGCCTCGACGATGCGATCCCAGGCATAGCCGCCTTCGAGCAGCATCACGATCGCCAGGGCCGCGTTGGCGGCCATGTGCGGCCCGATCACCGGGACCGTGGTCGTGAGGGAACCGGCGGGGCCGGTCATCGTGAACGTGGTGCCGGCTGCCCGCTCCTCGTCGATGACGACGACCCAGTCCGCGGCGGTCGCGGCCTCGGGGTCTGCGGCGATGGACGGAGTGCCCACCGTGACGACAGGGATCTCGGCACGGTCGACGACGATCGCCCCCGAGGGGGAATCGAGGCAGATGACGCCGCGCTCGGCACGATCGGGGCGGAACAGCGGCAGCTTCGCCTCGAAGTACTCGTCCATGTCGGCGTAGTCGTCGAGGTGGTCGTGGCTCAGGTTGGTGAAGCCGGCGACGTCGAACCGGATGCCGTCGACGCGGTGGCGTGAGAGCGCCTGCGCGCTGACCTCGACGGCGACGGCTTCGACCGCACGTTCGCGCATGAGTGCCAGCAGTGCGTGCATCTCGGAGGCTTCGGGGGTGGTCAGCCTCGAGACGATGACCTCGCCGGCGATATGACGTTCGGCGGTGGAGGAGAGTCCGGTGACGACGCCGATCTGATCCAGGATGCCTTCCAGCAGGTGGGAGACGCTGGTCTTGCCGTTGGTTCCGGTCGTCGCGAACAGCAACGGGAGCGGGTCGCCTGCTCCGGTGCCGTAGACCCACGCGCTGAGGTCGCCGAGCACAGCGCGAGGGTCATCGACCACGAGGATCGGGAGTCCCGCCGCTTCTGCGATCTCCGCGCCGGCCTCGTCCGTGATGACGGCGACGGCGCCCTTCTCGGCGGCGGTGACGGCGAAGTCCGCACCGTGCCGATTGACGCCCTGGATCGCGACGAACGCCTCGCCGGGGCGGAGATCCGCCGTCGCGAGGGTGATGCCGGTGAGGGCGATCTCGTCGACGTCACCGCGAACGGTGCGGGCGAAACGGGAAGCGAGTTCGGACAGCTCACGCCGGGGCGGGTTCGCGGGGCGGAGCACGGGAGGCAAGCTCGGTTGTTGTTCAATCGACATGGCGGATCCATGATCTCACGACCGCGGTGGGAACCACTCGCGGCACGGCCCCTCGCGCTCCGGAGAGCGCAGCGCGAGGGGCCGTGCACGCCGTCAGGCGCGGCGTCGGTAGGCGAGGATCGCGACCACGAGGGCGGCGAAGCCGGCGACGAGACCGCCGGCGCCGAGAGCCACCCCCAGGGGGTCGGAGACCGCGGACGTGGCGGTGGCCGCGTCGCCCTTGTCGGCATCCTCGGTCTCGGCGTGCTCTCCGTGCCCGCCGGCGGCGGCCGCGGTGACGGAGACGACCGGGGCGGGTGCGTCGAGGCTGTGCGGGTCCTCGCCGTTCTCGGCGAGCTGCGTCCACTCGGTCGAACCCTCGACGCACTCCTGCACGACGGGGAACGCCAGCGTGTCGGGCGTGTTCTCGTCCAGGCCGACGCCCATGCTCACCGCGCCGCGAAGGTCGGTGGGCACCGGCGCGACGGCGGTGTACGTCACGGCGCTGACGAGGCCGTCATCACCGCGTTCGACCTCGATGTTCCAATTGCTGTCCATGGTCGGTGCCACCGAGGCGAGCCCCTCGGGCATCGTGATGCGCAGGGCGGTGGTGGGGGAGTTCTCGCAGCCGTGGGAGAACGAGAAGGTGAGCACGCCGTGGTCTCCTGCGGCGAGCTCGTCGGGGCTGACGCCCACGTGGGCGCCGGCCATGGCGGGGACGGCGAGGGCGAGGGTGGCTCCGCCGAGGACGCCGAGGGCGGCGAGGCTGAGACGACGGGTACGGGTGTTACGGGACATGAGATCTCCTGGTGCTCGAAGTGCGGGCGCGCCACGACGGCGCGTCTCCGCGAAAGGGGTGATGCCGCCCCGTCAGGGGTCGGCGGACTCCGGTGCGACGGATCAGTCGCGGGCGAGCGCAGGAGGACCGCGTCTGGGCACAGCAGCCGAGACGGCGGCGTCGAAGGAGACGACGGTGACCGAACGCAGTCGAGGCGGTCGGCGATGCATCGCGGGCGCCAGCGCGGATGCGCGTCGGAAGAGTGCGTCAACCCAGCGGGCGACGATGCGCACGACCGCTTCCGCATGCCACACCAGGATCGTGGTGAGCACGGCCGCGACGACGTGCGCGAACAGCATCAGTGCGCCGGGAGCCGCTGCGGGTGCCGTAGACCCGAGAAGCGCCACGTCGAGATGGTGGGAGTGTGCGCCGCCGCCGCCGCCGATCGACGTCGTACCCGTCGGGGCGCCCAGCAGCTGGAACAGGACGTGGAAGGCGCCCTGCGCGAGGAAGACCGCCAGGGCTACACGGCCGCGCGACTGCCTGACGCCGACCAGCACGGCCGACAGCGGTGTGACCAGAGTCGCGATCGCGAGGATCAGCAGCGCATGCGGAGCCGCTCCGCCGCCCAGAGTGTGGGACAGGGCGGCGAGCAACGTCGCCACCGAGGATACGGCGGCAGCGCGCACGAGTCGCAGCTGCCGGGCATTCACGCTCTCAGCCTAGCTGCGCCGCGGCGCCGGGCGGATTCCTAGCTGGGGGCACTAACGTTGGCACGTGGAATTCCTGCTCTATCTGGCCGGCGTCCTGTTCATGCTGATCGGCCTCGGGCTGTCGATCGGCTTGCATGAGGTCGGGCATCTCGTCCCCGCGAAGCTCTTCGGTGTGCGCGTCGGTCAGTACATGATCGGCTTCGGCCCGCGGCTGTGGTCTCGGCGCATCGGCGAGACGGAGTACGGGTTCAAGCTGCTTCCGCTGGGGGGCTTCATCTCGATGTCGGGCATGTACCCGGCGTCGAAGAACTCCGGTCCGGCCTCCGGCGTCTTCCGTTCATTGATCCAGGATGCGCGCAGCGCGAACGACGAGACCATCGCGGAGGGCGCGGAAGATCGCGTCTTCTACCGCCTGCCCGTGTGGAAGCGCGTGATCGTGATGCTCGGTGGTCCCGCCATGAACCTCGTGCTCGCCACGGTGATCTTCACCGTGCTGCTGTCGGGGATCGGCCTGCAGCAGGGAACCACCACGATCGCCTCGGTGACCGAATGCGTGGTGCCCGCGGGCTCGACGGCGACCGAGTGCACACCGGATGACCCGGCCTCACCCGCCGCGGAAGCCGGGATCAAGCCGGGAGATGTCATCGTGTCCGTCGACGGACAGCCGGTGTCGACGTTCGCCGAGGCCACCACGATCGTGCAGGCGGCACCGGGCGAGACGCTCGACATGGTGGTGCGACGTGATGGGGTGGAGAAGTCGCTGCGTCTCACGCCGATCGCGGCAGAGCGCACGATCACCGACGCCAGCGGACAGCCGGTCCTCGACGACGCGGGAAAGCCTGTCGTCAAGGAGGTCGGCTATGTCGGGATGGGGGCGCAGATGGGCTACGTGCAGCAGCCCCTCACCGCCGGCCCCGAGATGGCCGCGGACAGCACCGCTCGGGTCGCATCCATGATCGTCACGCTCCCTGTGCGTCTGTGGGACGTCGGCGTCTCCCTCGTCACCGGCGGAGAACGCGACCCGAACGGACCGCTGAGCGTCGTCGGGGTCGGACGCCTTGCAGGCGAGGTCGCCGCGACCGATGCGCCCATCCTCAACAGGTTCGCCTTCCTGCTCGGTCTGCTGGGCTCGCTGAACATCGCGCTGTTCGTCTTCAACCTCATCCCGCTGCTCCCGCTCGACGGTGGTCACATCGTCGTCGCGCTGTGGGACGGCATCAAGCGTGCGTGGGCCAAGCTCTTCCGCAGGCCGCCCCCGGCGCCCGTCGATGCGACGAAGCTCGTGCCGCTGACCGTGGTCGTCGCGGTGCTTCTGATCGCGATGGGAGCGCTGCTGCTCGTCGCCGATCTGTTCAACCCGGTGAATCTTCTCGGCTGAGGTGTCGAATTCGTCCTTGCCCGTTCGCTGAAGGGGTGAAACGGTTCTCAAGACGAAAGGACGAACCTCATGAAGTACGTCATCATGTTCACATCCACCCCCGAGCACGACGCCGCCGTCTCGCCCGAGGTCGCTCAAGACGTGTACGCGCGTGTCTACCAGTGGTTCCAGGACAATGCCGACTCGATCGAGGACAGCGGCGCAGAACTGCAGCCGGTCGATGCGGCGACCACCGTGCGTCACGGGGCCAAGGGTGCAGTCGTCGTCGACGGTCCCTTCACGGAGGTACGTGAGGCCGTCGGCGGCTTCACTCTCATCGATGTGGCCGACCTCGACGCCGCGATCGCCCTGGCGCGGACGTGGCCGATGCTCGAGCTCGAGGGCACCTCGGTCGAGATCCGTCCGATCGTGACGGACTACAGCCAGTTCGAGCAGTGAACGCCTCGGATGCCGCGTCATCGGGGGACGCGGCATCCGATCGCGCCCTGGAGCGGGTGGTCCGAGCCGAGTCCGCCCGGATCGTCGCGGCCCTCACCACGTCGCTCGGCAACCTCGATCTCGCGGAGGAGTCCGTGGCCGAGGCTGTCGCCGAAGCCCTGGTCGGATGGCGCGTGAGGGGAGTCCCGCCGAATCCGGCCGCGTGGCTCACCACGGCTGCGCGTCACAACGCACTCGATCGGCTGCGCCGCGACAAGCGCTACCGCCAGAAGCTCGCGATCCTCTCCGACCGGGCGCCGCTGGTCGACACCGAAATGGACGAGCGACTGCCTCTGCTGTTCGGATGCTGCCATCCGGCGCTGTCCGAGCCCGCACAGCTCGCGCTCACCCTGCGCGCGGTGTGCGGCCTCACGACCGAGCAGATCGCCAGGGCGACGATGAGCACTCCGACCGCTGTCGGACAGCGCATCGTGCGCGCCAAGCGCAGGATCGGCGCGGCAGGGATCCCGCTGCGTGTGCCGGAGGGCGGGGAGCGGGCACCGCGCCTGGACATGGTCCTCACCGTGATCTCGGTCATGTACAACATGGCGCATCTCCTGCCGGGCGCGGACTCCGGGGCGGATCGCGACGTCGCAGAAGACGCACTGTGGCTGGCGGAGGTCGTGGCGCACGCCCTCCCTGGTGAACCCGAAGCATGGGGGCTGGTGGCGCTGCTGAAGTTCCATCGCAGCAGAGAGCCCGCGCGAGCGCTCGAGGGCGAGATGGTGCTGCTCGCCGACCAGGACCGGACACGGTGGGACGCCGCGCTTCAACGCGATGCCCATCGAGCGCTCTCGCGCGCTGCCGGGATGCGGCGGTCAGGTCGTTGGCAGCTGCATGCGGCCATCGCCGCGTGCCATTCCGATGCGCAGCACTTCGCCGACACGGACTGGGCCCAGATCGTCGCGCTCTACGATCTGCTTCTCGTCCACGATGCGTCGCCCGTGGTTCGTCTCAATCGCGCCGTCGCGGTCGGGCAGACCGGCGACGTGAAGCACGCGCTCGCAGAGGTGGAGGCCCTTGATGAAGATCTGGTGCGCTTCCACCTCTGGCATGCCGTGCGCGGCGACCTGCTGCGGCGAACCGGGCGGGAAGAGGAGGCTCTCGCCGCTCTCCGCGATGCCCACGAGCTCGCGGTGAATGATGCGGAGCGACGCCTGCTCCGCTCCCGGGTATCGCTCGAGCTCTGACCGACCCCGGTTCGACGGATCAGGCGAGGGCGTGCGACACGAGGCGCTCGAGCGTGCGGATCCCGTCGCGCGAGAGGATCGACTCGAGATGTCCCTGCACCGAGGCGAAGTGCGCCCCGCGGAGCGCGTACACATCGCCGGAGTCGGGATCCGCTGACACGTCGGCATCCCCGACGGTCATCGTTCCAGGGCTGACCCGCGCGGTGAAGGTGTTGTAGAAGCCGATCGATGCGTCCTCTCCGAACACCGGCACGGACTTCTGCAGACCCTGATGCGGGGTATCGAGCGGAGTCAGCGAGATGCCGAGCCTGTCGGCGAGGATCTGGTGGCTGAGGCACACCGCGAGCAGCGGTGCGTCGGAATCGAGCCGACGCGCGACCACGGCGCGCATCCTGGCGATGCGGGCGTTCTCCGCATCCCGCGGGTCTCCGGGACCTGGGCCTGCGACGACGAGGTCTGCGGCATCCAGATCGGCGTCCCGCACCTCGCTCCAGGGGGCGATGGTCACCGCGAGACCCAGATGGCGCAGCTGGTGGGCGAGCATGGTGGTGAACCGGTCCTCGGCATCCACGACGAGGGCCGAGTGTCCGGCGAACGGGCCCGTGAACTCCTCGCCCTGCGGGTTGAGCCAGAACTCGGCCAGACGGGCGTTGCGCGACGAGAGCAGCTCGGCGATCGCGGGGTCGTCGGCGAGGGCACGTGCCGCGCCCGGAGCGTCCGCATCGCTGCGTGCCTCGGCGACGCGGTCCCGGTCGATCGCTCCGATGGCACCCAGCACGCCGGCGGCCTTGCCGTGCGTCTCGGACACCTCGCCCATCGGGTCGGAGTGCCGAACGAGCGTCGCACCGACCGGCACGCGGAGGGTGCCGTCCTGGAGGTACACGGTACGGATGAGGATCGGTGCGTCCAGGTCGTGGCCGCCGTCGGCGTTCGGGGTGAACAGGGCGGCGACTCCGGAGTAGTAGCCGCGAGGCTCGTGCTCGTGGCGACGGATGACGGCGCACGCGTTCTGCATGGGTGACCCGGTGACGGTCGGCGCGAACATGGTCTCGCGCAGGATGTCGCGCGGATCGAGGGAGCTGCGTCCGCGAAGCATGTACTCGGTGTGCGTGAGCCGCGACATCTCCTTGAGGTGGGGGCCGGTGATTCGCCCACCGTCGGAGCACACGGCGCTCATCATCTTGAGTTCCTCGTCGACGACCATGAACAGTTCCTCGGTCTCCTTGGTCGAGGCGAGGAAGTCGATCAGCGTCTCCTTCGTCGAACCACCGGCCGGGTGACGGAACGTTCCGGAGATCGGGTTCATCGTGACGATGCCTTCGCGGGCGACCACATGGGCCTCCGGGCTGGCGCCGACGGCGATGTGCCCGGGAGTGACGACGGCGAAAGTCCAGTAGGCGCCGCGTTCGTGCGTGAGCAGCGCACGGAACCAGGTGAGGGCGGCCGTCCGGTCGTCGACGTCGATGCCGGCGGTGAAATCGCGCCGGATGACGAAGTTCGCACCCTCCCCACGGCCGATCTCTTCGGCGATGACCTTCTCGACGATCGCGGCGTACTCGGCGTCGGCGATGTCGAAGCCGTCGTCGTGGAGCGCGACGGGTGTGCGGGGGAGGGCCGTGAGAAGTTCCGCGGTGGGCAGGTGCAGGTGCTCGTCGACGACCACGCACCGCAGCGGCGCACCGTCGTCCTGGGCGACGAATCCGCGTTCACGCACCTGGCGATAGGGGACCATCGAGAACACCTCGCGAGGGGTGCCGTCGATGGTCAGCGGGATATCCGCGAGCAGATCGACGTCGACGACCTCCCCGCTGAGCAGCTCGACGGTGTCGGCGCCGTCACGTGCGATCAGCACGAAGGACGCCGTCGGATCGGCGCTGAGCTCGGCGAGTCGTGAGAGGGTCATCGATGTCTCCTGTGCTGTGCTCCGGCTCGGCGCAACGAAAAGACCGCCGAGGTCGGCGGTCTGAATTCGTGGGAACGCGAACACACCGCCTAGAAGGCGGGCCACCAGGTGAAGTTCGCGAGCATGGGGCCGAAACTACCACATCGCGCGTGGCGGCCCGAGCGCGATGACGTCACCAGATGCTGCCGCCCGGCTCTTTCGTCTCGGTGTCGAGGGCGTGATCGACGACGAGACGCACCGCGCGAGCCAGCTGCGCCTCGGCGACATGCGGAGCGTCTGCGGGAGCGGTGCCGGTCGACCAGGGGAGGTGCACGAACCCTGCGATGGCCTTCGGCCCGATCGCACCCAGCGCGGTGTACAGCACGTGGTTGCACACGTACGCGCCCGCCGACAGCGAGAGCCGCGCCGGGAGTCCTTCGGCGATCAGCTCGTCGACGAGACGCTTGACGGGAAGCGTCGAGAACCGCGCCGCAGGGCCGCCGGCCTCGCTGGGCACGTCGACGGGCTGTGCGCCGTCGTTGTCGGGGATGCGCGCATCGATCAGGTTCACCCCGATGCGCTCGAGGGCGATGTGCGAGCTTCCACCGGCGAGTCCGGTGGCGATAACGACATCAGGGGAGTGGCGCTCGATCAGGGCGCGGAGGCGGCGCGCCGAGGCGTCGAATGCGACGGGAAGAGTCGCGACGACCAGGTCGTGCGGGCCGTCGTAGTCGGCCACGACGGCGTTCACCGCATCCGCAGAGGGGTTGCGCGCGGCGCCGTCGAAGGGTTCGAAGCCGGTGAGGAGGACGACTGCCATTCAGCCAGCGTAGGTGCGTCCGTCCAGCCCACTTGCATCCTGGCGGCGTAGGCTTGAGGGGTGCCAGCAGTGAACCTCGGAATGCCGAAGATCCCCGAAGTCCTCGCCCCGCGCCGTAAGTCCCGGCAGATCAAAGTGGGCAAGGTGCTCGTGGGCGGCGACGCTCCCGTCAGCGTGCAGTCGATGACGACCACGAAGACGACCGACATCAACGGGACTCTCCAGCAGATCGCCGAGCTCACGGCCTCCGGCTGCGAGATCGTGCGCGTCGCCGTGCCGCATCAGGACGATGCCGACGCGCTGAAGATCATCGCGATGAAGAGCCAGATCCCTGTGATCGCCGACATCCACTTCCAGCCGCGCTACATCTACACGGCGATCGACGCCGGATGCGGCGCGGTTCGAGTGAACCCCGGGAACATCCGGGAGTTCGACGGCAACGTCGGCAAGATCGCGGAGGCGGCGAAGGCCGCGGGTGTTTCGCTGCGCATCGGTGTCAACGCCGGATCGCTCGACCGCCGCATCCTCACCAAGTACGGCAAGGCGACGGCCGAGGCGCTGGTTGAGAGCGCCGTCTGGGAGGCGTCGCTGTTCGAGGAGCACGACTTCCACGACTTCAAGATCTCGGTCAAGCACAACGACCCGATCGTGATGGTCAAGGCGTACCGGCTGCTGGCTGAGCGGGGCGATTGGCCTCTGCACCTCGGCGTGACCGAGGCCGGCCCGGCGTTCCAAGGCACGATCAAGAGCGCCACGGCGTTCGGCATCCTGCTCGGCGAGGGCATCGGCGACACGATCCGGGTGTCGCTGTCGGCGCCGCCGGCCGAAGAGGTCAAGGTGGGCCACCAGATCCTGCAGTCGCTGAACCTGCGTGAGCGCAAGCTCGAGATCGTCTCGTGCCCCTCGTGCGGTCGTGCGCAGGTCGACGTCTACACGTTGGCCGAGAACGTCACCGAGGGACTCAAGGACATGACCGTCCCGCTGCGGGTCGCCGTGATGGGCTGCGTCGTCAACGGACCCGGCGAGGCTCGAGAGGCCGACCTCGGCGTCGCCTCGGGCAACGGCAAGGGGCAGATCTTCGTGAAGGGCGAGGTCATCAAGACCGTGCCCGAGGCGGACATCGTCGCCACGCTGATCGAAGAAGCCAACCGCATCGCCGCCGAGATGGGCCCGGAAGCGCCGCTCGGCACCGCCCAGGTCGTCACGGTCTGAGCCAGGAGGAGCACCACATGTCCGATCACACACTTCCCGCTCCTGTGCAGGCGATGATCGACGCGATCAACGCCGCCGACACCGAGGCATTCGTGGATGCCTTCACCGCCGACGGTTTCGTCAGCGATTGGGGCACGGTCAAGGCCGGCCCCGCTGGGGTGCGCGACTGGGCGGGCAGTGACGCGATCGGCGCCGGTGCGCAGATGACCGTGCTCTCGGCCGAGACCGAGGGCGACACCACGCGCCTCCGTTTCGGATGGGCGAGTCGCGTCTTCAACGGTGAGTCCGACGGCATCTTCGTCGTCGAGGGCGACAAGCTCGCCAGCTTCACGATCCCCCCGTCCCACTGACACGTCAGCTGCGGGCTGTGGAGCCCGCGCGCCGACTGCGTGCCGTCGAATCCTAGGAGAACCATGTCGACGCCCACCATCGTGACCTTCGCGGCAGGGGCCATCGCCGGAGATGGCATCGTCACCCGTGTCGAGAACCACCCGGACGGCCCCGTCGTGGTCGTGGACACGACACCCTTCCACCCCGTCGACCACACCTGGCCGGATCAGCCGGGCGACACGGGGACCATCGCGGTCGCCGGCGACACCGTCCAGGTGACGGAGGCGCTGATGGCCGCGATCTCGGATGAGGGCGAGTTCGCCGTCGGGAGCGACATCCCCGTCAAGCGCGGGGCCGACGGCTGGACCTGGCTCGTCGGGCATCGGATCGAGGGTGCCGCTCCGGCTGCTCTCGTCGAGGGTGCGCGGGTGACGCTCTCGGTCGAGGGTGCGCGTCGTGTCGGCCTCAGCCGCGGCCACACCGCATGTCACCTCGCCTCTCTCGCGCTCGACCGGGCCCTGGCGGACCTCTGGCGCAAGGACCCCGGTGTCGACGCCCTCGGTGCCCCCGACTTCGAGGGCCGCGCCAATCAGTCGAGTCGGATCCACGAGGACGGGGCCGTCGACGAGTACCGTCTGGGCAAGAGCCTGCGCAGGGCCGGGTTCGACACCGAGACGTTCGCGGCGACGCTCACCGATCGGGAAGCACGCGTCAACGACCAGCTCGCGGCATGGGTCGCCGCCGGTGTCTCCAGCAGCGTCGAGACCGAGGGGCCGTCCATCGTCGACCGTCGTCGTTGGCACTGCGAACTCCCCGAGGGCGAGGCCGTGATCCTCTGCGGAGGAACGCACGTCGACTCGCTCGCCGCGTTCGCCTCGATCACGGTGTCGCTCGACCTGAGCGATCCTCAGCTCCTGGTCATGACGACCGTGGCGACGCCAGCCGACTGACGTCAGCGGACGAATCCCGCCTGCACCCGTCCGCCCGCGCGCTCGAGTTCCGCCTCGACGCGATCAGCGAAGCCGGCGAGGTCGTCGGCGAGCAAGGGGGTACTCAGCAGGTCAGCACGCTCCTGGCTCAGATCGCGCAGGCGTCGCGGAAGCCACTTGCCGGTCGCGACCCAGCGTCCACCGTCCAACAGCATCAACTCCGCGATCCGCTCGAACAGCGTGCCGGCGATCACCCGTTGCTCCAGAACGTCCGTCGCGTCCCTCAGATCGTCGAGCAGGTCGGTGATAATGTACCGCCGCAACCGAGACTCCGTCACATCCAGGCGTGGACCGGCGGCGAGAATGTCACTCCACCGCGATCGAAGAGCGTCGAACGCGGCGTTCTCGCGGATCGCGACCCCCTCCACGAGCATGTGCGCGATCACCGGGCGCTGCTGGGTAACTCCGCGATCCGCCCATTCTTCGAAGCCTTGCGGCGTGTAGGCGAACACCTCGAAGATCTCGCCTTCGAACTCATGAGTGGCGGCCTCGCCGGACTGCGGAACCTGGCCGAAGAGAGACGCGCCGATGAGCAGAAGATCGATGTCGCTGGTCGCGGTGCGTTCCTCGCGTGCTGTGCTTCCGGCGACGATAGCGATCTCGGCGTGAGGGTACGTCGATGCGACGAACCTCTCAGCGCGCTCAGCATGATCCATCTCGACAGGGTAGCGGTGGTCGAGATGTTCAGATCGCGAACTCGACCTCTCCCTTCGCGATGTCAGCCCGAGCCACCCGGAGCTGGACAACATCGCCCGGCTTCGCCCCCATGGGCAGGGGTGCCGTCGCCGTGACCGCGGGGTCGGCGAGTTGGATCGCCGCACGCTCGCCCCGCAGCTCGATCACGGTCGCTTCCACCGTCGAGCCGACCAGCGGCGTGAGGAGCGCGGCTTCGACGCTGTTGATCGTGGCGGCGTTCAGTCGTGAGGCGCGCTGACCGGACTCCTGCATCAGCGCGGGCAGCTCGGCGAGTGAGGCGCGTGCCCATTCGGGGGCAGGCGTGCCGTTCGAGGCGGCGAGGCAGATCGCGAGGGCCCACCGATCGACCAGCCGGCGCAGGGGAGCGGTCGCGTGAGCATAGGGCGCGGCGATGGCGGCCTGCACAGCATCCTTCGGTGTCTCGCCGTCGAACACCAGATACCCCGCTCCGCGGAACAGCGACGAAGCGGCCTCCAGCACGGGGAGCGTCATCGGGTCGGCGCGGTCGAGGTTTCGCAGGTACTCGCCGTAGGTCCCCGTCGTCCACGGTCGACCGAGGGCTTCCGTCTGGTGCCGGAACGTCTCGAACGCAGCGTCATCCGGTTCCGGCATGGTCCGAAGGATCCCCACCCCGGCGTCGAGCATCAGGGTCGCGGCTGCCATCCCCGTCATGAGCGAGAGCTGGGCGTTCCATTCCTCCACGGGCAGCGGGCTGCGACGCTCGATCGCATAGGTCCCGTCCTGAGCGCGCACGACCTCTTCATCGGGCAGGTTCAGGCTCGCTCCGCCGCGCAGGCGCTCCTGCTCCATCCGCAGGGCACCGATCTCGGGCAGCAGCGCGGCCGGCCCGTCTTCGCCGAGATCGAGCGACATCTGGGTCGTGGCGTAGTCGAGCTGGGCGCGCGAGCGGATCAACGCGCGCTCCAGACGGAAGGTCGAGACCACGCCGGCGGAGTCGAGGGCGAATGTCCACACCAATGCCGGTCGATCGACATCGGCGAGTAGCGACGCGCGATCCTCGCTCAGGACCCGCGGATGCAGGGGGATCGAGCCGTCGGCGGCGTACAGGGTCTGTCCGCGCCGCCGAGCCTCGGCATCGACGGCGCCACCCGGGACGACGAAGCCGGGGACGTCGGCGATCGCGTAGCGAACCGTGTAGCCGCTGCCGTCGCGCTCGAGATGAAAAGCCTGATCGAGGTCGCGAGAACCCTCGGGATCGAGCGTCGCGAAGGGGATGTCGCGAAGGTCGAGTTCGGGTACGGTCGCCGTCGATGCCTCAGCTTCGGCGATCACATCCTCAGGGAAGTCGACGGGGGCTTCGGCCGACTCGCGCAGAGCGGCGAGCGCCGAGGCCAGTTCGGTCTGGGCGGCAGACGGGGCGACGTGTGATCGGCGCTGAGGCATGGCTCCACCCTAGGCGCGAGTGATCGCGAGGAGCTCGGCGAACCGGCCCTGCGGATGCCAACCCGCGTTAGCGTGGACTCATGACCACTGCAGCCAAGGCCCAGACCCTTGTCGGACTCTATGACGCACCGGAGATCCTCCGCGTCGTGAATGTGTGGGACGTCGTCTCCGCGCGGGCGGTCGCCGCCCTCCCCGAGACGAAGGCGATCGCCACGGCCGGACACGGCATCGCCGCGTCGTTCGGCTATGACGACGGTGCCACTCCGCGCGAGATCATGATCGACATGGTGGGTCGCATCGCGGCTGCCGTCGCGGTGCCGGTCTCGGCCGACCTCGATGACGGATACGGCGACGCGGGCGAGACCACGCGCCTCGCGATCGGCGTCGGGGTCGTCGGCGCGAACATCGAGGATCGCCTCAAGCCGCTCGACGAGTCCGTCGCCGCTGTCGCAGCGATCGTGAAGGCGGCGGAGGCCGAGGGCGTCCCGTTCGCCCTCAACGCCCGCACCGACGCGTTCGTCCGCGCCGGAGGGCGCCCGGTGCCGGAGAGCATCGCCGACGCCATCCAGCGCGGTCGGGCGTACCTCGACGCGGGAGCGACGGCCGTGTTCATCCCCGGCATCCTCGACATGAACGTCACCCGTCAGCTCGTCGAGGGCATCGGAGAGCGCAAGGTCAGCGTCATCGGGCTCCCCGGTGCCCTCGCCGCCTCCGAGTACGAGAAGCTCGGCGTCGCGCGCATCTCGTACGGTCCGCTGCCGCAGCGCGTCGCGCTGACCGCGCTGCAGGAGCTCGCCGCTGACCTCTACGCGGGCGGTGTGGTCCCGGGGAACCTTCCGGCGCTGAACTGACACGGTCGAAGACGAGTGACCGCGGCTCACTAGACTTGCTCCGTGGTCACTCGTCTTTCGAACTTCTTCCTCCGCACGCTCCGTGAAGACCCTGCAGGCGCAGAGGTCGCCAGCCATCGGCTGCTGATCCGGGCCGGATACATCCGCCCGCAGGCCGCCGGCATCTTCGCGTGGCTGCCACTGGGGCTGCGCGTCAAGTCGAAGATCGAGACCGTCGTCCGCGAGGAGATGGCTGCTGCCGGCGCGCAGGAGGTGCACTTCCCGGCTCTCATGCCGCGTGAGGCCTACGAGGCCACCGGCCGCTGGGACGAGTACGGCGATCTGCTCTTCCGTCTTCAGGATCGCAAGGGAGGCGACTACCTCCTCGCGCCCACGCACGAGGAGGCCTTCACCATGCTGGTGAAGGACCTGTACTCGTCGTACAAAGACCTGCCGCTCACGATCTACCAGATCCAGGACAAGTACCGTGACGAGGCGCGCCCCCGGGCGGGCCTGCTCCGCGGCCGCGAGTTCACGATGAAGGACGCGTACTCCTTCGACTCGTCCGACGAGGGTCTCGACGCCAGCTACCAGGCGCAGCGCGACGCGTACGAGCGCATCTTCCAGCGGCTCGGACTCGAGTACGTGATCGTCCAGGCCGACGCCGGCGCCATGGGCGGATCCCGCAGCGAGGAGTTCCTGCACCCGACACCGGTCGGAGAAGACACCTTCGTGCGCAGCGCCGGTGGATACGCGGCCAACGTCGAGGCGTTCACCACTGCGGTTCCGGAGGCGATCGCCTACGACGCCGACGCGACCCCGGTGATCTTCGATTCCCCGGACACGCCGACCATCGAGACGCTGGTCGTGCACGCGAACCGTGAGCTCGAGGGCGAGTACACCGCGGCCGACACCCTCAAGAACGTCGTGCTCGCACTCACGCACCTCGACGGCACGCGCGAGCTGGTCATCGTCGGCATCCCCGGCGATCGCGAGGTCGACGAGAAGCGCGCCGAGGTCGCCTTCGCACCCGCCGAGGTCGAGACGGCGACCGCCGACGACTTCGAGAACAACCCGCTGCTCGTGAAGGGCTACATCGGCCCCTGGTCGCCCACAGGGGCGGTGCTCGGCGAGGAGTCCGCGACCGGGATCCGCTACCTGGTCGACCCGCGTGTGAGCGAGGGCACGAGCTGGATCACCGGCGCGAACATCGACCAGAAGCACGCGCACTCCGTCGTCGCCGGACGCGACTTCGCCGCCGACGGCGTCGTGGAGATCGCGAACGTGCGCGCGGGGGACCCGGCGCCCGACGGCTCGGGGCCGGTCGAGCTCGCGCGAGGCATGGAGATCGGACACGTCTTCCAGCTCGGCCGCAAGTACGCCGAGGCCCTGGGGCTGAAGGTGCTGAACGAGAACGGCAAGCTCGTCACGGTGACGATGGGTTCGTACGGCATCGGTGTGACCCGCATCCTCGCGATCATCGCCGAGCTCAACAACGACGACAAGGGCCTCATCTGGCCGGCGTCCGTCGCGCCGTTCGACGTGCAGGTCGTCGCCGCGGGTCGCGATCAGGTCGCGTTCGAGGTGGCGGAGACCATCTCCGCGCAGCTCGAGGCCGCGGGACTCGACGTGCTCTACGACGACCGCCCCAAGGTATCGCCCGGTGTGAAGTTCGGCGACGCCGAACTCGTCGGCGTCCCGAAGATCGTCATCGTCGGACGTGGGGCCGCCGAAGGCCAGGTCGAGCTGTGGGACCGCGCCACGGGGGAGCGTGACGCGGTCACCGTCGACGAGGTCGTCGGGCGGCTCTCCACCCGCTGAGCCCGTGCGGCCGCGTCGTCAGCAGACGATGCGGCCGTGGTTCATGATGTCGTCGTCAGGCGTGTCGCGGGTGACGAGAGACTTGAGCGCACCCGCAGCGAGCGCGAGCCTGCCCTTCGAGGGTTCCCAGAACTCCGTGACCTTCGGGGTCACCTTCAGAAGCGCGATGCCGGGAGTGTCGAGGCCGTCGGCGAACCAGATCTCCAGAGACGCGGAGTAGAGCTCCTCCATCTTCGCGCGGTCATGCACGACCTCTGCCGTTCCCGCGACGGACACGTAGCGCATCCCCTTCGCATCGCAGTAGGCGAGTCCGACGTCACGGTGCTTGCGCGCTTCATCGACCTTCTCGGTGTCTTCGGAGGTGAAGAACCAGATGTCGCCGGCATCGTCCATCTGCCGGGTCGACATCGGTCGGCTCACGAGGTTGCCGTCGTCGTCGGTGGTGGTGAGCATCGTGATGTCGATGTCCTCCACGAGCTCGGCGACGCGGGCGAGGGCTTCGGGTCCTGTGATCTCGGTCATGGCATCAGCGTGCCGCCTGCCGTGGCGATGGTCACGGGCATTGACACCGTGGCGGTGCCGTGACAGGGAGGTGCCGGCGTCTCGCAGCGACACCCCGGCGTTGCGGCCCGCGGTCGCACCGTCGCATGACACCCTGGTGACATGATCGACGAACCACTCCCCGAGGCCCTCAGCTCCGAGATCAACGCCGTGCTCGACGACGCGGGAGTGCACGCCGATCGACGATTGATCATGCGCATGCTGCGCACGGCGATCCTGCTCGGCGAGGACGGTGCCGATCGTCTCGACCTCAAGATCGCCTCGGCGGCTCTGGCTGAGATGCGCGATGCGTTCCGGCTGTTCGCGCCGTTCCGCGGAGTCCCCAAGGTGACCGTCTTCGGATCGGCCCGCACCCGGCATGACGATCCGCTCTACCTCACGGCTCGCGATGTGGCGGCGGCCCTGGCGGGCGACGGCTGGATGGTCGTCACGGGTGCCGGACCCGGCATCATGCAGGCGGCGTCGGAGGGAGCGGGCCCCGCTCTCTCGCTGGGCGTCTCCATCCGGCTGCCCTTCGAGGAGAAGCCGAACGGCTTCGTGACCGGTCAGGACCACGTCGTCGCGATGAAGTACTTCTTCACGCGCAAACTCATGCTGATCAAGGAATCGCTCGGATTCATCTGCCTTCCCGGCGGATTCGGCACTCTCGACGAGATGTTCGAGCTGCTCACCCTTCAGCAGACGGGGAAGGCCGAGCCGACCCCCATCGTTCTCCTCGACGAGCCCGGGGGCACCTTCTGGCAGGGTCTGCGCAGCTTCATCGACGATCACCTCGCTCCGACCGGGGTGATCTCGGAGGGTGACTTCGACCGCGTCGTGATCACGGATTCGGTGGAGGCGGCGCGCGCGGAGATCACCGGGTTCTGGCACAACTACGACTCGTTGCGGTGGGTCGGCGACGCCCTGGTGCTGCGCCTGAAGGCCGTGCCGACGGACGCCGAGATCGAGACGCTCAACGAGCAGTTCGCCTCGATGCTCTCGACGGGCCGGATCGAGCGGACGGCTCCGCGGCAGCCCGAGGTCGCCGACGACGACAACCTCGACCTGCCGCGTCTGATCCTGCACCTGGATCAGCGGCAGGTGGGCAACCTGTTCCGGCTGATCGGAGCGATCAACGCGCTTCCGTCTGCTCCCGCGCGGTGATGCGGGCCGCGAAGTCCGTGAGGTCGACGGGGCGATCGAGGATGCGCTCCGCGGCCCGGTGCCCGGAGTAGAACGCCGCACCGACCGTTGCCGGTTCGTCGCCCCAGGTGGCCTCGCCGGCGAAGTGCAGTACCCCGTCGACGGGCCCTGCGAGCGCGTCGTGGTCGTGATGCGTGGAACCCAGTGCGAGGTGCGAGTAGGAGCCGTTCGAGAACTCGTCCTCACCCCAGCGGGTGATCCAGTGGGCGAGCGGCTCGCCCACGGCATCCGGGTAGAGGACCCGCAGCGCATTCACCGCGTCGGCGACGATCTCCGCATCGGGAAGCTCCTGCATACGGCGACCGAAGGGTCCGGCGGCGAAGGTCAGCAGTGTCGGGATGCCGCTGACGGCGGAGACGTCGTACCAGGAGTGCCAGTGCTCGCCGGCCTCGCCGAGGGCACGGATCACGTAGGTCCCCTCGTTCCAGAAGCGCTCGGGGAACTGGACGAACACCTTGTTGAAGACGCCCATCCCGAGCCGGGAGACGGGGCCTGCGACCGCGTCGGGCAGTGCCGGCTCGAACGCGATCGTCCCCGCCTTGAGCACCCCGAGGGGCACGGTCACGATCGCCCTGGCGGCCCGGTACTGCGTCTCGCCCGCGTGCACGACGACGCCGTCGCCTGACCGGCTCACCCGCGTCACGACCGTCTCGAGGCGCACATCGAGGCCGGAGCCGATGCGTCGGGGCAGCTCGTCGTACCCGCGGGGGAAGATCACCTCGTCGCCCTCGATCGCGTCCTCGTCGAGGCCATGGGCGTCGAGGTCGCCGATCCAGGCCCCGCACTGCTCCTCGACCCGATGGCGGAAGAACTCGCGGATGTCGTCGATGCGCTCCGGAGCGAATCCCGACCGGTCGAGGGCACGCTCGGTCACATCCAGGTAGGTGTCGCCGGGGGAGGAGGCGGCGATCTCCTCCACGAGCAGACGATCGGCCATGTCGACGTCGGCGATCCACTGCGCGGTGGCCCCCTCGTCCATCGGATGCCCGTCGCCGTCGAAGTTCTCGATCGGGCGCCCGCCCACCTGGAAGCTGCCCACGGTGTATTCGATCGCCGGGATCCTCAGCGCGTGGACGAGGTTCCACAGAGGCGAGTCCTCGATCCCATGGATCCACGACGCGCCGAGGTCGACCGGGAATCCGGCGCCGCGGTCGGTGTGCATCCGACCGCCGATGCGGTCGCGTCCTTCCAGGACCACGACGCTCTGGCCCGCGTCGGCGAGCATCCGGGCGCTCGTGAGCCCCGACATCCCGGCGCCGATCACGATCGTGTCGAATGTGCTCACGTGCTCCTCCTCGAGCGGCTCGTGTATCCCGACGCCGCCGCCGCCGTGCGGGAGCCGGTGGGCACAGGGTATCGTGGTACGGATGTCGCGCGTGCGAACAGGCGCGACGAGAGCTGAATAGAGAGGCCGTCATGGACATCGAACTGAGTCTGCTGCGAGGGATCGAGAAGGAGAAGGCGATCCCCTTCGAAGAACTCGTCGCCATCATCGAGCAGGCGATCCTGACCGCGTACTCCAAGCACGTCGCCGCCGACGGCGTCACGCCCGAGGGCGTTCGCGTCGACCTCGACCGCAAGACCGGCCACGTCGCCGTGCTGCAGGTCGTCAAGGACGAAGAGGGCGCGATCATCGGCGAAGAGGACGCCACGCCGGACGATTTCGGGCGTATCGCGGCCTTCGCCGCCAAGCAGGTCATCAGCCAGCGTCTGCGCGACATCGCGGACGACGTCGTGCTCGGTGACTTCAAGGACAAAGAGGGCGACATCGTCGCCGGCGTGATCCAGCAGGGCCCGAACCCCCGCATGATCCACGTCGATCTCGGAGCCGTCGAGGCGATCCTGCCCCCCGAGGAGCAGGTGCCGGGCGAGGAGTACACCCACGGTTCACGCCTGCGCGTGTACGTCACGAGCGTCGCCAAGGGACTCAAGGGCCCGCAGATCACCGTCTCCCGCACCCACCCGGGGCTCGTGCGCAAGCTCTTCGCGCTCGAGGTGCCGGAGATCGCGGCGGGACTGGTCGAGATCGTCGCGCTCGCCCGCGAGGCCGGCCACCGCACGAAGATCGCGGTCAAGGCGAACGACCCGTCGATCAACGCCAAGGGCGCCTGCATCGGCGAGATGGGCCGTCGCGTGCGCGCCGTGACCGAGGAGCTCGCGGGGGAGAAGATCGACATCGTCGACTACGACGCCGATCTGCCGACCTTCGTCGCCCACGCCCTCTCGCCGGCGAAGGTCACGAGCTCCTTCGTGCTCGATGCCGGCACCAAGGCCGTCCGCGCCCTGGTGCCCGACTACCAGCTGTCGCTGGCGATCGGCAAGGAGGGTCAGAACGCGCGTCTGGCCGCCAAGCTCACCGGTGCGAAGATCGACATCCAGCCGGACAGCGTCCTCGACTGATCCCCTTCGGCCTTCCGCCGCGCCCGGGAACGGGCGAGGCGGGGTGAAACGCAGGTGTAAGATGGAACCCGTACGAACGTGCGTCGGTTGTCGCACGCGTGCTCCCCGCTCCGCCCTTCTTCGGGTGGTGGCCCAGAACGACACCCTCATCCCCGATGAGAGTGCTGTCCTGCCGGGGCGCGGCGCGTGGGTGCATCCGACACCTGATTGCATCCAGGCCGCTCTGCGGCGACGAGCTTTCGGACGAGCACTGCGTGTGACCACTCAGCTGGACACACGGACCTTCGAACAGCACCCACCAAGAAACAAAGGCTGAACAGCTATGGAAACAAAGTGAACGGCTCGAAATGAGACCCGTCCGCGACTAGTGGTCTGCCCTGTCTGGGTGGACCGACTCAGACAGGAGAATTGTGGCTGGTAAACCACGCGTACATGAGATCGCCGCCGAACTCGGCGTCGACAGCAAGATCGCACTTGCAAAGCTCAAGGAACTCGGCGAGTTCGTGAAGAGCCCGTCTTCGACCATCGAACCGCCGGTGGCGCGCAAGCTGCGCGCGGCGATCGAGGCCGACAGCTCGCTCAAGGGCGCAGCCCCCGCCGCTCCTGCGGCGAAGCCTGCCGCGGCGTCCGCGGCGAAGCCCGGTACGGGCTCCGCTGCCAAGCCGGCGCCGACCCCGGGTCCGAAGCCCGGTCCCAAGCCTGCCCCGGAGGCTCCGGCCCCCGCGGCGCCCGCGCCTGCCGCGCCCGCTCCTGCCCCCGCGGCAGAGGCTCCTGCGCCGGCAGCCCCGGAGGCATCCGCGCCCGCTGAAGGCGGCGCACCCACCCCCGGCGCTCCGCGTCCGGGCAACAACCCCTTCTCCTCCGCGCAGGGCATGGGCCAGCGTCCGGCCGGTCCCCGTCCGGGCAACAACCCCTTCGCGTCCGCGCAGGGCATGGGCCAGCGTCCGACGCCTGGCAACATCCCCCGTCCGCAGGCCCCGCGTCCCGGCGCACCCCGTCCGGGTGCACCACGTCCCGGTTCGCCTCGTCCCGGTGCCCCTCGCGGTGGCCAGGGCGGTCGTCCCGGTGCTCCGTTCCAGCAGCGTCCCGGCGGCCCCGGTCGCCCCGGCGGTGCCGGTGGACCCGGCGGTGCCGGTGGTCCCGGAGCACGTCCCGGTGGCGGCGGCGGCTTCGCCGGTCGTCCTGGTGGCGGCGGCGGTCGTGGCCGCGGCCCCGGCGGTGGTACCGCAGGTGCCTTCGGTAAGGGCGGCGGCAAGAGCAAGCAGCGCAAGTCGCGGCGGGCGAAGCGGCAAGAGTTCGAGATGCGGAGTGCTCCGGTCGTCGGTGGCGTCAACGTCACCCGCGGTAACGGAGAGATCATCCGCATGCGTCGCGGCGCATCGATCGCGGACTTCGCCGACAAGATCGAGACGCTGACCGGCTACACGGTGCAGCCCGGAACCCTCGTGACGATCCTCTTCAACCTCGGCGAGATGGCCACGGCCACCGAGTCGCTGGACGAGGCGACGTTCGAGGTCCTCGGTGCCGAGCTCGGCTACAAGATCCAGATGGTCTCGCCCGAGGACGAGGACAAGGAGCTCCTCGAGGGCTTCGGTCTCGACCTCGAGGCCGAGCTGGAAGCCGAGAGCGAAGACGACCTCGAGATCCGTCCCCCGGTCGTCACCGTCATGGGTCACGTCGACCACGGTAAGACGCGACTGCTCGACGCGATCCGTCAGACCAATGTCATCGAGGGCGAAGCCGGCGGCATCACCCAGCACATCGGTGCCTACCAGGTCTGGACCGAGCACGAGGGCATCGAGCGCGCCATCACGTTCATCGACACCCCGGGTCACGAGGCGTTCACCGCCATGCGTGCCCGTGGTGCGCAGGTCACCGACCTCGCGATCCTCGTGGTCGCAGCCGACGACGGCATCATGCCGCAGACGGTCGAGGCGCTGAACCACGCGCAGGCGGCGAACGTGCCGATCGTGGTCGCGGTGAACAAGGTCGACAAGCCCGACGCCAACCCCTCGAAGGTGCGTCAGCAGCTGACCGAGTACGGCCTGGTCGCCGAGGAGTTCGGTGGCGACGTCATGTTCGTCGACGTGTCCGCTCGTGCCGGCACCGGTATCCAGGAACTGCTGGATGCCGTGTTGCTCACCGCCGACGCTGGTCTCGACCTCACCGCCAACCCGAACAAGGGTGCTCGCGGTGTCGCCATCGAGGCGAAGCTCGACAAGGGCCGCGGTTCGGTCGCCACGGTGCTGATCCAGTCCGGAACGCTCCGGATCGGTGACGCGATCGTCGCAGGCACCGCCTATGGCCGCGTGCGTGCCATGGCGGACGAGAACGGCGAGCAGGTCCTCGAGGCCTACCCGTCGCGTCCGGTGCAGGTACAGGGTCTGAACTCGGTGCCCCGTGCCGGTGACGTCTTCATCGTCACCGAGGAAGACCGCATGGCCCGCCAGATCGCTGAGAAGCGTGAAGCAGTCGAGCGCAACGCCCAGCTGGCCAAGGCCCGCAAGCGCATCTCGCTCGAGGACTTCACCCGTGCTCTCGAAGACGGCAAGGTCGAGTCGCTCAACCTCATCATCAAGGGTGATGTCTCCGGTGCCGTCGAGGCCCTGGAGGAGTCGCTGCTCAAGATCGAGGTCGATGATTCGGTGCAGCTGCGCATCATCCACCGCGGTGTCGGTGCGATCACCGAGTCCGACGTGAACCTGGCGACGATCGACAACGCGATCATCGTGGGCTTCAACGTGCGCCCCGACACGAAGGCACGCGAGCGTGCCGCCCGTGAAGGCGTGGACATCCGCTTCTACTCCGTCATCTACAACGCGATCGACGAGATCGAGAGCTCGCTCAAGGGCATGCTCAAGCCGGAGTACGAAGAGATCCAGTCGGGTGTGGCCGAGATCCGCGAGGTGTTCCGCTCCTCGAAGTTCGGCAACATCGCCGGTGTCATCGTGCGATCGGGAACGATCACGCGCAACGCCAAGGCCCGCGTCATCCGCGACGGCGTCGTGCTGGCCGATGGCCTTGCCATCGAGTCGCTGCGTCGCTTCAAGGACGATGTCACCGAGGTCCGTACGGACTACGAGGCCGGTATCGGACTCGGAAAGTACAACGACATCCAGATCGGTGATGAGATCGAGACGACCGAGCTCGTCGAGAAGCCTCGCGGCTGATCAATTCGAAACACCTTCGGGCGTCTCCCCCTCCTGCTCCTTCCGGAGCACGGAGACGGGGGACGCCCTGAGGGTTCCTGGACAGGGAGAGAACAATGGCAGGCGAAAGACAGGCCCGTCTCGCGGATCGAATCCGCGTGATCCTCGCCGAACGGCTGGAGAAGGGGCTGCGCGATCCGCGCCTCGGCTTCGTCACCATCACCGACGTCCGCGTGAGCGGCGACCTCCAGCACGCATCGGTGTTCTACACGGTGCTGGGCACGGAGGAGGAGCGCATCTCCAGCGGTGCGGCGCTCACCTCGGCGACCGGAATGCTGCGCAGCGAGGTCGGACGGCAGCTGAGCACCAGGCTCGTGCCGACCCTCGAGTTCATTCCCGACGCGCTTCCGGAGAACGCCGACCACATCGGCGCGCTGCTGCGTGAAGCGCAGCAGCGTGATGCCGACGTCGCCAAGCTCGCGTCCTCGGCTTCCCACGCCGGCGACGCCGACCCGTACCGTACCGACGACGACGCGGAGTAAGCGCCGTTTGATACGCTCGGCTTCGCGGGACGGCGTCCCGCGAAGCTGAAGGGGATCGGCATCGAGGGTGCGAACACGTCTGGGGGGCCGTTCATCGCGCCCGCTGCCGTCGGGCTCCTCCTGGAGGAGCTGCTCGAGCAGGATCTCGGTTGCGCGCCCCACGTGCTCGCTCGCCTCGCCGATGATCTGGACGCGGACGCGGCGACGATCCGTGAAGTCGTCCAGCGGTTGACGCCGGATCAACGACACGGTCTGCGCCCGGCGCCGACGCCCCTGCCGCTGGTGCCTGCGATCGCGCAGAGGTTCGAGGGAGTGGCATTCGACGAACGCGATCGCAGGCTGCTTCTCGCACTCGCCGTGTGCCTGGACGATGCTCTCGATCCGATTCTCGAATTCGACGGGCGCTCGGCGGCCGAGGTCACCTCCGCCCGCGTCGGTGCACACCTCGCCGTGCACGCCGGCCGGGTGCGCTTCATCGACGCCCGACTGGCGATCTGGCTGCGGGCGACCACCAGTGCGGCAGAGACGGCGGCGGTGCATGGGCGACTGAGCGCGGTCTTCCGCCGTCGCGGCGAACGAGTGAGCGCGGACTGGCATCGGGCGCGGGCGTCGCTCGAGGCAGAGCCGACCACCGCGCCGGAACTCACCCTCATCGCCAGGGAGCTCAGCGAGGCGGGGTACCCGGATCGTGCGTTGCTGCTCGCCAGGGAGGCCTGCGAGCATGCGGTGGGCGAAGACCAGGACGAGGCGCGCCTCGTCGCCGGCGCGTCGGCGGTGGGCGCCGGGTTCGCTGCGGAGGCGGCCGCGTGGCTGGGGGCCCTGTACCCGCACGGCACCGAGCGATACCGGTTGGCAGGTCTGGGGGCGCTGATCGTCGCCCAGACCGTCGTGCAGGGTGCTGTTCCCGAGGTCGATCCGACGTCGCTGCGGCCGGAGACACCTGACAAGGACGACTGGCATCACTGGACCAGGGCGGCCGCCCTCGCCGCGATACTCTGCGCCGAACGCGGCGACCGGCGCGGTATGCGCACGTGGCTCGACGCGCTCCGCGACGGCGCATCCAGGATCGGTGCCGAGCATGAGCTGAGGGATCCCGTGGTGGCGCTGAGCTGGCTCCTCGTGGGGGACCGCGACATCGAAGAAGTCGCGGCGTCCGGCCCGGTGAGCGGCGGGATGCTGCGCACGCTGCGCGCCGCCGTGGAAGGGGACGTCGATCTGGCGCTGCGTCTCATCGCGACCGACGAATCTGCGTTGTCCGGCGAGCCCGACCCGTTCGTGCCGGGATACGAGCACAGCCCGGTCGTTCAGGCGTATCGCGCCGTCGTCGAGGTACTGCTGCTCGTGTGGCGGGGTGACATCGGTGTCGCGCGGGACCGGCTGATCCAGGCGGCGCTCTCCCTTCCGATCGCGATGCCGTTCGCCGGATTGGGAGTGGTGCTCGCCAGACGCCTCGATCTGGCGGTGCTCGGCGAGCTGGGACCCTTCGCCCGATCACTCACCGTCGCCCTGCCCGGGGGAGCGAAGATCGACCTCCTCGTGGACCGCGGCATCCAGTCATTCCTCGCCGGCTCGTTCGACGATGCCGCCGCCACGGTTCGGCTGTGGTCCGATCTCGGTGGGCCGCAGACCACGATGGCGGTACCGGGTTTGGACGAGTTGGCCTTCATCTCTGCCGGTCGCACCACGACGGAGGCGTCCATCGAGCCTCCGGAGATCGCGCTCGCCCAGCGCCTGCGGGTCCGTGTCGCGACGGCAGGCGATGGGCGGTGGCGTGCCGAAAGCGATGAGGTCCGCGACATCGCACGCACGTTGACCTCGCCGTTTGCCAGGGCGCGAGTGGAGACGATGCTCGGAACACAGCATGCGATTCGCGACGATCACTCCTCGGCGAGGATCCACCTCCAGTACGCCGAACGGCTGTTCGAGCTCTCGGGTGCGACGGCGTGGGCGAGGGCGGTGCGCGGCAGACTGGATCGGCTCGAAGCGAGAGAGGGGAGCATCGTCTCCTCGGTCGGCGCTCTCTCCGCGTGCCGCGCGGCCTGGTCGCCTCAGCTCACGGCGCGCGAGCTGGAGGTGGCGATGCGCGCGGTCGGCGGTGCGGCGAACCGCGAGATCAGCGAAGTCTTGAACGTCTCCGTCCGCACCGTCGAAGTCCACCTCGGCCGGGTCTTCACCAAGCTCGGCGTGCGGAGCCGGGTCGAGCTGACTGTGCTCGCCCACCGCACAGAGCAGCACCTCTGAGCCGTCGCGCCTGAGCCGGTCGTCGTCACCGCGGCAGGAACAGAGAGACCCCATCGGCTTCGGCGAGTCCGTCGGCGATGAGCGAGTCGATAGCCCGATCACGCTGCCCGGGATCGGGCCAGTCCGGCAGGACGGCGTCGAGCGGGACGGCGTCTGGGTCGATGTTCCGCAGCAGCTTCAGCACCGCGCCGCGGGCCTGTCGGTCGGACCCCTCGTATGCGGCCTGGCGTCGGCGCTCATCACCCGTGTCCGGTCTCCCGGCGGCCAGCCATGCGCAGCTGCCGGCGAGAGGGCACAGCTCGCACCGCGGCGCCCGGGACGTGCACACCGTGGCGCCGAGCTCCATCGCTGCGGCATTGAACACCGCAGCTTCGGCGACATCGTCCGGCAGCAGGTCGGCCATCAGGTCGAGGTCCCGGCGCGAAGGGGGTCCCGGCTGCGCCCTGCCCTCGACGGCGCGCGCGAGCACCCGTCGGGTGTTCGTGTCGACCACGGGATGCCGGTCGCCGTAGGCGAACACCGCGACGGCGCGAGCGGTGTAGTCACCGATACCGGAAAGGGCCAGCAGGGCGTCCACTTCTCGCGGAACGATCCCCCCGTGCCGCTCGGTGATCTCGACCGCGGCACGGTACAACCACAGCGCGCGCCGGGGATATCCCAGGTTCGCCCACTGCTGCACGACGTCCGCTGTCGATGCGGTGGCCATCTCCGAGGGCGTCGGCCACCGCTCCAACCACGCCTCGAGGTGAGGGATGACTCTCGTCACGGGCGTCTGCTGCAACATGAACTCGCTCACCAGGACGCCCCAGGCACCGAACTCGTCATGGAAGGAAGGTCGACGCCACGGCAGGTCGCGAGCGGTCGCTCGATACCACGTCGGCAGGGGCGACATCAGCTCGAGAGAGGCCGGTGGGAGAGGCACCCGTCCAGCCTATGCGAGCGGATCGACGGCCAGGAGAGGGGAGCCACCGGGCATCCGCACGCGCAGATCCCGCTCGCGCGCTCGGTAGGCTGGGGGGATGGTCTCGCCCGGCATCCTCCTCGTCGACAAGCCCGCAGGGCTGACCAGTCACGACGTCGTCGCCCGCACGCGACGCGCGTTCGGCACCCGCAAGGTGGGGCACGCCGGAACACTCGACCCGATGGCGACCGGACTGCTGGTGATCGGCATCGAGGGCGCGACCAGGCTCCTGACCTACATCGTCGGTGCGGACAAGACCTACGTGGCGACGATCCGTCTCGGCCAGACGACGGGCACGGACGATGCGGAAGGGGAGATCCTCACCACGGCCGCGCCCGAAGCGTGGGACGCGGTGACCGATGAGGCGGTGTCGGCCGGCATCACGCAGCTCACGGGTGAGATCTCCCAGGTTCCCAGCGCCGTCTCGGCGATCAAGGTGGACGGTCGTCGCGCTTATGAGCGCGTGCGCGCCGGCGAAGAGGTCGTGCTCGCCGCCCGCGATGTCGTCGTGTCGCGCTTCGACCTGCTCGCAACCAGGCGAGGTGACGGCCATCTCGATCTCGACGTCGTCGTCGACTGCTCGTCCGGAACGTACATCCGCTCCCTCGCCCGCGATCTCGGGGCCTCGCTCGGCGTCGGCGGTCACCTCACCGCGCTGCGCCGCACGCGGGTCGGTCCGTTCGATGTGTCCGATGCGGTCGGTCTCGACGCGCTGGAGGGCGCCGCGACTCTGACCCCGGGCGAGGCGGCCGGCCGGATCCTCCCCGTGCTGGAGATGTCCGGTGACGAGGCACGCGACCTCCGTCACGGCAAGCGGCTGAGCGGCCAGGCCGCGCGCCTCGAAGAGACGATCGGTGCAGCGATCGACCCGGAGGGGCTCCTGATCGGCATCGTCGAGAAGCGCGGTGCCGACCTCAAGAGCACCATGAACATGCCGGAGGGCGACCGATGATCCTGTGGCTCACGATCGCGCAGATCGTCATCGCCGTCGCCGCCGGCATCTTCTGTCTCGTCGCGGGTCTGATCGGCAGACGGCCGAGCGACTTCAGCGTCGGCGCCCTCGCCCTCGTCGAGGTGCTGCTCATCGTGCAGGTGATCGTCGCCATCGTTGCGCCGCTGACCGGGAACCCTCCGACCGGAGACCTGCTCGAGTACTGGGTCTACCTGGTCTCCGCGGTGCTCCTGCCCGTCGGCGCGGTGCTGTGGGCGCTCATGGAGCGCAGTCGCTGGAGCACGGTGATCCTCGGGGTGGCGGCGCTCGCGATCGCGGTGATGCTGTGGCGTATGCAGGTCATCTGGTCCGTCCAGATCGCGTGACGCGGCGGGTCGGAGCGCAGACCCGACCTCTCCTGCGGCTCTAGGATGGAATGCGCTATGAGCTCCACCGCCCCCTCCTCTCGGATGACCGGAATCGGTCGCGTCCTCGTGATCGTCTATGCCGTGATGGCGCTGGCCGCGACCGGACGCAGCTTCGTGCAGATCGTCCGTCGCTTCGACGAGGCGCCGCTGGCGTACGCGCTCTCCGCACTCGCCGCCGTCGTGTACATCCTCGCCACACTCGCCCTCGTCCTGGCCCGCCGCCGCGGCTGGTACTCGGTCGCTTGGGTCGCGATCGTCTTCGAGCTCACCGGCGTCCTCGTGGTGGGGGTGCTGAGCCTTCTGATGCCCGACTTGTTCCAGCATGAGACCGTGTGGTCGCTGTTCGGGCGCGGTTACCTGTTCATTCCGCTGGTCCTGCCCCTCTTCGGCATCTGGTGGCTGCGCACGCACCGCCCGGCCGACGTCGTGCGTCCGGTCGAGGTCGGCGCGTGATCGTCTTCCGCAGCCCGGAAGAGGTGCCGGACGACTTCGGACCGAGCGCGGTCGCGATCGGCAAGTTCGACGGCGTCCATGCCGGCCACCGAGCCGTGATCGAGCGCCTCGAGGAAGCGGCCGCAGCGACGGGCAGCCGGTCGGTCGCCGTCACGTTCGACCGCAACCCGCTGGCCGTGATCCGCCCCGACCGCTGCCCGGAGAACGTCGTCACGGTCGAGCGCAAGCTCGACCTCCTGGGCGAGCTCGGGCTCGACGCCACTCTGGTGCTCACGTTCGACGAGGAACTCGCCGCCCGCAGCGCTGAGGACTTCGTCGTCGACATCCTCGTCGGAGCCCTTCGGGTCTCCACGGTCCTCGTCGGGCAGGACTTCCGGTTCGGCGCTCGGGGAGCCGGAACCCCCGAGCTTCTGCGCGAGCTCGGTCCTCGTCACGGCTTCTCGGTCGAGGTCATCGACGACGTGTACCTCCCCGGCTCCACGCGACGCGTGTCGTCGAGCTGGATCCGCGAGCTGCTGATGGAGGGCGACGTCGCTGCGGCGACGACCGTGCTCGGACGCCATCCCGATGTGCGCGGAGTCGTCGTGCACGGACTCAAGCGCGGGCGGGAACTCGGGTTCCCCACGGCGAACCTCTCGACCATCGTCGATGCGTTCGTGCCGGCGGACGGCGTGTACGCGGGATGGCTCGTCGACCACGACACCGGTATCCGGCATCCGTCGGCGATCTCCGTCGGGACCAATCCCACCTTCGACGACGTCCTCGTGCGACAGGTCGAGGCTCACGTGCTGGGAGAGACGGGCCTCGACCTCTACGGGCACGACGTCACGGTCGAGTTCGTGGAGCGGCTGCGGGGCATGGTGGCATTCGAGGGCATCGACAAGCTGATGGTGCAGATGGGTGCCGATGTCACGGATGCGGCGCGGGCTCTCGGGCTCTCGTCCTAGCCGAGAGCGGATCCCCGGTTCGACCGTCCGGGATCGACGGCTCGGCGTGGGCGATCTCCGCTGAGCGAGCGAGATGGCATAGAATGATCATCGGCTCCCGCCGAACTTCGCGACTCTCGCGTTCCCCGGTGGGAAGAAGATCCACTGTTCGTACGGTCCTGGCTCACGCCACACGCGGACAACGAGAACGGCTCATGGTTTCCTGGGGAAGCCGGAGCCTTCACGCTCAGGAGGAGCATGCCGACTACGGCAACCGCCGCCACGCGGCGCAAGAAGACGTCCCGTCGCGACGATGAGGCACCCCTCATCCCGATCCTCGCGCGCAAGGTGCGCGAGATCGAGGCGAAGTCGCAGCGAGGGAAGCTCGGTCCCACGAATCGAGTGAAGTTCCAGGTGATCGCCTTCCTGGTGCGCGAAGAGCGCGCCAGGGTGAAGGCGGATGCCGAGATCGGCGATCCCGCACGCGCTGAGTTGCTGAAGCGGCTCGACGGCGTGGCCACGATCCTCGCGAAGACGGCCGCCCGTGACACCTCACTGATCCAGCTCCTGGAAGCCGACCAGGCGACATCGCCGGTGGCCAAGCGCATGCGCCGGGACTGGCTGCTCGAATCCGGAGCCGAACTCGCCCCGGAAGAGCTCATCATCGCCGACGCCGCACCGGTGCAGATCTCCGCGATCCCCGCAGCGATCGCGGAGCGCCAGGTCACCCCGCCGTCCGTCGAGGCGCGACAGTTGGCCAACCCCTTCCTCGCTCCCGACCTGACGCCGCGTTCGACGGCCACGCCGCGCCGCCGTCTCGACGGCTGGGAGCTCATGGGTCCGCTGTACAAGGCTTTCGAGACCGGGGCCGGTGGGTCCGCCGCGTCGATGGATCTGCCGCCGGCGCCGGAATTCGACCACATCTCGCCCAAGGGCCTCGAGGTCATGGTGCATCAGTCCCGGTTCCTCGAGGCCGTCAAGGCCGGACACCGCAGCTTCCTCCTCGCCGATGAGCCCGGTCTCGGCAAGACCGCGCAGTCGGTTCTCGCCGCTTCCGTCGCGGGTGCATATCCGCTGCTGGTGGTCGTGCCCAACGTCGTGAAGATGAACTGGGCGCGCGAGGTCGAGCGCTGGACGCCCCAGCGCCGGGCGACGGTGATCCAGGGCGACGGCGATGACATCGATGCGTTCGCCGACGTGTTCATCGTGAACTACGAGATCCTCGACCGGCACATGTCGTGGCTCGCCTCCATCGGTCTGCGCGGGATGGTCGTCGACGAGGCGCACTTCATCAAGAACCTCTCCTCGCAGCGGTCGCAGAACGTGCTGTCGCTGGCCGCCCAGGTGCGCGAGCGCACTCCGGGGCACGATCCTCTGATGCTCGCCCTTACCGGTACGCCGCTGATCAACGACGTCGAGGACTTCGACGCGATCTGGCGCTTCCTCGGCTGGACCACCGGTGAGAAGCCGGGTCCTGAGCTCATGGAGAAGCTCGACGCCACAGGGTTCACCCCGGCAGACAAGGCGTTCTACCCCGAGGCCCGCGATGCGGTGATCTCCATGGGGATCGTCCGTCGCAAGAAGAAGGACGTCGCCGCCGATCTCCCGGACAAGCTGATCGCCGATCTGCCTGTGCAGCTCGACGACGAGTTCGGGCGCAGCATCCGCCAGGCCGAGCGCGAGCTGGGGGAGCGGCTCGCCGCTCGCTACCGCCGTATCATCGAGGCTCGCGGAGACCGTGGGCTCGCGTCGGGAGAGATCGACGAGGACATCGTGCGGCTGGTCGCCCAGAACGAGCTCGAGGAGTCCAAGGCCGCCGGCACCGGGGGAGACAACGTCTTCACCATGGTCCGTCGCATCGGTCAGGCCAAGGCGCCGCTGGCTGCCGACTATGCCGCTCAGCTGCAGCGCTCGGTCGGCAAGGTCGTGTTCTTCGCGAAGCACATCGACGTCATGGACCAGGCCGAGGCGCACTTCGCCGCGGCAGGCATCCGCTCGGTGTCGATCCGTGGCGACCAGACCTCGACGGTCCGGCAGCAGGCCATCGACGACTTCAACGGCGACCCCGAGGTCGGCATCGCCGTCTGCTCGCTCACCGCGGCAGGCGTCGGGCTCAACCTGCAGGCCGCGTCGAACGTCGTGCTCGCCGAGCTGTCGTGGACGGCCGCCGAGCAGACGCAGGCGATCGACCGTGTGCACCGCATCGGCCAGGGCGAGCCGGTCACCGCGTGGCGGATCATCGCCGCGCACACGATCGACACGAAGATCGCGGAGCTGATCGACCAGAAGCAGGGGCTCGCGGCGCGCGCTCTCGACGGTGAAGCGGTCGAGGAGTCGGCCGCAGAGCCGGTGCAGCTGGCGGCACTCATGCACCTGCTGCGACAGGCACTGGGCGGAGCATAGGCGTCAAGAATCACCGTTCTTAACGTCGGATCCGGTGCGAGAACACTCGAGACCGGGAAGTTCGACGATATCGGTGAATCGAGTCGTCAAGATCGACGTTTTTCGCCGCTCCCGAATGGCGCCCGAGCGTGCCGGGGCGCTAGTGTCGATCGAAGGCAGCGTCGCCTGTTCCCCCCATCTCCCGAACGTCTGAAGGCACCAGCATGAAGATCGGCATCCTGACGAGCGGCGGCGACTGCCCCGGCCTCAACGCGGTCATCCGCGGCATCGTGCTCAAGGGCACGACCTCATACGACCTCGAGTTCGTCGGCATCCGCGACGGATGGCGGGGCCTGGTCGACGGTGACTTCATGCCGCTGACCCGACACGAGGTGAAGGGGCTGTCGAAGGTCGGCGGCACGATCCTCGGCACCAGCCGCACGAACCCGTACGAGGGCGAGCGCGGGGGAGCCGACAACATCGCCAAGACCCTCTACGGGCACAAGATCGACGGCATCATCGCGATCGGTGGTGAAGGCACGCTGGCCGCAGCGGACCGTCTCGCCAAGGACGGCATCAAGGTCATCGGGGTCCCCAAGACGATCGACAACGACCTGCAGGCGACCGACTACTCGTTCGGCTTCGACACCGCGGTGAACATCGCCACGGATGCGATGGATCGACTGCGTACGACCGGCGACTCGCACCAGCGCTGCATGGTCGCAGAAGTCATGGGCCGTCACGTCGGCTGGATCGCACTGCACGCCGGAATGGCTGCCGGCGCACACGTCGTCTGCATCCCCGAGGTGCCGATGTCGATCGACGAGATCACGGAGCTGGTGACCAGCGCGCATGATCGCGGTCGCGCGCCTCTGGTCGTCGTCTCCGAGGGGTTCAAGCTCCTCGGAATGGACGAGGCCTACAGCGACAAGGGCCTCGACGCCTTCAACCGCCCCCGCCTCGGCGGCATCGGCGACCTGCTCGCGCCCGAGATCGAGCGCATCACCGGCATCGAGACGCGGGCGACGATCCTCGGTCACATCCAGCGCGGCGGATCGCCCTCGGCGTTCGACCGCGTGCTCGCGACACGACTCGGTCTGCACGCTGCCGACGCGATCGTCGACGGCGCCTGGGGCCAGATGGTCGCCATGCAGGGCACGGATATCGTCCGGGTGCCGTTCGCCGACGCACTGGGCGAACTGAACACGGTCCCGCGCTACCGCTACGACGAGGCGGCGGCGCTCTTCGGCTGAGCCGCCTGAGGCTGAGTCCGCCCTTCGCGGACGAGCTCAGCCTCAGCGATTCACTCCGCGGCGAGGCCGAGAGTGTCCAGCAGCCAGGCGAGTTCGAACGCCCGCTCCTTCCAGGAGTTGTAGCGCCCGCTCACCCCACCGTGTCCGGCGACCATCTCGCACTTGAGGAGCACGTCCTTCGCCCCGGCCTCGCGCAGGCGTGCGACCCACTTCGCGGGCTCCACGTAGAGCACGCGCGTGTCGTTCAGGGACGTCACGGCGAGGATCCGCGGGTAGTCCACGCCGTCGCGGACGTTCTCGTAGGGGCTGTACGACTTCATGTAGGCGTAGACGTCCGGGTCATGGAGCGGGTCGCCCCACTCGTCCCATTCGATGACGGTCAGCGGCAACGACGGATCGAGGATCGTCGTCAGGGCGTCCACGAACGGCACACCGGCGAGGATGCCGGCGAAGAGCTCGGGCGCGAGGTTCGTCACCGCGCCCATCAGCAGGCCGCCGGCGCTGCCGCCCTCGGCCACCATCCGACTCGGCGTGGTCACACCCGACTCGACCAGGTGCTCGCCGCAGGAGACGAAGTCCGTGAACGTGTTGCGCTTGTGCAGGAGCTTGCCGTCCTCGTACCACTGCCGGCCCATCTCGCCGCCTCCGCGCACGTGCGCGACCGCGAAGATCACACCCCTGTCGAGTTCGGAAAGGCGTGCCACGGAGAAGCCGGGATCGATCGAGTGCTCGTACGATCCGTAGCCGTACAGGTGCACCGGACGCGGCTCGACGCCGGGCTCGCCGAACGAGCGCTTCCACACGAGCGAGATCGGCACGCGCACGCCGTCTGATGCGGTCGCCCAATCGCGTCGCTGGCCGTAGTCGGCGGGGTCGTAGCCGCCCAGCACCGGCACCTGCTTGCGCAGCACCAGCTCCCGGGTCGCGAGGTCGAGGTCGTACACGGTCCCCGGCGTCACGAACGAGGTGTAGCCCAGACGCAGGAACGGCGAGTGCCACTCGGGATTCCCGCTCACGCCGGCCGAGTAGAGCGGTTCGTCGAACACCAGCTCGTCGACCGCATCCGTGGCGTAGTCGAGCAGACCGACGCGTTCGAGTCCCTCGCTGCGGTACTCCACGGTGGCGAAGTCGCGGAACGCATCGACACCGAGGAGTCGTCTGCCCTGCTCATGCGCGAGCACCACGTGTCGCTCGCCCTGCGGCTCGGACGCTGACACCGAGACGAGCTCGAAGTCGAGCGCTCCGTCGTTGTGCAGCACGAGCAGACGATCCTCGCCGTCAACGACCGCATGCTCGACCGAGTACTCCACGCCTTCGCGACGCGGCCACACGAGCTGCGGCTCCGCGGTCAACTCGCCCGTCAGATCGACGAGGTACTCCTCGCTCGTGATGCTCGAACCGACCGCGATGACCAGATACCGGCGGCTACGGGTGATCCCGGCACCGAGCCAGAACTTCTCATCCGGCTCGTGGAAGAGCTTCACGTCGTCGGTGACGGGCGTGCCGAGGCGGTGCAGCCACAAAGTGTCGGGCCTCCACGCCTCGTCGCGGGTCGTGTAGATCACACCCCGACCGTCCGGCGTGAAGAAGGCGCCGCCCGTGTTCGGGATCTCGTCGTCGAGCGTGGTGCCGGTGGTGAGGTCGCGCACGTGCACGGTGTAGAGCTCGTCGCCTTCGAAGTCGGTGGACCAGAGCAGCTTCGTGGCGTCGTCGGACGTGTCGAACGCTCCGAGCGAGAAGAACTCGTGCCCCTCCGCCTCGATGTTGCCGTCGAGGAGCACGACCTCGCCGGGAACCGGGACACCGGGCTCGAGACGCGGAGGAGTCCAGTCGTCGGGCTCGGCCGCGGCGCGGCAATGGATGCCGTACTGCGCGCCCTCCTCGGTGCGGCTGTAGTACCACCAGTGACCACGGCGGGTGGGAACGGAGAGGTCCGTCTCCTGCACGCGGCCCTTGATCTCCTCGAAGAGCCGCTCGCGCAGAGCAGCGAGGTGTGCCGTCTCGGCATCCGTGTGGGCGTTCTCGGCCTCGAGGTGGGACACGACCTCCGCGGACTCCTTTGCGCGGAGCCATTCGTACGGATCGTCGAAGGTGTCACCGTGGTGGGTGCGGAGCGAGGAGCGGCGGTCGGCGGTAGGAGCGTCAGTCACCGTCTCACGCTATCCCAGGTCGAGTTGACCGGCACGGGGGAGGGTGGGAGGATCTACCGGGGCCGGTTAACGGAAGTCAAACCCACGGTGAACTCTTCGTTCATCACGTCGATCACGTCGACATCTCCTTCTTCCTCAAACGACCGAAAGCGAACGGTGGAAACCGCAGCCCTCATCGTCGTGCTTGTCATCGCGCTGGCACTCTTCTTCGACTTCACCAACGGCTTTCACGATACGGCGAACGCCATGGCGACGCCGATCGCCACCGGCGCGCTGAAGCCCAAGACAGCCGTCCTCCTCGCCGCCGTTCTCAACCTCGTCGGCGCCTTCCTGTCGACCGAGGTCTCCAAGACCATCTCCGGCGGGATCATCCGTGAGGATGCGATCATCGAGGCCGGGGCGGATCTGTTCCTATCGTTGATCTTCGCCGGTCTGATCGGTGCGATCACCTGGAACATGCTCACGTGGCTTCTCGGTCTTCCCTCGAGCTCGTCGCACGCGCTCTTCGGTGGACTCATCGGCGCCACCCTCGTCGGCGCAGGCATCGGCGGCATCGACTTCGGCATGGTGCTCTCCAAGATCGTGCTCCCCGCGCTGATCGCTCCGGTCACGGCAGGCCTGATCGCCTTCGCCGCGACGAAGATCGCCTACTCGATCACCCGTCGCTACGACGGAAAGCCCGACGGTCGCGACGGATTCAGGTGGGGGCAGATCTTCACCTCCTCGCTGGTCGCGCTGGCTCACGGCACCAACGACGCCCAGAAGACGATGGGTGTGATCACCCTCGCGATGATCACGATCGGCTGGCAGTCCGGCGCTCACCACGAGCCCGAGCTGTGGGTCATCATCGCGTGTGCGTTCACGATCGCGCTCGGCACCTACCTGGGCGGCTGGCGCATCATCCGCACCCTCGGCAAGGGCCTGACCGACGTCAAGCCCGCACAGGGCTTCGCGGCGGAGAGCTCGACAGCCGCCACCATCCTCGCCTCCAGCGCCCTCGGATTCGCGCTCTCGACCACGCAGGTCGCCTCCGGATCGGTCATCGGATCCGGCCTCGGTCGCCGCGGGTCCACGGTGCGCTGGCGGACCGCCGGCCGCATCGGCATCGGCTGGCTGCTGACGCTTCCCGCCGCCGGTGGAGTGGGAGCGCTCGCTGCGCTGCTCGTCGTCTGGCTGGGCAACTGGGGCGTCGCGATCGACGCCGTGATCGCGGTCCTGATCATCCTCGGTCTGTACATGCGCTCGCGTCGCAACGCCGTCACGCCCGCCAACGCGATGAGTGATGTCGCCGAGTCCGGCATGGCCATCGAGCTTCCCGACACGCCCCCGCCGACGCGTCGCCAACAGCGCATCGAGCAGGCCAAGGCTGAGGCCAGAGCCCGCGCCGAGGCCAGGGAGAAGGCGAAGGCGCAGGCGAAGAAGGATGCCGCGGCCAAGGCCAAGAAGAAGGCGGAGGCCAAGGCCGGCGCCGGTGCGTCCAAGTCTGCGGCATCGAAGAAGAAGGCAGATGCCGACCGGAACGGGGAGTCCGCATGAACGTCGTGATCGACTGGTTCGCGTTCCTCCAGGTTTTCGCGGCAGCCCTCATCGGCGCCGCGGCCATCGTCACGTTCTACGCGCTGGGTCTGCGTCTGCTCGTGCGCAGCGGTCGGGCTCCGGTGGTGAGCCCGGCGGAGTTCACGGACGCCATCACGGTGATCACCGAGAAGGAGCTCAAGCGCGCTGAGAAGCAGGCGGCGAAGGCCGCGCGCAAGAGTCCGTTGACCGAGGGGCAGAAGTCGCTGGCCCTCGTCGGGGCCTACGGCTGCTTAGCGCTCTGCGCCGCCGCAGTGGTGAGCGGCATCCTGCTCCTCGTCATCGGTCACTGACGACGGCGGAACGGGGGCCCGGTGCGGGGGCCGGTGCGGCCATAGGCTGATGTCATGTCCGCAGGAACCGGCACTCCCTACGTCTTCGGCAGGCACGAGCCCGCGTCGCACGTGCTCATCCACGTCAGCGACCCGCATTTCCTCGCCGGGGGAGTGCGGCTGGGCGGACGCTACGACGTCGAGGAGAACTTCGCCCGCACGTTGGAGGCGATCCGCACCGTGCATCCGCACCCCACGGCCATCGTCGTCACGGGGGACTTGGCCGACCTGGGGGAGCCCGACGCCTATCGTCGCCTTCGGGCCGCGGTCGAGCCGGTGGCCGAGGCGCTGCGGGCCCCGGTCATCTGGGTGGCAGGCAACCATGATGAGCGGCCGGCTCTGCGAGAGGGCCTGCTGGATCTGACGCCGACCGAGGAGCCGGTGACCGGTGTCTGGAACCTCGACGGCCTCCGACTCATCGCGCTGGACACCAGTGTCCCGGGGTGGCATCACGGAGATCTCGATGACGGTCAGCTCGCCTGGCTGGCGGAGGTGCTCGCCGAGCCCGCCCCGTACGGGACGCTGCTGGCGATGCATCATCCGCCGATCCCGAGCCATCTGCCGCTGTTCGACATCCTGGAGCTGCGGCATCAGGACGAGCTCGCAGACATCGTGCGGGGGAGCGATGTGCGCGGCATCCTCGCCGGGCATCTGCACTATTCCTCTCACGGTCTTTTCGCCGGAGTTCCCGTGAGCGTCGCCTCGGCGACGTGCTACACGATGAACGTCGCGCGTCCGTCGGCCGAGGTCAACGGCATGGACGCCGCGCAGGCCTTCCAGATCGTCCACGTCTACCCCGACACGATCACGCACACCGTGGTCCCGGTGACCGAGGCCCCGACCGGCGACTACTTCTCCGAGGCCTGGCTGGAGCGCATGGCGAAGCTCAGCCCGGAAGGGCGACTCGAGGCCTTCTCCCGCAAACCCGGACGCTGAGCGGCGTAGACTGGGGGCATCCCCCACCCTTCTCACCCGCCACGACCCACGAGGATGTGACATGGCTTCTGCCGCGCCTACCCCGACCCGCACCGAGACCGATTCGCTCGGGAGCATGGAGATTCCCGTCGACGCGTACTGGGGGATCCACACCGCCCGCGCCGACGCGAACTTCCCGATCACGAAGCGACCCATCTCGGTGTATCCCGACCTGGTGGTCGGCCTCGCGATGGTCAAGCAGGCCAGCGCCCGCGCGAACCGCGAGATCGGAGTGCTCGACCCCGAGCGCGCTGACCTGATCGATCGTGCCGCGCAGCGAGTGATCGACGGCGAGTTCCACGAGCAGTTCACGGTCGGTGTCATCCAGGGCGGCGCCGGCACCTCGACCAACATGAACGCGAACGAGGTCATCACCAACATCGCGCTCGAGATGGCCGGCCGCGAGAAGGGCGACTACGCCTTCCTGTCGCCGATCGATCACACCAACCGCAGCCAGTCCACCAACGACGTGTACCCGACGGCAGTGAAGATCGGCCTCTCGCTGACGCTGCGCTCGCTGCTCGAGGAGCTCGACCTGCTGCGACTGTCGTTCCTGGGCAAGTCGCGCGAGTTCCACGACGTTCTGAAGGTCGGGCGCACCCAGCTGCAGGACGCCGTGCCCATGACGCTGGGCCAGGAGTTCAACGGCTTCGCCACGACGCTCGGCTACGACCACACGCGCCTCACCGAGAACGCCTCGCTGATGTTCGAGATCAACATGGGCGCCACGGCTATCGGCACCGGCATCACGACCCACCCCGGTTACGCGCCCGCTGTGCTCAAGCACCTGCGTGAGATCACCGAACTCGACCTGCGCACCGCCGGCGACCTCGTCGAGGCCACCAGCGACACCGGATCGTTCATGTCGTTCTCCTCGACGCTCAAGCGCAACGCGATGAAGCTGTCGAAGATCTGCAACGACCTCCGGCTGCTCTCTTCGGGCCCCCAGGCGGGCTTCGGCGAGATCAACCTCCCCGCCATGCAGGCGGGCTCCAGCATCATGCCCGGCAAGGTCAACCCGGTCATCCCCGAGGTCGTGAACCAGGTGGCGTTCGCCGTGGCCGGTGCCGACATGACGGTGACGATGGCGGCGGAAGCCGGGCAACTGCAGCTGAACGCCTTCGAGCCGGTGATCGCGCACTCGATCTTCCAGTCGATCACCTGGATGCGTCAGGCCATGTGGACCCTGCGCGTGAACTGCGTCGACGGCATCACCGCCAACCGCGACCGCCTGGGGGCGATGGTGGGAGCCTCGGTCGGTGTCATCACCGCACTGACGCCCTTCATCGGCTACGCAGCAGCGGCAGCCCTGGCGAAGACCGCGCTGTTGACCAACCGCAGTGTCGCCGATCTGGTGGTGGAAGCCGGCCTGATGTCCCGCGAAGAGGTCGTCAAGCAGCTCTCGCCCGCACGCCTGTCCGGGCTCGAGACCATCACGGCAGCGATCCCGGTGATCGCGTCGGAGGACCTGATCGAGATCTGATCAGGCGGATACGAAGAGAGGGACGGATGCTCCGGCATCCGTCCCTCTCTTCGTGCCGGTGAGGTCAGTCGGTGATCCGGCAGTGGGTGGTGAGCTCACCGATGCCGTCGATGCCGACCGTGACGGTGGAGTGGTCGCGGAGGAAGATCTGCGGGTCGCGCGAGTAGCCGGCACCTCCGGGGCTGCCGGTCGAGATGAGCGTGCCGGGGAGCAGAGTGAGCGACTGCGAGAGGTGCGTGATCAGCTTCGCCACCGAGCGCACCATCTGGTCGGTGCTCGCATCCTGCACGGTGTGGCCGTCGACGACGGTCCAGATGTGGAGGTCCTGCGGGTCGGCGATCTCGTCCGCGGTCACGGCGAAGGGTCCGGTCGGGGTGAAGCCGTCGAACGACTTGCAGCGGGACCACTGCGCCTCGGAGAACTGGATGTTCCTCGCGGTGATGTCGTTGACCACCGTGTATCCCCAGACGTGCGACAGTGCGTCGGCTTCGGCGACGTCCTTCGCGGGCGAGCCGATGAGCACGCCGAGCTCGGCCTCGTAGTCGACGGCTTCGCTGAGAGCGCGCGGCCACGACGTGGTCTGCTCGTGTCCGGTGAGCGAGTTCGGCCAGAGCGTGAACACCGTGGGTGCGGCATCCGTCTTCAGGCCCAGCTCGCTGGAATGCGCGGCGTAGTTGAGGCCGACGGCCAGCACGGCCGGGGGAGCGAGCACGGCCGAGGCGAACGCCCAGCCGTCGAGAGGGTGCCGCCGGGCGGAACCGGTCGCCAGCGCTGCGCGCAGAGCCTCGAGCGCGTCGTCTCCTCCCTCGATCAGCTGCTGCAGCGTGGCAGGAGGGTCGTTCAGGAGGTCAGAGACGAGGATGGCGTCCGAGCCCTCGACCACGGCGAGAACCGCGAGAGGGGAGTCAGGACGGCGCAGGTGAGCGAACCGCATGCTTCTACGCTACCGGGTGGCTGGTGGTCGCCGGGTGGAGGGCGTCGCCATATCCGGACCGTCTGCGTTGTGCCCATAAGCTTTGCCTATGAGTTCCGGAGGACCGTCCCAGCCGCAGCAGCCCTCGCCCTACGCCCCTCCGCCGGCATCGCCGCAGGTGTCGCGGCAGCCCTACATGCCCGCGCCTCCCGCGAGTCCCCTTCCTGTGCCTGCGACCGGGGCCCCGTCCACCGGGTACGCCTCGTCTCTCGCGCAACCGACCCCGTACACGCCACCGGCTCCCGTGGCCCCGTCGCCGGCGGAGTCTCTTCCCGCGTTGCCCGTGCCCACCAGGAAGGGGCGCACGGTGTCGCTCTGGCTCTTCGGAGTGCTCGGGTTCCTGCTGATCGCCCTGGTGGGGTATTTCGTCTGGGCGCTCGGATCCTTCGCATCGGTTGTCGGCCTTGTGCTCGCGCTCATTCCGCTGACGATCGTGTTCCTCGGCGTGCGCCTGATCGATCGATGGGAGCCCGAGCCCAAGCGACTCGTCGCGTTCGCCATCGCCTGGGGTGCGGTGGCGGCGGTCGGGCTCACCCTTCTCGTCGACACGGCACTGACCCTGCTGCTCGACATCCGATCGGAGGAGTTCACCGCCGTCGTGCAGGCACCCATCGTGGAAGAGCTCTGGAAGGGGCTCGGCGTGTTCCTCATCTTCCTGCTCGCCCGACGAGCCTTCGACGGCCCCGTCGACGGCATCGTGTACGGGGCGCTGGTCGGGGCGGGATTCGCGTTCACCGAGAACATCCAGTACTTCGGGTTGAGCCTGATCGAGGGCGGCGGTGAACAGCTCACCGTCACGTTCGTGGTGCGTGGGCTCTTCTCGCCCTTCGCGCATGCCATGTTCACCGCGATCACCGGCTTCGCGATCGGTCTCGTCGCCCGCCGGCACGGTTCGGCCCAGGCGGCGCTCGGCGCCGGGGCGCTGGGCCTGGTCGGGGCGATCCTCCTGCACGCGCTCTGGAACGGCTCCGCGACGTTCGCGGACTTCTTCGGTCTCTACTTCACCCTCCAGGTGCCGCTGTTCGTCGGGTTCATCCTGTGCATCGTCGCCCTGCGTCGCGAGGAGGCCAGGCTCACCAGAGCACGCCTGGAGGACTACGCCGCCGCGGGGTGGTTCACGCCCGAGGAGGTCACGATGCTCGCGACCCCCGCCGGACGAAAGGTGGGACTGGCCTGGGCCTCGCAGCTGCGCGGGGACCGACGGCCTCTGATGCGCGCGTTCATCAAGGACGCGACCGCACTCGCCGCCGTGCGCCAGCGCGCGATCACCGGTCGGGATCCTCTGGCCGTGGACGACGAGCGCGCTCTCCTAATCCGCACCAGGGCGACCAGGGCGGCTCTGCTCTCCTACTGACACGGAGCGAGGCAGCGGGCCCGCCCCCGGCAAGACTCAGCGCCCGGTGCTGCGGCGATGCCTGCGAGTCTCCCGGGCGCTGAGTTGATCTGTAAACAGGGTGCACCCGGCCCCGTGCGGGTGTCAAGAGCGTCTTGCCGAGGTTCGACGGTGCGTGCACGAGAGGTTCGACGGTGCGTGCACGAGGTGTTCGCTGTGAGCAGGTGCGCGCGCGTTGACCGCGTCCGTCGGCCTCGGGTTTGATGTAGACATGACTGAACGCACAAAGCCTGAGTTCGACGCCCCCAGCACCCCCGCTCCGGCGGACCTCGTCATCCGCGACATCATCGAGGGTGACGGCGCCGAGGCGAAGCCCGGCGACACGGTGACGGTCCACTACGCCGGTGTGGAGTTCGACTCCGGCGAGGAGTTCGACTCCTCCTGGGGCCGTGGCGAGACCATCCAGTTCCCCCTGCGCGGCCTGATCCAGGGCTGGCAGGACGGAATCCCCGGCATGAAGGTCGGCGGGCGCCGCGAGCTGATCATCCCCCCGCACCTCGCGTACGGCCCTGCTGGCGGAGGGCACTTCCTCTCCGGCAAGACGCTGATCTTCATCATCGATCTCGTCGCCGTCGGCTGACTTCGATCTTCTGCACGAGGCGCCCCTCTCCTTCGGGAAAGGGGCGCCTCGTGGCGTTCCGGAAGAGATTCTCCATTCAGGGGAATACATGCGACTGAATGTAAGTTGTCACAGTGGTCGCGGCAACGCGGCCCCTGTCCCTTGCCGCAGCAGCGGCTGAAGTCTCCAGAGGAGAAGCAATGACCAGCATCGACATCCCCGGCTACCGTCCCGGCACCTGGGTCCTGGACCCTTCGCACAGCGAGGTCACCTTCAGCGTGCGCCACATGATGATCTCGAAGGTGCGCGGCACGTTCGGCGTCAAGAGCGCGACGCTCGTGGCCCCGGAGAACCCCCTCGAGGCCAAGGTCGAGGCGACGGTCGACGTGACCTCGATCGACACCAACGACGAGGGCCGCGATGCGCACCTGCGCTCGGGCGACTTCTTCGACACGGAGAACTTCCCGACCATGGAGTTCGTCTCCACCGGTGCGCGCGTCAAGGGCGATGACCTGTACGTCGACGGAGACCTCACCATCCGCGGCATAACAAAGCCGGTCAGCTTCGAGCTCGACTTCGGTGGCTTCGGCACGGACCCGTACGGCAACTACAAGGCCGGTGCTTCGGCCAAGACGGTCATCAACCGTGAGGACTTCGGCCTCACCTGGAACGCGGCGCTGGAGACCGGCGGCGTGCTCGTCGGCAAGGACGTCACGATCAGCCTCGACCTGCAGGGCGCGCTGCAGCAGGACTGACCCCGTTCGCGCGGTCGCCAGAACCCCGAGCCCGTCAGGGCTCGGGGTTCTCTGCGTCATAGTCGTGGAACCGACGGCTGCGGCGCGCGAGCATGGCGACGAGTGCGATGACCAGGACCCCGCCGAGAAGCGGCGGGAACCAGAGGGTGGTCAGGGTCGCGAGCGTCCCGGCGTAGAGAGCCCCGACTCGCGGACCCCCGGCGACGACGACGATGAACAGGCCCTGGAGGCGTCCGCGCATCGCGTCGGGGACCGCGGCCTGCATCATCGTGTTGCGGTAGATGGAGCTGACGTTGTCCGAGGCGCCGGACAGGGCGAGCGCGACGCACGCGGCGACGATCAGCGCGACGTGCGGTGCGGTCTCGCTCGCCGGCGCGGAGAAGGCTCCGATGAGCAGCACCAGGCCGAACAGCAGGATGGAAGCGCCGTACGCCTGCACCGCCCGAGCGATGCCGCGGCCGTGCCAGCGGTACTGCACGACGCGGCCCGAGAACAGGCTCGAGGCGAACGTGCCGACCGCGACGGCGGCCGTGAGGATACCGGTGGTGAGTGCACCGCCACCGAGGAGGACCGTGCCGAGGGCGGGGAAGAGCACGAGAGGCTGCCCGAACGTCATCGCGATGATGTCGATGATGTACTGCATCCGGATGTTGCCGGCCTTGCGCAGGAATCGCCAGCCGTCGACGAGCGACTCGAGTCCCGGACGGACGACCGCGCCCTCCGGCCTCAGTGACGGCAGTGTCCACAGCCCGAGGAACATCGACAGCATCAGCACGACGTCGATCGTGTAGGTCCACCCGTAGCCGGTGAGGGCGACGAGCAGGCCGGCCAGCGCCGGCCCCGCCATCACCGTGAGTCCGAAGGCCACACCGTTGAGGGCGGATGCGGCCGCGAGCTTGTCGCGAGGGATGAGGCGAGGCACGATGGCGGTGCGCGTGGCCATGCCCACCGAGTTGGCGGCCGAGTTGATCATGCTCAGGACGTACAGCCACCAGATCGTCTCCATGCCCGTCCAGGTGAGCGCCGCGAGCAGGGCGGTGGATGCGAAGGTGATCGTCGCCGCGATCAGGGCCACACGGCGTCGGTCGAACGCGTCAGCGAGCATGCCGCCGTACAACCCGGCGAGGATCATCGGCACGAGGCCGGCGACCGCGATCATGGAGACGGCGAAGGTGTTCTGCGTCAGGGCGAACACATGGAGCATCACCGTGACGATGGTGAGCTGGCCGCCGATGCCGGCGAGGGTGGATCCGATCCACATCCGGGCGAATGCCGGGCTGGACCTCAGAGGGGAGAGGTCGATCAGGTGTCCGCGGCGGGCGCTCACTCGTCGAACTTCTTCTGCACCTTTCGAGCCTAGTTGAACCGTGCGGGCCTCCCTCCCGGCCGGTGGCGCCGGAGGCAGTCGCCGGCTGGTAGACTCGTCAGGTTGCCGTTTGATCGGCCGCGGATAAAGAGAGCCCACGTATCAGGCGTCGGGCGCCGCGCAACAAGCAGAGAGGGGATCGAATCTATGGCACTGGAAGCAGACGTCAAGAAGGCGATCATCGAAGAGTACGCGACGCACCCCGGTGACACCGGATCCCCCGAGGTGCAGGTCGCAATGCTGACGCAGCGCATCAAGGACCTCACCGAGCACCTCAAGGAGCACAAGCACGACCACCACTCGCGTCGTGGGCTGTTCCTGCTCGTCGGTCAGCGCCGTCGTCTGCTCGGCTACCTCCAGGACATCGACATCGCGCGCTACCGCTCGCTGATCGAGCGTCTCGGACTCCGCCGCTAAGGCACTGCAGACCTGCGTACAATCGCGCAGAACATTCTTGAGAAGGCCGCCCCACGGTGTGGGGCGGCCTTCGTCATGTCACGAGGGGTTGATCCCCTCCCGGGTTTCCGATAGGAAAGTAGAAAGCTTTCCACGCGGAAAGTTGAGGAGGTTCGACGTGCAGCAGAAGCCGATTCCCGGGCAGGATGCCCTCGATCCGCCCGATGCCGACGTCGCGCGCCAGTATCTGGCGGCCGCGGACGCGGTGGTGGAGCGCCGGGACCGTGCCATCGACCGACGCGCGCTCGCCGGGCTCCAGATGGTCAATGCGGCTGTCACGGCCGGGTATTTCGTGGCGTTCGCGCTCGTCCTCCGGCAGGACGACGTCCTCGCCTCCCAGGTGATCCTGTTCACGTTCCTGGTGTGGGGGCAGCTGGCGAGCGGGATGGCTCAGCGCCACGGGATGCAGTGGCGCTGGAGTGCTTCACGGTGGCCGCTTCTTCTGGGTGGCGGTGTCGTTCTTGTCGGCGCGGTCCTCGTGTTCGGATTCGTGGCGTTGGATACGAGGCTCCCCGTCGGCATGGTGCTCATCCCGGCGGGCTTGGTCCTGGTGGGTATAGGAGGTTACGGCGCGGTTCAGCTCGTGCGCGCGGTCGGTGATCCGCGACCTCCGCGGCCTTCACCCCTCGCGCTCCCCACCGCCCTTCGGTGGGGGACCATTCTCGTCGGCGTCGTGCTCGGTGTGCTGACCATGCTCGCCGGAGCGCCCGACGGTGTGCTCAGGAGCGTGATCACGCTCCTGGTGATGCTGGCGCTGTTCACCTGGCTGGTGGTGTTCAACACACCCGTGGGCCTGCCCGCCGTCGGGGCCTCGTGGCGCTGGCCGCACGTCACGGCCTTCCTTCTGGCGGCCTGCGTCCCCGTGGCACTCGTGCTCGGCGGAGACGTGCTCGGTGATCGGGGGCTCGCGGGCGTCGTCGGCGGCGCGGTCGTGATGGTGCTCGTCATCGTCGCGTCCTTCATCCCCGGGCGGGCGAGCCGTGGCTGAGTCGCCCCCGAGGCCCCATCCGCGGACGCAGCTGGACGACAACTTCGCCTCACCGATCCGGTTCTCGCTCATGGCCGCGCTCGGTGACGGCATGGAGCTCGACTTCCCGGCGCTCCGCGACATCCTCCAGTGCGGCGACTCGCCCCTGAGCAAGGCCATCACGCATCTGCAGGCAGCCGGCTACGTGCTCGCGCGTAAAGGCACCGTCGGGGGCCGTTCGCGCACCTGGGTGCGGTCGACGAAGACGGGACGTGACGCCTTCGCGGCGCATCTCCAGGCGCTGCGCGAGATCGTCGCCCTCGGCGGCGCACAGATGCTGTGACCCTTCGGTCAGACCGGGGCGCCCACGAGGTCGGCGTGGTGGATGGCGGCGACGTCGGGGTGCGCGCGCAGACGTGATTTGAGCGCGTTCTCCCCGTAGAGGGCGTGGATGGGATTGCTCGGGTCCTCGGTCACCCCTTTCGCCTCCGCCGCCAGTTCCTCCGGCAGCTCGATCAGCGGCAGGCGCTTGTCGAGCGCAGGGTTGAAGAAGAACGGGATGGAGATCCGCTCGTCCGGTGCCTGCGGCGACACCACGCGGTGGTTCGTGGCCTTCAGGTAGCCGCCGGTGGCGTACTCCAGCAGCTCTCCGATGTTGACGACGAACGCGCCGGGCACCGGGGGAGCGTCGACCCACGCTCCGTCGCGTTCGACCTGCAGGCCGCCCTTGCCCGGCTCCACCCAGAGCAGGGTGAGCACGCCGGAATCCTTGTGTGCACCCACGCCCTGCTGCGGCTCCGGCTCGTGGGTTCCCGGGTAACGGACGATCTTGATGAGCGTCGACGGCTCACCGAAGTGCTCGTCGAAGTAGGACTGGTCCGCGCCCAGAGTCTGCGCCCAGGCGCGCAGGAGCTTGCGCGCGACCTCGGACAGCGTCTCATGCCACTCGGCGACCACGTCCTTGAGCTCGGGCTGCGCCGACGGCCAGAGGTTGGGGCCGATGAGCCGGTTGAAGGCGGGGCCGTCGTCGACGGGCTGGCGCTCGGGGCCGATGTCGATCTGCTCGCGCCAGTCGACCTTCCCTTGTGTCCGCTCGCCGCCGATGCGGGTGTAGCCGCGGAAGTGCGGGCTGTTCACGTTCTCGATCGCGAGCTTCTCCTCGTCGGGGAGCGCGAAGAAGTCCAGGGCCGCCCGGTGCAGTCGCTCCTCGAGTTCGGGGGAGATCCCCGTTCCCGTGAGGTAGAAGAATCCGACGTCGTGCGTCGCCGCACGGAGGTCGTCGCGGAATCGCGCCGCGGCGTCGGGGCCTTCGTCGAGCTGCGAGAGGTCGAGGATGGGGAGCGAGAGTTCAGCCATGGACAGAGGCTACGTCGCTCGCCCGGGGGTGCGATCCTCTGTTGCGCTCCGTTACTTCCGGTGCGCGCGTTCTGAGCGCTGTCGTGACGGTGCTAGAGTCTCTGAGGTAAGGGCTGCCTTACCTCAGTCACCGCCAGAGAGTGTTCTTCCGTGCTCGCCACTTTTCTCATCGGGCTCCGCGAGGGTCTCGAAGCCGCGCTCGTCGTCGGCATCCTCGTCGCCTACCTCCGTCGCCTCGGCCGGCAGGATGCGCTGCCGAAGATGTGGGCCGGAGTCGGCCTCGCGATCGCGCTGGCGCTGGGCATCGGCGCGGTACTGACCTTCGGCGCCTATGAGCTCACGTTCCAGGCGCAGGAGCTGATCGGGGGAGGGCTCTCCCTGCTCGCCGTCGCGATGGTCACCTGGATGATCTTCTGGATGCAGCGTGCCGGTCGCAGCATGAAGGCGACCCTGGAGGGCGGTATCGACCGCGCCCTCACCGCGGGAGGCCTGTGGGCGCTCATCGCCATCGGCTTCGTGTCCGTCGCTCGCGAGGGCATCGAGACGACCCTGCTGCTGTGGTCGATGGTCCAGTCGTTCGGCGATGCCCCCTCGGCGCTCCTGGGCGCCCTGCTCGGGCTCGTCGCAGCCGTGATCATCGGCTGGCTGATCTCGCGCGGTGCGCTGCGCCTCGATCTGCGTCGCTTCTTCGCCTGGACCGGCGGCTTCCTCGTCATCGTCGCGGCCGGCGTCCTGGCCTACGCGTTGATGGACCTGCAGGAGGCGGGGGCCTTTCCCGGGCCGTTCACGGCGCTGGCGCCCATCGACGCCGTGAGCGGCGGCGTGGCCGTGGGCTGGGCCGCGTTCCCCTTCGGGTGGGCGTTCGACGTCTCGGCGACGATCGCCCCCGGTGGGCCGCTCGCCTCGATCCTGCAGGCGACCGTCGGCTTCATGCCCGCGATGACGTGGCTTCAGGTCATCGGATGGGTGCTCTACATCTCGATCGTCGGATGGCTCTACATCCGCGGTCTCCGCTCGAGGCGTCCGTCGAAGCCGCACGGCTCGACCGAACCCTCATCCGAATCCCCCTCTCTCTCACAACAAGGAGCAGCATGACCACCTCGCACCGGATCCTGGGGGTGCTCGCCGCCACGGGAGCAGCCGTCCTCGTCCTGAGCGGCTGCGTCGCGAAGAGTGACGCGCAGGCCACCGCGGCCTTCGATGTCTCGTCGACCGCCACCGACTGCGCCGTGTCCGCGGCGACGGCGAAGAGCGGGACGCTGACCTTCAACGTCAAGAACGACACCGATCAGGTCTCGGAGTTCTACCTGCTGGCCGAGGACGGGTTGCGTATCGTCGGAGAGGTCGAGAACATCGCCCCCGCGGCATCGCGCACGCTCACGGTCGTCGCGCAGCCGGGAGAGTACTTCACCCTCTGCAAGCCGGGCATGATCGGCGATGGCGTCGGCAAGACGGCGTTCACCGTCACCGGAGACCGCGTCGCGGTGGACGGCCCTGATGCCGAGCAGAAGCAGAAGGCCGTCGATCTCTACGCCGCGTTCGTGAAGGACCAGGTGGGTCAGCTCGTCCCGGCCGTCGAGGACTTCGTCGCCGCCTACGAGTCCGGTGACGACGAGACCGCGCGCACGCTCTTCCCGCAGACCCGCGCGTTCTACGAGCGCATCGAGCCCGTGGCCGAGGCGCTGGGCGACCTCGACCCGCGCATCGACTACCGCGAGGTCGACGCGGTGGCCGAGGGGCTGGACTGGACGGGCTTCCACCGCATCGAGAAGGACCTGTGGGTCCCGGCGCAGGATGCGCTGAACGCCGACGGCGAGACCCCGGCATGGCAGGACTGGGCGCCGTCGACGCCGCAGGAGCGCGCCGACTACGGCGACCTGCTGCTCGCCGACGTGCAGGAGCTGTACGACTACGTGCACTCGGACGCCTTCACCACCGCGCTCGACGATCAGGGCATCGGCGGCATCTCGAACGGAGCGATCGCGCTGCTCGACGAGGTGGCCACCGGGAAGATCTCCGGTGAGGAGGACTGGTGGTCGGGCACCGACCTCTACGACTTCGCCGCGAACGTCGAGGGCTCGAAGATGGCGTTCTCGCTGGTGCAGGACTTCGCCGTCGCGCAGGGTGATGACGGCGAGGCTCTGGTCGCTCAGATCGAGTCGGGCTACGCCGCCCTCGAGGAGTCCCTCGCCGCCCATGGTTCCCTGACCGACGGATTCGTGGGTTACTCGGAGCTGACCGAGGCGGACAAGCGCGAGTTCACCGATCTGATCAACGCCCTGGCCGAGCCGCTGTCGCAGCTCACCAGCACGGTCCTCGACTGACCAGCGTCGCGCTGGACTGACCGAGTACGATCACGGACGTGAACGAACCAGAAGCGGGTGCCGCACCCGAGGAATCATCGACGGGCGCGGCATCCGCTCCCTCCGGGCTGAGCAGGCGAGGCCTTCTGGGCCTCGCCATCGGCGGGGGCGTCGCAGGGCTTGCAGTCGGCGCCGGCGCCGGGCTCACCGGCGGGGTGGCGATCGGTCGGGCGCGCGCAGCGGAAGACGCGCATTCCGCGTACGAGTTCTTCGGCGCCCACCAGGCGGGCATCACCACTCCGGTGCAGGATCATCTGCACTTCGCGAGCTTCGACATGATGCCGCGGACCGATCGCGAAGACCTGATCTCGCTGCTGCAGGACTGGTCCTACGCCGCATCGCGCATGGTGCAGGGCCTCGAAGTGAGCGCGACGGGTGCGGTGGGCGGGCCGGCCGAGGCTCCGCCGGACGACACGGGAGAGGCTCTCGGGCTTCCGGCGGCCGGACTCACGCTCACCTTCGGCTTCGGGCCCGGACTCTTCGAGAACGAGGACGGCGACCGCTACGGGATCGCCGCGCAGCGTCCGGCAGGTCTCGAACGTCTGCCCGCCTTCCTCGGAGACGATCTCGATCCGCAGACCTCCCACGGCGACCTCTGCATCCAGGCATGCGCCGACGATCCGCAGGTCGCGGTGCACGCGATCCGCAACCTCAGTCGCATCGCCTTCGGGCGCGCACGCCTGCGCTGGTCGCAGCTCGGGTTCGGCAAGACCTCGCGCACCACAGCGGCGCAGGCGACGCCGCGCAACCTCTTCGGGTTCAAGGACGGCACGGCGAACATCCTGGCCGACGACACCGAAGCGCTCGCCGACCACGTCTGGGTGTCCTCGAACGACGAGCCGGCGTGGCTGGCCGGCGGCTCGTATCTCGTGGCGAGGAAGATCGCCATGCTCATCGAGACCTGGGATCGTGTTCGTCTCTCCGAGCAGGACAACATCATCGGTCGCGACAAGGGCGAGGGGGCGCCGCTCTCGGGCGGGGACGAGTTCACCGCCCCGGTCTTCGACTCCACCGCGATCGATGCGAACAGCCACGTGAGCCTCGCGCATCCCGATCAGAACGACGGCATCCGCATCCTCCGCCGGGGCTACAACTACGTCGACGGGAACAATGCGCTCGGCCGGCTCGACGCCGGACTCTTCTTCCTGTCCTATCAGCGCGACCCTGCGCAGTTCATCTCGTTGCAGCGGCGGCTCTCGACCGACCTGATGAACGAGTACATCCGCCACGTCGGCTCCGGGATCTGGGCTGTGCCTGCGGGGGCGAAGCCGGGATCCTTCGTGGGCGAGGCCCTGTTCGCCTGACGGGTCAAGACGCGCGGGTGAGCGTCTCGACCGCGAAGGCGGCGATGTCGTCGGCGCCGAAGTGGTCGTCGCCGGTGATCGTGACCACAGCGTCGTCGAGGAAGATCAGCAGCTGACCGTGGGCGCCGTGCAGTCGCCAGGCCGGGCCGGGGCCGCCCCATCCCGCGAGAGCGTATCTCTCATAGATCGCACCTTCGCCGGCGGCGCCCCAGTCGCTGTGCATCTGGTCGATCCACGCGGAAGCGACCAGCCGGCGCCCCTCCCATACGCCGCGATCGCGGATCAGCAGGCCGAGACGGGACAGTTCCTCCGTGCGCAGAGGAAGGCCGCCCCCGGCGACGATGCGACCGCGGGGGCTGCGCTCCCACTCCACGTCGTCGATGCCGAGCGGAGCGAACAGACGGGGGACCAGATAGTCGCGCACGTCGCCCACGCGTGCGGCCAGGGCGGCCATCGCGGTGTAGGTGCTCGCATTGGAGTACTGGAACGTCCGTCCGCGCGATGGCCGCCGCAGGAACTCGCGTGCGAGGTCGGGCCAGTCGGTCATCATCGTCTCGGACCAGGGCAGGTCGACGCCGCTCGTCATCGAGAGCAGGTGCCGCAGAGTGACCTCGTCGTTGCCCTCTCCGAGCTCGAAGCCGGGAAGATACGTCGACACGGGTTCGTCGAGGGACACGGCGCCCTCGTCCGCGGCCATCCCCGCGGCGAGCACGCAGACGCCTTTCGCGATGGAGTGGACGTCTTCGCGCACATCGGCGGTCCACCGGTGCTGGGCGGTGTCGGACGCCACGCGCACATGCAGGCCGTGGGCGCCGAATCCCGAGGACTCCACCTGTTCGACGATGCGGTCTCGGACGGTCTGCGCGCGGGTCACGCTCTCGAGGTTATCGCCCGCCTCTAGCGCGGTCGCCGCGATCCGGTCGGGTCATTCCTGCGGCCCTCCTTGGAGGCGAGCTCCGGATCGGCGAACAGCCAGCCCGGCCGCGGTTCGACCAGCGGTCGGAACACCCGTCTCACCGGTCTCGTCGCCAACGCGAGCGCGATCACGACCGACAGGATGGTCACGAGCGGGAGCCAGATCCAGGTGGGCTCCAGGTCGCGCAGGATCCCGCTCTCCCGGAACGGGTAGAGCACGAACGAGTGCAGCAGGAACACGTACATCGTGTACTGACCGAACGTCGTCCACCAGTGCGCGCCTCGGGGGACCAGGCAGAAGAAGGCGGCGCTGAGGATGACGGCGAGCAGCATCAGGAGGATACGGACACCGCCGGCCCACCACTGCTCACCACCGAGGTCCGCATAGGAGTCCTCGTAGAAGAGCCAATGGCGCAGGTCGATGGCCTGCCACACGGGAAGCCAGTTCCAGGCGGCCCAGCCGATCGCCGCGAAGATCGCGACGGCACCGGCGCGCAGCCACCACGGACGGAAGTCGAGGAGTCTGAACCTGTCGACGATGTCGTGCTCGCGAAGCCACCAGCCGAGTGTGAAGAACGGCAGCAGACCCAGGGTGCGCGAGAGCGAGAAGGTGCTGTCGATGTTGGGCAGGTAGCCCACGCCGACCGAGATCACGATGGTCCACAGCAGGGGCCAGCGCAGCAGGGCGAGGTAGGGGAGCACGAGTCGGAAGATGCCGAGGGCGAGCAGGAACCACAGCGTCCAGCTCGGCCGGGTGAGGTTCGGGTCGGCCTGGCCTTCCACGAGCCATTTCGTGAGCGTCCAGAGCGTCTCGAAGATGACGTAGGGGAGGATGATGTCGGTGATCACCCTGGCCATCTGCGTCTTGGTGGGCGAGCCGGACTTCGAGAAGTAGCCCGAGATGATCGCGAACGCCGGCATGTGGAACGCGTACAGCGCCAGGTAGAAGGCGAAGGCGATGTCGGAGTCGTAGATGAGGCGCTGGATGGCATGACCGAGGACGACGAGGACGATGCAGACGTAGCGGGCGTTGTCCCAGAACGGCACGCGCCTGCGCTTGCGGGGAACCGATCCTGTGGGGGGACCTGCGATGTCGGCGCCGGCACTGCTCATCGTTCGAGGGTACAGGCCGGGAATAAAGTTGCTGTGAGCGCGTTGACACAGATACATTCAAATGAATAGAAGCGGATGCGAGTCGTCCGGTTCGGAGACACGGAGCAATCATGAGCGAGCAGTCAGGCGCGCAGGCGATGCAGTTCGGCATCATGTCGGTCAGCGACATCACCCGCGATCCCACCACGGGGATCACCCCGAGCGAGCAGGAGCGCATCAAGGCCACGACGGCGATCGCGGTGCACGCGGAAGAGGTCGGGCTCGACGTCTTCGCGATCGGCGAGCACCACAACCCGCCTTTCTGGTCCTCCAGCCCCACGACCTTCCTCGCGGCCCTGGCCGCGCAGACCGAGCGTCTGATCGTGTCCACCTCCACGACGCTCATCACCACGAACGACCCGGTGCGCATCGCCGAGGAGTACGCGATGCTCCAGCACGTGTCCGACGGTCGCATGGACCTCATGCTCGGTCGTGGCAACACCGGCCCGGTGTATCCGTGGTTCGGCCAGGACATCCGCCAGGGACTGCCGCTCGCCATCGAGAACTACGCGTTGCTGCACAAGCTGTGGCGTGAGGACGTCGTCGACTGGGAGGGCAAGTTCCGCACGCCTCTGCAGGGCTTCACCTCGACCCCGCGTCCGCTCGACGGCATCGCACCGTTCGTGTGGCACGGCTCGATCCGCACGCCCGAGATCGCCGAGCAGGCGGCCTACTACGGCGACGGCTTCTTCGCGAACAACATCTTCTGGCCGAAGGAGCACTACCAGCGTCTGATCGAGCTGTACCGTCAGCGCTACGCGCACTACGGACACGGCACGCCCGAGCAGGCGATCGTCGGGCTCGGCGGCCAGGTGTTCATGGCAGCGAAGTCGCAGGACGCCGTGAACCAGTTCCGGCCGTACTTCGACAACGCACCTGTCTACGGTCACGGTCCGAGCATGGAGGACTTCACCGATATGACGCCCCTGACGGTGGGATCACCGCAGCAGGTCATCGACCGCTACGCCGCCATGCGCGAGCACTACGGCGACTACCAGCGTCAGCTGTTCCTCATCGACCACGCCGGTCTGCCGCTGAAGACGGTGCTCGAGCAGCTCGACATCCTCGGTTCGGAGGTCGTTCCGGTGCTCCGCAAGGAGCTGGCGAACGACCGCCCGGCATCCGTGCCCGACGCGCCGACCCACGCGGCGCGGGTGACGGCCGAGTTCGGCGACGGCCCGACCCGACAGGCGCGTCCCGGTGCGAACCGCGGCGACAACCTGACCGGCGACTCGCCCTACCAGGACAGCCCGGCCCCCGCCGGTGCGGCGTTCGGACTCGCCCGGAAGGAGGCGTGAGATGAGCACGCGTCGCATCGCGGTCATCTCGGCCGGCCTGTCGAATCCGTCCTCCACGCGGATGCTCGCTGATCGACTCGCGGCGGAGACCGTGAAGGCGCTCGCCGGGCACGACGTCGACGCGAGCGTTGACGTGATCGAGCTGCGCGACTACGCGCACGACATCACGAACAACATGCTCACCGGGTTCGCGCCCCCGGCGCTGGAGACGGCGATCAACACGGTGGTCTCCGCCGACGCTCTGATCGCGGTGACCCCGATCTTCTCGACGAGCTACTCGGGTCTGTTCAAGTCGTTCATCGATGTGCTCGACCCCGATGCTCTCACCGGCACACCCGTGCTGATCGGTGCGAACGCCGGCACCGCGCGGCACTCGCTGGCGATCGACTACGCGATCAGGCCGCTCTTCGCCTATCTTCACGCGGAGGCCGTGTCGACCGGCGTGTTCGCGGCGTCGAGCGACTGGGGTGGCGCCGGTGACGACGTCGCCCCGCTGGCCAAGCGCGTCGAGAAGGGTGCCAGAGAGCTCGCAGAGGCGATCGTGCGTCGCGAGGCTTCGGCTGTCGTCGATCCGTACGATCCCGCGACGTACCTGGGCGAGGGACGCTCTTTCGGTCATCTGCTGGGCGGTCTCGCAGGCGAGTGAGTCGCGCATGACGCCATCGACGATGTCCGAGGGATGTCGTACGGTGGCGTCATGCCCACGCCCCCCGCGATCATCGCGCTCCAGGAACGATTCACCGGCACCCTCCTCCTTCCCGATGACGCCGGCTACGAAGAGGCTCGACGGCCGTGGAACCTCGCTGTCGAGCAGCGTCCGGAGGCGGTCGCGACGCCCGCCGACGTCGAAGACCTCCGCGCACTGCTGATCGCCGCCCGGGAGTCGGGCGTGCGGATCGCGATCCAGCCCGGCGGGCACGGAGCCCTCGACTCTCTGCGCGGCGCCGTGCTGGTGCGCATGGGGGCGTTCGACGCTCTGGAGATCGACGTCGAGAGCGGCACCGCGAAGATCGGTGCCGGCGTGCGCTGGGGATCGGTCGTCGAGGCACTGGAAGGCACCGGATGGGTCGCACCGGCCGGCACCAGCCCCGTCGTCAGCGTCGCCGGGTACACCCTGGGCGGCGGACATTCGTGGTTCAGTCGCACGGCAGGTCTCGGCTCGGACAACCTCCGTGCGGCCTGGGTTCTGCGCACAGACGGCACGCACGAACGCGTCGATGACGATGTCGACCCCGACCTCATGTGGGCACTGCGAGGAGCCGGCGGACTCGTGGGCGTGGTGACCGCACTCGAGATCGACCTCATCAGCGCGCCCGCCGTCTGGGGTGCGAATCTCACCTTCGATGTCGCGGATGCCCCGGCGGTCGTCCGTGCCGTCCGCGACCTCGCCGCCTCCGCTCCGCCCACGCTGAACGTCTTCCTGGACTCGATGCGCATGCCCGATGCCCCCCAGCTCCCCGAGCAGATCAGGGGGCGCAGCTTCCTCACCGTGCAGGCCCTGTCGACGGACGGGCCGCAGGAGGAGCTGATCGACACGGTGCGCCGGGCCGGCGAGGTGCGCAGCGACGTCGCCGGTCCGACCTCGCCGGCGGCTCTCGCTGCCGCCTCCGGCGAACCCACGGACCCGACGCCCGGGGGCGGCGCATCGATGGCGTTGAGCGTCCTCGACGATGCGACCATCGACGCGCTGCTCGAATTCCGCGAGCTCCCGGAGCAGTGGCCGATCATGGGCATCGGCATCCGCATGCTCGGCGGCGCGCTCGACGCACCGCGACGCCAGGGCCTCGCCTCTCTGGAGTCCGTGGGGTGGCTGCTGCACGCTCTCGTGCCGATCATCCCGGGAGTGCCCACCGAACCGGGAGAGGCGAGTCTGGTCGCGTTCCGGGAGCTGCTGGCACCGAACGAGGCCCCGCAGACCGTGACGACCTTCCTCGATCCGGAGCAGACGCTCCAGAACTGCGGGTCGGCCGACGAGATCGCCCGGCTTCGCGATCTGCGGATGCGCTTAGATCCTGACGCCGTCCTGCACGACGGGCGCCTGCCGCGCTGAGGATCAGGTCGCGGGTCCGCGGCTCCGCTTCCAGTGGTACTCGGTCTCCGGCCGTCCGCGCGTGCCGTACCGTGCGGACCGGGTGAGCACGCCTTCCGCGACCAGATGCTCCAGGTAGCGGCGCACCGCCACCCTGGACATGCCCAGACGCTCGGCGGCCTCGCTCGCCGACAGGGGACCGTCGGTGCGCAGTTCTGCGGTGACCCTGTCCAACGAGGCCGCCGAGAGCCCCTTGGGAAGCACGATCGTTCCGGTGGAGCGGCCGAGCAATGCGTCGATCTCCGCCTGCGTGGCTTCGCCGTCTGTGGCCCGGGCCTGCTCCCGATGCGTGCGGTACTGCTCCATCCGCTCGCGGAACACCGCGAAGGGGAACGGTTTGACGAGGTACTGGAACACACCGAGCGCCGCCATCTGCCGCACGGCCTCCGCGTCGCGCACGCCGGTGATGGCGATCACGTCCACGGCGGCGGAGCGGCCGCGCAGCGCGCGGAGCACATCGATGCCGGAGCCGTCGGGCATCGTGATGTCGAGCAGAACGAGGTCGAACGTGCCAGGGCGATCGAGCACGGCCGTCACGGCGGCACGGGCACCCGTGCATTCGCCGGCGACCTCGAACCCTTCGAGACGTGCCACATAGTCGCGATGCAGTTCGAGGGTCAGAGAATCGTCGTCGACGATGAGGGTGCGGATCATTGCTGCGACCTCCGCGGTGACGCGGCCGGAAGGATGACCCGGAATGTCGTCGGGTCGTCGCTCACCGTCACCGAGCCGCCCGCTCCTATCACCACGGAACGCACGAGCGCCAGGCCGATGCCGCGTCCCTGCGCATCGGCGGGCTTCGTGGAGTAGCCCTGGTCGAAGATCCGCTCACGCACGGCCGGCGGGATTCCGGGACCGCTGTCCGAAACCTCCAGCACGATCCCCGCACCCTCGTGCGAGCGGAGAGAGACCTGCACCCAGCGGTCGTCCGACTCGACGGCGGCATCCATGGCGTTGTCGACGAGGTTGCCGAGCACCGAGACGGCATCGACGGGCGACAGCGGCGTGCGGGGTGCGTCCGGCTCGATGTGCACCCGCCAGTCGATGCCGCGCTCCTTGGCCTGGGAGGCCTTGCCCAGCAGGAGCGCGCCGACAGCGGGATCACCGTGACGTCGCGCGGTCACCTGATCGACGAGCGACTGGCTCTGTCGAGACGTCTCCGTGAGGATCTCGATCGCCTCGTCACGGCGTCCGAGCTCGAGCAGCGCCACCGCCGCGTGCATCCGGTTCCCGTGCTCGTGGGTCTGTGCGCGCAGGGCCTCGCCGAGGGTGCGGATCGACTCGTACGAGGACACCGCATCACGCACCTGCCCGGGCGGCAGGTCGCCGGCGATGCGACGGGTCACCCGACGGGCGATCACCGCGCCGCCGGCGCCGAGCGCGACGAGGCCCACCGTGATACCGAGCGTGAGCGGCAGGCGGCGGATCAGGGTATCGGTGATGGATTCTGTCGTCACACCGGCGGCGACCCAGCCGATCAGTTCTCCATCGGCTGCGGTGACGGGAGTGATCGTGCGCACGGAGGGTCCGAGGGTTCCGGTGAACTCCTCGGTGAGAGTCTGCGGTGACGCGGGGATCGTGCCCAGGTAGATCCCGCCGATCTGGTCGGCGTCGGGGTGGGTGATCCGCGTGCCGTCCGGGGTCATGACCGTGATGAAGTCGAGCCCCGCGCCGGCGATCACCTCGAGGGAGTAGGGCTCGAGCACCTGGGTCGCCGCGGCCTGATCGTTCGAGCGCAGACCGTCGATCACCAGAGGCGAGGCGGCGAACGAGGCCGAGGTGGCCGCCGTCACCCGTTCGGCCTCGGCGCGGATCGATCGTTGCGCTTCGATGACGAGGAAGACCGCCACGAGGGCGCCGATCACGACCGCCGCGACAAGCAGCACCACGAAGACGCGTGAGGCCGTGCTGCGGCTGCGGGAGGTGTGCGCCATCGCTTCCTCCGATCGTCGATGCTCAGGTGCCGTGACCAATACGACCACAACTCGCCCCGATGCGTGAAGTCGGACACCGTGATCACTGATCGGCGGCGAAGCAGCCGCCCACCCGGACGAAGACGTCGAAGATCGAGGAGGACGCGATGGCGCTCACAACAGGATTCTCACTGCCGAAGTTCAATTGGCGCCGAGGGAAGCAATCGTGGGATCGGCACACGTGGCTGTATGTGTCCGTGCTCCTCGCGGTCGTGCTCGGCGCCGTCGTCGGCCTCGTCTGGCCGGAGATCGGACAGGCGTTCGAACCGCTGGGCAAGGGTTTCGTCGCGCTGATCAAGATGATGATCGCGCCGATCATCTTCTGCACGATCGTGGTCGGGGTGGGTTCCATCGCCAAGGCGGCCACCGTCGGCAAGATCGGGGGACTGGCGCTGCTGTACTTCATGATCATGTCCACCTTCGCGCTCGCGATCGGACTCGTCGTCGGCAACATCATCCACCCCGGCGCGGGACTGGACATGGCCTCCTCCACCTACGACGCGGTCGAAGCGGAGGCCAAGACGACGCAGGAGTTCATCCTCGGCATCATCCCGACCACGTTCTTCTCGGCCTTCACCGGGGAGAGCGTGCTGCAGGTGCTGTTCATCGCGCTGCTCGTCGGCTTCGCCCTCCAGGGGCTCGGGGATCGCGGCGCCCCGATCATGGCGGCCGTCAAGCAGCTCCAGAAGCTGGTCTTCCGCATCCTCGGGATGATCCTGTGGCTCGCGCCGCTCGGAGCGTTCGGTGCGATCGCGGCCGTCGTGGGCAAGACCGGCGTCGCGGCGATCTGGAGCCTGGGCACGCTGATGATCGCGTTCTACATCACCTGCATCCTGTTCATCGTCGTGATCCTCGGGGTGCTGCTGTGGACGGTGACCCGCGTGAACATCTTCGCCCTCATGAAGTACCTGGCCAGGGAGTACCTGCTCATCGTCGGCACCTCCTCGTCGGAGTCGGCGCTTCCTCGACTGATCGCGAAGATGGAGTTCGTCGGCGTCTCCAAGCCCGTGGTGGGCATCACCGTCCCGACCGGGTACTCGTTCAACCTCGACGGTACGGCGATCTACCTCACGATGGCCTCGCTGTTCATCGCCACCGGGATGGGGCAGCCGATGACGATCGGTGAGCAGATCGGTCTGCTGGTGTTCATGATCATCGCGAGCAAGGGTGCAGCGGGGGTCACCGGTGCCGGTCTCGCCACCCTCGCCGGTGGTCTCCAGGCCTATCGTCCCGATCTGGTGGACGGTGTCGGCGTGATCGTGGGCATCGACCGGTTCATGTCGGAAGGGCGCGCGCTCACGAACTTCACGGGCAACGCGGTGGCGACGCTCCTCATCGGCACCTGGACGAAGCAGATCGACCGCGACCGCGTGCGTCGGGTGCTCAGCGGCGAAGTCCCCTTCGACGAGTCGCTGCTCGACGGCGTGGACGCCCACGGTCAGGTGGATGCCCCGCAGGCCGCTGACGTGCAGGAGCTTCGTGAGGCGGCCGTCGCAGAGATGGCGGCGAAGGAGGAACGGGCCAGAGCTCGCGCAGAACGCGCCTGAGGAGAGGGTGAGGGATGCGGGAGACCGGCTGAGCCGGCTCCCGCATCCGCGCGGTCAACCGCTCTTGCGTCGGAACTCGCGCCGGGTCTGCGGGGCGTTCGCACTGTGCACGGCGGAGTCGCCGTCGAGGTGTGCCTCGCCCTGCCGGTGGTGCGCGTTCTTCTTCTCGAGCGCTTCCTTGAACTTGCGCTTCATCTCCTCGGAGGAGGAGGCGCCTTCTTCGGTGCTCATGCCCCGAGCCTAGAGCACGCGCTCTGGCGGGTCACCCTCGCCGGTGTCGCACACACACGTCGATCAGCGCTCCGAGCCCGATCGCGAGCACGATCGACACGGGCACCGCGACGAGCGGTCCACCGGGGAGGATCGCCGCGACGGCCGCCCCTACGGCGGCCTGGTACAGCGCCCACCCGGTCGCAGCGAGGGCGACGAGGGCGAGGTAGCGGGGAGGAGGGATGCGCGAGGCCCCCGCGACCAGGTTGATCGCCAGTCGCGCGAAGGGCACGAACCGGGCGGTGAACAGCACCGTCGCCATCCCGCCGTCCAATCGGCCTCGGGCCCACGCCAGAGCCTGTTGCACGCGGGGGACCCGCATCCACCGCCATCGCTGCGTACCCACCGACCGCCCGATCAGGTAGCAGCACGCGTCTCCGACGGTCGCGGCGACCGCGGCACACAACACCACGGCCCAGAGTGGTGGTGAACCGGTCGTCACCGCGATGGCACCGAGTGCGGTCACCGCGACCTCGCCCGGCACCACGACGAAGAAGGCATCCCCGACCACCAGCAGGCTCATCAGCACCAGACTCCACGGGCTCGAGAGCGATGCGGTCAGCAGATCCATCGGCACGTCGCCCACTGTGCCCGCAACGGGTGAACGGGAACCAAAGACCGGATAGCCGGTGACCCGCTCTACAGCATCCGGTGAACATCTGGTGCGCAGGGGCGTCTGCGGCGAACACCGCCCCCGAGGCCCGTCATCCTGGGGCTGTGAGAGTAGCGATCGTCACGGAGTCCTTTCTTCCGCACATGAACGGCGTCACCGGTTCGGTGCTGCAGATCCTGCGCCACCTCGAACGGCGAGGACACGAGGCGCACGTGATCGCGCCCGCCGCCGTCGGCGCACCGACCGAGATCAGCGGGGCCAGGATCGAAGCGATCCCCAGCCTCCCGCTCCCGGGGTACCGTCACGTCAGGGTCGGCACGTCGAGCGCTCGCCGCGTCGCCGCCTCGCTCGCGCGCTTCCAGCCCGATGTGGTGCACCTCGCCTCTCCGTTCGCTCTGGGCTGGCGAGGGGTGCTCGCGGCCGAACGCCTGGACCTCCCCGCGGTCGCCGCGTATCAGACCGACGTCGCGGCGTACACCGAGCGCTACGGGATCGCCGCCACCACAGGTATCGCTCACACCCACATCACCCGTCTCCACCGGCGCGCGACGATGACTCTGGCGCCATCGGCGGATGCGGCCCAGCAACTCGCCGCGCTCGGCATCGATCGCGTCCGACGCTGGGGGAGAGGAGTCGATGCCGAGCGTTTCCACCCCTCCCGGCGAGAGAGCGCGCTCCGCGCCGGCTGGGGCGCCGAAGTCGTCATCGGCTACGTCGGACGCCTCGCTCCCGAGAAGCAGGTCGAGGACCTCGCCGCGCTCCGTGGCATCCCGGGGACGCGTCTGGTGATCGTCGGGGACGGACCCAGCAGAGCGCGGCTGGAGAGCCGGCTCCCCGATGCCCTGTTCCTCGGCCACCTCGAAGGCGGAGCGCTGGCGGCGGCGATGGCGTCGTTCGACCTGTTCGTGCACCCGGGAGAGAGCGAGACCTTCGGACAGACCCTGCAGGAAGCACACGCGAGCGGCGTCCCCGTCGTCGCCACGGGTCGCGGCGGCCCGCTCGACCTCGTGCGCATGGGGATCGACGGATGGCTGTATCGGCCGGGAGACCTCGACGACCTGCGGATGCGCGTGGCCGACCTCGCCGGAGATACGCGCAAGCGACGCGCGTTCGGCGAAGCGGGCCGCGACGCCGTGCAGGAACGCAGCTGGGAGAGCGTCTGCGATCAGCTCCTCGACCACTTCGCGGAGGCACGACGGCTGCACGCGGCGGACACCGGGGCTCGCGCTCGCCGCATCGTGCGCCCCGAGTCGCCCGCACCGGTCGCCGCCCGCCGATGGCAGCGCTACGTCGCGCTCGGGGACTCCCTCACCGAAGGACTCTGCGACCCGGCCCCGGACGGAGCCCTGCGAGGGTGGGCCGACCGCCTCGCGCTGCTGCTCGCTGCCAGGGGAGGCCTGCACTACGCGAACCTGGCCATCCGCTCGAAGCGCGTGCAGGACCTGTCCGGCCCCCAACTGGCGAGGGCGCTCGAGCTGCGGCCCGACCTCGTGTCGATCCTGATCGGAGCCAACGACCTCGTGAAGCGCCGTGTCGATGTCGCCGCGCTCGCCGCCGAGGTCGAAGGGGCGGTGCGGCAGCTGCGGGGGATCGGCGCCGACGTGCTCTTGGTCACCCCGTTCCTGCCCGGCCGACGCGCTGCAGCCCTCTACACCCGGCGGTTCTCCGCCTTCGCCACCGCGCTGACGGGGATCGCGACCCGCACCGGGGCGATCCTGATCGATACGGATCTGCACCCCTCGCTGGCCGAGCGTCCGAACTGGGGGGAAGACCTCGTGCACCTGAGCAGCCGAGGCCACCGCTTCCTCGCCTACCGGGCCGGTGAGATGCTCGGGGTGCCCGATGCCGACGCGCTCGGAGCGCTCGATGCCGCGATGCACGAGCACGAGCCCATCGGCGCGGGGGTGTGGTGGCGTCGGCACGCGCTGCCCTGGGTCTGGCGTCGTCTGCACGGTCGGGCAGCCGGTGACGGGAGGGTCGCGAAGCACGACGACTACGTCTACCTCGGTCGGTCGTCCGCAGCGCGTTCCGCGTTCGTGGGGTGACCTCGGCCAGGGTGGGCGGTCAGCGTCGCCCCATGCCGTGGTACTGCCAACCGGCGGCGCGCCAGGCGGCGGAGTCGAGACAGTTGCGGCCGTCGACGATGATCCGTCCGCGCACGAGAGCGCCGGCATGTTCGGGGGAGAGGTCGCGGCGGTACTCGTCCCACTCGGTGACGACGACGACGGCATCGGCTTCCCTCAGGGCGTCGTCACGGTCGCGGGCGTAGCCGAGCTGAGGGTGAAGAGCCGCCGCGTTGTCGAGTGCGGCCGGATCGGTCACGACGACGTCCGCGCCCAGCCCCCGCAGGCGGACGGCGACGTCGAGGGCAGGGGAGTCGCGGATGTCGTCGCTGAAGGGTTTGAAGGCGGCGCCGAGCACGGCGATCCTGCGGCCGAACACCAGTCCGCCCAGGGCGTCGACCACGATCTGCACCGCTCGGTCGCGACGCCGGAGGTTGATCGCGTCGACTTCGCGCAGGAAGCCGACCGCTTCCCCTCGACCGAGTTCCTCCGCCCGGGCGGTGAACGCTCGGATGTCCTTCGGGAGGCAGCCCCCGCCGAAGCCGATGCCCGCGCCCAGGTATCGTCGCCCGATCCGGGTGTCGTGGCCGAGCGCGTCAGCGAGCAGAGCGACGTCGGCGCCCGACGCTTCCGCGATCTCCGCCATCGCGTTGATGAACGAGATCTTGGTGGCGAGGAAGGCATTGGCCGCGCCCTTCACGAGTTCGGCCGTCGCGAGGTCCGTGACCAGGAACGGCGTCCCGGCGTCGATGCTCGAGGCGTACACCTCTCGAAGCACGCCGACGGCGCGCTCTCCGGCGGCATCCGCCTCGGCGCCGACCACGAGGCGATCCGGTGTCAGGGTGTCGTGCACCGCCCATCCCTCGCGGAGGAACTCGGGGTTCCACACGAGTGCGGCTCCGGCGGCGACGACGCGCTCCGCCAGTACTGCGGCTGTTCCCACCGGCACGGTCGACTTGCCCGCCACCACGTCTCCCGCACGCAGGTGGGGGAGCAGGGCGTCGAGCGCCGCGTGGACGTAGTGGAGGTCCGCGGCGTGACCTCCAGGAATCTGAGGGGTCCCGACGGCGAGGAAGTGCACCTGCGCACCCGCGGCGTCCGCCATCCGGCTGCTGAAGCGCAGCCGTCCCGAGCTCAGGCCGTCGGAGAGGAGCTCCGAGAGCCGCGGCTCGAAGAACGGCGCCGATCCGGCGGCCAGAGCGCTCACCTTCTGCTCATCGACGTCGATGCCGATGACGTCGTGTCCGATCGAGGCCATGGCGGCGGCGTGCACGGCACCGAGGTACCCGCAGCCGATCACTGACAAGCGCATGGCTCCACCACAGCGGATGCTCCCCACGCTGGAGCATCCGCGCGGTGAACGGGCTGTGACCGGCCGATGTCGTATCCGCGATGCGTGACGACGCGCAGGATTCGAGGTCCGCGCTGGTAGGGTGGATGAGGTTGACGTGTGTCAACTGCACAATTTCACATCGACTCATGGAGCGATCGGCGGAGAAGCTGGTCCCCTGTGGTGGGTTCCTCGGCGCGTGTCGGGTGGCTTTCTACTGGTGGCCAGCGCAGGCGAGATTCGCGGGAGTGCCCGCGCGCCCGAACCCTTCCGTTCCGCTCCTTTGAACACGCTCGCGCGTCACATGGATTCGCGAGTCTAAACAAAGAAGGAGAGACCTCTTGGAAGGTCCTGAAATCACCGCCACCGAGGCCGTTCTCGACAACGGCCGCTTCGGCACCCGCACCATCCGCTTCGAGACCGGCCGCCTCGCGCAGCAGGCTCAGGGCGCAGTCGCCGCGTACCTCGACGGCGAGACCATGCTCCTCTCGGCCACCAGCGCAGGAAAGCACCCGCGCGAAGGCTTCGACTTCTTCCCGCTGACGGTCGACGTCGAGGAGCGTTCCTACGCTGCCGGCAAGATCCCGGGCTCGTTCTTCCGCCGCGAGGGTCGTCCCTCCACCGAGGCGATCCTGGTCTGCCGTCTGATCGACCGCCCGCTGCGCCCGTCGTTCGTCGACGGACTGCGTAACGAGGTCCAGGTCGTCATCACCGTCATGTCGATCGCACCGGGCGAGTTCTACGACGCGCTCGCGATCAACGCGGCTTCCGCGTCGACCCAGATCTCGGGTCTGCCGTTCTCCGGCCCCGTCGCCGGTGTGCGCCTCGCGTTCATCCCCGGCCAGGGCGAGCACGCCGACCAGTGGGTCGCGTTCCCGAACGCGGAGCAGGTCAGTGAGGCTGTGTTCGACCTGATCGTCGCCGGTCGCGTCGTCACCAAGGCCGATGGCTCGGAAGACGTCGCCATCATGATGGTCGAGGCTGAGGCCACCGAGGGCAGCTGGAACCTGATCAAGGCCGGCGCCACCAAGCCCGATGAGGCTGTCGTGGCCCAGGGCCTCGAGGCATCGAAGCCCTTCATCGCGCAGCTCGTCAAGGCTCAGGCCGAGCTCGCCGCCACCGCGTCGAAGGAGCCGGGCGTGTACCCGGTCTTCCCGGCATACAGCGACGAGGTCTACAGCTTCGTCTCAGAGCGCGCGTTCGCCGAGCTCAGCGACGTCTACCAGATCGCCGACAAGGTCGAGCGTCAGACCGCTGACGATGCGATCAAGGACCGTGTCAAGGCAGAGCTCATCGAGGCCACAGAGGCGGGTTCGCTCCCGGCTGCGGCTCCGCTCGAGTTCTCCGCCGCGTACAAGTCCGTCACGAAGAAGATCGTCCGCGGACGCATCCTCACCGAGGGCGCTCGCATCGACGGTCGCGGACTCGCGGACATCCGTCCGCTCGACGCCGAGGTGCAGGTCATCCCGCGCGTGCACGGCTCCGCGATCTTCCAGCGCGGCGAGACCCAGATCCTGGGTGTCACCACGCTGAACATGCTCAAGATGGAGCAGCAGATCGACTCGCTGTCGCCCGTCACGAGCAAGCGCTACATGCACCACTACAACTTCCCGCCCTACTCGACCGGTGAGACCGGCCGCGTGGGTTCGCCGAAGCGTCGCGAGATCGGGCACGGCTTCCTCGCCGAGCGCGCGCTCGTGCCGGTTCTGCCGAGCCGCGAGGAGTTCCCGTACGCGATCCGTCAGGTGTCCGAGGCGCTGAGCTCCAACGGTTCCACCTCGATGGGTTCCGTCTGTGCATCGACGCTGTCGCTGCTCAACGCGGGTGTGCCGCTGCGTGCGGCCGTCGCCGGTATCGCCATGGGTCTCGTCTCCGACGAGGTCAACGGTGAGACCCGTTACGCCGCGCTGACCGACATCCTGGGTGCTGAGGATGCTCTCGGCGACATGGACTTCAAGGTCGCGGGTACCAGCGAGTTCGTCACGGCCATCCAGCTGGACACGAAGCTCGACGGCATCCCGACGTCGGTGCTCACCGGCGCGCTGACCCAGGCCCGTGACGCTCGTCTGACGATCCTCAACGTCCTGAACGCCGCGATCGACGCTCCTGACGAGATGGCGCCCACCGCGCCCCGCGTCATCAGCGTGCAGATCCCCGTCGACAAGATCGGCGAGCTGATCGGCCCGAAGGGCAAGACGATCAACGCGATCCAGGACGAGACCGGCGCGCAGATCTCCATCGAGGAGGACGGCACCGTCTACATCGGCGCGACCGATGGTCCGTCGGCCGAGGCCGCTCGTGCCCAGGTCAACGCGATCGCCAACCCGACCAATCCGGAGATCGGCGAGCAGTTCCTCGGAACCGTCGTGAAGATCGCCACCTTCGGTGCGTTCGTCTCGCTGCTCCCGGGCAAGGACGGCCTGCTCCACGTCACCGAGGTGCGCAAGCTCGCCGGTGGCAAGCGGGTCGAGAACGTCGATGACGTGCTCTCGGTCGGCCAGAAGATCCTCGTGAAGATCACGAAGATCGACGACCGTGGCAAGCTCTCGCTCGAGCCCGTCCTCGACGATGCTCCGGCCGCTGACGCAGCGCCCGCAGAGGACGCTGCCGCCGAGTAAGCGCACGCTCTGAACCGGAACCCGGGTTCCTCCGCACAGGAGGGGCCCGGGTTCTGTCGCGCCGTGGTGTGATCAAATCGTTATCGGACGTTTCCGCGCCGTTCCCTGGATTGGTCGGGACGTTCGGCGAATTCGCCTACTCTCGAAGTACGCACCGGGGGGTGCAGATCCAGCAGGTACGCAGGTCGGCACGCACCGATCGATGCGGGGGTGAGAGAGTATGCGGTTGTTCAGCGTAGGCGCAGGAGCGTCGGATGAACGCGCCCGACAGGGTGTCGCCGAGCATCCCTCTGCACCCATCCCGATCGTCGGTCCCGGCATAGGGGAGACCATCCGTGTCGCCCTCGGCGAAACCGGCTTCGAGACGTTCCCGCTCATGCTGGGTGCTGCGGAGTTCGGCTGGAACGTCGATCTCGAGACCAGCCACGGCATCCTCGACCGCTACGTGGAGTTCGGCGGCAACGCGATCCACACCGCCGACGGCTTCTCCGGCGGGCGCAGCGAGCACATCATCGGGCAGTGGCTGCGTTCGCGGGGGCAACGTGATCGCAGCGTCGTCAGCGTTCGGGTCGGCGCGCATGCCGACAACCCGGGTCTCGGCTCGGTCAACCTCGTGCGCGCGGTCGAGGGCTCTCTGACGAGGCTGGGTGTCGATCGCATCGACGTCCTCTATCTCGACGCCACTCTCGATGCGACCACCAACCTCGAGGACACGCTGGCGACCGTCGAATGGATGACCGAGGCCGGGAAGATCGGCGCCCTGGGTGCCTTCGGCTTCGCGCCGGAGCGTCTGGTGGAAGCCCGTATCCTCGCTTCGGCCGGCTATCCGCGCATCCAGGTGATCGACGCGCCGTACAACCTCGTCCGTCGCCAGCCGTTCGAAGGCGATCTTCGACTCGTCGCCGGTGCGCAGAACCTCGCCGTGACGCCCTCCCATGCGCTCGAGCACGGTTTCCTCTCCGGGCGACACCGCAGCAAGGCGCTGACCTCACGCGGTGTGCGGGGCGAACAGCTGCGCGGGCATCTCAACCGTCGCGGGATCAAGATCCTGCGGGCGCTCGATCAGGTCGCCGAAGAGGTGAGCGCTCCCGTCGCGGCGGTCTCCATCGCGTGGTTGCTCGCTCAGCGCACGATCGCCGCCCCCATCGTGAACGCCTTCGCGAGCGATCACGTCGACGAGCTCATGCAGGGAGCCGGCGTGTCGCTCTCACGCAGCCAGGTCGCCGAGCTCACCCGGGCAGGGAACTGAGCATCGTCCCACCCGTGACATAGGGTGGAAGGGAGGCCCGGCGGATGCTGGCGATGAAGCGAGCGAGTTGTGACGCACTACATATATCTGGTCAGACACGGTGAACATCAGGATGCAGAGCATGGTCTCGCCGACGGACCCCTCTCCCCTCGGGGACAGCGTCAGGCGGAGTTGATCGCCGACCGGCTGTCGGGGCTTCCTCTCGATGCGGTCTGGCATTCGCCTCTGCTGCGCGCCAACGAGACGGCGCGGGCGATCGCGGCTCGTCTGCCGTCGGTCGACCCGGAGCCGACCGCACTGCTGTTCGACTGCGTGCCCACCGGTATGACCGATGAGACCCCGTCCGTGTTCGAGCCGTTCTTCGGCTCCATCACCGAGGCGGAGATCGAGGCGGGCCGGGCGCAGATGTCCGATGCCGTGAACGAGTTCCTCGTGCGCAAGACCGGCGACGTGCACGAGGTGCTCATCACGCACAACTTCGTCATCTCCTGGTTCGTCCGCGAGGTGCTGGCCGCCCCCGAATGGCGATGGATGACGCTGAACCAGTCGCACTGCGGCCTGACCGTCATCGCCCAGAAGCAGGGGCGCCCGTGGACGCTGCTCACCCACAACGACACCGGGCACCTTCCGGTCGAACTGCGCACGGGCATCCCCGACGCGCTCCTGGTCTGAGCCGACCGCTCGCGGCGGACGGCTGCGTGACGGACCCGCGCGCCCCGGGCCTGACTCGGTCGCCCGCGAAATAGACTGAGCGCATGACCACGCAGGTAGCACTCGTCGGCGGAACCGGGAAACTCGGCTCGATCATCCGTGCGGTGATCGACGAGCTCGAGGGCTTCGAGGGGAGCCGCGTGCTCACCTCCTCGAGTGATCTCTCCGAACTCGACGGCGCCGACCTGGTGGTCGACGCGTCGACGCCCCAGGTGAGCGTCGAGGTCGTGCGGGCCGCGGTCGAGCACGGCATCAACGTGCTGGTCGCCACCTCGGGCTGGTCCTCCGAGCGCATCGCCCTCGTGCGTCCCCTCGTCGAAGCCGCCGGCACCGGCGCGGTCTTCATCCCCAACTTCTCGCTGGGCTCGGTCCTCGGATCCGCACTGGCTGCTGCCGCAGCGCCCTTCTTCGGATCCGCGGAGATCATCGAGGCACACCGTGAGACCAAGATCGACTCACCGAGCGGGACAGCCGTGCGCACCGCCGAGCTGATCGCCGCCGCTCGCGCGGATCAGGGCCCGGTCAGTGCACCGCACGCCGATCAGCGCGCACGTGGACAGCAGGTCGGCAGCGTGCCGATCCATTCGCTGCGGCGTCCCGGCGTCGTCGCCAAGCAGGAGGTCATCCTCTCCGGCCCCGGTGAATCGCTCACGTTCACGCACGACACGATCGACTCGGCGCTCGCCTACGCCCCCGGCATCCGGCTCGCCGTGCCGTTCGCGGTGAAGGCCACCGGTGTGTTCGTCGGTCTCGAGCACATGATCGACATCGGCATCCGGTCGTGATGTCGCGTATCGGCGTCGCGCTCATGGCGGCGGCGCTGCTGGTCTACCTCGCCGTCGCGATCTGGCTCGCCGTGATGTTCATCTCGGTCGGCACCCCGGTCTCGATCGGCATGGGCATAACTCTTCTCGTGCTGGCACCGATCGGAGCCTGGGCACTCGTCCGCGAGATGATGTTCGGCTTCGGTGCCGACCGGCTGGGGCGCCTTCTCGACGCGGAAGGCGGGATGCCGCCGGTCGAGACCGAGTTGACCCCCAGCGGGAGGATCGCTCGCGCCGACGCGGATCCCCTCATCGCGCGGTACACCGCGGAGGCGGATGCCGCAGGCGACGACTGGCGTGCGCGCTACCGGCTCGGCGTGGTCCAGGATGCGGCCGGCCGCCGCAAGGATGCCAGGGCCAGCATCCGCGAGGCGATCCGCCTCGCGCGACGCTGACCCCGACGGCACGCTCAGGCGAGCGTGGCCTCGAGGGTGATGTCGATCCCGGCGAGCGCCTGAGACACCGGGCATCCGGTCTTGGCGCCGTTCGCGATCTCCTGGAACGCCTCGGGCGTGAGGTTCGGGACCGTCGCGTTGACATTGAGGTGGCTGCCGGTGATGCCGACGCCGGGCTTGAAGGTGACCGATGCCGTCGTGTTGACGCGCTCCGGCGGGGTTCCGTTCTCGGCGAGGGCGTGCGAGAGCGCCATGCTGAAGCACGACGCGTGCGCGGCGGCGATGAGCTCCTCCGGCGTCGTCGTGGTGTCGCTGCCTTCGCTGCGGGCCTTCCAGTTGATCGGGAAGGTGCCCAGGCTCGACGACGAGAACGCGACCGTGCCGGATCCCTCCATGAGCGATCCGGTCCAGGTGCTGGCGGCTTCGCTGGTGACGGGCATGATTCCTCCGGTTCTCGCACTGCGGGCGCAGCATCGACTCGTGGTCAGCCTAGCGATCGTCCCTCTGCCGGGGAACAGCCGTCAGGATGCGGGCGCTTCACGTCCGACGAGGCCGGCACGCTGCAGCAGGAGGTAGAGCTGGCAGCCCAGGCAGAACGCGAACGCGGCGTTGAGGAAGGCGGCCAGGAACGCGGCCGCCGTCGCGATCGGGAGAGCCCACGCGACGCCGAGGAGGTGCAGGACGAGGCCGATTCCCACGACGAGGAGTCCGACACCCTGCGAGAACCGCGGCGGACGCGGATCCTCGAGTTCGGTGGGCGGCGTCAGGCGTGGTCGCACCACTGAGCGGAAGAGCGCACCCCAGGGCGCCGTCCGCGGCGACACGAGCCCCCACAGGAACAGCAGCGCGATGACGAGTGCCAGGAGGAAACCGGGGTCGAGGGCACGCTGGGCGAGGGATACCGAGGCGATCGCCCATCCGGACGGCGTGAAGGTGGCATCGGCGACCGGCTGGTAGGCGAACCAGCCGGTGCCGCCCCTGGCCGTCGAGATCCCGATCAGTGCCAGGAACGTCGCCAGCAGCAGCAGGACCGCGGTGATCGCAGCGGCGAATCGTGGGCCTCGGGGGTCGATGCCTGCGGGAATGCTCATAGGGCTCCAGTCTTTCCGCTCACACGGCGGCGAGGGCGTCGGTGAGCGCGTGGCGGTCGGGGACACCGTGGAATCGTGCGCGGACGGCGCCGGAATCGTCGACCACGAAGGTCGTCGGCGTCTGCAGGACTCGGTAGCGAGCCGAGAGATCCGGGCGGTGCGTCAGATCCACCTCCAGATGACGGAGGTCGTCGTGCTCGGCCGCGTAGGCGCCGAGCAACCGTCTCACCTGGGGGCACCGTGCGCACATCTCCGTGCTGAACTGCACCAGTGTCGCTCGGGAACCGAGTTCGGCTGCGGCATCTGCGGGGTCGAAGAGGAGGGCGCCGCCGTCGCGTCGTCGTCCATCGCGACGGCGCAGCACGATGCCGACGATCGTCGCGAGCACGAGGAGTGCGGCGGCGATCCCCAAGGCGGCTGCGGGCGACATAGGTCGAGAATATGTCGTGCGGTGAAGGGTCAGGGCCGATGTTTCCGACCATGACGAACCTCCCACGCCCGGGAGCTCATCCGCCCGTGGGAGGTGAGGGTGGCGGTATCGTGGCTTTCATGAGCGCAGCCGTCCCGACTCCTTACGAAGACCTGCTCCGCGACGTGCTGGAGAGCGGCACGCACAAGTCCGATCGCACCGGAACGGGAACGACGAGCGTCTTCGGTCGACAGATCCGCTTCGACCTGTCGAAGGGATTCCCGCTCATCACCACCAAGCGCGTGCACTTCAAGTCCATCGCGTACGAGCTCCTCTGGTTCCTGCGTGGCGATTCCAATGTGGGGTGGCTCCGCGACAACGGCGTCACGATCTGGGACGAGTGGGCAGACGAGTCCGGCGACCTGGGGCCGGTCTACGGGGTGCAGTGGCGGTCGTGGCCCACCCCGGACGGTGGGAGCATCGACCAGCTCTCCGAGGTCATCGAGCAGATCCGCCGCTCGCCCGACTCCCGGCGGCTCATCGTCTCGGCCTGGAACCCCGCTGACATCCCCGACATGGCTCTCGCCCCCTGCCACGCCCTGTTCCAGTTCTACGTCGCCGACGGCAAGCTCTCCTGCCAGCTCTACCAGCGCAGCGCCGACATGTTCCTCGGCGTGCCCTTCAACATCGCCTCGTATGCGTTGCTCACGATGATGATCGCCCAGCAGGTCGGCTTGGAGCCCGGAGACTTCGTGTGGACGGGCGGCGACTGCCACGTCTACGACAATCACGTCGAGCAGGTGCGTGAGCAGCTCAGCCGAGACCCCTACGAGTATCCGACGCTGCGCTTCGCGCGGAAGCCGGAATCGATCCTCGACTACCGCTACGAGGACTTCGTGGTGGAGAACTACCAGCACCACGCGCCGATCAGGGCGGCGGTGGCGGTATGACCTGGGTCGGGCTGATCTGGGCCGAGGCCCACGGCGGCGTGATCGGCGCCGAGGGCGGGATGCCCTGGCACGTGCCGGAAGACCTCGCGCATTTCAAGGACGTCACTCTCGGCGCGCCCGTGGTGATGGGCCGCAAGACCTGGGATTCGCTCCCGGAGCGCTTCCGACCGCTCGCCGGCCGCGACAACATCGTGGTGACTCGGCAGCAGGACTGGTCCGAGGACGGTGCGCGCCGAGCGGCCACGGTCGCGGAAGCCGTGCGCGGGCTCGACAGGGCATGGATCATCGGCGGTGCGGAGATCTTCCGCCAGGTGATCGGTGGCGCGGATCGGCTGGAGGTCACCGAACTCGATCTCGACGTCGCCGGCGACGCCTACGCACCGGCCAAGACGGGCTGGCGGCTCGTCGACGAGGGGGAGTGGCGCACCTCACGCACCGGCGTCCGCTACCGCTTCCTCGGATACGAGCGCTGATGCCCACTGCACTGATCACCGGAGCCAGCGCCGGACTGGGCGCAGAGTTCGCTCGTCAGCTCGCGCGGCGTCGCGCCGATCTCGTCTTGGTGGCGAGGTCGGAGGAGGCTCTCGCGGAGCTGGGTGCGCAACTGCGGAGCGAGTACGGTGTCGCGGTCGAGATCATCGCCGCCGACCTGGCGGATGAGAGCGGTGTGGAGAAGGTCGCCGAGCGGCTGCGCGACGCGGCTGACCCGGTCGACCTCCTGGTGAACAACGCCGGGTTCGGTCTTCCCCTGCAGTTCGCCGACAACGACATCGACGACGAGGTGCGTCACCTGCGGGTGCATGTCGAAGCATCGATGCGTCTCATGCACGCGGCGCTGCAGTCCATGCGCGGCCGCGGCGGGCGCATCATCAACGTGGCGTCGGTCGCGGGGTTCATCTCGCGGTCGACGTACTCCGCCTGCAAGGCGTGGTTGATCGGGTTCAGCCGCTGGGCGAACGCCGAGTACGGCCGTGACGGCGTCTCCGTGACGGCGTTGTGCCCGGGATTCACTCATACGTCGTTCCACGAGCGCATGGGGCTCGCGGTCGGTGAGGAGGGTGTTCCCGCCATCATGTGGCTGAATGCGCGCGACGTCGTGCGCGTCGGTCTGCGTGATGCGGCCCGCGGCAAGTCCGTCTCGGTGCCGTCGCTGCGCTACAAGGTGCTCGTGGCGCTGACGCGCGTCCTGCCGAGCTCGCTGACATCTGGTGTGGCGCGTCGGGGCCGCGTCTGACCCTGGCGCGTGCGATCCGCAGAGGTCAGCGGAAACGGCCGAGCCGGATCCCTGCCTTCGCGATCGCGGCTATCGACTCCCCATCGGTGATCGTGCCGTCAGCGATCATGCCCAGCACGGTCTCGAACGGAACCCATGAGACGGCCTGGATGCCCTCTTCGGCCTGAGTCTCAGCAGTGCGCGCGTCGCCCTCGCCGGATGCCTCTTCGTCTTCTGCGGCAGGTCGGAGGTCGCGTGCGAGGAAGACGTGTTCGGCGGCCTCGGCGATACCGTTCAGCGCGTGCATGGTGCCCAGCGGCACCCAGTCACCGGCCTCGAAGCCGGTCTCCTCGCGAAGTTCCCGCCGGGCCGCGACGAGCGGAGCCTCACCGTCGCTGCCTCCCGCAGGCACCTCGATGGTGGTGCCCACGGTGTAGCGGTCGATCGTGACGAGACAGATGCGGTCGTCGTCATCCACAGCGACGATGAAGACCGCCGGATGCTGCATGGTGACGACACCGTAGATGCCGTCGTCACCGGCCGGTCCTGTCACCCGATCCTCACGCACACGGATCCAGGCGTTCTCGTACTTCGTCTCGCTGTCTCGTGTGACCCATGCCATCCTTCGAGCGTACGGCGCACCTGCGACCTCATCCGCGTCACCGCGTCCGCATGAGCGGCAGTCGAACCTATACGCTTGGGTCTATGACGCATTCGGGCAACCCTTTCGGACAGGTTCTCGTCGCGCTCGTCACTCCGATGACGGCCGACGGTGAAGTCGATTGGCCCGCCGTCGAGAAGCACATCGATGACGTGATCACCGCGGGAGCGGACGGCATCGTCGTGACGGGGACGACCGGCGAGACCTCGACCCTGACGGACCCCGAGAAGCTCAAGCTCGTCGAGGTCGGCAGATCCGTCTCCGCCGGTCGCGCCAAGATCATCACCGGCGGTGGCTCCAACGAGACCGCCCACGCGATCGAGCTCTACAAGGCCAGCGAGAAGGCCGGCGCCGACGGCATCATGATCGTCACGCCGTACTACAACAAGCCGACTCAGGCCGGCATCCTCACGCACTTCCGTCTGGTCGCCGACGCGACCGACCTCCCGGTGATCCTTTACGACATCCCCGGCCGCACGGGTGTGCCGATCAAGTACGAGACCATCCTGCGTCTCGCGAAGCACCCGAACATCCTCGCCGTGAAAGACGCCAAGGGCGACTTCTCCGAGGTGAGCCGCGTGCTCAACCAGACCGACCTGATGTACTTCTCAGGCGACGACGCGAACGTGCTCCCGCACCTCGCGATCGGGGCCACCGGCCTCATCGGTGTGACAGCGAACGTCGCCGCTGCGCCGTACCGCACGATCATCGACGCGGTGAACGCGGGCGATCTCGCCACCGCCACCGCAGAGCACAAGCGCCTCGAGCCGCTCGTGCGCGCGGTGATGACGCACGTTCCGGGAACGGTCGCGGCCAAGTACATCCTGCACGGACTCGGCCGCATCTCGAGCCCGCGCGTCCGACTTCCCCTGGTCGGCCCCGAGGAATGGGAGGCCGCGCTCATCGAAGATGAACTCGACCTGGTCCAGAACGTCCCCGGTGCCGACTTCTCGAACTTCCGCCCCGACCGCAACGCGGCCGCGGGCGGTGCCCTGCCCAAGGTGCACGGCACGACGCGCTGAGTCGCGTCGCCACGAACGAACGGACGCGCGGAGTGTCCGACTGAGGAGACAGCATGTCCATTCCCCTGGTAGAACCGACCGCTCTCGAAGACGGGACGCTGCGGGTCGTCCCGATCGGCGGCCTCGGCGAGATCGGTCGCAACATGACCATGTTCGAGTACGACGGCAAGATCCTGATCGTCGACTGCGGCGTGCTCTTCCCTGAGGAGCACCAGCCCGGTGTCGACCTGATCCTGCCGGACTTCGAGCCGATCCGCGATCGCCTGGATGACATCGTCGGCGTGGTGCTGACGCACGGACACGAGGACCACATCGGCGCGGTGCCGTATCTGCTGCGTCTGAAGAGCGACATCCCGCTGATCGGATCCGGGCTCACCCTGGCACTGGTCGAGGCGAAGCTCAAGGAGCATCGCATCAAGGCCTTCACCCTCACGGTGAAGGAAGGTCAGCAGGAGCGGGTCGGTCCGTTCGACCTGGAGTTCGTCGCGGTCAACCACTCGATCCCGGATGCGCTGGCCGTCGCCATCCGCACGCCCGCAGGCATGGTGCTCGCCACCGGTGACTTCAAGATGGATCAGCTGCCGCTGGATGGCCGCATCACCGACCTGCGCGCATTCGCCCGCCTCGGTGAAGAGGGCGTGGATCTGTTCCTCGTCGACTCGACGAACGCCGATGTCCCCGGCTTCACGCCGACGGAGCGCTCCATCGGTCCCGTGCTCGACCAGGTGATCGCGAAGGCGCCTCGTCGTGTCATCGTCGCGAGCTTCTCCAGCCACGTACACCGAGTGCAGCAGGTGATCGACGCGGCGCACGCCAACGGTCGCCGCGTCGCATTCCTCGGCCGCAGCATGGTGCGCAACATGACGATCGCGGAGCAGCTCGGCTACCTGAAGGTGCCGGACGGAGTCCTCATCGACTTCAAGAAGGCCCGCGACCTCCCCGACGAGCAGATCGTCTACATGTCCACCGGCTCCCAGGGCGAGCCGATGGCGGTGCTCAGCCTATGGCGAACATGGACCACGCGATCGAGATCAGTGAGGGCGACACGGTCATCCTCGCCTCCAGCCTCATCCCGGGCAACGAGAATGCGGTCTATCGCGTGATCGACGGGCTCACCAAGCTCGGTGCCAACGTCGTCCATAAGGCCAACGCGAAGGTGCATGTCTCCGGGCATGCCGCGGCGGGCGAGCTGATCTACTGCTACAACATCCTGAAGCCGAAGAACGTCCTCCCGGTCCACGGCGAGTACCGGCACCTGATCGCCAACGCCAAGCTGGCGCAGGACACCGGTGTCCCCGAGGAGAACACGATCATCGCCTCCAACGGCACCGTGATCGATCTCAAGGACGGGGTCGCGAAGGTCACCGGTCAGCTCGACCTCGGATTCGTGTACGTCGACGGCTCCACCGTCGGCGAGATCACCGATGCCGACCTCAAGGATCGCCGTATCCTCGGCGAGGAGGGCTTCATCTCGGTGATCGTGGTGGTGGATGCCGGCACCGGCCGTATCATCTCGGGACCGGAGATCCACGCGCGCGGCGTCGCCGAGGATGATTCGGTGTTCGACGACGTCACGCCGAAGATCATCGCGGCGCTCAAGGAGGCATCGGGCAACGGCGTTCGTGACACCCATGCGCTGTCGCAGGTCGTTCGACGCACGATCGGTCGCTGGGTGAACCAGCGGCTGCGTCGTCGTCCGATGATCGTTCCGCTCGTCATCGAGGCGTGACGCTGGGGGCGTCTGCTCCCCGCTCACGGGTGGCCGTCACGTCGATGTAACACCGCGGGCCTATGCTCGCGTCATGTACAGGGACTTCTCCCTTCGCAGGGCGGCGCAGACGGATGCGATGTTCCTCGGCGACATGCTCGTCGAGGCCGCCAATTGGCGTGCCGGGGGAGTGCGTCCGCGGCACGAGGTGCTGACCTCTGCCGACCACAGGCGTTACCTCGCGGGGTGGAAGCGCATGGCCGACGACGGACTGGTGGCCACCGCTTCGGACGACGTCCCGGTCGGGGCCGCGTGGTATCGGGTGCTCCCGCAGGACGCCCCGGGATTCGGCTTCATCGGCGTCGCCGTCCCGGAGCTGATCATCGGAGTGCATCCCCTCTGGCGTGCGCGCGGCGTCGGACGCTCGCTGCTGCGCGGCATCGTGCACCTCGCCGGCTCTCAGGGATATGCGCGCATCAGCCTGAGCGTCGAACGGGACAACTTCGCGCGCAACCTGTATCGCGCCGAGGGCTTCGCCGTGGTGAGGGAGGGCGAGAGCCGGGACACGATGGCGCGCGGCACGGCGTAGCCGCGCCCTCTCGGATCCGGGGAAAGCCGCGTCATTACGCGGAGATGTCGGCTGGTGGACGTAACGTGAGAGCATGGCCAGGAGTACCACGAAGACAGAGAGCGCGTCGACCAGCGCACCGTCGCGCCCGAAGCGGCAGACGGCTCCGAAGGCCCCGCCCGCGCGCAAGGCGCAGCCCGCTCCCAAGAAGTACATCGACGAGGCAGACAAGCCGCCGGTCGCCGTCCGGGCCTGGGTCGGGCTGGCGCACGGCGTCGGCGGACTCTTCCGCGCGTTCGGCCCTGAGACCCTCGAGAAAGACGATCGTCGCGACGGTTTCCCCTTCCTCCTCGTGCTCCTCGCCGTGCTGGGCGCGGTCAACGAGTGGTTCTTCATCGGCAACGAAGTCGCTGCGAACATCAGCGCGTACTCCGTCGGGCTGTTCGTCGGGCGTGTGGCCTTCATCATGCCGGTGCTGCTTCTGCTGCTCGCCGGCTGGCTGTTCCGTCACCCTTCGTCAGTTCATGACAACGGGCGAATCGGAATCGGATTCGGAATGTTCGTCCTGGCGCTCGCGGGGATATTCCACGTCGCCGGGCCCCGCCCGCATCCGAACCAGGGGATGCCAGCGCTCAGTGAATCGGGTGGGCTGCTCGGCTGGCTCGTGGGACAGCCCCTGACCTACCTCACCGACATTCCCGCGTACATCGTGCTGTCGCTGCTTGCGGCACTCAGCATCCTGATCCTCACCAAGACACCGCCGAACCGTATCGGTGCCCGCCTCGGCGACCTGTACGCCTGGATGTTCGACGCCGAACGCCCGGAGAAGCCTGCCAAGGACGCTGCGGCGATCGATGACGCCGACAAGGTCGACGACCCCGATGTGCTGCCCTGGTGGCGGCGCAACAAGACCGGTCGGGAAGAAGATCCCGACGAGGGCGCCCTCGGCTCGGATGACATCACGGCGCTGCTCACGACCTCCGATCCGACTCCCGCCTACGACCAGGCGGTCGTCGTCGAGAACCCGTATGACGCGGCCACCGAGGTGCTGTCCGATGTGAGGTCCGTCGCCGACTCCCTCGCGGAGCAGCAGACCACGGCGCTCCTCGACGACTCCTCCGACACCGGAGAGGTGCCGGAGCTTCCCGGCCTCGACGGCTTCGGCACCGAGGGCCCCGGCGATCGCGGACCGCAGGCTCCCGTGACGCCCTACATCCTGCCCTCTCCCGGCCTCCTGGTCGAAGGTCCGCCGCCGGTGATGCGCTCCGAGGCCACTGACAAGGTGATCGAGCAGATCACCAGTGTGCTGTCGCAGTTCAAGGTCGATGCGAAGGTCACCGGGTTCTCCCGCGGACCGACGGTCACGCAGTACGAGGTCGAGGTCGGCCACGGCGTCAAGGTCGAGAAGATCCTGCAGCTGAGCAACAACTTCGCCTACGCGGTGGCATCGAACGACGTCCGCATCCTCTCGCCGATCCCCGGCAAGAGCGCGATCGGCATCGAGATCCCCAACGCCGACAAGGAGATGGTGGCGCTCGGCGACGTGCTGCGCTCGCCCGTCGCGCAGAAGAGCACGCACCCGATGACGATCGGCGTCGGCAAAGACGTCGGCGGCAACATCGTCATCGCGAACCTCGCCAAGATGCCCCACCTCCTGGTCGCCGGTTCCACAGGCTCGGGTAAGTCGAGCTTCGTGAACTCCATGATCACGAGCCTGCTGATGCGCGCTCGCCCGGCCGATGTGCGCATGGTGCTGATCGACCCGAAGCGCGTGGAGCTCACCAGCTATGCCGGTGTCCCGCACCTGATCACGCCCATCATCACGAACCCCAAGAAGGCGGCGGAAGCGCTGCAGTGGGTCGTGAAGGAGATGGATATGAGGTACGACGACCTCGCATCCTTCGGCTTCCGTCACATCGACGACTTCAACCGAGCCGTGCGTGCGGGCGAGGTCGAGCTGCCGGTGGGCAGTGAGCGCGTTCTGAAGCCGTACCCGTACCTCCTGGTCGTGGTCGACGAGCTCGCCGACCTCATGATGGTCGCTCCTCGCGACGTGGAGGACTCGATCGTGCGCATCACGCAGCTCGCGCGAGCCTCCGGCATCCACCTCGTCCTCGCGACGCAACGTCCGAGTGTCGACGTCGTCACCGGACTCATCAAGGCGAACGTCCCCTCTCGTCTGGCCTTCGCCGTCACCAGCGTCACCGACAGCCGCGTCATCCTCGACAGCCCCGGCGCCGACAAGCTCATCGGTCAGGGTGATGCGCTGTTCTCGCCCATGGGCTCGTCCAAGCCGTTCCGTCTGCAGGGCGCCTGGGTCGACGAGAAGGAGATCGACGCGGTCGTCAAGCACGTCACCCGTCAGGCGCGTCCGGACTACCGACCCGACGTGCAGGAGGCGATGGAGCCGACCAAGAAGAAGGAAGTCGACGAGGACATCGGCGACGACCTGGAGCTGCTGCTCGCGGCTGCAGAGCTCATCGTCTCGTCCCAGTTCGGCTCGACGTCGATGCTCCAGCGCAAGCTTCGTGTCGGCTTCGCGAAAGCCGGTCGCCTCATGGACCTGCTGGAGTCGCGCGAGATCGTCGGTCCGTCCGAGGGATCCAAGGCGCGAGACGTGCTGGCCACGGCCGAGCAGCTCCCGCAGGTCATGGCGAAGCTCCGCGGCGACGACGTGCCGGCCTCGCCGTCGTCATCGGCAACCCCTGCCGCTCCGCCCGTCCCGCCCCTGCCTCAGTCACATGATCCGATCGCGGCCCAGTACGAGGGGCTTCCCGAGGTGGAGGCCGAGGGCGACGAAGACGCCTGGGGCCTGACGGGACGCGACTGATGACCATTCCTCGGCAGCTTCCCAACGCCATCACCGTCGCGCGCATCCCGCTGGCGGTCGTCTTCTTCATCCTCTTGCTGCTGGGCGGCCAGTACGGCCTTCCCGACCCCGGCCTCCGTTGGGCTGCCGCGATCATCTTCATCGTCGGCATCTCGACGGACTGGGTCGACGGCTACCTCGCACGCAAGTACGACATCGTCAGCGACTTCGGCAAACTCTGGGATCCCATCGCCGACAAGATGCTCACGGGCGCTGGGTTCATCGGGCTCGCCATCCTGGGCGAGGTCAGCTGGTGGATCGTGGCGATCATCCTGGTGCGCGAGTGGGGGATCACGATCCATCGACTCATGGTCGCCAGCGAGCATGTCGTCGCCGCGGCCTGGATGGGCAAGATCAAGACGGCATTCCAGGGGGTGGCGCTCGGCTGGGCACTGCTTCCGTTGCACTACCTCATCGGTCTCGACGCCTGGACGCTGATCACCTTCATCCTCATGCTCATCGTCCTGGTGCTCACGGTGGTGAGCGGCATCGACTACATCGTGGCGCAGGTGCGGGGTTCGCGCCGGAAGCCATGAGCGAAGAGAGCGCCGCGGTCCTCGCAGCGCTGGGCCGGCGCGGGTGGACGCTCGGGATCGCCGAATCGCTGACAGGTGGCGCTCTGTGCGCGGATGTCGTCGCCATCCCCGGCGCATCCGCGGTGCTTCTCGGGGGCGTCGTGGCCTACGCGACGCCGGTGAAGGCGACCGTGCTGGGAGTGGACGCGGCTCTTCTGGCCGCACACGGACCGGTGCACCCGCAGGTCGCTCTGCAGATGGCCGACGGCGTCAGAGACGTGGTCGGTGTCGGGGGTGCGCCAGCCGATGTAGGCGTGTCGACGACGGGGATCGCCGGCCCGGACTCCCCGGACGGCCAGCCGGTCGGCACTGTGCACATCGGAGTCGTGACCCCTGTGGCGTCGCGGACCACGGCCTTCCACTTCAGCGGGGACCGCGACGCGATCCGGGCGCAGGCCGTGGCGGCAGCACTCCGTGAGGTGCTCGCGGCGGTGGCGGAATAGTGACGCGCTCGGCCTGGTTATCTCTCTTGTGCTCACACTAAAACCACAGAGTGCAGGGGTAGATTCTGTGCAGGCCAGGGGTACTAGACTGGCTGTCTCATCGGGGGAGACCTCGAACGATCACATGGGGAGGAGGTTCCGATGATTCTTGTTCGACAGGAAATCGGCGATGTGCTGAGGGACTTCCGCCTGCAGAAGGGGCGCACGCTCCGGCAGGTCGCAAGCAAGGCATCGGTTGCCCTCGGCTACCTCAGTGAGGTCGAGCGCGGGCAGAAGGAGGCGTCGAGCGAGATCCTCGCATCCGTCGCCGATGCGCTCGACGTTCCCATCTCGACGATCATGCGCGAGGTCGGAGATCGCATCTCCGTGCTCGAGGGCATTCAGGTGTTCCCGGATGTCGTTCCGGACGACCTCGTGGCCTCGATCGAACCCCAGCTCTCTCTGCACTGACCCACGGTCAGGCCAGCGATGCGTCGTAGCGAGTTCCTCCGCGCCGTCGAGACAGAGTTCCAGGCGCGTGCCTCCTCTCTGGTGAACGACCTCGGTCTCAGCGCCGTCGGCGGCCGTACGGCTGTGGAAGCGCTGGCCGACGGCACTCCACCGCGCGAGATCTGGTTGGCGCTGTGCGCCGAGATGGATGTGCCGGAGAACAGGCGGCATGGCGTGGGCAGGCAAGAGCCGCGCGGACGCTGATCCGTCCCTCGATGTCCGATGCCTACGGGACACGCGATGAGATCCACGGCGTGTCGTCGAAGATCTGTTCGAAGCGGGCGTAGTCTTCTGCACAAGTGGTTCAGGGAATCTGTTCTCCACGGTATGTGAGCTCGCGGCGTCGATGTCGGTGGCCTCTCCTACGGTGGAAAACGAGCCGAAGAGCCATTACGCCTTGTCGGAGAGTTTCTCCCAACCGGGAGAGCCGCGACAGCCTACAGGCGGCATCACGCGCGCAGAAGGAGCACATCATGCCATCACCCGCCGACCGCGAGAAGTCCCTCGAGACCGCCCTCGCCCAGATCGACCGCCAGTTCGGAAAGGGCTCGGTCATGCGGCTGGGCAGCGATGAGCGTGCCCCCGTGGCCGTCATCCCCACCGGCTCCATCGCCCTCGACGTCGCCCTCGGCGTCGGAGGTCTCCCGCGTGGTCGAATCGTCGAGATCTACGGACCGGAGTCCTCGGGTAAGACGACTCTCACCCTGCACGCGATCGCGAACGCTCAGCGCGCCGGCGGCATCGCCGCCTTCATCGACGCCGAGCACGCGCTCGACCCGGATTACGCCGCGAAGCTCGGTGTCGACATCGACGCGCTTCTGGTCTCCCAGCCCGACACCGGTGAGCAGGCGCTCGAGATCGCCGACATGCTCGTGCGCTCGGGGGCCATCGACCTCATCGTCATCGACTCCGTGGCCGCGCTCGTCCCTCGCGCCGAGATCGAGGGTGAGATGGGCGACTCGCACGTGGGTCTGCAGGCGCGACTCATGTCACAGGCGCTGCGTAAGCTCACGGGTGGTCTGAACCAGACCAACACCACGATGATCTTCATCAACCAGCTTCGCGAGAAGATCGGTGTGTTCTTCGGCTCGCCCGAGACCACCGCCGGTGGTAAGGCGCTGAAGTTCTACGCCTCGGTCCGCATGGACATCCGTCGTATCGAGACGCTGAAGGATGGCACCGACGCCGTCGGAAACCGCACCAGGGTGAAGGTGGTGAAGAACAAGATGGCACCGCCCTTCAAGCAGGCCGAGTTCGACATCCTCTACGGCGTCGGCATCTCCCGCGAAGGCAGCCTGATCGACTTCGGTGTCGAGCACGCCATCGTGAAGAAGTCGGGCTCGTGGTACACCTACGACGGAGACCAGCTGGGCCAGGGCAAGGAGAACGCGCGAACGTTCCTGCTCAACAACCCCGACATCGCGCTGGCCATCGAGACGCAGATCAAGCAGAAGCTCGGCATCGGCGGCGCGGCTGTGCCGGCGGCTGCAGACGAGCTCGCCGAGCGTCGTCCGGCCTGATGAACGACACTCGTGGGGGCGATCCGGATCGGGTCGCCCCCATCATCCCTCTCTTCGGCGGTGCATCGAAGAAGCCTGCCTCGACGCGACCGGCTCAGAGCCTGGAGCGTGGCCAGGAGGCGGAAGAACCTTCGTCACGTACCGGCGATGCGGCCGTATGGCGTACGACCTGGGACGCGCCGCCCGCGGGGGTTTCCCGTATCGACGAGAGCGACGCAGGCACACCCAGCGATCGGCACCCCGCACGAGGAGTCAGGGGCAGCTCTGCCGCGGCGTCTCGCTCGGCAGGTTCCGCTCCTCGTCTCCGTGCGCTCGGCGACGAGCCGAGCGACGGCATCGACAGTGGAGAGACGGCGTCGCCCGACGAGATCCGAGTCTCCGCAGAAGAGTCGCTCGTGCGCAAGCTGCGGGCTCGGTCGTTGTCCATCTCCGAGTCGCGGCAGGTGCTGAGGGGCGTGGGGCTCGACAGCGGCATGATCGACGATGTGATCGACGACTTCTGTCGTCGTGGCTATCTCGATGATTCCGCTCTCGCGGGGGTCCTCGTGACGTCGGGTGTGGAACGGAAGGGCCAGGGAAGAGTCGCCCTGTCCCGCGCGCTCGCCCAGCGGGGCATTCCGCGCGACGTGATCGACGCTGCTCTCGACGAGCTGCCTGACGATGATGACGAACGCGCGCTCGAGTTCGCACGTGGCAAGGCGCGATCGATGGGGCGGCTCGACCATGACACGGCTCTTCGGCGATTGGTGGGCCAGCTCTCCCGTCGCGGCTACAACGGAGCTGTGGCGATGAAGGCCGCGAAGTCCGCGCTGCGTGAGGCCTCCTTCGGCGGTCCGACCTCCGGTGTCCGCTTCGTCGATTCCGACTGAGGCGGCGACACGCCCCTGCTCGGCAGCGGCTCGTACAATGGGGTGATCATGACTATCCCGCGCAGTGAACCGACGATCATCGGCGCGTCCTCGGCAGCCGTCGACGACGACGGACGACAGCGATCGTATGAAGTGCGCACCTTCGGGTGCCAGATGAACGTGCATGACTCCGAGCGTCTTTCGGGGTCGCTGGAGAGCGCGGGCTACGTACGTGCGCTCGACGGCGCCGAAGCCGACGTGGTGATCATCAACACGTGCGCGGTCCGCGACAACGCCGCGGGCAAGCTGTACGGCACGCTCGGACACCTCGCATCCGTCAAGCGGCGCAAGGACGGCATGCAGATCGCGGTCGGCGGTTGTCTGGCGCAGATGGACAAGCAGGCGGTCCTCGACAAGGCCCCCTGGGTCGACGTCGTGTTCGGCACGCACAACATGGGCTCGCTCCCGGGGCTTCTCGAGCGCGCACGGCACAACGGCGACGCCGAACTCGAGATCCTCGAATCGCTCGAGGTCTTCCCCTCCACACTGCCGACCAAGCGCGACTCTGCACACAGTGGCTGGGTCTCCATCTCAGTCGGATGCAACAACACGTGCACCTTCTGCATCGTGCCGAGCCTTCGCGGCAAGGAGAAGGATCGACGTCCCGGCGACATCCTGAACGAGATCCGCCTCCTCGTCGAAGACGGCGCGATCGAGGTCACGCTCCTCGGCCAGAACGTGAACTCCTACGGGGTGGAGTTCGGTGATCGTCAGGCATTCGGCAAGCTGCTGCGGGCGGCCGGCGAGATCGAGGGGCTGGAGCGCATCCGATTCACGAGCCCGCATCCTGCGGCGTTCACCGATGACGTGATCGACGCCATGGCCGAGACCCCGAACGTGATGCCGCAGCTGCACATGCCGCTACAGTCGGGAAGCGACCGCATCCTCAAGGCGATGCGCCGCTCGTACCGCAGCGAGCGCTTCCTCGGGATCCTCGACCGGGTTCGCGCCCGCATCCCGAATGCCGCCATCACCACCGACATCATCGTCGGCTTCCCCGGCGAGACCGAGGAGGACTTCGAGGACACGATGCGGGTCGTCGAGCAGGCTCGTTTCTCGAGCGCTTTCACCTTCCAGTACTCGATCCGCGAGGGCACGCCCGCCGCGACGATGGAGGACCAGGTGCCGAAGGAGATCGTGCAGGCGCGCTACAACCGCCTGATCGCGCTCCAGGAACGCATCTCTCTGGAGGAGAACCAGAAGCAGGTCGGTCGCGAGATCGAAGTCCTGGTCTCCACGGGCGAGGGTAAGAAGGACACCGAGACCCACCGCCTCACGGGGCGTGCCGAAGACAACAGGCTCGTGCACTTCGAGGTCACGGAAGGCTCTGAGCTGCCCCGCCCCGGTGATGTCGTCACCGTGACCGTCACGCACGGCGCCCCGTTCCATCTGCTGGCCGACGATCCGACGGGGGCGCCGCTGAAGATCCGTCGCACCCGCGGTGGAGACGCCTGGGACCGCTCGCAGTCCGAGTCGTGCGCCGTTCCCGCTCCGAGTGGCGACGGAGGGCCGAAGGCCGTCTCGCTCGGGCTGCCCACGCTGCGTGTCGGCGTGTGACCGGACCACGACTCTGGGCGATCGTCGGGGCGACCGGCACCGGCAAGAGTGATCTCGCGATCGACCTGGCGGAGGCGCTGCGGGAGCAGGGCAATCCGGCCGAGATCGTGAACGCCGACGCCATGCAGCTCTATCGCGGAATGGATGTCGGCACCGCCAAAGTGCCGATGGGCGAGCGGCGGGGCGTTCCGCATCACCTCTTCGACGTCCTCGAGGTCGATGAGGACGCGGCCGTCGCGTGGTACCAGCCCCGGGCACGTGCTGCGGTGGAGGATATCCACCGCAGAGGCGGTGATGCGATCCTCGTCGGCGGTTCTGGCCTCTACGTGTCGAGCGTCGTGTTCGACTTCCGGTTCCCTCCTCGCGATGCGGAACTGCGTGAGCGCCTCGAGCGGGAACTCGAGACCCATGGAACCGCGCAGCTGCTCGAACGTCTGCGCATACTCGATCCCGAAGCGGCCGCGCGTGTCGATCCGCGTAATCCTCGTCGTGTCGTGCGTGCCCTCGAGGTGCTCGAGCAGGGGAGCGCGACACACGGTGCGGCCCTCCCCGAACGTCCCGTCCTCTGGCATCCGCACACGCGTCTCATCGGTCTCCGCGTCGACCGCGCAGCTCTCGTCGAGCGCCTCGATGCCCGCGTGGAGCGCATGTGGGACGGCGGGATCCTCACCGAGGTGGGGGAGCTACGCGCACGGGGGCTCGAACGCGGTACGACGGCGCCGCGTGCGATCGGCTATGCGCAGGCGCTCGCCCAGCTCGAGGGGGCCCTCACCGAACCCGAGGCCATCGCACAGACCCAGGCGCTCACGCGGCGTTATGCCCGCCGACAGGTGTCCTGGTTCAAGCGCTATCCCGACCTCGAATGGTGGGATGCTCCGGCGGAGGCCGCCACGCTCCTGCGCGCCTGACCATCTCCATGTCGGTGCCTCCTGCGATGCTGGCCGCATGACGAAGACCCACTTCTATACCGCTTCCAGTCTCGACGGCTTCATCGCCACCGAGGAGCACTCCTTGGACTGGCTGCTCACGCAGGACATCGACCAAGACGGACCGATGGCGTACACGGGGTTCGAGCGCAGCATCGGAGCTCTGGCGATGGGGTCATCGACCTACGAGTGGGTGATGCGCCACGAGGAGGGACGGTGGGGCTACACGCAGCCCACGTGGGTGTTCACTCACCGTGAGCTTGAGCCGCCGACCGGTGCTGACGTCAGACTGACCCAGGCCGATGTCAGCACGGTGCATGCAGAGATGGTGCAGGCGGCAGAGGGGAAGGATCTCTGGGTCGTGGGCGGGGGAGACCTGGCAGGCCAGTTCGCCGACGCGGGGCTGCTCGACGAAGTGTGGGTGCAGTACGCACCGGTGACGCTCGGCTCGGGCGCTCCACTGCTTCCGCGCAGGCTCGACCTCGAGCTGCTCGAGGTGGCTCGCAACCGCAACTTCCTCTGCGGGCGTTACCGACTCGCGCGGCACTGAGTGGTCGGGCGTGATCCCTAGACTGGATCCATGGTCGCATTCACCAAGGGTCACGGCACGGGCAACGACTTCATCATCATCGCTGACCCGGACGGTGAGCTCGATCTGACCGTCGAGCAGGTCGCGGTGCTGTGCGATCGTCATTTCGGCATCGGCGCTGATGGAATCCTTCGCGTCGTGAGGTCCTCGTCCATTCCCGAGGGCGGTGCGACCCTCGACGAGGAGCCGCAGGCGGAGTGGTTCATGGATTACCGCAATGCCGACGGATCGATCGCCGAGATGTGCGGAAACGGCATCCGCGTGTTCGCTCACTACCTCGTGCGCTCCGGTCTCGCGACGATCGAACCCGGCTCGACCTTGCCGATCGGCACGAGGGCGGGTGTGCGCGACGTCACCCGAAGCGCCACCGGATACCAGGTGGATCTCGGTCGCTGGAAGCTCTCCGGAGACGACCCGCTCGTACGCGTCGACGGGCTGTCCGTCACCCGGCCGGGGCTGGGTATCGACGTGGGCAACCCGCACGTCGTTGTGGCCCTCGCATCGGAGGCCGAGCTCGCGTCTCTGGAGCTGCACCGCGCCCCTGACCTCGACCCGCTGCTTCCCGCGGGCGCCAACATCGAGTTCGTCGTTCCCGGTGAACCGCTCGTCCGCGACGGCATCGGCCATGTGAGCATGCGCGTCTACGAGCGTGGCGTGGGAGAGACGCTCAGCTGTGGCACGGGGGTCGCCGCGACAGCCCTGGCGGTGCGGTACTGGGCGGGCGAGAAGGCTCCGAACAACTGGCAGGTCGAGGTGCCGGGAGGCACGCTCGGCGTGCGCATGTTCCCTGCGGAGGACGGCGAGCATGTCGCCCTCTCGGGGCCCGCGCAGCTCGTGTTCCAGGGCGAGGTCGACCTCGCCTGAGCACCCGGCTCGGGTGCCACCGAGAATCGGAGAACCGCAGGCTCAGCTGAGGATGATCGGCTCCGTCGGCGGGTTTCCGTGCTTGCGTACCTTGAGGATGCGGTAGCCCTTGCCCGTGGCGGTGCGGAAGACGCTGTAGCCGGGGTGGAAGGTCGATCCGATCCATCGCTGAAGCGAATCGGCACCGAGGTTGCGCTGCACGACGAGCCACGCGTCGCTGCGCTCATCGAGGCGCGGGATCCAACGCTCGAGAAGCCCGTGCAGCTCGTTCTTCCCCACGCGGATCGGCGGGTTCGAGCGGATCGTGCGGAAGGTGACGTGCTCGGGAACATCGTCGGGCAGAGATGCGTTGACATTGGTGAGCCCGAGAGCTGCCGCGTTTCGACGCACCAGATCGAGGGCGCGCTCGTTCACATCGACGGCCCATACCGTCGCGTGGGGAGCGGCCAAGGCCATCGAGAGCGTCACCGGACCCCAGCCGCTGCCGAGGTCGAGAAGATCGCCGCCCGGGGGAACCGGGGGCATGTTGGCGAGGAGCACTGCAGTGCCGGCATCCAGACGATCCGGGCTGAAGACTCCACCGGCGGTGGTGACTTCCAGCTCTCGACCTGCGAGCGATACGCGGATCTTACGCAGATTCTCGGGGCTTGCCGGGGCCGCAGTGAAGTAGTGATCTGACCCCATACGGTGAGCGTACCGGACAGCGCGGGCTAAGGTTAAGGCTCGCAACAAATCCCAGAGACAAGGAACGGATGACGGAGACCACCACACCCTCCACCGGCGACCACACGGTCGATCGTGTGCTCGCGAACGCGGAGAAGCGCTCGGACGTCCACGTCTTCGGCGCTGCGCAGGCGCTGCAGGATGAATCGACGGCATCGCACACGAGCTCGGACGGCGCGCAGTGGGATCTCGAGGACCGTCATGCGCTTCGACGTGTCGGGGGGCTCTCGACGGAGCTCGAAGACGTCACCGAGGTCGAGTACCGACAGTTGCGCCTGGAGAACGTCGTCCTCGTGGGCGTATATCCCCAGGGGGCTCAGGAAGACGCGGAGAACTCGCTCCGGGAACTCGCCGCGCTTGCGGAGACCGCTGGTGCGGTCGTGCTCGACGGTGTTCTGCAGCGTCGTCCGCACCCCGATGCCGCGACCTACCTCGGCCGAGGCAAGGCCCAGGAACTCAAGGACATCGTCGCCGCCGTCGGAGCCGACACCGTCATCGCCGACACCGAGCTCGCACCGAGCCAGCGTCGCGCACTCGAGGACGTCGTCAAGGTCAAGGTCATCGACCGGACCACGGTGATCCTCGACATCTTCAGCCAGCACGCGAAGAGCCGCGAGGGCAAGGCCCAGGTCGAGCTGGCCCAGCTCGAATACCTGCTGCCGCGTCTGCGCGGCTGGGGCGATTCGATGAGCCGCCAGGCCGGTGGCCAGGTGGGCGCCGGCGGCGCCGGAATGGGCTCCCGTGGCCCCGGTGAGACCAAGATCGAACTGGATCGCCGACGGATCCGCACCAAGATGGCTCTGCTCCGACGGCAGATCCGCGACTTCGGTCCTGCCCGTGACGCCAAGCGCGCGGAGCGCAAGCGGAACACGATCCCCTCCGTGGCGATCGCCGGATACACGAACGCGGGCAAGTCCAGCCTCCTCAACGCGCTCACCAGCGCGGGAGTGCTCGTGGAGAACGCGCTGTTCGCGACGCTGGATGCGACCGTGCGTCGCACTGAGACGGAGGACGGCCGCGTCTACACGTTGACCGACACCGTCGGATTCGTGCGCAACCTCCCGCATCAGCTCGTGGAAGCATTCCGTTCGACGCTGGAAGAGGTCGGCGAGGCCGACGTCGTCCTCCACGTCGTCGACGGGTCGCACCCGGATCCGGCAGGTCAACTGCAGACCGTGCGAGATGTGCTCGGCGATGTCGGCGTCCGCGACCTCCCGGAGATCGTCGTCTTCAACAAGGCGGATCTGATCGACGAGGACGAGAGGCTCGTGCTTCGCGGTCTCCAGCCCCACGCCCACTTCGTGTCGTCACGATCGGGCGAGGGAATCGCGGAACTTCGCGCTGCGGTCGAGGAAGCACTCCCGAAGCCTGCCGTCGAGGTGCATGCCGTGATCCCCTACGATCGCGGCGACCTGGTCGCGGCGATCCACGAGTCCGGCATGCTCCTCTCCGTGGAGCACACGGAGGACGGCACTAGTGTGCACGCTCGCGTGTCGGAGCGTCTCGCCGCCGAACTCGCTCCGTTCGCCGCACAGAGCTGAGCGGATCTCATCGGGCGAGGAAGCGCGCCTCCACCGTGGCGGAGATCACAATCTCCTCGGGTTCGTATTCCATGGCCGGTGCCGCGTCGGCGGCGAACGCCACCCCACCACGCGCTTTGAGCATCGGAGCACCCGGTGACGGCTGTCCGCTGGAGATGAGACCGACGTCGGCGATCTCCAGGGGAGTGACCTCATCCAGGCCGAGCGCGCCCGCGTAGGCCTCGGCTCGTGTGACCGCGACACCGACGGCTGCGGCGGCCACATCGCGCTCGATCTGCGCGCGCGTGGCGGTCGTCAGATGCCAGTCCACCCAGCCCACCTCGACCCCGTCCCAGGGGGAGATGTCGGAGACCCAGATGGACAGGTCGGAGGCCTCCGCGAACGTGGCGGTGAAATCGATGCTCGCGTAGTACACCGGAGCGAGACGCTTGCCGTCGTTGCTCCACGGGCGTTCGGCCCGCACCGAGAGCCGCTTGCTCGTCCACTCGACGACGCTGCCCGTGTCCGCACGGTCGGTGATACTGCTGCGCACAGGTTCGGCAAGGCGCATCACGTTCTCGACGACGGCTGTGCGCTCGGGCCCATCCGCACGCACTCCGACGCGGATGGTGGCGCGCTCAGGGGCGACCCGCGCCTCGTGCTCGCCGCGGACGGTGACGGTGACTTCGCTCATGGGGCGACTCTACGCCAGCCGTCGGAGCGAATGCGGAATGGCGTAGCCGCGGAGAACGTTGTAGTCTGTGATGCTCGGGCGTTCACCGCTCGGGCTGGTAATTCCACAGTGTGACAGCGGCTCCTTCGAGAGAAGGACCACGGGGCTGATCGGTTTCGACAGCGCCTGTGAATCCACGAGAAGCGGGCCGAGGATGCAGAGTTATCTCGTAAACGCTCTCTGCAAAACAATAGTTGCCGAAACCAAGCGCAACGACTTCGCCCTCGCTGCATAAGCGAGCCCGATAGTCCGTCAGGCCGTATGTGATTCCGATACGGATCCTGGCGTCATCTAGGAATCTTGCTGCGTGATGGCGTCTGGACGTCACGTGGGACTCTTCCCAGGCTGGGCTTGTCGACTTAGGTGTCTGTGACAAAGGTCGGAGCCGAGTAGAACGTCTTCACAGACTGCGCCCGGAGAAGGCGTGGAGACTCAGCGTTGGACGGGGGTTCGATTCCCCCCAGCTCCACCACGTCGCTGTCACACAGGAATGAGGCCCGCCTCTCCCAGGAAACTGGGGGAGGCGGGCCTTTCTGCGTCGGAGCGGCAACACGATAACGACCCCGCGCCGTCCCTCCGCCGCGATGGCATCGCGACGCACTCGAAAACGGCCGGGGGCGCTCTATATTGAGGTCTGTGGACAACACTTCGGAACCACCCACGAGCGGTCTCACCAGGACCGAGGTCGCCGAACGCGTCGCCGCCGGCAAGACAAATGCGTTCGTCGCCGACACCAGCCGCAGCGCGTGGAGCATCGTACGCGCGAACGTGTTCACCCTCTTCAACGGCATCGTCTTCGCCTGCTTCTTCGTGTTGTTCCTCGTCGGGCGATGGCAGGATGCCCTCTTCGGACTCGCGGCGTTCGCGAACGCGATCATCGGGTGCGTGCAGGAGTTCCGGGCGAAGTCCGCACTCGACCGTCTCGCGCTGATGAACGCACCGCGCGCGCTGGTCCTCCGAGACGGTGAGGAGGTCGAGGTCGCGCCGGGAGAGGTCGTCCTCGACGATGTCCTCGTGTTCCGGGCCGGAGAGCAGGTACCGGCCGACGCGCGGGTCCTCACCGCGCGGGGGCTCCAGATCGACGAGTCGATGCTCACGGGGGAGTCGGACCCGGTGGAGAAGCAGCCCGGCGACGACGCGCTCTCCGGAGCCGTGGTCGTTGCAGGAGAAGGAACCGCGACCGCGACACGCGTGGGCGCCGACTCCTATGCGAACCACTTCGCGGGTGAGGCCAAGCGCTTCTCTCTCGTCTCCAGTGAGCTGCGCACATCGGTCAATCGGGTCTTGAAGTGGGTCAGCTGGATCATCGGCCCGGTCGGGCTTCTCGTCCTCAATGCGCAGATCATCGTTCTCGGCGGTTACTCCACGGTCTTCTCGAGCGGTGCCTGGGTGCAGGCGGTGGTGAACACGATCGCGTCGTTGACGGCGATGATCCCGCTCGGCCTCGTGCTCATGACGAGCATCGCGTTCGCGGTGGGAGCGTCACGGCTCGCCCGCAGGCAAGTGCTGGTGAACGAGCTGCCGGCGGTGGAAGGCCTCGCGCGCGTCGACGTGGTATGCCTCGACAAGACCGGCACGCTCACAGTCGGCGAGATCGGCTTCGACGAGGCGCACCGCCTCGACGGGCTCACCTCGCCGCAGGAGGAGGACGCGGCGGCGGTATTGGCGTGGTACGCCGCGTCGCCCGATGCGAATGCGACCGCACGGTCGATGCGAACGGCCTACCCTGTGATCTCGCCTGTCGTCGTCTCGGGCTACATCCCGTTCTCGTCCGCACGCAAGTGGAGCGCGGTCTCGTTCGCCGAGGTCCCTGGGACATGGGTCATGGGGGCGCCGGAGATGGTGTTCGGCGATGCGGCGACGTCGTCGGCCACGCAGCTCGGTCGCACCGTGACCGCGTTGGCCGAGACCGGCCGACGCACGCTGGTCCTCGGTCATGCCGACGCGGTGCTCTCCGAGGCCGATGTCGATGCCGAGCGGCTCCCTGAGGGTCTCAAGGCCATCATCGTGCTCACGTTCCGGGAGCAGGTGCGCCCCGACGCCGCACAGACCCTCGCGTACTTCGGGCGCCAGCAAGTCGGCATCCGCATCATCTCGGGCGACAACCCTCGCACCGTCGCAGCCATCGCGCGCGAGGTCGGACTCGACGTCGCCGAAGGGTTCGATGCCAGAGGGCTTCCCGACGATGATGCCCAACTCGCCGACGTGCTCGACCGGCACACGGTGTTCGGACGCGTCACCCCCGAGCAGAAGAAGCGCATGGTCACGGCGCTGCAGAGCCACGGGCACACCGTCGCGATGACTGGCGACGGCGTCAACGATGCCCTCGCCATCAAAGCGGCCGACATCGGGATCGCGATGAACTCGGGATCGCCGGCCACCAAGGCCGTCGCAAGGCTCGTGCTGCTGGACGGACAGTTCTCGCACCTGCCGGATGTCGTCGCCGAGGGGCGCCAGGTCATCGCGAACATCGAGCGCGTGTCGATGCTGTTCCTGAACAAGACGGTCTATGCGACGCTCTTGGCGATCATCTTCGGCGCATTCGTCCTGGAGTTCCCGTTCCTGCCGCGTCAGCTCTCCATCACCGACGGCCTCACCATCGGCATCCCCGCGTTCTTCCTCGCGCTCATGCCGAACGCGGCGCGCTACGTCCCGGGGTTCCTCCGGCGCTCGCTCAGCTTCGCGATCCCCTCGGGCATCGTCGTCGCCCTGGGGCTGACCTGGTACACGTTCGTCGCGCACGGACTGGGCGTGCACGAGGAGCAGCTGCGCACAGGAGCTACGGTCATCCTCGCCGTCGTGGGCATCTGGGTGCTGGCCGTCCTCGCGCGCCCGCTCAATCGGTTCAAGGTGGCCGTCGTGGGGGCGATGTTCATCCTGCTCATCGCCGTGTTCAGCATTCCGCTGGCCAGACAGTTCTTCGTGCTCGTCGATCCCGGGCCGGAGCTCGCCGTCGCGCTCACCGGGATCACGATCGTCATGGTCGCAGCGATCGAGGTCGTGCGGCTGCTGCACCGCCGCCTCGTGCTGTCACCGCCGCCGCGGAAGGATCCGAGCGTCGCCACCAGCGCATCCGAACCGCCGGTATCCGCTCCCCGTGTCGTCGCCGGCGTCATCATGACCGTGGTCGCCGTCCTGGCGTACGCTTTCGGCGCCCTGGCGACCGGGTTCGGCATCCTGGTGTTCCTGGGGCGCTACGACCCGGATGTGAGCGCCTCGGCGTTCTCCCTCACCGGGGCGGCCATCGCGCTGTTCGGCCTCCTCGTCTTCGCGGTCGCCGCCGGCATCCGCCGGGGGAGCGGCCTCTCGCGCCTCATGCTCACGATTTTCCTCGGGCTCGCGATCGCGCTCAGCGTGATCGTGCTCGTCTTCGGGGACCGCTGGGACTGGGGAGCCGCCCTGACCGCCGCGTTCGCAGCCGGGATCATCGTTCTGCTGTGGACTCCGCCGGTGTCGCGCACCTTCGGACGCATCCTCGAGAGCTCGATGGGCTCAGCGGCCCCGTAGCGGGCGCTGACGTCGGCTCATCCTCAGCGAGGCCACTCGATGAGGATGAGCCCCTGCCGAGTGTCGGCGAGGCGCACCCAGCCGTCGCCGAACAGGTAGGTCATCCCGTAGCCGTCATCATCCGTACCCATTGCGTATCTGGGGTCTTCGGTGAAGTAGACACCGTCCGCTCCGTCCTCGCGCTTCCAGCCCTCGGCGAGGAGAGCGGACTGCGCGGAGGCGGCATCGGCGTCGTCGATGGCCGACCAGCCGTAGAGCTGCCCGTGGTCGGAGCCGACGGTGTAGTCGGCCCAGAAGCACAGCAGCCCCTCGGTCAGCTCGACGCCCCCGGCGACGAACTCCTTCGTCTCGGCCGTCCAGCCGGCCTCGGCGAGGGCCGCGACCGTGCCCGCCGAGATCATCGATTCGCAGGTCAGCTCCGTTTCGGGCGCCTCGGGTGTCGGAGAGCTCACGGGGGCGGTGGTCTCGGTCGGGCGGGGGTCGACGGCTTCAGGCGTCGACGAGGGCCGTGGTTCCGGTGCAGAGCACGCGCTGAGGGCTGCGGCGAGCAGCAGCACGCCCGCAGCGGCGGACATGATCCGGGAGTTCATCGCGGTCCTCGTCGTTCGGTTCAGCTCTGCATCAGGGTCAGGAAGTCACCGTGAAGGGTTCCGTTGGTGGCAAGTGTCGAGCGCGCGGAGATCGTCTCGGTTCCGTCGACAGCCGTCATCCGTCCGCCGGCTTCGCGGACGATCGGCACCGCTGCGGCGATGTCGTACTCCTTGACGCCGAACTCGGCGACCATGTCGATGCGCCCCTCTGCGAGGAGCATGTAGGAGTAGACGTCTCCGTAGGCACGGTCGCGCCAGACTCGTTCAGCGACGGTCAAGAGCGTGTCGAGGCGGTCGGCCTCCGCCCACTGCGCGATGCTCTGGAAGCTCACACTCGCGTCGTCGAGAGAGGAGACGGACGAGGTGCGCAGCCGGCGCGCTTCGCCCTCGACGGTCGTCCAGGCGCCTTGTCCTTCTGATGCCCACCAGCGTCGTCCGAGCGCCGGCATGCTGACGACACCGATCTGGGGGACGCCGTCGATCGCGAGTGCGATCATCGTGCCCCAGAGCGGGACGCCACGAAGGAAGTTGGCCGTTCCGTCGATCGGATCGATGATCCACTGTCGCTGTGTGCTGCCCTGAGCGCCGAACTCCTCGCCGAAGATGCCGTCCTCCGGACGCTCGGTCTCGAGGATGCTGCGGATCGCACGCTCGGTGGCGAGATCGGCGTCCGTCACGTGGGAGTTGTCGGCCTTGGTCGAGATCTCGAGGTCCGAGGCGTCGAACCGGGGGAGCGACTGCGCATCGGCGGCATCGGCCAGGCGGAGGGCGAGCTCGAGGTCGTGGCGCAGGGCTTCAGCGTGGGGGGAGGTGGTCACGGTCTAAGAATAGTCGTCGGGTCCACGCCGTCGGAGGGCCGAAAGGCCATGTTTCGACGCCGTTTCCGGGGCGGCGCGCCCGGGGTCCGAGCTCGATTTCACATGGACCCGGTCGGCTGGTAATGTAATTCCTCGGTCGGGGTTATCCCGGGCCACGCACCTCTAGCTCAATCGGCAGAGCAACTGACTCTTAATCAGTGGGTTCTCGGTTCAAGTCCGAGGGGGTGCACGGAATAGCCTCAGTAGATCTCGCCATCTACCGGGGCTTTTCTGCTTTCTGTGCTGCGTCACGCGATACGTCGAGTCCGACTCCGGTCGCGTCTGGTGCAGCCAGTTGCCCTCCGCTCCCGCAGCGCTGTCGTCGATCCCGCCGTGGTTCTGAGTCGGTTCCGTGTGGGGAATCCGGCGGTATCGCGTAATGGATCGGCCTCGACGTGGTCTCTCAGGTGGGGACACACGCCTCGCGCCTTCGGAGGCACAGCTGCGCAGCAGCCGCGCCGGAGGAGTGGGGCCATCAAGAAACTGGGGAAGATCTTGCACGAGAGAAGAGGCGGCGCCGGCGTGCGCCGAAAGACGACCGCGATCATCGCCGCGGCAGCTGCAGTGCTCACCACCGTGATCACTCTCGCGGGGGCGGGGGCCGCTTCGGCGGCGGAGTACGACTATCCCGCGGCCATCGATCCGTCGTCGATCACCGTGACGACCGTGGGTGGTGGCGGCGGCGTGTCGCAGTGGGACCGGGTGCGTGTCGACGCCGACTGGGCGGTGCCGGACGGGGCCGTCGGCGGTCAGACCTTCGGATTCACGCTCCCGAAGGAGTTCGCCAGCGCCGGGACGACGTTCTCCGTGCCCTCGGCCGAGGACCCGAGCAAGCCGATCGCCGAGTGCACCGTGAGCTCCGATGCCTCTCCGGTCGTGACATGCACGCTCACCGACTACGTGAACGGGCGCACCGGGGTGACCGGATCGCTGTGGTTCGTCGCCTCGGCTGACGAGCAGACGACGGAGAACACGGTGGAGTTCACGGTCGACGGCACCATCACGCCGGTCGAGATCCCCGGTGGCGGTATCGGTCCGTCCTCGCCGCTGCCCACCGACCCGCAGAAGTGGTCGTGGCAGACCGCTGACGGCAGGATCGCGTGGCAGCTGATGCTGCCCGGTGCGAGCTTCGAGGGTGCGGAGTCGATCGTGGTCGACGACACCCTCACCGGTGCGGGCGACGGGCTCGCGGAGCATCACAACGAAGACGGTCAGCTCGTGGTGTGGAGCACGACGATGCAGGACCAGGATCCGCAGCCGATCACGAACTGGACCGGATCCTGGAACGCCGACGGAACCTCCTTCCACCTCGAGATCCCTGGACCGGTCGACCCGACGCGGATGTACTTCGTGAAGTACTTCACCGTGCCGAGTTCGCAGGCGGACGGGGCGACCTTCGCCAACACGGCCGACGTCAACGGCGTCAAGCTCAAGGAGACGAGGGCGTGGACGGTCACGGGCGGAGGGACCGGGGACGGTGACGCGACCGGTGCGTTCACCGTGACCAAGCTCGTCGGCGGATCCGGTGCGTCCGGCGTGCCGGCCGATGCCGAGTACACGGTGCGATACAGCTATGGTGATCCGGTCATCGAACGCACCGTCACCGTCACGGCGGGGGCCACTGCGCCGCTCATCCAGCTGCCGGCGGGGACCGTGGTGACGTTGTCGGAGCTGACTCCGCCGGCCCTCGACGGAATCGAGTGGGGTGCGCCCGTGTTCTCAGGAGCCGGGGTCACGGCGCTGGCCGATGGGGGAGCCCAGCTCACCGTCGGAACCGGCACCACGCTCGCAGTCACCCTCACCAACACAGCCACCACGACGCCGCCGGTGATTCCGCCGACAACACCGCCGACCGTCGTCACGCCACCGACCGAGCTGCCGCTCACGGGCGGATCGTCGCTGGCCACCACGGGAGGGAATGTACCCGCCGGGATGCTCTGGGCCGGGGGCGCGACGCTGGTGCTCGGTATGGCGCTCACCGTTCTCGGAGCCGTGCGCGCTCGTGCGCGCGTCACCCAGGACTGATCGATCGCACGAGGCCGGTGCCGAGGAGCTTCCGCTCCTGGGCGCCGGCCTCGCCGTTTCCGCGGGTGCCTGCGGCTCGCGAGGGACCGTGGTGCTGCGCCAGTCAGACCACAGAGATGACCGTGCCGTCGGTGATGGTGCGGAGCTGTGCGAAGGTCAACGGCATGACGGTGTGAGGGTGCCCCGCGGCCGCCCAGAGCGTCTCGTGGTGCTGCAGGTCTTCGTCGATGTAGGTGCGAAGCGGTGCGGGGTGTCCGACGGGCGCGACGCCACCGATCGCCTGGCCCGTGGCAGAGCGGACGACTGACGCGGGGGCCATGGCCACCTCGGCCACCCCGATACTGCTCGTCAGGGTGACGAGATCCACGCGGTGTCCGCCGCTGGTCATCACCAGAACGGGCGCGCCGTCGGCGAGGAACACGAGGCTGTTGGCGATCGCCGACACCTCGCATCCGATCGCCGTCGCGGCCTCCGCCGCCGTGCGCGCCGAATCAGGGAGCACACGGATCACGGTGTCGACGCCCGCTTCCGCGAGGTGTCGCTGCACGATCCTGCTGCGTTCGGGGAGAGAAGCCGTTTCACTCATCGCCCCACGATATCCAAGGAGCGTTCGGCCGTGCCGACTCAGGCGGCGTCACCGACGAGGATCGCTGCGGCGTCTTCCGTCGTGGTGTCCGCGGGCTCGTCGTCGATGTGGGCCAGTGCCCGGCGTCCGAGGAGGACGGTGAGGGCGGCGAGCAGCACCGAGGCGGCGGCGAAGAGGTAGGGCACCGTCGCGTTGAACGCATGCCACAGCAACGCCGCGATCGGGGGAGCCATCGCGCCGCCGAGGAAGCGGACGGCCGAGTATGCCGAGGAGGCGACGGAGCGGGGGAGGTCGGTAGCCTCCATCACCGCTTCGGTCAGCACGGTGTTCATTACGCCGAGGAGAAGTCCGCCGACGACGATGCAGGTGACCAGCGCGGCGGCGTTCGCCACCAGGAGTCCCGCGGCGATGAGATCGATCGCCAGCAGGGGCAGCACGACCAGGATGATGCGGGTGCGGGCCATCCGGCGCATGAGGAGCGGTGCGACCCAGACGCTGGTGACGGCGAGCGCGACACCCCAGCCGAAGAACGTGAGGCCGATGCCCATCGCCCCGAAGCCCAGGGGGAACGGTGAGAACGCGAGCAGGACGAAGAAGCCGATGTTGTAGAACAGGGCCGTGATCGCCAGTACCGCGAGTGCGGGGCGTCGCAGGGCGGAGAACGGGGCGGAGAACTTCACGGGGACCCGCTTCTCCCGGGGTCCGCGCAGGAGGACGAGCACGGCGACGAAGGCGATCGCCATCAGCACGACGACGCCGAAGAACGGTCCGCGCCAGCTCTGCTCACCGAGGAGACCGCCGAGGAGCGGACCGATGGCGATGCCGAGGCCGAGCGCCGCTTCGTACAGGACGATCGCCGCGCTGCTGCCCCCGGAGGCTGCGCCGACGATGGTCGCCAGCGCCGTCGAGATGAACAGGGCGTTGCCGAGACCCCAGCCGGCTCGGAATCCGATCACCGCATCGACGCTGCCGCTCAAGGCGCACAGCAGCGCGAACACCACGATCAGCGCCAGTCCGATGAGCAGGGTGGCCTTCGCACCGATGCGGCTGGAGATCCAGCTGGTCACGAGCATCGCGAGCCCGGTCACCAACAGGTAGCTGGTGAACAGCAGCTCCGTCTCGACCGGGGATGCCTGGAGCGACTCGGCGATCGCGGGAAGGATCGGGTCGACGAGTCCGATTCCCATGAAGGCGACGACGCAGGCGAAGGCGACGGCCCAGACCTGTGCCGGCTGCTTCCACACCGAGGGGGTGGCGGGGGTGTTCACCGAGATTCTCCTGTTCGATCAGTGGCGGTGTGCGCGGCGAGGATCTCCGCCGCGCGGGTGAGGGCAGACCATTCCGCATCGGTCAACGCGGCGAACCTCGGCGCGAGCGTCTCGCGGAACTCGGCGCGCCACGAGGCGAGCGCAGCAGTGCCCCGGGAGGTGATGTCGACGACGGTCGCGCGGGAGTCGTCGGGATCGGGGGAGCGGCGCACGAGTTCCTCGCGCTCGAGCGCACCGAGCAGACGCGTCATGCCCGGTTGCGTGGTCCGCGCTGCGTGGGCGAGTTCACCCACTCGCCTGGCTCCTGCCTGCTCGAGCAGACTCAGCACCCGCCACTGCGCCGCGGGGGCGTCGTTTCCGGCGTCTTGAGCGGCGATGCGGCCGAGTGCGTATCCCGAGAGGACGAGGGAAGGGATGACATCCGCACGATTCATACCAGCGAGTATATACCCGATGGTATGTAATCGGATCACCGCCTCGTGCTGGAGATCCGCGCGGAGAGCTGATGTGCGTGCGCGAGGAGGGTCCGCCCGAGCTCGGCCATGCGGTCGGGGCCGAAGCGGAACGCGACGCCGGTCAGGCTCAGCGCCCACTCCGGGCGGCCGGAGCGATCGAAGACCGCAGCGCCCAGGCCCCAGCTGCCCTCGACGATCAGACCGGGGTTGACCGCGTATCCCCGTTCCTTGGTCTCGGCGAGACGCGTCCGAAGGGGCCGCTGACCGTGGGCGCGTCCCCAGGAGCCCTCGAGCTCGGGATGACGTTCCAAGTAGGCATCCACATCGTGGTCAGGGAGGAAGGCGAGGATGGCGAGCCCGGCGCTGGCGACACCGAGGGGGAAGCGCACTCCTTCACTGAGGACGAAGGAGCGGATCGGGAAGGAGCCCTCTTCGCGGAGCAGGCACACCGTCTCGTCTGCGCGCCGGACGGAGAGGAACGCGCTCTCCTCGGTCTTGACCGCTAGCGAGCGCACGATGTCCCGGGCCAGTGCTGTCACGTCGTACCGCGCGGCCGCCACCGATCCCATGAGGAACAGCTCCGGACCCGGCATCCACCTGGTGCTCGCGCCGTCGCGGTCGACGAGGCCCTCCGACTTCAGAGCGCTCAGGAGCCGGTGGGCGGTCGAACGCGAGAGGTCGGCGGCTATGGCGAGCTCCTGAAGTGAGGCCCCGTCAGAACCTGCGGCCGTGACCAGACGTAGAAGACGTGCGGCCCTGGCGATCGCCTGAGTGCCGGGCACTGAGGTTGTGGGTTCCATAATGTGGACGCTACCTCTGGGTTCGGCCACATCGCAAGATCCGGCTTTCCCGGACGGCTGCCCCGGACGGATGCTGAGGAGAGCACGGAACCGAAGGAGCCGACGTGATCGACAAGCAGTGGGAGTCAGCGGAGGCGGCCGTCTCCGACATCGAGGACGGATCGTCACTGGCGGTCGGCGGGTTCGGCCTGTCCGGGAACCCGATCGCCTTGATCGAGGCTCTTCTGGCGCAGGGGACGAGAGACCTCAGCGTCGTCAGCAACAACTGCGGAGTGGACGACTGGGGCCTCGGCGTCCTGCTCGCCGCCCAGCGCATCCGCAAGATGACATCGTCGTATGTCGGGGAGAACAAGGAGTTCGAGCGCCAGTTCCTCAGCGGTGAACTCGAGCTCGAACTCACCCCGCAGGGCACCCTGGCCGAGAAACTCAGGGCCGGCGGCTCGGGGATCGCGGGTTTCTTCACCCAGACGGGCGTCGGCACGCAGGTCGCCGAGGGGGGCCTGCCGCGCAGGTACAACCCGGACGGCACGATCGCGGTCGCCTCGCCGGTGAAGGACGTGCGCAGCTTCGAGGTGAACGGGGAGGCGAGGGACTTCGTGCTCGAGGAGGCGATCACCACCGATTTCTCTCTGGTGCACGCCGCCCGCGGAGATCGCCACGGCAATCTCGTGTTCAACAAGGCGGCGCGCAACTTCAATCCGCTCGCCGCGATGGCCGGTCGCATCTGCATCGCCCAGGTCGAGCAGCTCGTGGAGCCGGGGGAGCTCGATCCCGACAGCATCCACCTCCCCGGCGTCTTCGTGCATCGCATCGTCGAGGTCGGCACCGACATCCCCAAGCGCATCGAGCGGCGCACGGTCGCCGCGGAAGGAGCCTGAGATGGCACTCACCCGTGAGCAGATGGCCGCCAGAGCGGCCGCCGAGCTGCAGGACGGCGCCTACGTGAACCTGGGCATCGGCTTGCCCACGCTCGTGCCCAACCACGTGCCGCGCGGCATCACCGTCGTCCTGCAGTCGGAGAACGGCATCCTGGGCGTCGGTCCCTACCCGAGCGAGGAATCCGTCGACCCCGACCTCATCAACGCGGGCAAGGAGACGGTCACCACTCTTCCCGGCGCCGCGTTCTTCGACTCGGCGACCAGCTTCGGCATGATCCGCGGAGGCAAGATCGACGCGGCGATCCTCGGGGCGATGCAGGTCTCCGCGACCGGCGATCTCGCGAACTGGATGATCCCGGGCAAGATGGTGAAGGGGCCCGGCGGTGCCATGGATCTCGTGCACGGGGCCGGCCGGGTCATCGTGCTCATGGAGCACGTCGCAAAGGACGGTTCGGCGAAGATCGTCGACGAATGCTCGCTGCCGCTGACCGGTCGCGGTGTGGTCGATCGGATCATCACCGACCTCGCCGTGATCGACGTGACCGCAGAGGGGCTGGTGCTCGTCGAGACCGCACCCGACGTCACGGTCGACGAGGTCATCGCCGCGACCGAACCACCCCTCATCGTCTCCCACGCTCTGCTCACCGGAAGGATCATGGACCATGACTGAGAACGACGTCGTCATCGTCGCCGCTGCTCGCACCCCGCAGGGACGCCTCAAGGGGCAGCTCGCCGCGTTCACCGCCCCCCAGCTCGGTTCCTTGGCCATCCGTGGAGCCCTGGAGCAGGGCTCCATCGCATCCGCAGACATCGACGCGGTGATCGTCGGTCAGGTGCTGGCCGCCGGATCCGGGCAGAACGCAGCCCGTCAGGCGGCCATCGGCGCGGGCATCGGCTGGGACGTCCCCGCGCACTCCGTGAACAAGGTGTGCCTCTCGGGGCTGACCGCGGTCATCGACGCGGCGCGGATGATCCGCACCGGAGACGCCGAGGTGGTGGTCGCCGCCGGGATGGAGTCGATGACGCGCGCACCCCACCTGCTCATGGGATCGCGCGACGGCTGGGCATACGGGAGCGTCGAGGTGCTCGACCACATGGCCTACGACGGGCTCACGGATGCGTACGACCGGGAGAGCATGGGGGCATCCACCGAACGGCACAACGCGCGTTTCGATCTCACCCGGCAGGCGCAGGACCGCGTCGCCGCGCTCTCGCATCAGCGCGCCACCGCCGCGCAGGAAGCGGGCGTGTTCGATGAGGAGATCGTCGCCGTGGACGTTCCCCAGCGCCGCGGCGAGCCCGTGCGTGTCACGAAGGACGAGGGCGTGCGCCCCGACACCACGGTCGAGACCCTCGCGGGGCTGCGCGCAGCTTTCGCCGAAGGCGGTTCGATCACCGCGGGGAACTCCTCCCCGATCTCGGACGGCGCCTCGGCCGTGGTCGTGACCACTAGACGGACCGCGGAGGCCAAGGGATGGCCCGTGCTCGTGACCGTTGGCGCGAGCGGGCAGACGGCTGGGCCGGACAACTCCCTGCAGGCGCAGCCGGCGCGGGCGATCGAGCGCGCGTGCGAGAAGCAGGGCATCGCCCCCTCGGATCTCGACCTCGTGGAGATCAACGAGGCGTTTGGTGCGGTCGTCGCGCGTTCGCAGGTCGAACTCGGCCTCGACGAGGCCATCGTGAACATCCACGGCGGCGGCATCGCGATCGGCCACCCGATCGGCGCTTCCGGCAACAGGCTGGTGGTGCATGTCGCGCACGAGCTCGCGCGTCGAGGCGCAGGCACGGCAGCCGTCGGCCTGTGCGGCGGCGGCGGTCAGGGCGAGGCGCTCATCCTCACCCGGTGACGGGAGTCGCGGGCGGGACCGCGCTCAGGGACGTGCGTCCTTGGCGTGGTCCTGCGTGTCGGCGAGGGCCTTCTGCGAACGGAACTGCAGTCGCTGCGCTTTCTTCGCCTTCTTGACGGACTGCGGGGAATCGGCGTCGACCCGCACTCCGCGTCGCTCGCGGTTCATGTCGACCACGGCGCCGACGGCGAGAGCCATGGTGATCGCCCAACTCACCCAGGACAGGACGGCGCGCCAGGTGACGGGCTGCTCGCGGGTGCCGCGCAGCAGGGAGACCCCGGCGGAGATCGCAGCGACAAGTCCGGTGCTGAAGAGGTAGCGCATTCCCCCACGGTACCTTCCCGCACCCCCGGTCGCACCGAGCCTTGACAAGCCCTCCCCGATCCTGGCAAGGGAGGGGCAGATGAAGCGCAGCGTCCGCAGACGAACGAGTCGAATGCGGCGTGCGTGTCGAGCGCGCGCGGAGAGCACGGACCCGGGGTCTCCCTGCCGATCCCCGGGTGCACCCGCTATCATGGCCAGGTCGCGGCTCGCCCGCGGCCGCACAACCGTGTATCTACCGGCCGTCGGCATTCCGACGGACAGCGGCGGCACCCGACATCGCGTCTTCGACGCGCGAGAGCCATGACACGCGCAACAACATCGCAGCAACTCGCCGAGCCGAGCCTTCTCCGTCTCGCCGGCCTTCCCTACTTCCTCATCGCCTTCATCGCGCGACTACCGTTCGCCATGATGGTGGTCGGCGTGCTGACGGTGGTCGTCTCCGCTCGCGGCTCCCTGTCGCTGGGCGGGCTCACCTCCGCGGCCGTCGGCCTCGGCACCGCCTGCTTCGGGCCGCTGCTGGGAGCCGCGGCCGACCGATTCGGACAGCGGACCGTGCTGCTGGTGCTCGCCCTGGCGAACGGGGCGATGCTCCTGCTGTTCACGTTCGTCGTGTACGGCACCGCCGCCGACGGCTTCGTGCTGCTCGCGGCGGTCGGCATCGGGGCCACGGCTCCGCAGGTTGCGCCGCTCTCGCGGTCGCGTCTGGTGACGATCATCAGCGACCGGATGCCCGAGGGGCGCCGCGCCAAGACGGTATCGGGCACGATGGCCTACGAGTCGGCCGCCGATGAGACCGTGTTCGTCTTCGGGCCCTTCATCGTCGGCATCCTCGCCTCGGCGATCGCGCCGTGGGCGCCGCTGGTGGGAGCCGCCGTGCTGACCGTGGTGTTCGTGGGCGCCTTCGCCCTGCACCCCAGCGGACGGCACGTGTCGCAGGATCGGGATGCGGACGGCAAGGCGCCGTCGACCGTCTCCGAGCTGTTCCGGCCCCAGCTGCTGATCGTGGTCGTCGGCATCCTCGGTGTCGGGATCTTCTTCGGAACGATGCTCACCTCGCTCACATCGTTCATGGCTGACCGCGGTGCACCAGAGCAGGCCGGCCTCCTCTACGGCGTCATGGGCGTCGGCTCCGCGATTCTCGCGCTCGGTGTCGCGTGGCTTCCCGCCGCGTTCTCGATGCGTGCGCGGTGGCTCGTCTTCTCGGGCATCCTGCTGGCGGGAACACTCCTGCTCGGCTTCGTCGACACGCCGGGAACCATGATGGTGGCGCTCGCGATCATGGGCATCGGCATCGGCCCCACACTCGTCACGCAGTATAGCTTCGGCGCCGCTCGCAGCCCGCGCGGGCGCTCGGCCACCGTCATGACCATGTTGGGCTCCGGCGTCGTGGTCGGGCAGTCGATCGGCGCCGCCTTCGCGGGCGAGATCGCCGAGAGCGTCGGGACTCCGGCTGCGCTCCTGCTGCCGATGGTCGCCGCGTTCATCGCGTTCGCCGCGGGAGTCGCGAACTGGATGCTCAGCGGTGAGAAGCGTCGAGCGGCTCCCGTCAAGCCCTGACGATCGATCCGCGGAAATCGAGGTTCCTCGATAGCCTGGAGGAAACCCCCGGGAGGAGCCCTCGTGGCCGCAGCAGATTTCGTCGTCGTCGCCAACCGCCTGCCCGTGGACCGCGTGGTGGGTCCCGATGGCGAGGAGGCGTGGCGCACATCCCCCGGCGGCCTCGTCGCGGCCCTCGAGCCGATGATGCGCAGCGTGCACGGCGCCTGGGTCGGCTGGGCCGGTCAGGCCGACCTGGAGCTCGCGCCCTTCGAGGCCGACGGCATCGATCTCATCCCGGTCGCCCTGAGCGCCCAAGAGGTCGCCGAGTACTACGAGGGCTTCGCGAACGACACCATCTGGCCCCTCTACCACGATGTGATCGCACCGCCGCAGTACCACCGCGAGTGGTGGGACGCCTACGTCACCGTGAATCGCCGTTTCGCCGAGGCGGCGGCTGCTGCTGCGGCGCCGGAGGGCACGGTCTGGGTGCACGACTACCAGCTGCAGCTCGTGCCGCAGATGGTGCGTGAGCTGCGCCCCGACGTCACGATCGGGTACTTCCACCACATCCCGTTCCCTGCGCACGGTCTGTACGCGCAGCTGCCCTGGCGCGATCAGGTGCTGCGCGGCCTGCTCGGTGCCGATGTGATCGGCTTCCAGCGCGCGCAGGATGCCACGTACTTCCTCACCGCCGTGCGCCGCCGACTGCGCTACGAGGTCAAAGGTCCGCACGTCGCCGTGCCCGAGGGGGAGGGCGAGGGCACGCGCACCGCGATGGCGCGGGCGTTCCCCATCTCCATCGACACCACTCCCTACCTCGAGCTCGCCGCTCGCGAGGACGTGCGTGCGAGGGCAGCGGAGATCCGCGCGAGCCTCGGCAATCCGAAGCGCATCCTGCTCGGGGTCGACCGCCTCGACTACACCAAGGGCATCCGCCACCGCATCAAGGCGTACGGTGAGCTCCTCGCCGAGGGCCGGCTCAAGGTCGAGGACGTGACGCTCGTGCAGGTCGCCAGCCCCAGTCGCGAGCGTGTGGACGCCTATGTGCACCTGCGTGACGAGATCGAGCTCGCCGTCAGCCGCATCAACGGCGACACCGACACCATGGGCCACTCCGCGATCCGATACCTCCACCAGGGATACCCGCGCGAGGAGATGGTCGCGCTGTATCTGGCCGCGGACGTGATGCTCGTCACCGCTCTGCGCGATGGCATGAACCTGGTCGCCAAGGAGTACGTCGCCACCCGTGTCGACGACCGCGGCGTGCTCGTGCTCAGCGAGTTCACCGGCGCGGCGGATGAGCTGCGTCAGGCCGTCCGGGTCAACCCGCACGACATCGAGGGGCTCAAGGACGCGATCATGACGGCGGTGGAGATGCCGCCCGCCGAGCAGGGTCGCCGCATGCGGTCGCTTCGCCGACGTGTGCTCGACAACGACGTGAACGCCTGGTCCTCGTCGTTCCTGAAGGCCCTCTCCGAGGTACGCGGCCGCTGAGCACCCGCGACACCGAACCCGAGCCCACACGCACGACCCCTGTGATTGGAGCATCCATGACGCGCCCCTGGATCCCCGGAACCGCTGACGAAGACCTCAAGGCTCTGGCCGCCACGCCCCGGCTAGTGGTCGCCCTCGACTTCGACGGCACAGCCTCTCCGCTGGTCGCCGACCCGATGGCGGCGCGGGCGCTCCCCGAGGTCGCCGTCCAGGTCGATCGTCTTGCAGCACTGCCCGACACGGTCGTCGCCTACGTCTCCGGACGCAGCATGCACGATCTCCGCGTCATCACCGAGCACTCCGACGACTCCGCGATCGCCCTGGCAGGTTCGCACGGCGCGCAGTACTGGTTTCCGGGCGAGGGCGACGTCGACGCTCCGGGGGAAGCGACAGAAGACGGTGCGCGCGAAGAGCTCTGGGCGGCGGCCCAGCCGATCATCGACCGCTACGACGGTGCCGAGTTCGAGCCCAAGACCTTCGGCATGGGCGTGCACACCCGTCGCGCCGATGCCCAGACCGAGCAGCGCGTCTTCGCCGAGATCGACGCCCTCGTGGCCGAGCGCTTCCCGCACTGGAGGCGCCGCTCCGGTCACCGGGTGCTCGAGTTCTCCTCGCGCACCGAGGGCAAGGATGCCGCGATGGCGGCCCTCCGCGACCGGTTCGACGCGACCGGCATCCTGTTCGCCGGCGATGACGTGACAGACGAGGACGCGATGCGCGTGCTGGAGCCCGGTGACCTCGGCGTGCGCGTGGGGCCGGGGAAGAGCGTGGCGACCCTGCGTGTGGACACTCCACAACAGATCGCCGAGCTTCTGGAGGCGTTGGCGGACGAACGCACCTCCGCACGGCAATAGACTTCCGTCATGTCCTCGCATGATCCCGCCAGCAGCGCGCCCATCGACATCAAGCCCCGCAGCCGCGTCGTCACCGACGGCATTGAGGCCACGACCTCCCGCGGCATGCTCCGTGCCGTCGGCATGGGCGACGCCGACTGGGACAAGCCGCAGATCGGCATCGCCTCGAGTTGGAACGAGATCACTCCCTGCAACCTGAGCCTCGACCGGCTCGCGCAGGGCGCGAAGGAGGGTGTGCATTCGGGCGGCGGCTACCCGCTGCAGTTCGGCACCATCTCGGTCTCCGACGGCATCTCGATGGGTCACGAGGGGATGCACTTCTCGCTCGTGTCGCGCGAGGTCATCGCCGACTCGGTCGAGACCGTGATGATGGCAGAGCGCCTCGACGGCTCGGTGCTCCTGGCCGGGTGCGACAAGTCCATCCCCGGCATGCTCATGGCCAGTGCGCGCCTCGACCTGTCGAGTGTGTTCCTGTACGCCGGATCGATCGCTCCGGGCTGGGTCAAGCTCTCGGACGGCACCGAGAAGGACGTCACGATCATCGACTCGTTCGAGGCCGTGGGTGCGTGTCGCGCCGGCCTCATGAGCGAGGAGGACCTGAAGCGCATCGAGTGCGCCATCGCTCCGGGTGAGGGCGCGTGCGGCGGCATGTACACCGCCAACACCATGGCTTCGGTCGCGGAGGCCCTCGGGCTCAGCCTCCCGGGCTCGGCGGCTCCGCCCGCAGCGGACCGCCGTCGCGACTACTACGCCCACCGCTCGGGCGAGGCCGTCGTGAACCTGCTCCGTCAGGGCATCACGACCCGCGACATCCTCACCAAGGAGGCGTTCGAGAACGCGATCGCCCTCGCGATGGCCCTCGGCGGCTCCACGAACGTCGTCCTGCACCTGCTCGCGATCGCCCGCGAGGCCGAGGTCGAGCTGAGCCTGCACGACTTCAACCGCATCGGCGACAAGGTTCCGCACGTCGCCGACATGAAGCCCTTCGGCAAGTACGTCATGAACGACGTCGACCGTCACGGCGGCATCCCCGTGATCATGAAGGCGATGCTCGACGAGGGACTGCTGCACGGCGACGCGCTCACGGTCACGGGCAAGACGCTCGCCGAGAACCTCGCCGACCTCGACCCGCAGCCGATCGACGGCGAGGTCATCCACACGTTCGACAACCCGATCCACGCCACAGGCGGTCTCACGATCCTGCACGGCTCGCTCGCTCCCGAGGGTGCCGTCGTCAAGACCGCCGGCTTCGATGCGGCCGTCTTCGAGGGTCCCGCCCGCGTCTTCGAGCGCGAACGTGCCGCGATGGACGCCGTCGCCGAGGGGGAGATCGAGCCCGGCACCGTCATCGTGATCCGCTACGAGGGCCCCAAGGGCGGACCGGGCATGCGCGAGATGCTCGCCATCACGGCGGCCATCAAGGGCGCTGGGCTCGGAAAAGATGTACTACTCTTGACTGACGGACGATTCTCAGGCGGCACAACCGGCCTGTGCATCGGCCACATAGCACCCGAAGCGGTGGACGCAGGTCCTATCGCCTTCGTGCGCGATGGTGATCTGATACGGGTCGATATCGCAGCTCGCTCTCTCGATCTACTCGTCGACGAGGCAGAGCTCGCCTCCCGCCGTTCTGGCTGGGAGCCGCTTCCCCCGCGCTACACCCGAGGCGTTCTTGCCAAGTACTCGCGTCTCGTGCGGTCCGCCGCCGAGGGCGCGACCACCGGCTGACCCGGACGCTCCGGCATCCGGCGTCCTGCACAGATCATCAGAAGGAAACTCATGACTGCTGATTCCGCCCCGGCCGTGCCGAGGCCGCCCGCCCGTCAATCCTCTGCGCCGGAGATCACCGGTGCGGAGGCCGTCGTCCGCTCGCTCGAGCTCCTCGGCGTGACCGACGTGTTCGGTCTTCCCGGCGGCGCGATCCTCCCGGTCTACGATCCGCTGATGGACGCCTCCGAGCTCCGCCACATCCTGGTGCGGCACGAGCAGGGCGCCGGCCACGCGGCCGAGGGTTACGCGTCGGCATCCGGCAAGGTGGGCGTGTGCATCGCCACCTCGGGCCCCGGTGCGACCAACCTCGTCACCGCGATCGCCGACGCCTACATGGACTCCGTGCCCATGCTCGCCATCACCGGCCAGGTGTTCTCGACGCTGATGGGGACGGACGCGTTCCAGGAGGCCGACATCGTGGGCATCACGATGCCGATCACGAAGCACTCGTTCCTGGTGAAGGATGCGTCCGAGATCCCCGGTGCGATCGCCGCGGCCTACGAGATCGCCGGTACCGGACGCCCCGGTCCTGTGCTGGTCGACATCACGAAGGACGCGCAGCAGGCGACCGCCCCGTTCGTGTGGCCGCCCAAGATCGACCTCCCCGGCTACCGTCCGGTGACGAAGGCGCACGGCAAGCAGATCCAGGCCGCAGCGACGCTGCTCGCCGAGGCCAAGAAGCCGGTGCTGTATGTCGGCGGTGGCGTGATCCGCGGCAAGGCGTCGGCGGAGCTCCTCGAGCTCGCGGAGTCCACCGGTGCACCGGTCGTCACGACGCTGATGGCGCGCGGCGCGTTCCCCGACTCTCACCCGCAGCACCTCGGCATGCCGGGCATGCACGGCACGGTTCCCGCGGTGCTGGCGCTGCAGGAGGCCGACCTGCTCGTGTCGCTCGGCGCACGGTTCGACGACCGTGTCACGGGCAAGGCGGCACTGTTCGCGCCGAACGCGAAGGTCGTCCACGTCGACATCGACCCGGCTGAGATCTCCAAGATCCGCACAGCCGATGTGCCGATCGTCGGCGATGTGCGCGACGTGCTCACCGATCTCGACGCGGCCTTCCGCGGAGCGACTGCAGGCACCAAGCCCGACATCGACGAGTGGTGGTCGTACCTCGACGGTCTGCGCACCGAGTTCCCGCTCGGCTACGCGCCGACCACGGACGGCCTCCTCGCCCCGCAGTACGTGATCCAGCGGATCGGCGAGCTCACCGGCCCCGAGGGCATCTTCGCCTCGGGCGTCGGCCAGCACCAGATGTGGGCGGCGCAGTTCATCAAGTACGAGCGTCCGAACGCCTGGTTGAACTCCGGCGGCGCCGGCACGATGGGCTACTCGGTTCCCGCAGCGATGGGGGCCAAGGTGGCGCAGCCCGAGCGTCCGGTCTGGGCGATCGACGGCGACGGCTGCTTCCAGATGACCAATCAGGAGCTCGCGACCTGCACGATCAACAACATCCCGATCAAGGTCGCGATCATCAACAACTCGTCGCTGGGCATGGTGCGGCAGTGGCAGACGCTGTTCTACGACGGCCGTCACTCGAACACCGACCTCAACACCGGTCACGGCACGATCCGCATCCCCGACTTCGTCAAGCTCGCCGAGGCCTACGGCTGCCTCGCGATCCGCGTGGAGAAGGAGGAGGAGGTCGACGCCGCCATCCAGCTCGCGCTAGAGACGAACGACCGCCCCGTGGTGATCGACTTCGTCGTGAGCGCCGACTCCATGGTGTGGCCGATGGTGCCGCAGGGAGTCAGCAACAGCTATGTCCAGTACGCCCGCGAGCACGCGCCCGCATTCGACGAGGAGGACTGATCCATGTCGACCCACGTGCTGAGCCTGCTGGTGGAGAACACCCCCGGCCTGCTGACCCGTGTCGCGGGGCTCTTCGCCCGCCGCGGCTTCAACATCGACTCCCTCGCCGTCGGCGTGACGGAGGTGCCGGGGATCTCCCGCATCACCGTCGTCGTCGACGTCGACGAGCTCCCGCTCGAGCAGGTCACCAAGCAGCTCAACAAGCTGATCAACGTGATCAAGATCGTCGAGCTCGACTTCGCCACGTCGGTGCAGCGCGAGCACATGCTCGTGAAGGTGCGCACCGACAACGCCACGCGATCGAACGTGATCGAGGTCGTGAACCTCTTCCGCGCCTCGGTGGTCGACTACGCCTCCGACGCCCTCGTGATCGAGGTGACCGGCGACAAGGGCAAGGTCGACGCCATGCTGCGCGCGCTCGAGCCCTTCGGGATCAAGGAGATCGCGCAGTCGGGTCTTCTCGCGATCGGCCGTGGCGGCAAGAGCATCACCGAGCGCGTCCTGCGCGGCTGACCAACCTGAGTACCGAGTTTTCGCCGCTCATCGAGCACGCGAAGCCAGACGAAACGCAAAGAACAAGGAGAAACACAAAGTGAGCACCGAGATCTTCTACGACGCCGATGCAGACCTGTCCCTGATCCAGGGCAAGAAGGTCGCGATCGTCGGCTACGGCTCGCAGGGCCACGCCCACGCGCAGAACCTGCGCGACTCGGGTGTCGAGGTCGCGATCGCCCTCAAGGAGGGCTCCAAGTCGGCCGCCAAGGCCGAGGAGGCCGGCTTCCCGGTGAAGACCGTCGCCGAAGCCACCGAGTGGGCCGACGCCATCATGATCCTCGCGCCGGACCAGCACCAGCGCACGATCTACAGCGAGTCGATCGCGCCGAACCTCACGGCCGGCAAGACGCTCGCCTTCGCGCACGGCTTTAACATCCGCTTCGGCTACATCGACGCCCCCGAGGGCGTCGACGTGATCCTGGTCGCCCCGAAGGCTCCCGGCCACACTGTCCGTCGCGAGTTCGTGGCCGGCCGCGGCATCCCCGACATCATCGCCGTCGAGCGCGACGCATCGGGCAAGGCCTGGGACCTGGCGCTCTCCTACGCGAAGGCCATCGGTGGCACCCGCGCCGGTGTCATCAAGACCACCTTCACCGAAGAGACCGAGACCGACCTGTTCGGTGAGCAGGCCGTGCTCTGCGGCGGCGTGAGCCACCTGGTGCAGGCCGGCTTCGAGACCCTGACCGAGGCGGGCTACCAGCCGCAGATCGCGTACTTCGAGGTTCTGCACGAGCTCAAGCTGATCGTCGACCTGATGTGGGAGGGCGGCATCGCCAAGCAGCGCTGGTCGATCTCCGACACCGCCGAGTTCGGCGACTACGTCTCGGGTCCGCGCGTCATCGACGAGCGCGTCAAGGAGAGCATGAAGGGTGTGCTGGCCGACATCCAGTCCGGCGCCTTCGCGAAGCGCTTCATCGATGACCAGGACAACGGTGCGGAGGAGTTCCTGGCGCTGCGCGCCAAGGAGGAGCAGCACCCGATCGAGGTCACCGGCAAGGAGCTGCGTTCGCTCTTCGCATGGAAGCAGCAGGACGAGGACTACGTCGACGGCAGCGCTGCTCGCTGATTCGATTCTCGAAAGAACGGGCGTCCCCTCGGGGGGCGCCCGTTCTTCGTTTTCTGGTGAACCCCAAGGCGCAAACATCCGATGTCTATGCCAGGATGGGGGACATGCGACAGGAATGGTTTGACCGGGCCCGGTTCGGCATGTTCGTCCACTTCGGCCTCTACAGCGGCGCCGCCAGGCACGAGTGGGTCCAGAACTACGAACGCCTCACCGACGAGGATTACCGGCAGTACTTCGAGCACTTCGACCCGGATCTCTTCGACGCCGCGGCCCTCGCCCGCACCGCGAAGGAGACGGGCATGGGATACGTGGTGCTCACCACGAAGCACCACGACGGCTTCTGCCTCTGGGACTCGAAGCTGACCGATTACACGTCGGTGGCGAACACCGGACGCGACCTCGTGCGCGAGTACGTGGAGGCGCTGCGGGCCGAGGGGCTCAAGGTCGGGCTCTACCACTCGGTCATCGACTGGCATCACCCCGACTTCACCGTGGACTGGAACCACCCGCGTCGCGATGACGAGGGCGCCGCCGAGCTCAACGTCGGTCGTGACATGGCTGCGTACCGCGCCTACCTTCACGGGCAGGTGCGCGAGCTCCTCACGGACTACGGCGACATCGACTACCTCTTCTTCGACTTCACATACCCCGAGGAGAAGGACGGCTGGGCGGGCAAGGGGCCCGACGACTGGGACGCCACCGCGCTGCTCGCGCTGTGCCGGGAGCTGCAGCCGAACATGCTCGTCAACGACCGTCTGGGCATTCCGGCCGACTTCGTCACCCCCGAGCAGTACCAGCCGACCTCGCCGATCGTGCGTGACGGCGTGCCGTTGACCTGGGAGGCCTGCCAGACGCTCAACGGGTCCTGGGGCTATCACCGCGACAACACCGACCAGAAGTCACCCACGATGCTCGTGCAGATGCTGGTCGACTCGGTCTCGATGGGCGGCAACATGCTGCTGAACATCGGCCCGGACGGACGCGGGGCGATCGCGCCCCGCGATGCCCAGACGCTGGGGGAGATCGGTGAGTGGATGCGCCTGCACCGTGGCGCCGTGGTCGGCGCCGGGCATGCGGCATTCACTCCGCCGCGCGAGGGTGTGTACACACGCAGCGGGAACCGCCTCTACCTGAGCCTGTTCAGCTGGCCGATGGGCTTCGTGCATCTTCCGGAACTCGCCGGCAAGGTCTCCTACGCGCGACTGCTCAACGATGGTTCGTGGCTCGAGACGAGCGTGTCCGATCCCGAGCGCGAGGCGGAACTGATGACGCCGGCCGGCGAGGCGGAGGGAACTCTGACCGTGCACCTTCCGGTGCGTCGCCCCGACGTTCTGGTGCCCGTGATCGAGCTGACCCTGATCGGGGAGTGACCCTGTCCGTGGCGGCGGCTCAGGCCGTCGCCACGGGGAGGTCCATGCCCTCCAGCGCGAGGCGTGCGGCACCGTGCAGGATGGCATCGGCGCCCGTGGTCGCCGACTCGATCCGCAGACGCTGGGTCGCCAGCGGGTGGCACGCCTCGTACACCCGACTGCGGACGGCGGCGATGAACGGCTCGGAGGCGCTCATGCTGCCCGTGAGGAACACCGCGTGCGGGTTGAAGAAGTTCACGACTCCGGACAGCGCCTGTCCGAGGTGAGTGCCGGCGGTGCGCACCAGAGTGGTGGCCAGCGGATCGGCGTCGCGGGCGAGGCTCAGCACGTCGGTCGTCGTGTGCACGGAGTCGCTGCCGCGCTCGCGCATCTGCCGCACGAGGCTCGCGCCGCTGGCCACGGTCTCCAGGCAGCCGGTGTTGCCGCACGAGCACGGGATGTCGCCGCTGCCGTCGATGCGGGTGTGGGTGATGTCACCCGCGGCCGAGGTGGCTCCTCTATGCACCCGTCCGTCGACGATGATGCCGCTGCCGATCGCGGTGCCGGCCTTGACGGTGATGCTGTGTCCCGTGTGTCCGAAGCGCTCACGGTGCTCGCCGAGAGCCGCGAGGTTGGCGTCGTTGTCGACGGCCACGGGGACGCCGTAGCGCGCCGAGAGGTGCTCGCCGACGCGGAATCCTGGCCAGCCGGGCATGCGAGAGGGCTGGTCGACCGATCCGGTCGCGATGTCGACGGGCCCGGGGAGGCTGATGCCGATGGCGTGCACCCTGCCCGTGCTCGTGAGACGGTCGAACACGACGGCGAGACGATCGAGCGTGGCCTCTGGCCCCTCGGTCACGTCGACGGCGATCGACTCGCTGTCCAGCAGTGCGCCGCTGAGGGAGTGCCTGCCGATCCGGGCGTGTCCGCCGCCGAGGTCGGCCGAGAGCACGAAGCCGTCTGCGGCGATCTGCAGCACCCGGGGCCGTCGACCACCGCGAGATGTGCCGTCTCCCGCTTCCCTGAGCACCCCGGCATCGAGCAGGGACTGCACGCGGAGCCCGACCGTCGACGCGGCAACCCCCAGCAGTGCGGCCAGCTCTGTGCGTGAGCGCGCCTCGCCGCGGGCGACGAGGTCGAGGATCCGCCGCGTGTGCGGATCGTCGACGGTGGTGTCTGCGGAGTTGGTCATGGGAGCACTTTCCTGTCGGAGCATCGTCAGCGTAGCGGGGGATCGTCGTGTTTCCCGGGAGTTACGAATTATCAAGGTCCGATAAACATCGGATGTTCAGCTTGCGGCCCCTTGCGAAGTATGAAACGGTAACTTCATACGAAATCCTACTAGGTTAATTCGAACCTCGAAATAACCAGTTCCCTTCCAGGAGGCATTCAATGAAGAAGTTGCGTGTAGGGGCTGTGGTCGCCGTCGCCGGCGTCGCAGTCGCGATGACCGGCTGCGCGAGCGGCAGCGGCACCGGTGGTTCCGCCGACGGCGACACCATCGTGGTCGACATGTGGGCGGGTAGCGAGTCCGACGTGGATGCCCTCGAGGCGCAGGTCGCGTTCGCTCAGGAGCAGAACCCCGATATCAAGATCAAGCTGCAGACGTCGCCGTGGAGCGACTTCTTCACGAAGCTGACCACGAACATGGCCAGCGGCAACATGGCCTGCGTCACCGGCATGAGCGGTGCGCAGCTCGGCGGCTACACGGGCGGCTTCCGCGAGCTGAGCGACGCCGACCTCAAGACGGCCGGCATCGACTGGGCGGACTTCAACCCGAGTGCCGACGGCATCCTCAGCTTCGAGGGCAAGGTCTACGGCGTGCCCTTCGACGTGGCCACCATGCTCGTCTACTACAACCAGGACATGCTGACCGCGGCCGGCGCCCCCACCCCGGAGATCGGCTGGACGTTCGACGACTTCGACAGCATCGCCGCCGCCGCGACGAAGGACGGCAAGTACGGCTTCGGTATGGGCATGGGCGGCTACCAGTGGATGTCGATGCCCATCGCGTACTCCGCGACGCAGCCCGCTTCCGAGGACGGGACGCTGCACATCGACGAGAAGGCCTTCGTCGACGCGTCGACCTGGTACGCCGAGCTCGTCACCGAGAAGAAGGTCGCCGCACCCGTGGCATCCGCCTCCGACACCGGATGGGGCGAGAACCAGTACACGGGCGCTAACGCGGCGATGGCTGTGGACGGCACGTGGAACGCCGTGAGCTACCTCGACAACGAGTCCGGCTTCGCGGCCGGCATGGTCCCGCTGCCCGCCGGCGCGAACGGCAACCCCGGTCCGATCCTCGGCTCGGGCTACGGCATCTCGGCCAACTGCAAGAACCCCGAGGCCGCGCTCAAGGTCATGGGCTCGCTGCTCGGTGAGGACGCACAGGACTACATCGCGTCGTCCGGCCGTTCGTACCCCGCGCGCACGTCGTCGCAGCCGCTGTACTTCGAGTCGATCGACGAGCAGTACCGCGACCAGGTCCAGTCCGTCTTCGAGGCGGCCTTCGGCGACACGGTCCCGCTGTACATGACGAAGAACTGGCAGAAGCTCGACAGCTACATCCAGCCGAACCTGGTCAGTGTCTACAACGGCCAGATGACGATGGAAGAGCTGCTCTCGAACGCGCAGGCGCAGTTCGGCGAGTGACCCGGCTCCGGCCACCGCAGCAGCAATGCAGTAACAGAGAAAGAAACTGAGATGACGATCACGACGAGACGTCGACGATCGCTCGCCAAGGTGGAGGCCGGTCAGGCGCTGGGATTCGCAAGCCCAGCCCTGATCGGGCTCGCCCTGTTCACGATCGTGCCCGTCGGGCTCTCGATCGTGATGAGCGTCTTCGACTGGCCGACCTTCGGCGAGCGGACCTTCAACGGGGTGGACAACTACGTCAAGCTGTTCACCAGCAGCCCCGACTTCTGGCCGGCGCTGCGCAACTCGGCGGTGTACACGCTGCTCTACGTGCCGCTGAGTGTCGCTCTCTCGCTCGTGCTCGCTCTCGGCCTCGGTTCGCGCATCCGCGGACGAGGCGCCCTGCGCGTGCTCTTCTTCATCCCCGTGGTGACTCCCATGGTCGCCAACGTGCTGGTGTGGAAGATGATGCTGCAGCCGCAGGGTCTGTTCAACGGTCTCTCGCAGACCTGGTTCGGCATCGAGCTGCCGAACTTCCTCGCAGACCCGTCATGGGCCATGATCATGGTCGTTGTGATGAGCGTCTGGCAGGGGCTCGGCTACAACATGCTGATCTTCTCGGCAGCCCTCGAGCAGCTTCCCGAGAGCGTGCTCGAGGCGGCCAGCATCGACGGCGCCAGAGGGTTCCGACGGGTGTGGAGCATCATCATCCCGATGATCTCGCCGTCGATCTTCTTCGCCACGATCATGACGATGATCACGTCTCTGCAGGTGTTCGTGCAGCCGCAGATGCTCACCGGTGGCGGTCCGGGTAACGCCACCAAGCCCCTGGTGATGTACATCTGGGAGCAGGGATTCACCTTCGGCGACCTCGGCCTCGCCGCCGCAGCCGCCTGGATCCTCTTCGCGATCATCATCGCGATCACCGGGCTCCAGTTCGCAGCGCAGAAGAAGTGGGTGCACTATGAGCACTGAGACCCTCGTCCGGCCCACCGGCCGCGCCGGCCGCACCGAACGCGAGCGGGCTCGCGGCGCGGCGACGACCCCCGGCGCCCGCGCCCGGCTCATCCTCGCCCACGTCGGGATCTACGTCGCCGCGCTGATCTTCATCTCCCCGCTGATCTACGCCTTCTTCTCGGCGCTCAAGCCGAACGCCGAGATGTTCTCGATGCCGCCGACGCTGGTCGGCTCGGAGCTGCGGTGGAGCAACTTCGTCGACGTGTTCGCCTACGGACCGTTCCTGACCTACATCATGAACTCCTTCATCGTCGCGATCGGCGGAACTCTGGTCGTGCTGGTCGTCTCGACCACGGCCGGATATGCCTTCGGGCGTCTGCGGTGGAAGGGGCGCGACGCCGTCTTCGTCCTGTTCCTGGCCACGCTCATGGTGCCGGCCGAGGTGCTCGTCATCCCCATGTTCCAGGTGATGCAGTGGTTCAGCTGGGTCGACACGTACCAGGCGCTTATCCTGCCCTTCGCCTTCGGCGCCTTCGGAACCTTCCTGATGCGGCAGTTCTTCCGCGGCATCCCGTACGAGCTCGAAGAGGCGGCCCGCGTCGACGGCGCAGGCCCCGTGCGCTCGTTCCTGCAGATCATCCTGCCGCTGTCGAAGTCGGCCGTCGCCGTCCTCGCCGTGTTCACATTCCTCTCGTTCTGGAACAGCTACCTGTGGCCGCTGATCGTGACGGTCGACTACAACGCGCACGGCACGCTCCCGGTGGGACTCGCGAGCTTCGCCGGACTCACCGGCACCCGGTGGGACCTGCAGATGGCTGCGGCCATCATCTCGATGGTCCCGACCACGATCCTCGTGATCGTTCTGCAGAAGCACCTCGTCAAGGGCATCGCGATGGCAGGACTGGGCGGGCGCTGAGCATGATCGGTCAGGAACACGGGACCACCATGCCCATCGCCACCTCTTCGGCCCGCGGTGCGGGACTGGTCGGGATCGATATCGGGGGCACCAAGATCGCCGCACTCCTGGTGAGCGACGACGGTACGGTCCTCGCCCGGGGCAGTGTGCCAGCGCCGGCCGCCCTCGGCGGCGGTGCGATGGCCGATGCGGCCGCCGATCTCGCGAGGGAACTCGCGGCGCAGGCCAAGGTGTCGCTCGCCGCGGCAGGCGTCGGCGCGGCCGGAGTCATCGACCATGAGACCGGCACCATCCGCGCCGCATCGGCGACCTTCGTCGGGTGGGCGGGATTCCCGCTGGCCGACGAGCTGGAGCAGCGTCTCGGAGTGCCGGTCCGCGTCGAGAACGATGTGAACGCGTTCCTTCTCGGCGAGGCGGCGGCCGACGGCAGGACCGATCGCGACGTGCTCGGCGTCATGCTCGGCACGGGCGTCGGCGGTGCACTCATCATCGATGGAGATCTCCACCACGGTCCGCACGGCGCGGCGGGGGAGATCGGGCACACCCCCGGCTACAGCGAACTGGTGTGCACCTGCGGCCAGATCGGTCACCTGGAGACCCTGGCCTCCGGCACGTCGATCGCGCTCCGCTACCAGGAGCGCACGTCCGCTCCCGTGCGCGACGCGCGAGAGGTCGCCGACCGTGCCCGTGGCGGCGACGCCGAGGCGATCGCGGTGTTCGATGCCGCCGGGCGCGCCCTCGCCCTCGCGTGCGCCAGCGCGGCGACGATCCTCGACCTGCCCTGCGCGATCGTCGGCGGCGGAGTCACCGCGGCCTGGGATCTGCTCGAGCCGTCCATCCTGCGCACGCTCGACACGGATTCTCCGGTGTCGGGTATTCCGCTGCGCATCATCCCCGCCGTCCTCGGCTCCGATGCGGTCGCGCTGGGCGCGATCGAGACCGCTCGCCGCGCGCTCGTGCCGGCGGGAGCACACTGAGTCCGAACCTCTCGGTCCGGCCCCGCCGTCCGACCCGCACCGACAAGGAGCACATCACGTGACCGCACGTCCCGAAGCCCACGAGATCTGGATGGGCCCCCTCCCGACCATCGCCGACGGCGGGCTGTCGAAGCCCCGGATCGGCATCGCCGGAATCTCGATCGAGTCGAGCACGTTCTCCCCGCACATCTCCGGCGACGAGGCCTTCACGGTCCGTACGGGGGAGACACTGCGCGGGTACTACCCGTTCCTGGAAGACGGACGCGAGCTCGCCGGCGCCGCGGAGTGGGTGCCGCTGACGCATGGACGCTCGCTGCCCGGCGGTGCCGTGGCGCCGGAGACCTATCGACGGATGAAGGAGGCGATCGTCGCCGGTATCCGCGAGCAGGGCCCCTTCGACGGGTTCTTCTTCGACATCCACGGAGCGATGAGCGTCGTCGGCATGGACGACGCCGACGGCGACCTCGCTCTCGCTGTGCGCTCGGCTCTCGGCCCCGACACGCTGGTGTCGACGTCGATGGACCTGCACGGCAACGTCTCGGAGGTGCTGCGTGACGCGGTCGATCTGCTGACCTGTTATCGGATGGCGCCCCACGAGGACTGGATGAACACCAAGGAGCGGGCCGTGTGGAACCTGCTCGCGCGACTGCGGGGTCCGCACGGCGCCGACCCGCTGCGTCGTCGTCCGTTCTCCGCATGGGTGCCCGTTCCCGTGCTGCTGCCGGGGGAGAAGACCAGCACCCGGCTGGAGCCGGCGCGCAGCATCTACGCCCAGCTTCCCGAGATCGAGGCGCTCCCCGGCGTCGTCGACGCCTCGGTGTGGATCGGCTATGCCTGGGCGGACGAGCCGCGCTGTCAGGCGTACGTGGTGGTCACCGGTGACGACGAGGAGCTGATCGCCCGTGAGGCCGAGCGCGTGGCGCGGATGTTCTGGGACGCCCGCGAGGACTTCGTCTTCGTGGCCGAGACCGGATCCCTCGATGAGGCGCTCGAGAAGGCGCTCGCCCCGGGAGCGCCGCATCCGTACCTGATCTCCGACTCGGGGGACAACCCGACAGCGGGCGGTGCGGGCGACGTGACCTGGACGCTCGCGCACCTGCTGCAGCGTGCGGAGCTCACCGACGGCAGCCGCACGACCCTGGTCGCCTCGATCTTCGACCGCGAGGCCGTCGCACGGGCGGTCGCCGCCGGAATCGGCGCCACCGTCACCCTCGACGCCGGTGCAGGGGTAGACGCGGGTCCGCATGGCCCTGCGAGGATCACCGGGACCGTGTTCTCCATCACCGACGGCGACCCGGATGCGGGTACACAGGTCGTGATCGCGGTGGGCGGGTTGCACGCCATCATCACCGAGCGTCGTAAGCCGTTCCATCACCTCTCGGACTTCCGGATGCTGGGGCTGGAGCCCACGACCGCCGACATCGTCGTGGTGAAGATCGGCTATCTGGAACCCGAGCTGTACGAGCTCGCCGAGGGCTGGACCCTCGCACTGACACCCGGCGGCGTCGACCAGGACCTCCTGCGTCTGGGGCACCACCGCCTGCAGCCCGGTGTCTTCCCGTTCGACCAGGACGGGAATCCCGATCTGAAAGCGGTGGTCGTCCGCCGCGGAGTCTCCGAGGAGCAGAACGCATGATGAACTTCGAGAAGCGCACCGGTCCGGACTTCGGAGCCGACGCTCCGGTGTACCCGGCCAAGGATGTGCCCGAGTGGTACCGCGATGCGAAGCTCGGATTCTTCGTGCACTGGGGGCTCTACTCCGTGCCGGCATGGGCGGTGCAGCACGGCGAAGGCGTGAACATCCCGACCGAGGATGCCTACGCCTGGCACCAGTACGCCGAGTGGTACGGGAACACCGTGCGGATCGCGGGCAGCCCCACCTGGGAGCGCCATCAGCAGCTGTTCGGTCCGGGGACCTCCTACGAGGACCTCGCGGATCAGTGGGACGCCTCAGCCTTCGACGCGGACGCCTTCGTGGGCGAACTGGTCGGTGCGGGGGCGAAGTACATCGTCCCCACCACGAAGCACCACGAGGGTTTCTGCCTGTGGGACACGGCGACGACCGGCTTCAACGCGGCCGCACGCGGTCCGCGCCGCGACCTGATCGCCGAGTTCCACGACGCCACCCGGCGGGCGGGGGCGAAGTTCGGCGTGTACTACTCGGGTGCACTCGATTGGCACGTGAGCGACTTCCCGCCGATCGAGTCGGACACCGACCTCTTCCGCTTCCGCCGCAACGATGAGCACTTCGCGCGCTACTCGGCCGCGCAGCTCGACGAACTCGTCTCGCGCTTTTCGCCCGACGTCCTGTGGAACGACATCGAGTGGCCCGACGGCGGAAAGGGGCGAGACGAATACGCGGTCGCGGCCCTGCTGGAGCGCTACTTCGCCGCGGTGCCGGACGGCGTCGTCAACGACCGCTGGGGTGTGCCGTACCACGGCTTCCTCACCCGCGAGTACACGGACATCCCCGAGATCATCCCGCAGCCGTGGGAGTCGACGCGCGGCCTCGGCTTCTCGTTCGGCTTCAACCAGGCGGAGGACGAGCGGCACTCGCTGTCGGGCGCGGCCCTGATCCGCCTGCTCGTCGACGTCGTGGCGAAGAACGGCAACCTGCTGATCAACGTGGGCCCAGCGGCCGACGGCTCGATCCCCGAGCTGCAGCGTCGCGCGATGCGCGAGCTGGGCACGTGGCTGGAGGCGAACGGCGACGCGATCTACGGCACACGTCCGTGGATCCGCATGGGGGAGCGCACCGGCGCCCCGCGTCGGTACACGACCACCGGGGCGACCGTGCACGTGCACGCCCTCGACCCGAGCACGGGCACGCTCGAGCTGCCCGAGGAGCTCCTGGGCTCCGACCTGCGCTGGACCGACGGCAGCGTGGTCGAGAGGCAGGCGCACGACCAGACGGTCGCGGTGATCCCGGCCGGGCTGCGCGAGGAGGCTGTCGCGGTCCTGTCCGCAGGCTGAGACGGATCGGACCGCGACGAGGCGAGGGCCCTCCCGAAGACGATTCGGGAGGGCCCTCGCTGTGTTCGCCGGCCCTCAGGGGCGGGTGAGCTCCTCGAGCACCTCGATCACGTGGCGGTACGGCCGGCCGGTGGCGCGGGTCATGCCGATCTCGCACGTGCGGTTCGCCGAGACGAAAGCATCGAAGCCGCCGCGTGCGCTCTCGGCCTCGGCGATCTCCGCGGACTCCTGGGCGGTCGCACTGGCGGTGAGTTCCGGATGCAGCATGCCGCGGTCTCCCGCGAAGGCGCAGCAGCCCCAGCCTTCGGGGACGAACACGTCATCGGCGACGGCCCCGGCGATCGTCGTCAGCGCCCCGGTCGCTCCGAGCGCGGTCGTGGAGCAGGTCGGATGCACCGCGACGGTGGGGAGCTTCGCCGACACGCTCAGCCGGGGGAGCACCTCACGGGCCACGAACGTCGTGGCATCCTCGATGCGAAGCCCGGCGTAGCGCGGGTTCTTCGCGACGGACTGGGCGAGCATCACATCCAGACCCTCGGTGCACGACGCGGCGTCGCACACCACGGGAAGCTCGCCGTGGCGGCTGGCCTCCCAGAGCGAGTCGAGCACCCGGTCCGACATGAGGGCATAACCGTCGAGGTGGCCCTTCGACTTCCACGGGGTGCCGCAGCAGAGGCCGCCGTTCTCCTCCGGGATCACGACGGGGATGGCTGCGCGGTCGAGCAGCTCGCGCAGCGCGTCCCGAGAGCCCTGGCCCTCGCCTTCCGCGCCGAACATGGTGCCGATGCAGGCGCCGAAGAAGACCGCCTGCGCATCGGCCGGTGACACAGGGCGCGGTGGCTTCGAGCCGCCGTGGGGGAGGCCGCCGTCGTAGAGCGGCACGGTGTCGGCGCCGAGCACCGCCCGGCCGAGGTGCGTCACTCCGCGTACGAGCGGAGCGGGCAGCGCATCGGCGACGGTGAGCGCGACACCTCCGGCGCGGGTGACCGCGCTCCAATGCTTGGCCGCGGTGCCCCACACGGCTCCCTCGAGCGCATTCGACTGCTCTGCCCTGAGCCGGCGCACGAGGTCACCGGTGTTGATGTCGACGGGGCACGCCACACCGCACATGCCGTCGACCGCGCAGGTCTGCACGCCGTCGTAGTCGTAGTCCTTCTGCAGATCGCGGAGCAGTTCGGTGTCGCCCTGCTCCTCGGCCCACGCCATGTCGCGGCGGATCACGATGCGCTGCCGCGGCGTGAGGGTGATGCTCTTGCTCGGACAGGTCGGCTCGCAGTAGCCGCATTCGACACAGCGGTCGACTTCCTTCTCGACCGTCGGCACCCGCTTCAGGTCGTGCAGGTACGAATCGGGGTCATCGGAGAGGACCACTCCGGGGTTCAGGATGCGGTCGGGGTCGAGCAGGTGCTTGATCTCCCACATCATGTCGGTGAGTTCGTCACCGTACTGGCGTCGCACGAACGGCGCCATGATGCGTCCGGTGCCGTGCTCGGCCTTCAGGGATCCCTGCTGGGAGAGCACGAGGTCGACCAGGTCGTCGGTGAAGCGCCGATAGCGCGCGACGCTGTCGGGATCGTCGAAGCGCTCGTTGAGCAGGAAATGGATGTTGCCGTCCTTGGCGTGCCCGAAGATCACCGAGCCCTCGTAGCCGTGCGCGGCGAACAGCTCGATCAGGCGCTCGCAGGTGTGCAGAAGTCGTGGCACCGGCACCACGATGTCCTCCAGAAGCGCGGTCGTGCCGGAGGGACGCGCACCCGCCACAGCGGTGTAGAGGCCTTTTCGCACGTGCCACAGCGCGGCGCGCTCGCTCGCATCCGTGGTGAGGCGGGGCGCCACCGCCAGCGGCAGCGCCTCGAAGTGCGCCTGCGCCGCAGCGCTCGCCTCGACGAGGGCCTCCGCGTCGGCGGCGTGGACCTCGACCAGGAGAGCGGCGTGTCCGCGGACCTCGATCTCGGCGATGGCCGCCGGGACGTCGCTCAGCCCCTGCGCGACGCGCAGCGACGCGGCATCCATCAGCTCGATGGTGGCGAGACCGAGCCGGGTCAGGTCGGGAAGAGCGGTCATGGCCGCGGAGAGCGTCTCGAACACCAGCAGACCGGTGGCGATCGAGGGGCGCACCTCGATCGTGCGGAAACGGGCCTCGGCCACGAACGCGAGCGTGCCCTCGGATCCGATGATGAGGTGCTCGAGGATGCGCACCGGATCGTCGAAGTCGAGCAGTGCGTTCAGGCCGTAGCCCATGGTGTTCTTCATCGAGAACTGCTGGCGGAGGAACGCGACGTGCTCGGGCGAGGCGAGCAGACGTGCCCGCAGATCGAGAAGGCCGTCGGCGATCGCGGGCTCTGCCGCGCGCAGCACCTCGTTCGCATCCGGGCGACCCGTGTCGAGGATCGTCCCGCTCGGCAGCACGATCGTCATCGATTCGATGGTCTGGTACGAGTTCTCGGTGATACCGCACGCCATGCCGCTGGAGTTGTTCGCGACGACTCCGCCGATCGTGCAGGCGATCTCGCTCGCCGGGTCGGGGCCGAGCTTGCGGCGATACCGCGTGAGCCTGGTGTTGACCTGGCGCACGGTCGCACCGGGTCCGACGCGCACCATGGCGCCGTCGTCTTCCACGCGGATGTCGCGGAAGTTGCTGCGTGTGTCGACGAGGATGTCGCCGCTCACGCTCTGCCCGGACAGGCTGGTACCCCCGGAGCGGAACGTCATGGTGCGTCCGGCGGCGCGGACGGCGCCGAAGGCGCGGGCGACGCCCTCGGCATCCGCGGGGGAGAGCACGGCGTCGGGGATCAGCAGGTAGTGCGAGGCATCATGAGCGCGGGCGAAACGATCGATGGAGCGCGAGTGGACCTGTGTCGTGGAACCCAACAGTGCGGGATCCAGCGGCTCGGCGAGGGTAGTCGTCACGGTGCTCCTCTGCTCCGTCGGAAGATTGTCTGACAAGTGTACCGACATGGTGCGGCTTCGATAGGCTGACCGGATGACCAGCACACCGGAGACACCGCTGGGAGTCGTCGGCGTCGTGGATGCGGTGACGGCCCAGCTGCGTGGTCGTATCCTCAGCGGCGAGATCCGTTCGGGAGATCCGCTCACGGAAGCCGCGGTGTCACAGTCGTTCGGCGTCGCCCGTCCGAGCGCGAAGGCGGCGATCGAGCAGCTCGTGGCGACCGGGCTCCTGGTGCGTACTGCGCATCGGAGCGCGCGCGTGGTCGGGATCGATCCCGAGACCGTGCGCGACGTCTACCGGACCAGGACCCGCCTCGAGAGCGCCGCGCTTCGCGACCTCGCCATGACCAGGACCGTTCCGCGTGCCGCGCTCGAGGCGAATGCGGAGATCCTCGCGATGCCCCCCGGCCCCGACCCGGCGACCGTGGATCCAGACCTGCGGTTCCACACCGCTCTCATCGATGCGCTCGACAGCGAGCGCACCGGACGCATGTACCGCAGCGTCCTCGACGAGATGCGGCTGTGCATGGCGCAGGTGCAGGGGCGTCGCCTTCTCGACGCCGCGGCCATCGCCGCTCAACACGCCGACATCCTCGCTGCCGTCGCCTCGGGAGACGGGGAGCGCGCCGCCGCCCTCCTCGTTGCGCATCTTTCGTCGGCGGAGGAGCGGCTCGTGGAGGCGCTCGACGCGGACTAGCGTCGAGCCGTCGTCACTCGGCCGGTGCTTCCTCGACCACGATGGGCGCCTCGGCGGGGTCAGCCCACACCGGGGCGGGGAGCACCGTGTCGACCTGGCCGGCCTGGATCGCGCGCAGTGCCTCTGCGATCGCCTCGTCGTTCTCCGGCACCGGAAGATCGCACGCGCGCAGTTCGGAAGCGAACTGCAGTGTCAGACGGATCTTCCCGGCCTCGACGGCCTGAGCGGTCGTTCCGGTGCGGATCTCGCTCCCGGTCTGGATGGCCGAGACCTCATCGCAGACGTGATAGACCTTGCCGCCGTCGACCCAGACGACCTCGTCCTTGCCCAGGAGCTGGATCACGGCGGACTGGTCGGCCGTGTACTGCTCGACGGAGGGCGGCGTGAAGTCGACGCCGACGAATACGGCCAGTGCCGCGAGGACCACGCCGACGATTCCCGCGGTGGTCTTCTGACCCTTGTCCATGTCCTTGTTGAGGAAGATCAGGATGACCAGAGGAAGGAACGCGACGACCGCGATGATCGCCCCGAGCTGGTTCTGCACGAAGAACCGCGTCTTGTCCGCCTTGCGCGCGGGGTCGAGACGGTTCGCCTTCTTCCACAGCACCGAGCCGGTGATCGACAGGGCCGCGATCACGACAAGCAGCACGAGGAGGGCGATGAACGCCCACTGCGGGAACGTCGCGGTGACGCCCTGCTCTTCGAGCAGGCCGGTGTCGGGGTTGCGGAGGAGTTCGCCGTCCTCGCCGACGAACACGCGCTGACGCAGGAGCCAGAAGATACCGACGCCCTCGCCGACGATCGCGACCGCCCAGAGGATGCCGGCGATCCAACGGAAACGCGTGGCCCTGGCCTTGGCTTCGGGAGTGGGGACCCAGCCGGCGGGCGGTTCCGCGGCTGTGCTCTTCGCGGACCGTGCGACGCCGGTGTCGGTGTTGTCGCTCTGGGCGTTCTCGCTCGCAGCCACGGTGTTCCCTTTCCCCTCCGGTGCCCGCCGTTCCGGCTCAAGGCAACCCCGATCCTAGTGGACCTGGTGTCCTACGCTGGGGACATGACTTCCGATTCCGACGACGCCCTCAACTGGGACGGCGACGAGGCCCCGACGCCGAAGGACCGCGCTCTCCCGCACGGCTGGAACGCCGTCGGCAAGGGCAGCGACGACGTGGGAACGATCGAGGACGACGGCACCGTGACTCCTGCGCCCGTCGACGAACCGGTCGGCTTGAGCACGCCGATGCTGCTCCTGGTCGGAGTGGTCGGCGGGGTGTACCTCCTCTACACGATCGGCTGGATCGTCGGCGGGCTGCGACTTCAGCCGCTGGCGTCGTTCCTGGTCTCCGACGTGATGTTCCTGCCGTGGTTCGTCCTCGCGATCGCCGCGCCCGCACTGTGGTTCCTGGCGAGCTGGGTGCTCACGCGGGGGAGGGCGGCGTGGATCCGCGTCGCCGTGCTGCTCGCGGGAGTCGTGCTGCTCGTTCCCTGGCCCTTCGTCACCGTGGGGGTGATCGGATCATGACCACGTCGTCGACCGAAGCGCAGGCGTCTGCGGGTTCTCCGCGCTGGCTCGTCGGGCTCGTCATCGGCCTGGCGGGACTCTTCTACGCCTATGCCGTCTGGAATGCCGTGGCGCATCTGATCACGATGGCGCAGACCGGGCTGACCGGCGGCGGCTGGGCGACCCTGTTGTTCGGCGTCGCTTTCCCCGCCATCGTGTTCGCCTTCGCGTATGTGATCGGTCGGCGGCGGCGAGTGGGCGAGCTCGCGCTCGTCTTCCTCGCAGGACTCGGTGTGGTCGCGGTGTTCTGGATGAGTCTCATCGCGCTGAGCCTCACCATGCCCAGCGCCTGAGCCGCCTGTCCTGCCGCGTCATACGGCACGGAGGCCCGCGTCCGCTCCGGTAGAGTTGACGCGATCGCGCCCCCATGGTGTGCGGCGCATCGGCCCCTGCCGCGCTGCCCCGAAGGATCCACTGTGCCGAAGCCTGTCGTGCTTATCGCCGAAGTACTCTCTCCCGCCACGATCGACGCTCTCGGTCCCGACTTCGACGTCCGCGACGTCGACGGCACCGACCGGGAGGCGCTGTTCGCGGCGCTCGCGGACGCGGACGCTGTGCTGGTCCGCTCGGCGACCCGCATCGACGAGGAGGCTCTGACTCACGCCCCGAAGCTGAAGGTCGTCGCCCGCGCCGGCGTGGGCCTCGACAACGTCGACATCAAGGCCGCCACCGCGGCCGGTGTCATGGTCGTGAACGCGCCGACCTCGAACATCGTCTCGGCCGCCGAGCTCACGGTCGGCCACATCCTCAGCCTCGCTCGCCGTATTCCGGCCGCGCACGCCTCGCTGTCCGCCGGCGCGTGGAAGCGCAGCTCGTTCACCGGCGCCGAACTGTTCGAGAAGACCGTCGGCATCGTCGGCCTCGGACGCATCGGTGCCCTCGTCGCCGCCCGACTCGCGGCGTTCGACATGCGCGTCGTCGCCTACGACCCTTACGTCACCTCGGCACGTGCCCAGCAGCTGGGCGTGCAGCTGCTCTCGCTCGACGAGCTCGTGGCCGAGTCCGACTTCCTGACCATCCACATGCCCAAGACGCCTGAGACGACGGGCATGATCGGCGCCGAGCAGTTCAAGGCCATGAAGCCGACCGCCTTCGTGGTCAACGTGGCGCGCGGTGGGCTCATCGACGAGGAGGCGCTGCACGCGGCTCTCGTCGCGGGCGAGATCGCGGGTGCCGGCCTCGACGTCTTCACCTCTGAGCCCCCGGCAGAGGGGGGCACCGCCCGCCCGCTCCTGGATCTTCCCAACGTCGTCGTCACCCCGCACCTCGGTGCCAGCACGGAAGAGGCGCAGGAGAAGGCGGGCGTCTCGGTCGCGAAGTCCGTGCGCCTCGCGCTCGGCGGCGATCTGGTGCCGGACGCGGTGAACGTCGCCGGTGGTGTGATCGATCCCTACGTGCGCCCCGGTATCTCGCTCGTCGAGAAGCTCGGACAGATCTTTGCAGCGCTCGCGACCTCGCCGCTCACCAGCCTCGACGTCGAGGTGCACGGTGAGCTGAACGACTACGACGTGAGCGTGCTGAAGCTCGCGGCGCTCAAGGGCGTCTTCACGAACATCGTCAGCGAGACCGTCTCGTACGTGAACGCTCCGCTGCTCGCCGAGCAGCGCGGCATCGCGGTGCGGCTGCTCAAGGACGATGTGAGCGACGAGTACCGCAACGTGATCACGCTGAGCGGTGCGCTCTCCGACGGCTCGCAGCTCTCGGTCTCCGGAACGCTGACCGGTCCGAAGCAGACTGAGAAGCTGGTCGGCATCAACGACCACACCCTCGAGCTGCCGATCGAGAAGAACCATGTCGTGATGCTCTACACCGACCGTCCCGGCATCGTGGCCGTCTACGGCCAGAAGTTCGGCGAAGCCGGCATCAACATCGCGGGCATGCAGATCGCCCGTCAGGCGGCCGGCGCGCAGGCGCTCAGCGTGCTGACGCTCGACTCGCCCGTGTCGGAGGAGCTGCTCGAAGACGTGAGCGCCGCGATCGACGCCGACCTCTTCCGCCAGATCGAAATCACCGAGGTCTGATCGGCGACAGACGAAGGAGGGCGGGAGCGCGATGCTCCCGCCCTCCTTCGCGTTTCGACGGGTTCAGGCCGTCGCCTTCAGCACCAGTGCGATCAGCTCACGGAGTTCATCGCTGCGAGGGACCAGTCGCTCCGGTCCGTGCACATCGAGCGAGTTGTTGAAGTAGAGCCCGTCGCTGACAAGCATCACGAGATCGAGGCTCGCACTGTCGCGCACGTGCGGGCGAATGGTCTCCGCCCAGCGACGCCTCGTGTCGCGGAGCATGTCCGCCGCGGGGATCGAGCCGCCCTGTGCGAGGCGGGTCGTGGCGATCAGCACCCGATCGAGCGCGTCGTCCTCCATCACCGAGGTGCGCACGTAGTAGGCGACGGGGCCCTCGTCGGCAGTTGTCATGCGCTCGAGGTCGAGGGCCGTGAGGCGGTCCAGCCGCTCGACGAGCCCGGCCTCAAGCTCATCCTTCGACCCGAAGTGGTACAGCAATCCGCCCTTCGAGACGCCGGCCGCCTTGGCGGTGGCTTCGAGAGTGGCGGCGCGCTCTCCCTCTTCGATGAGGATCGCTTCGAAGGCGTCGAGCACCTTCTCGCGGGCGAGGGGAGGTCGGGGCATCGTGGATCCTCTGCACAGGGGAAGGGAGGGAGTTCTGTTACTATACCATCCGGACGGTTCACTAACCGTGCGATCACGATCCTGAGAGGTGTTCCATGACCCGTACTGCGTCGATCCCGACGACAGAGACGGATGCTCCCCGCGTCGGAGCCCGCGGCTGGGCGGCGCTCGTCGTCCTCATGCTGCCGGTGCTGCTGGTCTCGGTGGACAACACGGTGCTGAGCTTCGCGCTCCCCGAGATCTCCATCGCGCTCGCCCCCACGGGCGCGGAGCAGCTGTGGATCATCGACGTGTACCCCCTGGTGCTCGCCGGACTCCTCGTCACGATGGGCACGCTGGGCGACCGCTTCGGTCGACGCCGGATGCTACTGATCGGAGCGACCGGCTTCGCCGCGGTCTCCGCCCTCGCGGCGTTCGCACCGACCGCCGGGCTGCTCATCGCCGCCCGCGCGCTCCTGGGCTTCTTCGGGGCCATGTTGATGCCGTCGACCCTCTCCCTCCTGCGTTCGATCTTCCAGAACCGCGACCAGCGCCGCATGGCCATCGCGGTGTGGGCCTCGGCGTTCTCCGCCGGGTCGGCGCTGGGCCCGATCGTGGGCGGCATCCTCCTCGAGCACTTCGCCTGGGGATCGGTCTTCCTGATCGCCGTTCCCGTGCTCATCCCGTTGCTCATCGCCGCGCCGCTGCTGGTCCCCGAGAGCCGTGACCCGAACCCGGGGCGGATCGACCTGATCAGCATCGCGCTGTCGATGGCGACCATGATCCCGGTGGTCTACGCGATCAAGTCCCTGGCGGTAGACGGCCCGAGCCTCACGGCCGGCGCGTGGGCACTGCTCGGCTTCGGGATGGGCTACCTGTTCGTCCGTCGCCAGCTGCGGGTGAAGAGCCCGATGCTCGACATGGCGCTGTTCCGTCGCGGTTCGTTCTCCGGAGCGATCCTGGTTAACCTGCTCAGTGTCGTCGCACTCGTCGGCTTCCTCTACTTCGTGTCGCAGCACCTGCAGCTCGTCCTCGGGCTGTCACCGATGATGGCCGGTTTCGCACTGGTCCCCGGCATGCTCGCGATGATCGTCGCCGGGCTCTCGGTCGTGCCGGTCTCGCGTCGGGTGCCTCCGCACATCGTCATCCCCGCCGGGCTGGCGTTCTCGGTGGCCGGATACCTCATCGTGGCGTTCACGACGCATGAGCACGGTGTCCTGCCGCTCGTGGTGGCGTTCGTGGTGCTCGGCATCGGCATCGGCGCGGCGGAGACGATCTCCAACGAGCTGATCCTGTCGAGCGCTCCCGCGGCCAAGGCGGGGGCGGCGAGTGCCGTGTCCGAGACCGCGTACGAACTGGGCGCCGTGCTGGGCACGGCCGTCCTCGGCGGCATCATCACCGCCTTCTACCGCGGGGCGCTCGTGCTTCCGGAGGGGCTGCCTGCCGACGTCGCGCATGCGGCGGGCGAGACGCTCGCCGGTGCCTACACCGCCGCTCAGGAGCTGCCCGATCAACTCGGGACCGCGTTGTGGGATGCCGCAGCCGCGGCGTTCGGCTCCGGCGTGATGGTGACGTCGCTCATCGGTGCGGGGCTCGTGGTCGTCGCCGGCGTGATCGCCGCCGTCACACTGCGCAAAGCCCCCTCGCACTGACCAGTACGCTGGGAGGACCGGCTCGTTCGCCCCGCGGCGGGCGTGGGCCGGTCCATCCCCGTGCAGTGCGCAAGGAGTCTCATGTCGCGTGTCGTGAAGCTGGCCGTCATCCCCGGTGACGGCATCGGTCCCGAGGTCATCGCCGAGGCGGAGAAGGTGCTCGACGCCGTCACCGCCGACAGCGGAGTGGTCTTCGACAAGACCCGCTTCTCGCTCGGTGCCGGCCGTTTCCTCGACACGGGGGAGACCCTCACCGATGACGACCTCGCCGCGATCGCCGCGAACGACGCGATCCTGCTGGGCGCGGTCGGCGGAAAGCCGGGCGACCCGCGTCTCAAGGACGCCAACATCGAGCGCGGTCTGCTCCTCAAGCTGCGCTTCACCCTCGACCACTACGTGAATCTGCGGCCGTCCAAGCTCTTCGCCGGCGCCCCGGGCCCGCTGTCCGACCCGGGTGAGATCGACTTCGTCGTGGTGCGTGAAGGCACGGAGGGGCCGTACGTCGGCAACGGCGGGGCGATCCGCAAGGGGACACCGCAGGAGGTCGCGAACGAGACCTCGGTGAACACCGCCTTCGGCGTGGAGCGTGTGGTGCGCTACGCGTTCGACCTCGCCGAGCGCCGCCGCAAGAAGGTGACGCTCGTACACAAGACCAATGTGCTCGTGCACGCGGGGGCTATCTGGCAGCGCATCGTGAACGAGGTGGCAGCCGAGCACCCCGACGTCGTCGTCGACTACCTGCACGTCGATGCCGCCACGATCTTCCTGGTCACCGATCCCTCGCGCTTCGACGTGATCGTGACCGACAACCTGTTCGGCGACATCCTCACCGACCTCGCCGGTGCCGTCACGGGCGGCATCGGTCTCGCCGCGTCGGGGAACATCAATCCCGATGGCGCCTTCCCGTCGATGTTCGAGCCGGTGCACGGCTCGGCACCCGACATCGCGGGTCAGCAGAAGGCCGATCCGACCGCTGCGATCCTCTCGATCGCGCTGCTGCTGGACCACCTCGGCCTCACTGAGGAATCCGCGCGTGTGAGCGCTGCGGTCGAGGCCGACATCGCCGCCCGCACCGCGGCTCGCACGACGGCGGAGATCGGCTCCGCGATCACTGCACGCCTCTGACTGCAGGCGTAGGCTGAACGGGCGCGAGGATGCGCCCACCCACGAGGAATGGATGATGAGATGACGACCATCGATGCCGAGGCGACCGTGGCTCCCCTGGAGTTCGCCGTCACGAAGAACCTGACCGCAGCGTCGCCCGCACGGCTGGCCGAGGTGCTGGAGAACCCGGGCTTCGGCGTGGTATTCACCGATCACATGGTCGACATCTGCTGGTCGGCCAAGGGCGGCTGGCACCGTCCGCGCGTGCAGCCGTACGGCCCGATCCCGCTCGACCCCGCAGCATCCGTGCTGCACTACGCGCAGGAGATCTTCGAGGGCATCAAGGCCTACCGTCACGCCGACGGCTCGATCCACACGTTCCGCCCCGACCGCAACGCCGCGCGCCTGCAGGCCAGCGCCCGCCGCCTCGCGCTGCCCGAGCTTCCGACCGAGTACTTCATCCAGTCGCTGCGCGAGCTCGTCGCCGTCGACGGACGCTGGGTGCCCACGGGTGCCGACCAGAGCCTCTACCTGCGTCCGTTCATGTTCGCGAAGGAGGCGTTCCTGGGCGTCCGCGCCGCGCAGAAGGTCGCGTACTACGTGATCGCCAGCCCCGCAGGTGCCTACTTCTCCGGTGGAGTGAAGCCGGTGCGCATCTGGCTCTCCGAGGAGTACGCCCGCGCGGGCAAGGGCGGCACCGGCAAGGCCAAGACCGGCGGCAACTATGCATCGAGCCTGCTCGCGCAGAGCGAGGCCAGTGCCAAGGGCTGCGACCAGGTCGTGTTCCTCGACGAGAAGCGCAACGTCGAGGAGCTCGGCGGCATGAACGTCGTCTTCGTCTTCAAGGACGGGCGCGTCGTCACCCCGGAGTCCGACAGCATCCTCGAGGGCATCACCCGCGACTCGCTGCTGCAGCTGGCGGAAGACCGCGGCTACACGGTGGAGAAGCGGCCGATCTCGATCGACGAGTGGCGCGAGGGTGTCGCGTCGGGCGACATCGTGGAGGTGTTCGCCTGCGGCACGGCCGCCGTCGTCACCCCGATCGGCGCTCTCGTGGGCGACGGGTTCGACGAGCCGCAGCCGCTGGGTGAGCTCGCGCTCTCGCTGCGCGAGGAGCTCACCGACATCCAGTACGGCCGCCGTGAGGACAAGCACGGCTGGCTGCTGCGCCTCGACGCCTGAGTTTCCAGTTGCCGAGACCCACGCTCCCCGCCGAGACCCACTCTGTGTTTCTTCCGGGAGGGTGGGTCTCGTCGCGTGCCGGGGGTCTCGGCGACCGCCGGGCGCGCTCGGTAGGCTGGATCCCATGAAGATCGCCCGGTTCAGCCACGACGAAGCCATCATGTACGGGATCATCGACGAGCGCGAGCTCGTGGTGCTCGCCGGCGACCCGATGTTCACCGGGTACGAGACCACCGGCGCTCGGGTGCCGCTCGCGGATGCCGCCCTGCTCGCCCCGGTGATCCCGCGGTCGAAGGTCGTCTGCGTCGGCAAGAACTATCACGATCATGCCGCCGAGATGGGGGGAGAGGCCCCTGAGGAGCCCCTGCTGTTCCTCAAGCCGAACACTGCGGTGATCGGCCCCGGAGACGCGATCGTGCGGCCGACGCTCTCCGAGCGCACCGAGTACGAGGGCGAACTGGTCGTCGTGATCGGCAAGATCGCGAAGAACGTCAAGGCCGAGAATGCGCTCGACTACGTGCTCGGCTACACGATCGGCAACGACGTGACCGCTCGCGACCTCCAGCGCAAGGATGGTCAGTGGTCGCGCGCGAAGGGCTTCGACACGTTCTGCCCGCTGGGACCGGTTATCGAGACCGACTTCGACCCGGCGAACGCGACGATCGAGACGCGGGTGAACGGCGAGGTGCGCCAGCACGCCCCGCTCACCGACATGATCCACTCGGTACCGGCGATCATCGAGTACGCCTCGGCCGTGTTCACCCTGCTCCCCGGCGATGTCATCATGACCGGCACCCCGGCCGGTGTCGGCACGTTCGCGGCCGGTGACGTCGTCGAGGTCGAGATCTCGGGATTGGGCATTCTGCGCAACACCGCGCGCGACGCCGTTCCCGCATCATGACCGATGTCGCCCTGACGGCGGCGCAGCAGACGGCGGTCCAGCGGCGCACCGTGCTGGTGCTGTCGTTCGGGCAGGTGCTCGGCGGCATCGCCTTCGGGGCCACGGTCTCGCTCGGCGCGCTTCTTGCTGCGGACATCTCGGGGAACGACGCGCTCTCCGGTTTGGCGACGGCTTCCGTGACGCTGGGAGCGGCGGCGTGTGCCATCCCGCTTGCCCGCCTCGCCGCGCGCGTCGGACGCCGTCGCGCGCTCACGCTCGGCAACCTGTTCGCGCTGGTCGGCATCGCGGTGGTGATCCTTGCCGCTGCCCTGCGGATCTTCCCCCTGCTGCTCGCCGGGATCCTGATGATCGGCGCAGGCAATGCGGGAAACCTCCAGTCGCGATTCGCGGCGACCGATCTCGCCGCCCCGCAGCACCGAGGCCGTGACCTGTCGATCGTCGTCTGGTCGACGACCATCGGCGGTGTCGCCGGCCCTCTGCTGCTGGGCCCTGGGGAGATCGTCGGGCAGGCGGTCGGGATGCCACCGCAGACGGGCTCGTATCTGTTCTCCTTCGTCGCGCAGTGCGCGGCGCTGCTGCTCTACATCGTCGCGCTGCGTCCTGATCCGCTTCTGGCGGCCCAGCGGCTCGCGAAGGCGTCGACCGCGGCCGCCGGAGCGGTGGCGGTGGATCGACCGCGGGTCGCCCGCTATGCGATCTTCGCGATCGCCGGCTCTCATGTGGTGATGGCCTCGGTCATGGCCATGACTCCGGTGCACCTGTCGCACATGGCCCACGGCACCGGGGGCATGGCCGCGAGTCCGGCAGATGTCTCGGCGCTCGTGGGGATCACCATCGCCCTGCACGTCGGTGGCATGTACGCGCTGTCCCCGGTCTTCGGTGTGTTGGCCGATCGATGGGGCCGACTGCAGGTCGTTCTGCTCGGACAGGTACTGCTCGCCGGAGCTCTCGCGTTCGCCGTGTTCACGGGTACGGAGGCGTGGGGCGTGATGGTGGCCCTCATCCTGCTGGGGCTGGGGTGGAGCGCGGCGACGGTTGCCGGCGCCGCACTGCTCACCGAGGCTTCGGCCCCCGAGCTGCGCACCCGCAGGCAGGGGCGCAGCGATTCGCTGATGAGCCTCTCGGCTGCCGCCGGGTCTGTGCTTGCCGGTGTGGTGCTGTCGAACTTCCAGTACTCGGGACTCGGCATCGCGGCTTTCGTCCTGGTCGTCGCGATCGTGGCGCTCTCCCCGCTCGCCCGCTCCGGCGTCCGATGAAGGACTGGGTCGGCGTCGGCGAGGCATATTCCGCTTCCTACGCCGCACTCTGTGCAGGGACCTTCTCGGCGATGCAACGCGCACTCGGTGCACCGGGAGGGCGCAGCCTGCTCGATGTCGGCGCGGGCGACGGCAGGCTCGCTGCACTGTGGGCGGAGACGGGATGGAGCGTCCAGGCGTGTGAGCCGGAGGAGTCGATGCGGAGGGTGTCCCGCCGCGAACGACCGCAGGTCGACACGATCGATGCGGGGCTGCCGGATCTGCCGTTCGCCGACGGTGCCGTCGATGTGGTGGTCGCGAACTTCGTCCTGAACCATGTCGCCTCTCCGCGCAGGTCAGCCGCCGAGCTGCGGCGCGTGAGCCGTGGTGCCGTGGTCGCGACGACCTGGACGCTCTCGCCCTCCTGGTTCTGGGCAGAGGTCACCGAGCGCGCGCGTGTGGCTCCGTTCGCGGGTGCGAAGCTCCCGGCCGACGAGGATTTCGAGCGGAGCGCCGACGGCTTCGTGCGGATGCTGCGGGGTGCGGGTCTGGAGCGCGTGGTCGTCACCGAGCACGGCTGGACCTGGAACGCGGACCCGGATCTGCTCTGGTATTCGGTCGAAGGGGGCGTCGCCGGGGCCGGTGCTCTCTATGCCCGGCTCGACGCCGATGATCGTCGGCGATTCCGTGCGGCGTTCGAGCGCGTCGTGGATGAGCGCGCTGTGCACGGCGCGCTCCCGCTCGAGCATCGTGCGGCCGTGGCCGTGAGCCCATTTTCCTGAGGGCCCTCCGCCCACCCGCGATACGACGGCCGTCCCCGTAGAATCGAAGGGCTATGGCTACCCCTCACCCCCTCACCACGACTGTCAGTGGTGCCGACGTCCGCGTCCGCTTCTGCCCCTCGCCGACCGGACTGCCGCATGTCGGCATGGTCCGCACGGCTCTCTACAACTGGGCCTACGCCCGCCATAACGGCGGGAAGATGGTGTTCCGCATCGAGGACACCGACGCCGCCCGTGACAGCGAGGAGAGCTTCCGCCAGCTGGTCGATGCTCTGACCTGGCTCAAGATCGACTGGGATGAGGGCGTCGAGGTCGGCGGGCCGCACGCTCCGTACCGGCAGTCCGAGCGTCATGACATCTATCGCGAGGTGATCGACAAGCTCGTCGCCACGGGCGCCCTCTACGAGAGCTACTCCACGGCCGAGGAGATCGACGCGCGTAACGAGGCCGCAGGCCGTGCCAAGCAGCTCGGCTACGACAACTTCGACCGCGATCTCACCGAGGAGCAGAAGGAGGCGTTCCGCGCCGAGGGTCGCCAGCCTGCGCTGCGCCTCCGGGTACCGGACGAGGACGTCACCTACGTCGACCTGATCCGCGGCGAGGTCACCTTCCCCGCCGGCTCGTTCCCCGACTTCGTGGTCGTGCGTCCGAACGGCGTGCCGCTGTACACCTTCGTGAACCCGGTCGACGACGCCCTCATGGGCATCACCCACGTGCTGCGTGGCGAGGACCTCATGCCCTCGACCGCACGCCAGCTCTCTCTGTACGCCGCGCTCATCGACGCGGGCGTCACGACGTTCGTGCCGCGCTTCGCGCACATGCCCCTGGTGTTGGGAGAGACCGGCAACAAGAAGCTCTCCAAGCGCGACCCGCAGGCCGACCTGTTCCTGCACCGGGACCGCGGCTTCATTCCCGAGGGGCTGCTCAACTACCTCGCGCTGCTCGGCTGGTCGATCGGTCCCGACCGCGACGTGTTCTCGCTCGACGAGTTCACGGCCGCGTTCGACATCGTCAACGTCAACCCGAACCCGGCCCGTTTCGACCAGAAGAAGGCCGAGTCGATCAACGGCGACCACATCCGGATGCTGGGGGAGAAGGACTTCGCCGAGCGCACGATCCCGTACCTCGCCGCGGCCGGTCTGTTCGACGAGCCCACGCACGAGCAGCTGGTGACGGCGTTCCGTGTCGCACCTCTCGTGCAGGAGCGCGTGCAGCTGTTGGGCGAGGTCCCCGGCATGGTGGGCTTCCTGTTCACCGACGAGGTCACGTACGCCGAGGATGCGCTCAAGGGGCTGCCGGCGAACGCCGCCGAGGTGCTCGATGCCTGCGTCGTCGCGCTCGAGCCGCTGGAGGAGTTCACGCCGGAGAAGATCCAGGAGGCCCTGGCCGCGGAGCTGGTCGAGAAGCTCGAGCTCAAGCCGCGCATCGCCTACGGCCCGCCGCGCGTGGCCATCACGGGCCGCCGGATCTCCCCGCCGCTGTTCGAGTCGATGGAGCTGCTGGGCAAGGAGGAGTCGTTTCGTCGTCTGCGATCCCTGTCGGCGTTCCTCGCCAGCTGAGGCGCGACGCGCCCGGGCGGCGGATCACGGCCCACCGGTTTTGGTGTTCCGCCGCCGCTCGGGTAGGCTTGATTCTCGGTGCGAGGCTCCGGTTTCGCCCTTGGGGTATGGTGTAATTGGCAACACGACGGTTTCTGGTTCCGTTATTCTTGGTTCGAGTCCAGGTACCCCAGCAAGTCGAAAACCCCCGCTCAGGCGGGGGTTTCGTCGTTTCCGGACCAGTATCGCCAGAGCAGTTCGGCTGCGTGTCCATCGCGATGTCGAAAGCCCTCTGGATCCCGTGTCAGCACAGGATCCAGAGGGCTTTCGTGATGGCGCGTCAGGCCGAGCGGCGGCGCAGGTGGAACAGCCACGTGCCCGCGGCCAGCAGAGTGAGGGCAAGGCCCGTCCAGACCAAGCCGATCGCGCCGTCTGCGCCGGTCGTCGCCAGGGGGTCGGAAGAGCTGTCGGCTCCGGGCTTCGTGTCGGCGCCGTGCCCGTCGCCGGGGCTTCCGTTCCCGGTGCCTCCGTCGCCGCCCTCTCCAGGTGTTCCCGCGTCGACCGCGGCGAACTCCACCGAGGCGAGCACTCTGCTCTGGACGCCGGTCAGCACCAGGTCCGACCCCTCGATGGCGAAGCTGTCGACGCCGCTGGCCGTGACCGTGGAACCCGCGATCCGGAAACCGGCCGCCGGGGTGAGGGTCAGCCGCACCTGGCCCCCACGATCGGCGACGCCCTCTGCGGGCGAGACGGCGCCCCCGCGCACCTCGGTGCGATAGCTGAAGCGCACGGTCTGCGCCTCCACCGCGTCGACGGCGGCCTTCAGCGCATCGAAGCTCGTACGAAGCTGCTCGCTCGTCGGTGCCGCTGCGGCACGTCGGTCGAGCGGGGCTGCTTCCCCTGCGAGCAGAGCGGCACTGTTCGACGTCGCGGTGGCGAGCGCCTCGCCGAGGGTCTGATCGAAGACCCGGCCGTTGGCGGCCTCGACCTCGTTCGCGTTCATCAGCTCGGTGGCGTACTCCACGGCCTGGGAGAGCGCGGCGTTCTCGGCGGTGGAGTCGCCCGCCGCGAACAGGGCGGCGACCTCGGTTCCGGTCAACGCCGTGTCCCACATCCGCAGGTCGTCCATGTCGAGACCGATGCCGTAGCTCTTGCTCCCGTCGACGCCCACGAGCATGTTCAGACCACTGGTCATGCTGCCGATGCCCGCGATGCTCATCTCCTTGGCCAGCACGCCGTCCAGGTAAGTGCTCGCCACGTTGCGCGTGCGATCCACGGTCACGGTCATGTGGTGCCACGAACCCCGGTAGTCGCCGACATCACCGGTCGCGTAGACGCCGTTCGTGCCGTCGCCGAGCGTGAACTCGAGCTTGCCGGTGTTGGTTCCTTCCGGCGCGAGGTTGATGCCGGAGCGGTACCAGTTCGCCCAGTTCTTGTTGCTGATGATCGCGCCGTAGCCGCTGACTCCTGTGACCTTCGTCCAGAAGCCGATGGTGAGGTCCTTGTCCGTGCCGAGATCGAACTCGGGGCGGGACCCGAGGTCGATGTAGTTGCTCGCGCCGCCGCCGATGCGTACCGCCGTTCCCGACGCGCCGGGGCGGTCGGTGTCGACATAGGAGACCGATCCGATCGGCTTCGCCGCGGGAGCCGTGCCCGCATGTGCGCCGGTGTCTCCGAGGTCGCCCTCGAAGGCGAGGTGCAGGAATTCGCCGTCCGGCGCAGGCGCGGGCGCCGCCGGGAAGTCGGGGAAGACGAGCTCGCCGGCCGTGCGCACGATGCCGGTGAGCGGTTCGGACGCGTTCTGGAAGTCATCGTAGGCGGTGACCGTGACGGTGTAGTTCTTCGCCGCCTTCAGGCCGCGGATGTCGAAGCCCATCGTGTTCGGGGTCATGTAGAACCGCGAGTATGCCTTGAACGATCCGGCGACGGACTTCGGGGCGTTGCTTCCGAAGTCGGGCACCTGATTCGCGGTGAACGGCACGGGGTTGCCGGCCTGGTCGCGGATCTCGACCTCGTAGTGGTTCACGAGCTCATCGTCCTTCGCCTGGTCGAAGCGCAGCGTGAGGGACTCCTCTGCGATGTCGCTCGCGGTCACGGCGGCGGCACCCCACCATGGTGCGACCGTGCTGCGCTGATCCGCGGTGTACGTGAAGCCGCTCTTGCCCTCGGTCGTGTCGATGACCCAGGGCATGCCGATCCACCGCTGATGGGTGACATCGAATCGGCGGATGACCGTGCGTCCGTCGGTGAGCACAGACACGAAGTTCGCGCTCTTCTGCGGGACCCCGGCGCCGGCATCGCCCTGGTTGCCGCCGAAGTAGCCGCCGCCGATGAAGTCAGCGGGAACGTCTTGGTAGATGTAGTTCATCGACGCGTTCTCGTAGACGGTGAAGTCCTTCTGGAAGATGCTCGTCTCCGGGTTCGACGAGAAATGGGTGTGCGCGGAACCCAGCATCACCTGCGGGTAGTCCGCGAGGATGCGCTGCAGATCGGGTCCCGCCATGTCGTAGTCGGCATGGAAAGGACCACCGAGCGAGGTCCCGGCGTAACCGCTGTGGATCGAGACGAAGATCGGCGAGGCCGGGTCGTAGTCGGGCTTCGCCGCGATCTCCTGGAGCGTGCTGCGGAGGTAGGCCTGGTAGCCGGAGCGCTGGCCGCTGTATCCGAACGTGTTCGTGCCGTTGTAGTCGAGGCCGATGAAGTCGATGCCCTCGATCGTCGTGTGGAAGTTGCTCACGTAGCCGGTGTCGGCGTTCGGGTAGAACCACTCCGGCGCACCGGCGGGCGCGTTCGAGCGTGCGGCCTCGAACGTCGTGCCCATCAGATCGGCGATGTCGTGGTTGCCCTGTGTCAGAAGCACCTGCGACTCCGGGAACGTCTCGCGCATGACGCGTTCGACCGCGCGGTACCAGCCGGCGACCTTCTCGCTGTCGCCGGCGAGGTGAGCGGAGTACTCGGGATCGTTCGCGCCGACGACGTCGCCGTTGTCGACGACGACCCGGGGTTCGAACCCCTTCGCCTCTGCCCAGGAGCGCAACGCCTGGAAGTGCGGCTTCGCCCCCTCGTAGGCGACCTGCTCCGATGTCTTGTCGGCCGTGGCGGAGCCGCCGAGCTCGGTGTCGGACATCGTGATGAACTCGAGCGTCGCCTCCGCATCGTTGTAGGCGTCGTTCGCGGCCTCGATGCGCTGCGGGGTCATCGGCTCGGTGGCAGGAAGGGAGGCGGGGTCCGCCATCGGTGCGATCGCCGCGGCCGGCAGAGCGGGCAGGAACAGGGTGAGCGCTGCAGCGGCGGCGATCACCCCTCCGCCCAGAGCACGGCGCCGTGCCGGTTCGGGGCGGGGGTGCGTCTTCATCGGATCATCAGGGGTCGGCATGGAGCTTCCTCACGGGGTGTTTGTCGGGTGCGAACGGGGAGAGATCGGACGAGTAGGTCAGGGGAGCGCGGGCTCGAGGGTCATCACCGAGGCCACCCACGCGGCGGTCACAGGGCGGAGGTCGGGGATGCACGCGGTCGCGCCGCTCGTGGCGCGCAGGTCGGCTCGTACCTGTACGACCCGGCTTCCGGCCGCGACGGCGGCCCGGACTCCGACCTCCGAGTCCTCGAACACCAGGCAGGTGCCGGGGTCGATGCCGAGCAGATCGAATGCCTGCAGATAGGGCTCGGGATCCGGCTTCGTGTGCTGCACGTCATCAGCCGTGACGACGACGTCGAATGCGCCCAGAGCGAGGCTTTCGGCGACCGCATCGACCCAGCGGTGCGTCGAGCTCGTCACCAGCGCGATGCGGATCCCTTCTCCGCGGAGGTGTCCGAGCGCCTCCTCGGCGCCGGAGACCCACGACAGGCGGTCGGCGAAGGTGTCGATCGTGAGCGCCTCGAGGTCGGCGGCGACCTCGGCGGCTCGGGCGGACAGGCCGCCGACCTCGATCAGCGCGCGGGCGGCGTCGATGCTGGAGAGACCCTCGAACTCGACGAGCTGTGCAGACGAGACCGCCGCGCCATCGAGCGCGAGACGGGCGCGGATCGCGTCGAGCCACAGCCGCTCGCTGTCGACGAGCGTGCCGTCGAGGTCGAAGAGCACGGCAGCAGGCCACGCGGAAGGGCGGTGATCGGAGGAGGGCGTCGACGGGGTCACGGGTTGATTACCCCGCCTGACGGTGTGCAGAGGAGGGCGCGCAGATGAACGGCGACGGAACGATCGGTGTCTCCGGGTGCGACACGCGGGACAACTGTGAACTGCTGTCCCGTTCGCGCGATCGCGGGCCTTGTGGCTCACCTAGTCTGAGATGGTGCCACCGGCGAACCCGCGCCCCCATCGCGAGATCATGAGCGATCTGATGACCAGGATCATCGACGGAGAGTTCGCCCCGGATTCCCGGCTTCCGTCCGAGACGAAGCTGGGGCACCATTACGGCTCGACCCGGGGAACGGTGCGCCGAGCACTCGCGGGGCTCGAGGAGCGAGGGCTGGTGTCGCCGGTTCAGGGCACGGGCTGGATCGTGCGTTCGCGGCGTCCGAGCCAGTCGTTCGAAGAGCTGCGGTCGTTCGCCCAGTGGGCGCGGTCGAAGGGGATGACACCCGGAGGGCTGGTGCGGCGCAAGGAGTTCGGAGAGGCGACAGCAGCCGAGGCGCGTCGTCTGTGGGTGAGCCCGAGGGCACGGGTGCTCCGCGTGACGAGGACGCGCAGCATCGACGGGCGCGACGTCATGCTGGAGCGCACCTCCTATCCCGACTGGATCGCCGATCGGGTCGCCGCGATCGCCGACGACGAAGCCTCGGTCGTCGAGGCGCTCACTCGCGACTTCGGCGTCGTGACCGCCTTCGCCCAGCACGCCATCGACGCTGTCCCGGTCTCCAGTGCGGACGCCACCCTGCTCGGGGTCCGTCGCGCGAGCCCGCTGCTGCGTGTGCGCCGGGTGAGTTACGCCTCGGCCGGTGAACCGATCGAGTACGGGGAGGATCGCTACCTTCCGGATGCAGTGACGTTCCTGGTCACGGCATCGCGGGAGAGCACGCCGCTCACGCGTACCGAGTTCTCGCGGTAGATCCGAGGCCTGCCCGGGCACCAGGCCCGCGTCGCGTCCGGCGACGTCGAGGGCGCCGAGTAATGTGAATACGTGACAGGAACACGAGCAGAAGCGGCATTCTCCCGCGCTGTCACCGCATTCAGCACTCCGACGCTCGATCTGCTGCACGGTCGCTTCGCGCCCTTCGTGGTGGCGTCGCTCTCGCTTCTGTTCACCGCCGACCGGGCATCCATCCCGATCGCCGATGCGCAGGCCGAGCTCTCCGAGATCCTCGACGAGTTGCGGGGAGCGGGCGACGATGAGGACGACCGTCGCGTGCCGGCGGGGACGGGGCGCGACGTCGCCAGGAACTGGGTGCGGCTGGGCTGGCTGGTGCAGCAGATCGATGAGGACGTCGAGGTGTACCGGCTGTCCGCGCACGCGGTGGAGGCACTGGAGATCGCGGGACGCACGGGCGGAGGCCGCACGCGTGTCTCCAACTCACGGGTGCGCACGCTCCTCGAAGCCGTGGAGCATCTGGCCGACAGCGCCGAGGCCGATCCCCTCCGCCGGCTCGCCCGTCTGCGTGAGGAGCGCGCCGCGCTCGACGCCGAGATCGACCGGATCGAGGAATCGGGCCGGGCCGATCCGCTGGACGACGAAGAGCTCTACGAGGAAGCCGAGAACGTGCTGCATCTGGCGCGCGAGCTCCCGGCCGACTTCACACGGGTCGCCGAGTCCCTCAAGCTGATGCAGCGCGACGTCGTCGCCCATCTGCGCCGCGACGAGCGGCCGACGGGTGAGGTGCTCCGCGAATACCTCCAGCGCGCGCAGGACGTGATGAACTCGACGCCGGAGGGGCGCGCGTTCGCCGGTGCCCTGAGACTCATCGGCGATCCGGACCGCATCGATGCGCTCACCGAACAGCTGCACGGCCTGCTCCGGCAGCCGTTCGCCCGCATGCTCGACGCCACCCAGCGTGCCGAACTCGATGCGATCGGGCGTCGGGTGGAACTCGGCGTCGAGGAGGTCCTCGCCGCGCAGCGGCGGGCATCCCATGTCATCACCGGCCAGGTGAAGACCCATGATCCGCTGCGGGACCGTCAGATCGACGACCTGCTCCGCGACGTCATCGCCGCGCTTCACGTCTGGGATGGCACGGGGGCGAGCGCGGCGCCGGTGCGCAGCCTCCCACTCATCGATCTGGGTCACCTCAGACAGACGGTGAGCAGCATCCGCCCTCCCGCCGTCCCCGCCCCGCTCGCGGATGCCGAGGATGTCGAGTTCCCCGATGTCGACACGCGAGCGTGGGGTGGTCCGAGGTATGCGGAGCTCGAAGAGTACGTCTCGAACCTCGGCCCGGAGTTCGATCTCGCGACCGCGTTCGAGGACGCCGCCGACGACACCCGCCGGCCCGTCGACCTCGTCGGACTGCTCGAGATCGCTCATCGCAACGGCATGACCGAGAGCGATGCGGTCTCGGTCGTCGAGGCGCTGCGTCCCGACGGCTCGACACGACGTTTCGCGTTCGGCGCCGTCACGGCGCGCAACCCGAAGGAAGAAGCACATGCCTGAAGAGAGCCTCGTGATGGAAGCACCGGTGGACGACGCGTTCATCGCCCCTGTCCCGATGGAAGACGACATCGAGGAGCACTTCGCGGGTGATCGAGGGACGCTCGATCCCGAGATCCGACGACTGCTCGCGCACATCCTCCAGCGTCGTTTCATCGCCGCGGAGCGCAATCGTCGGGAGTGGACGCTCCTGCTCGACCACCAGCAGGTGATCGAGTCGCGGCTGAACGACCTCTACCTCCGCCTGGTCGTCGACCACGGTCGCGGATTCGCCTACAAGCAGCAGCTGCGCTCCGACGAGATCGACATGCCGGTGCTGCTGAAGGACGCGCCCTACACGCGAGCCGAGACCCTGGTGCTGGTGCATCTTCGCACGGTGTATCAGCGCGAGTCCGCCGCCGGTGAGGCATCCGTGCGCATCGACATCGAAGACCTCGAGCAGACGGTGCTCAGCTACTTCACCGACGTCGACGGGGGCACGGCCCGACAGCAGAAGGCCATCCGGAACGCGATGGACCGTCTGGATCGAGAGGGCATCGTCCAGGAGGAGACCAGTGGGCGCTATCGGATCAGTGCGCTCGTCGAGGTCGTCCTCAGCGCCGAGACCCTGAAAGAGCTTCGCGATTGGCTGCGGTCGCAGGAAGTGGTGGAACGATGACCATGGTCGACACGCTCTTCGGACTCATCCCCGCGGGGTCGCGGGGACAGCAGTGGGTCGCGGAGGAGCTGCAGCTGATCAACTGGGGCGGATACGACGCCGGCCCCCATCGTGTGCGCTTCTCACCCGACGCGACCCTGCTCTGCGGGGGTTCGGGTTCCGGTAAGTCCACCCTCATGGATGCGTACATCGCCTTGATGATGCCCCACACGACGCCGTTCAACGGCGCCTCGAACGGCGGAGTGACGGGTCGCCCTCGCGGCGACGAGCAGCGGAACATCCTCTCCTACGGGCGCGGGAAGATCGACGAATCCCGCACCGAGGACGGCACGAAGCTGCGCGTGCTCCGCGGCGACGGCGAAGACACATGGAGTGCGATCGCGACGACGTGGCTCGACCACGACGGATCGCGTTTCACCGCGGTGCGCGCGTGGTACATCCCCGCGGATGCTCGCACTCTGGAGGACACGACCCGGGTGCGGGCCACCGTGAACGGGGCATTCGATCTGGGGCTTCTGGAGAAGGCGGCCACGCAGAGGCTCTCCGATGCGTCGGTACGGGCGACGGGACTGGAGACCCTGGCGACGGACCGCGAGTTCTCGGCGCGGCTGCAGGCGGTTCTCGGCATCGGGGCGGCAGGTTCCGGTGCGAAGGCGATCAGCCTCCTGGCGAGGATCCAGGCGGGGCAGCAGATCACGACGGTCGACGATCTGTACAAGAAGCTCGTGTTGGAAGAGCCAGAGACCATGGCCACCGCCGATGCCGTGGTGGCGCATTTCGACGAACTCGAGAGCACGCGCACGAGGATGCTCACCGCGAAGCAGCAGGTGAGCGCGCTCGAGCCGATCCGCGGGATCAAGGACCGCATCGCCGCGGCCGCCGAACGCGTGCGGGTGATCGACGAGGTCGGCGTCTTCACCGATCCCTCCTCGCTCGCCGCGCTCTGGAACGCGCAGCGGCGCCTGGATCTGCTGCGCGAGGTCGAGGTCGAGCTGGGGGATCGCACCCGCGCGCTCAGCCTCGCCGTCCGCGAGAAGCGCGCCCTCGTCGATGCCGCCGATCTCGAGCGTGAAGGCCTCCTCGATGTGCTGCGGCAGTCCGGCGGCGACCGCCTGGAGACCGCACAGCGTGAGCTGCGCGTGGCCGAGCGTCGTCTGGAGGACGTCCAGCGGGAGAGGGCGAAGTTCGACGCGATCGCCGAGGAGCTCGGGGTGGAGGTCGAAACCGCCGCGCAGTTCGATGCCTTCGTGGCCGGCACCCGGGGCTCATCGCCGAAGTCCGACATCCGCGACGCGCGTGCGGCCTTCGCGGACGCGGAGACGGCGCGCAGGACCGCCGAGGCCGAGATGCGGAGTCTGCGCGACGAACGCGAGAGGACCATCCGCGTGCGCGGCAGCATCCCCGCGCACCTCGACGAGTCACGCGCACTGCTCGCACAGGCGGTCGGACTCGCGCCATCGGATCTTCCGTTCGTCGGGGAACTCATCGAAGTGCGCACGGAGTTCGAGCCATGGCGCGAGGCCTTCAACCTCGCGCTCGGCGGCTTCGCGAGGACGCTTCTGATCGACGTCGAGCATCTGGCAGAGTTCCGTTCGGCCATCAACGCGGTGCGCACCCCGGAACGGCTCAATTACGAAGGCGTCCAGACGGGGCTCCCCGAGATGCGGGGCGCCGACCCGAAGACGCTCCCCGGGCGGCTCGACCACCTGCCCACGCCCTTCACCGGCTGGCTCCAGCAGAGACTCCAGGACCGCTTCGGGTACGTCTGCGTGGACTCGTCGTCGCAGCTGGGCGCGCACCAGAGAGCGCTCACCATCAGCGGTCAGGTCTTGCAGGGGAGTCGCGGCGCGCACGGCGGGCAGGGCCGCGCCAACATGCTGGGCTTCACCAACGACCGTCGTCTGCGTGAGATCGATGAGCAGCTGCGGCAGCTGAGCGCACGGCATGACGAGTGCGCCGCCTCTGCGGCGGACGCCGAGGCGGCCCTCGACCGGATCGAGGCGCGGTCGACCGCGTTCGCGAGGATCGATGACCTGACCTGGGAGCAGATCGATGTCGCCGCGGTGGAGGCGGAGCGAGAGCGCTGGGTCGCCGTCGAAGCCGAGGTCACCACGGCCAGCCCCGAGATCGGCCAGCTCCGGCACCAGGCCGACGACCTGAGGACTCGGGCGGCCCGGCTCCGCGACGACGAGGCGCGTCTGAGCAATGAGCTCGCACAGACGCAGGATCACTGGGGCCAGGTCACCGACGACGTCGACGCGTGTCAGAGCGTCATCGATGCGGCCGCGGCATCGGGACTCGAGATGGGGGAGCGGCACGCGTCGTTCCTCGACGGTCGATTCCTGCATTCCCAGACGGGGGACACCCCGTCCGCGGCGGAGCGCCTGACGCACCTGGACACCGCGCTGAGAACCGCGGCCCAGCGCCTTCACGAGGATCGCCGCGAGGCCGCCGAGGCCCACGAGCAGCAGCGCGAGAGCATGCGACGACTCATGACCGGGTTCCTGGAGCGATGGGACAATCTGACGCTCCTGCCGGATCCGGACGCGTCGGTCGGGGAGTTCGAGAGCATTCTGGAGGCGCTCCAGACCAACGGACTGCATGAGCTGGAGACCGAGTGGCGCGACAGCCTCCTCAAGCTCTCCGGTAACGATCTGACGAGTCTCGACTCGACTCTCAGCCGTTCGCTGCGCGAGATCAAGGATCGCATCGATCCCATCAACCGCATCATGGAGGAGCTGCCCTTCTACGATGACGACCACCGCCTGCAGATCACCCCGCGGGAGAATCAGACGGAGGCGCGCAAGCGCTTCCGACGTGAGCTCCGCGAGGTGCGAGGACTGATCGATGCGGCCTCGACCGATGCGGAACGGGAGGCCGTGTATCGCAAGATGAGCCGCCTCATCGCCCGGATGCGTCGGACGGCGCCCGACTTCGCCGAACTCATCGACGTGCGAAACCACGTGCGGGTGAGCGCGGAGCGGGTCACCGCCGCGACACGAGAGCACGTCGCGCTCTACGATCACATCGGCGAGAAGTCCGGAGGGGAGTCCCAGGAACTCGTCGCCTTCATCGTCGGCGCCGCTCTGCGCTACCAGCTCGGAGACGCGGGGGCGGCACGACCGCGCTACGCGCCGGTCTTCATGGACGAAGCTCTGATCAAGGCGGATGCCCACTTCACCAAGCGCGCGATCGGCGCCTGGAGAGGACTCGGCTTCCAACTCGTGATCGGTGCGCCGAACGACAAGTACAGCGCGATCGAGCCGCACGTCGATGTCGAGTACAACATCCTCAAAGACACGCGCGGTCGCTCCTGGGCGAAGGCGAAGGTGGGGCTTCCGCAGGAGGCGGTCTGAGGAGAGGCGGTCTGAGGCGGCCGGTCGTCCTCCGTGCCGCTACTCGCACTCCCCGAGGAAGCCGAGGTAGCAGACGGCCTCGTGGGTGACCGCCGCTTCATAGTCGTTGTTGGACACCTGCCGCGTCGCGGTCTCGGGCGTGCGGGTGAGGTGGCCGAAATCGCCGAGCGAGGCGACGACCGAACCCTCCGAATCCTCCGCGCGCATGCGGTCGATCTCGGCGCGGTGCTGTCCGCAGAGGGTCACGGCCGCAGGAACGAGTTCGACGCCGGCGCAGGCTCCGGCGTAGTTGACCTCCATCGCATCGATGCAGTCCGTCCAATCCTGGTCGACGGCGCACGGGCTCACTCCGTCGTCCGACACGAGGTACAGGCCGGTCTCGTACTCCTCGCTGTGGAACGTCTCCGGCTTCTCCGGCGAATCGACCTTCGTCCAGTGACGAGCGGTCGTGAAGGCCACCACCACGATGATGACCGCGATCAGCAGCAATGCACCGACGATCGAAAGCGCCACCCAGAGGCCGACCCGGCTCTTCTTCTGCGGCTCGCCGGAGGTCGGAGGAACGGCGTGGCCGGCGTATTCCGCCGGGCCTCCGCCGTAGGCCGGGGGAGCGGATGCGAACGCGGCCGCCCGCGCGAAGTCATGCCCGCCGAGGGGAATCGTCTCGGCGGTCGGCGAGGCGTCCGGCGTCGAGGAGGCATCGACGACAGGCGCCGTCTGCGGGTTCGTGGACAGCCAGTACTCGTACCAGCTCCGGCTGGCCTGCGGGTCGGCGGCGACCTGCTGCGCCTCGGCATCCGTGAGCTGGATGCCCAGTCCCTGCCGGGAGACGGCGTCCAGCAGGGAGGAACGGAATTCTTCGATAGACAGCGCCATGCTCGTGATGATGGCAGATACCGGGTCGTCCGACAATCCACTCCCGAACGGCGATGTCGCAGGCATCGGGAAGAATGTCGAGGTGATCGGTATGAGGAGCTTCTGGAACGCGCTGCCCACCGAGGGGCGCTGGTTGCTGTCGACCGTGGCCGTTCAGACGCTCGGGCGCGGCATGACACTGCCGTTCACGATCATCTACTTCCACGAGGTGCGCGGTTTCGACCTCGGCATCTCGGGGGCACTGATGAGTCTCATCGCGATAACGGGTCTGGTCGTGACCGGTCCAGGGGGAACCCTGATCGACCGCTTCGGCGCACGGCGGGTGCTGATCGTGGGGCTGCTGTCCATGATCGCCGGATGCACGCTTCTCGCCTACGCCACGCACCCGGCGGTCGCCGCGGTCGCCGTCATGCTCATCGGCGTGAACTTCGGTGTGTCCTGGCCGGGGTTCAATGCACTCATCGCCACCGTGGTCGAGGGGGAGGTGCGCCAGCAGTACTTCGGCGTCAACTTCGCACTGGTGAACCTCGGGATCGGCGTCGGAGGAGTGATCGGCGGCTTCTTCGTCGATGTCACCGATCCCGCCACCTTCACGACGATCTTCCTCGTCGACGCGGCGAGCGGCCTGATCCCGCTCGCTCTGATTCTCGGGCCGCTCCGCCACGTGCGCACGCAGCATGAGGCAGCGGTCGACGCCCCGCCCGTCGGGGGATACCGGGAGATCCTGCGTCGACCCGCCGTGCTGTGGCTGACCCTTCTCACGTTCCTGTCGGTCTTCATCGGATACGGGCAGATGGAGGCCGGCTTCCCGGCTTTCGCGCGACAGGTCTCCGAGGTCTCCACCCAGGTCGTCGGCATCTCTTTCGCCGTGAACACCGCGGTCATCGTGCTGCTGCAGTTCGCCGTCCTGAAGCTGATCACCGGCAAGAGGCGCACCAGGGTCATGCAGGTGATGGCGCTCATCTGGGCGCTGTCGTGGGTGCTGCTCGGCGCGACCGGATTCCTGCCGGGCACTCTGGTCGCGGCCATCGGGGTGATCGCCTACATGGGCGTCTTCGCGTTCGGGGAGACGATGCTGCAGCCCACCGTCCCCGCGATCTACAACGACCTGGCCTCCGACCGTACTCGCGGTCGCTACAACGCCATCAACTCCGCGGCGTTCCAGGGCGGTGCCATTATGGGGCCGCTCGTCGCCGGCGTCCTGCTCGGCGGCGGGCTGGAGGGCTGGTTCATCGGCCTGATGATCGCGGGGAGCCTCGCTGTCGGACTGCTGGCTCTGGTGCTGGAGCGCGCGGTCGACCCGGCGGCCAACGGAGTGGTCGACATCCATCGAATGGAGGAGCCCGACGAGGTCCGCACGCAATAGGCTCCGATCATGGCTCTGGAGTCTCTTTTCCTCCGACTGGATCGGATCGCCGGCGGGCGGCAGGCGGGCGTCGCCATCAGCGAGGCCGACCGCACGCACCCCAAGACCGTGCGTGCGTTCACGTGGATCATCTGGCTCCTGGTCGTCGAGCTGATCATCGGGGTCGGCGCCGTCGCCGTCGCCCTCGCGTTGGCAGTCGACGGCTCGTCGGTCTCGTTCGCCGTCTGGATGCGCACGCTCGTCGTGCTGGCGATGACCGCGACCCTGTTCTACTTCGCGTGGCGGGCGCAGCGCGGATGGCGGTGGGCGTATCAGCGTCTGCGCCTGTTCGCGCAGATCTTCCCGGTGATCACGCTCGTGATGGCAGCGATCCCCGGGCTCTACCCACTCTGGATGGTGTCGGAGCAGATCGTGTTCAGCCTGATCATGATCGGTATCGCCGACTTCCTGACGAGCGATCACATGCGCAGCACCTTCGCGGCGCCCCGCGCCGAGCCCGACGGGGAATAGCACGACGGCACCCCGCCACGCCACTCCCTTCCGCTGGTAGAAACGGCCGGGCATCCTCGATCGCAGACAGTCGAGGAGGGGAAACACGATGGCAAGACTCATCCGGGTGGTACCGGGGCAGGACCCGGGCTTCCGGCGCGTGCGATCGGGGACGGGGTTCCGCTACGTCGATCCGGCAGGGGACACGGCGCCCGAGGCCGATCGTGAGCGGATCCACGATCTCGTGATCCCTCCCGCCTGGCAGGACGTGTGGATCGCGGCCGACCCGCTCGCGCACATCCAAGCCGTGGGGGTCGACGGTGCCGGGCGCAAGCAGTACCTGTATCACCCGCTGTGGCGTGTGACGCGGGACCGCCGGAAGTTCGTACGTGCGCTCGATCTCGCGGCTGCCCTTCCTCGTGCCAGAGCCCAGGTCACGAGGGCGCTCGCCCAGGAGGGGCAGACGAGGGAGCGCGCTCTCGCCATCGCGTTCCGACTTCTCGACGATGCGGCCCTGCGCATCGGGTCGGAGCGATATCTGGTTCGGCACGGCAGCCGCGGTCTCACGACGCTCCGTCGGCGTGATGTGCGCGTGGTGGGCAGCGAGGTCGCCCTGTCGTTCCCGGCCAAGAGCGGTCGCACGGCATCGATCGAGATCACCGACGAGTCACTCGCCGACGCGCTCACGGACTTCGCGGCCGGGAAGTCGGGGGCCTTCCTGCTCGCGTACCGCCGGGGGCGCCGTCGCGTGCGGATCACACCCGCCGAGGTCAACGCCTACTTGCGGGAGGTCACGGGAGCATCTTTCACGGCGAAGGACTTCCGCACGCTTCACGGGACGATCATCGCCGCGGATGCCCTCGCGCGGATCGGTGAGCTCGACAGTCGCAACCACCGGAGCCAGGCCGAGCGTCTCGCCGTGCAGGCGGCGGCGACGGCGCTCGGCAACACCACCGCCGTCGCTCGTGGCAGCTACATCGATCCGCGGGTGTTCAGCCAGTACGCCCGAGGGCGGACGCTCGATCTCTCGGTGACGCCCGAGACGGCCATCCGTCGTCTCCTCGGCGGCCCGGAGATCTCCCGGAAGGTCAACCGGCGGACAGGAGCCAGACGACGGCGATGAGCATCGGGACGAGAGGCGTCGCCACGGCAGCCAGGACCGGCCACCACCGCACGCGTGTGTCGACCCGGCGCGCCCTGGCGGCGAGCGCGTCGCCGTCGCGGCGGTAGGCCACCGGATCGAGGGGAGCGGCGGCTTCGTCGCGATAGAGCAGGGTGCGACGTCCGAAGCGATCATGCAGTGCTGCGATCACGGTGAGGAACCGGTGCAGCTCTGCGTCGTCGGTCAGGTCGACGGCGGGGAAGTACACGTGCAGCGTGCTGTCGACGATCTCCAGGTCGAGGTCGGCGCTCGCATCGAGGAGGATCACCATGAGGTCGGGAGTGAGCACATAGAGCGCATCCGTCTCGTAACCCGTCGGTACCGACACGTCGAAGACGTCGCTGAAATCGCCCTCGAGTCGGAACCGCGATCGGCCGGTCGGGCGTCGTGGGAGCACACTGAGTGCTCCTCCGCCGCGCCGCGACCGGAGCGTGATCCGCGGCGCCTCGGACGGCAGTGGGATCCGCACCGCGCGCACCGTGTGCACGGTCGCCCCTTCGCGGTCGCCGACGACGAAGGTGCGCTCGACGCTGTCGAAGGGGATCTCGGAGCGACGCCCGTCGAGGTGGTCTCGTGCGGTGCGACTCCCGCGATCGATCTGCTCGTCGATGGAGCCGCCCCACACGTGGTCACCGATGTCCGCGCGATACTCCCAGCCGAGCGCCGCGGCGACGGCGGCGAGGGCGGCACGTCGCCGCTGGTGCCGGCGGATGGTGATCGTCGAGGAGGCGACGAGCGCTGCACCGAGGAGAATCGCCCCCACCTGGGCGAGCGCGAGGATCGCGCCCGTCAGGCCGAACCCCACGGGCAGCAGGTAGAACGCCAGTGCTCCGGCGATCCCGAGGGTCGCAAGGGACGCCGCGACGAGGATCAGACCGCCCCGCGCGCCATCCTCTGCGCGCGGGGCGGTCGCGCCGACCGAGAGCGTCGGCACCGTCAGGGCTTGTACACGATGGCGATGTTCAGCTGATCGCCCTCGCGGGCCCAGGCGAGCCATCGGGGTTCGCCCGTGCTGGTGAGCCGTTGGATCGGGATGACGTAGACGCCCTGCTCGGGGCGGCTCAGTGCCCGGAACTCGGGCTTCTTCGAGATCCAGATGGTGCCGCCACCGTCCCAGGGCTCGAGGCAGGTGTAGACGTAGCCGTGCGCGCGCAGGTTGACCCGGTCCGTGAGGGCTTCCGCCTGCTGCTTCAGCTCCGAGATGATCTCCTCGGGGACCTTCCCGTCGAGGGTGAAGGCCGCCACGTCGTACACGTTTCCCTCGCCGTAGTCCCTCGTGGCGAGCAGCGTCAGCTCGGTGACCCCCTTGTCGGAGGCACGGGTCCACAGCGCGTGCGAGTTCTTCGCGCGCTTGTTCATCAGGAACCCGCCGAAGTTCATTTTCTGGAAGGAGAAGTCGTCGAGCTTCGCCGCGATCTCTGCGCGTGTCGTCATGGGTGTCATGTCCTTGTCCGGGAGGTCGGATGGCCTCTCCGTCGAGTGAGCCTAGGGGTGCGGCGCGTCGGTTCGTCCGACTCCGAACGACCCCGAACGAACCCTGTCCACAGACGCGCGACAGCGTGCCATAGGCTCGACTCATGCCCGCCCCGAGCACCCTCGATGAGCTCTGTCTGGGCCTCGGACGGATGCGTGCGGACGCGGGGTCGCCGTCGTATGCCGAGATCGCCCGAAGGATCGGCAGCCTGCGCGACGGCGCCGAGCCTCCCAAGGTGACCGTCTACGACTGCTTCCGCCCCGGGCGGCGGCGGGTCGACGATCGTCTGGTCGGCGATATCGTGCGTGTGCTCGGCGGTGGGCGCACCGTGGCGGCTCGCTGGCGTGAGACCGCACGCGCCCTCAACGGCCAGAGATCGGGAGTCCACGTCGAGGTGACGCTCGGACCACGAGACGCCACCGGTGCGGATGTCGGACGAGAAGCGCTGCTGGCTGCGGTTCCCGCAGCGGACGTCCTCATCCTCACGGGCCTGCCAGGAGCGGGCAAGACCACTCTCGCCTCTGCACTGGCCGGCTCGTCGCCGGTGCTCACCGTGCACCTGCGGGAGTCGGAGCCCGACCGTCCGCACGCCGACCCGATCGACATCCTGCGGCGCATGCTCGGAACGCTCGGCGTCCGCTCTCTTCCCTACGAACTGCCTCGTCTGCGGGAGCGGCTGCAGGCGGCAGCCCGCGACATCCTCGTGATCATCGAGGACGCGGGCGATGCCGGCCGCCTCGCGGCGCTGCTGGTTCCCGGCGTGCGCTTCATCGTCACAGCCCGCGTCGACCTGGCCGACCTCGAGCAGCGCCTCCCGTCGTCAGACGTGCATGTGGCGAGGGTCGTCGTCCCGCCGATGTCGAGTGGCGAAGCCCGCCGCCTCCTCGGTCGTCTGCTGCCTGTCGAGGAGGGGACATCCGCGAAGGGCGCAGAGGCAGCCCTGCGTGCGGATGCGCTGCGCCGCATCGTCGCGGTCGGAGGGGGGCTCCCGCTCGATCTCGTGATGCTGGCGGGAATCGTCCGCGAACACGAGGGCTGGTCGTTCCAGGACCTCGCATCGAGATTCGAGCACGAACCTCGCGACGCGCGCATCCGTCCGATCCTGGAGGCGGCGACGCGTTCCCTGTCTCCGGCCGAGGCCGACCTTCTCGCCGATGCCGCGCTGCTGGACAGGGACATCGAGGAGGGCGTGCTCATCGCCGCGGCCGGTCCGTCCGCCGCGCGGGATCTGCGCCGCCTGCACGCCCGTCATCTGGTCGAGCTGCGTGAGGGGCATGTGCGCATGCACGACACGGTCTTCGCCTTCGCGGCAGAACGGTCACGGTCGCTCCGGCCGTCGTCGGTGCGCCGACGGTTCGTGGACAGATCCGCGTCCGAGGTGCTCTCCCGGATCGGGGAGGACCCCGACTTCGCCGCACGTGAAGTCTCGACCGTGCTCGCAGTCGCGACCGCAGCCCGCGAGCACGGCCTCGACTCCGCCGTCGAGCAGGTGGCGATCGCGGCGCATCCCGCGCTCTCGCGCTGGTCGCTCTGGAGCGAATCCCTGCAACTGCACGACTTGGCGGCGCGAGGGGAGGGGCTCGATCTCGTGCCGGACATCGCGCTCGGCGTGGCGCATTGCGCGGAGAAGCTCGGACGCCTCGACGAGGCGCTCATCACGCTGCAGCGGGTGCGCCGCATAGCCGCGGGATCGGCTCTCGCCCGCACTTGGAACCAGATCGGCAACGTCCAACGGTGGATGAGTCACCTCGATGAGGCGCTGGAGTCGTATGAACGCGCGGTCGCACATGCGCGGGATGCGCGGGACCGTGTCGTGGAGGGACGCGCCGCCGGCAACCATGCAGACACCCTGCGCATCCTCGCCCGTTATCCGGAGGCGCTGGAGGGGTACGCCCTCGCCCTGTCGATGGCGCGGGCGGAAGGCGACGATCTCAATGTGGCCGTCGTGCGCGGCAATCGCCCGCTGCTGCTCCTCGCGATCGGGCGGCTCGATGATGCGGAGAGTGAGCTGCACGAACTGCTGGACGCGTCCGGCGGTGAATCCCTGCCTTTCGTCCGACGCACGCTCGCCCTCGTCGCCGAGGCGCGGGGTGACGACAGGCAGGCCAGCGACCTGTCCGCGGTCGCGATGCAGAGCCTGCAGACGGCGAGGGAGTTCGCGACCTCGGCCGATCTCGAGCTTCTCGACGCGCGGATCGCCGGACGAGCCGGAGATGTCGTGAGGGCGAGGACCGCAGCGGAACGGATCCTCCGAGAGGCGGAGCGTGCGGGCTCGCCGCTGATCGCGACGGAGGCGGCGAACTCGCTCGCCGAGATCCTGGTGTCGGCAGCCACGAGGGGTGCGGAGGATGCGGATGACCTCCTGCGGGAGGCCGAGCGGCACGCGCAGGAGGCGCGGAGCATCGCCGAGGCGACCGGGGATCGTGCAGAAGTGGCTCGCAGCGATGCGATCCTCGCTTCTGTCGCGCAATCGAGAGGTGACCAGCCCACCGTTCTCGTGCGCGCGCAGGCCTCCGCACAGGTCTACGCAGAGATCGGACACCGCCTGCAGACCGCGTGATGTCTCGGACCACGGCGGTTCGTGCGGCATCCGGATGCCAGGATGGATGCATGGACACCGCCAACCTCACCCGCGAGGAGACCGCAGCGCGATCCGCTGCCGTCACCGTGCACCGCATCCGCGTCGAGCTCGACCTGACTGGAGCGCCGGAGCGCGCTCGCACCGGGTTCCCGACCGTGACGACGCTCGAGTTCTCGTCGACCGTCGACGCGACCTGGCTCGACTTCATCGGCGAGGGTGTCCAGCGAGTCTGCGTGAACGGCGTCGATCAGGAGATCGTCTACGACGGTGCCCGCATCTCGCTCTCGGGCCTGGTGGACTCCAACGTCGTCCGCGTCGAGGCGATCGGCGCGTACAGTCGCTCCGGTGAGGGTCTGCACCGATTCCACGATCCGGTCGACGACGAGACCTACCTCTACACGCAGTACGAACCGGCCGACTCGCGGCGGGTGATGGCCTGCTTCGAACAGCCCGATATGAAGGCCGAGTACACCTTCGTCGTCGACGCCCCCTCCGGCTGGGAGGTGCTCTCGAATCAGTCTCCGACGCACACCGATCTCGGTGTCGGCGTGCAGCGCGTGGAGTTCGCACCGACCCTGCCGATCTCGAGCTACATCACGGCCGTGGCCGCGGGACCCTACTCGCGGGTGGACGGCGAGTGGCGCCGCGACGAGCAGAGCGTCACCCTCGGCGTGCTCGTCCGCAGATCACTCGCTGCGCACCTCGAGGCCGAGGAGATCCTCGAGGTCACACGCCAGGGGCTGGACTTCTTCACCGATGCCTTCGCCTACCCGTATCCGTGGGGCAAGTACGACCAGATCTTCGTTCCGGAGTACAACCTCGGTGCGATGGAGAACCCGGGACTGGTGACGTTCACGGAGTCGTATCTCTCCCGTGGGGCGGCGACCGACGCGCAGCGCGCCGCGCGAGCCAACACGATCCTGCATGAGATGGCGCACATGTGGTTCGGCGACCTGGTGACGATGACCTGGTGGGACGACCTGTGGCTCAAGGAATCTTTCGCCGACTACATGGGCGCCCATGCGTCGGCAGTCGCCACGCGCTATCACGATGCGTGGGTCACCTTCGCCGCCAGCCGCAAGGCGTGGGCATACCAGCAGGACCAGCTGCCGACGACGCACCCCATCGTGGCGGACATCACCGATCTCGAGGCCGCGAAGCTGAACTTCGACGGGATCACCTACGCCAAGGGTGCCGCCGTGCTCAAGCAGCTGGTCGCCTTCGTCGGGGATGAGGCGTTCTTCGAGGGCGCCCGCCTCTACTTCGCCGCCAACGCGTTCGGGAACACGACGCTCGACGACTTCCTGGTGCAGTTGAGCGCCGTCTCGGGGCGGGACATGAGCGATTGGTCGGCGGCCTGGCTGCAGACCTCGGGCATGTCCACGCTGTGGACCGAGACCGAGGCGGACGGGCGGAGCATCCTCGTGCAGACCGACCCTCGCCCGCATCGGCTGCGCATCGGGCTGTACGAGCGTGTCGACGGCCGGGTCGTGCGGCGCGAGCAGCGTGAGCTCGACGTGGTCGGCGAACGGACCGAGATCGACCTGCCCGATGCCGATCTGGTGCTGCTCAACGACGACGACCTCACCTATGTGAAGGCTCGTCTCGATGCGCGTTCGCTCGCGACGCTCGAGGAGTCCCTCTCTGCGATCGACGACCCGCTGGCGCGCGCCCTCGTCTGGTCGTCGCTGTGGAACGCCACCCGCGACGGCGAGCTCGCGGCGGCGCGGTACCTCGAGATCGTGCGCACCCATGCGCCCGCGGAGTCCAACATCGGGCTGTTGACGGGCGTCCTCGCGAACGCCAGCTACACGATCCGCCACTTCGTCGCGGAGGCGAGCCGCGACCAGGAGCAGCAGCGCTGGGTCGAGACCGTGTGGAGCACGCTGGAGGCTGCGGACGCCGGGAGCGACGCGCAGCTCTCCTGGGCCCGGGCGTTCGCGACGGCATCCGCCTTCGACGACGGGCATCAGGAACAGGTGCGGGCACTGCTGGACGGGCAGGCACCCGAAGGCCTCGTCATCGATCCCGATCTGCGCTGGCAGCTCCTCACGGCGCTGGTCACCACCGGGCACGCCGATCTTGCGGATGTGGCCGCAGAGCAGCAGCGGGACGACACGGGCGACGGACGTACAGCCGCACGGCGGGCGCGGTCATCGCGCCCGGATGCCACCGTGCGCCGGGAGGCATGGGACTCCGCCTGGAACGACCTCGCGCTCAGCAACGATCATCTCGATGCCGAGATCGGAGGGTTCCGCGCCGGTGGGCGCCGTGATCTCGTCTCCGGCTTCGATGACGAGTACTTCGCACGGATCGGGCAGGTCTGGGGCGCGCGCAGCATCGAGATCGCGCGACGGCTGGTCATCGGACTGTTCCCGGCCGGCAATTCCTTGGAACCGGTCGATGCGTGGCTGGCCGCCAACGCCGAGGCGCCGGCCGCTCTCCGGCGGCTCGTGATCGAGCAGCGGGATCACCTCGCGCGTGAGCTGAGGGTCAGGGCCGCGCAGGCCTGAACCTGTGTGCCGTGTGCGGTCCGACGGTCGCCGGCCTCTCGACGATCGCGCCCGACGGGTGTGGTCGCGGGTGACCGGAGTGCTCACCGGCGCGCGGCGTCAGGTCGTCGGGGCCGTCCGCAGCTGAGCGGATGTCTCGTAACCGAGCGCGCGCAGATCGGGTCGGTCATCGCTCGAATGGCAGAGGATGATCGCGATCGCGGCCGCCCAGGCGCGTGCCCGCACCCAGGTCTCCTCGTCGTATCTGCGCCCCGTGGCTCGGCGGAACACATGTCGGCCTTCCGCGTCGAAGGCGAGCCATCCTGCGGCGAGGTCGTAAGCCGGGTCGCCGGCTGTCACGTCGCCGAAGTCGATAAGCGCCGACAGCCGATCAGCGTCGACGAGGATGTTCCCTGGGTGCAGGTCGCCGTGGATCCAGACGGACTCGGTCGCGGGGGCGGCGTCGAGCCCGGTCTGCCAGATATCGGCGAGATTCTCGGCGATCGTCGCGGGAAGGTCTGCGAGGCGGGAGCGGATGCTGTCGTCCCGCACCGCCAGCGGCACCCCGCGGACCGGGTTCCGGGGTGCGTCTGCAGGTGCATCCCGGTGGAGGGTGAGCAGGACGGCAGCGAGTTGAGCGGCCCAGACGGTGTTGTCCCGACGGGGGCGACCGAGAGCCTGGCCGCCGGGCAACCACGGCACGATCGACCAGGGCCAGGGGAAGTGTGGGGTCGGCGAACCTGCGAACACCGGTAGGGGCGTGCGGACGTTCGCCGCGGCCAGGTGCATCGCGATCAAGGGGAGCGCACGCTGCTCGTGCCGGATCAGCGGCGCCGCCTGGAGTCGGCGGGGGATGCGCACCGCGAGATCCGCCCCGAGACGCCAGGTGACGTTGTCCCATCCCTCGGCAGACCGCGTCAACGGAAGTGCCGCCAGCTCCGGTGCGACGGTGCGGACGAGTTCGCGGACGTCGCGCTCATCGAGTGCTACCTCCGCGCCGGGGGAGTCCGCCATGCTCAGAGATCGAGGGAGTCGCCGGGCTCCAGCACGAAGAACTCGCCGCCGCCCTGTTCCGTGGCCCACTGCAGCCGCTGCCTGTGCATGTTCTTCCCGATCACCGACAGCGTCATGTCATGGGTCCCGAAGGAGCGACGAGGGGCGACCGCGAGCACGAAGTCCATCGCCTCGCCGATCTTCAGCCAGGGAGCGCCGAGCGGTGCGGCGAGAGTGCCGACCGCGACGCCCTCGGGGACCGCGTAGGAGTCGCCGGGGTAGTAGAGCTCGTCGTTCACGAGCACGCCCACGTTCTCCACGGTCGGGAGGGAGGAGTGGATGACTTCGTGGGTACCCCCGAAGAATCGCAGGGTGAATCCGCCGACGTCGACGGTGTCGCCGGGAGAGACGACGGTGATGTCGTATCCCTCTGCGGCGCGGGCGACCCCGGCGGGGGCGAAGATCGGCGTGCCGGGTGCCGCGCGCAGGAGTCTGTCGAAGTGGTCGGCCGTCCAGTGGTCCGGGTGCTCATGGGTGATCACGATCCCGACCAGATCGGCGAGGTCGTTCAGGGGCGTCGTGAACGACCCGGGGTCGATCAGAAGGGTCTTCTCGTTCGCATCGAGACGGAGGGCGGCATGTTCGAACTTGGTGACGCGCATGGGAAGAGTCAACTCCTTCCGCTCGCCCACGGCAAACGTATTCGGCGTCGGATTCGGTGCGCCACGCCCGGGATTCGGGAGAGGGTGGCGTCGATTTGGCGCAGTGAGAATCGCCGTGGCATACTTGAACGGTTGTCGCGGGACGGAAACGTTCCGCCAGACGGCCCCATCGTATAGCGGCCTAGTACGCTGCCCTCTCACGGCGGTAACGCGGGTTCGAATCCCGCTGGGGTCACACAACAGAGAAAGCCTCCGGTTCGCCGGAGGCTTTCTTGTTTCTCCCCCTCAGTGCCGGGGATTCAAGGACAGGGTGCGGAACGTCCGGTTCCTCAACGGCAGGATCATCAGGGCCATCATCGCGCCCCCGAAGAGTGCGAACGGCACCCAAACGGTCGTTGCCGATGCGAGAGCGCCGAAGCCGGCCATCGCGAGCGGCATCAGACAGTCGTCGCCGAGGCGCGTGAGCGCGCCCATCCGGCCGAGGTAGGCCGTGTCGACGGTCGCCGAGAAGGTGGCGCTGAGCAGCACCGAGGCGTATCCCGCGGTCGCACCGATCACGAACGCGGCTGCAGCGACGGTCCAGGCCGGACCGAACCCGAGCGCCACGATGCCTGCCCCTTGCACGACCAGCGCCCAGAACCCGGCGCGCGCCTCGTGACGTGGCCGCCACTTCGCCACCGAGACGGCCCCCAGCGCCGCGCCGAGACCGAGGAGCGCTTCGAAGAGCCCGACCGCCTGAGCGCCCCACCCCTCGTCGTGAGCACGGAGGGCGAGTCCGAGCCCGATCGCCGGGCCGACCGCCAGATTCAACCCCGACAGTGCGATCACGAGTGTGCGGGTCGTGGGGTTCACGGAGAGATGGGTGAACCCGCGGGCGATGCCGCGCAGCGCGGACTCCTTCTCCGCGCGGGCGAGGCGGAAGCGCGGGCGCAGCCAGATCGCGATGAAGGCGACCACCACGGTGAAGGTCAGGGCGTTCACCGACGCGCTTGCGGCAAGGCCTGCGTGCGCCACGACGAACCCGCCTATCGCTGCACCTCCCATGGTCCCCAGGCGTGACGCCGTCTGGGCCGCAGCTCCGTAGGCCGGAAGATCGGCGGCTCTGACCAGCTGGCGGGCGATCGTGCCGGCTGACGGTTCGTAGAACGCATCGCATACCCCGAAAGCGATGGCGGCGAGGAGGAGAATCGCGACCGAGGGCGGTGTCGTGAGCACCCACACGGCCACGGCGACCAGGACACCGACCCGGAGCACGTTGAACGCGAGCATGATGCGGCGGGCGTCCGCACGGTCGGCGATCACCCCTCCGAACAGGAGGATCACCGCGCGGGGCACCGTTCCTGCGGCGACGATCAGCCCGGCGACCGCGGGGGAGGCGACCTGCACGGCTGTCCAGGCGAGGGCGATCGTCCACAGGGCGTCACCGGCATCGGAGAGCGCCTTCACACCGATCCATGCATGCGCGAGGTGGTCCCGGCGGAACGCAGGAGGCGCGGTCACCTCGACGGGATCGCTGACCGTCGCCATCACGGCTCCGTGGGGAAGGCGTGCGCGAAGACGAAGACGGGGACGCGCTCCTGACCGTCGTCGAGGTCGATGCCCTCCTGCCACTCGCGGATCGTCCCGAGGATCCGCGCGGAGAGGTCGCGCAGCTCGTCGGGCGACGCCCAGGCGGTCGTCTCCGTGTTCGAGCCGTCGTATCCCGCGTACGCGGGGTCTCGGCGACTGCGGTGCCAGCGCTGCAGCCGGGCTATCTGCATCCGGATGCCCTGCCGCTGGGCTTCGCGCGCGAGCAGGGCATCGGCGGGGGAGTCCGCGTAGTCGTCGGTCGACCAGGTCAACCCGCGTCGAGCCACCTTCCACCAGCTGGTGCGCTTGTCGCCGGCGGGATCCGGTGCGCGTTCGACGACGCCTGCGCGCTCCAGCATCCGCAGATGATGGCTGATGCTGCCGACCTGGCTGTCGAGTGCACGGGCGATCGCGGTGACCTGTGCGGTGCCGTACAGGAGCAGATAGTCGTAGATGCGGCGGCGCAGCGGGTGATGCACGGCGGTGATCACGGAGATGTCTTCCACGGGGGAAGACGCTAGTCCCGAGGTGACAGACGCACAAGACTTCTTGTATACCTCGGAATATCAACGAGAAGGCTCGCCCGGAAGCACCCGGGCGAGCCTTCTCCTACGGGGCGGCGTCAGTTCTCTTCGACGGATGTCCCGCTTGAGGATCCCGCGGCGTCACGGCGGTTGCGACGCGTCCGGCGCAGGAGCCAGACGAGGAGCACGACCACCCCGGCGAGTGCGAGCCACGGGAGGATGAAGCCGAGGGCGATGACCAGTGCGTTCAGCGACACCACGAGACCGTTCCAGCCGGCCAGCAGGCCGTCGCCGAAGCCGGCCGGGTCAGCGGTCGTCGGTGCGCTCGCCTTCGTCAGCTGCACCTGCAGGGAGGACATCACGACCTGGTCGTCGAGAGCGGCGAGCTGCTGTTCGTAGGATTCGAGCTGGGCCTGGCGGTCGGTCAGTGCGACCTCGGCCTCGATCAGCTCGGACACGCTTCCCGATTGCGCCATGAGCTGCGTGAGCCGCTCGACCGATGCCTTCGTGGAATCGACGCGGGCGCGCAGATCGATCGCGGCAGACGTCACGTCCTGCTTCGACGTCGACGACGAGAGCACCTCTCCGGTGTCGGCGAGAGCGGCGATCACGTCGGGAAGATCCGCCGACGGCACCCTGATGCCGACCCAGCCGTACGCCGAATCGGCGGTGTCGGTGGCGGGATCGGTGCGGCCGTCGAGCGGGACCGACTTCCCGATCTCCGTGCTCTCGACGTAGCCGCCGTGCTCCTCGGCGAGGGCCGCGATCGCCGTCGCCGCCTCGGGGATGCTCTTCACCTGAACGGTCGCCTGCGCGGTGGCGATGATCTCGCGCCCGCTCTCCGCGTCAGCGGCACCGGGGAGCGTCGCCGCGTTCGCATCGGAGCTCACGGCGCCACCGTCCGACAGCGACTCGGGGGCCACGCCCGTGAGCCGCTCGGGCGATGAGGGCGCGGAGTCGGCGACCGTGCCGCTGGAGAAGCCGATGCCTTCGGCCGTCACGGAGGTTCCCCCGCCTACGGCGCCGAGGATGGGGGGCGTCACGAGCACGCCGACCACGAAGGCCGCGGCGATGCCGCCGCCGGTGAGCCACCGCCGCCGACGAGCACGGGACTTGGCCTCGGCCGGGCGCGCCGGCGCGCGCTCGGAGGCGATCTCGGCGAAGACGGCGTCTTCGATACGGGCGATCGCCTCGTCCGAGAGGGCGGGCAGGTCGCTGCCGCTGGTCTTGTCGTTCATGCGTCTCTCACTTCCGTCACGGCGCCACGCAACTGCGTGCGTACTCGAGAGAGACGGTTCCTGACGACGGCGTGGGTCACCCCGAGCTCTTCCGCAGCCGCCTGATAGGCATAGCCCTCAGACGCGCACAGACGGAAGATCTCACGATCGAGTTCGCTCAACGTGCCCACTTCTCGGGCTATCCGCGCCGCCAGCTCGGCCGTGATGACCTGCTCCTCGACGCTCACCGTGTCCGGCAGCAGGGTCTCGTCCACGGCCTCGGCGGTGTGCGCCTGATCGCGCCGACGCTGACGGAGCCGGTTGGCTGCCTGGAATCGGCAGATCGTGGCCAGCCACGGCAGGATCGACTCGCCCTGGAGCTCGAGGTCGGGGATCTTCCGCCAGGCGACGACGAACGTCTCCTGGGTCACATCCTCGGCGTCGGACGGCGAGGCGAGGATGCCCTGCGCGATCCAGTACACGGGACGCACGTGTGCGCGGTACAGCTCGCGAAAGGCGTTCTCGTCGCCGGCCGCGGCCTGCGCCGCCCATCTCTGATCAGTTGTCTGCAGGGGCATCCTGGTTCCGTTCGGTGTCTCTCACGAGGAGAGTGTCGATCGATGCCCCATCGTCTCAGATCCGGTGCAGGGGATTGCGTGCGGGCCGCAGGGAGTTTCCGACGACATCCGTTCCCACTGATGCCACGGCTCCGGTAGCATTGCCCGGGCGAGAGGGAGTATCCCGAATCCGCGCGTAACGTCATCACGAGCACCGTCATCGCTGCTCCGGGCGCGCGCCGCACCTGTGTGCGGGGGAGAGACTTTCGACTCATTCCCGACCCCTCCGCGAAAGGTGCAGTGCGCCCTTGGAAATCCCCGTCTGGTTCGAGATCACCTCGATGGTCGTCCTCACGATCATCCTGATCGGCGACCTGCTCCTCATCCGGCTGCGGCCGCACATCCCGTCGACGAAGGAGTCCACTCTCTGGGTGGTCTTCTACGTCGGGCTCGCGCTGCTGTTCGCGGTGCTCCTCGGCAATGTCGGAGGTTGGCAGAACGCGGGTGACTTCATCACCGGATGGGCGTTGGAATACAGCCTCTCCATCGACAACCTGTTCGTCTTCGTCCTGATCATGGCCCAGTTCGCCGTGCCGCGGCGGCTGCAGCAGCAGGTGCTCATGGTCGGCATCATCATCGCGCTCATCCTGCGCGGCCTGTTCATCCTCGCCGGTGTCGCGATCGTCGAGAACTTCTCGCCGATCTTCTACATCTTCGGCGCCTTCCTCATCTGGACGGCGATCCGTCAGGCCATGCCGGACGGCGATCACGAGGGCGAGGTGCAGCGCGAGAACTTCATCGTCCGCCTGCTGCGTCGCCGCGTCGACATCAGCGAGACGTACGACGGGTCCAAGATCCGCACCACGGTCGACGGCAAGCGCATGTGGACGCCCATGGTGATCGTCTTCATCACCATCGGTGTCACCGACCTGATCTTCGCGATCGACTCGATCCCCGCGATCTTCGAGATCACCACCAACGGCTTCCTCGTCTTCTCGGCCAACATCTTCGCGCTGATGGGGCTGCGCCAGCTCTACTTCCTGCTCGGCGACCTGCTCGACCGTCTGCGCTACCTGCACTACGGCATCGCCGTCATCCTCGGTTTCATCGGCGTCAAGCTGATCCTGCACGCTCTGCATGTCAACGAGCTGCCGTTCATCAACGGCGGCGAGCACGTCGAGTGGGTGCCCGACATCAGCAACATGGTCTCCCTCGGCGTGATCCTCGCTTCGATGACCATCGCGACCGTCGCCAGCCTGATCGCCTCGTCCCGCGAGAAGCGCGCGGCGAGGTCCACGACGACCGTGGAGTGAGATCATGGCGGCATGACCCGTCACTGGACACCCCTCGCCGTCGTCTATCTCGTGCTGGCGGTGGTCGGTCTCATCGGCACCTGGACGTTCAACGTGCTGGCCATCACGCAGATGGTGGACTTCGTCGGCGATCTCGTCGGCAGCGGTCCGGCGGTGTCGTCGATCACGGTCGATCTCCTGATCGTGGCGATCGCGGGGAGCGTGTTCATCATCGTCGAGGCGCGACGGATCGGGATGCGGAGGGGCTGGCTCTATGTCGTGCTGTCCGGAGTGACGGCGTTCGCCTTCACCTTCCCGCTCTTCCTGGCGATGCGCCAGCGCCACCTCACCCGTCTGACCACAGAAGCTCGGCGTCGAGCGTGAGGTCGATGATCTGACGAAGCAACGCCCCCACCGTGGCGGACTGCAGCAGAGCGTATCTGTCGTAGTCGCCGAGGGGAGCGATCGCGGCGAGCTGCCACGCGGCGGCGATCGGATCGTCCGAAAGCTCGGTGTCGGCATCCCACTGCGCCTCGGGCGCGCGGGCGAGTGTCCGTCGCACGATCGCCTCCGCTTGCGTGCGCAGCGGGGTGAGCTCGTCGCTCCAGTCGAGCTCGGGCAGTGGCGTGACCTCGGCGCGGGGATAGGGGTCGTCATCCAGCCACTCATCGACCGTGAAGCGATCGGTGCCGACGGCGACGGCCAGCAGAGCGTCGGCACCCGCGGAGACGCTGACCAGCCGCGCCATCGTCCCAATGCGACTGCGCCGATCGCCACCGCCGACCTCATGGCCGCGTTCGATGAGCACGACACCGAACCGCGGGTCCTCCTCATCCAGGAGCCGCCCGATCATCGTGAGGTACCGCGGCTCGAACACGCGAAGCGGAAGCGGGGTGTGCGGGAAGTGCACCGAGCCGAGCGGGAACATCGGGATGGCGGTCATGGCACCAGTCAACACCGAGAGACGTAAAGTGAACAGATGCGCAGACCTCGCCCCCTCACCCCGTCCGCCGGGCAGGAATCCGTCTGGGACTATCCGAGGCCGCCGCGCGTCGAACCGGTCGCCGAACGCATCACGATCCGCCTCGGCGGTGACCTGATCGCCGACACCCGCGATGCCGTGCGCGTGCTGGAGACCAGCCACCCTCCCGTGTACTACCTTCCGATCGCCGACTTCATCCCCGGTGCGCTGGTGGAGGCCCCCGGCGCCTCGTTCTGCGAGTTCAAGGGCACCGCCCGCTACTTCGATGTGCGCGGTGGAGACACCCTTCGCCCTGGAGCGGCCTGGAACTATCCGCACCCGTCTGCCGGTTTCGAGGCGCTGACCGACCGGGTCGCCGTGTATGCGGCGCCGATGGACGAGTGCACCGTCGGGGACGAGGTCGCGGTCCCGCAACCGGGTGGGTTCTACGGCGGGTGGGTGACGTCTTGGGTCGTCGGTCCCTTCAAGGGCGTTCCCGGCTCCATGGGCTGGTGACGTTCGGCCTGACCGCTGCTCAGAACGCGCGCAGGTTCGCCTGCAGGCCGCCGTCCGCGTATTCACGACGAAGGATGCCTCGCCGGCGGAGCACAGGCACGAGCTCGTCGAGGGTGCGGTGCAGGGTGACCGGATGGAAGTCCCCCCACAGCAGGACGCCGTCGTTGCCCCATTCGCCGAGCTCTTCGATCAGGTCGGCGAACTCCTCGGCCGTTCCGACGAAGCCGGTGCGGTCCGAGATCCGACCCGCACGGGCGAGCGCGCTGAGGTGTGCGCGCAGCGGCGCCTCCTCGCCCCGGTCGCCGATCAGACGCTGGATGCTGCCGCGGGAGACGTGCGCACCGAAGACAGAGAGGTCGAGCGGACGGTCGAGGTCGAGCGACGTGAGATCGGTCTCGAGGTCGCTCGACTGCTTGCGGGCGATCTGCACGAGCGCGGCATCGTCGGGGTGTGCGGACGCGGCCACGATGCGGTCGGCCTCCTCCACCGACGAGGTGATCAGGGGCTGGATGGCGAAGAGGATCTTGATGTCCTCCGGACGTCGTCCTCTCTCGGTCGCCGCGTCGTGCACTTTGGCGCGGTAGTCCCGCACGGACTTCTCGTTCAGCGGCGCCAGAGCCAGTTGGACGTCGGAGTTCGCGCCGGCGAAGCCGAGCCCTCGGCCCGAGCCGCCGGGTGAGACGATCGCGGGGTCCCCGTCGGTGAACGGCACGGCGTTGAGCGGGCCGTCGAAGGCGAAGTGCTCACCGCGATGCTCGACCGCACGCAGGCGGGTGCCGTCGGCGTAGACATCCGTCTCCCGATCAGCGAGGAGAGCACCGTCGTCCCAGCTGCGCCAGAGGGCGCGGATGCCGTCGAGCCATTCCTCGGCGCGGTCGTAGGCCTCGTCGTGCCCGAGCTGCGGGGCCGCGGAGAAGTGCCGTGCGCTGCCGGTGTCGGTGACCACGTTGAGACCCAGACGATGGCCGCTGAGGTGCTGAAGCGTCGCGAACTGCCGGGCGGCCGTGTAGGGGAGGTACGCCGCGGGATTCACCGTCGGCACCACGCCCAGGTGCCTGGTCGCCTGGAACAGATAGGGAGCCAGCAGGAGCGGGTCGTGCTTCGGCCCGCCGAACGCGTGCCGGACGCGCAGATCGATCGTCGAAGGCGATCCCAGGGAGGGCGCGTCCTCGATGATGACCAGATCGAAGCCGGCCTGCTCCAGGGTGCGCGCGGCGTCCTGATAGATCTCGGGGCGCGTCCAGTCGTAGTCCCATTCGAGGGACGGATAGCCCCAGCCCTGCGGTCCGAAGCCGCGGGCGAGGAACCAGCCGAAGTGCTGAGGGCGGCTCATGCCACCGTCTCCCGTACGTTCTGGAGCACACGGGACAGATCCGCGATCAGATCGTCGACGTCCTCGATGCCGATCGACAGCCGCAGGGTGCCCGGCCGCACGCCGAGAGCCTCGCGCTCCTGCTCGGTGCGCTGGGCATGACTGGTGGTCCCAGGGTGCAGCACCAGAGAACGCACATCTCCGATGTGGGTCATGTGGGTGAAGACCCGCACATGCTCGACGAATCGGCGTGCCGCAGGGAGCCCGCCCCGCAGAGTGAAGGTGAAGATCGATCCGGACCCGCCCTCGAGGTAGCGTTTGCCGACCTCGTGGTCGGGGTGCGAGGGGAGCCCGACGTAGTCGACGCTCTCGACCTCCTCGTGCCGTTCCAGCCACTGGGCGATCTGCAGGGCGTTACGAGACTGTCGCTCGACCCGCAGGCCGAGCGTCTCGACGCCCTGTCCGATCAGGAAGGCGTTGAGAGGGGACGGCGATGCGCCGAATCGCGGGGCGACGGATTCGCGGGCGTAGGCGATGCGGGCGCGGCCCCCGTGGCGGGCGAAGACGCTGGGTGCATCCCCCCGGCCGGGGAGGACGAGATGGGGCGCGTTGTGGCCAGCGAGAGCGGCGTCGAAGCGCCCGTCATCGATGATGACGCCGCCGAGCACGGAGCCGTGCCCGGCCAGGAACTTCGACGCGGAATGGACCACGATCGCCGCGCCGTGCTCGAGAGGGCGCAGCAGTGCCGGCGTCGCCAGCGTGTTGTCGACGATCAGTGGGATCGCGTGCTCATCGCCGACGTCGCTGATGGCGCGGACGTCGAGCACATCGTTGCGGGCGTTGGCGAGCGACTCGGCGAACAGCGCGCGGGTGTTCGGGCGGATCGCCGCCCTCCAGGCATCCGCATCGGCGATGTCGTCGACGAACGTGGTCTCGATGTCGAGTCGAGCGAGGTTGTCCAGGAACAGGCTCCTGGTGCCTTCGTAGATGTGGGTGGACGACACGATGTGATCGCCCGCGCCGGCGACGGTAAGAAGGGCCGTCGCCACTGCTGCCTGGCCGCTGGCCACGAGCACGGCGTCGGCGCCGGACTCCAGGGCTGCGAGCTGGCGCTCCACGGCGCGCACCGTGGGGTTCCCTGTGCGGGTGTAGCCGAAGCCGGTGCCGGTGCTGAAGTGGTCGGCCGCGTGATCGAAGTCGTCGAACTCGAAGCCCGCCGTCAGGTAGATGGGCGTCGCGCGGGAGCTGGCCGTCTCCCGGCTTCTCGCCGCGTGGACCGCGCGGGTGGCGAAGCGGGCGGTGTCGACGGTCATGCGGTGCCTCTCGGTCGTTCGGGTGCTCAACAGAGTGTCATGACGGGTCGGAGCACGTCTCAGCGGTGGTAATCTGACGTCATGCGGACCGTGCTCCTTCTTCTTAGGCGCCGCGACGAGACCTCGTTCTGAGCCCCTCCTCGTCGCGGAGTCCATCGTGGGCCGAACCGCCAGCCACAGGAGACACGCAATGACCACCCCCGCAAACGGTGCCGATTCCGCACGCCGCAGGACTCTCGCCGAGAAGGTCTGGGACGACCACCTCGTCGTCAAGGGCGAGAACGGCGAGCCGGACCTCATCTACATCGACCTGCACCTCGTGCACGAGGTCACCAGCCCGCAGGCCTTCGATGGCCTCCGCAGCGAAGGGCGGCCGCTTCGTCGCCTCGACCTCACGATCGCGACGGAGGACCACAACACTCCGACGTGGGACATCGACAAGCCGATCGCCGACCTGACCAGCCGCACGCAGATCGAGACGCTGCGCCGCAATGCCGCCGAGTTCGGGGTGCGTCTGCACTCGCTCGGCGATGCGGAGCAGGGCATCGTGCACGTGGTCGGGCCCCAGCTCGGGCTGACCATGCCCGGCATCACCGTGGTCTGCGGCGATTCGCACACCTCGACCCACGGCGCGTTCGGCGCGATGGCGTTCGGTATCGGCACCAGCGAGGTCGAGCACGTCATGGCCACGCAGACCCTGCCGTTGAAGCCTTTCAAGACCATGGCGATCAACGTCGAGGGCACGTTGCGCCCCGGTGTGACGGCGAAGGACATCATCCTCGCGGTGATCGCGAAGATCGGTACCGGCGGGGGACAGGGCTACGTGCTCGAGTTCCGCGGCAGCGCCATCCGTGCGCTCTCCATGGAGGGCCGCATGACGATCTGCAACATGTCGATCGAGGCAGGGGCCCGCGCCGGCATGGTCGCCCCCGACGAGACGACATTCGCCTACCTCGAGGGTCGCCCGCACGCGCCGAAGGGGCAGGACTGGGAAGACGCCGTCGCCTACTGGCGCACGTTGCCGACCGATGAGGGCGCGACCTTCGACGCCGAGGTGTTCATCGATGCCGACCAGCTCGAGCCGTTCGTGACGTGGGGGACCAACCCCGGTCAGGGCAGCTCCCTCTCGGCCGCCGTGCCCGACCCCGCCGAGATCGATGACCCGAATGAGCGCGCAGCCGCGGAGCGGGCGCTGGAGTACATGGACCTGAAGCCGGGGACACCGCTCAAGGAGGTTCCGGTGGACGCGGTCTTCATGGGCTCGTGCACCAACAGCCGCATCGAGGACCTCCGGGCGTTCGCGTCGATCATCGAGGGCAAGAAGAAGGCCGACGGCGTGCGCGTCATGGTCGTGCCCGGATCGGCCAGAGTGCGGCTGGAAGCCGAGGCGGAAGGCCTGGACAAGGTGATCAAGGACTTCGGGGCGGAGTGGCGATTCGCCGGATGCTCGATGTGCCTGGGCATGAACCCGGATCAGCTGGCTCCGGGCGAACGCTGCGCATCCACCTCCAACCGCAACTTCGAAGGACGCCAGGGCAAGGGAGGGCGCACGCATCTCGTCTCGCCTCTGGTCGCCGCAGCGACCGCGATCCGCGGCACCCTGTCCAGCCCGAGCGACCTGACGGAAGGGTTCTGAATCATGGAGAAGTTCACCACTCACACCGGTATCGCCGCTCCGCTGAAGCGTTCGAACGTCGACACCGATCAGATCATCCCTGCGGTGTTCCTCAAGCGCGTCACCAAGACCGGATTCGAGGACGCGCTGTTCCATGCATGGCGCCAGGATCCCGATTTCGTGCTCAACCAGGCAGCGTTCCACGGGGCCTCCGTGCTCCTGGCCGGCTCCGATTTCGGCACCGGTTCGAGCCGCGAACACGCGGTGTGGGCGTTGCGGGACTTCGGCTTCAAAGTCGTGCTGAGCCCGCGCTTCGCCGACATCTTCCGGGGCAATTCGGGCAAGCAGGGGCTGCTCGCCGCGACGATCTCGGAAGAGGATCTCGAGCGGTTCTGGGCCGAGATCGACCGGAATCCCGGGGTCCAGATGACCGTCGACCTCGAGGCGCGCACCGCCTCGATCGGTGACGTCCAGGCCGAGATCGGGATCGACGATTACACTAGATGGCGGCTCCTCGAAGGGCTCGATGACATCGGGCTCACGCTGCGCAACGAAGACAAGATCGCGCAGTTCGAGGCCCGTCGCGAGTCGTGGCGGCCCCGAACCCTTCCCGTTCAGTAGACGGTGGGGGCGGGGGAGCCAGGGGCAACCCGCCCCCGAAATCCGTAAATGAAGTGAGGCTCCGAATGACGACACCTGTGCGCGACGCTCTTCCGGACGGAGTCCCTGCACTCACCGGAGACGTCCTCGCCATTCGAGGCGGACGCCCGCTTCGCGGTCGGGTCGACGTCAAGGGGGCGAAGAACCTGGCGACGAAGGCCATGGTCGCCTCGCTCCTCGGCGAGACCGTGAGCACCCTGCGCGACGTACCGGCGATCAGCGATGTCGCCGTCGTGCGCTCGCTGCTCGAGGTGCACGGTGTGCGTGTGTCCGAAGGCGATGAGCCCGGTTCGCTGGTGTTCGACCCGAGCGACGTGGAATCCGCGCACTTCGAGCAGATCGACGCTCACGCCGGTGCCTCGCGCATTCCGATCCTCTTCTGCGGCCCGCTGCTGCACCGTCTCGGTCAGGCGTTCATCCCCGACCTCGGTGGATGCCGCATCGGTGACCGCCCCATCGACTTCCACCTGGACGCTCTGCGCAAGTTCGGTGCGATCGTCGAGAAGCTCCCCAGCGGCATCCGCCTCTCCACGGGGGGAAGCCGCCTGCACGGGGCGAACATCCACCTCCCGTACCCCAGCGTCGGTGCCACGGAGCAGGTGCTCCTCACGGCCGTGCGCGCCGAGGGCGTCACGGAGCTGCGCAACGCCGCCATCGAGCCCGAGATCATGGACCTGATCGCCGTGCTGCAGAAGATGGGCGCGATCATCTCCTACGAGCCGAACCGCGTCATCGTGATCGAGGGCGTCGAGAAGCTCCGCGGCTACGACCACCGGTCGATCTTCGACCGCAACGAGGCCGCGTCCTGGGCCTCCGCCGCGCTCGCGACCGATGGCGAGATCTTCGTCGGCGGCGCGAAGCAGCAGGAGATGCTCACCTTCCTCAACATCTTCCGCAAGGCCGGCGGCTGGTTCGACATCCAGGAAGACGGCATCCTGTTCCGTCGCGACGGCGAGATCAAGCCCGTCGTGATCGAGACCGACGTGCACCCCGGCTTCATGACGGACTGGCAGCAGCCTCTCGTCGTCGCCCTGACCCAGGCGCACGGCCGTTCCGTGGTGCACGAGACCGTGTACGAGAACCGCATGGGCTTCACCGACGCGCTGGTCAAGATGGGCGCCGACATCGTCGTGCACCCCCGGGGCCTCCAGGACGGTCCGCGTCGTGTTCCGCGTCGCGACCTCGAGCAGGCCGCGGTCATCACCGGTCCGACGCCGTTGCACGGCGCCGACATCGTGGTTCCTGACCTGCGCGGTGGCTACAGCCACGTGATCGCGGCGCTGACGGCCACCGGCGAGTCGAAGGTGTCCGGTGTCGACATCCTCAGCCGCGGCTACGAGAAGTTCCTCGCCAAGCTCGACGCGCTCGGCGCCGACTTCGACGTCATCCGGTGACCGCGGTGACGTCCCGGTCATCGGAGACGAAGCGGCCGAGCATCTTCTGGCCGCTCGCCGCGCTGATCATCCCTCCCGTCTCGCTGATCGCGAAGATCCGCGTGAGCGGCGCGGAGAAGCTGCCGCGCGAGGGATCGTACGTGCTCGCCCCGAACCACTACTCGGAGTTCGATCCGCTCATCGTCGCCGTCGCCGTGTGGCGGTCCGGTCGCGCGCCGCGCTTCATGGCCAAGGAGAGCCTGTTCAAGGTGCCGGTGCTCGGCTGGTTCCTGCATCGCACCGGGATGATCCCGGTCGCGCGAACGTCGTCGGCGTCGTCCGCACGGCAGACGATGAAGCAGTCCGAAGAGCTCGTCGAGCACGGTCGGGGCGTGATCGTCTACCCCGAGGGCACGCTCACGCGCGATCCCGATATGTGGCCGATGCGCGGCAAGTCCGGCGCGGTGCGTCTGGCCCTCGCCGACGGCATCCCCCTGATCCCGATGGCGCAGTGGGGTACCCAGGCGATCATGGGGCGCTACCAGAAGGGCCTGAGCCTGTGGCCGCTGCGCAAGCCGGTCAGAGTGCTCATCGGCGACCCCGTCGACGTCTCCGATCTGCGCGAGCGGGCAGGAGAGCCTGCGGCGCTCACCGAGGCGACGAACCGTCTGATGAACGCGATCACCGCACTCCTCGAAGAGCTGCGCGACGAGAAGGCACCCGCGGAGCGCTGGAACCCCGCGAGCCACGGACAGAAGGAGACCGGACGCCTTGACTCCTAAAAGAACCGCTGCGGCCGGGCCGCGGGCCGCGGTTGTAGGATCTGGCAGCTGGGGAACCACGTTCGGCAAGATCCTCGCCGACGGTGGCGCTCAGGTGACGATGTGGGCTCGGCGCCCGGAGCTGGCCCAGGAGATCAACGAGGCCAAGCGCAACTCCCGCTATCTGCCCGGCATCAACCTGCCGCGCACGATGGCGGCGACGCACGAGCTCGCAACCGCTCTGGACGGCGTGGACCAGGTCTACCTGTCGGTGCCGAGCCAGTCGCTGCGCGAGAACCTGAAGGCGCTGCGGCCGCTGCTCGCCGACAGCGACGCCAAGATCATCAGCCTCATGAAGGGCGTCGAGCGCGGAACCGGACTGCGCATGAGCCAGGTGATCCAGCAGGAGCTGCGCTGCGACCCCGATCGCGTCGCCGTGGCCTCGGGGCCGAACCTCGCTCTCGAGATCGCCCGCGAGCAGCCGACCGCCGCCGTGATCTCCTCGCGCAGTCAGGAGACGGCGGAGATCGTCGCGCGCGCGGCTCGGAACAGCTACTTCCGCACCTTCGTGAACACCGATGTGATCGGCACGGAGTTCGGCGGCGTCCTGAAGAACCTGATCGCGGTGGCCATCGGCATCGTCGACGGCGTCGGCTACGGCGAGAACACCAAGGCGTCGATCATCACCCGCGGTCTCGTCGAGATGACCGACTTCGCGGTGGCCAACGGCGCGCACCCCGAGACGCTCCAGGGGCTTGCCGGACTCGGCGACCTGATCGCGACCTGTCAGTCGCCGCTGAGCCGGAACAACACCGCAGGGCGACTGCTCGGTCAGGGCTACAGCTTCCAGGACGTCGTGAAGCAGATGCAGCAGACGGCCGAGGGATTGGCCTCCGTCGCGCCCGTCCTGCAGCTGGCGCGCGAGGCCGAGATCGACATGCCCATCGTCGAGCAGGTGAAGATGGTGCTCGACGGCAAGATGAATCCGCGGGACATCGCACCGCACCTGACGACGGACGACGACACCCCGCAGGGTGAGAGGACCAACCATGGACAAGCAGACGGTGGTGGTGCTCTTCGGCGGGCGCTCCAGCGAGCATTCGATCAGTTCCGCAACGGCGGGGGGAGTGCTGGGCGCGATTGACCGCGACCGCTACGCCGTGATCCCGGTCGGGATCACCCGTGAAGGCGCGTTTGTCCTCGAAGACGACGATCCCGCGAAGTTCCCGCTTGACGCGGCGCATCTCCCCGAAGTGGTCGACAACGGCACCCGCGTGCTCTGGCCGGAGCCGGGGGGTGACCGCACGCTGCGCGTCGTGCAGACGGACGGCACCGTCGAGGGGCTGGGAGAGATCGACGTGGTGCTGCCGATCCTGCATGGACCGCACGGCGAGGACGGCACCATCCAGGGCTTCTTCGACACGCTGGAGGTCCCTTACGCGGGCGGTGGGGTCCTCGACTCCGCACTCTGCATGGACAAGCACTTCATGAAGATCGCGCTCGAGGCCTCCGGCATCTCGGTCGCTCCCTGGGTGACGGTGCGCCGCACGGACTGGGATCGCGATGCCGCAGTCGTGCGTGCGCGGGCCGCGGAGCTGGGCCTGCCGGTGTTCGTGAAGCCCGCACGTGCGGGCTCGAGCGTCGGGGTGTCCAAGGTCGAAGCCGCCGACGAACTGGACGCGGCCCTGGCCGTGGCCTTCGCCGAAGACGACAAGGTGCTGATCGAGACCGGCGTGAGCGGTCGCGAGATCGAGGTCGCGGTGCTCGAGAGCGCCGACGGGGTCCGGGCATCTCTTCCCGGCGAGATCGTGCTGACCTCGCGGGGCTTCTACGACTTCGAGGGCAAGTACCTCGGCGGCGACGGCGTGGATGTCGTGTGCCCGGCCGAGGTGACCGACGCGGAGCTGGCGGCCATCCAGCAGGCGGGTATCCGCGCGTTCGAGGCCGTCGACGGTCGTGGGCTGGCCCGCGTCGACATGTTCCTGACGCCGTCGGGCGAGCTCGTGGTGAACGAGCTCAACACGATGCCGGGCTTCACCCCGATCTCGATGTTCCCCAAGTGCTGGGTCGCCTCGGGCCTGAGCTACGGCGATCTGATCACCGAGCTCGTCGAAGCCGGTCTGCGCCGCTGAGCGCGCGGTTCCCCGCGGCGATCAGCTCGCGGGGAACTCGACGCGGTCCGTGCACTGTCCGGTCGCGGGCTGGAGCCCGGACTGGATGCTCGCGGAGATCTTGTCGACGATCGCCTGGAAGTCGATCTGCTCGCCGCGGCGGATGGTCACCTCGACCGCGGGGTCGCGTCCGAACGTGACCAGCCTCTGACGCTCCTCTTCCTGCTCGAGGACCAACCAGTCGACGCCGCCGAGGGTGGTGCACACGAGTGCAGACGGTGCGGGGGGCTCGACACCGCAGCGCAGCACGACGGTGGGGTCGCCCCAGGCACCTGTCGCCTGCGCGTCGGTCCAGACCCGATCGAATCCGCCGACGGTCTCCGGCAGCAGCACGGAGACGTTCGCGCATGCGGGGTTGTTCGCATCGGCGGCGGGTTCGAGGTGCACGGTGGTCGAGCAGCCGGCGAGCATCGCGGCCAGGGACACCGCGCCTGCGAGGACAGCGAGGCGACGGGAACGGGGCATGCTTCCAGGCTACCTTTGACAGCATGCCCTCCCGACCCGATACCGACGATCCGCGCCTGGGAGATGTGTCCGAGGGGCGTATTCTCCAGGCGATCCTGACCCGGACCCCCGCGGCCTCGCACACGCTGATCGGTCCGGGCGATGATGCGGCCGTCATCGCCACGCCCTCCGGCTCGGTGGTGGCGACGACAGACACGCTCGTGCACGGTCCCGACTTCCGTCTCGCATGGTCGAGTGGGTACGACCTCGGCTGGAAGGCTGCGGCGGTGAACCTCGCGGATGTGGCGGCGATGGGTGCCCGCCCGACCGCGCTGCTCGTCGCGCTGGCCGTCCCGCGGGAGCTGCGTCTGTCGTTCGTCGAGCGCCTCGCCGACGGCTTCCGCGACGCCTGTGCATCTCTCGCGCCCGGATGCGCCGTGGTCGGCGGCGATCTGACGGTGTCCGACGTGCTGACGGTCGCCGTGACCGCTCTCGGCGACCTGGAGGGGCGTGTCGCGGTGACGCGGAGCGGTGCGCGCGCTGGTGATGTCGTCGCGGTGGCCGGGGAGCTCGGGCACGCCGCTCGCGGTCTCGCGGTGCTGTTCGGGCGGTTCCGAGACGGAGATGTCCCCGTGCCGGTGGATCCGGCGAAGCTCGCTTCGGGCGAGAGCGCGGCGCTGGCGGCACAGCTTCGACCCGCACCGCCGATCGGCCTCGGTGCGGTCGCGGCCACGGCGGGCGCCACGGCGATGATGGACGTCTCCGACGGGCTCGCTCTCGACGCACGACGGATGGCCGCGGCTTCGGGCGTCACGATCGCCCTCGACCGCTCTCTTCTCGGAGGCGACCCGGAACGCGCGCTGGCGGGGGGAGAGGACCATGCGCTGCTCGCGACGTTCCCCGAGGGAACGCTGCCGCCGGGATTCCGCGTCATCGGTTCGGTTCGGGCTCGCGGAGAAGAAGAACTGCTCTGCGACGACCTTCCTGTCGACCTCTCCGGGTGGGACCCCTACCGGGACTGGGACTCGGTCGCCGGCTGATCGAGCCGCTCGGAGTCCTTCGCCTCCGGGGCAGGTTCAGCCCACCACACTGTGGTGTCGCCGTAGCTCTTCTCGCGGAACTGCTCCAGATTCGCTGCTCCGAAGTCGGGCGGCGTGGAACGGCGGGCCCGCTCGACGACCACCACGGCGTCCGCCGACAGCAGCGGAGCGAGCGCGACGAGATCCGCGGTCATGGCGGTGTCGTCGAGATCGTAAGGCGGATCGGTGAAGACGAGGTCGAAAGGTCCCGTCGCGCGCTGCAGGAACGCGTGCGCGGTGCTCTCGTGGACGCGACCGGGCGGCAGACCGCCCGCCTTGGCGACGACGGCGGCGTTGCGTCGGACGATGGCCGCGGCCTGGCGTGCGCGTTCCACGAACTCGGCACTCGCCGCTCCGCGGCTGAGCGCCTCGAGCCCGAGGGCGCCTGATCCGGCGTAGAGGTCGAGCACTCTCGCGCCCTCGATCGCGCTCAGGGATTCCAGCGCGCCGAACAGCGACTCGCGCACCCGATCACTCGTGGGGCGTGTGCCCGAGCCCGGCACCTCGAGTCGGGCGCCTCGGGCGCTGCCTGCGATGATCCTCGTCACCCGTTCACGATACGACAGCCTGCGTGCCGGCTGTGTCCGTCGTGTTCCCTAGACTCGGAGCATGTCGCTCACGCTCGATTCCTCGTTGGAGGATGCGCTCGGTGCGGCGTCTGCCAAGACGCTCGGTCGCGCCTTCGGCATGCAGAGCGTCGGAGACCTGCTCGCGCACTATCCGCGCCGCTACGCCGACCCTGGCGAGCTCACGCCGATCCGCGACCTGCCCCTCGGAGAGACGGTGACCATCGTCGCCGAGGTGCTCTCCTCGAGCTTCCGTCGCATGCGCAACCGCCCCGGTGCCATGGTCGATGTCGTGATCGGCGACGGGATCGGACGCATGTCGCTGACTTTCTTCGCCAAGAACGTCGGCGCAGCCGAGTGGCGGTCGAAAGATCTCGCAGTGGGACGACGCGGTGTGTTCTCCGGCAAGGTCGGGGAGTTCAACGGGGTGACGCAGTTTGCGCACCCGGAGTACGAGCTGTTCGACGATGAGGATTCCGCTCGGCGCAGTGCCGACGCGCGCGCAGCCGTGCCGATCCCGATCTATCCCGCGACCTCGACGATCCAGACCTGGCAGATCGCCAGGCTCATCGGTCGCGTGCTCGACGACCTCGCGGAAGCCCCCGACCCGTTGACCGCGGAGATCCGAGAACGCGAAGAGCTGCTCACCGCTCGCGAGGCTCTCGAACTGGTGCACCGCCCCCGCACCCGGAACGACATCGACCCGGCCGTGCGCACCCTGCGCATGCACGAGGCGCTCACCCTGCAGACGGCGCTCCTCCAGCAGCGCGATGCGATTCGTGCGCTCTCCGCCACGTCGCGGCCTGCGAGCGCGGGCGGACTGCTCGAACGCTTCGACGCGAGCCTCCCGTACGCGCTCACTCCCGATCAGGAGACGGTGGGACGGCAGATCGCCGCTGACCTCGTCGGTGCCTGGCCGATGAACCGTCTCGTTCAGGGTGAAGTCGGATCCGGTAAGACGCTGGTGGCCCTGCGAGCGATGCTGCAGGTGGCCGAGAGCGGCGGCCAGGCCGCGCTGATCGCCCCCACAGAGGTCTTGGCCGGTCAGCATCTGCGCTCGATCGCCAAGATGCTCGGTCCCGATCTCGCGCCGTTGCTGATGCCGACGCTGCTGACTGGTCAGATGCCCGCGGCCGAGCGCCGCAAGGCCGCCCTGCGGGTCGCGTCCGGGCAGGCGCTGATCGTGGTCGGGACCCATGCCCTGCTGGGGGAGAAGACGACGTTCGCCGACCTCGGTCTGGTCGTGGTCGACGAGCAGCACCGCTTCGGTGTCGAGCAGCGCGAGGCTCTGCGGGCGAAGGGCTCGAGTCCTCACGCCCTCGTGCTGACGGCGACGCCGATCCCGCGGACGGTCGCGATGACGGTCTTCGGCGACCTCGACACCTCTGTCATCCGCACCATGCCGGCGGGCCGCGCCGGCATCGAGTCGTTCGTGGCTCCGCTCGCGGAGCACCCCGGGTGGTTCAATCGCGTCTGGGAGCGGGCCGCGGAGGAGATCGCCCAGGGGCGGCAGGTCTTCGCGGTGTGCGCGGCGATCGACACGACCAAGAAGACGGCCGAAGCGGGGGAGCAGCCCGCGCTCGCGCCCGAGGGCGCCTCAGGGCCCCGCTGGGGCGTCGTCCAGCTCGACGAGGCTCTCGCGACCCACCCGACGCTCGGCGGGCTGCGGCGAGCCGTGCTGCACGGTCGTATGCCGTCGGATGAGAAAGACGCCGTGATGCAGTCTTTCGCCCGCGGCGACATCGACCTCCTCCTCGCCACCACGGTGATCGAGGTCGGCGTCGACGTGCCCAATGCGTCGACGATGATCGTCCTCGACGCCGACCGGTTCGGCGTCTCGCAGCTGCACCAGTTGCGCGGGCGAGTCGGTCGAGGCGGCGTCCCCGGGCTCTGCCTCCTCGTGACCGAGGCCGAGGCGGGGTCGCTCGCGCGGGACCGCGTCGATGCCGTCGCCGCGACTCTCGACGGCTTCGCCCTCGCCGAGGTCGATCTGGAGCTGCGCGGTGAGGGTGATGTGCTCGGGGCGGCGCAGGCGGGCGTCCGCTCTTCCCTCAAGCTCCTCCGCGTCGTGAAGGACGCCGGTCTCATCGCCCGGGCGCGTGAGCTGGCCGAGGGCATCCTGTCCGCCGACCCCGACCTGGCCGATCACCCGGGCCTTCGCGAGGCGATCGCACGACGTGTGAGCGATGAGGATCGCGCGGCGCTGGCGAAGAACTGACGCGGAACCGACGTGCCCTAGGCTGGAACCATGAGCAGCCGGATCGCCGTCGTCCCGGGTTCCTTCGATCCGCCTACGCTGGGTCACCTCGACGTGATCAGGCGCGCGGCCGCCCTCTATGACGAGCTGCACGTGCTGGTCGTGCATAACCCGGGCAAAGAGGCGATGCTGCCGATCGCGCAGCGGCTCTCCCTGCTGGAGAAGTCGATCGCCGACGACGGCATGCAGGGCAACATCGTCATCGGTTCGTGGAGCATGGGTCTCCTGGTCGATTACGCCCGCGATGTGAACGCCGGTGTGCTGGTGAAGGGCATCCGCTCCCAGATCGACGTCGCGTACGAGTCTCCGATGGCGATCGTGAACCGACACCTCGCCGGCATCGAGACCGTGTTCCTCCTGCCCGACCCCTCGCACGCCATGGTCTCCAGCTCCCTCGTGCGCCAGGTCGCATCTCTCGGCGGCGATGTGACGCCCTTCGTCCCCTCGGCGGTCGCGGCGTTCCTGGACACCGGCTCCCGCGGGCTCTGACGCCCTTCCCTGAACGCGCGGTCAGAGCGACCGTGAGCCCTGGCCGGTAGCATGGAAGCGTGCGCTCTCGAATGAACGGCCCTTTTGTGCTCCCTGCCCGCGACATCGTCCGGCGACCGGGAGAGATGCGCGAACACGAGTTCACCGTCGCTCTCTCCGAGGCGTGGGGTGAGGGGATCGTGTCGTACGAGGCCGGGTCCGAACTCGATCTCGATGTGCGCTTGGAGTCCGTCCACGAGGGCATCCTCGTGTCGGGAACCGCTGATGCGGAATACGCCGGCGTGTGCGGAAGATGCCTGATCGACATCACTCGGCCCGTCGAAGTCGAGTTCCAGGAGCTTTTCGCGTATCCTGGTGAGGAAGAAACTGACTTCGAGGTTCAAGACGACCACGTGGATCTTGAAACTCTCGTCAGGGATGCGGCCGTACTGGCACTTCCTTTTCAGCCGGTGTGTCAGCCGGATTGCCCGGGTCTCGACCCGAAAACGGGTGAACGACTGACCGTGAGCACCGGAACGGAGCAGGCCGCTCCCATCGATCCTCGGTGGAGTGCGCTCCAGAACATCACAGACCAAGACGGCACGGAAGAATCTCGTGCCGCCGAGAAAGAAGAGAGCTAGTCATGGCTGGTAACCCCCCGAAGCGCAAGGTATCCCGTTCGAACACCCGCTCGCGCCGCGCGCAGTGGAAGGCGGCGCCCGTCGCCCTCGTCAAGACGATCGAGAACGGCCAGGTCGTCTACAGCCGTCCCCACCAGGCGAAGGTCGTCACCGACTCGCAGGGCACGGAGCTCTTCCTGGAGTACAAGGGCCGCAAGGTCGCCGACGTCTGAATCGCGTACGGTGACGGAGGTCCCCGGGGGGATGAGGCCTCTCCCAGATAAGCTCCGCGTCGATATCGACGCGGAGCTTCTGGAGTTGGCCCTCACCCATCGCTCGTACGCGTACGAGCACGGCGCCATCCCGCACAACGAGCGTCTCGAGTTCCTCGGGGACTCGGTGCTCGGTCAGGCCGTCACCGTCATGCTGTTCACCACGCACCCTGATCTCGATGAGGGCGAGCTGGCCAAGCGACGCGCGAGCGTCGTGTCGACCGTCGCCCTCGCCGAAGTCGCCCGCGGGATCGATCTCGGCAGTCATCTTCTGCTCGGACGCGGTGAGGAGCAGACAGGCGGTCGCGACAAGGACTCGATCCTCGCCGACACGATGGAAGCCGTCATCGGGGCCACCTACCTCTCGGCCGGGCCCGATGCCGCCACAGAGCTCGTGCTGCGTCTGACGAAGCCGCTGCTGGCCGACCCGGAACGCTACGGCGCCGCGATGGATCCGAAGACCAGTCTGCAGGAGCTCGCCGCCCGTGTCGGTGCGACGCCTCCCCGCTACTCGGTGGAAGCGAGCGGGCCCGATCACGACCGGCGGTTCGTCGCCACCGTCATCGTGGGCGATGTGAGCATGACCGGCGCGGGCAGCAGCAAGAAGACGGCCGAGATGGCTGCGGCCCTCAGTGCCTGGCGCACCCTCAGCGAGCGTGCCTGAGCTTCCTGAGGTCGAGGTCGTCCGTGCGGGCCTCGCCCCGGCTGCCGTCGGATCCCTGATCACCGCGGTGAGCGTGTTCGATGAACGCGCGCTCACGCGGCACGTCGCGGGTGCCGCTGATTTCGTCGGTCGGCTCGAAGGACGCACCTTCACCGCAGCGTCCCGCCGGGGCAAGTTCCTCTGGCTCCCGCTCGACGACGACGACACCGCGCTGATCGCGCACCTCGGGATGAGCGGCCAGATGCTGCTTCGCGCTCCCGATGCGGGCGCCGAACGCCATGAGCGCGTGCGCATCGGCATCGAGCATCCGACCCACGGCGAACTCGCGATCGTGTTCGCCGACCAGCGGACTTTCGGCTCGCTGGCGGTGGACGCACTGATCGACGACGCAGGATCGCGGATCCCCACCCAGGTCGCGCATATCGCCCGTGACCCGCTGGATCCTCGTTTCGATGATCCGGCTTTCCGTGCTGCTCTGGCCAGACGGGGGAGCGCGATCAAGCGCGTGCTGCTCGACCAGGGGGTCGTGAGCGGGATCGGCAACATCTACGCCGACGAGTCGCTGTGGGCTGCGCGCATCCACCCGGAGACGCCCGCCGCCAGCCTGTCGACACAGGCCGTGCGCCGGCTGCTCGCCGAGGTGCGCCTCGTGCTCGCGAAGGCCCTCGCCGAGGGCGGCACCAGCTTCGATGCGCAGTACGTCAACGTCAACGGTCAGGCCGGCTACTTCGCGCACTCGCTCAACGCCTATGGGCAGCAGGGCAAGCCGTGCCCTCGATGCGGCACGTCGATCGTGCGCCAGAGCTTCATGAACCGGGGTTCGCACTTCTGCCCGCGGTGCCAGCGGCTGCGCACGTAGAGCGGCTACCCGCGCGCGACTGCGGCGATCATGTGCTGCCCCGTTCCGGGGAGAGCCGCGAGAGGACCGCCCTCGTCGAGGACGACGTCGACGAACAGCATCGGTACGCCTTGAGCCGTCCACGGCGATGCTCTATCCATGAGCTGCGCGTGGACATGCGGTTCACTGCTGTTTCCGGAGTTCCCACAACGTGCGATCCGGGTCCCGGCGCGTACCGTCTCACCGACCTTCACGGCGACGGACCCCTGCTCCAGGTGAGCCACGGTCGCGAAGTCGCCGTTCGCCCCGCGGATCGTCACGTGGTTGCCCAAGATGAATCCGGGTCCGCCGAGCTCGCGCACCGCTCCCTCGATCAGCATGTAGGCGATCGCCAACCCGCTCGATCGGGCTCGATGGTCGCGCCGCCAGTCGGTGGCGCGCACGACGACGCCGTCGATCATGGCGAACACCGGCTCGCCGAAGGCGGGGTACTCCCGCGCCGGCCGCATGGCGGACCCGCTGCCGAACGACGGGCGGGCGGTGTCGTCGGGTTCGTGCACGAGATCGATGGCGTACGCCTGTCCGTACAGACGGATGCCGTGGCTGGGAACCTTGGTCGCAGGACTGTTCACGCTCAGCCACCGCCCGGACACCGGAGCCGAGATCGCCACGGCCTCTCTGGTCGGAATCAGGCGTGGCCCGATGAAGACCAGAAGCACGCAGACCGCCAGCACAGCGACCGAGATGACGGCGACGATGCTCCTCGCCTGACGAGCGCCATCGCCCAGGCTGATCCCACTGGTGAAGGCGACGGCGACGAGGATGAGAGCGGTGACGCCGTAGAGAGCCCCGCGCACACGGTAGAGGGCGAGCAGAATGTGCCTCATCGTTCTGCTCCCAGCACGCACGCGAGCAGGGGCACGATGCGTGCGGCCGGCACCTCATAGCTGCCGCGCCCACTCTGGCGCACCCATCCGGCCGACACGAGCTGGCGCAGATGATGATGCAACTGTCCGGTCGTCCCGAGGCCGTCTACGGCGGCGAGCTCCGACGTGGCGTGGGTTCCCGAGACGATATGACGAAGGAGCTCGAGGCGCACAGGGTGTCCGAGCGCCGCGAAGACGGATGCGCGTTCCGACCACGTGGCCTCCAGCTGTCCTGCGGTTCCCACGGTCTGCTGCCAGGACACCGGTGCTCCCGTCGGCAACGTCAGCGCGCCGACGAGCATCACCGCTCCCTCTGTCGTCGAGGCGTCATCGGGGAGGCGCGCCTGCAAGCCGTTCAACGCCCAGAAACCGCCCTCGTCGAAGGGTGCGCTGTGTGAGACGTGGCGCGTCTGCTCCAGCACTGCCACCCGCTCGGTCAGAGCAAGCAGTGCTTCGCGGAGGTGGGAGATCTCATCACTCATGGTCGAATAATACGTCATTACGTAATATTCGACCATGAGTCGCTCTCACACGGTCTGGAAGGAACGCTGCAGCAGTGGGCGCGTGGCCCACGTGGTGGCCCAGACCACGCCGATCCCGACCGACACGACGGCGGCGATGGTCATCAGCGAGAGTGGGGCCGTGATGAGCGCGATCCCGACGAGCGGGAAGACCAGGACGGCTGCGACCAGCGCCGACCCGATCGCCGTGACCAGCAGAGGCGACATGATCGCGCGACGACGCGCCCGATCCACGGTCTCGATCGGCATGCCCAGGTGGTGCAGGCTGCGGTGCAGGTCGCGCTGGTCGAGCACATCGGACGCCTGATTGACCCCGACCGACGCCGCGACCATAAGGAACGAGCCGATGAGTGTGATGATGAGCCCGGTGCGGATGTCGTCGGCGAGGGCGATGTCGGACGCGGCGGCGTCGGCGGTGCTCATCATGTTCAGCAGGGCGACTCCCGTGCCGGCGAACACGGCCATGAAGCTCGCCATCGCGATGCCTCCGACCTGACGCCAGGCCGCCTTCGGAGAATCCAGCACGATCCGCGCGGCGAGCAGTCGCTCGGGACGTTCGGCGCGGCGCAGCTGGCGTCCCGCTGAGACTTTGAGCACCCACGGGCCGACCAGATTCAGCACCGCCAGCGCAGCTGCGAACAGCCCGGCGAGGACGACGATCGTCATCAACAGGCCGCCGACCGAGGGGAACACCTTGATCAGCACGAAGGCGATCGCGATCGCACCGGCGGCGACCACGGCGCGAATCCAGTGCACCGGTGGCACGTCCGTGCGCGTGCGCACGCCCAGGGGCGAGATGACGACGCGTCGAAGGCCGATGACGGCACTGGTGGCCGCGAGTGCGAGCACGGCCGCGACGACGATCACGGTCTGCAGCGGCGGAAGGACCACGGCTGCGAACCCGAGTGCTTCGCCCCGGAACGGGATCAGCCCGATGAGAGGGCTGATCGCGACGTGCCCGATGACACCGGCGAGAGCGCCGACCGCAGCCACGAGCACCGACTCCGCGACGGTGGCGATCGTGACTCCGGCCGGTGACACTCCGAGCAGGCGGAGGGTGGAGAGCCGCTCGTCTCGTCGACGTGCGGAGAGCCGGGCCGCCGCGCCACCGAGGGACATCAGCGGCACCACCAGCAGGACCAGCGCGATGGCCGCGAGGGCCTGGTAGAGGGGAGCGATCTCATCCGTCCATCCCCAGAAGGACTGCGCACCCCCGATGACCGTGAGGACCAGCATCGTCACCACGGCGAAGGCGACCACCGGCAGCGCGAGGACGCTGTTCTGGCCGGGAGCAGGCCGCAGCAGGAGGGCGAGGACGTTGCGGTTCATGCGGCCACCGCCGACGAGATGATGCGTCCGTCGCGCACGGCGACCGTGCGTGTGCAGCGGGCGGCGACGTCGGGATCGTGCGTGACCACGACGAGTGTGCGTCCCTGCCCGGTGGTCGACCACAGGAGGGCGTCCATGACCTCGGAGGACGTCGTCGAATCGAGGGCGCCCGTGGGCTCGTCGGCGAAGACGAGCTCTGCGCCGGTCGCCTGAGCGCGGGCGATGGCGACGCGCTGGGCCTGTCCGCCGGAGAGCTCGCCGATGCGACGATCCTCCATCCCGACGAGACCGAGAGCCGCGAGCCACGACGCCGCGTGCTGCACGGCGTCCTGGCGGCGGACGCCGTTGATCATGGATGCCAGCGCGACGTTCTCCACTGCCGTCAGCTCGGGGATGAGAAGACCCTGTTGGAAGACGAACCCGAACCTCTCGCGACGCAGACGCGAGCGCGCGGACTCGCTGAGCGCGGTCACCTCGATGGGGGCACCCTCGGCGGGACGGAAGACGACGCTGCCGGCATCGGGCGCCGTGATTCCGGCCAGCACGTGCAGGAGCGTCGTCTTACCGGAGCCGGAGGCGCCCATGATCGCCACGGATTCGCCTCGATGGATCGCCAGATCGACGCCGGCGAGAGCGCGCGTGGTCCCGAAGGTCTTGATGAGGGCGTGGGCTTCGATCACGGGAGTGTTCATGCTTCCAGCCTCGCCACCCGCCGCGGTGCCGTCATCGCTCCGGCGGATGACGGTGCGGACCCGACGTCATCCCGAAGAATGAGATCGGGTCCGCACGCTCGTCAGATCATCTTCTGCCACGCCCCGGCGTACGAGACGGGCACGAAGCCGATCGCCTCGTTGATGCTCAGCATCGGCCTGTTCTCCTCCGCATTGAAGGTCGAGACGACGGTGGAGTGCGGCATCAGCTCGCGCCAGCGAAGCAGGTTCGCGCACTTCACGATCGTCCCCAGACGATGCCCGCGGTGGTCCTTGCGCACCAGGGTGCCGTACTGTTCCGTGACACCGGTGCGGTCCGCGGCGATGACCAGCTCGTTGTAGGCGATGAGTTCTCCCGTCGGCACGTGCTGCACCGCGACCACGGAGACGGCTTGACCGGAGCTCAGGATCCTCGCCTCCCGGCGCGCGACGCGATCGGCGTCCCAGCTCTCCTCGGCGAAGTCCATGTCGCCGCTCGGCGCATCCGTCGAGAGTCGGGCGAGGACGTCCGCGAAGCCGTCCCGGAGTTCGGGCGGAGTCGGCATATCCCATTCGAGGACGCGGTAGTCGGGGCCGGCGAACGCGGACGCGTCCGTCAGCGCTGCACGCAGGGGAGCGGGGTCCGAGTGGAGGTCGTACTCGCTGTTGCGCTCGACCTGCTCGAGCACGTAGCCGTCGCTCTCGACGAGGTCGGAGAGCGGAGTCGCCGGGATCCGTCCCCACTTCGTGCGCGGCACGAGCATGCGCTCAGCGCCCTCCGGACGATGCAGCGTCCAGGTCTGCAGGACGTTTCGATCATGCACCCGTGCCTCGGCTTCCGCCTGCGCGAGCAGGGCGTCCTCGATGCCCTGCCCCCAGTGTTCGCGCGGCACCAGCAGGTCGAACTCGATCGCGTGAGCCTCATCTTCGAGGGCGATGTAGATCGTGATCATGCCGACGATCTGCCCGTCGATGCGGGCGACGAACCCACGGTGGAGTGCGTCTGTCTGGTCCTGCCATCCGGGCAGCATCTGCTCGGCTGTGGAGGCGAGATCGGGGAGGCCGACCAGTTCATCGCAGATCTGGCGGTTGAGTGCGGCGCAGGCGCGGAAGTCGGCCGCGTCATCGGCGTCCAGGGAGACCGGCACGATCAGCGGCGTGATCGTCGGTTCGACGGTCGTCATGTGATGTTTCCTTCGTAGGTGTTTCCAGCGGGTGAGCTCCGCGACGGGCGGAGCAGGGGAGAGGGCCGGCGGTGAGGCCCCGGCGATGGTTCCCCGCCGCCACCCGCACGGAGCAGGCGGGGGTGGGGAACCATCGGAGGAGAGACGAGCATCACCGACGCCCGATCATCAGCGCATTCCGCGCTGCAGGTCGAACATCAGCAGTGCCTGGGATTCCGCGGCGGAACGATGACGCTGCTCACCGAGCAGAAGCATGTCTGCCGGATCGATGTGCAGGCCGCGGCGCGGACGCCGGGGGCGCTGCGCCCTCTGGAAGAGCCAGAGGCCGATCCGGAGGGAGAGACGATCTGCGAGCGACAGGCGACGCAGCTCGTCGGGGCGGGGGATCTGGAGGACCTCGCGGTCCTCGATATCGGGCGGGTGGATGTCGCTGCGATGCAACGTGGTGTTCACGATGGTTCCTTCGAGAGAAAGGCGGTGATGGATGCGGAAGCACCGCACGTCGACCGAGGAAGCGGCCAGGAGCGATGCGGAAGAACGCGGGGCGACGGGGTCACGCAAAAGTGACCCCGCACGCGGGGATGAGCCGTGACCTGGGATGCAGGTCAGCAGACGGGGCGCGGAAGAGCCGACCGGATAGAGCCCACTACGGGCACGGAATCTCGGGGTGCGGTTCTAAGAGAGAGCGCTGATGCGGACGCCGGCGGTTACCGAGAACGCGTGGCGCGGCGCGAAGTGCGCGGGCGCGGCGAGGCCAGTGGCCTGTGCGTTGAGCTGAGTCGTAATCATCGGTAACCTCCTTTCGTGTGGCGATCCGGACGCAACCGTAGCGAATCCACCGGGCGGGCGTCAAGCACATGTGGTCCCGCTCGGCGTGTCGTCTGGTGCTCGAGTTCTCTCGCCGCCCGCGCGGGATAAGGCTGAAACCGCGTGATTCCGGTAGCGTAGCCGCGTGATTCTCCCCGGACGAGCGGTGCCCGCATGCATCTGAAGAGCCTGACTCTCAAGGGGTTCAAGTCGTTCGCGCAGCCGACGAGTTTCGTCTTCGAGCCCGGTGTCACCTGCATCGTCGGTCCGAACGGCTCGGGCAAGTCGAATGTCGTCGACGCCCTGGCCTGGGTGATGGGCGAGCAGGGTGCGAAGACGCTGCGTGGCGGCAAGATGGAAGACGTCATCTTCGCCGGAACGTCGACGCGCGGTCCGCTCGGTCGCGCCGAGGTGCAGCTCACGATCGACAACGCCGACGGTGCGTTGCCGATCGAGTACGCCGAGGTGACGATCAGCCGCACGCTCTTCCGCAACGGTTCCAGTGAGTACGCGATCAACGGCGAGGGATGCCGTCTCCTCGATGTGCAGGAGCTTCTGAGCGACTCCGGCCTGGGCCGCGAGATGCACGTGATCGTCGGCCAGGGCCGTCTCGACACGGTGCTCCAGGCGTCTCCGGAGGATCGCCGTGGGTTCATCGAGGAAGCGGCGGGAATCCTGAAGCACCGCCGACGCAAGGAGAAGACCCTCCGCAAGCTCGATGCGATGGAGACCAACCTCACCCGCTTGAGCGACCTCGCCGGCGAGATCCGCAGGCAGCTCAAGCCGTTGGGACGCCAGGCCGAGATCGCCCGGGAGGCGCAGACGATCGCTGCGGTCGTGCGCGATGCCAAGGCTCGTATCTTCGCCGATGACGTCGTCGCCCTGCGCGCCGCACTCGCGGATCACACGCGCACGGAGCACGAGCGCCACACCGAGCGGCTGGTGCTCTCGGACCAGGCCGAGACCGTGCGCGCGAGCATCGCGCGACTGGAGCAGGATCAGAATTCCGTCGCCGTCGACGAGGCACGCAGCGTGGCGTTCGGCCTCGAGCAGGTGCAGGAGCGCATGCGTGGCCTCTTCACGCTCGCGAATCAGCGGCTCGCCCTCCTCGGCACCGAAGACGACGACGCCGCGGTCACCGCGGTCACGGTCACGCAGGCCACGATCGACGAGGCCAAGGAGGAGATCGATCTGATCTCGGCCGGTCTCGGAGATGCCCAGGATGCGGCGGCAGCTGCCAGCCGCGAGGTGGTCCACGCGCGTGCCGAACTCGACACGCTCGACGTCGACATCGCCGAGCAGAGCGCCCTCGTCTCCGCATACGACATGCGGGTGTCGGCTCTGCGCGGAACTGCGGATGCCGCCGCATCCGCCCTCGCTGCTGTCCGGGGAGCGGTGCTCCGACAGGAGAACGCCCTCGAGGCGGCGAATGTGCGCCGACGCGAGGCCGCGCAGGCCCTCGAGTCCATCGACGACGCGGAGGCGCCCGAAGGAACGGCGGCCGAACACGCGGCCGCCTACGAGAGCGCACAGCGCGCCGCCACGGCTGCGGAGTCCGAGCGCGAGGCCCTTCGGGAGCGTCTGCACGCCGCCGAGCGCGAAGTCGACTCTCTGACGGCGAAGGCATCGGCTCTGAGCAGCGCGCTCGCGCTGTCGGGTGGCGCTGCCGAGATCGTCAGAGCGGGTGGCAAGGGCGTGCGCGGCCTCGTCGGCGATGCGGTGCAGGTGCGCGCCGGTTTCGAGGCCGCTATCGCCGCGGTCCTCGGTCCGCTCGCGGAGGGCGTGCTCATCGACACGGCTGCCGACGCCTTCGCACTGGCGATGGACGCAGCGGAGCAGCGCAGGGGCGTGGTCGACTTCGTCATCGCTGACGCGCTCAGATCCGATCCGGTGCTCCCCGTCGTCGCAGGGGTCACGCCCGCCGTCGACACGGTCACGGCTCCCGACGGCGTGCTCGGCGTGTTGTCCCATGTCCTGATCGCCGACGATCTGGACTCGGCGCGCGCCGCACGAGCGGCTCTCGATGCGACGGGCGACACCTTCACGACCATCGTCACGGTCGCGGGTGAGGTCATCACGGCCCAGACCTTGCGCACGGGTTCCGGGGGAGAGCGCTCCCGCCTGGAGCTCGCTGCCGAGAGGGACGCCGCGACCGAGCGGCTCGCCGAGATCCAGATCGTCGTCGACTCGCTCCGCGAAGCGCGCGAGGAGGCGAACGAGGCGGTCGAGACGACCAGACGTCAGGCCAAGGACGCGTTGCGGGCACTTCGGGAGCACGATGCGGCTCTGGCCACCCACGCCGAGCAGGTCAACCGCGTGACGGTGCGCCACGAATCCGCTGTCGCCGAGTGCGAGCGCCTCGAGACGGGGCTCGCTCAGGCGCAGTCCGCCGTCGCCGAGGCCGAGGCCAAGGCCGAGTCGGCGAAGGCGGCGCTGGACGACGCGATCTCCGCGCCGCGTCCCGTGCTCGATGCCTCCGCGCTAGATGGGCTGCTCGAAGCTCTGGAACTCGCACGAGAGGGTGAGGTACGGGCACGGCTCGAGATCGAGACCCTGCGTGAGCGCGTGCGTGCGGCGCAGTCGAGGGTCACGAGCCTGGAGCGGCAGCGCGAGCACGAGAGGGATGCCGCGGCCGAGGCTGCGCGCCGAGCGGTCATCCGCCGTGCTCAGCGAGAGGCGGCGTCGGGTGTGGCCGAAGAACTGCCTCGCATCCTCGACTCACTGGATCGCTCGGTCACGGAGGCGCGCCTCGCTCTGCGCGAGGCTGAAGCTGCGCGATCGGCGCAGAATCAGGAACTCGTCGCCCTGCGCGCGCAGGAGAGCTCTCTTCGGGAGCGGCTCGCCGGACTCACCGAGAGCGTGCACGGACTCGAGCTGCAGATCCACGAGAAGAAGCTCCACCTGAACAGCCTTCTCGAGCGCGTCGCTTCCGAGCTGGCTCTCGACGAAGATATTCTCGTTGCGGAATATGGTCCTGACCAGCTGGTCCCGCGCGATCCGGGCGCGGCGCCGCACGACGGCGATGAGCACACGGATGACACCGCCATACCGTTCGACCGTCGCATCCAGCAGCGTCGTCTCGCCGAAGCGGAGCGCAAACTCGCCCAGCTCGGTCGCGTGAACCCGCTGGCGCTCGAGGAGTTCGCCGCTCTCGAGCAGCGGCACGCCTTCCTCACCGAGCAACTGGCCGACCTCACCCAGACGCGCCAAGACCTCCTGACGATCATCACCGATCTCGATGAGCGGATGCAGACGATCTTCGCCAGTGCCTTCGAAGACACGAAGGAGGCGTTCGGGCAGGTCTTCCCTCTGCTGTTCCCCGGTGGGACAGGGAGCATCTCGCTGACGGACCCCGACAACATGCTGACGACGGGCATCGAGGTGTCCGTCCGGCCGGTCGGGAAGAAGATCGAGCGCCTCTCCCTCCTCTCCGGCGGGGAGCGGTCGTTGGCGGCCGTGGCGCTGCTGGTCGCGATCTTCAAGGCGCGGCCGAGCCCGTTCTACATCCTGGACGAGGTCGAGGCCGCTCTGGACGATGCGAACCTCGGCCGGCTGCTCACCGTCTTCGAGCAGCTGAGGGAGAGCTCGCAGCTGCTGGTCATCACGCATCAGAAGCGCACCATGGAGATCGCCGATGCGCTCTACGGCGTCTCGATGCGCCAGGACGGCGTCTCGGCGGTCGTGGGGCAGCGTGTCGGAGATCGGGCGGCGGCGGCCGTTTAGCGGATCGAACCGCCTCGCGCGGAGCATCCACCCGCGCAACCCGTAGGCTGGAGTGATGGCGGAGAAGTCCTGGTCTCTTGGTCGCGCACTGCGCGGCATGTTCGTCAAGCCCACCATCGATGAGACGACCTGGGAGGACCTCGAAACGGCTCTCATCACAGCCGACTTCGGACCTGACATCAGCGAGCGCGTCGTCGACGAGCTGCGCGCGAAGGTCGAACGGTACCGCACCACCGACCCCAAGGACCTTCAGCGCATGCTGCGGGAGACCCTCGAGGAGCACTTCGCCAAGTTCGACACGACGCTGAAGCTCACGGAGCGTCCCGCTGTCGTGCTCGTCGTCGGTGTCAACGGCGTGGGCAAGACGACGACCATCGGCAAGTTCACGAAGTTCCTCCGCGGCTATCAGCGCAGCGTGGTCGTGGGCGCGGCCGATACCTTCCGCGCGGCAGCGGTCGAGCAGCTCGCGACCTGGGCGCAGCGCGGCGGGGCCGCGATCGTGCGTCCGCAGCAGGAGGGCCAGGACCCGGCATCCGTCGCCTTCCAGACGGTCGAGTACGCCAAGCGTGAAGGCATCGAGATCGCCATCATCGACACGGCGGGGCGTCTGCACACCAAGGGCGGCCTCATGGATGAGCTCTCGAAGGTCCGGCGCGTGATCGAGAAGCAGGCTCCGATCAGTGAGGTGCTCCTCGTGCTCGATGCCACCACGGGCCAGAACGGCGTGATGCAGGCCGAGGCTTTCCTCGAGCACGCCGGCGTCACCGGACTCGTCCTCACCAAGCTCGACGGCTCTGCCAAGGGCGGCTTCGTGCTTGCCGTGCAGGAGCGCACCGGGATCCCGGTCAAGCTGCTCGGCCAGGGCGAGGGTATCGACGATCTGACCGGTTTCACCCCCCATGTGTTCGTCCAGTCATTGGTCGGTTGATGACGGGACTACCGCAGTGAGCACGAGGCTGGTTTCATAGCGTTATGGCGATCGAACACGACTACTTCGGACTCCTGTCCTCGGGTCCTGACGGCTCGATCTTCTGGTCGGAGACCGTGGAGCTCGGCGACCAGAGCGTCACCGTCGATCTGACCGCGCCGGATCAGGACGACGTGTCCGCCGATGCGCTCGACATCGCCGCGTCGCTCATCGCGGGCTTGGAGAGCGTCGACGACACCGCCCGGCGCGGCATGCTCGCCGAAGTCGACGACCGCACCAGTGAGGTGACCGAGTACATCCTTCAGCAGCAGGAGACGTACGGCGATGATCTTCCCGACGTCCTCGTCGACGTGTCCGGCGACGCGGCGGTCGACATCATCCGTTCCTTGCGCCTGATGAGCATGACCATCCTCGCTGATGAGCACGGAGGATCCGAGCCCTTCGCGGTGCTCGAGTACGCCCTCGACGACAGCTCGACGGACGACGTGCTGCTGGTGAACCTCGGCTCGGACGGCAGCGTGCAGTCCGTCATGAGCGCGGACTGAGCCACACCCCGGAGCGCGTCCGAGTCAGACGGCCTGGGCGAAACCGAGGTCTGCGCTGTCCGCGATGTGCGACAGGTGAGCCGGGATCTCGCGGCCCTTCGACCGCATCGACTGCGCCCACAGACGCCCGGCCCGATACGAGGACCGCACCAGGGGGCCGGCGAGGACGCCGAGGAAACCGATACGCTCCGCCTCCTCCTTGAACTCGACGAACTCCGCGGGCTTCACCCACCGCGAGACCGGGAGATGACGAGGTGAGGGGCGCAGGTACTGCGTGATCGTGATGATGTCGCATCCGGCATCGTGCAGGTCGTTCAGCGCCTGGACGACCTCTTCCGGCTCCTCACCCATCCCGAGGATGAGGTTCGACTTGGTGATCAGCCCCGCGTCTCGCGCCTGGGTGAGCACGTTCAGGGACCGCTCGTAGCGGAAGGCGGGACGGATGCGCTTGAAGATGCGGGGTACGGTCTCGACGTTGTGTGCGAACACCTCCGGGCGGGCGTCGAAGATCTGACCGAGGAATGCCGGATCGGCGTTGTGCTCGTTCGCGAGCAGCTCGACACCGGTGTTCGGATTGAGCTCGTGGATCTTGCGCACCGTCTCGGCGTTGAGCCATGCGCCGGTGTCTGGCAGGTCGTCGCGCGCCACGCTCGTCACGGTCGCGTAGCGCAGGTTCATGCGGACCACGCTCTCGGCGACACGACGCGGCTCATCGGTGTCGTAGTCGGCGGGCTTCCCGGTGTCGATCTGGCAGAAGTCGCACCGGCGCGTGCACTGAGAACCGCCGATGAGGAAGGTCGCCTCCCGGTCCTCCCAGCATTCGTAGATGTTCGGGCAGCCGGCCTCCTGGCACACCGTGTGCAGATCCTCGCTCTTCACGAGGGAGTGCAGGGCCGTGTACTCGGGGCCCATCTTCGCCTTGGTCTTGATCCACTCCGGTTTGCGCTCGATCGGGGTCTCGGCGTTGCGGATCTCCAGGCGCAGGAGCTTGCGCCCCTCGGGTGCGGCGGTCATGCGGTGGCTCCTGTCAGTTCAGTGGTCGCGTACTCGGCCAGGAAGGCGCGGGTGACGGCGTCGACGAGGTCGAGCGGGGAGACGGCGGAGCCGGCCACCTCGCTCACCGTCGTGACCCCGGCGTCGGTGATCCCGCAAGGGATGATCCCGCGAAACCCGGTCAGCGAGTTGTCGCAGTTGATGGCGAAGCCGTGCATCGTCACTCCCTGTTGCACGCGCACCCCGATCGCTGCGACCTTGTCTTCGGAGAGCGGTCGGCGCACCCAGACACCGCTTCTGCCGTCCACCTGATAGCCGTCGACGCCGAACGGGCGCAGCACATCGATGAGCACGCGCTCGAGCCGACGCACATGGGCGACGACATCGATGGGCTCGACGAGGCGGACGATCGGATATCCCACGAGTTGCCCGGGGCCGTGCCAGGTGATCTTGCCGCCGCGATCGACGTCGATCACGGGAGTCCCGTCCTGTGGGCGCTCCTGCGGTTCCGTCCGCTTTCCCGCGGTGTACACCGCCTCATGCTCGAGGAGGATCAGTGTGTCCGGACGTGTACGTCCGACGACATCGGCGTGGATACGGCGCTGAAGATCCCATCCGTCGAGGTACGGTACGGGCGTCGGAGCGAATCCAGGGGTGAGGATCTCGAGCATCGCAGAACCGCTTTCCTTGAGTAAATGGACTGGGAACAACAATACCCCTCCGCACTGCCGACGGCGTCGTCGTGGTGGTCCTCGCGGTAGCGTGAGGGCATGAGTTCCCCTGGCAGGGCCGGTCGCCCCAAGGCGTCTTCGCGAGAGACGCTCGCAGAAGCTGCGTGCGAGCTCTTCCTCGAACGCGGATACGACGCCACGTCCGTCGCTGACATCACCCAGCGCGCCGGCGTCAGCCGATCCAGCTTCTTCAACTACTTCGCTTCGAAGAGCGACGTGCTGTGGTCGGGTGTCGACGAGCGCATCGGTCAGGCCATCGCTTCTCTCGAGCGGCTCGACAGGGCAGCGACCGGGGACGAGGTTCGCGACATCCTGCTGCGTGTGGTGCACGACTTCGCCCCTGATCCGCTCGCGCTCGCTCTTCGGAACGCTCGGGCGATGGGGTTGGAGGACGAGCTCGTCCGCGACACCGGACTCCGCCTCGCCCGCCTGTCCACGGCGGTGTCGCGTGCGGCGTCCGCCGCCGGGGTCGATGTCATCCGCGCCGATATCCTGGGGGCCGCTCGCGCGGCGGCGGTGCTGTCATCCTTGCGGGTCTGGGCGGAACAGGGAGCCGGACGCGGCACTCCCGAGACCGTCCTCCGGGAAGCGCTGGGGACGATCCACGACCTGCCCTGGTCCTGAGTCCGCACGGCGCTGAGCAACCGGCCTCCGCTCGCGTAGAATCAGAGCACCATGGCTACATTTGGCACGCTCTCCGATCGGCTCACCGAGACCTTCCGCAATCTGCGCACGAAGGGAAAGCTCACCGCGGCCGACGTCGACGGCACCGTGCGCGAGATCCGACGCGCCCTGCTCGACGCCGACGTCGCGCTCGTGGTCGTCAAGGAATTCACGGCGAAGGTGCGCGAACGCGCCCTCGGCGACGAGGTCAACAAGGCGCTGAACCCGGCCCAGCAGGTCGTGCAGATCGTCAACGAGGAACTCGTGCAGATCCTCGGCGGAGAGCAGCGTCGTCTGCAGTTCGCGAAGACCGCGCCGACCGTGATCATGCTCGCGGGCCTGCAGGGCTCCGGTAAGACCACCTTCGCAGGCAAGCTCGCCAAGCAGCTCGAGGGTGAGGGGCACACGCCGCTGCTCGTCGCGGCTGACCTCCAGCGCCCGAACGCGGTCACCCAGCTCCAGGTCGTCGCGGAGCAGGCCGGCGCATCTGTCTACGCACCGGAGCCGGGCAACGGCGTCGGCGATCCCGTGAAGGTGTCGCGTGACGGCGTCGAGTACGCGCGACGGCAGCAGCACGACGTCGTGATCATCGACACCGCCGGCCGTCTCGGCGTCGATGCCGAGCTCATGAAGCAGGCCGCCGACATCCGCAAGGCTGTGAACCCGGATGAGGTCCTGTTCGTCATCGACGCGATGATCGGTCAGGACGCCGTGAACACCGCCAAGGCGTTCCAGGAGGGTGTCGACTTCACCGGAGTCGTGCTGTCGAAGCTCGACGGCGACGCCCGCGGTGGCGCCGCACTCTCGGTGGCCTCCGTCACCGGCCGCCCGATCATCTTCGCTTCGACCGGCGAGCGCCTCGAAGACCTCCAGCCGTTCCACCCCGACCGCATGGCGAGCCGCATCCTCGACCTCGGCGACATCCTGACCCTCATCGAGCAGGCGCAGCAGGCCTTCGATGAGGAAGAGGCCATGAAGATGGCCGAGAAGCTTGCGACCGAGGCCTTCACGCTCGAGGACTTCCTCGACCAGCTTCAGCAGATGAAGAAGATGGGCTCGATGAAGAAGATGCTCGGGATGCTCCCGGGCATGGGGCAGATGAAGCAGCAGCTCGAAGACTTCGACGAGCGTGAGATCGACCGCACCGAAGCCATCATCCGCTCGATGACGCCGGGCGAGCGACGCAACCCCAAGGTCCTGAACGGATCACGCCGTCTGCGTATCGCACGCGGATCCGGAATGACGGTCACCGATGTCAACCAGCTCGTGCAGCGCTTCGAGCAGGCCGCGAAGATGATGAAGACCGTTGCTCGTGGCGGCACTCCCAACATCCCCGGTATGGGAGCCGTTCCCGGCATGGGGCGTCCCGGTGCGTCTTCCAAGCGCGGCAAGAAGGCCAAGTCCTCCGGCGGCTCCCGCTCGGGAAACCCCGCCAAGCGCGCGGCCGAGAATGCGGGGATCGCGTCATCCGCGACGCCCACCGGTTCCGGGTTCGGCCTCGGCGGCGGAGCGGCGAAGGCTCCGAGTGAGGCGGACCTCGCGGAGATCCAGAAGCTCTTCGGTAAGAGCTGAGCTCTTTCAGCGCGGCGCTGTGAGAGAGGGCGCCGCCGTCGCCTGCGTGCTTCGAGCGTGAGGCGGCTTCGGCCGCGAGACGAGCTGTCCCAGCACCAGAGCGCCGAGGGTGAGCATGAACCCGGTCGCCTGCAGCGGCGTGAACCGCTCGCCGGAGATCAGCACGCCCAGGACCGTCGCGACGATGGGGGAGAGCAGGGCCAGAAGGCCCGGGGCGATCACCGGCAGCTGCTGCACACCGCGGAACCATAGCGTGTATGCGACGATCCCCCCGGCGGTGGCCAGCCACAGGTATCCGAGGGCTGCACCGCCGTCGATCGTCGCCGGCACGCCCTCGACGATCAGCGTGAGCGGCAGCAGCAACAGGCCGCCCGCGCTGAGCTGCCAACCGGCGTAGGACACGGGGCCCACCCCGACGGGACGGCCCCAGCGCTTGGTCAGGATCATCCCGACACCCGTCGCCGTGACGCCCCCGAGGGCAGCCAGGATTCCCCAGAGGTCGAGCTCAGCGGCGGGCCCCAGGACCACCAGAGCCACTCCTCCCGCGCCGACGGCCGCTGCGGCAGCGGTGAGCGGTCGGATCCGTTCGTGCAGCACGAGGGCTCCGAGTGCCAGGACGATGAGCGGCTGTGCACCGGCGACGGCGGCGGCGACGCCTCCCGGGAGTCGCTCGGCGGCGAGGAAGAGCAGCGGGAAGAAGGCGCCGATGTTGAGCGCTCCGAGTGCGAGAGACTTCCACCACCACGAGCCGTGGGGGAGCCGACGACTGATGAGGACGGCGAGCAGCCCCGCGGGGAGTGAACGGAGGAGCCCCGCGAACAGCGGATGGCCTGCGGGAAGCAGATCTGTGGTGACCAGGTAGGTGGTTCCCCAGGCGATGGGGGCGAGGGCGGTCGACAACACCAGTGTCAGGCGGTTCATGATTCCAGCCTGCGTCCGCCGAGTCGATGAGTCCAACGCATGGTTGTCACGTCATCGATGAACCCACATCATGGAAGCATGGAACTCCAGCAGCTTCGCTATGTCGTGGAAGTCGCCGACACTCTGAGCTTCACCCGAGCGGCCGAGCGGTGCTTCGTCACGCAATCGGCGTTGAGTCACCAGATCGCATCGCTGGAGCGAGAACTCGGCCGTCGATTGTTCGTCCGATCCAGCCGGAGTGTCCGCCTGAGTGAAGCAGGGGCGGCGTTCGTCGCCCACGCGCGCATCGCGCTTCGTGCCGCGGAGGAGGCGAAGGAGGACGCTGCCGCCGCCGACGGTGTCGTGGAGGGCACGCTCCGGATCGGTGTGATCCCGACGGTGACCGCCGTCGATGTGCCTGCGCTGCTCGTCACGTACCGTGCGGCGCATCCTCGGGTGCGAGTGGAACTGCAGGTCGGCAACAGCGACACCCTCATGACGAAGCTCCGCAGCGGCGAACTCGACGTGGCCCTGCTCGGCCTGCGTGAAGGGGTGCCGCCGAAAGGCGTCGCCTCACGCGTGCTCTCTCGTGAGCGCCTCGTCGCGGTGTTCCCGCCGGGGCATCGACGGGGCGGCTCGAGTGCTGTGGAGCTCTCTGATCTGGCCCGGATGACCTTCGCCGATTTCCCGGCCGGCACCTCCGGCCGTGCGCAGAGCGATGGCGCCTTCCTCGCGGCGGGGCTGAGCCGTGACGTCGCGTTCGAGGCCGATTCGGCGACCCTCATCCTCGGTCTGGTCGAGGCGGGCCTGGCAGTGACCCTCCTCGCACCGGGGACCGTGGCCCGCTCTGCGGCGCACGTGGTCACAGCCCAGGTGCACGGCGGCCCGGTGCGCGTGGAGTACCTCGCTTGGGACGCTGCGGCAGCGCGTCAGGTCGCTCGAGCATTCGTCGCGGTCGTGGATGCCCTCGTGGATGCCCCCGCATACGACGAGGCGGGTCCGGAGATGAACTCCGAACCCGCCTCGCGCTGAAGACGACTACTTCACGTCGTCGTCGACCCAGTCCATCGACTTCGTGATCGCCTTGCGCCACAGACGAAGCTGACGGTCGCGTTCGGCTTCCTCCATCGACGGCTCCCAGCGCTTGTCCTCCTGCCAGTTGGCAGAGAGGTCGTCGAGACCGTTCCAGAACCCGACCGCGAGGCCCGCGGCGTAGGCCGCACCGAGTGCCGTGGTCTCGGCGACGACCGGCCGAACGACCGGAACACCGAGGACATCCGCCTGGAACTGCATGAGCGCGTCGTTCGCGACCATGCCGCCGTCGACCTTGAGCTCGGTGAGGTCCACGCCGGCGTCCGCGTTCACGGCGTCCAGCACATCGCGCGTCTGGAAGGCGACGGCCTCGAGCGCTGCGCGAGCGATGTGGTTCTTGTTCGCGTAGCGGGTGAGACCGACGATCGCGCCACGGGCGTCCGGACGCCAGTACGGAGCGAACAGACCCGAGAATGCGGGCACGATGTACACGCCACCGTTGTCCTCGACCTTCTCGGCCAGCTCCTCGACCTCGGGGGCCGACGAGATGATGCCGAGCTGGTCGCGCAGCCACTGGATCAGGGACCCGGTGACCGCGATGGAGCCCTCGAGCGCGTAGTGCGTCGGCTGGTCGCCGAGCTTGTAGCCGACGGTCGTGAGCAGCCCGTTCTTCGAGTGGACGATCTCTTCGCCCGTGTTGAAGATCAGGAAGCAGCCGGTGCCGTAGGTGTTCTTGCTCTCGCCCTTCTGGAACGCCGCCTGACCGAACGTCGCCGCCTGCTGGTCGCCCAGGATTCCGGCGATCGGGGTCTCGCGCAGCAGGGAGGAGTCCTCCGCGGCGCCGTAGACCTCGGAGGAGGAGCGGATCTCCGGCATCATCGAGCGCGGCACGCCGAACGCTTCGAGGATGTCGTCGCGCCACTCGAGCGTCTCGAGGTCCATGAACATCGTCCGCGAGGCGTTGGTGACGTCGGTCACGTGCACACCGCCGTCGACACCGCCCGTGAGGTTCCACAGCACCCAGCTGTCGGTGGTGCCGAAGATCAGGTCACCGGCTTCGGCCTTCTCGCGTGCGCCGTCGACGTTCTCCAGGATCCAGGCGATCTTGGTACCAGAGAAGTACGTCGCGAGCGGCAGTCCGACGACGGGCTTGAACCGCTCGACTCCACCGTCCGCAGCCAGACGGTCGACGATGTCCTGCGTGCGCGTGTCCTGCCACACGATCGCGTTGTAGGCGGGCTTTCCCGTGGTCTTGTCCCACACCACCGCGGTCTCGCGCTGGTTGGTGATGCCCACCGCCGCGATGTCGTGACGGGTGAGGTCGGCCCGGCTGAGGGCCAGACCGATGACCTCCTGGACGTTGCGCCAGATCTCGGAGGCGTCGTGCTCGACCCAGCCGGCCTTCGGCAGGATCTGCTCGTGCTCCTTCTGGCCCGTCGCGATGATGCTGCCCTTCTTGTCGAAGATGATCGCGCGGCTCGAAGTCGTTCCCTGGTCGATGGCGAGGATGTAGTCAGCCATTGTGTTCTCCTTTGAATTCAGGTCGTTCAGGCGAGGTGCAGCAGGACGGGCGCTGCGGCGGCGGCGAGTGCACCACCGATGAACGGACCGACCACCGGCACCCACGAGTAGGACCAGTCGCTGGAGCCCTTGCCCTTGATCGGGAGGATCGCGTGAGCGATGCGCGGACCGAGGTCACGAGCGGGGTTGATCGCGTAGCCGGTCGGACCACCGAGGGAGGCGCCGATCGCGACCACGAGGAGCGCGACGGGAAGCGCGGTGAGCGGTCCGAGGCCTCCGGGCGTGCCGACCTCGATGTCGCCGTAGTCGGCGAACGCGAAGATCACGAAAACGAGCACGAAGGTGCCGATGATCTCGGTGACGAGGTTCCAGCCGTAGGAACGGATCGCGGGGCCGGTGGAGAAGACGCCGAGCTTGTTGGCCGCCTCCGGCTCCTCATCGAAGTGCTGCTTGTACGCGAGCCACACTACGATCGCACCGAGGATCGCTCCGACGAGCTCCGCGGCCGTGGCCGTGAGGAACATGACGAAGCTGATCTTGCCAGCCAGCAGAAGGCCGATACCGACGGCCGGGTTGAGGATCGCACCGGAGTACGCGGAGACGAGCACACCGGCGAAGACCGCGAGGCCCCATCCCCAGTTGACCATCAGGAAGCCGCCGCCGAAACCCTTGTTCTTGGCGAGGGCGACGTTGGCGACGACACCACATCCGAGCAGGATCAGCATCGCTGTGCCGACCAACTCGGAGAGGAAGTAGAGACCGAGATTCACATCAGCCATGTCTTCTTTGACCTTTCTTGTGTGTCGGGGCCCCTCTGCCCCGACACTTTATGGGAGTTGCGCCGCGAGGAGGGCGGCAGTCCGAGACCCCGTCAGCCGCGGGTGCGGGACGGGATATCGAGTCCGTGTCGTTCGTTCAGCAGCTGGCGCGTCTGATCGAGCTCGGCGTCGTGGCGCGAGCGATCCCAACCGAGCATCGGCGCGAGGGCGTCGGCGATCTCGTCGAGGACCTCTGCGTTCGCGCCGCCGGTGAAGGCGATGCTGGTGCGACGGAGCACGACGTCTTCCAGGCGTGCCACCATCTCGTTCTGCACCATCCACTCGAGTTCACGCGTGGAGAGGTCGCCGCCGGCGAGCGGTGCGTCCGTGCCCTGCTCGACATACTCCCAGACCTGAGCGGCGCGGGTACCGTAGCGGGCGAGAAGCTGGTCGGCGCGAGCCCCGGCTCCGGGCAGGTTCTCCTGGATCCAGATGCGCTTGGCCTTCTCGGTGCGCGGGAACTCGCGACCGCCGCCGATGGCCCGTCCGGCGGTGGAGACGGTCCTGGTGCGCTCGATGAGACCGAGCACGACATCGGACAGCGACTCACCGAGGGCACGGAACGTCGTCCACTTGCCGCCGACCAGGCTGACGAGAGGGACAGCCCCCTTGTCGTCGACCTCGATGCGGTAGTCACGGGAGACGAAGCCGGGAGCGGTGTCCTCGTGGCGCGGGAGCGGGCGGATGCCGGAGAACTTGTAGACGATCTGGTCACGCGCCACGGGAATCGTCGGGAACACGTGATGGATCAGGTCGAAGAAGTAGTCGACCTCCTCCTCGGTGCACACGGGGACCTCGCGAGGGTCGGCATCGATGTCGGTGGTGCCGACCAGGACGCGCCCCTTGAGCGGGTAGATGAGCACGATGCGCCCGTCGGAGTGCTCGAAGAAGATCTCGCGTCCCTGCGTCGCCTCGAGCAGCTCGGGGTGATCGAGGACGATGTGCGATCCCTTGGTGCCGCCCATGAAGCGGGTGTCGGTGCCCAGCGCATCGTTGGTCAGGTCGGTCCAGGGACCGGAGGCGTTCACGACCACGTCGGCCTGCACGGTGAACTCCGTGCCGCTCTCGCGGTCGCGGAGCACGACCTTGTCGCCGTCACGGGCGATGGCCTCGACGTAGTTGAGGGCATGCGCTCCGGGGTGCGCCGTGCGCCCGTCCTGCAGGACGTCGAGGGCGAGCCGCTCCGGGTCGTGCATCGAGGCGTCGTAGTAGGTAGCCGTGTACTTGATCTTCGGGTCGAGCGACGGCAGCTCGGCGAGAGACTTCTTACGGCCGAGGAAGCGATGCCGGGGAACCATCCCGCCGTCACGCGAGAAGGTGTCGTAGATGGTCAGGCCCACCTTGATCAGGAAGGCACCGCGCTCCTGGGGCTTGCCGCTCTTGTGCGTCAGGAACCGCAGGGGAGCGGAGAGGATGCCCGAGAAGGTCGAGTAGATCGGGATCGTCGTCTGCAGCGGCTTGACGTAGTGCGGGGCGATCTTGAGAAGCCCGTTGCGCTCCTCGACCGACTCGCGCACCAGGCGGAACTCACCGTTCTCGAGGTAGCGGATGCCACCGTGGATCATGTGGCTCGACGCGGCGGATGCCCCGGAGGCGAAGTCCCCCCGCTCGACCAGCACGACATCGACGCCCTGGAGTGCCAGGTCGCGGAAGGTGGAGATGCCGTTGATCCCACCACCGATGACGAGGACGCTGGTGCGTCCGGATTCACGGACGGCGCGGATCTCTGCGCGCTCCGCTGACGAGTGTGTCGAATCGATCATCGTCGACCCTCTCTTCCTTACTTGCCAACCAGCATCGACCTGTGTGGCATCCCGCGCAAGCCCACTGCACATATGTGCAAGGATCGGGGTGGAGGAGGATGTCATGGTCGGTGCAAGTGCGGAATCCCGCGACAGCAAGCTGATCGCGGCGCTCACCGCCGCGCAGCTCTACTACATGCAGGACAAGACGATGGAGGTCATCGCGAAGGAGCTCGGCACCTCGCGGTCCTCGGTCTCGCGTCTTCTGAGCTTCGCGCGGGAGAGCGGTCTGGTGGACATCCGGATCAATTCACCCCTGGAGCGTCTGGGCATGCTCGAGCACAGGATCCGCGATCGGCATCGCGTCGCCGCTCACGTCGTCCCGATGCCGGAGATCCTCAGCGAGGTCGAGCGGCTCGAGCGCGTCGCGCTGACCGCCGGACGTCTGCTGTCGCAGTTCGTCGACTCGAACATGGTCATCGGCGTCGCATGGGGATCGACGATCAGCGCCGTGAGCCGCGGACTCACGCAGAAGGAGACCCACAACACCACCTTCGTGCAGCTCAACGGCGCCGGCAATACCCAGACGACGGGAGTCGAGTACTCCAGCGACATCCTGCAGCGGTTCGGCAGCGCCTTCGGCGCGCAGGTGCAGCAGTTCCCGGTTCCGGCATTCTTCGACGACCCCGCCACGCGTGAGGCGATGTGGCGGGAGCGGAGCACTCGCCGTGTTCTCGACCTGCAGGCGAAGATGGACGTCGCGGTGTTCAGCCTCGGCTCTCCCGCCGCCGAAGTACCGAGCCGGGTCTATGTCGGCGGATATCTCGGGCGCGACGACTACCGCAGCCTGCGGGAGGATCACGCGATCGGCGACGTCGCGACGGTGTTCTTCCGCTCCGACGGGTCGTGGCGGGACATCCGGGTCAACGCGAGGGCCACGGGACCCGGTCTGGACCGTCTCCGCCGAGTTCCGCGTCGCGTGTGCGTCGTGTCCGGGATACCGAAGTTGGTCAGTCTTCGCGCGGCCCTGGCCGCGGGGCTCATCACGGACGTGGTCCTGGATGAGGGTCTCGCCAGGCGCCTCGTCGAGGACTGATCACTGCACCGGCTACGGCTCCTCGGTGGAGGATTCGGGTCCTGAGCGGAACTCGCGGATCAGATGCTGCACCACCGCCGAGAGTTCGCCACCAGCCGCATCCGCGACCGCCAGCTGACGTGCATAGCTCGCCCCGCCGTCGAGGATCGTGGCGATGCCGCCGAACTCCCGACCGCAGCCGAGCTCGACGGCGGTCGGGGTGAGCGCTTCGAGTGTCTCCGCGAGATGCTCGCGCACAGGGCGCTGGGTGCCGGCCGCATCGACGATCACCCTCGCCTCCAGCCCGTAGCGCGCCGCGCGCCACTTGTTCTCGCGATGGAACCAGGCGGGAAGCTCCGGAAGGGTCTTGCCCTCGTCGAGCTGGCGTGAGAAGTCCTCGACGAGGACCTGCACGAGCGCCGCGACCGAGGCGAGCTCCGGCAGCGTGGAGAGTCCGTCACACGCGCGGACCTCGATCGTCCCCCAGCGAGGTGCCGGGCGGATGTCCCAGCGCACCTCGGTGGCATCCGCCATCACGCCGGTACGCACCATGTCGTCGAGGTATGACTCGTACTGCGACCAGTCGTGCAGGGGCCACGGGAGTCCCGCGGTCGGCAGCTGCTGGAACACCAGCGCGCGGTTGGAGGCGTAGCCGGTGCGCTCGCCCGCCCAGAACGGGCTCGAGGCGGCGAGTGATTGCAGATGGGGGAGGAACCCGGCGAGAGCGTTGATGATGGGGAACACCTTGCGCTGGTCCTCGACGCCGATGTGGACGTGGATTCCCCAGATCATCATGTTCCGCCCCCACCACTGGGTGCGCTCTATCAGGGTGTGGTACCGCGACTTGTCGGTGACCTGCTGGTCGAACCACTGCGCGAACGGGTGGCTTCCCGCCGAGAGCAGCTCGACTCCTGCCGGGTCGGTCGCCGCACGCACCGCGGTGATGGCGTTCGCGATGTCGTCGACCGCATGGGCGACCGAGTCGCCGATGCCGCTCGTGACCTCGATCGTGTTCGTGAGCAGTTCGCCCGTGACCGTGTGGCGCTCATCGGCGCTCTCGGCTTCGAGCGCTGCGAGCAGTTCGGGCGCACGTCCGACGAGATCACCGGTCGCGGGATCCGCGAGCATGATCTCCCATTCGAGGCCGACGGTGGACCGGGCCGAGGAGGCGAACTCGAGCTTCACCCGCACAGTCTGGCACGGGCGAGGCGCGACACGGCAACGGTCGTTTCGCCACGTTTCGCGCCTGGCGCGCGCTTCTGGCAGAATAGAGGGTCGGACGACCTGCTCGACCCTCTATCCAGCAGGTGTCCACACTCATTTGAGCTTCCGCCGGGTGTGCACCCCACTCTCCAGGCGACCAGTTCGTTTCCTTCCACACAATTCAGGAGAATCGTGGCTGTCAAGATTCGTCTCAAGCGCCTGGGCAAGATCCGTGCGCCGTACTACCGCATCGTCGTCGCCGACTCGAAGACCAAGCGCGATGGTCGCGTGATCGAGGAGATCGGCAAGTACCACCCCACCGAGGAGCCCTCGTTCATCGAGGTCGACTCCGAGCGTGCGCAGTACTGGCTCTCCGTCGGCGCGCAGCCGACCGAGCAGGTCGCCGCCATCCTCAAGATCACGGGCGACTGGGGCAAGTTCAAGGGCGACAAGGACGCAAAGTCCACGCTCAAGGTCAAGGAGCCCAAGGTTCCGTTCGAGATCGACGCCGCCAAGAAGTCCGTCGTGAAGCCCAAGGCCGAGAAGAAGGTGGAGGCCCCCGCTGAGGAGGCTCCCGCCGCTGCCGAGGCCGACGCGGCTCCCGCCGCCGACGCAGAGTAATCCGTCGTGCTCGCCGCCGCGCTCGAACACATCGTCAAGGGGATCGTCGATCACCCGGAGGATGTCCGTATCAACGAGTCCACATCGCCGCGAGGCGACCTCCTCGAGGTGCGTGTGCACCCCGATGACCGTGGACGCGTGATCGGGCGCGGCGGCCGCACCGCGAAGGCCCTTCGCACCCTCGTCAGCGCGCTCGCTGACGGGCGTCGGGTCCGTGTCGATGTCGCGGACGACTGACGTGGTGGCGAAGGACCGCAACCAGGGCAAGAACCAGCTGCGTGTCGGGCGCCTCGTCAAGGCGCACGGACTCAAAGGCGGGCTCAAGCTCGAGCTGTACACCGACAACCCTGAGGGACGATTCGTCCCCGGTGCCGGTTTCACGTTGCAGGTGCCAGAGGCATCTCCGTGGCACGGCAAGGAGATCACGGTGCGCGAGTACCGGGTCATGAACGGCAATCCCGTCGTCTTCTTCGACGACGTCGAGGATCGCGACGCCGCAGACAGCCTCGTCAGGGCGATCCTCTGGATCGACCAGGACGTCGATGAGGTCGAGGACGATGCGTGGTTCGACCACCAGCTCGTCGGCCTCGATGTCGTGCGCGACGACACCGTCGTCGGCCGGGTCGTACGCGTGGAGCACTTTCCCGCGCAGGACCTCCTCATCGTCAAGGCTGGGGAGAACGAGGTCATGGTGCCGTTCGTCTCCGCCATCGTCCCGACGGTCGACGTTCAGGCAGGGCGCGTCATCGTGACCCCGCCCCCCGGACTCTTCGAAGAGCTTCCTGATGCTGCGGACGCGGAGCCGCAGACGCCCTCGGACGCCGAAGCGGCCGAGTGAGCGCTGATACGGTTCCCCCGTGCGCATCGACGTCCTCTCCATCTTCCCGTCCTACTTCGACGGCCTGACGCTCTCCCTGCTCGGGAAGGCCCAGGAATCCGGCCTGATCGACCTCCGTGTCCGGGATCTTCGGGACTGGACCTCGGATCGGCACCGCACGGTCGACGACACCCCCTACGGCGGCGGCGCCGGCATGGTGATGAAGCCCGAGCCGTGGGGTCTCGCCCTCGATGAGATCGCCGGGTCGTCCGAGGGAGCGCCCACCGAGCGACCCACCATCATCTTCCCGTCGCCCGCTGGTGAGGTGTTCACGCAGAAGACCGCGCGAGCGTTGGCGACCCGGGAGCACCTCGTCTTCGGTTGTGGCCGTTACGAGGGCATCGACGAGCGGGTGTTCGAGTACGCCTCGGACCTGGGCGAGGTGCGACTGATCAGCCTCGGCGACTACGTCCTCAACGGGGGAGAAGTCGCGACGATGGCGATGATCGAGGCCATCGGCCGGCTCATCCCCGGGGTCGTCGGCAACCCGGAGAGCCTGGTCGAGGAGTCGCACGAAGACGGTCTTCTGGAGTACCCCTCGTACACGAAGCCCGCATCGTGGCGAGAGCGTTCCGTGCCGGATGTGCTCCTGAGCGGGAACCATGGCGCGATCGCCTCCTGGCGCCGCGAGCAGCAGATCGAGCGCACGAAGCGGCGTCGTCCCGATCTCCTGCCCGGTGACGAGACGTCCCCTGTCTGATCGAAGCCGAGAGCCGATTCCGTCACCCGGAAGGCGTCAGAGCATCCGCTCCGAGCCGCCGTCGATCTCGAAGACCACGCCGTGCGGATGCCGGAGTCCGAGGGCGTTCGATGCGTCGAGGCCCCGCAGTTCCGCCCGCAGCATCCGTCCGATCATCTCGTGGCTCACGAGCAGCGGCGCACCCTCCGAAGCCCACCCGCAGGCACTGAGTGCCTTTCGCGCCCGTGCCCTGGCCTGCGCATAGCTCTCCCCGCCGGGAAACGCCCAGCCGTAGCGATTCGCGGCCCGCTCTTCTCTCGCCGTCGGGTACGCCGCCTCTATCTCGTCCCAGGTCATGCCCGCCAGCTCCCCGTGGTCCAGCTCCGCGAGCTCGGGGACTTCGATCAGCTGCGCTCCGACCCGCTCTGCGATGATGATCGCGGTCTGCATCGCCCTGCCGAGAGGGCTGGAGCACACGGTGAGGACCGCGCGGCCCGCGAGGAGGTCAGCGATGGCATGCGACTGTTCGACGCCCTCGTCGGTGAGGGGCGAGTCGAGCTGACCCTGCAGGCGACGTTCGACGTTCCACACCGTCTGACCGTGCCGAGCGAGCAGCAGACGCTCCGGAACATGACGATCCTGCGGAATCATGGACTCAGGATGGCATACCGCGCCCCTTCCGGTCTCGCGGTGTCGCAACGCGCCGCTGATAGCGTCGAGCCATGCCTGAACAAGCGCTCGCCCGGTCGTTCGAGAGCATCGGCGACGACTACGACCGATACCGTCCCGGCTTTCCCGATGAGGCGGCAACGGTGATCGTGCCGGCCGCCGTGGATGCGGCGTTGGATCTGGGCGCAGGTACGGGCAAGTTCACGCGACTGCTCGTCGCTCGCGCACGACGCACCTACGCCGTCGAACCGTCGGAGCGCATGCTCGACGTTCTGAGGTCCACCCTCCCCGGAGTGGAGGCGTTGGTCGGCACCGCCGAGCGCATCCCTCTGGCGGATGCGTCCGTTCAGGTGGTCACCGTCGCCCAGGCCTTCCATTGGTTCGACCGGGGCCCGGCGTGTGCCGAGATCTCACGCGTGCTGGTCCCCGGAGGAACACTCGGGCTGCTGTGGAATCGCGCGGATCCGGAGTGCGCCTGGGACCGGGACTGCCATCGCATCGCGCATCCCGCCGCCGCCGGCGCCTCGACCGACAGTGCGGACGAGGAGCTTCCCGGATTCGAGCTCGTTCTTCGAACCCAGCTCCGCTGGACGGAGCCCATCTCCCGAGAGCTTTACCTTCGCCGATGGACGACCGTCAGCAGTGTTCTCATCGCCGATGAATCGACGCGCACCCGCATGCTGGGCGACATGGAGACCGTGCTCGACGAGTCGGAGCAGACCCGTGAGCGAGACCTGTTCGACCTTCCGCACATCACCGAGATCTACGTCTACCGTCGCGCCTGAGTTCTGCGGATAGGGGAGTGGCGCAGCTCAGTCGACGCCGAGGAACGACCGATCCGTCAGGATGATCGGCCCCTCGTTCGTGATCGCGATGGTGTGCTCCGAGTGCGCTCCGCGGGAGCCGTCAGCGCTGCGCAGCGTCCATCCATCGGGGTCGGTGACGAGTTCATCGGTCGTCGCGAGGAACCAGGGCTCGAGCGCGAGAACCAGACCGGACCGCAATGGGAAGCCTCGGCCGGCGCGGCCGTCGTTGGGGACGTGGGGGTCTCCGTGCATCGTGCGTCCGACGCCGTGTCCACCGAAGTCGGTGTTGATCGAGTACCCCTCACCGTGCGCGACAGCGGCGACGGCTGCGGAGATGTCGCCGATGCGGTTGCCGACCGAGGCGGAGTCGATCGCCGCGGCCAGAGCACGCTCGGTGGTGTCCATGAGCCGGAGGTCCTCTTCGCGCGCTGATCCGACGACGAAGGACACCGCGGAGTCGGCGACCCAGCCGTCGACCGCGACCGCGAAGTCGAGGGTGACGAGGTCGCCGTCGCGCAGGGTGTAGTCATGGGGGAGCCCGTGCAGCACCGCGTCGTTGACCGAGGTGCAGATGACCTTGCCGAACGGACTCGCCCCGAAGGAGGGGTGGTAGTCGATGTAGCAGGACTCCGCTCCTGCCTTGCGGATCATGTCGTGTGCGCGGCGATCGATCGAGAGGAGATTCGTCCCGACCTTCGTCTCATCGCGCAGCGTCGCCAGCGTCTCGGCGACGAAGCGTCCTGCTGCGCGCATCTCATCGATCTCGGCAGGGGTGCGCAGTTCGATCATCGGTTGTCCTCTCGTCCTCTCCATTCTCCCTGATCCCACGCCTCGGGATCCCCGACCGCTGTCAGCGAACACCCGGACATGGGAACGGACGGCGTCGTACGATCTGAGCATGTGGTTGCGACAGGCCTTCTTCCGCTGGCTTCTTCCGGCGGCGTTCCTGCTGCCGCTGTGGCTTCTCATCGGGTGGGGCGTCTTCCAGGGAGGATGGTCGATCCTCTGGGTGCTGCTGATCGCGATGCCCTCTGTCTTCCTCGGCCAGCTTCTGCTCACCCTCCTGACGCGCTCGCGTCCCTCGGTCCGCATCGAACGGGCCGTCTCCTGGTGGGACGTCGCGGGATTCACCGTCTGGAACGGGTTGACGATCGCCGTGGGGTTCTTCATCGACGGGGCGTTCCCGTGGTTGCTCACGGGTGCCATCGTCGCCGGGATCGCTCTGATCTGGTTGCAGCTGTGGCAGCTGTGGAACGAGGCGAAGGGGAGCGGGGCGCGTCTGCGCGAGACCATCACCTGGTCGACGATTCCGACGGTGGATGAGCCGGCACCGCCCACACGCGCCCACGAGGTCATCGTGGTGCGGGAGACCGATAGTCGCGACTGACGTCGGCGTTTTGGCCGGGCGTCGCATCCATGGCAGAATGAGTGTTTGTGCTGTGACCGGTTCTGCCACAGGGGAGCCCGCGGACGCTTGAGCGCCGTACAGTTCAATCCTTTTCTTGTTCCTTTGAATACATGCATGCGACCTGTGGCGGGTGCAGAGAGAGACGATCATGCAGATCCTCGACGCCGTCGATGCGGCTTCCCTCCGTTCGGACATCCCGGACTTCTTCCCCGGCGACACCGTCAAGGTGCACGTCAACATCACCGAGGGCAGCCGCTCTCGTATCCAGGTCTTCCAGGGCGTCGTCATCGGCCGTCAGGGCGACAGCGTGCGCGAGACCTTCACGGTCCGCAAGATCAGCTTCCAGGTCGGCGTCGAGCGTACCTTCCCGGTGCACTCCCCGGTGATCGACCACATCGAGGTCGTCACCCGCGGTGACGTGCGTCGCGCGAAGCTCTACTACCTCCGCCAGCTGCGCGGCAAGAAGGCGAAGATCAAGGAGAAGCGCGACCGCTGAGTCGCAGCATCTCCACAGCACCCCGGGACACGATGTCCCGGGGTGCTTTGTTCTCCCCGCGGTGTGCGAACCTAGATATCGTCGCCGCACGACGGTGCTTGATCGTGAAGGAACCTGATGACTGAATCCCCGTCCGCGCCCACGTCCAGAAGACGTCGCGGGTTCCTGGTCTTCCTTCGCGACGTACTGGTGATCGTCGTGATCGCCGCGCTGGTCTCCTTCGTCGTCAAGAGTTTCGTCGTCCGTTCGTTCTACATCCCCTCCGCGTCGATGGAACGCACGCTGCTGATCAACGACCGCATCCTGGTCGACGAGCTCACGCCCCGCTGGACGGATTACGAGAGGGGCGACGTCGTCGTCTTCAAGGACCCGGGTGGGTGGCTCGACGGGCAGCCGCAGACCCCTGCGCAGCCGCCGCTGGTCGAAGCTGTCGACTGGGTGCTGAATTTCGTGGGCATCTCCGCCACCGACTCGCAGGACCATCTCGTCAAACGCGTGATCGGTCTGCCCGGCGATCATGTCGTGTGCTGCAACGCGCTCGGTCAGATCACCATCAACGGCGCGCCCATCGATGAGCTCAGCTATCTCAACCTCCCGCCCGGCGACACTGCTGCCTCGAACGATCCCTTCGACGTCGTGGTGCCCGAGGACTCGGTGTGGCTGCTCGGCGACAATCGCGACCGTTCGCGCGACGCCCGCGCGCACCAGGATCTCCCCAGCGGCGGCTTCGTCCCGATGGGGAACATCGTGGGCAAGGCGTTCCTCACGACCTGGCCGTTGGACCGGCTGGGGCCGATCGACGGTCATCACGAGATCTTCAACGGCGTTTCGGCTCCGGAATGACCGTCGTCGCGCCGAAGCTGACTCTCGAGCGCCGACTCCTCGGCGAGTGCGAGCTGATCATCTCTCTGGACGAGGTCGGTCGGGGTGCACTCGCCGGACCGGTCGCCGTGGGGGCTGCAGTGATGGATGCCGCTGGTGCTCGCCGTCGAGTGCCCGAGGGGCTGCGGGATTCCAAGCTCGTGACGGAGCTGCGCAGGCCCGAGGTCGCTGCGCGCGCGGCGGCGTGGGTGCAGGCGTCGGCTGTCGGGTGGGCGAGCGCGGCGGAGATCGATGAGGTCGGCATCATGCGGGCGCTCGGTCTCGCCGCGTCGCGGGCAGTTCAGGCCGTCGCCGATCAGGGCGCGGCGCTCGACGGTGCTCTCGTCCTGCTCGACGGCAATCACGACTATCTGTCGAAGGTGCATCCCGCCCCGCTCCGGGTGCGTCCGGTGGTGAAGGCCGACCGGGACTGCGCATCGGTCTCGGCGGCATCCGTGATCGCGAAGGTCGCGCGGGACACATACATGACCGAGCTCCACGAGACGCATCCCGCGTATCAGTGGGATCGCAACAAGGGCTACGCCAGCTCAGCGCATCGCGACGCGATCCGGACTGTCGGGCTCTCCCCGCACCACAGGGCATCCTGGGCGATTGCGGACGTGCCCACCCTGTTCTGAGCGGATCGCACTGTCCCTGCCCGAGCGGTCGATGACGCGCCGAGGTGCCTGCGACTCTAGGATGGAGACATCATGGATGAGGAAGCCTTCGACGACTACGACCGCGAGCTCGAGCTGGCACTGTTCCGGGAGTACCGGGATGTGGTGTCGCAGTTCCAGTACGTCGTGGAGACCGAACGCCGGTTCTACCTGGCCAACGAAGTCAATGTCGTCCGTCGGGACACCGAGCATGACTTCTACTTCGAGATCTCGATGACCGACGTCTGGGTGTGGGACATCTACCGTGCCGATCGCTTCGTCAAGGCTGTGCGCGTGCTGACGTTCAAGGACGTCAATGTCGAGGAACTGCAGCGCCGGGAGTTCGAGCTCCCGCAGGAGCTCTCCCTCGACGGCGAGTGACGGTTCCTCTCGGCCCGCCGCCTTCGCACGCCCTCCACACGATCTCGGAGAGCTGACTTCTCCCCAGATGCCGCGGAAGCGGCATCGAATCGCTCCTTTCGGAACGCACCCCGCGTGATGCTGGGCACATGGCAGCGAAGGATGAACTCGGAAGAGCAGGCGAAGAGCGCGCCGCACAGCATCTGAGGGGCAACGGGTACACCGTGCTCGCGCGGAACTGGCGGTGCGCGCAGGGAGAGATCGACATCGTCGCCGCGCGCGACGGCCATCTCGCTGTGGTCGAGGTCAAGACGCGACGGACGACCGCCTACGGCCACCCGTTCGAGGCGATCGACGCCCGTAAGCGACGTCGGCTGTGGCAACTCGCGCAGGCATGGGTCGCGGAGAATCCGGAAGCCGCCCGCGGTCGACGTGTGCGACTCGAAGCCATAGGTATCATCGGACCGGATCCGTCCTCCGGCGCGCTCGAGCATCTCGTGGACATCGCATGACCACCGCGCGCACCTGGGCGGTCGCTCTCACCGGAGTCGACGGGCATCTGGTCGAGGTCGAGGCCGACATGTCGAATCAGACTCCCGAGTTCCGCATCATCGGGCTGCCGGACAAGTCGCTGGGCGAGGCCGTCCAACGCGTGCACAACGCCTGCAAGAACGCCGGATTGGACCTGCCACGGCGACGACTCACGGTGAACCTCTCACCGGCGAGCCTTCCCAAGCACGGGGCCGGATTCGATCTGGGGATAGCCATGGCCTGTCTCGCCGCCGGCGGATCCATCGAGGCGCGTTCGATCGCCGCGACCGTCCACATCGGCGAGCTCGGCCTCGACGGCAGGGTCCGTCCCGTTCCCGGCGTGCTTCCCGCAGTTTTCGCCGCGGCGCGAGCCGGATTCGAGACGGTGATCGTGCCTCGGGGCAACGAAGCGGAGGCGCGGCTGGTTCCCGGCGTCGAGATTCGCGCGGCAGCCTCTCTCGCCGAGGTGGCCGTCTGGCATGGCGCCGATGTCGAGGCGCCCGATGTGGAGGCCGTCGAGGTCGCATCGGCCCTGCACAGTCGGGGCGACAGTCTCGACCTGGCCGATGTCGTGGGTCAGGACGACGCTGTGGACGCACTCGTGGTCGCAGCAGCCGGTGGTCATCACATGCTTCTGAGCGGCCCCCCGGGAGCGGGGAAGACGATGCTCGCCCGCAGGCTCCCGGGGATACTGCCCGCGCTCGAGGAACAGGAAGCCCTCGAGGTCGCGTCCGTGCGCTCGCTCAGCGGAGAAGCGGTCGTAGCTCTCGATCCGCTTCCGCCGCTCGAAGCGCCGCATCACAGCGCGTCGGTCGCCGCTCTCGTCGGCGGCGGCTCCCGCACCGCGAGACCGGGAGCGATCGCGCGGGCGCACCGCGGCGTGCTGTTCCTCGATGAAGCCGCCGAGTTCTCGCGCGTCGCGCTCGATGCGCTGAGACAGCCGCTCGAGTCGGGGGTGATCGAGGTGCATCGAGCAGGATTCACCGCCACTTTCCCCGCCCGTTTCCAGTTGCTCCTCGCGATGAATCCCTGCCCGTGTGGGAATCATGGTGTTCGCGGTGCCGAGTGCGTCTGCCCTCCCATGTCGATCAGGCGTTACTCCACTCGGTTGTCCGGACCGCTCCGTGATCGCATCGACATCGATCTGCAGGTGAACCGTGTCGCCGCATCGCGAGCGATGGCGGGCAAGAGAGGCGATCTCTCCACGGCGCAGGCGCGTGATCGTGTCGCTGCCGCTCGGGCGCGGGCAGCCTCCCGATGGAACGGAACCCGCTGGCGTCGTAACGGCGATGTTCCGGGCACGTGGTTGCGACAGGGACCGCACCGGCTGCCTGCGGTGACGCGCTCTCCCCTCGATCGCGCGCTGGAGCGCGGGGCTCTCACGCTCCGTGGCTACGACCGGGTTCTGCGCGTCGCCTGGACGATGGCGGATCTGGCGGAGATCGAGCGGCCGGGCATCGACGAGATCGGACGCGCACTGCACCTTCGACGGGGGCTGCCGCGATGATCGACCTGCTGCTGGCCGAGTCCGAGATCAGCGATCTCGCGCGTCGCATCCATCCGGGGGAGAACCCGGAGGAGTGCATCGCGCGCGCCGCGTGGACGGTGATCGCTGAGCCTGGTGACGCGGTGGCCGGTGCACTGATCCAGTCGGCGGGAGCGGTGGAAGCTCTCGCGCTGGCCGTCGGAGATTCCTCATCGCTGCTCGCACCGGGCGGTGCGAGCGCCGCCGCGTCGCGCGCACTCCGCGAGGGACGCGCTCGATGGCGCACGCGCGCAGACCCCCTTGCGGTGGGCGCTGCTCTGCGCAGCGCCGCCGACGTCGACGCACAGCTCGTGATCCCCGGTGACGTGGCGTGGCCGGCTGCTCTGGAAGACCTCGGTCCCCACGCTCCGAGCGCGCTCTGGGTGCGTGGCCGTACCGAACTGCTCACCCGCGAACCTCGCGTGTCGATCGTCGGGGCGCGAGCATCCAGCGGCTACGGCGAACACGTCGCGACAGACCTGGCCGGTGATCTCGCTGCTACCGGGGCGGTGATCGTCTCGGGCGGTGCCTACGGGATCGATGGTGCAGCGCATCGAGCGGCTCTCGGCGTACAGGGTGCGACCATAGCGTTTCTCGCTGGGGGAGTGGATCGTGCCTACCCGGCCGGACATCAGTCGCTCCTGAGACGAATAGCGGAGGAGGGGGCGCTCGTGAGCGAGCCGCCCTGCGGCGCGGCGCCCACGAAGTGGCGGTTTCTTGCGAGGAACCGTCTGATTGCGGCGCTCGGGCACGCGACGGTCGTCGTCGAGGCAGGGTGGCGCAGCGGATCGTTGAACACCGCCGGTCACGCGGCTGCTCTCGGTCGCCCTCTGGGCGCTGTCCCCGGGCCTGTGACCTCGGCTTCTTCGGCCGGATGTCATCGTCTCCTGCGCGAGTATGACGCGCAATGCGTCACCTCAGCCCGGGAGGTGAGAGAACTGCTCGGCTCGCTCGACGACGGATACGAGCAGGGAGCGCACGTCCGGGAGTCGAGCCATACCCGTGTTCTCGACGCCCTGGGAACCAGGTCGCGACTGCCGATAGATGAGGTGGCCCGTCGCTCTGGTTTGTCGCCGGATCGCGTCCGGGCGGTGCTCGGCCTCCTGCACCTGGAGGGGGACGTCGCACTCGACGGCGGGGGGTGGTATCGAGCGCCCGCGTCCCCATCGCGCTGATTGCCGGGCATCTCGACGGCGAGGCTGCCTGAGACATCTGGGGAGCGGTGCAAGCTGGAGTCATGGATCTCGCGACCGCGGTAGACGAGTTCGCCGATCACCTGGAGCGGGTGCGTCGGCTGTCTCCCGCGACCGTGAGGGCCTATCGATCCGACCTGCGCGACCTCGACGCATCGGCAGGGGGTGTCCCGCTCGAAGCCGTCGATTTGGAGGTTCTGCGGGATTGGCTCTGGCGTGCGACGCAGCGGGGTGATGCGCGATCGACGCTGGCGCGGCGGGCGGCCACGGCCCGATCGTTCTTCAGCTGGGCGCAGGAGCGCGCCCTCATCGCCCATGACCCGAGCCTGCGTCTGGTCGCGCCGAAGAAGGGGAGGACGCTCCCGACGGTCGCCTCACGAGACGCGATGTCCGCGCTCCTCGACACGCTCCGCGCCGCGGCCGAGGAGGGGGACGCGCTCGCGCTTCGGGACCACGCGATCCTCGAGCTGCTGTACGGCTCCGGTATCCGCGTCTCGGAACTGTGCGGATTGGACATCGACGACCTCGATCTCGATCGCGGCACTGCGCGCGTGCTCGGCAAAGGAGCTAAGGAGCGCGTGGTTCCCTACGGCTCGCCCGCGCGGGACGCGCTCACCGCGTATCTGACACGCGGAAGGCCGGTTCTCGTGGCCAGGTCGCGGACGTTCACCGCCGCAGTGATCCTCGGAAGCCGGGGGGCGAGAGTGGGACCGCGCACCGTGTACGAACTCGTCGCACGTGAGCTCGCTCCGATCGTCGGCACGGAGACGATCGGCCCTCATGCCTTGCGGCACACCGCTGCCACGCACCTTCTCGACGGTGGAGCCGATCTCCGGGCCGTGCAGGAGATCCTCGGACACGCGAGCCTCGGAACGACGCAGATCTACACACATGTCTCCACCGAGCGGCTGACTGCGACCTATCGGCTCGCCCATCCGCGGGCGTGAGCCGGCGTCTCCCGCGCACCTTCGCTCAGCGTGCGAGGCAACACGGGAGAAGCACGGCGCGAGGGACCTCGCCGAAGAAGAGCATGGGGTTCACGTAGTCGCCGTTGCGTCGAACACCGAGGTGCAGTGCGCCGGGTGAGGTGTGTCCGCCCACGTCGACGAATCCGATCTCCTCGCCGGAGACCACCACGTCACCCGGAACCAAGGGGGAGCGAAGCGGTTCGAATGTGGTCGCCAGTCCATTCGCGTGTTCGATGGTGAGGATCGGGCGATCCACCACGGTGCCGCGGAAGGCGACGGTCCCGTCGGCCGGAGCGGACACCACCGCGCCGACGGATGCGCCAAGATCGACTCCGCGATGCCCGGCTCCGTACTCGTGCGCGGGGGCGCGATAGGGCTCCAGGACCAGGCGCGGACCGGCCAACGGCCAGCTCCAGTGGGCCCCGGCGGTGTCGTCCGGCGTCGGGGCTTCGGTCGCGCCGGCGCCGGCCGACGGGGACGAGGCGGCGATGAGGAACGCCATCAGCAGTGTGGAGACGGTTCTGGAGGATGCGCGCATGGCAGGAGTCTCGTCGCTCATGCACGGTCGTTCGCGTACGAAGCGACGTCGGGGCCACCTCTGCGGGACAAGTCAGGCAGGCGAGCGTGAGTGCAGGGTCAGTGGACGCGCGATCCTGTATGCTGGGGGAGCACCTCGAAATCGAGGTGACTACGCGTGCCCAAAGCGATTCAGATCGCGGCATCCATTCCCACAGGTCCTGTTCTTCGAGCGGGCGGGCGTGAGCCGGGCACCAGGAAGTCCGATCATCCGATCGGCTTGCAACCTCAACGGCGCAGGAACGCGCCAGAACAAGGAGACGACCATGGCTGTGGTCACCATCCGCCAGCTGCTCGACAGTGGCGTGCACTTCGGACACCAGACCCGTCGGTGGAACCCGAAGGTCAAGCGCTTCATCCTCACGGAGCGCAGCGGCATCCACATCATCGACCTGCAGCAGTCGCTGGGGTACATCGACAAGGCCTACGACTTCGTCAAGGAGACCGTCGCCCACGGTGGAACGATCCTCTTCGTCGGCACCAAGAAGCAGGCGCAGGAGATCCTCGCAGAGCAGGCGACCCGTGTCGGCCAGCCCTTCGTGAACCAGCGCTGGCTCGGTGGACTCCTCACCAACTTCCAGACGATCTCCAAGCGTCTCGCTCGCATGAAGGAGCTCGAGGAGCTCGACTACGAGACCCCGGCGAACAGCGGCTTCACGAAGAAGGAGCTGCTCCTCAAGAAGCGCGAGCTCGACAAGCTGCACAAGTCGCTCGGCGGTATCCGCAACCTCACGAAGACGCCGTCGGCCATCTGGGTCGTCGACGCCAAGCGCGAGCACCTCGCCATCGACGAGGCCAAGAAGCTCGGCATCCCGGTGATCGGCATCCTCGACACGAACGCCGACCCGGACGACTTCCAGTACCCGATCCCCGGCAACGACGACGCGATCCGTTCCGTCTCGCTGCTGACGCGCATCATCGCTGACGCCGCGGCCGAGGGCCTGCAGCAGAAGCACAACCCGGAGACGGGCGACGCCGAGCCGCTCGCCGACTGGGAGAAGGAGCTCCTCGAGACTCCTGCCCAGGAGGTTCAGGAGTCCGCTGACGCCGCCGAGGTCGTCACCGCAGATGACGCTGCTGCCGTCGTCGAGACGCCCGCCGCCGACGAGACCGCTGCCGACGAGGCCGGTGCTGAGGCTCACGACGAGGCGATCGCCGCCGCTTCCGGTGAGGAGACCGCTGAGGTCGCCGCCGCCGAAGCTGCTGACGCCAAGTAATCCCCTCGTACACACACCTAACGAAGCAAGGAGCCACCACACATGGCCAACTTCACCATCGCTGACCTCAAGGCGCTGCGTGAGCAGCTCGGCACCGGAATGGTCGACACCAAGAAGGCGCTCGAGGAGGCCGACGGAGACGTCGCGAAGGCCACCGAGATCCTGCGTCTCAAGGGTGCGAAGGGCAACGCGAAGCGCGCTGACCGCTCGACCAGCGAGGGACTGATCGTCGCTCGTGAGCAGGATGGCGCTGTGACGCTCATCGAGCTCGCTTGCGAGACCGACTTCGTCGCCAAGAACGAGCGTTTCATCGCGCTGGCCGACAAGGTCGCCGACGCCGCAGCAGCAGTGAAGGCCGACTCGGTCGACGCTGCCCTCGCCGCGACCGCTGGCGACAAGAGCGTCGAGCAGGTCATCTCGGAAGAGGCTGCGATCATCGGCGAGAAGGTCGAGCTGCGCCGGGTGCGCACGATCACCGGCGACAAGGTCGAGGTCTACCTGCACCGCACGAGCAAGGACCTGCCGCCGCAGATCGGCGTCGTCGTCGCCTACTCGGGTGACGACGCGGAGACTGCGCGCAGCATCGCCCAGCACATCTCGTTCGCCAACCCGTCCTACCTGTCGCGTGAGGACGTTCCTGCCGACGCGGTCGAGAAGGAGCGCGAGATCGTCACCGAGATCTCTCGCAACGAGGGCAAGCCGGAAGCGGCTCTCCCGAAGATCGTCGAGGGCCGCGTCTCTGCGTTCATCAAGCAGGTCGCCCTGCTCGAGCAGGACTACGCCAAGGACAACAAGCTCTCTGTCGCCCAGGTGGCGAAGGACGCCGGTATCACCGTGACGGACTTCGCGCGCTTCAAGGTCGGCGCGTAGCAACGTCGAAGGGGGTTCGGATCGCGAAGATCCGAACCCCTTCTTCATGCCCACAAGGCACTATCTTGAATCGGGACGAGAGGACACACCCACCCATGACTGAACGCACCGGACGCCGCCGCGTCCTTCTCAAGCTCTCCGGAGAGGCATTCGGAGCGGGGCAGCTGGGCGTCAGCCCCGATGTGGTGTCCCAGATCGCGCGCGACATCGCGGCCGCCGTCGACCGCGTCGAGGTCGCGATCGTCGTCGGTGGGGGCAACTTCTTCCGCGGAGCCGAGCTGAGCCAGCGCGGTATGGACCGCGGACGCGCCGACTACATGGGCATGCTGGGCACGGTCATGAACGCCCTCGCGCTGCAGGACTTCCTGGAGCAGGCCGGAGCCGCAACCCGCGTGCAGTCGGCGATCTCGATGACGCAGGTCGCCGAGCCGTACATTCCGCGTCGCGCCGAACGCCACCTCGAGAAGGGCCGCGTCGTCATCTTCGGTGCAGGTGCAGGCCTCCCGTACTTCTCCACCGACACCGTCGCCGCGCAGCGCGCGCTCGAGATCGGTGCGGACGAGGTGCTCGTCGCCAAGAACGGCGTCGACGCGATCTACACCGCCGACCCGAACAAGCACGCCGACGCGGAGCGCATCGAGCGCGTGACCTATCGCGACGCCCTGCAGCGCGGTCTCAAGGTCGTCGACTCCACGGCGTTCAGCCTGTGCATGGACAACAGCATGGACATGCGGGTGTTCGGCATGGAGCCGGCGGGCAACGTGACCCGTGCGCTTCTCGGCGAGCCGATCGGAACCCTCGTCACCGCCTGAGCGTGTGACACGGCGGAGACGACTTCGCCCGATAGAATTTGCAGAACACCCCGACGATAGGAGTCACCGTGATCGCGGACGTCCTCGCTGAAACCACCACTCGTATGAACCGGGCGGTCGAAGCTGCCAAGGAGGACTTCTCCACGGTGCGCACCGGTCGTGCGAACCCGCAGATGTTCCAGAAGGTCCTCGTGGACTACTACGGCACTCCCACCCCGATCGCGCAGCTCGCTTCACTGGCGAACCAGGAGGCACGCACGCTCATCATCACGCCGTACGACAAGTCGGCGCTGAAGGCGATCGAGCAGGCCATCCGCGACATGCCGAACCTCGGTGCCAATCCCACGAACGACGGCAACCTCGTTCGCGTGACGATGCCGGAGCTCACGGCGGAGCGTCGCAAGGAGTACGTCAAGCTCGTCAAGACCAAGGCCGAGGACGCGAAGGTGCACGTCCGCGGCATCCGTCGCAAGGCGAAGGACGAGCTGGACGCGCTCAAGAGCGAGCTCGGTGAGGATGAGATCGCGCGCGGCGAGAAGGAGCTCGACGTCCTGACGCGTCAGCACGTCGATCTCATCGATGACGCGCTGAAGCGCAAAGAGGCAGAACTCCTCGAGGTGTAGTCAGGATGTCTGACGAAACGCGAGATGCCGAGGACGACAAGCCGTTCACGCGTCACGACGCGCACGACGGCCTGCCGTCCGACAGCGTCCCGCTCGGGGACGAGGCATTCCCGTCCTTCGATGCCGCCGCCGTTCCTCCGCGCCCCCCGTTGCCGGTTGCTGCGAATGGGGCGGCAGCGAGTCACGTCTCCTCATTGGACTCGGCGGATCATAATGCGATCCGCGAGCAATGGCGTGCGGCGCGGGATGAGCTGGGCACGCATGTCTCCCACGCGCGCGACCAGCTCGACCAGGCGAACGAACGCATCAAAGAGCGCACGGGGCGGGATCTGATCCTCGCGATCCTGATCGGTCTTGCGTTCGGCGCTGCGCTGCTCGGATCACTGCTGTTCCTGAAGGTGCTGTTCGTGCCGTTCGCTCTCGCGGCCGCACTGCTGGGCGTCTACGAGCTCTCCAGAGCACTGCGGAGCTCCGGCCGGCGGGTCGACGTGGTGCCGCAGCTGATCGCAGCCGCCTTCCTCGTGCTGTCCGCCTACTTCGCCGAGCCCTGGCTGTGCTGGGTCATGCTCTTCGTCTCGGTGGCTTTCGTCATCGTCTGGCGCCTCATCGCACAGATGGTCGAGAGGGACGGTCGAACCTACGGCGACGTGCTCGCCGATGCGGTGATCAGCGGCTTCGTCCAGGTGTACGTGCCCTTCCTCGCAGGCATCGCGCTCATCCTCCTCAAGCAGGAGGGTGGACAGTGGTGGGTGCTCGGGTTCATCGCGATCGCCGTCGCCGCAGATACGGGCGCCTACGCTGCGGGTCTGGCGTTCGGACGTCACCCCATGGCACCGAAGATCAGCCCGAAGAAGACCTGGGAGGGCTTCGGCGGTGCCGTCGTCGCCTCACTCGCGGTGGGTGTGGTGCTGGCGCTCTTCCTCCTGGAGCTGCCGTGGTGGTGCGGACTGATCTTCGGCGCGTCTATCCTCTTCTCCGCGACGCTCGGTGATCTCGGCGAGTCGATGCTCAAGCGCGACCTCGGCATCAAGGACATGAGCTCCTGGCTGCCGGGGCACGGCGGGCTGCTCGACCGTCTCGACAGCATCCTGCCCTCGACGATTCCCGCGCTCTGCCTGTACTTCCTCTTCTCTCCTTGGGTGGTTCTGTGATGAACGATGACGAGCTCGACGTGCAGACGACACAGGCACCGCCTGCGTTCGCGGTCACTTCCGGACGCGTGCGCGGGTATCACCGTGCGGCCGTGGACACCTTCCTCTCGTCGGCTCGCCGCGCGTTCGAGACGGGCGGTGATGACCTCACCGCTGAGGATGTCCGCACCGCGTCGTTCCCCCTCGTGAAGGGCGGTTACGTGGTCGCCGACGTCGACGCGGCACTGGGCCGGGTCGAGGATGCCTTCGCGGCGCGCGAGCGTGATCGCGTGGTGCGCACGCAGGGAGCGGGCGCCTGGGTCGAACAGGCCAGAGCAGATGCGCAGGTCATCCTCGACCATCTCGCCCGCCCGCGCCGACACCGCTTCGCTCGGACCGGAGTGCTCACCTTCGGCTACCGTCTCGACGAGGTCGACCATGTATCGACGCGCATCGTGCGGTACCTCCGCGACGGCGATCCGTTGACGGCCGAGCAGTTGCGCTCGGCGGCATTCCGCATGCAGCGCGGCGGGTATCGCGAAGAGCAGGTCGACGCGCTCCTCGACGCGACGATCGACGTGATTCTGGCTGTTCGCTGAGGTTCCTGATGGTCGATCCAGGCTCTGTTGCGTAGACTGTCCCTCATCGTGAACTCCCGAAACGACATGAATCTCGAAAGAAGCGACCTCTCGCCTGTGCCCGCGGCGAAGGGTGGCGCCGCGCGCGCGGGTGCTCGACGCCGGTCCCGCAGCCGAGGCGTCGTCAGCGTCGTCAGTGCCCTCGCGGTCGTCGGTTTCGCCGGCGCGTTGGTCGCACCGACCGGAGTGGCACTTGCCGCACCCGCACCCCAGGAGTCGCCGGATTCGGCGTATTCACTTGCACTCGCCGACACGCAGAACTTGACCGTCACGGTCGAGGGTGCCGCGATCGCGCCCGTCGTGCGCGGCAGTTTCGAGGTGTACGTCAAGCCGAAGCCCGCTCCGGAACCCACCGTCGCGGCTGCGCCACGAGGGGGCTCGTCCGGTGGTTCGTCGGGTGGCTCGCTTCCGCCCTACACCGGCGGCGGAGCCCCTGCGGAGTGGATGGCGGCAGCCGGTATCGCGGAGAGCGACCGGCAGTATGTCGACTACATCGTCTCGCGGGAGAGCGGTTGGAACCCGAACGCGACGAACAAGTCGTCGGGCGCTTGCGGTCTCGTGCAGGCGCTTCCCTGCAGCAAGGTGCCAGGCAACGGGTATGACCCGGTCGACAACCTTCGTTGGGCGACCGGCTACGCCACCGGACGCTACGGCAGCTGGTCGGGGGCCTACAACTTCTGGATCAACAACCACTGGTGGTGAGCAGGCACGATGCCCCGCTCCCGCAGACGCCCTTCGGCGCGCCCTGAGCCCGAAGACTCCTTCGATCGTCTTCTCGCCGGCTGGAAGCGCACGGAGACCCGGCGCGGTGGTGAGTGGACCGTGCAGCCCGTGTCCGCGGCGCAGGCGCAGAAGGAGTACCTCTGCCCCGGATGCGGGCGGGGGATTGAGGCCGGTACGGCACATCTGGTCACCTGGCGCGCCGACGGGGTGCTCGGTGACGCGGCCGACCTCGCCGCACGCCGGCATTGGCACACACACTGTTGGAGACTTGCATGAGCATCGAGATCCGGGGACCGCTGGAGCTGCCGGCGCGGCGCGAAGACATCGAGCTGAAGACCGCTGACGGTCTGACGCTGGTCGGAGAACTCTCCGAGCCTGAGCATGTACCGCCGGTGGCGACCCTCGTGACGCTGCACCCGCTGCCGACGGCCGGTGGCTTCATGGACTCGCACATCATCCGCAAGGCCGCCGCTCGCCTCCCCGCGCTCGCGGACCTCGCCGTGCTGCGTTTCAACACACGGGGGACCACATCGCCCCGAGGCACGAGCGATGGCGCGTTCGATGGCGGGGCTGCCGAGCGGAACGACGTCGCGGCGGCCATGGACTTCGTCCGTGATCGCGCGCTTCCGCGTCCCTGGCTTCTGGGGTGGTCCTTCGGCACCGAACTCGCACTGAAGTACGGCCGGGAGCACGACATCGAGGGGATCATCCTCCTCTCGCCGCCCCTCCACCGCGCGACGCCGGAAGAGGTCGCCGCCTGGGCGGCGACCGGACTCCCGGTGATCGTCCTGGTGCCGGAGCTCGACGACTACCTGCGCCCGCCAGAGGCTCGGGAACGATTCGCAGCGATTCCGCACGCCACCCTGATTGCGGTGGATGGCGGGAAGCACCTCTGGGTGGGCGAGACGCAGACGCGGCGAGTGCTCACGGAGATCGTGGCGGCGGTGAATCCCTCAGCCCTGCCTCTCGCGACGCAATGGCCGGTCGCCGAGTAGGCGTCTCCGACGGAGGGATCTATTGGCGCACTGAGACCGCGCTCGGCTACGGTGCTGCCATGAGTGATGTCGATCTTCTTCACGTCGATGAGGACGGGTTCTTCTGCCTCGTCGCGCCCGATGCATACCGTGGCTTCGTCGATGAGGATTGGCAGCTCGAGCAGCTCCTGACCCACTTCGTCGCGCAGATGCGCGAGGGCTCCCTGTTCATCGCCTACCCCGGCCCGGACGATGCGGATGAGGCCGTAGCGGTGGCAGACGATCGCGCTGACACCGCGGCGTTGCGTGAAGCGGTGAGCGCCGTCGACGTGGGAGCTGGAGGGCTGTGGCTCACGGACTACACGCAGCTGACGATGGCCGCTCAGTTCGACGACGAAGCGCCCACCGCCTCGGGTGCGATCCGGCTTCCCGTGCCAGAAGGCGTGCATCACGTCACCCTCAGGCACGTCGACGGCAGCCCACGATACGTCGTCACCATCAAGCCGGTTGCGGACGACGTCTGCGAGCCGCTCAGCGCCGTTCCGTGGTTCTCTCTCGAGTGAGCCGGCCGAACGCCGTGCCCAGGCGGTGACGGCGTCGAGGACGCGCGGTAGCGGCGACGGCTCGGATCAGAGCTCGTTCATGCGGGGGATCAGCACCTGACGGTAGATGATCAGGATGCTCGCCGCCACGGGGATCGCGATGAGCGCGCCCAGCAGCCCCAGGAGGCTTCCTCCGGCGAGGGCGGCGACGACGACGACGGCTCCCGGCACCGAGACGGCACGGCTCATGATGCGTGGGGAGATGATGTAGGCCTCGATCTGCATGTAGATCAGGTAGTAGATCGCGGCGGCGATGGCCGTCGCCGGCGATCCGAGCCCGGGGATCAAGCAGACGAGCACGATGATCGTCGAACCCGTCAAGGTTCCGACGAGGGGGATGAGCGAGAAGAAGAACGCGATCACGGCGAGGACGGCCGGGAACGGTGCATCGATGATGGAGAGATAGACCGCACTCAGCACACCGTTGAGGACGCCCTGCGAGACCTGGCCCATGACGTAGTAGCCCACGGAGTCGGTGATCTGCTCGGACAGATCGATGAAGCGGTCGCGCTTGGACGCCGGGGCGAGCTGGTAGACGGCTCGCTTGAGGGAGGGCGTCGAGGCCGTCAGGTAGATCGTCAGGATGAGCACGATGAACGCGCCGAACAGGCCACCGAGCACGGCGCCACTGGCGACGAGCACACCCTGGCCGATGGATCCGCCGATCTCCGCGAGATTGCTCGTCAGCCAGTTGGTGATGTAGGTGAACACGTCATCGACGAGCAAGTTCGGGAAGGCGTCCTGGATCCATTCCTTGAGGTCAGGGATCAGGTTTCCTCGCTGCACGATCGCCGAGATCTGGGCGACCAACTGGGAGATCTGATCCACGAGCACCGGCAGCACGATGAGTACGATCCCCGCGAAGACACCGAGTACCGCCAGGATCGTCACGAGGACAGCCGCCCAGCGCGGAAGCCGTCGACGCTCGAGGAACGATACGAGGGGATCGAGGCCCAGACTCAGGAACAGCGCCGTGCCGAGGTACAGCAGCACGGTGGACAGATTCTCCACGCTGTTGATCAGCAGGATGCCCAACCCCACGCCGAGCGTCGCCACCAGGGCGGTGCGGAAGGGATTGTGGATCTTCATGTGCAGACTCCTCGTGACGGCTGCAGCAAGATTATCCAGCCGTCCGGCCCCGGCACCGACGACGTGCCGATCCAGCGGGCACTGCACCTGCTCGTGGGCAACACACAGCTGATTTCGCTAGTCTGAAATGTCGAGTGTTGCGTCGCAGGCAGGTGCCGGTGATGCGTGAGGAGACTATTCGTGCGTTTCGTATGGGCCGTGGTGGCCTTCGTGCTGGCTGCGGTGCTGATCGGTGCGGGGATAGCCCAGCGCACCATCTTCATGGGACCTGACACTCAGAAGGCCCAGGTCGAGATCAGCGAACCGGCGCCGTTCGTGCTCATCGACGGCGATGTCCTCCGCGCGAATCCCGGCGCGCAGACGCTGATCGTTCGCGGACAGGGCGAGATCTTCGGGAGCTACGGTCGGACCGCCGACATGAAGGCCTGGCTCGCCGAATCCGCCTACAACCAGGTCACCCTGAAGAAGAGCGGCGATCTGGCCGTCGAGCATGTCGAAGCGGAGACCGAGGCGAGCGAAGACGGCGCGACCGACGCTCCTGCAGACGGTGCGACCGATGCTCCGGAGGAGGGCGATGCCGGTTCCGCAGGGCGCGATCCGCGGGGATCCGACCTCTGGCTCGACTCGTTCGACGAAGACAACCGTCTCGTCGCCGACAACATGCAGCTGCCCGAGGGAACGAGCCTGCTGATCGCCTATGACGGCACCGCTGATGCGCCGGACGACATCGTGGTTTCCTGGCCGCTCGACAACTCGACACCGTGGGCCGGACCCCTCATGGTCGCCGGCGGCATCGTGCTGTTGCTCGGCCTCATCCTGTACGTGCTCGCGATCCGCCACCAGCGCCGCGGGCGCGGACCCCGACGCAAGGGACCCGGCCCGCTGCCCGCGACCGAGCCGATCGACATCGCCGTGCTTCCTCCGTCGGAGCGTGCGGCGATCGAGGAGTCTGGATCTGCCGTCAGCGTGTCTCCACCCGAGACCGCCGCACCGGCAGACGGAGACGTCGAAGAAGCGGAGATCGTGGACGAGAACAAGAATCCCGACGCGAAGACCTCCATGCGCGTGGCGCCGGCCCCGCGGCGACGACGCATGCTGGCACTCCCGGTGCTCGGGCTCACGGCCATCCTCGCCGCCGGGTGCTCGTCGGATTCCTGGCCGCAGCTGGGGGAGGCCTCGCCCACCCCATCACCCAGCCCGACGGTGATCGCCCCGGAGAACCAGAAGCCGCCCGCTGTCACGGAGGCACAGGCCAAGCGCATCCTGAAGTCGCTCGCCGGCACTGTCAGCGAAGCCGACGCGGCGCTCGACCTCGACCTTCTCTCCACACGTTTCGAGGGACCGGCGCTCGCTGCGCGGACCACCGAGTATGCCCTGCGGACGAAGCTCCCGGACACGGCGCCTCCCGCAGCGATCCCGACCGATGACGTCGAGGTGGTGCTCCCGGAGTCGACCGACCAGTGGCCGCGCACCGTGCTGATGCTGTCGAAGACCGGCGATGACACCGTGCCTCCCGTCGTGTTGACGATGACGCAGGCGGACCCCTGGTCGAACTACAAGGTCTCGAACATTGCCGAGATGTCGGCTGACGCGGTCTTCCCCGAGGTCGCCGCCGCGTGGCTCGGGACGTCTCTCGTCCCATCCGACTCCGCATTCCTCACCATCGCGCCCGCCGACCTCGCCGCGACCTTCGCCGACGTGGTGGATCAGGGAGAGCAGAGCGAGTCGTACGACACGTTCGACGATCTGGCGCTCAGCTACGCGAAGTCGATCACCGACAGCCGTCAGGCCGTGATCCAGGCGCTCGCGGACAAGGGCGCTGCCGACACGTCGAAGGCCGCGTTCGACATGGCCTCGACGACGGACGCGCCCATCTCGATGACGACTCTCGACAGCGGCGCGATCGTCGCGGTCACCCTCACCGACACCGAGACCGTGACGCCGACGGGAGAAGACGTGTCTATCCGTTTCGGCGACAACGCCCAGGCCAAGGCGCTCACCGACGCGACCGAGTCCGCGAAGGGCGTCGAGACGACATACGAGTTCCAGCTGTTCTTCTCGGTCCCCGCCAAGGGATCGACGGAGCAGATCCGCCTCCTGGCAGCACACCAGGACCTCCTGTCCGTGAAGGTGATCAAATGAGTGAGATCTCTCCCGCCGCACTCCGCGGCGCCGTCGACCTGTCGAGCCTGCGCAACCGACCGACACCGCCTGCCGAGGGCGCGCCGGCTCCCGGGGTCGTCGATCTCGTCGTGGACGCCACCGATGAGACCTTCGGACAGATTCTCGAGCTCTCGCGTACCGTTCCCGTGGTCGTCGACCTGTGGGCGGAGTGGTGCGGTCCCTGCAAGCAGCTGAGTCCGATCATCGAGAAGGTGACGCGCGAGCTCGGCGGGCGCGTCTTGCTCGCCAAAGTCGATGTGGATGCGAACCCGCAGCTGGCGCAGAGCTTCCGTGCGCAGTCCATCCCGATGGTCGTGGCCCTCATCGCGGGTCAGCCGGTGCCGATGTTCACCGGTGCCGTCCCCGAGCAGCAGGTGCGCGACGTGTTCGCGCAGTTGCTTCAGGTGGCGGCGCAGAACGGTGTGACCGGAACACTCTCGGTCGCAGAGGCGGGCACGGAACCCGCGCCTGCTGCGGAGCCGGAGCTTCCTCCGCTGCACGCAGAGGCCTTTGCAGCAATCGAAGTCGGTGACTACGCGGCCGCCATCAAGGCGTACGAGAAGGCCCTAGCGGAGAACCCTCGTGACGAGGATGCGCTCGCGGGTCTCGGACAGGTGCGTCTTCTCGACCGCGTGCAGGGGCTCGATCTTCAGTCGGCACGGGCCGCGGCCGCCGAAGGCCCTCTCGATGTCCAGGCGCAGTTCGACGTGGCTGACCTCGACCTCGCCGGCGGGCACGTCGATGACGCTTTCGGTCGTCTGCTCGACCTGTTCGCGCAGCTCCCGTCCGACCAGCGCGCACCCGTACGGGAGCGTCTGGTGGAGCTCTTCGGGCTCATCGGCGCGGAGGATCCGCGGGTGGTGTCGGCGCGCAACCGTCTCTCGTCGCTGCTGTTCTAGAACAGCAGCGCGGCAGGCGCCGACGCGCGATCAGCCGTGGCTCACGGTCGGCACGTGGGCGTCTGACTGGTAGCGCAGCCAGAGTGTCGACAGCGCGGGCAGCGTCAGAGTGGCCACCGGTGCGGCGCCGTCTGACTGCTTCGCGTAGACCAGTCCGAGGTTGCCGGATCCGCGTCCGCCGTAGTCGGCGGCATCTGTGTTGAGCACCTCCTGCCACACGCCCTCCCGCGGAAGCGCGAGCTGGTACCCGGTGCGCTCCACTCCGGCGAAGTTGCTGATGACGACCAGACGCCCGCCGTGGGCGTCACGTCGTTCGAAGGCGATCACCGTCGGGTCCCAGCTCGGCGCGCCGAGACGGCTGAAGGACGACGCGTCGTTGTCCCGCTCCCACAGGGGAGCCTGAGCCCGGTACGTGTGGTTCATCACGCCCACGAAATCCTGCAGCTGGGCATGGGAGGGCTGATCGAGGAGCCACCAGTCCAGCTGCCGTCCCTCCGACCATTCGGCGAGCTGGCCGAACTCCTGCCCCATGAAGAGCAGCTTCTTGCCCGGATGCCCCCACATGTAGGCCAGATACGCGCGCACGTTCGCCAGCTTGTGCCAATGGTCCCCGGGCATTTTCGCGAGCAGGCTGCCCTTGCCGTGGACGACCTCATCGTGACTGATCGGAAGCAGATAGTTCTCGCCGAACGCGTACACGAAGGAGAATGTCATCTCGCCCTCGTGGTGGCCCCGGTACATCGGGTCACGCGAGATGTACTGCAGCGAGTCGTTCATCCAGCCCATGTTCCACTTGAAGCCGAAGCCCAGACCGGCATGATCGGTCGGCGCGGTGACTCCGGGGAAGCTGGTGGACTCCTCGGCGATCATCAGGATTCCGGGGTGCAGCCGGTACGCGGTGGCGTTGACCTCCTGCAGGAAACGGATCGCCTCGAGGTTCTCGCGTCCGCCGTGGATGTTCGGCTCCCATTCGCCGGGCTCGCGGGAGTAGTCGAGGTACAGCATCGAGGCGACGGCATCGACGCGGAGACCGTCGACGTGGAACTCCTTGAGCCAGTACAGGGCGTTGGCGACGAGGAACCCCCGGACTTCGGGGCGGCCGTAGTCGAAGATGAGCGTTCCCCAGTCCTGGTGCTCTCCGCGGCGAGGGTCCGGGTGCTCGTAGAGCGGCTGGCCGTCGAAGCGCGCGAGGGCGAAGGCGTCCTTGGGGAAGTGGCCGGGGACCCAGTCCATGATCACGCCGATACCCGCCTGGTGCAGCCGGTCGATCAGGTAGCGCAGGTCATCCGGGCTGCCGAAGCGACTCGTGGGTGCGTAGTATCCGCTGACCTGATATCCCCACGATCCGCCGAACGGATGCTCCGCCAGCGGCATGAACTCGACGTGCGTGAAGCCCGCATCGGTCACGTGCTGGATCAGAGGATCCGCGATCTCGCGATAGCCGAGCCCTTCGCGCCACGAGCCGACGTGGATCTCGTAGATCGACAGCGGCTGGGCGACGGCGTGGGTGGCCGCCCTTCGCGTCATCCATGCCCCGTCGGACCAGGTGTGAGCGGAGGTCGCGACGAGCGATGCCGTGGAGGGCGGCACTTCAGCGGCCAGCGCCATCGGGTCGGCCTTGAGGATCCACGCGCCGTCGCGGGTGCGGATCTGGTACTTGTACCTGGTGCCGACCGGGAGTCCCGGGATGAAGATCTCCCAGACGCCGCTGACGCCCATCGAGCGCATCGCGTGGGCCTCGCCGTTCCAGTCGTTGTGGTCACCCACCACGCGCACGGCAGTGGCGTTCGGGGCCCAGACGGAGAACGAGACGCCGATCTCCCCGTCGGACGTGTGCACATGCGCCCCCAGCGCCTCCCAGAGACGTTCGTGACGTCCTTCGGCGATGAGGTGCAGGTCGAGGTCGCCGAGGGTCGGCCCATGGCGGTACGGGTCCCCGGACAACGTCTCGTCGTGGTCCGAGTATCGGGTCGCGATCCGATACGGGAGCGGAGGGCCGCTGTGCTGCCCCTCCCAGATGCCGTGCGCGACGTGGGTGAGCTCCAGTCGGCTGCCGTCCCCGAAGACGGCGGCGACCTCGGAGGCGAGAGGCCGTCGCACGCGGATAGCCGTGACGGTGCGATCCGCGGCGTCCTTGTGCGCGTGCGCGCCGAGCACGGAATGCGGGTCATGGTGGGTGGCTGAGGAGATCGCCTCCCATTCGGTGGATGCGGCGACGTCTTCCGTGTAGCTCATGATCGGTCCCTCACCTTCAGGATGTGCACCGGCTCGGCGAAGGCGTCGAGCCGCACGTAGTTGTGGTCGCTCCAGGTCCAGACCGCACCCGTGAGGAGATCCTCCACCTCGAAGGGCTCGCCCAGCGGGACGCCCCACTGCGTCGTGTCGAGGTGCACGGTCGTCTCACGCACCGAGTGCGGGTCGACATTGGCGACGACGATGATCGTGTCCGCACGTCCGGTGCCGGTGAACGGCGCCGCCAGGTGCTTGCTGTAGACGAGGACGGCGTCGTCGTCGCTCCAGTGCGTGCGGAAGTTGCGCAGCTGCTGCAACGCGGGGTGCGCGGCGCGGATCTCGTTCAGTCGCCGCAGCAGGGGAGCGAGGGACTCACCGCGGGCTTCGGCCCCCGCCCAGTCGCGGAACTTGTATTCGTACTTCTCGTTGTCGATGTTCTCTTCGGATCCGGGCCTTGCGACGTTCTCGAACAGCTCGTATCCGGCATACACGCCGTACACGGGGCCTGCCGTCGCGGCGATGCAGGCGCGGATGCGATAGGCGGCCCGGCCTCCGAACTGCAGGTACTCGGTGAGGATGTCATGCGTGTTCACGAAGAGGTTCGGCCGCATGTAGTCGGAGGTCTCGTGGGACACCGAGGTGAGGAACTCCTCGAGCTCGGCCTTGGTGTTGCGCCAGGTGAAGTAGCTGTAGCTCTGCTGGAACCCCACGGCGGCGAGCGCGCGCATGACTGCCGGCCGGGTGAACGCCTCAGCGAGGAAGATCACGTCGGGGTCGACCGCATTCACCTCCGCGATGAGCCACTCCCAGAACTGCAACGGCTTGGTGTGCGGGTTGTCCACGCGGAAGATCTTCACGCCCTGCGCGACCCAGTGCTGCACGACCCGCAGCATCTCGGCATAGATGCCGGCGGGATCGTTGTCGAAGTTCAGCGGGTAGATGTCCTGGTACTTCTTCGGCGGGTTCTCGGCGTACGCGATCGTCCCGTCGGGGAGAGTCGTGAACCACTCCGGGTGTTCCCTCACCCAGGGGTGGTCAGGGGAAGCCTGGAGGGCGAGATCGAGTGCGATCTCGAGTCCCTCTTTCCGCGCCGCGCGCACGAAGGTGCGGAAGTCCTGGGCTGTGCCCAACTCGGGGTGGATGGCGTCGTGACCACCGTCTGCGGCGCCGATCGCGTAGGGCGAGCCCGGATCGCCGGGCTCGGTGGTGAGCGTGTTGTTGCGTCCCTTGCGGTTGGTGCTCCCGATCGGATGGATCGGCACCAGGTACACGACATCGAATCCCATGGCTGCGACCTCGGGCAACCGTCTCGTGGCCGTGCGGAAGGTGCCGCTCTTCACGGTGCCGTCCTTCAGGCGCTTCGCACCTTCGGATCGGGGGAAGAACTCGTACCAGGCGCCGACACCGGCTGCGCGCCGGTCGGCGTTCAGGCTCTGCGTGCGTCCGGCGGAGCGCAGAGTCCTGACGGGGCGGTCCCGGAAGACCTGAGCGAGTCCGGCGTCCGTCGACACGGCGATGGTGGTCGCGGCGTCGCCGTCGCGCAGCGAGGCGGCCTCGGCGAGCAGCCGCTTGCGCTGTGCCGCGGGGCGGTCCTTCTCCGCGGCGGCACGGGTGAGCAGATCGGCGCCGAGCGCGGCCATCACCGGTACATCGACACCGGCCGCCACCTTCAGCTCTGCCGCATGTGCCCAGGTCGCGAAGTCGTCGGAGAACGCCTCGAACCGGAAGAGCCACGACCCCTGCTCGTCGAGGGCGATCTCTGTGGTCCAGGTGTCCGTACCGTCGTCGAGGGGGGAGAGTCGGTGCAGGCTCTCTTCGCCTGATGGCGAGGTGAGCCGGAGGTGCACGCCGATCATGTCGTGCCCCTCACGGAACGCGATCACGCTGAACGGCACGACCTCCCCGACGAAGGCCTTCGGCGCGAATCCGCCCGGAACAGCCGGGGAAGGATCGAGCAGAGGGATGCGGGTCGTCCGCAGCGCACCGGGGGCATCCGCTTCACCCAGGGCGCGCGCCGGGATCTGAGCGGGGCTCCGAAGAGCCGAGGACCGAGTACCAGCACGTGCAGCCACCTCCCGAATGTACCGCGCGGACGTGGTCGCGGGTAGCGCGCCGCGTGGTGCGTCGGGAGCAGGGGTCATTCGACGCGGAACAGCCTCATCGAGGTTCCGGACACCGGCAGCACATCACCCGGCGCGAAGACCTCTTGCTCGTCGGACGGGCGCTCGTGGGCGCTCGACCACAGCGACACGAAACGAGTCGCGCCTTCGATCTCTTCGGGGAGACGCACGTCGATCGGTGATTCGGTGCCGTGCACGATGAGCAGGATGCGGTTGTAGGCCTCGGTGTCGGGTGTGGAGGCAGCGACGTACTGCAGCGTCCGGTTCCCGGGGTCGGCCCACTTGCCCTGCTCCATCGTCTCGCCGTTCTGGTCGTACCAGTCCATCACCGAGGCGTTGGGGATGTGTTCGCCGAGTCGCGCGTAGCGGCTGGGGCGCAGCGCAGGATTCTCCTGACGCAGGCGGATCAGCCGGGAGACATGGGCGCGCAGATCCTCCTGCCAGGGCTCGAACTCCCAGCCGAGCCAGGTCAGCGCCGAGTCCTGCGCATAGGCGTTGTTGTTGCCGCGCTGGGTGCGTCCGACCTCGTCGCCGGCGGTGAGCATGGGGATGCCCGCCGAGAGCAGGAGAGTGCCGAGCAGGTTGCGCATGGCCTTGCGGCGCGCGGCGAGGATCGTCGGGTCGTCGGTCGGCCCTTCGATGCCATGGTTGAACGCACGGTTCATATCGGCGCCGTCGCGGTTCTGCTCGCCGTTCGCCTCGTTGTGCTTGACGTCGTAGGAGACGAGGTCGTGGAGGGTGAAGCCGTCGTGGGCGGTGACGAAGTTCACGCTGGCGAGCGGACCACGATCCTCGCTGAAGGTGTTCGAGGATCCGGCCAGACGCGTGGCGAACCCACCGATGCCGACCGGGGCCGAGGCACGACGCGCGTAGTCGATGTCGCTCAGCCAGAAGTTGCGCACCCTGTCCCGGTAGCGGTCGTTCCACTCGTGCCACCCCGCCGGGAAGTTGCCCGTCTGCCAGCCGCCGAGGCCGACGTCCCACGGCTCGGCGATGAGCTTCGTGTCGGCGAGGATCGGGTCGGAGGCGATGGCGGTGAGGAGCGGATGCTCCGGCGTGTAGGTGTGGGCGCCGTCGCGGGCGATGGCCGTGGCGAGGTCGAAGCGGAACCCGTCGATCTGCATCTCCTGCGCCCAGTAGCGCAGGGAGTCCAGCACGAGCCTGGCCCCGGCGTCGGTGGCCGTGTTGAGGGTGTTGCCGCATCCGGTGGTGTCGATGTAGACGCCGGACTCGTCCTGGCGGTAGTAGGTGGCGTTGTCGATGCCGCGCAGGCTCGATCGAGGTCCGCCGATGCCCTCTTCGGAGGTGTGGTTGTAGACGACGTCGAGGATCACTTCGAGGCCGGCCTCATGCAGGAGCCGCACCATGCCCTTGAACTCGGCGAGGACCGCTTCGGGTCCCTCCTTGCGGGCCTCTTCGGTCGCGTACGCGGTGTGCGGCGTGAAGAAGTTGAGCGTGTTGTAGCCCCAGTAGTTGGTGAGGCCGCGCTCGAGGAGGCGAGGCTCCGGTACGAAGGCATGTACCGGGAGCAGTTCGATCGATGTGATCCCCAGGGAGCGGAAGTGCTCGATCATCGCGGGGTGTGCGAGACCGGCGTAGGTGCCGTGCAGAGCAGGCGGAACATCGGGGTGGCGCTTGGTGAGTCCCTTGAGGTGGCCTTCGTAGATGACCGTGCGATCCAGCGGGACCCGGGGCTTGTGCGAGTCGCCCCAGTCGAACCCGTCGACGATGACGACCGAGCGCCACTCCTCGTAACCGTCGCCCTGTGCGAGGCCACGGGCGTACGGGTCCAGCAGCAGCGTCTCCGGGTTGAAGGTGTTCCCCGGGCCGTGCGGGCCGCCGACGCGGATCGCGTAGCGGACTCCCGGCTGGAGGAGCTCGGTGGTGACCTCCCAGATACCTCCGGCAAGGCGTTCGAGAGGCACTTCGTCGGTCGCCCAGTCGAGGTCGGTGGCGTCGAAGACGACCAGTTCGATCGATGAGGCGTTCTGCGACCAGACACGGAGTGTTCCGACGCCGTCGTGCAGACGAACGCCGAGGTTGTCGAGGGCAGATCCGCCGGGCATGGCGAGGTCTCGGGACGCGGGCATGAGTACACACTAGGCGTGATGTGCCGCAGTCTCGCGCCAGGGCGTACCCGGTTCCAGGGGGGAGCGCCCTCTCACTGCGGTTTCGCGAGAGAATCGAAGGATGCGGCACTATCTCGACCACGCGGCGACCACGCCCCTGCGCCCCGAGGCGCGAGATGCCTGGCTGGCCGCATCGGAGACGGTCGGCAACGCCTCCTCGACGCACGGTGCCGGGCAGGACGCCCGTCGTCTGCTGGAGGAGTCGCGGGAGCGTGTCGCCGCGGTGGTCGACGCCGACCCGATCGAGATCGTGTTCACCTCGGGTGGCACCGAGTCCATCAACCTCGCGCTGCATGGACTCTGGCACGCCCGCCCTCCGGGATCATCGGCCATCGTGCTGCCCGACGGCGAGCATCACGCGACGATGGACACGGTCGCGGCGCTCGTGGATGAAGGGGCTGAGCTGCGACGGGTGCTCGTCACCCCCGAGGCGCGGATCGATCCGGAGGAGTTCGCCGCCCTGCTACCCGGTGCCGCGCTCGCGACCGCCCTCGCAGCCAACAACGAGGCCGGGACGATCAACGATGCCCGTGCCCTCGCTGCGGCTGCAGCGGTGTCGGACGTCCCCCTCCATCTCGATGCCGTCGCCGCGCTCGGGCACATGCCGCTGTCGTTCCGCTCCCTGCGCGGCGAGGCCGCAGGCGGCGTCGGACTCGTCGCGATGAGTCTCGCCGGACACAAGATCGGCGCCCCTGTCGGCGTCGGAGCGCTCGTCACCGCCCGCTCCGCCCGCGTCACCGCGCTGCTTCGTGGCGGCGCGCAGCAGCGCGGTCTCCGCGCGGGCACGCAGGACATCGCCGGAGCCGCCGCGTTCGCCGTCGCCCTCGAGCTCGCCGAGAACGAACGCGAGGACGAGGCTGCCCGACTGCGCCTGCTGCGCGACCGTCTCGTCAGCGGGATCCGTGCGGCTGTACCTGCCGCCGAGCTCCTCGGAGATCCCATCGGGCGTCTCCCCGGCAACGCGCACCTGCTGTTCCCCGGGGCTGTGGGGGAGAGCCTCCTGTTCCTGCTCGATGTCGCCGGGGTGGCCGCATCGACGGGTTCCGCGTGTCAGGCCGGCGTCGCCGAGCCCTCGCATGTCGTCATCGCGATGGGGCGCAGCGAGCGCGACGCGCGGAGCGTCCTGCGTTTCTCCCTCGGGCGCACCTCGACGGACGCCGACGTCGACGCGGTGCTCGGCGTGATCGCGGAGGCCTACTCGCGCGCATCCGGCGCCGGCACAGCCGCACGCTCGTAGACTGGTCGCATGCGGATCCTTGCGGCGATGAGCGGTGGAGTCGACTCCGCCGTCGCGGCCGCCCGAGCCGTGGAGGCGGGGCACGACGTGGTCGGAGTGCATCTGGCGCTCTCCCGGGCGGGAGGAACCTTGCGCACGGGCAGTCGTGGGTGCTGCACCATCGAGGATGCGCTGGACGCCCGTCGTGCCGCTGACGCGCTCGGCATCCCGTTCTACGTGTGGGACTTCTCGGAGCGTTTCCGCGACGACGTGATCCAGGACTTCATCTCCGAATACCAGGCCGGCCGCACCCCCAATCCGTGCATGCGGTGCAACGAGAAGATCAAGTTCGCCGCGCTCCTGGAGCGCGCGATCGAGCTGGGCTTCGACGCGGTGTGCACCGGGCACTATGCGACGCTGATCGACGGCGATCGGGGTCTCGAACTGCACCGCGCGTCCGACAACGCCAAGGACCAGTCCTACGTGCTGGGAGTGCTGACCGCCGAGCAGCTCGCGCACACCTACTTCCCCCTCGGCACGACGCCGTCGAAGGCGATCGTCCGCGCGGAAGCCGAGGCACGGGGTCTGAGCGTCGCGCAGAAGCCGGACAGCCACGACATCTGCTTCATCCCCGATGGAGACACCCGAGGCTGGCTCGCCGAGAAGGTCGGCACGGCGACGGGCGAGATCGTCGATCGCAGCGGAGAGGTCGTGGGCTCGCACGAAGGGGCCCACGCCTTCACAGTGGGACAGCGCCGCGGCCTCAAGCTCGGAGTCCCGGCAGCGGACGGCAAGCCACGGTTCGTCCTCGAGGTGCGCCCGGTCTCGAACACCGTCGTGGTCGGTCCGAAAGAAGCCCTCGCGATCGCCGAGATCGCCGGGGAGCGGTTCAGCTGGGCCGGCGCCGCACCCACCGAGGCATCCTTCGAGTGCCACGTGCAGATCCGCGCCCATGCCGAGCCGGTCGCCGCGCACGCCGCGATCTCCGACGGAGGGGTACGCGTCACCCCGGAGCTGCCGCTCGACGGTGTCGCACCAGGGCAGACCGCCGTGCTGTACATCGGAACCCGTGTGCTCGGGCAGTTCACGATCGACACCACGGTCTCGGCCGTTCCCGTCGGCGCGTAGACGCTTCGGGTGTCGGTGCCCGCTCGTAGACTGACGGGGTGCCGGAGAACATCTCGCTGGAAGACGCCCGAACCGAAGCCGAGGAGCTGACCACTCGCATCCTCGATGCGAAAGAGGCCTACTACGGCCGTGACACCTCATTGGTCGACGACTTCACCTATGACGGATGGATGCACCGGCTCGAAGAGCTCGAACGTCTGCATCCCGAACTGCAGGGACAGGACTCGCCGACGCAGATGGTCGGAGCCGCCGAGGCGACAGGGCTCGCAACCATCGAGCACGCGGAGCGGATGCTCAGCCTCGACAACGTCTTCTCCATCGAAGAGCTGAGGGAGTGGGCGGCGAAGACGAAGGCCTCGGCAGGGCGCGAGGTCGCCTGGCTCACCGAGCTGAAGATCGACGGACTGGCGATCAACCTCCGCTACGAGAACGGTGTTCTGACCTCTGCAGCCACCAGAGGCGATGGGCGTGTGGGAGAGATCGTCACCGAGAACGCTCTGCGTCTTCCTGAGATCCCGTACCGGCTGAGCGGGGAGGGCCACCCCTCGATCGTCGAGGTGCGCGGCGAGGTCTTCATCCCCGTGGCTGCGTTCGAACGACTCAATGCGGCGCAGGCGTCCTTCCGCGAGCGCGCATATGCCGATGCTCTCGAGCGGTGGGAGTCGCGTGGGGGAGTGAAGAAGCCCTTCGATGAGGAGAAGGCGAGAACCGCGGCCGCCCGACGATTCCCCGCCTTCGCGAATCCGCGCAACGCGGCCAGCGGTGGGCTCCGCCAGCAGATCGACAAGAAGAACGGTCTCGAACTCGAAGCGGGCCTGCTGCGGATCGAGTCGCTCGCCCTCTACGTGCACGGCGTCGGCGCATGGACGAACCCTCCCGTGGCGGCGCAGAGCGAGGTGTACGACCTGCTCGCACAGTGGGGGCTGCCCACGAGCCCGCACACGAAGGTGTGTCGCACCGTCGACGACGTCGTATCGTTCGTGGAGTACTTCGGCGAGCACCGGCACGACATCGAGCACGAGCTCGATGGGATCGTGGTCAAGGTCGACGAACTCGAGCTGCATGACGAACTCGGTGCGACGAGCCGCGCGCCGCGCTGGGCGATCGCCTACAAGTACCCGCCGGAAGAGGTGCAGACGAAGCTGCTCGACATCGTCGTGTCGGTCGGTCGCACCGGTCGTGCGACCCCGTTCGCGGTCATGGCCCCCGCGCACGTCGCCGGTTCCGTCGTCCGCCAGGCGACTCTGCACAACAAAGACGTCGTCAAGGCGAAAGGGGTGCTGATCGGCGACACCGTCGTGCTGCGCAAGGCCGGCGACGTCATCCCCGAGGTCCTCGGACCGGTGGTCGAGAAGCGCGACGGCAGCGAGCGGGAGTTCGTGATGCCCGTCGACTGCCCGGAGTGCGGCACACCGCTGCGGGCGATGAAGGAGGGCGATATCGATCTGCGGTGCCCGAATGCGAGGTCGTGCCCGGCACAGGTGCGCGGCCGCGTCGAGCACATCGGCTCCCGTGGCGCCCTCGACGTCGAAGCGCTGGGCGAGGTCACCGCTGCCGCGCTGACGCAGCCCACGTCTCCCGCGGTGCCGCCGCTCGAAACCGAGGCGGGTCTTTTCGCGCTCACCCTCGAGCAGCTCGTTCCCATCGAGCTCTTCGTGCGCGACGCCGAGACGGGGCTCCCCAAGGAGGACGAGGACGGGATCGTGAAGACCCGAGCACCGTTCAGACGAAACCCCACACCGACCGAGAAGAAGGCCGGTCTCGAGGGTCCTCAGCCCTCATCCCAGGCGCTCACTCTGCTCGCTGAGCTGGAGAAGGCGAAGACCAAGGATCTGTGGCGACTGCTCGTGTCACTGAACATCCGTCATGTCGGCCCTGTCGCCGCCAGGGCGCTTGCGCAGTGGTTTGGTTCCCTCGACGCGATCCGCGCGGCCTCGCGCGATGAGCTGGCCGCGGTGGAAGGCGTGGGCGGGATCATCGCCGATTCGCTGCTCGCCTGGTTCGATGTCGACTGGCACCAGGAGATCGTGCAGCAGTGGGCGGATGCGGGTGTGCAGTGGGCGACGCCCGGCCACCCCGGCCCTGGTGCGGCTGTCGCCGAGGGCGGCGTCCTCGAAGGTCTGACGGTGGTGGCGACCGGCTCGCTCGACGGATATACGCGAGAGGGTGCGCAGGAAGCCATCCTCAAGGCGGGCGGCAAGGCGGCCTCCAGCGTCTCGAAGAAGACCCACTTCGTCGCTGCCGGCCCCGGCGCGGGGTCGAAGCTCGCGAAGGCGGAGGAGCTCGGTCTGCGCATCCTCGACGCGGCGCAATTCCACATCCTGGTCACCGAAGGGCCTGACGCGCTCCCGCCCACGGCCGAAGAGTCGTGAAGCGCTACGGACCGCTGATCGTGGTCCGTGAGGCTCTGGCTGTCGGAGACCCCGGTCGGCATCACCTGCGGCTGACCCCTGACGCCGTGATCATTCGCGAGGGTGTCGAGAACCGTGGCATCGTGCGATGGGCCGACATCGAGGAGATCGCGATCGACGTCCCCACGACCAGGTTCCGCCTGCCGGGTCTGGCCAGCACCCTGCTGCTCGGTGCGCTGACCGCGGCGATGCTGACCGACCCCGGGGTCGATCCCGACGACGGTGCGGTGACTCTGATCGTCGACGGCGAGCCGCGCACTCTCCCGCTGAGCCGGCACCATGTCGGCGGCTATTGGGCACCCACGGTCGCCGGCGCGCAGCGACTGATCGCCCATCTCATCGCGCACCCGGAACAGCGCGCGCTTCTCGCACACCCGGAGCCACTGATCGACGTGGCGGCACGACTCGCGCGCGGAACGGGCTAGCTCGTCCCGCGCGCGAGTGCGGTCAGCTCTTGTGACGCGGCTTGCGGAACGGCTTCTCGTCGCGCGTGTCTCGTGCCGGACGCTCATCGCGATCCCGACGCTCGAAACGGTCGCTCCGTCCGCCGTCATCGCGGCTCTCACGGGGACCTCCCGCGCGTCGTGCGCCGGGGCCGCGGTCGGGCTTGATCTCGATCAGACGACCGGAGATACGCGTGTCGCGCAGCTTCTCGAGGACGGAAGCATCGAGGTTCGACGGCAGCTCCACGGTGGAGAAGTCGGGGCGGATGTTGATCGCGCCGAAGTCGTCGCGCCCCAGTCCACCCTCGTTGGCGAGCGCGCCGACGATCTGTCGCGGCTCGACACGGTGACGTCGGCCGACCTCGATGCGATAGGCGGTGTAGTCGCCCCGCCCGCGTCGCTCGGTACGCGGTTCGCGAGCGTCGCGGCCGGCGCGCTCGCGCGGCGGACGGTTGTCGGCTTCCACCGCCCTGGTGAGGGCATCGTTGGCGGGGTCGAGGAGCAGCGGCTTGTCGCCCTGCGCCACGACGGCGAGGGCCGCGGCCACATCGCCCTCCGGCACGTCGTGGTGACGGACGTAGTGCGCGACGATGTCGCGGAACGCCTCGATGCGCGCGGTCTCCGACAGTGCCGTGGTGATCGCGTCGTCGAAGCGGTTCAGGCGGGTGGTGTTGACGTCTTCCGTGCTGGGCAGCTGCATCTGCGTCGGGACCTGACGCGTCGCCTTCTCGATGTGCTTGAGCAGGTAGCGCTCGCGCGGCGTGATGAAGCTGATCGCATCACCGCTGCGACCCGCACGGCCCGTGCGTCCGATGCGGTGCACGTAAGACTCGGTGTCGGTGGGGATGTCGAAGTTGATGACGTGGCTGATGCGCTCGACATCGAGACCACGCGCGGCGACGTCGGTGGCGACGAGGATGTCGAGCTTGCCGTCCTTCAGCTGGTTCACGCTGCGCTCGCGCTGCACCTGGGGCACGTCGCCGTTGATCGCGGCAGCGGAGTAGCCACGGGCACGCAGCTTCTCGGCGAGCGTCTCGGTCTCGTTCTTGGTGCGGACGAAGACGATCATGCCGTCGAAGTTCTCGACCTCGAGGATGCGGGTGAGCGCGTCGACCTTCTGCGCGTACGACACCACGAGGTACCGCTGAGTGATGTTCGTGCCGGTAGCGGTCTTCGACTTGATGCTGATCTCTTCCGGATCGCGCAGGTACTTCTGCGCGAGGCGACGGATCTGCGGGGGCATGGTCGCGGAGAACAGGGCGACCTGCTTCTCGACGGGCGTCTGCGCGAGGATCTGCTCGACATCTTCCGCGAAGCCCATCTTCAACATCTCATCGGCCTCGTCGAGCACCAGGTACTGCAGCTGCGAGAGGTCGAGAGTGCCCTTGGCGAGGTGGTCCATGATTCGCCCCGGCGTGCCGACGATCACGTGCACGCCGCGGCGAAGAGCAGAGAGCTGCACGCCGTAGGCCTGGCCGCCGTAGACGGGCAGCATGTGCACGCCCTTCATCTTGGAGGCGTAGGACTCGAAGGCTTCACAGACCTGGAGGGCGAGCTCGCGCGTGGGAGCCAGCACGAGGGCCTGCGGGGTCTTCTGCGAGACGTCGAGGCGCTCGAGGACGGGGAGCGCGAATGCCGCGGTCTTCCCGGTACCGGTCTGCGCCATGCCGACGACATCGCGGCCGGCGAGAAGAGTCGGGATGGTGGCCGCCTGGATGGGCGACGGGGTCTCGTATCCGAGATCCTTGATGGCTTTGAGGACGGGCCCGGTGATGCCGAGCTCCTCGAATCCGGGGGTCGCGGGAGTGTCCTCGGGGGCGTCGGTCAGCACTGCATCTTCAGGGGTCACTTCCCAAGGGTAGCGCGCCGGGACGATCGGCGCCTGTGAGGGCGTCCTCAGAGGCCTGTCGTCAGCGCGATCAGCTTGTCCTTCACCTGGCGCCGGAGCACCTTCCCGATCAGAGACTTCGGGAGCTCATCGACGACGAAGACACGACGAGGGACCTTGTAGGGCGTGAGGATGCTCCGTGCGAAATCGCGGATGGCCTCGACGTCGACATCGGTTCCCTGGTCGACGACGATCGCCGCGACCACCTCTTCGCCGGAGTGCTCGCTCGGCAGACCGACGACCGCAGCATCCGCGACCTGCGGGTGCTGGCGCAGGGCGTTCTCGACCTCGGTGGGGGCGACGTTGAAGCCGCCCGTGATGATGAGTTCCTTGATGCGGTCGACGATGCGCACGAAACCGGCGTCGTCGATCGTCACGATGTCGCCCGTGCGGTACCACCCGTCGACGAAGACGGCCTCGGTCTCCTCGGGCTTGCCGTAGTAGCCCGAGAATACCTGCGGACCGCGCACGACGAGTTCTCCGGCCGTGCCGGGCGGTACGTCTTCGCTCGGGTTCTCCGGGTCCACGACGCGGCATTCGGTGCCCGGAAGGGGGAGTCCGACGGTGCCGGGAACGCGGTTGTCCGCGACCGGGTTGGCCATGAGGACGGGCGAGCACTCGCTGAGTCCGTAGCCTTCGACGAGATAGCCGTGGGTGGCCTCCTCGAACGGGACGACCAACTCGTGCGGCAGGGCCATGGCACCCGAGATGGCCACCTCGATGCCGTCGAGCGACACGCCCTCGGCCTTCGCGGCGGCGAGGAGGCGATCCGCGATGGGCGGCACGAGCGGCAGGAATGTCGCCGGGTGCTTCTTGACGACGTCGAGAACGAGTTCCGGGTCGAACTTGGGGAACAGCACCAGTCGTGCACCCATCGACATCGCGAACGTCAGACAGAGCGTGAGGCCGTAAGCATGGAACATCGGCAGGACCGCGTAGACGACGCATCCCTTGCCCCGTTGGATGGAGGGAACCCACGCCTGGGCCTGCGCGGCGTTGGCCAGCAGGTTGCGGTGCGTGAGCGCCGCTCCCTTCGGTGTCCCTGTCGTTCCGGAGGTGTACTGGATGATCGCGAGATCATCGGTCAGCGGCTTCGGGTGCGACGCCGGGAGTGGTTCCGAGGCGAGCAGCGTGTCCCAGACGACCGTGCCGCGCACCCTCTCCGTGAGCGCGGCTCGGGACTCGCGTGCTTTGGTCACCGGCAGCCGCAGGGCGAAGCGGGTGAGGAAGGGCATGGCGCGGGTCACGTCCACCGAGACGAGGTTCGTCACCGCAAGATCCGCCGGGAACTCCTGCACCGTGGAGACGACTTTGTTCCACACGATCGCGTGCTTCGCGCCGTGGTCTTCGAACTGCTTGCGCAGCTCGCGCGGCGTGTAGAGCGGGTTGTGCTCGACGACGACGGCGCCGAGACGGAGCACCGCATAGAAGGCCACGATGTGCTGCGGGCAGTTCGGCAGCACGATCGCGACGGGGTCGCCGGCGCGGACACCGAGATCGCGCAGACCCGCCGCCGCGCGCTCGATCGCCGACTGGAGCTGCGCATACGTCGTCTCCCGACCGAAGAACTGGAGGGCGGGGGCGTCCGGATAGTCGCGCGCCGAGGCGGCGACGATGTCCACGAGCGATCCGTCGACGGGAGAGAGGTCTTCCGGGACGCCGGCGGCATAGCTGGCGATCCACGGGCGAGGAGGCTGGAACGTGCTCACCCGCCCAGCATAGGGCGAGCCGCGTGAAGAGCATGGGACTGCGGAGCGCGCCAACTAGACTGGGGGAGTGTCTGAAATCACCCCTGAACTCGTGCGCCATCTCGGTGTGCTCGCACGCATCCAGCTGAACGACGACGAGGTGTCGCGGCTCACGAGCCAGCTCGACGCGATCGTCGACAACATCGCGAAGGTGTCGGAGGTCGCAACCCCCGACGTCGTCGCGACGAGCCACCCGATCCCGCTGAGCAATGTCTTCCGTCCCGACGTGGTCGGGCAGACGCTCACGCACGAGCAGGTGCTTCAGAACGCACCGGATGCCGCCGACGGCCGCTTCCGCGTGACCGCGATCCTGGGAGAAGAGCAGTGAGCGACATCATCCGGCTGGATGCGGCGGATCTCGCCGCGAAGCTCGCCGCCGGCGAGGTGTCGAGCGTCGAGGCGACGCAGGCGCACCTCGACCGCATCGCTGCGGTCGACGGCGACGTTCACGCGTTCCTGCACGTCAACGAGGGGGCGCTCGAGGCCGCAGCGGCGATCGACGCACGACGGGCAGCCGGTGAGGTGCTCGGCCCGCTCGCAGGCGTACCGCTGGCCATCAAGGACGTGCTGGTCACGACCGACCAGCCGACGACGAGCGGCTCGCGCATCCTCGAGGGATACCGCTCGCCGTACGACGCCACGGTCGTGGCGCGATCACGCGCAGCGGGCATGATCGCCCTCGGTAAGACGAACATGGATGAGTTCGCCATGGGCTCCTCCACCGAGCACTCGGCGTACGGCCCCACGCACAACCCCTGGGACCTCGATCGGATCCCTGGCGGCTCCGGCGGTGGCTCGGCCGCCGCGGTCGCCGCGTTCGAGGCGCCCCTCGCGCTGGGTTCCGACACGGGCGGCTCGATCCGTCAGCCCGCCCACGTGACCGGCACGGTCGGCGTCAAGCCGACATACGGCGGTGTGAGCCGTTACGGAGCCATCGCCCTCGCCTCGAGCCTCGACCAGGTGGGCCCGGTCTCGCGGACCGTGCTCGACTCCGGTCTGCTGCACGACGCGATCGGCGGGCACGACCCGAAGGACTCGACCTCGCTGCGCGACACCTGGCCCTCGTTCGCCGAGGCCGCACGAGAGGGTGCGCGCGGAGACGTGCTCAAGGGTCTCAAGGTGGGCGTCATCCGCGAGCTGCCGGACAGCGGATTCCAGCCCGGTGTGGCATCGTCCTTCCGCAGCGCGCTCGCGCTCATGGAGTCGCAGGGTGCCGAGATCGTCGAGATCGGCGCCCCCCACTTCGAGTACGGCGTCGCCGCGTACTACCTGATCCTCCCGGCCGAGGCATCCAGCAACCTCGCGAAGTTCGACTCGGTGCGGTTCGGCCTGCGGGTGACTCCCGATGGCAACCCGACCGTCGAGGACGTCATGTCCGCGACACGCGACGCCGGATTCGGCGACGAGGTCAAGCGACGCATCATCCTCGGCACCTACGCGCTGTCCGCCGGTTACTACGACGCCTACTACGGCAGTGCGCAGAAGGTCCGCACCCTCATCCAGCAGGACTTCGCGAACGCCTTCGCCGAGGTCGACGTGATCGCGACGCCCTCGGCGCCGACGACGGCGTTCAAGCTCGGCGAGAAGATCGACGACCCGCTGCAGATGTACCTGAACGACATCACCACGATCCCGGTGAACCTCGCTGGCGTTCCCGGCATCTCCATCCCCAGCGGCCTGGCAGACGACGACGGTCTCCCCGTCGGCATCCAGTTCATCGCCCCGGCACGTGAGGACGCCCGACTCTACAAGGTCGGCGCCGCGCTCGAGACGCTGCTCGTGGACTCGTGGGGTGCGCCACTGCTCACCCGTGCACCGCAGCTCGCAGGAGGGAAGCGCTGATGGCCGCCGCCAAGCTCATGGACTTCGACAAGGCGCTCGAGATGTTCGAACCGGTCCTCGGATTCGAGGTGCACGTCGAGCTCAACACGAACACGAAGATGTTCTCGGATGCGCCGAACCCGGCGAACGAGGCGTTCCACGCCGCCGAACCGAACACGCTCATCGCCCCGGTCGACCTCGGGCTGCCCGGGTCGCTGCCGGTCGTGAACGAGACGGCCATCCGCTCCTCGATCAGCCTGGGGCTCGCCCTCGGCTGCTCGATCGCGGAATCGAGCCGATTCGCCCGGAAGAACTACTTCTACCCGGACCTCGGCAAGAACTACCAGATCTCGCAGTACGACGAGCCGATCGCCTACGAGGGATCGGTCGAGGTCGAGCTCGAGGACGGAACGCTCATCACGATCCCGATCGAGCGCGCGCACATGGAGGAAGACGCCGGAAAGCTGACCCACATGGGTGGGGCGACCGGACGCATCCAGGGCGCCGACTACTCGCTGGTCGATTACAACCGTGCCGGCGTGCCTCTGGTCGAGATCGTCACCAAGACGATCTTCGGTACCGACCACCGTGCACCCGAGGTCGCCAAGGCGTATGTGCAGGCCATCCGCGACATCGTCCGCGGACTCGGCATCTCCGAGGCGCGTCTCGAGCGCGGCAACCTGCGATGCGACGCGAACGTCTCCCTCCGCCCCCGCGGCCAGGAGAAGCTCGGCACGCGCACGGAGACGAAGAACGTGAACTCCATGCGGTCGGTCGAGCGTGCGGTGCGGTATGAGATCCAGCGCCAGGCGCAGATCCTCGCCGACGGTGGGACCATCACGCAGGAGACCCGGCACTGGCACGAGGACACCGGCACGACCTCGCCCGGCCGTCCCAAGTCCGATGCCGACGACTACCGCTACTTCCCTGAGCCCGATCTGCTGCCGGTGGAGCCTGCCGCCGAACTGATCGAAGAGCTGCGCGCGGCGCTGCCCGAGCAGCCGGTGGCACGCCGTCGCCGCCTGATGACGGAGTGGGGCTTCACCGACCTGGAGTTCCAGGATGTCCGCAACGGCGGACTGCTCGAGGTCGTGGAGGCGACGATCGCCGCTGGGGCGACTCCGGCCACCGCGCGCAAGTGGTGGACGGGTGAGATCTCCCGTCTCGCGAACGCCCAGGAGAAGGACGCCACCGAGCTCATCAGCCCGGAGAACGTCGCAGCCCTGCAGCAGCTCGTCGAGGCCGGCACCCTCACCGACAAGCTCGCTCGTCAGGTGCTCGAAGGCGTCATCGCCGGCGAGGGCAACCCGCAGGAGGTCGTCGACGCCCGTGGACTCGCGGTCGTGTCGGACGACGGCGCATTGATCGCCGCCATCGACAAAGCACTCGCCGCACAGCCCGACGTCATGGCGAAGATCAAGGACGGCAAGGTGCAGGCCGCCGGTGCCGTCATCGGAGCCGTAATGAAGGCGATGAAGGGCCAGGCGGACGCCGCACGCGTCCGTGAACTCATTCTCGAGCGCGCTGCGCAGTAGCGTGCGACCCCGGGCCTCATGTCGGAGGCCCGGGGGAGAATGGATGCATGGGACACGGTGACGGTAGCGGACGGATCGTCTCCGCCATCGATGCCGACGACACCGGTACGAGGATCCTGCACGTCGACATGGACGCGTTCTACGCGGCGGTCGAGGTGCTCGATGATCCCTCTCTCCGCGGTCTGCCGCTGATCATCGGCGCGCCGGACGGCCGCTCAGTCGTCTCGAGCGCATCGTACGAGGCGCGCCGATACGGCGTTCGCGCGGCGATGCCGGTTTCGCAGGCCCTCAGGCTGTGTCCGTCCGCGCGTATCGTCCCCCCGCACTTCCACCGGTACCAGGAGGTCTCTCGGCAGGTGATGGCGATCTTCGAATCGTTCACACCGCTCGTGGAGCCGCTGTCCGTCGACGAGGCGTTCCTCGATGTGCAGGGTGTGCGTCGTCTCTGGGGGAGCCCCGCGCGCATTGCCGAACTCATCCGAGCGCGCGTCCTCGATGAGGTCGGGATCACGTGCAGCGTCGGCGTCGCCGCCACCAAGCACGTCGCCAAGATGGCTTCGACGATATCCAAGCCCGACGGGATGCTCGTCGTCGCGGCGAAGGATACGCTCGACTTCCTCTCGCCTCGACCGGTCCGTGCCATGTGGGGCGTCGGGCCGAAGGCCGCTGAAGCGCTGGAGGCTCGGGGGATCCGAACGGTGCGAGATGTGCGAGATGCCCCGCGCGAGATGATCGAACGCGCTGTCGGGCCTGCGCTGAGTGCGCGACTCGCACAGCTCGCACGGGGAGAGGATGCGCGCGTCGTCGACACGGAGCGCGTGGAGAAGAGCATCGGTCATGAGGAGACCTTCGACGCCGACATCCTCGACCGCTCGTTCCTGCGCGCGGAACTGCTCCGACTGGCCGACCGGGTCGCTGCCCGGCTCCGCCGAGCGGAGTGGGAGACATCGACCGTCGCGATCAAGATCCGTTTCGATGACTTCCGTACGCTGAGCCGGTCGCAGACACTGAGCGAGCCCACAGCAGTGGGTCAGCGCATCGGAGAAGCCGCTCAGTCCCTGTTCGAGCAGATCGACCGTCGTGATCCGGTGCGACTCGTCGGCGTCCGTGCCGAGAATCTTCGACCAGCCGGCGGAGGCGCCCTCGGGCTCTGGGACGACGACGAGGACTGGCGCCGAGTCGAGGGCGCGGTGGATGAGGCCGTCGCCCGGTTCGGCGCGGCGACCATCAGTCGCGCCCGACACATCGGCCGCGGCGATGGCAGAGGTGCCGCACAACACCCGAAAGCCCACGGCCTGGATTGATCCCACAGGGCATGGTTCCTCGGCTAGCGTGGGGTTATGCCGAACATTGCACTGGAACTCGGAAAACAAGCTGCGTCCTTCGGCGTGAAGAGCGCGTACGGCGAGCCGCAGGACGTCGACGGTGTGAGCATCACGCCGGTCGCGTTCACCTACTCGGGCTTCGGCGGCGGCAGCGGAGACGGTGCCGAAGGTGGCGGTGGCGGTGGAGTCTCCGTTCCCGTCGGCGTGTATGTGCGTCGCGAAGAGGGGTTGCGCTTCGAGCCGAACATCGTCACGCTTCTCGTGGTCGCCGTGCCGTTCGTCTGGGTCGCCGGACGGGCGCTCACCCGCATCATCCGTGCCCTCAAGAAGTGACGACCCGGTCTCAGCCGCGCTGGAGCAGGCTGCGACACTGATCGAGCAGGATGTCCGCGCCGTCGCCGCTGTCAACCCGGTCGTGCTCATCGACGGGGGAAGCGGAGCGGGGAAGTCCTCTCTCGCCTCCCTGCTCGTGCGTCGCTGGCCCGTGGTCGGCCATGTGCAGCTCATCGCGCTGGACTCGCTGTACCCCGGCTGGGATGGTCTCGAAGGCGGCGTCGAGCGCGCCCTGGAGTGGATCCTCCGCCCGCACGGCCGCGGGTACCTCGGAACCTGGCGGCGGTGGGACTGGGAGGCTCAGGCTGAAGCGGAAAGCCACGCCGTCGATCCGGCTCTCGGCGTGATCGTCGAGGGCAGCGGGATACTCCGGGCGTCGACCGCCGGCCTCGCCGACGTCAGAATCTGGGTGGAGTCCGCGGAGGCGTCGCGCAAGGCGCGAGCTCTGGCCCGCGACGGCGACACCTACCGCCCGCACTGGGACCGCTGGGCTGCGCAGGAGCGTCTGCACCGGGAGCGGGACGATCCTCGCTCGCTCGCCACCCGAGTCGTCGAGGTTCCCTAGCGCCTTCCATCGGCGTCATCCGCCGCCTGGATGAGAACTTCCAGGCGGTAGCCGAGCCAGTCGTACACATCGTGACGACCGTCGGCTCCGGTCTCTTCGTCGGAGGTGATCCCCAGGCGAGCCGCGATCACGAGTCGAATGGCGGTGAGCGTGCGGAGCCAGGAGTCGAGATCTGCCGCGGGGACCGAGAGCTCGCGCGTCAGGAGGGCCTCCGCCTCCTCGAGACCGTCACCACCCTCGGGGAGTTCTCGGAGCGCCGTCCGCATCAGGCGCGCATCGCTGAGTCTCCGATCGAGGAGGTCGTCTCGCGTGCTCTCCGCGAAGCCGGCAGCGGAGGCGGGATCGTCGGGGTAGGGGTTCGGTGCCAGCCGGTCGATCGCGGGGTCCCCGACGTCACGCGAGGTGACGAGCAGCTCGAGGAAGTCATCCACGAGCCTCGCGAGGTGGTGCTCCTCGATGGCGGTGATCGGGACGATCACGGTGTCAGAGGTCATGACGTCGCCTTCCTGACCGTGGCCCAGAGCCCGAAGTCGTGCATGGCCTGTGCATGCACCTCCATGGTCTCGCGCGGTCCGGTGGCCACGATCGCATGCCCGTCGTGGTGCACGGCGAGCATCAACGCCGTCGCGTGATCGAGGGAGTACCCGAAATACGTGCGGAAGACGCGCACCACGTAGCTCATCAGGTTGACGGGGTCGTTCCAGACCACCACCTGCCATGGCTCGAGGGGAGCAGCGCTCAGGTCGGTCACCTCATCGAGGTCGGGAACCGCTGTCGGGATCGTCACGCCCAGCCCATCTCATGCAACTGCTCGTCGTCGATTCCGTAGAAGTGCGCGATCTCATGGACCAGTGTGGTGTGGATCTCGTCGCGGAGCTCGTCGTCGGTCTCGCACTGCGCGAGATGCGGTTCGCGGTAGACGACGATGCGATCGGGGAGTTCACCCATTCCGTACTGCGTCCGCTCGGTCAGCGCCAGGCCGTCGTAGAGCCCGAGCAGATCGAGGCTGCCGTCCTCGGGCCGATCCTCGACGACGAACACGACGTTCTCCAGCCCTTCGACCATGTCGTCGGGGAAGCGGTCGAGCTCGTCGATCACGAGCTCTTCGAAGGCGGCGGCATCCATGTCCATCATCTCCAGCCTAGGGGCGACGGAAGGTCAGTGGAGGAGAACGAGGATCGCGGCCACCACGATGAACAGGGCGCCGAAGACCGTGTTGAGGACACGCTGCCCTCGCGCCGTGCGCGTGAGACGACGGAAGGGGCGCGCGGCCGCAGCGAAGAACCCCCACATCACGATCACATCGACGACGATCACGGTGACTATGAGGGTGAGGTACTGGGGCAGTGGCGGCTCATCCAGCCGGACGAACTGCGGGATGAACGCCAGGAAGAAGACGATCGCCTTCGGGTTCAGCAGGTTGACCCAGAACCCCCGGCGGATCATCGACCAGTGGCTCTCCCTGGAATCGACCGGAACGGGAACGTCGTCGACCACGACCGCCGGCTTCGTGAGGATGAGACGTATCCCGAGGAACACCAGGTACGCCGCGCCGGCATAGCGGATGCCGTTGAAGAGCACCTCCGAGCGAGAGACCAGCAGTCCAACGCCGGCGGCCACGACAGCCACATGTACGATCAACGCGATCTGCTGCCCGACGATGCCCCATATCGATCGTCGCCACCCTTGATTCATGGCGTTCGACATCGTGTTGATCGCACCGGCGCCGGGCGTGAAACTGATCACGACGGAGGCGGTCAGCAACGAGAACCAGACCGCGAGCGACACCCCGTCAGTCTAGAGCTCAGGAGGGGAACAGGCCGATCATGCGGAGATGCGAAGAAGGCCCGAACCTTGCGATTCGGGCCTTCTTCAGGAGGGTGAGTAACGGGACTCGAACCCGCGACATCCGGCACCACAAGCCAGCGCTCTACCAGCTGAGCTATACCCACCATGTGCCCACCGGAGCAGGCAACCATACGAGTGTATTACATGTTCGGAGTGAACTCGGACACCGTGCGCGAAGCGATCTCCCGTGCCTCGTCGCTGGACGGCCCCGGCTCATCGACGAACACCGCTTCGCGGTAGTACCGGAGCTCCCTGATCGACTCGAGGATGTCGGCGAGCGCACGGTGACCGCCGTCTTTGGAGGGGGCCTGGAAGAACACCCGCGGGTACCAACGGCGCGAGAGCTCCTTGATGCTGGAGACGTCGACGTTGCGGTAGTGCAGCCATTGATCCACCTGCGGCATGTACTTCGCCAGGAACATCCGATCCGTGCCGATCGTGTTCCCGGCCAGAGGCGCTTTGCGCTCCAGCGGAACGAAGCGCTTGATGTACGCGAGGGTCTGGGACTCGGCCTCCTCCAGCGACACTCCACCGGCGATCTCCTCGATGAGTCCCGACGTCTCGTGCATCTTCGTGACGAAGTCGTTCATGTGCTCGAGGGCACTCTCATTGGGGCGGATCACCACCTGGAATCCCGGATCGATGGGGTTGAGCTCGAAGTCGGTGACGACGACGGCGATCTCGACGAGCTCGTCGACCGCCAGATCGAGGCCCGTCATCTCGCAGTCGATCCATACGAGACGATCATTCTCGGACGCAGATACCATGCCGCCATACTATCGACGGGCCCGACATCGCCGACCGGAGCGTGCTTCACGAAACGCCTCCGGGACCGCGATACTCTAGAGATGTGCGCCTCCGTAGCTCAGGGGATAGAGCAGGAGCCTTCTAATCTCTTGGTCGCAGGTTCGAATCCTGCCGGGGGCACCACACGAGTCGGATGCCCCGCGACACACGGCGCATCGAGGCATTGGCCGTCGAATCTCCGCCTGCGTCGTCGACCGCGCTGAACTCGTCAGGAATAGCGGAGGGCCGCGACGGCATCGTCCGCGCGCCAGAACTCACCGACGACCCGGAAGACGCCCGTCGCGAGATGAAGGCGCTCCGCGCGGTATCGAAGCCCGAGCGGATCCGCGACGATGCGCAGGTGACCGAGCACGTGCTCCCGCTGATCCTGCACTCTCCAGAGGTGATCTGCGGCGCGGACCAGATGCTCTCGTGCGGAAGCGAGTCGAGGCGTGGCGTAGGGGATCTCGGGGAGGGAGGTGATCAGGTTGTCGGACATCGGGGCTCCTTTCGTGATTCGAAGATATGACCGACCTCCGACATTCGGGCCGGTGAGGTCCTCCCGCCCTCATCGGGGCTTTCTCTCCACAGACGCCATCTGAACGAGGCTGTCCACCGCTTGCACGATTCGGGCGATCGGCTCCCGCCGTCGCGCCCCACTCTGGAGGGGCCCGGAAGAGATCCGGCGATCGAGAGGATGAGCACATGATCGACACCCTGACCATCGTGGGGAGAGTCGCGACCGACCCGACGCAGGTCCAGACCGGGGGCGGCGTCTCTGTCACCAATTTTCGCCTCGCCAGCACGCACCGCCGCTTCGACGCCGCGACCCAGACGTGGACGGACTCCGGGACCAACTGGTTCTCCGTGGCCGCATTCCGACAGCTCGGCGAGAACGCGAAGGCGTCACTGCGCACCGGTGACAGCGTGATCGTGACCGGTCGCCTGAAGATCCGAAACTGGGAGAGCAACGGCAAGCACGGCACCAGCGTCGACATCGAAGCGGATGCGATCGGACATGACCTGCGCTGGGGGACGACCGCCTACCGACCACAGGCGCGTGCGCAGGCGAGTGCCACGGAGACGTCAACCGACTCCGCGCACGCGTCATCCGGCCATGAGGGGGTCGGCGTCCCCGATGAAGAGAAGGACTCCTCGACGATCGACCTCTCCTGGGCTGATCCGGAGGCGGAGCTGACGGGGAGGGGCTGACCTGTCGAGTTCGGAGAGATGAGGGCGCGGGCCGGCCGTTCGGGCGAGACGAAGGGGAAGGCGACGTAGACTCGGCACGTGCTTCGTCGATCGGTCCTCTCGCCCTCGCGTGCAGCCGGCGTCCTCGCGGCCACGGCCGCGGCCGCCCTCCTTCTCTCCGGGTGCACGCCGACCCCCGCTCCGTCACCTTCCCCGTCGGTCTCCGCCTCACCCGGTGCGGAGTCGACGACTCCCGCGGCGCCCGTCCTGGTGCCCGATGGCACCGCCGAGGAGAACCTCCCTGTGTTCACGGCGACCGCGGAAGGCATCTGGGCGACTGATCAGCGGGGGCTCGGTCGCGCCTACATCGACGCCCTGATCACTGCAGGGTTCGATCGCGAGGCGATGCAGGTGACCCAGGATCAGACCACGGTCGGAAATCCGGCGGAGAGCCTGCAGTTCTCCGTGCGCTGGGGCGACGATGAGTGTCTCGTCGGCCAGGTCGGGCCCTCCACGGGGCAAGTCGTCACCGCGGTTCTGCCGCAACTCGCCGAGGGGCGCTGCCTCATCGGTGCCACACGTCCTATCGACTGGTGACACGCCAGGGGGCCGGTAGGCTGGAGTGTCGATCTTCGACGCCAACAGAAGGAGCGGTTTTCGGTGGCTGAGTACATCTACTCGATGGTTCGTGCACGCAAGGCAGTGGGCGAGAAGCTCATCCTGGACGACGTGACCATGGCGTTCCTCCCCGGGGCCAAGATCGGTATGGTCGGTCCCAACGGCGCCGGTAAGTCGACCATCCTCAAGATCATGGCGGGTCTGGACACCCCCTCGAACGGTGAGGCGAAGCTCTCTCCGGGGTTCACCGTCGGCATCCTCATGCAGGAACCGGAACTCGACGAGACGAAGACCGTGCTCGAGAACATCCAGGACGGCATCGCGATCAAGGCGAAGCTCGACCGCTTCAACGAGATCTCGGCACTCATGGCCGATCCCGATGCCGACTTCGACGCTCTCCTGGCGGAGATGGGTTCGCTTCAGGAAGAGATCGACGCGGCGGACGGCTGGGACCTCGACTCGCAGCTCGATCAGGCCATGGATGCGCTGCGCACCCCTCCGGGCGACGCGGCGATCGCCCCGCTCTCCGGTGGTGAGAAGCGTCGCGTGGCGCTGGCGAAGCTGCTCCTGCAGAAGCCTGACCTCCTGCTCCTCGACGAGCCGACCAACCACCTCGACGCCGAGAGCGTGCTGTGGCTCGAGCAGCACCTGCAGGCCTACAAGGGTGCCGTCATCGCAATCACCCACGACCGGTACTTCCTCGACCATGTCGCCGAGTGGATCGCCGAGGTCGACCGCGGCCGCCTGATCGGCTACGAGGGCAACTACTCGACCTATCTGGAGAAGAAGGGCGAACGCCTCGAGATCCAGGGCAAGAAGGACGCCAAACTCGCCAAGCGCCTCAAGGAGGAGCTGGAGTGGGTGCGCTCGAGCGCGAAGGGGCGTCAGACCAAGTCGAAGGCGCGTCTCGCCCGCTACGAGGAGATGGCGTCCGAGGCCGAGCGCACCAGGAAGCTGGACTTCGAGGAGATCCAGATCCCCGCAGGCCCGCGTCTCGGTAGCGTCGTCATCGAGGCCAAGAACCTGAAGAAGGGCTTCGACGGACGCTCGCTCATCGATGGGCTCAGCTTCAGCCTGCCGCCGAACGGCATCGTCGGTGTCATCGGCCCGAACGGTGTCGGAAAGACGACGCTGTTCAAGACCATCGTCGGCCTCGAGCCTCTCGACGGCGGAGATCTGAAGATCGGCGAGACGGTCAAGATCAGCTACGTCGACCAGTCGCGCTCCAACATCGACCCGAACAAGACGCTGTGGGAGGTCGTCTCCGACGGTCTCGACTACATCACCGTCGGCAAGACCGAGATCCCGTCCAGGGCGTACGTCTCCAAGTTCGGCTTCAAGGGTCCGGACCAGCAGAAGAAGGCAGGTGTGCTCTCCGGTGGTGAGCGCAACCGCCTGAACCTCGCGCTGACCCTCAAGGAGGGCGGCAACCTGCTGCTCCTCGATGAGCCGACCAACGACCTCGACGTGGAAACCCTGAGCTCGCTCGAGAACGCGCTGCTCGAATTCCCCGGCTGCGCCGTGGTCATCACCCACGACCGGTGGTTCCTGGATCGCATCGCCACGCACATCCTCGCCTACGAGGGGACTGATGAGAAGCCTGACCAGTGGTACTGGTTCGAGGGCAACTTCGAGGCCTACGAGGAGAACAAGATCGAGCGCCTCGGAGCGGATGCGGCCAAGCCGCACCGCTCGACGCACCGCAAGCTGACGCGCGACTGAGCCTGTCGTGACCGCATCGCCGGGGCCCCGCCTGCACATCCCGATCCAGCTCCGCTGGGGCGATCTGGATGCGTTCAACCACGTCAACAACACCTCGATGCTGAAGCTGCTCGAGGAGGCTCGTGTGCGAGCGTTCTGGCGTGCGGGCCCCGGCGAGGAGGCACCCTCGACGGCAGTGCTCGACTCGGGCATCGACGAGGGCATCCTCACGCTCATCGCTCGCCAGGAGATCGAGTACCTCGCACCCGTGCCGTACCAGCGGCGACCGCTCGAGGTGCAGATGTGGTTCGGGAAGCTCGGCGGGTCCAGCGTCGAGGTCTGCTATGAGGTGCACAACGACCCGACGGCAGACCCTCGTCAGATCTATGCGCGATCGACGGCGATCATCGTGCTCGTCGACGCGAAGACCGGACGCCCCACCCGCCTCACGCAGGAGATGCGCGACGCCTGGGAGCCGTACCTCGGAGAGTCGATCCAGTACAGCCATCGCTGAGCCGCTCTCGGTCAGCGGGCGACGAGGGGCACGTGAGACTGTGCCTGGCACGTCGGTCGGGAGCGGATGTTCCTGACCGACGCATCACTCCTGGCCGTCGGGGACCCGGATCATGATCTCCTGGGCGACGCTCGCCACGAGGGCCCCGTCGCGCGTGAAGATCCGTCCGGTGGCGAGCCCTCTGCCGCCGCGGGCGTTCGGCGACTCCTGCACGTACAGCAGCCACTCGTCCACGCGCGCAGGCCGGTGCCACCACATCGCGTGATCGAGGCTGGCGACCTTGAGACCGGGGAGCGCCCAGTAGACGCCGTGGGCGCGGAGGATCGACTCCTGGATCGTCATGTCGCTGAGGTAGGCGAGGGCAGCCCTGTGCAGACGCTGGTCGTCGGGTAGCGGCGCGCGAAGACGCATCCACACGGCCTGCTGCGGCGTGCGCGCATCGTCGCTCGGCAGATACAGAGGCGAGTCGACGTGGCGGATGTCCGCGGCGCGCTCGCTCAGCATCCGGGCGGTGCCGCCGGGGAGACCCTGAACCCGATCCTCGTCCGGTGCGAGTGCCTCAGGAGCGGGAATGCCCTCGGGCATCGGCTGTGCGTGCTCGACGCCCGGGTCGGCGTCCTGGAAGGAGGCGATCATCGAGAAGATGGGCACACCGTTCTGGTAGGCCTGGGCACGGCGCGTGGAGAACGAGCGTCCGTCATGGATGCGGTCGACGGAGATCGTGATGCCCTGACTCGCGTCGCCTGGACGAAGGAAGTAGCCGTGCATCGAGTGCACCGCACGGTCTTCGGGAAGGGTGCGCTCCGCAGCCAGGAGTGCCTGGGCGAGAACCTGTCCGCCGTAGATCCGGCCGGTGGGCATCGGGTGCGACGAGCCGGTGAAGATGTCCTCCGTCGTCCGTGCCTGCGTCGAATCGAGATCGATGACCTCGAGCAGTCGCTCGACGGTCTGGATGGCGTGGTCTTCCGCGCTCATGGATTCCTCTCTGCGCCCCGGGGCGCCGCTCCGTTGGTAGTTTAGAACGCGTGCCGCATCACCTTCTCCTCGCCGACTCCCACACGGCGAAAGACGTCCTGACGTTCGTGGGCCGAGCGGCCAGGATCACCGACGAGGGCGTGCGGCTGCAGGCGGCGGGCGGCGTACTCGCCCTCACGACCGCGGCGCTCGCCCCTCACGGCCTGTTCGATCAGACACCGACGATCCTCGCTATGCGCATCGTGCATGCTGATCCCGAGCTCGAGTGCGATGTCGTCGTCGATCAGCTCACGAAGACCGACGAGCCACAGCGCCTCGAGCTCCCGGACATCGGACTCTCGCCGGCGTGGGCCGGTGTGGCGCCGCCTCGAGGCGGGTGGGAGCCGGTGTCGGCGCTCGACGCCTCCGTGATCGCCCAGCGGGCGCAATGGGGGATCTCCGCCGTGGCCCGTGGCACCGCGCCGGGCTCAGGAGAAGAAGCCGTGCGAGCCCTGCGGGCCGCGATCTGGGGAGAGCCGGATGAGGACCTCGGTGACGTCCCGCGAGGCGTCGCCTTCGCCGCGGACGCGATGGGCTTCATCTCGGGGGAGGAACAGGTGGCCGTTTCTCGATCCGGTCGATGGACGCGACTCGCCTTCCGGCGCGGTCATGTGCTCTCCCGTGGCCCGGTCGCCTCAGGTCTCACGAGTGTGCGTGACACCGGCTCCGCCGGCTGAGACGACCGCCGCCGCCCGCGACGCAGAAGCACGTGGCCGCGCTGCAGCGCGACCATCCTGCTGACGAGGGCGCTGATCCCTCCCCGCGCCAGCACTGCGCCGAGAAGCGGAGACAGCCGGTGCGACGGATTCCCGGAACGACGCCACCAGGAGAGGTGGAGCCCGTGCCTCGGACCTCGCCCGCGACTCAGACGGCGAGTGCGGCTGAGCGCCCCGCGGTGCGACCGGAGAAGAGGCAGCCGCCGAGGAAGGTTCCCTCGAGTGCCCGGTAGCCGTGCACGCCGCCGCCGCCGAAGCCGCTCGCCTCACCGGCCGCGTACAGACCCGGGATCGGTTCGCCTGCGGCGTTCAGGGCGCGGCCTTCGAGATCCGTGTTGATACCGCCGAGGGATTTGCGCGTGAGCACGTGCAGCTTCACGGCGACGAGCGGCCCCGCCGCAGGATCCTGAAGGCGGTGCGGGGCTGCGGTCCGGATGAGCTTGTCGCCGCGGTAGCCGCGCATCGACCGCAGCATGCCGATCTGCGCGTCCTTCGTGAAGTCGTTCTCCATCTCGCGGTCGCGAGCCTCGACCTCGCGCCGGACGTTGTCGAGGTCGAGGAGTTCGCCGCCAGGATGCTTCTGCATCTGTTCGAGCAGCGAGTCGAGATCGTTCTCGACGATGAAGTCCTCGCCCTCGTCGAGGAAGGACTGCACCGGACCCGTCGGTCCCTTGGCGAGGCGGGATTTCAGGAGGAGTCCGACATCCTTCCCGGTGAGGTCGGGGTTCTGCTCGCTGCCGGACAGGGCGAACTCCTTCTCGACGATCTGACGCGACGTGACGAACCAGGAGTGGTCGTGGCCTGTCGTTCGCAGGTGCTCGAGTGTGCCGAGGGTGTCGAAGCCGGGGAACAGCGGCACGGGGAGCCGCTTTCCCGTAGCGTCCAGCCACAGAGACGAGGGGCCGGGCAGGATGCGGATCCCGTGCGAAGGCCACACCGGATCCCAGTTGGTGATGCCCTCGACGTAGTGCCACATGCGGTCGCCGTTGATCAGGCGGGCACCCGCGACTTCGCTCACACGATGCATCGAGCCGTCGACATATGCCGGCACCCCTGTGAGCATGTGGGCGGGTGCGGTGCCGAGCCGTTCGGGCCACGCTGCTCGCACGAGGTCGTGGTTGCCGCCGATCCCTCCTGAGCAGACGATCGTGGCGGTCGCCGAGATCTGGAACTCGCCGATCACCTCGCGAGACGATGGCACCCCGCGCTCCGCACCGCTGGTTGCGAGGATGTCCCCTCGTGCACCCGTGACGGTGCCGTCCGCGACGGTCAGCTCGCCGACGCGGTGACGCGGAAGGATCGTGAGCCGGCCGTCCCGCTCGCCCTGCTCGACGGCTGCCGCGAAGGGGGCGACGATGCCCGGTCCGGTGCCCCAGGTGATGTGGAAGCGGGGGACGGAGTTGCCCGGTCCGATCGCCCCGTAGCCGCCGCGCTCCGCCCAGCCGACGACGGGGAAGAAGCCGACGCCGCGTTCTCGAAGCCAGGCGCGCTTCTCGCCGGCCGCGAACTGCAGGTAGGCCTGCGCCCAGCGGCGGGGCCATTCGTCTTCGTCGCGATCGAATCCGGCGTTGCCGAACCAGTCCTGGGTCGCGAGTTCGAGGGAGTCCTTGATGCCGAGGCGTCGCTGCTCCGGGGAGTCGATGAAGAACAGGCCCCCGAAAGACCACCAGGCCTGACCGCCGAGATTCGTGCGCGGCTCCTGATCCACCAGGATGACGCGCCGCCCGGCATCGAGTGCCTCCGCCGCCGCGACGAGGCCGGCTAACCCCCATCCGATCACAAGGACGTCTGCAGACAGGGGTGTCGTCGTCATGAGTTCTCCGTTGATTCCTGACGTGATCGGGCCTCGAGCGTCGGGCGACCACCCGGACCGGCACCGATCCCGGAAGGCTCGAGTGAGTTCACCATGGCATAGGCGGCCCGCTCCAGGTAGTCCCACAGCGTGGTTTCGTGCAGGGGGGACAACTGCGCCTCGTCCACAGCTGTTCGCATGTGACGAAGCCAACGATCGCGCGCGTCCGCGTCGATGCGGAAGGGCATGTGCCGCATACGGAGCCGCGGGTGTCCGCGCGTCTCGCCGTAGGTCGTGGGACCGCCCCAGTACTGCTCGAGGAACATCCGCAGGCGATCCTCCGCGGGGCCCAGGTCTTCTTCGGGGTACATCGGCTTCATCACCGGGTCGAGTGCGACCTCGCGGTAGAACACCGAGACGATCTTCGCGAACGTGTCGTGCCCGCCGATCTCGTCGTAGAAGGTCACTTCTGGGTGCTCCCGTCGTCGTTCGGCTTCTTGCGGCGCCAGATCCCGCGGTCGGGGATGATCGGGACGCCGGTCACGGCATTCGGCCGGGTCTTGGGCGGATTCGCTCCGCGCACGCGACGCGCCCCGTCGAGGCCCGTCGGCACGACGTCGACCATGCGCGGAACGCCGATCTCCTTCTCGAGCAGTGCGGCGCGCAGTCGACGCCGCAGCTCCTGGGCGACGTCGTCCTTCGCGTTGGCGCGGGCCTTGATCACGATGCGCACCACGAGCGCATCGCCGTCGATGGACTCGAGCCCCCACAGCTCCGGCTTCTCGATGATGCGCGTGCGCCACTTCGGATCCTTCGCCAGCCCCTGCGCCGTCTCGAGCATGATGTGCTCGACCTGCTCCAGGTCGGAGTCGGCGGGGACACCCAGGTCGATGATGGAGCGCGCCCAGCCCTGCGACATGTTGCCGATGCGGGTGACCTCGCCGTTGCGCACGTACCAGAGGGTGCCGTTGACGTCGCGCACCTGGGTGATGCGCACGCTGACGTACTCGACGACGCCGCTCGCGAGACCGAGATCGACCACGTCGCCGATGCCGATCTGGTCTTCGGCGACGATGAACATGCCGTTGAGCACGTCCTTGACGATGTTCTGGGCGCCGAAGCCGAGGCCGGCGCCGACGGCAGCGGTCAGGAGGGTCAGGGAGCCGAGGAGGCTGTTGTCGATCGCGTTCACGATGAGCACGATCGCGATGACGACGAGCATCACGTTGACGATGTTCTGCAGGATCGTCCCCAGCGTGCGCGTGCGCTGCACGAGGCGCATATCGGCGAGGGGGGATCGTTCGAGGGCCTGCGTGTCGTCGACCGACGCCTTGTTCTTGGCGCTGTCGACGATGCGGTGCACGACCCGTCGGATGACGATGCGCAGAACGAGGCCGATCACGACACAGCTGGCGATGATGATCGCGACGGTGAGGGCCTTCATACCGGCCGCAGCGAGCCAGGCGAGCAGCGCCTTCACCCACTCGGGGAGGGGGATTTCCGCGGATGGGTCGGTGTCAGCGAAGGGGAGAATCATCACTCACGATCCTAGCGATCGGGTCTCTGCGCGGGCTGGGTGGATGTGCCCGACGAGAACGGAGACCACCCGTCCCGTCTCGCGGTGTCGTTCATGGACACGGCGAGTGCGGGACCGATGGTCTCCGTCTTCAGGGGTGCTTCGGGATCAGTCCTCGGCGTCGCGTGCCTGTGCGGCCAGAGCGCGCTCCACGTCCGCCAGGTTCTCGAGCACGAGACGGCGCAGCGCGGGCGCAGCATCCTGGTGGGCGGCGAGCCAGCCACGGGTCGCATCGCGCAGCGCGAGGTCGGCCAGAGCCGTGGGGAAGAGTCCGACGATCAGGTACTGCGCGATCTGGTAGGTGCGCGATTCCCAGACCGGGAGCAGCATGTCGAAGTAGGCCGGTACGAACTCGCCCAGCACTGCGGCGCTGGCCGGGTGCGTGAACCCGAGCGCTGCGGAGCGGACGATCGTGTTGGGGGCGTCGTCGCGTTCGATGAGCGACGCCCACGCGGCCTTCTTCGATGCCGAATCCGGAAGCGAGGCACGGGCCTGCGCGGCGAACTCTCCGCCCTTGGCCGTGTTGTCGGCCGCGAGGGCGGCATCGATCGTGGCGGCATCGGTCGCGCCGATCGATGCCAGCCCGACGAGGAGCTGCCAGTTCAGATCGGCGTCGACCTCGAGCCCGGGCAGCGTGTCCTCACCGGAGCGCAGACGCCCGACGATGCCGGCGTGCTCCGGGGTGACCAGGGCGTTCGCGAACGCGGTGACGAACTGCAGCTGGCTGTCGCTGCCCGGCTCCGCGGCCTCTGCGAGGCTCCACAGGCCGTCGGCGACCTTGAGTCGTGCCGCCTCGCGATCCGCGGGGACGACGTAGAGAGTCGCTGCGGTGCGCAGCTGGCTCAGCGTGGTGCGCACGGTCGTCGACTCGGTCTCGCGGCCGATGTTGCCCAGCACGAGGTCGATGTACTCCGAAGCGCCGGTCTCGGCGTCGCGGGTCTGGTCCCACGCGGCACCCCACACGAGCGAGCGGGCGAGCGGGTCGTGGATGTCGGCGAGGTGGGCGATCGCCGTGGCGAGCGACTTCTCGTCCAGGCGGATCTTCGCGTAGGCGAGGTCGTTGTCGTTGAGCAGCACGAGGTCGGGGCGGGCGAGGCCCTGCAGCTCGGGCACCTCGGTGCGGTCGCCGTCGACGTCGACCTCGAGGTAGTGGGTGCGGGTGAGCGAGCCGTCCGTGAGCGTGTAGAAGCCGATGCCGAGGCGGTGCGGACGGATCGTCGGGTAGTCCGCCGGGGCGGTCTGCGTGATCGCGAAGCGCGAGATGGTGCCGTCGTGGCTCTCTGCGATGACGGGCTCGAGCGTGTTGACGCCCGCGGTCTCGAGCCACTTCTTCGACCACGTGCTGAGGTCGCGGCCACTGGTGGCTTCGAGCTCGGAGAGCAGGTCGCTCAGCTCGGTGTTGCCCCAGGAGTGCTTCTGGAAGTACTGCGAGACTCCGGCGAAGAACGCCTCGATGCCCACCCACGCGGCCAGCTGCTTGAGGACCGAGCCGCCCTTGGCGTAGGTGATGCCGTCGAAGTTGACCTGCACGTCTTCGAGGTCGTTGATCTCGGCGACGATCGGGTGGGTGGAGGGGAGCTGGTCCTGGCGGTAGGCCCAGGTCTTCTCCATGGCGTTGAAGGTCGTCCAGGCCTCTGTCCACTCGGTGGCCTCGGCGGTGGCGATGGTCGACGCCCACTCGGCGAACGACTCGTTGAGCCAGAGGTCGTTCCACCACTTCATGGTGACGAGGTCACCGAACCACATGTGCGCCAACTCGTGCAGGATCGTGACGACGCGACGCTCCTTGACCGCGTCGGTGACCTTGCTGCGGAACACGTAGGTCTCGGTGAAGGTGACGGCACCGGCGTTCTCCATCGCGCCGGCGTTGAACTCCGGCACGAAGAGCTGGTCGTACTTGGCGAAGGGGTACGGGACGCCGAACTTCGACTCGAAGTAGGCGAAGCCCTCGCGGGTCTTGTCGAAGATGTAATCGGCATCGAGGTGCTGCCACAGGCTCTTGCGGCCGTACACGCCCAAGGGGATGACACGTCCGGAGGCGCTGGTGAGTTCCGAGAAGGTCGACTCGTACGGGCCGGCGACGAGCGCCGTGATGTACGAGGAGATACGCGGGGTCGGCTCGAAGCCCCAGGTGGCGGTGACGTCGTCGTCATGCACGATGGGCTCGGGGGTGGGGGAGTTGGAGACGACCTTCCACGCGGCAGGGGCCGTCACCGTGAACTGGAACGTCGCCTTGAGGTCGGGCTGCTCGAAGACGGCGAAGACGCGACGCGAGTCGGGCACCTCGAACTGGGAGTAGAGGTAGACCTCCCCGTCCACGGGGTCGACGAAGCGGTGGAGCCCTTCTCCGGTGTTCGTGTACTCGCAGTCGGCGTCCACGACGAGGACGTTCTCGGCCTGCAGACCGGTGAGCGCGATGCGCGAGTCGGCGAAGACCTCGTTCGGGTCGAGCTGCTCGCCGTTGAGCGAGATCTCGCGCACGTCGCGGGCGATCAGGTCGATGAAGGTGAAGCCCTCCGGCGTCGCGGTGAAGCGCACCACGCTGCGGGAGCCGAACACCTCGGGGCCCTTCGTCAGATCGAGGGCGACCTCATACGACTGCGTGTCGATGACGTCGCGGCGCTCCTGCGCTTCGATACGGGTGAGGTTCTCTCCAGGCACAGCTGTACTCCCAGGGGTGAGGGGATGTCACCGGGGCTGGGCGCAGTTGGCGCCGACGGCAACCATGACAGCCTACGCCTTCGCGGCGGGTGCCTCCTCGCATCGGCCACGGGAGCGCGACGTCGGGAAACGACGCGTGCGCGCACGCCCGAACCCCTCCGAGGTGGGAAGATGGATGCGTGACTGCGATCGAGCCGAATGTCGTCCCCTTTGCCTCGCCTGCTACCGCCGGTGGTGCCCCCTACGTGAACACGCCTGCCGCCTACGACGCGATCCTGCTCGCCGGGTTCGGCGGGCCGGAGGGCCAGGATGATGTGATCCCGTTCCTCAGGAACGTGACGCGCGGTCGGGGAATCCCCGACGAAAGGCTCGAGGAGGTCGCGCACCACTATCGCCACTTCGGCGGGGTGAGCCCGATCAACGGCCAGAACCGCGTCCTCAAGGAGGCGCTGGAGAAGGCCCTCATCGAGCGCGGGATCACGCTCCCCGTCTACTGGGGCAACCGCAACTGGGCCCCGTACCTCGAAGAGGTGGTGACCGAGGCCTCGGCCAACGGTCACAACACCCTCCTCGCCTTCGCCACCAGCGCCTACAGCTCGTTCTCCAGCTGCCGCCAGTATCGCGAGGACTTCGCCCGCGTCCTGGAGGAGACCGGCCTGGGCGAGACGGTGACGATCGACAAGATCCGCCCGTTCTACGATCACCCCGGCTTCGTCGAGGCTTTCGAGACCGGCGTGCGTGAGGCTGTCGAGGGCTTCCTCGCCGAAGGCATCGCGGCAGCGGACATCCAGATCCTGTTCTCGACCCACAGCATCCCGACCGCCGACGCCGAGCGTTCCGGAGCCCGAGACATCGAGTGGGGAGAGGGTGGCGCATACGCCGCGCAGCACCTCGCCGTCGCCGCGTGGGTCATGGACCGCGTTCGCCAGACCGTTCCGGCGGCCGCCGATGTGTCGTGGGAACTCGTGTACCAGTCCCGCTCCGGACCCGCATCGCAGCCCTGGCTCGAGCCGGACGTGTGCGATGTGATCGGTGAGCTGCCCGATCGTGGCCGCAAGGCCGTCGCCGTCGTCCCGGTCGGATTCATGAGCGACCACATGGAGGTGCTGTGGGACCTCGACACCGAGGCGGCGGAGGCTGCAGAGGAAGCGGGCCTCTCCTTCACGCGCACTCCGACTCCTGGGGTGTCGCCGGCATTCGTCTCCGGCATCGTCGACCTGATCGAGGAGCGGCTCCAGGGACGCCCCAACGAAGAGCGTGCGCACGTGACCTCTCTCCCCGGGGGCTTCGATGTCTGCCGGCCCGGCTGCTGCGAGAACATCCGCGCGGGCTTCAAGCCGGCCGCTGCCGGTGTCGCCCCGTGACCTCTCGCTGACCCGCGCACGCTTCTAGGATGGGAATCATGCGCATCCACATCGCCACCGACCACGCGGGACTCGACTTCTCCACCCAGCTGCAGGGACATCTGCGCGCTGCCGGACATGATGTCGTCGATCACGGGCCGATCGAGTACGACGCTGTCGACGACTACCCCGCCTTCTGCATCCGAGCGGCGCAGGCGGTCATCGCCGACCAGCGTGCCGGCGTGGACGCACTGGGTGTCGTCTTCGGCGGCTCGGGCAACGGTGAGCAGATCGCCGCGAACAAGGTCGAGGGCGTGCGTGCGGCACTCGTCTGGAATCTGTCGACGGCGGAACTCGCGCGAGAGCACAACGACGCCAACGTGATCTCCATCGGCGCCCGTCAGCACACGTACGACGAGGTGACGTCGTTCATCGACCGCTTCATCGAGACGCCGTTCTCCGGTGACGAGCGCCACGTGCGCCGCATCGGCCAGATCGCGGACTTCGAACGAGACGGCTCTCTGCTCCCGGACCCGCGGGCCTGAGATGCCCGAGGGTCATTCCGTCCATCGGATCGCTCGACAGTTCGACCGCAACTTCGTCGGAAAGACCCTGAGCGCATCCAGTCCGCAGGGACGATTCGCCGAGGGCGCCTCCGTTCTCGACGGTCGCGAGGCGGTCAGCGTGCAGGCCGTCGGCAAGCAGATGTTCCTCGAGACGGAGGGCGACCTCTGGCTCCGAGTGCATCTCGGTCTGTACGGGGCGTGGGATTTCGCGGGTGAGATCATCGTCGACCCGACCATCGCCTCGGCCAACGGACGGATGGGCCAGACGAATCAGCGGGGGACCGTGCTCGACCAGCCGATCCTCGACGAAGCCGGCGAGAACTCGCTCGCGTCGATCGGGGCCCCGCGGCGCACCCGAGTGCACGTGCGCATGTCGGAGCAGACGAAGGGGCTGGCCGACGACGGGATGCAGTGGCCCCCGCCCGTCGTCGGGCAGGTCCGTCTGCGGCTGATGACCGATATCACCGCGGCCGATCTTCGAGGCCCCACCGCCTGTGTGCTGCAGACTCCCGAGGAGATGCTCGCCACGGTGGCCAAGCTGGGACCGGATCCCCTGGTCGGTGACCCGGTCGAGAACGAGGAGCGATTCGTTCGCGCAGTCAAGAAGAAGTCGACGGTCATCGCGCTGCTGCTGATGGACCAGTCGGTCGTGAGCGGGATCGGCAACGTGTATCGGGCAGAGATGCTCTTCCGCCAGCGGTTGAACCCGCACACTCCGGGTAGGGACGTGCCGGAAGACGTCGTGCGCGCGCTCTGGGCAGACTGGGTGCGCCTTCTCGCGATCGGTGTAGAGACCGGCCAGATGATGACGATGGACGGCCTCACGGGCGACGACTACCGGGCGGCCATGGCCAATCGGGACGACCGGCACTGGGTGTATCACCGTGCGGGACTGCCCTGTCGGATCTGCGGAACGGAGATCGCCCTCGAGGAGATCGGTGCGCGCAAGCTCTACTGGTGCCCTCGTTGTCAGGCGTGAGCCCGCTCGAGCTCCCTGCACCGCTCTAGGCTGATCCCATGCGACAGAACCCCAGCTTCACGCTGGCCGATGAGACCGAGATCCGCCGTGTCATCGAGGCGAATCCCTGGGCGACGATCATGAGCGCAGGCGATGACGGACTCGTCGCCTCGCACTATGCCGTGCTGCTCGACGACGCGTGCGACGACCTCACCGTCGTGGGACACGTCGGGCGCCCGGACGACCTCATCCACGGGATGGGGCACCGAGAGATGCTCGTGGTGTTCCAGGGCCCGCACGGCTACGTCTCGCCCGGGTGGTACGGCGATGTCCCTGCGGTGCCGACCTGGAACTACACCGCGGTGCACCTGGCCGGCGTGCCCGAGATCCTGACCGATGAAGAGAACCTCGTCGTGCTGGATCAGCTCGTGGCACGCTTCGAAGCCCGGATGCCCGAGCCGCGACGGATGTGGGAACGCCCCAACGACCCGGCCTACATCGAGCGCCTCGCATCGGGAACCGTGGGCTTCCGGTTGCGGCCGACCCGCGTCGTCGCCAAGAGGAAGCTCAGCCAGAACAAACCGCCGGAGACGATCGAGACGGTCATCGCCGCGCTCTCGACCGACGGACCGTATTCGAACCCGGCTCTCGCCGCGGAGATGCGACGCGCGCAGGATGCGCGCCGAGGAGGACGACAGCAGTGACCGAACGTGGAGTGGCGATCGACACGATCACCGGCGTGCGCATCGCCGGCCCCGGGCGCGAGTTCCTCATGGATGAAGAGCCCGTGGATATCTTCATCGCCGACGGGCGCATCGTCGACATCGCTCCGACGGGTGCTCTGCCGGCACGCGGCGCGGTCATCGACGCCGACGGCGCGTGGGCCGTTCCCGGGCTCTGGGACAACCACGTCCACACGGTCCAGTGGGCGCTGACATCGGAGCGGGCGCCGCTCGGCGGGGCGGAATCCGCCGCCGGCGCCGCTGCGGCGATGAGGGGCATCGCCCCGCTGCCGGATGGACGACGCGTCGGGACCGGCTTCCGTGATGCGCTCTGGTCGGATCGGCCCTCCCTCGAGCTCCTGGACGCCGCGACCGGCGATGTTCCGACGTATCTCATCAACGCCGATGTCCACAGCGTCTGGTTGAACAGCACGGCTCTCGCGCGCGAAGGTTTCCGCAGTGAGGACGGCGTGCTGCGCGAGACCGACGCCTTCGAGATCTCGCGGCGCCTCAACGCCGTCGACTCGGCCCACGGCGATCGCGCGATGATGCGTGCAGGCGAACAGGCGGCCGCACGCGGTATCACCGGGCTCGTCGACTTCGACATGGCGTGGAGTGCGGAAGCCTGGCCGCGACGGGTCCAGGCCGGTTTCTCCTCGCATCGCGTCGAGTTCGCGATGTACCCCTTCGACCTCGAACGGGCGATCAGTGCCGGGCTGCGCACCGGAGAGCTCCGCGAAGAGGGCGATGTCCCGGCTCCCGCACGAGGGCTCGTGCATGTCGGACCTCTCAAGGTCATCACCGACGGTTCTCTGGGCACACGAACGGCAGCGTGCTCGCACTCGTATCCGGGCGATCCCGACAACTTCGGGATGCTCACCGTGCCGTCGGACGAGCTCGTCGCACTCCTCACCCGCGCGACCGGTGCGGGGCTGGGCGTGGCCGTGCACGCGATCGGCGACCGGGCGATCACTTCTGCTCTCGACGCGTTCACCACGACGGGCGCCGTCGGCTCGATCGAGCACGTGCAGCTCGTGCGGCACACCGATCTCGCCCGTTTCGCCCGTCTGGGCGTGATCGCCAGCGTCCAGCCGCAGCATGCCGTGGACGACCGCGACCTGGTGGATCGTCATTGGGCCGAGCAGACCGCCATCGGCTACCCGCTCGCCTCGTTGCGTGACGCCGGTGCGCAGTTGCGCTTCGGGTCGGATGCACCGGTCGCCGAGCTCGACCCCTGGCACGCCATCTCAGCCGCGGTGTCGCGCACCGACGACGATCGGGCCGCCTGGCATCCGGAGGAGCGGATCACCGTCGACCAGGCGCTCGAGGCGAGCGTTCGTTCGTCGCTGCGTCCCGGCGAACCCGCCGACATCGTGCTGTGCGCCGCGGATCCTCGAGCGGCGACGGGGGAGGGGCTGCGGTCCATGCCCATCGTCTCCACCCTTCTCGCGGGGTATGTCACACACGTCCTCTGATCGTTCCTGGAACGAAGAAGGGGCGGTGCTCGGAGAACCGAGCACCGCCCCTTCTCAGGTCAGGCGATGTCTGAGATCACGCAGCGATGTGCGAGACGAGGAACCAACGGTCCTTCTCGAGACCGCGCTGGATCTCGATCGCGACGTCCTGGCTGGTGAGGTCGACCTCGTCGAGACCTTCGACAGCCGCCTTGACGTCGACCAGGATGGCGTCGATGTCCGAGATGACGGCGCGGATCAGCTCGTCGGACTGGGCGAAGCCGGCCGCGACCGAGGTGGATCCCGCCTTGTCGGCGACAGCGCTCACGCGCGCGTCGATCGGGAGTCCCAGCGCGACGATCCGCTCAGCGGCCGTGTCGGCGAAGTCGCCGGCGTGGGCGACGATGGTGTCGAGCAGCTCGTGGACGCCGATGAAGTTCGCGCCACGCACGTGCCAGTGGGCCTGCTTGCCGTTGACGGTCAGCGCCTGCAGGCCGAGGACGACAGGGGAGAGGAACTGGGCCGCCCCTGCAGCCACGGTCGGGTCGATGGCGGTAGTGGAAACGGTCTGTGCCTTGCTCATCTTGTGCTCCTCCGGAACGGTTACTCGTATCTGATGGAGACAACGCTACTCAGCCTCAGACATTCCGCAAGCAAGCTGAGGCTCGGCTCACTTCCGCGTGATTCCGCGGAAGTGAGGGTAGTCTCCCCTCATGAGCATCGCGTCCGGAGCCTCTGTCCTCTCCCTGCCGAACACCACACCGTCGATCGACGCGACGGCGTTCGTCGCCGACGGCGCGCGCATCGTCGGCGACGTCTCCCTCGCCGCCGGATGCAGCGTCTGGTACAACGCCGTCCTCCGAGGAGATTCCGCGGGGATCGTCATCGGACCGGGCTCCAACGTGCAGGACAACGTCTCGGTCCACGTGGACTCGGGTCACCCGGTCGTGATCGGCTCGAAGGTGTCGGTGGGCCACAACGCGGTCGTCCACGGCTGCACGATCGGCGACGGCACACTGGTCGGGATGGGATCCGTCATCCTCAGCGGCGCGGTGATCGGTGACGGCTGCCTCATCGCGGGGGGAGCGGTCGTGCTGGGAGGGACGGAGATCCCTCCCGGTTCTCTCGTCGCGGGCGTCCCCGCGAAGGTGCGACGGGCCCTCACCGACGAGGAACGCGCGGGGCTCATCGCCAACGCCGACATCTACCTCGGGCACTCGCAGACGCATTCCGAGGCTACGCGGGTGTGAGCGCCCGGCCGCTAGGCTGAAAGGGTACGGGGCGGTGGCCAAGCTGGTTAAGGCAGTGGGCTCATAACCCAACGATCGCGGGTTCAAGTCCCGCCCGCCCTACTCGAACTCTCGCCGAGCGCCACACCACCGCCCGCACTCCCGTGCCGGCACCATGGCTGAAGCCCCGCCCTGAGGAAGACGATGACAGAACACAGCACGGCTCACCCACCGGGGCTCTTCGGCCACATCGGCGGTGTCGAGGTCGCACTCCTGTCCATCACGCGGGCCGGAACATTCGGCGCCCCTGTCGACTATGTCACCGCGCGCCGAGCGGATGTGCCCGCAGGGACCCCTGAAGTGTCGGTCGACCGTGCGGACTCTGCCGATCTGATCCGGGTGCCGATCTCTGTGGTGGATCAGCTCGCCCGCTGGTGGTGGACAGTGCGGCTCGATGGCGGCGAGTACCAGGCGAGTCAGATGCGCGATGGACAGGTGCTCATCGGGACCTCCGACAGTCGTTTCGTCTGGGGCGACGGGTGGGACGGGAACGTCCGTGACGGCTGGCAGCGCTGGGTCGATGCGGAAGGGCTCGACGCGACGGCGACGCGCCACCCGCTCCAAACCGTGGCGTGGAAGGCGATGAATGCCGCTGAGCTGTGCGACACCATGGAATTCTGGGCGAGCGCGTCCTGGCCGCTGACGCGGGACGAGGCGCAGAAGTTGGCCGTCGATCGCTTCGGGTGGACGATCGAGGTCGAAGACGGCACCTCGTATCTGATGAACACCGTGTCGGGGTTCACGGTCACCGATGTGATGATGATCGATCTCAAGGACGTGATGATGGATCTGAGTCTCGACGTGTCCGACACGATCCGCGATGTGACGCCGGAATCCACGGCCTTCCTCGGCGACGCGTTCGCGCTGATGGTCCGCGAGGGTGAGAGCCGCTGGGGCACGCCGACGATGACGGACTTCGAGGACACCGTGGCGGCGCACTGGGATGTCGCCGGCGGAGCTCGGATCGAGTTCACCTTCCTGCCCAAGGGGCTGACGGCGATGTACGAGACGCCTCAGGGCGCTGAGCTCTCACGCAAGAGCGGCAACCGTTGATGGCCGACGGCGGCGAGTTCGAGAGCCGCTTGGGCCGTGCGCTCCGTGACGTCTGCGATCGGGTCTTCCTCGTCGCTGTGCGCTGAGCCAGTACCCGGCCGGAACAGTCGTGGTCAGGGGCCTGCCACGCGGGGTGGGCGCCGCGAGGCGGCCACGGCGAGAGCCTTCGCATCGAAGTAGTCTGACCCGTCGACACGGAAAGGCTGTTCGTCCAACCACACCGCGTCGCCGTCGACCCGGAGTACACCGACGTACATGATCCGGTCAGCGCCAGATGACCAGATGGAAAGGAGCAGGTCGTCTCCGAGGCTGTCCTGCGCAGCAGCGAAACCCTCGGTGATCTCGGCAGCGTCGGTGCGCCCGTTCCGGATCGCCTCGAGAAGCGGGCGTATCGGGAACGAGCCGTCGACGCCGTAGATCACCGGATTCGTCAGCACACCACCTCCCTTGACCCGCCATCGGCGAGAGCCGACGAAGATCATCACGACGCTGACGACGAGCAGCACCGGGGGGAGCGCGAACGCCCCGGCGATCGCCAGGCCGCCCTTCACCCGGCCGCCGAGGAGCGCAACGGTCGCCTCCGCATTGAGGTAGATCACCAGTGACAAGACGACCATGACCACGGCGACGACGGTCCAGACCGCCCTCTTGCGCGGTGACGACTCCGACGCGAACAGATCAGGGCGCGTGGCGAACCAGGAATACAGATTGCGGTGTGTGGACCTCAACGGGGCGAAACTCATCTGACCATCCCTTCTCCACCATTCTCGCGTGTCCGACAGGTGGCAGGTCTCGCGATCGTCGTCACGGCATCTGCACGACGGCAGGTCGACCGGTGGTAGGAGCTTGCCGGAAACCACCGGAACGCGCGGTTCGTCGGCTGTCAAGCCCCTCCCGCCCGGCTGGACACCGCGCCATTGTTCGAAGGTGCGGCACCGCGCCGCAGAACGGGAGGCACCATGAGCATCGGCAGCGGAATCGCGCTCTTCGTGATCGGGGCGATCCTCGTCTTCGCGATCAACGTCGACGTCGCCTGGGTCGACCTCGACATGGTCGGCTACATCCTGATGGGCGCAGGAGTGGTCATATTCCTGCTCGGCATCGTCCTGCTGGCGCGTCGTCGTCGGACGGAGACGATCTCGCGCACCGTCGTCGACCCCGCGACGGGAGCACCGACGACTCGTCGCTCCGTGAGCTCCACCGGCGACGACGCGGTGTGAACCGGTCGGCTGGCGGCGTCGACCCCGGAGGGTGACGGGCGCCGTCAGTCGGCGTGGACGCTCTCGAGGTGTTCCTCGACGAGGGTGATGCCACCGCTGGAGCTCGCGGAGTGCGCGAGTTCCTCGATCCATCTCCGGCTCAGGTCCGGCGTCTCCGCGTCCTGGAACACGAACCGCAGCGGGATCGAGGGGTGCAGCCACAACGTCGAGCGACCGGGCGCATCGCCTTCAGGGTGTCGCCACGAGAGCGTGAAGCTCTCATTGCGGCGGAGCTTCGTGGCGATGACGACCTTCAGGTGCGCAAGCGCGCGATCGTCGATCTGGATCGGGGTCTTCGCGTCGCCGTAGTAGAGGCTGCCCATCAGCAGGGGGACGATTCGACGATGTGCGGGGCACAGACCATGGTTCTCCTCGACGGCGTGCTCGGAGGACCGAGAAGGCGGTCCGGGATATTCGAACTCTAGCCAACAATGTCCCGCGGCGACCGGCGCAGGGTCCGACGCGCCGTCCGATGCGAACAGAGTCTTCGTTCCCTGTCACGCAGACGGCAGTGAAGGCGCAGCCCCATAGGCCTCGCGGTATGCCGCGGTGAACCGGGAAGAGTTGCTGAAGCCCCATCGCCGAGCGATCTCACCCACGGAGCGGCCGTCTCCGTCGCGGAGATCCCGATGGGCACCGTCGAGGCGCGCCTGTCGCAGGGCATCAGCAGGCGTGATGTCGAGAGCGCGCCGGAATGCGTACTGCAGACCCCGTGTAGAGATGTAGGACGCGGCCGCGACATCGTCGATCGTGATGGCGAGATGGGCGTTCGCATCGATGTAGGCGAGTGCTCGACGCACGGACGCAGGCGCGCCGGCGCGCTGTGCCGGACGCTGCAGCGAGTCCGTGAACGTCGTCGGGAACGCCGAGAGGGTCACCGTCAAGGCATGACGCTCGAGCTCGGCGATCAGCAGCGGTTCCGTGTCTCCCGCCGCCAAGGACTGGTCGAGGTACGCGAACATGCGCTCCCAGCGCTGGGCGTCGGCTGCGGAGTGCGGCACGAGCCCGGTGGTGCGCAGCTCTCGGCGATCGTCGCCGGTGATCTGCCGCGCTCGATTCTCTGCCGCCTGATGATCGAACACGACGGCTCGAACGCGAGCGGAGCGGTCCCATCTCGCCTCGACCTCGGTGCCATCCGACATCCACACGGATTGCGCATCCAGCGACTCCCGCCCGGACCAGACGCGCGCGTCAGGAGCCTCCACACGGCACACCAGGAGCTGCTCCAGCGGCTCGGCTCGCGAATGCACCTGCGCAGCGAGGCGATAGTCGATCAGGGACGCGGTCTCGAGCTCCTCGGATCGCCAGTCGAATCGGAACCTCCGCGGGTCCGCCCTCTGCAGCGACGAGGAGGGGACGAATTGCTGCCACGTGGACTCCACCCGCTCCAGATCGGCGGACGTGAACTGCATGGGTTACTCCTTGTGCTTCGCGCCCCGATCCCACTCGAAAGCGCACCACCCGGAGCGTATCCCACCGCACCTGAGCCCCGGCCGTACAGCACTGATGCGCTCGAGGATTCGGTCAATCTGAGAGAGAGGAATCCGTGTGAGGGGAAGGGGATCGAACGGGCCAACTACCGTCGAGCACCTCATCGGAGTCGAGCCGGCCGATGCTCACGAAGTACTCGGTGAGGCTCGCCGCCTGCGATCGGGCCCACCCGATCTGATGCGTGTGGAGTTGCACGGGAGATTCGGGGAGGCTGAACTGACGCGCCAGCGCCTGCGCGACACGTCCGGCGGCGATGGCGTCGGCAGACGCTTCATGGGCGCTCTCCAGCGGCACGGCATAGTGCGCCGCCACCACTTCGAGCGTGCGCCGGCCACGACGGTAGCGGTCGAAGGCCTTGTCGATCACGAGCGGATCGATCACGGGGGCCGGGTCTGTGAGGGGCTCGACTCCGTGACGGATCGCTTCACAGGCGAGCAGGGAGAAGTCGTACGACGCGTTGTAGGCGACGACCGGCACCCCCTGATCGAACAACGATCGCAACGCGGCGGTGACCTCGGCGACGACCTCGTGCGCCGGCCTTCCCTGCGATCGTGCGTGCATGGTGGTGATGCCGTGCACAGCGGTCGCTCCTTCGGGAATCGGGACTCCGGGGTCTGCGAGCCATGAGCGAGCCGCGACCTGGCGTCCCCCCGCATCGAGCACGCCGACATAGGCGGTGACCACGCGATCCGACTCGACGTCGACGCCCGTCGTCTCCAGGTCGAACACACCGACGCGCGTGAGCCACGCGGGGAGCGGAGATCCGGAGGGCATGCCCTCACGCTACGGCCGGCCGCGGACATTCAGGAGAAGGCGCACGGCGGCTCGTAGACTCGGACCATGACCGTGCCATCTCCCTACGCGGACCGTCTTCGTCGCCTTCCCGTGCAGCGCCACGAGGTCGAGGTGCGCGGTGCCACCACGGCATATTGGGTCTACGGCCCTGAAGACGCCGAGACCACGGTCATCGCGGTGCACGGCTTCCGTGGCGAGCACCACGGCCTCGAACCGGTTCTCGCCTACCTCCCCGAAGTTCGCGTGGTCGCCCCCGACCTTCCCGGATTCGGCGAGTCGGCGCCTCTTCCCGGCCGCCGACACGATCTCGACGAGTACGCCGGATGGCTCGCCGACTTCGCCGCGGAGGTCGCACCGGGCGCCGTGATCCTCGGTCACTCGTTCGGCTCGATCGTCACGGCGGCGGCTGTCGCGCGCGGACTGCAGACCCCTCGTCTGATCCTGCTGAACCCCATCGGGGCGCCGGCGTTGGAAGGCCCGAAGGGACTCATGACCCGTCTCGCGGTGCTGTACTACGCGCTCGGCGCCCGGCTCCCCGAGGCCTTCGGAACCGCGCTGCTGCGCAACCGGGTCATCGTCCGCGTCATGAGCATCACGATGGCCAAGACGAAGGACCCCGAACTCCGTCGGTTCATCCACGACCAGCACGACACCTACTTCTCTCGGTTCTCCGACCGCGACGTGCTCCGCGACGCCTTCGTCGCGAGCGTCTCCCACGACGTCCGCGAGTTCGCACCCGAGATCGATGTCCCGACGTTGCTGGTCGCGGCCGAGCGCGATGACATCACGCCGATCGAGGCGGAGCGGAAGCTGGCGAAGATCTTCCCCGACGCCTCACTGGTCGAGATCGCGCACGTGGGGCATCTGATCCACTATGAGACCCCGGCCGAAGCGGCGGGGGCCATCCGGCGCTTCCTCAGGATTCCCGTCGCGCGAGGCCGATGAGTCCGGCGACCCGGAACGGGATCACCTCGCCCATCGCGAGTGAGGTCTCGGTGCGTTCCACGCCTTCGATCGACAGGATCCGCGCGTCGGTGTCGAAGAGGTGGCGCGCATCCCGGCAGGCCACACGTGCGAGCAGATCGATCGATCCGCTGAGGCCATGCGCCTGCACGACCTCCGGAATCCGGGCGAGTTCGTTGATGATGCGGGGGAGCTCGGTCTGTCGCACGCCGATGCTGACGAATGCCTGCAACGGGAATCCGAGCACATCGGTCGAGAACGACCGCTCGTACGACAGGAAGATTCCACTCTGGTCCAAGCGCGCCATTCGCGCCTGAATCGTGTTGCGCGAGAGCCCCAAGTTCTCCGCCAGCGCGACGATGGTGGTCCTGGGGTCGTCGGCGAGGGCGGCGAGAAGCTCGAGATCGATGCGGTCCAGTCCTGGCATAGTGCCAAACCCTAGCAGCACCTCATGCCCCCAAATTGAGCAACATGCTCAAGCCGTTTCACAATGCTTGAGCGAGGTGTTGACCAGACGTACTCTCAGACCATGCCCGTGATGACGCTGGCATCAGTGCGCGGAGCCTCACGAGGGCCGCCGAGGACGAGGAGGACGACGATGTCACCGCAGATCACCCCCATCGCAGACACCGCCCAGGATCTGGAGCTCTCGGAGCGCATCCTCAACCCGGATGGAAGTCGCATCGCGAACCCTCGGCTGGACCCCTTCGTCGCGGACGTCGATGCCGAGCAGCTGCGCTCCCTGCTGCGTGACATGGTCATCCTCCGGCGGATCGACGCAGAAGGCGTCGCCCTCCAGCGTCAGGGACAGCTCGGTCTCTGGGCTCCCTGCCAGGGCCAGGAGGCGACGCAGATCGGCACGGCGAGGGCTATCGCTGCGCAGGACTTCGTGTTCCCCAGCTACCGCGAGACCGGAGTCATCTACGCGCGAGGCGCCCAGCCCGGCGACTATGTGCGCATGTGGCGCGGAGAGGAAGGCGCCGCGTACGACCCCGCCGCCCTCGGGGTCGCTCCTTTGCAGATCATCATCGGCGCGCAGACCCTGCACGCCGTCGGCTACGCCCTGGGCATCCAGCACGACGGTGCCGACGAGGTCGCCGTGACGTACTTCGGAGACGGCGCGACGAGTCAGGGCGACGTCAACGAGGCGATGATCTTCGCCGCGTCGTACCAGGCGCCCGTCGTCTTCGTCTGCCAGAACAACCACTGGGCGATCTCCGAGCCTGTCGCCGTGCAGTCGCAGTATCCGATCGCCGGACGTGCACCCGGCTTCGGCATCCCCAGTGTCCGCGTCGACGGCAACGACATCCTCGCCTGCATGGCGGCGATGCGCTGGGCGCTCGAGCACGCACGGTCCGGCAAGGGCCCTGCATACATCGAGGCGGTCACTTATCGCATGGGTCCGCACACGACGGCGGACGATCCAACGCGGTACCGCGACGAGGCCGAACTCGAGTCCTGGCGCCGGCGCGACCCGATCGCGCGACTGGAAGCGCACCTGCGCGCCACCGGAGCGCTCACGGACGAGCACCAGGCGGAGACCCAGGCGGCAGCCGACGTCGTGGCGAAGGAGATGCGCGCCGCATGCCTCGGCATGGTGACGCGCCCGCCCCTCGCGGTCTTCGACGGTGTCTATGCCGAGCCGCACACCGGACTCGAGCGTCAGCGCGGCGAGTACGCCGCGTATCTCGCATCGTTCGAGAGCGAGGCATCGGTATGACCGAACTCACTCTCGGAAAAGCACTCGGCGCGGGCCTGCGTCAAGCGATGCGCGACGACGACAAGGTCGTGCTCCTCGGTGAGGACATCGGCAAGCTCGGCGGTGTGTTCCGCATCACCGACGGGCTCCTCGACGAGTTCGGCGCGGCACGGGTGATCGACACACCGCTGGCGGAGTCCGGGATCGTCGGTACTGCTGTCGGTCTGGCGTTCCGCGGCTACCGCCCGGTGGTGGAGATCCAGTTCGACGGCTTCGTGTACCCCGCGTTCGACCAGATCGTCGCCCAGGTCGCGAAGCTGCACTACCGCACGCAGGGCCGCGTGAAGATGCCCATCACCATCCGGATCCCGTGGGCGGGAGGCATCGGCGCAGCCGAGCACCACTCCGAATCTCCGGAGGCCTACTTCGTGCACACGGCAGGACTGCGCGTGATCGCGGTGTCGAACCCGGAGGACGCGTACCGCAGTCTCCGCCAGGCGATCGCCTCGGACGATCCGGTGATCTTCTTCGAGCCGAAGCGTCTGTACCACCACAAAGGCGAGGTCGACCTCGAGGCGCCGCTCGCGGATGCGCCGCCGATGGGACTCGCGCGCGTCGTGCGCACCGGAACCGACGCGACACTGATCACCTACGGGGCGATGGTCTCCACGGCGCTGCAGGCGGCCGAGGCCGCCGCCGACGAGGGGATCTCCCTCGAGGTCATCGACCTGCGTTCGCTCTCACCCGTCGACTACGACTCGGTCGCCGCGTCCGTGCGCAAGACCGGTCGGGTGGTCGTGGCGCACGAGGCCTCCCGCGAGGCGGGAGTCGCCGCCGAAGTGATCGCGAGCATCACCGAGCGCTGCTTCGAGTACCTCGAGTCCGCGCCGCTGCGCGTCACCGGCCATGACATCCCGTACCCGCCCGCGAAGCTCGAGAAGTACCATCTGCCCGACCTCGATCGGCTTCTGGACGCCGTGGATCGCGTGCTGGACCGACCGAACAGTCTGACGGGAGCAGAGGCATGATCGCGGAGTTCCGTCTTCCGGATCTCGGAGAAGGCCTGACCGAGGCCGAGGTGTTGACATGGCTCGTCGCGCCCGGCGACACCGTGACCCTCAACCAGACGCTCGCCGAGGTCGAGACGGCCAAGGCGGTCGTCGAGCTGCCCTCTCCCTACGAAGGCACGGTGTCGACGCTGCACGCCGAGGCCGGCCAGACCATCGCCGTCGGTGCCCCTCTGATCGCTTTCGACGTGGTGGGAGAGGAGCCGGATGCATCGGAATCGGCGTCCGACTCCGCCGAGAAGGCCCAGCCGAACCTCGTCGGCTACGGCGCCGCCCCCACGAGTGCAGGCCGGCCCGCACGGCGCGCCCGCCGGATCGGTGGAACGCCGCTCCCGGCGGACACGGCTGTCCTCGAGGCGGCGCCGCACGATGCCACCCCGTCGGCGGCCGTCGACGTGGTGATCGAGCGCCCGCGCTCCACGCCGCCGGTGCGTGCGCACGCCAAGCGCCTCGGCATCGACCTGGTGCTGGTCGCGGCAGAGGTGGGGGACCGGGTCATCACCCGGAGCGACGTGGATACCTATGCGGAGCGAGTGGGCCGCGCTGGTGCGACGGTGGACGAGACGTCGGGCATCCCCGCGACGGCGCCCTCGACTCCGGCGGCGCTCGGAGACGGGGAGCGTGAGACGCGCATCCCGATCCGCGGCGTGCGCAAGCACACGGCGGCCGCGATGGTGCAGAGCGCGTTCACCGCCCCGCATGTCACCGTCTTCCACACGGTCGATGTGACCGCCACGATGGATCTATTGTCGAGTCTTCGCGACGATCGCGCGCTCAGCGCACACCGGATCGGCCCGCTCACAGTGGTCGCGAAGGCGGTGTGCCTGGCTCTGGGCCGGACCCCGGGACTCAACTCTCGGTGGGACGAGGCTGCGGGCGAGATCGTCCAGCACAACTACGTGGATCTGGGGATCGCCGCGGCGACGGATCGCGGACTGATCGTCCCGATGATCCGGGATGCGGAGCGGCTGACGCTGCTCGGCATGGCGGACGCGGTGCGGTCGCTCGCCGAGGTCGCGCGTTCGGGGAAGACCTCGCCCGCCGAACTCGCCGGCGGCACGTTCTCGATCTCCAACATCGGCGTCTTCGGCGTCGACGCCGGAACTCCCATCCTCCCGCCGGGCCAGTCGGGGATCCTCGCCGTCGGCGCGGTGCGTCGCCAGCCCTGGGAGCACCACGGCGAGATCGCGCTGCGGCAGATGATGACGCTCAGCCTCTCCTTCGACCACCGCCTCGTCGACGGAGCCGAAGGAGCACGATTCCTCAAAGACGTCGCCGACATCCTCGAAGAGCCCGGACGGGCGATGCTCTTCAGGTAGTCGCGCGCAACGCCGCATCCGCCATCGCGATCAGCACGGTCGCGGTGGCGGAGTGCCGCCTGGCGGCAGTGCGCGTGCTGTGCGGCGTCGAGTTGATGAGCCCGAAGCAGGCCTGCACGCGCAGACGCAGCTCGTCCTGATCGGCGCCGCCCTCGGGCGCCTGCAGCGGCGACAGCGCGGCCATCCACAACTCGATGTACGCACGCTGGAGGCGTCGGACCTCGGCGCGATCGGCCTCGGACAGGAACGCGACATCCCTGTCCTGCACCTGGATGACCTCGGCGTTGCCCAGGGCGAACTCGACGTGGAAGCGGATCAGCGCGCGCATCCGCTGATCGGCAGTCGGCGACTCCGCAGCGACGCGACGACCGCCCGAGATCAGGTCCTGACTGACCTTGACGAGCACGGCGCCCAGCAGAGCCTGTTTTCCTGCGAAGTGGCGGTACACGGCCGGCCCGGAGACGCCGACCGCTGCGCCGATGTCTTCGAGGCTCACCCCGCTGTATCCGCGCGCGGCGAAGAGGCGCGCGGCGGCGTGCAGGATCGCATCGGACCGTTCGGCCTTGGCGCGGTCTCGGGCTGTGACCGGGCTTGTCATCTCAGTTAATCCTCGCTAACCTGAATCAACGGGTTAGTGAACACTAACCGAAAGTGCATGCACCGCGCCAGGGTCCGCCCGCGCGGACGTGGGTCGAGGAGGACATCACGATGCCCGCAACCCAGGAATCACTGGCGCACGAGCTGCGAGCGCGCCTCGCGACCGCGGCGCGCGGCGGACCTGAAGCTTCCCGCGAACGGCACATCGCCCGCGGGAAGATGCTCCCTCGCGACCGCGTCGCCCGTGTGCTCGATGAGGGTAGTCCGTTCCTCGAGGTCGCCCCGCTCGCCGCCGACGGACTGTATGGGGGAGAGGCGCCGGGAGCCGGCGTGATCGCCGGTATCGGCCTCGTCCACGGTCGACATGTGATGGTGGTCTGCAACGACGCGACGGTGAAGGGGGGCACGTACTACCCGCTCACGGTCAAGAAGCACCTGCGCGCACAGGAGATCGCCCTCGAGAATCGGCTGCCCTGCCTTTATCTGGTCGACTCGGGAGGAGCGTTCCTCCCGAAGCAGGACGAGGTCTTCCCCGACCGTGAGCACTTCGGCCGGATCTTCTTCAACCAGGCGCGCATGTCGGCAGAGGGAATCCCTCAGCTCGCCGCGGTGCTCGGGTCGTGCACCGCGGGTGGCGCCTATGTTCCCGCCATGAGCGACGAGACCGTCATCGTCCGCGGTCAGGGGACGATCTTCCTCGGCGGACCCCCTCTCGTGAAGGCCGCGATCGGGGAGATCGTGACCGCCGAAGAGCTGGGCGGGGGAGAGCTGCACGCACGGCGCAGCGGTGTGGTCGACCATCTCGCCGAAGACGATGAGCACGCGCTCGAGATCCTCCGCGACATCGTCGCGACGCTTCCCCCTCCCGCGGCGCCCGCCTGGGATGTGCTGAACAGCCGCCCACCGTCCGAGTCGACGAGCCTGTACGACGCCGTCCCCGTCGACGTGAACGCCGCATACGACGTGCACGAGGTCGTCGCCCGTCTGGTCGACGGCGACACCTTCCTCGAGTTCAAGCCCGAGTACGGCACGACCCTGGTCACCGGATTCGCCCGCCTGCACGGGCACCCCGTCGGCATCGTCGCGAACAACGGCGTGCTGTTCAGCGAATCGGCGCTCAAGGGAGCGCATTTCATCGAACTCTGCGACCAGCGGGGTATTCCGCTGCTGTTCCTGCAGAACATCACGGGGTTCATGGTCGGCTCCGATGCCGAGGCCGGCGGCATCGCGAAGGACGGTGCGAAGATGGTCACCGCCGTGGCCAGCACCCGGGTGCCGAAGCTCACCGTGATCATCGGTGGATCGTTCGGGGCCGGAAACTACTCGATGTGCGGTCGGGCCTATTCGCCCCGGTTCCTGTGGACCTGGCCCGCGAGCCGCATCTCCGTGATGGGTGGCGCGCAGGCCGCGTCCGTGCTCGCGACCGTGAAGGAGGATCAGCTCTCCGCCCGGGGCGACTCCTGGACGAGCGAGGACCGCGCGGAGTTCGAGGCTCCGATCCGTGAGCAGTACGAGCACCAGGGTGAGCCCTATTACGCCACGGCACGACTCTGGGACGACGGCATCGTCGATCCCGAACAGACCCGTGACCTCCTGGGCCTGGCCCTCGATGTCGTCTCCCGCAGCCCGCTGCCCGAACCGCGCTTCGGCGTCTTCCGGATGTGAGTGCTATGTCCCTGCCTGCACCGTCTCCTTCGAACACCGGCACCTTCCACACGGTTCTCGTCGCCAATCGCGGGGAGATCGCCCGCCGCGTGATCCGCACCCTCCGGGCGCTCGGCATCCGCAGCGTCGCCGTCTACAGCGACGCCGACGCCTCGGCCCCCCACGTGCGTGAAGCGGACGAGGCCGTGCGGATCGGCCCCGCGCCCGCGGCCGAGTCGTATCTCGACATCGATGCCGTGATCGCCGCTGCCCGCAGCACCGGTGCGCAGGCCATCCACCCCGGGTACGGGTTCCTGTCCGAGAGCGTCGGGCTGGCCGAGGCCTGTGCCGAGAGCGGCATCGTCTTCATCGGTCCCTCCATCGACGCCCTGCAGATCATGGGCGACAAGGCCCGCGCTCGCGAGCACGTGCAGCGCTACGGCGTTCCGGTCGTCCCCGGCTTCGATGCGAAAGGCCTGTCCGACCTCGAGATCGCCGAGGAGGCGGACGGCGTGGGCTACCCACTGCTCGTCAAGCCCAGCGCCGGCGGGGGCGGTAAGGGCATGGAGGTCGTTGCGGACGCCACGGGCTTGCGGGGAGCTCTCGCCTCCGCGCGCCGAGTGGCATCGGCCGCGTTCGGCGACGACGCGCTCATCCTCGAACGCCTCATCCGACGCCCTAGGCATATCGAGGTGCAGGTCTTCGGAGACGCGCACGGCACGGTCATCGCACTCGGCGAGCGCGAGTGCACCCTGCAGAGACGGCATCAGAAGGTCATCGAGGAGGCGCCGTCGGCGGGCATCCCCGCCCCCACCCGTGAGCGACTGCTCTCGGCAGCCGTCCTCGCCGCAGAGAGCGTCGAGTACGTCGGCGCGGGCACCGTCGAGTTCCTCATCGATGCCGATGAGCCAGACGAGGTGTTCTTCATCGAGATGAACACCCGCCTCCAGGTGGAGCATCCCGTGACCGAAGAGGTCACCGGCCTCGATCTGGTCGCTCTCCAGCTCCGCGCGGCCGCGGGGCTGGCGCTGGAGGTCACTCCGCGTCTGCGCGGCCACGCGGTCGAGGCACGTGTGTACGCGGAGTCGCCGGAACGCGGGTTCCTTCCCTCCACCGGGACGGTGCTGCTGTTCGATCCGCCGTCGGGCGTTCGCGTGGATGCGGCGATCGAGACCGGGAGCGAGGTGACCGGGTTCTACGACCCGATGATCGCGAAGGTGATCGCTTTCGCCGACGACCGCGCCACCGCGCTCGCGCGACTGGACGAGGCGCTCGCCCGCACGGTCGTCCTGGGCGTCGAGACCAACATCGCCTTCCTCCGCACGCTCTGCCAGGACCCGCGCGTCATCGAGGGCGACCTCGACACCGGGCTCATCGAGACCCTGCTTCCCCTCGGCACGCTGAGGCCGTCGCCAGCACAGCTCGCGGCGGCGAAGGACGCGGTCGCGGGAACCGCCGCGCCGGTGCGGACCACCGCCCTGTGGCGCGATCTTCCCGGCTGGCGCCTGGGGGCCACGGATGCGGCGCCGCCTCTGTTCGTCGCCCTCACGGATGACGACGAAGAGGTCGCGCTCGACGAAGGATCGGCTACGAGATCGCGAAGCGCTGTCCACGCCGCAGTGGACGCGGACGCCGCTGTGTGGGTGGCCGAGGACGGTCGCACGGTTCGCCTCCGCCCCCTCGACAGGAAGCAGCGGATGAAGCGACGGCTGTCCGCGCGCGAAGCGGGATCCGCGGCGACGGAGCCGGAGGGTCGCGCCCCCATGCCCGGAAGCGTCGTGGCCGTGCACGTCGCGGACGGGGATTCGGTCTCCTCGGGCGACGCGCTCGTCTCGATCGAGGCGATGAAGATGGAGCATCCCGTGCTCGCGCCCCACGACGGTGTGGTGCATCTGCTGGTCGCCGTGGGTGACCAGGTGCGGCGTGACCAACCGGTCGCCCGCGTGACGACGGAGGAGAGTTGAACATGGAAGACCTGTCCGCAGAGGAGCGCGAGCTCGCCGCCATGGTGCGGGAGTTCGCCGACACGGTCGTTGCACCGCAGGCCTACGAGGCCGACCGCACGCACACCCTGTCGATGGACGTCGTGGCGCAGATGGGCGATCTCGGCCTGTTCGGTCTGCCGTTCCCGGAGGAGTACGGAGGACAGGGCGGTGACTACATGGCTCTCGGCATCGCGATCGAGGCGCTGGGCCGTGTGGACCAGTCCATCGCGATCACGCTCGAAGCGGGGGTGAGTCTCGGCGCGATGCCGATCTATCGCTTCGGTACCGAGGAGCAGCGCCGGGAGCTGCTCCCTGATCTGCTCGCGGGGCGGGCGCTGGCCGGTTTCGGTCTTACCGAACCGGAGGCGGGAAGCGATGCGGGGGCGACCAGGACCACGGCGCGCCTCGAGGGCGACGAATGGGTGATCGACGGCTCCAAGCAGTTCATCACCAACTCGGGAACACCGATCACGCGCTTCGTCACGGTCACCGCGGTGACGGGGAACGAGAACGGGCGCAAGGAGATCTCGACGATCATCGTCCCCAACGGCACGCCGGGGTTCACCGTCGAGGCACCGTACGACAAGGTCGGCTGGAACGGCTCGGACACCCATCCGCTGACGTTCGACGGCGCACGGGTGCCTGCCGGCAACCTCCTGGGCGAGCGGGGGAGCGGCTTCCGCAGTTTCCTCAGCATCCTCGACGAAGGACGCATCGCGATCGCTGCTCTCTCCACGGGCGCGGCGGAGGGCTGCCTGGAGGCGGCGGTCGAGTATGCGAAGAGCCGCACGATCTTCGGTGCCGCGCTCAGCACCCGCCAGAACGCCCAGTTCACCCTGGCCCGCATGCGTGCACGGGTGCACACCGCCCGTCTCGCCTGGCACCACGCTGCGCGACTCCGCGATGCGGGGAAACCGTTCGCCGAGGCCGCGGCCATCGCGAAGCTGGTCGGCGGGGAGGCCGCGATGGACAACGCCAGGGACGCGACGCAGATCTTCGGCGGGAACGGCTTCATGAACGAGTTCCCGGTGGGGCGTCACTACCGCGATTCGAAGATCCTCGAGATCGGCGAGGGCACCACCGAAGTGCAACTGCTCGTCATCGCTCGTGGACTCGGACTCGCCGGGTAGCGTGGCGGTATGACCACGCACGACATCCTCCAGAGGGGGCTGTACTACGAGGAGTTCGAGGTCGACGCCCGCTACCTGCATCGGCCGGGGCGCACGGCGACCGAGGCCGACAACGTGCTCTTCACCACGCTCACCATGAACACGCAGGCCCTGCACCTGGATGCGGCCTTCGCCGATGTCCAGGACCCGTTCCGCGCGCGCCTGATGAACTCGATGTGGACGCTGTCGACCATGGTGGGTTCCTCCGTGGCGCAGCTGACCCAGGGGACGCTGGTGGCGCAGCTCGGATTCGGCGACGTGGCGTTCCCTCATCCGCTGTTCGCCGGCGACACGCTCTACACCGAGAGCGTGGTCACACAGAAGCGCCTCTCCTCGTCGCGCCCAGGGCAGGGCATCGTGACCATCGCGCACACCGGTCGGAACCAGGACGGCACGGTCGTCGCCACCGCCGTACGATCGGTGCTCGTGCACTGCCTTCCCGAAGGGACCACCTCATGACGTTCGATCTGGGTCCGGCGCTGCTGTTCTGCCCTGCCGACCGTCCTGAGCGCTTCCAGAAGGCGTCCGAGCGGGCCGATGCGATCATCCTCGATCTCGAGGATGCGGTGCTTCCGGATGCGAAGGATGCCGCGCGGCGCAATGTGATCGCGGCCGACCTCGACCCGAACCGTGTGATCGTCCGCGTGAACGCACCAGACAGCGGTGCCTTCGCAGCCGACCTCGCGGCTCTGGCGCAGACCGACTTCCGTACGGTGATGGTCGCGAAGACGGAAGACGTGGAGAGCCTGGCGGCTTTCGACGAGCGATACTCGCTGATCGCCCTGTGCGAGACGGCGCGCGGTATCCACGCGGCCGACCGCATCGCCGCACACCCGCGGGTCTCGGCCATGATGTGGGGTGCCGAGGATCTCGTGGCCTCACTCGGAGGGACATCATCACGGCATGCGGACGGCGGCTATCGCGACATCGCCCGCTACGCCCGCGCTCGCGTTCTCCTCGAATCCGGGGCGCACGGCAAGGCCGCGATCGACGCGGTGCACATCGACCTCGAGGACGCAGACGGGCTCCGATGCGAGGCTGTCGACGCCGCCGCGTCCGGCTTCACGGCGACGGCCTGCATCCATCCGAACCAGGTGGCGGCGATCCGGGCGGCCTATCGTCCCGACGAGGCGACCATCGCCTGGGCCCATGCGGTGCTCGCCGCCGCCGAGACCGAGCGCGGAGTCTTCCGATTCCAGGGACGCATGATCGACGAGCCGGTGCTCCGCCATGCACGCGCGGTCACCTCTCGCGCCGTCTGATCAGAGGACGGGCGACTCTTCGAGCAAGCGCAGATAGCCCGGCGCCGCGACGAAGCGGTGCACGGAGCCGTTCTGGAGGACCTCGCCGTCGCGGGGGAGCGTGCCACCGGAGACGTGGTCGATCACGGCGCGGATCACCCCGCCGTGCGCGACGACGATCACCGACTCCGCGCGGGGCGTCGATCGCCGTCGGGCCTCGCGCGCGATCGCGTGCAAGGCCGCGATGGCCCGTTCTCCGACCTCGTGCAGGGATTCCGCGCCCGGGACCTCGGCGTGCCAGTCGCCGTAGGTTCTGATGTAGTCGGGCACGAGCATGCCTTCGCCGTCGCCGAACTCCCGCTCGCGGATATCGGGGACGACTCCCGCGATCTCCAGCCCCAGGCGATCGGCGATGATCTCGGCGGTCTCCTTCGCCCGCAGCAGCGGGCTGGTGTAGACGGCGTGATGCTCCGTCGCGGCGAGCTTCTCCGCCGCCCACCGGGCATCCTCACGTCCGGTCTCATTCAGGGGGATGTCGGTGGAGCCCTGGATGCGCTTGGCGAGGTTCCAGTCGGTCTGACCGTGTCGGACGAGGGTGAGGTGGGTCACGAGAGGAGTTCCTGGAGTGCGGGGAGCACGTCGCTGGTGCCGGCGGCGATGGTGACATGCGCCCAGGCATCCGCGCGCGTCGGCTCACGGTTGACGATGATCAGGGGGATGTTGCGACGTCGAGCACGCTCGACCAGGCGCACACCGGAGTTCACGACCAGCGAGGATCCGGCCACGATCAAGGCAGTGCTGGAGCGCAGCAGCGACTCCGCCGCACGGAAGCGATCCTGCGGCACGTACTCGCCGAAGAACACCACGTCCGGCTTGAGCATGCCGGCGCAGACGGTGCACACGGGGACGACGAACCCCTCCGTGCTCTCGGGAAGAACGTCGCCGTCCGGGGCGAGCGCGATGTTCTCAGGCACGGTGATCCAGGGATTGAGCTCCTCGATCTGCACGGCGATGTCGCGGCGGTCGAAGACCTGTCCGCATCGCAGGCACAGCACGCGGCGCATCGTCCCGTGCACCTCGATGACATGCGTGCTCCCCGCCCGCAGATGCAGTCCGTCGACGTTCTGGGTGATGACGCCGGACACGGAGCCCGCGGCTTCGAGCTGGGCGAGGGCGGTATGGCCGGCATTCGGCTCCGCCCTGGCGAAGGCGCGCCAGCCGAGGTGTCCGCCCACCCAGTAGCGGCGCCGCGCAGCCTCGTCGCCCAGATAGGTCTGGATCGTCATCGGGTCGCTGCGGGTCCGTGCTCCTTCGCCGCGATAGGCGGGGATGCCGGAGTCGGTGGAGATGCCGGCGCCGGTGAGGAGTGCGATGCGCTTCTCACGCAGCAGCTCGGCGGCGTGGGCGATGGTGGCCGACAGCTCGGCGGGATTCGACACGCTCACAGGACCTCCTCGAGCGAGTCTACGGTGCCCGGGCGTGCGGCGGACCCGACCGACGGGGGTGGCTCTCGGAGATGTCGGTGCGGGACGGCCCCCGGGTCGATGGCAGAGTGGAGCCCGTGGAACTGCTGCCTGTGACCGACGCCGATGACCGACGCCTCGATGACTATCGTGCACTCACCGACACCGCCCTGCGCAGTCTTTCCGAGCCGTCCGGCGGGCTGTACATCGCGGAATCGACGAAGGTGATCGCGCGGGCCGTCGCGGCGGGCCACCGGCCACGCTCCCTGCTGGTGCAGGAACGCCGGGTAGACGACATCCGGGAGATCGTCGGCGATCTCGATGTGCCCGTGTACGTCGTGCCGGACGAGATCGCCGAGGCGGTGACCGGCTTCGCCGTGCACCGCGGGACGATCGCGTCCATGCATCGGCCCGAGCTGCCGTCCGTGCACGACGTGATCGACGGTGCGTCCCTCGTGCTGATCCTGGAGAACATCGGCGATCACACCAACGTCGGGGCTGCCTTCCGCGCCGCCGCCGGACTCGGGGCCGATGCCGTGCTCGTGTCGCCGGGTGGCGCCGACCCGCTCTACCGTCGCAGCGTCCGCGTGAGCATGGGCACCGTGTTCCAGGTGCCGTGGACACGGATCACGGACTGGGAATCCGCGATCGCGGATCTTCACGCCGCAGGTTTCGACATCGCCGCCCTCGCGCTGCGCGACGACGCCGTCACGCTCGACGCTTACGCCGCCGATCGCCCGTCCCGCGTCGCCCTGGTCATGGGGTCGGAGGGCGACGGTCTTTCCCGGGAGGCCATGGACGGCGCGGACACCGTCGTCACCATCCCCATGAGCGGGGGAGTGGACTCGCTGAACGTGGCATCAGCGGCCGCGGTCGCGCTCTGGTCGATGAAGGCCTGACGCGCTCAGTCCCGCTCGGGAAGGAACACCGGCGAGGGGTCGGGGCGCTTCGCCGCGAGGTTGTCTCCCGACGACTGGTGCCGCAGCCGCCGAAGCACCCAGGGCACCAGGTGTTCGCGCGCCCAGCCCAGGTCTTCCGACCGGGCCTCGCGCCACGTGCGCAACGGGAACGGCTCGGGCTGCATGGCCTCGAGGTCATTCGGCACGTTCAGCGCGCGCAGCGCCATACGGGCCACCTCGTGGTGGCCGAGGGCGTTGTAGTGCAGGCGGTCGTCGTCGAAGAACCGCATGTCCTGCACGACCTTGAGCGCCCACTGGTCGGCGACGATGCAGTCGTGGCGCTCGGCGATCGCACGGACGTTCTCGTTGTAGATGGCGACCTTGCCGCGGAAAGCGCGGAAGACGGGGGTGAAGGCGGTGTCGATGCCCGTGAAGAGCAGGATGGCCGCGCCTGTGGACGACAGGCGCGCAACGGCGTCTTCGAGCTGACTCGCGATGGCATCGGGGTCGGTGCCCGGGCGGATCACGTCGTTGCCACCCGCACAGATCGACACCAGGTCGGGGTGCAGCGCGATGGCCGGCTCGATCTGGTCGGCGACGATCTGGGCGATCAGCTTGCCGCGGACCGCGAGGTTCGCGTAGGCGAAGTCGTCCACCTGCGCCGCGAGCACTTCGGCGACGCGGTCGGCCCACCCGCGGTGGCTGCCCGGATGTGCGGGGTCGGGGTCGCCGATGCCCTCGGTGAACGAATCGCCGATCGCGACGAAACGGCGCCACGGGTGCGCGGTCTCGTTGGGGACATAGGGGGTCCGAGTCGAATCCTGGTCGGTCATCCAGCTCTCCTTCACGAACGTCGTGCGAAGCGGCGGTGACCGCGACGCAGTGACAGAGCCTACCCGCAGGTACTCATCCCGGGGAGGGCACGCGCGGGAACCGCCTCGAGTGATCCCGTGTCCGCGGCAGCGATTATCGTGGACTCGATGCTCTCTCCGTCCTTTCCTCAGCGTGCCCCATGGGGAACCGCGAACAAGCTGCGCGCCTGGCAGCAGGAGGCCCTCGAACAGTACTTCGCCGCGGATCAGCGCGACTTCCTCGTGGCCGCCACGCCCGGCGCAGGGAAGACCACGTTCGCGCTCACCCTCGCAGTCGAGCTCATGCGCATGGGCGAGGTCAACCGCATCATCGTGGTGGCGCCGACCGAGCATCTCAAGACGCAGTGGGCCGATGCCGCCGCGCGCGTGCACATCCGCCTCGACCCTCGCTTCCGCAACAGCGACTGGGCCCCTGCGCGGCACTATCACGGCGCGGTCGTCACCTATGCGCAGGTCGCGGCGAAGTCCTCGGTGCACCGCCATCTCACCGAAGACGCCCAGACGCTGGTGATCCTCGACGAGGTGCACCACGGCGGCGACGCGCTCAGCTGGGGCGACGCGATCCGCGACGCCTACGGACCTGCCAAGAGGCGCCTCCTCCTCTCCGGAACGCCGTTCCGCAGCGACACCGCGCCGATCCCGTTCGTCGAGTACCACCCCGATGAGTCCGGTGCGCGCATCTCGCGCACCGACTACAACTACGGCTACGGCCGGGCGCTTGCCGACGGCGTCGTGCGCCCCGTGCTGTTCCACATGTACGCCGGCAAGATGCGCTGGCGCACCACCACAGGTGACGAGCTCGAGACGCACCTCGGCCAGGACAACACGAAGGACGTGACGTCGCAGGCCTGGCGTACGGCGCTCGATCCCGAGGGCGACTGGATGCCCGCCGTGCTCTCGGCCGCCGATCGCCGCCTCACCGAGATCCGCCATCACGTTCCCGATGCCGGCGGGCTCGTGCTGGCGACCGATCAGACCGTGGCGCGCGCCTACGCGAAGATCCTGCACAGCATCACGGGTCAGCAGCCGACGATCGTGCTCTCCGACGACGCGACCGCTTCGGAGCGGATCGAGAAGTTCAGTGCCAACGACGCCCGGTGGATGGTGGCCGTGCGCATGGTGTCCGAAGGCGTCGACGTCCCGCGCCTCGCCGTGGGCGTGTACGCGACGTCGTCGTCGACTCCGCTGTTCTTCGCGCAGGCCATCGGCCGCTTCGTGCGCGCCCGTCGTCGCGGCGAGGCCGCCAGCGTCTTCCTTCCGCAGGTCCCCGTCCTCATGGGGCTCGCGAACGAGATGGACAAGCAGCGCGACCACGCCCTCGACCGGCAGTCGAAGGAAGACGACGGCCTGGAGGACTCGCTGCTCGAGAGCGCGAATCGCGAGGAGGAGACCTCCGATGCGCTGACGCAGGAGTTCAGCTATCAGGCGCTGTCATCGGTCGCCCACTTCGATCGGATCGTTTTCGAGGGGCAGGAGTTCGGGCAGCTGGCAGAACCGGGCACGCCGGAAGAAGAGGAGTTCATCGGGTTCCCCGGCCTTCTCGAACCGGAACACGTGCATGAGCTCCTCATGCAGCGCCAGTCCCGTCAATCCCGACTGCGCGAGGCCCGCGAGGCCTCTGCGGACCCGGCGGAGACGACGACGCTGCCCGCGCCGCTGCACCGCACGCTCAAGGAGCAGCGGCAGCTTCTGAACAGCCTGGTGGGTCTCTACGCGCGGCAGAAGGGCGAGCCCCACGGCGCGGTGCATGCCGAGCTGCGGCGCATCTGCGGAGGACCGGCGGTTGCGCAGGCGACGGTGACCCAGTTGCAGTCACGCATCGAAGTTCTCCGCAAGCGCGTGCGTTCCTGACGTCCGCACGGGCACCCACCCGCGCGATGCGAGCGCTGCTTCGGATCCCCGAAATGCTGTCAATCCGCGTCTGAGCGAGGTGTGCGCGGGGGTCCGCGGCTAGCGTTGAACGGTTGCCCGCGCACCGGGCACCGTTACACCTGGAGGACTCATGACAGCCCCTGCTGCAGCCGACCCGACGCCCGCCGATCGCCGGCGCTGGGCGCGATACCTGGTCGAGGAGCGCGCGGAAGGCGCCGTGTATCAGAAGCTCGCCGCGCGCAGAGAGGGCGAGGAGCGTGACATCCTGCTCCGTCTGGCCGACGCGGAACGCCGCCATGAGCAGCACTGGCTCGATCTCCTCGGTGCGGAGCCGAAACGACTCCCTCGTGCCGGTGTCCGCTCGCGTCTGCTCGGCTGGATGGCCGGCCGCTTCGGGTCGATCTTCGTCCTCGCGCTGGCGCAGAGCGCCGAAGCCCGATCGCCCTACGACTCGGAGCAGTACGCCACGCCCGCGATGCGCGCCGACGAGAAGGTCCATTACGAGGTGGTCCGTGGACTCGCAGCGCGAGGCCGCAGGCGTCTCTCCGGTTCCTTCCGCGCGGCGGTCTTCGGAGCGAACGACGGTCTCGTGAGCAACCTCGCGCTCGTTCTGGGCATCGGTGCGACGGGGGTGAGTTCCGGGTTCGTGCTCTTCAGCGGGATCGCGGGACTCTTGGCCGGGGCTCTGTCGATGGGGGCGGGAGAGTTCGTCTCGGTGCGCTCCCAGCGTGAGCTGCTCGCGGCGACCGAGGCGAACGAGGACGCCCACGCGGCCGCCGGGGATCTCGACATCGACGAGAACGAGCTCGCGCTCGTCTACCGGGCACGCGGCATGGAGCCGGAGGAGTCCCTCTCCCGTGCCCGACGCATCGTGACCGCTGCGCAGGCCGGAGTGCGCCGGGGCGCCACCGGACCGGTCAACACCCAGGGCGGCAACGACCACGAGATCGTCGGCAGCGACTGGACCGCAGCGATCTCCAGCTTCCTCCTGTTCGCCTCCGGGGCGATCATCCCGGTCCTGCCGTGGATCTTCGGGCTCCAGGGCACCACCGCCGTGATCGTCGCCCTCGTGCTCGTCGGCATCGCCCTGCTGAGCACCGGCGCCATGGTCGGTGTCCTCTCGGGCGGCCCGCCCCTCCGACGCGCCCTCCGTCAGCTCGCCATCGGTTTCGGCGCGGCTGCCATCACCTACGTTCTCGGCCTCGTGTTCGGCGTCAGTGCGGCGTGATCGGAGTGTGCGCACTCACCCCGCCGATCGTGTGATCGCCGGCACCGTGTAGTGCCCCTCGAGCACGGCGGGGGCGGGCTCGTACATCCGCATCACCGGTCGGAAGTCTCCGGCCGGTGAGGGAAGCCAGTTCGCCGCCGCCCTCTCGTCGGCGGGGCGCTCATGGCTGATGGTGATCGTGAGGGCACCGTCCTCGTCGCGCACGAGACCAGGAGTCCGGTCACCGATCGAATACCGCTCGATCGGGTTCTTGACGAGGTAGAAGTCGGGAACCGAGTACATCGTCAACGACCAGAAGGCGGATACGGGCGGCTCGGGATCCAGGCGCAGCGCGTACGTCCGCTCGCCGGTCAGCTGGTCCCCATGATCATCGACATAGCTCACGATATACGCCGCCTCGTAGGCGTGGTTCCCCCAGAGGCCGCCGAGCGCTGCGGCCGCGCGTTCGGGGATGCGCACTTCGGGGTCGACGATCTTGAAACGGTCGTCGTCGAGGGCCCCGATCTCGAAGTAGTCGAGGTTGTAGTCGAAGGCGTGGAAGGTGAGCTTCCACCCGTTCACCTCCGGGCTGGAGCCGTGCGTCAGGAACGAGTGGAGCGACTGCTGAGCAGCTTCCAGATCGCCGACCAGACGCGCGGCGTCCGAGAGCGAGATCGATGCGTACGGGGAGTCGCCTACGACGGCGATCCCTGTCGAGGCCAGCGAGGCCTGCAAGGGGCGATCCCGGGGTGCGGGCGGGAACTGCTGCGACCAGACGCGGAGCTTCTCGAGGAAGAGCGCGCTCTCCGGGACGCCGGGATCCGGGAAGGCGAGCCCCGCGGGCACGGCGTCCGGGTTTCGCGGCGTGAGGGTCGTCGCGTCCTGGAGCGCATGCACGGCGGGGAGTTCGTCGTCGCCGCTCACAGCCCACCGGCCCACGATCGACGCGACAGTCGTCGGGAACCGGATGACGACCGCGTCGCCGGTGTCGCCGTCCCACGAGGGCGGGACCAGCAGGAACGTCCCCGCGCGTGTCCCCGTGGCACGGTGTCCGACGTACGCGAAGTTGTTCGTCCACGCGTCGACGAACTGGAGGACGTAGTAGCGGCCCGCGGTGTCCGGGACCCGCAGCTCGACCGGGCCGACGCTGAGGTCCACCTGGGCCATCGAGTAGAGCGTGTCGTTGTTGATCGTCACGAACGTGTCCGCGGGGCCGGCGAGCGTTCGGGCGTGACTGAACGCATTGAACGGGGCGGCAGGGTTGGAGCCGACTCCCGTCGTCGTGTAACGCGTCACCTGATCCAGGTTGAACACAAGGGGGAACCCGTAGAGGTAGGCCTGAATGATCGTCTGACGATCGGCTTCGAGGGCGGTCATGGCGATCAGGCTATCCAGAGCCGCCCGCACGCAGGGGAGGAGATCATCCCTCCCGGATGAGCCCCCGCGGGTGCGTCGCGCCATCGACGGGAGACGACGAAGGCCCCGGATCCGTGGATCCGGGGCCTTCGCCTTCCTGTGCGCGGAGGGGGACTTGAACCCCCACGCCCTTACGGGCACTACGACCTCAACGTAGCGCGTCTACCATTCCGCCACCCGCGCAGGTGTTGGATGATCGTTGCCGACCGAAGAATGACATTACCACGTCCTCCGCGGCCTCTCGAACCGAGGCGCACGCCCGGGCGTGGCGCACGGTTTCGATAGCCTGGAGCCATGACTGATCCGTCCCTTCCGGAGGTCGTCCGCATCGCGAGCGACCTGATCCGATTCGACACGTCCAACTTCGGCGGAGGAAACGCGAAGGGCGAGCGCGAGGCCGCGCAGTATGTCGGGGCGTACCTGGAGGAGCTGGGGCTCGAAGTCGAGTACTACGAGCCGATCCCGCGGCGCACGAACGTGATGGCACGCGTTCCGGGACGCGACAGGGACAAGCCCGCGCTCGTCGTGCACGGCCACCTCGACGTCGTGCCGGCCATGGCCGAAGACTGGAGCGTCGACCCCTTCGCCGGCCTCGTGCAGGACGGCATGCTGTGGGGACGCGGCGCCGTGGACATGAAGAACATGAATGCCATGATCCTGACGTCGGTGGCGGAGATCCTTCGCGCGGGCGAACGACCGGAGCGGGATCTGGTGCTGGCCTTCTTCGCCGACGAGGAGAACGGCGGCGTCGAAGGCTCGGCACTGGTCGTGCAGAATCGCCCGGAGTGGTTCGAGGGGGCGACGGCGGCGATCAGCGAGGTCGGCGGCTACTCGATCACGGTCGACGACCGACGCGCCTACCTGTTGCAGGTGGGGGAGAAGGCCCTGATCTGGATCCGGCTGGTGGCGAAGGGGCGCGCGGGTCACGGCAGCCGTCTGCACGACGACAACGCGGTCACGAAGCTCGCAGAAGCCGTCGCGGCGATCGGCCGCACGCGCTGGCCGATCCGGCTGACGTCGACCACGAGAGCCCTGCTCGAAGGACTGAGCACCCTGAGCGGACGCAGCGTCGATGATCCCGATGCCCTCGCCTCCGCCGCTGGCCCCGCCGAGGCCTTCCTGCGGTCCTCTTTCCGCACGACGACGAACCCGACCGCGCTGACCGCGGGCTACAAGCACAACGTGATCCCCGAGCGCGCAGAAGCGCTCATCGACGTGCGGGTGATCCCCGGGACCGAGGACGACGTCCTGGCTGAGCTCCAGCAGATCGTCGGCGACGAGATCATCATCGAGACGGTCGTCCGGGACATCGGCATGGAGACGCCGTTCGAAGGCGAGCTCGTCGAAGCGATGGTCGCCAGCATCGGTCGACACGATCCCGGCGTGCCGGTCATCCCGTATCTTCTCGGGGCCGGCACCGATAACAAGGCGCTGGCATACCTGGGCATCACCGGCTACGGCTTCGCCCCGTTGAAGCTCCCCGCCGACCTCGACTTCACAGGCATGTTCCACGGAGTCGATGAGCGAGTACCCGTAGACTCGCTTGTCTTCGGCCAGCGGGTGCTGACCGATCTGCTGCGCACGTACTGAGCGTCGCGCGCTCCGTGCCTCCTCCGAACTGAAAGCTCTCCATGCACCTGCTCGAAGCACTGATCCTCGGTGTGGTCCAGGGACTCACCGAGTTCCTTCCGATCTCCTCCAGCGCTCACCTGCGCATCCTCGGCACGTTCCTGCCGTCGGGTGAAGACCCGGGTGCGGCGTTCACCGCGATCACCCAGATCGGCACAGAGGCCGCGGTGGTCGTGTTCTTCTGGCGCGACATCGTGCGCATCGTGACGCAGTGGTTCCGGTCGCTGGTCGGCAAGGCTCCGCGCAACGATCCGGATGCCAGGATGGGCTGGCTGATCATCATCGGCAGCATCCCGATCGTGGTCCTGGGGCTGCTGTTCCAGGACCAGATCGAGACCGTGCTGCGGTCGATGTGGATCGTCGCGGTGATGCTGATCGTCTTCGGAATCCTGCTCGGCGTCGCCGATTACGTGGGGGCGAAGCGCCGCAAGCTCGACGACCTCACCTACCCGCACGGCATCGCTTTCGGTTTCGCGCAGGCGCTGGCGCTGATCCCGGGTGTCTCCCGCTCGGGCGGCACCATCACGATGGGGCTCTTCCTCGGCTACGAGCGTGCCGCTGCGGCGCGCTATGCGTTCCTGCTCGCGATCCCCGCGGTGTTCGGCAGCGGCTTCTACCAGGTCTTCAAGAGCTGGGGCGAGCCGTCGTTCTTCTCCTTCGGCGACACGCTCGCCGCGACCGGAATCGCATTCGTCGTGGCGCTCGGGGTGATCGCGTTCTTCATGAACTGGATCTCGAAGCGCAGCTTCCTGCCCTTCGTGATCTACCGCATCCTGCTCGGCACCGTCCTGCTGGTCCTGCTCGGCACCGGTGTGATCGCGGCCTGAGCCGGGCTCAGCGTTTGCGGTCTCCAGGGCCGTCGTCGCGGCGGCGCAGGTAGCGCTCGAACGCCTGGGCGATCGCGTCGCCTGATGCCTCGGGGGAGTCCCACGTGTCGCGGGTGCGCTCGAGCTGACGGATGTACTCCGCCATGTCCTCGTCCTCGGACGCTGCGGCGTCGATCGAGGCTTCCCAGGTCGCGGCCTCGGTCCGCAGCGTCTGGCGATCGACGTCCAGGCCGGTGAGCTCCTCGAGGCGGTCCAGCAGCGCCAGTGTCACCTTCGGCGAAGGGGTCGCCGAGGCGACGTAGTGCGGCACGCTCGCCCACAGACTGGCCGTGGGGATGCCCGCGTTCTCGGCGAAGTGCTCGAAGACGGTGAGGATACCGACCGGGCCCTCGTACAGCGAGCGCTCGAGACCATGCGCCTCGCGCACCTGCTCGTTCTGGCTCGAGGCGAAGATCGATATCGGTCGGGTGTGCGGGACATCGGCCAGCATCGCCCCGAGAGTCACGAGACCGGTGATGTCGTCGCGGAGAGCGATGTCGATGAACTCGGAGGCGAAGGCCTGCCAGGTGCGCGCAGGTTCGGCGCCCGTGAGCAACCAGAACTCGGGCCCAGGCGCAGGATCGCGCGGACGCCACAGTCCGGCCTCCGGCCACGTCAGCTGGCGGCGGCCCTCGGCATCCATCCGCGTCGAGGGACGCGTGTACTGGTAGTCAAAGTACAGCTCAGGGTCGACGGAGTGCACGAGGTCGTACTCCGACGATGAGCGCAGCGCCTCGATGGCGCTGCTGGCCGCTTCACCCGCATCGTTCCAGCCGTCGAAGGCGGCGATGACGATGCGCGGACCGAGAACATCCATCGAGGGCTCCCTTCGAGATCGCGGTCGTGATCCTTCCAGGCTAGTCCGCGAAGGCGGGATGCGGGCGGCACCACGGCTACCATGGGTTCAGTGAGCAGAAAGCCCAGCGCGGTCCTTTGGGACATGGACGGAACACTCGTCGACACCGAACCGTATTGGATGGCCGCCGAGACGGCGCTGGTCGAATCGTTCGGAGGTTCCTGGACCCACGAGGATGCGCTGCAGCTGGTCGGAAGCGGATTGCTCGACAGCGCGGTGATCCTGCAGAACGCCGGTGTCGCTATGGAGCCCGAGGCGATCGTGTCCCACCTGACCGACGTCGTGCAGGAATCGCTGCGCACGCAGGGCGTCCCGTTCCGCCCCGGCGCCCGCGAGCTCCTCCGTGACCTCCGCGAGGCGGGGATCCCCACAGGCCTGGTGACCATGTCGCTGCGTCGCATGGCGCTCAACGTCGTCGAGCTCATCGAGTTCGAGGCCTTCGACATCGTCGTCGCCGGCGATGACGTCGACAACCCCAAGCCCCACCCCGAGCCCTACCTGCAGGCGGCCGCGCTTCTGGACGTCGACATCGCCGAGGTGATCGTCATCGAGGATTCGCCGACCGGCGTGCGCGCCGGCCTCGCCTCCGGGGCGCTGACCCTCGCGGTTCCCCACATCGTGCCCCTCGACCACCTCGGTGCCCACGAGCTGTGGTCCACCCTCGCCGGCAGGGGCGCCGACGATCTCACCGATCTCTTCGACAGCAACACCGCCGTGACAGGAGCCACCCGATGACCGATTCCCGCGTACAGCGGCCGAGCGGTCCGTTCCGTGCGGGCGATCGCGTACAGCTGACCGGGCCGAAAGGCCGACTGCACACCGTGACGCTCCGCGAGGACGGAGAGCTCCACACGCACCAGGGTGTGCTTCGTCATCGCGACCTCATCGGGCTTCCCGACGGCTCCGTCGTGGCCAACAGCTCCGGGCACGACTACCTGGCGCTGCGGCCTCTGCTGCGGGACTTCGCGATGTCGATGCCCCGCGGCGCGGCGATCGTGTACCCCAAGGACGCGGCCCAGATCGTGATGCAGGCCGACATCTTCCCCGGGTCGGTGGTGGTCGAGGCCGGCGTCGGCTCCGGCGCGCTCTCCCTCTCGCTCCTGCGCGCCGTGGGCCCGGCCGGGAAGCTGATCTCCTTCGAGCGTCGCGAGGACTTCGCCGATGTCGCCCGCGGAAACGTGGAGACCTTCTTCGGTGAGCACCCGGACACCTGGCGCGTCGTCGTGGGCGATCTCGTCGAGGCCCTGCCGAACGAGGTGGCACCGGCCTCCGTCGACCGCGTGGTGCTCGACATGCTCGCGCCGTGGGAATGCATGGATGTCGTGGCCGACGCCCTCACCCCCGGCGGCGTCGTGCTCTGCTACGTGGCGACCGCGACCCAGCTCTCCCGTGTGGCGGAGTACATCCGCGGCACGGGACTCTTCACCGACCCCGACGCCTCCGAGACGATGGTCCGCGGCTGGCACGTCGAGGGGCTCGCCGTGCGCCCTGATCACCGGATGGTCGCGCACACCGGGTTCCTCCTCACGGCCCGCCGACTCGCTCCCGGTGCCATCGCGCCGTCGGTGAAGCGGCGTGCGTCCAAGAGCAGCTACGGCGATGAGGACGTGGAGGCGTGGACGCCCGGCGCCGTCGGTGACCGTGAGATCAGTGACAAGAACCTCCGCAAACGCGCACGAGAAGCGGAGAAGGCGGCCGAAGGGGCGCGCCTTGCCGCCGCATCGCGCGATTCCGGGCACGCGACGGAATAGACTGGAGCGCGTGCGTAAAACGTCCGCCGTTCTGGCATCCCTCAGCCTCGCCGTCCTCGCCCTGACGGGCTGCACCGCGACAGCATCCGACGGTGTCGCCGCGTGCGACCGCGGCGGCAACGACAAGATCCTGAACGTCGCCGACGTGAGCGGTGACCTCGGCTCCGTCCCCGATGTCGACGTCTTCGGACCGGTCAAGACCGACAAGACCTCGTTCGCCGACGTCACCGTCGGAGACGGTCTGGCACTGGGATCGGACTTCCAGCCCGTGGTGCTGGACATCGCCTTCTACGGCGGAGACGGCGGAGACAGCGGCAAGGCGCTCTACCAGTCCGAGTTCAACGGCGACCCGAGCCGCGTGCACAGCATCGACTACTGGGCTCAGCGTTCCGCGGGTCTCGCGGACGTTCTCGAGTGCGCCACCGGTGGCAGCCGTGTCCTCGCCGTCCTGACTCCGGAGGACTTCGGGGCCCAGAACGTCCAGGCGTTCGGTCTCGACAAGGGCGAGAACATCGTCGCGGTCATCGATGTGCTCGATGTCATGCCGGCGAAGGCATCCGGTGCACTGCAGTTCAACGACGCACGCGGCCTTCCCAGTGTCGTCCGCGCCCCCGACGGCACTCCCGGCATCATCATCCCCGATGTTCCCGCGCCGACCGAGATCGTGACGCAGACGCTCATCAAGGGCGATGGCCCGAAGGTGAAGGAGGGCGACATCGTCGTCTCCAACATCATGGGTGTCGGCTGGGACGACAAGACGGTCACCACGAGCTCGTGGGGCAAGGACGCGAGCGTGAGTGTGGCCGCCGAGCAGCTCGTGGGCGCCACCGTCGGGTCGCAACTGCTCGTCGTCTTCCCTGCTGCCGAGAGCGCTCCGGCCACGGCGATCGTCGTCGACATCCTGGGCGCAGTGACGGCGCCCACGCAGTGATGGCCGCCCGTATCCCCGCGGAGGAGCGCCTGACGAATCTCGTCGTGGCGCTGATGGCCACGGAGATCGGGTTGACCAAGCAGCAGATCCTCGACAACGTCTCCGGGTATCGGCAGCGCGCAGAGGCGGGCACCCGATCGGACGCCCTGGAGAAGATGTTCGAGCGGGACAAGGACGAGCTGCGCTCGCTCGGCGTGCCCATCGAGACCATCGGGGACGCTGCGGATCCCAACGACCTCCGCGAAGCGCGCTACCGCATTCCCCAGGCGGAATACGATCTCCCCAGCGACATCGAGTTCTCGCCGGCCGAGCTGGCAGTGCTCCAGCTGGCCGGAAGCGTCTGGAGCGCCGAATCCGTCTCCGGGGACGCCCAGTCAGGTGTCCGCAAGATCCGCGCCCTCGGGATCGACGGCGACGAGCCGATCATCGGTTTCGCCCCTCGCATCACGGCCAGGGATGCCGCGTTCTCTCCGTTGCAGGATGCGATCGAACGATCCCGAGTGGTCGCCTTCGACTACCTGAAGCCCGGCGAGGACGCCCCTCGCCGGCGCCGCGTCCGCCCGCTGGCGCTGGTCGACTACGAGGCACGGTGGCATGTCTTCGGCGTCGACGTCGATGCAGAGGAGGACCGCACCTTCCTGCTCAGTCGGATCGTCGGGGATGTGCGGGTGAGCTCCCAGAGCTTCGACCCCGCCCTGCGCGACGGTGCGGGGGATCGCGCACTCGCAGGGTTGGAACGGGTCGCGTCCGAGAACTCGGCACTCCTGGAGATCACCCCGGGTACGGAGGCCGCTCTGCGCCTGGGCCGAAGGGCCACATCAGCTCCTCAGGGCATCAACGTGCCCTTCGTGGACCTGCACATCCTCGCGGACGAACTCGCCTCGTACGGTCCAGAGGTTCGCGTGGTCGAGCCCGCACCGTTGCGCGACGCCGTGATCGCGCGTCTTCGCGCCGTCGCCGAGCTGCACACCGACGAGGAGGAGGCGAGATGACCGCCAAGTCGAAGCCGTTGCTCGCCGCCGACCGGGTGCGGTTGTACCTGACCCTTGTTCCTTATGTGCTCGAGCACGGACAGGTGTCCCTCGAAGAGGCCGCGGCGGAGTTCGGCGTCACGTCGCAGGAGATGCGCGGCATGGTCGAGAAGCTCACCGTCATCGGGCTTCCCGGTGAAGACGGCTATTGGCAGCAGCCGCAGGAGATGTTCGACATCAACTGGGACCTGCTGGACCTCGAAGACGTCATCGAGATCACCAACGATGTCGCGCTCCGTCGTGTGCCGCGCTTCACCGCGCGGGAGGCGGCCGCCCTGCTCGCAGGTCTGCAGATGGTGGCCGCGGTTCCCGCCGTCTCCGACTCGGGCCTGGTGGCCGGGCTGATCTCGAAGCTGTCCCGTGGCGCTGCCGACGCGCCCGCCGACGTGGTCGTCGCGCCCAGCGCCGTCGACGAGGTTCGTGAAGCGGTGGCTCGAGGCCTGCACGAAGGTGTAGCGATCGCCTTCACGTATCAGGCTCCCGATGCCGCGCCGACGACGCGCACCGTGGATCCGATGCAGATCCTGATCACGAACGGACAGTGGTACCTGCAGGGGTGGTGCCACCTCCGACAGGCGATGCGCACCTTCCACCTCGACCGGGTGAGCGCACCGACGCTGACAGAGATCCCGATCACCCACAGCGGAGATCAGGTTCCGGAGGCGTTCGCCGGACTCGACGAGGAGCGCGAGGTGACGGTGCGCGTCGCCGAGCGTCTCGCACCCCTGCTCAGCGGATTCGTGCCCACCGGGGCGACTGAGGCGGTCGACGGCGCAGTGACCACTCGGCTGCATCTCGCCGACCCGCGCGGCATCAAGCGGCTCGCGGCGCGCTTCGGGGGAGCCATGGAGGTCCTGGAACCGGGTGTCGCCCGCGCGGCGACCAGGGAGTGGGCAGCCGCAGGACTCGCCCTCTATCGCCAACCCGAAGCAAAGGTTTGATCTGTAGACTGGATCGAACGCTCACCGACGACGGGAAACCTGACATGTTCGCTGGAATGCAAGGCTGGCACCTGCTTATCGTGCTGGCAGTGATCCTCCTTCTTTTCGGTGCGGCGAAGCTGCCGGCCCTCGCCAAGAGCATGGGTCAGTCCGCCCGCGTGTTCAAGGGCGAGATGAAGGCGATGAAGGACGATGACGCCGCTCGCACCGAGTCCGCAGCCGTCGACCCGACCACGGTGAAGGACTCGGGCATCGACCCTGAGACTCCGCCCCGCGCCTGACCGGCCGTGGCAGCCATCGAACCGACCGTGATGCCGAAGGCGGATCGGGATCGACGGATGTCGCTCGGCGCGCATCTCGTCGAACTGCGCAAGCGCCTCATGTTCGCTGCGCTCGCTCTCGTGGTCGGCATGGTCATCGCCTTTCTCGTGGCTGACCCGATCATCAACTTCATCACCGAACCGGTGCGCATCATCGCCGAGAAGCGCGGAGACGACTTCAGCGCGCTCAACTTCGGAACCATCACCTCGGCGTTCGACATGCGCATGCGCATCGCGTTCTCCATCGGCATCTTCCTGTCGGCTCCGGTCTGGCTGTGGCAGATCTGGGCGTTCATCATGCCCGGCCTCACGCGCAAAGAAGTCAGGTACACGATCGGTTTCGTCGTGGCTGCCGTTCCGCTGTTCTTCGCCGGCTGCTACCTCGGGGTGATGATCATGCCCCACATCATCGAGCTCATGTGGAGCTTCACCCCGGCCGGAGCGACGAACCTCTACTCCGCCCAGGAGTACTACGACTTCATCTTCAAGCTGATGATCGTGATCGGCATCTCGTTCGTGCTGCCGGTGTTCCTGGTCGCTCTCAACCTCGCCGGCGTCATGTCGGGTCGAGCGATCCTCAAGGGCTGGCGGGTCGCCATCATCATCGCCACGGTGTTCGCCGCTCTCGCGACGCCGGCCGCCGACGTCGTCAGCATGCTCATGCTCGCGGGTATCCTGATCGTCCTCTTCTTCGCCGCCGCGGGTCTCTCCCTGATCTTCGATCGACGCAAACGCAAACGCGACGAGGCATCAGGGCTTCTGCCGGATCCGGCATGAGTTCGCCCTCGGAGAAGTACGCGCGCGCGCAGGAAGCAGTGGAGCACCCGCAGTCCACAGCGTTCGCGGCGTTGCAGAAGTTCCAGCTCGACCCCTTCCAGGTCGCAGGGTGCCACGCGCTCGAGAGCGGACGCAGCGTACTGGTCGCAGCCCCCACGGGTGCGGGGAAGACCATCGTCGGTGAGTTCGCGATCCACCTCGCGATGCAGACCGCGAGCGACAAGGCGTTCTACACGACGCCGATGAAGGCGCTCTCCAATCAGAAGTTCAGAGAGCTGGTCGACGTCTACGGAGCCGATCAGGTGGGTCTGCTCACCGGCGACACCAACATCAACGGCAACGCTCGCATCGTCGTGATGACCACCGAAGTCCTGCGCAACATGATCTACGCCGACTCCTCGGCGCTGCGGGACCTGCGCTACGTCATCATGGACGAGGTCCACTACCTCGCCGACCGCTTCCGCGGCGCCGTGTGGGAAGAGGTCATCATCCACCTGCCGGCGCGCGTGCGCCTGGTCTCCTTGAGCGCCACCGTGTCCAACGCCGAGGAGTTCGGCGATTGGCTGGACACCGTGCGCGGCGACACCGAGGTGATCGTCTCCGAGATCCGGCCCGTGCCGCTGGAGCAGCACGTGCTCGTCCGCGACGACCTCCTGCCGCTTTTCGACGATCGTGCCGGCCCGGCCACCGCGCAGGTGAACCAGGAGCTGATGCGCATCCGCTCCTCTACGGGCACGACATACGAGAACAACCGTCAGGCGCAGTCCTACCGCAGCGACCGCCATGCCGGTCGTCAGGCGAAGCGGCCTCAGCGAGGCGGACGTCGTCCGGTACGCGCCGCCAACGCACGCCGGATCGAGCGGATGGATCGCCCCGACGTCGTACGACTTCTGGAGCGGGCGAATCTGCTCCCGGCGATCTTCTTCATCTTCAGTCGGGTCGGGTGCGAGGCCGCCGTGCAGCAGGTGCGTCGGGCGGGGATCCGGCTCACCTCGAACGAGGAGCGTTCCGAGATCCGCGCCATCGTCGAGGAGCGCACGCGCACCCTCCAGGAGGAGGACCTCGGCGTGCTCGGCTACTGGGAGTGGCTCGACAACCTCGAGCGCGGCGTCGCATCGCACCACGCGGGGTTGCTGCCCGCGTTCAAGGAAGTCGTCGAGGAGCTCTATCAGCGCAAGCTCGTGAAGGTTGTCTTCGCCACCGAGACGCTCGCGCTCGGGATCAACATGCCGGCGCGTACGGTCGTGCTCGAGAAGATGGAGAAGTTCAACGGCGAGGCCCGTGTCGCCATCACCTCGGGGGAGTACACACAGCTCACCGGGCGCGCCGGGCGTCGAGGCATCGACGTCGAAGGTCACGCCGTGGTGCAGTGGACCGAGGGCATGGATCCGCAGGCGGTCGCGGCGCTCGCTTCCCGCAGGACGTATCCGCTGAATTCGAGCTTCCGCCCCACGTACAACATGGCCGTGAACCTGATCGACATGTTCGGCAAGGTCAGGGCCCGGCAGATCCTGGAATCGTCGTTCGCGCAGTTCCAAGCGGACCGTGCCGTCGTCGGGCTGGCGCGTCAGGTGCGCGAGGCCGAGGAGTCTCTGGCCGGCTACCAGAGCGCGATGGCATGCGAGCACGGAGATTTCCCCGAGTACGCGGCCATCCGGCGCGAGCTGAGCGACCTCGAGAAGAAGAACCGACAGGATTCGAACGCGCCACGTGCGTCGCGCGACAAGCGCATGAAGCGCATGCAGTCGTTGCGCACGCAGATGCAGCGCCACCCCTGCCACCGCTGTCCCGATCGTGAAGCTCACGCGCGGTGGGCGGAGCGCTATTGGAAGCTCAAGCGCCAGAACGACCGGATCCGTCGTCAGATCGAGACGCGCACCGGTTCCGTCGCGCGCGTCTTCGACCGTGTCATCGAGGTGCTGGAGACGCTCGACTACATCGTGGACGACGGCGAGGAGACCACACTGACCGAGGCCGGACGCACCATGCGCCGTATCTACGGTGAACGCGATCTGCTGGTCGCCGAGTCCCTGCGCCAAGGCCTCTGGGCCGGTCTCGACGCCCCCTCACTCGCCGCCATGGCGTGCTGCCTGGTGTACGAGCCCCGCCGCGACGAAGCGAATGCGGGGGAGCGGGGTCTGCCGCGCGGTGCCTTCCGCGCGGCGTACGAGAAGACGACGACGCTGTGGGCCGAGCTCGACGATCTGGAGCAGGACCATCACCTTCCCGGCAGCGAGCCGTTGGCGGCCGGGCTCGCCGGGGCGATGCACTCGTGGGCGCGCGGCGGAATGCTCGACCGGGTGCTGATCGACGCCGACATGGCGGCCGGTGACTTCGTGCGCTGGGCGAAGCAGACGATCGACCTGCTGGATCAGCTCTCGATCGTGGCGGAGGACGCCACGATCGCACGGACCGCACGGGCCGCGCTCGACGGGGTGCGCCGGGGCATCGTCGCTTACTCCTCTATGTGAGATGGATGCGATGACCGATAAACGAGCGCCCCAGCGCGCCCTCCTGCCTCTGTGGGCCGCTGTGCTCTCCGCCGGACTCGCCGCGGTGATGATGGACCTGGCCTATCCGGAGGCCGCCGTATGGATCCTCGCCTTCCCGGCGACCGCTCTCGTTCTGGTCTCACTGATCGGACGCCGTTTCGGGGGAGCGCTGCTGGTCGGAGTCGTCTACGGGATCCTGTTCTTCGGACTTCTCGTCTCCTGGACCTCGCGCTACCTGGGCCCGGTCCCGTGGGCCGCTCTCAGTGTCCTCGAGGGAGTACTGACGGGAATCGCCCTCGTCCCGATCACCCTCGCCTACCGGTGGCTCCCGAAGGCCTTCCCCGGGACCGCAGGACGCCTCCTGGCGCTTCCCGCTGTCGTCGCCGCCCTCTGGGTCGGCCGCGAGCTTTTCGTCGGCTCCTGGCCCTACGGGGGCTTCCCCTGGGCGCGCATCGGCATGAGTCAGGCGGAGAGCCCGCTGGCACCGGTCTCCTCCTGGGTGGGCGTCAGCGGACTCAGTTTCCTCATGGTCTTCGTCGTGGCGATGCTCATCGAGGTCACGCGCATGCGGGCATGGCGACGGCCACTCCTCGTGATCGCGCCCGCCGCCCTCGTGGTGGTGCTCCTGTTCACCCCGCTCTTTCCCACGTCTTCGAGCGGTTCCCTGCGGATCGCAGCGGTACAGGGAAACGGTCCGACCGGCTACTTCGACGACCGCGAGCCGTTCTCGGTGATCCAGGCGCAGACCGACGCGACCGCGCCTCTCTACGGCGAGGATGTCGATCTCCTGGTGTGGCCGGAGGGGTCGTTGGACGGCGATCCGTTCCAGATCGACGCCCTCGCGCGGCGGATGACTCTGCTCGCCAACCGGGTCGACGCCCCGCTGCTGGCGAACGCGGCGACAGGCCGGGACGACCGCTACTTCAACACGTCGATGCTGTGGAATCCCGACGGCACGGCGACACAGCTGCATGACAAGCGCCACCCGGTCCCGTTCGGCGAGTACGTGCCGGATCGCGCTTTCTTCAACGCGCTCGCTCCCGACCTCATCGGACTCATCCAGAGGGAGTACACCCCGGGCTCGAACCCTCCGCTGGTCACCGTCGAGGGTGTCCCCGTCGGCCTCGCCATCTGCTTCGACGTGATCTACGACGACGTGATCTGGCAGGGCCTGAACTCCGGCGCCGAGGTGCTGGTTTTCCAGACGAACAACGCGGACTTCCGTGGCACGGACGAGAATCTCCAGCAGCTGGCCTTCGCCCGGATGCGGGCCATCGAGACGGGCCGCAGCGTGGTGAACGTCTCGACCGTCGGCACGAGCCAGATCATCCGCGCCGACGGATCGACCGTCACGAGCCTGGACGCAGATGAGGCCGGAGCGATGCTCGAGGATGTCGAGCTCCGATCCGGCCTCACAGCTGGTGTGGTGCTGGGCCCCTGGGTGCAGGCGATCCTGCTCTGGGGCGGTCTGGGCGCGCTCCTCGTCGGGTGGTGGCGCGCCAGGAGGCGCTAGGCGCCGATCTTCTCCCGGGTCGGGTCTTCGCCGGCACCGCGGCGGGCGCGGATGAAGGCGAGGCGCTCCTCGAGGAGTTCCTCGAGTTCTGCGCGGCTACGACGCTCCAGCAGCATGTCCCAGTGGGTGCGGGCAGCCTTCTCGTCGGTGACCTCGAGCGTCACGGCCTGGCCGTCGACGTTCAGGCGGGCTTCGGCGCCGCACGCGCGGCACTCCCAGGTCTGGGGCGGTTCTGCGTCCGCCGCGAACATCAGGTTCGTGACGTGGCCGCAGGTGTCACAGGTGTAGGTGGTCTCACGGCGCTCCATGAAAACGACGCCCTCTTCGCTCTGTAGGCTCTGGGCGCCGAGTCGGATGCCGCGCAGGCTGCGATCTGCCATTGTGTGGTCCTCTCGTCGCTGTCAGGTATAGCGCTCCAGCCTGTGCGCTTCATCCACGCAGCCGCCTTCTCGGCGGAACTCACAGGTTAATCCCAGCACCGGAGGTTATGGGGCGCGTCGGAGGTCAGCGGGGGATCAGCGCTTTGAGTGCCACGTCCGCGCGATCGGAGACGATTCCGTGGGCGCCGAGAGCGATGAGGCGCTGCATGTGTTCGGGCTCGTTCACCGTCCATACGTGGACTTCGACGTCATGTCGTCTGGCAGCGCGGACTAGTGCCGGCGTCATGACCTTTAGCGCACCGTAGCGTTCGGGTATCTGCAGAGCGTCGACCTCCCGGAGCAGACGAGCGGGGGAGAGGCGCAGCGCCGACAGAGCCCTCAGCGCGGCGATCGTTCCGCTCCCACCGGATGTGGCGGGGCGAAGTGCTGCTCCGGACCGCAAGACCGAGGCGAGCGCGGCTCGACGGGTCGCGTCGGAGAAGCTCGTCAGGAGCACCCGGTGCGTGTGCTCGACCAGTATCGGTCCGAGCGGATCGACGGCTGCGGGGGTCTTCACATCGATGTTGAAGCGGACGTCCGGGAAGGAAGCCAGTGCCTCGGCCACCGTCAGGAGCCCGCCGTGGTCCGCGAAGAGCATCCGGAGCTCTCGAGTGCGCACCTCCCGCACGCTGCGGCTGTCGCCGACCAGCCGGGTCAGTGTCTCATCGTGGAACAGGACGACGTCGCCATCAGCCGTGACCTGGCAGTCGGTCTCGATGTAGTCGATGCCTGCCGCATGCGCAGCGGCGAATGCCGCAGCGGAGTTCTCCCAGACGCCCGAGTCCTCGCCTGCCGCGGTGATCAGACCGCGGTGGGCGAGGACTCGGGGATGCCGCGTCTTCGAGAAGTACGGGTGCGTCACGCGCCCGGCAGCGTGTTCGTCGGGCCCTGGCCCGGCTTCGGGGTGAATGCACTGCCGATGCCCTTGAGCGCCTCGGTGAGTTCGCTCGGGATGATCCACAGCTTGTTGGACTGACCCTCGCTGATCTTCGGCAGCATCTGGAGGTACTGGTAGGCGAGGAGCTTGTCGTCCGGCTCGCCCTGATGGATCGCGCTGAAGACGTTCTGAATGGCCTCGGCCTCACCCTGCGCACGCAGCACGGCGGCCTGCTTGTCGCCCTCTGCGCGGAGGATCTCGGCCTGGCGAGCACCTTCGGCTTCCAGGATCGCGGACTGCTTCGTTCCCTCTGCCGTCAGGATCGCGGCGCGGCGGTCACGCTCGGCGCGCATCTGCTTCTCCATGGAGTCCTGGATCGAGATGGGCGGGTCGATCGCCTTGAGCTCGACGCGACCGACGCGGATGCCCCACTTGCCTGTCGCCTCGTCGAGGACGACACGGAGCTGACCGTTGATGTTGTCGCGGCTGGTGAGCGCCTCTTCGAGGTTCAGTCCACCGACGACGTTACGCAGAGTGGTGGTCGTCAGCTGCTCGACCGCGCCGAGGTAGTTCGCGATCTCGTAGGTCGCGGCGCGCGCATCGGTGACCTGGAAGTAGACGACCGTGTCGATAGACACGACGAGGTTGTCCTCGGTGATCACCGGCTGCGGCGGGAACGAGACGACCTGCTCGCGCATGTCGATCAGAGGGCGCAGGCGATCGATGAAGGGCACGAGGACGTTGAGCCCGGGGGTGAGGGTCTTGTGGTAGCGCCCGAGGCGTTCGACGACCCCCGCTGTGGCCTGCGGGATGATGCGGATCGCGCGAGCGACGGTGACCACCACGAAGATGATCACCGCGATCACGAGGACCCACAGGATCGCGGTGGGGACGAACGATGCGTCGTTCACGGGGTTCTCCTAGTCGTTGACGGGACGGACGATGGCGGTCGCGCCGTTGATCGCACTCACGGCGACCGGAGCGCCCTGGGGGATCGGCACGGGTGTGGCTGTGCGTGCGGTCCAGGTGTCGCCGTTGGCGAGCTTGACCTGGCCCGAGATCTGCGTGATGTCGTGCAGCGCGATGCCGCGGAGGTCGACGAGGGCGTCGACGTTCGACTTCGTCGGATCCTCCCCGCGCCGCAGGCGCTTGAGCAGCGGCGGCCGCAGGAAGAGGATGAACAGCGCGGCCGCGGCGGCGGCGATGATCACCTGCACCCACACCGGGACGCCGATCAGGTCGGTGACCAGACCGACGACGCTGCCGAAGCTCAGCATGAGGAACGTGAAATCCAGCGAAAGCATCTCGATGACGAGGAAGACGGCGATCAGGACCAGCCAGCCGATCCAAGCCCATTGGTCGATGAACGTGACGAATGTCGTGAAGTTGTCCATGCGGCCTCCTTTGTGGTCAACGTATCACGCGGGCGTCCGCGGATCCGGGTGCCACAGCGCGCGCTTGGTAGTGTGTGAGGGCCGTGCGATCACGGCTTTTTCACGCATCATGAGGAGTCACCGTGACCGACGTTCTTCCCGCAGGATCCCTTGACGGCAAGGTCGCCCTTGTCACCGGTTCATCGCGGGGCATCGGCGCCGACACCGTGCGCTACCTCGCTGAGGCCGGCGCCGACGTCGTCATCAACTTCCGCAACAAGGCACCGCGTGCCGAGAAGCTGGCCGCGCAGCTGCGCGAGCTCGGCCGTCGTGCGCTCGTCGTCGGTGCCGACCTGACCGACCCCGAGTCCGTCGCCGAGATGTTCGACGCCATCCGCGCGGAGTACGGGCGTCTCGACGTGCTCGTGCTCAACGCGTCCGGCGGCATGGAGTCCGGCATGGCCGAGGACTACGCACTCACCTTGAACCGCGACGCCCAGCTCAACGTTCTGAACGCGGCCACGCCGCTGCTCGGCGAGGGCGCGCGCGTCGTGTTCGTCACCAGCCACCAGGCCCACTTCATCCGGACCACCCCGACCATGCCGGAGTACGAGCCCGTGGCACTCTCCAAGCGCGCAGGAGAAGACGCGCTGCGCGAGCTCATCCCCGGCCTGGCCGCGAAGGGCATCGGGTTCACGGTCGTCTCCGGCGACATGATCGAGGGGACGATCACCGCGACGCTGCTGGAGCGGGCGAACCCGGGAGCGATCGCGGAGCGCCGGGAATCGGCGGGCAAGCTCTACAACGTCTCGGAGTTCGCGGCAGAGGTCGCCAAGGCAGCCGTCGACCCCGTGCCCGCGGACAACACGCGGCTCGTGGGTGACGTGAGCGCCTTCGCGGCCGAGTAGTACGACACAGAGAATCGGCCCCGTCCTGCATCATGCAGGACGGGGCCGATCGTGTTTCAGGCGATGAGCGTCAGCTCGCCGCTCCGCCCTGGACGGCGGAGACGAACTCCTTCGCGTCCCGACCGAGCGTGATGGCACGCACGATCTGAACGATGCCGAGCACGACCAGCGAGATGCCCAGCAGGAGCCAGAACGCGAAGCCGGCGATCAGCGGCGAGAACAGGACGATGATTCCGGCGACGATGCTGAGGATCGCGTAGAGGACGGTCCAGACCCGCGACCCGTCGCTGCCGAGCAGCGTGAGGGCGACGATCCCGTCGACGATCCAGCTGACGCCGATGAAGATCACGACGACGAACGCGAGCGTGGCTGCGGCGGCGTTCAGGTTGAAGAACGCGATGACACCGGCTGCGATGTACAGCAGGCCGAGGACGATGTGGCCGACGCGGGCCCATCCTCCCTTCGCGCTCGAGAAGATGCCGAGCCCGACGTACACGAGACCGGCGACGACCAGGTACGAGGCGAAGATCGCCGTCACGATGACCGCGGACTTGATGGGCCAGACGAGGAGGACGATTCCGGCGATCAGCGCGATGACGCCGGCGACCGCCAGCGTGACCCGGATCGACTTGAACAGAGACTTGGCCTCCGTGAGTGGTTCAGACATGGTGGGGAGCCCTTTCTGAGAAGATGCTGTGAGGATGCATCCTCAGGGTAGCGCTCCCATGGTCCGGGATGGGGGAGAAGGTCCCACCCGCGTTTCGCTCCGTCACGCCGCGACTTCCGGCGACATGGCAAAATCGAGGCGTGTCCGTCGTCGACGAAGATCGCCTACGTGAGCTCGCCGTGATGAGAAGGGTCAGAGACCGCATCGACCGCGAGTATGCGAGGCCGCTCGACGTGCAGGCCCTCGCGGACGGTGTGCACATGTCCGCGGGGCATCTGAGCCGGAAGTTCCGCGAGACCTACGGCGAATCGCCGTACTCCTATCTGATGACTCGGCGGATCGAGCGCGCGATGGCGCTGCTACGGCGCGGTGACCTGACGGTGACGGAGGTGTGCTTCGAAGTGGGGTGCTCCTCGCTCGGCTCGTTCAGCACGAGATTCTCGGAGCTGGTCGGTGTCGCACCCAGCGTGTACCGTGAACGCGCCGCCACCGTCGAAGGGATCCCCTCGTTCCACGCCAAACAGGTGACCAGACCGATCAGGAATCGAGAAGCGCCGCGCACCGATGCGCACCTACCGTGAACACCATGAACATCCGCATCCACTACGCATTCCTTCCGCACACCGACGCCGAAGCCGCGCTCGGTTTCTACCGCGACGCGCTCGGCTTCGAGGTTCGCAACGACGTCGGCTACGACGGGCTGAGATGGGTCACGGTCGGTCCGCCCGGCCAGCCCGAGACGTCGATCGTGCTGCATCCGCCGGCAACCGACCCCGGCATCACCGACGCCGAGCGCCAGACGATCCTCGAACTCATCGCGAAGGGCAGCTACGCGGCGCTGACGCTGGCCAGCGACGACGTCGACGCGCTGTTCGAACGCCTCGTCGAGCGCGGCGCCGACGTCGTCCAGGAGCCTATCGACCAGCCCTACGGGGTTCGCGACTGCGCGTTCCGCGACCCCGCGGGCAATCTCCTCCGCATCAATCAAGCCGCCTGATCTCTCCACCGACCACACGAAGGACGCCGATGACCACGGACGAGCACCCCGCCGACACCCACGACCTGATCCGCGTGCAGGGCGCGCGCGAGAACAATCTGAAGGACGTCAGCGTCGACATCCCGAAGCGCCGCCTCACCGTGTTCACCGGCGTCTCCGGTTCGGGGAAGAGCTCGCTCGTCTTCGACACGATCGCTGCGGAGTCGCGGCGCATGATCGATGAGACCTACAGTGCCTTCGTCCAGGGCTTCATGCCCTCGGTTCCACGACCCGACGTCGACGTGCTCGAAGGGCTGACGACGGCGATCATCGTCGACCAGGAACGCCTCGGCGCGAACCCGCGATCGACCGTCGGCACCGTGACCGACGCGAACGCGATGCTGCGCATCCTGTTCAGCAAGCTCGGACAGCCCTACATCGGCGGGCCGACGGCATTCTCGTTCAACATCCCGACGCAGAAGGCCAGCGGCGTGATGACCGGCCCGGGTGGGGCGAAGAAGATCGTGAAGGACGCGATCTATCTCGGCGGCATGTGCCCACGATGCGAAGGCAGGGGAGCGGTATCCGACATCGACCTCGCCCAGATCGTCGATGAGACAAGGTCTCTCGACGAAGGTGCCATCATGGTGCCCGGCTACACCGCCGACGGATGGATGGTGAAGGGCTTCTCCCAGTCGGGGTTCTATCCGGGCGACAAGCCGATCTCGCAGTTCACCGAGAAACAGCGTCACCTCTTCCTCTACGGCGAGGTCACGAAGGTGAAGATCTCCGGGATCAACATGACCTATGAGGGTCTCATCCCGAAGATCACCAAGTCGATGCTGTCGAAAGACCTCGATGCGCTGCAGCCGCACGTCCGCGCCTTCGTCGAGCGTGTCGCCACCTTCGCGGTCTGCCCGGAGTGCGACGGCACCCGCCTGACCGAAGGTGCGCGCTCCTCGAAGATCGAGGGCGTGAGCATCGCCGACGCCTGCCGTATGCAGGTTACGGATCTGGCCGACTGGGTGCGCGGACTCGATCTTCCCGAAGCGGGCCCGCTTCTGCAGGCGCTCAGCGCCAACCTCGACGCCTTCGTCACGCTGGGGCTCGGTTACCTCAGTCTGGAACGACCCTCCGGCACGCTGTCCGGGGGAGAGGCGCAGCGCATCAAGATGCTCCGGCATCTGGGCTCTTCACTCACCGACATCACCTACGTCTTCGACGAGCCGACGATCGGCCTGCACCCGCACGACATCCAGCGCATGAACGGGCTCCTGCTCCAGCTGCGCGACAAGGGCAACACCGTGCTGGTCGTGGAACACAAGCCCGAGATCATCGTGATCGGCGACCACGTGGTCGACCTGGGGCCTGGTGCGGGAAACGCCGGTGGCGAGATCTGCTTCGAGGGCACGGTCGAGGGGCTGAAGGCGAGCGGCACGAAGACCGGCGAGCATCTCGACGACAGGGCACAGTTGAAGGATGCGGTGCGCTCGGGCACGGGAGCCATCGAGGTGCGAGGGGCGACCGCGAACAACCTGCAGGCCGTCGATGTCGACATCCCGACCGGCGTGCTCACGGTCGTGACGGGAGTGGCTGGCTCCGGCAAGAGCTCGCTCATCCACGGATCGGTCTCGAACCGCGACGGTGTCGTGTCGATCGATCAGGCGGCGATCAAGGGGTCCCGCCGCAGCAACCCCGCGACCTACACGGGGCTTCTCGAGCCGATCCGCAAGGCGTTCGCGAAGGCGAACGGCGTCAAGCCCGCTCTGTTCAGCGCGAACTCCGAAGGCGCCTGCCCGTCATGCAAGGGTGCGGGCGTCATCATCACCGAGCTCGGCTTCATGGACACCATCGAGACGCCGTGCGAGGACTGCGGAGGCAAGCGCTTCCAGGTCGGCGTGCTCGAGTACAAGCTCGCGGGCAAGGACATCACCGAGGTTCTCGACCTCCCGGTCTCCGAGGCCCGGGTGTTCTTCAGTGAGGGAGAGGCCAAGCTGCCTGCGGCCGCGGCCATCCTCGGCCGGTTGGAAGACGTGGGGCTCGGTTATCTCTCGCTCGGACAGCCGCTGTCGACGCTGTCGGGTGGCGAACGTCAGCGCATCAAGCTGGCGATCCAGATGGGGGAGAAGGGGGACGTGTACGTGCTCGACGAGCCCACCACGGGCCTTCACCTGGCGGATGTCGACAAGATCCTCGGCCTCCTGGATCGACTCGTCGACGCCGGGAAGACCGTCATCGTGATCGAGCACCATCAGGCGGTCATGGCGCACGCGGATTGGATCATCGACATCGGGCCCGGAGCCGGTCATGACGGCGGCAAGGTCGTCTTCGAGGGAACACCGACAGATTTGGTATCCCAAAAATCGACGTTGACGGGGGAGCACCTCGCAACCTACGTCGGCGTGTGAGAGGAGTAGGGGCGCATCACCTGAGGCGCCCCCGGCGCTCGGGGCCGCCGCGGAAGTCGCCTCAGTCCCGCCGGGCGATGATCGTGTAGGTGCACGGCATCAGATCGCGTTCGGCCTCGGGCCAGGCATAGCCACCGGCGACCTCGACCATGCGGTCGCTGAACTGCCATGGCAGGGTCCGGCCCTCGTCGAAGTGCAAGAGGCGTAGACCTGCGCGCAGCAGCGCGCCGAGGATCTCGGACAACGAGTGGGGCCACTCGTAGGTGCGCGCGTGGGAGATGCGACCGTCGCCGGCATAGGTGGAGTCGTCATCCCACTGCTGTGCATGCCCGGTCGCGAAGTACGGATATCGCGTGGTCAGGCCCGCGGCATCCTCATCCAACGCGTAGAGGGCGGGATGGCCGTCGCGGATGAAGAACATGCCGCCGGGGCGCAACAGCGCGACGATCTGGGCGGCCCACCGGTCAAGGTCGTCGAGCCAGGTGATCGTCCCGATACTCGTGTAGACCACGTCGAAGTCGCCGACGACGGCGGCCCGCGCATCGAGGACATCGGTCTCCACCCACGTGGCCTCGACGCCCAGACGCGTCGCGAGCTCACTTGCCGTGTGAAGCGCCGACGGCGAGAAGTCGACGCCGGTGACCCTCGCGCCGGCGCGAGCCAGTGAGACGGTGTCGGTGCCGATGTGGCACTGCAGGTGGCACAGGTCGAGTCCGGACAGACCGCCCGACGGAAGGAATGCAGACATCGCGGCGAGATCGTCGCGCACGACATCACTCAGATGATCCGGATCGTCGAACGCTCCGAGTCCGTACGCTTCCTCGTGCATAGGAACGCGATCTTCCCAGTTCGCCTGGTTCGCCCGCCGTGCAGATTCCCAGTTGATGTCGACATTGCTTCCATTCACGGTGCGAGCCTATCGAGTGCCGCATTCCGGCGAGGAGTAATATCCGATAATGCACATTATGTCAGCTAGTGGAGAACCGGCCTATCCCCGATCACCAAAGATCTGCTGTGCGCGGGCCACGATGTCGTCGAGACGGGATTGCAGATAGGGACCGGGGCATTCGGTCCCCGACCACGTTTCGCGGTGAGAGATGACATGGGCTCGGTCGATAGTGAACGACACCGGCACGCCGTCCAGACTCTTGCCGTCGAAGGTCGCAAGCCATGCGATCATCTGCGCGAGTTCTTCGAGTTGCGCCTCCGTCACCGCAAACTCAGGTGCCCCGCTGACGTTGAGAGTCTCCACCGCGACGGACCGCCAGTTCCAGTCAGCGCCGGTTGCGGACGGTTTCGCGGACGGACGAATCAACTCGATGACGGAACCGTCGTTTCGTAGGTAGAAGGTCGGTGCGGATGATCGCTTGTTGCAGCGGGACAGGAAGTCCAACTGGTCGGCGGTCGTGCCGGTGTGGTGGATGATGAACCGATCGATGACCGGTCGCACCGCGTGGCCGTCGCTTCCCGCGGTGTCGCGGTTGGCCCGGTTCGTGGGATTCGCACAGTCCGTGAACCCGAGAGGCGCCTCGAGGCCGCGAACCGCCCGCTCGTAGACAGGGTCGTACTCCGGAAGCCCTCGCGGATTGTCCGGGTCCACTATCGCTGCCGCATCGTCGGGGCCCTCAGCAGTCGTGGTGAGCCAGATCCCCACTGCGGTCACGGCCGCCCCCGCGCCGGCAGCGATGAGAAACCGCCTTCGGGTATGCGCCTCCGGGCGCACAGCAGGCTCGGGCGGGTGAGAGTGCGGCATCTGCCCATTCAACACGGCCAGCCGTCATCAGGCGTGATGATCACCGGCGTACCCGCCACGGGTTGCGAGAATGGTCCGATGGCTGACACCGGCAGCGACTCCACCCGTCTCGTCATCTTGCGCGGCGATGCGGCGTCGGGCAAGACGACGACGGCGACGGCGCTGCGGCCGAAGCTCGGTGAGCGGGTGGCTCTCATCTCGCAGGATCACTTTCGCCGGGAGCTGCTGTACGACCCCGATCGGCTGAGGCGGTCCAGGGCTGCGAGCGTCCTGATCGTCGGCGCTGCCAGACAGGCACTCGACCTCGGATACGACGTGATTCTCGATGGCGTCTTCAATCTGCGCGACTACTCCGACGTCTTCGAGAGCTTGTATCGCGACCACCGCGGGACGACGTGCATCTACCAGTTCGACGTCGGTCTCGACGAGACGGTCCGGCGCCACGCGGGGAGGCCGCTCGTGAACGACTTCGGTGAGGACAGGATCCGCGAATGGCACGACGGGTGGCAACCACTCCCCTGGTTCGATGAGCGACGGGTCGGACCGGAGACGACTACCGAAGAACTCGTGAAGATCATCGTGGAAGACCTCGGCGGCGGCATGCGCATGTGATTGCGCCACACACGATCACCGGACGGTGAGGCGACCGAGATCGACGAGTCCCGCCCGCCTGCGCTGCCGCGGTCTCGCTGGCTGTAGACGAGCATGTCCCTGCGCTCATCACCGATCGTCTGCCGCGTTCCCGGAGGAGTAGCGTTGGGGAGGTGCAGCAGGTCTCCCACTCCCCCGTCTCGACACCGGGGTGGCGAGCATGGCTGATCTGGTCCGTCGGAGTCGCGGCATATGTGCTCGCGATCACGAACCGCACATCTCTCGGCGCCGTGGGCGTCGAAGCGGCGGACCGGTTCCAAGCGGATGCGTCGACGCTGGCGCTGTTCGCCGTGGTGCAGCTCGCCGTCTACGGCGGCATGCAGATCCCCGTCGGTATTCTGCTGGATCGCTTCGGGTCGCGTCCGATCATGACGATCGGCATGTTGCTCATGGCCGCGGGCCAGCTGACCATGGCGCTCTCCCCCAGCATCGGCGTCGCGATCTTCGCACGCGTGCTGCTCGGCGCAGGTGACGCCGCGATCTTCCCCGCCGTCCTGCGTCTCGTGGCGACCTGGTTTCCTGCGCAACGAGGACCGATCATGGTCCAGTTCACCGGCATCATCGGCCAGACCGGCCAGCTGATCGCCCTGGTTCCCGTCGCTGCACTCCTGCACGCCACCAGCTGGAGCATCACCTTCGGCAGCATCGCCGGCCTCGGCGTGCTCTTCACGATCCTCGTCGCCTTGGTCATCCGCAACCATCCCGCAGAGCGCGGTGCCGACGTGACGGTGAACACCGATACCGGCGTCATCCGCGTCGTCACCTCCGCGATAGATACCGGAGTCGGCATACGCGCAGCCTGGGCGCACCCGGGAACGCGTCTCGCGTTCTGGTCGCACTTCACCACGCCGTTCGCGGGCACCGCGTTCGTCCTCCTCTGGGGTATGCCGTTCCTCACCGCTGCGGAGGGACTCGATACCGCGCACGCCGCAGGCATCATCTCGGTATATGTCATTGCAGGCATGCTTCTCGGACCGATCATCGGCGATCTCTCCCGCCGGCTGCCGAATCACCGCTCCCTCGCTCTCGTGCTCCCCGCCGTCGGAGTGCAGATGGTCGCCTGGATCGCCGTCATCGCCCTGCCAGCCACCGCACCGAGCTGGCTCCTCTACGTACTGGCCATCGCGCTCGCGACCGGCGGACCCGCATCGATGATCGCCTTCGATCACGCGCGGACGCACAACCCGTCCCACAGGCTCAGCACGGCAACCGGGGTGACGAACGCCGGCGGCTTCATCGCCGCACTCATCGCCATCTTCCTGATCGGACTCGCCCTCGACCTCCAGGGCGCCGGCACTCCCGAGACCTATTCGCTCGATGCCTTCCGGATCGCGTTCCTCATGCCGATCCCCCTCTGGATCATCGGCACCGTGTTCATCCTCATCGAACGCAAGCGGACGCGGATCCGCATGGGTCTGGATCCCGAACGACGGCGCTGAACCTCAATCCGCAAAGCGTTTCCCGCTGCGTGGCTCGAGATCCGCGCGCGGAGTCCGGTGCGGTCACGGCGGCGCTGACGACGGTGAGATCAACGACCGCGCGGGGTCCAACCGGAGGGAAGCGGCCCCTCCTGCACGGCTCGCTCTCGGTCGGCCCGTGCGGACCAGCCCTGTGCACGGTCGACCGTGTCGAATGCACCACGAGCCAGTCGGAGACCGACATCCTGGTGATGCATGCGCGGCGCTCCCCCACGGCGGACAGACGCGCGCACGCTCCAGGCGTCGTCAGCGAAGCCGCCGCCACGGAACACGCGGTAGTCGTCGTAGCGGGCGGGGTCCAGCAGGTCCCAGCACCATTCCCAGACGTTGCCGAGCGTGTCGAAGAGACCGTGGAGGTTCGGCAGTTTGCCGCCGATGTCCTGCGGCGCCGAGATGCCGTCCGCGCTCGTCCACGCGGCGTCGGCCAGAGGCGCATAGTGCGGCCCGGTCGAACCGGCCCGGCACGCGAACTCCCACTCCGCTTCGGTGGGCAATCGGTACCCGTCTGCGGTCGTGTCCCAGGAGACGTCCTCACCATCGAACAGGTAGACCCGATCCAGGCCCTCCCACTCGGATGCGGCGTTGCAGAAGTGGATGGCACGCAGCCAGCTGAGGTCGGATGCGGGGCGACGAGGGTGGCGCACCGGGATACCCAGCACCTCTGCGAGCTGCTCCTCCGTCACCGGATACACGCCGATCTCGAAAGGCTCCAGGGTGACCTCGCGCTGTTCCTCGCGACGTGCGTCCCGCAGCGTCAGGACGCCGGCGGGGATGCGGGCGAACTCGAAGTCGCTCACCGGTCCCCCGCGTCCGAGCGACGGACTCGATTCACGAGGGCACTCGCTCTACCCAGGACGGGAACTTGGCCGTGCGACCGTCGCCGGAGGATGTGCGGGTCACGCGCCGACGGACCCAGGGGCCCACGAACTCCCGATAGTAGGCGAGCCCCGACGGCCCCGCACCGAGGCGATCGCTCGGCGCCCACCACGTCTCCGGCGGCTCGAAGCCGAGAGCATGCAGCACCCGAGCCGCCACACGGTGATGGCCCGCCGCGTTCATGTGCAGCCGGTCGTCCGCCCAGTAGGCGCCACGGGAGAGCTCACGATCCGGCCAGTTGAATGCACGGACCACATCGGGGCGCTCTTCGATCCGTCGAAGCACGGCATCAGAGAGGAGATCTCCGCGCCGTTGAACGAGGGATCCCATCGGAAGCTGTCCACTCGGGTTCGCCCCGGAGAGCAGGATCATGGTCACCCCCTCCTCGTCGCAGCGGCGCAGCACGCGGCTGAACGCATCGGCGATGTGCTCGACATCGGTGCGTGGGCGAAGCATGTCGTTGCCTCCGCCGTTGAAGGAGAGATGTGTCGGCCTCAGCGCGAGCGCGGGCTCGAGCTGCTGCTCGACGATCGGCCAGGCGAGCTTGCCTCTGATCGCGAGGTTGGCGTACTGGATCGAGTGCCCAGCAGCGTCCGCCCACCCTTGAGCCGCGAGATCCGCCCAGCCGCGCTCACGCCCATCCGGGAGGACATCACCGACCCCCTCGGTAAAGGAATCACCGATCGCCACGAACCGCACTTCTGCCATCGTCCCAGCCTATTGCGGCAGACGAGAGCAGGCGTCAACGATCGTCGAGCGCCTGCCCGCCGCGGTCGACGAGCCCCCATGCTGCGGCCGCAGCACCGAGGAAGCACACCCCGAACACCGCGAACAGCAGCGGCGCTCCACCGGCGAGCAGCAGCATCGGAACGGAGAGCGGCGCCACGATCGATGCGATGCGACCCACTCCTGCCGCCCAACCGGCGCCCGTTCCCCGCAGGGAGGTGGGATAGATCTCGGGGGTCACTGCGTACAGGGCTCCCCAGGCGCCCAGGTTGAAGAACGACAGCGCCATGCCCGCGGCGATGATGGCGCCCTCGGTCGTCGCGGTGCCGAAGATCACTGCAGACACCGCAGAACCGAGCAGGAACACCGACAGCGTCAGCCGTCGCCCCCACACCTCGATCAGCCACGCCGCGACCGCATAGCCCGGCAGCTGGGCCAGCGTGATGATGAGGGTGAAACCGAACGAACGCACCAGATCGAACCCGGCATCCACGAGGATGCTCGGTATCCAGATGAACGCCCCGTAGTAGGCGAAGTTCACGCCCAACCACACCATCCACAGGCACAGTGTGCGCAATCGGAACTCCGGGTTCCAGAGCGTTGCCAGCCGCGCGCGTGCGGTGACCGCGATCGCACGTGATGCCGGCTCCTTGCGGATAGCGGGGGCACCGCCCACCCCGGCATCGGCCTCGAACGCCGAGACGATGCGGTCTGCTTCCGCGATGCGTCCTCGCGAGGCGAGCCAGCGGGGCGATTCCGGCATCCGCCACCGCACGAAGAGTGCGTACACGGCAGGGATCGCGCCGAGCGCGAAGGCCCAGCGCCACCCGTCATCGGAGGCCGGTATGACGAGGAAGCCGATCACCGCGGCCGCGGTCCATCCGAGTGCCCAGAAGGCCTCCAGCACCACGATCAGCCGGCCACGGATCCGGGCCGGAGCGAACTCGCTCACATACGTCGATGCGACCGGGAGCTCGGCGCCGAGACCGAGACCGACCAGGAAGCGGAGAAGGAGCAGTGCCGCGAGACCTCCGACGAGCGCGCTGGCACCGGTCGCGATGCCGTATACGAGCAGCGTGAGCGCGAACACCTGCCGTCGTCCGAAACGATCCGCCAGCAGGCCACCGAGCGTCGCGCCGATGGCCATGCCGATGAACCCGACCGAGGCGATCCAACCGGCTTCGCCCTTCGTCAGTCCCCACTGCTGCGTGAGCGCGGCGAGGATGAAGGAGATCAGACCGACATCCATCGCGTCCAAAGCCCAGCCGAGCCCCGACCCCGTCAGGAGGCGCAGGTGGCGACGAGTGAACGGCAGGACGTCCAGGCGCTCAGCCAGAGATGAGCGGCTCGGCAAGGCGGTGTTGGCCATGCTCTTCATCGTAGAGCCGAGCGCCCGACGTCTCGCGCCCGATGACGTCAGTCCTGCGCGTCGAGGATCCGCTTCACCCGCGGGATCACCTCGGTGCCGTACAGCTCGATGCTGCGCATCATCGACTCGTGCGACAAGGTACCTGTGGCGTACTTCAAGTCGAACCGGCCGAGTCCCAGCGTCGTGATCGTGTCGGCGATCTTCGCCGCGACGCGATCCGGCGAGCCCGCGTAGATCGCTCCTTCAGGACCGATGTCGTTCTGGAAGCGCGCACGACTGTATGCCGGCCATCCGCGCTCACGTCCGATCGTGTTGTTCATGGCCTCGAAACCGGAGTACGCGGCGTCCCAGGCCTCCGCATCCGTCTCGGCGATGTGGCCGGGCGAATGCACCGAGACGGGGTGCGACGTTGTGCCGAAGGAGGCCACGGAGCGGTGGTACAGGTCGACGAAGGGCTTGAACCGCGCCGCCGATCCCCCGATGATCGCGAGCATCAGGCCGAGGCCATGGCGTGCGACACGGACGACCGACTCAGGGCTGCCCCCCACACCGACCCAGGTGCGCAGACCCTTCTCGGTCTTCGGGAAGACGTTCGCGTTCTCGAGCGAAGCGCGCATGGTGCCCGACCACGTCACCGGCTCCTCCTTGAGGAGCTCGACGAACAGCTCGAGCTTCTGCTCGAAGAGTGCGTCGTAGTCACGGAGGTCATAGCCGAACAACGGGAACGACTCGATGAAGGAGCCGCGGCCGAGAACCACCTCGGCACGACCGTTCGAGAGAGCATCCAACGTCGAGAACCGCTCGAAAACGCGCACAGGGTCGTCGGACGAGAGCACCGTCACCGCCGTGCCCAAACGGATGTGCGTGGTGCGGGCCGCGATAGCGGCCAGCACCATCTCCGGGGCAGAGACCGCGAACTCCGCGCGGTGGTGCTCCCCCACCCCGAAGAAGTCCACACCGACCGTGTCGGCCAGCTCTGCCTGCGCGACGATGTTGCGGATCGTCTGCGCGCCGGTGAGGAGCTCTCCGTCCGCGTTCCTGGTGATGTCGCCGAACGTGTCCAACCCGAATTCGATGCCCATGTCATCCCTTCCTATTCAGATGAATGAACACGCCTCGGCCGGACCGCATTCCCGTCAGTGCGGAAGCAAGGCGCTGCGCAGCGTGTCGAGGCCGACACCGCCCATGTCGAGTGCGCGCTTGTGGAAGTCCTTGAAGGAGAACGCATCGCCTTCGGCTGCGCGGACGCCGTCACGGACCTGTTCCCAGATACGCTGACCGACCTTGTAGGACGGCGCCTGACCAGGCCAGCCCAGGTAGCGATTCACCTCGAACTGCACGAACTGATCGGACATGTTCACGTTCCGGCGCATGAAGTCCAGTGCGTACTCGGCGTCCCAGACACCCGTGCCGTCGAGTCGAGGCTTGCCCAGGTGCACGCCGATGTCGAGCACCACGCGGGCGGCCCGCATGCGCTGTCCGTCGAGCATGCCGAGACGGTCGGCGGGATCGTCGAGGTAGCCCAGCTGCTCCATCAGACGCTCGGCATACAGAGCCCAGCCCTCGGCATGACCCGAGGTGCCGGCGAGCAGACGGCGCCAGGAGTTGAGCTCGGCCCGGTTGTACACGGCCTGGGCGATCTGGAGGTGGTGTCCCGGCACGCCCTCATGGAACACCGTGGTCAGCTCGCGCCAGGTGTCGAACTCGGTGACGCCCTCGGGGACCGACCACCACATGCGGCCGGGGCGGGAGAAGTCGTCCGTCGGCCCGGTGTAGTAGATGCCACCCTCTTGCGTGGGGGCGATCATGCACTCGAGGGTGCGGATGGCCTCCGGGATGTCGAAGTGCGAGGCGCCGAGCTCGGCGACAGCGCGGTCGCTTGTCTCCTGCATCCACCTCTGGAGCGCGTCGGTGCCGACGAGCTTGCGGGCCGGGTCGGCCTCGAGGTGGGCGACGGCCTCTTCCACGGATGCACCGGGCAGGATCTCGTTCGCGATCGCGGTCTGCTCCGCCACCATGCGCGCGAGCTCCTCGCGACCCCACTCGTACGTCTCGTCGAGGTCGATCGTCGCCCCGAGGAAGCGACGGGAGTTGAGCGCATACAGGTCGCGACCGACCGCGTCGACCTCGCCCGTCGCGGGAGCGAGCTCTTCCACGAGGAAGCGACGAAGCTCGTCGTAGGCGACCCGTGCCGCGGCGGAGTTGTCGGCGAGGCTGCGCGCGAGCGAAGCGGGCAGCTGCCCCTCGTCGGGATCGGCATCGGCCACGAAGGCGGCGAAGAAGCCGTCGTCGGCCGTGTAGCGGTCGATCTGCGTCGCGACCTCGACGACCTGGCGTCGCGCCGGCGTCACGCCCTCGGCGATACCGGTCCGCAGGGTCTCGATGTAACCGCGCAGTGCCTCGGGGACCGCGGCGAGCCTCGTCGCGACCACATCCCAGTTCTCGACGGTCGCGGTCGGCATCAGATCGAACGCCGCGCGCACATCCTGTGCGGCCGAGGCGATGACGTTGAGGTCCCGCAGATGCCACTTCGCGTCGTGCAGCTCGAGGTCGAGACGCAGCTCGGCTCCGAGGTCGGTCTTGGTGACCTCGTCGATCGCATCGACCGGCTCGAGTGCGGAGAGCTTGTCGAGCGTTGCGCGGGTCGCTGCGGCGATCTCCTCGTGCCCCGCCGGGCTCAGGTCGCCGAAACGGTCGTTCACCTCATCGCGGCCGATATACGTCCCGAGCGTGGGCGCCAGGACCGCGATCGTGTCGACCCATTCATCGGCGACGGCGTCGATGGCGGAGGGGGTGCGGGGAGCTGAAGTCATAGCTGTCAGCCTAATCCCCGGCCCCCTTCCGCCGCCGGACCTCAGTGCGCGGCTTCGTTCCAGTCGCGACCGCGTCCGACCTGCACGTCGAGCGGCACCGACAAGTCGGCGGCGTCACCCATCCGCGCCCGCACGATGCGCTCCGTCGCTTCCCACTCCCCGGGAGCGACCTCGACGACGAGCTCGTCGTGGATCTGCAGCAGCACGCGCGAGGAGAGCTGCTCGGAGCGGAGATCATCGTGGATGTGCAGGAGCGCGATCTTCATGATGTCTGCGGCACTGCCCTGGATGGGGGCGTTGAGGGCCGCGCGCTCGGCGTTCTCGCGCAGCACCCGGTTCGGGCTCGCCAGGTCGGGGAATGGACGGCGGCGGCCGAAGATCGTCTCGGTGTAGCCGACCTCCTTCGCCTTCATGACCGACGCGCGCAGATAGTCGCGCACCGCGCCGAACCGAGCGAAGTACTCGATCATGAGCTGCTTGGCCTCGGACTGCTCGATGCGCAGCTGCTTGGAGAGGCCGAACGCGGAGAGCCCGTACACAAGGCCGTACGACATCGCCTTGACCTTGGTACGCATTGCCGCCGTCACCTCGCTCGGCTCGACACCGAAGACCCGCGCGCCGACGAAACGGTGCAGGTCTTCCCCGCTGTTGAACGCCTCGATGAGGCCTTCGTCGCCGGAGAGGTGCGCCATGATGCGCATCTCGATCTGCGAGTAGTCGGCGGTGAGAAGCGCTTCGTAACCCTCGCCCACCTCGAACGCGCTGCGGATGCGACGGGATTCCTCGGTACGCACCGGGATGTTCTGCAGGTTGGGGTCGGTGCTGGAGAGACGCCCCGTCTGGCTTCCGGTCTGCACATACGTCGTGTGCACGCGGTGATCGTCGCCGATGGCGGTATCGAGCGACTCGATGATCTGACGCAGCTTGGTGGCCTCACGGTGCTGCAGCAGCAGGTTCAGGAACGGGTGGGGGTTGCTCTCCTGCAGGTCGGCGAGAACCGCGGCATCCGTCGAGTAACCGGTCTTGGTCTTTCGGGTCTTCGGCAGCTGCAGGTCTTCGAACAGGACCTCCTGCAGCTGCTTGGGCGAGCCGAGGTTGAACTCGCGCCCGACCACGGAGAAGGCCTCCTGCGCGAGTGCCTCGGCGCGGGCGGCGAGCTCTCCGGAGAACGTGGACAGCACGTCGTGCGAGACCGCGACGCCCGCGACCTCCATGTCGGCGAGGGTGAGCAGCGTCGGCAGCTCGATGTCGACCAAGACCTTGGCGACCGGCTCGGGGATGTCCTCCCGAAGAGCATCGGCGACACGCAGCGCGAACCACGCCTCCTGCGAAGGCGTCGCGCCCTCGGTCTCGGGCACGAGCTGCGACGGGTCGGCCTCGGGGAGCTTCTCGCCCAGGTAGCGCTCCACCAGGTCGGAGAGGGTCTTGTCCGGGAAGCTCGGTCGCAGCAGCCAGCCGGCGAGACTCGTGTCGTAGGAGAGGCCGCCGAGGCGGATGCCTTGACGGATCAGTGCCTTCACCTGCGCCTTCGCGTCGTGGAGCACCTTCGACGCGTCGGACTCGAGCCATCCGCGCAGCGCCTCGGGCGCGGCTTCGGTCCAGTCGGATTCGCGGAGCTCGGTCAGGGTGGCGGCACCGATGCGCACGGGCACTCCGCCCTGTGTCGTGATACGGAGGGAGACTTCGCCTTCCTGTGCCGAACCCCAGGCAGCGAGCTCGGCGGGCGTCACCTCCACAGGCACAGGAAGGACGACCACGGATGCGGGATCGTCGGCGACCTCGCCCGCACCGACGGCCTCGAACACCCGCGGGAGCAGTGTGCGGAACTCCAGGCGCGCGAAGATGTCACGCACGGCCTGGGCATCGATCGGCGCGACCGCGAGATCGGCAGGGCCGACGGGAAGCTCCACGTCGGTGAGCAGACGGTTGAGTTTGCGGTTGCGGCGCACGTCGTCGATGTGATCGCGGAGGTTACCGCCGACCACACCCTTGATCTCGTCGGCTCGGGCGATCAGTTCGTCGAGCGACCCGAACTGCGTGAGCCACTTGACGGCGGTCTTCTCCCCCACCTTCGGCACACCGGGCAGGTTGTCGCTGGTCTCGCCGACGAGAGCGGCGATGTCGGGATACTGCTCCGGCCGGACCCCGTAGCGCTCCTGGACGGTCGTCGGGTCGTAGCGCTTGAGCTGGGAGACGCCCTGCACCGACGGGTACAGCAGCGTGACATCGTCGTTGACGAGCTGGATCGTGTCGCGATCGCCCGAGACGACGAGCACGTCGAAGCCCTGTTCGGCACCCTGAGACGCGAGCGTGGCGAGGATGTCGTCGGCCTCGATCCCCTCCTTCGTCAGCACCGGGATCGACATCGCGGTGAGGCACTCCTGGAGCAGGGGGATCTGCCCCTTGAACTCCTGAGGCGACTCGGAGCGCGTGGCCTTGTACTCCGGGTACTCGTCGGTGCGGAAGGAGTGACGCGAGGTGTCGAAGGCGATCGCCAGGTGCGTCGGCTGCTCGGCCTTGATGAGGTTCACCAGCATCGACAGGAAGCCGTAGATGCCGTTCGTGTGCTGGTTGTCTTTGGTCGTGAAGTTGTCGACCGGGAGGGCGAAGAAGGCACGATAGGCGAGCGAATGGCCGTCGACGACCATGAGGGTAGGCTTTGCGGAGTCCGTCACCCTGTCAGCCTAACGAGGACGACAGACACCCGCTGAGGAGGATGCATGAGCGACGTCGCGACGAGCGAGGGACTCGACTGGGCCACAGCCCGCGGAATGGGCGCTCTGGCCGAGAAGATGGGCATGGAGTTCGTCGAATTCAGCGTCGACCGCTGCGTCGCGACGATGCCGGTCGAGGGCAACACGCAGCCTGTCGGACTCATGCACGGCGGCGCCTACGTGGTCCTCGGGGAATCCCTCGGATCGATGGCGGCCAATCTGCACGCCGGTGCCGGACGGCTCGCCGTCGGCGTCGACATCAACGCGACGCACACGCGTTCGGCGACGTCGGGCGTCGTCACCGGCGTCTGCACCCCTGTCCACCTGGGACGCAGCATCACCGTGCACGAAATCGTGGTGACCGACGATCAGGGGCGACGTTGCTCCACGATCCGCATCACCAACATGATCAAGGACCTTCCCGCCGGGCGCTGAGCGGTTCCTCCAGCAGTCGCTGGAAGAGCAGGTGGTCCTGCCACTCCCCCGCGATGCGGAGGTACTTCGGCGCCATACCGATGCGCTCGAAGTCGTTTCCTCGCAGCACGCTCTGGGAGCCGAGGTTGTGCACCAGCGTGGCCGCCTGCAGCCGATGAAGTCCCAGTTCCGTGCGCGAGTACTCGATGATCTGCGCGACGGCGCGGTGCGCGAGCCCACGACGCAGCCGCGAGACGTCGACCCAGTAGCCGAGATCGGCGCTCCAGAACGCACCACGGACGATGTTGTTGATGTTCATCCGTCCGCGGATCTCACCGTCGTCGGACGCGATCACGAAGCGGACGCTGCGACCTGCGGACGCATCGTCGACGCACTGCTGCGCGTGCTGCTCCTGCGAGGCGACGGTGAAGAACGCCTCCGTGCGTGAGGGCTCCCACGGTGCAAGGTGCTCGCGGTTCGCCAGATACGCCCTCGAGAGCGCGGCGCCATCTCCGAGGCGCACGGGCCGCAGGATGTGCTCGGTATCGAGCCGGATGACCCCGGCGCTCACCCTTACTTCTTGGGCGCGAGCTGCTCGATGATCGCCTTGGCGACGTCCTGCATCGTCAGACGGCGATCCATGGAGGCCTTCTGGATCCAGCGGAACGCCTCGGGCTCGCTCAGACCCATCTTCTCGTTGAGCAGACCCTTGGCCCGATCGACGAGCTTGCGGGTCTCGAAGCGCTCGACCATGTCGGCGACCTCGGCCTCGAGCGTGATGATCTGCTCGTGCCGGGCCAGCGCGATCTCGATCGCCGGCAGGAGGTCGTTCGGAGTGAACGGCTTCACGACGTACGCGAGAGCACCGGCCTCGCTGGCACGCTCGACGAGCTCCTTCTGGCTGAAAGCCGTGAGGAGCACGACGGGGGCGATGTTGCCCTTGTGCAGCTTCTCGGCGGCGCTGATGCCGTCGAGCTGAGGCATCTTGACATCCATGATGACGAGGTCGGGGCGCAGCTCGGTCGCCAGAGCGACCGCGGTCTCTCCATCACCGGCCTCACCGACGACATCGAAGCCGTTGTCGCGGAGGATCTCGACGATGTCGAGACGGATCAGCGACTCATCTTCGGCGACGACCACGCGTCGGGGTGCGGATGACGTGGGCTGCTCAGCCTGCTCTTCTTGCTCTGTCACAGAACCATCCTAGTGGAGTGCCCCTGTCTGCAGGCCGTAACCACTCTGCGCGGAGGATCACTCCCCCTCCCCTGCGCTAAAGTCGTAGACGCGACACACGAGCCGGCGTGGCGGAATGGCAGACGCGGAGCACTCAAAATGCTTTGTCCGAAAGGGCGTGTGGGTTCGAGTCCCACCGCCGGCACCCTTGCAGCGCAGATCACCTCAGACGACGGCGCGCCCTCGAAACGAGGATGAGCGCGGCGCCGATCGTCATCATCATCGCTGCGCTGATGAGCAGGGGCGGCAGGCCGCTCGTGTCGCCACCCGTTCCCGCCAGACCACCATGCGGGGGTGCGCCCGGATCCGACGGACCCGGAGCGGGAGGAGGGCTGGGCGCCGGAGTCGGGATGGTGAGCGCGGCAGAGGTCGCCGTGGCCGGACTGTAGCAGTCCGCCGTACCGGAGACCGTCACGCTGATGTCTCGACCGACGTCGGCGGCGACCAGGGTGTAGGTGCTCGAGGTCGCTCCGTCGATCGGCTGGCCGTCGCGGAGCCACAGGTAGTCGATCTCTGTCGGCACGGGGATCCATGGGGCAACATCGACGGTGAGCTCGCTCCCCTCGCTCGGTGTCCCGCTGATGATGGGGGCTGACGTGGCGAAAGTCTTCAGACTCACACGGATCGTGTAGTCGGCGGTGTCCCGAGTGGTGGTGTCGGGTGTCGGTGTCACACCGTTGAATGCCTGGATCGTGAAGCCGAAGTCGCCGTCGATGGTCGGGATGCCCGCGATCTCGCCGGTATCGCCGTTGAGCGTGATTCCCGGGGGCAGCACGCCGCTGATGATCTCGTAGAAGCTCGGTGGCGGTGTACCCGTGGCGGTGACGACGTCGCTGAAGGCTTCGCAGCTGAGTGCCGTGAACGCCGTGCCGACGATGTCCGGGGAGCGCAGTGGCTGAAGCGCCGTGATCCCGGGAGTCGACTCGCCGGTGACGGGGTTGTATGCGTATCCGCTGACGAATATCGTCCCCCCGTCGGTCGCAGCTGTGATTCCGATCGGCGATATCTGAGACGGGGCGAAGACGGTCGGGGGGATGGTGTCGAGCACCGCACCGCTCGTGTCCGAGATGACGATCGTGCCGTCGTACTGCACGGTGAAGAGTCGGTCGTTCGAGCCGAGAGTGGTCTGCGCGGCATTCGGGAGTGCGGTGACGGCGAGGCCTCCGCCATCCGTTCCGACTCCGACGAGGACCGAGTTGCCGTCGGCGAGGCTGTACGCCGAGAAGTGAAGCCGACCGTCGGCGGCGAGGTTCAGGTTGAATGCGGCGTAGCTGATCTGCAGGCCCGGCAGCGGCGCCGCCGGTCGAGCCGTGCCGTCCGAGGAGTAGCTTGCGATCTCGTTCGGGGAGGCGCCCGCATTGATGGTGTAGATCGTGCCGTCCTCGGCAAGGGCGAGCCCCGCGAGGCTGATGTCCTCGCTGCCGGTGAGCACGGCCGTGTTGAGGGTCACCCCCACCGGGTCGTACGTGGTGACCTGCCATAGCCCGGTGATGTTGTTTCGTTCCAGTACGTGCGGATTCTCCGCAGCATCCAATGCCAGACCTGTCGGCGAGGTGTCGGGGTTGTACCAGGAGGCAAGGCGCGATCCGGTGTCGCTGTCACGGATGATCGCTTGAGACGAACCCGAGGAGTAGTTCGCGATCCCGTAGATCTCACCCGCCGTCGTGGCGAGAATCGTCGAAGGAACCAGGAACCCGGTGGGCTCCGATTGGGTGGTGTTCCAGCTCCGGACCACGTGGTAGGAGCCGTCGTCCCCGAGCGGAGGCGGCACGGCGGCGTTGGCTGCCGCCGCCGTGGCGAACACGACGGCCACACCCAACACAAGCCCTGTCCACACTCGAAGTCTCACGTTCGTTCTCACGATGTCTTTGCTCTCCTCATCGGAAAAAGTCGGCCGCCCCGGTCGGTGGAGCGATGGTCTGCGGTGCGTCGCCAGTTCACAGGGACGCGGCGGTCCCGTCGTGCGTCGGGACGACATCGGCGGTGTGATAGTGGAACACGAGGCGGGCCGGCACGGTCCCCGCCAGCACCTCGTCGACCGATGCGTTGACCTGGTCCAGCTCACGGGGCTCGGTGACGACCCGCGTCCGTCCGGCGGCGTGAAGGTCGAAGACCTCGGCCAGATCCTGCCTGGTCCCGACGATGGAGCCGATGATGCTGATCCCCTTGAGCACGGTGTCGAAGATCGGCACCGTGAGCTCTCCACCGGCGGGGAGGGATACCAGCACGAGCCTGCCGCCGCGGTTCAGAGAGCGGAACGCCTGGTCGAAGACCGCGGGCGCGACCGCGAGGACGACGACGACGTCGGCACCACCGAGATCTCGGATCGCAGCGACCGGATCGGCGTCGGCGGCGTTCACGACGTGGTCTGCACCCAGCTCGGATGCCAGGTCGAGTTTCTCGTCGGTGATGTCCACCGCGATGACCTTGGCGCCCACCAGGCGGGCGTACTGCACCGCAAGGTGCCCGAGCCCCCCGACGCCGAAGATCGCGACCGTCTCGCCGGGCGTGACATGCGCGTTCTTGATCGCCGCGTAGGTCGTGACTCCGGCGCAGGTGAGCGGCGCGGCGTCGATAGCGGTGATGCCGTCCGGAACGGGAACGGCGAAGCGGGCGTCTGCCAGCATGTACTCGGCGTAGCCGCCGTCGACGGCGTAGCCGTTGTTGTACTGGCTCTCGCAGAGGTTCTCTCGACCATCGACGCAGTACCGGCATTCGCCGCATGCGTGGCCGAGCCAGGGCATCGCGACTCTCTGTCCGACCGTGCGGCTGGTCACGCCGTCACCGAGCTGTTCGACGATGCCCACGCCTTCGTGCCCCGGGATGAGCGGGAGCGGGGGCTTGACCGGCCAATCTCCGCGCATGGCGTGGATGTCGGTGTGGCACAGTCCGCATGTCTCCACCCGGACCAGGACCTGTCCCGGACCGGGCTGTGGGATCGGACGCTCTTCCACCTGCGCCGGTGCACCGAACTCTCTGACGACTGCTGCTCGCATCATTCCTCCTGGACGGGACTCGTGGATGCTTCAAGCCTGACGCCGCCGGACCTTCTTCCCCGGGTCGAAGGTCCCACCGTGCGGGGCGCTCACCGGACGAGCACGGTGACAGTGGAGGGACTCGAGAGGACCTCTTGGCTGGTCGAACCGAGGAGGAATCGGGCGATCGCGCCACGGCCGTGAGAGCCGATGACCGTGAGACGCGCGTCCCGCGAGAGGCGGTTGATGACGGTTGCGGCATAGCCGCGCTCGACGACTCGATGCACCTCGAGCTCCGGGTACAAGCGAGGGATCCCCTTCAGAGAATCCGTCAGTGCCTCCTCCGTCACCTTCTGCATGCCGGAGAGATAGTCCGCAGGATACGCCGACATGTTGAGCGGCAACGGGACCGTGACCCAGGTGTTGACGACGGTGAGCGGATCGCCGGTGCGCGCGGCTTCTGCCGCGGCGAAATCGATGAGCTTCCCGGACACCGCGGATCCGTCGACGCCCACGATCACGCCCCGCCGACCGGCGAGATCGATGTCGGGAACGACGACCACCGGACAGTGGGCACCTGCCGCCACACGGATGCCGTGGCGGATGCTCCGCGCACCTGCATGATCCCCCCGGAAGTCGCTTCCGATCACGAGGAGATCGAACACCATCGATGCGCTGATCAGTTCCTCCACCGGGTTTCCTCGCGCGACCACGGTGTCCGCCTTCACCCCGTGCGCCCTGACCCGCTCCGCTTCGCGTTCGAGCAACGTCTGCGTCAGGCTGATGGCCTCGGCGACGACCGCCCCTTCGCCGACCGTTCCGATCGCACCGCCCACCACAGAGAGGAGTTCCACCCTGCTGAGCCGTTCATTCGCGCGGTGCGCCGCCCACTCGACGGCTCGTCGGGAGGCAGGAGTATCGACGACTCCGACCAGGATGCTCTCTTGCATGAGTGGTTTCCTTTCAAGGGGCGAAACGTGCGCGGGGTCGGGGGTTGGGACTGATCGGTACTTCTTCTCCGTGGTCGGGAACGCGCGCCGGCCACCCCAGCTCGTGTTCGATCCGAAGCCGCAGCGCGTCGGAGGCGGCGGGTTCGCCGTGCGTGACGTAGACGGCACCGGGCGCGTGCGAGGCGCCCCGCATCCAATGGAGCACGCCATCGGCATCGGCATGCGCGGACATCGAGTCGATCGCCACGACCTCGGCCTCCACGGCGATCTCTCTGCCGAATACGCGCAGCGTACGCGCGCCGGACAGGAGACGAGCTCCGCGTGTACCGCCGGCCTGGTACCCGGTGAGGACGATCGCATTGCGCTTATCGGGGGCGTAGGCCTGAAGATGGTGGAGGATCCGCCCGCCTGCGAGCATTCCGCTGGCCGAGATGATGATCATCGGCCCTCCGCGCAGATTGAGCAGTTTCGAGTCGTCGACGCTGTGGATCGGCGTCGCGAGCCCATACAGCCGATCGACCTCTTCTCGGGACAGCCGATGTTCCTCAGGGTGGCGTCGATACACCTCGGCGACGCTGATCGCCATCGGGCTGTTGACGTAGATCGGCACATCGGGGATCTCACCGCGGTCCCGCAGACGGGACAGATGCAACAGCACCGTCTCGGTGCGTCCGACGGCGAAGGCGGGGATGAGCACCACACCGTTGCGACGCACCGTGCGCCGCACGATGTCCCCCAACGACGTTTCCGGGTCGACAGTGCTGTGTGCGCGATCTCCATACGTGGATTCGGTCACGAGGACGTCGGCGCCTTCGAAGGGGTGCGGCGGCCGCATGAGGGGGTCATCGGTTCGTCCGAGGTCACCGGTGAAGCACAGCCGACGACCGTCGACGTCGACATATGCGCTCATGGCGCCCAGGATGTGACCGGCCGGATGAAGCACGACGCCGATCGCGCCGGATACACATGTCTCCTCCCCTTCCGGCACGATGACGAACCGTTCCACGGCGCGCTCCGCATCCTGCGTCGTGTAGAGAGGTCGGGGATGCTCATGCCGAGACCACTTGTGCTTCGCCGCATGCCGTGCTTCCTCCTCGAGCAGATGCGCACTGTCCATGAGCATGATCCGGGAGAGGGAAGCCGTGCCGGCACTCGCGTAGATGCGACCCCCGAACCCGTCTCTGACGAGTGCCGGGAGGTACCCGGAGTGATCCAGATGCGCGTGGGTGAGGACCACCGCGTCGATGGAATCCGGAGGGACCGGAAACGGTGCACGATTGCGCTCGCGGAGGACCTTGAATCCCTGGAACAGCCCGCAATCCACGAGGATCCGCGAGGAAGGGGCACTGACGAGATAGCGGGAGCCGGTCACCGTATCGGCGGCCCCGAGAAAGGTCAGGCTCGCGGCACTGCCCTTCGTCGCGGTCATGGTCGTGACCGGCTGCTCACTGCCGACGATCCCGAGAGCGCCTCGAGGGCGAGTGCGGCACCCCAGGCATGGGCGCGTTCGAGCTCGCCGGCGAGGAGCCGGCTGTCCTTGTCGACCAGGAAGCTCTCGGGGCGGACGAGCTCTCGCAGCCCCCGCTTCCGCAGCCGCGTGCTGATCGCCGTCGCCGCCGAGCCGGTGAAGATCCTCGGCATGTCGACACGGGTGTCGAAGGCGGCGAAGCCGGACACCGCGCGCGGGTCGGTCTCGATCCACTCCCGGATCCCGGTCGCTCGGCTTCCCTGCTCGAGCGCCAGGTGCTTCCCGAGGTCCTTGGCCCACATCTCGGCTTCGCGCCGGGAAGCGGGTCTGCTCAGCGAGTGGGCGTGAGTGGGCGCTCCGACCACGAGGACGCCGTGCTCATTCGGGGGAACCTCATCGCGCACGTCGACGAGGGCGGCGACGAGATGCTGCCGCACACCGTCGGCGATCGCCTCGGCCACGCGACGGGTGTTGCCGAAGAAGGACTCGAAGACGATGTCCGTGGACGGGGCGTCGGTATGCGCGTATCCACCCGTCACGATCGCGTTCCCTCATGCAGGAGAGCGGTGATGTCGATCGGCTGAGTGGGGGGAAGCTGCAGATCGGCGGGATCGATCACGAGTGGACGATGTGCGGCGAAGGTCGAGTCGGCCATGATGCTCCTCTGACGGTGGTGGGAGTGCCCCGACGAGACATGCTTCTCCCGTGCGGTGCCCCTGTCAGGGTCGAACGTCCCATGAACGTTCACGACGGATCGAAGCGTTCCCCCGTCGCTCGATCGGAGAAGTGCTCCGTGGCACCGTAGACGGCCGCCTGCGTGCGACGCTGCATGCCGAGCTTCGCGAGGAGACCAGAGACGTAGTTCTTGACCGTCTTCTCGGCGAGGCCGAGGCGCTCGCCGATCTGACGGTTCGTGAGTCCTTCCGCGATCAATCGGAGAATCTGGCTCTCGCGCAGGGTCAACGGCGCCTCGGGGGCGGGAAGGGCCGTCGCGCGAGAAGCGAGCTCGGTCCGCACACGCGCTGTGACTGCCGGAGGCGTCAAGTCCTCACCGGCCGCCGCCCGGCGGATCGAGTCGATGAGAGAAGTGCCACGGATCGTCTTCAGGACATACCCCGACGCGCCGGCGATCACCGAGGCGGCGCTCGCCGCGTCGTCATCGAAGGCCGTGAGCATGAGGCATCGAATCCCGGGGTGCGCCGATCGGATGCTCCGGCAGAGGTCCACGCCGCTGCCGTCCGGGAGCCGCACGTCGAGCACGACGACATCCGGCGAAGTCGCCTCCACCCGCCCGAGCGTGCCACGCACAGTGCCGGATTCTCCGACCACCTCGAGCCCCGGCTCCGCGTCGAGGATCTGCGCGATTCCGCGACGGACGACACTGTGGTCATCCACCAGGAACACGCCGATCATCAGGAGCCCGTCGTCTCCGCCTCGAGCGGCGCCCGCCAGTGGACCCTCGTGCCGCCGAGGTCTCGGGCCGCGACCGTGCACGTGCCGCCATGCGCTCGCGCGCGCATCTCCAGATTCGCCGTCCCGCTGACGCGCTCCGGGTTCTCGGGCATACCGATCCCGTCGTCGTCGACGACGACCGTGACATGGGATGCCGTGACGGCGACGATGACCTCCGACGTCGTGGCGCGCGCATGGCGGGCGACGTTGCTCAGCGACTCGCGCACCACGGCGACGATGTCCTCACCGAGTGCGCCGGTGACGAGGAGATCGACGGGACCGGAGAACGAGACGCGGGGAGCGCTGCGAAGACTCGGGGTGAACTCGCCCACCACGTCGAGGAGACGATGACGGACCGACTCGGGGTCCGTGGTCTGAAGAGCGAAGATGGCCGTGCGGAAGTCGGAGATGGCCGCGTCGATCTCTCCGGCGTGCGCGGAGATTGCTTCGGCTCGATCAGGCGTGGTCGCTGCCAGCGCCTGCAGGCCGAGCCCTGTTCCGAACAGCCGCTGTATGACGTTGTCGTGAAGGTCTCGTGCGATCCGGGCACGATCCTCGACCAGATCCAGCCGCTGACGGTCAGCACGCGCATGCGCGAGGGCGATGCCCGCTTGCGCGGCGAACTCGGAGAGCACCGACAGATCCTCGGACGAGAAGTGCTTCTGCGTCGCGTCGCGGACCACGCACAGGGCTCCCGCGGGCGTGCCCGCGACGAGAAGGGGGACGGCGATGGTCGATCCTCCGGAGAGATGCCCTTCGAAGGAGGGCGACTCGGCAGGATCGGCGTTGGAGACGACGCTTGCGCCGCTCATCGCCCGGGCGATCAGGGAATCGCCATCGGGAACCTCCGTGCCCTCGAGCCGATCGGCACCGACTCCTCGGGCTGTCTCCACGTGGTAGCGCCCCTCCTCGGCTCCCGGCGCAACGATCAGCACCAGGTCGGCATCGATGACGGAGGCCACCTTCTCCGCCACCACGCCGAAGACGTCACCCGCGTCCGCCGAGAGCAACGCCGCGGAGATCTCAGCGAGGGCGTGGCTGAGGCGTTGAAGGCGCTGGGACTCCTCATAGCGACGCGCATTGTCTATCGCGATCGCGGCCGTGGTCGCGAGGGCGAGCACCAGCTCTTCGTCTTCGTCGGTGAATTCGCCGCCCGTGCGGTTGGTGAGATACAGATTCCCGTATATCTCCCCGCGCACCCGGATCGGAACACCGAGGAACGTGCGCATGACCGGATGGTGCGGGGGCAACCCCACCGATCGCGGATCGGCACCGAGGTCGACCAGGCGGATCGGATGCGCGCTCTCGATGACCGCCCCCAGCACACCATGCCCCTCCGGAAGATCACCGATCCGATCAGCGACGTCATCCGGCATCCCGACGTGGATGAACTGCTCCAGGCGCCCCTCGCGGTCGATCACACCGAGCGCGCCGTATTGCGCATCCACCAGGGTCACGGCGGCCTCGGCGATGTGGCGAAGAACCTGTTCGAGGTCGAGGTCCTCCACGACGATCTGGCTCGCACGGAGCAGGCTGCGCAGTCGGCCCTGGGCGCTGAGCACGTGCTGAGCTCGTTCTACCAGCTCGCCGATCGTGCTCTCCAGCTCGGATCGGCGCTGGTCGGGGAACCGAAGCTCTTCGTCGTCCATCACCCCCACTTTCCGCGGCAGTCATTGCCGACATTACTCTCGAAAGGCCTCTGCGGGACCTTCGACTCTTCAGACCCGACCTCCCTCATCAGACGATGGCAGTCCACCGAGAGAGGAAGCGCACGAATGCCTGCACGATATGTCCTGGCGCTCAAGGGACGCGGTGGCGAGGAAACGGCGCATGCGTGGGCCGAGTCGCATGCTGCCGCGGCCGGCGTCCCGGTCGTCCGCGTGCATGTGTCGACCGGAGACGATGCGGATTTCGCGCACCCCGAACCGCACAGGACGACGGACGTCGTACTCCCGAGGGGGCCCGTGCCGGAGCATCTCGCCCGCTTCCTCCAGGATGATGACGCCCTGGTGATCAGCACCGGCAAGACGGGGTTCATCCACAGCCGTGTCTTCGGCACCATGAGTCTGCGCATCGCAGCGGTGGCGCGCTGCGCCGTCGTGGTCGTGCCGCACCTCGATCTGCGCTTCCGCTCAGGGGTCGTCGCCGGAGTGAAGGCCGATGACCTGCTCGATCCCGTCGTCCGCGCGGCATCCGACGAGGCCGCACGGCGCGGGGAGCCGCTGCAAGTCGTGCATTCCTCGTTCTCCGGGATCGTTCCGGCGCCCGTGGAGACGTCGGCATCCGCGCTGGAGCAGGCGGCCGCTCTCGTCCAACGGCTGCACCCTCGGGCCACGCTGCGAACGCGCGAGACCGTGCGGCCGCCGGCGGAAGCGCTGTTGGACGCCTCCCGGAATGCCGCACTCGTCGTCATCGGCGCAGGGCACGCGCATCGCAGCGAGCATTCCCTCGGACCTGTCGTCCAGGACGTCCTCGTCAACATCAACGCACCCGTCCTCATCGTGCCCGGCGATCGGGCCCACCACTCGGGATGAGCCGAGACCACACCGTGGGACGTTCGCCTCTGCGAGCCGCTCCCGCGGGGTGAATCCTGGACGGATGACAGACATCGTCGAGCCGCTCCCCATCGTCGTCGGCGTCGATGGCTCCGCCGCCTCCGTGGAGGCGTTGTCGTACGCGGCGCGCATCGCCGCTGCACTCGATGTCCCACTCGCGGCGGTGACCACCTGGACGTATCCGGTGATGCTCGATCCGTTCGATCCCGGCACCGAATGGTCTCCCAAGATGGATGCGCAGCGGTGCCTCCTCGATGCCGTGCGCGCAGCGTTCCAGGGATCACCTCCGGGGCGGTTCACGCAGTCGGTCGTTCCCGGCCGCGCCGCAGAGGTGCTCATCGAGCAGAGCGACCGGGCGTCGATGCTCGTCGTCGGCAGTCGAGGATATGGGGGATTCGCCGGGCTGCTCCTCGGCTCCGTCAGTGCGGCGTGCGCGGCCCACGCCCGCTGTCCGGTGCTCGTCGTCCACACACCGATGCCGCACCCCGTCACATCCGAAGCCCCTCGGGCCTCCGCTCCCCCTGGACGGCGCTGATCGTCACGGTAGAGAGAAGAGAGAGGAACCGCACTGCCCCTGGAGCGCGGCCCCTGTCCCTTTTTCTCGGAGCAGCCCTCCCGATGCGGGCGACTCCCCCCCTCTTTTTCCCAGAAGGCGAGGATACGACGCGAAGGCCGCCCCACGGTGGGTCTTTGGTCCCGTGACGAGTCCTGTTCCCGTGCGAGTCGCGAGCTGTACTGTGAGCTGCACGTCCGCACCCGTTTTGATGGCCGCCCCGCCGCCCGACAACGAAGAGAGGGACGAATGCACCGAGTGTTCCTGGTCGACGATCACGAGATCGTGCGCCGCGGCATCGCCGGACTCCTCGACGCGCACCCCGATCTGACAGTGGTCGGGGAAGCATCGACCTGCAGCGAGGCGGTCATCCGGATCGCCGAGACGCTCCCCGACGTCGCCGTCCTGGACGTGCATCTCCCTGACGGCAGCGGTATCGATCTGTGCCGCCACATCCGCCAAGCCCATCCGAGCGTGCGATGCCTGATCCTGACCGCATTCGACGATGACGACGCGCTCGTCGCCGCCGTCATGGGCGATGCCTCCGGCTACCTGTTGAAGAGTCTGCACACCGACGAACTCGTGCGTGCCGTCTGCGCCGTGGCCGACGGAGAGTCGCTGCTGAATCCCTCGATGGTTCGCCGCATCACCCATCGCGTGCGCGACGCCCGCACGGAGGACCCTCGTTACGGATCGCTCAACCTGCGCGAGAAGCAGACGCTCGCGCTGATCGCCGAAGGACTCACCAACGCTCAGATCGGCGAGCGTCTCGGGCTCGCGGAGAAGACGGTGAAGAACTACGTCTCCTCCGTGCTCAGCAAGCTCGGGCTGGAGCGCCGGACGCAGGCGGCCGTGCTCGAGACGGAGCGGACGGCCGCAATCGGCTCTCCCGGTGCGCCGTCCGCGCCACCTCGTCAATAAGGGCGGACGACGATGCGGTTGTCGACCTCGGTCACATGCGGAGAGGCCCAGGCCGCTTCCACGGCCTGATTCTTCTCCGCCCATGATCGGACGGTGCCGGTGAGCATGACCGAGGTGCCCGAGACCGCGACCTCGATCGTGTGTGCGTCGACGAGCGCGTTGCGCCTGATCGCGCCGCAGATGCGTTCCTCTGCATCCGCGGCCGAGGGCCGGGCGGTCAGCGTGATCATGCTGTTCACGGTTCGCACACCTTTCAGATGCTGCACCGCGCGCTTCGCGGCGCGCCGCTCGTAGTCCCAGTCCACCTCCCCCATGAGGCTGACGTCGCCGTCCTCGATCACCGCCTTCACGCCGGGAGGGACGTCAGCGGCAGCGCGAAGAGCGTGCTCCACCTCCTCCGCGACGGCGGTGTCGGCCATGTGCTCGTCGGGCGACGACGGCAGGACGAGGTGGTCGATGACGGCATTCACACCGCGTACGCGCAGGGCGGCGTGTCGTGCCGCCAGGCGCTCGGTGTGGCTGTCGACTTCACCGGAGAGGGCCACTGTGCCGTCTTCGACCGCGACGCCGATCCCCGCGCTGTCGACATCGGGGGTCCACTCCAGTTCCTGCTGGACCGCTCGCTGCAGGTCTTCGTCATCGATGCGGGTGGTGGATGTCATGGTGCTACTCCTTCTGATCGTGGTGCTCGGGTTCGACGGAAGGCGCAGGGATCCCGCGGTCACCGCCGTTCGGGGTGGGGGCGCTGTTCCAGGTCCACCCCGCGATCTCAGGCGCATCTTCGCCGTGCGCGCGCGTGTAGGCCCGCGCACGAAGCCGCGCATCCTGCATCTCCTGTCGCAGCACCGCGTGCGTGGAGGCGAGGCCGGGCACCCGGTCGATCACGTCGATCACGAGGTGGAACCGGTCCATGTCGTTCATCATGACCATGTCGAACGGTGTCGTCGTGGTGCCCTCCTCGATGTAGCCGCGCACATGGAGGTTGTCGTGTCCGTGCCGCCGGTACGTGAGGCGGTGGATGAGCCACGGGTAGCCGTGGTAGGCGAAGATCACAGGCCTGTCCTCGGTGAAGACGGCGTCGTACTCCCGGTCGCTGAGTCCGTGCGGATGCTCGCCCTCGCTCTGGAGCCGCATCAGGTCGACCACGTTGACGACCCGGACGCTCAATCGAGGCATACGCTCACGGATGATGGCTGATGCGGCGAGGACCTCCAGCGTCGGGACATCACCCGCCGCCGCGAGGACGACGTCCGGTTCCTGATCCGTCCGCTCGTTCCCGGCCCATTCCAGGATGCCCAGCCCCCGTGTGCAGTGTTCGATGGCCTCCGACATCGTCAACCAGTTCGGCGCCGGCTGCTTGCCGGCGACGACGACGTTGACGTAGTCCACCGAACGCAGACAGTGATCGTAGGTCGACAGGAGCGTGTTGGCGTCGAAGGGCAGGTAGACGCGCACCACATCCGCCTTCTTGTTCACCACGTGGTCGATGAATCCCGGGTCCTGGTGCGACAGCCCGTTGTGATCCTGACGCCAGACGTGTGAGCTGAGCAGGTAGTTCAGCGAGGAGATCGGGCGGCGCCAGGGAATGCCCTTCGCGGTCTTCAGCCATTTGGCGTGCTGATTGAACATCGAGTCGACGATGTGCACGAACGCCTCGTAGGAATTGAAGACTCCATGGCGCCCCGTCAGCAGGTAGCCCTCGAGCCAACCCTGACATTGGTGTTCGCTGAGCATCTCGACGACGCGGCCGGCCCTGGCCAGGTGGTTATCGTCATCGATCGGCCACAGCGCGGCGTTCCACTGCTTGTCCGTGACCTCGAAGACGGCGTCGAGACGGTTGGAGGCGGTCTCGTCGGGGCCGAAGATCCGGAAGTCCTCCGGGTTGGCCGCGATCACATCGCGCAGCCAGGTGCCGAGAACGCGGGTGGCCTCGCTGACGGACCCTCCCGGAGACGGGACATCGACGGCGTAGTCGCGGAAGTCCGGGAGAACCAGGTCTCTGCGCAGGAGGCCGCCGTTCGCCACGGGGTTGGCACTCATCCGCGCATCTCCCTCCGGCGCGAGAGCGGCCACGGACGCTCTGATCGAACCCGACTCGTCGAACAGCTCCTCCGGCCGGTAGGAGCGCATCCAGTGCTCGAGCAGCTGGGTGTGCGCGAGCGTGTCGCGGGCGTCCCGAAGGGGAACCTGGTGCGAACGCCAGTTGTCCTCCGCCGGATGTCCGTCGATCACCTTCGGGCAGGTCCACCCCTTGGGTGTGCGCAGCACGATCATCGGCCAGGCGGGACGGGCGTTGAGCGCGCCCGACGCCGCATCCGCCTTGATCTGCGCGATCTGGTTCAGCACCTGATCCAGGGTGTGCGCGAATCGTCTGTGGACTTCGAGGGGATCCTCACCGTCGAAGCCTCCGGAGACGAGGTACGGCGTGTGCCCGTACCCGCGCATCAACTGCAGAAGCTCCTCTTCGGGGATGCGGGCGAGCACGGTCGGGTTGGCGATCTTGTAGCCGTTCAGGTGCAGGATCGGCAGCACCACCCCGTCGTGCTGGGGATCGAGGAACTTGTTCGAGTGCCATCCGGTCGCCAGGGGCCCGGTCTCGGCTTCGCCGTCGCCGACGACGGCGGCGACCAGCAGGTCCGGATTGTCGAATGCGGCCCCGTAGGCGTGGGACAGCGAGTAGCCGAGCTCGCCACCCTCGTGGATCGACCCCGGGGTCTCCGGTGCCACGTGGCTGGGGATCCCCCCGGGGAAGGAGAACTGGCGGAACAGCGCGCGGACGCCGTTCTCGGTGCGAGGGATCGCGTCGTACACCTCGCTGTATGTGCCGTCCAGGTAGGCGTTGGCGACCATCCCGGGCCCTCCGTGACCCGGCCCGGCGACGAAGAGGACATCGAGCGCACGCTCCCGGATGACGCGGTTCAGGTGGGCGTAGATGAAGTTGAGGCCGGGCGTGGTCCCCCAGTGGCCGAGCAGTCGCGGCTTGATGTGGTCGCGGGTGAGCGGCTCGCGCAGCAGAGGGTTGTCGAGCAGGTAGATCTGCCCCACCGACAGGTAGTTCGCTGCACGCCACCAGGCGTTCAGAGCCTCCAGCGTCGGGGGTGACGGTTCGGTCAGCTCGACGCTCGGCCAGCTGAGGGCTCCGGACGCACTCATCGCGTTTCGTCTCGGAAGGGGGTTCGCGTCATGAGCACGAGTACATCTCCGTTCGCTCGGGCGCTCCAGTGCCGAAGGTCCCGAGCCGGTCCACGAGACCCTCGGACGGCGTTCGCCGCAGACCCTTTCGCCAGACGACCTCTGGAGTCAGGTCGGTGTGACCTTCGTCCCGGGGATCGCGCACCGGACCCGCGATCGTGGGGGGATGGAGACCACACGGACCGACCGCATCATCGTGGGCGTCGATGGCTCGGCGTCATCCGTCGAAGCGCTGCGCTACGCCGCTCCCCTGGCGGAGGCACTGAACAGACCTCTGCACGTCGTCACCACATGGACCGCACCACCCATCGATCCCTATGCGGCCATCGAGTGGTCGCCCGAACAGGACGCCGAGGAGATTCTCGGTGAGAGCATCCGGAAGGCCTTCGGCGGACGACCACCCGCCGGACTGACCCAGCGGACACTGCTCGGTGCTCCTGCACGAACGCTCATCGGACTGAGCGAGAACTGCTACATGCTCGTGCTGGGCAGTCGCGGTCACGGAGGGTTCGCCGGATTGCTCCTGGGATCGGTCAGCGCCGCATGCGCGGAACACGCGCACTGTCCCGTCCTGATCGTCCACACGCCGAAGACCGCAGCCGCAGACGGCGACCACACTCGACTCTGATCCCGAGACGCCCTCTCGACGCCAGGACGACGAAGCCGGCCTCGCCCGCCGGTGCCGACGGACATCTGCGTGCCGACGACCGCTCTGGCCTCTGACTCCGACTACCGTCGCGCCTCCGAGTGCGCTCGTCCGAGGTTCACGAGCGACACGAAGACGAAGACGATCACGGTGACCGCGGTGGCCAGCCCCAGGGCGACCGCTGCGCCCCAGACGAGTCCGACATTGACGCCACCCGCTCCTGGCGGCTGGAGAGCGGAGTCCAGCTGGACGAGGAGCATCGCTCCGGTGAGGAGGATTCCGGCTGCTTGGGCGGCGATCAGCAGCGTCGCGCCGCGAGGAAGCTCTCGGAAGCGCCGCGCGGTCAGCAAGTGCACGGTCGCGACGAGGGCCACGAGCAGCGACACGTACACGACGACGGTCTGGATCACGTCGGCCACCGTGACAGGGAGGAAGACACCGCGCACCACACACGTCTGCGCGAACGGGAACAGCTCGAAGACCCAATCACGTCCGCCCTCGCCCGGTCCAGGACAGACCCCTGTGTAGCGGTCGCGCCCTGCATTCGTGGACACCACGAAGACGCTCAGGATGAAGAGGCACCATGCCACCCACCCGATGACCGTGGGCCGCAACGACGACCGTCGGGTTCTCGGGACCGTTGGCGTCATGAGCGCCATCGTAACGGGACCCTCCTCGTGCTCTTTCGCTGCGTGCGCTAGAAAGTCCTTATGCACAACGGTGACGGTCTGCCGGCCGCGCATGCCACGCGCCCGCGGCGCCGACGCCGCGCCCTCGTCCTGATCGGCGCCCTCGTGATCGTGGTGCTCGTGCTCGTCGCGATCGAGGTCACCCGCCGAACGCTGGCCGAGCAGGAGGATGCGCGGACGGATCCGGCCTTCTATGCGCTTCCCACTCCCCTGCCCCGCGACGATCCGGGCGAGATCATCCGCATCGCACCGATCGAAAGCGCTCCCGTCGGCACCAGCGCGTGGCGTGTGATCTACCACTCGCGCGATCAGGCGGGCGCGGATATCCCGGTGTCCGGCGTCGTGATCGTCCCGAACGGGCCGGTTCCCGACGGCGGACGCACGATCGTGTCCTGGGGCCATCCCACCACGGGGGCGGCCACACGGTGCGCACCGTCGCTCGGGATGGACCCGTTCGAGTACATCGAGGGGATGCACGAGCTGCTCGCCGAGGGGTACGCCATCGCCGCCACCGACTATCCCGGCCTCGGGGTCGAAGGCGCCTCGTCGTATCTGCTGGGCATTCCCGAATCCAACAGCGTGCTGGACATCGTGCGCGCAGCACGCCGCATCGACGGCGCAGGGGTGAGCGACAGGGTCGTGCTATGGGGACATTCGCAGGGAGGCCAGGCGGTTCTGTTCGCGGCGGAGCGCGCGGCGGAGTACGCGCACGAGCTCACGATCGAGGGCGTCGCGGTGGCGGCGCCGGCGGCGAATCTGAACGCGTTGATGACCGACGACATCGTCAACCTCTCGGGCGTCACCATCGCCTCCTTCGCCATCCCGGCCTACGAAGCCGCCTACGCAGAGCAGTACGGCTCCGAGGCGATCACCGACGTGCTCACGCCCGCCGGGCTGTCGGCGACCCCCGACATGGCCGCCCTGTGCCTGCTCACCCAGAACGCGCAGATCCACGCGATCGCCGACCCGCTCGTCGGTCGCTACGTGCGAAGCGACCCTGCGACGACAGAGCCCTGGCAGACAATGCTCCAGGAGAACAGTGCGGGGAACAGCCCTCTCAGGGTGCCGGTCTTCGTCGGTCAGGGAGAAGCCGACGAGCTCGTGCTCCCGAGCGCGACCGAGGGCTACGTGAAGCTGCTCTGCACGCAGAGCACGGAGGTCACCTTCCACCGCTATCCGGATGTCACCCACGGCCTCGCCGCGTACGCCGCGCTGCCGGATCTGCTCCTGTGGCTCCCGACGCTCGGTGGAGGCCGCCCCGCTGCCGACGGCTGCGATTGAGCGCTACTCCGCCAGGACCGCGAGCTCTGCCAGAACCCGCGGGTGGGCGAGGATCCGGAAGTGCCCGCCCGTCTCGAGGCGGACGTTCTTGGCACCGGCGAGCTCGCTCCCCTCGGGGATGTGCGGATCGAACTCCGCGTAGACCGACACGATCCGCTCGTTCACGCTCAGCTGCCGTGCGAGGCTCACGATCGACGGGGCTTCCGGGGAGAACTCCCGCAGAGTGCGTGACAGTATGCGGCGGGCGTAGCGAGATCCGCCGAACGGTGTCGCGACCGCGAGCATCGACCGCACCCGCTCTCCCGCCGGGCCGGTCATGACGAGTTTCCCTGCGAGGCCGCCCTTGCTGTGGGCGACGAGGATCACATCGGTGAGGTCTTGCTTCTCGAGGAAGGCCGTCACATCGGCGGCCAGGTCGACCACCGGCTGCTGATTGCGGCGGAGCGCGTCGACGATGTGGACGGGGTGCCCGCGCCGATGCATCGCCACGACGAGCGGTTGCAGGAACCTCCACGTCTCGTACACACCGGGGAGCACGACGATGTGGGCGGCGCTCCCGGATGCGAAGGAGGCCGGATCGGTGCGGTCGAACAGCGCACGCACCTGCCAGTACCCCGCGTAGACGTAGTCAGCGACCCACCACCCGGCGTTCCTCAGCACGCCGATGATGTGCTCCTCGGACGACGGCACGGCTCCATGAGTGAAAACTACCTGACGCATATGACAGAGGGGGCGGGACCGAAGTCCCGCCCCCTCTGGATGCTGTCCGTCAGACGCCGGCCTTGTAGATGGGGGCGGCACCGCGGATCGCATCGCCGACCTTGTGCACACGAAGGTCGTTCGTCGATCCGACGATTCCGGGAGGGGAACCGGAGATCACGACGACCTTGTCCCCTTCCTCGGCGAGACCGTTGCCGAGCAGGTACTCGTCGACCTGGTGATACATCAGGTCGGTGTGCTGCACCATGTCGACCAGGGTCGAGCGGATGCCCCACGTCAGCGCCATGCGGCGGCGGATACCCGGCTCCGGTGTGAAGGCGATCATCGGGATGCGCGAGCGCAGACGCGACAGGCGTCGTGCCGAGTCACCGGACTGCGTGAACACGCAGAGGAACTTCGCGTCGACGAACTCGGCGACCTCGAGAGCGGCGAGGGTGATCGCGCCACCCTGCGTGCGGGGCTTGGTCGTGAGGGGCGCGATGCGCTCCAGGCCGTGCTCCTCGGTCGACTCGATGATGCGAGCCATGGTCTCCACGACCACGACGGGGTAGTCGCCGACGCTCGTCTCACCGGAGAGCATGACGGCGTCTGCACCGTCGAGCACCGCATTCGCGACATCCGAGGTCTCGGCGCGCGTCGGAACGGGGCTGTTGATCATCGACTCGAGCATCTGCGTCGCGACGATGACCGGCTTGGCCATGCGACGTGCGATCTCGACCGCACGCTTCTGCACGATCGGCACGGCCTCGAGCGGAAGCTCGACGCCCAGGTCGCCACGGGCGACCATGATCGAGTCGAAGGCGTCGACGATCTCCTCGAGCGCGTCGACGGCCTGCGGCTTCTCGACCTTGGCGATGACGGGCACGCGGACGCCCTCTTCCGCCATGATCTCGTGCACACGGGTGACGTCGTCGGCGTTGCGGACGAACGACAGGGCGATCAGGTCGGCGCCGATGCGCAGACCCCAACGCAGGTCGTCCTCGTCCTTCTCGCTCAGCGCGGGGACGTTGACGGCGACGCCGGGCAGGTTGATGCCCTTGTTGTTCGAGACGGCCCCGGCGACGATCACCTTGGTGGTGACCGTGACACCGTCGGTCTCGACGACCTCGACGCGCACCTTGCCGTCGTCGATGAGGAGGAAGTCACCGGGCTTGACGTCCTGCGGGAGACCCTTGAAGGTCGTACCGCAGATGTCCTTGTTGCCGATGATGTCTTCGGTGGTGATCTTGAAGATGTCGCCCTTGGCGAGCTCGTAAGGGCCGTTCTCGAACTTGCCGAGACGGATCTTCGGCCCCTGGAGGTCGACGAGGATGGCGACCGGACGACCGGCGTCCTCTGCGGCACGACGCACGTTGGCGTAGTTGTTCTCGTGCACGGAGTAGTCACCGTGGCTGAGGTTCAGTCGAGCGACATCCACCCCCGCATCGATCAGTGCGCGCACCGTCTCATAGGTGGAGGTGGCGGGGCCCAGGGTGGCGACGATTTTCGCGCGTCTCAAAGATTTCTCCAGGGTAGAAGTGGGGGAAGGTAAATCAGGCGACGGTGCCGGCCTCAGCCTACGCGGGCTGGAGACCGATCGCGACATCGCTCGGACGCACCGGCTCGGGCAGCACGGTGCTGCCCATGAGGAATCGGTCGACGTTCGCGGCCGCTGCACGGCCCTCGGCGATGGCCCATACGATGAGCGACTGTCCGCGGCCTGCGTCGCCGGCGACGAACACGCCGGGAACCGTCGACTCGTAAGACGAGTCGCGCCCGAAGGCACCGCGCTCGGTCACCTGCGGAAGCGTGTCGTCGGTGTACCCGCCCTGCTCCGGTCCGGTGAACCCCATCGCGATCAGGATCAGATCCGCCGGGATCTCCCGCTCGGTGCCGCTCTTGGGCACACGGCGCCCGTCGATGTACTCCGTCTCGGCCACACGCAGCGCGCGGACCTCGCCGACCTCGTTCCCGAGGAACTCGACGGTCGATGCGAGGAAGACCCGCTCACCGCCTTCCTCGTGCGCGGAGGAGACCTCGAAGACGGTCGGCATCATCGGCCACGGCTGGTGGTCGGGACGCGTATCGCCGGGCTGCTTGCCGATCGCGAGGTTGGTCACGCTGAGCGCGCCCTGACGGTGAGCGGTGCCGATGCAGTCCGCACCGGTGTCTCCGCCGCCGATCACGATGACGTGCTTGCCCTCGGCGCTGATCTGGTCGGTGACCTTGTCTCCGGCGACCGCGTGGTTCGACTCCACGAGATACTCCATGGCGAAGTGCACGCCGTCGAGGTCGCGTCCGGGAATCGCTAGATCACGCGGCACGGTCGATCCGGTCGCGATGACGACGGCATCGTAGCGGGCGCGGAGGTCGGGCCAGGAGATGTCCTTGCCGATCTCGACACCCGCACGGAAGCGGGTGCCTTCCTCCTGCATCTGACGCAGGCGCGACTCGAGCTGCGTCTTCTCCATCTTGAAGTCAGGGATGCCGTAGCGCAGCAGACCGCCGATGCGATCGTCACGCTCGAAGACCGCGACGGTGTGCCCGGCCCGGGTCAGCTGCTGTGCGGCGGCGAGGCCCGCGGGCCCTGATCCGACCACGGCGACCGTCTTACCGGTGAGGCGCTCGGGCGGCTCGGGCTCGACCCAGCCCTTCGCGAAGGCCTCGTCGATGATCGAGACCTCGATCTGCTTGATCGTCACCGCAGGCTGGTTGATACCGAGCACGCACGAGCTCTCGCACGGTGCGGGGCACAGCCGGCCCGTGAACTCCGGGAAGTTGTTCGTCGCATGCAGGCGCTCGATCGCCGCGCGGCCCTCGCCGCGCCACGTCAGATCGTTCCACTCCGGAATCAGGTTGCCGAGCGGGCAGCCCTGGTGGCAGAACGGCACACCGCAGTCCATGCAGCGCCCAGCCTGACGGCGGAGGACCTGCGTGTCTCCGGGCTCGTAGACCTCTTTCCAGTCCATGATGCGCACGGGCACGGGACGACGTGCGGGAAGCTCCCGCTCGGTCACCTTCAGAAAGCCTTTGGGGTCAGCCACCGGTCACCTCCAGGATGCGGTTCCACACGATGTCGCCGTCGGGGTCGATCCCCTCGGCCAGCGCCTCCTCGCGCATGCTCCGCACCGCGGCGAAGTCGCGAGGCAGCACCTTGACGAACTCTGCCGCGGCCTCTTCGAAACTCTCGAGAAGCGCGGACGCCCGCGGAGACGCGGTGCGCTCGATGTGTGCGACGAGCAGGCTACGCAGCACCTCGAGATCCGCGCGGTCCAGCGGCTCGAGCAGCAGCTCCCCGCTGCCCAGCGACTGGGCGTTGACCTTGCTCGTGTCGAGCGCGTGCACGTACGCCACTCCCCCGGACATGCCGGCGCCGAAGTTCCGACCGGTCGAACCGAGGATCACGGCCAGGCCACCGGTCATGTATTCGAGTGCATGGTCGCCCACGCCCTCGACGACGGCGGTCGCGCCGGAGTTGCGCACCAGGAACCGCTCGCCGACGACACCGGAGATGAACATCGTCCCCGAGGTCGCGCCGTAGCCGATCACGTTGCCGGCGATGACGTTCTCATGGGGTGCGATGGCGGAGCCGCGCGGCGGACGGATGGTGATGTCACCGCCCGACAGGCCCTTGCCGACGTAGTCGTTCGCATCACCTTCCAGCCGCAGCACGATCCCCGGCGGCAGGAACGCCCCGAGCGACTGTCCCGCGGTGCCGTGCAGGGTGACGTCGATCGTGCCCTGCGGCAGACCAGCGGCACCGTGCCGAGAGGTCACCTGGTGACCCAGCATCGTTCCGACCGCGCGTTCGGTGTTGGCGATGGGCAGCTCCACCACGACGGGTTCGCCGTTGAGCAGCGCCCCCTTCGCGATGTCGATCAGCTGCACGTCGAAGTGCTTCTCGAGCTCGTGATCCTGTGGGCGGCCGCTGCGGCGAGGCTCGCCCGCCGGGAAGACGGGGCCTTCGAGCACGGGCGTGAGGTCGAGGCCCTCGGCCTTCCAATGCTCCACCGCGGCGTTGACCTCGATGAGCTCGGCGCGGCCGATGATCTCGTCGAGCGAGCGGTAGCCGAGCTCGGCGAGGAGTTCGCGCACTTCTTCCGCGATGAACTCCATGAAGTTGACGACGAACTCGGGCTTGCCCGTGAAGCGCTCACGCAGCACCGGGTTCTGCGTGGCGACACCGACCGGGCAGGTGTCGAGGTGGCACACGCGCATCATGATGCAGCCGCTGACCACGAGCGGAGCAGTGGCGAAGCCGAACTCCTCCGCGCCCAGCAGCGCTCCGATGATGACGTCGCGACCGGTCTTGAGCTGACCGTCGACCTGGACCACGACGCGGTCGCGCATGCCGTTGAGCATGAGGGTCTGCTGCGTCTCGGCGAGACCGAGCTCCCAGGGCGTGCCCGCGTGCTTGAGCGAGTTCAACGGGCTCGCGCCCGTCCCGCCGTCGTGGCCGGAGACCAGGATGACGTCGCTCAGCGCCTTGGCGACACCCGCCGACACCGCGCCGATTCCCGACTGGCTCACGAGTTTGGTGTGGATGCGTGCTTCGGGATTCGCCCGCTTCAGGTCGAAGATGAGCTGCTTGAGGTCTTCGATCGAGTAGATGTCGTGGTGCGGCGGCGGCGAGATCAGTCCCACACCGGCCGTCGCGTGACGGGTGCGCGCGACCCAGGGGTAGACCTTGGTCGGCGGCAGCTGACCACCCTCACCGGGCTTGGCGCCCTGGGCGAGCTTGATCTGGATGTCGTCCGCCTCGGTCAGGTACAGGCTCGTGACGCCGAAGCGACCCGAGGCGACCTGCTTGATCGCGCTGCGACGCTCGGGGTCGACGAGACGGTCCGGGTCCTCGCCGCCTTCACCGGTGTTCGACTTCGCACCGATGCTGTTCATCGCGATCGCGAGCGTCTCGTGCGCTTCACGGGAGATCGAGCCGTAGCTCATCGCACCCGTGGAGAAGCGCTTCACGATGGCGGAGACCGGTTCGACCTCGTCCAGCGGCACGGGCTTGCGGGTGCCGGTGCGCAGGCTGAAGAGTCCACGCAACGTCTTGAGCTCGGCCGCCTGCTCGTCGACGAGCTTCGTGTACTCACGGAAGATGTCGTAGCGCCGTGTGCGGGTCGAGTGCTGCAGCTTGAACACCGTCTCCGGGTTGAACAGGTGCGGAGAGCCGTCGCGGCGCCACTGGTACTCACCACCGGTCCACAGTCGCTCGTGCGCGCGGGCCGCGGCATCCTCCGGATAGGCGTAGTCGTGCCGCGCCTGGTTCTCGGCGAAGATCTCCTCGATGCCGATCCCGCCGAGCTTGGACTCGGTGCGGGTGAAGTACGCGTCGATGAACTCCTGGCTGAGACCGACAGCCTCGAACACCTGGGCGCCCGCGTAGGACGACACGGTGGAGATGCCCATCTTCGACATGATCTTGAGCACGCCCTTGCCCAGCGCGTAGATCAGGTTCTTGACCGCCTTCTCGGGCGTGATGCCGGTGATGTAGCCGGTGCGCACGAGGTGCTCGACGGTCTCCATCGCGAGGTACGGGTTGACGGCGGAGGCTCCGTAGCCGATCAGCGTCGCGACGTGGTGCACCTCGCGCACGTCTCCGGCTTCCACGATGAGCCCGACCTTCATGCGGTTCTCGCGGCGGATGAGGTGGTGGTGGATCGCCGAGACCATGAGCAGGGACGGGATCGGCGTCAGGTCTTTGTTCGAGTCGCGGTCCGACAGGATGATGAACTCGGCGCCGTTCTCGATCGCCTCGTCGACCTCGGCGCACATCTCGGTGAGACGGTCCTGCAGAGTCTGGGGACCCGCGTCGAAGTGGTAGAGGCCACGGATGGTCGCGCTCGACCGACCCGGCATCGCCTTGTCGATGTGGCGGATCTTCGCGAGCTCGTCGTTGTCGATCACCGGGAAGTCGAGCGAGACGGTGCGGGTGTGCTCCGGTCCCCAGGAGAGCAGGTTGCTCTCCGGACCGAGGCCCAGCTTGAGGCTCGTGACGACCTCTTCACGGATCGAGTCGAGCGGCGGGTTCGTCACCTGCGCGAACTGCTGCGTGAAGTAGTCGAACAGCAGGCGCGGACGCTTGCTGAGCACCGCGATCGGCGTGTCCGACCCCATGGCGCCGAGCGGCTCGACACCGGTCTGCCCCATGGGCGTGAGGAGGATGCGGACCTCTTCCTCGGTGTATCCGAAGGTGCGCTGTCGACGGGTGATCGACGCGGGCGGGTGCACGATGTGCTCGCGTTCGGGCAGCTCGGCGAGCCGGACGGCGCCGGCATCCAGCCATTCCTGCCACGGGTGCATGGTGGCGAGGTCGTGCTTGATCTCGCTGTCCTCGATGATGCGACGCTGCGAGGTGTCGACGAGGAACATCTTGCCCGGCTGCAGGCGACCGCGACGTTTGATGCGCTCAGGCTCGAACTGGAGCACACCGGTCTCGGAGCCGATCACGACCAGGCCGTCGGTCGTCTCCGTCCAGCGTCCAGGACGCAGGCCGTTGCGATCGAGGGTCGCGCCGACGAGCGTGCCATCGGTGAAGATGAGCGCTGCCGGACCGTCCCACGGCTCCATCTGGTTGGAGTGGTACTCGTAGAACGAGCGCAGCTCCGGCGTGATGTCGGCCTGCTTCTCGTACGCCTCCGGCACCATCATCATGATGGCGTGCGGGAGGCTGCGTCCGGTGAGGGTGAGCAGTTCGAGCACCTCGTCGAACGAGGCGGAGTCACTGGCGCCGTCGGTGCAGATCGGCAGCAGCGGAGTGATGTCGCCGAGGAGCTCGGACTCGAGCTGCGACTGGCGGGCGCGCATCCAGTTGCGGTTGCCGCCGACCGTGTTGATCTCGCCGTTGTGGGCCAGCATGCGCAGCGGCTGGGCGAGCGGCCACGACGGGAACGTGTTGGTGGAGTAGCGCGAGTGCACGACCGCGAGCTCGGACGCGAAGCGCTCATCCTGCAGGTCGGGATAGAACGGCTCGAGCTGCAGCGTCGTGACCATGCCCTTGTACCCGAGAGTGCGGGCAGAGAGCGAGACGAAATAGGCGCCGAGTTCGTGCCCGGCGCGCTTGCGCAGACGGTAGGCGACCCGGTCGAGGGCGATGCCCGTGAGGGGGGCATCCGTATGCGTCGCCCCTCCGGCACTCACGAAGAGCTGCTCGAAGGCGGGACGCGCCTCGTCGGCGAGCTTGCCGAGGTTCTCGTTGGCGGTGGGGACGTCGCGCCAGCCGAGGACGCGGAGTCCCTCCGAACGGGCGATCTTCTCGATCCCGGCCTTCTGCTGGCGGCGCTCGCTCGAATCGCGAGGCAGGAACGCCAGTCCTGCGGCGTACTCCCCCACGGGCGGCAGTTCGAAGCCCACGACGTCGCGGAGGAATGCATCGGGCATCTGCGTCAGGATGCCGGCGCCGTCCCCGGTGCCCGCATCCGAGCCGATGGCTCCGCGGTGCTCCAGGTTGCGCAGGGCCTCGAGGGCCAACGCGATGATGTCGTGCCCGGCTTCGCCGCGCAGTGTCGCGACCATGGCGAGGCCGCAGGCGTCTTTCTCGAACGCCGGGTTGTACATGCCCTGCTTCGGGGGGTATGCGCCGGAGGCGCCGTAAGGGGGCTGGAAGTACACCAGTTACCGTCCTCAGATCTTCGAGTGAAACCCGGGGACGACGTCGGCCCGCTCGTTCAGTGCAATGGTTCTCCCGCCACGAGGCGGCGTTATCGAGAGCCGTCCTCGCTCGTGGGAGCAGTGCTTGTGGCGGTGGCTCCTGCGGTGACTTCTTCGGTCGGAGGCTCGCTCACGTCTACGAAGTCAGAGGGATTGTTCTGCGATTGTACATCAGCGCCCGCGTCCTTCCGTTCGCGGCCCGGCTGGTACGGCGAGGGCTCGAGGCCGGGGTGACGACGCGTCTGCACGACGAGGATCACGAGGCCGACGAGGACGCCGATGATCGCCGCGAGAACGTTGCTGCGCAGACCGAGGATGATCTCGCTCGGATCGATGCGGATCGACTCCCAGACGATGCGGCCCGCGCTGTACCACATCAGGTAGATCGCGAACAGACGGCCCCACTGGAAGAAGAGCTTGCGCCCGAGCCAGAGCAGCACGATGACGCCCAACCCGTTCCAGAGGACTTCGTAGAGGAAGGTCGGGTGGAACAGCGTGCCCTCGGGGAGGCCCGGAGGGAAGGCCGAGTTCGTGGAAGGGATCTCCAGACCCCACGGCAGATCGGTGGGCAGCCCGAAGAGCTCGTTGTTGAACCAGTTACCGAAGCGGCCCATGGCCTGAGCCAGCAGCAGTCCGGGGGCCAGGGCATCCGCGAACGTCCAGAAGCGGATGCCCGTCCAGCGACACCCGAGGTACGCGCCGATGGCGCCGCCGATGAGAGCGCCGAAGATCGCGATTCCGCCCTCCCAGATCGCCCACACCGAGCCCGGCTGGAAGGGGTTCCAGGTGTTGATCCCCTCGCCGAAGTAGTCGTTCGGGTGCGTCAGCACGTGGAAGATGCGCGCTCCGATGATCGCCAGCGGCACCGCGAGGATCGAGATGTCGATGACCACCCACGGCTCCGCACCGCGCTTGGTGAGGCGGTGGTTGGTCAGGAACGTGGCGGCGATGATGCCGGCGATGATGCACAGCGCGTAGAAGTGGATCCGGATCGGCCCGAGGTCGAAATAGGAGACCGTGGGGCTCGGGATGCTGGCGAGCACGTTCGTGAAGGTGCTGTGGAGCGCGAGTGACATGAGTGCGATTCTAGTTCTCGTGATCGGGGCGTACCGACGCGGTGCCGGTGGCCAGGTTGCGGGTGACTTCGGCGAGAGCGGGTACGCCGCCGTCGCGCAGGGCTCGGACCAGGGCCGTGCCGACGATCGCGCCGTCGGCGTACTCCGACACCCCGGCGATCTGCTCGGCGGTCGAGATGCCGATGCCCACGCAGGCGCGGTGCGCTCCGTGCGCACGCAGGCGCCCGACCAGGGTGCGGGCAGCGCGGTCGAGTTCGGCGCGCTCCCCCGTGATGCCCATCGTCGAGACGGTGTAGACGAAGCCGGTGGACGACTTCACGACGAGGTCGAGACGCTCGTCGGAGGAGGTCGGGGCCGCCAGGAACACCCGGTCCAGGCCCGTCCGCTCGCTCGCGGCGATCCACTCCCCTGCCGCGTCGGGCGTGATGTCGGGAGTGATCAGGCCGGCGCCGCCCGCCGCGAGCAAGTCGTCCGCGTAGCGATCGATGCCGTACTGCATCACCGGGTTCCAGTACGTCATCACCAGGACGGGGACGTCGGTGGCCGCGGTGATCGCACGGATCGCAGTGAAGAGATCGGCCATCCGGAAGCCCGCGGCCAACGCCTTGGTGGTCGCCTCCTGGATGATCGCGCCGTCCATCACAGGGTCGCTGTAGGGCGGGCCGAGCTCGATGATGTCGACGCCGTTCTCGGCGAGGGCGATGGCCGCTTGGATGCTCGTCTCGAGGTCGGGGAAGCCGACGGGGAGGTACCCGACGAAGGCGCTGCGGCCGGCGTCCTGGGCGCGCTGGATCGCCTGTTCGACACGGCTCATAGCTGCGGCTCCCCCTTCGCGGCCAGTTCTTCCTCTTCGCTCTCCGCGGAGACGTCGTGTGCCAGAGCAGCCTCGTCGTAGAGCTGGAAGTAGCGGGCGGCGGTGTCCATGTCCTTGTCGCCTCGGCCCGACAGGCAGATCGCGATCAGTCCATCGGAGCCGAGATCGCGCCCGATGCGCAGCGCGCCGGCGAGGGCGTGGGCCGACTCGATGGCCGGGATGATCCCCTCGGTGCGGCTGAGCAGGCGCAGTGCCTGCATCGCCTCGTCATCGGTGGCCGGGATGTACTCGGCCCGACCGATGTCGGCGAGCCATGAGTGCTCCGGACCGACGCCCGGGTAATCGAGCCCGGCGGAGATCGAGTGCGACTCGACCGTCTGGCCGTCCGCATCCTGGAGGACGTAGGTCTTCGCGCCGTGCAGCACGCCGGGGCGCCCGCGCTCGATCGACGCCGCGTGCTTGTCGGTGTCGACGCCGTCGCCGGCAGCTTCGACGCCGTAGAGCTTGACGCCCTCGTCGTCGAGGAACGCGTCGAACATGCCGATCGCGTTGGATCCACCGCCGACGCAGGCCACGACCGCGTCGGGAAGCCGACCCACCTCGTCGAGCAGCTGGGCGCGGGCCTCTTCGCCGATGATCTTCTGGAAGTCGCGGACCATCGCGGGGAACGGGTGCGGTCCCGCCGCGGTGCCGAAGATGTAGTTGGTGGTCTCCACCGACGCCACCCAGTCGCGATAGGCGTCGTTGATCGCGTCCTTGAGAGTGCGCGAACCTGAGGTCACCGGAACGACCTCTGCTCCCAGGAGGCGCATGCGCGCCACGTTGAGCGCCTGACGCTCGGTGTCGACCTCGCCCATGTAGATGGTGCAGTCCAGGCCGAACAGCGCGGCTGCGGTCGCGGTCGCGACGCCGTGCTGACCGGCACCGGTCTCGGCGATCACACGGGTCTTGCCCAGGCGCTTGGTCAGCAGCGCCTGACCGAGCACGTTGTTGATCTTGTGCGAGCCCGTGTGGTTCAGATCCTCGCGCTTGAGGAAGACGCGCGCACCACCGGCGTGCTCGGCGAACCGCGGCACCTCGGTGATCGCGGACGGGCGACCGGCGTACGAGCTGAGCAGATGCGCCAGCTCGGACCGGAACTCCGGATCGGCGATCGCCTCCTCGTACGCCGCGGTCAGCTCATCGATCGCGGCGATGAGCGACTCGGGCATGAAACGCCCGCCGAACTCACCGAAGAAGGGGCCGTGCTGGTCGCGCAGGCTCATCATGCCTCCAGGAAACTCTTGAGAGTGGCGACGGGGTCGCCGGTCACGAGCGCCTCGCCGATCAAGACGACGTCAGCACCCGCGGAACGGTAGTGCACGACATCGGCGGGCGTGAGCACCGCAGACTCGGCGATCTTCACCGCCGTGTCGGGGATGCGCTCGACCAGGCGTCCGAACAGGTCGCGGTCGAGTTCGAGGGTCTTGAGGTCGCGCGCGTTCACTCCGATGAGCGGTGCACCCAGGTCGATCGCGGCTTCGAGCTCCTCGGCGGAATGCGTCTCGACGAGGGGGGTCATGCCCAGCTCGCCGATGAAACCGTAGAGATCGCGCAGAACGTCGGGTTCGAGCCCCGCGACGATCAGCAGGACGAGGTCGGCACCCGCCGCACGTGCCTCGAGCACCTGGTAGCGGGTGGCGATGAAGTCCTTGCGCAGCACCGGAAGCGACACCCGGGCCGTGACGGCCTCGAGGTCTGCGAGGCTGCCGCCGAAGCGGCGCTCCTCCGTGAGCACGCTGATCGCCGATGCCCCGCCGGTCTCGTAGAGAGAGGCCTGGAGAGCCGGATCGGGGATCTCTGCGAGAGCTCCCCTGGACGGGCTCGCCCGCTTGACCTCGGCGATGATCTTGACACGATCCGCCGGTGCCAGGAACGACAGTGCGTCCTTGGCGGCGGGGCGCGCGAGCGCTTCTCGTTCGAGGGCGGCCAGCGGGCGCGACAGGGCGCGACGCTCAGCGTCTGCGACAGCGCCGGCCGTCAGGTCGGCGAGCACCATTAGTGCGCCTTCGGAGCGTACTTCGGACCCTTCACGCCGTAGCCGGCCTTCGCGAGCACCCAGCCGACGATCGCGCCGATCGGGATGAGCGCGACCGAGGCGACGACGAGGGCAGGCTGCTCGAAGCAGAAGGCGACGGTGCCGGCGGCGACGCCGACCAGCATGATCACGACGGCGGTCCAGGCTGCAGGCGAGTGTCCGTGGCCGGGGTCGGCGATCGGGTTGGTCATGTTCTCCTCCGGGGGACGACGTGCAGTTCGGAATCAGTCTATCGGGGTCAACGGGTCGGATCTGTTCCCCGGGACAGCTCGTCCCAGGAATCCACGGCGTCGACGGGGCCATCGTGCGCGACCTCGACGTGGTCGGTGCGGTAACGCCGGCCTCCGACCTTCCACCCACGCCAGGTCATCAGGACCACGACGGAGGCGAGAAGCAGGAGGGCCCAGCCCACCAGAGCGATGAAAGGCCAGGCCGAGGGCACGATGCTCACCACCACTTCACGGACCGCGTCACCACCGGCGAGGCCGGTCACCTCGGTGACCGTGGCGGCGACGGCGTCGAAGGGCTCGGCGAGCAGCAGCTGGAGTGTCGACCAGCCCAGGAACAGAGCCGTCGCCCCCGCGAGCACGCCGAACACCAGACGGACGACCTTGCCGGAGATCGACAGCGCGGCGCCGAGCGCCAGCACCGCCAGGCTGAGCGGGGCGAGCAGCACCAGGGCGGACGCGCCGGGGACCAGGATCGCCTCGCCCGCGTCGGCGCGTTCGACCGTCAGCCATGTCTGGGTCGACGAGATGATGCCGATCGCACCGGCGAGGAGGAAGCCGGAGACGGACAGGGAGCGGCCCCGCTGTGCGAAGGTCATGACTGCTCCGTCCCGGTGAGGGCCTGGAGATCGTTGGCGTCGAAACAGGTGCGCGTTCCGGTGTGACAGGCGGGACCGGTCTGCGCCACGAGGAGCAGGATCGCATCCCCGTCGCAGTCCAGACGGGCCTCATGCACGACCTGGATGTGACCTGACGTGTCGCCCTTGCGCCAGTACTCCTGACGCGAGCGCGACCAGTACGTGGCTCGCCCGGACGTGAGCGTGCGGCGCAGGGCCTCCGCATCGACCCACGCGAGCATGAGCACCTCGTGCGTGTCCCACTGCTGCACGATCACGGGCGCGAGTCCGTCGGCGTTGAAGGCGACCTGGGCGATGCGCTCGTCCACGGAAGTCGCCTGCATGTCTGCGTCGGTCATCGTACGAGCACCCCTTCGGCGCGAAGAGCGTCCTTGACGTCTCCGACGGTGAGCGCACCGGTGTGGAAGACGCTCGCCGCGAGGACGGCATCCGCACCGGCCTTGATCGCCGGAGCGAAGTCGGCGGCCCGCCCGGCGCCTCCTGAAGCGATGACCGGCACGGAGGCGGCCTCCCGCATCAGGCGGACGAGCTCCAGGTCGAAGCCGTCACGCGTGCCGTCGGCATCGATCGAGTTCACGAGCAGTTCGCCGGCACCGCGTTCCGCGGCCTCGCGCGCCCAGTCGAGGGCATCGAGGGTGGTCTGGGTACGGCCCCCGTGCGTGGTCACCACGAAGCCCGAACGCGTGGTGGGGGCCCGCTTCACGTCGAGGGACAGCACGAGTACCTGCGCACCGAACCGATCGGCGATCTCGCCGATGAGTTCCGGACGCGCGATCGCAGCCGAGTTGACCCCGATCTTGTCGGCGCCGACGGAGAGCAGACGTGCCACGTCGTCGACGCTGCGCACTCCCCCGCCGACGGTCAGCGGTACGAACACCTGTTCCGCCGTGCGCTGGACGACGTCGTAGGTCGTCGCCCGCGCATCCACGGTCGCGGTGACGTCGAGGAAGGTGATCTCATCCGCACCCTGCGCGGCATAGTGCCGGGCGAGTTCGACGGGATCGCCCATGTCGCGGAGATTCTCGAAGTTGACGCCCTTGACGACACGGCCGTCGGCCACGTCGAGACACGGGATGACACGGCTGGCGAGCGTCATCACAGCCTCGCGTTGTGGATCGCGGTGACCAGGATGGCCCGCGCACCGAGCGCGTAGAGCGCGTCCATCACGGGGTTGACGCGCGAGCGCGCGACCATCACCCGCACCGCCACCCACTCGGGGTCGCGCAGCGGTGAGACGGTCGGAGACTCGACGCCGCCGGCGATCTTCACGGCGTCGTCCAGGAGAGCGACGGGCAGGTCGTAGTCGATCATCACGAAGCGACGAGCGACCATCACACCGCGAAGGCGGCGAAGGAGCGTCTCCGCGCCCTCGGCATCGACGGGACCGGCGATGAGCACGGCCTCCGACTCCAGGATGACGGGACCGAACACCTCGAGCCCGGCCTGACGCAGCGTCGTTCCGGTCTCGACGACATCGGCCACCGCGTCGGCGACGCCGAGGCGGACCGCGGATTCCACGGCGCCGTCGAGCGGCACCAGATCGACCGCGATGTCGCGCTCGTCGAGGAACGCGTCGACCAGTCCCGGATACGACGTGGCGATGCGCAGGCCGTCGAGCTCGGTCACATCCGTGTAGCGCCCCGTCGGAGCGGCGAAGCGGAAGGTGGAGCCGGCGAAGCCGAGCGATTCGATCTCCCGAGCGCCGGGCATACGCGCGTCGAGCAGGAGATCACGACCGGTGATGCCCACATCGATCGCGCCGGAGCCGACGTAGGTCGCGATGTCCTTGGGCCGGAGGAAGAAGAACTCGACGTCGTTCTCGGCGTCGATGACGTGCAGGGTCTTGGGGTCGCGTCGACCGGCGTAGCCCGCCTCGGCGAGCATGTCGGCGGCGGTCTCGGAGAGCGAGCCCTTGTTGGGAACAGCGATGCGCAGCATGGAGTGCTTTCAGTTCGAGGTGATCGGAACGGAGCGCATCACAGATGTCGGTAGACGTCCTGCAGGCTGATGCCCTTGGCGAGCATCATCACCTGGACGTGATAGAGCAGCTGCGAGATCTCCTCGGCGGCGGCTTCGTCGGACTCGTACTCGGAAGCCATCCACACCTCGGCGGCTTCTTCCACGATCTTCTTGCCGATCGTGTGCACACCGCCGTCGAGCTCGGCGACCGTTCCCGATCCCTCAGGGCGGGTCTCGGCCTTGACGCTGAGCTCGGCGAACAGCTCGTCGAAAGTCTTCACGCTTCCAGGCTAGCGGCTCTGGCGAGGTCTCTCAGCCGGGTGACGGCCGCCTCGACATCATCGGCGCCGTACACGGCCGAACCCGCCACGAAGGTGTCGGCACCCGCGGCGGCCGCGATCTCGATGGTGCGATCGGAGATGCCCCCATCGACCTGGAGCCAGATCTGGGATCCTCTCCGACGCGCTTCCTCGGCGAGAGCGCGAAGTTTCGGCATCGTCTCCGGCATGAAGCTCTGTCCACCGAAACCGGGTTCGACGGTCATCACGAGGATCTGATCGAACTCGTCGAGCACGTCGTAGAGGGATTCCACGGGCGTCGCAGGCTTCACCGCGACTCCGGCCCGAGAGCCGATCTCGCGGAGCCGGCGCGCCAGCGCGACGGGGTCGTCCGCGGCCTCGAGATGGAAGGTGACGCTCGCCGCGCCGATCTCGGCGTACTCGGGAGCCCATCGCTCGGGATCCGTGATCATGAGGTGCACATCGAGCGGGATCGGGCTGGTCGCCTGGATGCGCTCGACCATCTGCGGACCGAACGTCAGGTTGGGGACGAAGTGATTGTCCATCACGTCGACATGCGCGAAGTCAGCGGTCGCGATCCGGGCGAGATCCGCCTGCATGTTCACGAAGTCGGCGGCGAGGATGCTCGGGTTGATGCGCGGGGCGCGAGGCAGTTCCACGGTCCTAGTCTTCCTTCCCTGATGGAGTGTTCTCCGTTGCGGTGCGCTGCAGGAGCGCGAGGAACATGGCATCCGTCCCGTGGCGGTGCGGCCAGAGCTGAGCGCTGCCCGAACCCGTCCGGCCTTCGTCGGCCAGATCGATCGGCGAGCGAGCGACGTCGGCGATCGCCGCACGGGCGTCGAGCTCGACGATGTCCGCGCGGTCGCGCAGCACCTCCTTCACGACCCCTGTGGTCTCGGCCAGGTGTGGCGAGCACGTGACGTAGGCGACGATCCCGCCGGGGGCGAGAGCGTCAAGGGCCGCCGAGAGCAGCTCCACCTGGAGCGGTACCAGTTCGGCGACATCGGCCGGAGACTTCCGCCACCGCGCCTCAGGGCGACGGCGCAGTGCGCCCAGGCCCGTGCAGGGAGCATCGACGAGGATACGGTCGAACTCCCCCGGCCGAGCCGACGCGAGTGCACGCCCGTCCTGCTCGTGCACGACGATCTCGCCGGGTACGGCTCTGAGCGCCTTGCGCACCAGTCGCGCCCGGACCGGGACGATCTCGTTCGCTTCCAGAGTGACGTCGTGCTCGTGCGCCACTGCGGCCAGGAGAGCGGTCTTGCCGCCGGGGCCGGCGCACAGATCGAGCCAGCGCTCGCCAGCGGTGATCGGAGCGGCACCGGCCAGGGCGAGCGCGACGAGCTGGGATCCCTCGTCCTGCACGCGCACCGTGCCACCGGAAGCCTCGACCGCACGACGCGGATCGCCCCCGGGAGACACGAAGGCGGTCGATGCGTAGGGAAGGCGGGGTTCCCCCGGCTCGGCCAGCCCCGGAAGGGCGACGAGTGTCACATCCGGCGAGGCGTTGTCGGCCTCGAGGAGCGCCTCCAGCTCCTCGCCACGGCCCTCCGCCGCGAGAGCACGGCGCAGAGCGCGGATCACCCACACCGGGTGCGCGGCACGCAGCGCCAGCCGCTCATCGTCGGACCGTGCGTGCTGCTCGATGCGCGTCTGCCATTCTTCGCCCGATTCACGGGTGATCCTGCGGAGAACCGCGTTCGCGAAGCTCGACGCCCCCCGTCCGGACTCCGTGGCCACGAGGTTCACGGACTCGTTGACGGCCGCGTGCGAGGCGACGCGCGTGGCGAGCAGCTGATGCACCGCGAGGCGCAGCGCATCGAGGACGGCGGGGTCGATGCTGTCCGGCGAGCGATCCGCCGCGGCGGCGATGATCGCGTCATAGGTGCCGAGGCGCCTCAGCGTGCCGTAGGTCAGCTCGGTGGCGAGAGCCGCATCCTGGGGCGTGAGTCGTGCCTCCGCGATCGCCGTGGGGAGCACGAGGTTCGCGTAGGCGTCGGTCTCCGACACCGCGCGCAGCACGTCGTAGGCCACCCGTCGGGCGGGCTGCACGGTGCGGACGGGGCCTTGCTGACCACCACGGCGCCCGTCTGTCGCACCTCGCGCGCCACGCGGTCGCCCGTTCGATGGCGTGGATCGGCGATTCCGCCCCTCATCGCTCATGCTCCGGCCACCAGTTCGTCGCCGCCGCGCAGACCACGCCACCAGTCGACCGCGTTCATCGCGCCCTTGCCGGCGGGCTGGACCCGCGTGACGGCGAGTGGTGTGGTGCCCGTGCCGATGTGGAGGACGGTCTTGGTGCCCCGGAGACGCCCGGGAGCGAGCGATTCCGCATCCGGCGCCGGAGCCGCTTCGAGCACCTTGAGAGGCTGACCCGCGACGGTCGTGTGTGCTCCCGGCTCGGGGGTCACGCCGCGGAAGCGGGCGAACACGGCGTCGAGCGGCTGATTCCAGTCGAGCAGTCCGTCGGCGAGGGTGAGCTTGGCGGCGAAGGTCGGCTCGCCCTCCTGGGGAACCGCCAGCGCCGTGCCGTCCGCGATCGCGGAGACCACGTCGGCGGTGAGTCCGGCCCCTTCCGACGCGAGCGCTTCGAGGGCCTCCCCCGCCGTCGCCGTCTCGGGAACATCGACCGCGTGCGTCGCGAACACATCGCCGGCATCCAGCTCAGCGACCAGCTGGAAGACGCTCGCTCCGAGCACCGCGTCTCCGGCGATCAGAGCGCGCTGGACCGGTGCCGCTCCGCGCCAGGCGGGCAGCAGCGAGAAGTGCAGGTTGATCCATCCTGCACTCGGCGCCGAGAGCAGGGGTTCGCGCACCAGGCCGCCGTAGGCCACGATCACGCCGAGGTCCACCTCGAGCGCCGTGATCTCCGCGGTCACGGCATCGTCGAGCCGGGCGGCCTTGATGATCGGGAGGCCCAGCTCCTCGGCCGCCTGAGCCACCGGCGACGCGGTCAGCACGCGACGACGCCCGAGGGGCGCGTCCGGCCGCGTGACGACGGCAGCGATGTCGTGGGATGCCGCGAGACGGCGAAGGGTGGGCACAGCCGCAGCGGGTGTGCCGGCGAAGACGAGGCGCATGAAGGTTCTCCGGAAGGGTCAGAGCTCTGGTTCGAGGATATCGAGGCGGACGGAGAGCGTGCTCTTGGTCGCACGTCCCTTTCGGCGACGCCCGCTGACGGCTTCCGCCACGACCGCGGCGCGCAGGGCGGTCGCGACACGCGCCCCCGCGCCGTATTCGAATCGCACCAGAGCGCGGACGCGCGGCGGGATGTCGTCGGATTCGACGGGGACAGGGCCGAGCACCGCATCGGCAGGCAGGGCGAGGTCGTTCAGCGCGGCCAGTGCACCGGCGACCGCAGACGCCGAGCCCTGCACCAGGGCCACTCGCGTCGTCGGCGGCATGTGCAGCGGAGCGCGGCTCTCGAGCTCGACCCTGGCGTGGCCCGCCTGGTTCCAGGTCGCCAGCGCCCTCGCTGCGGCCCCGTTGACGCCGACCAGGTGGATCGGAGCGCCCGGCGCCGCCAGTGCTGCCGCGTTCGACCACCAGCGCAGGCACGACTCGGCGACGCGCAGATCGGGGGCTTGGAGCATGCGCGGGCCGTCCAGGAGCACGACAGCGCGATAGCCGCCTTCGGCGATGGGCTCGGCACCGCGTGTGGCGACCACCAGCGCAGGTGCCGCCGAGACGCGCTCCACCGGGTGCGCGCTGTCGGCGACGATCACCCGAACGCCGGGAAACGCGCGACCCAGTTCATCGGCGGTGCGTTCGCTGCCTGAAGAGGCGAGGCGCAGCTTCGTCGAGGAGCACGAGGGGCACGACCAGGTGCTGGCGGCCCGGCCGCACCAGGCGCACACCGGCACGGCACCACGGTGCTTCGCGCCGAGCGGCCCCCCGCAGTGCGCACAGCGCGCCGGAGCCCGACACTCCGCGCACACGAGAGAGGGCGAGAAGCCGGGTCGGGAGACCTGCACGAGCACCGGGCCCTCGACTGCAGCGGTGCGTGCGGCGAGGAAGGCGGAGGACGGCATGCGCTGGGCGGTCGGCTGCTCCATCTCCTGCGGTGTGCTGAGGACGACGCGAGGAAGTACACGGCGCGCCGCTCTGACATCCTGCAGCCAGCCGAGGACGACCAGGCGTTCGACATCGGTCGTCCGCGTGTGGCCGGCGAACAGCAGGGCCGACCCTTCCAGCTCCTGACGCAGGAGGGCGGCGTCTCGTGCGTTGACGTACGGGGCCAGCGGTTCCCCCAGAAGCGGATCGCCGTCGTCCCAGATCGCGACGAGTCCCGCCACGACGGGAGAGTAGACGGCCGATCGGTTTCCCACCACGATGCAGGGGGCGTCCTCGAGGGTGCGGAGGAAGCCGCGATAGCGATCGGGGTTGCTCTGCCGGGAATCGTGACGCACCACAGCACCGGCGGGGACGAGGGACTCGAGAGCTGCGAGGAGCCGGTCCAGGTCACGGCTGTCGGGCACGACGATGATCGATGACCTGCCGGCGGCGAGCATGCGAGCGGCCGACGCGGCCAGCAGACGGGCCCATCCCTGCATGCCGTCGACGAGTTGGGGAATCGCCTCCACAGCCGCGCGCCCGCCCGAGTCGAGCACCTCGCCGAGGCCTTCGTACAGGCCGACGGTCTCCTCTGCGACGAGGATTGCCTCCGCATCGGGTGTCTCGGCCGGCGTGTCTGCGGTCCAGGCCTTCTCCACGCGCACCTGACGCTTGGGGATCACCAGGCGCAACACGTCGGACGCCGAACCCGCTGCCCGATCCGCGACGCGACGCGCGAGGGTGTGCAGACGCTCGGGGAGCACCGGCACCGTGGATACCACGCTCTCGACCTCGGACAGCGCCCGGTCGGCGTCGTCCTCGGTGTCGATGTCGACCACGTAGCCGTCGATCACGCGCCCCGCGGTGCGCAGCGGCACCTGGACACGAACACCCAGCGGAACCTCACCCCACTGCGCAGGAAGGGCGTAGTCGAAGAGCCGATCGAGCTGAGGCAGAGGGGAATCGAGGAGCACGCGCGCGATGCGCCGGCTCTCCGGAGGCATCAGGACCGCGGTCCCATCAGAGCCCGGCAGCGCGGCGCAGCTCTTCGGCGCGGTCGGTGCGCTCCCAGGTGAAGTCGGGGAGCTCGCGGCCGAAGTGCCCGTAGGCAGCCGTCTGGGCGTAGATCGGACGCAACAGGTCGAGCTGCTCGATGATCGCCTGCGGACGAAGATCGAACACCTCGTTGATCGCGCGCGTGATGACCTCGTCCGACACCTTGCCCGTGCCGAAGGACTCGACGTACAGACCCACAGGGCGCGCGACACCGATCGCATAGGCGACCTGCACCTCGAGGCGGTCGGCGAGACCTGCGGCGACGGCGTTCTTCGCCACCCATCGCGTGGCGTAGGCACCCGAGCGGTCGACCTTGGACGGGTCCTTGCCGCTGAAGGCGCCGCCACCGTGGCGGGAGGCCCCGCCGTACGTGTCGATGATGATCTTGCGGCCGGTGAGACCGGCATCGCCCTTGGGGCCGCCGGTGACGAAGGGACCCGCGGGATTGATGTAGAAGGTGACGTCGTCGAGGTCGAGTCCGGTGGTCGCGAGCACCGGGTCGATCACCTGCTCACGGACCTGTGCCTTGAGCTCTTCCTGCGAGATGTCGGGGTGGTGCTGGGTCGAGACCACGACCGCATCGACGGTCTTCGGTGTGAAGCCGTCGTAGCCGAGCGTGACCTGGGTCTTGCCGTCGGGTCGCAGGAAAGGCAGCGCTCCGCTGCGGCGCACCTCGGTGAGACGCTCGGCGAGGCGGTGGGCGGTCCAGGCGGCCATCGGCATGAGCTGCGGTGTCTCGTTCGTCGCGAAGCCGAACATGATGCCCTGGTCACCGGCGCCGAGAGCGTCGAGCGGATCGACCGATGACCCGTCACGGTGCTCCTGGGCACTGTCGACACCGTGGGCGATGTCGGTCGACTGCTCGCCGACCGAGACGCTGACGCCGCACGACGAACCGTCGAAGCCGGTGTCGCTGGAGGTGTACCCGATGCCGTTCACGACCTGGCGCACGATCGTGGGGATGTCGACGTAGGCGTCGGTGCGGATCTCACCGGCCACATGCACGAGGCCCGTGGTGACGAGCGTCTCCACGGCGACGCGGGAACCCTTGTCCTTCGCGATGAGGCCGTCGAGGATGCTGTCGGAGATCTGATCGCAGATCTTGTCCGGGTGCCCTTCGGTGACGGACTCGGACGTGAACAGACGCAGGGCGCTCATCGGTACTCCAGAACGGGACGGACGGATGGAGGGTGTTGCACCCATTCTGGACCGCGCCTCCGACGTACGGGAGGCGCGGTCTCGAATATCACTCTGCGTGACGAAGGCGGAGCTTGTCCTCGTTGATCTCGTGCAGCGCGATGGTGAGCGGCTTGTCCTCGACCGAGGAGTCAACGAGCGGGCCGACGTTGTCGAAGAGGTTTCCCTCGTGCAGGTCGGAGTAGTAGTCGTTGATCTGACGCGCGCGCTTGGCGGCGTAGATGACGAGCTCGTACTTCGAGTCGACGCGGTCGAGCAGGTTGTCGATGGGGGGATCGATGATGCCGTTGTTGTGTCCGGCCATGGTGAGACCTCCTGATCAGGCGACGGGATCGTCGCGAAGACGGTGCGAAAGGCGCGCGAAGACGCTCAGCGCGCAGAGCTTGTAGACAATTCTACGACCTCGCGAGCCGCCGTGGCGACGTCCTCGTTCACGATGAGGTGATCGAACTCGTTCTGAGCGGCGAGTTCGACCTTCGCGGTGCGCAGTCGCCTGGCCCTCTCCTCGGCGTCTTCGGTGCCTCGTCCGACCAGCCGATGGACGAGTTCATCCCAGCTCGGAGGCAGCAGGAAGATCAGCGTCGCGGCGGGTTCGGCGCGACGCACCTGGCGCGCACCCTGCAGGTCGATCTCGAGCAGGACCGTCTTGCCCTCGGCCAGCGCGGCATCGATCGGCGCGCGCGGCGTGCCGTACCGGGAGCGGTTGTGCACCACGGCGTACTCGAGCAGTTCGTCGTCGGCGATGAGCCGGTCGAACTCCGCGTCGTCGACGAAGTAGTAGTGCACGCCGTCGATCTCGCCCGGGCGCGGGGGCCTGGTCGTCGCCGAGACCGACAGGTGGATCTCCGGGTTGTGCTCGCGGATGTGCGCGGCGACCGTGCCCTTGCCCACGGCGGTGGGCCCTGCCAGGACCAGCAGCCGGCTCCGGGCACCACGAGGCGTCGGCACCGGGAAGCGCGAGTCGAGCCACGACTCCAGCACCCGGCGCTGGCGCGCGCCGAGCCCACCGAGACGCTTGACCGGCGAGATGTGCAGCTCCTCGAGCACCCGGTCGCGCTTGCCAGCGCCGATCGCGGGAAGTGCCAGCAGGAAGTCGGTGATGCGCATCGAGCCCTCCACCGAATCGGCGTCGGCGCTCGCACGATGAAGAACAGCCTGCGGCGTCACCACGCGCATCGTGAGGTCGCGCTTGACCGAGGCCCTGGCGCGGCGACGCTCCACGGCGCGGCGCGCCGCTGCAGCCCTGTCGACCTCGGGGACCGTGCGCTGTGCGTCAGACACCGGCCACCTCGCGATACTCGGCCGCGCGTGCGGAGATGACCTCCATCAGATCGGCCGGACCAGCGGAGAGGATGCTGCGGCTCTCACTCGCGATCACCGCTGCCGACATCGTCCCGAAGCGCGGGCGGAGATCAGCCGACGTGGCTCCCTGTGCACCGAAACCGGGAGCGAGGATCGGTGCTGCCGGCGCGAAAGGCTCGATACCGGCCCTGGTCCAGTCGACGGTGGCGCCGATGACGAATCCGAAGCTCCCCCACTCCCCCGCGGCAGACGACTCGGCGTTGCGCGCAGAGACCTCGGAGATGACCGCTGCCGACACCGTCATGCCGGCGGAGTCCGTGGACCGCTGCAGCCCTTCCGCCTCGGAGTTGCTGGTCGCCGCCAGCACGAACAGGCCCTTTCCGTTCTTCTCGGCCACGGCGAAGGTCCCGTCGAGAGCACCCACCCCGAGGAACGGGCTCACGGTGAGGGCATCGGCCTCCAGCGGCGAACCCGGCGTGAGCCACGCACGCGCGTAATCGTCCATCGTCGATCCGATGTCGCCCCGCTTGGCATCGGCGATCACGATCAGTCCGGCAGCGCGCGCAGCGGCCAGAACATCTTCGAGCGCCGCGATGCCTCGAGAGCCGAAGCGCTCGAAGAACGACACCTGCGGCTTCACGACGGCGACCTTCCCTGCGGCTGCCTCGACCGTGCGCAGGCCGAACTCGCGGACCCCCTGCGCGTCGTCGCTCAACCCCCACGCCGCGAGCAGCGCGGCGTGGGGATCGATGCCGAGGCAGAGCGGTCCCTTCGCCCGGAGGGCGGAGCGCACCCGCTCGCCGAAGCGTTCGCTCACAGCGCCGCCTTCCGGTCCAGCGCGTACTCCTGGAGGCTCTTCACCTGGAAGCCCTCGTGGGCGGCGTCCATCCCGCTCACGGCGGCACCGAGCACGGCCATCGTGGTGAACAGGGCCTTGTCGGCGGCCACCGCTGCGGCGCGGATCTCGTAGCCGTCGGCGCGAGCGGCGCCGCCGGACGGAGTGTTCACGACGATGTCGATCGCGCCCTCGTTGATGAGGTCGACGATGTTCTTGGCACCGGACTCCTGCGTCGCACTGTACTTCTCGACGACCGTGACGGCGATGCCGTTGCGCGAGAGGATCTCGGCTGTGCCCTCGGTCGCGACGATCGTGAAGCCGAGCTGCTGCAGGCGGTGCGCGGGCAGGATGACGGCACGCTTGTCCGAGTCGGCGACCGAGATGAACACGGTTCCCGACGTGGGCATGCCGCCATAGGCCGCCGCCTGGCTCTTCGCGAACGCCGTCGGGAAGTCGCGGTCGATGCCCATGACCTCACCGGTGGAGCGCATCTCCGGTCCGAGCACGGAGTCGACCGTCTTGCCGTCAGCGGTGCGGAACCGCTTGAACGGGAGCACGGCCTCCTTGACCGACACCGGTGCGTCGAGCGGGACGCGGGAGCCGTCCTGCTCGGGAAGCAGGCCCTCCGCGCGCAGCTCCGCGATCGTGGAACCGGTCATCACGCGGCTCGCCGCCTTGGCCATGGGGATGCCGAGCGCCTTCGACACGAACGGCACGGTGCGGCTCGCACGCGGGTTCGCCTCGATCACATAGAGCACTCCGGCGCTGATGGCGAACTGCACGTTGAGCAGTCCACGCACTCCCACGCCCTCGGCGATCGCGAGCGTGGCCTCGCGCACCCGGTCGACGTCGGTGCGGCCGAGCGAGACCGGCGGCAGCGTGCAGCTGGAGTCGCCCGAGTGGATGCCGGCCTCTTCGAGGTGCTCCATGACGCCGCCGATGTACAGGTCGGTTCCGTCGTAGAGCGCGTCGACGTCGAGCTCGATCGCGTCGTCGAGGAAGCGGTCGACGAGAAGGGGCTTGCCCTCCTCGATGACGACCTCCCCCGCGGTGCGCACGAAGTAGTCGCGCAATGACGCGGTGTCGTAGACGATCTCCATGCCGCGTCCGCCGAGCACGAAGCTCGGACGCACCAGCACCGGGTAGCCGATCTCCTCGGCGATACGCACGGCGCCTTCGACATCGATCGCGGTGCCGTTGCGCGGCGCGACGAGACCTGCGTCATCGAGCAGACGGGAGAACAGCTCGCGCTCCTCCGCCAGGTCGATCGCCTCCGGGCTGGTTCCGAGAACGGTGTAACCGGCGGCCTCGATGCCCTTCGCGAGCCCGAGCGGCGTCTGCCCGCCGAGCTGGCACACGACACCGAGGATGGTGCCGCTCGCGGCTTCGGCGTCGAGCACCTCCAGCACGTCCTCGAGCGTCAGCGGCTCGAAGTACAGGCGGTCAGAGGTGTCGTAGTCGGTCGAGACCGTCTCCGGGTTGCAGTTGACCATGACGGTCTCGAACCCGGCATCCGACAGCGCGAACGACGCGTGCACGCACGAGTAGTCGAACTCGACGCCCTGGCCGATGCGGTTCGGTCCGGAGCCGATGATCACCACCTTGGTGCGATCCGACGGCGCGACCTCGGTCTCGAAGTCGTAGCTCGAGTAGTGGTACGGGGTGAGGGCGGGGAACTCGCCGGCGCAGGTGTCGACCGTCTTGTACACCGGGCGGATGCCGAGGCCGTGACGCACGCCCCTGACCTCCGCTTCGGAGATGCCGCGGAGCTCGGCGAGCTGCGCGTCGGAGAAGCCGTGCTCCTTGGCGTAGCGAAGAGTCGCCGCGTCGAGCTCGGACGCGGTGTGCACGATCTCGGCGACCTCGTTGATCAGCACGATCTGGTCGAGGAACCACGGGTCGATCGCCGTCGCGTCGAAGGCCTGCTCGACCGTCGCGCCCTTGCGCAGCGCCTGCTGCAGCGTCACGATCCGGCCGTCCGTCGGAACCTTCGAGATCTCGAGCAGCTCCTCGACCGAGCGCTCCTCGGCGCCCCAGTGGAAGCTCGATCCGCGCTTCTCCAGCGAGCGGAGCGCCTTCTGCAGGGCTGTCGCGTAATTGCGGCCGATCGCCATGGCCTCGCCCACGGACTTCATGGTCGTGGTCAGCGTCGCGTCGGCGGCCGGGAACTTCTCGAACGCGAAGCGCGGAACCTTCACGACGACGTAGTCGAGCGTCGGCTCGAAGCTCGCCGGCGTGACACCCGTGATGTCATTCGGGATCTCGTCGAGACGGTAGCCCAGGGCCAGCTTGGCTGCGAGCTTGGCGATCGGGAATCCGGTGGCCTTGGACGCCAGAGCGCTGGAGCGCGAGACGCGCGGGTTCATCTCGATGACGATGATGCGACCGTTGGTCGGGTCCACCGCGAACTGGATGTTGCAACCGCCGGTGTCGACGCCGACCGCGCGGATGATGTCGATGCCGATGTCGCGCATCTTCTGGTACTCGCGGTCGGTGAGGGTGAGCGCGGGAGCGACCGTGATCGAGTCGCCCGTGTGCACGCCGACGGGGTCGACGTTCTCGATCGAGCAGACGACGACGGTGTTGTCGGCCGTGTCGCGCATGAGCTCGAGCTCGTACTCCTTCCAGCCGAGGATGGACTCCTCCAGGAGCACCTCGGTGGTGGGCGAGTCGCGCAGGCCCGCGCCGGCGATGCGACGCAGATCCTCCTCGTCGTACGCGAATCCGGAGCCGAGGCCCCCCATCGTGAAGCTCGGACGGACCACCATCGGGTAGCCGAGTTCATCGGCGGCCGCCAGCACCTCCTCCATCGTGTGCGCGATGCGCGAGTCCGCCACGTCGGCTCCCGCATCGAGGACCAGCTGCTTGAAGATCTGACGATCCTCGCCCTTGTTGATCGCCTCGAAGCTGGCGCCGATGAGCTCGACGTCGTACTTCTCGAGGATGCCGTGGTTGTGCAGCTCGATCGCGGCGTTCAGCGCGGTCTGCCCGCCGAGCGTCGGCAGGATCGCGTCGGGCCGCTCCTTGGCGATAATCGTCTCGATGACCTGCCACGTGATCGGCTCGATGTAGGTCGCATCGGCGAAGTCGGGATCGGTCATGATGGTGGCCGGGTTGGAGTTGACCAGGATGACCCGGACGCCCTCCTCGCGGAGCACGCGGCACGCCTGGGTGCCGGAGTAGTCGAACTCGCACGCCTGACCGATGACGATCGGGCCGGAGCCGATGACGAGGACGGAATTGATGTCGTCGCGCTTGGGCATTACTTGGAGTCCTTCTGGCTTGCGATGACCAGGTCGCGGAACCTGTCGAAGAGGTAGTTGGCGTCGTGCGGGCCTGCTGCGGCCTCGGGGTGGTACTGCACCGAGAAGGCGGGGATGTCGAGGGCGCGGAGTCCCTCGACCACGTTGTCGTTGAGGCCGACGTGGCTGACCTCGACCTTGCCGTAGCCGTTCGGGCTGTCGAAGGTGCCCTCGATCGGAGCCTCGACCGCGAAGCCGTGGTTGTGCGCCGTGATCTCGACCCTGCCGGTCTGCTTGTCCAGCACCGGCTGGTTGATACCGCGGTGCCCGAACGGCAGCTTGTAGGTGTCGAGGCCCAGGGCGCGCCCGAGCAGCTGGTTGCCGAAGCAGATCCCGAAGAACGGCAGCCCCGCATCGAGCACCGAGCGCAGCAGCTCGACGTGATCGCCGGAGGCCGCGGGGTCGCCGGGACCGTTCGAGTAGAACACCGCGACGGGATCGACCGCGCGGATGTCGTCGATCGTCACGTTCTGCGGCAGCACGTGCACCTCGAAGCCGCGGGCGGCGAGGTTGTCGATCGTCGCCTGCTTCACACCGAGATCGAGAACGGCGAGGTTGCCGATGCGCTCACCCATGGCGGTCGTCACGGTCGCGACGTCGACGGAGACCTCGGCGGACAGATTGCGTCCGGCCATCTCTGGGGCTTCGCGGACGATGCGCACCTGCTCCTGCGGGTCGAGCGCCGCATCCGCCCCGGAGAAGATCCCCCCGCGCATGGAGCCGGCCGAGCGGATGTGCCGGGTGATCGAACGGGTGTCGATGCCGCTGATGCCGACGACTCCGTCCTCGACGAGCACGTCGTCGAGCGAGGCGTTCGCCCGCCAGTTCGACACGACGCGCGAAGGGTCGCGCACGATGTAGCCGGCGACCCAGATGCGGCGCGATTCGGCATCTTCATCGTTCATGCCGGTGTTGCCGATGTGCGGTGCCGTCTGCAGGACGATCTGCCCCGCGTAGGAGGGATCGGTGATGGTCTCCTGGTATCCGGACATGCCGGTCGCGAAGACGACTTCGCCCAGTGTGCGACCGCGCGCGCCGTAGGCGCGTCCGATGTGTCGGGTGCCGTCTTCCAGGACCAGGACGGCGGGATCGGGGAGCTGGGCCGCGGAGGCCTGCCCGGAGGATGTCGAAAGGGTCATGACGTTGCTCCTGTGTCGGGGGCGGCGGGGACGAGCCGCTGCAGGTCGGAGATGAGGTTCTGAGGGTCGCCGGTGGCGAGGCGCAGATAGCTGTCGACGACCGTCTCGTCGTCGATGCTCCAGGCGAGGCGCACGAGGCCGCCGGGCTCCACGACGCGGTCGATCGTGACCGTGGCGCGGTCGATGGCGACGAGGCGGTCGTTCGCGAGGAAGACCGTCGGCGCGCCATCGAGGCAGAGGGCGATGCCGCGATCCGTGACCGCCAGCTCACCACGGGCCCGGTACGCGAGAGGCGACACCGCGAGACGCTCGAGCGGCTGCTCGTGCCGTGTCGTCGACACGTAGAGCACCTCGTCGCGGCGGAAGACCTCCGCGTGCTCCGGAACCCCCAGCGGGGCCGTGAACACGGAGTCGCGGCGGATTCGTCGTCGCCAGGCCAGGAGCATCACCAGCAGCACCAGGAGCGCGACCGCGATCGTGATCGCGACGGCGAGGTCCCGAGCGCTCATGCGCGAAGCTCCTCGACGACGCTTCCGCCGTCGACGGTGAGGACACCGCCGTGGATCGTGTACTGCACGCGTCCGGGGAGGTCGCGGCCGAGGTAGGGCGAGTTCACGCTCCGACCATGGAGGTCGGCTTCCGTGAACACGCCGTCGACCGAGGCGTCGTAGAGCGTGATCTGGGCGGGCTGACCGACCTCGAGCGGCGTGCCGTGACCTGCCAGTCGCCCGATCCGTGCCGGTGCTGCGCTCATCACCCGCGCGATGTCCGACCACTCGAGAAGCCCGGTCTGCACCATCGACTGGTGCACGACGCGCAGGGCGCTCTCCAGCCCCACCATGCCGTTCGCCGCGGCCTGCCACTCGCACGCCTTGTGCTCGCTCGGGTGCGGCGCATGGTCGGTGGCGACGATGTCGATCGTGCCGTCGGCGAGGCCCTCGCGCACGGCGAGCACATCCTCTTCCCTACGCAGCGGAGGATTGACCTTGTAGCGCGCGTCGTACCCGCGCACGAGCTCGTCGGTGAGGAGCAGGTGGTGAGGGGTGACCTCGGCGGTGACGTTGATGCCGCGCTTCTTGGCCCAGCGGATGATGTCCACTGAGCCCGCGGTCGAGAGGTGGCACACGTGCAGCCGCGATCCGACGTGCTCGGCCAGCAGCACGTCGCGAGCGATGATCGACTCTTCGGCGACGGCGGGCCATCCGGCCAGGCCCAGCTCGGCCGAGACCGTGCCCTCGTTCATCTGCGCGCCCTCTGTGAGGCGGGGGTCCTGCGCATGCTGGGCGATGACGCCGTCGAACGACTTCACGTACTCCAGCGCACGGCGCATGATGAGCGGATCGAACACGCAGAAGCCGTCGTCGCTGAAGACGCGGACCTGTGCGCGGGACGTGGCCATCGCCCCCAGTTCGGCGAGGCGCTCGCCCTTCTGTCCGACCGTCACGGCGCCGATGGGCTGCACCGTGGCGTAGCCGGCCGCTTCGCCGAGCGCGAGCTCCTGCTCGACGACACCGGCGGTGTCGGCGACCGGCGAGGTGTTGGGCATCGCGAACACGGCGGTGAAGCCACCGGCAGCCGCCGCCCTCGTTCCCGTGAGGATCGTCTCGGAAGCCTCGTAGCCGGGCTCGCGCAGATGCGTGTGCAGGTCGACGAGTCCCGGAAGGGCGACCAGCCCTGCCGCGTCGATGACGCGCGCGCCGGAGCGCGTGAGCCCGGTGCCGATCTCGGCGATCCGGCCGTCTTCGATCATGATGTCGGCGCTCTCGGCACCGAGCAGCTGTGCACCGGTGATGACGAGGGTCTCGTTCACAGGTCTCCCCCTCGTTCGTCGTCTCGTTCTCCTGCCAGCAGCAGGTACAGCACCGCCATGCGGACGGAGACCCCGTTCGTGACCTGTTCCAGCACCGTCGAGCGGGGGGAATCGGCAGCTTCGGAGGAGATCTCCAGTCCCCGGTTCATGGGTCCGGGGTGCATGACAATGCTACCTGCCGGAAGACCGGCCACACGCCGTGCGTCCAGACCCCATCGACGGGAATACTCCCGCTCAGTCGGGAAATATGCGGCGTTCATGCGTTCCAGCTGGATGCGCAGCATCATCACCGCGTCCGGGTCCTCGGCCAGAGCCTCATCGAGGTCGTAGACCACGCGGACCGGCCAGAGCGACACGTTCTGCGGCACCAAGGTCGGCGGCGCGACCAGCGTGACCTCTGCTCCGAGCGTGGTGAGCAGCCAGACGTTGGAGCGGGCGACCCGCGAATGCAGCACGTCGCCGACGATCACGACCCGCAGTCCGCTCAGATCGCGACCGCGGCTCTCGGCGCCGAAGCGGCGCTTGCGGATGGTGAAGGCGTCGAGCAGGGCCTGCGTCGGGTGCTCGTGCGTGCCGTCTCCGGCGTTGACGACGCCGGCGGAGATCCAGCCGCTGGTGGCGAGCGTCTGCGGGGCGCCGGATCCGGGGTGGCGGACCACGACCGCGTCGGCGCCGATGGCCTCGAGCGTCTGGGCGGTGTCCTTCAGGCTCTCGCCCTTCGAGACGCTGGACCCCTTCGCCGCGAAGTTGATGACATCGGCGGAGAGGCGCTTGGCTGCGGCCTCGAATGAGATGCGGGTGCGTGTCGAATCCTCGAAGAAGAGGTTCACCACGGTCTTGCCGCGCAGCGTCGGGAGCTTCTTGACCTCACGCGACTGCGTGTCGGACATGTCCTCGGCGACATCGAGGATGCGCAGGGCGGTCGCCCGATCGAGGGTGCGGGTGTCGAGGAGGTGTCTCATTCGCCGATCGTCACCTCCTCGGCCCCGTCGTTCTCGAAGAGGCGCACGTTGACCCGCTCGGTGCGGGCGGAGGGGATGTTCTTGCCGATGAAGTCCGGGCGGATCGGGAGCTCGCGGTGTCCGCGGTCGACGAGGATCGCCAGGCGCACGACGGCGGGGCGTCCGATCGACTGGATGGCGTCGAGAGCGGCACGGATGCTGCGGCCGGAGAAGAGCACGTCATCGACGAGCACGACCGTCTTGCCGTCGATTCCGCCCACCGGGATCTCGGTGGGCCGCGGGGAACGCGTCGGGTGCTTGGCGAGGTCGTCGCGGAAGAGCGTGACATCGAGCGCGCCGACCGGGACGGACTGCTGCGCGATCTCGCTGATCAGCAGGCCGAGGCGATGGGCGAGAGTGACGCCGCGGGTCGGAATGCCCAGCAGGACGAGGTTCTCGGCACCTCGATTGGATTCGAGGATCTCGTGCGCGATACGGGTCAGCGCTCGTGAGATGTCGGCTTCGTGCAGCACAGTGCGCATGCTCATCGGCCGCTCCCTTCTCCGCCTCACAGGACGGTGTTAAAGGTTGCTTGTGACGAAAGTCTATCGGAGCGCGAGCTCCGGCGGATCAGCTCGCTTCCTGCAGGACCGGATCGGTGACCTCGTCGATCTTCGACGAGCGGATCGGGTGGCCGGCGGTGGAGAGGCAGCGGCCGGTCTTCAGATCCCACTTCCAGTCGTGCATGCTGCACGTGAGGATCCCGTCCTCGTCGACCGTGCCCGTGCGGGTGAGGTCGGCGCGCAGGTGCGGGCAGCGGCGCTGAACGACCCAGTCGCCGATCTCGGTATCTTCGGTCTGGTCGGTCTGCTCCTGGTACCAGTTCTCCACGTACTCGATCCGATCGACCGAGAGGCACTTGAGGAACGTGGTGAGGAACTCGTTGAACTTGCCACTGCGGCCCACCGAGAACTGCATCGAGAGGAAGATCGAGTTGGACCAGTCGATCTCGTGATCGACGATGTTCGTCGAGACCAGGTCGGCGGGGATCGTGTACCAGTACACGCACTCCTCGCCCGCGTACTCGCGGACCTTCGCGCGGGGGAAGTCGACCACCATGTCGAGCTCGCCGATGCGGAAGCGCACGCAACCGCCGACACCGAGCCGGATGGTGCGGGACTTCTTCAGCAGCGGTTCCCACCAGGTCTTGATCGCCTCGAGCATCTCTGCGGGCGGGATGATCTCGGCACGAGACGCCTCCTCGTCGCGGATCTCCTGCTGTCGGCTCGCGCGCTGTTCCTCGAGGTACTCCCACTTCTCATCGAAGATGTGCGCGATCTCGGCCTCGGTGTAGAGCGTCTGCTCACTCGTGACCTCTCCCCCGTCGATCGTGACGACCGTGCCGGGGATGAAGAGCTGACCGTCGTACTGCGGCGCGAGCTCCTTCATGTGCGCGAGGAACTGCTTCTGGTCCGTGAAGATCGACTCGCCGTTCTTGCCGAGACCGTTGAAGTCGAACAGGTCGTCGCGCAGGAACATGGGGGGCCCTGCCATCGGGAAGACGTGCGGGGCATCGACCTTCTCGATGTAGTACATCGCGCGCTTGTTCTGCGCCTCGCGCTTCAGCCGGGCGAAGTTCTGCTTGGCGTCCAGCGGCAGGTCGTAGACCATGGGCCACCAGATCGCACCGGACACCTGGGTGAAGTAGGCGTCGGGCTTGCCGAAGTCGAGCAGCTTCTCGAGGTCGAGCGGGTGCGAGTCGTTCTGGTTCAGCATCGAGCCGGTGCCGTCGTCGACGCTCAGGGAGGAGTCGCCGATGGGGCCGTCGCTGGGCGCGCGCAGCGGCGTGATCATCATCTTGAGCTCACCGCGCTGGATCACCTGGCCGGCAGGAGCGTAGGTGATGTTCGTGTAGCCGAGGGCGCGGATATCCTTCTCGAGGTCGTCGGTCGGATACTCCGGAAGCAGCACCTCGATGTCCTTGCGGATGTAGCGCTCCAGGAGCCGCGGATCGAAGTGGTCGCGGTGCCGGTGCGAGATCCAGAGGAAATCGGCCTCGCGTCCGAAGCGCTCCCAGTCCAGACCACGGTTGTCGGGGAACGGGAACCAGGATCCGTAGAACGAGGGTCCGAGGACCGGGTCGCAGATGATGTTCCCGCCGACCGTCTCGATGAACATCCCGGCGTGGCCGAGTCCCGTGATCCGCATTGCATTCCTCCCGAAAGTGAACCGTTCGATTGTACCGACGGCTCCCTGTGCGCCCGGTCGACCCGGCCGTGAGTAATCCGGTCAGTCCTCGAACAGGCCACGGATGTCGTCGGCGGAAAGCGACTGCGCGAACAGCGCCTCATCGTCGAGCACGGCCGTGAACAGCCGCGCTTTGCGGCGCTGCAGGTCGAGCACCTTCTCCTCGATCGTGCCGGTGGAGATCATCCGGTAGACGAACACCTGGCTGTCCTGACCGATGCGGTGCGTGCGATCGACGGCCTGCGCCTCGGCCGCCGGATTCCACCACGGATCGAGCAGGAAGACGTAGTCGGCCTCGGTCAGGGTGAGGCCGAATCCGCCGGCCTTGAGGCTGATCAGGAAGACCGGTTGCACTCCCGATGTGAAGCTCTCGACGACCTTCTGGCGGTGGCGCGTCGACCCGTCCAGGTGCGCGTAAGGGATGCCGGCGGCGTCGAGGCGGGCCGCGGCGAGGTCGAGGAACGACGTGAACTGGCTGAACACGAGCGCGCGATGCCCTTCGGCCTGCAACTCGATCACGCGCTCGAGCAGCACATCGAGCTTGCGCGAGCCGATCTTCGCATCCGCGGCGTCGATGAGCCCCGGGGCCAGGCTGAGCATGCGCATCAGGGTGAGCGATCGGAACACGATGAAGCGGTTGCGATCGAGATCTTCCAGCAGGCCGAGCACCTTCTGCCGTTCGCGCTGCAGCACGACGTCGTAGAGCGCCCGGTGGGAGGAGCTGAGCTCGACCTCGAGGATCTGCTCCTGCTTCGCCGGCAGGTCGGGTGCCACGAGCTCCTTCGTGCGTCGCAGCAGCAGCGGCCGGATCCGCCGACGAAGCTGCTCGAGGCGACGCTGACGGTAGGCGCCGCCCTCCTCGTTCTCGGGGACCTTCCCCTGCTCGATGGGTTGGATGTACTGCTCGCGGAACTTCCGCGCAGAGGCGAAGAGCCCCGGAGCGGTGAGCTTCAACAGCGCCCACAGCTCGCTCAGGCTGTTCTCCATCGGCGTTCCGGTGACCGCGAACGTCACATCCGCGCGGAACGAGGCGATGGCGCGGTGCAGCTTGGTCGCCGGGTTCTTGACGAACTGCGCCTCGTCCAGGAGGAGTCCGGCCCACTCGACGCGCGCGTACTCGGCCTCGTCGAGCCGGGCGACGGCATAGGTGGTGATGAGGAGATCGACGTCGCGGATGCTGGCGTCGACCGAGGGACCCTGGGTGTTTCCGCGGAGCCGCACCCGGAGCGTGGGCGCGAAGCGCTCGGCCTCGCTGCGCCAGGTGGCGAGGACCGATGTCGGCACGACGGCGAGGAAGGGTCGCCGCTCCCCCGCCTCACGCGCATGCACGATGAGGGCCAGGAGCTGGAGCGTCTTGCCGAGCCCCATGTCGTCGGCGAGGATGCCTCCCAGGCGATGGCTCCACAGGAAGGCGAGCCAGTCGAGACCCTCCTTCTGATAGGGGCGGAGTTCGGCCGTGATGCCCGACGGCACAGCGACCGGGGGCACCGAGGTGGCCGCGCGCAGACCGTCGGCGGTCGCACGCCACGAGACGGCGGGGATCGCCTCATCGGCGAGGTCTTCGAACTCCTCCCAGAGATCGGTCTGGTACCGACTGATCCGCGGACCGGTCTCCCACTCGTCGAGCGCGCCGGACTCGTCGATCAGCTCCCGGAGGCGATCGAGCGCACGGTGATTCAGCGAGAAGTAGCTGCCGTCGACCAGGAGGAGCTTCTTGCGCCCCTTGCTGAGCGCCGTGAACAGCGGCTCGAACGGGATGGTGCGCCCGTCGATCTTGACCAGGATCCCCAGATCGAACCAGTCGGGATCGCTGCTCTCGACGGTCGAGACGGTGATCTCCGGCTCGCCCGTGAGCTCGTGGTAGCTCTTGCGACGGCCCTCGACGCTGACCGTGACGCCCTCTGCCTCGAGCGCAGGCACCGTGCGGGTGACGAACTCGGCGGCGGCGACGTCGTGGAAGGAGCCGGTCGCGGTGAGCTCCTCGCCCAGGTGCTCTCTCCAGACCGCCCGCAGCGTGTCCCGAAGCGCATCCTCGGCCGCGACGTCGCGTACCGCGTCGCCGCTGGGAGAGAACGGCACCCGCCCGAACCCGGGATACTCCCACTCGAGGGTGTAGGTGACCGTGTCGCCGCGGCGGAAGGACAGCGTGATCACCGCTCGAGGTGCGGGCAGCGCCGGCAGCTCGATCCGGCCGACAGGGCGCACCTCGATGCGGCGCGCGAGCAGCGGATACGCATCGCGGAAGAAGGCGGCCTCGTCACGGGCCGGCACCGCCAGCCCGGTCCTGGCGGCGAGAAGGGCATGGACGGGCTCGCTGATCGGCACCTCGGCGAGGGTGACCCGGATGCTGCTCCCCTGTTGCGCGATCTCGTACAAGCCGCTGTGGCCGATCGTCTGGACGGCGAAGGGCTCTGCACCGCGACCATCGATCGTGATGTCGGGACGCACGACGATCCCGCCCCCGTCGTCTCGCCCGACCGTCGCCCGGATCGCGGCATCGCCAGCGACCACGACAGTGGTGCTCTTCTGCGTGGCGACGAGGGGGATGCCGACCTCCGCGCCGGCGCGCAGATGCCCCCAGAAGAGCCCGGACTCGATCAGATCGGCGACCAGCCAATCACCGGCCGTGCCCGACAGCAGCGTGTCGCGAGCGATGCTGAGCAGGTCAGCGAACCACCGCGAGCGATCGCGCCCGTACTGCGTGGGGGAACGGCGCACCGCGTCCCACGTGGCCGCGCCCTGCACCCAGGCACCGGTCGACGCGCTCCGCTCGAGCGGGCGGATGCCGAGCAGGATCTCGCCCGTGCGCTTCCCGACGTCACGGGCGGTCGCCGTGCGCTGCGGACGCGAGGCCCACGGGTTGGCCCCGCGACCATCGCGCACACGGAGCTCGACACCGAGCGCGAGCGCCGTGTCGGCGTCATCGCGCGCGGAACCGAGGATGCTGCGCCAATCCGCCGCCGATCCCTCCGGAGGGGACGGATCGCGGGAGAGGGACATGCTGCCATCCTCTCCGGCACCGCCGACAATCACACCGCCGACAGTGCCCCGTCTCGGACGGATCAGGCGGAGCGGGCCACCCGTGCGAGGACACCGTGCACGAATGCGCCGGAGTCGTCGGTCGAGAACTCCTTCGCGAGTTCGACGGCCTCATCGATCGCGACGGCGGTCGGCACCTCGTCGTTGTACAGGATCTCCCACACCGCGATGCGCAGCAGCGCGCGGTCCACCGCGGGCATCCGCTCCAGCTTCCAGTCCCTGCTGTGCGTCGTGATCTGCTCGTCGATCTCGTCACGGGAGTCGATGATGCCGTCGACGATCTCGCGCGCATAGAGCCAGGAGGCCTCACGCGCGGGCTCGCTCGCGGCGCGCTTGGCCTCGGCGGCGAGCGTCACGGCGAGATCGTCACCGCGCACATCGGCGGAGAAGAGAATGTCGAGAGCGCGCTTGCGCGCCTTCGTCCGGGCGCCCACGCCTTACTTCTCGCGGCCGAGGTAGTCACCCGTGCGGGTGTCGACCTTGACCTTGGTGCCGGTCTCGAGGAACAGCGGCACCTGGATCTCGTAGCCGGTCTCGAGCGTGGCGGGCTTGGTGCCGGCCGAGGAGCGGTCGCCCTGCAGGCCCGGCTCGGTGTAGGTGACCTCGAGGATCACGGACGCGGGAAGGTCGATGTACAGCGGGTTGCCGTTGTTCATCGCGATCGTCACCTGCTGGTTCTCGAGCAGGAAGTGCTTCGCGTCGCCGACTGTCGCGGCGCCGACGGTGATCTGGTCGAAGTCGGTCTGGTCCATGAAGACGTAGCCGTCACCGTCGGTGTACAGGTACGTGTAGTCGCGGCGGTCGACGTTCTCGATCTCGATCTTCGCCCCGGCGTTGTAGGTGCGGTCGACGGTCTTGCCCGAGACGACGTTCTTCAGCTTGGTGCGCACGAAGGCACCACCCTTGCCAGGCTTGACGTGCTGGAACTCGATGACGCTCCAGAGCTGCCCGTCGATGCTGAGGACGACGCCGTTCTTGATGTCTGCGGTAGATGCCATGCGCTGCGAGTTCCGTTCGTGTGTCTGCGGGGTCGGACGAGACCGACAGTCGATTCTAAGGGATGAGTGCTGCGAGCTGTCGCACGGCGTCCGCGTAGCCGTCGACACCGCGCCCGACGACGCGCACCGCGGCGACGTCGTCGAGGTACGAGTGGTGGCGGAACTGCTCCCGTGCGTAGACGTCGGAGATGTGCACCTCGGCGAACGGCAGCGACACTCCGGTGAGCGCGTCGCGGAGCACCACCGAGGTGTGGGTGAGTCCCCCGGGGTTGATCACGATGGCCGCGCAGTCGTCCCGCGCGGCGTGGATCGCGTCGATCAGCACCCCTTCGTGATTGCTCTGCACTGCACGCACCTCGAAGCCGAGCTCGGCCGCCGCCGTACCGGTGATCCGTTCCACGTCTGCGAGCGTCGCGGTGCCGTACACCTCGGGCTCGCGGGTGCCGAGGAGATTCAGATTCGGCCCGTTGACGAGGAGGATCCGCCGGCTCACTCCCCGACCTCCTGGTAGGCCGCGAACAGCAGCGACTCATCCGGAGCCTGCAGCACGGTGGGCTTGGCGATGTCGTCGAGCAGGATGAAGCGCAGCATCCCGCCGCGGCTCTTCTTGTCGCGCTGCATCGTGGCGAGCAGCTGCGGCCAGGCACCGGCACGGTACGAGGTGGGAAGTCCCAAGGACTCGAGGACGGTGCGGTGGCGCTCGGCGGCGTCGTCGGACAATCGGCCGGCGAGGCGGGAGAGCTCTGCGGCGTACAGCATCCCGATCGAGATGGCGGCGCCGTGACGCCAGCGGTACCTCTCGGCGTGCTCAATCGCGTGGCCGAGTGTATGGCCGTAGTTGAGGATCTCGCGAAGGCCTGCCTCGCGGAAGTCGTCGGACACGACCTTGGCCTTCATGTCGATCGCGAGCTCGATGGCGCGACGGAACTCCTCGGTCGTGGGGTCCACAGCGCGAGCAGGGTCTGCTTCGATGATGTCGAGGATCTCCGGCGCCCAGATGAACCCGGCCTTCACGACCTCGGCGAAGCCCGCCGTCGCCTCGTTCGGGCTGAGGCTGGCGAGCTCGTCGAGGTCGCCGATCACCGCACGCGGCGCCCAGAAGGCACCGACGAGGTTCTTGCCCTCCGCCGTGTTCACCCCGGTCTTGCCTCCGACGGCGGCGTCGACGAGTCCGAGCACCGTGGTCGGCACCTGGATGAGCTGCACGCCGCGGAGCCAGGTGGCCGCCACGAAACCGGCGAGGTCGGTGACAGAGCCGCCGCCGTATCCGATGACCGCGTCGCTGCGTGTGAAATCAGCCTGACCCATGACCTGCCAGCAGAAGGCCGCGACTTCGATGCGCTTGCCCTGCTCCGCATCCGGGATCTCGGCGAGCAGCACATCGCGCGGCCCGTCTGAGGTGTCGGCGAGAAGACGATCGCGCAGTTCCGCGGCTCGTGCGGCGAGCGTCGGCGGGTGCACGACGAGGATCTTGCGCACCCCCGGCGCGACGGCGGCGGAGACCCGGTCGAGGATCCCCCGTCCGATCGTGATGTCGTAGGCGTCGTTTCCGGTGACGTTGATGGTCGTCGTGCTCATCGCTGCTCTCTCCTCCATGCCACGATCTCGTCCGCGATCTTCTGCATCGGACGACGTGAGGTGTCGAAGGTCGCCGATGACACCTCGGCGTACCACCCCCGACGCTCCTCGAAGATCTTCTTCCACCGCTCCAGCGGATCCTCTCCCGCCAGCAGCGGGCGATTGCTGCCGCGCAGCCGGTCGGCGACCGCATCGGGACTGACGGTCAGGAACACGACCGGATGCTCCGCGAGCAGATCTCGCGTGGCCGCCTCCGTCACGGCACCACCGCCGAGGGAGATCACTCCGCCCTCGGACAGCGCCTCGGCGACGGCGGCGCGCTCGAGGTCGCGGAAGTGCGCCTCCCCGTGCTCCTCGAAGATGGCGGGGATCGGCCCGTGCGCGGCGACGATGCGCTTGTCGGTGTCGATGAAGGCGACGCCGAGCCGACGCGCGACGCGTCTTCCGACGCTGGTCTTGCCGGCGGCCATCGGGCCCACCAGCACCAGCGTCAGCGGATCAGCCGCGCTCGTCATGCGCGATGAGCGCGGCCTCGGACGCAGGGGTCGTGCGCAGCTCGGCCGGGATACCGGCCAGGTATCCGTCGAGATTGCGACGCGTCTCGCGGATGCTGTCGCCGCCGAACTTCTCCAGCACGGCGTTGGCCAGCTCGACCGCGACCATCGCTTCGGCGACGACGCCGGCTGCCGGCACGGCGCACACGTCGGAGCGCTGGTGGTGGGCCGTGGCGTCGTCTCCGGTCGCGACATCGATCGTGCGCAGGGCATGCGGGACGGTGGCGATCGGCTTCATCCCGGCGCGCACACGCAGCACGGTGCCGGTCGACATGCCGCCCTCGGTCCCGCCGGCCCTGTCGGAGCCGCGGGTGATGCCGTCGGCGGTGGCGAAGAGCTCGTCGTGCGCCGCCGAACCGCGACGACGCGTGGTCTCGAAGCCGTCGCCGACCTCGACGCCCTTGATCGCCTGGATGCTCATGAGCGCTTGCGCGAGACGTGCGTCGAGGCGGCGGTCCCAGTGCACGTGCGAGCCGAGCCCCGGGGGCAGCCCGTAGGCGAGCACCTCGACGATGCCACCGAGCGTGTCGCCGTCCTTCTTCGCATCGTCGACCTCGGCGACCATCAGTGCAGAGGTCGCTTCGTCGAAGCAGCGCAACGGATCGGCGTCGAGCGCGTCAACGTCGTCCGGGGTGGGCAGAGGCGAGCCTTCGGGCACGCGTACCGGACCGATCGAGAGGGTGTGGCTGACGAGACGGATGCCGAGTTCGCCGAGGAACGAGCGGGCGATCGCGCCGAGAGCCACGCGAGCCGCCGTCTCACGGGCGCTCGCACGCTCGAGGATCGGACGTGCCTCGTCGAAGTCATACTTCTGCATGCCCACGAGGTCGGCGTGCCCCGGGCGCGGGCGCGTGAGAGGAGCGCTGCGTCCGCGGGACCTGTCGGTGAGCTCGACCGGCTCGGGGTTCATGACCTCGATCCACTTCGGCCACTCGGTGTTGCCGATGCGCAGGGCGATCGGGCTGCCGAGGCTCTTGCCGTGGCGCACACCGCCGGAGATTGTCAGCTCGTCCTGCTCGAACTTCATCCGCGAACCACGGCCGTAGCCGAGCTTGCGGCGAGCGAGGTCGGCCTGGATGGCCTCGGACGACACAGGGACGCCGGAGGGCAGACCCTCCATGACGGCGATGAGTTCTGGGCCGTGCGATTCGCCGGCCGTGAGCACGCGGAGCATTGCTCCAGTCTCCCACGGGTTCGCACCCTCACCGCGCCGCGTTTCGTCGTCGACGCCGATCGGGTCAGATGGCGGCGCGCATCGCCGCGATCACGGCGACCTCATCCGGCAGTTCGGCAGCGGGATCGCCGTGCAGGAAGATACGGATCTGGCGCACCGCCTGGTGCAGCAGCATCCCGAGCCCGGAGATCGTGGCGCCGTCGGCCCATCGCGCTGCGAGGGCAGACGGCCACGGTGCGTAGGCGGCGTCGAAGAGCACCCCACCCTGTGTAGCGAGTGCCGTCGCCGTGTCGGCGGGGAGCGTGGTTCCGCTGGGCAGGGTCGCCAAGGTCAGCTCGACGGTCTCCGACGGCGCGTCGAAGGATCGGACATCGACGACCATGCCGAGCCTCTCCCCCAGCTCCGCCAGTGCGGCCGCGGGCGCGGGACGTCGCGCCCGCACATCGGCGCGTGTCGCGCCGATCTCGGAGGCGGCGACCAGCGCCGACGCTGCGGTGGCCCCGGCGCCGAGTATCCGCACGCGATCGACGTCGGTGACCTGCGCTTCGGCGAGGGCGTCGACGATCCCGCCCACGTCGGTGTTGAACCCGGCGGGGTGCTCCCCCATCAGCAGCGTGTTGACGGCACGGGTGAGCTCCGCGTGACGATCCCTCGTCGCCGCGGCACGGAATGCCTGTTCCTTCAGCGGCATCGTCAGCGAGAGACCGCGCCAGGTGTCGTCGAGCTGGGCGAACACCGGCGCGAAGTCGTCGGCCGACACCTGGCGTCGTCCGTACTCCCAGTCGAGTCCGAGCACGCGGTAGGCGGCGGCATGCAGATCCGGGGACTTGGAATGCGCGATCGGGTCGCCCCAGACCGCCAATCGAGAGCGCGTCACCGTCTCAGCAGCCGCCATCGGGGTTCGCCCGGCACCACTCGCGCCACTTCTCGATCCCCTGCTCGTGCTCGGCCAGCGTCTGGGTGAACAGCGTCTCCCCGGTCGCGAGGTTGATCGTGACGAAGTACAGCCACGGACCGTCTGCGGGCTGCATCGCCGCCTTGATGGCGGCATCGCTCGGGCTGGCGATGGGTGTCGCGGGAAGACCGGTGCGTACGTAGGTGTTCCAGTCGTTGTCGTCTTCGAGGGCTTCCTTGGAGCTCGACACGACGCCTTCGTGCAGGGATCCGTACCCGTACTGCGCGGTGGAGTCCATCTGCAGCTTCATGTCGATGTCGAGACGGTTCTGGATGACCCGCGACACCTTCGGGAAGTCCTCGAGACGCCCCTCGCGCTGGATGATGGAGGCGATCGTGAGGATGCGTTCGGCATCGGCGTCGGGCACACCGGCTGCACTCAGCGACTCGCGGGTGCGATCGACCATGCGCTGGATGACCTGGGGCGCGGTGACTCCCGGATCGAACTCGTACACCGCGGGGAAGAGCCAGCCCTCCAGGCTCGGCGCGTCCACACCATAGGCCATGGGGTCCTGGACGGCCGCCTCGAAGTCGGCCAGCGGAAGCCCGAGAGTCTCCGCCATGTCGGGCAGCGACGACACGATCGTGCCGCCCTCGGCGACCGAGACGGCGTTCGCCATCTTGTTGGCATCGTCCTTGAGCGCCGCGAGCGCGGCCTCCGCCGTCATCTTCTTCTGCAGGCGGTACACGCCCGGATAGAACGTGACCGCGAGGTTCTCGTCGACGATGTAGTCGTAGAAGACGTCTTCGGTCTTGGTCACACCGGCTTCGTAGAGCGCGGTGGACACCGGCCCACCCGTGTCGCCCTGCTTGATGGTGACGAGAGCCTCACCGTTCGCGAGGCCCGGCTCGTAGTCCTTCGACTCGCCCCACCCCAGGGCGTCGCTGATCTTGTCACCGTAGGTGCTCCATGCCCAGGCGCCACCTGCGGCGATACCGCCGAAGACCGCGAGCACGATGATCAGTGCGATCAGGCATCCCTTGCGGCGCTTCTTCTTCTTCGGCTTCGCCTGGACGTGGTCGTCGTGCGGAGCGAAGAGATCGTCGAGTCCTCCGCCGATCACCGGTTCCGGCGCATCGGTCGCGGGCGCCGGCATGACAGCGGGCGCGACCTGCGGCATGGCGCGGGTCGGGGTGTCTGCGGCGTCGGCCGATGCGCGCACCGGAGTCGGAGAGGGACCCTCCGCATACGAGGCGACCGCGTCGTCGGCCGAGGCACGCACCGGAACGGGCGAAGGCTCAGCGGGTGTGCCGTCCGTTCCCCTGGCCGGTGTCGCGCTCCCCTCGCCGGCAGCGGCCTCACGAGCGGCGCGGCGCGACCCCGGCGCGGGGGCGCTGGTGTCGACGGTCGGGATCTGTCTCGTGGGATCGGGCAGATTCTCGAACAGGTCGCCCAGGCGGGAATCGGGGTCGTTCCGGGGGGTGGCGCTGTCGCGTTCAGACATCGTCAGGCGTGCTCCTCGTCGGGCGAGATGGTGGCACCGGCCGGGTTTCCGGTGCTCTTCTCCATGTCGATCGCCTGCTGCAGAAGCACCACGGCGGCGACCTGATCCACAATGCTACGAGAGTTCTTCTGAGATCTCCCCGAGCTACGCAGAGCGGCGTGGGCGCTCACGGTGCTGAGACGCTCGTCCACCAGCCGCACGGGAACACCGCTTCTCGAGTGAAGGGCAGCGGCGAACTCCCGCGCATCCGTGGTCGATGCCGTGTCGGCACCCTGCATGTTCACGGGGAGGCCGACCACGAATTCCAGGGGGTCGTACTCCCCCGCGAGCTGCACGAGGCGATCGATCGATGCGTCGTCCCGCGGCACGGTCTCGACCGGGACGGCGAGCATCCCGTCAGGGTCGCAGCGTGCGACACCGACTCTCGCCCTGCCGACATCGATGCCGAGCCGCACACCGCGGCGGAAGCCGCTCACGCGCTGTGCAGCTCCTGTGAGATGGCCTCGAGCGCCGCGGGAAGGGCCGCGGCATCCGCGCCACCACCCTGCGCGACGTCGTCGCGACCGCCGCCACCGCCACCGAGCACACCTGCGGCGCGCTTCGCCAGCGCCCCTGCCTTCGCGCCCGCCGCACGTGCCGCATCGTTGGTGGCCACGACCACGACCGGGCGACCGTTGACCACGGCCCCCAATGCCACGACCGCAGCATCCGAACCCAGACGATCGCGGACGCCGTTCACGAGGTCGCGCACATCATCCGCGGAGGCGACATCGCCGAGGTTCTGCGCCGCGAGGCGGAACGCCCCGACGCGCGTCGCCGCCTCGACGATGGAGGGAACCTGGCCGGCGCGCTCCTTCGCCTCGAACTGCGCGATGCGCTTCTCCGCCGCCTTCAGGCTCGCCGTGAGATCGGCGATGCGCTCGGGAAGCTGCTCACGCGGGGTCTTCAGCGAGCTGGTGAGCTGCGAGACGATCGCCCGCTCGGCCGCCAGCTCACGGAAGGCGTCGGCACCGACGAGCGCCTCGATACGTCGGTTGGAGGCTCCGACGGAGGACTCTCCGACCAGGCTCACCAGACCGATCTCCGCGCTCGTGCTCACGTGCGTGCCGGCGCAGAGCTCTCGCGACCAGGGACCGCCGATGTCGACCATGCGCACGACGTCGCCGTACTTCTCGCCGAACAGAGCCATGGCTCCGGCTTCCTTGGCCTCGTCGAGCGAGACGATGCGCGTGGTCACCTCGAGGGATTCCTGCACCGCGCGGTTCGTGATCTCCTCGATCTCGCTGCGGGTGTCGGCCGAGAGGGCCTGCGACCAGGAGAAGTCGAAGCGCATGTAGCCGGCGCGGTTCAACGAGCCCGCCTGCGTTGCGGTCGGACCGAGCGTGTCGCGGAGCGCGGCGTGCACGAGGTGCGTGGCCGAGTGCGCCTGACGCGCGGCACGACGGTTCGCGGCGTCCACGACCGTCGTGGCGATGTCATCGACGGCGACGGTTCCGCGCGTGACCTCGACGGTGTGGCTGATCAGGCCGGGCACCGGCTTCTGCACATCGATCACCTCGAGCGCGTAACCGGGACCGACGATGGTGCCCTTGTCGGCCACCTGTCCACCGGACTCCGCGTACAGCGTCGTCTCGGCGAGCACGACCTCGGCGATCTGGCCCTCGGATGCGCTGCGCACCGGCGCGCCGTCGACGAGGAGCCCGAGCACACGCGACTCGACCTCCAGCGCGGTGTAGCCGTCGAATCCGGTCTCGCCCAGGGCACGCAGCTCACGGTAGACCGACACGTCGGCGAGCTGCCGCTTGCGGTTGCGGGCGTCGTCCTTGGCACGCTGGCGCTGCTCCTGCATGAGCGTGTCGAAAGCGGCACGGTCGACATCGAGGCCCGCTTCCTCCGCGACCTCGAGGGTGAGGTCGATCGGGAAGCCGTAGGTGTCGTGCAGCAGGAAGGCCTCGGGTCCGCTGAGCGTCTTCCCGCCGCCCTTCCTGGTCTCGTCGAGCGCGAGGTCGAGGATCGTCGATCCGGCGACGAGAGTGCGACGGAACGTCTCCTCCTCGGCGAAGGCGGACGACGACAGGACGGACCAGTCCTTCTCGAGCACCGGGTACGCCGACTTCATCGCGTCGCGCGAGGCAGCGAACAGCTCGGGGAACACGGGCTCGTCGACGCCGAGCAGACGCATCGCCCTGACCGTGCGGCGCATCAGACGGCGCAGGATGTACCCGCGTCCTTCATTGGAGGGGCGCACGCCATCGGAGAGGAGCATGAGCGAGGAACGCACATGGTCGGCGACCACGCGGAAGCGCACGTCGTCCTCGTGCTGGGCGCCGTAGGAGCGGCCGGACAGCTCGATCGCGCGGTCGAGCACCGGACGCACCTGGTCCGACTCGTACATGTTCTCGACGCCCTGCTTGATGAACGCGACGCGCTCGAGCCCCATGCCGGTGTCGATGTTCTTCATCGGCAGCTCGCCGACGATGTCGAACTCCGTCTTGCCGCGGATGTTCTCGATGAAGTCCTGCATGAACACGAGGTTCCAGATCTCCAGGAACCTCGAGTCGTCGACGGCGGGACCGCCGTCCTTGCCGTAGGCGGGACCGCGGTCGAAGAAGATCTCCGAGTCGGGACCGCCGGGCCCGGGCTGGCCGGTGTTCCAGTAGTTGTCCGCGCGTCCGAGGCGCTGGATGCGCTCGGGCTTCAAACCGATGATGTCGCGCCAGATCGCTTCGGCCTCGTCGTCGGTCTCATAGACCGTGACCCAGAGGTCCTTCTCATCGAAACCGAGGCCGCCGTCCGACTCGGAGCTGGTGAGCAGCTCCCAGGCGTACCGGATCGCGCCTTCCTTGAAGTAGTCGCCGAACGACCAGTTGCCCAGCATCTGGAAGAACGTGCCGTGGCGCGCCGTGCGGCCCACCTCTTCGATGTCGTTGGTGCGGATGCACTTCTGCACGTCGGCGATGCGCGGATGAGGCGCGGGCACGACGCCGGTGAGGTACGGGATCATCGGCACCATTCCGGCCACCGTGAACAGCAGAGACGGGTCGTCGCTGACCAGGGAGGCAGAGGGGACGATGAGGTGGTCGTTCTTCTCGAAGAAGTCGAGGTAACGCTGCGCGATCTCCGCAGTTTTCATGGGGTGCCGGGTGTCCTTGCGTGAAGATGCTGCGCCGAAGCGCGGCGATGGTTCAGTTCTTGCCCGGCTCCGTGAGCCGTGCCTCCTGCTCGCGGTAGGCGTCGCCGATGATCGCGGTGAACCCGTTGATGCGGGCATCGACCTCGGCCAGGATGTCGTGGCCGCGGGGGTCCTTGTTCATGAAGTGCGCGGCGACGAAGCCACCGATCACACCGATCAGGAACCACTGCATGCTCTTCATGACGTCATCCTTGCCCTTGACCCGCGAAGGCGCGGTGTCACCATCGTATGCGGAAACGACAGGAGGCGTCGGGAATCCCGACGCCTCCTGCCTGATTGCTCTATCGCTGGATCAGCGAGCTGCGTAGTACTCGACGACGAGCTGCACTTCACAGGTCACGGGGACCTCGGCGCGCTTCGGACGACGAACCAGACGCGACTGGAGCTTGTCGAGCTCGACCTCGAGGTAGCCCGGAACGGGGGGCAGAACCTCGGCGTGACCGCCGGCTGCTGCCACCTGGAAGGGCTCGGTGCCCTCGCTCTTGGCCTTGACGTGGATGAGCTGACCCGGCTTCACGCGGAACGACGGGCGGTCGACGAGCTGTCCGTCGACCAGGATGTGACGGTGCACGACGAGCTGGCGAGCCTGCGCGGTGGTGCGGGCGAAGCCCGAACGCACGACGAGAGCGTCGAGACGCATCTCGAGCAGCTCGACCAGGTTCTCACCGGTCAGACCGTCCTGACGACGAGCCTCGTTGAAGGTGTTGCGCATCTGCTTCTCGCGGATGCCGTACTGCTCGCGAAGACGCTGCTTCTCACGCAGACGGACGGCGTAGTCGCTGTCTGCCTTGCGCTTGGTGCGGCCGTGCTCACCCGGAGCGTAGGGACGCTTCTCGAGGTAGCGGGCGGCCTTCGGGGTGAGAGCGACGCCGAGGGCGCGGCTGAGACGCACCTTGCGGCGGTCCTGGGACTTCGTGGTCACGAAGTTTTCCTTCCGATGACGTGGTCGCGTCTTTCACGACTCACGGACGTATCGTCCGCGTTCTGCCTTGGAGCGCACGCCGGGGCGCCAGCAAGGTGGGGTGTGAACGAGGAGATGCCCGAAAACTCGGTTTCGAGCCGGTCAAGTCTAACAGATCGCCCTCATCCGCCGGATCGGCGCGGTCAGCGGTCGCCGAGGATGCGGCGGATGCGCTCGAGACGGGCACCGATGTCGCGCTCCGCCCCGAGGTTCTTCGGCTCGTAGTAGTGCCGCCCGTCGAGTTCGTCCGGCAGATACTGCTGCGGCACGATCCCAAACTCGCTGTCGTGCGAATAGACGTATCCCCGACCGTGCCCGAGGCGCTTGGCCCCCGGGTAGTGCGCATCCCGCAGGTGCAGCGGCACCCGGCCGAAACCGCCGGCACGGATGTCGGCGATGGCCGCGTCGATGCCCACGTAGGCCGCATTCGACTTGGCGGTGGTCGCCAGGTAGACCGTCGCTTCGGCGAGGGGGATGCGCCCTTCCGGCATGCCGATGAACGCCACGGCGTCGGCAGCGGCGACCGCGATGGCGAGGGCCTGCGGGTCGGCGAGGCCGACGTCTTCGGACGCGGAGATCACCAGACGCCGTGCGATGAAGCGCGGGTCCTCCCCCGCCTCGATCATGCGGGCGAGATAGTGCAGCGCGGCGTCGGGGTCGGACCCCCTGATCGACTTGATGAACGCGCTGATGACGTCGTAGTGCTCGTCGCCCTGTCGGTCATAGCGCAGCAGCGCCTTGTCGACCGCCTGCGAGATGTCGTCGGCGGACACCTCCGGCACGCCCTGGCTCTCGGCCGCGTCGTCGGCGTCCGCCTCGGCGGCCGTCGCGTGGGACAGCGCAACCGCGGCGCCCGCCTCCAGGCCCGTGAGGGCGCGACGGGCATCACCCGAAGCGAGCCGGACGAGGGCCGACCGGGCCTCATCGCTGAGGGCGACTGCTCCGTTGAGTCCGCGGGCGTCGGTCACCGCCCTGTCGACGAGCAGACCGATGTCGTCGTCGGTGAGGGGTTGCAGCGTCAGCAGCAGCGAACGCGAGAGCAGCGGCGAGATCACCGAGAACGACGGGTTCTCGGTGGTCGCGGCGATCAGGATCACCCAGCCGTTCTCGACACCGGGAAGGAGCGCGTCCTGCTGCGCCTTCGTGAAGCGATGGATCTCGTCGAGGAAGAGGATCGTCGTCTGCCCGTAGAGGTCGCGCTGCGTCACGGCCTCCTGCATGACCTCGCGCACGTCCTTCACCCCGGCGGTGATCGCGGAGAGCTCGACGAAGCGACGACCCGACGAGCGGGCGATGGCCTGCGCGAGCGTCGTCTTCCCGGTGCCAGGCGGGCCCCACAGGATGATCGACACGGCCCCGGGCGCGGTCGCCTCGGGATCGGCGAGGGCGACGATCGGAGAGCCGGCGCGCAGCAGATGACGCTGCCCGGCGACCTCGGCGAGGGAAACAGGGCGCATGCGCACGGCGAGGGGCGTCTGCCCGGAGAGCAGCGCGGCAGGGGACGTCATCATCCCAGGCTAACGGCGGTCTCCGACACTTCGGCGAACCTCCGCCCTCCCGGTAGGCTCTCAGGCGACGCCGTGGAGCGGCGTTCGGATGGGAGACCAGGGCATGGCCGCACGCGGTTCGAAGAACGCACAGTCGCGCACGTCGGCGGAGCGCGCACGACTGCACGCCGCGCGCACCCAGTGGCACGAGGGGCAGATCCGCCGTCGTGTCCGCGACAACACGATCGCCGCCATCGTCGGCAGCCTCATCGTGGTCGCGGCGATCGGCAGCCAGGTCGTGCACGCCCAGGTCACGGCCCCGGAACCGGAGCCCACCCCCACGCCCTCCGTCGAGCCGTCCACCGCTCCGACCGAGGCGCCGACGGAGACCCCCGCCCCCGTCCCCTCGGACGCACCCGCCGAGTGATCGGCAGAGCCCTCCGCCACTGCGCTCGCCGTTCTCCCCGGCTCACGGCTCGATCACGGCGAGGCGATAGCCCCGCTTGACGACGGTCTGGACGAGGTCGATCCCGCCCAGCGCCTCACGCAGTCGGGCGACGGCGGCCTCCACCGCATGACCGCTGCGTTCGCCGCCGGGGAGCATCCTCGCCAGCTCCGCCCTCGACAGCACTCGTCCACGAGCGAGGAAGAGTGCCTCGATCACTCCGGCGGCTCCACGGGGCAGGGGGATGAAGCACCCGTCGAGCACAACACCACCGCTGCGCACGTCGAGACGCCCGAGCTCGGTGAGAAGCGATCGTGCTCCGCTTCGATAGTGCGACAGGACACAGCTCGTCAGTCCTCCGGGCGCTGACGGCGCGACGTATCGCACGGGCAGGCGGGCGGCCCGAAGCCGACCCGCCTCCTCCTCGTCCATCGCGATCAGGAGCAACCGCCCCGCTTCGGCCCTTCGGCGATTCGCGTCGAGGGTCCCTGTGCTCACCGCCGCCCCGACCCATGAGGCGGCGGACGCGGTGAAGAGCACCGCGTCGGCACCGCCGAAGCCCGCGCGATGCACGGCACGGCGAAGCACGGCCGGAGACGGAGCCGCCTCACGACGCCCTGGCACCCGCGTCACATCCGCTCCCCCCGCGCGGAGTGCACGTTCGAGGTCGTCGATGTCGGCCGCACGACTCGCGGCGAGAGAGGCGTCCGCGGCCCTCGTGTCGACCGAGACGATGATCCTGCATCCTGCGAGGACCGGGCGCGCCCCCGAACGCCCAGTCCTCATGCGGGGCTGTCCGCACGGAGCGGGGAACGGCGATGCCGCGCACCGTCCCGTTGTCGCTCGCCCCATCCGATCGCCTCGGTCGCGCCCCGTTCCCGGCGCGGCTCCTCGGAGCCCCTCCGTGCAGCCGACGCGCCCTCTTCCGTCAGTGGCAGCGGTTCCTCGGAGATCCGCATTCCACTGTCGAGGAGGGGTGTGCGGCATGCGAGCCCCGCAGCGCTCAGCCGGTCCCGGAGCGCGGGGAGCTGGTTCCGCCCCACTCCCTGCAACTCGATCCGGGAGCGGATGATCCGCGGGTGCAGGCCGAGATCCTGCGCGATGCGTCCGATGCCGATGAGCTGCTCGGGTGTGAGGGCTCCTCCTGCCACCGGCGAGACCACGGCACGAGTCGTGTCGGCTCGGACGTGCTCCTCCGGCCGCTCGCTCTCTTCCTGCCGGTGAGGCGTGCGCTGCGGGATCGGCTCTCCGGCGAGCGAAGTGAGGGCGCGAGCCACGGCCAGTGTGCACCGCTCGCACCCCGGCTCCCGGCCGAAGCGCGTGCCGACGCCGCTGAAGGTGAGCAGCCCCTCCCCTCGGAGCGCCGTGAGAAGCGCCCGCTGCGACATGCCGATGTGGATGCAGACCGCGGCGTCTTCGTCGTGCGTCGTCCGGCGCAGCTCGTCCGCCAGCCGCCCTCGCGACGCGACACCGACGAGCCGGCGAAGCGAGGCATGACCACTCGTGTCGCCCACCAGAATGGCGCCGAGGAGCGTGCGCGCGTCGTCCGTGAGAACGACCTTGCGGTACACGCCTGCGCCACGACGACGATCGGTGACGACCTCGATCCGGTCTGCGGTGTGGGGCTGCGACTCCCCGAAACTCACGACGTCGATTCCGGCGACGGTGTGATGCACGCCGTCCACGTGCCCGAAGAAGCGTCCCGCTCCCCCGCACAGCTGCGACGCCGCCGCTTCCGCCATGGCGCGCGCTGCTGGGGCCGCATCGATGCCGCGCCCGTCGAAGTTCGCGACCTCTCCGATCGCGAGGATGCGCGGATCGGACGTGGCGCAACCCTCGTCGACGATCACGCCGCCGAGCGGGTGCACGTCGAGACCGGCGTTGCGCGCGAGTTCGTCCCGTGGACGCACGCCGACCGTGAAGACCACGACATCGGCGCGTTGGAAGGTGCCGTCCTGGAACTCCAGCGCCGTGACGGCACCCGAGTCGTCGGCGTCGAGGCGGGTCGTCCTGGTTCGGGTCCGCACCGCGATGCCGCGCGCTTCGAGGCCCTCCTGCAGCACTCCTGCGCCGTCGCCGTCCAGCATCGCCGGCAGCAGGCGGTCCGCGTACTGCACGAGCGTCGTGCCCACACCCGCCTCGTTGAGCGCGAGGGCGGTCTCGACGCCGTGCAGTCCCCCGCCGATCACGACGCCGCGCAACGGACGGCCGAGGCGGCGGGATCGCGCGTCGACGAACTCCCGCACCGATTCCGCATCCTCGATCGTGCGCAGCACGAAGCACCCGGGAAGACGCGCTCCCGTCACGGCCGCACGCGCTGCGAAAGACCCCGTGGCCAACACCAGCACGTCGTACGGGTACGTGCGCCTTGAGCGCGTACGGGCCGTGCGTGCCGACCTGTCGATGTGCAGCACACGATCATCACGGATCAGGCGCACGCGATCGTCGCGGAAGACGGAGCGATCGAGCCGAAGCTCCGCGGCATCGCGCCCGGAGAGGACATCGACCAGGGCGGACCTGTCGTACGGACCGTGGGTTTCATCGCCGATCACGGTGACCCGCACGGCCGCACCGGGGTCGCGGAGCAGACTCTCGACGAAGCGGTGCGCCGCCATCCCCGCTCCGACGACCAGGATGTCGCTCGGCGGCGATGTGGTGTCCTTCATGCTGCTCCTGTCGACCGGAAGGCTGTCGTCCTGGCGACGATAGGAGGACCGTGTTACCTGCAGATGACGAGGAGTGCTCCCCGGATCGAACGTTCTCGTCACGAAACGGTAACGGTCACGCGAGAAGTCGGGGCCTCACCCGCGGTGCTCCGGCGTACTAGGCTGAGCCTCGTCCTTTCCGCCTCCCGCGGCCCGACCGCGCAAGGAGAATCACGTGTCTGCCAACGAGCCCACGAAGCCGACTCCCCCCGTCCCCGGACCCCCCGCCGTGCCGATGCCGCGAAAGGCGCCGACACCGGCCGCCGTCGCGCCCGTCGCATCAGTGCCGGCCGCATCCTCGACCTCAGCCGAATGGGGTCGTGTGTCCGAAGACGGCACCGTCGAGGTCAAGGAGGGCGATGCCTGGCGCGTCGTCGGCCAGTACCCCGACGGCACTCCCGACGAGGCCCTCGCCTACTTCGTCCGCAAGTTCGACGACATCGCCTTCAAGGTGCAGACGCTCGAGCAGCGCCACCAGGCAGGCGGAGCTTCTGCCGGCGACCTGGCCAAGCAGGCTGCGCACCTGATCGAGGAGGCGACCGATGCCGCCGCCGTCGGCGATCTCGCAGGACTGCGCGATCGGCTCAACGCGCTCACCTCGTCGTTGTCGGAAGCCACCGAGCAGGAGGCGCAGCAGGCCAAGGAGCTCGTCGACAAGGCGATCGCCGAGCGCACGATCCTCGTCGAGCGCGCCGAGGAGATCGCCGCCCGCGACCTCAGCAAGGTGCAGTGGAAGCAGGTCACCGCCGAGCTCGGCGAGCTGTTCGACGCCTGGCAGGCGCAGCAGCAGAACGGACCGCGCCTGTCGAAGGGAATCTCCCAGCAGCTCTGGAAGCGGTTCCGCGACGCCCGTGCGATCGTCGACAAGCAGCGCCGTGCGTTCTACTCCGAGCTCGACGATGCGCACAAGGCAGCGCGCGACGCGAAGACCCGTCTGGTCGAACGCGCCGAGGCGCTCGCCCCCCGTGGCACGGACGGCATCCCCGCGTATCGCAACCTCCTCGACGAGTGGAAGGCATCCGGGCGCGCCGGACGCAAGGCCGACGACGCCCTCTGGGCACGCTTCAAGGCTGCCGGCGACGCTCTCTACGCCGCGCGTGCCGAGCAGGCCGCTGCGGAAGAGGCGGACTCCGCGCCGAAGATCGAGGCTCGCGAGGCCCTCCTCGAAGAGGCGAAGGCCGTCGCCGACGAGTCGAACATCAAGCGGGCCCGTGCACTTCTCACGCGCATCCAGCGGCAGTGGGACGAGATCGGCCGCGTCTTCCCCCGGGAGAAGGAGCGTGCACTCGACGACAAGCTCCGCGCGATCGAGCAGGCTCTGAAGGGCCGCGAAGACGTGGACTGGAAGAAGAACAACCCGGAGACCAAGGCACGCGCGAACGACATGAGTTCGCAGCTGCTCGAGGCGATCGAGAAGCTCGAGGCCGAGGTCGCCGCGGCGGAGAAGGCGGGCGACAAGAAGGCCGCCAAGGCCGCATCCGACGCACTCGAAGCGCGACGCGCCTGGCTGAGCGCCCTCGGCAGCTGATCCGTTCTCCACAGCTCACCCGCGAGCTCGGAAGAGGCGGGGTGCACTGCGCCAGACTGGCGTGATGCACCCCGCCTTTCTCTACGTCCCCGGTGAGCGGTTGAGCCAGTCGGAGCTGAGCGCCGCGCGGATCGACGGCCACGTGGTCGAGGTGGGCGACGCCTACGTCCCCGCTGACCTCATCGAGGGACCCGATGTCAGGGCCAGCACGATCGCCACCCTGGTGCGGCCGGGAACCGCAGCCTCGGGTCCGACCGCCGCCTGGATCCACGGCGCCGGTGACGCCCCGCCCGCCGTGCATCACATCAGGCGCTGCGTCGAGAGGCGCATCAGAGCCGTCACCAGTTCACGACTCGTCTTCCACGACACCGTGGTGCCGTCGTCCGACCTTCAGAAGATCGGCGGAGTGCTGGTGTCGACGCCGATGCGGACGATGCTCGACCTCGCCACGACGCTGCACCGAGACCCCCGAGTGCTCACGTGGATGGACCGTCTCGCCATCGTGTTCCCCGAAGCGCCCGAGGCCGCGGGAGACGCGTTGCGCGACATGAGCCGTGTTCCCGGTAGTCGCGTCGGAATGGCCGTGCTGGAGCGACTCTCGCTCAAGAAGAGGTGACGCGGTAGACGTCGTAGACGGCGTCGATCCGGCGCACCGCGTTGAGCACACGGTCCAGGTGAACGGCGTCACCCATCTCGAACACGAAACGACTCAATGCCAGGCGCTCATCGGTGGTCGTGACCGTCGCCGAGAGGATGTTGACGTGGTGCTCGCTCAGAACGCGCGTGACGTCCGAGAGGAGCCCGGAGCGGTCGAGGGCCTCGACCTGGATCTGCACGCGGAACACGCTCTTGGTGGTCGGCGCCCAGGACACCTCGACGAACCGATCCTGCTCGCTGCCGAGGGCCTTGACGTTGACGCAGTCGGCACGATGCACCGAGACGCCGCTGCCACGGGTCACGAAACCGACGATCTGATCCCCGGGAACAGGTGTGCAGCACTTGGCCAGCTTCACCAGGATGTCGTTGGCTCCACGAACGAGCACACCGGAGTCCCCGGATCGCGGCTCGCGGCTCGGAGCGTTGCCAGGCAGATCGATGGCACCCGTGGTGGGGTCGCTCGCCGCCACGAGAGCGGTGACCTTCTCCAGCACCGACTGGGTGGAGACATGCCCCTCACCGACGGCGGCGTAGAGTGCGGACACGTCCTCGTAGTGCATGCCCCGCGCCACTTCTGTGAACGAGTCATGACTCATCAGACGCTGCAGCGGCAGGTTCTGTCGGCGCATCGCACGGGCGATGGCCTCCTTGCCCTGCTCGATCGCCTCCTCGCGGCGCTCCTTCGTGAACCATCCGCGGATCTTGTTGCGGGCGCGGGTGCTCGCGACGAAGCCGAGCCAGTCCTGGCTGGGACCTGCGTCGGGGTTCTTCGAGGTGAACACCTCGACGACGTCGCCGCTCTTGAGCTCGGATTCCAGCGGAACCAGACGACCGTTGACCTTCGCACCCATCGTGCGGTGGCCGATCTCGGTGTGCACGGCGTACGCGAAGTCCACCGGCGTCGCACCCGACGGGAGTCCGATCACGCGGCCCTTCGGGGTGAAGACGTAGACCTCCTTCGCCCCGATCTCGAACCGGAGCGACTCCAGGAACTCACCGGGGTCGGCGGTCTCCGCCTGCCAGTCGGAGATGTGCGCGAGCCACGCCATGTCGGTGTCGGAGGCGCGGACCTCGGTCTTGCCACCGCCGTTCATCCGCTCCTTGTACATCCAGTGCGCCGCGACACCGTACTCGGCCTGCTGGTGCATCTCGTGCGTGCGGATCTGGATCTCGACAGTGCGGCCGGCGGGGCCGATCACGGTGGTGTGCAGCGACTGGTAGAGGTTGAACTTGGGCGTCGCGATGTAGTCCTTGAACCGGCCGGGCAGCGGAGTCCAGCGCGCGTGGATCGCGCCGAGCACGGCGTAGCAGTCGCGCACCGAGGCGACGAGCACCCGGATGCCGATCAGGTCGTAGATGTCATCGAACTCGCGACCGCGGATGACCATCTTCTGGTACACCGAGTAGAGCTGCTTCGGTCGACCGACCACCTTGCCGCGGATGCGGAGATCGCGCAGATCCTCGTCGATCTCCTCGACGACCTGAGTCAGGTACTTCTCGCGTTGCGGGGTGCGCTGGGCGATGAGGCTGTGGATCTCGTTGTAGATCTTCGGGTGCAGCACCGCGAAGGAGAGATCCTCGAGCTCCGACTTGATCGCCTGGATACCGAGGCGATTGGCCAGCGGCGCGTAGATCTCCAGCGTCTCCTTGGCCTTCTTCGCCGCCTTCTCGGGCGGGACGAAACCCCAGGTGCGCGCGTTGTGGAGACGGTCGGCGAGCTTGATCAAGAGCACCCGGATGTCTTTCGACATCGCGACGATCATCTTGCGGACGGTCTCGGCCTGGGCGCTCTCGCCGTACTTGACCTTGTCGAGTTTGGTGACGCCGTCGACGAGCATCGCGACCTCGTCGCCGAACTCGGCGGTGAGGTCGGTCAGCGCATACCCCGTGTCCTCGACCGTGTCGTGGAGCAGTGCGGCCGCGATCGCCCGCGGTCCGAGGCCGAGCTCCGCGAGGATCTGCGCGACCGCGAGCGGGTGCGTGATGTACGGCTCGCCGCTCTGGCGCTTCTGGCCCTCGTGCTTCTCCTTGGCGACCGCGTAGGCCCTCTCGATGACCGAGAAGTCACCCTTGGGGTGATTCGCGCGCACCGTGCGGATCAGGTTGTCGAGGTCGTTGATCCTGGACGCGCGGGAGAAGATGCGGGGAACCAGCCGTCGCAGACTCGAACCCTGCGATGACGTCTGCGGTTCCGCCATCAACTCACCTCCCGATCAGTTCATCCTACGCGTGCTGGGCGGGACGAGCTCCCGCTGAGCCGACCGGTCAGACCTCGACCGACGCCTTGCTGCGGCTCTCGCGGATGCGGGCGTCGCGTGCCTTGAGCTGCGGCTCGTTCTCGCGGAACAGCGAGTAGAGCGGAGCAGCCACGAAGAGCGTCGAGTAGGTCGCCACCAGGATGCCGACGAAGATCGACAGCGAGATGTCGGTGAGCGACTCCGCACCGAGCCAGAAAGCGCCGATGAAGAGCACGGCGCCGACCGGCAGCGCTGCGACGACCGAGGTGTTGATGGAGCGCACCAGCGTCTGGTTCACGGCGAGGTTCACCGATTCACCGAACAGTCGGGCGGACTTCTCCCCGTCCTCCGTGGTGTTCTCCCGGATCTTGTCGAACACGACCGTGGTGTCGTACAGCGAGTACGCGAGGATCGTCAGGAAGCCGATCACCGCAGCGGGCGAGATCTCGAAGCCGGCCAGCGCGTAGACGCCCACTGTGATCACGAGCACGTCGAGCAGACCGATGATGGCCGCGGCCGACATCTTCCACGTGCGGAAGTAGATCGCGAGGATCAGGAAGGTGAGCGCGAGGAAGATCGCAAGACCCCACAGCGACTGCTTCGTGACGTTCTCGCCCCAGGCCGGGCCGATGAAGGAGGAAGTGACGGCAGAGGGCTCGACGCTGTAGGCCTTCGCCAGGGCCTCGCCGACCTGCTGGGTCTCCGCGGCGCTCATCTGGTCCGTCTGGACGCGGATGTCCGTGCCGTTGACCACGACGACCTTCGTCGCCGCTCCGGGCACGACCGACTGCACCGCGGTGGTCGCGGTGTCCTGCTCGACGCTATCCGGCGCCTGAACGGTGAACTGCGATCCCCCGGTGAACTCGATCGAGAACTGGATAGGGCGGATCAGGGGCACGAGTGCCGATCCGACGACGAGAGCGATCGCGATGATGAACCACAGACGCCGCTTGCCGACGAACGGGAAAGAGGTCTTCCCCGAGTAGAGGTTGTTGCCGAACTCATTCATGGAAGGCATCAGGCGTCTCCCTCACTTCCGGCGTTGGTGGGTTTGTCACCCGCGAGGGCCTCGGCGCGCTTGCGTTCGGCGATGGTCTGTCTGCGATCCGCCTCACCGCGGGAGCGGGCGTTCTTCGCGCCCCGCCCTGCGGATACCGTGGTCACCTCGCGATACTGCGAGCGGCTGCGGTACACGGCGCCCAGAGCCTCGGGGTCGAGACCGGAGAGCTTGTGGCCTCCGCCGAAGAATCGCGTGCGTGCGAGCAACTGCATCACGGGATGCGTGAAGATCACGAAGATGAACACGTCGATGAGCGTCGTGAGGCCGAGCGTGAACGCGAAGCCCTTCACCGTGGCGTCGGCCAGGATGTAGAGCACGAGCGCCGCGAGGATGTTGATGGACTTCGAGATGTAGATCGTGCGCTTGGCGCGACCCCAGCCGTCTTCCACCGCAGAGGTGATCGACTTTCCATCACGGAGTTCGTCTCGTATTCGCTCGAAGTACACGATGAACGAGTCGGCCGTGAAACCGATGGAGACGATCAGACCGGCGACACCGGCGAGCGACAGGCGGAAGCCGATGCGCCACGCCAGGATGCAGATGATGATGTAGGTGAGGATCGCCATCACCGCGATCGACGCGATGATCACCGACCCGAGCGCGCGATAGACGATCAGCGAGTAGATCGCCACCAACGCGAGACCGATGAGTCCGGCGATCAGACCGATCTGCAGCTGCTGGGTGCCCAGCGTGGCCGAGATCGTGTCGGAGCTCTGCACCGTGAAGCTGAGCGGAAGAGCACCGAACTTGAGCTGGTCCGCGAGAGTCGTCGCGGTCTCCTGTGTGAAGCTGCCCGAGATGCTCGGCTTTCCGTCGAGGATCTGGCCGTTCATGCGCGGCGCGCTGATCACGTTGCCGTCGAGCACGAACGCGAACTGATCGCGCGGCGTGAGCCCGTCGATGCGGTTCTGGTTCAGACGGGTGCTGACCTTGCCGAAGGCGTCGGCCCCGTCGCCGTTCATCGTGAGCTGGACGAGCCACGCACCCGACTTCGGATCGCGACCGGCCGAGGCGTCTGTGATGGCGGTTCCGTCGAGCTCGGCAGGTCCGAGGATGTACTTCGCCGTCCCGTCCGCCGAGCAGGCGATGAGCGGCTGGTCCTTCGGCGCCTTCGCGGCGTTGTTGTCGGGGTTCGCGCAGTCGTACGCCTGGAACTCCGCGGCCAGCTTGTCCGTGACCCAGGAGAGGTCGCTCGCGTCGGTCGGCTCGGCCGTCGGCGTCGAGTTGAGCCCCGGGTCCGGGCTCGGGTACGGCGTGGAGTTGCCATCCTCGCCGACGAACTCGTTGGTCGCCGCCGTGGTGTACAGAACGGGGCGGAACTCGAGCTGAGCGCTCGACTGGATCCGCTCCCGTGTCTGCGCGTCGGCCTCACCCGGGATCTGGACGACGATGTTCTGTCCGCCCTCGGTGGTGATGTCGGCCTCGGCGACACCCGAGGCGTCGACGCGCTGACGGATGATCGCCGCGGCCTGATCGAGCTGCTCGGTCGATGGGGCGGCGCCGTCCTCGGTCTCCGCGCTCAGGACGATCTGCGTGCCGCCCTGGAGGTCGAGGGCGAGCTCGGGTGACCACGAGCTCGCGGCCTCCCCGTTGCTGTCCTTGAAGACGTACACGCCCAGCGCGTTGATGCCGAAGAGCACGCCCGTCACGAGGAGCAGGCCGAGAAGGACCCGCCAGGCGTGACGGACGGGAGAGGATGAAGCCACGTGTGTTCAGCTTTCTGGAAGGACGGAGATCCGAGCGGCCGCGTCGGCCCCGGGCTTACTTGTCGTCGGCGTCGCGCTCGAGGCGGGCGCGGGTCTCCTCGGGAGTCTCGACGGCCGGAGCGATCGAATCGTCGGCGACCTGCTCCTCGACGATCTCATCTGCCGACGCGTCGACGACGGCGTCCTTGGGCTCGACGACGCGCAGGATGGCCTGGCTGTGGACGTCGATGATGGTGCCGGGAGCGATCTCGACCAGCGCCGGCGTGTCGAGGTCTTCGGGGTCGTACGCGACGATCGTCCCGTAGATGCCGCCCTGCAGGAGCACCTTGGCGCCCGGAACAGTCTTGGTGGCCTTCTCCTCCTGCTCTGCCTTCATCTGCTTCGTGCGCTTGCGCGTGTTGAAGATCATGAAGACGAGGAGGACGGCAAGAAGGCCGAAGAGCAGGAATTCCATGGGCATGGGGGAAGCGCCTTTCTCAGGTGCACGCTCCAGCCTTTGGGCGCGCGAAGGTAACCGGGAAGTCTCCAGCGATTATAGGTCATCCAACGTAAGCATCCCGTCCGGATGAGCGACGCCCAGATGCGCGTACGCCTCCGGCATCGCGACACGGCCACGGGGAGTGCGTCCGAGGAACCCGATGCGCACGAGGTAGGGCTCGACCACGCTCTCCACCGTCTCAGCCTCCTCGCCGACCGCCACCGCGAGTGTGCTGAGCCCGACCGGACCCCCGCGGAATCGACGCACCAGTGCTTCCAGCACGGCACGGTCCAGGCGGTCGAGGCCGATCGGATCGACGTCGTAGAGTTCCAGCGCCGCACGGACCTCGCGGATGGTCGCCACTCCCCCCGTGTGCACCAGGGCATAGTCGCGCACACGGCGCAGCAGACGGTTGGCGATGCGCGGTGTGCCGCGCGAGCGGCGGGCGATCTCGGAGAGCGAATCCGTCGGCAGATCGACGCCGAGGACGGCGGCCGAGCGGGCGATCACCTGTTCGAGCTCGGACTCCTCATAGAACTCCAGGTGCCCCGTGAAACCGAAACGATCACGCAGGGGGTTCGGCAACAGACCGGAGCGCGTTGTCGCGCCGACGAGGGTGAACGGCGAGAGTTCGAGCGGAATGCTCGTCGCGCCCGCGCCCTTGCCCACCATGATGTCGATCCGGTAGTCCTCCATCGCGAGGTAGAGCATCTCCTCCGCGGAGCGCGCCATCCGGTGGATCTCATCGATGAACAGGACTTCGCCTGGCACCAGGCTCGACAGCAGAGCGGCGAGGTCTCCGGCGTGCTGGATCGCCGGACCGCTGGACAGACGCAGCGGACGCTCGCTCTCGTGCGCCACGATCATCGCGAGCGTCGTCTTGCCGAGCCCCGGAGGCCCTGCCAGCAGGATGTGGTCGGCCGGGCGGCTCTGGATGCGTGCGGCCTCGAGAAGGAGCTGCAGCTGACCGCGGACCTTCTGCTGTCCGACGAACTCCCCCAGGCTGGTCGGACGCAGCGCGCCCTCGATCGCGAGCTCGGTCTCGTCGGACGGCTCGCTGGCGTCGAGATGGTCAGACACGCGCCTGGCCTCCCTGCGCCGGGCCGAGGAGGGCGAGCGTGCGTCGCAGGAGCGAGGCGACCGATGCGCGCTCCGCATCCGTGGCCTCCGCCGCCGTCTGGGCCGCGGCTTCCGCGGCGACCTTCTCGGACCAGCCGAGGCCCACCAGCGCTGCGGCCACCTGCGTCACGACGTCGGTTCCGCCCGCGGCCGCCGGCTTCGACGGCGCCGCGAAGGCCTGCACCTTTCCGGCGAGCTGCAGGACGATGAGCTTGGCCGTCTTGGGGCCGATGCCGGAGACGCGCCGGAACGGGGCGTCGTCCTCGGCCGTGACGGCTTGGGCGATCTGATCGGCCGTGAGGTGCGAGAGCACGCCCAGCGCCGACTTCGGACCGACACCGGTGACGCTGATGAGAAGTCCGAAGATCTCCAGCTCCCCCCGGTCGGCGAATCCGAACAGCGACAGGGAGTCCTCGCGCACGATGAGGCTGGTGTGCAGCAGGAGCTTCTCCCCCACCGCCGCTGTGTGCGCGACGTCAGCGGGGACGGCGACGGCGAATCCGACCCCGCCCACGTCGATGACGACCTGATCGGATGTCGCATGCAGGACGACACCGTGCAGAGAGGAGATCATCCCCTCAGCCTACGGTGTCGCTCGTAGGTATGTTCGACCGACACGCTTCTCGGCATCGGCCCAGGCACGCTGCGCGGGGGTCAGCGCCGCCTGGCCGGAAGATGATGCGGCTCCGCCGCGGCGCCATGCGTGGCAGAGGGCGATCGCCAGGGCGTCAGCGGCATCGGCCGGCTGCGGCAGCTCGTCCAGGCGCAGGATGCGCGCGATCATGGTCTGCACCTGTCGCTTGTCTGCAGCGCCGTATCCCGTCACCGCCGCCTTGACCTCGCTCGGGGTATGGGTGGCGGCAGGCAGCCCCGACTCGGAGGCGATCAGCAGCGCGACGCCACTGGCCTGCGCCGTTCCCATGACCGAGTGGGTGTTCTGCTGGGCGAACACGCGCTCGACGGCCACCGCGTGCGGACGGTGCTCGGCGATCACGGCGCGGATGCCGGCGGCGACGATCGACAGACGATCACCGATCTCCGCGTCCGGCGATGACCTGATCACGCCGACGTGCACCAGAGTCCCGCGGCGCGAGCCGTCGACGTCGACCACGCCGACACCGCACCGGGTGAGCCCTGGATCGATGCCGAGCACACGCAGAGAGGAGGTCACTCCCCCAGGCTAGGCCGCAGGACCGACACCGGCCGCTCGGCGCGCCTACGCCTCGTCGTTCTCCAGTTCGGCCTGGACCTCGGGGGTCAGATCGAAGTTGGTGAACACGTTCTGCACGTCTTCGCTGTCTTCCAGGGCGTCGATCAGACGGAAGATCTTGCGCGCCGTGTCGGCGTCGATCTCGACCTTGAGGTTCGGGACGAACTCGACGTCGGCCGATTCGTAGTCGATCCCCGCTTCCTGGAGCGCGCTGCGCACGGCCACGAGGTCGGTCGCTTCGGTGATGACCTCGAAGCCCTCGGCGTGCGGCTCGATCTCCTCGGCACCCGCCTCGAGCGCCGCCATCATGACGTCGTCCTCGGAGGTGCCCTCGGAGCCGACGACGATGACGCCCTTGCGGCTGAAGTTGTAGGCCACGCTGCCCGGGTCGGCCAGCGTGCCGCCGTTGCGGCTGAGAGCCGTGCGCACCTCGGCGGCCGCGCGGTTCTTGTTGTCGGTCAGACACTCGATCATGAGCGCGACACCGTTGGGCCCATAGCCTTCGTACATGATCGAGAGGTACTCGACGGCTTCGCCGCCGATACCTGCGCCGCGCTTCACCGCGCGATCGATGTTGTCCTTCGGGACAGAGGTCTTCTTCGCCTTCTGCACCGCGTCGAAGAGCGTCGGGTTGCCCGCCAGGTCAGGTCCGCCGAGCTTCGCGGCGACCTCGATGTTCTTGATGAGCTTGGCCCAGGACTTCGCGCGCCTGGAGTCGATGATGGCCTTCTTGTGCTTCGTGGTCGCCCACTTGGAATGCCCGGACATAAGTCTCCGCTCGTCGTATCCGCGTGAGCTCGCGCTCAGCGCGTCGTCCATTCTATCGAACGGCGCGGGTGGCGCAGGATGGAGGAATGCGCAGATCACGACACATCGCTCCTGCACGGCTCTCCTCGCACGTGCGCGACGGCGAGCCGACACCGGCCGACGCCTTGCGCTACCTGGTCCATCTGCCGGACGACTACGACGCCGATCGGGAGAAGCTCTGGCCCCTCGTGCTGTTCCTGCACGGTGCGGGGGAACGCGGTTCCGACATCGACCTCGCCGCCGTGCACGGCCCGCCGATGCTGGCGGATGCCGGCCGCGAGTTCCCCTTCGTCCTCGTCACACCCCAGTGCGCGGAGTCGAGTCAGTGGGTCGCCGAGGTCTCGACGCTGTCCGCACTTCTCGACGAGGTCGTCGCGGCGCACCGCATCGACCCGGCGCGCATATCGGTGACCGGACTCAGCATGGGCGGGTTCGGGACCTGGAGTCTGGCGGTGCGCTATCCGGAGCGATTCGCCGCGATCGCACCGATCTGCGGCGGACTGTGGATGCAGAGCGCCGCGCCTGTGCGCAGCCTGCCCGTCTGGGCGTTCCACGGCGACGCCGACGATGTCGTGCCGATCTCCGCCACGGAGCAGATCGTGACCGAGCTCCAGTCACTCGACGCCGACGTGCGGTTCACGCGATATGCGGGCGTCGGTCACGATTCCTGGACCGAGACGTACGCGAACCCCGAGTTCTACGACTGGCTGCTCTCCCACCGCCGGGTCGATCCCGACATGGAGGGCACCGCACGATGAACACCGGAGCTGATCGCCTCCGGCCCGCCTGGACGGCGCTTCCTCCGTCGGTACGCGTACAGATCGTCGGGGCGATCGGGGGCGACTTCGTGACCGACCGGCCCGCACACGGCGGCTTCAGCGCCTCCTATGCGGGCGTCGTGACGACCACGGCAGGTCATGCCTTCGTCAAGGCCTGCGGTGCCGACTGGCACGCGGACTCGCTGCACTTCCTCCGCGAGGAGATGCGCACGCTCGTCGACCTGCCGTCTTCGGTCGCTCCGCGCCTCCTCGCCGCCTTCGACGAAGCCGCGGGTGCCGCACTCGTCATCGAGGCGATCGACGGACACCACCCCGGTCGACCGTGGACGCTCGAAGACCTGCACGCCGTGGCTGAGGCCCTGCGAGCGCTCTCGACCACCGCCGCGCCGTCGGAGATGCCGCGAGCGGAAGACCGCATGATCCCCGGCTTCGCCCGGTGGGCGGAGATCGCCGCGGATCCCCGTCTCCTCGATGCTCTGCCCCACGATCTGCCAGCGCGGATGCCGCAGCTCCTGCGGATCGAGGAGGACCTCAGCGACGCACTGCACGGCGACGTCATCGTTCATGACGACGTGCGGGCGGACAACATCCTCATCAGCGGCGCACGAGCGCACCTGCTCGACTGGCCGCATGCGCGCCGGGGTGCTGCGTGGGTCGACCTGCCCTGTCTGCTGCCGAGCATCGAGGCGGCGGGTGGGCCGACCTGCGAAGAGGCGTGGGCTGTCTTCGAAGACCACGATGCGCCGTCGCAGATCGAGTTGCTCCCCGTGATCTCCGCGTTCGCGTCGTTCCTCTGGTACCAGCAGGCACAACCGGAGATTCCGCAGCTCCCTGGCCTTCGCGCCTTCCAGCGCGCGCAGGCGGTTCCGGCGCTGCGCTGGCTCGCCACGCTGCTCTGATCAGACGCGCGGCGTCACCATCGCGCGTCGGCGCGCTTCGACCCGCGCGAGGAAGCGCTCATGGAAGCGCTTCTCCCCCGTGATCTCGGGGTGGAAGCTCAGCCCGAGCAGCTCTCCCTGCTCCACCGCGACGACGCGACCGTCCGGCAACGCCGCCAACACCTGGGCGCGCGGACCGACCGACTCGACCACAGGGCCGCGGATGAACGCCGCAGAGACCGGCTCCGCGCCGAGCGCGGGGACGTCGAGCTCGGCCTCGAAGGACTCCACTTGACGTCCGAAGGCATTGCGGCGGACGACGACGTCGAGCCCGCCGAACGATTCCTGCCCGTCGATCGCGTCGACGATGTCATCGGCGAGCATGATCAGTCCCGCACAGGTACCGAGCACCGGCATCCCTGCCGCGATCGCGTCGCGGATCGGCTGCTGCATCCCGAAGATGCGGGAGAGCTTGTCGATCACGCTCGACTCTCCACCCGGGATCACGAGGCCGCCCACCGACGAGAGCTCGTCGGGACGACGCACCAGAACCACGTCGGCGCCGAGGCCCGTGAGCAGGGCGGCGTGCTCGCGCACGTCGCCCTGCAGCGCGAGGACACCGACCCGAGTGCTACCAGCCACGCTCGGCGAGGCGGTGCGGTGCCGGGAGGTCGCTGACATTGATGCCGACCATGGCCTCGCCGAGACCCCGCGAAACCTCGGCGATGACCTTGGCGTCGTCGAAGAAGGTCGTCGCCTTGACGATCGCCTTCGCGCGCTCGGCGGGGTTGCCCGACTTGAAGATCCCGGATCCGACGAACACGCCGTCGGCGCCGAGCTGCATCATCATCGCCGCATCCGCAGGGGTCGCGACTCCGCCGGCCACGAACAGCACGACGGGGAGCTTTCCGGTCTCGGCGATCTCGGCCACGAGCTCGTAGGGTGCCTGCAGCTCCTTGGCCGCGACGAACAGCTCGTCCTTGGGCAGCGCGGTGAGCGCGGCGATCTCGCCGCGGATCTTGCGGATGTGCTTCATCGCCTCCGAGACGTCACCGGTACCGGCCTCGCCCTTGGATCGGATCATGGCCGCGCCCTCGTTGATGCGACGCAGCGCCTCGCCGAGGTTGGTCGCACCGCACACGAACGGCACAGTGAAGCCGTACTTGTCGATGTGGTTCACGTAGTCGGCGGGCGAGAGCACCTCGGACTCGTCGATGTAGTCGACGCCGAGCTCCTGCAGGACCTGCGCTTCGACGAAGTGCCCGATGCGGGCCTTGGCCATGACGGGGATCGACACCGCGTCGATGATGCTGTCGATCATGTCGGGATCGCTCATGCGCGAGACGCCGCCCTGCGCACGGATGTCGGCCGGCACGCGCTCGAGCGCCATGACGGCGACGGCGCCGGCGTCTTCGGCGATCTTCGCCTGCTCTGCCGTGACGACGTCCATGATGACGCCGCCCTTGAGCATCTCGGCGAGTCCGCGCTTGACGCGCGAGGATCCGGTGGTTGTCTGCTCTGCCATGGGGAACTCCTGTCGGATGCACCGAAGTCGGTTTTGATCTAGGTCAAACATAGCACTGTCCGATTCGACCTAGAATCGCTGAGGAGGACCATGAGCGACCAGATCACAGGCACCACCGCATCGGACATCGCCGACAGCGTGCGTTCCCTGCGCGATCGCGGAATCCTCCACGCCGGTGCGGTGCTCCCCCCGGTGCGGGAGCTCGCGGCCACGCTGGGTGTGAACCGGAACACCGCCGTCGCGGCCTATCGACAGCTCGCCCAGGCGGGCCTGGTGATCTCTCGCGGCCGAGCGGGCACCGTCGTCGCCGGGCTCGAAGCGGTGGCGCAAGAGGGGTACGCCTCCGACACGGTGCTCCGCGACATCGGCACGGGGAACCCGGATCCGCGGCTCATCCCCGACCCGGCGCCCGCGCTGATGACCATCGCATCGCGTCCGGTGCTCTACGGCGAGCCCGTGATCGACGAAGGCCTCGAGCAGTGGTCGAGCCGGTGGATCACCGGCGATCTCGCAGAACACGACTTCCGGATCACGATCACGAGCGGCGCGGTCGACGCCGTCGAGCGCCTGCTGGCGCAGGCCCTGATGCGCGATGACGCCGTCGCACTGGAAGACCCCTGCTTCCTGGCGAGCATCCACACGGTACGGCTCGGCGGGTACCGCGCGGTTCCCGTACCCGTCGATGCCGAGGGCATGACGGTCGACGGCCTGCGTTCCGCGCTGGCGGCCGGAGTCCGCGCCATCATCTGCACACCACGGGCCCAGAATCCGACCGGAGCGAGCCTCACCGCATCCCGGGCCGCTGAACTGCGCGGCGTGCTCGCCGACCACCCCTACGTGCTGATCATCGAGGACGATCACTTCTCGATGCTCTCGCAACGGCCGTACGAATCGCTCATCGGGCCGGACCACCGCCGGTTCGCCCTCGTGCGCTCCGTCTCGAAGTTCCTGGGACCCGATATGTGCCTGGCCATCGCGGCGACCGACGCCGAGACCGCCGAGCGCCTCGCGATGCGGCTGAGCCCCGGCACCACCTGGGTCAGCCACCTCCTGCAGCGTCTCGCCCTCACCCAGCTCACCGACGAGACGGTGCGGGCAGAAGTCGCCTCTGCCGCGGCGCACTACGCGGAGCGGAACGCCGCCTTCGCCGCCCGGCTGCGCGCGAACGGCATCGAGGCCACGGCATCCGACGGGTTGAGCCTGTGGGTGCGGTTCGGCCAGCCTGCACGCGCCGTCGCCGACCGGCTCATGCGGCGCGGGTGGCTCGCCCGCACCGGTGACGACTTCGCCCTCGACGAGAAGGCGGAGCCCTCGCACCACCTGCGCCTGACCGTGCACGACCTCTCCGACGACGAGGCCGAGTCCCTGGTCGCAGATCTCGTCGCCGCGGGGCGATGACCATCCACGGCGGGCATCGGCCCGCCCTGAACGAAAGAGTCGGAGAATGAAGATCCTCTCCATCCAGTCAGCCGTGGCCTACGGGCACGTCGGCAACTCCGCGGCTGTGTTCCCGCTGCAGCGCATCGGCGTCGAGGTGCTCCCGGTCTACACCGTGACATTCTCCAACCACACCGGCTACGGCGCCTGGCGCGGCCCGCTGATCGCGCCCGACGACGTGCGCGAGGTCATCACGGGAATCGAGGAGCGCGGCGTGTTCGACCGGATCGACGCCGTCCTCAGCGGTTACCAGGGTGGTGAGGGCATCGGCGACGTGATCATCGACGCCGTCGCACGGGTCAAGGCCGCGAACCCGAACGCCGTCTACGCGTGCGATCCCGTCATGGGCAACGCGAAGTCCGGCTGCTTCGTCGCACCCGCCATCCCGGTGCTGCTGCGGGAGCGCGTCGTCCCGGTGGCCGACATCATCACACCGAACCAGTTCGAACTCGGCTTCCTCACCGACACCGAGCCGGACACGCTGGAGTCCACCCTCGCCTCTGTCGATCTCGCACGCGCCATGGGTCCGCGCACCGTGCTCGTGACCAGTGTCGAACGCCCCGACCGCGAAGAGGGCACGATCGAGATGCTCGCCGCCGACGACGAGGGCGCGTGGGTCGTGCAGACCCCGCACCTGCCGATGAAGGCGAACGGCTCCGGCGATGTGACCGCAGCGTTGTTCACCGCGCACTACGTCGAGACCGGAAGCGCGAAGATCGCCCTCGAGCGCACGGCGTCCAGCGTGTACGACCTGCTCAAGGCGACGCTCGAATCCGGTGAGCGCGAACTGCAGCTCGTCGAGGCCCAGGATTTCTACGCCCACCCGCGGATGCAGTTCACGGCACGTCAGGTGCGCTGAGCCCCGTCGTCTCGCTCACCGCTCGCTCGACGACCCCGGTCTGTCGAGCGGGCGAGCGAGGCTGTCGGTCTCAGCTGCCGGATTCCGGCCAGGCCGCCGCGACGGCCTCGCGCACCTCGCCGAGGAGCTGCGGAAGCGCCTTGGTCTTCGCGATGATCGGGAAGAAGTTCGCATCCGACGTCCAGCGCGGCACCACGTGCTGGTGCAGATGGGCGTCGACGCCCGCTCCGGCCACCGCCCCCTGATTCATCCCGAGGTTGAAGCCGTCACAGCGTGACACCTCACGCAGCACCCGCATGGCCGTCTGCGTCAGCGCGCCGATCTCGGCGACCTCCTCAGCCGTCGCCTGGTCGTACGTGGCGATGTGGCGGTAGGGGCAGACGAGCAGATGTCCCGAGTTGTAGGGGAAGAGGTTCAGCAGCACGTAGGCCGTCTCTCCCCGGGCGACGACCAGCCGCTCGGCATCCGGGAACTTCGGCGCCTCGCAGAACGGGCACTCCTCGCGAAGCGGCTCGGGCCCTGCCTGGATGTACGCCATCCGGTGCGGGGTCCACAGCCGCTGGAACTCGTCCGGGACTCCTGCGAGCACTCCGGCATCCTCCAGCGGCTGCGCCCCGTCGGTCACGCCAGATCCCCTGCCTTCAGCACGAGCGCGTGGGACGCGATGGCGGCGCCGATACGACGCACCGCGTCCTCGACCGGGACGCCGTTCTCCTGCGTGCCGTCGCGGAAGCGGAACGACACGGTGCCAGCGGCACGGTCCTGCTCCCCGACGATGAGGATGACGGGGACCTTCGCGGTCGTGTGGGTGCGGATCTTCTTCTGCATGCGGTCGTCCGAGTGGTCGACATCGGCCCGGACCCCCGCCGCCCGCAGCTGCGCGATGACGTCGTCCAGATAGTCGCCGTACTGCTCAGCGACCGGAACACCCACCACCTGGCTGGGTGCGAGCCACAGAGGGAAGTCGCCGGCGTAGTGCTCGAGGAGGATCGCGAAGAACCGCTCGACGGAGCCGAGGAGTGCACGGTGGATCATGACCGGCCGGTGCTTCTGGCCGTCGGGACCGGTGTACTCCAGTTCGAACCGGTCCGGCTGGTTGAAGTCGAGCTGGATGGTCGACATCTGCCAGGTGCGGCCGATCGCGTCACGCGCCTGCACGGAGATCTTCGGACCGTAGAAGGCCGCTCCGCCGGGGTCGGCGACCAGTTCGAGCCCGGACTCGATCGCGACCTCACGCAGCGTGTCGATCGCCGTCGACCACTGTTCCGGCTCGCCGAGGAACTTCGGGTTGCCCTCTTCGTTCGTCGACAGCTCGAGGTAGAAGTCGTTGAGTCCGTAGTCGCGGAGCAGGTCGAGGACGAGGTTCAGGTTGGTGGTGAGCTCTTCCTTGACCTGGTCCTGAGCGACGTAGATGTGCGCGTCGTCCTGCGTCAGGCCGCGCACGCGGGTCAGGCCGGACAGCGTGCCGCTCTTCTCGTAGCGGTAGACCGTGCCGAACTCGGCCAGTCGCAGCGGCAGCTCGCGGTAGGAGCGCCCGCGCGAACGGAAGATGAGGTTGTGGAACGGGCAGTTCATCGGCTTCAGGTAGTAGTCCTGCCCCTGCCGGGTGACGTTGCCCTCCTCATCGACGACCTCGTCGAGGTGCATCGGCGGGAACATGCCGTCCGCATAGGTCTGCAGGTGACCCGACGTCATGAAGAGATCCTTCTTCGTGATGTGCGGGCTGTTCACGAGGTCGTACCCGTTGCGCAGCAGGTGCTTGCGCAGGTTCTCCTCGATCTCGTAGCGGATGATGCCGCCCTTGGGGTGGAACACCGCGAGTCCGGAGCCGATCTCGTCCGGGAAGGAGAACAGGTCCATCTCGGCACCGAGCTTGCGGTGGTCTCGGCGCTCCGCCTCGGCGATGCGCTCCTGATAGGCGCGCAGCTCTTCCTTGGTCGGCCAGGCCGTGCCGTAGATGCGCTGCAGCTGCGGGTTCTTCTCACTGCCGCGCCAGTACGCGGCGGCGATGCGGGTGAGGTCCCAGCCGTTGCCGATCATGCGCGTGTTCGGCAGGTGCGGACCGCGGCAGAGGTCCTTCCAGACGACCTCGCCGTCGCGGGTGGTGTTGTCGTAGATCGTCAGCTCACCCTCGCCGACCTCGACAGACGCGCCCTCGGCGGCCTCCTGGGCGCCCTTGAGGCCTATGAGCTCGAGCTTGAACGGCTCGTTCGCGAGCTCGGCGCGAGCCTCCTCGTCGGTGACGACACGGCGGACGAAGCGCTGGCCCTCGCGGATGATGCGCTGCATCTCCTTGCTGATGGCCTTGATGTCCTCGGGCGTGAACGGGGTCTCGACGCCGAAGTCGTAGTAGAACCCGTCGGTGATGGGCGGACCGATGCCGAGGTTCGCCTGCGGATTGATGCGCTGCACGGCCTGAGCCAGCACGTGGGCAGCGGAGTGACGGAGAATGTTCAACCCGTCCGCGCTGTCGATCGTGACCGGCTCGATCACGTCGGTGTCGGTCACGGTCGTGGCGAGATCCTTGAGATCGCCGTTGACGCGCATCGCGACGACGTTTCGGTCAGTGAACAGGGCGAAGCCGTCATTCGGCCGGGCGTTTTCAGGCACAGAAACTCTCCATCTGGGTCGGTACCAGGTTACTCGCCCGGCTGGGCCCTCCTGACCGCCACCCGCGTGAAGATCACCGGCGCGGATGTGGCGCTCCGGCGGGTTCAGCCCCGGCGATCGGCTCCGCCCGACGCGATGACGATTCCCGACTCGTAGGCGTCGATCACGAGCTGCGCCCGATCGCGCGCCTGCAGCTTCGACATGATGCGATTCACATGGGTCTTCGCCGTGTGCGGTGAGATCACGAGGTCGTCCGCGATGTCCTGATTCGAAGCCCCGCCCGCCACGAGGAGCAGCACTTCCCGTTCGCGTTCCGTGAGCTGGCGCAACGGCTCGCTGTTCCAGGCCTCGGCGCGTGGATGCTGTGGCAGCACCGAACGTTCGATCAGCGACCGCGTCGCCGCCGATGACAGGAGCGCCTCTCCGCGATGCACCACTCGCACGGCACCGACGATGTCCTCCGGCTCCGCACCTTTGCCGATGAACCCGCTGGCGCCGGCACGGAGGGCGGCCACGACGTAGTCGTCCTCCTCGAAGGTCGTCAGGATGAGCACGCGCGGCGTCGTGGTCAGCGGCGCGCTCATGATCTGCGCAGTGGCGGCGATGCCGTCGAGCTCCGGCATCCTGATGTCCATCACCACGACGTCCGGCATCCATCGGCTCACCGCGGAGACCGCCTCCCGCCCGTTCGCCGCTTCGCCGACCACCTCGATGCCACCGTCGGCGAGGATGTCGCTGACGGCCTGCCGCACCAGCGGCTGGTCATCGACGACGAGCACCCGGATCATCGTGCGCCTCCATCGAGCGGGATCCGAACCTCCAGGCGGAACGCGCCGTCGGCGGCGCCGGCCTGCACGTCTCCGCGGCCGGCGACGACCCGCTCGCGCAGCCCGCGCAGCCCGTGGCCACCGGCATCCGACACGGAGCCCGGTTGCGCAGCCGTCTGATTGACGACGACGAGGCGGAGCGCATCATCCTCCGCCCGGAGACGAACGCGCGCTGAGCCGTTCGCTCCATGCTTGTGCGCATTCGTCAGACCTTCGAGAACCACGAGGTAGGCGACGTGATCGCTGGCCGGCGACAGGGCGGGCCGGTCGAGATCGTCGTCCAGATCGACGTCGAGCCCCGCCTCGCGAAACTGCCTGACCAGCCCATCGAGACCGTCCAGGCCGACCTGCGGGCGCAGGTCGCGGACGTCGTCCGGATCGTCGGAGCGCAGCAGCGCCATCAGTCCGCCGATGTCGGCGAGCACGGTACGGGAGGAACGTCGGATGGTCGTCAGTGCCTCGCGCGCACGCTCCGGACGGACCTCCAACGCGGACGACGCGACGCCCGCATTGAGACTGATGACCGAGATCTGATGCGCGACGACGTCGTGGAGGTCCCTGGCGATGCGCACCCGTTCCTCCGCGACTCGACGCCGTGCTTCCGTATCTCGCCCCTGCTCGGCGCGTTCCGCTCGTTCCGTCATGGCGCGCACGAACTCGCGTCGCGACCTGGCCGCGTCTCCCAGCGCCCCTGCGAGGGCGATGATGAAGACGAACTGCAGCGCGCGGGCATCGAGGAGGTCCCCGCCGAGCGGGATCGCGCTGACGAAGAAGACGAGCACCGTCGCCGCGCTCACCGCGACGATCCCGACGAGTCGTCCACGGCGGTCCACGACGGCGTAGGCGCTGATCGCCGTGGCGATGAGCGCGCTCGGCGACATGACGCCCGTGAGCGCCAGGACCGTCGCGCACATCAGGCTGAGGATGAGCACGACAAGTGGAAGCCGTCGACGGAAGGGCATCGCGGCCGCGGGGACGAGGGCTGTGACGAGCATCCAGCCGCTCGCACGGAAAGCGTCGTCCGGGAAGGGTGATACGGCGAACAGGACCACCACGACCACGGCGATCACGTCGCCGACCGGCGTCGGGATTCGCGGAGGACGGGGTGCCGACATCACACCAGTATTCCCCGCGACGCCGGCACGGGGATCCCCCGACGGGATGAGCTGCGTGTACTGCGCTCGCAGTACACGAGTGTCCGCGGCAGGGCGACGCGACGACGGATGCCGGACGGCACGCTGGAACGAGGGCGCACAGGGCGTGCGCCGAGAGGGGTCGGCATGAAGAAGCCTGTCAAGAGAGTGCTCGTCGCGCTCACATCCGTCGTCGCGGTGATCGCGCTCGGTCTGACGGCCACCACCGTCGGCAATGCGGTGGCCACCACGATCGAACAGGATCGCATCGAGCCCTACGGCCAGAAGGTCACCGTGGACGGGCACGACATGAACGTCATGATCGCAGGCAAGGGTTCAGAGGACATCGTGCTCCTGCCGGGGTTCGGCACCGCATCGCCCGTGCTCGACTTCGAGCCGCTCGTCGCCGAGCTGGCGCGGGATCATCGCGTCATCGTGGTGGAGCCGTTCGGCTACGGGCTGAGCGACGGCACGGACCGCGCCCGCACCACCGACAACATCGTGACGGAGACGCACGCCGCCCTACAGGAGCTCGGCGTCGACGACTACGTCCTGATGGGACACTCCATCGCCGGCATCTACGGCATCCAGTTCGCGAACCGCTATCCCGATGAGGTCAGGGCGTTCGTGGGCATCGACAGCAGCGTGCCCGGCCAACCCGGCTCGGACACCGAGCTGCCGGTCGGACTCTTCAGTGCCGCGAAGAGCCTCGGACTGGTCCGACTCATCGCGTCCTTCCGTGGCACGGGCTACGACGAATCCGTCTACTCCGCGAAGGCGCGGGAGCAGATCGCCCTGTTCACCGACCGGAACACGTTGAGCCCCACCTACCTGAATGCGATGTCTCTGCTGCCGGCGAACTTCGAGGATGCGCTCGGCACGAGCTTTCCCGAGGACCTCCCCCTGCTGCTGTTCGTCGTCGCCGACAACCCGTCCGTCCCCACGTGGCTGCGGTTGCACGAGGAGCAGGCCGAGGCGGTCACTGACGGCACGGTGGTGCCGCTCGACGGAGAGCACTACCTCCATCACACCCACACGGCGAGGATCGTCGACGAGTTCCGCTCCTGGGAGCGCACGCGGATGTCCGCCCCGCAGTGACGTGTCACAGCGCATTGAGGCGGCGGGAGCGGCGAGCAGTCGAACATCACGTAGCGTGAACGGATGGACAGAGCAGTCGCACGATGGATACTGGCGATCGCGCTCGGCGCGATCGGGGTCGGCCACTTCCTGAGCACCCGGGGATTCCGTGTGGTGGTGCCGGACTGGGCCACGCGCCTCACCAGGCTCGACAAGGACACGATCGTGATCGCATCCGGTGCCGCCGAAGTCGCGCTCGCCGCCGGACTGCTCGCGCTGCCGAAGGAGCGCCGCCGCATCGGCTGGGCGACCGCGGCCTTCTTCGTCGCCGTGATGCCGGGGAACATCCACCAGTGGCAGACCCGGCGCTCGACGCCGGGACTCGACACGGATTCCCGGCGGTTCGGCAGGCTGTTCCTGCAGCCGCTCCTCGTACTGTGGGCGCTGTGGTCGACGAGCGGCGAGGCCCCTCGTCGTCGCAACCGCCGTCGGGGCTGAGCGACGAACCATGACCACGCGTTCCAGGAGAATGGTCCCATGACGTCTCCCTCGATCGTGTGGTTCCGCGATGACCTCCGACTCGCAGACAACCCCGCGCTGCGGGCAGCGATCGACCGAGGAGAACCGGTCATCGCCCTGTACGTGTTCGACGAGGAGTCGCCGGGCATCCGTGCCATCGGTGGCGCAGCCCGCTGGTGGCTGCACCACTCGCTGGCCTCTCTCGACGCGCGTCTCCGCGACCGTGGTGGCGCCCTCGTGCTACGTCGCGGCCCTGCAGAGCGCATCGTCCGCGAAACGGTGACCGAAGTCGGAGCGGGCGCCGTGTTCTGGAACCGCCGGTACGGGGGTCCCGGGCGCGAAGTCGACTCGGCGCTGAAAAGCTCGCTCCGGGCCGATGGACTCGAGGTCGCCTCCTTCGCCGGCTCGCTTCTCCACGAGCCCTGGACGGTCAGAACCGGAAGCGGCACGCACTATTCGGTGTTCACGCCCTTCTGGCGGGCCTGCCTCGCGCTGCCGGCGCCGCGTTCCCCTCTGCCGGAGCCTCGGTCGGTCCCCGGCCCGACACACATGCCGCCATCGGACACGCTCGACGACTGGAATCTCCTGCCCGCGACCCCGGACTGGGCCGAGGGGCTGCGCGAGACGTGGGAGCCGGGAGAACCCGCCGCGCGACAGCGGCTGAAGGACTTCCTCGAGCATGACCTCCCCTCATACGACCGCGCGCGGGACGAACCGTCAGCCGGGGCCACCTCGTTGCTCTCCCCCCACCTCCGATGGGGAGAGATCAGCCCGTTCACGGTCTGGCACGAGGCGGTCGGCGTCGACGGCGCCGGTGGATTCCTCTCCGAGGTGGGCTGGCGCGAGTTCGCCTGGCACACGCTGTACCACTCCCCCGACCTCGCCAGCGAGAATCTGCGGCCGGAGTTCGACGCCTTCCCCTGGCCGCCCTTGAACCCCGCCCACCTCGACGCGTGGCAGCACGGAGAGACGGGCGTTCCCCTCGTGGATGCCGGCATGCGTGAGCTCTGGCGCACGGGCTACATGCACAACCGGGTCCGGATGGTCGTGGCATCCTTCCTCGTGAAGAACCTGCTCATCGACTGGCGCCTGGGAGAAGAGTGGTTCTGGGACACGCTCGTCGACGCCGACGAGGCCAACAACCCCTTCAACTGGCAGTGGGTCGCCGGCTCCGGAGCCGATGCGGCGCCCTACTTCCGCGTGTTCAACCCCGAACTCCAGGCGAAGAAGTTCGACCCGCAGAGCCGTTACATCTCGCGCTGGGCCGCCGACGCCCCCACCGAGCCGATCGTGAACCTGGCCGAGACGCGGAAGATCGCGCTCGCCGCCTACGAGCAGGTCAAGCGCGCACCGCGCACAGGACGCGACTGACGAGAGCGGCACCCACGATCGGATGAGCGAATCGAGTCGCCGACGCCGTCCATGCCAGACTGGAGCCGTGACCGAATCCAGGAGGCCAGCCGTCGTCCGCGGCTTCGCTGCTTCGTCACTGGCGATCTTCGTCGCTCTCGCAGGTCACGTCTCGGGCGGCGGGCAGATGCCCGGAGCGCTCGGCATCGCCGTGCCGTGGGTGTTCTCGTTCATGATCTGCGTGCTGCTCGCCGGTCGTTCTCTGTCGCTGATCCGATTGAGCATCTCCGTCGCGGTCAGCCAGCTCCTGTTCCACACGCTGTTCGTGCTCGGCACCGTCACGCCGTCCGGCGTCGCCACCCCGCACGTGCATGGGGCGCCCCTGGTGATCCCGGCGACGGCCGGTGTCCCCGAGGCCGTCGCCGCCGATGCGTCCATGTGGCTGGGACACGCGATCGCCGCACTTCTGACGGTGGCCGCGCTTCATCGGGGCGAGCGCCTGGTCCTCGCCCTCCGCGATCTCGCCGTGCAGGTGGTCCGCTGGCTGCGTCGCCGTGTCGATCATGTCCTCGTGCTTCCGGTCGCCCCGGTCGCCGGCCGCTTGCGCGGTCGGTTCGATCTCGAGCGCGCCGTAGGCCTCGTCCTCCTCGCCACCCTCAGGGGGCGTGCTCCGCCTCTCTTCGCTGCGATCTGATCCGCGCCCTGTACCGGCCCGACCGGTCCTGTGGTGCGTCACCGCCGTGCGCCATCGATGCGCGCGGGTTCTGAACGCTTGCATGAACGTCGCGCACGCGACGTCTGATGAGAGGCCATTCCCATGTCCCCTGTCCGCAGGATTGCGGCCGGGTTGGCGTTGGCGACGGTCGCGACCCTCGCGATCGCCACGCCCGCGTCCGCCCACGACCAACTGATGTCCAGCACGCCGGCCGCCGATGAGCAGTTGGCTGCCGCGCCGGAGAGCATCACGATGACGTTCTCCGGCGAGCTCCTGGTGCTCGATGAGTCGCTGACCGGGGCCGTCGTCCTGGTCGTGGACGCGTCGGGTAAGGACTGGGTCTCCGGCGATGCGACAGTCGCCGGGCGCACGGTCACCGCCGCGCTCGAACCGGGAATGCCGACCGCCGGCTACCAGGTGCGCTGGCAGGTCGTGTCGGAAGACGGTCATCCGATCGCCGGGGTCATCCCCTTCACGATCGGCGACGCCGAACCGCTGCAGAGCCCCACCTCCGGCGGCTCGACAGCGACACCTCCGGCCTCCGCAGAACAGCCGGATCAGACCGCAGCAGATTCGGGCAGCGCCCTCAGGGTGCTGCTCATCGGCGCGGGCGGAGCGGCCGTGGCCGTCCTCGCCCTCGTCCTCATTCGATTCCTTCGTCGTCCTCGGACGGCAGCCGCTCCGCCGCACGACGGCGGATCCGCGGCAGATGACCTGTGAAAGGCACCATTGTGAACACCACCAAGAACCTCCCCCGCCTCGCCGCTGTGATCGCGGTCTCCCTGCTCGCGCTCACCGGCTGCACGCCGGAGAGCAGCACCTCCGAGTCCGCGTCCCGCCCCGCGGGCGAGACCGTCACTATCGAGGATGCCTGGGTGAAGTCGGCGGACGAGGGCATGTCCGCCGCCTTCGGCACCCTCCTCAACAGCGGTGAGGACGACGTGACGGTCGTCTCCGTCACGTCCGAGGCCTCCGACATGATCGAGCTGCACGAGACGGTCGAGAACGAGGCCGGCGAGATGGTGATGCGCGAGAAGGACGGCGGATTCGTCATCCCCGCCGGCGGGAAGCTCGCCCTGGAGCCGGGAGCGAACCACATCATGCTGATGGGCCTCTCCGGTCCTCTCACCGCGGGCAGTGACGTCACCTTCACTCTCACGTTCTCCGACGACTCCACGTATGAGTTCACCGCTCCCATCAAGGACTACTCCGGCGCGAACGAGAACTACGAGGGCGGCGAAGAGCACGAGGGTATGGATCACTGATGTCGGCGCCCCTTGAGGGCGCCCGCTCCCGCCGCGCCGGGTCGACCCGGCGGCAGTTCCTCCTCGGAGGCGCTGTCGCCGGAGTCGGCGCGGTCGCGGCCGTGGGAGTGGACCTCGCCCTGAACCGTCAGGAGAGCGCAGCGAAACCGGTCTCCGCCCCGATGAACGGTGAGCTGACCGTGCCGTTCTTCGGAGTCCACCAGGCCGGTGTCGATACCGCAGCGCAGGCACACGGCATCTTCCTCGGCCTCGATCTCCGCGAGGATGTCGACCGAGAAGGTCTCACCCGCCTGATGCGCATCCTGACGGATGACGCGGCTCGTCTGACGCAGGGGCTGCCTGCCCTCGCCGACTCCGAGCCGGAGCTCGCGCTCTCCCCGGCGCGGCTCACGATCACCTTCGGGTTCGGTCCAGGGGTCGTCGCACGAGCCGCCGGAGCGGGGCCCTCCTGGCTCGCTCCCCTTCCGGCTTTCAGGGTGGATCAGCTACGGCCCGAGTTCTCGGACGGCGACCTTCTCGTGCAGATCGCCGGAGACGATCCGCTGACCGTCGCCCACGCGACGCGGATGCTCCTCAAGGACGCCCGCGGCTTCGCGAGCATCCGGTGGACGCAGCAGGGCTTCCGCCGGGCCCATGGCACGGAACGCCCCGGGACGACGATGCGCAACCTCTTCGGGCAGGTGGACGGCACGACCAACCCGGAACCGGGCACGGAGCAGTTCGACGAGGTCGTGTGGAGCGCAGACGGATGGCTCGCCGGAGGCACCGGGATGGTGATCCGCCGCATCCGCATGGATCTCGACAAGTGGGACCGACTGGACCGCAGCGGACGCGACGCATCCGTGGGGAGGACGCTCGCCAACGGCGCCCCGCTGACCGGGACCGAGGAGTTCGACGAACCCGATTTCGAGGCGACGACGGCGATCGGCTTCCCCGTGATCGCGCCGTTCGCACACATCCGACGCGCCCGTGGCGAGGGGAAGGAACACATCTTCCGCCGCGCGTACAACTACGACGAGCGACCGGCCGGCACCGAAGTGTCCGAATCCGGCCTGATCTTCGTCTCGTTCCAAGCCGATGTCGAGCGGCAGTTCGTCCCGATGCAGCGCAGACTCGATGAACTCGACCTGCTCAACGAGTGGACGGTTCCGATCGGGTCGGCCGTCTTCGCGATCCCACCCGGGTGCGCTGAGGGCGGATTCATCGGCGAGACCCTCCTCGCCTGAGACTCCGACCGTGCCCGGCGACGGCCGGGCACGGTCGGACACCCACCCGCGGCGCACGAGCGGTCACCGCACCTGCTCCCGCACGGGTCGATATCGCAGGGCGAACGAGCCGGAACGGAACTCCTGGCGGCCGATGAGCTCGAGAGGGATGCGCTCGCGCAGACCGGAGAGGAGCGCGGGCCCGTGTCCGGCGAGCACCGGCTGAACGACGAACTCGTACTCGTCGATCAATCCCAGATCGGCCAACGCCACGGGAAGCGTGACGCCGCCCACCCACACCGTTCCGCGGGACTCGAGGATGAGACGTCGAACCGCACGCTCGAGGTCGCCGCGAACAAGCTCCGCGTTCCAGTCGACCTCGCTCAGCGTGCTCGACACGACGTACTTCTTCGCCCCGTGGATGGCCTCGGCGAAGGGGATCTCCCACGCGCTCATCCCGTCCGGCCACACACCCGTCGCGGGCTTGCGCCACGCGGATTCCATCATCTCGTAGGTCACCCGGCCCAAGAGCAGGGCGTCGGCGCGCTCCATCTCCGCGGTCCAGTACCGCATCGACTCCTCATCCGGCGCGGCGCCGGCCTCGTGATCGCAGCAGCCGTCGAGCGTGACGTTGATCGAGTATCGAAGCGATCCCATGATCGATCTCCTTGGCGTGGGCCCGCATCTTCGCGGATCGCCCCACCGTAACCCCCGCCGATACGGATCGCATCCTCCCGGTCGCCCTCCGGGCACGAAAAAACCCCCGGAGAACCGGGGGTTTCTGGCTGTGCGCGATACTGGGATCGAACCATGGACTTCGTCTATTCAGGACGTGAATACGGGCTTCGCCAGTGTTTTCTAGGGATCACGCGATTTTCGAGCCGTGCGAGAATCGTCACGAAGTCGGAAGAACTCCCGTTCACAGGCCCACGCAGGGCCCGCGGAGTTACGTATCCTCAGGTATTCACGGATAGGTCGTGGATGGATCCGGAAACGTGGGTTCAATACGTTGAACGGCGTCAGGAATGACGTCGGGCATTGTCGCTAGGGTCATGAGCATGGAACACGAGTACATCGATGCCCCTGGCCTGACCTCGGCGGCGGGCGAGCGTCCGTGATACTCATTGCTACGCCCGCCCCCGCGCCTGTTGCTGTTGTGTCAGGCCCGGAGTTCCTCGGAGTCCCGTTGGCGGTCTGGGCGTTCGCCGTGTCGCTGCTGAGCTTCCTGATCGCTCTGAGCGCCCTTGGCTGGCAGGTGACGAAGCACTTCCTCGACGGCGGTCGGGTGAAGGTGTACCTCAACACCGCGATTCTGTACCCAGAGTTCATGATCGCGACGAACCACTCGGGGAAGCATCAACTACAGAACAAGCACCCCGCGATGGAGGTCACTCGAAACGGCAAGGCACTGGAACTTGCGCAATTGGTCGTGGAGAATCCCGGACGTACGGCCCTCACCATCTACTCCCCCGGGCTCCAGTTCAGCGGACACGGCAAGAAGAACCACACGGTCGTCCCGCGGATGTTCGAGACTGAGGGAACGTTCGGCGCGGACGGAGCTGTCACCGATACGGTCGTGAGGCTCGAGCCCTACGCCCGCGTCACGTTCCTGCTCGATTACTGGAGCTCGGTACCGGGGCTCCTGAAGCATGCACCGAAGGGCTATGTAGATATCCGTGGGCATGTCAGCGTCGCCGGCCGCACGAAGCGCCCCCAGAGGTCGAGCTACCGCAAGCGGTGGCGCATCAGACGTGGCATGTACACAGCGATTGAGGGTTCCCCCGATTTCACCCCGCTGGCGGTGCTGTGGCGGGAGATGTACCTCCGTCTGCCGAAGGACGGCGATGACCAGGACGTTCACCCCTCCCACAAGAGCCACCCGACCCGGCGCTACGCTGCCAGCTACCTGCTCGACCGCGCCATGTCGCGCTTCGAGGAGCGTCCTGACCGCGACGAGCTGATCGAGGTGCTCCACGAGCTTGCGAAAGCGGACGGCGACAAGTTCCCGTACTTTGGCTTGCATCTCTGGGAAGGGTACGAAGCGCTCGATCGCATGGAAGGACATCTCACACCATGGACGGAGGGCCTGTTCACTGCGACGCAGTCGAAGAAGACGGCTCCTCAGGACGGCTCAGCTGACGGTGACGAACCTGCCGGCGAGGGTGAGTCCGTAGCGGCGCCTTCGGAGGAGGCCTAGATAGGCTCAGAGCACCGCCGATATCCTCGGCGACATGGAGTATGAGCACCTCGACGGCCCGGACGGGGTGGGGATCTGCGTGCCGAGGGATGACGGCAACCGTACGTGCTCGGCGTGCGGTGGCGACTGCGACTCGGATCCGTCGCTCAGCGCGGACAGCACCGGTGCACGCGTCGCGTTCGTATGCGCCGAGCACGGGGGGCAATCCGTCGTGGCTCGAGGTCTCCGAGATCGCGGGTGAGGTGGTCGCTTCCATGTAGGAACGCCGACGTCATCTTCCAGATCACGTAGGGGCTATCGACGCCGTGCGGCTGGCCGGGCGGCACCGTCGGCGAGACGGCGGTGAGGATACGCCACAGTTTGGGTGGCTTCGTCAGCTCTTTCTGTTTCAGCGTCCCGACCTCGTTCTTCAGTCCGATGAGTCGCTTCGTCTTGTCGTCACGGAACTTGATGTATGGCGCAGCATCTTCTTCCTTCCCGACGACAGAAGCGAAGTCGGCATACTCGATGAGGTTCGCGTAGGCGACCTGTAGTGCGCGATAGATGCGGTCGTGCTTCTTCGACGATTGAACCGTCCACAGCGCCATTGCGGACGCCTCGATGCTCATTCTGACCAAGGCGTACATTGCCATCGGCCGCGCCTGCATACGCCCGCTCTCACGGTCATGCATCGAGTCCATCAGCATCTCGAGGGCATCGACCGCTCGGGTGCGATGCCTCGCCATCTGGTACCCGATGGGGTCGAAGGCGGTAGCGGCAATCTCTGCCGCCAGCATTGACACCTCCATCGCTTCCTCCGGCTCCTTGAGCGTGTCGAACCGCGCGCGGGCACGCAGCAGCAAGCCAGTAGCGACTTCCATCGCTTCCTCGGTCTCACGGCGGTCGTGGGAACCCATCATTTGGCTCATGCTTCGCAGGCTATCGGCTCTGCGCGCCCCTAATTCCAGGAGATCCCATGGCATGGACTCGGCGCCACGACCTGCTGCCCTCCGATTGGAAAGCCGTCGCTGAAGTGGGTACTGACTGTAACCACACCATCAACGCTCGGCCCGCCGAAAGGGCAGGCGATGGGTGACGCCGTGCACGGTCTACAGACTCTGCAGTTCCTATGTAGGCCCCCAACGGGTGACGACGAAGGCCGAGGCCAAGGCAGCCGTGACTACCGCCGGCCGATCGGCTGCCACCCCGAGGCGCGGAACCACTACTTCTACCGTGAGTCAGCGTCGGAGCATCCGAGCCCAGAAGCTCTTAGACGGGACCTCCTCCGACTTCGTCGGTGGGGAACCCACGCGCGGTGCGCCCGGGACGTTCTCGCTATTGACGGTCACCTTCGTTCCGCTGACCCTCGCTCTAAGCGTCGGCACGTAGACCTCCGCATACGGGACCGCCTCCTCGATAGGCGGCGCCTCCACCCTGCGGACCCTGACGATGCCCCCGGCATTCACGACCTGACCGCTGGCATCCAGGACCAAGCGGATGATCTGGATCCGGCCGTCGTCGATGCGAGTCATCCCTGCCCGCCATTCCTTGGATGGGAAGTCCAACAACGACCATGTAAGTCGCCCGAGCCGAGTCCCCTCGCGCCACACCCACCAGCCCTTGTCCCCGTCGAAGCGGACATCGAAGACGTCACCCACACGAACGCTGCGCACCGCATTGAGGTCGACGCTCTTCTCGTACATCTTGTTCGCGACGACGAACCCCCGCGCTGTCAACTGCGCCCGGGCGTCAGGCAGCACCCGCAAGCCGATGTGCCGGCCGCCGTCCTTGTTCGGCCCGCTCAGAGTTGGCCACGGGTCGATAGCCTTTCCCATGCCCGCACTCTATCCCCGGAGGTGGCCGATGGCCCGACGCGAACCGCAGCCCTCCGAGGACACCGACGACTGGGTGACTGACTGGGACTTCGTCACCTGTGACGACATGATGGCCGAGGCGGCCAACTACGAGGACTGGCTCAACACCCGATAGCAGCGCCCGGCCCGCTTGGTCATGGGCACGCTTGGCGCCGCGCACGTAGCTGAGATGATGAAACTACTTGCTGTGGCGGCTACAGCCGCCTCCCTCGCCGCTGTCCTCGCCGCGTGTTCGGGACCTGCTGACACTGCAAAGGACTTGGCGCGCGTGTGGCTCGACGGGGACGCTTCAGTTCAGTGCCTTGGACAGCCGGCGCATCGGGACGTTTATGAACTCGGCGAGTCAAAACAGCTGGAGTCGTCCGAGGGGCTCGAACTATGGCAGATCGAGCTCAGCGGCACGCGCAAGGGCAAGCCGTTCGACGACGCCTACGTTCTCGTCGAACTTCGAGAAGCGGGCAAATCTTGCGTGAAGTGAAGCCAACCGTGACTGTTGACCGGCTCAACAGGTGAAGACAGACCGCGGACCCGACGCCTGCACGACGACGGACACTACTTCCGACGCCTGACGGTGGTGTTCGCGCTCGGAATGCTCAGCTCTCCGCTCGAATTGGCTACGTCATATCGCTCCAGCAGGATCGACAGTCGCTCAGCGTTGTCCGCGAGCTTCCTCTTCACGCCGAACAGCTTGTCCACCGTCGCGTCGAGTGCCAAGTGGGCGTCAAGGAGTTGGTTGGGCATCGCATCGACGTCATACAGCGCCGCAAGGGTCGCATTGGGGAACAGGGAACGTGCATCCGTGATCGCGTCCCACACGTCCGCAGGTGATTGCTGCTGTTTCTCACTTGGCACTGGCCAGGGCACCGGGAAGTACGAACCTACAGCCCCGTGCAACCGGCCGAGCGGAGCGTTGGGCATGTTCGCTAGTTGTTGCTACGCATACGCGGGGTGCGCGGCCGTCAGAATCGCGTCGAGGTCAGCGATGTCGACTCGGATGAGTTTCGAACCGAACCGAAAGGCACGCAAGCGCCCCGCATCGATGTAGCGACGGATGGTCTTCTCCGATACTCCGACCCTCCATGCTGCCTCGCGGACGCTCAGCAGCACTCTCTCAGCGGGTTCCGCGGCGAGGGCGCGCGCACCGGCTGAGCGGATGCGGATGGGGCGATGGATGGCTTCGAAATCAGATGAACTCACCTGACTCCTATGCGGCCCGCCACAAAACTCGACACCGTCGCTTCGTCACGCCGGCAAGACGAGCACCGGGAGGCCGTTCGCTACGCGAAAGTTACGCGAAAGCATCGAACTAAAACCAAAAAACCCCCGGAAATCCGGGGGTTTCTGTCTGTGCGCGATACTGGGATCGAACCAGTGACCTCTTCCGTGTCAGGGAAGCGCGCTACCGCTGCGCCAATCGCGCCCGTTGGGGCTATTCAGTTTTCCCGTGAGGTGGCGACGGGATTCGAACCCGTGTAAACGGCTTTGCAGGCCGGTGCCTAGCCGCTCGGCCACGCCACCGTGTGGATTGACCCCACGTGCGGAAGATCTTCCGAAGAAGATCTCCTGCACTCGAGCGGATGACGAGACTCGAACTCGCGACCCCAACCTTGGCAAGGTTGTGCGCTACCAACTGCGCTACATCCGCATTTCGTTCCCGGTTGTCCCGGGCACTCATGAAACATTAGCCGAAGATCCGCACTCCGCCAAACCGGCAGCGAATCTCGCGCGTGTCTCGCCGAGTGGTCCACAGGGCCTCTGAGCGTCCGGTAGTATCGGTTGACGTACCCCGCGGGTATGGGCGATTGGCGCAGTTGGTAGCGCGCTTCCTTCACACGGAAGAGGTCATCGGTTCGAGTCCGGTATCGCCCACCATAGAACCTCCGATCCACTCGGGGGTTCTTTTCGTTTCCCCACCGCCTGGGCCGGAGACCTCCCGGTTCCCTCACGCGCGTCCGCCGGTCGACCTGCCGTCGCGCTACCCGACAAGGATGCGCACGACGCGGTCGTCGCCTTCGTGCGGGTCTCCCCGACCGTCGGTGTTGTTCGTCAGCACCCACAGCGCCCCGTCCGGTGCGACCGCGACGTCCCGAAGCCTCCCGAGCGACTCGACGAGGAACTCGCCGGAGGCACGGAGGTCGGTGAGCGGCACCTGTCGGATCCGCTCTCCGCGGAGGTTTGCGATGAAGATCGACCCCGCGGTGATCGCGATGCCACTCGGACTCGCGATGCCGGGAGCCCACTGCTGCACCGGATCGATGAAATCCGCACGGTCAGAGATGCCCTCCACCCTCGGCCATCCGTAGTTGCCGCCCGGTTCGATCACGTTGAGTTCATCCCAGGTGTCCTGACCGAACTCGCTCGCGTAGAGCGTTCCGTCTTCGTCCCACGCCAGCCCCTGCGGGTTGCGGTGGCCCAGACTGTAGACGGGCGAACCCTCGAAGGGGTTGTCCTCCGGCACGCGCCCATCCGGTGTGACGCGGAGGATCTTCCCCGCGAGAGATCCGAGATCCTGAGCGCCTTCACGATCGCCGGCGTCGCCGACCGTCACGTAGAGCATCCCGTCAGGGCCGAATGCGATGCGGCCGCCGTTGTGGTTTCCGGCGGCGGGGAGGCCGGAAAGGATCGTCTCGGGCTCACCGATCTTCATCGACCCCGGCGCGCCCGACAGGGCGAATCGTTGCACCCTGTTCTCGTCGGCGGCCGTCGAGTACGCGTACAGGTCGCCCTCGTGCACGGCGATACCGAGCAGGCCGCCCTCCCCGCGCGGCTCGACGCCCTCGATCACGCCGACCTCGCGCGTCTCACCCGCATCCGAGACCTCGACGATGCGGGCGGTGTCGCGTTCGCTGAGCAACGCGGTGCTCCCGAAGAACGCGATGGACCAGGGGGCTTCCAGGCCCTGCACGATCGTCTCCCTCTGCTCCGGGGAGATGCTGACGGACCCCGCGGACAGCGTCGGCGAAGCCGGAGCAGGTGGTGTCGGCGCGCATGCGACGAGAGCGATCCCGGCGACGCACAACGCGGCCGATGCCCTCAGCCCTCGCCGCGTCGCCCTCATCACCGTTCCCTCGCCTCCGGTTCGACACTAGACGCGTTGCGCGCGGTGCAGAAGAGGCGTGTGTCCGAGGGGCCGCGTAGCCTGCCACGGTGTCGACGAATCAGCTTCTCCCCGACCCCTGCGCGCTCTGTGGAGGCACACGGGGAGTACGCACGGAGGGCGCGTGGTGCTGCGTCTCCTGCGGATGGCGCGTCGGCGACGCCCCCGATCCCGACCTCCCCCTCCCCCGTGTCGACGTCGTCTACTACATCCGATTCGACCGTCGCGTGAAGATCGGCACGAGCCGGCGTCCGCGACAGCGGCTGGCCAGCATCAGGCACGACGAGCTCCTGGCCTTCGAGCGCGGCGGTCGCGCCGTCGAACAGCAGCGACATCGCGAGTTCGCCGCGATCCGTGAGGGCGGTGAGTGGTTCACCTGGACAGACGAGCTGCGGGCGCACGTCGGCGCCCTCCAGGAAGAGGGCGAGCCGTGGCCGCTGTACGGACGCTGGTTGAGCGGAGCATTGCGCGGTATCGACGCCGCGACACCCGAGCTGTGACATGACGGTGCCGGGCGACTGCTTCGGGAAGTCCAGTCACCCGGCACCGCGTCTCGGGAAGGATCAGGCTGTGGCGGCCCGACCCCGGGCGGTCGCAGGCTGCGGCTGGCGTCGGGATGATTCCTCCTCGTGTGGCGCCGCGGTGCGCTACTCACCACTGGTTCGAAGCCCGATGCGGATCGGATTGCTCCTCACCTGCCTCCCGGCGGCCCCTCGAGCACCGAACGAGACACCACGGTCGATCGCCCCGGATCTTCGCGGCCCGGTCCCAGACACCACTGCTACGGTGAGGGTGCCGGTATCTTGCCGGCATCAGGGAAGACTTCTCGTCGACCAACGGGCCTCATCGGTCATTTCGTTCTCCGTCGCCTCCTCTGTGCGAGTCCGAGGAGCATCATGCCCACCCCGTCAGTTCCGTCTTTCATCGACCCCGCGCACGCCTGGGCCGCCCCGATCGGCCTCCCCTCGGGGACGACCGCGATCGTGTACTGCGAAGGCCAGTTCGGCGAGCAGGACGGCAAGACCGCCAACGGCCTGGTCCGCCACTCCGAGAAGTACGAGATCCTCAGCGTCATCGACAGCACCCACGCGGGAGCGGATGCCGGGATGCTCCTGGACGGACAGGTGAACGACATCCCGATCCTCGACGGTCTCCCCACCGCGATCGCGCACGCCGGGCACGTCCCCGACTACCTGATCTGCGGCGTCGCTCCCGCCGACGGCCTGCTCTCAGCCGATCAGCGCACCGTGCTCTTGGACGGCATCGCCCGCGGAATGCACATCATCAACGGCCTGCACGAGTTCCTCACCGACGACGCCGAGTTCGTCGCCGCGGCGCTTCTCGCCCAGGTCACGATCACCGACATCCGTCGCCCGCGCGACAAGAAGGATCTTCACCTCTTCTCCGGTCGCATCTTCGACGTGACCTGCCCGCGCATCACGATCCTGGGCACCGACGGAGCGATCGGCAAGCGCACCACGGCGACGATCCTCGTGCGGGCGCTCAACGAGCGGGGCGTGCACGCTGTGATGGTCGGCACCGGGCAGACCACGATCATCCAGGGCGGGCGCTACGGTGTCGCCCTCGACGCCCTCGTCCCGCAGTTCTGCTCCGGCGAGGTCGAGAATCAGGTCGTCGCGGCGTTCGAGGGCGAGAACCCGGATGTGATCATCGTGGAAGGACAAGGCGCACTCAGCCATCCCGCCTACATCACCTCCGCGCACATCCTCCGCGGCAGCCAGCCCGCAGGCGTGATCGTGCAGCACGCCCCGGGACGCAAGGTCCTCGGCGACTTCCCCATGGTGGCGATGCCGACGGTCGCGAGCGAGATCGCCCTGATCGAGGCGTTCGCCGACACGACGGTGATCGGCGTGACCGTCAACCACGAGAACCTCTCGACAGAGCAGCTGGCCACCGCGATCGACGAGATCGAGCTCCGCACCGGACTCCCCGCGACCGACCCGCTCACACGACCGCTGGCCGAGCTCGTCGATATGGTGCTGCAGGCGTTCCCGATGCTCAGCCCGCGACGGACCACCCGTAGCGCCGCGTGAGAGCCGTTCCGACGCGGTCGTAGCGGCGGCGATCGAGGACCGCCGCTTCCCGTCGCAGTCCGCGTTCGTGGACGCTGTACAGCTGCTCGATGTCGACCCACGACTCGCGTCCCTGAGAGTCCCAGGCCCCGGTCCCGATCGAGAGGTAGTCCCGCTCCCCGTCGTGCGGCTTGCTGGTCATCCGCACCGCGTACACGCGATCCGCTGACTGCCGGCCGATCACGAGCACGGGACGGTCTTTGCCGCGCCCGTCGTTCTCCTCGTAGGGCACCCAGGTCCAGACGATCTCGCCGGCATCCGGGGCACCGTCCCGCTGCGGCGTATAGGCGACCCGCAGATCCCTGATCCGGTCCGGATCGATGCGGGCGGTCTCGGTGCCGGCGGGGGTGGAGGTCTCCTGCGGGGTCCGCAGACGCGCGTCCGGGCGTCTCGGATCTGTTGTCCGAGACGCCCGGCCGGAGCCCACTGCCTTGAGCAGAATCTCCGCGAGTGTTGCCAGGATGCCGTTGGTCTTGCTCACACGGTCACCCTAACCGCAGATCACGCGTCGGCGAGTGCGTAGCCCTCCTCGCCGTGCACGACCTGGTCGACACCGGCGATCTCGTCCTCGTTCGTGACACGGAAGCCGATCGTCTTCTCGATGGCGAAACCGATGATGAAGGCGACCACGAAGGAGTAAATCAGCACTCCGAGCGCGGCGATCAGCTGCACGGCGAGCTGGCGGGCGTCGCCGCCGACGAAGAGACCGGTCTCGGTGGCGAAGAAGCCGAGGTACACCGTTCCGATGAGACCACCGACGAGGTGGATGCCGACGACGTCGAGGGAGTCGTCGAAGCCGAGACGGAACTTCAGTTCGATCGCGAGTGCGCACACGACTCCGGCGAGTGCACCCAGCAGCAGAGCCCAGCCCGGCGTCAGGTTGGCGCACGCCGGGGTGATCGCGACCAGACCGGCGACCGCACCGGAGGCGGCACCGACCGAGGTGGGCTTGCCGTCTTTGATCTTCTCGACGAGGATCCAGCCGAGGATGGCGGCAGCGGTCGCCCCCAGGGTGTTCAGACCGATGAGTCCGACCCCGCCCATGTCCTCCGCGAGCCACTCCGCGCCGGCGTTGAAGCCGAACCAGCCGAACCACAGCAGCGCGGCGCCGAGGAGCGTCAGAGGCACGTTGTGGGGCTTCAGGATGCCCTTCTGGAAGCCGATGCGCTTGCCGAGCACCAGCGCGAGAGCGAGGGCCGCGGCACCCGCGTTGATGTGCACGGCGGTACCACCGGCGTAGTCGATCACACCGATGCCGCTGTCCTCGCCAAAGAGCGTGGTGCCGAGGTTCATGATCCAGCCACCGCCCCAGACCCATGCGGCGACCGGGAAGTAGCCGACGGTCGCGAAGATGCCGGCGAAGATCAGCCAGCTGCCGAACTTCGCACGATCCGCGATCGCTCCGGAGATCAGCGCCACGGTGATGATGGCGAAGGTGGCGCCGTAGGCGACTCCCAGGAGCGCGACGTTCGATCCCTCACCCGCAGCCAGGCTCGAGAGCCCGATGTCGGCGAAGGGGTTGCCCGCGAAAGCGGTCGGGCTGTCGACGGCGCTCATCGAGAAGCCGAAGAGAATCCACAGCACGGCGACGAGTCCGATGGAGCCGAAGCTCATCATCATCATGCTGACGACGCTCTTCGCCTTGACGAGACCGCCATAGAAGAAGGCGACGCCGGGCGTCATGAGCAGAACCAGCGCTGTCGCGGTGATCGCCCACGAGATGTTGCCGGGAGCATCCATAGGAAAACCTCACATCCGAAGTAATTGAGAGCTTCAGTGTGACGACCTGCGGTTTCGTCAATGCGTGAGGTTTGTTTCCCCGCGGTTACAGCGCGGCTCCGCCCGTGAACATCGCGTTACGCGATTCTGCGGGCTTACGCAGAATGTGTGAGGGCGTTGAGCCGGGAGATGGCGCGCAGGTACTTCTTGCGGTACCCGCCGGCGAGCATCTCATCGGAGAAGACGGAGTCGAGCCCGAGCCCCGTGGCGAGGATCGGGATCTGCGCGTCGTACACGCGGTCGACGAAAGCCACGAAGCGCAGCGCCTCCGACTGATCGGTGAGCTGGCGCACCCCGCGCAGACCCACACTGGCGACGCCGTCGATGAGTCTGATGTAGCGCGACGGATGCACCTGTGCGAGGTGGCGGATCAGATCGTCGAACCGGTCGTCGGATGTCGCACCGGCGGCGCCCGCCTTCTCGACCGCGTCGGCGTACGCCGCGTCGTCGAGCACGACCGCGTGCCCGTCGAGGGCGCGCTGGCGGAAGTCGACGCCGTCGATGCGCAGCGTCTGGAAGCTGTCGGACATGGCGTGGATCTCGCGCAGGAAGTCCTGTGCGGCGAAGCGTCCCTCGCCGAGCGCGTTCGGCGGGGTGTTCGAGGTCGCGGCGAGCCGGGTGCCGGTCGGCACGAGCTCCCCCAGCAGACGGGTCATCACCATCGTGTCGCCCGGATCGTCGAGCTCGAACTCATCGATGCACAGCAGGTCGGCGCCTTTGAGCAGATCGACGGTGTTCTTGTAACCGAGCGCGCCGACGAGCGCGGTGTACTCGATGAACGAGCCGAAGTACTTCCGACGCGCAGGCATCGCGTGGTAGATCGACGCCAGAAGGTGCGTCTTGCCCACGCCGAACCCTCCGTCCAGGTAGACGCCGGGCTTGAGCTCCGGCTCCTTCTTCGCGCGGCTGAACAGACCGCCGCGCTTCGCAGGCGTGCCGCGCCCGGCGAAGCGCATCAGCGTCTCCTTGGCCTCCTCCTGCGAGGGATAGGCCGGATCAGCGCCGTAGCTGTCGAACGTCGCGGAGTCGAACTGCGGCGGCGGCACCAGGCTCGCCAGCATCTCGGGTCCGCTGACAGTCGGCTGACGCTCGGTGAGGTGCACGATTCCCGTGCGGCTGGTCTGGTCGGTCATCACAGTCCTGAATCAGGTGCTCACCTGTGTCGAAGTCTTACGAATCGGGCGCAGGGTGCTCGGCGGGGATCTATCGTCGAAGGGACGGATCAACACTACGCCGTCTGCCACCGCCCCCTCGTCCGCTCAACGCTTCGGAGATCCCATGGCCATCGAGTTCGATTCCTCCTCCCCCAAGTTCGCCGAGTATGCCGAACCGGGCCGCCTCGTGACCACGCAGTGGCTCGCGGAACGGCTGGGAGCGCCGGGTCTGGTGGTCGTCGAGTCCGATGAAGACGTCCTGCTCTACGAGACCGGCCACATCCCGGGAGCGGTGAAGGTCGACTGGCACACCGAGCTCAACGACCCCGTGGTGCGCGACTACGTCGACGGCGAGGGCTTCGCCGAGCTGCTGAGCCGCAAGGGCATCGATCGCTCGGACACGGTCGTCATCTACGGCGACAAGAACAACTGGTGGGCCGCCTACGCCCTCTGGGTATTCTCCCTCTTCGGTCACGAGGACGTGCGTCTGCTCGACGGCGGACGCGACCGCTGGATCGCGGAGGGGCGCGAGCTCACGCGTGAGGCGACCAGCCGTCCGGCCACGGAGTATCCGGTCGTCGAGCGCGACGACTCCCTCATCCGCGCGTACAAGGATGACGTTCTCGCCCATATCGGCAGCCCTCTGATCGACGTCCGCTCTCCCGAGGAGTACACCGGTGAGCGCACCACGGCGCCCGCGTACCCCGACGAGGGCGCGCTGCGTGCCGGCCACATCCCCACCGCGCAGAGCGTGCCGTGGGCCAAGGCGGTCGCCGAGGACGGCGGCTTCCGCAGCCGTGCCGAGCTCGACGCGATCTACCGCGACGGGGCCGGACTGAAGGACGGGGACGATGTCGTCGCCTACTGCCGCATCGGGGAGCGCTCGAGCCACACCTGGTTCGTACTCACCCACCTTCTGGGCTTCGAGAACGTGCGCAACTACGACGGGTCCTGGACCGAGTGGGGCAGCGCGGTGCGTGTGCCGATCGTCACCGGCTCAGAGCCCGGCACGCTCTGAACATGTGACAATGACAGGGATGACCACAAGCGACGTTCCTGACGCCCTCGCCGAGATCCGCGACGGTTTCCTGGAGACCCCCGAGTCCGATCGTCTTCTCCTGCTGCTCGAGTTCTCCGACGAGCTCCCTGACGTGTCCGACGAGGTCGCGGCCCACCCGGAGATGTACGAGCGCGTCGCCGAGTGCCAGTCGCCGGTGTACATCCACGTCGAGGTGAACGACGACATCGTGACCATGCACGCCACGGCGCCGCCCGAGGCTCCGACCACCCGCGGTTTCGCGAGCATCCTGGTGCAGGGCCTCACCGGCCTGACCGCCGACGAGGTGCTCGCGATCCCGAACGACTATCCGCAGTCGATCGGGCTCACCAAGGCAGTGTCGCCTCTGCGCATCGGAGGCATGACCGGGATGCTGATGCGGGCGAAGAACCAGGTCACGCAGAAGCGCTGAAGCCCTGGGCCTCGAGCCAGTCGGTGATCGCGGTGGTCCAGCCCGTCTGGTCGTAGTTCCAGAGCTTGGTGTGGCGCGCGACCGTGAATCTGGGCATCGTCACGAGATCCGGACGCGCCTCCTGCAACGCGTGCGATGAGTCGGCAGGGACGAAGCCGTCGTCGTCGCTGTGCAGGATCAGGATGGGCGCTGTCAGCTCGTCGGCGCGGGCGACCATGTCCAGGCGATCGAACGCGATCGGCTCGTCGGCTCCGCTGAGGCGCGCGGTGAGCGGCATCTGGAGCGCGCCCATGGCGAGTTCGGGCAGCGGTGCCCGAACTCCGGCCATCTTCGCCTGGAATCGCAGCACGGTGCGCCAGTCGACGACGGGAGATTCGAGGATGATCCCGGCGATGCGATCGCGGTGCTCCGACGTCACCGCAGCCTGCAGCGAGACCGCTCCCCCCATCGACCACCCCATCAGGATGACCTGTTCGGCGCCGTGTCGGAGTGCGTAGGCGATCGCGGCGTCCACGTCACGCCATTCCGAGGCTCCGAGGGCGTAGGCGCCCGCCCTGGTGCGGGGGGCCTCGCCGTCGTTGCGGTAGGAGACGACGAGGTTGGGCAGGCCCGCGGCAGAGAGCACCGGAACGGCCCGCAGGCACTCGGCGCGCGTCGCCCCGCGTCCGTGGACCTGGATCACCCAGGTCGAGGACGACGCCGGGAAGTACCAGGCAGGGCACGGACCGGCCGGGGTGCCGATCAGCAGGTTCTCCCAGCGCAGGTGGAGCTCGCTCGGGGATGAGTAGTAGTAGCCGCTGAAGGCCGCGGCACGATCGACGCGGGCGCCGGGCTCGATCTGCGTGAGGAGCTTGCGGCGAACAGTCGAGCCGTCTGCGCTGAGGACGGCACCGAGCTTCACATAGCCGTAGGTTCCGGTCGTGAACAGGCCGTACCGTCCGGGGAGCTCGGTGTCGAGGGTGCGCTGCAACTCGATGGTCTGCGCACCGGTGTCGACGGCGAGGATCTCGGTGTCGGTGGCACGACGCATGGGCGTGACGACCCGACGGGCGACGGCGAACACGACGAGAGCGAGCGCCGCCCCGAAAGCGAACAGGGCAGGGACAAGGAGCGTAACGGCGTGCCTGAGACTCTTCATCGCTTCCTGACTCTAGCCTGTTGCCGTGACCGCACACCCCGAGGCCGGGACGCCTTTCGAGAGCGCCGTGGCCGAACTGCGCGAGACCGAGTTCCGTGATGACATCACGGTGCGCGAGATCGCCACCCCGCAGGGCCTCGCGCCCTTCGCCATCGCCCTCGCCGCCGACGTGCGCCCGGAGGGTGACGGCGAGTCGGTGTACGGCACCGGTCGGTTCGTCCTGCTGCACGATCCGGAAGAGCCCGGCGCGTGGGGAGGCTCGTGGCGTATCGTGCTGTTCGCCCAGGCGCCGTTGGAGACGGAGATCGGCACCGACCCGCTTCTCGCCGACGTGACCTGGTCGTGGCTGGTCGACGCGCTCGACTCCCGCGACGCGATCTATCACTCGGAGTCGGGCACCTCGACCAAGACGCTCTCGAAGGGATTCGGTGGGCTCGCCATCGAAGGAGACGGCGCCCAGATAGAATTGCGGGCGTCCTGGACTCCGGAGGGCCCGTTCCGACCGCACGTCGAAGCATGGGCCGAACTGGTCGGAATGCTGGCGGGGCTTCCGCCCGGCTCCGAGGGCATCGCCGTGATCGGCGCGCGAAAGGCTGTACGTGACTGAATACTCCGTGATCTCGGATGTCGAGGAGTTCCGCGCAGCCTGCGCCGTGCTCGCCGCAGGAACCGGCCCCGTGGCCGTGGACGTGGAGCGGGCATCCGGTTTCCGGTACTCGCAGCGCGCCTATCTGGTGCAGGTGTTCCGCCGCGACGCAGGAGTCTTCCTGTTCGACCCGCCGGCCATCGGCGACTTCGCACCTCTGCAGGATGCGATCGGAGACGTGGAATGGGTGCTGCACGCCGCGAGCCAGGATCTGCCTTCACTCCGGGAGCTGCACCTCGAGCCGCCGGTGATCTTCGACACCGAGCTGGCATCGCGCCTCCTGGGGCATGAACGCGTCGGACTCGGTGCCGTCGTCGAGGACACCCTGGGCATCACGCTCAAGAAGGAGCACTCCGCGGCCGACTGGTCGACGCGGCCGCTGCCAGACTCCTGGCTCGAGTACGCCGCCCTCGATGTTCTGCACCTGATCGACGTGCGTGACGTGCTGGTGCTCGAGCTCGAGGAGCAGGGGAAGACGGAGTTCGCCGCGCAGGAGTTCGCCGCCACGCTCTCTCGCGCCCCCAAACCACCGCGCGAGGACCCCTGGCGCCGGCTCAGCGGCCTGCACCAGGTGCGCGGAGCCCGTAACCTCGCCGTCGCCCGCTCCCTCTGGCAGGCTCGCGAGGCGTTCGCGCAGGATCAGGACGTCTCCCCCGGACGTCTCGTCCCCGACCGTTCCCTCGTGGCGGCGGTCATGGCGAATCCCACGTCGAAACAGGCACTGGCAGGCATCAAGGAGTTCCAGGGGCGCGCGAGTCGCACGCAGCTCGATCGGTGGTGGCAGGCGATCGTCGATGGCCGGGCGTCGGAGGAGCTCCCTCGCGAACGCGTCCCGAGCGACACTCTTCCTCCGCCGCGCGCCTGGGCTGATCGGAACCCCGAGGCGGATGCGCGTCTGAAGGCCGCCCGCCCCGTCGTCGAGGCCGTGGCCGAGGAGCTGGGGATGCCGACGGAGAACCTCCTCACTCCGGAGTACCTCCGTCGCGTGGCCTGGGATCTGCCCGGCGAGACCGCGGAGGAGATCGGCGCTGCTCTGGCCGCCCTGGGCGCGCGACCCTGGCAGATTGCACAGACCGCACAGAAGATCGCCACCGCCTTTGTAGAGGCGGCGCAAACGCCCGACACGACCCCCGCACCCGCTTCGTAGGTTCGACCCAACCGATTCCTCCCCGTTTCGCGGGCTTCATAGACTGAGGCCACGCACTAACTTGGAGGCAGAGTGGCCGAGATCTCGGACGTCTTCTTCGTCGATGGAGTACGCACCCCCTTCGGGCGCGCCGGCGAAAAAGGCATGTACTGGAACACCCGCGCAGATGACCTGGCCGTCAAGGCGACCATCGGCCTGCTGGAGCGGAACGCGGCGGTCCCCACCGACCGCATCGATGACGTCGCGATCGCCGCGACGTCGCAGACGGGAGATCAGGGCCTCACGCTCGGCCGCTCCGTGGCGATCCTGGCCGGGCTGCCCCAGACGGTCCCCGGCCTCGCCGTCGAGCGCATGTGCGCCGGCGCGATGACGAGCGTCACGACGATGGGCGCCTCGATCGGCGTCGGCATGTACGACTTCGCCCTCGCCGGCGGCGTCGAGCACATGGGCCATCACCCCATCGGGGCGAACGCCGACCCGAACCCCCGCTTCGTGGCCGAGAAGATGGTCGACCCCGGCGCGCTCAACATGGGCGTCACGGCGGAGCGCATCTTCGATCGCTTCCCGCACCTGACCAAGGAGCGCTCGGACCGCTTCGGCATGCTGAGCCAGCACAAGGTGCAGGCCGCGTACGACGCCGGCAAGATCCAGCCCGACCTCGTTCCCGTCGCCACCAAGGGGCCCGACGGCGCCTGGGGTCTCGCCACCGAAGACGAGGGCCGTCGCCCGCAGACCACCATGGAGGACCTCGCGGCCCTCAAGACGCCGTTCCGCCCGCATGGCCGCGTCACCGCCGGTACCTCTTCGCCTCTCACCGACGGCGCGACGATGTCGCTGCTCGCCGGCGGCGGTGCGGTCAAGGAGTTCGGGCTCGCGCCGAAGATGCGGATGGTCTCGTTCGCGTTCGCCGGAGTGCAGCCGGAGATCATGGGCATCGGACCGATCCCGTCGACCGAGAAGGCCCTGAAGAAGGCCGGCCTCACGATCGCCGACATCGGCCTGTTCGAGCTCAACGAGGCGTTCGCCATCCAGGTGATCTCGCTGCTCGACCACTTCGGCATCGCCGACGACGATCCCCGAGTGAACCAGTGGGGCGGCGCCATCGCGTTGGGTCACCCGCTCGCGGCATCCGGCGTGCGTCTCATGATCCAGCTCGCGGCACAGTTCGCCGAGCGCCCCGACGTCCGTTACGGCCTGACCGCCATGTGCGTCGGCCTTGGCCAGGGCGGATCGGTCATCTGGGAGAACCCGCACTACGACGGCAAGAAGAAGAAGTGAGCGCCACCGTGACGAACTACGACGAGATCGACTTCTCCCCCATCCAGGCGCTCACCGAGGGCGAGGTCATCACCCAGTCCCCGGTGCGCGACATCCGTCTCCCCTCGGGCAAGGTGCTGGCCCTGATCACGCTCGACAACGGTCGTGACCACACCCGTCCGAACACGCTGGGCCCTGCGACGCTCACGCAGCTGGGTGAGACGCTCGACGGTCTCAAGGCGCGAGCCGCGGCCGGCGAGATCCAGGCCGTCGGCATCACGGGAAAGCAGTACATCCTCGCCGCGGGTGCCGACCTGTCCGACATCAGCAAGGTCGGCTCGCGCGACAACGCACGCCTCATCGCGCAGCTCGGCCACAAGGTGCTCGGCAAGCTCGGCGATCTCGGCGTGCCGTCGTTCGCCTTCGTGAACGGCCTCGCCCTGGGCGGCGGCCTGGAGATAGCGCTGAACTCCAGCTACCGCACGGTCGACGCGTCTGCGGCAGCGGTCGCACTCCCCGAGGTCTTCCTCGGCATCATCCCCGGTTGGGGCGGCGCCTATCTGCTGCCGAACCTGATCGGCATCGAGAACGCCCTCGAGGTCGTCATCTCGAACCCGCTCAAGCAGAACCGGATGCTGAAGCCCCAGCAGGCATTCGATCTCGGCATCTTCGACGCGATCTTCCCCGCCGCGAACTATCTGGAGAACTCGCTCTCCTGGGCGGACGCCGTACTCGGCGGCAAGAAGGTCGAGCGCAAGAACGAACCAGGGAAGATCGAGCGGCTCACCAAGTGGCCGATCGCGATCAAGATGGCGCGCGGCATGCTCGAATCGAAGATCGGAACGGTACCGAAGTCTCCGTACGCGGCGCTCGACCTGCTCGACAAGGCGAAGAGCGGCACCAAGGCCGAGGGCTTCGCCCGGGAGGACGAGGCGCTCGCCGACCTCGTCACCGGCGATCAGTTCGCCGCGTCGATGTATGCCTTCGACCTCGTGCAGAAGCGCGCGAAGCGGCCTGTCGGCGCTCCTGACAAGGAGCTTGCGAAGAAGGTCACCAAGGTGGGCATCATCGGTGCCGGGCTCATGGCCAGCCAGTTCGCGCTGCTGTTCGTGCGCAAGCTCCAGGTGCCCGTGCTCATCACGGACCTCGACCAGGCACGCGTCGACAAGGGCGTCGCCTACATCCACGAGGAGATCGGCAAGCTCGAGGCCAAGGGGCGTCTGGACGCCGACTCTGCGAACAAGCTGCGCGCGCTCGTGACCGGCACCACCGACAAGAGCCTCTACGCGGACTGCGACTTCGTGATCGAGGCCGTGTTCGAAGAGGTCGGCGTCAAGCAGCAGGTGTTCGGAGAGATCGAGAAGATCATCGCCGAGGACGCGATCCTCGCGACCAACACCTCGTCGCTGTCGGTCGAAGAGATCGGTGCGAAGCTCGCCCACCCCGAGCGCTTGGTCGGGTTCCACTTCTTCAACCCGGTCGCGGTGATGCCGCTGATCGAGATCGTGAAGACGCCCGCCACCGCCGATGCGGCCCTGTCGACGGCCTTCGTCGTCGCGAAGAACCTCGGAAAGAACGCGGTTCTCACCGCCGACGCCCCGGGCTTCGTCGTGAACCGGCTGCTCGCGAAGGTCATGGGCGAGGCCGCACGTGCCGTCTACGAGGGCACACCGATCGCCGACGTCGAAAAGGCCTTCGGCCCGCTCGGCCTGCCGATGGGACCCTTCCAGCTGATCGACCTGGTCGGTTGGAAGGTCGCAGCCCACGTGCAGGACACGATGGTGCACGCCTTCCCCGAGCGGTTCTACGCGAACGAGAACTTCCACGCCCTCGCCGAGCTCGACGCGGTCGTGGAGAAGGACAAGGGCGGACGCGTCGTCGGCTGGAGCAAGCAGGCCGAGAAGGTCCTGAAGCCCGCTGTCGGGAAGACTCCGGCGACGGCTGCGACGATCCTCCAGCGTGTGCAGGATGGTCTCGCGCAGGAGATCAAGCTGATGCTCGACGAGGGCGTGGTCCCCGAGGTCGAGGACATCGACCTGTGCCTGATCCTCGGCGCCGGCTGGCCCTTCATCGACGGCGGCGCCTCGCCGTACCTCGACCGCGAGGGTGCTTCCGAGCGGGCATTCGGCGGTTCGTTCCACACCCCGCAGATCCGCGGCATCGAGAGCCGCTGATCGGGAAGATCATCAGACGATTCGCCCCGCCGGATTCCTCGCGAATCCGGCGGGGCGAATCGTCGTCCACCGCGGCCGGGGGCCTAACCTGAGGCGATGACCACTCGTCCGTCCCCACGCACGGCGCAGCAGCCGATGGCCTTCCTCTGGCGCGAGTTCTGGCGCGGTGCTGTCGCCACGTGGATCACCTTCAACGCGCTGTTCCTTTTGGTGACGACGATCGTCCTCACGATCATGTCGCACTCGCTCCAGGGCGTCTTTTCTATTTTGGTCTTGGTGGCATGGTTCCAGCTGGTCTTCGTCGTGACCGTCTCCGCTCTGGCGACCGTAGTCGGCGGCGCGGCTACCTTCGGGCTGGGCCGACTCCTGCGGACCGTCGCGGGCATCCGCCGACACCTTGTCGCCTTCGCGGGGCTCGGTCTCGTCGTCGGAGGTCTGGCCATCGCAATCATCGGCGTCTGGCCAGCGAGCGAGACCGAAGAGTTCGGCACCCTGCTGAGTGACATCACCGAGCCGTACATCGCGCTGCCGCTCCTGTGCGTGAGCGCCATCAGCGTCGCCTACGGCTGGTACTGGACGGCATCGCGGGCGCTGCTCGACGACCCTGCGCCACAGACCGCGATCGCCGAGACTCAGCTCGTGGACTGAGCCGGTCGGCGATCGTCGGCGCCGCGTCGAGGCCAGTAGGACAGCGCCCGTTCGGCCAGAGCGGTGATCGTGAGAGACGGGTTGACGCCGGGGTTCGCGGGCACGGCCGAGCCGTCGACCACGTGCAGCCCCGGGTGTCCCCAGACCCGGTGATAGGGATCGATCACTCCGCCTTCAGGCGACGCCGAGATCACCGCACCGCCGAGGAAGTGCGCGGTCAGCGGGATCCCGAAGACCTCGGGCCACGAGCCGCGGGCTTCCGCGGACACTCCGCCTTCCTGCTCGACACGCCTCGCGATCGCCGCAGCGGCCGTGTGCGCCTGCGGGAGATGACTCGGGTTCGGTTCACCGTGCCCCTGTGCACTGGTCATCACGAGTCGGCCGAAGCGGCGTCGCAGGGACAGGGTGAGCGAGTTGTCGGCGGTCTGCATCACGAGCGCGATGATTCCCCGTTCGCTCCACCGGCGGAGGTTCCCGAGACGGAACTGCCGCACCGGCGATCGGAGCACCTGTCTGACGAGGCTGCCCAGTCGTGCGCCCAGACCACGGTCGCCCGGCACGAGGACGGTCGCGAGCGCACCCATCAGGTTCGAGCCAGGACCGTAGCGCACGTTCTCCACATGAGTGCGGTCATCGACGTGGAAGGAGGTGGTGATCGCGATTCCCCGCGCCAGCTCCAGAGACTCCGGAACCGCGGTCGCCAGCGCGCCGTCGAGGGCCTCGGAGTTGGTTCGGGTGAGCCGCCCCAGGGCATCGGAGACCCGTGGCAGCGCACCGGAGGCCTTCATCCGGTGCAGCAGCTGCTGAGTGCCCCAAGTGCCGCCGGCGAGCACGACCTGCTCTGCCGTCACCGTGCGACGTCCGTGCCGGAACCAGGCACCGCTGCGCTGCGTGGTCACCGCGAATCCGCCGCCGGGGAACTCACGCACCTCGCTCACCGTGCGCAGCGCCTCGATCGAGACACCTCGACGTTCCGCGAGGGCGAGGTAGTTCTTCATGAGGGTGTTCTTCGCGCCCACACGGCAGCCCACCATGCAGTTGCCGCAGAGCGTGCAGCCGGTGCGGTCCGGTCCTTCACCGCCGAAGAAGGGATCGGTCGTGCGCTCCCCCGGCTTCCCGAACCAGACGCCGACGGGAGCGCGACGAAAAGTCGAGCCGACGCCCAGGTCGTCGGCCGCACCGGCCATGATCCGTTCGACAGGCCCCGTGTGCGGATAGTGCTCCACCACGCCGAGCATCCGCTTCGCGGTGGCGTAATGCGGCGACAGCTCCGATTCCCACTCGGCGATGCCTCGCCACTGTGGGTCCTGGAAGAACGCGGGACCCGGCTGATAGAGCGTGTTCGCGTAGTTGAGCGAGCCTCCGCCCACTCCCGCGCCCGCCAGGATCATCACGTGCGGAAGCCGATGGATGCGCTGCACGCCGTAGCACCCGAGCATCGGTGCCCAGAGGTAGCGGCGAAGATTCCAGCTCGTCTTCGCGAAGTCGTCGTCCTCGAAGCGACGGCCGGCCTCGTAGACGCGGACCCGGTAGCCCTTCTCCGCCAGTCGCAGCGCGGCCACGGACCCGCCGAACCCGGACCCGACGATCACGACGTCTTCATCGAACCTCGTCATCGCACACCCTCCGACCGCATCGTCGCCTCCGGCACCATCATCGTGAGCGCCGCAGGGAGCACCGCGACGGTGCACACATTCTCGCCGATCCGCTCGCCGTCGGCGTAGACAACCAGGCCAGGGGCCGAGACCGTCACGGTCCGCGCTCGGCGGTGAGAGACCTCCGGTCGACGCAGGTGCGATCCTCGCAGCAGCAGCGGGAAGAGACGCAGCAGCCGCAGTCGGCCCAGAGGTGCGACATGAACGATGTCGAGCAGTCCGTCGTCGGGAACCGCCCCGGCGCAGATCGGCATCCCCCCGCCGTAGCTCGAGGTGCTGCCGGCGGCGATCAGCGTACCCGGAGCCCTCCGCGCGGGTTCGCCGTCGATCGCGAGCGAGAAGTCCATCGCACGCAGACGCACGAGTTCGATCAGCAGCGCCAGATAGTAGCGCGGTGCCCCGTGCGGCCAGCGGAGCCGGTTGGTGCGGTCGCTGACCTTCGCGTCGAACCCGAACGCCGCGATCGTGAGGAACTTCCGCGTCCCGGCCGCCGTGCTGACCTCACCGACATCGACCGGTCGCGGCACACCGGTGAGTGCCAGCTCCGCTGCGGCCGCGGCGTCACCTCGGGGCAGGCCGAGGGCACGCGCGAGGTCGTTCCCCGTTCCGGCCGGCACCAGGACGACCGGGGCGGCTGCTGCACACACCGTGTCGAGGATTCCCGACAGCGTGCCGTCTCCACCGACGACCACGAGCGCTCGTGGATCGTCGGCCAGGGCTGCGACCGCGAGCCGGGCAGTGTCGGCCGCGGAGCCGCCCGCGTAGGCGCGCACTTCAGCCCCACGACTCCTCAGGTGCAGGACGGCGGCTTCGGCTGCCCTTCCGCCCCGCCCCTTGCCGGAGAACGGGTTCGCGAGCACCGCGATGTGCTCGGCCACGTCAGCGCGACCGCTCGATCGGGATCACGGCGCCGGGGTTGAGCACGCCGGCAGGATCGAGTTCGCGCTTGATGGCGGTGAGGATCCGGATGCCGGTCTCGCCGATCTCCTCACGGAGCCAGGGCGCATGATCCCTGCCGACCGCGTGGTGGTGGCTGATGGTTCCGCCCGACGCGATGATCGCATCATTGACGCGCGACTTCACGGGCTCCCACACCCCGAGCGGATCGGAGCGGATTCCGGCGAGGACGGTGAAGTAGAGCGACGCCCCCGTCGGGTAGATGTGGGACACGTGGCACATGACGTACGACTTCGCCCCGGCATCCGCGAAGCCGTCCTTGAGAGCCGCTTCGACGGCCGATCGCAGCCTCTGCAGGTTCGACCACGTGGTCGCGGTCTCCAGTGTCTCGCAGAAGACTCCGGCGTCGAGCAGTGAATCCCTCAGGTAAGGACCGTCGAAGCGGCCCTTCAGCCAGTCCTCCGCCGCCCCCTCCCCTGCCGAGATGCCGCCGGCGGCAGCCAGCTGAGCGCTGGTACGAGCCCGTCGTTCGGCGATGCCATCGCCCTCGTACACGGTCACCACGCTCGCGCCCTTCGAAAGAGCCTTACCGATCTTGCCGACCTGCGCGAGGCTCACCGCCGTCTCCGCTTCGTCGGACAGTCGGATGACGGTGGGTCCGTTGCCCTGCTGTGCGACGCGTCGAAGCCCCTCGGCGCCGCTGGCGAAATCGGGGAAGGACCAGGACTCGAAGACACGCTCGCGGGGGATCGGATGCACCCGCACCCGCACCTCGGTGATGACGCCGAAGATGCCCTCCGACCCGAGGAACACCCTGATCAGGTCGGGACCCGCCGCCGAGCCGGGCGACCGTCCGAGCTCGATGTCGCCGGTCGGCGTCGCCACGCGGATTCCCGTCACCATCGAGTCGAAGCGCCCGTTGCCCGCCGAGTTCTGTCCCGACGACCGCGCTGCGGCGAAGCCGCCGATCGTCGCGTAGCGGAAGCTCTGCGGGTAGTGGCCGAGCTCGAATCCGTGCGCGGACAGCAGTGCCTCCGCCTCGGGCCCCGTGGTGCCGGCGGCGAGCAAGGCCTCGCCGCTGATCTCATCCAGCCGGACCACACCGCTGAGACGTCGCAGGTCGAGGCTCACCACCGCGTGATGCGCGCCCCGCTGCGGGTCGAGTGCGCCGACGACGCTCGTGCCGCCGCCGAAGGGGATGACTGCGATTCCACGCGCGACGGCGACGTCGAGACACGCGCGCACCTCGTCGTGGTCGGCGGGACTCACGACGGCGTCCGGCGCGTCCTGCCGGGTCTCGCGACGACGCAGGAGGTCGGGCGTCGAACGCCCTCCGGCATGGCGGATACGCGCCTCAGCGGTGCCGTCGACGTGGGCGGGGCCGACAGCGGCGGAGAGGGCCGCATGGTCTTCGTCGGACAACCGTGAAGGCGCCAGCTGCACCTCGGCAAGCGTGGCTGCCGGCTCGGGCCTGCGCACACGCCCCAGCAGCATCGGGAGCAGCGCGCGCACCGGCAGGGGCAGGTCCTTCGCCTTGGCCGGGTCACCCCAGCCGTTCCACCTCATCGACGGGTCCGCATCGACCCTGCCATTGTCTGGGTTCATGCGTTACAGTGTGACACATCATGGAAGAACGTCAACCTCTGTGGGACGCGACGCAGACGAGGATCCTCGATGCCGCCGACGCGCTGATCGAGCGCCGTGGCGTGCACGGGGTCACCATCGCCGAGCTCGCCCGCCGCGCCGACCTCAGCCGTCCGACGATCTACCGCAACTGGAGCGATGCCAATGACGTCGTCCGCGCCGCGCTGCTGCGCCGCGTGGACGGCATCCTGAGCACCTTCTCGGCGGACGCGCGCACGAGGACCGCTCTCGTGGACGACGTGCTGCGCTTCACGACGCTGTTCCGGAGCGACCCTCTCTACGGGCGGCTGCTCGCCGACGAACCCGAGGCCTTCACGCGGTATACCCTGCAGCGCGTGGGCTCGAGCCAACGCATGATCCTGCGCTGGCTCGCCAGGGCCATCAGTTCCGCACAGGGTGACGGATCGGTCAGGCCCGGCGAGCCGCAGGAGATCGCGGTCATGCTGCTTCTCATCGCGCAGTCCGCGGTCCTCTCGCACGGCACGGTGGCCGACCTCATCTCCGAAGCCGGGTGGGAACGCGAACTGCGCGCCGCACTCGACGGGCTGCTGCGACCATGAACGGGGCATCATCCGCGCTCAACGTCGCGCGCCGGAGGATCGATCTCGCACTCGCGGCCGAGGAGCGCGCCGACGTTCTCGTCGTGGGAGGTGGCATCACCGGTGCGGGAGTCGCGCTCGATGCCGCATCTCGCGGCCTCCGCGTGACGCTGATCGAAGCGGATGACCTCGCTTTCGGAACCAGCCGGTTCAGCTCGAAGCTGGTGCACGGCGGCCTGCGCTACCTCGCAACGGGCGACATCGCGACCGCGAGAGAGAGCGCACACGAGCGTCATCTCCTCATGACGACGATCGCCCCGCATCTGATCCGCCCGCTCGGGCAGCTCCTGCCGTTCTCACACGGCGTCACACTCCGCCAGCGCGCGGCGGGCGCGGTCGGGATGGCGCTGGGTGATCTGCTGCGGATGCGCGCACACACGCCCCGCAGCGTGCTGCCCGGCCCGGTGCTCGTGTCGGCGCGCACCGCTGCTCGGCTGGCGCCCGCTCTCGATCCGCACGGTCTGCGCGGGGGCGTGCTGTCCTACGACGGCCAGCTCGTCGACGATGCACGACTCGTGGCGACCGTGGCGCGGACCGCAGCTGACCTCGGCGCCCGCATACTCACCCGGGTCCGTGCGGTGGCGCTGCGTGCGGACGGTGCCACCGTCGAGGAGACGACGACGGGTGAACGATTCGACATCAGCGCACGTGCCGTCATCAACGCGACCGGGGTGTGGGCGGGCACGCTCGACCAGGCGATCGGGGTGCGACCGAGCCGAGGCACCCATATCGTGCTCGATGCCGCCGACCTCGGAACTCCTTCGACGGCCCTCACGATCCCCCACGAGGGCTCGATCAGCCGCTATGTGTTCGCGCTGCCGCAGGCATACGGTCGCGTGATCGTGGGGCTCACCGACGAGGACTCTCCCGGTGCCGTGCCACGCGTGGCGCAGCCGACGGAGCCGGAGATCGACTTCCTCCTGCGCAGCCTCAACCGGGTGATCGCCGCACCGATCGGTCGCGATCAGGTGCGAGGGGCCTTCGCGGGCTTGCGGCCGCTGGTCGACAGCGGTACGGACTCGAGTGCCGACGTCTCGCGCAGGCACCTGGTGGCGATGTCAGAGTCCGGGTTCGTCACTGTTCTCGGGGGAAAGCTGACGACGTATCGGCGGATGGCCGAGGATGCGGTCGATCTCGCAGCTCGGACACGGGGCTTGCAGGCGACATCGAGTCGGACGGCATCGTTGCGACTCGTCGATCGCGTGATCCCCTCCTCACCGGAGCTGCTGGACGAGACGACGGGGTTGACCGCAGCCGAGGTCGAGTACGCCGTCCGTGTCGAGGGGGCGATGACCGTCGACGACGTGCTCGACCGCCGCACACGCGTCGGTCTCGTCGACGCGGATCGCGAACGCTGCCGAGGGGCGGTGGAGACGATCGTCGCTCGCACCGTCGCCGACCTCGTCTGAGCCCGTCCCACGGCGGATCGGGACCGGGGCGTATCCACCGAGAAGCATCGCGGAGAACGCGCGGGGAACAGCGCATGAACTCCCCCGAACCGGGCGTCTCCCCGGTACTCCCGCGCGCCGCGACCCTGCACAGTGGTGTCATGGACATGCTCTTCACGATGCTGGGCGGCAAGGGGATGTCGGGGCTGCTGAAGACCGGCACGGCGATCCTCACCACGCTCCTGGTCCTGCCCGCCCTCCTCAAGCTCTTCATCGTCACGGTCGATGAGGGCTGGGCAGCGATCCGGACCCGCAACGGCAAGCCGATCATCCGGAACCGTCCACAGCGACGCCCGTCCGCTCGCGCAGGCGCGGTCGGCGAGGTCGTGGTGCTGCACCCGGGGTCCCACGGCGCCTTCCCGCTGTTCTACTGGTACAAGCTCATCGATGTCCGCTGCCGCGCGACGGATCTACCCGCGCGCGAGATGACCGGATCCAGCGGCCATCAGCATCGGGTCCACGCCTCGTTCGAGTGGCGCCCCATACCGACGGGAAGCGACCTGCGGGTCTTCGAGCTCGATGTGGTCAACGTCAAGGAACGCGCATCGAACATCGTCGGCGCGGCACTGAGGGATGTGATCCGTGGGCTCGAGGGGGCCGAGCTCCCGCACAACGACGAGATCAACACCCGCGTCATCGCCGCCAGCGCCGAGGAGGTACGCCGTGCTTGCGGCGTCGAGCTGGTGCGCGTCATGGTCACCGGCGACGCGCTCACCGACGGCTATCTGCTCTCGACGGCGCTCCGTGACGTCGACCGAGGCGCACAGGCCGTCGCGGCACTGCACGCGCTGAACTGACGGCGGCGGCGCCGACATCCGATCGGGCGTCAGTGCCGCTCGTGCAGCGGGATGTCGATGGTTCCGCTCTCCCCCGCGTGACGCGCCTTCGGAATGCGCGTCCCGAGCACCTGCGAGACGATGTCCTGCGCGATCTTCGGTGCCGTGAGACCGGCGTCGGAGAGGATCTGATCACGCGAGGCATGGTCGATGAACTCGTCGGGCAGCCCCAGCTCGTCCACCGCGGTGTCGATCCCGGCCTCCCGGAGAACCTGGCGCACACGAGTGCCGACGCCACCGACGCGGATGCCGTCTTCGAGCGTGATCACGAGGCGATGATGCGCCGCGAGCTCGACGATCGAGGGCTGCACGGGGATGGCCCAGCGCGGATCAATGACCGTCGCACCGATCCCCTGCGCACGGAGCCGCTCGGCGACGTCGAGAGCGAGTTCGGCGAACGGGCCGATGGCGACGATGAGAACGTCTTCAGACTCGCCGCGGGCGAGCACGTCGACACCGTCGCTCAGTCGTTCGATCGCCGGCAGATCGGCGGCGACCTCCCCCTTCGGGAACCGGATGACGGTGGGGGCGTCTTCGACATCGACGGCCTCGCCGAGGGCTTCCGTCAGGCGCGCACCGTCGCGAGGTGCGGCGATGCGGATGTGCGGGACGATCTGCAGCATCGCGAGATCCCACATGCCGTGATGGCTGGGACCGTCGGGACCGGTGACGCCGGCGCGATCGAGGACGAAGGTGACCCCGGCACGGTGCAGGGCGACATCCATCAGCACCTGATCGAAGGCACGCCCCATGAAGGTGGCGTAGAGGGCCACGACGGGGTGCAGGCCCCCGTATGCCAGGCCGGCGGCGGACGCGACGGCGTGCTGCTCGGCGATGCCCACGTCGTAGACCCGATCGGGGAAGCGCTCGGCGAACGGCGCGAGCCCGGTCGGGCGCAGCATCGCAGCCGTCATCGCGATCACGTCGCTGCGCTGCTCGCCGACGGCCACCAGAGCGTCGGAGAACACATCCGTCCAGCCTCGCCCGCCGGAGGAGAGCGTCTCACCGGTCGTCGGATCGATCTTGCCGACGGCGTGGAACTGATCGGCCTCGTCATCCCGAGCCGGCTGGTAGCCCCGCCCCTTCTCGGTGATCGTGTGGACGATGACAGGGGCCCCGTAGGACTTCGCCAGCTCCAGCGTCTCCAGGAGCGCAGGCAGGTCGTGTCCGTCCACCGGGCCGAGATACTTGATGTCGAGGTTCGAGTAGAGGGCCTCGTTGTTCGTGAAACGTGAGAGGAAGCCGTGCGTGCCCCCACGGACGCCGCGGAACACCGCACGCCCCACGGGACCGAACGCCCGGAAGAGGCGGTCGGAGCGCTGGTGGAGGTCCTTGTAGGCCGCTGCCGTGCGCACGCGGTTGAGGTACCGCGACATGCCGCCGATCGTCGGTGCATACGAGCGCCCGTTGTCGTTGACGACGATGACCAGGTTGCGGTCGTTGTCGTCGGAGATGTTGTTCAACGCCTCCCAGGTCATGCCACCGGTGAGTGCGCCGTCGCCGACGACCGCGACCACGTGACGGTCCGCGCGTCCGGTCGCCGTCAGCGCCCGCGAGATGCCGTCGGCCCAGCTGAGCGAGCTGGAGGCGTGCGAGGACTCCACGACGTCGTGGGGGCTCTCCCCCCGCTGCGGATAGCCGGCGAGGCCGCCTCGGAGACGCAGCGCGGAGAAGTCCTGGCGCCCGGTGAGGAGCTTGTGCACGTAGGACTGATGTCCGGTGTCGAAGATGAAGGGATCGTCCGGGGAGGAGAACACACGGTGCAGAGCGATCGTCAGCTCGACGACACCGAGGTTGGGCCCCAGATGGCCGCCCGTACGGGACACGTTCTCGACCAGGAACTCGCGGATCTCCGCGGCGAGCTCCGCCAGCTGCTCTGTCGAGAGCGCATCCAGATCACGGGGTCCTGAGATGCTCGGAAGAATGGGCATCTGCACCTCCTCACAGGCTCCGTCACAAGCGCCCGACGAGGGTGCGGACGTCTCTAGATCCTACCCCGAGACTCCGGGAAAACCCGGAGGGCGCCGCCCCCTTGACAGGAAGGGATGACGCGATGAGGGGGCTCGGATCCGAAGATCCGAGCCCCCTCATCTGTGCGATCAGACCAGCGAACGCAGCACGTACTGCAGGATGCCGCCGTTGCGGTAGTAGTCGGCCTCGCCGGGGGTGTCGATGCGGACGACCGCGTCGAACTCGACCGGCTGCTTGCCCTCGGGCGAGTTCTCGCTCGGGATCGCCGTGACCTTGACCGTCTTGGGCGTGACGCCGTTGTTGAGCTCTTCCAGACCCGAGATCGAGACGATCTCGGTGCCGTCGAGGCCCAGCGACTCCCAGCTCTCGCCGGCGGGGAACTGCAGCGGGACGACGCCCATGCCGATCAGGTTCGAGCGGTGGATGCGCTCGAAGCTCTCGGTGATGACCGCCTTGACGCCCAGCAGGCTCGTGCCCTTGGCCGCCCAGTCACGCGACGAACCGGAGCCGTACTCCTTGCCGCCGAAGATGACCAGGGGCGTGCCCTCTGCCTGGTAGTTCATGCTCGCGTCGTAGATGTACGACTGCGGGCCTCCCGGCAGAGTGAAGTCACGCGTGTAGCCGCCCTCGACCACCTGTCCGTCGTTGACGGCCGCGACCATCGCGTTCTTCAGACGGATGTTGGCGAAGGTTCCGCGGATCATGACCTCGTGGTTGCCTCGACGCGAGCCGAAGGAGTTGAAGTCCTTGCGGTCGACGCCGTGCTCCGTGAGGTACTGGGCCGCAGGCGTGCCGGCCTTGATGTTGCCGGCGGGCGAGATGTGGTCGGTGGTCACCGAGTCGCCGAGGGTCGCCATGACGCGTGCACCCTCGATGTCCTTCACCGGGGTGAGCTCCATCGTCATGCCCTCGAAGTACGGCGCCTTGCGCACGTAGGTCGAGTTCTCGTCCCACTGGAAGATGTCGTCGTCCGGAGTGGGCAGGCTGCGCCAGCGCTCGTCACCGTCGAAGACCGTCGCGTACTGCTTGATGAACTGCTCACGCGAGATCGAGGAGTCGACGAGCTCCTGCACCTCTGCCGGTGTCGGCCAGATGTCCTTGAGGAAGACGTCTTCCCCATCGGTGCCCTTGCCGAGCGCGTCGTTCTCGAAGTCGAAGTGCATCGACCCGGCCAGCGCATACGCGATGACCAGCGGCGGGCTGGCGAGGTAGTTCATCTTCACGTCGGGGCTGATGCGCCCCTCGAAGTTGCGGTTGCCCGAGAGGACGGCCGTGACGGCGAGGTCGTGCGAGTTGATCGCCTCGGACACCTCTTCGATCAGCGGACCCGAGTTGCCGATGCAGATCGTGCAGCCGTAGCCGACGGTGTAGAACCCGAGGCCCTCGAGGTCCTTGTCGAGTCCGGACTTCTCGTAGTAGTCGGTGACGACCTTCGAGCCGGGGCCGAGCGTGGTCTTGACCCACGGCTTCTGCTTCAGGCCCTTCGCGAGCGCCTTGCGTGCGACGAGACCGGCGGCGATCATCACCGACGGATTCGACGTGTTGGTGCACGAGGTGATGGCCGCGAGCGTGACGGCGCCGTTGTCGAGGATGTACTTCTCCCCCGACGGCGTCGTGACCGGCACGGGCTTCGAGGCGTTCGCCGGGGCGCCGCTGTTGATGTGCACCGGACGCGTGGTCGGCTCCTCGTCGCCGGGTGCCTGACCGGGGTCGGACGCCGGGAACGAGTGCTTCGACTCGAGGTCGACGATCGAGTCTGAGGTGGACGGCGAGGCGTAGCTCAGGATGTCCTGCTCGAACTGCGACTTCGCCTCGGAGAGGAGGATGCGGTCCTGCGGACGCTTCGGGCCGGCGATCGACGGCACGACGGTGCCGAGATCGAGCTCGAGGTACTCGCTGAAGGTGGGCTCGTGCGCGGCGTCGTGCCAGAGCTTCTGCTCCTTGGCGTACGCCTCGACCAGCGCGACGGCCTCTTCGCTGCGGCCGGTGAGGCGCAGGTACTCGAGGGTGACGTCGTCGATCGGGAAGATCGCGGCGGTGGAGCCGAACTCCGGGGACATGTTGCCGATGGTCGCGCGGTTGGCGAGCGGCACCGAGGCGACGCCCTCACCGTAGAACTCGACGAACTTGCCGACCACACCGTGCTTGCGCAGCAGGTCGGTGATCGTGAGCACGACGTCGGTCGCGGTGACCCCGGCGGGGATCTCGCCGGAGAGCTTGAAGCCGACGACGCGCGGGATGAGCATCGACACGGGCTGGCCGAGCATGGCCGCCTCGGCCTCGATGCCGCCGACGCCCCAGCCCAGCACACCGAGGCCGTTGACCATGGTGGTGTGCGAGTCGGTGCCGACACAGGTGTCGGGGTATGCGCGGAGCACGCCGTCGACGTTGCGGTCGTAGATGACCTTGGCCAGGTGCTCGATGTTCACCTGGTGGACGATGCCGGTCCCGGGCGGGACGACCTTGAAGTCGCTGAACGCCGTCTGACCCCAGCGCAGGAACTGGTAGCGCTCGCCGTTGCGCTCGTACTCGATCTCGACGTTGCGCTCGAGCGCGTTCTCCGAGCCGAACAGGTCGGCGATCACGGAGTGGTCGATGACCATCTCAGCGGGCGAGAGCGGGTTGATCTTGTTCGCGTCACCGCCGAGCGCCGTCACGGCCTCACGCATGGTGGCGAGGTCGACGATGCAGGGCACACCGGTGAAGTCCTGCATGACCACACGGGCCGGCGTGAACTGGATCTCGGTGTTCGGCTCGGCCGCGGCATCCCACGAACCCAGCGCCTCGATCTGCGCCTTCGTCACATTCGCGCCGTCCTCAGTGCGAAGCAGGTTCTCGAGGAGAACCTTGAGACTGAAGGGGAGCTTCTCGAAACCGGGCACCGTGTCGATGCGGAAGATCTCGTAGTCGGTGCTGCCGACTGTCAGGGTGCTCTTGGCACCGAAGCTGTTCACCGTGGACACGGATCCGTCTCCTTCTATTCGGATGGGAGCGACAGGCGCCTCCATCTTGCTCGCCAGCGAGCCCCTGCGGCTAGCAAGGCGGCCCTAACCAGTCTGCTCCGCGCAGCTCACCGGCGAAAGCCTGCGATTTATCTTGATGTCAAGATAAATCTATCACGCCTCCGGAGCATCCTCGCTCGCGGGCTCGCGCGGGTGGAGAGCGCGAACGACGAGCCAGGTGACGGCGATCAGCGGCGCGAAGAGGGGCAGGCCCATGATGAGCTTGAGAGTGCCGAGCGCTGTGACATCTCCGGCGAGATAAAGAGGCAGCTGCACGGCCAGACGCGCAAAGAACAGCGCGGCCCAGGCGATCCCGAGCCAGAAGTAGGCACGACGCTTGCGGCGATCATTGCGCCAGGTGGTGCCCTCCCCCATCAGGAATCCGACCGCGAGGCCGATCAGCGACCACCCGATCAGAGCGGAGACCAGGATCACCGATCCGTAGACCGCGTTCGTGATGAGTCCGGGGACGAAGTTGTCAGCGCCGCGTCCGGTCCACAGCGCCAGCGCCGCAGCCGCACCCGCGGCGACGAGACCGCCGAGGGCTGCCGAGGGCGGTGACTTCTGAGCGAGCCGGATGATCGTGAAGACCGCCGCGAGACCGACCGAGATCCCGAGCGAGAGGATCAGCGGCTCCGGGCGGATCGTGAAGATGACCACGAACGCGAGGCTGGGCAGCACCGACTCGAGGATGCCGCGCCACCCGCCCATCGCGGACCAGACCACCTTGTGCGTGCTCGAGCTCTCGGCGGGGTCGAGGCCGGCGCGACGCGCAGCGCCTCCGAGAGCCTGCCCGAGAATCTCGGAGGTGCTCTTGTCTCGTTCGGGTCCAGGCTCGGGAGCGCTCACGCGGAACCCGGGGTCGCCGGCATCTTGAGCGGGATCAGGTCGCGCGGAGGCATGGGGGATCCGCCACGGACGACCACGATCGAACGGAAGAGGTCTTCGACCTTCGCGGCTGCATCCGGGTCGGAGGCTCCGGCGCCACCGATCACACCGCGGAGGAACCAGCGAGGACCGTCGATGCCGATGAAGCGCGCGAGGCGCAGCCCGGATCCCTCAGCCGCCGTGGCGGGCACCTCGGCGAGGAGCTCCTTGCCCAGCGGGCCTTCCCTCTCCTCCACTCGGCCGCCCTGCGCCTTGACCTGGTCGCGCAGCTGCACGCGCGTCTCGTCCCACAGCCCACCGGTGCGCGGGGCCGCGAACGGCTGCACCTGCAGCGAGGAGTCCGCGTAGTCGAGACCGACCGCCACGATGCGCTTCGACTGCTCCTCGACCTCGAGACGGAGGTTCAGGCCCTCCCGCGGAAGGATCTTGATCCCGCCGAGGTCGATGTACGGGCGGACGGGGTTCGCCTCGGAGTCATCGAAGGGACCATCGGTGGCACGATTCAGCGGTGCCGACTTCGAAGGGGTCTCGTTGTTGTCAGTCATTGGCCTGTCCTGCTTCGTTCTGGTGGGTCGCTGCCTGATAGCCGGTGGATCCGAATCCTCCGGCACCGCGGACGCTGTCCGGCAGCTCGTCGACCGGGATGAACGTGGCGCGCGTGACGGGCATGATGATCAGCTGCGCGATACGATCGCCGACGGCGACATCGTACGCGCTCCGGGTATCGGTGTTGATCAGGCTCACCTTGATCTCGCCGCGATAGCCCGCGTCGACAGTTCCGGGCGAGTTCACGATCGAGATCCCGTGCTTCGCCGCCAGCCCGCTGCGCGGAACCACGAACGCTGCGTACCCCTCGGGGAGGGCGATACGCACGCCCGTCGGCACGAGTGCGCGCTCCCCCGGCTCGAGGTGCACGGCTTCCGCCGCGATCAGATCGGCACCGGCATCGCCCGGATGCGCGTACCCGGGCACCACTGCAGCGATAATGGGGATATCAACGGAATCGGTCACCCCATGAGGCTAATGCAGAACCCCGCCACAGACACACGCCCCCGCTACCGCGAAAGGCTCTCGCCGAGCCTCTGGCTGCTCGTGACCGTCGCGGTCGCCGGCCCGATGGTCTCGCTCGTCTTCGTGCCGATCGGCTCGACCGTCGCGCTCGTGCTCGGCGCGGCCGTGTCGGCTCTGCTGGTGCTGGGCTTCATCGCCACCGCCCCGGTCGTCTCCGTCGTCGGGTCCGTCTTGCACGCAGGCCGCGCACACATCGACACCAGGCATCTCGGCGACCCCGTGGCCCTGACGGGCGAAGAAGCTCGTCACGCCCGCGGCCCGGGGCTGCCGGCACGTGGGTGGCACCTGATCCGCGGCGGCATCGACGGCATCGTCGTCGTTCCGAACCTCGACCAGGACGACCCGGTCGACGCCTGGACGATCTCGACCCGCACGCCCGACCGCCTGGCCGCGGCGATCCGCGCTTCGCGCGACTGAGACGCTTCCCACAGACGACAGCGCGCCCCTGACCGGTGTGGTCGGGGGCGCGTGATACGTCGCTCGGAGGACTGCTTACGCAGCGCACTCCTTGCAGATGGGCCCGGATGCGCCCTCGTGGTCGAGCTGTGAGCGGTGCTTCACGAGGAAGCAGCTCATGCACGTGAACTCGTCCTGCTGCGCGGGCAGCACGACGACGTCGAGCTCGAGGTCGGAGAGGTCGGCACCCGGAAGGTCGAAGCTCGACGGGTTGTCGGAGTCTTCGTCCCCGCTTGAGCCGGAGAGCTTGTCCGGCACACGCTCCTTCAGGGCTTCGATCGACTCGGAGTCGTCTTCGCTCTTTCGGGGGGCGTCGTAATCGGTTGCCATGCGGTAGATCTCCACTTTCATGGTGCGAGTGGGTGGTGCGCCGTCGGGTATTCGGCGGCCATAGTTTGCACGACCAAACGACATAACGCAAATGCTCGTCCGTGCGACGGAGGAAACTCACGGCACGCCCAGGGTATTCCCGGGCCTGACGCCCCGCACGTGACACCATGAACGGACACCCATCAGAGGGGCATTCGCATGGAAAACGTCACCATCGTCGGCACAGAAGCAGGAGTCCTCGTACTCGCGACCGAGTCGGGCGAGCGGTTCGCGCTGCCCATCGACGACATGCTGCAGCGCGAGATCCGTCGCGCCACGCGTCAGAGCGAGCCGACGGCCCAGAAGCTCGCCGCGAGCCCGCGCGACATCCAGGCGCAGATCCGTGCCGGCCTCACGGCCACAGAGGTCGCAGAACTGCTCGGCATCGGCGTCGACGACGTCGCACGGTTCGAAGGCCCGGTCCTCGCCGAGCGCGAGCATGTGATCGGGCAGGCGCTCGCCGTTCCCGTGCTCATCGGCAGCGAGGTCGAACCCGATGCGCAGCCGACCTTCGGCGTCGCCGTGCGGGCCAAACTCGCCGAGATCGAGGCCACGTCCGAGCGTTGGGCGAGCTGGAAGGATGAGTCCGGCTGGATCATCAAGCTCGAGTTCACGGCCAACGACGTCGATCACGATGCGCGCTGGAGTTTCGACCCTCGCCGCAGCGCTCTCTCGCCTCTCAACGCCGACGCCACGCAGCTGTCGCGGCAGGGTTCGCTTCCTGAGGGCCTCATCCCCCGCCTGCGGGCCGTGGATGCCGACCGGATCACCTCGCCGTACAAGGACGAGAGCCGCTTCGACTCCGGCGCATTCGGGCCACGCCTGCTGCCGGCGCCCGATGCGGAGATCGAGGACCCGTCGTTCCCTGAGCGCTCCGACGCCGCCGCGCAGGACGCGGCGATCAAGCGCGCGCCCGCAGCGCAGACGACGAGTCCAGAGACCGCCGATCTCCTGGAGGCGCTTCGTCGACGACGTGGCCAGCGGGAGACGGCGCCGCTGCTCGACGATGTCGAGGACGCAGAGCGCCCCGAGCCGAGCCCGATCTCCCTGTTCGAGGCTCTGGAGCAGCCGGATGACGAGCCGGAGCCGCAGCAGCCTGCACCACGTCCGTCAGGTTCGGACTCGGGTGATTCCAACGGCCGACGACGCCGCCGGAACGCGATGCCCTCCTGGGACGAGATCGTCTTCGGCGCCCGCACCGACGAGTGAGACCCGTCTGATCGCGGCTTCCGCGATCGGCGTCAGCGCGAGAACGCGCCGAGCCTGATCACCGGCACCTGCCGCTCCTCGGGTGTGAGCGCTCCGTGCTGACCGACCATCCCTCGTCCGCGCTGGTCGGCAGCCGTGCCGTCGTAGACGGCCCAGGTTCCGCGGGCGATCGCGAGCACATCGCCGATCCGCGACGAGGCCGCCTCGGTGACCGTCGGCCCGAAGAGCCCCGCGTGCTCAGCTTCGTCACGGGTCACGACGTCGGCTACGCCTTCGAGGTCGGCGCGCCATCGTGCGGTCACCGCGGCGGCGTCCGCCTCGGGTTCCAGGTAGGCGTGCAGCATGCGCGGCTCTCCCCCGACGTGACGAATCCCCTCGAGATGCGTCTCCTCCAGAACCACCTGTCGATTCGGCGCCACGTCGACCATCCCGTGATCCGATGTGACCACCACGCCGACGCCGGGGGGCACGCGTGACGACAGGGCGGCGTCGACGTCCTCCAATGCAGCGACCCATTCCGCTGAGGCGATGCCGTGCTTGTGCCCGGCCTTGTCGACCTCGGGAAGATAGCAGTAGACGAGAGAGCCCGGATGAGTCTGCGCGAGCTCGTACGCCGCTTCGATGCGAGCGCGCGCTGTGGTCGCCGCGACGAACTCGGCCCCGCGGAGCGTTGCCTTGGTGAAACCGCTGTGGGCGTACCCGGCGAATCCGACGGCGAAACTCGCATGACCGCCGCGGGCCGCTCGCTCGAAGATCGTGGGCGCCGCTTGCCACGTGAGGGGATCGATCCCGTCGGTCTCCCAGCCGCTGAGCTGGTTCACGAGCACATCGCGGCTCGGATCGAGCACGCGATAGCCCACGAGACCGTGCTCCCCCGGCCACACGCCCGTGACGATGCTGGTGAGCGCCGCCGCCGTGGTGGAGGGGAACACCGACTGCGCGACGTCCTTCTTCGCCATCCCCGACGTCAGAGCCCGTGCGTGCCCGGCATGCCCGCGCAGACTGATCGCGCCGAGGCCGTCGATCACGACGAGGACCACCGAATCCGCGCGCGGCAGCACCTCGGACTCACCGCGCAGAGCGGCGAACAGGTCGTCCGCCACCCCGACGACACTCCGGGAACTCGGCGGCGCGGACGGTAGCATGAAGGACATCCGAGCCAGTCTGACACAGGCTCCCGTATGCCCTCAGGAAGTCCATGCCGAAAACCCCGCCGCCCGAGCCTGTCGAGGAGCGCATCCAGGACATCGACCTCTCCACCGAGATGCAGGGCTCGTTCCTCGAGTACGCATATTCGGTGATCTACTCGCGCGCCCTGCCCGACGCGCGCGATGGTCTGAAGCCCGTGCAACGCCGCATCCTCTACCAGATGGCGGAGATGGGCCTGCGCCCCGACCGCGGGCACGTCAAGAGCGCGCGCGTCGTCGGCGAGGTGATGGGAAAGCTGCACCCCCACGGCGACTCCGCGATCTACGACGCCCTGGTGCGCCTCGCTCAAGAGTGGGCCCTGCGCGTTCCCCTGGTCGACGGGCACGGAAACTTCGGATCCCTCGACGACGGGCCCGCCGCGGCCCGCTACACCGAGGCACGGCTCGCCGCCGCTGCCCTGGCGCTCACCGAGAACCTCGACGAGGATGTCGTCGACTTCATCCCGAACTACGACGGTCAGTTCCAGCAGCCCGCCGTGCTGCCGGCGGCCTTCCCCAATCTCCTGGTCAACGGTGCGAGCGGTATCGCCGTGGGTATGGCCACCAACATGGCGCCGCACAACCTCATCGAGGTGGTCGCGGCGGCCACGCACCTGCTCGAGCACCCGGATGCGACCACCGAGGAGTTGATGGAGTTCGTTCCCGGTCCCGACTTCCCCTCTGGCGGAATCCTGATGGGACTCGACGGCGTCAAAGACGCCTACACGAACGGACGCGGGGCTCTGAAGGTCCGGGGCAAGACGTCGATCGAGCCTCTCGGTCCCCGGCGCACCGGCATCATCGTGTCGGAGCTGCCGTACATGGTCGGTCCGGAAAGACTGCTCGAGAAGATCCGCGACGCGGTGCAGGCGAAGAAGCTGCAGGGCATCAGCGACGTCACCGACCTCACCGACCGCAATCACGGGCTGCGCGTCGCGATCGGCATCAAGACCGGCTTCGACCCGAACGCGGTGCTCGAACAGCTCTACCGCCTGACCCCGTTGGAAGACTCCTTCAGCATCAACAACGTCGCCCTGGTCGAGGGCCAGCCGCGCACGCTCGGCCTCAAGGAGATGCTGAGCGTCTACGTCGGCCACCGCCTCGAGGTCATCACCCGTCGCAGCCGCTACCGCCTGAAGCGTCGCGAGGAGCGTCTGCACCTCGTGGAGGGTCTGCTCATCGCGATCCTCGACATCGATGAGGTCATCCAGGTCATCCGCTCGTCCGACGACTCGGAGCAGGCCCGTGCGCGACTGCGATCGGTCTTCGACCTGAGCGAGCTCCAGGCGGAGTACATCCTCGAGCTGCGTCTGCGCCGCCTGACGAAGTTCTCCCGGATCGAGCTCGAGACCGAACGCGATGCGTTGCTGGCCGAGATCGCTGCCCTCCGCGAACTCCTCGGCAGCCCCGTGCTGCTGCGCGCCGCTGTGGCCAAGGAGCTCGACGCCGCAGCCGAGGCGTACGGCACCCCCCGGCGCACGCTGCTGATGAACGCCGCTCCTCCCAAGCCCCGCGCCACCAAGGGCGCGGTCGACCTGCAGATCGCCGACGCACCGACCGTGCTCGTGCTCTCCACCACAGGTCGCACGGTCCGCGTCGACCTCGGCGAGGGCCAGGAGCTCTCCGTCCCCGCCAGGCGCAGCAAGCACGACGCGATCCTGACGACGGTCGAGACCACGGTCAGAGCCGAACTCGGAGCACTCACAAGCCTCGGCCGCGTCGTGCGCTTCTCCCCCGTCGACCTCCCATCCGTGCCCGCCACCTCCGTGCAGCTCGCCGCCGGCACCCCGCTGCGCGACTACCTCGGCATCACGACCAAGGGTGAACGCGTGGTCGGGTTCGTGCGTTTCGACAGTGAGACGCCGCTCGCACTCGGCACGGCGCAGGGCACGGTCAAGCGCATCGTTCCCTCGAGCCTGCCTGTGCGTCCCGACCTCGAGGTCATCGGCATGAAGCCGGGAGACACGGTCGTGGGAGCGGCTGAGGCCCCGGACGACGCCGAGCTGGTGTTCGTGACGACCGACGCCCAGCTGCTGCACTTCCCGGCGTCGGCGGTGCGCCCGCAGGGAGCACCGGCCGGCGGAATGGCGGGAGTCAAGCTCGGCTCGGGGGCATCCGTGCTCTTCTTCGGTGTGGTCGATCCGTCTGCGGATGCCGTCGTCGCCACGGTGTCGGGTGGAGAGAGCATCCTCCCCGGTACCGACCCCGGCCGGGCCAAGGTGTCGTCGTTCGCGGAGTACCCCGCCAAGGGCCGCGCGACCGGTGGCGTCCGCGCGCATTCCTTCTTGAAGGGCGAGGACCGGTTGACCGTCGCCTGGGTGGGCCCGAACCCTCCGCAGGCGGTCGATCCGACCGGTGCCGTGCGCAAGCTCCCCGAAGCGGGAGCACGCCGCGACGCCTCTGGTCAGCCCATCGACGGCGTCATCGGCAGCATCGGCCGCACACTCGTCTGAGCGATCCGGAGGCTGCGGGTCCCCGCCGGCCTCCGGATCTCCTCACGCGTCGATCGACTCGCGCGACAGCCGGTCGGAAGAGTCGATGATGAACTCGCGACGCGGAGCGACCTCGTTGCCCATCAGGAGCTCGAACACGCGCCCCGCCGCCTCCGCATCCTCCATGCGCACACGACGCAGAAGACGACCGGAGCGGTCCATGGTGGTGTTCGCCAGCTGCTCGGCGTCCATCTCGCCGAGACCCTTGTAGCGCTGGATCGGCTCGTGCCAGCGCTTGCCCGCCTTGCGGAGCTTCGCCAGCAGCGTGTGCATCTCCTGCTCGCTGTAGGTGTAGATCGTCTCGTTCGGCTTCGATCCGGGGTTCATCACGATGATTCGATGCAACGGCGGTACGGCGGCGAACACGCGGCCGTGCTCGATCAGCGGTCGCATGTAGCGGAAGAACAGGGTGAGCAGCAGGGTGCGGATGTGGGCACCGTCGACGTCGGCATCGCTCATCAGGATGATCTTGCCGTAGCGCGCCGCGTCGATGTCGAAGGTCCGCCCTGAGCCGGCCCCGATGACCTGGATGATCGATGCGCACTCGGTGTTCGAGAGCATGTCGCCCACGGAGGCCTTCTGCACGTTGAGGATCTTCCCTCGAATCGGCAGCAGGGCCTGGAACTCGCTGTTGCGCGCATTCTTGGCGGTGCCGAGCGCCGAGTCGCCCTCGACGATGAAGAGCTCGCTGCGCTCGACCTCGTTGGTGCGGCAGTCGACGAGCTTCGTCGGAAGAGTCGACGACTCCAGTGCGTTCTTCCGACGCTGGGTCTCCTTGTGCGCACGCGCCGAGACGCGTGCCTTCATCTCGGAGACGACCTTGTCCAGCAGCTGGGACGCCTGGTTCTTGTCGTCGCGCTTGGTGGAGCTGAAGCGCTGTGCCAGGTCCTTGCGGATCACCTGAGCCACGATCTGCCGGACCGCAGGGGTGCCGAGGATCTCCTTGGTCTGCCCCTCGAACTGCGGTTCGGGCACGTTGACCGTGAGCACGGCCGTCAATCCGGCGAGGACGTCGTCCTTCTCGAGCTTGTCGTTGCCGACCTTGAGACGGCGGGCGTTCTGCTCGACCTGCGCGCGGAGCACCTTGAGGAGCTCTTGCTCGAAGCCCTGCTGATGGGTTCCACCCTTGGGCGTCGCGATGATGTTGACGAAGGAGCGCACCTTGGTGTCGTAGCCCGTGCCCCACCGCAGTGCGATGTCGACGGCGCACACACGCTCCACCTCGGTGGCGATCATGTGTCCGTCGGCCTGCAGGACCGGAACCGTCTCCTTGAACGTTCCCTCGCCCTGGATGCGCCAGTTGTCGGTGATCGGCGGGTCGACGGCGAGGTAGTCGACGAACTCCGAGATACCGCCTTCATAGAGGTAGGAGGTCACGGTTCCGGGGGAATCCGCGTCCTCGGAACCGAGCTCCGGGGCGTCCGGACGATTCGTGCGCTTGTCGGCGACCTCGATCTCGAGCCCCGGCACCAGGAAGGCGGTCTGACGGGCGCGGGTCTCCAGCTCGGACAGCTGGAAGGCCGCATCCTTGGTGAAGATCTGCCGATCGGCCCAGTAGCGCACCCGGGTGCCGGTCACGCCGCGGGGCGCCTTGCCGATCACCCGCAGTTCGCTCTTCTCCTGGAACGGTGTGAAAGGAGCGTCCGGGCGCTTCTCCCCCGAGTCCGCGAAGATGCCGGGCTCGCCGCGATGGAACGACATCGCATAGGTCTTGCCTCCGCGGTCGACCTCGACGTCGAGGCGCTCGGAGAGCGCGTTCACCACGGAAGCGCCCACGCCGTGCAGACCACCGGATGCCGCGTAGGATCCCCCACCGAACTTGCCGCCGGCGTGCAGCTTCGTGTACACCACCTCAACACCGGTCAACCCGGTGCGCGGTTCCACATCGACCGGGATGCCGCGCCCACGGTCGTGCACCTCGACGCTGCCGTCGGCATGCAGGATGATGTCGATCTTCGTGCCGTTGCCGGCGACCGCCTCGTCGACGGAGTTGTCGATGATCTCCCAGAGGCAGTGCATGAGCCCGGGCGAGCCGTTGGACCCGATGTACATCCCTGGGCGCTTGCGGACGGCTTCGAGGCCTTCAAGCACCTGGAGATGATGGGCGGAGTACTCGGCATTCACAATCTCCGAGTCTAATCTCGTGAGCTCCCCCGACTCCGCAGACACTCCCCGCGGGAGGCTACTCGGCGGGGGTCGCGTACGCGCTGAGCGAAACACGCCGCAAACCGGGCATGCGTACAGGTGGAGCGTGGTTGTATTGACCAAATCCCCCAGCGAAGCCGACACCCGAGGAGGCACCGAGATGAACGCAACGACCGAACGTGACACCTCCACCGTCGAGTTCCGCCTGACAGCCATGGATCGTTGTGATTCCTGCGGCGCTCAGGCGTACATCGCCGCTGAGGTCAACGGGTCCGAGCTCCTGTTCTGCGCCCACCATGGTCGCAAGTACGAAGAGAAGCTCCGCAGCATCGCCACCAGCTGGCACGACGAGACGGCCCGCCTCGTCGAGACGGTCTGATCGCATCCTGACTCCCCTCGGCTGACCGTGGTCAGCCGAGGCAGATCAGTCGGCGACGACTCTGCGCACGCGCGGCGTGAGCCGGGTGAGGATCTCTTCTCCCACGGTGTCGATGCGCTCGGCGAGAGTCGTCGCCGTCGTCTCTCCGCGCTCACCAGCGCCGAACACGACGACCTCGTCACCGACCCGCGCTCCCGGCCACCCCTCGACGACCGATGCGGTGTGTCCCACCGACACGAGCGTCCGTGCTCCGCCGGAGGTTCCGACGCGGCTTCCGGAGAGTGTGGAGGGAAGGCCGTCGAAGCTGCCGACCCCGATCGATACCCGATCCCCGTCGAGGTCGACGACCGTCGCGACGAGGCTCGCGGCCGGGCGGATGCCGTCGAGTTCCGGTCCCTCCGCGGATCGGATGCCGTAGCAGAACGCTCCGATGCGTGAGACCGTTCCCCGCAGCTCGGGACGCCACCACGAAGCCGCCGAGGCGGTCAGGTGAAGCGCCGCGGGGCTCGCGCCCGACTCCCGGACGACGCGGACCGCGTCGAGGAACGCCTCGTGGGCGATGTCGTCGTCGGCGTCGCTCGCCTCCGCGATATGGCTCCACACGCCAGCGAACTCCAGGAGCCCCGCCTGCTCGGCTCCGCGCGCTTCCGCCACAGCCACCGCCCAGTCCTCCGGGAGGATGCCGTTGCGGTGCAGACCCGTGTCGATCTTGAGGTGCACGCGTGCAGATCGTCCGAGCGCCTCGGCGCGCGCGATGATCCGCCGCAGATAGTCGATCGTGCCGACGCCGAGATCGATCCTCTGCATCAGCGCATGGTCGATCTCTTCATCCGTCGATGTGACCCAGGCGAAGATCCTGGCATCGCCGCCGGCGATCCTGCGGACGGAGAGACCGGTGCGGATGTCGTAGCTTCCGAACCACTCGATTCCCGCGTGCACCGCGGCATCCACCGCCCAGGAGAGCCCGTGACCGTACGCATCGTCCTTGAGCACGAGCATCAACGTCGACGGGTCGACACGGGCGCGCACCGCATCGATGTTCGCTCGGAAGACGCTGCTGCTCAGACGCAGTTCGGGGCGGCTCATGCCTCCCACCCCCGCACGGCATGAGCGCCGGCGACGGTGATGAGCTCGGCCGCACTCATCCCGGTGACGGCGGCCCACCGCGAAATCCCCGACGACGCCGGTCCCTCGCCGCCGAAGTAGGTGACTTCCGTGCCTGCCGCGACGTCGGCGCCCTGGAGGTCGACGACGCAGACGTCCATGGCGACGCGCCCGACGATGGGCCTGCTCACACCATCGATCTCCACCTCGGCGTGATTGCCGAGCGCGCGCACGATGCCCTGTGCGTAGCCGCCGGTCACGAGCGCCACCACGGTGTCCCGGGACGCACGGTAGGTGTAGCCGTAGGAGACGGCGTCTCCCGGCCGAAGGCGCTTGGTCGACAGGACTCGGCCGGTCAACCGCATGACCGGTCGTGTCGCGAGCTCGCGGTCCGAATCGGGGATGCCGTAGAGGAGAGACGCGTCGATATCGGGCCGTCCGGTCGTGACACCGTGGATTCCCTCGAGCTGCAGTGCCTCGACCTCGCCTTGGGCATCGACGAGCACATGTTCGGCACCGGCCGCGGTCACGACCTGGGCGACGGCGAGGACGCCGTGACCCCACGCGTCGCGGCGGAGATCGGCCACACGACCACCGGCTGCCACCGCCGCCGACGCTCCTGCCGCCAAGGCGGAGCGGGAGATCATCGCACGCGGCAGGGAGCTGGAAGTCGTGTCACACACGTGTTCCAGCCTAGCTTCCGGCTCCCAGGTCGGCCTCCCCGGCCCCCGTAGACTGGTGGGGACCCCGACCCTGGAGCCTCATGTCTCGTCTTTCCCTCACGCCCCGCATCCGCTATCTGATGGGACGTGCCCGCCGCATCGACGTCGGATCGGTGGTGGAACGCGCCAAAGAGGCCTCCGAGCAGCACCACAAGGCGGTCCCCGCGATCGTCGTCGACATGCTCTGGTCGGCCGCGCGCCACAACGTCGGGTTCCAGGACTACATCGACTACGACTTCGCGATGCTGACGAAGGCCGAGCGCGCGACGTACATGACGCATCCGGTCTCGAACCAGCTCTCCCAGCGGTACGACCACCCGGACTATCGCTGGATCTTCCAGGACAAGGTCGAGTTCGACAAGCAGTTCTCCGACCATCTGCATCGTGAGTGGATGGTCGTCGAGGAAGGCAATGCCGACGCTGTTCGCGAGCTCACCCAGCGCCTCGGAACGATCGTCACGAAGGAGCCGGTGGGCCAGGCGGGCACCGGAGTGCACCGCTATCACGCCGCCGACATCGACGACTGGGACGAGTTCCACCGTGGGCTGCTGGCCCGCGGCGAACTCCTGATCGAGGAAGTCATCCGTCAGCACGACGCCCTCGCAGCCGTGTGCCCCGGCACGGTGAACACCACCCGGATCACGGCGTTCTTCGACGGCGAGAAGGCCCATATCCTCGCGATGGCCCAGAAGTTCGGGCGTGGTGCCGTGAGCGACCAGATGACGTTCGGCGGCTTCTACACGATGCTCGATGAGAACGGTCATGCCGTCGGCGCAGGGTACGACTCGCACGGCCACGTGCACGAGACGCATCCGGACTCAGGCTTCCGCATCGCCGACTTCCAGCTTCCCTACATGGACGAGGTACGCGCGTTCATCGACGAGGTCGCCCGCGTCGTGCCGCAGGTGCAGTACGTCGGCTGGGACATCGTGGTCTCCCCGGACGGGCCCGTGCTCGTCGAGGGCAACTGGGGAGCCGGCGTGTACGAGAACAAGCCCAGCGTCACCGGCATCCGCACGGGCCACAAGCCTCGCTACCGCGAGGTCATCGGCTTCTGAGACACACGAAGAAGGCCCCGGATGCTGAGCATCCGGGGCCTTCTTCGTGGATCTGAGCGGATCAGACCGCGCGGACGATACCGAGCGGCGTCGACTCCAGGCCCTGTCCGAGCGGGTTGTCGCCGAGGATCTTGACGAGGCGACGCTCTGCGTCCTTGTCGAGCGTCGAACCGAGGATGTTGCCGCCGAGATCGTTGATGTCGACCACCGCCACCTCCGCCTGACCGCCGATCAGCGCCTTCACACGTGCGGCCACGCCGTCGGGATCCTTGGGGCCGAGCACAACGGCCTCGTTGTAGGGAGGGATGGTGTGCTTGGTCGGACCGTCGATCGCGCGTGCCTTGTCCCCGGCGATGCGGTAGAAGTCACCACGACGGCCGAAAGCCTTGGTCACCGCCGCCACGGCGGACGCGAACAGGATACGCGGGGTGCCGCACTCCCGCAGCGCCATCTCCATCGTCTCGGGCATGCCGAGTCCGATGCCGTACGGCGTGCGGGTGACGTACTTCGAGAGGAAGAGCGCGAGCTTGCGCGGCTTGATCTCATCGAGACGGTATGACCGCCCCTGAGTGATCGCCACGATCTTCTCGGTCACGAACAGCAGGTCGCCCGGCTGCACGGCGTCCTTGGCGTACTCCGTGATGATCGCGTCGAGGTCGTCCTCGGGCATGACCACCCGGGTGCGCAGCGGGATGCGCGCGTAGCTCTTGCCGTCGACGCTGGTCTCGAGCGCCTTGCCGTCGTTCGCCTGGCTCATTCGAGGTAGTCCCGCAGGGACTGCGAGCGGCTCGGGTGACGCAGCTTCGCCATCGTCTTGGACTCGATCTGGCGGATGCGCTCACGCGTCACACCGAACGTGTCGCCGATCTGGTCGAGCGTCTTCGGCTGACCGTCGCCCAGGCCGAAGCGCATGCGGATGACACCCGCCTCACGCTCGGACAGCGAGTCGAGCAGCTGCTCCAGCTGACGCTGCAGCATGGTGAAGCCCACGGCGTCGGCGGGGACCACGGCCTCGGTGTCCTCGATGAGATCACCGAACTCGCTGTCGCCGTCTTCACCCAGCGGAGTGTGCAGCGAGATCGGCTCACGGCCGTACTTCTGCACCTCGACGACCTTCTCGGGCGTCATGTCGAGCTCACGGCTGAGCTCTTCCGGAGTGGGTTCGCGGCCGAGGTCCTGCAGCATCTGACGCTGCACTCGCGCGAGCTTGTTGATGACCTCGACCATGTGCACCGGGATGCGGATGGTACGGGCCTGGTCGGCCATGGCGCGGGTGATCGCCTGACGGATCCACCAGGTGGCGTAGGTCGAGAACTTGAAGCCCTTGGTGTAGTCGAACTTCTCGACAGCGCGGATCAGACCGAGGTTGCCCTCCTGGATCAGATCCAGGAACTGCATGCCGCGGCCGGTGTAGCGCTTGGCGAGCGAGACGACGAGTCGCAGGTTCGCACCCAGCAGGTGGCTCTTGGCACGCTGACCGTCGCGGGCGACCCACTGCAGGTCGAGACCGAGCTGGCTCGTCTTCTCGGCCGCGGTCATCGCCGACAGCTTCTCCTCGGCGAACAGACCCGCCTCGATGCGCATCGCGAGCTCGACCTCTTCGGCCGCGTTCAGGAGCGCGACCTTTCCGATCTGCTTCAGGTAGTCCTTGACAGGGTCGGCCGTCGCACCGGTGATCTGCGTCGAGTAGACGGGGACGTCTTCGTCGTCGTTCGACGAGATGACGATCGCGCCGGTCGGCAGCGGCTCGGTGAACTTCGGCTTGGCGTCGTCGTCCTCGTCATCCTCCACAGCGGCAGCTGCGGGAGCCTCGTCTTCTTCGACGACGTCCTCGGACTTCTTCTTCTTGACGGGGGCGCGCTTCGCTGCCGCACGCTTCGCCGCGCTCAGGGGCGCGGGCTTCTCGGGCGCATCGGCCTCGACCGGAGCGTCGGCGGTCGTCTCTTCGGCAGCCTTCTTCGTCCGGGTGTTCTTCGTCGTGGCAGGAGTCACGTTTCGCCTTTCACGGAGCTGCTGTGTAGCCCCGGGACATTTCGGACACTAGTAAGACCCTTGTCAAGTCCAGCGCTCGAAAACACTGATTGACAACGGGTCAGAGTCCTAGTATCGCACACGTGTGGCGATGCGGACGCATTCCGACGAAGTTCTCGCGGATCCGCCTCAACCGCGACCGGGCTTGTCCTCGTCGCCGGACGGGCGCGAGGCCAGGTAGCGCTCCAGCTCCGCGGCCAGCTCATCGGCACTGGGAAGGTCGCGCTCGCTGAAACCGCCCTCGTCGTAGGAGTCGTCGTCGGGGTTACGTCCCGCCATGTACGCGTCGTAGCGGCGCTCGAGATTGTGGACCATCTGCTGCAGTTCGTCGTTCCCGGCGACCTGCTCGTCGACCCGCGTCAGATAGTCCTCGCGGCGCTCCTGGACGGCATCCAGCATGAGCACGAGTCCGGTCGACGCCATCAGCCGCTCCGCCGCCGCGATGACCGCGTCGGGATTCTCGGTCTCGGCGAGGTAGTGGGGAACCAGCAGAACGAAACCGACGGCTCGATCGCCGCGCTCGACGAAGCGGAATTCGAGCAGGTGCCCCGCTGTCGCCGGGACCTGCGTGCGCGGACGCCACACGGAGTGCGCCACGGTGAGCTCTCGGCGATTGCCGCTGACCGTCGTGCCGATCGGGCGCGTGTGGGGTACCGGCATCGCGATCGAATGCACCCAGTGCAGGCCCGAGACCTCGAACTCCGCCGCCAGCGCGAGAACCGTTTTCGCGAAGAGGTTCCACGCGAAGTCAGGCTCGTATCCGGCGAGGAGCAGGAACGGGCGACCGAGTGCATCGGTCGCGAGCGACAGCTCGAGTCGTGGTGGCGTGAACTCCGTGAGATGGTCCTGGTCGAACGAGATCACCGGACGACGCGCACGGTAGTCCAGCAGCGCGTCGTTCTCGAACACCACGACCGGCTGTGGCGATGCGGTCTCGCGCAAGTGGTCGATCAGACCGGAGACCGCGCTGCCCGCATCCGTGAAACCGGTGAGAAGCAGCACCAACGGCAGGCCATGCGGCACTGCGGGCGCATTCGCGACGCGTTCGTGGATCTCACCGGAGAAGGGCATGTCTCCATGCTACGAGCAGGTCCGGATGCCGGGGCGCGGAGCATCATGCTGAGAGCGAACACGCGCACGGACGGCGCGCGACCATGCCGCGGCGAAGATCCTAGGATGGAGGTATGACGCTTCCCGTGCTCTCGCACACCACCGCTCAGTTCCCCGGAAGCGCTGCAGATGCCGCAGTGCTCGTCGTCGCCGCTCTCCCCGATTCGGCGGATTCCCTGGCCGGTTACCCCGGCCTCGCCGACACGTTGGCCGGCATCGGATTCACCGGCTCCGCCGGATCCTTCGCCCGCGTGTACGCCCCTGATGTGACGTCTCTGCCGTTCGCCGTCGTCGGCGCCGGCGCCAAGCCCGACGCCGCAGCGGTGCGCAACGCGGCCGGTACGGCGCTGCGCACGCTCACCGGCTTCGAGCACGTCGCGCTGGCCCTTGCCGAAGGCCTCGAGCCCTTCGCCGCGGCAGCGGCCGAGGGAGCGGTGCTCGGCGGGCACAAGTTCGACGGATACCGCACGGAGAAGGGCAAGGCGCGCGCCACTGCGGTCACCCTGCACGCCGAACTCGACGACGAAGACGCCGAGTACGCCCAGGTCATCGGTGACGCGGTCGCCCTGATCAAGGACCTCGTGAACGTTCCCGCCGAGTGGCAGAGCCCCGCACAGCTCGCGCAGAGCGCGGCCGACAGCGTCGCCGACCTCGACGTCACCGTCGAGATCCTCGACGAGAAGGCCCTCGCCGAGCAGGGCTTCGGCGGCATCCTGGGCGTGGGGCAGGGCTCGGATCGTCCCCCGCGTCTCGTGCGCCTCGACTACTCCCCCGCCGACGCTTCGCGACACATCGCCCTTGTCGGCAAGGGCATCACGTTCGACACCGGCGGCCTGTCGCTCAAACCCGCTGCGTCCATGGTCGGCATGAAGTTCGACATGGCGGGTGCCGCGACGTCGCTCGCCGCGATCCGTGCGATCGCTTCGCTCGGCCTCCCGGTCCACGTGACGGCGTGGCTCTGCATCACCGACAACATGCCGTCGGGCAGGGCGCTGCGCCCCGGCGACGTCATCCGCATCCTCGACGGCACCACGGTCGAGGTCCAGAACACCGATGCCGAGGGTCGACTCGTGCTCGCAGACGGTCTCGTGGCCGCGAGTCGCGAGAACCCGGACGTCATCATCGACGTGGCCACTCTCACGGGCGCCATCGTCGCCGCACTGGGCCACCGGCACACCGGCGTCTTCGGCGACGTCGAGACCGTGTCCTCGTTCATCTCCGCGACCGCTCAGGTCGACGAGCCCGCATGGCACATGCCGCTGCCGGAGTACATGGAGGAGTCGCTCGAATCCCCCATCGCCGACCTGCAGAACGCGAACATGGGCGACCGGATGGGCGGCGCCTCCTACGCCGGCCTGTTCCTGCGCCGCTTCGTGGGTCGTACGTCGGATGCCGACGACGCTCCGCGCATCCCCTGGGTGCACCTCGACATCGCGGGATCCGGCGAACACGCCGGCGCCCCGTACGGCTTCACTGAGAAGGGCCCCACCGGGGCGATGGTCCGATCGATCGTCGCCTTCGCTGCAGCATCCCACACGGAGGCATGACATATGACAACCCACACCTTCGACATCGTCGTCCTGGGCGGCGGCAGCGGCGGTTATGCCGCGGCACTGCGGGCGAGTGAGCTCGGCAAGTCCGTCGCGCTGATCGAGAAGGACAAGGTCGGAGGGACCTGCCTGCACCGCGGGTGCATCCCGACCAAGGCGCTGCTGCATGCCGCAGAGGTCGCCGACCATGTGCGCGATGCCGCGTCCGTGGGCGTGACCGCAGCACTGCAGGGCATCGACACCGCCGGGGTCCGCGCCTACCGCGAAGGGATCGTCGCCAAGAAGTTCAAGGGCCTCGAGGGACTCGTCAAGGCCCGCGGGATCACCACGGTCTCCGGACTCGGCCGCCTGAACGCGGATCGCAGCGTCAGCGTCGGCGACGACGTCTACGTCGGGACGGATGTGGTGCTCGCCACCGGCTCGTACAGCCGCTCCCTCCCCGGCCTCGAGATCGGCGGCCGGATCCTCACCAGCGAGCAGGCTCTCGCTCTGGACGTCGTGCCCGACCACGTGCTCATCCTCGGAGGGGGTGTGATCGGTGTCGAGTTCGCGAGCGTCTGGCGCTCCTTCGGATCCGAGGTCACCATCATCGAGGCGCTCCCGCACCTCGTCCCGAACGAGGACATCGCCCTCAGCAAGGGACTGGAGCGCGCATTCCGTCGTCGCGGCATCAAGTACTCCCTAGGAACCCGCTTCCAGAGCGTCGTGCAGGACGAGTCATCCGTCACGCTGACGCTCGAAGACGGCACGCAGTTCACCGCCGACTACCTCCTCGTCGCCGTCGGTCGCGGTCCCGTCACGGCCGATCTCGGTTTCGAAGAGGCAGGTGTGACCCTCGATCGTGGATTCGTGATCGTCGACGAAGATCTGCGCACCGGTGTACCGGGCCTCTGGGCCGTCGGTGACATCGTGCCCGGCCTCCAACTCGCGCACCGTGGATTCCAGCAGGGCATCGCGGTCGCCGAACGGATCGCCGGACTCTCGCCTGCCAACATCCCGGATGCGCAGATCCCCAAGGTCACGTATTCGAGCCCCGAGGTCGCCTCGGTCGGTGTGACCGAGGCCGCCGCCGCCGCCGAGCACGGCGCGGACGCGATCGTCGCCTACGAGTACAACCTCGCCGGCAACGGCAAGAGCGAGATCATCGGAACCGGCGGTCTCGTGAAGGTCGTCCGTCTCAAGGACGGGCCCGTCATCGGTGTGCACCTGCTCGGCGATCGTGTCGGCGAGCTCATCACCGAGGGGCAGCTCGCCGTCGCCTGGGAGGCGCACCCGGAGGACATCGCGCCTCTGATCCACGCGCACCCTACCCAGAGCGAGGCGCTCGGCGAGGCCTTCCTGGCTCTGGCCGGCAAGCCCCTGCACGCCCTCTGAGCACCAACCGGTGCCCGAGTCACTAAGCTAGACAAGCGTCATACAACTTCCTGAAGGAGACTCAGTCATGAGCACATCCGTCGTCCTCCCCGCTCTCGGCGAGAGCGTCACAGAGGGTACGGTCACCCGCTGGCTCAAGCAGGTGGGAGACACCGTGCAGGCGGACGAGGGCCTGCTCGAGATCTCGACCGACAAGGTCGACACCGAGATCCCCTCCCCCGTCAGCGGCGTGATCGAGGAGATCCTCGTGGCCGAGGACGAGACCGTCGAGGTCGGCGCTCTCCTCGCGCGCATCGGTGATGGCAGCGCTGCGGCCCCGGCTGCAGATGCCCCCGCCGCCGCGGCCCCCGCCGCAGCAGAGGCACCGGCCCCCGCCGCAGAGGCTCCGGCCGCTGAAGCACCGGCACCCGCTGCCGAAGCACCGGCCGCAGAGGCCGCACCCGCAGCGCCCGCCGGCGATGCGACCGACATCGTTCTTCCCGAGCTGGGTGAGAGCGTCACCGAGGGCACCGTCACCCGCTGGCTCAAGCAGGTGGGTGACAGCATCGCCGTCGACGAGGCTCTTCTGGAGATCTCCACCGACAAGGTCGACACCGAGATCCCCTCGCCGGTCGCCGGCGTGCTGCAGGAGATCGTCGCCGGCGAAGACGAGACCGTCGCTGTCGGCGCCGTGCTGGCACGTGTCGGCTCGGGTGCCGCACCCGCCGCCGAAGCACCCGCGGCCCCGGCACCCGCTGCCGCTCCGGCACCCGCCGCTGCCCCGGCACCCGCTGCCGCTCCGGCACCCGCTGCCGCTCCGGCACCTGCCGCTGCCCCGGCACCTGCTGCAGCTCCGGCACCTGCTGCTGCAGCTCCGGCACCCGCGGCTCCGGCACCTGCTGCTGCAGCCCCGGCTCCCGCCGCGACGAAGCTCGCACTCCCGACAGAGAACGACAACCTCTACGTGACCCCGCTCGTGCGCCGTCTGGCGTCGCAGCAGGGCGTGGACCTGGCTTCGGTCACCGGCACCGGTGTGGGTGGTCGTATCCGCAAGGAAGACGTGCTGAAGGCCGCGGAGACCGCGACGGCGGCACCTGCTGCTGCAGCCCCGGCTCCCGCTCCGCTCGAGGTCTCGCCCCTGCGCGGCACGACGCAGCCGATGTCGCGTCTGCGCAAGGTGCTCGCCAAGCGTGCTGTCGAGTCGATGCAGCAGACGGCTCAGCTGACCACGGTCGTCGAGGTCGATGTCACGGCCCTCGCCGACTACCGCGACAGCGTGAAGGCGTCGTTCCTGGAGAAGACGGGCGACAAGCTCTCCTTCCTGCCGTTCTTCGCTCTCGCCACGGCTGAGGCGCTGCAGGCGTTCCCGATCGTCAACGCGACCGTCGACGGCGAGAACATCGTCTACCCCGCCAGCGAGAACGTGTCGATCGCCGTCGACACCGAGCGTGGTCTGCTCACGCCGGTGCTGCGCGACGCCGCTTCGAAGAACATCGCGCAGATCGCACACGAGATCGCCGATCTCGCCGCGCGTACCCGCGACAACAAGCTGAAGCCCGATGAGCTTGCCGGCGGCACGTTCACGCTGACCAACACCGGTTCGCGTGGCGCCCTGTTCGACACTCCTGTCGTGTTCCTGCCCCAGTCGGCGATCCTGGGTACCGGCACGGTCGTCAAGCGTCCGGGTCTCGTGAAGGTCGGGGGTGCTGATGCGATCGCCGTCCGGTCGTACGTGTACCTCGCGCTCTCCTACGACCACCGGATCATCGACGGCGCCGACGCAGCCCGATTCCTGGGCGCGGTGAAGGCCCGCCTCGAGTCGGCGCAGTTCGCCGCTCAGCTCGGCGCCTGACCGCACGAGTCATCCTGGCTGGTCCGCGACGTCATAGACGTCGCGGACCAGCCATTTCTCTTCTGTGCGGATGAGGACGACGATCGTCTGATCGGACCCCTGCCCCTCCGCGTCTCCCTCCCCGTAATCCACCCCACTCGTCCGAAGGCGTACCACCGCGACGTCCCCGTACTCGTCCACGAGTTCGGGGCTCGGCTTCACCGGATCCACCCTGCCCAGAGCCCCCATGACGTTCTCGGCGTCGCCGGCCACGGCATCCGTGCAGGAGGTATCACCCTGGGCGCGGCAGTCCGCGATCGCCCGCAGGAGAGTTGGCACGGCGCCGAGGGGATCCTCCTCGGCGGAGGAGGGCTGCGACCTCGAGGCCTCTCCGCCCGCGGGAGCTGCCCTCGGGGCCGGCGCACTGGTCGACGCTGCATCTCCCCCCGGCGCCGACGACCGTGTCTGAGAGCTGCCACCTGCTGCCCCGTCGGCCTTCCCTGCTTCTTCGCCGTCAGGCCAGAGAAGCCCTCCGGCGAGCACCAGAGCCGCGGCCACCCCCGCCACCAGCACCGATCTCTTCCGCCGGTCGGCTGTCGTCTCAGACCGCCCTGCCCCGCTGTTCCGAGGTCGTGTGCGAGCGGGACGGGTTCGTCGTCTGTCCTCCAGTCGTGCATGGATCGACTCGACGAACACGCGGAGAGCATCGCGGATCGCGTCCCGTCTGCGGCTCCCCCGATGCGGTTCACCGGTGCGGACGCGATCCGCACGCAGACGGAGCGCACCCTGACGGTCCTGCGGAACACCTGGCGCGGTCGCGCGAGCGAGGTCTCGTACGCGCTCGGGAGCGTGGAGTTCGCGCTCGAGCGGCTGCGGAGCCGCGATGTCGAGCATCGACCGCTCCCACGAATCGATGAGCGTGCGAGGAAGTCGCGGATGGGCGAGAGTCTTCTCCAATCCGTCCTCGACAGCACCCAGCACGCGCGTGAGTGCTTTGTCGGGAGTCTGCTCCCTCAGGCTCTCGAGGATCTCCAGGACTCCTGCTCTGGCGTCAGGACCATCTCCGAGCACGAAGACAGGACGCCCTCCGTCTGTCAGCCACCACGTGCCGGTGCGTGGGCCGCCGGCACCCTCTCCCAACTCGTCGAGACCCCGCAGAAGGCTGACGACGAGCGTGCTGGATTCACCGGGAGTGATGTTCCCTCCCGCCGCGGATCGCCGGCCCAGGAACCCCCGCACCCGCTCCGTGCACCACGGAAGCAACGCATCGTGCCCTCCCCTGCGACGACTGACATCGATGGGCGCCGCGATGTGCTCGGCGCCCGCGAAGCGCCATCCGTCCCAGCCACGCAGGATCGCTGCGTCCATCCGCACGGCGACGCCTTCCCCCTGGGTCACGAGCGTGCCCGCGAACGGCCCTTCGGTCGGATCAAGCGTCCTCACCACGCGATGCGCCCCCGGTACGAGTGGCGCCCCACGGCCGTCGTCGCTCGCGATGTCGTTCATCTCCCCATCACAGCGCAGGAGGCGCTTCCGTCACCGGGTTCGGAGGCGACCAGGACGGATTCCGGCGGAGTCCCCGATGTGCAGGAAGAGTGAGAGGAGCCCGCTCCGCTTCGCGCGAACGTCGACATCACGAGGCCGTCGGACTCGGTAGGCTGGTCCTCATGGCAAAGAGTGCTCCTGAACCCGAAAAGCGTCCTGGGTTCTTCTCCCAGATCAAGTCCCTCTTCCGGTTCACACGTGAGGCCTACTCGTGGCTTCCGTGGGCGCAGGCCGCGATCCTCATCGGCGGCGTGCTGCTCGGCCTCGTCGCCGGCTATCTCATCCCGCCCTTCCAGGTCTGGACGCTGATCCTCTGGGGCATCACCGGTCTCATGCTCGGCATCCTCGGCGCCCTGTTCCTGATGACGCGCCTGTCGACCTCCGCCATGTACAGCAAGATCGACGGCATGCCCGGCGCCACCGGTCATGTGCTCAGCACCAGCCTGGGTCGCAGCTGGCAGGCGTCCGAGACACCCGTCGGCATCAACCCGAAGACGCAGGAAGCCGTCTACCGCACCATCGGCCGCGGTGGCATCGTGGTCGTCGGCGAAGGCGCACGCGGTCGGCTGACCCGCCTCGTGAACGAAGAGCGCAGCAAGGCCCAGCGCGTCGCGCACGGCGTTCCCGTCACGGTTCTCTACGTCGGTCACGGCGATGACGAGGTGGCGATCGCCGATCTGTCGAAGACGATCAAGAAGCTCCCGAAGGTGATCGACAAGGCCACGATGGCCGCCGTCATCCGCCGCGTGGACTCCGTGTCGCAGTCGCTGTCGTCGCTGCCGATCCCGAAGGGCATCGACCCGACCAAGGTGCGCTCCCAGCGTCCTCGTTGAGCTCGCGCACACGAGCCTCGAGCGCGGCCGTCCTCCTGTGAGGGCGGCCGCGCTCTGTTTCACTCGGAGAGCGGCTGCCGCGGCAGACGACGGACCTTCGCACGACGGCGACGACGCTCCGGGACCATCGAGCGCATCTCGTCGAGCTTGCCGAAGCAGAACAGGCGGTCATCCGCTTCCAGCACGACGTGCTTGCGCGGGTTGGGGATCACGCTGACACCGCGGTGCAGCGTGAGAACCGTGATGTCCCGTTCCCACAGACCTGCTTCGCCCAGGGTCTTCCCGACCAGGTCGACCGCGCCGTGCACCATGAGTTCGGCGACGCCGTAGCCCGTCGAGACCGTCAGGCGCTGGCGCACGTCGATCTCGGGGAACGCCACCTGACCGGCGATGTAGTCGATGATGGCGCCCGCGACGTCGAGCTTCGTCGCCGTCTCGATGCCCTGCAGCCCTGGCGAGGAGTTGACCTCCATCACCAGCGGACCGTCATCGCCTTCGAGCATGTCGACGCCGGCCACGCGCAGGCCCATGATCTGGGCCGAGCGCACGGCTGCGCGCTCGTAGACGGGGTCGAGCTCGATGGCCTCCACCGAACCGCCGCGGTGCACGTTCGATCGGAACTCGTCTCCGGCCGCCGATCGTCGCATGGCGGCGACGACGCGATCGCCGACGACCAGCGCTCTGATGTCCCGGCCACGGCTCTCGGAAATGAACTTCTGGATGAGCACGTTCTGCTTGGTGGAGTGCAGGGTCTCGATGATCGCCTCGGCGACCTTCACCTGTGGTGCGAGGATGACCCCGATCCCCTGCGTGCCCTCCAGGAGCTTGATGACCACGGGCGCTCCACCCACACGCTCGATCGCAGGGCGCACGTCCGCACGGTTGCGCACGAACGCCGTCGGCGGCATCGCGATGTTGTGGCGGGAGAGGATCTGGTTCGCGCGCAGCTTGTCGCGGGCGCTCGAGATCCCGTTCGCGGTGTTCGGCGTGTAGACGTCCATCTGCTCGAACTGTCGCACGACGGCCGTGCCGAAGTATGTGATCGAGTTGCCGATGCGCGGCAGGATCGCGTCGTAGTCGCTGAGCTGACGACCTCGATAGTGCAGGTCCGGTTCCTCGGCGGTGAGGTCGATCGCGAAGCGCAAAGTATTGAGCACCTTGACGTTGTGCCCGCGCTGAAGCGCGGCTGCACGCAGCCGCTGGGTGGAGTACGCCTGCGGCGCGCGGGAGAGCACTGCGATCTTCACGGGGATTTCCTGCCAGGATGTATCAGGTGAGTAGGTCTACCCATTCAAACACCCTTACGGGGTGGCGAGAGTGGGTGAGCCTGCCCGATCTCGGCGTCGACTGGCTCAAAGCCAAGATCGACACCGGTGCGCGCACCTCGTCGCTGCACGCTTTCGACATCGTCGAGTTCGAACAGGACGAGCAGCCCTGGGTCCGTTTCAAGGTCAAACCGTGGCAGGACAGCCAGGAGGACGCGGTCGTCGTCGAGTTGCCGGTCCACGATCGTCGCGCGGTACGGAGCTCTTCCGGTCATGCCCAGGAGCGACTCGTCGTCGAACTGCTCATCCGTCTCGTGGACCGCGAGGTGCTGGCCGAGGTGACTCTGAGCAATCGCGACGAGATGGGTTTCCGGATGCTCATCGGACGTGAGGCTCTGCGCCGCGGGTACATCGTCGATCCTGCGCGCTCGTTCCTCGGTGGAAGGGCGCCGCGCGAGGCACGCCGGCGCAACCGCGGGCGCGCCTGAATCCGCCCTACCGAATGGTCAGGTGCGGATCAGAACCGTGCCGACCGCCTTGTCGTGCAGACCGCGCTGATCGGCGTCCCAGATCACGGCCGGCACGACCACCACGAGCAGGAGCGTGCGCACGAGCGGACGCCACAGTCCGACCCAGCTGCCGTCCATGCGCGCCAGACGCATTCCGAGGATGCGGTGCCCCGGGCTGCCGCCCGCGGTCGGGATGAAGACGATCTGCAGCACCGCGAACACCAGCATCGGAGCGAACTGGCTCAGGCCGGCTTCCGTCGGCAGCGCGAACTGGTTGAATCCGAGGAATCCGGTGGCGATGATCGTCGCCGCCGCGTAGTCGATCAGGAGGGCACCGATGCGGCGTCCGGGGCGGGCGATGCTCCCGGAGCCGGATTCGGGGAGTCCGAGTCGTTCACCGGGGTACGCGTTCACAGCATCCGTCACTCCCCCAGCCTACCCAGCGCGATATGCCGCGCTGACGCCGTCGCGCCTGTAACACGCCCGAAACAAAGCGGATACCGTAGAGAAATCCCCCGTCCGTACTCTGCAGAGTGGCCGTGAAGCCATCGATCCGCATTACAGGAGTCGTACATGTTCAAAGATTCGTCCGAGGTACTGACCTACATCAAGGAGAACGACGTCAAGTTCCTTGACATCCGTTTCACCGATCTCCCGGGTGTTCAGCAGCACTTCAACATTCCTGCATCGACGGTCGACGAGGCTTTCTTCACCGACGGCCAGCTGTTCGACGGCTCCTCGATCCGTGGTTTCGCCAGCATCCACGAGTCCGACATGCAGCTCATCCCCGACGTCACGACGGCGTACGTCGACCCGTTCCGCGAGGCGAGCACGCTCGTCATGCTGTTCGACATCTACAACCCGCGCACGGGCGAGATCTACTCGAAGGACCCGCGTCAGGTCGCCAAGAAGGCCGAGAAGTACCTGACCTCGACCGGCATCGCCGACACCGCGTTCTTCGCCCCCGAGGCGGAGTTCTACATCTTCGACGACGTCCGCTACAACGTCACCTCGAACTCGAGCTTCTACAGCGTCGACTCGGAAGAGGGCGCCTGGAACACCGGCCGCGAAGAAGAGGGCGGAAACCTCGCCAACAAGACGCCCTACAAGGGCGGCTACTTCCCGGTCAGCCCGGTCGACAAGACCGCCGACCTGCGCGACGACATCACCCTCAAGCTGATCGACGCCGGATTCATCCTCGAGCGCTCGCACCACGAGGTCGGCACCGGCGGCCAGCAGGAGATCAACTACCGCTTCGACACCATGGTCCACGCGGCGGACGACATCCTCAAGTTCAAGTACATCGTCAAGAACACCGCCGAGGAGTGGGGCAAGGTCGCGACCTTCATGCCCAAGCCCCTCTACGGCGACAACGGCTCGGGCATGCACACCCACCAGTCGCTGTGGAGCGACGGCAAGCCGCTGTTCTACGATGAGGCCGGCTACGGACAGCTCAGCGACATCGCGCGCTGGTACATCGGCGGCATCCTGGCGCACGCGCCCGCGCTGCTCGCCTTCACCAACCCGACGCTGAACAGCTACCACCGTCTGGTCAAGGGCTTCGAGGCTCCGGTCAACCTGGTCTACTCGGCCGGAAACCGCTCCGCCGCGATCCGCATCCCGATCACGGGCTCGAACCCGAAGGCCAAGCGCATCGAGTTCCGTGCGCCCGACGCGTCCGGCAACCCGTACCTCGCCTTCGCCGCACAGCTCATGGCCGGCCTCGACGGCATCAAGAACCGCATCGAGCCGCACGAGCCGGTCGACAAGGACCTCTACGAGCTTCCCCCCGAGGAGGCCAAGGACATCCCGCAGGTCCCGAACTCCCTGCTCGACTCGCTCGACGCTCTGGCGGCCGACCACCAGTTCCTCCTCGAGGGCGGCGTGTTCACCAAGGAGCTCATCGAGACCTGGATCTCCTACAAGTACGAGAACGAGATCCTGCCGATGGCGCAGCGTCCGCACCCGTTCGAGTACGAGCTGTACTTCGGCGTCTGACGACCAGAACATCGCGAAGAGCCCGTCTCAGCTTCCGCTGGGCGGGCTCTTCCGCCTTGTCGTGCGATGTCGGATCGACGCTCGAGTGACGTCGCGAACACCGGAGGTCGCCACACCGCGTCATCGGCTTGACCGCGCGGCATCCCGGGTGGTCAACTGGTGAGTCTGACCATCGACCGGGGGAATCATGCGCCGTAGAAGAGTGACCGCGAACACCGAGCTGCGCACCCCGGCCGACCCCCGGCCCTCGCAGCCCTCGAATGCGGTCGCCGCATACGCCAGGACCAACCCGTTCATGTTCGGGCTGCTGGGTGCGCTCGGCGTGCTGGTGGCGCTAGGTATCGGAAGCGTCGTCGGTCAGCTCGCGACCGTGCTCGTCTACATCGGCGTCGCGGTGTTCCTCGCGCTCGGCCTCGATCCGATCGTCACCTTCATCGAGAAGAAGCTCCCCCGCCCCGCCGCCGTCACGATCGTGGTGGCCGGGGTCATCCTCGCTTTCGCCGGCATCATCCTCGCCATCGTCCCGATCCTCGTCGAGCAGATCAGCAATCTGATCAAGGACGGCCCGCGGATGATCGAGGACTTCATGGCCAGCGCCTGGTTCAAGGACGTCAGCGGTCAGTTCGGCTCCACGATCGACGATGCCGTGCAGGGCGTCCTCAGCTTCGTGAAGGACCCGAACAACTTCCTCGACATCGGCGGCGGCGTGTTCGCGGTGGGTGCGGGCATCGCCGGCGGCTTCACGGGGATCACGATCGTCCTGATCCTGACGCTCTACTTCATGGCGTCGCTGCGCAGCATGAAGCATGTCGCCGCCCGCTTCGTCCCGGCCTACCAGCGCGACACCTTCAGCAACCTCCTCGAAGACGTCTCCGGCGCCGTCGGTCGCTACGTCATCGGTCAGGTGAGCCTCGCGCTCGTCAACGGAATCCTGAGTCTCATCTTCCTCAGCATCATCGGCGCCCCGGTGCCGGCCCTGCTCGCGCTCATCGCGTTCATCGGCTCGATGATCCCGTTGGTCGGAACACTGACCGCGTCGATCATCAACTCGCTGATCTGCCTCTTCGTCACACCGCTGACGGCGCTGATCGCGATCATCTACTACCTCATCTACATGCAGATCGAGGCCTACGTGCTCTCACCGCGCATCATGAGCAAGGCCGTCGCCGTGCCCGGCGCCCTCGTGGTGATCGCCGCGGTCGCCGGTGCCGCGCTGGGCGGCATCCTGGGCGCCCTCGTCGCGATCCCCGTCGCCGCGAGCATCATCATCATCATTCAGAAGGTGACCTTCCCCGCGCAGGATCGGAAGATCGTCCCGCCGCCCGTCACCCGCTGAGAAGACGGCGCCGGGACGGCGAGCTCGATGATCCTCAGCGGACCAGCAGCGCACCAGGCTCGACGCGCACGTCGAACGCGGTGACCTCGCCCATCTCCTCGCCATCGATCTCGAACACGAGCGGCGTCTTCAGCTCGACTGAGATGGTCTCGACGGGCAGATGACGAGCGGACTCGGTGCTGACAGCCTCATCCGTGGCGCCGAAGAGTCGGCGGATACCGTTGTCCCACACGAACGAGCGCAGCGTGTCGAGCCACTGCAGCGCGCCATCGGCGCTGATCATGAGCACGTCGAGCTTGCCGTCGTCGAGAACCGCGTCCGGGAGCAGACGGATGCCGCCCTGCACCATGCCGCAGTTGCCGATGAGCATGGTGTGCCCTCGCACGGCGACAGCCTTCTCGCCGTCGATCCCCAGGGTGATGTCGGTCATCTCGGTGCCGGCCAGTGCACGGCCCATCGCCTCGACGTAGGCCAGCCAGCCGGCCTTGGACTTGAGGTCGTCGTCGGTCTCCACCAGCATCTGCGCATCGACGCCGAAGCCGACCATCACGGCGAACGCGTGCTCGGTACCGTCGTATGAGACCCAGCCCAGGTCGATGCGTCGAGGCTCGGCGTCGCGAACACGCTCCAGCGCGGCCTTCACGTTGTTCAGCGGGACCTCGAGGTTGCGCGCGAGGAGGTTGCCCGTCCCCTGCGGCACGATCCCGAGAGCAGTCTCCGATCCCGCCAACGACTCGGCCACAGCCCGCACGGTGCCGTCTCCACCGACCGCGATCACGATGTCGCGGCCTTCCTCGCGGGCCTCGCGAGCCATACCGCGGCCCGGGTCCTCCGGAGTGGTCTCCCACCAGCGGATGTCGTACTGATCATCGAACACACCGCTCACCGCGGTCTGCAGAACCTCCTGCTCGACCTTCGAAGGGTTCCAGACGATGCCGATTCGCGCGTGGGTCATATCGTCAGCTTGGGACACCTCGTCCGATACCGCAAACTGAGGCTGCTCGATCAGCCGTAGAAGAGCTGCTCGAACGTCTTGCGTGCACGCCGCGTCACACCGAGGTAGTCCTCTTCGAGGTCGGTCGCCGAGCGGTCGGGATACCCGAGCAGTCTCCCGATCGCGTCGAGCTGCCTGCGGTCCGCGGGCAGCACATCGCTGGTCTGACCGGTCAGCAGGGTGATCGCCGACCGGAGACGGCTGGAGAGCAGCCAGGCCTCACGAAGACGTGCGGCATCCTCCTCGGTCACGAAGTCCGCTGCCACCGCGGCCTCGAGCGCACCGAGGGTCGACGTCGTGCGCAGTCCGGGGACGGCGTGCGCGTGCTGCAGCTGCAACAGCTGGACGAGCCACTCCACGTCACTGAGCGAACCGGGCCCGAGCTTCAGGTGACGCCGGGGATCTGCGCCCTGCGGCAACCGCTCCCCCTCGACCCTCGCCTTGATGCGCTTGATCTCGCGTGTGCCCTGCAGATCGACCGACTCCGGGTAGCGGATCGTGTCGGCCAGTGCCGTGAACCGCGCGATCAGCTTGGCGCTCCCCGCCACGCCGCGGGCCCGGAGCAGCGCCTGGGCCTCCCACGAGAGCGACCAGCGCCGGTAGTACTCCGTGTATGCCTCGATCGACCGCACGACGGGGCCGTTGCGCCCCTCGGGGCGCAGGTCGGCATCGAGGTCCAGCGGCAGGCGGTGGTCGGTGAGATGCTCGCGCAGCCCCGCCACGATCTGCGTCGCGAGTTTCTGCGCGCGCTGCGGATCGACGCCGTTCGCGTCGTAGACGTAGAGGATGTCGGCGTCGGAGCCGAAGCCCAGCTCGGCGCCGCCGAAGCGTCCCATCGCGATGAGCGCGAAATCCAGCGCCTCATCATCCGGTGGAACGACCTCACGGATCACCGCACGCAGGGCCGCCTGGATCGTCGCGTCGGTGATCTCGGTGAGCGCCGTGGCGACCTCCTCGATCGTGAGGACGTCGAGGACAGCGCCCATCGCCGTGCGCAGCAGCTCCCGCCTGCGTAGCGCCCTGACGGCGCGCAGGGCGTCGCCGATCGTCTCGTGGCGCGTCTGTATCGCGCGCGCCTCCTCGTCCAGCGCAGCGGCACCACGAGGCCGCAGGCGTCCCGTGCTGTCCAACCAGGCCACAGATTCCGGGATCCACTCCAGGAGCTCGCCGATGTAGCGCGAGGAGGACAGCAGCCGGGTGAGGCTCTCAGCCGCGCCGGAGGAGTCGCGCAGCATCCGCAGGAACCAGGGGGTGTCCCCGAGACGCTCGCTGATGCGGCGGAAGGCGAGCAGCGCATAATCCGGATCGCTGCCGTCTGCGAACCACCGCACCATGATGGGCATCAGGTGGCGCTGGATCGTCGCCTTGCGACTGAGGCCGCTCGTGAGGGCGCCGATGTGGCGCAGGGCTCCCGCCGGATCGCGGAACCCGATCGCCGCCAGGCGGTCGTGTGCCTGGGCGGCGGAGAGCGTGCGCTCCTCCTCCGGCAGGCCGGCGACGGCGCTCAGCAGCGGACGGTAGAACAGGCGGGTGTGGATCTCACGCACCTCGCGTCGCACGCTCTCCCAGCGCGCCCACACCCGCTCACCGCTCTCGGCGAGTCCGGTGCCCCTCGCCAGGGTCCGCAGGCCGGCGGGAGTGCGCGGCATCAGATGCGTGCGGCTGAGCTCGCGCAGCTGGAGGCGATGCTCCATGAGCCGGAGCAGCCGATAGTCGTCGGCGAACGCGGCGGCGTCGACCCGCCCGATGTAGCCGCCCTCGACGAGCGCGTCGAGGCTCTCGAGCGTGCCGCGGGTGCGCAGCGACTCATCGGTGAGGCCGTGCACGAGCTGCAGCAGTTGCACGGTGAACTCGATGTCGCGCAGGCCGCCGGCGCCGAGCTTGAGCTGGTACGGGGCGTCCTCGGGGTCGATGTGCTCCATCACGCGCTCGCGCATGCGCTGCACGCTCTCGACGAAGTCCTGTCGGGCGGCGCTGGACCAGATCTTCGGCTGCACCGCGGCGATGTACTCGGCGCCGAGCTCGACGTCGCCGGCGAGCGGGCGCGCCTTGAGCAGGGCCTGGAACTCCCAGCTCTTCGCCCAACGGTCGTAGTAGGCCAGATGCGACGCTAGCGAGCGGACCAGCGCGCCCTGCTTGCCCTCGGGACGCAGCGCGGCATCCACCTCCCACAGCGGGGGCTCCACCTCGATCGCATCGAGGTTGCGCATCGTCTCGCGCGCGAGACGGGTCGCGATGTCGATGGCGCGTGCCTCCGTGACGACCTCTTCATCACTGCTGCCGCCGACGAAGATCACGTCGACATCGCTGACGTAGTTCAGCTCCCGCGCTCCGACCTTTCCCATGCCGATGACGGCGAGGCGCGTCGCCGCCACTTCGCCAGGGCCCATCGAGTCCCGCAAACGGGTCCTGGCGACCGCGAGCGATGCTTCGAGCGCGGCACCGGCGATGTCCGCCAGCGCCGCCGACACCGGTGCAATGATCGTCTCCGGTGCAGGATGCGACAGGTCGTAGGCGGCGATGGCTGCGAGATTGCGCCGATACGCGACCCTGATCGCGACGACGGCTTCGTCTCCGGACGACTGCGCGAAACCGTCGTGCGCACCCACCGAAGCCAGCAGACGCTCGCGCAGTTCGTCGGACGACGGCAGAGCAGTGAGGGGGCCTTCCAGGACGGTCAGCTGGTCCGGATGACGGAGGAAGAAGTCGGCGAGCCCCTCGGACGCACCGAACACCCGCCAGACCCGTCGACGCGTCTCCTCGTCGACGAGGAGTCTCCGCAGCGGCGCCTCGTCCCGGCGCGCCACTCTGAGCAGCCCGCGCACGGCGGCATCGGGATCCGCCGCATCCGCCGCTTCGAGCAGCACGGTGCGCGGCTGGTCGAGGATGCTCGCCAGCTCCGACAGGGACGCTGCCGCCTCACTCAGCTCGGCGAAGCCGAGTCTGGCCAGCGCGGAGAGCGAGACGGAATCGTCCGGACGGGCCATGCGCGCCCCTCAGAGAAGCTCGAGGTTGTTCTTCAGCTCGAGCGGGGTGACCTGACCGCGGTAGGCCTCCCACTCCTTGCGCTTGTTGAGCAGCACGTAGTTGAACACCTGCTCCCCGAGCGTCTCGGCGACGAGTTCGGACGCCTCCATGTACTCGAGGGCGTGGTCGAGGCTCGCCGGCAGCGCCGAATAGCCCAGTGCCCGTCGCTCCGCGTCGCTGAGCGCCCAGACGTTGTCCTCGGCCTCCGGCGGCAGCTCGTATCCCTCTTCGATGCCCTTGAGCCCGGCCGCGAGCATGAGCGCGTACGCCAGGTAGGGGTTCGCGGCCGAATCCAACGCGCGGTACTCCACGCGCGACGACTGCCCCTTGTTGGGCTTGTACATCGGCACGCGCACGAGCGCGGAACGGTTGTTGTGGCCCCAGGTGATGAAGCTCGGCGCCTCGTCGCCGCCCCACAGGCGCTTGTACGAGTTCACGAACTGGTTCGTGACGGCGGAGATCTCGTTCGCGTGCTTGAGCAGGCCCGCGATGAAGTGCCGCCCCGTCTTGGAGAGCTGGTACTTCGCGCCCTCTTCGTAGAACGCGTTCTGATCGCCTTCGAAGAGCGACATGTGCGTGTGCATGCCGCTGCCGGGCTGACCGCTGAGCGGCTTCGGCATGAACGTCGCGTAGACGCCCTGCTCGATCGCCACCTCCTTGATCACCGTGCGGAACGTCATGACGTTGTCGGCTGTGGTCAGCGCATCGGCGTAGCGCAGGTCGATCTCGTTCTGACCGGGGCCGCCCTCGTGATGGCTGAACTCGACGGAGATGCCGAGATCTTCCAGCATGCGCACGGAGCGACGGCGGAAGTCGTGCGCCGTGCCGCCGGGAACGTTGTCGAAGTAGCCGGCGGAGTCGACGGGCACGGGGCCGTCGGGTCCGAACGAGGACGACTTCAGGAGATAGAACTCGATCTCCGGGTGCGTGTAGAAGGTGAATCCGGCGTCTGCGGCCTTCGCGAGCGTGCGCTTGAGCACGTGACGCGGGTCGGCGACGGCCGGCTGGCCGTCGGGGGTCGTCAGGTCGCAGAACATGCGCGCGGTCGGGTCGATCTCACCGCGCCAGGGCAGCGTCTGGAACGTCGTCGGATCGGGCTGGGCGAGCAGGTCGGATTCGTAGGTGCGTGTCAGCCCCTCGATCGCCGAACCGTCGAACCCGATGCCTTCCGCGAAAGCCCCCTCGACCTCGGCGGGCGCGATGGCCACCGACTTGAGAGTGCCGATCACGTCCGTGAACCACAACCGCACGAACTTGACGCCGCGCTCCTCGATGGTCCGGAGGACGAAGTCCCTCTGCTTGTCCATGGCTACTCTGCGCCCTGGCCCTTTGCGTCGCCCTTGGCGTCCCAGCCCTGCTCGACGGCCTCTTCCTCGGCCCAGGAACGCGCGCGCTCCTTGACGACCTCGGGAGCACGGCGGGCTTCGGCCTCCGTGTCGAACGGACCGATGCGGTCGATGGCGGGCGAGATCATGCCGAACTCGATCTCGCCAGTCGCGGAGTTGTACCAGTACTTGTGGTCGCCGTCAGACATGTCTGCCCCTTCTTCACGTGATGTCATCGATCCTACTGGCGCGCACCGTGGTCGCTAAGCTATCGCCCATGGCAAAAGCGATCGGCGTCGACATCGGCGGCACGGGAATCAAAGCAGGAATCGTCGACCTCGAGCACGGCGTCATGGCATCCGACCGGGTGCGGGTCCCCACTCCCGAGGGCGCATCGCCGCAGGACGTGCTCAACGCCGTGCAGACCGTTCTGAAGACGCTCGACGTGCACGAGTCGACGCTGCCGCTCGGGGTCGCCTTCCCGGCGATCGTCAAGCGCGGCAAGACGCTCTCGGCCGCGAACGTGTCGAAGGAGTGGATCGACTTCGACGCCGAACGATTCTTCCGCGACGGCCTCGGCCGCAACATCGTGTTCGTGAACGACGCCGACGCCGCGGGTGTCGCCGAAGCCCGCCACGGAGCGGCCAGGGATGTGCGCGGCTTCACGCTCCTCACGACCCTCGGCACCGGCATCGGATCCGCATTCCTCTACGACGGGGTGCTGCTGCCGAACACCGAGCTCGGTCACCTCAACTTCCGCGAGTTCGAGTCGGTCGAGACGTACGCCGCGACGTCGGCACGCGAGCGGGAGAACCTCAGCTGGGCGGAGTGGGCCGAGCGCCTGCAGGCGTTTTACTCGCACATCGAGTTCCTGTTCAGCCCCGACCTGTTCGTGGTCGGCGGTGGCGTCTCGAAGAACGCCGGAGACTTCCTTCCGCTTCTCGACCTCAAGACGCCGATCGTCCCGGCGATCCACCGCAACAACTCGGGCATCATCGGCGCCGCATCCCTCGCCGGCGACTGATCCACGCACGTCCCTGACACCGAAGACCCCGATGACTGCCGTAGTCATCGGGGTCTTCGCGTGTTCGCGAAGGTGCGGGCCGGAGCCTCCTCCCCCGCTCAGTCGATCGGAGGTTCCCGTCGAACGCGGGTCCTCATGGCCAGACCCACCCCGGCGGCGGCGAGCACGACGGCGGCGAGGAGCAACGCGGGGCCGCTTCCGAGCCGGTGCGCCGCGGCACCGACCACCGCGCCTCCCGCGAGGGATCCCCACAGCAGGAGAGGGCGGCGCCAGGCGGATCCGGAACGCCCGGTGAGCAGCGCCGCGACCGCGAGACCCAGACTGACCAACGTGCCGGTCGCGTACGTGATGGCGACCCGCGCACGTCCGTCCGAGAGGTACAGGGTGTTCAGCGCCCCCATGGCGAAGGCCAGCATCCAGAACCGAGCAGGGCTCGTCGGTACCACCGCAGCGAGGACGGCGCTCAGAGCGACGGCGGACGCGGATGCCGCCACCGCCCAGGCGCGCCGTCGCCCGTTCCCGCCGATCATCGCGCCGGCGGCGACGCCCAGGACGAAAGCCACCACCAGCGTCAAGGGCAGAAGCGACGACGCCAATCCCTGCTCGAGGATGTCCACACCGGCCTGCGTCGAATTGCCGCTCATGAAGGAGACGAAGAAGCCGCCGGTGTCGATGAACCCGATCGCGTCCACATACCCCGCGACGCCGCTGAGCACCAATGACAAGGCCAGACCCCGTCGTGTGACATCTCTCATGGCGTAGGCCTCATGGACGTGCCTTTCTGGGTGGCTACTCCGAGCCTAGGCGGTGCGGTCCGCCGCGCCCCGGCATGCCCTCCCTGAGAACAGCGCTCTGGGCGCGCTGCCGGGAGTCGGGCGGAAGGAGACCTGATCAGATCTTCTTTATGCGAATGGGCCGACCTGTACGCCGGGTTCTGTTCCGGGGTTCTTCGCCCCTTCGACGGCCATCTCTCTCGGCGACACGTTGCCGTGGCACTCTAGCGGTCTACCCGAGGACTCGGCGAGCCGCGTCAACATCCTCTGTCTGACCTTGCTCCGGACGAGGTTTACCTGGCGGGCCATGTCACCATGGCCCCCGGTGGTCTCTTACACCACCCTTTCACCCTTACCCCTTGCGGGGCGGTCTACTCTCTGTGGCACTTTCTCGCGGATTGCTCCGGGTGGGCGTTACCCACCGTCCTGCCCTGAGGAGCCCGGACGTTCCTCGGTGCGGTTGCCCGCAACGCGGCCGTCCAGTCGACCCATTCGCGTCTCCAGTCTACGTTCTCGGAGACCCGCGGCCTGCGGCTACTTCTGCGCAGACTCCGCGATGCGCAGATCGAGGGGCACGTCGATCGGGAACGAGCCGAACAGTCGCGTCGTCGCCGTGGCCGCCGCCTCGCGCACGGCCTCGGCCGCCGCCTCCGCATGTTCGAGCGGCACGTGCAGGATCACCTCGTCGTGCAGGAAGAACGCCAGGTGCGGGGAGCGTGCGAACGGACCGGAGGCCGCAGCCTCGGCGAAGACCTCGGGGATCTGCTGCAGGCGGTGACGGATCTCGGCCAGCCAGATCAGCGACCACTCCGCAGCCGTGCCCTGAACGACGAAGTTCCGTGTGAACCGCCCCCAGTCGCGCGCCCTGCGCCGAGCGAGGGCCACCACCGCGGGATCGGCATCCGCATCGGTCGCCTCGGATTGCAGTCGCATCCACTCCACGGATGGGCGGGGTGATGATCGACCGAGCCAGGTCGACACGATGCCGCCGTCCTCCCCCGTTCGTGCCGCGGCGTCGACGAGTCCCATGGCGCGCGGGTACACCTTGCGCAGCCGCGGAACCAGTCGGCCGCTGTCGCCCGTCGTGGCACCGTACATCGCACCGAGGACTGCATACTTCGCCTCCTCGCGAGTGGCGACCGCCCCGGAAGCGACGACGCCCGCATAGAGGTCGCTCCCCCTGGCCGCACGAGCCATCGCCTCGTCGGCTGCCATCGCGGCGAGCATCCGCGGCTCGAGCTGCGCGACATCGGCCACGACCAGCGTCCACCCGGGGTCGGCACGCACCGCAGGGCGCAGGCTCCGCGGAAGCTGGAGCGCTCCCCCACCGGCGGAGGCCCATCGCCCGGTGACGACGCCTCCGGGGATGTACACGGGGCGGAACCGGCCGTCATGCACCCATTCCGCCAGCCACGCCCACCCGTTGGCGCTGAGCAGCCGGGAGAGCTTCTTGTACGCCAGCAGCGGTTCGACGACCGGGTGGTCGTGCTCGGCGAGCTCCCACCGGCTCGTTGACTCGACCTGCACCCCGACGCGGTGCAGCGCCCTGAGCAGCTTCTGCTGACTGTCCAGGTGCAGTGAGGCATCGCCGAGGAGCTCGCGCACACGATCTCCGAGTTCGAGCATGCGACTCGGCACGCCGCCGGCGACCGGGCGGGTGCCCAGGGTGTCGGTGAGGATCGCGTCGTGCACGCCCTCGTCCCACGGCAATCCTGCGGCCCGCATCTCTTCCGCGATGAGTCCGCCCGCCGACTCCGCTGCGCACAGGAGCGTGAGACGTCCATCCGGCGCCGCGGCGATCACGCGGCGCTGCGCCCGGTACTGATCCAGAGTCGCGGCGATTGCATCCTCACCGCCCACCTCATCGAACACATCGAAGAGGGACGGTGCCGCCACGGTCGGTTCCCGCCGTTCCCACTCCTGAGAGGCCGGGAGTGGCGTCGGCACCGAGGAGGTGTCGCGCAGGATCGCATGACACAGCACCAGGTCGTGACTGCGAGTGATCCGCACTCCGGCTCCAAGGAGGAGCGCGTAGGTTTCGGCGGCGGTCCGCATGATCCATCGCGGGGCGTCTGATGCCTCGGCGGTGCGGACCCAGTCCGGGAGGTCATCGGTACGCAGCGACGTGCGATCCTGCTCCTCGTCGTTCCCGTCGAGCTCGACGGCGACGTATTCGTGAGCGCCGACGGAGATGAGCGCGATGCGTCGTTCTACGCCCGACGCCGGCGCTGTCATCGCCGGCGAGCGGAGGCACCGCTCATGCGAGCCCTGACTCCTCGGTACGCACGAGGATGCACCCGCACTCGGGGCAGGAGACCACGAGGTCGTCCGCCGCGCGGCGGATGTCGTTCAGATCGGTGCTGGGAAGCAGGATGCGGCAGCCTTCGCAGGTGCCACGGGTGAGCAGCGCGGCACCCGCACTGTTCACGGCGCGACGGGCGTACTCCGACAAGAGCTCGGGCGACACTCCCTCGGCGACGGCCGCACGATCGCGGGAGAGCTGCGCACCCAGGTCTGTGGCGGCAGCGACATCGGCCTTCGCCTGTGCGGTGAGCGTCGAGCCCTCGGCTGTCGTCGCGTCCAGAAGCGCCTGCTGCGCGGCGAGGGCGGCTTCTGCCTCTTCCAGTCGACCCATGACGTCGAGTTCGGCGTCTTCGAGGTCGCTCTGGCGCCGAGCAAGGCTCGCGAGTTCGTGCTCGAGCGCCTGCGCGTCCTTCGAGTTCGTCGACGCGGCGAGGCGCTCCGCATCGCGATTCCGACGCGCCTCGACGACGGCGACGTCGGACTCCAGACGCTTCAGCTCGGTGCGCACGTCGTCACGGGTGCCGGCGAGAGCGGTCAGCTCGCGCAGCTGCTCCTGACGGATGGCGACGAGCTCGGTGATCCGCCCCGCCTGGCTCGGCTTCGTTCGGGCACGCTCGGCCTGCGCGATGCGCCGGTCGAGGTCGGCGATGTCGAGCAGGGTGCGCTGGTTCTCGGGGCTGGCGTTCACGCTTCCAAATCTAGTCGCTGTCGCGACATCCGCCCATCAACGCACGTCGCCGTCGACGTAGTACCAGTGCCGGTCCTCGCGCACGAAGCGGCTGCGCTCATGGAGCGAGCCCCTCGCAGCACCCTGCCGCCAGAACGCCTCGAACTCCACCACGCCCTCGCGGTCGAAGGGGCCTCCGGCCGCGCGATCGATCACCAGCAGCCGTCGCCACTCGAGGTCCGGCTCGAAATCGATCGTCTCCGGCCTCGTGGTCGAGTGCCAGGTGCGCAGGAGGTGCCCGGCGTCCTGGAGGCCGAACGCGGTGTAACGCGAGCGCATCAGGCGCTCCGCCGTCGGCGCGGGCGCACCTTCGAGCAACGGCCCGCAGCAGCCGCCGAACACGTCCCCGGAAGCACACGGGCAGCGATCCTGGTCCTCGATCACGGTGTCATCCGACGCCATCTCCGCCTCCGTCGTCATCCCCTCAGCGTACGCTCGGGGAAAAGGCCAAGAAGGAGCACCGTGACCACTCAGCCCGTCGTCCCCTCGTTCACCGCCCACAACGGGTTCGCCCTTCCGGCCATCGGCCTCGGCACCTACGGACTCCTCGGAGATGCCGGGGCAGACGCAGTCGCCGGAGGCATCGGTGCGGGCTACCGTCTCGTCGACACGGCGTTCAACTACGAGAACGAGGGTTCGGTCGGCCGTGGCGTCGCGGCCGCCGATGTGCCGCGCTCCGAGGTCATCGTCACCACGAAGCTCCCCGGTCGCCATCACCCGTCGGCGAAGGCACGCACCAGTATCGAGGAGAGCCGTTCGCGCCTCGGACTCGATGTGACGGATCTGCACCTGATCCACTGGCCGAATCCCCTCCAGGACGAGTACGTCCAGGCGTGGGCCGCGCTCGTGGACGCCCAGTCCCGCGGCGTGGTCCGACAGATCGGCGTTTCCAACTTCCTTCCGGAGCACCTGGAGCGCCTCGAGCAGGAGACCGGGGTGCGACCCGTCGTCAATCAGATCGAGGTGCATCCGTACTTCCCGCAGGAGGAGCAGCTCACGTATCACCGGGAACACGGCATCCTCACCGAAGCGTGGAGCCCGTTGGGGCGGGCGAGGGAGCTCTTCGACGAGGCCGTGATCCACGAGATCGCTGCGGCCCGCGAGATCACGACCGCCCAGACCGTGCTGGCCTGGCACGTCGCCCGCGGTACGGTGTCGATCCCGAAGGCGTCGTCGCTCGAGCACCAGGTGGCGAACCTCGCGGCGGCGCAGATCGTTCTCGACGATGCCGAGGTGGCGGCGATCACCGCGCTCGGACGTCCGGACGGACGCCTGTTCGACGCCGACCCGAGGACTCACGAGGAGTCCTGACGCAGACCCGCCTCAGAGACCCTGCGTCACCCGCCTGCTCACGGCCGCAATGATGCGGCGGCTGCCGTGAGCGCGTCAGCGGACTGACGCAGCAGCGCCAGCTCACCCTCCGAGAACGAGGTGTTCCGGATCGGCACGGCACCCTTCGCGCTCACGATCGACGGCACCGAGAGCGCCACACCGTCCAGCCCGTGGAAGTCGCGCAGCACGGTGCTGACGGGCATCACGGCATGCTCGTCGCTCAGGATCGCTTCGACGATGCGTGCACTCGACAGTCCGATTGCGTAGTTGGTCGCCCCTTTGCCGAGGATGACCTTGTACGCGGCGTCGCGCACGTCGACGGCGATCTCCTGCAGTTCGTCGAGAGTGAAGCGAGGGTGGCCGGGCGTCTCCCACTCCAGGATCGGCACGGTGCCGATCGTCGCGCGAGACCAGAGGGGGAACTCGGTGTCGCCGTGCTCTCCGATGATGTGCGCGTGGACGCTGGCGGTGGAGACACCAGCTCGCTGGGCGAGCTTCCACCGCAGCCGCGAGGTGTCGAGCACCGTTCCGGAGGCGAAGATCCGCTCGGGAGGAAGCCCGGTCTCCTCCTGCGCGATGACCGTGAGCACATCGCACGGGTTCGTGACGATCACATAGATCGCGTTCGGGGCGACCTCGAGCAGGTCGGGCATCATGCTGCGGATGATGCCCGCGTTGACCTCGGCGAGCTCGATGCGGGTCTGACCGGGCTTCTGCTTCGCGCCCGCGGTGATCACCACGACGTGCGAGCCGGCGGCGACCGAGATGTCGCTGCCGCCGATGATGTCGCTGGAGCCCGTGAACTGCGTGCCGTGGGCGAGGTCGAGCACCTCTGCCTCGACCTTCTCGGTGGCGATGTCGTACAGCGCGACATGACGGGCGGAACCCCGGATCAGTGCCGCGTAGGCGACACTCGACCCGACGCTTCCTGCGCCGACGACCGTGAGCTTCGAGTTCTCGATGATCTCCATGCGCTCAGTCTCGCAGTGGTGAACCCCGATCAGCGAGCGATCTCGCCGGATCAATGTGTCCCACAGAGAAGGTCACAGAGCGGCGGCGACCGCCTCCGTCGCGGTCGCGTGCGTGAACCGGAACCCCGAGCGCTCCAGCACCAGCGGCCGCACGTCGGCATCGGGAAGCAGCAGCGAATCGGCCGCGTCGCCGAGAGCGAAACGCAACGCCCACGCCGGCGCCGGCACCCAGAACGGCCTGTGCATCCGAGCGGCCAGGGCTCGGCCGATGTCGTTCGCAGACGCCGGTGTCGGTCCCGTGAGGTTGACCGGGCCCGCGATCTTCTTGTCCAGGATGTGGCGGATCGCCCGCACCTCATCGTCGAGCGAGATCCAGGGCCAGATCTGCGTCCCGTGCCCGAGCGGCCCGGAGACGCCGAAACGGGTCAGCTGGATGAGCGGCTTGAGCACTCCGCGCCGGTGGATGACCGGCGCGGTGCGCAGCAGCGCGACCCGGGTGTGATCTTCGGCCTGACGCGCCTCGGCCTCCCAACGCACGGTCAGATCGGCCAAGAATGTCTGCCCCGCAGCGGAGTCCTCGGTGAGGACCTCGCCGGGCGCAGAGCCGTAGTAGCCGACGGCCGATGCCGAGATGAGGGCCGGAGCGTCGGAGCGCAGTGCACGAAGCGCGGTGGTCAGGGTGCGCGTCGCTCCCAGCCGCGAGTCGATGAGCTCCTGACGGTAGCCACGCGTCCACGGGAGTCGTCCGACGCTGGCACCGCCGAGCGCGACGACCGCATCGGCTCCCGCCAGCACCTCCGGATCGAGCGCGCTCTCCCCCGGCTCCCACTGCGCCTCGTCCTCCGACCGCGGCGGGCGGCGGACGAGGGAGGTGACCTCGATGCCGTCGGCGCGCAGGGATGAAGCGAGGGCGGAGCCGATGAGGCCCGATGCCCCGCTGATGACGATTCGTCCTGCCATCGGAAGGCGTCCTCTTCTCGGTCGTCGAGTGGTGCTTCGCTCCAGCGTACGCGCCTCGGATCCCGTGCACGGTCGGACCTGCACGTGTCGCTGCGGTCGTGCCGTCAATCCACGCCGCGCAAGAACGTGGCATACGCATCGACGACGCCAGCGGCGAGAAGCGCTCGGGGCCAGAAGATGCCGACCGAGGCTCCGATGAACTCGTTGTCGTCGACGACGGGTCGCGCAAGGGAGTGAACGGCGTCGAAGTGCTCGACGGTGAGGTTCTCACCGAAAACCCGCTCGTAGACGATCTCCGTCTCACGCATGTCGACGTTGCGATCGCGTTCGCCGGCCATCAGCAGAACAGGGATGTTCGCTTCGGCCGCATCACGCAGATCGAGGGTGGCGTCGGCATCGAAGTTCTGCGCGACGAACATCCAGCGTGCCCTGGTCATCGGCGACTCCTCGGTCGTGACGGCGAGGTAGTCCTCGTAGCCCGCGCGGCGCTCCAGGATTCCGCGTATCTCGTCGCTTTCGGCAAGGGCGTGCGACCGCTCTGAATCGGTTGCTCTGTCGTGATCAAGCTCCGCCAGCAGGTTGTATCGACCTTGCGAGAGCCAGTTGATCGCCGTGCCCACCGCGACGACGGCATCGATGTCCTCCCTCTGGGCGACCACTTTCGGAAGCACCCACCCTGCCTGACTGGCGCCCCACAAGACGATGCGGTCGGTCGGGAGCCCGGGCTGCGCGAGAGCCCAATCGACGACCTCGGACACCTCATCAGCACGATCGTCCATGGTCTGAGCCAGCCAATCCCCCGTGGATCCACCCACCCCTGGCTTGTTCCATGACAGCGTCGCGAACCCGGCATCCGCCGCGCCCTCAAACCACGGCGAGTACAGCCCGCCCTGCGTCGCGTCGACGGCAGCGTCCCCATGAACCATGATCACGACGCCACGTGCGCCGACACCGGGCGGCGTCGTGAGAACCCCATCGAGTTCACCGTTGGCGGTCGGGATGCGAACCGCCGTCTGCTCGTACCTGTAGTCGTTGCCCACGACGATCACGCCCACCGCAACCAGTGCCAGCACCGCGGCGGAGCCGACCCACATACGGATGCCGCGATTAACTTTTATTCTTTTCACGTTCGTAGCCTACGTGATAGTTATGGCCTATGGGTGCTCGAGATATTGCCATCGGATTCGACGATTCGGAACGCATCCGTGTCGGTTCGCTCTACTGGGAGGCCTTCCACCGCAAGCTCCAGCCCGCCTTCGCCGACGAGGAGACAGGTCTTCGAATCGTTCGGGCTTCTCTGCGCGCAGAACGGATGCTCGTCGCTCGCGTGGAGGAGGTCGTGGTCGGGGTGTGCGGGTTCATGGACCAGGGCATCGGGGCTACGCGTCTCTCCTGGGTGGCTCTCAAGTCGGCACTTCCCCTCCATCAGGCCGTGCGTGCCGCTCTCGCGATGAGCGTGCTCGCTCGGAGCGAGGCAGGTGACCGGCTGGTACTCGACGGCATCTGCGTCGACCGGGCGCATCGCGGAGGCGGGATCGGCACGGCACTCCTCGGCGCGGCCGAACAGCATGCGCGCGAACGTGGACTCCACGCGGTGCGGCTGTCGGTGGTCGACAGCAACCCACGCGCCGAGGCGCTCTATCGCCGTCGTGGATTCACGACGGTCGACGGCGGGTCCCTCGGGCTGCTCGGCTACGTGTACGGGTTCGACCGATATACCGTGATGGAGAAGGAGGTGTCCCGTTGAACACGCAGATCTCGCCCCGGACCATCATCGAGGCGCTCCTCCCTTTCGATGGCGCTGCCAACCTGGGCATCATCTACGACACGGCGAATCGACTGCAGGTCGGCGACCAGCCCGTGCGCCTGGCGCTGCGACGCCTCATCTCGACCGGGGACATCACCCAGCACGGCCGCGGACGCAACGGCACCATCGAACTCACCGAAGCCGGAAGAGCACGCCTCGAACGAGAGCGGATCGGACTCCGCCTCGCGTTCGCCCAGGATGCCGATCAGGCACCGTGGGACGGCTACTGGCATCTCCTCGCACTCAGCGCCCCCGAGAGCGAGCGCGCGGTTCGCGACACATTTCGTCGGGAGATGCACGCGCTGGGCGCCGTGTCGATCTCCACGGGTCTCTACCTCACCCCCCACGCCATCGACGCCGCCCTCGCCCCGGAGCTCGACCCGTACCTGGTCACCGCGAGCGTCACCGCGCTGACCGTCCGGGGGACCGACAGGAACGAAGACATCGCCGAAACACTCTGGCCTGCCCGCGACACCGTCATAGCGTATGAAGCACTGGAGGCGGCCCTCAGCGTCGACATCAGCGACCAGGAACCGGTCGCGCGCCAGCTCATACTCGCGGAATCGCTGGATGCGGCATTGCGGGACGACCCCCTCATCCCCGTCGAACTCCGCCCGACGCCGTGGCCGCCGACCGCTGTTCGCCGCCGCTGGCTCGACCGGTGGCGAGAGGCGACGGCGTCTGCTCCCGACCTTCACGTCTACCAGGGGTGGCTCTCTCGCGACGCCTGAGCACGCACAGTGATCGCGCGGGCGCTCCGCGAGCGAGTATCGCCCGCGGCGAGCGGGGGGGGTGTGGTGTGGGCCCTGCCGGGATCGAACCGACGACATCCACGGTGTAAACGTGGCGCTCTACCAGCTGAGCTAAAGGCCCTGGTGTCGTCAGTCTATCGGGAGGCCGATGCGCACCCGTGTCGTAGAAGAGGGATAGGCTGAATCCGGCGCGCGTTGTGCACAGCTGACAAGGCTGCCCGTGTCGCTTCCCGTTTCCTTGGCATGACCTGCCAGCTTGACGAAAGGTTCCCCCGTGACCGTGCACGACCAGGATCCGTACTCCCAGGGCCCCCTCGACAGCGATCCGGAGGAGACCGGCGAGTGGCAGCAGTCCCTCGATGAGCTGGTGGATGCCAAGGGCCACGGCCGCGGCCGCGAGATCATGCTCAGCCTGCTCAAGCGCTCGAAGGAGCTGCACCTGGGCGTGCCGATGGTCCCGACGACGGACTACATCAACACCATCGCCTCGGAGAACGAGCCCGAGTTCCCCGGTGATGAGGAGGTCGAGCGCCGCTACCGCGCCTGGATCCGCTGGAACGCCGCGATCACGGTGCACCGCGCTCAGCGACCCGGCATCGGCGTCGGCGGCCACATCTCGACCTACGCCTCCTCGGCTGCTCTGTACGAGGTGGGCTTCAACCACTTCTTCAAGGGTGCGGACAACCCCGGCGGTGCAGACCAGATCTTCATCCAGGGTCACGCCTCCCCCGGTACCTATGCCCGGTCGTACCTCGAAGGACGCCTGACCGAGGACCAGCTCGACGGATTCCGCCAGGAAAAGTCGCACGCCCCCTACGGCATCCCGTCCTACCCGCACCCGCGCCTTATGCCGGAGTACTGGCAGTTCCCGACCGTGTCGATGGGTCTCGGCCCGATCAACGCGATCTACCAGGCGATGTCGAACAAGTACCTCGAGAACCGCGGCATCAAGGACACGTCCCAGTCGCGTGTCTGGGCCTTCCTGGGCGACGGCGAGATGGACGAGGTCGAGAGCCGCGGACAGCTGCAGGTCGCCGCGAACGAGGGCCTCGACAACCTGACGTTCGTCGTGAACTGCAACCTGCAGCGTCTCGACGGGCCCGTGCGAGGCAACGGCAAGATCATCCAGGAGCTCGAGTCGTTCTTCCGCGGTGCGGGCTGGAACGTCATCAAGGTCGTCTGGGGTCGCGAGTGGGACGACCTGCTCGCCCGCGACACCGAGGGCGCGCTGCTCAACCTGATGAACGTCACCCCCGACGGCGACTACCAGACGTACAAGGCCGAGTCCGGCGCGTACGTCCGTGAGCACTTCTTCGGCCGCGACGAGCGCGCCGCAGCCCTCGTCAAGGACTACTCCGACGACGACATCTGGAACCTCAAGCGCGGTGGCCACGACTACCGCAAGGTCTACGCCGCGTTCAAGGCAGCGACCGAGCACAAGGGCAAGCCCACCGTCATCCTCGCGAAGACCGTCAAGGGCTACGGCCTCGGTCCGCACTTCGAGGGCCGCAACGCGACCCACCAGATGAAGAAGATGACGCTGGACAACCTCAAGACGTTCCGCGACGCGATGCACATCCCGATCACGGATTCGCAGCTCGAGGAGAACCCGTACCTGCCCCCGTACTACAACCCGGGCCCCCAGGACGAGACGATCCAGTACATGCTCGAGCGTCGAAACGCGCTCGGCGGCTTCCTGCCGGAACGCCGCTCTACCCATGTCGGCCTCTCGCTGCCGGATGACACCGCCTACGCCCTGCCCAAGAAGGGCTCTGGCACGCAGGAGATCGCCACGACCATGGCGTTCGTCCGCCTGCTGAAGGACCTGCTGCGTTCCAAGGACTTCGGTCACCGCATCGTCCCGATCATCCCGGATGAGGCACGTACGTTCGGAATGGACGCCTACTTCCCTTCGGCGAAGATCTACAACCCGAACGGCCAGCACTACACCTCGGTCGACCGCGAACTCCTCCTCGCCTACAAGGAGAGCCCGCAGGGCCAGATCGTCCACGTCGGCATCAACGAGGCGGGCGCCCTCGCGGCGTTCACCGCGGCCGGCACGTCGTACGCCACGCACGGCGAGCCGCTGATCCCGATCTACCTCTTCTACTCGATGTTCGGATTCCAGCGCACGGGCGACGCCCAGTGGGCAGCCGGCGACCAGATGGCCCGCGGGTTCATCATGGGCGCGACGGCAGGGCGCACCACCCTCACGGGTGAGGGTCTGCAGCACGCCGACGGCCACTCGCACCTGCTCGCCGCCACCAACCCGGCGACGGTCTCGTACGACCCGGCGTACGGCTACGAGATCGCGCACATCATGCGCTCCGGTCTCGAGCGCATGTACGGCGGCAACCACGAAGACCCGAACGTCATGTACTACATCACGCTCTACAACGAGCCGATGGTGATGCCGGCGGAGCCGGAGAACGTGGACGTCGACGGCATCGTGCGCGGCATCCACCGCGTCTCGGTCGGCGAGGGCGAAGGCCCCCGTGCCCAGCTCTTCGCCTCGGGCGTCGGACTCCCCTGGGCCCTCGAGGCACAGCAGCTGCTGAAGAACGACTGGGGTGTGATCGCCGACGTCTGGTCGGTCACCTCGTGGACCGAGCTGCGCCGCGACGGCCTCGCCGCCGACGAGCACAACTTCCTGCACCCGGAGGAAGAGCCTCACACCGCGTACCTCACCCAGAAGCTGCAGGGCGCCGAAGGCCCCGTGGTCGCCGTCAGCGACTTCATGCACGCCGTGCAGGACCAGATCCGTCCGTGGGTGCCGAACCGCTTCGCCACTCTCGGCGCCGACGGTTTCGGCTTCTCGGACACCCGTGCCGCTGCCCGTCGCTTCTTCAAGATCGACGGCCCGTCGATCGTGGTGCGCACCCTGCAGTCGCTCGCCGAAGACGGGGTCGTCGACCGCTCGCTCGCCGCGCAGGCCATCCAGAAGTACAGCCTGCACGATGTGAACGCCGGCACCAGCGGCAACGCGGGCGGCGAAAGCTGAGCCCTCAGTGACAGGTTCCCCTCCTTCCGGCATGGACAAGGCCGCGACGCTCACCTGGCTGCGCCGGATCTCCGGTGACATCGCCTCGGTGACGATCAAGCGCCTGGAGGACACCCTCCCGTGGTACGCCGACATGCCACCAGCCCGCCGCTCTGCGGTCGGGCTGGTGGCCCAGGCGGGTATCACGTCGTTCATCCAGTGGTACGAGGACCCCACCTCCACTCCGTGGATCGCGGCGGACATATTCGCGGCGGCTCCTCGCGAGCTGCTGCGAAGCGTGAGCCTCCAGCAGACTCTGCAGCTCATCCGCGTGACCGTCGAGGTCACCGAGGAGCGGGTCGCCGGGCGGGGGAACGATCTGCGCGAGGCGATCCTGCTCTACTCCCGCGACGTCGCCTTCGCGGCGGCCGACGTGTACGCGAGGGCGGCCGAGGCCCGCGGCCTGTGGGACGCGCGCCTGGAAGCACTCGTCGTCGACTCGATCCTCACCGGCGAGGCCGATGAAGAGCTGCCGAGCCGGATCGCCGCACTCGGGTGGCACGGTCACGGCGAGGTCGCCGTCCTCGTCGGGACGACACCTCCGCAGTTCGACGTCGACTTGGTCCGCCGCACCGCCAGGAAGCTCGCCGTCGACGTGCTCATCGGTGTGCAGGGCTCCCGCCTCGTCCTGGTGCTCGGCCGCGCCAGAGTCGAGGGTCAGGAGCTCGAAGAGGAAGAACTCGGCTTCCAGGAGATCGCCTCCCGCCTGGAACCGTCGTTCGGGCCCGGATACGTCGTGCTCGGACCCGAGGTCGCGGCGCTCGTGGACGCGAGCCAGAGCGCCCGTGCCGCCCTCGCAGGATTCGCGGTCGCCCGCGCATGGCGCGGCGCACCCCGTCCGGTCGAGGCTGACGATCTGCTGCCAGAGCGCGCGCTCGCCGGAGACCCGTTGGCGAAGCAGACGCTGATCGAGCGCATCTTCCGCCCCTTGCAGGCGCACTCCACCGACTTGGTCACCACCCTCTGGAGCTACCTCGACAACGGGCGCTCCCTGGAGGCCACGGCGCGCGAGCTGTTCGTGCACCCCAACACCGTGCGCTACCGCCTCAAGCGCGTGAGCGAAGTCATCGGCTGGGATGCCACCGGCCCCCGCGAAGCGCTCATCCTGCAGACCGCTCTAGTCCTCGGCTCGATCGGTGCGGCGGATCAGGTCCGTCGGCGCGCCCCGCTCCGACGCACCCAGCGCTGAACCCTTCTCTGTACGCCACACACAAGGGTTTTTCGGAATCTTGTGATGGATCATCCACCGCTCTGCCGCAAACGTTGGCAGACTGGGTGGGTGATTGTCGTCGTATGCCCAGGTCAGGGCTCGCAGACCCCCGGATTCCTCGCTCCTTGGCTCGAGCTCGACGGAGTGGCAGAACGCCTCGACGCCTACTCGGACGCCGCGGAGGTCGATCTTCGCGAACACGGCACGGTATCGGACGCCGACACGATCCGGGACACCCGCATCGCTCAGCCGCTGATCGTCGCCGCGTCGCTGATCGCCGGGGATGCCCTCACGCAGCGCGCCGGTCGACGTGCCGACGGCATCGCCGGGCACTCGGTCGGTGAGATCGCCGCACTCGTCGGCAGCCGTGTGATCGATGCCGACACCGGCATGCGCCTGGTGGGCATCCGCGGCCGCGCGATGGCCGATGCGGCAGCGCAGGAGCAGACCGGAATGAGTGCGGTCCTCGGCGGTGACGAGGAAGCCCTTCTCGCGCGCCTCGCCGAACTCGCCCTCTCCCCCGCGAACTACAACGGCGGCGGACAGATCGTGGTCGCAGGCGCCCTCCCCGCTCTCGCGGCACTCGCCGAGGAGCCCCTCAAGGGCACCCGCGTGATCCCGCTGCAGGTCGCCGGCGCGTTCCACACGCGGTACATGGCATCGGCCGTCGCCGCGCTCCGCGATGCGGTATCCGACGTCACGCCCGCCAACCCCGACATCACGCTGTGGACCAACCGCGACGGCTCCGCCGTGGCCGACGGAGCGCAGGCACTGAGCTTCCTCGTCGATCAGGTGTCGTCCCCGGTGCGTTGGGACCTCTGCATGCAGTCCTTCGCCGACGCGGGCGTCACCGGTGTCATCGAACTCGCTCCGGCCGGCGCCCTGGTCGGCCTCGCCAAGCGCGGCCTCCGCGGTGTACCGACCGTCGCCGTGAAGACCCCTGAAGACCTTGATGCAGCCGTCGCGCTGCTGAACGGAGAAGCCGCATGAGCGTCACGCTCGCCCAGCTCACCGGTCCCGCGTACACGCGCATCTACTCCTACGGCGCCGCCCGTGGCGAGAATGCCGTGCCGAACGAAGACCTGATCGGCCCCATCGACTCCAGCGACGAGTGGATCCGTCAGCGCACCGGCATCGTCACCCGCGCTCGCGCCGACAAGGGCACCGATGCGATCGACCTCGCGACCGCGGCGGCTGCCGAGGCCATCGAGAAGTCGGGCGTCGCGGCGGACCAGGTCGACCTGGTGATCGTCGCGACCATCAGCAACCCCAAGCAGACCCCCTCGGTCTCGGCCATCGTCGCCGACCGTGTCGGGGCGAACCCCGCAGCCGCCTACGACATCAACGCGGCCTGCGCAGGATACGCCTACGCGATCGCCCAGGCCGACGCGCTGATCAAGGCCGGCGCCGCCCGCTACGCACTGGTCATCGGCACGGAGAAGCTGTCCGACGTCGTCGACCCGACCGATCGCAGCATCTCGTTCCTGCTCGGCGACGGTGCAGGCGCAGCCCTGATCGGTCCGAGCGACACGCCGGGCATCGCACCGGCGGTGTGGGGTTCGGATGGCTCGAAGGCCGACGCTGTGGGAATGAACGGCACCCTCACCGACTTCCGCGACGGCGTGGTGCCGTGGCCGACCCTTCGTCAGGAGGGCCCGACGGTCTTCCGCTGGGCCGTCTGGGAGATGGCCAAGGTCGCCCGTGAGGCGCTGGACAAGGCCGGCGTCGAGCCGACCGACATCGCCGCGTTCATCCCCCACCAGGCCAACATGCGCATCATCGACGAGTTCGCCAAGCAGCTCAAGCTGCCGGAGAGCACGGTGATCGCCCGCGACATCGAGACCACGGGCAACACCTCGGCGGCGTCGATCCCGCTGGCCAGCCACCGTCTGATGGCCGAGCACCCCGAGTTGTCGGGCGGTCTCGCACTGCAGATCGGCTTCGGCGCCGGCCTCGTGTTCGCCGCACAGGTCGTCGTCCTTCCCTGAGAATGCGCTGACTTTCCCTAGACTGTTCCACGGTTCCGAAAACAACCCGCAAGAAAGAGGAAGACCACATGGCTTTCACCAACGATGAGGTCCTCGCTGGCCTCGCAGAGCTCATCACCGACGAGACCGGCATCAACGCTTCCGAGGTCGCCCTCGAGAAGTCGTTCACGGACGACCTCGACATCGACTCCATCTCGATGATGACGATCGTCGTCAACGCCGAGGAGAAGTTCGGCGTCACCATCCCCGACGACGAGGTCAAGAACCTGAAGACCGTCGGCGACGCCGTCAGCTTCATCGTCGCGGGCCAGGAGTAATCCCGGCAGGATGCCACCCCCGCACCTCGCGGGGAGTGGCATCCTCCGACCTGCCCTCCCACCCGTTCGACTTCGTTTCGACAAGGAACCACACCCCATGACCAAGCGCATCGTCGTCACCGGCATCGGCGCCACCTCCGCCATCGGCGGAACGGCCCCGGAGAACTGGACGAACCTGCTGGCCGGCATGTCCGGCACCCGCACGCTCGAGCACGACTGGGTACAGCAGTACGAGCTGCCCGTCACCTTCGCCGCCGAGGCGATCGTCCGCCCGGAAGAGGTTCTCCCCCGCCACGAGGCCAAGCGTCTCGACCCCTCGTCGCAGTTCGCGTTGATCGCGGCGCGCGAGGCGTGGGCGGATGCCGGTTCCCCCGAAGTCGCCCCCGAGCGACTCGGTGTCGACTTCGCCACCGGCATCGGTGGGCTCTGGACGCTCCTGGACGCCTGGGACACCCTCCGCGAGAAGGGCCCGCGCCGGGTGATGCCGCTCACCGTCCCGATGCTCATGCCGAACGCCGCTGCAGGAAACCTGTCGCTGCAGTTCCACGCCCGCGCCTACGCGCAGACCGTCGTCAGCGCGTGCGCCTCCAGCACCGAGTCGATCATCCACGCCTTCCACCACCTTCAGGACGGTCTCGCCGACGTCGTGATCGCCGGTGGCACGGAGTCCGCGATCCACCCGATCACGATGGCATCGTTCGCCTCCGCGCAGGCGCTCTCGCGTCGGAACGACGACCCGGCCCACGCGTCCCGACCGGGCGCGATCGACCGTGACGGATTCGTCATGGGCGAGGGGGCCGCAGCCCTGATCCTCGAGACCGAGGAGCACGCGAAGGCTCGCGGCGCCAAGATCTACGGCTATGTGCTCGGCGGAGGCGTCACCGCCGATGCCTACCACATCACCGGCAACGACCCCGAGGGCAACGGTGCCGCACGTGCGGTGACGCAAGCGCTCGAAGAGGCCGGCATCACCGCCGACCAGGTCACCCACATCAACGCGCACGCGACGTCGACACCGGTCGGCGACCCCAACGAGTACGTCGCGCTCAAGAAGGTCTTCGGAGACCGGATCGACGAGATCCCCGTCTCGGCGACGAAGGCATCGACCGGGCACCTGCTCGGAGGCACCGGCGCACTCGAGGCGATCTTCGCGCTCCTCGCCCTGCGCGACCGTGTCGCACCGCCCACGATCAACATGACCGAGCCCGATCCCGCTGTCCCGTTCCGTCTTTCGGGCGACGCCACCCCGCTCGGCGAGGGTCCGCAGTTCGCGATCAGCAACTCGTTCGGATTCGGCGGTCACAACGCCGTGCTCGTGGTCGCCAGCGCCGACTGACACTCCATAACGATGAGCGGCCCTCGGGATTCCGAGGGTCGCTTTTCTCATCTGCATGAGGATCACACGGATGCATGAGCATCCACCGGTGCTCAGTCATGCACGTGTGCGCAGGTCATGCAGGTGCGCGGTGATCCGTCAGGCGGAGCGGAGCAGACCGAGCTTCTGCGAACGCGCTTCCCTCATCCGCGTGATGCGCGGCAGGAACCAGCCGATCAACGGCCCGACGCCGAACGCGAAGAGCACGGTTCCCACGCCGACGGGTCCACCGAGCAGGAAGCCGATCAGCAGCACGCCGCCTTCGATCAGTGTCCGCACTAGCCACACCGCCCAGCCGGTACGTCGGACGAGGCCCGTCATCAATCCATCGCGGGGTCCGGGACCGAAGTCTGCGGCAATGTACAGACCGGTCGCGAAGGACAGCAGCAGGAGTCCGAAGACGAACATGGGGGCGCCGATCCACACCGAAGCGGGCTGCGGGATCAGAGCGAGCGCGAGGTCGGCGCTGGGCCCGACGAGGAGCGCGTTCAAGACGGTGCCGAGCCCCACCCGCTGACGCAGCGGGATCCACAGCAGCAGCACGACGATGGACACGACGACGGTCATGACGCCGTATCGGAGGCCGGTCTGCTCGGCGAGACCGAGCGCCAGCACGTCCCACGGCGCGACGCCGATGCCGCCGCGCACCATGAAGCCGAGGGCCACGCCGTAGAGGAAGAGACCCACGAGCAGCTGTACGAGCCGCTCGACGAGGTCACGCCGACTGGTGGCGGTCACGGGGAGCACGACGGAGCGCAGGAGCATGCTTCCACTCTGGCCCCTGGGCCACGTCCGTCAGCGAATCCACTCAGCGCAAAGTGGCCTGCACTCGTCAGGCCACTTTGCGGCATGCTGGACGCATGGGATCACGACTCGTCGAACAGCTCGGGGCGCACAACGTGGCGGGCTCCGCAGCAACGACGCTCGCCGACCGGATCAGGGCGCTGATCCTCGACGGCCGGCTCACGGTCGGCGAACGTCTGCCGAGCGAGCGCGCCCTCGCGGTGGAGCTTCGCCGTTCCCGCTCCACGATCACCCGCACCTACGGGCTTCTCGAAGCCGACGGGTACGTCTCCCGTCTGCACGGAGGCAGCACGCGCGTCACCCTGCCGAACGGACACGCCGCGCCTGGCACTGATGCCGACGACGACGCCATCGATCTGTCCATCGCGTCGATGGACTCCACACCGGGACTGTATGACGCGACGGTCCGATCCCTCCCCCGTCTTGCGGCCTTGCGCGGCACCAGCGGATATTCCCTCCGTGGCCTTCCGGAGCTCCGAGAGGCTGTGGCGCAGCGGTTCCGCGATCGCGGAGCACCGACCTCGGCCGACGAGATCATCATCACCTCTGGGGCGCTCAACGCGGTGAACCTGATCCTCGCGGCGATCGGACGGCGCGGCGAGAGGGCCCTGGTCGAGCAGCCCACTTTCCCGCACGCGCTCGAGGCGCTGCACCGGCATGGATACCGTCTGCTTCCGACCCCCGTCGACGTCGACGGATGGGACGCGCGCCACCTGAACGAGACCCTGCTCGGCTCCCGCCCCCATGTCGCCTACCTCATCCCCGACTTCCACAACCCGACCGGCGCCACGCTGCCCGACGAGGAGCGGTCACGCATCGTCACGACGGCGCGCAACGTGGGCACTCAGCTCATCGTCGATGAGACGACCACCGAGCTCGATATCGACCGCGGCTGGTCGCCGGCTCCGATGGCCGCGAGCGGACCCAATGTGATCACGGTCGGATCGATGTCGAAGATCGCGTGGGGCGGGATGCGCATCGGTTGGATCCGTGCGGAGCGCACGGTCATCGCTCGACTGCTCGCCGTTCGTCCATCCTTCGAGCTGGGCACCGCCCTGCTCGAGCAGTGCATCGCCGTCGAGCTTCTCGCCGACATGCCTGCGCTCACCTCGCACGTCGGTCAGCGTCTGCACGACGGTCGCGCAGCGGTGGAGGCCGGCGTGGCGGGCATCCCCGGCTTCCGGATGCCACCGACACCAGGAGGGCTGTCCGCATGGCTCGACATCGGTGCCCCGCTGTCCACCTCGCTATCCCTCGCTGCTCGCGAGCGGCAGCTGATCCTGCCTCCCGGACCGCGCTTCACGACGGGCGGCGTGCTCGAACGTCGACTGCGCATCCCCATCACCCTGCCGCCCGAGCGCACGGCTGAGGCCATGCGTCGCCTTTCGTTGGCCTGGGAGGACGTGCGCGGCGCCAGCACGTCCCCGCACGCAGAGCTGCAGCACGCCGCGGTGATCTGACCGACGACGAGGACCCCGCCTCGTCTCCGGGGCGGGGTCCTCGTCGTGCGGAGCGGGGAAACGTCTTCTCAGCGTCCGGGATGACTCACCGGCATCCGATACTCACGCCTCCCCCGTTCCGGTCTGCGGGGTCGGGCTAGCCGACCTTGTGGAGCCAGACGACTCTGGCGTCGTCGCTGGCATGGCGGAAGGGTTCGAGTTCCTCGTCCCACGCGGAGCCGAGGGCGATGTCGAGCTCGCGCTGCAGCTCGACCGCGCTGCCCGCAGCGATCTCCATCGCATAGCGGATGCGGTCTTCACCGATCACGATGTTGCCGGCGGCATCGGTCTGGGCGTAGTGGATGCCCAGGTCGGGAGTGTGCAGCCAGCGGCCGCCGTCGCTGCGGGGCGTGGGATCCTCGGTCACCTCGAAGCGGAGGTGCTCCCACCCGCGGATCGACGTCGCGAGAGCGGCACCGGTGCCGACGGGGCCGTCCCAGTAGAACTCCGCACGTCGGGCGCCGTCGAGCACGGGCTGCTCGGTCCAGTCGAAGTTCACCGCACGCCCGATAGCGCGACCCACCGCCCATTCGAGGTGCGGGCAGAGCGCGCGAGGCGCAGAGTGGATGAACACCACTCCGCGTGCGTAAGCCGTCGCCATGATCTCTCCGTTTCATCAGGTGCGTCTTCCCCAACGACCTGAACCACGAAGTGGCGAGAATATGCGGTTGTGGGCCCATTCTCGCCGAGATCTGCGGAAACCACAAGCATGTCATTCGACGACGAAGGCCCCGGTCATGACGACCAGGGCCTTCGGACCGCGAACGGTCGAGTCGGTGAGGTCAGGCCTCGCTCATGGCCTGCTTGACCTGCTGGCCCTTGGCGGCGTAGTACGCCGCGCGGGCAGCGTCCTTGCGCGCCTGCTCGGCGTAGCCGAACTCGAGCGTCTCCTGGTCGACCTCGTAGTTGGGCACGTCGTCGGTGCCGTGGTACTTCTCGATGTAGGCGTCGAGCTCGGGGCCCGAAGTCCACGACGTGATGAGGCAGTAGCGCGGCTCGGTGCCGTTGTGCGTGGCGGCGTGCCACAGGCGCTGGGTGTCGACGATGAGCTGAGCGCCGGCGGGGAGCGCGATGCGGTACTCGATGCTCGGGTCGGTGCGGTTCTCGCGCAGGACGAAGTAGCTGTCCTTGTCATCGGTGAGGTTGAAGAAGCCGCGGACCACCCAGCCGGTGCCGTCCGGGTTCAGACGGTTGTTGTCGTCCTGGTGGAGGTTGTAGAGGCAGTCTCCGTACGGGGTCGGCTGCAGCTCGATCACGCGGCAACGGCCGACGTTGGCGCCCGGCTCCTGCGCGCGACGCGTCAGGTTCGGGGCCTTCTCGGTCTGCGAGTCGATCCAGACGCCGTCCTTGTCGGTGCGCGGCGGCTTGTGGTTCCAGAACCCGTTGCACTCGATGTCGCCGAAGGCACTGGCGAGCGGCGCGAAGCGGGTGTCACCCGACGACTTCCAGTCGTTGTACTCGATGTCGAGCCATTCCTTGGGGTCGAGCTCCTGGTTGTAGCTGTCGAGGACGACGAATCCCTTTTCCTCGAGGGCAGCGGACTTGATGTAACCCATGATCGAGTCATGTTCCTTTCATCGGGGGCCAGCACGTTTTAACAGGCCCTGATAAGGCAAGCCTAACAGCGTCACCCGCGAGCCCTTCGGAGGTCCGCCGTGCATAACCGAATAGACTGATCGGGGCGCCCGGCGAGTCCTCGGCACCCGTCGCTACGGGAGGACGAGACACCAGCATGAGCACCGCGACCAACGTCGAGGCGACAGCAGTCAACACGATCGAGTGGCTCGCGGCGGGCACCACCACCATCGTCGTCCCCGTGTATCAGCGGCAGTATCGGTGGGACATCGGCGGGTGCGAACGCCTCCTGTCCGACATCCGCGCGGTCGCCCGTGAAGACGACGCCCACCGTCACTTCATCGGTTCGATCCTGTCCGCCGAAGACGGCGTCTCAGCCGAGTCGGACCTGATCCTCATCGACGGGCAGCAGCGCATCACCACGCTCATGCTCCTGGTGGCGGCTCTGCATCACGCGGTCCGCGACACCGACCAGGCTCTGGCCGCGGCGCTCGAACGCGTGCTGGTGCGCTCCGATGCCCCCGGCCGCACGAAGCTGCGCCCGCACGACGCCTGGGCGGACCTGTACGAATCCGTGGTGCTCGACCGACGCGACGATGCCGACCGCGAATCGCGCTTCGACGACAACTACGCCTTCTTCCGCAGCCAGATCCACGTGGACGAGGTTCCGCTCATCTGGCGCGGGCTGCAGAAGCTCGAGCACGTGTCGATCACCCTCGGCGCGCAGGCGAACGCCCAGCAGATCTTCGAGAGCCTGAACTCGACGGGTGAGCCGTTGCGCGACCACGAGCTCATCCACAACTACATCCTCATGGGGCTGAGCCACGCTGAGCAGGTCGATGTCGAATCCCGCTTCTGGGTGCCCATCGAGCGGCACACCGGCGAGGCGATCGGCGCCTTCTGGAGGCACTACCTCGTGCTCGTCACCGGACGTGAGGTCGCGGCGAACGGCGAGCACGGCGTGTACAGCGCGTTCCGGCAGTCGTTCCCCCGCGTCGACCTCTCCCATCTGCAGGCGGATGCGTCCGAGTGGCGGCACCACGCCGAGATCTACGGCATCCTGCTCGATCCGTCGCGGGAGCAGGACCCCGAGATCGCGCAGCAGCTGCGCCACGTCAACACGTTCGGCCGCTCCTCGTATCCGCTCGTGATGAGCGTCTACAGCGATCACGCGCGGGGCGTCATCGACCGCTCCGAGCTCATCGAGACATTGGAGTGGCTGCAGACCCTCTACCTTCGACGCGCACTGGTGAATCTGCCGACCGAGAGACTCGTCGCGAGGCTCTGCCGCGCGCGGCGCGACGGCCGGGACGCACTCGCACGTGCGTTCGCGCGCATCACCCCGTCCGACGAACGTGTGAGCGCCGTCCTGAAGTACAGCGAACTCCCCCACCCGGCCTACGTCCTCGGCAGGCTGGAGGGGGTCGACGACCTCCTCGAGTCCTTCGACGTCGAGCACATCGTGCCTGTCGTGCCGGGTGACACGTGGTCCGGCGATGGCGAACGGCCCTGGATCGAGTACACCGAGGACGAGCAGAACAGCCACCGCGCCCTCGCCCCGACCCTCGGCAACCTGACCCTGCTCGAACAGCCCCTCACCGAGCGGGTGTTCGGCGCCTCGTTCCCCGTCAAGCGCACGGACGCCTACGCCCGCAGTTCCGTACCCGCCACGCGCGACCTCGCCGACGTCGACGCGTGGAACACCGCGGCGATCACTCGGCGCACGATCGCGCTCACCGCCGACCTGATCCGCATCTGGGCGCGTCCCGCACTCCCGGAGATCGACGATGACGGTCTGACCCCGATCCTCGATGCCGTCCGCCGTCGCGGATGGCCGACGGGCTGGGAGCGGGAGTTCGACTACGTCGAGTACCGCGGTGAGCGCTGGGAGGTGCCCGACGTGAAGTACTTGTTCAACCGGGTCTTCCGTCGCGCCTGGACGGACACGAGGACCGCCGCGCTCGCGTACTGCGCCGCACACGGGGGCCCGATCTACCAGGACATGGCCTGGAAGGGCCAGTGGGACGCGCTCGACGAGGGCCATTTCCTCTACATGGGCTGGGATTCCAACTACATGATGACCGCTGTGCAGGGTGTGCTCGAGGAGTCGGGCATCGCCTCGGAGGTCTTCGTCAAGTACTCCTATATCGGAAATGTGATGTGAACATGAGCACCGTCATCCGCACGCTGCAGGATCTCACCGTCGAAGAGCACACGCTCACCGTTCCTCTGGTGTGGGGCGATCCCGCCGACCACCGCACGATCGACATCTTCGCGCGCGTCGTCGCCCGCGAAGGCGGAGAGTCCCTCCCCTACCTCGTCTTCCTGCAGGGCGGGCCGGGGCACGAGGCACCGCGCCCGTTCCACTCCTCGACGTCGCCGGCCTGGCTCGATGAAGCACTCGCCCACTACCGCCTGGTCCTTCTCGACCAGCGCGGGACGGGGCTCTCCACCCCGGTCGGGGATCACGACCTCGTGCGCGGCGCGGAGGCCGTGGCCGAGCACCTCACGCACCTCCGCGCCGACGCGATCGTGCGCGACTGCGAGGCGATGCGGGAGCACCTGGGCGCCACCACGTGGAGCGTGCTCGGGCAGTCCTTCGGCGGCTTCACGACCCTGGCCTACCTCTCCACCGACGCCGCCTCTCTCGAAGACGTCTTCATCACGGGTGGTCTCAGCGCCGTCGGACGCCACCCCGACGATGTCTACGCGCTCTGCTACGACAAGATGCGCGATGCGTCCGAGCGCTACTACCGCCGATTCCCGGAGCACCGCGACGCCATGCGGCGACTCGTCGATCTGGCGGATGCCGGTGGCATCGTCCTTCCCGACGGCGAGGTGGTCTCCCGCTCGCGCCTGCGGTCGGTGGGGTCGGCGCTGGGCACCAACGACGGGTGGCAGACCCTGTGGTCGATCCTGGAGCGCGATCCGTCCTCCAACGCCTTCCGGTACGACCTGATGCACGCGATGCCCTACGACGGCCGCAACCCGCTGTACTTCGCGTTCCACGAATCGAGCTACGCCGACGGCCATGCCACCCGGTGGTCGGCCGAGCGCACCGAGCCGACAGACTTCCGCGACGACCCGACGCTGTTCACCGGCGAGCACATCCGCCGCGAGTGGACCGAGACGGTGCCCGCGTTCCAGCCGTGGCGTGATGTCGCCCTCCACCTCGCCGAGTTCGAGTGGCCGAGCATCTACGACGCCGCCGCCATCTCGGCATCGGGTGCGACCGGTGCGGCCGCGGTCTACATCAACGACGTCTACGTGCCCTACGAGTTCTCTCTCGAGACCGCGAAGCTGCTCCCGGGCGTGCAGCTCTGGCAGACGAGTGAGCACGAGCACAACGGCCTGCGCAGCGGACCGGTGCTGTCCCACCTGATCGACCTCGCCCACGGCCGCCGCGTGCGCTGAGCTTCTCCTCCTCGAGGAGGATGCCCTCGTCCCACCCGACGCCTAGTCTGGAGCGCATGGAACAGGGTGTGGGGGTGATCGTCACGGTCGGAGTGCTGCTGCTTCTGGTCTCCGCCGTGATCGTCATGATCGCCTTCGGCTTCTCGAAGGTACCCATCGAGAAGAAGTACGAGAGCAGTGGAGGTGGCCTCGGCGGCGCGTTCGACGCCGTCTGGTCGCCGACTGCGCATGAAGCGGGAATGGAACGCGACCGCCAGACGCAGAGGACAGCTCCGGCACCAGCGCCCGGCGATCCCCCTGACACGATCGACGACGGCCGGATCCGGCTCGACCTCTGACTCCTCGGAGCACGGTCGGATGCGACGCACACATCTGAGAACGAAGAAGGCCCCACGCTCCGAGGAGCATGGGGCCTTCTTCGTGACGGTCGTTACTTGGACGAGCCGCCGAAGCCCTTGAAGCGCTGGTTGAACTTCTCGACGCGGCCGGCCGAGTCCATGATGCGCTGCTTGCCCGTGTAGAACGGGTGCGAAGCCGAGGAGATCTCGACGTCGATGACGGGGTACTCCACGCCGTCCAGCTCCATGGTCTTGTCGCTCGACACGGTCGAACGGGTGAGGAACGTCTCGCCCGATCCGAGGTCGCGGAACACGACAGCCTTGTACTCGGGGTGAATGTCAGTCTTCATGGGATTCCTTAGTTGCTGCCCTGGATTGTGCCAGGGACGAGGGAAGTCTGCGGTGCAGAGAGCACCAAGGGTCGATTCTATCAGACGCGCATCAGGATGCCGCGCGGGCCGCGTAGCGTCCGTCTTCGCTGGTGAGCACGATCGGCATGCCGAAGGTGTCGGTGAGCGCCTCCGCGGTGAGCGTCTCGGCGATCGGTCCTGCGGCCACGACGGCACCGTCGCGGATCAGCATGACGTGGGTGAACCCCACGGGGATCTCCTCCACGTGGTGCGTCACCATGAGCATGGCCGGGGTCGTCGGGGAGGAGGCGTAGCCGCTGAGGAGCGCGAGGAGCTCTTCCCTGGAGCCGAGATCGAGCGATGCCGTGGGCTCGTCGAGCAGCAGGAGCTCCGGGTCGGTCATCACGGCGCGCGCGATCTGGACGCGCTTCTGCTCGCCGTCACTGAGCGTGCCGAAGGTGCGGTCGGCCAGGTGGTCGAGGCGCCAGTCGGCGAGGACACGGAGCGCGCGACGCTCATCGATGTCCTCGTAGCTCTCGTTCCATCGGCCGAGCACCGAGTAGGCGGCAGTGAGCACGGTGTTGAGGACCGTCTCGTCACGAGGGACCCGCTTGGCCATCGCCGAGGAGGCGAATCCGATCCGCGGACGCACCTCGAACACGTCGGTGCGGCCGAGGGTCTCCCCCAGCACCGTCACTGTTCCGGCGGTCGGGTGCATGAGCGTGTCGGCCAGCTGCAGGAGCGTCGTCTTGCCCGCGCCGTTCGGGCCGAGGATCACCCATCGCTGATCATCGTCGACCTGCCAGGTCACGTGATCGATGATGTTGCGCCCCTCACGGCGCACGACGACGTCAGTGAATTCCAGAGCGCTCGGCATGTCCCCAGCCTATCGGCTCAGGCGGTCAGCTCCGCGTAGAGCGCGCGCGTCGTCTCGGCGATCGCCGCCCAGCTGAACTCGTTGCGCGCCCGCTCGCGTCCGGCCTCGCCGTAGGCGCGTGCTCTCTCCGGATCCATCGCCACCTCGGTGAGCACGGCGGCCAGATCCACGACGTAACGCTGCGGATCGACCGGTGTGCCCGTGCCGTCCTGTACCTGCTCGATCGGGACGAGACGCCCGGTGACGCCGTCGGCGACGACCTCCGGGATCCCGCCGGTCGCCGTTCCCACCACGGCAGCACCACACGCCATGGCCTCGAGGTTCACGATGCCCAGCGGCTCGTAGATCGACGGGCAGACGAACGTCGTCGCTGCCGTCAAGATGGCGGACAGCTCGTCCCGCGGCAGCATCCGCTCGATCCAGATCACGCCGTCGCGATTCTGCTGGAGCAGGCGCACCCCCTCCTGCACCTCAGCCATGATCTCCGGCGTGTCCGGAGCGCCGGCGCAGAGCACCAGCTGCACCTCCGGAGGGAGCAGCCGCGCAGCCTGCAGCAGATAGGGAAGCCCCTTCTGCCTCGTGATGCGTCCTACGAAGACCACCGAAGGACGGTCCGGATCCATCCCGATCGAGCGCAGGAACGACTCGTCCTGCACAGGGCGCCAGCGTTCGACGTCGATTCCGTTGTGGATCACCCGGACCTTCGCCGGGTCGACCTGCGGGTAGCTGCGCAGGATGTCGGCGCGCATCCCTGCGCTCACGGCGATCACGGCTGCGGCGTTCTCATAGGCCAGTCGCTCGATCCCGCTCGAGACGGCGTAACCGCCCCCGAGCTGCTCCGCCTTCCACGGCCGCAGGGGCTCGAGGCTGTGCGCTGTGAGGACGTGCGGGATGCCGTGCAGCTGGGAGGCGAGGTGACCGGCGAAGTTCGCGTACCAGGTGTGACTGTGCACCAGGTCGGCGTCGGCGATGGCCGAGACGATCTCCAGATCGGTGCCGAGCGTCTGCAATGCGGCATTCGCCCCCGCGAGCTCCACGGGCGTGCGGTACGCGAAGGTACCCGCCTCGTCTCGGGGAGCGCCGAACGCGCGCACCTGCACGTCCACGTGCTCCCTGAGGGCCGCGACGAGCTCGGCGACGTGCACGCCGGCACCGCCGTAGACCTCCGGCGGGTACTCCTTCGTGATCATTTCAACTCGCATGTCTGAACGCTAGTACAGCGACGACGAAGGCATCTATGGTGGAGCCATGTCCGCTCCAAAGAAGGTCTTCGGGATCATCCTCGCCGGCGGCGAGGGCAAGCGCCTCATGCCCCTCACGGCCGACAGAGCGAAACCCGCAGTGCCGTTCGGCGGACAGTACAGGCTCATCGACTTCGCCATCTCGAACCTCATCAATTCAGGACTGCGCCAGATCGTGGTGCTGACGCAGTACAAGTCCCACAGCCTCGACCGGCACATCTCGCAGACGTGGCGGATGTCGGCCCTGCTCGACTCGTACGTCACGTCCGTGCCCGCGCAGCAGCGCCTGGGCAAGCGGTGGTTCTCCGGCTCTGCCGACGCGATCCTGCAGAGCATGAACCTCATCAACGACGAGAAGCCCGACATCGTCGTAGTGATCGGCGCCGACCACGTCTACCGCATGGACTTCCGTCAGATGCTCGAAGCCCACATCGAGTCCGGCGCGAAGGCGACCGTCGCCGGCATCCGTCAGCCGCTCGCCCTCGCGTCGCAGTTCGGCGTGATCGACGCCGACGCGGAATCGGGACGGATCAAGCAGTTCCTGGAGAAGCCGACCGACATCGCAGGTCTCGAGGACTCCCCCCACGAGGTGCTCGCCTCGATGGGCAACTACATCTTCGACGCCGACGCGCTGATCGCCGCCGTCGAGGCAGACGGGGAGTCCCCCGTGTCGGGGCACGACATGGGTGGCGACATCGTCCCCTATTTCGTCGAGCGCGGCGAGGCCGGCTACTACGACATGAAGCAGAACGAGGTCCCCGGCTCCTCGCCGCGCGACCGCTCGTACTGGCGAGACGTGGGGACGATCGACTCGTTCTACGACGCGCACCGCGATCTGATCTCCACCCTGCCCATCTTCAACCTCTACAACATGGAGTGGCCGATCCACTCGCAGGCGGTCAACTCCCCGCCGGCGAAGTTCGTCCGCGACTCGGTCGGTCGCATCGGCAACGCGATCGACTCGATCGTCTCGCTCGGATCCGTGCTGTCCGGTACCCACCTGGAACGCAGCGTTGTGGGTCCGTGGACCCTGGCAGGGGGCGGATCGACCATCACGGACTCGGTCGTCTTCGACCACGTGCACGTCGGGCAGGGGGCGCGCATCCATCGGGCGATCCTCGACAAGAACGTGGTGCTGGCCGATGGTGCCACGGTCGGCGTCGACCGCGAACGCGACCTGGCCCGTGGTTTCACCGTCACCGAATCCGGCATCACAGTCGTCGGCAAGGGCGTCTTCATCGAACGCTGAGTGCGTCACGGAGCACGCCGACCGTCCCGGTGATCGCTAGGCTCGACGGGTGACTGCCGCGCGTTTCCTCGTCGTCCTCGATGCCGATTCCACCCTCATCCGCAATGAGGTGATCGAGTTGCTTGCCGACGAAGCCGGACGGCGCGCCGAAGTGCAGGCCGCTACGGAGGCGGCGATGCGCGGCGAGGTCGATTTCGCGACGAGCCTGCGCTCCCGGGTGGCGGCACTCGAAGGCGTTCCCGTCTCGGCGTTCGAGCGTGTCCGCGCACGGATCGAGCCCACCCCCGGGGTACGTGAACTCACCGCGGCCGTCCACGACCGCGGAGGTGTCGTCGGCGTCGTCTCGGGAGGCTTCCACGAGATCCTCGACAGCGTCGCCCCCGAGCTCGGCGTCGATCGCTGGCGAGCGAACCGCCTCGACGTCGCAGACGGCGTGCTCTCCGGCCGGGTCGACGGCGACATCGTCGACGGCGCCGCGAAGGCATCCTCGCTCCAGGGATGGGCCGCAGAGCTCGGCGTCGACCCCAGGGCGACCATCGCGATCGGCGACGGCGCGAACGACCTGCAGATGATGGCGGTGGCAGGCCTCGGCATCGCCTTCAACGCCAAGCCCGCCGTGCGCGCGGCCGCCAGCCTCGTGATCGGCCCGCAGGATCTTGCCGAGGTCATCGCACTGCTGCCGTAGACCGAAGCCTGGAGAAAGCCCGGCGCCACCGCTAGCGTCGGTTCATGGACATCCTGCTCATCCCCGGCCTCTGGCTCGACGCATCCAGCTGGGAAGGGGTGGTCCCCGCCCTCGAAGAGGCAGGGCATCGCGCGCATCCGCTCACCCTGCCCGGACTCGATGACCCCGCGTCGACCTCTGCCGAGATCGGCATCGCGCACTGGATCGCGGCAGCGGTGTCCGCCGTGGACGCTCTGTCAGGAGACGTCGTGGTGGTCGGTCACAGCGGCGGCGGGAACGTCGCGTGGGGCGTGGCCGATGCGCGCCCCGAGCGCGTGAGCCGTGTCATCTTCGTCGACACCGCTCCGCCGCCGGCCGAGAGCGGGATCAGCGAGTTCGAGGTCGTCGACGGTGTGGTGCCCTTCCCCGGCTGGGACTTCTTCCCCGACGAGGACGTCAGCGATCTCGACGAGTCGACGCGAGCGCGTACGGCGCCGCTCACCCGCAGTGTTCCCGCCAGAGTGCCCACCGACGCCATCGCGCTGGTGAATCCTGCGCGGTACCGAGTGCCGGTGACGCTGCTGATGGGCGGCCTGGATCAGGCCGCGTTCGAGGGGATGATCGACCAGTGGGGCGCCTACGCCGCCGAGTACCGTGCGATCGACGACGCCGAGGTCGTGCGCATCGGCTCCGGTCACTGGCCGCAGTTCTCGGTTCCCGAGAGGCTCGCGGAACTCCTCAACGCGGCGATCGCACGCTGAGATTCGACCTCGGGATCAGTGCCCCATCCCGAGTCCGCCGTCGACGGGGATGACCGCGCCCGAGATGTAACCGGCGTCATCACCCGCGAGCCAGGTCACCACGCCCGCGACCTCATCGGGGGTCGCGAATCGTGCCGCCGGGATGCTCGCCTTGTACTGCTTCTGGGTCTCCTCGGGCAGTTCCGCGGTCATGTCCGTCTCGATGAAGCCCGGAGCGACGACGTTGGCCGTGATCCCGCGGGCCCCGAGCTCACGCGTGATCGAGCGGGCGAAGCCGACCAGGGCGCTCTTCGATGCGGAGTAGTTCGCCTGCCCGGCGGAACCGTAGAGCCCCACGACACTCGAGATCAGGATGATGCGGCCGAACCGCGCGCGGAGCATGCCCTTCGAGGCACGCTTGACCACGCGGAACGTTCCTCCCAGGTTCGTGGCGACCACGCTGTCGAAGTCGTCCTCGCTCATGCGCATGAGGAGGGTGTCCTTCGTGATGCCGGCGTTGGCGACGACGATCTCGACCGGACCGAGCTGCTGCTCCACCTCGGTGAACGCGGCGTCGAGGGCAGCGGCATCCGTGACGTCCGCGCGGACGGTGAGCGTTCCCTCCGGCCCTTCGCCGCTGCGGGCGGTGACCGCGACGCGGTACCCGTCCCGCACGAAGCGCTCCGCGATCGCGCGGCCGATACCGCGGTTTCCGCCGGTGACGAGGACGACGCGCTCAGCGCTCATGGGGACACTCCTGCTCTGGGCCGGTGGCCCGAGTTCCCGAGCCGTCATCGATCCTACCGACGATGCCCCGCCCGACCACCTCCCGGCGTTTGACAGGCACGGACGGTGCTGGAACTCTGATCGAGACGAAAGGCTTCACCGTGAGCGACAACCGCACTCCCCCTCCTGCCGGCGAGCCACCACGCATTCCGCCTCGGCCGCCCGCTCCGGCTGCCTTCCCCGTCGTACCGGCCCTTCCCGCGTATCCGGTGCAGCCCGCCCCGCAGCCGGCGCAGAACCAGCCCGTCCCGCCGGCGTACAGCCCGACGACCCCGCCTGCATATGCGCCCTACGGCGCGCCGGTCTACCCCGCAGCCCCAGCCCCGCGCCCAACGAGTGGACTCGCGATCACCTCGCTGATCTGCGGCATCGCCGGAGTCGTGCTCGTCTGGGCCATCATTCCGGTGCTGGCGTCGATCGCAGCCGTGATCACCGGTCACATGGCGCTCGGGCAGACCCGGCGTGATCCCGGCATCAGCGGTCGGGGCATGGCCATCGCCGGACTGATTCTCGGTTACGCGATGATCGCGATCGCCGCTTTCACCCTCATCGGCATCATCATCAGCTTCCTGTTCGTCGGAGCGTTCAGCCTGCCCTTCATCTTCTCCCGCTGATCTGCCGCAGAAGGGGCACGCCGACGGGTCGGCAGCGGCGTAGGCTTGAGGCATCGTGAAGAACGCGCGTCAAGTCCCGGCCGTCACCTCCCTGCCGCAGTCTCCGCAGGACGAGGCTGACCATCGCGTGCGCCGATATGTCCTGACGATGACCATCCGCATCGTGTGCTTCGCACTCATGGTGCTCGTCCAGCCCTACGGGTGGTACACCTGGGTCTTCGGGATCTCGGCGGCCGTGCTTCCGTACATCGCCGTGGTGTTCGCGAACGCGGGCAGCGACAGCACCGAAGCCACGGCGGAGTCGCCCTTGCAGGAGCTGGAAGCGCCGGGACCGGTTCCGATCGAGCCCGAGGCGACGACCCCGCCGGTGTTCACGATCCATGAAGGCCCCAAGGACCGATGACACAGCTCGAATGCTCGCGCGCCGGGTGCCGGAGCGCGGCGACCAGACAGGTCGTGTGGCGTAATCCTCGGATCCATGCCATCGATCGGGAGAAGATCTGGCTGGCCTGCGATGAGCATGTCGAGTACCTCCGCGACTACCTCGCAGCACGTGAGTTCCCGGTGACTGTTCGAGACGGAGTTCCGGCATGAGCCGACGACTGACCCGGTGGGTCATCTACGTGCTCATCGCGATCGGATTCGGGGTCGCGTGCGTGTTCCTGTCGCATTGGCAGTTCGAGCGGAACGAATCCCGCGCTGCGCAGATCGAGCTCGTCGAGCAGAACTACGACGCCGACCCCGTCCCCCTGGCCGATCTCATCGGAGACGACGGCGCGCTCGATCCGGCCGATGAGTGGCGCCCGGTGGTCCTGAAGGGCGAATACCTGGCGGAACAGCAGCTGCTGGTCAGGAACCGCCCTCACGGTGGGACCAGTGCTTTCGAGGTGCTGGTGCCGTTCCGTGACGCCGACGGACGCATCTTCATCGTCGATCGCGGCTGGGTGCCGCCCGGCGACGGTGATGCCCCGGATTCGGTGCCGGCCCCTCCCTCGGGGGAAGCCGAGGTCACGGTGCGACTTCGCCCGGGCGAGCAGCTTCCGGCGTCGGGGCGCGGGGCACCCGAAGGACAGGTCCCGACCATCAACCTGCCGTCGATCGCGACGCTCGTCGACGGCGATGTGATCACGAGCGCCTACGGACGAGTGATCAGCGAGGAACCGGCAGGGGACGGCGCACTGGGCGGATTCGACTCCCCCACCGACGATCCCGGTCCCCATCTGTCGTACGCGATCCAGTGGATTCTCTTCGCCCTGATGGGCTTCATCTTCATCGGATACATCATCCGCACGGAGATCGTGAAGCACCGCGAAGAGGTCGAAGGCACCCCGGCCCCGGTCAGGAAGTCGCGTCGCAAGGACCACGACGCCGACGTCGAGGACGAACTGCTCGACGTGCGCTGATCGGTGCAGCCGCTGCGGAGACAGAGCCAGCGCCGTTCATCGCGAGATGTCGAAGCCACCGTGGTGGGTGCGCCATTCCTCGAGCGCCCCAATCTCGACCACCTGGCAGTCGCTCATGCACGTCCGTCGACGATCTGATCGCTCTCCACGCCGGTGATCGAGCCCATCACGGTGCGTTGCCAGCCACCCTCCGCGCGACGATAGATGATCCGGTTATGGTTCCGGTCCGCTGATCCCTGCCAGAACTCGACTCGCGTCGCAACGATCCTCCAGAGAACCCATTCCCCCGGCGCGATGCCACCGCGGGCCTCGGCCGAGCGCGCGGCGAGATCTGCGGCGCTCTCCACCGGAGAAGCTTCTCGGATCATTCCTCGCACGCGAACGGCTCGCCGGAGCGGCTGCCACCAGAAGTTCAACGCCGCGGCGGGGCGCGCAGCGATCTGCTGGCTCTTGCGGGAAGAGCGCGCCCCGGCGAACGACCATCCCTCCGCATCGACGTTCTTGAGGATCAGTGTCCGCGCATCCGGTATGCCGTCATCGTCCACCGTCGCCAGTGTGGCCGTGTGCGGCTCTGCGACCCCGCTCTCGGCCGCCTCCCCGATCCAGTCGACGAAGAGCGGCTCAGGATCCTCGGGAAGCTCTGCGAGGTCGAGCGTCGGCGCGGCGCCGGTGAGGGAAGGCTGCGCACGCAACCACTCCCTGATGTCTGACAAGGACGGGGGTTGCGCAATCGACATGGTCCCGACTATGCCACGAATACTCTGCGGGCTCACCCGTTCCCGCGAAGGGATCAGGCGAGCTCGATGAGGTCCTGGTACTCCTGGCTCCAGATGTCCTCGACACCGTCGGGCAGGATGAGCACGCGCTCGGGGTTGAGCGACTGCACGGCGCCCGGATCATGCGAGACGAGCACGACAGCGCCCTCGTAGTGCGCGAGCGCACCGAGGATCTCCTCGCGGGAGGCGGGGTCGAGGTTGTTGGTCGGCTCGTCGAGCAGCAACAGGTTCGCGGACGAGACGACGAGCGTCGCGAGCGACAGACGCGTCTTCTCTCCACCGGAGAGCACTCCGGCGGGCTTGAGCACATCGTCGCCCGTGAACAGGAACGACCCCAACACCTTGCGGGCCTCGGTCTCGGTGATGTGCGGCGCAGCCGAGACCATGTTCTCCAGCACCGAGCGGTTCACATCGAGGTTCTCGTGCTCCTGCGCGTAGTACCCGACCTTGAGGCCGTGCCCCGGTTCCAGCTGCCCCGTGTCCGGCTGGTCGACACCGGCGAGCATGCGCAACAGCGTGGTCTTGCCCGCACCGTTGAGACCGAGTACGACCACCTTGGAACCGCGATCGATGGCCAGATCGACATCGGTGAAGATCTCGAGCGATCCGTACGACTTCGACAGGCCGGACGCCATCATCGGCGTCTTGCCGCAGGGCGCCGGCTTCGGGAAACGCAGCTTCGCGACCCGGTCTTCCTGGCGCACCTCGTCGAGCCCCGCGAGCAGTTTCTCGGCGCGCGCGATCATCTGATGCGCAGCAGCGGCCTTCGAGGCCTTCGCCCCGAAGCGTGCGGCCTGCAGCTGCAGGGTCGTCGCCTTCTTCTCGGCGTTCGCACGCTCTTTCTTGCGGCGCTCCTCATCGGCCACCCGCTGGCGCAGGTAGTTCTTCCAGTTCATGTTGTAGGTGTCGATGCTCTGGCGGTTGGCGTCGAGGTAGAACACGCGGTTCACCGTCTCGCCGACCAGCTCGACATCGTGGCTGATCACGATCAGTCCACCCTTGTAGCCCTTGAGGAACTCCCGCAGCCACACGACGCTGTCGGCGTCGAGGTGGTTCGTCGGCTCGTCGAGGATCATCGTCTCGGCGTCGGAGAACAGGATGCGGGCGAGCTCGATGCGGCGACGCTGACCACCGGAGAGCGTCGACAGCGGCTGGTCGAGGATGCGGTCGGGAAGCGACAGGTTGTTGGCGATGGAGGCGGCCTCGGCCTCTGCCGCATAGCCGCCCTGTGCCTCGAACTGCTCGGTGAGGCGGGCATAGCGCTTCATCGCCTTGTCGGCCACCGCCGGGTCGTCGGAGCCCATCGCGAGCGCGGCCTCGGTCATGCCGAGGTTGAGCTGGCCGAGCCCGCGAGCATCGAGGATGCGGGTGCGCGCGAGGTCTTCGGGGTTGCCCGAACGGGGGTCCTGCGGCAGGTAGCCGAGCTCGCCGGAGCGGGTCACGCTTCCGCCGGAGGGCAGCACGTCGCCCGCGAGCACCTTGGTGAGCGTGGTCTTTCCGGCCCCGTTGCGGCCGACGAGTCCGATCTTGTCTCCGTCGGCGACGCGGAACGAGACGTTCTCCATCAGCAGGCGCGCGCCAACGCGGATCTCGAGGTCGTGCACGGCAAGCACAGCGGACGTCCGTTCTTTCGGGGAGGTTGTTCGGCCGATCGGCCAGCCTCCCAGTATAAGCGTCGTAGCCGGGCGTCGCGGTCAGCAAGATCAGCCCGGAGAGTGAGCGTCCCGATACCGCAGAGGGATGCCTGTGCCATCGCCTGCCGCATAACGTGCGGGAGTGGACATCCTCAACGAGCTCATCATGCAGGCGATCGCGTCGCCCTGGCTGTATCTGGTGCTGTTCGCCGTCACCATCATCGACGGCTTCTTCCCCCCGATCCCCAGCGAGACCGTGCTCGTGGCCGCGGCGGCCGTCACCGCCTCCACCGGCGAGGGGAATCTGCTGCTGCTCGGTGCCGTCGCCGCGATCGGCGCGGCCATCGGCGACAACATCGCCTTCCTCATCGGCCGCGGACTGGGCACCACCCGCTTCGCGTGGATGCGACGGCCACGGGTCGCTGCGGCGTTCGCACATGCCCAATGCGCACTCGATCGCCGCAGCGCCACCCTGATCCTCGGCGCCCGGTACATCCCCGTCGGACGGGTCGCCGTCAACATGACGGCTGGGGCCCTCGACTTCCCCTGGCGGCGTTTCCTCCCGCTCAGCCTGATCGCCGGAGTCAGCTGGAGCGTGTTCAGCCTGGCCATCGGTCTGCTCGCCGGCGCCTGGATCAAGGATCAACCTCTGCTCAGCGCCGGGCTCGGCATCGCCATCGCGCTGGTCGTCGGCTTCGTGATCGACAGGATCGCCGCAGCCCGTCGACGCCGTGTGCCGACCCCGCAGCTGGCAGGATGACTGTCATGGCACGCCGCCGCGAGCGCTCACCTCGCCGACCACGGATCAGCCGCCGCACCTCCGCCTTCATTGCGCTGTGTGCGGCGGTCGTGGCGCTGTTCTCGGTGCTGGTGTCGCTGCAGAGCGTGCTGTACGGCACTCCGCTGCCCCTCTCGTTCATCCTCGGCGCGGCTCTGTGCGTCTCTCCGCTGCTGTCGATCTCGCACCCCCGCTGGGCCATCGGGCTCTTCACCGCCGGGGCGCTCGCCCTTCCGCTCACGGTCGTGCCGGAACTGGCGATCCGCTCCCCGTGGCCCTGGTCCGTCCCCGCGCTCCTGACGTTCGTCCTGTTCGTCGGTGTCCTCACGTTCCTGCACGGCGCACGGCTCGGCGCCTTCGCACTGATCCTCGGGGCGATCGCTTCTCTTCTCGCGCCTCTGCTTCGTCCCGACATGGTGGCGCTGCCGGAATCATCCGCGAGCGCCACAGCCGACCTCATCGTCACGACGGCCGTCGCCTCCGCCATGTTCCTCATCGCGGCGCTCATCGCCGGGCGCGCCAGAGTGGCCGCCGAGCTGACACGCGAGAAGGAGCACAGCGCCCTCGAGGAGGCCAGACGCGCTCTCGTGGAGGAGCGCACGAAGATCGCCAGAGAGCTGCACGACGTGGTGGCGCACAGCATGTCCGTGATCCAGGTGCAGGCCTCGACCGCGAAGTACCGGATCCCCGAGCTCGACGATGCGGCGATCGCCGAGTTCGACGACATCGCGGCGACCGCCCGGGGCTCACTCACCGAGATGCGCCGCATGCTCGGTGTGCTCCGTACCGAGGATCAGAGTGCCGAGCTCGCGCCCCAGCAGGGTATCGACGACATCCCTGCCCTGGTCGACAGCATCCGCCGCGCCGGCGTCGAGGTCGGACTCCTGCTGGAGGGCGGCGAGACCGCCGCCTCGGCCACCCCCGCCGTGCAGATCGCCGCGTTCCGCATCGTCCAGGAGGCGTTGAGCAACGCCGTCCGCCACGCCCCGGGTGCGCGGATCTCCGTGCGTGTGCGCGCGGAGGCCCGCACTCTCCGCATCCTGGTGCACAGCGCCGCACCACCACGCAGCCCGGACGGTCATGGCGGCGGCTACGGCCTCCGCGGAATGCGCGAGCGCGCAGAGATCCTCGGCGGAAGCCTCTCCGCAGGACCGGCGCCGGACGGCGGGTGGAATGTCGACGCCGTGCTCCCCCTCGACGCCGGTGTCGCCGCTGACACGACCGCGGCCCCGTCGCTGAGGAGCCCAGCGCTGTCCACCCCCCTCGAGAAGGAGAACCCGTGACGATCAGCGTGCTCATCGCCGACGATCAGGCCATGGTACGAGCAGGCTTTGCTGCGCTCCTCGATGCCCACGACGGCATCCGCGTCACGGGGCAGGCCGCCAACGGTGCGGAGGCTGTCACCCTGGCGGCGCGTCTCGATCCCGATGTGATCCTCATGGACGTGCGCATGCCCGAGCTGGATGGGATCGAGGCGACTCGGCGCATCCTCGGCCCCGCCTACCCCGCGGCGCACGTGCCCCGGATACTGATGCTGACGACCTTCGACATCGATGACTACGTGTACGACGCCCTCGAGGCCGGTGCCAGCGGGTTTCTGCTGAAGGACGCACTACCGGAGGAACTCGTGCACGCGGTGCGGGTCGTTGCAGGTGGAGATGCGCTGCTCGCCCCCAGTGTGACCCGTCGCATGATCGAGCAGTTCGCCGGCCGTCGCCCCCGGGCACCGCGTTCGGCGACAACCCTGGCCGACCTCACCGATCGGGAGCGCGAGGTGCTCGTGCTCATCGGTCGAGGACGCTCCAACACGGAGATCGCCGCCGAGCTCTTCATCGCGGAGCAGACCGTGAAGACGCACGTCGGCAAGGTGCTCGCGAAGCTGAACCTGCGCGATCGCGTGCACGCCGTAATCCTCGCCTACGACACCGGACTCGTAGAGCCCTCATCCTGACTCACCCCGTCGTAGGGGGTCGCAACAGCACCCGAGGGTGATGCCTCCGCCGGCACCGCGTCCATAGTCTCCTGGAACACCGCTTCCGAGGAGGACTCATGACCATCGTCCAGGCACCGCGCGCCGTCAGCACCACGGCTCCCCCGCGCGCATCCCGTGACACCGGGATCGACTTCCTCCGGGCCCTCTGCGTCCTCGGCGTCGTCCTCCTGCACGCGATCATGGTCGGCGTCACCGTCGGCGAATCCGGCCCGGTCTTCGACAACGCCAGCGACGAAACGGCATGGATCGCACCGCTCAGCTGGTTCCTGCAGGTGATGCCGCTGTTCTTCGTGATCGGAGGCTTCTCCGGACTCCTCGCCTATCAGCGGATGCGTCAGCGCGGAGGAACGGCTATCGGCTTCGTCGCCGGCCGCGTGCACCGCCTGCTGCGTCCGGCGATCTTCACGATCGCCGTCATCGGACTCGCGCTCGCCCTGCTTACGGTCTCGGGTGTCCCTGCCGACCTGATCGCGACGGCCGGCTTCCGCTACGGGCAGCCGCTCTGGTTCCTGGGGGTCTTCCTCCTCTGCCAGGCGTTGCTCCCCCTCCTCGCCGCCTCTCACGAGCGCGCGCCCCTGCGGACCATCGGCGCCCTGGCCCTCACCGCGATCGCCGTCGACGTACTTCGGGCGGCCTCCGGGCTCGAAGGCCTGGGCTTCCTGAACCTCGCCTTCGTGTGGATGACCCTCCAGCAGCTCGGTTTCTTCCTCGCCGACGGCAGCATCGACCGCCTCAGCAGACGCGTCCGTGCCGCTGCAGGCATCGCCGCCCTCCTGACGCTGGTGGCGACGTTCGCCTTCGGGATCTACTCCCCCGACCTGATCGCCAACATCAACCCGCCCACGGCTGCGCTCCTGCTGGTCGGCGTCGCCCACACCAGCCTGCTGTCGCTGCACCGTGAGCGTCTCGAGCGGTTCAGCCGTCGCCCGCGGGTCGCCGCGTTCACCGGGTTCGTCACGTCGCGCACGATGACGATCTACCTGTGGCACATGCCGGTGCTGCTACTCATGGCCGGCTCCACCGCCGTGTTCGCCCTCATGACCGGCATGACGCTGCCGGCGCTGGACAGCGCGGGCTGGTGGGCCGGGCGCCCGCTCTGGCTCGCGACCGCCGTCGCTCTGACGGCCCTCGTAGCCGTCGCGTTCACGCGATTCGAATCGCAGCCCGCGCCCCCGGCGACGTCCTCGATGCGTCGTCTCGTCGTGGGAACCCTGAGCGGCCTCGTCGGCATCGTGCTGCTGCTGGCTCTCGGCACCTCGGTCGCGACCGCGCTGATCGCGATCGCGCTGATCGCGGCCTCCCTGCGGCTGTCGTCGCTTTCCTCCGCAGGGGCGGCGTCTCAGTCGGCATCCCCCACCGCCAGGCTCGTGCCGGCCTGAGTCAGCCCATGCCCCTCGCCGCCAGTGCGTCTCCGACCTCATCCGCATGAGTGAGCGCGAGCACGAGCAGGGGCACTACGGTGCGGACGCCCAGGCGCACATCACGCGCCTGCTCAGCTTCCCGCACGCGCGCGGCGAACCCGGCGATCACCGGGATGGTGGCGAGGGTCAGCGATATCGTCAGCGCCATCGCCTCCGGGTCCGCCCCGACCCTGCGCAGCGGCCGCAGGAGCCGGTGCAACACCTCGAGAAGGTCTGCCATCCGGGTGGTGAGCGTGAGCAGGCCGGCCAGGAGCAGCACCGCCAGGACCCTTCCTGTGCTGATCCACGCGGCCACCGGCGACACGAAGATCACCAGGGCGGCGGTGAGGACGAGGACGATCCACCGCAGTCGCCACATCTCGACCAGGAGCACGCGGAGCGGCATCCCGCTCACGCCGTAGAGCCCGACGACGATCAGGAGCGAGACGGCGATGCTGATCGGGTCGTGAGGATGCAGCGAGAGAAGGAGAGCCCCGAGCGCGAGCGCAGCGAGCTTGACCCCGGCGGGGAGGCGATGGAGTATCCCTGTTCCCGGGCGGTACAGCGCGATCACGCGCACGCCTGACGATATGCCGCGATCACCGTCGGTGGCGGGCCTGAGGCGACGATCCGTCCGTCCTCGAAGAGCAGCGCGGTGTCGCAGCGGGCCGCGAGGTCGAGGTCGTGCGTCACCACCACGACCTGAGCCTGCTGAGCGAGCAGGAGGTCGCCGATGCGGCGGGCGTTGCGCAGATCGAGGAGTGTCGTCGGCTCGTCCGCGACGATGATCCTCGGCGCCGCGATCAGCACCGAGGCCAGCGCGAGCATCTGCTTCTGCCCGCCGGACAGGCTCGACGCGGGCATCTCCGCATGTGCCTCCAGTCCGTGCGCCTGGAGGGCCTGTCTGACGCGTTCGGCGATCTCCTTCCTCGGGAGGCCGCGCAACGACAGCGCGAGGTCTTCGGCAGGGGTCGGCATGAGGATCTGCGCATCCGGGTTGGTGAACACGAAGCCCACGAGTCTGCGCACCGCGGCACGCTCGCGCACCGTGTCGAGCCCGTGTACCGACACCGAACCGCTGTGGGGCGCGATGAGGCCGTTCAGCACTCTCGCGAAGGTCGACTTGCCGGACCCGTTCGCCCCGATCACGGCGATGGTCGCAGCTGTGAGCTCGGCGCTGACGTCGTGCAGCACCCGACGACCGTCGATCTGCACCGACACCCGGTCGAGGCTGATCGGAGCGATGCCGATCTGAAGGGATGTCGTCACCTTGGGCCTCTCCACGCGTCTCACCTGAACACTGTTCACCTGAACGTCGTTCACTATAATCGGAGCATGAGCCCTGAGCCCAATCCCGCACGTCACGACCGCGACAGTGTGGCCAGGAGCGCCCTCGCTCTGCTCGACGAGGTGGGGCTGGCAGACCTCTCGATGCGGCGTATCGCGGCAGGCCTCGACGTGCAGCCGAGCGCGCTCTACTGGCACTTCGCGAACAAGCAGGAGCTGCTCGCGGAGCTGGCCGATCGGATCACCGCGACGATCCCGAGCGAGCCGACCGACGTCGTGGCGACGGCGCGGGGCATCCGTGACGCGCTCTTCACCTACCGCGACGGCGCGGAGCTGGTCCTCAGCACGTACGCGCTCCAGCTCGGCTCCTCGCAGGCGCAGACCGCGTTGGCCGATGCGCTGCGCGCGCAGGGTGCCGCCGATGTGGAGGATCGGAGCGCCGCGATCCTGCACTTCGTGCTCGGCCATGCCACGCTCGTGCAGCAGCGCATGCACGCCGACAGCCACGGCGCCCTGCCGGACAACGATGACGTCGATGTCACCGCCGGCCTCGATCGCGTCTTCGAGCTCGGGGTCACCGCCCTCGCCGGAGGGATCAGCGCGCCGCCGACTCCGCCGCGTGCCCGAGCCTGAGACCGGGCACCAGAGCCAGCACGACGAGGACGATACAGAACGCGAACACCGCGCTGAACGCCCCTGCCCCGCCGCCGAGGGTCGCGACGCCGAGCCCAGCGAGGGCGATGGCGACGGCCGATCCGGACGCATCCGAGATCGACAGCGCCGAGGAGTTGAACCCCTGGTCGGTATCGTCCGAGTAGGCCAGCGTCAGCACCGTGAGACGAGGATAGAGCAGCCCCATCCCGCCCCCGGCGAACGCCCAGCCCACCACGACCACGGCGGCCGAGACATCGAACACCGCGGCCGTGAGCACGCACAGCATGGCGATGAGCAGCGAGCTCAGGCTGATCGTCGTGATGCGGTGATTCCCCAACCGCTCCCCGAATCGTCCCTGCAGAGCCGAGGCGCCCGCCCAGGCCAGCGCCGCGAGCATCAGGGCGATGCCCGCCCATGTCGCGGTGAAGTCGAACTTCTTCATCAGCAGATACGGGATGTACGCCTCAGCCGCGAAGAAGGCCCCGGCCACGATTCCCCGCATCAGCACCACGCTGGGGAGCCCCGCTCCGGCGCGGAGGGTGCGCCGTGGCAACAGCGGCATCACGGCGAATCCGATCGCCAGCACGGCGCCGAGCGCCACCGGCCACCTCATCGAGGGCTGCAGATCCGCCGAGAAGCCGACCACGACGGCCAAGACCGCGACCACCACCGCCAGCACCAGCCGGACGACCAGGGTCTTGCGGTCCTGCGGGGTGCCGCGGCCGAGGTCCACACCGCGAAGACGGACGGCGATCATCAGGAAGGCCCCAGCCGTGAGCACCGCCACGCCGAGGAACGCCCAGCGCCAGTCGAGATACTCGGCGACCGCACCGGCGAGGAAGGGACCGACCATCGACGGCACGACCCATGCCGCGGCGAAGGCAGCGAAGATCCGACCGTGCAGGTGGGGCGGATACAGCCGGGCGACCACGACGTACAGTGCGACCGTCTGCCCTCCGGTCCCGAGGCCCTGGACGAGTCGTCCGATCAGGAACTGATGCATCGTGACGGCGAAGCCGGAGATCAGCAGGCCGATGATGAAGAGGGTCACGGCGACGTACAGGGCACCGCGCGGTCCGCGGGCATCCGACCATGCTCCGGTCGCGACCATGCCGATCACACTCGTCGCCAGAGTGCCGGCGAAGGCGACGGCGAACAGAGCCTCACCGTTCAGCGCTGCGCTCACGATCGGCATCACGGTGGTGACCGCGAGGGCTTCGATCGCCCCGAGGAAGATCAGCGCGACCGCGCCGAGGGTCACCCAGATGCGTTGGCGGTCCCAGATCGTCGCGGCGTCCGCCGGGGCGGTCATCGACCGACGAGCGCCGCGATGCGCTCGATGGCCTCGGTGAGGATCTCCGGGCTGGTGCCGAAGTTCAGCCGCACGTGGCCCGTGCCTTCCGCACCGAAGGCCGGCCCGAAGTGCAGGGCGACCTTGGCGTCCTTCAGGATGCGCCGCGCGGGATTGTCGCCCCATCCCATCGCGGAGAGGTCGATCCACGCGAGGTACCCGGCATCGGGGAGGCGATAGCGCGCGCCGGGGAGGCGCGCGGCGAGAAGGTCTTCGAGCAGCACCCGGTTCTCGTCGAGAGTGCGCAGCAGTCCATCGAGCCAGGCGTCGCTCTCCTCAGAGAAGGCGGCGACAGCGGCGAGCAGACCGAACTGCCCGGTACGCCACTCCACCTCGACTGGAAGCCCGCGCACGACGGCACTCGTCTCGTCGTCGGCCGTGACCATGAGAGCGCACTTGAGCCCGGCGAGGTTGAACGCCTTGCTCGCGCTCACCACGGCGTAGCCCACCCGCTGCGCGGCGTCGTTCACGGCGAGGAACGGGGTGAACCCCGTGCCCGGCTGAGCGAGCGGGGCATGGATCTCGTCCGAGACCACCGCGACGCCGAACTCGTCGGCCAACTCCGCGAGAGCAGCGAGGCTGTCGCGGTCATGCACGGTGCCGGTGGGGTTGTGCGGGTTGCAGAGCAGGATCGCGGTCGCGCCGTCGTCGAACGCCGTGCGGATGCCGTCGAGATCGAGCTCCCACCCGGTTCCGGTATCGCGAAGCGGTACACGCTCCACCTCTGCACCGGCCTCGGCCACCAGATCGTAGAAAGGCGGGTACACCGGCGGCGTGACGACGATGCGCTCTCCCGGCTGGGTCACGCGACGGAGGATCTCGACGATCCCCATGCTCACGTCCGCCGTGCTGCGCATCCGGGCGGGATCAGGCTCCCACCCGTAGCGTCGGGACGCGAAGGACGCGAACGACTCGGCTAACGGGGTCCGCGAGGCGATGTATCCCGTGTCGCCGATCTCGACGGCACGCTGCAACGCCGTCGAGATGGCCGGAGCCAGCGGGAAGTCGGTTTCCGCGACGAACAACGGCAGGACGTCTGCGGGGTACTCCCGCCACTTCTCGCTGCTGCGCTCGCGGAGCTCTGCCAGAGGCAGGGCCTTCACCTGAAGCATTCTCTCTCCCGAGGTTCCGACACGCGCCGTCGCGGTGTCATCCGATCCGACGCGCGCCGACAACGCCTTCCGGCAATGCTCCTGCGCGGGTCAGATCGCGAAGCCGAGGGCGCGCATCATGTCGCGCCCGTCGTCGGAGATCTTCTCCGGACCCCACGGCGGCATCCACACCCAGTTGATCCGGAAGCGATCGACGACGTTGTCCAGAGCCTGAGCAGTCTGGTCCTCGAGGACGTCGGTGAGCGGGCATCCGGCACTGGTCAGCGTCATGTGGATGACGAGAGCGTCGTTCTCGTCATCCCAAGCGAGATCGTAGATGAGGCCGAGGTCGACGACGTTGATCCCGAGCTCGGGATCCATCACGTCTTTGAGGGCCTCGGTGACCGCGTCGTACTTCTCGTCCGTGAGGGTCGCTGTCATGCGATCAGCCTACGCCTCGATCGGAGCTGCAGGGTCGAGGAAACGGTCGTATCCCTCGTTCTCCAGCCGGTCTGCCAGCTCGGGGCCGCCCTCTTCGACGATCTTGCCCGCGACGACCACGTGGACGAAGTCGGGGCGGATGTAGCGGAGGATGCGGGTGTAGTGCGTGATCAGCAGCACGCCGAGTCCGGTGGACTCCTTCGCGCGGTTGACACCCTCGGAGACGATCTTGAGCGCGTCGACGTCGAGGCCGGAATCGGTCTCGTCGAGGATCGCGAACTTCGGCTTCAGCACCTCGAGCTGCAGGATCTCGTGGCGCTTCTTCTCGCCACCGGAGAAGCCCTCGTTGACGTTGCGCTGCGCGAACTTCGGGTCCATGCGCAGGTTCGACATGGCCGCCTTGACGTCCTTGGTCCAGCCGCGGATCGCCGGTGCTTCGCCGTCGAGCGCCGTCTTGGCGGTGCGGAGGAAGTTCGTCACCGTGACGCCGGGGATCTCGACCGGGTACTGCATCGCGAGGAACAGGCCGGCGCGAGCCCGCTCGTCGACGCTCATCTCCAGGACGTCCTGGCCGTCGAACGTGATGGATCCCGAGGTCACCGTGTACTTGGGGTGACCGGCGATCGTGTAGGCCAGGGTCGACTTGCCGGAGCCGTTGGGGCCCATGATGGCGTGGGTCTCACCGGTGTTCATGGTGAGGTTGATTCCGTTGAGGATCGGGGTGGTCCCCGCCTCGGTCTCGACCGTCACGTGCAGGTCGCGGATCTCGAGAACAGACATTCTTCAGACTTCCTTAATCACAGTCGGATCGATGAGCACGTCATCGCCGTCGATCTGGACGACGTAGACCGGGACGGGCTCATAAGCGGGGAGATTCTGGGGCTTGCCGGTGAGCAGCGAGAAGGCGGAGCCGTGTGCCCAGCACTCCACCGTGTCGCCCTCGACGAAGCCTTCGGACAGCGAGATGTCGCCGTGGGTGCAGGTGTCGCCGATGGCGTGAATGACACCCTCGCCGTCCTTGATCACCGTGATGGGCACGCCGCCCGGGTCCACGCGCAGAGGCATGTCCTGTTCCAGGTCGGCGACGCCGCAGACGCGCTCGGCGGTCATGCACTCACCTCGGCGAGCTCCGTCTCGATGGCTGCGAGCAGCTCGGCCTCGAGGGCGGGGATGCCCAGGCGCTGCACGATGTCGGTGAGGAATCCGAGCACGACGAGGCGTCGCGCCTCTTCCTCGGTGATGCCGCGCGCCTGCAGGTAGAACAGCTGCTCGTCGTCGAAACGACCGGTGGCGCTCGCATGTCCCGCACCGAGGATGTCACCCGTCTCGATCTCGAGGTTCGGGATCGAGTCGGCGCGTGCACCTTCGGTGAGGACGAGGTTGCGGTTCGCCTCGTACGAGTCGGTGCCCGTCGCGTCGGCGCCGATGAGGACGTCGCCGATCCAGACGCTGTGCGCGCCCTGCCCCTGCAGCGCGCCCTTGTAGAGGACGTCGCCCTTGGTGTGCGGGCCCTTGTGGTGCAGGTAGACCTGGCTCTCCAGGTGCTGCCCGGCGTCTGCGTAGGAGAGGCCGTAGAGGTAGCCCTCGGAACCGGCGCCGGCCAGCTCGACGTTCGGGTTGACGCGCACGATGCCGCCGCCGAAGCTCACGACGAAGTGCTTGAGCGTCGCATCGGCGCCGACCCGAGCCTGGTGTGCGGCCGCGTGAACCGCGTCGTCCTCCCACTGCTGCAGGCTGATGACCGTGAGCTTCGCGCCGTCGCGGACGATGATCTCGACGTTCTGCGCGTACTGCGCGGAACCGGTGTGCTGGAGCACGACCGTCGCAGAGCTGTGCTCCAGTGCCTCGATCACGATGTGCGCGTCGGCACGGCGCTGCGCTCCGAGACCGGCGATGGAGATGAAGACAGGCTCGGCGACCTCTTCCTCGCGCGGGATGCGCACGTGGAGTGCCTCGGTGCTCCCCTGCCACGCGACGGCGGCCGTCACGTCTTCCGCGAGGAAGACCTCGCCACGGGGAGCCGCACCGATGGCGAGCGGAGCGGCGATGTACTGCTCCCCCGCACCGTACGTGTAGCTGACACCGTCGTTCGGCGACGCGACCTCGAACAGCGAGGTGAGCTGCGCGACCGGGGTGTGCTTCCAATTGACCTCGCGCCCTGTCGGGGCACCGAAGTCGGCGGGCTCGAAGGAGTGCGGCCGCTCCGAGCGGGTCTGCACCGGGACGAAGCCCGCGGCGGCGACCTGGGCCGCCGGGTCGATGTGCGCGCCTTCGGGCGCGTTGCTGTGCTGCGCCTCGGCAGGCGCTGTCGTCGAGGCCGTCACTAGCCGACCGATCCTTCCATGCCCATCTCGATGAGCTTGTTCAGTTCCATCGCGTACTCCATGGGCAGCTCACGCGCGATCGGCTCGATGAAGCCGCGCACGATCATCGCCATCGCCTCGTCCTCTGGCATGCCGCGGGACTGCAGGTAGAACAGCTGCTCCTCACTCACCTTCGAGACCGTGGCCTCGTGGCCGAGCTGCACGTCGTCGACACGGATGTCGATCGCCGGGTAGGTGTCGGAGCGGGACTTGGTGTCCACGAGCAGGGCGTCGCACCGCACGGTGTTCGCGGAGTGGTGTGCCGCAGCATCCACTCGCACCTCGCCGCGGTAACCGGCGCGTCCCCCACCGCGGGCGATCGACTTCGAGACGATCGACGACTGCGTGTACGGGGCCATGTGGATCATCTTCGCGCCGGCGTCCTGGTGCTGACCGGGACCGGCGAAGGCGACCGACAGGGTCTCGCCCTTGGCGTGCTCGCCCATCAGGTAGATCGACGGGTACTTCATCGTCACCTTGGAGCCGATGTTGCCGTCCACCCACTCCATGGTCGCGCCCTCGTACGCCACGGCGCGCTTGGTGACCAGGTTGTAGACGTTGTTCGACCAGTTCTGGATCGTCGTGTAGCGAACGCGGGCGTTCTTCTTCACGATGATCTCGACAACGGCCGAGTGCAGAGAGTCCGACTTGTAGATCGGAGCCGTGCAGCCCTCGATGTAGTGGACGTAACTGTCCTCGTCGGCGATGATCAGCGTGCGTTCGAACTGACCCATGTTCTCGGTGTTGATGCGGAAGTACGCCTGCAGCGGGATCTCGACGTGCACGCCCTTGGGAACGTAGACGAACGAGCCGCCGGACCACACGGCCGTGTTGAGAGCTGCGAACTTGTTGTCGCCGGCGGGGATCACGGTGCCGAAGTACTCCTCGAAGAACTCGGGGTGCTCGCGCAGCGCGGTGTCGGTGTCCATGAAGATGACACCCTGCTGCTCCAGGTCCTCACGGATCTGGTGGTACACGACCTCGGACTCGTACTGCGCCGCGACGCCGGCCACGAGGCGCTGACGCTCGGCCTCGGGGATGCCGAGTCGCTCGTAGGTCTCACGGATCTCGGCGGGAAGGTCTTCCCACGTCTGCGCCTGCTTCTCGGTGGAGCGGACGAAGTACTTGATGTTGTCGAAGTCGATCTCGCTGAGGTCTGCACCCCAGGTCGGCATCGGCTTGCGTCCGAAGAGCTGGTACCCCTTGAGGCGGGTCTTCAGCATCCATTCGGGTTCGTTCTTGAGGCCCGAGATCCCACGGACGACGTCTTCGGAGATACCGCGTTTCGCGATGGCACCCGCAGCATCCTCATCGTGCCAGCCGAATTCGTACACCCCCAGACCGTCAAGCTCCGGGCGGTCGATCAGCACATCCGACATCCAACACTCTCCTCACAGGTCCCAAACGGTGTCATCCGCCCCGACACACCTGATCCCCGTCGAGCCTGCGGGAGCGGGTGCCGTTGGTGGGCCCTCATCACCGGCGCTTCCATCGCGCCTAAACTGTTGACGATGCTTCAGCGCTGTCAGCGCTCATCGCAACAATCCGATTCTACAGGTTCCGCCTGACAGACGGGCCATGCCCGCCGCGTCTCGTGCGGTCCGGAGGACTTATGCCCGACACGATGATCCCCGCCACCTCGACGACGCAGGGGGTCCCCCCTCGTTCCTCGTCCTGGGGTCGTGCGTTGACGGTCTTCGCGTGGTTGTCGTTCATCAGCGAGACGATCATCATCGGCACCGGCGGGGCCGTGCGGCTCACCGGCTCGGGCCTCGGGTGCTCGGACTGGCCGCTGTGCACCCCGGACTCCCTCGTGCCGATCCTCGAGGTGCAGGGCATCCACGGGATCATCGAGTTCGGCAATCGACTGATGACCGGCGTCGTCGGCATCATCGCCCTGGCGGTCGTGCTGCTGGTCCTGCATCTGTTCAGCGGAAAGCGCGGCCTGGTCAACGCCCTCTGGTTCGCACTGGGTGGGATCGTCGCGGCTGTCGCAACGTTCGCCATCGCCACTCCCCTGCATTTCCCCGCCTCGCCGATCGCCCTCGCCGTCCTGCTGGTCGCCGTCATCGCTGCAGCCGTCCGCTCGGTGCGCACTACTCCCACCCGGCGCGACCTCGTCCTGCTCGCCTGGCTCACCCTGATCGGCGTGGTGGCCCAGGCGCTCGTCGGCGGCATCACGGTCCTGACCGGCCTCAACCCCTTCATCGTGGGTTTCCACTACACGTCCTCCCTGCTGCTCGTCTGCATCACGGCGGCCTTCCTGGTACGCCTGAAGACCTCGCCCGGACCTCGCGAGCGCGCCGTTCCCGTCTGGTTCGCCACCGTCACCCACGTGACCGGTCTCGCACTGGCCGTCACGATCGTCTTCGGTGTGCTGACGACCGGATCCGGTCCGCACTCCGGCGATGCCGACGTACTGCGCCACGGGTTCGACGCGACCGTGCTCGCGCACGTGCACTCGTGGCCGGGCTACATCCTCGCGGCGCTGGTCCTGTTCCTGACGGTCTCCGCCTGGGTGCTGCACCTGGAGCCTCGACGCTGGCTGCTCGTGCTCGTGCTGGCGATCCTCGTGCAGGTCGGGGTCGGCATCTGGCAGGCCAGAGAAGGACTCCCCCCGCTGCTCGTCGGCATCCACATGGTCCTGGCCTCGCTCTCGGCGGCCGCCTACACCGTCGTGGTGCTGCGCCTCAAGCGTCCGGTTCCCGTCGACGCCTGAGGGCCCGCACAGTCGTTCCATAGCTTTCACATCGCGGACTCATCAGCGCATCCGCGAGGGTGGGCGACATGAACAAGTCACTCACACGAAGCATAGGGTTCTGGCTCCTCCTGGTCGTCTCCCTCGCCACCGCTGCGGTCGGCGCCTGGTTGATCTCGGGTCAGATCGGCACGATGACGACCACGTTGCTCGATGGCACGGCCACCGGCGTCGAGGTCTACGTCGGCCAGTCGCTCGTCGTGGTGGGTGCCGGAGTGCTCGCGGCCGGAATCGTCGGCATCCTGCTGACGCTCGCGCTCGTCGCCGCACGATCGCTCGTCCCTGCACCGGCACCGGCGGTCGTCGAGGCCATCGACTGGACCGTCGAGGCTGAGGAGACGCCCGCTCCCGTCACCACGACCCCGCCTGCGGACACGACCCCCGCGACCGAAGAGGTCGTTCACGAAGACGAGGTCACCAGAGACGACGCACCGGCCACCGACGCGAAGCCGGACAGCTCATCCTCGATCACCCGCTGATCGACCACCGGGCAGGAAGCGACGAAGCGGCGCCGAGGAATTCCTCGGCGCCGCTTCGTCGTTCGGAATCAGTGTCAGAACGGCAGCAGCGGGTCGACCGCGACCGCGACGAAGATCAGCGTCAGGTAGGTGATCGAGGCGTGGAACACGCGCATCGGACGCGGCTCGGTGCCGTGGACCGCACGGTTGTAGAGGCGGTGCGACTCGTAGATGAACCATCCGCCGAAGACCGCAGCGGAGATCGTGTACACGAGGCCCATGTTCGCGATCGGGACCAGCAGGAGCGAGCAGGCGACGGTCGCCCACGCGTAGAGGATCACCTGGAGGCCGACCTGCGAGGCATTGCGCGTGACGCCGAGCATGGGGACATCGACGTCCTCGTAGTCGTCCTTGTACTTCATCGACAGCGGCCAGTAGTGCGGCGGCGTCCAGAGGAAGACGAGGAGGAAGAGGATGAAGGCCGGCCAGTCGAGCGAACCGGTGACCGCCGACCAGCCGATCAGCACCGGGAAGCAGCCCGCGATGCCGCCCCACACGATGTTCTGCTCTGTGCGGCGCTTCAGGATCATCGTGTAGATCACGACGTAGAAGAAGATCGCCGTGGCCGAGAGGGCCGCCGTAAGCCAGTTGGTCGTGGCGAGCAGCCAGACGGTCGAGGCGATGGCGAGCGTCCACGAGAAGACCAGGGCACCGCGAGGGCTGACCTCGCCGGTGACCAGCGGACGGTTCTCGGTGCGGTGCATGTGCGCATCGATGTCGCGATCGAGGTACATGTTGAAGGATGCGGCGGAACCGGCGCTCAGCGAACCGCCGATGACGGTCGCCAACACGAGCCACAGGTTCGGCAGTCCCCCCTGCGCCAGGAACATCACCGGCACGGTCGACACGAGCAGGAGCTCGAGGACACGCGGCTTGGTGAGCGTGATGTAGGCCTTCACCGTGCGACCGATGGACGACTTCCTCACGGTCTGATCAGACATCGTCGAGATCTCGATCGCCTCCTCCGCACGTGTGACCGGACAACCTCTCCAGTGTATGACACCGGATGACGTGTTCCGGCTCGCGGGCCCGCGTAGCGCAAGTCACCTCACCGCTATGCTGAAACCACTCGCGCGCCCGGCGATGTGCACACCTCTCCGTGATGATGCGGATGCGCCAGGGAATACGGGCGCCCTCGAAACTGTCGGAAAGGGCATGAACGTGTCGGAATTGCAGTGGGATGAGATCGATCGGCGCGCGGTGGACACCGCACGAATCCTGGCGGCCGATGCCGTGGAGAAGGTCGGTAACGGTCACCCCGGCACAGCCATGAGCCTCGCTCCGGCGGCATACCTCCTGTACCAGCGCGTGCTGCGCCACGACCCGAACGATGTGGACTGGCTCGGTCGCGACCGCTTCATCCTCTCTGCCGGCCACTCGTCCCTCACCCAGTACGTCGAGCTCTACCTCGGCGGCTTCGGACTCGAGCTCGACGATCTGAAGGCACTGCGCACCTGGGGCTCGCTGACACCGGGCCACCCGGAGTACGGCCACACCAAGGGCGTCGAGATCACCACCGGTCCGCTCGGACAGGGCCTCGCCTCGGCCGTGGGCTTCGCCTACGCCGCCCGCTACGAGCGCGGTCTCTTCGACCCCGAGGCCGCGGCGGGAACCAGCCCGTTCGACCACTTCGTATACGTGATCGCCGGAGACGGCGACCTGCAGGAGGGCGTGACCAGCGAGGCCTCCTCGCTCGCAGGCCACCAGCAGCTCGGCAACCTGATCGCGATCTACGACTCGAACCAGATCTCCATCGAGGACGACACGAACGTCGCCTTCACCGAGGATGTCGCGAAGCGCTACGAGTCCTACGGCTGGCAGGTGCAGGTCGTCGACTGGAAGAAGACCGGCGAGTACGTCGAAGACGTCGCCGAGTTGCACGCCGCCATCGAGGCTGCCAAGGGCGAGACCGCCAAGCCCTCGCTCATCATCCTCAAGACGATCATCGGCTGGCCGTCGCCCGGCAAGCAGAACTCCGGCAAGATCCACGGCTCCGCTCTCGGCGCCGAAGAGCTGGCCGCCACGAAGAAGGTCCTCGGGTTCGACCCCGAGCAGAGCTTCGTCGTCGCCGACGACGTGATCGCGCACACCCGCGGACTCGCGGCCCGCGCCGCCGAGGCCCGTGCCGCATGGCAGGAGTCGTTCGACGCCTGGGCCGCGGCGAACCCCGAGAAGAAGGCACTGCTCGACCGCCTCGAAGCACACCAGCTCCCCGACGACATCACGAGCGCGCTGCCCGTGTTCGAGGCGGGTAAGGAAGTCTCGACCCGCGCGGCATCCGGCCAGGTCATCAACGCCCTCGCCGCCGAGCTCCCCGAGCTGTGGGGCGGTTCGGCCGACCTCGCAGAGTCGAACCTCACGACGATCAAGGGCGCGCCCTCGTTCATCCCCGCGGAGTGGTCGACCCACGAGTGGTCGGGCACCCCCTACGGCCGGGTGCTGCACTTCGGCATCCGCGAGCACGCCATGGGCGCGATCATCAACGGCATCGTGCTGCACGGACCCACCCGCGCGTTCGGCGGCACCTTCCTCATCTTCAGCGATTACATGCGCCCGCCCGTCCGTCTCGCCGCGCTCATGAACGTGCCGAGCATCTTCGTCTGGACGCACGACTCGGTGGCCCTCGGTGAGGACGGCCCCACCCACCAGCCGATCGAACAGCTGGCAACGCTCCGTGCGATCCCGAACTTCACGGTCGTGCGACCTGCGGACGCGAACGAGACGGCCGCCACATGGCTGGAGATCCTCCGTCGCCACGAAGGACCGGCAGGCATCGCGCTGACGCGTCAGAACATCCCGGTGTTCGCGCGTGGCGAGGGCGCGGCATCGGGCGACACGTTCGCCTCGGCGGACAACGCGGCCAAGGGCGCCTACGTGCTCGCCGAAGCACCGAACGGCACGCCGGACGTCATCATCGTGGCCACGGGCTCCGAGGTGCAGCTGGCGGTCAACGCCCGTGAGGCACTGGCTGCCGAAGGCGTGAACGTGCGCGTCGTCTCCGCCCCGTCGCTGGAGTGGTTCGACGAGCAGGACGCGGAGTACCGCGAGAGCGTGCTGCCGGCCTCCGTCACCGCCCGCGTCTCCGTCGAGGCGGGCTCGGTGCTCAGCTGGCGCGGCATCGTGGGCGACCGCGGCCGCTCGGTCGGCATCGACCACTTCGGCGCCTCCGCCGACTACAAGACCCTCTTCGAGAAGTTCGGCATCACCACCGAGGCCGTCATCGCGGCCGCCCGCGAGACCATCGCGGCCAACAGCACCAAGGAGAACGCATGAGCACCCCCACCGCACAGCTCGCCGCCGCCGGCGTCAGCATCTGGCTCGACGACCTCTCCCGCACGCGCATCGCCTCGGGCAACCTGGCCGATCTGATCTCGTCGCGCAACGTCGTGGGTGTCACGACCAACCCGACGATCTTCGCGAATGCGATCACCGACAAGAACGACACGTCGTACGACGCACAGGTCACCGAGCTCGCCGCCTCAGGCGCGACGGCGGAGGAAGCGGTCTTCGCCGCGACCACGCAGGACGTCGCGGCAGCCCTCGACGTGTTCCGTCCCGTCTGGGAAGCCTCGAACCACGTCGACGGCCGCGTCTCGATCGAGGTCTCCCCCGACCTCGCGCACGACACCGCCGGCACGGTCGCGCAGGCCAAGGAGCTGTGGGCCAAGGTCGACCGCCCGAACCTGCTCGTCAAGATCCCCGCGACCAAGGCCGGCCTTCCGGCCATCGCCGAGGCGATCGGGGCGGGGATCAGCGTCAACGTCACGCTGATCTTCAGCCTGGAACGCTACGCCGAGGTCATCGAGGCCTACCTGACCGGTCTCGAGACGGCGAAGGCCGCAGGCATCGACCTGTCGACCATCCACTCCGTCGCCTCGTTCTTCGTGTCGCGTGTCGACACCGAGACCGACAAGCGCCTCACCGCGATCGGCACGGATGCCGCCGAAGCGCTCAAGAGCAAGGCCGGTCTGGCCAACGCACGTCTCGCCTACGAGCTGTTCGAGAAGACCTTCGCCGGCGACCGCGCCACGGCGCTGCTCGACTCCGGTGCGAACCTGCAGCGTCCGCTGTGGGCGTCGACCGGTGTCAAGGACCCGGCCCTTCCCGACACTCTGTACGTCACCGAGCTCGTCGCCCAGGGCGTGGTCAACACGATGCCCGAGAAGACGCTCGAGGCGACGTTCGACCACGGCGTCGTCACGGGCGACACGATCACGGGCGGCTACGAAGAGGCACGAGCCGTGTTCGCCGGCCTCGCCGAGGTCGGGATCGACTTCGCCGATGTCACCCAGGTGCTGGAGGACGAGGGCGTCGCGAAGTTCATCGACTCCTGGCACGACCTGCTGACGCAGGTCGCCGAGGGTCTGGAGTCGCAGCGATGACGTTCTCGATCCACACGTCCGGTGCAGCACGCGCCGCGATCGATGAGACCGTGCCCAGCCTCGTCCACGATCTGGTCGCCTCTCGCATCACCGGCGGGGACACGACGCTCTGGGGGCCGGCCGCCGAGGCTGAGGCATCCGTCCGGCTCGGATGGGTGGAAGCCGTGTCGATCTCGCGTCCGCTGGTCGCCGAGATCGTCGCGCTGCGCGCCGACCTCAACGCCAAGGGCGTCACGCGCGTCGTGCTCGCGGGCATGGGCGGATCATCGCTCGCCCCCGAGGTCATCGCGCAGACCGCCGGAGTGCCGCTGACCATCCTCGACTCGACGGCACCGGGCCAGGTGCTCGCCGCTCTCGACGAGGGCCTCGCCGACACGGCGCTGGTGGTCTCCTCGAAGTCCGGCTCCACGGTCGAGACCGACTCGCAGCGTCGCACCTTCGAAGCGGCGTTCCGCGACCTGGGCATCGACCCCGTCGAGCGCATCGTCGTCGTCACCGATCCCGGCTCTCCGCTCGATGTCTCGGCCCGCGAGGCGGGATACCGCGTCTTCAACGCGGACCCCAACGTCGGCGGACGCTACTCGGCGCTCACCGCCTTCGGCCTCGTGCCGTCGGGGCTCGCCGGTGTCGACATCGACGAGCTGCTGAACGAGGCCGAGGCCTCGCTTCTGGAGGTCGCCGTCGACTCGGCAGACAACCCCGCCCTTCGTCTGGGTGCGGCGATCGCGGCGACGGCCCCCCGCCGCGACAAGCTCGGCCTCATCACCGACGGCACGCACATCAAGGGCCTCCCGGACTGGATCGAGCAGCTGATCGCCGAGTCCACCGGTAAGGAGGGCACCGGAATCCTCCCGGTGGTCCTGCTCCCGGTCTCCCCCGAGCTCGACCCCGTGCCCGCGGACCTGCAGATCGTGCGGCTGGTCGACGACGCCAACGAGTTCCACCTGCACGAGCGTCACGAGGGCGAGATCCTCGTCAGCGGGACGCTGGGCGCTCAGCTCATCGTGTGGGAGTACGCGACGGCGATCGCCGGTCACCTGCTCCACATCAACCCGTTCGATCAGCCCGATGTCGAATCGGCCAAGATCGCCGCGCGCGGGCTCCTCGACGCACGCCCGGAGCCGACGGCTCCCGCGTTCATCGAGAACGGCGTCGAGGTGCGGGTGTCCGACCCGGCTCTCGCCGCCTCCGGCAGCGTCGAGGGCGTGCTCGATGCGCTCTGGGCCCAGCTCCCGGCAGACGGATACGTGTCGATCCAGGCCTACGTCAACCGTCTCGAGGTGCCGCAGCTCCAGGGGCTGCGCGAACTCGTCGCGGCGGACTCCGGACGACCCACGACCTTCGGATGGGGACCGCGGTTCCTGCACTCGACCGGCCAATACCACAAGGGCGGGCCCGCGCAGGGCGTGTTCCTGCAGATCCTCGAGCGCACCGAGGTCGACCTCGAGATCCCGGACCGTCCGTTCACCTTCGGACAGCTCATCCAGGCGCAGGCCGCCGGTGACGCCGCCGTACTCGCCGAGCACGGCCGCCCCGTCGTGACGCTGACGATCACCGAGTCCTCCGACGACGTGCTCGCCCTCTTCGAAGCCGCACAGAAGTAACAGCAGGAGAATCCCCCACCGATGTCTGTTCCCATCTCGCGCGGGCACAACCCGCTGCGTGACCCCGATGACCGCCGTCTCAACAGGATCGCCGGGCCCAGTGCCCTCGTGATCTTCGGCGTCACCGGAGACCTCTCACGCAAGAAGCTGATGCCCGCGGTCTACGACCTCGCCAACCGCGGACTGCTCCCGCCCGGATTCGCCCTGGTCGGATTCGCCCGCCGGGACTGGGAGGACCAGGACTTCGCGCAGGTCGTCTACGACGCCGTCAAGGAGCACGCGCGCACACCGTTCCGCGAGGAGACCTGGACCCAGCTGCTGCAGGGCATCCGCTTCGTCTCGGGCGAGTTCGACAATCCGGACTCCTTCCGCAAGCTCCGCGAGACCATCGAGAAGCTCGACGTCGAACGGGGGACGATGGGCAACCACGCGTTCTACCTGTCGATCCCGCCGAAGGACTTCCCGCTGGTGGCGAAGCAGCTCAAGGAGTCCGGTCTCGTCGGCGAGAACAGTGACGACGACGAGCGCTGGCGTCGCGTCGTGATCGAGAAGCCCTTCGGCCATGACCTCGAGTCGGCGCGGGCGCTCAATGCCGCTCTCGAGGTGGCCTTCCCGGCCGACTCGATCTTCCGCATCGACCACTACCTCGGCAAGGAGACGGTCCAGAACATCCTGGCGCTGCGCTTCGCGAACGAGCTGTACGAGCCGATCTGGAACCGCAACTACGTCGACCACGTGCAGATCACCATGGCCGAGGACATCGGCGTCGGCGGACGCGCGGGTTACTACGACGGCATCGGTGCGGCCCGTGACGTGATCCAGAACCACCTGCTGCAGCTGTTGGCTCTCACCGCGATGGAAGAGCCGATCAGCCTCTCGGCTGAGCACCTGCGCGCCGAGAAGGAGAAGGTGCTCGCGGCGGTGCACGTGCCGGACGATCTCTCCCTCGCGACCGCTCGCGGTCAGTACGCGGGCGGGTGGCAGGGTGGCGAGAAGGTCACCGGCTTCCTGGAAGAAGAGGGGATGAACCCCGAGTCGACCACGGAGACGTACGCCGCGATCAAGCTCGAGATCGACACGCGCCGGTGGGCGGACGTGCCGTTCTACCTGCGCACGGGCAAGCGTCTCGGACGCCGGGTGACCGAGATCGCCGTCGTCTTCAAGCGTGCACCTCAGCACCTCTTCGGGCGCGGAAACGCCTCGGAGCTCGGGCAGAACGCCCTCGTCATCCGCGTCCAGCCGGATGAGGGCGTCACGATCCGCTTCGGGTCGAAGGTTCCCGGCAGCGGCACGAACGTGCGCGACGTGACGATGGACTTCGGATACGGCCACGCCTTCACCGAGGCGAGCCCCGAGGCCTACGAGCGTCTGATCCTCGATGTCCTCCTGGGCGATCCGCCGCTGTTCCCGCGGCACGAGGAGGTCGAGCTCTCCTGGAAGATCCTCGACCCCGTGGAGAAGTACTGGGCAGCCGAAGGCGGCCCAGTCGAACAGTACGCGCCCGGCTCATGGGGACCGTCATCCGCTGACGACCTGCTGGCCCGCGATGGACGAGTCTGGAGACGCCCGTGATCATCGACCTTCCCGACACCACCGTCAGCCAGGTCGCGAAGCAGCTGGTCAAGGTCCGCGAAGAGGGTGGAGCCGTCGCCCTCGGCCGCGTGCTCACGCTCGTGATCGCTGCGCGCAACGGCGTCGCAGAAGCGGCTATCGACGCCGCGAACGACGCCTCACGAGAGCACCCGATGCGGGTCATCGTCATCACCACAGGTGAGGGCGAGTCACGCCTGGACGCGCAGATCCGCGTCGGTGGAGATGCCGGCGCCAGCGAAGTCGTGGTCCTTCGCGCCTTCGGAGACGCCGCCAGCAACGAGGAGAGCCTGATCACCGGCCTCCTGCTGCCCGATGCTCCCGTGGTCGCCTGGTGGCCGGAGGCGGCCCCCGTGGCGCCTGCGCAGTCACCGCTCGGCAAGATCGCGCAGCGACGCATCACCGATGCCGCCACCGCGAACGACGTCCGCGACCGGCTCGCGCTCCTGGGCGAGACCCACGCCCCCGGCGACACCGATCTGTCGTGGACTCGTCTGACCCACTGGCGCGAGCAGCTCGCCGCTGTGCTCGACCAGCCGCCGTACGAGCAGATCACCGGCGTCGAGGTGCGCGGAGCCGCGGCCTCCCCGTCGACCGCGCTGCTGGCCGCCTGGCTGCAGATGGCGCTCGATGTTCCGGTGCGCTGGTCCTATGAAGACCCCGAGCACTGGGCGGAGGGCATCAAGTCGGTGCGCCTCACACGCGAGTCCGGCGACATCCTTCTGGAGCGCCCGACTCCCGGCGTCGCCGTGCTCACGCAGCCGGGACAGCCGAACCACGACCTGCACCTGCCGCGACGCACTCTGCGCGAGTGCCTCGCAGAGGAGCTGCGTCGACTCGACCCGGACGTCCTGTACGGTCGAGTCATCACCGAGGGCTGGGAGAAGCTGGGTCCGCCCGAGACAGGAGAGTGACGTCGATGACGACATCGTCCGCAGAGAAGCGGGTCGTGGTGGAAGCCACGCCCGCAGCCCTCGCCACCCGAGTGGCCGACCGGTTCCTGACACGTGTGCGCGCGCGCACACGCAACGGTCGGATCGCGCACATCGCCCTCACGGGCGGTTCGATGGGCGGTGCCGTGCTGCGTGCGGCGTCCGAGCACCCGCGAGCGGCGGAGATCGACTGGTCGCTCGTGCACTTCTGGTGGGGTGACGAGAGATTCGTGCCGCGCGACGACGTCGATCGCAATTCGCTGCAGTCCCGACAGGCTCTCCTCGACCACATCCCTGTGCCTCAGGAGAACGTGCATGAGGTCGCCGGCCCTGACACCGGTCTGACCCTCGACGAGTCCGCGGCGGCGTACGCGGCGGACCTGGCGCGGTTCGGTACCGACGAGCATCCTTGGCCCTCTTTCGCCGTGTGCTTCCTCGGGGTCGGCCCCGACGGGCACATCGCCTCCCTCTTCCCGGATCGGGAGGAGGTCACGGTGACGGATGCCGCAGTCCTCGCCGTCCGCAACTCGCCGAAGCCGCCGCCCGAGCGTGTCACGCTGACCCGCCCGGTAATCAACTCGTCGAAGCGGGTCTGGCTCGTGATGACGGGCGCCGACAAGGCTTCGGCTCTCGGCCTCGCTCTCGCGGGGGCGAGCTACTCGAGCGTGCCCGCCGCGGGCGCCAAGGGGCGCAAGCGCACGGTGTTCTTCGTGGATGAAGCCGCGGCCTCCGAGGTCTCGGTCGATCTGATCGATCAGGCTTACTGAGTCGGCGCCGCCACGCGCGGCCGCTCAGTTCGCTGTCGCTAGGGTCGCTCTGACGAACCGTCGTGCCACGGCGGCGTCTGCGGACGTCCCGAGCCGTCCGAGTGCTCCGGAGCACTCGTCGCGGCGGGCTGCGACGAAGAAGCCTCTCCAGGGCCGCCCTGCGCGGATCCGCCTGGCGTGCTGCCTCGCTGGATTCCCAGATCCTGGCTGTCGCTGAGCACCTGAGGGTGATAGCGGGCGAGCCCGACCACGCCCCAGACGGCGATCCCTCCGGCGACGGCGAAGATCACAAGCACCCACCACGGAGCCGCAGAGGCTTCGCCCAGCACGACCATTCCGATGAGCACGGCGACGAGAGGGTCGACGACCGTGAGCCCGGCGATCACGAGGTCGGGCGGACCCGAGCTGTACGCGGTCTGCACGAAGTATGCGCCGACAGCGGCCGCCGAGACGAGGGCGAGCACGCAGATCCCGGTGATCCATTCGAACTGACCGGCCTCGATGCGCTTGATGACGACCTTGGCCAAGGTGGCGACGAACCCGTAGAGGATTCCCGCGCCGATCACGTAGAACAGGGCGCGCATCCGGCGGCGCAGGATCAGCCAGCAGGCGCCGAGGACGATGATGACGACGAGCAGGAGCGCCAGGATCGTGAAGAGCTCACGGTCGGTGACCTCCTGCTCGGTCGCGTAGATCGCCGCGAAGAACACGAAGAGGAAGATGCCACCGACGCAGCACACGATGGCGGTCAGCGACTGCCGCGTCGGCGAGTGGCCGGAGATCCGCGCGTTCAGCAAGGTGGTGATCACGAGGGCGATCGCCCCGAGCGGCTGGACGACGATCAGTGGAGCCTGCACGAGGGCGGCGAGCTGACAGACCACGGCGAGTCCGAGCATCAGCGTGCCGATGAGCCATGACGGACGGGTCAGGAGGCGCTTGAGCTGATCGAGACTCAGGCCCGAGGCGCCGTTGGCACCGCTGAGGCGTTCGACCTTCTCGACGCCGCGGTGCTGGTACTGGGCGCCGAGGGACATGAAGACGGCGCCGGCGAGAGCGAGCGGGATGCCGAGCAGCAGCCCCGGGTTCTGGAACGCGCCGACGAGCTGATCGCCGACGTCCTCGACCGTGTTCATCCACACCCCAGCATTCACAGTACGACCCTACCTGGCGAGTGCCGCCGACTAGGGTTGTGACGTGGCTGTACTTCCGATTCGCATCATGGGCGACCCCGTCCTGCACTCCCCCGCTTCCCCTGTCGACGAGATCACCGACGACGTCCGCGCCCTCGTCGCCGACATGTTCGAGACGATGGACACCGCCCCCGGGGTCGGCCTCGCCGCTCCGCAGGTCGGAGTGCCCCTGCGCATATACACGTACGCCTATGTCGATGACGACGACCACCCCTGGCGCGGCGTTCTCATCAATCCCACACTCTGGATGGTGCCGCTCGAACCGGGTGAACCCGACCCGGATCTCGAATCCGAGGGTTGCCTCTCGTTCCCCGGCGAGCGGTTCCCGCTGCGCCGGTCGGAGCGCGTCCACGTCACGGCCACCGACCTGGAAGGGCAGCCGGTCTCGATCGATGTCGACGGGTGGCGTGCCCGCATCATGCAGCACGAGTTCGATCACCTCGACGGCATCCTGTACGTCGATCGCCTGTCGGACAGCGACTGGAAGACCGCGCAGAAGATCGCCCGAAAGCGCGGGTGGGGACGCCCCGGCGCGAGTTGGATGCCCGGCGTCGACGACCTCGAAGGCTGAGCGCTCCCAGCCGAACCACAGCATCCTTCGAGTTGCGTCACAGACTCGCCGGGGGTTAGCGTGTTCGCGGCGGGGGCTTTTCGCATGCCTCCGCATCACGCTTCGGAGGGGAAACAGATCATGATGAAGATGCGCACTCGACGCGCCCTGATGCTCGCAGGATCGGCAGTGGCGCTCTCGGTCGCCCTCAGCGGGTGCAGCGCTCTCAACGGCATTCTCGGCGGCGGTTCCGGCGATGCCAACCGCGACGAGGAGAGCGGCCAGGTCACGGAGAGCTCGAACGTCGGCGTCTTCTCGGTGAAGCTGGGCGACTGCATGCTCGACACCGGTTCCGGCACGATGACCGAAGCCAACATCCTCCCCTGCACCGACCCGCACGACCAGGAGGTGTACTACGAGATCACGATGCCGGATGGCGAGTTCTCCGACACCGACATCGACGCGGCGACGCAGGAGTGCATCGGAGACGCGTACACGACGTTCGTGGGCGTGGCCTACCAGGACTCCGCATTCGATGTCACCACGCTCGTTCCCACCAAGGACTCGTGGGAGCGGAACAACGATCGCGTGATCCAGTGCATCGTCTTCGACCCGGCTGGGCAGACCACGGGTTCGCTGGCCGGCGCCGCGCGCTGATCCACCGTCTCAGAAGAGGGCCTCGTCATCCGGCGGGGCCCTCTTCGTCGTTCCGAGGGGTTCAGCCGTCCGACGCACGCAGCGCGAGCCAGGCGGCGACGCGATCGTCGGGGTCCGACAGCGACAACCCGATCAGGTCCTCGATCCGTCTGATCCGCGCGGCCAACGTCTGCCGGTGGATCCGCAACCGCGTGGCGCTCTCACCCCAGGCGCTGTTCGTGGAGAGGAAGACGCGCAGGGTCTCGATGAGCTCGGGTTGCTGCTCGACGCCGCGCAATGGATCCAGAAGCCGACCGATCCGCTGCGTCTGGTCCGCATCCAACTGTCCGAGCACGAACGACACCGTCGGGATCGATGCGTAGCGGACGACGCGCTCCCCACCCGCACGAGCCGTCTCGCAGGCCTGTCGGGCCTCGTCGACACTGCGGGCGAGCGCATCCGTCGTGGCCGGGCGCCCGAGTCCGAGATAGAGCGTCGAGGCGAAGGCCTGCGCCCGATGCGCGATCTCCTGCGCATGATCCTCGCGCACGACGCCGCGGATGAGTCCTCGTTGCGCGGCGAAGACATGCTCGGCCCCGAGTTCGTCGAGCCACAACGCGAGCAGGTGCTCGACGTCCACTCCGCTCGTGCGTGAGGCCAGGGCGAACCCCACGAGGCTCCGCTCGTGAACGCCCCAGCGTCGGAGGAGCCGTGTGGCCTCCTCCCCTCCCTCCAGCACGGTCTCCAGCATCATGGATCGGCCCAGGCGTTCGAGGTGGCTGCTGTCCCGGGTGCGCATCAGGAGATCGAGCAACGCTGCGGCCTGAGAGCTGAGCTCCCTCCCTCGACCGGAGCTGTCGTTGCGCGGCGCGGTGACCAGCTGCGCGGTGATGTCCTGCCCCGGACCGACAGGATGCACCTGAAGCGCGCGGTGGCGCACCCGCACGGGGCGGCCGACAGCGACCGCGATCGCATCGTCGATGTGCAGGCTCCCCGCGCCTGCGGTCGTGATCACTTCTCCGTGGCGGTCGAGGAGCACCGCCCATCCGTCGATCCGGTGCGCGAGTTCGGCGATGACGCCGGTGATCCCGCTGCGTCGAGCGGCGAGCGTGAGCACCCGCATCGCCGAGGTGATCGCTCTCGCCTCGGCCGCCTGGTCGACGGCGAGCAGGGTCGTCAGCGTCGGCGTCAGCAGCTCGTGCGACGTGCCCGCTCGGACGATCGCGGTGACGCCGCCCTCCTCGAGCAGGCGCCGGACCGCTGGCGTGTCCGCGCCGGTGACCACGACCACGTCCCGGAGGAGGGTGAGCCGGTCCGCATCGTCGGCGAGTTCGTCCCACTGCGCGGCATCGACGACGACGAGAGTGGCGAACAGGCGGTCGGTCGGAGCGCCGAAGGACTCGAGAGCGACGACCGAGTTCACATGCCGGGCACTCGACACCCCGCCATGCAGCAGCTCGCCTTGGAGGTATCGCGCCACGGAGGCGACATCACGAGCCACACCTTGATCATACAAAGTGTGAACGGGTAGCACCCCATCCACATATTTGTCGGATGCCCGACGGTCGGCACTCTCCTAGCATCGTCGGCATCCCCTCTCCACCCGAAGGATGTCATGAAAGCTGTTGTCTTCCGCGATCCCCAGTCACCGATCGAGTTCGTCGACGTCGACCTCGCACCCCCGCGCGCGGGTGAGGTGCGCGTGCGCATCGCCGCTGCCGGCGTGTGCCACTCCGATCTGCACGTCAAGCGCGGCGAGTGGGATGCCGCCGCTCCCCTGGTCATGGGCCACGAAGGCTCCGGCGTGGTCACCGAACTCGGCGAAGGTGTCACGACCCTCGCTGTCGGCGATCACGTCGTCCTGAGCTGGGTACCGCCGTGCGGTGAGTGCCGCTACTGCCGAGCCGGTCACGAGGCCCGGTGCCAGAAGGTCGCCACGGTCGTCGCTCCCCTCGGAGTGCTGTTCGACGGCACGTCCCGCCTCAGCCGTGATGGTGAACCGCTGCACCACTACCTCGGCGTCTCCTCGTTCGCGGAGGAGGTCGTGGTTCCCGCATCCGGTGCGGTCAAGGTCCGAGACGACGCCCCGCTCGACGTCGTCGCCGTCGTCGGCTGCGCTGTGGCCACCGGCGTCGGCGCGGTGCTCAACACGGCGGCCGTCGAGCCCGGCTCCACCGTCGTCGTCATCGGTTGCGGCGGCGTCGGACTCAACGTCGTCCAGGGCGCACGACTCGCCGGCGCCGAGCGCATCGTCGCGATCGATGTGCGTTCCGAGAAGACCCAGATGGCGCTGCAGTTCGGTGCGACCGACCGTATCGACGCGTCGCAGGGTGACGCCGTCGCCCAGCTGCGCGAGCTCATCCCCGACGGCGTCGACTACGCGTTCGACGCGATCGGTCGCACGTCCACGACCGAGCAGTCGATCCAGATGCTCGGTCTCGGCGGCGCCGCCGTCATCGTCGGGCTTCCTCCCACGGGCGCCCGCGCATCGTTCGAGCCCCTCGTCCTGGCCGAGGCCGATCAGCGCATCCTCGGCTCGAACTACGGCTCCGTGCGTCCCTCGATCGACGTTCCCGCTCTCGTGGACCGGTACATGGACGGCCAGCTCAAGATCGATCCCCTGATCTCGGGGCGGCGCCCGCTGTCCGAAGCCGCCGCCGCGCTCGACGACCTCGAGGCCGGATCCGCGCTTCGCACGCTCCTCATCCCCTGACCGCCCTCGGCGGACCTCACCCCCACCCCCCTGAAACCCGAATCCAGGAGAACCATGTCAGACACCGTCGTCGCCCCGCCTGGCGCACCGAAGGATGCCGGTCTTCGCACCGGCGTCATGAGCGGACCCGAACTCGCCGCCCAGGCCATCGCCAACATCGCCCCCAGCGCCGTCATCGCCTTCACCGCAGCGGCGATCTTCCTCGGTGCGGGTAACGGCACCATCTACGCCTTCGCTCTCGCCACCATCGTCATCCTGTGCGTGGGCTACTGCGTGGTGGTGTTCGCCCGCAAGCACGCCTCGGCCGGGTCCCTCTACACCTACGTCTCGAAGGGACTCGGCCCGTTCGGCGCGTTCCTCGCCGGCGTCACGCTACTGATCGGCTGCTTCGGCATCGCCGCGGCCTCGCTCAGCGGATCCGTCAGCTACATGGCGCAGTTCCTGAGCATGCTCGGCCTCCCGGCACAGGGACTCGGCTGGGACATCGGTCTCGCCATCGTGCTCGGCGGCCTGGCGACGTTGTTCACCATCCGCGGCATCCGCCTGTCCGCCCGCGTCTCGCTCGTCCTCGAGCTCGTCTCGGTCGGGATCATCCTCGTGCTGCTGATCGCCGCTCTGGTCTGGGCCGGCCCGGCCGCGTGGGACCCCGCGCAGGTGCTCGCCACCGGTTCGTCGTTCCAGGGCGTCGCCTCCGGCATGGTGCTCGGCATCCTCGGCTTCGTGGGCTTCTCCTCGGCCGACGCGCTCGGTCGTGAGGCCAAGGAGCCGTACAAGGCCATCCCCCGCGCGATCATGTGGAGCGCGCTCGGTGTGGGTGTGCTGTACGTCTTCGCCGCGTACACGCAGATCACCGTGCTCGGAGACGATCTGGCCACCTCGCCCAGTCCTCTGGAGAGCATGTCGGCCCTGATCGGCATGCCGGGCTGGTTCGCCGCCGTGCTCACGTTCGGCGTCTCCGCGTCGTTCTTCGCCGTGGTCGTCGCCCCGCTCAACGTGATCGGACGCATCGTCTACGTGATGGGCAAGGAGGGCGTCGTCGCGGAGCGGTTCGGACGCACGCACGAGCAGCATCTGACGCCGCACCGCGTGCTCATCATCGCCGGCGCCGCGGCCGTCGCGGTCGACATCGTGCTGCTGGTCTCGGGCGCCGCGACCGGAGAGATCCTCGTCTGGGTCAACACCTGGGGCACCTACGGCTACATGGTGGCCTACGCCCTCGTCGCGATCGCCTGCGTCGTCTACACGCAGCGGGCGAAGATGCGCAACGGCCTCGTGAAGGCGTGCGCGACCGTCGCCGTCGTCACGATGGGGTACGTGTTCTTCGCGAACGTCTGGCCGGTGCCGGCATTCCCCTACAACGTGATCCCGTACGTGTTCCTGGCGACGGTGGCCCTGGCCCTCACGCGATACGCCTACCTGGCGCGTCGTCGCCCCGATGTCATCGCCCGCATCGGCAACACCGAGACGAGTGCGATGGAGGGCGTCGGCTGATCCTCTCTCGCCGCCGTGCAGAAGAGCCCCTTCCGTCGAAGGGGCTCTTCTGCGTCCAGCCCATTGCTCGACTTCACGGGGAAACGAGAGAAGCCCCCTCCGTGGAGGGGGCTTCTCTCGTTGGCTCCCCGGCTTGGACTCGAACCAAGAACCTGCCGGTTAACAGGCAGGTGGTGTGGCTCTCGCCTGTTCCCGCAGACTAGCGATTGCTCCCCGTTTTCCTCGTGATTCCGCGGAATTGAGGGCGGCTGTCGTCAACAAGCGGGAGCTGTCGTAACTGATCGCATCCGAACAAGAGCGCTGAATGAGCGCTGAATCGCGCTCCCCTTTGACCCGCGTGGAACTGTGTCGGAAGGTTGTCCCACGCCGCACCGAGCGGCACCGATGAAGGGACACACGATGAGCACGGCCACCGAAGGATGGACAGAGGGAACGCATCGCAAGATGGATGCGCACAAAGCGCTGGCCGCCGAGGGCGAATACAGCGACGACGTGGCCGAGGCGTCAGCCGTGGCCTTCACCGCCGTGCGCGAGTACTACAAGCAGATGGAAGATCGACCTACCCTCGCAGCGTTCGAGATCATGGTGGCGGAGTTTCTCGGAGACTGGATGTTCGACGCTTACGCGCTCGGCGCTCCGCTCCCCTGGGAGGACTGAGACACTACCCGTCCACGTAGAACGCCCCGACTGTCCCGTGTACCGGGGTCGGGGCGTTTTACATGCCGTGGTGCGCTAGTCGGAGGCGAGGTCCGCCAATGCGTCGTAGAACGTCAGGAGGTCTTCGCAGATTGCCTCCTGTGGCATGTGCTTCACGACCTTCATTGGCTTCACCTTGAAATGCGCCAGGATGTTCTTCGCCCTCGCATCCATGAAAGCGTCCGCAGCCTCGGTCTTGGTCCAGTTCTCGCCGATCGTCCCGAAACCGAACTCACGGTCGAGGTCTTCCTTGACCTTCTCAATCGAGATTCCCGCGGCGGCGGCGATCGCTGCTGGCCAGATCAGATACGACTCGATGTACCGCCTGCGCCACTTCAAGGTGGTGAAGCCGTCCTCGTTGCCGTTGCTCTTGTCGTGGAGGTCCGCGCCTACAGAGGCCGCTGCCTCATCATCGCGGTCACGAATGCTCAGGGCGCGCACATCGCCGAACTCCGCGCGGAGGTAGCGCCAGACAATCTTTCGCTCCTTCACATGATCGCTGGTCTGCCAATCCGCGACGTTCTCGGGCCAGGCTTTACCTGCCACCGAGGCGAGAGCAGATAGGACCTGTTTGTCAGACTTGCCCTCGTAGAAGAGCACCCGCTTGGTCTTTCTGACGCGATCGATACGAGGAGCGTAGTCACTGCCGATGCCGACCATGAGGCCGACCTTCTGTTCATCCTCAGCCAGGTAGCGGAAGCGCGGATTTCCGCGGCCACGAACCTCAAGGATTTCGGACGCTTGCGTTGTACGAATGATCTCGGTCGAATGAGTTGCTAGAAGCACCTGTTTGCCGAACTTGCCCGCCAGTTGCGCAAGGCGGTCAACCATCTGTGCTTGCAACGCCGCGTGAAGGTGAGCGTCTGGCTCATCGAAGAGGAGAACGTCAATCGATGGTGCCGTTGCAAGTGTGTACACGCTCAGCCACTGGAGAAAGCCGCTCCCCTCAACCATGAGATCGCGTGGCTTGTACTTGGGATGGCGCGTCAGCTTGTAGCCCTCGACCGTGCCCTTCACAACGTTGGCCTGAATGTAAGAGTGGTACTCCTCGTTGAAGTCCGACATCACGATCTCCGCTGAGAACACCTCGCGGAGGGTGCCTTGGAGGAGTTCCCAGGGATCCTCTTCACGCAGTTTCGCTAGATCCTTCTCCGGAACTCGGGTCTTGCCCACTGCGAGTTTCTCGCGGTGCGCCAAGTTGGCGAGCCTCATGTCCAAGAGGAGATTTCGAAGCACGGCTCCTGCGAGGCCCTCACCGACGCGTCGACGCCGCATTGCCCCTGTTGCCCGCTCTTCACGAGCGGATATTCCGGCAAACGGAGGAAGATAAGCAATCGTTGGAACCCTGTCGTCGGTCTCAAGGTTCGAGTCCGAGACCTTCACGAACAAGCGATCGTTGGCGAGCGAGAGCGAGAACTGGAGATGCTTTTCCTCGCCGTCCGCATCCGTCCACCAGCAACTGATCGAAAGCGTGTACCCGTCGGGATCGACATCGGGAATCTTGGAGGACTTCAAGTTCGTCCACAAGTGATTCAGCGTTGGGACGTTGATGGGCGAGAATTCATCGTCGCCGATGCCGAGTCCCTGTGGAGTTCGGCCGTCCGCAGTCAGCGCGACCGCGCCCTTCTCCGCTACCGTCGCAACCTTGCAGAACTCCCACACGGCCAGCGCTTGCAGAAGCGAAGACTTACCCGCGTTGTTACCCCCGGCCACGATCGTTAGCCCGTCGCGAAGCTTGACCTTGTCGTCAGAGAACTGCTTGAACCGTTTGACAGCGACCTTTGTGACCCTCATCGCATCTCCACAAGGTTCACAATAGGTCCCGCCGAGAGACTGTTGATCTCTGACACGCAGGCGGATGAAGGCGGGTCGCGTGACGATTCCCGGCGCTGGTCGCTCCCGCACAGAACGCCACCGGCTGGGCAACTCCCGCCCGGTGGCGTTCTCGTTGGCTACGCGCCATCCTCGTGGGCGCGGTGGTGAGCTCAGGCGAGCCGCTCGCCGTACTCCTCGGCATCAGTGTCGTTCGGCAGGCTGTCCGCCAGTCCCGCCCGACGCATGAGCCGCGCTCGCTCCGCTGCACTCAGCTCGCGCGGCTGGCCGGCTGGGGTGTGCAGGTTCATCCCGTCCCCGCCGCCGTATTCGCTCGGGTTGTCATATCGCTGCGCCATTGTTCCATCTCCCTATTGTGATCCGTTGCGTCTATTCTCCCGCTTTCATTAATCATCCCCGGCGAGTACCGCACATCCGCCCGCCCAACCGACACCACCCCCTGATCCCGCACCACACTAAGGAGCACAACATGAGCGTTCACCCCAACAAGTCGAAGGTCACCGGCAAGGTGATCTCCTGGACGGTGCGCTACCGCGATCACACCGACACACAACAGCGGGCGCTCTTCAAGGGGCCGGGAGCGCACCGTCGCGCGAAGGAGTTCGACGCTGAGGTGTCTGCCGCTAAGGCGCACGGCAAGTCCACCGACCATTTGGCTCGGCGCGGCCAGACCTTGCAGGAGGTTGCCGAACAGCTGATCGCGACGACCGCCCGCGACCTCACTCACAGCACTCGGCGCAACGACGAGATGGCGTATCGCCTGCACATCTATCCGACCCTGGGTAGCAGACCCATCAACTCAATTTCGGTGATGGACGTGCAGTCCTGGTACAACGAGCTGCGCGAGAAGACCTCTGACCGCACGAAGCAGCCGCTTTCGGATAGCACCGTCCACAACACCGGGGTCACGCTGTCGAAGACGTTCGACTTCGCGTTGCGACTAGGGCTGATCGAGACGAACCCGTACTCGCACATCATCAAGGCTCGCACCCGGCGCAAGCGCCGCCCATTCCTGACGATGCCGCAGGTGCGCCGCATCGGGGAGCTGATGGACGAGCACGAGCCCAACGGTCTCATCCTGCGCTTCGCTGCGTTCACTGGGCTGCGCTCGGGTGAGCAGGCTGCGTTGCGCATCGGCGACGTGACCACGATGACTGGAGCAGTGGCCAGCCGAGTATCGGTATCCAAGCAGCGGCAAAACCATGCCGACGCGGACACGAAGACGGATGCGGGCGTTCGTCACCCACCGCTGTCAGGACCGCTGAAACAGGAGTTGGAGGACTACTTCGCTACCCACCCACACCGACACGACCCCACGGCACCGCTCTGGCCCGGACGACAGCCAGGAACCAAAGGCCACCCAGCAGGGCTGGACTATGACCGTCCGTTCGACATCGCATCTCTGAAGCGCTACTACTTCAAGCCGGTGTTGAAGCGGCTCGGGTTGGAAGACTTCAGCTGGCACGACCTCCGCCACTTCTACGCGACGACGCTGGTCCACTCGCGGCGCTACTCAGACAAGCAGGTGCAGGAGTGGATGGGTCACGCGAGCTACGCGTTCACGTTGGATCGCTACGGCCACGCGCCCGAAGAAGAGATCGTTTCGATGCCGTTCGACGACATCTACGCAAGGTCTAACGTCACGCCGATGGAGCGCCGGGCCGTCTGACAAGGGCGCCCGACGTAAACCACTGCACAAGCGGCACGGTGAGCAACACAGCCGCCTCCGCCTCAGCCTGGGTCGGCTTGCGATAGCCGTTACCGCCGTGGCGACTTTCCTGGCCGACCCAGAGCGCCTCGGCCATCTTCACCGGAACATCCGCGTCCGGTGTCGGCAGATCGAGCTTCCAGTCCTTCTGTCCCTTCATCACGCTAATCATCTTCCCGAGAGTCGACTTGGAGTCCTTCGGCGTCACAACGTGTACTCCCGCCTCCTCGACCGCCTTGATCGACTTTTCATAGGCCTCTTCGGGATCGGGGTCTTTGCCGAACGCGGCGTGCCACGCTTCGGCGAGCAAAGTCCCCGCTGAACTCGAACCCTGGATGACCTCCGTTGCGGCCATGGCTACACCCTCGGGCACCCGCTTCTCGAGCGCCGCATTTCCATCACGCTCGGCGATTGTCCACTCAGATCCGCTCTCACTCAGGATCTGTTCGAGGAGTCCGAGAACTGTCTCTGCGTCTGACCTCTGCGAAGCGACGTAAACCAGGTAGTCGATGAAGTCGAGAAACTCGGCGGATCCCATCGACGAGAGCAGGTAAGCTGCTCCGCCCGAGCGATACCCGTCGACAAGGGATTTCTTGCGCCGCACCGCTGTTTCATAGTCCATGAGAATGGACACTCGTGGGCGCTTCTCTACGTTTCCCCAGTCGTTGAGGTACTCCTCCGCGCCGACATACGTTGCCCAAGCTAGAAGTTGTCTTTCCATCCATGAGGGCACGCCCGGGTGCAGAGCTTCAAGCTCCGCTGGATCTGCGCCACGTCGTTTCCAAGCCACATCACCATCTTGGCCGACCCTGCCGACAACTGGGTAAGGAGGAGCGCTGATTTCGCGCTGACCAGCGTACGTAGGCGGGAAAAGGAGAAGGCCCGGACACTGATTTTGCTCAGTAATTCCGGGCCTTCTATTGGCTCCCCGGCTTGGACTCGAACCAAGAACCTGCCGGTTAACAGCCGGCTGCTCTGCCAATTGAGCTACCGAGGAATGTGCACCGCTGAGCGGGCAACTCGACAAGCTTAGCAAACTCCGGGAGGTGTTCACGACACCGAGGCGCCGTTCGGGGATGCCGGGCGTGTCGGACTCAGTGCCGCGAATCCGACTCCGCGTTCGGCACCCAGAGCAGATCCTTGCCCACGCCACGGGCGACCACGTGCCCACTGCGGAGCATCAAAGTCTCGGCATTCAGCTCGCGGATGAAGTCGGCGTCGTTGGTCACCAGGAGAGCGGCCATCGACTGCTCCTTGCGGCGACGGGTGATCGCATCGAAGACGACCGGCCGCACCTCGAGGTCGAGGTTCGCGAGCACCTCGTCGGCGATGAGCACCTTCGGCTCCAAGACGAACGACCGGGCGATCGCCACACGCTGACGCATGCCGGCACTGAGCTCATAGGGGAACTTCGCCGCCGTGCCGAGGGGCAGGTGCAGCTCGTCCAACAGCGTCGCCACACGGATCGAGAGCGCCTTCGTGTTCACCCGACGCTCGCGGATGAGGATCGGCTCCGCGATCACCTCGTTCACGGTGAGCCGCGGCGGCAGGTCGGCGCCCGCCCCCTGCGGTACGAATCCGGTGCGATAGGTGAGGATCCGGTGCTTGCGGCCAGGCCGGCGCACATCGACGCCGCACACCTGGGCCCGTCCTCCGACGACCTTGACCGAGGGATCGGTGGAGCCGGCGAGGGCGGCGACCAGCGTCGACTTGCCGGAACCGGTGGGTCCAGCGACGCAGATCAGACCGCCGGGCGCGAGCGAGAAGGTGACGCCGTCGACGGCACGCGTCGGCATCCCGTGGCCGATGCGGTCGATCACCAGATCAGAGCAATCGATCGCGTTCGTGGATTCGGGCCTGCGGGACATGACTCCATCCTGCCCTCTGCGCGATGCCGGTCGGGGTTACGACTCGGCGAAGCGCTGACGCTCCGCATCGATGTCGCGCAACCGCATCCGCAGCGCGCGGCCTCCGTCGGAATCCGCGGGCACTCGCTGCACGGCACCGAGGAGCTCCTGCTTCTCGCGCTCGAGCTGACGGAGCACGAGTCGACGGGTGAGGTCGGCCACGGTAGCGACGGCTCGCTCTTCGTCGCGGGCGGGGAACGGCGTCATCAACAGCTCCCCCGCGAGCGAACGGTAGGGCTCACGCACGCTGTTCACCGCCTCGGTCACCCACCCGGCCCTGGTGCGGTCGGGGGCGGCGGCGACGGCCTCGCGCACGGCGTCGAGACCGGGGGTCCGGAACGGCGCCTCCAACGCCCTGTTGAGGAGGGCCTGATCGACCTGATGGCCGTACTGCAGGGCGCCCATCAGCGCGTCGCGTTCGACGGCGACGTCGGGGCTGCGCGGCAGGCTCGACAGAGTGACCGGAGCGACGACGGGAGCGCCCGTCACCGCATCCGTCAGCGGAGCCTCCCGACGCACCTGCTGCGGAGTCGACGCGCCGCGTGCCGCGCGTTCGACCTCGCTGCGCACCTCGGTGGGATCCATCCCGAGCCGGCGCGCCAGCACCCGCTCGTATCCCGGGCGAAGAAGCTGGTCGCGGATCTCGGCCACGATGGGCGCGGCCGCACGCAGCGCGCCGACCCGCCCTTCGACGGTGGAGAGGTCGAAGCCGCCGAGCTTGCGGTCGATCGCGAACTCGAACATCGGCTGCTTCGCGTCCATCAGCCCACGCACGGCCGCATCTCCGCGCTGGAGTCGCAGGTCGCACGGATCCATGCCGTCAGGGGCGACGGCGACGAAAGTCTGCGCGTTGAACCTGTCGTCCTCCGTGAATGCACGCAGGGCCGCCTTCTGTCCCGCCTCGTCACCGTCGAACGTGAAGACGACCTCGCCCGAGGCGTTGTCGTCTCCCATCACCCGGCGCAGCACCTTGATGTGCTCGGTGCCGAACGCCGTGCCGCAGGTCGCGATCGCGGTCGTGAGACCCGCGAGGTGGCAGGCCATCACATCGGTGTACCCCTCGACCACGACGACACGGCGAGGATCCCCGCGAGCGATGTCGCGCTTGGCGAGGTCGAGCCCGTAGAGCACCTGGGCCTTTTTGTAGATCGGCGTCTCGGGGGTGTTCAGGTACTTCGGCCCCTGGTCGTCGTCGAACAGTTTGCGCGCGCCGAAACCGATGGTCTGCCCCGATACGTCCCGGATCGGCCACACCAGCCGCCCGCGGAAGCGGTCGTAAACGCCGCGCTGCCCCGTCGAGACGAGACCGGCGTTGCTGAGTTCCTCGCGCGTGAATCCCTGCGCGGTGAGGGCCTTGAGCATCCCGTCCCACCCGCGCGGGGCGAAACCGACACCGAAGTGCGCGGCAGCACCCGCATCGAACCCGCGCTCGCCCAGGAAGCGACGCCCTGCCTCGGCATCGGGGGTGAGCAGTTGCGCACGGAAGAACTCCGCCGCCGCGGTGTTGGCAGCGTACAGACGGCTGCGACCGCTGGTCTCGGGAGCCGCTCCCCCGTCTTCGTAATGCAGCGTGTATCCGATGCGCCCGGCGAGACGCTCCACGGCCTCGGTGAAGCTGACGTGATCCATCTCCCGCAGAAACGAGTAGACGTCGCCGGATTCCCCGCAGCCGAAGCAGTGGTAGTACCCCACCTGCTGGCGCACATGGAAGCTCGGGCTCTTCTCGTCGTGGAAGGGACACAGTCCCTTGAGGGATCCGACCCCGGCCGACCTGAGAGCCACACGCTCACCGATGATGTCGGCGATGTTCGTCCGCGCCTTCACCTCGTCGACGTCGGCCTGCAGGATCCGCGGCATCAGTGCGCCCCTTCGACCACGGGCAGCCGCTCGGCGTGCGCCTGCGCGCCCGGACGGGGGTGACGCGGAGTCCAGATCCCGACCTCGGCCGGATCGATCTCGCCGACGAGCCGGTTGTGCCAGTCGATCGCGCTCTGGTCGGTGAGGCTCGCGATCTGATCCACCACGACCCTGGCGCGCTCGGCGTCGTTCTGCGCCGCAACGAAGTCGGCCGCGAATGCAGGCTCGAGCACATCGGAGCCGGCGGACCACAGCGCGTCGGTCGACCAGAGGGCGTCGGCGAGCCGCTTGAGCACGCGTCGCTGCTCCTTGTAGACGCCCTTGCGGGCTTCGATCGTGACGATCGCCTGGCCCATGATGCCCTTGAGGACCGCGATCTCCACCTCGATCACGCGTGGCACGACGACGTGGGCGTTGTAGCGCACCAAGGCGGTCGAGCCGTACGCCTCCTTCGTGGCGGAGACCGAGGCACGGGCGAAACGTCCGATCAGGTCGCTCGTCAGGTTCTTGAGTCGGGCGAGTGCCTGACGGGAGCGGTCGAACGACGACAGCCACATCGGCTGCGATGCCAGGCGGTACAGAGCATCGGCGAGCTCGTCGCGCGTGAAGTCGTAGCCCACCCACTGCTGGATGCGTCCGACGAGGGCATCGTGCTGGCGCGGATCGGCGAGCTGGGCGACGTCGACGTAACCGTTGACGATCGCATCCTCGAAGTCGTGGACCGAGTAGGCGATGTCGTCGGAGAGGTCCATGATCTCGGCCTCGATGCAGCGCAGACGCCCTGGTGCCCCCTCGCGCATCCAGCGGAAGACCGCCTCGTCCTCGGGGTACACGCCGAACTTCAGGCGACCACCCGGGTCCGGAACCGGGCTGTCGACCGTCCACGGGTACTTGCACGTAGCGTCGAGACTGGCGCGGGTGAGGTTCAGTCCGACCGAGCGGTCATCGTCGTCGAGGACCTTCGCCTCGAGTCGGGAGAGGATGCGCAAGGACTGCGCGTTCCCCTCGAACCCTCCGATGGGCTCGGCCCATTCGTTGAGCGCCCGCTCGCCGTTGTGGCCGAAGGGAGGGTGGCCCAGGTCGTGGCTGAGGCACGCGGTGTCGACGACATCAGCCGAGACGCCGAGGGCGACCGCGAGCTCACGCCCGACCTGTGCGACCTCCAGGGAATGCGTCAGGCGGTTGCGCGCGAAGTCGGCTGTGCTGGCGGGGCTGAGCACCTGCGTCTTCGCGGCGAGCCGGCGCAGCGCTGCGGAATGCAGCACCCGAGCGCGGTCGCGGGCGAAGTCGTTGCGCTCGGAACGGTGGGTCTCAGCGAAGAAGCGCTCGGCGTCGCGCGCGTCATAGCCGTCGGCACGCAGGCCGACCTGGGGATCAACCACCACTGTTCTCGATCTCCGCTCCACGCATCATCTCGGAGGCCGACGATGCGAGCTCCCGAGACTCCAACCACTTGTCGGGCAGCGCCGTGCGCTTGGGGTGACCTGACCGACCGCGCTGGCCCTCGGCATCCGCGCCCGGGTACGGCGCCGTGTGGTCGAGCCGCCCGAGGAAGTCGTCGATCTCCGCGAGGCTGGACGCGGTGGCGAGCCCCGTGCGGATGTCGCCGCCGACCGGATACCCCTTGAAGTACCAGGACACGTGCTTGCGCACGTCGCGGCACCCGCGGTCCTCATCCTCGAAGAACTCGACGAGAAGCTCGGCGTGACGTCGGAAGGCGTTCGCGACGAATCCCAGCGTGGCATCGACGGTCTTGCCCTCGCCTCCGAAAGCCGTCGCCAGCTCGCCGAACAGCCACGGGCGTCCGAGGCAGCCGCGTCCGACCACGACGCCGTCGCAGTCGGTCTGGGCCATCATGCGCACCGCGTCGTCGGCAGACCAGATGTCGCCGTTGCCCAGTACAGGAATGCTCGTGACGGCCTGCTTGAGCTCGCCGATGGCATTCCAGTCGGCGAAGCCGGAGTAGAACTCGCTCGCGGTGCGGGCGTGGAGGGCGACCGCAGCCGCACCGGCATCTTCGGCCGCGCGCCCGGCGTCGAGGAACGTCAGGTGATCGCGGTCGATGCCCTTGCGCATCTTCACCGTGAGCGGCACGTCACCTGCGGCCTTGACGGCCTGGTCGACGATGTCGGCGAACAGCTTCGATTTCCAGGGCAGCGCCGCTCCCCCGCCGCGGCGGGTGACCTTCGGCACCGGGCACCCGAAGTTGAGGTCGATGTGGTCGGCGTGATCCTCGGCGACGATGATGCGCACCGCCTCGGCGATGGTCTTCGGGTCGACGCCGTAGAGCTGGATCGACCGCGGCGTCTCCGACTCGTGATGGCGGATCAGCCGCATCGTGGTCTCGTTGCGCTCGACCAGGGCACGCGAGGTGATCATCTCGCTCACATAGAGCCCGGCGCCGTACTCACGGCACAGACGCCGGAAGGCGGTGTTGGTGATCCCCGCCATGGGGGCGAGGACGACCGGCACGTCGAGATCGATCGGACCGATGCGAAGGGGGCGGGCGGGGGCGGTGGCGAGAGTCATGTCCCCTCCATTCTCCCAGACGCAGAGCCACGAGGGATGCTGCGATCTAAGCTGTGAAGTATGACCGATTCCGCGCTCCGCACGATCCCGTTCACCGACGCGAAGGGCGAGGAGAAGACCCTCGACGATCTCGGCGCCGACGTGGTGCTGGTCGTGAACGTCGCCTCCAAGTGCGGCCTCACGCCCCAGTACGAGCAGCTCGAGGAGCTGCAGCGTCTGTACGGCGACCGCGGGTTCACGGTCGTCGGCTTCCCGTGCAACCAGTTCTTCGGCCAGGAGCCCGGCTCGGTGGACGACATCCTCGAGTTCTGCTCGACGACCTACGGCGTCACGTTCCCGGTCAACGACAAGGTCAAGGTGAACGGGAAGAACGCCGCGGAGCTCTACAAGGCGCTCAAGGAGACCCCGGACGCCGGTGGCAAGGCCGGCCGGGTGGAGTGGAACTTCGAGAAGTTCCTCGTGCTGCCGGACGGGGACGTCCTGCGCTTCCGCCCGAAGCAGAAGCCGGACGCCCCCGAGATCGTCAGCGCGATCGAAGCGGCTCTGACCCGCTAGACCGCTGCGGTCTCCGTCTCGCTCTCTCCGCGCTTCGACCAGAGGTCGCGAAGGACGTTCTCGAATGCGGCGGGCGGCTGGGCGCCGCTGATGCCGTACTGGCCGTCGACGACGAAGAACGGCACGCCCTGGATGCCGTAGGCGCGAGCCTGAGCCTGGTCCTGGCGAACGGCCGGAAGGAACTCTTCGCTCTCGAGCGCCGCACGTGCTCGATCGGCGTCGAGGCCGACCTCGACCGCGAGGTCGACGAGGTCGTCGATGCGCCCGACGTGCTTGCCCTCGGTGAAGTAGGCGGACATGAGCCGCTCCTCCATCTCGTGCTGACGCCCCTCGGCCTTCGCGAAGTGCAGCAGCTCGTGTGCCTTCACCGTGTTGGTGTGCTGCAGCAGATCGAAGCGGTACTCGAGCCCCGCGTTCGCGGCCACGCCGGTCACGTTCGACAGCATCTGCTCGACCTGCTCGCGCGGCATGCCCTTGTGCCCGGCGAGGAAGTCGACCTCGTCACCGTCGAAGTCGACGGGAGTGTCGGGCGAGAGCTCGAACGAATGGAAGGTGATGTTGACCTGCGGCGCATCCTCATCGGCCGCGACCGCTTCGAGACCCTTCTCGAGGTTGCGCTTGCCGATGTAGCACCAGGGGCAGGCGATGTCGGACCAGATGTCGATGGAGATGGGTTCAGTCACACTTTTATCCAACCGCATGCGCCTATGAGCTATTCCTCGGCTCCGCGCACCGGCGGGTAGGATTCTCGGATGCTCTGCGCCGACGATCCGCTCCCGTTCATCCCGGAGCGGGTGCTGGTGGCCGGTGTCTCCGGGTCGGGGAAGACCACGTTGTCTGGTCGCATCGGCGCACTGTGGGGGCTCCGCCACATCGAGATCGACGGCCTGTTCCACGGGGCGAACTGGACTCCGAGGCCTGAGTTCCTCGACGACGTGCGCGCCTTCGCCACCGAAGATCGATGGGTCACCGAATGGCAGTACACGAGCAAGGGCACCGACGCGATCCTCGCACCGCGCGCCCAGCTCGCGCTCTGGCTCGACTACCCCTACCGTGTGGTGCGCGGCCGTCTGATGCGGCGCACCCTGGCCCGAGGCATCCTGCGGCGAGAGCTCTGGAACGGCAACCGCGAGAAGGGACCCTGGAACCTCCTCAACCGCGATCCCGAGGAGAACATCCTGGCGTGGCAGAGGGCGACACTGCACAAATGGGACGAGCGGTTCCCGGAGATGCAGGAGCGCTTCCCGCACCTCACCGTCGTGCGGCTGCGGCATCCGCGGGAGACGGAGCGATGGCTGCGGTCTCAGGCCGACGCGTCAGGAGTGTCGATCGCGCCGCCGAAGCGGCGGTCCCGGGCGAGGTAGACGCCGATCGCCCGCCACAGTTCCTCACGTGAGAAGTCGGGCCAGAGCGTGTCGAGGAACACCATCTCGGCGTACGCCGACTCCCACAGCAGGAAGTTCGAGGTGCGCTGCTCCCCCGAGCTGCGCAGGAACAGATCGACGTCCGGCATGTCGGGCACGTAGAGGTTCCGACGGATCATCTTCTCGCTGATCGCCTTGGGCTTCACGCGCCCGGCGGCGACGTCTTCAGCGATGGCCCGCATCGCATCGACGAGCTCGACCCTGCCGCCGTAGTTCACGCACATCGTGAGGGTGAGCACGTCGTTGTCGCGGGTCAGCTGCTCGGCGTACTGCAGCTCCTTGATGACGCTCCCCCACAGCCGGGGCTTGCGGCCGGCCCAGCGGATGCGCACGCCCCATTCGTTGAGCTGGTCACGACGGCGATGCAGCACATCGCGGTTGTAGCCCATGAGGAAGCGGACCTCTTCCGGAGAGCGCGCCCAGTTCTCGGTGGAGAAGGCATAGACCGAGAGGTGCTTCACCCCCGCCTGTATCGCGCCGGCGACTACGTCGAGCAGCACCTCCTCGCCCGCTTTGTGTCCTTCGATGCGAGTGAGTCCCTGGCGGTTGGCCCAGCGTCCGTTCCCGTCCATCACGATCGCGACGTGCGCGGGTACGGCGCGGAACGCGGGCGGATACACGCCCGTCCAGTCCAGCGGGCGATAGGCCACGGCGTCTTTGTGCGTGTAGGGCTTCGGGCTCACCGTTCTCCTCCTGAAGTGATGTCGGACACGTGGGCGAGCGAGCGGATGCCGCGCTCCAGGTGCCATTGGGCGTAGGCGGAGACGAGTCCGGACGCAGCGGCGGTGTCGGCGTGCGGAGCGGCGTCGATCACGTCCCACTCCCCCGCGATGAGCGATCGGAGCAGGCCCAGGGTCTTCTCGGCGACGCGTGGGCTGCCGGCGGGGGCGCAGTTCTGGCACACCACGCCACCCAGCTGCGCGACGAACCGCGAGTGCGGCCCTGGTGTGCCGCACCGCGCGCACTCGTCGAGCGAGGGCGCCCACCCGGACAGCGACATGACCCGCAGGAGGTACGAATCGAGGATGCTCCGGGCGACGTGCTCTCCGCGCGACAGCGCCCGCAGTCCACCCACGAGGAGCAGGTACTGGTCGGGAGTCGCCTCCGCGTCGCTCAGGCGGTCGGCGGTCTCGACCATGGCGTTCGCCGCGGTGAAGCGGTCGTAGTGCGCGGCGATGTCCGTTCCGTAGGAGCCGAGCGACTCGGCCTGCTGCACGATATCGAGGGAGCGGCCCTGGTAGAGCTGCACGTCGGCCACCATGAACGGCTCGAGCCTGGCACCGAATTTCGACGACGTCCGGCGCACGCCCTTGGCCACCGCCCTGACCTTGCCGTGGCGTCGCGAGAGCATCGTGACGATGCGATCCGCCTCACCGAGTTTGTGGGTGCGCAGGATCACCGCTTCGTCTCGATAGGTGGGCACCCTTCGATTATCCTCCGTGCGCGAGAATGGACGCGTGACCGAACCGCTCTTCACCATTCCGCTGTGGGCGGACCTGCTCGGCGTCGGCCTCGGCGGGGTCCAGGGCGCGATGTTCGCATCGGGGTTCCAGGGCCAGCGTCGGCTCGATTGGCTGGGTGTCGCCATCATCGGCATCATGATCGGCATGGGCGGAGGTCTGATCCGCGACATCCTGCTCGGACAGACGCCCGCGACGCTCCAGAATCAGTGGTATCTGGTGACGGCAGGCGGCGCCGCGCTCCTCGGGATGCTGCTGTCCGGCCTCTTCACCCGCCTGAACACGGCGATCGTCGTGCTCGATGCCGTGGTGATCGGCATGTTCGGCGCCTTCGGGACGAGCAAGGCCCTCGCATTCGGCATACCCGAGGTGCCGGCCGTCTTCATCGGCGTCTGCGCCGCCGTCGGCGGCAGCGTGCTCCGCGACATGCTGATGGGCCTGCCGACCGCGATCATGCACGTCGGCTCGCTCTACGCTGTGGCCGCCGGCGCGGGGTGCACGTTCATCGTGATCGCCGTCGCTCTGGGGATGCCGATCACACTCGCCGCGGTCGTCGGCATCGCGGTCACCGCTGTCATCCGGGTCCTCGCTGTGACCTTCGACGTCTCCCTGCCGGAGCAGCGGCGCATCTACCGTCGCAAGGTCGCCGCCGAGACGGGTGCCATCGCGATCGTCAAGCCCGGCATCGACCTCTGACGCGGGCGGCATCCCGAGCCCGGCTCACGCCGTGACGACGAGGAGACCGCACGCGCCGACGTGCCCTGCGCGGACGACCGTCAGCGCAGATGCAGGCGACGGCGGCCGGGATCCGCAGGGGATTCCGGCCGCCGCCTCCTGTGCGTGGACGATCAGACCGCCGCGAGCTCCTGCTGACGCGTGCGGATCGAGCGGTTCACTCCCGACACGATCGCCTTGAGCGACGCCGTCGAGATGTCGCCGTCGATGCCGACGCCCCACAGACGCTGGTCACCGACCTGCAGTTCGACGTAGGCTGCGGCCTGCGCGTCACCGCCGGCGCTGAGAGCGTGCTCGACGTAGTCGTACACCGTGATGTCGAAGCCCTGTGCGCGCAGCACCTCGACGAAGGCAGCGACCGGACCGTTGCCGTTGCCGGTGACAGACACCTGCTGGTCATCGTCGCGCAGCACGACGTCGAGCACGACCTCGCCGGACATGTCGCTGCGGGTCTGCGTCGCGAGCAGTTCGAAGCGTCCCCACTTGGCCGCGGTGTCGGCGGCGGGCAGATACTCGTCGTTGAAGATCGACCAGATCTGGTCGCTCGTGACCTCGCCGCCCTCGGCATCGGTCTTCGCCTGCACGACACCGGAGAACTCGATCTGCAGCTTGCGGGGCAGGTCGATGGCGTGGTCGGCCTTCAGCAGGTAGGCGACGCCGCCCTTGCCGGACTGCGAGTTGACGCGGATGACGGCCTCATACGAACGCCCCAGATCCTTCGGATCGATGGGCAGGTACGGCACCGCCCACTCGATGTCGTCGACCGTGACGCCCTCGGCCTCCGCACGAACCGCCATGGCCTCGAAGCCCTTCTTGATCGCGTCCTGGTGCGATCCGCTGAACGCGGTGAAGACCAGGTCGCCCGCCCACGGGCTGCGCTCGGGCACCGGCAGCTGGTTGCAGTACTCGACCGTGCGCTTGACCTGGTCGATGTCGCTGAAGTCGATCTGCGGGTCGATGCCCTGGGTGAACAGGTTGATGCCCAACGCGACGATGTCGACGTTGCCCGTGCGCTCTCCGTTGCCGAACAGGCAGCCCTCGATGCGATCGGCACCGGCCATGTAGCCGAGCTCAGCGGCAGCGATCGCGGTACCGCGGTCGTTGTGCGGGTGCAGCGACAGGATCACGTTCTCGCGATGCGCGAGGTGGCGGCTCATCCACTCGATCGAGTCGGCATAGACGTTGGGCGAGGCCATCTCGACGGTCGCTGGCAGGTTGATGATGACCTTGCGGTCGGGGGTGGGCTCGAAGACCTCGATCACCTGGTTGCAGATGTCGACGGCGAACTCGAGCTCGGTGCCGGTGTAGCTCTCGGGCGAGTACTCGTAGTAGACCTTCGTATCGGGAATGGTCTTCTCGAACTGACGACACAGGCGTGCGCCCTCGAGCGCGATGTCGATGATGCCCTGCTTGTCGGTGCGGAACACGACTTCGCGCTGCAGCACGCTCGTGGAGTTGTAGAGGTGCACGATGGCCTGCTTCGCGCCGGCGATCGACTCGTAGGTGCGGGCGATGAGGTGCTCACGCGCCTGGGTCAGCACCTGGATCGTGACGTCGTCCGGGATCAGGTTCTCTTCGATGAGCTGGCGGACGAAATCGAAGTCCGTCTGGCTCGCCGAGGGGAAGCCGACCTCGATCTCCTTGTATCCCATGCTGACGAGCAGCTCGAACATCACGCGCTTGCGCTCGGGCGACATCGGGTCGATCAGGGCCTGGTTGCCGTCGCGGAGATCGACCGCGCACCAACGGGGCGCCTCGGTGATGCGGGCGTCGGGCCAAGTGCGGTCAGGCAGGTGGACGTTGATCTGCTCGTGGAATGGCCGGTACTTGTGGATCGGCATCGCGGACGGGCGCTGAGTGTTCTGCATGATGGGGCTTCTTCTCTTCGTCAAGATGAACGGGCCAACACAAGCGCCGCGACGAGGAAGGCCCTAGCTTTAGGACTCGTCGCGGCAGCTAAGAAGAAGCAGACCGCCGAAAGGCATGAGGTCATGGTAGCAGGGATGCCATCGCGGTTTCGACGAGGCTGAGACGATCACGGCGGTGACGACACTCCCCGGTATGAGCACATCGCAGCGTCGCCTGGCCATCGCCGCGGCCTCAGCCGTCGGCATCCTGTTCCTGAGCGCGTGCACGTCGGGCCCCGGAAGCTCCGCGGCCCCTACGAGCACGACGGTGCCCTCCGACCAGCGCCTCGAGAACGTCCGCCCCGATCTCCCTGACGGGCGCGTCATCGGGGTGGGCACGGTGCTGGATGTGGCAGGCGACGTGCAGCTGTGCATGGGCGCGATCAGGGAGTCGTACCCTCCGCAGTGCAGCGGAGTCCCTCTCGACGACTGGTCCTGGGAGGGCGTGGAGGGAAGCGAGTCCAGCGGGGAGACCACCTGGGGCGCATATGCGGTGTATGCGACCTTCGACGGCGAGCGACTCACCAACACCGATGTGCCCGTCATGCTCGCGCTGTACGACCCGATCGCCCCGGAGGATCCGACAGGCGGGGTCGACGGCGCGACGCCGAGCGATGAGCTCACCCGGATCCAGGACGACATCTCCGCACGTCTCGGCGAGGAGGCACTCGCTCTCCGCACCGATCGCGGGTACGTCTGGCTGAGTGTCGTGTGGGACGACGGGAGCATGCAGGATGCCGTCGATGCGGAGTACGGTGACGACGTCGTGATCGTGACCTCCGCGCTCCGCGAGATCGACTGATCTACGGGACCAGCGCGAGCTTGCCGCCGGGATGCCCGGTGGCGAGAAGCCGATGCGCCACGGGTGCCTCGCCCAGGGCAAAGGCGCGGGCCACGGGGACGACGAGATCGCCGTTCTGCGCCAGGGCGATCAGCTCGCTGCGCACCTCGTCGCGGAAGCGGGCGCTTTCGGGCATCGAACCCGCGATGAACGTGATGCCGTCGGTCGCGGCTCTACCGGCAGCGGCGATCGTGACGATCCGCCGACGGTCTCGGACGAGTTCGAGGGACACGTCGACAGCCTCGGTCGTCCCCACCGCATCCAGCGCCGCGGCGATCGGATCGCCCGCCAGGTCGCGCACGCGACCAGCGAGCCCCGGGCCGTACTCCACCGGAATGCCCCCGAACCGTCGTACCTCGTCGAAGCGGGCCTCGCTGGCCGTTCCGATGACGCGGACGCCGCGGAGTCGCGCCTGCTGCAACACGCTCACCCCGACAGCGCCGGAAGCGCCATGGAGAAGGATCGTCTCCCCCGGCGCCGCACCGGTGACGGCGAGCATCTCCGCGGCGGTCGTGCCGACGAGCAGCAGGTTCGCCGCCTCAGGATGCGTGAGAGTCGACGGCTTCGCGAACACCTTCTCGGCGGGTACGGTGATCTCGGTCGCGTAGCCGCCGCGCACGCGGAAGGCGATGACCTCGTCACCGATGTCGACGGCGCCCGAACCGATCCGGGTGTCCGCGCCGATCGCCGAGACCTCCCCCGAGATCTCGTACCCGATCGGGACGGGCAGTTCGGCGCCCGGGCGGGCGGCAGCCACATGCTTCGCGTCTGCGGGGTTCACCCCGGCGGCGAGGACACGGATCGTGACCTCACCCTTCTGCGGGGAAGGAGTGTCGTGCTCGACGAACTCCCAACTGTCGGGTGGCCCCCAGGCCGTCGCGACCCAGTGCCGAGACTGCGGAGTACTGACCGACATGGTGCCCGACCCGGCTCAGAGGACGCAGCGGAGGTTGTTGACCGCAGCGCCGAGGTTCGCCCAACTTCCCGCATTCACCGTGGCCACGGTGGCGCTCCCGTACCGTGCCTGAACATAGCCGGTACCACGAGCGTTGGCGACCGATTTCGCGATGAACGTCGAGGGAATCGTGTTGACGCTGCACAGGCTGAACGTCAGCTTGTTGCCGCCGAGCGCCCCGGCGCTGTAGGCACAGAGCCGATCGGTCGCACAGCTGCCGACCGAACGCACTGATCTGGTGGAGACGGACCTGATCGAGAGTTCCATACCGAGGGCGGGCCACACAGCATGTGTCGAATCGATGATCACGCCGCCGGGCACTTCCTCGAGCATCGCGATGATCTCGGGATCGACAGTGTCGTCACCCTGCGGTGCTGCCTGCGCGGGCGTCACTCCGAGCGTGAGCATCGCGCCCAGCGCCGCCGCTGCGACGATCGTGCTCCACGTCATCTGATCGCCTCCTCATCGATGTCCCACATCCGATAGGAGATGATCGAACCGGCGGCGTAGACCTCGTCTGCGATCAGGACTGTGCGTTCGACGCCGACGATCCTCCCGGTATCACGTGAGACCAGGATCAGATCGCTGGCGGCGCCGTCCGGTGACACCACCCTGACTCCGCTCACATCACGCCCCAGACGGTCCTTCGTCACTCCGAGCGCCTCACCGCCCTGCGCCCCCTCGAGGAGTCCGAGCAGTTCGCGGTGTTGAGCATTCGTCAGCGTCCATTGATCGAGGACCGATGTGAAAGCCAACTCGACGTCGTATGCCGTCGGGTTCTCCGGCATGCCGAAGGCACGGAGGATGGCGATCATGTCCTGACGAGTCTCGCCGGGCACTTCTGTCCAGGGCGTGTAGAAATCGCCGGGCGCCATCACGAGGTCGGTGACGACCTCCCCGCTGCTGGTCACCTCAGCGGCGTTGCTCGCGACCGCGTCCTCAGGGTCGTAGGGAACACCGGCGATGATCGTCATGCGACCCGAGCCGTCCGGTTCCCACGTGAGCGTGGAGAGCTGCGGCACCACCTTGCTGACCTTCGCCTCGACTTCGACCGAGAATCCCCAGAAAGCGGTCCTGACGGTGCGCTCCGGCGCCGCGGGTCCGGTCGAACCGGCGAGAGCCGTCTCGGCATCGTCGACCACCTGGGCGACCGTGGTCGCGCCTTCGAAGTCGAGAGGCGACGGCATCCCCGCCACCGCGGCACCCTGAGGAGAGAACACGGCGAATGCCAATGCCGTCGATGCGGCGACTGCCGTCAGACCGGAGGCCCAACCCCAGGCACGTCGACGCCGTCTGCGGGGCGCCAGGCTCGTGCGGAGGATGCGGTCACGTGTGGCAAGCGCCCGGACATCGGGCGCAGCGTCACGGGGCGTCGGCGCGGGGTCGGCGTCGCTCAGCATCCGTTCGAGCACGGCGTTGTCAGTCATCACCCGTTGTCCACCCCCTCCAGTCCCAGCTCCGCACTCAGGCGATCCCGCGCGCGACCCAGCGTCTTGCGAACCCGGAACTCGGAAGCGCGCATCAACTCCGCGATCTCCCCCACCGCGAGTCCATCCCAGTACGTGAGCATGATGATACGCCGCTGAGCTGGGGTGAGGACAGACAAGGCCCGGAGGACTTCGACGCGGTTCCGTTGATCCGGCGGAGCATCATCGCATGAGACACCCACATGCACCGCGTCGAGCGCGCCATACGGAGTGGACGATCGACCCGAACGCGCACGTAGCCTCCGATCCGCGGCGCGCAGCAGCCAGACGCGACTCGGCGGTCGCGCGGGTCTGAGCTTCGTCCACGCGAGAAGGAACACCTCCGAGACGATCTCGGTGACTTCCTCCTCCGCACCGACCACACCCTCGATGTGATGGCGCACTGCCGCCCAGTGCTCGTCGAACACTCGGGTGAAGACCTCGGTGCGCAGCGGATCCGGGTCTTCGCTGCGACCGCTCATGTCGCCGGGGTCGGCGGTCTTCCCGCCGCCACCGACGTGGTGCCGGACGTCATCTCAGAATCCGAGCCTGCCGAGCTGCTTCGGATCGCGCTGCCATTCCTTCGCGACCTTCACATGCAGCCCGAGGAACACGCGTGTCCCCAGCAGCTCTTCGATCCCGACACGCGCGCGTGCACCCACCTCGCTGAGCCGCTTTCCCTTGTGCCCGATGATGATCGCCTTCTGGCTGTCCCGTTCGACCACGATCGAGGCATGCACGTCGGTCAGGTCGGTGCCCTCCCGGGGTGCGATGTCGTCGATCACGACGGCGATCGAGTGCGGAAGCTCATCGCGCACGCCCTCGAGGGCGGCCTCGCGGATCATCTCCGCGATCCGATCCTCTTCCGACTCGTCGGTCGTGATGCCCTCCGGATACAGCGCAGGACCCTGCGGCATCAGCGAGAGGATCTCGTCAGAAAGCACGTCGAGCTGCTCACGGGTCAGCGCGGACAGCGGGATGACCGCGGCCCAGTCCTCCCGGAGCGAGTCGACCTCCATCAGCCGCTCGGTGACCTCGTCGCGCCCGGCCGCATCCATCTTGGTCACGATCGCGATCTTCTTCGCGCGCGGGTAGCCGTCGAGGGAGGCGGCGATCCGCCGGTCTCCGGGGCCGACCTTCTCGTTGGCGGGTACACAGAAGCCGATCACGTCGACGTCGCCCAGCACCTGCTCGACGAGATCGTTGAGCCGCTCGCCGAGCAGCGTACGCGGCTTGTGGATGCCGGGGGTGTCGACGATGACGAGCTGCCCCTCCGGCCGGTTGACGATTCCGCGGATCGCCCGACGCGTCGTCTGCGGCTTCTCGCTGGTGATCGCGATCTTCTCGCCGACGAGCGCGTTGGTGAGCGTCGACTTCCCGACATTGGGGCGGCCGACGAAGGTCACGAACCCGCTTCGAGTGTCGTCAGTCATCGTCTCGATCTCCTTCATCCTGCAAATCGTCGGGTTCCCCCGCCGCACGTTCCACGAACACCGTCGCGATCCCTCGCCCACGACCGCGCGATGCGCCGCCCGTGAGCACCAAGCCTTCCACGGTGGCCGTCGCCCCGGGCTGCGGAACCTGTCCCAGCGCCTTGCCGAGCAGACCACCGATCGAATCGACGTCCTCGTCCTCGAGCTCGAGACCGAACAGATCGCCGACATCCTCGAGCGAGAGTCGGGCGCTCACGCGGTATCGCCCGTGACCGAGATCGACGAATTCCGCCGATACCTGATCGTACTCGTCGGAGATCTCGCCGACGAGTTCCTCGATCAGATCCTCCAGAGTGACCAGGCCAGAGATCCCCCCGTGCTCGTCGATCACCAGACACACGTGCACGGCGTCGCGCTTCATCTGCTGCAGGAGCGTCTCCGCGCGCATCGACTCGGGGACGAAGGTCGCAGGGCGGGCGATCGGCCGGATCGACGCCGAGCGCCACGCACTGTCGTCGCGGTACGCGAACTGCACGAGATCCTTGAGGTACAGCACTCCTACGACGTCGTCGGCATCGTCATCGACGACGGGCATCCGGGACACACCGCGGTTCAGGAAGAGCGACATCGCCTCGTCCGTGGTCGCCGTCGCATCGACCGTGACCATCTCTGTGCGGGGCACCATCACGGCGCGGACGAACTGATCGGTGAAGTCGAAGACCGAGTGGATGAGATCGCGGTCGTCCTCCTCGATGAGGTCGTTCGACGCCGCCTCGTCGACCATGCTGAGCAGTTGGTCCTCGCTGGTGAAGGAGCTGCGGCCCGTGCCGGGCGTCACGCGGTTGCCGAGCAGGACGAGCCCCTGTGCAAGCGGCCCGAGGAAGATCCGGAGCCCTCGCACGATCGAGGCCGTGCCGCGGATCATCGCCTCGGCGTGCTGGCGACCGAACGACCGAGGACTCGCTCCCACGAGCACGAACGTGATGGCCGTCATGAGGACGGCGGCGGCGAGCATCGCCCACCAGTTGTTCTCGATCAGGATCGTGAATGCCACCGTCACGAGCACGGCCGCTGTGACCTCCGCGAGCACGCGGATGAAGGCCACGGCGTTCACGTGCGCGTCGAGGTCAGCGGCGATGCGACCCAGCGCCTTGGCTCTGCGACCCTCTGTCGCCATGTCGGCGAGCCCGGCGCGCGATGTGACTCCGTATGCGGCGTCGATCGCAGACATGAGACCGCCGAACGCCACCAGCAGAACGGCGGCGATCAGGAGGAGAGCCGCGGTCATCGCCGGCGTTCAGCTGCGGCGAAGCCCTGGATCAGCTCCTTCTGCAGCCCGAACATCTCACGCTCCTCGTCGGGCTCGGCGTGATCGAAACCGAGGAGGTGCAGCAGCCCGTGAGTGGTGAGCAGGATGAGCTCGTCCATCAGAGTGTGGCCCGCAGCCTGCGCCTGCGTCTCGGCCACCTGCGGGCAGAGCACGATGTCGCCGAGCAGGCCGGGAGCCGTCGGACGGTCCTCGGTTCCGGGACGCAGCTCGTCCATCGGGAAACTCAGCACGTCGGTGGGACCGGGCTCATCCATCCACTGCACGTGGAGGGCTTCCATGGCTCCCTCGTCGACGAGGACGATCGCCACCTCGGCATCCGGGCTGACGTGCAGCTGCGCGAGGTTGAAGTCCGTCAGCCGCTGCAGCACGGCCTCGTCGACGTCGATGGCCGACTCGTTGTTGATCTCGATCATGAGAGTCCTCGTTTCGGCGCGCGGTCACGCGGTCCTGGTCGTTGTGCTCCCCTGCGCTCGGCCCGATTGGCGAACTCGGCCGCCTGTTCGCGCTCGAACCGCTGCGCGGTGCGTTTCTCGTCGTATTCGCTGTACGCGTCGACGATGCGTCCGACCAGCGAATGCCGCACGACGTCGTCACTCGTGAGCCGGGAGAAGTGGATGTCGTCGATGCCGTCGAGCACGCGGGTCACCAGGCGGAGTCCCGAGGATCCCTGCGGAAGGTCGACCTGCGTGATGTCACCGGTGACGACCATCCGCGTGCCGAAGCCGAGACGGGTCAGGAACATCTTCATCTGCTCTGGGGTGGTGTTCTGCGCCTCGTCGAGCACGACGAAGGAGTCGTTGAGGGTACGGCCGCGCATGTAGGCGAGAGGTGCCACCTCGATCGTGCCGGTCGCCATGAGGCGCGGGACGATCTCCGGGTCCATCATCTCGTTGAGCGCGTCGTACAGCGGGCGCAGGTACGGATCGATCTTGTCGGTCAGGGTGCCGGGAAGGAAACCGAGCCGCTCCCCCGCCTCGACGGCGGGACGCGTGAGGATGATGCGGGTGACCTCTTTGCGCTGGAGCGCCTGCACGGCCTTCGCCATCGCGAGGTAGGTCTTGCCGGTACCGGCGGGACCGATGCCGAACACGATCGTGTTCTCCTCGATCGCGTCGACGTACTCCTTCTGCCCGAGGGTCTTCGGACGGATGACCTTGCCGCGCGTCGTCAGGATGGCCTCGCCCAGGACCTCGCTCGGACGCGGGCCCCCCTCCTGCCGCAGCATGCGTGCTGAGCTGGAGACATCGCTCGGGGCCAGATCATGGCCTGCCCTGGTCATCTCGAGAAGCTCTTCGACCAGTGTCTTCGCCTTCGCGACCGCATCGGCGGTGCCGCTGAGTGTGATCTCGTTGCCGCGCACCAGCACCTGGACGTCACGGTGCTCCTTCTCCAGCATCCGCAGAAGCCGGTCCTGCGGCCCGAGCAGCTGGACCATCGCGACGCCGTCGGCGTAGATCTTCTCGACCGCCTCGGGAGGCTGGCCGCCGAGGCTCCGCTCCTGGGGTTCGTGGTTCTCAGGCACCGACGCTCTTCTCGGTCAATCCGCCGGCCAGCACATGCGCGTGGACGTGGAAAACGGTCTGTCCGGCGTTGGCGCCGGTGTTGAAGACGAGGCGGAAGTCGCCGTCTTCGGTGTGCTCCTTGGCGAGCGTCCCCGCGAAGGCGATCATCTCGGCCAGCAGAGCGGGATCCCCCGCAGCGAGTTCGGTGACATCGCGGTACTCCGCCGACTTCGGCACCACGAGCAGATGCACCGGTGCCTGCGGGGCGATGTCGCGCAGAGCGAAGAGGCGGTCGGTCTCGCCGATGATCTCGGCAGGGATCTCCCCGTTCAGAATGCGCGTGAAGATCGAGGTGTCCGTCATGCCGACAAGTCTACTGACCACAGCGACCCCGCAGCCGTGAGCCCGTCGTCGTGTGCTCGCGGTGCCGTCACCATCGCCCGAGCGCGACCGACAGCACGGCGATCGCGGCAGGTCCCGCCGTCGAGGTGCGCAGCACCGTGTCCCCGAGGAGCACGCGTTCGGCCCCCGCCTCCGTCAACCGGCGGAGCTCCTCCTCGGAGATCCCTCCCTCCGGCCCCACGACCAGCACCAGGTCACGGTCGTCCGGCTCGATCTCCGACAGTCGCACGGGCGCGGTCGGATCGAGCAGCAGAACGCGCTGCTCACGCGCCCGCTCGGCGAGCTGCGTGGTCGACACCGGCGCGACGACGTCGGGGAGCCAGGCGCGGTGAGCCTGCTTTGCGGCCTCGCGCACGATGGTCGCCCAACGTTCGCGGCCCTTCGCCGCCTTCGGTCCCTCCCAGCGCGACACGCTCCGGCTCGCCTGCCAGGGCACGATCTCGTCGACGCCGAGTTCGCACGCGGCCTGCACGGCGAGCTCGTCGCGATCGCCCTTCGCCAGCGCCTGGACCAGAACGATCCGCGGCGTGGGCGCAGGATGCTCGACGCGCTCCGCGATGCGCACATCGACGCGAGCGGGAGACACCTCCTCGGCGGTCCCGGCCAACCACACTCCGGCACCGTCGCCGACCGTGACCGCCTCGCCGACGCGAAGCCGTCTCACGACGGCTGCGTGCTTCGCCTCGGCCCCGGTCAACGACACGAGGTCGCCGACGGCGGCATCCGTCGACGACTCGACGAGGAAATGCAGTGCCATGATCAGTGGCTGCGGAAGCGGTCGCGGAGCTTGGAGAAGAGTCCCTGCTGGAACTGTGCCAGCTGCGGCTCGGGCGACTTCGCCTTCTTCGCGAAGTCCTCGATGAGCGCCCGCTGCGCGGAATCCAGCCGCGTGGGGGTGAGCACCTGCACGCCGACGCGCAGGTCGCCCCGCTGCGTGCCACGAAGCGGGGTGATGCCCCGGCCCTTGATCGTGAGCACGTCGCCGGACTGCACGCCGGGGCGGATCTCGAGGTCGACCTCGCCGTCGAGCCCCTGGATCTTGGTCTCGGTGCCGAGGATCGCATCCGTCATTGACACCTCCAAGGTCGCGAGCAGGTCGTCGCCGTCACGGCTGAAGGCCGCGTGCGGGTTGACCGTCACCTCCACGTAGAGGTCTCCGTTCGGTCCGCCCGCCTTGCCGACCTCGCCGGAGCCGGGCAGCTGCAGACGGAGCCCGGTCTCGACGCCGGCCGGGATGTCGAGCGACACCGTACGGCGCGAACGCACACGGCCCTGGCCGCCGCAGGTGCCACAGGGGTACGGGATCGTCGTGCCGTAGCCCTCGCAGGTGCCGCAGGGCTGGGAGGTGACGACGTTGCCGAGCAGGCTGCGGACCTGACGCTGCACGTGACCGGAGCCGCCGCAGATGTCGCAGGTGACCGGGGAGGTGCCCTCCTGGCAGCACGAACCCTGACACGTCTCGCACAGCACCGCCGTGTCGACGTCGATGTCACGGTGCGCTCCGAACACGACGTCGCCGAGATCGAGCGTCACGCGGACGAGGGCGTCCTGGCCGCGCTCTCGGCGCGAACGCGGACGCGCACCGCGTCCGCCGCCTTGCGAGGCACCGAAGAACGTCTCGAAGATGTCGCCGAACCCGCCGAACCCGCCGAAGTTCCCCGCAGCGCCGTCTCCGCCGCCCATGTCATAGCGTCGGCGGGAGTCGTCGTCGCTGAGCACGTCGTACGCGTGCGTGACGAGCTTGAACTTCTCCGCAGCGTCTTCTCCCGGGTTCACATCCGGGTGCAACTGCCGTGCGAGACGTCGGTACGCCTTCTTGATCTCGTCGGTGGAAGCGTCTCGGGACACCCCGAGAACCTCATAGTGGTCCGCCACGATCGCCTTTCTGCGTGTGTACTGTCGGCGACCGCGTCAGCGGCCGGCCTCGTCTTCATCGAGCATCCGCGACAGGTAGCGGGCCACGGCCCGCGCTGCGGCGAGGTTGCTCGGGTAGTCCATGCGCGTCGGCCCCATCACGCCGACACGCGCCGTGCCACTGGGCGCGGCGTAGTTGCTGGCGACGATCGACGCCTCACCGAGCCCGAACGGGGCGTTCTCGGTGCCGATGCTGGCGGCGAGCCCGTGCTCGTCCGTCACCATCTCACTCATCAGACGCAGCAGCGTGACCTGCTCCTCGATGGCTTCGAGGAGGGGGTGGATGCTGCCGCGGAAGTCCTGCTCCCGGCGCGCGAGGGTCGCCGCTCCCGCCATCACCAGACGCTCCTGACGGAATCCGCCGAGCTCGTCCACGACGACACCGGCGAGCGTGCGCAGCACCGCATCCTGGGGCTTCTCCTCGGCGGCCAGCAACGCCTGCAGACGGTCGGAAGCCTCGCCGATGCCCTGACCGGTGATCAACGCGGACAGTCGGGCGCGAAGCACCGCCATATCGGCGTCGTCGATCGCCTCCGGGAGGACGGCCATGCGCTGAGAGACTCCACCCGCATCCGTCACCAGCACGATGAGAAGCCGATTCGGCGCCAGCGCGACCAGCTCGACGTGCGTGACGTGCGCGCGCGCGAAGGAGGGGTATTGGGCGAGCGCGACCTGTCCTGTCAGCTGCGTGAGCACCCGCACCGTGCGGACCATCAGGTCATCGAGGTCGGCAGGCTCGCCGAGGAACGACTCGATCGCCGAGCGCTGAGCCGACGAGAGCGGTCGCAGCTGGGCGAGGTGATTCACGAACACCCGATAGCCCTTGTCGGTGGGCACGCGCCCTGACGAGGTGTGCGGAGCCGTGATGAGCTCTTCGTCCTCGAGCAGCGCCATGTCGTTGCGGATCGTCGCCGCGGAGACGCCGAAGGAGTGCCGGTCGACGATGGATCGGCTGCCGACGGGCTCGTGGGTCTCGACGTAGTCCTGCACGATCGCGCGGAGAACCTGGAGTCCTCGCTCTGTGACCATCACCCTTCCCTTCCGCTGGCACTCGGACGTTCAGAGTGCCAATCCTACCCCGTGCAGCTCGGGATTCTCCGTACCTCGGGCGCACGACCCTAGGATGACGCTCATGACCACCTCGCCCCAGGCCACCTTGTCGAGCGGCATCGTCCGCGGCACCGAGGAGGCCGGGATCGTCCGCTACCTCGGCATTCCCTACGCGCAGGCGCCGTTCGGGGAGAACAGGTTCCGCGCGCCGCGTCCGGCCGTGGGCTGGGAAGGGGTGAGAGATGCGACGCGGTTCGGTCCGACCCCTCCCCAGGTTCCCTACGCCGGCGCCATCGGCGAGCTGCTGGGTTCCGTGCGCATCGACGGCGACGACATCCTCACCGCGAACGTGTGGGCGCCGTCGGACGCTTCCGGTGCGCCGGTGCTGCTGTGGATCCACGGCGGCGCCCTGGAACGAGGCACCGCTGCGCTGCCCCTCTACGACGGCACGCTCTTCGCCACGGCGGGCATCGTCTTCGTCTCGATCAACTACCGACTGGGTTCGGAGGGTTTCTCGGTGTTGGAGGGCGCGCCCCGAAACCTCGGTCTGCGCGATGCCGCCGCCGCGCTGGAGTGGGTGCACCGTGAGATCAGCGCGTTCGGCGGTGATCCGGCGCGGATCACCGCGATGGGCGAGTCGGCCGGCGGAGCGATCGTCGCCGGCCTCCTCGCTCGCGACAGCTCCCGCGAGCTGATCAGCAGGGCCATCATCGAATCCGGGCCGCTCCAGGCGCAGACGGCGCGGAAGGCGGGACGGGTGACCGCACAGCTCGCGAAGCGGCTCGGGGTACGAGCGGACCGCGAGTCCTTCGCGGCGCTGACACCCGAGCAGCTCCTGGAAGCACGCAGGGCGCAGGCCGCGGGCTCGTCGCCGCTCGGCGGAGCACCGGGCTTCCAGTTCGCGATCGACCCCGACAGCCTTCCCCGGTCGCCGCACGAGGTTCTCGCAGAGATCGACACTCCTCTGCTCATCGGCAGCAACACCGACGAGTATCGGCTCTGGTTCCCGCCCGAGGCGCTCGCGGGCATCAGCGAGTTCAAGATGCAGGCCGCCCGGATCCTCTCCCGGATTCCCCGGCGCGCGGTCGCCGAGTACCGCTCGGCGTTCCCCGGAGCGATCACCGGAGAGATCTTCGGTCAGCTCGTCACCGACATGATGCTGCGGGCGCCCCTGAGTCGGGTGGCGGCCGCTCGCCCAGACGCGACGCACGTCTACGAGTTCGCATGGCCGAGTCCGGTCCGAGACCTGCGTGCGGCCCACGCGCTGGAACTCGGCTTCGTTTTCGACCGGCTCGACGATGCCGAGGCCCAGCGCATGGCCGGCCCTGACGCTCCCCGTGGACTCGCCGCCGAGATGAACGCCGCCTGGGTCGCGTTCGTGACCACGGGAGACCCCGGCTGGCCCGCGTACGGATCGGGTCGCCGGACGCGACTCTTCGATGCGGACAGCACGACGGTGGCGCAGCGACGAACAGCCGCGATGGATCTGCTCCCCGGCTGACGGCGGCCGTCGGTCAGTCGGTCAGTTCGCGAACCACGGCGTCGGCGAGAAGGCGACCGCGCAGGGTCAGCCGGATGCGTCCCTGGAGCGCCGCGACCGGGTCGATGAGCCCGTCGGCCATGAGCCCGGCGACTCTGCTCCGGTTCGCGCTCGGCACGTCATCGACGGCGATCCCCTCGCGGATGCGGCTGAGCAGCAGGATGCGCTCGAGCGTGCGCGACTCGTCGTCCGGGCGCTCGGTTCCGGCTGCCGGCGATTCGGCTGCCGCGAGACGCTGCGCGTAGGCGGCCGGGTGCTTCACGTTCCACCAGCGCAGACCGGCGACGTGGCTGTGCGCACCGGGACCGAAGCCCCACCAGTCGCTCCCCCGCCAGTAAGCGAGGTTGTGGCGGGAACGGCGATCGGGCGTGCGCGCCCAGTTGCTCACCTCATACCAGTCGAAGCCGCCGTCCGCGAGACGAGCATCGACGAGCTCGTACATGTCGGCCTGGAGGTCGTCATCCGGAGTCGGAACCTCGCCGCGGCGGATCTGGCGGGCGAGCTTCGTTCCGTCCTCGATGATGAGCGCGTAGGCGGAGATGTGGTCGGGTTCGAGCACCAGCGCGGCATCGAGGGAGGCCTCCCAGTCGGACAGGGACTCCCCCGGGGCCCCGTAGATCAGGTCGACGCTCACCGCGAGCCCCGCGTCCTTCGCTGCGGAGACGGCAGTGCGCACGTTCTCCGGACGATGGGTGCGATCGAGCGCGGCGAGCACGTGCGGAACAGCCGACTGCATGCCGACCGACATCCTCGTGACTCCGGCTCGCGCCAGAGTGCGGGCCACCTCGGGCGTCACGGTGTCGGGATTCGCCTCGACCGTGACCTCCGCTCCATCGGCGAGGCCGAAGGCACCGGTCGCGGCTTCGAGCATGCGCGCGAGGTCGCCTGCGGGAAGAAGCGTCGGTGTACCGCCGCCGAAGAAGACTGTATCCATCGGCCGCAGCGCTCCCGCGTCGCCCAGCACTCGACGGGCGAGCGCGATCTCGGAGATCAGAGTCGACGCGTAGTCCTCCTGCTTCGCCCCGCGCAGCTCGGTCGACGTGTAGGTGTTGAAGTCGCAGTACCCGCAGCGCACAGTGCAGAACGGAATGTGCAGATACGCGGAGAACGGCACGGTCGTATCGATCGGAAGATCGGCCGGCAGGTGCCCGTCCGCGGGAGCGGGGTCTCCGAGAGGAAGCGGTCCCGCCATCAGAGCGGGGTCGCGTAGAGCGGGGAGATCGCCCGGAGGTAGCGTGCGAAGAGCTCACGGCGGCGACGCTTCACGAGCGCCGGAATCGTGCGGTAGAGAAGACCGTTCGGCGCGTCGAACGCGCGGACGGTGAACCACACCTCGTCGTTGTCCTCGCGCCAGTCCACGTCGAAGGACTCCTCACCGCTGACCACCGATCCGCCGACCGTCCCGAGGACGAAGCCGACGCGTCGGGTCTCCTCCGTGACGGAGATCACTCGCAGCTCGGAATCGGCGCGCATGCCGGCGACGCGTCCTCGAAGGTGCAGCGTCATCCCCGCCCCGACGAAGGGCATGCCCTCCGCGTCGTAGCGGGGCTCGACGTCGCGCTTGCTCGGCGCGATCGGATTGCCTTCGGCATCGAAGCTCACGCCCGCATAGGCGGGCCCTGGCGCAGGACGCACGTCTTCCACCGACAGTCCGGCCGCACGCTGCGCGGTCCACGACAGAAGGGCTTCACCGGCGGTCTGGAAACGTTCGACACCGCTGCCGATGCGCCAGGACTCCTCCGCCGGGATGCTGCGCTCCGGCGGGTACTGCATCAGGTCGGGCGCATGGGTCGCACCCACGGCCGCATAGTCCACCGTGTCGTCTCGGAAAGTCCCGCGCCGCATGACTTCCACCCTACTTCGCGTTACCTGAGCGAACACCCCCACGCGCCGCGGGGCGTCATATCCCGCGGGCGCGATCGAGGCTCGCTACTTCTTGTCCTTGCCTTCGACGTCGCCCGAGAGCGCGGCGATGAACGCCTCCTGGGGAACCTCGACGCGGCCGACCATCTTCATGCGCTTCTTGCCCTCCTTCTGCTTCTCGAGGAGCTTGCGCTTGCGGGTGATATCACCGCCGTAGCACTTGGCGAGCACGTCCTTGCGAATAGCGCGGATCGTCTCGCGCGCGATGATGCGGGCGCCGATCGCGGCCTGGATCGGCACCTCGAACTGCTGGCGAGGGATGAGCTTGCGCAGACGCTCGGCCATCATCGTGCCGTAGGCGTAGGCCTTCTCGCGGTGGACGATGGAGCTGAACGCGTCGACCTTCTCGCCCTGGAGGAGGATGTCGACCTTCACGAGGTCGGCTTCCTGCTGCCCTGAGGGCTCATAGTCGAGAGAGGCGTAGCCCTGCGTCTTCGACTTGAGCTGGTCGAAGAAGTCGAACACGATCTCGCCGAGCGGCATGTTGTAGCGCAGCTCGACGCGCTCCTCGGAGAAGTACTCCATGCCGAGCAGCGTTCCACGACGCGACTGGCACAGCTCCATGACCGTGCCGACGTAGTCCTTGGGCAGCAGGATCGCCGCTTTGACCATCGGCTCCGACACCGAGCCGATGCGCCCGTCGGGATACTCGCTCGGGTTGGTCACGGTGACGGTCTCGCCGGTGTCGCTTGTCAGTACCTCGTAGATCACGCTGGGCGCGGTCGTGATGAGGTCGAGGTTGAACTCGCGGGCCAGCCGCTCGGTGATGATCTCGAGGTGCAGCAGTCCGAGGAAGCCGCAGCGGAAACCGAAACCGAGCGCGACCGAGGTCTCCGGCTCGTACACGAGGGAAGCGTCGGAGAGCTTGAGCTTGTCGAGGGCCTCGCGCAGCTCGGCGTAGTCGCTGCCGTCGATCGGGTACAGCCCGGAGAAGACCATCGGCTTCGGGTCGGTGTATCCCGGCAGGGCCTCGGATGCCGGCTTCCGCGACGTGGTGATGGTGTCGCCGACCTTCGACTGGCGCACATCCTTCACACCTGTGATGAGGTAGCCCACCTCGCCGACGCCGAGCCCCTTGGTCGGAGTCGGCTCCGGGCTCGACACGCCGACCTCGAGGGCTTCGTGGTTCGCTCCGGTGGACATCATCTGGATGCGCTCGCGCGGTGACAGGCTTCCGTCGACCATGCGCACGTAGGTGACCACACCGCGGTAGGCGTCGTACACCGAGTCGAAGATCATCGCGCGGGCCGGAGCATCCGCGTCGCCGGTCGGCGCGGGGATCTCCTGGACCAACCGGTCGAGCAGCTCTTCGACGCCGACACCGGTCTTGCCCGAGACGCGCAGCACGTCCTCCGGCTTGCCGCCGATGAGTGAAGCCAGCTCCTTGGCGTACTTCTCCGGGTCGGCGGCCGGCAGGTCGATCTTGTTGAGCACCGGGATGATGTGCAGGTCGTTCTCGAGCGCCAGGTAGAGGTTTGCGAGAGTCTGCGCCTCGATGCCCTGTGCGGCGTCGACGAGCAGGATCGCTCCCTCACAGGCCGCGAGCGAACGCGAGACCTCGTAGGTGAAGTCGACGTGACCGGGCGTGTCGATCATGTTCAGAGCGACGGTCTGACCATCGAGCTCCCACGGCATCCTGACCGCCTGGCTCTTGATGGTGATGCCGCGCTCGCGCTCGATGTCCATGCGGTCGAGGTACTGCGCACGCATGTCGCGATCGGAGACGACTCCGGTGATCTGGAGCATGCGGTCGGCGAGCGTCGACTTGCCGTGATCGATGTGGGCGATGATGCAGAAGTTACGGATCTGCGCAGCCGGCGTCGCAGCAGGCTGAAGAGGAGTGAGAGCGCGTGGGGACATGTCCACTCGATTCTACGGTCAGGGGAGGCTAATCCCCGATTCGGCCATACCGGTGATAGTCTCCCGAAGTTGCCAGGGAAAATCCGTGACACCGGATCCCGCAAGCGATAAGACTCCGTCATACACCCCGTGATGGTCGTCGCGTCGCAGAGTTCGGTGGATGGCGATTGTGTATCCAACTGACTCAGCGTTGCGTCGGCAGATCCCGAGCGCGTCTGTAGAAGAGAAAGACTGACCCCCCTTGATCAAGTACCTCCTGCGCCGAGCACTCGGCTGGCTGCTCATGATCGTGGTCGCCACGAATCTCACGTTCTTCCTGGCGTGGGGCTTCCTGGATCCGCGCAGCAACTACGTCGGGCGCCGACCTCCGCTTTCTCCGGAGCAGATCGACAACGTCCTCATCCCCCGCAACCTCAGCGACACGGTTCCGCTGATCGAGCGGTGGTGGAACTGGTTCAGCAGCATCCTGATCCGCTGGGACTGGGGTGTGAGTCCCACCGGTCAGTCGGTGAACGAGCAGGTCTCATACCGCATGTGGGTCAGCGCCGAGCTGGTTCTCGGGGCGACGATCATCGCGGCGGTGCTCGGCATCTGGCTCGGTGTCTACACCGCCTCGCGTCAGTACAAGCTCGCCGACCGCATCGGCCAGGCGACCTCGATCATCACGATGAACGTGAACATCATCGTCGCCGGACTCGCCGTGGTGCTCCTCGCGATCTCCCTCAACGAGTGGACCGGCGTCCGCATCTTCTACGTCACCGGCTCCTCGAGCCCCGGCGTCACCGGCTTCTTCCCCGTGCTGGTCGACACCCTGCAGCACCTCACGCTGCCCACGATCGCGCTCGTGATCGTCGGCTACGCCCAGTACCACTTCCTGCAGCGGTCGCTGCTGCTGGACAACATCAACGCCGACTACGTGCGCACCGCCCGGGCCAAGGGGCTGACCAAGGCGCAGGCGGTCCGCAAGCACGCCCTGCGCACATCGCTCATCCCGGTCGCGACGCAGGTCGCCTTCACGATCCCCACCATCTTCACCGGCGCGATCCTGACGGAGCGGATCTTCGCCTGGCAGGGCATGGGGCGGTACTTCCTCGACACCATCAACAACAACGACATCAACGGCGTCGTCGCCGTCGCCGCCTTCGGCGCCGTGCTGACAGCGATCGGTGCGGTGCTCGCCGACATCATCGTCGTCGTTCTCGACCCGCGAGTGAGGGTGAGCTGATTATGACCACCGATATGATCGACCCCCTCGTCGAGCCGCCGGCAGCGCCGTCCAGCGCCGACCGCGCCGCGGACAAGTCGCTGTCCAAGTGGACGCTCTACACGCGCCGGTTCATGCGCAACAAGCCGGCCGTCGGCGGCGTCGTCGTCCTGCTCGTGCTGGTCCTCTTCTCCACGCTGGGTCCGCTGCTGTCGCCGTACCAGGTCGACAGCATGGACTTCCTCGCGCTGAGCCAGCCGCCGTCCGCGGCGCACTGGTTTGGTACCAACGGCGCCGGCAACGACACCTACACGCAGACGGCCATCGGCCTGCAGCGATCCCTCATGATCGCGATCACGGTCTCGGTGGGAACGACGATCCTCTCCGCGCTCGTCGGTACCGCCGCCGCGTACTTCGGCGGCTGGTTCGAGCGAATCGCGCTGCTCGTCATCCACTTCATGATGGTCGTGCCGACCTTCCTCCTGCTGTCGATCATCTCGAACGACTCCGGCGGCGTGTGGTGGGTCATCGCGTTCGTGATGATCTTCGTCAGCTGGTTCTTCCCCGCTCGCATCATCTGGACGATGACGCTCTCACTGCGTGAGCGCGAGTACGTCCAGGCCGCGCGCTACATGGGCGTCCGCGGCCTGCGCATCGTGACGCGTCACCTGATCCCGAACATCGGATCCCTGCTGGTCATCAACTTCACCCTCGGCATCGTCGCGGCGGTGACGACCGAGACCGGCCTGTCCTTCATCGGCTTCGGTGTGAAGATCCCCGATGTCTCGCTCGGCTCGCTGATCGGTGAGGGCAGCTCCTCGATCACCAGCTCGCCGTGGCTGTTCTACTTCCCCGCGTTGGTCCTCACCCTGCTGACCGTGTCCATGGCGCTCATCGCCGATGGACTGCGCGATGCCCTCGATCCCACTTCGGCTGCAGGAGGCCGCGCATGAGCCCCGTACTCTCCGTCCGCGACCTCGAGGTCAGCTTCGCCTCCGAGGCGGGCCGCGTCGACGCCGTGCGCGGCGTCTCCTTCGACCTCGAAGCGGGAAAGACTCTCGGCATCGTCGGCGAGTCCGGTTCCGGCAAGTCCGTCACCTCTCTCGCGGTGATGGGCTTGCTCGATGAGAACGCCAAGGTCTCAGGGTCGATCGTGTTCGACGGCCAGGAACTCCTGGGCAAGACCGACGCGCAGCTCTCCACCATCCGCGGCAACGGGATCTCGATGATCTTCCAGGACCCGCTGACCTCTCTCACCCCGGTGTACACGATCGGCGCGCAGCTGATCGAGGCGCTGACGGTGCACCGCAACCTCAGCATCAAGGAGGCGACGGCGCGCTCGATCGATCTCCTCAAGCTGGTCGGCATCACCGAGCCCGAGAAGCGGATGAAGTCCTTCCCGCACGAGTTCTCGGGCGGCATGCGGCAGCGCGTCGTCATCGCCATCGCGATGGCCAACGACCCGAAGCTGATCATCGCCGACGAGCCCACCACGGCTCTCGACGTCACGATCCAGGCGCAGATCCTCGACCTGATCGAGAAGGCCCAGGCCGAGACCGGTGCCGCCGTCATGATGATCACCCACGACATGGGAGTCGTCGCCCGCACGGCCGACGATGTGATGGTCATGTACGCCGGCAAGCCGGTCGAGCAGGCGCCGGTCCGCGAGCTGTTCCACCAGACCCGCATGCCTTACTCGATCGGTCTCCTCGGCGCCATCCCTCGTGTGGACAAGGCCGAGAAGGAGCCTCTCACCCCGATCAAGGGCAACCCTCCCCTGCTGATCAACCTGCCGGATGCCTGCCCGTTCGCCGACCGCTGCCCCATCGTCATGGACGCGTGCCGCACCAGCGAGCCCGAGCTCCTGCCGGTCCTCACCGGCGGCGGCGAGGAGCACCGTGCAGCCTGCATCCGCGCGAACGAGATCACCGACGGCGGCCTGCTCGGAGGTCTGCCCGTGTACCCCGTTCGTGAGGCACCCGAGAGCCCGCTGACCCGGCTCCCCCGCGAACAGCGACCGATCACCCTCGAGGTGAAGAACCTCACCAAGACCTTCCCCCTGCTCAAGGGTGCGTTCCTGAAGCGCAAGGTCGGCGAGGTGCACGCGATCAAGGGCATCAGCTTCGACGTGCGCGAGGGAGAGACCCTGGCCATCGTCGGCGAGTCCGGCAGTGGGAAGACCACGACGCTCCTCCAGATCATGGACATGGTCAAGCAGACCGAGGGCGACATCGTGATCGCGGGAACCAGCGTCAACGACATCCGCAGCCACAAGGTGGAGCGGGCGCTGCGCCGCGACATCCAGATCGTGTTCCAGGATCCGATGGGCGCCCTCGACCCCCGCATGACGGTCGCGGACATCATCTCGGAGCCGCTGTCGGCCATCGGTACGCCGAAGGCCGAGGCGCACCGGCGTGTCAAGGAGCTGATGGACCTCGTCGGGCTCAACCCCGCGCACAGCGACCGCTTCCCGCAGGCGTTCTCCGGTGGACAGCGTCAGCGCATCGGCATCGCCAGGGCGCTGTCGACCAACCCGAAGATCCTGGTGCTCGATGAGCCGGTCTCCGCGCTCGACGTGTCGATCCAGGCCGGTGTCATCAATCTGCTGGACGACCTCAAGGTCAAACTCGGACTGTCGTATCTGTTCGTGGCCCACGACCTGTCCGTCGTCCGACACATCGCCGACCGGGTCGCCGTGATGTATCTCGGCGACTTCGTCGAGCACGGTGACGTGGACGATGTCTTCGACAACCCGCAGCACCCGTACACCAAGGCTCTGCTGTCGGCGATCCCTGTGCCGGACCCCGACATCGAGCGCACCCGCGAGCGGATCGTGTTCGATCCGGCGACCATGTCGGCACGCCCCGCTGCCTCCTGATGAGGAGCGCATCACCGTCCGGTAACGGTTAGTCCATATTCACTCGCCGCCCGGGCAATCGGGGATTCGGCGAACTATTCTCCCCTTATGACACGCCGCAAGGCGAAAGGAGCACCATGAAGCAGTACAAGCTGATGGGAGCGCTGGCACTCACCGGCGCTTTCGCACTCGCGCTCAGCGGGTGCGCTACCGGCACCACCGGTGGTAGCGACAAGGGCGACAGCGGCGAAGCAGCCGGTGTCGAGATGGCGAACTACAACCCGCAGCCGCGCGAGAACCTCAAGGAGGGTGGCACGGTCAACTTCGCCATCCGCGAGGTCCCGCCGCAGCTGAACTCGTTCAACAGCGACGGCAGCGCCGACACCGCGCGCATCGCCGCGTGGTACATGCCGCAGATCATCCTCATGAAGCCGGATGGCACGCAGTACAAGAACGACAACTACCTCTCCGAGTGGAAGAACGAGGTGAAGGACGGCAAGACGGTCCTGACCTTCACGTTCACCGACGAGGCGCACTGGAACGATGGCACCGACATGGACTGGACCGCCATCGACGCCACGTGGAAGGCCAACCGTTCCTACGACGAGGGCTTCAACCCGAACGCGACCGACGGCTACAAGGACATCGAGTCCGTCGAGCAGGGCGACACGGCCAAGACCGCCATCGTCACCTTCAAGGGCGAGTTCGCCTGGCCGCAGATGCCGTTCAACAGCGGCGTCATGCACCCCGCGCTCGCTGACCCGACCACCTTCAACGAGGCGATGATCGAGAACCCGCACCCCGAATGGGGCGCAGGTCCGTACACGATCAACGAGTTCGACGCCAACAAGGGCTACGTGTCGTTCAAGCCGAACCCCGAGTGGTGGGGCGATGCGCCCCTGCTCGACGAGGTCACGATGACCGGCATGGACGCCCAGGCCGGCGTCAATGCCTTCAAGAACGGCGAGGTGGACATGGTCGAGACGGGCTCGCAGGAGCTCATCGATCAGGTCAAGGACGTCGACGGTGCCGTGGTCTACCGCGCACAGCAGACCGCCAACACCATCCTTCAGGTCGACTCGACCAAGCCGCAGTTCGAGGACGTCAAGGTTCGCGAGGCGTTCTTCAAGGCGATCAACATCGATCAGCAGAAGCAGATCGCTTGGAACGGCCTCGGATACGAAGAGGACCCGGCCGGCTCGCTGACCCTGTACTCGTTCCAGCCCGGCTACACCGACTCGTTGAAGGAAGCCGGCTGGAAGTTCGACGTCGAGGGTGCCAAGAAGCTCCTCGACGAGGCCGGCTGGACGGAAGGCTCCGACGGCATCCGCGAGAAGGACGGCGTCAAGCTCTCCGTCGTCTACCCGATCTGGAACGACTCGGCGACCCAGAAGGCGCTCGCGCAGTCGCTGCAGGCTCAGCAGAAGGCGATCGGCATCGATGTCAAGGTCGAGGTCCGCCCCGGCAGCCAGTTCTCCGAGGACTACACGTCGAAGAACTGGGACGTCTCCGGACTCCGCTTCACCGCGTCCGACCCGTTCGGTGCGGCCTGGTTCTGCCAGCTGTACTGCTCGGACTCTGGTCTCAACCTGTCGGGTGTCGGTGACGCCGAACTCGACGCCGAGATCAAGGACAAGGTCGAGTCGCAGAGCGACCCCGAGGCGCAGACCGCTGCCGCGATGAAGCTCGAGCCCGAGATCTACAAGCGCTGGGGCCTCATCCCGCTGTACAACGGCCCGCAGATCTACACCGTCAAGGAAGGCCTGGCGAACCTCACGCCCGAGCCCTACGTCGGTCTCGACCTGTTCGGCATCACCCCGGTCGAGAACGTCGGCTGGGAGAAGTAACACTCTCTGACACACATCGTGTCGAAGCGGGGTCGGTGGTTCATCCACCGGCCCCGCTGTCCTTATGCTGAACCCGTGAGCGCCCAGATCGTCTTCGTGCACGGCATCCGCACCTCGGCCACCATGTGGCGATCGCAGGCTGCCCACCTCGAAGAGCACGGCGCCGCGTTCACCGCCGTGGATCTGCCGGGTCACGGCACCCGCATGCAGGAGGACTTCACCCTTCACGAGGCGCTGCACACGATCGACGTCGCGGTGCGCGCCGCAGCCGAGAGGGGTCCGGTGCTCCTGGTGGGGCATTCCATGGGCGGCCTGCTGTGTCTCGCCTATGCCGGCGGGACAGAGCGTCCGCCGGTCGCCGGGCTCATCGCCGCCGCCTGCACGTCGCTCCCCCGCGGCGCCGGTCTTCGCGCCTATCGCCTGTTCGCCCGGGCCGTCGATTCCCTCCCCGACCGCGGGATGTGGCTCACCAGACGGATGCTCGAGGCCACAATCCCCCTCGAGACCCGATCCGACTTCGCCGCAGGCGGGTACGCACTGGACACCCAGGACGCCGCGCTTCGCAGCCTGGCGGCACTCGACATCGCCGCTGCGATCCCCCGCGTCACGGTTCCGCTCTGGTTCGTGAACGGGCAGTACGACCAGCTGCGGCTCAACGAATCGCTGTTCCGACGGCTCGCACCGCACGCCGAGCTCATCATCGTGCCGCGGACGACGCACCTCGTCACCGCGATGCGACCGCAGATCTTCAACGCTGTGCTGCAGCTCGCCATCGCCACAGTGGAGCGGGATGTCGAGGGTGACCTGGAGCGGGACTCCTCGACCTCATGACGTCCTGACCGGCTGGCGCGCGAAGGCCGTGAGCAGCCCGCCGACGAGGGACAGCACCGCGGCCGCGACGAACACCAGCCAGAAGCCGCCCACGAGCGCGACCAGCCCCGCCCCCAGCACAGGTCCGATGAGCTGCCCGAGAGCGGCTGTCACGTTCACGATCCCGAGATCCCTCGCATGGTCCTGCTCGTCCGGCAGCAGGTCGGCGGCGAACGCGAGGCCCACCGTGGAGAACGCTCCGTAGCCGAGCCCCATCAGGGCGGCAGCGACCATCGTCATCTCGAACGTCGGCACGAGCGCGATCGCCACCCCCGAGGCCGCCTGGACGACGGTCGCGGCCACCGTGAACGTCCGCCGATTCCCGGTGCGGTCGGAGACGACTCCCGTGACCACCGAGGCGATGACCACGAACACCGTGTAGACGACGATGAGCAGCAGCAGGTTGTCCTGCGCCACCGCACTCTGCTGGCCGAGGCCGTGCAGCAGGAAGAACAGGAACAGCGCGGTTCCGAGCGCGTTGCCGACATTCGTCACGAGGCGCCCGGAGAGCATCCAGGCGAAGTCCCGATCTCGCAGCGAGGCCAGACGGCGTCGTCCGATCTGCTTCGGTCGCATCGCCTCCGTGGTCGGGGGATCCGGCAACAGCAGAGCGCTGGTCGTGCCGACCACCGCGATGACCCCCGCGAGCAGGAGATACCCCTCGTGGATCCCGAGGCCGAGAAGGACGACGAGCCCCACCCCGACCACGATGCCGACGGCCTGGCTGGAGCCGACGGCAGCAGAAGCGGCCCCACGCTGTGTCGTCGGCAGCTGGTCGGCGATGAGCGCGGTGAAGGCCGCCGACGACACGGCGACGCCGATCGACACTCCCACCCAGCCGGCGCCCACGGTCCACGGGTTTTCGGCGTAGCCCGTGAGCGCGAGACAGACCGCGGTGAACAGTGCGCCGCCCACGGCCCACGGGCGCCGACGGTGGCGTCCGGCCGCCGCACGATCCGAGAGCGCACCGGCGGCGGGGCCCGCGATGATCCCTGCGAGCCCGCCGATGCCGAGAACCAGTCCGGACGAGACGACACCACGGATCCAGTCGTCCTCCGGGGTGTCGAGCTGCAGCGGCAGCAGCAGCTGGACGGGCGTGAGCTGCACGGTCCAGATCGCCAGCCACGCCAGCGTGAACAGCGACATCCATCGCGCCCCCGCCCGCATCGTGCGAGCGCCGGCGACCTCGGTCACCGCTTCTCCCCCGTCCCGGCCACCTGTGGAGCCGCTGCACGCGAGCTCGCGATGACCTCTCGATACCAGTCGTACGACGCCTTGGGCGTGCGCTCGCCCGTATCGAAATCGACGTGGACGAGACCGAAGCGCTGAGTGTAGCCGTCGGCCCACTCCCAGTTGTCCAGCAGGGACCACACCGTGTACTCCTCCACCGGCACCCCCGCATCGATCGCATCGCCGACGGCCGCGATGTGCTCGGCGAGGTACGAGATCCGGTCGGCATCGTCGACGCGGGCGGCACGGTGGGGCTCGGGGAACGAGGCCCCGTTCTCACCGATGATCACGGGCGGCAGCTGCGGATGCCGGGCGTGCAGGTCGATCAGAAGATCGTGCAGCGCGCTCGGCATGATCGGCCATTCCGGACCGAACCCGGTCACCGGCACTCCGGGTGTGGGCACGATGTCGAACGGGATCGGGCTCTCCTCCCCTGCTGCGGTCACCGTGGTCGGGTTGTAGAAGTTGATGCCGTAGAAGTCGATCGAGCGGCCGATGGCTTCGAGGTCACCGTCCTGCACGGGCATCGGAGGCAGGCCGAGTGCTTCCAGGTCGGGGTACGAACCGGCGAGGAGCGGCTGGCTGAAGATGCGGTTGTGGATCAGGTCGTAGATCGCCGCCGCTTGGTGGTCCTCGGCGGTGTCGCGCAGCGGCAGGACCCAGGTGTGGTTGTTGACCAATCCGACCGATGCGGCACCATGCTCGCGCAGAGCGGCCGCCGCCCGAGCGTGGGCGAGCAGCTGATGGTGCGCGGTCGGCAGCGCGCCGAAGAGGAGCTGCTTCCCGGGTGCCAGTGCACCGACCGCATAGCCTTGGAGCGTCGTCATGGCGGGCTCGTTCAGGGTGTACCAGTGCTGCACACGGTCGCCGAGACGATCCGCCACGATCGCCGCGTAGTCGGCGAAGCGCTCCGCCGTGTCCCTCTCGAGCCAGCCGCCGCCCGCTTCGATTCTGCTCGGCATCTCCCAGTGGAACAGGGTGGGAAACGGAACGACTCCCGCGTCGAGGAGAAGATCGACCAGACGGGAGTAGTGATCGAGCGCCACCCCGTCGCCGCGTCCGAGGCCGTCCGGCTGTACACGGGCCCAGGGGATCGAGAACCTGTAGCGATCGAGCCCGAGCCCGGCTGCGAGAGCGACGTCGGCCTCGGGGTGTCGATAGCTGTCACAGGCCGGGTCTGCGACCGAACCGTCGAGGATGGCTCCCGGCCTCTCGAGGAAGTCGTCCCAGATCGATCGTCCTGATATCCCGGTGGGGCGCGACCCCTCGATCTGGAAGGCCGAGGTCGCCGCGGACCAGCGGAGCCCTGAGGGCAGGGACGAACGAGAGGACTCGGGGGTCATGTGGACTCCTTGACATCAGTGTCGGGATAGTGATGATTCTGCACCCGGTACCATCGAAAGCGCGACGGCGTCTCGTGTTCCCGTCGCCGTTTCGCGTCAACAGCCCGTCTGCTGGTAGACTCGACTCTTGGCTTGCGTGTGGGTTCTTCCCTCACGACCGCTGTGCAGCAGCCCTCTTCTGCTGCCGGCATTCCGAACACTCCTGTACAGAAAGCGTCCACACGTGGCAAACATCAAGTCGCAGATCAAGCGCAACAAGACCAACGAGAAGGCGCGCGAGCGCAACAAGGCCGTGAAGAGCGAGCTCAAGACGGTCATCCGCACCACTCGCACGGCCGTCTCCGCCGGCGACAAGGCAGCAGCAGAGGCTGCCCTGAAGAAGGCCGCCGTCAAGCTCGACAAGGCCGTCAGCAAGGGTGTCCTGCACAAGAACCAGGCGTCGAACCGCAAGTCGGCTCTCGCCAAGCAGGTCGCTTCCCTCTGAGCCGAAGCTTCTGAGAAAGGCCCGTCCCGTCATCGGGGCGGGCCTTCTTCATTGCCTCGGAAAGGTCATCGCCTCGGCGAGCCGGCCGGGTCCTGAGGCGATCGGCTACTCCCCGAACGGCTGACGCGTGGCGATCACGGTGACCATGCGCTCGAGCGCGAAGATCGGGTCACGAGCGGCACCCTTGACCTCGCCGTCGGCCCTCGCCGTGGCCTGGATCGCCATCCCGAGCGAGCGCTCGTTCCAGCCTGCGAGGTCGCGGCGGGCACGATCCACCTGCCAGTCCTTCATGCCCAGGCGCTGAGCGAGCTGGCGGCTCGGCTCGCGGTTGCCGGCGACACGCGCCATGGTGCGCAGCTTCATCGCGAACGCCGCGACCATCGGCACGGGGTCGGCGCCCGATGAGAGCGCATGGCGGAGGGCGATGAGGGCCTCACCGTAGCGACCGGCGATCGCCGTGTCTGCGACGACGAAGGCCGAGACCTCGACTCTGCCGCCGTAATACTTGGTGACGATCTCTTCGGAGATATCGCCCTCGACGTCGCCGATGAGCTGCTGACAGGCCGCAGCGAGCTCGGTGAGATCGTCGGCGAATGCAGAGACCAGAGCGCGCAGAGCGGGAGGCGCGATGCGCTTCTTCGCCGCACGGAACTCGCCGGCGGCGAAGTCGACCCGGTCACTGTCGCGCTTGATGGCTGGGCAGGCGATCTCGATACCGCCGCCGTTCCCGGCGCGAAGCGCGTCGAGAAGCTTCTTGCCGCGCACGCTGGCGCCGGTGTGGCGAAGGATGACCGTCGCCCCCTCTTGCGGGTTGTCGAGGTAGGAAACCGCCTCCTGGATGAACGCATCGGAGCATTTCTCCACACCCGAGACACGCACCAGGCGGGGTTCTCCGAAAAGCGACGGTGAGGTGAGAGAGAGCAGCGTTCCAGGAGCGTAGTCATCGGCGCGGACGTCGCTCACTTCGAGTGCAGGGTCTTCGGCCCGGAGGTAGTCGCGGACACCGGCGATCGCTCTCTCGGCACAGACCTCTTCCGGGCCCGACACGAGCACGATCGGGGCGGGGTGCGGCTCGCGCCAGGAGACCTGAGGAATCTTGGTGGGCTTCGCGCCGCCGCGGGAGGGGGTTCGCGAAGCTGCCATGGATCCAGCCTACCGGCGGTGGCTGACATGGCTCGGACTGTCACCGCCCCACCTGTTCCGTCCAGACCTGCAGCTCGCCGTCCCGGAGGCCGAGCAGGACGCGTCCCTGCTCGTCGGTGCGCAGCACATGCGCGCCGGTCGCGGCCAGGAGGTCGAGGGTCTCGGAGCGTGGATGGCCGTAGTCGTTGTCCGCTCCGACGCTGAACAGGGCCACCCGCGGCTGGATCATCTCGTACAGCCCTGGCTCCTGATCCGCACTGCCGTGATGAGCCACCTTGACCACGGCGTACGGCGTCAGCCTCGCTGAACGCTGCAGCATGCGCTGGGGCGGTGCGGAGAGGTCGCCGAGGAAGATCGAGCGCGGCACTCCTCCCCCGTCGAACTCCATCACGACACTCGCGTCGTTGCCTTCGGGGAACGCGACGGACTTCCGCAGCGGCCAGAGCACTCGCCATGCCGCCTCACCGAGCATGCCGTGCTGGCCCGCCGAGGCCTCATCGACGCGCGCGCCTCCCGCGACGAGGTCTTCGAGAAGACGTCGATCCGACTCCTCGGCGACCGGACCATGCAGAGCCGTGGAGACTCGCCCCTGGACAGCGCCTATCCCGCCGACGTGATCGAGGTCGAAGTGGGTGAGCACGAGAAGGTCGATGCGCTCGATACCGAGCGCTCGCAGGCACGCGGAGAGAGGCTCAGGATCGGGCCCTACGTCGATGAGCGCGACCTCGGTCGCCGAGCGCACGAGCACTGCGTCTCCCTGTCCGACATCGCATACCGCGATGGCCCACCCCTCCGGAGCGGTCGCCGTGGCCAGGGGACCGTCGAGGAGCACACGGGATCCGGCCAGCGAGAGAACGACCACGAGGATCGCCGCCGCTCCTCGCCTCACCCACACGCTCGCGCGCGCGATGCTCGGTCCCAGGTCACGGGCGGGTGCCCGAATCAGCACGATGGCGACCGCTGCACTCACCACGGCCACCAGAAGAGCACTGCCGGGCCCGGCAGGCACCAGGACCTGCGCGCCCGGCAATCGCGCGGTCGTGGCCGCAGTCGTTGCGATCCAGGCCGCCGGCAACCACGCCGAGGACGCGAGCAGATCAGCGAGCGCGGGAAGGGGCGCCGAGACGCAGGCGAGGAGTCCGATCACTGTCGCCAACGGAGCCGCCGGAGCGGCGATCAGGTTCGCGGCGACGCCGATCAGCGACTGCTGCGGGGCGAACAGAGCGATGATCGGCCCACACGCGAGCTGCGCCGCCAGCGGCACAGCGACGGCCAGGGCGACGGGATGGGGCATGCCCCGGCTCAGGCCCCGCGCAAGCGGTGGAGCGAGGAGGATCAACGCGCCGGAGGCGACCACCGACAGAGCGAACCCGGGTGTCGCCGCCAGCCATGGATCCGCCAGCAGAATCCCGGTCGCGCACAGGGACAGCATGCCGGCGCCGGCGCTCGGCCTGCCCAGGAGCACCGTGAGCATGCCCACAGCCGCCATCACGCCTGCCCGGATCACGCTCGGCTCAGGAGTGACCAGGACGACGAATCCGGCAAGCCCTGCGAGGGAGAGCCCGACGCGCATCCCCCGCCCGCCGCCGCACACTGCGGTGAGCCAGAAGAGTGCACCGACGACGATCGCGCAGTTCGCACCGCTGACGGCGGTGAGGTGGCTGAGGCCGCTGATGCGCATGTCTTCGTTCAAAGCAGGCGTCACCGCACGGGTGTCGCCCACCGCGAGGCCGGGTAGAAGGCCGGATCCTGGCTCCGGCAGGCGCAGCGACCGTTCGACGAACGCGCTCTTGAGAGCTGCCGCGACTCCGAAGGCACCGGACGCGGGTGAGATGACCTCCGCGTCACTCGCGAAGACGACCAGCGCCGAATGCTCCCCCGCATCCGTCGCCGAAGACTCTCCCACCACCCGGATCCGCGCTCCGAGGTCGAAGCCTTCGGCTGGATCGACGCCGAGGCGCACCGGCGCGCTGGAGTCGGCCGGATGCCCCGGCGGACCGACCGTGGTCGTCGCCGCTTCGAACCACAGCCGCCCGTCTCGTCCGACCGAGGCGGAGGATGTCACCTCGGCAGTGATCTCGACGACCCGCCCGTCCCATCGCATGGCCGCCTCCCGCGCGGGGAGGGCGAACCCGACGCAGGCCGCCGCCGCTGCCATCGTGGCCAGCACCACGACCACGAAGCCCCCGTGGTCGCGCTGACCACGCGCGCCGTGCGACCGGCGGCACACGAAGGCCAGCACTCCCACCGCGGCTGTCGTGCACGCGCCGGCACACCCCCACGCGACCGCCGGGAGCAGCACGCACAGCAGCACCACGCCCCACACCGCCACTGCGAGCGGCACCAGCCGAAGATCACGCGCCCTCACACTCTGACCCCGTCGCGGAGTCCCGCGAGCAGCTTCTCGCCGATTCCGGGCACGGCGAGCAGATCATCGACCGACGTGAACCTGCCGTTCTCCTCCCGCCAGGCGATGATCCGCTCCGCGAGTGCCGGTCCGATACGCGGCAGCGTCTCCAACGCGGCCTGATCCGCAGCGTTGAGGTCGATGCGGTCATCGCCCGGTGGCGGTGCTGCGCTGCCGGGCGCACCGCCCGCCGCACCGGCTGCCGGCACCACGACCTGCTCCCCGTCTTCGAGCACACGTGCGAGATTGACCGCAGCCAAGTCGGCATCGGGGGTCGTCCCGCCCGCGGCCGCCAGCGCATCGACGAGTCGCGCGTCGAGATCGAGCACGTAGAGCCCCGGCTTCTCGACGGCGCCCAGAACGTGCACGTAGAGATCGCCGGACGGCTCGATGCCGGATCCGTTCCCCGATCCGGCATCGGTCAGCGGCACGGATTCGACAGGGGCCGCCTGCCCCCTCATGATGCCGAGCCCGACAGCAGCCGACAGCACGACGAGCGCCAGCACCACCGCCGCGCCTATGCTCAGCCGCAGGCGATGACGGGGCGGAAGGGGTGCCTGCGGGGATGCCATCCGGCCACGTTAGGCGGGCGGCGTGACCCCGGTCGGCGCCTCGGACATCAACCGTGGACAAGTGTCTGAGACGGCGCCCCGTGCAGGAGATCGCCAACGAGCACGCAGCGTGTCCTCCGCCCGACCGATGCGGTTACTTCTCCGGACGGATGCTCTTCGGATGCCCTTTCCGTACGTTCGTAGGCATGCCTTCGACACGTCTGCCCGCGCGCAGTCTCCTGCCCGTGGTCCTCACGATCTGCACCGCGGCCCTCCTGCTGACGATTCCGATGCCCGGCAGCGTGAGCGTGCTCGGCACGCGGTGGCTCCATTCCACCGCCGCCGGAATGCCCGGACTCGAGCTGATCTCCGACGCGGGACTGGTGCTGCTCGCAGCCACGACGGCCGTGTCTCTGGGACGCACCTGGTGGAGTCATCCGGAACGCCGACCACGGATCGTGATGGCCGCCGCGGGTGTCGCTCTCGCATACGTCCTGAGCGAGGGCGGGAAGCTCGTCTTCGCCCAGGAGCGCCCGTGCACCGTGTGGCTGATCGCCGCCGAATGCCCGCCTCCGGGAGACTGGTCGCTGCCGTCGAATCACGCGACGCTCGCGTTCGGTGCTGCTGCCGCCATCGCTCTGACGGTCGGGCGTTCCTGGCTCACCTGGTCGGCGATGGCGCTCGCCGCGGTGGTCGCGGTCGCACGGGTCGCCCAGGGCGTCCACTATCTCCACGACATCGCGTTCGGTGCACTGCTCGGTGTCGCCGCGCCGATCATCGTCGTCGCGTTGTCGGAGAGACTTCGCGAGTCTCTGCGCACCGGATCGCCGGCACGCCCCGAATGAGATCAGGGACCTCGCGGCGTACCGCGGGGCCCCTGACCGGATCATCGTCCTCCGTGGAGGAAGAGGTGATCAGCCTTTGACGACGAAGCTCACGATCTTCGGGGCACGCACGACGACCTTCACGATCTCGCGGTCGCCGATCGACCGGATCACGCGCTCGTCCGCGCGTGCCAAAGCCTCGAGCTCCGACTCGCCGATGCGGGCGGAGACCTCGAGCTGGGCGCGCACCTTGCCACCCACCTGCACGACGGCGGTGATCTTGTCCTCGATCAGCAGCGCCGGGTCGGCGGAACGCCACGTCACCAGGCCGACGGAAGGCTCGTGACCGAGGATCTCCCACATCTCCTCTGCGGTGTGCGGAGCGATGAGGTCGAGCATCACGGCGATCGTCTCAGCGGCCTCGCGCACAGCGGGGTCGGCTGCGCCCGCTGCGCCGTCGATCGTCTTGCGGGTGGTGTTCACGAGCTCCATCAGGCGGGCGACCAAGACGTTGAACTTGGTCTGCTCGACCAGGCCCGGCGCCTCGGAAAGGAGCTTGTGCGTCGCACGCCGAAGAGCGGCGTCGCCACCGTCGAACACCACATCGACCGGGCTCGACACCTCCCCGGCGATGCGCATCGCGCGCGCCAGGAACTTCTGAGCGCCGGTCGTCGAGACGTCAGCCCAGTCCTTGTCGTCCTCCACAGGACCGGCGAACGCCAGCCCCACGCGCAGGGCGTCGGCGCCGTGGGCGTCGAGCTCCTCCTGGAAGAGAACCAGGTTGCCCTTGCTCTTGGACATCTTCTGCCCGTCGAGCAGCACCATGCCCTGGTTGATGAGGTTCGAGAAGGGCTCGGTGAAGTCGATCAGCCCCATGTCGAACAGCACCTTCGTGATGAAGCGCGCGTACAGCAGGTGCAGGATCGCGTGCTCGACACCGCCGATGTACGAGTCGACCGGCGCCCAGCGGGAAGCCTGGGCCGGATCGAACGCCACGGTGTCGCTGTTCGGCGAGAGGAAGCGCAGGAAGTACCACGAACTGTCGACGAACGTGTCCATCGTGTCGGGGTCACGCAGCACGGGGTCACCCGTGTGCGGGTCGGTCGTGCGCACCCAGCTCTCGGCGCCACCCAGCGGCGACGTGCCCTTGGGCTTGAGGTCGAGTCCCTCGACGCTCGGCAGCTTGACGGGGAGCTTGTCCTCGGAAACCGGGATGATGCTTCCGTCCTCAGCGTGCAGCATCGGGATCGGCGTGCCCCAGAACCGCTGACGCGAGATGAGCCAGTCGCGCAGACGGTAGTTCTTGGCGGCACGACCGGTACCGGTGGCCTCCAGCTGCTCGATCGCCCGCGCGATGGCATTGCGCTTGGAGAGTCCGTTCAGCGCCCCGGAGTTGATCATGCGACCCTCGCCCGTGAGCGCGATGCCGGTGGTCGCGGGGTTCTGCTCCTCGAGCGCGGCACCGGTGTCGATCGGCACGCCCTCCTCGTCGACCTCGATCACCGGCATGGCACCGGTGACGGGGGCCGTCGTGTCGACGACCACCTTGACGGGCAGATCGAACGCGCGGGCGAAGTCCAAGTCGCGCTGGTCGTGCGCCGGGACGGCCATGACCGCGCCGTGACCGTAGTCGGCCAGCACGTAATCGGCTGCCCACACGGGCAGCTTCTCGCCGTTGACGGGGTTGATCGCGTAGCGCTCGAGGAAGACGCCGGTCTTCGGACGGTCCGTGGACTGCCGATCGATGTCGGTCTCCTTCTGCACCTGCTCCAGATACGTCTGGAAGCGCTGGCGCACCTCGTCCGGAGCGTCGGCTGCGAGCTCCGACGCCAGGTCGGAGTCGGGGGCGACCACGAAGAACGTCGCCCCGTGCAGGGTGTCAGGACGCGTCGAGAACACCGTGACCGGCTCCTCGCGACCCTCGATGAGGAAGTCGACGTCGGCACCCACCGAGCGACCGATCCAGTTGCGCTGCATCTGCAGCACCTTGTGCGGCCAGAAGCCCTCGAGCTGGTTCAGGTCATCCAACAGACGGTCGGCGTAGTCGGTGATGCGGAAGTACCACTGGGTGAGCTTCTTCTTGATCACCTCGGCGCCGCAACGATCACAGCGTCCGTCGACGACCTGCTCGTTCGCCAGGACCGTCTGGTCGTTGGGGCACCAGTTGACCGGACTCTTCTTGCGATAGGCCAGACCGCGCTCGTACAGCTTCAGGAACAGCCACTGGTTCCAGCGGTAGTACTCGGGGTCGGAGGTGTGCAGCACCCGGCTCCAGTCGAACGAGACGCCGTACGCCTCGAAACCGACCTTCTGCTGCGCGATGTTCTGGTAGGTCCACTCCCGCGGGTCGGCACCCTGGCGGATCGCCGCGTTCTCGGCGGGCAGACCGAAGGAGTCCCAGCCGATCGGGTTGAGCACGTTGTGCCCGCGGTGGCGCCAGAAACGGGCCACGATGTCGGAGTAGAGGTAGTTCTCGGCGTGCCCCATGTGCAGGTCGCCCGAGGGATAGGGGAACATCGCCAGCACGTACCGCCGCGGGCGCGTGTCATCGTCGCCGCCCGTGAGGAACGTGCCGTTGTCCGCCCAGTACTTCTGCCACTTGTTCTGGATGGCGTGCGCCGACGGGGCCTCGTCGTCGGCAGGAGCGGTGGACAGGTTCTCAGACAACGAACGCACGACCAATCTGAAGGAAAAAGCGGGATCAGTTCAGGATATCGGAACGCCAGAGCACAGGCATTCCGGCGCCGAGCGCGGCGAGCGGTGCGCGCGCCTTGGTCGCCACCTCCGCTACCTCGGACGCGGCGACAGAGCCCCAGGTGATGCCTCCCCCGGCGCCGACGACGGCCAGCTCCCCCTCGATCAGGATGCTGCGGATCACCATGGCCAGATCCAGGGTGCCGTCGGCGCCGATGTAGCCGAAGCAGCCCGCGTACACGCCGCGGGGCCCGCCCTCCAACTCGTGGAGCCTGGTCATCGCCGACAGCTTCGGAGCGCCGGTCATGCTGCCGGCGGGGAAGGCCGCCTCCAGCAGAGCACCGGCCGTCGTCCCTGCGGCCGCGACGCCGCTCACCGTGCTCACGAGTTGGTGCACGGCCGGATAGCTCTCCACCACCCACAGCCCCTCTACACGGATGCTCCCCGGCTCGCAGACCCGCGAGAGATCGTTGCGCATCAGGTCGACGATCATGACGTTCTCGGCGCGCTCCTTGCGATCCGTCGCGAGCTCTGCGGCGAGCGCGGCGTCTGCGACGGGATCGGAGCTTCTGGGCCTGGTGCCCTTGATGGGACGCGTGCGGATGATGCCTCCGTCCGCATGGAGGAACTGCTCCGGGCTGGCGCTCAGCAGCGTGCGGTCGCCGATCCGCACGAATCCGCCGTGGTGGGCGGGCGTGGCGGTGCGGAGCCGGTGGTAGACGTCCACGGCGTCATGCGCTCCCCTGACGGTGAAGCGCGTGGTCAGGCACAGCTGGTAGGCGATACCCGCACGGATGAGATCGCGGCAGCGTTCGATGAGGGCCGCATACTCCTGCGGGTCGTGTCGCGCCTGGGCGACGCGGGTCTCGTCGGCCCGCACGGGCATGGGCACGGGTTCCCGCGCCCCGACCAACGCGGAGACAGCGGCTGCCCAGGCTTCGGCGTCGTGATCCGCACTGAGGGTCCACGCGCGGCCGAGGGAGTGGTCGAAGGCGACGACACGGGTGGCGCGCAGCCAGGAGCCGCCTCTCTCCTCGACGGTGCCGGCCACGGGCGCCCCGGCGACACGGGCACCGCTCTCATAGTCGAGCCAGCCGACCCACCCCCCGGTGAACGGCGGCAGCGCGGGATCGGCGGCACCCCTGTCGAGGCGCACTTCGCGCGGAAGTGTCGAGGGCTCCCCCGTACCGACGAAACTCCACCCCGTCGTGGCGGCTGCCCCGGCATCGAGCCAGAACACATCCGCGGCTTCGGCTTCCAGCATCCCGAACACCGACGACGGCTCCACCCAGGCGGGAAGCGGGCGAGCACTCAGCTGTTCGGGCACCTTTCCAGCCTAGGACCGGGCGGCTCCCGTATCCTCATGGGGTGGACGACCTCCTGATCTGGCTCCTCGACACCGTGCAGTCGATCGATCCGGTCGCCCGCACGCTGATCGCCGGGCTCGCCGTGATGCTGGAGACGAGCATCCTGATCGGTCTCGTCGTCCCCGGTGACACGATCGTCATCATCGCCTCGATGGGGGTCGCCACTCCGCTGGAGGGCGTCGCGATGGGCGTCGCGGTCGTAATCGGGGCACTGATCGGCGAGAGCATCGGCTTCTGGCTGGGGCGCTGGCTGGGCCCGCACATCCGGGTGTCGTGGTTGGGGCGCAGAATCGGTGAGCACAACTGGGTTCGCGCCGAGAACTATCTCGAGCGCCGCGGCGGCATCGCGATCTTCCTGTCCCGCTTCCTCCCGGTGCTGCATTCCCTCGTCCCGCTCACCGTGGGCATGAGCGAGTACCCGTACCGCAGGTTCCTGGCGTGGACGGCTCCCGCGTGCGTCCTCTGGGCCACCGCCTACGTGAGCGTGACGTCGCTCGCTGCGGGCAGCTTCCGCGAGCTGGTCGATCGCGTGCACTTCGCGGGATACATCTTCGTCGGCGTGATCGCGCTCTTCCTGCTCCTGGCGTTCCTCGGCAAGAAGCTCCTGCAGCGCGTCGAGGCCCGTCATCTGGAGGGCCCGGAGGCAGAGGCCGACGCCGACGTGAAAGACTGAGGCAATGGCATCGGCTCCCCCGGCCCCCCGGATCCACTGGTTCGCCCGACTCGAACATCGCCTCCACGTCTGGCGAGAGGGTCGCGCGCGCCGTCGAGGCCGCGTCGCGACGATCCTTCCCTTCCCCGGCTACGGCGGTCCCGGCTGGGTCCGCGTCGTCGGCCGTGTTCTGATCGTGCCGCCGCAGCGTCGTACCCGCGACGGTGAACCCGCGAGCGTTCGTGGCTGGCGCAGCTTCGTGGGCATCCCCGTGGGCTTCGCCGCCGTGAGCGTGCATTTCGGCGGCACCACGCATCAGGTCGCCGCCGACCGCGGCGGTGTGGTCGACGCCATGATCCGCGTCGATCTGGAGCCCGGCTGGCAGACGTTCACGTTCTCCGTCGAGGGACAGCCTCCGGTGGAGGCACGAGCGTTCATCGTCGCTGAGGGCACGTCGTTCGGTGTGGTCTCGGATGTCGACGACACCGTGATGGTCACGGCTCTTCCTCGTCCCTTCATCGCCTTCTGGAACTCCTTCGTGCTCGACGAGCATGCACGTCTTCCCGTACCGGGGATGGCCGTGCTCCTCGACCAGCTGCTGCGACAGCACCCCGGTGCACCGATGGTCTACCTCTCCACGGGGGCGTGGAACGTCGCCCCCACCCTGTGGCGCTTCCTCGGCCGTCATCTCTTCCCCGCCGGTTCCATGCTCCTGACCGACTGGGGGCCCACGCATGAGCGCTGGTTCCGCAGCGGGCGCGAGCACAAGCTGACGAACCTGCGGCGACTCGCGACCGAGTTCCCCGATGTGAAGTGGCTGCTGATCGGTGACGACGGCCAGCACGACGAGTCGATCTACAGCCAGTTCATGGAGGAGTACCCCGACTCGGTCGCGGGCGTCGCGATCCGTCGTCTCCTCCCTGCCGAGGCCGTCCTCGCGGGTGGTCGGGCAGGCCATGAGCCGCACTCCGAGGATGTCGCCCCGTGGGTGAGTGCCGAAGACGGTGCCGGCCTTCGCGATCTGCTGGGCGAAGCCGGCATCCTGCACTGACATGCCCCTCTCCAGCCAGGACTGGCTGCTCCGCGAAGAAGCGCATCGTGAACGTGCCGATGCTCTCACTGCTGCGCACCGTGACCGGGCGACCCGGGCGGAGAAGCACCCGGTGTGGGACTTCCTCTTCACGTACTACTCGTACAAGCCCGCACAGCTGCGCCGCTGGCACCCGGGCGCCGGCGTCGAGCTCGCCGATGCCGGCGAACGCCTCGACTGGCGCTGGTACCGCGCAGGACGATCCGCTGACAGCGCGGTTCCCGATGCGGCAGCTTTCGGCCGAGAGAAGGCGGAGCTGGCATCGCTCATCGAGAAGATGCTCCGCCGCACGGCATCGCGGCCAGGGCAGTTCGGCTGCTTCGGTCTGCACGAGTGGGCGATGGTGTACCGCGCCGACGAGCACCGACATGCGGTTCCGCTGCGACTGGGGCAGGCGGGCACGGATGCCGTCGTCGAGAATCACGACCTGCGCTGCACTCATTTCGACGCCTTCCGCTTCTTCACCCCCGAGGCGGTCCCCCGCAACCGCACCTCGTTGAGTCGCGACGAGCAGCCGCTGTTCGAGCAGCCGGGGTGCCTGCACGCGGGCATGGACCTGTACAAGTGGGCGACGAAGCTCGGGCCCCTCATCCCCGGCGACCTCCTCCTGGATTCGTTCGAACTCGCTCGCGACATCCGCCTTCTCGACATGCAGGCGGCACCGTACGACCTCTCGGCGTGGGACGTCGTTCCCGTGCCCATCGAGACGCCCGAGGGCAAAGCCGAGTACGTGCGTCGGCAGCGAGGGTTCGCGGACCGCGGGGCCGCCCTGCGCACCGCACTGCTGAACGCCTGGCTCGGCGCCGGGGCCCGCGACGCGGCCTGAGCGCTCAGTCCACCCGGTCGCAGTCTTCGCAGACCGCCCAGGAGGCCGTCGCGGCGGAGAGCTGCAGCCGCAGCGCGACCACGCGCGTCGCCGCTTCTTCGAGGCGATCGGGCGACAGCGTCCCCGTCTCGACCGCCGCGGTGATGCCGTGCACCATCGATCCCGCCGTCTGCGCATCGGAGCCCGCGACCATCAGCACCAGGTCGTTCCCCGCGGCGATCGCCGCCACCCCGTTCGCGACCGGATCCGCATAGGCCGGGTCGCCCGACGAGAGCAGCATCCCGAGGTCGTCGGTGACCGCGACACCCGTGAAGCCGAGCTCGTCCCTGGCGATCTCATGCCAGGTCGGCGAGAGGGATGCCGGCAGGGTGTCGACGGCCGTGTAGGCCAGATGCCCGTACATGAGCAGCGAGGCCCCCGCGTCGATCCCTGCAGCGAACGGAACAGCGGCGGTGGCACGCCACTCCTCCAGCCCCATCGTCGTGCTCGGGATCGCATGATGCGAGTCGCCGGGCGCCGCACCGTGCCCGGGGAAGTGCTTCAGCGTCGAAGCGAGGAACTGCTCCTGCGCACCGGTCGCAGCCGCCACGCGCTCCGCCGCACCGGCCGGATCGGTGCCGAGTGCACGGCCATGGATGAACGAGCCGGGATCGGCCGTGTAGTCGGCCACGGTGCCGAAGTTCACGGTGATCCCCGCGCGTGCCACCAAGGAGCCCCGCGCGGCGAACGCCGCGGATGTCTCAGACACCGGAAGACCCTTCAGCGAGGTGGAAGCGGCATGGTCGTCGCCGTTCAGACGCGAGACCAGACCGCCCTCCTGATCGACGGCGATGAGCGGCGGCAGCGTCGGATCCACCGTGAGCGCGGCGGTGAGCGCCTGCAGCTCGGCTTCGGATGTCGGGATGTTGGCCCCCATCAGGATGAATCCGCCCAGGCCCGATTCCATGTACGCCCGGAGCGCGCCCGGATCGGTCCCCGCCACGTGTCCCATCACCACGGTCGACGCCTGTTCCCCGACAGGCATCGCCTTCACCAGAGCGGTCGCGCGGTCGACGAACCTCTCGGCTCCGGTGCTCGACTCCGTGGCCGAGGGAGTGCGCGGAGCCGTGGTCGCCGTGATCGAGGCCGACGCCGCCGACGAGGCGCAGAGCCCCACCGCTGCGGCGAGCGCGAGTGCGCCTGCCGCCCGTCCCCGGTGTCGAGAGTTCACGCGCATCGGTGCGGTGCAGGGCTCGTCAGCAGGAGAGGGCCTCGGCGATCGGCACCGCGGCGTCGGTGTCGCCGTTCCCGAAGCGGATCGTCCGGCCGACCGTGCACGGCTCGTGGAGGGTGGCTGCGATCACGGCCGCGACGTCGGCGCGTGATACCGCTCCTCGACCGTCGGGGTCGATCTGGATCCGGCCGGTGGGCTCGTCGAAGGTGAGCGTTCCCGGTGCGAGGATCGTGCCCTCGAGGCCGGTTCCTCGCAGGTGCTCGTCGGCGGCCCACTTCGCGTCCGCGTATGGGAAGAAGGAATCGTCCTGCGGGACGCCATGATCGGCGGTGGAGCCGAGCCAGGACACCATCACGTACCGTCGGACGCCCGCGCGTTCGGCCGCGTCCATGGAGCGCTGCGCCGCGTCGCGGTCGACCGCGTAGGTGCGCTCGGCAGATCCGCCGCCGGCACCTGCCGACCAGACGACGGCGTCGTGACCTCGGATGATCTCGGCGAGCGCCTCGACATCCATGCTCTCGACGTCGGCGACCAGCGCTTTCGCCCCGCCGGCTTCCACATCGGAGGAATGCTCCGGGTTGCGGATCACTCCCGTCACCTCATCCCCTCGAGCGACCAGGAGCGGCGCGAGCAGGAGGGCGATGCGGCCGTGGCCGCCGAAGACGATGATTCGCGACATGTCTTCACCCTACGCTCCCCTCCCCGAGCGCGGCGGGGGTCTGGCCGCTGTCGATCCCGAACACGACACTCGGTCCTCTACACTCGGGTCAACGACGCCGACCCGAGACGGTGTCCCTCCCGACAGCAGGACGACGATGCCCACACCGCTGATCGAGCGCGAGATCACCGCGCACGTGTCACTCACCACCCCCGACGGGGCCTTGAACCACGATGCGCTGGGCTGGTCGCGCGTACCGGTGCACGACACCTCGGGGATCCCGGGCCGCGGTCATTGGGGGCGCAACAAGCGCTGGGAGTACTGGAACGTGATGACGGCGTCGCACATCATCGCCTTCACGGTGTCGTGCGTCGACTACATGTCGCTGCATGAGGTGTGGGTGCTCGACCGAGCGACCGGTGACGACATCGGCACGACGGTGATATCGCCGGGAGGCCGCAGCGCGACGCTACCGGCGTCTCTCGGCGCAGGGCCCGTCCGAGCGCGCACCCGTCGCATCACCATCGACGTCGAGGAGACGTTCGACGGGACCCGTCTGCGTGGCACCGCTCCACGTGTGTCCTTCGATCTGCTGGCGGGCCGTCCTCCCGGTCACGAGTCCCTCGGTGTCGTCGTCCCCTGGCGGCGGGGAGAGAAAATCTCCCGTTTCCAGTACACGGTGAAGGATGTGGCACGCCCGGCGACAGGGACGGTGACGGTGGACGGCATCACCCACGACGTGTCCGCGGGCAGCTGGGCGGTGCTCGACCACGGGCGCGGACGATGGCCCTACCGCGTGCGTTGGAACTGGGCGGCGGGAAGCGGTACCGTCGACGGTTGCGTCATAGGGCTGCAGCTGGGCTCGAAATGGACCGACGGCTCCGGGGCGACCGAGAACGCGCTGCTGGTCGACGGGCGCCTGTCGAAGATCAGCGAAGAGCTCGTCTGGGACTACGACCCGGAGCAGTTCCTGCGCCCGTGGCGTGTGCACGGGACGAGCGCCGACCTCACCTTCACCCCGTTCTATGACAAGCACTCGCGCACGAATGCCCTGGTGATCTCGAGCAGGACGGATCAGCTCTTCGGCGTGTGGTCGGGCTGGGTACGGGACGACACAGGTAGGCAGGTGCACGTCGACGGCATCGAAGGATTCGCGGAAGAGGTGCTCAACCGCTGGTGACGCGCGCGTTCGTGGACTGCAGTGCCCGCTGCACTCCCCTCGCCGCCGAGCGACCGGCACGATTGGCGCCGATCGTGCTCGCCGACGGACCGTAGCCGACCAGCTGCACGCGGGGGTCTGCGACAGCCGTCGTACCGCGGCCGTTCCGGTCCAACTGGATGCCCCCGGCCGCACTGCGCAGGTGAAGAGGAGCCAGGTGCGTGACCGCAGGGCGGAACCCGGTGGCCCACAGGATCACGTCGACCTGCTCGAAACTGCCGTCGGCCCAGCGCACCCCGTCGGGTTCGATCCGCTCGAACAGGGCGCGCCGGTCGGCGTAGGCGCCCAGACGCTCGGCGTCCCGCTCCTGCGGGCGGAGCATGAGCCCGGTGACGCTGACCACGCTCTCAGGGGGGAGACCGGCGGCGACGCGCTGCTCCACGAGCGCGACGGCTGCAGCTCCTGCCTCCGGTGTGAAGTCGTCGTTGCGCCACACCGGTTCTCGACGGGTGACCCACAGCGTGTCGGTGATCGGCGCGAGTGCGCCGAGGAACTGCACGGCGGACGCTCCCCCGCCCACGACGAGCACCCGCTTGCCGATGAAGTGCTCCGGCCCCGGGTAGTCGACGGTGTGCAGCTGTTCGCCGACGAAGGTCTCCATTCCGGGGAAGTGCGGCAGGAAGGGATGCGACCAGGTGCCGGTCGCGTTCACGAGGGTGCGGGTCGTCCACTCCCCCTCGCGGGCGCGCACGACGAGCAGGCCGTCCTGGTCCTCCACCCGTTCCACGTGCACGGGACGGAGCACCGGGAGGGCATGCCGGTGCTCGTAGGCGGCGAAGTAGGCGGGCACTGCCTCGTTCGCGCGTGCGCGGTCGCGTGGTGGGGGTGTGTCTCCCGGCAGCTCTGCGACACCGTGCACGTCACGCATGGTCAGCGCGTCCCACCGGTGCTGCCAGGCACCCCCGGGCCGCGTATCCGCATCGAGGACCACGTGCGAGATGCCCAGCCGCGCGAGATGGAAAGATGCCGAGAGGCCGGCCTGCCCTGCGCCGATCACCAGACTGTCGAGGATGCTCACGCCGGGTTCAACGCCCCGCTCCACGCGCTTGTTCCTCTCCGCCGTCGTCCACGCCGTGACGCGCCCGGGATACCCACCCCGATTGGTGCTCGTGTCGATTCGTGTAGTACTCTTTTCAAGTTGCTCCGGCTGGTCCGGAACAGCGTCTGGGCCTGTGGCGCAGCTGGTAGCGCACCTGCATGGCATGCAGGGGGTCAGGGGTTCGAGTCCCCTCAGGTCCACAGAAAAAGCCCCCGGTTCTCCGGGGGCTTTCTTCGTCTTATGGGGTCGCTCCAGTGGACGAGGACACGATCAGGAGGCGCCATGACGGAGACACCCCTCGCCTACGCGGACCGCGTGCGTACGCTCCTGGGTTATCGGACGGTGAGCGAGCTCCTCGCGGACGATCACAACGTCTTCATCGACCCCTACTCCGCCCTCCTCTCCGTGCACGCTCGGATCGGGACAGGAAACGTGTTCTCACCGAACGTCCGTATCGACGCTGAATCCGACGCTCTCCGTATCGGAGACGGCAACAGGTTCTTCGAGGGCACCCGCATCGAGGCGACCGACGGCGGGCGCGTGAGCATCGGTGCCGACAACGACTTCGGCCCGCACGCCGTTGCCCTCCTCGCGAATCGTCACGATGCCGTGATCACCGTCGGCAGTCGAGTGCGTCTCATCGGGAGGATCGACCTCGCGGGCGCTTCCACGCTGGGCGATGGATCGCAGATCCTCGGCGACGTCACCGCGGTGAACGTCTCGCTCGTCGGCGGCGGGAGCCACCGCGACCCCGACCCTGACCTGCGCGGCGCCGTGCTCAAGGGACGGGGCCGCGCCACCGGACTCACGCTGGCTCGCGGCCACGTCATCAATGCCGACGGTGATTTCGCCACCGCAGCCGTAGAGGCTCAATCGGTCTATCACCCCCGCCCCGCCGTCGACTGACCTGTCGACCGTGAGGCAACGAGGCCACGCTGTTTACCATTATCACTATCAATACTGATACCGTATCGATGTGGCTACTTCTTCGGCACTTCTGCATCCGGTTCGCCTTCGTATCGTCCAGACGCTGCTGGGCGAGGAGGAACTCACGACGCACCAGCTTCATGAGCGCTTGGCCGACATCCCGATCGCCACCCTCTACCGGCACGTCGGCCACTTGGTCACGCACGAGCTGATCGAGGTGGCAGATGAGCAGCAGGTTCGAGGAGCGAGCGAGCGGACCTACCGCCTCTCCCCGAGTTTCGCCAACCCCTCAGCGGAGGAACTGAACTCCCTGAGCAACGAGGAGCTGCTGACGGCGTTCACGGTCTTCACCTCCGGACTGATCCGCGACTTCAGCGACTATCTGCACGCCGGAGACCCGGACCTGCACGCCGATCGGGTCAGTTTCGCTCAGGCGTCCTTCTGGGCCAGCGACGCGGAGGTCGATGAGTTCGGGCGCACTCTCATGACGGCACTCGAAGGCGTGCTGACCAACGAACCGTCCACGGGTCGTCGCCGTCGCACTCTCAGCACGGTTCTGATGCCGCGCGAAACCGCCCCCGGAGGCGATGCGCGTCGGGGCAGCACCCCGAAGAGCGCGGAGCCGAACGGCTGAGCGATATCGACGTCGCGAAGGCGGCGAGTCAGTGGTGGGTTGCTGCGCACCGCTGATTCAGCTCGCCGTGCGTGGCTCGTGCAGCACCCGCGCACTCTGCCACGGCAATCCTCTGAAAGAAAGGGAAGTCCTTGTGAACCCCGTGAACTTCGACACGTCGATGCTCCTCCCCCTCATGCCTGTTCTCGTCCTCGTGGCCGTGCTCATCGGATGGTCACTCGTCGACATCATCCGCAGGCCCGTCGAGCATCTCCCCAAGTGGGCGTGGGTATTGATCGTGCTGCTCGCCGTCCCGGTCGGCGCGGTCATCTACATCATCATCGGCCGAGCCCAGGGCGAGAGACTCAGAGACGAGGACCTGCGGTGACCGCGGCGCTGAAGGTCGGAGACCTCACCCGTATCTACCCGGGCGGTGGCGGCATCCGTGGCATCGACTTCACCGCTGACGAACGCGCCGTGACGGCCGTCATCGGGCCCAACGGAGCCGGAAAGACGGTCCTGTTCAGCATCATCGCAGGCCTCGCCCGGCCCGAGTCGGGCACCGTCGAGTTCGCCTCGCCGAACGCACGCGTGGCGTATTGCCCTGACGTGCCCCAGTTCGAGTCCTGGCTCACCGCACTCGAAGTGGTGGAGATCTCCCTCGCGATGTCACGCAGACGCGAAGACCGAGCGCGAATCGTTCGTGAGACCGCACGGGAGGCCCTCGAGGCGTGCGGCCTCGGATCGGTGAAGGATCGTCGTGTCGCAGACTTCTCGCGCGGCATGCTCCAACGCCTCGGCATCGCGGCAGCGCTGGTCACGGATCCGGAGATCCTGATCCTCGATGAGCCGAACAGCGCGCTCGACCCCATCGGCCGCGCCGACGTGCGCGGGATCATCACCGCGCAGAAGCGCCACCGCTGCATCCTGCTCTCCAGCCACATGCTCAGCGAAGTCGAACAGCTTGCCGACCACATCGTCGTCATCGACCAAGGGCGCGTCATCACCCAGGGAACGACGGCGTCGATCCTCACTGAGGGCATCGCGCCCGTCTGGGCGATCCGCCTCGGCGCCCCCGCGCAGATCAGCGCTGCCGACCTTGCGGTTGCTGTCCCTGAAGCGCGCTTCGAGTTCGACGCGGACATGCTGTGCACGGTCCGCTTCCCCAGCTTCGAGTCAGCCGCCGAACACCTGGTGACCGCCCTGCAGAACCTCCGCGCGCCCATCATCGAGGTCACTCTGCGCGATCGCGACCTCGACGCGTCATTCGCCCGCATCATCCAGAACCAGGAACACCGATGACACTCATCCTCGCCTCGGCCCGCGTCGAGACGCGACGCCTCATCCGTTCCGGAGCGCTGATCGGTCTGCTTGCCGTGTTCGCGTTCTTCGGACTCTCCGGCCCCGCCCTCGCGCTCTACATGCCCGAGTTGCTGGCCGCTGCCGCCGGCACCGAGCAACTCACCATCGAAGCTGCCGACGCCACCCCGATGGACGGGATCGCATTGTTCAACCAGAGCGCCATGCAACTCGGTCTCATTCTGGCTGTCGCCCTCGCGATCACCTCCATGAGTTGGGACACCCGCCCCGGCTCTTCGATCTTCTACCGCACCCGGGTCAGACACCTCGCCCCGCTGATGCTGCCCCGCCTCGTCATCAACTGGATCGCGGCCGTCGGGAGCTACGCCGGGGCCCTGCTGCTCGCTGCCGCACTCACCACGGTGTTCCTCGGTCCGATCGACAGCGGGCTGATCATCACTGTCGGCGTGGCGTCGGCGCTCTACCTCGTCATGGCGATGAGCATCGGATACCTCATCATGGCGCTGACCAGGCGCACCGCCCCCGCGATCGCCGCCGCGACCCTGCTGATGCTGGTACTGCCGCTGCTGAGCAGCGTCGACGCACTGGCTACCTGGGCTCCGACGACGCTGCTCACTGCATCAGGCGTCGGACTCGCGGACCTCGCGGCGCCGCTGCTCTCGGCGGCAGCCGTCTCCGTCGGATGCGTGATCACTGCCGGTCTCATCTCGAACCGGCAGAGCCTTCGACGCGACGCATAGGTCACGTCGTCGGAAGCTCATGCCGCGCCTCCTGACCGACCGGGCCGACGCGCCACGGACCTGACCCCTGACGCTGCTCGCCACCGACGGCCTGGGCGCCGTCTCGGAGAGCACGCCGAGCTCCCGTGATCGGCCCTCCGTAGCGCGCGTCTTCGTCAGCGTCAACCCACTTCGGTCCGCACGCCCCACGTTCTACCGTGAACGCACCTCGACGAAAGGACGCCACATGTCGAACCCGATCATTCCCCCGGTGCCTCCGGTCCCCCACGACGACGACGCGCCGAATGTCCCGACCAGAGAAGTCGACGGCGAGCGTGTGCTGGATCCGGATGTCGACGACGCGCTCGTCGACAGCGCAGAGGCCGACCGCCTCGCCGCGGGAGCCGCTGACGACGAAGACGACACCGACGTGTGAGCGTGTCCGTGCGGCCCGACGCACGCGGTTTCCCCGAGCGCCTCGGTCGGTGGAGCACTCCACAGGTGAACGACGAAGCGCACCCCTCGATGATCGAGGGGTGCGCTTCGTCGCGGTGGCCAGCGCCTCGTGCGGTCGACTACGTCGCCAGCAGCGGCGGCCGATGGGGAATGGAGATCGGACGTGTGGCCCTGCTCGAACCACGCATCCGCTCGACGTCCTCGAGCACCTCGAAAACGGTCCCGTATCGGGTGGCGAGAGGCAGGTCGCGCAACCAGGTCACTTCGACTTCTGTTTCGGCGAACTCGTACACGCACGCGACCACGTGGCGTGGATCGTTGGGCGAGTAACGAAGGTCGTTGATCACCCACTCCGATGCCGTGATGCGATTCAGCATGAAACGCGGATCCGGAAGTTCAGACATGTGGGGGCCCTCCAGGACTCTCTCTCCCTAGAGAGTGCGCCACGAACCGCTGCCGGGGAAGCCCCTTGACACCACACGAGGACGGTGCCGTCGGTGGATTCGGTCGCGGCACGGGCGCGGAGAACAGCGACGACTCAGCGGCCCGGTCGCACCGTGAGGTCGGTGATCTCCGCGTCGCGAGGGAGGTCGAGCGCAGTGAGGATCGTCGTGACGACGGCCTCCGGGGTGATGAAGCGGCCGGCGTCGTACTCCTGCCCCTCCTGCTGATGCACGCGCTCCTGCATCGGAGTAGCGGTGCGCCCGGGGTAGATCGAGGTCACCCGCACGCCGTGCTGGGCCTCTTCCGCCCGCAGCGCATCGGCGAGGGCCCTGAGCCCGTGCTTCGATGCCGCATACGCCGACCATCCGGCGTTGGCACGGAGCCCGGCGCCCGAGTTCACGAACACGACCTGACCCTGAGACACGCGCAGCACCGGCAGCAGGAGGCGCGTGAGCTCCGCGGGCGCGATGAGGTTGACCGCGAGCTGCTGCTCCCAGAGTGAGGGGGCGAGGTCGGCGACGTCACCGAGATCGACGACGCCGGCGACGTGCACCAGCGAGTCGATGCGGTCGGGCAGATGCTGCTTCGACAGCGCCCACGACAGACGGCCGGGCTGTGCGAGGTCGCCGACGAGGACGGATGCGCCGGGGAGCTCTTCCGCGATCTGCCGGGCACGCCCGGCGTCACGGACCAGCGCCACCACGCCGTCGCCACGGGACAGCAGTCGACGGGCGAGAACCGCGCCGATGCCGGAGCCCGCACCCGTGATCAGGTGCGTCGACATGTCAGCTGGGGTCTGCGGCGGGCTCGGCCACGTCGATCGGAACGACGGGGCAGTCCTTCCAGAGACGCTCGAGACCGTAGTAGACGCGCTCCTCCTGGTGGAAGACGTGCACGATCAGGTCGCCGAAATCGAGCAGCACCCACCGGGCTTCTGCACGTCCCTCGCGTCGTACCCGCTTGTGGCCAGACTCGATCAGTCGGTCCTCGATCTCATCGGCGATCGCGGCGACGTTGCGCTCGCTGTTTCCGGTGACGAGCAGGAAGATGTCCACGAGCGGAAGCGGCTCGGAGACGTTGAGCGCAACGAGATCCTCTCCACCCTTGTCGATGGCGGCTTGTGCTGCGAGGCGCAGCATCTCTTCGGCGGTTTCAGGTGATTGCATCAGAACACATTCGTGGTGATGGCGATGATGACGACGACACCGACAGCGAGGGCGAGGCCTCCGGCGACGATCGCCAGGGTGATCATCAGCCGGTTGCCCTTCTCAGGCGCCGGCGGACGGATCACCTCGCCGGCGGGCTTGATGGTGCTGACCGCCGAGCTGGCGGCGATCGGCGTGGGGGACGACGCGGGAGGAAGCTCGCCGTCGATGAGAACAGCGTCGACGTCCTTGCCGTCGGTGGTTCCGAGAGCATGGCCCTGCGAGCCCATGCCCTGCGGCAGTTCGTATGACCCGGTGACGAGGATCTCGCCGGTGGAGGCGACAGGGCCGGAGAGCGATCCTTCGCCCGGAGACGGGGTGAAGATCAGGGCGTTCGGCGCGGAGTGCTGCGAACCGGTCGAGTCGCCCACGGTGAGCAGTTCGTCGAACGACGGGCGGAACGGCGCATGCGGGTCCGGAGCATCGGCGAGGAGCCCCTCACCGAAGGCGGGGTTGACCGTGGGGCGAACCTCGGCGTCATCGTCGTCATCGTCATCGGCATCGTCGACGTCGGCGAGCACGTCGTCGGCATCTTCGTCGGAACCGTCGGCGTCCTCCGTCACGAGGCCGAGAGCCGAAGCCACGTCCTCGTCGTGCGCCGACTCCTCAGCCTGCTCATCAGCGACCTCGAGCGGAACTTCGCCCACCGAGTCCGCGGCGACGGATGCGCTCACGGGTGCGATGGCGACCTCGTCGTCGATGTCGTCGTCGTCGCCGGGCTCTTCGTTCCTGGTGAAGTCCGGGACACCCGACACGATCTCCGCAGGAGCGTCAGCATCGTCCGCGATGGCGGCGGTCGACTCGACGGGGTCTTCCTCCGGCGCGTGGTCGGCAGGCTGCTCCGACTCCGTGTCGTCGGAATCCTCTGCAGCATCGTCGTCGGCGATGACCGGAACCGAGGCGGTGCGGACCTTCTCCAGCTCACGTGCCTGACGACGCGTCAGGGGTGCATCGCCGTTCGCCTCGTCGGCGTTCGACGTCGGTGCCGGCGCGACCTCGACGGGTTCGACAGCACGGGGCAGCGGCGGCACGGGGGGTGCCGCCTCAGCCGCCGCAGCGGCCTCTTCGTTGGAGATGACCGGGGTCGATCCCGTCAACCGGATCTCCCGCAGCTGCTTTCGCGTCAGCGGACCCTGCTCCTGCTGATCCGATGTACTCATGCCTTGCTCCGATACAGATGATGCTTCGCGATGTACTGAACGACCCCATCAGGGACCAGATACCAGACCGGCTGATCGTCGCGAACGCGTTCACGGCAGTCCGTCGACGAGATCGACAGCGCCGGCACTTCGAGTTGGCTGACGTTGTCGCTAGGGAGGCCGTCGGTGCTCAGGACATGTCCGGGGCGTGAGACCGCGACGAAGTGGGCCAACTCCCACAACTCATCATGGTCCCTCCAACTGAGAATTTGCGCCACGGCGTCGGCACCGGTGATGAAGAAGAGCTCCGCATCCGGACGATCGCGCTTCAGATCGCGCAGCGTGTCGATCGTGTAGGTGGGGCCCTCGCGGTCGATGTCGACGCGGCTGACCGTGAACTGCGGGTTCGAGGCGGTGGCGATCACCGTCATGAGATAGCGATGCTCGCTCGGCGAGACGCCCGACTTCTGCCACGGGTGTCCGGTCGGCACGAATACGACCTCGTCGAGACCGAGGGAGTTCGCGACTTCGCTGGCTGCGACCAGGTGGCCGTGATGGATGGGGTCGAACGTGCCGCCCATCACGCCGATGCGCGGGGTGCGCGTGGTCGCAGCGTCGTTCATGGGGGCCTAGTGGCCGTGTCCCGCCTCGTGACCGTCCTTGCCGTGCTGCGCAGCCCAGGCCTCGGCCTTCGCCGAGTGACGGTTGGCGACGTTCTTGTAGGAGAAGGTCACCAGTCCGAGGAAGGCGAACACGACCGCAGCGATGGCTCCGAAGATCACCGTTTCGAGCGCGACGTTGCCGTGGTGCTCGGTTTCGGCAGCGGCCATCGCGATCTGTGCGACGAGGTTCATCCTGACTCCGTTTCGTGGCGTGCTGTTCGGGATCCTGTGATGTACAGCGTCCCCCAGTCTAGCCCTCAGCCGCGGGTCTGCCCCGCCCCACGCGCGAGCCATTTCGTGCTGGTCAGCTCCGACAGGCCCATCGGCCCCCGCGCATGCAGCTTCTGGGTGGAGATGCCGACCTCCGCTCCGAAGCCGAACTCGCCGCCGTCGGTGAAGCGGGTCGAGGTGTTCACCATCACGACGGCCGAGTCCACCTCGGCGAGGAAGCGCTCCGCATTGCGCGAGTCGGTCGTGATGATCGATTCCGTGTGACCTGTGCTGTATCGGCGGATGTGATCGAGCGCCTCATCGAGGGAGTCGACGACCTTCATCGCGATGTCGAGGCTCAGGTACTCGGTCTCCCAGTCGTCCTCGACCGCGGGGATCACGTTGGAGACGAGACCGGCGACCATGTCGTCGCCGTGGATCGCGACCCCTTCGCTCTGCAGCGCGCTGGCCACCAGGGGGATCAGACGCGGAGCCGCCTGACGATGCACCAGAACGGTCTCCACCGCGTTGCACACGCTCGGGCGCTGCACCTTGGCGTTCACGACGATGTCACTCGCCCAGTCGTCCGGCGCCGTCTCGTCGAGGAAGATGTGGACGTTGCCCGCTCCGGTCTCGATGACGGGCACGGTCGACTCCGTGACGACCGCCTCGATGAGGCCGGCACTCCCCCGCGGGATCAGGACATCGATGAAGCCACGACCGTGCATGAGCGCCTTCGCGCCGTCACGACCGAAGTCGTCCACGGTCTGGATCGCCTCGGGCGTGAGTCCAGCGTTCTGCACGGCGCTGCGCATGACGTCGACGAGGACGGTGTTGGAGTCGCGGGCAGCACTCCCGCCACGAAGCACCACGGCGTTGCCGGAACGCAGCGCGAGCGCGGCGATGTCGACCGTCACGTTGGGGCGGGCCTCGTAGATCGCGCCGACCACGCCGAACGGCACGCGCACCTGCTCGAGCGTGACGCCGTTGGGCATCCGGTGTCCGCCGACCACGCGGCCGACGGGATCTGCGAGAGCGGCTACCTCGCGCACAGCCGCCGCGAGGGCCGCCACGCGCTTGTCGTCGAGACGCAGCCGGTCGATGAGCGACTCCCCGATGCCGTCCTCGCGTCCGCGGGCGATGTCGCGACCGTTCGCCTCGATGATGCGCGGCGCGGCATCCAGAAGGGACACGGCGATGGATTCGAGCACACGGGCCTTGTCATCGCTCGTGAGCGCTGCCGTGGCGCGGGAGGCCTCTTTGGCGCGCTCGAGGCGTGCCTGCGGGGTCTGGTCGGTCATCCGCCCAGTTTATGAGGTGGCCGGCTCGAACCAGGTCCCTATTTCGGCGCCGGCGAGAGCCTGCTCGACGAGGTCGGCACTGGTGACCAGCACCCCGATCCCCGACGCCGCCGCGAGGCGCGCCGCCGAGACCTTGGTGGCCGCTCCCCCGGTGCCGACGCTGTTGACGACCGTCGCTCCGAACTCGAGGCCGGTCAGGTCGGCGTCCGGGGCCACGATGTCGATCGGCTCGGCGTCGGGATCGGTCGGAGGCTTCGTGTAGAGCGACTCGATGTCGCTGAGCAGGATGAGCGCATCGGCTTCGATCAGCTGGGCGACGAGCGCACCGAGCCTGTCGTTGTCGCCGAAGCGGATCTCCTGAGTTGCGACCGTGTCGTTCTCGTTCACGATCGGCAGGGTGCGCAGCCCGAGCAGTCGCTCCATGGCGCGACGGGCGTTGGAGCGCGATGTCGGGTTCTCGAGGTCACCGGTGGTGAGGAGCACCTGCCCTGCGACGATGTCGAAGGGACGCAGCGACTCCTGGTAGCGATACATGAGGATGTTCTGACCAACGGCCGCCGCGGCCTGCTGGGTCGCGAGGTCGGTCGGGCGGGCGTCCAACCGCAGGAACGGGATGCCCGACGCGATCGCACCCGATGACACCAGCACGACCTCGGCTCCGCGTGCATGCGCGGCAGCGAGGGCCTCGACGATGACGGGGATGCGCCAGGACGACTCACCGCTGATCGAGGAGGATCCGACCTTGACGACGATGCGGGACGCAGTAGCGAGTTCTGCGCGGGTTCGTGCTGTCACTCGCCGTCCTCGCGGTACGCGGCGAGACGCTGCGTCTCGACCTCGGCGCGGGCTTCGGCCTTGGCATCCATGCGCTCGTAGTACTGCTCGCGTCGCTCCGACGTCGTCCGTCGCGCGTTCGGGGCCAGACGGGGGTCGGTTCCACGCGGCGCACTCATCAGCTCCGCGGCCGATGTCATGGTGGGCTCCCAGTCGAAGACGATGCTGTCGCCCTCGCCGATGACGACGGTCGAGCCCTGAACGGCGCCGAGACGGAAGAGCTCGTCCTCGACACCGAGCTTCTCGAGTCGATCGGCGAGATAGCCGACGGCCTCTTCGTTCTGGAAGTCGGTCTGCTGCACCCATCGAACCGGCTTCTCACCCAGGATGCGGTACACGTTGCCGTAGGTGCCACCCTCGACACGGATGGTGAATTCCTTCTTGGACCCGCGAGGACGGATGATGACGCGCTCCGGCGGCGTCTCGAGCGCGGCTTCAGCACGCGCCTTCTCGACGAGCTCGCCCAACGCGAAGGTGAGCGGACGCAGCCCCTCATGGGAGACCGTGGAGATCTCGAACACGCGGAACCCGCGGGCCTCGAGATCGGGGCGCACGAGCTCGGCGAGGTCGCGCGCCTCGGGGACGTCGATCTTGTTCAGAGCGATGAACTGCGGGCGCTCGAGGAGCGGCGTCTGTCCCTCTGGGACCTCGTAGGCACCGAGCTCGGCGAGGATGACGTCGAGGTCGGAGATCGGGTCACGACCGGGCTCCAGAGTCGCGCAGTCGAGCACGTGCAGCAGCGCCGAGCAGCGCTCGACGTGGCGGAGGAACTCGAGACCGAGTCCTCGGCCCTCGCTGGCGCCCTCGATCAGGCCGGGCACATCGGCGACCGTGTAGCGGAAGTCACCGACCTGCACCACGCCGAGGTTCGGGTGGAGGGTCGTGAACGGGTAATCGGCGATCTTGGGCCGGGCGGCAGAGATCGCACCGATCAGGCTCGACTTGCCGGCGGACGGGTAGCCCACGAGGGCGATGTCGGCGACCGTCTTCAGCTCGAGGATGATGTCACCCTCGTGCCCAGGGGTGCCCAGGAGAGCGAAGCCGGGGGCCTTGCGCTTCGGGGTGGCGAGGGCGGCGTTGCCGAGCCCACCCATCCCGCCCTTGGCGACGACGAACCGCTCACCGGGGATGATCATGTCGATGAGGACTTCGCCGGCGGTGTTCTTCACCACGGTGCCGACCGGGACCGGCAGCTCGAGCGTCTCACCGAGGAACCCGGAGCGGTGGTCGCCCATGCCCGGACCGCCGTTGCCGGAGGAACGGTGCGGCGAGTGGTGATACGACAGCAACGTGCCGGTCTGAGGATCGGCGACGAGCACGACGTCGCCGCCGTCACCGCCGTTGCCTCCGTCCGGGCCGCCGAGCGGCTTGAACTTCTCGCGGTGCACGGAGACGCAGCCGTTGCCGCCCTTACCCGCACGCAGGTGCAGTGTGACGGTGTCGACGAACGTGACCATTTGCTAGTCCTCTGGGTTGCTGTGCGTTTTCGGAGGGCAGATACACGGACGGGGCGAGCCGAAGCCCGCCCCGAACCGGATATCTAGTGTCGCGCTGTGATCACTCAGCTGCGGCGACGATGTTGACGACCTTGCGGCCGCCCTTCGCGCCGAACTGGACCGCACCGGCGGCCAGAGCGAACAGCGTGTCGTCGCCGCCACGGCCGACGTTGACGCCGGGGTGGAAGTGCGTGCCGCGCTGGCGGACGATGATCTCGCCGGCGAGGACCTGCTGACCGCCGAAGCGCTTCACGCCGAGGCGCTGAGCGTTGGAGTCACGACCGTTACGGGTTGAGCTTGCGCCCTTTTTATGTGCCATGTCCTAATCCCCTCGGGCTTACTTGATGCCGGTGATCTTGACGCGCGTGAGCTCCTGGCGGTGGCCCTGACGCTTCTTGTAGCCGGTCTTGTTCTTGTACTTCTGGATGATGATCTTCGGGCCGCGGAGGTTGCCGATGACCTCAGCCGTGACCTTGACCTTCGCGAGCGAGTCAGCGTCGGTGGTCACCGTGGCGCCGTCGACGAGCAGCACTGCAGCCAGCTCGATCTTCTCGCCCTGGGCAGCCTTGACACGGTCGAGCTGAACGATCGTGCCGACCTCGACCTTCTCCTGCCGCCCACCGGCGCGCACTACTGCGTAAACCACTTCATACCTGTTTCGTTGGGGAGCTCGCGGCTCCGAGATCTCACGGGAAGACTGTTGCTTGCATGCACCGCAGAACGGCGGGTGCGAACGCAAGACTCTCCGCTTCGGCCGACGAGGACGACGCGGCATACGCACCAAGGGACTACTTTACCGGATGCGGGTCTGTGTCGCAAAGCGGGCCGCCTCCGATCTGTCTGGGCGCACGCTCGAGCCCCACCCCATCGCTGCGGACGTAGGCTGACGAGGTGACCGTACTCGTCGACGACCCGCTCTGGCCCGCCCACGGACGCCTGTGGGCACACCTGGTCAGCGACGAGAGCCTCGATGAGCTGCACGCGTTCGCGCGGGCGAACGGCATCGCTCCGCGCGCGTTCGACCTCGACCACTACGACGTGCCGGAGGAGATCATCCCCCGGCTCGTCGCCGCCGGCGCCCAGCATGTGAAAGGCAAAGAGTTGGTGCGTCGCCTGATCGCCTCAGGACTCCGAGTCCGCAGCCGCGACCGGCGCTGAAGGTTCGTTGTTCACCGAGACGGGAGTGCCGGTGAGCGCTGCCGTGCTCACCCGACGACGCCCTCGCCCCTGACCGGGCGCCTTCGGCTCCGGAAGGGCATCGAGAACCGAGTCGAGCAGCTGCTCAGCGGGAGTCTTCGGGCCCTTGCGGTCGCCGCCGCGCTTCTTGCGGGCCTTCTTCGGACGCTCGGCAGTTGCGGGCGCCTCCGCCGCGACGTCGACCGTCTCGGCTTCGTGCGCCGCACCCTCGGCCGTCGGAGCGATGGTCGAGGCCGCGATCTGCGCGAGAGCCGACTTGGCGCCCTCAGTGATGCTGTGGGTGACGGCCGGCGCCGCAGGAGCGCTCTGGCTCTGCCCGTTGCCGTTGCCGTTGCCGCCGTTGCCGCGCTGGCGACGACCGCTCTGCCCGTTGCCGTTGCTGTTGCCGCCCCCGTTGCTGTTGCTGGAGCGGTGCTTCACGACCGGGTCGTGGTGCACGATCACGCCACGACCGGCACACACCTCGCACGCCTCGCTGAAGGTCTCCAGCAGGCCGAGGCCGAGCTTCTTTCGCGTCATCTGCACGAGGCCGAGTGAGGTGACCTCGGCGACCTGGTGCTTCGTGCGGTCGCGGCTCAGGCATTCGATCAGTCGACGCAGCACGAGGTCGCGGTTGGATTCGAGCACCATGTCGATGAAGTCGACGACGATGATGCCGCCGATGTCACGCAGACGCAGCTGGCGGACGATCTCCTCCGCAGCCTCGAGGTTGTTCTTGGTGACCGTCTCCTCGAGGTTTCCGCCGGAGCCGACGAACTTGCCGGTGTTGACGTCGACGACCGTCATGGCCTCGGTGCGGTCGATCACGAGCGAGCCGCCGGAGGGCAGCCACACCTTGCGGTCGAGCGCCTTCTCGATCTGCTCCGTGATGCGGAAAGCATCGAAGGGGTCGGTCTCGTCTTCGTAGGCCTCGACGCGCTCCAGCAGGTCGGGGGCGACGCTCTCCAGGTACGCACGGATGGTCTGCTGCGCATCTTCGCCCTGGATCAGCATCTTCGTGAAGTCCTCGTTGAAGACGTCGCGGACGATCTTCACGAGAAGGTCGGGCTCAGCGTGCAGGAGCGCGGGCGCCTGCTGGTTCTCGACCTGCTTCTGGATGTGCTCCCACTGCGAGGTGAGTCGCTGTACGTCACGCGTCAGCTGGTCTTCGGTGGCGCCCTCGGCCGCAGTGCGGACGATCACGCCGGAGGACTCCGGCAGCACCTCCTTGAGGATGCGCTTGAGGCGCGCACGCTCGTTGTCGGGGAGCTTGCGGCTGATGCCGTTCATCGACCCGCCCGGCACGTAGACCAGGTAGCGGCCGGGGAGCGAGATCTGGCTCGTGAGACGCGCGCCCTTGTGTCCGACCGGGTCCTTCGTCACCTGCACGAGAACGCGGTCGCCGGGCTTGAGCGCCAGCTCGATGCGACGCGGCTGGTTGCCGGTCTCGACACCGTCCCAGTCGACCTCGCCGGAGTACAGCACGGCGTTGCGCCCACGACCGATATCGACGAAGGCGGCCTCCATGCTGGGGAGCACGTTCTGGACACGGCCCAGGTAGACGTTCCCGATGAGCGACGCGTCCTGGTTGCGGGCGACATAGTGCTCGACGAGCACGCCGTCCTCGAGGACGCCGATCTGGGTACGGCCGTTCTTCGACCGGACGACCATCTTGCGGTCGACCGACTCACGGCGCGCGAGGAACTCTGCTTCGGTCACGACGGGGCGACGGCGTCCGGCGTCACGGCCGTCGCGGCGACGCTGCTTCTTCGCCTCGAGACGCGTCGACCCCTTGATGGCCTTCGGCTCGGTGATGTACTCCACGACGCGCTGACGCTGACGCGGCTCTTCACGCTGATCCTCGCCCTCGGAGCCACCGCGGCGACGACGGCCACGACCACGGCCCGCCGCGTCTTCCTGGGGCTGCTCGCGCTCGGCGATGCGGTCGAAGATGCGCTCGCGACCCGGGCGTGCGGGAAGAGGGACGACCTCCGGCGCGTAGAAGTGCAGCTGCGTGGAGACCTGGGAGACGAACACCTCGGGAAGCAGGCCGAGCGACACGGCGGTCACCGGAGCCGGAGCCTCCGGAGCAGCCGGAGCCTCCGAGGCGGTGGTCTCCGAGGCGGTGGTCTCCTCGACGACCGGCTCGGCGACGGGCTCTGCGTCTGCCTCTGAAGAGGCAGCTGGCAGCGTCTCGGTGTCGGTGCTCACCGTCTCGGTGGTCTCCTCTGCCTCAGCGCTCGCTCCTGCAGCGGCTTCCGCGTCAGCTTCTGCTTCCGCCTGTGCATCCGCGACCGACTCGGCGGCAGCAGCAGCGTCGTCGGCAGCGGCCGCGGCGTCATCCGCAGCGGCATAGCCGGCGGCGACGTCATCGGCGGCGGCGTCCTCTGCCACCTCTGCCGCTTCGGAGAGCTCATCGCCCTCGTCCGACGACCCTGTGAGGTCGTCCGCCTCGGGAGCAGTGGGCTCCGTCAGCTCTCCCGCGGCGTCAGCCGGGAAGTCGAGGGTAGGGGCGTTGTTGTCATTGTTGTCATCGGCCATCTCTGGCTTACTCCCTGCACGGGACACTCGGTGTCCTGTGAAATCTCATGCGGTACCCGCGGGTTCCGCGAACTCACTCGGTTTGCGACCGGCTCATGGCTCTGATCGCGTGGGGCATTGGACCCCGAAGTCTGCTCGATGCGTGTCGCGGCAACGCCGTTCATCGCATCACAGGCCATTATCGCACCAAGTGGCTCCGTTCGCGGCATCCCGTCACGCGCAGCGAGTTTTCTCCGGCCTGTTCTCGCCGCATCCATAGCAGTCGCTGGGATAATCCCCAGTATGAGCGAGCAGCGCACCCGCCCCGTCATCTACGCCGTCTGGCTGATCATCGCGAGTGTGGTGGGCTGGTTCGCCGCCTTCCAGCTCACGATCGAGAAGTTCGTGCTGGCGGCGAATCCGGACGCCGTGCTGAGCTGCAACGTCAGCGTCATGATCCAGTGCGGCAAGAATCTCGACTCGTGGCAGGGCGAGGTGTTCGGCTTCCCCAACCCCCTGCTCGGCATCGCCGGTTGGATGGCTCCCCTGTTCATCGGCGTCGCACTGCTCGCCGGCTCGCGCTTCCCTCGATGGTTCTGGATGACGTTCGGTGCGGGCGTCACGTTCGCCTTCGGCCTCGTGTGCTGGCTGATCTGGCAGAGCATCTACGCGCCCAACCTCGGCGTGCTCTGCCCCTGGTGCATGCTGACCTGGTCGGTCACCATCCCCACCTTCTTCGCGACGATGCTGCATCTGACCCGCAACGGCACGTTCACGAGCAACGAGAAGCTGAAGGACCGGGCGAACCGACTGATGGTCTGGGTCCCCCTCGCGACGATCCTCGCCTACGCCGTGGTCATCCTGCTCGCCCAGCTGCGCGGCCTCGACCTCCTCGGAGAGGTCATCGGCATGGTCTTCTGACCCTCGGCTGATACCGCACGGATACAGAAGAAGCCCGCCCGTCGATCCTCGGATCGACGGGCGGGCTTCTTCGGCGTGACGGGCGCTCAGTCGAACCAGATGCCGAGCTCGCGAGCTGCCGACTCGGGGCTGTCCGAGCCGTGCACGAGGTTCTGCTGCACCTTGAGTCCCCAGTCGCGACCGAAGTCGCCACGGATCGTGCCGGGGGCCGCGGTCGTCGGGTCGGTGGTGCCCGCGAGCGAGCGGAAGCCCTCGATCACGCGGTTGCCCGCGAGACGGATGGCGACCGAGGGGCCGGAGAGCATGAACTCGAGCAGCGGCTCATAGAACGGCTTGCCCTCGTGCTCTGCGTAGTGCTCGGCGAGCAGGTCGCGGTCGGGCTCGACTAGGCGGATGTCGACGAGGGCGTAGCCCTTCGCCTCGATGCGGGCGAGGATCGCGCCGGTGAGGCCGCGAGCGACACCATCGGGCTTGACGAGGACGAGGGTTTCTTCGGTGGCCATGTCATTCACTCTCTGTCTGAGTCTCGGTCGTGGGCTCGGCGGGGCGTCGTGCGTCCAATCGGGCCCCTCCGATGGTCGCATACGCCCACATGCCGCCGAAAATCAGGACGACGAGCAGGATCGACGGGACGAAGAACGCCGACAGGGCGACGACGGCCTGGATGACCCATCCTGCGGTGAGCGCCCAGGGCTTCGTGATCATCCCGGCGATCACGATGCAGGCGAGCGCGAGCACGGCGCCGGCGACGATCGCCCACCACTGCTCGATCCCCTCGGGAAGCTGGCGCAGCCCGAAGATCGTGAGGCCGACGAGGAAGACCACGATGGCCTCGAAGCCCAGCACGACCGGTGCGAGCTTCTGCACGAGGGTGCGCGGCGGACGTGGCCGGCGAGCAGGTGTCGCCTCGGCGCTCATGCGCGCCACCCCGCCTTCCAGTCCTCGTCCTGCGCCAGCGCGATCGCCTCACCGGCGAGCACGACCGACCCCGCGATGATCACCGCGCGCCGGTCGGAGGATGCGGCCCACTCACGCGCGGCGTCGGCGGCATCGGCGAGCGAGTGGTGCACGGTCGCGCGCTGTCCGTTCTGCTCGACGAGGTCGGCGATCGCATCTGCATCGCTCGCGCGGTCGGAATCCGGAGCGGTGGCGAACACGTGAGCCGCGGTGGGAGCCAGCTCAGCGACGATACCGGCGGCGTCCTTGTCGGCGAGCACACCGAGCACCAGACCCCACTCGTCGAAGTCGAAGCTGTCGTCCAGCGCCTGAGCGAGCGCCTTGGCGCCGTGCGGGTTGTGCGCGGCGTCGACGATCACGGTCGGGGCGATGCCGAGCAGCTGCAGCCTTCCGGGCGAGGTGCTCTCCTGCAGGCCTGCCGTGACGATGTCCGCGGCGATGCGCTGAGTGGCCCCGCCGATGAGCGACTCGACGGCGGCGACGGCGAGAGCGGCGTTGTGCCCCTGGTGCGCGCCGTAGAGCGGGAGGTACTCCTCGGCGTACTCCCCCGCCAGGCCGCGGATCGTGAGCAGCTGCCCGCCGACCGCGAGCTTCTGCTCGGTGAGACCGAACTCCTCGCCCTCGAAGGCGATGGTCGCGTTGCGCTCCGCCGCCACCCGACGCAGCACCTCGGCCGCCTCGGCGGGCTGCTGGGCCGACACCACGGCCGCGCCCTCCTTGATGATGCCGGCCTTGACCTCGGCGATCTCGGCGATCGTGCTGCCGAGACGGTCGGCGTGGTCGATGTCGATCGGGGCGAACACCGCCACGTCGCCATCGGCCGTGTTCGTGGAATCCCACTCGCCACCCATGCCGACCTCGAGCACCAGCACGTCGATCGGCGCGTCAGCCAGTGCGACGAACGCCAGCACGGTCAGCAGCTCGAAGAACGTCAACGGAGCATCGCCGGCTGCCTCGAGCTCGGCGTCGACGATGTCGACGAACGGCTCGATCTCGTCCCACGCGTCCGCCACCGCCTCGTCGGCGATCGGCTCGCCGTCGATCATGATGCGCTCGGTGAAGCGCTCCAGGTGGGGACTCGTGAACAGTCCGGTGCGCAGATCGTGCGCTCGCAACAGGCTCTCGATCATCCGCGCGGTCGACGTCTTGCCGTTCGTGCCCGTGATGTGCACAACGCGGTAGGTGCGCTGCGGGTCGTCGAGGAAGGCGAGGATGCGGGCGGTGCGCTCCTTGCGGGGCTGCACCCAGCGCTCTCCCGCGCGGCTCAGAAGGGCCTCGTAGACGGCATCGGCCCGGTCGGCGGCGCTCATGCTGCTGCTCCCATCCTGGTGACGGCGATCGTGAAGTCACCGGCGTTCGCATAGGTGCCGGCGGGGATGACGGCGGAGAACTCGGGCGTCACTGCCGCGGCGGCGGCGAGCACCGTCCCGTGTCCGAAGATCGAGTCGCCCTGCGCGTCGATCACGAAGTACTCCTCGGCCAGGGTCTCCGCCGCGATCCCGGCGAGGTCGAAGGCGGAGACGACAGCCGTGGTGTCCACGTCGTCCTGGAACCGGAGCACCAGCTGGATGCGATCGCTGACGTCGAGGTCGGCGTTCTTGCGGGTCTCCTGCACGGCGCGGATCACATCGCGAGCGAGCCCCTCGGCTTCCAGCTCCGGGGTCGTCGTCGTGTCGAGCAGCACGAAGCCGCCGGTGGGGACGATGGCGAGAGCCTCTCCCTCCGGGCGGCCCGTGGTCTCGAGCACGAGCTCGTACTCCGAGGGTTCGAGCACGATGCCGCCCGCGGTCACGACGCCGGAGACCTCGCTCCAGTCGCCCGAACGCGCAGCCTGGATGGCCTTCTGCACGTCCTTGCCCAGACGCGGCCCCGCCGCGCGGGCGTTGACGCTGAGGCGGTGGGCGATGCCGTACTCCGTCGCCGTGTCATCGGCGAGCGGGACGAGCTCCACCGACTTCACGTTCAGCTCCTCGCGGAGGATGTCCTCGAACTGGCCGAGCGACGCCGCCAGCGGCGAGACCACGGTGAAGCGGGCGAGCGGGAGGCGCACGCGCAGCTTCTCCTTCTTGCGCAGAGCATTGCCAACGCTCGACAGCTCGCGTACCGCGTCCATCGCGTCGCGGATCTCGTCCGCCGCCGGGAACTGCGCCGAGTCGGGCCAGTCGGTCAGGTGCACGCTGCGTCCGCCGGTGAGGCCCTGCCACACGCGCTCGCTGACGAGCGGTACGAGAGGCGCCGCGACACGGGTGAGCGTCTCGAGCACGGTGTAGAGCGTGTCGAAGGCCTCGCGGCTCTTCGGGTCTTCCGTCACGCCGGTCCAGAAGCGGTCGCGCGAGCGCCGGATGTACCAGTTGGTGAGCACCTCGGCGAAGTCACGCAGACGCGCGGACGCGGTGGTGGAGTCGAGGCCCTCGAGGTCGGCGCGCACCTCGCGGACGAGGTCGCCCAGACGCGCCAGGATGTAGCGGTCGAGCACATCGGTGGAGTCGGTGCGCCAGGAGGCCTCATATCCGTCGGTGCCGGATGCATTGGCGTAGGTCGCGAAGAAGTACCACGAGTTCCACAGCGGCAGCAGGAATTCGCGGACGCCCGAGCGGATGCCCTCCTCGGTGACGGCGAGGTTGCCTCCGCGCAGCACCGAGCTCGACATCAGGAACCAGCGCATCGCGTCGGAGCCGTCGCGGTCGAGCACCTCGGACACATCGGGGTAGTTGCGCAGCGACTTCGACATCTTGTAGCCGTCACTGCCGAGCACGATGCCGTGGCAGCTGACACCCGTGAAGGCGGGGCGATCGAACAGCGCGGTCGACAGCACGTGCATGACGTAGAACCATCCGCGGGTCTGCCCGATGTACTCGACGATGAAGTCGGCCGGCGAGTGCGAGTCGAACCACTCCTGGTTCTCGAACGGGTAGTGCACCTGCGCATAGGGCATCGAGCCCGAGTCGAACCACACGTCGAAGACGTCTTCGATGCGGCGCATCGTGCTCTTGCCGGTGGGGTCGTCGGGGTTCGGGCGCGTGAGGTCGTCGATGTACGGCCGGTGCAGGTCGATCTCGCCCTCGGGGTTGCGCGGCAACGTGCCGAAGTCGCGCTCGAGGTCCTCCAGCGAGCCGTAGGCGTCGACACGCGGGTACTCCGGGTCGTCGCTCTTCCAGATCGGGATCGGCGAACCCCAGTAGCGGTTGCGGCTGATCGACCAGTCGCGCGCGCCCTCGAGCCACTTGCCGAACTGCCCGTGCTTGACGTTCTCCGGTACCCACGTGATCTGCTCGTTGTTCGCGAGCAGGTCGTCCTTGATGTCCGTCACGCGGATGAACCAGCTCGAGACGGCCTTGTAGATCAGGGGGTTCCGGCAGCGCCAGCAGTGCGGGTACGAGTGCTCGTAGCTCTGCAGGCGGATCAGACGACCGTTGTCGCGGATCAGGCGCACGAGCGGCGTGTTCGCCTCCATCCACAGCTCGCCCGCCACATCGGTGACGTTCGGGAGGAAGCGTCCGCCGTCGTCGAGGGACAGGATCGTGGGGATCCCGGCGGCGCCGGCGACACGCTGGTCGTCCTCACCGTAGGCCGGGGCCTGGTGGACGATGCCGGTGCCGTCGCTGACGGTGACGTAGTCGTCGACCAGGATGCGCCAGGCGTTCTCGGTCCCGTAGGTCTCGGTGTCGGCGTAGTAGTCGAACAGCCGGTCGTACGTCACATCCTGCAGCTCGGCGCCGCGGACCGTGGCGTCGACGGCCGCGAGAGCCTCTTCGGTGCTCTCGTAGCCGAGGTCCTTGGCGTATCCGCCGACGAGCTGACGGGCGAGCAGGTAGCGGTGCGCGGAGGACTCGATCGCGGCATCCGTCGTCCCTGCGGCCTGATGCACGTCGGCCGCGCCGTTCGGACCGGCGGGGAGCACGACGTACTCGATCTCCGGGCCCACGGCGAGCGCGAGGTTGGTCGGCAGGGTCCAGGGCGTGGTCGTCCAGGCGAGGGCGCGGACGCCGGTGAGGCCGAGCGCTTCCGCCTTGGCTCCCGTCAGCGGGAAGGTGACCGTGACGGACGGGTCCTGACGCATCTGGTAAACGTCGTCGTCCATGCGCAGCTCGTGGGCGCTGAGCGGAGTCTCGTCGCGCCAGCAGTACGGCAGCACGCGGTACCCCTCGTAGGCGAGGCCCTTGTCGTAGAGGGTCTTGAACGCCCACAGCACGCTCTCCATGTAGCCGAGGTCGAGCGTCTTGTACCCGCGCTCGAAGTCGACCCAGCGCGCCTGACGGGTGACGTAGTCCTGCCACTCGTGCGTGTAGGTCAGGACCGAGCTCTTCGCCTTCGCGTTGAAGACGTCGATGCCCATCTCCTCGATCTCGGCCTTCTCGGTGATCCCGAGCTGCTTCATGGCCTCGAGCTCGGCCGGCAGCCCGTGCGTGTCCCACCCGAAGACACGATCGACCTTGTGGCCGGTCATGGTCTGGAAGCGCGGGAACACGTCCTTCGCGTACCCGGTGAGCAGGTGGCCGTAGTGCGGCAGGCCGTTCGCGAACGGAGGCCCGTCGTAGAACACCCATTCGGGTGAGCCCTCACGCTGCGCGATCGAGGCGCGGAAGGTGTCGTCCGTCTTCCAGAACGCGAGCACCTCCTCCTCGATCTGCGGGAAGCGGGGGCTGGGCGCGACGGAATCGGCGGCGGGGCCGAAGGAGGAACGGGGGTAGGTCATCGTGTCTCGCAGTGGTCGTCGTGGCGGATGCTCCTGCGAGGACGATCCTCGCGGACCGCGGTACCACCTCGCGTGCCACGCCTTGCGACGCGACCACTCTCACTGCGGCTGTGACGGGCCTGCCCCGCTCGGTTCTACTGAGCGCTTCCCGAGGGCGACGCCGTTCTTCCGAGAGCTCCCCGGTGATGGCCGGATCGATGCTCGTGTCTCCAGTGTACGCGTGCGCACACCCTCAGGACACGCCTCTGCTCTCCTCGCCCCCGGCCTCCCGCGCGCCGGGAGCGATGTCGCCGGCGCACCCTACGCTCGAAGCATGGCCCGCACCCCCGAGTCCCCCGCCCCTCCCCGCGTCACGGCTCCCGACCTGCCGCCCGTGCTCGAGCCTGCATTTCCCGCGCGCAGCGCCGACCTCATCGCCGCCCAGCTCGACCTGAACGGCACCGTCGATCTCGCCTACTCGACGCTCGAGCAGTGCATCCTGAGCGCCGACGCCGACGCCATCGACCTCACCGGCGCGACGGTCGTCGACGTCGACATGTCCGGTGTCCGCATCGCCTCCCTCCGCATGCGCGATGCCAATGTGCGGCGGGTGCGGATCAGCGGCGGGCGTATCGGCACTCTCGACCTCAGCGAGGCGCTCATCTCGGAGCTCGATCTGCGGGATGTGCGCATCGACTATCTGAATCTGGGGGCGGCCAAGGTCACCGATCTCGAGATCTCGGGGTGCAGCATCCGCACCATCGACATGCCGCAGGCCGAGCTCTCCCGTGTGCGCTTCACAGCCACATCGAGCGACGAGGTCGACCCACGGGGCATGCGCGCGAAAGACATGGATCTGCGTGGGCTCGACGCCGTCGCCTATCTCGACGCCCACAGCCTCCGCGGGGCCACCCTCACCTCGTTCCAGGTGCAGCAGCTCGCCCCGGCACTGGCGGCGGGCATCGGCATCCAGATCAAGGACTGACGGCAGATCAGAAGCCGGCGGGGCCACTCGCGTCGAGCAGCTCCCGTGTGAACGGATGCTGGGGCGCCGCGAACACGTCGACGGTGGCCCCCTGCTCGACGATCCGTCCGTCCTGCATCACGAGCACCTCGTCGGCGACTGCGCCGATCACGTCGAGATCGTGGGAGACGAGGATCATCGTCAGCTGCCGCTCCTGCTGCAACCGGCCGAGCAACCGCAGCACCCGCTCCCGCACCGAGGGGTCGAGCGCCGAGACGGGTTCGTCGAGTACCAGCACCTCCGGGTCGGCGGCGAGCGCGCGGGCGATCGCAGCCCGCTGTCGCTGACCACCGGAGAGGGCGCTCGGACGCCTGTCGGCGATCTCCGGCGAAAGACCGACCTCGGCGAGGAGCTCCCCGACGCGGGCGACACGTCGCGCGCGAGGCACGCCGCCCGCCTCCAGTCCCTCCCGCAGCGATCGGCCGATCGTCCACCGTGGATCGAAGGCGCCGAGCGGGTTCTGGTGCACGAGTTGCACCCGTCGCTCCGCCGTCCACCGCAGGGTGCCGCTGTCCGGCGTGTCGACCCCGACGATCATGCGCGCGAGTGTCGTCTTGCCCGACCCCGACTCCCCCACGATGCCGAGCGTCTGTCCGTCCTTCACCGTGAACGTCGCGTCGATGACAGCGGGCACCGTGGCGAAGCTGCGCGAGAGGCCGCGGGCGATCAGCACCGGCGAGGACTCCGTGGGGGCCGCAGCTCTGGGCTCGTGCATCGTCGCGGCGATGAGCTGCTTCGTGTACTCGTGCCGGGGGTTCTCGAGCACCTCGGAGACCGTCCCGGATTCGACCACGATGCCATCCTTCATCACGAGGACTCGGTCGGCGATCCGGCGAACCGCGGCGAAGTCATGACTGATGAAGACGAGCGCGGTACCTGCATCGGTGATCTCGCGCAGCAGTCCGAGGATCCGGGCCTGCACGGTGGCATCGAGTGCGGTCGTCGGCTCGTCCGCCACCAGCACGGCGGGGCCCGCGGCGAGTGCGGAGGCGATGAGCGCCCGCTGTCGGAGGCCTCCGGAGAGCTCGTGCGGGTGCTGTCGGGAGCGACGTTCGGGGTCGGGCATCCATACCCGCGCCAGAAGCTCCTGCACCCGCCCCGCCAGCGCCGCACGTCCGCGGACGATCCGATGCAGCAGCAGCGGCTCGGCGACCTCCGTCCCGACCCGGCGAAGGGGGTCGAGCGAGACCAGAGCGTCCTGGGAGACGAGCGCGATCCCGGCTCCGCGAAGGTCGCGCCACGCACGTTCGGAGAGCCCGGCGGCATCCCTTTCGTCGATGAGGAGGCCCTCCAGGGAGACGGTGGCCTCTGCCGGCGTCAACCCCAGCAGTGCGCGGGCCGTGAGCGACTTCCCCGCGCCGGACTCCCCGACGATCGCGACGCACTCCCCGCGTTCGACAGTGAAGGAGACGTCGTCCACCACGCGCTTCCCGTCGAAGGCGATCCGCAGCCCCCGCACCTGCAGTGCAGCGTTCATGCCGCCCTCCCGTCTGCGCGCGCCCGCAGGATCCGTCCGACGACCGTCGCCGACACCACGGTGAGCGTGATCGCGATGCCGGGGAAGAGCGAGATCCACCACGCCTGTCCCAGCACGTTGCGACCACCGGCGAGCATGAGCCCCCACTCCGGTGTCGGCTCCGAGGGGCCGAGACCCAGGAAGCTGAGCCCGGCCGCGGCCAGGATGCTCGAACCGATGCCGATGGTCGCGAGCACGCTCAGTGCGCCGAGGACGCCGGGCACCACGTGCCGGGTGAACGCGCGCACCCGCGGGACGCCGAGGATGCGGGCCGCCTCGACGTGCTCGGCGACGCGCAGCGTCTGCGTCTGCACGCGCGCCAGCCGGATGTAGACGGGCACAGCGGCCAGGGTCACCGCGATCGCGATGTTCACCGGCCCCGGCCCCAGGACCGCGACCACGACCAGCGCGACGAGGAACTCGGGGAAGGCCATCAGCACGTCGTTCACCCGCATCACGGTGGTATCGATGCCCTTCGGCGCGACTCCGGCGAGCGCGCCGATGACGAGCCCGACGACGAGCGCCACCCCGGTGGCGAGGAGTCCGATGCCCAGCGAACGCCCTGCGCCGTAGATGACTCGCGAGTACACGTCGCGCCCGCTCTGGTCGGTGCCGAACAGGTGCTCGGCACTCGGCGGAAGCAGGGCGGAGCGAACGGCGGTCTGCAGCGGATCGTGAGTGGCGAGCACGCCGGGCCAGAGCGCCGCGAACACGATCACCGCGAGCACCACGATCGCGACCCACAGCAGCACCCGCTGCGCGCGCCTCATCGGACGCCTCCGGCTCGCGAGGCCCTGACGCGCGGATCGATCAGGGGATGCACGAGTTCGACCACGAGGTTCACCGCGACGAAGACCAGGGCGCTCAGCAGGATGATCCCGGTGATCACCGGCAGGTCGCGGTCGCTGATCGCGGCGAGGGTCACGCGGCCCAGGCCCGGACGCGCGAACACGGTCTCCACCAGCACCGCACCACCGAGCACGGATCCGGTCAGGTAGGCCGCGAGCGTCACGGCCGATGCGGCGCCATGCCGCAGTCCGTGCCGCAGGGTGAACCACGAGGGGCTCGCACCCCGGGCACGCACCGTCTCGGCGAACGGCATGCGCTCCGCCTGCATCAGGCCGTCACGCAGCACCTGGCTGAGCAGCGCGGCGACCGGGAGCGCGAGAGTGATCGCCGGCAGGACGAGCGTGGCGGGGTTGCGGGCTCCCGACACCGGGAACCAGCCCAGTCCGAACGCGAAGACGCTGAGCAGGACGAGCCCGATCCAGAACACCGGGGAGGAGAGCACCACGAGCTCCACAGCGGCCGCGATCGTGCGCGCTGCCCTGCCCCGCACGAGGACCGCCACCGCGAGCGCGAGCACGAGGGCGATCACGAGCGCGAGCACCGAGAGCTGCACCGTCGCTCCGAGCTGACGTCCGATCACCTCCGTCACCGGCATCCGCAGCTGGTACGACTCCCCCAGATCTCCCCGAGCGAGCTGGCCGATGAAGCCGAGGTACTGCTCGAACGGCGGACGGTCGAGCCCCAGGTCGGCGCGGATCCCGTCCTTTATGGCCTCGCTCACCTGCGCCTGGGGCCCCAGCATCACCGAGACGGGGTCACCGGGGATCACCCGGAACGCGAGGAAGGCGACGGTCGCCGCGCCCCACAGGACGATGACGACGGATGCGACCAGACCGGCGATACGGGCGAGAGCAGCCTTCACCACCCGTGCCCTCCGCTCCGTCGACGGTTCAGCCGACGGTCACATCGTAGAACAGCGGCCGACCGTACAGGTCGTACTCGAGTCCCTCGACGCGGTCGCCGACGGCCGTGATCGCCGACGGGCTGTACAGCGGCACGATGGCCGTGTATGTGGCATTCCACTGCTGCAGCTGGGTGTACAGCTCGTTGCGCTTGTCCTGATCGCTCGAGGCGACGGCCTGCTCGAGCAAGGCATCGATCTGCGGGTCGCTCACCTGCGAGGCGTTCTGGAATCCGTCGGTGTGCAGGTGACTGCGCAGCAGATCGGGATCGACGCCCGAGAAGCCCCAGTCGGTCAGATCGAAGGTCTTCGGCTCGTACTGCTCGTTGTAGGCGCCGGGCTCGAGCTCCTCACGCTGAACCTCGAAGCCGATGCTCTTCAGGTCCGACTGGATGGCGTTGCCCAGCGCGGCGCGGTCGTCGGGAACCGGCGTCCAGGCGATCCAGCGCACGGAGAGTCGCTTGCCGTCCTTCATGCGGATGCCGTCGGTGTCGCGATCCGTCCATCCGGCCTCGTCGAGCAGCGCATCGGCCGCATCCTGATCGAACGGCCAGCTGCCCTCGAGCGACGCGTCGTAGCCCGGAGTCGTCGAGCCGAGGATGCTCCATGCCCGCGGGAACTGTCCGAAGTAGATCTCCTCGACAGCGGCGTCGATGTCGATGCCGCGGGCGAAGGCCTGGCGCACCTTCTCGTCGGCGAATACCCCGTACTTCTCGTTCAGGTACAGCGAGTACGGCAGACCCGGGTACTCGATCGAGTCGACCGTGACGCCGTCGCCGAGGTCCTTCGCGAGGTTCGGCGGGATGTTGCTGGCGAGGTCGGCCTCGCCGCTGGTGACGACACCGGTGCGGACCGAGGCCTCCGGCTGGATCTCGACGCGCAGGGTCTCGAACTTCGGAGCCTCGGTGTCGTGCGGACCCCACGCGTAGTCGTCGTTGCGGGTGTAGACGATCTCCTGGTCTGGCGTGTACTCGGTGAGCTCGAACGGCCCGGTGCCCACGGTGATGTCGGGTCCGCCGGCCTTGAGCTTGTCTGCGGACTTCGCGAGCACGGCCGGCGAGTAGAAGCCCAGCTGCGGCGTGCTCGCCGCCTGCAGGAACGGGGCGTACGGCTGGGTGAAGGTCACCGTGACCGTGTAGTCGTCGACGACCTCCGTGCCCTTGTAGAAATCGGCGCCGAGCATGCTGGCAGCCTGAGCGGAAGCCGTCTCGGGGTCGACGATGCGGTCGAAGTTCGCCTTGACCGCGGCGGCGTCGAACTTCTCGCCATCGGTGAAGGTCACGTCGTCCCGGAGCACGAAGGTGTACTCCGTGCTGTCCGGCGAGACTTCCCAGCTCTTCGCAAGCCACGGGCTGAACGTTCCGTCCGCCTCCTGGAACACCAGCGAGTCGAGCACGGCCCGCTGCACCATGCCGGAGACGTCGAGCTGGCTCACCTGCGGGTCCATGTGCCCGGCCGAGAGGTTCGCGCCCTCGATGGACCACACCACCTCTCCTCCGCCTTCTCCTTCGGAACCGGGGGCCGCGCAGGCGCTGAGCACCAGCGCGGTGGCAGCGGCGAGCGCCGCGAAGGGCAGGAGACGGCGCACTGATTTTGCGGGCATGACGATTCCTCTGGACGAGCGGGTCGGGATCCCTCCATCCTACGGCGGATTGTTGGACCGGGTCGATCTGCAGCGACCTGCCGGGCCCGCGATGCTCGGTAGACTGTTCGGCACCACCCACACTCAGGCACGCTCACACAGTGCCGCATACATCGCTCGAGGAGACCTTCATGCCTGCTTCCGAATCGTCGCAGAACCAGATTCCCGACAAGCCCGTACTCGAAGGCCTCGAAGCGAAGTGGGACGCCGCATGGGCCGAGCAGGGCACCTACCTGTTCGATCGTCTGCGCGCGGCACAGGCCGGCCGTGACGGCGTGTATTCGATCGACACCCCTCCTCCCACGGCATCGGGCAGCCTGCACATCGGACACGTGTTCTCGTACACGCACACCGACGTGAAGGCGCGCTTCGAGCGTATGCGCGGCAAGATCGTGTTCTACCCGATGGGATGGGACGACAACGGCCTGCCCACCGAGCGCCGCGTGCAGAACTACTACGGTGTGCGGTGCGACCCCTCGCTCCCCTACACGCCCGACTTCACACCCCCGTTCGAGGGTGGCGACAACAAGTCCAGCCGTGCAGCCGATCAGCAGCCGATCAGCCGCCGCAACTTCATCGAACTCTGCGAGCGCCTCACGATCGAGGACGAGAAGCAGTTCGAAGCACTGTTCCGCCAGCTCGGACTGAGCGTGGACTGGACACAGACCTACCGCACGATCTCCGACGACACCATCCGTCAGAGCCAGCTCGCGTTCCTGCGCAACATCGAGCGCGGTGAGGCGTATCAGGCGCTGGCCCCGACGCTGTGGGACATCGACTTCCGCTCCGCCATCGCGCAGGCCGAGCTCGAGGACCGCGACCAGCAGGCGGCCTATCACACGATCGAGTTCCCCTTCGCGGACGGCTCGGGATCGATTGCGATCGACACCACCCGCCCGGAGCTGCTCCCCGCGTGCATCGCGATCGTGACGCACCCTGAGGGCCCGCACAAGCACCTCATCGGCACCAAGGTGAAGACCCCCTTCTTCGGCGCCGAGATCGAGATCCACGGGCACCACCTCGCCCAGCCCGACAAGGGCACCGGCGCTGCCATGGTCTGCACCTTCGGCGATGTGACCGACATCATCTGGTGGCGCGAGCTGCGCACCACCGACAACGAGTCGCTGCCGAACATGACCACGATCGGCCTGGACGGGCGATTCCTGCCTGATGCCCCCGCCTCCGTCGCGAACCCCGAGGCGGCGACCTGGTACGGCGAGGAGATCGCGGGCAAGACCGTCTTCAGCGCGCGCAAGGCGATCGTGGAGAAGCTGCAGGCGACGGGCGACATGACCGCTGTCGGCAAGCCGTTCAACCACGCGGTGAAGTTCTTCGAGAAGGGCGACCGTCCGCTCGAGATCGTCTCCACGCGGCAGTGGTACATCCGCAACGGCGCCCGCCACGGCGAGCTGCGCGACAAGCTCATCGCCCACGGCGAGGAGCTCGCCTGGCACCCCGAGTTCATGCGTGTGCGCTACGAGAACTGGGTCGGCGGCCTGACCGGCGACTGGCTGGTGTCGCGTCAGCGCTTCTTCGGTGTGCCGATCCCCCTCTGGTACGCCCTGGACGAGAACGGCGAGCGCGACTACGACCGCGTGCTCACCCCGGATGCGGCGACGCTCCCGATCGACCCGACCACCGATGTGCCCGCCGGATACACCGAGGACCAGCGCGGCGTGGCGGGCGGCTTCGACGCCGAGGCCGACATCCTCGACACCTGGGCGACCTCGTCCCTCACTCCGCAGCTCGCGGGTGGCTGGCAGCGCGACGAGGAGCTCTGGCAGCTCACTGCTCCGTTCGACCTGCGCCCCCAGGGTCAGGACATCATCCGCACCTGGCTGTTCTCGACGATGCTGCGCTCGACGCTCGAAGACGGCAGGACGCCGTGGCGCAACGCCGCGATCTCCGGATTCATCGTCGACCCCGACCGCAAGAAGATGTCGAAGTCGAAGGGCAACGTGGTCACCCCGGCCGACGTGCTCGAGGCCCACGGCTCCGACGCGGTGCGCTATTGGGCCGCCTCGAGCCGTCTCGGCATGGACGCGGCGTTCGACCCGCAGAACCCGACGCAGGTGAAGATCGGTCGCCGTCTGGCCATCAAGGTACTGAACGCGGCGAAGTTCGTGCTGTCGTTCCCCGTGCCCGAGGGTGCGCAGGTGACTCACGCCCTCGACGCGTCGATGCTGACCGCGCTCGACAGCGTCGTCGTCGAGGCCACCAAGGCGTTCGAGCGGTACGACGCCGCTCGTGCGCTGGAGCTCACCGAGGCCTTCTTCTGGACGTTCTGCGACGACTACCTCGAGCTCGTGAAGGAGCGCGCCTACAACCAGGCCGATGTGGGACAGGCCTCCGCGGCGCTCTCGCTGCGTCTGGCCCTGTCGACGCTGCTCCGCCTACTGGCTCCGGTGCTGTCCTTCGCGGCAGAGGAATCGTGGTCCTGGTTCGAAGAGGGCTCCGTGCACACGGCCGCGTGGCCGACGCCGCTCGGCATCGACGGCGACCCGGCGGTGCTGGCTGCAGCCAGTGAAGCGCTGATCGGCATCCGCCGCGCGAAGACCGAGGCGAAGGCCTCGCAGAAGACTCCGGTCTCGCGCGCGGCGATCGCCGCCCCCGCCGCGAAGCTCGACGCCCTCCGCGCAGCCGCCGACGACCTCCGCGCCGTCGGCCGCATCGCCGAGCTCGAGTTCACCGAGGCGGAGGCGTTCGCGGTCACCGCGATCGAGCTCGCTCCGGTCGAGGCGTCCTGATGCAGCTGGGCACGCGCTGGGCGGCGGGGTCCGAGGCTCCGGCTTCCGTCCCCGCCTCCCTGCGACCGGCGATCGCCGAGGTCGAGGCCAAGGGGCTGACCGGTCACTGGACGCTCACCTGGCTGGAAGGCCGCGCGATCGCTGAGCTCGACGCAGGGTGGGAGGTCTTCCAGACCGCCTCCGGCGAGATCGTCGCCCGCCCCTTCGAGGACTGAACCTCCTCGCCAGGACGACACCGGGTCTCAGCGCCGGGTCAGCCCGAGCTGGGCGAGAGCGTGGTCGACGGCGCGCGGATCCTGCCTGCGGGTCTGCTGTTCGCGCAGCAGATCCAGGGAGAGCTCACGCCGTTCGGCGCGCCGCGAGATGCGGTGCTCGACGTAGGCGGTGAGATGGCCTGCGAGTCTCAGCAGGCCACGTTCGGTCTGGGTCGGCGCCACCAGGTGAAGAGTCGCGCTGGTCATGATTCCTCCACGGTGTCGTCGCTGGATCCGCGCGTCGCCTGCTGCGGCGTCGGAAGGTCGAAGAGTTCGGTGCGGAGAGAGACGCGTCGAACATCGGGGCCGGTCTGACCCCGGTAGCGCTCGATAGCGCTCTCCACGATGCTCTCGAGCTCCTCCCGGAGCGACATGGCCTGCTCCGGCGTCATATCGAGGTGGGTGGTGATCGTGATCCCCACATCGCGCCAGGCCTCGGGCACCTCGGACTGCGGCCGGTTGAGGTACGACATCAGCGTCTCGTGCCGCAGCCGGAAGAACTCCGACGTGACGATCTGCGCAGCGGCACGGTTCGCCGGCGAGGTCATCTCGTCGGGCCCCGGCACGTCGATGCGCCCCTTGGGCCGCTCCCACCATCGCTCGCGTGCCGTGCCCCGCCCCTCGACCTCGCGGATGAGGTCGTGCGCGGCGAGGGCGCGGAGGTGGTAGCTGGTCGACCCCGAGGTCTCCCCCACGAGGGCGGCGAGCGAGCTCGCCGTCTGCGGACCACGAGCGGCGAGAAGGTCGAAGATCTTCACCCGGAGCGGGTGCGCCAGGGCCTTCAGCGCACTGGCGTCGAGAGTCCTGACCTGGGTCTCATTCGTCATGCATGCAAAGATACCGTTGCAAAGAAGTCTTTGCAAGTGTTTCTTTGCAAGTTGTGCGGATCAGTCGATCGCCGCCCGTGCAGCGACGAAGGCCGCGACGCAGCGCTCGATCTGATCCGGCGTATGCGCCGCCGAGAGCTGCACCCGGATCCGTGCCAGGTCGCGGGGCACGACGGGGAAGCTGAAGGCGGTCACGTAGACACCGCGCTCCTGCATCTCGCGAGCGATCCGCGCCGTCTTCGCGGCGTCGCCGAACATGACAGGGACTATGGGGTGCTCCCCGGGCAGCAGGTCGAACCCCTCGGCGGTCATGCGCTCGCGGAAGAGCGCGGCATTGCTGCGCAGACGCGCACGAAGATCGGCCGACCCCTCGACGAGGTCGAGCGCGGTCAGGGTGCCCGCCACGATCGCCGGGGCGAGCGTGTTCGAGAAGAGGTACGGACGGGATCGCTGGCGCAACAGAGCCACGATGTCCGCGTGCGAGGCGACGTAGCCCCCGGATGCGCCGCCGAGCGCCTTGCCGAATGTGCCGGTGTAGATGTCGACGCGGTCGGCGACTCCGCAGAGCTCCGGCGTCCCCCGGCCGTTCTCGCCCACGAAGCCGACGGCGTGCGAGTCGTCGACGAAGACGAGGGCGTCATAACGCTCTGCCAGGTCGCAGATCTCGGCGAGCGGTGCGATGTAGCCGTCCATCGAGAACACGCCGTCCGTCACCACCACGCGGAAGCGGGCGTCCGAGGCGGCCTGCAGCTGCGCTTCGAGATCGGCCATGTCGCGGTTCCGGTAGCGGAGCCTGCGCGCTTTCGAGAGCCGGATACCGTCGATGATCGACGCATGGTTGAGCTCGTCCGAGATGATCGCATCCTCGGCGGAGAAGAGCGTCTCGAACACTCCCCCGTTCGCGTCGAAGCACGACGAGTACAGGATGGCCTCGTCCGTGCCGAGGAAGTCGGCGAGCCGACGCTCGAGCTCGAGGTGCTGCTCCTGGGTACCGCAGATGAAGCGCACGCTGGCCAGACCGTAGCCCCATTCCTGCAGGGCCGTGGTCGCGGCGTCGAGGATGCGCGGGTCGTCAGCGAGGCCGAGGTAGTTGTTGGCGCAGAAGTTCAGCACCTCCATGCCGTCCGCGGTGATCGAGGCGTTCTGCGGTCCGCGGATGCCGCGCTCATGCTTGGTGAGTCCGGCCTCCTCGATCCCCGCCAGCTCTCCCGCCACATGCTTCTGAAAAGTCCCGTACATCACAGCTCCGTCCAGTCGAGGATGATCTTGCCCGTTCCCGCAGACTCGGCCGCAGCGAAGCCGCGCTCCCAGTCGCGAGCGGGGACGACCTCGGCGATCACCCGGCCGATGGCGTCCCGCAGGGGCGCGCTGGTCTGCAGCATCGCCCCCATCGCGTTCCATGTCTCGAACATCTCGCGTCCGTAGATGCCCTTGATCGTGAGCATGTGGGTGACGAGCTTGCCCCAGTCGACTCCGAACCCCGCGCTCGGCAGACCCAGCATCGCAATGCGGCCGCCGTGGTTCATGTTGTCGATCATGGCCGGGAGAGCCGAGGGCGCACCGCTCATCTCGAATCCGATGTCGAACCCCTCCCGCATTCCGAGCGCCTGCTGCGCATCGCGGATGTCGCGGACCGAGACGTCGACCACCTCGTCGGCGCCCATCCGGCGGGCCATCTCCAGGCGGGGTGCGCTGACGTCGGTCGCCGTGATGAACCGTGCACCCGCGTGCCGGGCCACCGCGATCGCCATCAGCCCGATGGGTCCGCAGCCGGTGACGAGCACGTCCTCACCGACGAGCGGGTACGTGAGGGCGGTGTGGACGGCGTTGCCGAGGGGATCGAAGATCGCACCGAGTTCGGGCGTCACCTCGGAGTGGTGCACCCACACATTCGTCGCGGGAAGAGCGAGGTACTCCGCGAAGGCGCCGTCGCGCTGCAGACCGAGGCCGATCGTGCGGATGCACATCTGGCGGCGACCCGCCCGGCAGTTGCGACACGTGCCGCACACGATGTGTCCTTCGCCGGACACCCGGTCGCCGACGGCGATGTCGTGCACACCGGGGCCGACCTCGACGACCTCCCCGTAGAACTCGTGGCCGGGGATGAGCGGAGCGGCGATCGCGGACGCCGCCCAGTCATCCCAACGGAGGATGTGCAGATCGGTGCCGCAGATCCCCGTGCGCAACACCCGGATGACGACGTCGTCGGTGCCGGCAATCGGATCAGGACGCTCGACGAGCTCGAGTCCGGCGCCGGGTGCGCCTTTGTACAGTGCCTTCATGTGTTCGATCCCATCGCATCAGACGATGTAGAACAATCGGCATCGTCTGCATCGTCGATGTAGCCGCACCTACACTGAGAACGTGGAACTCCATCAGCTGCAGATCCTGCGAGAGCTCGGTGCTCTCGGGAGCGTGACGGCGGTGGCCGATGCGCTCCGGGTCACCCCCTCCGCCGTATCCCAACAGCTCGCCGCCCTGCAGAGAGGCGTTCCGACCCCGCTGACCCGCAGGCTCGGTCGCACACTCGCTCTCACACCTGCCGGGGAGGTGCTGGCAGCGGCGGGTGCCGAGGTCATCGACGCGATGGCCTCGGCGCGGCACGCCCTCGACGACTTCGAAGGTGCCGCCACGGGGGTCGTGAGCGTCAGCGGATTCCACAGTGTCGGACAGGCCCTGTTCGGCCCCTTGGTGAGGGAGCTGTCGTCCTCCGAGAACGCGCCGACGGTGCAGCTCACCGACGAGGACGTCGCCCAGAGCGAGTTCCCCGCGCTCACCGCACGCTACGACCTCGTGCTCGCGCACCGCATGGAGCATTCCGAGCCCTGGCCCGATCAGGGCGTGCGCAGCCTCACGCTGATCCGCGAGCCGCTCGACGTCGCCGTCTCGACGGCCCATCGCCTCGCCGATCGCGCGAACCTCACACCGGCCGACGTCGCGGGCGAGAGGTGGGTCACCAGTCGCATCGGATACTCCCCCGATGACGTGCTCCGTGCCGTGTCGGCGGTTGCTCGTCACCCCGTCGACATCCAGCACCGCATCAACGACTACGGCGCGGTGTCCGCGGTCGTGGCCGCGGGCGGGGTGATCGGGATGCTGCCCCGATTCACGTCACGCAGCGTCGACGACCGCGACATCGTGCGCATCCCGCTCGAGGGGGTGAGCACTCATCGGATGATCGACCTGCTCGCTCGTCCCGAGACTCTGCGTCGCCGATCGGTCCGCGTGGTCGTCGAAGCCCTCCGCGGGGTGATGACGCGCCTGAGCGAGGACGGATCCTGAGCACGCCGGGTCACGGTGGATAGGCTCGTGGGCATGACCGACGCCACGAATCCGCTGATGCAGCCGTCGACGCTCCCCTACGGGCTCCCCGACTACGGCGCGATCCGGCCCGAGCACTATCTCCCCGCGTTCCAGGCGGGTTTCCAGGAGCAGCTTCGCGAGATCGCCCGCATCACGATGGTGCGCTCGATGCCGACGTTCGAGAACACGATCGAGGCGCTGGAGAGATCAGGCGAACTGCTCGACCGCGTCGCGCACACCTTCTACACGGTGAGCTCGGCCGATGCGACGCCCGAGATCCAGGAGATCGATGAGCAGCTCGCACCGCTCATGGCCGCACACCAGGACGCGATCACGCTCGACGGTCAGCTCTACTGGCGGGTGCAGCGGGTGTACGAGCAGCGCGATGCCCTGGACCTCGACCCCGAGCAGCGCTACCTCGTGGAGCGCCATCACCGCGAGATGACGCACGCGGGTGCGAGTCTCGACGACGAGGACAAGGCGCAGCTGACGGCGCTGAACCAGAAGCTGTCGACGCTGACCAACACCTTCGAGCGCAACCTGCTGAACGACACCAACGCCCTCGCCGTGGTGTTCGATGCCGCCGATGAACTCGACGGGCTGAGCGCGGGCGAGCTGTCCGCTGCCGCGCGCGCGGCGGCGGATCGGGGGCTCGACGGCAAGTACCTCATCACGCTGCCGCTGTTCAGCGGGCATCCCGCACTGGCGCAGCTGCGCGTGCGGGAGTCGAGGCGGCGCATCATGGCGGCGTCGCTGGTGCGCGCCTCTCGGGACAACGCCAACGACAACCGACCGGTGCTGCGGGAGATCGTGCGGTTGCGCGCCGAACGCGCGAAGCTGCTCGGCTACGACTCGCACGCGGCCTATGTCACCGCCGATGAGACCGCGGGCACGCCGGATGCCGTCGAGAAGATGCTCCGCCGCCTCGCCGCCCCGTCCGCGCGCAACGCCCGCGCCGAGCATGCCGCACTCCAGGCGATCGTCGACGAGACCGAAGCGTCGCCCTTCCCGGTCGAGGCACATGACTGGGCCTTCTACACGGAACGCGTGCGCACAGCCAGATACGACATCGACTCCAGTGCGCTGCGCCCCTGGTTCGAGGCAGAGCGCGTCCTGCAGGACGGTGTCTTCTTCGCGGCGAACCGGCTCTACGGGGTGACCTTCTCCGAGCGCGAAGACCTCGCCGCGTACCACCCCGGCGCACGCGTCTTCGAGGTGCGCGACGCCGACGGAACCGCAGTCGGTCTCTACGTGCTCGATCTGTACACCCGCGACTCGAAGCGCGGCGGCGCCTGGATGAACGCCATCGTGAGCCAGTCCCGGCTGCGCGGCACGGCACCCGTCGTCGTCAACAACCTGAACGTGCCCCTCCCCGGAGACGGCGAGCCGACGCTGCTTACCCTCGACGAGGTGACCACGCTGTTCCATGAGTTCGGGCATGCGCTGCACGGACTCTTCGCGACCGTGACCTACCCGCACTTCGCCGGGACGAACGTGTTCCGCGACTTCGTCGAGTTCCCGAGCCAGGTGAACGAGATGTGGATCCTGTGGCCCGAGGTGCTCGACAACTACGCCCGGCACCACGAGACCGGTGCACCGCTCGACTCCGCGATCGTGGAGCGCCTGCGCGCGACCGAGACGTTCGACCAGGGGCATGCCACCAGCGAGTATCTGGCGGCGGCATGGCTGGATCAGGCATGGCATCGGCTGGGCACAGACGCACACGTCGACGACGTCGCCGCTTTCGAGGCTGCAGCGCTGACCGACATCGGACTCGACGATCCGGCCGTCCCGACCCGATACTCATCCACCTACTTCGCCCATGTGTTCTCCGGCGGCTACAGCGCCGGCTACTACTCGTACATCTGGAGCGAAGTGCTCGACGCCGACACGGTCGAGTGGTTCCGCGAGAGCGGCGGTCTGACGCGAGGCAACGGCGACCGATTCCGCCAGCGCCTGCTCGGAGTGGGCGGCTCGAAGGATCCGCTCGAGGCCTACCGCGACTTCCGCGGCCGCGATGCCGACATCGAACCGCTCCTGAAGCGCCGTGGACTGGGCTCGTGAGTCGTGAGACCCTGAGCGCATGAGTGCATTCCCCGACGCCCCCTTCGGTCCTGCCGACCGGCTCGACCTCGACGCCGTCCCCCTCGCCGTCATCCGACACAAAGGCATCCGCATCGCCGACCTCCCGGCCGCGTTCGACGCGAGCTACTCGGCGATCGCACTGACGTTCGCGGGCGACGTGCTGATCCCGACCGGCCCTGCGCTGGCGATCTACCACGGTGATCCGATGGGCGTGTTCGACCTCGAGATCGGTTACCCCGTGCAGTCGCCGCCCGATCATCCCATCCCGACCGCCAGCGGGAGTGTCATCGTCGCCTCGACCCTGCCCGAAGGCCCAGCGGTCGCGACGACCCTATTGGGTTCCTACGAAGAGCTCGGCGCCGCGTGGGCAGGGCTGGTCGAGCGCGCAGCGGCAGAAGGCCTCCGTCCCGGAGGCGTCTGGATCGAGGTCTACGTCTCCGACCCGAGCACCGCGCCGGCGGAGCTGCGCACCGATCTGCTGATGCAGACCGCCTGACCCGCGACGAGGCAGCGCCGACTACTGCGGCGGAGCGGTGTGGCGATCCCCGCCCCACGCCGCGGCACCGGTCATCGTCCGAGCCAGTCCATGGCCTTGTACCAGGTGAGCTGGTGGTAGCTCTGCGAGAGACGGTCACCGAGCCCGTCGAGCGACAGCACGTGCACGGCGATCGACTCTCCGTCGTCGAGCGACTGCTCCGCGACGCGCCGGCATCCTCGCGCGAGGAAGCCGGCTCAGCGCTCACGCGCTCTTGCGCTTGCGCTCCATCACGATGGTGGGCGGTGCGCCTTCGTCGACGGCCGCGCGCGTGACGATGACCTTGGCGACATCTTCCGCCGACGGGATCTCGAACATGATCGGTCCCAGCACGTCTTCCAGGATCGCGCGGAGTCCGCGGGCACCGGTCTTGCGCTCGACAGCGAGGTCGGCGATCGATCGCAGTGCATCCTCTTCGAACTCGAGCTGCACGCCGTCGATCTCGAACATGCGCTGGTACTGCTTCACCAGAGCGTTGCGCGGGCCGGTGAGGATGTCGATGAGCGCGGACTGGTCGAGAGGCGACACCGAGGTGACGACCGGAAGACGCCCGATGAACTCGGGGATGAGTCCGAACTTGTGCAGGTCTTCGGGGAGCACCTCGCTGAAGAGATCGAGGTCTTTGCCCTTGTCGTGCAGCGGGGCGCCGAAGCCGATGCCGTGCTTGCCGACACGCGCCGACACGATGTCTTCCAGGCCTGCGAAGGCTCCGGCGACGATGAACAGCACGTTCGAGGTGTCGATCTGCAGGAACTCCTGGTGCGGGTGCTTGCGGCCGCCCTGCGGCGGAACCGAGGCGACCGTGCCCTCGATGATCTTCAGGAGAGCCTGCTGCACGCCCTCCCCCGAGACGTCGCGGGTGATCGACGGGTTCTCGGCCTTACGGGCGATCTTGTCTACCTCGTCGATGTAGATGATGCCCTGCTCCGCGCGCTTGACGTCGTAGTCCGCAGCCTGGATGAGCTTGAGGAGGATGTTCTCGACGTCTTCGCCGACGTAGCCGGCCTCGGTGAGCGCGGTGGCATCGGCCACGGCGAACGGGACGTTGAGGCGCTTCGCGAGCGTCTGTGCGAGGTAGGTCTTGCCGCATCCGGTCGGGCCGATGAGCAGGATGTTGCTCTTGGCGATCTCGACCTCTTCCGCCTTCTGCTCGGCGGTCTGCAGGGTTCCGTGCGCACGCACGCGCTTGTAGTGGTTGTAGACGGCGACGGCGAGGGCGCGCTTCGCAGGCTCCTGGCCGACGACGTACTCCTCGAGGAACGCGAAGATCTCACGCGGCTTGGGAAGCTCGAACTCGGCGACCCCGTCGGCGGACGACTCGGCCATGCGCTCTTCGATGATCTCGTTGCACAGTTCGACGCACTCGTCGCAGATGTACACGCCGGGGCCCGCGATGAGCTGCTGGACCTGCTTCTGACTCTTTCCGCAGAAAGAGCATTTGAACAGGTCAGCGCTTTCACCGATGCGTGCCATGCGCGTCCTCCTAGGGGGGATCAGAGATCGTCCTTCGAGCCTAACCGCTGCATACGACACCGGGCCGCATTGGCGCGTAGTGCTTTGCGCATACCGGCGAGCTCTGGTCTGCGGCGAGTCGGATCCGGACTCACTGCGCGGGCAGGCACCCTCCGTCCATGATGTATCCGCCCGCCTCGACGCGGACCGCGTCCTGACGCACCTCGCCGAACACGCACCCGCCCTCCGGCGCGCCGGCGCCGAACTCCACGGCAGCCTCGTCACCGCGGACCACGGCGTCCGCGAGGCCGATCTCCTGCAACGCCTGCTCGACGGCCCGGATCGAGATCTCGCCTTCCGTCCGCAGTGCTTCCAGACGCACACGCAGGTCGGCCACCGGCTGCACCGCTGCTGCCGCAGCCTCGTCCGAGAGCTCCATGCGATCCCGATATCGATCGTTCTGCGCCATGGCGTGATCTGGATCGTACGGCGCGCATTCCGGGGGAAGCACCGCACCGTCGTTCTGGGGGCACGCCACGGTGGGCGTGGGCGGGGCCGGACTCCCCGCACCGCCCGTCTCGGCCGGCACCACGGCGCATCCCCCGAGCAAGAGTGTCCCGGCGAGCAGGAGCGACAAGACCGCGGAGGGATTCCGACGTGGCGTGATCGTCATGCCGTCATAAAACCACAGTGATGCTCCCGCAACGCCCTTTCGAGAGAGAAGGCCCTGCGGCGCGATGCGCGGCAGGGCCCTCCGTCGTTCCGACGTCCGTCAGACCATACTCTTGGTGTGCCAGACGGTCTTGATCTCCGTGAACGCGCCGATCCGCTCCGGAGAGGCGACGACCTCACCCGGAGTCAGCACGCGCTTGAGCGTCTCGGCCGCAGCGATCTGCATGTCGACCCAGTCGAGAGCACCCGCACCCGCCAGGTCGAGCGCGTTCACGTCCTGGTGCGAGGCCAACCACGGGGCGATCTCCGCCGGCGAGCCCGTCAGCACGTTGACGACGCCACCGGGGACGTCGCTGGTGGCCAGCACCTCGGCGAGGCTGATGGCCGAGAGCGGGTGCTGCTCGCTCGCGACGACGACCACCGTGTTCCCGGCGACCAGAGCCGGAGCCACGACCGACACCAGACCGAGCAGCGCCGAGTCCTGGGGTGCGACGATCGCGACGACCCCGGTCGGCTCCGGCACGGAGATGTTGAAGTACGGACCCGAGACGGGGTTCGCGTTACCCGCCACCTGGGCGTACTTGTCGCACCATCCGGCGTACCAGACCCAGAGATCGATGGCTTCGTCGACCTGCGAGGCCGCGGCCGCCGCCGAGACGCCCTCCTGCGCCGAGATCTCCTCGACGAACTGCGCACGACGGCCTTCGAGCACCTCCGCGACGCGGTACAGGACCTGTCCGCGGTTGTAGGCGGTCGCACCGGACCAGCCCTTGACCGCAGCACGAGCGGCCACGACGGCGTCACGAGCGTCCTTGCGGGAACCCTTCGCCGCATTCGCGAGGAAGGCACCCTTGGGGGTGAGCACCTCGTACGTGCGGCCGGACTCGCTCCGCGGGAAGGCCCCGCCGATCGCCAGCTTGTAGGTCTTGGGCACGGTCAGTCGCTTGCTCATGCTGCGGCTCCCTTGAGGTAGGCGGTGAGACCCTGGCGGCCGCCCTCGCGGCCGAACCCGGACTCCTTGTAGCCGCCGAACGGGCTCGACGGGTCGAAGCGGTTGAAGGTGTTGGCCCAGATGACACCGGCACGCAGGCGGTCGGCCACAGCGAGGATACGCGATCCCTTGTCGGACCAGATGCCTGCGGACAGGCCGTAAGGCGTGTTGTTCGCCTTCGCGATGGCCTCGGCGGGTGTGCGGAAGGTGAGCACCGAGAGCACGGGGCCGAAGACCTCATCACGGGCGATGCGATGCGACGCCTCGACACCGGTGAAGATCGTCGGGGCGAACCAGAAGCCCTGCTCCGGGATCGCGCAGTCCGCACTCCAGCGCTCTGCGCCCTCGGCTTCCCCGATGTCGCTGAGCTCACGGATGCGCGCCAGCTGGGCTGCGGAGTTGATCGCACCGATGTCGGTGTTCTTGTCGAGCGGGTCGCCGAGGCGCAGCGTCGACAGGCGCGTCTTGAGCCGGTCGACAACCTCATCGTGGATCGACTCCTGCACCAGCAGGCGGCTTCCCGCGCAGCACACGTGACCCTGGTTGAAGAAGATCCCGTTCACGATGCCTTCGATGGCCTGATCGATGGGGGCGTCGTCGAACACGATGTTCGCGGCCTTGCCGCCGAGCTCCAGCGTCAGCTTCTTGTGAGTGCCTGCCACGGCCCGTGCGATGTCGCGGCCGACACCGGTCGAACCGGTGAAGGCCACCTTGTCCACATCCGGGTGGCGAACGAGAGTGGAGCCGGTGGCACCGGCACCGGTCACGATGTTCACGACACCGGCCGGAAGGTCGGCCTGCTGAAGGATCTCCGCGAAGATCAGCGCCGTGAGCGGCGTGGTCTCCGCAGGCTTGAGCACGACCGTGTTGCCGGCGGCGAGTGCAGGCGCGATCTTCCAGGCGAGCATCAGCAGCGGGAAGTTCCACGGGATGATCTGCCCGGCGACGCCGAGAGCGCGGGGGTTCGCGCCGAGTCCGGCGTGATCGAGCTTGTCCGCCCAGCCCGCGTAGTAGAAGAACCACGAGGCGACCAGCGGCACGTCGACGTCGCGACTCTCCTTGATCGGCTTGCCGTTGTCGAGGCTCTCGGCGACGGCGAGCTCGCGGGCGCGCTCCTGCACGAGGCGCGCGATGCGGAAGAGGTACTTGCCGCGATCGCGGCCGCTCATCTTCGACCAGGTCTTCTCGTAGGCGCGACGAGCGGCGGCGACCGCGCGGTCGACATCCTCGTCACTGGCCGAGGCGATCTCGGCGATGTGCTTCTCCGTCGCCGGCGAGATGGTGTGGAACGGGGTACCTGAGCCGTCTACGAACTCGCCGTCGATGAACAGGCCGTAGCTGTCCTTGAGGTTCAGGATCGCGGTGGACTCCGGTGCGGGAGCGTATTCCAGAAATGACATGTTCGTCTTCCCGTCAGTCGATCGTGACGTAGTCGGGGCCCGAGTAGTGGCCGGAGCTGAGCTTCTGCCGCTGCAGGAGCACATCGTTGAGGAGGCTGGATGCGCCGAAGCGGAAGAGGTGCGGCTGGAGCCACTCCTCACCCACGGTCTCGGCGACGGTCACGAGATACTTCACCGCGTCCTTCGAGGAACGGATGCCACCGGCCGGCTTCACGCCGATCTTCTCTCCGGTGCCACGGTGCCAGTCGCGCACGGTCTCCAGCATCAGCAGGGTGGTCGGGAGCGTCGCGGCGGGCTGGACCTTGCCGGTCGAAGTCTTGATGAAGTCGCCTCCGGCCAGGATGCCGAGCCACGAGGCACGCTTGATGTTGTCGTAGGTGTTCAGCTCACCGGTCTCCAGGATCACCTTGAGCGAGGCGTAGGAGCCGTCTTCGCGGCGGCACGCTTCCTTGACCTGGGCGATTTGGTCGAACACGAGACCGTAGCGGCCCGACAGGAACGCCCCACGGTCGATGACCATGTCGATCTCGTCGGCTCCGGCGGCGACCGCCTCAGCGGTGTCGGCGAGCTTGATCGCGAGCGACGAGCGCCCGCTCGGGAATGCCGTGGCCACCGCCGCGACGGAGATCAGACCGTCGTCGGGGTCGCCGTGCAGGCTCCCCAGCGCCGTGACCGCGTCGGCGACCATGTCGCCGTAGACGCAGACGGCGGCAACCCGCGGGGTCGACGCATCGGCGGCATCCGGGTTCTTCGCCTTGGCGACCAGGGAGCGCACCTTGCCGGGGGTGTCCGCACCCTCGAGCGTCGTCAGGTCGATCAGCTTGATGATCGTGTCGAGCGCCCACGCCTTCGAGGTGGTCTTGATCGAGCGGGTGCCGAGCCCGGCAGCGCGCTGCTCCAGCCCGACGGCGTCCACTCCGGGAAGTCCGTGCAGGAAACGCCGGAGCGTGGCGTCGTCGGGCTCTCCGCCCAGAACGTCCACCGCCGTCCTGCGGTTGAGTTCTTTGGTCGTCACTGTTCCTCCAACAATGCTCGTGCTGTGGTCTCATCGGTCACCAGAACGCCGCACAGGCCGCTGGTCACGACAGTGCGCGCGATGTCGTGCTTGGCGGGTCCCGCCGTGACGAAGATCGCGCGGGTGGCTCCGCGCAGGCGGTCGAGCGAGACGCCGACCGTTCGCGCATCGAGCTGCGAGTCGACGATGTTGCCCTCGGCGTCGACATAGCGCCCGAGAACGTCTCCGACCGCGCCACGACGCGCGAGCTCTTCCACGTCCTCGGCGCTGAGGTATCCGTTCTCGACGTGAGCGGAAGAGGCATCGCAGGGTCCGGCGGTGAACAGGAACGCCTGCGCCTCCGCGGCTTCTTCGAGCACCGCGGCGACCGTGCGGTCGGACTCGATCGCCTGCTTCGTCTCCACGCGCTCGAGGATCGCGGGGCTCGGAAGCAGGGAGACCTGTCCCGAGGCGCGCTGCGCGATCGTGACAGCGAGGCCGGCAGCACCGCCGGAGCGCCGGTTCAGGCTCACTCCCCCGTTGAGCTGCACGACGGTCACGCCGTTCGCCCACCCGTCGGGGAGCGCTTCGGCGACTGCGCGGAGCGTGCGTCCCCAGCTCACCCCGAGAGTGCGGGGCACCGGCCGGAGGGCGGTCAGGAAGTCTGCGGCGGCCTGCGCGACGCGCTCGAGTGTGCCGTCATCGCCGTCGGGCGCCGGCACGACGACGGCATCCGTCAGTCCGAACCGGTCGACCAGAAGCCGCTCGAGGCCGAGCCTGCGGGCGCGCGGGTGCACGATCTCGATGCGCACGATGCCACGTTCACGGGCCTGCGTGAGCAGCCGACCGACCTTCCACCGGGAGATCTTGAGGAGTCCGCCGATCTCGTCCTGGGTCTTGTCCTCGTCGTAGTACAGCTCGGCGACGCGAACCATGAGCAGATCTTCTTCCACGGCTTCCTCCTTCCTCCTCCAGAGTAGGCCTTTGACAGCGTTCGCGCACCATCTTGCTCATATGCGCATTCTCCGCCAGGGCGAGTGCACATCCGCCGGGACGACGAAAGGGCGCCCGTCGTGATGACGGACGCCCTTCGAGTCGATCGGGATCAGACGCGCTTGCGCGTCGTGAGCACCTGGTCGACGATGCCGTACTCCAGCGCCTGCGATGCGGAGAGGATGTTGTCGCGGTCGATGTCGCGGTTCACCTGCTCCGGGGTGCGCTTGGTGTGCCCGGCGAGGGTCTCCTCGAGCCACGTGCGCATGCGGAGTATCTCCGCGGCCTGGATCTCGATGTCGGAGGCCTGGCCGTGCCCGGCCTCCCCCATCGCGGGCTGGTGGATGAGCACCCGGGCGTTCGGGAGCGCGAGGCGCTTGCCCGGCGCGCCAGCCGCGAGCAGCACGGCCGCAGCAGAGGCCGCCTGGCCGAGCACCACGGTCTGGATCTGCGGCGCGACGTACTGCATCGTGTCGTAGATTGCCGTCATCGCGGTGAACGAGCCACCGGGCGAGTTGATGTACATCGTGATGTCACGCTCGGCATCCTGGCTCTCCAGGACGAGGAGCTGCGCCATCACGTCGTCGGCCGAGGCGTCGTCGACCTGCACGCCGAGGAAGATCACGCGGTCTTCGAACAGCTTGTTGTACGGGTCCTGACGCTTGAAGCCGTAGGCCGTGCGCTCCTCGAACTGCGGGAGCACGTAGCGGCTGGAGGGCAGGTCACCGGCTGAGCGGAAGGTGGGTGTGTACATGAGCGTCCTTTCGCTTTCCGTTACTCGGTGTCCTGGTCGGTTCCGCCGCCGCCGATGACGTCGGAGGCCGATTCGCGGATGTGGTCGACGAAGCCGTACTCGAGCGCTTCCTCGGCCGTGAACCAGCGGTCGCGGTCACCGTCGGCGTTGATCTGCTCGACGGACTTCCCGGTCTGGGCCGCCGTGATCTCGGCGAGGCGGTTCTTCATCGACATGATGAGCTGCGCCTGGGTCTGGATGTCGCTCGACGTTCCGCCGAAGCCACCGTGCGGCTGGTGCAGCAGCACTCGCGCGTTGGGCGTGATGTACCGCTTGCCCTTGGTACCCGCGGTGAGCAGCAGCTGGCCCATCGAGGCGGCCATACCGATGCCGACCGTGACGATGTCGTTCGGCACGAACTGCATCGTGTCGTAGATCGCCATGCCGGCGGTGATGGAGCCACCGGGCGAGTTCACGTAGAGGTAGATGTCTCGCTCGGAGTCCTCTGCGGCGAGAAGAAGGATCTTCGCGCAGATCTCGTTCGCGTTCTCGTCGCGCACCTCCGACCCCAGCCAGATGATGCGGTCCTTCAGCAACCTGTCGAAGACGCTCGTTGCGAGGAGGGGTTCTGCAGCCATGTCAGCTCCTGATTCCGTGTTTCAGTGATTCGAATCTACCGGCGTCAACGCAGCACCCAGGCCGTGTTCGCCGTCGGCATATCAGGTGTCGGCGTCCGCGATCTCGCGGGCATATGCCGTCATCGACCGGTGGTAGCGCGGCAGATGCGGCACCAGGGCGAGCAGAGCCACCGACAGACCCTGCGCCGGCCGTCCCGCGCTCGCGAGGATGAGGGCATGGACGCACGCGATGGCGTCGCGATACGGACCGTCCGCCGACAGCTCCTCCTCGGCGCGGATCACGGCGAGGGCGTCGTCGTACTCGCCGAGGTTCCGCAGAGAGCTGGCCATCTGGATCACGCACTGCGGGCGATGCTCCTCGTCCAAGCCCAGCGCCAGGGCGCGCCGATACAGCACGACGGCCTCCGCCGGTCTCCCCGCGGAATCCCGCGCACCACCGCGCTCGAACTCCGCACGCGCGTCATCCGGTCCGCGTTCGGCGGCGAGGGCGTCGATGCGGGCGATCGTGTCGTCGCCGACCTCTTCGCCTGTCGCGTCATCCCACACCTCGTCGATGCGCTCATCCCACGTCTTCATCACTGTCCGCTCCCTGTATGGAAAAGAGGGCGGATGCCGCAGCATCCGCCCTCTTCACTGGATCGTGTCCGATCACTCGGCCTTGTCGGCCGCCTTCTTGGCCGGAGCCTTCTTGGCGGCGGGCTTCTTGGCAGCCGGCTTCTCGGCCTCGTCAGCCGCGTCGGCCTTCTTGGCCGGAGCCTTCTTGGCAGCAGGCTTCTTGGCAGGAGCCTTCTTGGCCGGCTTCTCCTCGACCTCGGCGGACTCGGCCTCGGCGGCCTCGTCGTCGGTGACGATGAAGTCGGACAGATCGACGGGCTTGCCGTTGCTGTCGACGACCTTCACCTTGCCCAGCGCGATCGCGAGGGCCTTGTTGCGGGCGACCTCACCGACGAGCGCCGGCAGCTGGTTCGAGGACTGCAGCGCCTCGACGAACTCCTGCGGAGCCATGCCGTACTGCGCAGCCGACTGGATGAGGTACTGGCTGAGCTCTTCCTGCGACACCTGCACATCGGCCTGCTCGGCGATCGTGTCGAGGAGAACCTGCGTGCGGAACTGCTTCTCGCTGGCCTCGGTGACCTCGGCGCGGTGCACCTCGTCCTCGAGACGACCCTCGCCCTCGAGGTGGTTGTGCACCTCGTCTTCGATGAGCTGCGGCGGGACCGGGATCTCGATCTGCTCGAGCAGCACCTCGACGAGCTTGTCGCGCGCGGCGGAGCCCTGCGTGAAGACGCCCTGCTGAGCGACGCGCTCGGCGAGGCTCTCGCGGAGCTCGGCGATCGTGTCGAACTCGCTCGCGATCTGCGCGAAGTCGTCGTCGGCCTCGGGGAGCTCGCGCTCCTTGACCGCCTTGACCGTCACGGAGACCTCGGCCTCGGAACCGGCGTGGTCGCCGCCGACCAGAGCCGAGCGGAACGTGGTGTCCTCACCGGCGGTGAGCGACTCGATCGCGTCGTCGATGCCCTCGAGCAGCTCGCCGGAGCCGACCTCGTAGGAGACGCCCTCGGCGCGGTCGATCTCGGCGCCGTCGATCGTGGCGACGAGGTCGAGCTCGACGAAGTCACCCTTCGCGGCGGGACGGTCGACCGGGACGAGCGTGCCGAAGCGGGCGCGCATGTTGTCGAGCTCTGCGTCGAGCGCGGCGTCATCGGCCTCGACGGCGTCGACCGTCACCGTGATGCCGTCGTAGGAGGGCAGCTCGATCTCGGGACGGACGTCCACCTCGATGTCGACGAGCAGGTCGCCCGAGAAGTCCTTCTCGTTCGGCCACTGCGTGATGTCGGCGGCCGGGCGGCCGACGACGCGCAGCTTGTGCTCGACCGTCGCATCGCGGAAGAACTTGTCCAGGCCCTCGTTGACGGCGTGCTCGATGACGGCGCCACGACCGATGCGCTGGTCGATGATCGGAGCCGGGACCTTGCCCTTGCGGAAGCCGGGGATCTGCACGTCCTGAGCGATGTGCTCGTACGCGTGAGCGATGCTGGGCTTGAGGTCGTCCGGGGTGACCGTGATGGTGAGCTTGACCCGGGTCGGGGTCAGCTTCTCGACGGTGCTGTTCGCCATGCTGGTGTGTTCTCCTTGTGATTTCCGCTTCGAATCGCGGCTGTAAGGTCCGTGGGGGCCGTGTCGGGGCGACAGGAGTTGAACCTGCGACCTCCCGCTCCCAAAGCGGGCGCTCTACCAAACTGAGCTACGCCCCGGGGAATCCGCACGCGGATTCAGCCCCACCGAGTCTAACGGACAGGAGCATGCGTCAGAGTCCGGTATAGTCGATGAGTCGGTACCGAACCTTTCCGAAGGTGCGGATCCGGGGCTGTAGCTTAGTGGTAAAGCCTCTGTCTTCCAAACAGATGATGCGAGTTCGATTCTCGTCAGCCCCTCCACTCCAGAAGGCCCCCACCATCGGTGGGGGCCTTCTCGCATTCCTGTCCCTCCCGTCGAATACGCTGACAGCACCGCTGCACGCAGTCTCCGACCGGAAGGCACCATCGAATGGGTCAGACGCTTCGCGACGGCGGGCACCAGCTGCCCGTCCAGTTCTCCGCGGCATCCTCCGCCCCTGTACCGACGCCGCCACGCCGAAGCACGCGCACCGGACTCCTTCTCGGCCTGCTCGGTGGAGCCGCCGTGATCGCGGCGTTGGCCATCACTCAGGTGACCTCGAATCTCGGATACGACAGCGCCGCGTCGCAGTACGAGAACGCCGCCGAGACGACGTCGAGCGCGAAGGCGCAGGTGCGCGACGAGATCGCCGACCTGCGTGCCGCAACCGATGCGGCCGGACGGGTCATCTCGGGAGGGAACCAGCCGATCGCCGTGCCCGACGATGTGCATGCCAGGCTCGCCTCGGCGGTCGAAGACAGCACCGCCACGGCCTCGGACGCGGATGGCGTCGTCGCGACGGACATCCCTGCCGTTGGTACGAAGCCCGGCTGGTTCTGGGAGCTGTTCGGCGCCACGTCGGAACTGGACGAGCGACTCCGCGACGTCGATGCCCTCGCCGACGAGCTCGTGGACGCCTCGACCGATATCGAAGACGCACGGGCGACGGTGACCGAGAGCGGTCTGGCTGTGATCACCACCGCGGGCAAGGCCGCGCCTGGGTTCGAAGGCGCTCATCTCTCGGCGCGCACCGAAACCGTGATCGCCCTGCGCGACGCGGCCGCGGAGGCGACGGCCGCGACGGCGGTGGATGAAGATGCGGCCACGGCCTACCTCGCCCTGCAGGACGCGGCTGCGCAGGTCATCGCGACCGAGAACGAAGAGCTGGCGGAGAAGGCAGGGCCGCTTCTGGACACCCGGCTCGAGATCGAGGCGTTCGCGCGGTCCCTCGCTCCCGGCGTGCTTCTCGACTTCGACTGGGCGCCGGTGGTCAGCGGCGCCGGCTACAACGGCAGCATGGGCGGCTACACGACCTGGTGGTGGGGAGAGAAGGGGCGGGCGACCATCGCACTCTCGAACTCGGTTGCCGAGCAGTGGCCGGGCGTCCGGAGCAAGGCGCTCGTCGCACACGAGGTCGGGCATGCGATCAGTGTCAAGTGTCAGAGCATGTACGACTCCTCCACGCAGGACAGCATCGAGAAGTGGGCGACCGCCTGGGCCATCAGCATGGGCTACACCGACGATGCCAACGGGGTCTGGGCATACGGATACCCTCCGCAGAACTACATCGACGCAGCGGCGGGCTGCCGCTGAGCACGGTCTCCGGATACGGAAGAAGCCGCCGCGATCACTCGCGGCGGCTTCTTCTAGGTCAGACCGAGGTCACTGACCCCGGCGCTCGCGCAACTGCGTGAGGGCATCGTCGAGAAGCTGGACGGCTTCCTCGTCGGTACGACGCTCCTTCACGTAGGCGAGGTGAGTCTTGTACGGCTCCGCCTTCGCGAGCGCAGGAGGATTCTCCTTGTCGCGACCGGCGGGGAGACCGGACTGCGGGTGATCGATCGTCTCCGGGATCTCCTCTTCCGGGAGACCGGCGGCGAAGTACCGCACGGTCTCGTTGCCGAGGCCGTCCCAGTACGAGACCGCGATGCGGTCGGCGTGATAGCCGTGGTCCTGCTCGCCCATGGGGCCGGAGCCCACTCGGGTTCCGCGGATCGCGTTTCCACCGGTTGCCATCAGATGACCTCGAATTTCGTGATGAGGCCCAGCGCGACGATGGAGACGAACCACGTCAGAGCCAGGACGACGGTGAAGCGGTTCAGGTTCCGCTCCGCGAGTCCGGAAGAGCCGACCGCGGAGGTCATGCCTCCACCGAACATGTCGGACAGGCCACCGCCGCGACCTTTGTGCAAGAGGATGAGGAGGGTCAGCAGAACGCTGGTGATACCCAGCACGACCTGCAGGACGAACTCGAGAATTGCCACGAGAAAGAGCCTTTCGCTGGGGCCGGAGCGCCCCCGTAACGGTCAAGTATACGGTGCAGCGGGGCCGAAGCCCCGCTGCACTCACACGCCGACGTGCTTCTCGAAGCGGATGATCGCGGCGAACTCGTCCACGACGAGGCTCGCCCCGCCGACCAGAGCGCCGTCCACATCGGGTTCGCGCATGAAGCTGGCGATGTTGCCCGACTTCACCGAACCGCCGTAGAGGATGCGCGTGCGCGCGGCCGCTTCGTCGCCCAGAACCTTCGCGATGACGGCGCGCAGTGCGGCGCAGACATCCTGCGCCTGCTGCGGGGTCGCCGCCTGGCCGGAGCCGATCGCCCATACGGGCTCGTAGGCCACGACGATGTCCGCCTTCGGCGAGACGCCCTCGAGCGCGGCTTCGAGCTGCGACACCGGAACCGCACTGGCGCCGAACTTCTCGAGGTCGCCAGCGGTCTCACCGACGCAGATCACGGGCACGAGGCCGTGCTTGAGCGACGCCTTCACCTTGGCGGCCACGATGTCGTCGCCTTCGGAGTGGTACTCACGACGCTCGGAGTGTCCGATGATGACGTACTTCGCGTCGAGCTTCGCCAGGAACGCCCCGGAGACCTCGCCGGTGTACGCACCGGAGTCGTGCGCCGAGACATCCTGCGCACCGAGCGCGAACGGGATCTTGTCCGCATCGATGAGCGTCTGCACGCTGCGGATGTCGGTGAAGGGCGGGAAGACCGCCACCTCGACGGACCCGTCCTCGTGCTTCGCATCCTTCAACGTCCAGTGCAGCTTCTGCACGAACGCGACCGCCTGAAGGTGGTCGAGATTCATCTTCCAGTTTCCCGCGATCAGCGGGGTACGGGAGTTCACGCCCATCCGAGGACCTCCAGCCCAGGTAGTTTCTTGCCCTCGAGGAATTCGAGGCTCGCGCCGCCGCCGGTCGAGATGTGACCGAACTGGTCGTCGGAGAATCCGAGCTGACGCACGGCCGCCGCGGAGTCACCGCCGCCCACCACGCTGAGGCCGTCGACCTCGGTGAGCGCCTGCGCCACGGTCTTGGTACCGGCCGCGAACGCGGGGAACTCGAACACGCCCATCGGGCCGTTCCAGAACACCGTCTTCGACTCGCGGATGACCTCCGCGAAACGCTCCGCCGTCGCAGGGCCGATGTCCAGTCCGATGCCGGAGGCACCGAACGGCGTCGACTCGATCGCGTCGGCGGCGGCGACTTCGTGCGCGGCGTCCGCGCCGAAGGATGCGGCGACCACGACATCGGTGGGGAGCACGAGCTCCACGCCACGTTCGGCGGCCTCCGCGATGTAACCGCGAACCGTCTCGAGCTGGTCCTCTTCCAGCAGGCTCGACGCCACGGCGTGGCCCTGTGCCTTCAGGAAGGTGAACAGCATGCCGCCGCCGACGAGGATCCTGTCCACCCGCGGAAGCAGATGCGAGATGACGCCCAGCTTGTCGCTGACCTTCGATCCGCCGAGGACGACCGCGTACGGGCGCTCCGGGTTCTCGGTCAGACGATCGAGCACATCGAGCTCGGCGGCGATCAGCAGGCCTGCCGCCGACGGGAGCAGCTCGGCGAGCTCGTAGACGCTCGCCTGCTTGCGGTGAACGACTCCGAACCCGTCGGAGACGAGAACGTCCCCGAGCGTGGCCAGCTCCGCGGCGAACGCGGCGCGGGTGGCGTCATCCTTCGACGTCTCCCCCGCGTTGAACCGCAGGTTCTCGATGACGACGACCCCGCCGTCCTCGAGCGAGGCGACGGCCTCCTGAGCCGACTCGCCGACGGTGTCGCGTGCGAAGGCGACAGGAGCGCCGAGCAGCTCGGACAGCCGCTGGGCCACCGGCTCCAGGCTGTACTGAGGATCGGGCGCGCCATCCGGGCGGCCGAGGTGGGAGCACACGACCACGCGGGCACCCGCGTTGATCAGTGCATTGAGGGTCGGCAACGAGGCGCGGACACGGCCATCGTCCGTGATGATCCCATCCCGCAGGGGGACGTTGAGATCACAACGGACGATGACGCGCTTGCCCTCGAGCGACCCCAGTGTGTCCAGGGTGCGCAGAGTCATGTGTCTGAGCTTAGAGGCGCTCGGCCACGTACTCGGTCAGGTCGACCAGACGGTTGGAGTAGCCCCACTCGTTGTCGTACCAGCTGGAGACCTTGATCAGGTTGCCGCTGACGTTGGTGAGCGTCGAGTCGAAGATCGACGAGTGCGGGTTGTGCACGATGTCGCTCGAGACGATCGGGTCCTCGTTGTACTGGAGGAAACCGGCGAGGCGACCCTCGGCAGCAGCCTTCTTGTACGCCTCGTTGACCTCGTCGACCGTCAGGTTCTCGCGGTCCGTGATGAGGGTGAGGTCGACGATCGAGCCGGTGGGAACCGGGACGCGGTACGAGGAGCCGCTCAGCTTGCCCTGGAGCTCCGGCAGCACCTCGCCGATGGCCTTGGCGGCACCGGTGGAGGCGGGAGTGATGTTGATCGCGGCGGCGCGTGCACGGCGGAGGTCGCTGTGCGGGCCGTCCTGCAGGTTCTGGTCGGCGGTGTACGCGTGCGCGGTCATCATGAAGCCGCGGTCGATGCCGAAGGCGTCGTTGAAGACCTGTGCCAGCGGTGCGAGGCAGTTCGTGGTGCAGGACGCGTTGGAGATGATGTGATCCGTCTCCGGGTTGTACGTGTCCTCGTTCACTCCCATGACGAACGTGCCGTCGACGCCGGTGCCCGGTGCCGAGATGAGGACCTTCTTCGCGCCGGCCTCGATGTGCTTCTTGGCGAGCTCGGCCTTGGTGAAGAAGCCGGTCGACTCGATCACGATGTCGACTCCCAGCTCGCCCCACGGGAGGCCTGCGGGGTCGCGCTCGGCGAACGCCTTGATCGTCTTGCCGTTGACGGTGATGCTGTCCTCGTCGTAGCTGATCTCGGCGTCGAGGACGCCGCCCACCGAGTCGTACTTCAGCAGGTGCGCCAGGGTCTTGTTGTCGGTGAGGTCGTTGACGGCGACGATCTCAAGGTCCGCTCCCTGCGCGAGAGCCGCGCGGAAGTAGTTGCGTCCGATGCGGCCGAAGCCGTTGATACCGATCTTGACAGACACTCAGGTCTCCCTGTTTCTCGTGCGCTGCACGCAGCTTTCCAGCAAGCGTGAAGCGCGGGGTTTTTTGGCTGAGAGGGCGTCCCGACGAGCCGTGGCCCGTCGGGACGCGACCCGATTACGACAGTACCAGCAGGCCGTTCGTCTGCTTACGGGCGACCTCGAGGCGCTGGGCGACGTTCTCCCAGTTCGCGATGTTCCACGCGGCCTTGACGTAGTCGGCCTTGACGTTGAGGTAGTCGAGATAGAAGGCGTGCTCCCACATGTCGAGCTGGAACAGCGGGATCGTGCCCTGCGCGGTGTTCGACTGCTGGTCGAACAGCTGCTGGATGATCAGGCGCGAGCCGATCGAGTCCCAGCTGAGCACCGCCCAGCCGGAGCCCTGGATGCCGGTCGCTGCAGCCGTGAAGTGGGCCTGGAACTTCTCGAACGAGCCGAAGTACTCATCGATCGCCGCCTTCAGCTCACCCTCGGGCTGGCCTCCGCCGTTCGGCGAGAGGTTCGTCCAGAAGATCGAGTGGTTGACGTGACCGCCGAGGTTGAAGGCGAGGTCCTTCTCGAGCTTGTTGACGTTCGCGAGGTTGCCGCTCTCGCGGGCCTCGGCGAGCTGGTCGAGCGCGGTGTTCGCGCCGGCGACGTAGGCCGCGTGGTGCTTGTCATGGTGCAGTTCCATGATCTTGCCGCTGATGTGCGGCTCGAGAGCTGCGAAGTCGTAGGGAAGGTCGGGGAGCGTGTAGGTCGCCATATCGCTTTCATCCAATCCGCGCCGCGCCGCGGCGCTTGCCGATCCTCCGCGCCGCCGATGTGCGGCGTAGAGCGGACGTGAATCATCCTACTGACGACAACACGGCTGCGTCCCCGATCCTTCCGTCGTATGACGAAGACCCGCCGCCCTCATGTCGGGCGGCGGGTCTTCGTAGAAGGGTGCGGGGTCAGACGTCGAGTCCGACGGGGACCGCGGCTTCCGTTCCGGGGATGCCCTCCTGCTGGGCGCGCTTGTCGGCCATCGCGAGCAGGCGGCGGATGCGGCCGGCGACGGCGTCCTTCGTCAGCGGCGGGTCGGCGTGGTGGCCGAGCTCGTCGAGGCTGGCATCGCGGTGCGCGAGACGCAGCTCGCCGGCCACCTTCAGATGATCGGGCACCTCGTCGGCCAGAATCTCCAGCGCACGCTCGACGCGCGCGCACGCGGCGACGGCAGCCTGCGCGGAACGGCGCAGGTTCGCGTCGTCGAAGTTCACCAGACGGTTGACGCCGGCCCTCACCTCACGGCGCTGACGGAGCTCTTCCCACGCGATCGCGGTCTTCTGGGCGCCCATCTCGTTGAGGATGGTGCGGATGGCCTCCCCCTCGCGCACGACCACGCGCGGCATGCCCCGCACCTCGCGCGCCTTGGCGGCCACGCCGAGTCGGTGCGCGGCGCCGACGAGTGCCATCGCCGCCTCCGAGGACGGGCAGACGACTTCCAGCATCGCCGAGCGTCCGGGCTCGCTCAGAGTGCCCGCGGCGAGGAACGCACCGCGCCAGAGACCCGCGACCTCGGCGCGCGAGCCGGTGGTGAGCCGGTTGGGCAGCCCCCGCACAGGACGCCGACGCTGGTCGAGCAAGCCGGTCTGACGGGCGAGGGTCTCCCCCTGCGCGATCACACGCACCGCCCAGCGGGCGCCGTCGTTCGCTGTGCTCGACTGCACCTGGGCGATCTCGGGTCGCACACCGTAGATCTCGGCGAGGTCACGCGCGACGCGGCGCGCGAGAGTCTCGGCATCCACCTCGGCCTCCACGGCCACACGACCGGCGATCGAATGCAGACCGCCGGCGAACCGGAGGATGGCGGTCACTTCCGCGACTCGCACCGTCGGGGGTGCATTGCGGATGCTGACCAGCTCGGCCTTGACGTCGGTGGTTAGTGCCACGACACTCCTTCACGTTCACGCGCCGGATCGCGACGCAAACGTCCAGCTTACTCGGCCGGGCGGCCCACTACTCTCGGCCGAGGTCCCGGTGACGGACGTTCACGGCGACGCCGGGGATCGCGGCCAGACGGCGGCCCAACTCCTCCGACATCGCCACGGAGCGGTGCTTTCCCCCCGTGCAGCCGATCGCGATCGTCGAGTGGCTCTTGTTCTCGCGCTGATATCCCTCGAGCACCGGTGCCAAGGCCGCGGAGTACGCATCCAGGAATTCCATCGCGCCGTCGCGGGAGAGCACGTAGTCCCGGACCTCCTCGTCCTGGCCCGTCAAACCTCGAAGCTCCTCGTTCCAGAACGGGTTCGGCAGGAACCGCATGTCGGCGACGATGTCGACATCGGTCGGCAGCCCGTACTTGAACCCGAAGCTCAGCAGGGTGACGCGATGGCGCGCCTGGCCCTCCTCCGAGAAGATGTCGGAGACCTGGGTCGCGAGCTGGTGGATGTTGAGGGTCGAGGTGTCGATGACGAGGTCGGCCGCTTCGCGGATCGGCGCGAGCCGGGCACGCTCGATGCGGATGCCGTCCAGCAGGGTTCCTTCGCCCTGCAGCGGATGCGGTCTGCGCACGGACTCGAACCGACGCACCAGCACGTCGTCGGACGCGTCGAGGAAGAGCACCCGCACGGAACCCCGTGAACGCAGCGCACGCGCCACCCCGGGGAAGTCGTCGAAGAGATTGCGGCCGCGCACATCGACCACGGCCGCGACCTTCGGAAGGGCGGTGCCGCCCATGTCGGTCAGATCCAGCAGCGGACGCAGGATCTGCGGGGGCAGGTTGTCGACCACGTACCAGCCGAGATCCTCGAGTGCGTTCGCCACCGTCGTCCGACCCGCGCCGGACATTCCCGTGACGATGAGGAACTCGCCCTTTTCCCCGTCAGCCATTGCTCAGTGCTCCCTCTCCCCCTCGGCCTCCAGCCTAGCGAGTGGACAGGTGCGTGTGGATGTTCTGAGCGAGCACGGGACCGATTCCCTGGACTTCTTCGATCTGCCCCGGCTCGGCCGCACGCAGAGCGGTGACCGAGCCGAAGTGCTTGAGCAGCACCTTGATACGCGCGGCGCCGAGCCCCGGAACCTCGGCGAGCACCGAACCGATGTCGTTTCGCCGCTTCTTGCGCTGATGAGTGATCGCGAACCGGTGCGCCTCGTCGCGCAGACGCTGCAGCAGGTAGAGCGCCTCACTCGTGCGAGGCAGGATCACGGGGAAGTCGTCTCCGGGGAGCCAGACCTCTTCGAGTCGCTTGGCGATGCCGCAGACTGCGATCTCGGTGTGTCCGGCATCGCGCAGCGCTCGCGCCGCGGCTTCGACCTGCGGTTGGCCGCCGTCGACCAGGAACAGCTGGGGCGGGTAGGCGAAACGGGGCTTGCGGCGCACCGTCGCCTCGCCGACGTCTTCCGCGACGACCTCGTCGGTCGTCGGGTCGATCGCCTCCGACTCGTCAGGACGATCGAGGTAGGCGAGCCGGCGACGGAGCACCTGGTACATCGAGTCCGTGTCGTCTGTGGTCTCAGCGATGTTGAACGATCGGTACTGGTCCTTGCGGGGCAGGCCGTCTTCGAAGACCACCATCGACGCCACGACATTCGTGCCGCCCAGGTGCGAGATGTCGAAGCACTCGATGCGCAGGGGCGCCTCGTCCATCCCGAGCGCCTCCTGCAGGTCTGTGAGTGCCTGCGTGCGCGCGACATAGTCGGTGGTGCGACGGGTCTTGTGACGGATGAGTGCCTGCTGCGCGTTCAGAGTCGCGGTGCGCATGAGGTCGGCGCGCTGACCCCGCTGCGCGACCGCGATCTCGACCTTCTTGCCCCGACGCTCGCGCAGCCACACCTCGAGCTCCGCGGCGTCGTCGGGCAGGGTGGGGACCAGGATGCGCCGCGGAACGTCCTGTGCCTCGCCGTAGGCCTGCTGCAGCACCTGCTCGACGAGCTCGCCGCTGGAGATGTCGATCTCCTTCTCGATCGTCAGCGCGCGCACACCGCGCACTCTGCCACCGCGGATCACGAAGTGCTGCACCGCAGCGGCCAGCTCGTCCTCGGCGATGCCGAACAGGTCGGCGTCCTCGTCACTGGGGAGCACGAGTGCGCTCTTGCCGAGTACCGCCTCGATCGCGGAGAGCTTGTCGCGATACTTCGCCGCCGCTTCGTAGTCCATCGCCGCGGAGGCCGCCAGCATCCGCTTGGTGAGTTCACGGGTGAAGCGCTCGTCGCCACCGGCCATGAACGCGACGAAGTCGTCGACCATGGCGCGGTGCTCCTCGATGCTCACCGTCATCGAGCACGGACCACCGCACTTGCCGATCTGTCCGGGGAAGCACGGCCTGCCCGTCTGCATGGCGCGCCGGTAGCTGGAGTCGCTGCACGTACGGATCGGGAACGCCTTGACCATCAGGTCGATGGTCTCGTGCACCGCCCACACCTTCGGGAACGGACCGAAGTACCGCGCCCCCGGGATCTTCCGGTTGCGGGTCACGATCACGCGGGGCGCTTCGTCCGCGAGCGTCACCGCCATGAACGGGTACGACTTGTCGTCTTTGTAGCGCACGTTGAAGGGCGGATCGAACTCCTTGATCCACATGTACTCGAGCTGCAGCGAATCGACGTCGGTCGGCACGACGGTCCACTCGACGGAGGCCGCGGTTGTCACCATGCGCCGCGTGCGCTCGTGCAGCGTGCGTAGCGGCGCGAAGTAGTTCGAGAGGCGCTGACGAAGGTTCTTCGCCTTGCCGACGTAGAGCACCCGACCGGCGGCGTCGCGGAAGCGGTACACGCCGGGGTCGGTGGGGATCTCCCCCGGCCTCGGCTTGTACGACAGGACGTCGGCCATCAGCTGGCCTTCCGCGCGGAGCGCCCCTCACCCAGGATCTCGGAGAGGAACAGACCGGTGTGACTCTCCTCGACGCGCGCGATCTGCTCCGGTGTGCCCGTGGCGATGATCTGTCCGCCGCCGGAACCGCCCTCGGGTCCGAGGTCGATCACCCAGTCGGCCGACTTGATCACATCGAGGTTGTGCTCGATGACGATGACCGTGTTGCCCTTGTCGACCAGACCGCCCAGCACCTCGAGGAGCTTGCGGACGTCTTCGAAGTGCAGACCCGTCGTCGGCTCGTCGAGCACGTAGATGCTGCGCCCGTTGCTGCGGCGCTGAAGCTCGGTCGCCAGCTTGACGCGCTGCGCCTCACCGCCCGAGAGCGTCGTCGCCGACTGGCCGAGCCGCACGTAGCCGAGCCCGACGTCGACGAGCGTCTTCATGTAGCGGTGGATCGCCTGGATGGGCTCGAAGAAATCGGCTGCCTCCTCGATCGGCATCTCGAGCACCTCGGCGATGTTCTTGCCCTTGTAGTGCACGGCGAGCGTGTCGCGGTTGTAGCGCTTGCCGTGGCAGACCTCGCAGTCGACGTACACGTCGGGCAGGAAGTTCATCTCGATCTTGATGGTGCCGTCGCCGGAGCAGGCCTCGCAGCGTCCGCCCTTGACGTTGAAGCTGAACCGGCCGGGCTGGTAGCCACGGACCTTCGCCTCCGGGGTTTCGCTGAAGAGTGTGCGGATGCGGTCGAACACACCCGTGTAGGTGGCCGGGTTCGACCTCGGCGTACGGCCGATCGGCGCCTGGTCGACATGCACGACCTTGTCGAGGTTGTCGAGTCCGGTCACCCGTGTGTGCTTGCCGGGAACGGTGCGCGCACCGTTCAGCCGCGACGCCAGCACCTGGTAGAGGATGTCGTTGACGAGCGAGGACTTGCCGGAGCCGCTGACCCCGGTGACGGCGGTGAGCACGCCGAGCGGGAAGTCGGCCGTGACGTTGCGCAGATTGTTCGCACGGGCACCCACGACGCTCAGCATCCGCTTCTTGTCGATCTTGCGCCGCTTCGCCGGCATGGGGATCTCGCGGCGACCGGAGAGGTACTCCCCCGTCATCGACGCACGGTCCTCGAGCAGGGCCGAATAGGGCCCGGAGTGCACGACCTCGCCGCCGTTGACGCCGGCGCCGGGGCCGATGTCGACGACCCAGTCCGCCGCTTCGATGGTCTCTTCGTCGTGCTCGACCACGATCAGCGTGTTGCCGAGGTCGCGCAGCGCGAGCAGCGTCTCGATCAGACGGCGGTTGTCACGCTGATGCAGACCGATCGACGGTTCGTCGAGCACGTAGAGCACCCCGGTCAGGCCGGAGCCGATCTGCGTCGCCAGGCGGATGCGCTGAGCCTCTCCGCCCGAGAGGGAGCCCGCCGAGCGACTGAGGTTGAGGTAGGACAGACCGACCTGCAGCAGGAAGTCGAGACGGAGACGGATCTCGCGAAGCACCTGCGCGGCGATCTTCGCCTCACGGTCGGTGAGCGTGAGGGTCTCCATGAAGGCGCGCGCGTCGGCCAGGCTGAGATGCGAGACCTCGGCGATCGAGTGACCGTGCACCTGCACGGCGAGGACCTCCGGCTTGAGACGGTTGCCGTCGCACACCGGGCACGGCACCTCGCGGAGGTACTCGCCCCAGCGGTTGCGCTGGTTGTCGGACTCGGCCTGCAGGTACTGCCGCTCGATGTACGGCACCACGCCCTCGAACCCGGATGTGTACCGCATCTCTCGGCCGTAGCGGTTCTTCCACTTGACGGAGACCTTGTAGTTCTCGCCGCGCAGCACCGCGTTCTGCACATCGGAGTGGAGTTTGCGCCAGGGGGTGTCCAGCGAGAAGTCGAGGTCGTTCGAGAGCCCCTCCAGCAGGCGTTCGTAGTACTGGAACAGTCCCTTGCCCTGAGTGGTCCACGGGATGATGACACCTTCGCGGATCGAGAGGTCTTCATCGCCGAGCATCAGGTCGACGTCGACAGACATGCGCGTGCCGAGTCCGGAGCAGGCGGGGCAGGCGCCGAAAGGCGCGTTGAACGAGAACGTGCGCGGTTCGATCTCGGTGAGCGTGAGCGCGTGCCCGTTCGGACACGCCAGCTTCTCGGAGAAGGTCTGCCAGGCGTCGTCGCCTTCGCCGTCGACGTAGTTGATCTGCACCACGCCGCCGGCGAGGCCCAGAGCGGTCTCGACCGAGTCGGTGACGCGTCCGAGGATGTCGTCGGAGGCGACGAGACGGTCGACGACCACTGCGATGTCGTGCTTGTAGCTCTTCTTCAGCGTGGGCGGCTCGGCCAGCTGGATGAGCTCGCCGTCGACGATCGCGCGGGAGTATCCCTTCGCGCCGAGTTCACGGAAGAGGTCGACGAACTCGCCCTTCTTCTGCGACACGATCGGCGCGACGACCTGGTAGCGGGTGCGCTCGGGAAGCTCCATGAGCTGATCGGCGATCTGCTGCACGGTCTGACGCTGGATCCGCTCACCGCATTCGGGGCAGTGCGGGATGCCGATTCGCGCCCAGAGCAGACGCATGTAGTCGTAGATCTCGGTGATCGTGCCGACGGTCGACCGCGGGTTGCGGTTCGTCGACTTCTGATCGATCGAGACGGCGGGGCTCAGACCCTCGATGAAATCGACGTCCGGTCGATCGACCTGACCGAGGAACTGGCGCGCGTACGCGCTCAGCGATTCGACGTAGCGACGCTGCCCCTCGGCGAAGATCGTGTCGAACGCCAGGCTGGACTTCCCCGATCCGGACAAGCCGGTGAACACGACGAGCGAGTCGCGCGGGATATCGATGTCGACGTTCTTGAGGTTGTGGACGCGGGCACCGCGGACACTGAGTTTTCCGGAGGAGGCAACGGGGACGATGGGCACCGAACAAGTCTACGAGGGGCCACGGACATTGGCTCCGCGAGGACGCTGACCCACACCTCAGTCCTGTACCTCAGGCACCTTCCGCGGAGCATCCGACCTCCGCACAGCTCGAACCGCGAGCAGCACCCCGAGCACGAGCGCCACGGCGGCGAGCGGGGCGAGCGCTGCGATCCCATGGTCGACGTTCGAGGGCGCGAGCACCCACACGCCGAAGACGACAGGTTGCGCCAGCAGCTGCACGACGAGGAAGCGCGCAAGGCTCGGCCACAGCACGGCGAGGGCGACGCGCGAGGAGATCGGGATCTCGAGACTCACCGATGCGAGGACGTGGATCGCGGGAACGAGCAGCACGGCGAGGGCTGTGCGTCCCGGATCCGATTCGGTCAGGAGGACGCCCAGAACGAGGCAGGCGGCCCCGAACCACGCCGCCAGTGATCGCGGGAGCGCCACCGCGACGAGAGCGGCGACGACCGCCACCCCCTGCCACAGGGGGAAGGGAACGAGCACGACAGCGCCGCCCCACACGATCGCGAGGATCAGGAGGCGGACGGTGATCCCGGGAACAGCGGCACGCACCCGGAACGAACGGAGACCGCGCGTCATCGCCGCACCGTCCGCATCCGTCGCTGGCGAAGGGCAGCGAGCCGCATCGCGACGTCGATGTCGGGATCCGTCCATGCGACGACCTCGACCCCGGCATGTCGGAGCTCGACGAGGATGTCGGAGCGTTCAGCGAGCAGCGTGCGCAGTGCGATGCGCTGCTCACGAGTGAGCCGACTCCGGTCGGGAATCGGGAGCACATCGACCGCGACCACGACATGACCCGCCGCCCGCCACCGGGTGGCCAGCTGAGCGGCGACGCCGTCGAAGAACGTCGAGAGCACGAAGACGATGGATCCCGACGGCACCACCGGCGACCGCCGGTACCGGGACACCTCCGCGCTCTGTCCGGTCGCCGCGATCATGTCCCGCACGCGTGCGAGGTGGCGCGGGCCGCCACCCGAGGGAAGACTGCGGCCGCCGGGCGACAACGCGTGGTACGCGACCCGATCACCGACACCGACCGCCGCTGTGGCGATGGAGAGGGCAGCCTCACGCGCGAGATCCAGCGAGGTGACTCCTGACCGGTCGGCGTCGTCCGCTCCCCAGGAGGCGACCACGGTCCCCAGATCCTCCGCGGTGTCCACGGCGATCACCACCGAGGAATCGCTGAGGGTCGTGCTGCGTCGAACGAGGAGTTCGCCCGGTCGACGAGCCGCCCGAGCCGTCGCCCGCCAGTCGACGCGGCGCAGCTCGTCGCCGGGGACGAACGGATGGATGTCGCGGAAGTCACCGCCCTGACCGGGGCGGACACCTTCGTGGGCGCCGTGCAGACCCGTCAGCCGGGGAGCGACCGGAAGCTGCCCGATCCGGACCTGCCTGGGCGGGGTGTTCCACTCCAGCACGACGCGGGGGCCGGCTTCCGAGACCCATGCGCCGTCGAGCGCGACGCCGCGCACGGTCACTCCGAGGAGCTCCACAGGACCGGAGTGCTGCAGGCGGTTGCGGGTGAGGAGGATGGAGTGCCCCGGTCGCGCATCGGCGAGCCCGGACCGCCGCGCCTCCTGATCGATCGCCACCTGGACCCAGTCGCTGTCGAGGATCGCATCGACTTCCGCCATGACCTCCGACGAGTCTCCCGAACCCTCGACATGCGCACGCAGTTCGATCGACATCGTGGAATCCCGAGGCCGACGCATCAGCATCCACGCTGTCCCGAGGGCGAGCGGAAGTCCGATGCCGACGACATCGGGCCGCGAGAACACGAGCCCCACGGCAGCCAGAAGCGCCGAGCCGGCGACGCCGATCGCGATCACGGGCGTCCGGCTCCAGCGCGCAGAGGAGCGCGCCGAGACGCGGACCGGCTCGGTCACCGCACCGCGGCCACGGTCGGCGGCACGGGCGTGCTCTCGACCACCGCGGCCACGACAGTCCGGGGGTCGATTCCCTGTGCCCACGCCTGAGGCGTGAGCGTGAGACGGTGCGCGAGCACCGCCTCCGCGATGCGTTTGATGTCGTCAGGACGGACGAAGTCTCGTCCGTCCAGCGCCGCGAGTGCGCGACCGAGCAACACGAGAGACTGCGATCCGCGCGGCGAGGCTCCGACGGCGACATGCGTCGCCTCCCGCGTGGACTTCGTCAGCTCCACGCAGTACCTGGCGACATCGGCGTCGACATGGATCCTCTCGACGGCTGCTTGGATAGCGAGGAGACCTGCCGCGTCGACGACGGAATCGACGGACGCATCGGGACTCTGTCGGCGGACGCGGTCGAGGATGATGCGCGTCTCGTCCTCCGGTGCGGGGTAGCCGACGGCGAGGCGCACCATGAAGCGGTCTAGTTGCGCCTCGGGAAGCGCGTACGTCCCCTCGTACTCGATGGGGTTCGAGGTCGCGATCACGTGGAACGGCAGTGGGAGCGGGAAGCTGTTCCCCTCGACGGTGACCTGATGCTCCGCCATGGCCTCCAGCATCGCCGACTGGGTCTTGGGGGTCGTGCGGTTCACCTCGTCGGCGAGGAGCAGCCCGGTGAAGATCGGCCCGGGCCGGAACACGAAGTCGCCGGTGGCCGGCGCGTAGACGTAGGAGCCGGTGACATCCCCGGGGAGCATGTCCGGAGTGCACTGCAGGCGACGGAAGTCGAGGCCGAGCGCCGACGCCAGACTCCGTGCGGCGAGCGTCTTCCCCAACCCCGGAACATCCTCGAAGAGCACATGGCCACCCGCGAGGATCGCAGCGAGGGCGATCGTGAGGGGCTCGTCCATCCCGACGACGGCGCCGCGGACGCTGTCGAGCACTCGACGCCCGGTCTCGGCGATCTGGGTGGTCTCCTGGCTGCTCATCCGGTCTCCTCCGTGTCGTTCGGGATTCGTTCGATCGCGTCGAGCACGATCTCGATGTCGGTGCGCTGCACTTCGCGACGGTGCAGGGCGTCGCGCACCCCCTCACCGAGGAGGGCGTCGATGCGAGCGTGCTGCGTGGGGTCGTCGAGGTCGAGTCCACGCAGGGCGAGGCGTCTTCTCAGCACGCCCTGCACCCGGCGCACGACGACGTGGCCGGCCACACCCGTACGCGTGTTGATCGCCCAGGCCATGCGTGACACCTCGGAGCCGCGCGAGTCGCGGCCGGGCTTCTCGGGAGGCCACGCAGGCCCGACCTCGATGAACTCCTGGCGGCAGGCGACGACCACTGCGACGACGAGGATCATCCACGCGAGCACGAACGGCACGGGGAAGCCCAGCTGCGCGAGCAGCAGGAGCACGGCCAGGGCGAGAACGCCGCCGATCCCCAGGATCAGCATCCGTCGCTTCATCGCCACCCCTCCTGGATGCCTCGGAGGCACTGGGAGGCGCGGGCTCGATCGCTCTCGTCGGCGTCATGACCGCCGAAGCGGACCTGCTCGTAGAGGGCAAGCAGGGTGACCACGTCGGCGGCGATTCCGGCGCGCCGACCGATGATGCGCACAGTGAACTCCGACGGGGTCTCATTGCGTCCTCGCCCGGCACCGGCGTCCGCCGCCGACTCCTCCAGGCCCACCCACGCTGCCACGATGCTGTCGCCGGGCACGGGGCGGTCGTCGATCGTCCGCAGGGCTTCCGCGATTCCTCGTCGGATCGTCGCCTCGTCCGGCTCGATATCCGTCACGGGCGCGGCCACGACCTGGATGGCGACCTGCGCCGCCTCTCGGCGCGCGAGCGGGCGGTCACGCCACAGCCCCACGAGGTAGCGGATCAGGAGCCGCATACCTAGGTAGGCCATCGCGAGCACAGCGGCGACGACGACCGCGGCGAGGATGGTGCCGATGATCGCGAGCAACGGCGAATCCTCCGGAGGCTCCAAGGGCGGGGGTGCGGTATCCGTCGGCGCGGTCGGCAGGACATCCTCGCCAGTGCGCCCCTCGGTGTCGTCCAACCCCCCGCCGAACTGCGGAATCCCCTGCGTGGCCGCCGCGAACATGATCGTCGCGAAGAAACCTGTTATCGCGAGCAGCGGGAGCAGAAGCCTCGTTCGAGGCCGTTCTTCACCGGCACGCTGCCGCTCCGGGACCGAGGGCTCGGAGCGCGACATGCCTCCACCCTAGGGGGCTGCTCCCCCGCCACGGGCCCGACCGCGCCGTGAGACGACTCGTCAGACGAGGTCAGGGCGCCGACCGGCGAAAGGGCCGAGACCGTCCCGAAGGGCCGCGATCTCGTCGACGCCCATGCCCACCGCCGCCATGACCTGGTGCGGAACGTCGATCGCCCGATCACGGAGGGCCGAACCCGCTGCGGTGAGTGTGATCTCCAGACGTCGCTCGTCTTCGCTGCTGCGCTGACGTGCGACCAGCCCCTCGGCTTCGAGCCGTTTCACCAGCGGCGATGCGGTCGCCGGCTCCATGGCGAGATCGACCGCCAGATCGTTGAGCGTGCGTGGGGCCCTCTCCCACAGCGCCAGCATGACGAGGTACTGCGGATGCGTGAGGCCCAGCGGCTCGAGGATCGGTCGATACAGGGCGACGACGTTGCGCGCCGCTGTCACCAGGGCGAAGCAGAGCTGGTTCTCGAGCCGGAGCAGGTCGTCGGATGCCGTCACAAGGGAGACTATACATCTGCACTAATAGTTAGTACACTAACGAACATGGCAAAGGATTCCGACCGCCCACCCCTCCGCACTCGCATCCGCGACGCAGGAGGGTTGTACTCCTGGGTGAACACGAACCTCATCCGGTTCGCGGGGCCCGCATCCGTCGGCCCGTACGAGAAGACCCCGCCGCCCAGCGCTGCCGAACGCGCAGAGCGCGCCTGCCCGCTCTGCGGCGCCCCGATGACGAAGCACGAGATCGACCGCACCGGACCCAAGACCCTGGTGCACTGCCCGTAGCGTCAGTCCTGCTCCGGCGTCTCGACCGCCGAGCCCGTCGACTCGCGGGCGACATCGAGCCAGAACATGAGCTCCGTGTCGTCTTCGATGGCACCCGGCACCACGTCGATCCACCCCGAACCCATCGTGCGCGAACCCATCACCGCACGTGCGGCTCCGGGGTGCGTGAGCAGCGCCGCGCCGTTCTCGTCGTCGACGCGCACCAGGAGGACTCCACCGGGACGCGCTCCGACGAGGATGTGGCCGTCATCGAGGAACGCCCTGGTGCCGAACATGCGCCGCTCTTCGATCCAGGTGTCGGCCCCCAACAAGGCACGCACCCGGTCGGCCAGCTCGTTCCCCGCAGCGTCCATCGACCAGCCCCCCGTCTACGCGTGTCCAGCGCGCTCCATGGCGCGGAGCTCCTTCTTGAGATCCTGAACCTCGTCACGCAGACGCCCGGCGAGTTCGAACTTCAGCTCGGCGGCCGCGGCGAGCATCTGGTCGGACAGGTCCTGGATCGTGGCCTCGAGCTGCTGCGCACCCTCAGCTGCGATACCCGTGCGCCGCAGGTTGGGCGTCGGCGATTTGCCCTTGCCCGTCGCGCGGCCTCGACCCGACAGCATCTCCGCCGTGTCTGCACCCTCACGGGCGAGCACCTCGGTGATGTCGGCGATGCGCTTGCGGAGCGGCTGCGGGTCGATGCCGTGCTCCTCGTTGTACGCGACCTGCTTCTCGCGTCGCCGGTCGGTCTCCTCGATGGCCTTCGTCATCGAGTCGGTCATCTTGTCGGCGTACATGTGCACCTCGCCGGACACGTTTCGAGCGGCACGACCGATGGTCTGGATGAGGGAGGTGCCCGAACGCAGGAAGCCCTCCTTGTCGGCGTCGAGGATCGCGACAAGGGACACCTCCGGCAGGTCGAGACCCTCACGCAGGAGGTTGATGCCCACGAGGACGTCGTACACCCCGGCGCGCAACTCGCTGAGCAGCTCGACGCGACGCAGCGTGTCGACATCGGAATGCAGGTAGCGTACCCGCACACCGTGCTCGCCGAGGAAGTCGGTGAGCTCTTCTGCCATCTTCTTCGTGAGAGTCGTTACGAGCACGCGCTCGTCACGCTCGACTCGCAGGCGGATCTCCTCGAGCAGATCGTCGATCTGCCCCTTCGACGGCTTCACCACGATCTCCGGATCGACAAGGCCCGTCGGGCGGATGATCTGCTCCACGATGCCGTCGGCGATCCCCATCTCGTACTTCCCGGGGGTGGCCGAGAGGTAGACCGTCTGCCCGATGCGGTTCTTGAACTCGTCCCATCGCAGCGGCCGGTTGTCCATCGCGCTGGGCAGGCGGAAGCCGTGGTCGACGAGCGTGCGCTTGCGAGAAGCATCGCCCTCGTACATGGCGCCGATCTGCGGCACGGTCACGTGCGACTCGTCGATCACCAGCAGGAAGTCATCCGGGAAGAAGTCGAGCAGGGTGTGCGGCGGCTCGCCGGGCGCGCGCCCATCCATATGCCGCGAGTAGTTCTCGATGCCGGAGCAGAAGCCCAGCTGCTGCAGCATCTCGAGGTCGAAGGTGGTGCGCATACGCAGACGCTGCGCCTCGAGGAGCTTGCCCTGCCGCTCGAACTCGGCCAGACGCTCTTCCAGCTCCGTCTCGATCGTGCCGATCGAACGCTGGATGACGTCGGTGCCGGCCACGTAGTGCGAAGCCGGGAAGATCGGTACGGCGTCGAGCTTCTCGATCACCTCTCCGGTCAGCGGGTGGAGCGAGTACAGCGCCTCGATCTCGTCGCCGAACAGCTCGATGCGGATGGCGTGCTCTTCGTAGACGGGGATGATCTCGATGGTGTCGCCGCGCACACGGAAGTTGCCGCGCGAGAAGTCGACATCGTTGCGGTTGTACTGCATCGCGATGAACTGCCGGATGAGCGCGTCACGGTCATACCGCTCCCCCACCTGCAGAGCGACCATGGCACGCAGGTACTCCTCCGGCGCCCCGAGCCCGTAGATGCACGACACTGTCGAGACGACGATGACGTCGCGGCGGCTCAGCAGGGAGTTCGTCGTGGAGTGGCGCAGTCGCTCGACCTCGGAGTTGATCGACGAGTCCTTCTCGATGAAGGTGTCGGTCTGGGGCACGTAGGCCTCGGGCTGGTAGTAGTCGTAGTACGACACGAAGTACTCGACCGCGTTGTTCGGCATGAGTTCGCGGAACTCGTTCGCGAGCTGAGCGGCCAGCGTCTTGTTGTGCGCGAGCACGAGCGTCGGGCGCTGGACCTGCTCGACCAGCCAGGCCGTCGTCGCGGACTTTCCGGTACCGGTCGCGCCGAGCAGGACGACGTCGGTCTCGCCCGCGTTGATGCGTGCCGCCAGGTCGGCGATGGCCTTGGGCTGGTCGCCTGCAGGCTCGTACTCGCTGATGACCTCGAAGGGTCGGACACTGCGCGTGGGTTGCATACCTCCAGCGTATGCCGCCCCTCCGACATCGAGGCCGTCGCCCGATGACGAGATGTGCTCAGGCAGATGACTGGCCGCTCGACGCACCGCGCAGTGCGGAGAAGGCCGCGAGAGCGGCGGCCGCGCACATCCCGACGATGACGGCGACGAACCACCCCCAGCTCGCGGCCCCGAACACGAGACCGAGCATCCAGCCGAACAGACTCGATCCCGCGTAGTAGGCGAAGTAGTAGAGGGACGAAGCCTGCGCCCTGCTGGCAGGACCGGCAGCGACAGGTGTCCATCCGGAGGCGATTGCATGGGCTCCGAAGAATCCAGCGGTGAAGAGCACGAGCCCCGGCAGCACGATCGCCACCATCGGCACCAGCAGCAGAACCGCGCCCGCGGCCATCACACCGATCGAGGAGAGGAGTACGGGGAAGCGTCCGATCCGCGAGGCGAGCGCGCCGGCCCACGGAGAGGAGGCGGTGCCTGCCAGATAGGCCAGGAAGAGCAGCGGCACCAGCCAGGCCGGCAGGGCGAACGGCTCAGCCGAGAGATGGAAGCCGAGGTAGTTGTACACCGCGACGAAGGCCCCCATGAGCAGGAAGCCCTGTGCATACAGCGCCCATTGCAGCGACGAGCGCAACGGCGCGCGGAGCTTCTCCAGGATGCCGGGACCGCGGTCCACCCGCAGGCGTCCGGGGACGAACCCTCTGGCGCGGGGAGTGAGCCAGAGGAACAGTGCAGCGGCCAGCGCGCACATCAGCGCGACGGAGAGGATTCCGGCACGCCATCCGCCCACTTCCCCGACGATCCCCGACGCGATGCGGCCGAGGAGTCCGCCTACTGTGGTTCCGGCGATGTAGCTCCCTGCGGCTGCGGCGGCGTGGCGTGCCTCGACCTCCTCGCTGAGGTAGGCCAGGGCCACAGCCGGCACGGCGCCCAGTGCCACTCCCTCCGCGAATCGGAGGGACAGCAGGGTGATGATCTCACCGCTCAGCGGCGCGGAGAGCCCCAGCACCGTCGCCGTGAGAACGCCCGTGGCCATCGCCGGCACCCGACCGATGCGATCGGCCACGACCGACCAGGGAATGACGGCCAGTGCCAGACCGAGGGTGGCCGCCGACACGCTCAGGGCCGCCGTGGCCGGGCTGACGGAGAGGTCGGACGAGATCTGCGGCAGGACGGCCTGGGCGGAGTACAGCTGCGCGAACGTCGCGATGCCTGCGAAGAAGAGGCCGACGATCAGACGCCGATACTCGCGCGAACCCGGCGCGTGACCGGAGAAGGTCACTGTTCGCTGATCCGCTCCCAGAGGGCGTCCGTCTGCTCGAGCGTGCGCTCCAGGGTGTCGGAGGTATCGATCACGACGTCGGCGATCGCGAGGCGGCGGTCATCGGAGACCTGGGCGTCGATCCGGTCCTGCGCCGCGCTCTCGTCCATGCCGCGCAGGTCGACGAGCCGCTGCCGACGCAACGCTGCAGGAGCGTGCGCGACCACGATGAGATCCCACGGGTCGTCCACCCGAGCCTCGACGAGGAGGGGCACGTCGTAGACGACGACCGCTTTCGCGTCGTCGGCGAGGGCGGCATCGAAACGCCGCTGCGATTCCTCGCGCACCGCAGGATGCACGATCGCGTTCAGCTGCGCGAGGAGGCCGGCATGGCCGAACACCTTCGCCCCCAGCGCGGCTCTGTCGAGGGAGCCGTCCGGTGCGATGACGGCGGCGCCGAAGGCCTCCGAGATCCTCGCGAGGACCGGCGATCCGGGCGACTGCACGTCCCGCACGATCTGATCTGCATCGACGATGACGGCACCGTGCTCTGCCAGGCGCCGGGCTATGGTCGACTTCCCGGAGGCGATGCCGCCGGTGAGGGCGATGAGGGGCATGCCGCCAGTCTAGGCGTCGTCGAGATCGTGTCTCATCGGGCGAGCAGCTGACGGCGCGAGCTGATCACGCCGGTGTCGAAGCCAGCCAGATGCAGTCCGCCGTGGAATCGCGCGTGCTCGATCTTGATGCAGCGGTCCATGACCACCGAGAGACCGGCACCCTCGGCGATTGCTGCCGCGTCCTCGTTCCACGACCCGAGCTGCAGCCACAGCGTCTGCGCCCCCACCTCGAGGGCTTCCTGGGCGACGCCGGGAAGGTCGTCATGACGACGGAACACGTCGACGATGTCGGGCACCACTGGCAGGTCGCTCAAGGTCGCGTAGACGGGCTGTCCGAGGATCTCGGTCTCGCGCGGGTTCACCAGGTACACGTCGTAGGCCGTGCTGGAGAGCAGATACGTCGCCACGAAGTACGACGCGCGTGCGGGGTTGTTGGACGCTCCGACGATCGCGATCGACTTCGCGCGTCGCAGCAGTCCGAAGCGCTCCTGCTGGGTCGGCCCGATCCAGGTCCGCCCCTGCGCCGTCGGCGCCGCACCGGGGAGGGCGCAGGCCGCAGCATCATCCGTCACGGAGGGCAGCGCGCACGCATCGCCCGAGGTGGTCGCGCTCATCGGTTCGCTCCTGTCGCCGCGGTGAGGGCCTGATCGAGGTCCCAGACGATGTCCTCGGCATCTTCCAGTCCGACCGAGATGCGGATCAGGTCCGGACGCACACCCGCGGCGACGAGCTGCTCCTCGGTGAGCTGGCGGTGCGTCGTCGAGGCCGGGTGGATCACCAGGGTGCGGGCATCGCCGATGTTCGCGAGGTGCGAGGCGAGCTGCAGGTTCTCGATCAGGCTCTCCCCCGCCGCTCGGCCCTCCGGCGACGCGACTCCGAAGGCGAAGACGGAACCGGGTCCGAGCGGCAGGTACTTGGCCGCGCGGTCATGATGCGGATGCCCTTCGAGCCCTGCCCAGGTCACGTACGCCACGCGCGGGTCGGAGGCGAGCCAATCGGCGACGATGCGAGCGTTCGCGAGGTGCGCGTCGATGCGCTGCGGAAGGGTCTCGATACCCTGGAGCAGATTGAACGCCGACTGCGGACTGAGCGCGGGACCGATGTCACGCAACTGTTCGGAGCGGAGCTTGGTGAGGAACCCGTACTCGCCGAAGTTGTCCCACCATTTGATGCCGCCGTACGAGTCGACGGGTTCGGTCATCTGCGGGAACTTGCCGTTGCCCCAGTCGAACGTGCCCTTCTCGATGACGACGCCGCCGAGCGTGGTGCCGTGCCCGCCGAGGAACTTCGTCACGGAATGGATGACGATGTCGGCGCCGTGTTCGAGAGGACGTGCGAGGTAGGGGGTCGCCAGCGTCGCATCGACCACGAGCGGCACACCCGCCTCGTGGGCGACGGCGGCGAGCCCCTCGATGTCGGCGATCTCACCCGACGGGTTGCCGATCATCTCGACGTAGACGACCTTCGTCTCCGGGCGGATCGCGGCGGCGAAATCGGCCGGGTCCGTCGAGGCGACGAACGTGGTCTCCACGCCGAAGCGGCGCAGCGTGACATCCAGCTGGGTGATCGTTCCGCCGTACAGCTGCGCGGCGGCGACGACGTGATCGCCCGCGCCGACCAGAGCGGCGAACGTGATGAACTCCGCGCTCATGCCCGAGGCCGTGGCGACCGCGCCGATGCCGCCTTCGAGCGACGCGAGGCGCTCCTCCAGAGCGGCGACCGTGGGGTTCCCGATCCGGGAGTAGATGTTGCCGTACTTCTGCAGGGCGAAGAGGTTGCCGGCGTCCGCCGCGTCGTCGAAGACGAACGACGTCGTCTGGTAGATCGGCACAGCCCTCGCCCCGGTCGAGGCGTCTGGGGTTCCACCGGCGTGAAGTGCTCTCGTGCGAAATCCGAAGCGATGTTCTTCCGTCATGATGTCCTCAGTTCAGCGGCGGCAAGCACGTCGGCGATCTCATCGACGGCCCAGGGGTTCTGCAGCGACGTCGTGTCTCCCAGCGGCTGGGCTTCGCGACCGGCCCGTCGATCCTGCTCGGCTTCCCACAACTGCGCCAGGAGGCGTCGCATGATCTTGCCCGACCGGGTCTTGGGCAGATCGGGCACGACCACGATGTGCTGGGGCTTGGCGACGGGACCGATCGACTGCGCGACCTGAGCGCGAAGGTCGGCCGGATTCACGTCGGCACGACCGGAAGGCGTCACGAAAGCCACGACGGCCTGACCGGTGACGGGGTCGGAGACCCCGGCGGAGCCCGCCTCGCCGACCGTGTCGTGTGCGACGAGAGCCGACTCGATCTCGATCGTGGAGAGCCGGTGTCCCGAGACGTTGACGACGTCATCGAGGCGACCGAGGATCCAGATGTACCCGTCGGCGTCCCTGGTCGCGCCATCACCGGCGACGTAGAAACCGCCGAAGCGTCCGTGACCGGAGAATGCCGACCAGTACGCGTCGCGATAGCGCACCGGGTCGCCCCAGACGGTGCGGGCCATCCCGGGCCACGGGCGGCGGATGACGAGTGTCCCCGAGCGACCGGGTGCCACCTCGATCCCGTCGGCGTCGACCACCGCGGCGTCGATCCCCGGCAGCGGCACCGACGCCGAACCGGGTTTGAGCCGCGTGACGCCCGGCAGCGGGGCGATCATCGCGGCGCCGGTCTCCGACTGCCACCACGTATCGATCACCGGCAGCTCGTCACGGCCGAAGTTCTGCCGGAACCAGATCCAGGCCTCGGGGTTGATGGCCTCGCCGACCGTTCCGAGCAGTCGAAGGGTCGACAGGTCGTGGCCGCCCGGCAGCTCGGCGCCGAACCACGTCATGAAGGTGCGGATCAGCGTGGGTGCCGTGTAGTACACGGTGACCCCGTACCGTTCGATGATCTCGAGGTGACGCTCCCGATGCGGCGAATCCGGCGTCCCCTCGTAGATGACCTGGGTGAGCCCGTTCGAGAGCGGGCCGTAGATCTCGTAGGTGTGCGCGGTGACCCAGGCGAGATCTGCCGTGCACCAGTGCACGTCGTCCGGCTTCGCGTCGAAGTGCGCCCAGTGCGCCCAGCTCGCCTGCGTGAGATACCCTCCCGAGGTGTGCACGAGCCCCTTCGGCTTCCCGGTGGTACCGGAGGTGTAGATGATGAAGAGGGGATGCTCGGCGTCGAACGCCTGTGCCTCGTGGGCAGACGGAGCGGTGTCGACCACGTCGTGCCACCAGAGATCGCGCCCGTCGGTCCACGGCACGTCCTGACCGGTGCGCCGAAGCACGAGCACGTGCTCGAGGTCGGGAAGACCGGCCGCCGCGACGTCGGCCGTGGTCTTGACCACGGTGGCGACGCCGCGACGATACTGCCCGTCGCTCGTCACCAGCAGCTTCGCGCCGGTGTCTTCGAGGCGGAAACGCACGGCCTCGGCCGAGAATCCGCCGAACACCAGCGAATGCACGGCACCGATCCGGGCGCAGGCGAGGGTGACGACGATCGTCTCCACGAGAACGGGGAGGTAGATCACGACGCGGTCGCCCGACTGGATGCCGAGCGCGACGAGGGCGTTGGCGGCGCGGGAGACCCGCTGCTGCAGGTCGGAATAGGTCACCGCGATGCGGTCGCCCTGCTCGCCCTCGAAGTGCAGGGCCACCCTGCCTCCGTGGCCGGCCTCGACGTGTCGATCGACGCAGTTCGCGGCCACGTTGAGCCTGCCGCCGACGAACCAGCGTGCCGCAGGAACCGCGTCGCCGATCGGCGGCTCCCACTCATGGGCGGTATGCCACGGTTCCGACCAGTCGAGGCGGCGGGCAGCATCCTCCCAGAAGGCGACGGGATCTGCTGCCGCGCGCGCATAGGCCTCCCCCGTGACGTTCGCGTGCGGGAACTCGTTCGAGGGCTCGTAGACGCGTGTCTCGTGCAGCCGGGCCTCCGTCACGCTCACACCCATCGTCGGAGCAGGTACTTCTCCACCAGCACGAGGAGGCCGTTGGTGAGGGTGCCCAGCAGTGCCAGCAGAACGATCGAGAGCAGGATGCGGTCGACCCGGCCGCTGTTCTGGGAATCGGTCAGCAGGAAGCCGAGGCCCATGGACGACGCGATGAGCTCGGCGGCGACGAGGAACAGCCACGCCTGGGCGAGCGCGAGGCGAAGGCCGGAGATGACGGAGGGCACGACGGCGGGCAGTTGCACGATGCGGAACAGCGACCATCCGCGCAGGCTGAACGATCGTCCGGCCTCGACGAGCTGCGGATCGACATGACGCAGCGCCGAGGCGACCGTGGTGTAGACGGGGAAGAACGCCCCGATCACGATGAGCGTGACCTTGGACTCCTCGCCGATCTGCATCCAGAGGATCAGCAGCGGCACCCAGGCGAGCGAGGGCACCGCACGGACGGCGGCGAGCGTCGGGCTGAGCAGCACGTCTCCCAGCCGCGACAGCCCCACCACGCCGGCCACGGCGAGCCCGATCACGGATCCGATCGCGAATCCGAGCAGCACGCGCTGCACGGAGATGGCGATGTGCGTCCAGAGCTGCCCGCTCTGCGCCAGCTCGACACCGGCCTGGAAGACAGAGGCGGGTGTGGGAAGACGGTACGACGGAATCGCTCCGCTCGTCGTCACGACCTGCCAGACGATCACGATGATCGCCGGCAGTACGAGCCCGGCGATGATCCGCGCCGCGGGTCGATCCCACGTGCGCCGAACGACGGGGTCAGGGCGCCGGAGCTCTCCCCTGGCGAAGTCGAGGGCGTCTTGCGAGTCCGCAGGGACGATCACCCGCTGGTCGAGATCGCTCACTCGCCGTCGACCGCCTTCTTGGCGAACGTGTCGTTCACGATCGACGACAGTGCCTTGTCGACGGATTCCTTGCCCCCCTGCACGTCGCCGGACTCCACGAGCACGGGAGCGATCTTCTCGAGCACCGCGACCTGGTCGTCTCCGGGGATCCCGCTCACATCGAGATTCGAGCGCTCCTCGATCACGGTGGTGGCGACCCCGATGTCGATGCCGGCGACCTCAGCGAGAAGCGCCGCGGTCTTGTCGGGGTTCTCGAGCGCCCACTCACGGGCCTGCTCGTACGCATCGACGACGGCCTGCGCCAGGTCGGGGTGGTTCGTGATGAACTCCTCGGTCGCATTGAGGAAGCCGTACGTGTTGAAGTCGACGTTGCGGTAGATGAGCTTGTCGCCGGACTCCGCCTCGGCCGCTGCCATGATCGGATCGAGACCCGACCACGCGTCGACCGAACCACCGTCGAGAGCGGCACGGCCGTCGGCGTGCTGAAGGTTCTGCACCTCGACGTCGGACAGAGACAGACCGCCCTCTTCGAGCGCCTGCAGCAGGAAGAAGTACGGGTCGGTGCCCTTGGTGGCCGCGACGGAGGCGCCCTTGAGGTCTTCGATCGAGGTGATGTCGCTGTCGGGTCCGACGACGATCGCCGCCCACTCCGGCTGCGAGAAGATGTCGATGACCTGGATCGGCGAGCCGTTCGCCCGGGCCAGGAGCGCAGCCGATCCCGCCGTCGATCCGACATCGACCGACCCGGAGCGCAGCAGCTCGTTGGCCTTGTTCGAACCGGCGGACTGCACCCACTCGACGGTGACGTCGTCGCCGAGGATGTCTTCGAGGATGCCCTGGTCGCGGATCACCAGGCTCAGCGGGTTGTAGGTGGCGAAGTCGATCGAGAGCGTGTCGGATGACCATTCGGTCGTGCCGGACGTGGGCTTCGTGTCGGTGGCTGCGGCGTTCTCTCCGGCGACGCAGCCGGTGGCGACGAGCATCATCGTCCCGGCGATCGCGATCGCGGGGATGATTCGGCGGGTAGTGATGCTCATCGGTTCTCCTCGGCGGTGCGGTGGTGGGTGTCGACGCCGAGGCCTTCGAGGAGGTCGGCGCGCAGGTCGGCGAGGCCGCGATCGGCACGGTCTCGGGGGCGAAGGCCCGGCACGGTGATCGTGCGGGCGATGGAGGACTCGTCGGTGCCGGTTCCGTCCAGCGTGCGCAGCAGCAGCACACGGTCGGCGAGGTAGAGGGCCTCTTCCACGTCGTGGGTGACGAGGAGAACCGTGGTCGGCTCCGCGGCATGGATCTTCAGCAGCAGGTCGTGCATGCGCAGGCGGGTGAGTGCGTCGAGCGCTCCGAACGGCTCGTCGAGCAGGAGGACGCCGGGGTTGCGGGCGAGGGCTCTCGCGAGGGATGCGCGCTGCGCCATGCCGCCGGACACCTCGCGCGGGCGCTGGTCGGCGGCATGGTCGAGGCCGACCAGGTGCAGCAGCTCGCGCACGCGTTCACGACCGGCACGACGAGCGGTGCCGCGTGGCAGGCCGAGCTCGACGTTCTGGGCGATCGTGCGCCACGGAAGCAGCCGGGGCTCCTGGAATGCGACGGCCGTGCGTTCGTCGACGTCGGCGACGAGCGTGTCATCGAGGCGGATGCTGCCCCCTGTCGGTGTGTCCAGGCCGCCGACGAGGCGAAGCAGGGTCGACTTTCCGCACCCGGAGGGTCCGACCACGGCGACGATCTCGCCCGCGGCGATGTCGAGGTCCACAGTGCGCAGCACGTCGCGGCGTCCGCTCGCCAGCGGAAACGATCGTTCGATTCCGTCGAGCCGGACCGCCTGCGCGGTCCCCCACGCCGTCGGGACGGCTGTGGTGCGCGGCGCGGGCAGCAAGGCGGTCATGTGCCCATGCTGGCCGAGTGGATCGATTGCTACGAATACCGGCGTAATGCTGCGTCACGCACGGGAGTCCGCCGCGCGGACATGCGAAACGGGCCGCCACACCCGCCCGAAGGCGAGGTGACGACCCGTTTCAGAATGCTGCTTACGCGTTGCCGCCCGAGAGCTTCTCGCGCAGAGCGGCGAGAGCCTCGTCGTCCGCGAGGGTGCCGGCGCCGGCAGCCTCGCTGGTGAAGGACTGGCCACCGAAGTCGTCTCCGGCCGCTGCCTCGGCCTCGGCCGCCTTGACGACCTGAGCCTTGTGCGCCTCCCAGCGAGCCTGGGCTGCAGCGTACTCCTGCTCCCATGCCTCGCGCTGGGCGTCGAAGCCTTCCTTCCACGCACCGGTCTCGGCGTCGAAGCCCTCCGGGTACTTGTACTCGCCGTTCTCGTCGTACTCGGCGAGCATGCCGTACAGGGCCGGGTCGAACTCGGTGCCGTTGGGGTCGACCGACTCGTTGGCCTGCTTCAGCGACAGCGAGATGCGACGACGCTCGAGGTCGATGTCGATGACCTTGACGAAGACCTCTTCGCCGACCGACACGACCTGCTCAGCCAGCTCGACGTGCTTGCTGGAGAGCTCGGAGATGTGGACGAGGCCCTCGATGCCGTCTGCGACGCGAACGAACGCACCGAACGGAACGAGCTTGGTGACCTTACCCGGCGTGACCTGACCGATCGCGTGGGTACGGGCGAAGACCTGCCACGGGTCCTCCTGCGTCGCCTTCAGCGACAGGGAGACGCGCTCGCGGTCGAGGTCGACCTCGAGGATCTCGACGGTGACCTCCTGGCCAACCTCGACGACCTCGGAGGCGTGCTCGATGTGCTTCCAGGACAGCTCGGAGACGTGCACGAGGCCGTCCACGCCACCCAGGTCGACGAACGCACCGAAGTTGACGATCGACGAGACGACACCCTTGCGGACCTGACCCTTGTGCAGGTTGTTCAGGAACGTGGTGCGCGACTCCGACTGTGTCTGCTCGAGCAGCGCGCGGCGGCTCAGGACGACGTTGTTGCGGTTCTTGTCGAGCTCGAGGATCTTCGCTTCGATCTCCTGGCCGAGGTACGGCGTGAGGTCGCGGACGCGGCGCAGCTCGATGAGCGAAGCCGGGAGGAAGCCACGGAGGCCGATGTCGACGATGAGTCCACCCTTGACGACCTCGATGACCGTACCGGTGACGACGCCGTCGTTCTCCTTGATCTTCTCGACGTCTCCCCAGGCACGCTCGTACTGTGCGCGCTTCTTGGAGAGGATCAGACGGCCTTCCTTGTCCTCCTTCTGGAGAACGAGGGCCTCGACCAGATCGCCGACAGCGACGACCTCGTTGGGGTCGACGTCGTGCTTGATCGAGAGCTCACGCGAGGGGATGACACCCTCGGTCTTGTAGCCGACATCGAGGAGGACCTCATCGCGGTCGATCTTGACGATCGTGCCTTCGATGATGTCGCCGTCGTTGAAGAACTTCAGGGTCTTCTCGACCGCGGCCAGGAAGTCCTCAGCAGATCCGATGTCGTTGATGGCGACCTGCTTGGTGGCCGGGGCGGTCGTTGCGGTAGTCATGTAGTGGGTTGTCCTTGTTGAATGGAGACTCGGGCTGGGAGGCAACGGCCGCGCACGGCCGACTGCATGCTTCACAGCAGTTGGATTTTGGTTTTCTCGCCACGAGGGCACGCGTATGCACGCCACGAGTGACAGTTAACGCTATCAGAAGTTCCGACACTGCAGGAGTCGGATTCCCCCGAGCATCGCGCTGTGGATAACTCACACGGGCCGTCGGCCCTCCGGGTTACCGTGACTGGGTGATCCCGCCGACAGCTTCCTCCGCCATTCCCCGTCGTTCCGGTGCACTCATGATGGTCTCGATCGTCGTGATGCTCGCGGGCTGCGCGCCGACGCCCGAGCCGACGCCCACCCCCACCGCGGCCTTCGCCTCGGAGGAAGAAGCCTTCGCCGCCGCAGAAGAGACGTATCGGGCCTATACGGATGCGGTAAACCAGGTCGACTTCAGCGACCCTTCGACATTCGACGCCGTGTACGTGCTGCTGTCCGGCGCAAGTGAAGCGTCAACGAGGAAGGTCTTTAGCGAGTTCTATGCTGCGAAGGTTCGCACGATCGGGCTCACAAAGTACGACTCGTTCGCCGGAGCCTCCGCGGATCTCGCTAGCGGAACCATCTCAGCGAATGTCTGCGTTGATGTAACCGAGGTCGACGTTGTCGACGAATCCGGCTCATCCGTAGTCTCTCCCGATCGACCCGCCCGACAACCCATGCTGGTCACCTTTGACGGAGCGCATGGCAGTGGACTCGTCACGATCTCAGCCCAAGATCCGACAGACACATTCACGTGCGCGTCGTAATCGCCTCCTTGTTGCTTCTCGTCCAGGTGCCTTTGTTGTCGGCGTCGGCAACTAGCTCCTGCAACGTGGCCGTCGCTTGGGTAGCTGGCTGCAGCAATAATGGCAACTCCTTGACCATCTCCGGCACGCAGACCCAGACCTCGTCCGACGGCCCCCGCGACAGCGCGCCGCGCCCCGACTCCCCGTCCTTTCCCGCCTTCCCCGTGCACGAGTTCGACTTCGATTCATGTCTCGACGACTGGAACAGCTCCCGCGGCTGCTTCCGCACCGTCATCGATGAGGAACCGTCGTCACCGGGTGCGGACTCCCCTGCAGCCCCGGCGATCACGATCGACGACCTCGCGCAGTTCGCTCCGGATCCGGTCGCGAACGAGGGCGAGCCCGACAACGTCGGCGTGGCCGGGATGCCGACGAACTTCATCGCAGCGGCATCGGTGCACACGCGCTCTGGCACGCTTTTCGGCGCACCGCTCAGCGTGCGCTTCACGCCTGTCGGCTATGAGTTCGTGCACGGCGACGGCACGTCCGCCACGTCGAGCACAGGCGGACAGACGTGGTCGGCGCTCGGTCAATCACCGTTCACCCCCACTTCCACCAGCCATGTGTACAGCGAACGGGGCACGTACCAGGCGCACGTCACGGTCCGTTACGCCGCCGAAGTCGACCTCGGCGGCGGCTGGTTCCCGGTGGCCGGCGACCTCACGATCCCCGGCCCCGCGCGGGAGATACGCATCTTCGAGGCGCACACCGCACTCGTGGCGTTCACCTGCGCGCAGCGACCGTCGGCACCCGGCTGCTGAGACGACGCACCCGGACTAGCGCACGGCGGTCACGACGACCGGAGCACCGTCCGCATCCACATAGCCTTCCAGCGTCAGCTTCGCATCCGCGGCGACGCCCTCCGCCGGCACGAACGTGACCTGCGGAACCAGATCCATCGTGCAGACCTGGTTCGCGCCCGGCTCCAGCCGGACGATCCCCTCCGTCTCGCTGACGACTTCGACGGTTCCGGCGGCCGGCATACACGTCGACGACCCCCATGTCAGGATCGCGAGCTCGCGCTCATCGATCCACGTCGCCGCCGGTGTCTGCGGAGACATCCTGTCCGCAGGGATGATCTCCCCGTCCGCGAGCCCGGGCAGAGTGAGCTCGCTCTTCACGCCTGCCGCGTCGGTCACCGTCAGCTCCACCGGGCGTGAGGAATCGAACCCGGCCGGCAAGCCCATGTAGGTTCCGTGCGCGGTCTGCACGGCCGCACACGCCTCGTCCTCCCCGTCGACGAGCACGATCTCGAGCGACTGATCCCCCGCGACGATGTCGCCGATCTGCGGCACGCACGCATCGCCCCATGTCTTCAACACAAATGACGTTCCATCGAGCCACGCCGCCTTCGGGGCATATGACGTGTCAGAGGTGTTCGGATCGGACGTCGACTCCGGAACCGGAGAAGTTCCCGCCGACGTCGCGCATCCGGTCAGTGCCGCGGCGAGCACCACCCCGCCCAGGACGAGGGACGAGAACGTGCGAAGAGGAGCTTTCATACCCGTGAGTGTCCCCACCGAGCGGATCGTCTCAGTCTGCGACCGACAAGCGCCGGCCCGCGCCACGTGCCCGTGTCAGACTGTCGTTCGTGACCGATCGCCTCATGCTGCTCGACACCGCCAGCCTCTACTTCCGTGCCTTCTACGGCGTCCCCGACAAGGTGACCGCACCGGACGGCTCGCCGATCAACGCAGCACGCGGTCTGCTCGACATCATCGCCAAGCTCGTCACGCTCTACGAGCCCACTCATGTGGTCGCCTGCTGGGACGACGACTGGCGCCCGCAGTGGCGCGTCGACCTCATCCCCAGCTACAAGACGCACCGCGTCGTCGAAGTCGTCGAGAGCGGGCCAGACGTCGAAGAGGTTCCCGACCCTCTCGAAGCCCAGATCCCCCTCATCCGCGAGACGCTCGCGGCGATCGGGATCCCCATCGTCGGGGTCGCGGAGCACGAGGCCGACGATGTGATCGGCACCCTCGCGACCACCGCGACGATGCCGGTCGACATCGTCACGGGTGACCGTGACCTGTTCCAGCTCGTCGACGACGCCCGCGACGTGCGGGTCATCTACACCGCACGCGGCATGAGCAACCTCGAGATCGTGACCGATGCGACGGTGGTCGCGAAGTACGGCGTGCTCCCCTCGCAGTACGCCGACTTCGCCACCATGCGCGGCGATGCCTCAGACGGACTCCCCGGGGTGGCCGGCGTCGGCGAGAAGACCGCGGCGACCCTGCTCCAGGCTCACGCCGATCTCGAGGGCATCCGCGCCGCCGCGGAGGCAGGCGAGGGCATGAGCGCCGGAGTGCGTGCGAAGCTGCTCGCGGCATCCGCCTACCTCGATGTCGCGCCGACGGTGGTGGCCGTCGCCACCTCGCTCCCCCTCACCGCACCCGACGTTCCGCTTCGAGTGCTCGACCCCGCAGAGGTGGACGCCGCCACGGCACTCGCGGAGAAGTGGAACCTCGGCGGCTCCATGACGCGTGCGGTCGCCGCGGTGTCCAACGCCGCGCTCAAAGCCGGCTGACAGGGCGACGGAGCGGGTCTACTCCGCCCAGGCGAGCAGACGCGAGAGCCCCCAGGTCGTCACGATCCGCGACGCGGGGATCCCCGCCCGCTCCGCGCGCTCGGCTCCGTGGTCCAGCAGTGAGAGCTGGCCGGGAGCATGAGCATCCGAATCGATGGAGAACAGGCATCCCGCCTCCAGGGCGATCGCGATCAGCTCATCCGGCGGATCCTGACGCTCAGGCCGGGAATTGATCTCGACGGCCACTCCGTTGTCGGCGCAGGCGGAGAAGACCGCTGCCGCATCGAATGCCGACTGCGGGCGCGTGCCACGCTCGCCCTGTACGAGTCGACCTGTGCAGTGTCCGAGCACGTTCACCCTCGGGTGTGACACCGCGGCGATCATCCGCGCGGTCATCGGACGCGAGTCCATGCGCAGCTTGGAGTGGACCGATGCCACGACGATGTCGAGCTCGGCGAGCAGGTTGTCTTCCTGATCGAGCGCCCCGTCTTCGAGGATGTCGACCTCGATGCCGGTGAGAAGGGTGAAACCGTCGCCGGATTCCGCACGCACGAGGGGCATCTGCTCGCGCAGCCGCTCCGCAGAGAGCCCTCTGGCCACCCGAAGGCGTGGCGAGTGATCCGTGATCGCTTGATACTCGTGCCCGAGGGCGCGTGCAGCAGCAGCCATCACCGAGAGCGGAGTCGTTCCATCGGACCAGTCGGTATGCGCGTGCAGGTCGCCGCGGAGCTTCGCGCGAAGCTCGGAGACGCGCTCGGGTTCGACATCTCCCCGCAGCTCGACGAGATAGTCGGGAACCTGCCCCGCCTGGGCCTGACGGATCACCGCGAACGTCGACTCGCCGATGCCCCTCGCCGCACGCAGTCGGGTGGGATCGGCGCTGACGTCGTCGGGAAGGTCCTGCAGTGTCGCCGCGGCCTGACGAAACGCCTTCGCTCGATACCGCGACGCCCGCTCGCGCTCCAGCAGAGAGGCGATCTCCAGCAGCGCGTCGACGGGGTCCACGGTCACTCCCTCGGAGCAGCCAGTTCGCGACTCACCGAGATCCACTGGTCGAGCTTCGCCAGGGCGCGACCGTCGTCGACCGCCGCCGACGCCTTGTCGTAGCCTTCACGCAGGCGCTCCAGGATCGGCCGCTGCACCTGAGTGGCATCCTGCGAGAGCTCGAAGGCGACGATGCCCGCCGCGGCGTTGAGCAGCACGATGTCACGCACGGCGCCGGTCTCCCCCGCCAAGGTGCGCCGGAGCACCTCCGCATTGTGCTGGGGCGAGCCGCCGATGAGGTCGGCGAGATCAGCGATCGGGATGCCGAGGTCGCGGGGGTCGAGGTCGTGCTCGTGGATGTCCCCGCGGGTGACCTCCCAGATGCGACTGTGTCCTGTGGTGGTGAGTTCGTCGAGTCCGTCATCGCCACGGAAGACGAGCGCCGTCGCACCACGAGTACGGAACACACCCGTGATCAGCGGGACGCGCTCGATCTGCGCGACGCCAACCGCGTTGGCCTCGGCACGAGCGGGGTTGCACAGCGGTCCGAGCATGTTGAAGACGGTCGGCACTCCCAGCTCCGCCCGCACGGGGCCGGCGTGCTTGAAGCCCGGGTGGAAGGCTCCGGCCCAGGCGAAGGTGATGCCGGTGCGGTCGAGGATGGATGCGACGGCGGCAGGGTCGAGGGACAGCTCGAGCCCGAGGGCCCCCAGCACGTCGGAGGACCCGGAGGCGGAGCTCGCCGCGCGATTGCCGTGCTTGACCACGGGCACACCCGTCGCGCCGATGATGATCGCCGCCGTGGTCGAGACGTTCACCGTGCCGACTCGGTCACCGCCGGTTCCGACGATGTCCAGCACGTCGGGTGAGACGGGAAGGGGAACCGCAGCCTCGAGGATCGCATCGCGGAAGCCGACGATCTCGTCGATCGTCTCCCCCTTCGCACGGAGGGCTACGAGGAAGCCCGCCAACTGCGCTTCGGTGACGCCTCCCTGCATGATCTGACGCATGGCCCACGTGGACTCCCACACACTGAGATCACGGCGCTCCAGCAAAGAGGTGAGCACGTCGGACCAGGTCAGGGAATCAGCCATGTGTGCGATCCTATCGGCGCAGAGAAAACATGCAGATGCTTCCGAACACACGTGCACAGGGGCCTCACCCCTTGTTTCCCGCGGATTCACCGGGTATTCGCAGTGTTTTCTTAGGGTCCCCTAAGTCCAAGGCAGGCTATTCGAGGGCCGTCGGTGCAAGAATCACGCCCGCGGATCGGCCATAATGGAGGGGTGACGACCTCAGCGACGTATGCCCCGGCGGCGAGAACGATTAAGCGGCCCAACCCGGTAGCTGTCGGCACCATTGTGTGGCTCGGCAGTGAGGTGATGTTCTTCGCGGGACTCTTCGCGATCTACTTCACCCTCCGCAGCACCTCCCCGGAGCTGTGGGCAGACCGGACCGAGCTGCTGAACGTCCCGTTCGCCGCAGTGAACACTGCGATCCTCGTGCTCTCCTCGTTCACGTGCCAGATGGGCGTGTTCGCGGCGGAGGACCTGCAGCCCTACAAGATCGGCAAGGGACAGAAGAACGGCGCCGGACGCCGTCGCCTGTTCGGCTGGGGAATGGTCGAGTGGTTCTTCCTCACCTTCGCCCTCGGCGCGATCTTCGTCTCCGGCCAGGTCTGGGAGTACGCCCAGCTGGTCGCTGAAGGCATGCCGATTGGCGCCGACTCCTACGCTTCCGCGTTCTACCTGACGACCGGCTTCCACGCCCTGCACGTCACCGGTGGTCTGGTCGCGTTCCTGCTCGTCATCGGCCGCGCATACGCCGTCAAGAACTTCCGGCACAAGGAGGCGACCTCCTCGATCGTGGTGTCCTACTACTGGCACTTCGTCGACGTCGTCTGGATCGTGCTGTTCCTCGTTATCTACTTCCTGAAATAAGAGCGGAGCTGATCCCCGAGATGGCACGAGAGAAGAAGCGCCGTTCCGGCGGTCGTCGCAGCCCTTTGGCGGCAGCGGCGCTCATCGGAGCAGGCCTCATGATCACCGGCGCTGTGTACGCCGGAGCGTCCGCCGCGTTCGCTGCGTCCGACACCCAGTCGGCCGCGACCACGCAGCTGACCGTCGAAGACGGCGAGAAGCTGTTCACGGCCAACTGCGCCACCTGCCACGGTCTCGACCTGGAGGGAACGGCCAACGGCCCCAGCCTCTACGGCGTGGGCGAGCTGGCAACCGAGTTCCAGCTGTCGACCGGTCGCATGCCCCTGCAGATGCAGGGACCGCAGGCTCCGCAGAAGGCACCGCAGTTCACGGAGGACCAGATCCTCGCGATCTCGTCCTTCGTCCAGTCCGAGGCACCCGGCCCGACGTTCCCGTCGGACCACATCCTCGACGGCAAGGGTGACGTCTCCAAGGGCGCGGAGCTGTTCCGCGTCAACTGCGCGATGTGCCACAACGTGGCCGCCGCCGGTGGGGCGCTCACCGAGGGCAAGTACGCCCCCGGACTCAGCGAGACCAGCGCACTGCACATGTACGCGGCCATGGTCACCGGCCCGCAGAACATGCCTGTCTTCGGCGACATGAACCTGTCCGACGAAGACAAGCGCGACATCATCTCGGCGCTGCTCTTCCAGCAGCAGTCCGTGCAGGTCGGCGGATTCTCGCTGGGCTCGCTCGGACCGGTCTCCGAGGGCCTGTTCGTGTGGATCTTCGGTATCGGCGCACTCGTCGCCGTCACCGTGTGGATCACGGCGAAGTCCAACTGACGCTTAATCATCGAAGAGGAACGTACGAGGAGCACCATGGCACACGACGACGACTCGCAGGCTCTTGACAGGGCCTACCAGCCCTCTCCGGGGCTGGGTGTCGCAGTCAGCGATCCCGTGCAGAACCCCGGGCTTCCGCCGCACCGCGAGCGGATGACCGACAAGGACCCGCGCGCTGAGAAGGCCGCTGTCCGCACTGTCTACACGCTGTTCTACCTCTCGCTCGCCGGCAGCATCTGGGCGGTCGCCGCCTACATGCTGTTCCCGATCGAGAGCGGCGCGCTCATCGACATCCGGCAGAACAACCTCTTCATCGGTCTCGGCATCGCCCTCGCGTTGCTGGCCCTCGGTATCGGTGCGATCCACTGGTCCAAGGCGCTCATGTCCGACAAGGAGTTCATCGAGCACCGCCACCCCACCCGTGGCACGGACGCAACGCGCGAAGCTGCCATCAAGGCCTTCTCCGACGCGAACGAGGAGTCCGGCTTCGGTCGTCGCTCGATGATCCGCAACTCGCTGTTCGCAGCGATCGTCGCCTCGATCATCCCCGGCGTGACGCTGTTCCGTGGCCTGGCGCCGCACTCCACTCCGGAAGACCCCACGGCGGGCGACCCGGTCGTGCTGCTCAAGCACACGATGTGGGAAGAGGGAGCGCGCCTGGTGCGCGACCCCGACGGCACCCCGATCCGCGCCGCTGATGTCACGCTCGGCTCCGCGTTCCATGTGATCCCGGAAGAGCTCGCGACGCTGAGCCACCACGACGGCTACCTCGAGGAGAAGGCCAAGGCCATCGTGCTGATGATGCGTCTGCGCCCCGAGCAGCTGATCGAGGCCGAGGACCGCAAGGACTGGTCCTACGACGGCATCGTCGCCTACTCCAAGGTCTGCACGCACGTCGGTTGCCCCGTGGCACTGTACGAGCAGCAGACCCACCACCTGCTGTGCCCGTGCCACCAGTCGCAGTTCGACGTCACGGACCACGCAAAGGTCATCTTCGGCCCGGCGGCACGACCGCTGCCGCAGCTGCCCATCACCGTCGATGACGAGGGCTACCTGATCGCACGCAGCGACTTCACGGAACCCGTCGGCCCGAGCTTCTGGGAGCGCCATTGAGCACCGCAACGCTGTCCAAAGACGACAACGACACCAAGGCACCTCTCGGCGGCCGCTTCGTCGGTGCCGCGTCGAACTACATCGATGAGCGCACCAGCCTCTCCGGCTTCGTCAAGGAGCTCGGACGCAAGATCTTCCCCGACCACTGGTCGTTCATGCTGGGTGAGATCGCGCTGTGGAGCTTCGTCGTCGTGTTCCTCTCCGGAACCTTCCTGACGTTCTTCTTCGACGCGTCGATGGTCGAGACCCACTACACCGGCGCCTACGCGCCGATGCGTGGAATCGAGATGTCCGCAGCGCTGGAATCGTCGCTGCACATCTCCTTCGACCTGCGAGGCGGTCTGCTGGTCCGTCAGATCCACCACTGGGCCGCGCTGGTGTTCATCGCCGGAATCGGCGTGCACATGCTCCGCGTGTTCTTCACCGGTGCGTTCCGCAAGCCGCGTGAGCTCAACTGGGTGATCGGCTTCATCCTCTTCATCCTCGCCATGGCAGAGGGCTTCACCGGCTACTCGCTTCCCGACGACCTGCTCTCGGGCAACGGTCTTCGCATCATCGACGGCATGATCAAGGGCCTCCCCCTGATCGGCACCTGGACCTCGTTCCTCCTCTTCGGCGGAGAGTTCCCCGGTACCGACATCGTCGGACGCCTGTACACGCTGCACATCCTGCTGCTGCCCATGCTCGTCATCGCACTGATCGTGGTGCACCTGATGCTCATGATCATCAACAAGCACACGCAGTTCGCCGGCCCCGGCCGCACGAACGACAACGTCGTGGGCTACCCGATGATGCCGGTGTACATGTCGAAGATGGGCGGATACCTGTTCATCGTCTTCGGCACCATCGTGCTGATCGCGACCTTCTTCCAGATCAACCCGATCTGGAACTACGGACCGTACGACCCGTCCCCCGTCTCCGCCGGCACGCAGCCGGACTGGTACATCGGCTTCGCCGACGGCGCCCTGCGTCTGGCACCGTCGAACTGGGACATCGTCTTCCTCGACCACACCTGGTCGTTCGGCATCATCGCGCCGGTCCTCGTGCTCGGTCTGTTCATCGTGCTCGTCGCGATCTACCCCTTCATCGAGGCGTGGGTCACGGGCGACAAGCGCGAGCACCACATCGCTCAGCGCCCGCGCAACGCCGCGACGCGCACGGCGATCGGTGTGGCCGGTGTCATCTTCTACGCGGTGCTGTGGGCTGCGGCCTCGTCCGACCTCATCGCGACGCACTTCATGCTCACGATGGAAGGCGTCATCCACACGCTGCAGGCGATGCTCTTCCTGGGCCCGATCCTCGGCTACTTCGTCACGAAGCGCATCTGCATCGCGCTGCAGAAGAAGGACCGCGAGATCGTGCTGCACGGCTTCGAGTCCGGTCGCATCGTCCGCCTTCCCGGCGGAGAGTTCATCGAGGTGCACCAGCCGGTCGACAAGTACGACCGTTGGAAGCTCATCGACGTCGACACGTACGAGCCCCTCGTGGTGCGCCCGAACGCCAAGGGACGTATCCCGTGGACGGAGAACCTCCGCTCCTCGATCTCCCGCTGGTTCTTCGAAGACCGCCTGGCACCGCTCACGCAGGCCGAGGTCGAGGCAGCAGACGCTCACCAGCACCACGTCACGGCTCACAACGACGAGACCGAGGCCGCGGAGATCCAGGGCGCTCACGAGCGCGCAGGCTTCCCCGACGCCCCGCTCACGGTCGATGAGACGCACGTCGACGAGACGCCGAACACCCCCAGCACGGTCATCGCGACCGAGCCGGTGAAGAAGCCTCGCAAGAAGTCGGAGGACGGCGAGTAGTCGCCACTCCCCCATCTGATGAAGGCCTCGTCCATACGGACGGGGCCTTCATCGTTAGTACCCGAATGAGAGGATCCACCCATGTCATCTGCCGTCCAGCTGATCCGCGCCACCTCCCTCGCCGACACTCCTTACGCCTACGCCGCGACCGCACCGGCGGGATCCCGGCTCATCTTCCTCGCCGGAGCATGCCCCCTGAACGATGACGGCACGACCGCGGCACCGGGCGACTACGCGGCCCAGGCGGCGCGCTGTGTGGAGACCCTGCAGGCGGCGCTCGACGTGGCCGGCGCCACGCTCACGGATGTCATCAGCACCCGGGTCCTGGTGGCCTCCTCCGCGCAGGCCGACCTCGTCACGGCCTGGGACGTGGTCCATGCCGCTTTCGGCGCTCACGACGTCCCCAGCACCCTCCTGGGAGTCACCGTGCTCGGCTACGACCATCAGCTCGTGGAGATCGAAGCGATCGCCGCGGTCACCGACTGATCATGGACATCGTCATACGCCCTTCCACACCGAGGGACGATGCGCTGACCGAACAGATCGAGCGCGCCGCCGATGCCCTCCTCATCGACCTGTTCGGCGCGGTCGCTTGGCCTCCACCGACGCCGCCGCAGGATCGTGCGGAGTCACCGGGATTCGTCCTGGTCGCCGAGCTCACAGATGACCTCGCGGCACCGATCGTCGTCGGCTTCGTCCACGTCCTCGAGATCGACGGACACGCCCATCTCGAGCAGCTCTCGGTACTCCCCTCGTTCGGACGTCGTGGCATCGGTCGTCAGCTCGTCACGGCCGCGCTGGCGGAGGCGCGGCGACGCGGCCACACCGACGTCACGCTGCGCACCTACACCGAAGTGCCCTGGAACGCGCCGTTCTACGCTTCGTGCGGCTTTGTCGAGAGCGAACCGGACACGGAGCTGCTCCGAGAGCTCGTGGCCATCGAAGAGAGTCTGGGACTCTTCGAGCACGGACCTCGTGTGCAGATGACCGCCACGCTCTGATCGGTCGGCGCTCCGAGCACCGTCACGCGCTCTGTTCGGCTGTCATTGACGGCAATCGGACGCCGGCCGACCGGAATCCGCTGGGGACGACGCCGCCGCCTCCCTAGGCTGAGGTCATGATCGATCGCACTGACTTCTTCGCTGCCAAGCTGGCCTATGAGACAGACCCCAGCGACGTGCATGCCGCGCTGGAGTCCGGCGAGAGCATCGTCGTCGTCGACGTCCGCTCCGACGCAGCCTGGGCGCAGGGCCGCGTCACCGGCGCCGTTCACATGCACTACAACGAGATCTCCTCTCGTGCACCCGCGGAGGTGCCGAAGGACGCTGACGTCGTCGTCTACTGCTGGAGTCCCGGATGCAACGCCGGCGCGAAGGGCGCGCTCGAGTTCGCCCGTCTCGGCTACCGAGTCCGCGAGATGATCGGCGGCTTCGAGTACTGGGTCAGAGAAGGGTACGCGGTCGAGGACTCGGATGGCGTCCACCACCGTCCGGTCGATCCGCTGACCGGCATCCCCCGCATCCGTGCCCGCGCCTGATCGCGGCGCCGTCCGCACACGAAGAAGGCCCCCGGAGGAATCCGGGGGCCTTCTTCGATGAGGAAGTATCAGCGGGCGAAGTTGCCGCGGTAGTACTCGTACACCCAGCCGACGATGGCGACCACGAAGATCGCGAGACCGATCGGCAGAAGGAAGTGTCCGACCGCGAGACCGACGACGAAGACTCCCGCCGAGGCCGCCAGCACGATCGGCCACCAGGACCACGGGCTGAACTCGCCCAGCTCCGGGTCACCGTCATCGATGTCGGAGGTCAGGATGTCCTCGGGAAGCTCGCCCCGCTGAGCCTTGTGCGTGCGGTCGAGGTAGAACGCGATCATGGCTCCCATGAAGGCGCCGAAGAACAGGGCGACCGTTCCGACCCACTCGATCCGCATGGCGAAGTTGTCCGCCGGCGTGGCCAGGATGTGCCAGCCGGTGTAGACCACACCGACGAGGGCGAAGAACGCCGTCAGGATCCACCAGAGAATGACATTGTCGCGCATGACTTAGTGGGCCTCTCGCTCGCCGGGAGCCGTCGTAGCGAACTCGGCGGCTTCGGGGTGATTCAGATCGAACGCAGGACGCTCGCTGCGGATGCGCGGGATCGACGTGAAGTTGTGTCGCGGCGGCGGGCAGGAGGTCGCCCACTCGAGCGATCCGCCGTAGCCCCACGGGTCGTTGACCGTGACCTTCGGAGCCTTGCGCGCCGTGATCCAGACGTTCAGGAAGAAGGGCAGCATCGAGGCGCCGAGGATGATCGCACCGATCGTCGAGACCTGGTTCTGCCAGGTCCAGCCGTCCGCCTCAGAGTAGTCGGCGTAACGACGCACCATGCCGTCAACGCCCAGCCAGTGCTGGATGAGGAAGGTCATGTGGAAGCCGATGAACAGCAGCCAGAAGTGCACGTAGCCGAGGCGCTCGTTCAGCATGCGTCCGGTCCACTTCGGCCACCAGAAGTAGAAGCCGGCGAACATGGCGAACACCACGGTTCCGAACACCACGTAGTGGAAGTGAGCGACGACGAAGTACGAGTCGGAGAGGGCGAAGTCCAGCGGCGGTGCTGCCAGGATGACGCCGGTCAGACCACCGAAGACGAAGGACACGAGGAAGCCGAGGGAGAAGACCATCGGAGTCTCGAATGTCACGGACCCTCGCCAGAGCGTGCCGATCCAGTTGAAGATCTTCACACCCGTCGGCACGGCGATCAGCATGGTCATCAGCGCGAAGAACGGAAGCAGGACCGAGCCCGTCACGTACATGTGGTGAGCCCACACCGCGACCGAGAGCGCCGCGATGGCGATCGTCGCGTAGACGAGGGTCTTGTATCCGAAGATCGGCTTGCGGCTGAAGACCGGGAAGATCTCGGAGACGATGCCGAAGAACGGCAGCGCGATGATGTACACCTCAGGGTGACCGAAGAACCAGAACAGGTGCTGCCAGAGCAGGACGCCACCGTTGGCCGGGTCGTAGATGTGAGCGCCCAGGATGCGGTCTGCCGCTGCAGCGAAGATCGCGGCTGCGAGAACGGGGAACGCCATCAGGATGAGCAGGCTCGTGATCAGCGTGTTCCACGAGAAGATCGGCATGCGCCACATCGTCATGCCGGGCGCACGCATCGTGATGATCGTCGTGATGAAGTTCACGGCACCGAGGATCGTTCCGAAACCGGAGATGCCGAGTCCGACCATCCACAGGTTTCCACCCGCCCCCGGCGAGAAGGATGCTCCTGCCAGCGGCTGATAGGCGAACCATCCGAAGGAGGCCGCGCCCTGCGGGGTGAGGAAGCCGGCGACCGCGATGGTGGAGCCGAAGAGGAAGAGCCAGAACGCGAAGGCGTTCAGACGCGGGAAGGCGACGTCGGGAGCACCGATCTGCAGCGGCAGGATGGCGTTGGCGAAGCCGGCGAACAGCGGCGTCGCGAACATCAGCAGCATGATCGTGCCGTGCATCGTGAACAGCTGGTTGTACTGCTCCTTCGTCGGGATGATCTGCATGCCCGGCGCGAACAGTTCGGCACGGATGACGAGTGCCATCACGCCGCCGAGCAGGAAGAACATCACCGAGGCGATCAGGTACATGTACCCGATGGTCTTGTGGTCCGTGGAGGTGATCCACTTGACGACGATGTTGCCCTTCTGCTCCACACGCGAGGAGCTCATCAGAGCAGCCTGGCGTGCAGGCAGGGTGTTAGGACGCGAGCGGGGAGACTCGTCGGTACGGGGAGCTTCTGTGGTCGACATGGCTTACTCCCCTCCTTCCTCGGTGTCGGTCTTCGGGGTCGTCCCCGGGAGGTTCGAGAGACGGTCGTAGGCGCCGGTGATGTCACCGGTGTTGCCCTGCTCCTCGAGCGACGCGAGGTAGGAGTCGTACTCGCTCTGCGAGACGACCTTCACGTTGAAGAGCATCATCGAGTGGTACTCGCCGCAGAGCTCGGCGCACTTACCGGCGTACTCGCCCTCTCGCGTCGGGATGAACGACCAGGAGTTGTCCTTCCCGATGAACATGTCCTTCTTGTAGAGGAAGTCGATGATCCAGAAGGAGTGGATGACGTCACGGGACTGAAGGTTGATCGTCACCTTCTTGTCGACGGGCAGCACCAGCGTCGGCAGCTGCGCCTGGTCGATGTTGCCGTCCTTGTCGGGCTGGGCCTGAATGCCCATGGTCCACACGGCGTCGGAGTTGTCCTTCTCGTCGCCGTCGTACTGGAAGTCCCACGCCCACTGCTTCGCGATCGCGGTGACCTCGACGTCGGGCTGGTCCCACTTGGCTTCGATCTCGGTCTGATCACGAGCGGTGAAGAAGAACATTCCCAGCACGAGGATGAGCGGCACGATCGTGTAGAAGATCTCGATCGGCATGTTGTAGCGCATCTGCACCGGAAGACCGGTCTGACCCTTGCGGCGGCGGTAGGCGATCGCAGCCCAGGCCATCAGGCCCCAGGTGATGATGCCGACGGCGAGAAGCACGATCCAGGAGTTCACCCAGAGCGAGGAGACGCGCTCGGTCTGGTTGGTGGCTGCGGGGCCACCCTCCACGAAGCCCGGAAGAAAGCCGTTCAGCTCGGTGGGAGAGCATCCCGCCAGGGCCAAGGCTGCCGCAACTCCCACAGGGAGGGCGGCCCAACGAAGGCTGCGTTTCGAGGGCACGATGCACCTTTCAGATCGCGAACAGAGCACACCCAAGTCTAGGGCAACCTCACACCTGATTCATGCCATCCACGCAGGTTCCGGAACCAGAACGGCCGTCGTCACCAGTGGTGACGACGGCCGAGTCGGCGAAGCGAGGGTCAGTGGAAGCTGTCGCCACAGGCGCAGCTGCCCGCTGCGTTGGGGTTGTCGATCGTGAACCCCTGCTCGGAGATGGTGTCCTTGAAGTCGATCGCCGCTCCGTCGAGGTACGGGACGCTCATGTTGTCGATGATGACCTCGACGCCGTCGAAGTCGACGGTCTCGTCGCCCTCGAGGTAGCGCTCGTCGAAGTAGAGCTGGTAGATCAGCCCCGAACACCCGCCCGGCTGCACCGCGACGCGCAGACGCAGGTCATCGCGGCCTTCCTGCTCGAGGAGGTTCTTCACCTTCGTGGCGGCAGCGTCGGTCAGGGTGACGCCGTGTGCGCGGGTGGTCTCTGGGGAGAGTGTGGTGTCGCTCATGTCGCTCCTTGTGACGGGCCGCAGGTGCACGGCTTCTCGGACGATTCTACCGCCGCAGATGCGGGGAGGCTCAGAGTTCTGCGGCATTCATGCGAGCGAGCAGCAGCGCCTCGGTCGCGACCGCGTGGCGGAAGGTGTCGAGGTGCAGCGACTCATTCGGGCTGTGCGCGCGCGAATGCGGGTCCTCGACACCAGTGACGAGGATCTGTGCGGCGGGGAATTCCCGCACCAGGTCGGCGATGAACGGGATCGATCCGCCCACGCCCAGGTCCACCGGAGGCACCCCGTACCCGTCGCGCATCGCGTCCCGGGTCAGCGCGACCGCCCAGCCGCTGGTGTCCACGAGGAAACCGTCGCCGAGGTCGACATCCGAGAAGGTGAGCTCGGCACCGAACGGTGCGTGTGCGCGGAGGTGGCGCTCCAAGGCCTCGTATGCCTCCTGGCCGCTCTGGCCAGGAGCCACGCGAGCGCTGATCACGACGGTGACCTCGGGGAGCAGCGTATTGGAGGCTGCCGCCACGCTGGTGGCGTCGATCCCGATCACCGTGACCGACGGCTTGTTCCAGATCCGGCTGAGGATGCTGCCGTCCCCGATGGGAGTGGTGCCGGGAAGGAGTCCCGCCTCGTCCCGCAGCGTCGCCTCGGTGTAGTCGGGAGTGGGGGCGTCGCGCTCGGTCATACCCTCGACCGCCACCGAGCCGTCGGCGTTCCACAGCGTGGACAGCAGCGTGACGGTCGCCATCATCGCGTCGGGCACGGCGCCGCCGAACATTCCGGAGTGCGAGGCGTGGTCCAGGGTGCGCACGCGCATCGTGAACCGGGCGTTGCCGCGGAGGGAGACGGTGAGACCGGGAGTCACGGAGTCCCAGTTGCCCGAGTCGGCCACGACGATGGCGTCGGCGCGGAGAGCATCCTTGTTGTCGGAGAGGAACTGGGCGAACGAACGGGACCCGTACTCCTCCTCCCCTTCGATGAACATCGCGATGCCGAGGTCGAGGTCATCGCCGAGCACCTCGCTCACCGCGCGGATCGAGGCGATATGCGACATGATGCCGGCCTTGTCGTCGGCCGCACCGCGCCCGTAGAGACGCCCGTCGCGCACCGTCGGCTCGAACGGCGGGGTCTCCCAGAGGGCATCGTCTCCCGGAGGCTGCACGTCGTGGTGTGCGTACAGAAGGATCGTGGGCTTGCCGTTGCGGGCCGCGCGCGTGGCGAGGACGGCCGGCTGCCCCTGCTCGTCGGTGCCGGGAATCGCGGCGCGGAGGACGCGCACCTCGTCGAAGACTCCGGTGCCCGACGCCAGCGCGGCCACGGCTTCCGCGCTGCGCTCCAGCTGGGTCTGATCGAACGCGGGCCAGGCCATCCCCGGAATGCGCACGAGGTGGCCGAGGTCCGACAGCGCTGACGGGATCCCGGTCGCCACCGCCTCGAGGACGGCGGCATCGGACTCACGGGGAGGAACAGGAGAGGTCATGCGAGTAATCTTAAGGTGATCCCCCGCCGGCGAACCGAGGAACTCCGTGTCCACTACCCCTACCTCCCCTTCCACGAACGACGACACCCCCGAGACGACTGCCGTCGGCAAGGGGCGCGCGACGCCGACCCGTGCGGAGCAGGAGGCAGCTCGTCGCCGCCCCCTGGTCGCCAACACCAAGGAGGCGAAGGCGGCCGCGAAGGCGGAGCTCAACGAGCGTCGCGCACGAGCGCAGGCCGGCATGGCCGCCGGCGAGGAGAAGTACCTCCCGGTCCGCGACAAGGGCCCGCAGCGCCGCTGGGTCCGCGACTACGTGGATGCGGGCTGGCACCCGGCCGAGTTCGTGATGGGAGTGATGGTCCTGGTCATCCTCGCCTCGCTGGTGCCGGCGAACACGGTCATCTCGTTCTACGCGTACATCGTGATGATGGGTTACCTCGTCATCGCGATCGGCGGCATGATCCTGCTCGGCATGCGCGTCAAGCGCAAGGCCGCGGCGAAGTTCGGCAAGGAGCGTCTCGAGCGCGGTCTGGGCTGGTACGCCGCGATGCGCGCCCTGCAGATGCGATTCATGCGTCTGCCGAAGCCGCAGGTCAAGCGCGGCCAGTACCCCGACTGATCAGTCCCCTGTTGATCTCCCGGCCCCAGAACGGGCCGCGGTACAGGAAAGCGGTGTAGCCCTGCACGAGGGTCGCACCGGCCGCAAGGCGCTCCTGCACGTCGGATGGCGTCTCCACTCCCCCGACGGCGATCACGCAGAAGTCGGCGGGAACGGCTTCGCGCACGACGCGAAGGACTTCGAGCGAGCGCTTCTTCAGCGGTGCACCGGACAGTCCTCCCGCGCCTGCAGCCTCGACCGTCGCGGGATCCGTGAGCAGACCGTCTCGGCTGATGGTGGTGTTGTGCGCGATGATTCCCGCGAGTCCCTCAGCGACGGCCATCTGAGCGATCGCCGTGATCTCCTCGTCGGAAAGATCCGGTGCGATCTTGACGAGCAGCGGTGTGGCGCCGGAAGCCTCTCGAACGGCGCGCAGCAGCGGAGCCAGCGTCTCCACCGCTTGCAGTCCTCGCAGACCCGGAGTGTTCGGCGACGACACGTTGACGGCCAGGTAGTCGGCGAGCGGAGCGAGCCGCGTCGCCGAGGCCACGTAGTCCGCTGTCGCATCCTCGACCTCGACCACGCGGCTCTTGCCGATGTTGACCCCGATGATCGTGTCAGGCGCGCCGCGCCGCAGGCGAGCGAGCCGGCGCGCCGCCGCATCCGCTCCGGCGTTGTTGAAGCCCATCCGATTGATCACGGCGCGATCCGCGATGAGACGGAAAAGCCGCGGCTTCGGGTTCCCCTCCTGCGCGATCGCGGTCACGGTGCCGACTTCCACATGTCCGAAGCCGAGAGCGGCGAGTCCTCGCACGCCGACCGCGTTCTTGTCGAAGCCCGCGGCGACGCCGAACGGCGAGGGGAAGGTGAGACCGAGCGCCTCGACGCGGAGCGACGGGTCAGGGCGGGTGATCGCGCGCGTGGCCCACGAGAACGGAGGCACACCGAGCACGCGGATCACCGCCATACCGGCGTGGTGGGCGAACTCGGGATCGAAGCGCGAGAGGACAGCGCGGAAGAGCAGCGGATACATCCCTGCCAGATTACCGCTCCTCGGACTCCCGCTTCGTGTGGTCGGCGCGCAGATCTGTGATCGCGGCCTCGAAATCCTCGAGCGAGTCGAAGGCCTGGTAGACACTGGCGAAGCGCAGGAACGCGACCTCATCGAGGTCACGCAGCGGACCGAGGATGGCGAGACCGATCTCGTTGGTGTCGAGCTGCGACACCCCTGTCTGTCGGACGGCCTCCTCCACGCGCTGTGCGAGCACCGCGAGGTCGCCCTCCGTCACCGGGCGCCCTTGGCAGGCCTTCCGCACACCCGTGATGACCTTCTCCCGACTGAACGGCTCCATCACGCCGGAACGCTTGATCACGTTGAGACTCGCGGTTTCGGTCGTCGTGAAACGGCCGCCGCACTCCGGGCACTGTCGACGACGCCTGATCGATAGCCCGTCGTCACTCGTGCGTGAATCGATGACGCGGGAGTCGGGGTGTCGACAGAAGGGGCAGTGCATCTGACCGATCCTACGCGGTGAAACGGGCCTCGATCGCTTCACCGTGCGCGGGAAGCACCTCGGTGTCGGCGAGGGCGACGACCCCGGCGCGCACGGCCGCCAGCGCAGCCCTGTCGTAGGAGATCACCTGCTGCGGTCGAAGGAAGGTGTACGAGCCGAGCCCGGGTGCATAGCGAGCCTGTCCCCCGGTCGGGAGCACGTGATTGCTGCCAGCCATGTAGTCACCGAGGCTCACCGGGGTCTGGTCGCCGACGAAGACGGCTCCGGCGCTGGTGAAGTCGGCGGCCGCCTCTTCGGCATCCACGAGGTGCAGTTCGAGGTGCTCCGGCGCATAGGCGTTGCTGAACGCCGTGGCCATGGCCCTGTCGTCGACGAGGACGATGGCGGACTGAGGCCCCGACAGCGCGGCGGCGACGCGTTCGCTGTGCCGGGTGATCGTGGCGATCCGCTGCACCTCGACGGCGACCTGTTCTGCGAGCTCGGCCGCGTCGGTGACAAGCACGGCGGACGCCTGCTCATCGTGCTCGGCCTGGCTCACGAGGTCGGCGGCGATGAGACGCGGATCCGCGTGTGCATCGGCGACCACGAGAATCTCCGTCGCCCCGGCTTCCGAATCCGTGCCGACGACGCCGGCGACGGCACGTTTGGCGGACGCGACATAGTTGTTGCCCGGCCCGGACACGACATCGACCGGATCGAGGCCGAGCGACGGCACGCCGTACGCCAGGGCGCCGATCGCGCCGGCGCCGCCCATCGCGTACACCTCGGTCACACCCAGCAGCGCTGCTGCCGCGAGGATGGTCGGGTGGATTCTTCCACCCTGATCTGCCTGCGGCGGCGAAGCCAGAGCGATCTCCTGGACGCCGGCGACCTGCGCGGGGACGACGTTCATGATCACGCTCGACGGGTAGACGGCCTTGCCGCCGGGAATGTACACGCCCACACGGTGGACCGGTTGCCAGCGCTGCGTGATGACAGCTCCCTCGCCGATCCTGGTGACCTGTGTGGCGGGGACCTGCGCGGCGGAGGCGAGACGGACTCGGCGGATGGCCTCCTCGAGCGCACTGCGCACCTCGGGAGCGAGCTCCGCGAGAGCCGTGGTGATGTGCTCGGCGGGCACGCGCACGGCGTGGTCCGTGACCGCGTCGAAACGCTCGGCTTGCTCGCGAAGAGCGGCCTCGCCGCGGTCACGCACGTCCTCGACGATGCGTGCGGCGGTGTCGAGTGCTTCGGCACGTGCCTGGGTCGCCCGGGGTACTGCGGCGAGCATGCCTGCGGGCGAGAGCTCGCGCCCTCGCAGATCGATGGTGCGCATTTCAGCCCTTCGTGATGTCGGAGATGTCGTGGAGGTAGCCGATCCGTCCGTCGTCATGTCGGACGACGAACGCACCCCCACGGTCCTCGATCACGAGAGCCCAGGCGTTCGGACCGATACGGAAAAGCGGTTCGCCCCGCTCGTCGTGGACGTCGCGCTCAGAGGGCGCGAGGATCCAGAACGGCTGTGCCACGGCGGCGTTCTCACGCGGGTTCGTCGCCTCGAGATCGGCATCGGTCACGCCCTCGAGCAGCAGCGGCGCAGGCTCTTCCTCGACCGCGCCCGTCTCGTAGGTCGCGGCCGTCTCCAGCAGGGACTCGATGCTTCCGGTGTCCGAGACGATCTCCGGTTCCTGTCCACGCGAACGGCGCGAATAGGCCGGCACATACTCCTCGTCGGTGCTCTCCTGCTCGGTGCCGATGCCGCCGCCCGAGGCGTGCGCCGTCAGCGGCACCTGTGCAGCCAGGTCGAAGCGGGCGATCTCGTCGGTCGCCTGCTGACCCGATTCCTCGTCGTCGAGCGCAACGACGAAGGGGGACGCGGAGCCGTCCGCGATGACGTCTGTCGGGCTCTCGGCGTGTGCCTCGGGCGCGGCGGAGGATGCCGCCGAGGCGGATGTCTCGACGGATTCTTCGGAGGCTTCCGGGACCGGCACGGGTTCGGGACGCGGTCTCGCGATGACGGGGCGCACCGGATTCGCATTGCGGTGGGCGAGAGTCACCAGGCGACCGTGGAAGTCTTCCTTCAATCCCGGGATGATCGGGGCGAAGACCGTGAGGACGACGAGAGCCAGGGAGGTGATGACCATGGCCACCCCGTTCCACGGGAGGCTCCAGTTCCCGGTGGACACCACAGCGGAGATCGCGAGCCAGAGGCTGCCGGCCCAGACCGTGGCCGACACGGAGAAGGCGACCGAGGCGAACTGATCGATGCCGAGCGAACCGACCCGGCGGATGCCCTCGGGCGAGAATCGGCGCAGCACCAGCAGGAAGACGGCGACCGTCGGGAGCGCGACCGGGAGCACCCATTGGATGCCGACACTCCACAGCGAGAGGTCGCCGATCAGCGGGAAGAACGAGAACACGAACGACAGCAGCCAGACGCCGACGATGAGCAGCTCCCGCAGCGTGAATCCGAGGATGCCGAACTCAGGGGTGACCTCTTCGTCGTACAGGACACCGTCATCGTCGCCGAAAACCTCGTCCTCGGGTTCTGCTTCGGGGAGATCCGTGCTCATGCGTGGTCCTTTCGTCACAGGGCTCGACGGGGTGATTCGTCGTGCTGCCGACGGCTCACGATCCTACCCCGCTCACCCGAGGCAGGTGGGTCCGAGCAGTGACTTGAGGTCACCGAACAGATCCGCGGACACCTTGACCGGCATGGGCACTTCGAAGACCTTCGCCGTGCCGCCACGGTGCACGCGAAGCAGTACCTCGGTGTCGCCGTTGTGTCGTCGCAGCACTTCCGCGAGCTCCATCATCACGCGCTCGGTTGCTCTCTGCTCGGCCAGGACCAATGCCAGAGGGCCGGCAGCATCGAAGGAGCCCACATCGGGTGCGAATGCGGACTGCGCATGGAGGTTGAGCCCGTCGTCGCGCCGAGACACCCGCCCGCGGACAGCGAGGATCGCGTCCTGCTGCAGCGTGTGCTGGAACTCGGTGTAGGTCTTCCCCATGAACATCACGGTGACCTCGCCGTTGAAGTCCTCGACGGTGATCATGCCGTAGGGGTTTCCACTCGCCTTGGCGACACGATGCTGCACGCTGGTCACGAGGCCCGCCACCGTCACCTGGTCGCCGTCCTGCAGGTCTTCGGAGTTGTTGAGGTCATGGATCGAGATCGATGCGTGCTTCGCGAGCGGGACCTCGAGGCCCGCCAGAGGGTGGTCCGACACATAGAGGCCGAGCATCTCGCGCTCGAAGGCGAGCTTGTCCTTCTTGACCCACTCGGGACGCGCGGGGACCTTCGCCGGGGCCGCCTCGTCCATGCCGTCATAGAGACTGTCGAAGTCGAATCCGATCGCGCCCTGTGCTTCGTTGCGCTTGCGGTCGACTGCGGCCTCCACCGCATCTTCGTGCACCTCCATGAGCGCGCGACGGGAGTCGCCCATCGAGTCGAAGGCGCCGGCCTTGATCAGCGATTCGATGGTGCGCTTGTTCGACACGTGCAGCGGCACTTTGTCGAGGAAGTGATGGAACGAGGTGAAGCGCTCATCCTTGCGGGCCTGCACGATGCCTTCGACGACGTTGCTGCCGACGTTGCGCACGGCACCCAGGCCGAAGCGGATGTCGTCGCCGACGGCGGCGAAGAAGTTGATCGAGTCGGACACATCCGGCGGGAGCACCTTGATGCCCATGCGGCGGCACTCGTTCAGGTATAGCGCCATCTTGTCCTTGGAGTCGCCGACGCTGGTGAGCAGCGCTGCCATGTACTCGGCGGGATAGTGCGCCTTGAGGTAGGCCGTCCAATACGACACGAGGCCGTATGCGGCGGAGTGCGCTTTGTTGAAGGCGTAGTCCGAGAACGGCAGCAGGATGTCCCACAGCGCCTTGATGGCCGCCTCACCGAAGCCGCGCTCTGTCATGCCGCCCGCGAAGCCCTCGTACTGCTTATCGAGCTCGGACTTCTTCTTCTTGCCCATCGCGCGGCGCAGGATGTCTGCCTGTCCGAGGCTGAACCCGGCGACCGCCTGGGCGATCGCCATGACCTGCTCCTGGTAGATGATGAGCCCGTAGGACTCCTCCAGGATCTCGGCGAGCGGCGCTTCCAGCTCGGGGTGGATCGGGGTGATCTCCTGCACCCCGTTCTTACGCAGCGCGTAGTTCGTGTGCGAGTTGGCGCCCATGGGGCCTGGTCGATACAGGGCGATGAGTGCCGAGATGTCACCGAAGTTGTCAGGCTTCATCAGACGCATGAGCGAACGCAGTGGCGGGCTGTCGAGCTGGAAGACACCCAGGGTGTCTCCACGGGCGAGCAGCTGATACACGCCGGGGTCGTCGAGGCCGAGATGTTCGAGATCGAGCTCTTCGCCACGGTTCGTGCGGATGTTGTCGAGCGCATCCGAGATGATCGTGAGGTTGCGGAGCCCCAGGAAGTCCATCTTGATCAGGCCGAGAGATTCGCACGACGGGTAGTCGAACTGCGTGACGATCTGCCCGTCCTGCTCGCGTCGCATGATCGGGATGATGTCGAGCAGCGGATCCGACGACATGATCACGCCGGCGGCATGCACGCCCCACTGGCGCTTCAGACCCTCGAGCCCCAGCGCGCGGTCGAAGACCGTCTTCGCCTCGGGATCGGTATCGATCAGCGTGCGGAACTCGCTCGCCTCCTTGTACCTCGGGTGCGCGGAGTCGAACATGCCGTCGAGGGGCATGTCCTTGCCCATCACGGGCGGCGGCATCGCCTTCGTGAGCCGCTCCCCCATGCTGAACGGGAAGCCGAGCACACGGCCTGCATCCTTCAACGCCTGCTTGGACTTGATCGTTCCGTACGTGACGATCTGCGCGACGCGCTCGGATCCGTACTTCTCCGTGACGTAGTCGATGACCTCGCCGCGGCGCCGGTCATCGAAGTCGACGTCGAAGTCGGGCATGGAGACACGGTCGGGGTTGAGGAAGCGCTCGAAGATGAGTCCGTGCTCGAGCGGGTCGAGGTCGGTGATCTTCATCGCGTAAGCGACCATCGAGCCGGCACCGGAGCCACGACCGGGTCCCACGCGGATGCCGTTGTCCTTCGCCCAGTTGATGAAGTCGGCGACGACGAGGAAGTATCCGGGGAAGCCCATCTGCAGGATGATGCCGGTCTCGTACTCGGCCTGCTTGCGCACCTTGTCGGGGATGCCGCCGGGATACCGGTAGTGCAGGCCCGCCTCGACCTCCTTGATGAGCCAGCTGTCCTCGGTCTCGCCGTCGGGAACCGGGAAGCGCGGCATGTAGTTGGCCGAGGTGTTGAACTCGACCTCGCAGCGCTCGGCGATCAGCAGCGTGTTGTCGCAGGCCTCGGGGTGGTCGCGGAACAGCTGGCGCATCTCGGCCGCGGTCTTGATGTAGTACCCGTCGCCGTCGAACTTGAACCGGTTCGGGTCGTCCATCGTCGAGCCCGACTGCACGCACAGCAGCGCCTCGTGCGCGTCGGCCTCGTGCTGATGCGTGTAGTGCGAGTCGTTGGTGGCGACCAACGGGATGTTGAGGTCTTTCGAGAGCCGCAGCAGATCGGTCATCACGCGCCGCTCGATCGACAGTCCGTGGTCCATGATCTCGGCGAAGTAGTTCTCCTTGCCGAACAGGTCTTGGAACTCGGCCGCGGCGGCGCGCGCGGCGTCGTACTGCCCGAGACGCAGGCGCGTCTGGATCTCACCGGAAGGGCAGCCGGTGGTCGCGATCAGTCCCTTGGAGTAGGTCTGCAGCAGCTCGCGGTCCATGCGCGGCTTGAAGTAGTAGCCCTCCATGCTCGAGCGGGAGCTGAGCCGGAACAGGTTGTGCATGCCCTCGGTGCTCTGACTCCACATGGTCATGTGGGTGTACGCACCGGAACCCGAGACGTCGTCGCTCTTCTGATCGGGCGAACCCCACTGCACGCGCGTCTTGTCACTGCGGTGGGTGCCGGGAGTGACATAGGCCTCGAGACCGATGATCGGCTTGACACCCGCGGCATTGGCGGCCTTGTAGAACTCGAAAGCCGCGAAGGTGTTGCCGTGATCGGTCACCGCGATGGCCGGCATCTTGTAGTCGGCGGCTGCCTGGGTCATCGCGTTGATCTTCGCCGCACCGTCGAGCATCGAGTACTCGCTGTGCACGTGCAGGTGGACGAAAGAGTCGGATGCCATGCCTTCGATTCTACGGCGGGGCCCCGACACCGGAGGTCGGTGGCGGGGCTGTCCTGCCGCGTCAGCGTTCCTGCGGAGCGGAGTCCACGACAGTCGTGCGCACAGTGGTGGTGGAGTCGAGAGTGTCCCCCGCTGGCCCCCCGGTTCCGTAGTTCTCCGAGATCGAGGAGACCAACCCCTGGACGGTGTCGATCGCGATAGTCGTGGTCCGGTGACCGGGAACGACGTACCGCAGCGTCGCTGTCGAGCCATCGTCTGCCAGCACTTCGAATCCCGGGATCAGGGCGATCGCGAGGAAGAACGCCGAACGCAGGTCCGCCGGCATCAGATTGATCGCCGACGGGTCGGACAGACTCGCAACGAGCCAGCGGTCCGCGTCTTCGCCCGTCATCCCCGACTGCCCGCGGAGCCAGTCGAGCAATTCCTGTGGCTCGCGGGGCATTTCCGCGTAGAAGGGGCGGTAGCGGTCCGCCAGGTACGGCATCGGAGGTTCGTCTCCCCCGATGGCGAGGTACTCTCCGGCCGGGAGTGTCTCGATCGTGCCATGTTCGATCACCTGGGAACCGGGCCAGGCGGACCAATCTCGCGCCGCCTCCGGTCCCCGTTCCCCGAAGGACTCGACGACCTCGGAGTGACCCCAGTCGTAGAACCAGTCGCCATCCCGGTTCGCCGGGATGTACAGCACCCGAGTATCGCGCACCAGAACGGCGGCGTCGCTCCCCTCTCGAGAGGCGTTGAACGAGAGCGTGTTCTCGTCATCGTCATCTGCCCACTCGGCCTTCCAGAACTGCAGGTGCTCACCGACGGTCTCGATCCGCAGATACTCACCCGGAACGAGAGTCGTGTCCTGCGCGTCGAAAGTCACCGCGGAGGCGCGCTCCAGCACCTCGGCCGCCGCAGCATCGGGCGTGACCGTCGGCGCGAGAACCGAACCGGCCACGATCGCGAACGCAGCCGCTACGGCCACGAGACCCCCGATACCGAGGCCGGCCCAAGCCCGCTGTCGGACACGATGCGCGAGTTCTGACGCCACGCTCGAGCCCTCATTCGCCAGCGCCGTCGGAGCGGAACCGCCAGCTTTTCGGGACGCGTCGATACCCACCAGGAGCCTGGCACGAGCCCCGGTAATCCGCTCCTCCGTCAGGCCAGCCCCCCGGTTGACCTCACGCACGCGCTCGAAGACGTCCATCGGCTTCTCCTTCCTTCTCGTTCGCGAGTCGTTCCGGACCGCTCCCACGACTCGGATTCAATCGCGTCCGCACTCGGTTGATGCGCGATCGGACGGTCCCCACCGGGACCCCGAGAGCGATGGCGATCTCTTCATAGGTGAGATCCCCCAGGCATACAGCAGCATGGTCTCGCGATCTTTGGCAGAGAGCGACGCGATCATCGGAGCCAGTTCGCGGGTGGAGATCTCGGCGTCGAGGCGGGCGACCGTCACGTCGAGGTCCCCGTGCGAGATGTGCTCTTCTCTCGCGGCTGCCGCCGCGCTCGATCGCAGATGCTTGGCCTCTCGGGTCCGGTGCTTCTTGATCAGACGGGACGCGATCCCGTACAGCCACGGAAGCGCCGACTCCCACGCGGTGTCGAACGACTTGCGTCGTGCGAATGCGACCAGGAACGTCTCACTGAGGATGTCCTCGCCCGCGTCGGGACCAAGACGGCGAGCGGCATAGCCGCCCACCGTCCTGGCGTGCCGATCGAACAGCTCGGCGAAGGCACGGGGTTGACCGAGCGACCGCTGAATGATCTCGCTGTCTGTGGTCACACTATGTATTGCCCCGGAGGGCGAGGAGAGTTCGAAACCCGTCACGGCAGACTGTCGACCACGCTCATCTCGAAGGTCATCCGGGAGTCGGGAACATCGCTCGGGATCGTCCCCTCGCCCACTTCGCTGGTGTCCGTGGTTTCCGTCACGAGCCCTGTCGCCATGTCGATCGTCATCGTGGACCGCCGTAGCGACCTCTCCCCGACCTCGGAGAAGGCGAGATGCGAGTCGAAGGTGACGGTGCGTCGTCCGTCATGCTCCACCCCCACCGTCGACCCCGGGAGCGTGCTCAGCGCGCGATACATCGCAGCACGCATCTCTGGGTCACCGACGTTCTGCGACAGCAGTCCGATGAGCAGCCACCCGACCTTCCCCTCAGCCCAATCCTGCGTATCGGGGCCCAGGTAGTCGTCAATCCACACGACCATGGCGGCCGGATCCCGTGGCAGCGATTCGAAGAACCACAGAACGTCTTCGGCGCCGCTCTCGGGAAGATATGGAGCATCCGACGGGAACAGCGTGACCGCCGGCCCGTATGCCTGCATCCCCGCATCCTGCCCTGCACGCCCCTGCGCCTGGTCTCCGTAGACGCCGCCCGCAACCGGAGATCCCCACTCCTGGTACCACTGGGAGCGAAGGTCGGCAGGGGCATAGTCGGCGCCACTGCGACTGATCACCCATCCACTCGACGCTGTCGCACGCGAGGCACCGTAGCCGGGCATTCCTGGCACGCCGAGTTCAGGGTCGAACAGGCCCAACGTAGAGGTCGTCCACGCTCGTCGCAGATACTGTCCAGGAGCGAGCACAGGAGGAGTGAAGCCGGCAGCCGCATTCGCCGCCCCGAGCAGGACCTCAGGCCCCGTCATCGGTGTGGGGGCAGGCGACGGAACCGGGCTCGGCACGAGCACCGGCCCCGGCACGCGCGTCGGCACGGCCTCCACTGTCGGCGCCGGAGCCGTGATGCTGCTCACCACGAGCACTCCCGCGGTGACCGCAGCCGCTGCGCCGAGGGCACCGGCGGCGATGAACCACGGCCGCCGCGCCGCCCGCGAACGGGCCGGCCTCCGCTCGCCCTGGATCTCCATCAGGAGGAGCGCACGCGCAGCGACGAGGTTCTCCTCCTCACCCTCGATCTCGGGCCTGGTCTGCTGAACCTTCTCAAACACGTCCAAGGGTCTCTCCCTTCTTCTGCTGCTGCTCGAATGCCTGAATCCTCCGGGCGGAGTCCAATCGTCTGCGAACCCGGTTAAGGCGCGATCGCACGGTTCCGACGGGAACCCCGAGTGCCGCCGCGACCTCGTCGTAGCTCATCCCCTGCCAGGCGTAGAGCAGCAGGGTCTCGCGGTCCTTCGGCGCGAGGGCCGCGATACGCGCTTTCAGCGTCTCGACCTCGCGCTCGGCATCGACACGCGTCAAGGCATCCTCCAGACCTCCGAGCGATGAGTGCTCATGCTGAGAGATGGATGCGGCGAAGGACCTCCACTGCCTGGCTTCCACCGCGCGGTGCCGGCGGATAAGGCGCGAGGCGATGCCGAGAAGCCACGGACCCGCCGACTCGACGTCCGTGTCGAAGTCGGCGCGTCTGCGGAACGCGACGAGGAACGTCTCGCTCAAGACGTCCTCGGCCGCATGCCGACCTATCCGATATGTCGCGAACGCGTTGACCGCGCGCGCATGTCTGTCGAAGAGCTCGGCGAACGCCGCCGGCTGCTGGAGAGATCGCTGGATGATCTCGCTGTCTGTGGTCACGCTATGTATTGGCCGTGCGCCGTCGATCGGTTCACGCTTTCTTCGACGACATCGTGGAGGCGCCCAGATCGAGCCTCATCAATACCCGGGGGAACCCGTCGAGGACCGACCCCGTATCCGCCGCCTTCACGAAGCCTGCGCTCTCGAAAAGCGCGCGCGTACCTACGTAGGCCATGGTCGGGTTCACCTTCTCCCCACCGTTGTCGACCGGATACCCCTCGATGGCGGACGCACCGCGCTCCCTCGCGTACGCGACGGCGCCGTCGATCAATGCGTGGGAGATGCCCTGCTTGCGGTACCCCGGGCGCACGCGGAAGCACCACAGCGACCACACATCGAGGTCATCGATCTGCGGGATCAGCCGATTTCGAGCGAAGCTCGTCTCCCGTCGGGGATGCACGGCGGCCCACCCGACCGGTTCGTCGTCGAGATACGCGACCACACCGGGCGGAGGGTCCTGATGGCACAGCTCGCGCACACGGTCGGCGCGAGCGCTCCCCTTCAGCGCCACGTTCTCTTTGCTGCCGATGCGATAGCTGAGGCAGAAGCAGACATTCGATGACGGGTTCTTCGGCCCGACGAGCGTGGCGACGTCGTCGAACACCGTCGCCGGTCGAACCTCGATGGTCATGCGCCCAGTGTTGCGCACATCACGGACATCGTGTCGGCGCAGCGCGGTCTACTCGCCTCGCAGCACATCCAATGCGTGGCGGAAGTCCTCGGGGTACGGGGATTCGAACTGCACCCAGTCCCCCGTCGTCGGGTGGGCGAAGGCGAGCTGGTGCGCGTGCAGCCATTGACGGGTGAGCCCCAGCCGCGCCGACATCGTCGGGTCGGCTCCGTAGAGCGGGTCGCCGACGCAGGGGTGACGGTGCGCCGCCATGTGCACGCGGATCTGGTGGGTGCGTCCTGTCTCGAGGTGGATCTCGAGCAGCGAAGCGCCGGGAAAAGCCTCCAGCGTCTCGTAGTGCGTGACCGAGGGTTTGCCTTCAGGGACCACCGCGAACTTCCAGGAGTGATTCGGGTGACGTCCGATGGGCGCATCGATCGTCCCCGCGAGCGGGTCGGGATGCCCCTGGACGACTGCGTGGTAGATCTTCTCGACGGTGCGGTCCTTGAAGGCCTGCTTCAAGACGGTGTACGCGTGCTCGGACTTCGCCACGACCATCAGACCGCTGGTGCCGACATCGAGTCGGTGCACGACACCCTGACGTTCCTGGGCACCGCTGGTTGCGACGCGGAAGCCTGCGGCGGCCAGAGCGCCGACGACCGTGGGACCTTCCCATCCGACTGACGGATGGGCGGCGACGCCCGTCGGCTTGTCGACCACGATGATGTCTTCGTCGTCGTAGACGATGCCGAGTTCGGGCACCGCGATGGGAACGATCTTCGGCGCCTCCTTCGGCTGCCACTCGATGTCGAGCCAGCCGCCACCGCGTAGACGGTCCGACTTGTCGAGCGTCACGCCGTCGAGTCTGACTCCGCCGGCCGCGGCGACGTCAGCGGCGAAGGTGCGGGAGAACCCCATCAGCTTCGCCAGCGCCGCGTCGACGCGCGCACCGTCCAAACCGTCGGGGACGGGAAGCGACCGCGACTCCACGGTCAGCGCCCTTCGGGTGCGGGAGTCGCACCCTCCGAAGGCGCATCGTCATCGGACGCACGCAGCGGCACGGAATCGCCTGCGTCGACCATCTCGTCGTCGGTCTCGGTTCCCGTGACAGCGGCCGCGGCAGCCGCCTCGGCTTCTGCCTCGGTCTCGACGATCTCGTGATCGCGCTCCCGCGTGCCGTCGAAACGGAGGCCGAAGACGACCAGCAAAGCCACGGAGATCATGCCCGTGACGATGAAGATGTCGGCGACGTTGAAGATCGCCGGCATCATCCACGGCATCGAGATCATGTCGACCACATGCCCCACCGGGAAGCCGGGCTCACGGAGGAGACGGTCGCTCAGATTGCCGAGCACCCCGCCCAGAAGACAGCCGAGGACGACCGCCCACAGCCGCGACTTGAGTCCGAACGCCTTCCAGACGATCACGCAGGCCACGACGGCGAGGGCGATCGTGAAGATCCAGGTGACCTCGGACCCGAGGGAGAACGCCGCTCCGGGATTGCGGACGTAGTACAGCTGAAGGAACTCCCCCAGGACCGGAACCGGCTCCTGATACGGAAGGTTCTCGATCGTGAGGTGCTTCACAAACTGATCGGCGGCCAGTACGAGCGCTGCGAGAATCGCAACGACCGCACCGGCCGCCGACCGACGAAGGGGACGGCGTCCTGACAAGAGGGCGCCTTACAGACCGATCGCGGAAACGGGCGTCGAGTCCGTAGAGGTCGACTTCTCGTCGAGCTCGCGGAGCTGACCCTCGATGTAGCCGCGCAGCTGCGAGCGGTAGTCGCGCTCGAAGTTGCGGAGTTCGGTGATACGAGCCTCGAGCGTGTTGCGCTCGCGCTCGAGTCGGGCCGACTCCTCGCGCTGCTTGGCCTCGGCCTCGGTGCGGATGCGGGCGACCTCGGTCTCGGCCTCGGCGATGAGCGCGTTGCGCTTCGCCTCACCCTCGGCGACGTGCTCGTCGTGCAGACGCTGTGCGAGTTCGATGATGCCGGCGGTCGCGGTGGCGGAGCCGGTCGGAGCGGGCTCAGCAGGAACCTCGGCGACAGGGGCGGCGGCGGCCGGAGCCTCGGCGGCAGCGGGAGCGGCGGCTTCAGGAGCAGCACCGGACTCGTATGCGGCCAGCTTGGCCTTCAGCTCGACGTTCTCCTCGAGGGCCTTGCGCCACTCGATGACGATCTCGTCGAGGAAGTCGTCGACCTCGTCCGGGTCGAAGCCGTCCTTGAAGCGGACGTGCTGGAACTGCTTGGTGACGACGTCATCCGGGGTAAGTGCCATGGGTGGCTCCTCTTTCGATGAGTTCGATTGCCAGTATCGATGTATGGCGTGGTCGTGATGTGGCGCGAACCCGGGGCGCGCACCTGGGTGCCAGCATAGCCCCCGCGCATTGGCGCCGCGATGTCACGACACCCAGAGTGGGCGAAGTGGTCGAGGTCCGATCGGGAGACACGCCTGGATTTCAGCGGATGAACAGCCCGACGACGTTCATCAGAATCAGAACGATCAGAAGGGTGAGCGTGAACCCGAAATCAAGAGAGAGCGAACCGATCCGCAGCGGCGGGATGATCCGCCGGAAGAACCGGATGGGCGGATCGGTGAGCGTGTAGACCGCCTCGGCAGCCACCAATCCGAAACCCTTGGGACGCCACTCCCGATTGAACATCGGGATGTAGTCCAGGATCAGGCGCGCGAAAAGCACGAAGACGTACAGGAGGAGCACCAGATGGACGATGCTCGCGAGAACGGAGACCAGCTGCACGGGCTACGACTGGTCGAAGCCCGCAGACTCGGCGTCTGCGTGTGCGATGCCCCCGTGACCCGAGACGGCGATGTTCTCCGGCGACAGCAGGAACACCTTCGAGGTCACGCGCTCGATACGGCCGTAGAGACCGAGAGAGAGCCCGCTCGCGAAATCGATGAGGCGACGCGCGTCGGCGTCACTCATCTGGGAGAGGTTGATGATGACCGGGACGCCCTCGCGGAAGCTCTCCGCGATCAGCTGGGCGTCGCGGTACTGCTTCGGGTGGACGGTGAGAATCTCGTTCACGGCTCCTGCAGACGGCTGGCGGACGGCGACGGGGCGACGAAGCGGCGTGACGGGGGCCGGTGCCGGCTCCTCGCGGTCACGGTCACGTTCGCGGTGAGCGCGGGCGGGTGCCTGCGTCTCCTCCTCGTAGACCTCTTCTTCATCGGCGAGGCCGAGATACACCATGGTCTTCTTCAGCGGGTTACCCATCGTGTCCTCCGGTTCGAACGTGTCGGGTTGGTCTTTTCACAGGTTAACCCCGGTCTGGTCGGGGGCCGGTGATTGCGGAGCCGATCCGCAGGTGTGTCGCGCCGGCGGCGATCGCCTCGACGAAGTCTCCGGTCATCCCGGCCGAGATCCAGGAAGCGGAAGGTTCCACTGCGCGGACGCCGTCGGCGACATCGCGCAGACGGGCGAAGGCCGATGCGGGCTCCTCGTCGAGGGGCGCCACGGCCATGACGCCGCGCAGACGCAACGACGGCAGCGCCAGGACGTGCTCGGCGAGTGCGACCGCCTGAGCGGGCGTCGCTCCCCCGCGACCGGGATCATCGGTGAGGTTGATCTGCACGAGCACGTCGAGCCGATCGTCGCCGTCCGCCGCCCGGTGGAGGGCATCGGCGAATCGATCGCGATCGACCGAATGCACGACGCCCGCACTCCTGCGGATCGCGGCAGCCTTGTTCGTCTGCCCCTGCCCGATGAAATGCCAGCGCAGATCCAGAGCCGCGAGTTCGCCCTGCTTGGCCGACAGCTCCTGCTGGCGGTTCTCGCCGACGTCGTGCACACCGAGCTCGTACAGGTCGCGCACCAGGGATGCCGGGTGGAACTTCGTCACCACGATGCGGGTGATCTCCTCGGCGCTGCGCCCTGCAGCGTGCGCGGCCACGGCGATCTTCTCGTCGATCGCCGACAGCCGCGCCGCCAGGAGGGACGACCCCGAGGCGTCGACCGGCGGGGTCACTTCAGGAATTCGGGGATGTCGATGTCGTCATCCGCGAAGGCCGGCTCGATGCTGGTCGCCGGCACACGCTGCTGCACGGGCTCGGGCTTGACCGTCTCGGTCTTGCTCTCGGTCTCTTCGGTGAGCGCGACCTCGGGAAGCGTCGTCGCGGCCGGCCGAGACACGACCATCGGGTCCAGACGCAGAGAGGGCTCGCCGCCGTCGAAGCCTGCCGCGATGACCGTCACCCGCACCTCGTCGCCGAGCGTGTCGTCGATGACGGTACCGAAGATGATGTTCGCCTCCGGGTGAGCGGCTTCCTTGACGAGGTCGGCCGCATCGTGGATCTCGAAGATGCCGAGGTTCGAGCCACCCTGGATCGAGAGGAGCACGCCGTGCGCGCCCTCGATGCTCGCTTCCAGGAGCGGAGACTCCACGGCCAGCTCGGCGGCCTTGATCGCACGGTCGGCGCCGCGTGCGGATCCGATGCCCATGAGCGCGGATCCCGCGCCCTGCATGACCGACTTCACGTCGGCGAAGTCGAGGTTGATGAGACCCGGGGTCGTGATGAGGTCGGTGATTCCCTGCACACCGGCGAGGAGAACCTGGTCGGCGGTGGCGAAGGCCTCGATCATCGAGATGCCGCGGTCGCTGATCTCGAGGAGACGATCGTTCGGCACCACGATGAGGGTGTCGACCTCTTCCTTGAGCTTGGACACGCCGGCCTCGGCCTGGCTCTGGCGACGACGACCCTCGAACGAGAACGGCTTGGTCACGACACCGATGGTGAGGGCACCGATGGACTTCGCGATGCGAGCCACGACGGGCGCGCCACCGGTTCCGGTGCCACCGCCCTCGCCGGCCGTGACGAAGACCATGTCGGCACCGGTCAGCGCCTGCTCGATCTCCTCGGCGTGGTCCTCGGCGGCACGACGACCCACCTCGGGGTCGGCACCGGCACCGAGGCCGCGGGTGAGTTCGCGACCCACGTCGAGCTTGACGTCGGCGTCGCTCATCAGCAGCGCCTGGGCGTCGGTGTTCACGGCGATGAACTCGACTCCGCGGAGGCCGAGATCGATCATGCGGTTGACGGCGTTGACGCCGCCACCGCCGACGCCGACGACCTTGATCACGGCGAGGTAGTTCTGGTTCTGGCTCATGGCCGGCCTCCGATTATTCGAGCCTGGAAGTGGGTGAACCTTAAACCTCAAGTAGAGGTGTAAAGTATTTCCCGGTATTGCGTTCTCTTTGATCGAAGGTAAGCGCCGCCCGGCCGCGTGCGCGCGAAGACACGGGCGTGTCGCGCCATTGCCCCGCGAAAGCGATCAGCCCGCGACCGCGACCTCGGGAGAAGTGACATCGATCGAGGCGGCATCCGGCTTCGCCGCCATGGTCTTCGAGAGGACGATGGCCTTCAGCGCGGACTTCTCGGCGCTCCCCCAGACGACCGTCAGCCCGCTGCTGAGGGTCAGGGTCACGTCATCGGCCGTCGTGGCCCTGATGCCGGTCAAGGCGGCGCGCACGTCGGAAGGCAGAGAGCGGACGACAAGACCGGCGCTGCGGAACGCCGCGGAATCCACACCACCCGCCACATCGATCACCGGCTGCCCCGCCGGCTGATCCGAGGTGGTGGAGAGGGCGACACCGGCGGCGTCCACCAGCGTGTAGCCGGCCTCGGAACGGATGACGCCCACCGGGGTGCGTTCCACGATGCGCACCGTGAGGTCGTGCGGCGGACGCGCTTCGAGGGCATACGTCTCGATGAGCGGGAAGGCGAGCAGCGCCGCCTTCACCTTGCTCGAATCGACGAGCGCGAGGGGGGTTCCGAGCTGGTCGCCGAGGGCGGCCTCGATCGCTGCGGGGTCGAGGCTCGTGGCACCGTCGACGGTGATCTTCTGCACGGCGAAGAGCGGACTGTAGGCCGCCACGACGCTGCCTCCGACGAGCAGGAGCGCGGCGCCGATGCTGCTCAACCAGATGATCCTGCGCCGTCGGGATCGCTGGGTGAAGCGTCGGATCTCGGCGCGAAGAGCCTTGCGTCGCGCACGCGCCGCACGCCAGACATCTCGCGTCGATGTCGGCTGCGGGTCATCGCCCGAGTCGTCGTCCGCGCTGTCGCCGGGAGTCATCGCGTCGATCGAGGCGAGCTCTTCCTCCACTCCGGCGTCGCGACGTCGTCGGCGAGACGTCGCCGCCGGCGCGGCGGCCTCCTCCCCCGGGCGCCCAGGGGTGGTCGGAAGCGGTGCGGGCCGACGCATCGACTACGCCTCGTCGGTCCGACGCAGCGAATCCAGGACCTGCGGGATGATCTGGTAGACGTTTCCGCAGCCGAGCGTGACGACGAAGTCGCCGTCTCGTGCGACCGTCGCCGTGTAGTCGGCCGCCTGCTGCCAGTCCGCGACGTAGTGCACGTGCGCCGGGTCGCGGAAGGCTCCGCTCACCAGCTCACCGGTGACTCCGGGCACAGGGTCTTCCCTGGCTCCGTACACGTCGAGCATCACCGTGTGATCGGCGAACTCCTCGAGCACGTCGGCGAACTCCTGGTACATGTGCTGCGTGCGGGAGTACGTGTGGGGCTGCTGGATCGCGATGATCCGCCCCTCCCCGGCGATGCTGCGCATCGCCTCGAGAGCCGCGCGGACCTCGGTGGGATGGTGCGAGTAGTCGTCGTACACCGTGACGCCGCGCTCGACGCCGTGCTGCTCCAGGCGACGCACGGTGCCCGCGAACCCCTCGACGGCGCGAACGGCGTCGGCGAGCGGGTAGCCGAGCGCGCGCAGAACCGTGACCGCTCCCGCCGCGTTGATGGCGTTGTGCACACCGGGAACGGCGAGCTGCATGCGCGCCTGCTCCTCGCCGTGCGTCAGCGTCGCAGCGACGGGGCCTGCGGCGACGATGTCGGTGACCCGCACATTCGCGCCCTCGGCCTGACCGAAGGTGAGGATGTTCGGATGCGAGAGCCCGGCGCCGACCCGCAGCGCCCCGGCGTCGTCGCTGGAGATCACGACAGCCTCGGTGGCGGCGTCAGCGAACTGCACGAACGCCTGGTGGAACGCCTCGTCCGAGCCGTAGTGGTCCAGGTGGTCGGGATCCACGTTGGTGATCAGCGCGACCGCGGTGTCGTACAGCAGGAACGTGCCATCGGATTCGTCGGCCTCGATGACGAAGAGGTCGCCGGAACCCGTCGCGCTCGACGCACCGAGCTGCTCGATCACACCGCCGTTGACGAAGTGCGGGTCGGCGCCGAGCTCACGCAGCGCCGTGACGATCATGCCCGTCGACGTCGTCTTTCCGTGCGCACCTGCGACCGAGACGAGGCGACGGGAGCCGACCAGCCAGTGCAGTGCCTGCGAACGATGGATCACGTGGAGTCCGCGGGCCTTCGCCGTCACGAACTCGGGATTCTCGGGCCAGATCGCGCCCGTGTGCACGACCGTGTCGGCGTCGCCGAGATGGGCGGCGTCGTGACCGACGTGAACAGTCGCTCCCGCGGCAGCCAGTGCCCGCAGGTTGTCGCTGTCGGCACGGTCGCTGCCGGAGACCCGGATACCGGCGTCGAGGAACATCTTCGCGAGACCGCTCATGCCGGAACCGCCGATGCCGATGAAGTGCGCGGCGGTGATCGTGTCGGGAATGGGGAGGGAGAGGTCGGGTCTGATCATGTCCGCTTCAGTCTACTTTTCTTCGGTCTCACCGACCGCGTCAGGCGGCGACGAGTGCGCGATCGATGAGAGTGATGACGTTCTCGGTGCCCGTGCGGGTGCCGGCCGACTCCGCGGCCTCCGCCATCCGCGCGATCCGCGCCGAGTCTCCGAGCAGCGGGACCACGATGCGCCGAACCGCGTCACCGTCGAACGTGGCATCGTCGAGGAGTTCGGCGGCCCCGGCCGCGACAGCGGAGGCGGCGTTCAGACGCTGCTCGCCGTTGCCCACGGAATAGGGCACGTAGAGTGCGGGGATACCCAGGGCGCTGATCTCGCTCACGGTCGCCGCGCCGGACCGGCAGACGATCAGATCGGCCAGCGCGAAGGCGAGATCCATGCGGTCGACGTAACGGCGCAGGGCGTAGCCGGTGACGCCGGGGTCGGGGAGGTCGCTGCGCTCTCCCGTGACGTGCAGCAGCTGCCACCCGGTGTCCAGGATGTCGCGCCACGAGTCCTCGAGCGCCTCGTTGAGACGCTGGGCGCCCAGCGACCCCCCGAAGACGAGGAGCACGGGCCGCTCGACGTCGAGGCCGAAGTACTCCGCGGCCTCCGCGCGGGAAGCCGCGCGGTCGAGGGCGATCACTTCCTGGCGCAGCGGCATGCCGACGACCTCGCCGCCGCGCAGCGGCGTGCCTTCGAAGGCGACGCCCACTGCGGCCGCGCGGCGGGCACCGAGCACGTTCGCCAGCCCCGGCTTGGCATTGGCCTCGTGCACCACGAAGGGCACACCCTCCCGACGGGCGGCGACGTACGCCGGGGCCGAGGCGTACCCGCCGAAGCCGACCACCACGTCGATGCCGTGCCGACGGATGTGGGCGCGCACCTGGGCGATGGCCCGGCGGAAGCGCCCGGGGAAGGACAGGGCCTGCCGGTTGGGGCGCCGGGGGAACGGGACCTTGTCGACGATCAGGAGCTCGTAGCCGCGGGCGGGGACGAGACGGGACTCCAGCCCCTCGGCCGTGCCGAGCACGAGGACGGACGCGTCGGCATCGCGCGCGCGAAGACCATCCGCGACCGCGAGCAGGGGATTGACATGACCGGCGGTGCCACCGCCGGCGAGGAGATACGAAGTCACCTGGTGACCCTACCCCGCTCGGCTGACTGCTTCTCGGTCACGGGGATCGTGCGTGCGAACGCGAGCAGCACACCGCACGCGATCAGCACCGCGAGCAGGGCCGTGCCGCCCTGGGACATGAACGGAAGTGGGACGCCCATCACCGGGAAGACGCCGATGACGACACCGACGTTCATGACGGCCTGGCCGACGATCCACACCGTGATGCCGCCGGCCGCCACCCGGATGAACGGGTCCGGGGTCTTGCGGATGATGTGGAAGGCGCCGATCGTGAAGAACGTGAACAGGGCGAGCACGACGATGCAGCCGATCAGGCCGAGCTCCTCACCGACGATGGCGAAGATGAAGTCGTTGCCCGCGGCCGGGAGCCACCCGTACTTCTCCTGCGAGTTCCCGAGTCCGAGACCGAAGATGCCACCGGTGGCCATCCCCCAGATCCCATGGATCGACTGGTAGCAGTCCGTGTAGTAGAGCGCCATGTTGTCGCAGGTCGCCGTGATGCGCCGCATGCGGTCTTCGCTCGACAGCGCGTAGGCGAGCACGGCGATGATGCCGAGGATCAGCGGAATGATGAACAGCCGGAGCTTGACCCCGGAGAAGAAGAGGCACCCGAGCAGGATGAGCACCAGCACCATGGCGGTACCGAGGTCCTTACCCGCGAGCACCGTGCCGATCGCGAGTGCACCGACCGGGATCACCGGGATGAACACGTGATGCCAGGTGCCGAGCATCGTGCGTTTGCGCAGGAGGACGGCCGCGATCCACAGGACCAGGGCGAGTTTGAGGAACTCGGAGGGCTGCAGCGTGAAGCCCGCGATCTTCACCCAGTTCCGGTTTCCACCGTCTTCGATGCCCAGCGGCGTGAACACCAGCATCTGCAGCGCCACGGCACCGAACAGCGCCGGCCATGCCATCCTCTTGAGGAAGTCGACGGGCAGGCGACTGATCAGGAACATCAGCGGGATGCCGAGGAGCGCGAACACTCCCTGGCGCAGCACGCCGTCCATGGGGTTGACACCCTTGGAGACGGCGGTCGCACTCGTCGCCGAGAGCACCATGACGAGACCGAAGAGCGTGAGGAGAAGTGCGGTCGAAGCGATGAGCAGGAACTCGGTGGACACCGGGGTGAACCGGCGTCCGAGCGACACCCGGGCTGCGAGTCCGCCCGACTCAGAGCGCGGAGGGCGAGATACCTGTGTCATCGGCGCTCCCCCGGTCGATCCAGTCCCGCACCGCCTCGGCGAAGCGATGGCCTCGTTCCGCGTAGCCGGAGAACTGATCGAAGGATGCCGCCGCCGGGGCCAGCAGGACTGTTCCCTCGTCGTCGACGATTCCCGCGGCGATCTCCACGACACGGTTCATGACCTGTCCAGTCTCGCCAGCATCCACCTCGAACACCGGCACCCCGGGCGCGTGTCGCCGGAATGCCGTGACCACGGCGGAGCGCTCGACCCCGATCACGACGGCAGCACGTGCCGTCGCTCCGACCTCGGAGACGAGGTCGGAGATGTCGACGCCCTTCAGATCTCCGCCGAGCACCCACACAGATCCGGGGTACGCGCGCAGCGACGACGCCGCGGCGTGCGGGTTCGTCGCCTTGGAGTCATCGATCCAGGTGATGCCACGGTGCCGGGCGATCACCTGGATGCGGTGCGCATCGAGCCGGAAGGACTGCAGCGCGGTGTGGATGGCCTCCGGCTCGACGCCGAGTGAACGCGCCAGGGCGCTCGCGGCGAGGATGTTCTGCACGACGTGGGGGGCGGCGAGACCCGCGGCGTCGAGATCGGCGACGGTCGTCAGCTCGAGGGCGCTGCGCGAGCGATCGTCCAGGAACGCTCTGTCGACGAGCAGTCCCTCCACCACGCCGAGATCGCTCGGTCCGGGGATGCCCAGATCGAAACCGATCGCCCGAGCGCCTTCGACGACCTCCGCCTCCTCGACCATTCGCCGGGTGGCCTCGTCGGCCTTGTTGTAGACGCACGCGATCCTGGTGTTGCGATACACCACAGCTTTCGCGTCGCGGTAGGCCTCTGCGCTCCCGTGCCAGACGAGGTGGTCGTCTGCGAGGTTGAGGCACACCGATGCGTAGGGGAACAGCTCTCCCTCGGGACTCGACTGCCCCAGATACCAGAGCTGGTGGCTGGAGAGCTCGACCACGAGCACGTCGAAGCCGGCAGGGTCGCGCACGGCGTCGAGCACCGGTACGCCGATGTTGCCGCACGGACCCGCTCGCAGCCCGCCCGCGACGAGCAGCGTGGCCGTCAGCTGGGTCGTCGTCGTCTTGCCGTTGGTCCCGGTGATGAGCACCCAGTCCGCCGGTGTGCCGTCGGGTCGGACGACCTTGTCCCGCACGCGCCAGGCGAGTTCGACGTCACCCCAGATCGCGATGCCGGATTCCTGCGCCCAACGGATGAGCGGGTGAGCGGGAGAGAAGCCGGGCGACGCGATGATCACCTCGGGGGCGAAGTCGATGAGGACGCTGGGAACCTCATCGAGCGGACCCAGCTCGAGCCTCGCGCCGATGACCGGGAGCAGACGCTCGTACTCCTCCTCGGCGGACTCGCTCAGCACGAGCACGTCGGCACCGAGCTCGGCCAGCGTGTCCGCCACCGAGAAGCCCGTCATCGAGAGACCGAGCACGGCGACGCGCAGACCGCGCCAGTCGGCGTTCCAGCTCGTCAGCCCTGCCAGACGGTCAGTCGACACGCGTCAGCCATTCGACATAGAAGAGTCCGACGGCCGAGACGGCGAGCAGCCCGGCGATGATCCACATCCGCACCACGATCGTTACCTCGGACCACCCGCGCATCTCGAGGTGGTGATGGAACGGACTCATCAGGAAGAGGCGCTTGCCGCGCGTGAGCTTGAAGTACGTGCGCTGCAGGATCACGGACCCGGAGGACAGGACGAAGACGCCGGCGATCACGAGCAGGAGGAGCTCGGTGCGGGTCAGGATCGCCATCGCGGTGATGACGCCGCCGATCGCCATCGAGCCGACGTCGCCCATGAAGACCTTCGCCTTGGGCGCGTTCCACCAGAGGAATCCGATGAGGCTCGCGGCGAACGAAGCGGCGATGATCGCCAGGTTGAACGGGTCGCGCACCTCGTAGCACCCGCCGAGGGCGTCGGGATCGCCGCCGATGCAGGGCTGCTTGAACTGCCAGAAGGCGATGACGCTGTAGGCGCCGACGACGATGACGCCGGCACCGGCGGCGAGCCCGTCGAGACCGTCCGTCAGGTTCACGCTGTTCGAGGTCGCGACGCCGATGATCGAGATCCACACGAGGTAGAGGATCCAGCCGAGCACCACGCCGAACGCGAAGAGATTGAGCCAGGTGATGTCGCGGAACAGCGAGATGGCAGAGCTCGCCGGTGTCTGACCCCACTTGTTCGGGAAGTTCAGCGCGACGATGCCGAAGGGGATGATGACCAGCAGCTGGCCGATCACCTTGCGCCAGCCCGAGAGCCCGAGACTGCGCTGGCTGCGCACCTTCATGTAGTCGTCGATGAATCCGACGGCACCGAATCCGACCATCAGCCAGATCACCAGCAGCGCGGAGAGGGCGGGGACTTCACCGCTCACCAGCACGCCGGTGAAGTAGCCGACCATCGAGCCGACGATGAAGATGACACCGCCCATCGTGGGGGTGCCGCGCTTGGCCTCATGGCTGGGGTTGTGGACGGACTCCGGGGTGCGGATGACCTGCCCCCAGCCCCACTTCCGGAAGAGCCGGAGGAAGACGGGAGTCAAGAACAGGGTGAAGGCGAGCGAGATCGCCGCCGACATGATGAGAGACCTCACGAGAACAATTCTCCCAGACGATCGCCGAGATGCCGGAGGCCCACGGAGTTGGATGACTTCACGAGCACGCGGTCGCCGTCGCGGAGCTCGGTGCGGAGGTATTCGTACGCCGCGTCCTGGTCGGGCAGATGCACGGCCTCGCTGTCCCAGGAACCCTCACCGACCGCGGCGAGGTACAGCCGCCGCGCCTCGGGTCCGACGACCACGATCCGGCGGATGTTGAGGCGCACCGCGAGCAGCCCGATGCGGTCGTGCTCCTCCCCTGCGCTCTCGCCGAGCTCGCTCATGGCTCCGAGCACCGCGACCGTGCGCTCCTCGGGGCCGGTGATCTGCGCGAGTGTGCGCAGGGCGGCCGCCATGGAGTCGGGGCTGGCGTTGTAGGCATCGTTGATGATGCGCACCCGGTCGCTACCCAGGGGCTGCATGCGCCACCGCTCGGCGATCTCGACCGTCTCGAGGCGGGCGACCGCGTCGGCGGGGGCGACACCGAGCACGTGCGCGGCGGCGATCGCGGCCAGGGCGTTGGAGACGTGATGCGCACCGAGCACGCGGAGCCGCAGGGACAGTCGGTCGCCGTCGACCTCGACGACGCATGCGGTCCCGGCGGCAGACACCTGGATGTCGTGCGCGCGCACGTCGGCTGCGGGGCCCTGGCCGAAGCCGACCGTGCGCAGCCCGCGGGAGTCCGCGAGGTCGCGCATGGCGGCGACCCTGGCGTCGTCGACGTTGAGCACTGCGGTTCCGGGCACGCGGGCGGCGGCGACCAGTTCGGCCTTCGCCTTCGCCGTCGCCTCGATCCCACCGAATCCCCCGGCATGCGCCATACCGACCATCAGCACGACGGCGACATCGGGCTCCACGAGGCCTGCGAGGTGAGCGATGCTCCCCGGTGCCGCCGCTCCGAACTCGCTCACGAGGAAGCGGGTGCTCTCGGTGATCCGGAGCATGGTGACGGGAGCGCCGACCTCGTTGTTGAACGACTTCACGGGGGCGACGGTCTCGCCCTCGGCTTCGAGGATGCGCGCGAGGAAGTTCTTGGTGGTGGTCTTGCCGTTCGATCCGGTGATGCCGACGATGCGAAGGTCTCCGCCGGCGCGGACGCGCGCGACGACCTCCTTCGCGAGTGCGCCGAGAGCTGCGACCGCATCCGGTACGACGATCTGGCTGACGGCGACGTCGACGGGGTGCTCGACGATCGCCAGCACGGCGCCTGCCTCGGCGGCGGCACCGACGAAGCGGTGGCCGTCGGTCTCGGCTCCGGGCTTGGCCACGAAGATCGAGCCGGGGCCCATCGTGCGCGAATCGGTGTCGACGAGTCCGTCGACCACGGTCTCGGTCGAGTCTTCTCCGACCACGCGCAGATCACCGCCGACAGCGGCGGTGATCTCAGCGAGCGTCAGGGCGATCATGTCATCTCCATGCGCGGCTCTCGCCGACTATCCGAACTTGGGAAGGAGCTCGTCCATCGGGACAGAGGACGGCATCACGCGATAGGTCTTCATCACCTGCGTCATCGCCTTCTGGAAGGCGGATGCGGTGGCCGCGGACGATACAACCTTAGTCGGCTCGTCCAGGGTGACCACGACGACGTACTGCGGATCGTCGACCGGCGCGAAGCCCACCATGCTGGTGTAGTAGACCCCGGCCTTGTAGCCGCCGTTCCCGTCGGAGACCTGCGCGGTACCGGTCTTGCTGGTCACACGGTAGCCGGGAACCTGGATGCGCTCGGCGTTGCCGCCCTGCACCGCGACGTTCTCGAGCATCCGGGTGAGCTCGGCGGCCGTCTGCTCCTGGATGATCTGCTCGTGCTTCGGATCCGCCGCCTCGGTGACGGTGCCGTCGGCTCCGGTGCACGACTCGACGAGCGAGAGATCGATCTTCTCGCCGCCGTTCGCGATCGCCTGGTAGGCGCCGGCGAGCTGGGCGGCCGTCACGGTGAAGTACTGCCCGAAGGTCGTCGTGTAGAGCGACTGGTTGTCCCAGTCGCTGACCGGGTGCAGGATCCCCCCGACCTCGGACGGGAAGTCGAGCGTCTTCTCGCCGACGCCGAACCGCTCGAGGTAGTCGTACCGGACCTCGGGGCTCACCATGGTGCCGAACTTCGACAGCGCGACGTTCGACGAGTCGATGAGTCCACCGGCGAGGGTGTAGTTGTAGGCGGGGTGGCTGAACGCGTCGTTGACGACGGCGCCGTTCGGGAACTTCTCGCGAGAGGAAGCGCTCACCGTGCTGAGGGGCGTCAGACCAGCACCCTCGATGGCTGCAGCCGCGGTGACGGCCTTGAAGGTCGATCCCGGCTCGAAGTCGCGGTGGAAGATCTGGCTCGCCCTGGTCTCCGGTGTCGAGGCGTCGAGGTCGTTCGGGTCCAGCGCCGGCCACTCGGCCGCGGCGCGGATCTTCCCCGTCTTCACCTCGACAACTGTCGCGGTGGCACCCTTGGCGCCCTGTATCTGGGCCTCTTCGGCGATCATCTGCTGCAGGTACCAGTTGAGGTCGCTGTTGATGGTCAGTTGCACGGAACCGCCGTTCACGGCGTCGATGGTGCGCTCGCTCCCGGGGATCACGACGCCGTCCTTGCCCTTGCGGTACGTCTCCTCCCCGTCGATGGGAGCCAGGCACGAGTCGTCCAGCTTCTCGACGCCGGCCTGCGCCTCGCCCGAGTTGTCGAGGAAGCCGAGGAGATTGCCGGCGACCGCGCCGTTCGGGTACACCCTCGTCTCGCGTGGCGGCATGTCCAAGTAGGAGGAGATGCCCAGCGCCTTGAGCTTCATGAACTGGTCGGTGTTGAGTCCGCGCTTGAGGGCCACGTACTGGCTGTTGGGGTTCTCGGCGAGAGCGTTCGACACCAACGCGCGAACCTCCTCGCCGGTCTGTCCGGTGATGGCCGCGATCTTGTCCGAGGCCTCCGCCCAGGGCAGCTTCGGGTCCTTCTCCTCCACCAGCATGATGACCTGCGGGCTGAGCTGCGCGTCGTAGACCATCACGCTGGAGGCCAGGACCGTGCCGTCGGCGTCGAGGATCGAACCGCGCTGCCCGGGGATGGCCGAGCTCGCGCCCAGATGCTCGAGCGACTCGGAGACGTGCTCGTCGGCGCTGACCACCTGGATATCGACCAGCCGCACCACGAAGGCGACCAGCACCGAGAGGATCACGGCGAGGGCGACGACGGTGCGTCGCCGCGGTCCGCGGGTGGCTCGTGTCGTCATGGGATCTCTCCGTCGATCGTGGGTGTCAGTGCGTCGTGGGGCTGGGGAGGCCGTCGGTGATCGACGGCGGGAGTTCCTGCGCCGGCTGCTCGGTCGTGGCCGTCCCGTCCTCGGTCTCCGCGGGAGGCGGCGGCGGCTCCACGATGAGCGAGTTGCTCACGGCTCCGACGCCGGCGGGGTTGACCGTGGATGTCCAGTCGGCGCCGACCCCGGTGCCGAAGACGGCTCCGTCGCTGAGGCGCAGGTAGGACGGCGAGCCCGCCACGACCATGCCGAGTCCGGCGGCATTGCCCGCCAGTACCTGCGGCGAGCTGACGCCGGTGAGCTCCTCCTGGAGCGCCTGGGTCTTGAGGTTCAATTCGCGCTGCTGCGACGAGAGGCTGGCAAGGGTGAACGAGTCCTGGGTGATGGCGAGCGACAGTGCGATCTGCGCGGCTCCGATCGCGAGCGCTCCACCGAGTGCGACGAGGGCGTAGGCGAGCTTCGGCTTGCGACGGACGGCCGGCCGGGTGACCGGCTGCAGCTTCCGCTGCGGGGTCCGCTCCGGTGCGACCGGCTGCACCGGTTTGCGGACGACGGCATTCAGGCTCATACGCTCTCCCGCAGCTTCTCGGCGGCGCGCAGGCGCACCGGGATCGCGCGCGGGTTGCGCGCGCGCTCGTCATCGTCTGCGAGTTCTGCGCCCTTGGTCAGGATGCGGAAGCGCGGAGCATGTTCGGGGAGCTCGACCGGGAGCCCGGCGGGTGCGGTCGAGGAGGAAGCGGCGGCGAACGCCTGCTTCACGAGGCGATCTTCGAGCGACTGGTACGACATCACGACGATGCGTCCTCCGACGCCGAGCGCGTCCATGGCCGACGGAATCGCGTCTGCGAGCACGTTGAGCTCCGCATTCACCTCGATGCGCAGCGCCTGGAACACGCGCTTGGCCGGGTGACCGGCGCGTTGCGCCGCTGCGGGCGTCGCCGCGATCAGGATCTCGACGAGCTCGCCGGAGCGCGTGATCGGCTGCTTCTGACGCGCGTCGATGATGAAGCGGGCGTAGCGGCCGGCGAGCTTCTCCTCGCCGTAGCGTTCGAAGATGCGGCGGAGGTTGCCCTCGCTGTAGGTGGCGATCACGTCAGCGGCGGTGACACCCTTCGTCTGATCCATCCGCATGTCGAGCGGGGCGTCCTTCGAATACGCGAACCCGCGCTCGGCCTCGTCGAGTTGCAGGGACGAGACGCCGAGATCGAACAGGATCCCCGAAGCTCCCTGCGCGTGCAGCCCGATCTCGTCGTACACCGTGTGCACGAGAGTGACGCGATCACGGAAGCGAGCGAGCCTCTCCCCCGCGATGCGCAGCGCGTCGGTGTCGCGGTCGAGTCCGACCAGACGGATGTTCGGGAAGCGTTCGAGCAGTGCCTCGGAGTGGCCTCCCATGCCGAGGGTGGCATCGACGAGCACCGCTCCGTCCGCCTGGAGGGCGGGAGCGAGCAGCTCGACACAGCGGTCGAGCAGGACGGGGGTGTGTATGTCTCGGAGGTTCATGATCTTTCTCGGGGTGACCTTCGGCTCTGATCCCCCTCCGCTTCTCGACCCGGCACCGGGGAAGTGTGTCGGGGCGGGAGCGGCGGGGCATCACAGCCGTGGTCAGAAGAGTCCCGGAATCACCTCCTGCTCGAGGTCGGAGTAGGTCTCCTCGCCGGCGGCGAGGTAGGCGTTCCAGCTCTCGGCATCCCAGATCTCGGCGTGGGCGCCGACTCCGGTGACGATGAGTTCCTTCTGCAGGCCTGCGTACTGACGCAGGTGCGCCGGGATGGTGATGCGGTTCTGGCTGTCTGGCATCTCCGCGCTGGCTCCGGAGAGGAACAGTCGCATGAAGTCACGCGCCTGCTTGTTGGCGAGCGGGGCCTGACGGATCCGCTCGTGCATCGCCTCGAACTCGGCCGTGCTGAACACGTAGAGGCACCGCTCCTGGCCTCGGGTGACGACGATGCCGCCGCCGAGGTCTTCGCGGAACTTCGCAGGAAGGATGACCCGTCCTTTGTCGTCCAGCTTCGGTGAGTGCGTACCCAGCAACATCGGCCATCACCCCCTCTGCGTCCGGCCAACTCGAGGTGCGCCCCACTTTACTCCACTTTCCTCCACATACCTACGACCAATCCGCAGGCAACGCATGCCGACGACGATCGGCGCGCTGAAGAGCCGCGGAATTACGCGGTGGAGGAAGGTGGAGGGCTAGTGGAGGGTTTTCCCACCCATCGAGATGGCCCGTTCCCCGCGGGGAGTTAACGGCAGAAGCCCGGATGCTCAGCATCCGGGCTTCTGTCGTGAAGTATCGAGGTAGGTCAGTGACCGTCCTGGCGGCGATCCCACCGGTCGTTCATTCGATCCATGAACGAGGCGGATTCCTGCCGCTTGGGAGCGGAACGCTCTCGGGGCTCAGCCGCGCTCGTTCGCCTCACGGGAGTGACGGCGACCATGACGCCGGCGAGCATCGCGGCGAAACCGACGACGCCGACGACGATGCCCCAGACGCCGCTGAGGATCACTCCGGCGACCAGGCCGCCGACGCCGGCGAGCAGGAGGAGTGCACCGTAGACGAGATTTCGGTAGCTCAATGCTCGATCGCCGGACGGCGCGGTCACCACGTCGGCATCGTTGTGAAGGAGATGGCGTTCCATCTCGTCGAGCAGACGCTGCTCCTGTTCGGAGAGTGGCATTTCGTCCCCCTCGGGTATCGTGCCTTCCATTCTACGCGCGACGAGGCGTCCGGGGCTAGCAGTTCGGCGTCCCCTTGCTTTACGTATGCTGGGAGTCGTGTCGTCCTCCTCCCCTGTACCCGACGCCGTCGCCGCACATCTCGATCGCTTCCTCGCGCGGATGCGCGACGAATCGATGGAGTACGGCCCCGATGCGGCATCCTTCCTCTCCGCCGCCGCCGCCACGCTGGACGGAGGCAAGCGGCTTCGTGCGCGGTTCTGCCATGCAGGTTGGCGCGCCGTGGCCAGGTTCCACGACCGTGACGCGACGGAGTCCGATGCTCTGTGGGACATCTGCACAGCACTGGAGATCTTCCAGTCGGCCGCGCTCGTGCACGACGACCTGATCGACAACTCCGACACCCGCCGTGGTCGCCCCGCAGCGCACCGTGCGCTCGAGGCATCGCACCGCGCCGCCGGATGGTCGGGAGATGCGGAGGCGTTCGGTCGGGCATCCGCCATCCTCCTGGGAGATCTCCTGGTCGCCTGGAGCGATGACCTGCTGGAGTCGGCGCTGGAGGGGCAACCTCAGGCACTCACCGTGCGTTCCGAGTACGCCAGGATGCGAAGAGACGTCACCACTGGCCAGTTCCTCGACATCGCCGAGGAATCGGCGTGGAGCGTCAACGACGGCGGCCTCCATGCGGAACGGGCTCTTCGTGTGGCATCACTCAAGTCCGCCAGGTACAGCATCGAGCAGCCGCTGGTCCTCGGAGGAGCCTTCGGCGGGGCCGACGCGGATCAGATGGCGGCGCTGCGCCGCTTCGGGCACCCGGTCGGCATGGCCTTCCAGCTCCGGGACGACGTGCTCGGCGTGTTCGGCGACGCATCCGTCACGGGGAAACCGGCCGGAGACGATCTGCGCGAGGGCAAGCGCACAGTGCTGATCGCCCTCACTCGGCAGACCCTCGACGCTTCCGCGCGCAATCTCCTGGACGAGATGCTCGGAGACACGGAACTGACGCCGCAGCAGGTGTCGTTCCTGCAGGCGACCATCACCGATTCCGGCGCGCTGGAACAGGTCGAGGCGATGATCGCCGACTATGCGCGCGAGGCTGATCGCGCGCTATCGGGCGCCCGGCTCGACAACGCGGCCGTCGGCGAACTGCGCGAGCTCGCGCGGGCGGCGACGGTGCGTTCCTCCTGAGCGATCCTGCGGTCAGGCGAGGGTACGAGCGAGGCGTCGGACCGCGCTCTTGTGCCCGGCCAGCAGGGCGTCGATCGGCGAGCGACCGAGGCTCTCCTCGTCGGCGAGGAGCCAGTCGATCAGCTCGTCGTCCGTGAAGCCGGCATCCTGCAGGACGATCACCGTTCCGCGCAGAGAACTCAGCGGGTGTCCATCGACGATGAACACCGACGGCACCGCGAAGACTCCGCTGCGAGTGGATCCGACCAGGTAGTGCTCGTCGATCAGACGGCGCACACGGCCGAGGGGCTCGTCGAGCACCTCGACGAGGTCGGGCATCGTCAACCACTCGATGGCGGCAGCGGCAGGGGTTCCAGCAACGTTCTCAGACACGTTGCCCACTATCTCACCTCTGCGTGACCGTCGCATGTCGACCCTCCAGTCACATCCTTCACTTGCGTCACTTCAGTTGACTTCTGTTTACATCCGTGTCAGCGTGAAAAACTCGAAAAGGGGGCAAGCCTTGACATTCAAGACCGCCACGCGTCGAACGCGACACCTGCAGATCGGAGTGCCTGCAGCCGTGGTCGGCGCCCTCGCGACCACGCTCACCGCCGCACCGGCCAGCGCGGCTTCCCCCGTGGGCACCGCCACCGTCGAACGCGAGCGCCTCCTCCCCGTACGGGTGGCTCCCACCGAAGCGGCACCACCAAGCTACGTCGTCCAGCCAGGTGACACGGTCTCGGCGATCGCGACGCGCTTCGGGCTGCGCACCGTCGACGTCCTCACCTGGAACGGCCTCTCCTGGCGCTCCGTGATCCACCCCGGCCAGAGTCTGACGCTCCACCCCGGAGCGGTCGCAGCCCCCGCCGCCGCTCCAGCACCCGCCGCCGCGGCCACGCACCAGGTCGTCGCCGGCGACACCGTGTACGCCATCGCTCAGAGATACGGCACGACCGTCGACGCCGTGCTCTCGGCGAACGGCCTCGACCGCGCGTCGATCATCTTCCCCGGTCAGAGCCTCGTCGTCTCCGGGAGCAGTGCGGCGGCCCCACCGGCAGTTGCTCCGGCTCAGACCCCTGCTCCGGCATCCGCCGCCACGCACACCGTCGCCGCAGGAGACACCCTGTTCGGCATCGCGCAGAGATACGGCACGACGACCCAGACGCTGTATGCCGCCAACGGGCTCGGCCCCTCGTCGATCATCTATCCCGGCCAGACGCTCTCTCTGCAGGGGGCGCCGACCCCCGCCCCCGCGACGACTGCTCCCGCCTCCACGGGCGGACAGCAGGCGACGACGCTCTCCGCGGAGCAAGCGGCGAACGCGGCGCTCATCATCCGCATCGGTCGCGAGATCGGCGTCAACGACCGGGCCATCGCCATCGCCCTCGCGACCGGGATGGTCGAGTCGGGGCTGCGCAACCTCGACTGGGGCGACCGCGATTCGCTCGGCATCTTCCAGCAGCGTCCGAGCACAGGGTGGGGAACCCCGGCGCAGATCATGGACGCGGACCGGAGCACACGCGTGTTCTACGGCGGTCAGAGCGACCCGAACGGACAGGCGACCCGCGGGCTCCTGGACATCCCCGGCTGGGACAGCATGCCGTTCACAGCGGCGGCGCAGGCGGTGCAGATCTCGGCGTATCCGGACAGGTACGGCCAGTGGGAGGCCCAAGCATATGCCTGGCTCGCTCTCTACAGCTGACGACATCCGGGAAAACCCGCAGGCCCGAGGGGTGAGGCGCTCCCCTGTCTTTCAGGCAGTTCTCCATAGAATTCTGACGTGACGACCAATCAGCAAGCCGACCCCCTCATCGGGCGGCTTGTCGACGGCCGCTACCGTGTGCGCGCCCGCATCGCCCGCGGAGGCATGGCGACGGTCTATGTCGCGACCGACCTCCGTCTCGAACGGCGCATCGCCCTCAAGGTGATGCACGCGCACCTCAGCGACGACTCGGCCTTCCAGAGCCGCTTCATCCAGGAGGCGAGGGCCGCGGCCCGCCTGGCGGATCCGCACGTCGTCAACGTGTTCGACCAGGGGCAGGACGGCGAGCTGGCGTACCTCGTCATGGAGTACCTGCCCGGAATCACGCTGCGCGAGCTCCTCCGAGAGCAGAAGCGCCTCACGCTCCCGCAGACCATCACGATCATGGACGCGATCCTGGCCGGTCTCTCGGCCGCACACCGCGCCGGAATCGTGCATCGCGACGTGAAGCCGGAGAACGTCCTCCTCGCGGAGGACGGCCGCATCAAGATCGGCGACTTCGGACTCGCACGAGCGACGACCGCGAACACCGCGACCGGACAGCAGCTGCTGGGGACGATCGCCTACCTCGCCCCCGAACTCGTCACCCGAGGCACCGCCGACGCCCGCAGCGACATCTACGCGCTCGGCATCATGCTGTACGAGATGCTGGTCGGTGAGCAGCCCTACAAGGGCGAGCAGCCGATGCAGATCGCCTTCCAGCACGCCACGGAGTCTGTCCCGCGGCCGAGCGTTCGCAACCCCGCCGTGCCGGAGCAGCTCGACGAGCTCGTGCTCTGGGCCACGGAGAAGTCCCCGGACGACCGACCGGACGATGCTCAGCAGATGCTCGAGCGCCTGCGGGAGATCGAACGCGACCTCGGCGTCACGCCGACGGCGGCCAGAGCCACGGCTGCGCAGCACAGCCACGGCGACTCCGGCGACCTCACCAAGGTGATGCCGGGAACCATGGTGATCGCCGACCCCACGGCTCCCGTCCCCGCCGCGCTCGACAATGCGACCCTCCTGCGGCGACGCGCGTCCAAGCGCCGCGCGCGCGGAGCGTTCCTCCTCACTCTCGTGCTCCTGCTGGCGGTGCTCGCCGGTGGTGTGGGCTGGTGGTTCGGTTCCGGCCCCGGCTCGCTGATCGCGGTGCCTGCCGTCGCAGGAGGCACCTACGACGCGGCCGCCTCCACGCTGACCGAGGCTGGCTTCGTCCCCGCACAGAAGGACGAGTTCTCCATCGGCATCCCCGCCGGGACCGTGATCGAGACCGACCCTGCCGAGGGTTCGCGACTCGACAAGGGCGCCTCGGTCACGGTGATCGTCTCTGCAGGACCCGCCGCGCACACTCTCGACCCCCTGAACGGACGCGCCGAGCAAGACGCCCGTGACTACCTCGACGGCCTCAACGTCAACGTCACGGACACGTCGCTGATGCTGTTCTCCGACGCCGACGCCGGCATCGTCATCAACGCCTATGTCACCCCGAGAGCCGGCGGAGAGGCATACATCTGCGGCGACGGCTGCGAGGTCTTCGAAGACGACACGGTGGAGCTGTACGTCTCGGCCGGCGAGTTCCCCGATGTCGCGGGCATGTCGATCGGCGAGGCGACCTCCACCCTCTCGGACAAGGGCCTCACCGTCACCGCCGAGCCGCAGTACACGTTCAGCGACAGCGTCGCCAAGGATGTCGTCATCGGTGTGGCCGACCGTGCGGAGGAAGGCAACTGGCGGCCCGGCGACAACGTGCAGCTCATCGTCTCGAAGGGGCCGGAGCTGTTCCCCGTGCCCGACGTCTCGGGGAAGACCCTGAACGAGGCCAAGAAGATCCTCGCCGACAAGGGGTTCAAATCGACCTACGCCGCCTGGGGCGATCTGCCGGGCTTCGCCGAGATGGCGAGAGTCACCGGCCAGGATCCCGGTACGGACAAGTCCCTCCCCCGCGGCGGCACCGTGAACCTCTCGATCCAGCTGAGCGGCTGAGCGCTCCCGCGTCGGTTGCTGCAAGAGCACGAACCCACCGACGAAGGAAGCCGCCCTCCCCGATGATTCCGGGAGGGCGGCTTCTTTCGTCTTCGCGACGGGAGCGTCAGCGCTTCTCGAGCTCCTCAGCGACGAGGAAGGCGAGCTCCAGAGACTGCATGTGGTTCAGTCGCGGGTCGCACAGGCTCTCGTAGCGCGTGGCCAGGGCCGCTTCGTCGATCCGCTCCGACCCGCCGAGGCACTCGGTGACGTCGTCACCGGTGAGCTCGACGTGGATGCCGCCGGGGAACGTACCCACGGCACGGTGCGCTTCGAAGAAGCCTCGCACCTCGTCGACCACGTCGTCGAAGCGACGAGTCTTGTAGCCGGTCGGCGTGGTGATGCCGTTGCCGTGCATCGGGTCGGTGACCCACAGGGGCTGCGCGCCGGAGTCGCGAACTGCTTCGAGCAGGGGAGGAAGAGCATCGCGGATCTTGCCCGCTCCCATGCGGGTGATGAACGTCAGTCGGCCGGGCTCGCGCTCGGGATCCAGCTTGTCGATCAGAGCGAGGGCGGTATCCGGCGACGTGGTCGGTCCGAGCTTCACGCCGATGGGATTGCGGATCTTGGAGAAGTAGTCGACGTGCGCGCCGTCGAGCTCGCGCGTGCGCTCTCCGATCCAGAGGAAGTGCGCAGACGTGTTGTACGGGGTGTCCGTTCGCGAGTCGATACGCGTCATCGGGCGCTCGTAGTCCATGAGCAGGCCCTCGTGCCCGGTGAAGAACTCGACGCGCTTCAGCTCGTCGAAGTCCGCGCCCGCGGCCTCCATGAACTTGATCGCGCGGTCGATCTCGGCGGCCATACGCTCGTAGCGCTGATTGGCCGGGTTCTGCGCGAAGCCCTTGTTCCACGAGTGCACCTCGCGGAGGTCGGCGAAACCACCCTGCGTGAACGCGCGGATCAGGTTCAGCGTGGACGCCGCCGTGTGGTAGCCCTGGAGCAGGCGACCGGGGTCGGCCGTGCGGGACCCCTCGGTGAAGTCGTAGCCGTTCACGATGTCGCCGCGGTAGGCCGGCAGCGTGACGTCGCCACGGGTCTCGGAGTCGCTCGAACGCGGCTTCGCGAACTGTCCCGCCATGCGGCCCATCTTGACGATGGGCATCGAGGCGCCGTAGGTCAGCACGACGGCCATCTGCAGCACCGTCTTGATGCGGTTGCGGATCTGTTCGGCGGTCGCCCCTGCGAAGGTCTCGGCACAGTCGCCACCCTGGAGCAGGAATGCCTGACCGGACGCGGCGCGCGCGAGCCGGTCGCGAAGGTTGTCGACTTCGCCGGCGAAGACCAGAGGCGGAAGTGTCGCGATCTGCTGGGAGACGTCGGCGACGCGGTCCGCGTCGGGCCACTGCGGCTGCTGCTTGATGGGAAGCGAGCGCCATGCATCAAGGGCTTCGATGTGGTGCGGGAGCATGCGTTCCAGCCTAGTGGTCGCTGGTGCCGCCCAGATCCGCGCGAGGCCTATGTGACGCGACTCGGGAGCCGCTCCTTGACCGTCGAGGCGTAGACGTCTTCGTACTTCTGCTCACCGAGCCTCTGCAGGGCCACCATGATCTCATCGGTGACCGATCGCAGGATGTAGCGATCGTTCTCCATCCCCGCGTATCGGGAGAAGTCGAGAGGCTCCCCGATCACGATGCCGACGCGCACGATGCGCGGCAGCCGCCGACCGATGGGCATCGCCGTGTCGGTGTCGACCATGATCACCGGCACGACAGGGACCTTCGCCTCGAGCGCCATCCTGGCGATGCCGGTGCGCCCTCGGTAGAGCTTGCCGTCCGGGCTGCGCGTGCCCTCGGGGTAGATCCCGAGCAGGTCGCCTCCGCCGAGAACCTGGAGCCCCGTGTTCAGCGAGGCCTCGGAGGCCTTGCCACCCGATCTGTCGATGGGGATCTGCCCTGTGGCCTTCATGAAGAACTTCGTCGCCCAGCCTTTGATGCCGCGGCCGGTGAAGTAGTCGCTCTTCGCGAGGAAGGACATCGACCGGTCGATCACCAGGGGAAGGAAGATCGAATCGGCGAAGGAGAGGTGATTGCTCGCGAGGATCGCCGCGCCGTTCGCGGGCACGTTGTTCCGCCCCACGATCCAGGGGCGGAATACCGCCTTGACCACGGGGCCGATCACCACGTACTTCATCAGCCAGTAGAACATCGTGGTGAAGTCTAGCGCCGCGCCCGGCGTCTGTCGGAAGCCTCTTCCGGCGTCGAGCCCGCGAGCGACCCAGTTTCACCCAAGGCGCGACTCGGTTCCATGCCCTAGACTCGTAGCCAAGTCCGTGCCCGACCGGTACCGAAGGAGCTGCCGTGGTCCAGTTTGAAGTCCCTGCGATCGTCCCCGCCGATCCCGACGCGAACGTCGCCGACCTTCTGGTGAAGCGTGTCGAAGCCACCCCTGATCGTGCGTTGTTCTCGGTCCCCGAGGGAGACGGCTGGCGCGACATCTCCGCCGCGGACTTCCAGACGGCCGTGATCGCGCTCGCGAAGGGCTTCGCCGCCGCGGGCATCCGGCCGGGCGAGAAGGTCGGCTTCCTCGCACGCACCACGTACGAATGGACGCTCGTCGACTTCGCGCTCTTCTACGCCGGTGCCGTGATGGTGCCGATCTACGAGACCAGTTCGCCCTCCCAGATCCAGTGGATCCTCGAGGATTCCGGAGCGATCGCGCTCATGGTGGAGTCGCCGGAGCATTTCGCCCGTGTCGACGAGGTCCGCGGCGACCTTCCCCTGATCCGTGAGGTGTGGCAGCTGCACCTCGGAGCCATCGACACCCTGACCGCACAGGGCGCCTCGGTGACCGACGCCGAGATCGAGCGCCGGCGCAGTCTGGCGGTCGGGTCCGACATCGCGACCCTCATCTACACGTCGGGCTCCACCGGGCGCCCGAAGGGATGCGTGCTCACGCACAGCAACTTCGTCGAGCTGTCCCGCAACTCGGCCAAGGCCCTTGATGAGGTCGTCCAGACACCCGGAGCCTCCACTCTCCTCTTCATCACGACCGCGCACGTGTTCGCCCGGTTCATCTCGATCCTCGACGTCCACGCGGGAGTGCGCACGGGCCACCAGCCCGACACCCGCCAGCTCCTGCCGGCACTCGGATCGTTCAAGCCCACCTTCCTCCTCGCGGTCCCCCGCGTGTTCGAGAAGGTCTACAACTCCGCGGAGCAGAAGGCCGAGGCCGGCGGCAAGGGCAAGATCTTCCGCGCCGCGGCCGATGTCGCCATCGAGCATTCCAAGCTGCTCGAGGCGGGCAAGCCGATCCCCTTCGGGATGAAGCTCAAGTTCGCCCTGTTCAACAAGCTCGTCTACAGCAAGCTCCGCGAGGCCATGGGCGGCAACGTCGTCTACGCCGTCTCGGGCTCCGCTCCCCTCGGCTCGCGGCTCGGGCACTTCTTCCACAGCCTCGGCGTGGTGATCCTCGAGGGCTACGGCCTGACCGAGACCACCGCTCCCGCCACCGTGAACCTGGCCGACAAGTCGAAGATCGGCACCGTCGGTCCCGCGCTCCCCGGCGTCGGCGTGCGTCTCGCAGACGATGGCGAGATCGAGGTCCGCGGCATCAACGTGTTCAAGGAGTACTGGAACAACCCCGAGGCGACAGCTGAGGCCTTCAGCGAAGGCGGCTGGTTCCACACCGGCGACATCGGCAGCTTCGACTCCGAGGGCTTCCTGACGATCACGGGGCGCAAAAAGGAGATCATCGTCACGGCCGGCGGCAAGAACGTCGCCCCCGCGGCGCTCGAGGACCCGATCCGCGCGAACCCGATCATCGGCCAGGTGGTCGTCGTCGGCGATCAGCGTCCGTTCATCTCGGCGCTCGTGACGCTCGACCCCGAGATGCTCCCGACGTGGCTGGCGAACAACGGCCTCGACGCGAAGATGTCGCTCGTCGACGCCTCCAAGAACGAGGGTGTGCGCGCCGAAGTGCAGCGTGCCGTCGATGCCGCGAATGCTCGCGTCTCGCGTGCGGAGTCGATCCGCAAGTTCACGATCCTCGACTCCGAATGGACAGAGGCCTCCGGACATCTGACCCCGAAGCTCTCGATCAAGCGGAACATCATCATGAACGACTTCGCCGACGAGATCGCCGCGATCTACGACGAGCCCGTCGCGACGACGAACGTCCCGATCGGCGGCTGACGCGCCGAGATCGAAGAAGGGCCCCGCAAGCTGCGGGGCCCTTCTTCATGCTCTGAGGATCAGAACCAGGCGCTTTCGCGCACCTCACGCATGGCGACCTTGCGCGTCTGCGGATCGAGACGGGTCAGGAAGAGCTTGCCGTCGAGGTGATCGGTCTCGTGCTGCAGCGCCTGTGCGAGCAGGCCGTCGCCCTCGAGGACGACGGGGTTGCCATCGAGGTCGATCCCCTCGACACGAGCCCAGGGATGACGCTGCGCGTCGTGCCAGAGTCCGGGGACCGAGAGGCAGCCCTCCCCCGTCGGCTCGGGCTCTCCGCGCACCTCGGTCAGGACCGGGTTGATCACGTAGCCGATGTCGCCGTCGATGTTGTAGCTGAAGGCGCGCAGAGCGACACCGATCTGGGGCGCAGCGACTCCGGCGCGACCGGGCAGCTCCACGGTGTCTACCAGGTCTGCCACCAGCGCACGCACTCCGTCATCGATCTCCCCGACCGGCGCACAGACCGCCCGCAGGACGGGGTCTCCGAAGATGCGGATCTCGCGGACGGCCATCAGGCGGCCTTGGCCCGCAGGCCCTCGACGAGCAGCGCGGCAAGTTCACGGGCTGCGATCCGCGTCTCCGGCAGGAGATTCGCGAACACGATGGTCCCTCCCCCGGCGATCTGCGGGTCGTAGGGCACGCGGACGACGCTCCGCGCCCGAGTGGCGAAGTGCGCCTGCAACTCGTTCAGGCGCACGAGCGGCGTCCCCGGCGTCGACTGGTTGAGGACGACGATCGCCTCGCGCGCCTGCTCCTCATACCCGTTGGTCTCCAACCACGTGAGCGTCTCGGAGGCGAGCCGGGCTTCGTCGACGCTGAGACCGGAGACGATGACGATCTGATCGGCGAGATCGAGAGTCGCCGACATCACCGAGTGCACGATGCCCGTGCCCGTGTCGGTGAGGACGAGCGAGTAGTAGTGTGCGGCGACGCCGGCAACATCCCGGTAGTCGCTGTCGCTGAAGGCCTCGGCGATGCGAGGGTCGGCATCGGAGGCGAGGACGTCGAGGCGGGTCGCATCCCGGGCCACGATCGCGGAGATGTCGTGGTATCCCTTGACGTCGTCGTGGATCCGGACGAGATCGCGCACGGACTTGCTGTGGTGCGGGCGCACGATGCGCTCCGCGAGCGTTCCGCGGTCGGGGTTGGCGTCGACCGCGATCACACGATCCTCGCGGGCGTCGGCGAGAGCCATGCCCAGCAGCGCGGTGATCGTCGTCTTGCCCACCCCGCCCTTGCGGGACAGCACGGGGACGAACCGCGCTCCCCCGGCGAGTGGCGCCGCGATCCTCGCCGAGAGCGCCTTCCGCTCCCGCGCACGGCGACCGTCGCCGATGTTGATGCGCCGACCGGAGACGGCGTAGAGGAAATGACTCCATGCCCCCTCGGGCTCCGGCTTCGTGATGCGGTGCGGGTCGAGCAGCCGGTCGGCGGTGAGCAGATCGGCGGACTCGCGCGAGGACTCGCCCAGATCGTCCAGGCGCTTCGAGGTCAGCGTCACATCCGCTCGCGCTGCCGCCCGAGCAGGCTGCGGCACGACGGACCTCTCTTCAGGAGTGGACACGGTGGTCTCCTTCTCGGTGGCCGCCTGCACGGCGGATGCCGGTGCCGGCGGAGCCGTCTCGATCTCGGACCGAGCTTTGGCGAGGAACTGGGCGGCGGCGACTTCCTCCGCTGCGTGCTGGTCGGCGGTGTCTCGATCGTCGGCGATCGTCTCGGACACCTGGTCATCGACGACGACCGCATCGACGACGGCATCCGCGACGGGGGCCGATTCGAGTGCCGTCACCTCGATCACGATCGGTTCGATGACGAGCGGCTCGTCGATCACGCCCGTGACGACAGCCGGTTCCGCAGGAGGCTCGACCTCTGACGCCGCCTCGACGACCTGCGCTTCGTCCGGCTCCGCATCCTGCGCGACGGCGGCTGCGGCTGCGGGCACGGGGTCGGGACGGGGTGCTTTCGGAAGCGACTTCGTCGTCGTCGTCGATCCCACGGCGGGGGGCGGATCGATCACGAGGTCGCCGATGACCTCGCCGTCGACCACACCGTCGTCGGCGAGGTCATCGTCGTCGTCGCTCCTGGGCAGGGTCACGCTGACCTGGGCCGTCCCGCCGAGGATGCCGATCACTGCCGTGTCGAGAGACGCGGCTTCGTCGAGCACCCCCAGCGAGTTCTCCTCGGGGTCAGTGGTGTTCTTCGGTGTCACGATGTCGCTCCAAGCCTGCGCGGGCCTCGGGTGCACACGAATGCGCGGCCCTCGCCCGCACAAGATTAGTGCGCCGGGCGGATCACGACCAAAAGATCTCCTGCATCCACCTGCTGGGTCTCGGCGATCGCGTGCCGCTCGATGACGCCGTCGACGGGGGCGGTGATGGCCGCCTCCATCTTCATCGCCTCGATGGATGCGATGGGTTCGCCGGCCCGGACAGTGGCCCCGACCTCGGCCTTCAGAGTGACGACACCGGAGAACGGAGCGGCCACCTGACCCGGAACGGAGGTGTCGGCCTTCTCGACCTCGAGAGCGTCGACCTTGATCGAACGGTCGCGGACGAACACCGGACGCAGCTGCCCGTTCAGAGTCGTCATGACGGTGCGCATGCCCTTGTCGTCGGCATCGCCGATGGCTTCGAGCCCGACGTACAGGCGCACACCGCGATCGATCTCGATCTGGTGCTCCTGTCCCGCGACGAGACCGTAGAGGTAGTCACTGGTGTCGAGCACCGAGAGGTCGCCGAACAGTTCCCGACGCTCGGCGAACTCCGCGGTGGGCGCGGGGAACAGCAGCGTGTTGAGGCGTGTCCGCCGCTCGGCGCTGGTTCCGGCGAGTGCTGCTTCGTCGTCTGCCGTGATCGCGGTGAGGCCGGTGCGCACGGAGCGCCCGGCGAGGACCTTGGTGCGGAAGGGCTCCGGCCATCCCCCGGGCAGGTCGCCGAGCTCGCCCGCCATGAAGCCGACGACGGAGTCCGGAACGTCGTACTTCTCGGGGTTCGCCTCGAAGTCGGCAGGGTCGGCCTTCACGGCCGCGAGGTGGAGGGCGAGATCGCCGACGACCTTCGACGACGGCGTCACCTTGGGCACGCGACCGAGGATGCGGTCGGCCGCGGCGTACATGTCCTCGATGAGTTCGAAGTCGTCGGCGAGGCCGAGCGCCTTCGCCTGCTGTCGCAGGTTCGACAGCTGACCGCCGGGGATCTCGTGGTGGTAGACGCGCCCGGTGGGGCCGGGAAGACCCGACTCGAACGGCGCGTACTGGCGACGGACCGCCTCCCAGTAGGGCTCGAGATCCGAGACGGCGTCGAGCGAGATCCCGCTGTCGCGCTCGGTGTGCGCGAGCGCGGCGACGAGAGACGACAGCGACGGCTGGCTCGTGGTTCCCGAGAGCGGCGCAGACGCGGCGTCCACGGCATCGACGCCGGCGGCACTGGCCGCGAGGAGCGTCGCGAGCTGACCGCCGGGGGTGTCATGCGTGTGCAGATGGACAGGAAGGTCGAATCGCTCGCGCAGTGCCGTGACCAGCTTGGCGGCGGCGGCCGGACGCAGCAGACCCGCCATGTCCTTGATCGCGATGATGTGCGCCCCCGCGTCGACGATCTGGTCCGCGAGGCCCAGGTAGTAGTCGAGGGTGTAGAGGTCTTCCGCCGGATCCAGCAGATCGCCGGTGTAGCAGAGCGCCACTTCGGCGACGGCGGTCCCCGTGTTGCGGACCGCCTCGATCGCCGGACGCATCTGCTCCACGTCGTTGAGCGCGTCGAAGATGCGGAAGATGTCGACGCCACTGGCAGCGGCCTCCGCGACGAATGCCTCGGTCACAGCCGTGGGGTACGGCGTGTAGCCGACCGTGTTGCGACCGCGCAGCAGCATCTGGATCGCCACGTTGGGCAGCGCCGCACGGAGTTTGTCGAGGCGCTCCCAGGGGTCCTCGCCGAGGAAGCGCAGCGCGACGTCGTAGGTGGCACCGCCCCATGCCTCGACCGAGAGCAGACCGGGAGTGAGCCTCGCCAGGTACGGCGCCGCGGCGACCAGGTCCTTGGTGCGCACACGTGTGGCCAGGAGCGACTGGTGCGCGTCGCGGAACGTGGTGTCGGTCACCGCCAGGGCCGTCTGCGCACGGAGGCTGCGGGCGAAGCCCTCAGGTCCCAGTTCGAGCAGGCGCTGGCGCGAACCCGGCGCCGGCTCGGAAGTCAGGTCGACGGCAGGCAGCTTGGTGACCGCGTCGACGACGCCGGGGTGGACGCCATGCGGCTTGTTCACCGTGACGTCGACCAGCCAGTTGAGGAGCTTCGTCCCGCGGTCCTTGGAGACACGGCCGCGCAGCAGCTCGGGGCGTTCGTCGATGAACGACGTGCTGACATCGCCCGCGATGAAGGCCTCATCTTCCAGGAGCGCCTGCAGGAACGGGATGTTGGTCGAGACGCCGCGGATGCGGAACTCCGCGAGAGCACGACGTGCGCGGGCGACCGCGGCGGGGAAGTCGCGCCCACGGCAGGTGAGCTTGGCCAGCATGGAGTCGAAGTGGGGACTGATCTGGGCCCCCTGGTGGACCGTGCCGCCGTCGAGGCGGATGCCGGCACCGCCGGGGGAACGGTACGTGGTGATCTTGCCGGTGTCGGGGCGGAATCCCTGCGTCGGGTCCTCCGTGGTGATGCGGCACTGCAGTGCGGCGCCCCGCAGATGCAGGTTCTCCTGCTGCAGGCCGAGGTCGGCGAGGCTCTGGCCGGAGGCGATCCGCATCTGGCTCTGCACCAGGTCGACATCGGTCACCTCTTCCGTGACCGTGTGCTCGACCTGGATGCGCGGATTCATCTCGATGAAGACGACCTCGCCGGTGCGCTCCCCCGCCGTCTCGAGCAGGAACTCGACCGTTCCGGCGTTCTCGTAGCCGATGGAGCGGGCGAAGGCGACGGCGTACCCGTGCAGGGCAGTGCGCACGCTGTCGTCGAGGTTCGGCGCCGGAGCGATCTCCACCACCTTCTGGTGGCGTCGCTGCACCGAGCAGTCACGCTCGAAGAGGTGCACGGTCTCGCCGGTCTTGTCGGCGAGGATCTGCACCTCGATGTGCCGAGGGCGAACGACCGCCTGCTCGAGGAACATCCGTGCGTCGCCGAAGGCGCTCGCGGCTTCCCGCATCGCCTCTGCGAGAGCGGGAGCGAGGTCGCCTGCGGTCTCGACCCGACGCATCCCGCGCCCTCCGCCGCCGGCCACGGCCTTGGCGAACAGCGGGAATCCGATGTCCTCGGCCTGCGCCACCAGAGCCTCGACGTCGTCCGATGCCTCGGTGGAGCGGAGGACGGGGACCCCGGCCTCGATCGCGTGACGCTTCGCCTCGACCTTGTTGCCGGCCATCTCGAGAACGTGGGCAGGAGGTCCGATGAACACGATGCCGTTCGCCGCGGCCTTCTCCGCGAGCTCCGGGTTCTCGGAGAGGAACCCGTAACCGGGGTAGATCGCATCTGCACCGGACTCGAGCGCGACGCGGATGATCTCGTCGACGTTCAGGTATGCGCGCACAGGATGCCCGCGCTCGCCGATCTCGTAGGCCTCATCGGCCTTGAGCCGGTGCACGGAGCCGCGGTCTTCATGCGGGAACACCGCGACGGTGCGCGCCCCCACCTCGACCGCCGCACGGAAGGCACGGATCGCGATCTCGCCGCGATTCGCCACAAGGATCTTCTGGAACATGCACACCTCTGGGAGCTCGATGCGCAGCGTTTTCGATGCGCATGGGGCGGGGCTGAGTGTTCCCCCAGCCTAGGGGAAGGTAACGTGGTGTCCGTGCACGTACTCAGCGTCAGCTCTCTCAAGGGAGGCGTCGGCAAGACGACCGTGACACTCGGGCTGGCCTCAGCGGCTTTCGCCCGAGGAGTCCGGACTCTCGTCGTCGACCTCGACCCGCAGTCCGACGTCTCCACCGGGATGGACATCCAGGTGGCCGGACGTCTCAACATCGCCGACGTCCTGGCGAACCCGAAGGAGAAGGTCGTCCGTCAGGCGATCACCTCCAGCGGCTGGGCGAAGGTGCACCCCGGAACGATCGATGTCCTCATCGGCAGCCCCTCGGCGATCAACTTCGACGGTCCGCACCCGAGCGTGCGCGACGTGTGGAAGCTCGAAGAGGCGCTCGCATCCGTCGAGGCCGACTACGACCTCGTGCTCGTCGACTGCGCACCGTCTCTGAACGCGTTGACCCGCACGGCATGGGCGGCGAGTGACCGCGTCATGGTCGTCACCGAGCCCGGACTGTTCTCCGTCGCCGCGGCCGACCGTGCCCTTCGCGCGATCGAGGAGATCCGCCGCGGCCTCTCGCCTCGTCTGCAGCCTCTCGGCATCGTCGTGAACCGCGTGCGCCCCCAGTCCATCGAGCACCAGTTCCGCATCAAGGAGCTGCGCGACATGTTCGGGCCCCTCGTGCTCTCCCCGCAGCTGCCGGAGCGCACCTCGCTGCAGCAGGCGCAGGGTGCCGCCAAGCCGCTGCACATCTGGCCGGGAGATTCCGCGCAGGAGCTCGCGGCCGACTTCGACCAGTTGCTCGACCGGATCATCCGCACCGGACGCATCGCCGTCCCCGAGAGCGGTCAGCAGAGCTGACCCTCCCGGGCGCACACAGCGAAACGGCCATCCTCTTCGAGGACGGCCGTTTTCTGTATGACGCGAGCGGTCAGGCGGTGCGCTTGGTGCGACGCGCCGACAGTTCGTCGACGGGGTCGGGAGCGGTCGCATCGAAGGCGACGAGCGTCGACTCGACCTCGCGGAGCACCTTGCCGACGGCGATGCCGAACACTCCCTGACCACGGCTGACGAGGTCGATGACCTCGTCGTTCGAGGTGCACAGGTAGACCGAGGCCCCATCGCTCATGAGCGTGGTGCCTGCGAGGTCACGGATGCCGGCGCGGCGGAGCTCGTCCACGGCCGTGCGGATCTGCTGCAGCGAGATGCCGGTGTCGAGAAGGCTCTTCACGAGCTTGAGGACGAGGATGTCCCGGAAGCCGTAGAGCCGCTGCGAACCGGAACCGCTCGCTCCGCGGACCGTGGGCTCCACCAGCTCGGTGCGTGCCCAGTAGTCCAGCTGTCGGTAGGTGATGCCGGCGGCACGAGCAGCGACAGCGCCGCGGTATCCGACCTCATCATCCATCGCGGGAAGACCGTCGGTGAAGAGGAGTTCGGGTACGAACCGCGGGTCGCCTGTGAGCTCATCCGCATTCATCTGAAATCCTCCCTGGAACGGTTATCTTCCACGGTAGAGCAGTGCCTGGGCACCGGCAATCACATCCGTGGGACGGCGAAGGTGTGTCGCAATCAGTTCGTTACGAAAGCACTCGCGAGAGCGCGTCCTTGACGAAGAGCGAGCGCACTTCATCGATGCGCGAGGCGAGCTCGGGGGCGAGCTCGCTGGCCTTCGCACGGGAGGCGGCGTCGGTCCTGCGCAGCAGCGCGGACATGGCCGATTCGATGAGGGCGACCTCGCGTTCGGCGCCCTGGCGCAGCGAGCGGAGGTGCCGCGGCTCGATGCCGTGACGATCCAGTCCGACGAGACCGCGCAGCAGCGTGACCGTCGCCTCGGGGTAGCTCTCCTGAGCGGTGATGACGCCGGTGCTGATCGCGTCGTTGAGAAGCTGGGGCCCGGCTCCGGCAGCAGCCAGGAGCTCGTCGCGGCGATAGCGGCGCGGGGTCGGAGCGATGGACGGCGGCGGCACGAGCGCGGTCGCATCCCCGCCGGCGTCGGCTTCATCGAGCTGTTCGCGGATCACGCTCAGCGGCAGGTAGTGGTCGCGCTGCAGCGTGAGCCCGAGACGCAGCCGCTCGATGTCGGAGGCCGAGAACTTGCGGTAGCCGGACTCCGTGCGAGACGGGGTGACGATCCCCTGCACCTCGAGGAAGCGCAGCTTGCTGGAGGTCAGGTCGGGAAACTCCGGGGTGAGCCGTGCGAGCACCTGGCCGATACTCAGCAGGCCCGCGGACGCAGAGCGTTCGCGGGCGGGAGAGGCCGCCATCAGGCGTTCGCCGCCAGGCGGTCGTGCGGAGAGGCGAAGAAGTTCAGTCGGAACTTGCCGACACGGAGTTCGGAACCGTCCACCAGCGCGCTGCGGTCGACGCGCTCACCGTTGACGTACGTGCCGTTGAGCGAACGCTGATCGATGATCTCGAACGTCGACCCGGTGCGAGTGATCTCCGCGTGACGACGCGAGACCGTCACGTCGTCGAAGAAGATGTCGGCCTCGGGGTGACGGCCGACGGTCGTCACGTCGGTGTCGAGAAGGTATCGCGCTCCGGCGAGAGCGCCGGAACGGACCAGCAGAAGCGCCGATCCCGCGGGCAGAGCGGCGATCGCCGTCTGCTCGACGTCGGTGAGTTCCACTCCGAACGGCACGAACGACAGATCGGAATCATGTCCGAACGTCTGCGTAACGTCGTGTCTCTGCTCACCGGAACGGTGGATCGCGGCTTCTCCGGCCGGTCGGCTGTCGCTGTCAGTCACTGTGCCCTCCTGATTGTCCAGACTAACGGATGCCGAGCCGCTCGCGGGAGGCCGCTTTCACACTCAGCGGTCCCATACCGAGGATTCATAGGCTGTACTCGTGAAGACCAAAGCTCTGAGCCGCTCGGCTGCCCCGATCGCCCTCGCCGCGACACTGCTCGCCGCCTTTCTCGTTCTCCTCTCCCCGGTTTCGGCTTCGGCGCACGACGCGCTCGTCTCGTCGTCGCCGGCGGCTGATGAGTCGGTCGACGTCGTGCCCGCCACGCTGACGCTCACCTTCAGCGCGAAGCTGATCGGCGGTGAAGGCTCCACCGAGGTGGTCGTGACCGACCCCGACGGCAACCAGGTCACCGACGGCCCGGCGGCCGTCGACGGCGCGATCGTCACCCAGCCGCTGAAGGGATCGGAACCGGCCGGCGCCTACCACGTGATCTGGAAAGTCGTCTCCAGCGACGGGCACCCCACGTCGGGCGAATACTTCTTCACGGTGACGGTCGGCGACGCAGCGACCACGGATGAACCCACCGCAGCACCGACGACGGCCGCGCCCACCGCGGAGCAGACCGCCGCTCCCGAGGTCACCAGCGCGCCGAGCACGGACGCAGACGACTCCGCCGGCACCTCCGCGGCGATCTGGATCGTCTCGATCGTCGCCGTCCTTGTCGTCGCCGGCGTGGTCGTCTGGATCGTCATGAGCCGCCGTCGCGGCACGACTCCGACCGATTCCGACCCGTCCTCCGAGCGATAGGCTTAAGGCATGCCACACTACGACGTCGTCATCCTTGGTGCAGGTCCTGGCGGATACGTCGCTGCGGTTCGCAGCGCGCAGCTCGGTCTCTCCACCGCCATCATCGAGGAGAAGTACTGGGGCGGTGTCTGCCTCAACGTCGGCTGCATCCCCTCCAAGGCGCTCCTGAAGAACGCGGAGCTCGCACACACCCTGAACCACAAGGCGGAGTTCTTCGGTATCTCCGGCGAGTTCACGATCGACTTCGGCAAGGCCTTCGACCGCAGCCGTGAGGTCGCAGAGGGCCGTGTCAAGGGCATCCACTTCCTGATGAAGAAGAACAAGGTGACCGAGTACAACGGTCGCGGCACCTTCACCGGTCCCAAGGCGATCTCGGTCGCCAAGGCCGACGGCCAGGTCGAAGAGGTCACCTTCGACAACGTCATCATCGCCACCGGCTCCAAGGTCCGTCTGCTGCCGGGTGTCACGCTCAGCGAGAACGTCGTGACGTACGAAGAGCAGATCATGACCCGTGAGCTGCCCGAGTCGATCGTCATCGTCGGCGCCGGCGCCATCGGCATGGAGTTCGCCTACGTCCTGACGAACTACGGCGTCAAGGTCACGATCATCGAGTTCCTCGACCGTGCGCTGCCCAACGAGGACGCCGATGTGTCGAAGGAGATCACGAAGCAGTACAAGAACTACGGCGTCGACATCCTCACGTCGACCAAGGTCGAGTCGGTCGTCGACAACGGCTCCTCCGTCACCGTCACCTACACCGGCAAGGACGGGCAGCAGAGCTCGATCGAGGCCGGCAAGGTGCTCATGTCGGTCGGATTCGCCCCGAACATCGAGGGCTTCGGCCTCGAGAACACCGGAGTGAAGCTGACCGAGCGCGGCGCCATCGACATCGACGACCACATGCGCACCAATGTCGAGGGCATCTACGCCATCGGCGACGTGACCGCCAAGCTGCAGCTCGCCCACGTGGCCGAGGCTCAGGGCGTCGTCGCTGCCGAGACGATCGGCGGCGCGGAGACCCAGACGCTGGGCGACTACCGCATGATGCCGCGTGCGACGTTCTGCTCTCCGCAGGTCGCGTCGTTCGGTCTCACCGAGCAGCAGGCCAAGGACGAGGGGCGCGAGATCAAGGTCGCCACCTTCCCGTTCATGGCGAACGGCAAGGCGCACGGCCTCGGCGAGCCGGTCGGCTTCGTCAAGCTGATCGCCGACGCAGAGCACCTCGAGCTCATCGGCGCCCACATGATCGGCCCGGACGTGTCGGAGCTCCTGCCCGAGCTGACGCTGGCTCAGAAGTGGGATCTGACGGCACTGGAGCTGGCCCGCAACGTGCACACGCACCCGACGCTGTCGGAGGCGCTGCAGGAGGGCTTCCACGGCCTCGCCGGCCACATGATCAACTTCTGATCTCTTCCTCCCGAAGGCCCGGTCCGCGATACGCGGACCGGGCCTTCGTGCGTCCCGGAACCTGGGTCAGAGACCGCGCATCGTGAGCAGCCCCGCCGTCCACCCGCGCAGCGGCGCGGATCCGAGTGCGCGCATCAGCAGTTCCCTGCCGCGCACGATCGTGGCGGATGCCGGAGCACCCATCGACATGTAGAACGACGAGCGGCGCTGCGCCCGCGCCACTGATCGGTGCGTCTCTCGCGCGAACGCCGAGAAGTCGGGGGTCCGGCTCGGCAGCACCCGTGCGAGCTCTGCGGCGAGACGGACGGCATCCACCCATCCGAGGTTCATCCCCTGCCCGCCGATCGGGCTGACCTCGTGCGCGGCGTCGCCGAGGAGCACGATCCTCCCCCGATGCAGCCTCGTCGCCGTGTGCTGCGCGGCGACGAACGACGCGGGTTTCAGGTCGGGCGCGAGTTCGAGGTCGATTCCCGTGCGCATCTGGATCGCCGCCCGGAAGTCCTCGATGCTGCCGAGGACACCGCTCCCCGTATCCCGCACCACCCATCGCCGGCGCCCGCCCGGGAGGGGGAACGACTCGACGAGACCCTCCGGTTCGCAGTGCAGCACGGCACGTACGTCCGGTGTCGCATCGCCCGCGTCTGCCATGGCATAGGAGGCGCGTCCCGCGCGGGGGCGCCACCCGGCACCCACCTCGTCGCGGAATCGACTGCGCACGCCGTCCGCGACGACGACGACGCTGGCCGAGATCTCGTGCGGCCCCTCGGCGGAGTCGGCCGTGACCCGCACGGCATCCGCGCTCTGGCAGATGCTGCGCACGGTGCATCCGCAGATCAATGCGTCCGCGGAGAGCGAGTGCAGCCGGGCGCGCAGCAGGGCGTCCGTTCGCGGCTGCGGAAGGATCAGGACCGGGCGATCAGGGGCGAAGGTCAACGACGCCAGACTCCGTCGACGGCTGCGCACCTCGCCGCCCTCGAGCCGCAGCGCCTCCGCCCGCACCGCGGTGCCGATGCCTGCGGCATCCAGCGCTTCGAGCCCCGGGCGGTGGATGCCGATGGCCCTGGTCCGATCGTCGGCGTGCGTTCGGCGTTCGCAGACCGCGACCCGCACCCCGTCCTGCACCAGCAGACAGGCCAGCAGCAGGCCGACCGGCCCCGCGCCGACGATCAGCACGTCATGGTCGGGCATGATCACCCTCCCACCGCAGTTCCAGACGAGAGGGCACACCCCCGCGGACGGTCCACCCGGCAGGGGCGATCGCGGCGAGCTCGGCGGGCTTGTACGAGCGGCGGATGCTGATGAGGCCGTCCTCGCGGATGAACGAGTCCGCCAGCAGCGTGGTCGAGATGGTCCAGGTGGCCGCGGCGAACAGCGCGTAGGCGGTGCGGCTGCGTGCGATGTCATGATGCGACACCAAACCGCCCGGAGTGACGAGCTGCACGGAATCGCTGAGCACGGTCGTGAGTTCGGCGTCATCGAGATGGTGCAGCACGTGATTGGACAGCACCACGTCGTAGGTCTCGCCCGCGGCCACGAGTTCGGTCGTCAGGGCGCGGCGATACCGGATGCCCGCGCCGCCGTCGTGCGCCGACGCCCAGCGGATCGCCCGCTCGTCCGCGTCGAGAGCGGTGATCTCCGCGTCGAGACCGTCCTGACGCAACCGCCAGGCGAGCAGCCGGCAGAGGTCTCCCCCGCCCGCCCCGACGTCGAGGATCCGCAACGGCCGGGAGCGCTGCGCGCGCGGTCGGATGTCGCGTCGGTACAGGGCCCCCGGCCGGGAGACCAGGGCGTTCACGAACCCGAACCGTCCGTAGGTCCGCGCCAGCATCCGTGCGTCGGCGTGCGGATCGTCCATCAGCTCGCGAGCCTCGGCGTCCCGCGTCGTGAGGTCCGGCCTCATGACCCGGGCGAGGCGACGACGGTCATCAGCGCGCTCTCCGCCGTCAGACCGGGACCGAACGCCATCGCGGAGACCCGGTCGCCGGCGCTCGCCCCCTCCACCTCCAGGATGCGCTTGAGGACGAACAGCACGGTCGCACTGGACATGTTGCCGTTCTCCCGCAGCACGTCCCTGGCCGGGTGCAGCTGCGCATCGCTGAGGCGTAGTCGCTCCTGCACCTTGTCGAGGATGCTCCGTCCGCCGGGATGGATGGCCCAGTGCTGGACCGCATCCCCCACGCTGCCGGCCTCGAAGGCCTCGCCGAGGCCCTCCTCGGCGCCGTACAACGGCCGGAGCGCACCGATGATCGTCTCTCCGATGATCTGCGGGACGGCCGTGGAGAGGATCATCTCGAAACCGGTGTCGCCGATCGTCCAGGCCATGTCCTTCTCCCCCTCCGGCGCGATGGCGGTGTGGAAGCGGTCCAGGCGCAACCCGGTCGACGCGGACGGGAGATCGCGCGCGGTGACGATCCCGGCGGCCGCACCGTCGGCGAACAGGGACGACGCGACGATCGTGTCGGGATTCTCCGAGGAACGCAGGTGCAGAGTGCACAGCTCGACGCTCACGACGAGGACCACGGCGTTCTCATCCGCAGCGCAGAACTGACTCGCCGCCCGGAGCGCAGGCATCGAGGCGTAGCAGCCCATGAAGCCGAGGTGGAAACGCTGCACCGCGTCGGACAGCCCGAGCGCACGCACGATCTCGTACTCCGGCCCCGGGGCATGGAACCCTGTGCAGGAGACCGTGATGACGTGGGTCACATCGGCCGGCTCGAGGTCGGGGTCGGAGTCGATCGCCCGCCGGGCGGCCTCGACGAAGAGTTTCGTGGCCTCTCGGGCGTAGAAGTCATTGCGCGCCTTGGTGCCGGGGGCGAGCAGCATCCCCGATCCGCGGTCGAAGAACACGGGGTCTGTCGCTTCGGAATCCAGCGACAGCTCGTCGATCACGGTGTGCCGGGTGTCGATGCCCGAGACGTTGAACGACGTCGTGACGATGCGCTGCGCCAGCCGCCCGAGGCCGGGCTGCTGCGCGAAGACGTCACGCACCTGATCCTGGACGAGAACGGTATCGGGGACGATCGTCTGTAGCGATCGAAGCACAGGCGGTCGGCTCATGGTGCCACTCAAGCACTGCGCACCGCCCGGGGGGAAGGGGTTGCGCGCGACCGCGGTCTGCCCTAGAAGCCGAGCGCCCTGGCGAGCTTGGAGTCGGATGCCGATTCGCGGCCTCCGGCAGCCAGCACCGCCTGCTCCACCGCCGCGAAGAACGCGGTGCGTCCCGCCTCATCAGCCGGCGCCGCGGGCCCCAGCTCCATCTCCCACTCACGCCATTCGCGTTTCACGTTCTGGCGCAGGTCGCTCGCTCGCACCCGGTCGTCGACGAACTCGGCGACGACGCCGTCCGGGCCGGTGAGCAGATAGGCGGTGCGGTCGTTCTCGATGCGGGCGAGCGGGGTGAGCGGTGCGCTCGTCCACTCCGACACGGTCGTGGCGACCGCAGAGGGGAGCGCGTCGCCCTCTCCCAGAGGCCAGCCGAGCTCGAGTCGACCGTCTCCCTGTCGGGGACCTTTCACATGCCAGCCCTCGTCGGGCCCGCCGGTGCGACGACGCAATGCCACGCCGGCGCGCGAGAGCGTGCCGTCAGCGGTGTCGAAGTACTGGGCGTCCAGCGTGCGCAGCACACCGGGGCTGACCGCGTCGACGCCCGGGAGCGCCTCCCATCGCGGCAACGGGGTCTCCGGATCGACGTCGTACTTGCGCTCGACCTCGACCGTGCGGGAGGGCTCAGTCATCGTCGAGCGTGAGGTCCTCGAGAGACTCTTCGAACCAGTAGTCGATCTCCGTGGGGCCGTCGGCGGGGCCGGTGTTCTGCGGCTCGCCGCGGCGGTTGTACACCACCTGCGTCTCGCTGTAGGGAACGATCAGCTTGTCGTCCGCGTCGCCGAGGGGGATGATCTGCCCGTCGAGCGGGCCGCCGTGAAGTCGTGCGAGTGCCATGTGCTCAGGGTAGCGCCGTCGTCGCGGTATCGGTGCGAGGCAGGCGGAATCAACCGAGGACTACACCGAGAAGGGCGCCGGCGATCATCCAGGGACCGAAGGCGATGCGGGTGGAGCCGTTCGCTCTCCGCAGCAGGATGAGCACGAGCGCGTAGAGCGCTCCCAGCACGAAGGCCGCGGCCGCCCCGATCGCGAGTGCCTGCCAGCCGTGCCAGGCCAGCACCAGCCCGATGACGGCGGCGAGCTTCACGTCTCCGCCTCCCATCCCTGCACGGCTGAGCGCCCGCAGCACCGCGTAGAAGCTCCCGAGGATCACCATTCCCAGCAGGGCACGAACGAGCGGTGCCCCCTGCCCCGTGGCCAGGGCGTCGACGGCGACGAGCGCGAGCAGGCAGCCGAGCGTCGGCAGCACGATCCTGTTCGGGAGGCGATGCGTGCGGGCGTCGATCACGATGAGCCACGCGCCGACGCCGATCAGTGCGGCGTGCACGAGGGCGATGAGGGCGAGCCGGATGTCCATCCCCGCAGGTTAGGAGATCGGCGGACCTCGCTCCGACTCCCTGTGGAGAACCCCTGGCCGATGTCCGATGTACGAACTATCGTCATTCACACGGGTTGTTATATTAGAATATATCTTCGAGAAAGGATGCAGGTGATCGGGCTCGATGCAATCGCCTCGCTCTCTCCGGCGGGCGACTCCCGCGCGGGAGAAGTGCTGCGCCTGCGTCGCGAGATCAACCGGATGCAACGACGGCGCAGCGAACATGCGCTGCTCCCCCTCGACCCCGCCTTCGCCGCGCTCCTTCCGGAGGAGGGACTGCAGACCGGCACCTCCTACACCGTCTCCCCCTCGCCGAGCCTCGTCCTCGCACTGCTCAGCGCCGCATCGCAGAAGGGGCTGTGGTGCGCCGTGGTGGGCATGCCGACCCTCGGCGTCGAAGCCGCCGCCGCTTTCGGCATCGACCTCGCACGCCTGATCCTCGTCCCCACCCCCGGAGACCGCTGGTTGGCGGCGACCTCCGCCCTGGCCGAGGTCGTGCCCCTGATCGTCGTGGCCCCCGGCGCCCGCGCACGAGACGCGGATGTCGCTCGGCTGAGCGCGCGCCTGCGCGACCGCGGGTGCACGCTCCTGGTCACCGAGTCTCCCGTCACCGAACGCTGGCCGCAGAGCGAGGGGACGATACGCCTGCACGATCCGCACTGGCACGGCCTCGGCGCCGGCTGGGGGCTGCTCTCCGACTGCACGGTGACGGTGACGGCGCAGACGCGGCACAGCCCCCGCCCGTCGAGCGTGCGGGTGCAGCTGCCGGGAGGACACGGGGCCGTCGAGGCCGTCGGGGTCGAGCTCGCTGCACTGCCCGCACGACCGGCGGAGTCCGTCGCCTCACGCGAATCCGCACCACCGGAGCTCCTGCGATGGGCGGAAGCCGGATGAGCAGCCCGCTCCGCGTGCTCGTGCTGTGGTTCCCGGATTGGCCGATGCGGGCCGTCCTCGGCAGCGCGCCCCCGCATCCGCCCACCGCCCTGGTGCAGGCCAACACGATCGTCGCCTGCACCGCCTCCGCCAGAGAGCATGGTGTGCGCACCGGTCAGCGCCGCCGGGTCGCGCAGGGCCACCTCTCCTCGCTGCGTGTGCTCTCCCACGACCCCGATCGAGACGAACGCGCCTTCCTGCCGGTGCTGCACCTGATCGAGAAGCACGCCCCCGGAGTCACGCTGCTGCGCCCCGGGCTCGCGATCCTCCGCGCCAGGGGCATCTCCCGCTATCACGGAGGAGAGGCGGAGGCCGCGGAAGCACTCACCGCCGTCCTGACGGAGGCCGGCTTCCCCGAGGTGCGCGTCGGTGTCGCCGATGGCCCGTTCACGGCCGAGATCGCCGCACGGGGTCCCGTGCCCTGCACAGTCGTGCCGCCAGGAGGCTCACGGGAGTTCCTGGCGCCGTACCCCGTGCAGGTGCTGCGCGACGAGCAGGTCACCGGCCTCCTCGTGCGGCTCGGAGTGCGCACTCTCGGCGAGTTCACCGCCCTCGCACCGCTCGATGTGCGCGATCGTTTCGGCGAGCACGGTGCGCGCCTGCAGGCACTCGCCGCCGGCGCCGACTCCCGGCCGCTGACACCGCGCCCTCCCGACCCTGAGCTGGTGCGCAGCATCGAGTTCGACTCCCCGCTGGGCGGAACCGATCAGGTGGCGTTCGCTGTGCGTCAGACGGCGGATGCGGTGCTGCTCGCTCTCGGTGACGCCTCGCTCGTCTGCACGGAGGTGCGGATCGACCTGACCGACGACAACGGGGCGGTCTTCTCGCGGTCCTGGCTGCATCCGGCCTGCTTCGACGCCTCCGACCTCGTCGACCGGGTGCGCTGGCAGCTGGAGGCGCTGGCCGCGCAGTCCGCGAAGGATCCGGTCGACGAGGCACGAGCGTTCGGCGGCATCGTGGCGGTGCGCATCGTCCCGGCCGCCGTCGACGATGCCGCGCACCACCAGCCCGGCCTCTTCGGATCCGGCACCGATGAACGCCTGCACCATGCGGTCTCGCGCGTGCAGACCATGCTCGGTCACCAGGGCGTGGTCACAGCCGCTGTGGCGGGCGGCCGCTGGCTCGCCGATCGCCAGGTGCTCACGCCCTGGGGAGAGCGCACGGTACCCCCGCGCGACCCCGGATCCCCATGGCCCGGGAGCCTTCCCGACCCGCTGCCCGCCGAGGTGTTCCTGCCCCCGCGCCCCATCGGGGTGCTCGCCGCGGATGAGAGCACCATCAGCGTCGATGAGCGCGGGGCTCTCTCGGGCGAGCCCGCCCGCATCGACGGGGCCGCCGTACAGGCCTGGGCCGGACCCTGGCCTGTGCATGAGAGGCGCTGGACCTCCGGCGGCGGGAAGCGAGGGCATCGCCTCCAGATCATCGACGCCCACGACCGCGCATGGCTGGTCTTCCACACCGGCGAGCGCTGGTGGGCCGAGGGGAGGTATCGCTGATGGGCTGGCACAATCCGCCCCTGTCCTGGAACGACCTGGAGCGCACCCTCAGTGGCGAGGAGTCACCCCCGTCGCCTCCTGCCGCCGCCGAGCCCCGGGGGCAGCGGACGGATGCAGGGCCGGTAAGCCATCGCCGCAAGCGCACCCCTCCCGTCGCCGTCCCCCGTCCCGAGAGCGCGGTCCCCTATGCCGAGCTGCACGCTCATTCGTCGTACTCGTTCCTCGACGGTGCCTCCTCCCCCGAAGACCTCCTCGCCGAGGCCGATCGCCTCGGGCTGACCGCTCTCGCCCTCACCGATCACGACGGCTTCTACGGCGCCGCGCGCTTCGCCGAGGTGGCTGATCTCATGGAGAGCCCGCTGCAGACGGTGTTCGGGGCAGAGCTGTCGCTCGATCTGCCCGCGCCGCAACGAGGCTCCGCCGACCCCGCCGGCGAGCATCTGCTGGTCCTCGCCCGAGGCATGGAGGGCTATCACCGGCTCTCGGGGGCGATCACCGCGGCACAGCTGCGCGGCGGTGAGAAGGGACGCCCGGTGTACGACCTCGACGATCTCGCCGCGCGTGCAGACGGGCACTGGACGATCCTGACCGGATGCCGCAAAGGTGCCGTGCGCCGCGGGCTCGAGGCGGGAGACGCGCGCGCCCCGTTGCGGTCGCTCGTCGATCTGTTCGGGAGCGACCACGTCGTCGTCGAGCTCTTCGACCATGGTGATCCCCTGGACACCCGTCGCAACGACGCCCTCGCCGAGCTCGCCGGTCGGATGCGACTGCCGGTGGTCGCGACCAACAACGTGCATTACGCCACCCCTGCGCAGGCGTCGCTCGCCGAAGCCGTGGCCGCGGTCCGCGCGGTGCGCAGCATGGACGAGCTCGACGGCTGGCTGCCTGCGCACGGGGGCGCGCATCTGCGCAGCGGTGCCGAGATGTCGGCGCGCTTCTCACGTCACCCCGGAGCGATCTCGTACGGGCTCGAGCTGGCCGCGGCGTCCGCCTTCCCCCTGCGCCTGGCGCGACCGGCACTGCCTCAGCAGAAGGTGCCGGCGGGGCACACACCGATGACGTGGCTGCGCCACCTGGTCTGGGAGGCCGTGCCGTCGAAGTACCCGCGACTGGACGACGACGGTCGCCACCGGATCGCCCGCGAGCTCGACGTGATCGAGGAGAAGGATTTCCCCGGGTACTTCCTCATCGTGCACGGCATCGTCACCGAGGCGCGCAGACGCGGCATCCTCTGCCAGGGGCGGGGGTCGGCTGCGGCGAGCGCGGTCTGCTACCTGCTGGGGATCACCGCGGTCGACCCGATCCTCTACCGTCTGCCGTTCGAGAGGTTCCTCGCGACCACGCGGACCGAGGAGCCCGACATCGACGTCGACTTCGACTCCGATCGCCGCGAGGAGATCATCCAGTGGGTGTATGCCGAGTACGGCAGGGAACGTGCGGCCCAGGTGGCCAACGTCATCCAGTACCGCCCGAAGAACGCGGTGCGCGACATGGCAAGAGCGCTCGGCCACTCCCCCGGTCAGCAGGACGCCTGGTCCCGTCAGGTCGATGGCTGGGGCGCAGGACTGGAACCCGTCGAGGGGCACGACATCCCCGAGAAGGTGCTCGCCTATGCCGGTGAACTGTTGAAGGCCCCCCGGCATCTCGGCATCCACTCCGGCGGCATGGTGCTCACCGCCCGTCCCGTCGGCGAGGTCGTGCCTGTGGAGCACGCCCGTATGGAGAACCGCACGGTCATCCAGTGGGACAAGGACGACTCGGCCTTCATGGGCCTGGTGAAGTTCGATCTGCTGGGGCTCGGGATGCTCGCCGCCCTTCAGCACTGCTTCGATCTGATCCGGGAGAGCACGGGCGAGGAGTGGACGCTCGAGACCATCCCCAAGGAGGAGCCCGCGGTCTACGACATGCTCTGCCGTGCGGATTCGATCGGGGTGTTCCAGGTGGAGTCGCGCGCGCAGATCGGGCTGCTCCCCCGCCTGCAGCCCCGGGCCTTCTACGACCTCGCCATCCAGATCGCCCTCATCCGCCCCGGCCCCATCCAGGGCGGCGCGGTGCATCCGTTCGTGCGGCGGAAGATGGCCAAGGATCGCATCGACGAGGAGAACCGGGAACGGGCGACTCGCGGCGAGGCGCCGGTGGAGTTCGCGATCCCGTACCCGCACAGCGATCTGGAGGACATCCTCAAGCGCACGCTGGGCATTCCGATCTTCCAGGAGCAGCTCATCCAGATGGCGACGGCGATCGGCGACTGCACGGCCGATGAGGCCGACCTGCTGCGTCGTGCCATGGGATCCAAACGCGGCCTGGAGAAGATCGAGAAGGTCAGGGACAAGCTGTACGCGGGGATGGCCAGGCGCGGCCTGGTGGATGAGGCCGCCGATCGCATCTACGCGCAGATCCAGGCGTTCTCCAATTTCGGATTCGCCGAATCGCACTCCCTGTCGTTCGCTCTCCTCGTCTACGCCAGCTCCTGGGTGAAGCTGCACTACCCCGCAGCGTTCCTCGCCGGCCTCCTGCGCTCACAGCCGATGGGCTTCTACTCCGCAGCGACCCTCACCGCGGATGCGCGGCGGCATGGGGTCGAGGTCCGACGTCCCGATCTGCACGTCTCGGGGGCGACGGAGACCCTGGAGCCGCTCGTCGACGGCGCCCCGCGAAAGCCGACGGGTCGGGACGGGTGCACCGCCGACCTGCAGCCGCCCACGCTCCGCTTCGATCGGGAGGCGCCGGACGAATCGGCCGCGCACCGCAGGGACGGGAACTCCGCGGTACGGCTGGGGCTCAGCGGCATCCGTGGGATCGGTGTGCCGATGGCGGAGAGGATCGTCGCCGAACGGGATGCGAACGGCCGGTACCGGGATCTGAACGACCTGGTGCGACGAACGGATGCCACCGCCGCACACGTGGAGGCTCTGGCCACCGCCGGCGCTTTCGACTGTCTGGGCCTGGAGCGTCGCGAGGCCATCTGGCTGGCCGGCGCGGCGGCAGACGACCGCTCCCGGTTCCTGCCGGGGACGACGGTCGCCGTGCAGCCTCCGCTGTTCGCCGATCAGACCAGCTACGAGCGCCTCTCCGCCGACCTGTGGGCGACCGGTGTGTCGACCGACGATCATCCGATGGCGCACTTCCGTGAACAGCTGCGCGCCCGCGGTGTGCTGACGGCAGTCGACCTGCGCGGGCACGAGGTGGGTCGACGCATCGAGGTCGCCGGTCTCGTCACCCATCGTCAGCGACCGGCGACGGCCGCCGGAATCACCTTCGTGAACCTCGAGGACGAGAGCGGCCTGGTGAACATCGTCTGCTCCGCCGGGGTGTGGAACCGCTACCGCCGCGTCGCCAGGGATTCACCGGCGCTCATCATCCGCGGCATCCTGGAGCGATCCACCGAGGGCGTGATCAACGTGCTCGCCGATGGCTTCGAGGACCTGCGCACCGGTCTCACGCACCACTCCAGGGACTTCCGTTGAGAAGGACCCCCGACTCACCAGAAGCGCTCTGACTCCTCCATCGGAGGACGGTCGACTCCACCCCACCTGTCGGCTTCGGCCTTCGCAGCATCGGCAGCCGCGTCGGCTTCGCGCAGAGCGACCTTGGCGCCGGTCGGGCCGGGCCCGAGGGGATCGACGAGCAGCGTGGTGTGCGCGCCTGCGTCCCCCATCGTCACGGTGCACCGCAGGACTCGCCCGATCCAGCGGGAGAAGTCGCCGCTCGGGTCTTCTGCACGTCGGTAGCGGATCCCCGTGTCGAGGTCGACGAGAGTGAGGACCACCGGTTCATCGGTGAGCGGATCGGCCTGCTCCGTCACCTCGATGCGGTGGCCGTGAGCGATGGCGACCTGAGCGGAGAGCACGAGCAGTCTGTCCATGAGTCCACCCTAGGCACGCCCGTCAGGAAGGCAACAGGGCGTCCATGCGAGTAACATTCGTAGATTTCTTTGTCCCCCAAATGGCGGACAAGGGGATTAAGCGATATTCTGCTCGGGTAGCGGGGGCTACGAGGCTGATGCACTGGGGAATCAGCCGTGAGCGCAGCGAGATCTTCGCCGCCTCCCCTACCGTCCGGGAAGGGCGGTGAGCCCTCTCGACGGCACCGTCTGGGGCGGGTCATCGAGAGGGCCATTCTCCCCGGTGGGCCTGTCGGGCCACGAACGGTCGAGCAGAGCCCCGTCGAGCAGAGCCCTGTCGCGCAGAGTTCCGGTTCAGTCGAGCGGGATGACCTCGAGCGTGTTGGACCGCACCGGCTCCTGACCCATCTCGGGAGCGTACGGGCTGGGCGTGTACTTGCGGAGATACTCGGCATCGATCGCGGAGTTGATCACCTCGTCGGTGATCCGCTCGAAGCGGACGTCCTTGGTGACGCCACCCGCCGAGACGCGGCCGCGCAGACTGGCGAGAGCCGGGGCGTACCACTTTCCCTCGAGCCCCGTGTAGGAGCGGACGAAGAGTCGCCCGTCGACGGCGACCGCCCAGATCCCGACCGTCTTCGGCGTCGTCCCGTCTTCGAGCTGCGCGGAGAGATCGAACATCTCCGGCTCGGCGATGCGCGCGAGCTCCTCAGTGTTCCAGGTCGTCATGAGTCCTCCTCGGTCGATACGGCAGAGTGCATGCTACGTCAGATCGCGCCCGGCCTCACGATCGACCGCGGGTGGGGCATCGATGAGACGCATGCGCAGCGAATCGAGGAGAAGACCGACGCCGAGTTCGAACGTGCGATCCGACCGGGCGGTCCCCCGTTCCGCGCCGTCGATGAGGCGACCGAGCGTGCGGGTCGGCCCGCCGGGCTGCCAGACCTCGTCAGGAGATGCGAGATCGAGGCCGAATCCGATCGCGAAGGCGTCGATCACCGCGATGACCGAGAGCACCTCGTCATCGGGGAATCCTCCGTCGACGAGCACGGAGGCGAGGTCGTCGTATGCGGCGATGACCGCCGGGTGCGTGATCGTCTTGCCCACGAGCAGCGGCACGAGCTGCGGATGATCCGCGTACATCCGACGCTGGGTGCGCAGCACGGTGAGCACGAACTCCTCCCAGTGCTCCCCCTGCCATTGGATGCGGTAGCCCTCCATGAGCTGTCCGCGCATGAGTTCGAGGATCCCCTCCATGCCGTCGACATGGTTGTAGAGCGACGACGGCCGCACTCCGAGCTCGCGAGCGATGGCGTTGACCCCGAACGGCTCGCCTGCTCTGGCCAGCGCGAGGCCCGCGGAGCCGATGATCTCCGGGGAAAGAAGCGGTGAGGAGGGCCTCGGCATCGGAAGCTCGCTTTCTCCGGATGACCGGATCGTGAAATTCGGGGTTCCGCGGAAACCCTCTCCTGTGCATAATAATGAACACCATTCGTTTACGAACACCATTCGTTTACGACGTCGTGCCCCATCCGACGCACGTCCGCCGACTTCCCCCTCCGCGCACAATGCCGTGCCGACTCCCTGGAGCCCCATGACAACTCTCGATCTCCGCACGCGAATCCCCCTCCGATTCCCGACAGCGACGGCGACCTTCGCCGTCGGAATCGCGGGATACCTCGGCGTCAACCTGTCGCCCTACATGATTACCGCCACGCAGACGGGGCTCGGCCTCGACATCCTCGCCGCCAGCTGGCTCGTCACCGCGACGCTCCTGCTCACGGCGGTGACGGGCCTGGCGATCGCCCCCCTGTGCGCCGGCGTGCATCGCCGGGTCGTCGCACGCGCGGGCCTCGGTCTCGCCGTGGTGGGCTTCACGATCGCGGCCCTCGCGCCCGCCGCCATGCTTCCGGGACTCCTTCTCGGCGGGGCCGGAGCCGGTGGCGCGGTCGCCGCGTCCGGCGCGGCGCTCGCCGCCTTCCGCAACCCGGACAGGGTCGCCGGCTTCAACGGGCTCGCGAACCGCGGCATCATCACGGTGGTGCTCGCCGTGATCCCCCTGATCGGCCTCGCTCCGATCGATGTCTTCGGCGCCCTCGCGCTGTTCAACCTGATCGGACTCATCGCCTCGGCGTGGCTCCCCGCTGCGCCGGTCGTCGCTCCGCAGGCGGGAGCGGCCGTCGCCGAGGCGATGCCGATCGAGATCCCCCCGACCGGGACGATCCGCACCTCTCCCGCCCGTTCGCGCACCGTCACCCTCGCCGGCTTCGGGCTCCTCCTCGTGTTCGCAATCTGGGCGGCCAGCGAGGATTCGCTCTGGGCGATGGCAGGCGTCATGGGCGCGGAGCAGGCCGGTTTGACACCCGAGGGGCTCGGCATCGCGCTCAGCGGCGCCACGGCCGGCGGACTGCTCGGCTCACTGCTGCTGATGATCGTCGGAGCGCGCTTCGGGCGTGCCGTCCCCCTCGTGATCCTGCTGATCGCCGGCGGCGCACTCAAGATCGTGGAAGGGTTCGTGACCGACCCCACCACCTTCATCGTGGTGTTCATCGTCTGGAACTCCGTGTATGCGATCGCGTTCATGTACTTCGTGTCGACATCGGCGGCGCTCGACGCCGACGGCCGCTGGTCGGGCCCTCTGCTCGCCGTCTACCTCGTCGGTTCGGCACTCACTCCCGTCATCGGCGCCGCGCTCGTCGGCGCTCTCGGATACCAGGGCTTCGCGATCGCTCTCGGCGTCGCGAGTTTCGTCCTGGCCGTGCCCGCCGGGGCGATCGCCCTCGTATCGACGCGTCTGGAACGCATGACCGCACAGGAGATCGACGCATGACCCGCACCCTTTACCGCAACGGCCGCATCTTCACCGGCGACGAGTCGCGCTGGGCGGACTCCCTCGTCGTCGACGGCGAGGAGTTCATCCACGTCGGCACCGAGGACTCCGCGCCGCCCGCCGACGCCGCGATCGACCTGGGAGGTCGCATCGTCCTTCCCGGCTTCACCGACGCGCACACCCACCTGCTCATGATGGGCGAGGCGCTCGGACAGGTCGGGCTCACCGATGCGCACTCGCTCGAGGATATCCAGCACCGACTGCTCGCCGCGCGACGCACAGCGCCCGGCGTGCTGCGCGGACGCGGCTGGCTGTTCGACGCGATCCCCGGGGGTGAGCCGACCGCGGCCATGATCGATGAGGTCGTCGCCGACATCCCGGTCTACCTCGATGCGAACGACTACCACTCCTGCTGGGTGAACACGGCGGCCCTCGCCGAGCTGGGGATCACACGCGACACCCCCGACCCGATCGGTGGACGCATCGCGCGCGACGCGCTCGGCGAGCCGACGGGGATGCTGTACGAGACGGCCGCGCAGCTGCACGCGTGGGCTCATCGTGACGCGACCACGACCGATGCCCAGCGGGACGCGGCGGTCGAGCGGGTCGTGTCCGCCTATCTCGCCGCCGGTGTGACCGGCGCTGTGGACATGGCCTTCGACGAGCTCGGGCTCGCCGCGCTCGGTCGAGCGGCCGAGCGCGATCGGCTCCCGCTGCGCATCGCCGCGCACTGGTTCGTCGCGAACACCGGAGACGACGCCGCGAACCTCGCACAGGTCAGACAGGCATCAGCCCACGCTTCGGGAACGACGGCAGGGGTACGGGTGCTCGGGATCAAGCTCGTGCTCGACGGCACGATCGACGCGTGCACGGCGGCCATGGGCGCCCCCTATGCCGATGGCACCAACGCCGAGCCGATCTGGCCCGCCGAACGACTGCTGCCGGTCGTCGCGGCGGCCGATGCCGCGGGACTGCAGATCGCGATGCACGCGATCGGCGACGCGGCGAGCGCGCTCGCCCTCGATGCGATCGAGCATGCCATCTCCGTGAACGGCGAGCGCGCGCGCCGTCACCGGATCGAGCACCTCGAGTTCGCGGCGGCAGGGACGGCGGAGCGGATGGCGCGGCTGGGGGTGACGGCATCCATGCAGCCCGTGCACGCCGACCCCGCGATCTTCGCCAACTGGGCGGCACAGGTCGGCGACGAGCGCGCTGACCGCGCATTCGCCTGGTCGGAATACGAGGAGGCCGGTGCGCTTCTCGCCTTCTCGACCGATGCACCGACAGCGCCGCACGAGGCCCTCGCCAACATGTACGTCGCGGCCACCCGCGCCTCGGCTCTGGCTCCGGGCACACCGGCGGTTCACCCGGAACAGGCCCTCCCGCTCGAGCGAGCCATCGCGCACGCCACTCGGGATGCTGCGGCGTCGACCGGCGATGGGAGCTGGCGCGGTCGCATCGCGGTCGGCCACGCGGCAGACTTCGCCGTTCTCGACGTGGACCCGTTCGCGGCGGATCCGGCGACCCTGCTCACGACGCGGGTGGTCCGGACCGTGATCGCGGGCCGGACGGTGCACGAGGCCTAGTGCTCGGCAGCCCCTCACACTCCGGCGGCGCGTTACGCCAGCGCGTCACGCAGGGCGAGGAGATGAGCGCGGCTGCGCGCTGATGCGGCTGATTCATCACGGTCGGCGATCGCTTCCATCTGCTCGGCATGGGCGTCGTGGTCGGCATCGTCGCCGAACTCGCGACGGAGGCGGAGCATCTCGATCATGGACTCGCGCAGCCGGGGGGTGAAGCTGTCGAACAGATCGAGGAGTACCGGGTTGTGCGAGGCGGCGACGATCGTCCGATGAAACGCGGTGTCGGCATCGACATGGCTTTCGATGTCGGACCGCTGCGCTCCACGATCGGCGAGGGCGCGACGGATGCTGCGCAGGTCTGCGGGGGTACGTCGCACGGCGGCGAGCGCCGCGGCTTCGGTCTCGATCGCGATACGCGCCTCGATCACCGCGGCGATGCCGGCCTTGCGCAGAACTGCGTCCCAGTCTTCCGGAGCGTCGAGCGCCGTCACGAACACGCCAGCGCCCTGTCGCGAGGCCAGCACCCCGCGCCCGGCGAGCTGGCGGATCGCCTCGCGCACAGTGGAGCGGCCGACGCCGAGCTGCGGGGCGAGCGTCGTCTCGCCAGGGAGCTTCTCCCCCAATGCCCATTCCCCGGCGCGGACGCGCTCCAGCAGAAGCTCCGCAGCCTGGTCCGCCAAGGGTGCACGTCTGACCTGTGCCATGCGTCGACTCCGCTCTCTCCACCTCAGATCATCTCATCCGACTAAATTTGTCTACTTGTCTGAGGAGTTGTGTTACAGTCTAGCCATGTTCTCGTCAGAGCACCTTCTTCTTCGCCGCCACGGCGGGGCGTAGCCGGACCGGCTCCCCGTCGTGGGGTCGAACGTGTGCCGGTCGCAACTCCCGACGAAGGACCCGCACCGCCATGACCACGACATCGTTCCCCCGCATCTGCACCCCCACGGGCCCCGTTCCCCTCCAGGCTCCCTCCTGGAACCGGCAACGGCACTCCTCGATGCCGTCGCACCGCTATCGCGACGTCCACTCCCGGGTGGAGGTGCCCCAGACCGAGCGGGACTGGCCCGCGAATCGGCTGACCGCAGCCCCGCTGTGGGTGCCAGTCGATCTGCGCGACGGCAACCAGGCGCTCGCCGAGCCGATGGACCCTGCACGCAAGCGTCGCTTCTTCGAGCTGATGGTGACGATGGGCTACAAGGAGATCGAAGTCGGATACCCCTCGGCATCGCAGACCGACTACGACTTCGTCCGGCTGATCGCCGAGGGCGACATCGCCCCCGACGATGTGACGGTCGTGGTGTTCACTCCCGCGCGCCGGGACCTCATCGAACGCACCGTCGCGTCCATCCAGGGCATCGCCAATCCCGTCGTGATCCACATGTACACCGCGACCGCACCGACCTGGCGCAGCGTAGTGCTCGGCCGCGAGCGCGAAGACCTGAAGCAGCTGATCCTGGCAGGTGGACGCGATGTGTGGGAGCTCGCCGGAGACATGCCGAACGTGCGATTCGAGTTCTCCCCCGAGGTGTTCAACCTGACCGAGCCCGACTACGTGATCGAGATCTGCGACGCGATGACCGACCTCTGGCACGCCACGCCGGAGCGTCCGGTGATCCTCAACCTCCCGGCGACGGTCGAGGTCGCCACCCCGAATGTGTACGCCGACCAGATCGAGTACATGCACAAGAACCTCGCGCGCCGCGATGCCGTGATCCTCTCGGTGCACCCCCACAACGACCGCGGCACCGGCATCGCGTGCGCTGAGCTCGCGGTGCTGGCCGGAGCACAGCGGGTCGAAGGCTGCATCTTCGGCAACGGCGAGCGCACCGGCAACGTCGACATCGCCACTCTGGCCCTGAACCTGCATGCGCAGGGTGTGGATCCGATGATCGACTTCTCCGACATCGACGAGATCCGCCGCACGGTGGAGCACTGCAACCGGATCGAGGTGCATGCTCGTCACCCGTACGTCGGCGACCTGGTGCACACGGCGTTCAGCGGCACCCACCAGGACGCGATCAAGAAGGGCTTCGCCGAACACCGCGCCCGCGCGGCAGCCGAGGGACGCGAGGAGAGCGAGATCGAGTGGCGGGTCCCCTACCTGCCGATCGACCCCGCCGACATCGGCCGTGACTACGACGCGGTGATCCGCGTGAACTCGCAGTCGGGCAAGGGCGGCATCGCCTACCTGTTGGAGACCGAGTTCGGGATCGAACTGCCTCGTCGGCTGCAGATCGACTTCGCCCGACATGTGCAGCAGCACACGGACACGACCGGCACGGAGGTCACGGCGACAGAACTGTGGAGAGTGTTCGAAGAGGCCTACCTCCGCGCTGATGTCGACGCCGGCGTCGCGATCACCTCGTACGATACCGCCGAGACCGACGGGGATTCCCGCACGCGGATCACCCTGCGCATCGACGGGCGCGAGCACACGACCACTCATCGGGGCGGCGGTCCGGTCGAGGCGCTCACCGCGGCGCTCGACGCTCAGAGCATCTGGATCGACGTCGTCAGCCTGCACCAGACCAGCGTGGGATCCGGCGCCGACAGCGAGGCGCTGACCCTCCTCGAACACCGCACTGCCGACGGTGGCGCCTGGTCGGCGGGGCGGGACCGGTCGGTCCTCTCCTCGACTTTGTCCGCGGTGATCGCCGCCGCCAACCGCATCAGGGCGGACCAGACGGCCTGACGCGTCGCGCCCGGCTCAGTGCACGAGGGCCTTGAGGACCACGAACACGAGCCCGAAAGACGCCGTGCCCAGCGCGCCGAGAATGCGCGTGAGGAAGGGGCTGCCCCGACGGAGGAAGGCCACGTAGCCGAGGAAGGCGAGGATGACGACGCCCGACCAGAGGGCGAGATCGTTCGCGAGCCCGTCGGGCATGGCGCGGGTCGTGCCGGCCAGGAGGAACACCGCCGGCACCGTGGCGGAGCTGAGCATGCCCAGGGAGTGCTTCACCGAGGCCGCGAACGCCGCGCGCACGCCCACGGTCTCGCCCTGTTCGCGCTCGTCCCGATCGCTGACCCTGGCCACGGTGCCGGCATAGACATGTGCGCCCCAGAACACCAGCACGGTGACGGCGACGGTCACGAGCACCACCAGTGATGTCTCCCCGTGCGCCGAGGACACCGCCACCAGACCGCTCACGAGAATCGTGCCGTAGACGGCAGCCTCCGTGCCGAATCCCGACCGCAGCGCCTGATGCACCCGGAGGATCCCGTCGTCCGCAGCCGTTCTCCGCCTGTCCGTCACCGCCGTCCCTCCCGATCCTCGGCGCCGTCGCCGCATCCGACTCCCCTCATCGCTCGACGCGCAGCGGGACCTTCACGTCCCCTCCTGCCTCCTCGGTGATCCGCTCCCCCATCTGCACGAAGGTCGGGGCCGCGATGAAGCCCCCGGCGAACAGGGCCTGCCCCTGCACGAAGTCCGCCGACCTGCGGATGGCGTCCTCAGAGGCGAAGCCGAAGACCTCGGCCAGCTCGGCGAGGTCCCGCGGTGCGTTGACGCGCATCAGCGCGAGGTTGTCGCACTGCGAGAGCACATTGGGGTGGATCTTCGTCGGTCGCTGCGTGGAGAGCAGCAACCAGAGCCCGAACTTGCGTCCCTCGGCGGCGATCTGCACGAGTTGCTCGGTGAGAGCGCGCTCGACCGCCGTCTCCGGGTTCGGCGAGCACAGGTTGTGAGCCTCATCGATGACGATCAGGACGGGTCGACGCTCCTCACGATGCGCCCAGAGGTGCTCGAGCACGGCGAGGGCGGCGACTTTCGGCTCCGCGGGGTGTTCGAATCCGCCGAGATCGAGCACGGTCGCCCGCGGGCGCTCTTCGATCACGTCGACGACCGATCCTGCACCGCGCGACCACAGTGCCCACTCCAGCACCTGCAGGTTCTCCATCCGGTTCGCCAGCCGCACCCGTGCGGGGTCTCCCGATGCGCGCAGCCCCGGGAGCATGTTCCGTCCGTCGAAGGTACGAGCGTCTCGCTCCTCGTGCAGAAGGGCGTTGTACTCCTCCGCATCCGCGATCGGGTCCATCTGCAGAACGGCCGCTTTCGACGCCGGGGCGAGATCGACGTAGCGCACGTGCAGACGCTCGCCCTCACCCGCGCCGGAGCGGAAGACGCGGATGTCGAGTTCCGCCATGCGGTCCGCATCCACCACGCCCGCAGAGGCACGCGTCTCCGGCAGGCGTGTGAAGTCGCCGTTCGGGTCGAGGATGAGCATCGGCAGCTCGATGTGCAGCAGGAGCTGCTCGAGCACGACACCGAGCGCATAGGTCTTGCCGCTGCCGCTCTGCCCGACCCAGAAGGTGTGCCGGTTGAAGCGTCGGGCATCGAGATCGACCGACGCGTCGGGGTCCTCGAGCGCCGCTCCGATGGTGAGGTTCGTCATCACTCCGATAGGCCTTTCACTGTCGTCATGGTTCTGCCCGGCCGAGGCGCCTCCTCCTCCGAGGCCGGTGGACGACATCATCCTCGGTCGCGCTCGTGCGCACCAGTGCGAACATGCGATGCCGCGGATTCCCGCAGGGCGGCCGCATGCCCGGAAACCGACCGGTTTCTCGCATTTCGACCATGATCGGCGCGCCCGCGCTCCACTACAGTGACAACGTGGGCGCGGAGTGGAGACGACGGGTGCTCGTCGTCGAGGATCAGGGCGCCCTGCGCATGCTGGTGTGTGACCTGCTCGAGCGCCACGGCTTCCAGACCGCCGCAGCCTCCGATGCCGCAGAGGCGACACGGCTGTTCACCGAATTCGACCCGGACGCGCTGCTGACCGACATCGACCTGGGCTCCCGCCCCTCCGGAGCCGACCTGGCCGCCATGCTGGTCGAGCTCGCACCGCACATCGCGGTCGTCTTCCTCAGCAGCTACCCCCGCGCCGCCGCGGGGGCCACGGCGATGGGCATCGAGCACGCCGTGTTCGTCGCGAAGCAGGACCTCGACTCACCAGAGACTCTCCTCTCCGCACTGGAGCGCGCCCTGTCGACGCATCCGACGCCGGCACCTCCCGAAGCAGACTCGGTCGACGCCCTCGGCGCCCTCACTCGGCATCAGCTGGAGATCCTCGCGATGATCGCCCGCGGATGGTCGAATGAGCGCATCGCCGTCGAGACCGGCGGCACGGTGCGTGCGGTCGAACGGTCCATCAGCCGACTGTTCGCGCGGCTCGAGGTGACACGCGACCCGACCGTGAACGCGCGCGTGGCGGCGGCGGGGCTGTATCTCGCCGCATTCGGTCCCGCTCGATGAGGAATCTCCTCCGCGCCGCCGGTCGCGCGGTCGGCAGCGGCCGCTTCCTCACCCCCTGGTCGATCGCCGCCTCGCTCCCGCTCTCGTTGACCGTCATGGCCCCGACAGGAGACGGCGTCGATCCGCTGACCGCGCTCGTGGCGACGGGCGCGACCTGGCTCTGCTTCGGCGCCGCACTCGCCGTCGTCGCCGCGCTGGAACGGTGGAGCCGCACGAGGCGGGCGCGCACCGCCATCGTGATCGCCGGGATCATCGTCTGCGCGGCACTGCGTCCTGTGGTGCAGGACGGCTGGCTCCACCTCAGCGGCTTTCCCACCCCGCCGACGGATCAGCTGCCGTTCCGCATCGCGACGAACATCGTCGTCTGGGCGGTCGTGCTGAGCATCCTCGCCGTGCTCGAATCCTCGCTCCGATCGCTGCGTCGAGCGAACGCCCTGCTGCGATCCGTCGCCCAGGAGCTCGCTCGGGCGAAAGACGACGCGCAGGTTTTCGCCACTGACGCCGGCCACCTCGTCGACCGGGCGCGAGCGACTCTCGATGCGGCGATCGTCGATCTGGAACCGACATCCGCAGGCGTCCGCCGTCTCGGCGGCGAGCAGATCCGCGAATGGAGCCACCGCCTCGCCGAACTCTCCGCGGCGAAGGGTACGGCAGGCCCGCGCAGCGCCGACGACGCTCTCTCCGACGACGGTGTCCCCCTCGCCCGACCCGCACGGCGACGCCTCCCGTTCCGTGTGCCGCCACCGGGCATGGTCACCCTCGTCTACGCGGCGTGCCTGTTCCCCTATGCGGCGCGGACGCAGACACCGCTCGACCTGCTCATCGGGGTCGCCGCGCTCGCCGCGGGAGGCGTGCTGGCCGATCTGCTGCCCCGTCGCCGCACGATCACCCGAATCCCCCACGGAGCCTCCTGGCTCTTCGCGCTCCTCTCCCTCGCCGTCGGCGTCGCGCTCGCGGCCCTCGCGGTCGCGCAAGGGGTGGCACCGCTCCTGGCCGCTGTGTCCGCGATCGCGTACGTCGGGTTCGCGCTCGCCGCCGCGTCGTGCGCCGGCGTCCTGCACAGCCTCCGCCGTGAGCAGCACCGACTCTCCAGCGCTGTCTCCGCCGCCCAGGACCTCGCCCGTGCCGGTACACGCCCCACTCGCGAAGGCCTCCGCGCCGCTGCCGACCTCCTGCACGCCGAGGCCCAGGGAGCCTGCATCGTGTTCGCGCTCGCTCACCCGACACCCACCCTGGACGAGGTGCAGCTCCTGCAGGACGATCTCACCGCGGTGGTGGGACGCCTGCCCGATGCCTTCACCGCGGCACCCGGTCCCTCAGCCCACGTCTCTCTGACCGCGCTGTTCGACACCTGGGCGCACGTCATCGACCTTCGCATCGACATCGACGAGGCGGCCCGCTCGGCGCTGCAGCATGCGCCGTGGGTGGCGAGAGACTGCTACGACGTCATCGCCGAGGGGCTCCTGAACTCCGCCAAACACGCGAGCGAGCGACGGGCGGCAGTGTCGCTCCACCGCGTCACGACCGGCGCCGGGCCCCGGCTTCGTGTTCGCGTCTCCTCGGCCGGTGCGGCAGCTCCCGGGGCACGACTTCGGGCCTCTTCCCGGATGCAGGAACTCGGCGCCCGCCTCATCCGCATCCCCGACGGGGTCACCCTCGAGGCCTCCTTCGCCCTCTCCTCCGTTCCGGCTGTCGTGTCAGCCGAACATCGCGTTCAGACGCGCACCCCGCAGCCGTAACGTCGTCTTCGCCCCGCTCCGCAGGGCACACGAAGACGAACGGATGCGAAGTGAACCAGCTGCACGATCTCCTCCCACTGGCGGTGGGCATGCTCATCTCGCCGCTGCCCATCGTGGCCATCGTGGCGATCATCCTCGCTCCGCGCGGACGCACGGCGGCACCCGCCTATGCGTCGGTGTTCATCGGCGTCTCCCTCGTGTTCATCATCGTCGGTGCCCTCACCTCCGCCGGCTCCTCCTCGGCCTCCCCGTCCGGTACCGCGAAGACCGTGTCGTTCATCCTCGCGATCGTGCTCACGCTCGGTTTCGCGGCCCTCGCCATCGCGAGCTGGCTCTCGCGTCCGCGCCACGGGCAACCGCCGAAGGCGCCGGCCTGGCTCGCGGCGCTCGACTCCGTCACCCCGGCCAAGGCAGCGGCTCTGGGCCTGATCATGGCGGTCACCAACACGAAGAACATCCCGCTCGCGCTGAAGGGCGGTGCCTTGATCGGTGAAGCGCATCTCCCCCTGCTCGCGGCAGGAGGGCTGTGCCTCGCACTGGTCGTCGTCGGTTCGCTGCCGCTCATCGTCGCGGCCAGCGTCGCGACCAGCGGTTCAGCAGCCGTCACGAAGGCACTCGAGCGGGTGAAGACCGAGATGATCGCCCACAACGCCATCATCATGACGGTGCTGTTCGCGATCCTCGCCGCGAACGAAGCCGCCCAGGTCATCCGTCATCTGATCTGAACCACGACCATGTCAGGAGCAGCGCACATGTCAGACGAGTCCCTCCCCCTCGACGACACGCAGGTGGTCACGGCTCCGGCCGGAGCCTTCCGCGGCACGGCAACCGGCGCCGTGCGCTCGTGGCGCGGAATCCGCTACGCTCAAGCGCCCGTCGGCCGGCTGCGCTGGCGTGATCCCGTCGCTGCGCCGGCTGCCGCGGGCGAGGTCGATGCCACCGCGTACGGCAACGTGTGCCCGCAGAAGCCCAACCCCGCAGTGCCCCTGGGCGATGATGCGGTGATGGACGAGGACTGCCTCGTGTTGAACGTATGGGCGCCGTCGGAGCCACGCGAGACCCCGCTGCCGGTGATGGTGTGGCTGCACGGAGGTGCCTACACCTTCGGATCGTCGAGCCAGCCGCTGTTCGATGCGACCTCGTTCGTGACGCGCGGCGAAGTCGTGGTCGTGACGGTCAACTACCGACTCGGCGCTTTCGGTTTTCTGGATCTCGCCGGGCTCCTGCCCGAAGGGGGTTTCGATCGCAACCTGGCCGTGAAGGACGCGCTGCTCGCGTTGCGCTGGGTGCAGGCGAACATCTCCGCGTTCGGGGGCGACGCAGGCAGGGTCACGGTGTTCGGGGAGTCCGCGGGAGGGGGGCTCGTGACGACGCTGCTGGCGACGCCTTCTGCTGAAGGCCTGTTCACGCGCGCGATCGCGCAGTCCTCCCCCGCCTCGAGCATGTACGGCACCGAGCGAGCGCGTGACGTCGCCGCCCGGTTCGTGCATGAGTTGGGCATCGATTCGACGGATGCTGCGGCAGTCGCGGGGGCACTGCGCGCGGCATCCGTCGATGACATCGTGGCGGCGAGCATGAGCGTGTACGCGGCCGTGCCGGACGAGGCCCCGGGAACCCTCGCCTTCGCGCCCGTCATCGACGGCGAGCTGATTCCGGAGACGCCGGTCACGGTCCTGCGCGAGGGACGCGGGATCCGGGTTCCTCTCCTGATCGGGACGAACAAGGACGAGGCGTCGCTGTTCAAGTTCATGAAGTCACCTCTCATCCCGATCACCGACGATCGCATCAGGCAGATGTTCACCGACATGGCCGAGGACAATCCGACGATCACCCTCCCCGCCGTCGCCCAGGTGCAGACGGCGTATGAGAACGTGCGGCAGCGCGCCGTCGGTCTCGGCATCGCCCGCGACATCGGCTTCCGCATGCCCACTCTGTGGATCGCGGAAGGACACAGCACGGTCGCCGATGTGTGGCTGTACCGGTTCGATCACGCCGCACCTTTCCTGCGGTTGCTCGGCCTCGGGGCGACGCACGCGACCGAGCTGCCGTACCTATGGGGCAACCTCTCGAGCGGACCGAAGGATCCGACGTTCCGGTTGGGCGGTCGACGAGCAGCCGAGGAGATCTCGGTGCGGATGCAGGAGCGCTGGACGGCCTTCGCTCACGGACGCAGCCCTGATTCCCCGACGGCGAAGGACGCGCCTGCGTGGGCCCCCTATTCCCCAGGCGAAACGGACAGCAGCCGACAGACTCTCGTGATCGAGCGGCAGGACACCCTCGTCGCCGACCTCGATGCACCTTTGCGAGCAGCCTGGGGCGACGAGGTGCTCGACTTCCGCTGAGCGCGCTCAGGACACGAGCCGTGGCAGCAGTCCTCTTTCTTTCTTCACCGCGCGTCAGTATGGTGGCCGCATAGCCGTTGAGTCATCGCGGCCAACGGGCCTGCGGAGTCCCCCAACTTGGCGGGCCCGGGCGGTCCCTCGAGGTCTCCCCAGGACCAGAGGGGGACCGCCGCCGCCTCGGTCTCGCGCCGCGGTCCTGCCTCACTGAACGCGGACCACAGCAGCGCGCCGAAAGCTCCACGCTGGTGATCCCGGTGCGAGAATCGGCGCTTGCCGCGTCACAGTCGGTCGATATACTGGCGCAAAACGGGTGCGAGATCATCTCTCACCCGCGCCAGGGGGATCGGCGGCGGAGCTGAGGTTCCGCCCCGGCCAGGGGAGGAAAAAATGAACAACGATCGTCGCGCCCTCGCTGCGCACACCGGCGAGTCTCCAGGAAAGCGCCGAGCGGCCGTCATCGCTGTGCTCGCGATGATCTTCGCGATGCTGACCACGATCAACGTCATCGGGTCCCCGCAGGCCGCTCAGGCCGCGGCGGTATGCACGCCAGGGAACATCTACGCCAACACCGGTGGCGCCGTCAATGAACTCAACAAGTACTCGACGACCGGTGACCTCGTGTCGAGCGTCCCGCTTGCGCGCTCCTACACAGACATCGCGTTCCTGGGCGATGGCGTCACACTCTATGGGATCTCTCCTGGCGCCTCGACGATGCTGTACACGATCGACCCCGACACCGGGGCCGAGACCGCATCGGTTACCGTCACCGGCTTGCCCGCCTCGGACTACTTCTCGAACGCTTTGAGTGCTCTGCCCGACGGGTCTCTTCTCGTCGGTGCCGCACCGAACGGGGAAACCGGCCGCATGATCTTCCAGGTCAACCCGACGACGGGTGTTGCCACACCGTTCCAGGCCATGTTCCCGACAGGCTTCGGTTCAGCCGGCGACTTCCTCTCCCTCGCGGATGGAGACATCCTCGCTGTCGGTTCCACTGGGACCGGGGGTGCACTGTTCCGCATCGCCCCCGACTTCTCGGTGACTCAGGTCGGCACCGTGCCGCAGTCGTTCGGCGCCGCCCAGAGCGGCGGAAAGATCTATCTCGCCGGGTCCAACGGTGACCTGTACGAGATTGCGACCGTACCCGTCGTGCCCTCCACCTCGCCTGTGCCGCTCACCACGATCGTCGCGACGGGACTGCCGTTCTTCGGTGCGACCTCACCCCAGGACAGCGGATTGTGCTCGGAGCTCACGCTGGTGAAGTCGGTCGACCCGGCGGATGCAGCAACCTATGAGGTCGGCCAGGAGCTGACGTACTCGTTCGTCGTGACCAACACGGGAAACACCACGCTCACGAACATCTCGGTCACGGAAGGCGCGTTCACGGGCTCGGGTCAGCTGGGACCGATCACGCCGGCATCCGTCCCCTCGCTGGCGCCCGGAGCGGTGACCACGTTCACCGCGACCTACACGCTGACCCAGGCGGATGTCGACCGCGGAACCACGAGCAACACCGCCATCGCGACCGGTGTCCCGCCCACGGGCCCGCCGATCGAGTCCCCGCCCTCCACGGTCGAGGTCCCCTCGATCCCTGCACCGGGACTGTCCCTGGTGAAGTCTGCTGACCGCAACAGCGTCTCGGCCGCCGGTCAGACACTGACGTATTCCTTCTTGGTGACGAACACGGGCAACAGAACCCTCACCGACGTCACCGTCGAAGAAGGCGCGTTCACCGGTTCCGGCACCCTCGGGGCGATCACCCCGGCGTCCGTCGCCACTCTCGCACCGGGAGCATCCACGACGTTCACCGCGACCTACA